>Ga0209580_10000001_pt1 | contig 1658941 bp, 1581 predicted proteins | sample Coa_R1_5_FD_187153 | JGI IMG/M metagenome (GOLD analysis project Ga0209580, IMG submission 187153) | Surface soil microbial communities from Centralia Pennsylvania, which are recovering from an underground coalmine fire - Coalmine... | ecosystem: Environmental > Terrestrial > Soil >...
AATAAACTTCAGACGTTCATCCATGGGTTTACACGCCTTCCAGGGCATCTTGCGCTCCCCGCAAAAGGCCCCATTGTGTAACCCATGTCTCCGGAATGAACTGTCACCCCTCTCTCAGGAAGGGCAGAGTCTCTAGGGGGTGTTTTCCGCTCACAAGAATTCGCGCGTCATTTCCGCAAGTTAGCGAGACGTTGCGCAGTCTCTGCAGCTCAATTTTTCGGATTTTGAGCCACCACCGTTCAATTTCGCACGTCAGTCTCCGGTCCCCCTACATCATTTTCGGACTACCGCACCGGTGCTTCTGAAAAATTCGTTCGAGCTCCCGAAAAACCTTTTTCAACAGTATCGGCCATGAGCGACCAAAGTGCGGTGCAGCGGAAAGACTAGTCGCCTTAAGGCAGGTAGATGCCACCCGCGTCCGGCCCCGTAACGATCACGATGCGCTTCCCCTTGGCCGTTGCGGATGCGCGCTGCCAGTGTGCGTGGGCGGATCGTCCGCTGCCAAAAGCCACGACCGGCGGCCACGTCAACGACCGCACGCCCTACGCCGGCATTATGATTATGATCGTCTATGCCGAATGCCGCTTGCCGTGCTTGGACGGTTTGAGAGAACGAAGGGGCCACTCGTTTAATCATAGCAGACGTAGACCCACTGGGCCAAATAGGGGTCCCATTGGTAGCACGTTCCATAATTAACGGCGCAGCCTAAACAGGAACCTCCTATGAATACGCCAACGCACGCGCAGCCTCCGAGGCAGCCGCGGCAGCCGCGAGCGCAGCCACCGGGACGTGCGCAGCCACCGGGATGTGCGCAGCCGCCGACACCAGCTGCACAGCCACCGACACCAGCTGCACAGCCAGCGGGACGTGCGCAGCCGCCGACACCAGCTGCGAAGCCGCCGGCATGAGCGCAACCGCCGCAGCCGCCGCCATGAGCGCAACCGCCGCAGCCGCCGCCATGAGCGCAACCGCCGCAGCCGCCGCCGCGACCGCACCCACCCGCCGCAAGTCTCACGCCTTGGCGAACGTTTTCTTTATCGAAGACGTGAAAGGTCGCCAGGCTGACGTCAGAGACTTCCTCTTCAGCAAGAACAATTCGCCGCGCATTGTCTTGCGAAGGCTGTGTCGTTGCGGGCGCAGTTGCTGATGCACCACTGACCATGGCCATGGAAACTCCGGCCGCCCCAAACGCCAAGGCTGCGTTTCGACCGTTCCGTTTGGCACCTCGCTTCGCTCGCGCCATATTGGAGCCTCCATATGTGTGAACTGGAACCCTAGTCGCCGCGAACCAGGAACATCGTTGCTTGAGTGCCGGTGGTGGATTGTTCGAGGCAAAAGAGGCCAAAATGCGTGCAGTGCTGCCGCCCCTGATTGGTGAGCAGCAGTTTAGGCGATGTTGGCTCTGGGCGCCTTGGCCCGTCCGTTCTTCCCCCGATAACGACCAAACCGGCGACCCGCCACGACGGTCGAAAAGGGCCACAACCGGACTCATGCACCGCAACAAAAAATCTCCTACTCGATTACCTCGTCGGCGGTAGCGAGCAGCGTCGGCGGGACTTCGAGACCGAGTGCCTTGGCGGTCTTGAGGTTGATGACAAATTCGTACCTAGTTGGTGCCTGCACCGGCAGATCGGCCGGCTTCTCGCCTTTGAGGATGCGGTCAGCATAAGATGCCGCGCGCTTGTACTCATCTACGATATAAGGACCGTAAGTGATGAGGCCGCCGAGTTCAGCGAAGGAGCGAGACCAATAGACGGCAGGGATGCGGTAGCGAGCCGCAAGCGAAGTGATCTCCGTGCGATGGCTGATAGTGAAGGCATCCGGTATCACGACCAAGCCGCTGTTCGGCTGGCGTGCCAGAGCGGCAACCAGCGACTCGACCTCGGGCATATCGTGGACGGGCGCGATGATCGCCTCCATGCCGAGAGACGCAGCGGCGGTTTCGAAGGGGTTCAGGAAACCTTCAATAAACGTCGCCGTTGGCGGGTTGAACAGCAGGGCGATCCTGGCGAGGCGCGGCGCAATCTCTTTGAGCAGCGCCACCCACTTGCCGCCCAGGGATGCCACGATGGGGGCGAAACCAGTTACGTTGCCGCCTGGCCGCGGCAGGCTTGCAACGTAGCCACTACCCACCGGATCGGCGACGAGCACGAAAATAATGGGGATGGTGCGCGTATGCTGGAGCATCACCCCGGTGGCCGGTGTGGAACTGGTAAGGATGAGGTCAGGTTGAAGCTCGACCAATTCCTTCGCGAATCGTTTCATCGACTCGATATCGGCCGCCGCCCAGCGAGCGTCGATTTTGATGTTACGGCCCTCCGTCCACCCGACCTTTCCAAGTTCCTCTTTGAACGCCGCGAACCCGGATTGCCCTTCATCATCGCTCTCGGCAGTGTACATCAACACCCCCAGCCGCCGCACCCGCTCGCCCAGTTGTCCGTGCGCCGCAAGCGGCCATGCGGCAGCCGTGCTGCCGAGAAGCGTGATGAACTCGCGCCGCCTCATGAATTTGCCCTCTGACCCAGGACCACACTCTACCACATCGCGGATGGAGAACTGTGCTTCGCATCGCAGCAAAGATGGGCCACTCATGACCGCTTAGGGTCTTGAACGACCGATTTGGGGTGTCCACGCCATGTCCGCTGCCGTGGGACCCAAAGCGACACATTGCGACCGACAATTACCGCATTGCGAAGAACGGCCGCTCGCATCACGCTCGACGTCGGATAGCAACCGGATCGCGCGTGATCGGGCATCCGATTAGCAATGCGTCGGACGGGCAACTTGCGGACTATGCGCGGGCGACCATCGGCAGCTGCTGTCGCGTCCGTGACGCGTCAGCATGCTGCTCGTGTGAAGCGATTTCGGGCTAGGCGCCCTCGTTCGTCGGTCCAATATCGTCGTCGGGCAGGATGCGGATCGCCGCACCGTCCAGATCCTCATATTGGCCGCTTTTGAGCGACCACAGGAACGCGATCAAGCCGGTGAGGCCAAGCAGGAGCGCCATGGGGACGAGATAAAGCAGAACATTCATGACACCAGTTCCATCCCGGCGCTGGCGAGCGGCCCAATTGCGTCCGGCTTAGGCGAAGGCGCCGCCATTGCCGGCGCCTCATTGCGCGGCTCGCCACGCAGCGAAAGCCCCGCCCGCAACGCGTTCAACGTGACCAGGATCGAAGAGCCCGACATGGCGACCGCCGCGAGCAGCGGCGTGACCAGTCCGGCGATCGCGATGGGAACCGCCAGCGTATTGTAAACCACGGTCAGCGCCAGATTTTGCCGCATCAGCCTGCGGGCCTGCCGGGCCACGGCAAGCGCACGCAGCACCGGCGCGAGACGATCGCCGAGAAAGATTGCGTCGGCATGGGCCTGACTCAAATGTGCGGCGGTGATCGGCGACAGCGAGACATGGGCCGCGGCCAGCGCCGGCGCGTCGTTCAAGCCGTCGCCGACCATCAGGACGCGGCGGCCCTGCGCTTTCACAAGCTCTATCGCCGCGATTTTTTCCGCAGGCGTCAGCGCGGCATGCCATTGCCTGATGCCAAGCTGCTCCGCCACCGGACGGACCGCTTCCGGGCGGTCGCCTGAGAGAATCACAAGGTCAAGCCCGCGTGCGGCCAGCGCTTGCGTCACCGCGACGGCGTCGGGGCGCAGCCGCTGGCGCACCGGAATGCGCGCCGTCCGGCCGCCGTGGGCAAAGAAGATCAATGATGCGTCGCCGCCATGCGCGGCGGCATCGGTGGTCCGGCAAAAGCCCGCGCTGCCGAGGCGCGCCACCTCGCCGTCAATGACGGCGCGGACGCCGTGCCCCGGTTCTTCCACCGCTTCCGGATACGGCACGCGCTCGCGCGCGCGCCGCGCCAGCGCCGCGGCCAACGGATGACGGCTCGACAGCGCCAGCCGTGCCGCGCGTTCCAGCATGGCAGGATCGACAGATGACCCATCGACGTCGGGATCGGGCAGCGTCAGCGTGCCGGTCTTGTCGAAAATGACGGTGTCGACCTCGGCCAGCCGCTCGATCGCGTCGCCGCTGTTGAGGATGACCGACGAGCGGAACAGATTTCCGGCGGCGACCACCTGCACCGCCGGAATAGCCAGCGCCAGCGCGCACGGACAGGTGATGATGAGGACGGCAATGGCGGTGACGATCGCATCGTGCAGCGAAGCGCTGGCGATGAGCCAGCCAATGGCGGTCAGCGCCGCGGTGGCGTGGACCACCGGCGCGTAGAGCCGCGCCGCGCGGTCAGCGAGCCGCACCGTGCGCGATTTTGCTTCGATCGCCTTCTCCAGCAACCGCTCCACCTCGTCGACCAGCGTGCCGGATCCGGCGGCGGTGACTTGCAAAGTGAGAGCGCCGGAGAAGTTGATGCTGCCGGCATAGACTGTCGTTCCCACAGCGACCGCGCGGTGCGTGGTCTCGCCCGTCACCAGGCTTTCATCGACCTCGGACGTGCCGCTGATGACGGCACCGTCGGCGGCGACGAGCTCACCCGGCCGTACCAGCACGCGATCGCCGGGCCGCAACGCCGCGACCGGGACACGGATGAGCTCACCCGTCCCATCGAGCCGATGCGCGAACTCGGCCTTGTGCGAGGCGAGATTGCCGGCGAACAGCCGGGTCTTGCGCCGCATCGCCTGTTCGAGGTAGCGGCCGCACAGCAAGAAGAACAGCAGCATCAGCGCCGAATCGAAATAGACGTGCGCGGCATGGGTCGCCGTCTCATAGACGGAAAGGCCGAGCGCCAACACCACGCCGACCGAGATCGGCACGTCCATGTTGGTGTGGCGGGCGCGCAGCGCGCGCCACGCGCTGCGCAGGAACGGCTGGCCGGCATAGGCCGCCGCCGGCAGCGCGATCAGCGCCGACAGCCAATGAAACAGGTCGCGCGTCTCCGCCGTCATGTCGGACACATTGCCCGACCACACCGAGACCGACAGCAACATGACGTTCATGGCGGCAAAGCCTGCGACGGCGAGGCACTTCAACAGCCACTTGGCGTGACGGGCCTCGTCGGCTTCGCTGCGCTCCAGCGCAAACGGATGAGCGCGATAGCCGATCCGCTCCAGTTCGCTGACGATGCGAGCGGCGTCGATCTCGCTATCGCGCCAATCGACGGCGAGCCGGCGTTGGGTGAAATTGAGCCGCGCATCGACGACGCCGGGCAGCTTCGCCAAGCCGTTCTCGATCTTGCGGATGCAGCCGGCACAGCCGACGCCTTCCACCGCAAACGTCATATGCGCGGTGCCGTTGGCATTGCGCTCAACGAATATCGAGAAATCGATCGCTTCGCCCATGGCTTATCGACTCTGGCTCACGCTCATTTCAAAACGACGCGGTTGCGCGACCGGAACAGCCGGTCGCCCTGGCGCGACAATTCGATGACGAGGTCCCACTGCCCGGCGGGAATCTCGGCGCTGCCGCGGAATTGGCCGGGCTGGTCCTCGGTGACGTCGACGCTGCGATCGAGGCGCCGATCGATCGGGCGCTCGAATGCGGCGCTGAGCGCCAAGCCGCGCAACGGCCGGCCGGCGGCGTCGCGGGCCACCACATCGATGCGTTGGGCACCGCCCGGCGCCGGCGTCACCTTGGCGTCGACATGCCATTGCCGCGCATCCTGCGCCTTGGCCTCGGCAACGTCCTGCTCGAACTTCCGCCCGGCCTGATAAGCGCTGTCGGTATCGACGCCGCCAAAGGTCGACAGCGCCTCATGCACCATGATGCCGTTCACGCCGAAGACGACGCCGAAAAAACCGACGAGACAGAGCAACACCATGCGGCCGGTGAGCCGCGGCTCCGTTCCATCGTCGTCGATTTGCCGCTGCGGATCGCGCTGCCACATGGTCGCACCTTACGGCCCGAGGAAATGATCGGCGGCGCTGGCGGAAGGGCCCCCGCCGTCCGGCGTGATGGTGAAGATCAGCGGCAGCGACGCGTCGGCGGGAAGCGCCTGGTGCGTAGTCACCAGGACCCGCACCTCGCGACTCTGGTCCGGTCCGACCTCGATCACCGGGTCGGCGCCGCGGCGCGCTTCGCTGCCGATGACCTCGACGTCGGCCGCTGCCAGGCCCGACACGCGCAGCACAAAGCGTTGCGTCTCCAAAGTCTTGTTGAGCAGGCGCACCGTATAGGCGTTGCGCATGGCGCCGTCCGACAGCCGCACGAACACCGGATTGCGATCGTGAATGACGCTGACCGCCTCGTTGCGCCGCGTCGCCAACGTATAGGTCATCACCGCGCCGACCACCGCGATGATCACCGCATAGAGCACCGTGCGCATACGGATGACGCGATAGAACGGTCGCCGACCCTGTTGCCGCGCCTTGATGTTGAGATCGGTATCATAGGCGATCAGCCGCGCCGGCCGGCCGACCTTGGCCATCACCGCGTCGCAGGCGTCGATGCAGAGCCCGCACTGGATGCAGCCGAGATTGGGCCCGCCCCGGATATCGACGCCGGTCGGACAGACGTGGACGCATTGCAGGCAATCGATGCAATCGCCGGCTGGCTGGCCGTGCTCATGCATCGCCGCCGCCTTTTTCAGCGAGGCGCGAGGCTCGCCGCGATCGTAGCGATAGGTGACGTTGAGCGCATATTCATCGATCAGGGCGGCCTGGATGCGCGGCCACGGGCACATATAGACGCAGACCTGCTCGCGCATCCAACCGGCGAGCGCGTAGGTCGTGAATGTGAGCATGCCGATGAACGCATAGGCCACGAACGGCGCCTGGAACGTTGCCAAATCCCTGACCAGATTCGGCGCGTCGGCGAAGTAAAGCACCCAGGCGCCGCCGGTCCACCACGCCACCATCAGCCACAAGAAATGTTTCGTGCCGGCGCGCGCCAGGCGATCGAGCGTCCACCGTCCGCGGTCGCGCAGCAAATGCTCGCGGCGATCGCCCTCGGTCCAGCGTTCGATGGCGAGGAAGAGATCGGTCCACACCGTTTGCGGACACAGATAGCCGCACCACACCCGCCCGGCGACGGCGTTCATCAGAAACAGGGTCATCGCCGCGATAATGAGCAAGCCGGTGAGGTAGTATACTTCCTGCGGCCAGATCTCGATGAAGAAGAAATAAAACCGCCGCCCGGGGAAATCGATCAGCACCGCCTGGTCCGGTGCATTCGGCCCGCGATCCCAGCGCGCGAACGGCAGCAGATAATAGATGCCGAGCGTGATCACCAGCGCGATCCATTTGATCTTGCGGTAGGTGCCCGACACGCTTTGCGGATAGATTTTGCGGCGCGCCGCATAGAGCGGGCCCTCGTCGTCGCCGGATTCATCCGGTTGCGGCGGCGGCGCGGCTTCCGCAGTGCGCTTGGCCTCCTCGACGAGGTCGGCAAGCGGTGGCTGCTCCTGCGGCGGCACGATCGCGGCCGTCATGGCGAGCGCGGCGTCGCAGCCGGGGCACATCCGTCACTTCTCCCCGCCGCCGAAGGTGTGGACGTAGACCGCCAGCGCCTTGATGGTGACGTCGTCGAGTTTTGCGCCCCAGGCCGGCATGACGCCGCCACGGCCGTTCCAGATGCCGTCGATGATCGTGCTGGTGTCCGGCGCGTAGAGCCAGATGCGGTCGGTCAGGTTGGGCGCGCCGAGGGCGCGATTGCCCTTGCCCGCCGCGCCGTGGCAGACGGAACAATTGTCGGCGAAGATTTTGGCGCCGCGCTTAAGGTCGATGCCCGGTGCGGTCGGCAAGCCGGACAGCGAGCGCACGTAATCGGCGACCACGACGATGTTGTCGCGCTTGAGCATGCCGTCGCGGCCGAATGCCGGCATCGAGCCCTGGTGGCCCTGGTCGTCGGTCGAGCGCGCGCCGTGGCGAATGGTCTGTTCGATGTCGGCGAGCGTGCCGCCCCACAGCCAATCGTCGTCGGTGAGGTTCGGGTAGCCGCGCGCGCCGCCGCCGCCGGCGCCGTGACACGGCGCGCAATTGTCGGCGAACGCCGCGCGGCCCAGCGCCCGGGTAAAATCGAGCAATTGCGGCGACGCTTCGATATCGGCAAGCGGCGTCGCCGCGAGCTGCGTCAACAGCGGCCCGCGCTGCACCTTAAGCGCGGCGAGGTCGCTGACCACCGCGCTGCGCGACTGCCAGCCGAATACGCCCTTGCTGTAGGACGACAGCAGCGGCCATGACGGATAGACGATCCAATAGCCGATGGCCCAGATGATGGTGGCGTAGAACAGCCACAGCCACCAGCGCGGCAGCGGCGTATTGAGTTCGTGGATGCCGTCCCATTCGTGGCCAGTGGTCGCGGCCGGCGGCGTCGGCTTGTGTTCGGAGCGCTCGCTCACGCTCAGTCCTCCCGCAGCGGCACGCGCGCCGATTCGTCGAATTGCTTTTGCCTTGACGGCCACAGCGCATAAGCCAGCACCGCCAGGAAGATCGCCATGAAATAGACGAGCCCCCAGGTTTGCGCGAAGTGCGAGAAAAATTCGTAAGTCGGTGACATGGCGCTCTGTCCTCAGCGTACGTTGGCTTTGTCGTCGTAGAGCTTGAAGTCGACCAGCGTGCCCAGCATTTGCAAATAGGCGATCAGCGCGTCGGCCTCGGTGATGCGGCCGGGATTGCCGCCGAAATTGCGCGCCTGCGCCTTCGGATAGCGGCGGGCGAGCTCGGCGGCGTCCGGCGCGTCCGCCGTCGCTTGCGTGCGCAGGTCGGCTACCGCGTTGGCGATCATCTCGTCGGTATAAGGCACGCCGAGCAGCGCCTGGACCTTCATGTCTTCAGCGATGTGTGCGTAGTCGAGCTCGGTGGTGAACAGCCACGGATAGGCCGGCATGATCGAGCCCGGCACCACCGAGCGCGGGTTCTGCAGGTGATCGCGATGCCAATCGTCGGAATATTTGCCGCCGACGCGGGCCAGATCGGGGCCGTTGCGCTTGGAACCCCACTGGAAGGGATGGTCGTACTCGCTCTCGGCGGCGAGCGAATAATGTCCGTAACGCTCAACCTCGTCGCGCAACGCGCGGATCATCTGCGAATGGCAGAGATAGCAGCCCTCGCTGACATAGATGTTGCGGCCGGCCAGCTCGAGCGGAGTGTAGGGCCGCATGCCGTCGGCGGTCTCGATCGTGCTGCGCAGATAGAACAGCGGCACGACCTCGACGAGACCGCCGATCGCGATGACGATCAGGATGCCGATCAAGAGGTAGATCGAGTTGCGCTCGAGGATCCAGTGTTTGTGCCAGAGCGATGGCGTTGAAAGCGTCATGGCGATCCTCCTACTCGGCCGGAGCCAGGCTTGCAGCCGGCGCGGGCAGTTCGCGGGGATAGATCGTCCGCCACACGTTGTAGGCCATGATCAGCGCGCCGACGAGGAACAACGAGCCGCCGAGCGCGCGAATGACGTAGAACGGATGCATCGCCTCGACCGTCTCGATGAAAGAATATTCGAGAAAGCCAAGATTGGTGTAGGAGCGCCACATCAGGCCCTGGAGGATGCCGGACACCCACATCGAGCTGACATAGATGACGATGCCGATGGTCGCGATCCAGAAATGCCAGCTCACAAGCTTGAGCGAGTAGAGCGGCCGGTTCCACAGCCACGGCACCAGACAATAGATGGCGCCGAACGAGACGAAGCCGACCCAGCCGAGTGCGCCGGAATGCACGTGCCCGATGGTCCAGTCGGTGTAATGCGACAGCGAATTGACTTCCTTCACCGACATCACCGGCCCTTCGAAGGTGGCCATGCCGTAGAATGCTACCGACAGCACCATCATGCGCAGCACCGGATCGGTGCGCAGCTTGTCCCAGGCGCCTGACAAAGTCATCAAGCCGTTGATCATGCCGCCCCATGACGGCATCCACAGCATGATGGAAAAAGTCGCGCCCAGCGTCTGCGTCCAGTCGGGCAGCGCGGTGTAGTGCAGGTGATGCGGGCCGGCCCAGATGTAGAGAAAGATCAGCGCCCAGAAGTGGATGATCGAGAGCCGGTAGCTGTAGATCGGCCGCTCGGCGCGCTTCGGAATGAAGTAGTACATGATGCCGAGGAAGCCCGCGGTGAGAAAGAAACCGACCGCGTTGTGACCGTACCACCACTGCACCATGGCATCCTGCACGCCGGACCATACGATGTAGGATTTTGGCGAGAACAGCGACACCGGCACGGCGGCGTTGTTGCCGAGATGCAGCACCGCGATGGTGAGGATAAAGGCGAGATAGAACCAGTTGGCGACATAGATATGCGGTTCTTTGCGCCGCATCAGGGTGCCGAGAAACACCAGCAGATACACGACCCAGACCACCGTCAGCCAAAGATCGGCATACCATTCCGGCTCGGCATATTCCTTCGATTGGGTGATGCCGAGCAGATAGCCGGTGCCGGCGATGAGAATAAAGAAATTGTAGCCGAGCACGACGAACCACGGCGCCAGATCGCCCGCGAGCCGCGCCCGGCAGGTGCGCTGCACGACATAGAACGACGTCGCGATCAGCACGTTGCCGCCGAAGGCGAAGATCACCGCGGAGGTGTGCAGCGGGCGGAGCCGCCCGAACGAAATATAGGACAGATCGAAATTGAGCGCCGGATAGGCGAGTTCCAGCGCGATCCAGAGGCCGACGGTGAATCCGGCGATGCCCCAGAAGACCGCCGCGATGGTCGCAAACTTCACGGGCCCCATATTGTAATTCGGCTTGCCGTCGATCTCGAGCGGCGGCGCCACGTCGCTGCGCTCGAAATAGCGATTGCAGATGGCAAACACCGCCGCCACGCTGGCCGCGGCGGCCAAATAAGCGTGAAAAGCGTATTCGGGCGTGTAGGCCTTCGCGGCGACCACGAGTGAGCCGAACGCCAGCACGATCATTGCGGCAGCGAGACCGCCCTCTCCGAGGGTCATATATTTCGGCGGCGATATGCGCATAGATGTTTCCGTGGGAAGGGTCGAATGCAGAGCGCCATAGAGCATCCCCGGCGGTGCGGCGTGTTGACTTAGATCAAGGGCGGGATTTTTTGAGCTTGATCAGGCTGCGGCGCATTCCCTGGCTTTTTCGCGAAGGCCCGCGAAGGCGGCGCTGGCTGCTCATGCGCTTGACAAGGGCGAGTTGGGAGGTCGAACAGCACGTAATGCAGAGCAGGTCGGTCCGGCGGTCAGGACAACCCAGCTACCCCGACGTATACTCGAATGCGTGCTTACGATTGGGACCCGCGCGCAGAGCATTAGGGCCAGCAGCGACACCGGCCGCATCAACACGCCGGACACGTAACCGCGACCGTAGCCTAGTGTGACGCGGCGATCCGGGTCGCTAGCGGGGAGGAGCGGATATTGCGCGGAGACCGTGAATCGGTCGTTGCTGACCCAATTAGCAGCGCTTTGCCACCGCCGATTGCCGCACTGCGAAACAAACGGATATTTTCTCGGCTGAAACCTACACAAGCGAAAGTCGCTACTAAAAAGCGACTCGGCGCCGATTACCGAAGTCACTGATGAGCTGCGCACCAGATCATGTGACCCCCCACATCCTTACACGAAAAACGCGCCTACGGCCCAGAAATTTTCTGATCAACGATGCAAAAGGACTTTTGCAACAGTAGCGGGTGGAAAGCAGCCGCGCGTTCCGCGAGATGGCGCAGCAGAAATTGCCCCCAAGGCGGTCATTTCCTTCTTTACCGCGACATCGAGGTTCCCTTATTCAGTCCAGCGTCAATCTGGCTTAATGTCGGCGTCCTTGACCATCTTCCCTCAGTCAACGATTTCGGCCTTCATGTAGTCTCCCAGCTCTTGAGGGGTGCTGGAAAATCCCTCGAAGCCTACGTTCTTGAATTTTGCCTGGACATCCGGGTTGTCGATGACTTGGCGCAGCGCTCCGTTGAGCTTGGTTACGATTTCCGGTGGTGTGCCCGCCGGCGCAACGAGACCGGCCCAGGCATCCAGGTTGAGGCCTTTGATTCCGGCCTCATCCATTGTCGGCAAGTCCGGGAACAGCGAACTGCGCTTTATGCGTGATATCGCCAAAGCGCGCACCGTGCCGGCTGTGACATGCGGCATGACGGAGGTGAAATTGGCGAACATCATCGACACGCGGCCGGCGATAAGGTGCCCAGGAACCGATGTTTTTTATTTTAGAGTTGCTCGCCCGCCGAAGGCATCGTCGCTGCCTTTGAATTCGCGGAAGTCGGCATGTCCCGCTGGCAGCTCTACAGCAAACCTACACCGATTCCCTGGCCGCATGTAGGGAAGCGATGTCGCACTTTGGCCCGTTGCGTCACTTAGTGCGGTGCAGCGATGTGGTCGCTTCCGGGGTGATCGTGTTGCAAAACCCGGCTGCTTTTTGCAGCTGAACCGGATTTGAGTGTTGAGGATGCGCTTCATATGGGCAAAACACATCTCGACCTTTTTGCGCTCCCGGCGTGATTGTTCGAAAGCCTCGGTTTTGGCCAGGGCGCGGGCGACATCGCGGGCGTCCTCATGAAGATCGCGCGGAATCTGTCGCGACGGCGTGTGCGGGCAGCACTGCATTTTCAATGCGCAGCCGTCGCAATCGCGCTTTGAGGCACGATAGCGAAGCGTGCCGCCGTCGATGACTGTTCCGGTGGTGTGCAGCAGCTTGCCATTCGGGTAGATGTAGATGTTGCGCGATCGGTCGAAGACGAAGTCGGCTCGGCTGAAGGTGCCATCGCAGCGTGCCGACTTGTCCCAGACCGGGATGTGCGGCGTGATCTGACGGCCCATCTGGCAGTTGCGCTAGTCGCTACGATAACTCGGCTAAAGAGGCCGGAATACGGAGACAACTAAGCAACGCAGACGCTGCGACGGCCCGCGTTTCGCAAATTTCCCTGTATTTTTCTCTGTTAGCAGGGAATTTGGGGCGGTTCGCAACGGACTGCGTCGTCAGCCAGCCGGTGCGGGTCCGTTCCGGATACATGGGTTACGGTTTATACCGGAGACAATAGGTGACACTTTCGGCCAACCGCAAAACGTGCGTCAATTCAGTGGCTTAGCGGCAGTGTAGTCAGTCTCCACAGCGGAAATTAGGCTCTATTCGCCGCGCCAGCATCGCTTGACCAGAAAGTCCCCAAGCGCAAATTTTCAGTGTCCGTTTTTGCATGCAGGGGTTCGGTTCGACAGTGCTTAGACCGGTTAGAAAACTGCAAGTGCCAGCTGAAATACGGAGCTACAGTGCAACTTCGTTTTGCATGCGCTAATGGCTGCTTCACCCGCCGCAATGAACGCTCCATCCGACCTTCCGGCGGTCTGCGATAAAGTGCCGCCATGAAATTGCAAGTTCTTCTCGCTCAAGCGGCCGTCATCTTGGTGCTGATCGGTGCGTGGGAATATGGCGCCGCAGTTGGCGCGTTTGACCTAAAGATTCTTCCTTCGCCCTCCCAGGTCATTCTCGCCATGAAGGGCCTCCTGCAGAGCGGGGCCTTCTTGGCCGATGCATCGGACACGCTCGTGCGCGTGATCGCGGCTTTCCTGATCGGTGCGCCAATCGCGCTGGCGACGGGCTTTTTGATGGGCGAGAACCTCGGCGTCGGGCGTTCTCTTGCGCCTATTTTTAATCTTGTCCTGTCGGTGCCGCAGTCGATCTTCTTGCCGATCTTCGTACTCGTCTTTGGCCTGGGCTTCACCGAAAAGCTCATCTTCGGTATCACCCACGTATTCTTTGTCGTAGCAGTAAATGCCATGGCCGCCGTGCGCGAAGTCCCGCACGGACAAGTCGTGCTCGCACGCTCGTTCGGTGCGAGTAATTTCCGCATTTACCGTTCGATTTATTTTCCGGCCATGGCGCCTCAGGTCGCAACTGGACTGCGGCTAGGCATAATCTTCGACATTATAGGCATATTGCTTGCGGAAATGTACGCGTCGCGCAGTGGCCTTGGCGTGTTGTTGCTGCGATGGGGCGAATCCTACACCGTCGACAAGTTGATGGCGGCGACCGTGCTGATTTCTGTGGTGACAATCCTGATCAACGAGCTGATGCGGATGTGGGAACACCGGATCGGCCGTTGGCGCGAAGCGATGAATTTCCAATGACGTCTTCAAGGTCGATCGTCATCGAGACACGGGCTCTGGGCAAAACTTTCAGCATCGACCGGGCGCCGATCATCGCGCTTAAGAATATTTCGTTTGCCGTCCAGGAAGGCACCTTCGTGTCTCTCGTGGGTCCGAGCGGCTGTGGAAAGTCGACGCTGCTGCAGATGCTGGCAGGCCTCGTTCCGAGCACCTCAGGTGAAATTTATCTCGACGGTTCGCTTGTGCGCCAGCCGATGCCCGATAAGGTTTCGGTGATGTTTCAAGATGCCACGCTGTTGCCGTGGAAGAGGATATCCGAAAACATCGAATTTCCTCTGGAAATTCGTGGCCTATCGTCAACCGACCGGCGCGAGCGCGCGGCCGAAATGCTATCGCTCGTCGGCCTTGCCGAATTCGCCGGACGATACCCGCACGAACTGTCGGGAGGCATGCGGCAGCGGATCGCCATTGCCCGCGCGCTGGCGCCGGATCCGAGAATTCTGCTGATGGACGAGCCGTTCGGCGCGCTTGACGAACAAACTCGCATCAAGATGGGCCATGAGCTTCTCCGCATCTGGTCGAAGACCGGAAAAACGATCTTCTTCATTACCCATAGTCTGACCGAAGCCCTTTTCCTTTCGGATGTCGTGCTGGTCATGAGCCATCGGCCCGGGCAAATCGTCGACATTATTGACGCCGGGCTGCCACGCCCGCGGACTTACGACATCATTGGCAGTGCCGAATTCGGCGCCGCGCGCAACCGCATCTGGAAACTCATCAGCCAGGACGACGACGAGGCCGGAGAAAACGGAATGGCGCAGCCATGAACATGCGGCGGCTCGTTGCGATCGTTGTCATTCTCATCGCCTGGGAAGCGATCCGCCGGTTCAATCTGGTCGGGCCGCTGCTGCTCGCCTCGCCGAGCGAGGTGATTGGAGCCTTGATCAAATCGTGGCCGGAATATCTCGCTGCGCTCCGCTTCACGGTCGCTGAAATCGCAATCGCGCTCTCGGTCGCATGGGCGCTGGGCATCGGAACTGGCATGGTTGCCGGGATGATCCCGTTTCTAAGCGCAACTTCTGGGCCACTGCTGTCATCGCTTTTCGCCGTTCCGTTGATCACCTGGTATCCGCTGTTCATGGTCTGGTTCGGCATCGGCATGACGTCGAAAGTTGTTTACGCAGTGGTCTCCGGTTTCTTTCCCATCGCGATCAATACGATGAACGGCATTCGCGGCATCGATCAGCACTATATTCTGTTCGGACAAGCAATCGGCTGCTCCCGACGTCAAGTGGCGGTACGCATCCTGCTGCCGATGGCGATGCCGTCGATCGTTTCCGGACTGCGGATCGGTACGGCGCTGATCGTGATTGGGGTCATTGTCGCGGAAATGCTCGCCTCATTGGGCGGCATTGGTTATCTGATCTCATATTACCGATCGATCTATGCGACCGATCACGTCTATCTCGGAATCCTCTTTGCACTCGCTTGTGCGCTCGTTGCCAATTGGGGACTGAGCATGTTCGAGCGTCGTTTCACGCACTGGCGTGACTTGCAGATCGGGGAACGCTGAGGCCTTCAACCACGCTGCGGGGTGAATGGCCATTCCAGCGCCTCGCACCCGTCAATCGGGCTTGATCGGGGTGAATGCCGTTGAATAGACCTGCTCGACTGTCAGTTTTGTCGCGAAGTTTGCGCTCGCAGCCAAATCCAGTGACGCCTGCATCCACTCCGGCTTCATCACGCCGTCCGGACTGATGTTCTTGATGAAGTTGTCGTAGACCAGCTTGATCACGCGGTCGTCTTGCTCGTCGAAATAATGCTTCAAGAACGTGATCGTCCAATCTTGGTGCGACTTCATATAGGCCAGGGTTTTGGCGTTGGCCTTGAGCCAGCGGCGCAGCACCTCCGGCCGCTTTTCTATCATGTCGTTGGTGGCCGCCCAACCTTCCGACACCGAAGGTTCAAATGTCGCGCCAAGATCGTCGATTGATCTGAAGTCGCCGTCGGCGAGGCCTTTGTAGCTGAATACCGGCCAGAGAATGGCCGCGTCCACCTGGTTGGCTTTGAGTGCCGGCATCACGGCGGGAGCACCGAGCGGAATTGTCTGCACGGTGATCCCGGCTTTGGTCGCGGCACGCTGGACCCAAAAATCGGTCAGCGAGCCCTTCTGCGTGACGCCGACATTTTTGCCGTTCAAATCGGCCATGCTTTTGATCGGCGAAGAGGCCGGCACCAGGATGTACCAGCCTTGCGGCGTCGGCGGCACCGACAGCGCGACTATTTTTTCCTGCACGCCCTTGGCAATGGCCAGCGCCGCCGCTCCGGGTGCGATGGTACTGATGTCGATGGCGCCGGAGGCCAGCGCTTCCTGCGTCGCCGGGCCGCCGCGGAATTGGGTGATCTCGACGTCAAGATTCTTTTCCTTGTAGAAGCCCAGTTCGTTGGCGGCGTAGGGGATCGAATAGGCCGGGTACACGGCCGCCAGCCCGACGCGCACGCTATCGCCGGCTTGCGCGGTGGAAACGATCGCAGAAAGGAAGGGAATTGACAGAGCAACGGCGCTGGCGAGTTTCCATGTCACGCGCATGATGTCATCTCCTGCCGCAGTTGCACTTGTTCAAGAATAACACAGCATTGGTGGACCAGCCAGGATGTCCAACACAATCCATCCGTGTGTCGCCGGGGCGCTCCCATCATGTTTTCTGCAAGCGCGACATATGCGCGCTCGTAAAGCAGATGGTATGATTGCGGTTACAAGGCAGGCAGCCGCGTTCTGCACGACCATGAATTGAGGAAATGCACTTGAATTTGGTTGATTTCGGTGACTGGCCGGGGCGGATTGTGTCTGGGGTCGGCGCGGTCTCTAGATTGGCGGAAATTGTCGGTCGCGCAGGCGGGAGCCGCGTCATGGTCATCTGCGGCTCGACCGTGGCGCGAACCGAGATGCTGCACAAGGTGAAGGCAGGCCTCGGCGACAAGCTTGGCGTCGTCTTCGCGGAGGCCGCATCACACACGCCGATAGAAATGGTGAAGCGTGGTGTGGACTGTTTCCGCAACAGTGGCGCCGATGCTTTGGTCACGGTTGGCGGTGGATCGACGATCGATGCCGGCAAGGCGATCGCGATCATGCTGGCAACCGGTGGTGACCTGGCCCGCTATGCCCTTCGCTATGCGCCGGGCGGTGAGGTCGAACGACAATTGCTTCCCGTTCGCACCGTGCCGCATATTGCGGTGCCGACGACGGCGGGGTCCGCGTCCGATGTCATGTCGACCGCGAGCTGCCGCGATCCGGCAACAGGCCGGAAGCTCCTCTTCTGGGACGACGACCTCACCCCCGCGGCGACCGTGCTCGACCCGGAAATGGCGGTGCATGCGGCTGCGTCTTTGACGGCGGCTACGGGAATGACTGCGCTAGCGCGCGCGGTCGAGGCGTTTTATTCGGGCCGCAGGCACCCATTCTCGACTGGCCTTGCATTGCACGCGATCCGATTGCTGCGTGACGGTCTGCCACGTTCAATCCAGGCGCCGGACGATCTTAACGCACGCGCCGCATGCCAGATGGCCGCATCCATGTCGGGCACGGCGGCGATCAATGCGATGGTTTCGGTCGTTCACGCCGTCGGTCATATTGTTGGCGGTCGTTACGCACTACAACACGGGACTTCGCACGCGATTCTGCTTGCTCCCGCAATGCGTCAGCTTCTTCCTGTAATCGGCAACGAGCAGAGTCTTCTGCTTGAAGCGTTGGGCGGTACCACCAGTGGCAATCCGGATCGAGATGGCGCCGTGGCTGCCGATCTCATTTCAACATTTGCAAGTTGGTTGCCGTTACCAAAGCGGCTCCGCGATGTCGGCATTATTGAAGGCGAGCTGCCAGAGTTGGCACGGCTTACAATGTCGGACTACATGATGGCTAATTTGCCGCGACCCATGACGGAAACCGAAGTGCTCACGCTGCTCACGAGCGTGTGGTGAATGCTGAGCGAAATGACACCCCTTGAAACCTTGGCGGCGTGGGTCAGCACGATCGGCACGGCCGATATTCCCGCGGAGCAGCATCGTCGCGCTCGCTTGCGCATTCTGGACACTTTGGGACTCGTTGCTGCCGCGGCCGAGCTTCCGGCGGCTCACAGCCTTGCCGCTTGGTCGGCTTCCAATAAAGGCAGCGGTGCGCATGTCCTGATCAACGGCTGCGCCGCGCCGCCAGCTGTAGCGGCGCTGGTGCACGGCAGCTTGGCCCATGCGCGTGATTTCGATGACTCCTTCTCCGACACCGTCGTCCACCCTGGCAGCATCGTGATTGCAGCAACCCTGGCCGCAGGCGAAGTCACCGATGCAACTTTTGACGCGATCACGGCCGCAATCACCATCGGTTATGAAGTGGCCGGAAGGCTTGCTGCCGTTGCCGGCCGCGGCTTTCATGCCCGCGGCTTCCACGCCACCGGTGTCGTCGGCCCGATCGCGGCAGCCAGTGCTGCCGGACGGATTTTGGGATTGGATGATGCAACAATGGCTGATGCGCTTGGCCTCGCCACCAGCATGAGCAGCGGTCTTCTCGCCTTTCTCGCCGATGGCGGCTGGTCCAAGTGGATGCACACTGGATGGTCGGCTCACGGTGGAATTATCGCGGCCGAGTTGGCCCGCAATGGCTTTCGCGGGCCCCATCATGCGCTCAATCATCCGTACGGGCTTTACGGCGCTTTTCTTGGCAATCCCGCGGCTGATCTAAGCGGCATAACGGCCGACCTCGGGAGGAATTGGCTCGGCGCGTCTGCGTCGGCCAAAAGCTTTCCCTGCGCTCATGTCATCCATCCCTACATTCAAACAATTCTGGCGCTTCGCGCCAAAGGAGAGATAACGGCGGAAGATGTCGAATCTATCAATTGCGTCATGGCGCCGTGGGCTCTGCCTATTGTCGCCATTCCGCGCCAGGCAAAGATTGCACCGCGCAACGATCTTGAGGCTATCGCAAGCCTGCCATTTATGATCGCAGCAGCGCTTTGCGATGGTCGCTTGGACTTGGCAACACTTCGTCAGGAGACGTATGACCGCACCGAAATCCTGGCCCTCGCGAGGCGGATCGAATGTACGGGTGACGATACTCTCGGTGCAGGTTTCGACGGACTAATGAACATTGAAACGCGTGGCGGCCGTCGGATGTCTCGCGAGGTCATGCTTTCGGGTAGCAGCGACGAGCAAATCATTGAAAAATTTCGCGTCAACGCGGCGCGCTTGCCACATGGTGCGCGTTCAAGCTTAGAAGATGCGCTGATGAGCGCTGCGCCGCGAGGCCGAGCGCTTGTCCAATTCGCCCTCGCGGCAATGGCGGGACACCCAACCGTCCCGGTAAGCTAGCAATGACAACTCGATCCGCCCGCATTGGTATCGACGTCGGCGGCACATTTACCGATGCCACTTTGATCGACGGGGCAACCGGCAGCCTTTATTCAGCTAAGGCCTTTACGACGCCGAAAGATCGCTCGTTGGGCGTGATCGACGCGATCCGGGCGGTGCTCGCCGAAGCCGGAATGGACCCATCGCGCGTGAGCGAGGTCGTGCACGGATCGACAACCGGCACCAACGCCTTGATCGAACGCACCGGCGCCAAGACTGGCCTTCTCGTTACGGCGGGTTTTCGCGATGTGCTCGAAATCGGCCGAGTGATGCGACCCGCCGAGAGTTTATATGACATGTCGGTGGATCGCCCGCGGCCTTTGGTGCCGCGTCACCTTTGTCTCGAGGCAAGGGAACGCATCGGGCCGCGTGGCGAGGTGATTGTTGCGCTCGATGAAGCGTCGGTCGAACAGGCTTGCGGCGTGTTCGCCCGGCACGGCGTCGAAGCGGTCGCGATCTGCTTTCTGTTTTCGTTTCTCAATCCGACCCACGAACGCCTCGCCGCCGCGATTGTTACGCGTCTTCTGCCGGGCGTCCAGTTGAGCCAGTCGCATGTTGTCAATCCAGAATACCGCGAATACGAGCGCGCTTCCACGACTGTCATGAACAGCTATCTCGCTCCGGTGATGACCTCGTACCTCGATCGCCTCAACGAACGCATTGATAATGTTTTGAACGAGACGAGACTCTTCATCATCCAGGCCAACGGCGGCGCGACGACGGTAAAAAATGCGCGTACGCGCGCGGTGGCGACAGTCAACTCCGGACCGGCCGGCGGCGTGGTGGCCGCGGCCTGGTATGGATGCGAGCACGGTCGCGACCGTATCGTCTCCGTCGATATGGGCGGCACCAGCTTCGACATTGGATTGGTCGAAAATGGCGCCTCGCAAGTGACCACGGAGGGCAACTTTCAGGGTTTGCCGGTCAAGCTGCCCATCATCGATTTGCACATTATCGGCGCCGGCGGCGGCTCGATCGCGTGGATCGATGCCGGCGGCGCGCTCAATGTCGGCCCGCGCTCCGCTGGAGCAGAACCCGGCCCTGCCTGCTACGGCCGCGGTGGCAAGGCGGCGACCGTGACCGATGCCAATCTCGTGTTAGGCCGGCTTGATCCAAAATTGTTTCATGGCGGCAGGACGCCACTCGACGTGGCGTCGGCCGAGGTCGCCGTGGCCGATATCGGCAAGCAGCTCGGGCTGTCCACCGAAGAAGCTGCGCTCGGTATCATCAAGGTCGTGAATGCCAATATGGTAAAAGGCATTGCCACGGTGACCGTGCAACGCGGCATCGACGTGCGCGAATTCGCGCTGCTTTCGTTCGGCGGGGCCGGAGGTGTGCATGCCATCGATCTCGCTGAATCGCTGGACATGGCCGAGGTCATTGTGCCGCCATTGCCGGGCGTATTCTCGGCACTGGGTCTCCTGGCTGCGAACGTGCGTCACGATTTCGTCGCCGCGCTCGGTGGGGTGGTCAGCGGCGCGGCCGACCCGGATCACCTCGAACGCCAGTTTCGGACGATGGAACAGGATGGGCGACGTGTTCTGGCAGGCGAAGGGTTTTCCGGCGATGCCGTTCGGCTTGTCCGCAGTGCGGACCTCAAGGTCGTCGGGCAGACCTACGAGCTCAACGTGGCTTTGCCGCAAGCCGGGCCGGTGACCTGCGATGGGATCGAAGAGCTGGTTGCGGCGTTTGGCCGGCTCTATCGCGAGCGCTATGCCTTCTTTTTCGAAGGCGAGCCGATCGAGCTGGTCAATTTGAGGCTCGCGGCCATTGGCACCCGCGAAGCGATCCGCCTTCGTCATTTTGAAAGGCAAGCCGATGATTCGGAACCAGCCCGCATCGCCCGGCGGCCGGTCTATTTCGAGAAGCACGGATTTCTTGACACGAGCGTGTTTGATCGCAACCTGCTCCGCCCCGGTATGATAATCCGCGGGCCGGCGGTTGTGGAAGAGCCGACGTCGGTGACGCTGATTCCCCTCGATAGAACCGCCACCGTCGCCGCCGACCAGGGATTGTTCGTCAAGCTGCGGGGCGCGTTATGACCGATCTTATTTCCATGCAAGTCATCCGCTACGCGCTGGAACAGATCGCCGACGAGATGGGCTACACGCTGGTGCGCACCGGGCGCTCCACCATCATCACGGAGATCAAGGACATTTCCTGCGTGATCACGGACGCAAAGGGCCAAACCATCGCTCAGGCGCACCATACGCCCAGCCTTCTCGCCGGTTTTGAAATCACTATGCGGGAATTGGTGAAAGCCTACGGGCCGGAAGATTTGGAGCACGGCGACGTGATCGTTACCAACGATCCATACCGCGGTTGCCAACATATCATGGATCTCTATGCCATAGCGCCAGTGTTTCACGGCAGCGAATTGATCGGGTTCGTGGGCAACATCACCCATCACACCGATCTCGGCGGCGTCGCCGCGGGCGGCGTCGCCGGCGGCATCCGCGAGATTTATCTTGAAGGCCTCCGATTGCCGATGGTCAAGCTCGTCAAGCGCGGCGTCGAAGATCGCGAAATCTTCGGCATCATCGCCAATCAGATCCGGGTTCCCGATAAAACCCTCGGCGACATTCGGGCGCAGATTTCATCGCTCATGGTAGGCGTCGATCGACTCGATCGCCTGTTCCGAAAATACGGGAAAACCGCCATGCAGACCGCATGCGTCGATCTGCTCGATTACTCCGAGCGGCGCATGCGCCAGGGGCTGCAGACCATTCCCTCCGGAACCTATCGCGGCGAAGACTTCATCGATGACGATGGCATCAATGATCGCCCCATCCGCATCGCGGTCAAATTGACGATCAATGGCGGCCGCGCAATCGTCGATCTCACGGAATCCGATCCTCAGGCCGAAGGCAACACAAACTCGACGATCGCCAATACATATGCCGCGGTTTACTACGTCATGATTGCGGTCGTCGATCCGCTGATGCCGCCAAATTCCGGCTGCTATCGGCCGATCGAGGTCTTGACCAAGTCCGGCACCGTTGTCGATCCTTTGCCGCCGGGTGCGGTCGCGGCGCGCACCAATTGCTCGCAGAAAATAGTCGAAGCGCTGTTTCGCGCGTTAGCGTCGGCAGTTCCCGATCGGGTGCCGGCGGGCGGCCATGCGCAGATCACGACTTGCGCGTTCGGCGGGTATGATCCCGAGACGAAGCAACGCTTCGTCTTCACCGATATTCAAGGCGGCGGCAATGGCGGCCGGCCGCAAGCCGATGGCAGCGACGGCCAGGACAGCCACCTGCCGCGCTTCATGAACACGCCGGTCGAAGCGGTCGAACAACGCTTTCCCATCCGCATCGAGCGCTATGAACTGGTGCCCGACAGCGGTGGGGCGGGAAAATTCAGGGGCAGCTTGGCGTTGCGGCGCGACATTCGTGTGCTAACCGGGCCCGTCAGCTTCGCGCGCTACGCCGACCGCCACACGATCGCACCGCAAGGCCTGTTCGGTGGACATGCCGGGACGACGGGCCATTTCGAGCTCAACCCCGAGACGAATCACGCAAAGCCGCTGCGATCCAAAGGTCTGGATACGTTGCAAGCGGACGATCTCGTACGGCTCACGCTTCCCGGCGCCGGTGGCTACGGCGACCCGAAGGAGCGCAGTCTGGATGCGCTCGATCGCGATCTCATGGATGGCAAGGTGACGCCGGACGCGGCTGAGGCACACTATGCCGTTGTCGTCGATCGCGCGGTGCCGCGCATAGAGCGCAACGCGACGCAGCGCCTGCGAGAAAAAATGGCGACAGCCAACGAGTGATAAGTAGCCGGCAGGGTTTTCAATATCCGAAAACCGGGCCGGAGACCGGTTCGAACTCCGTCGCCTATCTTCACATCGTTTCGCGGGCAAGCGATGTGCGCTCTACGGCATGTGGCGGCAGCACCAGCCGTTCGATGAGCCCGATCAGCGCGAAGAACACGATGCCCAAACCCGTCAACGCCACGATGCCGGCAAACAGCAGCGCCGTGTCCATGTTGCCGTTGGCGATAAGCAGCAGATAGCCAAGGCCACCCTGGCCACCCACGAATTCGCCGACCACGGCGCCGACGACGGCGAACGTGATCGAGATTTTAAATCCGGCGAAGATCGAGGGTAACGCGTTCGGCAGCTGGATCTTGAAAAACGTTGCAACCGACCCGAGCCCCATCGAGCGTGCGAGGTAGATTTTCTCCTGCTCCAGCGCCGCCAATCCCATCACGGTGTTGATGACGACGGGAAAGAACGCGATGAGAAAAGCGATCAGAACCTTGGGCAATAGACCGAAGCCGAACCACACCAGGAACAAGGGTGCCACTGCCACTTTCGGCACCGCCTGGGAGGAAACCAGAATCGGATAAATGGCCCGGGCGAAAGGCGTCCACAGGTAAATGGCGAGCGCCAGCGGCACGCCGACCACGACGCTGAGCGCGAAGCCGAGAATGATCTCCATCGTAGTGACCGCGCTTTCCTTGATCAGCACGGCGGAATTTGCGCCCATAGACCACGCGATCGCGCTCGGCGCCGGCAACAGATACGGCGGCAGCGAGAATAAACGCGCGGCCGCTTCCCAGACGGCGACCAGTACGACGATCATGCCGATCGGGTAGATAAACGCCGCGATCCGGTCGCGACGGGCGCGTGCGCGCCGGCGCTGCCTGATGTGCTCCTCGAGGCTACCGACGGCCGCAGTATGTTTCGATGCGACGAATACCGGCGAGTCGAACATCTCGGTCATTGTCGTGCTCCTTATTCGGGCATGCTCAGTGCTCCCGCAGTACGCCCCGCGCGAGAAACAGTTCCAGAATTTGCCGGCTGTATTCGCCGAATTCCGGTGTCTCGCGCATCGCCAGCGTTCGCGGTCGCGGCAGCTTGATATCGATAATGCGGTCGATGCCGCCCGGCCGCGGCGTCATGACGATGACGCGGTCGGACAGAAACACGGCTTCGGCAATGCTGTGGGTAATGAACAGCACCGTCATCCGTCGCTCGCGAACCAGGGCTTCGAGATCGAGCACGAGCTGGTCGCGGGTCAGCGCGTCGAGCGCGCCGAACGGCTCGTCCATGAGCAGATGGTCGGGATTGTGGATGAGCGCGCGGCAGATCGAGACGCGCTGGCGCATGCCACCGGAAAGCTCATGGGGGAATCTTTCCTCAAAGCCACCAAGCCCGACCGACTCCAGCAGTTTGCCGGCGCGCGCCTGCGCTTCCTTGCGGTTCATCTTGCGCGCTTCCGCCTGCAGCATGACGTTGCCGAGCGCCGTGCGCCAATCGAGCAGAACGGGATTCTGAAACACGATGCCGATGTCGGTACGCGGCCGGTCGACTTTGCGGCTGTTGACCAGCACGGCGCCACTTGACGGCGCGAGCAGGCCGGCGGCGATCATCAACAGCGTGCTCTTGCCGCAGCCGCTCGGCCCGACGTGGGACACGAACTCGCCGCGCCGCTGCGTGAAGGAGACGTCGTTCAGCGCGCGCACCTCGCCATCGCGCGTCGCGTAAACCTTTGACAGATTCTCGATACGCAAGTACGCCTGATCGTGGTCGGCGGTATTGGTCACGCTGAAGCGGCCGATCAGCTCTGCTGCGGCGGAATGTACTCGGCGCCGGTCGGGACGAATTCGTTAGTGTAGAGCTGACTGGTTTCAAGCGGGGTAGTTACGCCGCCGTATTGCTTGAGGACCGAGATCGCGGACATCCAATCCGCCTCGGCACCCCAGCCGAGCGGTTTGCCCTTGGTGTTAGGCGTCACCCAGGTTTTCCACGACACCACAAACTCCCGCTTAATGATAGCGACATCGACGGTCTCCGAGTACTTTTTTACGGTTGCTGCCGCTTCGTCCGGGTGCTGTCTGCCGTAAAGGAAGCCCTTGATCGAAGCCGGAACGAACGCGCGAATGAGTTCGGGATCGCTCTTGATGAGGTCCTGATGGGCGATGATGCCGTTGCTGACCACGTTGACGCCGTAGTCGGAGAACCAGAAGGCCCGCGCTTTCTTCTGGCCGCGGATCTCGATAATCGGAACATAACTCTGCACGTAACCGCCGATGGCGTCGACCTGACCGCTGATGAGTGCCGGGCCGAGGCTGGGCGGCGTCAGATTGACAATTTTGATCTTCGCGGCGTCGATGCCGGCGCCCTTGACGAAGGCCGGCCATTGCTGGAATTGGCCGCTGCCCGCGATCATCGCCAGCGTTCTACCTTCGAGATCCTTCGGCGTCTTGATAGGCGAATCGTCGAGCACCATGATGGCGGACGGGTTGCCGCGGTAGATACTGGCGACGGTCTTGATCTCCATGCCCTTGGCGATGCCGTTGCTTGCGGCATAGCCGTCGGCGAACCCGATTTGCGTCGCCTTGTTGGCGACCAGCTGGGCGGTGTTGCCGGAGCCTTTCCCGGCGGTGATCGTGACGTCGAGACCGGCTTCACGGTAGAAGCCTTGGTCATGAGCGACGAGGAAACCGAGGTTCGGGCCCTCATAAATCCAATCGAGCGTAATGTTCACCGGCTTAAGTGAACCGGCGGCGCGCGCACCCGGTAAAGGCGCAAGCGGCAGCGCTAAGGCCCCCGCGGCCAGCGTTGCGTTTTTGAGCAAGTCTCGGCGGGACATTGCAATGCGACGAAAGGCGTGAGAGCGCATGGGCATCACCTCCGCGAATTTCATTCCGGCATCCGATCAGCATACAGGCAAGGTGCCGGCGCTGTCACCAAGCGCGATGTCGCGGCCGTCACGAAGCAAGACGCCAAACACCGGCAAAATTGCAGTTGCCTACGCGGCCAAAATTCAAGACCATCGGCCGACCCTTCTCCGCTCCAAATCCGTGAGAGATTGCAATGGCCAACAAGGACCTTCGAGACTGGATCAGCGCGATTGAAGCCGCCGGCCAACTCAAGACCATCAAGGGCGCCGAGACCAAAGAAGAGATCGGTGGCTTCGTCGATATCTATCAGCGCAAGATGGGCAATCCGGCGCTGCTGTTCGACGAAGTGCCGGGCTTTCCCAAGGGTCACCGCGTCATCGCCAACATCCTGACGTCGGTTGCGCGGATCAACGTCGCGCTTGGGCTGCCGCCGCAGTCGTCGGAAATGGAGCTCATTCAATGGTGGCGCAACTACATGAAACACGCGCCGTCACATAAGCCGAGGGCGGTCAACGGCGGTCCGCTGCTCGAAAACGTCTTCGAGGGCAAGGACGTCAATATTGAAAAAATCCCGACGCCGGTCTGGCACGAGCGCGACGGCGGTCCATACATCGGCACCGGCTGCATGGTGGTGATGAAGGACCCCGACTCGGGCTGGCTCAACTACGGCTGCTACCGCATTCAAAGCCAGGGACCGGACATTGCCAACGTTTTCATGTCGCCCGGCAAGCATGGTCTCATCATCATGGGCAAGTATCACGATCGCGGTCAGCCCTGTCCGGTCGCCGCCGTCGTCGGAATGCACCCCGCATATTTGATGCTTGCGGGCTTGGAGATTCCGTACGGCAAAAGCGAAATGGAAGCGGCCGGGGGAATTCTCGGCGAACCGGTCGAAGTGTTCAACATGCCGCGTACCGGGCTGCCGGTGCCGGCGAATTCCGAAATTGCGTTCGAAGGCTTCATCCATCCGGGCGATAAGATGGACGAGGGGCCGCTCGGCGAATGGACCGGCTATTACCCGTCCGGCAGCAGGCCCGAGCCCGTTATCCGCATCGCCACCATGATGCATCGAAACAATCCGATACTGACCGGCGCAATCCCGGCCGTGCCGCCCAATGACAATACATTTTATCTGGGCACCTATCGCTGCGGCGCCGTCTGGAACCAGCTCGAGGCGGCCGGCATACCCGAAGTCAAGGGCGTATGGGCGCACGAAGCCGGAGGCAGCCGCTTCATGTTGGCCATCGCCATCAAGCAGCTTTACGGCGGACATGCCAAGCAGGCCGGCATGGTCGCCTCACATTGCCACGCCGGCGCCTACTGTAATCGTTGGACGATTGTCGTGGATGAGGACATCGATCCGACCAACATCAATGACGTGATCTGGGCGATGTGTACCCGCTGCGATCCGCGCATGCAGGTCGATATCATCCATGGCGGCTGGAGCTCGGCGCTCGATCCGATGTGCTATGACAACGTCAACGACAAGCGCAATTCCCGCGTCGTCATCGACGCCTGCATACCGTTCAATCGACAACGGACGTTTCCAACCATCGCGCGCGCCAGCAAGGAGCTCGACGCGCGCATGCGGGCGAAGTGGGCGCACGAGCTGCCGACGGACTTTTAGAGCATGATCCGAAAAAGCCTGCCCTCGGACTTGATCCGGGGGTGGAAACCGGTTTTTCGGATAAGATCATGCTCCAACGGTCTAGGCCCCGGCTCCTTCGCCGATCTCCCGGCCGGCCGCGATCACGGCCTTGATGATGTTGGCATAGCCGGTGCAGCGGCAAATCTGGCCGCCAAGCTGGTTGCGGACGGTCTGCGCGTCCGGATTCGGGAAACGCAGCAGGATATCACGCGCCATCACCAACATGCCAGGCGTGCAAAATCCGCACTGCAACGCATGGCACTCGTGGAAGTGCCGGCGCAGCACTTCCATGATGCGATCGTCGCGAAATCCTTCGAGAGTCTGCACGGCACAGCCATCGCACATGACCGCGAGGCGAAGGCATGAACGGGTGACCTTGCCATTCACGAGCACCGTGCAGGCGCCGCAGGCGCCGTGCTCGCAGCCGAGATGCGTCGCCGTCAGCCGGCACCGCTCACGCAGGAAATCGGCAAGAGTTTCCCGCGGCTCGATGTCGTGAATGACCTTGGCGCCGTTCAACGCGACGGTGACCGGCCTCATGGGTGGTGCATCTCCCGCACGGCGCGCATGACCGTCGATGCATGAAGGCGCATCAAGTAGGAATCAGCCTCCGGCACGTTCTCTCTGAGATCCTGCGCGATCGCGGCACGCAACCCGCTTTCCGACGCTTCCCTGTCGTTGAGCTGCTCGGCCGTTGCCGCGAGCACAAAGGGATGCGATACGGCGCCGCCAAGCGCGATGCGAGCGGCTTCGCCGTCACGCTGCACCGCTATCGCGATCGAATCGGCAAACGCGCCGCTTTTGCGCACCACCTTGTGCATTCCCCATCGCAGCGGCGCGTCGGAGCGCGGAACGTCGAGCCCGATGACGATTTCGTTCTGGCGCAGCGAAGTGATGTACGCGCCCGCGATGAATTCGGTAATCGGCTGCGAACGGGTGGCCACGCCGTCGGCACAGCACACATCGGCGCCGAGCGCCATGAAGCAAACCGGCCAATCGGCGGCCGGATCGGCAACCGCGACACTGCCACCGACGGTCCCGTAGTTGCGGATCGACCGGTAGGAAATTCCGGCGGCCACTTTTCGCAACAGCCCGCCAAACGGATCGGGGATTTTGCCGTCCTCGATGTCGGCATGGGTGGTCAGCGCTCCGATCCTCATTCCGTTTGCCGTCAGGCTGGTCAACTTCAGCTCCTCTATTCCGGAAATGTCGACCAGCACGTCGGCGACGGCAACCCGCAAATTCAGCATCGGCACAAGTGATTGGCCGCCGGCGATGATCGCCGACGAAGCGCCAGCGGAGGCCAACGCCGCCGCGGCATCCGCGACCGTCTTGGCGACGAGATAGTCGAACTTTGCGGATTTCATGCTTTGGCAATTTTTGCGCGGCGCGCCAGTTCGATTGCTTCGGAAACGCGCCGGGGCGTGAGCGGCGTCTCATTGAAACTGGCACCGATATCGGCAAAGGCGTCGGCGACGGCGTTGGCAATAGCCGCCGGCGGCGCGATGGCGCCGCCTTCGCCGAGACCTTTGACGCCGTATTCGGTCGTGAGCGCCGGCGTCACCAGATGCTCGATGCGCACCGTCGGAATTTCCGGAGCGCACGGCACCATGTAGTCCGCGAACGTCGTGGCGAGCGGCTGTCCGGCTTCATCGTACGGAATCTCTTCATACAGCGCGGTGCCGATGCCCTGCGCAATGCCGCCTTGGACCTGGCCGTCGACGACCATTGGATTGATCATCGTGCCGCAATCTTCGGCTACGACGTAGTCGAGCAGCTCGGTCACGCCGCTGTCCGGGTCCACCGCCACGACCACCGCATGCGTGCCGTATGCGAATACGCCGCCGGAGTCGGCCGGCTCATAGGTGGCGATCGCCTCCAGCAACGGATCCATGCCGGTCGGCAACTGGTCCGGACGAGCGTTGGCGGCAAAGGCAATCTCGGCCAAGCCGACTTTGCCGGACGGCCCGTGAACCATGCCGTCGGCGATGTGGGTCGAGGCAATATCGGCCTGCAACAGGTGGGCGCCGATGCGCTGGATTTTCGCCGCCAGCGCCCGCGCCGCCTTGGCCACGGCACCGCCGGCGAACACGATGGAGCGGGATGCAAACGTGCCAAAGCCGTAGGGCCCGATCGCGGTGTCGCCATAGCGGACGGAGATTTGTTCGGGATTGATACCGAGCTCATGCGCGGCGATCTGCGCCAGTGTGGTTTCGTGGCCTTGGCCGTGGTTTTGCACGCCGACAAAGAGCAGAACGTTGCCGTCCGGCAGCATGCGGGCATTGGCCGATTCGTAGCCGGGAATGACACGAAACTTGCGTTTGGCGAATTCCACGATGCCGTGTCCGCTCTGCTCGGTGTAGAACGCAAATCCGACGCCGATTTTACGGCCGTCAGGCTCCGCTTTCGCCTGACGCTTGCGGATGCCGGCCAAGTCGATCTTGTCGCGCGCTCTATCGAGCGCGGCGACATAATCGCCGGTGTCAAGCTTCATGCCGGCCGCGGTCCTGTAGGGAAGCTCTGCGGCAGTCACGATGTTCTGCCGACGCAGGTCGAAGGGTTCGCGGCCGAGCGCGCGGGCGACCTCGTCGACCAGCCGTTCGATCGCAAAGGTGGCGCCGGGCCGCGCCACGCCGCGATAGGGGCCCATCGGCGCCTTGTTGGTCGCGACCGTATGCGCGTTGAGCTTCAGATGGCGAATGCGATAGGGCCCGGTCAGGTTGCGCGACGCCATGCTCGCTTCCTGAAAGGCGCCGGTCGGCCACAACGCGTAGGCGCCGGCGTCGATATAGATGTCGCCCTCGATACCGAGAAGCGTGCCGTCGCGGTCAGCGCAAATAGTGAGATCGTAGGTATGGTCACGAGCATGCGGCGAAGCCAGCAAATGTTCCCGCCGATCCTCGATCCAGCGCACCGGGTGCCCGACCTTCAGGGCGATCGCGGCGACGGCGACGTCTTCCGGCATGATCCGGTTCTTGCCGCCGAAGCCGCCGCCGACGTCGGGCGCAATCACGCGGACCTTGTGCTCCGGGATGCCAAGCATCCGCGACAGCGCCAGCCGCTTGACCTGGCCGCCTTGCGTCGAAAGGTAGACCACGAGCTCATCGAGCCGATGATCCCAATAGGCGAGCACGCCCCGGCCTTCCAGCGAAACGGTGGCCTGCCGATTGAGGCGCAGCCGACGGCGCAGGCGGATCGGCGCCGCAGCGAGCGTCTCCGGATTCCCTTCGGCCACGTTGATGCTGATGTAGGCGTTGCTCGGCCATTCATCGAAGACGCGCGGACTGTCGGTCTGCATGGCGGCGACCACGTCGACAACCGCCGGCAGCTCCTCCAGCTCGACGCGGACCTCGTCGGCCAAATCCTCCGCTTGTGCCCGCGTCGGCATCACGCAGGCGGCGATGGTCTGCCCGACATAGCGGACCCGCCCGTCCGCAAGCGGCGGATAGGGGCTGTGGCGATGGGCGGACAACTCCGGCCCGGCCTCTAGAATGTTGAGCGGGCCGATGTCGGGCAGCGTGAACACCCGTCCGACGGCGGGTGGGGGCTTGATGACGTTGCCGAGCCGGGCATGGGCCATCTGGCTACGCACGAAGGCCACATCCTGGACACCCGGCACATTAACGTCGGCGATAAACATGCCGTGGCCGTAAAGATGGCGTGCATCTTCCTTGCGCAGCAGACTGGCGCCGATCCAGCCCTTGGCACTTGCTTGCTGCGTCACTCTTGGCTGCTCCCTGCGCCGGCCGACCGCTCACGCCGTTTGCGGCGGCACGTACTCGGCGCCGGTCGGCACGAATTCGTTGGTGTAAAGCGTGCTCGCCTCGAGCGGAGTAGTGACGCCGCCGTACTGCTTGAGCACCTTGACGGTCTCGACCCAGTCAACATCGGAGGCCCAGCCGAGCGGTTTGTCTTTGGTGTTAGGAGTGACCCAGGTTTTCCACGACAGTTCCATTTCACGTCGCGTGATCGCTGGATCGATGGTTTCCGAGTATTTTTTGATGATCGCGACGGCCTCATCAGGGTTTTGCCGCCCGTAGAGAAAACCCTTGATCGTTGGCGTCACAAAGGTGCGGACCAGGTTAGGATCGCTTTTGAGCAGGTCCTGATGAACGATGATGCCGTTACTGACAACATTCACTCCATAGTCGGCAAACCAGAAGATGCGCACTTCCTTTTTGCCGCGGATCTCAATAGCGGGCACATAACCCTGAGCGAACCCGCCGATGGCGGGGACTTGGCCGTTAATCAGCGCCGGCCCGACCCCGGCTGGATCGATGTTCACGACTTGGATTTTCGATCCGTCGATGCCCGCGCCTTTGAGGAAGGCGGGCCATTGCTGGAACTGCGCGCTGCCTGCGGTCATCGCGATGCTTTTTCCCTCGAGATCCTTTGGCGTCATGATTCCCGAATTGGCAAGCACCACCACCGCCGCCGGGTTGCGTCGGTAGACGCTGCCAAGGCTCTTGATGGCCATTCCCTTGGCGACGCCGTTGCCAACCACATAGCCGTCGCAGAATCCGAATTGCGTCGCCTTACTGGCAACCAATTGGGCGGTGGCGCCTGAGCCTTTGCCGGATGCGATCGCGACGTCGAGCCCGGCCTCGCGATAAAAGCCCTTTTCCTGCGCGATCATGAAGCCGTCGTTGGGGCCCTGATAGACCCAGTCCAGCGTCATGGTCACTGGCGTGAGACCTGCGGCGCGCGCTCGAAACGGCGCGAGCGGCAGCGCTCCCGCGGCGACAGTGGATACCTTCAAAAACCGGCGGCGAGAAATCGGTGCGCGCCGAACATCACGCTTGTTCATGGCATCACCTCACAGGAGCCTCTAGGGAGCAGCATACTGGCAAATCGCCGTGGCTTCCATGGTCGTCTCGCAAGCCGAGGCCTTAAGCGACTCGCAGCGGCCGCCGCTTAGTAAGATTGCCACTCGCTTTACCGCACGGTTGCTCGGTATCATGTCATTCAGTGTATATCTTGACTGCTCCTACGCGGAGGCCGCATCCGACGTGACGCAAACTCACACAATCGGCAAGCCAGTGCTGCGGCTCGAGGATGGGCCGCTGCTTCAAGGTCGCGGCCGTTTCGTCGATGATCTCAAGTTTCCGGGCACGCTTGAAGCGGCCTTTGTGCGCAGTCCGCACGCGCACGCCGCTATTCGTCGCATCGACACTGGCGCGGCGCGCCGGCTTCCGGGCATACACGCCGTGTACACGTTAGCCGATATTGCGCCAATGCTGACGCAAGAGCGGCTGCCGCTGCAGTTTCGCACCGACCAATTGCCGCCGGATGTCAGCCCCATCGTTCTGGCCAAAGATGAAGTTGTCTTCGTCGGTGAGGCTGTTGCCGTCGTGATCGCGCAATCGCGGGCCATCGCAGAAGATGCGGTCGCGCTGGTTGACGTCGATTACGAGATGCTTCCAGCGATATCGGATTGTCGAGCCGCGTTGCGTCCGGGCGCCGCGCTCGCGCATCGCGGCAAAGCCAGCAATCTCCTTATCGAATTTCGCCAAAGCTATGGCGACGTCGAAACCGCGTTTGCGCGCGCGCCATACCGCGCCCGGGTCAATCTCAAGCAGCACCGCGGTGGCGCACACTCGATCGAAGGCCGCGGTGCGCTTGCCGTGTATGACGCCAATGAGGACCGCCTGACACTGTGGTCCTCGACGCAACTCGCGCACGAGGTACGAGCCTTCCTGATGCGGTTGCTGCGGCTCGACGAGAACCGAATTCGCGTCGTGGCGCCGGATGTCGGCGGCGGCTTCGGTGCCAAGTTCCTCATGTATCCGGAGGAAGTCGTCATCTCGGCCGCCTCTTTGCGTCTGCGGTGCCCGATCAAATGGATTGAAGACCGGCGTGAGCACTTTCTGGCGGCAGTGCAGGAGCGCGACCAGTATTGGGACCTCGAAGCCGCATTCGACGGGGACGGACGCATCTTAGGCTTGCGCGGCGAGCTCACCCACGACCAAGGCGCTTATACGCCGCAGGGTCTTAATCTGCCTTACAACGCCTCCACCGGCGTACCGGGGCCTTATATGCTGCCCGCTTTCGATCTGCGGGTGCTGGTGGTCGAGACCAATAAGGTCGCGACCATGCCGGTTCGCGGCGCCGGCTATCCGGAAGCGGCGTTTGCCATGGAGCGCGTACTCGACCGGATCGCACGCCAACTTGGCCTCGATCGGACTGAGGTGCGGCGGCGCAATCTCGTACCGGCGGACAGAATCCCGTATGTCACGCCGCTCAAGACGCGCGCCGGTTCGGCGATTGCGCTCGACAGCGGCGATTTTCCGCGCTGCCTCGCCATGACGCTCGAGACAATCGATTACGCCGGATTTGCCGAACGGCAGCGTCGCGCGCGCGAACAGGGCCGCCATCTCGGTATCGGCATCGGCAATGGCGTGAAGGGGACTGGGCGCGGACCGTTCGAGTCCGGCATCGTACGCATCGGCCGTTCGGGTCGTATCTCGATTTATACCGGTGCCATGCCAATGGGGCAGGGGATCAAGACGGCCCTCGCCCAAATCTGCGCCGAGCAATTCGCCGTTGCCGCTGATAGCGTCACCGTGGTCGCGGGCGACACCGCCGTCATTCCACACGGACAAGGCGGCTTCGCCAGCCGACAGACCGTCACTGCCGGATCCGCCGTGCACCTTGCGGCGCTCGCCGTGCGCGACAAAGTGCTCAGTGTTGCCGCACATCTCATGGAGACGGGTGTCGAGGATCTCGAGTTGCGGGCCGGTCGCGTCGAGGTCGTCGGCGCTCCTGGCAGCGGCCTCACGCTCCGCGAAGTTGCCGAAGCAGTCTCCGGCGTGCCCGGCTACGCCATGCCAGGAAAATTTGAGCCCGGGCTTGAGAGTCTGCAAAACTTCCTGCCGAGCGCACTCACCTATGGCATGGGTTGTCACGCGGTCGAGGTTGACGTCGATGTAGAAACCGGTGGTGTGCGCATTCTGCGTTACGTCGTGATCAACGATAGCGGCCGCCTGATCAATCCCATGATTGTCGAAGGCCAACTTGTCGGCGGCACCGTGCACGGCATCGGCAACTCACTCTTTGAATGGATGGGCTACGACGAGGGAGCCCAGCCGCTCACCACGACATTCGCCGATTATCTGCTGCCTACCGCGACGGAAGTGCCGAAGATCGAGGTCCATTTTCTCGAATGCCCTTCACCGCTCAACCCGCTTGGCGTCAAAGGCGTCGGCGAATCCGGTTGCGTACCGGCCGCCGGCGCGATTGTCGCCGCCGTTGAGGACGCGCTCTCGCCTTTCGGGGTGACGATCACGGAATATCCGGTAACGCCGGCCAAGCTGTTTGCGTTAATCGCCGCGGCAAGGCAGGAGCGTCTACCATGAATTCTGAGATTCGCGACGGCATGCGGATCGAATGGGACGCTTCGATCGAGATGGACGATGGCGTCGTTTTGTGCGCGGACGTGTTCCGGCCGGCGGGAGACGGCAAATTTCCCGTAGTTCTCAGTTACGGTCCCTACGCCAAAGGTCTGTCATTCCAGGAGGGCTACAAAGGAAATTGGTTGCGGCTGACCAAAGCGGTGCCCGACGTTCTGTTGGGTTCAAGCAACAAGTATCAGAACTGGGAGCTGGTGGACCCTGAGAAATGGGTCCCGGACGGCTATGCCTGTGTCCGCGTCGATTCACGGGGTGCCGGGCGTTCGCCGGGAATGCTCGACGTCTGGTCGCCGCGCGAAACGTTGGATTTGTATCAGTGCGTCGAGTGGGCCGGCACGCAAGCCTGGAGCAACGGCAAGGTCGGCATCAATGGGATTTCCTATTACGCCATGAACCAGTGGACCGTGGGTGCGCTGAATCCACCGCATCTTGCGGCAATGTGCGTCTGGGAGGGCTCGTCCGACTATTACCGTGAGCTCTGCCGGCACGGCGGCATTCTCAGCGATTTTCTAAACAGCTGGCATCCCCGCCAAGTGGCAAGCGTACAGCACGGCGTCGGCAGCCGCGGCGCGAAAAGCGTCGTGACCGGCGAGCCGGTCGCCGGCCCGGACGCGCTGCCCGAGTCCGAACTCGCCAAATACCGGGCCGACTCGCCTGGCGAAGCCAAGCGCCGCCGCCTTCACGACGATTATTACGCGGCTCGCACTGCCGATTTTGCACGGATCGAAGCGCCATTGTTATCCGCCGGCAACTGGGGCGGCATGGGATTGCACACGCGTGGCAATTTCGAAGGCTATCTGCGTGCCGGCTCCAAGGAAAAATGGCTGGAGGTGCACGGCGACACGCACTTCACGCATTTCTACAGCAACTACGGTGAAACGCTGCAAAGGCGGTTCTTCGGCCACTTTCTCAAGAGCGAGGATACCGGGTGGAACCAGCAACCTCGGGTATCGCTCAATATTCGCCACCCGCATGAAAAATTCGTGCTACGCGGCGAGAACGAGTGGCCGCTCGCGCGCACGCAATGGACGAAATATTTTCTGCAACCCGAAGGATTCGTTCTGTCAGCGCAGCCATCGGCGACGATGACCGAGTTGGAATACGAAACCACTGGCGACGGCCTGACTTTCAGCATGCCGCCAATGACAAAGAGTCTCGAGATTACGGGCCCTGTTGCCGCCAAGCTGTGGGTCTCGTCCAAAACTACGGATGCCGATCTGTTCCTGGCCCTGCGCCTGTTCGATCCCGCCGGCAACGAGATCACGTTTATCGGCTCCAACGATGCGCGCGTGCCGGTGGGGCTCGGCTGGTTGCGAGCGTCGCATCGCAAACTCGATCCGGCGCAGTCGCTACCGTATCGGCCCTGGCACACCCACGACGAGGAATGGCCGTTACGGCCCGGAGAGCCGGTCGAGCTCGACATCGAGATCTGGCCGACATCGATCGTGGTGCCGCCCGGCCACCGGCTCGCCCTCACGGTCAGCGGCAAAGACTACGAAGTGGATGGCCGCGACATAGCCTTGCCGAACGCGCCCTATCCGATGAAGGGGGTCGGCCCGTTCCTGCATATCGATCGGGACGATCGACCGGCCGCCATTTTCGCCGCGCGGAACACGCTGCATTTCGCCGCCGGGCGGCAACCCTACCTCTTGTTGCCGATAATTCCCGAAGCGTAAGCTTCAAAAACTCGAGGCGACATGGAGAAGCCCATGACGAGGCGTTTCATTGCCGTTGTGATCGCGCTGCTTTGTGTCCTATTGATCGCGGCGCCCGCCGTAGCGCAGCAATACCCAAGCCGCACCGTCACTATCATTGTGCCCTATCCGGCTGGCGGACCGACCGATGAGACGGCGCGCGTGATTGCGCAATCTTTGCAGGGCAAGCTCAAGCAGGGCTTTATCGTCGTGGACGTGAGCGGCGGCGGTGCCATCATCGGCGCTGAAAAGGTCGCGCGGGCCACACCGGACGGCTACATGCTGCTGCTGCACAACTTGCAGATTTCCGCCAACGTCACGCTCTATAAAACGCTTCCATTTGACACCGTCAAAGATTTTGCACCGGTGATGCTCATTAATCGCAATCCCCTTGTTCTCGTTGGCCGCAACACGCTCGCGCCAAACACGCTGACGGAGTTGGTGGCGTTGATGAAGCAGCAGCATATGAAAGCGGCAATCCCCGGTTACGGAACCACCGGTCATCTCGCCACATCGCTGTTCGCGCAAGAGGCCGGCGCCAGTCTCGATCAAATTCCCTACCGCGGTGCGGCTCCGGCACTCACGGATCTTATGGGTGGCCAGGTCGATTTGTTTTTCGCGACGCCCCAGTCGGTCGTGCAGTTGGTGGCTACGGGCAAATTGAAAGCCTATGGGGTCACCGCGAAAGAAAAGCTGCCGGAGTTCCCAAGTGCAGATAGCTTTCCCGCAGTCTTTGGACCCAAACTCGACGTCGTCTACTGGCAAGCGCTGTTCGCTCCGGGAGGAACGCCCAATGCGGTCATAACAACCCTCAACGACGCGCTGCAAGAAACCGTTTCCGATCCCTCGATCGTGAAGCTTTGGGCAGAACAGGATGTATCGCCGTTTCCGAAGGATCAACGCTCGTCGTCGGCGGCAAGCGCGCTCCTCAACAGCGAGATAGCGCGCTGGGGACAGGTGATCCGCGACAACAACATCCACATCGAGCAGTAAGGCCGTTTGGACCTCAGGGCGTTCTATTGATCGCTCGATATTGTCTCCGAGTCGCCGCAAGAGCTAATTGAGCTGTGCTGCTCAATAGTGGAGTGCCACCCATGCCCCTGCCGCTGTTTCCGACCTCGCTTGTCGGCTCTTATGCCCAGCCCGAGTGGTTGATCGATCGGAAAAAGCTCGCCGGCCGCTTCCCGCCGCGGGTCCGCGCAAAGGAGCTGTGGCGAGTCGCGCCCGAATTGCTCGACGAGGCGTAGGACGACGCTACCAGGCTCGCCATCCTCGACCAGGAGCGCGCCGGTCTCGATATCGTCACCGACGGCGAGATGCGGCGTGAGAGCTATTCGAATCGCTTCGCCACCGCGCTCGAAGGCGTCGATGTCGACAATCCCGGCACCGCGCTCGACCGCTCCGGTCATCCCAATCCGGTACCACGCGTCGTCGGCAAGGTGCGGCGCAAGCAACCGGTCGAAGTCGAGGACGTAAACTTTTTGCGCGCCAACACCGACAGAGTTGTCAAGATTACAGTCCCCGGTCCCTTTACCATGTCGCAGCAGGCGCAGAACGACTTCTACAGGGATGAAGGCGAGATGGCGCTGGATTACGCCGCCGCTGTCAACGCCGAGATCAAGGACCTGTTCGCCGCTGGCGCTGATATCGTGCAGATCGACGAGCCCTACATGCAGGCGCGGCCCGAGAAGGCGCGTCAGTTCGGTCTTGAGGCCTTCAACGCCGCGCTCGCCGGCGTGACCGGCACGACGGCGGTCCACATCTGTTTCGGCTATGCCGCCGTCATCCACGTGCGGCCGTCGGGCTACTCATTCCTGCCGGAATTCGCCAATTCGCCCGTCAAACAAGTGTCGATCGAGACCGCTCAGTCCGGTCTCGACTGCGCGGTGCTGGAAAAGCTCTCCGGCAAGACCGTCATCCTCGGTACGCTCGACCTGTCGGACATGGGCATCGAGACGCCGCAGACCGTTGCTGCGCGCATCCGCCGCGCATTGCCTTATGTGCCAGCCGAGCGAATTGTCGTCGCGCCTGACTGCGGTCTCAAATATTTGCCGCGTGCGGTTGCCTTCGGAAAGATGCGGGCCATGGTCGCAGGCGCAGCTATCGTGCGCCGAGAAATTGCGGGCGCATAAGTTGCTACGGTGCTGTCGAGGCGCCAATCACTGCTGCGTACCGATATAGGCGGCGATGACCGCCGGATTGTTTAACACATCGGCGACCGAGCCGGTGCCGAGCGTGCGGCCGTAATCGAGGCCGGGGTTAGACTAGGCGAACGGATCGGCTGCTGTGCTACGTGTGTCAAGCCCGGCTTTTGGAAGCCGGACGCCCAGGCTTCCGATACGGTCAAAAGCGAATTGACTTCTTTCCCGTCAAGCAGATCGCTTTCCATATTCTTTCGGGCGTCATCGGTAATTGGATGTCGGTAACACCGAGTGGTCTGAGTGCTTCGAAGACCGCGTTTGCGATCGCCGCGGGTGCGCCGATCGAGCCAGCTTCGCCGCAACCTTTGGCGCCCAGTGGGTTGTGGGGGCAGGGCTGACTCTCGTCGAACTCCGACAAAATCTCCGGCATATCGCTCGCGCGCGGCAGTGCGTAGTCCATGAACGAACCAGACAGCAGCTGGCCATTCTCAGCGTCGTAGACGCAGTGCTCGCACAGTGCTTGGCCGAGCCCCTGGGCGATTCCACCTTGGATTTGTCCTTCGACAATCATCGGATTGATCACGGTGCCGACGTCGTCCACGCACCAATAGCCGATCACGCGCACTTCGCAGGTGTCGGGATCGATCTCGACTTCGCAAGCATGTGCGCCGTTGCTCCAGGCAAAACCCGAAGGATCGTAGACCGCACTGTCCTGAAGCCCGAGCTCCAGGCCGGATGGATAGCTGGCGGGAACGTGAGCGGCGCGAGCGACCTCGGGAAGGCTGATGCGCCTGTCCGTGCCGGCGATGCAAAATATTCCGTCTGTGAAGGCAATGTCCCCCTCCGAGGTTTCGAGCAGATGAGCGGCGATCCGCTTACCCTTTTCGACGATTTTTACTGCCGCACGATCAATGGCGGAGCCACCGACCGCAATCGATCGCGAGCCGAACGTGCCCGACCCAAACGGAACTTGATCGGTGTCGCCTTCAATAATCTCGATGCTGGACAACGGAACGCCAAGGCGTGACGCAACGATTTGCGCGAATGTCGTGACATGACCTTGGCCGTGATTATGGGTGCCTACCAGAACCTGCACACTGCCGTCGGGCTGCACTCGAATTGTGGCCGCCTCGAAGAATCCCACGCGGGCCCCGAGTGCAGTAGCGAATCGCGAAGGCGCCACACCCGAGGATTCCACGTAACAGGCAATGCCGAAGCCGCGCAGCGTTTTTGCCTGGGCTGCGATACCTCGACGTTTGTCGAACCCGTCATAATCGGCAATGTCCAAGAGGCGGGAAAGGATCTTGGGAAAATTGCCGCAGTCGTAGGTCGGACCGATCGGCGTCTTGTATGGCATGGCGTCGGTGGCAACCAGATTACGCCGCCGAATTTCCGCCCGGTCGAGCCCGAGAACATGCGCTGCTTCGTCGGCAAGACGCTCCAGCACGTAGCATGCTTCGGGGCGGCCGGCGCCGCGATAGGCGTCGGTCGGCAACGTATTGGTAAATACGCCGGTCGATTGCACCGCAATCGCGGGCGTACGGTAGACACCGGCGAGCAGCGCACTGTAGATCGCGCTCGGAATGGCGGCGCCGAATGTCGAAACGTAAGCGCCAAGGTTGGCGACGGTATCAACGCGGAGCGCAAGAAATTGTCCGTCGGCATCAATCGCCAGTTCCGCGTGAGTCTGGTGATCGCGACCTTGATTGTCGGAGATAAAGCATTCGCTGCGTGTGCCGAGCCATTTCACCGGCCGCCGCAATCGTCGCGCGGCCCAAGCGACAATAGTCTCCTCTGGATAGTGCTTACCCTTGTAACCGAAACCGCCGCCGACGTCGGGCGCAACTAATCGGATCGCGGTCTGCGGCAGGTTAAGTTGCTCGCTGACGACGCGCCGGATGTGATGCGGTACCTGCGTGGCGCAATAGAGCGTAAGTTTGCCGGTCGGGCTGCCGTCGGCCAGAACGGCGCGCGGCTCGATTGCTGCGCCGATCAGGCGGCTGTTGACGAGGTCGAGCTGCACGACGTGTGCGGCGGCGGCAAAGGCTCTGCGCACGGCGGCTTCATCACCGCGCGCGAAGCGAAAGCAGATGTTGCCGGGCGCGGCCTCGTGAAGCTGCGGCGCACCGTTGCACATCGCGGTTTTCGCATCGGTCACAGACGGTAGCGGCTCATAATCTACTTGCACGAGATCGGCGGCGTCGCGCGCCTGCGGCAAAGTCTCGGCAATGACGGCTGCCACCGCCTCGCCAACATGGCGAACGATCCCGCGCGCCAGCGCCCAACGCGGCGGCTCCGCCATCGGCTTGCCATCGGCCGATTTGATGCCCCAGAGCGGCGCCATGGTGCGGACGTCATCGGCCGCCATGTCTGCCCCGGTGAGCACGGCGACGACACCTGGCTGACCGGCAGCAGACGCGCAATCGATCTTTCGGATACGGGCATGCGCGTGCGGCGAACGTACCAGCACGCAATGCAGCTCTCCGGCCAGCGTAATGTCGGCGACGAAGCAGCCCACCCCGCGCAGGAATTTCGGGTCCTCGACGCGGCGAACTGGCGCGCCGATGCCTTCATTCGTCGATGTCGGGCGTAGCGCTATTGGTATTCCTCGCGCAAGAGATCGAGACGCTCGAACACCACCCTGTCGGAGACGATGAAAAACTCGGCGTCGCCACCTGTGGCCGTGTGGTTGGCGAGGTTCCAGTGCGGGATCGAGAACACGTCGTGTTGCGACCAGTCAAAGGAGTGCTCGCCGACGGTCGAGCGGCCCGTTCCCGACACCACGAGGCAGATCATGTTGCAGGTCGTGCGTTTCGGCCGAGTGGCTTGACCCTTTGATAGCCTCATTGCGAAACAATCGAGTGCCGGCATTACAGCATCACCGGTCGCGGGATTGGTGTAGCGCACCGTGCGCGCACCGTCGCGACCTGCTGGCAGCGCATCCAGCAGACGGCGGGTCGCGGCGCCGGAGTAATGGTATTTGGGCGAATGGGCCGGCGCATGCTCCAAATCGGCGCCAACGATGCCGGACTCGGCCCACAGCTTCTCGTCGCCTTGGTCGACCTGCCAAAATTGATTGGACTTGGGGTCGCCGGGCTCGAAGAAATTGGCGTCGAAGGTACGAATCATCGGGATGTTGGCGGCGTCAAACCAGATGATGCGATGGTCGCTCTCGTTGATATGGCCGTGCCAGCACATCGGTGGCGTCAGGATCAGATCGCCCTCATGCATGTCGCAGCGCCGGCCGTTGACGATGGTCGCCGCGCCCTCGGCGCGAGTGGCAAAACGGATCGCTGCAAAGGTGTGCCGGTGCGGCCGCGCCCGGTCGCCCGGATCAAGCACGGTAAAGGCAGCAATGAGGTTCGAAGTCGTTACCGTCTCGCCGGTAAAGGCTGGATTGACCAGAATCAAGGCACGCCGTTCGACATCGTCGATAGGCACTTCGGATACCGCGCGCGTGGTGAACGGTTCGATGTCCTGCCAGCGCCAGATCAGCGGCGGATCCTTGGCCTGCGGCTTGACCGGGGTGAGCGTGCGGAACCGATCCCACAGTGGATGCAGGTTAGCCGCTTCCAATTGCGCGACGAAATCGCTTCGTTTTGCGGTGGCCGCGATGTCAGCCATAATCGACGGTCCTTCAGGTTTTCGGCAGCTTCGCGTCGATATTGGTCTTGTCGATGATAACGTGCTTGATAAATACGCGCGGCTCCACCTTCTCGCCCTTCAGATAGGCTGCCAGAACATCGACGCCGAGACGGCCCCACAGGACTGGATTTAGCTCAACTGTCATAGCAAGTTTGCCATCCTTGACCGCGTGCAGCGCCGGCGGCACGCCGTTCATGCCGGTCACGATCGTTTTGTCTTGCCTGCCTGCGGCGATCACCGCTTGCATCGCGCCGAGCGCGACATCGTCGTTGGCTGCATAAATTGCCTTGAGGTCCGGATTGGCGACCATGGCATCCTCGGCCTGTTTCACTCCGCGCTCGCGCGTGAGCGGCCCGTCAGAGCGGAAGGCAATCTGGATTTTAGGATATTTTGCCATCACTTCAGTGTAGCCGTCGCCCAGATTGCGGAAGGTGGGAGCACCGCTCGGGCCGAGCAGCATCGCCACCTTGCCTTCATCACCAATAGCATTGGCCGTCCACTCCGCGATGTCCCGACCGATCTGCGTTTCGTCCATCGCGACATGAAGCGTCTGATTTGGCGAGGTTGAGCCGCGCGCCACCGACACGATCGGAATGTTTACCGCTTTGGCCGCGTCATAGGCCGCATTGACGCCCACCGCGTCGATTGGCGAGATCAGGATGCCCTTGACCCCGCGCGAAATGAGATCCTGCACGCCATTGATCTGCTTGACCTTATCCTCGTTGGCCGAAACGGTCGCGACCTCCCAGCCGAGCTCCTGGGCGCGATCGCGGATACCGTGCAGCATAGCGATATAGAAAGGATTGTCGTCCTGCGCGAGCGAAACGCCGATCATGATTTTCTGCTGCGCCTGGGAAGGCGCCGCGCCGAGACCGAGCGCCGCCGCCAGCACGGCCGCCGCCAATGCCGCAGGACGAAGGTTCACCATGACAAATCCTCCCTCTTCAACGGCGCCAGCGTAGCCTATCTGCCGCTGCGGCGGCAATGATTACGGCGCCGATTGCCACCCGCTGCCAATAGGAATCGACGTTGAGAAGATTGAGGCTGTTGCCGAGCACGATCATGATGAAGACGCCGATGACGCTTTTGTAGAGCGTGCCTTCGCCGCCTTGGAGGCTGGCGCCGCCGAGGATCACGGCCGCGATCGCCGTGAGTTCGTAGAACTCGCCGGCGGTGGGTTGCCCGGACTGTAGGCGCGCCGCCAGCATCACTCCGGCTACCCCGGCCAGCGCCCCGCACCACGCATATGTCGAAGCGACGATCCGCTCGACTGCTACGCCGGAAAGATAGGCCGCTTCCCGATTGCCGCCAGTGGCGTAAACGCGCCGGCCGTAAGGGGTCGCCTGCAGCACCCACGAGAGGACAAGCAGCAGAAAGGCTGGAACCCATACGAGGTAATGAATCCCCAAAAAGCGCGCCGAGCCGAACGCAATGAACACAGCGGGCAGACCTTCGTCGCCCACGGGAGCGCCACCCGTGATGAGGTAAACAACGCCACGCACCAGCACCATTGTGCCGAGTGTGGTGATGAAAGGATTGACGCCGAGCTTGGCAATGATCATGCCGTTCGCCAGTCCGACCGCGCCGCCGGCCGCGATGCCGGCAAGGACACCCGCGGCCACACCGAACTTCACGATCATCATGGCGGCAATGCAGCCGGCGAGAGCAACGGTCGAACCGACCGAAAGATCGAAGCCGCCGCCGATTATCACGAACGTCATGCCGATCGCGATGACGGCCATGATCGAGGACTGTACCAGAATATTGGTGAGGTTGAGCGGCGACAGAAAACGATCCGTCAATAGCGTAGTTACGAGGCATAGCGCCAAAAGCGTGATCAACGGGACCTGGCCAGCCAAATTGAAGCGCGGGGACATGATCATCCGCCGATTGCCGCATGCAATCGCTTCTCGTCAAAGCGTTCGCGACGCTCCAGGCGGTCCGTAATGCTTCCTTGATGCAGCGCGAGGATAGCGTCGCAGATGAGCGTGAGTTCGGTAAGATCGCTTGAACGGACGAGAATGCCACCGCCGCGTTTAGTAAAGTCGCGTATCAAGACATGAATCTGCGCCTTGGCGGCAACATCGACACCTTGCGTCGGTTCATCGAGCAACAGCACGTTCACTGCGCGCGCAAGCCACTTCGCCAAAATTACTTTCTGCTGATTGCCACCGGACAATGACGAGGCCGGCAAATGAGCTCGCCGCGGTCGGATGTCGAGCAACTCCATCAATTGTCCGACGAGACGATCACCCTTGGCGCGGTCGATGCGGCCGCCACGCGCCAGCAGGTCGAGGCTGGGCAGCAGAATGTTGTCCCGCACTGACAAATTCATGATCAGTCCGAGTTGGCGTTCCTCGGGCACAAAGCCGATGCCTATTCGGACGGCGTCGGCCGGGCTTGCGATCCGTTGGGGCACGCCGTCGCGGCGCATGTCGATCGCCCCGCCACCAATACCAAATATCCGCCGCAGCACACCACTGGCGCCGCTGCCAAGGAGGCCGGCGAGGCCTATTACTTCGTTCGCGCGCAGACGAATGGCGTCGGGGCGACCGACCGCGACTTCGAGCAGACTGGCGCCGGGCGCCGGCGTCTCCAGTTTGGTCTGCGTCATCGTTCGGCCAGTCATAGCCTCGACTAGATCGGCGACTTTGAAGGCACCGCGGCGGCTCATGGCTGTAGTCCGCCCGTCGCGCAGCACGGTGCAGCGGTCGCCGAGCGCGACGACCTCGTCGAGCCGGTGTGAGACGTAGATGATCGCTGTGCCCTGGCTCTTCATACGCGCGAGGACGGCGAACAATCGCTCGATCTCGTGAGTCTCCAGCGCGGCGGTGGGTTCATCGAGAATAAGGACGCGACAGCGCCGGCGCAGCGCCTTAGCGATGGCAACAAGCTGACGTTCGGCAAACCTCAAGCGGTCGACCCGAACGTCGGGATCGGGAGCGAAGTCGAGTTGCGCAAGTTGCTCCTGGGCTTCTTTGCGCATACGCGCGCGGTCGATTATGCGCAGACCCAGCACTCGGCGCGACGGCGCATCGCCGAGTGTGAGGTTCTCGGCTATCGACAAGGCAGGGACAAGCCGCAATTCCTGTGGAATTGTTACAATCCCCGCCGCAATAGCATCTCTCGGGCCACTGAACCGGCAAACCCGCCCGTCGACGGCAATCTCGCCCTGGTCGGGCCGATGTACCCCGCCGAGCACGCGCACCAACGTCGATTTTCCGGCTCCATTCTCGCCTACCAGCGCGTGCAACTCGCCCGGCAGCACATCGAAATTCACGTCAGCTAGCGCTCGCGTCGCGCCAAAATGTTTGTAAACCCCATGGACGCTGGCTGCCGGCTTCGTCATGCGAGTGCCGCCTCAGCACTTGCTCGCCACACGCGTGATGCGCATCGTGTTGTTGGCTCTAGCTGACCGGGGTCGCTATTTAAAATCGGGATTTTCAGGTTTCCCGGGCCTCGTGAAAATTTTCCCGTGGACCGGTCAAAGCTCAAGCTGGCACCCTCATCTGCTTGAGCGCTGCAAGATAGTCCGCGATGCCGCGTTCCAGATCGAATTCCGGCTGGTAACCTAGCTCGGCGCGCGCCCGCGATATGTCGTAGATGCCGGTCGCCGGATAGGCGAAGCCGTAAAAGTTCAAGCCGCCGCCGATCTGCATCTGCGCATCAGGAATATGGTTCTTGATGACGCGCTCGAAGTCGCGAAGGGTCACGCCGACGCCGGTGCCGATATTGTAGACGCGACTCCTTATCTTGTCCGCAACCGTTGCCAGATAGATACCGAGTGCGGAGTCTTTATTATAGATAAAGTCATCCTTGTCGTCGCCGCCCTGCTCGAGCTTGAACGGCAACCCTTGCGCAGGGTTCTCGACGATGCGGCTCATGACTGCCATCGGGCCGTGTCGCGCGGTCTTGCCCGGACCGTAGGTCGATGCAAAGCGCAACGACACCGTCTCGATGCCCATGTTGTCGTTGTAATACGTGCAGACGTTTTCGCCCATGAATTTGGCGGAGTCATAGATGCGCTTGGGCTTTGCCGGCAGGTCTTCGGACATCGGCTTCCAGGTCGGATGGCCATATTCGCCGGTGACCGGTCCATAGACGCCCTTCGCGCTGGTGAAGACGACGCGCCTGACATTGAGCGCGCGAGCCGCTTCCAGAACATTGACCAGGCCCATGACGTTGACCTGGATGCTCAGCGCCGGGTTCGCGGCCGACACGGCGCCGACAAACGCAGCCGCGTGCACCACGTGGGTCACCTGATGCTTCTTGATGGTCTGCAGCATGCGCGGCAGGTCGAGCACGTCGCCCTGCTCGAAATCGATTCTGTCGACGATGTCGCCGATCAAGCTAGTGTCCTGATGCCGTGCAAAGACCACGGGACGATGGCCTTCCTTGACGAACTTGCGGCTGGTCTCCGCGCCGATGACGCCCATGCCGCCCGTTATTAGGACTTTCATTTATGTCCCTCACTCGACCTTTACGCCGACGGCCTTGATCAACGCACTCCAATGGTTGAGATCGCTTTGAATGAGCTTGGCGAACGCTTGCGGGGAGAGGTCGACACGCTCCAAGCTGTTGGTTTTGAAGAATTGCCTGGTCTCGGGCAGATCCAATGCCTTGGAAACATCGGCGTGGATTTTGGCAAGCAGGTCCGGCGGCATTTTCGCCGGCCCCCACAGGCCGAACCAGACAGCGGTCTGGAAACCAGGGACGGTCTCGGCCACCGTCGGCAGGTCCGGCAGCTCCGGCACCCGCTTTTCCGTTGCTGCCGCAATCAGCCTGACTTGTCCGGTTTTGGCATATTGCTCAACGCCGGACAGATTGACCAACACCACCGACACCTCATTGCCGAGGAGCCCATTCAACGCCGGCGCCGCGCCTCGATACGGTACGTGCTCCATCTCGATTCCAGTCCGCCGTTTGAGGTCCTCCATGCTGAGATGCGCGTAGGTGCCGATGCCGAACGAGCCGTAACTGAGTTTGCCCGGATTGGCTTTGGCATAGGCGACCAAATCCGACACCGTCGTCACCGGCAGGGACGGATGCACGACGAGCATCGGCGTACCGCGGCAAAGCACGGCGATCGGCGTGAAGTCGTCCGGGTCGTAGATCAGCTTCGAGAACAGCGCCGGGTTCGCGGTGAATGTCGAATCGGGCGCGACAAGAAGGGTCAGCCCGTCGGCGGCAGACCGCTCGACGGCGAGTGCGCCGACGCCGGAGTTGCCGCCGGGACGATTCTCGACGACGACTGGTTGGCCCCAAATCTCCTGCAAGCGCTGGCCGACAATGCGGGCCATGACGTCGGTAAGGCCACCAGCCGGAATAGGCACGATCAGCTTGACCGGCCCACTCGGATAATTTTCGGCCGACGCCGTCGCCGCGAACAGCGCAATCGTGGCGCAGATTGCCATGCGAGCGAAACCAAGCACTGCTGGTCCTCCCGAGGTTATCTAGCGCTGTGTGAACCGGTGACAGGCGTGCCGATCCCCAGCGGCTCTGCATCGACAAGCACGAAAGCGACGCGCGCGCGTCGCTCACTGCGATTGGCCCAAGCGTGATTGGTGCCGCGCTGGATCATGATGTCGCCGGCCTTCAACTTGACCGTTGACGCATCCATATCCATTTCGATTTCGCCGTCGATGACGATGACATAGTCGATGGTCTCGGTGCGGTGCATGTGCGGCTGATTGCCCGGAGGAAAATCGATCACCGCAAATCGCGTGCCGTTTCGCGGCGGCGCCGTGCCCAAGATGCGGGCGCCCATGTCCTCCGGCTGCTCGCCGATCGGAATTCGCGCCGGGGCGCCGTCCGTGCACCACATCATGGTCGAAACCAAACCCGGTTGAGGATACTTCGCATTGGTTGCCGGCGCGTCGAGCAGCACCTTTGCGACCCCGGTTTGATCGTGTCCCGTCACGACGCGACGGATGGGCGGGGCGTCCGTCTGCATTATATCCTCCTGACCGTCCCGGTGTACGATCGCATACGAATAAGTCCACAATTAGCAGGTCGAGCGCTTCGCCGCCAAGCGCACGCACTAGATTTCACCCGAATGAATCGATTTCTTGCGAAAGGTGGTCGAGCGCCCGGGCCGGTCGCCGGGACCTATCAATTCGGTTGTTATGCCGCGAGAGCATCTGCGAGCCCCGCAATGACGTCTTCGATATCCCGCAACCCATTGAACCGTGGCGATCCTGCCATGTGAGGTGTCAGGATGACGTTGTCAAAGGACAGCAACTCGTCATCAGGACGGCCGGGCTCCTGATATAACGGATCGAGCGCGAAGCCGCCGAGATGGCCGGATCGCAGCGCGTCCAAGAGCGCGTCGCGGTCGACGAGTTCGGCGCGCGATGCATTCACGATGCAAGCGCCAGGCTTCATCAAATTCAGCCGCTCGCGATTGATGAAGCCGAACGTGGCTGCGTCGAGCGGAATCTGGGGTATGACCCAATCGCTGGCCGCGAGCAGCTGCCGCAACGGTTGATAGGAAACGTTCAGGGCGTGCTCGTCTTCCTGAGGCAGTTTTGTCCGTTGAAAATAGTGGGTTGTCATGCCGAACGCGGCGGCACGCATCGCTATTTCGCGGCCGATCTCGCCCAGTCCGATGATCCCGAGCGTGCTGCCGCTGAGGTTCCGCATGCCTGAGAACCGCCCCCAATTGGCGCCCGGCGTATGGCGCGTGTCAAAGGGCGCGTAAGCACGTCCGCGTGGGGTTATTTGCTCGAGACTGATCAACCCATTCAGATCGGCTGTTCGCCTGGCCAGCGTCAGCATCAACGCAAAGGCATGCTCGGCGCAAGAGATGTTGGCGCGCCGGCGCACAGCCATAACTTTGATGCCGCGCGATTTACAGGCGGCTACATCGATGTTCCGGAGAATCGCCCCATATTTGTGCACGACTTTCAGCCGTGGCGCCGACGCCAGTTCTTGCGGACCGATTTTCAGGCTTTCGGCGACGATCGCCTCTGCCGCTTCGAGATTGCCTTGCAGCTCATGCTGCGACTTCACGAGCCGGACGTCGCTGGGATACAGGGATTTTGCAGCGGTCTTGACCTTGTCACACCAGGCACGAAAGTCCGGCAAATCCGGCGACATGAAATCTGCGAACGCCGTCCAGCGCTCGTCGCTGGTGGTTGGATCGAGCACGACGCCTATCAGGCGCGCCCAAACGTCGTCTTCTACGATCAGCACGGGCTTCGTGTATGCCATTGATGGGCGCTCAAATTTTCTAACGAGCAGCGATGCATTCGCTTATGGCATGTGTGACGCGGCATTTCTAACGCCAGTTTGCATCCCGGCACCCGGACCAGGCGCTCTTCGCCTCGGTTGACTCGTCCCGGGGGAAGACGCCCGCCCAGGCCGCGCACTGACCGCTGCACGGCGAGCTTCGGCCCGCAGCAGCGCGATGAAGTCGAGATGAATACGCGTGGGTTGCCAGCCGCTACGGGTGGCGATGCCGTCGAAACGGCGCAGATGCGGCGAACGCAAAGGTAATTGCGCCAAAGATTTTATGTCGTTCAGCTTGGCTTCGAATTTAGACATCAGGGTAAGCTGGTCCGTCGCGGTCAGTATCGTGCGGTAGATTTGAAGTGACGTCGTTTCGATGTTGATCTTTGGCTCCGCGCAAACGCTCTGCAGCATGCGATGCAAAGCCTGCTGGCGTGGCGTCAACGGGCCCGGCATGATCCAACCGAAATTGGCCAAATCCTGATTGCGCACTCGTTTCAGCCGATGCAACGGATGTCCGTGACGTGCGACCACAACGTAGTGATTGGCGAACAAAAGCTCTTCTTTGACGTCGGTGGCCCAATCCGGTCGCCTCAGCACACCGTACAAGAGATCAAGCTTTCCGGCGCGCAGCTCGTTCAACAGATCTTCGTAATGACCATCGACGATTCGTATACGAGCCGTCGGATATTTGGAGAGAAATTCTTTGATCGCGTTTGACAGGATCTGGGTGGCCGAGTGCGGGATATTGCCGATTGCGATGCGCGAAACGATGTTGCCCCTCGCTACCTGGAGCTCATCCAAGCCGTATTCTATCTCGCCCAGTGCGACCTGAACTCTTCTGGCGAGCTCGGATCCGTACGGGGTCGTTGTGACGCCGGTTGCGGTTCGTCGGTAGAGGCTCCGCCGCAGTTCACGCTCCAATTCGCGGGCAGAGCGGTGGAGTGAAGGCTGCGAAATTCCAAGCGACCGCGCGGCGGCGTCGAATGATTGGTTCTCGGAAACGGCAATGAGGCTCTGCAGTTGCGGCCTCGTCATCCTGTTGATCGTGGCGTCCATACTCTGCCGCCCGGCGGGCGAACTGCCGGTAGCTTCTGTCAATGCCAAGCGAAGGTATTCCAGGAAGCGTCGTACGCGCGGCAGCAGGATCACACCGAACTCAGTGACATAGCAGCCATGTCTGCGACGCTCGAACAGCGGTGCGTTGAGGCCGTTTTCCAATGCCCGGATCGCCTGGCTGACTCCGGGCTGCGAAAGATGGATGTCTCTTGCTGCAGCGCTGACGCTTTCCAGCCGCGCGACGGCTTCGAATGCGCGCAGTTGTCGGAGCGACGGAATTTCGCGGGTAATCACCGAACGGTCCTCCGTCGGGCGCGCGCGGCGCCGGGAATATCCGCGCCACTTTATAGCAAAAACTTATGGCAGCACGCGCGATTTCGATAGGGGCCGCCGCCGCGGCCATGGCAGAGTTTCGGCTGCGGACATTCCCATAGGACCGATGGGAGGCTGCAACGGCCCATGTCGGTCCGTATCAGGGCTATGCCGCCTAGGGAGAGCCCATGAAGTATCAGCCCATCGTCGGAGCGCGCGCGCGCGTAATCTCGCACTGTTGCTTGGCTGCGGCGATGGCGATTGTGTTCGCGATGCTGGCTGGGGAAGCGCTGGCGGCCGCAGACTATCCGATCAAGCCGGTGCGCGTGTTCGTGCCTTATGGGGCCGGCGGGGTCGGGGACCTGACCATGCGATTGTTGGCCGACAAGCTCGGCGAGCAACTCAAGCAGCAGTTTGTGATTGAAAATCGCCCAGGCGCCGGCGGCATCGCGTCGGCGACGCAGGTGCTGCGCGCTCCTGCCGACGGTTACACGCTCGGCGAGATCGGCAATGGACAGGCGATCAGCGCCTCGCTCTTCACTCAGCTGCCCTTTAACGTGCTGAAGGATTTCACGCCGGTGTCGGTGGCGGCCAGCTTCGAGCTGCTGCTCGCGGTACCGGGCAATTCGCCTTACAAGTCGCTCAAGGATGTCGTCGACGCGGCAAAGCAGAGTCCGGGAAAGCTCAATCTCGGGGCCATCAATCCCGGCAGCACGCAAAACCTTTCGGCTCACCTGTTCCAACAGGTCACAGAAGCTGAATTTGCGATCGTCACCTATCGCACGACACCGGAACTGGTTACCGCGCTGCTGCGCGGCGACGTCGATCTTGGCTTCGATTATTACGCTGGGTTTGTCGGCGAGATTGCCGACGGAAAACTGCGGATCATCGCGACCTCAGGCGAGGAACGCGACCCCTTGCTGAAAGACATCCCAACCGCGAAGGAAAGCGGCTTCCCTCAATACGTCGTTACCAGCTGGAACGGTGTCGCCGGGCCCGCAGCCATGCCATCTGAGATAGTCCAGACTCTCAACGTTGAAATCAATCGCGCTCTTGCCGCACCGGACCTTCAGGAGAAGGCGCGCCGGCTCGGCATGGATGCGCGCGCCAGCACACCGCAACAAATGCACGACCGCATGGCCGCCGACATCGCCAAATGGCGGGAGGTTATCGACAAGGCAGGCATTCCAAAACAGTAGCCCGCATACGCGTTGTCGGATCGGCTCGCGATCAAACAGGATAAAAGCAGCGGGGAGAATGGAATGGCGGACCAGCCGCAGCTGAAGATCGCAATTGGCGATTACGGCCACACCCGCGCTTTGAAATCGGGCGACGTGCCGATAAAGGACGTTGAGCCCGATTTTGTTCAGGTGGTGCCGATCATCGGCGCCTTTCGACGCATGGTGCGCGACGTCGAGTTCGATGTCTGCGAGATGGCGCCGACGACCTACATGATCGCGCGTGCGCTTGGCGCCCCCTTCATCGCCTTGCCGATTTTCCTGATGCGCCGCTTTCATCATGGCGGCTTCGTGGTCCGCCCCGATTCGGGCATCAAGGTGCCCAAGGACCTGGAAGGAAAAAAGGTCGGAGTCCGCGCCTATTCGGTCACCACCGGGGTCTGGACGCGCGGCATTTTCGTCAACGAGTACGGGCTCGATTCCGCAAAGGTGACCTGGGTGGTCGATGACGAGGAGCACGTCACGACGCTGAAGCTGCCCCCAAACGTGGTACACGCGCCGGAAGGCAAATCGCTGCAGAGCATGATGAAGGCGGGCGAAATTCAGGCCGGATTCACCGGACCCGCCGGTGTCGGCCGCGCCGGCCCGCCAATCAGCGGTTGGGATAAGGCCGGTGCCGCGGCGGCGGCGACGGATACCTATCCGGAATTGATCGCCGACGTGGAAAAGGTCGAGGCCGATTGGTTTCGCAAGAGCGGCATCTACCCGATTCACGGTCTCCTCGTGGTCAAGGACGAGCACATCAAACGCCATCCGTGGCTGGCGCGGTCGCTGATGAACGCCTTTGTATCGGCGAAAAAGCCTTATCTTGAGGCGCTCAGGCGCGGCCAAGGCGACAGCCCGGAAGACAAGCGCTATCGCAACTTCCTGTCGCTGATGAGCGATCCGCTGCCCTACGGCATCGCCGCGAACCGTCCCAGCATCGAGGCCCTGGTCACCTACAGCTTGCAGCAGGAACTGATACCGTCACGCCCGCAACTGGATCGGGTGTTTGTCGATATCGATCCTTGAAAATCTTCTGTAAACGTCAACGCGAGTGAACGCCTATGCCCGTCATCGATATTCATCCGCATATCGTCTCGCCTGATACCCAACGGTATCCGTTGGCCCCGCTTGGCGGCACGCAATCCACCTGGTCGAGTGAGCGGCCGACCACCTATCAAACCTTGCTCAAGGCCATGGACGACGCCGGCGTCGACAAGGCGGCGATCGTGCATTCCTCCACCGCCTACGGCTACGACAACAGCTATGTGGCGGATGCGGTTGCCGCCGTCCCGTCGCGGTTCACCGGCGTCTATTCCATCGACGTCATGGCGTCCGACGCCGTGAAAACGTTCGATTACTGGCTCGCCCGCGGCTGCACCGGCATGCGCCTGTTCACCACCGGCTCGACGCTGCCGGATCAGGCAACCTGGTTCGCCGATCCAAAAACCTATCCGTTCTGGGAGCATGCGTCGGCAAGGAACATTCCGGTCTGCATGCAGATGAAGCAGGAAGGCTTGCCGCTGTTGCGTCAAATCATGGATCGCTTTCCCAAGGTCACGATGATCCTCGACCACTTGTCGCGCGCGCCATTCGCGGATGGGCCGCCCTACAGCGGAGCTGGTGATTTGCTCGATCTCGCCAAATACAAGCAGGTCTATCTGAAGATCACGCCGGTCAATGTAACGCCCAAGAGCTGGGGCTTAGCCACGCCGGAAACGTTTTTCGGCAAGATCGTCGATACGTTCGGCGCCTCGCGGATTGCCTGGGGTTCGAATTTTCCGAATTCGGTCGGCACGCTTTCGGAAATCCTCGGCACGGCGCGCAAGGCGTTTGCCTTCGCCAAGGCTTCGGATCAGGATTGGATTTTCGGCAAGACCGCGCTTACGCTCTATCCCGCTCTGGCCAAGTGACTGAGTGACAAAGCGACAAAGGATTTAAGCTCATGGCGACCGCGACAAAGCTCAAGCTGCATACGATGTTGGGCAACTATGCGAACACCAAGGCGCTCAAGAGCGGCGCGATCGGTTCCGACCTGGTCGATTTCGATTTTGCCGAGGTGAAGGTCGCCAACAACCTGTTCAAGCAGGTCGTGCGCGAGGCCAAATACGACGTCGCCGAACTCGCCATCGTGACCTATCTGCAGGCCAAGGCCTACGGCAAGCCCTATGTGCTGGTGCCTGCCGTAGTGGTCAGCCGCGGCCAGCATCACACCATCGCCTACAACCCCGATCGCGGTCCGCTCAAGCCATCCGAGCTCAACGGCAAGCGGGTCGGCGTTCGCGCCTATACGGTGACGACGGGGACATGGGTGCGAGGCATCCTGGCGAGCGATTACGGCGTCGACATCGACAAGGTCGAGTGGATCACTTTCGAGGATCCGCATGTCGCCGAGTATCACGATCCGGCCATCGTCAAGCGCGCGCCGGCCGGCAAGGATTTGACGCAGATGCTGCTCGACGGCGACGTCGCCGCCGGCATCGTCGGCGACAAGCTGCCTGACCCGAAACTCAAGCAGCTTATTCCCGACGCCGAGGCGGTTGCCCAGACATGGGCCGAGCGCCACCACGGCGTCCCGATCAATCACATGGTGGTGGTCAGGCAGGAGCTGTCGCGCTCGCGGCCCGACGTCGTCAAAGACATCTTCCGCCAGCTGCACGACAGCAAACGGGCGGCCGGGCTGCCTGACGGCGGCGCGCTCGATCCCTATCGTTTCGGCGTCGAGGCCTGCCGGCCGATATTGGAAATCATCATCGACTTCTGCCACCGGCAGCAACTCATTCCGCGCCGCATGTCGGTTGACGAGCTGTTTGACGATACGACACGCGCGCTGGGAACGGCTTAATTCTGAAAGCGATTTGCAGCGCCGGCGCGACCTGAGCGGCGAATAGCTCGACCGAACGCAGCATCTCATCGAGTTTGAGATCGCCGAAGCAGAATTGTCCGACGATGTAGTTCGCGCCGCTGTCTTTGATCTGCGCCGCGAGGAATGCGCGTACCGTGTTGGGCAAACCGGCGATCGCCTGCCCTTGCTTGATCAGCGTATCGACGCTATCGGTGCGCAACGGCGAGTCGGGCAGGGTGCCATTCCTTTTCCGCAAGGTAAGTGAAGCTCGATCCCAACGGCATTCCTTTCGCAAGCTCGATATGCAACGCTTGCGCCACAACGCGATCCCGACCGCCACGGGTTTGCAGTGGGCATCGCCATTGGAGGCATTCGCGTGCAATCGACCAAGCTGAAGGTAGCAGACGTCGAGCTTGAATTGCTCGATACCGGCCAAGGGGGAGGGCGTCCCGTTCTGTTTCTGCACGGCGGCGGAGGTTTCAATCCGCAGCAGCCGTTCGTCGCGCCGCTCGCCGAAAAGCGCCGCTTCGTCGCGCCGATGCATCCCGGCTTCGGCAAGTCGGGCCTGCCGGATTGGCTCGATAGTATTGATGATATCGCTCATCTCTATCTCGAATTGATGGATATTTTGCAGCTCGACGGCATCGACCTCGTCGGCTGCTCGATCGGCGGCTGGATCGCCGCCGAAATGGCGACCAAATCGCCCGAGCGGTTTCACCGCATCGTTTTCTGCGGTCCGGTGGGCGTCAAAGTGGGTCCACCCGACAAGCTCGATATTCCGGACATCTTCGCTATGCCGCAGGCGGACGCGCTGAAGTTGACCTTTCACGACCCAGAGCGGATGAAGCCGGATACCGCCAAAATGTCGGACGACGAGCTCGCCGCCATGTTCCGCGCCCGCGAGACGCTGGCGTTGCTGACTTGGGAGCCGTGGATGCACAACCCGAAGCTCAAGCGGCGTTTGCATCGCGTCGCGGCTCCGGCACTCTTTATCCGCGGCGAAAGCGACGGGCTGGTGTCGCAAGCTTATCTCGACGCCTATGTCCGCCTGCTGCCGAAGGCGCGCACGATGACGATCAAAGCCGCCGGACACGTGCCGCAGCTGGAGCAGCCCGCCGCCTTTGCGGCCGCCGTCCTCAATTTTCTTGGAGAGTAGCATGCGCGCGTGGCACTTCAGCGAAACCGCCTATCCCTACCTGCCGCCGGCGGACAGCTATCCGTCGATCCGGGTGTCGCTGCCCAATCGCATCTACGATCCCGCCAAGGGCGCGGCGCTGTACGACCGCTACATCGATGAATGGCTGATCGCCGAAGACGAGGGCGTGGAGATTATGCTCAATGAGCATCATCAGACCGCGACCTGCGTCGATCCTGCCGCGCCGCTGATGCTGGCGGCACTCGCCCGCCTGAGTAAGACGGCTCGCCTCCTGATCCTTGGCAATCCGATCGCCAACCGGCGGCAGCCGGTTCGCGTCGCCGAGGAGATGGCGATGGTCGACGTGCTCTCTCACGGCCGCCTCGAGGCCGGGTTCGTGCGCGGCGTGCCCTACGAGATTTTGCCGGCGAACAGCAATCCGGTGCGGATGAATGAGCGCCACTGGGAGGCGCTCGATCTCATCGTCAAATGCTGGACCCATCACGACGGCCCGTTCAGTCACGAGGGCCGCTTCTTCCATCACCGTGCGATTAATATCTGGCCGCGCCCGATTCAGCAGCCGCATCCGCCGATTTGGGTCAGCACGACGAGCACCGGCGGCGCCGCGCAGGTCGGCGCGCACGGCTACATCCAGGCGACGTTTCTCACCGGGTTTGATACCACCAAGCGCATTTACGAAGCCTATCGCCGCGGTTGGCGCGAAGCCGGCCGCGGCGAAGACGTGCCGATCGATCGGCTGGCTTATGCGGCGCTGATCTATGTCGGCGAAACCGAGGCGAAGGCGCAAGCCGGTGCGGAAAAACTGTTGTGGTACATCACCGCCAACAAGGTGCCGCTGCACTTTTCCAATCCGCCGGGCTATGTGCCGGTGGCGATGAACGTGCAATTGGCGCGCGGCGCGCACAACGTCGTCAGCGCCTTTGGCACCAAGCAAGCCACGGTCGACGGCGCGATCGAAGCCGGCACCATGTTCGCCGGCACGCCCGATCAGGTCTTGGCGCAGATCGAGAAGCACTGGAACCACGTCGGCGGCTACGGCCATCTGCTGATCATGGGACAGGCCGGCTTCCTCGACCACGACGACACGGTCCATGGCATCCGCATGTTCGCGCGCGAAGTCTATCCGCGGCTCAAAGAGATTTATCCCGACACTATGGCTTCTGGGATGATGGAAAAATCCCATGCGGCTGCGAAATGAATTAAAGACAAATCGACGTAATGCCTACGCACTTTTGCAGCCCGCAATGATCCGAAAAGCCCGGCAAGTTCTACGAAATCCGAGCGCGAATTACGCCATTTCGGATAACGCCCGCTTCAATCCTTTCATGCGACTCTAGGCGGACAGGAGCTTTCCTGGAAAGGTGAGGAGCGTGCGATGGGCATCTTTCAATCGATTTTTATTTTAATCGCCATCATGCTGTTGTTGAGCACCCTGTTTACGGAAAGGATGCCGCGGAGGCGTGGCGGCGATTAGGCGGGGGCGCGTCAGTAGGCGCGTTGATCGCTAATCCTATTCTGACGGGATGGCCCAGGAGCGGCGGGTCTTATTCGCCGCTTTGAACGCCGCGATCCGGTCGCGGAAGCTTTCGGTAAGCGCAATATCGTCCCAGCCATTGAGCAGCCGCAGCCGCCGGACCGGGTCGATGGTGAAATCAAAGCTGCGATTTCCACAAGTCATGGTCTGCTGTTCGAGGTCGATGGTGATTGGCATTTGCGGCGTAACCGTCAGCTGCGACATCAGCTCCACCGCCACCTCGTCGGCAACGGCGGCGGTGAGCAGCCCATTCTGAACGGCATTGCCGGCAAAAATGTCGCCGAACGACGGCGCGATCACGCAGCGAATGCCGTAGTCATACAGGGCATAAACCGCAGCCTCGCGGGAAGAGCCGCAACCGAAATTGCGGCCGGCGACGATGATTTTCGCGTCCCGCCATTGCGGCCGATTGAGCGGGAAATCGGGCTGCTCGCGGCCTGCGGAATCGAAGCGCAGGTCTTGAAACAAAACCTTGCCGAGACCCGCCGAGCGCGGCCATTTCAGATATCGCGCCGGCAACAGCTGGTCCGTGTTGATGTTGGTGGCATCGAGCGGGCAGGCCGTTGCGGTCAGTCGCGTGAACTTGTCCATGACGCTTTAGACCTTTCGGCCGGCCAACAGCGGCCGCACGTCCGCCAGGCGGCCCGTTACTGCGGCAGCCGCGACCATGGCCGGCGACATCAGATGGGTGCGCGCGCCGGGACCCTGCCGGCCGCGAAAATTGCGATTGGTGGTCGAGGCGCAGCGCTCGCCGGGCGCGACAATGTCGCCGTTGATGCCGACACACATGGAGCAGCCGGATTCGCCCCATTCCAGGCCGGCGTCGCGGAATATGCGGTCGAGACCTTCCTCCTCGGCCTGGCGCTTGACCAGCGAGGAGCCGGCGGAGACCAGTCCTGGCACCTTGCTGGCGCGGCCGGCCAGCACGGCGGCCGCCGCGCGCAAGTCCTCGATCCGCGCATTGGTGCACGACCCGATGAAGGCGCGATCGATCGCAACCTCGGTGAGTTTTTGGCCGGGACGCAGGCCCATATAGTCGATGGCGGCGCGTAAATCGTTGGCGCGCGCCAAATCCGTCTCGCCGGCGGGGTCCGGCACGCTGGCATCGATTGGCAAAGCGTGCTGCGGGCTCGTCCCCCAGGTGACGACCGGTGCGATCTCGGCGGCATCGAGCCGGACCTCGCGGTCGAATACGGCATCAGCGTCGGTCTTGAGCTTGGACCAAGCCTCGACCGCCTGGTCGAACGCTGTACCTTTCGGAGCGAACGGCCGGTCTCTCAAATATTCGAACGTCACCGCGTCGGGCGCAATCATTCCCCAGCGCGCCCCGGCCTCGATCGACATGTTGCACACCGTCAGCCGTCCCTCGATCGACAGCGCGCGGATGGCGGAGCCGGCGAACTCGACGGCATGGCCGGTGGCGCCATCGGCGCCGATCTTGGCGATGATCGCAAGTACAATGTCCTTGGCCGCGATTCCGGCTGCGGTTTTGCCGTCGACCGTAATCCGCATGCGCTTTGGTTTTTGCTGCCAGATCGTTTGCGTCATCAGCACATGCGCCACTTCCGAGGCGCCGATGCCAAAGGCGAAGGCGCCGAGCGCGCCGTGGGTCGAGGTGTGGCTGTCGCCGCAGACGATCAGCAAGCCGGGCAGGGTGAGGCCCTGCTCGGGCCCGACCACGTGCACGATGCCTTGGCGCCGATCGTTCAGGCCGAAAAGTTTGATCCCATGCTTGACGGCGTTTTCGTCCATCTGCCGCACCATGCGCGCGATTTCGGGATTGCCGATCCTGTCGCGCGGCGCCCGCGTCGGCACGTAATGGTCCGCCACCCCGAATGTCAGACCAGGCTCGGCGACCGCCGCGCCGCGCTCCGCCAGCCGGCTGAAAGCGTGGAAGGAGCCTTCATGCACGTAATGGCGATCCACCCAGAGCAATGAATCGCCGTCCTCGCGGCGGACGATCTCATGGGCGTCCCAAAGCTTATCGATCAGGGTTTGGGTCATGCCGCGGGTTTGCTCGCATCCGGTGGAGCGGGCGCCAATATAGCAAGGCCCATTGGACTAATGTTAGTGTGCCACCTGGTCATCAGGGGGAGAAAGCCAATGTCCCGTCCATATTCAAGCGTCAGCCGCCGCCGCTTTCTGCAGTCGACGGGACTGGGCGCCGTCGCGGCCGCAGGCTTGGTCAACGCGGCTACGCGGGCGCAGGGGGCCTCGGTAAAGGTTGGCGTCCTGCATCCGGTCTCCGGCGCGCTGTCCTATTCGGGCCAGCAAGGCCGGCTCGGCGCCACCACCGCGATCGACGAGGTCAATGCCGCAGGCGGGATCAAGGCGCTCGGCGGCGCCAAGATCGAGGCGATGCTCGGCGACGCGCAATCGACCCCGGACGGCGGCAACGCCGAAGTCGAGAAGATGAACTCAGCCGGCGTCGCCGCGATCGTCGGCGGCTATGCCAGCGCCATCTGCTTGGCGGCGAGCCAGACCGCCGCCCGCTACGATCTGCCCTATATCGTCGATGTCGGCGTCGTCGACAGCATCGTCACCCGCGGCCTGACCAACACGTTCCGTTTCGGTCCGGGCTTTGGCGTCATTGCCAAGACCGCGCTCGACAATCTCGTCAGCATCAATGATCAGGCCGGCAAGGTCGCCAAGACCGTCGTGATCGTCCACGAGGACTCGGCGTTCGGCTCGGGCCTTGCCAAATTGCTCAATGCGCAACTGCCCGACCGCGGCTTCCAGGTACTGGCAACCATTCCGCATCCGACGCCGACCCGCGACTTCAACAACGTCGTGCTGCAGATCAAGGCGCAGAATCCCGATCTCGTTATTCCGGCGAACTATTACAACGAATATGTCCTGCTGGCGCGCACCATGCAGCAGCAGCGGGTGCGGCCGAAGGGCATCTACTCGGTGCTCGGCGGCGCCGCCTCGTCCTACAAGTTCGTCAAGGAATTTCCCGAGGCCGCGCAATACATCATGGATTGCAATCATTGGTTCGATCCGAAGAATCCGAAAGCGATCGAGCTGAAAAAGAAGATCGAGGCGAAGGGCGAGTTCTACACCTACGAAGTCTACTTGAACTATTCATGCGTCCTGCTGCTCGCCGATGCACTGGAGCGCGCCGCCAGCGCCGATCGCGCCAAGCTCATCGCGGCGCTGGGCAGCTCGACCTTCTCCGGTCACGTAATGCCCTATGGCCCGACCAAGTTCGTCAACGGCCAGAACCAGGGCGCGGCGCCGGTGAACACGCAAGTTTTGGGCAACGATATCCAGGTGATCCTGCCCGCCGCGTTTGCCTCAGCCAAGCCCGTGTTCCCGATGCCGCCGGCCTGACGCCAGTGTAACGGACGGCGCCGCGCGCGCCGTCCCCGCGGATCTGCTTCATGCTGTCACCGGCCATCCTCGTTCCGGCGGTGCTCAACGGACTGATGACCGGGGCGGTCTATGCCCTGATCGCGCTTGGGCTGACGCTGATCTACGGCGTGCTGCACATCATCAACTTCGCCCACGGCGCGTTGCTGACCGCGGCGATGTTTGCGGCGTTCTTTGCCTACACCGTTCTCGGCCTCGATCCCTACCTCGCGGCGGTGCCGTTGACGGTGCTGTTTTTTGCGCTGGGTTACGCCCTGCAGCGCTTTGTCATCGGTCCGGCCGGCCACGGCGAGGATCGCAACATTCTTCTGGTGACGCTCGGGCTCGCGGTCGTCATCGAGAATGCGCTGCTGTTCGCCTTCCGCGCCGATACCCGCACCATCAATTTGCCCTATGCCTTTGACGTGATCGAGATCGGCACCGCCTTTCTTGCCGTGCCGCGGATCATCGCCTTTGCGGTCGTCATCGCGGTGGCGCTTGCGCTTTGGCTCTTCATGCGCCGGACCGACACCGGCAAGGCGATCCGGGCGGTGGCGAAAGAAAAGCTCGGTGCCGAGCTGTCGGGCATCGACGTCGGCCACATCTACGCGGTGACGTTCGGGCTCGGCACCGCCTGCGTCGCCGTCGCGGCATGCCTGTTGATTCCGACCTATTACGTCAATCCAACCGCCGGCAACGCCTTTGTGCTGATCGCCTTCACCATCGTCGTGCTGGGCGGCATGGGCTCGGTTGCCGGCGCGCTGGTCGCCGGCCTGTTCGTCGGCGTTGTGGAAAGTCTCTCCGGCCTCTATCTCGGCGAATCGCTCGGCCAGATCGGCATATTCGTCATGTTCATTCTGGTTCTGCTGTTTCGCCCGAGCGGCCTGTTCGGAGAGCGGGCATGAAGGCATTCGTGCCGATTGCCGTTGCGGTGGCGCTGCTCGCCACCGTGCCGCTCGTCACCGCGTCCAACGTCGTGCTCAATTTCCTGGTGGTGGCGCTGCTGACCGCGCTGGTCGGCCAAGGCTGGAATCTACTCGGCGGCTACGGCGGACAATATTCGTTCGGCCACGCCGCGTTCTTCGGCACCGGCGCCTATGCGACCGCCGTTCTCCAGGTCCGCTACGGCGTCAACGCCTGGCTCGGCTTCGCCATCGGCATCGCGGCCGGCGCCGCCGTGGGCGCGTTCATCGGCGCGCTGAGCTTTCGTTCCGGGTTGAAGGGCTCGTACTTCGCGCTGGTCACGCTCGCCTTCGCCGAAGTGCTGCGCATCATCGCCAGCGTCGCGCCGATCACCGGGGCGGGCGTCGGAACGCTCATCAAGCTCGACCTGCGCCCCGAGGCTTTGCAGTTCCAAAGCCGGGCGCCGTTCTACTGGATCATTCTCGCCCTTGTTGCCGTGTCGCTGTTGATCGTTCGCACGATCGAAGACAGCCGGTTCGGCGCCTATCTGGTCGCGTTGCGCGAGAACGAGGACGCCGCCCGAGCGCTCGGCGTCAATACGATGCTGGTCAAACTCGGCGCCATGACGGTCTCGGCGGCGATCGCAGCTGCGGGCGGCTGCTTTTACGCCCAATATTTCCTTTTTCTCGATGCCGGCATTGCCTATGGTCCCTGGATATCGATCGAGGCGCTGCTCGCCCCCATCGTCGGCGGCGTCGGCACGGTATTCGGTCCGCTGCTTGGCGCGCTCGTGGTCAAGACGCTGGGCGAAGCGACCAAGCTTGTCGCCGGCGACGCGCCGGGGCTCGATCTCGTCATTTATGGCTGCGTCCTCATCCTGATCGTGGCTTTCGCCCCGAGCGGCATCGCCGGGTTGTGTCGCAAGGTGTGGCAACGTTTCGCCGCCGTGAAATCCTTGCAGCCGGAGCAGCCTCATGGTTGAGCCGCTGCTCCGTGTCGATGGCGTCAGCAAGCGCTTTGGCGGCTTGCTGGCCGTCGATAATGTTTCGCTCAGCGTCCAGCCCGGGTGCATTACCGCGCTTATCGGGCCGAACGGCGCCGGCAAGACGACCTTGTTCGCGATGATCAGCGGATTTCTGACGCCGAGCGGGGGCCGTATCTATCACCGTGGCGAGGAGATCACCGGCGTTCCACCGCACCGTTTGGCGCGGCGCGGCATCGCGCGCACGTTCCAGATCGTGCGGCCGTTTGCCGGGCTGACCGTGCACGAAAATATTGCAATCGGCGCGCACCTGTCGCGGCGCTCGCGCGCGAAGGCACGCGATGCGGCCGCACAAGTCGCGCAGCTGGTCGGCCTCGACGATGTACTGGACAAGCCCGCCGCGAGTCTGACGGTCGCGAGGCGAAAGCGGCTGGAACTCGCCCGCGCGCTGGCGACGCAACCCGCCATCCTGCTGCTCGACGAGGTTTTGGCCGGACTCAATCCGAGCGAGCTCGCCGCCATGGTGCCGACCATCCGCGCCATTGCCGACCGCGGCATCACCATCCTGATGATCGAGCACGTCATGCAGGCGGTGATGAGTCTGGCGCAACATGTCTACGTGCTGGCGGAAGGCCGCATTCTTACCGAAGGTTCGCCGCAAGCCGTCGTCGGCGATGTGCGGGTGATCGAGGCCTATCTCGGCCGCGGCGCGGCAGCGCGTCTCGCGGTAGCGGGGGCTGCGCATGGCTGAGCCGCTCCTCGCAGTCAGTGGGCTTGCCGCCGGCTACGGCGCAACAGAGGTGCTCCGCGATATCGATCTTGCCGTCGCGCCCGGCGAGATCGTCGCCATCCTGGGCGCGAACGGGGCGGGAAAATCGACGCTCAATCGCGTCATCTCCGGCGTGCTTCGCGCAACCCGCGGTAAGATCCATTTCGCCGGCAGCGCCATCGAGGGTGAGCCGCCGGCGGCTATCGTCCAGCGCGGACTCATTCACGTGCCGGAAGGGCGCTGCATATTTCCGGACCTCACGGTGGCGGAAAATCTCGATCTCGGCGGCTATCGTCGCGCCCGCGCCCGGCGCCATCGCAATCGCGAGCGCGTGTTCGCGATCTTTCCGCGCTTGGCCGAGCGGCACGCGCAGCGCGCCGGTACGCTGTCCGGCGGCGAGCAGCAGATGCTGGCGATCGGCAGGGGCTTGATGGCCGAGCCGAGACTGCTCATTCTTGACGAGCCGTCGCTCGGTCTGTCGCCGCTCCTGGTCGAGGAGCTGTTCACTTTGATCTGGCGCCTCAACGGCGAAGGCATCACGCTGTTGCTGGTCGAACAGAACGTCATGCAGAGTCTGGAGGTCGCAAGCCGCGCCTACATTCTCGAAAACGGCGCCTTCGTGCTAGAGGGAAGCTCGGCCGATATTCGCGAAAATCCAAAGCTCAAACGCGCCTATCTGGGGCTGCAATGATGACCGAACCGGACAGTTTGCTCGCCCGCCTGTCGCGAAAGCCCATCGTGATTGCTCCCGGCGTCTACGACGCATTTACCGCGCTGGTCGCCGAACACGCCGGCTTTGCAACGCTTTACGTTTCCGGTGCGGCGATCGCCTATACCCGCCTCGGGCGATCCGACATCGGCCTGGTCAGCATGAGCGAAGTCGCCGATGTCGTCGGCGCGATCCGCGACCGTGTCACCACCGCGCTGATCGTCGACGCCGATACCGGCTATGGCAATGCGCTCAATGTCGCGCGCACCGTACGCCTGTTCGAGCGCGCCGGCGCCAACGCGATTCAGATCGAAGACCAGTCGTTTCCCAAGCGCTGCGGCCATCTCGACGAGAAGCGACTGGTTCCGGCGGCCGAAATGGTCGGCAAGATCAAGGCCGCGCTGGATAGCCGGCAGTCCCGCGACACGCTTTTGATCGCACGCACCGATGCGGTTGGGGTCGAAGGTTTTGACAAGGCCATCGCGCGTGCGCTCGCTTATCGCGATGCCGGCGCCGACGTGCTGTTCGTCGAAGCGCCGCAGGCGCAAGCCGAGCTCAAGCGCATAGCGCCGGCGCTGGGCGGCGTGCCGGTGATGGCCAATATGGTCGAAGGCGGCAAAACGCCGCTGCTCACCGCTGCCGAGCTCGAAGCGCTCGGCTTTGCGCTGGTGATCTTTCCCGGTGGCATCGTGCGGGCGCTCGGACATATGGCGAGCGAATATTACGCCTCGCTGGCCGCGCACGGCACTTCCGAGCCGTTCCGCAACCGGATGCTCGACTTCACCGGCCTAAATGATTTGATCGGCACGCCGGAATTGCTCGCAGCAGGGAAACGCTACGACACGTAGTTTATGAGGGAAGCTGAATGTCGAAACTGTTCGATCTGGTCATAAAAAACGTGCGCGTCGTGCGTCCCAACAAGGCTTCCGTCGATTGCCTCGATATCGGCATCAAGGGCGGCAAAATCGGTCGTCTTGCTCCGGAGCTCGAGGCCGGGCAGGCAGAGCAGGTTTTCGACGGCAAGAACCATTTGGCCTTTCCCGGCTGCGTCGATGCGCACATGCATATCGGCATCTATTCGCCGCTTGCCGAGGACGCGGTCTCGGAAAGCAAGGCTGCGGCGATGGGCGGCGTCACGTCCAGCCTCAACTACATCCGCACCGGCCATTACTATTTGAATCGCGGCGGTCCTTACCGCGTGTTCATGCCCGAAGTGTTCAAGCAGTCGGACGGCCGATTCTGGGTCGACTACGGCTATCACATTGCGCCGATCGAGGCCGCGCATATCGACGAGATGGAGCACCTCGTTCTCGATCACGGCATCACGTCTTTCAAGATCTTCATGTTCTATGGCGGCTATGGCCTGCACGGACCTTCGTCGCAGCAGAACGAATTTCTGATGACCGGGCCGGACGATCGCTACGATATCGCCCATTTCGAATTCATCATGCGATCAGCCCAGCGTCTGATGGCCAAATTCCCCGATAAGGCGCCCTATATCAGCGTCAGCCTGCATTGCGAGCTGGCGGAGATCCTCAACGCCTATACCAAAATCGTCGAGCGCGAGGGCAAGCTCACCGGCCTCGCGGCGTACAGCGCCGCGCGGCCGCCGCACTCGGAGGGCTTGGCGATCTGGATCGCGTCCTATCTCGCCAACGAAACGAATTGCCTGAACATCAACCTGCTGCACTTGAGTTCGCGCAAGGCGATCGACGCCGCCTGGACCATGCAACAGGTGTTTCCGCATGTCGCGTTCCGCCGCGAAGTGACCGTCGGCCATCTGCTCTTGGATACGAGCTGCGACTGCGCCGTCCACGCCAAGGTCAATCCGCCGATCCGGCCGCGCGAGGACGTCGAGGCGCTATGGCAGGCCGTGCTCGATCGCAAGGTCGACTGGATCGTCAGCGATCACGCCTGCTGTTCGGCGGAGCAGAAATGGTCCAAGGACGATCCGAGCGATATTTGGTTGGCGAAAGCCGGTTTCGGCGGCACCGAATATCTGCTCTCCGGTGTGCTCAGCGAGGGCAGCCGGCGCGGCATGTCGTACAACCACATGGCCGAGCTTTTGAGCTGGAACCCCGCGCAGCGTTTCGGCTTGCGCGGCAAAGGCGATATCGCGCCCGGCTACGACGCCGACATTGTTCTCGTCGATCCCCATGCCAAATTTGCGGTCCGCGCCGCGGAATCCGAATCCCATCAGGGCTATACGCCCTTTGAGGGCGTTGAGCTCACGGGGCGGGTGAAAAGCACATTCCTTCGGGGCGCGCTGATTTATGCTGACGGCAAGATCGTCGGGCCGCCCCGCGGCGAATATTTGCGTCGACCGCTGGCCTGACCCGATCTTTCCATTGCGGCGCGCCGACGTCGTTTCCCGCGTACAAATTTCGCCCGACATTACGTCTTTTCGCTCGGCCGACGCAGGCGCTCCGCGACGATGAAGAGCAGCGGGATGAGAAAAACTCCGAAAATGGCGGCTGCAATCATGCCGCCGAACACCGGCGTGCCCACCGCATGGCGCGTGGCCGCGCCCGCGCCTTTGGCGATCACCAGCGGAAACAGCCCGAAGATGAAGGCAAAGCTCGTCATCATGACGGGACGGAAGCGCAAGGCCGCCGCTTCAATGGCGGCTGCGTAAGTATCTTTTCCGAGCCGTCGCTGCTCCACGGCGAAAGCGACAATCAATATGCCGTTCTTGGCGGCGAGCGCGATGAGCGAGACCAGACCGATTTGGGCGTAGACGTCGAAACTCAGTCCGGAGATCGCCACTGCGGCTAGCGCGCCGAGAATCGCGACGCTGACCGACAGCAGGGCCGGTATCGGTATGTTCCAGCTTTCATACAGTGCCACCAGAAACAGATAAGCGAACAGAATGGCTACCCCGAGCACGATCCCGGTTCGCCCGGCTGCGGCTTTCTCCTGGAACGCGGTCCCGGTCCATTCATAGCTGTAGCCGGCTGGCAACGTCGTTGCCGATATGCTCTCCATCGCGGCGAGCGCTTGGCCGGAACTAAAGGGGGGTTTTGGCGCGCCGTTCACCACGGCGCCGCGGTAGCCGTTATAGCGCACCACGGTCTGCGGCCCTTGCACGAGCTTGGTCTGCGCCAGTGCGCGGATCGGTACCATGCCGCCTTTGGCGTTGCGCACATAGATGCGTTCGATATCGTCCGTGCGCTGGCGAAACGGCGTGTCGGCTTGAATGTTGACCTGCCAGGTTCGGCCGAAAACGTTGAAGTCGTTGACGTAGAAGCTGCCCAGCGTCGACTGCAGTGCGTTAAAAATATCGCTGATCTTGACGCCGAGGACCTGGGCCTTGTCGCGATCGATGTCGAGATAGATTTGCGGCGTGTCGGCGGCATAGGTGCTGAACACAGCGGCGAGCTCGGGTCGGCTGTTCGCCGTCACGGTCAGTGCCCGCAATACGGCAGCGACATCGGTGGGCGACTGGCCCTGTAAGGCCTCCAGCACATATTGGAAGCCGCCGGTATTGCCCAAGCCGAGGATCGGCGGCAGGTTGAACGGAAACACGATGGCGCCCTCGATCGCCGCCAATTGCGGCCGCAGCCGCGCAATGATCGCGTTGGCGCTCTGCGCCGGATCGGTGCGTCCCTCATAGGGCTTAAGCCGAATGACGAAAAACGCCTGGTTCGACGCCGCGACATAATCGATGAAATTCAGTCCGACCACCGACAGCACGCCTTCGACGCCGGGAGTCCGCCGGACGATGTCTTCGACCTGTCTGACCACGGCTTCGGTGCGGTTGACGGATGCGCCTTCCGGCAGCCGTAAAGCGGCGAAGATCGCGCCCTGATCCTCGTCCGGCAAAAAACTCTGCGGCGTGACACGGAACACCAGCACGGACGCCACCAGCACGCCGGCAACGATCACGACGCTGAGCGTCGACACCCGCACCAGCCGGCGCACCGTCGCCGCATAGCCGCCGCGAACCTTATCGATCGCTCCCAGCACGTAGCGCATCGGGCCGCGGCTGCGCTCGCCGCGCTTGAGCAGCACCGCGCACAGCGCCGGACTCAAGGTCAGCGCGTTGAGCGCGGAGATCAGCATGGCGACGGAGACCGCGACCGCGAATTGGCGGAACAGCTGCCCGCTGATGCCGGGGATGAAGGCCACCGGAACGAACACCGACAACAGCACGAAAGTGATGGCGAGGATCGGGCCGGTGATCTCGGTCATCGCCTTCTTGCAGGCTTCCGGCACCGTCAGCGCCGGCTCCTCGTCGATGACTCGCTCGATGTTCTCGACCACGACGATGGCGTCGTCGACGACGATGCCGATGGCGAGCACCAGCGCCAGCAGGGAGACTGTGTTGGCCGAATAGCCGATGATCAATAGCACGGCGAAGGTGCCGATGATGGATACAGGCACCGCGACCAGCGGGATCAGCGTGGTGCGCAGCTTGCCGAGAAACAGAAACACCACGATGCCGACGAGAATAATGGCGATGACCAAGGTGCGCACCACTTCGACGATGGTCGCGGTCACGAATACGGTTGAATCGAAAAATACGTTATAGGTGAGATCGGCCGGGAAGCGCGTCGCCAGCGTATCCATGGTGTCGCGCACTTGCTTCGCCACATCGACCGCGTTGGAGCCCGGCGATTGGTAGATACCGATCGCGGCGGCGGGAGCGCCATTGTAGCGGCTGTAACGATCTTGCGATCTGGCGCCCATTTCGACGCGCGCCACGTCGTCCACCCGGATCACCGAGCCATCGGGATTGGCGCGCAGAATGATGCCGGCGAACTCCTCCGGCCGCGTCAACCTGCCCTTGGTCTTGATGTTGATCTGGACCTGCTGCTCGCTGGCGGTCGGCGCGGCGCCGATGCGGCCGAGCGCGGCCTGGACGTTCTGATTCTGCACCGCCGCGATGACGTCGTTCGGCGTCAGATTGAGCTCGGTCAGCCGATCGGGATCGAGCCAGATGCGCAGCGAATAATCGAGCGGCCCGAACAAGGTGACCTGGCCAACGCCCTTGATCCGCGCCAGCGGGTCAATGACATTGATGGTCGCGTAGTTGCTCAAATAGACGGCATCGTAGGTGTTCTTCGGCGAATAAATATTGATGACCTGAAGCAGGGCTGCGGATTTCTTGCGGACCGTGACACCGGCGCGTGACACCTCGCCGGGAAGCTGCGGCGTAGCGAGGCTCGAGCGGTTCTGTACGTTGACGGTGTCGATATCCGGATCGGTGCCGAGCGCGAAGGTCACGTTCAACGTGTAGCTGCCGTCGGAGCCGCTGGCGGACTGGTAATATATCGCATTGTCGACGCCGTTGATCTGCTCCTCGATCGGTTGCGCCACGGTGGTCTCGACCACTTCGGCGTCGGCGCCGGGATAATTGGCGGTGAGCGTGACCTGCGGCGGTACGATGTCCGGAAACTGCGCGATCGGGATCGACGTAATGGCGATTGCGCCAGCCAGCGTGATCACGATGGCAATGACGACGGCGAACCGCGGCCGGTCGATGAAAATGGCGGAAAACATGCCGTCAATGTCCCGACGCGACGGTCGCCGCCACGATTTGGCCGGGATGGACTTTCTGAATCCCCCCGACGATGACGAGCTCGCCTTCCTCGAGCCCGTTGGTCACGACGATGTCGGGGCCCTGCTCGCTGCCGGTGCTGATGCGCCGCAGCTCGACCTTTTTCGCGTCGTCGACCACCATGACGTAGCGTCCGGCCTGGTCGAGCTGGACCGCGGATTGTGGAACGACCAGTGACGGGTGCGGCGCTTCGCGTTCGACGATGACGCCTACGATGCCGCCGGGGATCAGTATCCCGTCCGGATTTGGCAGTTGCGCCCGCACCACGACCGTGTCGGTGTCGGCCTCGACCTGGACATCGAGAAAGTTGGTCAGGCCGGGATGCGGGTAGATGGTGCCGTCGGGCAGTTTGATATGCACGGTGACGTGCGGGTTCTTCTCGGCCGAGGCGGCCACCCGGTGCTTATATTCGATGACATCGGCTTCGCTCGCCTGGAAGGTAACGTAAATCGGATCCTGGCTGACGATGGTCGCCAGTCTTCCCGACGACGGGCCGACGAGATTGCCAATAGTGAAATTGGCAAGCCCGATGCGTCCGTTGATCGGCGAGCGGATCTCGGTGTAGCCGAGATTGATCTGCGCCTGCTCGAGCAGTGCCTGGGCTTGCAACACGTCGGCCTTGGCGGCCTGCTCGGTCGCCTCCTGCTGATCGACGGTGGCCTGCGGCACGTTCTGGTTCTTCACCAGCACCTGGCTGCGTTGCAGCTGCAGATTGGCGTTGACTTCCGTCGCTTTCGCCTTGGCGAGATTGGCGTTCTGCTGGTCGACCGCGGCCTTGTAGGTGTCCTGCTCGATGCGGAAGAGAAGGTCGCCGGTCTTTACCTGCTGGCCTTCGGTGAAGTTGCGCTGCTCGATGAAGCCGGCGACCCGGGCGACGACGTCGACTTTGTCTATCGCCACGACGCGGCCAATGAAGCCGTTGCCGGTATCGGTTACTTGCCGGCTAGCCACCGGGCTCACGGTGACCGCCGGCGGCGGCGCCGTCTGCGCGGTGGCGGCGCTGCAGCAAATGCCAAAAATAAGTGCAACGACAGGGATATATTCGGGGCAGGAGCTATTGCGGTGAGCCATCGACCCAACTCCGACCGTAAGGCTTCGTCAGTAGCTTGACCGAAGCGTAGGACAATAGGTGTGCGCTTCGCAGTTGAAAACAAGTCTCGCCAGCTTCGCGCGTGTGCCGACAAAATCGTAAGGGCAGGACTTTGCTTCGCGCAACATGTGAAGGCTGCGGCCGAGATTCGACCTCCAAGGTTCAGCGCACGAGGCAAGGACGCTTGTTGTCGAACGCCCAGCCGGGCTTGAGGTATTGCATCGCCACCGCATCGTCGCGGGCGCCGAGGCCGTGCGATTTGTAGAGTTCGTGCGCCTTCTCCACCTCACCGAGATCAATCTCGATGCCAAGGCCCGGTTTGTCGGGGAGCGCCACTTTTCCGTCTCTGATCCGGAGCGGCTCCCGTGTCAGCCGCTGCCCGTCCTGCCAGATCCAGTGGGTGTCGATCGCCGTGATCCTGCCGGGTGCGGCCGCGGCCGCGTGCGTGAACATCGCCAGTGAGATGTCGAAATGATTGTTGGAATGCGACCCCCAGGTGAGTCCCCAATCGCGGCACATCTGCGCCACGCGGACCGCGCCCTGCATCGTCCAGAAATGCGGATCGGCCAACGGGATGTCCACCGACTGCAAGGTGATCGCATGTCCCATCTGGCGCCAATCGGTCGCGATCATGTTGGTCGCAGTGGGCAGGCCGGTGGCGCGACGGAATTCGGCCATCACTTCGCGGCCCGAATAGCCCTGCTCGGCGCCGCAAGGGTCTTCCGCATAAGCGAGCACGTCGTTCTTGCCGCTGCAGAGACGGACCGCTTCCTCGAGCGACCATGCGCCGTTGGGGTCCAGTGTGATCCGCGCTTTCGGGAAACGCTCGGCGAGCGCGGTCACCACTTCGATTTCCTGGTCGCCCGATAGAACTCCGCCCTTCAGCTTGAAGTCGTTAAAGCCATAGTGGGCATGGGCCGCTTCGGCAAGGCGTACCACCGCTTGCGTCGTCAGCGCCTCCTCATGCCGCAGCCGAAACCAATCGATCCTGGCCATCGGCTCGCAGCGGTAGAGCAAATCGGTTCTGGTGCGATCGCCAACAAAGAAAAGATAGCCGAGCATCTCGACCGTATCGCGTTGCTGGCCTTCTCCCAGGAGCGCCGCCACCGGAACGCCGAGGAACTGACCCAAAAGGTCAAGCAGCGATACTTCCAGCGCGGTGACGGCATGAATGGTCACGCGCTGGTCGAAAGTCTGCAATCCGCGTCCGCCCGTATCGCGATCAGCAAAGCGTTTGCGCACCGCGCCGAGGATGTCGTTGTGCCGCCCGATCGGCTGGCCGACCAGCAAAGGCCGGGCCTCTTCCAGGGTCTGCCGAATCCGCTCACCGCCTGGCACCTCACCGACGCCGGTGCGGCCGGCATTGTCGCGAAGAATCACAACGTTCCGTGTAAAAAACGGCGCGTGCGCCCCCGAAAGATTGAGCAACATGGCGTCATGACCGGCCACCGGGATGACCAGCATTTCGGTGACCTTCGGCGACGACGGAAAGTCGGATGGGATGGTCATCGAAGCTCTCTATGCGAACGCCCAGGCCAACAGTGACCCCAATGCGCATCGGAGCGCTCACTGAAAGATATCGACGCTGTTTCGCTCGCTCGGGGCGCGAACAATGTGACCGGGAAGATCCTCGCGATGATACTGCTGTGCCGCCCTCGCTTGCAACCGACGTTGACTTTCCGACCGGTTCTCCAAATACTGGGCTCAGCAAAAATACCGGCCGCAAAAGCGGTGAAGTCAGGGAGGAACGCCATGACCACCACACGCCGTTCGCTGCTTAAGAAGTCCGTTGCAACAGCTGCCGCAATGAGCCTTTCCGGGCGCTTTGCCAGCGCCGAGGCGGAGACCATTCGGATCGGCGTCGTCTACGACCTGTCCGGCCCATTCGCCGCCGGCGGCTCGGTTGCCTGCTCCATTGGCGCCCAGATCGCGATCGATCTCGTCAATGAGCGCGGCGGCGTTGCCGGCAAATACAAGATTGTGCCGATCAATGCCGATTGCCAAAGCAAGGTGGATGTGGCGATCAACGAAGTCGAGCGGCTGATCAGCCAGGAGAAGGTCGAGATCGTCAACGGCGTCTATGCCAGCGCGCATGCCGTGCCGCTCGCCGCCAAGGTGGACGCGGAGAAGAAAATTCTCTGGATCACGACGGCGATCGCGACTGCGGTGTTCAAGGATAAAAACCTGCGATACGTCTTTCGCGGCCAGATCCATTCCGATCAATACGGCCAAGCGTTTGCCTCCTTCATCGCCGACAACGCCAAGGCCAAGCTCGGCACCGATCCAAGCAACGTCAAGGTCGCAATCATCCACGAGGATGGGCCCTACGGCGTCGGCGTCGCTGACGCCAGCGAGCGGTACGGCAAGGAGCGCGGTCTGCAGCTCGTGATGGTAGAAGGCTATTCGGCGACCGCGCCCGATCTCTCCTCGCTGGTCACCAAGCTCAAGCGGGCCGGCGCCGATGTCGTTTCCCAAGTCGGCTATAATCCCGATATCACGCTGTTCCTGCGCCAAGCGCGCGAGAGCGGACTGCGGTTCAAGATGCTGGTCGGCAACGGCGCCGGCTACAGCCAGCTCGACAAGCTGCGGGCGACTTTCGGCGCGGACATCGACAATTTCTGCAACATCGATCCAGTCCCGGCGCAATTGCTTAATCCGGCGACGCTGGCGCCGGGAATGGGCGATCTCATCAAGATCATGGTCGAGCGTTACAAGGCCAAGACCGGCGCCAACGACGTGCCGCCGCACTGCTCGATGGGCTTCAACCAGACCTGGGTCCTGCTCAACAACGTGCTGCCGGTCGCCAAGGAGAAATACGGCGGCTTCGACGCCGAGGCAGTGCGCCAAGCCGCGCTCGACGTCGACATTCCTGCCGGCGGCACCATCCAGGGCTACGGCGTGAAATTCTACCGGCCCGGCACGCCGCTCGCCGGCCAGAACGAGCGCTCGACGCCGGTGGTCATGCAGAATGCCGGCGAGCACATTTCCGTGGTCTGGCCGAACAACATCAAGACGCAGGAGCCCGTTTTGCCGCTGCCGGCATCGTCCGTCTACGCCATGCGTTGAAGATGCTCGCAGTCGAGGGGCTGTCCAAGCGCTTCGGCGGTTTCCTGGCGGTCAACCAGGTCTCTTTCGAAGTCCGCCAAGGTGAAATTCTGGGCCTGATCGGCCCGAACGGCTCGGGCAAGAGCACGACGTTCAATCTGATTGCCGGCAACCTGCGCCCGACGGCCGGATCGATCCGCTTCGAGGGCGCGGACATCGCAAGCCTCGCCGCGCACACGATCTGCCGGCGGGGCGTTGCCCGCACCTTCCAGATCCCGCGGCCGTTTCGCCGGCTCTCGCTTCTGGAGAACGTGGCGCTTGCTGCGCATTACGGCAAGGCCGGCGGCATCACGCGCGCCGAAGCGGAGCGCCACGCGGTGGACGCGCTCGGTCTCGTCGGGCTGCCGACCGACGCTGCGGCAACAACGAGCGGGCTTGGCGCGGCCGCGCTGAAGAAGCTCGAGCTCGCCCGCGCGCTCGCCACCAAGCCGCGGCTGTTGCTCGCCGACGAATGTCTCGGCGGGCTCGACTCGGCCGAGATGGAGCACGCCGCGGACCTCCTCGAAAGCATTCGCAGCCGCATGGGGGTGACGATCATCTGGGTCGAGCACATCATGGGCGTGCTGATGCGCATCGTCGACCGCGTCGTCGTGCTCGATCACGGTGAGAAGATATTCGAGGGCGCGCCCGCGCGGGCCGCGACCGATCCTCGCGTTGCCGAGGTTTATCTCGGCAAGGGACGCGCATGAGCGCAATGTTGTCCCTTGCTGCCGTTTCGGCCGGCTACGGGTCCTTCCGCGCTCTGTTCGACGTATCGCTCGAAGTGCCGCAGGGTGAGGCGGTGGGCGTGATCGGCCCCAATGGCGCCGGCAAGACCACTTTGATGCGCGTGATTTCCGGGCTGGTGCCGCTGCGCGGCGGCGCGATGATGCTCGACGGCCGTCCGATCGGCGGCCTGCCGGCGCACCGTATCGTCGAGCTCGGCATCGCCCATGTGCCGGAGAACCGGCGGTTATTTCCGCGGCTCACCGTCGAGGACAATTTGCGCATCGGCGCCTTCATACCGCAGGCGCGCGCGCAGTTCGCGCAACAGCTCGACCGCATCTACGCCATGTTTCCGCGCCTGAAGGAGCGCCGCGATCAGGCCGCCGGAACGCTGTCGGGCGGTGAACAGCAGATGTGCGCCATTGGCCGCGCCCTGATGTCGCGGCCGAAATTGCTGCTGATGGACGAGCCTTCCGCCGGGCTTGCGCCGCTCGTCGTCGAGCAGGTCTTCGATCTGGTTCGCCGCATTCGCGCCGAAGGCCTGACCGTGCTGATCGTCGAGCAGAACGTGCAGCAGGTGCTCGACGTGGTCGACCGCGCCTATTTGTTGGAGGTGGGCGGCATCAAGCTCTCGGGAACGTCGCGCGATCTCAAGGGCCACGAAGTCATCCGCAAGGCATATTTGGGATTGTAGCGGCGATGGACATCTATCTCCTCGAAGCGATCATCAACGGCATTCTGCTCGGCGGCGTGCTGGCGCTGCTGGCGCTCGGCCTCAACCTGATCTTTGGCGTGATCGATGTGGTGTGGATCGCCTATGCCGATCTCGTCATGTGCGGGATGTACGTGGTCTATTGGCTCTATGCGGGGTTCGGCTGGCCGCTGCTGTTGGCCTGCGCCGTGGCCATCGTCGGCGTCGCCGCGCTCGGCGTCCTCGTGCATGTTCTGATCATCGCTCCCATTCTCGGCTCGGCGCCGATCAATCAGCTGCTTGCCACCGGCGGTCTGCTGTTCTTTCTGCAGAGTTTCGCCACTCTCCTGTTCGGCACCGATTTCCGCAACCTCGGCATTCGCTTGCCGATTATCGACCTCGGCGAGATCTATATCAGCACCGCTCGTCTACTCGCGTTCTCGATGGCCCTCGTCGGAGCGATCGCGCTCTATTTCTTCCTCAAGCGGACCTTCATCGGCACCGCGATCCGCGCCATTGCGCAAGACCGCGACATCGTCGGCTTGATGGGTATCGACCAGCGGCGCATTTATCTTGTCACCTCGGCGATCGGCGGGGCGCTCGCCGGATTGGCGTCCTGCCTCTTGTTATTGCAATACGACGTTCATCCCTTCATCGGCAACACGTTCGGCCCGCTCCTTTTCATGATCTGCGTGCTCGGCGGGCTGGGCGACATGATCGGCGGCTTCGTCGCCGCCTTCATCATCAGCCAAATCATCTCGATCGTCGGCTATTACTCCAACACCGAACTCGCCTATGTGCTGGCCTTTGCATTTTTCATCGCGCTGATGTTCGTGCGCCCGCGCGGGATTTTCGTGCGATGAACGTCCGAAACGCCACATTGCTCGCCGGGCTCGCAATTCTGCTGTTCGTGCCGTATTTCATGCCGACCTATTTGCTGCATCTCTTCATCCAGGCGCTGATATGGGGCTTCATCTACACGGCATGGTCGATGATGGGCCGTTTCGGCTTCGTTTCGCTCGGCCACGGCGCCTTCATGGGCATGGGCGCCTATGCCCCGGCGCTGCTGTGGAACTTCTATGATGTGACGCCGTGGGCCGGTATCCCGCTCGGCGTGCTGCTGTCCGCTCTGCTGGCGCTGGTGATCGGCTATCCGTGCTTCCGCTTCCGGGTGGTCGGCCATTATTTCGCCCTGGTGACGCTGGCGCTGAGCCAGGTGGTGATGCTCTCGGTCATCGCGGCGCGCGACATCACCGGCGGATCGCTCGGCTTCACGCCAAGGGCGGTAGGCCACTCCTGGTACGCGCTGCAATTTCCCGAGAAAAGCTACTTCTATGTCATCGCGCTTGTGCTGTGGCTCGGCGGGCTCGCCATCTGGCGCTGGATCGATCGCGGCATCGGCCGCGAGGCGCTCGATGCGATCGCCGAAGACGAGGAGGCTGCCGCGGCGATCGGCATCGACGTCATGCGCGAGAAGCTGCGCGTCACCGTCGTCAGCGCGGCGCTCACGGCGCTCGGCGGCGCGATTTACGGGCAATACTTCATGTATCTCAATCCCGAGACGGTTTCCGGCATCAGCGTTTCGCTGCAAATCGTGTTCGCGGCCATCGTCGGCGGGATGTACGACCTGTTCGGCCCAACTGTTGGGGCGCTGGTGACCATTTCGTTGAACGAGGGACTGCGGGTCGGTTTCGGCACCCACTTCATCGGCGCCGCCAATACGATCTACGGCATCCTTCTCATCCTCTGCATCATCTTCATGCCGCGTGGCATCGTCGGCATGCTGCAAAACATGACGATGCCGCGCTCGCCCGCCAAGGCCGTGCCGACGGAATAGACGTCAGCCGCGCTACAAGGCGATCCGCCGCCCCTCATCGGCCGACCAATAGCCGGCGTAATTGACCCTGATGGTTTCGTAGGCCAGGCCGAGATCGGCCCGGGGCTGCCGTCCGACCGACACGCATTCCATAAAATCCTGAATTTCCTGCAGGTAGCCCCGCGTCCACTCTTCCTCGAGGCAGACGAACTGCCAGCCCGTCTTGCGGTCGACCTTCTCGGTGATGTAGACGCTCGCCACTTTCTCCTCGTCGGTCAAATAGCTCATCATGTGGTTGTTGGGCGTGATGTTGGCGAACAGCGAGCCGCCGCTTGTGTAAGTCTCGATGAGATTGCGCACGCCACCCATGATCATGTCGCCGGAGAAAATCGTACTCTTGGTGCCGTCGGAGAAGCTGAGCGTCAGCATGCCCCAATCCTCGACATCGACTGGATTGGACTTGATGAAGGCATGGTCCTGCGCCGGCAGGCCGGCGGCGACATTGCCGACCTCGGCGGTCACGGCCGTCACCGTGATGCGTTCGCCGCGCGCTTTCGCCTCGACCTGTTTGAGAAACAGCACCGCCGAGATCGGGTGGCAGCCCATGCGAATCAGCGAGCCGCCGCCGGTCGTCGACCACTGGGCGGCGTGGGCGGCGTGCGATCCGCTGTGGCTTTCCTCGGCCTTCATGAACAGGATCTTGTCCTTGGTGGCTTGCAAGATCTCGACGGTCTTCGTGACCGCGGGCGCATAAATCCAATCTTCCGCATACATGAACAGGCGACCGTTGGCGTTGACGACGGCGCAGGTTTTGTCCATCTCCGCCATGACGCGCTCGTACATGAGCGCTTTCGGCACGTGCTTGCCGATCGGGGTCTTGTCGCCATCGCGGCCGAAATAGCCGGCGAACGGCTTCTCGCAGATGACATGCTTGCCCGCCTGCAAGGCCTGGACGATCATCGTCGCGTGCAGCATCGGCGGCGTGCAGATGTCGACGACATCGATTGCCTTGTCGGCGAGCAGCGCCTGGGAATCGCGATAGGTCGTGGGAATTCCATGCTTTTTGGCAAAATCGACGACATGGTCGCCGCGCGCGGCGACAGCGCTGACTTCAACGTCGACGCCATAAACCCGCCGATAGGCATACATGTGCAATTCGGCGACAAAGCCACATCCAACCAAACCGACTTTCAATCTCGCCATCGCTGCTCTCCTGTCGCTGCGGAAGGATGATAATACTCCCTTTCGTCTTGCGGGCCCCGGTACTGGCCTCGATCTTGCACCTTGGCAGCCATTGCAGACCCAGGAGATTGTGATGGCGACCGTAAAGCTTGAAGCCGAACCCGAGCCTCTTTCGGTCGACCTGGAAAAATCGGCGCTGGTGATCATCGACATGCAGCGCGATTTTCTCGAACCCGGTGGCTTCGGCGCCGCGCTCGGCAACGATGTGTCGCGGCTGCGGTCGGCCGTCGTGCCGTGCCGCGAGGTGCTTGGCGCCGCGCGGCGGGTTGGTATGCTGGTCATTCACACCCGCGAAGGCCACCGCCCCGATCTCAGCGATGCGCCGCCCCACAAAGTTTTGCGCGGCGATCCGGCGAACCGCATCGGCGCGCGCGGCCCGATGGGCCGCATCCTGGTGCGCGGCGAGCCCGGCCACGACATCATCCCCGAGCTCTATCCGTTGCCCAGCGAACCCGTGATCGACAAGCCGGGCAAGGGCGCGTTCTATCAGACCGACCTCGAATTGATGCTGCGCAACCGCGGCATCGACACGCTGTTCGTCTGCGGCGTGACCACAGAAGTGTGCGTCAACACCACTGTGCGCGAGGCCAACGATCGCGGCTTTCGCTGCATCGTGCTGTCCGACTGCTGCGCCTCGTATTTTCCCGAATTCCACGCCGCGGGCCTCGCCATGATCAAGGCGCAGGGCGGCATTTTCGGTTCGGTCGCCGGATCGAAGCCGCTGCTCAATGCGCTGGCAGAGGTGCCTTGATCGGCACCCGCCACTGAATTCGGCGGCGAATTCGCGCTTGATCGTTTGCCTTATTGTGCAGCGCGCCGCCGGGCCGCCTGCTTAATTTGTTGACAGATGGACGACGGTGGACCAATCGCCGCGCCCTGATACCCGTCGCTCAATTGGCGAAAACACACGGCGCCGGGAACGCTCCAGCCTCCTTGAATCCGCAGTATTTTTCACTGCTTCCCGCGCCGCCAGTCAGCGGCCGGCGTGATTGGCACGCCGCTTGCGAGGATAGTTCGGCAATCGCCTGGGATTTCGCAGAACCCGGCCGGAACGGATCGAGCAAGGGGAGGCGGCGGTCGACGACCTGTCGGCGCTAGTCCGGCTGATCGAGACGCTCGCCATGATGAGGAGCGTGCCATGACAACCGCCACATCGACGGCCGGGTTCCGCCCAACTTTATGGGCGCCGGGCGACTGGAACGCCTTTTTCGGCTTCGGCACCAATATTCTCGTCAACATGCTGGTGCTCACCGGCCTGTTGCGCTTCGTGCTGAAAATGCCGGACGCAATCGTCTTCGGCCGCATCCTGCCGGCGATGGGCCTGATGATGTGCCTGTCGACGTTCTATTACGCCTACCTCGCCTATAGCCTGGCGAAGCGGACCGGCCGCAACGACGTCTGCGCGCTGCCGTCGGGCATCAGCGTGCCGCACATGTTCATCGTCACCTTCGTGATCATGCTGCCGATCGCGCTCAAGACCAACGACCCGATCCAGGGCTGGGAAGCGGGCCTGGTCTGGGTGTTCTTCCAGAGCTTTATCCTGATGATCGGCGGCTTTATCGCACCCTACGTGCGCAAGATCACGCCGCGCGCCGCGCTGCTCGGCACGCTTGCCGGCGTGTCGATCACCTTCATCTCGATGCGTCCGGCGCTGGAAATGTATCAGACGCCGGTGATCGGGCTCACCTGCTTCGCCATCATCCTGGTGAACTGGCTGGGCGGCTTCAAATATCCGAAGGGCATTCCCGCCGGCCTGATCGTCATCGCGGTCGGCATGCTCATCGCCTGGAGCTCGAACCTGGTCGGGCTGAATTACGGCGGCTTGAGCCTGAAGGGCGTCGGCGATGCGTTTGCCAATTTCGGCTTCAACGTGCCGCTGCCCGCGGTCAATCACGTGTTCTCCGGCTTCCACTACCTCGCCATCATCCTGGTCACGGCGGTACCGTTCGGCGTCTATGACCTGGTCGAGGCGATGGACAATGTCGAGAGCGCGGAAGCCGGCGGCGACGCCTTTCCCACCACGCGCGTGCTCACCGCCGACGGTATCGTCAGCCTGATCGGCTGCCTGATGGGCAACCCGTTCATCAATGCGGTCTATATCGGCCATCCGGGCTGGAAGGGTATGGGCGGCCGCATCGGCTATTCGGCCGCGGTCGGCGTCATGGTGATCGTGCTATCCTGGTTCGGCATCATTTCGCTGTTGCTTGCCATCGTGCCGGTGGTCGCGATCTCGCCGATCCTGCTCTACATCGGCATGCTGATCGGCGCGCAGGCGTTCCAGACCACGCCCAAGGCGCACGCTCCCGCCATCGTGCTGGCGCTGACGCCGCATCTGGCGGCTTGGTGTCAGACTTTGATGGACGGCGCGCTCGGCGTCGCCGGCACCAGCGCCGTGGCGCTCGGCTTCGACAAGCTCGCCGGCGTCGGCGTGCTCTATCCCGGTCTCGCGACCATGGGCGGCGGCGCCATCCTGACCGGATTGGTGCTGGCCGGTATCGGCGCCTGCATCATCGACAAGAATTTCATCAAAGCGTCGATCTTCGCATCTGCCGGTGCCGTGCTCACCTTCTTCGGCTTCATGCATGGCTCGGCGGTGGGCATTGCGGTGTCGCCGACGCTGGCCATCACTTACGCGATCGTCGCGGTCTTCCTCTATGCGCTGAGCCGCTACCCGGCGCTGGCGCCGGCGCTGACGGCGCCGAGCGAGATGCTGGCGCCCGCGGAGTAAGGGGCGCCAACGTCGCCGCGATGAAAGGCGGCTTCGCCATCTTTTTGTGACGCTTGGGGCTGGCACATCGCTGTGTCAGCCCCATCGCTTGAGATTTTGTCGGCACCTGATTTTAGCGTTTGGCAGCGATATCGGCCACGCCATGCCCGAGCGGCCATGTCGCTTGGCTCCAGATGTGGTCCAGCTCAGTCGATCGCCATTGGTCGATCCCAATCGGTATGTCGGATCTGGCGGTAGCGGCCAGCGCGGGGCTGTAAATAAGTGGATTGGGCGGCAGGTTCGATAATATTGTCGCCCATGACCGGTCAGGGACAGAACTTCTTCCCTGGTTAGGCTTTTTGGAAAAGCGACATCCGCGAACGGGCGGCCATTCAAAGAGTTTCGGAGGTCGAGGTGAAGAGGTCCAGCTTATCATCGTCCGCGACGGGGATGCGTGCGGATGGATCATCCGCCGTGTTCCGGGCCGTCATCTATGTCGTCGCTTTTGTCACCGGCGCGATCGTGATGAGTTTCGAAATGCTTGGATCGCGCTATCTCAATCCGTATTTCGGCAGCGGCATCTATACCTGGGCGGCGCTGATTTCGACGGTGCTGGCGGCGCTCACCGCCGGCTATTTCCTCGGCGGGTTCACCGCCGATCGAACGGTCTCGCCAACTGTGCTGGGGGCGATCTTATGCGTTGCGTCGCTCTATCTTCTGGCGTTGCCGAGCTTTGCCGAGGCCGTACTCGGTTTCGTTCTCGACACCGTCGACGACGTGCGCGTCGGCAGCCTCTACGCCGCGCTCGCGATCATGTTCGCGCCGGTGGCGTTGCTCGGCGTCTATTCGCCGTTCGCGATCAGACTTGTGTTGCGCGCCACTCGGCATTCCGGCAGCGTCTCCGGCACCGTCTATGGGGTTTCCACCGCGGGCTCGATCGTCGGCACTCTCGGCACGACATTTTTCCTCATTCCGGCCATCGGCACACGCGCCATCACGCTGGTGCTGGGGGGCGCCGGCCTATGTTGCGCGCTGATCGTGTTTGCACTCGATCGCCTGCGTTTGCCGGGAGCGGGCGCCCGTGCAGGACTTGTCGCGTTCGCGATGCTGATGCTCGCCGGCGATCGGGCGTGGTCGGACGGCCTGTTCGATGAAAACGTCCGGGCGCAAATGCTCAAGCACGGCGACGGCCGCGTCGCTCACCTCGAAACCGCATACAACAATCTGTTCATCGACAAGCACGGCGCGCTGCTCGGTCTCAGCAGCATGTTCAAAGGGCGCCCCAACTACATCGAATCGATCGTCGATCTCAAAGATCCTGACGCCATGCCTGTGCCCTACAACCAGGTCATGCCGGTGGCGCTCGCTTACCCGCCGACAGCCAAGCGCATTCTGATGATCGGGCTCGGCGCCGGATCGATATCGACCTATCTGGGGCGGGCCATGCCGGATGCCCAGATCGACGTGGTGGAGCTCGACCCCGGCGTCATTGCCGCTGGAAAAGAGTATTTCGGCCTGCGGGAAACCGACAGGGTTCGGCTGATTGAAGGCGACGGCCGTGTCTATCTCAACCGCCACAGTGATCTCTATGACGTTATTCTGCTGGATGCTTTTCGCGAGCTCGGCATCCCATTCCATATGCTGACGCGGGAGTTTTATGCGCTGGTCAAAGAGCATCTTGCTCCCGGAGGCGCCATGGCGGCGAACATGGCGGCGAACACAAAACTGTACCTGTCGAATTTGGTCACCTTGCGCGCGGTGTTCCCCACGGTCGACGTCTATCCCGAGTGGGCGGAGCCGGCCGAGGCGCAGGCGATCGCCGTCGCCGCGCCATCGTCGCGGCCGGCCGCCGACAGTTTGCTGCAGCGTGCACTTGCGCTGCAGCAGCAGTATCATTTCCGCTATTCACTGTCGGCTTTCGTCCGTAAACGGGTCACCGATTGGAGTGCGGAGGGCGGCGATTTGCTGACGGACGATTTCGCGCCGGCCGATCTCTATCGGGTGACCCCGGTAAAATTGCCACAGCGTCGATAGAGCGATTGCCAGCGAGCGTCGATTTTGCGCAGTCGAGGCGAGCTGTTGCTACTTGCCGGTGGCGACATAGGCTCTGACCATCTTGGCGGGGTCGACGATACGATCGAACTCGGCCTCGGTGACGTAGCCGAGCTTCAGTGCCGCTTCTTTCAGCGTGAGGTCGTGATTCTTAGCATGATGCGCGATCTCCGACGCCTTGTCGTAGCCGATCACCGGTGCCAGCGCGGTCACCAGCATCAGCGAGCGCTCGACATAGTCCTTGATCTTCTTGCGGTTCGGCTCGGTGCCCTCGACGAGGAATTTTCGGAAATTCGTGGATCCGTCGGTCATGAGCGTGATCGAATGCATAACGTTGTAGATCATAAGCGGCTTGTAGACGTTCATTTCCAGATAGCCGCCGGCGCCGCCGAAGCCGACAGCGACGTCGTTGGCCATCACCTGAACGGCGATCATGGTCAGCGCTTCGCATTGGGTCGGATTGACCTTGCCGGGCATGATGGAGGAGCCCGGCTCGTTCTCGGGGATGAGCAGCTCGGCAATTCCGGCGCGTGGGCCGCATGACAACAGCCGGATGTCGTTGGCGATCTTGTAGAGCGAGCCGGCCAGCGTCCGCAGCGTACCGGAAAGCTGCACCAGCGCGTCGTGAGCGCCCTGTACGGCGAATTTATTCGGCGCGCTGACGAAGGGCAGGCCGGTCTCTTTGGCGATGCCTGCGGCGGCGGCCTCGGCAAAACCCGGCGCGGCGTTGATTCCGGTGCCGACCGCGGTGCCGCCGATCGCGAGATGATAGAGGCTGGGCAAGGCGCCTTTGAGGCGTTCGAGATTGTCGGCGAGCATGCCCACATATCCCGACCATTCCTGGCCGAGCGTGAGCGGGGTCGCGTCCTGCAAGTGGGTGCGGCCGATCTTGATGATGTCGTTCCAGGCGTCGGCATGGGCGGCGATGGCGTCGTGCAGCGCCTTGACCACGGGCATCAGGCGCTCCTTCACGGCGACGGCGGCGGCGATATACATCGCCGAGGGAAAGGTGTCGTTGGAGGATTGCGACATGTTGACGTGATCGTTGGGGTGAACCGGCGTCTTGCTGCCGAGCGGCGTGCCGGCAAGCTCACAGCAACGATTGGAAATCACCTCGTTCACATTCATATTGAATTGCGTGCCGCTGCCGGTGGTCCAAACATGCAGCGGAAACATGTCGTGATGCCGGCCCGCCAGAATCTCGTCGCAGACCTGCACGATCAAGGCACAGATCTTGTCAGGAAGCCGCCCGCCGGCATGGTTGGCGTCCGCCGCCGCCTTTTTCAGGATCGCGTAGGCGGTGATCATCTCGGGCGGCGTCAGATCCTGGCCGGTGCTGAAATGCTCGAGCGCGCGCTGGGTTTGCGCGCCCCAAAGCTTGTCGGCGGGGACACGGACCTCGCCGAGGCTGTCGGTCTCTATACGAAATTCGCTCATCGCTTGCTCCCGAATGGCGGCGGCGCGCAGCGGCAGATGATCAGCGGACATGGCAACAGGGCTGCGAAATGTCCAGGTCACCAAGGAATTTGGGACACAGGCAGGTTCGCTATAGACTGCGGTGTCAATCCTGGCGGTCGCGGTCGGACCTATCTCCCCTGTGCTAAAACTTAATATAATTCAATGCGTTAGAGTGATAATGGCGCTGCGCATGACGCGCGGCCGTCGCCGTCGACAACTGCCATGACCGAAACGGTTGCCGAAATTCTCGACGCCTATCGTCGCCGCGCGCTCAAGCCCGCGGATGTAGTCGCGCGCAGTTTTGGGCGCATCCGCCGCCACGACGATCCCGCCATCTTCATCGCGTTGCGCGATGAAGCCGATGTCGTCGCTGAAGCAAAAGCGCTGGCACGCGACGGCGACATGTCGCTGCCGCTCTACGGCATCCCGGTCGCGGTGAAGGACAATATCAACGTCAAGGGCTTGCCGACCACGGCGGCGTGCCCGGCATTCGGCTATCGGCCGGGCAAGGACGCCACCGCCGTGGCCCGGCTGCGCCAGGCCGGCGCGCTCATTCTCGGCAAGACCAATCTCGATCAGTTCGCCACCGGTCTCGTCGGCGTGCGCACGCCTTACGGCATCGCCCGCAACCTGTTCGACGACAAGTTCATTGCCGGCGGCTCGAGCACCGGCTCGGCGCTTGCGGTCGCCGCTGGTTTTGCGCCGCTCGCGCTCGGCACCGATACCGCGGGATCGGGCCGGGTGCCGGCGGCGTTCAGCAACATCGTCGGGCTCAAGCCGAGTCGCGGCATGGTATCGTGCGCCGGCGTCGTTGCCGCCTGTCGCACGCTTGACTGCGTCTCGGTCTTGGCGCTCACGGTCGACGACGCGATGGCGATGCTGAGCGTGATCGCGGGTGCGGACGCCGCCGATCCCTATTCGCGTCCACGGCCGATCGGCGCGCTCGGTCCGATGCCCGACGGCATAAAGCTCGGCGTGCCGCTGCCGGGCCAACGCCTGTTCTTCGGCGACGCGATGTCGGCCAAGGCTTACGATGAAGCGCTGGCGCGGCTGACGAGCCTCGGCGCCAAAATCGTCGAGATCGACATCGAGCCGTTCTATGCGGCGGCCCGGCTGCTCTATGAAGGGCCGTGGGTGGCCGAGCGTTATCTGGTCGTCAAAGCGTTGATCGCCTCGTCGCCGGAGTCGCTGCACCCGGTGACGCGTCAGATCATCCTGGCCGGCGCCCACCGCACCGCGGCCGAGACCTTCGCCGCCTTCTACCAGCTCGAAGAACTGCGCCACGTCGCCGATCGCACCTTCCGCGCTATCGATGCGCTGGTACTGCCGACAGCGCCGACGATCTACACGGTCGAGCAGGTGCTGGCCGATCCGATCCAGCTCAACAGCCGGCTCGGCACCTACACCAATTTCGTCAACCTGCTCGACCTGTGCGGGCTTGCGGTGCCGTCATCGATGCGCGGCGACGGCGTGCCGTTCGGCATCACGCTCGTGGCGCCGGCCGGTGCCGACGCGGCGCTCGCCGCGATCGGGCGCCACTATCACGCCGCGACCGGTTTGCCGCTCGGTGCGCTGACGCGCGGCAAATAATCATTTCGATTCCTCGATCAGGCTGACATGGGCGGCGACGACGCGCCAGCCTTCGGGGAAGCGCACCCAGGTCTGCATCTGGCGGCCGACTTTGCCCGGCATGGTCGGGCGGTAATACAGCGTCGACGCGACGGCGTGATCGCGGCCATAGGTGCTGATGACGGTTTTGGCCAGCGTGCGCGCAAGGCCGGCCGGCAAGCGCGCGGCCCGGAACGCCGCGATCTCGGCATAGCCGTAAAGATTCTCGCCGCTGCCGTAGCGGATGGTGCGCGGGTCGTTGCGAAAAATCGCGTCCAGCGTGGCGACGTCGTTCGACACCAAAGCCTGCTCGTAGCGCTCGAACGCGGCCGTGACTTCGGCGACGACCTCCGGCAGGTCGAGCTCCATGGCGGTCTCCCTGGTTAGCGGCGCGTCGGAGCGCAGAAGACAGACGACAGACGACAGACGACGGACGACAGACGACAGACGACAGACGAGTGGGTGGCGTTTCATCCGTCCTCCGTCGTCCGTCCTCCGTCGTCTGCCTCAGGCCTCGGTGCCGCGGCGACGCTTTGCGCTTCCAGTGAATGCGCGATGCGCAGCGCCACGTCCTCGCGCCACGGTGCCGTGATGATCTGCACCGCGATCGGCAGCGGCGCAAGCGGCACCGGCGCGGCGACGACCGGCAGGCCGATGAAGGAGATCGGCTGGGTGTAGAGGCCGAGATTAGCCCGCACCGGCAGTTCGTCTTCGCCGAGCATGAAGGTTTGTTGGCCGATCAGCGGTGCCGTGCATGGCGTCGCCGGCGCCAGGATGGCATCGACCTCGGCGAACAGTTTGAGGACTTCCTCGCGATACCAGCGGCGGAATTTCTGCGCCTTCACTACCAGCGAAGCCTGAGTCATGGCGCCCGCGATCAGCCGGTCGCGCACGGCGGGATCGTAGTCCTTCGCGCGCGTGCGTAGGCGATCGAGATGCAAACTTGCGCCCTCGCTGGCGGTGATGATGAAAGCCGCCGAGCGGGCGCGTTCGACTTGCGGGATGTCGATGTCGCGGTTGGCGCCGAGCGCTGAGGCGACGCTATCGACGGCGGCGACCGCTTCCGCGGTCTTGCCCTTGAAGTAGCCGCCGGCGACCGCGACGCGCAGGCCGTCGGTGCCTCTGGCCAACAGCGGCACGACCGGCTCCGCCGCGCGATCGGCGCAGACGGGATCTTCGGCGTCAAAACCCTGCATGGCGTCGTAAGCCAGCGCCAGATCGCGCGCGGTGCGCGCCAACGGCCCGACGTGATCGAGGCTCGCCACGAACGGAAAGGTCCGCGCGCGGCTCAGCCGCCCGTAGGTCGCCTTGAGCCCGAAAATGCCGCACAGCGACGACGGCACCCGGATGGAGCCGTTGGTGTCGGAGCCGAGCGCCAGCGGCACCAGGCCGCCGCCGACCGCGGCGCCCGAACCGCCGGAGGAACCGCCGGTCATGCGATTGAGATCGTGCGGATTGCGCGAGGCGCCGTCGTGGATGTTCTCGCCGGTAAAGTCGTAGGCGTATTCGCCCATATTGAGCGCGCCGACCAGGATGGCGCCGGCCGCCTCCAGGCGCTCGATCAGCGCCGCGTCGCGCGTCGCCGGCGGCAGATCGCGGTTGATCTTGGAGCCGGCCAGCGTCGGCAGGCCGGCAACATCGAACAGATTCTTGACCGCGAACGGCACGCCGGCCAGCTGAGGAAGCCGGTCGCCTCTCGCCCGCGCCTCATCGAGCGCCCGTGCGCGGGCAAGCGCGCGCCGCTCGGTGACGGCAGTGAAGGAATTGAGCAGCGGGTCGCGCTCGCGGATGCGCGCCAGCGTCGCCTCGATGATATGTGTGGCACTGACACGGCCGGCGGCAACGGCGGCGGCGACAGAGGCCGCCGAATCCCAGGCAAAATCGCCGGCCGCGGTCTCAAGCATGGAAGACCGGCGCCGGCTCGGCATCGTCCGGCAGCGCGAATTCGTCGACCAACGCCGCGTGGCGCAGGATCAAACGCAGATTGAACGCGATGCTGTCGTGCCAGGCCGGATCGAGAGTGAGACCGAGCGCCTGCGCGCTTGCCGCAACGAACGCGTCGCCGGGATTTCTAGGCTTCGTCTTGGCGTTTGCGCGAGCGGGAGCAGGGCGCTTGGCGTGCGCGGATTTCGCCTTACGGACGGCTTTGCGTTTCATGCCTTCGGCACCGGCAGGAACTCTTCGGCGAAATGGCATGCGACCTGCCGGGGGCCGAAGCGGCGCAGTTTTGGCATCGTGATCTTGCACATAGCGGCGCTCAGCGGGCAACGGCCATGGAAACGGCAGACGTTCGGATCGGGATCGATCGGGCTGCGCGGCTCGCCGGTCAGCCGCAACCGCCCGCCGCCATTGTCATGCAAACGCGGCACGGCGGCAACCAGCGCCTGGGTATAAGGATGCAGCGGGCGCTCGAACACTGCCGCGGCGGGACCGGACTCGACGATCTTGCCGAGATACATCACCAGCACCCGGTCGCAGAGCAGCCGCACCACGGAAAGATCGTGCGACACGAACAGATAGCTCATGCCGAGTTCTTTCTTCAGCCGCTGCAACAGCTGCAGGATGACCACCTGAACGGAGACGTCGAGCGCCGCGGTCGGCTCATCGAGCACCAGAAGCTCGGGCTCGACCGCGATGGCGCGGGCGATGCCGACGCGGGCGCGCTGGCCGCCGGACAGCTGATGCGGGAAGCGCGAGAGGAACGGCAGCGGCAGCCCGCATTGCGAAGCCACGGTCTCGACCCGTTCGGTCAGCGCCTTGCCGCGCAGCTTGCGCAGACGGCGCAGCGGATCGGCAATGGCGTCGAAGGCGGTGAAGCGCGGATTGACGCTTTCGCCGGCATCCTGGAACACCATCTGGATGCGGGCACGGTCGCGATCGCGAGCGAAGACTCGCGACGGCTTCAACGACAATTCGCGAGTGCCGAGTTTGATGCTGCCGTCGCTGACGTCGACCAGGCGCGTCAGCGCCCGCACCAAGGTCGACTTGCCGCAGCCGGATTCGCCGACAAGTCCGACCGTCTCGCCCTTGTTGATGGAGAAGCTGACGTCGTCGACGGCGTGCACCTTCGGCAGTGTCTCCGGTCCGCCGGAAAAACGCCGCTTGAACCGCGCCAAGGGGCCGGGTCCGCCCCCGACCGGAAACAGTTTCGATACGTCGGCAATGTCGAGCAGGATGGTCATGCTGCGCTCTCGGTTGGCGCGTCGGGGATGCGCTCGGGCAATGGATTCCAGCAAGCGACCATATGGCCGGCGGACGAGGTCGAGCGCGGCAACGGCCGCGCGCAAGTATCGATCTTGCGCGGGCAGCGCTCGGAATAACGGCATGGCGGCAGGTCGGCCCGGCGCAGATCGGGCAGGGACCCTGGAATGGCAGCAAGCTCATCGAGGTTTTGCGCCGAATCCGGCGTCGCCGCGATCAGCTCCGCCGTATAGGGATGGCGCGGCTGGGCGAATAATTCCTTGGTCGGCGCGTTCTCGACCACGTGGCCGGCATGCATGACGACGATGCGGGCGGAGCGCTGGCCGGCCAGCACCAGATCGTGGGTGATGAAGATCGTCGCCATGCCCATCTCACTGGCGAGATCGTTGACCAGATCCATGATGACGGCTTGGGTGGTCACGTCGAGGCCCGTGGTCGGCTCATCGGCGATCAAGAGCGACGGCTTTGCCGCGAGCGCAATCGCGATCATGACGCGCTGGCACATGCCACCCGACATTTCGAACGGATAGGCCTTGGCGCGGCGCGCCGGATCGGTGATGCCGACGGCGCGCAGCATATCGATCGCCTGGGCCGGCGCGTCGCGTCGCGGCACATTGCCATGGCGGATCAGCACGTCGGCGATCTGCCGGCCCACGGGGCGGATCGGATTGAGCGCGGTGCGCGGGTTCTGGAAGATCATCGCGATCTCGCGGCCGCGCACGTCGGCAAGCTGGCCGGGCGTGGCCGCGAGCAGATCGAGGCCGCCGAGCATGGCGCGGCCGGCGGTGACTTTGCCGGCGGGATCGAGAATGCCCATCACCGCATAGGCGGTGACCGATTTACCCGAACCGGATTCGCCGACCAGCGCGATGGTCTCGCCCTTGTCGACGGCAAAGCTCACATTGTCGAGCGCGCGCACGATGCCGGAGCGGGTGCGGAATTCGACGGAAAGCCCTTCGACGCTGAGCGCCGGCGCGGCGGTCGTCATGGGCGCCACCTCATGTCCGTCTCATGTCCGTCTCCTGGGATCGGCCATGTCGCGCAAGCCGTCGCCGAGCAGGTTGAAGCAGAACACCGCGACCATCAGCGCCAATCCGGGGAAAAACGCGTTCCACCATTCTCCCGACACCATGAAGGCCGCGCCTTCGGCGACCATGATGCCCCATTCCGGCATCGGCGGCCGCACGCCGAGCCCGATGAACGATAGCCCCGCGGCGTTGAGGATGGCGTAGCCCATGGTCAACGACATCTGCACGACCAGGATCGGAAACACGTTCGGCAGAATCTGGAACGCCAGGATGCGCCAGTCGGAATTGCCCGACAGCCGCGCCGCCTCGACGAAGCCGGCCTCGCGCCGCACATTGGCTTCGGCGCGGGCGATGCGCGCATAAAGCGGAAAATTCACGATCGCGGTGGCGAGCACGATGTTCTGCACGGTATTGCCGAGCGCGGCGACGATGCCCATGGCGAGCACGAACAACGGGAACGCCATGATGGTGTCGGCGATGCGGCCGACGACCCGGTCGGTCCAGCCGCCGAAGAAACCGGCGGCGACGCCGGCAAGGCCGCCCATCAGGAACACCAGTGCAACCGAGGCGACGGCGATGAAGAAATCGAGCCGCGTCGCCACGATGACGCGGCTGAACACGTCGCGGCCGAGCTGATCGGTGCCGAACCAGTGATGGGCGTTCGGCGGCTTGAGCGCCTGAGCGGTGTCGCTCGACAGCGGATTATACGGCACGACGCTCGGGCCGAGCACCGCGGCGAGCACGATCAGCACGAACAGCGCGAAGGCAAAGCCGGTGACCGGATTCTCCGCGATCACGTAACGCGCCTGGCGCAAGAGTGCGGACAAGCCGCCCTCACGTCGCGGGTTGGCGGCGATGTCGGTCATGCTTCGAGCCTCACGCGCGGATCGATCAGCCCGTAGAGCACGTCGATCATCAGATTGAGCGCGACATACATCACCGCCATGGTCAGCACAAAACCCTGCACCGGCGCGAAGTCGGAGGCGAGCAACGCCTCGACCGCGTAGGAACCGATGCCCGGCCAGGCGAACACTTTTTCGACCAGCACATTGGCGCCGAGCAGGAACGAGAACACCATGCCGAGCGTGGTGACGACCGGCAGCATGGCGTTGCGGAAAGCGTAGGTGACGATCACGGTGAACGGCGCCAGCCCGCCGGCGCGCGCGGTGCGCACGAAATCCGACGACAGTACCGCGAGCATCGAAGCGCGCGTCATGCGCGCGATCGGCGCCAGGGAGAAAATGCCGAGCGTCAGCGCCGGCAGGATGAGCTGCTTCAAGCTCGCCATGAAGACTTCGGGCTGCCGCGCAATCAGGCTGTCGATCAGATAAAAGCCGGTGATTTGCGGCGGCGCATCGTAGAACACGTCGAGCCGGCCGAGCGGCGCCGGTGCCCAGCCGAGCAGATAATAGAAGACATAGACCAGGATCAGGCCGGTGAAAAATACCGGCAGCGACACGCCGAGCGTAGCGATGACGCGGCAGGCGTGGTCGATCAGCGAATTCGGCCGCGTCGCGGCGAAAATGCCGAGTGGCACCGCGATCACGATGGAAACCAGAAGGCCGAGCAGGGTCAATTCCGCCGAGGCCGGCAGCCGCGTCCGCAATTCGGTCAGCACCGGCTGCCCGGTGGTCAGCGAATTGCCGAGATTGCCGCGGCCGAGGTCGACGACATAGCGGCCGAATTGCTCGATCAGCGGCTTGTCGAGGCCGAGCTTGACGCGCACTTCCTGGATGGCCTGCGGCGTCGCCGCCGGACCGGCGAAATAGGCGGCCGGATCGCCCGGCAGCGCGCGGGTGAGAAAAAACGTCACGATCACCACGCCGATCAGGCTTGGGATCGCCATAGCCACGCGCTTGAGGATCATCGTCAGCATGGTCGCACCACGTGACGCCGCGTCACCGCCTCACCCCTTCGCGAACGCGCGATAATCGAGCCGGCGGTGGAACCAGTATTGGTAGCCGGAAATGTTCTTCTGCATCGCGACGTTGACGTAGGGCTGGTACAGCGGAATGCGCGGCATGTCGGTGAAGGCGAGATCGACGAAGCCTTTGACGTTCTTGTCGTAGCCATCCTTGTCGCCGGTCGCCGCCGCGGTGCGCGCGCCGTCGATGAACGTGTCCATGGCGGGCGACTGGTAGTCCATGGTGTTGAAGATCGATTTGCCCGAGTGGTAGCACCAGTAGAAAAAGTACTCAGGATAATCGAGCCAGCCCGAGAACACGTTTTCGAACAGCGGCATGGTCTTTTTGGTCAGCTCGGTGCGCCAGTTCGCGCCCGGCACCTTGTTGATCGTGGTGGTGATGCCGATCTGCGCCAGGCTTTCCTGCACCAGCACTGCGATCGGCTCGTTGACGCCGGCAAAACCGAGGTCGAATGAGATCGGCACGTTGATGTTGCTCGCGCCGGCCTCGGCGAGGAGTTTCTTCGCCTTGTCGAGATCGGTGGCGAACTGGTGCGGCTGCGGCCAGGCGACCTCGATCGGCGCGTCAGCCGGCGCACCGAACATCGGCTTGGCAAGCCCATACAGCACCGCATCCATGATCTTCTGGTACGGAATGGCATAAGCAATGGCGTGCCGGACTTTGACGTCGTTGAACGGCGGGTTCTGCACGTTCATGCCGATATACTGGATGCCGTTGGAATACGGCGTCGACACGATGGAGAGCTTGCCGTCGGTTTTCAGCTCGGCAAAGTCCTTGTTCGGCAGATCGTAAGACACGTCGGCGTCGCCGCGCTCGAGCAAGGCGCGGCGGTTGCCGGCATCCGGTACCATGCGCCAGACGATGCGCCTGACCTTCGGCAGCGGGCCGCCCTTCCAATTGTCGTTGCGCTCGAGCACGACCTGCGAGCCGGCGGTCCAGTTGGTGACTTTGTAGGCGCCGCTGCCGACGGTATTGAGCTTGGTGTATTCGAGGCCCCAGGGATCCTGGTCGGTCACCTTCGATTTCACCAGCGCGGAATTGAGCACGCAGGGCACGATCACCGCCAGATCGGGAATGGTCAGCCGGTCCTTCTTCATGAAGTCGACGCGGAAGGTGTGATCGTCGACGGCGACGAATTGCTCGGGCTTGGTCAGCGAGCCGGCGCTCATCTGAAAGGTCGGGAAGCCGCCGACGGTCACGGCGCGGTCGAACGACCATTTGACGTCCTTGGCCGTGACCGGCGTGCCGTCCTGGAAAGTAGCGTCCTTGCGCAACTTGAAGGTGACCGACATGTCGCCGACGGCCATGTCCTCGGCGAGCTCGGGCTTGAATTTGAACTTGTCGTAATAGGGCGTGCCGTTCGGCAGCGTCTTCATCTCGTGGCTGATCAGCCGGTCGTAGCAATTCCACGACACTTCGTAGCCGGGCACGTTGGTGCCGACGCCATGGATGTCGAGATTGTTCGGTCCGCTTTCGGAGACGATGAGCAGCGTCTCCTGGCGCGATTGCGCCTTGGCCGGCGACCACACCGCCGGCGCCGAAACGGCGCTGGCGGCGGTCAATGCGGTCATCGATTTGAGGAATTCGCGGCGCTTCATGGAGCTCTCCCAAGGTGTGCTGCCTTGGTTCCGCAAGCCGCGTGCCACACTGCGCCGTGCCGTTGCCGCAGGCGTAAGCCCTTGAATCCGGTGCACTTGTCCGTGCGTTTTCCGGCGTGCCGGCCGGCCCATGAACATCCTGGGCAGAAGCCGCACATTTATTAGGCAGTTGGCTCGGCCTTATCCGGCAGGCCAAGGCGCCATGCCGATGCCGCCGGCTCGGGCAGGGGTCATGGCCACAAGCCTTGCGGGGCGGCGGGAATCGTGCCGGCTAGGTGGCTGGTTGTGCCGCTTTATTTTGCATTGCGGTAAATCCTGAATTTGTCGGGCTGGGCCTGACGCGGCAGCGCTAAAAGTCCCCATTTTACCGTAAATTACTTGTGGATCCCGAAATCAACCTTAGGTAACCATTCCGGCAACAACCGGGCGCTATCCACCGGGGCGCCTGGAATGTCTGGTATGTCTTTGTTTGGCCATGTATAAGACGGCCAAGTGACAACAATCTAGGATTGGATCGAATCGATGAAGACGAGCAGAGGCCCGCAGAGTTTGGACAAAGTCGTTGGCCGCAATATCCGCGTTCACCGGCTCGCCAAGGGCATGTCCCAGACCGATCTGGCAAACGAGCTTGGCATAACGTTTCAACAGATTCAGAAATACGAGAAAGGCACGAACCGCGTCGGCAGCGGCCGCCTTTTTGAAATCAGCGTGATCCTCGGCGTTTCGGTCATGACGATGTTCGAGGGCGGCAAAGCGACCCTGGCGAAGGGCGACGATTCTTCGCCGTTCAATCTCTTGGCCGATCCGCTGTCGCTGCGCCTGGTTCAGGCGTTTTCAGAGATTTCCGAGCGGCGCACGCGGCACTCGCTGGTCGATCTGGTCGAATCGATGAAGTCGCGAAAAAGCTAATTCGCGGCGCGGCGCCGGCGGCTTGTCGCCGGATGTGTTGCTCTTCAATGCGGGGTCGTCGATTGCAGCGGCTGGATCGGCGTGTCCAGCGTGGTCTCCTCGGTGATCGTCGCGATCGTCATTTGCAGGAAACGCGACCCCGCTTCGCTGAGCGCGCGGACGTCCTCGAGCGCATAGGATAGATACGCAACGACGAGCTCCCGCTCGCGCGGGCTGATGGCCTTGTATTCTTTTTCGCCGTAAAACATCCCGATACTCCCACATGTCCAGGGTGTCCCCAAGATCAGGCCTGAACGGTTAAACGGTTTACCTGTTCACCGGCATTCCAAGTTTCATTTCACTCCCGCGTCGATTGATCGGCGTCGCGTTCCTCCTGCAGATGATCCAGCTCGGCGGCCCTCTGCATCAATTCCACACCGATCGCCTCGAGTTCATGGGCGGTCGGCAAGTGCGGGCAGTCACGCGCGAGACGAACGCAGCGCTGCGCCTGCTCGCGCAGGTAAGGCGCATCGGCCCAAATCCAGGTATAGGGTTCAGCGGAACTCGGTATCATCGGCTGGCCCGCCGCTATTTCTTTGAGTCCCGCAAGTCAAAGGTTGGGCGCGCGGCTTAGTGCGATTTTGGAATAGCTTGCCCGTTTTTCGGAGAGATGATCCCCGCGGCCGATTGCATTCCATGCCAGTGCCCACCTATTCGGCAGTTTTATCATGGCTGCGGGGGCGTTCGACATCATGCAAAAGTACCGGCGCCGGCGGCCCGGTCAGTACTAAAGTACTGGGTCGCTCGGGCGCGGCTCAGCCGGTCATTCGGAAACCGGCTCCATGCGCGCCGCATGAGCGGCTTGTTTGCGCACCGCGACCGCATACTGCCCGTGTTTGCGATCCGCCGTGGTGTTGGGCACGACCACGGTGCGATGAAATGCCGCCCAGTTGTCGGCGGACAGCTCGTCCAGGCTTTTGACCGAGAAATTCTGCAGGAATTTGTCGGCGTAGTGTTCTTTGCGGACCGGCTGCACCTGCAGGAAGGGTACGTCGCTGCGGAACTCGATGGGGACGTCGGTCTTGAGCAGGCGGACATTGTCGAACAGCGGCCCGAACCAGGTGTCGGTTTCGATGATGCCTTCCAGCATCTGGTAGGACGGGCTCTTCGACAGGTTCGCCACCCCGCGAACCAAAAGGCTCCAGCCCGGCGCGGTCTTGGCGACGCAGCCGGTCCAGATCTGCAGCTGGCCCGGCTGGATCGACGGCGACAGGAACGGCGGCGAGAAGCCCCGCACCTCTTCCGGCGCATGCCGATCAAAATGCTCGCGAAACCCCGGATATTGCACCGCCTCCCGCGTCAGCGGCAGCCATTCATCGACGCCCGGATAGGTCCACAGCATGTCGTGGCCGTCCCAGACCACCTTGAAGTTGATCGGCAGGAACACGTACCAGCCGAACGCCGAGGCGCTGGTGATCGCCTCGCAATAGCGCAACGCCCGCGCCGGAATGACCCCGCCGACCGACTTATCCGCCCGGCGCGGCGGCAGGCCGTCGGGAACCAGTTGAAAGAACTGGGCAAGTGGGGTGTCAGGTGGGGTAGGAGTGTGCATAGCGTCAAACTCCTCCGATGCGGGTAACTCTCCAGGCGACCGTCGCTGACAAAACCTAGCATGTCCGCGGGAGCACCTTGCATTCCCGCGGCCAAACATCCATGCACAACGTTGCCCGTTGAAGACGGGGCGCGTTCTCTAATGGGTATATCCCCGCTATTTCTTCGGGCTGAAAACGGGAGCCCAATCCCCAAGGCGTACCTTGCCCTGGTCCACGGTCGCGGTGTCACGGATCACTTTGTCGCCAGCCTGGGTGGGGCGCACAAAAACGGGAGCCCAGTCCCCAAGGCGCACCTTACCCTGGTCCACGGTGGCGGTGTCACGGTTCACTTTGTCCCCTAGCTCAATCTTGGTCATTGATAGCTCCTTGTTGCTCTCAGTCGTTTCTTTTGACTGCATTCCCGAGCCTAAAAGGCGCCCAACTGTCCGCAATGAAACAGAAGCTCTTTTGCACAACTCTCAAGTCTTAGGACTCGCATAGCGGACAGAAACGAAAGTACGTTCCGACCGCGACTTCCGACCGATTTATTTTCAACGCGAAGTAGAACATTGATTGTGCAAATTTGCCGGATCGGCCCCATGAAAGCGCCACGCGCCAGCAAGCTCGTTGTCGTAATCGAAGACGATCCGCTTGTCCTTGAGGCGACCGAAGGCCTGTTGCGTTCGTGGGGCTGCCGGGTGGTCGCCGCTGAATCGTACGGTGAAGCGATCACTAAGCTTTTCGAAATTGGGCAGCGGCCGGATTTGATCGTCTGTGACTATCGTCTGCCGCAAGGACCGACCGGCGTAGACGCCATCGAAATGCTACGTGGTGCATTTGAGATTCCCGCGCTTCTCATTAGTGCGGATGCAAGTTCCCCGTCGAGCGAGACGCGACAGGGCGGCTACCACCTTTTGCATAAGCCAGTGAATGCAGCAGCTTTTCGCGCAGCCTTGATCGAGGCCTCTGTATTACAAAGTTAGGCGCAAGAAAAAATGATGCCAGTCCTCGACGTTGTCCTGGCTCGCATCGAGACTTGCAATAGGTGCCGCCCGGGCTCTCTGAGCGCGCAGATGGATTGGAAAATTAATTCGCAGCACCGCGGAATTGATCTAGCTTCAATCGATCAGCGCGTCAGCGCTGGCAAGCAGAATTCTCGGCACGGCAAGGCCGAGAGCACCCGCCGCCTTCAGGTTAATGACGAGTTCGAATTTCCTTGGTGCTTGAACAGGAAGCTCGGCAGGCTTCGCGCCTTGGAGAATGCGATCGACGTAATCGGGCGCCCGTCTGAACAGATCTAGCACGTCAACTCCGTAGGACAGTAAGCCGCCCTCATCGACAAAATAGCGGTACGGATAGAGTGTTGGAATCTGCAAGCGAGCAGCTAGCGAAATAATTAATTCGCGGTAGAGTGTTGTGAAGTTGCCGGCCAATACGATGAGTGCGCTGCCGGGCGCGGCACCAAGGTCAGTCATGGCCGTTTCGATTTCAGCGGGGCTGTGGACTTCAGCTGCGATCGGCGTGACATGAAATTCCTTCGCAGACTCCGTGAACGTGCCCGTGGCAATTGCCCCGCTGCCGGGGCTGGTCTCGGCACTATACATGAGGGCGACGCGGGTGAGCTGCGGTTTCAGCTCTCTCAGTATCGATAAATATTTGCCGGTAATCGTTGGCTGCATTACCGAAAACCCGGTGATGTTGCCGCCCGGCCGGGCGATGCTTGCGACGAAACCGCTGCCGACCGGATCGCCAACGACGACGAATACGATTGGAATTGTCTGGGTAACCCGGTGAAGTGCCGCAACGACAGGCGTGCTGTGGCCGATAATGACATCCGGGTGAAGCGCGACCAGTTCCTTCGAGAGACTAAGCATGCGCTCAGTATCAGCTCCTGCGAATCTGTACTCGATGCGGAGGTTTTGGCCGACAATCCATCCCTTTTTTGCGAGGCCTTGCTCGATGACCTTGACGCGAGCTTGTGTCTCCTGATCGTTCGCTAGTCCCATGAGCACCCCGATAGTGCGTAAATGGGTCGCCTGCTGGGCGTAAGTCGACGTAGAGCGCGTTACCAGCGCGGCACCGAGAAAGGCTAAGAACGCGCGCCGTTCAGTGTCCATCGCCCTACCCATGCATAAAGGTCGCGAAAATAGAAGCCCGCGTGATAGTTTCGTTGCGTGGTGAGCGACCAGCATGGCGAGAATTACACTTACCAGGGCGGTGACAAAGCCGCATTCTGCCGCATTTTGCCCCGCATCTTCCGCTCGTTAAGCCGTCTTTCCCTGTCGCGCGCTCATTACTCCGTCGATGCGGACTGGTATGATGTGGGACACCAAGTCGCCAGGATGGGTCGCTTGGGAACACGCAGTGATTGAAATGTCGGATACCTCACCGAATGGAGGCGACGCCGGCCCAACCGAGTCCGGGATCGAACCTGTTGCGGCCGATTGTCCGGTCAATCGCAATGCAGCCCAGTTGGAAGCGGGCGCGGTTGCGGCGCGTGGCGGCCTATTTCGGAAATATGCAGTGATGTTTGTCGCCATTGTTATTCTTGCTTTGGCGATCAATGGCGTGTCCGATATCTGGTTCTCATACCACGAGCAGCAAAATCTCCTGGTTCGCATTCAGCGCGAGCAGGCAGTGTCCGCCGCGGAAAAGATCGGTCAATTCCTCAACGACATCACGGCGGGATTGACGTGGGAAACCCAGCTGTCCTGGAGTGATAACACATTGGAGGAGTGGCAGTTTGATGCGGCCCGCCTGCTGCGCCAAGTGCCTGCACTGACGGAGATCGTACAGCTCGATGCGACGGGACGCGAACAATTCCGCACATCCCGGCAGGCACCGGATGTCATCGAGAGTCATATCGATCGCTCGCAAGAGATCGCATTCATCCAGGCCATGGCCAACAAAATCTATTATGGGCCTGTCTATTTCATCGACGAGTCCCAACCGTACATGACGATTGCCATGGCCGGCATTCGACCGGAATTCGGCGTGATCGTTGCGCAAGTGAATCTCACGTTCATCTGGGACGTCATATCGCCGATAAAGGTGGGCAAACACGGACAGGCTTATGTCGTTGACGAGGCGGGACGCCTGATAGCGCATCCTGACATCAGCCAAGTACTGCGGAAGACCGACACGTCCGGTCTTGCGCAGGTCCAAGCGGCTCGCGCGGCAGTGGCGAGCGGCGTGACCGATCAACCTTTGCAAGGCGTCGACATCACGGGCCGGGGTGTCTTGAGCACCTATGCCGAGGTGAAACCACCTGAAGTTAGTAACCATGACAAGGTGAAGCCGCCTGAATGGCTCGTCTTTGCCGAGTTGCCGTTGGATGAGGCCTATGGTCCGTTGTACGATTCCGCTTTGCGGTCCGGTGTCATAATTCTGGTAGCCCTGGCATTGGCCATTTTCGCCGGATTGTTGCTGGCGCGGAGAATGGTCGTCCCGATTCGCGCACTGCAAGCCGGTGCCGTGCGCATCGGCAGTGGCGATCTTGGGCAACGCATTGCGATCAACACCGGCGACGAACTCGAAGCACTCGGCGATCAGTTCAACGCCATGGCCGCGCGGCTGCAAGAATCCTACTCCGGCTTGGAAGGCAAGGTCGAGGAGCGCACCCGCCAGCTCGAAGCCGCCAACCAGGCCAAGTCGCGCTTCATCGCCGCGGCGAGCCATGACTTGCGGCAGCCGCTGCATGCTTTGGGCCTTTTTGTGGCGCAGCTGCACGGCAAGCTGCGGGCCAGCGAGCGCGCGCAGCTCATCGGCCGCATCGAGGAGGCGCTGTCGGCGATGAACGAGCTGTTCAGCGCGCTGCTCGACATTTCCAAGCTCGACGCCGGCGCGACCACGATCAACATCACGGTTTTCCCGGTGGCGCAGCTGTTGGCGCATGCCGAGACCACTTTTGCCGGCGCGGCGCGGGAGAAGCAGCTGTCGTTTAAGGCGCTGCCCAGCGACGCCTGGGTGCGAAGCGATTTCATCTTGCTGGAGCAGATCGTCTTCAATCTGATCACCAACGCGCTGCGCTATACGCGGAGCGGCGGCGTGCTGGTCGGCTGCCGCAAGCGCGGCGATCAGCTGCGCATCGAGGTGTGGGACTCCGGCATCGGCATCGCGCCCGACCAGCACGACAAAATATTCGGCGAATTCTATCGCCTGGGCGAACCGGATCGCGACCGGCGCGCCGGTCTCGGTCTCGGCCTTGCCATCGTCGACCGGCTGTGCCGCCTGCTCGGTCACCCGATCGAGGTGAAGTCGACCGTGGGCAAGGGTTCGGTCTTTGCCGTCAGTGTTCCGCTTGCGCCGGCCAACAAGCGCGCCATCGAGGCGTCGATCGTGCCGCGCACGCAGCCGAGTGTGCCGGATGGCAAGCTCGTCCTGGTGATCGACGACGATCCGCTGGTGCTCGAAGGCATGGGCGGGATCTTCCGCAAGTGGGGTTGCCGGGTCGTCACCGCGGACAGCGACAGCAAGGCGCTCAAGGCGGCGACCGAGCAGCATGATCGGCCGGACCTGATCATCTCGGATTATTATCTGGCCAACGGCCGCACCGGCATCGAGACCATCGAATGGCTGCGCGGCGAATTGTCGGCGGAAATTCCCGCGTTTCTGATCAGCGGCGATACCGATCCGGCTACGCTGCTTGAAGCCAAAGCCAAGGGTTTCCATTTGCTGCACAAGCCGGTCGACCCGATGGCGCTGCGCGCCATGTTCAATCAGGCGGTCAAGCCGGTGCCGCGATCGGTCGTGCGCAAGTTGCCTGAAACGGAAGAATCCAGACCGGACGCGACCTCACCTTGAACGACTCCGTCACGTCTTTGGTGGTGTCGGCGGCGTCGGCAGCTTCCAGCCCAACTCGGTAACGGCGATCACCGCCTCGGTGCGGTTGGTCACTTTCAGCGCCCGCAAGATTGCGGTGACGTGATTTTTGACCGTCGGCTCGGCGAGATTGAGCGCGCGGCAAATGACTTTGTTGCTGTTGCCTTGCATCATCAGCGCGAGGACGTCCTGCTGGCGCTCCGACAGTCTGAGGTCGGCAAGCGAGACGATCTGGCGGTTTTCACCCGCGCGGCTTTCAGGCTGCTGGCTCGGTGCGGCCTCGGCAAATCCCTCCGGCCCCAGAATCTCCGGCGGAATGTAGACGCCGCCGGCGAAAATCAACTGCAGCGCCCTTTCCATGACCTCGCGTCGCGCCGATTTTGGAATGAAGCCCGACGCTCCGAGGTCGAGCACTTTCATGACATTGGCGCGGTCCTGCAGCGCCGACAGCACGACAACCCCGATGGCCGGATAACGCTCGCGCAATTCGGCAAGCACCGAAAGTCCGTCGCGGTCCGGCAAGGTCAGGTCGAGCAAGATCAGGCTGATATCGGCGTTGCCGGCAATGATGTCCATCGCCTGCTTGCTGTCGGGCGCCTCCAGCACCGTGACGCCGCGCTGCAGCCTTTTGAGCACACCCTGCAGCGCATCACGAATTAGGGCGTGATCGTCAACGATCAGAATCTTCATCCCCAAAAGCCCCAACTTAGCCGGCACAAATATCGTTCGACGCAGGCCAAAGTGCTGCGTTTATAACCCCAAGCGTCGCGGCCGACGTCCCTCGGTGCCACCCGGCAAGAATTTAATCCCCGACCCAACCCACAAGACAAGGATTATCGTCCGCGTGCCTGGGGTTGAAATCGGTCAATCCGGGGGCTCCCGCAACCGATTTCAGGTCCGCCGGTGCAGCGCGACAAACGGCGGCTGCCGGCGAAAAAGCCGTTGTTCTCAGATATAAACAAGCCCTGGTCGGAAATTTGGGGCGTTCTGGGCCGCGGTTCCCGCGGCGACTGCCGGTTCGAGCGCGGGGAGGCGGCGACTATTTGTCCTGGCGCTGCGCCAGGTAGCTGACCAGCTCGACGATGGAGCGGCGGAGCTTTGCCGAGCGGATTTTGACGAAGCCGGCGACCAGCGTCAGCCCGTCGGGCGTGGCCAGGAATTCCGAGACATGGGCGAGCGACGGCGCTTCGGCGGCATCTGCTTTCGCGCCGGGGACGCCGGGTGCGCCTTCAAAGAAAAATTCCACCGGCACTTTGAGAATGTGTGCGATCTGCTGCAATCGGCTGGCGCCGACCCGGTTGATGCCCTTCTCGTATTTCTGGATCTGCTGGAAGGTGAGGTCGAGGCCTTGGGCCAAGCGGGTCTGCGACATGCCGAGCATCAGGCGGCGCATGCGGATGCGCGCGCCGACATACTTGTCGGTCGGATTGGGAGTTTTGATCGCCATCATTCGGCAATTTCCACTTGGAGGCGCGCTGGGCGTTTTAAGAGGTCATCAGACCGCACGCGCCGCCATGCGGATGCTACCGGCGCGCGCATGCCACAACTTACTGTCGGTGCAGAGGTCACTTCTTACTTTGGCACGATGAGTTACTTTGCCACGATGAGATTTTGCTGCCGCGCGCGGCTTAAGCAACGCCGATCGAGCATGGCGCCGCGACGTGCAATGAAACGGCGCAATCGCCGGCTGAATTGAGTTATTTGGACACGTGCACATATATGCTGGAACGGCTTTCGTCGGAGTTTGTGACCCGGCAACAGCAACATAAGGTCGAGAAGAGATTCGGTCAGCATTCACAATGCCAATGTCTATGTCATTATAGCCGCGCGTTCGGTTCATTCGATGATATCTAATGAATGGCTGACATTGAGACCCGGCTGTTTCGCTATTTCGCGGTGCTGGCGCAGGAGCAGCATTTTTCCCGCGCCGCGCATCTTTTGAACATCACGCCGCCGACGCTCACCCATCAAATCAAGAAGCTGGAGCGCCTGGTCGGAGCGCGGCTGGTCGAGCGCAAGGGTAATACCCATGTGGCGCTCACCCAAGCGGGTTTGCGGTTTTTCGAGCGCGCGCAGCAGGTGCTGCGCCAGATCGAGGAAGCCAAGACCGTCGCCCAGCAGGCGCAGCGCGGCGAAGTCGGCCGCATCGACATCGGCTTCATGGCGACGGCGGTCTGCTCGGGAATCTTGCAGCGCTCGCTCGCCGACTTTCGCCGCGCCAATCCGGCGATCGAGATCAATATGCGCAAGCTCGTGCCGATGGACCAGATCAAGGCGATCATGGGCAAGGATCTCGACGCCGGCTTTACCCGCAGTCCGCACAAATATCCGGCGGGGCTCGAAGGGTTCGAGATCTTTCGCCAGCCGATGGTGCTGGCATTGCCCGGCAAACATCCGCTGACGCGCCGCAAGACCATCAATCCCGCGGCGCTGAAAGAGGAGCTCTTCATCAATACCGGCCCCGAACTCGACGTCGGATTCTGGGGTCACGCCGAAGCCATCGCCGGCCACTTCACGCCGCGGGTGGTCAGGCGCGACGATGACTTCATGACCGTGCTGACCTACGTGTCGATGGGCTACGGCATCGGCGTCATTCCGCAGACCATGACCAGGATGAATATTCCCAATGTCGTGTTCCGCGAGCTCGCCACCAATGCGGTGCCGAAATCGGCGATCGCTTTCGTCTATCGCCGCAACGACTCCTCGCCGCAGACCGATCTCTTGATCAAGCACATGCGCAGCCATGCGCTGCGGCGCTGACCCGCGCATCCTTATCCGCTATAGCTTGACGCGCGTATTGTGCGTCCGATGTGCGCCGCGGCGTCGCGGCCGTCCAGGGAGGACTTGATGAAACTCGGCATTGTCGGTCTCGGCCGCATGGGCGCGGCGATGTCGCGCCGGCTGCGCCAGCAGGGATTTGACGTGATCGGCTGGGACCAGAACGCCAAGGCCAACCAGGCGCTGGCCGCGGACGGCCTGCCGATCGCCGCCAATGCCCGCGGCGTGGCCGCGGTCTCCGAGATCGTCATTTCCAGCATCACCGAAGACCATGGCGTGCGAAAGATCTTCACCGGCCCCGTTGGGTTCCTCGACGGCGACGTCAGGGGCAAGCTCTTCATCGAGATGAGCACGCTGCAACCGATGACCGGGCGCGAGCTTAAGCCGTTGGTCGAAGCGCGCGGCGCGCGGCTGATCGAGGCGCCGGTGCTCGGCACCATCCCGCAGGTGCAGGCTGGCACGCTATTCGCCATGGCCGGCGGTAACCCCGAGGACATCGAGCGGGCGCGGCCGGTGCTGGACAAGCTCACCCGGCGCATCGTCCATATGGGCGGCAACGGCAGTGGCTATGCGATGAAGCTTGCCGCCAATCTGGGCCTCGGCGCCTATATCCAAGCCGTGGCGGAATCGCTTGCGCTCGGCTTGCAGCAAGGCCTTGCGCTGGATCTCATGGTCGACGTGTTGCAGGAGAGCGCCACGGCCTGCGGCTGGCTCAAGAGCAAGGCCGCGGTGCTCAAGGGCAACAAGGGCGACATGACGCTCGACATTCGCACGCTGCGCAAAGACATCATGTCGGCGGTGGCGACCGGCGCGCTCAGCGGCGTGCCGATGCCGTTGGCGGCAGGTACGCTGGCGTCGCTGTCGGCGGCGGTCGACGGCGATTACGGCGACGGCGATCTCGCCGAACTGCCAAGATTCTTTCGCGACGCGATGCTGCAAAACTTTGACCGCTAAAAGCGACGGGAGGAATTCGTGAGCATTACACCGGGAAAGTTCGCCACACTCGCCGCGGTTTCTTTGGCGCTGATCGCGCCGCGCGCCGCATTGGCCGATCCGTTTCCGCCCGGCGCGCAGGCCCAGAACGTCAAGCAGATCGGTTTTTCGGCTCTCGGCGGGCGCTACGGCGCCTTCAAGATCGCCATCAAGCACACCGCGGACGACAAGTGGTACCTCTACACGGGCCATTCCTTCAATCAGGGCTGGAGCATCGTCGACGTCACCGACCCTGCCAATCCGCGCTATGTGAAATTCATTCCGTTCGCGACCGACGACAAGAGCATCATCACCTCGCAGGTGACCCTGCACGACAATCTGATGATCACGTCGTTGAACAGTTTTAAGCCGCAAAAGAACCCGCTGCCGGCGATCCTGCTGTGGGACATTTCCGATCCGGAAAATCCCAAGCAGGTCGGCTCGTGGATAGGCGGCGTCACCGGCGCCCACCGCAATTCCTATCCGGGCGGCAAATACGCTTACCTTTCGAGCAGCTATCCGGGTTTCAGGGCCCACATCCTGGTGATCCTCGACGTCAGCGATCCGGCGCACCCGAAAGAAGTCGGCAAATGGTGGCAGCCCGGCCAGAAGGACGGCGAGCCGGCGTCATCCTACCCGGAAGGCTTTCACGGGCCGGTCAATGTCAGCCCCGACGGCAAGATGGCGTCGCTCGGCTATACGCCGGACGTGATTAATCTCGACCTGAGCGACCCGGCCAATCCGAAACTGATCGGCAAGCTGCATATCACCGAACCCTTCGCCAGGGTCGGCACGCAGTCGGTGCACACCGTGCTGCCGCTGTGGGACCGCAACCTGCTCTATGTCAGTTCCGAAGCGCAGAAGGAAAAATGCCAGGACGACGGCCTGAATTTTGCCGGTATGATCGACAATTCCAATCCGGCGCATCCGCGGCTGATTTCGGTCTTTCCAACGCCGATGCCGCCGGCGGACGCGCCGTATAAGGATTTCTGCGACAAAGGCGGCCGCTTCGGCCCGCACAATACCAGCCAAGAAATCCACAACCCGGCGATCCAACAGCCGGGCAAGCTCATCGACGTCGCCTGGTTCAATGCCGGGCTTCGCATCTTCGACATCAGCGACCCGCGCCTGCCGAAGGAGGTCGGCTATTTCATGCCGCCGGAACGGCCCAACATGCCGGCGCAATCCGGCGCGCATGCTTCCGAAATCAACTGGAGCGAGGAGCTCGCCGTCGATGCCCGCGGCAACATCTTCATGAACGACGACAAATGGGGATTGTTCGTGCTGCGCTATAGCGGCGAAGAGCCGAAGTAGTCCGCAAGCAAATGCCTCGTGCCGGTCATCAAATTTATACGTTTGGCCGGGCAAAATGCCGGTGGCCGGGACACCTCATGGAGCGATTGAGGGGTCGATCGATGACGGACAGCACCTATCTCGCGTGTCAGGTCGGCATCGTTTGCGGGCTGCTGTTTCTTGTCGCAATCACCGCAGTGAGCCAGCATCCGCAGTGGTTCGGCTAGCCGAGCGGCACGCCGGGGACCTTTATCCTCGTCACTCCGCCGCCTGCGCCATCACGTGCTGGCGGAATTTCGGCATCACCTCTTGCGCCAATAGTCGCATCGAGTCGCGCTCCCAGGCGCGGTTCGGGCCGCTCCAATCGAGGCCGGTCATCAGCAAGGTGCCGAACGGGCCGACCGTGTCGCGGAAGGCGACGAGCTTGTCGAGAAACGTTTTCGCCGAGCCGTGGATCGTGCAGCCTTCGGTAATGGCTTCGACGGTGGCCTCGTCGTCCGACATGTTCGGGTCGGGTTTTAGCACCGACAAGATGCCGACCCGCGACAGCACCTCGCGCATGTAGGTGTAGAAATAGCGGTTGGAGCCGTGCTCGCTGTGGATGCGGTCGCGGGCTTCGGCGTCGCTCGGCGCCACCATGACGCTGCGCGCCACGCGCCAGTTCTCGCCCTTCGGCGCAATTCCCATTTCCAGACACGCTTTCGAATAGGTCTGCCAATGGGACGCGATCGCGCTCGACGGCACGTTGTTGCCGGAGATGATGCCCCAGCCTTGTTGCGCGGCAATGCGCGCGGTCGGCGAATCGCGGCTCGACAGCGAAGTCGAGATCGGCGGGCCCGGTTTCTGGAACGGCTTCGGCATGTAACCGATGCCGAGCTTTGGGATGATCGCCTCCGTAAGCCGCACGCTGCGGAATTCGCCCGGGAAATCGTAAGGCGGATCCTGCGCCCAGATCTGTTGGATCATTTTGATCGATTCGATGAACTTGCGCGTGCGCACGCCGCGGTCGGCATTGCCGAACAGCTCGAAGTCGGACAACAGCCCGCCCGGACCGACGCCGAGCATGAAGCGACCGCGGGTCATGTGATCGAACTGCGCCGCCTCGGCCGCGACCTTTACCGGATCGTGGTTCGGCAAACAAATCACCGCGGTGCCGAAGCTCAAGTTTCTGGTGCGCGGCGCCAACGCGGCCATGAACATCAGCGGCGAGGGGATCGGCTCGGTGGTCGCGGAAAAATGCTCACCGACCCACAATTCATCGAAGCCGAGCTGGTCGGCGTAGAGCGACTTCTCTTCGTCTTCGGCCAAGGTGTCGGTGAACGAGCGCGTCGGCGGGTGCACCGGCATCATGAATATCCCAAGACGCATCGCGCTTTCCTTTCGGTTTTGCAGCCGCCGTGGCCGACACGATAGCGCCGCCGTTTCCCGGCGCAAGGCTTGATCCGCGCCGCTTGCCGGAGCACTCTTTAGCCAACAGGAGGAAAGCCATGAGCGTCGCTGAGCTGCGTCAGGCCGCCGCGCCGGGCGCCATTCCGACCGCCGAGGAGCTGATCGCGCGGGCCCGCGCCTTGGCGCCAAACTTGCGCGAACGCGCGGTGCGGGCCGAGCGCGACCGCAATATCCCGCAAGAGTCGGTCGACGAATTCATCGACTTGGGCCTCATCCACACTCTGCAGCCGAAGCGCTGGGGCGGCTACGAGCACGACCACGAAGTGGCGTTCGACATCGCCGTCGAGCTCGGCAAGTCGACCTGCGGCTCGTCGGCCTGGTGCCTGAATTATCTGGCCGATCACGCCTGCATCCTGGCGCTGTTTCCGGAGGAGGCGCAGCACGACGTCTGGAGCCGCGACAAGGCAGCCTGCATCGCCACCTCGGCGGCGCCGACCGGCAAGGTAAAGCCGGCGCCGGGCGGCTACCGGCTCGACGGCCGCTGGTCGTGGTGCTCCGGCTTGCGGCACTCGCAGTGGATCATGATCGGCGGGCTGGTGCAGCGCGAGGGCGAGGACCATCCCGACATGCGGCTCTATCTGGTGCCGGTGTCGGAGGTAAGGCAGGACGACACCTGGTATTGCGCCGGGCTGCGCGGCAGCGGCTCGAACACCTCGGTGCTCGACGACGTCTTCGTGCCCGAGCACCGCAGCGTGTCGTTCTCGACTTTGCGCGATGCCTGCGCGCCGGGATCGAAGGTCAACGCCAATCCGATTTTCAACACGCCGTTCATCGCGGTGCACAGCTATGCGCTGCTCGCTCCCGTGCTCGGCCTCGCCCGCGGCGGCTATGCCGATTTCGTGCAGTGGACGCGCAAGCGCTACCTGACTTACACCGCGCTCAATATCGCCCAGCACGTGCCGGTGCAGATGCGCGTTGCCGAGATCGCCGCCGAGATCGACGCGGCGGAATTGTTGGCGCGGCGCGCGTTCAGGCTGGCGCGCCAGGACTATTCCGGCATGTCGCTCGAGACCCGCACGCTGCTGCGCCGCGACTTCACCTTCGCCGTGCGCAAGCTGCGCGAGGCCATGGACGACCTGGTCAAGATCTCCGGCTCGAGCGGCCTGATGGACGACAATTCCATCCAGCGCTGCTGGCGCGACGCGCACGCTATCTCCTCGCACGTGGTGATGAACTGGGACGTGCCGGCGGAGAACTTCGGCCGCATGGAGTTTGGCCTCGGTCTTAATCCGGCCTATCCGATGTTTTGACTCTCGTCATTGCGAGGAGCGGAGCGACGAAGCAATCCAGAACGGCGCAGCCGCATTGGATTGCTTCGCTTCGCTCGCAATGACGAGTCAATTCCACCGCCATACCCCATAAGCGTGACCGTTCTGCATCTGCGGCGCCACATAGGTCGGCTTGCGGTTGCCGATGGCGCCGAGCATGGCGATCCAGTTCAACAATTCGCCGCCGACATTGCCGGCCTTGCGCATCCGGTACTCGGTCGCCTCGGCAATGAGCTGATCCGTCTTCTGTTCTTCGAGCAGTTTGATCACGCGCGCCGCCCAGTCCGGGTCGGGCACGCCGTCGGAGCGGCTCGCCGCCATGCGCGGGCCGCCGACTTCGAGCGAAAAGCTGCCGCTGCCCATGACGACGACGCGCAGCGGCGCCGGCCAGGCTTCGATGGCGCGCGCCACCGCCTGGCCGAGCGCATAACAACGGGGCGCCGGCGGCAACGGCGGCACGTGACCGCTGATGAAGAACGGGATCACCGGGATTTTCATGTCCGGCGTCAAAAAATGCAGCGGCACGATGACCGAATGATCGACCGAAAAATGCTGCGTCATGGCGACGTCATAGCCGGCGACGACCGCGGCGGCGCGGATATGAGCGGCCAGCGCCGGCAGCGACGGCACGATGTAATTCGGCACGTCGCGCGGCTCGTCGTTCGGCGCTCTAAAATTCTTGTCGATGCCGATGGCAAAGATCGGCAGCGCGTCGAGGAAAAAGGTGTTGAGGTGATCGGTGTCGAACATCACGATCACGTCTGGCCGCGTCGCGGCAAGCTCGGCCTTCTGCGCGCCGAACAGCTTTGCGATCTCGCAATCGGGGCCGTCGCGCTTGACGAAATGCGGGAAGATCGGGGTGTGCGGCACGCCGAAACCGGCGACGATCTGGGCCATCGATTGCGCTCCTCTCGTTTGCCGCTTCACGCCACCGGCTGGCCGATCTCGTCGACCTTCACCGCGCGCATGCGCTGGTTGTAGATCTGGGCGTTCAACCCGCAGACCTCGAAACGGCCGAGATAGTTCATCAGGAAGCCGTTGGCGCCCATGCGGTAGAGCTGTCCGACGTCGCCAGCCAACAGGCAGCGGCGCTCCTCGTCGGTAAGGTCGAGGGGCGCCAGCGCCTTGGCTGGATCGGCCTTCATGGCGGCGCGGAAGGTGTGGTCACGCAAAACCTCGCGGCAAAGATAGTTCACGGCGAAAATCGACATTGGTCGGCTCCGGCTCTAAACCAGGATTATTTTGCACGATCGCGCGTCGATTGCCACCGGCGTGGCGGTGCACCCATCGCATCGATGCGGCTACTGGGCGCCTGCCTTTCGCAGGCATGACAGGTCAAAAATACGGCCGGCTGGCGTCGCGCCCCAGTCCTAGCTCCATGCGGCCGTAATGCGAAAAATTCATCTCGGTGTTGACGGCAATGTGCATCGACATGAAGTGGATGTCGCGCCAAGCGCGCTGCAGCGGGTGCGAGGTGTTGAAGCTCGCCGTGCCGCTCAGGGCGACGAGCGTGTCGATCACCGAGACCGTCAGCTCGGACACCCGCGCGAAGTCGCGCACGGAGCGCGCAAGGTGCAGTGGCGAATAGTCTTGCGGCGCGTCGGTCACGCCAACGGCGCGGCGGAGCAACAGATCGGCGGCATCGAGATCGGCGGCGGCGCGGGCCATGCGCACCTGCAGCGAGGTTTTCTCGGCGAGCGATGAGCCGTCTTGCGCGTGGCGCGTCTTGGTCCAGTCGCGGAAATGCTCGTAGGCGCCTTGCGCGGCGCCGAGCATCGGCGTCGCGAACGAGATCGGCGCATAGTAGAAGAATGGCGTGTGGAAGATGACATCGTCATACATGGCGCCGCCCGGGGTCTTGGCGTCGCGCAGTTCCGTCAGCTTCAGCACTCGCCCGCTCGGCACGAAAGCATTGTCAGCGACAATGGTCTTGCTGCCGGTGCCGCGCATGCCGGCGGTGAACCAGGTGTCGCGGATGGTGTAGTCGCCTGGCGCCACCAGGAAGAATTTCCACTCCGGCGCGCCGCCATCCTGCGCCATGCCGCCGAGCATGACCCAGCTGCAATGATCGACGCCGCTGGCGAACGGCGAGCCTTTGCCCGAAACGCGGTAACCGCCCTCGACCGGCACGGCGACCGTCGCCGGCGCGAACGACGCCGCGATCGGCACATCGATGCCATTGGCCCACAGCGTCTGCTGCGCAACTTGCGGATACTGCGCGATCAAATGATTGTGGTGGATGATCAGGCTGGCGCACCAGCCGTGCGAGGCATCGGCCTTGCACAGTTCGCGCGTGACCTCGAACCAGGTGTCGAAGCTTAAGCCATAGCCGCCGACGCTCGTCGGCAGCAGAATGCGGGCAAAGCCGGCGTCGAGCATCTCGTGCACCGACGCTTCGGGAATGCGCCGCGCTTCCTCGGCCGCGGCGGCGCGTTCGGCAAAGCGCGGCGCCATGGCGCGGACGCGGTCCATGATCTCTTGCTTGGTCGCGCTCTGGGTCGGGGAGGGCGGCATGCACTGCTCCTATGGCTCGGATGTTTGCGACGGCGCCGGCGCCGTCAGCACCAGGCGCCGGCCGACCGGAAAAAGCTGCAAATCGTAGCGCTGCACGACCCAGCCCCAAATCCCCGACGGCGCTCTGAGCATCACCGCAATGGCGATCATGCCCATCAGGATCAAATAGTAGGTGCCGTAGTCGGCCAAGAGTTCGCGCAGGATAATGTAGACCAGCATGCCGATGAACGGCCCCTCGATGGTGCCGATGCCGCCGATGACGACCATGAAGATCACCACCACGGTCCAGTCGTTGATGCTGAAGCCGGCTTCCGGCGAGATGCGCAGCTTCTGCAAGAAGATCAGCGCGCCGATCAGGCCGGTGCAGGCGGCGGTGGCGACATAGATGATCAACTTGGTGCGGAAGGTGTTGACGCCGAGGCTTGCGGAGGCCGGCTCGGAATCGCGGATCGCGGTCAGCGCCAGGCCGTGGCGCGAGCGCAGCAACAGATAGACGATGGCGCAGACCACGACCGAGACCGCAAGCGACATCAGATAGAGCAGGGCATCGCGGTCGGCGCGGTCGGGCGAGATTTGCCGCAAGATCGCCGGCGTCAGCGACAGGCCGGAGCCGGCGCCGAGCACGGCGATGAGGCTTGCCGAAAGCGCAAAGACCTCGGACATGACCCAGGTGCCGACGGCGAAATAGGCGCCGCGCAGGCGGAATACCGCGAACGAGACGGGGATCGCGATCAGGCCGGCGAACGGCCCGGCGATCGCAAGCGCGAGATACACGTTCATGTTCTGCGCGCCGGTCAGATAGAACAACGCATAGCCGCCGAGCCCGACGTAGGCTTGCTGGCCGACCGAGACCAGGCCGGCATAGCCGGCGAGCAGATTCCACAGCTGCGCGAGCGCGAGATAGTAGGCCATCTCGGCAACGAGCCGCATCGAGCCGGCGTCGCCCCACCACGGCAGTGCCGCGAATGCGGCCAGCGCCGGCACCGCGACCAAGCCGAAGGCGCGGCTCGCTTTCGTTGCACGCTCGACGCGCACGGGCTCCATGTCAGTCCCTGGTGCGTGGAAACAGCCCGCTCGGGCGGACGATCAGGATGACCAGAAAGGCGATGTGGCCGGCAAGGATTTGCCAGGTCGGCGACAGCGCGGCGCCGACCGCCTGGGCGACGCCGAGCACCACGCCGCCGATCAGCGTGCCCCACATATTGCCGAGCCCGCCGATGATCACCGCTTCGAAGGCGAGGATGAGTCGGATTGGGCCCGCCGCAGGATCGAAGATAGTGCGGATCGCGAACAGCACGCCGGCTATTGCGGTGAAAATCATGGCAATGCCGAGCGCCAGCGCGTAGAGCTTGCGGTTGTCGATGCCCATGAGCTCGGCGGTGTCGGCATCGTCGGACACGGCGCGGAAGGCGCGGCCGAGGCCGGTGCGGTAGAACAGGAGCTGCAGGCTGGCGATGGCGAACACCGCCACGGCGAAGACCAGGAGTGGATAGACGCCGATCGAGATGCCGCCGGGTATCTGCACGCTCGCGGTCTCGATGGCGCCTTGGTGCAGCCGCTGCGTATAGGCGCCGAAACCCTGCAGCAGGCCGTTTTGGATGATCACCGAAATGCCGAAGGTGACGAGCAGCGGCGGCAGCAATCCACCGCTAAGCGTGTGGTTCAATAAGCCGCGCTGAATGGCATAGCCGACGACGAACATCACCGGCACGACGATGACGAGGCTCGAGATCGGGTCGAGCCCGGTGCCCTGGGTGACCACCAACGCCACATAGGCGGAGAGCACGATGAAGTCGCCGTGCGCGATGTTGACGAGGCGCATGATGCCGAACGACATCGACAGTCCGATGGCGAACAGCGCGTAGATGCCGCCGAGCAGGCTGCCCTGGATGAGAATGTTGAGCCATTCCATCGTCGCCGCCCGCCCTACAGACCGAAATAGGCCGCGGTGATCGCGGCGCGGTCGAAATTCTTGGTCGGCGCGCTGAGCGCCAGGCGGCCCTCCTGGAAACAATAGAAGCGCGCCGATGCATCGAGCGCGCGGTTGATGTCCTGTTCGACCAGCACGACGGTGGTGCCTTCGGCGGTGATGGCGCCGAGGCATTGATAGATGTCGCGGATGACGACCGGCGCCAGGCCAAGCGACAGCTCATCGCATAACAAGAGCCGCGGATTGGCCATCAAGGCGCGGCCGATCGCCGCCATCTGCTGCTGACCGCCGGATAAATTCGGCGCCGGCAGGTGGCGCAAGTCGCGCAAGCGCGGGAACAGCTCGTAGACGCGCCGCAGAGTCCACGGCCCCTTGCGTTCGCTATGGCCGCCGAGCAGGAGGTTTTCTTCGACCGAAAGGCTCGGAAACAGCCGGCGGCCTTCAGGCACCATGGCGATGCCGAGCCGCACCACCTCGTGCGGCGTCTTGTGGCCGATCGGCTGGCCGTCGAACATCACCATCTCGGCTGCTGTCGGCAGCGTCCCCGCAATCGCGCGTAAAAACGTGGTCTTGCCGGCGCCGTTGGCGCCGATGATGGCGACGGTCTCGCCTTGCGCGACGCTGACATTGATATCGAACAGCGCTTGGAAGTCGCCGTAGAATGCCGAGAGATTGTTGGTCGTGAGCAGGCTCATGACACCGGCATACCCATATAGACTTCACGCACGCGCGCGTTGGCCATGACCTCGCGTGGCTCGCCCTGCGCCAGGATCTGGCCGAAATTCATGACGATCAGCCGGCTCGCCACCGACACCAGCGCATGGACGATGTGCTCGATCCAGACGATCGTGGTGCCGTGGACATGGATATTTTTGATGGTCTTGACCAGTTCGCCGCATTCGAATTCGGTGAGGCCGCCGGCGATCTCGTCGAGCAGCAACAGTTTCGGCTGGATCGCCAGCGCCCGCGCCAGCTCGAGCCGCTTGCGCTGCAGCAAGGTCAGCGTCCGCGCCGGTACATTGGCTTTGTCGTAAAGCCCGGTCACCCGCAGCACGTCGCAGCACCGCGGATAGCTGTCGCGCTCGCTGCGGCCGCCGCCATAGATGGCACCGACCAGCAAATTTTCGAACACGCTCATATTCGCGAACGGATGCGGAATTTGATAGGAGCGGCCGATGCCGAGCCGCGAGCGCGCATGCGGCGCCATCGCCGTCATGTCGGTGCCGTCGAACACCACGCGGCCCTGACTCGGCGCCACGTCGCCGGTGATCAGATTGAACAAGGTGGTCTTGCCGGCACCATTGGGGCCGATCACGGCCAGCGCTTCGCCGCTCTGGACGGCAAGGCTCACGGCGTCCACGGCTTTGAGCGCGCCGTAGGATTTTGACACAGCGTCAAGTTTCAGAAGCATCGTCACCAAGGGCTTTTATAGAGACAACCGCCGCGCGTGTCGCGCGCGGCGACGGTAATGTGCGAAAGCCGTGAACGTCTCAAGAATATTTAATCGGCTCGAACGGGCTGTCGAGCGGGATATTCGGCGCGGTCTTGTTATAAACGATGTTCAAGTCGTACTTGAACTTGGCGCCCTTTTTCCATTGGCCGCCGACGAGCGGCGTCGTGCACACGTTCGGCACCGGATTGGTCGGCCCTCCCTTCCAGCTGATGGGGCCAACCAGCGAGTCGTAGCTGGTTTCCTTGATCGCGTCGCGGATCGAGGCGGGCTCGAGCTTCTTGGCGCGCTTGAGCACGTCGATCGCGACCTCGATATTGGCGTGCTTGAAGCCGATCGGCTGGGTCCATTGCTTGCGGGTGGCGGCCTCATAGGCATCGCAAAACTGCTGCGCGGTTTGGCCGGTGAGGCCGGACTTGAACGGATGGTGATGCGACCACCACACCTCGGTCGACGTGCCGCCGCCGCGATCGCTCAGCGCCTCGACGGCGGTGGGGAACAACAGCGCCTTGGGCGGCGTCATGATCTTGGGCTGATAGCCTTGCTGCGCACATTGGGTCCAGAAGATCGCGAATTGCGGCGGGTTGAAAATGCCGCAGGCGATATCGCAGTTGTTGGCCTTGAGCTGACGGATCTGCGCGGTGAAATCGTCGCTGAGCGGCGGATACAGACCAAGATTGACGACGTCGAGGCCCTTCTTGCGGAAGGTTGGCGGCATGCCGTGTTCTTCATTGCTGGCGGCGATGCCGTCCGGGTCGTTGGTGAGCATCAGGCCCACCTTTTTGTTCGTCGGCAGCGACAGCCACATGTCGGCGAACAGGTTGCCGACCATGCCAAAACCCCAGAAGAAATGGTAAGTCCAATCGAAGCCTTTGGCTGGATTGCCTTTGCGGCCGAAGAAGAAGTCTTCCCAGGGATCGTCGGCGGTGATGCAGGGAACGCCGGCGAGCTCGCACTGATCCGCGACCGGAACGACGGTGTCGCCGGTCGAGGAGCCGATCACGATATCGACCTTGTCGCGGTTGATGAGCTGCGCCGTAACTTCGGAGGCCCGGTTCGGGTTGGATTGACTGTCGCGGTAGAGAATCTCAACCGGATGCTGTTCGCCGGCGACGCTGATGCCGTTGGCCAGGGTTTTGTTGGCCTCGGCCAGCACCCATTGATCGGCCTCGCCGAATGCCGCGATGGGCCCGGTCGACGGACTGATCATGCCGATCTTGATGGTCTTCCCCGCGGCGCGCGAGGATTGAAACATCCACGGCGAGGCGATGGCGCCGGCGCCGCCCGCCGCGATCAGCTTGACCAGCTTGCGGCGTTGCCGGTCGATTTTTGTGCCTTGCTTTGCTGCCCCCGATTTCGGCATCATGGTCAACTCCTCCCTTGATCACGTGCTGCGTTGCCGGCCGTATCTGCGCGCGGACGGGACCGGCCCACGCCATCATCGCAAACATTTTCGGGACCGGATATGGTCAATGGTATTAAATCGGGACGGCATCCTACATCTTGGCGCAACCGTTGCGCGACGCTCCGACTTGGCGGCCTGTCTCAGCCGGCGCGGTCCCTGTACGAGCCAACGGTTGAACTCGGTCGCTGGCTTTGCGGGCTCGGACGTCGACAACGGACGTCTCCGGCTGCTTCAACGTGGCGGAAGAGAGAGGGAGTCGAACCCACCAAGGACCGGCTCGCGGCCCCTCCCGGATTTGAAGTCCGGACGCCCCACCGGGGACGAGTCTCTTCCTGAATCGGCTGTGTTAAGGCTCGCCGGCTCCGCGGCGCGGCGGAACAGGTCGAGGCGGTGCTTGTTGATGTGGCGCAGATCGCCGCGGCGCAAAGTGACGCCGTGGCGGTCGAAGAATTCCAGAATCTGGATCGCGACCTTGCGGCCGTTCTCGACCTTGTCGCGGAACTGCGCCGCGGTGAACTGGCCGTCGGCCGAAGTGGCGCCGAGATCGACGACGATGCCGACCATCTCGGCCACGGTCTCGCGTAGGAAGAAATGATCGTGCGCGACCTCGTCGGCCTTGGCCATGCGGCCGACGAGCTTGAGCAGGCGCCGGATGTCGGCCTCGCGCTGGCTCAACAGCGTGGCGATGTCGCGCACCCGCGGCGGCCGGAACCGTTCAGCGCCGCCAATGAGCGGCGCGATTTTTTGCCAGATTTTTTCATCGGCCGGCGTGAGGCGAACTTCGTGGCCGAACAGGCGCACCCAGGCGCCGTCCAGCGCGATCTCCTGGTTGCGCGCAAGTCCTTGAATAACCGACATAAATGCCGGTGCCGGCAGGCGCGGTTGCAGCTGCAGGCGCAGCCGCTCGAGGCCGATGCCGGGCAGATCGGGATTGTCGGCGTGAAAACTTTGCAGTTCCGCCAACAGGCTGCGCTTGAATTGCAGCCAGACCGGCGCCGACAGTGCAAAGGCGCGCTCGCCCGCCGTGGCCTTGATGACGCCGAGACGTTCGCAAATGGTTTGCGTCTGCGTTTCGCTGAGCGCGCGGTCGCGCGCGAACGCGGTGAGATCGACATGGTGCGGGGCGGTGTCGAGCAGGGCCGCGAGCGCACGCGCAGGATCGTCGATCCTATGCGCCTGCAATTGCGCGAGCCGCTCCGGCGTGCGCCGCTTGCGCGACGGCGCGCGCAAATCCAGGAATTTGCCGCCGCCGATGGTGCGCTGTGCCGTGGTGTCGCGCAGCACGAAGCGATCGCCTTCCGCCGCCGCGATCGGGCGCTCGAGCACGATCTGCACGATTGCCTCGCCGCCGGGCGGAATCGGTGCGTCGCCGAGCAGCACGATGCGGGCGCCGACTTCGGTCGCGGCATGGTGCAGCCGCACCGGCATCCATTGCGCCACCGGTTTTTGCTCGGTGGCGAGCAATCGTAAGGTGGCGTCGATGCGATCGGTCGGCGCGTGCAGATCGGGATCGAGCACGACCTGGCCGCGGGCGATGGCATCCTTGCTGATGCCGTCGCCGGCCAGATTGAGGGCACAGCGCTGTCCGGCGACGCCGCGTTCGGTCGGCTGGTTCTGCGCATGGATCGAGCGCACGCGCGCGCTCAGTCCAGAGGGGCTGATGGTCACGCGATCTTCCGTGGTCACGGCGCCCGACAGCACGGTGCCGGTCACCACGGTGCCGGCGCCGGCAAGGATGAACGAGCGGTCGACCGCAAGCCGGAAACGCTCCGCGGTCGCCCGCGCCTGGATGGTGTGCGCCGCGCCGAATAGTTTTTCGCGCAAGTCGTCGATGCCGTCACCGGTCACGGTCGAGACCGCAACGACCTCGGCGCCTTCGAGGCCGGTGCCGTCGAGCAATTGGCCGATCTCGGCCAGAACTTTTGCCTGCTGCGACGCGGCGGTGAGATCGATCTTGGTGAGCGCGACGACGCCGCGCGCGACGCCGAGCAGATCGACGATGGCGAGATGTTCGCGGGTCTGCGGCATGACGCCGTCGTCGGCGGCGATCACCAGCAGCACGAAGTCGATGCCGGTGGCGCCGGCCAGCATGTTGTGGATGAATTTCTCGTGTCCCGGCACGTCGACGAAGCCGAGGACGGCGCCGTCCGGCGCCGGCAGATAGGCGAAGCCGAGATCGATGGAAATGCCGCGCGCCTTTTCTTCCTTCAGCCGGTCGGTGTCGACGCCCGTGAGCGCGCGCACCAGCGAGGTCTTGCCGTGGTCGATATGGCCGGCGGTTCCGACGATCATGGTTTTGGCTCCGCGACATCGAGCGCGGCAAGATTGGCGATAAAGGCGGCTTCGTCGTCGAGGCAGCGCAGGTCGAGGGTCAGCGCGCCATTTTCGATCCGGCCGACCACCGGGACCGGGAGCCGGCGCAATGCCATCGACAGCGCCGTCAGCAGCCGGCCGCCGCGCTTGGCGGCGCGCGGCGTGATCGCGAGGCCGGCGCTCGGTACGGTTTCCATCGGCAGTGCGCCGGATCCAATCTGACTGGCGCAGGCGGCAACGGCCACATCGTAGCCGTTGCCGATTTTGGCAGCGATGACCGGGAGCAGCCGCCGTGCCGCGTTCTCAATTTCCTTCCTGGGTCGCGCCAGCAAACGCAGCGTCGGAAGGCGTTCCGCGAGCCGGTCGGGATCGCGGTAAAGCCGCAGTGTCGCCTCCAGCGCGGCGAGGCGGATCTTGTCGATGCGCAGTGCCCGTTTCATCGGGTTATTCTTGATGCGCGCGATCAAATCCTGCCGCCCGACGATGAAGCCGGCCTGCGGGCCGCCCAACAGCTTGTCGCCGGAGAAGGTGACGAGATCGGCGCCGGCGGCGACGGCTTCCTTGACCGTCGGCTCGTGCGCCAGGCCGTAGCGGGTGAGATCGATCAGCGTGCCGGAGCCGAGGTCGTTGACCAGCGGCACCTTGCGCTCGCGGGTCAGCGCCGCAAGGTCGCGCGCGGCAACCTCCTTGGTGAAACCCTCGATGCGATAGTTCGAGGTGTGAACTTTCAGAATGAGCCCGGTCCTCGGCCCGAGCGCGCCGGCATAATCCTTCTTGTGGGTGCGGTTGGTGGTGCCGACTTCGACCAGTCTCGCGCCGGCGCGGCTCATGATCTCGGGCATGCGGAAGGCGCCGCCGATCTCGATCAGTTCGCCGCGCGAGACGATCGCCTCACGGCCCTTGGCCAGCGTGTTGAGCACCAGCAGGACCGCGGCAGCATTGTTGTTGACCACGGTGGCGTCTTCAGCGCCGGTCAGTTCGCAGAGCAGGTCGCGGATGAGATCGTCGCGGTCGCCGCGATGGCCGGCACCGAGATCGAATTCGAGCGCCACCGCGTTGCGCATCGCGACTTGCGCGGCCGCGATCGCGGCCTCGGCCCATAGCGCGCGGCCGAGATTGGTGTGCAGCACGGTGCCGGTGAGGTTGAATACCGGCCGCAGATTGGGCTGCTGCTTGATCGCAAGCCGCGTCACCGCCTTGGCCGCGACATGGTCCGTGCCGCCGGGCGGCGCGCCGCCGGCGCGCGCCGCCGCCAGCGTCTCACGTACCGCGACCACGAGCGCGGGGCGTCCGTAGCGCGCGGCTGCTTCCGCCGCTACCCCGGTGCGCAAAACTGCGTCGACCGAAGGCAGGGCGCGCAGCTGCGGGTCGGGCGCGGCTGCCGGAACCCGGCTACGCTTGCGCTTGCCGATCTGCGTCATACTCGAACCTCACGAACCGCACGGGCCACGTGACGCGTCGGTGCGCTAGCGCCACCAAGGCGGTCTTCCCAACGGCCGGGCAGTACAGCACATTTGGCGCCTTCGAACAAAGACGGCCGACAGACCTCATCGCGGGAACACAGCCATGAATACCCCAATGGTGCGATTGACCAGCCTGGCGCATGGCGGCGGCTGCGGCTGCAAGCTGGCGCCATCGGTGCTGCAACAGCTCTTGGCCGATCAGCCGCTGATGGCGCCGTACCGGCAGTTGCTGGTCGGCACCGCGGCGCCCGACGACGCCGCCGTGTGGCAGCTCGACGACGGCACCTGCGTGATCGCCACCACGGACTTCTTCATGCCGGTGGTCGACGACCCTTACGATTTCGGCCGCATTGCCGCGACCAACGCCATCTCCGACGTCTATGCCATGGGCGGCAAGCCGATCATGGCGCTGGCGATCCTCGGCATCCCGGTCGACAAGATCGCGGCGGAGACGGTGCGCGACATCCTCAAAGGCGGCACCGCGGCGTGCGCCTCAGCCGGCATTCCGGTCGCCGGCGGGCACTCGATCGACTCGCCCGAGCCGATCTACGGCCTCGCCGTCATCGGCCTCTGCAAGACCGAAGACGTGCGCCGCAAATCCGACGCCAAGCCGGGCGACGTGATAATCCTGACTAAACCGCTCGGCGTCGGGGTCTATTCGGCCGCGATCAAGAAAGGCGTGTTGTCGCCGGCGGGCTATGCCGAGTTGATCGCGACAACGACCATGCTCAACCGGGTCGGCGCCGAGCTGGCCAGGGACGCCGCCGTGCACGCCATCACCGACGTCACCGGCTTCGGGCTTCTGGGCCATGGTCTGGAAATGGCGCGCAGCTCCGGTCTCACCCTCGTCATTCACTCCGGCGACCTGCCGCTGTTGTCGGAGGCGGCAAGCTTCGCGCAACAAGGCACCGTCACCGGCGCGTCGCTGCGCAATTGGGCGAGCTACGGCCATGACGTGATGCTGCCCAAAAGCTTGCCGGACTGGCAGCGTCATCTGCTCACCGATCCGCAAACCTCGGGCGGGCTTTTGCTGTCGTGCGCGCCGGAACGCGCCGACGCCATCGTGCAAGCCATCATTGCCGCCGGTTATCCCGCCACGCGCGTGATCGGCGCCGCCGAGGCCGGTCCGCCAAAAATTCGCGTGACGGCCGTTTAACCGCTGGTCACGACAGCGGCGTGCTATAAATCAAGTACAGGCGGCCGGCCGCAAGACGGCCGACCACACGACGAGGAGAGCGGCCATGGACATCAAACGAGCGGGCTCACAGCCGTCCAACAAGGGACCGGCCGATTGGTTCACCGGCACGGTGCGCATGGATCCACTATTCCAGGCTCCCGATCCGGCGCGCGTCAGCGGTGCCAGCGTCACGTTCGAGCCGGGCGCGCGGACCGCCTGGCATACCCATCCGCTGGGCCAGACCCTGATCGTCACCGCCGGCTGCGGACGGGTGCAGCGCCAAGGCGGACCGATCGAGGACATCCGGCCAGGCGACGTGGTGTGGTTTCCGCCCGGCGAGAAGCACTGGCATGGCGCGACGCCGACCACGGCGATGACCCATATCGCCATTCAGGAGGCGCAAAACGGCAAGGCCGTCGACTGGTTGGAAAAGGTCAGCGACGAACAATACCGCGGCTGACCATCTCTAATGCGCGGTGCCGGTGTTCTGCGTATAAAGCGCCTGGTAGATCAGCCGGCCGAGCGCGGCAATCTGATAGGGTTTGCGCAGCACCGGAAATTCCGGATCGCTGTCGAAGGCGCGCGTGTAGCCGGTGGTCAGCACGATCGGAATGCGGCCGTAGCTATCGGTGACCTTGCGCGCCAGCGCCAGGCCGTCGAGCTGGCCGGGCAGCGCGACGTCGGTGAAGATCAGATTGACGGTGCGCCCCGAGGCCAGCACATCGAGGGCCGCGGACGCCGATTCCACGGCGATGGTTTCGTAGCCGAGTTGCTCCAACAGCGACACCGCGACGTTCTTCACGTCTTCATTGTCTTCCACCACCAGGATGGTACGCGGATCGGCCGCCATGTAGCGCGAAGAATCTTCCAGCGACGGCGCGGCGATCGGCGCCCCGCTGCGCGGCAGATAGATCGTGACCTTGGTGCCGTGGCCGATCTCGCTTGCGATCTGCACCGTGCCGCCGGAGCGGTGCGCCAGACCGTAAACCTGGGACAGGCCGAGGCCGGTGCCCTTGTCCGGCCCCTTGGTGGTGAAGAACGGTTCCACCACGCGCGGCAACAGGTCGGACGGAATGCCGCAGCCGGTATCGGCGACCGATAGCGCGACATAGTCGCCGGCGGCAACGTGCGGCGCGTCGTCGCCATGCAGGGAGACATTCTGCGCCGCGATCGCGATGCGGCCGCCGTCGGGCATGGCGTCGCGCGCATTGACCGCGAGATTGACCAGCGCCAGTTCGAGCTCCGATTTGTCGACGCAGACCGGCCAGGTGGCGGCGGGAACGTCGATCTGGAACTCGATATTGACGTGCATGGTGCCGGCCAGCACGTCGCGAATGGCGGCAACCGTATCGGCGAGGCTGATCACCGTCGGATTGAGCGGCAAGGTGCGCGAGAATGCCAGCAATTGCCGGGTCAGATTCTCGCCGCGGGCCGCCGCCATTTCGATGGCCTGCACGGCGCGGATGTCGCGCGGCTCGCGCAAGCGTTTCTTCAAGCTCTCCGCGTGGCCGCTGACGATCATCAACAGATTGTTGAAATCGTGGGCGACGCCGCCGGTCAATTGCCCGATCGCTTCCATTTTCTGCAAATGCGCAGCCTGCCGCTGGGCGCGTTCCAGCGCGACGGCAGATTCCTTTTCCGCGGTGACGTCGCGGCCGGCGACGTAGATCAACCCGTCGTGCTCGGTCATGGTCCATTGCAGCCAGCGCCATGAGCCGTCCCTGTGGCGGAAGCGGTTCTCCATGCGCACGGTCGGCACGCCCTGCGCGAGTTGCTTGCGGCCGGCCTCGGAATGCGCGGCATCGTCGGGATGGCGCAATTCGCTGACATGCATCGCCTTGATCTCATCCTCGCTCCAGCCGAGCAGCCGGCTCCAGGCCGGATTCAAGCTCAGGAAATAGCCTTCGAAATTCGACACCCCGAGCAGATCCTCGGAGACGTTCCAGATGCGGTCGCGCTCCAGCGTCCGCCGTTCGACTTCTTGCTCGAGCTTTTCGCTGAGCTTGCGCAACTCGCCCTCGACGCGGTCGCGCTCATGTTCGGCCTGTTTGCGCGCGGTGATGTCGCGGGCGATCTTCGAGGCGCCGACAATGGCGCCGTGCGCATCCTTGACCGGCGAGACGCTGAGCGAGACCGCAATTCGGCTGCCGTCCTTGCGCTGGCGAACGGTCTCGTAGTGATCGAGGCTTACGCCGCGCCGGATGCGCTCGATGATTTCCGGTTCCTCGTCCTGCAGTTCCGCCGGAATGAGGATCGTGATCGGCTTGCCGATGACTTCTTCGGCGGCGTAGCCGAACAGGTTCTCGGCGGCGCGATTCCAACTGACAATGATGCCGTCGAGGTCCTTGCTGATGATGGCGTCGCCGGACGATTCGACGATGCTGGCAAGCTGCTCGCGCGCCTGCACGGCGCGGCTCTGCTCGGTGATGTCGAGGATGGAAGCGATCCAGCCGTCGATCTTGCCCGCCGCGTCGGTTTCCGGCCGGTAGGCGATATGGAGGCGGCGCAGTCCGACGTCCGGAAAGTCGATTGCGCAATCGAATTCCACCGCCTCGCCGCGCAGCACCCGTTCGATATGGGGCCGCAGCGTGGCAAAACCTTTCTGCCCGATCGCCTCGGCGATGGTCTTGCCGACGATATCTTCGCGGCGCAGCCCGACCAGCTGCGCATAGGCCTGGCTGACGAAACGGTAGTGCAGATCGCGGCTGCAGCGCACCAGCATGAACGGCGTGCGGTTGATCACCGATTGCAGTTCGGCTTCGCTGGCGCGCAGCGCTTCCTCGATGCGCTTGCGTTCGGTCAAAGCTTGAAAGCTGCACACCGCGCCCTGCAACCGGCCGGATTTGCTCTTGAGCGGCGCGACGTTCATCAGCACCGGCACGCGCGCGCCATCGGGTTGCTCGATGATCACCTCGGCGCCAATGACCGGCCGGCCGGAGCGCAACGCTTGAGCGACCGGCGTTGCGGCAAAGGGGATGGGCGCGCCGTCGGCCTGATAGCGGCGGAAGCCGGTGCCGTGTTGCTGCTCTGCATCGCCGAGCGGCAGCGCCCGGCCCCACAGCTCGACGGCGCGGCGGTTGTAACGAAGCAGCGCGCCTGCGGCCGTGCACACGCACAGGCCGGTCGGAAGCGCATCCAACGCCGCTTGGTCGATGTCGCTGAACACGTCGATGCCGGACGGTGCCGCGGCGGCCTTCGAGCGCTGACCATACATTGCAGCTTCCCCCACGGCACGGAACGCGGCTCCTGCTGACAGGTTCCGCTTGGTTCGGTTATTTTTCCTTTTAACGGGCACGGTGGGTGTAGCGGCGTGATGCTGAAAGGTTAACAAGCGCCACAACGGCTCCACGCGGCGGCTCGTTGCAGCGGTAGCGGAGGAGGGTGGGGAAAAATTTCGGCAAGCTGGCGGCGATCATGCCGTGTGCGTCGAGCGGGCGCGGCTCAATGGATGTTCTGGTTGAAATAGGCGGCGCCCCAGATGACGACCACCCAAATCGCCAGCATGAAACCGATTGCAAGGGCTGCGAGCATTTTCAATTCCCTCCCTGCCGAATCTTGTGCCTAAGGCTTGTCGTTATTTTACGACAAGCCGGGCGCGCGGACCATCCCGATCGAAATCCATTCGGGACGGCCAGCCGCCGCGATGGCGATCGGGCTGGGAGGGAATTTTAGGCAAAATAGATGACGTAGAGCACCGCGAAAGCAACGATCGCCGCGGCAAGGCCGATGCCCAACACATAACGCACATTATGCCCGGTCACGCCTTGGCGCGCTTTTTGGGTCGGCACCACGGTGCGGGGCTCGGCCTGGTACTGCGCGGATACGGGGCGGTCCGGAGAAGCGCTCATGGACATTCTCCCACGCTGCTGCTTGAAGACAACGACGATGCCGCGATGCGAGTTCCCAAAAACGGCGCGGGACGGCGCAAAAGCCCGTCCCCGCTGTCGCGCTACCGTCTTACGCCGCCTTGTCTTGCGCCCTCAGCCAGTCATCGACATCCTTGCGAACCATGTCTTTGGCCAAGCCATAGCGCTGTTGGATCTTGCCTTCGAGCTGGTCGCGCTTGCCGTTGATCTGCGCAAGGTCGTCATCGGTGAGCTGACCCCACTTCTCCTTGACCTTGCCCTTGGCCTGTTTCCAGTTTCCTTCGATGCGGTTCCAGTCCATCGCAAGCTCCATACGTATTGATGTCGGTTTGATAACGTGCACATCGGTGAGCGGTTCCGAATGCCGGTTCTGGGACTTGAGAAAGCGACCATACGATCAAGGCTGCGACCCGATCAGCCTCAAATGTATTGTTCTATTGATTCCGGACGCCGCCTTGACTTGAGCGCGCCGTAACCTTCAGGATTCGCCCGGCATGAGGGCGCAGCAAAAGGACCGGCGCGACACCAATCCGGCCTTCGGCGGCCGCAGGCTCAAGCTCGGCACCTTCCAGACCAATCTCGATTCCGGCTGCGTCATGTCCGATCTCGACGGCCGGCTGGAGATCACTTGGCCCAATACGGTGACGCTGGCCAAGCTCGCCGACGACATGGATTTCGAGGCGCTGGTGCCGGTGGCGCGCTGGCGCGGCTTTGGCGGAGCCACCGACCCGCAAGGCCCGGGCTTCGAGACCTATACCTGGGCGGCCGGCATCGCCGGCGCGACCCAAGCCGCCGGCGTGATTTCGACCTCCCATGTCGCGCTCAATCACCCGATCATCGCCGCCAAGCAATCCACCGTGATCGATCACATTTCCGATGGCCGCTACACGCTCAACGTGGTCAACGGCTGGAATTATCCGGAAATGGAAATGTTCGGCGTTGCGCTGCTCAGCCACGCGGACCGCTACGCCTGCGCCGAGGAGTGGCTTTCCATCGTCAAGCGGCTGTGGACCGAGGACGAGCGCTTCGATCACGAGGGCCGCTTCTACAAGATCAAGGGCGGCTATCTGCAGCCGAAGCCGATCCAATACCCCTATCCGGCGATCATGAATGCCGGCTCCTCGGAACGCGGCCGGCATTTCGCCTGCAAGCACTGCGATCTGGTCTTCACCAATATCCGCACCTACGACATGGCCACCCACACCGCCCACGTCGAAGCCTATCACCGCCTCGCCCGCGAGGACTACGGCCGCGAGGTGAAAGTGTGGACCAACGCCACCGTGATCCAGGCCGAGACCGAGGCGGAGGCGCGCGCCTTCTACAATTATTATGTCCACGACAAAGGCGACTGGGTCGCCGCCCGCAACGTCATCGATACGATGGGTGCCGAGATCAATCAGCGTGACTATCCGGAAGAACGCCGCAAGGCGATGTCGGAGATGATGATCTCGGGCTGGGGCGGCTTCCCGCTGATCGGCACCAAGGAGCAGATCGTCGACGGCTTGGCGCGGCTGTCGCAGGTCGGCTTCGACGGCGTGCTGCTGTCATGGCCGCGCTACATTACCGGCATGACCGAGTTCCGCGACGTGACCTATCCGCTGCTCAAGCAGGCGGGGCTGCGCGACACGTAGCCCGGGTTGAGCGAAGCGAAACCCGGGAACAGCGGTGCGGTTGAAGCACTGACCCTGGATTTCGCTGGCGCTCAATCCAGGCTACTCTCAGACAAACTGGAGGAAACACCATGGCCGCGCGACAAAAGCAGAGTTACGTCCACGGCGCGAGCCAAGTCCCGCTGATCGGCGAGACGATCGGGCGGTTCTTCGATGACGCTTGCGCCAAATGGGCGTCGCGCCCGGCGCTCGTCGTGCGCCATCAGAACGTGCGCTTGAGCTATGGCGAGTTGCGCCGCGAGGTCGACAGGCTCGCCGCCGGGCTATTGACCCTGGGCTTGGAGCCCGGCGACCGCATCGGCATCTGGTCGCCCAACAATTCGGAATGGGTGCTGACCCAGTTCGCCACCGCCAAGGCCGGGCTGATCCTGGTCAACATCAATCCGGCCTATCGCATCGCCGAATTGGAGTACGCGCTGAACAAAGTCGGCTGCAAGGCGCTGATCCTCGCCGAGCGCTTCAAGAGCTCGGATTATGTCGCCATGCTGCGCGAACTGGCGCCCGAGCTCGGCCACGCCACGCCGGGAAAGCTCGAATCGGCGCGGTTGCCGGCGCTGCGCTCGGTAGTGCTGCTCGGCGACAGCTGGCATCCCGGCACGTTCAAGTTCTCAGAGATTTTGGCGCGCGGCGGCGAAGCGGAAGCAAAGCGCATCGCCGCGCTTGCGCCTGTCCTGCAATTCGACGAGCCGATCAACATCCAGTTCACCTCCGGCACCACCGGATTCCCCAAAGGCGCGACGCTGTCGCACCACAACATCCTCAACAACGGCTATTTCATCGGCGAGGCGATGCGGTTGACGCCCGAGGACAAGCTTTGCATCCCGGTGCCGCTGTATCACTGCTTCGGCATGGTTTTAGGGAATCTCGCGGCGGTCACCCACGGCGCCTGCATGGTGTTTCCCGGCGAGGGTTTCGATCCGCTGGCGACCTTGCAGACGGTCGCCGAGGAACGCTGCACCGCGCTGCACGGCGTGCCGACCATGTTCATCGCCCAGCTCGACCATGCGGACTTCGATCGCTTCGATCTCGGCTCCTTGCGCACCGGCATCATGGCCGGCTCGCCGTGCCCGATCGAGGTGATGAAGCGCGCCGTCGCCAAAATGCATCTCTCCGAGATCACTATTGCCTACGGCATGACCGAGACCTCACCGGTCAGCTTTCAAAGCTCGACCGAAGACCCGCTGGAGCGCCGCGTCTCCACGGTCGGCCGCATTCAGCCGCATCTCGAGGTCAAGATCGTCGATCTCAATGGCCGCATCGTGCCGCCCGGCACGCCCGGCGAGTTGTTGACCCGCGGCTATTCGGTGATGCTCGGCTACTGGGGCGACGAGGAGCGCACCCGCGAGGCGATCGACGCGGCGCGCTGGATGCACACCGGCGACCTCGCCACCATCGACGCTGAGGGCTATTGCAACATCGTCGGCCGCATCAAGGACATGGTGATCCGCGGCGGCGAGAACGTCTACCCGCGCGAGATCGAGGAATTTCTGTACCGGCATCCGAAAATCCAGGACGTGCAGGTGATCGGCGTCCCGGATGACCGTTATGGCGAAGAGGTCTGCGCCTGGGTCAAGCTGCGGCCCGGCATGAGCGCCAGCGAAGAGGAGATCAAAGCGTTTTGCCGCGACCAGATCGCCCACTACAAGGTGCCGCGTTACGTCAAGTTCGTGGACGAATTTCCAATGACGGTGACCGGCAAGATCCAGAAATTCATCATGCGCGAGCGCACCATCGCCGAACTCGGCCTGAAGGTGCAGAAGACGGCGTGAGCGCGGCTCAAATCTCGACCACGATATCGCAGATCAGGCCGTCCGCGCGCCAATCGAATTTGACCTCGCCGTTGAGCTGCTCGCAAAGGCGCGTCATGACGCGGGTGCCGAAACCATGGCGCTGTGGCGGCGCCACCGGAGGTCCGCCGGACTCGGCCCAGCGCAGCGACAGCCGGTTGGCCGACTGCAGATTCCAGGTCAGCGCGATCCGTCCCGCCGGCACCGACAGCGCGCCGTATTTGACGGCGTTGGTGGCAAGCTCGTGCAGCGCCAGCGCGATGGCCTGGGCCGGCTGCTGCTCCAGCATCAGGTCGGGGCCTTCGATCCGCGCGCGCGACTCGTCTTGCGCGCAATAGGGCGACAATTCCTCCCGCACCAAAGTGCGCAGGTCGGCGCCGGCCCAGCGCGATTGTGCCAACAGCGTATGAGCATTGGCCAGCGCCCGCAACCGACCTTCGATCGCGCTCTTGAGCTCAGCGGCTGACTCGCCGTTGGTCAAATGCACCGCAGCCTGCGCCAGCGCCAACAGGTTCTTGGTGCGATGGTCGGCCTCGCGGGCGAGAAGGTTGATCTGCTCTTCGCGGCGCTTCTGCTCGGTGATGTCGCGGGCGATCTTCGAGGCGCCGACGATGCGGCCGGAGCCGTCGGTGACCGGCGACACCGTGAGCGAGATCGACACCAGGCTGCCGTCCTTGCGCCGGCGCACGGTCTCGAAATGATCGATGCGCTCGCCCCGGCGGATGCGTTGCAAAATCCGGGCCTCTTCGTCGCGATGCTGTTCCGGAATCAGAATCGTGATCGGCTTGCCGACGACCTCCTGTTCGAGATAACCGAACAGCCGCTCGGCGCCCTTGTTCCAGGTGGCGATCACGCCGTTGAGGTCCTTGCTGATGATGGCGTCGTCGGACGACTCCACGATCGCGGCGAGGCGATGCGACACCTGTTCGGCGCGCTGCTGCTCGCTCATGTCGATCAGCATGTTGACAGCGCCAACGAAGGCGCCGGCGGCATCGTATAGCGGGGTGGGGAACGCCATGAACGGCACGCGGCTGCCGTCGGGCCGCTCGGCGATGGCGCAGCCGCCGCGCACCGCGCGGCGCTCCTTCAGCGCGACCGCCATGGGGCAGGCGTCTTGGGGCATCGGCGTACCGTCGGGCCAGAACAGCCGCCACGAGCCGCACCACAGATCGCTGTTGAGTTTCGGCCGGCGGCCCCACATCGCGGCCGCCGCTTCGTTGAAATAGGTGATCCGGCCCGCGGTGTCGGTCATGTAGATGGCGGCCGGCAGTGCATTGAGAAACTGGTCGAGACGCGGCGTGGAATCCGGCGACGCCCCGGTCAGCGCGATGGTCGAAGCAATGCCGGTTGCGCGCTCGGACACATCAAATCCCATCTGTGACATTGCATGACCCCGGATTACGCCTTGACCGGCAACACCGCCGCCCCGGTCGGGTTCCGTCATCGGAACAAATTTTTTTGCTGGCCGTGAAAAAATTGATTCGAGCCATTTGCGAAATGCTTTGGCTCGGAACCGACAAGCGCGGCAAGGGTTACCCCGGAGCACATGACGGGCCCGCGCGGCAGACGAACTCGGGCTCCGAGAGGGACGACACCAGGAGGAACATGATGAGGAACAAGCTATTGGCTACGGTTGCGATGACGGCCCTGATCGGGTGTACGTCATTTGCCGTGGCGCAGAACGCTGGAACACAAGGCGGCGCCATGCAGTCGCCAGGCACCCAGCAGCAACACCAGACGGGCGGCCCGTCTGGCGGCAGCGCGCAAAACGAGGGGACGCCCTCGAAATCGACACCGAAGGGCGAGCAGGGCAAGAGCCTCTCGCAAGAGAATAAGAAGGGCGAGCAGGGCAAGAGCTTCTCGCAGGAGAACAAAGCCCCGAAGGGCGAGCAGGGCAAGAGCTTCTCGCAGGAGAACAAAGCCCCGAAGGGCGAGCAGGGCAAGAGCTTCTCTCAGGAGGAGCGCAACAAATCGCAGCCTGGCGCCCAGGGCAGCGCGCAAGAGCAGCGCGGCAAGGAAGAGCAGCGTGGCGCGCAAATGCAGCGCGAGGAGCGCGGCGCTCAGGACAAGGACCGGACGCAAGAGCGCATGGGCCAGGACCAGGATCGCGGCAAGACGTTCCAGGGCCAGGCGCAGCAAGGCGGCGGCGTCACGACGGGCCGGTCGGGTAGAGCATCCGTCCAGCTCTCCGAAGACCAGCGCACCAAGATCAAGGACGTCATCGTCCGCGATCGCAATGTGGCGCGGGCCAATAGCGCGAACTTCTCGGTGAGCGTCGGTGCCAAAGTGCCGAAGGACGTTCACGTCACGGTGCTGCCGCCCGAGGTGGTGCGGATCGTGCCCGAATACCGCGGCTACGATTACGTCCTGATCGGCGATCGGCTGTTGATCATCGATCCGGACACGATGGAGATCGTCGCCATCCTGCCGGCATAACCGCCCGGCCGGCTGAAACGAAGCGAAGCCTGCGCCGGCAACGGCGCGGGCCTCCGTGTGTGGTCGATCGCGACTCAAGGAGCGAAATTCATCCTTCGCCCATGGCGCGCTGTAAGTCGGTGTCTCTACGCGTTACCTCGCGCTCGCGCGTCGACAAGATGTAATGGATGATGCTAGCGCCGATGACCACGGCCGCCGTGACCAGCCAAAGCAACGCGGCTTTGCTGACGAAATCAGCGAGCCAGGTCGGCAGCCAAAAGTTATATATCAAGTATTTTGATGACGCCACCAGACCTGCGGCAATGTCGGACCACCAGCGGGCAACGCCGCCGACAAGACCAGCAATCCTGTCCGGAAGGTATCCTGCGACAAGCTTGAACGCCGGCACGATGACGTATTTCAACGACAGCAGCGTCAGGATCGTGAGGGCGAGGCCGACGAGGCCGGCCTGAACCAAACGCCAGATGACGCGGCAACGCACCAAGCGCGACGTTCCGGTGAGAGTTCCGGCGCGGCGCATCCAAAATCTCCACAATCCTTGCGGCGCCGCAGCAAGCCGCCCCGCCAAGCTTCCGCCTTCGACCAGCCAACCCGCGACCTGATTCACCAGCGTATATTCGCGATCGCTCACCAGGCGCAGCGCACTCAGCGGTGAGGCGGTGAGGTAGCAAAGATGGCTAAACAACAGGATCGGCGAGGCGCGGCAGGGGAAATTGTGCGGCTCGAGTTTGGTATGCCCGGCGCGTGCAGGCGGCTGCGCCGCCGGGCCAAAATCGTCAAGCCAGGTGCCGACCGGATCGGTCGGATCGTAAACGTTTACCCACTCGCTGTCGTCGTGGAACGGATCCTCCACCCTGTTGATCGGGACCATGGCGCTCCACAACGCGCAGTACCTTTCCAGCGGCGAGCCATAGGTCAAGACGCCGCGGAACCTGTTGAACAATGCGTCACGATTGATGATGTCGCGGTGACCCACCCAAACCGGCCGATCGGGCAACATCGCGTTGAGCTCGAACGGGGTGGGGCTGATTGCACGCAGCGGCTGCGTCTCGGGTGCGTTCCAGCGCGCTTGGTCGATGTAGTTCGGCAGCGTCTGCTGGATTTCCATCAGGCCGTTCCAGGCGACCACGGTGCCGAGGCTGTGCGCGATGATGTACCAGCGATCGTATCCGGCTTCCGCCACCTCGATCATGGTGCGAATCATGCGACGGCGGATGGCGGCGCGCGGCGGCTCGTCCGGACCGTCCATTGTGCAGCCGCCGGCGCGTCTCTCCTGGCTGTAGAGCTTTACCGCGGACAGATAGTTGACGATCGTGGCGGTGAGCGGCAGCGCCGAAAAACCCAGCCGCTTGAGAATGAGATTGATGAAGGCGACGGAGAACGCGGACAGCCCGAACAACGCGGATATATAGGCCATCCGGATGCGGTTGCGAAAACTGACCGCACCGGCGTTCCGCGGCGGCCGCGTGTGGCTGGCGCCTGGCAGGAACGGGTCGTTGTGGGTCGCGATGCCGGCGAGCGATAAGCCCCATGCCCAAAACTTTATCTGCTTGCCGATCGTCAGCTTCTCGTTGATGTCGGCCCACCACACTTCGTGAAAGCCGATGTCGACGATTCTGTCGTGCAATTCCACCAAAATGTGCAACGGCGCCTTGCCGCCGGAAGCCCAATTCGCGTGATCGCCCAAAAACGCGTCGCTCGATCCCGTCGTCAGGGTTGGCGTGACGTCACGTCGGCGCGCGCCGTACCTGGCGATGATGGCGTCGACGATCTTGCGGGTTTCGCCCTCGAGATGCTCAAACCGGCGCTGTTCGCCAATGCCATGAACCAGAATAGCGCCGACTTTCTCGACCGGCTTCTCGGCAATATGGGCAGAATGATTTTGCATCATGACGCATCCCCCAAACGCCTCGACTTTATATCATATCAACCCATAATTGTAAAAAGACAGCCCGAGGGCGGCGGCCGACGGCGCCCGCATCTGGTTTGCGGTATTGGTGGCAGTGCGCGTCGTGAACGCGAGTCGGAGCGGTCATTGGCGAAACAATGGAGCGGTTTTGCTGCAATCGAGGGACCGTTCCTCGCGTCGCGCGATTGCCTTTTTATTTGCGTTCAAACAATGTGCGCCGGCGACAGCTTGCACGGCCGGTCGCCGCGCTCGATCTGGATGGTCGGGTGGCCAATGCCAAAGCGCTGCTGCAGGCCGATATAGACCACGTCGAGAAAATCCGGCTGCGGATCGCCGTCCGGCATCACCAGATGGCAGGTCAGCGCCGTCTCGGTGGTGCTCATCGGCCAGATGTGCAGGTCGTGCACTTCGACGACGGCGGGCAGCGATTGCAGATAGACGCGCACCGCGCCGGGATCGATCTGCGGCGGCACGCCTTGCAGCGACATTTTCGCGGCGTCGCGCAACAGCCCCCAGGTGCTCCACACGATCACGCCGGAGATCACCAGGCTCGCGACCGGATCGATCCACAGCCACCCGGTCAAGAGGATGATCAAGCCCGCGGCGACGACGCCTGCTGACACGGCCGCGTCGGCGACGAGATGCAGGAACGCGCCATAGACGTTGAGGTCACGGGTGTTGCCGCGCGACAGGATCGCGGCGGCGGCGCCGTTGATGACGATGGCGAGCGCCGCCACCGCCATCACGGTCGCGCCGGCGACCGGTTGCGGCGCCAACAGTCGCTCGATCGCCGCCCAAGCGATGGCGCCGGTGACGACCAGAAGGATCGTGGCGTTGATCAGCGCGGCGATGATCGAGGTCGAGCGGAAGCCATAGGTATAACGCTCGGTCGGATGTTTTTGCGAAATGGCGTGGCTGCCCCAGGCCAATACCAGCGCCAGCACGTCGCCGGCATTGTGGCCGGCATCGGCGAGCAGCGCCATGGAATGCGCCAACACGCCGTAGGTCGCTTGAACGATCACCAGCGCGATATTGAGAACCGTAGCGATGGCGAAAGCGGTTCCGAACGTGGCCGGCGCGTGGCTGTGGCCATGGTGGTGATGACCGTGGTGGTGGCCATGCTCGTGCGCGTGATGCAACGACATGTTTCGACTCTTGATCCGGCGCGTCCATGTTAAGGCAATTTCGCGCCTGCGGGAAACGCGCGCCGCTCCCGGCAAGGGAATAATGTAACATCGCCAAATATGGTGCGACCGTTCGGCCCTTCCTCGGCGGGGAGCCGCGGTGTAGCGTGATGACGCCGCCGCAGCGGCAATCGCAAGCGACAAAAGGGAGGATCTCATGCCGACATTCATCTTGTCGCTGAACTGGACCGAACAGGGCATCCGTTCGGTCAAGGAAACGCCCAAACGCGCCCAGGCCGCCCGCGAGCTCGGCAAGAAAATGGGCGTCGATATCAAGGCGACTTATCTGACTACCGGCGATTCCGATCTGCTCACCATCGTCGAAGCGCCGGACGACGGCACGATCGCCAAATTCGCCATGACGATAGCCGCCGGGGGCAATGTGCGCACGCGCACCGTGCGGGCGTGGCCCGAGGCCGAAGCGTTGAAGCTGATTGCCGAATTGCCTTAAAGCGCCGAGCGTCGCCATGAGCTTGGCCCGCCGCCGCTGCCTGCAGCTCGCCGGCAGCGCGGCTGCGGTGCCGGCGCTGCCGCACTTCGCCGCCGCGCTCGATGATCCGGCGCGGCCGGTCCGTTTCGTCGTCGGCCTTGCCGCCGGCAGCGGGCTGGATATCAAGGCGGAGTGAATTCCATCATCGGAGGAGTTGATCGACATGAAGCGTTCACGGCGGAATTTTCTGACGTTGGCGACCGGCGTCGCCGCGGCGCCGGCACTGGCGCGCTTCGCCGCGGCCGACGATTATCCGTCGCGGCCGATTCATCTAGTGGTGCAGATTCCGCCCGGCGGCTCACCGGATATCGTCGGCCGGCTGATGGCGCAATGGTTGTCGGACCGGCTCGGCCAGCCGGTCGTGGTCGATAACCGGGCGGGAGCGAGCGGCAATATCGCCACCGAATTCGCACTCAAGGCGCCGCCGGACGGCTACACGATCTTGCTCGCCATGTCGGCCAACGCGATCAACCCGTCAATCTACAGCGACCTGCACTTCAATTTCATGCGCGACGCCGCGCCGGTGGCGAGCATTTCGCTTATTCCCTTGGTGATGGAGGTGAATCCGAACGTGCCGGCGAAGACGATTCCGGAATTCATCGCTTATGCCAAGGCCAATCCCGGCAAGATCAACATGGCGTCCGGCGGCACCGGCACGCCGCTGCACGTCGCCGGCGAATTGTTCAAGATGATGGCCGGCATCGACCTCATCCACATCCCTTATCGCGGCGAGTCGAGCGCGATGCCCGATCTGCTCAGCGGCCGGATGCAGGTGATGTTCGGCGTCATGCCGGCGTCACTGGGCTATATCAGGGACGGCCGGGTGCGCGCCCTCGGCGTGACCAGCGCCAAGCGCCAGGCCGTGTTGCCGGACGTTCCGGCGATCGCCGAATTTCTGCCGGGCTACGAGGCGAGCGGCTGGTATGGAATTACGGTGCCGGGCGGCACGCCGCCGGACATCGTCGCGAGACTCAACAAAGAGGTCAACGCTGCGCTCGCCGATCCGCAGATGCGAAAGCGCCTCGACGATCTCGGCTGCGGCGTGTTCTCAGGCTCGCCCGCCGACTTCGGCAAGTTCATCGCCGACGAGACCGAGAAGTGGGCCAAGGTGAACAAGTTCGCCAATATCAAAGCCGAATGATCCGCCGTTTTATGGGAGCGATGACGTGAAACTTCCCCGCCGCGAATTTTTGCAACTGACCGCGGGCGCCGTGGCGCTGCCGGCGCTGTCCGCCGTTGCCGCGGCCGAAACCTATCCCGAGCGGCCGGCGCGGATTATTTCCGGTTTCCCGCCGGGCGGCATCAGCGACACCTATGCGCGGCTGTTGGCGCAATGGCTGTCGCAGCAGCTCGGCCAGCAATTCATCGTCGAGAATCGCCCGGGCGCCGGCGGCAATCTGGCCGCCGAGGCGGTCGCGAAAGCGGCGCCCGACGGCTACACGCTGTTGCAGACGACGTCGGCCGACGCCTGGAACGCGACGCTGTACCAAAACCTCAATTTCAATGTTGTTCGCGATTTCTCTCCCATCGCCACGATTTCGCGCGGCTCGGGCCTGCTGGTCGTCAACCCGTCGCTGCCGGCGCAATCCGTTCCCGAACTGATCGCTTATGCCAAGAGCAATCCAGGCAAGGTCACCGTGGCATCGGCCGGCGTCGGCAGCGCGCCGCACATGTTCTGGGAGCTGTTCCGCAATAAGACCGGAATCGACATGGTGCATGTGCCTTATCGCGGCGGCGGGCCGGCCGTGGTCGATCTGCTCGCCGGTCAGGTGCAGGTCTATTTCGGCACTTTCCCTTCGACCATCGAACAGGTCAGGGCGGGGAAATTGCGGGCCTTGGCGGTGACCAGCCCGACACGCGCGGCGGTGCTGCCCGATGTTCCGGCGATGGCTGAATTCCTGCCGGGTTTTGAAGCGAGCATCTATGTCGGACTTGCCGCGCCCCGTGATACCCCGGCCGCGATCATCAACAAGCTCGGCGACACGGTCAGTCGCGCGCTCGACGATCCGGGCATCCAGCGGCGGATCGCCGATTTTGGCGACGCGCCGCTGCGGCTGTCGCCGGCCGCGTTCACCAAGCTGGTCGCCGACGAAACGGAAAAATGGGCGGACGTGATCCACGCCGCCGGCGTCAAGGCGGAATGATCATGAAATTGTCGCGCCGGACTTTTCTGTCGCTGGCAACGAGCGCCATCGCGCTCCCCGCCTCATCGCGGCTCGCGCTGGCGCAAGCCTATCCGGCCCGCCCGGTGCATCTCCTGGTCGGCTTCGCCGCCGGCAGCGCCTCCGACATCATCGCCCGGCTGCTGGCGCAAAAAATGTCCGAGCAACTCGGCCAGCCGGTCGTGGTCGAGAACCGGCCGGGCGCCGCCACCAATCTTGCCGCGGAAGCCGTCGTGCGCGCGCCGGCCGACGGCTACATGCTTCTGCTCGCGACCTCGACCAATGCGGTCAACACGACGCTTTATCAGCATCTCAGTTTCAATTTCTCTACCGATATCGCGCCGGTCGCCTTGATCGATCTGGTGCCCTATGTGCTCGAGGTGACGCCGTCGCTGCCAGCGAAAACGCTGCCCGAGTTCATCGCCTATGCCAAAGCCAATCCGGGCAAGATCAACATGGCGTCGAACGGCGTCGGCTCGGGGCCGCATGTCGCCGGCGAGCTGTTCAAGATGATGGCCGGCGTCGATCTGGTGCATGTGCCCTACACCGGCAATCCCTATTCCGACATGATCGGCGGCCAGGTGCAGGTGATGTTCTCGCCGATTCCGGCGTCGATCGGCTATGTGCGGTCCGGCCAGTTGCGGCCGCTCGCCGTCGGCTCTACAGCGCGGATCGCGGTGCTGCCGGAGGTGCCGACCGTGGCCGAGTTTCTGCCCGGCTACGACGCCAGCGGCTGGCACGGCATCGGCGCGCCGAAAGCGGTATCGCCCGACATCGTCGAAAGCCTCAACAAGGCGGTCAACGCCGATCTGGCGGATAGTGCGTTCAAGGCCAAGCTCGCCGATCTCGGCGGCGTGCCCGCGCCGATGACGCCGAAAGAGTTCGGCGAATTCATCGCCGAGGAGACCGAGAAGTGGGCTAAGGTCAACACATTCGCCAACATCAAAGCCGAATGAATTCGCCGCGCCGAAAATTTTTGCGCTTGGCCACGAATTTGGCCGCGGGCGCGGCGCTGGCGTCCGTATTGGCGGGTCGCGCGCGTGCGCTCGATTATCCGACGCGGCCGGTGCGGCTGGTCGACGGCTTTGCCGCCGGCGGTCCCGTCGACATCGTGGCGCGGCTGTTGGGCCAATGGCTATCGCAGCGGTTCGGCCAGCCCTTCGTGGTCGACAACAGGCCGGGCGCGGCGACCAATATCGCCACCGAGGAAGTCGTCCGCGCCGCGCCCGACGGCCATACGCTGCTCTGGACCACGACGGCGAATACTACCAATGCGACGATCTACAATAATCTCAGCTTCAATTTCATGCGCGACATCGCGCCGGTCGCGACCATCGATCGTTTTCCCCTGGTCATGGAAGTGAACCCGGCGGTGCCGGCGAAAACCGTGCCCGAGTTCATCGCCTACGCCAAAGCCAATCCGGGAAAAATCAATTACGGCTCGGGCGGCATCGGCACGATTCAGCACGTCGCCGGCGAGCTGTTCAAGTTCATGACCGGCGTCGACCTGGTGCACGTGCCGTATCGCGGCGCGGCTTTGGTGCTCAACGACCTGCTGGCCGGGCAAGTACAAGTCAGCTTCAGCCCGATCGCGTCGTCGCTCGGCTATATCCGCGCCGACCGGCTGCGCGCGCTGGCCGTGACCGGGGCGATGCCCTCGCCGGCGCTGCCGGACGTTCCGACCATCGCCGAATTCCTGCCGGGCTACGAGGCCTCCGCGGTGGACGGCATCGGCGCGCCGGCCTCAACGCCGGCGGGGATCATCGACAAGCTCAACAAAGCGGTGAATGCTGCGCTCGCCGATCCGGCGATCACGGCGCGGCTTGCCGACCTCGGCAGCGTGCCGCTATCGATGTCGCCGGCCGCGTATCGCGCTTTCATCGCGGCCGAAACCGAGAAATGGGCCAAGGTAATCAGGTTCGCCGGCATCAAGGCGGATTAAAAGGGGAGAAACCCATGGAACGCCGAAAAGTTCTGCAACTGGCCGCAGGCGCCGCCGCGCTGACCCTGGCGCCGCGCGGCGCGCGCGCGCTCGATTATCCGACGCGGCCGGTGCACATCGTCGTCGGTTTTGCTGCCGGTCTGTCGCCCGACATTATCGCGCGCCTGATGGCGCAATCGGTGTCGGAACGTCTCGGCCAGCAATTCATCGTCGACAATCGGCCGGGCGCCGCCAGCAATATCGGCACCGAAGTCGCGGCGCATGCGGCGCCGGACGGCTATACGCTCCTCCTCACCGTCTCGGCCAATGCCATCAATGCCACGCTTTATCAGCATCAGAATTTCAATTTCGCCCGCGACCTCACGCCGGTCGCCGCCATCGGCCGCACCCCCTTCGTCATCGTGGTCAATCCGCAATTTCCGGTGCAATCGGTTGCCGAACTGATCGCCTATGCCAAGGCCAATCCCGGCAAGATCAACGTCGCCTCCGCCGGCGTCGGCACCGGGCCCCACGTCGCCTGCGAATTGTTCAAGATGATGACCAGCACCGACATGGTGCAGGTCACGTACAAGGGCAGCTACATGACCGATCTGCTCGGTGGACAAATTCCGATCGCGTTCGGGCCGATCGTGCAGATCATCGAGGACGTCAGAGCCGGCAAGCTCATCGCCATCGGCGTCACCACGCCGACCCGTTCGGCCGCCGCGCCGGATATTCCCGCCATCGCCGAATTCGTGCCGGGCTATGCCGCGGCGGGCTGGTACGGCATGTGCGCGCCGACCGGCACGCCGGACGACATCGTCGAAAAGCTGAACGCGGCGATCAGCGCCGGCGTCAACGATCCGGCACTGAAAACGAAGCTGCTCGGCCAGGGCGTCGAACCGGGAGCGATGCCGGTGGCGGACTTCAAAAAATTCGTCGCCGCGGAAATCGCCAAATATGCCAAGGTGATCGAGTTCGCCGGCATCAAGGTCGAGTGATTGATGGCCCGAGGATCGGCCGCCGCCACTCGATGAGAGGAGCAGCGGCCGGTTGGTGCGGCACCGCCATGCCGAACGCGGCGATCACGTCTTGGCGGCGACTTTTGCCGCGGGCAGCGGCTGCGCGACGAGTTCGCTCAGGGGCCGGTAACGGAACAACAGGATCATGGTCGTCGCCCCCACCAGCATGATGACCACGGCGAGAACGAGCGGCGCGACGAATGCTCCGGTCGCCTGGGCGATGAGACCGGTGCCGTAGGGCGACAGCGTCGCGCCGACGATGCCGAAGAAATTCATCACCCCGCCCAAGGTGCCGGTCTGGTTCGGCGCGATGTCGGTGCAGGTCGTCCAAAAGGGTATGACGTAGAACGACAGGCCGGCATTGGCGATGATGATCATGGTCACCGCGAGCGTGTTGGATTCCGTCGTCGCGGCGATCAGCGTAGTGACCGCGTAGATCGCGGCGCCAAGGCCGACGAACAATTTGCGGTGGAAGCCGCCCTTGGTCCAGCCCGCCGCCGCCAGCCAGTCCATCGCCCAGCCGGCGAAGTTCACCGCCACGAAGGCGGCGATGAAGGGCAGCGCGCTGAGCGCGCTCGCCTGCAGCAGCGGGATGTGCCGGTAGTGGCTCAAGTATTGCGGCAGCCAGGTCAGAAACAGGTACTGGCAGTACGGCAGCGCAAAATAGCCGATATAGAACGGCCATAGCGCCGGACTGGCGATCAAGAGCCGATTAGCCACCGGCGCCTGCGCGGCGCGCTCCTTGGCTTCATCGGTTTCGGCATGTGCGCCGTGCGGCACCGGATCGTCGAAATTCCTGGCGTAGCTCCACCACGCCGCGGCGCCGACCAAGCCGATCAGGCCGAAGATCAGGAAGATGTAGGTCGCCGATCCGGTCGTGCTGAGGATGACGCCGGCGAAGAATACGCCGGCTGCGGGCCCGAGCTGCGCGCCCGACTGCACGAAGGCGGAGAACCGGCCGCGCCGGCTGACCGAAGGTATGGCGCGCGCCACCGCAGCGACGCTCGCCGGGATATAGGGCGCCTCGAAGGCGCCGAGCAGCACGCGGAACGTCGCGGTGATCCAAAGCACCGTGGGTGCGATCGGCGTCAGCAGCACCCAGAGCGACCAGCCGGCCATCGAGGCGGCAAGCGTGCGTCGCGCGCCGGCCTTGTCGGCGATCCACCCGCCCACCGGCTGCAGGATGAGATAGCCGAGCGAAAACGCGCTCAGCATCATGCCGATGGTCGCGGGCGTCCAGCCGAACTCCTTGGCCCAGGCCGCGGCGGCGACGCTGAAATTGGTGCGATCGGCCCACAGCAGCACGCTGCCGGCAAAAAAAACGACGGCGGTGACGGCCCAGTTGATTGGCCGTGACGAGGATCGGTCGGCGCTCGCTGCCATGACATGTCTCCCAAGGTGTTGCCGGCGTCTCTGCTACGGGCCGAAAGCCGCGCCGCTCGCGCCATTGCCGTCAGCATGGGACGAAGCCACGCCCCAGTCCATACGTCACTGCGTCTGATATAGACTGCTATAGATTGATGGGGACAATGCAGGCGCAGGGAATTTGCCAGAGAAATTGCCAAGGAAAAATGCCATGCCCAATGCCGCCGCAAAGCCTGCCGAGCCCGAAGTCCCGCCCGACACCGACCCGGCGATCCGCACCATCGCCATGCCGGCCGACACCAATCCGCACGGCGACATTTTCGGCGGCTGGCTCTTGTGCCAAATGGACCTCGCCGGCGGCTCGGTGGCGGTGCGCCGCGCCGGCGGCCGCGTGGTGACGGTCGCCATCACCGCCATGGCGTTTCATCGCCCGGTCTGCGTCGGCGACGAAGTCTCCTGCTACGGTTCCGTCGAGAAGATCGGCCACACCTCGATCACCATCAAGGTCGAAAGCTGGGCGCGGCGCGGCACCGGCCTCACCCCGATCAAGGTGACAGAAGGGCTGTTCACCTACGTGCGCGTCGACCTCGACAGCCGCCCGCAGCCGATTGCGGCGCAATGAGCGGCAAAACCCTGACAAATTTTGCTGTGACGCGCGGCACACATAGGGCACGCGCTGGTCTCTACGCTCGGCGTCAGCCGGGTGATCGACATCCGAACTGGGGCGGGCTGTGATAATCGCCGGATTCAGCGCGGTGAGCATGGGGCTTGGCGCGGCCATCGCCTACATGGCCAATAGCTACCCCCGGCATCGCAAGACGATGGAGACCGTCGGCGGCATTTTGCTGATCGCCGGCCTCGCGCTCCTGGGCGGCGCGCTCGGATGCATTATCGGCAGACCTTGAGCTCAATCGGGTCGATCAGGCGTGGGTTGTGCGGGCGACGCGCACCAGGCGCTCGCTCAACGTGCTCGGTTGCTGGCCCGGCCGAGTTTTGGTCTTGTCCTTTCCGCTTTCGAGCTGAAACCTGATCCAGCGCCACAGCGCTTCGATCTCCTGCGCTGCCCGGCCTTCGCCGGCATGCTCGGTGACGCCGAGGCCCGCGGCCATCGCATCCTGGAAATCGATGCGCGCCGAAATCATCGGCTCGGCGAGAACGCCGAGGCGCGCCAGCTCCTTGGCCGCCTCGTCCGCGCGCGCGCCGCGATTGGCCGGCGGGCACTGGTTGAGGACGAACGCGGCTTTGCGCTTTGCCAGATAGGCGGTGCGAAACGTCGCCGCGGTCGCCTCCAAATCCAGGCGCGTCGGACGCGCTGGCAAAAGGCAAAGGTCCGCGGCCTCGGCGACGAGGCGGACAGCGGAGCTGTCGGCGCCCGGGGTGTCAAAGATTGCGAGCGTAAAGCCGGCGCCGGCGAGCCCGTCGACAATGGCGCCGAGCCGCCGCAGGCGGTCGACTTCGAACGGCTCGACGATGACTGGGTTTTGGGCCGCCGCCGCTTCACGCCGTTTGCCCCACCGCACCAGCGAGGCCTGCGGATCAAGGTCGAGCGCGATCACTTTTTCGCCCGCGCCCGCCGCGGCGACGGCAAGCGACGCCGCTAAGGTGGACTTTCCCGCTCCGCCTTTTTGCGTAAGCAATGCAACGGTGCGCATTTCGATTCACGTTACGAACGACACGCCGTCACGCTCTCACAATTCGGCGACTGCGGAAAGCGGGCGAGGCGAAAAGCCGGTGGAAAAGCCGCCGCGGTTCCATCGTGTTGCATCACGGCACCGGCACGACCGCGGCGTTCTTCAAATCCGCCGCGGAAACTTCCGGCGGCCCCCATTGCACGGTGCGATAGTCGAAGCCGGCGGCCAGCGTCGGTTTGACGATGGCGAAAAACGGCGAAACGTCGAAATCGCGCGGCGTGTAGAGCCCGTAGGTGCGAATGTGATCGATCTCGTCCTGCACGAAGGGCGCGATGGCGTAGGTCTTGCCGTTGATCGCGACGCGCTCGGGCAGGATCGGATAGTGAATCGAGGCAAAGGCTTGCGCGATCAGGGTCGAGCAGATCGCGCGCGTCGGATCGCCGCAGCCGATCGACAACATGCGGCGGCGAAACCACACCGGCACGGGAGGATAGGGGAACAAATACCGCGCCAGGTCGACGATGCGCTGCGAATCGTACTGGGTGCCGATGCGCGCGAGCGCGTAGTCGATGACCTTTTGCCGGCTGGCATCGTCGAGGCCCACGGGGCGGCAAATCCGGGTGTGGAAGCGGACATATTTCGACAGCGGCACGGTGACGACGCCGGTATCGGCCTCCGCCTCCAGCAGCACTTTCGGCTCGCCGTGCCGCGACACGTCGCCCGGCCGCTCGCCGACATAGAGCGCGGCATGCGACCAGGTGCTCTGGGTCAGGTATTTGATGGTGGCGGCAAGCCGGCTGTTGCCCTCGACCAGAAGAATGTCGCCGGGCTGCAGCGCGTTGCGCACCACGTCGGGGGCGGGCGCATAAAACGGTGCATAGCGGCCGGTGGGCTGCGCCAGATATTTGAGGATTTTGGCGCTGAGATAGGCCTCGATTTTGTCGAACATGAGCGCAATCCTGCCTGCGGGCAAAGCGCTTTTGGCCCGCGAGCCGGCCTTGCCCGGTGCCGCCCAAACCAGGGCCGTCACCCACGCGAAATTGTAACATTTCGCCGCGCGGAACCTATAGTCTTGCTGCGAATCATCGAAACGGCGGCGCCGTGGCGGCGGCCGCCAAGCCCGGGGCAAGCCGATGTCGCAATCATCGTTCCGGCGGGATTTTCTCACCAAGCCGATCTTTCGCCTGGCGCAGCACGCGCTGCCGCGCCTGTCCGACACCGAGCGCGAAGCCATCGAGGCCGGCGACGTGTGGTGGGATGCGGAGCTGTTCACCGGCAATCCCAATTGGCGAAAGCTGCTGGCCTTCGCGCCGGCGAAGCTCTCCGAAGAGGAACAGCAATTCCTCGCCGGTCCCGTCGAAGAGCTCTGCCACATGCTCGACGATTGGAAGATCAATTGGCAGCTGCACGACCTGCCGCCGGAGGTCTGGGATTTCCTGAAATCGCGCAAATTCTTCGCCATGATCATTCCGAAGCACTATGGCGGGCTCGGCTTTTCGGCCTATGCCCATTCGGAAGTGATCCGCAAATTGTCGTCGTGCTCGATCTGCGCCGCGGTCACCGCCATGGTGCCGAACTCGCTCGGCCCGGGCGAGCTATTGCTGCAATTCGGCACCAAGGCGCAGCAGGATTACTGGCTGCCGCGGCTCGCCGGCGGCGAGGAGATTCCGTGCTTCGGCTTGACCAGCCCGGAAGCCGGCTCCGACGCCGCATCGATGATCGATTCCGGCGTGGTCTGCCGCGGCACCTTCGATGGCCGCGACACCCTCGGCATCCGGCTCAATTGGCACAAGCGCTACATCACGCTCGGGCCGATCGCCACCGTGCTGGGGCTCGCGTTCAAACTGCACGATCCCGATCATCTGATCGGCAACCGCGACGACATCGGCATCACGCTGGCTTTGGTGCCGACCAATTTGCCCGGCGTCAGCATCGGCCGGCGGCATCTGCCGGCCATGCAGGTGTTCCAGAACGGCCCGAACTGGGGCCACGACGTGTTCATCCCGATCGACAATGTGATTGGCGGCGTCGACCAGGTCGGCAAGGGCTGGAAAATGCTGATGAGCGCGCTGGCCGCCGGTCGCGGCATTTCGCTGCCGTCATTGTCGGCGGCGGGGGCGGCATTCTCCGCCCACGTCACCGGCGCCTATGCGCGAATCCGCGAGCAGTTCCATGTGCCGATCGCGAAATTCGAGGCGATCCAGGAGCGACTCGGCCGCATCGCCGCCACCGCTTATCTGCTCGACGCGGCGCGGCGCATGACCTGCGCGGCGCTCGACGACGGCCATCATCCCGCCGTGGTCACCGCCATCATGAAGGCGCAAGCCACCGAGCGCATGCGCGCCGCCGTCACCGACACCATGGACGTGCACGGCGGCAAGGCCATCATCGAAGGGCCGCTGAATTATCTCGGCAGCCTCTATCGCGCGGTGCCGATCGGCATCACGGTGGAAGGCGCCAATATCGTCACCCGCGCCCTGATCCAGTTCGGCCAGGGCGCGATCCGCTGCCATCCTTATCTGCTCAAGGAAATCCAGGCGCTCGAAGACTTGGACCGCGAGCGCGGCCTCGATGCCTTCGACAAGACGTTCTGGGCCCATGTCGGCCATAGTTTTGCCAACGCGATGCGGGCGTGGGGCCGCGCCTGGACCGGCGGTTTGCTGGCGCCGGCGCCCGATGGCGGTGCGGCGACAAAATTTTATCGCCAGCTCAGCCGCCATGCCGCAGCCTTTGCACTCGCCGTTGATCTGGCCCTGCTGACGTTGGGCGGCGCCTTGAAGCGCAAGGAAATGATCTCGGCGCGGTTCGGCGATATTCTGTCCGAGCTTTATCTCTCAAGCGCGGCGCTCAAGCGCTGGAACGACGAAGGCCGGCAGGGCGACGATTTCCCACTGCTGCAATACTGCATGGAGGCGAGCCTCGCCACCATCGAGGCGCGCTTTGACGAGATCATCGCCAATTTCCCGGTGCGGCCGGTGGCATGGCTGCTGCGCCTTATGATCCAGCCGCTCGGCCCGCGCCGCCGCGGCCCGTCCGATCGGGTCACCGACACATGCGCCGACCTCATCACCACGCCAAACGCAGCGCGGGATCGCCTCACGGTCGATCTGTTCCATCCGGCCGAAACCCAGACCGAGAATGGCGTGGCGCTGCTCGAGCACGCCTTCGCGCTCACGGCTGCGGTGCAGCCGATCCGCGACCGCATGCACACCGCGCGCGTCCGCGACGTCGATCAGGCGGTGAAGCAGCGCACCATCACCGCCGACGAGGCGGCGCAACTCGAAGCCGCCGCTGATGCCGTCGCCGCGGCGATCGCCGTCGACGATTTCGCGCCCGAAGAACTGACGTCCCGCGGCGCATTCCATAAAGGAGAGCAGTCATCGCCAGCGACATCTCAGCCGACGGCTCAAGCGACGTCGGCGCCGGAGAAAGTGCTGCCGGCGCCCGGACCAACTTCGGAAGCGGCGGAGTAGCGCGCCGCCCGGTCTATATCGTCGACGGCAGCCGCACGCCGTTCATCAAGGCGCGCGGCAAGCCAGGCCCGTTCACGCCGGTCGATCTCGCCGTGCAATGCGGCCGGCCGCTCTTGCTGCGCCAGCCGTTCGCACCGGACGCTTTCGATCAGGTGATCCTCGGCTGCGTCAACGTCATCGCCGACGAGATGAACCCGGCCCGGGTCGCCGCGCTGCGTCTCGGCATGGGCGAAGCGATGACCGCGTTCACCGTGCAGATCAATTGCGGCTCCGGCATGCAGTCGATCGACACCGCGTATCGCTACATCCGCGAAGGCGTGTCGGATCTGGTACTGGCCGGCGGCGCTGAATCGCTCAGCCATGCGCCGCTGGTGTTCAGCCGCAGCGCGGTGAACTGGTATGCGCGCCTGTTCGCCGCGCGCGGCATCGGCGCAAAACTTGCGACGTTCCTTGGCTGGCGTCCGTCGTTCTTCACGCCGGTGATCGGGCTTGAGCGCGGGCTCACCGATCCGATCACCGAACTCAATATGGGGCAGACCGCGGAGCTGGTCGGCCATCTGTTTCACATCACGCGGCGGCAGGCCGACGAATATGCCGCCGAAAGCCAGCGGCGGCTCGCGGCGGCGCAAAAGGACGGCCACTTCTCAGGCGAGATCGAGCCCGCCTTTGCCCGCGACGGCACCTTGTTCGATCACGACGACGGCGTGCGGCCCGACAGCTCCGCCGATACGCTGGCCAAGCTCAAGCCGGCGTTCGAGCGGCCGTGGGGCAAAGTCACGCCCGGCAACTCGTCGCAAATCACCGACGGCGCGTCGTGGGTCATTCTCGCCTCCGAGGACGCGGTGAGGGCGCACAAGCTCACTCCGAAAGCCGTCATCGTCGACAGCGAATGGTCGGCGCTCGACCCCGCCGTCATGGGCCTGGGCCCGGTCTATTGCGCGACGGCGATCTTGAAACGCCATCAGCTCGGGCTCGGCGACATCGAGCTGTGGGAATTGAACGAGGCGTTTGCCGCGCAGGTGCTCGGCTGTCTCGCCGCCTGGGACGACGCTGAGTTCTGCCGCGAGGCGCTCGGCCTGCCAGGTGCTGCGGGCAAAATCGCGCGCGACCGGCTCAATGTCGATGGCGGGGCGATCGGCGTCGGCCATCCGGTCGGCGCCAGCGGCAACCGTATCGTGCTGCATCTGGTCAACGCCATGAAGCGGCTCGGCTATAGGCGCGGCATCGCCACCGAATGCATCGGCGGCGGCCAGGGCGGCGCCATGCTGATCGAAGCGGTGTGAGGGGCTCATGAAAACCTCGCCCGCGCCGAAACCGACGCTCGCCATTCTCGGCAAGCGCGACATCGAGCTTGGGCCATTCCTGATCGGCGACGAGCCGGAGCCAAGCCCCTGGAAGAACTGGCGGCTGCGTACCGACGAGGACGGCATCGCCTGGCTGCTGCTCGACAAGAAGGATTCCAGCGCCAACACGCTGTCGGAAGACGTGCTCACCGAGCTCAACGCAGTGCTGGAAAAAATCGAGCGCGACCATCCGCGCGGGCTGGTAATCCGCTCCGCCAAGCGAAGCGGTTTTATCGCCGGCGCCGACATCGCCCAGTTCCGCGGCGTTACCGACACCGCGCCGGTCGAAACCATGCTGGCGCGCGGCCACGCCGTGCTCGACCGGCTCGACCGGCTGCCGTTGCCGACGGTTGCGGTGATCCACGGCTATTGCCTCGGCGGCGGCCTCGAAGTGGCGCTGGCCTGCGATTTCCGCATCGCCGTCGACGATGCGAGCTTCGGCTTTCCCGAAGTTCTGCTCGGCCTGCATCCCGGCCTCGGCGGCACGGTGCGGCTGACGCGGCTGATCAGCCCGATGCAGGCGATGACCATGATGCTCACCGGCAAGACCGAGCGCGCGCGGCGGGCCCGCGCGCTGCGTCTGGTCGATGCCGTGACCCAGGAACGCCACGTGCGCGCCGCGGTGAAATCCGCCGTCACCGGCGAGATGATCGCGGCCAAGCAAAATCTGCTCGGCCGGCTGATGAACATGGAGCCGGCACGCGGCTTGTTGGCGTCGCGCATGCGCGGCGAAACCGCCAAGAAAGCGCCGAAGCGGTTTTACCCCGCGCCTTACGCGCTGATCGATCTGTGGGCCGCCCACGGCGGCGACGCCGAAGCCATGCGAAAGGCGGAGATTGCCTCCTTCGCAAAACTTCTCGTCACCGAGACTGCGCAAAATCTGGTCCGCGTCTTCTATCTGCGCGAAGGCTTGAAAAAACTCGCCGACGGCGAATGGGACGGCCGGCGCGTGCACGTCATCGGCGCCGGCGCCATGGGCGGCGACATCGCGGCGTGGTGCGCCTGGCACGGCTTCGTCGTCAGCCTCGGCGACACCAAGCCGGAGCCGATCGCCGGCGCCATCAAGCGGGCGAGCGCGCTCTACGCCATTATCGGCCGCGACAACCGCCGCAAGGTGCGCGACGCGCTCGATCGCCTGATCCCCGATCTTAGGGGCGACGGCGTCGCCACCGCCGATCTGATCATCGAGGCGGTGCCGGAAGTGCTCGAGATCAAGCGCAAAATTTTTGCCGGCATCGAACCGAAGATGAAGCCGGACGCCATCCTTGCGACCAACACGTCGAGCATCCCGCTCGAAGCGTTGCGCGAGGGGCTGCCGCGGCCGGAGCGGCTGGTCGGCGTCCATTTCTTCAATCCGGTGTCGCGCATGCAGCTGATCGAGGTGGTGAGCCACGACCAGGTCGCAGCCGACGTGCTGGCCGCTGCCCGCTCCTTCCTCGGCCGCATCGACCGGCTGCCGGCGCCGGTGAAAAGCGCGCCGGGTTTTCTGGTCAACCGCACGCTGACGCCGTATCTGCTCGAAGCCTTGGTGATGCTCGACGCCGGCACGGCCAAGGAGACTATCGACAAGGCGGCGGTGGACTTCGGCATGCCGATGGGGCCGATCGAGCTTGCCGACGAGGTCGGACTCGATATCTGCCTGCACGTCGCCGAGATGCTGCGCGGCAGCATCCGCCGCGACATGCCCGAGCCGCCGCAATGGCTGAAGGATAAAGTCGCCAAGGGCGAGCTCGGCAAGAAGACCGGCAAGGGCCTCTATATCTGGCAGAACGGCCACGCCGTCAAAGCCAAGGGCGATGTTGCCGCGCCGCCGCCGGACATGACCGACCGCCTGATCTTGCCGATGCTCGACGTTTGCGTCACCTGCCTGCGCGAAGGCGTCGTCGCCGACGAAGCGATCGTCGACGGCGCGCTGATCTTTGCCACCGGCTTTGCGCCGTTCCGCGGCGGGCCGATGCATTACGTGCGCACGCGCGGCATCGCCAATGTCCGCGACACGCTCAAAAGCCTCGCACAAAAATACGGGCCACGCTTCCAGCCCGATCCGGGCTGGGACTCGTTGCAATGATCCATGCGGGCGCGGGGCCGGCGCGCTTTTCCGATCCGGCGCGGCTGGCGGATGCCATCATCGACAAGGTCGGCAAGACCATCGTGCTCGCCTTGCCACTCGGCCTGGGCAAGGCCAATCACATCGCCAATGCGCTCTACGCCAAGGCGGCCGCCGACCGCTCGATCAGTCTCACCATTTTCACCGCGCTGACGCTCGAGCCGCCGCGCGCCAAGAGCGAACTGGAGCACCGGTTCCTCGATCCCATTACGCAGCGGCTGTTCGCCGGCTATCCGCCGCTCACATACGCGGCTGCGGTCCACAACAACCAGGTGCCGCCGAATATCGTGATCAACGAGTTTTTCTTCGAAGCCGGGCAATGGCTCGGCTCGCCTTACGCGCAGCAGCATTACATTTCTGCGAACTATACCCATGCGCTGCGCGACGTGGTCGACCGCGGCGTCAACGTGGTGGCGCAGCTGGTGGCGCATCGCGCCGACGAGGCGCCGCATGCCTATAGCCTGAGCTGCAATCCCGATCTCACGCTCGACCTTTTGGCGCTGCGCCACGACGGCGGCGCCGATTTCCTGTTCGCCGGCCAGACCAATTCGGAATTGCCGTTCATGCCCGGCGACGCGGCGATCGGCGAGAACGAGTTCGATCTCATTCTCGACGGCGCCGACTTTGCACTGTTCGCGGCGCCGCGCGAGCCGGTGGCGCTCGCCGATTATGCCGCCGGGCTGCATGCGGCGAGCATCGTGCCCGACGGCGGCACCCTGCAGATCGGCATCGGTTCGCTCGGCGAAGCCGTGGCGCAGGCTCTGGTGCTGCGCCAGCGCGACAACGCCGCGTTCTGCGATGTGCTGGCGCGGCTCGGCTACGACCCGGCGCGCGACGCCGCGGTGCACGCGGAAAAATTCGACGCCGGCCTCTATGGCTGCAGCGAAATGTTCGTCGAAGGCCTGCTCGATCTCTACCGCGCCGGCGTCCTCAAGCGCGAGGTCGACGGCATCGTGCTGCATGCCGGCTTCTTCGTCGGCTCGCGTGCCTTCTACCGCGCCTTGCGCGAGATGCCGCGCGAGGCCGTGCAAAAATTCGGCATGACGTCGATCAGTTTCGTCAACGAGCTCTACTGCGACCAGGAGGCCAAGCGGCGAGCGCGAAAGAAGGCGCGCTTCCTCAACGACGCCATGATGGCGACCGCGCTTGGCGACGTGATCTCCGATGGCCTCGACGACGGCCGCATCGTCAGTGGCGTCGGCGGCCAATATAATTTCATCGCCCAGGGTTTTGCCCTCGAAGACGCGCGTTCGGCGATCGTGCTGCGCGCGACGCGCATCGCGCAGGGTCGGGAGCGCTCCAACATCCTCTGGCGCTACGGCCACACCACCATCCCGCGCCACCTGCGCGACATGATCATCACCGAATACGGCATCGCCGACATCCGCGGCAAAAGCGACCGCGAGGTGATCGCCGCGATGCTTAAGATCACCGACTCGCGGTTCCAGGGCGAATTGCTGCGCCGGGCCAAGGATGCCGGCAAGATCGAGCGCTCCTACGAACTGCCGCAATCGGCGCGCGACAATACGCCCGACGCGATCGCGCGCGCGCTCAAGCCCGCAGCCGATGCCGGCCTGTTGCCGGCATTTCCCTTCGGCACCGATTTCACGGCAATCGAGCAGCGGCTGATCCCCGCGCTGCAAGTGCTGAAATCCGCATCGCTCTCGCAACTCGCGGCCTTGCTCATGCGCGGGCTTGGCGGACGCGCCGAGTATTTGGATTGCCTTGATCGCCTCGGCCTGGCGCGCCCGAAAGGCGTGACGGAGTGGTTTTACGCGGCGCTGGTGCGCGGCGCCCTCGACGCGCGGCCTTGAGCGGGGCCCCCGCGGCTTCAAAAGTCGAGCTTGTCGCGGATCGAATCGAGGCCGGTCTGGGCGCATTCTTCGTCCTTGTCGCCGCCCGGCGCGCCGGCGACGCCGACCGCGCCCAGCACATTGCCGCCCGCTTCGATGACGAGCCCGCCGGCGAGCGTCACGATGTGCGGCAGAGCGCTCAAGCCTGCGCTGAGCTTGCCGCTTTGGATCGATTTGGCGAATTCGCCGCTCGACAGATGAAAGCTCAGCGCGGTGTAGGCCTTGTCGTTGGCGGTGGTCGAGGCCGGCAGGCCGGCAAAGCGGTCGCGCAGCAACACCAGCGTCTGGCCGAACCGATCGAGCACGACGACCGAGACCTGGTAGCCGTGGCCACGGCAAGTCGCCAGAGCGCTCTTGGCGAGGTCGAGTGCGGTGTCGGGCGCAATGGACTTATAGGTCACGGTGGCTTCGTCGCCGCGGCTTGGCGATGCGGCGCCGAACAGCGTCGCAATCAGGGCGCAGCACAGCACCGGCCTCATCGTTCGCTGCCGCCTGGCGCGTCCGCGATCAGGGTTTGACATAACCATAGCCCTGCTCCTCGAGCTCCAGGATGCGCACGACGCCGGCCGGCACGATGGTGGCCTGGGGAATGATGGTGATGGGATGGCCCTCGCGCTTTTCCATGCCCTCTTTGGTGTTGTTGCAGGCGTCGAACGCGATCTTCGACGGAAAGCTGACGGCGGCAAGTTCCTTGATGCGGTCTTTCACCGGCGAAGTGTCGTCGCGCAGCATATGCAGCCCCGGGCCGTAGGCGACGATCTCGATGTCGACGTCCTCGTTCTTGGCGCGATAATAATCGAGCAGGTTCCTGGCATTGTTGAGCGCGAGATTCATCACCGCCGGATCGTTCTGGTCGACCTGGATGACCACGCGATGCGGCTTGCCGGCTTGCGCCAGAGCGCCGGCGGCGGCGCACAATCCGACGGCCACGGCGAGCAACAAAGAACGGAACAACGTCGGCATCGTCAGCCTCCTTCGGCAAAGCCCGGATTGTCGGCGACGCCCTTGAGCGTGACGCGGTTGCGGCGCTTGAGCGTGAGCGTCTTGTTGGCCAGCAAATATTCCGCGACCACGTCGCCGACCGGCTTGCCGGTCTGCGGATTGACCGAGGCCCAGCCGGCGACGCGGTAGGTCTTGTCGGCCTCGATCGGCCGGCCGTCGTCGAGCGTCATGTCGGAAATGCGGCTGCCGGCGGCTTCGTTCGGCGCGCAGGCATAGTTCATGCCGCCGATCCGCACCATGTCGCCGCCCTGCTGATAATAAGGATCGGGATTGAACAGGTTGTCGGCGACATCTTCCATGATCGCCTTGAGCTGGCCGCCGGTCATGTCCTGCACGTAGGTCTCGGGATAAGTCACCGCGGTCTCCGACAGCAGGACCGCTTTTGTGATCGGCGCGCCGGCGAGCACGCTATTGCCCCAGCGGAAACCCGGCGACAGCGCGATTTGCGCGTCCAGCACCGCCCGCAGCGCGTCGCAGATCACCTGATCCATCGGTCCGGTGAGATTGCCGCGCCGGTACAGCAATTGACCGCAGGTGGCGAGCGGCGTGACCGCATCGGCGGCAAAGGCGGCGCCGTGGCGCTTGATCAGCGCCAGCATATCGGCGTCGGGCTTCAACAGATCGGCAAAGATCGGAACGAGGTGATAGCGAATATCCTTCACCGCGCCGTTGCCGACGTCGAGATCGACCACGGCGAGAAACTTGCCGCTCGAGCCGGCATTGCCGACCACGGTCTTGCCGCCCGCATTGCCGACCACGACGGGGCGTGGCACGGCGTCGTGGGTGTGGCCGCCCAATATAATGTCGATGCCGGGGACGCGGCTGGCGAGCTTGAGATCGACGTCCATGCCGTTGTGCGACAGCAGGATCACGGCATCGGCGTGTTGTCTACGTCGCGTCTCGTCGACCAGCTTTTGCAGCTCCGCTTCGCGGATGCCAAAACTCCAATCGGGTGTGAAGCGCTTGGGATGCGCGATCGGCACATAGGGAAAGGCCTGGCCGATGACCGCGATGCGCACGCCGCCGATCTCCTTCACGGTGGCCGGCTTGAAGACGCGGCCCAAGGCGGCATCGAAGGCCGGCGCGTTGTTGAACGCGGCCTCTTCGGTCAGATAGACGTTTTGCGCCAGGAACTCGCCTTTGAAGCGTTCGAGATTCCGCCGCAGGGTTTCTTCGCCATAGGTGAATTCCCAATGGCCGGTCATGGCCTCGACGCCGAGCAAATTCGCCGCGTCGACCATGTCGGCGCCTTGCAGCGCATTGGCCTGGCCGCTGCCTTGCCACAGATCGCCGCCGTCGAGCAGCAGCGAATGGCCCGGCCCGGCGTCGGCGCGCAGCCGGTCGATCAGGGTTTTCAGGTGGGCGAAGCCGCCCATGCGGCCGTAACGCTGCGCGGCTTCCTGAAAATCGAGGAAGGTGAAGGCGTGCGCGCTGCGCGTGCCGGGCGCGATTCCGAAATGCTCGAGGAAGGCGCGGCCGACCAGATGCGGCGGCTGGCCGCGCATGGCGCCGATGCCGATATTGACGCCGGGCTCGCGAAAGAAAACCGGCTCGAGCTGGGCGTGCGTGTCGGTGACATGAAGGATGCGGACATTGCCGAAATGGCCGACATCATAGAGATCGTCGTCGGCCGCCATGGCGACGCGTGGCGCAACGCCCGCTGTCGCAGCGACGCAGAGCCAGCGCAAGAAATCCCGGCGATCCAAGCTAAACTCCTAACCCGTCAATGAATCACCGCGGCCTTCCAGGCGGTGTCCTGCTCCCTGGCCTGCGCGATCGACGCCTTGGCCAGAGCCTCGGCGTGCCGCGCCTGTTTCACCGCGGTGTCGAAATCGCCGGCCGCGGCCGCTTTCTTCGCCGCGGCCAGCGCCTGCTCCGTGGTGGTCCACCGATTCTTCAGCGTGCCGGCGTCTTTCTCGGCGGCATTCGCCGCCGCCAGCGCGGCATCGAAATCGGCCTGCGTGCTTGCCGCCGGCGCGGCAGTCACCGCCGCGAGCAAAACTAAACCCGTCGCTGCGACAAGAATGCGCATGTTCGTCTCCACGATCACGGCCGCGCGCCGGGGCCGGAAATCGGCAGGCCGTTGGCCATGTAGGACAGGTAATATTCGACGTCGCGATAGTTCTCGTCCTGCGGCTCGAGCGGCACGCCGCGCACCTGGCTGTTACAGGTGACGAAGCGGCGGCTGATCGTGCCCATGCTGCCCCATTCCGAGCGGTAGATCGGCATGGCGGCCAAAATGCCGAGCGCCGGCGCCAGAACTTCGGTGCGAATGTGCTGGCCGGCGCTCTGCACATGGCAGCTGGCGCAGGAGAAGTTGAGCTGGCCGCGCCGCGAATAGAAATATTTCTCGCCGTTCTCGTACGCGGCGAGCGCGCGCGGATCGTTCGGGATCTTGATGTCGAACAGTTTGCCGCGCGACGTGAAGGCCATGTAGGCGGTCAGCGATGCCATCTCATCCTTGACGTAGGAAAAAGGCGCCTCGCCGTTCGTCTCGCGGCAGCGATTGAGCGCCAGCTCGAGCGTGATCACCTCGCCGGTCTTCAAGTCGAAATAGGGATAGTTCTGGCGGATGCCGATGCCGTTATTGGCAAAGCAATCGCCGTAGCTCTTGCCGTTCTTGAACGGCGTTGCGAACATGTCCTTGCCGCGGTCGACCGCGAAATCGTACGGGGGAAAATCCTCGATCGCTTCCCACTGCTTGCGCAGGCCGGCATCCATCGAATAGGGGCCGTTGACGAAATCGTTCAGCGGCACCTTGGGAAATTTCTTCGTGAAGTAATCGCGAAACGTCTTGAAATCGGCATCCGGATTGACGGCGTCGGCCGCGGCGGCGGGCCGTGCGGCGGCTACACCCAAGGCCGCGATCAAGACGGCAATGACACGCAGCATTCCACTTCTCCTCCGCGTCGGCCGGGACGGATTGGCGTCACGATATCTTTGCCGTAAGCGAATCGCTTTCGCCTTTGTTGTCAACCCAGCTCACCGAAATGTCGTCGCCCTTCTGGCCGCCCTTGAAGCGGAATTTGATATACGGGTCCTTGGCGACGGCGGGGCCCCATAACGCGGTGAACACCGTCTTGCCGGCGTGCTGGAAGTCCACCACCTCGATGTGATGCGGCGGGATGAGATTGCCCTGGGCGTCCTTGACGAAGCCGGAATCCATCGGGTGCTGCACCAGCGCCTGCACCTCGGTGACGTCGCCGCTGGCGACCGCGCGGACGCGAATTGTCGATGCCATCTGTTTTTGCCTTCCTTCAACGATGCTGCCGTCAGCCGCCGCAGCCGCCGACGGTGACTTTGATTTCTTTGGTCGCGCTGTAGATCTTGCCGTCGGACTCGACCAGCGCGACGACCTTGCTGGTCTTCGCCATTTTCAGGCGATTGGCGACCATGGCCGACGTGCCGGGCGGAATCTTGTAGCTCGCCGCAAGCGGGAACGGATTTTCCGAGACCATGATCGCGATCGAGGTCACGTTCGGCAGCGCGCTCGATACCGCGATCGGCACCACGGCGCCGTTCTCGGCGATCTCCGGCGCATCGAGCTTAACCTGGTCGGAGGCTTCCGCCGCCTTGCCGTACAGCGCTTTGATGGCGTCGGCTTCGTTCTTTTGCGTGAACGCATCCTTCGGCCACAGCGCGGCGTCGGCGGCGCGCGCGCCTTTCGGCCACCAGGGAAAGCCGCAGCCGGTGACGAGGCCGACGAGCGCGCTTTGCAGAATAAGCCGGCGCGTGCGGTCGGGGCGGTTTTGTTTGGGCATCGTGCGCTCTTTCTTGTTGTGCGCGATTTATCGCGTGTAGAGGAAATCGACCACGGATTCGATTTCGTCCTTGGTCAAAATCAAGTTGCGGCCGAACGGCGGCATCACCGTCTCCGGGTTGCGCTTGGTCTCGTCGAAGATGATGGCGGCGAGCTCTTTGCGGTCCGGATAGCGCGCCTTCATGTTTGCCAGCGGCGGGCCGAGATTGCCGGGCGAATCGCCGCCGGCGATATCGTGGCAGGTCAGGCAATTGCCCTTGCCGCGATCGAAGGCCAGCGTCTCGCCGGGTGACGCCGGCGCCTGTGCCTGCGCCCAGGCCGTGGTGCCGGCACAAAGCGCGCCGAGGACCAGCGCCGTCACGGCGAATTTGCGCTCACAGTGCATTGCCCTCTCCCGCATGGCGCGCCTCCGGCGCCATGCTACTTGGCCTTCATGGTGTCGAGCGGACCGGTGGTTCGCGGCGTCAAATCCTTGCCTTCTGCCGTCGAGATGATCTTGACCGTCTTCGGATCGATGCAGTTTTTCATGCAGGCGACATTCTTGGTATCGGGCCGCGGATCCGTCCAGGTGAAATTGTCGCGATTCGGCATTTTCACCTTGGGCAAGCTGTCGCGGTCGGCGACGAAATCAGCCGGCACGATATTGTTGAAGTTGAGGATATAGGCGGTGACGGCATAGACGTCGTCGGCCGACAGCGTATGCGGCGCCGCGAACGGCATCGCCCGGTTGATATAGTCCCACAGCGTCGGCGCGAACGGCCAGTAGCTGCCGACGGTCGGCTCCGGGCGATCGGCGGTGAGCGTGCCGACACCGCCTTCGAGCTTGGGATAGCGGCCTTCACCCTCGCCGAAGGTGCCGTGGCACGGGCCGCATTGCTGGATGAAAACATCGGCGCCGTGGCTGGCGTCACCTTTGCCCGGCGGCAGGCCCAATCCGTCGGTACCGCGCGCATCGATATCCCAGCCGGCGATCTCGGCCGGCGTCGCCACGGTGCCGTAGCCGAACGCGCCCGGGCTCGCGGCTTTGGCGGACATGCTGACCAAACAACTGCCGACCAAACAAACGCCGATGAGCATGATTGCGCTCAATGCGGCGCCGGCGGGAATGCTAGCCGAGCTGGACATCGAACACGCTCCCGTCCGGCTTGACCTGCCAGGTCTGGATCGAATTGTTGTGATAGATCGGATTGGTGCCGCGCACCCGGCGCAATTGTGCGATGGTCGGCTGCACATAGCCGGTGTCGTCGATGGCGCGCGATTGCAACAGCGCCGGGTTGCCGTCCCAGCGCCACGGCAGTGCAAAGCGCGTCAACGCCTTGGACAGGATCGGCTCGTGCAGTTGGGCGGTCTGCCAGTTGACGCCGCCGTCACACGAGACGTCGACCTGCTTGACCTTGCCATTGCCGCTCCAGGCGAGCCCGCGAATTTCGTACAGGCCGGGCGCGGCCACCGGCTTCTCCGGGCAGGGGAAGGTGATGACCGACTTGGCCTCGTTGACCCAGGTGAAGCCCCGCGCTTTGCCGTCCGGCATCAGCTCGGTGTATTTCGAGGTCTCCTCGCGCGAGAACCATGGCGCGTCGCCGACCTTGATGCGGCGCAGCCATTTGACGCTGACATTGCCTTCCCAGCCCGGCACCAGGATGCGCAGCGGGTAGCCCTGTTCGGGCCGCAGCGCCTCACCGTTCTGGCCGTAGACGATCAGGCAATCGTCGAGGCACTTGGCGAGCGGCAGGCTCCGGTTCATGCGCGCGGCGTCGGCGCCTTCGACCATCACCCACTTGGCTTCTTTCTTTAAGCCCGCTTCGCCGAGCAAGGTCGAGAGCGGCACGCCGGTCCATTCGGCGCAGCCGATCATGCCGTGGTTGAATTGCAGCGAATTGAGCTGCGCTTCGCGCCATTCCATGCCGCCATTGGCCGGACATTCGATGAAATGGATGCGCGACACCGAGGGAAAGCGCATGATGTCGTCCATGGTCAGCACCAGCGGGCGCTCGACCAGGCCGTGGATCAAGAGCCGGTGCTGTCGCGGATCGACGTCGACACGGCCGGCGTGAAAGCGCTCGAAGAACAGCCCGTTCGCGGTGATGATGCCCTGCATCGACTGCAGCGGCGAGAAGCTGACGGAGGATTCCTTGCTCGCCGTCAGCCACGGCACGTCGCGGCGGATGACGTCTTTCTCGAAATCCGAGGGCTTGCCATAGGGCCGGTCGACAACGCCGGGACCGATGCTCTGCGACCAATCCGGCTCGGCCGGCGGCGAACTTGCAGCACCAGCCGGTATCGGGCGGGACAGCATCGCGCCGCCGGCAACGGCGGCGCCAAGCCGCAGCAAGGAGCGCCGCGAGCTGTGCCGCGGTAACCGCTCGCCGGCCTCTGCTCCTTGACGCATCTTGCCTCCCTGGCGCCGCGCTTGACCGGTGGCTTGCCGCCGTGGCCGCGTTGGCTTACAGTGCCGTTTATCAACGAGTCCTAAATTAGTCAATTCTAAATAATCGCGCCGCCGCCAACCGCTCAAACACGCCGATTGCACGCCGCCATGGATGCCATCACCAGATCGCGCAAGCCGAAGCCGAAGACCGCGACGGACCGCCGCGCTAAGCTGCGCGCCGAGCTCGAAGCGCTGACCGAGCAGGCCGCCGCCGCGGCGCGCATGCTGAAGCTTCTCGGCAACGAATACCGGCTCCTCATCCTTTGCTTCCTGGTCGCACAGGGCGAAATGAAAGTCGGCGACCTGGTCGAGGCCGTGGGCTTGAGCCAATCGGCGCTGTCGCAGCATCTGGCGCTGCTTCGCGAAGACGGGTTGGTCGCGTTTCGTCGCGAGGCGCAGACGCTGCATTATCGGGTTGCCGATCCGCGCGCGGCGCGGATTCTCAAATTGCTCAAGGAACTGTACTGCGGAGACATCGCCTGATGACGCTGGCGCGGTTGGCTGCGGCGGTTTTGGCGCTCTGCGCCGGACCGGCCGCAGCGCAGAACGACCCCTATCCGCCGCTCATTGCGCCGCTCGTCATCGAGCAGGTTCCCGGCGCGCCGGTCTATTACACCGTCGGCAGTCCGGGAATCCCCGAGCAGAAAAACCAGGGCCACACCTCGAATGCCGGTTTTGTCGTCACCGCCGCCGGCGTCGTGGCGTTCGACGCGCTCGGTACGCCGAGTCTCGGCTGGAACCTGCTTCAAGCCATCACCAAGATCACCGCCGCGCCGCTGCGTTACAACGTCGTCAGCCATTATCATGCCGACCACATTTACGGCCTGCAGGCGTTCAAGGACCACACCGCTAGCCTCATCGTCGCGCAGCAGCGCGCGACCGAATACCGCGAAGACGAGGAAACCTCCGGCGAACGCGCCGAGCAGCGCCTCGATCAACGCCGGCAGGCGCTTTCGCCATGGGTCGACGCTAAGACCCGCGTCGTGCCGCCCGACATCACCTTCGACCGCCGCATGACGCTTTATCTCGGCGGCAAGCGCTTTCAGCTGATCTATGCCGGTCCGGCGCATTCGGCGTCGGACTCGATGATGCTGGTCGAGCCCGACGGCGTGCTGTTCGCCGGCGATGTGGTGCAGAACGGCCGCATCCCATTCATGAATGCCGATGACGTCGATACCGTCAATTGGCTGAAAAGCCTCGCTGAGGTGCAGGCGCTGGAACCCAAATTCATCATCCCCGGCCACGGCCGGCCATCGGCCGACGTCAACGACGCCATCGCCTTTACCCGGGACTACATTAGTCATGTGCGCACCGCGATGGGGCAGGCGGCGGCGGATTGGGTCGATTTCGACGCGGCGTATGACCGCACCGACTGGTCGAAATACAAGGACATGCCGGCCTTCGACGCCAACAACCGCGGCAATGCCTATCGGATTTTTCTGGAAATGGAGAAGGCGCAGTTCAAAACCGACAAGCCGGCGCAGTAGCGCCCGCGCGCGTCTGTCCGAATTGTAATGGTTTCGAAGAATTAATCCGCCTGTCAGGTCACCGTAAGTCGCGCATGTCCATTTGTATTTGGAACGGCCGCGGGCCGCTCTCATGGATGGAGAGTCACTATGCTTCCGAACAATCGCAATTCCTTCTCGGCCCGGCGCCTCGTGCTGTTGGGCTCGGTCGCCGCTGTCGGCGCAGCCTTGCTGGTCGGCGGACCCGGCGTCTATCACTCCAACAATCTGCCGGCATGGACCGCGGCCGCAAGCGCGGCCGATTCGACCATCCAGCATCCGACCGGCTTCGCCGACATCGTCGCCAAGGTGAAACCCGCCGTCATCTCGGTGCGGGTGAAGATCGATGCGGCCTCCGCCGCTTCGGGGCTGATGCAGCAGCAACGCAACGACGACCAGGATGCCGTTCCGATGGTGCCCGGTTCGCCGCTCGACAAATTCTTCCAGCAATTCGGTCAGCAGTTCGGCCAGCAATTCGGCCGCCAGTTGCCGCAAGGCCATCAGATCGTCACCGGCGAAGGCTCCGGCTTCTTCATTTCGGCCGACGGCTACGCGGTCACCAACAACCACGTGGTCGATCACGCCAAGTCGGTGCAGGTCACGACCGACGACGGCACGATCTATACCGCCAAGGTGGTCGGCACCGATCAGAAGACCGATCTCGCTTTGATCAAGGTCGACGGCAAGAGCGACTTCCCCTACGTGAAGTTCGCCGCCAAGGCGCCGCAGGTCGGCGACTGGGTGGTCGCGGTCGGCAATCCGTTCGGGCTGGGCGGCACCGTCACCGCGGGCATCGTTTCGGCGCGCGGCCGCGACATCGGCGCCGGGCCCTATGACGACTATGTGCAGATCGACGCGCCGATCAACAAAGGCAATTCCGGCGGCCCGGCGTTCGACGTCGACGGCAACGTCATCGGCGTCAACACCGCGATCTACTCGCCGTCCGGCGGTTCGGTCGGCATCGGCTTCGACATTCCGGCCGACACGGTGAAGACCGTGGTGGCGCAGCTCAAAGCGTCCGGCCACGTCACCCGCGGCTGGCTCGGCGTGCAGATCCAGCCGGTCACCGCCGGCATCGCCGACTCGCTCGGCATGAAGAAGGCCGCAGGCGCTCTGGTCGACGAGCCGCAAAACGGCAGCCCGGCGGCCAAGGCCGGCATCGCAGCCGGCGACGTCATCACCGCGGTCAACGGCACGCCGGTGAAGGACGCCCGCGAGCTCGCCCGCACCATCGGCACGCTGGCGCCCAACGCGACGGTGAAGCTCGACCTGATCCGCAACGGCGAGGCCAAGACCATCACGCTGACGCTCGGCGAAATGCCGAACGAGCAGCAGGCCAACGCCGACACCGGCAACAGCGAGCCGACGAGCGGCGTGCCGCATCTCGGCCTGTCGGTGGCGCCGGCTGGCGACGTCTCCGGCGCCGGCGCCCAGGGCGTCGTCGTCACCGCAGTCGATCCGAACGGCCCCGCCGCCGAGCAGGGTTTTAGGACCGGCACCGTCATCCTCGACGTCGGCGGCAAGGCCGTCGCCAATGCGGCCGACGTGCGCAAGGCGCTCATCGACGCCAAGGCGCAAGGCAAGCACCAGGTGCTGATGCGGGTGAAGATCGGCGACGCCATGCGCTTCGTGGCGCTGCCGCTCGGTCATGCGTAATCGGTAGCGTCGCATATGGCGTAAGCAGCGGGGACGGGCGGTGAGCCCGCCCCCGTTCTCATTGGCGTAATGCAGATCAACACATCTGAAATACGCCATGGCGATTCCGTTGTCGGGCGCGCCTTAGCGCTCGAGTTTGTTGTTCTGCGCGCGAGCGCGCAAAATATGGTCACATCAATCGCGAAACCGGTCCGGTCCAAGGAAAGGGCAGGGGTGGGGCCCGCTTTTCGGTCTTCCGTTCTTGGTTTCGTAGCCCGGATGGAGCGCAGCGAAATCCGGGAACGACATCGCCGCTTGCACCGCCCTCCCGGATTTCGCTTCGCTCCATCCGGGCTACGAAGAAATTGAAGGAAGCGGAACGCCGGCAAACGCAGGGTAACGACCGCCGCATCTTACGGATGCGGCGCGCGCTCTTTCGGAGCGCGCACGCTTGACGGCGTTCCACCGCGGCTCTCACCTGAGGGAATTATTCCATCCCAAAGGCTCAGCTTCAGGCCAGGCTTCCTGGGACGTGGTCTGCACGGGCGTTACCCGCCTTCGCCTGTCCCAGTCCAGGGATGCACCTCCCGCCCCGGTCATAATGCCGGGAGACATGATGCCCAAGCCGCCCGGGAGCAGGCTGCAAACCCGCCCGCGGGCACCGCCCTCGCTCCCATGCCGCGGTGTGCCTCCGCGCCACGTCCTTCAACGGAGCGAGGAGTGTGGTGTAACTGTAACTGAGACTTGTGTCAACAAAAAAGTGACAGTTCCAAGCGACGGCCGTGATCTCCCTCTCCCCGCAGGGGAGAGGGAGGGGTGAGGGGGTTCGGAAGGCGATTGCCCGGAACTTGGCATAAGGAATAACAAAGTAATATCAAGTAATTATGGCTACGGCTTTGATGGCGGCCATGTCGATAGGAGCGGCGCAAGCGTCAATCGGCAGCGTACAGGCGCCCGTCGATATCACGGCTCAGGCCAAAGTTTTCGATGGGAAGCGGGTCCTTAGTGAGCGGCACGCCGCCGGTATAGAGGACCTCGTTGATCTCGATATTACCGCCAAGACGAAACGCGAATCTGGTCTGGTGGTGTTCTTTGCCGCCAGGAATTTGATAATCGACGCACCCAACGATCAGGGGCAAAATCATCGGCACCTGACCGGGACGTTTGTTGGGTGCTTCGTTGAACAACTTATACGCGGGGTCCTTTTCAATATCTGCCATAGGCAAAACCCAACTTTGACTTTCGGTGTAGGCCTGTCCCGGAAACAAGCTTGGCCCGATGGTGCCAAGAGCATTGACGGGGGCCGCGCGCAACGGATCACAAAGCTCGCGCTGTGCGACGATTGGAGCAGTCAGCATAACGTGTGGCCGCATATCGATGCGAACCGAGTTAGCTGGAAGACTGCCGGTATTGTGCAGAATGAATTCTATAGTGATATGCAGCCCGTCATCATCAAACCAAAGACTTCGGCCAGCGGGATTAGGAGGTTTGTAGAGGGCAATATCAGCATAGACCCAAGGCCGTTGGCCGGCCGTCATGCTATTCAGTTGCCCCTGCATTACTTGCAGTTGGTTAGCGGCGGTCTGGCGCGCTACTTCAATGTTTCTTTCGCCGGAGGCGAACAGCGCGACTGTTGCAAGAACGAGCAGAGCAGTGAAAATGGCGAGCCACTTAGTGTAAGTGGTAATGGTTTCTTCGCCCCCATTATTCGCGCTTGGCGCCGTGCCAGCCCCAGGGAATTGTTTGTCGGCACTTTGTTGTTCTGTTTGTGTAGCTTTGGTCTCATTTGGGTAATTGGTTTTATTCGAGCCAAATAATGATTGCCAAAGCACAAACGCAAGAAATCCCGCCACGATCAAATACGTGCCGAAAACAGCGACGTATGTTATCAATTTCAACATGCGCGTACCACCGGGCCGAAGATGTCGGCATCGAAACGATTGTTATATCGAAACTGAAATTCCGCGACATACAGGGGCATATATTTTCGGCTCATTATTGTGGACCGTGACGATTGGGCCGGCGACTCGAATTCCGTGGAGTATAGACCAAAGAGAACCCACATCGTCACCGCCGGGCTTGACCCGGTGGTCGATGGCGACATCCGGCGTATGAGGCCGCACGGGGGGACTGAGCGAGCAGGTTCTCTGCATGGATTGCCGGATCAAGTCCGGCAATGACGATCTGGGCCGCCGCCCGGTCATGAAAGCGGCCCTCCCGGCTTATTGACAGCCGCGCCGGCCGCGCGCTGGATTGGCTTAATCGTACACGGAGACAACGGCCATGCTTCGCAGCGGCAAAGAGCATCTCGAATCGCTCCGCGACGGCAGGATCGTCTATATCGGCAACGAAAAGGTCGACGACGTCACCACCCATCCGGCGTTCCGCAACGCGGCGCAGACCGTGGTGGCGCTCTACGACATGAAGGCCGATCCGGCGCTTCGCGCCGAGATGAGCTACGAGGAGGATGGCGGCCGCCATTCGATCTATTTCCTGCGCGCGCGCTCGCGCGAGGATCTGCAGCGGCGCATGATCGGCCATCGCCGTATTGCCGACTTCACCTACGGCCTGTTCGGCCGCTCGCCGGACCACGTCGCCTCCTTCATCGCCGGCATGGCGATGAATTTGAACGCGCTGCCCGCGCCCAACGCCCATCCCGACAATGTGCTGCGCTACTACAAGCATGCCCGCGACAACGATCTCTACGTCGCCTACGCGGTGCTGCCGCCGCAAGCCGCGCGCGACCCGAATTTCTACTTGAAGCAGAATCTGCCGGTGCCGACGTTACGCGTGGTGCGCGAGGCGGACGACGGCGTCGTCATTTCCGGCATGAAAATGCTCGCCACCGGCGCGGTGTTCGCCAACGACATCTGGATCGGCAATGTCATTCCGCTGGCGCCGGAGCAGAAGAAGGAATCGATCACCTGCGCTATCCCGTGCAACGCGCCGGGGATGCGGCTGTGGTCGCGCAAGCCGATGGAGCTCGACGTCGCTTCCGAGTTCGATTCGCCGTTGTCGTACCGCTACGACGAAAGCGACAGCATGCTGTTGTGCGACGAGGTCAAGGTGCCGTGGGAGCGCGTCTTCGTCCACGACGACGCCATCCTGGCGCGCGAGATCTATATCAAGACGCCAAGCCATTGCTTCGGCAATCATCAGTCGAACGTGCGCTACTGGTCGAAGATGCGCCTGATCGTCGGCTTATGCGCGCGGATCGCCAATGCGACGGGCGCCGACCAGGTCCCGGCGGTCAAGGAAACGCTGGGCCGCATCTCCGCCCAGGAGGCGATGATCGCCGGCATGGTCAACGGCCAGATCAACGCCTTCGAATCCTGGCCGGGCGGGCCGCAGAACTATGTCTGCTTCAACCGGCGCATGATGTACGGCGCGCTCGACTGGTGCACGCAGAACTATTCGCGCTTCATCGACGATTTGCGCGAACTGTGCGGCGGCGGCGTGTTCCAGATGCCGGCCGACATTTCGGTGATGAAGGATCCCGAGCTGGCGCGGCAATTCGAAACTTTCTGGCAGACGCCGCAATGCGACGCGGTCACGCGCATGAAGCTGTTCAAGCTTGCCTGGGAGATGGTCGGCTCCGAATTCGCCGGCCGCCATCAGCAATACGAAAAATTCTACGCCGGCGCCCCCTTCATCATCCGCAATCATTCCTATCGCGAGACCGACTGGCCGTCGTTCACGACGATCGTCGACAAGCTGATGGCCGGCTACGATTATCCGGCGGCGGGAGCGGCGGGCAAGCGCGCGGCCGAGTAGGCGGTTTGCGACTTTTGATGCCGCGCCACATCGCATTCACGGCCTCGATCGCTTACGCGGAAGGCGCGCGCCATACGCTCGACGTTTGCCGGCCGAAAGCGGCGGCGGCGGCGGCGGCGGCGCCGGTCGTCGTGTTCTTCTATGGCGGCGGCTGGCGCAGCGGCAGCAAGACGCTCTACCGCTACGTGGCCAAGGCGCTGGCGCGGCGCGGCTATGTCGCGGTGCTGCCGGATTATCGCGTCTATCCGCCGGCGCACTATCCGGATTTTTTGCACGACGGCGCCCAGGCGGTGCGCTGGGTGAAGGACAACGTGCAAGAATTCGGCGGCGATCCGCAAAAAATCTTCTTGATGGGCCACTCGGCCGGCGCCCATATCGCGGCGATGCTGGCGGTCGACCCGACCTGGCTGCACGAGGTCGGGCTAAATCCCGGCCGCGACATTGCCGGGCTGATCGGCATTTCCGGCCCCTACGATTTCCTGCCGCTCAAGGACGAAATTTTGCAGATCATCTTCGGCGGCAACCGGCCGCAGACGCAGCCGATCTATCACGTCGCGCCGGGCGCGCCGCCGGCGCTGCTGTTGACCGGCGACAAGGACAACGTGGTCGACGCCGGCAACTCGACCCGCTTTGCCGAACGGCTGCGCGCCGCCGGCAACGACGCGACGGCGGTGGTCTATCGGCGCATCGGCCACTACCTCATCATCGCCGCGCTGGCGCCGATCATCCGCGCCCTTGTGCCGGTGCTGCGCGACACCGAGGGCTTCATCGCCAAGACGCTAAAATCCCGCGCGCGCGCCGGGAAGGCCGCGCCATGACCGGCTATATCCGGCGGCAGCTTCCGGATCACCGGCCGTGGAAAATCGGCCGGAACAGCGGCTGCGGGGCGGCGCAATTTTGCCATTGCCCAGGCAACCGATTGCGATCACAAGGGTTATTGAATGTTGTGAGAACAATGGTTTGGAGGAAATGCCAAATGGCCAAACGCAAACGAAAATATTCCCCGAGCGCCGGACGCGACGTCGAGGCCGAGATGCGGCGCTATAAGCGCGGCACCGCCAGAAGCGGCAAGGCCGGCGGCAAGGTGAAAAGCCGCAAGCAGGCGATTGCCATCGGCCTGTCGATCGCGCGCAAGAAGGGCAAGAGGGTGCCGAAGAAAAAATAGCCATTTGGGGGGGAGCACGATGCCGGGCAAGCGCGTGCAATTGGATGACGAAACCTGGGCCTCGCTCGATCTGTTGGCGCGGGACCGGATGATGACGTTTCAGGAACTGGCGGACGAAGCCTTCGCCGATGTCCTGAAGAAACACGGCCGGCCGGTCGATCTGCGCGCGGCGCTGCGCAAAAGCGCCCAGGCCGCCGACGCGCCGCAACAGGGTCGCGCCAAGCGCCGCAAGGAGAAAGTCGGTCGCTAAAGCATCCCCGGCCGAAACAGATTGCGCCGGCTGATGATCCTGCCCGACACCATGAACACGCCGTCGCCGGTATAGTGCAGGGTCTGCGGATATTTCGGCCGGCGCGCCACGTGGGCTTTGACCACCTCGAAGATGAAAAAATTATATTGATCGACCAGGCGATCGTCCTCGAGCTTGCACTCGAAATTGGCATGGCATTCGGCAATGAGCGGCGCGCCGACGGCCGCGGCCGGTTCCGCGGTCAAGCGGAATTTCTTGAACTTGTCGACCGCGGCGCCGGAGCAATTGCCGATGCCGACCACTTTGTTGGTCAGCGCCGTGGTCGGCAGGTTGATCACGCATTCGCCGCTGCGGCGAATGAGATCGAAACTGTGGTTGCCCGACGAGATCACGCAGCCGATGAGCGCCGGCACAAATTCCAGCACGGTGTGCCAGCCCATGGTCATGATGTTGCGTTCGCCGCGCCAGGCCGACGACACCAGCACGATCGGGCCGGGCTCGAGATAGCGCCGGACGTTTGAGACCGGAAAGTCGCTCTTGCCTGTCGCCATTTGCGCCGCCGGCAATTTTCGATCCGCTGCGCCGGCCAGCGCGCGCTCAGTTGCGCCTAGCCGTGATCGTCGTGGTGTCGATCCTGGGCGCGACGTCGGTCATGCGCAGCAGAATATCCTCGATCGGATTGTCGGCCCAGGCATGGGTGACGAAATCGCGATGCGAGACGTCGCCGGCGGGCAGGAACGTCACCATGCCCTGCAGATGATTGCGGCGCAGTTCGGTGCCGTACGGCACGGCGCGCTCGCTGAGCTCGTGCTCGAGATCGGCGTTGTGATGGGCGGTGTGCGGCGTATAGGCGCTGACGAAGAACGCCGAGCGGTTGTCGGCGATCCAGTCGGCGAACCGGTCGATGCCGGCATAGAGCGCGTCGAGCAGCACCAGGCCGCGGATACGCGCTTGCGCGCCGCCGCGCGCCAGCACCGCGAGCGTCGGCCCGAAGCCGCCGCTATAGGCGACGATCACGATCGGCATATTGGCGAACGCCGCGGCGCTGCGCTGGTCGCCGTAGAGCGTGGCGAGTTTTTTCGCCGACTCGTCGAGGAAGCGCCTGAAGCCGTCGGGCTCCCAGAATTTTCCGGCGCTGGAATCGGCGGCGTCGAAGGCGAATTGCGGCGCCACCAGCACGGCGTTGAGGCCAGCGGCCGAGATCTGCTCGGGCAGGCGCTGGCGGTCGCGCACGTCGCGCTCCAGAGTCGCGCCATGGCCGTGAAAGAACACCACCATGACGGCGGGCCGGTTGGGATCGAAGCCGGCCGGGATGTGCAACAGCACGCGGTCGTCGCCAAAAGTTTTGGATTCCAGGAACAGGCGGCCGCGGAAATTGACGTGGCCGCGCGCGCCCGGCTCGCCGGCGTCGAGGAACGGTTTGTTCGCGCCGGGCACCGTGCCGTGATAGGGGAACGGCGCGGTCGCGAAATCGACGAGGCTGGTCTTGGCCTCGATATTGGCGAGCGGCACATGCGGTGCCGGCATCGGTGCCGGATTGGGCGCATAGGCCAGCATCTGCGGCGCGGGCTTTTCGATGGCAGCGGTGTGCACCGGGTCGAGCGAAGCGGTGCGCACAGGGGCAGGGGCGGGCGCGGCGGCGCGAACCTTCGTCGCCGGTTGGCGCGGCAGGTCGGCCGTGCGCCTCGGTTCGAAATAGCTCCAATCCCGCGCGACGATGGTCGAAGCCGACTCGCTGCCGGCGGCGGCGATGGTACTGCGCGGCGGCGCGGCCGGCGCGGCCGCCGCCGACGCCGCCGACGGCGCATAGGTCGACATCGCGAACGGATCGCCTTTGGCGGCGGAGGAATCCGCGAACAAGGTCTCCGCGTAGCTCGAGCCCGGCGCCGCGCCGGCGCCGATCAGGCCGGAGGCGCGGAATTCGCTGTAGAGCAATAGCCCCCAGCCGGTGACGCCGACCAATAACAGCGCCGCCGAAATCGAGAGCAGATTCTGCTCGAGCAGAGCCCGCAAGGCGCTGGCGCGCGAGACCGGTTTGCGGGTGACGGGAACGCGGCGCGGTGGCGCTTTGCGCGGGGCGACCGGTTCGACGCGGCGCCGCAGCTGCGAATCGAGGGGAAAATGGCGTGCAATATGCGCGCCGCCCGAGCCGGATACCGGCCGGCGGACAGCCTGCGCTAATGGACTTCGACCCCGTTCTGCCAAGGTATCCCCACCCCGACGACGGCCCGACTGTCGGCGAGGACTTTGGCCCTATTTGGGCGGTCGCGGCCGGGCGGCCGGGTCGTCAAACCCGAAAACGCTGAAGAATCCGCGCAATCCGTCGGGCCGGCGCGGCGGGTTTGAGGCGGTCGGGGAGCGTTTACGGTTCGGTCTCGGCCCCTCGATCGCGGTCAGGGGACTGTCCGATCCTATGGTTAACGGCGGGTTAAATTCGGCTTCGCCGGGCCCGGGCGGCAGCCGGGTCGCCAACAGCAGGTTCGACTCGTTCTTGCGCCACAGATAGCCGATGCCGAAATCGAGCGGGGCGGCATCGCGGAACAGCTCCGCCATGCGCGGCTGATAGGTATTGGGGAAGATCGCCAGCGGCGCGAGATAATGGCCGAACGGTTGCAGGCGCCATGTCTTTGGATCGAAATACGCAAGCGGTATGCCGCTGTCGTCCTCGAGGATGGTGGCGCTGTGCCCGATCAGGAAGCTGCGCACGCGGGTGAAATTGCCGCTGTGCATCAGATAGGACGCGCTTTTCAGGAAGCTGTCGGCGGCGCCGAACTTGGCGCAGAATTGCAAAAAGCCGGAAATCTTCACGCCGCCGTCGGACAGGTCGGTGCTGAAATAATACAGCGTCTGCCGCGGCCCGCTGCCGGCGGAGAAGACGATCTTGACGCCCTTGGCGGCGCTTTGCGTCGTGGCGCGGCCGGCACGCCGGCCGGGTTCGTCCTGCGCGATGAAATTGCCCTCCTTGTCGAGGCTGACGAAGCTCGTCTCGTGGACGGTTTTGCCGGTGCGCGCCAGGAAGACATACAGGAGCGGCAGGGCGCCGTAGACCGGCCCGGCGGTCAGCTGCGTCTTCATGTTCTTGGTGATGAAGAAGCTCAGGTTGAGGATCGAGCCGAGCGAGCCCTCGATATTGCGCAGGCTGGCACCGACCTCACCGCGCGGCAGGCCGGTCAATTGCGGCACGTCGCCGACCGGTTCGAGGCCGCTGAGCACATAGGTCGAGGCCGCCGGGAAGAACAAAGTGGCGTAGAGGAAATCCGGCCCGCTGAACATGTACAGCATGGTATCGCGCGGCTGCGGCAGGTGCTCTTTGGCGAAGGCGCGCACCTTCGACAGCGTGGCGGCGTCCTCGCGGTCAAAGATCGAATCGAAGAAGCGCGCGTGCTGCGCCCAGCCCGGGTTTTTGGCCAGCGCCGCGAGCGGAGAATCCGGCGCCGGCGGCAGGCCGGCGAGGAAGCGCGCGGTGTCGTCCGGCGCCTCGGCGCTGCGCGCCGGCGCGATCGACAGCGCCGCGGTGACGGCAAACAGCGCGGCCGCGATCAGCCTAGTCACCGGCGTCGGCCTTGAGCGGCAGGGTCTTGCTGGAATCCGATGGCGGTGCGTTCGCAATGAGTGTCGACGCATAATAGATCACAAGCCCCACCGCCATCAGGCCAAAACTGCCAAGCGATTGCAGCGGCCGATTCACCACAAGATAATACATCATGAAAAAGGTCAAAGAGAGGAAAACCAGCGGCGTGATCGGATAACCCCAGGCCCGGTATGGCCGCACCATTTCCGGGTGGGTGTTGCGCATCTTGATCACGCCCAGCACCGTGAAAAACGAGCAGAACGTCAGGCTGAACTGGATGAAATCGAGCACCGCCTCGAAACTCTGGGTCAGCAGCAGGAGGTCCGCGACCAGGAGCTGAAAGGCGATGGCCGTGGCCGGCACGCCGGCCTTCGACTTGCGGGCGAATAGGCGCAGCGCCGGCATGTCCTCGCCCATGGTCATGGTCACCCGCGGCCCGATCCACATCATGGCGTTGATCGAGGAGACGAGGCCGAGGCTGATCAGCCCGCCGACCAGCCGCGCGCCGAGCGGTCCGAAAATGTGCCGGCCCGCCACCATGGCGACGTCGAGCTGGCCGCTAAGTTCCGGCAGCGGCGTGGTCGCCAGCATCACCGCGTTGAGCCCGACATAGAGCACGATGACGATGGCGGTGCCGATGAGCAGCGCGCGCGGCAGGTTGCGCGCCGGGTCGCGCACCTCGCCGACGATATAGGTGGCGGCGCTCCAGCCGGAATAGGAATACATCACGAAGACCAGGCTGATGGCGAACGGCGCGCTCACGACCGCGGTAAGATCGCCGGCCTGCGGCGCAAACGAAATCGGCTGCGCATCGCCGACGGCAAAGCCGGCGACCATGAAGACGACGATGAGGGCGAGCTTGAACAGGGTCCAGGCGTTGTGGAAGACGCCGGCGAATTTTATGCCGCCCAGATGCACCAGCGCCAAGAGCCAGGTCAGGCCGAGCCCGAGCAGCAGCGGCGGCGCGTTCGGCGCGATGGCCTTGAAATAAACCCCGAACGCCATGGCCGCCAGCGCGATCGGCGCGGCGAAGCCGACGGTGGCCGACAGCCAGCCGGCGACGAAGCCGAAGGCGGGATGATAGATGCGGCGCAGGAAATTGTATTCGCCGCTCGACCGCGGCAGCATGGCGGCCAATTCGGCGTAACAGAGCGCGCCGCACAGCGCCACCGCGCCGCCGACGATCCACAGCAGGAGCAGCGCGAAGCCGGATGTGATGTCGCCGACCTGAAAGCCGAGACTGGTAAAGACGCCGATGCCGACCATGTCGGCGATCACGATCGCGGTCGCCGTCACTCCCGACACCAGGCCGGCGGACGCGCGGTTTGCAGCCGAATCACTCATGCCTGCCTAAGCCCAGGGTTCGCCATTACAGGCCGCCAAGGACGAACTCAACAGCATTATGCGGACAGTCATGTCCGTCTTGGGGAGAGCGGGACTTGGCGTAAATTCCCAAAAATCGGCCACCAATGTGACATCAAACGCTTAAAATTGTTGCCGTGCAACGCGACCCCCGGGACCCTATTTCACTGATGCAAAATTCTTGCTGTAATTGCGTTGGTGGAAACCATCGTCTGCGTCGTGAGCTGATGACGCCGATCGCATGGATCGCGCAAACAGGAGGAGAGTGCCGTGGCTCAAGGAGAAACAAAACTGCTCTATCCGGGTCTCGCCGGTTTCTACGAAGCTATGCTGCCGATCGCGGCAACGTTGGTGCGCATCGTCGTCGGCATTATGTTTTTGATGCACGTTGCCACCAAATTCAAAATCGGCGCCGACGCAGTCGCTGCGAACTTATTCGCCAAGAACGGCATCGAGCCGGCATTGATGTGGACATACGTCGTCATGTTCCTCGAATCGGTCGGCGGCGTCTGCTTGATCGTCGGTCTGTTCACGCGTTTTGTCGCCGCCGCGTTGGCCATCGAGATGCTGGTGGCCTTGCTGTTCGTGCATCTGCCGAAAGGGTATGCGGCCGGTGGTGGCGGATACGAGTATGTCCTGCTGATCGGGGCGGTATGCTTCGTCATCGCCATCCGCGGCGGCGGTCCTTATTCGGTTGACCGCGCCATCGGCAAGGAGCTTTAGGCGTAAATCCGAAAGCGCCGTCAGCCTCTTTGCCGCGGTGCTTCCCATCGCACTTAGTCCTTGCACTGTTCAGCGGTCGGCAGCCGGGCGAACACCGCACACGGCCGACGCAAAACTTTTGCGTAGATATACCCATCGGCCAACCAGTTCCATCCCCGATGGTTCAAACGGCGGCGACTCTGTAGGCTTCTCGGGTGCAAAGCTTCGCCTTTTTCGCCGTGCTGTTCGCCGCCGCGTGCCACGCGGGCTGGAACGCGCTGATCAAGGTCGGCCTCGATCCGTTATCGACCACCACGTTGATCGTCATCGGCGCCGCGGTCGTCAGCCTTCTTGGCCTGCCGCTCGCCGGCATGCCAACGCCTTTGGCATGGCCGTGGCTCGTCGCTTCGGCGATTATTCATGTGCTTTATTTTGCCGCCTTGATAGAGAGCTACCGTGCCGGCGATCTCGGGCACGTCTACCCGATCGCGCGCGGGTCGGCGCCGCTGTTGACGGCAACCGTCAGCGCCGTCTTCGTCGGCGAGCATCTAGCCGGGCTCGGCTGGACCGGAATCGTCACGCTCGCCGCCGGCGTGCTGCTCCTATCAGCGCGCGGCGGGCGCGACATCGTGCAGCTCGATCGGCACGCCGTCGGTTACGCGCTGCTCACAGCGCTTGCGATTTGCGCCTATTCGGTCACCGACGGCGTCGGCGTACGGCTATCGCAAAACCCGCCTTCCTACGCGCTCTGGCTGTTCGTCGCCAATGCGATCGTGCTGGTGCCCTACGCGCTGTGGCGCAATTCGAGCGGCGTAATCACGGCGGTGCGGCATTTTTGGCAGCGCGGGCTCTTCGGCGGTGCGCTGCAGGCGTTGTCTTATGGCATTGCGCTCTGGGCCATGACGCGCGCGCCGATCGCCATTGTCGCCAGCCTGCGCGAGACCAGCGTGCTGTTCGGCGCCGTAATAGCAATCTTGGTCCTCAAGGAGCCGCTGCGGATTACGCGCATCGTGGCTGCGGCTTTGATCGTCTGTGGGCTGGTGCTCATTCGTCTGCAGTGACCTAAGCATAACTGTTGCGATGGATTTGCCCTCGAACCTGCGGCATTTCAAATTGCGTTCGCTGGACGAGATCAATCTCGCGCAGCGTATTCGGCCTGTGATTTTAACCAACGTTTGGACTTTAAGATGCGGTCGTGAAGAAACGTGGTATAGTTCTTTCGTTAGCGGCGGTTGGTGAGAGTGATTGAGGCCCACTCTCAATTGCTAATGCACATTCAGAGCGACTCACGAGCGCTCGCGACCGCCGCGGGCGCTCGACCATTGCGAGGGACGGCGCGATATCGGCGCGGTGGAAGCACGCCCGTCATCTTGTGCCCGTCAGCCGCGCAGCGGCTGCGGCGGCGGCCACCGACCCCTCAGGGATTCATGCCGGGGCGTTCTGTTGGCGACGCCAGATAACTGACATCAGTGATCGCAACTAAGATCAGCGTGCCGAGCGTCGCCATGGCGAATAGCACGGCTGCTACAAGTAACCCGGCATAGACCTTCGACATTTGCGCGCCTCTTGGGGCCGAATCCCATGCATTGCCAAAGGATCACTCGATCACCTCGTCGGCGCGGGCGAGCAGTGTCGGCGCGACCTTGAGGCCGAGCGCCTTGGCGGTCTTGAGGTTGACCACCAGCTCGTACTTGGTCGGCCACACTGCCGCGCCACCGAGAAGCGCGATGAACTCGCGGCGTGTCATTCGATCACTTCGTCGGCGATGGAAAGCAGTCCTGGCGGCACTTCGATGCCGAGCGCCCGTGCCGTCTGCAGGTTGATGACGAATTCGAATTTGGTCGATTGCAGCACCGGCAGGTCGGCGGGCTTGGCGCCCTTGAGGATGCTGCCGGTGTAGACGCCGACTTGACGAAAACTGTCCGCGATGTCGGTTCCGTAACTCATCAGCCCGCCAACTGCGACAATATCACGGTTTGAAAATGATGCCGGAATCTTGTCGCGTGCTGTCAAGGTGGCAAATTGCACGGCGCGGCTGGCGAAGAAACCGCCAGGACCGACGAAGAGAACATCGGGGCGCTCGCGCGCGAGGGTGGCAAAGGCGGCATCGATCTCGCCGATCGTCGTGGCGTTGAGGATCTGGATTTGCAGCCCGATGGAGGCGGCGGCTTGCTGCACGTCCCGCAATGTGGACTTAGAGGTCCCATCGACCGGATTGACGAGCACGGCAACGCGAACAGCCTTGGGCACCAGGTCATGCAGCAGCCGCAGCCGCTTGGTCACCACTTCCTCGGTAAAAAAATTGATGCCGGTCGCGTTGCCGCCCGGCCGGGCGAGGCTGGCGACAAGACCAAGCTGGACCGGGTCTTCGCCGACGCCGAAGACGATCGGGATGGTCGCGGTCGCCGCTTTGGCCGCGAGCGCAGCCGGGCTGTTGCCGGGCGTAGCGATCACGGCCACCTGACGGCGCACGAGATCGGCTACCAGCGCCGGCAGGCGATCGTATTGGCCTTCAAGGTAGTGGTATTCAACCGTCACGTTTTGGCCTTCGACGTAGCCGGTTTCGTTGAGGCCTTTGCGAAACGCGGCCACATTGCGCGCGGAGGCTTCGAGCGACCTGGGATTAAGAAACCCGACCACCGGCAGCGCCGACTGCTGCGCCCGCGCAGCAAGCGGCCAGGTGACAGCCATGCCGCCGAGCGCGGATATGAACTGCCGCCGTCCGATGCCGCCGGTCATTCGATCCGCTCCCCATGCGACCTGCCGCTGCAATTCGGGGAAGAATATCACGACCCAACCGGCAGGTCTGGCTCCGCCATTGGCGTGACCGGCCGCCGTTCTGACAGCTCCGCCGACAATTCCGGCGCATCAGCCATCGCGTTCCGCGGCTTGCGGCCTATCGCTGTCCAACCAGGATGTCGTGTATGACGTCGAACACGCGCACGCCGAGCTCCCGCGGCATCGGCGCGAGCCACGGCGAGGCGCGCAAGCTGTCGTTGGCGTCGGAAAGCCCTTGCTGCCATCGCGCCTCCATGGTCGAGCGGCCGAACTCGAAATCCTTCAAGGCGCCCTGGGGCTCCATGGGGCGGTAGATGAGCTGCACGATATCCATCTCGGTCACACAGCCGTGCTGGTAAAGCCGTTTAGCCTGATCGGTCTGAGCCAGCTCGGACGGCAGCAATTTGTGCAGCTCGTTGATCGCATGACGCACGTCGTGCTTTTCCCGCAAAGTATCCGTTGTCGACAGCGTCCGGCTGGCATAACGAATATCCTTCTCGCGCTCGCTGACCTCATCGAGATTGGTCGGCAGCCGACCGTGGGCCGGGAACACGTCTATTTGGAAGATCAGCCGGCTACGGCGCGGATAGTAATCGACCATGTACTGCAGCGGCGTGTTGGAGTAGAGACCGCCGTCCCAATACTGCTCGCCGTCGATCTCGACCGGGGGAAAACCCGGCGGCAGCGCCCCGCTGGCCATGACATGTTCGGGCCGGATCGTCATCTGCTCGCTGTCGAAATAGGCAAAGTGGCCGGTGCGCACGTTGACCGCACCGACGCTCAATCGCATGTCCTTGACGGCGTTGATCCGATCGAAATCGACCAGCTGCTCCAGCGTGTTCTTGAGCGCGGAGGTGCTGTAGTAGCTGACCCATTTATTGGATGAAAGCCAATCCTGCGGCGGATGGGGTGCAAAAAAGCCGGGCTGGCCGAACAGGACCGCCGTCAGTGCGCTGGCCCGCTGTTGCCACGCCGCCAGAGGTCCCTGCGGCGCACTCGGCCACAGTGTGGTCGGGGCGGTGATCCCCTGCCAAAAACTGTGCAAGCGCTGCACGCGGTTCTCGGGGGCATTGCCGGCGATAATGGCCGCGTTGATCGCACCGATCGAGATTCCCGCCACCCAATCGGGTCGATATTGCGACGATGCCAGCGCCTCGTAGACGCCCGCTTGATAGCTTCCGAGCGCGCCGCCGCCCTGCAGCACCAACCCAACCTTCTTATCATAGGATGCCGGGCGTGCCGGCGCGATGTCGTCGATCATGGCGCGTCTCCGCCGCAAGTATTTGCCATGACGCGCTGCGGGATTCCCGCTCGCGCCAGGCATTTCCGGCCGCCGACAATGTAGCACGGTAAAACGGCTGCCGCCCGTTCCGACCGTAAGTAGGTCGCCTGATCCGGCGACTCTCTTCGCGGTGCACGCCGATGCAATCGCCAACGGTGAACTCAACAGCGTTATGCGTGCACTAACGGCTTGACCGGTGCGGTTCGGTTTCGCTACCGAATTGGTTGTGCTGATGCCGGCCCGGGGGGCTGAGGCGACGGCGGCCATGGTTCTTGGGCCGTACGGAGGGGCTGTCCGATGGTATTTCGGTCCGCGGTGGGATCGGGGATCGGCGCGCGCGGCCGGTCGCGCCGCGCATTTTGCGCCGGCTCGGCGCTCGGCGCCGCCGCCCTGGCGCTGGGCCTGATGGCGCCGCTTGCTGCGACGCCGTGCCTCGCCGCGGCCGCGGCCGCGGCCGGCGCGGCGGGCGCCGAGGCATCGAGCAAGATCAGAATCGCTTTTGCCGGCGATTCCATCGTCGACAATTACTGGTCCGGCATCGGCCGCATCGTCGACGCCAATCCGTGCCTGAAAAACACCATCGAGCTCGGCCGCTTCGCCAGGAACGGCACCGGCCTGACCCGCGGCGACCGGGTCTACTGGCCGCGCGAGATCAGGCGCATCGACGACGTGTTCAAGCCGACCCTGTCGGTGCTGTCGATCGGGCTCAACGACCAGCAATTCATCGTCGACGGCAACGGCGCGCGCACCGCCTGGGGCGCGCCGGACTGGACCGACAAATACCGCCACGAGGTCCACGAATTCCTCAAGGCCGCCGTCGCCACCAAGGCGGTCGTGCTCGTGGTCGGCATGCCGGCGATGCGCGAGGCGCGCGAGAACGCCGCCATCGCCGAAAAGAACGCCATGTTCGCCGAGGCCATCGCCGCGCTCGGCGATCCCAATTTGCGCTATATCGAGCCGTGGCGGCTGCACGCCTCCGGCGCCGAGACCTTTGCCTCCTACGGCCCGGACAGCAGCGGCCGGCTGGTGCAGATCCGCACCCCCGACGGCGAGCATTTCACCGTCGCCGGCGAGGATTTGGCCGCGGGCTATCTGTTCCCCAAGATCGTCGAGGCGCTCGATGCGGCGGGGAAAAATCTCGATCAATGCCTGATCAAACAGACCAAGGACGAGCAGTAGTGGTATTGTGCTGATCGGTTCACGGCACATCGCAAACGCAGATGCTGTTCCCCACCATCGAATTTGCGGTCTTCTTCGCCGTCGTTTTTCCGGTCACCTGGCTGCTCAACGCCCATAACACCTGGAAGAAGGTCTTCCTGGTGGCGGCAAGCTATTATTTCTACGCGTTCTGGCGCGTGGAATTCACGCTGCTATTGCTGGCGAGCTCGGTGTTCAATTATTTCGCGGCGTTCGCCATCGACCGTTGCAAGTATCGCGCCCGGCGCCTGACCGTACTGTGGATCGCGGTCGCCGCCAATCTCGGCCTGCTCGGCTATTTCAAATATTATAATTTCTTCGCCGCTTCCCTGATCAACGCCAGCGCCGCGGTCGGCGTCAAGCTCGATATCGGCTTCATCGAAGTGGCGCTGCCGATCGCGATCTCCTTCCTCACCTTCCACGCGCTGTCCTACATCATCGACGTCTACCGGCGGGTGCTTAAGCCGACCAGGTCGCTCATCGACATCATGTTCTATATCGGCTTCTTCCCGCATCTGATCGCCGGCCCGATCGTGCGCGCCAACAAATTTCTGGCGCAGACCGTCAGCCCGCGCGACCCCGCCAACATCAGGCTCGGGCAAAGCGTGTTCCTCATCCTCGGCGGTCTGTTCAAGAAGGTGATCATCGCCAATTACCTTGCCACCGGCTTCGTCGACGGCGTGTTCCGCGATCCCACGGCGAATTCGAGCCTCGACCTCATTTTCGGCATGTACGGCTATGCGCTGGTGATCTATTGCGACTTCAGCGCCTATACCGACATCGCCATCGGCGTCGCCAATCTGCTCGGCTACGAGTTTCCGCAGAATTTCAATTATCCGTACCGCGCGATCTCGGTGCAGGATTTTTGGCGGCGCTGGCACATGTCGCTGTCGAGCTGGCTGCGCGATTATCTCTATATCACGCTCGGCGGCAGCAAGTACGGCACCTTTGCGACCTACCGCAACATCATGATCACCATGGCGCTCGGCGGCCTGTGGCATGGCGCCAGCTGGGCGTTCCTGATCTGGGGCAGCCTGCACGGCGCGGCGCTGGTGATCGAGCGCATGCTCGGCGTCACCGGAGATCGTGCCGGCAAGCGGGGCATGTTGGCCGCGGCGTTCGGCTGGCTGGTGACGACGCAGTTCGTCTGCCTGGCCTGGGTGTTCTTCCGCGCGCCTTCGACCGACGCCTGGCTCGGCTATTTCGCCACCATGTTGAGCGGGCAGAGCTGGTCCACCAGCATGACGCCGTTCGTCGCCTTCATCTTCGCGCTCGGCGCGTTGTCGCACATCCTGCCGCCGCGCTGGCTCGAAACGCTGGAGCAGCGCTACGACGAGGCAGCGCTGCCCATAAAGGTGCTGGTGCCGTTCGCCGTCATCTATCTGATCGCGGTCGCGGCGCCGAGCGGCATCGCGCCGTTCATCTACTTCCAGTTCTGAGGATTTTTTGCGATGAAGCACGTCAACCCATCCGAGTTCGAGCGGCCGCGCTCCGCGAGCGCGCTGCGCACCGCGGCGATCGTCATCTTTGCAACGCTCCTGCTGCTCGCGGCCGCCATCCCGCAGAGCCTGGTGAACTGGCTCAACGACATGAACGGCAACCCGGTCCAGGAGACCGCGCTGGGTGGCGCCGAGGCTTTGCGGAACCTGTCGCAGCGGGCCGGCGTTGCGACCGTGTACCAGCGTGCCAGGGACATTTTCATCGCCATTGCCGGCGCGGAGCCCGATTAGGTGTGACTTTGCACCTAATTCAGGGCGGGAGTACGAAAATGGCCGCGATTTAATCGTTCTTTGACCATATTGGTCGAGAGATTAGCGGCGGGGAAGCAGCGGAAGCGGGACGAATGTCGCGTTGGAAGTGGGTGTTGGTCGGGCTGTTCGCGCTGGCGCCGTTGCCGCCGACGGCGTCGCTTGCCGGCGGCACCTATGTGCTCGGCGACAGCATCGGCGATGGTCTGGCCACCACGATGGGTTTCAGCAACCTCGCCCAGATCGGCATCCACATCCGCGGCCCCAAGGCGCTGGCGCAGATCGAGCGCACGCCGCCCGGCTCGACGGCGTATATCTTCCTCGGCACCAACGACGCCGAAGGCAGCTTGAAAAACATCGACAAGAGCATCGACGATATTCTGGACGCCGCCGCGCGCCGGAAGCTCACCGTGATCTGGGTCGGGCCGCATTGCGTGCGTAAAGCTTGGGACAAACAGGCCAGCGAGCTGGATCAAATACTGCGCAACCATCTCGCCAAAACTTCGGTCAAATATATCGGCACGCGGGATGCCGGCATCTGCTCGGGCAAATTCCTCGAGCCCGACGGTGTGCATCTCACCGCCAAAGGCTACCGCTATATGTGGGCCATGATCGATAGCGGGGTCGGCACGTCGAATACGGCCGTCGCCAGCGCGCCGCAAAAGCCGAACGACGCCGCAAAACCGGCCGATGCCAATATCACGACCGCCTCGCTCGCGCCAAAGCCGGCGCCGCCGCGCGTCGACCATCGCCTGGTCATGGAAATCCACGTCCCCGGCGCGCCGTCGGAGCCGCTGGTGTGGACCCGCAGTCAAAATTAGCGTAACGCGGAGCGTTGCCGCGACGCGTAGTATATTGTGAGCGCGTGACCAGACGGCCGCGGATTTGGGCCGTAATTTTTTGGGTCGGGATTGATGGCTCGCACGCAACGGGACCGTTTGTCGTTGGCCGCCGTTCTGCTCGGCGGCGCTTGCGTCGTCCTGGTCGCCGGCGTGCTGATCGCGGTGCTGCGCGCGCCGGCGGTGCCGCGGCCGCGCGGCTTGATCACCGTCATCGAGGAGGTGGCGCCGGCCACGATACGCCCGCCCGGCCGCGACGATGCGCGCATTCCGGAAGCCGCCGAGCCGGCGCCGCAGCCGCGCGTCGCCAGCGCGCCGCCCGCCGCTGATAGCGGCGCTGCTGCGCCGGCAATGACGCCTGCGGTGGAAACCAGCGCGCTGCCGCTGAAGTCGAGCACCAGCCCGCCGGGAAATGTCGCCGCGAAAGCGCAAGGCCAGCGCGGCCTCGTCATCCTGCAGATCGGCGACAGCCACACCGCGGCGGATTACTTCACCGGCGAGCTGCGGCAAAAACTGCAGGCGCGCTACGGCAACGGCGGCGTCGGCTATCTCGATGCCGGCAGGCCGCATATCGGCGTGCGCTCCGGCGCCATGAAAGTCACCGCATCGTCGGGCTGGACCTATCACGCGATCCAGCGCTCCGACAATATCGGCGAGTTCTGGCTGTCGGGCTTCAACGCGGTGGCGACCGCGCCGGGCGAAGCGCTGACGTTCGCGTCCGATACGCCGGTGCCGTTCGACCAGATCGAGATCGAAGCGTTGCGCCAGCCCGGCGGCGGTGCAATCGACATCAGCCTCGACGGCGCGATCAAGAGCAGCGCCGATCTCGGCGGCAGCAGCGTCGAGCCGGTGGTGTTGCGGCTGCGGCCCGACGGCGCGCCGAGCGACCGCGTCCGCCAGATCGAAATCCGCACCCGCGGCAACGGCGTCGTCAGCATCGCCAGCATCGGCATCTACCAGAAGCAAGCGGGCGTCTCGTACAACAATATCGGCTATCCCGGCGCCACCATCGACCTCGTCAACAAGTTCGACGACAAGCTGATGGCGGACAGCCTGCGCCGGCTCGATCCGCAAATCGTCGTGCTGGTGTTCGGCACCAACGAGGCGTCGAAACCCAATCTCGACGCCGCGCGCTACGAGCGCAATTACGAGAAGGCGATCGCGCGGATCCGAGCGGCGCTGCCGAACGCGCAGATCATGCTGGTCGGGCCGCCCGACGGCGCCGAGCGGCCGCCGCATTGCTTAGGAAAAGGGCCGGCCGACGCCGCCTGCCATCCGGCGCCGCCGAGCGACGGCTCGTTGTGGACAGAGCCGGCCGATTGCGACTGGCACACCATCGCGCATCTCGATCTCGTTCGCGACGTCGAGCGCAAGATCGCCGCGCGTCACGGTTTCGTCTATTGGAACTGGGCGACGATCAATCCGAACCAGTGCGCCGCCCATCAGCTGGTCGCCGCGTCGCCGCCGCTGATGACGCCGGACCACGTGCACTTCACGCCCGCAGGCTACGTCAAGGGCGCCGACCTCTTCCTCAACGCCTTGATCCCGGTCATCGAGAAGCTGCAGGTGCGGCCCAACATCACCGCCAGCAACTGATCGCCATAACGCCGGACCGTTTCAGGTCCGCCAAAACGGCTTGCTCGCCTCATTCATGGCGTCGCACCGCGTGATGCCGATGTCGCGCAGCATGGCGTCGCTCATGGTCACCAGCGTCTGCCGCTCATTGGCGCGGCGCCGCCACGTTTTCAGCAGTGCGATCAAGCCGCGACCGTCGCGGTCGCGCGCGCGCCAATGCAGGTGTTCACTCATCTGTGCCATGCTCATGGCACTCTCCTCTCATTTCAGGTTCCGTAAACCGCGCCGCCACCGTCAGGGCACGGCGGCATAGAGCGCGCCGAGGTCGGGAAGGGTCGGCGCCATAAGCGCGATGACCGCCGCCTCGGCAATCAGCACCGCCAGATACAGCGCGACGGCGATCGGCAATCCACCCGATCCCTGCAAGCCGCCGCGGTGGGCCGGCAGCGCATGCACTGCGTGGGTCATGGTCGATCTCCTTTGGTCGGCGCATTGTGCACCTGCGGCAGATTTAACGTTTCGGGCGTTTCCGAATAATCCGCGCCGTGGTAATGTTATTCATCACTGGCAGTGATAGGTGTGGCGATGCAGGACCTGCGCACTCTGGCGATTTTCGTGAAGGTGGCGGAGCGCCTGAGCTTCGTGCGCGCCGCCGCCGACCTCGGCATCACCCAGTCCGGCGTCAGCAACGCCATCAGCCGGCTCGAGGACCAGATCGGCACGCCGCTGCTCGCCCGCACCACGCGCAGGGTCAGCCTGACCGAGCACGGGGCCGCCTTCTTCGAGCGCTGCCGCCAGGCGCTGGCCGAGATCGAGGAGGCGGAGCTCGCGCTCAAGAACGCGCAGCTCAAGCCGTCGGGCAATCTGCGCATCGACATGCCGGTGTCGTTCGGCCGCATCAAGGTGGTGCCGCTTCTGGGCGCGTTCCAGGCGCGCTATCCCGACATCGCGCTGCGCGTCACCTTCAACGACCGCTATGTCGATCTCATTGAGGAGGGCATCGACGTCAGCATCCGCTTCGGCGTGCTGCAGGACTCAAGCCTGATCGCCCGCCGGCTCGGCGGCGCGCAGCTCAGCGTGGTCGGCGCGCCGCGCTATTTCGCCAAATACGGCACGCCGAAGCGGCCGGAAGATCTGGCCGCGCACAATTGCCTGGCGTTCACGTTCCGGGAAACGCGGCTCGCCCGGGAATGGCACTTTGCTCGAAGTGGCGCCCAAGGCGGCGGCGAAACGCTGCTCACGCCCAAGGGCAACATGAGTCTGAGCGACGGCGCCTCGGTGTGCGACGCCGCGCGCGCCGGCTACGGCCTGGCGCAGCTGCAGGATTTCTTCATCGACGCGCTGATCGCGCGCGGCCAACTGGTGTCCGTCCTGGACAGATTCAAACCGGCGGCGCAGCCGATCTGGCTGGTTTATCCGCAGGCCCGGCATCTGTCGCCGAAGGTGCGCGTGTTCGTCGATTTCATGGCCGGGAAATTCAAACGCGGGCGCTAGCGCCCTCCGCCGATCAGTGCCATCGAAATCGCCGGCACGTATGTGATCACCAACAGCGCTAAAAAATTCACCACCACGAACGGCAGCACGCCGCGGTAGATCATGGCCATCGGCACATTGAAGATGGCGCGGGCGGCGAACAGATTGAGCCCGAACGGCGGCAGATAAAGTCCGACGCTCAAATTGACCGCCATGATGATGCCGAAGTGCAGGGCGTTGATGCCGGCGGCTTCGACCACGGGCAGGAGCAGCGGCGTGAGGATCAAGATCGCGGCCGGCGGCTCCAAAAAACTGCCGGCGACCAGGAGCCCGGCATTGACGAACAGCAGCGTCTGCCAGTGCGGCAATTGCAGCGCGGTGATCTCGCCAATCAGCTTTTCCGGAATGCCGCTCGTGGTCATCAGCCAGGAATAGATGCCGGCGCCGGTGACGATGATCAAAATCTGCGCGATCAGATAGATCGAGTTGACGATGACCTGCCACAGGCCGGCGAGATCGATCTCGCGGTAGACGACCATGGCGACGAACAGCGAATAGACCACGGCGACGCCGGCGGCTTCGGTCGGCGTGAACACGCCGCCATAGATGCCGCCGAAGATCACCACGATGGTGCCGATCGCCCAGCTCGCGTCCTTGGTCGACGCCCAAATATTCTTCCAGCGCGCCGGCGACGACAGCGGCACCATTTTGACGCGCGCGTAGATCAGCACGTAGACCGCGTCGACGATGCCGATCAGCAGGCTCGGCAGGATGCCAGCGGTGAATAGCTTGATCGCCGAGACCTGCGCCGTCATGGCGTAGAGGATCATCGAGATCGACGGCGGAATGATCACCGCGACCGCGCCCGACGAGGTGATCAGCGCCACCGCGAAGCGCTCGCTGTAGCCGTGCCGGGTCAGCGACGGAAATAGCAGCCGGCCGATGGCGACCACGGTGCCGACGGTGGTGTGCGCCATGGCGCCGAACAGCTCCGACGACGCCACCGTGGTCACCGCCAGCGAGCCGCGCACGCCGCCGACGATGGAGACGACCCAGGTGACGACCCGGTTGGCGATGCCGCCGCGGCCCATGATCTCGCCGGCGAGGACGAAGAACGGCACCGCCAGCAGCGGAAAATTGTCGAGGCTGCCGAACATGTAGGTCTGCAGCGCCTGCGTCGGCACGTGCGCCACGAACACGAGCGCCGCCGTCGAGGTCAGGATCAGCACCACGAAGATCGGCAGCCCGGCGATCAAGAGCAGCGCCGGCAGGATGAAGTAGACGAACGTCGCCGCCATTTCAGGGCGCCCCCATTCCGTCACCCTGAGGTGCGCGGCGAAGCCGCGCCTCGAAGGGTGACGGCCCGTGCGCGAGCGGCTTGTCTCGGGCCGACATCCTTCGAGGCTCGCTGCGCTCGCACCTCAGGATGACGGTGAACAAGCACATATTCAGGGCTCGATCTCGCGGCTCGAAATCACGTCGTCGTGGCGCACGCCGTGCACGATAAGGCGCACCGCGATCAGCGAGGCCATGAGCAAAAGCCCGACCGGCAGCACCGCCTGCGGGATGACGAGGGGAATGTTGGCCATGTCGCTGCGCTGATCGAGCTCGGCCAGCATCGTCATCACCGGCCAGGCGAACACCGCCAGCATCACGCAGGTGGCGATGGTGACCAGATCGGAAAAAATCTCGAACGCCTCGCGGGCGCGCGGCGGCAGCAGCGAAACCACGACGTCCATGCGGATGTGGCGGCCGAGCCAGCCGACCGGCCCGGCGGCGAGGAACACCGCGCCGATCATCAGAAACAGCATGGTCTCTTCGGCCCACGGGATCGACACCGCGAGGAAGTAGCGGCCGATGATGTTGGCGAAGTTGATGGCGACGCTTAAGACCAGCATGCAGCCGGCGGCGATGCGCAGCGCGGTCATCAGCCCATGGGCGGAGCGGCTAAGGATTTCTCTTATGCTCATGCGCTGTTCCCGTCACCCTGAGGTGCTCGGCGCACACCGCCGAGCCAGCCAAGTCGGCAATTGCCGACTTGGACAACTGAAAATTCGAAATCGGGAAGACCGATTTCGCTGGGGCGACGGCCCCAGCGCCTCGGCCGGCATCCTTCGCGGCCCGCCTGCGGCGGGCGCCTCAGGATGACGGATTACTCAGTTCTTCGCCGCCGCGGCGCGCACCTTGAGCAGCATGTCGTGCACTGCCGGCTGATCCTTGGTGGCCTCGTCGGCGACCGGATCGAGCAGCGTCTTCATCTTGGCGAGGTCGGCGGCGGACAGCCGGTGCACGGTGCCGCCGAGCCCGTTCCATTGCTGCTCCAACTGCTTGGTGAAGTCGAACTCCCAGGCTTGCGTCTTAACCTGCACCGGCGCGCCGCTGGCGACCACGATCTTCTGCAGGTCGCCCGGCAGCGTATCGAGCCAGGCCTTGCTGACAACGACGATCGAATTGATGAAGGTGTCGTTGGTGACGGTGATGGTCTTGATCAGGTCGTTCATCTTGAACGCGACGAACACCGACAGCCCGGAGATGGTGCCGTCGATGGTGCCCTGGTCGAGCGCCGGCACCACTTCGGACAGCGGCATGCCGATGCCGGTGGCGCCGAGCTTTGCCATCTTCTGCCGCTCGAGCTCGGTGCCGTTGATGCGCAGCTTCTTGCCGGAGAAATCGGCCAAGGTCAGGATCGCTTTCTTGGCGCCGTAATTGGAGGCGCCGAGCCCCAAAGTGGCGATGCCGACCATGCGCTTGGGCGCCACCAGATCGAGCATGGCCTTTTCGATCGCCGGATCGTGGATGGTGGCCGCGGCATTGGTCTCGCTCGAAAACAGCATCGGCGCCGAGAACACGCCGAAGCGCGGATCGATGCCGACGAAGAAATCGACCGGGCCGGCGTAACCCTGGATGGTGCCGAGCTGCACGCCCTCGATCTCGCGCGGGATCGGGCCGAGCTGGCTGTTCGGATAGATCTGCACCTCGATGCGGCCGCCGGACGCCTTCTCGACCTCTTCCTTGTAGAATTTGAGGAACTGGTGCTGCCCCTCGTTCATGGTGGCGCAGCCGAATTTCATCACGAAATCCGCGGCCGCAGCCGGGGCGGCTGGCGATAGACTTACAAGCGCGGCTGCGGCCGCAACAGCGAAAAGCTTTCCGGTCATGGTCCCCCCAAAGGATTGTTGGTGCGATCGGGCTGATTTTGCGGCTTGGCCGCTTTGGCTTGTTCGGGGACTATAAAGGGCCGGCGGACCTTGCCAAGGGCGGGTAAAGCATCACTTCGTCGCAACTGATCGGATGGCGGCCTTGATCGCATGGACGCTGGTTGTTCGCGCCGACGATCTTGTCAAGGACGGCGCCATCAGCGCGGTTACGCGCGTCTTCGACGCGCTACGGCGCCGCCGCCTCCGGCGGTCTACGATCCTTGACAAGGTCATCAACGCGAACAGAGTGTTGTCCAAGCGATCAAGGCCGCTTTCTGGGCCTTCTAATTTCACGGGCGGGGGAAATGGCAGACACGGTTGCAGGCGCCGGCGGCACGATCCACCGCGGCCTGAAAAAAGGCGCCATCTCGTTCTGGTCGAACGTCGTCATCGGCGTCGCCTCGACCGCGCCAGCCTATTCGCTCGCCGCGGCGCTGCCGGCGATGGTGGCGGCGGCGAAATTCGGCGTGCCGGCGATCCTGATCACAGCCTTCGTGCCGATGCTGTGCATCGCGGTCGCCTATTATCACCTCAACCACGCCGACCCCGATTGCGGCACCACATTCTCCTGGGCGACGCGCGCCATCGGGCCGTATAGCGGCTGGATGGGCGGCTGGATCATCCTGGCCACCGACATTCTGGTCATGCCGGGCCTGGCGCAAATCGCCGGCACCTATTCGTGTCACCTGTTCGGCTTCGACCAGCCGCCGCTGTTTGCGGTGACCGCGATCGGCGTCGCCTGGATCGTGGCGATGACCGCGATCTGCTATCTCGGCATCGAGCTCTCCGCGCACACGCAAAAAATCCTGCTCGGCGCCGAGGTCGCCATCCTCATCGTGTTCGCCGCGGTGGCGTTGGGAAAAGTCTATTCCGGCCACGCCGACGGCACCCGCGTCGCGCTGGGCTGGTTCGATCCGTTCACCGTCGACAGCGCGGGCGATTTCACCACGGCCATGCTGGTCGCGGTGTTCATCTATTGGGGCTGGGACACCGGCGCGGCGGTCAACGAGGAAACCGAGGACCCGCATGGCGCGCCGGCGCGCGCCGCCGTGCTCTCGACCGTTCTGCTGGTCGGTCTTTATGTGATCGTCGCCGTCGCCGCGGTGGCCTTCGCCGAACCGGGGCTGGAAAAATTCAACGGCGACGATTTTTTGGCGCCGCTGGCGACCGACGTGCTCGGCTCCGGCATCGGCAAGCTGTTGATCTTCGCGGTGTTGACCTCGGCGGCGGCCTGCACCCAGACCACCATCCTGCCGTCGGCGCGCACCGCCATCTCCATGGCGCGCATGGGCGCGCTGCCGCAACAATTTGGAAAAATCCACCCGCGCTACCTGACGCCGAGTTTTGCCACGCTGGCCATGGGCGCGGTCTCGATCGCCTGGTATCTCGGCCTGGTGTTCATCTCCGACACCAACGTGCTGACCGATTCCGTCACCGCGACCGCCATCGGCATCGCCTTTTATTACGGCCTGACCGGCGTCGCCTGCGTGGTCTATTACCGGCACGAGCATCGCAAAGGCGTGAAGAATTTCCTGTTCTACGGCGCGCTGCCGGCGCTCGGCGCCCTCATCATGCTGGCGCTGCTCATCGCCGCCTGCATTACCTATTCCGACCCGAGCCAGGACAAGACCACGATCCACGGCATCGGCGCGCCGCTGGTATTCGGCTTAGGCGCGATCGTGTTCGGGGTGATCCTGATGATGCTGATGCGGCTCGTGTTGCCGGATTTTTTCAGGCGGAAGCGGGAGGTTTTCAAGCCGGGGTGTGTGGCGCAGGCGTAGGGCGAGCAAAGCGAAGCGTGCCACGCCGTCCTGAGTCGCGTGGGCACGGCGCTGAGCCTGTCATCGCACCGCGCTTCGCGCGGACCCGTTGGCGCCTTTGCTCACCCTACGCGCTTTGGCGGTCCGGTCTCCACCACTGCTCTTGCCCGCATGTGAAGCAATAAGAGCCCTGGATCAGCGTGACCGCCCCGCCGGCTGTCGCGGCGCCGGCCGCCTCCAAGGCGTCGTCGGTGACTTCATCGGTGCAAGCTTCTTCGTCGCGCTGTTTCATCGCAATTGCTGCTCGCGAAATGCCTCATAGGTCGGGTCATGGCGCCGATAGTATAAGCAAAAGTCTCACATTCGCGAATCTTTTCCCAGGCTGGAAGCTAATTGCCGCTCCGGGAATTTTTCTCAGGCGTCCGAACCCCCTCACCCCAACCCTCTCCCCTCCGGGGAGAGGGAGCGCGCGAGCGTCGCGGCCCTGTCTTTCTGCTCGCGCGCCGATCCCCGCGGCCCGCTATCGCGGGCGAGGATCAGATCAGCGGGCGCTGCGGCAGCTCTTCGTCGAAATATTGGCCGATCTTTTCCAGCACGCGCGGATTGGTCAAGGTCAGCGAGCCGTTCATGCGGTTGAACATGCCCATTTTGCGCAGCCGCGCCAGCGTCTTGTTGGTGTGCACCAGCGACAGGCCGAGCGCGTCGGCGATGTGCTGCTGGGTCAACGGAAACAGGAACGTGTCATCGACCACGAGGCCGAGCGCCTTGGCGCGCTTGTAGAGCATGACGATCAGCGCCGCGGTGCGCTCGAGCGCGGTGCGCCGGCCGGCGCTCATGAGGTTCTCGTCGACGTGGCCTTCCTCGCGCGCGCCGAGCCAGGCGACGTCGAACGCGAGCCCCGGCATTTCGCCGAACAACGCCCAGACCTTGCGGCGCGGCAACAGGCAGAGCTGCACCTCGGTGAGCGCCTCGATGCCGTGCTGCGCGGCGTCGAACATGGCGGCCTGCAGGCCGACCAGATCGCCCGGCAAGAGGAAATTCAAGATCTGGCGGCGGCCGTCGGCCAGCACTTTGAAGCGAAACGCCCAACCGGAATAGAGCGTGTAGATTTCCGGTGAGTCGTCGCCGGCGCGGATGATCTCGGCGCCCGCCGGCAGCACCAGGTGGTCGCGCTTGATCTCGTTGATGGCGCCGAGCTCGTTGGTGGTGATCGGCTTGAACAAACCGCAGGCGCGCAAATGGCATTCAAAACATGGAACGTGCATGGCCTGAAATAGCGAAGTGTTGCAGCGGGGAATTTTCTCAAGTCGCAAGTTTTTGCTGCCGCTGACAATCGACGCCAGCGGCTGCGCACGGAACACATGATCAAGCGCGGGCGCCGGGAATGGTTCCAATGCCCGATAAGTGGCGGTGACTTTTGAGAAAACCGGCCAGGTCGCTTCGCCGCAGCGCGCCAGATTGCCGTTGTCCGGCCGGCGGCGATCCTCTAACGTCCGGGCCGGCAGAGCCGCCAAGCCGACAACAAAAACGCCGAAAAGGCCAAAAAAGCGGCCGGCTGCAGGGAGGGTGAACGACATGCGCTTTTCAATATGCTTGATGCCGACCGCGGCCGCTGCGGCCGCCGCCGGCATGTTCGCTCTGGCGCTGTGGTCGGGCGCCGCGCAGGCGGAGGACAAGACGTTCCTGATGAAGATCTCGACGCCCACCATCAACGACGTGCCCGACACCTTCGCCAAGAATTTGGGCGCGGCGCTGGAAAAGGATTCCGGCGGCCGCATCAAGGTCGAGGTCTACCCGGCGAGCCAGCTCGGCTCGATCCCGCGCCAGATCGAAGGCACGCAGTTCGGCGCCATCCAATGCGAGGTCGTGCCGCCCGAGTTCTTCGTCGGCATCGACGAGCGCTTCGAGGTGATGGCCGCCCCCGGCCTGGTCGATTCGCTGCCGCACGGCCAGAAGGTGGCCGCCGACCCGGCGGTGCTCAAGCTGATGCTCTCGCTCGGCGCCGACAAGGGGCTGCACGGCGTCGGCATGTTCATGGCCGAACCCGCTACCGTCGTTTCAAAAAATCCGATCCGCCATCTCGCCGACTTCAAGGGCAAGAAGATACGCATCTTCGCCTCGCAGTTCCAAAGCACCGCGTTCGAGCGGCTCGGCGCGACGCCGGTGGCGATGACGCTGGGCGATGTTCTGCCGGCATTGCAGCAGGGCGCCATCGACGGCGCCGTCACCGGAGTCGGACCCGTCACCCATATGCATTTCCAGGACGCGGCCAAGTACGTCACATTGACGAACCAGTCGGCGATCTACCTGATGGTCGAGATCAGCCGAAAATGGTACGACAGCTTGCCCAAGGATTTGCAGCAGCTCGTCGACAAGGACGCCGCGGCGCAGGCCGCGGCCATCGGGCCGTGGGCGGCCGATCACCGCAAGACGGTCGAACAGACTTGGGCCTCCAGCGGCGGCGAACTCATCAATCTGCCGGCCGACGAGCAAGCGACTCTGATGAAGACCCTCGGCGATGTTGGCCGCGACGTGTCGAAGGCCAAGCCGGCGCTCGCCGCGGCCTATCAGATCGTGACCGACGCGGCACGGCGGACCAAATAGGCGCGGCGCCGGTTCGGCTGTCGCCAGAAGGGGGAACGATATGCAGCTGGCAAAACGCAAAATCCTCGCGGCGGCGCTGCTTGCCGCCGCCGCGGCGGTCTTGGCATCGACGTGCGGCACGGCGCGCGCCGACGATAAAACCTATGTCATGAAGATCGGCACGCCCACGGTCAACGACACGCCGGAGGAGTTCAGCCGGCTGTTCACCGCCATGGTGGAAAAGGATTCCGGCGGCCGCATCAAGACGGAGCTCTATTCGGCCAGCAAGCTCGGGCCGATGGCGCGCGAGATCGAAGGCCTGCAATTCGGCTCGATCGAATGCGCGATCATGCCGCCGGAGTTTTATGTCGGCGTCGACGAGCGCTTCGAAGTGCTGGCGACGCCCGGGCTGGTGGATTCGCTGGCCCACGGCCAACGCATGGTGGCCCAGCCCGACGTGATGAAAATGATGCTCGCGCTCGGCGCCGACAAGGGGCTGCACGGCATCGGCCTCTACATGGCGCTGCCGTCGACGCTGATTTCAAGGACGCCGATCCGCCAGCTCGCCGACCTCAAAGGCAAGAAGATCCGGGTGTTCGCCTCGAAATTTCAAACCGAAGCGTTCGACCGGCTTGGCGCGACGCCGGTGGCGATGAGCCTGGGCGACGTCTTAACCGCGGTGCAGCAGGGCACCATCGACGGCGCGATTTCCGGCATCACCGTGTTCAACGCCATGCATTTTCAGGACGCGGCGAAATACGTCACCGAGATCAATCAGCCGGGCATTTTCCTCGTCATCGAGGTCAGCAAACGCTGGTACGAGGCGCTGCCCAGGGATTTGCAGGAGATCGTCGATCGCGACGGCGCCGCGGCGTCGGTCGCCATCAATCCGTTCGCCGCCGGCTTGTACCAGAAAGCGCGCACGTCATGGACCGAGCATGGCGGCGAGCTGATCAGCTTCCCGGCCGGCGAGCAGGCGGCGATGATGAAAACCCTTGCCAGCGTCGGCGAGGATGTTGCCAAGCCCAAGCCGCAACTGTATGAGGCTTTTAAGCTGGTGAACGACGCCGCAAAGCGAACGCGATAAGCGGTTGTCGATCGGCGCCCGGGCTCGGGCGCCGCAGAAAGTCGCAAGTGCCGATAGCACGTAGGGCTCGATTGGGGGTCGACATGGTGCTCACCGGACGTGGAAATGCGACACGGGTTGCCGCTGCCGCCGCCATCGCCGCTGCGTTGAGCTTGTTGCCGCCCGCGATGCCGGGCGCGCGCGCCGCCGACGACAAGCCCATCGTGATGAAGATCGCGATGGCGACGCTCGACGACGTGCTGCATCAATACGCCAAGAACTTTGCCGCCGCGGTCGAGAAGGATTCCGGCGGCCGCATCAAGGCCGAAATCTATCCGGCGAGCCAACTGGGCTCGATCCAGCGCCAGGCCGAAGGCGTGCAATTCGGCGCCATCCAATGTCAGATCGTGGCGCCGGAGTTTTTGGTCGGCATCGACGAGCGCTTCGAAGTGCTGACGGCGCCCGGCCTGGTGACGTCGATGGCGCAGGGCCAGCGGCTGGCCGCCGATCCGGCGGTGCGCAAGCTGATGCTCGGGCTGGGCGCCGACAAAGGGCTGCATGGCACCGCGCTGTTCATGGCGACGCCGTCCTCGGTCATCGCCAAAGCGCCGATCCGAAATCTCGCCGACTTCAAGGGCAAGAAGATCCGTATCTTCGCTTCGCAATTCCAGGCCGTGGCGATGAAGCGGCTCGGCGCCACGCCGAAGCCGATGACGTTGGCGGAGGTGCTGCCGGGCTTGCTCGACAATTCGCTGGACGCCGCCGTTTCCGCGCTCACCGTCTTCGAACCCATGCATTTCGAGAGCGCGGCGAAATACGTCACCGAGATCGGCCAGCCGGCGATCTTCGGCGTCGTCGAGCTCAGCAGGAAATGGTACGATTCACTGCCCGCCGACCTGCAGCAAATCCTCGACAAGGACGCAGCTGCCGAGTCGGTGGCGATCAATCCGCAGGCGATCGCGATCGATGACGGCGCCCGCAAGGCCTGGCTGGCGATCGGCGGCGAATTGATCAGCCTGCCGGCCGAGGAGCAGGCGGCCCTGCTCAAAATCGTTGCAGGCGTCGGCGACGAGGTGTCGAACGCCAAGCCGGAGCTCAGCGCCGCCTATAAAATCGTCACCGAGGCGGCGCAGCGCATGCGTTAGTATCTTGTTGGAGCATGATCTTTTCGGAAAACCGGTGACCACTTTTCCGGATCATGCTCTAGATTTCCGTTGTCGCGGGGAGGGCGATCATTTAACGTCACGGCCGGACGCAAAGGGGTGGGGAACCCGGTCCTGGGGATCGGGCGCGGCAGTCCGTCACAAAGAAAAAAATCCGCCATCGGCGCAATATCAAAGCCATCCGGGACGTTCTTGGAGAAGAACTCGGCGGTAGTGCGATGGGTATGTTTCAGCCTGGGCCGGATCAGAGGGAGTAGAACATGCAGTTCGGAAATCGTGCAATTTTTGCGCGTGCGGCGAGCGCCGCCGGCGCAGCGGCCTTGGCACTGATACTGACGTTCGGCGCCGCGCAGGCGCAGGACAAGTCCTACGTCATGAAGATCACGCTGCCGACCATCAACGACGCGCCGCATCAAGCGGCCAAAGACTTCGCCGCCCTGGTCGAGAAGAATTCCGGCGGCCGCATCAAGGCCGAGGTCTATCCGGCGAGCCAGTTGGGCTCGATCCCGCGCATGATCGAAGGCACCCAGTTCGGCGCCATCCAGGTCGCGGAAATTCCGCCTGAATTCATTGTCGGCGTCGACGAGCGCTTCGAAGTGATGGCGGCGCCGGGCCTGGTCGATTCCATCGAGCACGGCCAGCGCGTCGCCGCCGATCCGGCGGTGCGCAAGCTGATGTTGGGACTTGGCGCCAACAAGGGACTGCACGGCGTCGGACTCTTCATCGCGCAGCCGTCTTGCGTTATCGCGAAAGCCCCGATCCGGCATCTCGCCGACTTCAAGGGCAAGAAGATCCGGGTGTTCGCCTCGCAATTTCAGACCGTGGCCTTCGACCGCCTGGGCGCGACCCCGGTGGCGATGACTTTGGCCGACGTGCTGCCGGCGCTGCAACAAGGCGCCATCGACAGTTCCATTGCCGGCATCGGGCCCTTCGTCCATCTGCACTTCGTCGATGCCGCGAAATACGTCACCGAGACCAACCAGCCGGCGATCTTTTTGGTCTTCGAAGTCAGCCAGAAATGGTACGACACCTTGCCGAAGGACCTGCAGCAGGTCGTCGACCAGGCCGGCGCCGCGGTGTCGACGTCGATCAATCCGGTGGCGCTGAAAATGTATCAGGAGCAGCGCAAGGCCTGGACCGACGCCGGCGGCGAATTGATCAGCCTGCCGCGCGACGAGCAGGCGGAGATGATGCATCTGTTCTCGAGCGTCGGCGATGACGTGTCCAAGACCAAGCCCGCCGTCCGCGAGGCCTATCAGATCGTGAGCGACGCGGCCAAGCGCACCCGCCAGGCACCGAGCCAATGATCTGAAAGCCGTGTTGCGGGTGCGGCCATGATGGAGACTATCGTCAACGGCGTGCGTTGGCTCCTCGTCGTCACCCGCGCGGCGGCCGGGATTTGTTTGCTCGCCAGTGTGGCGGTCAATTTCGCCAACATCATCGGCCGCTACTTCTTCAGCGTCTCGATCCCGTGGGCGGAAGAGATCATGCTCTTCCTCATGGTCGGCTGCGTGTTCACCGGCTGCTGCGCCGTCGCCTGGGAGGGACGGCAGATCCGCATGGATGTCGTCGTCAGCATGTTGCCGCTGCAAGTGCGCCGGTTTCTGGCGCTGTTGTCCGAACTGGTGATGATCGCGACCGCGGCCGCGGTCACCGTTTTCGCCTGGCCGGTGATCGCCCAGCTCGCCGCGTTCGACGAGCGCAGCCAGGCGGCGAACTTTCCGCTGGTCATCCCGCAGGCGATGATCCCGATCGGCTACAGCTTGATGGCGCTGCTCGTCGCGGTGCGGCTCATGCAACGGCCGTCGCGCGGCTCCGGCGCCTCCGGCGCCGACGCCTCGCACTAGGGGCGGCGGCGATGGCCTATTTCGTCTTCTTCGCGCTGCCGATCATCCTCCTCGTCATCGGCTTTCCGATTTTCCTGATCCTGCTGGTGACCTCGATCGTCGCGGTGCTGACGGTTGCCGACGTGCCGACCGAGGCGATCCAGACCTACATGTTCGGCAGCCTGGATAATTTCCCCCTGCTGGCGGTGCCGTTCTTCGTGCTGGCCGGCGAGGTCATGGCGCAGGGCGGCATCGCCCGCCGCGTCATCGCCATGGTCATGGCGATCGTCGGCGGCATGCGCGGCTCGCTCGCGGTGACGACGGTGGCGGCCTCCGAACTGTTCGGCGCCATGTCGCATACCGCCGTCGGCACCGTGGTGGCGATGGGCCGCATGATCTATCCGGCGCTCAAGGAAGGCGGCTACAACGACCGCTTCGCCGTCGGTCTCATCGCCTCCTCGGGCGCCATTGCCGTGGTCATTCCGCCGTCGATCGCCATGATCCTTTACGCCATTTCGGCGGAGCAATCGGCGGTGCTGCTGTTCACCGCGGGCATTTTGCCGAGTCTGCTGATCGGCATCATCGACGCCGCCTATGTGATGGGCTACGCCAAGCTGAAGGGCGTGCCGCTCGGCACCCGCGCCCATTGGGCGACGATCTGGAAAACCAGCAAGGACGCCAGCTGGGCGGTCGGCTCGCTGGCGGTGATCTTCGGCGGCATCTATGGCGGCGTGTTCACGCCGACCGAAGCCGCCGGCGTCGCGGTGGTCTATTCGCTCGCTGTCACCATCTTCGTCTATCGCGAAGTCGATCTCGCCGGGCTGTGGCGCATCCTGATGGCGTCGGCGTTTCTGATCTCGCAGATCCTCCTGATCGTGACGTCGGCCGGCATCTATTCGTGGCTGCTGACGACCAGCGGCATCCCGCAGCAGATCGTGGCGTCGATTACCGCCTTGCAGATGCCGCGCTGGGAGCTTTTGCTCATCCTCAATGTCGGCCTATTGCTCGCCGGCAGTTTCCTCGAGCCGCCGGCGGCGATCCTGATCTTGACGCCGCTGCTCTTGCCGATCGTGCGCGGCGTCGGCGTCAATCCGATTCACTTCGGCATCATCGTGGCGGTCAATCTCAGTCTCGGCATGTACACGCCGCCGTTCGGGCTCAATCTGTTCTCCTCCCAGGCGATCTTCGAGGCGCCGCTGAGCAGGATTTATCTCGGCGTGTTGCCGTTCCTGCTGGTCAATTTCATCGCCTTGATGATCATTACGTACATACCGGAAATCTCATTGGTGCTTGTGAACCATTAGTTTCAAATCGCGCGTAAGTTCCGCGCGCGTCTTTTCCGGAACCAACAGGACTGAGCTTCGTTGCCGCTTTGCGGGGTCATCCCGCGATCAGGAGGACGTTCTCAATGGCGAATATGAATCAAAATCAAGGCGGGCAGCAGGGTGGTCAGCAAGGCGGCCAAGGCGGCCAACAGGGCGGCCAGCAGAAACCCGGTCAGCAGCAGCAGGATCCGGGCCGTCAGGGCGGACAGCAGGGCGGTCAGCAGAAGCCCGGCCAGCAGGGTGGCCAGCGCTAACGGCGTCTAAAAGTTCGCTCGAAAGGTCCCCCGGCTGCGCTGGGGGACTTTTTTCATCGCTATTCATTGTTATCTGAGAGCCGTCATGGCGCGTGATTCGCCGGCCGGGGCGGTGACATGAAACTTTTTCGATGCCAATTCTGCGGACAATTGCTCTATTTCGAAAACACCAAATGCGAGAAATGCGGACGCCGTTTGGGCTACATTCCCGGCGCCGAAATTTTGTCCGCGCTCGAGCCCGAAGCCGACACTTGGCGCGCGCGCGCCACCAAGGGCAAGCTCTACCGCTTCTGCGCCAATGCCGATTTCGGCGTCTGCAATTGGCTGGTCGACGCCGACAGCGCCGATAAATTCTGCGTCGCCTGCCGGCATAACCGCACGATTCCCGACACCTCGATCGACCGCAATGTCGTGGCCTGGCGCAAGATCGAGCTTGCCAAGCACAGCCTGTTTTACACGCTGCTCAAGCTCCGGCTGCCGCTCGACGGCCGCCCCGACCGGGACGAAGCCGAGCGCGAGCGCCTGACTTTCGATTTTCTCGCCAGCGCGGCGATGCCGGGCGCAAATGCCGTCATGACCGGCCACGACAACGGCCTGATCACGGTGGCGCTGGAGGAGGCCGACGACGTCGAGCGGGAAAACCGCCGCGCCGCCATGCACGAGCCTTATCGCACGCTGCTCGGTCACTTCCGCCACGAGGTCGGACATTATTACTGGGACGTGCTGGTCCGCGACGGCGGTCAATTGGACGGCTGCCGCGCGGTGTTCGGCGACGAGCGGCTTGATTACGGGCAAGCGCTGCAGAATTACTACGCCGCGGGCGCGCCGGCGAACTGGCAGGACAATTACGTCAGCGCCTATGCGACGGCGCATCCATGGGAGGATTTCGCCGAAACCTGGGCGCATTACCTGCACATCGTCGACGCCTTGGAGATGGCGCGCGCCTTCGGCATTTACGTCAATCCGCCGCTGGCCAAAGAAGGCGAGCTGGAAGCCGAAGTCGATTTCCAGCCCTATCGCGCGCCCGACGTGCCGACCCTGGTCGAGACCTGGATTCCGCTGAGCAACGCGCTCAACGCGCTCAACCGCACCATGGGCCAGCCCGACGTTTATCCGTTCATTCTATCGCCGGCCGTGATCAAGAAGCTCGGCGCCATCCACGATCTCATTCACGGCGACGGAATTGCAGTGACGCCGTAATCTCAGTTCGCCGGCCAGACGCCGACGGTCTCGTCTTCGCTGCCGGAGGCAAGGCGGCGGCCGTCGGGCGAGAATGCCAGCGCCCGGACGGCGCCTTTGTGTCCGGTGAGCGTGCGCAGCAACTGTCCGCCGTCGGCATCCCAGGCGAGGATGGCGCCGTTGCTGCCGCCGGCGAGAATGCGCTTGCCGTCGGCGGAGAACGCCAGCGAACCTACCGCGTCGGACTCCGTTGTGAGCTTGCGGATCAGCTGGCCGGTCGCCGCGTTCCAGACGAACACCGCATTGCCGCTGCCCGCCGCGGCAATCCGCTTGCTGTCGGGCGACACCGCGACCGCGAGAAGCGGGCCGGAGTGGTCGGTGAGCGTTCCCAGGAGCTGCCAGGTCGTGGCGTCCCAAACCCGCACCGTGCCGTCCTTGCTCGCGGAAACAATCGCCTTGCCGTTCGGATAGAACGCCACGGCCGTGACCACGTCGCCGTGGCCGCGCAGGATGCGCAAGAGTTCGCCGGTCTCGTCGTTCCAGATCTTGACGGTGGAATCGGCGCTGCCGGAGACGACGCGCGTACCGTCGGGCGATATCGCGATCGACCACACCGCGGGCGGCACTTCCCACGAATAGGTCTGCTCGGCGCGCAACTTGCGGATCGGCTGGCCGGTATCGGCGTCCCAGACCACGATGGCGCGATCGAAACTGCCGGAGATGACGCGCTTGCCGTTCGGCGTGAACGCAACCGACAGCACCGCGTCGGAATCGCCGGTGAGCGTGCGCAACAATTGCCCGCTGCCGGCCGCCCAGAGCTTGATCGATTTGTCGAAGCTTCCCGAGATCAGCGTCTGCCCGCTGGGCGAGAAGGCGACCGACGTCACTATGCCGGTATGTCCCGGCAGCGTGAGCAGGCGCTGGCCCAGATTGCTCGAGCCGCCCGACAAGCCGAACACCAGCGCGATCAGTGCCGCGACCGCAACCGCGCCGGCGATCCCGAGCCGCAGCATGCGTCCCTGCTGATTTGCCGGCCACAGCGTGTCGCGCCAGTCGCCCGCCGCCGTCGAGGTCGACATGAACGAGACGGGCTTGGCGGCGCTGTCGTCTTTCGCGGCCGCTTCGGTTGCCGGCGCCGCAGCGCGGCTGCCGGTATCTTTCTTGCGCGGAGCTTCGGCGGCGGCGGCCGCCTGGCGCTCCGCCGTGCTCGGCTTCGGCGGCGGCGTCGGGGCTTTGGTTTCGCGGCTCGGCGGCGACTTCGGCGCCTGCTCGAGGATCGCGTCCATGGAGCGGATCAACCGGTCCATGTGATAGTCGAAGTCCTGGCCGGTATCGACCTTCACCGCGTTGCGGAAGGCAAAGTCCTTCAAGCTCGGCGGCAACTGGTCGGAGTTCGGCATTTTGGTCGAGCCGATCAGCACCGGGATGAGCGGCACGCGGCGGCGCAGCGCGGTCTCGACTTCGACGCGAACCGGATCGGATTCTTCGTGGATGCGGTCGGCGCCGCCATCGGACGCCATGCCGAGCCATTGCGGTCCGACGATGGCGAGAAGGATATTGGTCTTGAGCAGGGTCTGGTTGATATGGACGCGAAAATCGATGCCCGGGGGAATATCGTCGATGTCGCGGAAGATCGCTTCCTTGCCGTAATGGGCGATCAGCCGGTCGAAAATCCGGCCGGTCATCGCCTCGGAATCCGCGCGGCGGTAGGAGATGGCGATCTTGGGCATCAGAGCCGGTCCTGCCGGGTATCGAGCATTCTGACCTCTGAGGTCTCCTATCGCCCGCCGCACACCAGCGTGCTCGGCCGGCCTATAGCATGGCCCGGCGCTGGAGGCGGCGAGACATGCAAGACGTCGTTACCGGCCACGGCGCCGGCTTTTGAGAATTGAGATCGCGCCCGGCCTTTGCCCAGGCTCATGGCCCGATTTAAGCTGTGCGACGCCCAACCCTCAAGCCTAAGATTCCGGTTGTTTTCTTTTGCTGTCAATGCCTTGTCTGACGCCTCGGCGCGCCGCCCGGTTGATTGCTAAAAACCGATTCATCGGGCAATATCCGCGGCCTAAAACAGGAAAAAAGCTGCGGTCGATTCGGAGCGGGAGACGGCAATGCGCGGGATCGGCAAATCCTCGATGTGGACGGCTGCGGGTTTTGCGTTTGTATCCGGCGTTGTGCTGCTGCAGCCGACGCAAGCTTCGGCCCAGTTCAACATCGAAGGCATCATTCGCGGCGCCCTCCAGCAGCAGGGCTGCTGCTATGGCGGCGGCGGGTATTACCGCAGTCGGTCGTCGGGCTCCGGCGCGACCCGCCACGTCAAGAGTCATCAGAACGACGATTCCGCTCCGGTCGACAAGACCAAGGAAAAGGACGCCACCCAGCTGGACGTGCCGAACAACAGCGTCGCCAGCGAGCGGCAACAGTCATCGGCTCCGGCACCGTCGCAACCCGACAGCTCGACGCGGCAAACCAGCGCAGCGCACGGCAGCGACGACCAGCCGGCCTTCGCGCCGTCGCGCTGATCCAAACCTTTATTGTTTGACGGAGGCGAGCCGGTCCAGCGCACGTTGCGCTTCGACGCTGCCGTTGCGGACGGCCTTGGTGTATTGGTCGATGGCGGTCTGATTGTTTTGATCGACGCCCAGGCCTTTTTCATACATGTAGCCAAGCCGGGCTTGGGCGTCGGCGAATTGCTGGTCGGCGGCTTTGCCGTACCAGATGAGCGCCTTGGCATAATCCTTGTCGATGCCGTGGCCGAAGAAATACATGTCGCCGAGATTCTTCTGCGCCTTGGCGAAACCCTGATCGGCCGCTTTCTGAAACCAGTCCAGCGCCTGCTTGTCGTCTTCCGTGACGCCATTGGTGCCGGTGGAGTAGAGGATGCCCATCAGATTCTGCGCCTCGGCATAGCCGTGCTCGGCGGCGCTGCGATAAAGCTGCACGGCCTTGGCCGGGTCCTTGGTGGTGCCGAGGCCTTTCTCGTACATGTAGCCGAGCCGGTATTGCGAGTCGGGCGCGTCCTGCTGCGATGCCTTCAAATACCAGGACAGCGCATCGAGATAGCTTTGCGCTAGCCCGCCGCGGCCGAAGAAATACATGTCGCCGAGATTGGTCTCGGCCTTGGTGAAGCCCTGGTTGGCAGCCTTGCGGTACCACTCGACGGCTTTGACGTCGTCGCGCGGCAGGCCGTCCTCGCCTTGGGCATATTTGACGCCGAGCTGGTTCTGCGCCGCCGGGTCGCCGCGATTGGCCGCGGCCACGGTGCCGGCAAGCGGGCCGGCCAGCGCCGCCGCCTCGGCCGGGTTCGCAGGACTCGGTGCCGGCGCGGGCGCGGGCGAAACTTTCACTGTTTGCGGATTGACGGCAGGCGGCACTGAAGCCGTCTGCGTCCCCCCGGGCGGATTTGGCGCGATCGAGGTCGGCGGCGACGACGAATGAAAATAGAACAGGACGCCGATGACGGCGAACGCCACCACGGCGGCCGCGCCGCCGCCATAGACCGCGGCACGCAGTTCCGGCGCCAGCCCGGGAATGTTCGGCAGCCTGTCGAAGGCCGAGCGCTGCGCCGGCGCGATCTGGATCGGATTGGCCGGGGTCTCGATCAGCCGCGTGTCGTTGTGCAGGATTTTCGGCGCATCCATGCGCATCGCCGAAGCGCCGAGCGCGTCGCTGAACGCCCGCGTCGACGGAAAGCGCTGAGCCGGCTTCTTCGACAGCGCGCGCATGATCGCCGCCTCGACCTTGGCGTCGAGCCCGGGAACGCGCGGGATCAGGCGGTCGGGCCGCTGATTGATCTGCGCCTGCATCAGGTCGTATTCGCTGGTGGCGGAAAACGGCGGCGTGCCGGTGAGCATTTCGTAGAGCACGATGGCGAGGCTGTAGAGGTCGCAGGCCTCGTCGCCTTCCTCGCCGCGCAATTGCTCCGGCGCCATATAGGCCAGCGTGCCGACGATGCTGCCGGTGCGGGTCAGGCGCTGCGAGCCGCGCACGCGGGCGATGCCGAAATCCATGATCTTGAGCACGCCGTTTTCCGCCACCATCAGGTTCGACGGCTTGATGTCGCGGTGGATCACGCCCATGCTGTGGGCGTAAGCGAGCCCGTCGGCGGCCTGGGAAATAATGGCGAGGCTTTCCGGCACGTCGAGCGGCGCGTTGCGCTTGGCCAATATGTCGTCGAGCGTGTGGCCGCGCACCCGCTCCATCACCATGTAGAGATTCTTGCCGTCGGGAATGAGCGAATAGAGCGTGGTGATGTTGGGATGATTGAGCCTGGCGAGGCTCGTCGCCTCGGCGCGAAACCGGTCGACGAAATTGGTGTCGCTGAGCAGTTCCGGCCGCAACGACTTCATCGCCACTTCGCGCTGCAGCACGGTGTCGTAGGCGGCGTGAACCTGCCCGATGCCGCCTTCGCCGAGCAGGTCGCGCAATTCGTATTGGCCGACCGTTTGCGTCATTGGGCGAGCGGGCCCGGGCTGGCCGCGGAATTCTGATTGTCGCCGATCGGCAGCTTGATGCGGCGGGTGGTCGGCTCCGGCGCGCACTTGCGCGCGGCGCCGTCGGTGACGGCAAAGACGCCGAGCGAAGCATTGTCGTGGCCGCCGGCGGCGAGCGCCGCTTCGATCAAGGCGTCGCAGGCTTCCTGCGGCGGCAGCCGCGCGGCGACTTCGGCGATCTTGTCGTCCGCAACGAGGTTGCTGACCCCGTCGGAGCACAGGATCAAAACGTCGCCCGGCTGCAGCGGCAGGCCGCGATCGCCGATCAGCGGCTTGATATTGGCGGTGGTGCCGAGCGCCTGCAGGATGACATTGTGCATCGGGCTCACGTCGGCCTCCTGCCGGGTGAGCGCGCCCTCGCTGACCAGCTTGGCGACCAGGGTCTGGTCTTCGCTGAGCTGAATGAGATTGCGGTCGCGCAGCAGATAGGCGCGGCTGTCGCCGATATGGGCGAGCCACGCCTTGCCGTCGTGGAAGGCGAGCACGGTGCAGGTCGTGCCCATGCCGCGGCATTCCGGATGCTCGGCCGCGTATTCGAGAATGGCGCGGTTGGCGGCCGTGAACGCGTTGGCCAGCACCTGCGGAATCGGGCCGTCGAGATCGTAATAGAGGCGGCGGATCACGTCGGCGGCGAGCGCGCTGGCCACTTCGCCGGCGGCGTGGCCGCCCATGCCGTCGGCGACCAAGGCCAAGCTGCCGCGATGGTGCGCGGCGTCTTCATGATGCGGCGTCACCCAGGCCACGGAATCTTCGTTCAAGGTGCGCACCAGCCCGGTATCGGTGCGCATGGCGCCGATGATTTCCAGGCCGGCCGGTGCTTGAACCATGTTGGAACTCGGTTGCGCGTGTTTTTATTGTTGCCGACCGGCCTAGGCAGAACGCAAACGCCGGAGATCGGCCTCCGCTATGGCGACGCGTTGCGCTGCGGTTGCAGCAGCTCGCGCACGTAGGAGACCGGCACCGCAAACGACACGTGCTCGGCACTGGTGCGCCGCATCGACATGATCGCGATCACCTTGCCGGTGGAATCGATCACCGGTCCGCCGCTGTGGCCGGGTCCGGCGAAAATGTCGAGCTGATAAGTGTCGCCGGTGGAGCCGATCATGGTGATGCCGTTGCTTTGATCGCGGCGATCGGTCTTGGTCGGCAGCTTGGCGACGACGCCTTCGGTCACGGTCGGCTCGGGGATGTAGACGACCTTGTCGCGCAGCCGCCCGCCCTCGGTCGATTGCTGCACGCCATAGGTTTCCTGGGATACGCCCGGATAACCGAGCAGGATGATTTTCTGGCCGATCTGCACGGTATTGTCGTCGGCGAGCTCGAGCTTGCTCAGCGTTTGCGTCGAGTCGACCTTGATCTCGGCGACGTCGGCTTCGCCCGAGGCACGCAACAAAGTGGCGTTGATCGCGTCGCGGGTGCCCGGGAACTGCACCGTCAGCACGTCGTTGCGGCCGTAGAAATCGCGCTCGTCATTGCTGATCGGAGTGGCGCGCGCGGCCTCGAACAGATAGCCGCCGTTCTCCGGAATCCACTGGTTCAGGTTGCGGACGCCGTCGACATTGCGCATGGTCTCGTGCCGGTCGGTCCGGACGGTATAGACCGAGCCGCGGTTCCAATTGTTGGTGAGAAAGTCCTCGTACACCGAGCCCCAGCTGGAGACGACGTGCTTGTTGGTGAGGATGAAGCCCTGCTCGTTGATGACGAAGCCCGATCCGGTGTGATCGCCGCCGACCTCCCTGTAGTAGCTGGTCCGGTCGCTGTCGAGCGTCAGCCAGCGCACCAGCCGGCCGTCCTCCAGCCGGACATAGGCGGGCAGCATATCGTCGCCGACCTTGACCATCTTCTGGAAGATCTGCCGTCCGCTGCCGCGGTCGTAGAGTTGCCACTGGACATGGATGTAGACGGTGGACTCGCCGAGCCGCTTGATGTCGGCAGGCTTCAGCCCGATGGATTTCGTCAGTGCGTCGGCGGCCTCGCTCCGGATTGCCTCCGAGCGCGCGGCTTGCGCCGCCATCTGCTGCTGCAGCTGGGTGCTGACGGTCTGGCCGTGCCACCAGATGATGCCGCCGCCGGCGATCGCCAGCACCAGCACCGCGGCGAGCGCGGCGATCCAGACCTGCCGGCTGCTGCGCCGCTCGTCGGACAGCATGCGCAGGATGGTCGCCTTGCCGACCGGCCGCGACAGCGTCGAGGACGCCGATCCGGTCGACGCTGTCGTCGTGGCGACACCGCGCTGCTGCGTATCGGGAACGATGCCGCGTTCCGCCGTTGCGGCGGCTTCCGCCTGCGTCGCGGCGACGATGCGGGTCGCCGCGGCGTCGACCGCGCCCATGGTGCGCGTGCGCGACGGCAGCGATGCCGGGCGCGGCTGCACGTCGAAGCTGAAACGCGGGCCGCCGGAGCCGAGCTCGATGACGTCGTCGGGCAACAGCTCGACCTCGCCGCCGATGCGTTCGCCGTTGAGCATGGTGCCGTTGCTGGAATTGAGGTCGGCGAGGCGGAAGTAAAGCTCTTTGTCGTTCTTGATGCGGATCACCGCGTGGCGGCGACTGACGGCATCGTCGCGTTGCAGGTCGTAGGCGACCGTGGATTTCGGGTCGCGGCCGAGCGTGATTTCCTGCAAGCCTTCAAGATCGAACTGGTCGATCTGATTGACCTTCGAACCGCCGAGATGGCGGATCACAATTCGCGTGCCAGCTTCCGTCATGGAATGACCCCCAAACGCCACCGTGCCTTGGCTGCGACATTACTGGAAACGGGGCGATTTTCAACGGCAATGAGGGTTCCGCGGCGGCGCGATCCGTCCCGATTTGCGCGTCAATTCAGCCCGTTAAAGTAGCAGCCGGCGAGCCGCGGGCGGCGTCAGCCGAAAGCCCCGTCGACCGTGAACCGGGGGCGAAGCCGTCATGCTAGCGCTCAGCGATCGCGCAGCCGATCCATCAGCACCTTGTCCTGCCCGCCGTCGATCTCGATCATGGTGCCGTTGACGAAGAAGGCGAGATCCGACGCGAGATACGTGACGAGGTTGGCGACCTCTTCGCATTCGGCGATGCGGCCGAGCGGGATGCTCGACGGCGCCGCCTTGTCGGCCGCCTCGAAACTCAAATTCATATCGCGCGCCATCGCCTTGACCAGGCCGGTCCAGCGCTCGGTGCGCACCGGCCCGGGATTGACGGCGACGAAGCTGATATTGTCCTTGCCGTATTGGCTGGCGAGCGACAGCGTCAAATTCTGTCCGGCGGCATTGGCGGCGCCCGGCGCGATCTCCCAGTAGGAGACTTTGACGCCGTCGTTGCCGATCAAATTGACGACGCGGCCTTTCTTCTGCTGCCGCATGATCGGCAGCACGTGCTTCATGCAGCGCACATAGCCCATGAATTTAAGCTGCAGCGATTGCGCCCAATCCTCCTCGGTCAAATGTTCGAGCACGCCGCCGGGCGAGGAGCCGGCATTGTTGACCAGGATGTCGATCCGCCCCAATGCGGCGTGCGCCTTCTTGATGAAGTTTTCCGCGTCCGCCGGCTTGGTGAGATCGGCCGGAATGGCAAAAATCTGGCGGCCGGTCGCCTTGGCGATTTCGGCCGCGGTCGCTTCGAGCGGCGCCTTGCGGCGGGCGCAGATCGCAACGTCGACGCCCTCGCGCGCAAAAGCCAGCGTGATCGCCTTGCCGATGCCTTCGCTGGCACCGGTGACGATCGCCTTTTTCCCGGTCATCGCCAGGTCCATTGCAGCTCTCCCCTTCATCGGCGCGGCGGCAGGCCGCCCGATCTGGCCATTATCGTCCAGCTTTGCCCTGATCGCTACCTGGCGTGGGTTTAAGTCCCCCGCCGCTGCGATCCGCGAACGAAATCTCAGACTGGGCCTGCCTTTAACGCAGTGCTTAATGATCCCTTAACCACGCTACGCCCAAAATATGAACGCCGGCAGTCTGTTCAGACGGACGGCAATGCCGCTGCGCGACGCGTTTCACGTGTCCCGAGGGGGAAGCCAATGAACCGCAATCGATTTGCAATTGCACTCATTCTTTTTGCCGGCATCGCCGGCGCCGCCCTCGCCGAGGACGGCGTCACCGGCAACACCATCGTCTTTGGCCAAGTCGCGGCGCTGACGGGACCGGCCCAGGATTTGGGCCAGGGCATGCGCCAGGGAATTTTGGCGGCCTTCGAGGACGCCAATCGCGGCGGCGGGATTTCCGGCCGCATGCTGGCGCTCAAATCCCGCGACGACGGCTACGAGCCGGAAAAGACCGTCGAGGCGACCAAAGCCAGTCTCGACGAGGACAAGGTGTTCGCGTTGATCGGCGCGGTCGGCACGCCGACGTCCAAGGCAGGCCAGCCGATCGCCACCGAGGCCAAGGTGCCGTTCATCGGCCCGTTCACCGGCGCCGAATTCTTACGCAATCCGTATAACCGCTACGTGGTCAACGTGCGCAGCTCCTATTTCGAGGAGACCGAGGCGTGGATCGAGCACCTGACCAAGGATCTCGGCATCTCGAGGATCGCCATCCTCTACCAGGACGACGCGTTCGGCCTGGCCGGTCTCGAAGGCGTGCAGCGGGCGATGGGCAAGCGCAACATGACGCTCTCCGCCTCCGGCGCGTTCAAGCGCAACACGGTCGCGGTGAAGTCGGCGCTGCTCGATATCATGAAAGCGGAGCCTGAAGCGGTGGTGACGGTCGCGCCGTACAAACCGGTCGCGGAATTCATCAAGCTGGCGCACCAGGTGCGGCTCAACGCGGTGTTCGTCGCCATCTCCTTCGTCGGCTCGGATTCGCTGGCCAAAGAGCTCGGCAAGGAAGGCGCCGGCGTCATCGTCAGCCAGGTCGTGCCGTCGCCGTGGGACGACTCCCTGCCGGTGGTGGCGTCCTATCAACACGCGCTCACCGCGGCCGACGCGACCGCCAAGCCCGGCTTCGTCTCGCTCGAAGGTTACGTGGTCGGCCGCCTCGCGGTGGAAGCGCTCAAGCGCATCAAGGGCGAGCCGACGCGCGAGGGCCTCCTCGACGCCATCGCCGCGGCGCCGTTCAACATGGGCGGCGTCACGCTCACTTACGGGCCTAACAAGAACCAGGGCTCGGATCGGGTGTTCTTCACCATCCTGCAAGCCGACGGCACGTTCAAGCCGGTGACGCGGCTCGCCAAGATGGCGGGACAGTGAACGGTACGCGCGTCTTGCATCCTGACGGCGAGGTCGCAGGTGGCTGAATCCACGATCACATCGAGCGCCGCGACCGTTCGCGGCTGGCTCAGCGCGTTGCCGCGGTTCAATACGATCCGCTCGCGTCTCTATCTGGCGTTCGGCGTGGCCGCCGGCATGACCGTGGTCGGCTCGCTGTTTGCGCTTTACGCCTCGGCCGATATCAGCGCGACGATGACCGAAATCGTTTCGCGCAGCATGCCGGCGACGGTGGAATCGCTCCGCCTCGCCGAGGAGGCGAGCACGCTGGTCGCGTCGGCGCCGCGCCTGATGACGGCGTCGGACGACAGCCGCCGCGACGAGATTGCCCGCGATATCGCCGCGCAATCGCGCATGCTCAGCGACCGCATCGCCCGGCTGCGCCAGCTCGACGCCAGCCAGAACGACGAGATCGAAGTGGCGCGCGCCGCCATGGTCGAGCGGCTCGACGCGCTCAACCAGGCGGTCACCGAACGGCTCAAGATTTCCGCGGGCCGGCGCGCGCTCGCGCTGTCGGTCCGCAAAGTCCATGAAGAGATTCTCGAAGCCATCACGCCGGCCATCGACGACGCCAATTTTGACCTGATGACGCGGGATCAGAGTTCGGGCGGCAACGCCGCCTTGAATCAGTCGATCGAGGCGCTGCGCCGGCTCCTGGAAGTTCAGTCGGGCATCAATCTGTTGTCCGGGCTTTTGATCGAATCTTCCATGGTGACGGACGTCGCCAATCTGGCGCCGATGCGCGATCCAATAGCGTCGGCGCAGCGCAGCATCGAAGGCGATTTGAAGGCGCTGCCGCAGACCGATCAGACCAAGAACATCGCCGCGCTTTACCAAAAGCTCGCGGCCGTGGCCGGCTCTGACGGCATCGTCACCCAGCGCAGCAACGAGCTCAACCGCGAGCAGGATGCCAGACAGGTCTATGCCGCGGCGACGGCGGAAGCGGCGCGGCTGCGCAACGCCGTCGAGGGTCTGATCGGGCGGCAGGGCAAGTTCGCGCAGGCGCTGTCGGGTCGCGCCATTTGGCAAATCCGCGTCGGCCGTATCCTTCTCATTGTTCTGAGCATCGCCGCGCTGGCGGCGGCCGGCCTGATTGCCTGGCTCTATGTCGGCCGCAGCATCGTCGGCCGCCTGACGCTGTTGAGCGGCGCGATGCGCCGCATCGCCGACGGCGAAGCCGACGTTGCGGTGCCGCTCGGCGGCCAGGACGAGATTGCCGGCATGGCCAAGGCGCTCTTGGTGTTCCGCCAGGCCATCGCCGACGTCAGCGTCGGGCGCCAGCGCGAGGCCGACCGCGCCGAGGATTCCGAGCTGCGCCGGCAGCGCGTCGAAGCGGCGACGCAAAATTTCGAGCGCGCGGTCAACGACGTCATCCAGGCGCTCGACGGCGCTTCGAAGTCCATGGACGGCTGCGCCCACATCATGGCCGACGCCGCCGACCACAATAAGACGCGCGCCGCGGCGGCTGCGACCGCGTCCGAGGAAGCCACCACGAATGTCAGCAACGTCGCCATGGCGGCCGAGGAAATCGCCCAATCGGTCGAGCAGATCTCGACCCAGGCGGCGCGCTCGGCGCATATCGCGCGCCAGGCCTCCGACGAGACCAAGGCGATCATCGCCACGGTGGAACAGCTGGTCGCATCGGTCGGCCAGATCAACAATGTCAGCAATCTGATCCGCGACGTCGCCGCGCAGACGAATCTCCTGGCGCTCAACGCCACCATCGAGGCGGCACGCGCCGGCGACGCCGGCCGCGGTTTCGCCGTCGTGGCGCAAGAGGTCAAGAGCCTTGCCGGGCAGACCGAAAAAGCCACCGGCGATATTACCCAGCAGATTTCGTCGATCGAGGTGACGACGTCGCAGGTGGTGGCGGCCATGAAGGCGATCGCCGGCACCATCGCGCAACTCGACGAGAATGCCAGCGATATTTCGGTCGCGGTGCAGCAGCAGGATGCGGTCAGCAAGGAGATCGCCCGCAGCGCCAATGCCGCCGCGGAGCGCACCCGCGACGTGTCCATGAGCGTCGTCCAGGTCTCCGATGCCGCGGCCAAGACCGACCAGGTGGCGAGCGCCATGCTCAATGCCGGCGGCGAACTGGCGACACGCTCCGGCAAGCTGCGCGCCGAGGTCGAGCGTTTTCTCGCTCAAGTCCGCGTCGCCTGATTTCCTCTCGGTGGCGTCAATTGGCTGCACTGTCAGGCACGCAGCCGCTGATATGCCGCGTAGACCGGCTCCCACATTTTCGCTCTGACCGCGGCGGTAAGCGCTTCGTCCGACATGACGGCGGCAAGCCCGTCGGCCTGCGCCTGCTTGGCGACGGCGACCGCGACATGGAATGACAGTTCGCGCGACCGGACCAGCGGCGGCAAGAGGTTCGCCTGCGGATCGCGCTTGGCCGGCGACATTTCGGCCATGGTGCGGGCCGCTGCGAGAAACATGCCGTCGGAAATGCGGCGCGCTCTGGCGGCGATGGCGCCGAGCCCGATGCCCGGATAGACGTAGGCATTGTTGGTCTGATCGACGCGGAACGGCCGGCCGTTGCGCTCGATCGGCGGAAACGGACTGCCGGTTCCGATCACGGCGCGGCCTTCGGTCCATTCGAACAGTTCCTGCGGCGTCGCCTCGGCGCGCTCGGTCGGATTCGACAGCGGAAAGATCACCGGCCGGCGCACGCGATCGGCCATGGCGCGCACCACCGCCTCGTGGAACGCGTGCGGCTGGCCCGACGTGCCGATCAGCACAGTCGGCCGCGCATTGACGACGACGTCGTGAAGGCCGATCCGGTCGGGCGAGGCCAAGGTCCACGACGACAGCGCCGTGCGCTTCTGCACGAACGGTGACTGGAACGGTTGCAGCCCGGTCATGCCCTCGACGAGCAACCCGTCGCGGTCGACCAGATAGAAACGGCTGCGTGCCTCTCGCTCCGCAACGCCGGCGTCGACCATCGCCCGCAACAGCAGCGCGCAAATGCCGGTGCCGGCCGAGCCGGCGCCGAGCACCGCGACGCGCTGCTCGCTGAGCGGCGTGGCGGTGACGTTGATTGCGCTCAAGAGCGTGCCGACGGCGATCGCGGCGGTGCCCTGGATGTCGTCGTTGAACGTGCACAGACTGTCGCGATAGCGCGCCAGCAGCCGGTTGGCGTTGCCGATGGCGAAATCCTCCCAGTGCAGCAGCACGTGCGGCCAGCGCTCGCGCACGGCGTCGACGAAGGTGGCGACGAAGGCGTCATAGGCCTCGCCGCGCATCCGTTCGTGCTGCCAGCCGATATATTGCGGATCGTCCAGGTGTTCGCGGCTGTCGGTGCCGACGTCGAGGATGATCGGCAGCGTGGTTGCCGGATGCAGCCCGGCGCAGGCGGTGTAGAGCGAAAGCTTGCCGATCGGAATGCCCATGCCGCCGGCGCCCTGGTCGCCGAGGCCGAGGATGCGCTCGCCGTCGCTGACGACGATTGCTTCGACTTTGTCGAAGCGCGGATTGCCGAGGATGCGGCGGATGTCGGCCTGGTGCGGATAGCTGAGAAACAGGCCGCGGGGTTTGCGGAAAATGCTGGAGAATTGCTGGCAGCCGAGACCGACCGTCGGCGTATAGACGATCGGCATCATCTCCTCGATGTTGCGCGTCAACAGCGCGTAGAACAGGGTCTCGTTGCTGTCCTGCAAGCCGCGCAGGAAAACGTATTTCTGCATGTCGCTGTCGAGCTTGCGAAAGGCGTCGAGCCGGCGTTTGACCTGGTAATCGAGGCTGGCGACGTGGGGCGGCAAGAGCCCGTGCAGCTCGAACGCGTCGCGCTCGGCCTCGGTGAAGGCCGTGCCCTTGTTGAGCAGCGGATCGTTCAGGAGCTCATAGCCGCTGAGCGCGGTGCTGACCGTCTGCAGAGATTGATCGTTCATCGTTTCCCAGCCGGCGAACACGATACCCGTTCGCGGCGCCGTTCCATAGTGTCGTTATGGGGAAGCCATGACCGGCCGATGTCGCGCGCGGCGGCACCGGCGGAAGAGATCGAGACTGCTCGTTCAGCCCTCGACGTCGGTCTCCGGCCGATCGGTGCCGGACGACAGTTCCTCGTGCCAGCGGCCATCGGCGTCTTCCCACGAGATGGTCCGGGTTTCGCCCGGCACGTGCTGCTCGCGGGCGGCGCGCTCGGCGGCTTTGCGGGCGAGGTCGTGGGACGGGAAGGACTCGGAGAACACGCCGTCGACCTTGTAGGCCCAGCCGCCGTCGTGCTCGACGATGTGATAGGTGATCTTGGTCATGGCTCGCCTCAGGGATGACGGTCTGGACGGCAATCATCGCCCCGGATTGCGCGACCGGCAAGCGCATTTGGGCGCGGTGAAGTCATGCGGTCCGCGGATGGAACTTGTTCAGCGCCAGGTGACCGAGCACGACGAAGGCCGGCTCGGTGGCTTGCGGCGCATGACGTGCTGGCTGGCCTACGAATGATCCGGCGCCACGTCGATCAGGGTGCCATCGGGATCGGCGAGTTGAATCGTGCCATGGGGGCATTTCTGCAACAGCTTTAACCGCGCGGCGCCTTCGGCATCGAACGGGATCGGTTTTGGCGCCAGTTGAATGTTGGTCTTGGCGATCCTATCGCGATTGGCTTCGAAGGCTTTGATGTCGGGCACGCGAAAGCCGATGTGATCCATGCCCGGCTGCTCGATGCCGGCGCCGTTGAACGAGGAAATCTTCCACGGCACGATCGCCATGGTCATGCGGCCGTCGGTCAGATGATAGCCGCCCTCCTCGGACGGCAGGTTGCGCGCCTCGAGGGCGAACACGTCGGCGTAGAAATCGGCGAGCCGCTCCGCCTCGCGGGCGCGGATGGCGAAATGGCTGAACGTGGTTTCCTGCTTCCACTCGCCCTTGTTCCAATCAGTCTTGGCATAGACTTCGGCGCGGTTTTCGTGGCCGGGCTGCGACAGGTCGAAATAATTGCCGGCCGGATCGTGGGCGCTGTAGCTGGCGAACGGCCGGTTGCCGGGCCGCTTGACGATTTCGATGTCGGGATATTTTTTCGCGACTTTGCTGCGGACCTTGTCGAGGTCCTCCACTTCGATGCCGAAGTGGTCGAGGCCGGCCTTGCGGCCGCCGCGCCGCGGAATGAGCGTCATGCCGACATAGCCGTCGCCGACCGAAATGGCGCCGATCTCGCGCGCGGTGTCGCCGGACGCTTGCAGCCCGAACATGGCGCGATAGAACATGCCGAGAAGCGTGTAATGGTCGCTGGTAATGGCGAGATGATTGAGCTTGCCGAACATGACGGTTCCTCGCTTTCAATTGCCAGATCAGTCGACCAGACGCGCAAGCCCGGGCACCACGACCTTGTCGGGGGTGATGTCGGTCTTGATGTCGCCGAGCGCCTTCATGGCGTTGATCAGATTCTGCACGCGGGAGCGCGAGATTGCGTTGGTCGGCGCGAAATAGTCGATCTTGCGCAGGAAGTCGTAGCTGCGTTCGACCGGTGCGCGCGCCGACTTCATCTCCTTCACCAGGATATCGACCGCTTCGGTGCGATTGGCCGGATCGTCGAACCAGGCGACGCTCTTGTCGATGACCGCGAGCAGTTTGACCAACGTGTCGCGGTGCGCCGCCGCGTAGGCGAGCGAGACGTCGGTGCCGGAAAACGGCAGATCGGGCGCATAATCCATGATCAGGCCGACGCTGTGGAAGCCGGCGTCCTCGGCGAAGAAAGAGACCGGCGGCGCCAGCATGGTGGCGTCGGCGGCGCCGGATTTCAGGGCGGCGAAGCGGCCCGCGGTATTGCCGACCACGGTGATGTCGTAGTCGCCGTCCTTCAGCCCGTTGGCCAGCATGATGCGCTCGAGATAGACGCGGTTGATGTCGATCAGGCCGCCGATGCAGACCGTCTTGCCTTTGAGATCCTTGACCGTGGCGATGGTCGGCTTGGCCAGCATCTCGTAGGCCGAAACCTGGCCGACGATGCGGAGGAGACCGACCGGCGCGCCTTTTTCGACGGCATGGATCGGCTCGACCACGCCGACGTCGGCGACCATGTCGAGCGAGCCCGCGGACAGCTGCTGCACCAGGCCGGACGCGGTCGGCACATAGACGACATCGAGATTGATTCCGGCGTCGGCAAAATACCCTTTCTGGATGCCGATATACCAGGGCCAGCCGACCGCATTGGCGGCGCCGATCATGCCGGTGGCGATGGTCTCGGCAGCCTTGACCGATGGCGCCCCGAGGGCCAGCACGCAACACAGCGCGCCGATGATTTGCGTCAGTCGCGACAACGCCATGGCCGGCCTCCCGAATTTTTATCCGCGCTTCTTAAGTCGCGGATGGAGGCGTAGCTTGCCGGTTTTGCCGGCGTTGGACAATGCGGCCGAGCGTCTTTACCTCATGTCACGGAGCGGGCGAACGGCGCGGCACCAACAGGTTGCCGGTGAACATCTGCACCACCTCGTCGTTCTGATTGAGCGTGGTGTTCTTCACCCGGATCATGCCGCGATCGGGTTTCGATTTCGACGGCCGCACTTCGAGGATCTCGCTCTTGACGCGCAACTCGTCGCCCGGCCGCACTGGCAGCGACCAGCTCAACTGGTCGAAGCCGACGCCCAAAATGCCGCCGGCCGGCCGGAACTCGCCGTCGACCATAAGCCGCATGGTCATCGCCGCGGTGTGCCAGCCGCTCGCCGCCAGGCCTTTAAACGGCGATTTCAGCGCCGCGACTTCGTCGAGATGATAGAATTGCGGATCGAACTCCTTGGCGAAGGCGACAATCTCGTCCTTGACGACGCGCTTCTTCCCCGACCAATAAATCTGCCCGACGGCATAATCTTCCAGATATTGCGCTGTCATCTTTTCACCGGCTCTTGTGCAAACCATGCGCCGCCGGCGACCGCCGCGGCATTGATCAGGCCGAAGGTAGCAAGCGCAACCGAGAGCGCAATGAAGACTTCGGTGAGATTGCCGGTGAAGCGCAGCGCCAAAAAGCCGCCGAGCGCCGCGATGACGAGGCGCGCCAGGTTGGCGAGGAACGGCCACAACAGGCGCCCGGCGCCTTGTGAGGCAAAATAGAGCGCCATGCCGAGGCCGAACAGGCCATAGGCCGGACCGACGACGTGCAGATAGCGCGTGCCGGCATCGAGCATCGCCGGCGCGGTGTCGAACAGCGACAGCCAGGCGACCGGAAACGCGGCCGCGCCAAGCCCGATCAGTTCGCACAGCGCAGCCGCGATGGCGGCGCCGATCCAGGCTACGCGCAGGGCGCGATCGCGGCGGCCGGCGCCGATATTGGTGCCGACCATGGCGACCAGCGGGCCGCCGAGACCGAACACCAGCGGGATCAGCAAATATTCCAGGCGCGAGCCGGTGCCATAGCCGGCGATGGCCGCCGGGCCGAAGGCGCCGACGAGGCCGGTGGCAATGGCGATGGTGAGATTGGTCTGCACCGTGATCAGGGCAGCGACCGCGCCGACGCGCAAAATGTCGGCGAACAGCGGCCGACGCAGCCGGACACCGAAAAGGGAGAGCCGCACGATGCTGCGCCCGGAGCGCAGATAGGCTGCGAGCACCACGCTGCCGATCGCATAATAGATCAGCACCGCGACCGCGCCGCCGGCGACGCCAAGTCGCGGCAGCGGACCCAAGCCGAAGATCAGGCACGGCGACAGCGGGATCAGCACGACGACGCCGATGACCGTCACCAGTGCCGGTATCGCCATATTGCCGGTGCCGCGAATGACATTGGCCAGCGAGTTGAACAGCCAGACCAGGACGGCGCCGGCGAAGACGACGCCGGAATAGGTCAACGCCGCGTCGAGCGACGCGCCGCTGCCGCCCATTGTCGCGTAGAGCCAGCGGCCGCCGGAGAGCAGCGCAACCGTGAAAGTGAGGCCGAACAAAAGCGCGATGACCAGCGCATGCAGCGCCAGCGCGTCGGCATCGGCGCGCCGCCCGGCGCCGAGCGCGCGCGCGATCGCCGACGAAATGCCGCCGCCCATGGCGCCCGCCGACATCATCTGCATCAGCATGAGCAGCGGAAATACCAGCGCCACGCCGGCCAGCGCATCGGTGCCGAGCTTGCCGACGAAATAGGTTTCGACCAGGCCGACCGACGTTTGCGCCAGCATTACCAGCATGTTCGGCGCTGCGAGCCGGATCAAGGTCGCCGCGATCGGCCCTTCGATCAGCGCGCGGGTGCGCGGGTCGTATTTGGCTTTGTCCTGAATTGCGGCGGCCGCCGGGACCGGCTGCGGGGAGGCGAGACCTAATGACGACATGCCGGCACTCCCGCTGAACCCAATAGGCGAACCGCCCCATTGAATGCGTCACCATATAGGAGTATATACGCCTATATCAAGGGACCTAGATCAAGCGACCAAGCCGGCCATGCAACCTGTTTCGACCAATCCCGCGGCCTGCAATTGCCTGGCGCTGCGCCAGGCAGCGCGCCATGTCACGCAATTCTATGACCAATTCATCAGCCCGCTGGGCTTGCGCGCCACCCAGTATTCGATTCTTGCAAGGCTGCACCGCAGAGGCGCGATGACGATCAATGCGCTGGCCGCCGACCTGGTGATGGATCGCACGACGCTTGGACGAAATATTTTGCCGCTGCAGCGCGACGGCCTGATCGCGATCGGACCAGGCAAAGCCGACCGGCGCAGCAAGGAATTGCGGCTGACGCGCACTGGCGTCGAGCGCTTTGCGGCCACGCAGAAGGGCTGGGCCAAGGCGCAAGCGCAGTTCGAGCGCGCCTACGGCGCCAAACGCGCCAAGGCGCTGCGTACGTTGCTGGAAGACGTGACGGCGCGGGAGCTGGTGTAATCCGATCCCGGCTCCTCGCTACCTTTCGAGCTGGGATTGATTCGGCCCGGCAAAGGAGAAGCGCAACGGCCCCTTATGTCGGACCATACGTTTCGCTCAAGACTACCTCGATCTGCATCATCGAGGCTGATGGCGCCCAGTGTGGAAAGGCAAAGCGACGATTGTGGCCGGCACAGCTATCACATCAACAAATGAACAACTTCATCGCTTCCTCTCTCCTCTAAGCCATTGCAGCTTCATGACTGGCTATTTCTTGGTGAGCCCGCAGTGCGCAGCTCCGCCGAATGTCGCGCCTTCGGCGAAGCAGCCGCTTGACAAGCAAGCGTTAAATTTGGCGTCACACTGCGGCAGATAGCTTGGATTGACGGAGGTGGAGCGTTTCACGCACGTCGCCCGCCAACTTGAGCAACTCGCGGCGGAAGCCGCTTGAGCGAAGACGACAGCGAACACAGCCGTGAATGCGGCGACGAATATGCGTCTCATGGTTCGTTCCTTTTGAGTGTGGTCGCGGGAATCTCGGCCGACGGCGATTTCGATTCGGGCAAGTCGAAGGAACGCAATGGCACAGGCGCTCAGCAGACATTATCCGGATGGAAGTCGTTACAAACTTAAATCTGCCCCAACCTACGGATTTTAGCGAACTCGTGCCGATGCGGCCCGCCTTCGGCCATTGTCTCGACGGTCCCAACCTTCCAAAAGAGGTCCCCTGGGGACGTGGAGGCGCCGAAAACCCCCACGAGACGGTGCTTTATCCGCGCTGCCTACACCAAGCTATTGCAACCGACTTAGGATGGCCCTGATTCGTGGCGCAAGCAACGCACTCGCTTGCCGGCACGCTGCAGCACGGGCAACCACGTCCACGTGCTGAAGCTGGTGACGGCCCGATAGCGCTAAAGGCGCTGATGCACAGCGCACAAATTGCAAAGGCGAAAACAGGTGAAAGCGTAACTTTGGTGAATCCGATTTTCATGACGGCTATCCCCTCGCCATTATGCGGAGCTGCAGCGCGATTTTAAATCTTATGTTGTGGCGGCGGCAAGACGGTTGTGCCGCACAATCGATTAGATTAGGACAAAGCGCGCGGAATTAGAACGGTGCCGTCAGGCGAGTCGTTACGTCAACGTCGTTTTGAGTCAAAATGCGACTTGGTCGCATCGTTCGGCGCGATCGCTGTACCCCAGAATCCGAGATGAGCTGAAGCCCTAGGAGAGGCTTGACCTACCGGATTACAGAAGCTGATCGTTGCCTAAAGCGAAAAGCGAATTTACAGCGCCGCCACCGTCTGCACTTCAAGCAGATAATCCGGATCGGCCAGCCGGCTGATGATCAGAAGGGTGTTCGGCGGCGAGCCGCCGGGAAACATTTTTGGAAATTCCCGGGTGCGCCAGGCGCGGAACGCCGCCGCGTCCTCGGCGCGCGTCAAGTAGCTGGTGAACTGCACGATGTTGTTCCAGTCGGCGCCGACCGCGCGCAGCGCGGTCAAGATATTGGCGTAGACTTGCACCGATTGCGCCTCGATGTCGCCCTTGCCGACGGTCTTGCCGGACGCATCGCTCGGCACCTGGCCGGCAATGAAGACGATCTGCTGCGTCCGCGCCAGCGCAATATGCGTATAGGTGCCGGGCGGTTTGGCCAGCCCGTCGGGATTGAAGATTTTTATGTCCGCCACGTTGGTCCTCCTAATGTTTCCGTTTGCGCGTCTTAAGCGTAGCGCGAAAAATCGCGACCTTCCTTGACCACGAATTCGAGCAGGAACGGATCGCCTTTTTCGGTGACGCCAACCGCATCCTTGATGGCGCCGACGATGTCGCCGGGCTTTTCCACCCGCGTTGCCGCGACGTTGAGCCCCTCGGCCACTTTCTTGTAATTGCCGCCGACCGTCATGGCGCCGTATTTCTCGTCGGAGATTTTCAGCACATCGCGCTCGGCGCCCATCACGCCGTTATTGAACACGATGGTGAGAATGGCGATGCGGTTGCGCGAGGCGGTCTCGATGTCCATGCCGGTCATGCCGAAGGAAGCGTCGCCCATCACGTTGATGCAATGCTTCTTCGGCGCGGCGAGTTTGGCGCCCATGGTGATGCCGAGCCCATAGCCGAGCTGGGTCGACTTGCCCCAGCCCATATAGGAGCCGGCGGTCGTGGTCTCCCAGAACGGGATCATCTGCTCGCGCGGGCTGCCGGAATCATGGGTCATGATGACGTTGTCGCGGTCGAGCGTGCGCATCATGTCGCGAATGACGCGGTACTGGTTGAGCGGCATCTCGTCGGAATTGAGGAACTTCGCCCATTCGTCGAGCCAGGCTTTCTTGCCGGCGGCGACTTCTTCCTTGAGCGAAGCGAGCGCATTGCCGCCGCCGGGGCCTTTCTGCTTGCCGACCTCGGCGATCAGTGCCTCGATGACGAGGCCGGCGTCGCCGACCACGGCGAGATCGGCGCGATATTCCTTGTTGATGTCGCCGGCATCGTTGGTGGAATGAATGATGGTCTTGCCGGCCGGCACCGCCGGGCCGAAATTGGTGATGGTGAGACTCGAGCCGATCGCCATCACGACGTCGGCTTTCTTCATGAAGTCGGCGAACACTTTTGAGCGCGAGCGCGTCGCGCCGCCGAGCGCCAGCGGATGGCTGTCGGCAATGGCGCTCTTGCCCGGATTGGTGGCGACCACCGGCGCCGGCAGCAATTCGGCGAGCGCCGCGAGCTTGTCGCCGGCTTCGGCATAATGCACGCCCTGGCCGGCCCACAGAATCGGGTTCCTGGCCGCGAGCAGCATTTCAACGGCTTTCTTGACCGCGTCGGGATCGGGCGCGGCGCGCTGCACCGGCACCGGCTTATAAATCAGCTCGCCCTTGAACTGCGCCTCGGCAATTTCGTCCGGCACTTCGATCAGCACCGGGCCGGCTTTGCCGGTGCGCATCGCCTGATAGGCGCGGCGCATCAGGTCGGGCAGTTCCTGCACGTTGTGCGCCAGCGCCGACCATTTGGTCACCGGCCGGTAGACGTCGGCGGCGCGGAACGCCGGGCGCACATATTGCTTGGCCAGCGGCATGCCGCCGGAAATGATGAGCAGCGGCACGTTCTCGGAATAGGCTTGCGCGATGCCCGGAAACGCGTTCTCGATGCCGGGCCCGGCCTGGGCGCCGAACACGCCGTTACGCTTGCCGCGCTTGATGCGCGAATAGCCGTCGGCGATGCCGACCCCGACGCGCTCCTGCCGGCACAGGATCGGCCGGATGTCGATCGCCGCGCACGGCTCGATCACCTGGTTGCGCGGATAGCAGGAAAAGAACTCGGTGCCTTCGCGCTTGAGAATTTCGGCAATGACTTCGGCGCCGTTCATGACGTTTCCCCTCACTTGTCTTATCGCGCAATCGGTGAAATCCTGTCGTACTATAGCGAAGTCGGAGCACGAGTATAACCATGATGCGGCTTGTGGCGCTGTGCGGCCTTCTGCTGTCCGCGTTCGCCGCCGTGCCGGCGCGGGCAGGGGACTTTTGGACCTGCAACGATACCGCCTATTGGTGCGCGCGGGACACGATCTATGAGCAGTTCAATCTGATCGCCCGTCTCGAGGCCAATCCGGATATCGATGAGGCCGTCAAGGGGCCGCTGATCGCCGCGGCGCGCGCCGAGATTCATCGCTTGCGCTCAACCATCAGCGAGCCGCCGCCGCATGCCTGGGCGACGATCGCTTCGCCGCTGCCGCAGCGGCTGGCGCCGTGTTGCTATACCCGCAAGCCGCTTTATCTGCGCTGAGCACTCTGCACGTCCGGATTGGCAGCAGACATGGTCAGTTCACATGGCCGTTTCCTCTGGTACGAGCTGGCGACGACCGACACCGAGGCTGCCAAGGGCTTTTATACCGAGGTCGTCGGCTGGGGCACGCAAGACGCCTCGATGCCTGGCGCGGCCTATACGTTGTTCACCGCCGGCGAGACTGCGGTCGCCGGGCTGACGGGACTGCCAGTCGAGGCGCGGACAATGGGCGCGCAGCCGCGCTGGATGGGCTATGTCGGCGTCGACGACGTGGATGCCGCAACCGGCAAATACAAGCAGCTCGGCGGAACCGTGTATGTCCCGCCGACCGACGTTCCTGGCATCAGCCGCTTTGCCATCGTCGCCGACCCGCAAATGGCAACGCTGGCGCTGGTCAAGTGGCGCGACGGCGGCGAACGGCAACCCGCCGCGCCGGACGTGCCGGGCCACGTCAGCTGGCACGAATTGTTCGCCGCCAGTTGGGAGAAGGCGTTTGTGTTTTACAGCGAACTGTTCGGCTGGCAAAAAGTCGACGCCGACGTCGGCGGTATGGGCAAATACCAGCTGTTCGCCGCGGCGGGGCAGCCGATCGGCAGCATGTCCACCAGACCTGCCACGGTGCCGGCGCCGTTCTGGCTTTACTATTTCAATGTCGGCGACATCGACGCGACGGCAGCGCGTGTCAAAGCCGGCGGCGGCCAGATCCTCGAGGGGCCGGTTGAGGCTCAGGGCGGCAACAGGATCGCCCGTTGCGTGGATCCGCAGGGCGCCATGTTCGCCCTTGCCGGACCAGGGCGCGCCAATGTCCCGGGCTATTTCGAACCTGCCGGCGCGCGCGATGCTGCCGCCATGCGCTTGTTCGTGCCCAAGAGGCCGGGGCCGAACGCGTAGCATGTCGGCTTATCAGCCGGACGCATCCGGTTTCGCGCGTCCGATCGCAAATTGGCCGACGGCACCTTCAACGTGAAGTCCAAGGCCGGTCATTTTTGCGAACAGATCGATATTGCTGGTGCCGATCGCGCATCCGCCGAGGCCCATATCGGTCGCCATCAGGTAGAGCGTCTGCATCAGCACGCCGACGTCCTTGAGAATGAGCGCATAGGCGATCGAGCTGTATTTCCAGGAAACCCGGCCGAAGCGCGCGGCAATGGTGATCAGGATCTGCGGCGCGGCGGATGTGCCCATGGCGAATGCGGCGCTGTTGAGCAAAGCGTCGAGCTGATTGCCGCGAACCTCGATCGGCACCAGCGCGTGCGCGCCGGCGTCGTAATGATAGAAGCCGCGCGGCAGTCCGTCGCATTTGCCGACCGCCAGATAGAGCTCGAGCTCGTAGCTGGCGCCGCCCGAAGGATAGGGCCGCACGGTGTAGGTAAGCTCCGGGCCGCCGCTGCCGCGGTCGAGCGCCGCTTTCAGCTCCGCCACAACGCGCGCGGCGCTGTCGAGAAGGCGCGCCAGCTCGGCAAGCGTGATCGGCCGCTGGTCGTCGAATTCGCGCGTCGAATGACGTTCGCGCAAAAGCTTCGCCATTGGCGACGGCGCCGCCGCAGCAAGCGGTGCGACTTCGCGCAGATCGATTTGCTTTCCGGGCCACGACGGGCGCACGGCCGGCAGTGGCGCGATGGCGTTCGCATAAGGATAAGCGCCGCCCAACGGATTGGCGTGCCGTCCCTCGGTGCTGCGCGTGTGGAACAGCAGGTCGTGAAAATCCCACAGCACGAGGGCATCGTCGCCCTCGGCCGGCCGCAGTCCCTCACCGGCATCAACCTTGAAAAGGATTTGGCAGTCGACCAGGAGGCCGAGAAGCTCGAGTCCGAGGAAATCTCTCTGCTGGCGCAGCTGCTTGATTTGCTGCGGGGTGGACAGCGCAGCCAAGGCGGCCGCGATCTTCGGATCGCATAATTTGAACAAAGCGCCGGAGTGCGGCGATTCCAGGATCATCTCGTTGGCGCGCCGCCGCATGTAAGCAAACCGCGAGAGGACGAGCGTGTCGCGATGGCCGAGCTGCGGCACGCGCGGCCAGTAATCCGGCACCTGCGGCTCGATGACGACGAAATCCCCGCTTCGCGAGCGCCCGAGGCGGTACTCGATGAGACCGCGTGCGGCCAATCGCCGGACCAGGACATGAATTTCCTTATCGGTTCCCCGGCGGCCGGATGCAAACGCGTCTAGCGGCAGACCGACGCGCAATTTCTTCGCGCGCTCCGCTGCTGCCGCGCTGAACCTTCCGAGCCCAAGCGAAACGTCATCGAACCGCGCAACGATGTCTCCACCCGCCTGCGCTTGCAGGGTGACGTGGCCTAGCAGGCGGGCGGCAAGCGTTGCCGCTTTGCCTCGCTCGGTCTTGCTTCGGGGAGCGCGCAAAGCAGATCGTCCTCAGGTGTGAGGGTGAAGCGGGTTAAGGTCGCTTTCAGCGATCGGTGTATCGCGCAATCCGAGCTTGACCGGCACGTCGTAGAGCCGGCCGGGCGCAAAACGGCGATAGAAATGCCGCAAGCCCGGGACGATGACGCGGACCACCGGCGTCTCGATGTCGGGCCGCGTCTGATCGAGCACCAGGAAATCGAGACCGGCGCGCTTGGCCACGTCCACGCAGGCAAGCGCCTGCTCGCGGGTGTCGAGACTGCCGAACTTCGTCTCGAAATGCAGCCGGGCCGCCGGCTTGCCGTCCGGGATCAAATAGGGGTGCTCCTCGAGGCGAAACGGACCGGCGCCCTCATTGCTGGCTTGGCCGGCGTCGCGGCCGCCCATCAGCCCGATCGACAGGAATTGATTGACCTCGGTCAATGCCCGCAACAGCGCGATGCGCGGATCGAAATGTGCGCCGGACCCGTATTCGACGAATTCCTGGCCGGCATTCGTCGCGTATGACATCGCCACATAGCTCGGGATGCCGAGGTCGGTGGTGATGTCGAGCACCCACAGCCGGCGTCCGGTTTCGGCAAGCTGGGTTTTCAGATCGCGGACGTAGGAATCGTCGAACTGGCTCAAGTCCAGTTCCGTCCGCTGCGACCGGTTGTACCACCAGATGGCATAGGAATCCCGTTCCACCAGTTCGAGGAAGCCCTGGACGATCGCCTCTTCAAGCGTATTGCCTGCGGCACAGCCGTTGGAATCGGCGTGAATATGGCTGTCGAAGGCGTCGCGGTGGAAGAAATACAGCATCCCGGTCGGCAGATATTTGAAGCGCTGGTCGCGCAGCGACCATACCGGCGTCCATTCGATCTTGGCCGACGGATCGAACGCCGGCGGTGTCGGCGTCACGTCCGCTTCGCTCGGTCCCAGCAGCGCGCGCCGGTATTGCTCGTCGCTGAACAGCAGCACGTCGTTCGGCACAATAGCCTCGCCGGGCGCGAAGTCGGTCAAGCGCCGCGCCACCCTGATCTCGTCGCCCTGAAAGATTCCGGAATAGCGCTCGATCGCCTCCATCAGCGCGCTGGCTTCGCCTTGCTCGGCGGCGCTGCCCTTGCCGAAGCTGCCGCCGCTCCGTCCCGAGCGCAGTTCGTGGATCGACTTCGCGGGCCCGGAAAAATTATGCGCGGCGTAGTAATTGGTGTTGAGCGGCAGGTCGACCTCGACCCGTTCCAGCTTCGACACCACGCCGGTAAGCGGGCTCACGTGCTTGCGGTATTTTGCAACCGTGGCCCGCGACGAGACGCTGCGGTAGCCGCCGCTGGTCATGACCGGCTTGGCGCCGGCCGTCAGCACGACCGGCACCGGCTGGCGGCGCGGATCGCGCAGCTTCTTAGGCCCGCAGGCCGGACATTGCGGGCGGCGCGGCACGTAGTGCTTCATGATGGTCGGCCCCGACAAATCGAGGCTGACCACGTGATCGTTCAGCGGCGTGCGAAAGTCGCTGGCGATCGCCTTGGCGATTTCGACGGCCGCAAGCTCGATGCCGCCAGTGCCGAGCGAGTCCTTGGCGAGCGGCGACACCGCAACGCGACGCGCTTGTCGGCGGTCGAGCATCGCCCTGACCTCGCGGTTCCTTTTCATCCGCTCGGCGAGACAGGTCCAGCAAGGTCCTTTGCCCGGGCTGAACACCGGTCCGACCAGGGGGAAAACGCCGCATGGCTGAACCAGCAGCCACGGCGTGCGGTCGGACAGATGCTGCCGATTCAAGCCTTCGAGCCGCCCTTCGAGATAATCGTTGACCAGAACGACCGTGAGGTCGGCGGAGCGATCGACGACGCGAACGCCGAGTTTGCGCAACGCCGCGCCAAGTTGCCTCGTGCCTTTGGCATCGACCGATTGAATGCGCAGGCGGCATTGCCGCAGATTTTTCTCCGCCATCTCCAATGGGATGCCCAGCGTCGCCCAATAGCCGGCGGCGGCGGAAGTTTGCCGTTTCGCCACGATGTAGCGGCGGTCGATCAGGCGCTTGACGGCTTCGTCGACTGCGTCGGCTGGAAATTTTTTCGTCAACTCGCGGACGATCTGGTCAAAGCGCTTTCCCGCCGCGATCGCGTCCGCGACCGCGCAAAACAGCTCGCCGTGCAGAAAGAATTTGCGGTCCTCGGAATAGAAGCACACCGCGTCGGGCGGCAGGACATAGACGGAGAAATTCGGTGCGAATTGCGGAACGTCCTTGCCGTTGAACTTGGTCGGGCTGTTGGGTTGATCGCCTGCCGCCGCGCCCGCGTGCACGCCGCTACGCTTATTGCCGCCAGTGTGGATCGCCATTGCGAGGCAGATGCTCTCGAATTGTGGAAGCGCCGTGGTCTAGCTGGCGCGCCGGCGCTTGTCGACGTTGTCTGCCGTTCCTGCGGCCAGTGCCGCCGCAAACGCAGAACGGGCCGGGTCAAGCACGACCCGGCCGTGACAACTTGTATCTTGCAACGTGGTCGGAACGTGATTGCGCCTTAGCAGGGGCGGCACCGTCCCCAGGACCAGCAGCAACCGCCGCAACCGCCGCAGCCGCCGCAAGCGCGCCACGCGCATCCGCCGCAGCGGCCACAGCCGCCGCAACCGCAGCGCCACCAAGCCACCTGCTGGCCGGCCTGAGGCTTCGCGGTATTTTCCTTGTCGAAGACGTAGAACGTCGCGAGGCTGACGTCGGAGAGCTCTTCCTCGCCGAGGAAGATTTCCTGACGCGGAGAGGTATTCTGAGACGGTATGTCGGCTGTCGGCGCGCTCGCCGATGCGGCCGCTCCTCCTGCCAACGAAAAAGACACCCCGGCGATTCCCAGTACCGGGAGGGCCTTGTTCAGACGCTTTTGCTTCGTAGTCTGCTTCTTTTGCGCCATCGTAGAGATCTCCTCTACTTCAGAATTGTGCTCGACAAAGCTTTGCTAGCATTTTTCAGTTGCATTGCCTAGGGCACCGGCAATGCCATGCTAAGTCTCATCCCGCCCCCGAGGTTCCGTACAGGCCGGGCAACCAGCGCCGGCGTTGCCGCAGCGACCATTGGCCGAGCCGGTCCATATAGAGATAGAGCACCGGCGTGGTGTAGAGCGTCAGCAACTGGCTGATGATCAGCCCGCCCATGATCGAAATGCCGAGCGGCCGGCGAATCTCGCCGCCGTTGCCGAAACTCAGCGCCAGCGGCATCGCGCCGAGGATCGCCGCCATGGTGGTCATCATGATCGGGCGGAAGCGCAACAGGCAGGCCTGGAAGATCGCATCCCGCGGGCCGAGATTGTGCACGCGCTTCTCGTGAATGGCGAAGTCGATCATCATGATGGCATTTTTCTTGACGATGCCGACCAGCAGGATGACGCCGATGGTGCCGATAATGTCGAATTGGGTGTGGAACAGCATCAGCGCCAGCAGCGCGCCGACGCCGGCCGACGGCAAGGTCGAGAGAATGGTGATCGGGTGAATGTAGCTCTCGTAGAGCACGCCGAGCAGGATGTAGACCGTGGCAATGGCGGCGGCGATCAGAACCGGCTCGTTGCTCAGCGATTGGGCAAACACCTGCGCGGTGCCGGCGAGGGTGCCGTGGATCGATGCCGGCATATGGATTTGATCGATGGCCTGGTTGATCTCGGCCGCCGCTTCGCCGAGCGTCGCGCCCGCCTGCAGATTGAACGAAATGGTGGAGGAGACGAACGGACCCTGGTGATTGACCGACAGCGGCGCGTTGCCCGGCTGGTGGTGCGCCACGGCGGCGAGCGGGATCATGGTCTCCTTGGCGGTCGAGACCGCGGCGCCCGACGACGTGCTGCTGCGGCCGGCGTTGGCGAGCGCATTGGTTGCGGCATTGCGCGCCGCGTTGTTGTTGGCATTGGCGGCGGCGGTCGCGCTCGCCGACGCGGCGGACGCGGTCTTGGTCGTGGTCGCGGTCGACACCGTTCCGGCCGGCGAGTTCGACAGCGCCGTGCCGGCTGCGGCGGCGCCCGACGCCGCGATATAAATGTCGCTGAGCGACGACGGATACTGCGTGTAACGCGGGTCGATTTCCATGACCACGTGATACTGATTGATGGCGCTATAGATCACCGAGACCTGACGCTGGCCGAAGGCGTCGTAAAGCGTGCTGTCGATTTGCGACGCGGTGACGCCCAATCGCGAGGCGGTGTCGCGATCGATGACCAGATCGGTTTCCAGGCCCTTCTGCTGCTGATCGGAATTGACGTCGGTGATCACGGCGCTGTGCTCGAGCGCCGCGACCAGTTTCGGCGTCCAGGTGAACAGGTCGTCGGTGTTGTCGGATTGCAAGGTGTATTGATACGCCGAATTGCTCTGCCGGCCGCCGGCGCGGACATCCTGAACCGCGACCAGGAACAGGCTGCCGCCGGGGACGCGAGCGAGCTGCGGCCGCAGCCGGGCAATGACCGCATCGACCGACGGCCGCTGCGTGATCGGCTTTAAGGAAACGAATACCGAACCGGTATTGATCCGGCCGCCGCCCCCGCCGGAGCCGACGCCGGTATAACCGACGACGTGGTCCACGGCCGGATCGTGCTGCACGATGTCGATCATCTGCCGCAGCTTCTGCGTCATCGCCTGGAACGACACGCTCTGATCAGCTTGCAGCGAGCCGATCAGCCGGCCGGTGTCCTGGGTCGGAAACAGGCCCTTCGGGACGATGGTGAACAGCACGACGTTGAGGCAGATCGCGCCGAACAGGATCAGCATCACCAGCCCGCCGTGGCGCAGCGCCCAGGCGAGCGAGTGCTCATAGCCGGCCAGCACGCGGTCGAACAGGGTGCGCGGCCGCGGCGCGTCGCCCACTTCGCGCGGTTTGAGCCATAGCGCGCACATCATCGGCGTGGTAGTGAGCGAGACCGCCAGCGAGATGAGGATGGCGATCGACAGCGTGACGGTGAATTCGCGAAACAGCCGGCCGAGAATGCCGCCCATCAGCAAGATCGGAATGAACACCGCGATCAGCGACAGGCTGATCGACAGCACGGTGAAGCCGACCTCCCGGGCGCCGCGCAGCGCCGCTTGCAGCCGCGGCACGCCTTCCTCGAGGTGGCGGGAGATGTTCTCGAGCACGACGATGGCGTCGTCGACCACGAAACCGGTGGCGATGGTGAGCGCCATCAAGGACAAAATGTCGAGGCTGTAGCCCAACAGATACATGCCGCCGAACGTGCCGAGGATGGAAATCGGCACGGCAAGCCCGGGAATAAGCGTGGCGCGGAAATTGCGCAGGAAAAAATAGACGACCAACGTCACCAGCGTGATCGCGATCAGGAGCGTCAGTTCGGTATCGCGCAGCGAGGCGCGGATGGTGGTGCTGCGATCGATGGCGACGTCAACGTTGACGTCGGCCGGCATGGCGGCCTGCAAATGCGGCAACGATTCCTTCACGCTGTCGATGGTTTCGATGATGTTGGCGCCGGGCTGGCGGAACACGATGACCAGCACCGACGGCTGGCCGTTGGACAGGCCGAGATTGCGCACGTCTTCGACGGAATCGTTCACCGCGGCGACGTCCGACAATTGCACGGCGGCGCCGTTGCGATAGGCGATCACCAGCGGCGCGTAATCGGCAGCCTTGATGGACTGATCGTTGGTATAGACCTGATAGCGCTGGTCGCCGTCGTCGATGGTGCCCTTCGGGCTGTTGGCATTGGCCGAAGCCAGCGCCGCGCGCACGTCTTCGAGCCCGATGCCGTATTTGAACAGCGCCTTGGGATTGAGCTCGACGCGCACCGCCGGCAGCGCCGAGCCGCCGATGATGACCTGGCCGACGCCCGAAATTTGCGACAGCTGTTGCTGGAACACGTTGCTGGCGGCGTCGTACATCTGGCCCTGGCTGAGCGTCTTCGAGGTCATCGCCAGGATCAGGATCGGCGCGTCGGCCGGGTTGACCTTGCGGTAGGTCGGATTGCTTTTCAGGCTCGCCGGCAGATCGGCGCGCGCGGCGACGATGGCGGCCTGCACGTCGCGGGCGGCGCCGTCGATATCGCGGTTGAGCTCGAATTGCAGCGTGATGCGCGTCTGGCCGATGCCGCTTTGCGAAGTCATCTCGGTGACGCCGGCGATCTGGCCGAGATGGCGCTCGAGCGGGCCGGCGACGCTGGTCGCCACGGTCTCGGGGCTCGCGCCGGGCAATTGCGCATTGACCGAGATGGTGGGGAAATCGACCTGCGGCAGCGGCGCCACCGGCAATTTCGAGAATGCCAGCGCGCCCGACAACGCAATGCCGAGCGTCAGCAGCGTGGTCGCCACCGGCCGCGAGATGAATGGCGCTGAAATGTTCATTCGGGCGGCCCGCCGCCGCCAAATCGATTGGCCGGACCGCGTCCGGTGAAACGCACTGCCAGCCGGTCGAAGTAGAGATAGATCACCGGCGTGGTGAACAAGGTCAGCACCTGACTGACGATCAGGCCGCCGACGATGGCGAGCCCGAGCGGCTGGCGCAGTTCGGAGCCGGTACCCGTGCCGAGCATCAGCGGCAGCGCGCCGAGGATCGCCGCCATGGTGGTCATCATGATCGGCCGGAACCGCAACAGGCACGCTTGATAAATGGCGTCACGCGGCGCTTGCCCTTCGACGCGCTCCGCCTCGAGCGCGAAGTCGATCATCATGATGGCGTTTTTCTTGACGATGCCGATCAACAGAATGATGCCGATGATGGCGATGACGTTGAGGTCGTAGCCGAGCAGCATCAATGACAGCAGCGCGCCGACGCCGGCCGAAGGCAGCGTCGAAAGAATGGTGACCGGGTGGACGAAGCTCTCGTAGAGCACGCCGAGCACGATATACATCGCCACCACCGCGGCGATGATCAGGAACACCTCGTTGCTCAGCGACGACTGGAAGGCGGCGGCGGTGCCTTGGAACGCGGTGATGAAACTGTCCGGCAGGCCGACCTTGGCTTCCTCCTGCTCGATGGCGGCGACGGCGGTGCCGAGCGAAACGCCGGGCGCGGTGTTGAACGACACCGTAGTGGCGGGGAACTGGCCGAAATGGGTGATCACCAGCGGGCCGGTCTGCTGCTCGATATGCGAGAAGGCCGACAGCGGCACCTGCCCGTTGGTCGAAGACGACGATGACGGCAAATAGATCGAAGACAGGCCGGTCAGCGATTTCTGCAGCGCCGGGTCGAGTTCGAGGATGACGCGGTACTGGTTCGACTGGGTATAGATGGTGGAGACGATGCGCTGCCCGAACGAGTCGTACAGCGCATTGTCGACGGTAGCCGGCGTGATGCCGAAGCGGCTCGCGGTGGCGCGGTCGATGACCAGATTGACCGTGAGGCCTTGCTGCTGCAGATCGCTGGCGACGTCCGTAACTTGCGGCAATTGACTCAGCTGCTGCACCAGCTTCGGCACCCAGGTGTTGAACTCCTTGGCGTTGGCGTCCTCGAGCACGAAATTATACGGCGCGCGGTTGACCGTGGAATCGATGGTCAAATCCTGTGCCGGCTGCATGTAGAGGGTGATGCCGACGACGCCGGAAACCTCGCTTTGGATCCTGCGGATGATCGCGCTGGCATCGAGGGTACGTTCGTCGTGCGGCTTGAGCGTGATCAGGAAGCGGCCGGAGTTGAGCGTCTGATTGGTGCCGTCGACGCCGATGAACGAGGTCAAACCCTCGACGTCCGGATCTTTCAGAATCTCCTCCGCCAGCTTGCCTTGCAGCTCCGCCATGGCCGGATAGGAGATGCTCTGCGAAGCCTGCGTGATGGCCTGGATCATGCCGGTGTCCTGCACCGGGAAGAAACCCTTCGGGATCAGCACGTAGAGAACGACCGTCAGCGCCAATGTCAGCACCGCGACCAGCAACGTCGGCTGCTGCCGGTCCAGCACCCAGTTGAGCGCCCGGCCGTATTGGGCAATCAGCGCGTTGAAGGCGCGCTCGGCGGTGACGTCGAAATAGCTGCGCTCGGCCTCCGGGCGGTGGCGGATCAGCTTGGCGCACATCATCGGCACCAGCGTCAGCGAGACCACGGCGGAAATGATGATCGTGACCGCAAGCGTGATGGCGAATTCATGGAACAGCCGGCCGACCACCGCGCCCATGAACAACAGCGGGATCAGCACCGCGATCAGCGAGATGGTCAGCGAAATGATGGTGAAGCCGATCTGCTCGGAGCCGCGCAGCGCCGCGTCGAGCGGCGCCATGCCGCCTTCGACGAAGCGGGCGATGTTCTCGATCATGACGATGGCGTCGTCGACGACGAAGCCGGTGGCGATGGTCAGCGCCATCAGCGATAGATTGTCGAGGCTGAAGCCGAGCAAATACATCACGCCGAAAGTGCCGACCAACGACAGCGGCACCGACAGACTGGGAATGATGGTGCCCGGCAGCGTGCGCAAAAATACGAAAATCACGATCACGACCAGGACCACGGCGAGCCCCAGCTCGAATTCCACGTCGGCGACCGAGGCACGGATGGTTACGGTGCGGTCGCTCATGGCGTTGACTTCGACGGCGGTGGGAAGCCCGGCCATGATTTGCGGCAGTAGCGCTTGGATGCGATCGACGACCTGGATGATGTTGGCGCCAGGCTGGCGCTGAACGCTGAGGATGATCGCCGGCGTGGTGTTGGCCCAGGCGCCAAGCTTGGTGTTCTCCGGGCCGTTGACGATGGTGGCGACGTCGGAAAGCCGCACCGGACCGCCGTTGCGGTAGGCGACGATCAGATTGCGGTATTGATCGGCGCTGCTGAGCTGGTCGTTGGCGTTGATGGTCGAGGCCTGCGCCGGGCCGTCGAAATTGCCCTTCGGCGTGTTGACGTTCTGGTTGCCGATCGAGGTGCGAATGTCGTCGATGTTGAGGCCATAGGCCGCGAGCGTCTGCGGATTGACCTGCAGACGCACCGCCGGCCGCTGCCCGCCGCTGACGCTGACCAGGCCGACGCCGGTCAGTTGCGAGATTTTCTGCGCCAGCCGCGTCTCGCTCAAATCCTCGAGATCGGTCAGCGCCATGGTTTTCGACGTGACCGCAATCGTCAGGATCGGCGCATCGGCGGGATTGACCTTGGCGTAGATCGGCGGCGCCGGCAGGTCGGCCGGCAACAGATTGCCCGAAGCGTTGATCGCGGCCTGGACTTCCTGCTCGGCGATGTCGAGGCTCAGATCGAGGCTGAATTGCAAGGTGATCACCGAGGCGCCGGCCGAGCTCGCCGACGTCATCTGGTTCAGCCCCGGCATCTGGCCGAACTGCCGCTCGAGCGGCGCCGTGACCGAAGACGTCATCACCTCCGGGCTGGCGCCGGGATAGAGCGTCTGCACCTGGATGGTCGGATAGTCGACCTCAGGAAGCGTCGACAGCGGCAGGAATGTGTAGGCCACCATGCCCGACAGCAAGATCGCCGCCATCAGGAGCGATGTGCCGACCGGACGCAGAATGAAGGGTTCGGAGACGTTCATCGCACCGTTTCATCGTCGCGCACGCGCGCTGTCCGCCTGCGGCGCTCTATGGGGTGTTGTTGCGCCGATTCTGTGCAGGCGCGCCGCTCGGATTTTGTCCGCCGCGTCGTCCTTGCGGTGCCGCGGCCGGAGCGCCCGCGCCTTCCGGCGGCTTGCCGTCGAGCGTGGACACGTTGACGTGCAAGCCTTCGCGCAGCCGGTCGGCGCCATCGATCACCACGTGATCCCCGGCCGCGAGTCCGGAATTGACGGCGGTCATGCTGCCGTCGGTCGGGCCGATGGCGATCGGCCGCACCGATACGGTGTTATCGGCATTGACCACATAGACATAGGAGCCCTGCTGCCCGTTCGGCGAGCCGCGCTGGATCGCCACCGTCGGCACGGTGACAACGTTCGTCAAAGTCCTGAGCAGGAGCTGGACGTTGACGAACTGGTTCGGAAACAGCGCGCCGTCGGCATTGTCGAATTGGGCGCGGAGCTTCACCGTGCCCGTCGTGGTGTCGATCTGACTATCGACGGCGGAAACCTTGCCGGTCGCGAGCTGCTTGACGTTGGTGCGGTCGAAGGCGGTGACTTGCAGCGGCGTGCCGGCGTTGAATTGCGGCATGATGTCGGGAAGATAGTCCTCGGCAACCGAGAAGATCACCGTGATCGGCTGCAATTGCGTGACAACGGCGATGCTGCTGGCGCTCGACGTCTGCACGTAATTGCCCGGATCGACCAGACGCAGCCCGATGCGGCCGGTCACCGGCGAGACGATGTGGCAATAGGCGATGTTCAACGTCTGCGCATCGACCTGCGCCTGATCGAGCTTCACCGTGCCTTCGTATTGCTGGACCAGAAAGGCCTGATCGTCGGCCTGCTGGCGCGCGATCGAATTCTGCGCCACTAGGCTTTGATAGCGCTTGAGGTCGGTTTGCGCCTGCGCCAGCAGGCCTTGATCGTGCGCCAGCTGGCCTTCGGCCTGGGCCTTGGCGATTTCATAGGGCCGCGCGTCGATTTGTGCCAGGAAATCGCCCTTGTTGACCAATTGTCCTTCGGTGAATCCGACCTCGGTCAATTGGCCGCTGATCTGGGTTTGCACCGTGACGGTGGCGAGCGGCGTCACCGTGCCGAGCGCGTTGACAATGACGCGGATATTGCCGGGCCCGACCGTCGCTGCGCCGACCGACTGCAGCCCGCCCGCGGCAGCGCGCGGATTGGCGGGCTGCGGCGCGCGGAAGGTATGGACGATCACATAGGCGGCGACGACGAGGCCGACCGCGATGGCGAGGCCGAGGCCCAAGCGGAGTTTAGAAGCGGGCCGGCTGATTACGTCCGGTTCGGGCGTCGTCCGGCGAAGATTGGGCGCCAGTTCGTCGTCGCTTCTGCGTGTGCGCTCGTCCATCTTGGTGTTCAATATCCCGGCATTGTCGCCATAGTAATGGGCGCCAACATCGCCCCCTAATGAAAATTCGCTAATGCGCCCGGTGGTTCAGGCCGGCGGCGGCCAGGGCGGTCAGGCACGGCGCGCTGGAATTTCAGGCTTCATGCCTCACTATTCGATGATTCATTCATTTAATCAGCTACTTGCGTGAAATGCTACCGGCCTCGGCGTAACTCCGGCCGGGTGCCAAGCAGAGCCGTTATTGCGTGGCTTGCGGCGCGTTTTGCGGGTTACGCAATGTGGCATCGGCGGGAGCCGATTCGACGGCGGGCGGCGTCGATTCGAGTTGCGGCAGCAGCGAGAAGCCTTTCATCAATTGCACTTGCGTCGGCAGCAACGTCGTGTCCCAGCCGCCGCCGAGCGCCTCGATCAAGCTGACGCTGGCGAGAAACAGATTTTGCCGGACGGCGAGCGCGGTTTCCTCCTGGCTGAGCAGATTCGTCTCCGCCGTCACCACGGTGGTGAGATCGACAATTCCGGAGCGGTATTGATTGGTGAAGACGCGCACCGCTTCGCGCGCATTCCTGACCGCCTGCTGGTCGACGGCGAGCTGCTTGGTATAGATGCGGATCGCCGCCAACTCGTCCTCGACCTGCTGAAACGCTGTGAGCACGGTCTGCCGATACTTGGCGACGGTTTCCCAGTAGGCGGCTCGCGCCGCATCGACCTGAGCGCCGATAAGCCCGCCATCGAACAGCGTTTGCGTAGCGCTGGCGCCGATCTGCTGGATCGAGCGCGCGGCGCTGAAGGGCAGGGGAATAGGACCGATGAACTGGACCATGGCCGACAGCGACACGTCCGGGAAATAGGCGGCTTCGGCGACGCCGATCAGGGCGTTGTTGTTCTGCATGGTGCGCTCGGCGGCCGCGATATCGGGACGCCGTTCGAGCAGCGCCGAGGGAACCGCAACCGGGATATTTGGAATTTTAGAGCCCAGCAAGCGCGGTCCGATCGTCAACTCGGCAGGCGGCCTGCCGATCAGAACGGCGATGGCATGCTCGAATTGTGTCCGCTGCACGCCGACGCTCAATTCCTGGGCTTCGATGGCCAGGACTTGCGATTGGGCCAGCGCCACATCGGCGCTGGTTGTCCCCGTCGTGGCGCTGGGCCCGTAGCCGGCTTTGTATTTGTTGAGCGTGATCTCGTAGGTTTCGCGAAACTGCGCGGCGGAGCGGTGCAGGAGATTGCGCAGTGAATCGGCCGCGAGCAGGTTGAAATAGGCGGTGGCGAGCTGGGCCTGCGCAGACAGTTTGGCATTGTCGAGGTCGGCGGCGCTGGCCTGCGCCAAAGACGCGTCGGCTTCGATGGTGCGCCGGACCTTGCCCCAGACGTCGAGATCCCAGCTGCCGCTGATCGGCGCGGAATATTGCGTCGTGTATCGCGTGCCGAGGCCGAAGCCGACGGCGCTGCCGCCGGTGGTGCCGGCGAGTGCTCCGGTTCGCGTGCGGGTGACGCCGTAGGCGGCGGTCCCGGTCGGAAACAGTGCCGCTTGCGCTTCCCGGACGATGGCGCGCGATTGCTCGTAAGCCGCGGCGGCTGCCGCCACCGTCTGATTGGAGATTTCGACTTCGCGCAGCAGCGTATCGAGCCGGGAATCCCTATAGGGCGCCCACCAATTGCCGCGGTCGGCGGCGTCGTTGGGGTTGGCGCGCTTCCAGCCTTTCAGTTCCTTGTACGTCGTCGGAACGGGCGCCGGCTCTCGCACATAGTCCGGCCCTACGGCGCAGCCTGACAGCAAAAGCGCAAATAGCAATGCGGAGGCGGAAGCCTGTCCGCGTAACGCAACGACGCGCCGGACCCAACCCTCCTGACGCAATCCAGCATGGGCCAACGCATACACTGCCGAAAACCCGCCGCTGCAACCCCCCAAACACAACCAGGAACACGACCAATTCAGGAACGATGGCGACGCGCTCTGGCGCCTGCCAGCCGGCCGTGTTCCCGCGATCCCGATCCCCGCGCGATCGCGTCAACCATGCCCGACGCTTGGGTGAATTTCAACGCCGCAAGCCCGTTGGTGGGAGACTCCGATCCGATCTGCGAGACCTGTGATATTCGAGCGACAGTGGGTGCGCCGCAAAGGATAAAGATCGGCGCCGTTGATTGAGGCGTCGCACGGCGGCTGCGCTAATCCGCCATTCGATTTTGATCGTGTCTCGGGCGCGTGTGCAATTCCATCGCCGATCAAGCCGGTGCCGCGCTGCCGCCGCCGTGTTCTATTCTTGCGGTTGTGATCGCACGTGAAGAAAATTTAAGCCGGAGAGATGTGGCGCGCGCACCGAACTGCGCACATCTCCATTGATGCTCCGGCGCTTGATTGAAGCCGGCATGACGCGACGCGCCCTAACGTCATGCACCAAGATGTGTATGCAAAGACGTGTGTGCACTGCAGCATCCACCGGAACGGGACCGGGCGATCGGGCGTTGATTTACGCATTTGGCCCCGACGAGGAGGTCATATCATGTGGAAAATCACGACGAGCGTGGCCGCAATAGCCCTTTGCCTTTGTTTGGGCACGGTTGCTGACGCGAAAGGCCGTGGTGGCGGTGGCGGTGGCGGCGGCGGTGGGGGTGCACATTTCGGCGGCGGCGGAGGCGGCGGCGCTGCTGCCCACGTCGGGGGTGGTGGCGGCGGAATGCATATCGGCGGCGGCGCCCCCCACATCGGCGGTGGCGCCATGCACATCGGCGGCGGCGGTGTCCACATGGGCGGCGGCGCTCCGCACATGGGCGCCGTACACATGGGCGGCGCGCATCTTATGGCTCACGGTGCACCGCATATTTCCAGCGGCCGGTTCAACGCCGGGCACCTCAATGCGCATATGGCCTCGCCTACCGGTCATCCGGGCCGATCGGCATTCCAAGCCGCAACCCACGGCCAAGGCACCCGTGGCGCGCTCGGTCACGTCGGTAATCCGGCAGGTAATCCGGCATCTGTTCGCTCGGGCCTAGCTGGAACGCACTTGGGCCCGGCTGGAACGCGCTCCGGTCTAGCCGGAACGCAATTCGCCCATGCCAACGCGGCGTTCGCCGGACCGCGGTCGTTTGCCGCGCTCCGGCAATCCGCCACCGCCGGCGCCTTCCAGCCGTTCTGGAACCAGGGCTGGCATTGGCACCACCATCTCGGCTGGATCGGCCCGCTGTTCTGGCCCTTTGCCTACGGCGATTTCTTCTATTACGCGCTGTGGCCCGACGACTATTATTATTACGACCCGTTCTGGGTCTACGGCTATCCCGACATCTACGAAGGCATCTTCTCGCCCTACGACTACGGCGAATACGTGCAGGGGCCGAGCGCGCCGGCGCGCATGAAAGCGCTGACCGAGAGCATGGCGCAAAGCTGCGACGATGAGGCTGCCGAGGTCACCAGCTGGCCGATCGATCAGATCAAAGAGGCGGTGCAGCCGAACCAGCAGCAAGCCGCGCTGCTCGACGATCTCGGCAACGCCGTCGTCAAAGCCAGCGACGTGATCAGGGCCAATTGTCCGCGGACGGTGTCGTTCACGCCGACCGGCCGGCTCGATGCGATGCAGCAGCGCCTGCAAGGCCTGGTCCAGGCCGTCAACATCATCAGCGAGCCGCTGAGCAAATTCTATGACTCGCTCAGCGACGAACAGAAGGCGCGCTTCAACGCCATCGCGCCGCCAGCCGAGAAGCAGACGAACGCGCAAGCATCGAACGCGAACGCCGCCAACCCGAAAAGCGAGTGCGATGCCTCCGCCATGGCCTGGCCGGCCGAGCGGATCGAGCGGGTGGTGCGGCCGAACGAGGCGCAACACGCCAAGCTCGATGCCTTGCAGGCGGCGGTCGCCAACGGCGCCGACATCATCAAGACGGCCTGTCCGAGCGAGCCGCCGGCCACGCCGCCGGCGCGGCTTGCCGCGGTCGGCAAGCACCTGGAGGCGATGCTGCAGGCGGTCGAGACGATCCGCCCGCCGCTGCACGATTTCTACAATTCGCTGAGCGACGATCAGAAGGCGCGGTTCAATACCATGGGCCGGCAGCTGTTCGCGCAAAATCAGTAGGTTTGGAAGTAGCGAATAGCGAATTGGCGGTCCGCCATTCGCCATTCGCCACTCGCCATTCGCCCTTTTTAATGAAACAGCTTCGGGAATTTCGCCCGCAGCTTTGCGCGCAGATTGGCGCTGACGTCGACCACCGGCGGGAACGTGCCCTTGAGCTTCATGTCATAGGGGACGCAGGCGTCGATCAGGATGCGGTTGTTGAAGTTGCCGGGTAGGTATAGCGGGTCGCGTTTCGACGCCCACGCTTTCTGCACCAGATCGATATCGACCTTGGGATCGAACCGCGTGCACATCGCCCACAGCACCGCATCGAGATCGCCGGCGTCGATGTCGTCGTCGACCACCACCGTCCATTTGCCCGCATAGGCGCCGCCCTGGCAGGCGCAGGCGACGTGCAGCGCCTGGCGCGCGTGGCCGGGATAGCGCTGGCGCAGCTGGATCGCGGTGAAGCGCGTCGCCGGTCCTGCCTCGTGGTTCCACACCCCGAGCACGTCGGGCACGCCGCAGGCATCGAGCGCGCGCCAGATTTGCGCGGCGCCGGCAATGCCTTTCAGCAGGCCAGTCTCGTCGACCGGCTTGTGCTGCGGCGCGCAGGTCAGGATCGGATCGTTGCGGTGCAGGATGGTTTTGACATTGACGTAGGGCCGCTCCTGGGTGTCGTCGGAGTAGTAGCCCATCCATTCGCCGAACGGGCCTTCGGGTTTTGTCTGGCCCGGCACGGTCTCGCCCTCGATGGCGATCTCGCAATCGGCCGGGATCGGGAAGCCGGTAAAGGGCCCGCGCACCACGTCGATCGGCTCGCCGCGCAAGCCGCCGGCGATGTCGTATTCGCTCACTTCCGGCAGCGGGCTCGACGATAGCATGAACAGCAGCGGGTCCTGGCCGCACAGGATCACCACCTTCATCGGCTCGCCGCGGGCGAAATATTTGTCGCGGTGGATGCGGCCGTGCTTGCCCTCGGTGATCTGGCAGCCGACGGTCTTGCCGTCATAGACCTGGCTGCGATAGGCGCCGAGGTTGTACCAGCCGGCGTCGGGATCCTTGGTGACGACGCAGCAGGCGGTGCCGATGAAGCGCGCCTTGTCGGCTTCGTGATGGCGCGGCACCGGGAATTTCAGCACGTCGACGGCGTCGCCCTCGATGACGTTTTCGAAGATCGGCCCGTCATTGACGAAGCGCGGCGACAGCGGTTTTAGATCCTGCATGCGCGCGTGATAGCGCTGCACGATGTCGACCTTGCGCGCGTAATCGAGCGGCAGGCCAAGCGTGAGCGCGATGCGCTTGATCGACGACAATTGCCCGTACAGCGTGCGGTAGCCCTTGGCATAGCCCGGCACGTCGTCGAACAAGATCGCCGGCGCCTGGCCGCGGCTTTTTTCCGTCAGCATGTGGGTGACAGCGCCCATCTCGACGTCCCAATCGGCGCCGTTGACGCGCTCAAGCTCGCTGAGTTTTTCCACTGCGTCGAGCCAGCCGCGCAAGCCGCGGTAGTCCTGGCGTTGTCCCAAAGCCGCGCCCGCGCTCGCCATGCTGGTCTCCCAGTTTGATAGTAAGGCGGTATGAATGTGGGCTCCAAACGTGTCAAGCTAGCTGCTCCCTCTCCCCGCGTGCGGGGAGAGGGTGAGGGGGCCTCTCCGCTGGGCGCAGAATTGCGGTGCTCAGAATCGCGGAGAGGCCCCCTCACCCTCCTTCGCTTCGCTCAGTCGACCTTTCCCCGCGCGCGGGGAGAGGTAAAAAATTTTGGAGTCGCTCGTGCCCATCCCGAAGCCCAACTACCACCCGCCCTTCAACATCACGCGCGCCAGCCATTCGGTGCTGCACGTGAAAGATTTGGCCAAGAGCCGCGCCTTCTACGTCGATCTGATCGGCCTCGTCGTCAGCGACGAGGACAAGGATGCGGTCTATCTGCGCGGCGTCGCCGAAATCTGCCATCACTCGCTGGTGCTCAAGCGCGCAAGCGCGCCGCAAGCCGAGCGGGTCGGCATGCGCTGCTTCACCGAAGAGGATTTGGAGAAGGCGAAGCGCTACTTCGAAAAAGCCGGCCTGCCGGCGCAATGGGTCGAGCGGCCGTACCAGGGGCGCACCTTGCATGTCAGCGATCCGCTCGGCCTGCCGCTCGAATTCTGCGCCACCATGACCACCAAGCCGCGGCTCTTGACGAGTTTTGAGCATCACCACGGCGCGGTGCCGCACCGCATCGATCATTTCCAGGTGCTGGTGCCCGACGTGCAGCGCGAGCTGGAATTCTACATTGGGCTCGGCTTCCGGCTCTCCGAATATATCGCGCCGGACGGCAGCGACGAGCCGCTGTTCGTGTTCCTGCAGCGCAAGGGCAATCCGCACGACATCGTGTTCGCGCCGGGCAAAGGTCCCCGGCTGCATCACGCCGCGTTCAGCATTCCAGAATCCTATCACTTCTTCTATGTTTGCGACCTCGCGTCCAATTTGGGCTTCGCCGAGAACATCGAATTCGGCCCCGGACGCCATGGGCCGGGGCTGGCTTTGTTCGTCTATATGCGCGACCCCGACGGTCACCGCATCGAGCTGTTCAATACGCACTATCAATGCATGGACATCGAGGACGAGCCGGTGCGCTGGGACGCTTCCGTCGCCGGCAAGCGGCGCTGGCAATTGCCGGCGCGGGCCATGTGGTTCGCCGAAGCCAGCCGCTTTGCCGGCGTCGAGCCGCGCGAGCCGGCGCACAAGGGCAATCCGATGACGCTCGAGCGATACGTCGCGGCGGCAAAATAGGAGCGTGTCATGGCGATTGCGGTCAATGTGCGATGGGTCGCCGTCGCATCGGGACTCCTCGGCGCGCTGTCGTGGCCTGTCGCCGCGGCATGGGCGGCCAATCCGAATGCGCTGTGGGACATCGTGCACGGCAAATGCGTGCCCGACGCGCTGCAGCACGGCGACCCTTGGCCATGCGCCAAGGTCGATCTCGGGCGCGGCGTCGGTGGCGGCTTCGCCATCCTGAAGGATCGCAACGGCGCAACGCAGTATCTGCTCATTCCGACCAGGCGAATGACCGGCATCGAAAGCCCGGCGTTGCTGGCACCCGATGCGACCAATTATTTTGCCGAAGCCTGGGAAAACCGCGGCCTCGTCCCATGGGCGCTGCTGCATCCGATGCCGCGCGACGCTCTGAGCCTTGCGATCAATTCGGATGTGGGACGCTCACAGAACCAATTGCACATCCACATCGACTGCATCAGCGCCGACGTCCGGCAAGCCTTGCTGGGCCAGCGTTCCGCCATCGGCCCGCACTGGGCGCCGCTCAAAATATTGCTGGCCGGCCATCGCTATCGCGCCATGCGCATCACCGGCGAGACTCTCGACGGCCACAACCCGTTCAAGCTATTGGCGCGCGGCGTGCCGGGGGCAAGGGCGGATATGGGCCGGCACACGCTGGTGGTCGTCGGCATGCTGTTTCCCGGCGACGTGCCGGGCTTTATTCTGCTCGACGATCGCGCCGACCCGGCCCACGGCGACCGGGGCAGCGGCGAGGAATTGCAGGACCACGCCTGCGCGCTGGGCCATTAAACGCGCCGATGCAGCCGGTGCTCGATCCAAAGTAACAGTGCGTTGGCGATCGCGGCGAAGACGAACAGGATGAGCGCGACCGTCACCATATCCTCGCTTTGCGCAAGCGACATGTCGCTCATGATCATGGAGCCGAGGCCGAGCTTTGACGCGAACATTTCGCCCAAGAGCACGCCGAGCAGCGTGACGGTGAAGCCGATGCGAAGCCCGGTGAAAACTTCCGGCAAAGCGGCCGGCAGCAGCACCGTCGTGATGGTCTGCCATGGCGATAAATGCAGGGTGCGCGCCGAGCGCAGGTAAACCGGTGGAATGGCGCGGATCGCGCCCATGGTCAGCAGCGCCACCGGCAAAATGCCGTGCATGGCGCCGAACGCCACCTTGCCCGAAATGCCCAGCCCGAAGATCAGCAGCATTACCGGATAGAGCGTGATCTTCGGCAGCGAATAGACCACGACCAGGATCGGCTCGCCGACGGCGCCGGACAGCCGGTGCGCGCCCATCCACACGCCGACGGCAAGGCCGATGGCGTAGGCGAGCAGCAGCGCCAGGCCGAATGCTTGCAGCGTCGCCGCGGCGTTCTCGGCAAACCGCGTCGTCGGCACCATCTGCACCAGATACGCCATGGTCGGGAGCGGCGCCGGCAGCGCCGTCGAGCCAGCGATCTCGTGCAGGATCTTCCACACCACCAGCATGACGGCGACGATGATCAGCGTGTCGGTGACGCGGCGCGTTGCGGTCACGTCCGGCCTCCGCTGCGCCGCTCCGCCCAGCGCACGTCGAGCGCATGCAGGACCGTGTTGACGACGGTTGCTATGACCAGCAGGAACAGGATCAGCGCATACATGCGCCGATTGTTGAAATCGGTATAGGCGTCGGAAATGTCGCGGCCGAGACCGGCGGGCGACAGAATGAATTCGGCGGCGATCACGGCGATGAAGCCGTAAGACACCGAGAGCTTCACGCCGGTGAACAGGTAAGGCGCCGCGGCCGGAAGCTGCAAGGTCATGGCGGTCGTCACCGCATCCAGGCGATGCACGCGCGCCACCTTGGTCAGCACGTGCGGCACCCGATCGAGGCCGTTGAGCGTGGCGATGATCATGGCGACCACGGCGGTGGCGACGCCGATCAGCACGATCGGGATCGGCGACAGGCCGAAGATCGCGATCAGCACCGGATAGAAGATGAAGATCGGCACCGCGTAATAGGTGGCGAACAGCGGATCGAGCGCCTCGCGCAGCCGCGGCAGCGCATGAATGACGAGGCCGAGCGCGAAGCCGAGCACGATCGAGACCGCGATCACGATGACGATGATGCCCAAGGTGCGCTCGATGTCGGCATTGATGGCGCCCGAGGCGAGCAAGGCGTAGAGCGCCGTCGCCATCTCGGACGGCGCAATGATGGTCTGGTGTCTGATCAGGCCGGTCTGGCAGGCGAGCTCGAGCGCGCCGATCATCGCCACGATCACCGCGATACGGATCAGGCCGACGCGTGTCATCCCGCGGCCGTCATGCCCGCGTGGCCGAGCGCCTTGAGCGACTCGCCGCGCAAGCGCTCCCACAGCCGGCCGGTGATTTCGCCGAACGCGGCTTCGGCGACGATCGTGCTGTCGCGCTCGCGCGGCCAGCCGGTGTCGATGATGTCGATGAAGCGGCCGGGCCGCGCCGACATGGCGCCGACCCGGTCGGCCAGCATCGCCGCTTCGTCGAGCGCGTGGGTGATGAGCAGCACGGTGGCGCCGGTCGAGCGCCACAGCCGTAAAACTTCGTCGCCCATCAGGAGCCGCGTCTGCGCGTCGAGCGCGCCGAACGGCTCGTCGAGCAGGATGAGGCGCGGCTGCAGCACCAAAGTGCGCGCGATGCAGACGCGCTGGCGCATGCCGCCGGACAATTGCGACGGGTAGGCGCGGGCGAAATCCTTCAGCCCCATGAAGGCCAGCGCGTCGTCGACGCGGCGGCGCGTCTCGGCCGCGGCGACGCCGCTGCGGCGCAGCCCGAAGGCGGCGTTGTCCCATACCGTCAGCCACGGAAAGCTGGCGTCTTCCTGAAACACGACGCCGATGCCATCGGCGACTTCGCCGCTGACCGGCTTGCCTTCGAACGTCACCGTGCCGGCGGTCGGCCGCTGCAGGCCGGCGAGCACTTCGAGGAAAGTCGACTTGCCGCAGCCCGACGGCCCGACCACGGCGAAGAACTCGCCCCTGCGCAGGTCGAGATCGATCGGGCCGAGCGCCTCGACCGGCGGCTGATGGCCGCTGCCGGGAAAGACGCGCGTGACCGCTGCAAGCTGCGCGTGGATGTCGCGCGCCACGGCGGTCATTTCACTTCTGCAGATCGGCGGGCAGGAACGAGGTGTCGATCATCTTGGACAGGTCGGGATCCTTGTCGATCATGCCGACATATTTCATCGCTTTGACGGTATTGACCAGAAGCGGCATTTCGATCCGGCCCTCGCTGTAGAATTTGGCATCGACCAGCATCTGCATCAGCGTGTCGACGTCCTTGGCCGGCAGCGGCGCATAGATCGGCTCGAGAATCTTGCTGGCTTCCGCGGTGTGGCTATCGATGAATTTCACCGCTTCGCGCCGGCCGGCGAGGATGGCGCGCAGTTTCTGCGGATTTTTCTTGATCAGGTCGCCGGTGGCGATGCCGACCGCGGGCGGCAACAGCGGCAAGTCCTTCGGGCCGACGATGACGCGGTACTTGCTTTCGCCGCCGCGCGCCAAAAACAAAATACCCGGAATGCTGGTCGCATCGACGACGTTGTTTTCCAGCGCCGTGAGCGCGCCCGACAGATTGCCGAGCGCGACGCGCTGGACGTCGTTGGGGTTGATGCCGGCATTCTCCGCCGCCAGCACCGCCGTCATCTCGCCCAAGGATTTCGGATTGGAAATGGCGAACTTCTTGCCCTTCAGATCCGCCATGGTCTTGATCGGCGAATTCGGCATCACGATGATGACGTTGCTCGCCATCGACCGCGAGCCGATGTCGACGATCTTGATGTCCTGGCCTTCGTTGATGGCGGCGATGATGCCGGCGGGCGAGGTCTCGCCGTAGCCGAGGTCGCTGGCGATCACGGCGCGCACCGAGGAGCCGCCGCCCTCGCCGGAAATCACGCCGGTGATGTCGACGCCGGCGGCCTTGAAGAAACCCTTGGCGATCGCCACCCCATAGGGCGCGCCGGACGGATCGGCCTTGTACTGGGTGACGAGGATGTCTTCGGCAAAAGCCTGAGCCGCGGCGCAGGCGAAGATCAATGCTCCGAATACGGTCTTGGCCAACGTGCCGGCCGAATTGTTGTGGTGCAGCATCCTCGTCTCCCTGTGATGACGCCGGCATTATCGCCCGCCGCCGCCGGAATGGGAATGCGGCCAGTTCTCAGTTTTTTAATGCGCCGGGGGTTTACTGGAATGCCTGCGTTTGCATTGCCGGTGCTCAGATGGAAGAATCATTGATTAAGGCGGGCAGCCGCCCCGCAGCCGCCACGTGGCCGGAAAGCAGTGAACTCATGACGCTCCCAGCGGACAGCGCTCCGCCGCTGGCCCCGGCCGGCACGGTGGACCCGATCTGGCTCAAGTCCTACCCGGCGGACACGCCCAAAACCATCGACCCGGACCGCTACCCGTCGCTGCACGCCATGCTGCTGGAATCGTGCCGGCTGCATGCGGCGCGGCCGGCCTTCGAAAGTTTGCGCGCGCGCATGAGCTACGGTGAGTGGGACCGCGACAGCCGCGGCTTCGCGGCGTTCCTGCGCGAGGAATTGGGCTGCCGCGCCGGCGACCGCCTCGCCATCATGCTGCCGAACATGCTGGCCTATCCGGTTGCGCTCCTCGGCACGCTGCGCTCAGGCTTGATCGCGGTCAATGTCAACCCGCTCTACACGCCGCGCGAGCTCAAGGAACAGCTCAAGGATTGCGGCGCCACTGCAATCGTCATCATGGAGAATTTCGCCCACAAGCTCGAACAGGTCATTGCCGAAACCGACATCCGCCACGTCGTGGTGGCGCGGCTCGGCGATTTCGTGCCGACGCTCAAGCGCTGGGCGTTCAATTTCGCCAATTCCTATATCCGGCACGCGGTGCCGGCTTGGCATTTTGAGAATTTCACGATGCTGCAGGACGCCTGCAGCCGCGCACCGGGCGAGCATTACATGGACGCGGATACGCCGGCGACGGAGGTGGCGCTGCTGCAATATACCGGCGGTACCACCGGCGTCCCCAAAGGCGCGATGCTGACGCACCGCAACCTGATCGCCAACACATTGCAATGCCTGGCGTGGACCGGAGCCAGCGCCAAATACGAGAACGAAACCACACTGACGCCGCTGCCGCTCTATCACATCTTCTCGCTGACGGCGAACTTGTTGTCCATCGCCGTGGTCGGCGGCTTGAACGTGCTCGTCATCGATCCGCGCAATCTCGACCGGCTGGTCCGCACCTTTCGCGATTCCCACATCGCGGTGATGTCCGGCGTCAATACGCTGTTCAATGCGCTGGTGCACCGGCCCGACTTTGCCGCTCTGGATTTCAGCGCGATGCGGCTTGCGCTCGGCGGCGGCGCCGCGATCCAGAGCGAGGTGGCGCACCGCTGGCGCGAGATCACCGGCACCGACCTGGTCGAGGGTTACGGCCTGACCGAGGCGTCGCCGGTGGTGTGCATCAATACGGTGGCCAATCCGAAGCTCGGCACCGTGGGCCTGCCGGTGCCCTCGACCGAGGTGAGCATTCGCGACGACCACGGCGCGATGCTGGCGCCGGGCGGTCACGGCGAAGTCTGGGTGCGCGGCCCGCAGGTGATGAAGGGCTATTGGCAGCGCCCCGACGAAACCAAGGACGTTCTCACCGCCGACGGCTGGCTGCGCACCGGCGACGTCGGCATGCTCGATGCGGAGGGTTATCTGAAGCTGCTCGATCGCAAGAAGGACATGGTCAACGTTTCCGGCTTCAAGGTGTTTCCGAGCGAAGTCGAAGACATCGCCATGCAGCATCCCGACGTGATCGAGGCGGCGGTGATCGGCGTGCCGGACGAACGCACCGGCCAGGCGGTAAAGCTCTTTGTCGTCAGACGCGATCCTGCCCTGACCGAGCCGGACTTGAAGGCATTTCTCCACGAGCGCCTGGCGAACTACAAGGTGCCGCACATGATCGAGTTCCGCGACAGCTTGCCGAAGAGTAATATCGGCAAAATTCTGCGCAAGGAGCTGCATTAACAACGAACAGGTTTCGCGATGAGCGAAGCGATCGTGGTCGGCGGCGGCCTGGCCGGCGCGGCCTTTGCCATCGAACTTGCGCGCCAAGGCCGCTCCGTCGTCGTTCTGGAAAAGACCACCGGCGCCCATCACAAGGTCTGCGGCGAATTTTTGAGCGCCGAGGCGCAGGCGCTGCTGGCCCGGCTCGGGCTCGACGTGTGGCAGCTCGGCGCGCGGCCGGCCGGCCGGCTCGGCCTTGAATTCGGCGGGCGAAACGAAAGGCTGAAGCTGCCGTTTGGCGGCGCCGGCCTGTCGCGCTTTCTGCTCGACCAGGCGCTGCTCGATGCCGCGGCGGCCGCCGGGGCGCAAGTGATCCGCGGCGCGACCGTGACCGGATTGGACCACGCGCAAAAATCCGCCGTCGTGCACATGGCGTCGCAACAATGGCCCGCACGCTACGTCGCGCTCGCCACCGGCAAGCACAATCTGCGCGGCCTGCCGCGGCCGCAAGCGCCGACCGTCGCCTTCAAGATGCAGCTCAGCGTCACGCCGGCCGTTGCAGCGATGCTCGACGGCCTGGTCCAGCTCGCGATGTTCCGCGGCGGTTATGCCGGCGTATGTCTTGTCGAAGGCGGCATCGCCACGATCTGCTGGGTCATCGATCGGGACGTGGTGGGCGAGGCCGCCGTCACCTGGGACGCCCACGCCGCCTTTCTCGCACAGCGCTCGGATTTTTTCGGCAATCTGCTCGCCGGCGCGACGCCGCTGTGGGACAAGCCGGTCGCGGTCGCCGCCATTCCCTATGGCTTTCTGCGCCGCGAGGTGATTGCCGATACTGTCTATCCGCTGGGCGATCAGCTTGTGGTCATTCCGTCCTATACGGGCGACGGCACCTCGATCGCTTTGCACACCGGGATCGCCGCAGCGCGCGCCGTTCTCAGCGGACAGTCGGCCGGCGACTTCCAGGCTCACGCCATCGCCAAGCTAAAACCGCAGATCGCCTGGGCGAAGCTCGCCAACGTCGCCTTCGTCAATGCCACGGCGCAACGGGTGACTTCGGCGGTCGCCCGCGTGGCGCCTTGGGCGGTGCCGGGGATCGCCAGGTTCGTGGTGAACCGGACGCGGCTTCGCGTCTGACGCGCGCCTGGTCGGCCGCTATCCTTTGCGGCACGCCACCCCATAGCGAAACGGAAAGAACCATTTGATCGAAGTTCGCGTGCGCGGGATGCCGGCTTCCGCCAAGAGCCGCCGCCAATCGGCCGCGACGAAGGCGCGCGAAATCGATATCGGGCCGTCGCTCCTCATCATCCGGCTCAGCGGCAAGAGGCGGAACACCGTCTTGACGAAATAATACGGCAACGGGTGGCGGTGCAGGTCGTTGATGAACCAGCCGCGCTTGGCGTGGCCGTCCATCCACTTGATGAAGCGCACCAGTTCGTCATCGGTCAGATGGTGGGTGAAATTGCAGCTGATGATGAAGTCGGATTGCCGCGATTGGTCGAGCGCAAAAACATTCGCGGTCTCGTAGCGGATGTTCATCTCCGGCGGCGTGTCCGCTTCCGCCGACTGCTTCGACCACGGATTGAGATCGACTCCGGTAAGCTCGGCGTTGAGATCGCGCCGTTGCAAGAGCTTCCAGATCTTGCGCAACATGTCGCCGCCGCCGGAGCCGACGTCGAGCACCGAGACGGTGCCTTGTGGCATCGTATAGCGCACCGTCCGCTTAAGCCAGCGCAAGGTCGGCCGATAGGCCAGCGTGCAGACATTGACGATCGTGAGCTGCCGCAGGCACTGGTGGAATTCGGCGAAACCGACGGATTCCGAATCCATCAGCTCAGGCTGCATGCTGCGCTGGGCGAAATTCACAGTTGTCATCAGCGAGCCTCTGACAGGCAAAAATAACATATTTGCGGCGCTGCGCCCGCCTTTCGGCTGCGCAAGCGGCATGCTAACCGTAAGCCGCAATCGCAAAGAGGGGGAGGGCGCCGGACCAATGGCCAAGTTGCAGCTTTCGTTCGCGTGCGGGCTCTACGATCGGATGCAGCCGCTCTATACGGGCGAGGTCAGGCCCGACGGCATCGATCTGAATTTCATCGCCATCGATCAGCCGCGGCCGATTTTCGACCGCATGTCGGGCGGCGAGGAATTCGACGTTTCGGAATATTCGCTGTCCGAATTCAGTCAGCGGTTCACGCGCAACGAATGCCCGTTTGTCGCCATCCCGGTGTTTCCGTCGATCGCCTTCCGCATGGGCTATATCGCCATCAACAAGAAGTCCGGGATCAAGACGCCGAAGGACCTCGAGGGCAAGCGCATCGGCGTGCCGCTCTATACGATGACGGCGGCGATCTTCATCAACGGCATCCTGCATCATGAATTCGGCGTCGACCTCACTAAGGTCCGCTGGGTGCAAGGCGCCATGAACGAGGCGGGGTCGCACGGCAGCCCGACGGTGCTGCCGCTCTTAAAGAAAATGTCGATCGAGAACAACAAGACCGACAAGACGCTCGGCCAGTTGCTGGCCGCGGGCGAGATCGACGCCACGCTGGGCACGAGCCTGCCGGAAGAGATCAGAACCGATCCGAATATCGCGCGGCTGTTTCCGAATTTCGTCAATGTCGACAAGGACCTCTACAAGCGCAAGGGCATCTATCCGATCATGCACACCGTCGCCATCAAGAAGAGCATTTACGAGCGGTACCCGTTCGTGGCGACGAGCCTTTTCGACGCGTTCGTGAAATCGAAACAGATCGCGCTGCGGAAATTATTCAATCTGCGCGCCGTGCGCTACATGACGCCGTTCCTGATGCGGGAGATCGACGACATCTGGGAGGTGTTCGACGGCGACCCGTGGCCTTATGGCGTCGAGCCGAACCGCCGCACCATCGAAGCCCTCATCACCTATCAGCAGACGCTCGGGCTGACCGACCGGGCGGTGAAAGTCGACGCCCTGTTCGTGCCCACCTACGGCTGATTTATCACTCGGGAAGAACCATCATGAGCCAACTCGACGATCTGTTGCGCGACCTCGTCGTCGCCAATCGCATTCTCTCCAACGAAGACGTGGTCGATGCCTACGGCCATATCAGCGTGCGCCATCCCGACAATCCGAAGCGCTTCTTCATGTCGCGCTCGCTGGCGCCGGAACTGGTCGAGCGCCACGACCTGATCGAGTTCGACCAGGAGGGCGAGCCGGTCAACGACAAGCGCCAGCCTTATCTCGAGCGCTTCATCCATGCGGCGATCTTCGAGGCGCGGCCCGACATCGTGGCGGTGGTTCACGCCCATGCCGAGGACACCCTGCCGTTCGGCATCGTCGCAAAACCGCTCGAGCCAGTGATCCATTCCGGCAGCTTCATCGGCGGCAAGGTGCCGGTGTGGGACATCCGCAAAAAGTTCGGCGACACCGATCTGTTGGTGCGCAACATGGCGCAGGGCCGCGATCTGGCGAAGTGCATGGGCAAGGGTGCCGTGGCGCTGATGCGCGGCCATGGCTTCGCCTCGGCGGCGCGCTCGATCATCGAGGTGGTGCGGCTCTCGGTCTATCTGCCGCGCAATGCGCGGGTGCAGATGAACGCCATGCGCATGGGCGGCAAGCCGAAGCCGCTGTCCAAGGGCGAGATCGCCGCGCGCGCGGCGGGCTACGAGCCGAACAAGCCGGAGACTTGGCGCGCCTGGGAATATTGGGCGACGCGGGCTGGCTGCGGCGACAAGATCGGCAGTCCGCACGATCATTCGCACAAGGGCTGAAAACGCCGACGCGCAAGCGCTGTCATTCGCCCTTAGTCGAATCGCGCCAAGATGTGGGGCGACAAGACTTGACGTAAGTAATTTGACCATATTTGCGCGGCACTTTTGGCGGCTGAGCGATCGGCGCCGCGGCGCTCCGTCCATGGGAGGCGAAGTCATGGGTCTGATCGACGTTCTCAATGGCATGCAGAATGGGCCGCATGGCCCGCGCGGTCCCTCGACCGGCAGCGGCGGCGGCATGTCGCCCATCACCATGGCGATCCTCGGGCTGCTTGCCTACAAGGCGGTCAAAAGTTTCACGGCCCAGCCGAGCGCGGCGCCGGCTGCGCCGGCCGCTCCGGGCTCCAGCCAAAGTGCCGGCGGCGGCCTCGGCGATCTCTTGAAGAGCGGACTGGGCGGGCTATTCGCCGGCGGCGCTGCGGGAAGCGTGCTCAGCGGCGGTCTGAACGATCTGCTCAAGCAATTGCAGCAGGGCGGCCTGGGCGACGTTGCCAAGACCTGGGTCGCCAACGGCCCGAATAAGGCGGTGTCGTCGGACGATCTGGCCAAGGCGCTCGGCGGCGATCAGATCAACACGCTGATGGCGCACACTGGATTGTCGCGCCAGGATTTGCTAGCGGGTTTAAGCCAATATTTGCCCGAGGCCGTCAACCAGCTGACGCCCGACGGGCGGGTGCCGACGGAACAGGAATTGTCGCGGTCGCTTTAACCGGCCGCCGGAACGGTCCAAATCTTTCAGGTAGCAAACGGAGGAACACAGTCATGACAATACGTTACGCCGCCATCTGTACGGCTGCGGTGCTCGCCGCCATCGCCCTGCAAGGCACCTCGGCGCAAGCGCTGACGATGACCGAGTGCAGCGCCAAATACAAAGCGGCCAAAGACGCCGGCACGCTCAACGGCATGAAGTGGAACGATTTCCGTAAAGCCCAATGCGGCTCCGACGCTGCGGCCGCTCCGACCACCGCGTCGGCTCCGGCGGCGGCCCCGACGCCCAAGCCGGCACCCGCGCCGGCCGCGGCCGGCAATGCGGTGTTTCCGAGCGCGGTCGATTCCAAATATTCGAAGGACGCCGCCGGCAAGGCCCGCATGGAAACCTGCCTTGATCAATACAAGGCCAACAAGGCCAACAACGGCAATGGCGGGCTGAAGTGGATCCAAAAAGGCGGCGGCTATTACAGCGAGTGCAACAAGCGCCTGAAGGGCTAATCGGACATTGGAGTTCGGGCCATGCGAATTGTCGTTAGCACGCTGTTGGCGCTCATGATCGGTGCCGGGGTCGCCTTGGCGCAGGCTCCAGCGTCGGCGCCGGCAAAAATGACGCCGGAGGAAAAGCAGGCCATCTCGAAATCCTGCTCCGATCAGGCCAATGCCAAGGGCCTGCACGGCAAGGAACGCAAGAAGTTCAGGTCCGAGTGCAAGCGGAACGCCGGCAAGCCGCAGTAAAAGCTGTTTGCCGCAGGGGTCGGCGACATGAAATAAAAAATCGGAGCGCGGCACCCCGCGCTCCGATCGTATTTTCGGCCGAGCGCTCTCTTAATTGTTTACTGCAGCGTCAGCTCTGTGACCTTGCCGTGCTTGTCGCGGCCTTGGGCATAATATTGGCCGATATTGCGCATCAGCGCCGCGTCGGACACCGAATAGATCACTGCGTCGGTTTTGCCGGTATTGATGTGGCGCCGCCACAGGAAGTTCGGCACCACGAACAGGTCGTTGTGGCCCCACTCGAAGCGCTTGCCGCCGACTTCGGTGACGCCCGAGCCTTCGATGCACACGTAATAGGTGCCGGCGGTCTCGCGCTTGAGCTTGGTTTCCTCGCCGGGACGCAACAGCTGCGCCGAGTAGTTCAAGGTCTTGAACACCGGCTCGCCGGTCACCGGATTGACAAAATCGACCTTGATGCCCTCGAACGGGTCGCCTTTTTCCTTGCGCAGGCTGTGCAGCATTTCGAGCACGTCCGAGCCGCGGAAGTGGAACAGCGGCGCGGGCGCGTGGCCGACGCCGCGCTGATGGCTGACGAAGGTCGGCTTCAGTCCGCCGTAGCTGTAAAGGTTGCGCGAGTAACCTTCGGTGACCGAGATGGCCTGGACGTTGGTGTTGCCCTGTGCGCCCGGCATGTTGTGGTCGACCCAGGCGGCGTCGAGGAATTCCATCAGCGGCCAGTCGAGCGTGTCGATCCAGATGCAGGGTTCGTCGGAATCGTTGCCGTGGTCGTGCCAGGTGCCGTTCGGCGTGAGGATCAGGTCGCCGCGGTTGGCGGTGACGCGCTCGCCCTCGACGACGGTGTAGCCGCCTTTGTTGGACAGGATGGTGCGGCTGGCATTGGGCGAATGCAGGTGCACCGGCGCGACGTCGCCGGGATTGTAGATCGAGATGGCGCAGCGGATGGTGTTGGTGACCTGCAGCCGGCCGTTCAGGCCGGGATTGAGCAGAAGGATGCTCTGGCGGTCGGCGAATTCGATCGGGGAGACGTCGGCCTTGCTGGCGATCTCGGAAATCTGCTTGAGGTAGCCGGAATATTCGTTCCACTTCCACATGAACGGCGCCGTCTTCATCTGGTTGACGGCGACGCGGCCGCTGCCGAGCTGGCCGGAGCCTTCGCCGCTAGTTTCGCTGAACCACGGCCGTTGCGCCGGCGCATTGGCCTGGGTGCGGATCCAGACGTTATGCTTGCCGGCTTCGGTGTTGATGGCCTCCATCAATTCGCGTGCTTTGTTGGAAAGCCCGGCCGGGGCAGGGGCCTTCATCGTCACCGTGGCCATAAGTTTTCTCCTCCAAATAGCGGGCGCTCGCGTCCCTGATGGCAATGCGGCGTGGCGCAGGGGGGCGGCGAACAGCCAAGCCTTGGCCGGAGGTATAGTGGCTTGACCAAGGGTTTGCAAAGGCAGGAGAACCGCGCGGCACGAGGCATACCCCGCCCAAAAAGGCATAGCGCGCGCCGCCCGCCATTTGATTCAGCGCAATGACAGGACCGGGACGATCAGGCAACGGCGATGAAATCGCGGATCGCTTTGGTGAACTCCGCCGGCCGGTCCATGTTCGAGATATGGCCGGCTCCGGGAAGCTCGACGTAACGCGAGCCGCCAAGCTTTTCGTGCAGCTTGCGCATGGCCGGCGCGGGCGCGTCCTTCTCGCCGCAGAGAAACAGCACCGGCCGCTGCACCATGGCGACGGCGGAGGCGTAGTCATGGTCGGCCAGCGCCGCGGCGCAGCCGATGAAGCCGTTGACCGGAGTCGAGCGGAACATGGCGCGCACCTTGTCGAGATGCGGTGGGTTTTTTGCCACGGTCTCGGCCGGAAACCAGCGCGCCACCGTCGGCTCGACCAGCGCCTCGATGCCCTTCTGTTGCGCCACCGCGATGCGCTCCTCCCATTGCTGGCTCGACTGCGGCGTCGATTGGCAGGGCGAGTCGCAGACGATGATGCGATCGAAGCGGTCGGGATGACGCTCGGCAAGGCCGAGCGCGGTGGCGCCGCCCATGGACAGGCCGGCGAAATGCGCCTTCTTGATCGACAATGCGTCCAGCAAAGCCAGCGCATCGGCAAGCAGCGTATCGAACGCATAACGGCCCGCCGGCGCCTCGGTGCCGCCGTGGCCGCGCTGGTCGTAGCGCAGCACGCGGAACGAATCTTTCAAGCCCGCCGCCTGCTCGTCCCACATCGCGGTCGAGGTCGCGAGCGAATTGGAAAACACGATCCACGGCGCGCCGTCAGGACCGTCGATCCGGTAGTTAATGTCGATGCCGTTGGCTTTGACTTTCATGGCTTTCTCACATTGTAGCCCGGATTGAGCAACGCGAAATCCGGGAACGAGGTCGCGGCGTGTGATCCCGGATTTCGCTCCGCTCCATCCGGGCTACGGTTTGGGTAAGAAATCCTCAAGCAGCGCGATCAGCGGCTCCGGACCTTGCGTCGGCATGAAGTGGCCGGCCTCGATCAATTCGAAGCGCGCGCCGGGAATCTTCTTCGCCAGCTCGGCGCTGCCGGCATGCGGGCGCACGGTGTCGTGGCGGCCCGCAACCACCATGGCCGGGCAGCGCACCTGTGGCAGCATGTGCAGCATGTTGGTGCGCGCCAGCGCGCGAAAGCCATAGCCGAAGCCGACAGGATCGTTGCCCAGATAGCGGCCGCGATAGGCCTCGTAGTCGGCCGGGTCGCCGAGGGTTTTTGGATAGGAGATATCCAGTGTCGTCGGCAGCGAGGCGCGCATGCCCTCGCGCATGGCAAACGCCGCGCGCTCGTCAAGTGCCGCGGCGCGGCTTGGATCGACGCCCGGCGCCGGATTGCACAGCACCAGCGATCCGACTTTCTCGGGATGCTTTTCCAGAAAGCGCAAGGCCTGGGTCGCGGCGGCGGCGACGGTTACGAAATGATATGGTGGCTCAAGCCCAAGCCCCTTGGCGAGCGCCTCGAAATCCTCGACCAGCACATCGTTGGAGAATTCCTGGCGCACCTTCTCGGAAAGTCCCGAGCCGCGCTGGTCGTAACGCAGCACGCGATAACGTGCGGCAAGCCGCGGCGCCACCTTGTTCCAGGAATTGAGCGTGCCGCCGAGCTCGTGCAGCAATACGACCGAAGGTCCGCGCGCGCCGGCAAGTTCGTAATGCAGGCTCACGCCGTTGGCGTCGATGAAAGGCACGCAAGTCTCCTCAAAATTCCCGGCCGATCAGATGATCGAGCGAATAGCGGCCGCCGCCGTGGAACAGGAAATAGAACGTCGCAAAGAGCCACATCAGCGTATATTCCATGCCGAGCTTGTTCCAGAAATAGCGGCCGACCCGCCAGCGCTCGAAATTGGTCACGATCAGGAACAGCACCAGCGGCACGCAGGCCAGGCGCGTGAACAGGCCGAGCGCCAGCATCGGGCCGGCGATCAGCTCCGTCGCCGCGATCAGCGGCGCCCAGAACCAGCCCGGGCGATAGCCCCATTGATCGAGATCGACGGCCAGCATCTTGACGTTGCGCTGCGGCAATCCGGTGCCGGGAAAGAAACCGAACGCCATGCGCAAGCCATGCGGCACCATCCATAAGCCCACGACGACGCGCAATGCCGCTTCGGCGAACGGCGCCAGCGTCTGATAAAGCGGCGCCAGTTGCGGCAAGATCAGCGGCGTTTCACCCATGGCCCGGCAGGTGCGCGTTCAATGCGCCATCAGCACGGGCAGCTTGGCATTGGCGAGGATGTGCCGCGTGGTGCCGCCGAAAATCATCTGGCGCAGGCGGCTTTGCGTATAGGCGCCCTTGATGATCAGGTCGCAGCCGAGCTCGTCGGCCTTGGCGAGCAGCGTCTCGCCGGCGTTGCGTTTGCCGACAGGTTTCAGCGTGATCGGCTCGGCAGTGATGCCGTTGAGTTTCAGCGAGCGCGCCATCTGCTCGCCGCTCGGCCCGGCGACGGTGGCGCCCTCGACGGTGCAGATGGTGATGCGCTCGGCGAGGCGCAAAAGCGGCATGGCATCGGCCATGGTGCGCGCCTGCTCGGTCGAGCAATTCCAGGCGATCAGCACTTTGCTGGCGAGCGAGCGCGGCGAAGTCGGCGGCGCGATCAGCACCGGCCGGCCGCTCTCGAACAGAGCGGATTCCAAGGTCACCATGGACGGGCTCTGCCACTCGTCGCCCGGCCGCGCCAGCACGATGGCGTCGAATACCCGGCCGTAACTGCCGACGAAATCATGGCCGCTTGGCGCGGAATCGAGCCATGAATACGATGGGGAGGTCTGCGCCGTGCCGGTATTCAGCGGCACCTGATGTTGGGTCATGAAGGCGCGGAACAGGTCTTCGGCCTGGCGCACCATTTCGGCGTCGTTCTCCTTCACCGCCACCATGGTCAGCCCGCTGTCGGGATCCATGGCGACGAGATCGGCGACCGCCGGGCGCAGTGCAAAGCCCTCGATGCAGGAGCCGAATTTTTGCGCCAGCAACAGCGCCGTATCCAGCGCCGAAGCCATCGCCGCATTGTGTTCGGTGGGTACGAGAATGGTTTTCATGCGCACGCCCCACATGCCGCCCCCGGCAAAGCCGGCAGGCCGTTTGCCCCTTGCTGGTACCTCAGCCGTGCAATCATACTGCCGCGTGGCGGGATGCCGGACAAGCTCTTGCTGTCCGACGCGATGGCGCATTGTTCCGCCGCTAGGACGGAACGGCCAAGAAACGCCTGGAGGAGCCCATGGTCCGGCGCGCGGTGCTTGCGGCATTCGGTCTCGCACTGGTGTGGACGGCCGCCGCCGGCGCGGAGACCTTCCCGGCCCGGCCGGTCAAGTTGGTCGTCACTTTCGCAGCGGGCGGGGCGGCCGACCTGTTCGCCCGGGTATTCGCCAACACGATGGGCGCCGACCTCGGCCAGCAGGTTTTCGTCGAAGTCCACGCCGGCGCCGGCGGCATGACCGGGGTCGATTTCGCCGCCAAGAGCCCGCCCGACGGCTATACGCTGTGCTTCAACGGCGCCTCGGCGCTGTCCGCCATCCCCTTCATGGTCGCCAAAATGCCGTTCGATTGGCAGAAGGACTTGGCGCTGATCACCACCGTGCTGCGCGTGCCGGAAGCCATCGTCGTGCCGTCGTCGCTCGGCATCGACACGCTGCCGGCCTTCGTCGCCTATGCGCGCGAGCGTCCAGGCAAGGTCAATTTCGGCTCGGCCGGCGCCGGCACCATCACCCATCTCGCGGTGGAATTGCTCAAGGAAGAGGCCAAGATCGACCTCGTCCACGTTCCGTATCGGGGCATCGCGCCGGCGATGTCGGACCTGCTCGGCGGACAGGTTCAGCTGCTGGTGGCCGACGTGCCGTTCCTGTTGCCGCAGATCAAGGCCGGCACGATCAAGGCGCTGGCGCTGACCTCGGCGGCGCGCGCGCCGGTGCTGCCCGACGTGCCGACGACTGCGGAACTGGGCTATCCGCGGGTCAATTCCGACAATTGGTATGGCCTGGTCGCGCCGGCCGGCGTGCCCGCCGACGTGCTCGAGCGCCTGCACCGCGGCGCCATCGCCGCGCTCAACAGCGACGACCTGAAAAAACAATACGCGACCTTCAACGCCACGCCGGCGCCGGCCACGCCGCAGCAATATGCCGCCTTCGTTAAGGCCGAGCAGGCCAAGTGGGGCCCGGTCGTGCTCAAGACCGGCGTGAAGCTCGATTGAGCGCGGCGGTGGATGGGATGCCCGAGCTCTTGATCCAAGACGACGGCGCGGTGCGCGTCCTCACCATGAACCGGCCGGAAAAGCGCAACGCGCTGAACCTGGCGCTGAGCGAAGCGCTGTTCGAGGCGCTACGCGCCGCCGACGGCGCGGCCGACATTCGCGCCCTGGTGCTCACCGGCGCGGGCCCGGCATTTTGCGCCGGTGCAGATTTGTCCGAATTCGCCGCGCTGTCATCGGCCAATGCGGCGCTGGTGGAGCGTCGCGCCGACATCACCGCTAAAGTGCACGGTGTCTTTTCGCAGCTGACCAAGCCGGTGGTGACCGCCATCAATGGCGCGGCGATGGGCGGCGGCGCCGGCCTGGCGCTCGCCGGCGACATTGCCATCATGTCGGCGAGCGCCAGGCTCGGCTATCCGGAGGTCAAGCATGGCATCGTGGCTTCGGTTGTCATGGCGAACCTGGTGCGCCAGGCCGGCCGCAAGGTGGCGTTCGAGCTTGTCGCCACGGGCGAGGCGATCGATGCGGCGCGTGCGCTCGAGCTCGGCCTCGTCAACCGCGTCGTCGCGCCGCAGCTGCTGATGCACGAGGCCTTGCAGTTCGCCCGCGCCATGGCGGCCGTGGCGCCGCAGGCCATGGCGGCGACCAAGGCGCTGTTCTACCGCGCCGCCGAACTGCCGTTCGACCAGGCGCTCAAAGCCGGTCGCGCGATGAACCAACGCATGCGCGGCTTTCGCAAGGACAAGCCATGAACCTCACTACGCTGCGCTACGGCGTCGAAGACGGCGTCGCCACGCTGACGCTCGATCGGCCCGAGGCCCGTAACGCGCTCAACCGCGCCATGTGCGACGACATTGTCGCGGCCACCGCGGCGGCACGCGACGATGCCGCGGTGCGGCTCGTGCTGATCCGCGGCAACGGCCCGGTGTTCTGCGCCGGCGCCGACCTCAAGGAGCGCAAGGGCATGGCGCCGGACGAGGTCCGCGCCCGCCGCCTCGCCGCCTACGCCGCCTATGGGGCGATCGAAAACCTGCCGATGCCGGCGATCGCCGTAGTGCACGGCGCGGCGATCGGCTCCGGCTGCGACATCGCCGCAGCGTGCGATTTCGTCATCGCCACCCCGCAGGCGACTTTCGCCACGCCCGAGGCCTTGTGGGGGACGGTCGGCGCCACCCAGCGGCTGCCGCGCATCCTTGGCAAGCCGCTGGCCAAGGACATGATGTTCACCGGCCGCAAGCTTGGCGCCGAGGAGGCGCGTGCGGCGGGCCTGGTGACGCGCATCGCCGATGCCGCCGCGCTCGATTCCGTCATCGCCGAGATTGCCAAGACGATTACGGCGGCGCCGCAGGTGGCGCTGCGCCAAGCCAAAAGCTGCATCGATCAGGGCATCGCGCTCGACCCGCGCGGCGCGCTGGCGCTCGAACTGCAAGCCATGGAAGAAAACATCGCCCGCGACACCTGGCGCGCCGGCATGTCGCGCTTCGGCACCGACAAGCGCTGAACGGCGGCGCTTTTTTGGCGCCGACTGTAATGTGACTGCAATAATGCTGAGGATAATTACCCGGATAAGCCGCGCCGTTCGCAGGGTCGCTGCGGGCTGTCTGCTAGAATCCCTGTGATTCGCGTCAAAAAATAATTGCGCGCCATCCAAGAGGCGCAAAGAGGCGATCCTCATGGGGGATATTTCCAACATTCGGCAACTGGTCTCGGCGGCGCGCAGCCGCATCCTCTTGATCTGCCCCGAATGCGGCCAGGAGCACCTGGAATACGCCGACAAGCTGCGCGGCTCGCGGTATTATGCCTGCACCGGCGAGGGCTGCGACTACCGCTTCGACCTGGTCTCAGGCCCGCGGCCGACCGCGCTGCAGGAATTCGCCGCCGCTTTGCGCCGGTTCTACGCCGCGCTGATCCCAGCCGGTTGAGCCCCTCGGCAGGATTATCCCACCGCCTGCGCCGCCGCCTTCACCAGCGCCACCGGATCGGTGAAGGCCGAAACGCCCAAGGCACGCAGCTTTTCGACCGCCTGCTCCGCGGTCATCTTGCGGGTCGCGGCGTGGCCGGCGGCGATGCCGACGAACAACGGTTTTGGCAGCGGTTCCTCGGCAAGCCAAGTGGTCAGCGCCTCGATGCGCTCGGCGAGCGAGCGTGAAGCGAGCGTGGTCTGGAAGATGATCGCCTTGATGTTCGGCCGCGCGGCGAGCGCACGGGCGATCTTGAGCCGCTCGGTCATGGTCTCGTCGGGTGCCCCGCGTAAGTTATCCATGAAGCTTGCGGCGCGCATGCCGTGGTCGCCGATCAAATCCATCATCATCATGCCAAGCCCTGCGCCGGAGGTGACGAGCACAACGTCGCCGTCGGTCTCGACCAGCTGAAAGCCGAGCGCTTGCGCTTCGCGCTCGAGCTTGGTCATGGCGTGCTCGGCGAGCTTCCGGCTGATGGCGAACTCCGCCGGGTCGTGGCGGAAATCGGCGGCCGTGTCGCGCACGATCTTGGCGTCGCAGGCGATCAGCTTGCCGTCCTCGGTCAGCGCCAGCGGATTGATCTCCAGCAATTTCAAATCTTCCTTGCGCGCGATATCCGGCAGCCGCGCGGCGTAACGCGCCAAGCGTGCGGCGAGATCGGCCGGAAACAGTTTTTCCCCCAGCGCGGCAAAGATTTTTTCTGCCGTGGTCGGCGCGTCGGGCGCGATCGGGATGCGCACGAGCTTGGCCGTCGCCTCGACATTCTCGCCGCCTTCGGCAGCCACCAGCAATTCCAGCCGTTGCGCGCCGCCGTCGATGCGCACCGCGACGAAAATTTCGCGTACGATCGGCACCGCTTCCTCGAGCAGAAGCGGGATATTGGCGTCTTCCAGCGCCGGCAGGATCAGCCGGCGGGCGTCGCGAAAGTCGGCGAGCTTGTCGAAAATGCGCACCAGGCCGCGCTTGCCGCGGCCGCCTTCGAGAAGTTGCGCCTTGAGCACAAAGCCCGGCCAATCGGCGATCGCATCGGGCGGGCTTTCGCCGGCATGAACCAGCACGCCGCGCGGCACGGCGACGCCGTGGCGGCGCAGCAAGGCTTTCCCGTCGTACTCGGCTAGTCGCATAATGCCGACTCGTGTTGCATCTCTTGCTCTGTCTTTTGGCGCCGCCCGGCGCATCGTCTTCCGGAGCTTAACCCATGTCAGGCCCTGCGCGCCTGCCGTTCCTTGCCGACGCGCCATGGCGCGTCGCCGTGGTCAGTCCCACCGGCCGTTACGCGCGCAATCAGGTCGCCGGCATGATCGAGGCCGGCACGCCGCTGGTCGGCGGCGTTGCGCTCGGCCGCGGCGGCACCGCTATGGACGGTCTGCCGCTTTACGACCGCATCGCCGAACTGCCGCAAAAACCGAACATCGCCGTGATCTACACGCCGGCGGAAGGCGTGCGTGATGCGGTCGCCGAATGTACCGAAGCGCGCATCGAGACGATCATGGCAGTGGCCGAATATGTGCCGGTGCACGACGCGCTTGCCGCGGCGCATTTTGCGCGGGCGGCGGGAAGCTGGCTGATCGGGCCGAACACGCTCGGCCTCTATGTGCCGGGCCGCGGCCTGCTCGGTTCCATCGCGCCGAGCTTTTGCAAGCCGGGGCGGCTGGCGCTGATCATCCGCAGCGGCACATTGGCGCTGGCCATGGCGCGGCAGCTCACGCTCGCCGGCATCGGCCAGCGCATCGTCGCCCATGTCGGCGGCGATACCGTGATCGGGCGCAATCCGCACGAATATTTGCTGGCGCTGGCCGAGGACGAGGCGACGTCCGCGGTGCTGTTCTGCGGCGAGATCGGCGGCGACAAGGAATATGCCTTCGCCGACGCCGCGCGCGGCTTCCCCAAGCCGGTCTACGCCATGGTGGTCGGCCGTCACGCGCCGGCGGAGAAACAGATGGGTCATGCCGGCGCGCTGATCGGCAGCGCCCGCGAGGGCGCCGATGCGAAGCTCACCGCGCTCGCCGCCGCCGGCTGCCGCATCGTCAACGGGCCGGAGGAGGCGGTGGCGATGCTGTCGGAGTTCGACGAACTGCGCTAAGGCGCGCTCTGCACAAAACCGAAGAAGCGCGCCGGGTTGTCGACCAGGACGCGGTCGCGCGCCATGCGATCGGGCAGATAGCGTTCCAGCAGCGCGACGCGCGCCATCTCGTGGTCGAGACCGTAGTCGGAGTGGCCGTCCTTGTCGGGCCGGATGAAGCGATGGACGTGCGGCCAGTCGGTGCCCCAAAGGCAGCGGTCCGGCGCCGCCGCATAGAACAGCCGCCCGAACTCGACCGCGTCGTCCCACGGATAGCCGGTGTGCGACCGCAGGTCGCCGTTCGACAGCCCGATCCACCAATTGCCGTTGTTGAGGAGATCGAGAATGAGGCGGACCGCCGGTTGGCCGGTGCCGCGCCGATAATCGGGACCGCCCATGTGGTCGATGATGGCGGGAAAGTCGATTCTGCGCAGTTCATCGGCGACGACCAGAAAGTCATCGTCGAAGCCGAACACTTTTACGAACCAGCCGAGCTCGCGGACGCGATCGAGTCCGCGGCGGAATTCGGCAAGGCTTGGCGCCAGCTTGAACCGGCCGCCAAAATTGAACCGCGCGCCGCGCACGCCGACGCCGTTCAGTCTGTCCAGTTCCGCGTCGCTGACGCTGTCGTCGACGATGGCGACGCCGCGATAATGGCACTGCGACGCGTTTTTGAGAACATCGTACATCAGCCGGTGATCGGTGCCGTAAATCGTCGGCTGCACGAAGACCGCGCGCTCGACGCCCATGGCGTCGTGCAAAGCCTTCACCGCCGCACAGGTGCAATCCTGCGGCGGCGCATAGAGCGCGTTGCGATTGGCCGGATAAGCTTCGGCGTCGCCAAAGACGTGCAAATGGGTGTCGCAGGTATTTCTCGGCAGTCGTTCGGTCATGGTTTGAAGAATTGGCTACTGAAGAACTGGCTATTGCAGGACAATGTTGGCGTCGCGGATGATCGGCCCCCACTTGGCATTCTCTTGTGCGATGTAATCGGCGAGCTGCTGCGGCGTGCCGCCGAGCGGCGTCATCCAGATTTTGGCGAGCTGCGCTTTGCCGGCATTGCTCCCCAGAAATTCGTTCACGGCCTGGTTGACCTTGCCGACGATGTCGGCCGGCGTGCCTGCCGGTGCGAACAACGCGCTCCAGCCGTTGGCCTCGAAACCGGGATAGCCTTGCTCGGCAACGGTCGGCACATCCGGCAACTCGGCCATGCGTTTGGGGCTGGTGACGGCGAGGCCGGTGAGCATTCCCGACTGCACGTTCGGCACGAAGGTCGGAACGTATTGGACCGAAAGCTGCAAGTCGCCCGAGGCCAGATCGGGCAGGGCCTGCGACGTGATGCGATAGGGCACGTGTCCGATGGCAATGCCGGCGGCCTTGTTGAGGAGCGCGATCGTAATGTGCGCCTGCGACCCGACGCCGACCGTTCCGGCATTGAGCGGGCCGCGACGGGCTTTGGCATAGGCGACGAGCTCGTTCAGATTCTTGACCGGCAATTTGGGGCTGCCGACGATGATGAGCGGCGAATAGGCGAGCAACGCGATCGGCGCAAAGGCGCGATCGGGGTCGAAATCGAGGTTCTTGTACATGAACTTGTTGTTGACGATCGGCCCCACCGTGCCGATGAAGAGCGTGTAGCCGTCGGGCTCGGCTCTCGCCACCACGCCCGCGGCGATATTGCCGGTTGCGCCGGGGCGGTTCTCGACGATGAAATTCTGGCCGAAGCGCTCGCTCAGCGACGCATTGACGAGGCGCATCAGCGTGTCGGTGCTCGTGCCAGCGGCAAACGGGCACAGCACCGTCACCGGCCGTGTCGGCCACGGCTCGGCCGCCGGGGTTTTAGCCGGCGCGGCGAAAAACCAGACCGCGATGGCCGGCAGCGCCAACAAGCACCCGCGAAGCCTAAAGCTTTGAAAGAGGACCGCGCGCGTCATGGTTGGCAGTGTCATGGTTGGCAGTGTCATGGTTGGCGTCCCCCGGATTTTTGCCGGGCGACGATCTCGTTGAAGAGTGCAAGCGCTCGTTCAAACTTATCATTGAACAGCCACATCGCATCGAGAATTTCACCGAACGTCGCGGATGTTTTTGCTCGGTCCGCGCGTCCGAAGGCGAGGATGCTGTTGTTGCGCAAATACCCCATGACCGTCGGATCGGAAATTTCATAGGACGTAAGGCGACCCGAAGCGAGCGCCGACTTGGTGGGGCCGGGAATGATCTGAATGAGCTCGAAGACCTTCATTTGATCGATCGGATTTGGCAACGCTTTGGCGATGTCCGGGATGCGCGGGAAAAGCTCGGCGTGGCCGTTCATGAGGCCGTCTCTGACCGCGGTCCAATGATTGAAGCGATGATCGAGATTGCCGGCGCGGGCCTCTTCCTTGGCGTCGCGGGCCAAGAGTTTGGGATCGAGAGCCATGATCGTTTTTCTGATGGCCTGCCATTTCATCTGGCCGCTTCGATCCTCGGCCGGGCCGGTTTGCAAGCTGCCCTTGTAGGTATTCGAGCGCGCATTGCCGATGTTTTGGTTGCCGTTGGTCTCGGCGAAGAACAGGCCCAGGCTGATGCGGCCTGCGATCGCGGAATTTGCCGCGTCAACGCCCTTGGCCCGCGCGATGACGGTGCCCAAGTCGACAACGTCCTTGAACGGCGTTTCGGAATTTTGCGCAGTTGCAGGCGGCGCCTGCATGATATTGAACAAGGCCAGGTATTCGTCGATGAGAGGTTCATTGTCGGCGTCGAAATATGCCGGCGGGATGGCAAATTTATTGGGCCGCCCGATGTTGCCGGGAAGCGCATCGGTGAGATCCTTGTAGGCGCTCATCATGGCGACGCGGGCCAGATAAAGCGCCTGTCCGGGCAAATTCGGCAGCGGTTGATGCGCGTTGATCTGTGTGCGGCGCTGGTCGAGGATCGATTTGAAGCGACTGAGCGCGTCAGTGTAGGCGTGGAGCGCATCCGACTGCGCTGCGTTAAGGACGGCGGGTTGGCAAATGGCAACGGGTGGCGCGAATACAAGCCCGAGGCAAACAAGCGCCGCCCGCGCGGTTATATGCGCCGCCATGGCCGTCGCGCCCTAGACCCGCCGCATCTCGAAAATATTGTCGACCACCGTGTAGTCGCCGCGATAACCGAGCCGGGCGATGGCGCGGATGCGCGACATGTCGATCATGCCGTTGACGATGACGGCGTCGTCGACATGGACGTTGACCACTTCGCCGATCACCACTTCGTATTTGTGCAGCTTGCCGTTGCCGCTCTTGAGCGACACGGTTTGCGCATAGACGCATTCGAGCGCGATCGGCGATCTGGCGACGCGCGGCGGCTTGACCAGACGCGACGGCGCCATGGCGAGCTTCGCCAGCTCCGGCTCGCTGACGCCTTCGGGATAGTCGCCGCCGGAAATGTTCATCTCGGCGCGCAGCTCATAGGTCGCGAGATTGAAGACGAATTCGCCGCCGCTCTGGGCGTAGTTCTGGCTGTGCTTGCGTGTGTTCGAGGCGAACATCACGAAGGGCGGCTGGCTCGCGCATAGATTGAAGTAGCTGTAGGGCGCCAGATTGACCACACCGGCCGGGCTGATGGTAGAGATCCAGCCGATCGGGCGCGGCACCACGAGCGAGGTCGTCGGGTCATGGGCGAGATTGTGCGGCTCGCTGCGCGGGTCGTAGTCCATGGTGTCGGTCCGGGTTGGGGGAGCAGGCCGTATGGATCGTTCGACGGCGATGATACAGAATGCTCGAGCCGCCAATGTCAACGCTGGGATTGCCGATGAAGCTGCACTGGTCGCCACGCTCGCCGTTCGTCCGCAAGGTCATGGTCGTGGTCCATGAGCTTAGGCTTGCCGACCGCGTCGCCTGCGTGCGCACGGTCGCGGCCACCACCAAGCCCCACGCCGCGCTGATGCAGGACAACCCGCTGTCGAAGATTCCGACGCTGGTGCTCGACGACGGCACGGCGATCTACGATTCGCCGGTGATTTGCGAATACCTCGACTCGCTCGACGGCGCGCCAAAACTGCATCCGGCCGAGCCCAAGGCGCGGCTCGCGGCGCTGCGCCGGCAGGCGCTCGGCGACGGATTTTTGGACATGCTGGTGCTGCTGCGCGACGAGCGCATGCGCGCGCACCCTTCCGATGCGCACAAAGCGAGCGCCGCCGTGCGCAAGGCGGCGGTGCTCAATAGCCTCGATCAGGATGCGGCGGCGCTTTCCGCCGCGCCATTCGGCATCGGCCATATCGCGATCGGCTGCGCGCTGAGCTATCTCGATTTTCGCTACGCCGACGAGGATTGGCGCAAAGGTCATCCCCGCATCGCCGACTGGCACGCCACATTTGCCACTCGACCGTCGGTGCGCGCCACCGAGCCGGTCGACGACGCTTAGGATAAAAGTGGACCCGTCACCCGAGCGTCGGGTCGAGCACGATCTTGCCCTGGCCCTCGTGCGCTTCGACCATGCGATGGGCGTCGGCAGCGCGTGACAGCGGCAGCACCCGTTCGATCTGCGGGATGACTTTTCCCGCCGCCGCGGCTTCCAGGCAGTGCGGCAGGTCCGACGGCGTGTAGCCGGGCCGGCCCTTGATGGTGATGCGCTTGTGATAGAGGTGCGAGAAATCGATCGAGACGTTCGGCCCGGCATGGGCGCCTGCGGTGACCAGGCGGCCGTCCATGCCGATGGCGCGAAACGCGGTCGGCAGCACTTTGGGATTGGCGATGTTGTCGTAGAGCACGTCGACGCCCTTGCCGCCGGTGATCTTCATCACCTCGTCGTAGATGTTATGCGTCGTGTAATTGATGGCGTGATCGGCGCCCAGCTTTTTGCCGAGGATGGCGCGTTCATCGGAGCCGGCCGCGGCGATGACATGGGCCCCGATCACGTTTTTCGCGATCTGAATGCCGATAGAGCCGAGATTGCCGCCGGCGCCCATGATCAGCACCGTCTCGCCGTAGGTCAGTTCGGCGACGTGGACCAGGAGATTCCAGGCCGTCGGCACGTGGCGCATGACCACGGCGGCGCGATGAAAGTCGAGATTTTGCGGAATGGCGACGCCGGCGCAGGCCGGCACCGCGACCAGCTCGGCAAAGCCGCCCGGCCGCTTGATGCCCATCATGCCCTGCGGCCCGTCGTAGCCGTTGCCGGTCTCGTCGCAGATATTGAGCGGCATGACGCCGGCGGCGGACACGTGGTCGCCGACGCGCCAGCGGCTGACTTTCGGGCCGACGGCATCGACGATACCGGCGCAATCGACGCCGGGAATGAGCGGCAGCACCGGCCCGCGATACTGCTCGCGGCCGGCGCGCAGGCTGACGTCGAGCACGCGGTTGACCGTTGCCGCATGCACCTTGATGCGGATCTCACCCTGGCGCGGGACCGGGTCGGCAACGTCCTCGTAGCGCAGTACGTCCGGTGGGCCGTATTCGTGGATGACGATCGCTTTCATCGTTGGTCCTGTGTCATGCCCCATAACCCGCCTTCGCGCGCGGTGCGGGCTATGGCGGGTTTAAGTCCGCCGAAGCGCGGAGCGCGCGGGCGGAATGCGCGGCACCAGTAATCATTGCGTGCGCCCTTTCGCAACCACAGATTCTCACGCGATGTCCGCAATGTTGGATGGCCCGCTTTCGCGGACGTGTTGGCACGGCCATGCGGATCGTTCTATCGTTTGGGCTACAAGGAGGGCAAAACTTGGCCGACAGCACCGCGAGCTTAGCCGACAAGATCGCCTGCGCCGAATTGATCCAGGCCTGGGGCACCGCGCGCGACCAGGGCAAGTGGAAGGAATTGCGCGCCACGTTCACGCCGGACGGCCACATTTCGGTGTCCTGGTTTCGCGGGCCGTTCGAGCAGTTCGTCGAGCGCTGCCGCGCAGCCTTTGCCGCCGGCCACGGCTGGTCGCGCCATCATCTGTTTCCGCCGACCATAAACCTCAACGGCGACCGCGCCACCGCCGAGACCAGCGTCATCATCCGGGTGCGGCAAAGATTCAACGACGTCGACGTCGATCTCACCTCCTGCTCGCGCTTCCTCGACCGCCTGGAGCGCCATTCCGGCGGCTGGCTCATTGCCGAGCGCGCCGCCATCTACGAGCGCGACCGGCTCGATCCGGTCGAGCCGTCGGCGGCCTTCGACGAGCTGTTCGCCGCGGCCAATACCGCGCAATATCCGGAGCAATACCGCTACATGGCGTTCCGTCTCGCCCACGCCCAGGGCCGCACGCTGGCGCCGGTGATCTACCGCGACGGCGGTGCGGAGACGGCCGACCTTTATGCGCGGTTTGCCGGCTGGCTCGCCGGCAAAGCATCCTGAGAATGGCCACGCCATCCTGAAAATGGCCATGCTATCTTGACGGCCACGCGCGCGCCGGGCTAGCCGCGAGGCCCTGGAGATTTTCATGGCGGTTTACACCGATGTCGCGGCGGAAGACCTCGCCCGCTTCCTCGCCGGCTATGACGTCGGCGAGTTGCTCTCGTATAAGGGCATTGCCGAGGGCGTCGAAAACTCGAATTTTCTGGTCCATACCAGCGCCGGCAATTTCATCCTGACGCTCTACGAGCGCCGGGTCGCCGAGCGCGACCTGCCGTTCTTCTTAGGCTTGATGGAGCATCTGGCGAGCCGCGGCATCACCTGCCCGCAGCCGGTCAAGACCAAGGCCGGCAAGACGCTGGGCAAGCTCGCCGGCCGGCCGGCGGCGATGGTGACCTTTCTCGACGGCTTGTGGATCCGCCGGCCGAGCGCGGCGCACTGCGCGGCGTTGGGCGAAGCGCTGGCGCGGCTGCATCTCGCCGGCAGCGATTTTGCCATGCGGCGCGACAACGCGCTCTCGGTCGCCGGCTGGCGGGCGCTCTACGACGGCTGCCGCGAGCGCGCCCACAAGGTGGAGCGCAATATCGAAGCGCTGGTCGCGGCCGAGCTCGACCTGCTCGAGCGCCACTGGCCGCGCGGCCTGCCGCAGGGCGTCATCCACGCCGATCTGTTTCCCGACAACGTGTTTTTCCTCGGCGATCGGCTGTCCGGGCTGATCGATTTCTATTTCGCCTGTACCGACACGCTGGCCTACGACGTCGCCATCTGCCTCAACGCCTGGTGCTTTGAGAACGATCATTCCTACAACGTCACCAAAGGCCGAGCGCTATTGGCGAGCTACACCAAGACGCGGCCGTTCTCGGCGCAAGAATGGGACAAGCTGCCGCTGTTGGCGCGCGGCGCGTCGGTGCGGTTTCTGCTGACGCGATTGGTCGACTGGCTCGACGTGCCGCCGGGCGCGATGGTGCGGCCCAAGGACCCGCGCGAATATGCGCGCAAGCTCCGCTTTCACCAGAAAGTCAAAAGCCCGCGCGATTACGGAGTGATCGAGCCGTGAACGCCGCGCTGCCGCAAGGATTGCCCCATGTCGTCATTCACACCGACGGCGCCTGCTCGGGCAATCCCGGCCCGGGCGGCTGGGGCGCGATTTTGAGCTACGGCGATCACGAGAAAGAGCTCAAGGGCGGCGAAGCCAATACCACCAACAACCGCATGGAGCTGATGGCGGCGATCGCGGCGCTCGAAGCGCTGAAGAAGCCGTGCCGGGTCGATCTGCACACCGACAGCCAATATCTGCGTAACGGCATCATGTCGTATATCAACAAGTGGAAGCAGAACGGCTGGCGCACCGCCGACAAGAAGCCGGTGAAGAACGTCGATCTATGGCAGCGCCTCGACTTAGCGCTCAAGCCGCATCAGGTACGCTGGCATTGGGTCAAAGGGCACGCCGGCCACGACCTGAACGAGCGCGCCGACGTGCTGGCGCGCGAAGCGATCGCGGAAATCCGCACGGCGGGGAGAGTGGCGGAAAAACGATAGCCGTCATTCCGCATGCGGCGCAGCGGTTTATGCCCTATGTCTCCCGCCTTCAAGCATGCGTGTAATTCTTGCTTGGTCCGCGGTTAGCATAAATTGTTCGTCTTGATCGCCGATACGCAGAAATTCCCTTATTCGCTGCATTCGGACGGTTGTCTCGCGTTGCACAGCCACATGGCGATCTAGATCTGAGATCACTTTATCGCTCACTTTTCGCAAGAGAATGCGCTGTGCTGCTGTACTGGTTTCATTGTCGACAACGTCCAACAGCAGCCCCGTAAACGTGCTGCGCCGATAAGGGGCATTTACCAGGATTGCGTGCAACATCGAGCTTCGGCTGGTGCCGTTCGTCATTCTATCGGTGTAGCTGCCCAATGCATGTGTCCATCGTTCAGTCGGAAATAGGCTCAAGTTAATCTCACGTTTGCGGTGACCTTCCGCATATTGAATATATCTCGCGCTCCAATAAAAGTTTGCCGGTTCAGGATAAATTACAACCGTTTCTTGACAAAGAGATCGCTCAGATGAGTGTATGCGATAAACAAAATATGTGCCTTTTTGGTTTCGAAGCGCTTGATCGACCGTCTCAGGCCGCTCTATGTACCTCGCATTAAACAACTTCAAGTGCGGGATCGAATCAATTGGTTCCAACATTCCGCGACGACAAACATCGGAAACAACAGCAGCAACAGAACGGCTGCTAAGGTTACATGCATTTGCAAATTCACTAGGTGTAATCTCGGCTCGCCACAGTTCGCTAACATTGAGGTTGATTGATTTCTGACTACCAACCGAAGATAGCAGTTGGACGAGGCGGCCTGCCTCCTTTAACGGCTGTTGCCTATGCTCCCACCAAGCTCGTACTTGGTCTCGGAGCTTCTGTGGGTCGCGCGCCCCCGCGAAGATGGCTAAGAAGTCATCAAATGATAAATCTAGCGCTAAGCATAGGATTCGAAGGCGATCAGATTTTGCGAGCACCAAGCCCCCCAGCTGGTCACTCCTGTAATGATTTCCTAAATACCTACTCCTGCAGCCAATTCAATGCCATTTAGGGTGGCAAAAATTAAGACTTGTTCTGGTACCTTACTTTCAGGTATACGCGCCACGTCACATGATGCCAAGGAGGGCGGCGTGGGAAATTCCGGAACAGCATCGATGGTAAATGTTACCGGTGACCAAAAGCATACCGCAAGCCCTGATCCCGATCGCGCCTCCGACCCACCACCGCCGCCGTCCATCCGCATCGTCGACTGGCATGGACTCACAACGATGGTCGCGAACGTCTTTGGGGAGGATGCCAAAGATCAATTTGAGCGCGCAGCAGATAAAATAGGAACTTCGGTTGTATTCGACCCTCTCGCTCCTCCCCAATACCAAGGTCTAGTCAAGGACGGAAATCCAATAACCTTTCTGGTGAAGCACTATCGACTTAAGATTGAATCGCAAAGTTATTACCAGGCTGATCTTTGCAGAGATAATGAAAAACTATTCCACGCTCTGCGTAATCTCTTTAAGAATAGAAACTGGCTTGAGGATGTTGAATCCGCTGACGCAGAGCTCTTAGATGAGGATTTGCCACCATTTGTCTTGGGGAAAAGGGTAAAGTTAGCCACAAAACTTTGCGACATATTGCCCGCTCGTCGAAATATAGACTCGAAACCTGTTCAGTCCGCTCCTGCCTGGAACAGTGACTGAGCATTAGTGCGGGCTATTCTTAGCGTAGATTCTTTTGTCGGGGGGGCGCCGCTGCCGTTCGGGCGGGGCGGAAGGACACTCTCTTGCTCTTGTGCGCAAATCGCCGCGAGCTTCGGGCATTGCGACGAAGTGGCTGGATTTTCACTACCCAGTTATTTGTGAATCCTATTGTACAATACCTGATTATGAGGTATCTTACCTTAAATTAATCTCCTACGCCTTCGTTGGGGCGGGGCAAGAGGTCAGCTAAAGGCCCTTCTTCCTTGATGGGAGGACGGCAATGCCGGAATCGCGGAATGCAAGGCTTCATCTCTCGCGAGCGCTTGGTGCAACACAGAAAGTTGCTAATCCGTTGACGGTATCCGTCCAACGAGACCCGAACCGATCACTCACTCGCGGCCACGGCGGCAGATCGCAGGCGCCAAAGCGGGCACATGCATTTCCCGCCAAGTGCGCCTCAATTCACTTTTGGAGGAAGACGTGATGCGCAAGTCTATCCTTAAGTCGCTGGACGCCGCGCATCTGTTTGAGCGGATTGCTAGCGCAGAATCCCGCCGCCTGATCTCATCTATGGCTGAAGGCATCGTTATGCCGCTACTGCCGAGTCAGGACCCGTCTGAGCGCTTGCTGCTAAGCAATGCCCGCAACTGGATTACCGATGAACTCACACCAATCATGACCGAGGCGGCCAAAGCTAGTGCCGAGATACTCTCCACGAACATTCCGATAGATGAGCCGGCAAATATCCACGAACGAACGAGACGCAATCTCGAACTACGATTCGACCAGCACAAACGAGAAGCCGAGGAACGCCGCCAAGCCATTAGTCGCATCGCGGTTGCCTTGCGCGCGCTGCGCTACACCAGCGGCGGCAACCTCGGGCCCCATACGAGGTTTCGCCGGCAAGTGCTTAGCAAGCTGGCGGCGTTTGGGACATTCGAAGCAACCTACAATGGGGTGAATCTTTTCATAGTCGGTTATGCAGGCGGATTGGTAAGAACAGTCGGGATCGCGGCGATTGTAACTGTCGTGAATCTACTGATTGGGTTCCTGGTCGGCGACGTTGTGACACGCCGCATCAAGCGCCGTCAGGCTTCTCGGCTCCGCCGAGTACTATCTTGGCTTCCCGGTTTGGGACTTTCAATAGTTGCCTTGGTGAACAACCTCGCAATGGCATCGCTGCAGGCTTTTGCGAAGGAGGGCGTTGCCGGCCTTTGGGTTGCACTGATCAATTGGCAATTCCTTCACGTTCTTGACCGCCTCGATCCCACTGCTGGACTTATCGGTGTTGCGTCCGCCATTCTTGGCCTTTTCATCGTGTTCATGGTCGCCCGAATGTGGTCGCGCGCTGAAACTCCAGAGATTGATGCGCTTGAAACGGCCCTTGCAAAGCAGCAACAAGGAGCCGCCGAGGACCAATTTGCATTTTCGACAGAAGCGATCGATATCGCTGAAGATGACAAAGAAATGCTCGACGAACTGCGGGACGAAGCTGCCGCGCTCGTTAGCGGCACGACGCAAGCTCTCACTAATATCGAGCGTGACCTCGCGAAATGCGAAACAGAACAACATCAGATCCGGCTCGCACATGAGGGAGCCGGTGAGATGCACCGCGGCGCCGTTCGAGGCTCATTGCCAGGCATGCAGTTGCCCGGGTACTTCTCGCAAAGAGTGGATTACAGCGAGGTGGTTGTTACCGTCACCAACGCAAGCGCGGTGCGTGACCACGTCGAGAACTTGCGGAAGTCACTCCAAGTTCTCGAAGAGCGCGTGACACAGGCTAAATCGGATATCGAGCGCGATTTGCAACAGATACTTGGCTTGATCGGTCCAGCAGCGTCCCGTCCGCCTTCAAATTCGGAGTCCCTGCGTGGGCCGATGATCGAGCCGGCGCAGTGATTATGGAGCGGTATCATGTGGAGCAGAAGGAGTAACTGGCGCCGCGGTGAGCGTATCCGCTGTCTCCCAGCAACGTACGTTCGGCGCGGCATAACTGCACGTCTGTTGAAAACGCTAGTGTCGACTACCAGCGGGTTCGTTTTGGCGGGGGTAGTGTGCACGGCCGCGTTGGGTGCGACTTTGGGTGCGATCTACTATGCAGCCCCTAAAGTCTGGAAATATGCGGTGCAGGCCGAAGAAGGACGCGATGCCTGCAGCATGGCGCCCACGCGCGTTGACGTCATACTAGTTGATTCAAGTGATCCCTTGGTTTCGCTCGCACAAGGTGTGGAGCGCGACGAGCTAGTCCGTAAGTTTCTTGAGGACAGTGAAGAAGGTCGACGCATTGCCATTGCCCGCCTGACAGGAGACCCAATGTCTCCGCTTGAGGTTCTGTACCGTGGGTGCGATCCAGGAGCGCCACACGAGAAATCTATTCTATTTAACACCCCCGTCGATGTCGCCGAACGGCGGCAACGCGAATACATTGACAAGATCAAAGGGGCGATAAAGAACGCTTATGTTCCGCCTGTAATGCCGATGACGCCTCTAATCGAGGGGCTCAACCAGCTGTTTAATCAGCAAGAGTTTTATGGCGTAGATTCCAAGGTCGCGAAGAGACTGTTGATCATCACCGACACGCTTCAAAATTCTGCGAAAGTCACTGCATACCCCCTGAAAAAGCCTGGAAGTAAGAAGCCTCACACATCTTTGCCGACGCGAATTATAGCCGGTGAAAGTAACTATTATATAGATTCGTTGAGAACTACTGTTACTAACACTACGATCACCGTAGGCTTCCTCTATCGCCCGAATCTCCAGCATCTCCAAACGCGCCGTTATGAGGACTGGTTCAGAGCCTATCTTGCCAGTAATGGGGCCCAGGTAGCGTGGGTTCACCTCTGGTAAAGAATGCTGTCTTGGTTTATTTTCTCGCTTGAGTTCCTTTGCCATGAGGGGTCGCGACAGCTCAGCAGCGCGCGCAGGCGCGGCTGTCCATCTAAAGGTTTCAGCGAGCATTGCTCTGACCGTGGTTATGGATTCCGGGTTCGCGGGCTTTTGCCCGCGCCCCGGAATGACGAGCTAAATCGCCTTCAGCAGATTGTCGGCGCCGGAGATTTCGGCCTTGCCCGGCGTATCCTCGACGTTGAGCGTCTTCACCACGCCGTCGTCGACCACCATGGCGTAGCGCTGCGAGCGCACGCCGAGCCCACGCTCGGTCAGGTCCGCGGTCAGGCCGAGCGCCTTGGCCCAGTTGCCGCTGCCGTCGGCGAGAAACTCGATGGCGTCGCCGCCGGAGGCCTTCTTCCAGGCATCCATCACGAACACGTCGTTGACGCCGGTGACCGCGATGGTGTCGATGCCTTTGGCCTTGATCGCGGCGGCGTTCTTGACGAAGCCCGGCAGGTGGTTCTTGTGGCAGGTCGGCGTGAACGCGCCCGGCACCGCGAACAGCACTACTTTCTTGCCCTTGAACAATTCGTCCGTCGTCTTCGGCTTCGGGCCTTCGCCGGTCATCACCGTGAAGGAGCCGTTGGGTACGCGGTCGCCGACTTTGATAGCCATGATCTCAATCCTCTTGGGGGTCTCTCGGGGGTTATAGAAACACGTTTCTCAGGGGCACAAATTAGCGCGGCGGACGCGAATTAGTCGAGATGGATCGGAACCTCGATGGCCGCGTCGCCGGACACGGCGGTGAAGGTCAAGGTCGCGCCCGCGGCGCTGGCGCCGGGCGGCAGCCCGTCGAGATCGAAGGTGAAGCGCCGGAGTTGGCCGTCGGTCCCGCTCGGCTCGGGCAGGGGCAGCGACCAGTCGGGCGTCGGGCCTTCGACGAACAGGTCGAGTGGCGCATCTTTGGGCGCGCCGACCTCGACCGTGACGCGCTCATGCTCGGCGCCCGGCTCGCGATGGGCCGACATCACCGCGAGGTCCTTGCCGGCGCCGGGCGCAACGCGGCGCGGCACGCGCAGCTCCTCCTTTTCCAGCGCCGCCTCTTCGGCGCCGTCGCCGGACAGCGCCAGCGTAAGCGTCGCCTCGGCCGGCACGCACAGATTGGCGCAGATGGCGTAGCCGAGCTTCACATGCAGCGACGAATGCCTGGCCGGGTCCTGCTGCACAATGTGCAGCGGCAGCACGAGCCGGCCGACATAGCCGATGGAATTGCCGCCGGCGCCGTCGGGAAAGCGCTCCGGCGCCGGCCACAGCACGGTGACCGACTTGACGTTCTCGGAGCCGGCAAAATCGAACGTCGGCGGCACGCCGGAATCGCCCGGCTCGCGCCAATAGGTCTTCCAGCCGGGGTCGAGCCGGATTTCGACGCCGGCGCGCAGATAAGTCGCTTCGGCGGATTTCATCATCGTGCCAGCGAGGAGCCGCGCTTGCGCATGCGGTTGCTTGTCCCAGGGTGACGCATCCTGGGCGCGGACTGGGCCGGCAAGACAGGCCAGCGCCATTGTCACAATCGTTAATCGCAGAGCGGCGAGCATGGCCGCTGTCTAGGGCGAAACGCGCGCCCATGCCACTGACATGATTGTGACTACCGGCAAATTGACATGATATCGCCCCAGCGCCGCCATCGCGCCCACGAGTTGGCGCCTAAGACTTGGCGCCTGCGACAAGGCAATCGAGAGCATATCGTGAACTTTTGACCGCGCCGTTCGTTTGCAAATGCGGGTCGATCGGCTAACCTTCGAGCATGAAATTGCCACGCAATCCCTCGGCAAAGCGCGAGCGCGGTTATCTGGACGGCCAGATGCTGATCGCCATGCCGGCGATGCTGGACGAGCGTTTCGCGCGCTCGCTGATCTATGTCTGCGCGCATTCCTCCGAAGGCGCCATGGGCATCGTCGTCAACCATCCGGCGCCGAACATCAGTTTCTCCGATCTGTTGGTGAAGCTCGACGTTATTCCGGCGGCAGACCGGATTCAGTTGCCGCCGCGGGCCGGCGGCGTGAAGGTGATGCGCGGCGGGCCGGTCGAGACCGAGCGCGGCTTCGTGCTGCACTCCGCCGACTTCTTCATCGAGAACTCGACGCTGCCGATCGCCGAGGGAATCTGCCTCACCGCGACCATCGACATCCTCAAGGCGATCGCCCGCGGCGACGGGCCGGCCAGCGCGATCCTGGCGCTCGGCTATGCCGGCTGGGCGCCGGGCCAGCTCGAGACCGAGATCCAGGGCAATGGCTGGCTGCACTGCACGGCCGATCCGGAGCTGGTGTTCGGTCCCGATGTCGGCGGCAAATACGAAAAGGCCTTGAAGAAGATCGGCATCGATCTCGGCATGCTGTCGAGCGAGTCGGGGCACGCTTAGATCGGACGACAGAAGACGGACGACGGAAGACGGATCAACAAAATCCGTCGTCTGTCGTCCGTCCTCCGTCCTCCACTACTTCGCCATTTCCACATTTCGTTCCGATTGCAGCAGCTCGCGCGCTTTCTCCGCCGTCATCGGCGCGCCGAACACGAAACCTTGGGCGTATTCGCAGCCGAGCTGCGACAGCTCGACGGCGTCGGAATCGGTTTCGGCGCCTTCCGCCACCACGTCCATGCCGAGATCGTGGGCGAGCGACACGATCGAGCGCAGGATCACCGGGCGCGTGCCCTTCGCCGTAGTGCGCACGAACGACTGGTCGATCTTGATGGTGTCGAACGGAAAGCGCTGCAGATAGGACAGCGAGGAATAGCCGGTGCCGAAATCGTCGAGCGCTAGCCCCGCGCCGAGCTCGCGAATCCGCGCCAGCATCTGCGCGGCGTGTTCGGGGTTTTCCATCACCACGGATTCGGTGATCTCGAGCTTGAGCGTGCCGCGCGCCAGCGCCGAGCGCGTCAGCACCGAGCGCAGATCCTGGATCAGATCGTGGCGCAGCAATTGCCGCGACGAAACGTTGACGCTGACGAACAGCGGATTGCGTTGCCGCAAGGTGCGCTGCCAGGCGCTGAGCTGCCGCGCCGCGCGCTCCAGCACGAACAGGCCGAGCTCGACGATCAGCCCGGTCTCCTCGGCGATGGTGATGAACTCGGCGGGCGACATCCGCCCGAGTTTTGGATGATTCCAGCGCGCCAGCGCCTCGAAGCCGGCGACGGCGCGGTCCTCGAGCCGCACGATCGGCTGGTAGAGAATGGCAATCTCTTCGCGTTCGATGGCGCGGCGCAGATCGGATTCCAAGGTCAGCCGGTCGGTCTTGCGCGCGCGCATCGCCGGCTTGAACACTTCGATGCGGTCGCCGCCGCCGCGCTTGGCGTGATACATCGCCAGCTCGGCGTCCTTGAGCACCTCCTCGCCGCGCTGCGGCTCGTGGTCGCCGAGCGTCATGCCGATCGAGCCGGTGACGAAAATCTCGCGGTCGTTGAAGGTGATCGGCGCGCGCAAGGTGCGGCGGATGGTTTGCGCCACGGCGGTGACCTTTTCGGCGCCGCTCTCCGACAACAGGATCAGCGCGAATTGGTCGCCGGCGAGCCGCGCCAGCGTGTCCTGCGGCTTGATCACCCGGCTGAGCCGGCGCGCCAAGGTCAGCAGGATCGAGTCGCCGATCGCCATGCCGACGGAATCGTTGACCTGCTTGAAGCGGTCGAGGTCGATCACCATCACGGTTGGCTTGATCGCGCTGTCGGCCTTGGCGAAGCCGAGCACGGCGTCGAGCCGGTCGAGGAACAATTCGCGGTTGGGCAGCCCGGTGAGATTGTCGTGCACCGCGTCGTGCAGCAGGCGTTCCTCGGCGGTTTTGGCTTCGGTGACGTCGGTCAGCGTGCCGACCAGACGGATCACTTCGCCGTCGGAGCCGACCACCGGCCGCGCCCGCAGCGCCAGCCACAGATAATGGCCGTCGGCGGTGTGCAGGCGGAAATCCTGGGTGACCCTGCCGCGCCGCTGTTCCAGCACATTGTCCAGCGTGGCGCGGAAGCGGTCGCGATCGAGCGGGTGCAGCACGTCGAGCCACTTCGCCGCCGGGCCTTCCAGCGTGCCCACTTTGAGGCCGAGCGCGGTTTCGGTCTCGGCGCTGGTGAAAACCTTGTCCGCGGCGACGTCCCAATCCCAGATCATGTCGCCGGCGCCGGTGAGCGCCAGCGCGCGGCGCTCGACGTCCGATACGATGCCTTGGGTGATGCCGCCGGCGAAGGCGTGCTGCATCACGGTAAAGCCGATCAGCATGACGATGAGGACGAGGCCGCCGAGCAGCGCCGGGCCGACGATGTCGTTGGTGACGAGGCCGAGCACGGTCAGCGCGGCGCCGACCACCCAGACCACCAAGAGCAGCCAGGTCGGGATCAGCATCACCGCGCGGTCGTAGCCGTGGGTGGAGAGGTAGACGACCAGGATGAAGCCGAATACGGCGACCAGAAACAGCGAGATGCGCGCGATGCCCGAGGCGATATCGGGCGAGAACAGCGCGATGCCGACCAGCGCGCCGAGGAAGGCGAGCCAGCCGGCGGTGATATGGGCATAGCGCACGTGCCAGCGGTTGAGGTTGAGATAAGCGAACAGGAACACCAACAGCGTCGCCGCCAGGATCGCTTCGCCCGACGCGCGCCAAATGCGCTCGGCGCCCGCCGACATGTCGAACACCTTGTTCCAGAAGCCGAAGTCGATGCCGATATAGATCAGCACCGCCCAGCCGAGCGCGGCGGCGGCCGGGAACATTACGCTGCCTTTGACGACGAACAGAATGGTGAGAAACAGCGCCAGCAGGCCGGCAATGCCGATGACGATGCCCTGGTAGAGGGTGAGCGAATTGACCTTGTCCTTGTAAGCGTCGGGTTCCCACAGGTAGAGCTGCGGCAGGTTCGGCGAGCGCAGTTCGGCGACGAAGGTGATCACGGTGCCGGGATCGAGCGTGACGCGGAACACGTCGGCATCGGCGCTGTCCTGCCGCTCCGGCGGATCGCCCGACGACGGCGTGATGTAGACGATGCGCGAGCGGCCGAGGTCGGGCCAGATCAATCCGGAGCCGACCATGCGGTAATGCGGCGCCACGATGAGGCGGTCGATCTGCTCGTCGCCGTTATTGGCGAGCGCGAGCACCGCCCAGTTCCTGCCGGCTTCGCGGGCGCGCACCTCGATGCGCCGCACGATGGCGTCGGCGCCGGGCGCCGTCGAAACCTGGATGCGGTCGCCTTCGGTGTGCTGCAAGTCGACAGCGTCGGTGAGATCGATGGCCGCGGCATCGGTGCGCACATTGACAGCCTCGACCGCGCGCGCGGCGGAAACTCCGGCAACGGCGATGATCGCCAAAGCGACGAGGGAACCGCAGGCGCGGAAGCTTGCGGCGCGCAAAAATGCCAAGAATAGACCTCCGAGGCCGGCAGCCGGCGCCGACGGCGCCACGACATGTTCCCCGGAACGATAGCGACCCGGCTTTGCGCCGAATTCACGGCCGCTGGCTTCCCAAACAAGCCAAAACCCCTGCGCCATAAGGTCTTAGTAACCTTTGCCACGGCGCAGGGCAAGGATATTGCCATTTACTTTCAAAGGGTCAGGGGGTGCTCTTGTTGGCCCTTTTGCCGCTGGCATGAATAGCCGGCCGGTGTGACAAGCGCCGCCGCCGTCGTTAACATTTGCGCTGTCCAAGGAAGCCAACGATGCCCGCGATCGACCCGGACGAATTGCCGAAGAAAAAGATCACCCATGAGCTGGGGCAGGAATTGGCATTGCTGTCGGTGGGCGAGCTCAACGAGCGGATTGCGCTGCTCAAGGAAGAAATCGCGCGCCTCGAAGCGGAGATGAAGCGCAAGAACGCTTCCAAATCGGCGGCGGACATGTTCTTCAAGAAATAAGCCTTACAAATTTGGTTAACGGCCGCGACCGGTGCATTTCAAGGCAAACCGATTTGGTTAATGACAGCCGGCCGCATATCTCACATCAAGCTGCAGAAAGATTCGGCAAGTTTCTGCGATTCCTTAACCTTTCGTTAAGCTTTCTCGTTCATTACAGCTATTGTCCAACTTCTGGACATCGAGTGGCTCCTGTCCACTCTGTTTGACGCCTCCCTGTTATCACCTTGAGCCGCCGGCAACGGCGGCTCTTTTTTTATACATTGGCGGTATCAGGGCTTTCGGCGCGGCAACTATGTCCAAACCTTTGCCGGCAACCCGGCTGGACTTAAAGCCCGCCGCGAGCGATGCTGTCCGCCGGTGTGAGGCGTATCCATGTCCGAGAAGCGTTCGATCGAGGCCGGCACGGTCTCTTTCAGTGAGCGGCTGGCCAATTCGCAAGTGTTTGCCACCCTGTTTCGCGACGGGATGGCGCTGGTCGAGGAGACGGCAAGCTATCTCGACGGCGCGGGCAGGACGGAATCCAAGAAGCTCGAACGCAGCGCCGCCCTGGTTTACGCCACCGAGAGCATGCGGCTCACCACCCGGCTGATGCAGCTTGCCTCCTGGCTGTTGCTGCATCGCGCCGTCAAGGAAGGCGAGATGACGCTCGCCCAGGCCAGCAAGGAAAAGAGCAAGGTGCGGCTTGCCGCGTGCGATCCGGGCGATCCGAAATCGATCGCGCTGCTGCCGGAGAAACTCCAGGAACTGATCGGCCGCTCGGTCAAGCTGCAGGGCGAAGTGCGCCGGCTCGACGCCACCATGCACGCGCCGCAGCCGATGAGGATCGCAGTCGGCAACCCGGTCGAGCGGCAGATGGGCCTGTTGAAGGCCGCGTTCGAATCCGACGGCGTATAAGTGAGCGGCGTGACCGCGTTATGCGTTGGTCACGCATGACCTCCGGTCGGCGGGCTACGTTGCGATTCAATAGGACGTCAACACGACGATCAGCAGAAAGACGGTATTGATCCCGACGTAGATCGGAAATTCCCCGGACACGAATGCAGAACGCATGGGAAAGTCACGCTCCTGGACTTTGGTCTTGAATAACAAGGCCAGCCAGACAACCAAGCTCAATAACAATGCGCGAAGGAGGTCGACCCAGGCCGGAGGAATTTCGATATTCAGCAACATTGCGGGTGACGAAGGGTAAGACGAAAAGATGTAGTAGCCGAGAACGTTGTGCCCGGACAGCACCAGCGGCACGTCGGTTAGATCGATGACAATAATGCAAATAACCCAGTAGAGAAAAAGCCAGGTTGCCGTACGGTTTGTCTTTTCGTCGGCGGCCTCACCTCTGAGCCAAAACCGGATAAAGAAACCAACAATGAAGAAGAGGATCGTCGCGGCCACGGTGATGACCGTGGCCGCGACGGGATCGCCAGTGGTGGCGCCTGCGACAATCCCCCGTCCTATGATGAACACAAAAGTGACAATCGCGAAGCTGGAAAGAGAGAATACATTCAGATCTGATGGAAAAACTGTTTGGCTTGGCAAAAGCCTCATCGCATCTATGCCGCGAAACAGAGCTTGAATGCTGCTGCGAAATTTTTCCAACATCTATGGACTTCGTTGCTCCGTTTGCCAGACAATCTTCCAGTTCCTGGTATTGAATGTATTGTAGCCTGAGTCATACGCGGACACATCGAAATCGGTGATTGACACGTACGCATTTACCTCGTTCGGGTTCGGTGTCAGCTTGAAGTTGATGCAATCTTCTCCGGTGGAGCGCGAATCGTACTTTTTCAGGAGAGAAATCAGTTTTGTATAGTGCGTGGCAGTTGGTGACCCGGGAGGAGAGGTCTTGTCCTTTTTCTTGTTGTCGTGGCCGCCAAAGGCGGCGAACGCCGTCGCAATACCTTGCGAGATGTAGGCTACCGGCGTATTGAGTTCCGGCGGATTGACCGGGCGCGCGACGTCGGTTGTGTAGGTGTCCGTCGGCGACTGGCCCGGGATGCTTGAAAAACGGAACCAAGATTTTCTGGTCGCGTCCTTCGTCGATACGCAATTGGCTTGATCGGGCTTGTAATAGAAATGAAAACGATCAAGGTAAGCGTTTTCGACCGGCGGGCCATTCGTGTCGTGATAAGCTTCATAGATTTTTGTGGATATTGAATGGGCAAATCCACGAAGGCGGTAGTATCTGCCGCCGGCGCCGCAAGGTTCGCTGATCGCATCTCGCTGCATGTTCACATCCGAAGCGTCAGGCTGGTTGCCGACAGCTTCCATTCTAAGGCGAATATTCACCACGCCGCTGCGGTTCTCCGGAGAAGTCGGATGAACGACGAGTGCAAATGCAACAGTGCCGTAGGTCAAGGGCGTCGCCGCGCCAGAAATCAAATTGTTGGCAGCGACCCAGTGCGGATTGTCCGAGGTCTGGTAATACAGAGTGAACAGGCCGTTGGTCGGGAATTGCTGGGCGGCGATCCTGCTGCAAAACAGCTGATCAGCATCTGCCGCGTTTGAAACCGTCAGCAGGCTGATCAGACCAATGACTGGAATGCGAGTCATGGCAATCTCCGGCGGCCTGGAGAATCCAGTATATTCTACTCCAGCGTGCAGTCAATCTAACGTTCCGTTTTCCACCTATTTCACCGGCGCCGCATCGGGAATGAAGCGCTGACCGAACACCGGTTCCTTGTAGGGCGTCGGCGGCAATTCCCAGGCTCCCGTTGACGGCGGCCGCACTTCGGCGTCGACATGCACGTCGAGCAGGAACGGCTTGTTGGCTTTGATGGCGTGTTCCAGCGCGCCGCGGAAATCCTGCGATTTGGTCACGGTGAGCGCATCGACGCCGGCGCCTTTCGCCCAGGCGGCGAAATCCGGATTGAACGGTTTTTTGTTGGCGCCCTGATGAAACATGGTGCCGTATTCGCGGCCGCCGAACATGCCGAGCTGGATGTCGCGGATCGAGACCCAGCCGAAATTGTTCCAGATCACCCACACCACCGGAATGTCGTATTCGACCGCGGTGCACAGCACGTGCGGCACCATGGTGAAGCAGCCGTCGCCGGTGACCGCGACCACCGGCCGGTCCGGCGCCGCAAGCTTGGCGCCGAGCGCGCCGGCAGCGCCGAAACCCATGCCGGAAAAGCCCCAGGAATTGAGCATGCATTGCGGCTTTCGCGCGTTCCAGAACTGCATGTACCAATTGTGGCTGACGCCCACGTCGCAGCAGATGATGCCGTCCGGCGGCAGCGCCGCCTGGCAATCGGCGACCACGCGCTCGGGCCGCATCGGCGCGGCGTGAATGTCGAAATTCGGCCGAATGAAATTTTCCCATTCGGCACGCCATTTGGCGATGTTGGCGAGCCATTCCTTGGTGCTCAGTTTGGCATCGCGGTGCTCAAGCTCGGTGAGAATCTGGCGCAGGAAGGTGCGGGCGTCGGCCAGGATGCCGAGGTCCGGCGGATAATTGCGGCCGAGCTCGGCCGGATCGACATCGACGTGGATGAGCTTGGTGTGCGGGAAATTCCACGAATAGCCCGGCATCCACGACGACGCCGAGCGGTCGTCGAAGCGGGCGCCGATGGCGATGACGACGTCGGAGCGGCGGCCGGCTTCGTTGGCGGGAAACGCGCCGTTCCTGCCGATGAAGCCGAGCGACAGCGGGTCGGTCATGTCGATGCAGCCCATGCCGTTGGGCGACGAGATCACCGGGATGCCGAGCTTTTTGGCGAATGCGGTCAATTCGCGGCTGGCCTCCGACAGCGTGACGCCATGGCCGATGAAAATCACCGGCCGCTGCGCGGCAAGGATCATGTCGAGCGCGCGGGCGATCTCCTCGGGCGAGGCGCCGCTGCGCTGCGTATTGAGCGACGGCGCCGGCGGCGGCACCTCGACGTCGTCTTCCTCCTGAAACACGTTGAACGGCACGTCGATGTTCACCGGGCCCGGCCGGCCGGACAGCATCGTGGTCATGGCCTGGCGCAGCGCCAGCGGCAGCATGTCGACCCGGGTCGGCTGAAAGCTGCGCTTGACCACCGGGCGCAGCACGTTGACGAAATCGGCCTGAAAATGCCGGTTGATCTCCTGGAACGGGCTGCGGTTGAACTGCGAGGTCGGCACATTGGCGGTGATGGCGAACACGGCCGAGGAATCGGTCAGCGCGCAGGCCAGCGGCATGACGATATTGGCCGAGCCCGGCCCGCATGAGGTCAGCGTCGCCACCGGCTGGTGGCGCACCCGAAAATAGGCGTCCGCCATATGGGCCGCGACCTGCTCGTGGCGCGGCGAGACCAGCTTGATGCGGTCGCGCGCCGCGTAGAGCGGATCGAGCATGCCGACATTGCCGTGGCCGCAAATGCCGAAAACGTAAGGAATATCGTTGGCGATCAGATATTCGGTGATCAGCTCGGCGCCCTTCATGCGTGGCATTGTGGCTCCTTCAGGTCGTCAAGGCGGCTGTGCGGCGCAACCTAGACTGCGCTAGAGTTGCTGCGCAATAGTCGACGTGAGGGCAATGAGCACGTCGCAAAGGATGGACCGATGATCCTGCTTTCCAACGGCGGAACGAATACGCAGCGCAGCCGCGCCGCTTCGAACACCATGATCATAGGCACCGTCGACGGCGTCGTCACGCTGGAACGCGCGGCGCACGGCTGGATCGTCAAGCACCGTGCGCTCGGCGGCTGTTCGGTCAGCGCCGTCACCGCGTCCGAGGACGGCACCTTGTATGCCGCGACCCACGGTTTTGGCGCCGCCAGGAGCGACGACGGTGGCTTGACTTGGACCTGGATCCTCGACGGCCTCGACCACATGGATCTGTGGTCGGCGCGCGCCGGCAAGCTCAAGGGGCGCGACGTGGTCGGCGTCGGCGCGCTGCCGGCGCATCTTTACATCAGCGAGAACGGCAAGAGCTGGCGCGAACTGCCGGCGCTGCGTGACGCACCGAGCGTCGGCAAATGGTGCTTCCCGCCGCCGCCGCGCATCGGCCACGTCAAGGACATCGTGTTCGACGGCGAGCGCCTATTGGTCGGCATCGAGATCGGCGCGCTTCTGGTGTCGAGGGATTTCGGCGAAAACTTCACCGAGCTCAAAGTCGATCCCGATCCGGTCGAATGCGATATCCACCGCGTGCTGGTGCATCCCGATCGGCCGCGCCGGCTCATCGTCGCCAACGGCATCGTCGGGGTGATGTCGAGCGACGACGACGGCGTCACCTGGCGCAAGAATCCGATGCCGCCGCATGCCGATTATCCCGACGCCATCGTCGTCCATCCCGACGCGCCCGATACGGTGTTTCTCACCGCGGGCGTCGGCTGGCCGTCGCAGTGGTACGCGATCGGCAAAGCGCGCGGCAAGATCGCGAGGAGCCGCGACGGCGGCAATACCTGGCAGCGCCTGCTCGGCGGCCTGCCCAACGGCCAGCGCGCCTTGTTCTCGGCGCTCACCATCGAAGCGTGGCCGGGCGGTTCCGCGCTTTATGCGGTCGACACCGACGGCGAGGTTTTCGAGAGCACCGACGAAGGCGAGACCTGGACGATCATCGCCGAGGTGCCACCGGTGTCGAAGGGCGAGTTTTATCGCGCGCTGGCGCGGGATCGCGGCAAGCTTGCCGTCGACGATATCGTGGTCAGCAAATCCGCAACGGAGCGGCTCGCCAAAGTGGCGGCGCGCCGATAATAACGCCGTCATTGCGAGGAGCTCCGCGACGAAGCAATCCAGGGCCGCGCCACAGCGCTGGATTGCTTCGCTTCGCTCGCAATGACGAACCAACCTTATCGGTCTCCCGGCCTAGAAGCGTGGCTTGTATCCCGTTCCGGTCTTCTCGATATGGCCCGCGAACGGGAAGCCGACATGGCCGGGGAAAACCAGCGCGCCGGTCGAGGCGCAATCGTCCAGCACGCGGCGGCGGCTCACGCGCGCTTCCTCGACGTTCGAGTTCTTCGGGAAATTCCAGTCCGGATAATAGACCTGCAGCAGGTGATGAAAGACGTCGCCGATGAGCGTCGCGCGATAGCCGCCGAGATTCAAATTGAAAACGAAATGTCCCGGTGAATGGCCGCCGGCAGGCTGGATGTCGATGAACTCGTCGAGGCGATGCGGTCCGGTCACCAGATCGGCGCGCCCGGCTTCGACCACCGGCACGACGCATTCGTGGAACGAGCCGAATTCCGTCGGCGCGGTGGCGGGATCGCTGTCGAGTTTCGAGAAGTAATCGAAATCGAGTTTTGAGAACACGTAGCGCGCGTTGGGAAACGTCGGCACCCACTTGCCGTCTTTCAACTGCGTGTTCCAGCCGACATGATCGTGATGCAGGTGCGTGCACATCACCAGATCGATCTCGTCGGGCCGCGCGCCGGCCGTGGCCAGGCGATCGAGCCACGGCTCGTTGAGCATGTTCCAGTGCGGCCGCAGCGGCCGGGATTTCTGATTGCCGCAGCAGCCGTCGATCAAAATCTTGCGGCCGTCGAGCTGCAGGAGCCAGCTGTGCACGCTCAGCTTGATCTTGCGCGACGCCGGATCGTAGTGATGGGGGCTGAGCCAGTGCGCGTGCTCGGCGAGATGCGCCTCGGTCAGGCCTGGGAAAATCTCCGCCGCCGGATAGATCGGCAGATAGGTTTCCTCGATGCGGGTGACGGTGGCCTTGCCGACCTTGAAGACCGACATCGGCACCGTCCGCGATCGCGCTCTCGCCGCCGGCTTTACGACTTGATGAAGCCCGAGAACTTCTTCTGAAACCGCGACAGGCGGCCGCCGCGGTCGACCAGGTGCTGCTGGCCGCCGGTCCAGGCCGGGTGCGATTTCGGGTCGATGTCCAGATGCAGCGTATCGCCCGGCTTGCCCCAGGTGGTCCGGGTGGTGAATTCGGTGCCGTCGGTCATGACCACTTTGATGGTGTGGTAGTCGGGATGGGTGTCGGATTTCATGGCTTTATCGCCTGCTAAATGCTGAGATTTGGCGGCTCTATAACGCGCCGGCGCCGCGGCGGCAAGCCGCCGCAATTGACCCGCATCGGTCCCACAGGGCATTAGCATCGCGCCTGCTGACGGCGTCGGTCAGAACTGTCAGCCCCAGGCCGGAGAAATCGATCCGATGGAAAGACAGGAACTTCGCGCCGCCGCATCGCTTGCGGCGGTGTTCTCCGTCAGGCTGCTCGGCCTGTTCATGATCTATCCGGTCTTTGCCGCCTATGCCCGTGGCCTGAGCGGCGCCACGCCGTATCTGATCGGCGAAGCGCTGGGCATTTACGGGCTGACCCAGGGGCTCCTTCAAATTCCGTTCGGCCTCCTTTCCGACCGGGTCGGGCGCAAGGCCATGATTGTGCTCGGCCTCATCCTGTTCGCCGCCGGCAGTGCGGTGGCGGCTGTCTCGACTTCGATCGGCGGCGTCATCGTCGGCCGCGCGCTCCAAGGCGCGGGCGCGGTCGGCTCGGTGATCCTGGCGCTCGTCGCCGATCTCACAAGCGAAGAGAACCGTACCAAGGCCATGGCCATGGTCGGACTTTCCATCGGCGCCTCGTTCATGATCGCCATCGTCGCCGGCCCGATCGCGGCCAATTTCATCGGGGTTGCCGGAATCTTCTGGTTGATGGTGGTGCTGGCGCTCGTCGGTATTGCGATTACGCAATTCATGGTGCCCGATCCGCCGCGCTTAAGCCTGCACCGCGACGCCGAAGCCGTGCCGGCCTTGATCGGCGCGGTGCTGCGCGATCCGCAACTGCTTCGGCTCGACTACGGCATCTTCGCGCTGCACGCCATGTTGACGGCGAGTTTTCTGGTCGTGCCCGGCCTGCTGCGCGCGACGGTCGACCTGCCGGTGCAGCGGCAATGGATCGTGTATCTGCCGGTGCTGCTCGTTTCCATCGCCATCATGCTGCCGGCGATCATCGTCGCCGAGAAATATCGCCGCATGAAGGGCGTGTTCATCGGCGCCGTGGCCGCGCTGGTGGCAAGCCAGGGGCTGTTTTATTTCGGCGCCGGCAATCTCGGCGTGGTGCTGGCGGCGCTGGTCGTCTTCTTCTCCGCCTTCAACGTCATGGAGGCCAGCCTGCCGTCGCTCATCACCAAGACGGCGCCGCCGGACGCCAAGGGCACGGCCATGGGCCTTTACTCGAGCCTGCAGTTCCTCGGCATCTTTGCCGGCGGCGTCATCGGCGGCTGGGCCCATCAATATGGCGGCGACGCCGCGGTGTTTGTGATGACGACGGTGATCGCACTCGTCTGGCTGGTCGTGGCGGCAACCATGGCGCAACCGAGTTATCTGACCACGCGGCTCATTCCCCTGGCCGACTGCCGTCTCGGCGACGTCGAAAGCCTGGCGGCGCGGCTTCGCCAAGTGCCCGGCGTTGCCGACGCCGTGGTGATCGCCGAGGAGAAGCTCGCTTACCTCAAAATCGATGCCAAGTCCTTCGACGCCGCCATGGCGCAATCGCTCGCCGGCCCGCCCATCGGGACGGTCGCGCGCTGACGCGGATGCATTCGTCAAAGCGGTTTGATGCGGCGTTGCCGCTTGCAATTTAAAGTAGCCGTCCATACGATCGCTACCCTGCTTGCCAACGCGGTCTCGCGCTGCCGCGACATGACGGCGGCACCAGTACCACCGTTGACGCGATCACAGGACAAATGAGGGAGAAGATCATGGCTAAGAGAAGCAGGAAATCTCATTCACGCAGGGCGCGTTCGGTGAACGTGTTGGCGAAGCTCGCCATTCGACGGGCATCGAAGCACGGCGGATATGGCTGGGTTCGAGATTTACCGGACGCACGTGACTACGCTTATGCCGCGCCGTTGATGCGCTTCCCGAAAGGATTGCCGCCGTCCGTCGACCTTCGTTCGGTGTGCCCGGCTGTCTACGACCAGGGGCAGCTTGGTTCTTGCACCGGCAACGGCATCGCGGGCGCCATCGAGTTCGATCAGCGTAAGCAGGGGACTACGGAGTTCGCGCCATCGCGTCTCTTTATCTACTACAACGAGCGCGTAATGGAAGGCACCGTGCCGCAGGACGCCGGCGCGCAAGTCCGCGACGGCATAAAGTCTGTCGCCACGCTCGGTGCGCCGCCGGAAACGGACTGGGCCTACGACATCGCCAAGTTCGCGCAGAAGCCGCCGGCGAAAGCCTATACTGATGCCAAACAGGATTTGGTGTTGACCTATGCCCGCGTCAATCAGGAACTGGCGCAGATGCAGGGCTGCCTCGCGGACGGCTATCCGTTCGTGTTCGGCTTCACGGTCTATGAGAGCTTCGAGGGAGACCAAATCGCTCAGACCGGAATCATGACGATGCCGGCCAGCGGCGAGAAGGTGGTCGGCGGCCACTGCGTCGTGGCCGTCGGCTACGACAACTCCTCGCGGATGTTCATCATTCGCAACTCCTGGGGAACGAGCTGGGGCCTGAACGGATACTTCATGATGCCCTATGAATACATGCTCAGCCGGCTGTCCAGCGACTTTTGGACCATCCGTTCGGTTGCGGGCTGATCACGGCCGCCAGCTCATGCGATGCACCGGCTTGCCGGAGATCGGATTTTTGCCGGCGCCGCTGATCGTAAAGCCGTGCTTGAAATAGAAGCCGATGGCGCGGGCGTTGTCGGTGTTGACGTCGAGATCGAGGCCGGCCGGCGAGATGCGCTTGGCTTCGGCGATCAGCGCGCTGCCAACCGCCGAGCGCCAATGCTCCGGCGCCACCACGATCTGGTCGAGATAAAGCGTGCGCGGATCGACCGTGACAAAGCCGATCATTGCGCCGCCGGTCTCGGCGATCACGGTTTCGGCAACCGGCAATAGCTCATTGCGCCAGCGCTCGCGCCACCAGTCGAGCCGCTCGGCGAAATCGAGCTCCGGATAGGCGGCTTGCCAGGTCCGCAGCCACAGCGCGACGGAAGCATCCTCGTCGCGCGGCTGGTAACGGCGCAGCGAAACGCCGTCAGCTTTCATGAACGATACCGATTAAATAACGCCGCGACTTCCTCGTCGCTTGCAAACTCGCCCCGCTCAGCTTGCGCTTTAGCCTCGACGATAGCGGCTCGCTCTTCAGCGCTGAGCTTGTAGACGCCGAAATACTTCGTCTCAATATCGACGATCGCCTTCACCACTTCGGCTTGCGCTTCTTTTGGCCAATCGGCTATTCGCTCCAAGAGTGTTTCAATCACATCGACCATGAGCATATCCCGTAAAATTTAGAGCCGAATGCACCTTGTCACCGCTCCGTCAATTTCAGCTCGATGCGGCGGTTGTGGCTGAAGGCTTCGTCGCTGGTGCCGGGGTCGATCGGCTGGAACTCGCCGAAGCCGGCGGCGACCAGGCGCTGCGGCGGCACGCTTTTGCTGATCAGATATTGCACCACCGAAATGGCGCGCGCCGCGGAAAGCTCCCAGTTCGACTTGAACGGCGAGGTGGCGCTGAGCTGCCTTGTGTCGGTGTGGCCGTCGACGCGCAACACCCAGTTGATCTCCGACGGGATTTGCTTTTCCAGATCGAGCAGCGCAGCGGCGAGCTGGTCGAGCTCGGCGCGGCCTTCGGGGCGCAGCGCCGCCTGGCCGGAATCGAAGAACACTTCCGATTGGAACACGAAGCGGTCGCCGACGACGCGGATGTCCGGCCGGTTGCCGAGGATGTCGCGCAGCTTGCCGAAAAAGTCCGAGCGGTAGCGCGACAGTTCCTGCACGCGCTGCGCCAGCGCCACGTTGAGCCGCTGGCCGAGATCAGCGATGCGCAGCTGCGAGTCCTTCTGCTTCGCTTCGGACGCGCCGAGCGCCTCCTGCAGCGCGCCGATCTGGCTGCGCAGCGCCTTGATCTGCTCGTTGAGGTTCTCGATCTGCGCCACGGCGCGGGCGGTGGCTTCCTTCTCCAGATCGAGCTTGGCGTTGTTATCGCTGTCGCTTAAGCCCGGCGCAGGATTTGCGCCCGGCCCCGTGGCGCCGCGCAGCCGGTCGCGCTCGCCTTCGGCGGCGGTCAGCGAGGCGCGCAGCTGCGCCACCTGGTCTTCGAGATTGGCCTTGCCGGTCTGCTCCAGCGACAACAGCTGGCTCAGGCGCGAGATCTGCGCATTGAGCCGCGCCAGCGCGGTGTCCTTGCCGGCGACTTCCTGGGACAGGAAGAATTGCGCCACCATGAACACGGTGAGCAAAAAGATCACCGACAGGATCAAGGTCGACAGCGCGTCGACGAAACCCGGCCAGTAATTCATGCCGCCATCGCGACGGCTGCGGGAGAGCGCCATGGGGCCTCCTGTATTCGCCCGTTGCATGATCCGGAAAAGTGGCTACCGGTTTTCCGAAAAGATCATGCACCACTAAAATGCAATAGAGCGCCACTTGCGCTCTATCTCTCGACCGGCTCGCGCGCCACATGCTCCATGAAGCGGCGCAGGTCGCGGTTGAGCTTGGCCTGCTCGTCGGCCCAATCGCGGATCATCTGCTGCTCGCTGCGCATATGTTGCACGAGTCCCTGGATCGCCTCGGCGAGATTGGCCATGGCGACGGTGGTCGCTTTGCCTGAGCCGCCGTCCTCGACCGAATGACGCAGCCGCTCGAAGGCGTCGAGGATGCCGGCGGGCAGCGCTGCGCCGCCGCTTAACCCGCCGACGCCGAAATCCTGCACCGTGGTGGCGAGCCAGTCTTCGAGATTGGTATAAAACCGGTTCTGCGCCTGGCTGGTCTGCAGATCGAGAAAGCCGAGTACCAGCGAGCCGGCCAGCCCGAACAGCGACGACGAGAACGAAATGCCCATGCCGCCGAGCGGCGCGGCGAGACCTTCCTTGAGGGCATCGAATACCGAATCGGCGTCGCCGCCGATTTTCAGGCCGTTGATGATGCTGCCGACGGAACCGACGGTCTCGATCAGGCCCCAGAACGTGCCGAGCAGGCCGAGGAACACCAGGAGCCCGGTGAGATAACGCGCAAGGTCGCGCGCCTCGTCGAGCCGCGTTGCCAGCGAGTCGAGAAAGGCGCGCATGGTCTGCGCCGAAATCGCGACGCGGTCGACCCGCTCGCCGCCGAGCATCGCCGCCATCGGCGCCAGCAATTTGGGTTCGCGCCTGCCGGCAAGTTTCGGATCGGCGCTGCGGAAGCCGTTGACCCAGGCCACTTCCGGGAACAGCCGGATGACGTGGTGGAACGACAGGATGATGCCGATCAGAAGCACGCCGATGATCAGGCCGTTGAGCCAGGGATTGGCGAGAAAGGCATTAAAAATCTGGCGCTGCAGCACGAAGGCGATCAGGCCGCACAGAATCAGGAACACCAGCATCCGGATCAGGTAGATGCGGGGGGAGGGGAGTTTGGTGAGGTCGCTCGCCATCGGTTGCGTTCAGCGCGCGGAATCGCCGCCTAGTCGCCTGATAATGGCACAGCGACCATGACAGGAGAAAGCATTGTTCGGCCTCCTTGACGATCCGCCGCAGCGTGCTTTCCGGCGGTCATTGGCTTCATAAAGCGGCTTCACAATGCGACTTGGCGAAGGCTTTGCGGCGGGCTGATGGCGCCACCTATTGGGCCACGGCTTCCTTGCCCGCCGTCTTGAGCAGGTGCAACAGCTCGCGGTGCATGGTCTCGTTGCCGGCGACGATCTGGCCCTTGGTCATGATGGCGTCGTGGCCGTCGCAATCGCTGACGAAGCCGCCGGCTTCGCGCACCAGGATCATTCCGGCGGCGAGATCCCACGGCGACAGATCGCGCTCCCAATAGGCATCGAGCCGCCCGGCGGCGATCCAGGCGAGATCCAGCGTGGCGGCGCCGTAACGGCGCAATCCGGCAAAGTGCTGTTGCGCGGCGGCGATCTCGTTGCGCGCCAGCTTAAGGTCGCCGCGACCGTAATGGGGCAGGCCGCAGGCGACCACCGCGTCGGCGAGCCGCTGGCGCGCCGCGACGCGGATGCGCTTGTCGTTGAGGAACGCGCCCTTGCCGCGCTCGGCGATGAACAGCTCCTCGGTGGCCGGATTGTAGGTGAGGCCGGCGACGATCAAGCCGTCGCGCTCGAGCGCAATCGACACCGCGAAATGCGGGATGCCGTGCAGGAAATTGGTGGTGCCGTCGAGCGGATCGACGATCCACCTGTGACTCTTGTCGGTGCCGGGGCGCGTGCCGCCTTCCTCGCCGAGAAAGCCGTAGGCCGGCCGCGCCTTGGCCAGTTCCTCGTACACGATCTCTTCGGCGCGGCGGTCGGCGGCGGTGACGAAATTGCGCGGGCCCTTGAGCGACACCTGCAAATGCTCGATCTCGCCGAGATCGCGCTTGAGGCTGCGCCCGGCGCGGCGCGCGGCCTTGATCATCACATTGAGCACGGCGGAATGCAGCATGGCGGTTGCCGTACCCGTCGCGGCGCTGCGGCGCAAGCCCGCCGCCGCGAAGCGGGGCAGGGGGCCCTCGAGACTCGCGAAACAAGCGGAGGGTGGTTAAGGAAGCGGCCGCGACCGAGGCGGCGCTAGGGCGGGCAAATATAGCCCGGTCCGCTCGGGTTCTTGAAGCATCCGACGGAAGCGGGGATGACCTGCTTCGGCAGCCACAACACGACCTTTGGAAAATAGATCGCAAACGAGATGGTGACCAGAAACACCACATAGATCGGCAATGCCGCGCGAAGCGCTTTTGAAAATCGCACGCCGACGAATTTCGAGGCCATCAACAATACCAGCCCATAGGGCGGCGTTATCAGGCCAAACGCCAGCGTGGCGATCAGCACCACACCCATGTGCACCGGATTGATATTGCCGGCCTGGGTCAGCGCATTCACCAGCGGCATGAAGATGATGATCGTCGGCACCGGTTCGATGAAATCGCCGATGATGGTGAACAGCACCACCATCAGCAGCATCATCAGACGCGGGTCGTTGCCGGCAATCGCGGTGATCCAGTCGGCGATGACCAGCGCGCCGCGCAGATAAGCCAGCATCCAGCCGAACGCATTGGCGGCGCCGATGGTGATCAACGGCAACGAGAAGATCAGGCCGGCAAGGCAGAAATCGTACGGCAATATCTTGAGATGGCCGCGATTGAGCGCCGGAATGACCGCGATAATGATCCAGACCACGGCGACCACGCCGGCTTCGGTCGGCGTAAACCAGCCGGTCAGGATGCCGCCCATCAGAATGACCGGGATCATCAGCGGCAGCGCCGCGTCCCTGGCGGCGAGCGCGACGGAAAACAACGACGCCCGCGGCCGGCGCGTGCCGAGCGGACCGAAGAAATAGCAATAGATCATCAGGCCGAAGCCGATCATGAAGCCCGGCACCACGCCGGCCATGAACAGGCCGGCGATCGAGACGTTGCCGACGGCGCCATAGACCACGGCGGTGATGCTCGGCGGCACCAGCGCCGCGATCGTCGAGGCCGCGGCGATGATCGCGGCGATGAACGGCGGATCATAGCCCTCGCGCTTCATCGGGCCGCCCAAGGCGCGGCTGATCACGGCGACGTCGGCGGTCGTCGAACCCGACATTTCGGAGAACATCATGCTGAAGACGGTGACGACCTGCGACAGGCCGCCGCGAATGTGGCCGACCAGCGCCAGCGCCAGATTGGCGACCCGCGTGACGACGTTGGCGGAGCTCATCAGCTCGCCGACCAGAAGGAAGAACGGAATGGCGAGCAGCGCTTCGCTGTCCACGCCGTCGAACATCTTTTGGATGATCGCCGGCATCGATACGTCGGTGAACGATGCGCCCACCAGCACGCCGGCCATCAGCGAGAACGCGACCGGCACGCCCATATAGCCGAAGACCAGGAACAGTGCGGTCATCAAGCCTAAAATGACGGGAGCGCTCACGAGAGCCGCCTCGCCGGCGGAAGGTCGATCGGCGTGATGGCTATTGGCTCATCGGGCGGCTCGGGATGGTCAAAACCGTTGCGAATGCCGTTGACGAGCTGCTCGATGGTGAACAGCGCGATCAGAACCCCCGAGATCGGAATCGCGGCATAAAGCGAGGCAATCGGCGTCATCGAGGGCATGCGGAAGCTGCCGAAACCGCGCAAGAAATTGAGGTAGCCGAAATAAACGAGACAGATGGCGACGCCGAGAACGACGCCGCGAATGACGACTTCAATGACCAGCCGGGGCGCGCCGTGCATCGCCTCGGACAGCGCCGTCAGGTAGAGGTGGTCGTTGCGCCGCGTGGCGACGGCGGCGCCGATGAAAATCGCGTAGATGAAGAAGGTGGAGGTGACTTCCTGGAGCCACAGCCACGGATGCCCGATGCTGCGGGTGACGATATCGAAGGTCACGGTCGTCGAGAAGCCGAACAGCAACAGTCCGCACAGCATCATCAGGACGAGTTCGAGCACATCGAACGCGCGCCATTTCAAATGGCGCTGACGCTGCAGCACGAGCTTGTCAGCAAACCGCATGATCCGGCGCCCAGATGAACGCGACGCGGAGAGGCCGCAAGACCTCTCCGCGCAGGCGGCATGGCTATTTGATGCTGCTGATCAGATTTTCGATCTTAACGGCGTGCGGGCCGAGCTGGTTGGAAAATTTTTCGAGATACGGAGTGGCGATGTTGGCAAAGCCCGATTTGTCGACGTCGGTGACGATCTTGACGCCGATCGCCTTGAGCTTGCCGATCGACTGGTGCTCGAGCTCGAACGCCTTGGCCGGCTGGTTCTTGTTGACCTCGGCGGCGGCCGTCTGCACCCATTGCTTCTGCTCGGGGTTAAGGCTTTGCCAGAGCTTGTCGCTGATCCAGACCAGGCTGTTATTGGCCTCATGTTCGGTGAGCGACAGCACCGGCGCCACTTCGTAATGCTTGTTGACGAGATAGACGTTGATGCCGTTTTCGGCGACGTCGACGACGCCGGTCTGCAGCGAGGTGTAGACGCTGCCGAACGGCATATGCACGACCTGGGCGCCGTAGGCCGGGAAGATGGCGTCCTCGGTCGGCGTCGCCTGAACGCGGACTTTCAGGCCCTTGATGTCGTCGACCTTGTGGATTTCCTTCTTGCTGTACATCGAGCGCAAGCCGAGCGTGGCGAGCCCGATCACGTGCGCGCCCTGCACCGTCTCCTCGATCATCGCCTTGAAGGCTTCGGAAACCCGCGGATCGGCGAGTGCTTTCGTCAGATGCTCTTCGGAGCGAAACAGGAAGTGCAGCGACATCACGCCGGCCTGCGGCGACACCGTCGCAGCGTTGGCCGACGACGAGATGGCAAAATCGATGTCGCCGGATTTCAACAATTGCAGCACCTGCGGCTCCTGGCCGAGCTGCGCGCCGGGATATTGATCGACCAGGAACTGACCCTTGCTCAATTCCTTCATCTTGCTGGCGAAGATATCGCCGGCGACGCCGTAGCCGGTCGTCGTCGGCTGGTCATAGGCGAAGCGATAGTGCTTTTCCTGCGCGTGGGCGCTGAACGAAACGGCTGCGGCGGCAGCAGCGAGCAGAGTGCCGCGCACAAGCGACAAAACTCGAATGACAGACATTGGACCTCCCCCTGATGTGGTGGCGTCTTGCACGGCGGGTTGCCGCGCCTGACGTTTTGCCCTTCGGGCACGATTTATTGGCCGAAAGGGTTGTCCGCTAATTCCCTTTTGTCAACGAGAATACGTCTGCTTCGGTTATAAAGATCAGCGCTAATTGGTGGCTTCACTGCGCGGGGGAAAGAAAAGCTCATCGCCGTTGATCCGGTATGACGTGATCGCGGCAAGGCCGACCTTCGACGTAAGCCACTCATGCCACGTCTTAGCTTCTCTGAATTTTACCTGCGGCCATTTGGCGGGGTTCATGAGGATACTGCCGTATTGATTGAATAGAATTGGATCGCCTTCAGTCAGGATTTCGAGATTCTGCCGGTTCCTGAAGTTGGCCCAAGCGGCTCGATCTGTGAGAGTGTAAGCATTGAGCGCGGCGGCAAAGTTAAGAGTTGCACTGATGCTTTGAGCCAAATCGGGATACCAAGCTTGGCCCAGTGGCTCGACGCCTGCCAACTTCCACAGTCGAAGCTCCATCCGGTAGGTGCCGCCGTCATCGCCCCGGCTCGCAAATAAAGCTCCCTTAGCGGCGATTGCCGCAAATGCTCTGCGGGCATCTTTGAAACCGCGAATACCCGCGGGATCGGAGCTTGGTCCGACAATGACGAAATCGTTGTGCATTACGTCGCGGCGATCAATGCCATACCCGTCTGCTACAAACTGGTCCTCTCCAACCCTATCGTGAACGAGTAACGCATCGACGTTACCACGCGCTCCTATCGAAAGAGCGCGGCCGGTCCCAAACGCCTCAACGTGAACGTCCAAGCCGGTTGCAGCTTGAAAGATCGGCAGGATATAGCCAAAGAAGCCGGAGTCTTCGGTCGATGTAGCCGATCCGAGCGTTATGAAGGAGTTGGCGGTTTGCGTGGTGCTTGTGCCATCGGCGTCAACGTCTCGAACCAGCTTAGTGAGAAGCTTATTGTCGTGTTTTTGACCGCTGAACCATTCTGGGTAGTGCCAGACTATTTCCAGCCCGAGCATGGAGAGCAAGCAGCAGATGATGCAGACTTGCAGCATCGTATATTTGTATGCCGGCATTAGATCGCGGCGCCTCTCACGCCAACAGCCGCTTTCGTTGCGCTTTCTCTATCAGCCTCGGTCGCTCGGGCGCGTCACGGGGGAGCTTAGCGATTTTGGACGTTCACGCAGGTAGATTGCATGCCAATAGCCGAAGCGATTCCAATCACGTTTTATGAACGTCTCCTCGCATTTATCGAGGGCATAACTCGCAAGTGGATTTTGTCGTCTAGCCTCTCGACGCTGATACCATTCCCAGAAATCGACGATTACATCGTAATCGCGCGTTTTCTCGATCATGGAGCGCCCTCCTAGAGCCACCCCGCCAGCGGCGTTACATCATCTCGGTGCGCCTCGTGCTCGGCCGTCTCACCGAGGTCTGAGTTCGTCCATCGGACGATGACATAGTCACCTTTGAACCCTGGTCGCGACCGCTATTCGGTTTCGGCCGCTGCGCCGGACGGACACTTTCATTCCTAACTCGATACTTCCGTTGTCGTTGCCGTCGTTCATGGCCGCCATCGAGCAACCTTATCGAAAGGCGTGAGTGAGTTCTGTGACATCAACCCTATCATAATGGCGGGTCCGTCCGTATGCTCAAGGTGGTGGAATCAAGGGTCCACGAGGTCTAATTTACCGAAAAAGTTTGCAATATTCGACTACGATCAATGCGCCGGCAAGCATCGGCGCCGAAATAGATAAGGCGCGAGCGAGATGGAAAGCATGGTACTTCTCGACCTAATGGGCGGCGTAGCGCTGCTGCTGTGGGGCCTGCACATGGTCCTTACGGGAGTGCTGCGAGCATTCGGCCCTGACCTGCGCCGGATCCTAGGCAAGGCTCTCTATAACCGTTTCGCCGCTTTCTGTGCCGGCCTCGGGCTCACTGCTTTGCTGCAAAGCAGCACGGCCACCGGACTGATGACGGCCTCGCTTGCCGCCGACGGCACCGTCAACCTGGTTCCGGCGCTTGCAATCATGCTTGGCGCCAATGTCGGCACAACTCTTATCGTGCAGCTTTTATCTTTCGACGTTGTCGCGGCGGCCCCGGTACTTTTCGTGATCGGTCTCGTGACCTTTCGCCTGGCTGGCGGGAATACACTCACTAAAGCCCTGGGCCGCGTCGCCATTGGTCTCGGGCTGACGCTGCTCGCACTGCATATCCTGATCGACACGCTGGCACCGGCGGAGCAAGCGCCGGCGGTCCGCGCGCTTCTTGGTTCAATCACCAATGATCCGGTTCTGTGCATTGTCATCGCGGCAGCGCTGACCTGGGCCGCGCATTCGAGCGTCGCCGTCGTGCTTTTGGTGATGTCGCTCGCCTATTCGCAGTTCGTGACCACAGAAGCGGCTCTCGCTCTTGTGCTCGGCGCCAATCTTGGCAGCGCGATCAATCCTTTGATCGAAGCGGGCAACCGTGGGGACCCGGCGAGCCGCCGCCTGCCCGTCGGGAACATGCTCAACCGATTGGTCGGTGTTTGCTTTGCGCTCGCGCTATTGCATCCCATCGCGCAGGAATTGAGCGCGTGGCAACCGGACGCCGCGAAGCGCATTGCCGAGTTTCACATGCTCTTCAATATCGCGCTGGCCTTAATCTTCATTGGCCTGCTCGATCCCGTCGCTCAACTCCTCATTCGTTTCCTGCCGGAAAGGAAAAAACCGGACGATGCCTCGGCGCCGCGCTATCTGGACGATGCGGCGCTGGAAACGCCGTCGCTTGCGCTCGCCAATGCGGCGCGGGAGACGTTGCGCATGGGCGACACAGTCGAGACGATGTTGCGCGATGTGATGACCGCAATCATGGCCAACGATCGCAAGCTGGCCGGCGACGTGGAACGCAAGGATAATATCGTCGATAAATTGAATGAGGCGATCAAGCTCTACATCACCAGGCTGACGCGCGACAGCCTCGATGACAGCGAAGGCCGCCGCGCCATGGAAATCGTATCGTTCACTATCAATCTCGAGCATATCGGCGACATTATCGACAAGAATCTGTGCGAGCTGGCGATTAAGAAAATAAAAGGACGTTACCAATTTTCCCCGGAAGGAGCGGCCGAGCTGACCGGTTTCCACAAGCGAACCATCGAGAGCTTACAGGTCGCCTTCGGCATCTTCATGACCGGTGACATCGAGGCGGCGCGTAAGCTGCTGCGGACCAAGACCGAGCTGCGCAAGGCCGAGCTCGACGCCGCCGATCGGCATTTCGAGCGGTTGCGAGAAGGTCGTCCAGAGAGCCTGGAGACGACCTCGCTGCATCTCGACATCCTCGCCGATCTCAAGCGTATCCACTCGCACATTTGCTCTGTCGCATATCCGGTGCTTGAAGCTGCCGGCGAGTTGCCGGCGCTGGAGACCTCAACGAGGGGCGATCAGGCGACGGATGCTTTGGGGGTTCAACCAAAGTTGCCGTGACCTGCATCGTCAAGGCCAGGCGTTCGCAAGAGCGGCCGGCTTAGAACCACCCTGCCAGTGGCGTCACATCATCACGATGGGCCTGGTATTCGGCGGTCTCGGCAAGGTCCGAGGTTATCCATCGGACGATCACATATTCGCCTTCAAGCCTAGTAACGACACCTATTCTATTTCGATTGCTACGTCTAACTGAGACCTTCATCCCTAACTCTATGATCGCCTTCTCCCTGCCGCTGTTCATTTTCGATCTGCTCCCTCTGCCGACGGACTCCTTGTTTTGGAATTACGGTTGGCCGAACAATCCCGACAACAGATAAAACAGTGCCGCCATGAGCGCGGCAGCGGGAAGCGTGATAATCCACGCAATCACGATGTTGCTGGCGATGTTCCAGCGCACCGCAGAAACTTTTCGTGCCGCTCCGACTCCGATGATAGCCCCGGTCACCGTGTGCGTCGTCGATACCGGTATCCCCAGATAGGTCGCCGCAATTAGCATGATGGCACCGCCCGCGGAGGCGCAGCACCCTTGTACTGGAGTCATCCGGGTGATCCTAGAACCGACGGTGCGTACGATCCGCCAGCCGCCGACAAGCGTGCCGAGGCCCATGGTCGCTTGGCACGTGATCACGACCCAGAAAGGAACATAGAAATTGTTACCGAGGTGGCCTTGCGAGTACAGCAGCACTGCGATTATGCCCATGGTTTTCTGGGCGTCGTTGCCCCCATGCCCGAGTGAGATAAGTGACGCGGCACCGAATTGTAGCCATTGAAACGTCGGCTCTACGGTGCGTGGGTTCGCACGCACGAACGCCCAGGAGACCGCCAGCACCAGCAGTAGCGCGAGGAAAAACCCTAGCAGTGGCGATAGGACGATGAAGGCCCCGGTGGTTAGCAGTCCGGGCCATACAATGGAGTTGACGCCGGCTTTCACGACGCCAGCACCAACCAACCCACCAATCAGGGCATGTGAACTGCTGGACGGAATACCGGCCCACCAAGTGATGAGATTCCAGGAAATGGCTCCCATCAGGGCGCCAAAGATCACGTGGGCGTCTATCACATCAGCGGACACAATACCCACACCGATTGTCCGCGCCACGTGAACGCCGAAGACGAGGAACGCGATAAAATTAAAAAACGCCGCCCAAATGACCGCGTAGCGCGGTCGCAACATCCGCGTCGAGACAAGCGTCGCTATTGAATTTGCTGTATCGTGCAAGCCATTGAGGAAATCGAAAGCCAAAGCAACCAGTACTAGTCCGATCAAAAGGGGCAGATTCAACTCGGCGGTCATGGCTCTGTATGCATTAGAGCTGATCGATGACGATTGAATTTATCTCATTGGCAACATCTTCGAAACGATCGACGACCTTTTCCAGATGATCGTATAGCTCGGAGCCAGTAACGAATTTCATTGCGCCGCCTTGGTTGCTTTCCGAGCGATTGGCGAGGAACAGCGCTTTTAACCCTTGATTGTAGATGTCGTCCGCTTCCTCCTCGATGGTAACAAGCTTTGTCGTGAGTGCATTGAGGTGGCCCGCGTTACTGCCAATTGAGCTTAATAGCGGTACGGCTTCCAGCACCAGCTTCGCTGACTGAAGAATAATTTCGCTCATTTGCTGCATTTGCGGTTCGAAGCTTCGGACCTCGAATAAGATAATGGTCTTCGCGGTCTTGTTCATTTGATCGATGGCGTCGTCCATCGAAGTAATGAGATCCTGAATATCGGTTCGATCGAATGGAGTGATAAAAGTTCGCCGAACCGCAATTAGAACCTCGCGTGTAACGTCGTCTGCCTCGACCTCACGTCGGAAAATTTCCTTGCAGTAATCTTCGACTGTGCCGCCGCCCCGCAGTAGTCCGCGCAGCGCTTCGGCGCCGGCGACGACAATCACTGCGTGTCTCTCGAAGAGCCTAAAGAACCGCTCCTCCTTGGGCATAAGCGCTTGAAACCAACCGAGCATGTGCGTCTAACGCTCCGTCAAAAATCGAATCCAAACGTCATGATAGATTGCGCATTACAATCCATCAACTGTACTGCGCATTAGACGGCTTCCTTTCGGGCCAGAAGCGGCGACAAAAGCGCCTCCATGCTGAGTGCGCGGGATACGAATAGCGCTTCCGCGTCCAAGCTATCGATGAGCAGACCGAACATCGGCGGGGCGACAGCTTGCGCGATGCGCACAGGTGCGCCAAGAAGCCCAAGACGATACCCACAGTCCTTAGGGCCATAAATTGCGAGCGGCACTGTTCCTCGCGCGATTGTAAGACTCCGTTGCCGAAACCGCGAAAGCGCCGCGAATAAAAGTGAAAGTGCACCTCGGCCGAATATTCCAAGCACGGCAGCCCCAATCGGATGCGTGATCGTGGCGAGAGAAGCGGATGGGCGCGGCCCGACGTCTTGTCTTTTCGACAAGTATTTATTGGGCGAAAGGGTTGTCCGCTAATCCTGTTTTGTCAATGACAATACGGGGCGAATTGGCGAGCACTTCAGATGCGTCAGACCGCCGCCAAGCGCGGACCGGAACCGATTGTCACGACCTCCTTCGCGGACAATATCCGACGCTTCTATCAGCAGCACCAAAGATGTAGACAGATTGCGACGTTGAATGCGGAGAAAGCCTGCGATGAAGATTTTTGACCTGCAAAAACGCGTGGCATTCATAACGGGCGGCAATGGCGGCATCGGGCTCGGCATGGCCAAGGGCCTCGCCGCCGCGGGCGCTGCAATTGTCATCGCCGGCAGGAACCAGGCCAAGGCGCAAGCGGCGCTGGCGGAATTGCATGCGCTGGGCGCTCAGGCCGCGTTTGTGGAGTTGGATGCCCTGCAAGAAGCGTCTTGCCGGCAAGCGATAGAGCGCGCCGCCGAGCGATTTGGCCGTCTCGACATCCTCGTCAACAACGCCGGGACGACCGTTCGCGCGCAACCGCAAGACCTGACCGCGCAGGATTGGCATCTGGTGATGAATACCAATCTCACCGGCGCGTTTCTCTGCTCGCAGGCGGCGTATCCCCACATGGTGCGCGCCGGCGGCGGCAAGATCATCAATATCGGGTCCATGATGTCGGTGTTCGCCTCGTCCTATGCCGCGCCTTATGCGGCGAGCAAGGGCGGCATCGTGCAGATGGCGCGGGCCATGGCGGTGGCATGGGCGAAGGACAATATCCAGGTCAACACCATATTGCCCGGGTGGATCGATACCGATCTGACTCGAAAGGCGCGCGAGGAGGTCGAAGGCCTGCACGAAAAAGTTTTGGCGCGGACGCCGGCGCGGCGTTGGGGAAGTCCGGATGATTTCGCCGGCATCGCCGTCTTCCTGGCGGCGCCGGCTTCGAATTTCATCACCGGCGTGGCCATCGCCGTCGACGGCGGATATTCGGTGCAGGCTTAGAGCATGGCGATTTAAGTCTGTGCTTCGGTAGAGGCAGAGGAAGGCATTGCGATCAATGCCGTCCCGCGGCCACGTGGACGCTTCTCTTATTCGTCGCGCACGGCGCGCTCAGAACGGCTTGTCGCCGACGATGGTGCAGCGGCGCATCACGCGCTTTTGGCGCGCTTCGTCGAAGCCGGTGGCGCGGTGCAGCAGGCAGCGGTTGTCCCAGACCATGCACTGGCGCGGCGCCCAGTGGTGGGTGTAGACGCGCGCCTGCGGCGTGATCATCGCATTGACCTCCTCGATCAGCGCGCGCCCTTCGCCGTAGTCCATGCCGACGATATATTCGGCATGGTCGCCGAGAAAAATCGCCTTGCGCCCGGTTTCGGGGTGAGTGCGCACGATCGGATGCGCGATCGGCGGCACCTTGGCCTTCTGCTCCGCCGTCAATGGATCCTCGCCATGGCGGCGCGTGCGCGAGAAATCGAAATTGTGCATCGCCTTGCGGCCCTCGATCCTGGTCTTGATCGCGGCGGGCAACAGCTCGTAGGCGGAATACATGTCGGCAAATTCGGTTTCGCCGCCCTCGGGCGGCACGATCTCCGAATACATCATGGTCGCTTGGCCGGTGCGCTCCTTCCAGGAACCGTCGGTGTGCCAAAAGAGCGTGCCGCGGTCGGGATGCTTGCCGCTCGGGTTGCCGTCCCGGTCGAGGTTGGACAGCATGTAGATTTCCGGGTGCTCCTTGTAGCCGTGGTACTGGCTGAGCACGTGCACCTGCACCTCGCCGAAATTGCGCGCGAACGCGACTTGTGTCGCCGGCGGCAGATCGACATTGCGGAACAGGATCAGTTGGTAGTCGAGAAACGCTTCATAGACCTTCGCGAACAGCGCCGGCGACACGGCTTCACCAAGCGTGATGCCGGTGATTTCGCAGCCGAGCACCGGATGCAGCGGCTTGACCTGAAACGGCCAATCGCGGTTCATGCGTTGCGGGTCAAGCTGGGCTTGGGCCATGACCACCTCCCGGCAGGTTTACTCGCCCGTTGAACTCTACCGCGTTCTCTGTGCGGCGGCGGTCACGACCCGGTAGGCGTCGTCGAGCGACGGTTTCGCCTTCGACACGTCGGCACCGACGCTGGCAAACGTCGACATCATTTGCGCCTGTTCGTCCGGTGGCAGGCTGATCAGCTCGCCGCCGTTGTCGGTCCAGCCCTTGCGCGCCTTGTTGACGATTTCGATTGCCACTGGACCGATCGCTGCCTGCTCCGTGGCGGCGGCCTTTTCGACGATCTTTTGCAGGTCCGCGGGCAATGAATCGTACCAGGTCTTGTTGATTTCAACGACCACGAAGACGGCAGGCTGGCCGGTCTCGGTCACATATTTCGCCGCATCCTGAAAGTGCATGGGCGTGAACACGACGATGCCGCCGATCGCGCCGTCGATGGCACCTTGTTGCATCGCCGGCACGACGTCGCTCAGGGTCATCGCCACTGGCGTCGCACCCAGCCGCTCCATTGGCACAGTTTGAAACTTCGAGGCCAGGACGCGGATCTTCTTGCCCTTGAAATCCGCGAGGTGGCGGATCGGGGTTTTCGCGATCACGGAGGAGGGTGAGTTCATGAACATCGCCACGCCGTGCAGTCCTTTGTCGGCGCCGAGGCCGAGCATCAGTTTCAGCGCCGCCGGATCGGCGGCAAGGCGTTCGCCGTGCGCGATGGAATCGACCAGACCGGGCGCCGCCATCACTTCGAAGCGTTCGTCAACGCCGACGAAGAATTCCGGCGGGATGATCGCGCATTGAATGGCGCCAAATTGTGTGCCTTCGATCTGGCGCGGAATCGCCCCCAGCTGACTCGCCGGATAGATTTCCGTCTTGATGCGGCCGCCGGAATCCTTCTCGATCGCCGCGGCGTAGTTTTTGGCGAAGAAGTAGCTCGGATCGTTCAGCGTGGGGAGAGTTATTTTCATGGTGTAAGACTTGTCTTGCGCCAGCGCCGCGCCGGGCGCCAGTGTCAGCCACAAAACAAGCGCGCTTGCGGCCGCGGCGGCCCGCACCAAGCAATGCCGTCCAAGTAAGATCATGTTGTCCTCCCTCAGCGACCTCGAAGCGGTTCCAGCGAAGCCCAAATACCGCCAGACCGCAAGGTTTAAAGCCAGCGTCTTCACGATCCTATAAGTTGTCACAGCCGAAAGAGCCGTTCCGCATTTTTGTGCGCGATGCGCTCCTTGTCGGCGGCGCTGACGGGAATTTGCTCCAAGAAGGCGCGCGCCTGCGCCATCGATTGGTAGGGATGGTCGGCCGAGAACATGATCCGGTCGACGCCGCCGAGCTCGAGCAGCAGATCGAGAAATGCCGGCGGGAAATTAAAGCCTGAGAAAGTGTAGTGAAGGTTCTCTTTGAGATAGGCGAGGATCGGGCGCTTCAGCTTCGTCACCGCCATGGGAATAATGTCGAAGCGCTGGAACATGAACGGCAGCCCCTCGCCCATGTGGCCGATGACGAATTGCAGCTTTGGAAAGCGGTCGAACACGCCGCCGAAGATGATGCGGATGACGTGAACCGCGGTCTCGATGTGCCAGCCCCAGGCGCCGCCGGCGAGCATGTCGGTCACCATCGGCGCAAAGCCGCCATATGATATGTCGATGACCGGCTGCGGCGGCGGTGTCGGGTGAAGATAGATCGGGACGTCGAGCGCCTCGGCGCGCTCCAGGATCGGCCAGTAGAATGGATCGTCGAGATAGCGGCCGCGATTGTGGCCGTTGATGACCGCGCCTTTGAAGCCATGCCGGACCCGGCGCTCCAATTCGTCGGCGGCCTCTTCCGGCGCCCCGGTCGGCACCGCGGCGAGGCCGGCGAAACGCGTCGGGTGTTTTTTCACCGCATCGGCGAGGTAATCGTTGGTGTCGCGCGCCATCGCAATGGCGTCCGCCGGCGCCATCTGCTCCACGCCGGGCGCGGTCAGGGACAGCACCTGCATGTCGACGCCGGCGGCATCCATCTCGGCGATGCGCTTGGCGCCGACGTCGCAAAGCCGCCCCATAAGATTGGCATAGCGGCCGCCGACCTGTTCGGCACGGTCTTTGAGAAAGCGCGCCGGACCGTCGAAAAATTCCGGGGTCGCAAAATGCTCCTCGAGCGTTATGGTGCGCATGCTCGTTCTTTCTGTCCGTAGCGGCCGCGATCCGACGAATTTGGGGCAGCACGATTATTCGAGTTTCATCATCGCCAAGGCTGCGCGTCCGTTGGCGCCATAGGGGTTGCCGAGCGATTCGCACATTTCCAGGTGCGCGTAGTTCGGCGCCTCGATGAGCTGGACCGGCTTGCCTGCCGCTTTCACCGCCGCCGCAAATTCGCGCGACTGGCGCTGGAAGTCGGGCGTCTCGAACGTGCCATAGGTGACGGTGATGGGCGCATGCAGCCGGTCGAGGTGGCGCATGGCGCTCATCGATTCTTCCATCGCGTCGGTGAACTTCACATAGTTGCGGCGCGCCGACAGCGCCACGGGCTTCATTTCGTACATGCCGCTCATGCAGAGCCCGCCCTTGATGATATCCGGTGCGAGCCCGAATTCCGTCTGCCAATCGGTGACCAGCACCACGCCGCAAAGATGCCCGCCCGAGGAATGGCCGCCGACATAGAGCCGCGACGGGTCGCCGCCGAACTTCGCCGCATTGTTGTGGACCCAGGCGACGGCGCTGCGGACCTGCTTCGCCATGACGCCGAGATCGCCGCCGGCCTCCTTGATCGCGATGAAATCGACCGCGATGTAATGGGCGCCGGCATTGACGAACATCTCCGCCGGATAGCCGTAGTTCTTCGCCTCGCCGCCGAGCCAGGCACCGCCGTGGATGAAGACGAAAATCGGCGCGTTCTTCCGTTTCGTGCGATAGATGTCGAGCCCCTCGACCGCGGACGGCCCGTAGGATTCGCGCTGCGGCGCGCCAATTCTGGCGCGCATCGCCTCGCTGTTCGACGCCAGCCGCTTGGTGATCTGTGCAAGCAGCGGTTCATAGGCCAGCTGATTGTAGGACGCGTCGAGCTCCTGCTGATCCATATCCAAGAACACGCTCGCGCCCTTTTCGTGCGGTGCCGGACCGAGCCGGCATTCCTCCGCCAGGGCCGGACCCGCCGCGAGCGCCGCGGTCGCTCCCAGCACGGCGCGCCGCGAAAGACGCGATGTCGACAATTGCCATTCCATGGCTTTCCTCCCTTTGTGTTTGAACCGGCAGCCCGCGATGATGGACGTTACTCCACTTTGAGGCCGCTGGCCTTGATTACCCGGCCGAAGCGCTCGTCGTCGGCCCGGATCTGCGCGGCCATCTGGTCCGGCGTCGTGGCAAATGGCTCGCCGGACCCGGCGGCGGCGAGCTTTGCGGCGAACTCTGGCTGCGCGATCGCCGCATTCACCGCGGCGCGCAGCCGCGCGACAACCTCCGGCGGCGTCGCCGCAGGGACGAACAAGGCCTGCCATATCGTCACGTCGTAAGCCGGGTAGATTTCCGAGATCGACGGCAGGTCGGGGAATATCGGCGACCTCTTGCGGCCGCTGATGGCCAGCGCGCGCAGCTTGCCAGCCTGCACCAGCGGCGTCACCGAGCCGCCGCCGAACATGGCCGCCACCTCGCCGCCCATGACGCCGATCGCGGCCGGCCCGCCGCCCCGATAGGGCACATGCGTCATTTGAATGCCGGCCTGCTCCTTCAAGAGCTCCATCGCCAGATGGTGCTCGCTGCCGTTGCCGATCGATCCATACAACAGCGGCGGCTTGGCGCGGCCGGCGTAAGCGATGAAGTCGCGAAAACTTTTGGGCTCAGAAGCGGGATTTTCCGTCAGCAGCAGTTCGTCCGAGGTAATGGTCGCGACCGGCTTTAGATCCTTGAAAGGATCGAACGGCATCGTGGCATAGAGGTGCGGGTTGACGGTGAACAGCGAACCCGCCGACTGCAAGATCGTATAGCCGTCAGCGGCCGCGCGCGCGACCAGGTCGCCGGCAACATTGCCGTTGGAGCCCGGCCGGTTCTCCACCACCACGGTCTGCCCGAGGCGGGCCGACAGCAATTGCGCCAGCAGGCGCGCCACGAAATTGGCGCCGCCTCCCGGCGGAAACGCCACCAGCAGGTGGACCGGCCGGTCCGGATAGGATTGTGCCAGTGCCGCCGTGGCGAACAACGCGCTGAATGCTGCGGCAGCGAAGCGAGCGAACCATCCCATGATTGGTCTCCCCCTCGAGACTGGGGTATTTCCTTTGTGAGAAAATCCGTGCGTAATCGCGACAATACTCACTATAAGCCTGCCGGAGTACCGCTATGCAAGGTGTCGCCAGCGCATTGCCGCCCAAGGTCGTCATCATTGGCGGCGGCATCGGCGGGCTTACCGCCGCGCTGGCGCTGCTCAAGCGCGGCATCGATGTCGAGGTGTACGAGCAATCGGCCGTGCTCAAGGAGGTCGGCGCCGGCGTCCAGCTCGGCTCGAACGGCACCCGTGTCCTGTATGCGCTCGGCCTGCGCGACGCCTTGAGCGGCATTCAGGTCATTCCTTCAGCGCGCGAGATACGTCACTGGCGCACCGGCGAAACCTGGAACTGGTTCGATCTCGGCGCGACATCGGTCAGACGCTACGGCACGCCGCACGTCATGCTGCATCGCGGCGACTTGCTCGGCATTCTGGCCGAGGCCGTGCAGCGACTGAAGCCGAACGCGGTTGCGCTTCGCAAGAAGTGTGTTGCCGTCAGCCAAACGGCCGAGCACGCGGAGGCCAGCTTTGCCGACGGCCACGTTGCCAGGGCGGCCTTCATCATCGGCGCCGACGGCATCCACTCGCAGGTGCGTGCCTGTCTGTTCGGCGCCGGCCAAGCCGAGTTCACCGGCTGCGTGGCCTGGCGCGGCCTGGTGCCGATGGATCGGCTGCCGGCGCACCTGGCACGCATGGTCGGAACGAATTGGCTCGGGCCGCGCGGCCACGTGCTGCATTATCCGGTACGGCGCGGCGAGCTCATGAACTTCATCAGTCTGGTGGAGCGGGAAGACTGGCAGGTGGAATCCTGGACCATCGAAGGCAGCAAAGGCGAGCTCGCCGGCGATTTTCGCGGCTGGCATCAGGACGTGCACACGCTCATCGACGGCATCGACACCCCCTACAAATGGGCGCTGATGGTGCGCGGCCCGATGCAGCGATGGACGCAAGCGCGCATCACCTTGCTCGGCGATGCTTGCCATCCGACCTTGCCATTCCTCGGCCAGGGCGCGGTTATGGCGATCGAAGACGCCTACGTGATCGCGGCCTGCGTGGCGAAATATGCCAAAGAGCCGATGCTCGCGCTTGACCGTTACCAGGCGATCAGGCGCGACCGCACCGCCGCCGTCGTGCGCAAAGCGCACGAAAACCGCAGGCAGGCGTTCAGCCCCGAGCTTGCCGACGAGAATGCGGTGGCGATTTCCGTGGCGCGCGAGTGGCAGCAGGTGCGGTTGCGGGAGCGGATGGATTGGCTCTACGCCTACGACGCCACCGCAGTGGAAATTTAAGGCATCGCCGCGGCGACCGCGAGCAACGGGTGCCGCCGGGATGATCGAACAGGAAACATTTCGCTTAAGGAGGAACCCATGAAGTCACTGATTTGTGCGGCGTGGTTGGCTGCAGTCCCTGCCGCGGCGCTTGCGCAGACTGCCGACGAGATCAAGAACGCGCCGATGACGCCGCAGCATGTTCTGACCTACGGCATGAGCTACAGCCAGCAGCGCTTCAGCCCGCTCAGCCAGATCAACCGCGATACCGTCCAGCGGCTGGTGCCGGTGTGGTCGTACAGCATGAACAACAATACCGGCGAGGAGTCGCAGCCGCTGATCTACGACGGCGTCATGTACGTCACCAGCCAGAACAAGACCGTGGCGCTCGACGCATTGACCGGCAAGGAAATCTGGAACACGCCGGTCGATTACGCGCCGGACACGACGCGGGTCGTTTGCTGCGGCATCGTCAATCGCGGCGCGGCGATTTACCAAGGCAAGGTGTTTCGCACGACGCTCGACGCGCGCGTGATCGCGCTCGACATGAAAACCGGCAAGCAAATCTGGAGCGTCAAATCGGGCGAGGCCAAGGACGGCATCGCCATGACCGGCGCGCCGCTCATTGCCAACGGCGTCCTGATTACCGGCATGGCCGGCGCCGAATACGGCAGCCGCGGCTATGTCGAAGGCTACGATCCGAACGACGGCACGCGGCTATGGCGGCACTACAACGTGCCGCGGCCGGGCGAGCCCGGCGCCAACACCTGGCCGGACGACGCGGCCAATGCCAGCGGCGGCAGTTCGTGGACGACCGGCTCGTATGACCCAGCCCTCGACCTGGTGTACTGGGGGATCGGCAATCCGGCGCCCTGGAACGCGCTGCTGCGCAAGGGCGACAATCTGTTCACCAACTCGATCCTGGCGCTGCGGCCGAAGACCGGCGAGGTCGTCTGGTATTTCCAGATGTCGCCCAACGATCCGTTCGATCACGACAACGTCACGTCCATCATCCTTGCCGACCTCACCATCAACGGCAAGCCGACCAAGGTGCTGCTGCAGGCCGGACGTAACGGCTTCTATTATGTGCTCGACCGCGCGAGCGGCCAGCTGATCGCGGCGAACCCCTACATCAAGGTGACCTGGGCGACCAAAATCGACAAGGAAACCGGCAGGCCGGAATGGACCGAGACGACCAAGAAGGCAGTCGCCTATACGGAGGAGATCGAAACCTGGCCGCATATTTCCGGCGGCACCAACTGGTATCCGTCCTCGTTCGATCCGCGCACCGGGCTCGCCTACGTCAACACCACCGACTACGGCATGAAGTACAAGCCGGATCCGATCGACGAAATCAAGAATCTGAAACCCGGCGAGTCGCATCGCGCGGTGAAGATTTCGCCGATTTTCAATGCCGACGGCATGCGCGGCCATTTGCGCGCCATCGATCCGCTGACCGGGCAGTCGAAATGGGCCATTCCGTTCAAGAGCCCGAATTGGGCCGGCACGCTGGTGACGGCGGGCGGCTTGGTTTTCACCGGCGAGCTGACTGGAGAGTTCATCGCGGTGGACAGCGACGCCGGCAAGATTTTGTGGCAGTTCCAGACGCCGTCCGGGATCATCGGGCAGCCGATCACCTGGGAGCATGACGGCAAGCAATATGTCACCGTCACCAGCGGAACCGGCGGCGTCTATGTGCTGCGGACGCCCGATCCGAACCTCGCGCATGTGCCGCCGGGCGGCACATTGTGGACATTTGCGCTGTTCGACCGGTGACCGCATACGCGATCGTGGAACCGGCGCGGCGGTGCGGGCGCCGAGTTGCAGGTGAGCCGGCGCATGCGCATCCTCCTCGTCGCCGCGTGCTGCGCCGGCGTCAGCCACGCGATTGCGGCTGCCGAGGAAGGCTCGACCGCCAGCGGCGCAAGGCTCTACGAAAAGTACTGCGCCACTTGCCATGGCGACGATTTGCAAAACAATTCCGGAATTGCCTTCGACTTGCGCCGGTTGAAGGCGGACGAGGAGGCGCGCTTTGTCAATTCCGTACAGCACGGCAAGAACGCCATGCCGTCATGGCAGGGCGTACTGAGCCGGGAGCAGATCGAGGCGCTGTGGGCCTATATCCGCGCGCACGCCTATCAACCGTGATGGCGCCTGAGACTCTACTCGAACAGCGCCAACGTTGCGCCAGTGCTGCCGCCGGCCGCCATGTCCGGACAGACGCTGACCGCGGCAAGCAGGTTCATCTCGGCGCGCAGCGTCACGTGAGCGCCCGGCGGCTGAGGGCGGATATGGGAGTGCTCGAGCTCGCCGGTGTCCTGGTGGATGATCATGTGCTGGAAGATATTGAACGGGCTTGGAACGTCTTCCACCGCGATGCCATAGGGGGCCAATACGCCGCCGAGGTTCTCGGTGCAGCCGCGCGGCGGCATCTCGGACAGCGGCCGCTTATAGGTTATTTCCCAAATTCCGCGCTGGGCGGCCAATTCGTGGCGCTTGCGGCTGCACATGCCCTCTTGCAGATCGTGGTGGCCCTCTTTGAACGTATCCTCGACGATCGTCATCATCGTGTTGTTGAGCTTTGAAATCAGCGCATCGCCGACCGATATGAATACTTTGCGCTGATTGGCCTTGGTTCTGGCTTGATCGAATCGCTCGCGCAGATTGTCGCGGTTGAAGCAGACAAAATCGATGATGGTTTGCGATGTAATGCGCAGCGACTGGCCGGCTTTCATGTCGAGCGCGAACCCGGTATTGCGGGGAAGCTGCCGTTCCCACAGCATCTTGTCAGGCATGATTTCGGTTCTCCGCGAGCATGGCGTCGTTGGTGCGATCGAAAATGCGCTGCATCTGCGCTGCTATTCGGCAACGGCCTTGGCGGCTTTGGCGACCACGTCGGCGGGAAGCGCGTAGAGCTGCGTGAGCAGCGCATCAATCTCTTGACCCGTCATCGGCGCGATGTCCATTTTTGCCTTGGCGGTTTCGGCGAGGAACTCGGGATCCTTCATTGTCGCATCGAACGCCTTGATCAGCGCCGCCTTGCGGTCGCCCGGGATATTGGGCGGCGCCGCATACGGGCGGCCGATGGCCTGCGGCGCAAAATGCAGGGAGAGAATCTGCTTCTTGACCGGATCGTCGATCACATCCAGCGCCAAAGGAACATCGGGCAATTCGGGTTCTTTCTTCAACGCCGCCTGCAGCAGGAAATTGACGCGTTTTCCCGTGGCCCATTCCGGGTGGGCGATCTTGATCGTTCCCCATGACAGCCCGCAAATTCCCTCGACCTCGCCGCGCTCCATGGCCAGCGTGATATCATTCGTTCCGGGATAGCCCGAGACCAGCTTGATCTTGGTCCCCAGCACGTTGTTGTAAAGCCGCGCATAGATGTCGGAATCGGCCGCCGCATATTGGCCGCCCATGACCACGGGCGTCGTCAGCATGTCCCGCCAGGTTTTGACCGCAGATGCGCCGCGGGTGAGACAGAGGCTGGTATCGCTCGACATGCTGCCCAGCCAGCTGAATTTTCTGCCGTCAAAGCTCAGCGTTGAGTCGACCAGCGGCATGGTGGGAATGCTGCGCGAAAAGGTGCCGATGACCGAACCATCCTTCGGCGCCGCGGTATAGAGATAATTGCTGGCGCGCAATCCGCCCGCGCCGGGCATGTTCTCCGGCACGATGGTCGGGTGCCCGGGAATGTATTTGCCCAGATACCTCGCCAGCACGCGGGCGTAGAGATCGTAGCCGCCGCCGACGCTGTACGAGATGACGACGGTGAGCGTGCGGCCGCGGTAGAAATTCTCGACGTCGTCGGCGGTGGCCGCATGAGTGAGCGCCAGCAGAAGGGCGGCAGCAAGGATCGCGCAGCGCCGGCGCCCGAATGCGTGATGGCAAAGTTGGTCCATGTGACTGTACCCCAAGATTTCCGTGCGCCCGGTGCGGCAATGTCGCGCAATCCTTTGCCGCAAACAAGCGACCGAAATTTTTCGCCGGCTATTTCACTTGCGACGCGAGCCCGGTGATGTCGGGATCGACAAACCGGGCGATGTCCCGCGGTCCGTCGAAATCGTCCATTTGCTGCATCGCCTTGATGAGATTGCCGACGGTCGCCGACTCGATCGAGCCTTTGTGATCGAAAACGTGGAGCCGGCGATAATAATCGTACGTCGCCTCGACGTCGGCGCGGCTCAAGCCGGACTCCTTGACCAGGATGTCGATCGCTTCGCTGCGGTTGGCATCCTGATAAAACCAGTCGACACCTCTGGCCATGGCGCCGAGGAAGCCGAGCAGCAGCGGCTTGTGCGTCGTGGCCCATTCGATGTTGGTCGCGTAGCCGGTGAACGGCAGATCGCGGGCGTAATCGGCGACGTCCGCCAGGTGCGTTAGACCGATGCTCTTCGCCTTGAAGCTGAAGGGCGGTATCAGCAGCGACGCATCGACGGCGCCCGATGACAGCGCCGCAAAGCGCGCTCCCGTCGTGCCGGCGAAGATCATGTCGTATTCGCCGGGCTTGACGCCGTTCGGGATCAAGGTCCGTTCCAGATAAATGCGGGTAATGTCCTTGGCGCCGCCGATGCTGATGAGCTTGCCGCGCAGATCGGGGATCGACTTGATCGCAGGCTTCGCCCACAGCGAATAGGGCGCCACCTGGGTTTCGACGCGCAGCACGGCTACTCTGGCGCCCTTGTCGATGGCAAGCAGCGGATCGGTCAGGCCGCCGGATTCCAGATTGGCGGATCCGGCCGCAAGCTGCTGCACCGCCGCCGCGGACGACGGCGCCGCAACCAGATCGAGCGCGACGCCGTTCTCCGCCATGTAGCCCTTGGTCACGGCGATAAAAATGGGCCATTGCTGCGCCGATCCTTTGCCAGTCGTCACCATGGTGATGGTTTCGGCGGCAGCCGCGGGCTGCACGCCAGCGCCGATCGCGGCGATCGCTGCCAGAGAGCCGAGCAATGCGAACGAGGTCAATTTCATGTCATTTCTCCAAGTGCATTCTCTCCAAGTGCATTCTGCAGCGTCGAAACTCAATCAGGCGCGCCGCGCCAGCCGCGGCTCGGCGCCGATCGCCGGCAAGAGCGGCATCACCGCGCTGGCAAATGTCTGCAGTCCAGGCAGCATCGGGTGGAAGTTGAGCAAGAACAGTTCGACGCCGATCTCTTCATAGCGGCGCATGCGTTCGGCGATGAGGTCGGGCGTGCCGACCAGACAGGCGCCGAGCCCGCGCGCTGCCGTCGAGGAAATACGATCGCGACGCCCGTAAGTCTCGAGTTCGTCGGCGCGCGCGTGCGCTTGCGCCAATGTATCGGCGCAGATGACGTGCGCGCTCATGCCGAAGGCGAGCTTGCGCCCAAATTGCCTGCCGCGCTCGGCGAGGTCGGCGATGTCGCGCCGCACGGCGGCGAAGGTCGCCTCGTATGTCCGATAATCGGCCGCATAATTCACGAACCAAAGGTCGCAATGCCGGGCGATGACGTCCTTGCCCGAGTCGGTCCGGCTTGCGGTGTAGATCGGCGGATGCGGCACGCGCACCGGCTTCATCGGCAAGCTGGCGTCGTCGGCCTGGAAGAATTCGCCGCGGAATGTGAAATGATCCTCGGTCCAGAGGCCTTTAAGCACTTGGACGAATTCGTTCATGCGGTTGTAGCGGGCTGCCGAGGAGGCGATCCAGCCGCCATTGCTGAACAGCTCGAATTCCTTCTGGTACCAGCCGTTGACCACATTGATGGCGAAGCGGCCGCCGCTGATGCGGTCCAGCGTCGCCCCCATCTTGGCGGCGAGCTGCGGCGTTATCATCCCGGGATAGACCGCCGGCATGATCTGAATTGTCTTGGTGCGGGCGGCGAGCGCCGCCGTCAGCATCCACGCTTCGAGGTCGGGACCGAGCAGCCGTTCGGCGATGAGCGTGATGTCGAAGCCGAGCGCTTCGCCTTTCGACACAACGTCGAGCGCGAATTCGAACGATTTGTCCGCTCCGCCGTCACCTCGCGTTTTGACCTGCCGCACGCCATCCTCCATGGCCGGTTCGGCCCGGATCGTGTGCGGCAGCGGCGTCCATATGCCTAGACGCATGGCTCGGCGCCCACACCGACAGGTATCGACATTGCTGCCTCGCCACCGCAGGACATGCCGCGCGACTTTCAGAAAGATGCAGTCGAGCATAATCCCAGTAACGCGCCAAGCGTGAAGATGCCGCGAACACGTAGATGATGCTGGCGGCTCCTTTTACAACTCGCGCGAATAAGCCATCATAGTGCGCAGCGCCGTGACCTCGGCCGTTTCGACATCGCCATGAATCGATGGGGGTTGATCATGATTGTCCGCTACGAGTCAGACGGCTCAATCGTGATGATCACCCAGAACGATCACGCGCAGCTCTCCGGACTGTTTGCCGCGCACTGGGGCAACGAAGCATTTGAAAAGCCGCGGCCTTACGGGTCGCTGGTGCGCGCCGCCATGTTTCACGACCGCGGCTGGATTCGCTACGAGACCGGCCCGCAGCTCAACCCGGAGACCGGCAGGACGCCGAACTACAGAGACGTTCCCAATGATCGCGCCCAGCTCGAAGCGTTTGCCTGGGCGGGCGAGTGGCTGTCCGCCATCGACGCTTACGCGGGATTGATGATTGCCAAGCATCGGACGGGGCTGTGGCAGGGACGCTATGGCGTCATTAAACATCCACCGGCGCGGGAGCGCGGCAAGCTGCCGCCGGATATCGAGGCATTCATCGCGCGCAGCGAGGCAACGCAGAAGAGTGCGGCGGAGCGCCTCGACCGCGACGAACTGGCGATCAACTACAACCTGCTTCAGGTCTGGGACATGATGTCGCTCTATATCTGCAGCAGCGAGAGCCTCAAGCCCGACCGCATCGAGCCGGTGCCGGTTTCCTATTCCGGTCGGGACGGCGTCGCCATGACGCTCGTGCCGCTGCAGACGCAGACGATCGCGCTTGATCCCTATCCGTTCGATCAGCCTGCGGTGACCGCCAACGTGATCTTCCGGCGGCTCGCGCAAACCAAGTTCAAGGATTCGGCCGAGCTGCAGTCGGCATATTTCAAGACGGCGCCGCAAATCGCCTCGTTCCGACTGGTGCCATCCGCCGCGGCTCCATAGCAACGCGTTACGCGACAGCATCGAGGCTGCTATGGGCGCGCAGAGAAGGCCGTTGTCGGCGTGCCGAGGCTTGGCTAGGCTTGCGACAATGGAAGAAGCCGTCAGGCTCAACGCATAGCCGTGGAGGGCGCCAATGGCGGACGATCTTAAAATCAAAGTCAACGGCCGCTTGTGGCCGGTGAGCGCAAGCCCCGACACGCCGCTGCTTTACGTGTTGAGCAACGAGTTGGAGCTGCGCGGCCCGCGCTTCGGCTGCGGTCTGGCCCAGTGCGGCTCCTGCTCGGTGCTCGCCGACGGCGTCGAGATTCGCTCCTGCGTTACGCCGGTCGCGACGGTGACGGATAAATCCATCACCACGCTCGAGGGCCTCGCCGCCTGGTACGCGCAGAAGAAAGGTTTGCCGCAAGCGCCGGCGCTGCATCCGCTGCAGCAGGCTTTCATCGACGAGCAGGCTTTGCAGTGCGGCTATTGCTACAACGGCATGACGGTGAAGGGCGCGGAACTGCTGGCGAACAATCCGAAGCCGAGCGAAGCGGACATCCGCCAGACCATGGATGGCCACCTGTGCCGATGCGGGACTTATCCGCGGGTCATGAAGGCGATCCAGCTGGCGTCGCGGACCATGGCGGGAGAGACGCCATGACCGCAATCGGCAGCCAACCAGCAAATGATTCGACCTTCTCGCGCCGCGATCTGCTCAAGGGCGGCGGCGCCATGATCATCGGCTTCAGCTTCGCTGGTGAACTGGCATCGACCGCGCCGGCTTTGGCGGCGCGCGGCGACGTCGCCGGGCCGCCCGATCCGAATGCCATCGATACCTGGATCGCGCTTCACGCCGACAACACCGCGACGCTTTATTTCGGCAAGTGCGAACTCGGCCAGGGCAATACCACCGGTCTGTTGCAGATTGCCGGCGAAGAGCTGGATCTCGACATCAGCCAGCTCTCAGCGGTGCGGCTCGACACCAATGTGACGCCGAACCAGGGCGCGACCAGTTCCAGCTCCTCGATCGAGCGCGGCGGGCCCCAGGTTCGCGCCGCCGCCGCAGAAGCCCGACAGGCGCTGCTCGCACGCGCATCGACGCGCCTTGGCGTGCAGATCGGAAGCTTGACCGTGGCGAAGGGTGTCGTTGCCGTCGACGGCGATCCGAGCCGTTCGGTGAGCTACGGCGAACTGCTCGGCGACAAGCCGTTCAACATTAAATTCACCGGCACCGCGCCTAGAAAGCAGGCGAGCCTGTACAAACTCGTCGGCACCAGGGTTCCTCGCGTCGACATCGCGGACAAAGTGTCGGGAAAATATGAGCACATGCAGCACATGCGCATAGCGAACATGCTGCATGGCCGGGTGGTGCGGCCGCGCGGCCAGCGCGCCTATGGCAGCGGCCCCAAAGTCCGCAGCATCGACAAAAACTCGATCGCCAATATTCCCGGTGCAAAAATCGTGCGCCGCGGCGATTTCGTCGGCGTCGTCGCAGAGCGCGAGTGGGACGCCGTCAAGGCCGCCCAGCAGCTCGCCGTCACCTGGGAAGAGAGCCCGGCTCTGCCGGATCGCGCCAAGCTTGCCGACGTGTTCCGCGCGACGAAAACGACAGACACCGTGGTCGTCAATATCGGCGACCCGGAAAAGGGATTTGCCCAGGCCGCGCATGTGGCGTCGGCTGCTTATTTCTCGCCGTACCAGGCGCACGCGGCGTTCGGCCCCAATTGCGCGCTTGCCGATGTCGGTGCGGACAGCGCGCTGGTGCTGTCCTCGACCCAGGACATTTATGCGTCGCGCAAAATGCTGGCGACACTGCTCGGGCTCCCCGTCGAGCGCGTGCGGGTGCAGTACTACGAAGGCTCCGGCACCTTCGGCCACAGCTGCTACGAGGATGCGCCGCAGGCCGCCGCCATCATGTCGCAGGAGGTTGGCCGCCCGGTGCGCGTGCAATTCATGCGCTGGGACGAGCTGGGCTGGGACAATTACGGCCCGGCGCAACTGGCCGAAGTGCGCGCCGCCATCGACGCCAATGGCAAGATCATCGCCTACAGCTACGACGGCTGGCAGCACGGTTGGCACGTCAACGAGACGTCGACGGAACTGGCGATGCAGACGCCACCGGCCGAACGCAGCGCCGGCTCGTTCTCCATCGTCGTGAACCGGATGAGCACCGGCTCGATGTATCTCATTCCCAATCGGCGGGTCGTCAGCCACGCCGTGCCGATGGTCGGGCTGCTCAAAGGTTCGCCGCTGCGATCCCCGCTCGACATGGCCTTGTCATTCGCCTCGGAGCAGACCATCGACGAGCTTGCCCATGCCGCCAAGATGGATCCGCTCGAATTCCGCCGCAGCAACATGGGCGATACGCGCTGGCGCGGCGTTCTCGATGCCGCGGCAAAGGCGGCCGGCTGGACGCCGCGGCCGGCCGCGTCCCGGCTGTCCGATGGCGAGGTGGTCACGGGTCGCGGCATCGCCGTCGGCACCCACCATGTCTCCTACGGCGCCGCCGTTGCCGAAATCGAGGTCAATAAGCGCACCGGCAACATCGTCGCCAAACAGCTTTACGGTGCGCTCGACTGCGGCCTGACCGTCAATCCGGCGCTGGTCGAGAACCAGATCGTCGGCATGATGATTCAGGCGACAAGCCGGATGCTCAAGGAGGAGGTGGCGTTCGACGCTGGCGGCGTCACCAGCATCGATTGGGTGAGCTACCCGGTGTTGCGCTTCGCCGAGCATCCGAACTGCACGCCGGTTGTCGTACAGCGGATCAACGAGCCGTCGAGCGGCGCCGGCGAGGAGGTCATGGGCGCCGCCGGTGCGGCAATCGCCAATGCCTTCTTCGATGCGACCGGCGTGCGGTTGCGGCAATATCCGCTGACGCCGCAGCGCGTGCGCGCCGCTCTCGCGGCCGGCAAGACCGGCTGAGCCCGGTCGGGCATTGACCATGGCGAATATCTCGCAGCGTTCGACGCCGATGGCAATGTCGTCATCAAGGGACGCATGACCGAAGTCATCACCCGCGGCGGCGACAAAAAAGCTGTGGCTCGGCCGCCGGGTTGGACCGCCTACGCGCTGGTATTGAGCCTGCTGTCCGTTCCTGGCGCGCGCGCCGATGACACGGCCGCGTTCTACAGCGGCCGAACTTTGAATTTGGTCGCCGGTTTCAATGTCGGCGGCGGTGCCGACCTCTACGCGCGGCTGATCGCGCAATACCTCGGCAAACATGTTCCCGGTCATCCCAGCGTCATCGTCCACAATATGCCGGGTGCCGGAAGCATGGCGGCAGCCAACCACATCTTCAACGTCTCGCCGCGGGACGGTTCGGAAATCGGCCTGTTCGCTGGCAATATCGCGGTCGATCCGGTGATCGGCGGCGTGCCGAGCCAGTATGACGCCAGAAAATTCAATTGGATCGGGGCGCCCGCCTCCGAGACCGCCGTTTGCCTGGCGGCGAAGACGACGTCTTTCAAGACGTTCGATGATGTTCTCGCGCGCGACATGGTGACCGGAGCGGCGGGCACGGGCACCTACGATTTTCCGGTCGCGCTCAACAGCCTCTTGGGAACGAAGTTCAAGCTGGTCAAAGGCTACAACGGCAGCGCGGCATTGCGGCTTGCGCTTGAACGCGGCGAAATCGAAGGCTTTTGCGGCGTCGGGCTGACTTCGGTGCGCAGCCTCGGCCTGACCGACGACAAGATCAACATTTTGGTGCAAATCGCGCTGCGAAAAAATCCGCAGCTTGGCGACGTCCCTCTGGTCATGGACTATGCCAAGTCGGAGGAAATCCGACAGGTCATGCGGCTGATTTTCGGCTGGCTGGTCATGGAGCGGCCGCTTGCTGCGCCGCCGATGACGCCTGATGATCGGGTCGAGGCTTTGCGGGCGGGTTTTGATGAAACCATGGGTGATCCGCTGTTCGTCGCCGACATTGCCAGGGCGTCGCTCGCCTTGGCGCCGATGAGCGGCAAGGACATCGCCGGTTTCGTCGACGAGGTGTACCGCACGCCGGCCGCCGTCGCGCACAAGGCGGCGCAATTGCTGGGCCGCACCGGCCACGAGTAAGTCCATGGCTCCGACCTTGGCGCCAATTGCAATGCCGCGGCGCCGAAGCCAGAATGAACGCCAATAATCGATGGAGGCGGGGTCGTGCTCAGCCAAGACGAAAATGAACTGCTGACTCGCGTCGGTCCCGGAACGCCGATGGGCGCCTTGATGCGGCGCTATTGGATTCCGGCGGCGTTTTCCCATCAAATCGCCAAACCCGATGGTCCGCCGCTGCGGGTCAGGCTCTTGGGCGAAAACCTGGTGCTGTTCCGCGACACCCAGGGACGCATCGGACTGATCGACGAACGCTGCCCGCATCGCACCGCGTCGCTGTTTTTCGGCCGCAACGAAGAGAACGGCCTGCGCTGCGTCTATCACGGCCTGAAGTTCGACGTCGAAGGCACCTGCGTCGACATGCCCTGCGTGCCGCAGATGACCGAGGCCCACAAGGCGAACGTGCAAAATCAGCTCAAGGTCAAGGCGTATCCGTGCCTGGAGCGCGGCGACGTGGTGTGGACCTATATGGGGCCGGCGCAGCACAAGCCGGAATTTCCCGCCCTCGAATGGACCCTGCTTCCGCCGGCGCAGCGTTACGCCACCCGCCACATTCAGGAATGCAACTGGCTGCAGGCGCTCGAAGGCGGCTTCGATGCGACGCACCTGACTTTTCTGCACGGCGCCGAGAGCGATCCCAGCCGCCGTATCGTTGCGACGCTCTACGAAGTCATCCCGACGGATTTCGGCTTCGTCGTCGGCACCGGACGCGAGCGCGGCGACGGCACGGTCCTGTGGAACATGAACGTGATGCTGTCGCCGTTCCACAAGATCATTTCGTCGATCCCGCACGCCGCCCATGTCTGGGCGCCGATCGACGACGAGAATACCATGCTCTACAGCGTCGATTTCCATCCGGCGCGGCCGCTGACGGAGGAGGATGTCGCCCGCTCCAAGGCCGGCCTCGGCATCCACACCGAAAATATCCCGGGCACCGATCATGCCGTTCGCAACCGGGCCAACGACTACCTGATCGACCGCGAACAGCAGGCCAGCGGCGTCTCCTTTACCGGCATGAAGGGATTCGGCACGCAAGATTGCGCGATCCAGGAATCGATGGGACCGATCGCCGACCGCAGCGCCGAACATCTGCTCGCTTGCGATGCGGCGATCGTCAAAATCAGGCGGCTCTTCCTGCAGATGCTCAAGGACCATGCCGCGGGCAAGCCGTTGCCGGGGATGAATCCCGAAAGCTACCGCGTGCGTTCCGGCCGTTTCGAGGCGGCGAAAGCAATCCCGTTCGCCGACGCCATGGAGCAGTATGTCCGCCGCGACACGCCGATCGCCGCCGAATAGACGCGGCGACTCTGGCGACGCGCGCGACAGCCGCGTGATCGGGCCGATGGCCGCAGCCATGAACGCACAGATCGCGCCGAAGAGTTTTCGCTGCGCCTGGCTGGCGCGCATGCTCTCTTGTGCGCTGGCGTTATCGGCCATGTCGCCCGCCGCGGCCGGGACGGCGGATCAGGCCGAGTTCTACAAGGGCAAGACCATCACGCTGATCACCAGCACCGGAGTCGGCGGCACCTACGACGTCATTGCCCGCCTGGTCGCGCGCATCATGCCGCGTTACCTTCCGGGCCATCCCGGCATCGTCGTCCAGAACATGCCGGGCGGCGGCAACCTGCTTGCCACCAACTTCATTTACGGCATCGCGCCCAAGGACGGCACCGCGATCGCGACCATCCACAGCGCCATGCCGTTGCATCAGGTGCTGGACAGCCAGGGCGTGCGCTACGACGCCGATCGATTCAACTGGCTCGGCTCGACCGGCCCGCAAAACGAAGTGATCCTGGTCTGGCGCAGCGCCGGGATCAGGACCATCGCCGACGCCATGGCGCGCGAGGTCGTCGTCGGCGGCACCGGCACGGGATCCGGCATGGTCATCATCCCCACCATGATGAACAATCTGCTCGGCACCAAATTCAAGATCGTGAGCGGCTATCGCACCTCCGAAGAGGTCAATTTCGGCATGGAGCGCGGCGAGGTCCAGGCGCGCGCTTTCAGCTTCGGTTCGATCACCAGCCAGCATCCGGACTGGCTCACCGAGCACAAGGTCACGTTCATCGCCCAGGAAGGCGCCAGACGGGAAAAACTCCTGCCCGACGTTCCGCTGTTGACCGAGCTGGCAAAGAGCGACGAGCAGCGCCGCATCTTTCAGCTCGTCTCTTCGGCGCCGGCGCTCGGCCAACCCTATGTCGCGCCGCCGGACCTGCCGGCGGACCGGCTCGCCGTGCTGCGCAGCGCGTTTGCCGCAACCCTCAAGGATGCGGCGTTCCTGGCCGAGACGGCGAAGATGCGCTTCGCCATCGATGCCATGGACGCCGACGAGGTGGCGCAGATCGTGCGCGACACGACGCACGCGCCGCCGGACATCATCGCCAAAGCCAAGGCGGCGATGGGCATGGCTGACCGATAGCCGCCGGGCTTTGCCGGTGAACGGTCTCCGCATCGCATCGGAGATTGTGAAGGTCGCTGCCGCGTGATCGAAAGTTTTCGCTATTCGCTTCGCTCTATTCGCTCTTTCCCAATTCGTTCTCGCCGTTCGTAATCTCGTCCCTCGAAAAGCTGAGGGGGCGGAGCGCTGATAGGCGCAACTGTCTGGTTCCACGCCACGCAAACAGGTGTTGCCACCTGCCGGCGCTCGGGGCGTGGGCGCGCCATACGGGGCGCGCTCGCCTACCGGCGCTCCGCCGCGGCACTTGCGGGGGCGAACGAACGCCGCCGCTCAGCTTCAGCCCGCGCTTCCTGGGACCTGGCGTCATCGGGTGTTACCCGCATCTGGCCTGTCCATTCAGTCCAGCGGGTTGCCCCGCAGTACCGGTCATAGTGCCGGACGGGCGTATCCGCCGAAGCCGCCCGGGAGCGGGTTACGAAGCCGCCCGCGGGAACCGCACTCGCTCCGTCTCAGGGATCGTCTCGAGAAACGCCCTCACACGAGCGAGATTTTTCCGCGTCTCACAAAAACGGACGCGTGTCAATAAAAACGTGACGGCGCGTTTCGGCCCGTCATGCGCGGACGAAAATCCCGTATTCATGCGGGTTTCCGAACTGCGCGTCGGTGCGGTGAGCGCAATGACGTCGAACGGCAGCATGGACCGCGGAGTGAAATCGATCAGCAAGGCGAATTCTGTGAAATGCAAAAAATCGTTGCATGGCATGATCTTATGCTCAGGTGTGCGAATCATTCTTATGAGTGCGGTCGGAAATGGGCGCGGTAAGTGTGGCCCGGATTTCGCTCCGCTCCATCCGGTTACGCTCGCTGTCGAGACAAAATTTCCCAAATTACTCCCGCGAAGGCGAGTGAAGGACGCAAGTAGCCCAAATCGAACGAAGTGCAATGGCAAAACCGCTCCTAAGGCGGTGGGGAGAAATGAAATAATGGGTTTCGCAAGGGCTCAACCCCTCCTACATGTTCGTAAAGCCCTCTCGGAACTCCCGCCGGGAGAGGTGCAATTAAGGTAATTGGGCAATGAGCATCGCCGATTTGGTTACTGACTGGGGCGGCTTCGAGCAACTCGTTGCAAAGCTGCATGAAACTGGCCAAGTCACAGTCGAGCACAACGTAATCCTACCAGGACGGTCGGGCGCGCCGAGGCAAATTGACGTTTTGATCCGGCACAAGCAAGACTTGTACGAGCATCTCGTCGTAGCTGAATGCAAGTACTGGAATTCGCCTGTCGAGCGTGTCCACGTCGATGCTTTGGCAACAACGGTGCGTGAGGTCGGCGCGGCGCGGGGCGTAATTTTCTCGACGAAAGGATTTCAGTCTGGTGCGGTCACGCAAGCTAGGCATGAAAACATCGATCTCTACGTCGTCCGCGATCTCACCGCCCAAGAATGGGGCCTTCCCGGTCGCATTGTCGACCTATTTTTGCAAGTCATTCAGCCGGGTGTTGGCAATATCGCCGCACCTGGCGCGACCAAGATCGGCAATCCCTTCAACAATACGCCAATCGCTTTTAACTTCGTCTTCGGTCTCGATGGCCCAGAAAGCTCCACGCCGACGCTCAAACGCGACGGCTCTTTTGGTGGTGACCCGCTAGAAAAATATTTGTTCGATACCGCGCGTAAAGCTCTAACCCAAGCGCTCGGACAATTTCAGATGATAAATGGGGGAGCTGAATGTACGAGGTATGTATTATGCCCGGTCAATCTCGTACCTGATATGCCGTTTCGGGTCCCGTTGAACGGCGAAATTATCATCATTCCAAAATTTTCGTTTGATCTCGCTATAAAGGTTGCCCAAAGCCGCATTACTGTTGATCGCGCAAAACAATATAAATTCGCTATCGCGCTTGAAAACTACGTAACCGGGAGTATTTCGGCGGCTTCTCGGTCACTCGATGCGGCGCTCACGACGCTGGCGGAGTTAGGCCCCAAGGAGTTGCCCCCAGATGGCGAGCTACCGTTTGTAAATGGATCGCTCCTACGAGTGGAAATAAAGGGCTTCTTTCCATTCGAGGAAACGAAGGACCTTACGCCTGTTCCGATCGAGTCGTTACGGAGGCCATTTGTGCCACCACCTTTGCCGACGGAAGGAACTGCGAAGGAAACGTAGCAAGTAGCCCGGATTGAGCGGAGCGAAATCCGGGGCGGCGTGTCCGACTCAAATGCCGCTCCCGGGTTTCGCTCCGCTCAACCCGGGCTACGATTTTCGTCATGCCCGCGCTCGTCGCGGGCATCCACGTCTTTTAGGTGTGCGCCAAAGCAATGACGTGGATGGCCGGAACAAGTCCGGCCATGACGACCATCGAGGGGCCGTGAAGTCGTCACATTTTCGTGCGGCCATCGCGATAGTGGGGTCGCGTGATTGATACCGGCCGGTCAGTGCAAGGGGTGTAGTGATGAATTTTGCCAAGCCACTTGGGTCCAGCAAAATCGACAGGATGGACGGGCAAGGGAGCGAGAATATTCATGACTTGCGCGATCAGGCGGCGTTGCACCAGGCCGCGATCGGCAACGGCGAAATGACGCCGACCGAGCTGAGCACATTGCTCGGCAGGGTCTCGGGCGCGACGACGCGGGAGATCGACGATCTCATTGGCGACCTGCAACTGCTGCGGCGAAAATTGCAGGCCGACGGCAATCGCATTCAGCGCGATATCACGGAATACGCGTCGCTGAGCCAATCGGTCATGCAATTGACCAAGATCGTCTCCGACAGCGTGAAAAAGCTGCCCGATCCGCCGAGCGTCGCTGGATAAGCGCGCAGTTTCTAGTGCGCTCCGCCGCGTTGCTGCCATTGCAGGAAGTCGCGAAACAGCGCGTCGCGGTCGGCGTCGCTGGCCGGCATTTGCGACCTGGTGCCGAGGAAGGTCTGAAAGCTCGCTTGTTGCGAGGTGATGCGATCGAGCATGTCCTGCGCGACGCCGAACCGGGTCCAGCCCGGAACGGTGGCCGCTAAATTGATGTCGCGCCATTTCGGATGGAACGGCGGACGCTGGAACTTGCTCCAATTGTTGAACAGATATTGCACAAAACGCTCTACCTTGCGGTAGCGATCGGTCTTTTTCGGCCAATTGTAAACCGCCAATACCGCCGGCACCGCGATGGTATCGATGCTGTCCTTGCCTTGCAGGAGGTTCGGATAATCCTGCTTGGTGAACTCGCCGAGCGTGTAAAAATCCTCGAACATTTTGGTGTAGGGGATGTTCACCAGATGCAGGCCCGAATTCGCCGGGATTTTCGCGAAGAAGTCGATCGGCTTCATCACCACGCGGGCGATGGCGTCGACCTCGTGCGCCTGCAGCTTTTGCAGCGCGCTGGGCTGGTCGATCATGACCTGCTCGACATTGATGCCGAGGCGTTGGAAAACGATGGTGCCGGTCAGGCTGGCGCCGGTTCCGGCCGGACCGAAATTGACTTTCTTGCCGCGCAGGTCTTCGAGACTGTGCACGTCGTCGCGCGCCAGAATGTGCAGTTCCGCAATCGGCAGCCGCACGATGTAATGGATCCGGCTTTCGAGATTGGGCGTCTTGCGCTGGGTGCGGAAATACTCGAACACGTCGGACTGCGTGATCGCTGCGTCGACGCCTTGAAGGTAGAGCAGATCGTCGAGGTTGGACGCCGCGCCGTACGACACGATCGGAAGAATCCGCAGATTGTCGCCGTCGTTGAGCGCCGAGGCCATCTCGTCGGCGAAGCGCATATACGACCCGGAGAGCAGCCCGCCGACAATGCCGACGGTCCAGGCATTCTTGCGCTCGCGCAATGCGGAATCGGTGCCGCCTTCCTGAATGGATTTCGGAACGACTTGCGCCGAGAGATTGACGCTGAACAGTCCGATGGCCAGCGCCATCGCGCCGGCAGCAACGATTCGACCGCGCATGAAACACCCCCGCACGCTCACTCGCTTACTTCGGAAAGTTGAGCGGTGAATTGTGGCGGTGCTAGGACGCTCGCTGTCAGTTTCACGCCTCACCACAAATCGCCGCAAATTTGCCGATCGAATTCCTTTGTCGCGGCCGCGTCGTGATCAAGACTGCTCAATCTCAACACAGTTGGCGTTGCCTAGAATTCTAATCGCTGTTGCGAGCAGGACTTAACCAAATTTGTTTGACCATCAGTGGGACGTGATGTCGCCACAAAACTCGGCAACGAATGCGCCGGGTTTCGATTGCCGCAGATCGACGAAGAGAGACGCGCCACTGGCGCATCGCGTTGTTCCGGCATGTCGCGTGGTGAGGAGTTGAGTGATGTTTTGGCGCGACGCGTCAATTCCAATCCCGACAAAAAAATAAAAAAATTCACGACGTGCACGGCGGCACGCCGCAAACAGCGCATGGAAGCAGGAGGGGATCATGCTGACAAAAGTGACTGTAGGGCTGCTCACGGGATTACTGGCCACGGCTGGAATTGCGAAAATAATCGCCAGCCCCGGAACGACCGGCGCCGACAGCTGGCCGACCCGCCCGGTGACGATGATCGTGCCGTTTGCCGCCGGCGGACCGACCGACGTAGTCGGCAGGGGCATCGCGCCTCGCCTCGGCGAGATCTTGAAACAACAGGTCGTTGTCGAGAACGTCGGCGGCGCCGGCGGCATGACGGGCGCCCAGCGGGTCGCGCTGGCGACGCCCGACGGCTATCAGGTCCTGCTCGGAACGGTCGGCACCCAGGCCTACAACCAGACGCTCTACAGGAAGCCGCTCTACAGCGCGACCGACGATTTCACTCCGGTCGTTCTTATTGCCGAGCAGCCGCTGGTGCTGGTGGTGCCCAAGGATTTTCCAGCGGCCACGCTTGAGGAATTTTCCGCCTACGCCAAGGCCAACGCGGCGCGGCTGCAGTTCGGATCGGGAGGAGCCGGGTCCTCGACCCATCTCGGCTGCCTGCTCTTGAATTCGGCGGTCGGCGCCGACGTGCAGCACGTGCCTTATAAAGGTTCGGCGCCTGCCATGCAGGATCTCATCGCCGGCCGCATCAACTATCTGTGCGACGCCGTTGCGACGGCGCAGTCGCAGATCAAGGCCGGCGCCGTCAAACCCATTGCGGTCCTGGCGCGCGCCCGTTCGGCGGCGCTGCCCGATGTGCCGACGGCGCAAGAGCAGGGCCTGGCCGGATTCGAAGCCAACAACTGGATCGGACTGTTCTTCCCAAAGCACACGCCGGAACTCATCGTCCGGCGTCTTCGTGAAGCGACCGTGCAAGCCATGAACACGCCGTCGGTGCGCGAGCGGATGGCGGCCATCGGGACCGACCTGGTGACGTCCGACCGCACCAGCTCGGACTATTTGGCGCACTTCGTCGTCAGCGAAATCAAAAAGTGGCAAGCGCCGATCAGGGCGAGCGGCGTGTCGATAGAGTAGCCGTGCCGGCGGAACAGCACAGCGAGAGATACGGAGGAGCTGGAATCAAACGACTGACGCTCCGGGAGTTTGCCGGGATCGAAGGCTGGAGATGAGTCATGAGTACTCCGATTTCGCAAGGGTCGAAGGTGACGGGCCTCGAACTGTATGCGCCGCACCGGCCTGGTGTGCATTTAGAGCCGGCAAGCGTGGCATCGCCGGAATCCTCGGCATCGGCATCGGCAAGCGAGGAGACGCCGGTCCAGGATGCGCCAAATGAGGGGGATTTGAGCGACGACGGGTCGATCGAGGCGGTGTATGCGCGGCTCGACGACGCAATTAAAGATGCAATCGATATTGACCGCTTGTCGAACAGCGAGGAGTCACCCGCCGAAGGGCCGCAGCTTCCCCCTGCAGCGCAGTTAGGACCGTACGATAAGACAGTTACTGTCGACTTTGCTTTGCCTATAGCGGAAGTGCCGCGCCACAATCATGCCGACGCCGAAGCCGTGTCGTGGCGCCGGTCGCTGCTGAACCCGGTCGTCGTGCCGGAGCCCGTGGACGCAGACCGGCGCAGCGTGCCGACTTGGCTGCTTCGTTATGCTTTGATGATTGGCGGCGCCGCAGCCGTGGCTTATGCGATTGCGTTCATGCCATCCACGCCATGGCAGCGGAACGCCCTGCCGCACGACGGTGGAAACGATAGCGCAGCGTCAATCGCCAGCGAAACCAAAGCCGAACCAGAACCGTCATCGCGGCTCATTGCCGAAGATCAGCGCGCGATCGCCAACGAGCCCATGCCGCTGGAGGTCTCGGTCGACAATGCGGTGCAAAACGCTTCCCTTCGCCTCGCCGGTTTGGCGGCGGGATCACGTTTGTCGGCGGGTTTGCAGGTCAGCGATTCGAGTTGGCAATTGCCGCTCGACCGTCTCAAGAACGTTTATCTTTACGCTCCCGCCGACTTTGTCGGCGTCATGAACAGCGCTCTCGATCTGCTCGGGCCCGATGAGCGGCTCATCGACCGGCGTGAAGTGCGATTTGAGTGGCTGGCGAAGAAGGAAAGCCGACCGCAGCCTGGCGGCTCGGTCTGGCCGGACAACCCGGCGCCCGTTCCCTCGATGAGCGATGATGCAGCGTCGGGGTTGATGCGGCGGGGTCAGGATTTTTTAAGCGCGGGGGATATTGCGGCGGCGCGGATTTTGTTCGGGCGCTTGGCGAAAGCCGGTATCGCAGACGGGGCCTTTGCGCTGGCGCAAACCTATGATCCCCGCTATTTGGCCGAGCACAAGGTTTTGGGCGTCGTCGGCGACGCGGCAAAAGCCCGCGCTTTTTATCAGCGCGCGATGCAATTGGGCTCTGCGGACGCAGCCCACGTGCTCGAACGAACGGTGACCAAGTAAGTAATTCGCTGCGTCACGGCCCCTTCTTCAGCGCATCGAGCCACTTCTTCGCCGCCGCCTCGCCCGCCGCGCGCTTGTCGGGCTCGAGCTTGCCGACAAAATCGTCGAGCGCCAGATCGGTCTCGCCCTGGGCTTTTGAGATCAGGTGCCACTTGGCGGCGGCGACCGGATCGGCGGGGGCGCCGACGCCGGAGGCCAGGATGTGGGCGAGGCGGTTTTGCGCCACCGGATTGTTCTTCAGCGCCGCCTTGTGGAACAGCGCTGCGGCGGCCTCTCGGTCGCGGTCGATGCCGTCGCCGTTATAGAGCGCGATGGCGTATTCGACTTCGGCGTCGGTATTGTCGGCGAGCGCGGCGAGGCCGAACAGATACACCGCCTGGTGCATGTCCTTGGGGACCCCGCGGCCGCCCTTGTACAGGGTGCCGAGCGCATATTGCGCTTCCGGATTGCCGGCTTGCGCGGCGACCTGCAGCAATTCGGCGGCGCGTTTGAAATCCTGCGGAAACAATTGCCCTTCGATGTAGAGCAGCGCCAGATCGTAAGCGGCGAGCGGCTGGCCGAGCTTGGCCGCCGCCGCCAGCCATTTGGCGCTGGCGTCGCGGTCGCGCGGGCCGGCGCGGCCGGCAAGCCGGAACATGGCGAGCGCGAACATCGCCTCGCGGTCGCCGCGGTCGGCGGCGAGCTTGTACCACTCGGCGGCTTTCTGGTCGTCCTGCGGCACGCCCAGCCCGTTGGCGTAGAGTTCGCCGATGAGCGTCATCGACTTCGGATCGGCCTTGTCGTCGACGCGCTTGGTCGCCAGCGCGAACGCGGTGACGTAATAGCCGCGCTGGAACGCGCCGAAGGCGAGGTCCGGCTCGCGGCCGTTGGCGGCGCGGTCGGGGGCGGCTGCCGCCGGCGGATTGTTCTGCGCCGCCGGCGCCGGGGCCGGCGGTCGTTTTGGTTTTGCCGCCGGCGCGCGCGTTTCGGATTTTGGATTTTGCGCGGCGGCGGCGAGGGGGACGAGCGCCACGAGCGTCGCGAGCGCGAGCGTAGCCGCGAGCCGGCGCGCCGGCGCGGTCATCGTACCGGCTCGGCGAGCGCCTGCATCGCCGCCGCCACCGCCGCCACCGCCGTCACCGCCGTCACGGCCGTCACCGCCGCCGTTGCGCCTTCGGTCCATATCCAATCACCCAGCGCGACGAAATCGGCGCCGGCTTGCGCCAGCGCTCGGACTTCGTCGGCGCTTCCGGCATAGCCGATGCACGGCACTTCGACGAGATCGGCCCACCATTTGATCCGCTCTTCCACCGCCGGAAGCGGCGGCCGGCTGCCGCGGCGATCCGGTTCGCCGAACAGCACGTAATCGGCGCCAGATTCGCCGGCCAGCATGGCATCATGACGGCTGCGCAAACCGCCGGCCCCGGCGATGCGATCGGGCTTGAGGCTTTGCAGCGCAGCAGTGAACGCCGCGATGCCGGTGAGATGGGCGCCGTCGGCGCCGGCCCGGCCGACGATCTCGGCGCGGCCGTCGAGGAGCAGCGCAATGTCGCGGCGCTGCACCACCGCCGCAATCGTCTTGGCGCGGTTGATCAAGGTGCGCTCATCGGCATCGGCGAGACGAAGCAGGACGGCGGCGATGTCGGCGGTGGGAAGGACGGCGTCGAGGTCGCGGACGAATGCCGCGGTGTCGTCGAGGGCAGGGGTGACGAGATAGAGCCGCGGGTGAGGGCGCTGTTGGATCATCCCTGTCGTCGTCCCCGCGAAAGCGGGGACCCATAATCACCGCTCATGCAGGATCCGCTCCGACCGTGGATATGGATTCCCGCTATCGCGGGGACGGATGCTTTATGCCGCTTTCCGTTCCAGGTCGGCTTTCCATTGGCCGAGTGTGGCGAGGCCGTTCATCATGGCGCGGTGGCCGAACGCGCGTTGCGCGGCGGCGACGTTTTCGGATTTGCCCGACCAGGCTTTCTGCGGCGCGGCTTGCAGCGCCCGGCCGTAGGAGAAGGTGACGCGCCACGGCGTCGGGCCCATCTTGTTCATGGCGTCGAGATGGGCGGTGGCTTCCTCGTCGGATTGGCCGCCGGAGAGGAAGGCGATGCCGGGCACGGCGGCCGGCACGCATTCTTTCAGCACGCGCAGCGTCTTCTCCGCGACTTCTGCCACCGACGCGCGCTTCCCCGATTTCTTGCCGGGAATCGCCATGTTGGGCTTGAGCACCATGCCTTCGAGCGCGACCCGGTTGAAGAACAGCGCCTGGAAGGTCTCCTTGAGCACCCAGGTGGTGACCTCGGCGCAGCGGTCGATGTCGTGGCCGCCGTCCATCAGCACCTCCGGCTCGACGATCGGCACGATGCCTTCGTCCTGGCACAGCGCCGCATAGCGGGCCAGCGCGTGGGCATTGGCGCTGACGCAGGTATAGCTCGGCAGCCCGGGCTCGCCGATGTCGATCACCGCGCGCCATTTGGCGAATTTGGCGCCAAGGCCGCGATATTCGGCGAGCCGTTCGCGCAGGCCGTCGAGGCCTTCGGTGACCACTTCGCCCGGGCAGTTCGGCAACGGCTTGATGCCCTTGTCGACCTTGATGCCGGGCAGCGATCCCGCCTGCGCGATCAGCTTGACCAGCGGCGTGCCGTCCTTGGCGTTCTGGCGGATGGTCTCGTCATAGAGGATGACGCCGGAAATATATTTGCTCAGCGCCTCCTTGGTGCGGAACAGCATTTCGCGATAGTCGCGCCGGTTGTCGGCGGTGGATTCCACGCCGAGCGCATCGAAGCGCTTCTTGATGGTGCCGGTGGATTCATCGGCGGCCAGAATGCCGCGGCCGGGGGCAACCATGGCCTCCGCCACCTTGTTCAATTCGGCAACGTTCATCGCGCTCTCCCGCAAAAGTTCACGCCTGACTGGTCGCGAGCTTTATCCGCGACCTACGACTCCCTCTCCCCGGAGGGGAGAGGGTGGGGTGAGGGGGTTCGGACTCCGGAGCAAAATCTCGGACTCCCGAACCCCCTCATCCTGTCCTTCTCCCCTCTGGGGAGAAGGGACGCAGCTCGCCGGCCTGAACGCCGCCTGCAGCCGCTTCGATGCCACCGCCGCGATTCGGCGGCGCGGTAGACTTTATTCTATGCGCCCGCCGCCGCGGAAGTCTCCCGCACCAGGAGCACTTTTACACCCGGCAGGGTCTTGCCCTCGAGCGATTCCAAGAAGGCGCCGCCCGCGGTCGAGACATGGCTCAAGCGGCCCATGACGCCCGCAGCATTGAGCGCCGCCACGGTGTCGCCGCCGCCGGCAAAACTGACAAGTTTTTTGGCTTGCGTGAGTTCCGCCACCGCTTCCGCCACCTCGACGGTGCCGGTGTCGAACGGTTCCACCTCGAAGGCGCCGAACGGGCCGTTCCAGACCAGGGTCTTGGAGCGGGCCAGCACCGAGATGACCTGTTCGATGCTGCGCGGGCCGATGTCCAGGATCATGTCGGTTGCGCCGACGTCTTCGACCGCGACCACCCGGGTCGGCACGTGGGCGGCGAGTTTTTGCGCCACCACCGCATCCACCGGCAGCACGATCTCGCGCTTGAGCGCCTTGGCCTTGGCCAGAATGTCGCGCGCGTTGGCGATCAGGTCGTTCTCGCACAGCGACTTGCCGATCGGCTTGCCCTGGGCGGCGAGGAACGTGTTGGCCATGCCGCCGCCGATGATCAGCGTCTCGACTTTCGACAACAGATGCCCAAGCAGCTCGAGCTTGGTGGAAATCTTGGCGCCGCCGACGATCGCCGCCACCGGGTGCTCCGGCGTCTCAAAGGCCTTGTGCAGCGCATCGAGCTCGGCCTTCATGGCCCGGCCCGGATAGGCCGGCAGCTTCGACACCGTCACGATCGCGGTGTTGGCGGCGTGTTCTCTGTGCGCCACCGAGAAGGCGTCATCGACGAACAGATCGCCCAGCGCTGCGAGTTTTTTGGCGAACGCGTGATCGTTTTTTTCCTCTTCGGGATGGAAGCGGGTATTTTCCAGGCACAAAATATCGCCGTTTTTCATCCTGGCGATGGCGCTTTCCGCTTTCGGGCCGATGCAGTCTTCGGCGAACGCCACCGGCCGCTTGACGATGCGCGCGACTTCGGCGGCGACGGGTTTTAGCGAATCCTTCGGGTCCGGCTTCTTCGGCCGGTTGAGATGCGACAGCAAAATCACCTTGCCGCCCTTGTCGGCGAGCTCGGTGATGGTCGGCGCGATCTCCGCGATGCGGGTTGAGTCGGCGACCTTGCCGTCCTGCATCGGCACGTTGAGGTCGACGCGCAACAGCACGCGTTTGCCTTTGACATCGGCATCATCGAGGCTGCGGAAGGCGTTCATGACGCGCGGATGCGAAAGCTGCGAAAGCGATAACCTTCAGCCGAGCTTGCCCATCGCGACCGCGGTATCGACCATGCGATTGGAGAAGCCCCACTCGTTGTCATACCACGACATCACCCGCACCAGGGTGCCGTCCATGACCTTGGTCTGGTCCATGTGGAAAACCGCCGAGTGCGGATCGTGGTTGAAGTCGCTGGAGACGTTCTGCGCCTCGGTATAGCCGAGGATGCCCTTGAGCTCTTGCCCGGCGGCGCGCTTGACCGCGGCGTTGATCTCGTCCTTCGAGGTGGCGCGCTTGGCGACGAACTTGAAATCGATCACGGAGACGTTCGGCGTCGGCACGCGGATGGCGACGCCATCGAGGCGGCCGGCGAGCTCCGGCAGCACCAGGCCGACCGCCTTGGCGGCGCCGGTCGAGGTCGGGATCATGTTGAGCGCTGCGGCGCGGGCGCGATAGAGATCCTTGTGCACCTGATCGAGCGACGGCTGGTCGTTGGTGTAGGAATGCACCGTGGTCATGAAACCCTTGTCGATGCCGACGGCGTCATTGAGCACTTTGGCCACCGGCGCCAGGCAATTGGTGGTGCACGATCCGTTGGAGACCACGGTGTGCCCCTTGCTGAGCCTATCGTGATTGACGCCGTAAACCACGGTGAGATCGACGCCGTCGGCCGGCGCCGAAACCAGCACGCGCTTGGCGCCCGCGGTCAGATGCGCCGCTGCCTTGTCCTTCGACGTGAAGATGCCGGTGCATTCCAGCGCCACGTCGATGCCGAGCGCCTGCCATGGCAGCTTGGCGGGATCACGTTCCGCCGTGATCTTGATGGCGCCGTTGCCGACGCTGATGGTGTCGCCCTTGACGGTGACCTCGCCGGGAAAGCGGCCGTGCACCGAATCGTAGCGCAACAGATGCGCGTTGGTCTCCACCGGCGCCAGGTCGTTGACGGCGATGACCTCGACATCGTGGCGGTCGGCCTCGACGATGGCGCGCAATATATTGCGGCCGATGCGGCCAAAACCGTTGATGGCAACGCGAACCGACATATTTCGCTCCCCGGTCTTTCCCCTCCTTAATCCTCTCCCGAAAGCGAGGGAGGACGACGAGGGGCGGCATCCACTATGTAGCTATCTATCTACGACTTTTCTAATCGAGCCAATGCGGCCTGCGCCACCTTTTCCGGCGTTAATCCAAAATGTTGGTAAAGCTCCTTGTAGGGGCCGCTGGCGCCGAAGCCGGTCATGCCGACGAAGGCGCCGTCCGAGCCGATGACGGCGTCCCAGCCCTGGCGGATGCCGGCTTCGACCGCGACATTGACGCGGGCCTGGCCGACGACCGCGGCGCGCTTTGAGGCCGGCGCGGCGAGGAACAGCTCGAAGCAGGGCACCGAGACCACGCGCGCGGAAATCTTGCGCGCGGCGAGAAGCTTTTTCGCCTCGGCCGCGATCGCGACTTCCGAGCCGGTGGCGAACAGCGACACCACGGCGGCATCGTCGTCGGCGGCGATCAGCTCGTAGGCGCCGAGCGCGCAGCGGTTATGCTCGTCAAAGCCTTGGCGCAGCTGCGGCAGGTTTTGCCGCGTCAGCGCCAGCACGCTCGGGCCGGTTTTGGACTCCAATGCCAGCTGCCAGCACTCGACGGTCTCGACCACGTCGCACGGCCGGAACACTTTGAGGACTGGGATGGCGCGCAGCGCGGCCAGATGCTCGACCGGCTGATGGGTCGGGCCGTCTTCGCCGAGCCCGATGGAGTCATGCGTCATCACATGGATGACGCGTTGGCCCATCAGGGCGGCGAGCCGGATCGCCGGCCGGCAGTAATCGGAGAACACCAGAAACGTGCCGGAATAGGGGACGATGCCGCCGTGCAGCGCCAGGCCGTTCATGGCCGCCGCCATGCCGTGCTCGCGCACGCCGTAATGGATGAAGCGGCCGGAATAATCCGCGGCGCTGAGCACTTTCATCGCTCTGGTGCGGGTGTTGTTGGAGCCGGTGAGGTCGGCCGAGCCGCCAAGCATTTCCGGCAGTGCGGCGGTGAGCGATTCCAACGCCAGCTCCGACGCCGCGCGGGTCGCGATCTCTTTCGGTTCCCGCGCCAGCTTCTCCTTCACTGCGCGCACCGCGCCGGGAAGCAATTCTGACAGTTCGCCACGCAGCCGGCGCTGGAACTCGGCGCGGTGCGACGGGTCGCTCGCGGCAAGGCGCTCTTTCCAAGCGAGCCGCGCCGCCCTGCCGCGGGCGCCGGCTGAACGCCACGCCTCGCGGATGGTGGTCGGAATTTCGAACGGCGGAAAAGTCCAGCCGAGCTTTTCGCGCGCGCCCTTGATCTCGTCGGCGCCGAGCGGCGCGCCGTGCGCGGAGGCCTTGCCGGCTTTGCTTGGCGCGCCGAAGCCGATCGTGGTGCGGCAAGCGATCAGCGTCGGCCGCCCGGATTCTTTGGCCGCTTCGATTGCGGCGGCGATGGCAATCGGATCGTGGCCGTCGATGCGGCTCGCCGCCCAGCCCGCGGCCTCGAAACGTTTCACCTGATCGACGGAATCAGCGAGCGCGAGCGGCCCATCGATCGAAATGCCGTTGTCGTCGTGCAGCACGATCAGCTTGTTCAGCTTGAGATGCCCGGCAAGCGCGATGGCTTCCTGGCTGATGCCTTCCATCAGGTCGCCGTCGGAGGCCAGCACGTAGGTGAAGTGATCGACCAGCTCGCTGCCGAACACGGCGGCGAGATGCCGCTCCGCGATGGCCATGCCGACCGCATTGGCCAGCCCCTGGCCGAGCGGCCCGGTGGTGGTTTCGACGCCGGGCGTGTGACCGTGTTCGGGATGCCCCGGCGTGCGCGAGCCGAGCTGGCGGAAGCGCTTGAGCTCGTCGATGGTCATCGCCTCGTAGCCGAGCAGATGTAAGAGCGCGTAAAGCAGCATCGAGCCGTGGCCGGCGGAGAGCACGAAGCGGTCGCGGTCGGGCCAGGCCGGATCCGAGGCATCGAATTTCAGGAAACGCGTGAACAGCACGGTCGCGACATCGGCGGCGCCCATCGGCAGGCCGGGATGGCCGGATTTGGCCTGCTCGACCGCATCCATCGCCAGCGCGCGGATGGCATTCGCCATGCGGTCGTGATCGGCGCGCGCGGCTGGGCTCAAGCCGCTCGGGGGAAAGCGCGAAGGCTCCGCGGTGCTCGCCGCAAGCGAACGTTCCGGCATCGTCATGGGACTGGCCAAGCGCGGCACCGAGCGAAACGACCGCGGTTATTGGAAAGGCTGGGCACAGATAACATGGGAGGCCGATGTGTCAATTGCGCCGCCCGGGCGCGGCCGTGTCATGCACAGGCGCGAATGGGATGATCACGTTAGGCGTTGACGCTAAGGCTCGATGCGACGTAAGCTTCCGTTCGTAAATCGTTGCCGTCGCACAATTTTTGCACCTTGTGCGACAGACGGATAGGCGCATGAGCGATACCGATTCGATCGAGGCTGCAAGCCGCCGTCTGAGCCTGGCGCTGGAAGCGCTGGACGAAGCGGCCGAGCGCCGCCGCGAGGCCGACCGCGGCGCGCAAGCGCTCGCCAATCAGGTCCACGCGCTCGACAGCGACCGCGCTCGGCTCGCCGGCGAACTCGACCAGGCCGCGGCCCGCACCCGAGCGCTGGAGACCGCCAATCGCGAAGTGGCGCAGCGCATCGATCAGGCCATCGAGACCATCCGCGGCGCGCTAGGGTCCGATAACTGAGCGGCCGTGGGTCGCCGCCGTGAGCTGAACCGCGTGTGAGTTGGGGGGAGGGAATGTCCCAGGTCAGCGTCACCATCAACGGCCGACAGTTCCGCATGGCCTGCGAGGACGGCCAGGAGGCCCACCTCATGGAGCTCGCCCGCGACCTCGACATCCGCATCGAAGGTTTGCGTAAAAAATTCGGCGAGATCGGCGACACCCGGCTCACCGTGATGGCGGCGCTCACCATCGCGGACGCGATGTCGGAGACCGCGCAACGCATCAGGCGGCTCGAAGACGAAGTCTCGGCCTTGCAGGAGGCCCGCGCCGCCGCCGCCGATCAGGCCAAGACCGTGCAGGTCGCGGTCGCTGCCGCGCTCACCGCAGCCGCCGAGCGCATCGAGATCATCACCAAAAAACTCAACCAGACCGGCGGCGGCAACGGCGTCGCGCTGGGCTGATCGTCATTGCGAGGAGCGCAAGCGACGAAGCAATCCAGCCTCGGCGCAGCCGTCTGGATTGCTTCGCGTCCGCTCGCAATGACGCGGTTCTCGCGCGCTCTCCCTCTCCCCGCGTGCGGGGAGAGGGCGGGGTGAGGGGGCGTTGCCGCGAGTCTGAGCTTCGCGGAAAAATTCTCAGCCCAGCGGAAAGGCCCCCTCATCCCAACCTTCTCCCCGCACGCGGGGAGAAGGAGGAGCAAGCGGCACTTCCGAGATCAAGTGGCGCCAACCGCGACAACCGACTACATTGTCGGCGCGGGGCTGCCTGGTGCGTAGGAGACACACTTCCGGGGCCTTACGATCCCAAAGGGAGCTGTCCCTGGCCGAGCTCCTGGGTTCGGTCACATGGCGCCCACCTACTTATGTAGGTTCCCGGGATCAGCGCTCTTACGGCCGGCGCGGCTCCGCACTCTTATTTCCGTCACCCTGAGGTGCTCGGCCGAAGGTCGAGCCTCGAAGGGCGACGGCCCCGGCGCCTGAGCAGCATCCTTCGAGGCCCGCGCTGCGCGCGGGCACCTCAGGATGACGGATCGCGCGTGGAGACAATTGCAAATCAGAAAGCCGAACTGCGCGCCGCGGCGCTGTCGCGCCGTGACGCGCTGCCGGCTGACGCGCGCAAAGCCGCGGCGGAGGCCATTGCAGCGCGGAAATTTCCGCTCACCATTGCGCCTGGCGTCATCGTCTCCGGCTTCATGCCGCTCAAGAGTGAGATCAACCCGCTGCCGCTCATGCAGAAGCTCGCCGAAGCCGGCGCGCGGCTGGCGTTGCCGACGATTGCCGGGCGCGGCAAGCCGTTGCTCATGCGGGCGTGGGAGTTCGGCGCGCCGCTCGATCGCGGGCAGTGGGGGATTCGCGAGCCGAAGCCGGACGCGCCGGAAGTGGAGCCCGATATTCTGCTGGTGCCGCTATTGGCGTTCGACCGCGCCGGTTTTCGCCTCGGCTATGGCGCCGGTTATTACGATATGACCATCCATCGGCTGCGTGCACTGAAACCCATAACGGCCGTCGGCATTGCCTTTGCCGCCCAGGAAGTTCCCAAAATTCCGACGACACCGCGCGACGAGCGCCTCGATCTCGTGCTAACCGAGCGCGAGGTGATCGATCTGCGAGACTAGTCCCATGCAACCAAACCAACTCCCGTACTTTATTCAGCTTGCTCAAGCGTTAGGCCCCTCGTTGGTTGCCGTCGTGGTGGGTTTATTCGCCGCCTATATCGGTTGGCGACAGTGGCAAACGGCGAACCACAGACTCCGGGTGGATATGTTCGATCGACGATATGCTATGTATGACGCAACTAAGTTTCTCTTTGGCCAAATCGCCATCAATGGTTCTGTTACACCGACTGATTTTGCTGAGTTCAGAGATAAAATTCGTGGTGCTGAGTTTTTCTTTAAGGGAGAAGCGAAGCAATTCTTCAATCGCATCCTTGATCTTTTATGGCGGGCTTATATGGCGCGCAGCAGGCAAAAGCATACGAAAAACGATACAGTACTTAATAAGCTACTTGATGAAGAGGATAAGTGCCTCGAACTTCTAGAGCGCGAAGGGCCGAATTTAGAAAAAATCCTTTCGAAATATCTTGATCTATCCAACGTAGGCCTTTGAGCATGCGCATCCTCTTCGTCGGCGACGTGGTTGGCCGCAGCGGGCGGACCATCGTCTATGAGCGCCTGCCCGGCTTGGTCGAGAAATGGCGGCTCGATCTGGTCGTGGTCAACGGCGAGAATGCGGCCGGAGGTTTCGGCATCACCGAAGCGATCTATCGCGAGTTGATCGAGGCCGGCGCCGACGCCATCACGCTCGGCAATCATGCCTGGGACCAGAAGGAGGCGCTGGTCTTCATCGAGCGCGCGCCGAAACTCATTCGCCCGCTCAATTATCCGGCCGGCACGCCCGGCCGCGGCGCCGCGATGATCGAAGCCAAGAACGGGGCGCGGGTGCTGGTCATCAATGCCATGGGCCGCATTTTCATGGACCCGCTCGACGATCCGTTCGCCGCCGTCGACCGCGAGCTCTTGGCGTGCCCGCTGGGCAAGGCCGCCGACGCCATCGTCGTCGACATCCACGGCGAGGCGACCAGCGAGAAGCAGGCCTTCGGCTATTTCTGCGACGGCCGCTCGAGCCTCGTGGTCGGCACCCACACGCACGCGCCGACCGCCGATCTGCGCGTGCTTCCCGGCGGCACCGCGTTCATGAGCGACGTCGGCATGACCGGCGACTATGATTCCGTGATCGGCATGGGGAAAGACGAGCCGATGCAGCGCTTCTTGCAGCGCATTTCCACGGCGCGGTTCGAGCCGGCGACCGGCGCGGCGACGCTGTGTGCCGTCGCCGTCGAGACCGATCCGGCCACGGGGCTTGCGACCCGCGTCGGCGCGGTGCGGCTCGGCGGCATTCTCGAACCGGCGAGCCCCGCTTTCTGGCCTTGAGTTCGGGGCGCGGTCCGCTCTATTTGCTAAGCCATGACGACGGCACCGTCCTATTTCCAAACCTACGCCGATGCGGACTACGATCCGCAGCGGCCGGCCGACGTCGCCGTCATCATGCCAACCGTCATCCGTCCGACCTTGCAAGCGGCGCTGCAGTCGGTGTTCAGCCAAAGTCCGGCGCGGCGGCTCCAGATTCTGATCGGTATCGATCGACCGAGCGGCGACGTTGGCCTCATCGAGGCCATTTGCGCCGACCGCCCGGCCCATTGCTGCGTCAATGTCATTTATCCCGGCTATTCGACGTCGGTGCGGCACGGCGGCCTGCACCCGGCCTATGATGGCGGCGTGCTGCGCTGCGTTTTGACCTATCTCGCCAACAGCCGCTATGTCGCCTATCTCGACGACGACAATTGGTGGGCTGGCAATCATTTGAGCGCGATGCTCGGAGCAATCAAAGATCACCACTGGGCCTACGCGCTGCGCTGGTTCGTCCATCCCGACACGCGGCGCACCATCTGCATCGATCAATGGGAATCGGTCGGGCCCGGGCGCGGCGTGTTCGCGCAACAATTCGGCGGCTGGGTCGATCCGAACTGCCTGATGTTCGACAAGCTTGCCTGCCATCAGGCGATCCCGTGGTGGACCCGGCCGTTTCCGACCGATCCCACCCACGGCACCGCGGACCGGCAGGTGTTCGGCTTTCTCAACCAGCATTTTCGCGGCCGCGGCACCGGGGAAGCCACGGTCTATTATCAGCTCAACGCGGCCGATCTCAATCACGCCGACCGCGTGCGGGCGATCGGGGCAGCCTATGCGGCCGCCGGCGCGCCGGACGGTATTGCGCTCCGTTAGCGGCCGACAAAAATATCGGGTCTGGCGATAGACGTAGGGAATGAACGATGGCCGGCCATTCGCAGTTCAAGAACATCATGCACCGCAAGGGGCGGCAGGACGCGGCGAAGTCGAAATTGTTCGGCAAGCTCGCCCGCGAAATCACCGTCTCGGCCAAGCTTGGCACGCCCGATCCGGCGATGAACCCGCGGCTGCGCGCCGCCATCATTGCGGCGCGCGCCGAGAACATGACCAAGGACACGATCGAGCGCGCCATCAGGAAGGCGTCCGGCGGCGACGCCGAGACCTACGAGGAGATCCGCTACGAAGGCTATGGGCCGGGCGGCGTCGCGGTGATCGTCGAAGTGTTGACCGACAACCGCAACCGCACCGCCGGCGAAGTGCGCTCGACCTTCACCAAGAGCGGCGGCCATCTGGCGGAGACCGGCGCTGTCTCGTTCATGTTCGATCATGTCGGCGTCATCGAATATGACGCCAAAGTCGCCAGCGGCGAGGCGATGTTCGAGGCGGCGCTCGAAGCCGGCGCCGACGACGTGGTGTCGAGCGCGAGCGGCCACGAGGTTTACGCGGCGCCGGACAAATTCGGCTCGCTGAGCAAGGCGCTGGAAGCCAGATTCGGCGAGCCGCGCAAATCCGCTTTGGTGTGGCGGCCGCAGAACACGGTTCCGGTCGACGACGAGCAGGGCGAGAAGGTCTTGAAGCTCATCGACTCGCTCAACGAGCACGACGACGTGCAGAACGTCTACGCCAATTTCGAAGTGTCCGACGCGCTGGTCGCCAAGATGAGCGCGTGAGCTTTTTGCTAGCGAAAGAACCGGTCGAGCACCGGCAGGCTGACCAGCGCCGACGCGGCGATGATGGCGTAGGCGATGCGGCGGTACAGTTGATCGGAAGCGCCGTGGAAATATTTGGCGCCGGCGGCGGTCGCGGCAAAAAACGGAATCGCCAGCAGCAGAGCCAGCGCCAGCGCTTCCGGCGTGAACAGGCCTTGCCAGATATAGACCGCGCAGGAGGTGAGGCCGAGCAGCAGGAAATAGACCAGAAAATTGGCGCGCACGGTGATGACGTTGTTGGCGGTGCCGAGCCAATAGATCAGCACCGGGGGACCGGCGATCTGCACCGCGCCGGAGCCGAAGCCGGAGAACAGGCCGACGGCGGCAGTCACCGCCAGGCTCGGCCGGCCGTGATAGCGCCAGCCCGAAGCGAGGATGACAACGAGCGACAACACCAGAACCGCGATGAACCAACGCAGCACGACGGGATCGATCACCAGCAGCGCCCAGGTGCCGACCGGCACTGCGATGGCGGCGGCGATGTACATCGGCAGCACCTCGGCCCAGGTGCAATAGGCAAACGCCCGCACCGCGAACGGCGCCGCGCCCAGCGTGTCGATGATCAGGAGCGTCACCGCCGCGACCCGCGGGCTATACACCGCGGCGATCAGCGGAATATAAATCTGCGCCGAGCCGAAGCCGGAAAAGCCGCGCACCACGCCGGCCAGCACCGCAATCGAGAGCGCAATCCAGAAGCGATGGTCGGCGACCGCGGCGGCAAACAGCGCGTATTCGGGCATGGGCACGGCGGGAGGCCTTCGATTGCGAATGGCGAGTAGCGAATAGCGAATAGCGAATGGGGATTAAGATATCTATTCGCCATTCGCCATTCGCCATTCGCGATAAGATACCCCTCCGAGAGACCGCCCAGCGCCGCGCTAGGCTTAAGCCTGCCCCGGCGCTATCACGGGAGGCAGATGACGCGCCCGATTCGCATCCTCGGCATCGATCCCGGGCTCCGCCGCACCGGTTGGGGCGTCGTCGAGATTGCCGGCAATCGCCTCGGCTTCCTCGGCTGCGGCTCGGTGACCAGCAACGACCGGGACGACACGGCGGCGCGGCTACTCGCCATCCACGATGGGCTCACCCGCGTCCTCGATGAATTCCGCCCCGATGAGGCGGCGGTCGAGGCGACCTTCGTCAACAAGGACGCGCAAGCGACGCTGAAACTCGGCCAGGCCCGCGGCATTGCCATGGTGGTGCCGGCCAAGGCCGGCGTGCCGGTGACCGAATACGCGCCGAATGTGGTGAAGAAGAGCATCGTCGGCGCCGGCCACGGCGACAAGGTGCAGGTGCGCATGATGATCGGCGTGCTGCTGCCCAAGGCCGATCCGGCCTCCCACGACGCCGCCGACGCGCTCGCCATCGCGGTGACGCATGCGCACCACCGGCAGAGCGTGGTGCTTCGGGTTGCTGCGCCAAAGGTTGCTGCGCGATGATCGGCAAGCTCAAGGGCATCATCGATTCTTACGGCGAGGACGCCGTCATCCTCGACGTCAACGGCGTCGGCTATCTGGTGCATTGCTCGGCGCGCACCTTGCAGGAACTGCCGCGCGCCGGCGAACCGGCGACGCTGTCGATCGAGACCCATGTGCGCGAGGACCAGATTCGCCTGTTCGGCTTCACCACCGACCTCGAGCGCGAATGGTTCAAGCTGTTGCAGACCGTGCAGGGCGTCGGCACCAAGGTGGCGCTCGCGGTGCTCGGCACGCTCAAGCCGGCCGACCTCGCCTCGGCAATAGCCATGCGCGACAAGGCGATGGTGGCGCGCACGCCGGGCGTCGGTCCGAAAGTCGCCGAGCGCATCGTCACGGAACTCAAGGACAAGGCGCCGGCTTACACCCAGATCGATCCGGCGCTGGTGCGGCTTTCCGGCGCGCTCGACGAGAAACGCGCGCCGCAGCCGTTCGCCGACGCGGTCTCGGCGCTGGTCAATCTCGGCTATGGCCAGCCGCAGGCGGCGGCCGCCATCGCCGCCGCCGCGCGCAGCGCCGGCGAGGGCGCGGAGGTGAAGACCCTGATCCGGCTCGGCTTGAAGGAACTGGCGAAGTGAAGCGGCCGGCGAAACTGAGCAAGGCCGACAAGGAGTTGATCGCGGCGGCGACGGCGGCGATCAAGCTGCGTTACCGCGACGACTGGCAGGAGGTCGGCGCGGCGCTGCGCACGCGTTCGGGAAAAATTTTTACCGGCGTCAATCTGGACGCCTATCTCGGCCGCATGGCGGTGTGCGCCGAGGCGGTCGCGCTCGGCCGCGCCTTCGTCGATCTCGGCGACGACGGCATCGAGACGATCGTCGCGGTGCGCCATCCGGCGCCCGGCGACAAGGACCAGACCATCGCCGTGGTGTCGCCGTGCGGGGCGTGCCGCGAGCTGATTTTCGATTATGATCGGCGGGCGCGCGTCATCGTGCCGAACGGCCGCGCGGCGGCGGTGGTGGCGATCGCCGATTTGTTGCCGAATAAATACAGCCGGGGAACGGAGCGGTGAGCTTGAGCCCGGAACGCAAATTGGTGGCGCCGGAGCGCCGCGGCGAAGACGCGGCGGAAAGCTCGCTGCGGCCGCAGCGGCTCGCCGAGTTCATCGGCCAGGAACAGGCGCGCAAGAACCTCGGCGTCTTCATCGCCGCCGCGCGCGCCCGCAAAGAGGCGCTCGACCACGTGCTGTTCGTCGGCCCGCCCGGGCTCGGCAAGACCACGCTGGCGCAGATCGTGGCGCGCGAGCTCGGCGTCAATTTCCGCGCCACCTCGGGCCCGGTGATCGCCAAGGCCGGCGATCTCGCCGCGCTCTTGACCAATCTCGAAGAGCGCGATGTCCTCTTCATCGACGAGATTCACCGGCTCAACCCGGCGGTCGAGGAAATCCTCTATCCGGCCATGGAGGATTTTCAGCTCGATCTCATCATCGGCGAGGGACCGGCGGCACGTTCGGTGAAGATCGATCTGGCCAAATTCACTCTGATCGGCGCGACGACGCGCGCCGGCCTGCTCACCAATCCGCTGCGCGACCGCTTCGGCATTCCGGTACGGCTGAATTTTTATTCGGAAAGCGAGCTCGAAGAGATCGTCAACCGCGGCGCTCGCGTGCTCGGCATCGGTGTCACCGCCGACGGTTCGAACGAAATCGCGCGCCGCGCCCGCGGCACCCCGCGCATCGCCGGGCGGCTGTTGCGCCGCGTGCGCGATTTTGCTTCGGTGGCGGGCGCGACCGCGATCGACCGCGCCACGGCCGACAAGGCGCTCGCCGCGCTCGAAGTGGACAGCGCCGGATTGGACGCCATGGACCGGCGCTATCTCACGACCATCGTCGTCAACTATGCCGGCGGCCCGGTCGGCGTCGAGACGCTCGCCGCCGCACTGTCCGAGCCGCGCGACGCCATCGAGGACATCATCGAGCCCTATCTGATCCAGTGCGGCTTGCTGCAACGCACCCCGCGCGGCCGTCTCGTCACCGGCCACGGTTTTCGCCATCTCGGCTTGCCGGAGCCGGCGCGCGATGCGGCGCAATTCGGGTTGTTCAACGCCGATGATGAACAATAACTCCGGAAAAAGTTACTGATGCTGCAGAAGCATCGAAGCAATCTCTTCGACGCGCTGAAGTCGGATTCCTTTGCGTTGTTCAATGGCAAGCGGATGGTCGGTCGGCTCAAGCTCGACAAAGGGACGTACGCCTTTATTGCGGAGATGAACCTTAGTCTTCAAACCGGAAGTTGACGGATAAACGGAAAGGTCGTTGCAGAGCCAACCGAAAAAAGGCGGTTCATTGTCCCTTAATTCGGTTTCCCATAATTCCCCGATGCGGGCAAAGCTCGTTTCCGATAGCGACACCCACACCCCCCAGACAAAGGGTTCTTTGCAGTCGAGAATCGGTGTTTCCAAACAGCCGCGAATAAAGAAATGTTTGTCGTCGATGATGCATTGTTCGCTACCGAGGGCAGCGCGCCGATCGCGTTCCATCTCGGGAATAGCAAACCAAGGATCAGGCGCGATTGGCGCAAAACTGAGCGGTAAAGTATTGAACTTCTTGCCGCAGCAGCGGCAGGTCCAAACGTGGTCCATGGCGGTCGCACAGGGCAGTAAGCTGAAGTAACCTATGTTATCATGCTTAGTCGGACAGCACAGCTCAGTTCAGAGTAGACATGGCGCAAACCTATGAAGGCGGCTGCCATTGCGGCCGGGTAAAATTCCGCGTCACGGCGGAGCTGTCGCGCGTCACCTATTGCAATTGCTCGATGTGCGCCAAGAAAGGCTTTTTGCATCTCATCGTGCCGCCGGAAAAATTCGAGCTGCTGCGCGGCGCCGATGCGCTGACCACCTACCGCTTCAATACCGGCGTGGCGCAGCACACGTTCTGCGCCACGTGCGGCATCCATCCGTTCTACGTGCCGCGCTCCGATCCCGACAAGATCGACGTCAACGTGCGCTGCCTCGACGGCGTCGACCTCGCCGCGCTCGACGTCAAACAGTTCGACGGCCGGAACTGGGAGCATGCCATGGCGGGGCGGGTGCCGTGGCGATAAATGCCGGCGTTGGCCCGCGGGCGCCGTCGTGATAAGATGGGATAATGAAAACGACGACTGAGAAAGCAGCCGAAGCGCTCGATCTTCTACCCGAGGAGATGCGCGAGCCGGCCGTCGCTTATCTGCTTGAACAGGCGGAAAAATTTCGCGCGCTGAAGGAGCAGATCGCGGAGGGCCTGGAGGATGTTGCGGCCGGGCGTGTTTCGGAATGGAATTTTGAGGAATTCTTGCGTCAGGCGCGGACGACGAAACTCAAATAGTTGCGGGAATGATCGTCCTTCTTTCCGACAAAGCAAGGTTGGACCTGTTTCGCATCTATCGGTATCTCGAGGAACGCAGTCCGAATGCGGCGAATGACTTCATTCAGAGAGTCGATACGAATTTCGAAAACTTGGCTCGATTTCCATTCATTGGTCGGGAACGTTCGAGCCTTGCGCCTGGGCTCCGCTGCCTCGTGGTAGGACGCCACCTCATCTTCTACACGGTCGAGTCCAATCAGATTACTGTCGTTCGTGTGATCGACGGCCGTATGGATGTCGAAGAAGAATTCCACCGATGACTGATTCACAACGCATTGCCCTCGACGGCGAAATCCGCGACGGCCGCCACGTGCTCACGGTGCGGGTCTATTACGAGGACACCGATTTCACCGGCATCGTCTATCACGCCAATTATCTGCGCTTCATGGAGCGCGGAAGGACCAATTACCTGCGCATGATCGGCGCCGATCACCGCGCGCTGTTCGAAGAGACCGCCAAGGAGGCGCCCGGCTTTGCCTTCGTGGTGCGCTCGATGACCGTCGAGTTCTTGAAAGCCGCGCGCATGGACGACGTGCTCGAAGTCGTCACCGAGCCGCACGATGTCAAGGGCGCGTCCGCCATGGTGCGCCAGCGCGTGATGCGCGGCGGGGAGCTTCTGGTCGAGGCCCACGTGCGGGTCGCCTTCATCGCCGGCGGCCGGGCGCGGCCGATCCCGAAACCGTTGCGCATCGCCATGAGGGCCGACCAGGACACGGCGCAGGGTTGACTTTATTCTCTGCGCACAAATCGGTTCTCTGCGCACAAATCGGGTGGCTGGAGCCGCGCAGCGCGCTATACGTGTCTGATCATGAGCGAACTCGGATTTGCCTTGTTCGAAACGGCGATCGGCCACTGCGGCATCGTTTGGAGCGAGCGCGGGGTCGTCGGCGTGCAGCTCCCGGAGCGCAGCGAGGACGCGACGCGCCGCCGCGTGCTGCGGCGCTTTCCCGCGGCGCGCGGCGCCATGCCGCCCGCGGATATACAGCGCGCCATCGATGACATTGTCGCGCTGCTCGGCGGCGCGCCGCGCGATCTGAGCTACGTGGCCATCGACACCGCGGGCGTGGCCGACTTCGACCGCCGCGTCTATGCCATCGCCCGCACCATTGCGCCGGGCGCGACGCTCTCCTATGGCGAGATCGCCGAGCGGCTCGGCGACCGCAACCTGGCGCGCGACGTCGGTCAGGCGCTCGGGCAAAATCCGTTTCCCGTCATCGTGCCCTGTCATCGCGTGCTGGCGGCGGGCGGCAAGGTCGGCGGCTTTTCCGCGCCGGGCGGTGTCGTTACAAAACTTCGCCTGCTCACGATCGAAGGCGCACAGCCGGGCGGTCCGACTTTGTTCGACCGGCTGCCGCTGAGTGCGCCGCGCCGCCGCGCGTGAGTTCGGGCGTAAACAACTGAGGGGGCCGGTTTTGGCGGTCGTCGTTCTTGCGCATGGCGCTTGGTCGGGGGCGTGGGCCTGGAAAAAGGTACGGCCGCTGATGGCGGCCGCCGGACACGAATTCTTTGCGCCGACCTACACGGGATTGGGCGAGCGGGCGCATCTGGCGCGTCCGGAAAACGACCTTGAAACTCACATCCAGGATGTGGTCGGTGTCCTCACATGCGAGGATCTGCGCAATGTCGTGCTGGTCGGCCACAGCTATGGCGGCATGGTCGCGACCGGTGTCGCCGATCGGGCGCCTGAGCGCGTTGCGCAGATCGTCTATCTCGACGCCTTTGTCCCCGAAGACGGCCAGGCCCTCATCGACTTCTTGCCACAGCAAGCACGGCAGCGATTGCTGGATAGCGTCAGCACCGGAGACGGCTGGCGCGTCACGCCGAATCCTATCCCACCTGACACTTCTGATGCGGATGCGGCGTGGGTCGCAAAATTCCGCATGCCGCAGTCGGTCAGGTGCTTCGAACAGCCCATTCATCTGCGCGCCAAATTGACGCTGCCGCGGAGCTACATTCAGTGCATGCGCTACGCCGACCGCGGCCCGTTCGGTCAGTTTGCCGCACGGGCCAGAAATGAAGGATGGCGGCTCGATGAGCTTGACTCGAGCCACAGCCCGAATGTCACCGCGCCTGGCGCGCTGATGGAGCTGCTGCAACGAATTTTGTCGACTTGAGACTTTGGCCCGGCCGCCGCTGGTACCACACATCGTGGCGACCGCAACGGCCACTGATCCGGCATTCGCCATCCAGCCAAAAAGGCGGTTTTGGGAAATATTCCGCGCGGCGCGGCAAAATATCATTCCGGCCTGCGTTGACGCGCAACCGTCCGTCGTGTCACGTTTTTCAACCCCTCGTCACCCCATCAGGTCGGCGCCGGGCGGCGGATGGCGCACAGGATGGGGTCGGCGTGCCGGCAAGGCATGCAAAACAAAAACACTGAACGACGGGGGGCCGGGGAGGTTCAAGTCCAGATGGCTGCCTGATCGCCATGACCGAGACAACGTTGCGGACCGCCCCCGGAACGCAAGACGGCGCGCCAGCGCCGTTGCTGGAGATCGCCCACCTGACCATGCGGTTCGGCGGCATCGTCGCGCTCGAGGACGTCAACTTCGCAGTGCGCAATGGCCGGATCGTGGGCTTGATCGGGCCGAACGGCGCCGGCAAGACCACTTTGTTCAATTGCCTGAGCCGGCTCTACCGGCCGGAGCGCGGCGACATCCGCTTGAATGGAACGTCGCTGGGTCACTGCGCGCCGTCGGACATCGCCGCCAAGGGCATCGGCCGCACCTTCCAAAACCCGGCGCTGTTCGCCTCCATGTCGGTCCTCGACAACGTCAAGGTCGGCGCCCACGCGCGCGGCCGCAACGGTCCCTTGAGCGACGCCGTGACGCTGCCATCCGCCCGCCGCGAGGAGCGCGATCGCGACCGCACCGCGCGCGCGATGCTGGCCTTCGTCGGACTGGAATACGCCGCGGCGCGACCGGCGGCGAGCCTGTCCTTTGCCGCGCGCAAGCGCGTCGAGCTCGCCCGCGCGCTCGCCGCCGAGCCGCAGCTCTTGCTGCTCGACGAGCCCGCCGGCGGGCTCAATCACGACGAGGTGGCGGAGCTCGGCACTCTCATCCGCGCGATCCGCGACCAGCTGCGCATCACGGTGCTCCTGGTCGAGCATCACATGGGCCTGGTGATGAGCCTCTCCGACCAGGTCGTGGTGCTCAATTTCGGCCGCGTGATCGCCGACGGCGCCCCGGACGAGGTCCGCAGGCTTGCGGCGGTGACCGAAGCCTATCTGGGAAGGAAGCATTGATGGCGCCGATCCTGGAGCTGCGCGCGGTCAAGGCGTTCTACGGTCAGTCCGAGGTCCTGCACGGCATCAGCGTTGCGGTGGAGGACGGCGGCATGAGCGTGCTGCTCGGCGCCAATGGCGCCGGCAAAACCACGACGCTGCGGGCCATTTCCGGCATGGTTCGCAGCGAGGGCGAAATTCATTTCGCCGGGCAGCGGCTGGAACGGCGCTCGACCGAAGCGATCGCGGCGCTCGGCGTCGCCCACGTGCCGGAGGGGCGCGGCACCATGACCGGCTTGACGGTGGAAGAAAACCTGCGGCTTGGCGCCTATACGCGGGCCGGGCGGCCCGATGCCGCCATGGCGCGCATGTACGGCTACTTTCCGATTCTCGGCGAACGCCGCCGACAGCAGGCCGGCGCTTTGTCGGGAGGCGAGCAGCAGATGCTGGCCATCGCTCGCGCCCTGATGATGGCGCCGCGCCTGTTGATCCTCGACGAACCCTCGTTCGGGCTGGCGCCGCGTATCGTCGAGGATATTTTTGCCATCGTCGAGCGGATCCGGCGCGAGGAACGCGTCGCGGTGCTGCTGGTCGAACAGAACGCCACCCTGGCGCTGGAATTGGCCGATCAGGCCTATCTCCTCGAGACCGGCTATGTCGTCATGTCGGGGCCCGCCAAGACGCTTGCCGACGATCCGCAGATCCGCCGCTCCTATCTCGGATATTGATGGCGCCGCGATGCATCAGCTTCTGCAGCAGATTTTTTCAGGGCTTGCCGCCGGCGCCGTCTATGCCAGCCTCGCTTTGGCGCTGGTGATGATCTACCGGGCGACGGACCTGGTGAATTTCGCCCAAGGCGAGATGGCGATGTTTTCGACCTACATCGCCTGGACTTTGGTCAATGCCGGATTGCCGTTCTGGGCGGCCTTTGTGCTGACGCTGGTGGCCTCGTTTCTCGGCGGCATGACGATCGAACGCATTATCATCCGGCCGGTCGAGAACGCTCCGGTTCTGGCCGCGGTCGTCGTCACCATCGGACTATTGCTGATCTTCAATGCGCTGGCCGGCTGGATCTTCACCTACACCCTGCAGGAGTTCCCGAGCCCGTTTCCCGACCGGATCATGTTCGGCGCGCTGATGACGACGCGCGATCTGGGCGTGATCGGCGTCACGCTGGCGATGCTGCTGCTGCTGTTCGTATTCTTCCGTTTCACCGCCACCGGCCTCGCCATGCGTGCCGCCGCGCAGAATCCGGAATCGGCGCGGCTGTGCGGCATTCCGGTCGGGCGCATGCTGGCGATCGGCTGGGGTCTGGCCGCGGCCATTGGCGCGACCGCCGGCATCATGGTGGCGCCGGTGTTGTTTCTCGATCCCAACATGATGGGCGGCGTGCTGCTCTATGCCTTCACCGGCGCGCTGCTCGGCGGCATCACCAGCCCGGTGGGCGCCGTCATCGGCGGGCTGATCGTCGGCGTCACCGAGAATCTGGTCGGCACCTATTTGATCGCGAGTCAGCTCAAGCTCACGGTGGCGCTGGCGCTGATCATCCTGGTGCTGGTGTTTCGGCCGAACGGCTTGTTCGGTACCGCGATCGTGCGGCGGGTGTGACAATGAACGAAGGTTTTGCCGTGGTATTGCCGCAAGACGCTGCCGCCGGACGTTACGGCGGTCTCGGCATCGGCGCCTGGCGCTGGATCGGCGCGCTGGCGCTGATCGTGCTCGCCGCCGCGCTGCCGTTTACGGTCAGCAATTATCATGTGTTCGAGCTGACCTTGGTGATGATCTATGCCATCGCCGTGCTCGGTCTCAACATTTTGACCGGCTACAACGGCCAGATCTCGCTCGGCCATGGCGGCTTCTTCGCCGCCGGCGCCTATACCGCCGCCATCCTGATGCATCGCTACGGCGTGCCGTACTGGGCGACGCTGGCGCCTGCCGGCTTGATTTGCTTCGCGCTCGGGGTGCTGTTCGGGCTGCCGGCGCTGCGCTTCGAGGGGCCTTATCTCGCCCTGGTCACGCTGGCGATGGCGGTCGCCACGCCGCAATTGCTCAAATACTTCGACAGCTGGACCGGCGGCCAACAGGGCATCAATCTCGTCAAGGTGCAGCCGCCGCCGGGGCTGGGCATCGACCGCGATCGTTGGCTCTATCTGGTGGTGCTTGCGGTCCTGCTGCTGGCGATGCGGGTCGCCGCCAACATGCTCAATGGCCGCACCGGGCGGGCCTTCGTCGCGATCCGCGACCATCCGATCGCCGCGGCCGCCATGGGCATCGATATCGCCCGCTACAAGACGCTCGCCTTCGGCACCAGCACGCTCTTGACCGGCATCGCCGGGGCGCTGTCCGCCATCGTCATCAGCTTTGTCGCCCCCGAAAGCTTCAGCCTATTCCTGTCGCTGTCTTTCCTGGTAGGCTCGGCGGTCGGCGGCATTGCGACCATCAGCGGCGCGATTGTCGGTGGCTTGTTCATCGAATTCGTGCCCAACCTCGCCAACGACATTTCCGACGCCGCCCCATGGGCGATCTATGGGCTGGCGATGTTGCTGCTGATGTACGCGATGCCGCGCGGCGTGGCCGGTTCGGTCGGACTTTTGCTGCAACGATTTCAGTCGCGCCGCGTTGCGCTTGGAGAAGGTGACAAGGACCACAAAGGGAGGATGCCATGACAATGAAACGTGCCGTCACGGCCGGCCTGTCGGCGGCCGGGCTCATACTCGCGAGCGGACTTGCCGCCTGGGCGGCGGGCCAATACGGACCCGGCGCCAGCGATACCGAGATCAAGATCGGCAATACCATGCCGTATAGCGGCCCGGCTTCGTCCTACGGCGTCATCGGCAAAGTCGACGCCGCCTATTTCGCCATGATCAACGAACAGGGCGGCATCAACGGCCGCAAGATCACCTTCATCAGCCGCGACGACAGCTACAGCCCGCCGAAGACCGTCGAGCTGGTGCGCCAAATGGTCGAGCAGGACCAGGTCTTGCTGATGTTCAACACGCTCGGCACGCCGCCCAACATGGCGATCCACGGCTACATGAACGACAACAAGGTGCCGCAAGTGTTTGTGGCGACCGGCGCCGATCAATGGAACGATCCCAAGCACTTTCCCTGGACCATCATGTGGCTGCCGAGCTACAGCATCGAATCGCACATCTACGCCAATTACATCCTCAAGAATCTGCCGAACGCGAAAATCGCGGTACTCTATCAGAACGACGATTACGGCAAGGATTATCTCAACGGCCTGCGCGACGGGCTGGGCGACAAGGCCAGCAAGATGATCGTCGCCACGCAATCCTATGAAACCTCTGATCCGACCGTCGATTCGCAGATCGTGGCGCTGCAAGCCAGCGGCGCCGATACGCTGATGACGGTGGCGATTCCCAAATTCGCCGCGCAAGCGATCCGCAAGGTCTACGACATCGGCTGGAAGCCGACGCACTTCCTCAATTCGGTCGGCAATGCGGTCGGCACGGTGATGAAGCCCGCCGGCCCCGAGAAAGGCGTCGGCATCATCTCGGCGGCGTTTGCCAAGGATCCCACCGATCCGCAATGGCAGAGCACGCCCGAATACAAGGAATGGCTGGCGTTCATGAACAAGGCCGGGCTGTCGGCCAACACCACCGACGTCCAGGCCGTCATCGGCTACTCGTTTGCGCAGACGATGGTCGCGGTTCTCAAAGCCTGCGGCGACAATCTCACGCGCGAGAACGTGATGAAGCAGGCCGCCAGTCTGCACCAATTGAAGCTGCCGATGCTGCTGCCGGGCATTACGCTGTCCACCTCGGCCAGCGATTTCGATCCGATCAAGCAAATGCAATTGCAGAAGTTTGACGGCACGACGTGGCGGCTGTTCGGCGACGTGGTGTCGGGCTCCGGCACTTAGGGGAATCCGGTCGCGTTGGATCGTGTCTTGCGTTTCTGAGGTGAGGCGCGTTCCTCGCGGCTCGGCGTCCGCGTGTGCTGAGCGACCTTAGCGTCGTTCGATTCAACCCGGGACGAAAGTCCCGGGCTTCTCTTCGTTCGGGAGGTGACCGGCGGCGAACGGCGCGCCAGGCATCAGGGACGTAGGTCAGGCCAGCGACGCAACGCCCATGGCACGGCCAAAACGCCGGCCGCATTCGAGGAAATCGCCGTACTTGCGGTGCACGGCGGTGTGCTGCACGCAGGCGAGCAGCAAGCGGTCGCGGTCGAAGCCACGGTTCTTCGCGTAGTCCTCGAGCAGACACTGAGCGATTTCCTGGTTGTGCGGGTCGTTGCCGAGGCGGCAAGCGGTCAACGCGAGCTGTTGCACCAAGGTTTTGCGATCGCCGCCGCTCACGAGATACGCCTTGGTCCAAGCGACGGCCTGCCGTCCGTCGAGCCCGACAATGGCCGCCATGATCCGCTCCCGCAGCTGCGGCCCGCTCATGCGCTCGGCGCCGGCCGCAGCTTCGGCCAAATAGGCACTGCCCTCGCCGATGTTCTTCTGATGCCAGGCGCTGCGGTTGAGGAATGAGGCCGCCGCATAGAGCAGCTTCAGGCGCTGCGGATGTTCGAAGGTGTCGTAGAACCAGCCCAGCGTGTTGCAGTACTCGTAGCAGTGTTGCGAGATGGAGAAGTTGAGGCTTTCCTGGGTCTCGAGCAGCACCTGAGCAGCGCCGATCTGCAACACGTCGAGGATCTGGCGCGGCCCTTTGCCGGCGAGCAATAGCCTGCTGAGCTCTTCGAGATAGACCGGCTCGTGCTGACGCAACACGATGTCGAGAAATGCTTCCGCCTCGGCGGTCGTCAGCGGCTCGGCGTTCGTCAGCAGCGCCAATTCCTTGGCCGTGGTGCCGGCGTAGGGGACGGCAGAGATCTTCTGCTGTTCCAGGTAGTGGGTAATGCAGTTGCACGCCATCTCGTAGGTCGAATACCAGCGCGGGCCGACGGCGATATCCAACGCCCCGGCATAGAGTACGCCATGCGCGTCATGCCAGCCGATGGCCGTGCCCAGTTCGACCGTGGCGCGCGCCCGATAGGACTTGTGACCGGTCGTGTAAGAGCGGTTGAGGAAGGCGCGGTCCTGCAAATCGATGAGGCCCGCGAACACCAGTTCGGCGAGCACCGTTTTGCGCTCGGCCTCGTTCTGCATGAGGCCAAGAAAGACGCGATAGGCTTCGAGCACGCGCCCGCGATGCACCAGCGTGAGCCAGTGGTCGAGGCGGTCGCGCAACGACCCATCGAGATGCTCCGGCTCTTGATCCGGCCAGTGCACGACAGGCTTTGGCGGCGCGCCTTGCTGCGGCGCCATTCCACGCGCGTAGTGACCCGGCGCCTTGTTGATCTTCTGGTTCCAGATGTCGAGACCGGTCGGGATGTACCAAATGGTCTGCGCCATCGGCAGTCCCGCCATCTCGGCAGGCAACCACTTCGACAGGTGCAACGTGGCTCGCGCACTCAGCAGGCAATGGTCGTTGTTGACGAAGTTGACGAAGCCGTCGTCGATGCGCTCGTGATAGGGGACGTGCGTGTAGGGCCCGTGGATGCGCACGGCCTCGCGCAACATCTCGGCGAGCGGCCGGCCGTCGAGCACCAGATCATAGTAGCATTCACTGGCGCCGATCTGGTCGCGAGCGAGGATGCGATCCTCAAGCTTTTCGTAGCGACCACGCGTTGACGCGCCCTGGTTATTCGTGGCTGCAGCAAGCGACATGGCATGGTTCCCTGCTTGGCAAGCTTCTAGCGCCGGTCCGCCCGCGATCATGATGTCACATTGCGAAGGAAGATGGGAGGGCGCCCGCGTAGACCGGACGCCAATGCAGGAGATATTTGCGACTCACCATTTGCTGTGCTGCACAATACAGGGCCCGCGATATGCCGCGATATGCTAGGTTTAATTATCGGCCGTAGGGGGATGCTATGAGGCGGCGCGAATTCATCACTGCCTTTGGGGCGACCATTGCGGGCCGGCCGCTCGCGGTGCGGGCGCAACAGCCGGCGGTGCCGGTGATCGGCTTCCTCAGCGCCACTGCCCTCGATTCTTATGTCCGTCCGCTGCTTGCCGCGTTACGTCAAGGGTTGACTGAAAGTGGGTTTGAAGAAGATCGCAATGTCGCGATCAAGTTTCGCTGGGCGGATGGGCATTACGATCGTTTGTCAGCACTCGCCACCGAGCTGGTAACAAGCGGCGCTGCGATTATTTTCGCAAGCTCGTTGCCGTGTGCGCTGGCGGCAAAAGAGCTGACCTCCACAATTCCTATTGTGTTCGTGATGGGTGCTGATCCGGTAAAACTTGGCGTCGTGGCAAGCCTCAACCGACCAGGCGGCAACGTGACGGGCGTCTCCCAGTACTATGGTGCGCTCGGCGGCAAGCGGCTTGAACTCATTCGAGACCTGGTCCCCTCCCTCAAGTTGCTCGCAGTGCTGAGCAATCCGAAGAATCCGAATGCGGAAGACCACTTAAGGGACATCCAGACCGCTGCACATGCCATCGCTCAGAATCTTGATGTCTTTCACGCCGGCAGCGAAACCGACATCGATATGGCGTTTAAAAATCTGGTGCAGCACAGCGACGGCGCGTTGCTGGTGGCCGATGATCCATTCTTTGGCCTTCGTCGCGATCAAATCGTGGGGTTGGCAGCACGAAACGCGGTTCCGACGATCTATTATGCCCGAGAGTTTGCGCTGGCCGGTGGGCTGTTGAGTTACGGTAGCAGCAGCGTCGAAAATTATCGCCAGGCGGGCATCTATGCGGCGCGCATTCTTAAGGGCGATAAACCGTCCGATCTTCCAATACTGCAGCCGACCAAGTTCGAACTGGTGATTAACCTCAAGACCGCCAAGGGGCTCGGTCTCACGGTACCGCAAACACTGCTCGCAACCGCCGACGAGGTGATCGAATAGCGACGCTCTTCGCTGCAGCGCACTTTGTCGCCTCCTGGCGCGTAGCGGGTCATAGCCGACACCCGGCCAGGGCGCCACTGCGAAGCAACGAGAATAGTTTTTCTGCAATCGAACGATACCGCTGCGTTTGATTGGCATAAAAGCCAACCGTTAACGCCAGCGCAATGTGAGCAGACGCATCGATGCCGGATACCCGCGATCTTGGGCTGGGCGAATTGCGCGAGACGCTTCAGAGCGGCGAGCCTGTGCTGATCCGCCGGGTGCGGTCCGAGGACATGGCGTTGTATTCGGACTTTTTGCGCGATGTCAGCGCCGAGGATCTGCGGCTTCGCTTCTTTGCGCGCATCGCCGAGCTCAGCGCCGCCGAGCTCGAAAAGCTCGGTCATCTCGACTACAGGCACGAAATGGCTTTTGTCGCGCTTGATGAAAATACCGGTCACATGCTCGGGCTCGTGCGTCTGAAGGACGAGCTCGATGAAGAGACCTCAGAATTTGCGATCTTGGTACGCTCTCGATTCAAGGGACACGGGCTCGGCTGGCTGCTGATGCGGCGTGTCATTGACTACGCCAAGGCAAAAGGTCTGCGGCGTATCTATGGCGATGTGTTGGTCGAAAACGCGACAATGCTGCAAATGTGCGCCGAACTGGGCTTTCGCGCGGAGGATAGAGGATCCGATGTCAGGCGCGTTGTGCTGGATCTCAAAAATAGCGGCGGCCGGTGAGGTTGCTCCGGCGGCGACGACGACATCAGCGGACATCCGACCAACCGTTGCGCATCAGCTTGATTTGTGAGCGCGCGTGCTAAATCCACTCTTCATGTTGCTCGATCCGGGTCGGGAACATGTTGACGTATTGCACCAGACGCGGCCGCCTGCCGCGGTTGGGGCTGGCGCCGTGGGGCAGTGCCTGATGCCAGATGACCAGATCGCCGGCGCGGCCGCCGATGGCGCGCGGCCCTAGCGCGTAGAGATCCTGCCGCCGCGGATCGGCGCCGGGCGGCAAGGATTTCAGCCACGCTTCGCCCCAGCGCTGGAAGCCCGGCACCAAGGTGAAGGCGCCCTGCTCGGGCGGCGTGTCGGTGAGATAAAGGATGCCGCCGGTGCCGAGCGGGAACGGCGTCTTGACGCTGACATCCCAGTGCAGACGCGGGCCGGGGAACATAAAACCTTCCCGCTCCGGCGCGTTGAAGCCGACGCGATCGGTGGTCACCCACAGATCGGCCGTACCCCAGAGCTGGGCAAAAGCTTTGTGGATGCGCGGCGAACGGCGCACCGCCGTAAACGCCGGGTGCTGGAAATATTGCACCATGATGCCGTGGTCGTTCGGGCGATACCAGGTTTCCGGATCGTCCGGGTCGGCGCCGAGGTGCTGCCACAGCGCATGCGCTGCCGCCTGCCGCGTCGCCGGCGTCACGGCGTTATGCAGCACGACATAGCCGTGCTCGTGCCAGCAGGCGAGAGCGGCAGCGTCTAGCACCGGCGCCCTCGCCTCCACCGCGGCGAGCCGGCGCGCGGTCGCCGGCGGCACGGCGTCGCCCGCGACCGCGGCATTGATGCGCGCGACCTGTTCCGGCGCGACGCCGCCGGTGGTGGCGACGATCCAGCGCTCGAACGCGTCGAAGCTCGGCGCCTGTTGGCCGAGAAACTGGGCGGTCTGTTCGAGACCGAGCCCGCTGGCGTGGATGACGAGATCGTCGAGATGGCGGTCGTGCAGGGTGGTCCGCCAGGCGCGGCCCGCGCGCGCGGCAAAAGCGCGCGACCACAGCCGCTTGAGCTGATAGATGCCGAGCGCGCCGGTCTCGGTCGCCGGCGCCAGGCTCGGCGCCGGCGAAACGTCCGCTAGCGTCATGATGGATCAACGCAAAGATGTCGGTCGCGGATTTAAGCGCCGGGCGTGTTTGCCCGTCAACGGTTCCCGGCGGCAATCGCCTGGCCCTTTAACCCTCCATTAAGCACAGTCAGGCTTCGTTAGGCCCGGACGACCGGTGTGGCGCCCTAGTTTGGACAAGTTTCGCGAGGAATTCGGTCTTGCCGGTGGCGGGTCCGGCCCGGGTCCTTACGAAATTTCGGCTCTTGGTCGGTGCGCGCGAAGCGGCTGCCTTTAAGCCCTTTGGTCCCGGCCGGAGCCCGCTATGCCGGTCATGTTGCCGGTTTGGCTGGGGTCTTGGCCGTTTGCTTGGCCGGACCCTGAAAGGGACGCCCATGAATGCTGGCGACATCGCGCAGTCGATCGCACCGTTGACGTCGTCCAACCTGTCGCTGTTCCACCTGTTCTGGCACGCCCATTGGATCGTCGAGACGGTGATGGTCGGGCTGCTGATCTGTTCGGTCTGGGTCTGGGCTATCGCCATCGACAAGACCATGTTGTTCAAGCGCATTCGCCGCGCCGGCGACCATTTCGAACAGGCCTTCTGGTCCGGCCAATCCCTTGAAGAGCTTTATAAATCGCTCTCGGCCAAGCCCGAACATTCGACCGGCGTGCTGTTCGTCGCCGCCATGCGCGAATGGAAGCGCAGCTTCGAGGGCCACGCCCGCTCCTTCGCCGGCCTGCAGATGCGCATCGAGAAGGTGATGGACGTCGCCATTGCACGCGAGATCGAGCATATGGAGCGGCGGCTTCTGGTGCTGGCGACGGTCGGCTCGGCCGGTCCCTTTATCGGGCTGTTCGGCACCGTGGCCGGCATCATGACCAGCTTCCAGTCGATCGCGGCGTCGCAGAACACCTCGCTGGCGGTGGTGGCGCCGGGCATCGCGGAAGCGCTGTTTGCAACCGCAATTGGCCTCGTTGCCGCCATTCCGGCGACTATTTTCTATAATAAGTTCACCTCCGAGGTGAACAAGCAGGCCCAGCGGCTGGAGGGGTTCGCCGACGAGTTCACGGCGATCCTGTCGCGGCAGATCGACGAGCGCGGGTGAGGGGACCATGGCTTCAAGCGTGATCGCGTCCGCGGCAGGCGGCCGAAGCGGCCGCCGCAGGCGAGCGGTCATGAGCGAAATCAACGTGACGCCGTTCGTCGACGTCATGCTGGTGTTGCTCATCGTCTTCATGGTGTCGGCGCCGCTGCTCACGGTCGGCGTGCCGATCAATCTGCCGCAGAGCCAGGCCAAGTCGCTGAGCCAGAACACCGATCCGCTCACCGTCGCCATCGACGGCCAAGGCCAGATCTTCCTGCAGGACGCCAAGGTCACCGCCGACGAGCTGATGGCGAAATTGCAGGCCGTCACCGCGACCCGCGGCGGCTTTGCCGCGCCGATCTATTTCCGTGCCGATAAGGCGCTGAATTACGGTATGATCATGCGCCTATTGGGACGCTTGAACAGCGCCGGCTATAGCCGCGTCGAGCTGGTGACGGAATTCGAGCAGGGGTCTTGAAGGTTGCGGGCATGAGGGGAAGCCTCACCATATCGGCGATTGTGCACCTGGTCGTGCTGGCCATGTGCCTGGTCGCGCTGGCGGCGCAGCCGATGGAGGCGCCGGTTTCGACTGTCGCCGTCAATACGATTTCAGTGAAGGATTTCACCGAGCTCACTCAGGGCATCAAAGACGCGCCCAAGCTGAAGGTCGACGACATCAAGCCGCAAGCCGACAAGGTCGACACGCCGAAGCCGGTCGATGAGGTCGCGCCCAAGATCGCCGACAAGAAACCGGAGATCAAAACCGACACCGCGGCGCAACAGCAGCCCAAGGAAGATCCGAAGCCGGCGGACAAGCCGGCCAAGGCCAAGCCGCCCGACTACAAGCCCGACAAGATCGCGGAGCTTCTCAAGAAGGACGCCGCCAAGGAGCCGAAGCCGGACGACAAGGCCAGTCCCGTTACGCCGCCGCGCGACGCGGCCAAATTCAATGCCGACCAGGTCGCGGCTTTGCTCGACAAGCGCGATCCGCAGCGCCAGATGGCGGCGGCCGAGACGCTGAACAATCAACCCAGCCTCGGCGCTGCGAGCGGCGCCGCGGCACAATTGTCGCAAAGCGAGATCGACGCGCTGCGCGCGCGCATTTCCAGCTGCTGGAGCCCGCCGCCGGGCATCAATGCCGACAGCAAGATCATTGTTTCCCTTCGCATCCTGCTGAAGCAGGACGGTTCGCTCGCCCAGCAACCGATTCTGGTCCAAGCGACGCCATCGCCGCTCGGACCGCCGCTTGCGGAAAGCGCCAAGCGTGCGGTGCTGGCCTGTCAACCGTTCACCATGCTCAAGCCCGAGCACTACGAGCAATGGAAAGACCTTCAGCTCGACTTCAATCCTCAGATCCTGCTCGGCGGCTGAGGATCAAGAATACGCGTCATGATTTCTTTGCGAAGACCTGACTTCTGCTTGACGCGTCGCCGCGCGCTGGCGCTCGGCGCCGCCGCCGGCTCACTGACGTTGGCGCCGCGCCGCGCCGGTGCGGTCCGCATCGACATCACCGAGGGTAATTTTCAGCCGCTGCCGATCGCCATTCCGAATTTCTTCGGCGGCGCCGACAGCGACAACGACACCGCCGTCGGCGTCACGCAAATCATCACCGCGAACCTCAAGGGCTCCGGCCTGTTCCTGCCGATCGATCCCGCCGCGTTTCTGGAAAAACTCGCCGGCGTCGACAACGTGCCGAACTTTCCCAATTGGCGCACCATCAACGCCCAAGCGCTGGTCACCGGCCGCATCACCCGCCAGAGCGACGGCCGGCTGAAGGCCGAATTCCGGCTGTGGGACGTGCTCGCCGGCCAGCAGCTCGACGGCAAGCAGTATTTCACCACGCCCGACAATTGGCGCCGCATCGCCCACATCATCTCGGATGCGATCTACGAACGGCTCACCGGCGAGAAGGGCTATTTCGACACCCGCGTCGTGTTCGTCGACGAGACCGGTCCGAAGGACCGCCGCATCAAGCGGCTCGCCATCATGGACCAGGACGGCGCCAACGTGCGCTACCTGACCCGCGGCGACGAGCTCGTGCTGACGCCGCGGTTTTCGCCGTCGACGCAGGAGATCACCTACATGGCCTACGGCCAGGGCGATCCGCGCGTTTATCTGCTCAACATCGAGACCGGCCAGCGCGAAATCGTCGGCAATTTTCCCGGCATGAGCTTTGCGCCGCGGTTCTCGCCGGACGGCCAGAGCGTGATCATGAGCCTGCAGGAAGGCGCCAACGCCAATCTCTTCATTATGGACTTGCGCTCGAAATCGACGACGCGGTTGACCAACACGCCGGCGATCGACACCGCGCCGTCCTATGCGCCGGACGGTTCGCAAATCTGCTTCGAATCCGACCGCGGCGGCCGTCAGCAGATCTACGTCATGCCCGCAGCCGGCGGCGCGGCGCAGCGCATCAGCTTCGGCGACGGCGCTTATTCGACGCCGGTGTGGTCGCCGCGCGGCGACTATATCGCCTTCACCAAGCAGTCGGCGAACACCTTTGCCATCGGCGTGATGAAGCCGGACGGCTCCGGCGAGCGCATCCTGACCGAGGGCTTCCACAACGAAGGGCCGACCTTCGCCCCCAACGGCCGCGTCATCATGTATTTCAGCGACTCCGTCGGCAGTCCCGGGCCGTCGTTGTTCACGATCGATACGTCGGGACGCAATCAACAACGGGTTCCGACGCCCAGCTATGCTTCCGATCCGGCCTGGTCGCCGCTTCTGTCGTAAAGCCGCCGGCCGCCATCATACGCCCGCCGCATTGAGGTCTCATTAACCATTGCCGAAGCTTTGCAGGGTTCCGTCGGGGTGGAAGCTTCTTTGTAAAGCCGCATCAAGGTTGACGGAACGTTCGTTTAACGAAGGCGCTGCTAGACCCGGGGGCAACGCATACGGAAGCAATGGAGGCACCGGAATGAACGTCGTGACCATCGTCCGCGGCGCCAAATTCGCGGCCGTCATCCTCGCCGGGCTCTTGATCGCCGGCTGCGCCAAGCAGCAGGTCGATCAGGCCGGCACGTCGGCTGCGCCCGGCAGCCAGCAGGATTTTGTCGTCAATGTCGGCGACCGCGTGTTCTTCGAGACCGATTCCTCGGAGCTGACCGAGCAGTCGCGCGCGACGCTCGACAAGCAGGCGCAGTGGCTCAACAACTACAACCGCTATTCCTTCACCATCGAGGGCCACGCCGACGAGCGCGGCACCCGCGAATACAATATCGCGCTCGGCGCGCGCCGGGCGCAGACCGTGCGCGAATATCTGGTCTCGCGCGGCATCGCGGCGCAGCGCATGCGCACGATCTCCTATGGCAAGGAGCGGCCGGTCGCGGTGTGCGACGACATTTCCTGCTGGTCGCAGAACCGCCGCGCCGTGACGGTGCTCGATCAGAGCTCGTAAGCGGTCAGGCCCCGACCGCATTTCTCGACCGGCGCCGTGACGGCGCCGGTTGCGTTTTTAAGGCTGCCGACAGCAAACAGCGGCCATGGTATCGTCTTCCACTGGACGATGCCCGATTTGGCATGACCTTGAGGACACCGCCCGTGCCCGAAGACGCCGATAAAATCGCCGCGCCCGATGGATCGGATAGAACGTTTATTGTTGCCGCGATCCGCATCGTCTGTCTGGCGCTGCTGGCCTACTGGTCGTGGTTGCTGCTGCAGCCGTTCCTGTCGGTCATCATCTGGAGCGTCATCTTTGCGGTTGCGCTTTATCCGGTGTTCGACTGGCTGGCCGGCAAGCTCGGCGGCTATCGCGGCCTCGTCGCCGCGGCAATTACGATTTTCAGCCTCGTCGTGATCTTCGGCCCGGTCACCTGGCTCGGCGTCAGCCTGGGCGACAATCTTCGCACGCTTTACACGCGGCTCACCGACGGCAGCCTGACCATTCCGCCGCCCTATGAGGGCGTCAAAGCCTGGCCGTTCGTCGGCCCGAACGTCTATGGAGTCTGGGACCTCGCCTCGACCAATTTCAAGGCATTGCTCGCCGAGTGGGCGGCGGAACTCAAAGTGATCGGCGGCAGCGTGCTGGCCATCGCCGGCAGTGCCGGTTTGGATCTGCTCAAGTTCATCATCGGCATTTTTGTTTCGGGATTTCTGTTCGTGCCCGGGCCGGGGCTGGTGCTGGCCGTCAAGAACGCCATGCGCCGCATTGCGACGGACCGCACCGAAGAGTTCGTCGATCTGACCGGCGCGACCATCCGCAATGTGTCGCGCGGCATCATCGGCATTTCCGCCTTGCAGGCGCTGCTCGCCGGCATCGGCCTGCTGGTCGCCGGCGTTCCCGCCGCCGGCCTGCTCAGCTTTTTGGTTCTCCTCCTCGGCATCATTCAAGTCGGCGCCTGGATCGTCTTGGTGCCGGTGATCATTTGGAGCTGGTTCGTGCTGGCAAAGACCGCAGCCGTGATCTTCACGGTCTACATGGTTCCGGTGATGCTGCTGGATAACGTGCTGCGTCCGCTGATATCGCGCGGGCTTAAGACGCCGATGCCGGTGATCTTGATCGGCGTCATCGGCGGCACGCTGGCGCACGGTCTTATCGGGCTCTTCATCGGCCCGATCGTGCTGTCGATCGCCTGGCAATTGCTGGTGGCATGGATAAAAGAGGGGACGGATGGGATGGCTCCCGCCGGCGAGCAAGACTAGCGGCGATGCGAAACCGCGTGCCTTGCCGCCGGAATTTCATCTATCCTGGGGGACACGAAACTCACCATCCGCTTGCGCCGCAATTCGCTTAAGATCGGGTCGCAGCGACCATCCGCAGGGACACTTTGTCATGACCTATCGCGCGCTCGCGAGCCTGGCACTGACCGCCTTCCTCGCTGGCTGCGGCCAGAACAACCAATATGCCGCGCCGCCGCCGCCGAAGGTCACCGTCGCGCTGCCGGTCGCACAGGATATCACGCGCTATTTCGACGCCACCGGCAACGCCGTCGCGGTCAATGCGGTCGATCTGGTCGCCCGCGTGCAGGGTTTTGTCCAGGCCATCGGCTATAGCGACGGCCAATTCGTCAAGAAGGGCACGTCGCTGTTCACCATCGAGCCCGAGCCCTATCGGCTCAAGGTCGAGGCCGCCAAGGCGGCCGTCACCAGCGCGCAAGCGACGCTGACCCAGGCGCAGGCGGAATTCCAGCGCCAGGCCGATCTGATACAGAGGCAGGTTTCGACGCAAGCCAATTACGACAAGGCGCTGGCGGCGCGCGATTCCGCGCAAGCCGATCTGCAATCGGCGCAGGCCAACGAGAAACAGGCCGAGATCAATCTCGGCTATACCGACGTCACCGCGCCGTTCGACGGCATCGTCTCCGCGCGTCAGGTGTCGATCGGCCAACTGGTCGGCGCCAATTCGCCGACTGTGCTCGCCACCATCGTGCAGATGGACCCGATCTGGGTGAATTTCACCGCGAGCGAGCGCGACGCGCTGCAGGTGCGTGCCAATCTCGCGCTTACGGGCCGCACCCCCGCCGATCTTATCGGCGACAAGGTCGAGGTCGCCCTGCAAGACGAGACCGACTATCCGCACATCGGCAAGCTCGACTACGTGGCGCCGACGGTCGATCCGTCGACCGGCACCCAGGCCGCGCGCGCGGTCCTGCCGAATGCCAATCGCGCTCTGGTGCCGGGCTTTTTCGTCCGCGTGCGCGTGCCGTCGCGGCCGATACCGGCGCTGCTGGTGCCCGACGTTGCCATCGGCAGCGACCAGGGCGGCCGCTATGTGCTGATCGTCAACAAGGACAATGTCGTCGAGCAGCGCAAGGTCGAAGCCGGCCAACTGGTCGGCGATCTGCGCGTCATCGACAAGGGCTTGAGCAAGGACGACCGCGTCGTCATCGGCGGCATCATGCGCGCGATCCCGGGCCAGAAGGTCGACGCCGAATTGAGCGCTGTTGCGGCCAAGAATTAAGCCGCGGAGATTTTAGGCGATGATCTCCAAATTCTTCATCGAGCGGCCGGTGCTGGCGAACGTGCTCGCCATCCTGATGATTCTGATCGGGGCGGTGGCGCTCTACGGCCTGCCGGTTTCGCAATATCCCGACGTGGTGCCGCCGACCGTGCAGGTGACGACGCGCTATCCCGGCGCCGGCGCGCTGACGCTGCTCGACACCGTGGCGCTGCCGATCGAGCAGCAGGTCAACGGCGTCGAGAACATGGTCTACATGCAGTCGACCAGTTCGAGCGACGGCAGCTACACGCTCACCGTCACTTTCAAGATCGGCACCGATCTCGATAATGCGCAGATCCTGGTGCAGAACCGCGTCGCCAGCGCGCTGGCGCAGCTGCCGACCGCCGTGCAGGCGCAAGGCGTCACGGTGCAGAAGCGCTCGACCGCGATCCTGTTGTTCGTCACCCTCACCGCGCCGGACGGCCGTTACGACAGCCTCTATCTGGCCAATTACGCCACCATCAAGCTCAGGGACGAACTGGGGCGGCTGCCCGGCGTCGGCAATGTCAACGTGTTCGGCGCCGGCCAGTATTCCATGCGCATCTGGCTCGATCCGGAGAAGCTGAAAGCCCGCAGTCTCAACGCCCAGGACGTGGTGCTGGCGCTCAAGCAGCAGAGCCAGGAGGTCACCGCCGGCCAGGTCGGCACGCCGCCGACGCCGCCGGACGTCAATTTCCAATACACCATCGATCTGTCCGGACGCCTCACCGACGTCGATCAGTTCGCCAACGTCGTCGTCAAGACCGGCGACAACGGCCAGATCACGCGGATCAGGGACGTCGGCCGGGTCGAGCTCGGCGCCCAGACCTACAGCCAGTATTTCGACCTCGACGGCAAGCAGGCCGCCGGCATCGCCATCTATCAGTCGCCCGGCGCCAACGCGCTCGACGTCGAGCACGCGGTCAAGGCCAAGATGGAAACGCTGTCGGGCGATTTCCCGCAAGGGCTGGTCTACGCCATTCCGTTCGACACCACGATCTTCGTCAACGCCTCGATCCACGAAGTCTACAAGACGCTGATCGAAGCCGCCGTCCTGGTGCTGATCGTCATCATGGTGTTCCTGCAGGACTGGCGCGCCATGCTGATCCCGGCGACCACCGTGCCGGTGACCATCGTCGGCGCCTTTGCCGCCATGTATGCGCTCGGCTTCACCGTGAATTTCTCGACCCTGTTCGCCATCGTGCTGTCGATCGGCATCGTGGTCGACGACGCCATCGTCGTGGTCGAGGGGGCTGCCCATAATGTGGAGCGCGGCATGAGCGGCCATGACGCGGCGATCCGCGCCATGGACGAACTGTTGGGGCCGATCATCGGCATCACGCTGGTGCTGATGTCGGTGTTCCTGCCGGCGGCGTTCCTGCCCGGGCTCACCGGCCGCATGTACGCGCAATTCGCGCTGGTGATCGCAGCGACTGCACTGCTAAGCGCAATCAATGCGGTGACGCTCAAGCCGACGCAATCGGCGCTGTGGCTGCGCCCGCCGGTGCCGCCGGAGCGGCGCAACGCGTTCTATCGCGGCTTCAACGCCGTCTATGGGCGCATCGAGCACCACTATGCCGGCCTGATCAGCCGCATGGCGGCACATGCCGGCCTGATGACCATCATCGCCTTCGTCATCATGGGCGTCGCTTTCTTCGGCCTCTCCCGGGTGCCGACCGGCTTCCTGCCGCTCGAGGACCAGGGCTACCTCATCGTCGCCGTGCAGTTGCCCGACGGCGCGGCGCTGGCCCGCACGCAAAAAGTGCTCAGGGAGGTCTCGGCGATCGCCAAGCAGGATCCGAGCGTCGCTCAGGTGATCGCCATTTCCGGCGTCTCCGCGCTCGACAACAATGCGACCTTGGCCAATGCCGGCGTCGCCTATGTGGTGCTCAAGGATTGGAGCGAGCGCGACAATCTGCTCACGGTGTTCCCGCGCCTATCGGCGGCGCTCGCGGCGATCGATGCGCGGGTGATTACGCTGCCGCCGCCGCCGATCCAGGGCATCGGCAATGCCGGCGGCTTCACCTTGCAGGTCGAACTGCGCGACGGCAGCACCGATTTCGCCAAGCTCGAGAGCATCACCAACACCATGGTCGCCAACGCGCAGTCGCAAAGCGCGCTGCAGCGGGTGCAGACCTCGTTCCGCGCCAGCGCGCCGCAATTGCGCGTCGAGGTCGATCGCGTCAAGGCGCAGACGCTGCATGTCTCGGTCGATCAGGTGTTTGCCACGCTGGCGACCTATCTGGGCTCGACCTATGTGGTGCAGTTCAACAAGTTCGGCCGCGTGTTCCAGGTCTACGCTCAGGCCGACGCCGAATTTCGGTTGCGGCCGCGCGACATCGAGAACCTGTCGGTGCGCAATCAGCAGGGCAACATGATTCCGCTCGGCACATTGGCCGCGATCACGCCGGCGGTCGGCGCGCCGCTGATCTCGCTCTACAACCTTTATCCGTCGTCGAGCATCATCGGCCTGCCGGCGTCGGGTTTCTCATCCGGCGAGGCGATCCGGCTGATGGAGGAGAATGCGGCGAAAACTCTGCCGACGGGCACCGGCACCGAATGGACCGCGATGTCGTACCAGGAGAAGATCGTCGGCAACCAGATGTATTTCGTGTTCGCCATGGCGCTGCTCCTGGTCTACCTGGTGCTGGCCGGCCAATATGAAAGCTGGTACGCGCCGCTCTCCGTCATCCTCTCGGTGCCGCTCGCTCTGGTCGGGCCGGTCGCGGTGCTCAAGGGGCTTCGCGTCGACAACAATCTCTACACCCAGATCGGCCTTATCCTGCTGATCGCGCTCTCGGCCAAGAACGCCATCCTGATCGTCGAGGTGGCGCGCGAGCATCGCGTGCGCGACAACAGGTCGATCATCGACGCCGCGGTCGATGCCGCCCGCGCCCGGTTCCGGCCGATCCTGATGACGTCGTTTGCCTTCATCCTCGGCGTCGCGCCGCTGGTGGTCGCCAGCGGGGCGGGGGCCAGCGCGCGCAAATCGATCGGCATCACCGTGTTCTCCGGCATGATCGCCTCGACCTGCCTGGCCGTGCTGTTCGTGCCGTCGCTGTTCGTGGTGATCCAGCGCTTCGAGGAATGGCTCGCCGCGCGCAAGCATCCGCGCATCCAGCCCGCGGAATAACCGGGCGGACTATGGCACGCAGTCACAATTTGGTCGCACGGTGCGCTATGTTAGGCGGCGCCAATCCAGCGAAAATGCCATCGGCGATGAACCGCTCCATTCCTGTTTTTGTGGTCGCACTGCTATGTGCGCTGTGGGGCGGCCCCGCCCGCGCGCAGATTTCCCAAGCCGACCTGTTGACCCGCATCGATCGCCTCGAAGCGGCGCTGCGCGAGCTCACCGGTACGGTGGAGCAGCTGCAATACCGCAATCAGCAGCTCGAGCAGCAAGTGCGGGCGCTGCAGGACGCGAGCCAGACCGGCGCACGGCCGCCCGCGTCGCCGCAGTCGCCGCCGCGGCCGTCCGCGCAATATTCGCCGCCTGGCGGCCCGCCGCCCGCGCCGGTGATCGCCGCGCCGCCGCCGCCCGCGCCGATCGAACCCGAGCCCCCGCCGCCAGGCCGCGGCGGCCGCGGCGATGCCTTCAATCCGGCGCTCAATCCGACGGCACCCGGCGCGCCGCGTCCGCTCGGTACCAGCACCACGGCGACGGAACCGCCGCCGCCGGTTGCCGAAGTGCCACCGGCCGGTCCGCGCCAGCCGGGCGCGCCGCTCGATCTGTCCAGCGTGTCTACGCCGCCGCCGGGCGGTGCCGCGCCGGGCGCTGCCTTGCCGCCGCCGCCGCCGAGCAATCCGAGCGGCACCGGCGCCATGCAGGCGACGCTGCCGCCGGGCAATTCGCCCAAAGACCAATTCGATCTCGGTTACGGCTACCTGCAGCACAAGGACTATGGTCCGGCCGCCGACGCGTTCGCGGCGTTCCTGCGCCAATATCCGAGCGATCGCCTGGCGCCCGAGGCGCAATTCTGGATGGGCGAAGCCTTGTTCCAGAGCCAGCGCTATCGCGATGCCGCGGAAGCCTTCCTCGCGGTGTCGACGAAATATGACACCACGGCGCGGGCGCCCGACGCGCTGTTGCGGCTCGGCATGTCGCTCGCGGCGCTCGGCGAAAAGGAAGCCGCGTGCGCTTCGCTGGGCGAGGTGTTGCGCAAATATCCGCGCGCCTCGCTGAGCGTGAAGCAAAGCGTCGACCGGGAACAGAAGCGTGCCCACTGCTGACGCAGCGGTCGCCGACGGCGAAGCCGACGCGCTGTTTCGTGGCCTCGAAGCTTTGCCCGGTCTCGTGCTCGCGGTGTCGGGCGGCCCGGATTCCACCGCGCTGCTGTTGCTCGTGGCGCGCTGGGCGAAACGGCTCAAGCGCGCGCCGAAATTGATCGCCGTCACCATCGATCATGGCTTGCGCCCGGAAGCCGCGCGCGAAGCGGTCATGGTCAAGCATCTCGCCCGCCGCCTCGGCGTTGCCCACCGCACGCTGCGCTGGCGCGGCCGCAAGCCGCGAACCGGTCTGCAGGAGGCGGCGCGTCACGCCCGCTATGACTTGCTCGCACAAATCGCCACGCGCGCGCGCTTCGCCCATATTCTCACCGCACACACGCTCGACGATCAGGCCGAGACCGTGCTGTTTCGCCTGGCCCGCGGCAGCGGGCTATACGGGCTCACCGGCATGGCCCGCGCGGCGCCGCTGCCGCTGCGCGGCAGGCGCGAGATTTTCCTGGTGCGGCCGCTGCTGCATCTGCCCAAGGCGCGGCTCGTCGCAACCTTGAAGGCGGCGCGCATCGCCTATGCCGAAGACCCGAGCAATCGCGATCCGCGCTTCACCCGGGCACGGTTGCGCGGCTTGATGCCGGCGCTGGCCCGCGAAGGTCTCGATGCGCGCGGTCTGGCGCGGCTCGCGGCGCGGCTGCGGCGCGCCGAATCGACCATTCAGGTCGCCGTGCAGGCGGCGCGCTCGGCGCTGGCGCCGCCGCCGTGGCCGCTGCATGGGCCGATCGTGTTCGCCGCCGCGCCATTCGCGGACCTGCCGGCCGAAGTTGGCTTACGGCTGCTCGGCGAAGCGGTGGCCCATAGCGGCGACGAGGGTGCCGTCGAGCTCGCCAAGCTCGAAAGCCTTTATGAAGCGTTGCGCCAGGCGCGCTCCCGGCTGCGCCGAACCCTGGCCGGGGCGCTTATTACGCTCGACCGTAACCATTTGACGGTCGAGCGCGCACCGGCGCGCCGCAGGTTAGCCATGCGCCGGAAAGGCAACAGCCGCTTTACGAAATAAGCGTATAATCAGCATATTGGCTATTCTCGGGTCCTTGGCAGGGGGCAGGTCAAACCCTACATTGCCAGGAGTATCGGGGACGTGAAGCCGCCACGATTTGCGGGTACGTAGTATGCTTCGGCGCCGCGCGGATTCGCGGGTCAAGGACTGAAGATGAACGCCAATCTGCGCAATTTCGCCCTTTGGGTGATCATCGTCCTCTTGTTGCTGGCGCTGTTCACGTTGTTCCAGAGTCCCGGTCAGCGCCCGGCGTCGTCGGACATTTCGTTCTCCGAGCTGCTCAACGACGTCGACAGCGGCCGCGTCCGCGACGTGCTGATCCAGGGCCCGGAAATCCACGGCACCTTCACCGACGGCCGCACCTTCCAGACCTACGCGCCGAGCGACCCGACCCTGATCCAGCGCCTCTACAACAAGGGCGTCTCGATCACCGCGCGGCCGCTGACCGAGAACGTGCCGTGGTTCGTCTCGCTTTTGATCTCGTGGCTGCCATTCGTGGCGCTGATCGGCGTGTGGATCTTCCTGTCGCGGCAGATGCAGGGCGCCGGCGGCAAGGCGCTCGGCTTCGGCAAGTCGCGGGCCAAGCTTCTCACCGAGGCCCATGGCCGCGTCACCTTCGAAGACGTCGCCGGCGTCGACGAGGCCAAGCAGGATTTGCAGGAGATCGTCGAATTCTTGCGCGATCCCGGAAAATTCCAGCGCCTCGGCGGCAAGATTCCGCGTGGCGTGCTTTTGGTCGGCCCGCCCGGCACCGGCAAGACCCTGATCGCGCGCGCGGTCGCCGGCGAAGCCAATGTGCCGTTCTTCACCATTTCCGGCTCCGACTTCGTCGAAATGTTCGTCGGCGTCGGCGCCAGCCGCGTCCGCGACATGTTCGAGCAGGCCAAGAAGAACGCGCCCTGCATCATCTTCATCGACGAGATCGACGCCGTCGGCCGCCATCGCGGCGCCGGCCTCGGCGGCGGCAATGACGAGCGCGAGCAGACGCTCAACCAGTTGCTGGTCGAGATGGACGGCTTTGAAGCCAACGAAGGCATCATCCTGATCGCCGCCACCAACCGGCCCGACGTGCTCGATCCGGCGCTGCTGCGTCCCGGCCGTTTCGACCGCCAGGTCGTGGTGCCGAATCCCGACGTGGTGGGCCGCGAGCAGATTCTGAAAGTTCACGTGCGCAAGGTGCCGCTGGCGCCCGACGTGAACCTGAAGACCATCGCCCGCGGCACGCCCGGATTCTCCGGCGCCGACCTCGCCAATCTCATCAACGAGGCGGCGCTGATGGCGGCGCGGCGCAACAAGCGCATGGTGACCCAGGCCGAGTTCGAGGATTCCAAGGACAAGGTGATGATGGGCGCCGAGCGCAAGTCGCTGGTGATGACGGACGAGGAAAAGCTGCTCACCGCCTACCACGAGGGCGGCCACGCCATCGTCGCGCTCAACGTCAAGGCGACCGATCCGGTGCACAAGGCGACCATCATCCCGCGCGGCCGCGCGCTCGGCATGGTCATGCAATTGCCGGAGCGCGACAAGCTGTCGATGTCGCTCGAGCAGATGACGTCGCGGCTCGCCATCATGATGGGCGGCCGCGTCGCCGAGGAACTGGTGTTCGGCCGCGAGCGCGTGACGTCCGGTGCTGCTTCCGACATCGAGCAGGCGACAAAACTCGCGCGCATGATGGTGACGCGCTGGGGGCTTTCGGACGCGCTCGGCACCGTCGCCTACGGCGAGAACCAGGAAGAAGTCTTCCTCGGCTATTCGGTGTCGCGCCAGCAAAGCATCTCCGAAGCCACCGTGCAGAAGATCGACGCCGAGATCCGCCGCCTGGTCGAAGCCGGCTATGCCGAGGCGCAGCAGATCCTCACCGACAAGCGCGCCGATCTGGAGACGCTGGCCAAGGGGCTGCTCGAATTCGAGACGCTCTCCGGCGACGAGATCAAGGATCTGCTGCTCGGCAAGCGGCCGAGCCGCGAATCGGTGATCGAACCGACGACGCCGCGCAACACCACGGTGCCGACCGCCGGTGCCGGCCGCAACCGGCCGCGCCCCGAGCCCGGCCCGCTGGAGCCGCAGCCGCAGGGTTGAGTGGGGCGAACTCAATTGCTGGCGCACTCTGCATACGATCCGTCATCCTGAGGTGCGCGCCAAGCGCGCCTCGAAGGATACGGCCGAGGTGCCTGGGCCGTCGCCCTTCGAGGCTCGTCGCTTCGCGCCGAGCACCTCAGGGTGACGGAATGGAAGTGGCGTAACTTGGCTTATTAGGGCTTGGCCCAGACTGCCCGGACCTGTTCGTCGGAGGCGAACTCGCCGCGAGATGCCGCGGCCTTGGAATTGGCGATGGCCGCGCGCTCGTCGTCCGACAGCGGCACGGGCACGGCCTCGCCGTTGCCGGCGAGTTCCATAATAATGCGGGCGATGTCGTCCTGCACGTCTGGGGGGAGGTCGCGCACCGCCTCAAGGGCCTGATCGAGGAGCTTCGTCATGCGGCAAATATACTTGGTTTTGGGTAGATGATGAAATGACTTCGAATCGATCGACTCGCGAAAGCGACAGAACTCGGATCGATAACTCGTCGAAATCCCGCCATATCGGTAGGGTAGCGGAGCTGGGGAGGGGATTGATGCGAATCATCTCGGTCGCCGGGGTCATTCTGGCGCTGGCCGCGGGGCAGGCGCTGGCGCAAGGCTTTGGCACGCCGCCCAAGCCTGCTGTTGCCGCCAAGCCGCCGGTCGCGGCAAAGCCGCCGCAGGCCGCGGTGAAGCCGGCAAGCACGCCGGAATCGCGTTCGGCCGCCGCTTTGGCGCTGTCATCCGACCCGGTGTTCGACGAGGGCACCTTTCAGCGCATCAAGGAAGCGCTGCTGTTCTATTCCGATATCCAGGTCCGCGGCGGTTGGCCGATGCTGCCGGCCGACTTAAAGCTCGAGCCGGGCGCGAGCGGCCCCTACGTCGCGCTGTTGCGCCAGCGCCTGGTCATCTCCGACGACATGCCCGCCGATCAGCAAGCCGGCGAGGCCTATGACGCCAGCGTGGTCGAAGGCGTCAAGCATTTCCAATTGCGCCACGGGCTCGAAGCCACCGGTGCCGTCGGCGCGCAGACCGTCAAGGCGCTCAACGTGCCGGTCGGCGCCCGCATCAAGCAGCTTGAAGCTTCGCTCGATCGCCTCCTCGGCATGGATTTCGTCTTCGCCGAGCGCTACGTCGTGGTCAATATCCCGGCCGCTTTCGTCGAGGCCATCGCCAACGGCAAGGTCGAGCGCCGCTATCGCGTCATCGTCGGCAAGATCGACAAGCCGTCGCCGACCCTGACCGCTTCCATCACCGCGGTCGACCTCAATCCGACCTGGACGGTGCCGCTGTCGATCACCAAGAACGAGATCGTCGCCCACATGCGCCGCGATCCGAGCTATCTCGGCCGCATGCATATGCGGCTCCTCGGCGCCGGCGATCAGGAGATCAGCCCGTCGTCGGTCGACTGGGCGTCGGACCGCTCGCCCAATTTCACCGTGCGCCAGGATGCCGGCGCCTGGAACGCGCTCGGCAATCTGAAAATCGACATGCCGAACCCGTATTCGGTCTACATGCACGACACCGACACGCGAAAGCTGTTCGCCGACGACTATCGCTTCGATTCCCACGGCTGCACCCGGGTCGACAACGTGCGCGACCTCGCCGCCTGGATTCTCCAGGACATGCCGGGCTGGAACCGCGCCGCCATCGACGCCGGCATCGCCGCGGGGCAGACCAAGATCATCAACCTGCCGCGCAAAATGCCGGTCGCCTGGGTCTATCTCACCGGCTGGGTGACGCGCGACGGCACGATCGAATTCCGCGACGACGTCTACAAACACGACGAAGCGCTCGACCGCGAGGCGCTGGCACAAGCGACCGGCACCGGCGGCTTCGTGCAGCCGGCGCTGACGCAACCGATCAAGCGGGTTTCCATCGACACGCGGTGAGCCGGGCCTTTCCCGCCATCCGTCGAAGTTCATTACGCCGCAGCGAGCGCCCGCTCGACTGCCTTGGGATCGGTTTCGATCACTTTGAGCAAAACCCGGGCGGGTCCCTCCGGGATACGGCGGCCTTGTTCCCAATCGCGCAGCGTGCCTGACGGAATGCCGAAACGGGCGGAAAACTCGGATTGAGACATGCCAAGCCGCTTGCGGATTGCCTGAACGTCGACATCGCCGGGCAGGTGAATGCGATAGCTGGAAGGCTTTGCCTCGCCGCGCGCGATGGCGCGCGCTTCCTTGGCGGACCGAATCAACCTTTTTCCGATCTTGCTCATCGTTGACGTCCTTTCCTCAGCGCCGCGATTTTGGCACTTACGCCGGCGCGGTAGTCCTCCGCAAAGCCCTGCAGCTCAATACGCAATGCATTGCGTTCGGCCTGCGAGAGATCAGCGCGTTCGCCCTTGTTGATCAAGGCCAGCAACAGCACCGGAACATCATCTGCGGCGAAATACGTGACAGCACGAAAGCCGCCCGATTTGCCTTTGCCGCGCCCGGCAAACCTTACCTTGCGTGCGCCGCCCGTGCCGGGGATGATATCTCCCTGCCTGGGATGTTCTGCGATCCGGCGCACGATAGCCCATGCTCCTCCTCCGACATACCGGCCTGCGCGACATCGCGCAGAAAGGTCGGCGTTTCGAGAATCGCGTGCACCAGGTCTTTATACGGCATTGCCGTATAGTGGTCAAATCTGCGATTGTGACCCGTGGCTCCGCCCCCGCGGTCGCGTCATAATGCTCAGCCTTGTCGCGACGGACACCGCCGATGCGCCAGATGATCTTGGTCGGTTTTTTGCAGGCGCAGAACTGCACCAACCTCGCCAGCTCCTGGCGCCATCCGGCTTCGCGCACCGATTCCTGGTCGCCGGATTTTTACCGGCATATCGGCAGGGTGCTGGAGGCGGGAAAATTTCATCTCGGCTTCTTCGACGACCGGCTGTCGATGCCGGACATGTACGGCCGCAATCACGCGCACACCGTCGAACACGGCATCCGCTGCGTAAAACTCGACGCCGTCACCGTGCTGACCGTGATGGGCATGGCGACCGAGCGCCTCGGGCTGGGCGCCACTTATTCCACCAGCTACTACGAGCCGTTCCACGTGGCGCGGGTGTTCGCCACCCTCGATCTGATGACGGGCGGGCGCGCCGCCTGGAACGTCGTCACCTCCCTCAACGACGGCGAAGCGCAGAACATGGGCCGCGACGAGGCGATCGCCCACGATCTGCGCTACGACCGCGCCGACGAGTTCATGGAAATCGTGCTCGGCCATTGGGACGCCTGGGAGGACGACGCCATCGTCCAGGACAAGGGAAGCGGGCTTTTTGCCAAACCGGAGAAAGTGCATCGCCTCGACTACGCGGGCCGCTACTTCCGCTCGCGCGGGCCGTTCACGGTGCCGCGCTCGGCTCAAGGTCACCCGGTCATCATCCAGGCCGGCTCGAGCGGCCGCGGCAAGGCCTTTGGCGCGCGTTGGGGCGAGGTGATCTTCGTGGTTTATCCGGGCATCGAGGTCGGCAAGCGCGACTACGCCGAGTTCAAGGCCGAAGTGGCGGGCTTCGGCCGCGATCCGGACGCGGTCAAGATTACGCATCTCGTCAACACGGTGGCCGCGGCCACCAAGGCCGAAGCCGAGGACAAGTGGGCGGAGATCGAAAAGCTGCCGCTCGAAATCGACGCGCTGTCGCTGCTCTCCGAGGCGCTCAACTTCGATTTTGCACGCAAAGGCATGGACGAGCCGTTCACCGACGAGGAATTGGCGGAAATGTCCGGCCTGCAAGGCATCCGCGACCGCGTGCTGGCCGCCTCGGCCAACAAAAATCCGACGGTGCGCGACTTCATCCGCATCAGCGGCCGCGGCCGCGTGCACAACGCCATTATCGGCGGCCCGAAGGAGGTCGCCGACCGGCTCGAACAGTGGTTCGCGGCGCCCGCCTGCGACGGCTTCGTGCTCTCGGCCACCCACGTGCCCGGCGCCTACGAGGATTTTGTGCGCTTCGTCGTGCCGGAACTGCAACGCCGCGGGTTGTTTCGCAAGGATTTTGCCGGCGTCACATTGCGGGAGAATTTAGGACTGCCGGTCCCGGCGGTGGGTGCATGGCGCGCAACGGTCGGCTAGGCTGCGTCGGGGAGGCACAGCGGATGACCGGCAGGTTGATTTTGACCGGCGACGTCAATCTCATGAACGTCGCCGATGCTACCATTCCGTTCCGGCATGTGGCTGCCGCGTTGCACGATGCCGACGTGGTGTTCGGCAATCTGGAATGCTGCCTGCATCTGCCGGCGCGGCGCTCGCACGCCGCCGAGGGTTTCTTCGCCGATCCGCAGGTCGGTGGCGAGGCGCTGCGGCTCTCCGGCATCCACGCCGTCGGCATCGCCAACAACGTCAATTACGGCGCCGACAATATCGCTGCCTCGATCGCGCGGCTCGATCAGCTCGGCATTGCCCACACCGGCGCCGGGCCCAATCTCGCCGCCGCGCGCGCGCCGGCGATCGTCGCCCGCAACGGCTTGCGCGTCGGCGCCGTGCAACGAAGCTCGGTCTATTGGCCGACCGATCACGAGGCCCATGCCGACTCGCCCGGCATCGCCGTCATTCTCGGCCATACCGCTTATCACGTGCCGTCGAGCCGCGTTGCGCCGGGCGTGCCGCCACCGAACCGGCCCGGGGTGCCGCCGGTGATCGTGACCTGGGCGGACAAGCGCTATCTCGATGAATTCCGCGCCGACATCTCAGCGTTACGGCCGCAGGTCGACATCGTCGTCGCCTCCTGCCACTGGGGGCTTGGCCGCGAGCCGCTGCAATACATGACCGACATTGCCCACGCCGCGATCGATGCCGGCGCCGACATCGTCGTCGGTCACGGACCGCATTATCCGTTGCCGGTCGAAATGTATCAGGGCAAGCCGATCTTCTACGGCCTGTGCAATCTCACCTTCTCGACCGGCCATCTCGGCCGCCGGCACGCGGGCTGGATCGGTCTCTTGGTGGAATTAAGCTGCGCGCGCGGCGCGGTAACGGACTGCAATTTCCGTCTGGTGCGCAACAACGACGTCGACGAGACGTTGCTGTGCCGCCTTGACGAGGAGGCCGAAACGCTCGCTAATCTTGCCGAACGAAGCAAAAAGCTTGGCGTCAACTTCGATCCGAAGGGCGACCGCGTGTACGTCACGCCGTGACGGCGCGCTGGCGCGCAAAACGCCTGAGGGAAAATGCCATGGAGCTTCGCCGCAGACGCTTCTTGCATCTCTTCTCGCATCTCGCCGCAGGCGCTGTCGGCGCCGCCGCGCTGCCGGCGGTCTCGCGGTTCGCCGTTGCGGACACCTATCCGTCGCGGCGCATCACCATGGTGGTGCCGTTCGCCCCGGGCGCGCTGAGCGACATCATCGCGCGCGTCATGGGCGAGGGCATGGGCGCGACGCTCGGCCAGACCATCGTCATCGACAATGCCAGCGGCGCCGACGGCACCATCGGCACCGGCCGCGTCGCCCACGCCGCGCCCGACGGTTACATGCTGGTCTGCGGCAACTGGAACACCTCCGTCACCAACCCCGCCATCTACAAGCTCGACTACGACGTGGTGAAGGATTTCGAGCCGGTGGTGCTGTTGCCGGCGGCGCCGATGGTGCTGCTGACGAAAAAGGACAATCCGGCGACCAACCTGAAGGAGTTCATCGCCTGGCTGAAGGCCAACCCCGACAAGGCGTCGTTCGGCACTGCCGGCGCCGGCAGCCCGCCCGACCTGCTCGGCCGCTTGCTGCGGCGCGACACCGGCACGCAATTCAACCTGATCGCCTATCGCGGCGCCGCACCGGCGATGCAGGACGTCATCGCCGGCCATATCGACGCGGTGTTCATCACCATTGCCGCCGCCCAGCCGCAGGTGCGTGCCGGCAATGTGAAAGCATTGGGCTTGACGACCCACGAGCGCATCGAGATCGCGCCGGAAATCCCGACCATGGACGAAGCCGGACTGCAGGGCTTTTATTTCGCGTTGTGGGCGGCGATCTTCGCGCCCAAGGGCACGCCGAAGGACATCGTCGACAAGCTCAACGCCGCCGCCGTGAAAACCTTGACCGATCCGGGTGTCCGCCAAAAACTCGAAGCCCAGGGCTTTGAGATTCCCCCGGCCGCGCAGCTGACGCCGGCGGCGCTCGGCGCCTACCAGAAAGCCGAAATCGAAAAGTGGTGGCCGGTGGTCAAAGCGGCCGGCATCAAGCCGGATTGAGCCACGGCCCGCTGCATTCATTCATGGAGAAGTTCGATGAAGCTACGGCGCAGACGTTTCCTGCAATTGACGGCGGGCGTGGCCGCGTTGCCGCTCCTGTCGCGCCTTGCCGCGGCGCAAACCTACCCGTCGCGTCCGCTCCACCTCATCATCGGCTTCACGCCGGGCGCAGCCTCCGACGTCATCGGGCGCATCTTTGCCAGGGGCGCGGAGCCGGTGCTCGGCCAGCAGTTCGTGGTCGAAAACAAGCCGGGCGCCGGATCGACCATCGCCGCCCAATACGTCACCCGCGCCGCCAATGACGGCTACACGCTGTTCATCCCGGCGCTGTCGACGCTCACCTATCAGATCGCCAATCCCGACGTGACCATCGACGTGCGCCGCGATTTTGCCGCGGTGTCGCCGCTCGCCCGCGGCACCTTCGTGCTCGCCGTCAATCCCGACCTCAAGGTCAAGAGCGTCGCCGAGCTGATCGCGCTGGCCAAGCAAAAGCCGGGCGAATTGCTGTTCGGCTCGGTCGGCAACGGCAGCCTGCCGCATCTGTGCGCGGAACTGTTCGCGCAGCGCGCCGGCATCAAGCTCACCCACGTGCCGTATCCCGGCAGCCCGCAGGTGATCCAGGACCTGGTCGCCGGCCGCATCAATCTGACCTTCAACATCCTCTCCTCGGCGCTCGGCCAGATCGCCGCCGGCCAGCTCGCGGCGCTCGCGGTCGCAGCCGATAAGCGTTCCGACGCGCTGCCCGGCGTGCCGACCATGGCGGAAGCCGGCATGCCCGATTTCGACACCAGCTTGTGGCTCGGCCTGCTGGCGCCGGCCGGCACGCCGCGGCCGGTGGTGGACAGACTCAACGACGCCGCCCACAAGGCCATGCACGCTCCGGACGCCGTCGCCTTGCTGGCGAAACAAGGCTACGAGCCGCTCGACGCCAGCCCGGACGAATTCGCAGCCTTCATCCGCAGCGAATATACCCGCTGGTCCGAGGTCGCTCGTGCCGCCGGATTGAAGAGTTAGAGCGTGATGATTTCTCGCCGAAGCGGGAATCGTCATTGCGGGGAGTGAAGCGACCAAGTCTGCATACGACGAATAAGAGAGGCGTCCACTCGGCCGCGGGACGGCATTGATTGATCGCAATGGCTGCGGGCGTCGGCGCAGGCAAACGGGAGCGTGCAATGGCGGACGAGACCACGCAGCTCTTTCTCGAGGATTTCAGCACGGGCCAGACGTTCTCAGGCCGGCCGCGAACAATCACCGAGGCGGACGTCCGCGCCTTTGCCGCGCTGACCGGCGACGCCCATCCGCTGCACTACGACGACGAATACGCCAAGACGACGCGGTTCGGCCGGCCGATCGTCCACGGCCTGCACCTGATGGCGCTCACCGCGCTCGGCGCCGCGCCGCTGGCCGGACGGCTTGAAGCGTCGATGATCGCGTTCCTGGACCAGCAGGCCTCGTTCCGCAAGCCGGTGTTCAAGGACGACACGCTGCTGCCGCAATTCGAGGTCGAAGCCACCGAGCATCGGCCGGGCATGGAATGGGGCAAGCTTGCGATCAAAGTCCGCTTGATCAATCAGCGCGACGACGTCGTGCTGGAAGGCCGGCACGTGTACAGGGTGCTATGCAGGAGAGCGTAGGGCGCGCGGCATGTCCGCTATTCCCGAAGCAATCCTTGCCGTGGCCCTCTCCGACTGCCCGGTTGCTTACCTGGGACCCGCCAATCAATCGTTGTAAACTCTATTGACAAGTTATTCGTGTCATTGCCAGTATTTACTCGTCGAGCGAGAATGCCGCCGACACCACAGGCGCCGAGGTCACAGATGGCTAAAGGTGCCAAGAAGAGGCAGGTCATCCAGAGACCGAAGCGCGGCGCGATACCCACGCCGCGATACCTTTTGGCTGAAGCTACGCCCTATACGCCCGAGAGTGTTGAGAACACCGGCGTCGAGAACACCGACGGCCACGTACTCCAAGAACGGCAAGTCGTAACTCAAGGGGAAAGAAGCGCTCAGCCTGTAACTGCCACCAGAAGGAGAGTACCGATGGCGAAAAAGTCCAGAAGAAAATCACTATCTCGTTCACCCATGCGCGGCGCGATGCCGACGCCCCGGCATCTGTTGGCTGGTGCTACGCCATATGCCATGGCCATTGGGGCACCTCCAACTCATATCGTCATTCCGGCGAAGCTTTCGATGTGGCTCAATGATAAACACGGCGACTGTGTTACGGCGGAGGAAGCCTTTGCGAAGGCGTGTCATTCTCCAGAAATATTCATCGCCGACAGCGTCGTAATGGGTTGGGCCCAACGACACGGAGTGTTGGAGGGAGCAAACCTGCACGAGGTGCTGCAGTGGATGCAGACCGATGGCTTCGTGCAAGGTGGACACACGTATGACGATGGGCCGTTCTTCTCCCTTAACTGGACGAACCCCGGAGTCCTAACGAGCGCGATTTCACAGGGGCCGGTGAAGATTGGTGTTGCGGCTGATCAGCTCGAAACGGCTTGGCACTCGACCAACGGGCGCTCCGGGTGGTTTGCTACAGGTTTCCACGCCGATGCCAACGAGGATCACTGTGTCAGCCTGTGCGGTTACGGAACCATCATGTGGTTGGCGCAACAACTTAAGGTGAAGGTGCCGGCAGGGGTTAATGGGTCGCAACAGGGCTATGCGATGTTCACCTGGGACTCTATTGGCATAATCGATCAGCCGTCGATGCTTGCCATTACCCACGAGGCGTGGCTGAGAAACCCGACAACCATCATCAAGTAACCCGGCGCTGGCCGCGTCACTTGGCTCTCGGGTTGGATGTCGGGTTTTGCCCCTAAAAGGCCGACACCCAGGTGGTTTCGCTTGAACCGTTGAAACCAGTATCAGCGGCGTCGGCTGCAATTACTTCGCCGCGGCCGGGAACGCCGGCAATTTGTCGACGTCGCGCGCGTCGTGCTGGATGATCAGGGTGGCCTTGAAATTGGCCACGATCTGCTTCAGGCGGTCGATCGAGGCCAGCGTCTGGGCGCGATCGAAGTTGAACCACGGCACGCCGTTGTTGTCGTAGTTCTCGCGGAAGTGCACGGCATCGCCCGAGATCACCACGTTGCCGGTCTGCGGCAGCTTGACCAGGAGGCTGTGGTGCCCGGGCGTGTGTCCCGGCGTGTACAGCATGATCACGCTGCCGTCGCCGAACACGTCCTTGTCGACCGGCTGGGGCTCGACCTTGTTGTCGCCTTTGATCCAGCCTTCGAACGGCGCGAAGTTGACGCCGGCGGCCGGTTTCGGCGCGGTGATCGCGTTCCAGTCGCCCTGGCCGATCAACAGCGTCGCCTTCGGAAACGACGCCACCTGGCCGGTATGGTCGGCGTGATAATGGCTGATGCCGACATAGGTGATCTGCTCGGGCTTGATCTCGAGCTTGGCCAACTGGTCGACGATGCTCACCTTCGGCGCCACGTTGGGCGTGGTCATGGCGTGGCCGGTATCCCACAGCAGGTATTGGTCGCCGTGCTTGATGATATAGCAGCTGTAGACGAACTGGATTTTCAGATCGCCGTAACTAAAGGTGTCCGAGAAGCGCTGGTTGACCGGAATCGGCGCCTGCGGCGTGCCGCAATCGAGCCGCGCCAGCGACATCTCGGCCGCCGCCTGTGCCGGGGTGTGCAGACCGAGCGCGCCGGAGCAGAGTGCGGCCGCCAGCAGAGTCGAAATTCGACGCATTACCTTCCTCCCTGGATATAAACGATGGTTCTTATTAGGCGATGGATGTTGCCGGTTGCAGCGATCTTCGTCAACGCGGGTGGATAAGCGCCGCGTCGCGCTGGCGGACCTGGCAACCGGTCAATCGAGCTTGATATTGGCGTCGTGGATCACCTTGCCCCATTTCTTGTCTTCGTCGGTGATGAATTTTGCAAATTGCGCCGGCGTCATCCGCATCGGCTCGACGCCGAGGTCGGCGAGCCGCGCTTTTGCAGCGGGCTCGGCCAGCGCCGCGTTGAGCGCGCCGTTGAGTTTTTCGACGATGCCGGCGGGCGTGGCCTTCGGCGCGCCGATGCCGTACCAGCCGAGCGCCTCGTAGCCCGGCACGAATTCGGCCGCGGTCGGCAATTCGGGCAGCGCGGCGAGCCGCGTCTTGGTGGTCACCGCCAGCGCGCGCACTTTGCCGGCTTTGACGAATTCCATCGATTGCGGGATCGGATTGATCACCGCCTGGACCTGGCCGCCGATCAGGTCGGACATGTAATTGGTGCGATAGGGCACGTGCAGCATGTCGATGCCGGCCATGGCCATGAACAGCACGCCGAAAATATGCGACGAGGTGCCGATGCCGCCCGACGCCATGGCGATCTTGCCGGGATTGGCCTTGGCATAGGCGATGAATTCCGGAACGGTTTTCACCGGCAGCGCATTCGTCACCAGGATGACGTAAGGCGCATTCGCGATCGGCGTGACCGGGGCGATGTCGCGCATGAAATCGAAGCTGAGATGCTGATAGAGCGCGGTGTTGAGCACGTTGGTCAGCACGTCGCAGATGATGGTGTAGCCGTCCGGCGCCGCCTTGACCACGAACTCGGTGGCGATATTGCTGCCGGCGCCCGGCCGGTTCTCGACCAGGAAATTCTGGCCGAGCTTGTCCGCCAGCCATTGCCCGGTGAGCCGCGCGATGATGTCGGGCGCACTGCCGGCCGGAAAGCCGACGATCATCTGCACCGGGCGGGTGGGGTAGGTGTCGGCGTGGGCGATGTGAGGGAAAGCAGTCAGAACGGCGGAACTCGTCGCGAGATGCAAGAACCGCCTACGGGAAAGTTTCATGGGAAGCATTCAATTCAACCTTAGCTCCGTAATATGCCGCGGATCGGCCTTCAGCTCGCCCTTCTCGACCTTCTTGACGATATCCACGAGCACCGCATTGGCGCGGCAGGCTAGCCCGACCTTCTCGCCCTCGCGCACCACGAGGCCGTTCAAGAATTCGATCTCGGTGCGGCGGCCTTTCTCCATGTCCTGGCCCATCGACGGCTTTTGGCCGGCGGCGGTGCGGCCGGAGTCTTTGAAGCGCTGCGCGTCGCAGACGCGCGTTGCTTCCTCGTCGCCTTCGCCGGCGCGGGCGATGGTTTCGGGCGGAAGATGCAGGATTTCTTCCAGCTGATAGCCTTGAGCCTGGCCGACGCGGATGGCTTCGGAGCCGAGCCGCGTCGAGAAGCGGCGGATCGGATCGCTCTTGAGCATGGCGGCGCCGCCCAAGCCGGTGCAGGCGCTCAAGCCGTTGGCCATGGCATTAGCGACCAGCTTCGACCAGCGCTCCCCCCACAGATTGTTGGTGACTTTGGCGCTGTCCGAATAGGCGACCAGGCGGCAGACTTCCTCGGCGCGTTGCGTGATGCGGCCGTGCACTTCGCCGGCGCGAAAGACCGTGTGCGCCGCGCCGTGCTTGGCGGCGCCGCGATGGATGTGGCCGGGCTCCGGCAGATTGACGGTGATGCTGGACGCGATGCAGCCGAGCGTCTTGCCCCAGCCGACGACGCCGGCGATGGTTTCCTCGTTCATGCAATTCTGCAGCGACACCACATAGCCGTCGGCTGCCAGATATTGCTTGATCAGCATGGCGGCCCAGGCGGTGTCGTAGGACTTCATGCAGACGAAGGCGATGTCGACCGGCTTTTCCTTGGCGAGTTGTTGTGCATCAGTGACGTGGAGCGCGCGCACCGGCACGGTGAATTCCGGCTCCGTCATGGCGTGGGTGACGCGCAGGCCGTGCGCCCGCATATACTCGACGTGGGCCGGCCACGGATCGATGAAGGTGACGTCCTCGCCGGCCTGCACCATGTGCGCGCCGGTATAGCCGCCGACCGCGCCGGCGCCGACAAATGCTATTTTCTTGCCCATGCTGTCCTCCGCATTGCACAAAACTCTATCGGTTCCGGCGCCCGCTCGTAAGTGGGACCATTTCGGAAATCGGGTGGCGCCCTGTCACGCGCCGGCTAGATCGGGATAAAGTCGGGGCGTCGAGCTCAAGCCATGCCGCTGCAAAATCGCGTCACCCCATTCGGCGAGTTCATTGCCGTGCCGGCGCGCGGCACGTTGTTCGGCAACCGCGGCGGACGGTTTCATAGCGACGCCAAAACCTTGACGGCGCGGCGCTGGGCGTCGCGGCAATGGATCTGCTGCGTGCTCAACTTCAAGGGCCGCCGGCGCGACGTCTGGGGCCGTTTTTACACCGAGCTGTTCTTTCTCGACGAGCCGACCGCGCTCGCCGCCGGCCATCGGCCCTGCTTCGAGTGCCGCCGAAAGGATGCGGAAGCTTTTGCGGAGAAATGGCGGCAGGCGCGCGGGCTGCGCCGGCGACCTTATGCCGACGAAATGGACGAGGTGCTGCACCGCGAACGTTTGCGCGGACGAGCCAAACGCTTGCACCGGCGCAACATCGATGGGTTGCCCGATGGCAGCTTTGTTGCGCTCGGCGGCGAAGCCTTCGCGGTCCGCGGCGATCGCATGCTGCATTGGATGCCGCAGGGCTACGACGCGGCAACACCGCGGCCGCGCGGCGGCCCGGTCGATGTGCTCACGCCGCCCGCCATCCTTGCGGTGCTCTCGGCCGGCTACGAACCGCACTGGCATCCGAGCGCGACAGGGTAGCGGGTCGGCGACGCTATGGCGCAAGCGGCGTCGGATTGTCTGCCGGCGGCTCGATGCCGAACGTGTTCGCGGTCATGCAGGTCATGGAAAAGCTGCCGGTGGTGGCGACCAGCGCCACCAGACTTTCCGTTCCCATGGCCTTTTCCGCAGCGGCATAGGTTTGGTCGCTCAGCCCTTTGTTGGCGAGAAGCTCATTCGCCACCGCAAAGCAAGTGCGCTCGCGGGCGTCCGTCAGGTCCGGCGGCTTGCGCGCATTGATGGCGTCGATGACCGTTTGCGGGATGCCGACGGCGAGCGAGCGGCGCGCTTGCGCGAACCACGGATAGCGCGCGCCCCAGTGCCGGGCGACGGTGAGATTGACGATCTGCTGCTCGCGCGGCGACAGCGGGCCGTGCGACAGCGATTCGCGCATGGTCTGCGCCGCCTCGAACAATTTCGGCAGCCGGATATAGGCGTAGTACGGCCCGCCGACGATGCCGCTGCCGGCTTTGGCGGCGTCGTAGACGCGGGCCTGTTCGGCGTTCATGTCGGCGCGGTCGATGATGGCGATGCGTGGCATGGGTCCTCCGGAGGTCCGTTTGTCGGGCAGATTAGCAGCGTAGCGCGCCCGGCGTGTCGGTCACAACAGCCAACCGGCGCGCGGTCGCGCCTAGTGCAGGATGTGCGCATCGCCCTGTCGGATAGGTTGGGCGGCGCAACGTATCCGGCTCGAACTGTTGCCGCGTTACAACATGATCGAGAAAAAGCGAACGCCTGACCTGATTCGGGGGTGGAAGCCGCATGTACAGCCACAACGATGGTGGCCGTTCGTGTTAGAATTAGCAGGCGTTACCGGAGATGGTGATATGTGCTACCGCGCGATTGTCGTAGCATCCACTGCCTGCCTGATGATGACGCCAGCGGCGCTGTGGGCCGCCGACATGCCGCTCAAGGCGCCGCCGGCGCCGGTTGCGACGCCCAGTTGGACCGGATTTTACGTCGGCGTGGTCGCGGGCTACGGCGCGGCGCGAATGGCGACGAATTTCGTCTTTGCCGGTATTCCCGGTCTGCCGGGCACCCCGGCCGAAGTATCGCCGAACGGCGGTGGTGGTCTCGCCGGCGCGGAGGCCGGCTACAATTATCAGATCGGCAGTGCCGTGCTGGGTGTCGAGGCCGATATCGACTATGCGCGCCTGACCGGACACGCCACCTCCGTCAGCCCCAGCGGGTTTTTCATGGCGCCGACCGAACAACACATCAATTCGTTTGGCACGGTTCGCGCCCGCGCGGGCTTCCTCGCCACCGCCAGCCTGCTGCTCTACGCTACCGGCGGCGTCGCGGTCGGCCAGGTTGGCATGACGACCAGTTTCGTTCCAACCGGCGTCCTCGGCGGCAATTGTATCAATAGCTCCTGCGGAGCCGGCGCGGTGTCCGCGACCAAAACTGGCGCAACGGTCGGTGGCGGCTTGGAATATGCCTTGTCGAATCGCGTTTCGGCCAAGATCGAATATTTGTTCTTGGATCTTGGCCGTACCACGACGACGTTTCCGCTGACGTTCTCGATCAGCCAGATGGCGGCAAATTCCATCTATGAAGCGCACATTGTGCGTGCCGGCCTGAACGTCAAACTCGGTCCATAACGCGCCGCACCGCGGGCGTTATCGATTGTATTGCAAGGAAAGCGCTTGCCTATTCGTCAGCCGCGAAACGCGGCCTTGATGGTTTCGACCGTCGCGCCCGGCGCGCGGGCGGCGGCGATGATGCGCGCTTCCTGTTTCATCAGTCCGTCGAGCGCTGTCTTCATGGCGTCGATCTTGTCCGCCGGCACGACGACGGCGCCGTGGCGGTCGGCATGAATGAGATCGCCGCTCGTCACTTCCATGCCGTGGATGGTGACCGGGATGCCGAATTCGACCACGTGCACATAGGCGTGCGAGGGGCCGATCGAGCCGGCGAGCATCTGAAAGCCTTCGGCCACTTGCGCGATGTCGCGGATCGAGCCGTTGGTCACGGTGCCGAGGCAGCCCAGCGCCTTGTGCACGTTGGTCTGCACTTCGCCCCAGAATGCGCCGTAGCCGGCCGGTTGGTCCTTGTCCTCGATCATCACCACGCTCGGCCGCGGCTCGGCGGCCACGTAGTCGAGATAGTCCATGCGCTTGGCCATATAGCTCGGCCCGCTCACCGCGTTGCGCGAGCGGATCGTCACCGTCTTGGCGAAGCCGACCATGGGCGGCAGGTCCGGGAACGGGCAGTGCAAATGCGTGACCGTATAACCTGCGCCGCGGCTTTCGGGTTTTACGATCTCAATCAGGTTGCAAACGGTCGGCGTATCGATCGACCGCAGGAACGAAAATTGACTCTCAGACACCATGGCGTTTCCTTTTTTTGAACCGCGCGCAGGTCGATGGCCATCCGCTAGTCCGGCAGCCCGGCGGCGCAAAGCGCCTCGGTCAGCGCGGCGGCAAGTTCCGGCACGCAGCCCGAGGCGGCAAAGTTCCGGCTGCAGCGGAATGTCGGTTGCAATTCCAAAACGCGCGCCGCGGCGACCTTGGCTTCTTCGAGCCGTCCGAGTTTCACCAGCGGCGCGGCCAGCGCCACATAGCACACATGGAAACCCGGACTGGATTGGATGGCCTTGCGGCCGGCGGCAACCGCCGCCTCGTACTGGCCGCGGTGGAAATGGCTGAACGCGCTCGAAACGAATGCGGCGGAGCGGTAGGGATCGAGCGGGCTCAGGCGCAAGCCGCGCTCGGCCCATTCGATCGCGCGCTCGGCCTCGCCGCCAAACGCAAAAATGAGACTGCCGAGGATGTAGGTGAGCGCGGACGACGGGCTGACCGATAGCGCCGCGTCGAACGCGGTGAAGGCGGCGGCACGATCGTGCTTATCCATGCCGATGACGAAGCCGGCGAAGGCGAGGGCAGACGCATCGTCGTGGCCGTGCGCTATGGCTGCTTCGGCGTGGCGGATCGAGGTCGTCCGGTCCTCCTCGCGCAGCCCACCGCGCAGAAAAAGCGTGTGATAGCACTCGGCGGCGTAGGCGTGCGCCAGCGCATAATTCGGCTCGAATGCAAGCGCGCGTTCCAGGAGCAAAAGGGCTTTCGTCACCCGCTCGGGAATCCTCGAATAGACATCGTGCTGGGCCTGCAAGACAAGATCGTAGGCGTCGAGACTATCGGAGCGCTTGCGTTTGACGCGCTCGATCTCGGCCTGTCGCAGGCTCGGCTCGATCGCTCCGACGACGGAAAGGGTAATTTCATCCTGCAGCGCGAATATATCGTCGGACTTGCGGTCGTAGCGCTCGGCCCAGACATGGGTGCCGGTCGTGGTGTCGATGAGCTGGCCGGTGATGCGCACGCGGTCGCCCGCCTTGCGCACGCTGCCTTCGAGCACATAGCGCACGCCGAGCTCGCGGCCGACCTGCTTCATGTCGACGGCGCGGCCCTTGTAGGTGAAGGTCGAATTGCGCGCGATGACGAAGAGCCATTTGATGCGCGACAGCCCGGTGATGATGTCCTCGACCATGCCGTCGACGAAATAGTCCTGCTCCGGATCGCCGCTCATGTTCTGGAACGGCAGCACCGCGATCGACGGCCGGTCCGGCAGCGACAGCGCCGGGCGGGCGGCGGCCGCCGCGCCAGTGGGACGAACGCCGTAGACGCGCACCGGCTGGGCGATGTTCTTCAGCTCCCGTTCGCCCATGTCGGTGACGTCGATCGCAAGCTTCCCTTTGATCTGCTGATAGGCATTGTCGGACAGGCAGATCGCGCCGGGCTCGGCCAGCGGCTCGATCCGCGCAGCGATATTGACGCCGTCGCCGTAGATGTCGTCCTCGTCGAATATGACGTCGCCGACATTGATGCCGATGCGGAATTCGATGCGGCGGTCTTCGGGAACGTTCGCATTGCGCTCGGCGGCGCCGCGTTGCGCGTCGAGCGCGAACCGCACCGCGTCGACGGCGCTGGGGAATTCCACCAGCGCGCCGTCGCCGGTGGTCTTGACGATGCGGCCCTGATGTTCGGCGACCTTGGGATGGAGCAATTCGCGCCGGATCGCCTTGATCGCGGCCAGAGTGCCTTCCTCGTCGGCGCCCATCATGCGGCTGTAACCCACCACGTCGGCGGCGAGGATGGCAGCCAGGCGCCGTGCGACACGCTCCTCTGCCATGACAGAATGCCTCGATCGCTCTCGAATCAGTCTATGGGCGGCGCCGCGCCGAGTCTATTTTGATTTCGCGGCGCGCGTTCTCGCGTCCTCGATCGCCTGCCATACCCGATACGGTGTGCATGGCGTGTCGATGTGGCGGACGCCGAGCACCGACAGGGCATCGACGATGGCGTTGACGCCGGCGGACAGCGAGCCGACGGTGCCGGCTTCGCCGGCGCCCTTTACTCCCAGAGGATTTGTCGGCGTCGGCACCGGATTGTCCTCGATCGCCACCGGGCAAAAATCGTCCGCCCGCGGCATGGCGTAGTCCATGAACGAGCCGGCGAGCACCTGGCCTGACTCGTCATAGGCTTTGTCCTCCATCAGCACCTGGCCCATGCCTTGGGCGATGCCGCCCATGATCTGGCCCTTGACCAGCATCGGATTGATGACGGTGCCGACGTCGTCGGTAACCCAATAGCCGACCAGATGCGTGGCGCCGGTTTCGGGATCGATCTCGACCTCGCAGACGTGACAGCCGTTGGGAAAATTTCCCGAGCGCGCGCGGTAGGTCGCGGTCTCGTAGAGGCCCGGCTCCATGCCGGAGGGCAGCTTGTCGAGCTGGAACGCGGCCCTCGCCACGTCGTGGATGCCGGTGGAGCGATCGGTGCCCGCAATGGTGAAGCGGCCGTCCTTGAATTCGACGTCGCCTTCGGCTGCTTCCATCAAGTGTGCGGCAAGTTTTGTGCCTTTGGCGACGATCTTCTCGCTCACGAGCGCGATGGCGCCGCCGCTCATGGTCGTCGAGCGCGAGCCGCCGGTGCCCATGCCGAAGGCGACCGCGTCGGTGTCGCCCTGGATGAATTTCACGCGCTCTGGATCGACGCCGAGCCGGTCGACCAGGATCTGGGTCTGGATCGTGGCATGGCCCTGGCCGTGGGAGATCGATCCGGTCACCAAGGTGAGCCCGCCGAGCGGGTCGAAGCGGATTTCCGCGGTCTCGATGGTCGGGTCGGCGGCCTGCTCGATGGTGTTGGAAACGCCGATGCCGCGCAGCATGCCGCGCCGTGCCGCTTCCTTCCGCCGTGCTTCGAAGCCTGACCAATCGCTAAGCCTCATGGTGCGGTCGAGATTCTCCTCGAAACGCCCGCTGTCGTAGGTGAAAGTGAGCGGCGTCTTGTACGGCATGGCCTGCGGCGGGATGGTGTTGCGGCGGCGCAGCTCCGCCGGATCGATGTTCATTTCATCGGCGGCGATGTCGATCAGCCGCTCGATCATGTACGACGCTTCGGGGCGGCCGGCGCCGCGATAGGGCGAGGTGCAGTGGGTGTTGGTCAGCATGCCGGAGACCGCCACGTGCAGTGCCGGCGTCAAGTAGGTGCCGACCACGGTGCCGATATTGACCACCGGCGGCATGGCGCCGCGGAACGACACGAAGGCGCCGAGATTGCCGAAACTGCGGATGCGCACGCCGAGAAATTTGCCGCTGCCGTCGAGCGCCAGCGCCGCATCGACGATATTGTCGCGCGCGTCGTCGTCGCTGACATGGGCCTCGTTGCGGGTCTGCGTCCATTTCACCGGCCGGCCGACCTTGCGCGCCGCCCACAGCATCAGAATAATTTCCGGATAGACCGAGCCGCGCAGCCCGTAGGAGCCGCCGATGTCGCCGGTCACGAGCCGCAGCTCGGCTTCGGGAATCTTCAGCGTGGTGCGGGCGATGTCGTTGCGAAATAGCCACGGCCGCTGAAAGCCGCAATGCAGCGTGTAGCGTTGCGTGCCGGGGTCGTAGACGCCGGTCACGCCGCGCGGCTCGATCGGATTGGCGGTGACCCGGTTGATGACGAGGCGCTGCTCGACCACGTGGGCGGCACTGGCGAACGCCGCATCGGTCTTGGCCTTGTCGCCGGCCTGATAAAAATAGGCCTCGTTGTTCGGGCAGTCGCCGTAGAGCTGCGGCGCGCCCGGCTCGAATGCGTCGCGCGCCGACACCACCGCCGGTCGCGGCGCGTAATCGACCTCGACCGCCTCGGCCGCATCGCGGGCGCGATCCAGCGTGTCGGCGACCACCACCGTGACCGGATAGCCGACATGCAAGACGCGGTCGATGGCGATCGCCGGCCGCGGCGGCAGATACATCGCGCTGCCGTCGCGTTTCTTGTACGGCGCCATCGACGGCAGCGGGCCGAGCGCGTCGGCGGCATAATCCGCGCCGGTGAGCACGGCGTGGACGCCGGGCATTTGTCGCGCCGCGCCGGTGTCGAGGCCGCGGATGTCGGCATGGGCATGCGGCGAGCGCACGACGGCGGCGTGGAGCTGATCGGCGAGCTTTAAATCGTCGAAATAGCGGCCGAGCCCGCGCAACAGGCGAGGGTCCTCGCGCCGCAACACCGATTGTCCGATGGCAAATTCGCCCATGACCTTACCGTACCGTACCTGCCAATGACCTCACCGAACCTGGAAGCTGCGCTATTATGGGCGAGGCGGGGCGCGAAAGCACGCCCGCGCGCTGTAAGCCAAAGAGGCGATATGCGACGGCTTATTTTCCTTGTGACGCTCTCCATCCTCGGCGCCGGCGGCGCTTTGGCCGACGACTACCCGACGCATCCGATTCGGCTGATCGTGCCGTTCGCGCCGGGCGGGGCGGTCGATCCCATCGCGCGGTTGATTTCCAGTCCGCTCGGCGAGCGGCTCGGCAAGCCGATCGTGATTTTTGACCGCGGCGGTGCCGGCGGCAGCATCGGCATGGATGAGGTCGCGAAATCGCAAGCCGACGGCTACACGCTCTTGCTCGACCACAGCGGCATGACCTACATGCCCGGGCTTTACCGCAAGCTCTCGTTCGATCCGGTGCGCGATTTCGACGGCATCATCACCGCGGTCGCGGGCTTTTACGTGCTGGCGGTGAACAACGATCTGCCGGTGAAATCGGTCGCCGAATTGATCGCCTATGCCAAGGCCAATCCCGGCAAGCTGGCTTACGGCTCGGCCGGGATCGGCTCGACGTTGCATCTGGCCGGCGAGCTGTTCAAGCGTGCCGCCGGTATCGACATGGTTCACGTGCCCTACAAGGGCGCGGCGCCGGCGGCGACCGACCTCATTGCCGGCCAGATTCCGCTGATGTTCGGTCCCGCGACCGCGCTGTTGCCGCTTGCCGAGGCCGGCAAAATCCGCGCGCTGGCGGTGACCTCGGCAAAGCGCTCGGCCCTGGCGCCGGAACTGCCGACCATGACGGAAACGCTGCCTGGCTTCGAAGTCGTCGGCTGGTACGGCCTGGCCACGCCGGCCGGCACGCCGAAGGATGTGATCGCAAAACTCAACGGCGAAACCAACGCTGTGCTGCAAGCGTCCGACCTGGTCGCGAAAATGCGCGAGCTCAGCTACGAGCCGATCGGCGGCACGCCGGAGGAGGCGAGCGCCCGGATCAAGGCGGACGTGGCGCGCTGGACCAAGGCCATCCGCGACGCCGGCATCGAGCCGCAATAAATCATGGACCAAAACCTCGACACCGGCGCGGATACGCTGACCAAGACGCTGTGCGGCCATTTGGCGGCGGCGGAGTTCGGCGATCTCAGCGCCGCCGCGAAGCACGAGGCGCGGCGCGGCGTGCTCGATTGGATCGGCTGCGCGCTGGCCGGCAGCGGCCACAACACCGTCACCACGCTGCTTGCCGTGTTGCAGGAGATTTCCGGCACGCCGCAGGCCACCGTGTTCGGCCGAAAATTGCGGCTCGGGCTGACCGATGCGCCGCTCGCCAACGGCCTGATGGGGCATGTGCTCGATTACGACGACACCCATATGGGCGGCGTCGTGCTGCACACCAGTTCGCCGGTGCTCGCCGCCTTGTTCGCGCTGTCGGAACGCGCGCCGGTGAACGGAGCCGACTTCATGCTGGCCTATGCGGTCGGTTTCGAGGCCGGCGTGCGCTCAGGCCGCACCGCGCCCGGCCATCATAAGGGCGGCTGGCATCTCACCGGCACGCTCGGCACCATCGCCGCCGGTGCGGCGTGTGGAAAATTGCTCAAGCTCGACCGGCAGCGGCTCACCTACGCGCTGGGCATCGCCGCGACGCAAGCCGCCGGCATGCAGCAGAACCGCGGCACCATGAGCAAATCGTTCCACGCCGGCAAGGCCGCGGCCAACGGCGTGCTGGCGGCGCTGCTCGCCGAGCGCGGCTTCGACTCGACCCAGGAGATCATCGAGGGCAAGCGCGGCTTTGCCCGTATCTACAGCGACGTCGCCGCGCCCGAGCAACTGACCGCCGGCCTCGACAAACGATTCGAAAATGGCTGGGTGATCGAGACCAATGGCCACAAGCCCTACGCCTGCGGCGTGGTGCTGCATCCGCTGATCGACGCGGTGATCGCGCTGCGCAATCGCGAGCGAATCGATCCGGCCGCGGTGAGTGAAATCACGTTGCGCGTTCACCCGCTGGTGCTGTCGATCACCGGCGTCGTCGAACCGTCGACCGGCCTGCAGGCGAAATTCTCAACCGTGCATGCGGCGGCGGTGGCGTTGCTCGACGGCTCAGCCGGTGTCGCGCAATATTCCGACGCCAAGGCCGCTGATCCGGTAGTCGCAGCGCTGCGCCGCAAGGTGAAAGCGGTCGCCGACGACACGTTGCGCAAGGACGAAGCCTATGCGGCGATCACTGCCGGCGGCAGGCGCCATGACATCCACATCGCGCATGCCAGCGGCACTGCCGATAATCCGATGAGTGACGCCGCGATCGAAGCCAAATTCCTGGCCAACGCAACATCGGTCATCGGCCGCGAGCACGCCGAACGCGCGCGCGACTTCGTGCGGGCGCTCGAAACGCAGCCCGACATGCGCGCACTGATCGCGCTGTTGGCCTGACGGAGTTTTACAGCTGGCGGATCGAATCGAAATTCCACGCCGTGTCGTTCGGGTTTTCGCCGACACGGATCGTGGTGTCGTTGGTGAAGTGATAGGGCGGCACCGGCAGATTGTACGGCGCCGGCACGCCGGAAAAGACCCGGCCGGCGCCGTCATATTTGGAGCCGTGGCAGGGACAGAAATAACCGCCCGGCCAGCTCGGCACCGGCGTCGTCTCACTCGGCGTCGGAAAGAACAGCGGGATGCAGCCGAGGTGGGTGCAGATGCCGACCAGCACGCCGTATTCCGGCTTGACCGAGCGGTGCCAGTTGGTGGCGTAGGGCGGCTGCTGCATTTGCTTGGAATCCGGATCGGCCAAGAGCGCCACGTCCTTCGGGCTTTGCAGTTCGTCGAGGGTCTCCTTGCCGCGATGGAACACGAAGATCGGCCGCTGCCGCCAGTAGATGACGACCTGGGCGCCCTCGGCAATCTTTGAGACGTCGAGCTCGACCGGCCCGCCGGCGGCGAGCGTCGAGGCGTCGGGGTTCATCTGGTCGATCAGCGGCACCAAAGCCGCGGCGGCGCCGACCGCGCCGACGGAGGCGGTGGCGATATAGAGGAAGTCGCGGCGCGACGGGTTTTCCGGGTGTTCGATGCCTGCCGCCGCCGATGCACTGCTCGCCATGGTCACGTCCTTGTCTGGGAAGTCTTTCTTGTCTGGGAAGTCTTTTGTGGCCGCGCCGAGGCCCGGAAGGCGGCGCGCCCGGGGCGTTTATGGGGGCAACGGCGGGGTCTCGTCAATCGAGCAGTTATTCCGCTCGCGGGCCGGCCGAAAGCGCCGTCAAGGCACGGCGCAAGGTTTGCGCAACCGTGCCGGACGCGTCGATTTTCGGCCAGGTCAGCGCGCCGAGCTCGTAGCTTTCCTGGGTCGCGACCACCGCGGCATCGGCATCGGAGGCGTCCTTGCCGCGGCCGCCGACGCGGCCGATTCGGGTCGCCAGATCGGCCGTGAGAAATAACCCTTGCAGGGGAACCTCGGCGGCCGCCGCTGCCGCGGCGAGCGCATCGCGCTCCCGCGGGTGAGCGAACACCGCGTCGACGATTGCCGAATGACCGGCGGCAACAATGCGGCGCGCCTTGTCGGCAATCGCCCTATAGACGCGCGCGGTGACTTCCGGCGCGTAAGCGGCTTGCGGCAATTTTTCGGTCTCGCCGGCGCCGAACAGCGTCTTGCGCTCGACATCCGAGCGCACGATGACAGCGCCGGGCATCGGCGCGATGTGCGGCGCCAGGGCGCGGGCAAGCCGGCTCTTGCCGGTGCCGGACAGGCCGCCGACGGCAATGAGTTTCGGCGCCGGCGGCGTGATCGCACGCAGCGCGAAGCCGAAATAGGCGCGCGCCGCCGTGGCGATGTTGTCGCGCTCGGTCGCTTCGGCACGCTCCAACCGCGCTGCCGTGACCTTGGCGCGGATCGCAGCGCGCATCGACAGAAGGAACGGCAGCGCCGTCAACGCATCGAGGTCTTCGATCCTGCGAGTCTCGGCAAGGTAGCGGTTGAAAACGATATTGGCCGGTTGCGGCAGCTTGCGCTCGACGAGGTCCATCAACAGAAAAGCGAGGTCGTAGAGTACGTCTCCCGACGCGATAACGTCGCTGAACTCGATGGCGTCGAACAGCACCGGCGCGCCGTCGATCAGCGCGATATTGCCGAGGTGAAGATCGCCATGGATGCGGCGAACGAGCCCGCGCCTGCCGCGCTCGCGCAGCAGCGGCACGATGCGCCGGTAATGGGCGCGACTTTTTGCGGCGAGCGCTTCGATGTCCGGCGCCGGGAAAATGTGCCGGTGCTGGCTGAACGCCTCGGTATGCTCGTCGATATAGGCGCCGAGCGCTTTGATCCACGGCTCGGCGTCGACGATCGGTGCCGTCGCGTGGGCGGCGGCGACGGCGCGGCCGAGTGCCTCGGCCAGATCATCGTCGATCTCATTCGCCAGATGATCGAGGGTGCGGTTCTCGTCGAAGCGCACCATATCGACCGCCCATTCGACCGGCGCGCCGTCGCCGCCGATCGCCAGCCGTCCATTGCGGGCGCGGGTGATAGCGACGACGCCGCGATAAAGCTGAGGCGCCAGCCGGCGGTTGACCTCGATCTCCGCTTCGCAGGCGCGTTTGCGTTTGTCGAGGCTGGTAAAATCCAGAAACGGAAAGCGCACCGCGCGCTTGACCTTCAGCGCCCGGTCGCCGGCGAGAAACACCGAGGCCGCATGGGTATCGATGCGGCGGACTTTCTCACTTTTGGCGCCATAGCTTGCCGGATCGGCCAGAAAGCCGAGCACCTCGTCCTGGTCTTTCTGGTCTTTCGCCGCGTCGTCCATGCCGTCGGGATACTGTTAGCAAGGGCTCCGTTCTGCTTTAGATAGTGCACCGATCCGACCGTGCCGTCATTGCGAGGCACGTAGTGCCGAAGCAATCCAGCCACGGGCACGCCGCCCTGGATTGCTTCGTCGCTTTGCTCCTCGCAATGACGGCAGCGTAAACCTAGCCCAGAACAGGGCAGGGGCCCAAAGGAGACGCCCATGCGCGCCAAGGACAATATGCGCTCCGCCGCCGAGGTTCTGGTCGACCAATTGCGCATCCATGGCGTGCGCCACGTCTTCTGCGTGCCGGGGGAAAGCTATCTGGCGGTGCTTGACGCGTTCCACGATGCCGATCTCGCTATCACCGTCTGCCGCCAGGAGGGCGGCGCCTGCATGATGGCGGAAGCCGTCGGCAAGGTGACCGGCCGGCCCGGCGTCTGTTTCGTCACCCGCGGCCCCGGCGCCACCAATGCCTCGCCGGGCATCCACATCGCGCGCCAGGATTCCTCGCCGCTCGTGATGTTCGTCGGCCAGGTGGCGCGTGAGATGCGCGAGCGCGAGGCCTTCCAAGAGGTCGACTACCGCGCCTATTTCGGCTCGATGACCAAGTGGGCGACCGAGATCGACGATCCGGCCCGCGTGCCGGAGATCGTGTCGCGCGCCTTTCACACCGCGGCGAACGGCCGGCCCGGCCCGGTCGTGGTCGGCATCCCCGAGGACATGCTGGTCGAGCGCATCGCGGTGCCCGATGCGCCGCCGTTCGCGCTGATCGAGACCTCGCCCGGCGATACCGAAATGGCGAAGTTCGCGCAGATGCTGGCCGGCGCCCGCGCGCCGATCATGTTGCTCGGCGGCAGCCGCTGGTCGCAGGCGGCCTCTGACGGCATCGGCCGCTTTGCGCAGAAATATGCGCTGCCGGTATGCACCACGTTCCGCCGCGGCCATTTGTTCGACGCGCTGCATCCCTGCTACGCCGGCGATCTCGGCATCGGTCCCAATCCGAAACTCATCGAGCGTATCAAGGCGGCTGATCTCGTCATCATGGTCGGCGGCCGGCTCGGCGAATTGCCGTCGCAGAGCTATACGCTGTTCGATATTCCCCGCCCGCAAATGCCGTTCGTCCACGTCCATCCGGGCGCTGAAGAGCTCGGCCGCGTCTATAGTCCGCATCTGGCGATCCACGCCACGCCAACCGCGTTCGCCGCGGCGCTTGACACTCTCGATCTGAAAGAGGCGCGCGGGGAGGCTGAGGCGGCGCATGCCGATTATCTGGAATGGACGGAAAAGCCCACCGAGCAGCCGGGCGGCGTCAATTTCGGCGCCGTCATGGTGTGGTTGCGCGAATATCTGCCGCCCAACGCCATCCTGTGCAACGGCGCCGGCAATTACGCGGCATGGATTCACCGCTTCTTCCGCTTCCGCCGCTTCGGCCAGCATGTGGCGCCGGCCTCGGGCTCCATGGGCTATGGCGTGCCGGCGGCGCTGGCGATGAAGCGTCTGCATCCCGACCGGCCGGTGGTGTGCCTTGCCGGCGACGGCGACTTTCTGATGAACGGCCAGGAATTCGCCACCGCCGTACAATACGGCGCGCCGTTCGTCACCATCATCGCCGACAACGGCATGTACGGCACCATCCGCATGCATCAGGAGCGCGAATATCCCGGCCGCGTCTCGGCGACGGAATTGCGCAATCCGGATTTTCCGGCCTACGCGCGCGCCTTCGGCGGCTTCGGCGTCTCGGTCGAGCGCACGCAAGATTTCCCGGAAGCGTTCAAGCAGGCTTCAGCCTCCGGCAAGCCGGCGATCATCCGCTTGGCCATCGACGGCGAAGCCATCACGCCGACGACGACGATCGCAAAAATTCGCGCCAAATCGCTGGCGGAGAAGAAGCGTTGAGGCGGAACGAATTCCAGGCTTGAGACGGGCAAAAGCACAGCGTCTGTCCGGCGATGAAAACTTCAGCCGATTGCGCCGCATCGGCGCCCGCGGCCGCGTCGTGATGCCGCTTTGGCGGCCCCAGATGTATCTTTCCGACAATTCAAAAAATGATACCATTCTTTTGGATCGGGAATGGCCTTTGGCTGAAATCTGGATCGTCTCCGCAAGCTCCCAAAATGGTTGCCGGCGGAAGGGTTTGGAATGCCGGCGGCTCGGGGATATTGTCACAGAAATGAACCGCTCCATTGAAACGTCAGACGGGAAAGATATTCTCGGTGTCGCCGTTCATGCGCTGACGCCGATCGCGGATTTTCGCGGCAGCCTGTCCGAAATCCATCGCGATGAATGGCTGTTGGGACCGCGTCCGGTGCAATGGGACTTTGTGGTCTCGCAGGCCAATGTTCTGCGCGGCGTTCACGTTCATCGGCTACGGTGGGACTATATCATCCCCCTTGATGGTCGCGGCATGATCGGGCTTGCCGACCTGCGCCGCGAGCAAAAAAGCTTCGGTCGGCGGCTGTTGATCGACCTGACCGGCGAAGCTCCCACCGTCGTGACGATTCCTCCGGGCGTCGCGCACGGCATCTACGCGCAAAGCCGGTTCCGATATCTCTACGGACTCACCGTCGCATGGGACGGGACCGACGAGGATTTGGGCTGCCGTTATGACGACCCGGCACTCGGACTGAAATGGCCGGCAGCAAACCCGATGGTCCTGCAACGTGACCTCGACTTGCCTGATTTTGCGACGCTGTCGCAGCAATACGATTTGGCGGTGCGAGGCGAGGCGATTATCGCAGACCAGCTGGCATGACCGCCGCCACCGTCCTCATTCCAACGCATGAGCACGTTGAACCGCTGCGCCATGCAGTCGCTTGCGTGCAGCGGCAAAGCCTGCAGGATTTCGAGTTGTTCATCGTCGGTGACGGCGTTGCCGATGCAACCCGCAGTGCCGTTGCCGAAATGTCGGCAAATGACGGCCGCATTCGATTTTTCGATTTTCCCAAGGGCCCACGCAAAGGCGAAATCCATCGCCACGCCGCCCTGCAGCATGCCACCGGCCATTTCGTCGCCTATCTCGGCGATGACGATTGCTGGATGCCCAATCATCTGGAGGTGCTTGGCGCGCTGCTCACGGACGCGGACTTCGGCCACACCTTGCAGGTGGGCGTCAAGAGCGACGGTCAGCTTCTGGTTTTGCCCGCCGACCTGGAAAACCCGGCATTCCGCAACCGCATGCTCACCGAGCTGTTCAACCGCTTTGATTTTACCTTCGCAGGTCACACGCTCGCGGCCTATCGTCGACTGCCGCACGGCTGGCGAACGACTCCCGCCGAGTTTCCCTGGACCGATCTCTATATGTGGCGTCAATTTCTCGCCGAGCCATGGTGCCGGGCGCGCTCAGTAATGATTCCGACCGGGATCAACACCTGGACACACCGGCGTCCACATCTTACCGATCGGCAGCGCGCCGAGGATTTGGCCCATTGGTGCGCACTGTCCGCCACGCCGGCATTCCGGGAAGATCTTTGGCGCCAGATCGCCAAGTGCTTTGCCGAGGAATCCGTCGCCTACGAACTCCAAGGTGTCGCCGAAAAATCTCGCCTCGAAACCGAACGCGCGCAGTTGGCAGCGCACTTGGCAGCGATCACGCAGTCGACCTCTTGGCGCATCACGCGGCCGCTGCGCCAGCTGCGACAACTGGCGATGCGGGCGCACATCGCGATTTAAGTTCAGTCCCGCCGGAGCGACGGCGTTCGCGACGATCCGCGCGACGGCAACACAATCAAAGCCCGAGGATTGAGACGGTCCAGGAGGCGACATCACGCCGCTACTCGCGAGTCGGCAATTAGGCTAGGCTGGTCGCAGAGCTGCCGGCGGAACATGCCGACTTCCGTGACATCAAAGGCGGCGACTTAGGCCCCGGCAGGCGAGCAATTCTGCAATACGTCGACATTGGGTTCTCGGGCACTTTCTGCGGGCGCTGAAGGCAGCCAAGCTTCTGGGAGATCGCAATGAAACTTCCCCGCCGCAGATTTCTGCATCTGGCAGCCGGCGCCGGCGCGCTGCCGGCTGTCTCGCGCTTGGCTTGGGCGCAAGACTATCCAACACGTCCGATCCATCTCATCGTCGGTTTTACGCCCGGAGCGGCATCCGATGTCACCGCGCGCCTCTTGGGCGAGGGCATGGGACAGCTGCTCGGCCAGCAAATCGTGGTCGAGAACAAGCCGGGCGGCGGATCGAGCATCGCCGCCGACTATGTCGCCCACGCGGCCAAGGACGGCTACACGCTGTTCCTGGCAGCCTTGTCCATCATCATCAACCAGATCATCAACCCCAATGCAGCCTTCGATTTGCAGCGGGATCTGGCGCCGATCACGCTGCTGTCTTCGGGGGCGGTGGTGCTAGTCACCAATCCCGACAGCGGCGTGCACAGCGTTGCCGAGCTCATCGCGCTGGCCAAGTCGAAACCCGGCCAAGTCCTCCATGCGACGGTGGTGGGCACCCTGCCGCACCTTGCCAGCGAGCTGTTTGCGCAGCGCGCCGGCATCAAATTCACCCAGGTGCCGTATCAAGGCAGCCCGCAGACGATCACCGACGTCATCGCCGGCCGCGCTTTGTGTACTTTCTCGCCGGCTTCGACCGTGGTCGGCCAGATCGCGGCGGGCAAGCTCAGGGCGCTGGCGGTCGCGGCCAACAAACGCTCCGACGCGCTGCCCGACGTGCCGACCATGGCGGAAGCCGGCATACCCGATTTCGACACCAGCCTCTGGTTCGGCCTATTGGCGCCCGCGGGCACGCCACGGCCGGTGATCGACAAACTCGCCGATGCCGCGCAAAAGGCGATCCATGCGCCGCAGACGGTGGCAACGCTGGCCAAGCAGGGCTTCACGCCGCTCGACGGCGGGCCGGATAAATTTGCCGACTACATTCGCAGCGAGACCGCGCGTTGGACCGCAGTCGCCGGCGCTGCCGGATTGAAAAGTTAGCGGTTTGCCGAAAAGAGCGCCGGCGCCGGCGGGTTCTTCACTGCGCCTTGATGCCGGCCGTCTTGATGGTCGGCCATCATGTCTCGATCTCGGCTTTTTGGCAGGCGTCAGCGCCGCCGGCGTCGGCTGCTCGCGCGGGTAGATGACCTGCCAGAGGATTTTTCCGCGCCAAAGGGCAAAGCGCGCTGCGACCGCATAGCCGAGCGTTGCTGGGGGATTTGAATCGTGGTTCACTTGTTGCGGCGCCTTGCCGATTCCATCCTGCGATTGGCCGATGCCCTATCGCCGCACCGAAAATGTCGCGCGCCGGCTTGCCGCCCGGCACGCAGCGATCATCGCCGCGGCGCGCGATGCGGCCAGCGAAGGCGGCATGGCAGCGGTGCAGATCGCGCCGGTGGCGGAGCGCGCCGGCATCGCCGCCGGCACGGTCTATCGCTATTTTCCGGGCAAGACCGATCTGGTCGCGGCGATGCTTGCGGAAATCTCCGAGCGTGAGATCGGCGCGTTGCGCCGCGCCGCCAGTGTCGCGCCGGGTCCGTTGTCGGCGCTGTCGGCGGCGATCATGACGTTCGCGGTGCGGGCGCTGCGCCACCGCCATCTCGCCTATGCGGCGATCGCAGAGCCGATCGAGGCCGAGCTCAACGCGGCGCGGCTGTCTTTTCGCAAAGCGCTGGCGGCCGAATTCGCGCGTCTCATCGCGGCCGCCGTCGCACATCTGCCGGAGCAGGACGCGGCGCTGAGCGCGGCCGCGCTGGTCGGCCTTCTGATCGAGGGGTTGATCGGGCCGCTGGCGCCGGATACCGCGGGCCGCGAGCGCGCCGTGGTGCAGTCGCTGGCGCTCGTTGCGCTACGCGCCCTCGGCGTCGCCGATGCGCGGGCGCGGGGGTTGGTGGTGCAGACAGTAGTCAGTAGTCAGTAATCAGAAGAACGACGTGATTTTTCTTTTTCTGATTACTGACTGCTGATCACTGATACCTGAAGTCAGTGCGCCATCAGCACCGGCACCGTCATCGAGCGCAGGATCGAGTGGGTCACGCCGCCGAGCACGAATTCGCGCAAGCGCGAATGGCTGTAGCCGCCCATGACCATGAAATCCGCGCCGCTGTCGGCGCGACAGCATACATCGTAGGATTGCAATCGTTTTCAAAAAGGGGCATTCTTGCACGATCGAAGCCGTGGTGCGGGAAATTAGGGCTGTGAACAATGGGGAATGACTCGGACCTAAAAGCCCTTGATAGGGCCGCCGGTGCGAGCAACAAGTTGCTGGGGCTCGTTGCCCGGCAGATCGTCAGCATATTTCGCGACCCTAATCTCCCGCGTGAACTAAAGCTCCTGCTGGTTCCGCTCTTTTTCATGGTGCCGTTGTATAGCTTAGTTATCCTCATTTTTGTCGGCAATGTTACCTATTGTATAGCGAGAAACGAGGAAATGCGTTTTGTTATTTACTTGATCTTTCTGGGCGTAACGACGCCTCTCGTTCTAGGGATGCTTCTCATTTACAACCTATTGTCAGATAAATATGTGAGCACTCACGATTTGAATGACCAGCTACAGACAGTAACGATCAAACGAGGCTCGCGCAGGCGGGTACCGGTTGGGCGTGATGACTGAGGGTCCCCGAAAATTTGCCTTCGTAAGCGGCAAAGGGGGGGTCGGTAAGACTGTCCTCGCTGCAAGTTTCGCCTTGCTCTCCAGCACTAAACATCGAACAGCATTAATTGACTTGGACTTTCAGAACCAGGGCGCCTCAGGTCTTCTCGCCAGCTATGTCAACCCTGGTTGCATAAACGCATTTGAGCTACTGCTGACGCGGTCAATCGACATCAAAAGACTTATTCAGGTGAGGGAGCAACTGTTTTTCATTCCTGCCTTTGACCCGAGTAAGACGGACCGATTTGGCTCGCAACCAGCATCCTCATCGTTTCAGTCGGCAAGTGTAGACAGCTTTGCTCGTATTCTTAATGATCTAATTGCCGTTGGAAATTTTGACGCGGTGATTGTCGATTGCCACGGCGGTTTAGATGATAATAGCTTTGCGGCTTTCATCTACAGTGATACTACATTTATTGTTACTGAGGCCGACAAAGTCACCTTCAATGGCACGCTTGAGTTGATGGATTTCTATGTAGAGCGAGCCGCCGCAATAAGCTCCGCCCGAGCCAAAAATTTTACCGCCAGCGAGATTCATAGAGAAGAAACAATCACGCAACGCGTTGCGCATGTCGAGGAGAACAAAATTAGATTTCTAATCAATCGAGTGTCTGATAAGTTTGGGTACAATGCTCTCAAAGATATTTTAACCCGGCAATTTGACGCTAATGTTCAATTCTTTCATGAAATGAATCAAGGTTTTTCCTTCTTCCCCAATGACCCGCTGTTGTCGGAAAGTTTTTCTGAATATCCGTTCTTTATCGAGCTTTTACCGGAATCCATTTTCTCGCAGAAGATGGAACTGCTTTATCGGCAGGTCACCGGAGCCGCGCCGATTGTTCAAGGGAGATCGCGCTTCTACAGGCTATTTGAGCGAGTCTCCCCAGTGAAATTGGACGAATCTTTGAGATCTCCATATGACATCAGGGTTCGCGCGGTGTTTTCATTTGTGGCGGTGGTGCAAGTTTTGATAATCCTGCTATTCTTACTTCTCGTGATCGCACTTCCTACGAAGTTGTTTGATCGGATGTCTGACAGTGAAGGGAAAGTGCTGGGCTCGCTCGCCTTAATTGGGCTTAGTGTATTTCTGCTGTATCTGACTCGCTTTAACCTACTGGTGGGAGGCTTTTTTCGAGATCGCTTGCGATATGAGTGGAGGTTGTATTCTCGGGGCGTGAGGCAAATGTCAATTGCTTTCACTTTGCGAATTTTTCGTGCATTCCTATTCCGGAGCACGCTTGTAGTTTGGGCATGTTTGTACTTTGCACTCAGTGTGGCGTACTTGGTGCTGGCTGTCGTGGTATGGCGCGGTGATTAGTGCGTCATTTCTGGAAATAGCGGCGGGGACGATTAAATAGAGGGACAGACAAAGGGCTGCCGCCTCAAGCTATGCAATCGTCGCGCGAATCGCTCGAATTCCGTCGAAACGGTGCGGGGCCGATTGACGTGGTAATGTGGACAAATCCATCACTAACAGTCAGTGCGCCATCAGCACCGGCACCGTCATCGAGCGCAGGATCGAGTGGGTCACGCCGCCGAGCACGAATTCGCGCAAGCGCGAATGGCCGTAGCCGCCCATGACCATGAAATCCGCGCCGCTGTCGGCGGCGTGGGACAACAGCGCGTCGGCGACATCGATATTGCCGCCGGGGATGCGCTTGACGTCGACTTTGAGCCCGTGCCGCGCCAGATGCTGGCCCATATCGGCGCCTTCGATCTCATCCTGCTTGCCGCGCTCATTGGTGACGATGACGACTTCGACCTTGCCGGCCTTTTCGAGGATCGGCATGGCGTCAGCGATGGCGCGTGCCGCCTGGCGGCCGCCGTCCCAGCACACCATGACGCGATCAAGCTTGAGCGGCGCTTTCTGGATATAGGGCACGACGATCATCGGCCGGCCGGATTGGAACAGGGTGCTTTCGGCGATCAGCTCTTCGACCTCACTGCCCTCGGGTTCGGGCTGGGCCACGATCGCGAGATCGAAGCGCCGGGCGATGCCGGCGAATTGGTCGCCGGCGCCGGCGGCGCTGGCGCTGAGCGTGACCGACTCGGCCGAAACGCCGGTGCGTGAGGTCGACGCGGCGAACCTGTCGATGGCGGCTTTCGCGGCGGCTTGATTGTCGGCCAGCTGCGTCTCGATGATTTCGGCCGGGATATAGCCGGTGCCCGAAATCGGCACGATCGGATCGAACACGAAGGCGATCCCGGCGATGTGCGCGCCAAGGGCATCAGCTACGGAAACGGCGTAGTCGCCGACGACCCCACCGTCCTCGCGAACGCTGAGATTGACGACAATGTCCTTGATCATGGCGGCGTCTCCTCGCTGGGCCGTGCGGCAAATATAGCGCCATTATGTCATGACCGACACCGATCGTTTTTTGCGCCAAATCAAGCCGCGGACATCTCGGGTGCGGCTATTTCTTCTTGATGCTGCCGTCGGCGTTGAACTGGCTGACATAGGCCCACAGATCGGCGACCTCCCGCTCGTTCTTGATGCCGGCGAAGATCATCTTGGTCCCGGGCACCTTGGCGCGGGGGTCCTTGATGTAGTCCTTGAACTGCGCCTCGTTCCAGACGATGCCGGAATTCTTGTTGGCGTCCGAATAGGAGAAATCGGGGACGCTGCCGGAATGCCGGCCGTCGAGGCCGTTGAGTTCGGGGCCGATCTTGTTCTGCGCATCGTCGCCGATCGCATGGCAGGGCAGGCATTTGTGGAACGAAATCTCGCCCTTGGCGACGTCCTGGGCGGACGCCGCATAGGCCGACGCAGCGAGAAACCCGGCCGCCACGATCAACGTCCTCAGCATCATCAAAAATTCTCCCTTTCGCCTGTGGTGCCGGTCGCGCCCATGCGGCCCAAAGAACGCGCCGCAGCCAAGCGGCCCCGGCGCAAGGTGTCAACGGCCAAAATAGCCGGCCAGCTGCGCACTTCGCCCCTTGGGCGCTTTTGCCCCATGAGACGCGGTACGGGCGGCCTTTTCCAGCTATAATGACAGTTGAGGAAACGCCGGAGTGGTTCGATGCCGGTTTTGATGCCGCTGTTCGACGACGCGGTGCTCAAGCGGCGCGCCGAGATTGTCGCAAGCCTGCGGCGCATCGTGCCGGGCGAGGGCGTGATCGCCGCGGACGAGGCGATGCGGCCTTACGAAAGCGATGGGCTCACCGCCTATCGCCAATTGCCCATGGTCGTGGTGCTGCCGGAGACCACCGCGCAGGTCGCCGCCGTGCTCGGCTATTGCCACCGCGAAGGCGTCAAGGTGGTGCCGCGCGGGGCCGGGACCTCGCTGTCGGGCGGCGCCTTGCCGCTCGGCGACGGCGTGCTGCTCGGCATGGCCAAGTTCAAGCGCATCCGCGACATCGACTTCGACAACCGCGTCGCCGTGGTCGAGCCCGGCGTCACCAATCTGGCAGTGACGCAGGCGGTCGAGCATGCCGGCTTCTATTACGCGCCCGACCCGTCGTCGCAGATCGCCTGCACCATCGGCGGCAATGTGGCGGAGAATTCCGGCGGCGTGCACTGCCTCAAATACGGCATGACCACCAACAATCTGCTCGGCTGCGAGCTGGTGTTGATGACCGGCGAGGTGGTGCGGCTCGGCGGCAAGCACCTGGATGCCGGCGGCTACGATCTGCTTGGCATCGTCACCGGCTCCGAGGGTCTGCTCGGCGTCATCACCGAAATCACCGTGCGCATCCTCAAGAGACCGCAGAGCGCGCGCGCGGCGCTGATCGGCTTCACCAAATCCGAGGACGGCGGCGAATGCGTCGCGCGCATCATCGGCGCCGGCATCATCCCCGGCGGCATGGAGATGATGGACCGGCCGGCAATCCATGCGGTCGAGGAATTCGTCCATGCCGGCTACCCGCTCGACGTCGAGGCACTGTTGATCGTCGAGCTCGACGGGCCGCGCGCCGAGGTCGATCACCTGCTCGAGCGCGTGCAAGAGATCGCCAATGCCTGCCGCGCGGTGAACTGCCGCGTCTCCAATTCGGAAGAAGAGCGCCTCTTGTTCTGGGCCGGCCGAAAGGCCGCGTTCCCGGCGGTCGGTCGCATCTCGCCGGACTATTACTGCATGGACGGCACTATCCCGCGCGCCAAATTGCCGCTGGTGCTGCAGCGCATGCAGGACATGTCGGCGAAATACGGCTTGCGCTGCGCCAACGTGTTTCACGCCGGCGACGGCAATCTGCATCCGCTGATCCTGTACGACGCCAACAAACCGGGCGAGCTCGAACGCGCCGAGCAATTCGGCGCCGACATTTTGCGGCTGTGCGTCGAGGTCGGCGGCGTGCTTACCGGCGAGCACGGCGTCGGCGTCGAAAAGCGCGATCTGATGCCGGCGATGTTTTCCGAGATCGATCTCAACCAGCAGCAGCGCATCAAATGCGCCTTCGACGACAAGAGCCTGCTCAATCCCGGCAAGGTGTTCCCGACGCTGCACCGCTGTGCCGAGCTCGGCCGCATGCACGTCCATGCCGGACGGGTGGCGTTTCCCGATATTCCGCGATTTTGAGTGGCGAAATCCGCAGCAGGGCTATTGTTCGCCGCGTCGCTCAAAATTCAGGACATTACAACGCCAATTCCCAACGACCGCGCCACTTTTGCCATGGCTCGGTCAAAGGTCAACAGCGAGCAACCGATGCGTCGCGTCATTGCGAGATGAAGCGCATCGGGCGTGCGCAGTGGAAAATCAAGCAGGCGTATCCACGTGGTGGCGCCGGCAATGTCGGTGCTGTCGAGATCGGTGAGCCTCATGTGGCGAGCGCACCAAATGTCGAAATTTGCGAACGCCGTTCGCGCTTCGCTGGCAAGCAGATCGCGGGTACGCACGCGGCGCGCTATCACTGAAGAGAATTCCGCACAGGACAAATTGCTTACGATCAGATCGTCATAGTGACCGGCGAGTGCTTTTTCCGCGCGCTCGTTGTGCGTATCATTGACAAACAGTGCGACGAGCACGTTTGCGTCAAGATAGACGCTCACGCCCATTCGTCGCGAATCTTTCTGACCGCGGTCACCGAATCCTCGCGCGGGGCACGGCGCCCCACCCGCCGTTGCCGCAGCCAATCGATCGCTTCCGATGTGACCGGCTTGACAGCAGGCGGTATTGGCCGCAATTCGACAACCGGCCGACCATGACGCGTAATAACCACGCCCTCGCCCTCGAGCGCGCGGTCGATCAGTTCGGAAAGGTTGTTCTTGGCGTCGGCGACGCTATGTTTGCCCATAATCCGGAAAATAGCTATATGATAGCTATTTGGCAAGCACAGGGTCGCCTTCGGATGGCTCCTTGCTTCCGGCATCGGCGCAATGACGTTGCTAGTGGATTACGCTTCGTTAAAGCGTCCCATATGGGTCAAAAACACCGACCATGAAATTCGGCCTGTTCAGCTCGGCGCAAGCCAACAGCAGCGATCTGCCCGCGGAGACAGGGCAGGGCTTTCGCGACTATCTCGATTTCAACGTCGAGGCCGAGGCACTCGGCTTTCAGTCGAGTTTTCTGGTCGAGCATCATTTCACCGGCTGGAACCAGGTGTCGGCGACCCTGATGCTCTTGACGGCGGCCGCCATGCGCACCACGACGCTGCGGCTCGGCTCGGCGGTGATCGTGCTGCCCTGGCACAATCCGGTGCTGCTCGCCGAGCAGGCGGCGACGCTTGATCTGATCTCCGGCGGGCGCTTCGATTTCGGCATCGGCAAGGGTTACCGGCACAGCGAGTTCAAGGGTTTCCAGATCGCGCCGGAAGAGGCCGAGGCGCGCTTCGAGGAGGCCGTCGAGGTGATGCGGCGGGCGTGGACCACGCGCCAGCGCTTCTCCCATCGCGGCCGCTTCTGGCATTTCGAGGACATCGTGGTCGAGCCGCCGCCGGCGCAGCAACCGTATCCGCCGTTGTGGGTGGCGGCCGGCAGCGAGCACTCGATCCGCCGCGCCGCCGCGCGCGGCTTCAACCTGATCCTCGATCAATATGCCAGCGCGGAGCAAATCGCCGAGCGCATCGGCTGCTATGGAGCCGAGCGCAAGGCGCAAGGTTTTGGCTTCGATCCGATGCAGGTGGCGGTGGCGCGCCAGCTTTACGTCGCCAGTGATGCAGCCGACAAGCGGGCGGCTCTGCAGCGCCAAGCCGCGTACACCCAGCGCACGGTCGATGTGTCGCGCAAGCCGGAGGGCAAGGGCGGCTCCCACGTGCTGGCCTATGCCGACAAAGCCGGCGGCACCGAGGAGCACGCGCTCTACGGCACGCCCGGTGAAATCTGCGAGAACCTTGAAGCTTTGCGGAAAGCCGGCGTGGCCTATGTGCTGCTCACCGTCGCCGGCGGCAGCGCGCAGCTGCGCCGCTTTGCGCGCGACATCATGCCGGCCTTCGCCGCCCTCGTTGCCGACGCGGCGGAATGATCGCGCCATGGCCGACACGCTGAAACCACGCGACGCCGCCGAGGTCGAGCAGGCGATCTGTGCGGCGCTCGCCGACGGCAAGACGCTCGAAATCGTCGGCCACGGCACCAAGCGCGCCATCGGCCGCGCCGCGCAATGGGACGCGACGCTCGATCTCGCCGCGCTCACCGGCGTCACGCTCTACGAGCCGGAAGAGCTAGTGCTGTCGGCGAAAGCCGGCACGCCGCTTGCCGAGATCGAGGCGCTGGTCGCGGCCAGCAAACAGGAGCTCGCCTTCGAGCCGATGGATTATGCAGCGGTACTCGGCGGCACCATGGGTGCGGCAACCATCGGTGGCGTGCTGGCGGCGAACGTGTCGGGCCCGCGCCGCATCAAAGCCGGCGCCGCTCGCGATCATTTCCTCGGCTTTTCCGCCGTGTCCGGCCGCGGCGAGACGTTCAAGTCCGGCGGCCGCGTGGTCAAAAACGTCACCGGCTACGATCTCTGCAAGCTGATCGCCGGCTCATGGGGCACGCTCGCCGCCATGACCGAGGTGACGATCAAGACATTGCCGCGCGCCGAGACCGAAGCGACGGTGCTGGTGCAAAACCTCGACGACGTCGCGGCAGGCAAAGCCATGGCCGCGGCCGCCGGCTCATTCGCCGATGTTTCGGCGGCGGCGCATCTGCCGGCCATTGCGGCAGCACGAATTGCCGAGATTGCCGCCGCACAAACGGCGGCGACCGCGTTCCGCCTCGAAGGCGTCGCCCCTTCAGTCGCGGAGCGCAAGTCTGTGCTGGAGAAGGTGTTGGCGCCGTTCGGTGCGCTCGGTTCGCTCGACGAGGCGGCATCGCGGTCGCTGTGGCGTGCCGTCCGCGACGTGGAACCGTTCGCGGCGGCCGGGCCGGCGGGCAAGCGCGATCTTTGGCGCGTCTCGACGGCGCCGAGCCACGGCCCAAAGGTCGGCCGCGCCCTTGCCGCCGAAGCCGACGCCGAGCTGGTTTACGACTGGGCCGGCGGTTTGATCTGGGCGGCACTGCCGGCCTCCCACGACGCCTGCGCGCCGCTGGTGCGCAGCGCCGTCGCGGCCGCCGGCGGCCACGCCACGCTCATTCGCGCGCCGGCCGCCGTGCGCGCCGCGGTCGAAGTTTTTGCGCCGGAAGAGCCCGCGCTTGCCGCGCTGACGGCACGGGTGCGGGCAGGTTTCGATCCGCAGGGCGTCCTCAATGCCGGACGCATGTGGGCGGGCGTGTAGCCATGCAGACCAATTTCACCCTGGCGCAGCTTGCCGATCCGAACATCGCCGCATCGGAGAAAATCCTGCGCGCCTGCGTGCATTGCGGCTTCTGCACCGCGACCTGCCCGACCTATGTGCTCGACGGCAACGAGCTCGATTCGCCGCGCGGCCGCATCTACCTGATCAAGGAGATGCTGGAGCACGACCGGCCGGCGACGGCGGACGTCGTGCTGCACATCGACCGCTGCCTGTCTTGCCTTGCCTGCATGACGACCTGTCCGTCCGGCGTGCACTACATGCATCTGGTCGACCATGCCCGCGTCCATATCGCTAACACCTATGAGCGCCCGCTGAGCGAACGAGCGCTGCGTGCAGCACTGGCTTGGCTCTTGCCCTATCCGCAGCGCTTCCGGCTGGCGCTCTTTGCGGCGCTGCCGGCAAAGCCGTTGGCGCCGCTCCTCGAGGCGATCGGGCTTAAGCGGCTCGCCGCCATGCTCCGCCTGGCGCCCTGGCGGGGGCCGCAGCGCCCGCGCGGTCCGCAGATCTTCCCGGCGGCAGGCGCGCGCAAAGGCCGCGTCGCCTTGCTCGCCGGCTGCGTCAATGACGTGCTGGCGCCCCGGATCAACGCCGCCACCATCGCCGTGCTGACGCGCCACGGCATCGAAGTGGTGCTGGCGCAAGGCGCCGGCTGTTGCGGCGCCATGGTCCAGCATATGGGCCGCGAGCATGAGGCGCTGGCCCAGGTGCGCGCCAATATCGACGCCTGGACCGCCCTCGAAAACCTCGACGCCATCGTCATCAACACCTCGGGCTGCGGCACCACGGTGAAGGATTACGGTTTTATGCTGCGGACCGATCCGGCCTACGCCGCGAGCGCCGCCCGTGTCGCCGGCCTCGCCAAGGACGTTTCGGAATATCTCGCCACGCTGCCGCTCGAGCCCGCCCAAGCCGTGCCGCAACTGACCGTGGCGTACCATGCGGCGTGCTCGTTGCAGCACGGCCAGCGCGTCATCCGGCAGCCGAAGGAGCTGCTCGCCAGGCTGGGCTTCGCGGTCAAGGACGTGCCGGACGGTCACCTGTGCTGCGGCTCGGCCGGCACCTACAATATTTTGCAGCCCGACTTTGCAAGAAGGTTGCGCGAGCGCAAAGTCGGGACTATCGAGAGATTGCGACCTGATGTGATCGCGGCGGGCAATATCGGCTGCATCACGCAGATCGCCGCGGGCACGGAACTTCCAACCGTCCATACGGTCGAGTTGATCGATTGGGCTACCGGGGGGGCATGTCCACCCGCACTCCGGGCGTATCGGCCGCATCCGCCGCTGCGTCCAGCCACGGCCGCGGGCTGAGCGCCGCGCTCGGCCGGCATCGTGGCACCGTTGCGGTCTCCCATCACATCCATGGGGACCGAGCCAATTTCATGGGCTAGCAAGATCGGGAGGTCGATCATGGCGAAGAAAGCAAAGGCGAAGAAAAAACCGGCGAAGAAGAAAAAGGCGGCGCCGGCCCGCAAAAAGAAAAAGGTCGTAAAGTACGCAAAGAAGCCGGCTCCGAAGAAGAAGAAAAAGCCTGCCCCCAAGCCGAAAAAGCCGACCTTGAACCCGCAACCTCTTCCGCCAGCGCCGCCTCCTGAACCGCCGGCCGCGGCCCCGGCTCCGACGTCAAGCGGCCCCGGCGGCACCGGCAGCACCGGCGGCTAGACGCGTTTCGCTCAAATCGCACGACGCGGCGTTCGGCACTCGCCTGACGCCGCGTTCAAGCGCGCCGGTCTGCATTGCCTGCATTGCAACGGCCCGGCGAGACCAATAGCATTGGCGGCACATAAGGATGGCTGGCGCGTTGACGCCGGTCCGAGGCCGGTCATGGCCGGCCGCTTCGCTTTCCGGGAGGTGCGTTATGCCGACCTACAATATCCTGCTGATGGGCGCGTCCTACGGCTCGCTGCTCGCCTCAAAACTCCTGTTCGGCGGCCATAAGCTGCATCTGGTCTGCCTGCCGGCGGAAGCCGATCTGATCAATGCCGAGGGCTTTCGCGTGCGCCTGCCGGTGCGCGGCCGCAAGGATCCGGTCGTCCTCGATTCGCGCAAACTGCCCGGCGCCGTCACCGCCGGGCCGGCCGCGGGCGTCAATCCCAAGGACTACGATCTGGTCGGTCTGTGCATGCAGGAGCCGCAGTACCGCTCGCCCGGCGTGCGCGAACTGCTCGATGCCGTGGCGAAATCGCGCGTGCCGTGCATGTCGATCATGAACATGCCGCCGCTGCCCTATGTCAAACGCATCCCCGGCCTGAACTACGACGCGCTCAAGCCGGCCTATACCGACCCGACCGTCTGGGACTCGTTCGATCCGAAAACCATCACGCTCAACAGCCCCGACCCGCAGGCGATTCGCCCGCCGGACGAGAAGGTCAACGTGCTGATGGTGACGTTGCCGACCAATTTCAAATGCGCGCGGTTCGATGACGAAAAATCGACCGCGATCCTGCGCCAGTTGCAGGACGAGATCGAGGCGATCCGTTATGACCCCGGCGACGGCACCAAGATCCAGCTGCCGGTGAAGCTGAAAGTGTACGATTCGATCTTCGTACCGCTGGCCAAATGGGCCATGCTGCTCGCCGGCAATTATCGCTGCGTCACCAAGGACGGCATGCGCACCGCCCAAGAGGCGGTGTGGAGCGATCTCGAAACCTCGCGCTCGGTCTACAATTTCGTGTTCGACCTTTGCGTCAAGCTCGGCGCCAAGCCGGAAGACCTGGTGCCGTTCGAGAAATATGCTGCCGCCGCGCAATCGCTGACCCGTCCGGCGTCGGCGGCGCGCGCTTTACAAAACGGCGCGCCCAATATCGAACGCGCCGACAAGCTGGTTCAGCTCATCGCCAAGCAGAAAGGCTTGAGCCACCCGGCGATCGACGCGCAGGTGGCGCTGGTAGACTCCCGGCTCGAGGCCAATCGCAAGAAGGCTGCGGCGTAAGCAGCCCGAATTGGCGCTACCGGACTTCGACGTCCTGCCAGAAGCCGAATCGGCCGCCGACCGCGCTCATCTCCGGCCGCGGCGCCTCGTAGGACCAGGCGGCGCGCGGGTGGCGCTTGCCATCGACGACCACGTCATAGAACTGCACGCCATGGGGGCATTTCAGGTCGTCCGCGGTCTTTGCGGTCTTTTGCAGCCAATCCATGCGCACCGCGCCGGGTGGAAAGTACTGATAGCCCTTGCAATCGATGACATCGTTGCTCTGGGCAACGACGTGGCCGTCGACAACTGCCTTCATGATCTGCGTCTCCTGTGCCGCAGCCACGCCCGGCGTGGCTCATCCAAGCAAAACTAAGCGCCGCGACTGCCCGATCAAGGCCCAAGTGAGGAGCCAAGGCGCGGACGATTATCCACAGCAGGGCGGACCGGGCCGGCGGCGGTCGGGATTTGCAGCCTCGCCGCACCGAAAAATGCCGAGGTCAAGGGGGATAGTGCCCTAAAAGTGTAGCGCTCGCGCCACACTCACTAACATAATGTGAAATTGGGCCAAAAACGCATAAAAAGTCGGCAGTTGCTGCAGTTTTGGACTTGGCTGATCGGCCTCTGCACTGAAAAATTCGACCATGTCAGTTACGAGTTCGCTTTGACTGAACAGGTGCTGTAGCCGGCCTTCGGGGACATCGTCGTCCGGTACAGGGGACAACAGGGGCTTACAATGAAAAAGGTAGCTTATTCACTAGTGCTGGCGGCGGGATTGGCGTCCTCTTCCGTCATGGCAGCCGATATGGCCGTGAAGGCTCCGCCGCCTGCGGCTCCGCCACCGTCACCATGGGACATCGTGGTCACCGCGGCCTTGATGACCGACTACAATTTCCGCGGCATCACCCAGTCCAACCACAAGCCGTCGACCCAGGCCGGCTTTGAGACGCGCTACAACTGGAACGCCAACTGGCAGAGCTACGGCGGCATCTCCGGCGAGAGCATCAACTTCCCGAACAACGCGGCCGCGGAAATCGACTTCTACGGCGGTATCCGCCCGACCTTCGACAAGCTCGCCCTCGATTTCGGCGCCTGGTACTATTATTACCCGGGCGGCCAGTGCTTCAACACGGCGGCCCTTTGCACCAGCCTTGGCGGCGGCCCGGCCATAGCGCCATTCGCGGTGCCGGGCACCCTGACAGATCCGCTCGGCTTCCCGAACGTCGCCAAGCAGAACGCCAGCTTCTGGGAAGTCTACGGCAAGGGCACCTACACGGTGAACGACAACTTCAACTTCGGCGGCAGCGTCTGGTATTCGCCGTCGGTCGTGAACACCGGCGCCTGGGGCGTCTACTACGCCGGCAACGTCACGCTGACCGCGCCGACCACCTGGTTCAGCAACGGCATCGGCATGTATGCCTCCGCCGATGTCGGCTACTGGAACCTCGGCACCAGCGACGCGTTCTACGGCGTGCCGGCTTTCCCGGCCGGCGTGAAGTACACCAGCTACGCCAACTGGGACGCCGGCCTCGGCATCACCTGGAAGGTGCTCACGCTTGACCTGCGTTACTACGACTCGAACCTGACCAAGGCGCAGTGCAACGTGTTCACCAGCGCGCAGAATGCGACGTTCTCGCCGGCCAATGTCACGCTGCAGAACCCCGGTGGCCTCGGCACCAACTGGTGCAGCGCGGCCTTCATCGCCAAACTCTCGGCTTCGGTGGACTTCGCTTCCAACCTGAAGTAAGCGGCTGAACTCGCAAACTGACGCGGCCGGTGGCGGAAACGCCGCCGGCCTTTTCGTTTTGGGATGTTGCGACTGGATTGCTTCGCTTGCGCTCGCAATGACGTTCTATTCAGCCGCCGAGACCAGCGGCACGTCGCGCACGTCGTAGCGGTTCTGCTCGCGGACGAAGGCGACGCGGCGGCGATGAAAGGCGCCGAGCGTCGAACGATGGCCGATCGAGACGATCGTGGCGCCGGGGAGCCGCTCCTGCAGCAGGCGGTACAGCATCGCCTCGGCCGCTTCGTCGAGCGCCGCGGTCGCCTCGTCAAGCAGCAGAAAATCCGGCGCGTGAAGCAGCGCGCGCGCGATGGCTAAGCGCTGTTGCTCGCCGCTCGAAAGCATGCGGTTCCAGTGCGCCTCCTCGTGCAGCCGGGGAATCAATCCCGGCAAACCGACCGCGGTGAGCGCATCCTCAAGGCGCGCGTCGTCGAAGGTGCCGGCCCGGGCCGGGTAGGTGATGGCGGCGGCCAGCGTCGCTACCGGGAAATACGGCCGCTGCGGCACCAGCATCACCTTGGCGTCCATCGGTACGGTGACGCGGCCCGTTCCGAACGGCCAGATGCCGGCAAGCGCGCGGAACAGCGTCGATTTGCCGGCGCCCGACGGACCGGTGACCAGCACCCGGTCCCCGGCCTTGAGCGCGATGTGATCGGCATCGACCAGCGGCGTGCCATCGGGCAGCCGGACGGCGAGATGGTCGATGGCGACCGCGTTTGCGCCTTCGCGCGGCACGACTTCGATGACCGGCGGCGTCAGGGCCGCGGCGCGGCCGGCTTCGATCGCGCGCTCGAACCCCGACAGCCGCGTCACCACCGCCTGATACTCGGCGATCGTTCGATATGTAGTGACGAAATAGGATAGCGCGGTCTGCACGCTGTTGAAGGCCGATCCGGTTTGCATCAGACCGCCGAGCTGCATGGCGCCGGAGAAATAAGCCGGGCTCACCATCACATAGGGAAAGATCACCGAGGCCTGCGAATAGCTCTGGGTGAAGAACAAGAGCTTCTTCTGCCGCTGCATGATGGCGATCCAATTCGACACCACGCTGCCAAAGCGGTCGAGGTGACGCTCGCGTTCGGCGGCTTCGCCGTGCAGCGAGGCGATCTGCTCGGAATTCTCGCGCGAGCGAACCAGGTTGAAACGGAAATCGGCTTCGAAACGCTGCTGCCGGAAATTGAGCGTAATCAGCGGCCAGCCGAGCCAATGCGTGAAGCCGGTGCCAATCACCGCATAGATCAACGCCGCCCAGACCAGATAGCCCGGAATGACGAACGGCAGGCCGAACAGGTGCACCGGCGCGGCGTCGGACAATCTCCACAAGATGACGATGAACGATCCGAGCGTGACGCAGGCGTTGAGCAAGCCGGTGCCGATCGACAGCGTGTTCTGCACGAACAATTGTAAATCTTCAGCGATACGCTGATCGGGGTTGTCGGCGGCATCGCCGAGCAATTGCATGCGATAATGGTTCGCGGTGTTGAGCCATTGCCGCAGATAGGTCTGCGTCATCCAGCGCCGCCAGCGGATCTGCAGCCACAGATTCAGGTAATTCTGGTACACCGCGAGCACGGTGTAGATCGCCGCGATCGCGCAAAAGAACAGGATGGCGCTGACGAAGGCGCTGAAATTTCGATCCTGCAGGGTGTTGTAAAATCGATTGTACCATTCGTTCAGGATCACCTGGATGGCCACGAGCGACAGCTCGATGGCGACGACCGCGCCGAGCAGGAGCCGGCCCGCCCAGCGGTCCTCGGAGCGGTAATAGGGAGCGGCCAGCCGCCAGATCGTGGCCAGGGTCGAGACCAGATTTTTCACGAAAAACCTCCGACGTGAAGGAGAGGAGCGCGGTGCAATGCGGAACAATCGACGCGCACCGGCGCGGTTTCACAGGCTGCAATGGCCAAAGCCGTATTGGTGCGTTGCAATATCACAAACCTATCCGGCGCGCGATATGGGTTGCCGATGGCGCGATAGGCGACGCGGCGCGGAAACCGGCGCGATGTTGTGGGGCGCGACGACGGCCAATCTTGCTTTCTTCGCATCGGCAGGCGCATTCTGGCGTGCCGCTCGTTCGGCCTGAGGACCATTAAAAATCGCTCACAAGTCCTAGCTGGGAGGGACTGTCCATGTTCACGCAAATTCTCGATCCGACCGGAAACCTGTTAGTGACCTGGTTGGTCGCGCTCATTCCGGTCGTGCTGCTCTTGTTTCTGCTCGCGGGCTTGCGCATGTCGGCGTGGCTCGCGGTGCTGATCGGTTCTATTGTCACGTTTCTGCTCGGGCTGTGGGTCTGGAAGATGCCGTTCGACGATGGGCTGCGCGCCTATCTTTACGGCTCCGCCACCGGCGTTTGGAACGTCGACTGGATCACGTTTTGGGGAGTGATGCTGTTCAACACCCTGGTCGCGACCGGCGCCTTCGACAAGCTGCGGCGCTGGCTGATCCAGCAGGGAACCCGCGATGTCCGGGTGCAAACCATCCTGTTCGCCTGGGCATTCGGCGCGCTGCTCGAAGGCCTGGTCGGCTTCGGTTATCCGTGGGCCTTCGTCGCGCCGATCCTGATCACGCTCGGCATCCCGGCGCTCGACGCCATCCGGGTCGCGGCCATCGCCAACAACGCGCCGGTGTCCTACGGCGCGCTGGGTGCACCGATCATCGCGCTCGCCGCGGTGACCGGCATGCCGCTGTTGGCGCTCGCCGGTTCGGTCGGCAAGATCGTGGCGATCCTCGCGTTATTGCCGCCGTGGATCCTGCTCTATCTGGTCAGCGGCAAGGAAGGCATGAAGGGCGCCTGGCCGCTCGCTATCGTCGGCTCGCTCGGTTACATCGCCGGCCAATTGCCGACCTCGATCTATCTCGGGCCGTATCTGCCCGACGTGATCGGCGCTATCGTCTGTTTTGCCTGCCTGTTGCTCCTGCTGAAGGTCTGGCGACCGGCGCAAACCCTTGGCTATGGCGGCGTGCCGGTGACGGCGGCGCAGGAAGCTCAGGCCGAAGGCCACGGGCTGTCGGCCGGTGAGGTGTTCCAGGGCTGGCTGCCGATCATCGTCCTTATCGCGGTCGTCGTGGCCTGGACCGGGCCGTGGTCAAAGCTGCCCGGCATCGTCGCGCTGCATTACCAGGTCAACGCCGCGTCTTCGCTCGCGCCGGGCGCGACCATTGCGGCGATCTTCAACTGGACGCCGTTCGTCGGCGGCAGCGCGATCCTGGCGTCGTGGATCATCGTGGCGCTGCTGTTGCGGGTGAACGGCACGCAGCTCGCCGAGATCTGGAAGAAGACCTGGTCGCAGATGTGGGGCGCTTGCCTGGTCGGCGTCTTCATCTTCGGCTTGGCTTACGTCTTCAACTTCTCGGGCATGGCGGGCTCGCTCGCCAAGGCCTTCGCCGAGATCGGGCCATTCTTCATCATCGTCGCGCCGATCCTCGGCTTCATCGGCGTCGCCTTGTCCGGCAGCAACACCTCGACCAACGCCATGTTCGGCAAATTCCAGGCGCTGGTCGGGCAATTGCTCGGCTTCCCGCTAATGCTGCTGCCGACCTTGAACTCGGTCGGCGCCGAGATCGGCAAGCCGATCGCGCCGCAGACCGCCAGCGTCGGCGTGTCGACCAGCGAGTTCGTGCGTAACGAGGGCGAGGTGATCCGCCACAATTTCGGCTGGACCATCGTGCTCCTCGTCTATCTCGTGCTGATCGGGGTGGCTTGTTACCTGTTCTTCCCCGGCATCGCGGTGCTGCCGAAGGCGTAAGCGCCGGTGGGCGTGCGAATGGCGAAATAGCGAGTGGCGAATGGGGGCAGTCCTTCCATTCGCTATTCGCCATTCGCCTCCTGCTGTTGCATTCGCCCCTAGCCTTTCCACGCGCAATTCGCTATTCGCCATTCGCGATCCCGCTCGATCGGAGTGACGATGGTCTGCCGGTTTTGCGTCCTCGTTGCCGTGCTGCTGCTCGGTCCGCCCGGGCTCGCCGGCGCCGCCGAAAACGCATTTCCGTTCGGCACTGAACTGATGCTCGACGTCGAGCCGCTCTATGGCTCAAAGCGCGTGCCGATGCTGGAGATCGAGGACAACGGCAGCGCGGCGATCGATCTGTGGTGCTCAAGCGTGCATGCGTCCGCCACCGTCGGCGAGACTTCCATCACCATCGTCGCCGAGCCGGCCCGGCCTGGGCAGTGCACGCCGGAACGCCAGAGCGGTGACGAGACCTTGCTGGCGGCGCTGTCGCAGGTCACCAATTGGCGCCGCGACGGCGACGTCATCGAACTGATCGGCCCGACCACGCTGCGCTTTCGCGCGATGACCAATTGATTGACCGGAGCATCGCGATCCTGCCGCCCTCGACCCCGGAGACGACAATGCTGCGCCGGCTCATCCCCTGCTGGCTCGCTGTTGCGGTTCTCGCGAGCAGCCTGCTTGCCGCGGGTGCCGTCGAGCCCGTTTTTCCGTTCGGCAGCGAGTTGATGCTCGACGGCAAGCCGATGCGCGGCACCAAGCGCCTGCCGTCGCTGTCGATCGAGCAGGACGGCACGGTAGCGATCGACTTGTGGTGCGGCAGCCTGCGCGGCCGCGCCGATGTCGGCAACGGCACTATCGCCATCACGCCCGGCGAGCGCGACAACGCGCAATGCGGCGCCGACCGCATCGCCGGCGACGACGATCTGTTGGACGTGCTGGTGCACATGACCAATTGGCGCCGCCGCGGCGACGTGATCGAGCTCTCCGGCACAACGACGCTGCGCTTCCGTCTGATGACCAATTGACGCAGCGTCGGCCGCTTATCGCGGCCGAAACTCGACGCCGATGCGATTTTGCCCGTGCCAGATCGCTCGGCACGACCGGGTGGTCGGGCCATGGTCGATCTGCAAGTCGAAGGTCGGCGGAATGCCGATGACGCTTGCGACCTGCAGGCAGGCCCCGGCCTCGGACAGATTGCGCACCACGCAATCGATGACGGAACGGCGGTCGTTGAGCAGGATCTTGCCTTCGCGCAGCACCCGGTGCCGCGCCACTTTGCGGCGTTCTTGCATGGTCCGCCTCCTTACACCCGGAAGACCATCGTCAAGCACGGCCAGCTTGAACGTCCAGTATTACTAAAATCTGAGATTAGTGCCGCTTTCGCCGACAGCGTGAATGCGGGCTTGCCGTCAAAGCGCAAAATTGCGCAGCAATGTCATTGGTTCATTTACCACTACCAACGGGATGCAACGCAGTTCTGCCGTAAGACGGCCAGGAGCAAAGGCCTGTCGATCCAATCGGAGGTTGCAGGATGTAATATTTCATATTGTCGCAAAAGAGTTGTATCGTAGGAATTCGTGCGGCGCGCGAGGACGCTGCGCACATTCATGAAGGGAGGACATATGATCATCTCCGCACAGAGCAGCGGCAGCCAGAGCACGAACAACAGCGCGTGGACGGCGATGCCGGGCCTTTCGCTCACGATTCCGGGCGCAACCGGCGACACGGTTTTGTTGATTCTCAACGTGCCCAACCCTTATGCCTCCGGCAACAATTATCCCGGCGGCAATTTCGGTATCCAGGTCAACGGCACGCTGCAGCCGGCGATCGCCAGCTTCACCTACAACGAACAGAACCCGCCCAGCACAGGGCGCATTCCGACCACGCTGTGCGTCCCCTTCCTGGTGAACAGCAAGGATCCTTCGGTTGTCACGGCGGTGTGGTCGAACGTTCGCGGCTCCACCGTGCACATCGACAGCCCGGCCACGCTGTCCGCGGTTTTCTGACGCCAACGGCGAGCGCACGACAAAACAAAAAAAGGGCGCGGTTTGCACCGCGCCCTTTCGTCATTCGATCGCCGACGGGACTAGAAGCCCATGCCGCCCATGCCGCCGCCACCGCCCGGCATCGCCGGCATGGCGGGCTGATCCTTCGGCACTTCGGCGACCATGGCTTCGGTCGTCACCAGGAGGCCGGCGACGGAAGCGGCGTCCTGCAGCGCGGCGCGCACTACCTTGGCCGGATCGACGATGCCCTTGTCGAGCATGTCGACATAGTCCTCGGTCTGCGCGTCGAAGCCGTAGGTCTCGGACTTGTTCTCCATGATCTTGTTGACCACGATTGAGCCCTCGACGCCGGAATTCTCGGCAATCTGGCGCAGCGGCGCTTCCAAGGCCTTGAGCACGATGTTGATGCCGGCTTGCACGTCGGCGTTGGAATTGTGCAGCTTGCCGATCGCCTTCTTGGCGCGCAACAGCGCCACGCCGCCGCCCGGCACGATGCCTTCCTCGACCGCGGCGCGGGTGGCGTTGAGCGCATCCTCGACGCGGTCCTTCTTCTCCTTGACCTCGACTTCGGTGGCGCCGCCGACGCGAATCACCGCGACCCCGCCGGCAAGTTTTGCGAGCCGCTCCTGGAGCTTCTCGCGGTCGTAGTCGGAGGTGGTCTCCTCGATCTGCGCCTTGATCTGATTGACGCGGGCTTCGATGTCCTTCTTCTTGCCGGCGCCATCGACGATCGTGGTCTTCTCTTTCTCGATGATGACTTTCTTGGCGCGGCCGAGCATGGCAAGCGTCACGCTTTCGAGCTTGATGCCGAGGTCCTCGGCGATGAGCTGGCCGCCGGAGAGAATGGCGATGTCCTCCAGCATGGCCTTGCGGCGATCGCCGAAGCCCGGCGCCTTCACCGCTGCGACCTTCAGGCCGCCGCGCAGCTTGTTGACCACGAGCGTCGCCAGCGCCTCGCCTTCGATGTCCTCGGCGATGATGAGCAGCGGCTTGCCCGACTGCACCACCGCCTCGAGCACCGGCAGCATCGCTTGCAGCGCCGAGAGCTTCTTCTCGTGCAACAGCACGTAGGCGTCTTCGAGCTCGGCCACCATCTTCTCGGCATTGGTGATGAAGTAGGGCGACAGATAGCCGCGATCGAACTGCATGCCCTCGACGATCTCGACTTCGGTGTCGAGCGCCTTGGCTTCCTCCACCGTGATGACGCCCTCGTTGCCGACCTTCTGCATCGCTTCGGCGATCATCTTGCCGACATTGGTATCGCCGTTCGACGAAATGGTGCCGACCTGGGCGACTTCCGCCGAGGATGCGACCTTCTTCGAGCGCTTCTTGATGTCCTCGACCACGGCCGACACCGCGGCGTCGATGCCGCGCTTGAGATCCATCGGATTCATGCCAGCGGCCACCGACTTGGCGCCTTCCTTGACGATTGCCGCGGCGAGCACCGTCGCGGTAGTGGTGCCGTCGCCGGCCATGTCGTTGGTCTTCTGCGCCACTTCGCGCACCATCTGCGCGCCCATGTTCTCGAACTTGTCTTCGAGCTCGATCTCCTTGGCGACGGTGACGCCGTCCTTGGTGATGCGGGGAGCGCCGAACGACTTGTCCAGCACGACGTTGCGGCCCTTGGGGCCGAGCGTGACTTTCACCGCATTGGCGAGCGTCTCGACGCCGCGCAGCATGCGCTCGCGGGCGTCGCCGGAAAATTTTACGTCTTTCGCAGCCATAGTGTTTGTTTCCTTGGATTGGGATGTCAGAGATGGGATGACGGACGACTGACGACGGACGACAGATGAAGAAGCGGAGCTTTGCTGTTCTGTCGTCTGTCCTCCGTCGTCCGTCGTCTGCTCAGGCGATCACGCCCATGATGTCGGACTCCTTCATGATCAGGAGCTCGTCGCCGTCGAGCTTGACTTCGGTGCCCGACCATTTGCCGAACAGCACGCGGTCGCCGGCCTTGACGCCCATCGGCGTGAGCTTGCCGTTCTCGTCGCGGCCGCCGGGGCCGACGGCGACGACTTCGCCCTCTTGCGGCTTTTCCTTCGCGGTGTCGGGAATGATGATGCCGCCCTTGGTCTTTTCCTCGGCATCGATACGCTTGACGACCACCCGGTCATGGAGCGGCCGGAATTTTAGCTTCGCCATTGTTTACCCTCGTCGCCGCGCTCAAAGCGGCATTGGCGTTGGACAGAAAGTTGTTGTTTTGCAGTGCATTAGCAGTCTTATCGGCTGAGTGCCAATAAGCTGCCGCGGACATAGGGTGTGCGCCACCCGCTGTCAAGCCGCGCGCCTCGCCATGCTTTACGCCGGCGGCGTTATTGCCGTGGCTTGCGCCGTCATAATGTCTATTCTGAGCGGGTAACCGCCGGGCCGGGCGGGGAGGGGAAACAGCACAATGCGCGCGCTCAATCTCGAGCAAGCCAACACCATCATTGCCGCGACTTTCGCCAAAGCAAAAAGGGAGCGCTGCCGGCCGATGAGCGCCATCGTGCTCGACGCCGGCGGCCGGGTAAAGGCGTTCCAGAAACAGGATGGCGCCTCGATGCTGCGCTTCGAGGTCTGCTACGGCAAGGCTTACGCGTCGCTGGCGCTGGGGCGGCCGTCGAAGCTCGTGCTGGCCAAGGCGAACGAGAAGCCGCTGTTCATGCAATCGATCGAAAACCTCGCCGATTACCCGCTATTCCTCGAAGGCGGCGGCCAACTCATCCGCGACGCGGCGGGCGAGGTGATGGGCGCCATCGGTGTCACCGGCGACGCCAACGAGATGGACGACGTCTGCGCCATCGCCGGCATCCATGCAGCGGGGCTGCGCGCCGACAGCGATTTCTTCCACGACCCCGAGCAGATGCGGGCCTTGAGCATCCACAAATCGGCGCCGTTGAAGGACCCGCGCAAACCGGCGCGGTCGAGCGGCAAGACGGCACGTGCGGTTCCTGGCGGCCGCAACGGCGCGCGCAACCGGCCGGGCGCCCAAGCCGCCAAATCCGGGCCCTAATGTGCGTATCTGCTCTTCCGAAAGGGACAATTTGCAACAAAGTCGAAAGGACCGAAGGGGTAGAACGGGGGTTGAGGCGCGGGTTTTTCGACCCGCGCGGCTGTTCCGGCTCGACCGGTCGCTTTTGAGGAGGCCTTTCATGAGCGCGCGCGGTTTTAGGCTTATGGCAGGCGTGGCTGCTCTGGCTGCGGCATCGCTTTCGGCTTGCACCACCAGCACGCCGCAAGTCGAGGCGACGGCACCGCCGCCGGTGGCGCAGCCCGCCATTCCGTCCCAGTACCGGCCCGAGGAACTGGTCGGCCGCTGGGGTTACGGCGCCTATCACAACGACGCCGACCTCGCCCGCACCACGGCCGCGGCGCGCGCGCAATGCGGCCAGCCGGTGGTGATCAATCGCGGCCCGGGCGGCGGCGTCATGATGTATCTCGCCGACAGCGCCGAGCTGCAGGAATTGCAGCTCAAGGGCAGTCAGAACGGCAAGAACTATGTCGGCCCGCCCGGCGATGCCGGCGGCCCGCAGGACCGCGAGATCGTCTCGTTCGACGGCCGCACCATGGTGCTGCGCTGGATGGATCCGGAAGTCGCCGGCCGTTACGGCACCGGCGTCTATGTGCGCTGCGCCGCGGAAGGCAGCGGGCCCCGCTCCGCCGGCCGGCCGCCGATGCAGCCGGCGCCGCAGCGCTGATTCTTGCCCAGCCCGCGCGACTTCATCATCGGCCCTTGGCGCGCCGTCAGCGTGCTCGGCGTCACGCAAATCCTGGCGTGGGGCGCGATCTTCTATCCGCCGGTGCTCACGGTGCCGCTGATCGCGGCCGATCATGGCTGGTCGAAAGCCTTTGCCATGGGCGGCTTCTCCGTCGGCCTGTTCGTCGGCGGCCTGGTGTCGCGCCATGTCGGCGGCGCGATCGACCGCTATGGCGGCCACCTCGTCATGCCGTGCGGCTCATTGATCGGCGCGCTCGGGCTTGCCGGCCTTGTTGCCGCGCAGGGTGCGCTTGCCTATTTCGCGGTGTGGACGGTGCTGGGCGTCGCCATGGCGGCGTCGCTCTACGATCCGGCCTTTGCCACGCTCGGCCGGATTTTCGGCGCCCATGCGCGCGCGCCGATCACGGCGCTGACGCTCGCCGGCGGCTTTGCTTCGACCGTGAGCTGGCCGGCGACACAATTCCTCATCGACCACGTCGGCTGGCGCGGCGCCTACCTCGTGTATGCGGCTTTACTTGCCGTTGTCGCCGCGCCGTTGCACGCCTTGGCGCTGCCGCGTCAGCGCGCGCCCATGGCGGCGCCTGCTGCCGCAAAGCCCGAGCAAAAACCGCCGGCCGCGGTGCACTCGCCGTATGGCCTCGTGTTCGCGCTGGTCGCCACCGCCTTTGCCGCCTACGCCTTCGTGCCGTCGGCGCTGTCGGCGCATCTGCTCGCAATCTTCAAGCGCTTCGGGCTTGAGCCGGACACCGTGGTGGCGATCGGCATGCTGTTCGGCCCGGCCCAAGTCCTGGCGCGCATCTGCGAACTGACTTTCGCGCGCCATCTGCATCCGCTGTGGATCGCGCGCTTTTCGCTCGGCCTTCTGGTCGCGGCGTTTGCGCTGATCGCGCTTACGCCGTTTTCGGCTTTGGTCGCCTCAGCCTTTGCCGTCATGTACGGCATGGCGAATGGATTGATGACCATCGCGCGCGGCACCGTGCCGCTGGCGTTGTTCGGCGCCGGCGGTTACGGCCTTCTGGTCGGCCGGATCGGCGGCCCGTTCCAGGTGGTGCAGGCATTGGCGCCGGTGGTGCTCGCCTATGTCGCCGAGCGGGTCTCGGATGGCGCCGGCCTCACGCTGGTCGCGGCCTTCGCCGTCATCGCGCTGGTATGCTTCGCGGTCATCAGGCCGGCACAGAGTCTCTAGTTATTGCCGCTGAACAGTTCGTCGATCTCGGCCTGCGAGGCGTGGCCGCTGTCGATCTCGAGCCGCGGGCCGTGCAGATATTGCGCGCCGTCGCGCCGCGCCGCGGACGGGTTCTTGATCTCCTCGAGCGCGCGGGTGACGTGGTCCTCGACGAAATTGAGCGTCGCTAAAACTTTGCCGATGCGTTGGCCGGCGAGGTCCTGGAAATTGCAAGCCTCGAAGATCTTGATAACGAGATCCTGGATATCCCTGGCGAGGCCTTGCTCGAATTTACCGTTGAGCGCGGCCGCGAGGTTGTTCGCCACCTGATCGATCTCTTCGGCCGCCGCCAGCACCTTTTGCGTCGCGCGTTCGGTGTTGTCGACCACCGCTTCGAGTTCATGGGCGATGCGCGTCATTGGCGGTACCGCTGCGTCCGCGCCGGCGGCGCGCGCTCGCGCAATCTCGCCACCGATGGCGCCGGCGATCAGGTTGAGCTCGGAGGTCAACCGTGCGGTGGGGCCGTGGCGCGGTGCGCCATCCGCCGGCGTCGACGGCGGCGACGCCATCGCCGCCAGCATGGCGCGCAGCGCGGCAATCTCCTGCATCAGCTCGGCGTGGCACAGCGGCGCTTGCGCGTTGGCCGACTGCTCACCGAGCGGCGATCTAGCCCTCTCCTCGATGCGGAAGATCTTGCGCGGCTCGGGCATTACGTCACTGACCAAATTCCACTGAAAGATTACGGGTGATCGGCTTAATACCGCGTTCACGGCTTGTCGCGTCGCTGCGCACGCCTTGTTAACCATGCGGCTGCGCTGTTGACGCAAAATAAACTCTAACTTGATGAACAATGTACGAAGACCGCCGCGATCCATCGCGCGCACGCTGAAATTTACCAAACAGTCGAGGTTTGAGCTTCAACTCGTCGCACGGGCGCGGCGGGGCGATGTGGGCTACGTGCCGTGCCCCGTGTGTAACGCGTAACAGTACAGAGTACAGCAATGCGGCGTGTTTTCGTGTCCGCGCTCGTTCTGAGCGCGCTCTCGGTCCCCGGAACGGCTTGGGCCGGCCCCCTGCAACTCACTCTTGATCATGCACCGCCGCCGGATCAGAACGACGTCGCGGTGCAACCGGCGCAGCCACCGCAGCCGCCGCAACCGCAGCAGCGCTATGCGCAGCCGCAATCCAATCTCGGCGGCGGCTTCATCGAATTCCTGTTCGGCGGCGCGGCGCGCGAGGCCGCGATCCAGCGCCCGTTCCAGCCGCTGCCCGAACCCTATCCGCGCGGCTATCAGCCCGGGCAGCCCGACGGGGAAGCGCAGCAAGCCGCGCTGCCGCAGCTGTCGAGCAACGAGCCGGCAAATTTCGCGCCGTCGAGCCAGGGCGACATGGCGCATCCGCCGGTCGATCCGAAATACGACCGCCAGCTCGTCGACTACAGGAGCGAGGAAAAGCCCGGCACCATCGTCATCGACACGCCGCACCATTTCCTGTTCCTGGTGCAGGACAACGGCAAGGCGATGCGCTACGGCATCGGCGTCGGCCGCCCCGGCTTCACCTGGGAAGGCGTCAAGACCATCTCGGCGAAGAAAGAGTGGCCCGATTGGCGGCCGCCGCCCGACATGCTGCAACGCCGGCCCGATCTGCCGCGCTACATGGCCGGCGGCCCGGAAAATCCGCTCGGCGCGCGCGCCATGTATCTCGGTTCGTCGGTCTATCGCATCCACGGCTCCAACGAACCCTGGACCATCGGCTCAAACGTGTCGTCGGGCTGCATCCGCCTGCGCAACGCCGACGTCATCGACCTTTACAACCGCGTCCAGGTCGGCACCAAAGTCGTGGTGATGTAATCGAACTGCCCGTGATGGCGGCCGGATCGCCTGACAGCGCCATGAATTTTGCCGGCGGCGTTACAGCGCGACACCGTGCGCCGCGAGCAAATGCGCAAACGCGTCGCCGCCGAAGAATGCGTATTCGTGCTCGCGGGCATCGGTCACATGGTCGAGCCGTTTCAGCTCGGCATCGACTTTTCCCGGATGGCACATGATGACGCCGCCATCGGGCATGCGATCGAGAAAGGTCGCAAAAAGGCGGGCGTAAGTCGCTTCCGCGCGAAATGTATAGGTCCCGGCAAAGGCCGGATTGGTCCGCAGCCCGTAATCAGTTGCAAGCCGGCGAAAACGGCGGCTCAGGCCGTCCAGCAACAACGCCTTGTGATCGGTGAGGCGCCGGCGCGCCGAGAGTTGGCCGCATTGCCGCACCCAGGCGTTGGGGGCGAGCTCCTTGGTCACGCGCAGCACGGCATCGCGGATTTGCGGAAACAAATGCACGTGGTGGTGGCCGTCGACAAAATCCGGCGGCCGGCCGAATGCCGCAACGAACGCCTCGAACTGCCGTGAAATCTCGACGGTCAGAAGTTTTGGCCGCAACGCGCGCAAATGCGCGCGGCGCAACGTCGTTGCCAGCGACAGGAAGGCGCCGTGGCGCAGCGGCGCGAAGTTTTGCGACAGCGGCGCAAACGGCGCCGTCAACGTTACATGCAGGCCGACCGCGGCATGCTTAAACGCAACGTCGCGGAGTTTTGCCGCCTCGGCGCGGTCGAATTTCGGCGCCGCCACCATCACCGACGTGGCGTTGATACGTCGGCGCGCTATCAGATCGCGGATTGCGGCGCTGACTGCGGGCGAAATGCCGTAATCGTCGGCGCAAATAATAATGTGCCGATCGCTCATTCGGCGGCGGTACGGGTTTCGGATTGCGGCTTCGTTGCCTGTTCGCGCAGCTTCACGTCGTGCTCGGCGACGAAATAGACCGGGCGGCCTTTGATCTCGTAGAGGATCTTGCCGATATATTCGCCGACGACGCCGAGCATGATGAGCTGCACGGCGCCGAGCACCATGACGCCGACGAACACCGATGGATAGCCGGGGACGCTGGCGCCATAGACCACGGTCTCATAGATGATCTTGCCGCCATAGACCAAAGCGATGAGCGCGAGCAATAGACCGAAAACGGTCGCCATGCGCAGCGGCGCCACCGAAAACGCCGTCAGGCCGTTGAGCGACAACCCGATCAGCGAGCGCAGCCTCCAGTGGCTACGGCCTTGCGCGCGCTGTTCCGGCTCGTAGTTGATGCGTTTTTGCCGGAAGCCGATCCAGCTCGCCAGCCCTTTGAAGAAGCGATTGCGTTCCGGCATCTGGCGCAGTGCCTTGGCGGCGCGCGGCGACAACAGGCGGAAGTCGCCGGCGTTCTCCGGAATTTGCACGTGGCTGTCGGAGTTGAGCAGCGCGTAGAATGCCTTGATCGCGACGCGCCGCAGCAACGACTCCTTGTCGCGATGCGCCTTGGCGGTATAGACCACGTCGTAATCGTCATCGAGCCAATGGCCGACCAGCGTTTCGATCAGCTCCGGCGGATGCTGGCCGTCGCCGTCGATGAACAGCACCGCGCCGAGGCGGGTGTGGTCGAGGCCGGCGAGCAGCGCCGCCTCCTTGCCGAAATTGCGCGACAGCGACACCACCTGGACGTCGAGCGCGCTCGCCGGCAAGCCGCGGGCGATTTTGAGCGTGTCATCGGCGCTGCCGTCGTCGACATAGATGACTTCGCAGGCGAGGGCGCGCGTCGCAGTAAGCTTTTGCGCCACTTCGGCAAGCCGCGCATGCATACGCGCCAGCGAAGCGGCTTCGTTATAGGCCGGAACCACGATCGACAGGCCCGCGGCGGCGCCGGACGGGGCGGCACTGCGCTCGCGCGAGAGGTTTTTTTGCTCGGTCCCGGGGCTCATCTGCTTGTGTCTTCAACGGCCTATCTATAGCCCAATCATCCCGCGCTGTCGCGGCCACAGGGTCGCGGTTCGGGCTGCCGGAACGCCGCGAACGTGATATGCGGTGACCGCAATGACCCGCGCCCCCCGTTTCCATTCGGCTCGCGCCATGCTGTTGGGCGCCTGGCGCAACCGCGGCGTCAGCGTCAAGGCGCTGAGCTTTGCCACCATCGGCGTCGTCAATACGCTGGTCGATTACGGCGTGTTTCTGTTGGCGCGCGCGCTGCTGAGCGGGTCGTCGACGGGGCTGGCCGCGGTCGGCTCGCTCAACGATTTCTGCCAGTGCAGCGACGCCACGACCACGACGCTGGTCGTCGCCAACCTGATCTCTTGGAGCATCGCCGTCACCGGCTCCTATGTCATGAACTCCTCGATCACCTTTGCCGCCGAATCCGGGCGGCAACTGCGCTTAAGCGCTTATCTGACGTTCGTGGCCTCAGGCATCGCCGGACTGCTCGTCAATACGGCGACACTGCTGTTCGCCGCGGAAATTCTGCTGTTGCCGGTCTGGCTCGCCAAGGCAGTCGCAATTCTGGCGAGTTTTCTGGTCAACTTCTCGCTGTCGCATTTTGTCGTGTTCCGGCCGCGGAATTGAAACGATGCCGCTGTTCACCCTCGACGAGCTCGCCGCCGCCACCGCGACCGTCCGCAGCTATGTGCCGCCGACGCCCGCTTATACCTGGCCGCTGCTTGCCGAGCGGGTCGGCGCCACGGTCGTGGTCAAGCACGAGAACCACACGCCGACCGGATCGTTCAAAGCCCGCGGCGGCCTGGTTTATGTGGATGCCCTGTGCCGCGCCGATCCCAGCCTGAAGGGACTGGTCACGGCGACGCGCGGCAACCACGGCCAGTCGGTGGCGCTCGCCGCCGCGCGCAACGGCGTGCCGGTGGTGATTGTCGTGCCCGAGGGCAATTCGCGCGAGAAGAACGCGGCGATGCAGGCGTTCGGCGGCGAACTGGTGACGGGGGGCAAGGATTTTGACGAAAGCCGCGTCGTCGCGGCGCAGATCCAAACCGAGCGCGGCTATCACTACGTGCCGTCGTTTCACCGCGATCTGGTCAAGGGCGTCGCCACCTATGCGCTCGAGCTGTTCAAAAGTTGCGCCGATCTCGACGTCGTCTACGTGCCGATCGGCATGGGCTCGGGCATTTGCGGTCTGATCACGGTGCGCGATTTGCTCGGGCTGAAAACCGAGATCGTCGGCGTCGTTGCCGAAAATGCGCCGGCCTTTGCTTTGTCGTTCGCCGCCGGCCGGCCGATGCCGACGAGCTCGGCGCAGACTTTCGCCGACGGAGTGGCGTGCCGCGACCCGCAGGCCGACGCGTTTGCGATCGTCAAGAGCGGCGCGGCGCGCGTGGTGACCGTGAGCGAGGATGAGATCGCCGAAGCGATCCGCATCTACTACACCACGACGCACAATCTCGCCGAGGGCGCAGGTGCTGCGCCGCTTGCGGCACTGCTCAAGGAAAAAGCCCGCTACGCCGGCAAGCGCGCGGGCCTCATTCTGTCGGGCGGCAATATCGACATGCCGGTGTTGGCGCAGGTGCTGCGCGGCGAGACGCCGGCCGCCTGATCCGCCGGTACGTCTCAGCCGGTATGCCGTTTCAATCGGCTTTCCAGATCGTTTGCGGTGTTCTGCACGGCGGTGGTGAAGGAATGCCAGTCGTCGGTGACGACGTTCCAATTGACCATCGGTGCGCTGGCGGTCGGCGCCAAACCATTGGCGGCGCGGCCGGTCGACGAATCGTACAGATAAGCGCCCGCAATCGTCACCACCACCCCGAGAATGAAGCCGAAGAATGCCGGCATGGCTGTTCCTCCGTCCTGAAGATGCGGCTTAGGACAATTCAACGCATCCGCGCGGCGGAAGTTCCATGCGCGCGACGCCGTCATTGCGAGGAGCCAACGGGTCCGGCCCGCAGTGGCCGGCCCGGTGACAAGCTCCGCGACGAAGCAATCCAGCTTCGGCGCGAACTGGATTGCTTCGCTTCGCTCGCAACGACGCGTGCGCTATTTGATCGACAAATTCAGCGCCTTGACCATCTTGCCCCACTTGTCCACTTCGGCCTTGAACATGGCATCGGCTTGCGCCGGCCCGCCGGTGATCGGGTCAAAGCCCATGTCGGTCAGTTTTTTCTGCACCTCGGGCGTTTGCACGATGGCGTTGATGGCGGTGTTGAGCGTGGCAATGATTTGCGGGTCGGTCTTGCCCGGCGCGAAGAAGCCGACCCAGGACGCGGCCGTGAAGCCGGGAAAACCCTGTTCGGCATAGGTCGGCACGTTCGGCACCACGGCAGCGCGTTTGTCGGCGGCAATGCCGAGCCCTTTGAGCTTGCCGCCTTCGATTTGCGCCGCGGCGCCGCCGCCGAGCGTTGACGCCATCAGATCGACCTGATTGCCGATGGTGGCGTTGATCGCCGGCGCGCCGCCCTGGAACGGAATCATCTGCGCCGGAGTTTTAGCCAGGAATTTGAAGAAATATTCCGCTTCGATATGGGAGCCGGTGCCGACGCTGGGTACGGCGAAATTGATGGTCTTGCCGTTCATGTTTTTGAGAAATTCGGTGAGATTGTTCGCCGGATTGGCGGCGCTCGTCACCAACGATTCCGGGCTGATCGCGGCGATGGCAAGCGTCTTGAAATCGCTTGCCGAAAATTCCTTGTTGGTGAACAGCGTTTCGTTGATGGCGAGCGCCGTGGTGGTGGCAAGGAGCGTGTAGCCGTCAGGCTCGGCGCGCGCGACGTTGGCCGCGGCGATATTGCCGCCGGCGCCGCCGCGGTTTTCGACCACCACGGCCTGATGCAGGCGCTCGCTCAAGCCTTGGGCGATCAGCCGCGCCAGGGTGTCGGCGATGCCGCCGGGCGCAAAGGCGACGATCATCGTGATCTTATTGGACGGGTAAGTCTGCGCGCCGGCTTGGCTGCCGGCGAAAACGAGCAACATGACGGCTGCCGCAACAACGCGGCGCACGAAATCTCGACATGACAATTTGAGACATGGCAATTTGAGACATGGCATTTTTAAACGTCTCCTCAGCCCTGGCGCGACGCCTTTTCGATCCGGCGGTCGGGAATGAGCCGCATCACCGCGACCAGCACATAGCTCGCAATCGACAGCCACGCATCGACGAAGGCATACCCCGAAGCGAGAGCGGCCATCAAGCTGGTCGCTCTATCGGCGCCGATTTAATGCCGGGCGTGCGAGCCGGCCTGGCCCAATTGATCCTGCTGGCGGTATTCGGCGTCATATTCGATGACGTCGCGGGTCAGCTGGTCAATGATATTTTGCCGCGTCGCGGCATCCTGGCCGCAGGTCAATTCCGCCACGGTTTTGGCGAGCGCGGTGATGACCTCGTTGGTATCGATGGCGTCCGGCGCCTCCGCCGACACCGGATATTCGGCGAAGAAACTATCGACCACTTCGACGATCAGGCAATGCAGGCACGGCCGGTCTTCGTCTTCGTTTTGCTCATCTGCCATTTGCTTATCTGACATGGCCACCACTCCGTTGCTCTACGTTATGTAGCAACGACCGTGCGGCGATGCTACGGCTGCGCCGGCTTGTCGAGCTCGGCCGCGAGCTTGGCATAGAGCGGATTGTCGCGGGTATAGACGTAATCGAGGGCGCCGACGGAGACGGCCTCGGCGCCATGCTCGCGCAAAAAGCTCGCCAGCGCGTGGACGTGCTCGGGCGGGCAGTGCAAGGTCAGCATGCCTGAGGAGGTGGGGCCGCCGAATGGCGCGGCGACGCCGAATTTGTCCCGCGCCGTCGCCAGCAGCGTGTCGTTCAGGCCGGCAAAGCGCGTACGCACTTCGCGGCACGAGACAGCGCGCTTCTGCGCGGCGACGCGGTCGAGCAGAAGACGCGCGGTATCGCGCTGCGCCGCGCTCCAGGATGCCGCGCGGGCGGCGACTAGGCTGGCCTGCGAGCGCAGGATGACGCCGTCGTCGATCACTTTCAGCGCATTGGCGGCGAGCGTGGCGCCGGTGGTGGTGATGTCGACGATCATTTCTGCAGTGCCGGCGGCCGGCGCGCCTTCGGTGGCGCCGGTCGATTCGACGATGCGGTAGTCGACGACGCCGTGCGCGGCGAAAAAGCCGCGGGTCAGGTTGGCGTATTTGGTGGCAAGCCGCATCTTGCGCTCGTTGCGCAGCCGGAACGCGGTGGCAACGTCGTCGAGATCGGCCATGTTGCGCACGTCGATCCAGGCCTGCGGCACGGCGACGACCACGTTGGCATAACCGAAGCCGAGCCCCGTCACCATGACGACGCGGCGGTCCGACTGCGGGATCATCTCGCGCACCAGATCCTCGCCGGTGATGCCGAGATGCACGGCGCCTTGGCCGAGTTGCTGGGTGATCTCGGCCGCGGACAGATAAGCCACTTCGACGCCGTCGAAGCCTGAGATGGCGCCGCGATAATCGCGGGCGCCGCGCGGCTTGACGAGATCGAGGCCGGCGCGGGCGAAAAAGCCTTCGGCGTTCTGCTGCAGTCGGCCCTTCGACGGCACGGCGAGAATGAGCGGGGCGGCGGTCATGCTGCGCCTCCGCACGCGGTCAGCTCTTCGATCGAAGCGGCAAAGCCGACCGCCGGGATCGGTTCGCGGGCGCCGAGCCGCGACAATAACCCGTCATAGCGGCCGCCGGCGACGAGCGCGCTTTTGCCGCGCGGATCGTGCAGCTCGAACACGAACCCGGTGTAATAGTCGAAACCGCGGCCAAAACCGGTCGAGAATTTTATGGCGCGCACGTCGACGCCGCGCGCGGCAAGAAAGCCGGTGCGGGTCTCGAACAGATCGAGTGCCGGGCCGAGCGCGATCTTGGCGTCGCTCGCCAGCGTGCGCAGTTCGCCGGCCGCTTCGTCGGGATCGCCGGCCACCGAAAGGAAGCGTTCGATCAAGCCGCGCGTCTCGCGCGGCAGCCGTGTCGGCGCGTTCAGCGCCGCCTGTTCGAGAAAGCGGTCGGCGATCTCGGCCACGGAGCGGCCGCCGACCGCGGCGATGCCGGCGATCGACAGAAGGTCGGTGACCAGGTGGTGCGCCGCCTTCGGATCGGAATTGGACAGCGCGGCGAGCACGCCCTGATATTCCGGCGCGCCGTTCGCCGAACTCAGCGTGATCTGGTCGAGGTCGTGCGCCAGCGAGGTCTTGCGATTGAAATCCTTGACCAGGCGGCGCTTCCAGACCGGCGCCAGATCGAGCGCGGCGACGAAGGCGGAAAACAAGCCGACGTCGCCGGCGCGGATTTCAGGTGCATTCAAACCGAAGAGCGTCGTCGCTTCGAGGCCGAGCGCCAGCATTTCGGCATCGGCCGCCGCTTTGTCAGATCGGCCGAACGATTCGATGCCGGCCTGCACGAACTCCGGCGCCGCGCCCTCGCGGTGGCGGAACACGGCGCCGAGATAGCAAAAGCCCGCCGGTTTTCCGGCCGCGGGCGAAGCCAGGTAGCCGCGCGACACCGGGATGGTGAGGTCGGGCCGCAGGCACAGTTCGCGGCCCTCCGGGTCGCTGGTGAGGAACATGCGGCGGCGGATGTCCTCGCCGGACAGATCGAGGAACGGCTCCGCCGGCTGCAGCACCGGCGGTTCGGTCTGCGCGTAGCCGGCGCGCACATAGGAGGCGACGAGCGCCTGCGCCCGCGCGTCCGGTCCTTTGCTCGAGGTACTCGACATGTCGCTCATCAGCGGCGGCCGGTTTGGCCCGCCCGCGCAATCCCTGCTTGGTTGCGCGGCCCTTTAGCACGGCAAACCCTACAATTCGACGAAGATTGGCCCAGGCCGTTAATGCCGGCGCCGCTTTGGCCACTCGCGCCGGCACCTTTCGGCGTGCCGAAACGGCGACTTTATCGGAATGAAATCAAATATTTACGATGAATGACGACAGCCTTCTTGCGGCTTATTTTGGCGCCGCCGCTAGCGCCGGCAAAGCTTCGACGCTGAACAGATCGGCAGCCTTCATGACCGCGTCGTAGCGACCTAAGGGATCGTAGGTCTTGTTGATCTCAATGAGTTTTGCAATCCACGACGCGGCGACGGAATATTTGAGGCCGGCGCCGGTCGCCTTGCTGCGGATCAAAGCGACACCCATCAGGTCCTCCGGCGCTTTCTCCGGCGCCACCTGCAACGTGCCCTGGCCGGCACTTGCCATGGTGGCAATCGCGATGCCGTCGGCCGGGCACGGGCAGGGCGCCTTGGGGCCGCTGTAATAGACGACGGTGAGGCCGCGCGGCTCCGCGCCGAGCCGCTGCAAGGCGTCGAGCCCGATGCGGATGCCGACCGGAATGAACGAGCCGAACGCGCCGTGCACGCGGGCGCCGAGCTTGACCCATTCCTCAGGCGTCTCGGCGCGGCCGCTGACCGTACAGCAGAGGACAAGGGCAGTGGCGAGCAGGCAGGCTTTGGCTTTGATCACGGCGGTCTCCGTCGCGCTCCAGTGCATCGATGTTAGTATGCACTTTCTATAATAACATCATACTAAGCGCAATTTATTTTGCGACTGGGGTCCTCAATGGCAGTCGTCACAGCAATCCTCGCTTTTCCAAGCCTCTCGGCCCTCCTTGACGACAAACCAGACAATCCCGAGCGAGGTCACCGCATCAATCCACCATGCGCCGACGAGGTATTGACTGGCGAGGCCAACAACGACCACACAGGACAGCCAGCCACAGGTAATCGATTCGACGGCGTCGGCCCGCAGAGCGCGACTGCCGATTCTTTCCGCGAGCAAGATTTTCCGCTTGGCAAGAAAATACATGATCGGAATGGCGGCAACGGCCACTGCGAGACCTGGCAATGAAAAATCCTGCCCATGTCCATGCCATATGCTCCATGCTGCACTGAGCACGACATAAGCCGCTAGTGCGAACAGAAGGCCTCCGCCGATCTTGCTGGCGCGCCGTTCGGCTGTTTCGGAGAACTGTCGCCCCGTGCTTCAGTTCAACGCCTAGACGCCAAATCAGTACGAGCGCCGATATCAATTCGATGACGCTGTCGAGACCAAAGGCCGTCAAGGTAATGCTATGCGCCGCGTTGCCGGCTCCAATGGCGACAACGGCTTCGATCACCATCCATGCAATGGTGATCCACTCGAGCACAAGCGCCTCCCGGATAAGGCCGACACGATTGTCTGTGCTGGCAATTGTCATGGCGCTTGGTCATTCGCGTTGTGGCTCGGGTAATTCTCGGCCGATTATTTTAATTTTTTCAATCTTGCTGCTTTCCAACTCATCGCGATTCGATCTCGACGGTTACATGCGACAAGGAGCGAAATCGGTCGAGCAGCCTTCGATAATAGTCCGGCCCCCTGGGCTTGGCCGTGCTGACCGAGAGGATCGCGCCCAAGTGTCCGGGTCCGAGGCGCCACAGATGCAAGTCTTCGAGCCGATCGCCGTCGCGCTCGATGGTGGCACGCACGCGCTCTGCCATGCCGCGGTCGGGGTTCATATCGAGCAGGATGGCGCCGGTATCGCGGATCAGCCCGTATGACCATGCTGCTATCACGAGCGCGCCGCAAATTCCCGCCACCGGATCCATAAAGAGCCAACCGAAATAGCGCCCGAGCAGAAGGCCGGCGATCACCAGCACCGAGACGACCGCGTCGGCCAGCACATGGATGATAGCGGCGCGCATGTTGTTGTCGCGATGCGCCGTGCTGTGTGCATGCTCGTGCTCGGAAAATTCGACCGTGTGGACCTCGCCGCCGCGGTTGAGCAATACGCGGGCCGTGAAAGCGTGTGGCTCCGGGATTTCGCCGATGGCTTCGAGATAGCCGTAGCGTTCCGTCATGGCGAAGACCTGGCGCGTGCCGTCGCTGCGCACCGTCTCGATGGTGACCTCATCTGCAGGCAGCGGTTTGCCGGCGGGCGTAAGCCGAAAGCGCGGCGGAACGCCGTCCTCGAATATTTCGAGTGTCAGCAGCCCGACGCTAGTTTGCAGGTCGCGGGCCTCATCATGGTCGTGTCCGGCATCCGCGTCATCTTGAGCGTGACCGTGGGAGTGGCTGTGGGAATGGCCGTGATCGTGGCCGCCACCGCTGAGCAGGAGGACGCTCGCGACATTGACGATCAATCCCAGCACGGCGATCGGGATCGCCTCGTTGAAGCTGATCGGCACCGGCGCAAACAGGCGCGAGACTGCCTCGTAACCGATCAGGACTGCAATCATCGCCAGCACGATGGCGCTGGAGAAGCCGGCGAGATCGCCGAGCTTGCCGGTGCCGAAGGAGAAACGCGGATCGTCGGCGTGGCGCCGCGCGTAGCGGTAAGCCAGCGCCGCAAGTAGGAGCGCGCTGGCATGGGTCGACATGTGCAAGCCGTCGGCGACGAGCGCGATCGAGCCGAACAGTAGCCCGCCGACGATCTCGGCCACCATCATGGCGGCGCAAAGCGCGATCACCGCCCAGGTGCGGCGCTCGTTCTTGTCGTGGCCTGCGCCGAGAAAAACGTGGCTGTGACTGGCTGAAGACATTTCGTACTCGCCGCCTTCACTTCAGATAAGCCTGCACCGCCTCGATCAGCTCCTCGGCGCCGCGCGCCCGCTCGGCGTCCTTCGCCGGATCGACGACGTGGAGGCGGATATGGTCCTCGATCACTTCGGTCATCAGGCTGTTCATGGCGCCGCGCGCCGCGACGATCAGATGCAGCACCGTGGCGCAGCCCTTCTCTCCCTCGAGCGCGCGCTCGACCGCCTCGATCTGGCCGCGCACGCGGCGGACCCGGTTGAGCAGCTTGACCTTCTCGGTTTTGGTGTGCGACACGGTTGACGCCTCGGATTCTATAGGGTAGGGGGTATGGTATCGGTTGACGATGCGGGTGTCGAGTCCCGCATCACCAGCCGGACGACACAGAACAGAAAACAAATGGGCAGTACCACCTTTGGTGCCGCCGTTGCGCTCTCTGGGCGGAGGGTGGCACCGCATGACATCGAGATCGATCGCGGCAACAGTGGCCGCGTTAGGCTAAGCGATCGCGTCGACCGGATCGCTTAGCCTTACGCTCACCGACCGCCGCGATGCGCGGCAACGGAGGTGAGCGATGTTCGCAAAACTCGCACGGTTCAATGGTTTTGGCCGTCGGCGTGCGCTGCTGCCAGCGGCAAAGACCGCCTATGCCAACGATAATCATCCAGTCCGCCGGTCGGACGCCGTTGCGCAACAGGCGCGGCGCCAAATCCTGGCCTGCGGCTGGCGGCAGGTGCCGGCAACGGGGCGGCTCGAATGCTTTTGGCACGTCGAGCCGGTCGGCGCGGCGGCCGCCGAAGAGCCCGAGATAAGTCGGTTGCGCGGCCATATGAAGCGGTGGCCGGCAGTCGCAGCCGCGGCAGTGCTTTTGTTACTGTAGAACATATTGCAAAGTGTAGCCTAGGTTATAGACTGTAGTCATAGCTTGATGCGTGTCGGGCGGGGCGCTGATGAAGGGATTGTTCGTTGCCGGCATAGCGCTGGTGGCTGCTGCGCGGGTTGCCGAGGCCGGTGACCTGCCAGTAAAAGCACCGCCGCCGGCGCCGGTTGCGTATTATGATTGGACTGGCTTTTATGTCGGCGGTCACGTCGGCTACAGCATGGGCCGGGGAACCAGCACGCTGTCTGATCCCAATCCCACTGTTGCCGGCGATTCGTTCAGCGGCCTCTATGGCGGCGTACAGGGCGGCTACAATTACGTTTTCCCGTCTCGGCTACTTCTCGGTGCCGAAGCCAATATTACGTTCCCGAATTTTGAAAAATACACTGACGGTTTGATCTTTACCGGGCGCACGGTGCAAGGCACGACCGTGACCGACCAGATCGACTACATCGCCACGTTGCGCGGTCGCTTCGGCTACGCGTTCGACCATTGGCTCATCTACGGCACCGGCGGGTTGGCCTGGTCACAGGCACGTTTCGGAGAGACTCCCGGCGTCACCGGCGATGAGGACAAAATCCCGTTAACGCGTATCGGCTGGGCGCTCGGCCTCGGCGCCGAGGTCGCAATTGCGCCAGACTGGACGGCGCGGATCGAATATCTCTACGACCGCTTTGGTACCGTCGCCGGCGTGTTTCCCTCGGGTACGGGTTACCAGTCGGTCTTCGACATCCAGACATTGCGGCTCGGACTCAACTACAGGCTTGGCGTGTCAAGTGCTGACACGCCGGCAATTCCGAACAACAATTTGTGGCCACTCGCGCCCGGCGGTTGGAATGTCCACGGGCAGTTCACCGCCATCGAACAGGGCTACCCGGCTTTTCCGTCGCCGTACCAGGGTGCAAACAGCCTCTCTGGGGCCAACCAAGCCAAGAATACCGTGAGCGCCACCGCATTCATCGGCTTTCGCCCGTGGGACGGGACCGAGATCTACATCAATCCGGAAATCACCCAGGGCTTCGGACTTAGCGAGACCATCGGTGTCGCGGGCTTCCCGAGTTTTGAAGCGCAAAAGGCAGCCTTCCCGATGCCGCGTGTCGACATGGCGCGCGTCTATGTGCAGCAAACGTTCGGCCTCGGCGGCGAGCAGGAGAGCATCCAAGATGGTCCCAACCAAATCGCCCGGACGAAGGACATCTCACGCCTCACGATTACTGCCGGCAGATTCGCGGTCACGGACTTCTTCGACAACAACGCTTACGCCCACGACGGGCGAACGCAATTCTTCAACTGGAATATCGATTGCTGCGGCGCCTACGACTGGACCATGGACCGCCTCAGTTACACCTGGGGCGCCATGGCGGAGCTGAACCAGAAATCCTGGGCATTTCGGGCCGGCTATTTCCTGGTTCCCGTTGTGTCGAATGCCGACGATTTCGACATGAACTTTCCGGACGGCGAGTATATCGGCGAACTCGAATTGCGCTATTCGCTGTTCTCGCAGCCGGGTAAACTGCGGCTGATGGCATGGGCCAACCGCGCGAATATGGGCAGCTATGCCGAGGCCGTCGTCGAGCCGATGACAACGCCGAATTATCCGGACATCACCCCGACGCGTGCGGTGCGAACGAATTACGGCTTCAACGCCAATCTCGAACAGGCGGTCACCGACGATCTCGGTGTGTTCGCCCGCGCAAGCTGGAACGCCGGCCTCTACGAAATCATCGCCTGGACCGATTGCGACGAAGCCCTTACCGCCGGCGCGGTGCTCAAGGGGAGCTCATGGGGACGCCCCGACGACAAGATCGGCGTCGCCGGCCTGATCGAGGGCCTCTCGCCCGAGGCGCGGGCCTACTTCGCGGCCGGTGGGCTCGGAATATTGATCGGCGACGGTGCGCTCAATTACCGGCCGGAGAAGATCATCGAGACCTACTACTCCTACAGCCTCAATAAATGGTCGAGCCTCACCTTCGATTATCAGTTCGTCGACGATCCCGCCTATAACGCCGACCGGGGGCCGGTCCATATTTTTGCCGGCCGGTATCACGCCGAGTTTTGAACGCCTGCTTCCGCAACCGCGATGTTGCGGTTGCGACACGCCTCGCCATTTTCGGCAATTGGCCGCGGTCGCATCATCGCCCGCGAGCCGTGGCTCGGCTATGGAATGTGCGAAAGCGGCTTTGCAAAAATGTCATTGTCACAATGACCGTTGAAAATGGTCGAGGTGCGGGGGTACGGTGAAGAAGGTCGTCGTCGGCGTTGTTATCGGCGTTGCATTCGCGACCGCGGAGTATGTGCTCGCGGCCGACGGTAGTATGCCGACCAAAGCGCCGCCGCCGGCAGTCGCCGCCGCCTATGACTGGAGCGGGTTCTATCTCGGCGGCCATTTCGGCTATGCCACCGGATCGTCGCACTGGTCGGTGACGCAGCCGGGGGCGCCGGCCGTTACCGGCTCGCTCGATCTGTTCAACGCCTACGACATGTTCCGCGACACCGGCAGCGACTTTGCCGGCTTCCAGGCCGGTTATAACACCATGCTGCCGTTGCGCTGGCTGCTGGGTATCGAGGCCGACATATCGTTCCCGAGCTTTACCGAGCCGACGTCGCATCTGATCAGCGGCATGAGCACGCTCGCCTCGGCGTCGATCGGCGTCGCCAGCTATGCCGAGCAGGTGGAATTTTCCGGCACGCTGCGCGGGCGCATCGGCTATACGCCAAATCTTGGGCCAAGCCATTGGCTGTTTTATGCCACCGGCGGCTTCGCCTGGAGTTTTGACCAATTCACCCGCACCCAATTGGCCGGCATGCCGGCCGGCGGCACAGCGGTGCCCGGTACCGTCGAGACCCTGTTCATGAAGTCGCGTGTCGGCTGGACGGCCGGCGTCGGCGCCGAAGTCGCCTTGTGGTCGAACTGGACCGCGCGCGCCGAATATCTATTCGTCGATTACGGCAGCCGCAGCGTCTCGTTTCCGCTCGGTGCGCAAAAATTCGATTCCAATCTCACGCTCAACGAATTTCGCCTCGGCCTCAATTACCAGCTCAATGGCGAAACCGGAAAGTCCGCCGACGCGACAGCGGCGCCGGCTGCGCCCGAGACCGATAATTTCGCGATCCACGGCCAGTCGACGTTCCTCGAGCAATATGTCTTCCCGTTTCGCAATCCTTATGTCGGGCAGAACAGCCTCTATCCCAACCAGGGCCGCGAGACCTTCGACGCCACGGCCTTTCTGGGCATGCGGCTGTGGCAGGGCGCCGAGCTCTGGGTCAATCCGGAAATCGATCAGGGTTTTGGCTTGAGCGGCACGGTGGGCGCCGCCGGGTTTCCGAGCGGCGAGGCCTATAAGGTCGGCGCCTCAGTGCCATATCTGCGCCTGCAGCGCATGTTCGTGCGGCAGACCATCAATCTCGGCGGCGAGACCACGAAGGTGGAGGCCGGTCCCAATCAGTTCAGCGGCGCGCAGACCGCCGACCGGCTGGTCATCACGGTCGGCAAATTCGGCGCCGTCGATGTCTTCGACACCAACAAATATGCCCATGATCCGCGCGGTGACTTCATGAATTGGACGATCGTCGACGCCGGCACCTTCGACTACGCCGCCGACGCCTGGGCCTATACCTACGGCGCCGCGGTCGAGTGGTACCAGGGCGCCTGGACCGTGCGCGGCGGCATATTCGATCTTTCGATCGCGCCCAACACCACGGCCCTGGATGCCTCGTTCAGCCAGTTCCAGTGGGATGGCGAGATCGAGCATCGCTATGAGCTGTGGGGACAGCCCGGCAAGATCGCAGTCACCGGTTTCCTCACCCGCGGCCGCATGGGCCGCTTCGCCGACGCCATCCAATTGGCGGCGCTCACCGGTGGCCCCGCCGACATCTCGGCGGTTCGTCGCTACAACAGCCGCGGCGGAGTGAGCTTCAACCTCGAGCAACAAATCAGGGACGGACTCGGCATCTTCGCTCGTGCAGGGTGGGCCGATGGCAATATCGAGCCCTATGAGTTTACCGACGTCGACCGCACGGTCGCGGCCGGGCTCGCGCTCGCCGGCAAAGCGTGGGGTCGGCCGGACGATACGTTCCGCCTTGCCGGCGTCGTCAACGGCATTACCAGCGTGCACCAGGCCTTCCTTAATGCCGGCGGGCTCGGCATCCTGGCCGGCGACGGCATGCTGCCGCATCCCGGCCTGGAACATATCGTCGAGGTCGATTACGCGCTGCCGGTGTCGTATTTCTGGCTGACGCTCGATTATCAGCTCATCGTCAATCCGGCCTACAACCGCGATCGCGGCCCGGCCTCGATCGTCGGCGCGCGCCTGCACGCGCAATTTTAGCAGCGCAGACTTTATTATTGCCCAGGCTCGATCACGATCGGCGCGGTGAGGGTGAGGCGCTTTGTGGCGTCAAGCACGACGTCGACGCTGACGGTCCAATTGCCCGGCTCGGACAGCGCGATGCCGTCGACCTGCCAGGCGCCGTCGCGGCGTTGCGAAGCGGGGCGCGGCGTCGGGTTGTTGCCAGCCGCCGCGGCGGGAGCGGTCAGCGTCACGCTTACCTGCCGGGCTTCAAGCGGCTCAAAATCTGCGTCCCAAAGCCGGATTATCGCGCGCGCGCGGCCGACGCGACCTGGCCTGATGGTCACGTCGGCCATGCCCTCGGTCAAATGGATGTGGACGAAAGCGGCGTCGGCGGGGACGGCCTCATAGGTCAGATGCTGGTGGGCGGCGTGGATCGCCGGCGGCATGGTGCCGAGCGCGGCGACGATCGCGATGATGGTGGCGCCGGCCAAAACCTCGATCGCGGCGTTGCGGCGCAGCCGCCGCAAAGCGTCGCGGCTTACCGCGATGCTGGCTTGTTGCACGAGCTGCGGCGTCAGTAAGAACCGATTGCCGGCGGCGACCGCCACCATCGCCAGGAACAGGGCAATCTTGATGAGCAGCAGGCGGCCGTAAGCGGTGCCGTATAGCGCGGACACGCTGCCGGCGAGATAGAAGGTGTTGACGATACCGGTCGCCAACAGCGTGCCGACGCTGGCGATGCCGAGCATGGAAAATCGCACGGTCGCCGTCCGCGCGATCGCGAGCGAAGTGTCCTCCGCGCTGGCGGTGGCAAAAAGCACGATAAGCGGCGGCAACGCTCCGACCCAGGCTGCGGCGGCGATGAGATGCAGCACGTCAGCGGCCGGATGGAATATGGCCTCGCTGTTCAATCCGCCCGCGGCGTGACCGGACCAAGCCAAGGCGCCGGCAAAAGCCGCGGCCAACACTGCGGCCGTGGTCGCAAGCCAAGGCGATCTATGACCGCGCGGCGACAGCAACGCCGGCAAAGTCGCGGCCAGCGCGCCGGCCAGGACCAAACGGATGAGCCAGTCGCGTCCGAAAACGGTTTGCGACAGCACCGTCCACAGCACGCCGAAGACTTGTGCTGGCGGCCGATCGCTCATCGCCGCCGCGGTCAGCACCAGCCAAGCCGCGCCCGAGATCAGCGCCAGCACCAGGCTGATCCAGGCGATATAGGCGAGGCGCGTGCAAACCTTGATGGCGACAGCGCTGTCGCCGGCGACGCCGCGCCACGCCGGCGCGGCAACGAAGACCGCGAAAAAGACCGCACCCGCCACCAGCATCGTTGCGGCGAAGTGAACGGCGCGCGCGTAGAACAGCGGATCGGCCAAGGAATCGACCAAGGGATCGGCCAAGCCTAGTGCCCGCCGACATGGAACGTAAATGTCCCTTCGGTGGTGTGGGTGTCGACCGAAAGCGCGTGCCAGTGCACCTTGTAGCTGCCGGGCGGCAGCGATTTCAGTCCGACGCGCATGGTATTGCCGCTGACTTCCGCCTTGCCGGCATCGACGCGAGCGCCGCTCGAGTCGGTTACCTCGACCGTGCTGAAGGCCGGTTCGAGGTTTTGCGTATAGAACAGCGTGACCTCTTGAGGTGCAGTGGCCACCGTGCCGTCGACGGGCGGATTGGCGTGATCGAGGTGGGCATGGGCCTGCGCCGCCGTGGTGCCGAGCGCGATGAAAAGCAATGATATGACGGTGAGAAGCTTTTGCATGGCAGTGCCTTTGCGGTTTAGAAGCGGCGAACAGGAAATATTCGTCGTTGCCGGGATTGTCGATGCCAAAGCTCTTTGCCCCGTGATCGGTGACCTTGTTGCGCATTTAGCGCAGTGGCCGAGATTCGTCGCAGCGACGCCGGAAAGACGTTGCTCCGAACCGGGCGTGCACCTAATTTTGCTGCAACCGGGGATGGACTCGTCGCATCATGGCGAGGGTTTCACATAGCATTTGGCGGCGCGTTTTCGCCGGTGCTCTTGTTTATGCCCTTGTCCTGCAAGGTTTTTTCTTTGCGGTGGCGGGCGGTGCGCCAGCCATCGGTACTGCCGATAACGCGCCGTGGGCCGGCTTCCCCCTGTGCAGCCACAGCGGTTCGGCAGCGCCTGAGGCGCCGGCGCAAAATCCGGTCGGCGACGGTCTCTGCCTGTTCTGCTGCATCGCCGGTGCCGTCTGTGTGAATTGTGCGCCGCCTGGTGCGCTCCCCTACAGCAAAGTCGAGTTCACCAGCGTGGTATGGCCACTCGTGGCGCCGCGGTTGGTGGCGCTTGTCGTCAATGCGCGAGCTTGGCCGCGCGGTCCTCCCGCCGCGGCATGACCAGCCGGCGGCTGCGCGCCGCCCCGTTGTGCGGGCCTTTGGCTAAGGCCCATCTGTCTCACTAAGAAGCCGAACTCCGGGCGCCTTCGCGCGCGCGGCAACGGCAGTGCGCCAAAGCGCAGACATCACTCTTGTCCGCGGGGGATACCATGTCCAATCCGTTTGCCGAAGCGCGGCCACGCGCCCATCCATTGCTGCTGGCCGCCTATCTTTTCGCAGCAACAGCCCCGTTCGCTTGCGGAGCGACTGTTGCCGCCGCAGCCGATATGCCCATGCCGACGAAGGCGGCAGCGGCGCCCGCGACGCCGCCTTACCAATGGACCGGGTGCTATGTCGGCGTTAACGGCGGCGGCGGCGCCAGCGGTACCAACGTCACCACGGCGGTTGGCGCCGGCGGCTATCTGGGCGGCCTCGATCCGGGCGAGGTGAGCAATGACGGAACCGGATCGACCGACTCGTCGAATTTCCTCGGCGGCGGCCAAGCCGGCTGCAACTGGCAAACCGCGACAATCGTGGTCGGTCTTGAAGGCGATTTCGACTACTTCCACAGCAAGACGAACTCCTTCAATGACACCAACACGCTTCCGACCAGCGGCAATACTTTCGTCATCGGCCAATCGCTCACCACCAATTACTTGGCGACCGTGCGTCCGCGTTTCGGCGTCGCTGCCGACCGCAACTTCGCCTACCTCACCGGTGGCGCCGCGTTCACCGACGCGCGCTACATGGAGAGCTACGTCGACAGCGGTGGGGGCGCGGGCGTCGCCACCGCCTCGAAATTCCTGACGGGTTGGGCAGCAGGCGCCGGCTGGGAATATGCCTGGACCGATCATGTGACGATCAGGCTCGAATATCTCTACGCGGCCTTCCCGACGATAAGCGCGACCGGCGTGATTGCCGGCCCCGGCGGATCGAATCCGCTGCACGGTTCAAGCGATCTCGTCATCCAGGTCGCTCGCGCCGGCATGAACTTCAAGTTCTGAGTGCCGGGAGCCCGTCATGTTCGAAGCCGCCTTCAATTTCACCGTCATCGCCCGCCTGCGCGCGTGCCGTCAGTCGGCTGTGTCGCAGCGCGACAATCGGATCGGAGACACCATGTCCACCACCATCACAAGCACGCCGGCGCCGCCGCGCCGCCGTCGCAGCGGACGGATCGCCGCCGCGGCGATCACGTTCATCGCCACGATCATGCTGGCCTTGGTGCCGTTGGTCGGCTTTACCACCACCGCGGCGCGTGCCTGCGCCTGTGGCTGCAGCGTGTTCGACGTCGGCGGCCTCGGCACGCCCCAGGAGGGGGATCACGGCGGCCGCGTTTTCTTCGAACTCTGGACCAGCGATCAGACGAAGAATTGGGTCGGCAAGTCGAGTGCTCCTGCCGCCATCAACTTGGACAAGAAACTCAATACTCAGTGGTACAATGTCGGCTTCCAATACATGTTCAACCGGCAATGGGGCGTCATGGTGCGGGCGCCTTATGTCAACCGCAGCTTGACCACCGACACTGGGGCATTCGCCGGCATTGATACCTTCAACGCGAAAGATCTCGGCGATGTTGAGGTCATGGGCATGTACACCGGCTTCTTCGACGACATGTCGACCGGCGTCGTGTTCGGCCTCAAGCTGCCGACCGCGCCCTACACGACGCCCGGAATGGATCGCGATAACCAGATCGGGTCGGGCAGCACCGACCTCATTCTCGGCGTCTTCCATCGCGGCCTGATTACTGGCGACAATGCCTGGCAGTACTTTGCCCAGGCAAATTGGCGGCAGCCCTTCCTCTATCGGGACGCCGCCGACCCGCAAGGCTTCTTCGATGGCAATGGTGGCCTGGTGCAGAGCTACCATCCGGCGATGCAGGTCGATGGCGCCGCCGGCATCATCTACAACAACTTGTACAACGTGCTCGGCTTCGACAAGATCACGCCGCTCGCGCAGATCATCGTATCGCACCGCGACCGCGACTCCGGCACCGGGTCCGATCCGTTCAACAGCGGTTTCGACCGGGTGATGCTGTCGCCCGGCATCGAGTTCACCAAAGTGCTCGACGAAGCCAACAACCGGGTGCTCAAGACCTATTTCGACATCGAGGTACCGGTCTATTACCGGGCCAATGCCGCCAACAATAACGGAACCGAAGGCCAGTTGCTCGCTCCCTATCTGTTCCGGCTGGTCACGAGCTATAATTTCTAGAATCTGCGCGGCCCGGTGTCGGGATTGATCGGCATCGGGCCGCGGTTGTTCGGGACAATGCGAGTCCATTGTCACACGGCGACAAAAATCGCGAGGCGAGGCGCATGACACGTGCACGACTGGGTGCAGCTCCGCTGTGGGGGCTTCTCGCTCTCGCTTCCGGCTTCGCCTATGGCGAACCGACGATCGACAAGCCCGCGCCGGCGCTGGTGGCGAATACGCTCGATGGCCAGGTTTTCGATCTTGGCAAGTTGCGGGGCGACGTGGTGCTGGTCAGCTACTGGGCGACGTGGTGCGCGCCCTGCCGCAAGGATATGCCGAAGCTCGACGCGTTCTATCGCCGCTATCGCCAACAGCATTTGGCGATGATCGGCATCAGCGTCGATCGTCCGCGCGATCTGGAAAAGGTCCGCAAGATCATGGCGTCGCTCGCCTACCCGGTGGCCATGCTCAAAGGCGTGACGGTCGACGGTTTCGGCCCGCCAGACGGCGTACCGATCACCTGGATCATCGACGCCGACGGTAAAGTCCGCGACAGAATGATCGATGTGCGCGACGAACTGCTCAACGGAATCGTCGTCCCCCTCTTACCCCATGAATGAAGATCAGACGTGATGGTCGTCGGGCAAAAATTCTCGCGCGGCCTTGCCGTTGCAGCGCTGGCAACGGCGGTGATGCTGGGCGCTTCGGCGGCGCGTGCCGGCGCCTGGATCGCCGCGGCTAAGGACGGCTGCCAGGTCTGGGATCCCAATCCGCAATTGGATGAGACGGTGATCTGGTCGGGAACTTGCGCCAATGGCCACGCCGAAGGACCCGGGACGGTGACATGGATCAAGGGGAAGGCCGCGATCGAGACCGATGAGGGCGAGTGGCGCGCCGGCCGTCAGGCCGGGAAAGGCACTCAGACCTGGCCCACCGGCCGCTATGACGGGGAACTTGCCAACGGCGAGCCAAACGGTCGCGGCGTGTTGACTTTGCAAAAACTGCGCTATGAGGGAGAATTCCGCGACGGCAAACCCAACGGCATCGGCAGCCTGATGGCCGGGAGCGAAAGCGTGCAAGGCGTTTGGAAGGACGGATGTTTGCAGGGCGGCCGGCGCAAAGCTTCAATCGGTGTCCCGCTCTCGGCCTGCCGCTGATGCCGGAGAAGGAGAAAAAGGAGCGAACCATGAGGAAATGCTGTCTGGTTCTTGCCATCGGCCTTGTCGCCTTGATCGCGATCTCGAGCCCGCGCGTCGCTGCGGCGCAGGGGACGAGCGGCAAGGATTGCCGGATGGAGCAGCAATGCCATTGGAAGGACTTCAAGAAAATCTGCGTCTGGGTGAAAGTCTGCCGGTAGCAGGGGATCGGGGATCAGGTATCAGGGATCAGGTATCAATAGTCAGAATGACCTGATTGTCGATTTCTGATACTTTTGGTCTGTGATTACGAGGCGAACCGATGCGCACGTCAGCGAAATGGTTTTTTATCGCCGCATGTTTGCCTGCACTATGTGCGGCTGTCGTCGCCGGCACAGATGCGGCGAATGCCGCGGACGTCATGCAGACGAAAACGGTCGGGCCGTACCGCGTCGAGCTCCACGTGCTGCCGGCCGAGCCGTTCTTCAGCAAGCAGGATGTGGCGGACAAGCACGTCAAGGAAGGGATGGAGATCGAAGGTGGCGCCGCTCCGGTCGCGCCGGACGCGGCTTCGCACCCCAATCATCATCTCGTCGTGCACGTCTTCGACAAGCAGAGCGGCAAAGCGGTCACCGACGCGACGGTGACGATGAGCTTCGTGGCGCTCGATGGCAAAGGTAATCCTGCCGGCACGCCGAGCGATGTCGCGGTCGTCGTGATGCAGGCGATCGGCAAAGGGCCGGCCTCCACCCATTACGGCAACAACGTCACCATGCCGGCGGGACACTATAACGTCATGGTCACGGTCAACGGCCAGAAGGCCGTTTTTGCCGTCGCGGCCGCCGACGCGCCGGCCACGCCGATGGGCCACATGGACCACATGAAAATGTAGCGAAGGCTGCTCAGCGCGGCGGAAGCTTGTGGCGGGCCAGCACGGCGCGGACGGCTTCGACCAGTTGCGCCTCCGGCACGGCGCGCTGAGCCTCGGCCTGCTTCTGCAGATGCTCCTCGCGGCCTTTTTCCAGCTTGGCGAGCTCGGCGCCGACGATCAAATCCTTGATGGTGACTTCGCCCTTGGCCTTCTCGTCGGAGCCCTGGATGACGACGCAGGGCGCATTGCGGCGGTCGGCATATTTCATCTGCGGGCCGAATTTGCCCGAGCCGAGATAGAGCTCGGCGCGGATGCCGGCGTTGCGCAGTTTTGCGACCATCTGCTGATAGTCGGCGATACGGTCACGATCGAACACGGTGACGACGACCGGGCCGGCCTCGGCTCTGGTCTCGACCTTGCCGAGATGCTGCAGCGCCGCCAGCAAGCGCGACACGCCGATGGAAAATCCCGTCGCCGGCACCGGCTCGCCGCGAAAGCGCGACACCAGGCCATCATAACGCCCGCCGCCGCCGACCGAGCCGAAGCGCGCCGAACTATCTTTGCCGTCGGTCAGAAATGTTAATTCGACTTCAAAGACCGGACCAGTGTAATACTCGAGGCCGCGAACGACCGACGGTTCGACTGCTATCTGATATTTTGAATATTCTGCCCTGGAACACAGACGCGCAATTTCCGCAAGCTCATCGAGACCAGATAGATACAAATCGTTGTTTGGTAGAGCGCGCCTTAAATGTTCGACGCGAGCTTGGTTATCATAATCGTGCCAAAGCCACTCCTCGATTGACTTAGTTTCAATGCTTACCAATGGACGTTCCCTAACGCGCTCTCTAGAATCGAATTTGACAATGGTTTCTGCTCCACCGTCTAAGTAGGTCAACACAAGTCCAATTTGTTCATCCGAAAGATTTGCTCCTGTCGTAATGTCACCGCTCTCATCCAACCGACCCGGCCCCAGTAATCGAGCGACCTCCCCGGCGCCGAGCCGATCTAACTTATCGATTGCACGCAACACATTCAGGCGCTTCCCGGCATTGGCCTCACTGCCCAGGCCGATGGCAGCAAGTACACCATCAAGTACTTTGCGATTGTTAACTTTGACGAAATAGTGATTCTTAATACCCAGCGCCTCCATCGTATCCGCTGCCATCATGCACATCTCGGCGTCGGCAGCCATCGAAGCTGAGCCAACGGTGTCGGCATCGAACTGCATGAATTGCCGAAACCGCCCCGGCCCGGGCTTCTCATTTCGGAACACCCAGCCGAAGCGATACGAGCGATACGGCTTCGCCAGCGTGTCGAAATTCTCCGCCACGTAGCGGGCGAGCGGCGCCGTCAAATCGTAGCGCAGCGACAGCCATTGCTCGTCGTCGTCCTGGAACGAGAACACGCCTTCGTTGGGCCGGTCCTGGTCGGGCAGAAATTTGCCGAGCGCGTCGGTGTACTCGATCGCCGGCGTCTCCACTGGTTCAAAACCGTAAAGCTCGTAGACGGCGCGGATTTTTTCGATCATCCCGCGCGTGGCGGCGATCTCGGCCGGTCCGCGGTCGGCGAGGCCGCGCGGCAGCCGCGCCTTGAGCTTGTTAGTTTTTTCGGACTTTTCGGCCATTTTAGAAGCGCTTTGGGCGCGGTGGTAGCAGTGGCGATTCGCGGCCGCAAGCCTACTCGATTTCGTCACGGCCGAGACGGCACCCCGCGACGCCAGCGTCGCGGGTACCCTATTGTCCCAGCCGTCCGCGTCTTCCATGCTGCAGGAAAGACGTGGCGCCAGGAGGCAGTCCCATGGCCGAACCCATTCGCCGCAGCGCGGCCGTTCCCAACGATCTCGAAGCTTTTTGGGTTCCGTTCACGCCGAACCGGGCGTTCAAGCGGGCGCCGCGGCTGATCGCGCGCGCCAAGGACATGCACTATTACACCCCCGAAAACCGCGCCGTGCTCGACGGCACCGCCGGGCTGTGGTGCACCAATGCCGGCCATAACCGCGACCCGATCGTCGCCGCCATCCAGCGCCAGGCCGCGGAGCTGGATTATTCGCCGGCGTTCCAGTTTGCGCACCCGAAATCGTTCGAGCTGGCGAGCCGGGTGGCGGCGCTGGCGCCCGGCGATCTCGACCGGGTGTTCTTCTGCAATTCCGGCTCCGAGGCGGTCGACACGGCGCTCAAGATCGCGCTCGCCTATCATAATGTGTGCGGCCAGGCCTCGCGCACCCGGCTGATCGGCCGCGAGCGCGGCTATCACGGCGTCGGCTTCGGCGGCATTTCGGTCGGCGGCATCGTCGCCAACCGCAAGCATTTCGGCACGCTGTTGGCCGGCGTCGATCATCTGCCGGCGACCTATAACCGCGAGCACCAGGCTTTTACCAAGGGCGAGCCGGACTGGGGCGCGCATCTCGCCGACGATCTCGAACGCATCGTCGCGCTGCATGACGCCTCGACCATCGCCGCCGTCATCGTCGAGCCGATGGCGGGCTCGACCGGCGTGCTGCCGCCGCCGAAGGGCTATCTGGAACGGCTGCGCGCCATCTGCGACCGCCACGGCATTTTGCTGATCTTCGACGAAGTGATCACCGGCTTCGGCCGCCTCGGCCACGCTTTTGCCGCCGAGCGTTACGGCGTGACGCCGGACCTGATCACCTTCGCCAAGGGCATCACCTCGGGCGCGGTGCCCATGGGCGGCGTCATCGCCCGCGAAGGAATTTACGACGCTTTTATGCGTGGCCCCGAGCACGTCGTCGAACTGTTCCACGGCTACACCTACTCGGCGCATCCGCTGGCCTGCGCCGCCGGGTTGGCGACGCTCGATCTTTATCGCGACGAGAAACTGTTCGAGCGGGCGAAAAAGCTCGAGCCGGTGTGGGCCGACGCCGCGATGGCGCTCAAGAGCCTGCCCGGCGTGCTCGATATCCGCACGGTCGGGCTCACGGCCGGCATCGATCTTGCCTCGCGGCCCGACGCGTTCGGCAAGCGCGCCTACGAAGCCATGGAGCGCGGCTTCCACGACGAAGGCGTGATGATCCGCATCACCGGCGAGACGCTGGCGCTCACCCCGCCGCTGATCGTCAGCGCAGCGCAGATCGGCGAGATTTTCGACAAAGTGGCGCGCGTGATCAAAGCGGTGATGTAGCCAACCGTCATTGCGAGGAGCGCAGCGACGAAGCAATCCAGACCGGCGCCGCAGCACTGGATTGCTTCGCTCCGCTCTCAATGACGAGTCGGTTACGGACTGTCAAATACCGAGATAGGCCGCTTGCACTTTCTTGTTGTTGGCGAGTTCCGTGCTCGTGCCGTGCATGATCACCCGGCCGCCGTCGAGCACATAGGCGCGCTGCACCAGCGTGAGCGCGCGGCTGACGTTTTGCTCGACCAGCAAGAGCGCCGTGCCCATGGCGTGGATCTCCTGGATCTTGGCAAACGTCGCGTCGGTAATGACCGGGGCCAGGCCGAGCGACGGCTCGTCGAGCATCAATAGCCGCGGCTTCAACATCAGGCCGCGGCCGACTGCGAGCATTTGCTGCTCGCCGCCGCTCATGGTTCCGGCCAGTTGCTTGCGGCGCTCGGCCAGCACCGGGAAAATGCCGAAGACGAGGTCGAGGGTGCGGCTGCGCTCGGCCTTGGCGCGCGGGATATAGGCGCCGATTTCGAGGTTCTCCTTCACCGTCAGTTCGGGAAAAACCTGGCGGCCTTCCGGGACATGGGCGATGCCGAGCTCGGCGATCTTGTACGGCGGCAACGCGGTGATGTCGGTGCCCAAGAACGTGATGCTGCCGGCTTTGAGCCGCATCAGCCCCGAGATCGCGCGCAACGTCGTGCTTTTGCCGGCGCCGTTGGCGCCCAACAACCCGACCGCTTCGCTCTCGCTCACGGTCAGGCTGACGTCGCTGACCGCAGGCACCGAGCCGTAACTGGCGCTCACTCCCGACAAGGTCAGCACCGGATGTCCTCCGCCGGCGCGGCCTGCGCGTAGCCGGTGCCGAGATAGGCGCGGATCACGTCGGCATTGGCGACCACCGTCTTGGGATCGCCCTCGGCGATTTTCTGGCCGTGGTCGAGCACGACGATGTGGCGCGCCACCGCCATGATGGCGCGCATTACATGCTCGACGATAACGATGGTCAGGCCGCGCTGCGCCAGCTTGCCGACCAGCGCGACCGCCTGGTCGATCTCGGCCGGATTGAGGCCGGCCATGACCTCGTCGAGCAGGAGGAGCCGCGGCTGGGTCGCCAGCGCGCGTGCCATTTCCAGCCGGCGCTGATCGATCGTCGTCAAGTCGCGCGCCGGGGTGTGCTCCTTGGCCGAGAGCCCGACAAAGGCGATCGCTTCGCGGGCGGCCTCGCGCGCGATCTCCATGCGCTTGTCGCGCAGGAACGCTCCGGTCATGACATTGGCCAGCACCGTCATCTTGCCGAACGGCCGCGCCACCTGAAAGGTGCGCGCCAGGCCGTGGGCGCAGATGTCGTGCGGCCGTAACCCCACCAGCTCGCGGCCGAAGGCGGACACCGAGCCGGTATCGGGCCGATAGTAGCCGGTGATGAGGTTGAAGCTCGTGGTCTTGCCGGCGCCGTTCGGTCCGATCAGCGCCACCGTCTCGCTTTCGTTGACCGAAAAGCTCAGATCCTGGACGGCGCGCAGCCCGCCGAACCTTTTGCTCAAGTTGCGGATGACCAGCGCCTCAGGCATCGACCACGGCGTCCCGCTCAAGCCCCGATCCGAAGAGGCGCGCATAGGTCTCGGTCATCAGGCCGATTAGTCCGCTCGGCCGCCACAGGATGACCGCGATCAGGATCAGGCTATAGATCGTCAATTGCACACCGCCATGACCGCCGCCGAGCCAGCTTTGCAGCAAGGCCGAGGTCGCTTCCAACAGCACGGTGCCGACCACCGGGCCCCACAGCGTGCCGATGCCGCCGACGATCGACACCAGTGCCGCCTCCACCGAGACGTTGAAGCTGAACGCGGTTTGCGGATCGATGAAGTAGATGTACTGGACATAGAAGGTTCCGGCGAGCGCGGTAAGAAAGGCGCTCAGCATGTAGATCTGCCGCTTGATCTTGAGCGCGTCGACCCCGATCGCCTCGGCGGCGTCCTCGTCTTCGCCGACAGCGACCAGATAAAATCCGACCCACGAGCGTTCGACCCAATAGGTGACGAAGAGGCCGATCGTCAGCAGCGCGAGCGCGATGTAGTAATAGGCAGCCTTGGCATCGAACTGCATCATCAACGGCGCGTTGCCGAGATTGGGTATCGTCGTGCCCTCGGCGCCCCAGGCGAAATCGCGAAATTTCAGGAACAGCAGCATCAAGACTTGTGCCGTCGCAATTGTGGCGATGGCGAAGTAAGGTCCGCGCAGCCGGAAGCACAATGTGCCGATCGGCAGGCTCGCCAGCATGGCGACGCCGCCGCCGGCCAGCATGCCGAGCCACGGCGAAATCCCGTAGCGGATCTGCAGGATCGTCGACGTGTAGGCGCCGAGGCCGAAATAGGCGGCGTGGCCGAGCGACAGCTGCTTGGCGTAACCGCCCATCAGGTTCCAGGCGACGCCGATGAAGGCGAACAGCAGCACCCGAATGAAGATGTCGATGGCGAACGGACTGGGCACCACGACCGGCAGCGCCAGCATGACGACGGCAAGGGCGCCGAGCCAAAACCGGCCCTGGCTGAGCAGCCTGGGCGTCACCGCGTCCACCCGCCGAACAGCCCGCTCGGCCGTACCGCGAGCGTGATCAGCAGCATGGCGAACACCACGATCAGCCCGGAATCCGCGCCGACGAATTGAATGCCGAGCGACTCGGCCACGCCCATCATCAGGCTGGCGATCAGCGCGCCGGTGACGTTGCCGAGCGTCCCCAACACCACGGCGACGAACGCCATCAGCACGAAGACCTGGCCGACCAGCGGATAGGCCGGATAGAACGGCATCAACAGCGAACCGGCCGCGCCGGCCAGCGCCAGCGCCACGCCGACGGCGACGCAGAAGACGCGGTCGGGATTGATGCCCATCAGCATCGCCACTTCGCGGTTCTGCGCCGCAGCCCGCATCGCCTTGCCGAGATCGGTGGTGTGCAGGAACACCCACAGCATGCCGCTCAACAGCATGGCGACGGCAAACGCGATCAGCTTGGCGACCGCGATGTAGAGGGGCCCCAGATGAATCGTCATTTCGGTATAGGCCGTTTCCACGGTGCGGTAGTTGGCGGTGAACAACAACAGCGCGACGTTGACCAGGAGCAGCGACAGCGCAAACGTCAAAAAGATCTGCGGCATGTCGCCGAGCGAGAGCACCCGGCGGATCAAAAATCGCTGCAACAGCCAGCCGACGATGAACAGCGCCGGCATCGACACGGCAAGCGACAGCAACGGATCGATGCCATAGCGGGTCGCCAGGAAGAAGCTGATATACATGCCGAGCATCACGAATTCGCCCTGGGCGAAGTTGACGATCTTGACGACGCCAAAGATCAACGTGACGCCGATGCTCACCAGGGCGTAGATGCCGCCGATGAGCAGGCCGTTGACCACCGCCTGTGCTACGGTCGCAAGCATCGGCTGCCGGCGGGCTTTCAGCTTTTCATGAGCGGCGCGCGCGCGTCGTCCTTGGGAAACACCGTCGCCAGATCGCCGTGCTGCCATTGCACGCCGACCGGATGGGCGTAGATGTTCTTGCCGTCGGGGCCGAATTTGACTTTGCCGCCGGGACACATCGCGGCGTAACCCTGCGAGACGTCGAGCGCGGCGATGGCGTCGCGCACCTTTTGCGGGTCGGTCGAAGCCGCGCGCTCGAGCGCGTCGGCGATCATGAAGGTCTGCGCCACCAGGCCGCCGGCATATTCGAACAGAAACTCGCCGTATTGCTTCTGGTATTCGGCGTTGACCTTCTGCGCGTTGGCGTCGATGTCGTGGTTCCAGTGGGCGACGCCGAGCAGGCCTTCGGCGGCCTTGCCGACGTTCTTGTAAAAATCCGGAATGACGAAGCCGCCGGAGCCGCCGTTGATGGCGATCTTGAGATCGACCTGCTTGATGGCGCGGATGATCAGGATGAGGTCGTTCAGATAGGACACCGGGAACAGCATGTCGGCGCCCGAGGCCTTGACCTTGTTGATCAGCGGGCTGGCGTCGCTCAGGCCGGCCGAATAGGGCTCGAACAGCACGATCTCGACGCCCTGGGCGGGCGCCTGTTCGCGCAAGCCGTTGGAGGTCGAGGTGCCGAAGGCGGTGTTTTCGAAGATCACCGCCACTTTCGGCTTTTCGCTGACCAGCTTCGACATTTGCAATTGCGCCAGCGCAAACTGCGAAGCGCGCGAGAACGGCGTGAACGTATAGTGGCGGTCCTTGTTGAGCTGATCGGTGCTCGAGCCGGTCAACAGCGGCATTTTGGCGCGTTCGGCGACCTCGCTGGCGATCAGCGTCAGCGCGCTGGCGAAGCAGCCGTGGATGGCGGACAGCTTGTAGCCGTTGATCAAACGGTCGGTCTCGGTGCGGGTGACCGTGGCGTCGCTCTGCACGTCGGACACGATCAGGTTCAACGGCGCGCCGCCGAGCGATTTGATGCCGCCGGCATCGTTGACCATCTTGACCGCAAGCTTGGCGGCGTTGACGCAGCCCTGGCCGATCTGGGCGAAGCTTCCGGTCACCGGATAGAGCCCGCCGATGTTCACCGGCTCCGCGGCAAAAGCCCTGCGGCGAATAGCGAACGTGGCGAGTGCGGCGGCGGCGCCGGCGGACTTTTGCAGGAAATCCCTGCGGCCGTAGCGATGGGTCTTGGTCGCGGACCTGGCCATCTTCACCTCCCTGGCTGATGTTGCGCCGCTTGTGCCGCGGCGACCGTGCCCATGGTGACTGGAAATCCGGCAACGACCAAGCTGGCGCTGCGGATCGACAGCCCTATTGCCCCCTTGAGCGCATGGTTTCCCATGCTTACAACATTGTCTATAAGATTGTAAACAATCGAATCTTGAATTATCTATGCTGTGACGCGCGGCCGCACCGATCCGGGATCGGCACGGCCGGTCCGCGATCGATCGCAAAAGCCGGAAAGGCAGTCCGAGACCAGGCATGAGCGCGCACCGACCGACCCGGCGCAACAGCGCGACGCCGGTATCTACGGCCGCGACCAAGCGGCGGCTGCGCGCCGTGCCGTCTAGGCCGCGTTCGCGCGCGCAATCGATCGCCGAGGCCATTGCCACGAGCCTGGAAGAGGACATCGTGCTCGGCCGGCGCCATCCGCGGGAGCGTCTGGTCGAGCAGGATCTCTGCGATCGCTTCAACACCCATCGCGGCGACGTTCGCCTGGCGCTGTTCGAGCTCGAGAAGAAGGGCATCGTGCAACGCATTCCCAATCGCGGCGCCATGGTGCGCGATCTCACCCCGCAGGAAGTGACGGAAATCTACGCCGTGCGCGAGGAGCTGGAAGTCATGGCCGCGCGCATTTTGCCGTTCCCGGTGACCAAAGCCGATCTCGCCAAGCTCGACGACATTCAGAAGAGCCACAGCGCGGCAATCGACAGCGACGACATGCTCACCGTGTTCTACGCCAACCTCAACTTCCACCAGACGCTGTTCGGGCTTTGCGGCAACGCCTGCCTGATCGAGACCATCAAGCAGCTCGAGCAGAAGGTCTATGGCATCCGCTTCTACGCCAACGCCTTCCCCGATGCGCTCGACCGCGCGCGGCGCGATCACCTCGCCATGATCGAGGCCTTGCGCGCCTCGCGCCGCGACGACTTGATCGAACTGACGCGGCGGCATTTGCGGCCGTCGCCGCAAGCCTATATCCGCGCCTACGAGCGCCGCTTCGGCAATGCGGGCGGCTGATCGCGGCGCCGCGCTGTCACTGTGGCTTCAAGATCGCCCAGCCGACATGCAGCGCGCCTAAGCCGCGGCGCATCGGCAGGTCGAACGGCGCGCCGACCTCGGCACTGCCGGCAATGCTTGCCAATTGCGCCGGCAGGTGCGCGGTGTCGCCGCCGCTCCACACCACGATGGCGCCCTTCTGGCGCAGGTCGGCGAGATCGATCCACGGCGCGCGGCGCGGCAGGCCGTCGATCAAAACCTCCGGCTGGTCCGGCGAATAATGCGCGAGATTGCCACCGTCCCACATCGAGCCGACCACGTAGCGCAGCGGCATTCCGGTGGCGTCATGGAAGCGCTGCGTCAGCGTGGCGGCGAGCTTGTCGCCCGGATAGAACACCGCGCGATAGCGGTGATCGAGCAGCGGCAGTACGGAATAATTGACAAGGAAGACAAGGGCGAAGATCGCAAACACCGCGCTCCAGTGCGCGACGACGCGGGCGAGGCATTCGCGGCCGAGCCAAGGGCGCAAAGTCAGCACGATCCACAGCCCAACAAAAAGCCACAGCGGATAGCCCCACATGGCGAATGTGCCGCGGCCGCTGACGGCGATCAGTGTGATCATGGCGAGGCCGGGGCCGAAGGCGAGCAAGGTCACGATGCGGCGGTCGAAGGCATCAAATTCTCGACCCTCTTGTAGGGGAGGGTAGGGTGGGGGGGCGGGAGGTGATGCGCCGTTCGTCGACGCATGCGCCAAACTTCTCGACCCCCATCCCCAACCCCTCCCCACGATGGGGAGGGGAGTCGGCCAGACCAGCGCCGAGGCGATAAAGAACGATGGCAGCAAGAAGAAAATCTGGCTGGCGACGAACGCCGCCGGATGCAGGACATGGTCGTACCAGCCGCGCACCTCCGCGGCGCGATGCTCGGCATAAGCGAGCGGCAGAAAATCGCTCTGCACCAGCCAGACCACATGAGGTGCGGCAATGACCAGCGCCACGATCAGCGCCAGCCATGGCCCGGGCGTCGCCAGAGCGCGGCGCGCGTCGCGGTCGAGCAACAGAAACAGGGCGTAGGGTGCCGCCAGGACGACGACGAAATATTTCGCCCATAGCGCGCTGCCGAAGGAAAAACCGAGCAGGGACCAGTGGACGAGGCGGCCGCGCTTGAGCGCGGCATGGAAAGCGTAGCCGGCCAGCGCCCAGAACGGCAGCTGGATCACATCGTGGTTGAACTTCACCGCGGTGTACTGGAAGTAATGCATGCCATCGATGATCAGCACGGCAACCAATGCGCCGGTCGCGCCAATGAGCGGCCGCGCCGTCGCCCATACCGCGATGAAAGCGACGATGACCACCGCCTGGGCCAGCGCGTAATAGGCGGCGTCGGCGCCAAACGCCCGGTGCATGATCTCGACCAGCCACCACGGCAGCGGCGGCAGCTTGTCGTAGCCGAGCTGCCATTCGCGGCCATAGGTCAGCGCCTCGATCAGGTCGAGCGGCAGGTTGGCGTAGAGCAGCGTCGGCAGCGCGGTCCAGACCACGAAATGCAAGGCGAGGAAGGCGGCGAACGCCGCCCGCGGCGCCGCCTCGATCCAGTCGATGAAGGCGAAAGCCAGCGCCAGCCGGGGCGCCGCCGCCGGGCTCGTTTCGGGCATTTGCGGCGTGGCAGACATGGCTTGAGGCTTTTGCTGTTCCGTGCGCGGCCGGTCTTGGTTAGGTTCTGCCGTTATAAAAGCACAGCAAAATCTTAGCTATGGCGGCGGGCGGACTTGCGGCGCCGCGGCGCTTGTGGACACTGCTAGGGCCGGAGCGCGAATCGACAGGGGCGAGCACCGCTGGCGCGTTCGGCGTAGGGCACAATGGGGTTCGACATGGTGCGTATCAGCGCCATCTTTATCGCAGTTTGCATGGTGCTCATCGCCGGTTCGGTCGGCTTTGTGGTCTATCTGCGCTTCGGCTTGACCGGCGCCGAGTCGTTTCTGATCGGGCTCGGCGTCCTGACCGCGCTCGCGGTCTATAACGCGGTCGCCGCCCGCTCCCGCGACCGCGCCGAAGTCAGCGACCAGATCGCCGCCATCTCGCGCAGCTCGTCCGACTTGGCGCGCCAGCTCGCCGAGTTCGGCCGCCAGCTTGGCACCGTGGAGACCAAGGTCGATGCCGTGCTCGACAAGGCGCTGGCGTCGGCGCAGCCGCTCGCCGTCGAGATCGAGGAACTGTCGAGCTTGGTCAAGCATCTCGCCGATTCGGTGGCGGCGCATGACGCCGTGCTGGCCGGACTGAGCGGCAAGGAACGCATCGCGCCCGCGGCGCCTGCTTCTGCGCCTGCCATGGCCGCTCACGTGACCGCGGCCGTGCCGCGGTCCGATCCGGCCGCGGCGCCGGCGGCGCCGACGGTCGCGACGATTGCCGCGTTCAACGGCCTGGATCAGGCCGGCATCGTTGCCGTGATCAAGAACGCCATCGATGGCAGCAAGATCGATCTCTACCTGCAGCCGATCGTGACGCTGCCGCAGCGCAAGGTGCGCTACTACGAGGCGCTGTCGCGGTTGAAGGCCGACAACGGCGACCTGGTCGCGGCGGGCGACTTCCTGAGATTCGCCGAGGCCGGCAGGCTGATGCCGAAGCTCGACAATCTGTCGGCGTTGCGCTGCGTGCAGGTGGTGCGGCGGCTGCTCTTGAAGAACCGCGACATCGGCCTGTTCTGCAATCTGTCGTCGGCGACGCTGACCGATTCAGGTTTTCCGCGGTTTTTGGAATTCGTCGAAGCCAACCGCGCCATCGCGCCGGCGCTGGTGTTCGAATTCACCCAGGAAGCGGTCCGTGCCATGGGGCCGATCGAGCACGAGAGCCTGGCCGCGCTCGCCGAACGCGGCTTCCGCTTCTCCATGGATAATCTCACCGACCTGCGCGTCGAGCCGCGCGAGCTGACCGAGCGCGGCTTCCGCTTCATCAAGGCGCCGGCGGCGCTCTTGCTCAACCGGGTCGGCGCCACATCGACCGATATCCACCCGGCCGACCTGTCCGACCTGCTCGGCCGCTTCGGCATCGATCTGATCGCCGAGCGCATCGAGGCCGAGGGCACGGTGGTCGATTTGCTGGACTACGACGTCCGCTTCGGCCAAGGCTTTTTGTTCTCGCCGCCGCGCCCGGTGCGCGCCGAAGCTCTGCAGGGCGTCGATGCGGCCAATCCGGCCGATCAAGCCAAGCGCGACGCTGCGGCGCCGCGCAATGGCGGTTTGGCGCAACTCGCGCGGACCGGCAGCGGGCGCCCTTGAATTTATCGCCTGAAATTTATTGCTGGCTGACCTTCACCGGCACGAACTGCGTCGTGAACATCTCCTTGTCGTCGGGCATGTCCTTGAGCAGTCCCATCTCGATGTAAGATTTCTTGAGCACCGCGACCGCCTTCGGATCGAAAGTGCCGTCGGTATTGAAGGCGCCGATCTGCTCGTCATAGACGCGGCCGATCACGGCCTCGCTGAGGCTTAAGACTTTTGCGGAAATCGCCACCGATTGCGCCTTGTGCGTCTTCATGTAGGCGATGGTCTCGAACCAGCCGGCGAGAAACGCCTTCACTTGGTTCGGATGCTTTTCGATCAGGTCGTTGGTGGCGAAGATCACGTGGGTGATGAATTGATCGACGAACGGCGTCGCTCCGGTGATGACGCGCCACTCCTTGGCTTCTTCGAGCGCGTAGCCGGTTTCGAGCGCCCCGATATAGCCGTCGATCTGATGGGTCTTGATGGCGGCGCGCGCCGGCGGCATGCCGCCGATCGGCACCATGGTGATGCCGTCGGCGTTCCAGCCTTCCTTCTGATTGATGCGGGCGCCGATCCAGTCGGTCAGCGAGCCGACCGTGGTGCAGCCGAGCTTCTTGCCCTTGAGATCCGCCACCGTCTTGATGGCGGAATCGTAGCCGACCATCACCGCCATGTTTTGCGGCGCGCCAAACATGGCGGCGACCGCTTTCGCCGGCACGCCCTTGACGATGAAGGCCATGCCGGGGCCGGAGCCGATGCCGATATCGATCGAGCCCGAGGTCAGAAGCTGCTGCAGCTTGGCGTCACCGGCCGACGCCGATTCCTCGATGTCGAGGCCGTGCTTGGCAAAAATGCCGGTCTGCATGCCGATGTCGAGCGGCGTGAACGACCAGGCGAACGGCACCACCTTGGCGACGCGGAGTTTTTCCGCGGCATTTGCAGAAGTGAGCGACGCTGCGAGCAAAAGCACGGCAAGGCCACTGAGGCCCGACGTCAAACGCGCACCGAAAAATCGCCTCATCGTTTCCTCCCGACGGTTCCGCTCTACGCTCAATAGCGGCAAAATGATCGCAGATATTGCCGCCCATTGCCATGCGGCAGGGTGTGCCGTTGCCATCGAAGCCAATCGGGATGCACTTGGGCAATTGTCCAAATTCAACGAATTGCGCGCCGGCCTTGGCTTTCATTTCACCACGATGGTGATGACGCGCGTACCGGCAGGCACATTATTGTTTGTGACGCTGTAGGTGACCGAGTCGGTGCCGTGAAAGCCGGCGTTGGATTTATAGTGGACCTCGCTGCCGGTCACGGTCTTGCCGGCGCAATTCTCGGTGCTGCCGGAATTGGGCGTGCTCGCCGGTATGGTGCTGGTTCCCTGCACCACGGAAAGCGCGCCGTTCTTCGGCGGTTGCGTCACCGTGACCGTGGTCGGCAGCGCCTTGCAGTCGCGGTCCCAGGCCCGCTCATAGGCGATGCGCGAATCGACGCCTGACTCCGCGTTGCGGGTCAGCGTCAGGTCCTTGGCGGCGGCCATGCCGACGCAAGTCACTGCCGTAGCAATCCTAACCGATGCAATGAAGATAGTGCGCATAATCGCCCCCTGCTAAGCTTGATTTATTCCCACGCATAAAGGCGGCCGCGCCACCAAGGTCGCTCAAACGGTTACGAAATCATTGCAGAAAACGGCACGGCTCGCCATACCGCGGGGGTGGCATCGCGTTGACCCGGAACGCCGCGGTCTCTAGAATCGTTAAAATCTTTACGCCGTTTGGCAGGAGCGCGCCGTGCACATCATCGACTCGCATTTCCATTGGTGGCCCCGGTCGATTTTCGACAAGCTGTGCAAGCGCAAGGATTTTCCCAAGGCCCGCGTCAACGAGAAGGGCGGCTACAGCTATTTCCGCCGCGACGGCAGCGGCTGCCATCTCAACTCCTGGGCCGAGTGGTTCGATCTCGACAAGCAGTTCGAATACATGGCGAGTCTGGGCCACCAGGTCGATGTGGTCTGCTCGATCGGCCCGTTCTCGGTGTCGTTCTCCGACATGCCGCTCGACGAAGGCCGCGACTATGCCGTCATGTGGAACGAGGAGATGGCCGGCGCGCAGAAGAAATATCCCGGCCGGCTATGGGCCAGCGCCGCGGTGCCGCTGCAGGATACCCGCGCCGCGATCGAAGTGGTCGACGACGCGGTCGATCGCTTAGGGCTTATGGGCGTCAATCTGCCCGGTAGCGTCGGCGAAGACGCGCGCATCGATGCCGAGCGGCTTGAGCCGTTCTATGCCCATGTCGAAAAGCTCGGCCTGCCGCTGTTCCTGCATCCGACCGACGTTATTTTCCAGGACATGCTCGACGGCTATGACGGCGCGCTGCATTTGAGCCTCGGCCGGGTCATCGAGGTGTCCGTCGCCGCCATGCGCATGATCCTGTCCGGCATGATGGAGCGGCATCCGCACCTGAAGATCGTGATGTCGCATACCGGCGGCTCGCTGCCCTACCAGGCCGGCCGCATGGACAAGAACTCGAAAGCCGCGAAATTGCCGCGGCCGGTGCAGGACTACATGAAGCGCATGTATACCGACACCGTGTCGCCGCACTCCGCCGGCATCAAATTCGCCATCGACTATTATGGCATCGACCACGTCATGTATGGCACCGATTATCCGTGCTGGGACCCGGCGCCGTGCCTGAAGCTGATCGACGACATCAAGCTTTCCGACGCCGACAAGCAGAAATTGTTCTACGACAACGCGCGGCGCATTCTGAATTTGCGCGATCCGGTTTCAACCAAGGGCGCCAAGCGCGAGCCGGCGCTGGTCTAGTTGGATTTCCAGCCAATCGGGCGAACGAATTCCCGGCCCAGCGCCGGGCGTGAAGTCTGTTGGCTTGGCGGATTATCGCGTCGCCTGCATTGTCACGCCGGGCTTTACTAGCTAAGGTTGCGTGCCTGACAGGGTGTTGCCTCTAATTGTCCCACACGTTGAGCGGCCGCACCGCGTCAAGCATCACCACTGAAGCGTCGGCGCACGCCGGCTTGCCGCCCATGCGCCGGCCATGTCTCACCGCGCAATGGCAAGGGATACATCATGGCCAACCAATTATCGGCAATCAAACACATCGTTCATCTCATGCTCGAGAACAGATCGTTCGACCAAATGTTGGGCTTTCTTTACGCGGGCAGCAACAACCGGTCGCCGACGACCAATCAGCCGTTTGACGGCTTGACGGGCAATGAATCCAATCCGGACGACAGCGGTAGAACGGTGAATGTCTACAAGATCGCCCAGAATTCTCCCCACCCCTACCTGATGCCGGGCGCGGATCCCGGCGAAGGCTTTTACAACACGAATTACCAGCTGTTTTCGACCGATGATCCGGCCCCAGGCGCTGTCCCCACCAACCAGGGATTTGTCATCAACTTCAAGGCGGCGATCGCGTCCGACCTGGCCAAGCATTACCAGGATACGTTGCCCGGCACCGATCCGTCGGAAATCATGGGAATGTATACGCCGGAAATGCTACCGATCATGTCCGGGTTGGCGAAGGGATTTGCGGTCTGCGACCGTTGGCATTCGTCGGCGCCGACACAGACGATTCCGAATCGGGCCTTTGCCGCCGCGGCCACCTCGCAGGGGCACCTCGATAACCACGTCAAAGTCTTTACCTGCCCGAGCATTTACGGCCGGATGACCGACAAGAAAATCGATTGGGGAATCTACGGTTACAATCGCGACCCGTTGACCCGGCTGGATTTCACCGACACGCAGCACGCCGATGAAAGTCACTTCGGCCATTTCCGCGACTTTCAAGCGAGGGCGAAAGCCGGGACTTTGCCCGCCTTTAGTTTTCTCGAGCCGAGTTTCGGCTCCGGCGGCAACAGCCAGCACCCCAACTACGACGTGGCGTTGGGCGAGCAGCTGATGCACGACGTGTACTATACGCTGCGCAACAGCCCGAATTGGAATGAGACGCTGCTCGTCATCAACTACGACGAGCACGGCGGAAATTACGATCACGTGCCGCCACCGAACGGCGCGCTGCCGCCGGACAATTCGGTCGGCGAATTCGGTTTCGACTTCACGCGCTTTGGCGTTCGCGTCCCGGCCCTGCTCATATCGCCGCGGATCGCCGCCGGCACCGTATTTCGGGCAAGCCGTGGTACGATAGATCATACGTCCCTCCTCAAGACGCTCGAGCTGCGGTTTGGTTTGGATCCGCTTACCGCACGCGACAAAGCCGCGCCCGATCTCGGCGACGTGTTGACTCTGGCGACGCCGCGGCAGGACGACCCGCTGCAAGGGGTCGAAATACCCGTTTCGAATCCGCCGCATCCGGCCCAATCGGAGCCTTCGGTCATCGACAAGCTTCACGCCCACAAGGTCTCGCTGCTGCCGCTGCGCAACGAACAAGGCAGCTACGATCGCCACACGCCGCCCGATCTGTCGTCGAGCGAGAAAATCGGCGACTACATCCAAGGCCGCACTGCGGCGTGGCACGAACACCTGGCGCGTCGCCGTCAGCGGCGTGCGAGGCGTAAATCGTCCGGCCGCAAGCGGGCGGCGCCGGTCCGGAAGGCTGCATCGAAGACGGCCAAGGGCCGCAAGCGCAGGTCTTGAGCCGCGGCGCGGCGGCGAAGGAAACCAAGCGCGAGCCGGCGCCGGTGTGATCGTCATTGCCGTGGAACAGGCCCGGCGATGACGAATTACTGCTTCGGCGCAAACCGCTCGTCCACGCTTTCCCATTTGTCGTAGCCGACGAGCTTCTTGTAGTCCTCGAAATTCATGCCGTCGTTGCGGTGGGCAAATTTGCCGGATTTCATGTCGGTAAGCACCGCCTCGATCGCCTTGGCGGCATGCATGATGGTGTCGAGCCCGAGCACGGCGCAATTGAAGCCGAGCTGGCCGAGCTCCGCCATCGACAGGATCGGAGTGTGGCCGCCCATCAGCGGATTGCAGATCTGCGGCACGTCGAAGGCTTTGCCGATGCGCTCGAGTTCCGCCACGCTGCGCGGCGCCTCGATGAAAATGCCGTCGGCGCCGGCGCGGATATAGCGCTCGGCGCGGCGCATCGCCTCGTCGAGATCGTATACCGCACGCGCGTCGGTGCGGCCGAGGATCCAGGTTTCCGGATTGATGCGCTCGGACGCCGCCGCCTTGATCTTGGCTTCGGCAAGCTCGATGGGCACGACCTTCTTGCCGACCATGTGGCCGCAGCGCTTCGGCCATTGCTGGTCCTCGATCAGGATGGCGCTGACCCCCATGCGCTCGTAGGTCTGCACCGTGTGCACGACGTTCTTGACGTCGCCATAGCCGTCGTCGCCGTCGACGAACACCGGCAGGTCGCAGGCTGACATAATGTCGCGCACCGCGGCGGAGATTTCGCCAAAGCCCTTCAAGCCCACATCGGGCACGCCGTAGCGGGCGCCGACCGCGGGAAAGCCGCCGATGAAATAGGTCTCGAAGCCGATCTTCTGGATCAGCCGGGCGCTGAGCGCATCATGGGCGCCGGGCACGACCAGGAAGCGCTTGTCCTTGACGGCCTGGTTGATGATCTGGCGGAAACTCGTCGGCATCGCGCGGCCTCAGGCTTTTTGCGGATCGGGCAAATCCCATACATGCCATGTGCTTTGCGATCAACTCGCGGGGTTACATCGCCGCGGCGCGCGGCTATGATTTTGCCAAAGCAGCGGTACGGCCGGGGAGGAAATGATCATGACCGAGCAAACCAAATCTCCCGTCGTGCATTTCGTCGGCAGCATTCCCTTGCCCGATTCCGAGACCGTGTTCCGGACGCTCGCCGGCGCGGTCGGCGATCGTGTCGTGCGCCTGCCCGACGGCGAGACCGGCATCCGCAAGACCTGGATCCGCTTCTTGCAGGACGTGCTCGCGGAGAATCCGGCGATCGAACTGGCGAGCGATATGCCGCCGCTCAAGTTCGTGCAATGGGACGGCAAGGTTATTCGCGAAATCCCGCGGCTGCGCATCAAGCCCGGCGAGACGCCCGACCGCAAGAATTTCAAGACCGGCTATGCCGACATGGCTATTCAGTCGTTCGCCGTGTTCGACCGCCTGCAAAAGGCCGGCGTCATTCCAGCGGGCGTCAAATTCCAGATCAGCATCCCGACCCCGATCGCGCCGACCTACAACAATATGGTGCCGGCCGACCGGCCGAAATTGCTGCCGCCGCTGACGCAAGCTTTCGTCGGCGAGGTCCATGCCATCGCGGCAGCCGTGCCCAACGACCGCATCGCCGTACAGTGGGACGTCTGCCAGGAGGTGCTGGCCTGGGAGGGCTATTACGAGCCGGGCCCGGTCGATTTCCGCAAAGAAACCATCGACGTGCTCGGCCAGATCGGCGACGCGGTGCCGAGCAAGATCGAGCTCGGCTATCATCTGTGCTACGGCAGCCCGGCCGACGAGCACATGGTGCAGCCGAAGGACGCCGGCATCATGACCGAGATCGTCAACGCCATCGTGGCGCGGGTGAAGCGGCCAATCGAGTTCTTCCATCTGCCGGTGCCGAAGGGCCGCACCGACGACGCCTATTTCGCGCCGCTCGAGAAGCTGAAGCTGCGCCCGGGCACCGCGCTCTATCTCGGCCTCATCCACCACAACGACGCCGAGGGCGACAGAGCGCGGCTCGCTGCGGCGCGCCGTCACGTGCGCGTCGACGGCATCGCCACCGAGTGCGGCATGGCGCGCGGCGATCCGGCGCGGCTGCCGGCACTGCTCGCCGCCCATGCCCGCGCCGCGGCGCTTGCCGATTGATGATCGCGTGGGAATGATCTAATCACCTCGCGCGCTCTTGAAGCGCGCCGAGGCTCGCGAAGCATTTGCCCGACTTCATCGAACATTTTGCGCCCCTGGCGCACGACTATGACGTGCTGCTGTGCGACGTCTGGGGCGTCATCCATAACGGGGTGGCGGCCTTTGCTCCGGCCTGCGACGCGCTGCTGCGTTTTCGCCAGCGCGGCGGCACCGCGATCCTGATCACCAACGCGCCGCGGCCGGGCGAATCGGTGGCGCGCATCCTCGACCGGCTGGCGGTGCCGCGGCAGGCCTACGACGCGATCGTAAGCTCCGGCGACACCACCCGCGGCATTGTCGAGAGCCGCCGCGGCCAGCGCGTGTTTCATCTCGGCCCGCAGCGCGACCTGCCGATCTTCTCGGGCCTCGACGTCACTTTCACGCCGCTTGAAACCGCCGACTACGTGGTGTGCTCGGGTCTGTTCGACGACACTGTCGAGACGCCTGAGACCTACCGCGACATGCTGGCGGCGATGCGGGCGCGCTCGCTGTTCATGGTCTGCGCCAATCCCGACATCATGGTCGAGCGCGGCGACACGCTGGTCTATTGCGCCGGCGCCTTGGCCGATGCCTACGCGGCGCTCGGCGGCGAAGTGCTCTATTGCGGCAAGCCGTACCCGCCGATCTATCAGGCGGCGCTGGCGGCGGCCGTAGCCGCGCGCGGCGGCGCAGTGCCGCTCAAGCGCGTGCTGGCGATCGGCGATTCGCTGCGCACCGATCTCAAAGGCGCCGCCGCGTTCGGCATCGACAGCGTGTTCGTGACGTCCGGCATCCACGCCGAAGAATACGGCGGCCGCCACACGCCTGAGATCGAGGCGCTCAACGGCATCTTCGCCGCCGGCGGCGTTGCGCCGATCGCGGTGACACGCGGATTGAAGTGGTGATCGTCGTTGCGAGCCAACGGGTCCGGCCCGAAGTGGCCGGCCCGATGACAGGCTCCGCGAAGCAATCCAGCATTCGAAGCGCGCGACTGGATTGCTTCGTCGCTTCGCCCCTCGCAATGACGGAATGCGGCGCCGGTTAGGTATTTGGCGAAATATGCTCGACCTTATCGGCGAACACCGCTTCGATCTTGGCCTTGAGCGTTTGCGCGTTGAACGGCTTGACGATGTAGTTGTTCACGCCGGCCTTCTTCGCCGCGATGACGTTCTCGGTCTTGGATTCCGCCGTCACCATGATGAACGGGATTTCGCCGAGACCCGGATCGGCGCGCACCTGGCGCAGCAGGTCGTAGCCGGTCATCGGCTCCATGTTCCAGTCGGAGATCACCAGGCCATAGCGCCGTATATGCATTTTCGCCAGTGCGCTCTGGCCGTCGCGGGCGTCGTCGACGTCGGCGAAACCGAGCTGACCGAGCAGGTTGCGGATGATGCGAACCATGGTGCTGTAGTCGTCGACCACCAGCACCGGCATTGACGGATCGAGAGCCATCGCTCTGCTCCTGGCGCGTTCAGCGCGGGACCCGACCGGGGTCGGCACATCACATCAAGGCAGGGCCGTCCCCAAGACGAGCCAAAGACGAGCCCAAGAAGCGTCCGCTGCCGGATGGCGGACAAAACTACCTTTCGTGTTTGAATATCGGGTTAATTGCCGCTCATTTGTGGGCAAACGGGTGCCATATCCGGCGTCGGCGGTGCCGCTTGACTCAGGCGTGGGCGGCACGGCACCTAGGCCGGGAGAGACTTTCTTAACCATCGAAGCCCGATGCCGGCGAAAAATTTCCTCGTCGTGCGCGACAGCGCGCCCGAAGATGCCCTGCGTGGCGCCGTGGTCGCCATCGGCAATTTCGACGGCGTGCATCGCGGCCACCGCGCCGTCATCGGCGTGGCGCAGGAGCAGGCCCGGGCGCTGGGCCGGCCGGCGGCGGCGCTCACCTTCGAGCCGCATCCGCGCGCCTTCTTCAATCCCGGCGAGCCGCTGTTCCGGTTGACCGACGAGGCCGCCAAACTGCGGCTTTTGGCCTCGACCGGCCTCGACGGTGCCATCGTGCTCACCTTCGACGCGGCGCTGGCCGGCCTGTCGGCGGAGGATTTCGTCAGCCGTATCCTGGTCGAGCGCTTTGCGGTGAGCGGCGCCGTGATCGGTTTCAACTTCCACTTCGGCATGAACCGCGCCGGCTCGCCGGATTTCCTCAAAGCCCAGGGCAAGAAGTATGGCATTGCCGTCGAAGTGGTGCCGCTGTTCGAGGACCAGGGACGGCCAGTGTCATCCGGTCCGATCCGCGACGCGCTCACCGCGGGCCGGCTCGACCAGGCGGCGGAGTTTCTCGGCTATCCGTGGTTCGTGTCGGGTGCGGTGATCCACGGCGACAAGCGCGGCCGCGAACTCGGCTTTCCCACCGCCAATCTCACCCTCGATGCGGCTTGCGGGCTGCGCCACGGCATCTATGCGGTGCGCGTCGCCGCCGGCGGGCGGCGCTACGACGGCGTGGCGAGTTTCGGCCGGCGGCCGATGTTCGATACCGGCGCCGTGCTGCTCGAAGTTTTTCTGTTCGATTTTGCCGGCGACCTCTACGGCCAAAATATCGACGTCGCCTTCATCGACTGGATCCGCGAGGAGCGGATGTTCGATTCGGCGAGCGCCCTCATTGCCCAGATGAAGGACGATAGTCGCCGCGCGCACGACGCCCTGGCGCGTGCGGGCGATGTGTTTCCGCCGATCTGAAATCGCCTATTCGGCAGGCTCCTGCGACTGCGCGCGATGTTCGCGCGCCCATTGCGCCACCATGATGCCGACCAGCGCCAGCGGGATGGCGCGCTGCCAGCCGAGCGAGCGGCCGACCTGAACGGCGGTGGCGAGGATTTTCGGATCGAGCAGCCACGACGGCGCGTGGGCCCGCGCGGCGCGTTCCAGGATCGCGCGCTCGCGCGCCCGCCGCCGCGCCAACAGACAAATAATAAGGCCGATGATGGCGATCACCGCAAAGATCGCCGCCATCACCAAGCCGGCATTGACGCTGCCGATTTGCAGCGCCAGCCAGTCGTAGGCGGCCACGCATAGAAACACGAAGGCGGCCGACGCCGCGAGCGCGGCGATTACAAGCCAGACGATGAACGACTTGTCGACCCCGGTTCGCGATTGAACCGCGAGCATCATGTCGTGCATCAAGCTCTTGAACATGGGACCCTCGACCCGCCCAACGCCGCGGCTGCCGCGGCGCTAGATCAGCGCCGCCACGTCGCGCCAAAAAAGAATCCGATCGCCGCCACGATCGCCAGCGTCGTATAGGGACGCGTCTTGATCGATTCATCGATGGCTTCGACGAAATTGTCGGAGACTTCGCGCACGGCGTCGACCGCTTCGCGGCCGGAGTCTTGCGCGCCGGCGACCATGTCATCGACGCTGGCGCGCGCCTTCTGCCAGGCGGCGCTGCCCTTGGTGCCGAGGATCTCGCTGATCTGCTCGGCGAGCCGGGCGAAATCGTCGCGCAACGCCTGAAGGTCGCGCTGAATGTCGCCGGACGCCGCGTCCGCCGCCGTCTTGACCTCCCGCAAGCCTTCGCGGGCGTCTTTGGCCGCATCGCGAACGTTCTGCGGTGCCGTTGAGGCGGTATTCATGAATATTCTCCGTACGCTGGATTGACCCGATTTATTGCACAATCATCCAGGTTCCGGGAAGTTCCATTGACCTAAATCAACGGCCCGATGGCTGCCGTTACTCCGGCAATTTGACGTCCTCGGTCGGAAACAGATGGTTGCAGGCGACCAGGGCGATGATCGACAGCGGCACGGCGAGGAAGGCGCCGAACGGACCCCACATCCAGGTCCAGAATGCCAGCGCCAGCAGCACCAACAGCGGGTTGAGCGTCAGGCGCCGGCCGACGATGGTCGGCGTGATCAAATGGCCTTCGAGCGCGGTGAGAATAATCAAGCCGACCGGCCCGATGACGGCGTGGGCGATGGACGGAAAGCTCACCAGGCCGACGCCGAACAGCACGATCGCCATGACGCCGGGCCCGACATAGGGCACGTAGTTCAGCAACGCCGCCAGCACGCCGAAAATCACTGGATTGGGATAGCCGATGAGCCAGACGCCGAGCGCCACCAGCGTTCCAAGCGCGGCGTTGACGATCGTCACCACGGTGAGATAGCCGGCGAGATTACGCTCGATGTCGCGCATGATTTTGAGGAAGCGCAGCTTGGTGTCGCGGTTGCCGAACAGCGAGACCAAAGAGCTGCGCAGCTCGATCTGGCCGACCAGGAAGAACAGCAGCATGACGAAGAACAACAGCAGTTCGCCGGCGGCGGGGGTGACGAAGGCGACCACCGGCAGCACGAGGCTCGTCGGCGGCGGATTGACATTGACGCCTTCGCCGCCGGACAGCGCGGTCTGCAATTCGTGCAGCGACGCCAGCGGCCGGTCGAGCAGCGCAAGCTTGTCGTTGATGGTTGCGCCGATCTCAGGCGCGCGCTTGATCCATTCGCTCACCGGGCCGGCGACCATGGTGGCGACGAGGCCCACGGCGACGAGGCAGAGCGCGACGATGACGAAGGCGCTGATCCAGGACGAAATGCCGTAGCGCTTGCCGGCCTTGGTCAGCGGCGCCAGCGTCATGGCGACCACGGCGGCGGCGAAGATCGGCAACAGGATGGCGCGGCCGATATAAAGGAAGGCGCCGAACAGGATCAAAAAGATGCCGATATTGGCGGCCTGGCCGGCGGCCAGCCAGACGGTCCTGACATTGTCGACCGGCCGCGGGTCGCTGATGAGGAGCGCGTGACGGACTTCGCGACTGGCGCGGATATACTCCACCAAACCCTCCGTTGCCCTCGCAAGGCTCACCGACATTCCCGTCGATCAACGCCAGATCCAGTCGGGGGGTTCCGCGGGCGGCGTTTTGCCGGCGCCAGAGAACCCTTTCCGCACCGCAAACGGCTTGTTAGAAGGCGCCTCATGAACGAAACGCCGGCCAAAGCGCGCGATTACTCGGAAACGCTGTTTCTGCCCAAGACCGACTTCCCGATGCGCGCCGGCCTGCCGCAGAAGGAGCCGGCGATCCTGGAGCGCTGGCAGAGCCTCGACCTTTACGGGCGGCTGCGCGCCGCCAGCAAGGGCCGGCCGCGCTTCATCCTCCACGACGGCCCGCCTTATGCCAACGGCAACATCCACATCGGGCACGCGCTCAACAAAATCCTCAAAGACGTGGTGACGAAGAGCCAGCAGATGCTCGGCTTCGATTCCAACTACGTGCCGGGTTGGGACTGCCACGGCCTGCCGATCGAATGGAAGATCGAGGAGGAGAATTACCGCGCCAAGGGCAAGCCAAAGCCGGATTTCTTCGACGCCGCAGCTTTGGTCGCCTTCCGCAAGGAGTGCCGGCAATTCGCCGAATACTGGATCAAGGTGCAGCGCACCGAGTTCGAGCGCCTCGGCGTCGTCGGCGACTGGGCGCACCCCTACACGACGATGGACTTCGCCGCCGAGGCGCAGATCGCGCGCGAGCTGATGAAATTCGCCGCCAACGGCACGCTCTATCGCGGCTCCAAGCCGGTGATGTGGTCGGTGGTGGAGAAGACCGCGCTCGCCGAGGCCGAGGTCGAGTATGAGGATTATGTGTCGGATCAGGTGTGGGTGAAGTTTCCTGTCGCTGAGGTCGAAGTTAGTTTTCATGAACAAGCGTCCCAGAAGCATAGGGAGGCTGCAGAAAAGATTGCAAGCGAGCTCCGCCGAAGTGCGGTTGTTATCTGGACTACCACTCCATGGACAATTCCAGGCAATCGCGCGATCAGCTTTTCTGAGCACATCGAATACGGGGTCTATGAAGTAGTAGATGCGCCCAACGGCAATTGGGCAAACCGAGGCGACCGTTTTGTTTTAGCAACTAAATTAGCGGTCGATGTCTTTAGGCAAGCTCGAGTTACCGCTTTCAATCAGTTGAGTAGCTTTAGCTTTGATGAGGGCTCGATGCAGATTCTTGTGATCTGCAACCATCCACTCAAAGGCTTTGCTGGAAATTATGAGTTCAAGGTTCCGTTGCTTGCTGGGGATCACGTCACCGACGATACCGGCACCGGCTTTGTGCATACGGCGCCGGGTCATGGCCGCGACGACTTCGAAGTATGGGTCTCGAATTTTGATCGGATACAGAGGATTGTAGGTCCGAAGGATACTCCTGGACTGATGTATCGATTGACTAAAGGAATTCCCTATACGGTCGATGATGATGGCCGCTTTACTAAAGACGCGCCGGGGTTTGAAGGTCGCCAAGTCATTACCGAGAAGGGTGACAAGGGCGATGCGAACGATGCAGTGATCAAGGCGCTTATCGACGCCGGTAAGCTGATCGCGCGCGGCTGGCTCAAACATCAATATCCGCATTCGTGGCGTTCAAAGAAGCCGATCATCTTCCGCAACACGCCGCAGTGGTTCATCGCGATGGATAAAGACATCGCGGGCGAGGACGACACGCTGCGCCATCGCGCGCTCGCTGCGATCAAGGCGACGCGTTGGGTGCCGGAGCAGGGCGAGAATCGCATCACCGGCATGATCGAGAGCCGTCCTGACTGGGTGATCTCGCGTCAGCGCGCGTGGGGGGTACCGATAGCAATATTTGTGAACACTCTCACCGGGCAAATTCTAGAGGACGATGACGTCAATAGGCGGATTGTCGCCGCGTTTGAGGCTGAAGGCGCTGACGCTTGGTTTGCGGACGGGGCTAGAGAACGCTTTCTGGGCAAAGATTTTATCGATGTTGGTGTTTGGCAGAAGGTCGATGACATTCTCGATGTCTGGTTCGATTCCGGCTCGACGCATGCCTTCGTGCTCGAAGACCCGCAACACTTCCCGGCGCTCGCCCATATCAAGCGCAAGGCCGACGGCGGGCCCGAGACCGTGATGTATCTCGAAGGCTCCGACCAGCATCGCGGCTGGTTTCAGTCCTCGCTGTTGGAAAGCTGCGGCAGCCGCGGTCGCGCGCCGTTCGACGTCGTGCTCACCCACGGTTTTGTACTCGACGAGAACGGCTACAAAATGTCGAAATCGCTCGGCAACGTCACCGCGCCGCAGGACGTGATCAAGCATTCCGGCGCCGACATCCTGCGCATGTGGGTGTGCGCCGCCGACTATGCCGACGATCTGCGCATCGGCCCGGAAATCCTCAAAACCACCGTCGAGACCTATCGCAAGCTACGCAACACCTTGCGCTGGATGCTCGGCAATCTGGCGCATTTCGAGGCGGCGGACAAAGTCGCTTACGAAAAGATGCCCGAGCTCGAGCGGCTGATGCTGCACCGGCTCGCCGAGCTCGATCCGCTGATCCGCGGCGCTTACGCCGAGTTCGACTACAAGCGCATCTTCGCCGCGCTGAACGGTTTCATGACCTCGGATCTGTCGGCGTTCTATTTCGATATCCGCAAAGACGCGCTCTATTGCGATCCCTACACGTCAGTGACGCGCAAGGCCTGCCTCACCGTGCTCGATCATCTGTTCCGCGCCACGGTGACGTGGCTGGCGCCGATGCTGTGCTTCACCGCGGAGGAAGCCTGGCTGGCGCGCGATGCGGCGGCGCAGTCGGTGCATCTGGAAGACTTCATGACCGTGCCGCAGTCCTGGCGCGACGACGTTTTGGCCGAGAAATGGCGCAAGCTGCGCACATTGCGCCGTGTCGTCACCGGTGCGCTTGAGCTTGAGCGCGCCGCCAAGCGCATCGGCTCCTCGCTCGAAGCGGCGCCGATCATTTACGTCGCCGATCCGGACCTGTTCGGCGTCGCGGTCGGTAGCGATCTCGCGGAGCTCTGCATCACCTCGGCGGCGACTCTGGTCGAGGGCGAGGGACCGGCATCGGCGTTCCGGCTCGACGACGTGCGCGGCGTTGCGGTGGAGCCGCGTCGCGCCGAGGGCAAAAAATGCGCCCGCTCGTGGAAAATCTCGCCTGCGGTCGGCGCCGATCCGAAATATCCCGACGTCACGCCGCGCGACGCACAAGCTTTGCGCGAGTGGGAAGACATGCGCAAGGCGGCGGAGTAGCGGCGTGGCGGACGCAGCACGAGGCGACGCGCACCGCAGCTCTATGTGGGGATCGCTGAGCGCCTTCGGGCTGGTCATTGCGGTGATCGCCTGTGCCCTCGACCAGGCGGCAAAATTTTGGCTCCTGGATGCCTTCGATCTCGCCGGCCGCGGCGCCGTGCCGGTGACGCCGTTTGCCGACCTTGTCCTGACCTGGAACACCGGCATCAGCTACGGCCTGCTCCCGCAGCAGGGGCCGGTCGGCCAATGGGCGCTGCTCGCCTTCAAAGTGGCGGCGGTGGCGTTTCTTTGGGCATGGCTGGCACGGGCCACGTCGCGACTCACTGCCGCAGCGCTCGGCCTGATCATCGGCGGGGCGCTGGGCAATGCCATCGACCGGCTGCATTGGCCGGGAGTGCTGGATTTCGTGCTCCTTCACCTCGATACCGCCACCTGGAGCTTCCGCTGGTATGTCTTCAACTTGGCCGATGTGGCCATTGTTGCGGGGGTGGGGGGTCTCCTGTATGAATCGCTCTTCGGCGGCAGTGCCGCAAAAGCGCCCTGATCCGGTATATAAAACAAGGTCTAACGGGGTCAGTGCCGTCTTAAAGGACTGCCGTCCGGGGCGGACCGTTTACGGTTTTCGGGGTGAGGGCTATGCCGCAGATCCGAATTCACAACCGCAAGGTTGCCATGCTGGCGCATGCCGCGCTCGGCATTGGCCTAGCCGGTGCCGTTCTTTGCACCGGTTCCGCCGCCCGCGCCGGCGACGACGACGACAGCCATTCGGTGATGGGCACGATCATGGAGTCGCTCGGCTTTCGCAACCCCAACGGCAGCTATGCCGGCATCGACTATAACGAGCGCTCGCCGCTGGTGGTGCCGCCGACCCGCGATCTGCCGCCGCCGGTCGCCGACACCGCGCCGCCGGCGCCGAATTGGCCCAAGGATCAGGACGTGATCCGGCGCGCCAAAGCCAAGGCCGAAAACAAGAAGATCACGCCGCACCCGGATTATGTGTCCGATTCCAGCCGGCCGCTGCAACCGAACGAGCTCGACCCGCCCGGTGCGCCGCGGGTCAATACGCCGATCGACAGCACCGCCAGCGCCAATACGGTGATGTCCGACCCGTACGACCACGGCGTCAAGAAGAGCCTGTTCAGCGGCATCTTCGCCTCGAAAAACGAATACACCACGTTCACCGGCGAACCGACGCGGGAAACGCTCACCGATCCGCCGCCCGGCTATCTCACGCCGTCGCCCGATCAGCCCTATGGCGTCGGCCCGGCGGAGTCCAAATACAAGATCAAGACGCTCGGCGAGCGGGTGGAGCCGACGCGCTAAGCATGATCCGGAAAACATGTCCCCGGGACTTGATCCGAGGATTGCGGTGCGGTTTTCCGAATAGTTATGCTTCGCTGCATGACGATCGATCGGGCGCAGGGTGACTGCCGGGTCGAAGTAGCTTGCGAATGAATCGGAAAGCGTAGCTGCAACGCGGGATGTCTGGCGGGGCGCGCTCGAACTAAGCCGCGGAGGTCGAACTCTTGTCAAAACTGCCAATGCTGATCCTGGCGCTCGCCGGCGCGCTGTCTTGCGTCGCGCGCGCGCAAGCCGCGCCCACGGTCAGCGATTTCAAGCTCGACAATGGGCTTGAAGTCGTGGTGATCCCCGATCATCGCGCCCCGGTCGTCACCCACATGATCTGGTACAAGGTCGGCGCCGCCGACGAGACGCCCGGCAAGTCCGGCCTGGCGCATTTCCTCGAACATTTGATGTTCAAGGGCACCGAGAAGAACCCCGGCGACACCTTCTCCCAGGACGTCGCCGAGATCGGCGGCCAGGAGAATGCCTTCACCACCTCAGACTATACCGGCTTCTTCCAGCGCGTGCCGCGCCAGCACCTCAAGGAGATGATGGCGCTCGAAGCCGACCGCATCACCGGCCTGGTGCTCACCGACGACGTGGTGCGGCCCGAACTCAATGTCGTGCTCGAAGAGCAGAACATGCGCGTCGCCAACAATCCGGTGGGCCGGCTCGGCGAGCAGATGGATGCGGCGCTCTATCTCAATCATCCCTACGGCCGGCCGGCGATCGGCTGGCGTCAGGAAATCGAAAAGCTCACCCGCGACGATGCGCTCCAGTTCTACCGGCGCTTCTACACGCCGAACAATGCGGTCGTGATCGTGGTCGGCGACGTCACCGCCGACGAGGTCAAGGCCGACGCGGAGGCGACCTACGGCAAGGTCGCTCGCCGCGCCGAAAACAATCCGCGCCAGCATCCCATGGAGCCGGTGCAGGAAGCGCCTCGCACGGTGACGCTCGCCGATTCCCGCGTCGAGCAGCCGAGCGTGACGCGCAACTATCTGGTGCCTTCGGACACCACGGCCAAGCCCGGCGAGAGCGAGGCGCTCGACGTGCTGGCCAATGTGCTCGGCTCGGGCTCCAACAGCCGGCTCTATCGCACCCTGGTCGTCGACAAGGGCATCGCGCTCAATGCCGGCGCCTATTACGCCAGCACGGCGCTCGACTACGCCAAGTTCGGCATCTACGGCGCGCCGAAGCCGGGCGTCGCCTTGAGCCAGGTCGAGGACGGTATCGATGCCGTGCTGGCCGACGTCGTCGAGCACGGCATCACCCCTGACGAACTCGATGCCGCCAAGAACCGGCTGATCGCCGAGGCGGTCTATGCCCAGGATAATCAGGCGACCTTGGCGCGCTGGTATGGCGCCGCGATCGCCTGCGGCGAAACCGTCGACATGGTCCAGACGTGGCCAGACCGCGTCCGCGCCGTCACCGCGGAAGCCGTGCAAGCGGTGGCGCGGCAATGGCTCGACCGCCGCCGGTCGGTGACCGGCTATCTCGTGCAAAGCCTTAAATCCCAAGACTTCAAGGCCGAGGAGAAGCATTCGTGAACGCAATCGCGCGCGCCTTGTCTAAACCTATCCACCGCGCCGCGGTCGCGATGCCGTTCCTGGCGGCGGTCGCCTTCGCGACGCCGGCCTCGGCGACCACCATCGAGCGGGTAGTGAGCGCCGGCGGTATCGAAGCCTGGCTGGTTCACGAATCGGCCGTGCCGCTGATCGCCATCGACTTCGCCTTCTCCGGCGGCGCCGCGCAGGATCCGCCGGGCAAGGCCGGGACCGCCCATCTCGCCGCCGCGACGCTCAACGACGGCGTCGGCGAATTCGATTCGAAGACGTTTCATGAACGGCTCGAGCGCAAGGCCATCGAGCTCAATTTCAGCGCCGACCGCGACGCGCTGCGCGGCTCGCTGCGCACGCTGTCGGAAAATCGCGACGAGGCGTTCGAGGATTTGCGGCTGTCGCTGACGGCGGCGCGCTTCGATGCCGGCGACGTCGAGCTCAATCGCGCGCAAATTCTCTCGCAGCTGCGCCGCGCCACGACCAGCCCCGGCGACATCGCCAATCAGCGCTGGTGGGACATCGCCTTTGCCGGCCATCCCTATAGCCGCCCGGCGAACGGCACGCTGGAATCGATGCCGAATATCACCATCGCCGATCTGAAAGCCTATGCGCACCGCGTGTTGGCGCGCGACAATATCAAGATCGCCGTGGTCGGCGACATCGATGCCGCAACCGTCAAGACCATGCTCGACCGGGTGTTCGGCGCGCTGCCGGCAAAATCGGAATTGACGCCGGTCGCCAATGCCGCGCCGCAGGGTCTCGGCCGGCGCACCGTGATCAATCTCGACGTGCCGCAGGCGGTGATCGAATTCGGCGGCGCCGGCATCGGCCGCAAGGATCCCGATTTCATGGCCGCCTACATCGTCAACCATATTCTCGGCGGCGGCGCGTTTTCCTCGCGACTCTATCAAGAGGTGCGCGAGAAGCGCGGGCTGGCCTATGGCGTGTCCGACAGCCTGCTCTGGTACGACCACACCGCGCTGTTCCTCGGCTCGACCGCGACGCGCGCCGATCGCACCGCAGAGGCCCTCGACCTGATCCAGAAGGAAATCCGCCGTCTCGCCGAAGCCGGCCCGACTGCGCAAGAGCTGGCCAAGGCCAAGGCCTATCTCAACTCTTCGTTCGCGCTCAATCTCGACACCTCGAGCAAGATCGCTTCGCTGTTGGTGCAGCTGCAGCGCGACGACCTCGGCATCGATTACATCGCGCGGCGGCCGGCGATGATCGAAAGCGTGACGCTCGACGACGCCCGCCGCGTCGCCAAGCGGCTGCTCAACGGCGGTCTCCTGGTCACCGTGGTCGGCAAGCCCACGGGCGTTGCTTCGACCGTGCCGACGGCTAACTAGGAGCCTTGGCGCATCGTTGTCGCCCGGGCGCGATCCGGGCTACGTTTGCGCATGATTCACGTAACCGCTCATATCACCATCGACGAGCGCGAAATCGAAGAAAGCTTCGTGCGCTCGTCCGGGCCGGGCGGCCAGAACGTCAACAAGCTCTCGACCGCGGTGCAGCTTCGCTTCGACGTGCGGCATTCGCCGTCGCTGCCCGGCGACGTGCGCGCCCGATTGGAACGGCTCGCGGGCTCGCGGCTCACCCGCGAGGGCGTGCTCGTCATCATCGCGCAACGCCACCGCACCCAGGCGCGCAACCGGCAGGACGCGCTCGACCGCCTGGTCGAACTGATCCGCCAAGCCGCCGTTGCGCCGATCAAGCGGCGGCCGACCCGGCCGACCAAAGCGTCGCGCGAGCGCCGCATCGAAGGCAAGAAACGGCGCGCCGGCATCAAGCACTTGCGCCGCGTCAAGCCGGCGTTCGACTAACCCGCCCCGATTTCGCTGGCGCCCAATCCAGGCTACCGTTATCGGTCAGCCCGAGTCGCCCATGTCCGTCCGCCAGCTGTCCGAGGCCGTCGTCAACCGCATCGCCGCCGGCGAGGTGGTCGAGCGTCCGGCGAGCGTGGTCAAGGAATTGGTCGAGAACGCGCTCGACGCCGGGGCGCGCCGCATCGACGTGCTCACCGACGGCGGCGGCCGCCGCCTCATTCGCGTCACCGACGACGGCGAGGGCATGAGCCGCGCCGATCTCGAGCTCGCGGTCGAGCGCCATGCCACCTCCAAGCTTGCCGACGACGATCTGGTCTCGATCCGCACGCTCGGCTTTCGCGGCGAGGCGCTGCCCTCGATCGGGTCCGTGGCGCGGCTGTTGATCGCGACGCGGCACTTAAGCGAGCCCCACGCCTGGGCGATCGAGGTCGATGCCGGCACGAAATCCGCCATCAAGCCCGCGGCGCTCAGCGAAGGCACCCGCGTCGAGGTGCGGGACCTGTTCTACGCCACGCCGGCGCGGCTGAAATTCCTCAAGCTCGACCGCACCGAAGCCGAAGCGGTGCGCGAGGTGGTGCGCCGGCTCGCCATGAGCCGGCCCGACGTCGCTTTCACGTTCGCCGGCGAGGAACGGGCGCCGGTGACCTTTGCCGCGGCGCTGCCGGGCGCGACCGGGCGGCTGACGCGGCTCGGCGATATTCTCGGCGGCGATTTTCGCGCCAACGCGGTCGAGATCGCGGCTGAACGCGAGGGCGTCGTCATCGAAGGCTTTGCCGCGCTGCCGACGCTGACGCGGGCCAACGCGCTCGGCCAATATCTCTTCGTCAACGGCCGGCCGGTGCGCGACAAGCTGCTCCTGGGCGCGGTGCGCGGCGCCTATGCCGATTACCTGCCGCGCGACCGCCACCCTTTGCTGGCGCTGTTCGTCACCCTCGATGCGCGCGAGGTCGACGTCAATGTGCATCCGGCCAAGGCCGAGGTGCGCTTTCGCAATTCAGGCCTGGTGCGCGCGCTGATCGTCTCCGCGCTCAAAGCGGCGCTCGCCCGCGAAGGCACGCGCGCGGCGACGACCGGCGGTAGCGCGACCATCGCGGCGTTTCGCCCCGCCGCTGTGCCGGTCCGCAGCTGGGACTGGCGACGTTCGCCGGCGCGGCCGAACGATGCACGACGGTCTTACATGCCGTCGCGCGGCGGTAGCTTTGCGGAAGCGGCGCAAGCCGCGTTCGACGTCGGCAGTCCGGCCGCGGACCTGCGCGTCGAGGGGGCGGAGCCGGCCGCCGAGCTGATCGACCGGCCGCTCGGCGCGGCGCGCGCCCAGGTGCACGAGACCTATATCGTGGCGCAGACCCGCGACGGCCTGGTCATCGTCGATCAGCACGCCGCCCATGAGCGCATCGTCTACGAAAAACTCAAAACGGCGATCGAGAAGACCGGCGTGGTGCGGCAGATTCTGCTGATCCCCGAAATCGTCGAGCTCGACGAAGCCGACGTCGAGCGGCTCGCCGCCCGCGCCGAGGAGCTCGCGCGCTTCGGCTTGGTGCTCGAGGCTTTCGGCCCCGGCGCGGTGGCGCTGCGCGAGACGCCGTCGCTGCTCGGCGAGATCGACGGCGCCGGCCTGGTGCGCGATCTCGCCGAGCATATCAGCGAATGGGACGAGGCCTTGCCGCTGGAGCGCCGCCTCATGCAGGTCGCATCCTCGATGGCGTGCCACGGTTCCGTGCGCGCCGGCCGCCGGCTCAAGCCCGAAGAGATGAACGCGCTTTTGCGCGAGATGGAGGCGACGCCGAATTCCGGCCAGTGCAATCACGGCCGCCCGACCTATGTGGAACTCAAGCTCACCGACATCGAGCGCCTGTTCGGGCGGCGCTAGCCAAATTGTGCAGCACAAAACTTCGTTGCGGTGGAGATCAAGAAACGGCGCGCCGCGGCCAAGGCCGCCGGCATCACGGCGCAGTAGCGAGCCGCAGCATGACGAATTCCGTATCGTCGTAGCCGCGGCGCTCGATCGCCGTGAAACCCTCCGGCGCGGCGAACGCCGATTTTTTCGCCTCCTCGACGACGATCAGCGCGTCGGGCTTGAGCCATCCGCCGGCACGCGCCGCGGCCAGCGCTTTTTCGGCAACACCCTGGCCGTAGGGCGGATCGAGAAAGGCGAGCGAGAACGGCTCGACCGGATGCGCCGGGCCGAGCTTGGTGGCGTCGCGGCGAAAGATGCGGGACACTCCGCCGAGGCCGAGCGTGGCGACGTTCTCGCGCAACAGCGCGCGCGCCTCCGCGGCGTCGTCGACAAACAGCGTGAACGCCGCGCCACGCGACAGCGCCTCAATGCCGAGCGCGCCGGTGCCGGCGAACAGGTCGAGCACGCGCGCGCCGCTGATCGGGTCGCCATAGGCGTGGACCAGGATATTGAACAGGGATTCACGCAGCCGGTCGGCGGTCGGACGTATTGTTTGCGATTTCGGCGCGGCGAGCGCGCGCCCGCGCAAACTGCCGCCGACGACGCGCATCAGCGCCGCCCTTTGGGATAGCTGCGACGCGGCCCTGAGGCGCGATCGGGCGAACGGCGCCGACCATGCCTGCCGCGTTTTTCCGGACGCTTTTGCGGTGGTTCGCGCGGCGGCGGCTGGCCATGGCGCTCGACGGGGACGCTGCGGCCTTTGCGGTCCGTGAGCACGTCGATGCGCGCTTCGCTGGTCGGATATTGCCGTGGCTCTTTGGTATCGCGGTGCGCGCCGTGGAATTTGCGCCGTAATTTCTTGCCTGGGCGCTCCTCCTCGTGCGCCCGCCAGGAATGGCTCGGCGGCTTCTGCGGCGCCGTTTCGCGACGGGAGTCTATCTTCGGCGCGGCAGGGCGCGGCGCAATCGGCGTCGAGAAATCGACGCCCGCTTTCGCGACCAGCTGCGCGCCGAGCTGCTCGCGCAAAGTCCGGGTGCGGACTTCCTCGACTTCGCCCGCCGCAAGCTCGCCGAGCTGGAACGGGCCGAACGCGACGCGAATGAGCCGCGTCACGTCGAGGCCGAGATGGCCGAGCACGTTGCGCACCTCGCGGTTCTTGCCTTCGCGGATCGCAAACGTGAGCCAGAGATTGCTGCCCTGCACGCGCTCGATCGCGGCCTCGATGGCGCCGTAATGGATGCCCGACAGCGTCAGGCCCGAGCGCAGCTGGTCGAGCTGCGCTTGCGTTACCGTGCCGTGGGCGCGCACGCGATAGCGGCGCAGCCAGCCGGTCGACGGCAGTTCGAGCACGCGGGCGAGCGCGCCGTCGTTGGTGAGAAGCAACAGCCCCTCGGTGTTGAAGTCGAGCCGGCCGACGCTGATCAGGCGCGGCAGGTTTTCCGGCAGGTGTTCAAAGATGGTCGGCCGCGCTTGCGGGTCGGCGTGGGTCGTGATCAGCCCGCGCGGCTTGTGATAAAGGAAGAGCCGCGTGCGCTCGCGCGCCGGCAGCGGCGCGCCGTCGACGGTGACGCGATCCTGCGCCGTCACGTTGCAGGCCGGCGAGTGGATCACGGCGCCGTTGACGGCGACGCGGCCGGCCGCGATCCAAGATTCCGCCTCGCGCCGCGAGGCAAGGCCGGCGCGGGCGATGACCTTGGCGATGCGCTCGCCGGATTTGTGCGGTTCGTTGTTGCCGTCCATAGTCCTGCTCGTCAAGAACGGCTGATAGCAGAGCGGCTCGCAGGGGACCATGACATCTTTCATGGATATGGCGCTCGACGAGGCCCGCGCCGCCGGCGCCCGCGGCGAGGTGCCGGTCGGCTGCGTCCTGGTGCGCGACGGCGCCGTGCTGGCGCGCGCCGGCAACAGCACGCTGGCCGACCGCGATCCGACTGCGCACGCCGAGATGGTGGCGATCCGGGCCGCCGCGGCCGCGCTCGGCTCCGAGCGGCTCGACGGCTGCGACCTCTATGTCACGCTCGAGCCCTGCGCCATGTGCGCGGGCGCACTCGCCTTCGCCCGCATCCGCCGGCTCTATTACGGTGCGGCCGATCCCAAGGGCGGCGCCGTCGACAACGGCGTGAAGTTCTTCGCTTCGGCAAGCTGCCATCACCGGCCGGAGGTTTACGGCGGTTTGGCGGAAGCCGAGGCGAGCGCGCTGCTCAAGGAATTTTTTCGCGAGCGCCGCTAAGCGGCGAGCAGCGCGCCGAGTTTTTCTTTCACTTCGGCCTTCACCGCGTCGGCGGTCCGCAAAATGGCGCTCGCTTGATAGAAATCCAGCGTGCGGAAGATCGTGACATTGGGCCGGATCACCAGATCAGGCGCGCTGTGCCTGTGCTTGGCCGCGACGATGGTCGAGCCCATGATCTGCAGGGTCGTGAACATGCTTTCCCAGGCGCTCGGAATGTCGTTTCGCTCCATGTCCGGTAGGCCGAAGACATCGACGGCGACGGTGACATCGGCGCACTCGCGCAATTGATCGAACGGCAGCGGATTGGTGGCGCCGCCGTCGACCAGAATGCTGCCGCCGAGCGCCACCGGGCGAAACAGGCCGGGAATGGCGATCGAGCTTGCCAGCGCCTGCTGCAAGGGGCCCGATGTGAAGGCTGCTTCCTGGCGCCGATGCAGATCGGTCGCCATCACCGTGAGCGGAATCTGCAGCGCGGAGAAATCTTGCGGCACCGCTTCCGGCAGAAACTGCGCGCAGAATTTCTCCGCATCGAGCTGCGTCGCCTGGCCGAAGGCGCCGGCGAACAAGTCAACCAGCCTGCCGGCGCGCGCGGCGATCAGGCGGCGCGTGATCTCGCCGGGATTGTGGGCTAAAGCAATGACGTGGCGGCGAATGTCCTTGCCGCGCATGCCGGCGGCGTAAGCCGCGCCGATGAGCGCGCCGATCGAGGTGCCGGCAATGGCGGTCGGTTTTACGCCCAATTCGTCGAGCGCCTCGAGCACCGGAATATGCGCGAGCCCGCGCGCGCCGCCGCCGCCGAGCGCCAGCGCAAACGTCTTCATGCGCCGGCCTGCCGGGCGAATTCCCAGGCTTTGGCGGCGAGCGGCCGCACCATCTCGGCTTTGGCCGCGGCAAAGGCGCTGGTCGCGGTGCCGTCGCGCACCCGGCCGACGATGCCTTGGAGGATCGCGGCGAGACGGAAGAAATTATAGGCGAAATAGACCGGCAGATGCGGCCGCGGATCGAGGCCGGTACGCGCCACATAGGCGTCGACGTAAGCTTCGAGCGGCGGAATGCCGAGTGCGGCGATGTCCTGGTCGACCAGCGAGCCGGTGCCGGCGTCGGACGGCGGCATGTGCCATTGCATCAGATGGTAGGAGAAATCGGCCAGCGGGTCGCCGAGCGTCGAGAGCTCCCAATCGAGCACCGCGGCGATCTGCGGCGCGTCGGGCTTAAGGATGATGTTGTCGAGTCGGTAGTCGCCGTGCACCACCCGCGGCGCCCGGCCGGGCGGCAGATGCGCCGGCAGCCAGGCGATCAGGCGCTCCATGTCCGCGATCGAGTCTGTCTCGGAGGCGCGATATTGCTTCGACCAGCGCTCGACCTGGCGCGCCACGTAATTTTCGCCGCGGCCGTAGTCGGACAGGCCGATCGCCGCGGGATCGAACGTATGCAGCCGTGCGATGGTTGCATTCATGGCGTCGTAGACCGCCGCGCGTTCGGCCGGATTGGACGCCGGCATCTGCGGCTCCCAGAACACGCGACCCTCGACATGGGCCATGACGAAGAACGGCGTGCCGACGATGCTGTCGTCGGCGCAATAGAGCACCGGCTCGGCGACCGGGAAGCGTTGCGCGAACAGCGCACTGATGATGCGGTGCTCGCGGTCCACCGCGTGCGCCGAGGGCAACAGCTTGCCCGGCGGCTTGCGCCGCAGCACGTAGCGCCGCAGCGGCGTTTCAATGAGATAAGTCGGGTTGGACTGGCCGCCCTTGAACTGGCTGACCAAGATGGGGCCGGCAAAGCCGGCAACGTTCGCGGTCAAATAGTCTTGCAGCCGCGCCACGTCGAAGCGCAGCCGGTCGGCGACCTCGCGCGTGCCGGAAAAGGCGCTCTGGCGGTCGATCGTGGTCATGCGCGGATTCTAGAGCATGACGCCGAAAAGTGGATACCGGTTTTCGGCAAAGATCATGCGTAAAAAATCTACTTTGCGGCAAAGAATTCCAGCAATGCCCGCGCGGTCGCGGCCGGGTTCTCTTCCGGCACGTAGTGGCCGCTCTCGATGGCCGTGCCGCGCAGGTCCGGCGCCCAATCGCGCCAGGCCGCAAGCACGTCGATGCCGGCATTGGCGGGCAGGCCGCCGCTGCCCCACAGCGCCAGCACAGGGCAGGCGATCTTATGGCCGGCAGCACGGTCGGCTTCGTCATGGGCGAGGTCGGTGGTGCGGCCGGCGCGGTAGTCCTCGCACATGGCGTGGATGCGCAGCCGGTCCTGGTAGGCGGCGTGGTAATGCGCGAGCGCGCGCGGATCGAAGATCGCCCCCAACCCTCCCTCCCCCGCTTGCGGGGGAGGGAGGGGTGGGGGCTTGGCGCCGGCACGCGCCCGGGAATCGAAGAAGAACGCCGGGTCATGGCCGATCAGCGTCTCGGGGAACGGCGCCGGCAGCGCCAGGAAGGTCCAGTGCCAGGCGCGCGAGGCGAGCCGCAGGTCGAAGCGGTGCCACATGTCCCAGGTGGTGATGATGTCGAGCACCGCGAGTTGTTCAATCCGGCCCGGATGGTCGAGGGCGAGGCGGTAACCGACCCGGCCGCCGCGATCATGGCCGGCGAGGCGGAAGCGAACGAAGCCGAACGCCTCCATCGCTTCGACCATGATGGCGGCCATGGCGCGCTTGGTGTAGGGCGCGTGGTCGTCTTGCGCGTCCGGCACCGCCGACCAGCCGTAGCCGGGCAGGTCGGCGATCACGAGCGTGAAATGCGCGGCAAGCTCGGGCGCCACGCGGTGCCACATCACGTTGCTTTGCGGATGGCCGTGCAGCAAGAGGAGCGGCGGCCCGCTGCCGCCGACGCGGGCGAAGATTTGGCCGATCGAAGTGTCGATCCAGCGCGCGGCGTAACCGGGATAAAGGTCGGCAAGGTCCGGCATTATTTCGCCTCCCGTTGCACCGCGCGCCAGCCGATGTCGTGGCGATAAAATCCTTCGGGCCAGCGGATGCGGGAAATCGCCTCATAGGCGCGCGCCTGGGCTTCGCGCACCGTCTTGCCGATTGCCGAGATGTCGAGCACGCGGCCGCCATTGGCGAGGATGCGGTCGCCGTCGGCCTTGGTGCCGGCGTGGAAGATTTCCACGCCCTCCACTCGAGCCGCTTCATCGAGACCTTCGATCACCGAGCCGCGAGCATAGTGTCCCGGATAGCCGGTGGCGGCCATCACCACGGTGAGCGCCGGGTCGGGATACCAGCGCAGGTCGAACGATTTGAGTTGCCCGTCGCGGCTTGCCAGCAACGCCGGAACCAAGTCCGACATCAGGCGCAGCATCAGCACCTGGGTTTCCGGATCGCCGAAGCGGGCATTGTATTCGATCAGCTTCGGCCCGTCGGCGGTGATCATCAGGCCGGCGTAGAGCACGCCTTTATAGGGCGCGCCCATGGCCTGCATCGCCTGCAATGTCGGCATGATGATTTCAGCCATTACGCGGGCGCTCATGGCGGCATCGATATTCGGTGCCGGCGAATAGGCGCCCATGCCGCCGGTGTTCGGCCCCTGGTCGCCGTCGAAGGCACGCTTGTGGTCCTGCGCCGTGGTCAGTGCGATCGCGGTCTCGCCGTCGCAGAGCGCGAAAAACGACGCCTCCTCGCCGGCGAGGAAGTCTTCGATGACGACTTCGCCACCGGCTTCGCCCAACCCGCCGCCGAACATCATGTCGACGGCGGCTTCGGCTTCGGCGACGCTTTGCGCCACCACCACGCCCTTGCCGGCAGCAAGGCCGTCGGCTTTGACCACGATCGGCGCACCGCGGGCGCGCAAATAGGTTTTGGCCGCTTCCGCCGAGCGGAAGCGCTCATAGGCCGCGGTCGGGATGCCGTTGGCGTGGCACAGATCCTTGGTGAAACCCTTGGAGCCTTCGAGCCGCGCCGCGGCCCGCGTCGGCCCGAAGGCCTTGATGCCGGCGGCCTCCAGGGCATCGACGATGCCGGCGCATAACGGCGCCTCCGGCCCGACCACCACAAAGTCGATGGGCCGTTCGCGGCAAAACGCGATCACCCCGCCATGATCGGCGATGTCGATGGCGACGCATTCGGCCTCCTGCGCGATGCCGGCATTGCCCGGCGCGCAATAAAGCCGGTCGGTGAGCGGGCTTGCCGCCATTTTCCAGGCCAGCGCATGCTCGCGTCCCCCGGAGCCCAACAGCAGAATATTCATGGGTTGGAACGCATTTCTTCGGTAGGCTTAGGCGGAATTACCAGCGGGCCGGGGCCTTGACCCGCGGCAACGCACAACACTAATCGGGTCAAAAGCAAAAGCCCATGGAGCGCGCCGGGTCCATCCACATTTCGGGGTATCCGCGCAGCCTCGTCCGGGAGATCGCGATGAACCGTTTGGCCCTCGGTGTCGCAGTGCTGCTTGCGCTCTGCCTTGGCGGGATGCCGCGCGCGCAAGCCGAGACCATCGCGGTTTTCACCAAAAATCAGGGCAGCCCGATCTTTGCCGCGCTGCGCGCCGGCGCCGCGGTCGCGGCGAAGAATTTTGGGGTCCAGGTGGTCCACTACATCCCGTCGACGCCCGACAGCGTCGCCCAGCAGAACAAGCTCGTCGACGACGCCATCAAGGACAAGCCGGACGCCATCGTCTTCGTTCCGGTCAAGTTCACCGAAGCCGACAGCGCGGTGAAAAAGATCAATGCCGCGCAAATTCCGCTGGTCAACGCCAACGAGCGGCTGGTCAGTGGCAACGTCGTCGGCTATGTCGGCATCAACGATGTGTCGCTGGCGCGCGAGACCGGCCGTTACCTGCTCAAGGCGTTGAACGGCAGCGGCAATATCGTGATCCTGGACGGCCCGGACAAAAGTTTCACCGCCGAAGGCCGCGGCCAAGGCTTTCGCGACGTCACCAAGGAATTTCCCGGCGTGAAACTCCTCGACGCCAAGCCGGCCAATTATCGGCGCGCGCAGGCCAAACAGGTCGTCGCCGGCTTCTTGAGCCGATATGCGTCTCTCGACGGCATTCTCGCCGGCAACGATCCGATGGCGATGGGAGCGGTCGACGCGCTCAAAGCCGCGAACCGCAAAGCCCTGGTCGCCGGCATCAATGCCAGCCGTGAAGTGATGGATCTCATCAAGTCAGGCGACGTCGTCGGCAGCGGCGATTACGATACCTTCGCCCAGGGCTGCCTCGCCGTCGAAATGGCGGTGCGCGCCATCCGCAAGGAGAATGTCCCGCACGAGCTCATTCTCAAGCCGACGGTAATCGACAAGACCAATTACGCGCCGTTCGATCAGCCGTTGGATAAACGCGAATGTCCGACATTGGGCAACGTCGACCGACAATGATTGGCGATAAATCGACGGGGCTATTCGAGGGCCAATGGCTGTGAACGAACCGCGGCTCAATCTGCCGGAACTGACCGTCTCCGAGCTGTCGACGGCGCTCAAGCGCACCATCGAGGATGCCTACGGCTACGTGCGGGTGCGCGGCGAACTCGGCAAGGTGAGCTATCACGGCAACGGCCACGTCTATTTCGATCTCAAGGACGAGCGCGCCAGTATCGCCGGCGTGATCTGGCGCAGCACCACCGCGCGCATAAAACTTCGGCTCGAAGCCGGCCTCGAAGTGGTCATCACCGGGCGCCTCACCACCTATCCGGGCCGCTCGCAGTATCAAATCATCGTCGAGACCCTGGAGCCGGCCGGCCTCGGCGCGCTGATGGCGCTGCTTGAAGAGCGCCGCCAAAAATTCATCGCCGAGGGCTTGTTCGACGAGGCGCGCAAGCAGCTCTTGCCCTATCTGCCGATGGTGATCGGCGTCATCACTTCGCCGACCGGCGCCGTCATCCGCGATATTTTGCACCGGCTCGCCGACCGTTTTCCGCGCCACGTGCTGGTTTGGCCGGTGAAGGTGCAGGGCGAAGGCTCCGCTGCCGAAGTTGCGGCCGCAATAGAGGGATTTAATGGGCTCGCGGAGCGTGGCGCACCGCCGCGGCGGCCGGATCTGCTCATCGTCGCCCGCGGCGGCGGCTCGCTGGAGGATTTGTGGTCGTTCAATGAAGAGATCGTGGTGCGCGCCGCGGCGGCGAGCCTGATCCCGCTGATTTCCGCGGTCGGCCATGAGACCGACGTGACCTTGATCGATTTCGCCGCCGACCGCCGCGCGCCGACGCCGACCGCGGCGGCCGAGATGGCGGTGCCGGTGCGCGCCGACCTTCTGGTCGATATCGATTCGCTGGCGCGCCGCGCGCTCGCCTCGTGGCGGCGCAATCAGGACGCGCGCCGCACCGAACTGCGCGCCGCGGCCCGCGCGCTGCCCGACGCCGACGAGGTGCTGGCGGTGCCGCGGCAACGGCTCGATCACGCCGCAGCCGCGCTCACTCGGGCGCTGCGCGCCAATGCGCATATCCACCGGGTCGATTTCTCGCGTGTCGGCGGACGCCTGAGCCCGCAACTGTTGCGCGCCACCGTGGAACGACGCCGCGAACGCTTTGCCGGCATCGCGCAGCGGCTGCGGGCCAGTGTGGCGGCGAACATCCAGACCCATCGCACCGGGATTGCGCGGGAGCGCGAGCGCTTGGTGACGTTCGCGCATCGGGCGGAGCGCGCCGTCGGCGCGATTCTCGACCGGCGGTTCTCGCGTCTCGACCGCGCTGGGCAACTGCTCGCGGCGTTTTCCTATCGCGGGGTGCTGGCGCGGGGTTTTGCGCTGGTACGCGATGGCGCCGGTCAACCGCTGCGGGCGGCTGCGGCGGTCAGCGCCGGGATGCGGCTCGATATTGAATTTTCCGATGGCCGCGTCGGCGCCGTCGCCGGTGACACGCGGGTGATGCCGGAAGCGCCGCCAACGCCGCCGCGGCGGCGCCGCCGCACCAGCGGCGGCGGCGAAGGGCAGGGGACGCTGTTTTAGGAGCACAATCCGGCACAGGTTCCCGGTTTTCCGAAGAGTATGCTTCACCAAGAACGGGAGAACGCTGGCGATGCAGGGCAAGATCGCGGTCGAGGAACATTTCCGCATCGCCGAGACCACCGGAAGCGAAGCGCGCTATCCGGGCGCTTACTGGGCGGGGCTGTCGGCAAAGCTCCTCGACATCCATGGCGCGCGGCTTGCCGAGATGGACAAGACCGGCATCGCCATGGAAGTCATCTCGCTCAACTCCAATGCGATCCAAGGCATTCCCGATCCGGCCAAGGCGATCGAGATCGCGCGCAAGGCCAACGACACCCTGGCGGAGGCGATCGCCAAGCGGCCGGATCGCTTCGCCGGGTTAGGCGCATTGCCGATGCAGGACCCGCAAGCCGCCGCCGCCGAGCTTGAGCGCTGCGTGCGCGATCTGAAATTCAAGGGCGCACTCGTCAACGGCTTTTCGCAGGTCGGCGCAGCCGACACCGCGGTCTATTACGACCTGCCGCAATACCGGCCGTTCTGGGCCGAGGTGGAGCGGCTCGGCGTGCCGTTCTACCTGCATCCGCGCGATCAATTGCCGAGCCGCCGCCAGGCTTACGACGGCCATCCCTGGCTGGTCGGATCGCCCTGGGGCTTTGCCGACGAGACCGCGATCCATGCGCTCCGCCTGATGGGCTGCGGACTGTTCGACGAATTTCCCAAACTCCAGATCGTGCTCGGCCATCTCGGCGAGCGCATCCCTTACGATTTGTGGCGGCTCGATCATCGCTTGCGCAAGGTGCCGAACCGCCCGGCCAAGCGCACCATGGGCGAATATTTCCGCAATAATTTTCATATCACCACCAGCGGCCACTTCTGCACGCCGTCGCTGATTGCGGCGATGCTGACCATCGGCGCCGACCGCGTGTTGTTCGCGGTCGACTATCCGTTCGAGGATCACCTGCAAGGCTGCGCCTGGTTCGACGCGGCCGAGATTGCAGAGGCTGATAGGATCAAGATCGGCCGAACCAACGCGATGGCGTTGTTTGGTCTTGGCTGATTTTGCGATTCTGTCAGTCCGTTCATTTCAGCGTCCTGGAACCGCCATTTTGCTGGCGCGTTATGCGCTCGGCGAACACAATTCGCGTCCAAGGAGGACCAAGATGTTACGGACCCTGTTTGCGATGGCGGTTGCGGGGTTGCTCTTCGCGGCCGTTTCCGGGACTTCGCAAGCCGCGCCGATCGCGCCGTTGCCGGAGGGCGTCACGAGCGAGACAAGCGGTTTGACGCCCGTGTATTGGCACCACTGGCATCATCACTACTGGTACTGGCATCATCATTATTGGCATCGTCACTGCTGGCGCGGCCACTGGGGCCGGTTGCACTGCTGGTGATGACGACGCCCTGCTGCGGCGAGGACTGGCGCTGCAGCATGGCATGACCGCCGGTTGCGCTGTGGCTTTTTCGGGCAAAACGCGGCAATCTGGCGCCGCGCCGACGACAGTCGGTGCGGCGCTTGGTATTTGCGCCAGGCTTACCCGCCGGAGGTCACTCATGGATCTTCTTGCCGATCGCGGTCGCCGCGTGCCGATCGAGGAGCTCAATACCTCTAGGCTCCTGGCCCATGCCCGCAAGCAGGCGCACGAGCGCAATCTCGACGACATATTGATCGCCGATGTCGATTCGCACCATTACGAGAACGAGTGCTTCGACGAGTTTCTGCCGTTCATCGAGAACGACGTGCTGCGCCACCTCGTGCTCGCCGGCCGCGCCAAGGGGCGGCAGGCGCTGACCCCGAGCCAGGTCAGCTTCCAGGACATGGGCGGCCGCATCACCCGCTACCCCTTACGCTCATCGGAAAAGACCGCGGCCGGCAAGCTGCGCGACGTCGAATTGGGCCAGCGCTGGATGGACGCCATGAGCGTCGACTATTCCTGCCTGTTCCCGACTTTGCTGCTGTCGGTGGGGCTGCATCCGTCGACCGAAATGGAAATCGAACTGTGCTTCTCGTACAATCGCTGGCTCACCGAGCAGGTGCTGCCGGCAGGCGACGGGCGGCTCTACTCGATGCTGTCATTGCCGATCTCCGAGCCCGACGAAGCGTTGCGGCAGATCGAGAAGTTCGGCGATTGCAAGCACGTCACCGGATTTCTCGTGACCTCGGCGCGCACCTTGCCGATCCATCACAATTCCAACATGAAGGTGTTCCGCGCCATCGAGGAGCGCGGGCTGGCGCTCGCCTTCCACTCCGCCATCAATATCGGCGAGCCGGTGTTCAAGGGGCTCAACCGGTTCGCGGCGGTGCATGCGCTCGGCTTCCCGTTCTTCAACATTTTGCACATGACCAATTGGATCACCAACGGTCTCGGCGAGCGTTTTCCCAAGCTGCCGGTGATCTGGATCGAGGGCGGGCTCGCCTGGGTGCCGTTCCTGATGCAGCGGCTCGACCATGAATTCATGCTGCGGGCGTCCGAATTTCCGCTCTTGAAGAAGAAGCCGTCCGACTACATGCGCGACATGTATTACGCCTCGCAGCCGATGGAGCGCGTCGACATGCTGGCGCTGGAATGCACGTTCCGCATGATCAATGCGGAGACGCAATTGATGTACGCCTCCGATTATCCGCACTGGGATTTCGATCTGCCGTCGACGGTGTGGGACCTGCCGTTTTTGTCGGAAAAAGCCAAGCACAATATTCTCGGCGGCACCGCGACGCGGCTGTTCAAGCTGCCGCCGCGCAACGACAAGCAGAAACAGCACCTCCTGCGCTTCGGCAATCTCGCGGCGTGATGACAGACGTCAAGCTCGGTGTCGACGTCGGCGGCACCTTCACCGATGTCGCGCTCGAAGTCGGCGATCGCCGCTATACGGCGAAGGGCTTGACCACGCCGCGCGCGCCGGAAGACGGCGTGCTGGCGATCCTGCGTTCGGTCGTCGCCGAAGCCGGTGTCGCGCCGGGCGACGTGCGCCTTATCATCCATGGCACCACGCTCGCCACCAATGCGCTGATCGAGAGGAAGGGCGCCAAGACCGCGCTGCTCACCACCGAAGGTTTTCGCGACGTGGTCGAGATCCGCCACGAGAACCGCTTCGAGCAATACGACGTCAATATCGATCTGCCGCCGCCCTTGGTGCCGCGTCGGCTGCGGCTGCCGGTGCGCGAGCGCATCGACGCGCAAGGCGCGGTGCTGGTGCCGCTCGATGCGGCGAGCGTCGAAAGCGCGATCGCAGCGCTTGCCGCGCAGGAAGTCGAGGCCGTGGCGGTCGGCTTTTTGCACAGCTTCACCAATCCCGAGCACGAGCGCCGGGTCGGCGAGGCGATCGCGCGCCAGCTGCCCAATATCGCGGTAACGCTGTCGTCGGACGTCTCGCCGGAAATGCGCGAATACGAGCGCTTCTCCACAGCTTGCGCCAATGCTTACCTGCAGCCGCTGATCGGGAGTTACGTCGACAAGCTCGAGCGTGAGCTCACCCGCGTCGGCTTTCGCTGCCCGATGCTGCTGATGACGTCCGGCGGCGGCATCACCACCGCGGACACTGCGATCCGCTTTCCGGTGCGGCTCGTCGAATCCGGGCCGGCCGGCGGCGCCATCTTCGCCGCCTGCATCGCGCGCCAGCACGGCCTCGATCAGGTCGTGTCGTTCGACATGGGCGGCACCACGGCGAAAATCTGCTTCATCGACAAGGCGCAGCCGCAGACGGCGCGGCTGTTCGAAGTGGCGCGCATCTACCGTTTCGCCAAGGGCTCTGGCCTGCCGTTGCGCATTCCGGTGATCGAAATGGTCGAGATCGGCGCCGGCGGCGGCTCGATCGCCAGCGTCGACGCGCTTAACCGCATCGTGGTCGGCCCGGCGAGCGCCGGCTCCGAGCCCGGGCCGGTGTGCTACGGCCGCGGCGGCAGCGAACCGACCGTGACCGACGCCGACCTCGTGCTCGGCCGCATCGATCCGCTGACATTTTCCGGCGGCAGGATGGCGCTCGATGCCGCCCGAGCCAAGGACGCGATCGCGGCGCGGATCGGCAGAAAGCTCGATCTCGTGGTCGAGCACGCCGCTCTCGGCATCAGCGAGGTGGTCGACGAGAACATGGCCAATGCGGCTCGCGTGCACGGCATCGAGAGCGGCAAAGATTTGCGGCCGCGCACCTTGATCGCGTTCGGCGGCGCCGCGCCGCTGCACGCCGCGCGCATCGCCGAAAAGCTCGGCATCGGCCGCGTACTCATTCCTGCCAATGCCGGCGTCGGCTCCGCGGTCGGGCTGCTGCGCGCGCCGGTGGCCTACGAGGTGGTGCGCGGCCGGTTGATGCGGCTCGAAAGTTTCGATGCGGCAGCGGCCAATCGCCTGCTCGCCGAGATGCGCGCCGAAGCCGAAGCCATCGTGCGCCGCGGCGCGTCAGATGCTGTGCTTTCAGAGCGCCGCTCGGCGCTGATGCGCTATCGCGGCCAGGGCCACGAGATCACCGTCGAGCTTCCGGTGCGCGACTTCGCGGCCGCGGATCGCGCGACCATGCGAAAGCTGTTCGAGGACGCCTACAGCCGGCTCTATAGCCGCCATATTCCCGGCGTCGAGATCGAGATTTTGAGCTGGGTGGTCGCGATCGCTGCGCCTGCAGAGGGCGAGCTTGCGGTCGCGCTCGAAGCCCGATCGAAGGCGCCGAAATCGCGAAGTCACCGGTCGGTCTTCGATCCGGCGAGCGGTGAATTCCATGACGTGCCGATTTATTGGCGCGCCGATCTCGCCCCCGGCGCGCGTATCGCCGGCCCGGCGGTGATCGCCGAGGACGACACGTCGACGGTAGTCAGCCCGCTGTTCGACGCGCGCGTCGACCGTTTCGGCTATATTGAGCTCACTCGCCGCGAGACCTGAATCATGATCGCCCGCCCCAACGCCGCACTGGCGCAGATCCATACCCAGATCATGTGGAACCGCCTGATCGCGGTCGTGGAGGAGCAGGCGCAGACCATGATCCGCACCGCGTTCTCGACCTCGGTGCGCGAGGCCGGCGATCTTTCCGCCGGCGTGTTCGACCGCCAGGGCAGGATGCTGGCGCAGGCCGTCACCGGCACGCCCGGCCACGTCAATTCCATGGCCAACGGGGTGAAGCATTTCCTCGACGTCTATCCGATCGCGAGCATGAAGCCCGGTGATCACTTCATCACCAACGATCCGTGGCTCACTGCTGGCCATCTGCACGACATCACCGTGGTGACGCCGAGCTTTTATCGCGGGCAAGCGGTCGGGCTGTTCGCCAACACCATCCATGTGGTCGATATCGGCGGGCTGGGCATGGGGCCGGACGGCCGGCAGGTGTTCGAGGAAGGCGTCGCCATTCCGATCATGAAGCTCGCCCGCGAGGGCCGCATGAACGAGGATTTGCTGCGGCTGGTGCGCGCCAATGTACGCGAGCCGCTGCAGGTCGAGGGCGACATCTATGCCTGCGCCGCCTGCAACGACGAAGGCAGCCGGCGCCTGATCGACATGATGGAAGAATTCGGCATCGCCAATCTCGATCGGCTCGGCGACACGATACTCGAAGCCTCGCGCGAGGCGACCTTGGCGCGCATCCGCGCGCTGCCGAAGGGCACCTACCGCAACGCCATGACCATCGACGGCTACGAGAAACCGCTCGTTCTCAACGCGGCGCTGACCGTGGGCGACGACGGCATCCACGTCGATTACGACGGCACGTCGTCGGCGTCGGCCTATGGCATCAACGTGGTCTACAATTATTGCCTCGCTTACACCGCGTTCGGCGTCAAATGCCTGGTGGCGCCGGAGGTGCCGAACAATGCCGGCTCGCTCGAGCCGATCACCGTAGCCGCGCCGGAAGGTTGCCTGCTCAACGTCAAGCGGCCATGGCCGGTGGCGGCGCGCCATACCGTCGGCCAGATGCTGCCCGACGTGGTGTTCGGTTGCCTGCAGAACGTGATCCCGGGCGGCGTGCCGGCCGAGGGCGCGTCGGCACTGTGGAATCCGCAGATTTTTGGCGGCGGCTCGCTGGTCGATGAAGTCGCGGAGGGCGTGGACGCGAATACGCTGCCGGAATTCTCCACCGTGATCTTTCACTGCGGCGGCGCCGGCGCCCGGCCGGAGAAGGACGGCCTGAGCGCGACCGCGTTTCCGTCCGGCGTGCGCACTATCCCTGTGGAAGCGACCGAGAGCGTGGCGCCGGTGGTGTTCCGTCGCCGCGAGTTTCGTGAAAGCTCGGGCGGCGCCGGCAAGCGGCGCGGCGGGCTCGGCCAGGTGATCGAGATCGGCGGCGCCGGCGTCAATCCGGTGGCGCTCTTGTGCAACTTCGAGCGGGTGAAAAATCCGGCGCGCGGCCGCGACGGCGGCAAGCCCGGCGCCGCCGGCACGGTGGCGCTGCGATCCGGCCGGCCGATCCGGCCGAAGGGCCGGCAGACCGTGCCGCCGCGCGATGCCATCCAGCTGCATCTGCCCGGCGGCGGCGGCTTCGGCGATCCGCGCAGGCGCGATCCGCAGAGCGTGCGCGACGACGTGCTCGACGGTTTGATCACCGCGGAGGAGGCGCAGCGCGATTATGGCGTCGTCATCGATGCGCAGGGCGAGATCGATGCGGCCGCGACCGCGCGGCTGCGCTCGGCTTAAATTCCCTGTCGGTACCGCGATTTAGTGGCATCGTGGCACGGCGGCCATCGCGTCCGGCGGGGAGAATCCCAGCGGTTGGAACAAACAACAAATAATGGGTCGGTGTAATGTCGGCAGCGGCAAAGGCTCGACAACCGCGGTGCATTTTATTTGTGTGACATTTTCGTCGCAGCAACCGGCAATTTTGTGCCGCCCACTTGAAAACTGTGAATTGCCAGACGCCGATTATTTACTAGCGCGGCGGTTGTAGACAAGCTCGGCAACCTGGGGATGTTTCTTTTGGGGGCGGTGCGATGTCGAATAAAACGCGTAAATTTTCATTTGCACTTTGTCTGCTGGGTGCAATTCCACTCACCGCGCTGAGCGGATGCGGGCTTTTCACTCCGGAAAAATACCTTTTATCCGGCGACAATCCCGATGACAGAGGCTCACCGGGGGGAAGATTTGAGCACACTATTGTCCAGCATATCCAGTGCGAACTACGCGTGGGCCTTTGGAATGCCAGCCAGCTGCCAAACTCAGGTTGGCTTAGGACATATGGAGGTCTGGTAACGCTTAAGCTAACCGTCCAGGATCAGAGCGCACTCAGTCCAAACGCCGCGTTTCTCACGCCATTTGGACTTAAGGGAGTCGACTCCTTTAGTCTGGGGATAGGCGGATCCGGCTCGGCCAACGCAACCCGGACTGAAACGATGTCTTACAATTACAACAACGGAGAGCTGTGGAAGGAAGCTGTAAAAGACGTCCGAGCCGGTATTACGGATTGCCAGGGCTTTCAACAAGGAGTCTTTATCAGCAGTGACCTGAAGATCGGACAGTTCATTTACGATAAAGCGGTTGTCGCTGGAGCTAGCGGTCCAGAAGCGAAGCCATTTTCCGCCTTGCAGTTTGAGATCAGTTTCCTAGCCTCGTTTAGTGGTAACGTCACGCCAACCTGGAAATTCACTAGAACAACGGTCAATGGCTCTGGCAATTTATTGAGTGCCACTCGATCTGACACAAATGACGTGACCATTACGCTTGGACCGCTGAACAATGATACCAAAGCCCTTCACAATGCGGCTCTCATTGGCAGTGCGACTGGAACATCAGTCAACAGTCTAGCGCATTGAGCGTTGCGAGGCGAAGTCAAGAAAGCCGATCATGCCAGAGAACGTTTCCAAAGCTGGTACGAGACATGGGGCGAACACGCTGTGGAATCGAATTCCGGTACGACCGGAATCGTCGCGAAGTCATGCTTTTTCTCACAACCCACCACCTCGCCCTGTGAATTCGTACGTGGAGCCGCAGGCAAGCAACGCCAGGCTGCCGACATTGGCTGTTATTGACGGTCCCTACGACGCGGTTGGACTGTCAAGCATACTGGCGCAGGCGCCCGTCAACCTCGGCGATGGCAGGTGCGGGATTAATCCGAGCAGCGGCTGCGATCACGGGACGTTCGTGATCGGGGCTCTTGGTGCTCGGCCAGACGCTACTGTCCCGGGGCTTTGTCCCGACTGTCGGCTGCTGCATGTTCCGTTATTCATCGATGAATACGCGCCTTCGACCAGCGTCGGTGAATTGGCAAATGGGATCAGGGTGGCGATCGCAGCCGGTGCAAGACTTATCAATCTTAGTCTCGCGATCTTGGGGCAAGATATGCGAGATCATTGTCAGCTTGCTAAGGCGCTTGATTGCGCTGAGGCGAGCGGTGCCGTCGTCGTCGTAGCAGCCGGCAATCAGGGCCATGTCGCAATGGGGCAGCTTCTGTCGCATCCGGTGACGATTCCGGTTGTCGCGGTCGACGCAGCGAACAGGCTGTTGTCCGACAGTAATTTTGGCCCGATAATATCGTGCCGGGGTGTTGCAGCGCTCGGACACCAAGTAATCGGCTATGCGCCCGGCGGTGGCATGGCGGTGATGTCCGGAACGAGCGTAGCAACCGCCGTTGCCAGTGGGACCTTGGCACAGCTGTGGTCGGCGCGTCCAGACGCCGATGGCGCCGACATTCGCGCCGCCGTCGCCTGCCTCGGTCCGCGCAATGGTCCCGTGCCGCCGATGATCGCTCGGGACACCTTTCTGGCGGCGTTGGACCAGACCCACGCAACAATGATGGCGCGTGCCTCGCCGGCAGAATGCGGCGGATTGAACTATGCGAGGCTGCAGGGAGAGACGATTATGAACATTGGAAACGGCTTGCCGAGATTGTCAAATCGTGGCGCCGCTCGGGCCGCGGAGACCGGCCAAACGGCGATCCTCGCGAGCGGTCCGGCTGGCTGCGCCTGCGGCGCTCCCGGCGGGAAATGCACCTGCGTAGAGAGTCAAGACGGTGCCAACGGATTTGTATACGCGATCGGTACGGTCGAAGCGGAATGCCCAAGCGTGGCGATAGAACGTGAAATGCAGGCTTTGGCTTCTACTCTGCTTCCCGAATCATGGGAGTCTGATACGGACGTGCCAACAAAGCCGACAGAGGATCGAAGTTGGCAGTACGCTGTGCTGAGTGCTGACAAAGAGATGACGCGGTATATCGCGCGCCAACTCACGTGGCGTCTGACAATTGAGGATATTCACGTGTTCGTACTCAGGCCGCGGGATCCCCGCGATTACGATCTTTTGATCGATCACCTAAGTCGCTCAAAATATCCGAGGTTGGATGGCGGTACCGGCAAGACGAAAGTAAGGGGCAAGAAGAAGGCTGGCGGCGAGAAAAAAGCAAGCGACTCGATGCCAAGCGGCCCTCCGATTGAACGTCCGCGAGACATGGACGTAGTGGTCGGCGTGGCGGGATCCCAAACACCGGATGGCATCGAAGTGCTGGTGGATCAGATCTTCGCCTTGAATGAACCTGTGGCGCCTGAGCGTCCAAGCCTAGCTGGATTGTTCGCAGGAGATTTGGACCAACTTGCCGACAATTACGGTCTGAAGAACGAAGACCGTGCCTACAACTATTTAAAGGCGCGCTATGCCCTCTCACCCGAAAATTTGAACGAGATGGAGAAAAGGAAGATTACCGCGGAATATGAGTTAGCAGAATCGCCCGCAATCTATTCGCGACTCAGTGGGGATAACCGGCGCATTGTGAGAGTGATATACACGTTTAATAAGTACAAGGGCAGCGGCTTGCCGCATCAAATAAAATATTTCGTACGAGTTGACGTTACCGACGAGTTCCCGTTTACTGTCACGCCGTGGCAGCCATATCTGTCAAGAGGAGAGGACCGATGAAGACAATGCCGACAATTGATGACCGTATGGTCTATGAGTTTCGTCGGACTGGTAAGAGACGGACTTCGCATGCAATGCGCCAAGGCCGCCCAGTTGACAGCCGCTCTCGCGTAGTGCTGCAGCTAGGCCCCGGTGGTTGCGACGGACGGCAAAACGGTACGCCCTGCGGCGACTTTCCAGGTATGTATTGCTGTGACGGAAGATGCACGTTTGGAGGCTGTTCTTAAGGCGGCGCCTTGATTGCTCCAATAAGTCGAAGCTTAGCGGGCGGGTCCCGCGCATATTGCAAGCCAAAAGATGCCACTTTTTAAAAAGCAGGGAACTTAGCGACGATCTTGTCGTAGTTGCCGTACTCGGCGAGATCAATGTGGCCGCGACCGCACGCCTGCGCTCGGCTTAAATCGGCAAAAAATGCTATTGTTGCGTCCGGCCGGCAATCCCGGTAACCGCGAGCGCGCAATGCCCATCAAAATCATCGGCATGATCGGCGGCACGCCGCCGCGCAGCGACGCCACCTTGCATGTCATCGAGGGCGGGCTGTCGCCCGATTACGTCACGCAAGCCGCGCGCGCCCACGAAGCCTCCGGCTTCGACCTGGTGCTGGTCGGCTATTCGTCGTCGTCCGCCGAAGGCTTTCTGGTCGCGCTGCACGCGGCGGCGCGGACCGAACGGCTCGGTTATCTCATCGCGCACCGGCCCGGCTTCGTGGCGCCGACCCTGATGGCGCGCAAGATCGCGACCTTCGATCATTTGAGCCAAGGCCGGCTCGCCTTGCACGTCATCACCGGCAAGACCGACGACGAGCAGGAGGGTGACGGCGATTTCACGCCCAAAGCCGAGCGCTATCGCCGCGCCGCCGAATATCTCGAACTGATGAAACTGACGTGGGCGAACGAGCGGCCGTTCGATTTTGCAGGCGACTTCTACAACGTCAAAGGCGCCCATTCCGACGTGCGGCCGCTGCAGAAGCCGCATCCGCCCATCTTCTTCGGCGGCGCTTCGGACGGCGCGCTCGAAATGGGGGCGCGGCTGTGCGACGTCTATGCCATCTACGCCGAGCCGCTGCGATCGACCCGCGAGCGCCTGCGGGACTTTCGCACCCGCGCCGCCGTGTTCGGCCGCACGCCGGGCTTCAATGTCTCGGTGCGCCCAATCATCGCCGCCAGCGAAGCCGCGGCTTGGGACAAGGGGAACAGGATTTTGGCCGGCGTCTCCGGCAACAAAGGCTGGAGCCGGCAGGAGGCGATGACGGGGCCGGTCGACAATGCCGGGCGGCGGCTGATGAGTTTTGCGCTCGAACGCGACGTCCACGACGAGCGGCTATGGATGCCGATCGCCCGCGCCACCGGCGCGCTCGGCAATACGTCGTGCCTAGTGGGCACGGCAGAGCAGGTCGCCACGGCGATTCTGGAATATTACAAGCTCGGCGTTGGTTCCGTTCTGATCCGAGGCTTCGACCCGATGAACGACACCGTCGAGTTCGGCCGCGAGCTTATTCCGCGCATCAAAGCCGGTGCCGCGGAGGTCGATCGCCTGCAAGCGGCCGGCTGAGCTTTTATGCCGACAGCGCGAGCGGCGCGCTGGCGCCGGCGTCCTGCAGGATCATGTCGGAGCCCTTTTCGCCGATCATGACCGCGGCCGCATTGGTGTTGCCCGAGACCACGGTCGGCATGATCGAGGCGTCGACCACGCGCAGGTGCTCGAAACCGCGCACCCGCAACCGCTCGTCGACCACGGCGCCCGCGTCCGGCCCCATGCGGCAGGTCGAGGTCGGATGATAGACCGTGGTCCCGGTGTTGCGGGCATAGGCCAAGAGATCGGCGTCGCCTTGGCATTGCGGCCCGGGTGCGCGTTCCTCGGCGATCAGCTTGCGCATCACCGGCTGGTTCATGACTTTGCGCAGCACCTGCAGGCCGGCGACCACGGTGTCGCAATCGGCGCGCGCCGATAGGTAGCGCGGCTGGATTGCCGGCGCCTGGCTCGGATCGCTGGATTTGATGCGCACCGTGCCGCAGCTCTCCGGCCGCAATTGGCAGATCGAGGCCATGAAGCCGGAGAACGGATGCACCGCGGCGCCCGCGGTCTCGGTTGAGAAGATGAGGAAGTGAATCTGCACGTCCGGCGTCGCCAGATCGGGCCGGGTGCGAAAGAACGCACCGGCATAGCCGGCACCGATGCTCAAGAGACCTTTGCGCGACAAGATATAGCGGATGCCGGCGCCGTAGCGGTAACGCCAGTTGTTGATCACGTCGTTGGCGGTGATCGGCGCCGTGCAGCGGAACTGCATGCGCACCTGCAGATGATCCCGCAGGTCGGAGCCGACGCCGGCCATGTCGGCGATCACCCCGATGCCGTGGCGGCGCAGCAGATCGGCGGGCCCGACGCCGGAGAGCTGCAGGAGCTGCGGCGAATTGAACGCGCCGCCGGCGAGAATGACTTCGCCGCCGGCATAGGCGGTGCGCGTCGCCACGCCCTGGCGGTATTCGATGCCGGCGGCGCGGCGGCCCTCGAACAGAATCCGCGTCGCCAGCGCGTTGAGCTCGACCTTCAGATTGGCCCGCCGGCGCGCCTGCTTCAGATAGCCGGCCGCCGTCGACCAGCGCCGGCCGTTCTTCGCGGTGAGCTGGAAGTAGCCGGCGCCTTCCTGTGTCGGCCCGTTGAAATCGTCGTTGCGCGGGATGCCGGTCTGCTCTGCCGCTTCGAGGAAGGCTTCGCACAACGGATGCGGCTCGCACACATTGGAGACCGACAGCGGCCCGCCGGTGCCGTGCAAATCGTCGGCGCCGCGCTCCTGATCCTCGGCGCGGCGGAAATACGGCAGCACGTCGGCGAAGGCCCAGCCGGCATTGCCGAGCTGCCGCCAGTGATCGTAGTCCTCGTGCTGGCCGCGGATGTAGAGGAGCCCGTTGATGGAGCTCGATCCGCCTAAGACCTTGCCGCGCGGCTGGATGATTTGGCGATTATTGAGCTCCGGTTCCGGCTCGGATTTGTAAAGCCAATTCACCTTGGCATCGTTGAACAGCTTGCCGAAGCCGAGCGGCACGTGGATCCAGAAATGGCGGTCATGGCCGCCGGCCTCCAAGAGCAGCACGCGATGGCGCCCCGACGCGGTCAGCCGGTTGGCCAGCACGCAGCCGGCCGAGCCGGCGCCGACGACGATGTAATCAAAATGTTCGGAATCCTGACGTTGTGCCATGGCGCTTTTTCTCCCCGCCGGCAGCGTAGCGCGAAATCACCGGCTCTGCCTATCGCGCGGTTCAGCGCGCGGAAAAATCGACTGCCGTGGTATTGCCGCCGCAGAGCACGATGCCGACGCGCTCGCCAGGTCGCGGCCGATAGCGGCCGGACGTGAGCGCGGCGAAAGCGGCGGCGCCGCCCGGCTCGGCGACGATCCGGGTCACGCTCCACAATATCTCCTGCGCCCTGACGATGGCGTCGTCGCTTACCAAGACCACGCGATCGACGTAGCGCTGCGCGATCGGAAAACCCCGTTCGCCGACCCGCTTGGGCGCCAGCGATTCCGCGGCGATGCCACCGGTTTCGGCATCGACCGGCCGTCCGGCTTCGAGCGCTTTCGCCAGCGTAGGGGACGCTTCCGGCTCGACGCCGATGACGCTGATGCCGCCGGCATACCAGGCGGCAATGCCGCCGATCAGGCCGCCACCGCCGACTGCGACCAACAACGTATCGAGGGTGGGCGCCTGCGCTTGCAGTTCGAGGCCGACGGTTCCCTGGCCGAGCAACGTCTCGGTCTGATCGAACGCATGAACTGGCAGCGCACCCGATTGCGCCGCCCAAACTTCGCTCGCCGTCAGCGCGTCGGCATAGCGTTCGCCGCCGACGACGAGGTCGACGCCGTAGTCGCGGATGCGCTGGATTTTTGCCGGCGACGAAATGCTGGGCAAGAAGATTGTGGCGGGTATGTTGAGCGTTTTCGCCGCGTAAGCGACCGCGACGCCGTGATTGCCGCCGGACGCCGCGACCACGCCGGCCTTGGGCACCTGGCGCAGCAGCAGATTGGCGAACGCGCCGCGCGCCTTGAACGAACCGGAATGCTGCAGCATTTCCAGCTTCAAGACGACGGCGCCGGTATCGAGACCGAAATCGCGGCCGTCGATCTCGATGATCGGGGTGAGCCGGATATGCGGCCGGATCAGCCGCTCGGCGGCTTCGATGTGCGTGCGGCTGATCGTGTCCGGCGACATGGTCCTCATTGCTAGCGCACGAATTTGTAATGAAACCGCGCGCCGTCGGGCTCGATCAGGCCCGCGGTCGGATGCGGGAAGTGGATCGGCAGCACGAAGCGGCCGGTGGCGGCGGTGTCGCTTAGGAATTTCCGGCGCGACCGCGCGGCCTGCGCCTGGTCCCAGTCGAACACCGTCGACCAGTCCGGCTCGCGGCATTGCAGCGCATGATGCATCAGGTCGCCGACGACGATCGCCTGCTGGCCGCGCGAGCGGATATTGACGCAGCAATGGCACGGCGAATGGCCCGGCGTCGGCGTCAACCAGAACGTATCGTCGAGCTGATAATCGTCGTCGACCAGAAGCGCTTGCCCGGCCGCGACCACCGGCTCGCAATTGAACGGCCAGACATTGCCGCCGCCGCCCGGCCGGTTGCCGCCGCGTCTGGCCTCTTCCTCCCACGCGGCATATTCGCGCTTGTGAAAGATGTATTTCGCCTTCGGGAAGGTCGGCACCCAGCGGCCGTTGCGCAGCATGGTGTTCCAGCCGGTGTGGTCGATGTGCAGGTGGGTGCAGAACACGTAATCGATGTCCTCGAAGCGCAGACCCGAGGCGCGGAAGCCGTCGAGCCAGGGCTGTTTCGGGAAATCCATCGGCGGCGGATAGCCCTTGTCCTCGCCGGTGCAGGTGTCGATCAGGATGGTGTGCTTGGGCGTGCGCACCACATAGGTCTGATAGGTGATGACCATGCGGCCTGAGGCCGGGTCGAACACTTCCGGATCGAGCCCGGCGAGATGGCGCCGGCCGATGTCCGGATCGTAAGCCGGGAACATCTCCTCCGGCTTACGCCACGGCCCGTCGCGTTCGATGATGCTGGTGATGGTGACGTCGCCGATGCTGAGCTGTCGCATATGTCCCCCGCCTTTGGGTCGTTCGGTTCCCGCGCGTGCCGTGTTGCGCCAGCATAACGGACATTGGCGCGGGGCGACTAGCCAAGCGCGGCGCGCCGGCACCGGTTATCCGAGAGCGGCGCGATTGCGCGCTACTTCTCCAGCCACGCCGGCACGCGCTTGAGCGCGTCGTTGCGCGCCGCCGGATTGGTGCCGCCATGGGCCCTGCCGGACGGATCGACGGTGTTGACCAGGCCGGTGCGCAGGCGGATCGGCGAATTGGCGCGGTCGAATTCGTGATAGGCGCCGGGATAGACCACAATCTCGGCGCGGGCGCTGCGGCCGCGGGCGCCGGCGACCATCTGCTGGCAGGCCGCTGCCGGCGTCCAGTCATCGGCGCTGCCGATAAGGATGAGGGTCGGCACGCGGGCGCTCCACGCGGTCTCGCGCAGGCGCCGGCAGCTCGGATAGAGCGCGACCGCCGAGCGGAAATCGGCGCTGCCGTCATGGGGCACGGCGGTCCGCCGCACCGTCCATAGCGCCGCCGCGCCGCCGTGCGACCAGCCGAGCAGCGAAATGTGGTCGGCCTTGACGTAGCTCTGGCTTTGCAGCCAGCGGCGCGCCGCATTGGCATCGGCGACGCGCTCGCGCCGGGCGCGAACCTTGCGGTTGGCTTCGCGGCATTGCGGGCCGAGCCCGCGCGAGCCGAACGAGTCCGGGAACAGCACGACAAAGCCTTTGCCGACCAACAAATTGGCCCATTCGCCGTACAACTGCGATTGGGCCGCCGGACGATGGAGGAGCCCGCCGCAATCGTGCATCGCCACCACCGCTGGAAACGGCCCGTCGCCCTCGGGCCGATACAGCATGCCGTGGAGCGTCACATTGTCGGCCGGGATATCGACGCGTTCCGGCGCCGCGGCGGCAATGCTCGCGCATAGGGCGACGCCGGCAAGCGCGAGAAGAAATTTGCGAGAGTCCATATCTGCCAACGCGAACTAGCGACCCGGCCGGCGCTGCCTCAACCCCAATTTACCACGGCGCGCGCCATCGGCAGAGCGTATCCGCGATCAAAAGTAAGAGGTTTCGCCGGCGCGGCGGAATGATTATGTTGCGCGAATCGGGGGCCGGCCGGGAACTCCAGGGAAGCAGTCGGAGGCGCATTTGCTCAATCGTACCGATCGTCCGGCCCCGATGCCCGGCGAAGCCGACGTCAAATATCTCGACGGCGATTTCCGCGTGGTGCGGCCCGGCGCCTTCGTGCGCTGCGCGGTGACCGGCGTCGCCATTCCGCTCGAGGAGCTGCGCTACTGGAGCGTCGATCTGCAGGAAGCCTATGCCACGCCCGAAGCGGTGGCGCAGCGGCAGGGTTATCCGGGCAAAAAGTAGCACGCGCAAATCGCTTCGGCACTCGCCGCACGCCGTCGTGGCGTGAGATATGGAAAAGATCAGTGGCGCTTCGCGGCGCCCAGCACCAGCTGCCGAAATTGCTCCTGCTCGTCGACGACGAGGCGCACCGGCAATACGCTGGCATGCGCTTTGAGCGCGGCAAGCGCCGGATCGCCGGCGAAGCGGACGTAATCTTTTTCCGTGGTGATGAGCATGAGGTTTTGGGTTTCCGCCCGCGCCATCAAGCCTTGCGCATCCGCCGCCGTGTAGCGATGATGATCGGGAAAGCTTGACCGCTCGGCGACCTCGACGCCGGCCTCGGTCAGGGTCGTGAAAAATTTCTCCGGATTGCCGATGCCGGCGAAGGCCAGCACTTTGCGTTTGCCGAGCGCGGCAAGGCTGTTGCGGTCGGCTTCGAGCCGGCCGTGGAATACGGCGACGCCATAGCGGCGGGCGGTTTCCAAAACCTTGGCGGCGCCGTCCGGCGGGCCGACGACGACGAGCGCTTGCGCGCGGGCGATCTGGATTTCGAGCGGCGCGCGCAACGGGCCGGCCGGAATGACGCGGCCGTTGCCGATGCCGCGGCGGCCATCGACCAGAAGGATGGCGAGATCCTTGACCAGCGACGGATTCTGATAGCCGTCGTCCATGACGATGACGCTCGAGCCGGCGGAGCGCGCCATGCGGGCGCCGGCGACCCGGTCGCGGGCGACGATGGTGGGGGCGAGCCGCGCCAGCATCATCGGCTCGTCGCCGACGTCGGCGGAATGGTGAAACGCCGGATCGACGCGCACAGGTCCAGTGAGTTTGCCGCCATAACCGCGGCTCAAAAAAAACGGCCGCTCGTGCACCGCCAGCAAGAGATGCGCCACCGCGAGCGCCGCCGGCGTCTTGCCGGCGCCGCCGATCGTGAGATTGCCGAGGCAGATCACCGGCACGCCGGCGCGCCGGCCCTGCGCTTGAATGCGTCCCCACGCCACCGCGCCATAAATGGCGGCCAAGGGTGCGAGCAGACTGCCGCCGCGCTTGCGCCACCAGAAGGCTGGCTCGCGCATCACAGCATGATCCCGAAAAAGCCTGCCCCGGACTTGATCCGGGGTGGATATCGGTTTTCGGATAAGATCATGCGCGTCTCTAAGATGTTCTTTGCTCTAGATGCAATTGCACCAGATAAGGATCGAGCGCGGCAAGGGTGCGATCAAGGGCGCCGCCGAGCTGCTGTACGGCTTTGGCGCCGGCCTCGGCGACCGCTGTGCGTGCCGCCGGATTGGCGAGCCAGGCGTTGAGCTCGACCGTCAGGGCTTCTTCGTCGGCGATCAGCTTGGCGCCGTTCGCCTCGTCGAGCGTGGCGTAGATTTCGGCGAAATTCCACACATGCGGGCCGTGCACCACGGCGGCGCCGAGCCGGATCGCCTCGATCGGATTTTGCCCGCCGTGTTCGACCAGCGAGCCGCCCATGAACACGATGGGCGCCAGCCGGTAGACCAGGCCGAGTTCGCCGAGCGTGTCGGCGATATAGACATCGATGTTCTGCTTCGGCGCGACACCGCGCGAGCGCAGCCCGGCCGATAATCCGGCGACCTTGGCGATCTCGGCGATGGCTTCGCCGCGCGCCGGATGGCGAGGCGCGATGATGGTCAACAGCGCCGGATGCTTGGCGCGCAGCCGCCGATGCGCGGCGATGATCGCGGTCTCCTCGCCGTCATGGGTCGAGGCCGCGGCCATCACCGGGCGGATGCCGACGGTCAATTTCAATTGCAGCAAGGTCGCTTCATCGACCGGCGGCGCCGGCACGTCGAGCTTCAGATTGCCGATCGAGGTCACGCGCGGGGCGCCGAGTGCGCCATAGCGCTGTGCATCGGCATTCGACTGGGTGAGGCAGAGATCGAAGCGCGACAACAGCGCCGCGATCACGCCCGGCAGCATTTGCCAGCGGTGGAACGAGCGCTCGGAGAGCCGGCCGTTGACCACGATCATCGGAATTTTGCGGCGCCCGGTCTCCACGATCAGATTGGGCCACAGATCGGATTCGACGAACAGCGCCAGATCCGGCCGCCAATGATCGAGGAAGCGGCCGACATAGCGCGGCGCGTCGAGCGGGATGAACTGGTGCAGCGCCCCCGACGGCAGGCGGTGCTCGGCGAGCGCCGCCGAGGTCACCGTGCCCGAGGTGACGAGCACGGCAAAATTCTGCGCGCGGATGCGTTCGATCAGCGGCACCACGGCGAGCATTTCGCCGACGCTGGCGCCGTGCACCCAGATCAGCGGACCGTCGGGGCGCGGCTGTGACGCCTCCCCGCGGCGCTCGGCGAGCCGGGTCGGGTGCTCCTTGCCGCGCTCGAGCCGTCGCGCCAATAGATGCGGCGCCACCGGCGCCGCGGCGAACGACGCGAACTGATAAAGGCGCAGGGCCAGCGGCAGACGATCGGGCACGCGAAACTCTCCCAGATGCAGCTAGCTGACCGACGAGCGATCGACGATCTCATAGGCGCGCGCCGTGGCGGCGTTAAGACGATTTTCCAGTTCCTGACGCGCCGCTTCAAGGGCCGTTTCGTCGGCATCGGCAGGGACGCGCAACGGCTCGGGAACCACGCCGGCGCCGCGGCTGAACGGCAGATTGATGGTGGAGCGGTCCCAATTGTCGAGCACAATGCGCCAATGGGTGGCGATGGCGATGGCATGGATCGGCCGGCCGGAGACTTGGGCGAGCTTGATGATGCCGAGGCCGGCGACCCGCGACACTTTCGGCACGTCGGCGGACAGCGCCACCGAATAGCCTTCGCTCAGCGCATCGAGCATCGACTGGAACGCAGCGGCGCCGCCCTTGTGTACGAAGCCGCCCTCGTGATTGCCCGAGCCGCGGATGGTGCCGACGCCGAGCCGCTCGGCGGCAATGGCATTGACCTCGCCGTCGTGATGGCGCGACACCAGCATTTTCACTCGATAGCCAGGTTTGCGCGCGTTGGTCGCCAACAGATGCTGGCCGTGCCAGAACGCGATGATGATCGGCATGTCCGCTTCGGCGCGGTCCCAGGCGTTGGGCGGCTCGACCGTCAGCCGTGTGGTCTTGTCGACGAAACGCACATATTCGGCGGCGACGACGCCGAGCGCCGTCTTAGCCCATTGCTGCCGGCCGATGCGCCGCCAAAACTGCATGCCTCGTCTCAGCGCTGTGGAACGGTGCTTTGCGGATCTAACAGCCGATGCATGTGCACGATGAAGTACCGCATATGGGCGTTGTCGACTGAGCCTTGCGCCTTGGCCTTCCAGGCCGCATAGGCGCTGGCGTAGTTCGGATAGACGCCGACGATGTCGAGCTTGTCGAGGTCCTTGAACGTGACCTCGGCGACGTTTTCGAGCTCGCCGCCGAATACGAGGTGGAGCAATTGTTTTTTCGGAGGGGCAGCCATGATGATCGTTCCGCGCGCGTTTGCGATTTTACAGTGACGCGAGGCGTTCATCCCTGAACAGTTCGAGCAGCGCCGCGTGCCGCTCCCGGCCGGCCGCGACGAGCATCCCGTGCCGCGGCACGGGACGATTATAGGTCACAGGAACGCCTGCGAAAGACGTCAATGCGCCGCCCGCTTCGTGCACCAAAAGGTCGGCGGCCGCAAGGTCCCAGTCGTGGCTGTTGCCGCCGGCGATGCCGGCGTCGAATGTTCCCTCGGCGACCCGGGCGAGGCGGAGCGCCAGCGAATGGGTGCGCGGCATGACGACAAACGGGGGTGCGACAGCCTGCAGGCGATCGAGCAACTTTCGCGGCGCGGCGATGCGCGCTTGCGCCAGCTGAGCGCCCGGCGCGACCGCGATCGCGGCGCCGTTGCGGCTGGCGCCAAGGCCAGCGACGGCAAAAAAGAATTCGTGGCTGACCGGCGCGTAAAGACACGCCGCAATCGGCCGGCCGTTCTCAACCAAAGCGGCGGAGACCGCCCAGTTCGGCAGGCCGGCGATATAGGCGCGGGTGCCGTCGATCGGATCGACGATCCAGACGTAGCGCGCGTTAAGCCGCGCCGGATCGTCGACGCTTTCCTCCGACAGCCACGCGATGCCGGCGCCATCGCCGGTCAGCCGTTCGCGCAACAGCACATCGACGGCGATGTCGGCGTCGGACACCGGCGACAAGGCTTCGCCCTTGGTCCAGTTTTTCAGCGGCGTCTTGAACATCGACAGCGCGAGCGCGCCGGCTTCGCGGACCGCCTCCGCAAGGCGCGCGGCTTGTCGGTTCACCTCGACGACCTCAGTTGCCGGCAACAGTGAGGCCCTCCACGCGCACGGTCGGCGCATTGGTGCCATAGCGGAAGGCAAGGTCGTTCGCCGGGGTCAGACTCTTGAACACTTCGGCGAGATGCCCGGCGATGGTGACTTCGCTGACCGGATATGTCAGCGCGCCGTTCTCGATCCAAAAGCCGGAGGCGCCGCGGCTATAGTCGCCGGTCACCAGATTGACGCCGACGCCGATCAGGTCGGTGATGTAGAAGCCGTCGGCGATCTCGGCGATCAGCGCGTCGCGGCTTTTTGCGCCGGCGGCGAGATGCAGGTTGCTCGGCCCGGGCGAGGGCGGCGACGACACGCCGCGATAGGCGTGGCCGGTGGTCTGCAGATCGAGCTCGCGTGCGGTGGCGCTGTCGAGGAACCAGGTTTTCAGCACGCCGCGTTCGACCACTTTGCGCGCTGCGGTGGCGACGCCTTCGGCGTCGAACGGCCGCGAGCGTAGCCCCCGCTTGCGCAACGGATCGTCGATGATGTCGATGTCGGGGGCAAAAATCTGCGCGCCGAGCTTGTCGCGCAGAAAACTCGTCTTGCGCGCGATCGAGGCGCCGTTGGCGGCGCTGGCGAGGTGGCCGATCAGCGAGCCGGCGACGCGCGCGTCGAACACCACCGGTACCTTGCGGGTCGCCACCTTGCGCGGATTGAGCCTTCGCACCGCGCGCTCGCCGGCGCTCTTGCCGATGGTCGCCGCGTTTTCCAGATCGGCCGCGTGCAGCGTCGAGGTGTAATCGTAATCGGTCTCCATGCCGGTGCCGTTGCCGGCGATCGCCGACATCGCGATCGAATGGTGCGAGTTCATGGTCGCGCCGTGAAAGCCGTGGCTCGTCACCAGCACCATGCCGCCGATGCCGGCCGAGGCCGAGGCGCCGCCGGATTTGCTGACGCCGGCAACCGCCATGGCCGCGTCCTCGGCCTCGCGGGCGCGCTGTTCGAGCGTGCCGACGTCGGGCATGTCGGGATCGAGCAGGTCGAGCGCAGGAAAGTTGCGCGCCAGCAGCGCCGGATCGGCAAGGCCGGCGAAGCGATCCTCGGGCGCGGCGCGCGCCATGGCGACCGCGCGCTCGGCGAGGCCGGCAAAGCCGTCGCCGTTGAGATCGTTGGTCGAGACCACCGCCTGCTTCCGCCCGACCAGGACGCGCAGCCCGACATCGTCGCCTTCGGAGCGCTGCGATTCCTCGACTGCGCCGTCGCGCACCTCGACCGACAGCGACACCCCGCGCACCGCGATGGCGTCGGCGGCCTCGGCGCCGGCGCGCTTGGCCGCGGCGACGAGCCGTTCGGCGACGTCGGCGAGGGCAGTCTGGTCGAGGAGCGATGGCATTGGTTGGCGGTTGGTGTATGCGGCGGTGAAAATAATAACAAGCGAAGATGTGGGCGCGGATCGCGGCTTTCAAGCCGGCCCGTCATTGCGAGGAGCGCAAGCGACGACGCAATCCAGAACGGCGCCGCAGCGCTGGATTGCTTCGCTTACGCTGGCAATGACGGCCAACGGCGCATTGCAGCAATTTGCCCTGCGCCGGCAACGTCTCGTCAATCATGCGAGCCGGTGCCGCGCGCGACACGACCTCTTAACCAGGATCCTTAAGCCGATTGCGACCGCACTCTGGCAAGGTCGCGGCAACCGGGCGGCAACAGCCCGGCGGGAGCTCGAGTTTCGAGGCGTCAAATGGAAGCCGGCAGGTTTGCTGCCGGGTCGGGCCGCGGGGCGATCCCCTCGCGGCTCGACCCCTTCTCCTTGCCCGTGCGTTTTACCGCCGCCGATGACGCGGCCGACGAGCGGCTTCGCGTCGTCGACCTGCACCGCGAGCGCGTGGTGCTGCGACGCTCGGTGCGCGGCATTCGCATGGCGTTGAACATGCCGGTCGCCGCCTTCCGCGGCGTCGCCATCCGCGTGAGCGGCGAAGCCGGCGAAGCGCCGACTGCGATCGCCGTCGTGCTCGAGCACCGCGACCCGGCTCTGTCGCTGCCGCTGTTTGCCTCCGCCGAGCGCGACGACATCGTCGCCGAATGGCAAAGCTGGGGCCGCGTGCTCGGCCTGCCGCTCTTGGTCGCCGAAGGCGACGGCAGCTTGCGCGAACCGTTCGCCCGCCTTGGCGCGCTGCGCGTCGAAGCCCCGACCTGGCGCCGCCGCCGCAAGAGCGCCATCGCGCGGCGCCGGCCGTCGCGCCTGTGGCGGCGCCGCGTGGTCAAGCAGCCGGAAACGCCCATCGTGCATCGCGGCGAACGCGAGATCATCGCGCGCAATTGAAGCGTGCATCTAAGGCGTGTCTCGCCCTTTGGCATGGGAACAGGGCGGGAACGTTTACCCCGGCGCGGCTTGTGCATTGACTTGGCGGCGGCCGAGGTCAGATTCGCTTAAGTCCGATCGTTGCGTAGGAGAGTATCGTGGCACCCGGCCGTCCGTACTGGAAAGGCTATCTCAAGCTCGCTTTGGTTTCCTGTCCGATCGCGCTTTACACCGCGTCGTCGTCGAGCGAGCGCGTCTCGTTCCGCCAGATCAACAAGAAGACCGGCAACCGGCTGCGCCAGCAGCTGGTCGACGAGGTCACCCGCGAGCCGGTGGAGAACGAGGACAAGGGCCGCGGCTACGAATATGCCAAAGGCGCCTATATCGAAGTCGACGACGACGAGCTCGACGCCATCGCGGTCGAGAGCAACCACACCATCGAAATCGATTCGTTCGTGCCGCGCGCGCAGATCGACGAGCGCTATCTCGACAGCCCGTATTACATCATGCCGAACCATCAGGTCGGGCAGGAGGCGTTCGCGGTGATCCGCGACGCCATGCGCGGCAAAGGCATGGTGGCGCTGGCGCGCGTCGTGCTGGCCAAGCGCGAGCGCGTCATCATGCTGCAGCCGTGGGACAAGGGGTTGATGGGCACGACGCTGCGCTATCCGTATGAATTGCGCGACGCCAAGGAATATTTCGACGAGCTGCCCAACGTCAAAGTCGCCCCCGACATGCTCAAGCTCGCCGAGCACATCCTGGAGACCAAGGAGGCGGACTTCGATCCGACGCAATTCGTCGACCACTACGAGGAAGCCGTGGTCGACATGCTGAAAAAGAAGCAGGCCGGATTGGCGACGCCCAAAGGCAAGGCGGTCGAGCCGCCGCGCAACGTCATCAACCTGATGGACGCCCTGAAAAAGAGCCTCGCCGCCGACAAGGGCGCGCGGCCGCTGCAGGCGAAAAAAGGCAAGAAGCGCATCGAAGGCCAGCGCGAAATGCTGCTGCCGATCGCCGGCAAGAAGGGCAAGGAGACAGCCAAGCCCGTCGTCCGGACCGCGGCGCGGCAGAAGAGGGCCGGCTGACCGCAGCGCCGGGGCGGCGCGCGCTGATCGTCAGCGCGGCGGCCGGATCGTTTTCATGCCTGCGGCCGGAAACGGCCGCAACAGATCGCGCGGGTCGGGCTCCGTGCCGAGCCAGCGCGCGTGCTGCGCGACCGGGATGATGGCCGGCATGCGGTCGTGGATCGTCGCGACCAGCTCATTGGCCGGTACGGTGATGATGCAGAACGTCCGCTCCCATTCGCCATTTTGATTGCGCCAGTTCTCCCAAAGGCCGGCGACGCCGAACGGCTTGCCGTCGGTCAGGGCGAAGGCGTGCAGCGTCTTGCGCCGGTCGCGCTCGTAGAAAACATCCATCGGCACGATGCAGCGGCGCTTTAAGTAAGCGTCGGCGAACATGCGCTTCTCGGCGACGGTCTCGGCGCGGGCGTTGATCGGCGTGATCTCGGGCCGCGCCTTCATCCAGTGCGGGATAAGGCCCCAGCGCAGCAGCGCCGAGGTTATTTCACGGGTCTCGGGATGCCGGCGCCACACCGGCAGTTCGCTGCCCGGCTTGGCATCGGCCTCGCGAAACACCGCCGTCTCGATACGCGCGTCGGATACGAACGGGTCTGCCTTGGAACGCACTCGGACAAGGGCACACATGCTGGACTCCGGGCCGGCGGCGGATTAGAACAAAACAAGAACATACGAGTCAAGCGCGTCAAGCAGGGGTCAGCGTGGTGTACCGCAAGGGCGAATTGTCCCCGGCCGCCGTCGATCGCGGCTGGCCGCACCAGATCGCGCTGCCGGCGAACGCTTGCGAAAACGGCGGCTACAAGACCATCCACGATTTCTGCAAGGACTTGTCGCTATGCCCGCGCGGCCATTGCGTCCGTCACGACGGGCAGTGGTTCAACGTCTACTGCTTCGCCGCCGCGGCGGATGCGGAGAAGTTCATGGCTCGCTTCGAGAGCGAAAAATTCGATCCGCGGCAGCGCGGGAAGGGGAGGAACTGGATGCGTTGGAGGAAATGATGTTGGCCAAGCGCGGAGCCGAGCGTATTTTACGGACCAGAGCATGGACATGAAGATCAAGGTCGTGGTGCACGAGGCGGAGGAGGGCGGCTTTTGGGCCGAGGTTCCCGCCATTCCCGGCTGCGCCACCCAGGGCGAGACCGTGGATGAGTTGATGCGCAACCTGCACGAGGCGATCGAAGGCTGTCTGGCAGTGGATGTTGCGGCGCCCAACTAAGCTCGTAGGAAGGGTAGAGTGAAGCGCAACCCCATCATTGGCTATCCCCGATAATCGACGCGCCAAGCAAATGCTTGTACATCCAGATAACCATGGCCTTATTCGATATTGATGATCCAAACGCCCACATTGGATACCGCAATCTCAGGGCGGCGGCGTTTCCTCAAGAACAAGCAATAAAAGATGGCTTGGAACGCCTTTGGCTTCGGTACAAGCCGTACGCCGACACCAATTTTTGTACCGCGTTTAGCAGACACCCTGACGAGCGATTTTGGGAGATGTATCTCGCAATCCGTTTTTTAGATGCGCGCAAGAAAATGCGTAAACGCGAAGAACTCACGGCTGACCAGCGAGATAGCGGTCCTGATATCTGCATACGCAAAGGTAGACGCCGCATTTGGATCGAGGGAATCGCGACAGGAGCTGGAAACGTTGACAATTTGGATCAAGTGCCCGATTTGTTTGCTGCAAATGCCGACGAAGTTCATGACGCTCCGCGCCGCCAAATAGAGCTGCGGATTACGACGGCGTTGCAGCGGAAGGCAAAAAAATTTGAAGGCTATCGGAAGAAGGGGATCATTGAAGAGAAGGATTCCTGCGTTATTGCCATTTCCGGGGGACAGTTTGCTCTTGAGGCTGCCGGTGCGGGGTTGCCGCACGCCGTGACAGCCGTCTATCCGTTCGGAGAAGAATTTGCGATTGTGGACCGCGAGACGGCTGAGTTCGTAGCATTTGGACACAAGTTTTCTGCTGAGATTAAAAAGGCCCGTGGGCGTGCAGAACCGCGGACCGCATTTCAGCACAAAATGTTCTCATCCATAGCGGGAATAATCTGGTCGCTGCGATCTATCGGCAACTTTCTCGGTCAGTCGGATGATTTTGTTTTTGTTCACAACCAAATGGCCGAGAGGCCAATTCCCCGACGATGGATTAATTGGGATGCGGAGTATTTTCCGATCGAATATGGCAAAAAGCTTAGAAAGAAAATTCGTCGCGGATGACTACATTCCCCTACACCGCAACGACCTCAACCTCGCCCAACCCCGCGACCGTGAACACCGCGTGCTCGCCGGGCTTGATCGACATCGTCGGGATGACGCTGCCGGTGATCACCACCATGCCGGCTTTGAGCCCGCGGCCGCGTTCGGCGAGATGATTGGCGAGCCAGGCGAGCGTCGCGCAGGGGTCCTCGGCAAAACCTTCACCGGCAAGCTTGCCGCCGATCGTAAGCCGGCCGGCGATGCCGGTGAGCGAGGCGGGCGAGATGGATTTGGCCGCGCCGATGACGATGCCGCCGTTCCAGCAGTTTTCGACGATCAGGGAAGCAACTTCGGTCTTGGTGTAGTCGGCATGGCGGTCTTCGATCAGCTCGAAGGCGGGCATCGCGGCTGAGACCGCGGGCGCCACCGTGTCGCGGGTCCACGGCGCGCCGGAGGCCGGCAGATCGGCGCCGAGCATCAGCGCAATCTCGCTTTCGATGCGGACGTTGACGAAATCGGCGGTGTGCAGGTGCGCCGGCGAATAGTGGATGGTGTGGGAAAAGATGGCGCCGCCGCAGGGATGGTCGATGCCCATCAGCTGCTGCATCACCTTGGTGGTGGTGGCGATTTTGGCGCCGCAGACCGCGCCATAGACCGGCTCGGCAAGCCGGTAATAGGCCTCCTGCGCGGCATAGGCCTCGGCCAGCGACGCGGCCTTCAGATCATCGGGCAGGTTGCGATAGGGCAGGCGGCGGGCGCGGGCGTCCCACATCCATTGCGCCATCGCGTTTATGCGGTCGCTGGCGTCCATGGCGGAAAGTGTAGCGCGGATCGGGCGCGGCGTAATCCGGGACGATTACGACGCGTTTCCCGGATGCGGTGCGGCGCGAAGCGGTGCACCGCTGATCCGGGATCGCCGCAGACTCGGAGTTCGTTACGATCCCGAGTCTGCAGCGCACCACTTCGTGGTGCGCTGCGCCCGGGAAACGTCTCTGTTCAATCCAGCGGCTCGACCTTCACGATGCGGTGGTCGTGATTGCTCCCGACCCAGAACGTCACCGGGCTCGTGGAATTGTCGACGAACACCGTGCGCATATTGGTGTCGGACGGCATCAGATATTGCTCCGTCGCGCCGGTCTTCGGATCCATGCGCACCACGCGGTCGGTCGACATGGTCGAAGCCCAGAGCTCGCCGTTCTTGTCGAAATTGGCGCGATAGGGGAACGTGTATTGCGGGAAGGAATATTCGGTGAACTGCTCGGTCTTGGGATCGAACAGAGCCGCCTTGCTGGTGCGATATTCGGTCACCAGCACGCGGTCCTGAGCGTCGATCTCCAGGCGCCGGGCGCGCGCATGCGCGCTCGGCGTGGCGTACCAGGTCACCGCGCCGGTCTTGGCGTCGATCTTGCCGAGGTGGCCTTCGGTGAATTCGGCCATCCACAGATTGTTGTGGCTGTCCGCCATCACCTGATAGATGCCGGCATGCGCCACGCCGGGCAGCTGGTCGAGCGGGCGGAATTTCTCCCATTCGCCGGTCTTCAGGTCGACGCGGAAGATTTCCTGGGTGCCGACCGACTTGGTCCACACCTTGTTGTCGACCTCATAGTGCAGGCCGGTGAAGTTGAGCTGCACCCGGTCGTCGTTCCATTTGGCGTCGAGCGGATAATATTTGATCTCGCCGGTTTTCGGATCGAGACAGCCGAGCGAGCCCTGGTACATGGTGTCGAACCAGATCTTGCCGGCGCTGTCGAACTCGATGCTCAACAGCCCGGTCGGCGCCTTGTCCTTGAATTTTTGGATCGGATATTCGGTGAACTTGAGCGTCTTCGGATCGAACTTGCCGATGAACATTTCGCCAAAATTCGAATACCACACCGCGCCGTCCTTATCGACCAGGATGTCGTGCGGTTCCGCGGTCGGGCGGCCGACGTCGTATTCGGTGACGATGGCGCGGGTATCGCGGCCCTTCGGACGCGCCAGCGTTTTCAGGTCATATTGCCAGTGGTCGACCGCGCTCAGATTGATGGTGGCGAGATACTCGGCCATCTTGCGGTATTGCTCGGGCGCGCCGGCGCGCGTTTTGTCCAGCATCGGCTGCGGTTTGATCGGCTGGCTCACCGCGCCATAGCCCATCATGCGGCTGATCACGTGCGTCCATTCGTCGGCGTCGTGGGTGGAACGCACCACCCGTTCCAGCGTGTGGCAACCGACGCAGTTGAGCAGCATCGCCCTCTGGTCGTCGGTGCCGGGGATGCTCATCATCCACTCGGCATTGGTGAGCTGGCTGGCGAGGTTTTTGGTCTTGTCGAGCTTGATGCCGGTATTCGTGGTCTTCTCGGCGACGACATCGGCCGCGGCCGGCGCGCTGACGTCGTAGCCGACGGCGCGGATGGCGAGGTTGTAATGGCCGGGCTCCAGGCGGTTTTCCGGAAACGCGTAGCGGCCCTGGGCGTCGGTGGTGACGCTGACCGAGACGATGGAGCCGTCCTTGTGGGCGGTGACGACGACGCCTTCCATGGCGCCTTCGGCGGCCGAACTGACGACGCCGGTCAGCGCCGCCGGCGCCTGGTCGGCGCGCCCGATTGCCGGAAGCGCCAGCACCAGCGCCAGCGCAGTCATGCCGAGGAAATAAGGTGATTTCATCGATCGCTCCCTGGAAATCCGCGTTCTTAATGAGGTGAGGCGGCTTGTCGCATCCTGCGCCTGCGGGAGAGAGTCGACAAGGGGGCGTCAGGCGAGCTGCCGCAGCGCGGCGTCGAGCAGGAGGCCGGCGAACAGGATCAGGCCGGCGTCGCGGTCGGACTTGAAAACCTTGAGGCAATTGTCCGGATCGGCGATGTCGAGGCGGGCGATCTGCCAGGCGAGGTGGGCGGCGAAAGCGGCAAGGCCGAGCGCGAACACCACGCCCGCGCTGGCGAAAAAACCGGCGGCGCCGATGAGCACGACGGCGAGGCCATAAAACAGCGCCAGCATCGGTTTGGTCCGCGGGCCGAACAACAGCGCGGTGGATTTGATGCCGATCAGCGCATCGTCCTCGCGGTCCTGATGAGCGTAGATGGTATCATAGCCGATCACCCAGGAGATCGAGCCGGCATAGAGCAATAGCGGCGCCCAATCGAGGCGGCCGAAGACGGCGGCCCAGCCCATCAGCGCGCCCCAGGAAAACGCCAGCCCCAACACGATTTGCGGCCAATAGGTGACGCGCTTCATGAACGGATAGATGACAACGATGGCGAGCGAGGCGATGCCGAGCGCTACCGTGAAGCCATTGAACGTGATCAGCACCGCAAAGCCGATCAGCGCCTGCAGGACGAGAAACAGCGCCGCTTGCGCCACGCTGACCTGGCCGGACGGGATCGGCCGCGAGCGGGTGCGCTCGACCGCACCGTCGAGATCGCGATCGACGATGTCGTTCCAGGTGCAGCCGGCGCCGCGCATGGCAAAGGCGCCGATGAAAAACAGAACGAGATGGGCAAGGCTCGGCGCTCGGGCATGGGCCGCGACGGCGGCGAGCGCCGACGACCACCAGCACGGCAACAGCAACAGCCACGATCCGATCGGCCGGTCGAGGCGGGCAAGCCGCAGATAGGGCCGCAGCCAAGTGGGCGCCAGCGTGTCGACCCAGTTGCCGGTCGCGTCGGCGACGGCGCTCATCGGGCCAGCGGATTACCGGTCAGCGTGTCGAGGGTGCCGCGGCCGGTCGAAGTGTTCTTGCCGGTATCGACCGTCGGCATGCCAATGGCGTCGCTCAAGGTCGGTACCTTCGGCTTCGGCCCTTCGGCACAGACCGTGTCGCGGAATTTTAGCGTATTGGCGTGCATGGCCTTGGCCTGGGTGATCGCTTGGTCCGGCACTCCGCACCCCGCTTTGTTGACCTCGAGGAATTTCACCACCTTGTCCTCGGCGGCGGTGAAGCTTTGCACCGCGGCGCACATGTCCTTGCGATCGCCGTGCCGTTTGCTGATCGCCGCGATCGTCTCGGCTTTCGCCTTGGCTTCGTCGCGCAGTTTCGGGAAGTTCGCGCATTGCGCCGCTTGCGGCGGCGGCGCGCCCTGCATCGGGCCTGACGGGAATACCGATTGCTGCGGCGCCGCCGGGAACGTCGATTGCTGCGGGGGTGGCGGGAACGGCGACGACTGCTGTGCCGCCGCCGGAAACTCCGATTGCTGCGGCGGCGGCGGGAACGGCGACTGCGCCAGCGCGGCACGCGAGAGCGCGACGCCGGCAGCCACGGCCAGTCCTATCGCTAGGCTCCGATTCATAGCGATCCTTTGCGGTTCCCCAAGACTCGCGCCCGATTTCGGCGCCCGATTCCGGTACCGTCCCCGCCATTACAAGCCCGATGAATTCGGCGACAAGGGGGCAGCCGGCCCGGTGCGACGCTGCAGCTCATCTGGCAGACTTGGGCTCCTGCGCCTTGCCCCGGCCAGTATAGCGTGATTCATGCCAGCTTACGACTTTCGCAGCCCCCGGCTTTTCGTCGAAGCGCCGCTTAAGGCCGGCGCCGCGGTGCCGCTCGACCCCGCCCAGGCCCATTATCTGACCACCGTGCTGCGCCGCAAAGCCGGCGCCGGTGTGCTGGTCTTCAACGGCCGCGATGGCGAATGGAGCGCGGCGCTCGAAGGGGCAAAGCGCGCGGCCGCGCTCGTCGTCGGCGCCAAGGTCCGCGACCAGACGCGGGCTGCGGACCTGCATTATCTGTTCGCGCCGCTCAAATCGGCACGGCTCGACTACATGGTGCAGAAAGCGGTGGAAATGGGCGCCTCACGGCTGCAGCCGGTGCTCACCCGCCACGGCCAGGTGGCCCGGGTCAATCTCGAGCGCATGCGCGCCAATGCCATCGAAGCCGCCGAGCAATGCGGCATCCTTGCCATTCCCGAAATCGCCGCGCCGGTCGAGTTTTTTCGCCTGCTTGCCGCCCGCGAGGCCTCGCGCATCATCGTGTTCTGCGACGAGGATGCCGAAATCGCCAATCCGCTCGCGGCGCTGTCGGCTCTGCCGCCGCACGCACCGCTCGCGGTGCTGGTCGGGCCCGAGGGCGGCTTTGCCGAGGACGAGCGGGCGATGTTGCTCAAATTGCCGAATGTGGTGCGCATCGGCCTTGGCCCGCGCATCCTGCGCGCCGACACGGCAGCGGTCGCCGCGCTCGCGATCGTCCAGGCGGTGGTAGGGGATTGGGTGGCGGAGGAACGGACGACGGACGACAGATGACAGACGGCGCGTTGCTCTTCCTATCCGTCCTCCGTCGTCTGTCCTCTGTCGTCCGGCTTCAGTGGATCATCCACGGCTTATCGATGCAGACGAAGCTGATATAATCGCCGTAGACGCGATGCACGGATGTGATGTGCGAAAGCCGTCGCCAGCGCGCGCAATAATCCTGCGCCATCTGTTGATAGACGCCTTCGAGGTCCGGCGAATAGGGAATGATGCCGCCGGTGTCGTTGCCGGTGATCCAGGGGCCGGGGCCGGTGAAGCTTGCCAGCACGACGCCGCTGGCGCCGAAGCTCAATGCCGCGGCCAGCGCGCCAACGATCAAGGATTTCCGACGCATCGCACCAAGCCTCCCGCCTTCGCAAGCGCCGAAAGCTTAGAGGTTGCTGCGGGCGATTGGAAGCGGCGGCGGCGGCGCCGCCGCGGCATTCACAGCATCGAATAGGCGCTGGCCACCATGCCGACCGGGCGGCGGTCGTGGGCGGCGAGCAGCATGACCCGGCCGAAACTGGTGTTGCGGCCGATGCGCACCACCCGGGCGTCGGCCACGATGTCGTAGTTCACCGGGCGCAGGAAATGGGTGGTCTGGTCGATCGTGCTCATTGGCCGGTAGCCGTTCCAGGCCGCCGAGCAGGCAATGACCATCGCGGTATCCGCAAGCGCCATCAGCGCTTGGCTGCACACCGCCTCGCCGTCGCTGCAAATCTTCTTGGAATACGGCAGCCGCACCACGGCGCCGGGCTGCCAATCGGACGCGGCGCCGGGCGGCCGGACCGGTTCGACGCTTTCAACGAGCAGCGCCAAGTCCTGCACCCACGGCGGAAAGATCTTGATCATCAGGCGCCCCGCCGCCTGCAAGCCGAACGCCGGTTCCGGGGTCAAAAGCCGATGTACTTCGCCCATATCAGTTCCCCCCAAAGCCCCGACCATCGTCGGCGATGGCGGAAAGCCGCTTTGATCCAGCTCCGGCAAGCCCCCGCTCGCCGGCGAACGCCTTTACGCACCGCCTCCCGGCCGCCGGCTTTCGCGGCGGTGGAGGGGCGACTGATGGGAAAGCTACAAAGGGGAGTTCAGTGAGAGCCGGGACGCGGCCAAATACGCCTCACACCCCGCCAATACCCGCGAATCAACGCACCCTACTCTGGTAGCACAGCGCCACGAGATTTGCCGTGTCCGTCTTGCAACGCCGGCCGATCAATCGCCGTGGCCGAAGGCTTGCGGCCTTGACCGGCCGGTGCCGTCGCGGCACGGTGAAGGGGCTTTGCGGGAGTAAAGGGAGATGGCCTGTTTCGGCCGGATTGCGGCTGTCGCGCTTGGCGTGGCGTTCTGCGTCACCGGCGTCTCGCAACCGCGCGCGGCGAGCTGGCTGGAGATGAATTTCTGGATGCCCGGGCCGCGCTACGAGCGCGACGAGCGGCACGTGCCGGCCTGCGATTATCCCGGTGCACTCGACCGTATCATCGCCAATTTCCACACCAAGGAATACCGCTTCTGGAACTCGCAGCTGCGCATCGTCGGCGTCGAAAACATCCACGAGACCGCCTGGCTGCCATGGGCGGCGCAGTCGATTCCGCGCCGCTATTGCAGCGGCACCGCAGTAATCAACGATGGCGCGCGCCATCCGCTGTTCTACTCGATCGCCGAAGATACCGACATCGACGGCTTTGGCTGGGGCGTGAATTTCTGCGTCGACGGGCTCGACCGCAACTGGGCCTATAATCCCGATTGCCGGTCGGCCAAACCCTGACGCTCAGCCGAGTTCCTGCAACACGCGCTCGCGCAGGCGAACGCGGTCGCTGACGCCGCGCTGGGCGAATTCGATCACCTTCTTGGCGACCGCATCGATCTCGGGACGATCGGCGTTGTCCAAGCCGAGCGCGCGGCAGACGTCGGCATAGGCGCCGCTCAGCACGCTGATCGCCTCCGGCTCGAACGGCTTGTTCCTGAACAGGCGATAGACGGCCATCGTCGTGCCCTCATCACTGTGACGGACCCGGACTGAACCATGATCGCCGCTGCTTGGGCGGCAATTACGCCCACGGCAGCGATCCTGGCAACCGCCCGCGGCGGCTCAAGTGCAAACCCTAAACTAGGTGCAAAACCCGTTACCGTCGATACGCAGTTCCCCCACACTTTGTTCTTGCTCCGTTCGGGTCGCTTGCTATCGGAATTATCCCTTGACGCCAAGTATGGGTTGTAGCCTATAATTGGCACGTTTAGGGCTGGCAAACGAGAGTAGTTCCGAGCCAGCCATATCGAGGGGTGATTCCGTCCAGCAAGAGGACGGAACATGGAAGAATTATGCAAAATCATCGGCGAACGATGTTTGTCTGTATTCACGGACGAGCAAGCGCTCGACGCCCTCAATTTTCGGGGTGAAGCAGCCATGCCGAGAATCCCAGATGAACTGACCTGGGGAATTTGTTTTACCTATCGCTCGCGAGCCGACGCAGAAGCCAATGCGCGTCATGGAGGTACGGCTTTTTTGATAGGAAGGCCCATGGACGGGGTTAAAGACCCAACGACCGGCGGCCCCTCCTATTTGATTTATGCAGTAACCAATTATCACGTGGCATGGGGTGGAACGCCTGTCCTTCGCATACACCGATCCGACGGCGTATTGCACATCGTCCAATTATCGCAATCCGATTGGCTGCCGCATCCAAATGGTGACGATCTGGCAGTCGCTTTCTTATCGGACAAACTTGTATTACCCGGGGAACCGCCCAACAAAGTGATGGATGCCACTAGGTTCGTCCCGACGAGAAAATTCGTCACGCCGGAGATATTGACGGCGCACAAGGTTGGTCTCGGCGACGATATTTTTATGATTGGCCGATTTCTGAATCTTCAGGGCACTAAAGACAAACTAGCTCCCGCGGTGCGCTTGGGCAGCATTAGTTCAATGGAACAACCTATCTGGAACTCAGTCACTAACAAAAATCAGGAAAGCTTTGCTGTTGAAATGCGTTCTCGAACGGGATTCTCTGGTTCGCCAGTTGCAGTGCATAGAACAGATCAAAAAATTCCAGTTCCTTCGAATGAATATCGAGGCTTCCCGATAGAAAATTGGTGGTGGCTGCTCGGCATCAATTGGGGGTTCATAAACGATAAGGACACTGGGGAAAATACGTGGCTTAATGGTGTTGTGTCCGCATGGAAGATTCTGGAAGTCATGGAGGAACCCCAATTGAAAGATAAACACAACAGTACAACCGATATGCTTAAGCGGCATGTGTTTACATCGACCTCTACTGCAACACCCGCCGTTGCGCTCCCCGAATCCGAAGGCGCCCTTCCCGCTGACGATGTTCCGCCCAGTGACCGAGAGCGCTTCAACTCTCTACTAACCGCGGCAGCGCAAAAGCGTGAACGAGAAGATTGAACATCGCCCAATGTGAATGCCGCATGTTTCGGCGGTAGCTAAATTCGTTCACATATTTCCAAGCGTGCTTGCTTGAAATGTGAACGTGAGTGCCCTTCACGGCACGCTTAAACAGCGACCAATGGCTTTCCAAGCTATTCACATGATGGATGCCGCGCACGTATTCCTTTGCAGAATGAATGACAGTTCCGTGCGTGTAAGTGCGCTTTAGATCGCCATAAGATTTGTGTTCGTCCGTGCTAACCGTACTGCCGGGGACTACGTTCTCAAGAACGATGGGTTCAAGAGTAAAGTTCGTATCATCGGGGACGGGACCGGCAACAATCTTGCCGCCGCGCTCGACCATGCCCATGACCATCACTTTGTTTTCGCGCTGGCGGCCACGCCCCTTGCCGACGTTCACACCCCCGACCAGCGTTTCGTCAATTTCGACGTGACCGGCGAGCGGACCGCCGTGGTTGCCGTCGGCGCTAGCCATTAGCTTGCGCAGTTCATGGCACATACGCCATGCGCATTTGTAAGTAACGCCAGTCTGCCTCTGTACCTCTTTGGCAGCCACGCCATGCCGCGTGCTGGTCATCAGGTACATCACGAAAAACCATGTGGTGAGCGGGGTAGGGGACTTGTGGAAGATCGTGCCAGCGGCCGGGTAAACGTGATGGCCGCACTCTTGGCAGGCGAAGGCCCGCCGCTTGCCCATGGGGTGAAACTTGGCGCGCTCGACCCCGCAGCCCGGACAGGTGATTTCGGTCCCGCCGTAGTTGATTTCCATCAGCTTGGCTAGGCAGGCCGCGTCGTTCGGATATTCCGCCTTGAACTGTGCAAATGTGTATTTAGCCATGGCCCGAACCCCTCTAAGTTGAAGGGGAGACTAGCAGAGGGCGTACTTGCTGTCAAGGGATAAATGCCCTTGCTATGGTTCGCTGCCCACGACGGCGAGGCTTTTCATGATCAGGTTCGTTGCCGGCGTTGCCTTCACGGCGAACGTGCTGGCGGCGGCTTTGTTGCCGGCCGAAGCGCAAGACGTGCGGCAGAACGCGCTCGGACAGTTCGACTTCTATGTGCTGTCGCTGTCGTGGTCGCCGTCGTTCTGCGCCGCGGCCCACGACAGCGGCCGTTCGGGCGGCGGGCAATGCGGGGCGCGGCCTTATTCGTTCGTCGTGCACGGGCTGTGGCCGCAATACGAAAAGGGCTTTCCGGAATATTGCCTGCAGCCGGCGCCGCGGCTTTACCACGGCATCATGGAATCCATGCTCGACCTGATGCCGGCGCCGCAGCTGATCTACAACGAATGGGACAAGCACGGCACCTGCTCGGGGCTGTCGCCGCGCGCCTATTTCGACACCATCCGCAGAGCGCGCGCCGCGGTGAAAATCCCGCCCGATTATGTCGATCTGAAAGACCCGCTCGGCGTCGCGCCGGACGCCGTGCGCGACGCCTTCGTCAAGGCCAATGCCGGCCTGACGCCGGGCGCCATCGCGGTCGACTGCGACAATGGGCGACTGACCGACATTCGCATCTGCTTGGCCAAGGATTTGCAATTCCGCGACTGCCCTGAAGTCGCCAAACGCGCCTGCCGGCGCGATCAGATCGTGATGCCGCCGGTGCGCGGTGGCTGAGCATGATCCCGAAAAAGCTTGTCCTCGGACTTGATCCGAGGATGGTCACCAATTTCCCGCCTTCGCGAAGCCCGCTTCGCCGGGCGTAGGAAGGTCGGATAAGATCATGCGCAAGTTAAAGTGAACTATCAGCACGCCTTTCATGCCGGGAATTTTGCCGACGTGCACAAGCACGCGGTGCTGGCGCGCATCCTGATCCATCTGAAAGAGAAGCCGGCGGCGTTCCGGGTGATCGATACCCATGCCGGCGCCGGCCGTTACGATCTTCGCAGTACCGAAGCGACCCGCGGCGGCGAGTGGCGCGACGGCATTGGCAGACTCTTGGGTCGAAAGCTGCCGCAGGAAGCGCAAACGCTGCTCGCGCCCTATCTCGATAATGTCCAAAACCTCAATCCCGGCGGCGCGCTGCGCCTCTATCCGGGTTCGCCGCTCATCGCGCTTGACCTGATGCGGGCGCAGGACCGGCTGATCGCTTGCGAGCTCGAGCCGCGCGCGGCGGCGGCGCTCAAAGGCGTGCTGCGCGACCACCGCGCCAAGGCGCTGGCGCTCGACGGCTGGACCGCGCTTCGCGCCTATGTGCCGCCGAAGGAGCGCCGCGGCCTCGTCGTGGTCGATCCGCCGTTCGAGGAGGCGGCCGATTTCACGCGGCTCGCCAGCGCCTTGGCGGCGGCGCACCGCAAATGGCCGACCGGCATCTATATGCTGTGGTATCCAATCAAGGAGCGCGAGGCGCCGGACGCCTTGGCGCGGCGGCTGCGCAAGCTCGCCATGCCGGGCGTGCTGCGCTGCGAAATCACCCTTGGACCGCCGCGCGGCGATGCCGGGCTGGTGGGGTCCGGCCTGATCGTGGTCAACCCGCCGTTCAAGCTTGCTGCCGAACTGAAAATCCTGCTGCCGGCGCTGGCGGACGCGTTCGCCGCGGCGGGGGCCGCCTGCCGGATCGACTGGCTGGCCGCCGCGCGATAGCCACCCACTTTTCCACAATCACAATTTGGTCTAGTTTTGTACCGCTGGGCTTAGACGTTCCGCCTCCTGTGGGGGGCCGGCGGAGTGATTGAGGCCGTCCGCGGCTTGAAGCTCTCTTTGCCCGTGTGGATGTCCAGCCTAGCCGTCGGGCCGTGGGGGCCGACGGCGAAGCAACCACGGGGGAAGGAGTTGCTCGATGGCAATGGGTGGTACGGTCAAATTCTTCAACGGTGAGCGCGGCTACGGCTTCATCAAGCCCGACGACGGCGGCCGCGACGTGTTCGTCCACATCACCGCTGTTGAACGGGCGGGGCTGAAATCGCTGGTCGAAGGCCAGCGCATCAGCTTCGATGTCGAGCCCGACAAAAAGGGTAAGGGCCCGAAAGCGGTCAATCTCGTCGTCACCGGATGAGGTGACGTTGCGGCGTCGTGTGGGAGCGCGACGCGTGGCGCAATACCGTGCGGCCGCCCGGCCGACGCTGATCTGTTGCATTGCACCGGCAATGCATTTCGGCCGACAAAACCAATGATGCTGACGCCAAAGGTGCTGTCATGATGATTCTGCGCTCGTCGCCGGCTTCGCCGTTCGGCCGCAAGGTCCGCATCGCGATTTCCGTGCTCGGCCTCGACAACGACGTGAAGATCGAAGCCGCCGACACCACCGACGTCAACGACAGCGTGCGCAAGCAGAACCCGCTCGGCAAGATTCCGGTCGTGATCGCCGAGGACGGTGTCGCCTATTACGATTCCCGCGTCATTCTCGACTATCTCGACGACCGCGCCGGCGGCGGCAAGATCGTGCCGCGCGATGCCAAGGCGCGGCTTGAGGCGCTGCGCCTGCAGGCTTTGTGCGACGGCATCCTCGATGCCTCGATCCTCACCATCTACGAGACGCGCTGGCGCAAGCCCGACAGCCACGAGCCGAAATGGCTCGAACACCAGGCCGGCAAAATTTCGCGCGGGCTCGCAGCGCTGGAAGCCGCGCCGCCGCCGCTCGATGCAATCCCTAACGTCGGGCAGATCACGTTGGCCTGCATGCTCGGCTATCGCGATTTCCGCTTCAACGGCAGCTGGCGCGGCGATCATCCCCGCCTCGTCGCCTGGCTCGATCAATTCGCCGCGCGGGTGCCGGCGTTCGCGGCGACCAAGCCGGCGGGGTAGGGCGCGTAAGCGCCTGATGCATTGCTGCGCTTGCTGGCGCGGCGGCCCCGCGAGCGATCCGTGGCTTGAGCAAGCCTCATCGTGCCAGCCGCTGGCACGCTTCCAGAATGTCGTTGCTGGCGTACGGCTTCGTCACGAAGACGCTGCCCGCAACACAGCGCTCGCGGTCGAGCGATTTCCCGGATGTATAGATCACCGGCACGCCCGGCCGCACCGTTCGGAACCGTTCGGCCACGTCCCAGCCGCTGGCGGAACCGCCGAGATTGATGTCGGTGATGACCATGTCGATTGGGGCATCCGAATTGCAAAGCGCAATGGCCGCTTTGCCGCTGGCGGCCTGGATAACGATGTAACCCGCATCCTCCAGGCAGTTGGCGACATCGAAGCGCACCATGATCTCGTCCTCGACCACGAGAACGACCACATCATCGGCATCGTTTGCAGCTAACGCGGACACAGCCAAGCGCCTCGTCTGGCCGGGCCTCACGCCCGGCACCGATCGGTGGGTTTCGTTTTACGGTCTTGCAGGCGGTCGAATGTTCGTCAGACGGCGCCTAGCTGATTTCAACGGTCCTTGCGACGGTACGGTTCCGTACGTTTTGAGTTTATTCTGCGCGATCGCGAATGTCATAATGTCATTAGGACTTCGGCCGCGGCAGGCGTAAGGTTTCCTCACCGCCGGTAGCGACCGACTGGGCGTCGGCGTTTGAGAGACCCTGCTGTGCTCTTGCCCCTTCCGGGAACAAGAGCGATGCCGACCTCTCCGCAAAATCAATCGCCGCTGCGCAATCGGCTCCTGGCCGCGCTATTGCCGAAGGATCTGGCCTTGCTGCAACCGCACCTCAATCTGGTTGCGGTCGAAGTGCGGCACCAGATGGAACAGCCGAACCGGCGCATCGACGCCATCTATTTCATGATCGCCGGCATCGCCTCGGTGGTCGCCGTCCAGGCCGACCAAACCCAGGTCGAGGTCGGATTGATCGGGTCCGAGGGCATGACCGGGTCGGCCGTGGTGCTGGGCGGCGACCAATCGCCGCATTCCACCTATGTCCAGGTCGGCGGCCAAGCGCTGTGCATCGCCGCCGATGCATTGCGTAAAGCGATGCGGGCGAGCGAATCGTTGCACACCGTGCTGCTGAAATACGTTCAAGTCTTCATGGTGCAGACCACCCACACCGCAATCGCCAACGCCCGCGCCCACATCGACCGCCGCCTGGCGCGGTGGCTCTTGATGGCCCGTGACCGCACCGACGGCAAAACGCTGCCGCTCACCCACGAATTTTTGGCGCTGATGCTCGGCGTGCGGCGGCCCGGCGTCACCGAGGCGCTGCAAAGCCTCAAGGGGCAGAAGCTGATCGAGACCCGCCGCAACCAGATCGTCGTGCTCAACCGCAACGGCCTCGAAAAGGCGGCGGGGAATTCCTACGGCGTGCCCGAAAAGGAATATCGGCGGCTCATCGGCTAGCGGACGCTTCGGCTTGCTCCAGCGTCGGCCTGCCTTTTGTTGCTTCGCAACATTGCAAACCACCTTGTGTCAAAAGACATGCTTGCCGTCGCTCCTGCCACAGTGGGCGAAAGAATTAGCGCGCTCGAATCCGCCCAGCTGCTAGCCGCCATCGTCGAGTTCTCCGACGACGCAATCTTCACGAAGAATCTCGATGGCATCATCACCAGCTGGAACCGAGGCGCTGAACGGCTGTTCGTGTGCCGGCCTTCGCTGCGACCAAGCCGGCGCGCTGGTCGATTGCAACGCGCGCTTCGACCGCGCTCACTGCATGATCGTGGTGCGCCAATGGATGCGCCGCTCGTCGGCCGAATAGCCGCCGGCGGCCGAATGCACGGTGCAGCGGTTGTCCCAGATGACGATGTCGCCCTTCTGCCATTTGTGCCGATACTCGGCGTTCGGCTGCAGCATGTACCAGTAAAGTTCGGCGAAGAGCCGGTCGGCTTCGGCGTCGGCCATGCCGATGATGCCGATGGCGTGGGTCGGATTGACGTAGAGCGATTTGCGCCCGGTCTCGGCATGAACCCGCACCATGTCGTGCACCGCCGGCGGCCGCGCCTGGTCGGCGGGCTCGAGCAGATCGAACCATTTGCGCTGGCGGCCGCCATAGCGGAACGCGACCTTGAGCGGCGCGATGCGTTCCTTCAGGCGCTCGGGCAGGGCGTCATAGGCGGCGTGCATGGAGGCGAACAGCGTGTCGCCGCCGTAGCTTGGAATTTCGATGCCGTAGAGCTGCGTGCCCTTGCAGATCTCGGTGTCCCACGGGCTGTCGGTGTGCCAGCCTTCGCCGCGATTGAGAATGAGTTTGGCGCCGTCGCTGTCCTTGGCCATGCTGGTCACGCCCATCAGCGTGATCTCGGGGTTTTCGGGATCGCGGGTGCGCCTGATCATGTGCGGCTTCAGCCGCCCGAACCGCCGGCTATAAGCGAGGAAGTCGGCCTTCGGCAGCTCCTGGCCGCGCACGATCAGCACGTGGCGGTCGAGCCAGGTCTGATACAGCGTCTGCCATTCGCTGTTGCTCATGCGCTTGACGTCGAGGCCGGTCACCAGCGCGCCGATATAGGGAACCGCATTCTCGATTTTCATGGGCTGCCTCCTTGGTGCTGCCGCGGGCGGCGCGTCCGCCGCGCTTGGCGCATCAGCAGCGTTTCGGCGGTATGAGGTTGATGGAGCGCGTTGCTATCGTGCCCCCTATGGCGGCAGCGGGTTTCGTCGCGGAGCTGCGGACTAAGGATTTGCTCGTCGGCGTGGTCGAGATCGCGCTCGTCGTCATTCATGGCAACAGTCCTTTGCTTGCGCGTTGCCCATGTTAACGGCTGCCGGCGGGTTTTTCAAAAGCGCTGCAGGCCTTCGCCAAACGCGGTGGAATGCTTGTCCCAGAGAACACCGGAATGAATGATTTTGCCGCCGCGTTGCGCACCGCGAGCGCGCTCGTCTTCGGCTTCGATGCCCCGCCACCCCGTGCGCGGCAAACTATTCGCCCGGCCAGCTTCCTATTTGCGCGAGCGCGCGCTCCCGCAATTGTACCGGATCGCGGACGCCGGTTTGCGCGATCTCGAAGACGGTCTTGGCGATGATTTCGGTGAGCGGATCGGACCGGTTGGTCAGCTGCAAAATGCTCAAGCAATCTTCATAGGCGGCGACGATCGGCGCAATGTCCTCGGGCAGGAATGCCGATTGCTGCAACAGGCGGTAAATCGCCATTGGCGAACGCTCCAATCGCCGGGTCGAATATGGGCGGGAGCGAAAGCCTTCCCCGTTGCTGCCGGTCGGCCAGCAATGGCGAACAAATAGCCTCGCGCCGATGAACGTAGAATGAACTGGAACCGTCCGAGATTACGTTAAAAAACATGTTTTGGCGGATCGGTTATATTGCCGCTCACGCCTCACGGCGCGGCAAGCAGCTCGGGCCGGAATTCGAAATGCATGGTATCGAAGTGATACCATTTGCCGCCCCAGATAAAGCCGTGACTCTCGAAGATCGCGACGATCTCCTCGGGCATGCGGTTGCGATAGACGATGGCGCCCTCGTGCGGCCGCCAGTACCAATAATCCGAGAACGCGGTGTTGAGATCGATGGCGATGCCGTAGCCGTGTGGGCTCGGCTCACCGGTGTCCGCCACGGCCCGGCAATTGTAGGTGCCGGCGATCGGGTAGGCGGCGCGTTTGATTTTTTCCGGCAGCGCGTCGATCTCGGCCGATACGGCACGTAACTGCGCATCGACGCCGTTCACCGCCGTGATGCGGATCGGCTTGCCCCACGTTTTGGGAAGCCAGGTCAGCGATGCAAGGTGCGGCGACACCTCGCCCTTTTGGCAGTCGCCGTACATCTTGGCGAAGAAGTCTTTGTTGCGGAACCGGCCCGGATCGGCATCGACGGCCGGCGGCTTTGCCAGCGCGCCGCGCGGATAGGGGATGCGCATCTGATCGGCGATGGCGGCGTGGCGGAGCAGCTCCTGGAACGGCTTGTTCTCGGTGCCGTCCGATACCGGCATGACGGTGCCGTCCCGCCAGCGCAGCACTTTGTCGTCATGGCCCGCGAGCGCGTCCGGGTAAGCGGCGACCAGATTGTCGAGGGCGGTGCGAAGCTCGCCATCCTGCGCGAGCAGAGGAGCCCCGGCCGCGAGCATGGCGAGGCCTATGACCAGCCAAACCGTATGAGCAATCCAGTGACCAGCGCTGCTCGACTGGCCGCGCATGCCTTAGGCGTGCGGCCAGTGCCGCTCGCGGAACCAGGTGCGGTATTCCGTCATCTTGGCGCGCTGCGCCGCCGGCGCATGCCGCTTGCACGTCGACGCCTCGTCGCTCTTGTCCGGCGCGCCCCAGCGCAGCTCGACGCAGTCGTTCAAGTTGTAGCCCATCTCCAGATCCGCGGCGCGGTCGATGACGTCTTGCAGCGACAGCGTCCACGCCGAGCCGTCGCTGCGCGTATAGGTGAACTTGCGCGCCGCAAGTTCCGACGCCAGCACGCTCTGCATTTCGGCCTTCACCTGGGCGACGCTCCTGTCGCGCGGCATGGCGTAGCGTTCAGGCTGCCGCGCGACCTTGTCCGGATAGCCGCGCACCACGTCGATCGCGATCAAGAGGCGAAAATCGCGCGCCGGCGTCGCAAAATCTTCCCAGGCGCCGTTGGTGGCGAAGATGGCGGGCCCGTTCGGCATCGACGCCTCGCCCTTGCCGCTGTTCTGATACTTCCGTCCGTTCTCGACCGAGCCGACGCGGGTCTTCACCTGCTCTTCGAGCGAGTCGATCGCGCTCTTCATTGCGCGCACCGGATCGAGCGGTTCGGGCGACATCACGTCATCCATGCGATCGTAAAAGTCATCGACGCCAAGCTGGGTTTGCTGCAGCGAAAAATCGCCATATTGCGGATTTTTGGCGATCTCGGCGTTGCTCAGCCGCCGCAAGTTGCCGCTTCCGTCGCGCACGATCGGCCGGAAGCGCTTGAAACCCGGGCTGCCAAGCGTGGGTTCGTGGGCGAACAGGAACGTGCCGCGCCAGAAACGCTTGCGCGCCACCGTGCCGTCGGGCTCGCCGTCGACGGCGAAGAAAACGCCGGCCGCGCCGCCGGATTCCGGGACGCGCCGCACCAGCACCATGACGTGCCCGTATGGATCGGCGTAGACCGTGCCCGGGCGCAGCGTTTGCTGCGTCAGCGGCACGGTGTAGAAATCGGTGTTGTCGTCGGTCGCCAGCACGCGCACGGCGCCGGACTGAACGGCGTCGGCGACCACCGGCAGATAAGCGCCGAAGCCCGCTGCCAATCCCGGCCGCTGCGCCGCCGCCGGCGGATTGAGATTGGTCAGCCACGCGTAGCATTTCGGAGGATGTCCGCCGCCGCCGCGCGAGCAGTTCGAATAGCCGAACGGCAGCCCCATCTTGAACGCGAAATAAGCGCGCAGGAAATACACGAGATCGGCGCAGTCCGGGCTGATCGGTGTCGCCACTTCGTCTTCGCCGGCGCCCAGATAGTTGAACAGCATATTGCGCGAGCGGTCGCGCAGCACGGCGCGCAGCGTCGGCCAGGACGGCTCCGCGTCGAGCGGCGCGTCGAACAGTTTTTGGATCCACGCCGAATACAGATTTTCCGTGGCGCGGTTCCATGACGCGCGCACCGGCCAGACCGCGCCTTCCGACGCGCCCGGCGGCGGCGCCGGCGCATCGCGCACGGCGATGTCGCGGGTGATGGTGCCGCAGCCCGAAGCCGCGAGCGCCGCGCGCCAGGTGCCGACGGCCGGCGCGGCGACTTCGGCGTACCAGACATACGGCGGCCCGCCTTGGCGGTCGCGCGATTTGGCCATGACCCTGCCGTCGGGGCCGATCAGCGATAGCTCGCCGTCGAGCGGCTTTTCCGCGGTGAAGACGACGCGCAACGGCATGCCCTTCCACGGCGCCATCGGCGCGGACAGCGCCGCGACCTGGGCCGAACCTTCTTCGCAGCTGCCGGAGGGATTTTGCGCCCGCAACTCCGTTGCTGAAAAAACCAGGACGCAAAACGCGCCTGCGATCGGCAGCAATGCAGCAAGCCGGCATGTTTGCAGCAGGCGTGTCGAAAATATTGGAAACAAGTGAATCCCCTCCTGGAACGCCCTCGCGCCGCGTCCGATCCCAGCAGCCAGGGGCTGCCCCGGAAGATACCGAATTGGCGAGGATCAGTCAGCGGCCATGAAGGCGATTTTGCGGCCAGCTAACCGTTCGTTACGCAAAAGCCGCAGAATCCGCCAGTTCCCGTTCAGGGGCTTCAGGCGACGGCCTCAGATCGAGCGATTGACCGTGCCGCCCCCGGACGGGCGGCGGGCGGCCCGGCCGAATAGCCAAGGAGACGATGGTTCAGTCCACCGCGACTTCCTGGCGGCGGCCGGCGATGCCCTGCGCCTTGGCTTGGATGACTCGCACCGTGTCGGAGGCTTGCGCGCTTTTGCGCGCGCTCTGCTGCTCACGGCTCCAATGTCTGGTTTGCAATTCGCCCCAGGCCAGAACCACGCCAAACAGCAAGAACGCAACGATAATGGCACAGAGGATGATGATGGTCGTGATCGGCATGCCAGTCTCCTTCGTTGATCGTTAATCTGCCGCCATGGGCGAATGGCGCTCAATGTGCCGCGGCGCGCTCCTTCGCTTCGTCCTCGGGCGAGGGAAAAGCCATGGCCGACATCGGCTCGACCCAGACCAGGTGATCGTGCACCTGCTTGACGCCGGCGACGTTCTCGATCGCGACGATGATGCCCTGGCGCTCGCGGTCGTCGGTGATGCAGCCCCACACTTCGGCAACGCCATTTTTGACGACGACGTTGACATTGGGCGCCCAGCGCTGGTTGGCGAGAGCGGTCAGAATTTGATTGCGGATAGCCCAATCTGGTCCGGCCGACGGCTGCGCCTCGCCGGCGAGGCTGGCCAGCGCGTGCATCAGATTGGCGCGGCTGACGATGCCGACCAGGCGGCCGTCGCGCACGACAGGAAGCCGCTTGATGCGGCGGCGTTCCATCAGCTCGACGACGTGCTCCAGCGCGACATCCTCGCCGACCACACACGGATCGGGCGTCATGATCTCTTCGACCTTGCGGCCCGACGCGTGCACATAGTCCTGCGCCAGCTTGCCCGGACCGACAATGAACTCGAGCCATTTTGGCCGGCGGCGCTGGGTGCCGATTTCGCTGCGGCGCAGAAAGTCGCCCTCGGTCACGATGCCGACGAGGTCGCCATTCTTGTCGAGGACGGGCAGGCCGCTGATCCGGTTTTGCAGCATCAGCCGCGCGGCTTTGACGACCTGGTCGTCGCTCTGCACGGCAATCACGTTGCGCGTCATGACATCTTTCACTTGCATGGCCGTCGTCCTTTCGGGTTCGGTTTGCGGTCCGGCGCTGAAGCTCAGCCGTTCATCCGGCTCAGCGCCGGGCGATTGCGCAGCACGATGCGCCGCGACGTCGGCACTTCGATCGTTGCCGAAGTTTCGAGCGAGGTCAGCGTTCGCGATACTGTCTCGATGGTGAGCCCGAGATAGTCGGCGATGTCTTGGCGCGACATCGGCAGATCGATGGCATTGCCGCCGGTGGCGCGTTGCGCCATTTCGAGAAGAAATCCGGCGACGCGCTCTTGCGCGGTCTTGATCAGCAGCAGGATGCGATCCTGCACCCGCCGCAGCTCGCGCGCGGTCAGCGCCAGGAGCTCGCGGGCGACGCAGGCATCGCGGCCGGCCAGCGCCTCCAGCGCGCTGCGCTTGACGACCAGCACCTTGGTGTCGCTGATGGCTTCGGCCGCCAAAGTGTGCTCGCCGTCGAACTCGATGCCGAAAATATCGCCCGGCAGGTAGAAACCGGCGATCTGGCGGCGGCCGTCGCTCAGGATATTGTAGGTGCGAACGCCGCCGGAGACGACCTTGTAAACGTAATCGGCCGGCTCGTTCTCGCCGAAAATCTCGGCGTTGCGCGGATAGGCCATGGTCGCGCCCATGAGTTGCAAGGTCTCGTCGAGCGAATTGGCTGCGCTGCGGTTGTCGCGTGCCTGGCGCCCCATGGAACGCGGGGTCGGCGGCATGGGATGACGGGCAAAACGAAATGCATCGCGGTGAATTGCGGCTTGGCTGAGCATGGCCCTTTACCTCCGAAATCGTCGTGAGGTATTGCTAGCCGCAAGGGCACCACGCGGGAAATTCAGATAATCTACATATACGTATTTCCCCCTAGGGGCGGCCGGCGCACCGTCACAATCCTTTGAATGTGCTGACTTTATCGACGATCAGTTGGACGATGGCGGCTACAACATCGGCGTTCCGGCAATGTCTGAAGCGGTCCCGAAGCTGCAAACTTCCGCCCCTTGGAGCGCCCTGAAGCGCCCGGCTTGGCACGGCGTCGTCAGGCGCTACGGCCTTGCGGTCGTCGCCTTCGCGCTGGCGCTGGCGCTCAAGTCTTTGCTGGAATGGTTTTTGCTGTTGCACGGCGAAGCCTCCTATCTTTTTTTCCTGCCGGCTATACTGATCGCCTCGGCGTTCAGCGGCTGGGGTCCGGGTCTGCTCGCGACGCTGCTCGGTCTTGTGTTCGGCCTTTTCTTCGTCGTCGATTTTCGCGCGCTGACGGCGTCGGACGTCGTCAATGCCGTCGCCTTCGTCCTGGTCGGCATCGGCGTTTCATGGCGCGGCGAATTGTTGCGGCGGTCGCGCTTTTCGGCCGCGACCAATGCGGAAGCCGCCGAATCGCGCGCCGCGCATCTGCAATCGATTCTCGACAGTATCCCGGAGGCCATGGTCGTCATCGACGAACGCGGCAAGATCCAATCCTTCAGCGCGACGGCGGAGCGCTTGTTCGGCCATGCGGCCGCCGACGTCATGGGCGAGAACGTCAAGATGCTGATGCCGCAGCCGTACCGGCGCGATCACGACGGCTACATCGAGCGCTATCTGCGCACCCGCGAGCGCCGCATCATCGGCATCGGCCGCGTCGTCGTCGGCGAGCGCAAAGACGGCTCGACCTTTCCCATGGAGCTTGCCGTCGGCGAAATGCATGTGCGCGATCAGCGCTTCTTCACCGGCTTCATCCGCGATTTGACCGAACGGCAGCAGACCGAGGCCAGGCTGCAGGAATTGCAGGCGGAGCTGGTCCACATGTCGCGGCTCACCGCGATGGGCGAAATGGCCTCGGCGCTGGCGCATGAGCTGAACCAGCCGCTTTCGGCAATCGCCAATTACATGAAGGGCTCGCGGCGGCTTTTGGAGAATAGCCCAGACTCGCGCGCGGCGACGCTGCGTGACGCCATGGACAAGGCTGGCGACCAGGCGTTGCGCGCCGGCCAGATCATCCGCCGCCTGCGCGATTTCGTCGCCCGCGGCGAGAGCGAGCGGCGCGTCGAGGACATCAAGAAGCTGGTCGAGGAGGCGAGCGCGCTGGCCTTGGTCGGCGCCAAGGACAAGGGCGTGCGCGTGCGCTTCGATTTCGACCCGCACAGCGATTTCGTGCTCGCCGACAAAGTGCAGATTCAACAGGTGCTGCTCAATTTGATACGCAACGCCATCGACGCGATGGAAGACGCCGAACGGCGCGAACTGGTCATCGCGACGTCGCTGGTGGCCGACCATCTGGTCGAGATCAGCGTTGCCGATACCGGGTCGGGGATCTCGCCCGAGATCAGCGCGCAACTGTTTCAGCCGTTCGTCACCACCAAGCGGCAAGGCATGGGGGTTGGGCTGTCGATCTCGCGCACCATCGTCGAGGCCCATGGCGGCTCGATCACGCCGCGGCCCAACCCCGGCGGCGGCACGGTGTTTTCGTTCACCTTGCCTGTCGTAACCAAGGAGGAGGCGGGCAATGCCCCTTGAGCCCTCGATCGTGCATGTCATCGACGACGACGAAGCGCTCCGCGAGTCGCTGACGTTCCTGCTGCGCACCGCCGACCTCGAAGCGAAGAGCTACGCGTCGGCCGCGGCGTTTCTCGACGCGCTGCCGGTCGCGGGCTTGGGCTGCATCGTGACCGACATCCGCATGCCCGGGTTGAGCGGCCTCGATCTGTTGCGCCGTTTGCGTGAGCTCGGCAGCAATATTCCGGTGATCGTCATTACCGGGCACGCCGACGTTCCGCTCGCGGTCGAAGCCATGAAATTCGGCGCCGTCGATTTTCTGGAAAAACCGTTCAACGACAACATTTTGCTGGAGAGCGTCCGGACCGCGCTGCGGCAGCATGCCGGCGAATCCAAGTTGCAGGGCGAGCGCGCCGAGATCGAAGAGCGGATGGCGACGCTGTCGCCGCGTGAGCGCGACGTGCTTGGCGGCCTGGTCGCCGGCCGCGCTAACAAGCAAATCGGCTTCGACCTCGGCATCAGTCCGCGCACTGTGGAGATCTACCGCGCCAATCTCATGGACAAAATGCGGGCCGGAAGCCTGTCCGATCTGGTGCGCATGGCGCTCATCGTCGGCATGCTGGGCCGCGAATGAAGGCCCCGGGCTGTTCAATCAAATGACGGGCCTTGCGGCGATCCGGTGAAATCCGGTGAAATCCGGTCACCTAACGACCGGGGCTCGCCATGGCTTGGTAGCCGCGCAGCGCATCGTATTTGGCGATCTGCTGGCAAATCCTCCAAAATGGTCATGCGCCCAGCACCTTGCGCCGTTCTTCGTATTCCTCGCGGTTGATCTCGCCGCGGGCGAAGCGTGACCGCAAAATCTCGATTGCGTCTTGCGGCTTGTGCTTCGCGCCGCGCCACTTGTGAACGGCAAACATCACGCCCATCACGGCCACCATGATGCTGCCGGCAACCAGATGCGGGGAAATGCCCTCTATGATCGCGTTCCACATGACAAAGCTCTCGAAACAATACGATGGCGGCAATCAACGCGCCGGCATTGATTTGGCTCAAAAAATGACCGCTTCGGGTCGATCGCGCATCCGGTTTGGTCATGGACTTGGGAGCAGCCCACGCCCCTATGGCCCGCGCATCAGCGCAGCTGCCGGGGAAAATCGTATTTCGCCGAATTGAGCCAGATCAATGCGGCTCACCGGCTCTGCAGCCATTGTTTGTACAAATGGACGAGCAGGTGACCAGAACCGCCTTGGATTCAGCGACGATGCAAAGCGCTCAACCGACGGTAAAACGGCCCGTTGTGACGGTGGTGGACGACGACCCCGCCGTGTGCGGATCGCTGAAATTCGCGCTCGAGCTGGAGGGATTTGTCGTCCGTACTTATGGCAGCGGCGCCGAACTTCTCGATGTGGGCGGCGTCGAAGACTGCGACTGTTTTGTCATCGACCAGAGAATGCCGGGAATGACCGGCATGGACGTGGTCGATGCGCTGCGCAAGCGGCGTATTTTGACGCCGGTCATTCTCATTATCAGCCATCCCAGCGCCGCGTTGAGTGCGCGCGCGCAGAAGGCCGCCGTTCCCATTGTCGAAAAGCCGCTGTTGGGCAATGCGCTGGTGGAACGCATTCGCGAGGCGTGCTGGGCCTGACCGGGTCATCGCCAAGCTCGCGTTCGGCGTGGCCGCGGCGAGTCGCGGGCGATGCAATATTCGCGGCGCGTCCGGAAAGCCTGCCGTGCCGGCCAGTTTCTTTGGACGAGAAAACTTGTTGATCTAGCGCAATGTCGCCGGCCAAGGCGGCAGTATGTTTGCTTGTGCATCATTCTTGAACGCCACACTTTCGAGGGAGCGAGCAAATGTCAAAGCCGAAATCCGATCTCACCACGGAGAACGCCTTCATCGTATTCCTCCGCCTGACGATGGGCTGGACCTTTCTTTGGGCGGGCATCCATCATTTCGGCGACGACAAGTTCGTTCTGGGCTTTTTGAGCAACGTCAAAACGTTCCATGACGTCTACGCGCCGTTCACCAATCCGGCGATCCTTCCCACGCTGACCTTCCTGGTCGAGTATGGGCATCTCTTGATCGGCCTGTCGCTGATCTCGGGCCTCCTGGTGCGGGTCAGCACGCCGTTCGCGGTCACGCTGATGCTGCTCTATTGGACCGCCCACATGGACTTTCCCTACATCGAGAACGTCAACAGCTATCTGGTCGATTACCACATCGTCTATGCGGGCGTGCTGGTGTACCTGTTTATCAAGCGCGCCGGCCACGTCTTCGGCCTCGACGGCTGGGTCGCCAAGCTCGATTCGGTCCAGCACGCTCCGGCGCTGCGCTGGATGGTGGCCGCCTAAGCGTCGCGCTTTAGCTGGCGCCGTTCGCGAAAAGAAAAACCCCGGGGTTTTGGCCCCGGGGTTTGTCGTTGCGGGTTCGCCGCAGCGATCAGAAGTGATAGTTGATGCCGCCGCGCACGATGTTGGCGGTGAACGACACGTTGTTGGTTACGACCGGTCCGCAGGACAGGCCGCAGTTGAACTTGCCGAGGTCGACGTAGAGGTATTCGGCCTTGGCGCTCCAGTTCTGAGCGAACGCGAACTCGATGCCGCCGCCGACCGTCCAGCCGGCATTGGTGGAGTTGGCGCCGGCGAAGCCCGGGGTCGCGGCGCGGATGTCGCCGAACGCGGCGCCGCCAGTCACGAAGGGCAGGACGCGGTCGGCCGCGTAGCCGAGCCGGGCGCGCACGGTGGAAAGCCAGTGGTCGCTGGTCTTGCAGCCGAGCGGGCAGGCGGTGTTGGTGGTGCCGTTGATATCGGCCCAGTCGATATCGCCTTCGACGCCGACGACGCCCTGGCCGAACTGATAGTTGTAGCCGACGGTGCCGCCGACCAGGCCGCCGGAGGTATTGAAGCTGCCGGTCGTGTCCCACTTCGAATGGCCAAAGCCGCCGCCGCCGTTGATGCCGATGTAGAAGCCGGTCCAGTTATAGACCGGCAGGGCAGCCGGAGCCTTGTAATAGGGCGCCGCCTGACGCGGCGGAAGATCGGCTGCTGCCGCCGTGCCCGTCAGTGCCGCCAGGCTGACCAGGGCGAAAAACACGCGCTTCATTATGGACCTCCATTGAGCATAGGTGGCCGCATAGTATTCGCGGGCGTTTTTGCGTCTAGTGCAGGAAAGACACAGTGGATTGGTCTATCTGGACGACAATGTGGCAAGATTTGAATGAGTATAGCCATGATTAAAGGAAACAATGTCTTAACGTCGACAGCACAATGGTAAAATGAGTGTTAATCGCGGCGAAAATCGTGCAGCGGGAACCTCCAAGACGCATTGAGCATACTTGCGGTGTGAAACCCGCACCTTCGGTACTGGAACGCAATGGTCGGCTAGAAATGATAATTGACGCCCAACCGTAGCAGGTTGGCGGTCAGCCCGTTGGTGGTGCCGGTGACCGAGAAGGCGCGGTCCGACAAATCGAGATAGAGCCATTCGGCCTTGGCCGACCAGTGCGGCGTGAAGCCGATTTCGGCCCCGGCGCCTGCGGCCCAGCCGAGGCTGGTCCTGGTCTCCGAAAGGTTGCCGGGGCTGTCCACGGTCAGGCTGCCATAGGCGAGGCCGGCGGTGCCGAACACCAGCACATTGCCGATGGCGACGCCGGCGCGGCCGCGCAAGGTTCCGAACCACGGATTGGTAAACTGCCACGGCGCGAAGGTGTCGCTTGCGGCAGAGGCTTCAATATCGGTTTCGACGCCGGTGACGAACTGGCCGAACTGCCAGTTGTAGCCGGCCTGGATGCCGCCAAAGATGCCGGACGGCCTGGTCGGATTTTTGCTCACTTCGCCCCATTCGTAGCCGATATTGGCGCCGAGATAGGGGCCCATCCAGCTGAAGCCCGAAAGCGGCGTCGGCGCGGTGTAATAGTTTGCGGCCGGCAGGTCGGCGGCGCGTGCCGCGCCCGTTGCCGCCGTGACCACGAGCAGCACTGCGCCAAGTATTGTTCTCATTGCCGACCTCCGCGACGGCATCGGGCGGACCAACCACGCGACGCCACGCGCGGCAGGCCCCGAATGCCCATATTGAGGCTCGAAGTAAGGCGCCAAGACCGTCTACCCGGCCTGTAGAATTTATCGCGATGTTTCAGTTAAGCGGTGATGAACCGCTAAGTAGTTCCAAGATGACACCGTTAAGAAAGCCTATATTCGGCGGATGACCTGGCTTGAGCCGAACACGCATCAGCATCGACAAGCATGAGCGATCCAAAGAAAGACCTGGCGCCGGAGCCGGACCTCGTCGAGGACGACGACGAGCAGTCGCTGCCGGTAGCTGACGAGGCAATCCAATCGGACCGGGACGGAGAGGAGGCGGGTTCGCTCGCAGCCGGCCGCGACGCCATCATCGGCGCCATCAGGCAGGCGCCGGCGCGGCCCGGCGTCTATCGCATGATCGATGGCCGCGGCGATGTGCTCTATGTCGGCAAGGCAAAAAACATCAAGAAGCGCATCGCCGCCTACGCGCGGCCGACCGGCCTCGACACCCGCATCGAGCGCATGATCGCTCAGACCCGGACGCTCGAATTCGTCGTCACCCGCACCGAGACCGAGGCGCTGCTGCTGGAAGCCAACCTGATCAAGCGGCTGCGGCCGCGCTTCAACGTCACCCTGCGCGACGACAAATCGTTTCCCTATATCCTGATCACGTCCGATCACTGGGCGCCGCAAATCTTGAAGCATCGCGGTGCGCGCTCGCGCCCGGGGCAGTATTACGGCCCGTTCGCCTCGGTATGGGCGGTCAACCGCACTATCAACGCGCTGCAGCGCGCCTTCCTGCTGCGCTCGTGCAGCGATCCGTTCTTCGAAAGCCGCACCCGGCCGTGCCTGTTGCATCAGATCAAGCGCTGCTCGGCGCCGTGCACCAAGGAGATCGACTATCCCGATTATGCGGCGCTGGTGCGCGCGGCCAACGCCTTTCTGTCCGGCCGCAGCAAGGCGGTCAAGGAGGACCTCGCCGCCGCCATGGAGGAAGCTTCGGCGGCCCTCGATTTCGAGCATGCCGCGATCTACCGCGATCGCCTCGCCGCGCTGTCGGCGATCCAGTCGCAGCAGGGCATCAATCCGCGCACCGTCGAGGAGGCCGACGTCTTTGCCGTGCATCAGCAGGGCGGTTTCACCGGCGTCGAAGTGTTCTTCTTTCGCACCGGGCAGAACTGGGGCAACCGCGCCTATTTTCCCAAAGCCGACAAGTCGCTCGGCCCGGGCGAAGTGCTCTCCGCGTTCCTGGCGCAGTTTTATGACGACAAGCCGCCGCCGCGGCTGATCCTGATCTCGCATGCCATCGAGGACCGGGCGCTGCTCGCCGAAGCGCTTGCCACCAAGAGCGGCCACAAGGTCGAAATTGTGCTGCCGCAGCGCGGCGAGAAGAAAGACCTGGTTGCGCACGCGCTCGCCAATGCCCGCGAAGCGCTCGGCCGCAAGCTCGCGGAGACCTCGTCGCAGCAGAAGCTGCTCAATCAGCTTGCCGAGACATTCGGCCTGCCGCGCCCGCCGCGCCGCATCGAGGTTTACGACAACAGCCACATCCAGGGCACCAACGCGGTCGGCGCCATGGTCGTCGCCGGCCCGGAAGGCTTTCGCAAAAAGGACTACCGCAAATTCAACATCCGCTCGACGGAGCTCACTCCCGGCGACGATTTCGCCATGATGCGCGAGGTTTTGGGCCGCCGCTTCAAGCGGCTGATGAACGAGGCGCCGCGTTTGTCCTCTCCCCTTGCGGGAGAGGGCGGCGTGCCGCAAAGCGGCACGCCGGGTGAGGGTCCGAGAATCCCGGCTGGCGCAGGGATTCCCGGGCCCTCACCTGACCTCGCTTTGCTCGGTCTTCCTCCCCCGCAAGAGGGGAGGGAGGATGACGACGACTCCCCCTGGCCCGACCTCGTGCTGATCGACGGCGGGCTGGGCCAACTCAATGCGGCGCGCCAGGTGCTCGCCGGGCTGGGCGCCGAGGTCCCGCTGGTCGCCATCGCCAAGGGGCCGGACCGCGACGCCGGCCGCGAAACCTTCTTCCTTCCGGGCCGCGACTCGTTCAAGCTGCCGCCGCGCGACCCGGTGCTCTATTTCGTCGAACGGCTGCGCGACGAAGCCCATCGTTTCGCCGTCGGCTCGCACCGGACGCGCCGGGCGCGCGACATGCGCGAAGCCGGCCTGCAGGAGATCGCCGGCATCGGACCGACGCGCAAGCGCGCGCTGTTGCGCCACTTCGGCACGCTGAAAGCCATCGAACGCGCCTCGGTCACCGACCTGATGCAGGTCGAAGGCATCAGCGCCGAAACGGCGCGGCGAATTTACGAGTTTTTTCACGAGGGGGCGGCCTAAAAGATCGGACGGCGGCCATGGCAGAGAGTAAGGTTCCGTTAGGGGCGTCGCGCAGCGACGCGCTGGCATGCGCGCCTTGGGTCTCGCGGCCGTCATGGGGCGGCGCTATGGTGCGGCTATGAATTCGACGACGACCACGCCGGGTCGGCTGCGCGCCCACGCCGGCGCGCTGCCCAACATCCTTACCTATGCCCGGATTGCCGCGGTGCCCATCGTGGTCGGCTGCATGTATTGGCAGGCGATCCTCGACGGCGGGCTGTGGCTGCGCTGGGTGGCGCTTGTCATCTTCATCGCCGCCGGCGTCACCGACTTTTTCGACGGCTATTTCGCCCGCATCTGGGGCCAGCAATCTTCGCTCGGCCGCATGCTCGATCCGATCGCCGACAAGCTTCTGGTCGCCTCATGCCTGTTGATGCTGGCGGCGGAGGACACCATCCACGGCTGGGCGCTGTTGGCCGCCGTCGTTATTCTCTGCCGCGAAGTGCTGGTGTCGGGGCTTCGCGAATATTTGGCCGAGCTGCGGGTCAGCGTGCCGGTGACGCGGCTTGCCAAGTGGAAGACCACATTGCAGCTTGTTGCCGTCGGCTTTTTGATCTGCGGCGATGCCGGCGACGCCATCGTGCCGGTGGTCACCCAAATCGGCATCACCTTGCTTTGGCTGTCGGCGTTGCTGACGCTCTATACCGGCTGGGATTATCTGCAGGCGGGCTTGCACCACCTGACCCGGGAGGATGCGTGAAGCTTTTGTATTTCGCCTGGGTGCGTGAGCGTGTCGGCAAGGCGGAGGAAGACATCGAGCCGCCGGCAGGCGTGGCGACCGTCGGCGACCTGGTCGCCTGGCTCACCCGGCGCGGCGAGGGCTATGCCTACGCGTTCGAAAATCCGAAAGTGATCCGCGCCGCGATCGACCGCAACCATGTCCGCGCCGACGCGCGGATCGCCGGCGCGCAAGAGATCGCCTTCTTCCCGCCGATGACCGGCGGGTGAACACGTCCATGACCACGACCATCCGCCTGCAACGCGAAGCCTTCGACGTCGCCGCCGAAGTGGCGAGGCTGACCCGCGGGCGCACCGATACCGGCGCAGTGGTGACCTTCACCGGGCTGTGCCGCGCCGACGAGAACGGCGAGCAAATCGCGGCGCTCACCCTCGAACATTATCCCGGCATGGCGGAAGCCGAGATCGCCCGCCATGTCGAGGAAGCGCGCGGGCGCTGGCCGCTCACCGGCGTTACCGTGATCCATCGCTACGGCCGCATTGCGCCCGGCGAGGTCATCGTGCTGGTGGTGACCGCGTCGAGCCATCGCGAGGCGGCATTTGCCGCCGCGTCGTTCCTGATGGATTATCTGAAAACCCGCGCGCCATTCTGGAAGCAGGTCGAAAAGGCAACCGGGAAGACCTGGGTCGACGCCAAAGCGACCGACGATGCCGCGGCTGAGCGCTGGTCGGCGGCGCCGCCGCGGCGCGAAGCGGCGAAGTGAAGCGCCCGCAAGCGTTACGGCATCCAGAACAGCTTGCCGGGATTGCCGCGCTCGTTGCCCCGCCACAAGCCGATGTCCTGCAAGGTGCTGTCGGTCAGATCCTTAAGGTCGATGCGCAGGCCGGCGCAAGCGTGCCAGGCGGTAAAACCGTGCTTCAGCCGGCGCCACACGCGAAGCGGATAGGGGTTCATCGTGTTCATGGCTGTCTCCACGGGTGGAGAATTTCGCATTTCATATAGGCCGGGGGCGGCGCGCCGCATGTGATAGTCAGCACGAAATGTCGCTTCTGGCCTGCGAAATGCGTTGTTGCCGGCGCCGGCGGTGTGATGCCGATCACAGATCAGCCGTTTTTGCCGTCCGCGGCATGGTTCACCGTGAACGGATTTCATGCTAATTGCTACCAACACCGGCCAGCGCCGCTGGCGGATGAAAGGATCGGCACCATGAGTGACAAGACGATCGGTTTTGAAGGCAACGAAGACGAAATCTTGAGCTTTCAGGTCTCCGACGAAACGCTGGAGAGCGCAGCGGCCGTGTGGAAGGAAAAAGGCGGCAGCCTGACGATTTCCTTTTGCTCCGGTCTGAGCAGCTGCCCGGCGTAACGGCCTGGCGGGTTGCAGCCAAGACTGACTAGACTACGCCGCCCCGGCCCTGCGCCGCGGCGGTGTAGTCGTCAGTCGGTGGGCCCCGCATTCGGTTGGGGCGCCTCGCGATTTTCAGAAAAGAACGGATTTGACGCGGTGTCGGCAACCTAAGCCGCCGCAGCCTTGCCCTTGGGCTGCACCGTGTGGGTGTAGTCGCGCATCAGCTGCGCCGTGATGCGGCCGGGGGTGAAGGTCCAGTCGGCGATCTCGGAAACCGCAGTGACTTCCGCCGCGGTGCCGGTGATGAAGCATTCCGAGAAGCTGGAAAGCTCCTCGGGCATGATCCGGCGTTCGATCACCTCGATGCCGTTTTGCTTGGCCAGGTTCAGCGCTGTGGCCCGGCGCGATGTTTTGAGACGGTACAAATCATGTAGAGGCCCGCCGCCTTCGCGAGGCAGGGCGCGGTTTTGGGATCGGGCTGCAGTTACTCAAGCCTGTCCTCACATGCCCGACCGGTGTGTCCGCGGCGCCACACTCAACAAAATAATCAACCAAAAGCCGTCGCCGCAATTTACGACAGTTGGATGTGCAAATTAGATTATGCCCGCAAGGGTGGTGGGGGCAGGGAACATGGGTCCGCCTCAAATAGCCCGACGTTTTTTCCAGGGATTGCTTGCACGCCGATTGCAGAGTCGGTCGGGCTGTTGCGCACGTGCTGCTCGATTGACCGGTGCAGCGATGACAAAGTGCAATTGGCGGAATTGCTTCGCTGTCGTGGCAACCCTCATGCCGGGCTGGCCGACGGCAGCGGTTGCCCAGGCATGGTCGGGTTATGTCCGAAATTCTTCTCCTCCAACTTATCAATCCACTTCAGCGGGAGCGACCTGGACTGTTCCTACGGTGTCTCCTTCTTTTTTACCAGAAAATTCTGCCACATGGGTTGGAATAGGGGGCGTCGGCGTCCCTTTAATTCAAATTGGCACAAACCAAAATGTAAGCGTGCTCGGAGCGAGTTACTCCGCGTGGTACGAGCTGGCGCCCAGTCAATCTATGATGACAATTTCGAAGCCTCTAACAATACCTGGCACTAACATTCCCGTACCCGGCACTCAGAGTCCTTTGCCCGTAAATGCTAACGATGTAATTTCGGCTTCTCTTACCTGCACGGTTCCGTGCCAGCAGGGCTCAAATCAGACATGGACTCTTGTAATAAATGATAATACCGGCAATTCGGCCACAAGTTGGAACTGGACGGGCACAATCAAATACCCTTCCCCCGGCGCCAATCTAAACTCAGCCGAATGGATCGTAGAGGCGCCAGAATTCACAAATTTATTAGGTGTTTCTTCTACAGCGACCCTTCCCAAATTTACTCCGGTGACTTTCTCCCAGCTCACCGTGAATGGCTTAAACGTCCAACAAGCCACACAAATTGCACAGCCGGACGGAGCGGGGGTAACGCCAATCGTGTCCGCTCTAGCCGCTAATTCATTTACTGTGTGCTATAATCAAAACCCCTGTGGGCGCCAATCACAGAGCATTCAGGTATCGAGCACGGCGGCGTGGCAGAACTACCAAGCGGTTGCGAATTTGGTGACCGGCGAAACCGTGTCGATCACGGCCAGCGGGCAGGTCTACATCGGAAACGTCAGCGCCGGGCAACCCAACATCAGCAATAACCAGACCCCGGCAGGCGATCCGAATACGACTACTGCGGCACAGACGGGCGCGGCCGGTCCCTTTGCTGCGCCGGGATTGGTCCCTTGGTCCCTTGTTGGTATGATCGGCAATAGCGGCACCCCCTTTGAGATCGGAACGAGCGCCAGTTTCAATGTGACTTCGACAGGCCAGTATCAACCTGGACCGCTCTATCTCGGCATCAACGACAACTACTTTCCTGATAATTCCGGCTCTTGGGCGGTGAACCTTCTGATCACTTCTGGAAATGCCACTGCGCCGAGTACGAGCATTTATCAGCTCTCGGCTGCGACTACACTGCCCCTCGGCAATTTGACCGGTAACATACCGATTATCATTTCCGGTGCAGACACAACGAGCATCGTAAGTCTGCAAAACAACTCCGGGTACACCGGCGCTTGGTACTTCGATCCGGTGACGGCGCAGTTGAACACTAACGCTTCGCTGGGCAGCGGCACGGTGAATATGACCGGCGGCAGTGTTTTGCAGGCAAACGCCGCGAACCTGATCTTCAGCAATACCCTCACCCTCGCCAACAGCTTCGGCGCCACGAATACCATCGATACGCACGGCAATACTTTGACATGGACCGGTCTCATCGCCGATGGCGTCCCAGCCCCTGGTTCACTGACCGTAGCCGACACGATCGGCGGCGGCGCGCTGGTCTTGACCAACGCCAACACCTATAGCGGCGGCACCAATCTGACCGGCGGCATGCTCGTCGTCGGCAACGACAGCGCGCTTGGCAGCGGCCCTCTCTCGATGGCAGCGGGCACGGCGCTGTCGTTCCTCAACAGCGGCAATTTCACGGTCGCCAACAACATCACGATCTCCGGCGATCCGTTCTTCACGCCGCCGGCGGGTACGACACAGACGCTCTCGGGCACGATCTCCGACGGCAGCTCACCCGGCATCCTCGACATGAACGGCGCTGGCACGCTCGTGCTTTCGGGCCCCAACACTTACAGTGGCGGCACGGTGATCTCGGGTGGCATATTGCAACCGACCAATAACAGCTCGGTCGGCAGCGGCGGGGTCACGCTTGACGGTGGCGTCTTCCAGTCGGGAGCACCGGGCCTCGCCTTCGCCAATGGGTTCGCCATCAACAAGACCGGCGGCACAATCGACACGCAGGCGAATACGCTAATGCTCTCCGGGACGATCAGCGATGGCAATGGTTCGGGCGCGCTCACCAAAACCGGTAGCGGCATGCTCATTTTGACGGGCAACGATACCTACACGGGCGGTACGACCATCAGTGCGGGCACTTTGCTGCTTGGCATTGGCGGCACCACGGGATCGATCGTCGGCAACGCCACCGACAGCGGCAACCTCGCCTTCTACCGTTCCGACAACATCACTTTCGGCGGCTTGATCTCGGGCACCGGCAGCCTGACCCAGTTGGGCCCCGGGCACGCTGATCCTGACGGCCACGAACAGCTATAGCGGCCCGACTAATGTTGATTCCGGCATGCTTGAGGTCGACGGCTCGATCGCGAATTCAAGCCTCACCACCGTGAACAACGGCGCCTCGCTGATTGGCACCGGCACGATTGGCAACAGCCAGATCAACAGCGGCAGTATCTTTGCGCCCGGCGCGCTGAGGACACCCGGCACCTCGATGACGGTGAAAGGGAATCTCGCCTTCCAGTCCGGCGCGCTCTATCTGGTGTACCTCAATTCGACCGCGTCCACGTTCGCCAACGTCACCGCGACTGCCTCGCTCGCCGGCAACGTCGATGCTGTCTTCTCACCTGGCATCTCCATGGCGAAGCAATACATTATCCTGCAGTCGGAGGGTCTGAACGGCACCACGTTCGCGGGCCTCACTACCAACCTCTCAACGCCGAACTTCACCGCGACCTTGAGCTACACCGCCGCCGACGTGCTGTTGAGCGTCAACGCGGTGCTGGTGCAGCAGCCAGGGCTGAACATCAATCAACATAACGTTGCCGTCGCGCTGGACAATTTCTTCAACGGCGGCGGCATGCTGCCGCCGAACTTTTTGACCATCTTCGGGCTCACCGGCGACAGCCTGGCGCATGCGCTGACGCAATTGGATGGCGAAGCAGCGACCGGCGCCGAGCGCAGCGCCTTCGAACTGACAGACGAATTTTTGGGCCTGATGCTCGATCCGTTCGTGAACGGGCGGACGGGCGGTGGTGGCGCGATTAGCTTTGCACCGCAGCAACAGGCAAGTTTCCCGCCCGACATCGCGCTGGCCTATGCCGCGGTGCTCAAGGCGCCGCCAAAACCGGCGACACCCGACCAGCGATGGAGCGCATGGGGTTCGGCTTTTGGCGGCAGCAACACCACGCGCGGCGATCCGGTCATAGGCTCGACCAATGTCGCCGCGCGCGCGTATGGCTTTGCCGGCGGCATGGATTATCACTTCACCTTAGACACCGTGGCGGGCTTCGCGCTTGCCGGCGGCGGCACTAATTGGGGCTTGGCGCAAGGGCTCGGCGGCGGCCGCAGCGATGCCGTCCAGGCCGGCGTCTACGGCACAACGCGGTCCGGGCCGGCCTATCTTGGCGCCGCGCTCGCCTTCGCCAATCACTGGATGACAACCAATCGAACCGCGTTCGCCGGCGACCAGCTCAGCGCCAGGTTCAATGCGCAAAGCTATGGCGCGCGTCTCGAGGCAGGCTACCGCTACGCTGCGGTGCTGGCGCTCGGCGTCACGCCTTATGCGGCCGTGCAAACACAAGACTTTCACACGCCGAGCTACAGCGAGGCCGATCTGACGGGCGGCGGCTTTGGCCTCAGCTACAACGCGATGAACGCGGTCGACACCCGCAGCGAACTCGGCGCGCGCTTCGACGATCTGACGACGCTCGGCGCCATGCCGCTGACGCTGCGTGCCCGCGCCGCCTGGGCGCATGACTGGGTGAACAACCCTTCGCTCAACGCGGTTTTCCAGGCGCTGCCCGGCGCGAGCTTCGTGGTCAACGGCGCTGCCCTGCCGAAAAACTCCGCGCTCGCCTCGGCCGGCGCCGAGCTGCATATGACGCCTGCGTTCACGCTCGCCGCGAAGTTCGACGGCGAATTCGCCGGCGGATCGCAAACCTACGCCGGCACCGCCACGATGCGCTACACGTGGTGACCTTGCTTTAAGCCGCCGCGGCCTTGCCTTTGGGCTGCACCGTGTGGGTGTAGTCGCGCATCAGCTGCGCCGTGATGCGGCCGGGGGTGAAGGTCCAGTCAGCGATCTCAGAAACCGCAGTGACCTCCGCCGCGGTGCCGGTGATGAAGCATTCCGAGAAGCTGGAAAGCTCCTCGGGCATGATCCGGCGTTCGATCACCTCGATGCCGTTTTGCTTGGCCAGGTTCAGCGCGGTGGCCCGTGTGATGCCGGCGAGGAAGCAGTCGGCGATCGGGGTGTGGATCTTGCCGTCCTTGATGAAGAAAATGTTGGCGCCGGTGCATTCGGCGACGCGGCCCTGCCAGTCGAGCATCATGGCGTCGGCATAGCCGCGCTTTTCGGCGCGATGCTTTGAGACGGTGCAGATCATGTAGAGGCCTGCGGCCTTGGCGAGGCAGGGCGCGGTTTTGGGATCGGGCCGCCGGTATTCGGCGAGATCGAGCCGGATGCCTTTGAGCCGCTGCGCCGGGTCGAAATAGCTCGGCCATTCCCAGGTGGCGATGGCGAGGTGGATCTTGTTGTTCTGCGCCGAGACGCCGAGCTGCTCCGAGCCGCGCCAGGCGATCGGCCGCACATAGGCTTCTTTCTGATTGTTCTTTTCCAGGACCAGCCGCTTGGCGGCGTCAATCTCCGCCACCGAATAGGGAATTTCGAAATCGAGGATTTCGGCCGAGTGTTTCAGCCGCTCGGAATGCTTGGTGCCCTCGAAAATCACCCCGCCATAGGCGCGTTCGCCCTCGAACACGCAGCTCGCATAATGCAGGCCGTGGGTGAGCACGCTGATCTTGCACTCGGCCGTCGCAATAAGCTTGCCGTCGAGCCAGATGAGATCGGAGCGTTGGTCGAAGGGCGCTGCCATGGCATTGCCTCCCTTGATGTCTCACCCCACCCGAAACTGGCCTGCCGGCTTTTGCTTCGGGGCGGGACTCCCGTTATGGTCGCAGCCGCTCTATAGAGCGCCCTTTGCGGCCCGGCGCAACTTTCTGCCGGAACGGCGCGGTCCGATGTCGCGGCCGGTTTTTGCTTAACAAGCCAAGCGAAATATGTCAATAGTGCTGACCTAAATGGCTGACATCAGCATCACCACGGCCAGGAAACTCCGCGCCGCCGCCGAACCGGTCGAGGCGGTGCCGCGGGAGCCATGCTGGGACCTCATCGAGCTTCTGTTCTTTGCCTATCGCGATTTCGTCGGCGACCCCGACGAGGTGCTGGCCAAGCTCGGCTTCGGCCGCGCCCACCATCGCGTGCTGCACTTCGTCAACCGCAATCCCGGCATCAAGGTTGCCGACCTTCTCGATATCTTGAAGATCACCAAACAGTCGCTCGGCCGCGTGCTCAAACAGCTGATCGACCAGGGCTATGTCGTGCAGCGCGAGGGCGCCCACGACCGCCGCCAGCGGCTCCTTCATGTCAGCCCGGCCGGCGAAGCGCTGGCGATGCAGTTGGCCGGCCTGCAGACCGAGCGCATCGCGCGCGTGCTCGCCGAGATCGGGCCGGGCGGCCGCGAGGCGGCGCGGCGCTTTCTCGCCGGCATGATCGACGCCGATGACCGCGACCACGTGCTGCGCCTGATCGTCAATGCCGACCGGGCGCGGCTGCGCGGCCGGGACCGCGGCTCATGACGGCGCCGGCGCCCGCGACGCCCTCCGACGACGCGCCGCATCTGCTCGTCGTCGACGACGATCGCCGCATCCGCGCGCTGCTGCTGCGTTTTCTGGTCGCCGAAGGCTACCGCGTCTCCACCGCCGAGACGGCGCAGGAGGCGCGCGCCAAGCTTTTGGGCCTGAAATTCGATCTCTTGGTCCTCGACGTCATGATGCCCGGCGAGAATGGCTTTGACCTGGTCAAAGCCATCCGCACCTCGTCCACCGTGCCGATCCTGATGCTGACCGCGCGCGACGAGAAGGAGAGCCGCATCCTGGGGCTCGAAATCGGAGCGGATGACTATCTGGCGAAACCTTTTGAGCCGCGCGAACTGTCGCTGCGCATTGCCAACATCTTGAAACGCGCCCGGCCGCCGGTGGCGGCGCCGGTGGAGTCGGTGCGCTTCGGACCGTTCCTGTTCCATCTCTTAAGCGGCGAATTGCGCCGCGGCGAGGAGGCGATCCGGCTCACCGACCGCGAGCGCGACATGCTGCGGGTGTTGACGTCGAGCATCGGCGAGACCGTGCCGCGCCAGGCGCTCGCCGGCAACGGCGACAATGTCAGCGAGCGCACCGTCGATGTGCAGGTCAACCGGCTGCGCCGCAAGATCGAGCGCGATCCGGCCAATCCGCTGATCGTTCAGACCGTACGCGGCGTGGGTTACCGGCTGGTCGCGGCTCTTTAGAGCAGCACAATGACGAGCTTCGACGATGGCATAGGGCGTCTGCGGGTCGCGGCGGGGCATGTGGTGACCGCCGCCAACACGCTCGCCGGCGCCGCGGGCTACATCACCGGGCCGTGGGACCGCTTCACCCGTTGGCTGCGCTCGGTGATGCCGCACGGCCTTTACGCCCGCGCGCTGCTCATCGTCATCATGCCGCTCGTGGTGCTGCAATCGATCGTCGCGTTTTTGTTCGTCGAGCGGCAATCGAGCGTGGTCAATTATTATCTGTCGTCGGCGGCGACCCGGGAAATCGCCAGCCTCATCGACGTCTACAAAAACCTGCCGCCGGGCGCCAATCGCGCGCAGTTGTTGCGCCGCATCGCCCAGGACCGGCTCGGCCTGGTAGTCGATTTCCTGCCCGGCGCGGATTTGCCGCCGCCCGGGCCGAAACCGTTCTTCTCGTCGCTCGACCAGGAACTGTCGAACGAGATCCGCAAGCAGATCGGCCTGCCGTTCTGGATCGACACCGTCGGCCGCTCCTCGATCGTCGAAATCCGCATCAAGCTCGACGATGCCGTCATGCGCGTGTTCGCGCCGCGCGCCGCCGCCTACAATTCCAATGCGCTGATCTTCCTGATGTGGATGGTGCTCACTTCGGTCGTCGTGCTGACCATCGCCATCCTGTTCCTGCGCAACCAGATCAAGCCGATCGTGCGGCTCGCCGACGCCGCCGAAGCGTTCGGCAAGGGCCGCGAAGCGCCGAATTTCCGGCCGCGCGGCGCGCGCGAGGTCCGCCGCGCGGCGGCGGCGTTCATGGAAATGAAAACGCGCATCGAGCGCGCCATCGAGCAGCGCACCACCATGCTGGCCGGCGTGTCGCACGATCTGCGCACGGTGCTGACGCGCTTTAAGCTCGAGCTCGCGCTGCTCGGCGACAGCCCCGAGCTCGAAGCCATCAAGAAAGACGTCGACGAGATGGCGGCGATGCTGGAAGCCTATCTCGCCTTCGCCCGCGGCGACACCGGCGAGCAGTCAGCGCCGACCGACATTGCGGCGCTGTTGGAAGATTTAAGGCTCGACGCCGAGCGCCATGGCCATCGCGCCACCGTCGCCTTCCACGGCCCGCCGGACGTCACGGTGCGGCCGGCGGCGTTCAAGCGCTGTGTCTATAACCTCGTCTCCAATGCCGCGCGCTTTGCCTCGACGGTGGCGATCACCGGCCACCGCGACCATCGCTGGCTCACGGTGACCGTCGACGACGACGGGCCGGGCATCCCGCAGCCATTGCGCGAGGACGTGTTCAGGCCATTCCTGCGGCTTGACGACGCCCGCAACCAGGACGAAGGCGGCACCGGTTTGGGCCTCGCCATCGCCCGCGACATCGCCCGCTCCCACGGCGGCGACATCACGCTCGGCGCCAGTCCGATGGGGGGCTTGCGCGCGACGGTCAAGGTGCCGGTCTAAGCTTCCGTCACTGCGGGTCGGCAGCGATCTTGAATCTGCGAGGAAATGCCTCCATCTCCCGAGTAATAGACGCTGCCGGGGAGCCGCCATGACCACCGCCGACCAGAAAGAAAAGGAAAGCCTCGACGCCCAGCCGTTCGAGGCCCAACCGTTCCAGGCCGACGTCGCCAAATTGCTGCACCTGATGGTGCACTCGGTCTATTCCGACAAATCGGTGTTCCTGCGCGAATTGATCGCCAATGCCGCCGACGCCTGCGAGCGGCTGCGCTACGAGGCGATCGCCGAGCCGGCGCTCACTGGCGACGACGTCAAGCCGCGCATCACGCTCGCCATCGATGCCGAGCAAAAACGCCTGACCGTCGAGGACAACGGCATCGGCATGAACCGCGACGAGCTCGCCGAGGCGCTCGGCACCATCGCGCGCTCGGGCACCAAGGCGTTCCTCGACCGCATCGAGGCCAAAGAGCCTGACGACGAGACCGCGCTGATCGGCCGCTTCGGCGTCGGCTTTTATTCGGCCTTCATGGTGGCCGAGCGGGTCGAGGTGCTGTCGCGCCGCGCCGGCACCGATACGGCCTGGCTGTGGTCGTCGGACGGCAAGGGTACGTTTTCCATTTCGCCGCTGCCGCTCGCCGACGCGCCGGCGCGCGGCACCCGCGTGGTGCTGCATCTGATGGATGACGCCAAGACCTATGCCGAGCGTTTCACCGTCGAGCGGCTCATCAAGGCGCAGTCGGGTCACGTGCCGGTGCCGATCGCCATCGTCGACAAAGCCGGCAGCGAGCCGGTCGAGATCAGCGACGGGGCGGCGCTGTGGGCGAAGCCGAAAGCTCAGATCAGCGCCGCCGACTATACCGATTTCTATCGCAGCATTGCCGGCCAGTTCGACGAGCCGGCCGCCACCATCCATTACCGCGCCGAAGGCCGGCAGGATTACACCACGCTGTTGTTCATTCCCGGCTCGCGGCCGTTCGATCTGTTCGATCCGGACCGCAAGGGCCGCGTCAAACTTTACGTCAAGCGCGTCTTCATCACCGACGACGCCGATATTCTGCCGCGCTACCTGCGCTTCGTGCGCGGTGTCGTCGACAGTGCCGACCTGCCGCTCAACATGTCGCGCGAGAAGATCCAGGAGAGCCCGCTGCTTGCCGCGATCAAAAAAGGCGCAACCAACCGCGTGCTGACCGAACTCGAGCGCCTCGCCGACAAGGAGCCGGACACCTACACCAAAATCTGGGAGACTTTTGGCGCGGTGCTGAAGGAGGGCATCTACGAGGATTTCGAGCGCCGCGATCAAATGCTGGCGCTGGCGCGGTTCAAGACGACCGCGTCGGGCGGCAAATGGCGCAGCCTCAAGGATTATGTCGGTGCGCTGAAAACCAACCAGACCGCGATCTATTATCTCGCCGGAGACGACTTGGCGCGGCTCGAGAACTCGCCGCATCTGGAAGGGTTTCGCGCCCGCGGCATCGAGGTTTTATTGCTGCCCGATCCGGTCGACAGTTTCTGGGTCATGCCGGGCACCGGCTTCGACGGCAAGCCGTTCAAGTCGGTGACCCAAGGCGCCGCCGATCTGGCGCTGATCCCGCGCACCGACACCGAGGTCGCGCCGCCGGCCGACATCGCCGAACCGGTCAAGGAATTCCTGGTTTTCGTGAAGAACACGCTCGGCGATGCGGTGGCGGAGGTGCGGGCTTCGGAGCGGCTCACCGACAGCGCGGTCTGCCTGGTCGCGCCGGATTCCGGGCCCGACCGGGCGCTGGAGCGGATTCTTGCCGGAGCAGGGCGCTTGAACGCGGCGTCGAAGCCGATCCTCGAAATCAATCCGCGGCACGACATCGTGGCTGCGCTCGCCAAGCTCGGCGACGCCGACCGCGCCTTCAAGGAGGACGCGACGCACCTGTTGTTCGACGAAGCGCGTGTGCTCGACGGCGAGCGGCCCGCGGATGCGCGATTATTTTCCGATCGGCTCGGCCGCGTGCTGGGACGGGGGCTGCGCTAAGGCAATTGCTGCCACAATGTCATCTCGTCATTGCCAGGAGCCAACGGGTCCGGCCCGAAGTGGCCGGCCCGATGACAAGCTCCGCGACGAAGCAATCCAGGCCGTCACCGTGGCGCTGGATTGCTTCGCTACCGCTCGCAATGACGATGCTACTCCGCCGGCGTCGCCGGTACGCGCTGCGGCGCCAGTTCCGGCGGGATTTCCACCGGCTTGTTTTCGTCGGCGGGCTCCAGGTCGGCCTTGGCGCCCTTGAGCCGGAAGTAGATCTGGCTGCCGATCAGGATCACGCACAGGGCGATGAACACCGCGCTGATCGGGCGCTCGACGAACACGCCGATGTCGCCGCGCGAGATCAGCATGGCGCGGCGGAAATTCTCCTCGAACCGCGGGCCGAGCACGAAGCCGAGCAGGATCGGCGCGGGATGGAAGCCGAGCCGGAGCAGGATGTAGCCGAACAGGCCGATGCACACCACTTCGCCGACCTGGAAGAAGTCGTTGTTGGCGGCATAGACGCCGATGCAGACGAAGAACATCGCGCTCGGGTAGAGATACTTGTAGGGGATCGCCAGCATCTTCACCCAGATGCCGATCAGCGGCACGTTGAGCAGCACCAGCATGATGTTGCCGATCCAGAAGCTCGCCACTAGGCCCCAGAAGATGTCGGGATGCTGCGAGATCAGCTGCGGTCCGGGTACGATGCCCTGGATCATCAGCGCGCCGAGGAGGAGCGCCATCACGGCGTCGCCGGGAATGCCAAGACTCATGGTCGGGATGAAGTCGCCCTGCACCGAGGAGTGGGTCGCGGCTTCCGGACAGACCACGCCTTCGATCAGCCCGGTACCGAAATCTTCCGGATGTTTCGAAATCTTCTTTTCGGTCGCATAGGCGACGAAGGAGGCGATGGTCGGACCGGTGCCGGGAATCAGCGCGCACAGGCTGCCGACGATGGTGCCGCGCCACATCGGGAAGAAGGCGCGTTTCATGTCGGCCTTGGTCGGCCGCATGTCCTTGAAGGTGACATTGGTGTATTTGGTGTTGATCGGCGCCACCTGATTGACGCTGTTCATGAACTCGGCGATGCCGAACAGCCCCAGCGCCAGCGCGATCAGCTCGACGCCGTCGTCGAGTTCGGTCATGCCGAAGGTGTAGCGCTCCGAGCCGGTTTCCAGATCAGTGCCGACCGAGCCGAGGAACAGCCCCAGCACGGTCATGGCGACACCCTTGATCGGCGAGCCGCGCGCCAAGGTCGAGCCGGCCAGTAGCCCGAGCAGCATCAGCGAGCAGACTTCGGCCGGACCGAATTGCAGCGCCGCTCTCACCAGAAGCGGCGACAGGAAGATCATCTCGGTGATGCCCCAGGAGGCGCCGACGAAGGAGGCGAACACCGTCAAGCCGAGCGCCACGCCGCCGCGGCCCTGCTTGGTCATCGGGAAGCCGTCGAGACAGGTCACCGCGTGCGGCGGGTGGCACGGCAAATTGAGCAAGATGGAGCAGATGGCGCCGCCGTATTGCGCGCCGTACATGACGCCGCCGAGCATCAGGATGGCGCCGACCGGCTTCATGCCGAAGGTGAGCGGCAACAGGATCGAGATGGTGGCGAGCGGGCCCATGCCGGGCAACACGCCCACCATGTTGCCGACCAGCACGCCGATGAAACAGAACATCAGATTGTGCGGCTCGAGCGCGACGCCGAAGCCGTACCAGAGATCCGTCAGTGCAGTCGAGATCACAGGCCGCCCCTCCATGTGAATATCGGCATTGGCACTTGCAGAAAATACGAGAACAACCCGACGCCGAAGATGGTGACGACGGTGGACAGGACGATCGAGCTCCGCCACGTCGCGCCTTTGTCACCCAGCGCGGCGATAAACACGCAGGTGAATGTCGCCGGCGCCATCCCGAAATAGCGTCCGAAGAAGATGAAGCAGACCGGGCTCATGAGGATGCAGAACCAGGCCCACCATTGCGGTTGCGCCGGCAGGATGCCCTGGTCCTCGCCGCCCGGTTCCGTCAGCGAGGCGGCGGCGATGGCAATGCCGAGCAGGACGAGAATGATGCCGAGCGCCGTCGGCAGGAAGCCGGGCCCCATATGCATGAGCGTGCCGGCACGATAGGTCGAGCCCTTGGCCGCGACCCCCAAGCCGAGCAACAGCATCAGTCCGCCCGCGTAAAAATCGCGCTTTCGCACGAGGTCGCGCAGTAGGCTGGTGGCAGGCTGCACAATTTCCTCCCGGCCGTCTCTGGGCCGTTTGTTCATCGGCTCGATTGCTTCGAGTCCGAGGAACTACCGCATGTGCCGACAGGTTCCGCGATGACGCGGTGTCGCGGGTCTCCCATTGTACCCCCACCGCGTTCAATCAACGCGCGGAGACCCTGCGCTTATCAGGCAATAGACGATATAGGGCACCGGCCGCAGGCGCAACTCCCCTTGGATAACGCGGCGATCACCCACGGTTGTGGTGTTTTTTCATAAACGACCGCCGGTCAAGCCGCCGCGCGGAACGGCAAACGGCTGGACACCCGTTGCCGGCGCGATCGGGCGGTGGGCCAAAAAGTCATGGGTTCACCGGGACATGGCGGCGTCGCGCCTGATTCGGTGCTGCTCCGCTGAGGAAGCGGTATGCCGTAACGGTTTGGGCGGACCATCGGCCCTCAATGGAAGTCGCGGCTCTTGAGCGGCAGCGCGTCATCGTCCGGCGGCGGGCCGCCGGAAAATTGCGGCGAGAACAGATCGCTGCCCTCGCGCAGCCGATCTTCACGTAACATTGGCAGTTCGGCGGATAGATCGATAAAATTTTCCGCGACCACGTGGATGACGAGGCCCGCGCGCTGCAGGCGGCCGCGCACGGCGAGGAAGCGCGCCGTCATCACGGTGCGGCGGTTTTTGGCAAACACCTTTGGCCAGACGATAATGTTGGCGATGTCGGTCTCGTCCTCCAGCGTCATGAACACCACGCCTTTCGAGGTGCCCGGCCGTTGCCGCACCAGGACGAGGCCGGCGACGGTGACCGTCTGGTCCTGCTGCAATTCATCCCCGCGCAGCGTCGCATTGCGCAGCGCACCGAGCGCATCGAGATGGTCGCGGAAGAAGCGCACCGGATGCGCCTTCAGCGACAGGCCGGTCGCCACGTAATCCTCCACCACGTGTTCGGAAAGCGGCATCGCCGGCAACGCCACGGCTTGTTCCGGAAAAAGCTCATCGCTCAAATGCGGCGCCAAGAGCGGCAGCGGGTCCTGCCCCCTCCCTAACCCTCCTCCGCTTGCGGGGGAGGGAGGGGTGGCGGTCCGCCGCGCCGTGCTGATGCCGATTACGTCAAGGCGCCGCGCCGCCCACAATGCGGCGCGGCGGTCGAGCCCGAGCGAGCGGAACGCATCGGCCTGCGCCAGCCGCTCGATGGTGAAGCGCGACACGCCGGCAATCGCCGCCAGCCGCTCGATCGAGGAGAAGCCGTTGCCGCGCGCGGCGACGAGTTTTTCCAGTTCCTTTTCCGCCAGCCCGCTGATGATGCGGAAACCGAGACGCATCGCGTATTTGCCATCCGCGCCCTGTTCCAGCGTGCAATCCCAGCCGCTGAAATTGACGTCGGCCGCGCGGATTTCGACGCCGTGCGCCCGCGCGTCGCGCACCAGCTGCGCCGGCTGGTAAAAACCCATCGGCTGGCTGTTGAGGATGGCGGCGCAGAACACGTCGGGATAGCGGCATTTGATCCATGCCGAGGCATAGACCAGGAGCGCGAAGCTCGCGGCATGGCTTTCCGGGAATCCGTATTCGCCAAAGCCTTTGATCTGTTCGAAACAACGTTCGGCAAACGCGCGCTCATAGCCGCGGCGCACCATGCCGTGGATGAACTTGTCTTCAAAGAGATGAACCGTTCCGTTGTGGCGGAAGGTCGCCATGGCGCGGCGCAGCCCGTCGGCTTCATCCGGCGTGAATTTGGCGGCGTCGATGGCGATCTGCATCGCCTGCTCCTGAAACAGCGGGACGCCCAAAGTCCGCTTCAAGACATTTTTCAGTTCGTCGGCGGGCCCCGCCGCCGGATCGGGCGACGGATAATGTTCGGGGTCGATCTTGTCGCGGCGGCGCAGATAGGGATGCACCATGTCGCCCTGGATCGGCCCCGGCCGCACGATCGCGACTTCGATGACGAGGTCGTAGAAGCATTGCGGCTTGAGCCGCGGCAACATCGACATCTGCGCGCGGCTCTCGACCTGGAACACGCCGATCGAGTCGGCGCGCGACAGCATGTCGTAAACCGCGCGATCGTGCTGCGGCAGCGTCGCCAGCGCGTAGTTGTGTCCATAATGGGCTTTCAGGAGATCGAGTCCGCGGCGCAGGCAGCTCAGCATGCCGAGCGCGAGCACGTCGACCTTCATCAGGCCGAGCGTATCGATGTCGTCCTTGTCCCATTCGATGAAGGTACGCTCGGCCATGGCGGCATTGCCGATCGGCACCGTCCGGTCGAGTCGTTCGCGGGTGAGCACGAAGCCGCCGACATGTTGCGAGAGGTGGCGCGGGAAACCGGTCAATGCGTCGGCCAGCGCGACGGCTTGCCGGATCGCCGGATTGTTCGGATCGAGGCCGGCCTGGCGGATGTGATCGTCGGGCAATTCGTCGCCGGAGCCCCACACCGTTTTGGCCAGCGCCGCGGTGATGTCCTCGGTCAAGCCCAGCGCCTTGCCGACTTCGCGGATGGCGCGGCGTGAGCGGTAGTGCACGACGGTCGAGCAGATCGCCGCGCGATGGCGGCCATAGCGTTGGTAAATGTACTGGATCACTTCTTCGCGCCGCTCGTGCTCGAAATCGACGTCGATGTCGGGCGGCTCGTTGCGGTTCGCCGAAATGAAGCGGGCGAACAACAGCTTGCTTTCGTTCGGATTGACCTCGGTGATGCCGAGGCAAAAGCACACCGCGCTGTTCGCCGCCGAGCCGCGGCCCTGGCAAAGAATATTTTTGACTTTGCGCGCGTAGGCGACGACGTCGTGCACGGTGAGGAAATAGCGGGCGTAGTCGAGCTTGGCGATCAACGCCAGTTCCTCGCGCAGTTGGGTTTGCACGTCGGCCGGAATGCCGTTGGGAAACCGGTCCTTGGGATAACGGTCCGCGGCGCCGGCCCAGGTCAAATCTTCGAGATGCTGTTGCGCGGTCTTGCCCGGCGGCACCGGTTCGTCGGGATATTCGTATTTCAGCTCACCTAGCGAGAAGGTGCAGGCGTTGGCGATAGCGACGGTGCGGGCGATGGCGTCGGGGAAATTTTTGAACAGCCGTGCCATGTCCTCCGGGGCTTTAAGGTGGCGCTCGGCATTGACGGCGAGCCGGAAGCCGGCGTCCGCGATGGTGCATTTCTCGCGGATGCAGGTGACGACGTCGGCGAGCGGCCGGCGCTCCGGGGCGTGATAATGCACGTCGTTGACGGCAACGAGCGGCGCGCCGTGCCGTTCGCCGAGCTCGGCCAATAGCCCGAGCCGCCGCGGCTCGTCGCCGCGGTGATCATGAATGCCGGCGAGGAAGGTGCGGCCCGGCGCTGCGCGGACCAGAGCGGCGAGGCGGGTGGTGAAGACATTTGAATTTGCCGCCAGCGTCAGCGGCGGCGTGACAATAAATATCTGGCCTTCGCCGGCACCGAGAATCTGCTCGAAGGTCAGATGGCAATCGCCTTTGTCGGCCTTGAGATTGGCTTCGGTCAGGAGCTGGCAAAGCCGCCCATAAGCCTGACGATCGGTCGGATAGGTCAACACCTCGAAGCCGTCGACGGTGACGAGGCGGGTGCCGACGACAAGCTTTATGTTTCTGTCCTTGGCTTCGTCATAGGCGCGCACCACGCCGGCAAAGCTGTTGCGGTCGGCGATGCCGATGGCAGCGAGGCCGAGCGCATCAGCCGTCGCGACCATCTCGCCCGGATGCGAGGCGCCGCGCAGGAAGGAAAAATTCGTGGTGACGGCAAGTTCGGCGTAGGCGCTCATCTAAACTCTTACTCTCACTCACGCAAACAGGCCGTGCACGAACCACTGCGCTTGTGCCGTCTCGCGGCCATAAAGGCCTTCGCGGAACAGCCAGAAGCGGTGGCCGGCGGAATCCTCGACGAGATAATAGTCGCGCGTCGCCCCCTCCCTTTCCCTCCCCCGCTTGCGGGGGAGGGTAGGGAGGGGGTGCCGCCACCATTCGGCGCCGATGCGTTCCGGCCCCTGCGCGCCGGTGATGTCGTAGGTCACGCCGCGCCAGCTAAAACGCCGCGGCGGGCCGTCGGGGACGAGCGCGGTGACATCCTCGGCCGGTTCGGCATGGGGCAACAGCAGGAGCGGGCGCGGTTTTTGCTCCGGCTCCGGCCACGCGGTCGCTTCGCCGTCGATCGGCGGCAGTACTTCGGCGCGCTCGGGAAGATGACTGGCCACAGGCTCGAAACGCCGCACGCTGTGTGGTCCGAGCCGCTGGCGCAGCGCATCGATCAAACTTGCGCAACGTTCGGTTCGGTCGTCATCCCCCCACCCTGACCCTCCCCCGCAATGGGGTCCCCGCCGCGCTCGCGCGGCGGGGTGCCCCTCGGGGGAGGGATGGGAGGGGGTCAGCTCCATCTGCCGCGCCGGCATCGGCTCGGCGCAGGTCACCGCAAGGCCGATCGCCTCGAAGCCGAAGCCGGCGTCGCAGGCCGCCGCCAGCGCTTCGAGCTTCAGCGCGATCAGCCGCGGCACATGGGCGACGTCGCGCGTCGGCTGCGTCAGCCCGATATCGATGGACTCGACTGCGCCGTCGACGTTGTAGAGGCAAAGCCGTAACGCGCGCGCGCCGACGTCGTCGCGGCTGAGCACGTGGAGAAGCGTCTGCATGAGGCGCTTGGCATGGGCGATGATCGCGTCATGGGTGAAGATCGGCTCGATGAGATAACGCAATGAGTGATAGACCGGCGGCGCAACGATCGGCACCAGCGGCTCGTCGATGCGGCCGAGCGCCTGATCGACCCGGCGCAAGAGATCGGTGGGAAAGCGCGCGGCGAACGGCGCGCGCGGCTTGTCGAGCAGCGCGCCTATGGTCTTGAAGCCGAGCCGGCGCAGGTGGCTGCGGGTGTCCGGCTCAAGCCGCAATGCGGCGATGGCAAGCGGCGCCAGCGCCGCGGCTTCCTGGCCCGAGGGCAAGACCAACGACGGCGTTTTGTGAAAGCGCGACAGCGCCCAGGCCGCGCCGGGCGTGTCGGCGATCGCAAGCCGCGCCGGCAGCCCGAAATTTTTTCGCAGCCTTGCAGCAAGATCGGCGAGCAATTTTTCTTCGCCGCCGAACAGATGGGCGGCGCCGGCGATGTCGAGGAAAAAACCGTCGGCGCCGTTGGCTTCGCCCCAAAGATCCCTGCACAACGGCGAGGCGGTCGGCGTGTAGCGCGTCGCCCACAAGGCAAGCCGCCGCAGCGCGGTGTCGTCGGCGGCGGGATCGGCGTCGCGCACCTGCAAAAATCCCGCTTTGGCCCGCGCGTCGGCCAACAGGTCGCCGGTCGTTAACCCGGCGGCTTCGGCCGCCGCGTTCACGGCGGCGATGCGCGGCCCGCCTGTTGCAGCAACGGTGAGGACGAACGGGCGGTCCGGATCAACTGGCTTGCCTGATGGATTTTTCGCCTGTGTCGCGAGCGCGCGCAAAATCGGCCAGCGCGGCAGCCAAACTGAAACGATGCGCGACATGATCGTACTCCACTACCCATTCGCCCGGCCGGCCGTTGCGACAACGCTCGAGTTGCAGGTGCCAGCGCGGTTGCGTGACGAGGCCGAAGCGGTCGCGCGCGGCTTTTGCGGTGCCAACGCGCCAGCGCGTCGCCGCGGCGCTTCCCCCTCCTCCGCCGCAGGCGAGGGAGGGCCGCAGCAGCAACAGCGGCACGCCGGCATCGGTGGCGGCGAGATGCAGCCGCTGGCTCAATTTCAGATCGAGCGTGTCGATGACGCCCGCGACGGCGGCGAGCGCCGCCGACCGCACCGCCTCCTCCATGGCCCACAGGGTTTCCTTGCGCTGCGCGGTCTCGACCAGGATCAGGCGCGCCGGATCGAGACCGAGCGCGTTGAGGCCATGGCCATGCAGCCGGCCGTGCAGGCGGTAGGGGCGCAGGCCATAGGCGGGGATGACCAAGAGCAATGGAGGAATGCACGGCAGGCGAGCTTGCTGCTCCCTCCCCCTTGTGGGAAGGGAGGGGTGGGGGTCGTGAGGTGACGCGAAAGCGTCGATGGTTTTACTGAACCTCCCGACCCCCACCCCTAACCCCTCCCCACCAAGCTTGCACTCGGGCGCGCGCAAGCGCGGCCCGGGTGGGGGAGGGGAACAGATGTGCGCCAGGATCGCCGCGACGAACCCGAACGCGGCGGCGATGCAGCCTTCGCTCCGGGGCACGACTTCATGCAGGGCGCCGCAGGCGAGGCCGCCGTCGGGCAGGTGGGAATCGATTGCCGCCAAGCCGAAGGGCAGGGGTTTGCGCTGCTCCCCCATCCGCGGCAACAAGCGGCGCAGCTCCGCCATCACTGCGGCGCGGTTGCGCGCTAAGGCAGAAGAGGCGGTGAGCGCCGGGTCTGGCTGTGCAAAGTCCATGGGATATTCGCTTGGATATTCACTGTATGTTCTTGCCGAAGTTTATAGAACAAAACATGAACAATGCCAAGGCCGGAATTGATCTTGGAGTTATTCTCTTGAGCAATCAGGGCCTTGCCGATTGGGAAGAAAAACCGGCCGGCAGCTCTCCGGCCCTTCGCCCTCTGCAAAGCAAGAACGACCCGCCGCCGGTGTTTGTCGCTTCGGCGCCGGATCGCGGCGCGCAATGGAGGGCGCCGTGCCGAAAACCCCGAAACCGATCCTTGCCGCAGCCGCGCTGGCGGCGGCGATGAGCTTCAACATCCCCGCCGGCCACGCCGCCGGCTGGCGGCACGAACCCTGGTGCGCGGTCTTAGAGTACGACGATGTCACATGGGACTGCAGCTATCGCACATTCGCAGAGTGCTACCCGAATGTGATCGGCGGCATCAGGGGCTCTTGCAGCCCCAATCCCGACAATCCCGGCGTGTCAGTCGCCGCGCCGGCCGAGGCGCACAAGCAGCGCAAGCACCGCGCCCAGCAGTAACGGGCGCGCCATCGCCAAAAACCGAACGCCCGACCCTTGATGGTGCGCGGACGATGGCGCATACGTCTGCCGCATAGTCGCGAGCGCGCAGATCAGGAAGGTGCATCATGCCGGAAGCCGACAAGGAAGGTGAACGCTATTGCGTCGACCAGCCGCAGCAGACGCCGGGTTTTTTTCTCAAAGGCACCCATCAGCTCGACTGGGGCATGAAGAACCGCATGGCGCGGGTGTTCGATCCGGGTTCCGGCCGCACCGTGATGCTCGCCATCGACCACGGCTATTTCCAGGGCCCGACCACCGGCCTTGAGCGCATCGATCTTTCCATCGTGCCGCTGTTGCCGAATTGCGACGCGCTGTTCTGCACGCGGGGCATTTTGCGCTCGGTGATTCCCGCCGAGTGCCAAAGGCCGATGGTGCTGCGGGCGAGCGGCGGGCCCAGCATCCTGCGCGAGGAGCTCTCCGACGAGCAGATCGCCATGGACATGGACGATGCGATGCGGCTCAACGCCGCCGGCGTCGGCATCCAGGTCTTCATTGGCGGCGAGTTCGAGACCCGCTCGGTGCACAATATGACGAAGCTCGTTGATGCCGGCCTGCGCATGGGCATTCCGGTGATGGGCATCACCGCGGTCGGCAAGACCATGGTGCGCGACGCCAAGTATTTCCGGCTCGCCTGCCGCATCATCGCCGAGCTCGGCGCGCAATACGTCAAGACCTATTACGTCGACGAAGGATTCGAGACCATCACCGCGTCGTGCCCGGTGCCGATCGTGATGGCCGGCGGCAAGAAATTGCCCGAGCTCGAGGCGCTGACCATGGCGTATAACGCCGTGCAGCAGGGCGCCTGCGGCGTCGACATGGGCCGCAACATTTTCCAGTCGGAAGCGCCGCAGGCGATGATCGCCGCGGTGGCTGCGGTGGTGCACAAGAATATGAAGCCGAAGGATGCGTTCGATCTATTCAAGACGTTGCAAGCCAAAGCCGCCGTGCGCGCGGCGTAGCGTGCGAATGGCGAATGGCGAAATAGCGAAATAGCGAAATAGCGAAATAGCGAATGGAAGAGGTTGAGACTTCGTCCGCCACTCGCTATTCGCCACTCGCCATTCGCTTATCGGTCACTTCGGCAGAAACTTCTCCGTGTAGAGCTTCGACATATCCGGCGCGCTCGGCAACAGCTTCAAATCGACGAAGGATTTTTTCAGCTTCGCCAGCGACTCGGCGTCGAACTCGCAGGCCTTGGTGAACATGCCGACGGTGAGATCGTAATCCTTCGCCATCACGCTTTCGGGAAATCCGGTGATGGCGGCCTCCATCTTCACGGTCTCGGCCTTGTGGCTGCGGATGTAATTGACGGTCTCGACCCAGGCGGCGACGAAGGCGCGCACCGCGTCGGGATTGGTCTCGACGATGTGGTTGGACGCGTACAGCGTGCCGGCGGCGAGCTTGCCCTCGTATTTGGTCACCGGAAACAGCAGCCGGCCGGTCTTTTTCTCCTCCATGGCGAGGAACAGCGAGGTCACCGCGACGTCGGCATCGATCAGATGATCGCGAAACGCGGCGATGATGCTCTGGGCGCCGTTGCCGATCGACACGCCGGTGACGGCGTCCGGCGGCCAGCCCTGGTTGCGGGCGAGCTCCTTGGTCAGCCAATCGGTCAGCGAGCCGGCGCTGGAATAGCCGATCTTCTTGCCCTTGAGCTGGTCAATGGTCTTGATCGGCGAATCGTACGGCACGCCGATGCCGATGAATGGGATCGGGCCTGCGGTCTCGCAGATCGCGATCATCGGCGCGCCCTTGGCGACCAGCGCCATCTCGGTGCCGGCGCCGTCGCCGATGTCGAGCGCGCCGGCGGCCATGGCCTGGGTCATTTTGCTGCCGCCGGTGAAATCGACGATCTTCAGGTCGAGCCCGTGTTTCTTGAAAATGCCGAGCTGCTCGCCGACATCGACGGGAATGATCGGGTCGGCGTTCGGTGCCGCCTTGCCGACCGTGAGCGAGGTTGCTGACGCGACCGGCGCGATGCCGAGTGTCGCAAGGACGAAAGCGAGTGCGGCAACCAGGCGGCCGCGCGCTGGATTCCCAACCATGGCTTCCTCCGCTCGCTGGTCCGGCGCCCCTGTTGCGATGCGGGCGACGATCTGAGCGGTTTGAAAACCGCCGATGCGTTATCGGACGTATTCAGCGCGTAAGCGGAGCTTAGCAAAGAAGCGACGGCGCGACCAAGGGCACCTCGTCGCAGCTTACCGGCGCCTGGGGAGCACGCTGCTGGGTCGCTATCCGTAGCGTCGCCGCGGCGCGGCGCCGATCAGGAACCAGGCGACCGAGCCGGCCGCTAAGGCGCCGCCGAGCGTCGCCAGTATTTCTTCGAACCAGGCGTCGCGGCTGTCGTTGCCGTCGTCCTGCTGGGCAAGTGCGATGGTTGGAGCGGGCCGGGTGTCGGCGACCGCGTTCGACGTTGCCACGCTCTGATCGTTGCTCGCGCTCGGCGCGGCTGCAGCGATTTGCGGCTGTGGATCGGGGACGCCGGCGAAAGTCGGCGTATTGCCCGCGGGCCACACGCTCGGCGGCGCCGCGTCGATGGCGGCCTGCGCCGTCCAAGATGCCGGTTCAGGCGTTGGCGTTTGCGCCGTTGTCGGCGCCGGCTCGGTCGGTTTTGCCGGCTCTTCGGTCGCGGCGGCTAGGCGCGTCGCGCGGTGGTGGAAGCGCCTCGCCGTTCTGATCGTCCTGGTCGAAACCCGTTTGGTTTCGAATTTGGGTGTAGTCTTCGCCTCGGTCGAATGGGTCAGGATCTGCAACAACGAAACCGGTGGGCCGGATGTATCGCCATCTTGCGCGGCCGCGGCGCTGACCGCAAAGCCCACTATCGCGCCCGCCGCGACGATGCGAATGCTCAGCATGTCCGTCCTCCATCGCTGATTCGACGGCGCGCATCCCGCACAGGCGGCGTGACCTCAGGGTGACGCGAATGAGGAATTTTTCGCGCAAAGCCGGGACGAAAAGCGGCCCAGTGAACCGCCGTCATTCCGGGGCGCGCCAACAGGTCCGGCCTTCGGTCGGTTCGATGACAGCCTGCGCCGGATTTCCGATCATGGCTGGACGAATGTAGGCCGTCGTTACACAATAACCTGCCGCGAACGCTTCGGCGGGCGATTTAATGACCCTGAAGAAGCGATATGACACAGCCTGAACAACACGAGAGCAGCCGCGATTCTGGTTCACTGAGCAGTAAGTTGCGGCATGTGTACTGGGTCGGTGGCGGTAGCGGCGCGGGCAAGTCGACGATCGCTCGCCGCCTCGCGACCAGGCATGGCCTGCGGCTCTATTCGACGGACGAGGCGATGGCGGACCACTCACGTCGGGGTCGCCCTGAAGACTGTCCATTCCTCACTGAGTTCAAAAAGATGAGCATGGACCAGAGGTGGGTCGACCGCTCGCCGCAAACCATGCTTGAAACCTTTCACTGGTTCCGGGGCGAAGGCTTCGGCCTCATCGTCGAAGACCTGCTGAAGCTTCCGTCCGATGAAGGCGTCATCGTTGAGGGCTTCAGGTTGCTGCCCCAGCTCGTCAAGCCACTGCTCCACCATCCGAGCCAAGGTGTATGGCTCATCCCGACGCCCGCGTTCCGGCTCGCCACGTTTGCAAGCCGGGGCTCTGTGTGGAGCATCGCTGAGAAGACCAGCAATCCGGAACGCGCCTTAAGCAATCTCCTTGAGCGGGATCGGCTTTTCACCGCGTACCTTAAGGACATGGCCGAAAAGGCCGGCGTGCCTGTAATCAATGTGGATAATTCCATAGCTGAAAGCGTTCTGGAAAATCGCGTCGCGTCGCAATTCGGCCTTTGATCTGCGCGGGTTACCCGAGCTCGGTGATTTCTTCCGGGAAGTGGTGCAAGCGTTCGCCTGGGCCGTCGGCGCCGATCAGCCAGTTGTCGCAGTACCAGGTCAGCATGCCGCCTTTGATATAGGTCGGGTGCACGACGATGTTCATGTCCTTGGCGATGGTCATCGGCTCGTCGTTGCGGATGAGCGGACGTTCGACGAGATCGTAGCCCTGGCCGTGGCAATGCAGGCGCTTTTCCTCGGGCCGGCCGTTCTTGCGCATGAAATCGTTGTAGGCGGCGAAGACGTCCTTGCACGCGGCGCCGGGTTTGAGCAGGCCGAGATTGAATTGGCGCGCTTCGAGCGCGAACGCGTATTCGTCCTGCATCTGTTGCGACGCGCGGCCGACGACGCAGGTGCGGCCGAGCTCGGTATACATGCCGCCGGGGCCGGCGTCCTCGACCAGGAGCGCGACCGCGTCGCCCTCCTGGATGATGCGGTTCTGATAATGACGTTGCGCGAACTGCGCCGGCTTGCCGGCCGGCATCGAGGCGCACAGATAAATGCCGTGCTCGCTGCCGTGGCGCTGGCTATAGCACTGCGCGATGGCGGCGATGTCGCGGTCGCGCATGCCGGGCTCGACGGCGGCAAAGGCGGCGCGCATGGCGCCGTCCTGCATGGCGGCGGCGCGCTTCACCAGCGCCTGTTCCTCGGCGCTCTTGATGACTTTGATGCGGTCGACGAGGTCGGAGGCGTCGACAAACTTGGTGTTGGAGAAGCGGCCCTTCTGCAGGGTGTCGACCATGGCGAACGACATCTGATAGGTGCCGACCAGGCCGATGCTGCCGCCCGCATAGGACGCGAGCGCCTTGGCCGCAAGCTCCGGATCGTAGGGCGCGGTGTAATAGCAGGACGCATAGCTCGGCGTGGTGAACCAGGTTTTGACGCCGCGGCGCACGCCATCGCTCTTGCCGTCGAGCTCGTTGACGCCGCCGAACGGGCCCTGGCTGACCAGGGTCATCAGATCGTCGCGGGGAAACACCACGGTGAGCGGATAGCCGTTGGTCGCCGGCAGGTCGGTGAAATATTTGACATAGCCGCCCATCTGGTCGGAATTGTTCTGCATCAGCAGCACGTCGATCTTGTCGCGCGCCATGGCGGCGCGCACCGCGGCCCAGCGGCGTTCCAGTTCCGCCGTCGAGATCGGCGTCTGCAGGCGTTCGGAAAGCTGTTCCATATCCTTCAACTCCTAATGCGGAACCACGTTGATCATGCCGCCGATATTGCCGTTAAGGAAGCATCGCATATTGGCCTCCACGGTCGGCAGCGCGTAATCGATATAGACGTCGCAGAAGCCGCCCTGGTGCGTGGTGATGATGACGTTCTCCATCGCCCAGAACGGATGATCGGCCGGCAGCGGTTCCTCGTTGAACACGTCGAGCGCTGCCCCGGCGATGCGGCCCGACTTCAGTGCTTCCACCAGCGCCGGCTCGTCGACCACACCGCCGCGGGCGAGATTGACCAGAAAACTGGTCGGCTTCATCGCCGCCAGCACCTTGGCATTGACGCTGTTGCGGGTTTTTTCGGTGAGCGGGGTGAGCAGCACGAAGAAGTCGAATTCGCCGATCACGTCGGCCAGCGCGGCGCTGGCATGCATACGGTCGAAGCCGGCAACCGCGCGCGGCGCGGAGCTCACGCCGATCACGCGCATGCCGAACGCCTTGCATTTCGGCGCCAACTCCTCGGCGATGGCGCCGATGCCGAAAATGCCGACGGTCTTGTTATGCAGCAATTTTGCCGGGAAGCGCGCCCATTCGCGGGCGTTTTGGGCGCGCAACGCGCGCGGGATGTCGCGGGCCAGCGCCAGCATGGAGCCGATGGCGGCTTCCGACACCGGGGGCCCATGAATGCCGTGGATGTTGGTGACGATGATGTCTTTGCGCAGCACCGGCCGGTCGATCAGATTGTCGACGCCGGTGCCGAGCGCCTGCACCCACTTGAGCCGAGTGCCGGCGCGCAGCACGTCGTCGGTCAATCTCGGGGCAAATGTCAGCAATATATCGGCGGCAGCGATATAGGGTCCGACCTTGGAATGGTGATCCACCAGATCGACATGAAGCTGCGGGAATTTCGCCTTGAGGCGGTCGCGATATTGGCTGTTGAGCTCCGGCGTCAACGTCAGGAGGATCAAGAGATTGGTCATGCGGGAGACACTGGAGCCGTATCGCGCGGCGGCATGGACGAGGGACGCACCTTATATCGCCTTGCCCGACGCCCCGCCAAGGTGTCGCGCCAAATCGTGGGCTGCGCTAGACTGCGGCCTATTCGAACCGGGCGGCAATTTGGGAGCGCACGATGCCTATCGATCTTTCCACAGTGAACTGGCTCTATGTCGCGATCTTGGCGGGCTTCGTATTCATCGCTGCCTTGCTCGGCAGCATCATCTCGTTTCGCAACAAGTTCGCCGCCGCGATCATTGCCGCGGTGTTGTTCGCCGCGGCTTTCGTGTTCTGGACCTACTATCCCCGCGACAACCTGCCCGACGCGATCCGCTCGCTGCCGACCAGCGCGAAATAGCCTGCGACCAGGCGTCCAAGCGCCGGCCTGTTGACCTTTCCGCCGGTCCCGCTATTCGTAACTCGCGCAATCTGCCGGGAGAAATGGAGCGGTCATGAACAAGGTCTATGCGGATGCCAAATCCGCGTTGGCCGGATTGCTCAAGGATGGCATGACCATCATGGCCGGCGGCTTCGGCCTGTGCGGTATCCCAGAATCCTTGATCCTCGCGATCCGCGATTCCGGCGTCAAGGATTTGACCGTGGTGTCCAACAATGCCGGCGTCGACGGCAAGGGGTTGGGCATCCTGCTCGACAGCCGCCAGACCAAGAAGATGGTCTCCTCCTATGTCGGGGAGAACAAGACCTTCATGCAGCAATACCTCGCCGGCGAGCTCGAGATCGAGTTCAACCCGCAAGGCACGCTGGCCGAGCGCATCCGCGCCGGCGGCGCCGGCATCCCGGCCTTCTTCACCAAGACCGGCGTCGGCACCCAGATCGCCGAAGGCAAGGACGTGCGCGAATTCGACGGCCAGCGCTATGTCATGGAACGCGGCATCGTCGCGGATCTGGCCGTCGTGCACGCTTACAAGGGCGATACCGAAGGCAACCTGGTCTACCGCAAGACCGCGCGCAATTTTAATCCGGTGATGGCGACCGCGGGCAAGGTGACCGTCGCCGAGGTCGAGCAATTGGTGAAGCCCGGCGACATCAATCCCGATCACATCATCACGCCCGGCATTTTCGTGCAGCGCATTGTCCACGTGCCGAACGCCGCCAAATATATCGAGCAACGCACCGTCCGCAAGCGCACCAAGGCCGACGCGCCGGCCGGAACCGGAGGAGATGTTTGATATGGGAGGGTTAGTCTAATGGCTTGGACCCGCGAGCAAATGGCCGAACGCGCCGCCAAGGAATTGCATGACGGTTTTTACGTCAATCTCGGCATCGGCATCCCGACCCTGGTGTCGAACTACATCCCGAGCGGCATCAGCGTACAGCTGCAGTCGGAGAACGGCATGCTCGGCACCGGCCCGTTCCCGTTCGAGGGCGAGGAAGATGCCGACCTCATCAATGCCGGCAAGCAGACCGTCACCGAGCTGCCGACGACGAGCTATTTCAACTCGGCGGACTCGTTCGGCATGATCCGCGGCGGCCATATCGATCTCGCCATCCTGGGCGCGATGCAGGTGGCCGAGAACGGCGACATCGCCAACTGGATGATCCCCGGCAAGCTGGTCAAGGGCATGGGCGGCGCCATGGATCTGGTCGGCGGCGTCAAGAAGGTCGTCGTGGTGATGGAGCATTCGGCCAAGGGCGAATCGAAGCTCCTGCACCGCTGCAACCTGCCGCTCACCGGCGCCGGCGTCGTCGACATGGTGATCACCGATCTCGGCGTCTTCACCGTCGACCGCTCCGGCGGCGGGCTGACCTTGATCGAACTCGCGCCCGAGGTGACGCTCGACGACATCAAGGCCAACACGCAGGCGAGCTTTAAGGTCGCCAATACGCTCAAGCAATAGATTGCATCGCGCCTCTGGCGCCGCCGGCGTGGCTGCGCCATATTCGCGTCATGGCTGGACGACCCTGCAGGCCCAGTGCGGATCTGAAGCGGATGTGGCGATTGCTGCTGCCGGGAACGGCATTTCCCGCCTGCGGCGTACCGGAAAATTCCACGGCCGACACGGCCGATACGTCCGAGCGGACCGCATCGACCGAGGACTTGCGCGACGACGAGGCTCGCGCCGACGCGGCCGAGCCGCGGCGCTAAGGGCGTTGCCGATCCGCCTTGGCGCGCCTCAATCGCCGCTGATCACGAGCTTGATCGAATCCGCCGCGACGCCGGAGAGCTCGACGGTGAACGGTGCCGCGGCGAGATCGAATTTTACGCTCTTGCGGACGCCGTCGCAGCCGAGTGCGCCGCTGAACGCGGTCGATTTCACCGCGCGGCCTGACTGTGCGACGTCGACCCAGCCTTCCGCCGACAGCGTGATCTTGTAGCTGCCGGCTTGCGCCGGCGCCATGGTGTCGAGAAAGCCGGCGAAGCTGTCGGGCGATTTCGGCGCCCGCTCAGGCGGCACCGGCAATTTGGCTTCGGCGAACGGCACCAGCCCGACGATCGTGGCAAACGGAATCGGAAACGTCACGCGGGCGCCGGACGTCAGCTTCGGCAGGTCGGTGCCGTTGAGCGTGGCGCGCTCCTTGTCGAGCGGCCATTTGAATTTGTCGCAGCCGACCGGTTCCGCGCCGAATGCCGGCGCGGCCATCGCGCAGGCGGCAAGGACGATGAACGCTGTTCTCACGGCTCAGTCCCGATCGTCTGCGACCCCCGTCTGCAATCTACCCGCTTGCTGGCAACCGGCAAACGATGCAACAACCACTTCCGCACAAGGAGAGAAGCGCCCATGCGTACGGTCATACTTGAAGAACACTTTTCGCTGCCCGCGGCGTCTGCCCGCGTCGACAAAGCGGTCATTGCGCGCCGCGGCTACAAGCCGAGGGCTCTGCGCAAGGACGTGCCCAATCCGCTGGCGCAGTTGCCCGATCTCGGCGAAGCGCGGCTCAAATTGATGGATGAGGCCGGCATCACGGTCGAGGTGCTGTCGAACAGCGGCCCCGGGCCGGATCTTGTTCCCGGCCCCGACGGCGTCGCCATGGCGCGCGAGATCAACGATCATCTCGCCGCGGCCTGCGTAAAGCATCCGCATCGTTTTGCCGGCTTTGCCTCACTGCCGATGCAGAACCCGGATGCCGCGGCCAAGGAGCTGGCGCGTACCGTGAAGGAGTTTGGCTTCGTCGGCGCCATGGTCAACGGCACGACCGAGGGAAAATTCCTCGACGATCCGAGCTACGACGGCATCCTTGCGGCGGCGGAAGAACTCGACGTCCCGATCTACATCCATCCGCACATCCCGCCCGCGGCGGTCCGCGAGGCGTATTTCTCCGGCCTGCCCGAGGGCGCCGGCCGCGTGCTCGAAACCGCCGGCTGGGGCTGGCACTCCGAAGTCGCGGTGCACGTGCTGCGCATGGTGGTCTCAGGCTCGCTCGACAAGCATCCGAAACTCAAGCTGATCATCGGCCACATGGGCGAAATGCTGCCGATGATGCTCGACCGCGCCAGCCAGGTGTTTTCCGCCGATATCGATCATCTCAAGCGCTCGGTGCCGCAGACCATCCTCGACCAGGTCTGGATCACCACCAGCGGCATTTTCAACGAGCCGCCGCTCTATGCGGCGCTGATGACCTTCGGCATCGACCGCGTCATGTTCTCGATCGATTATCCGTACTCGACCCACATGATGGGCCGTCAGTTCCTCGACAAGATCTGGATGGCGCCGGCCGATATGGAAAAATTCTGCCACGGCACCGCGGACAAGCTGTTGAAGCTGAAAGTACGCTAACGGGCGCCACGCGCATCGGCCTTCGAGTCGTCGGCGGCCGATGCGCGTGCAAAGCCGGTCACTCGGAACACTTGCGAAGGCGAACAACACCGCGGCGCTGTAAATTACGCCCGCCTGGCACGTTAATCTTAATCTTCTTTAGAGCCGGGCCAAATAACTCGCGATGCGGTGAAAGACACTTTCATGGGCACGCGCCGCTGATAAGATCGCCTCCACAAGGCTCGGGCGATAATTTCTAAAAGATACAAAAGGTCACCGGCCGATTGAGAGGGGCGGGTGCCGAAATTCGAATTGCCGACCGATGGGTTCAGACGCCTCATTGTCTTTGTCCATCGACTTGTCATTAGGCTCAGTCGTCCTGAGCCCGATCAACGTCTTTTACTCGGCATTCTCATCGCCTATTGGGCGGCTTGGGCGCTCTACGGCATCATCGCGAAATCGTCGCAAGGCATCCACGCCGACATGGGCGAGGTCGCGGCGTGGAGCTGGGACCTGCAATGGGGCACGCCGAAGCATCCGCCGTTTCTGCCGGTCTTGGTCCGCGTCTGGTTCTCGATCTTTCCCTATGCGGACTGGGCCTATTATCTGCTCGCCATCGGCCTGGTCGTGGTCGCGATCTATTTCAGCTGGCTAATGTCGGGATATTGGCTGAGCGGCATCAAACGCGCCGCGGTGCCGTTCCTGCTGATGCTGGTGCCGTTTTACAATTTTCTTGCGTTGCGGCTCGATCACAACGTCGTTCTCATCCCGCTGTGGGCCGTCACCACTTATGCCTTCGCCAGGGCATTCCGCACCCACAGCAGGGTCTGGTCGGCGGCAACCGGCGTTGCCGCCGGCGCCGCCGTTCTTGCCAAATACTGGTCGTTCTTTCTTCTGCTCGGCCTGATTACCGCCGTACTGTGCGACCGGCGGCGCTGGCAATTTCTGAAATCGCCGGCACCCTGGATCATGACCGCGGTGTCGTTCGGCCTGGTCGTGCCGCATCTTATCTGGCTCGACGCCAACCAATATCCGACCTTTGCCTATGCCAGGCACCGCCTTGCCGAAACCTGGCCGGACTTGGGGGATGCACTGATCAATTATACGTTCGGCGCCGTCGCCTATGTGGCGGGGCCGCTCGCCGTACTGGCCGTCGTGGTCAGGCCGACGCGACAGGCGCTCTACGACACGCTGTTTCCTGCCGACGACGACCGCCGCTTTGCCGCGGCGATGTTCTGGGTGCCGCTGCTTGCCGCGATACCGTTCGCGCTTGCCACCTCCACCGGCGTCAACGCGCTCTGGACGATGTCCGAACTCTCGCTGCTCGGAGTCGTGCTGTTGTCCTCGCCGCTTATCCAATTGAAACGGTCCGCGGTAACCATCATCGCCATGGTGGCGATCGCCGTCATCGTCTTGGCTTTACTGGCGTCGCCTGTCGTCGCGTACTGGAAGAACCGCTATGGCGTCGAAAATCACGCCGCCTATACCCGGCAATTGGCGGTCGAAGTCGACAAGGACTGGCGTCAAGCCACCACGCAGCCGCTGCGCTTTGTGGCCGCCAACGGCGTCATCGCTTATGCGACGATCTTTTACCTCGACAGCCATCCGCTGCCGATTTCGCTATCCACCCGGGTCAAGCTGGAATGGAATACGCCTGATGCGCTCAAGAGGTTCGGTGTCGCCGTAATTTGCGCGGTCCCGGATTCCGGCTGCGCGGCGGCGCGCGACCGCCTCGAGGCGGGGCTCGCCGTCGCGCGCCGCTTCGATGTCGTCATCGAACCCCATTGGCTGTGGTTCAACGGCGCGCCGCGGGCTTACGCGATCGACGTCGCGCTCCCGCAATGAGCGCACAAAGCCTGGACGCATGACACAGGTCTGCCATGCGCCGGTCCGCAAATGACAGCGGTGGTTTTTGCCGGTACACCTCGACAAAAGCCCGGGGAGGCGCTGCCAGCCGGAGGCAGCGCATTGAACGTTGATGGACGCCAAAGTCAGCGAGCCTGGCGTTAGTCCGGCGACCGCCGAGCCGATTACGCACAAGGACAGGCGGCTCATCGTCGTCAGCATGATGCTGCCGGTCTTTCTCGGCTCGATCGACCAGTCGATCCTGGCGACCTCGCTGCCGACCATCGGCCGCGCGCTCGGCGACGTGCACAATCTGCCGTGGCTGATCACGTCGTTCTTGATCGCCTCGACGGCGCTGACGCCGCTTTATGGAAAATTTGCCGATATCCACGGCCGGCGCGCCGCGCTGTTGATCGCGCTCGGCGTCTATATGGCGGGTTCGCTGCTGGCGGCGTCGTCGACCAGCATGCTGATGCTGATTTGCGGCCGCGTCGTGCAAGGCTGCGGCGGCGGCGGCCTGACCGCGATCTCGCAAATGATCCTCGGCGACGTCGCCGCGCCGAAAGATCGCGCCAAATATTACGCCTATTTCTCGATCGCCTTCACCACCGCGGGCGGCACCGGCCCGGTGCTCGGCGGCTGGATCTGCGATCACCTTTATTGGTGGGTGATCTTTCTGTGGAATTTTCCGCTCTGCGTTGGCGCCGTGATTTTGACCTTGACCATGCTGCGCCGGCTGCCGCGCCATGACCGGCCGCATAAGCTCGACTTCTTCGGCGCGGTACTGGTGATGGCGGCAAGCTCGTCGTTCATGCTGGCGCTCAATCTCGGCGGCGTGCGCTATGCGTGGTTCTCGTCGCCGGTGCTGGCGCTGGTGGTTTGCGCGCTCGTTCTCGGCGCGGGGTTCGTCATGCGCCAGCTCACGACGGTGGAACCGCTCATTCCGCTCGCCGTGCTCGCCGATCCGACGGCGCGGCTTGCCATGGTGGCGCATTCGTTCGGCTGGGGCTCGATCATGGCGCTGAACATTTTTTTGCCGATGTATCTGCAAAGCGTGCTCGGCTGGTCGGCGACCTCGTCGGGCTTGAGCTTGATGATCCTGATGGTCACGCTCAATGCCAGCGCCGGCCTGTCCAGCCAGCTCGTCGGCCGGGTCAAGCATTACAAGCTTCTGCCGATGATTTTTCTGTTCGTCGGTATCGGCGCGGTGCTGGCGCTGGCGCTGTCGGCTGCGACCATGACCACGCTGCAATTCGAGATCATTTTGTTCCTGATCGGCGTCGGCTTCGGCCCGACGGCGCCGCTCACCCAGGTGGTGCTGCAGAACACCGTGTCGATCCATCATCTCGGCGCGGCGATCGGCACCATGAATTTCGTGCGCACGCTGATGAGCACGATCCTGGTCGCGGTGTTCGGCGCCATCGTGCTGGCGGCGGTCCCCCTCGGCGCTTCGGGCGACACGTTGGGCCAACGCGCCCTGGCGGGAACGTCGGTCTCGACCTTTACAATCGTGTTTTTCGCCGCCGCGATTACGCTTGCGATTGCGCAGCTGGCCATGATTCTGGTGGAGGAAAAACCGCTTGAATCGGCGATTACCACGTCGCGGTAACCGACCATGCCGAAGCTGGCCGGGTAGAACGGCAAGTCCGCCAAACCGAAGTCTCAGGTTCGAGTCCTGCGGGGCAGCCACTCAAGTCATTGAGCGCACAGGCTGAAAATCGGGTAGTGGACCAGCGAATTAAGGCGGCGGTATCAAAATACCGGCCTGAGCATGTCCCATCTGTATCCGAATCAGAGACATTATGTTGTATTGTAAGGGTATTCGCTCTCAGGCTAAAGTTGCACGCGAGGACTGGGGGAGATATTGCCAAGGTTCTTTCGAGCAGTACTATCCTTCGTGCGAGCGGTTTGGAGGATTGTCTTTGCAATTGTTCTCATTCTCGTAGCGGCGAGCGAGATTGAGCACGGTTGGACCTGGGCCTCGGAAGCTTGGGATTGGTTGGAACGTCACGGGGTGGTCGCGGTTTTAATGGGGATAGGTAGCTACCTTGCGTCGATTAGCCTTGAGGATTGGGTATGGATAATAGGAATAATCGTCTTATTTTGGCTCATCATCATCACTATTTACGATAGGTCTCGGGAGAGGATGGAAAGGGAATACGAAAGAGATTTGAAAGAGCGGCTGGGTGGTACGGAGGAAGATGATGGAACCGGTTAAATTGGTTCTCAACGGCGCTCTTCTTGCTTTGCTGTATGCATTTATTTCCAACAGACTAATGCGTTGGGGTGGAGCCCATCGAACCATTGTGATTGAGCTTGGGGCTCATTTGTTAGAGGACCCGAAGGTATCAGAGGATATAAAGCATAACGTTAAGGTCACCCTTCGCTTAGCTACTTCCACTCATGCAGCGTGGGGATTTGCACTTTGCGTCATACCGGCAACAATATCTGTTCTTTTGAACGTTCCAAAGTCACAATGGAAAGAACGGAGAATACCGCCAAAGGGACTAAATTATAGACCCCATTCATGGGATACATGGACGGCATATACGCAAGCACTGACAATCGCGATTCTTTGCAATAGCCCAGCGGCTTTTTTGCTGTACTACGTTCAAATGGCGATCGTTTCGATGATAGTTTGGCCGCATATCATAATGATGCGCTTAATTCGGCAAGCAATTGAAAAAGTGAATCGCCATCAGGACGACGCGCACGAGCAAATGGCTCTGAAAATTTAGCAACGATGTGTTGCCTCCCAAGCCTCTAGCATTTCCACAACGTCCTTCATTTCCCAAAGGCGCTTGGTCACGCCAGCGGCCATTGCGGGAGTTACTTTGAGAGTTTGGTGAACCCGGACGAAATTGTAATAGAGGAAATGCAGCGCCATTGCGTGCGCGTGATTGGCAACCTTTTTTGAAAACGCATTGGTCAACCTAGTCAGTCGCCGCGAGTGCATCCTAACATTCAGATTGTTCCGTTCCGCGTAGGACGTTGAAATGTGTTCGGGGGCAGGGCGGCCCTCTACGGCGACTTTACGCGCTCCTATGCAGGCTGCGGGCGAATAGCGACCCTTTAGACTATCGGGGACCTTCCCATAAATCTTGACCATTTGGCCGTAGTCTACGTCTGACCCGAAAGCACCCTCTACGGCGTCCGCATAGGCCACGTGGCTGTCGGTGGTGAGCTGAATGCGGCCGACAAGTCGAGAGGCCAGATCATCCATAAAGTGCAGCGCAGCTTGGCCACCGCGATCCCCGACGTACCAGCAGGGGACTAGCTTGGTATCGGCACAGGTCGCAATCCAGAGCCAGCAGTCCCCGGCCTCACCGGTTTTCTTCTTTTCAGGCGACGTGTTGGCTGCCTTTGAGCCAACAAATCCCCAGATTTCGTCCGCTTGTACTCGGCGGCAATTTAGATTTTGCAAGACCCGATCCTGATACCAAGCGGCAGCCGAGCCGGCATCTTCGACTAATTTCAAAATCGTTGTCTTACTCACGCCAACAAGCCGCGCGGTGGCGCGGATGCTCACGCCTTCCATCAAGCTGTGCAGCACCTTTGCTCGCTGTTCTGAATTGAGGCGTTTCATACTGGCCAATATGCGTGAGCGATTACGCATTGTCAACATGAAAATTACATTTTATAGATTTAACGGGATTAAGGCCGCGAAGAGTTGCCGGAAACCCCTTATATTTCAGGGGTTTCCGGCCTCCATTTCGATCTTGAATTTTGGCGGCGGTCGTGGCAATATACATACGTACCCGCGCCGCCACACGGTGGCGAACATCGCATCCTCACAGGTTCGATTGGGTTCAGAAGCCGACCGGCTGCAACCCGGTCGGCTTCACCGTTTCTATTCGAATATCTTCGCTGCTATTTCCTCTGCTTTTACAATACCTTGATTGTTTAAGGCGTAAGTACTGCCCTTCTTGTAGCCGCCACGAATGACATAGCGCTCATGGACAGCAAGGGCATGGGCGGGCCGATATGCCTGAAGCCCCGAGAACTCAGCGGCGCGAAGCAAATGGGTTCCGAGAATTGTCTCTTCGCCCTTTAGCTTGCGGTAGCCGTAGAGGATCAAGAGGAACGCATCGGCTTCCTTTTGCTCGCCTTTCGGCAGCATTTTTAGTGCCACAAAGCCGTCCGGCCGCAGTTCAAAAATGCGTTGCACAAGCCCATCGGCCTCACTGCCATTAGGCGTTTCTGTGGTTTTAGTATCGCCGCTAAGCGGGGGCTTCTTGGAGGCCGCTTCGGGCGCGCGCTTTTCTATGGCCGCCAGGAAGCGGTCATACATCTGCTGGACAACTTCGTCTGACGGAACATCCGCTTCAAACTCGGCGTCGCCGATCTTCATGCGAATGTGCTTAGGGTCGTTATTCATTTGCATCCTCACTGCTGGCGGCCCCTGCAACGGCCATTTGCCAGCCTTGAGGACTATCTTAGGCCATAAAAATCAAAACGCAAGAACTTTATGCGGTTTATAAAAGTGGCCAATTTTCAAGGCTTTTTACCTCCCCAGCGGGCTTTGGCAGCCTTCCTAGCCGATTTGATGCGCTGTTTTGGGGTCAATTTTGCCGCCCGCGCCTTACCCCCCTTTAGACCGCCGCGCCGCCCTAGCTCAGCAGCGGCTTCGTTCTTGTGGGAAGGAGCGGCTTCTTGGGCCGCGCCGGTCGCCAAATCGACCATATGCTTAGCCCATTGGTTTAAATCGCGGGGTCTTTTCGGATGCTTTTCTGCCATGCCAGCAGTATCGGATTATCCGCGTCTCGCCGCCACTGCCGTTTTGCTGAAATCACAATTGCCTGGACCACCACCGAAAATCGTCCGATCTTGACTGTGGCCCGGTTGCATCAATCGCGGAAAAACGATTGCGAAGTCAATTTCGAACTTGTGGGCGGCAGTGACCAGCAGGAAGCTAATGCCGGGGTGGCGAAGATAGAGGGGCGAAGCGGGGGATACATGAGCAGGTGGCCGCTGATCTCTGGCTTTGTGATCGCTTTGGGCCTCGGACTTGGTGCATGCAGTTCGTCCTCTGACGGATTATTGGGCCAAGTAAATCTCGCGAGCCAAGCCAGCGAAATGTGTGACTCTGGTAGGGGCGCCCCCACGGGAATTGCAGCGCTAAACGGGTCGCAAGCCGCCTATACCCAATGTATGCAGGATCACTTGGCCTCGGGGCAAATGGGCTACGACGAAGAGGAGGGGCACTTCGCCCCAGGTTCCCGCTCAACGTCGCTGTTCAACGTCGGCGATTAGTCCCTACAAGCAATGAATTCGAATCGTCGTGCGACTCGACAGCAGAGGCGCCTGCCGCCGTCGTGCAACTGCTCGACGTTTGCCCGCCTATTCGAGTGCTAAATTCGCAACGTCGCGAGCAAAGTGAACGTTGGGGCTTTTGGTTAGCTGCCAGATGCCGCAATCGTCTGGGCTCGGCTAGTTAGCCACCTGCCGCGGGCGGCGAAATAGCCCAGCGCGCTCAACATGGCGATGCAGAAACTGACCGGCCAATCAGTGTGATAGGCAATGGCGATGCCGAGCCAAGCCTCGGCCAATGCCAATCCGGCCGACAGCGCCATTCCACTCCACAAGCCTGTCACCAGGAGTTGGGCTGCAGCCGGCGGGCCGACCATAAGACTGAAAACCAGAAGTATGCCGACGATCTGGGCGCTTTCGGAAACTGCCAGCGCGACGATGGCCAGAAAGGCGGTCGAAATAAAACGCAGCGGGACGCCTTTGGCTTCAGCAAGTTCCGGCTGCAAGCTGGCAAAAATCAACGGCCGCATAATCGCGGCCAGACTCGTCAGCGTGATGATGCTAAGCGCGATGAGGGTTCCGATCATCGCGGCATCAACGGCGAGGACATTGCCGAACAGCAAAGCCGTCGCTTGAGTGGCGAATGCCGTATAATAATGGAGAAACAAGAGTCCGAAGCCGAGCGCCAGCGCCAGCACGACGCCGATGGCGACATCGCGGCCGCTGATCCGGTCGCCCATCAGGCCCATGGCGATCCCGGCTGCGACCGTGACAATGACGAGTCCCCAAACCGGTGCCACGCCGATCAGGACCGCACCGGTCGCTCCCGCGAAGCCAATATGACCGAGCGCGTGCCCGGCAAAGGTCTGACCGCGCAGCACCAGAAAGTAACCCACCAGTCCCGATACGACGGCAGCCACGCCTGCGGCCGCAAACGCATTCCGCATGAAATCGTATTCAAGCATTGTGGTGATGATCATGGTTGTGGTGGTGACCATTGTCATGCAGATGGTCGGCGCGTTCGACATCCCGCCCGCGCGACAGGACGAAGATATGTCCGTCGGCGCGCACCACGTCGATATCGGCGCCATACAGCCGCGATAGAACCGGGGCCGTGACTACCTCCGCTACGGTGCCCAGAGCGGCATGACCATTGCCAAGGTAAAGTACGCGATCGAGCGCACCGATAAGCTGATTGAGCTCGTGCGCAGCGAACAAAACGGTGATGTTGCGATCGCGGGCAAAGCAGCGCACCAAGTCGATGACCGTCTCCTGATAGCGGTAGTCGAGGCTGATCAACGGTTCGTCGAGCAGCAGCAGTCGTGGCTCACCGAGCAGAGCCTGAGCGAGCATGAGGCGCTGTCGCTCGCCACCCGACATGGCCGACAACGGACGCTTGGCGAGTTCGCCCGCGCCCACCGCCGCCAGTGTCTTACTGATCATGACGTGATCCGCACGCCTTAGCGCCGACACGCCCCAATGCTCGCCGCGTACTGAACTGGCGATGAAGTCGAGCCCGCGCACGCGCAAGTCCGGCAAGAGCGTGCGCACCTGCGGAACATAGCCGATGGCCGGATTGCCGCGTTGTGGGGCCCGTCCAAAGACGCGGACATCTCCCTCGGTCGGTGGCAGCAGCCCGAGGATCGCGCGCATCAGCGTAGTCTTGCCGGCGCCGTTGGGACCGAGCACGCCGATAAACTCGCCGGGCTCGATCGCAAAGCTGTTGTCGACAAGAATCTTGCGGTCGCCTATGGCAAGCGTCGTATGATCGAACTCAATGACTTTCATGACGAAGGTTCGGCCAGCGCGGTTTCAGTTGCGACGAGCTCGCTCATTATCCAGTTTTGGTAGGACAGGCCGGGTGGGCAGGTCTCGGTCACTGCGACAATGGGAATATTGGATGCGCGCGCAAGATCGATGAGATGCTGCACGATCCTGTCCGACGCCTGCTTGTTGTAAAACAATACCCGTATCTTGTGCATCTTGAGATCGCTCTCGAATGCAGCGAGATCGCCGACGCTCGGCTCGGTATTATTCATGATCGAGAGCTGGAAGCGCTGATCGAGCAGCGTCAGGTGCAATGCGTTCGCCATGTAGCCAAACACTGGCTCGGTTGCCGCCACGGTGGCGCCGGCATACTTGCCACGAATTGCGGCGATCTTGTCGCTCAGCGGCTGGAGTGAGGCGAGGAAGGCGCGAAGCCCTGTCGTGTAACGGTCGGCATGGGCCGGATCGGCCGCGCTGAGCGCCGCGGCCAGTGCCTTGGCGACTGCCGGCATCGTCGCAGGATCGTACCAAAGGTGCGGATTGTCCCCAGCCTTCTTGTGCATGAGATCCGCGGCGACGATCACAGCGCGTCCGGGCTTCGGCGTTACCTGGAGCAGCCTTTCCATCCACGGATCGTAGTCAGCACCATTGTAGATGACCAATTGCGCCGCTGCGATCTCGCGGACCACCGACGGCGCGGTTTCGAACAGATGCGGGTCCTGATCGGGATTGCTCAGGATGCTGGCGACGGAAACCCGGTCCCTGCCGATCTGCTGCGCCACGTCGCCGTAGAAGTTCTCCGCAGCCACGATCGTAATCTTGCTGCCCGTTGCGCGCGCGTCCGTGAAGGCCGCCAATGCAAACAACAGCGCCGTGACGAGCCCGATGACTATCCTCATTGGCAAGCCTCCGCGGGTTGTCTGCGAAATAGGCATACCCCTCTTTTTCCCTGTAAATCCGCGTCAGAAGGGTGACCAAGATGTTATATTATAACATAACGTGGTCAATGAATAGGACCCAGGGGGGCGGGCCCGGCCGGCGTCGGCGGCCGAAAAAGCGACGCAATTGGCATAAATAAACAGTTCGTTCTCTATCTTTCTCTTCCGCACTCTTCGTCGTCTGGGTATCCGGTCAGTGTGGGGCGACCGCGGACACGGCGGCTACGTTCAATGAATTGGTTCCGATCGAGAATTCGATCAGGCGCACAGTTGGCGCTGTTTGCGCTCGCGGTGCAGATGGTCCTTTCGTTCGGCCACATGCATCGGGACGATCTCGGGCTGTCGCCGCTTGCTGGCACCGATCCGACCCAAATCACCTCCGCGGCGGTGCCCGGGTCGCAGCTTCCTGCTGGCCAACAACATCAGCCAGCCTCGGATGATTACTGTCCGATCTGCGCCAGCATCGCGTTGCTCGCGACCTGGACGCCGGTGCTGCCGCCGGTACTTGTGACGCCCGAGCCGATCCGCCGCGTTTGGGCGCCGCTCGCGTCATTGCAAAGCCGGCCGACGCAATTCTCGCTTTCATTTCAAGCTCGCGCTCCACCGGTCGCTTAAGCCCCATCGCCATTGGGCCGAAAGCCGCTTGCCCTCGGGCATGACGGCCAAAATCGCCACGGCCTGTGCGCGCGCCGCAAGACCGCCGCGGGCGCAGGCGTTGCCGATGAAAGCGACGCGAGCCATGCATGACCTTCGACCACGACACTGGATCAAGTTCCTGTCGTTGCTACTCGCCTGGACGGGCGTGACGACAGTTACGGCACATGCCCATCCTCATGTCTGGGCCACGATCCAAACCGAACTGTTATTTGCGCCGGACGGCGCGGTAACGGCCGTGCGCCATATCTGGACCTTTGACGATATGTACTCGGCCTTCGCTACGACGGGCTTCAAAGCCAAGACCAAAGGCCAATTCACGCGCCAGGAATTGCAGCCGCTAGCCCAGGTCAACGTCGAATCGCTCAAGGATTTCGCCTTTTTCACTTTTGCCAAGATCAACGGCAAGAGGCAGAGGGACGCCTTCAACGATCCGGTCGATTACTGGCTCGATTACGACGCCAAGAGCAAGCAGCTGACGCTGCACTTCACACTGCCATTCAAGAAACCGGTGGCGGCAAAGCAACTTCTGATCGAAGTTTACGATCCAGAATTTTTCGTGGATTTCGGTCCTGCCGAGAACAACCCCGTGCGGCTGATCGGCGCGCCGCCGCAATGCACCGTCACGGCGGAAAAGCCCCCGGACGAAAACTTCACATCGTCGCAGAGTCTCAGCCAAATGTTCACCAATGCCGAGGCGAATATCGGCATGGGCATGAACTTCTCCAACAAAATCTTGCTGAGATGCCCATGACAACCAACGACGATAGACGACATCTACGCCGGGCTTTGCCGGTGGCCGTGATCCTCGCCGCCATGCTCATCGGCGCCCATCCGGCCTGGGCGCAATTCGGTATGCGGCCGGCTGCGAGCGGCGGCATCGGCGGCATAGCGGGCTGGCTGCTCGCCAAGCAGGCCGCCTTCTACACCGCGCTCGCCGCCATGCTCCGCTCGGCGAAGGTCGACGGATCCGCGCTGTGGGGACTGATGGGGATATCGTTCCTTTACGGCATCTTCCATGCCGCCGGACCCGGCCACGGCAAGGCGGTGATTTCGTCCTATCTCTTTGCCAATGACGAGACTTGGCGCCGCGGCATCACGTTGTCGTTCGCATCGGCGGTGATGCAGTCGCTGACCGCGATATCGATCGTCGGTGTCGGCGCCGTGCTCCTCGGCGCCACCGCCAAGCTCATGGGCGATACGGTGAAGATCATCGAAATCGTCAGTTACGGTCTGATCGTGCTCCTCGGCGCGCGGCTTTTATGGGTCAAGGGATATGGCTTTTTGGGCGCGCTCAGTGAATTGAGGAGCGACCCTGCGAGCCGCGCCGCCGACCTCGAAACGCACAGTCATGCGCGTTGCGATCGCGCCGACGATGACACGAGCTGCCATCATCACCGACATAATCATCGCGACGATGGGCACGCACGCGGTTTAGCCTGCGACAAGGTCCGCGAGGCCGACGACATGTTCCGGCACGGCGACCATCACGGCCATCACCATCACGGCGAGGAGTTGGACGTATTGCCATGGGGACATGCCCACGGTCCGGAGCCTGAGGAGCTGGCCGGGCCAGGTGGCTGGCAGCGCGGTCTGTCCGCGGTGGTAGCCGTCGGTTTGCGGCCGTGCTCCGGAGCTATCATCGTGCTCGTATTCGCGCTCGCGCAGGGCCTGTTTTGGGCCGGTATCGCCTCGACCTTCGTGATGGGACTGGGCACCGCGATCACGGTCGGGACCATTGCGACGCTCGCGGTCGGCGCCAAGACGCTGGCGAAGCGCGTCGCGCACAAACCGACCGGCTACGGAGGCGTGCTGGTACGCGCCGTCGAATTTGGCGCCGCCGGACTCGTGTTCGCCTTCGGCATTTTGCTTCTCACCGGCTATATCGCGAGCGAGCGGATGGGGCTGTTTTAGGGATTGAGTCAATGAATGACGGGAATGTTTCGAGTGGGTCATCGACTGCCCTTATCGCGCTCGGCAGCGCGGCGTTCGCTGTCCTTCGTCTATCGTTCGTGCTGTCGGTTATTCTGCTTCTGGCTGGGATCGGGCCGGCGCGGCCACAGCAGGCGCAGATTCCGGCGCAGGACCCAGACACGCTCGATCCGACGCCGCCTGGCTCGCTCAATCCAGAGCCGCTGCCGCCGTTGGAAAATCCGAATTCGCCTAAAACACCCGCAAAGCAATTGTTCGCCCGCAAGCTGACGCCGTTTCCCGGTCCACCGCGCTCGATCGGCGGCTATGCCGATGGCTGCCTCGCCGGCGCTACAGCGCTGCCGATCGACGGCCCGACCTGGCAAGTGATGCGGCTGTCGCGCAATCGCAATTGGGGACATCCGAACCTCATCGCCTTCCTCGAACGGTTTGCCGATAATGCCAACAAAATCGGGTGGAACGGACTTCTGATCGGCGACATGTCGCAGCCACGGGGTGGGCCGATGATTAACGGCCATTCCAGCCACCAAATCGGGCTTGATGTGGATATCTGGTTCACGCCGATGCCGGACCATGTGCAGAGTCGCGAAGAGCGCGAGTTCTCCTATCCGGCAGACGTTGTCGCCAAGAATCAGCGGGACGTCGATCCAGAAGTGTGGACTCATACACGTACGGATTTGATCCGCACCGCAGCACAGGACCCGGCCGTTACGCGCATTTTTGTCAATGCAGCGATCAAGAAGGCTTTGTGCCGCGAGTCTGGCCCGGATCCCACGTGGCTAGCGAAGGTGCGGCCGTGGTACGGCCACGCCGAGCACTTTCACGTCCGCATCGGCTGTCCGGCCGACAGTCCCGCCTGCAAGTCGCAACCGCCAGTGCCGGCCGGCGACGGCTGCGGGCGTGAACTCGATCGCTGGATCAAACATCCGGTGCTGCCCCCTGGGCCGCCGCTGATACCGGAAAAGCCGAAGCCCGGCATCGCGCTGGCGAGGCTGCCACCCGCGTGCAAAGAAATCGTGATGGCGCCGTGAGGCGGCGCAGTATCGCGGCACGGTGCACATCGCGTTTCAGAACGTCGCCGCCAGTCTGCGGGCCATCCAAACCGACGCCGTGGCGTCGCAAAAGGCGGTGGCGTCGGAGGCTGCGGCGGGCCGCAGCCTCGAAATCACCCGCCATCGCCACGACCTCAGTCCCGCTGTCGCGACAAAGCGCGGCCTTGCGCATGGGCGCCGTTCGCGCCAAGACCGGCTGGCGGCGCTCCCGGTCGGGTCCTGCGCGCCCGCCTCATGCGGGTAAGGGGCTGAAAATAAACGCGTTTCTCGACTTCTGCAGAGCGGGTTAATGGCCCGGTAATTTCTTCACGGGCATTTGAACCCTGCGGCTTTGGTCCGCGACCAATCCATGAGCTGATCGTAGGGCGATGCAGGCACCGGCAGATGAATTGCTGATCGGCCGTATCGCCCGCGGCGACCGGCTCGCGATGCAGGTGCTGTTCGCCCGGCATCACGTGCGAATCTACCGTTTCGTCCTTCGCCTGCTGCGTGACGAGATGGCGGCGGAGGATGTGATCAGCGAAGTGTTCCTGGACGTCTGGCGCCAGGCCAGTCGATTTGAAGGCAGAAGTGCCGTTTCGACCTGGCTCATCGCCATCGCCCGCTTCAAGGCGCTCTCCATGCTACGCAAGCGGCGCGAAGAAGGCCTCGACGACGAAACAGCGGAATTGATCGAGGAACCTTCGGATAATCCAGGACTTGCCGTCGAAAAGCGCGACAAAGGAGAGAAGTTGCGACAGTGCCTCGCGGCGCTGTCGCGGGAGCACCGGGAAGTGATCGATCTGGTCTACTACCACGAGAAATCGGTCGAGGAAGTGGCGCGGATCATCGGCATTCCGGAAAACACGGTGAAGACGCGCATGTTCTACGCGCGCAAGAAACTGGGAGAGTTGTGCAGAATGGCGGGAATTGATCGAGGTTGGCCATAATGAGAAACGGAGCGCGAGGATAGCGCAATGAGCATCGAGCCCACAGAGATCGAGACCCTGTTGCCGTGGTATGCCGCGGGCACCTTGCGCCGGCGCGACCGTCAGCGCGTCGAGGAGGCGTTGCGCTACGATCCCGCGCTCGCCCGCCACGCCGAGCTGGTGCGCGAAGAGCTTGCCGAAACGATTTGCGTCAACGAGTCGCTCGGCGTGCCTTCGGCGCGGTGCATGGACCGGCTGATGGCGGCGATCGACGCCGAGACCACGGCCGCGCGCCAGCGCAGCTCGGCGCGCGCCGTCGCCGGCCAGTTCGCTACTTTCATGGCCGCATTCTCGCCGCGCACGCTTGCGGTCGCCGCCTCGTTTGCCGTGGCGGCGATCGCCTTGCAGGCGTTCCTTTTGGTGAACATGGCGACCAAGCCGCAGGTTACGTTCGAGACCGCGGAGCAGAGCCCGGCGGCAACCGGCCACGGCACCTTCGCCATGGTGCGTTTCGCCCGCGAAGCCAGCGCCGCCGAGATCACCCGCTTTCTCGACGAGTACCAGGCCACCCTGGTCGACGGGCCCAAGCCTGGCGGCTTCTACCGGGTGCGGATCGCCATGAAGAGCCTGGCGAAAGAGGAACTCGCCCGCATCGTCTCGCGCATGCGCCAGGACCGGATCGTCGAAGTCGCAAACGCGGGGGACTAGTCCCCGGCGTCGCGCCCGCGCACTGATTCCCCATTGTTCTCATGGGCTTGCCGGAGGCGACTGTTTTGCGCGGCTCTACAGGTAATATAATACCGGAAATAAAATTCACCCGAAGCGTGAAATTCGCGGCCGTTGTTTGAACCTTCACTAGGGTCGCGGCGACCAATGAACGGTGACGGATTTTTAAGTCGCCATCGGCGCGCTTCTCCCCCGACGCTGGCGCCGATCTCTTAGACCCGCCCGGTCGTCCCCCCGGGCGGGTCCTTATTTTTGAGGTTTCGCCGGAACCGGCAACCGGGCGGCGGGAAAAGAGTCGCGGCGGCGGGGTTTCCCTTTACGGCCAGCCGGAACACGTCGACAATGGTCGCGTGGGGGAATGTGGTGCGTAACGAGATCGTCCTCGAAACCGAGGATTTGACCAAGGAATTTGCCGGATTCGTCGCGGTGCGCGCGGTCAATCTGCGCGTTGCGCGCGGCACCATTCACGCCCTGATCGGCCCGAACGGCGCCGGCAAGACCACCTGCTTCAACCTGTTGAGCAAATTCTTAAGCCCGACCCGCGGCCGCATCGCCTTTGACGGCCGCGACATCACCGCGCTCAAGCCGGCCGAGGTGGCCCGGCTCGGCCTGGTGCGCTCGTTTCAGATTTCCGCGGTGTTTCCGCACCTCACCGTGCTCGAAAACGTGCGCATCGCGCTGCAGCGCCGCCGCGGCGGCTCGTTCGATTTCTGGCGCTCCAAGCGCGTGCTGCACGCGCTCGACGACGAGGCCATGGCGCTGATCACCGACGTCGGGCTCGAGCCGTTTGCGGATTCGCTCGCGATCGAACTGCCCTATGGCAGGAAGCGGGTTCTGGAAATCGCCACCACGCTGGCGCTCGAGCCGGAAATGCTGCTGCTCGACGAGCCGATGGCCGGCATGGGCCACGACGATATCGCCCGCATCAGCGCGCTGATCAAATCGCTCGCCGACAAGCGCACCGTGCTCATGGTCGAGCACAATCTCAGCGTCGTCGCCAATCTGTGCGACCGCATCACCGTGCTGACCCGTGGCCACGTGCTGGCGGAGGGCGACTACAAGACGGTGTCGGCGGATCCCGCGGTGCGCGAAGCCTATCTCGGGACCGGCCATGCCTGAGACGCGCCCGCTCCTCGCGGTCAACAATCTCGAAGCCTGGTACGGCGAGTCCCACGTGCTGCACGGCGTGACCTTCGACGTGCAGGCCGGCGAGGTGGTGACGCTGCTCGGCCGCAACGGCGTCGGCAAGACCACGACGTTGAAAGCCATCATGGGCATCGTCGAGACGCGCACCGGCTCGGTGCGCTTCGAGGACCGCGAATTGACGACGCTTGCCTCCAACGTGATCGCCCGCGCCGGCATCGCCTTCTGCCCGGAGGAGCGCGGGATATTTGCCAGCCTCGACGTCAAGGAAAATCTCCTGCTGCCGCCGCAGGTGCGGCCCGGCGGCCTCGATCTCGATCGCATTTTCGCGCTGTTCCCAAATCTGCGCGAACGGCTGAAAAGCCAGGGCACCAAACTGTCGGGTGGCGAGCAGCGGATGCTGGCGATCGGCCGCATCCTGCGCACCGGCGCGCGGCTGCTGCTGCTCGACGAACCGACCGAAGGGCTGGCGCCCGTCATCATCCAACAGATCGGCCACACCATCGGCACGCTCAAAGCGCAAGGATTCACCATCCTTCTGGTCGAGCAGAATTTCCGCTTCGCCTCGACCGTCGCCGACCGCTATTACGTGATGGAGCATGGGCGTATCGTGGACCACTTCGCCAACGCGCAGCTGGAGGACAATATGGACAAGCTGCACGACTATCTCGGCGTTTGAAGGCGACAAAGGGCCTGAAACGGCCGGATCCAGGGAGGATGGCGTTTCGGAGTGGGCGGTTGTAGGCCGCCGCTAAACTAAAGACCAAGGTGCTGCCGCTAAACGGCGATCTTGGAGTTTGCTATAGAAGCCACAGGAAATGTGGGCTCTTAGGCCCACCGTCATGGAGGTTTGTGATGAGACTGATCGCTACATTGGCTTTTGCCGCCGTCGCTTCGCTCGCGACCGCGGCGCAAGCCGAGGACGTCACTGTCAAGCTCGGCGTATTGAGCGACATGTCGAGCCTCTATGCCGACATCGGCGGCCAAGGTTCCGTGATCGCCGCCAAGATGGCGGTGGCCGATTTCAATCCCGCCGCCCACGGCATGAAGGTCGAGATCATTAGCGCCGACCATCAGAACAAGCCGGATGTCGGCGCCAATATCGCGCGGCAGTGGTTCGACGTCGACCACGTCGATGCCATCCTCGACGTCCCCACATCGAGCGTGGCGCTCGCGGTGAGCGATGTCACGCGGGAGAAGAACAAGGTGTTCCTGGTCTCCGGTGCGGCGATCTCCGACCTGACCGGGCCGAAATGCTCGCCCAACACCGTGCATTGGACCTATGACACCTGGATGCTGGCGCACGGCACCGCCGGCGCGCTGGTGAAGACCGGCGGCGACACCTGGTTCTTCCTCACCGCCGACTATGCCTTCGGTCATGCGCTCGAACGCGACGCCACCGCGGTAGTGTTGGCCAATGGCGGCCGGGTGCTCGGCAGCGTGGCGCATCCGCTCAATACCCAGGACTTCTCGTCGTTCCTGCTGCAGGCGCAAGCCTCGAAGGCAAAAATCATCGGGCTCGCCAATGCCGGCGGCGACACCGACAACGCCATCAAGCAAGGCGCCGAGTTCGGCATCACCGCGGGCGGCCAACACTTTGCCGGCCTGCTGGTCTTTATCACCGACGTCCAGGCGCTCGGCTTGAAGACGGCGCAGGGCCTGGTCCTGACCGAAACCTGGTACTGGGACATGACCGACGCCAACCGCGCCTGGACCAAGCGCTGGCAGGCCGAGCGGCCGGGCAAATTCCCGTCCATGGTGCAGGCCGGCGTCTACTCAGCGACGCTGCATTATCTCAAAGCCGTCGCCGCGCTCAAAAGCGCCGCCGACGGCAAGGTCGTGGTCGCCAAGATGAAGGAGATGCCGACCGACGATCCGCTGTTCGGCAAGGGCCATATCCGCGCCGACGGCCGCAAGATTCACCCGGCCTATCTGTTCGAGGTGAAGAAGCCGGAAGAGTCGAAATATCCCGGCGACGACTACAAGCTGCGCGCCACCATCCCGGCCGAGGAAGCGTTCCGGCCGATGAAGGACGACAACTGCCCGATGGTGACGAACTGAACTTTTCCCTCCCCCTTGTGGGGAGGGCAGGGTGGGGGTCGGCAGGTTGCGCGCAGGCGTCGACGCTCATGCGCTGCCTCCCGACCCCCACCCCAACCCCTCCCCACAAGGGGGAGGGGCTGTCAGGAGCGAGTGAGCGCCTTCATGTTCGAAATCTTCGGCGTTCCGTCGCAGGCGCTGTTCGGGCAATTGCTGCTCGGCCTGATCAACGGCTCGTTCTACGCGCTGTTGAGTCTCGGGCTCGCCGTCATTTTCGGCCTGCTCAACATCATCAATTTCACCCACGGCGCGCAATACATGATGGGCGCGTTCACCGCCTATCTCTTGCTGCAATATTTCGGCATCAATTACTGGGCGGCGCTGGTCATCGTGCCGATCGTCATCGGCGTGCTCGGCATTCTCATCGAGCGGCTGTTTCTGCAGCATGTGCGCAAGCTCGATCATCTCTACGGCCTGATCCTCACCTTCGGCCTGGCGCTGATCATCGAGGGCCTGTTCCGCAATTATTACGGCTCGTCCGGCCAGCCCTATCAGGTGCCCGAGGCGTTGCGCGGCGGCCGCAATCTCGGCTTCATGTTCCTGCCGAACTATCGCGCCTGGGTGATTGCCTTCTCGCTGGCGATTTGCCTGGGAACCTGGTTCGCCATCGAGCGCACCCGGCTCGGCTCCTATCTGCGCGCGGCGACGGAAAATCCGAGCTTGGTGCGCGCCTTCGGCATCAACGTGCCGCGCATGGTGACGCTGACCTACGGCTTCGGCGTCGCGCTCGCGGCGCTGGCCGGCGTCATGGCGGCGCCGATCTATAACGTCTCGCCGCAGATGGGCTCGGACCTGATCATCGTCGTGTTCGCGGTGGTGGTGATCGGCGGTATGGGCTCCATCATGGGCGCGATCATCACCGGTTTCGTGCTCGGCATCGTCGAGGGGTTGACCAAGGTGTTCTTTCCGGAAGCCTCGAACACCGTCATCTTCGTCATCATGGTCATCGTGCTGTTGGTGCGGCCGGCCGGAATGTTCGGGCGGACCGCATGATGAAGCGCGTCATCGATCCGCTCGTTCTGCAGCGTCGCCGCGAGACGAATGTGAGTTTCGTCGCCGGCTTTTTGATCATGGCGGCGCTGTTCGCGGTGCTGCCGTTCGTCGCCTATCCGGTGTTTCTCATGCAGGTGCTGTGCTTTGCGCTGTTCGCCTGCGCCTTCAATCTGTTGATCGGCTATGTCGGCCTGGTGTCGTTCGGCCATGCGCTCTATTTCGGCTGGGCGGGCTATATGTCCGCATACGTGGCCAAGGTCGGGACGCTCAGCATTCCATTTTGGTTCGGCAAATTGATTTGGATTGCGATTCCCTTGCCGTCACAGGTACCCGAATTGGCAATACTGGTAGGCACGTTGAGCGCGGCGTTACTTGGATTCATCGCCGGCGGCGTCGCCATCCGCCGCCAAGGCATCTATTTCGCCATGATTACGCTGGCGCTGGCGCAGATGATGTATTTCTTCGCGCTGCGGGCGCCGTTCACCGGCGGCGAGGACGGCATCCAGGCGGTGCCGCGCGGCTATCTGTTCGGCCGCTTCGACCTGTCCGACGAGATGACGATGTACGTCTTCGTCCTGGTCGTCGTGCTGGCCGCGTTCCTTCTGATCTACCGCATCATCAATTCGCCGTTCGGCGAAGTGCTCAAAGCGATCCGCGAGAACGAGCAGCGCGCCATCTCGCTCGGCTACAAGACCGACCGCTACAAGCTCGTCGTCTTCGTATTGTCGGCGACCTTGGCCGGGCTCGCCGGCTCGCTCAAAGCGCTGGTGTTCCAGCTCGCCTCGCTCACCGACGTGCACTGGACCATGTCCGGCGACGTGCTGTTGATGACGCTCTTGGGCGGCCTCGGCACGGTGTTCGGGCCGGTCGTCGGCGCCTTCGCCATTGTCGCGATGCAGAACTATCTGGCCTCGTTCGGCCAATGGGTGCTGGTCATCCAGGGCGTCATCTTCGTCGTCTGCGTGCTGGCGTTTCGCCGCGGCATCGTCGGCGAGCTGGCCGCGCTGCTGCGCGTCAAGCTTTGAGCGCGGGCGCGCATTTCAACACACCAAGGAGGAATCCATGAGTGCGGAAGCGCGATTGAAGGAGCTCGGCATCGTCCTGCCGTCGCTGGGCAAGCCGGTCGCCAATTATCTGCCGTACCGGCTCGCCGGCAATATCCTGTATCTGGCCGGCCAGGGGCCGCGCGACGAGAGCGGCAAGCAGCTCACCGGCAAGCTCGGCAAGGACATCAGCGTCGAGGAGGGCTACCGGCGCGCCCGGCTGGTCGGCTTAGGCCTCCTTGCCGCCATGCGCGACGCGCTCGGCTCGCTCGACCGGGTCGACTACATCGTCAAGCTTTTGGGCATGGTCAACGCGGTGCCCGACTTCAACGACTCGCCGAAGGTCATCAACGGCTGCTCCGACCTGTTCGTCGACGTGTTCGGCGACGCCGGCCGCCACGCCCGCTCCGCAGTCGGCAACGTCATGCTGCCGAACCAGATCTCGGTCGAGATCGAGGGCATCGTCGCCGTCAAGCCGTAAGCGCCGAATCGGCTGTGCACGCAATTATCCACAAAGGCGTTGTCAATAAGCGGCGCCATCAAACAAACAAAGTAATTTGATTGCTCGAATCAAATGCGCCCATGAAGATGCAGAAGCGCCGAATCCAAAGGCGTTTAAAGGTTTTGCGCTTCTGGCTTCTCCATGTCGGAACGGCAACAAGGTCCGTACGACAGTATCGCGCGCAAATGGCTCGCCTTGGCGGAGCGTCGGCAGGCCCATTTCATCGAACTCGTCGATAGCGGCCGCTGGCGGCACTATTTCACCCCGGACGGGCTCAACGCCGAAATGCGGAAAGCCGCGCTGTTGCGCGACCAATGGGCGAGGATCGCCGGCATCCTGGTCGACGAGGAAGTGCCGGCCGAATAGGCCTTCCCGCTAGCCGACTTTTTGCTCTCCGCGCGTCGCTTAAAACACCCTTTCGCGCGGCTTGACTCCCTGTGCCGCGCTGGGGCATCGCTCATGGCCGCGTGTTCAACCCCACCCAACGACGTGTTATCCACAGAACTGGGCCTGCGCGTAAAATGTGCGGTGCGCAGTCCACTCAACCGCGCCAAGCCATTAATTTCACCCCGCAATACGTGATCAGCCAATCAGTGGTGAGCCATGACGAGTGCTTTGTTTTCGCCTATCCGCCTTGCCGGCCTCGAACTCCCGAACCGCATTGTCGTCGCGCCGATGTGCCAGTACAGCGCCGACGACGGCGTCGGCACCGATTGGCACATGACCCATCTCGGCATGCTGGCTAATTCCGGCGCCGGCATGCTGGTGATCGAGGCGACCCATGTCGAGCGGCGCGGCCGCATCACCCATGGCTGCCTCGGGCTCTATTCCGACGCCTGCGAGGCGGCGCTGCAGCGCATCGTCTACCACTGCCGCCACATCGGCTCGGCGAAGATCGCCATCCAGCTGGCGCACGCCGGCCGCAAGGCCTCGGCGCAGCGGCCGTGGGAAGGCGCCAAGGCGCTGACCGCGGCGGAAGACGCCTGGCCGACCATCGGGCCTTCGGCGCTGCCGTTCGGGCCGGGCTGGCATACCCCCGCCGCCATGACTGAGGACGATATGGCAAAGGTCACTGCGGCGTTCACCGACGCCGCCAAGCGTTCGCTGCGCATCGGCTTCGACGCCATCGAACTGCACTTCGCCCACGGCTATCTCCTGCACAGCTTCGCCTCGCCGCTGGCGAACAAGCGCAACGACGACTACGGCGGCTCGTTCGAAGGCCGCATGCGCTTTCCCCTCGAAGTGGTGCGCTCGGTCCGCGCCGCGGTGCCGCGCCAAGTGCCGCTCGGCGCCCGCATCACCGGCACCGAATGGGTGGAGGGTGGGCTTAACGCCGCCGACGCGGTGGCCATGGCCAAGGCGCTCAAGCAGGAAGGCCTCGACTATATCGACATTTCGTCGGGCAACATCACCCCCGACAGCCGCTGGCCGACCGATCCCGGCTTCAACGTGCCGATCGCCGAGCGGGTGCGCCGCGAGACCGGCATTGCCACCCGTGTCGTCGGCATGATCGCCGGCGCCAAGCAGGCCGAAGACATCGTCGCCTCGGGCAAGGCCGACATGGTGGCGATGGCGCGGGCGTTCCTCGACGATCCGCATTGGGGCTGGCATGCGGCGCAGGTGCTTGGCGCCGAGGTGGCGCGTCCGCCGCAATATGCGCGTACGGCGCCAAAGCTATGGCCGGGCACGGCTTTACGCGGGTGAACGCGGCGCGTCGTAGAGCGCGGCGAGCAGCGCCGGCTCGACGCCGAGATAGTAGGAAAGCCGCAGCCGCCACATCAGCAGGATGGTGCGCAGCACGCCGTTGCGCTCCCAGCGCCGGCCCGAAGTGACGGCGGGCGTGGCGATGCAGAACGGCCGGCACAGGCGCTTGAGCCGCCGCGACGTGGCGATGTCCTCCATCAGCGGCAGGTCGGGAAAGCCGCCGACTTTTTCGAACGCTTCGCGGCTGACGAAGATCGCCTGGTCGCCGGTGGCGACGCCGGTGAGCCGCGAGCGAAGATTGATCATGCGGGCGACGACGGCGAGCAACGGATGGCGTCCGGCAATGCGCAGATCGAAGCGGCCCCAGGCGCGGTGGGAGAGCGCCGCAGCGATCAGCCGGTCAGCGTCGTCCGGCAGCGCCGTGTCGGCATGCAGGAAGACGAGCGCATCGCCGGCACCGAGCGCGGCGCCGGCATTCATCGCCGCGCCGCGGCCGCCGCCGCCGCGCCGCACGGTGATGACGCGGGTGGCCAGCGGCTCGGCCAATCGCGCCGTGTCGTCGCGGCTGCCGCCATCGGCGACGATGATCTCGGCGCCGCGGGCGCGCAGCGGCGCGAGCGCCTGCAATGCGGCAACGATGATCGCCGCCTCGTTGAGCACCGGGAGCACGATGGTGAGCCGACCCATGGCGCCCGGCATGCTACAGCATTGTTGGGCATTTGCGGCGTGGCCCGGCTGCTTGAGCATCGCAGATGAATAACCCGATTCTGGTCGAAGTTTTGCGCGGCAGCCTGGTGGAGAGCCGGCACCGCGGCGCCGTCGCGGTGGCCGATGCCGACGGCGGGGCGGTGCTGGCCCTGGGCGACGTGGCGGCGCCGATTTTTCCGCGGTCCGCCATCAAGGCGCTGCAGGCCTTGCCGCTGATCGAGAGCGGCGCCGCCGACCGTTTTGGTTTTGGCGACGAGGAATTGGCGCTGGCCTGCGCCTCCCACAGCGGCGAGCCGGCGCACGTCGCCGTCGTCACCGGCATGCTGGCGAAGGCGGGGCTCGATGCCGGGACGCTGCGCTGCGGCGCCCATTGGCCGATCGCGCAGCCGGCGCTCGTCGAACTGGCGCGCACCGGGGAACCGTCGGCGCTGCACAACAATTGCTCCGGCAAGCATGCCGGCTTCCTCTGTGTCGCCTGCGCCCAAGGCATCGACCACGCCGACTACTGGCGGCCGCAGCATCCGGTGCAGCGCGAGGTGCTGGCGGTGCTGGAGCAAATGACCGGCGCCGCCCTGAGCGACGATCGCCGTGCCATCGACGGCTGCTCGGTGCCGACCTGGGCGATCCCGCTGCAAAATCTGGCGCAAGGATTCGCCAAATTCGCCACCGGCCGCGGTCTTGCGCCGGAACGCGCCCGCGCCGCGGCGCGGCTGCGCGCAGCTTGCGCGCGCAAACCATGGCACGTCGCCGGCACCGGACGTTTCTGCACCGAGATCATGCAGCTGTTCGGCACGCGCGTATTCATAAAAACCGGCGCCGAAGGCGTCTATTGCGGCGCGCTGCCGGAACAGGGGCTCGGCATCGCCGTCAAATGCGACGACGGCGCCGGCCGCGCCGCGCAGGCCATCATGGCGGCGATCATCGCGCGGTATCTACCGCTGAACGACGTCGGGCGCGCGGCGCTGGAGCGCTTTGTTCACCCGACGCTGCGCAACTGGAACGGCTTTGAAATCGGCACGCTGCGGGTGACGGAGGCGATTTAGGGTCGCGTCATTGCGAGGAGCGAAGCGACGAAGCAATCTAGAATTTCGCGCAGAACTGGATTGCTTCGCTTCGCTCGCAATGACGCGTTTCACCGCACCCGATTGCCGACCACCGACAATTGCGCATAGCGCGCGGCGCCGTCTTTGCTGAGGTCGCCGGTCACCGGCTTTTTCCATTCCATGCCGACGATGGCAGAAAGCCGCGCGCCGGAGATCATATTGTCGGCGATCACCGCGGCGCCGGCGCCGGGGGCAACCGACACCGCGATGCCGTAATCGGCGCCGCGCACCACGTTGGCATTGATGGTGACGTCGCGCAGATATTGCCCCCAGCCGGCGGCGATGCCGATATACGGCGCGTTCTCGATGACATTGTCGCTCACCGCGGTGTCGGCTTCGACGCCGATGCCGATGCCGGCGCCGTCGTTCGGATTGGTGCCGGCGGGCCGGTGCGGCAGGAGATTGCGAATGAGATTGCCCTGCACCACGGCGAGCCGGCCGCCGTCGTTGAAGTTGGTCACCGAGACGCCGACCGCGGCGCCGTCGACGATATTGTTGGCGATCATCGCGCCTTCGAAGCCGAATTCGGAATAGAGCGCGACCTCGCCGATGGCGCTGCAGGTGTTGCCGAGGATCTGCAGGTTGGACGCCGTGTTGCCGCGCACCGCGGAGAACGCCGCGTTGCGAATGCGGTTGCCGCGCACCATGACGTTATGGGCGCGGAACACGTTGATGGCGTTGCCGTACTGACCCGAGCCGCCGGATTTGTTGGCGACGTTGTCGATGCGGTTGTCGACCACCAAGGTGCCGTCGTCGCCGGCCGTCGTCCGCCAGACCAATATGCCGCCATTGCCGGCGCCGCGCACGGTGTTGCCGGCGATGCGCAGGCCGCGCGCGTCGGTCGAGAAAATCGCGATGTCGGCGGCGCTGATCGTGGTGCCGGTCACTTCGCCGTCCATCGCTTCCAGCGCGATGCCGTTGCGGCCGGCGCCGACGATCTCGCAATCGGCGATGCGTAGCGCCCGGCCTTGCGCCAGATGGACGAGCCCGCGCCGCTCCGGCAACGGAATGTTGGCGCCGTCGAGGACCAGTCCGGTCAGCGCGATGTTGTCGCTGCCGGTGGCCGACAGCATCGACGGGCCGCCGGCCATGACGATGCGCGTCATGCCGGCGACACCGGCGATGGCCGCATGGGTCGGCAAATTCAGCGCGCCGGCGCGATAAAAACCGGCCGGCAGATGCAGCACCGTGCCGGAGGCGGCCGCCTGGTCGATGGCGCGCTGCAATGCCTTTGATTGATCGTCCGGCGCGTCCGGCCGCAGCCCGAGCGCGCCGGCATCGATCATCGATCGCGCCGCGACATCGCGCGCCAGAGCTGGCGTTGCGGCGCCCGCCGTAGCGGCGCCGGCGAGGCCGAAAAACAGGCGGCGGCGATCGAGGCTCATCGGATATCCCGTTATCGAGACGCAACGCCTATCACGTGGTGTGCCACTAAACCGTTTCAGCGCGGCACAGGCGACGTTCTCGCGTTAACGGTTAACGGCGGCTTGCGGCCACGAGCGCGATGAGCAGCGCTTCAGCGGTTTTCTCAAGTTGGCCGAGCGTTGGCAGCGGTCTTCCGCGTCGCCGCGGCCGCGATTTGGCGCCGACCGGCGGGACGTGAACGAATTGCACCAGCGGCCGTCTGCCGCGCACCTGTTCCAGGGCCCGCCAGTAAGCGTAGTTGCACAGATAGCCTCCGGCATCGCGCGACAGCCGCGCCGGGAACGCGCAGCCTCGCGTCGCGCCGGCAAGGCTGGCGAAGGGCGCGTTGCCTTTGAGCGCCGTGGGGCCGCGCCGCACGATGGTCCCGCGCTGCGGGCGGTGCCCGCTGGCATCGGGAAACAGCAGCGCGACGGCGTTGCGCGCTCGCGTCTCGATGCAAAGATGACGCCTGCTCCCGGCCACGCCGAACATCAGCACGACGTCGGGCTTTTGTTTTTGCGCGAAGAGTTTCGGCAGGTCGCGGTCGACGGACGCATAAGTGGTCGCGAACACGTGCGTTGCGCGTTCGATGCCCGCCAAGGCCGGCCGCCGCCTGCGGCCGAGCGCGTTGGCCAGCACCGCACTCGGATTGAACGGCGCGCCGGGGAACGGCCCGAAGCCGGTGATGAGCACGCGCACGGCGTCAGCGCCCGAGCATTTCTGCGATCTTCTCGACCGCCGACGCCGGCGCCAGCCGCCCGGCCGCGACCTCGGCTTCGAGTTTCGGCAGCGCCGCCTTGAGCGCGCGGTCGGAACGCAGCGGCGCGAACAGCCGCTCCTCCAGCATCGCCCACATCCATTTCACCTGCTGTTCGCCGCGCCGCGCCACGAGTTCGCCCGATGCCGTCAACTTTTGCCGGTGATCGAGGATATGCGCCCACAGCGCCGCGATGCCGTCGCCCTTGAGCGCCGAATAGGTGACCACCGGCGGCGACCAGTTCGCCGAGGCGGGTTTTAGGATATGCAGCGCCGCACCGTATTCGGCCGCCGTCAGCTTGGCGCGCGGCAGGTTATCGCCGTCGGCCTTGTTGATGGCGATCATGTCGGCAAGCTCGATGACGCCTTTCTTGAGGCCCTGCAGCTCGTCGCCGCCGCCGGGCAGCACCAGAACCAGGAAAAAATCGGTCATGTCGGCGACCGCGATTTCCGACTGGCCGACGCCGACGGTTTCGACCAGGATCACGTCATAGCCGGCGGCCTCGCACAGCAGCATGGTCTCGCGGGTCTTGGCGGCGACGCCGCCGAGCGTGCCGGAGGTGGGCGAGGGGCGGATGAAGGCGTCGGCATCGGTCGCCAGCCGCGCCATGCGCGTCTTGTCGGCGAGGATCGAGCCGCCGCTGCGCCGCGACGACGGATCGACCGCCAGCACCGCCACCTTGTGGCCCTGCCGCGTCAGCATGGAGCCGAGCGCGTCGATGGTGGTCGACTTGCCGACGCCGGGCGAGCCGGTGATGCCAACGCGCACCGCCTTGCCGGTGGCGCCGAGCAGCGCCTGGGTGAGCGCCGCGGCGGCGCCGCGGTGATCGGCGCGCTTGCTCTCGATCAGCGTAATGGCGCGCGACAGCACGGTGCGGTCGCCGGCGCGGATGCCTTGCGCCAGGCGCTCGACGTCAGGAACTGGGGAGGGCGAAGCCATGATCGGAGTACATATCTTATAACGCTCGATGTTTCTGTGCCGTAATTTAGCGGTTCGCAACCACGTCGACGGGAAGAAAGTTGCAAGGCGCGGGAACAATGTTTTTCCGAATTGACAATCCAGGTCGGCCAGAGCAACGCCAACATTCGTCTTGGAAAGACCGCGTTGTGGTCGAACTCAGGCCGCATCACGCCGCTGACATCGCGTTCACGGGAGCGGCGACGAATGCCGCGCTTCCACTGATGGCACGGGAGATCACGATGACCTGGGATCAGATCGAAGGCAATTGGCTGCACTTCAAAGGCAAGCTGCGGCAGAACTGGGCCAAGCTCACCGACGAAGATATCACCCGTATCAACGGTCGCCGTGACGAACTGGCCGCCCGGCTGCAGGAGCGCTACGGCTTCGCCCGCTCCGAGGCCGAGCGCGACATCAGCGCCTGGATCCGCTCGCAGCGCCACGCGGCGTTGACGGAACCCACCTAGGGTAAAATCGCAAACGCCCGGGCTGGAAAGCCCAGGCCCTTTTCCACTTTCGGCCAGGTCACCACGATGACCGCGCCGGTCGGCGGCACTTTGTCGAGGTTGGCCATGACCTCGATCTGGTAATGGCCGTGCTGCAGGATATAAGTTTCCGAATCCATCTTGTCGGTGACGTCGGTATCCATGGATTCATGGCCGGTCGCGGTCACGCCGCGCTGCTCGTAGAGATATTTGATGGTCTCGAAGGCCCAGGCCGGGAACGGCTGGCGCTTGAAGCGCTCGGGGTTTGCGTCCCAGTCTTTGTACATGTCGGTGCGCAGCGCCGCGAAGGCGCCCTTGGGCACGCGGCCGTGCGCGCGCTCCCACGCTTTGAGGTCGGCGACCGAGAAGGCGTGGTTCGGGTCCTTGCCGAGATAGGGCGTATCGTCGAGCACCACGAGCGGCAGGATCATTTGTTTGAGCGGAATCTGATCCATGGTGATCCCGTCTGCGGAAAAATGCGCCGGCGGATCGACATGGGTGCCGTATTGCCCGACCATCTCGTAATAGGTGGCGTGGAAGCCGTCCTTGGCGATGATGTAGGGCTCATGCGTCTTCGGATCGGCGGCAGGCGAGAATTTGGCCTGGCCAAAACCCGACCAGACCGGCGTTTGCGGGCCAAAACTGTGGGTGAGATCGACGAAGGTTTTTGCGGCGATGACGCGATAGGCGCGCGCCAGGTCCGCTTGGTCCCGTGCTTGCGCCGGCGCGACGATAGTCAAGGCAGCGCAGATCGCGCCGACCGGTAGCAAAGCGATACGAACCATCATTGAACCACTCCCCTCTATGGCAATCGGCTTCTCGAGCCGCCGTCATTGCGAGGAGCGAAGCGACGAAGCAATCCAGGCGGAGCCTCAGCACTGGATTGCTTCGCTTCGCTCGCAATGACGGTTTAGACATCCGGCAGCGGAATGAACTCGCTGGTGTCGCCCGGCACGATATCGAAGCGGCCGGCCTTCCAGTCGGCCTTGGCGGCTTCGATCCGTTCCTTGCGCGAAGAGACGAAATTCCACCAGATGTGGCGCGGCCCGTCCATGGCGGCGCCGCCGACCACGACGACGTGGGCGTCGCTCGCCGCCCGAATCGCCACCGCATCGCCCGGCTTGAGCACCAACAGCCGCTCCGGCCCATGGCGGTCGCCGCCGATCTCGATCTCGCCGCCGAGCACATAGACCGCGCGCTCTTCGTGGGCGGCGTCGAGCGGCAGCGTCGTGTCGGCCTTCAGATGCGCCTCGGCGAACAGCGTGTCCCACGAGGTCACGACCGGCGAGCGCAGGCCGTGGAGTGTGCCGGCGACCACGCGGAGCGTCATACCGTTCTCGCTGAGCGACGGGATGTCGGCCGCCGCGGTGTGGGCGAAGGCCGGTGCCGTTTCCTCGTCCTGCATCGGCAGCGCCACCCATAGCTGCAAGCCGTGCAGCGGCTCGCCGCCGTCGCGGTGGTCGGCGGCAGTGCGCTCGGAATGCACGATACCGCGGCCGGCGGTCATCCAGTTCACCGCGCCGGGCCGGATCGGCATCGCGGTGCCGAGTGAGTCGCGATGCACGATTTCGCCGTCGAACAGGTAGGTGACGGTGGCGAGCCCGATATGCGGGTGCGGCCGCACGTCGACGCCATCGCCGGCCTTGAACACCGCCGGCCCGAAATGGTCGAAGAAGATGAACGGCCCGACCATGCGCGATTGCCCCGACGGCAGCGCGCGGTGCACCTGGAAGCCGCCGAGGTCGACCGTGCGCGGCACGATCAGCTGTTCGATGGCGTCACTCGATCGGGCATCGCCGAGGCTCGGGTCTTTGCCGGGGAAAAAGCTCATGGGTTCCTCCGTCGATCGGTCTCAACTGGCATTTTCGCTCTCGCCAAAGGCGAGGATGTAGCCTTCCGGATCCATCACATAGAAATCACGCGTTCCCCACGCAGTGCTGGCGAGCGGCTTTGTTATTGTCGCGCCGTTGGCTTTGCACGTCTCATATAATGCATCCACGCCGACAACACCGGCATGAATGTCCAGATGTTCGTGCTCAAGCCGATGGGTGCGATCCGCGACGGTTTTGGGGGCGCATTTGAGGTGGACCTCAAAGCCGTCGCGTCCGCCGATGGCATAAAATCCGCCCCACGGCGGGCCGAATGAGAAGCCGAGAACGTCGCTATAAAACTTGATCGCCCGGTCGAGGTCGTCCACCAGCAACTGCGGAGCGAAAGACGTGATGCGGGAAGCGGTCGGTGCCATGACGCAAGTCTCCCGTAGACATGTCTCCCGTAGAATAGAGCGCACGACGGCAGGGAGCCTAAAAGCTCCCCGCCGCGCCTGCCAGTCACGTTTGCTTTAGCGCGAAAGCGGCGCCGGCTCAGCGCCGCGGCTTTGCCTTGGCCACCAGGTCGGCGATGAAGCGCGGCTGGGCGAAGGCGGCGACGTGGTGCTCGGGCGTCCAGTATTTGGTCGCGAAGCTGCCGGCCTTGCGGTAGCGCGCGGCGATGGTCTTGGCCGGGGTGGCGCGCAGCGCCTTGTTGTCAGTGGCAAAGCCGATCGCCATGTGGCCGCCGACATAGACCGGGATGGCGGCGACATAGCAGGTGGCGTCGGCGAACAGTTTGCGGAATTTCGTCATGGTCGAGGTCAGCTCGTTCTTCTGGAAGAACGGCACGCCGTTTTGCGTGACCAGCACGCCGCCCTTTTTCATGCAGCGCCGGCAGCCCTGGTAAAACTTCTCGCCGAACAGGATTTTGCCCGGCCCCTGCGGGTCGGTTGAGTCGACGATAATGACGTCGAAGCGCCGGTCGGTCTTGGCGACATATTTGGCGCCGTCGTCGATGACGCTTTCGAAGCGCGTGTCGGCGAATACCGGCCCGGTGAATTCGGGAAAATGCTCCTTGGCGAACTCGACTACCTTTTCGTCGATCTCGACCTGGGTGAGGCGCTTCACCGTCTTGTGCTTGAGCACTTCCTCGGCGATGCCGCAGTCGCCGCCGCCGATGATCAGCACCTCTTGGGCGTTGCCGTGGGCGAACAGCGGCACGTGCGACATCATCTCCTGGTAGATGAACTCGTCGCGCTTGGAGATCTGGGTGGCGCCGTCGAGCATCAGCGTTTTGCCGAAATATTGCTGCTCGAACAGGATGAGGTGCTGGTGCTCGGTCTGCAGCTCGTAGAGCACCTTGTCGACCGCAAACGTCATGCGGAAGCCGAGCTCGTCGAACAGCGTCTCCGGTATCCAGCGTTTCTCGGCCATGACACCTCCCAAGCCTCTAAAGTGAGATAGGGCCCATATGGAAACGGCCGGGACCCGGCCCGGCCATTGATCGTCGCAGATTCGCTGCCGCGCTTTAAGCGGCGCTTTAAGTGACTTGGCCGCGCAGCAGCTCGTTGACGCCGACGCGCTTGGCCGAGAACGCCTCGCGCAGCACCGGGATGCAGGCGTCGGGATCGGCCGAGCCGCACATGAACACGTCGAGCGCGGCATAGCCGACTTCCGGCCAGGTGTGGATGGAGATGTGGCTCTCCGCCAGCACCGCCACGCCGGAGACGCCGCTCGGCTGGAAGTGGTGCAGGTGGATGTGCAACAGCGTCGCCTTGGCGGCGTCGACGCAGCGCCGCAGCGTCGCCTCGATGTGGTCGATGTCGTCGAGCCGCTTGGCGCCGTGCAGGTCGACGATCAGATGGGCGCCGGCGCAGCGCACGCCGTTGCGGACCGCGAAGTGATCGTGGCGCTCGTCCGCCGGCGGCGGCGCGACTTTGAGTTTGGCTTTTCTTGCTTCCGTTCGGGCGGTGCCTGGAGCCCCCAAGCCCTTCACCGATCGCAAGAGGGCATTCTGTGCCATGCTTCCTCTCCAACCAGAGACCAGAACCCGAGATGCCGGCAAGCCGGCGCCGCGGAATGCGAATGCCGCCCGATCAGTCCACGCGAACCAACCAACAGCGGCAAATTCCCCACATAAATGCAATCAGCGGGGAGTCAAGAAGATTCTGCAAGAAAACCTTTAATGCTTCGTCACGTTCCACGGTCCGCGGCGTGTCGAGGCGCGCTGTCGACGCCGCGGTGCGCGCGGCAGAGACGCTCGCGCCGACTTGCCGCCGCCGCGACGCTCGCTAAGCTCGCTGTCGGCGACGCCAGAACCAAAAAAGGACGATGAGGGATGAACACGAGCTTCGCACCACCGCATTCGAGCACGCAGAAGTCGCTGCGGCACAGGGCTTTTCGCGGTTGCGCCTGTTGTCAGCCGATGGCTCTTCCGGCAAATCCGGCGCGGCGGAATTTTGTCGCCGGCGGCCTCGCCGCGCTCGGTCTCGGCGCCTCGGCGGTGCCGGCGCCTGCTCAAGGGCTGCCGGCGAAGACGCGCATCGACGTCCATCACCACTACGTTCCGCCGACGCAGGGCGAGGCGATGGGCAAGCACGGCGGTCAGCCGCCCAAATGGACGCTGCAGTCGTCTCTCGCCGACATGGAGAAGGCCGGCGTGACCACCGCCGTACTCTCGCTGGCGCCGCCCGGCGTCTGGTTCGGCGATGTCGAGGAGGGACGCGCGCTGGCGCGCGCCTGCAACGAGTATGGGGCGCAGCTGCGCAAGGACAATCCCGGGCGCTTCGGACTGTTCGCCGCCATTCCGCTGCCCGATACCGAAGGCTCATTGCGCGAGATCGAATATGCCCTCGACGTGCTCAAGGCCGACGGCATCGGGCTATACACCAGCTACGGCGAAAAATATCTCGGCGACCCGGCCTTCGTGCCGGTGTTCGAGGAGCTCAACCGGCGTCGGGCCGTCATCTACACGCACCCGGTAAACCCGGCCTGCTGCACCCACCTGGCCGACGGCGTGGGGCCAAGCTCGATCGAGTTCGCCACCGACACCACGCGCACCATCGCCAGCCTGATCTTCGGCAAGGGCGGCACGGCGTTCCGCTGCCCGGACATCCGGTTCATCTGGTCGCACTCTGGCGGCACGCTGCCGTTCCTGATCGGCCGCTTCATCCGCGAGCAGGTGGTCAGGAAGGACCCCCGTATGCCGGACGGCCCGGAGCCTATCGTGCGGCGATATTTCTACGAGATCGCCCAGGGCAACGAGCCGGGCCAGTTCGCGGCACTGTTGAAGCTCGTGCCGGTTTCGCAGCTGCTGTTCGGCTCGGACTATCCCTATCGCGAAGCCATCGAGGCGGCGAACGGGCTTCACGCCTATCCGTTCACCGATGTCGAGCGCGCCTCGATCAACCGCGACACCGCGCTGCATCTGATGCCGGGGCTCGCTGGTTGAGGGGGTGCACCGCACCACAAGCGGGTCACATTTTTGCCCGCCGCTCCTCATAAGCAGTGGCGACACGGGGCGGCCGAAGCAGGTATAGACGGTCGCGTTCACCCGCCGGGCGATGGCGGAAGAAGGAAGGGAGAACGGACATGGTGCGCAGTTTGGGAGCTGGGATGCTGTTGGCGTTGGCGGCTTTGCTGCCGGCGCAGCAGGCGGCCGCGCAGAATCCGCTCGGCGGCGCGATCATCGGCGGCACGATCGGTGGCATTATCGGCGGCGCGGCCGGCCGCGGCCCGGGCGGCGCCTTTGCCGGCGCCGCGATCGGGGCTGCGACCGGCGCCATCATCGCCAGCGAAGCGCAGCGGCGTTCCGGCGGTTATTACTGGTGGCACGGCGGCTGCTACTACCAGTATCCGAACGGCGCCTGGGTGCAGATCGCGCCGAATTATTGCGCCTACTGAGGCAGCCGTCGCTCGCTTTCGCGGGCTAGCCGTTGATGGCGACGGCCTGCGGAATCACCGGCGCGGCGGGCTTTTTGTTGCGCGTGCGGAAGAAGCCGAGCACGCGCTGGGCGGTGTCCGGCTGCAGGCGGTTGAAGCTCATCAGCGCCCGCTCCAGGTCCTCGGTCGACATGCCGCGGTCGGCGGCGCGCAACAGCAGGATCGCCTTGGTCGTCGTCGACGACAGGCCTGCGACCTTGGCCAGGATCAGCACGATCTCGGCGCCCGGGTCGAGCAGCGCCCGTTCGACCACGTCGATCGGCGTGTCGCACAACAGCGACAGCGCGATCGCGGTCTCCTCGAACTTGCGGTCGCGGGCATACTGGTAGATTTCCGACTCACCGATGCGGCGGATGCGGTTCTGCCGCTCCACCGCCGCCTCGGCCGCGGCAAAGGCCGGCGAAGCGTTGCGGATATCCTGACGAATGCCGCCGACCACTTCGGCCATGACGCCGTCGATGGCGCGGCTGGCTTGCGGATTCTCGGCAGCGAGGCGGGCGCGCACCGCGCTCGAGGCCCTTTCCAACAGCATCAGGAAATGCGGCCGCGGGATGTCGCCGCGCATGCCGACTTCGCTCGCCAGCGCGTCGTCGCCGCTTGAGCGGCTGACCAGGGCGCGGAAGCCGGCATCGGAGAAGCGGGCGCCGCGGTTCTTCACCACCGCATGCACCACGTCGCGGTCGCCGCGCTCGACCAGGATGTCGGTCACCGCTTCGCTGAGCGCGTTGCGTTGCGTGATGGCGTAGAGGTGCTGCTGGCTCTTGCTGTTGGCGGCGGCGACAAGGGTGTGCTCGCTGAGCCGTTCCGAGCGGGTCAGCACCGGGCGCGCGACTTCGATGTCGTCGTCGCTGGCGAGCAGCTGGATGATGTTCGACGGCGCGTTGGCGATCGGCGCCAGCCGCTGGGCGAGTTTGGCCCGCGCCTTGGCCTCGATCTTGACCATCAACCGCGCCATGACGTCGTCGAACAGGCCGACCTGGTCCGCGGAGAAGCGCGGCGCGCCGTCGATGAACAGATCGGTTACGGCGGTCAGGATCTCGATCCGGCGCGAACTCGAGCCGGAAGTCAGCGTGGTTTCGAGCTCGTCAAGCAGGGACAAGGTACCGTTCATGCGCCACGCCGCCACGCCATTGAATTTCCGGTGAGAATGCCGCGGGAGCGGTGAACAAACCGTTGGCGCCGCGGCTGAGCCGGCGCCGGGCATGGTTAACAAAGGATAAATCGCGCCTTCGCCTCATTGCCGTACCGCAAGCGTGGCGGCGGGCCGCAACCGATACGTCATCGCCGGCCGAAGGCGCCCATGCGGTTGTGCACTTCGGCGGGAACGCGATAGTCGCGGATGACCGGCCGCGGGTCGCGCAAGCCGATCGCCTCGCGCTGGACCATGAAGCACCACAGTGCCTCACTCGCGTCGCGTACCAGGCGGGCACGCACCGCGTCCTTGTCACCGTGGCCGCGGTCGTATTCGGCCAAAGCGGCGAGCGCCGCTTCGAGCGCGCGTCCGATGCGGCCGAGCGCGGAGACTTGCTCCTGCGCGATCTCGTAGTCGAGCGCGGCGATGCGCGAGGTCGGCGAACTTGAACTCGCTTGCGGCGGGCGTAAAGTCATGCCGATAAGATAATAAGCATTTTGGGAGCCGTCATCGCTGTGGAGGAAGTCATGCGGAGACTTGTTGTCGCGCGAAGCCTTGTTGCCCTACGAAGACTTGCCGTTGCCGTGCTGTCGATCCTGGCGCTGGCGGCCGCGATCCGCGCCGCCGCGGCCGAGGACACGCTCAAGGTCGCGGTGCCGCAGAAGGGCGCCTGGGACGCCGGCATTGCCGAGCTCGGCCAGCGCGGCGGCATCTTCAAGAAACACGGGCTCAATCTCGACATCCTCTATACGACGGCCGGGCCGGAATCGATCCAGGCCATGATCGCCGGCTCGATCGACGTCGCGGTCGCCTCGGGCGTCTCGGCGGCGGTCGGCACCTTCGCCAAGGGCGCGCCGATTCGCATCATCTCCAGCGAAATGACCGGGGCGCCGGATCTCTATTGGTACGTACCGGCCGATTCGCCGATCAAGACCATCCAGGATTTCAACGACAAGACGGTGGCCTATTCGGCGGTCGGTTCGTCGAGCCACGGCTCGCTGCTCGCTCTGATCGCGCAATATCATCTGACCGCGAAGCCGACCGCGACCGGCACGATCGCCTCGACCATCACTCAGACCATGACCAGGCAGGTCGACGTCGGCTTCGGCGCCGCGCCGTTCGGTCTCGACCTGGTCGAGGCCGGCAAGGCCCGCATCATCGCCACCGGCAATGACGTCGCGGCGCTGCGCACCCGCGCGGTGCGCGTCAATCTCACCGGCGCGACGACTTTGCAGAACCGCAAAGACGCCATCGGGCGCTTCATGCAGGCCTATAAGGAGACTGTGGATTGGATGTATTCCAGCCCCGACGCGCTCAAGGTCTACGGCGAATATTCCGGCCTGCCCGAAAATATCGTGCAGCGGGTGCTCAAGCTGATCCCCAAAGAATCGCTGCAGACCGATCAGGTCATGGGCATCAACGATATCATGGCCGACGCCGTGACGCAGAAATTCCTTTCAGCCCCGCTGACGCCGGACCAGCTCAAGGAGCTGATTCAGGTTCAGAAGTAAGCGGCCAGTCCGCTCCCTTGTGGGGAGATGCCGGGATCGCAAGAGCGTCTAGATGAAGGAGCAACGCCATGAAACGCTTCGATCGGATCGCGCTGCGTAGATGCACCGCCGTGATCCTTGTTGCCGTCCTGGCCTGGCCGTCCGCGGGATGGTCAAGAACCACCGGGCGCGCGTGTAACGTCCATCACGTCGTCAAAGTGCTGTTACGGAATTGGGCCGACACGTTGGAACGATCGTGGAAAGATGACAATCCGAACCTGATCGTCGACAAATACCAGGCCGGCGCGGTGCTGCTGCCGACGTGTGCGAACGGGCCGATGATCGGCCGTGCTCAGATCAAGGGATATTTTGAAAATTTCCTCAAGAGCAAGCCGGTCGTCGCCGAGCTCGGCGAGCCGGCCGTCGGCGGCAACTGCAACGCCCCCTTTGGCTCCGGGCTCTACACCTTCAAACTTGACGGCGGCGCGGGGACGCAGCTGCGGGCCCGTTACACCTATATCTTTCACCAGACGGGTCCAGCGTCGTGGCTGATCACGCAACACCACTCGTCGTTGGAACCGGTACCGGCGTCCTCGTGCGCCCCCCATTAGGAATGATGGGCGCAAGAGCTGCAGTGAATAAAACCCCTCCCCACAAGGGGGGAGGGCTTATTAGCGCTGCCACGTCACCACGCTGACGCCCGCCGCCGCGTCCAGGTCGCGCCGCGGGCCGGGTTTGAGGCCGTGGCGCATCAGCACGTCCTCGGGCGTCGCCGTCGGCCCGACCTCGTTGAACACCGGCTGGCCGCCGGGGATTTTGGCGTTCGCTGCGCGGGACAGGTGGAAGCTGTCGTAGCGCGGCAGGAACATGCTGAACACCTCGGTGCCGCCGATGATGGCGATGGCACCGTCGCCGACGCCGAGTTGCTCCATCGCTTGTTCCAGGGTCACACCGCTCGGATTCCAGAGCAGCGAATTAGGATGCGCCGGATCGGGCGCGGTCGCCGCGACCCGCCGGGTCAGAATGATGCGCTTGCGCCGCGCCGCGCGCGGGCCGCCTTCGTGCGAGCGCCGGCCATGCACGACGACGGCGGCGCGGTCGAGGCCGGCCTGAAAAAATCTCTGGTCGGCGTCGTTGCGGATCGACGCCGCCATTTCGCCGTTGGCGTCGGCGATCATGCCGTCGGCGGAGACGATGACGTAGCCCTCGATGCGGTGCACAGTGCCGGCGATCCTAGAGCATGATCCGGGCAAGTGGAAACCGGTCTGCCGAAAGGTCGTGCGCTCTCAGAAGACCGCGAGATAACGCAGCAGCGACAGGATGCCGATGATGATGACGACCACGCGCACGATCTGCTTGGCGCGGCCGTCGATCGGCAGCATGTTGACCAGATAGAGCACCAGAATGACGACGACGAACGTGATCAGGATGCTGATAAGGACCGACATGCAATGCCTCGCGATGAAATGAGCCCGCCCGAACGGTGCGCCAGACAACGCCTATTTCGCGCTTTTGTTCCGGGCCGGATCGCACTATGAAGCTTGCCAAAGCCGTTTGCTTGCGGAGGTCGACATGAAAAGCACCGCTGCCGCCAAGCCGGCCGAGCCGACCGAGCCGGCGCGCCTGGCGATGCTGCAATTCCTCGCCTGGATCGCGGACCGGCCGCGAACCTATCCGGAGGCCAGGGACGGGTGGCACAGCTGCCCGCATCTGTCGGTGTGGGAGGACGCCATCATCGATGGTTTTGTGCGCATCGAGAACGGCGGCGCGCGCGCCGTCACGCTCACGCCGCGCGGCCAAGCCATGCTCGAAGAAGCCCGGGCTCACGCCGATTAGGGGGAAGGGTTGTCGCTGACGGCGGCGCCGCCTATTCGCGGCCGAGCTCCTTGGCCACCGCGTCGACCACGCGCGCTTCCATCGGCTCGACCGCGGTGGGAAACACGGCGGCGATGTGGCCGTCGCGGCCGACCAGATATTTGTGGAAATTCCACTTCGGCGTTTCCAGCGGCCGCTCGTTCGCCGCCCATTTGTAGAACGGATGCGCGTTCGCGCCGACGACCTCGGCCTTGGCGGCGAGCGGGAAGGTGACGCCGTATTCCTCGTTCGCGGTCTCGGTGATTTCCGCCACGCCGCCCGGCTCCTGGCCGCCGAAATCGTTCGACGGCACGCCGATCATCATCAGCCCGCGCGCGTGGAAGCGCTTATAGAGCTGCTCCAGCCCGGCATATTGCGGCGTGTAACCGCACAGCGAGGCGGTGTTGACGACCATGATCGGCTTGCCGGCGAAATCCGACAACCGGATCGGCTCGCCCTGCAGGCCGGCGAAGGAAAACGCGTAGGCGGTGACGGGGCTCATGGCGGCATCGGTCGTTGACGCGGCGTGCGCCAGCCTGGGCGTTGCCAAGCTGCCGGCAAGCAGCGCGAGAAGGCGTCTACGATCGGTGATCATGGTCAATCTCCCGACGACATTCTAGCGCGTTTTCCGCCTGGAACGGCACGGCGCATTTGCTAGGTTCATCAAATATCCGGGAGCAACGCCATGAACGGACCACCGAGCGACGTGCAAACCAAGGCGCTGGAATTCGTCAACAGCGCCTCGAGCTATGTTCTGCTGGCGACCATTGCGCTGCTGGCCTGGGTGGCGTCGGGAGTGGAATTTGCCAACGACAGCTTGCGGCTGGCGTCGATGGCATGCCTGACATTGTCCGTGATCTTCGGCGTCGCCACGCTGTCGCTCATTCCGCTGGTGCAGGAAGCGCGCCGGCCCGGGCAATCGAACTTCGAGGTCGAAGCGCGCTTCATGCTGTTCGGCCGCCGCGGCGCGCGGCTGAAATCGGCGCTGCTGCCGCAATATCTTCTGCTGCTCGCCGGGCTTGTTCTTTATGTCGTCGGCATGGTCGGTTGAGAAGTATCCCAAAAGACATCGCAACACCACGATCATTCGATCACTTCGTCGGCGGTCATTTGCATGATCAGCGGGACTGCGAGACCAAGTTCCTTGGCGGTTTTGAGGTTGATGTTCAGGTCGAATTTCGTCGGTTGCAGGACCGGCAGATCGAACGGCTTGGCCCCTCTTAGTATTTTGCCGATATACATCCCCGCCTGACGATCCATTTCGTCGACATTGGTTCCATAGCTCATCAAGGCGCCGAATTTCGGCGCCTCGTGATTGGCAAACATCGTTGGCACTGCATTTTGCTTGGCGAGCGCGATGATCTTCTTGAACTGGGCGTTGAACAAAGCATCGATGTGCACCATCAATGCATCGGCGTGCATTTGAGCGATTTTTGCGAACGCTTCGTCTATGTCGGGTTCACTGCTGGCGTTGAGGATTTCGATGCGAATGCCCACCTTGAGGCCGGCGTCCTTGATGTCCTTCCCGTCATCCTCGGCATTCGGATTGTTCGGATTGACGAGCAAGCCGATGGTGGCCGCCTTCGGCACGAGCTGGCGCAGCAGTTCGATCCGCTTCGGTCCGAGGCCGCTGTTGTAGAAGGTCACGCCCGTAATGTTGCCGCCCGGCCGGTTGAGGCTGGCCACCAGTCCATATTTGACCGGATCGCTGCCGTTTGCGAAGACGATCGGAATTGTGCTGGTTGCAGACTTCGCGGCAATCGCCGACACGACGCTGCCGGTCGTAAAAATCAGCGCCACCTGACGGCCGACGAGGTCGGCGGCGAGCGCCGGCAGGCGATCGTAATGATAGTCGGCCCAACGGTATTCGACGGTCAGATTTTTGCCCTCGGCATAACCGGCCTCTCCCAGGCCCTTGAGGACCGGGCCCACGGCCCGGGCGTATCCCGCCGCGGATGCGCTGACCAGAAAGCCGACCGTCGGCGGAGACGCAGGCTGCGCCCGAACCGTTAGCGGCAACGCTGCCGTAGCGCCACCAAGGATAAATTCGCGCCGCCTCATGGTCCGCCCCCGGCTCCGGACAAGACATCCATGCTGTCAGACTAGCACATCCAAACGTCATCGGGTCAGCGCTTGATAGCGCGCCGCGCGGTCGTGGAGCGGCACACCTCCTTGGAAACGGACAAGCCCGCTCTAGCTCAGCGCCTTTCCGGGCTGCGGCGGGATATCGAACACGTTGAGCACGAGGCCGATCATGCCGTAGAGGCCGGCGCAGGTGACGGCTTCGATAACGCCGTCGAGGCCGAAGGCCGCCTTGGCGCGCTCGAACGTTGCGGCGCTGACCGTCTTATTGGCTAAAAGCTCGGTGATGAAATCGTAGATCAGCCGCTCGTCGTCGCGCTTGAAATCCGGCCGCTTTTTGGCGCGGATGGCGTCGATGACGTCCTGGGAAATGCCTTCCTTGAGCGCATGCGGCTCGTGCACCGACCAGGCATATTGCACCGTGGCGCTGCGGCACAGCATCAGGATGATCAGCTCGATGAGGCGGCGGCCGAGCTTTGGCTTGCTGCGGTAGTAGTTGACCAGGCGGTCGGCCGGCTCGGCGATGTCGGGGGTGTGGATCAGGACCGAGAACGGCCCGGTCAGCGTGTTGCGCGGCCGCGACTTCAAAAAGTCGTCGTGGAGCCGTTGCTGGCGCGGCGAAAGATTTTCGCGTTTGACGTCGGCGATGCGGGCCATTTATTTGCTTTCCTTATTTCAATTCAGCGGAGCCGTCGCCGCGGACCGCGGCGACATAGCGCGCGATCGAGCGCTCGACGACTTGCTTGCCGTCGCGCGGAATCGTGCGGTCGAACCAGGCGCCGTGGATGACGTCGTATGGGTAAGGCGCAAGCAGCGCGCCGATGCGTTCGACCGCGGGCGCCGAAAGCGGAATCATGTTCGGGTAGCTGCGCATGAAGGTGACGAATTTGCGGTCGGGTATCACCTGCACGATGTCGCCGGACAAGAGCGCGCCGTGGCCGTCGCCGCCTTGCGCCCAATGCAACACCGTGCCGCCGGCAAAATGGCCGCCGGCGCGGATCAGCGTGACGCCGTCGGCAAGCTTGAGCGTGTCGCCGTCCCAGAATTTGATCGCCGCATCGGGCCGCATCACCCATTGGCGGTCGGCGGCATGCAGATGGATCGGCGCCGCGAAGGCGTGGGCCCATTCCACCATCGACGAATAATAATGCGGGTGCGAAATGGCGATGCCGATTAGGCCGCCGAGGCCTTTGACGATCTCAATCGTCGCGTCATCGAGCAGCGAGATGCAGTCCCACAGCACGTTGCCCTTGGCGGTGCGCAACAGCAGCGCGCGCTGGCCGATGGCGAAGGCCGGCACCGTGCCGATGCCGATCAGGTCGGGCTCGTGCTGGCGGAAGCAGTTGCTACACCGCCGCGCCAGCGCCTCGTGGGTGGTCCAAGTCTGGCCCGACGGCGGCACGAACTGGCGTTCTTCGTCGCAGATCGGACAGCGCGCCGGCTCCTTGTCGGAGGGCGTAAACTGCGTGCCGCAGGTATTGCAGATGAAGGCCGGCATCGGCGGATCGGACAGGAAAAACGCGGCGCTCGCAAGCGCCGCGTCTTATCGCAACGAGGAGTTGCCTAGCTCAGCACGCCGTATTTCTTGAACCAGGCGGTCATCTTGGCCCAGGCGTCCTCGGCCGCCTCCTTGCGGTAGCTCGGCCGGTAATCGGCGACGAAACCGTGCGGCGCGCCGGGATATTCGTGGAACTCCGCGGTCTTGCCGGCGGCCTTGAGCGCGTCTTCCATCTGCTTGACCTGATCCGGCGTGATGCCGGTGTCGGCTTCGCCATAGAGGCCGAGCACGGGCTCCTTCACCTCGGGCGCCAGCTCGATCGAGTTCTTCGGCGTCGCGTCGTTCTTGTCGACCAGGCTGCCGTAGAACGCGACGCCGGCCTTCAGATTGGGATTGTGCGTCGAGTAGTGCCAAACGTTGCGGCCGCCGCGGCAGAAGCCCATGACGCCGAGCCGGCTGGTATCACCGCCCTGCGACTTGGCCCAGGCCACGGTGGCGTCGAGATCGGCGAACAGCTCGGTATCGGTCTTGGCGTTGACGATCGGGAACAGTTTCGGCAAGTCGGTGATCTTGGTCAGGTCGACGCCGCCCGTTTCGGAGCGGAAATAATAGTTCGGCGCGACGGCGAAGGCGCCGAGATGGCCGACGCGCCGCGTGATGTCCTTGACCCATTCGTGCAGACCGAACACTTCCATGCAGACCAGGATGACCGGCGGGTTCTGCACGTTGGCCGGGCGCGCGAAATAGACCGGCATATTGCCGCCGGTGACCGCGACATCGGCCATGCCGGCTTTCAATCCATTGGTGTCGGTCTGGATGGCGTCGGCGCGCACCGGGCCGGCGGCAAGCGTGTAGCCCGCGGCAGCGGCGGCGGAACTCGACATAAAGCCGCGCCGCGACAGGGGCGGCATGACCTTGGACAGCCCGATGATGTCGGACGGCAGCTTTTGTATGTTCATCTGAGGGATCCTCCCGCTTCTGTTGGAACGGCTTTTATGCCTGCAAGAATAGTATGACGGCCGCACCGCGTATAGGCGGCGCCGCGCCCCGGTATGAACACCGCGACCGGCATTTGCATTCCGGCCGCCAAGCGTCTATTTGAAATTCAAACGGGGGTTTGAAAAATGGCGGGATCATGACGCGGCCGTCCGACATCACCCGCGAGCGGATCATGAAGGCCGCCGAACGGCTGTTCGCCGAGCGCGGCTACGATGCCACCTCGATCCGCGCCATCGTCGCCAAGGCGCGCGTCAACCAGGCCGCCATCAACTACCATTTCGACGGCAAGGACGGGCTTTACCGCGAGGTTTTGCGGGCCGCGTTCCGCGCACTGACCGAGCAGCAGCTCGACCATGCCGACGAGATGAGGGCGATGTCGCGCGAGGCGGCGCTGGCCGATTTCATCCGCCGCCAGCTCCGCCCGCTATTGGGCCGCGACGAATTCAGCCGGCACATGCGCATCCTCAATTGGGAGACGGTGCGGCCGACCGCGGTGTTCCGCAAATTGCTGAGCGAGGAGGCGGCGCCCTTCATGGGGCTCGCCGTGGAACTGGTGCGCCGGTTCCAGCCCGAGGCCGACCAGCGCACTTTGATGGCGGCGTCCGTCTGGCTGCTCGGGCAATGCAGCGTATTTCTGCGCAATCGCGAGCAGTTGGCCGAACCTCCGATGGGGCTGGTGCTCGACGAAGCCGCGGTGGAATGGCTCGCCCAGAGGGTCACCCACTGGGCCACCGGGGGGCTCGGCCGGCGGGCTTGAGCCCGCCGGGGTGCGGAAATACCCGGGGAATGCCGCAAAAATTCCTTTTTCTCGGCTAGCCGCCGCCCAGAACGGATGTTTGAAATTCAACCGGCCGTTTGAAAAATGGGGCCTCATAGGGACGGGGATCATGCAGCGCCAAGCGACCCAGCCGACCGAGCTTGTGAAGTATATAGCGCCGAAGAATTTGGCGCCAAAGAATTTGGCGTTGAAGAACTTGGCGCCGAAGCCCGAAGCGCCCTTGCTCAAGCGGTTCGTCGGCAAGCTCGTCGTCGACGTTTTGCCCGCGACTTTCGTCAGCGTGCTCGGCGGTCTCATCATCGCCCAATACCAGCTCAACCACGCCTCGGCGTCACACCCGGCAACGGAGCAGGTGGTGCCGGCGTCGGCGGAAATGATGCAGCTCGTTCGCGACGAGCACGCGGTGATCATCGACTATCTCAAGGCCCAGATGGCGGCCGAGAAGAGCCGCCATGCCGCCGAAGACGCGGCGAACGCCGAGGCCCGCGCCGCGGCTGAGACGCCCCCGGCGCCGGTTGCATTGCCGCCGCAGCGGCCGGCTGCACCGGCGGCGACGGCGGTCGCAGCGAAGCCCGTGGCGCCGCGCATCAAGGTCGCCGCCGCGCCGACCATGCCGCCGCATGCGCCGCTGGCCATCGCTCAGAACGAACAGACCGCCACCGCGGCGCCGGTCGCAGACGCCGAGCCCGAGTCGAAGTCGCTCTTCACCAGGACCCTCGAGATCAAGGACCACGTCGTCGGCGCCACGTGGCACATGGTGTCGGCGATCGGCAGCATCCCGTCGTGGATCGCCTCGATGGGCGACCGCGTCGGCGGCTCCGGCACGACCTCGAGCTCCGCCGGGCGGATGTTCACCAGCTCGCTGTGATGCGGCGGCGCGCCGGCGCTATGGATTGACCGGCGTCCCCATGAAATCCCGCTTGCCGAGTTCGACGCCGCATTGGCGCAGGATGTCGTAGGCCGTGGTGCAGTGGAAATAGAAATTCGGCAGCGAATTTCCCAACAGCAGCGACTGCCCGGTGAAGTCGCGCGTCGCCCCGCTCGGGAACGTGATCTTGATCGCTTTGTCCTCGCTGCCGTCGATCTGCGCCGCCTTGAAGCCTTTGACGAAGTCGATCGCCTTGGTGAGCCGCTCGCGAAGCTCGGCAAAGCTTGCTTCGGTATTGGCAAACGTCGGCGGCTCGGCGCCGGCAAGCCGCGCCGTGGCATTGACGGCGTGATCGCTCGCCGCGCGCACCTGGCGCACGAGCGGGAACATGTCGGGAAACAGCCGCGCATTGAGCAGCGCCGACGGATCGATCTTCTTGGCCTCGCAATGCGCGGCTGCCTTGTCGAGCACGCCCGAAAGCGCGGTGAGGAACTGGACGAAGATCGGCACGGAAACCTTGTACATCGATACGGTCATGGCTGAAGCCCTCATTGGTTGGCGCGATAGCTTACGACATTGTGTGGGAATAGCGGCAAAGGCGACAAACGATCGCCACCAAAACCTGTTCGACTCCCGCTCCAGAAGGACAACCATCCCCGGCTGTTCACAGCGAAGAGGAGCCTTCGATGTGCGACTATAGTCTGCATCACGTCGCCAGCCGACCCGCCGCGGTCGGCGACAAGCTGGTCACCACCCGGTTTGTCAACACGCCGACCGGCGGCTTCGCCGCGGTCGACAATCCCCATGTCGCGGTCTGCCTGCGTCCGGGCACCGAGCTTGCTTTCGCGCGCGACGTCGAATGCGAGCCGGCGCTCGGCATCCTGCCAAGCCGCAAGATCGGCCAGCGCCTGGCGCGTTTCCGGCAAGTCAACATGGAGCAACCTTGCGTCCATCACGACGCGCTGGAATTCCCCGGCGGCCAGATCGTCCTGGTCACGCGGCTCCGGGAAGGCCAGCAGGCGACGGTGCTGCAAATGCCGGCGGCGATTCGCGGCGAGCGCAAAGCCGCTGCGCCGGCCGCAACGAACGGCGACGACGGGACGCTGGAAACGGCGCTCGAGCGGTTGCTGTCGCGGGTCGGATAGGCGAGCGGATCCGGGTAAAGTCGTGCGCCTTGCGGGAGCCAGGCAGAATGCCGAAGGCTCCCGCGGGCTTTGCCGCACGACTTATGCACGACTTATGCACAATGGGGTACGGCGGGGCAGCGAAATGCGGGGAAATTGTCGGCCAATTGCGCGGCAATTGATGCCTATTGGCAACAGGTCATAAATTTCGTGTTTACAGTGCCTTGCCGCATCTGCGGAGCATGCTAATCGGAGTTGATCACATGGCGGAACTCGCTCCGCAATGACGCGTTTTGGCCATGATCGGCCCGACTAATCGACGGTTGTAATCGGGCACGCTCGACTCACGCGGCCTTGGAGGTGGTGATGCGGTTTGCCGGGAATTTTCATCCCGAATGGGGCTATCTCGCCCCCGCACCCAATGTCATGCGCACGGCCCGGATCGTGGCCGTCGCCACCGCGATCGGCGCGACCGCCGGCGCCGCCGTGGTGCTGTCGCTGGCCGAGCGCTCGGCGCCCGGTCCGGTGGCCGATGCCGGCAAGACCTTGGTGGTCGTGCATTCGCTGGTGCAGCCGGCCGAGGCGGCTGCGCCCGCCACGGCGCCGGTCGCGACCGCGGCGCCAGCTAAAGTGCAGGCCAGCGTTCAACCGAGCATGCCGGCCAATCCGCCCGTCGCTCCGCAAGCGAGCGCGCGTCCTGTTACCGCCAGCGCGCAACCGATTGCGCCGGCGACGGCGCAAGTCCCGCCGCCGGCGCCGAGCGACTCGCGCGCGGTCTCGACTTCGGCGGCGCCAGCGAGCGTGGCCGCGCTATCGGAGAGTCCGCCGGTGACCGAAGCTTCACCGCCGCCGGCGAGCGATAATGCGGCCGTTTCGGCCGCTCCGTTGCCGCCGCAAAAGAGCGCAATCACCAAACATCCGGCGGCGAGCCAGCCGCTGCAACGCGGCCCCCAGCCTACCGTCGCCGCGGCCCCAAGGAAGAAGCCGGCCGATCAGCGCGGCCTCGGGCCCATTCTGCGCCGGCTGTTCAGCGCGAATTACACCCGCTAGGCCCGGTCGTCCGGGTGACGGCGGGGCGACCGGAAGCGCCCCGCTTGCACGTGGCCGTCGCCATGTTCTGAATGAGGCAACAACAATCTGTGGCAGTGCGGGGTTTTTGCCCGAGCCCGCAAATAAAAACCGCCCGCCTTGGTTGCTCGGCGGGCGGTCATTGAGACAAACGTCGGTGGGCTTACTTCCACCAGGCTTTGCACCAGTGGTGCTTCATCGCGTAGGTACCCTTGGTCTGCGCGACGTCCCAGCTGTTCACGCTCACCCAGAGAACCTGCGAGGTCCCCCAAGGCTTGGCGGTGTGGTCGTACCACGCGCGGCAAGCGCCGTTATCCTTGAACTTGACCACGGCATAGTCGGCGCTCGCGGGCGTTACCGCCGCGAGACCAAGCGCCGCAACGCCAATCCCAAATACCAATCCTTTCATTGCCAGCTCCCTGTTGTTCCCCTGTGCGGGGAACGTTCCGATAGTACGCAGCCGGATTCCAGGCAAGCCGGTAGCGGCGACGCACTGAGCTATCTGTCGCTTGCAGCAAGAGAAAAGTTCACCGACGCGCACGTTGCGGGTCCGTTGCATTGCAGGTCGTTGGTTGCAAGTTTTTGGTCGCAAGTCGTCAGTTGCAAGTCTTTCAGTTACAGGTTCTGGCGGCAATCGCGGCGGACAGCGCGGCATTAGCCGACGCCCAGTCGGGCGTGATAGCGAGCTTGGTCCAATTGGTGCCCCAGGGGACCGCGCCGGCATCCCACCAGATCTGGCAATAGCCGGTTTCAAATCGGACGACTGCGTAATCGGCGCGCGCCGGCGTGGTGGCGGCAAGGCCCAGCGCCAGGAGGCCAACGGCAAATGCAAAACGCTTCATTGTCAGCTCCGTGTTGTGCAGGTCACCGAACTTTCCGATAATACGGGCCCGATAGCGAGGCAAGACGGCCGCTCCCGAACACCCAGCGAGGTTCGTCGCGCAACCAAGGAGGATAGTTCATGCCCGAAGTCGTCGTTTACATTTTGGAGGGTCGCACGCTCGAGCAGAAGCGCGGCCTGGTGAAGGACATCACCGCCGCCGTGGTGAAGAACGCGGGCACCACGCCCGAGCAAGTTACCGTGTCGCTGGTGGAGACCGCGAAGACGTCAAAGGCCAAGGGCGGCGTGCTGTTCAGCGAGATGCCGGCGCGTTAATCGCTGGTCTGGCAGCCCGTTAACAGCGTCGGCGGCCGGTGTGCTGTTTGGCACACCGGCCGCAGCCGTTTTTAGGCATAGTCACAGCTGTTGAAATCCTCGTGAGTGCACCGCACAATTTACTTGCTGCAGTGCGGCAAATACTTGATAATGCGCCTTATATGCCGGAACTGTGCGCCAGGACAGCGCGATAACAAGAAAGGTGCCAAATGAGCGACGTTTGGGACACAAAGGATGGCCGGCGCCGGGTACGGCGCGACCCGCCCACGGTCGAGGAGGCGGTGCAGGCGGCGCAGGGCCTGACCGAGGAGCTCAGCGAGCAGATCGAGATCGTGGCGTCGCTGATGAATGTCTCCGCCGACGAAGCGCGGGGCGCCGTGCTGCGCATGGGCCGGCACAAGGACATCAACCGCTTCACCATCGCCGGCCGCGCCGGCTCGCCGCGCGCCGTCGTGGTCGAGCACCGCACCACGCGGCGCCCGTTGCGCAGCGGATCGATCGGCCGCTGAACGCGCTCCCGTTATCTCTTACCGGGATCGGAGATCACGCCCGCGGCCACCAGCCGGTGCCAGATGAAAAGCACCACAACTGCGCCGATCACTGACGTGATGAGCCCTGCGCCCTGTTCCGGACCGTAGTGTCCGATCGCCTGGCCGACGAAAGTCGCCAGGAACGCGCCCGCGATTCCGAGAACCGTAGTGAGGATGAAACCCGACGGGTTGTTCGGCCCCGGCGCCAGGAAGCGCGCGATAAGTCCGGCAACGAAGCCGATGATGACGATCCAGACAATACCCATGGCGGCCCTCGCAACGATGTCATGCCCGATCTTCGCACGGGCGTGGCGGCGAAGCTACCGCCGCGGCACCATTCCGCGCGCCGCCGCGCCGCGCTGGGATAGCGAGCCAAGTTGCATTATCATTGTTGCAGCAGGATTGCGCGTTCCGCGGCCGAACGGCCGGCGGGCCGCAAAGGGTCCGCAATGACCAAAACCCTCGAAAAGCCGCGCACCAAAGTGCGGACGAAGACGCAGCGGCCGCCGCTCTACAAAGTCATCCTGCTCAACGACGATTACACGCCGCGCGAATTCGTCGTGCAGGTGCTCAAAGCGGTGTTCCGCATGAACGAGGATCAGGCCTATCGCGTGATGATGACGGCGCACCGCCGCGGCGCCTGCGTGATCGCGGTCTATACCCGCGACGTCGCCGAGACCAAGGCCAAGGAAGGCACCGAGCTCGGCAAGAGCAAAGGCTATCCGCTGTTCTTCACCACCGAGCCCGAGGAGTAGGACGACATCGGCGCCAGCGGGCCGGCATGCTCGGCGACATGCAGCGCGATGCCGAACACCGTCATGCCGATGGCGACGGCGGCAATCGGCAACAGGATTTGCGTCGCCGCCTGGGTGCCGCTGAGCCGGCTCTGCCAAATCTCGAAATCCGCCGCCGACCAGTCGCGATACGACGGCAGCTTGTCGCCATCGGCGCCGTCGTCGATGCGCGCCACGCGCGACAGAATGAGCTGCAGCGCGACGACGATGAAAAAGAAGCCGCAGACGATGAACAGCAGATAATCGACTATACCGCCGCCGGCGAACAGCCACACCGACAGCATGAGCCACAACGCAAGCCCGACCATCACTTCATAGACCCGCGGATGCAATCGGCGCGTGACCGGACGTTCCTTGGTTTGATTGATGTGATCCATGGCGCCCTCCATCGCAGGGCAGCCCGATAGGTCAACGCGACCGGCGCCGATGCGTTGCCTGCCGCGATGTCGCAGGGCGGCAGCGGCGTGCCGGCGCAACCGCGCAAATCCGGCGAGCCGCTATTTCTTCTCGATCGACAAGCCGTTCGGGCCGAGATCGATGCGCATGCCCTCGGGCCGCTTGTGATCCTGATAGAGCTGATAGCTGAGCACGGCGATGACGATCACCAGCGCGCCGATGATCAGATAAAGAATATTGTCGCGGGTCACGCTCGCCCCCAATGTTCGACCGTTCGGTCAAGATTATCACTGCGTCCGGCGAGATGGGTGTAGGATTTTTCCGATTCGATCGCTGCGGCGGCCTATTCCACGCGCCTATTCAGGATTTTGTGATGTGCGCAAAGCGGCCCGGCGCGCTACACCGTCGGCGTGGGGGGCGATGAGGTTGCAACCGTCATGGATCAGGCCACCGCCAGAGTTCCATTTCGCTCCGCCGTCCAATCGTCCGTCGGCCTGACCGGAACGCTCGATCGGCTGACGCCCTACGTGCTCAGCATCCTGCGTATCGTGGTTGGACTTCTGTTCCTCGAGCACGGCCTATCGCGACTGTTCGGCTTTCCGTCGCCGCTGCCGACGCCGCCGGTGCTGACGCTCTATTGGTTCGCCGGCTCGATCGAGTTCATCGGCGGCATCCTGGTCACGCTCGGGCTGTTGACCCGGCCGGCCGCTTTCATCATGTCGGGCGAGATGGCGTTCGCTTATTTTCTCAGCCACGCGCCGCGCGGGTTTTTCCCGATCCTCAATAACGGCGACGGCGCCGTTCTGTATTGCTTCATCTTCTTCTACCTGGCGTTCGCCGGCGCCGGACCGTGGAGCCTCGACGGGCTATGGCGGCGCAGGCGCGGCTGAATTCGGGCAGCGCGCGGAACCATTAAGACACGTCGGATCGGTCGGAATGGGAACGCCGCGGCGACGCCGCGCGTTGGTTTGCCGATTGGGGCGGGCTTGACCACGAAGGGTCGGCAATGTCGCTCACCAAGTCGCCGGCAAATAATTTCGGTTCCGGCAGCACCAATTTCCGCGCCATCGTGACCACCGCCGCCGCTGCGCTGATCGGGGTCGTCGTCGGCGGCGTCAGCGTACTCGGCATTGTCGTGGCGGTGACGCAGCCGCCGAATCACGAAATCCGAAGCGATGCGCGAGCCGGCGGCGGAGCCGCCGCACCGACGCCGGCGCCGCCGGCGGTGCAAGCGACTCCGCCGCAGACGGCGCCCATTGCGGAGCGCCAAAGCGCGCCGGCGGTCGAGGCGCCGCGCACGGTCTGGCCTAACGCGCTCTCGGCGCGCAGCAATCATGGCCCCGAGACCGAATCGCCAGCGTCGCCGCAGGCTTCGCCGCCTCGAAACGATCGGCAAGCCGCATCGCGTGAAAATGCCTCGAACCAAAACGAGGACAATGGCATCCGGCAGTCCGCGGTGGGAAAGGCTGCCGCAACGCCGCGCGGATCACTGCCCAATCAATCGCCGAATACCGCGCCGGCGAGGCGACGGGTCGTCGCGCCGCCGCCGCCGGCGCCATCGACCGAACCGACCGTCGACGAGGCGCCGGTGGGTAACGCGCCCATGGGCAAGGCGCGCGGCGACGTCAAGAAATCGCAAGCGCAGCTGGCGCGGCAAAAGCGAGCGCCTGACGATCAATCCGATCGGGCGGCGTATCCACCGCAGCGGCGCGTCATCGTGCTACCCGGCCCGGATCAGGCGGCGAGCGACGACCGCGGCCACTGGGGCGGTGGCCTGTTCGATTTCTTCGGCGATCATCGCTACAACAACGATCGCTGGAATGACGATCACGACTAGCACGGTTCGGGCGATTGGCACGACTGAGCACGGGCGCCGCATGGCGGCCATGCGGTCCCCGGCACATGACCGGCAAGCAGTCCGGTGTCCGATTGCACTCTACGCAATCCACGCTAGGCTTGCCTGAACCAGTGCGTAAGCTGAGGAGGGGGATCATGCGGACGCGGTTCATCGCCGTCGTATTGGCGCTGATGGTCGTGGCGCTGAGCGGACGAACCGATGCTGCTCATGCGGTCGGCATTGGCGGCACCTGCGCCGGGCGCGCCGGGCTGGGCTGCGATGCCGGCCTGTGGTGCGAGCTTGATCCAGGCAACTGCAAGCGGGCCGACGCCGAGGGCCGCTGCGTGCGTGTGCCGCATTCCTGCCGCCCGTCGTTCCGGCCTGTCTGCGCTTGCGGTGGGCAAACCTACAGCAGCGATTGCCGTCGCGAGCGGGCCAGCGCGCAAAAAGACCATGACGGACCTTGCCGGTAACCACCGGCACCGGACGCTTGGCTCAACGCTATCGCCGCATGGTCGCCGGCGCGCCGATGAGAGCCGACGCGATTTGTGGATTGGCCGCATTCGGTATCGGCTCGCGCCGTTCGGCCAAAGCGCCGATAATGATGCCGCCGACGAACACCGCGACGATCGTTGCAATCACGGCGCCGTCGCGGCGCGGCGGGACTTTGAGGTTGCGCAATTGCTTGTCCAAAAGCTCCTGGTCCTGCACATCCATGGCAAATCTCTTGGCCGGTGCAATACCGATATAAACGCGCCGAACGGCCAAGCGTTCCCGGCATCTTTTGTATATGGCGCGGTGGGGTTTTTTCTAAGCGCGCCGCCGCGCCGGCAGGCGATAGGCCATGCGAGCGTGGCCGACGCAGTATGAGAAGCCGGTAATCGCCTCGTTGCCGCAAAACGCAAAATCGGCGGCTTGCGGATCGCCGATCGGCCAGTGGCACTTGCCTTGCGCGATGTCGAGCAGCGAGCAGCGTTGCGCGCTCTCGATCGGCGCCGCTTCGGCGGCGGCCTCGGCGGCGACGCTCGGCGCTTCGGCGCCGATCAAGCGCAGCAGGCGGCGCTGCGGCGGCAGCCGCGGGTGCCGGGCGCGTGGAGGGCATGAACGCGCCGGCGCACCCGCGGGCCGCGTCGGCGACAGGCCGAGGCGGTGAATCTTGCCGATCACGGCGTTACGGGTGACGCCGATCTCGGCGGCGATCTGACTGCAGGTCAGACCGGTAACGACAAAGCTTCGGAGCTGTTCGATGCGCTCCGCAGTCCAGGTTTCAGCAGTCATGGCACGGCCTCGCGAACGCGACGGCCGGATCTGGGCCGCCGGCAGGGCGAAAGCCGCGCCCAACTGGCACCGCGGGAACGGCAAAGCCCAAACGCGCAAATTCGGTGCCCGACGGCGCCCATGGTGGCCCCATGGCGCCGCGCTCACCGAGCCGCATCCGCGCCTAAGGGATTGCTGGCCCGACGTTTTTCAGTGAGCGCCGGTACGGGTGACCGACCGGCGCCGCCTTAAGCTTGTTGAGCGAAAACCCTCGCCGAGCCTCAGCGTTGCATGATTCGATTCGCCTGCCAAGGGTTTTAACGATATTATAATCCTGTTTTAACCGCTGGCGTATCCAAGGTATTTTTTCCCATGGCGCGACCCGAAAACCGCTCGGAGGCAAGGGCCTTGAGCCTGACGCTGCCGATCGAGACCTTCAATTATCTCGCTCTGTTGGCAACGCTCGGCAAGCTCGGCCGCACCGAGAACGAGGTGGCGACCCACATCCTGGTGCGCGAAGTCTATGCCATGCATGCGCGCGGTTTCCACGAGATGCGCATCCCGCCGCCGTCCGACGAGGGCGGGTGAGGGCAGCCTCCGCAGTTCGTTGCCGCACCGAGCCGCGCGGTGCGGTGAAAAATGGCGGAATCCGCTGCGGTATTCCGCCTACGGGCTGGTGCTACTTCGCCTGGCTCAGCAGGGTGGCGCAGGCTCTGGCGACATCGCGATCGGGCTCCGAGCCGGGAAACGTCGTCCAGCCCGCCTTGGTGATGATATCGCTGCGCTCCCACGAGTCGGCCTTGTTGAGCGCCGCCAGATTGGCGCCGGCATCGGCTGAGCGCTGGAACCGGTCGACGCAGATCGGCGCCAAGACGCGCACGATGCCGGCCTGCTCCGCCTCGCGCACCTGATTCGCCGCCGTGCTGCCGAGCGTCCAGCCGCCCCATTGGAAGCCGATGACCATGGCGATGGCGGCGCCGGCGATGGCGCCCTTGCTCAGGTCCGGCAGCCTCTTGGTATACGAAGAAAAGTCCATGCAATGTCCTTTCGCCCGACGTGTCTCGGTGCGAGGCAACGGAGACCCGGATGGGCTCCGATTCGATCATGCGAGTTGGCGTGAAGGCCCGGCCGCTTTGCGCTGGCGTTTCGGTCGCTCAGACCATGCGCCTTTTATCGGGCGAAGTCGATGATGACGTGAGACGGTGAGGTCGGCGCTTTGCCACATGCGAAGCAAGGAGGCCCTGCCACGACTGCCGGGCTTGACCCGACCGCGCGGATGGATTTGCAGCGGCAGGGTCGAGACAGCGCTTAATTTTTGACGGCGATGAGCTCGACGTCGAAGATCAGCGTGGCGTTGCCCGGAATGACGCCGCCGGCGCCGCGGGCGCCGTAGCCGAGCTCGGGCGGAATGATCAGCGTGCGCTTGCCGCCGACCTTCATGGTCGAGACGCCTTCGTCCCAGCCGGCGATGACCTGGTGCAGGCCGATCTTGAATTCGAACGGCTCGTTGCGGTCGACCGAGGAGTCGAATTTCTTGCCCTTGGTGCCGTTCTCATAGAGCCAGCCGGTGTAATGCATGACGCAGGTCTGGCCGGTCTTCGGCGAGGCGCCGGTGCCGGGCTGGGTATCGATGATTTTCAGTCCGGAGGGTGTGGTCATGACGGGCTGGGCTCGGGTTGGGGTGGCGGAAGCTGTAATTGCAGCGGCGATAGCCGGGACCGTCGCCAGGGCGTCACGACGCGTGAGAACTCGCATCCCTATTTCTCCGTGAGGGCGATCACCTTGGGGAACTGCTTGGCCCGAGCGCGCGCGCAATGCAAGGCCGCTGGCGGGTGCCGCCAATTCTTGACAGTACCTAACGAAATATGTATTTGTAATATGTACTGATCGGAGTACATATTGCGATGTCGAAATACCGCCCGCTTGGCGCCTATCTCCGGCAGCAGCGTCGCGATGTCGTGCCGATGAAGTTCGCCGAAATCGAAAAGATCATCGGCGGCAAGCTGCCGGCCTCGGCGCGCTATCGCGCGTGGTGGAGCAACAACGATTTCAACAGCGTGCTGACAAAAGTTTGGCTCGAAGCCGGCTTTCGAAGCGAGCAAGTCGATATGGCGAAGCACAAGCTGGTATTTCGCCGGGTGCGCCAGCCGCAAGCCGCGGGTGGCGTCGTGCAAGCGGCCGGCGAGAAGCCGTTTCACCCGCTTTACGGGGCAATGCAAGGTCTCGTCCGCATCATGCCCGGCACCGATCTCACGCAGCCGGCCGATCCCGAATGGGCGGATCGGCTCGACGCAGCCTACGGCACGGAGCGGCGGGAGCGATAAGTGCAGGCGCTCCTTCTCGATACCTGCGTCGTCATTTGGCTGACCGAAAAAGCGCATTTGAGGCCCGCGGTCGTCGAGGTGTTGCGTGCGAACGTCGGCGCAACCTATATCTCGCCGATCACCGCCTGGGAGGTCGGCATGCTGGCCGCGCGCGGGCGTCTGCAATTGCTGATCAGGCCGGAGCGCTGGTTCGCCAATCTGTTCGATGTGCCGGGCGTCCGGCTGGCCGAGATGTCGCCGGATCTGCTGATCGCGTCATCCTTCCTGCCCGGCAAGCCGCCGCGCGACCCGATCGACCGCATCATGGCCGCGACCGCGCGCGAGCTCGGCGCCATGCTCCTCACGCGCGATCGTGCGTTGCTCGATTACGGCGAGCAGGGGCATGTCGCGGTGATGGAATGCTGATTCATGCAAGCGCAGCGACCAAGATACAGCAGGTTGTCCGGGATCAGTACATGGGTGGACGGATTCTCCCTTAAATCGCACGGACGACCGCAAGCGCAGAGAGAATTTGAAGTCAAGGATTGCCTTCGGCAACCGCCGTAGGCGGCGGCCCTTCGGGCCGTCCTTGAGTTCAAATTCTCTCTGCGCTCCAATGCAACCGTGCGATTTAAGGGAAGCTGGCTGCAAAGCAGCAGCCTCACATCTATTTGAACCGGGTCAAGGGAGGCACAATGCCGCAACGGGTTTTGATCACCGCCGGCGCCGCCGGCATCGGCCGCGAATTCGCGCGCGCGTTTGCCGCGACCGGCGCCAGCGTGTTCGTCTGCGACATCGACACCACGGCGCTCGATGCGATCGCCAAGGAGATTCCTGGCGTGATCGCTAAGGCCTACGACATGGCGCGCCGCGCCGACATCGAGCGCATGGTGCCGGACGCGGTGGCGCGCCTTCACGGCCTCGACGTGCTGATCAACAATGCCGGCATTTCGGGCATGACGCTGCCGGTCGCCGATTATCCGCCCGACGACTGGGATAAGGTGGTCGCGGTCAATCTCACCGCCATGTTCGACGTCACCAGGCTTGCGATCCCGCATCTCAAGCTTTCAAAAGCCGGCGTCATCATCAACATGTCGTCGGTCGCCGGCCGCTTCGGCTTTGCCAACCGCAGCCCCTACGCCGCCACCAAATGGGGCGTGATCGGCTTCACCAAGACGCTGGCGATCGAGCTCGGCGAATGGGGCATCCGCGCCAACGCCATCGCGCCCGGCGCGGTCGAGGGCGACCGCATCGAGCGCGTCTTCGCCGGCCGCGCCCAGATCAGCGGCCGGTCGCTCGAGGAAGTGCGCGCCGCGGCGATGGCCGAGCAGTCGATCAAGGCGATGATCGACCCGAAAGACATCGCCGCGCTCGCGGTGTTCCTCGCCTCCGACGCCGCCAAGTCGATCAGCGGCCAAGTGCTGCCGATCGACAGCGACCGGCAGCGGGCGTGATGGGTTTGGGTGCCTGGAGGCTACGCTTGCCCTTTTGGAACTGGTCATGCGCTCATTTCTCGTCCCAAGGCTGCCGCGCTGAGTGGTGAATGTGAAGAACTTCTATAGTGTCGGCGGTGACCCTGTAGAAAATCTTGTACGGGTATCGTCCGATCGGAACGACGCGGACGCCGGGGTATTTTGCCGAGCGGCGCGCGCTCTGCGGCCATTGCGCAATACGTGCGATAACGTTGTGAATGCGCCGCTCAACGGCCGGCGCGATTGTCGGGTAGTGGTCGGAAAGCCATTCGCCAATCTCGTCGAGGTCCCTGCGTGCCGCGGCGGTGTAGACAATCTTCATCGGCGGCGAAATTTGGCGAATGCCGCCGCGACCTCCGCATCGGTTGCGAAGCGTCCTTCGGCGGCATCGCGCAGGCCACGTTCGATGCCCGCACTCTCCTCGACGGTCGGCTCGTAAAGAACGTCTTTGAGGCTGGCATCGATGTCGAACGCAATCTCGGCCAGCTGATCCTGGGCGTCGGCCGGCCAACTCTCGATGCGCTCCAGCGCCTTGCTCAGCAATTCGGTTTTCATATGGATATTATAGAGAAGGCAGCACGCAATGGCTAAGCAATATTGCGGTCGAGGGTGACCGCATCGAGCGCGTCTTCGCCGGCCGCGCCCAGATCAGCGGCAGGTCGATCGCGGAGGTGCGCGCCGCGGCGATGGCCGAGCAGTCGATCAAGGCGATGATCGACCCGAAAGACATCGCCGCGCTCGCGGTGTTCCTCGCCTCAGACGCCGCCAAGTCGATCAGCGGCCAGGTGCTGCCGATCGACAACGACAGGCAGCGGGCGTGATTGTTTTGAGTGCCCGTGTTGGTAGCCCGGATGGAGCGAAGCGAAATCCGGGGTCGCCCTCACGGGCTTCTCAGCCGCACCCGGATTTCGCTGCGCTCCATCCGGGCTACGCTCGCTATTACGAGCAGCACGCGACCGCCATGGCTGCAATTCAACGCGAGAAGAACATCAAACACTGGTCGCGCAAGTGGAAGATCGATTTGATCCGTTCACTCAATCCGAATTGGCGTGATCTCTGGGAGGACATTACGCGATAGTCCGATGGGCCTTTCGTGCCGACAGTCAGCATGGGCCACCGGGTCAAGCCCGGTGGTGACGAGGGGAGGGGCGCCGCGCAGATGACAATTGGCGCATCGATTGCGGGAGGCTTTCTCAATCGTCATGCCCGGGCTTTGACCCGGGCATCCATGCTGGCTCATCGCATGGTAGAGCGCCTTTGTACAAAGACTGAAGGAACCGCGGTGAGTGCCATGGCAGGATACATCGCACTGGTGCACAAGGACGAAGGGACGAGCTACGGCGTCAGCTTCCCCGACGTGCCCGGCTGCATCGCGGCCGGCGATACGTTCGAGGAGGCGGTGGCGAATGCAGCGGAGGCGCTCGCTGGGCACTTCGGGCTGATGAAAGCCGACGGCGATGCCATCCCAGTACCACGCAGTTTCGAACAGCTCCGGCGTGATCCCGAATTTATCGACGACAGCGCCGACGCCATCGTCACTATGGTGACGCCGCGCCCGGGGATGGCGGCGGCGGAGTAGGGCGATTTGTAGGATGGGTAGAGCGAAGCGAAACCCATCGCTTATCCGACAGGCCGCATGATGGGTTTCGCAAGGGCTCTACCCATCCTACGCGCTAGCTACCATGCTACGCGCTACGTCATCAAACCATCTATGAAAGCAGGATTTATGCAGTAACGGATTTCCTCACTGTTATTCATCTGCGCTTTCAATCGCTTAAAATCATATTCGACGTCATAAATAAAAAGATGTCCTTCATCAACAACTAGACCAAGGAATCCATACCACAATAGCAAGTCAATAATTCTTTCATGATCGAGGATCTGAATTTCAGCCTTGGCCAAAGTATCAATAAGCTTTTGCTTTTCGAATGTTTCTCCAATACCGATAAATGCATAAAAGACGTCGTGGGTTACAGTCGAGACGTCGCGTATTTCATAACCAAAATCGCTCACTAGATAATAAGAATGTTGACGGCATGCTAGCAACACATCAGCCTCTTCGACGCGCTGATGACCGCGATTTACGGCGATGCCGATGCAATTTTCCACAAGGTCAATCAAAAATCTTGGTCGCATCAAGCATCTGCCGGTTAGGTATTCGAAGCTGTCTACTCCCTTAACTGTGGGCGTAAAAAACTCGCGCCAAGCTCGATGAAATGAAGAGTAATCCTCGTTCAAAGAATATTGGATGCGTTCAAGGATAACTCGTTTTAACTGCTCACTATCACTCCAATCGATGAGGATTTGCGACTCCTTTCCTCGATCGGGCGTCTCATCGATCATTAATTCGTAGATGTCATTTCGCAGGAATACCAAAAAATGCAAATCGACATGATAGCGAGTAAGATCTCGCTGCATTTTGTTGAGAGCCTCGATTAGCAATCGGACAAGCCTAACGTCGTTTGGAAGTACCCCCTTTGCAGACCACCCTTTGTCAATATTGTCAAAAAGAAAAATGACAGTTGAATTTGCTGGTAAGCATTTCTCAAGAAGCGCGCGAAGAGACTTTAGATCAATCCTAAAAATAATGTTAGTCAGCTCTTCGTAGGTCGGCTTATTTGAACGACTGACCCTTGCGTCAAGTTCTAAAATGATACCTTTGACCAAAGTTGAGAGCCTCGTTGTAAAATCACCAGACATCTCGGCGCCGTTCGTCTGGAGGACGCGCTCAATTTCTCCCGCCAATTTAAGAGTTTCTGTGCTACGATTTGCAGCGGACAAAAATTCGGCTCGCAGTCGAAGAAGAATTTCGATGTGAATCAGATATTGCCAGAAGGCAGAAATTGTATGGTCAAATACACCAATATCGTACAAGCTGACGATGTTTTCTCGTAAAAGACTCAGTTGGTGCGATTCGGGCTTTAAGTCTACAACAAAGTTCCTTCGATCCTGGCGCTTTGCATCACGAACTTGGAAAAAGATTGCGGTTTTGCCAGAACCCTTTCTTCCAACCACAATTTTTCCTCGGCCGTCAAGCGCTCGTCGGAACTGGAAAGTTTGTATGAAGTAATCCTCAAGTTGGCGAAATTCGTTTTCGGCGGCAGATGCTCCAAGCGAGAGACGCGCAATTTTCGGCTGCTCTTGGCGCCGCCGGATACGGGGCCGCCCAACTTCTTGCAGATAGAGCAACGCATCTCGCGCAAAATGTGTAACCTTCTCTGCGACTGCGGTTGGGTGGCGAACACTCTCGATATGCGCCCTATAATCTGCGGGGGCAGGCGAGTCATTTAATTGTATTATTAAAGTTTTCCTTTGAAGGCCATGAGCTAATCCCGCGAGGTAGGCGGCACGCAAGTTATGTCGATCGGCATCAACAACGATCGACGAGACCAACGGAATTATCACGCCCGACGAAGCACTAACAAAGCTAATGCCGTCAGTGGCAGAGAAGCGAGACACTTCAGCGGGATCGTAGCTTCGAAAAAAGACTCGCGCCTTTTTTATTGCAGAAGCAATTTCAATTTGAAAATCGGTCTTGGCTAGGGATTGTAAAAGGAAGAGTGGCTGTTGGTAATCTAAATCTTTGGCGTATTCGGAAAGAAGTGGGGTGATATTGATCTCTTGGATTTTGGTTTCCAGTTCGGCGCTATTGGAGTACGTTAGATAGCCGATAACATCGAAAAGTCCGAGTTTTCCAACTTCTCTTTTCGCATCATGAAGTGTCTCATTGAGAGTGGGGATGATTGGTTTGCCGCGCGCGATTGCAAACCCTATTTCATAATAAACATTGAAATTTGGGATAGTGATATCGGCTACCAGATGCGTCGCCGCATCAATTCGCTGACGGATCTGATCGTCCAATCGGAGGCCGATATTTGGCACCTTCGGCCAAGGAAGAATGACCGACCCAGGACGTAACCTCTTTTCCCGTTCAGATAGCGCGGCTAAAATTGTCAGCCCAATTTCCATTGGCTGGGACGGAAATGCGTAGAAAGCAGTACCCATGGGCGCCTGCAAAAGAAGCCGAATGTAGCTCTAAGTAGAAAGTATGGTTATTTCCCGCATTTGTAAATATACATGCAGGAGGCCGTAAAGGCCGAACGCAATACGGTTGTAGTGCCTGTGCGCGTTCTTCTAATTCAACTACACCCCGTGGTGCTCCCGCACGTATCGCACTTCAAACACGTGCCGTTGCGCACCAGCGTGAAATTCAAGCACTCCGTGCACATCTCGCCCTCGTAGCCCTTCGCCTTGGCTTCGGCGCGGCGTTCGGCGGCGGCGAGCTTGGCGTGGATGCGGGCTTCGGTGAGGTGCTCGAGTTCCTGGACGGGCGAGAGTTTTTGCTCGGGCTCGGCTTTGAGCGCAGTCGAGCCGGCGATTTCGCCGCGCGGGCTTGCGGAGGCCAGCGAGGTGACTTTGCCGCCGCTCCCGCCCCCACCCCGTCCGCCTTCGCTCGCTCCGCGAGCTTCGGCGGACGACCCTCCCCCTGCAGGGGAGGCGAGCGCATCGGCGCCGCCTTGCATCACTTTCAGGCGGTCGGTGCGCGAGCGGGTCAGGCCCTTGGAGACGTAGCGGCCTTCGCTGGCCGGGCGGCCTTCTTCGACGCCTTTGCCGAGCGCGTCGAAACCTTCGCCGGTCGGGTCGACATGGGCGAGGTCGAAGCGCTCCATGTAGGAGACCGCGAGCTCGCGGAACACGTAGTCCAGGATCGAGGTGGCGAATTTGATCGAGTCGTTGCCCTGCACCGGGCCGGACGGCTCGAAGCGGGTGAAGGTGAAGGCATCGACATATTCGTCGAGCGGCACGCCGTATTGCAGGCCGAGCGACACCGCGATGGCAAAATTGTTCAGGAGCGAGCGCAGCGCCGCGCCCTCCTTGTGCATGTCGATGAAGATCTCGCCGAGCCGGCCGTCGTCGTATTCGCCGGTGCGCAGATAGACCTTGTGGCCGCCGACCACGGCCTTTTGCGTGTAGCCCTTGCGGCGGTCGGGCATGCGCTCGCGCTCGCGCATCACCACGATGCGCTCGACGACTTTCTCGACGATCTTTTCCGACAGCGCCGCAGCGCGCGCCGCCGCGGGCTTGTCGATGAAGGCCTCGATGACGTCGTCGTCCTCTTCCTCGTCGGCGATGAGCTGGCTCTGCAGCGGCTGCGACAGCTTTGAGCCGTCGCGGTAGAGCGCGTTGGCCTTCAGCCCGAGCTTCCACGACAGAATGTAGGCCGCCTTGCAATCCTCGACCGTGGCCTCGTTCGGCATGTTGATGGTCTTGGAAATGGCGCCGGAGATGAACGGCTGCGCCGCCGCCAGCATGCGGATATGGCTGTCGACCGAGAGGAAGCGCTTGCCGGTGCGCCCGCACGGATTGGCGCAGTCGAACACGGCGTAATGCTCAGGCTTGAGATGCGGCGCGCCTTCGACCGTCATGGCGCCGCAGACGTGGATATTGGCCGCCTCGATCTCGCGCTTGCTGTAGCCCATATGGGCGAGCAGGTCGAAATTCGGTGCCGCGAGGTCTTCGGCGTCGACGCCGAGCTCGTCACGCAAGAAGTCGGCGCCAAGCGTCCACTTGTTGAAGGCGAATTTGATGTCGAACGCGGTCGGCAGCGCCTTTTCCACTTTCGCGATCGCTGCCTCGGAGAAGCCCTTGGCCTTGAGCGTGGTGTGATTGATGGCGGGAGCCTGGCCCATCGAGCCGTGGCCGACCGCATAGGCGACGATCTCGGCGATCTGCGCCTCGGAATAGCCGAGCACGCGCAAGGCTTCCGGCACCGCGCGGTTGATGATCTTGAAATAGCCGCCGCCGGCGAGCTTCTTGAACTTCACCAGCGCAAAGTCGGGCTCGATGCCGGTGGTGTCGCAATCCATGACCAGGCCGATGGTGCCGGTCGGCGCCACGACGCTGGCCTGCGCATTGCGGTAGCCGTGCGCCTCGCCGAGCTTCAGCGCCCGGTCCCAGGCCTTCTTGGCATGTTCGGCGAGCTTTTGATCGGGATTGGCCTTGTGGTCGAGCGGTACCGGCGGCGTCGCCATCTGCTCATAGCCGGTGCGCTCGCCGTAAGCGGCGCGGCGATGGTTGCGCATGACGCGCAGCATGGGCTCGCGGTTTTCCGAAAAACGCGGGAACGGGCCGAGCTCGGCCGCCATTTCGGCAGAGGTGGCGTAGGAGACGCCGGTCATGATCGCCGACAGCGATCCGCAAATGGCGCGGCCGGCGTCGGAATCGTAGGGAATGCCCGACGACATCAGGAGGCCGCCGACATTGGCGTAGCCGAGGCCGAGCGTGCGGAAGTCGAAGCTGCGCTGCGCGATCTCGCGCGAGGGGAACTGCGCCATCAGCACCGAGATTTCCAGCACGATGGTCCACAGCCGCACCGCGTGCTCAAAACCTTCGACGTCGTAAAGCTCGCTCTTGAGCTTTTCGCCGGTCGCGGCGGCGGGCAGCGCCTGATTGTGGAAGGCAAGCAGGTTCAGCGAAGCGAGATTGCACGCGGTGTCGTCGAGGAACATGTATTCCGAGCACGGATTCGAGGCGACGATCGGCCCCGACGCGGCGCAGGTGTGCCAGTCGTTGATGCTGGTATGAAATTGCAGGCCGGGATCGGCGCTGGCCCAGGCGGCGTAGCCGATCTTCTCCCACAGATCGCGCGCTTTGACGGTCTTGGCGATCTTTCCCTGCTTGGTGCGCCAGAACAAATCCCAATCGCGATCGGCTTCGACGGCTTTGAGAAACTCGTCGGTGACACGCACGGTGTTGTTGGAATTCTGGCCGGAGACCGTGAGATAGGCCTCCGAATCCCAATCGGTGTCGTAGATCGGGAAGTGGATGTCGGTATAGCCCTGCTTGGCGAACTGGATGACGCGGCGGATGTAATTGTCCGGCACGTGGTTCTTGCGCGCCGCCTTGATCTCGCGGCGCAGCACCGGGTTCTTCTCCGGATCGAAGCAATCGTCGCCGGAGCCCTCGCAATTCACGCAAGCTTTCAGGATCGCGCGCAGGTGGCGCTGGTTGATCTTCGAGCCGGTGACGAGGTTGGCGACCTTCTGCTCCTCGATCACCTTCCAGTCGATGAACTGCTCGATATCGGGATGGTCGGCGTCGAGGATCACCATTTTCGCCGCGCGGCGCGTGGTGCCGCCCGACTTGATCGCGCCCGCGGCGCGGTCGCCGATCTTCAAAAAGCTCATCAGGCCCGACGACTTGCCGCCGCCCGACAGCCGTTCGCCTTCGCCGCGCAATTTGGAAAAATTCGAGCCGGTGCCGGAACCGTATTTGAACAAGCGCGCCTCGCGCACCCAAAGGTCCATGATGCCGCCCTCGTTGACGAGGTCGTCGGCGATCGACTGGATGAAGCAGGCGTGCGGCTGCGGATGCTCGTAAGCGGTGGCCGATTGCACGAGCTTGCCGGTTTTGAAATCGACGTAGTAGTGGCCCTGGCTCGGGCCGTCGATGCCATAGGCCCAATGCAGGCCGGTGTTGAACCATTGCGGCGAGTTCGGCGCCACCATCTGCATCGCCAGCATGTAGCGGTGCTCGTCGAAGAAGGCTTGGGCGTCGGCCTCGGACGAAAAATAGCCGCCCTTGAATCCCCAATAGGTCCAGGTGCCGGCGAGCCGGTCGAAAACCTGCTTCGACGATTTTTCGCCGGTATAGCGTTCGGTCTCGGGCAGCGCTTTCAGCGCGTCCTCGTCGGCGACACTGCGCCACAGCCAGGACGGGACGGTCTCTTCCTCGACCTTCTTCAGGCGCGCGGGCACGCCGGCTTTGCGGAAATATTTCTGCGCCAGCACGTCGGAGGCGACCTGCGACCAAAGCTCGGGCACTTCCACGTTCTCGGCGTGGAATACGACGGAGCCGTCCGGATTGCGGATCTCGCTCGTGGTCAGACGGAAGGCGATGTCCGCGTACGGGGACTGTCCCTCTTTGGTGTAGCGCCGCTCGATCCGCATTTTCTGCCCCTTTCTTTCAGTTTCTCATATCGGCGGTCTTGCGGAATACCCGCTTCAATATAAGCCGCCGACGGCTTCCCCGCGACGCAGCAGCGAACGTTCGCCGCAGCGTTGGCCTCAAAACCCCATCCGCTCTATCGACACCCACCCGGCCTGTTAGCCGGCTCTGCGTTCGGCACGTCCGGGTCCCGCCGGAGGCAAAGAGACTTATGCCTCGCGCTGGCGTGCAGCGCGGTGCCCGTCCCAAACCCCTTTTTGGAGAGCCCGGCGGACTCCGATACCCGCGCGCCGAACATTTGGAGGCTAGGCCAAGCCGGCCGCGCGCGTCAAGACTTAGTATCAATAGGTAAACGAACCCACCACATATGGGGATTGCGGGGAAGAATCGGGAGGGATGCGCAAGTATCGGAGATTCGTGGAGAATCTCAAAGGGCGCGCCATCGCGGCGGCGCTTGGGGTGTGCGCAACGCAGCCGCGGCGCCAATTTTTTTGTCTTTTTTTGTCGCCGCCGGACGCCTCGATCGGGCGTTTCGCGCCGCATGGTTGGCGCGCGGAAAACGGCGCCGTCACCGTCCTGTCACGCAACGACGGGGGTTTCTCGCTGATTCTGAGTGAGAGGGCCTGACAAAATCGGCATTTCTGCCGTCCGTGACTGAACGATAGGCGCTAAGCTATTGAAACGACTTGGCGACTCGACGGTCGGCAAAATTGCAGCGGGCTCGCGCGGAGCCGCCGCCGGCGTTGCGCCGGTAGAGCCGCACCGGCGCCCGGCAAAAAGCGATTAACCTTAAAGAAGTCTTACTTTTGGCCTCGCCTGGGCTTTCCTTGACGGGGCAGGAGGGGGACGCCGATAACCTTTCATTAATGGTGGGGTGTGTGTTCCAGCGTCTGGTTCGCGCGGGGCGTAGTGTTGCTTGTGCCGCCCTCGTGGTCGGCTGCACCCAAATCTTAGGCTGCGCGCAAGCCATCCATAACGAACCGGTCAACGCGCGGCTTGCCGGCGCCCCGCAACAGCAGGCGGCCGAGCTCGGCGTCGATTCCAGGCCGACGCTGGACGACACCGTCGTCGCGGTGACGTTCTCCGGTGGCGGCACGCGCGCGGCGGCATTCTCCTACGGCGTGCTGCAAGGCTTTGACGAAACCCGCGTCGCCTATGGCGGCCGCGCCATGTCGCTACTCGACCAGCTCGACTTCGTTTCCGGCGTCTCCGGCGGCTCGGTGCTGGCCGCCTATTACGGCTTGCGCAAACGCGCGGCGATGGCCGACTTCAAGCAACGCTTCCTGCTCGCCAATGGCGAGGAAGCGCTGCAGACCGATTTGAGCTTCCTCAACCTGGCAAAAGGCCTAAGCGGCGGCATCAACGACACCACCGGATTCCCGCGCTGGCTCGATGCCCATCTGTTCGGCGGCGCGACGTTCAAGGACCTGAACAGGGGCGGCCCGCCCGAGGTCTGGATCAACGCCGCGGACATTTATAACCGCACCGCCTTCATATTCGCCGACGTGACGTTCCGCGCGCTGTGCAGCGATCTGGCGGACTATCCGCTCTCGCTGGCCGTGGCGGCGTCGGCCGCGGTGCCGGTGGTGTTCGCGCCGGTCGTCATCCAGAACTATCCGGGCGGCTGCCCGGCGACGCTGCCGGCCTGGGTCGAGCGGGTGCGCCACGACGACACCGCGCCGCCGCTGATCCGCGCCTATGCCGACGCGCTGGAGCGTTACCGCGCCGGCGAGATCAAATACGTCAAGCTGCTCGATGGCGGCATTGTCGACAATTTCGGCCTCGCCGGCTTCACCATTTCGCTCTTGGCCGCGAACGAGCCCTACGGGCCGCTGGCGCCGCGCGAGGCGGTCAAGCTGCGGCGCCTGCTTTTTCTCGTCGTCGATTCCGGCCGCAGTCCGTCCGGGACCTGGGCGCAGACCGTCGCCGGGCCGTCCGGTGTCGATCTCATCAATGCCACGTCCGACACCGCCATGATCTCGAGCGCCATCGGCAGCTACACCTCGTTCGACACCACCATGGAAGACTGGCGCGCCCGGCTGGTGAGCTGGCGTTGCCGGCTCTCCGAAGCCGAGCGCAGCCGCCTCGGTGCGCCGCCGGGATGGAATTGCAAGGACGTGAAATTCTTTGTCGGCCGCATTTCATTCGATCAATTGGGCCCGGATCGCTCGGCTGCGCTCAACGCCGTGGAGACGCGGCTGAAGCTGCCGCCGGATCAGGTCGAGATGCTCATTGGCGCCGGCCGCGACGCGCTCAAGGCCAACAAGGTGTTCCGCGAATTTCTCAATGCCGGCCCGCGTTCGCTGCCGCCGCCGCAGCGGCCGCGCAGCGCGCCGGTGGCAACCGCCGCGCCCGCCGCGCAAGAAGCGCACGCCGAACAAGAGCCGCAGTGACACGGCGCGACTTCGCGCAGCCGGCTTGATTAAGCCGCCATTTGAGCGTTGAATTTTGCCTTGTTCCCAACGGCGGCCATAACGCCGGCAAAACTTGCTTCAGGCCAAAACTTGCTTCAGGCCAGACCTTACTTCAGGCAAAGTCGCGGGAGGAAAAATCATGGACGAGATGCAACGGCGCGCCTTCATGAAGGGCGCGGCGATCGGCGCGCTGGCGTTTTCCGTCGGCGGCGCCGAGGTCTTGCTGACGCCGCGCCAGGCTTACGCGCAGAACATTCCGCTGCGCACGCTCAACCCCGAACAGGCGGCCGCGCTGGGTGCCATGGGCGAGGCGCTGGTGCCGGGCGCCAAGGACGCTGGCATCGTCAATTTCGTCGATCAGCAGCTTTCGATACCGGCCGAGCAGGCACTGCTTCAGGCGCGCATCTTCAATGTCCGTCCACCGTTCGCCAATTTCTATCGCGCGGCGCTCGGCGCCATCGACGGCGCTGCCGACAAGATGAAGGGCAAAAAGTTCGCGCAGCTGACGCCCGAGGAGCAGCACGACTTCATCGCTCAGATGCGCGTCAACAAGATCGACGGCTGGCAAGGGCCGCCCGGGCCGTTCGTCTTCACCGTGCTGCGCAGCGACGCCGTCGACGTGGTCTACGGCACCATGGAGGGCTATGCCGCGCTCGGCGTGCCCTACATGCCGCACATCGCGCCAACGCAGAAGTGGTGATCGCCATGCCTGACCAAGATACGGCAAACGAAAAAGTCGATGTGGTCGTGGTCGGCTCCGGCGCGTCCGGCTCGGTCTTTGCTTCGGTGCTGGCCAAAGCCGGCAAGAAAGTCGTGGTGCTCGACAATGGCCCGGAACGGCCGCTGACCGATCTGATCAGTTCGGACATGTGGGGGCGGCGGCTGAAACCAGCCGGCGGTCCGATTCTGCTCGGCGGCAAGCATCCGTTCGCCTATGCCAATCAGGCGGCCTGGGCGGTCGGCGGCGCGGCGCTGCATTACTTCGCGCAATTCCCGCGCTATCTGGCGACCGACTTCAAGATGAAAAGCGAGCACAATCGCGGCCACGATTGGCCTATCAGCTATGAAGACGTCGCGCCCTACTACGACAAGGTGGCGGCCGATATCGGCGTGTCGGGCGACGCCAAGGCGGAAGAAAAATGGCGGCCACCCGGCGCGCCCTATCCGATGCCGCCGATGAAGACGTTTCCGGCCGGCGAAGTCTGGCGTAAGGGCGCCGACGCCAACGGCATCCGCTTGGTGCCGATGGCCAACGGCATGAACTCGGTTGCGTTCAAGGGCCGCGCCGCCTGCATCTACGACGGCTGGTGCGCGGTGGGCTGCCCGACCGGCGCGCTCGCCAATCCGGTGGTGAGCTATCTCGGCGAGGCGCGCAAAGCCGGCGCCGAAGTGCGGGCGCTGAGCAACGTCACCCGCGTGCTCACCAACGCCGAAGGCAGCCGCGCCATCGGCGTCGAATATTACGACGCCAAGAAGGAGCGGCAGGTGCAGGAGGCAAGCGTCGTCGTGCTCGCCGCCTGGTCGGCGCAAAATCCGCGCATTCTTTTGAACTCCGCGACCGACAAGCATCCGAAGGGGCTCGCCAATTCCAACGAGCTGGTCGGCAAATTCATGATGGCCCATCACATCGCCGGCACCTGGGCGCTGTTCGACGAGGACATCACGCCGCATATGGGCACGGTCGGCGCGCAGTTCATGTCCTACGACCGCTATGCCAAGACCAGCTATCCGGGAGCGTTCGGCAGCTCGTTCATCACCGCCGGCACCTCGCACAAGACCAGCGACTTCGCGCTGGCGCGCGGCGACTTGTTCGGCGCCGAACTCGCGGTCTACATGAAGCGCGCGGCGCGCGGGCTCACCCACATGACGATCTTCGGCGAAGAGCAGCCGCAACTGGAAAATCGCATCGAGCTCGTCGGCGACAAGGACGAGTTCGGGTTGCCGATGGCGCGGCTCATTCACAGCTTCGACGACGACGCGGTGGCGCTGTGGAACGCCAACTTCGACCAGGGCATGAAGATCGCCAAGGCCACCGACGCCAAGGAATCCTGGCCCGGCAAGGGGCCGGTCATGCCGACCAGCCACTTGCACGGCGGCGCCATCATGGGCACGGACTCGTCGAACTCAGTGACCAACAGTTTTGGCCAGACCCACGAAATCCCCAACCTGTGGATGGCGGGCCCCTGCATCTTCCCGACCGAAGGCGCCTCCAACCCGACCTACACGATCTTCGCCGTGTCGCTGCGCGGGGCGGAGCAGCTGGCGAAGGATTGGGGCAATTTCGCGGGATAGTTCATGCCCATCGTTGTGGCCGGAGTCCGCCGGTCATCAATCATCCGACTCGCGAATAACCCTCTCGGCGAAAGCTTTCAGCGGCGGCAAATCGCGCGCCGCGATATCGAAGACAATTTGCGGATCGACCCGATGGTAGGCGTGACGGAGCAGATTTCCGAAGTCAACCATGCGCTGCCAGTCGATTGCTTTCTGTTGAGCTTTGATATTTTCAGGAATTTGGCGTGATGCTTCGCAGATGATCTCAAGCGCGCGTTCTATCGCAAGCCGCAGTGGAAAATCGGCGGCGAAATTTTCCCGTGTCTTCCCTGCCAGCATCGTTTGAATCGCATCGATGGCGGTGAGAATATGCACCAATCGATCAGCCAGCGTCGGAGGCATTCTCAGAACACCTCAATCACATCGTCGGCTATGCGCCTTGCAAACCTAGGCTCGATCGAGCGACGCATTTCGGCCTGCGTCTCGATGCCGGTCGCTTGTTTGATGATGTGTTGGACACCGACAATACTGAGCCCGGAGAATTTGGCGTCATCGACGTCGATCAAGACATCGAGATCGCTGTCCTCGCGTGCATCGCCGCGGGCGCGCGAGCCGAATATGGCGAGACGCTTCACACCCTCTGCGCGCAGCGCCGGAGCGGCCTCTTTGAGCTTGGCGATGATCTCGTCACGGGTCATGCGCCGATTATATCACAGAATGTGAACGGGTCTTACTCCGCCGCCGCCTTCGAATGCCCGAGCCGCCGGTTGAGCGACTTCAACAAATCCTCGGCGGCTTCGGCAATCACCGTGCCGGGCGGGAAGATCGCTTCGGCGCCTGCTTTTTTCAGCGCGTCGTAGTCCCGCGGCGGCACCACGCCGCCGACCACGATCATGATATCGCCGCGGCCTTGTTTGGTCAGCTCGGCCTTGAGTTCCTGCAGCAAGGTCAGATGCGCGGCGGCAAGCTTGACAGATCGTATATGCATCTTTAAATTGTATACTCTGGAATGCCAATACTAATAGTATATCTCAGGATGTGGGAGGAGCGAACATGTTGAGTACATGTAGAATTGTAACATTGTTGAGCATGATCGTATTGCCGTTTGGCGCGGCAGCTCAGGGACTCACCGTGAATATGCACGCGGTCAGTGGTCCTGGCGGGGACCTAATGGTGCAACAAGGTGACTTTGCGCTGTCAGGCAGTTCGCTAGTGCCTGCGGGCCAATGTCCCGCGGGCCCAGCTGGGTTGCGATTGCAGAACACGACGATTACCTTTAGTCCGCCCTTCAGCAGCGCGCCGGCTGTTACGGTCGGAATCAACGAATTCGATTCTGGCGATGGAAGGAATATTCGCATCAAGGCCTACGTCCAAAACGTAAGCGCCACAAATGCCACATTAGTAATCGAAACTTGGTGCGATACTAACCTGTATTCGGTCACCGGATCCTTTGTGGCCGCAGGTTTGAAGGAGCAGGGGCGCAAAATCTGCTCCGTATACGTTCCGGGAGCTTGGCGGTCCATGACGAGCGTCCCGGCTTCATGGAATGTAGCCGATTGTCAGGCTGTTTTACCCACGGTAGGTGCCAACACGTACCAACTTGGTTGCGAGTTTTCTAATGGCGTCAAGTGGTCGCAAGGACTGCCAAACGGAGGCCCCCCTACTCCCAACTGCGGTTGGTGACTTCCGAAAACGGGAAGCGGTAGCCGAAGAGTAATGCCGCTTAATACCGCCGCCGCTCCTTGGCCGCTCTCGTTCCGGCCACACTATTGTTTTATTCCGCCGCCGCCTTCGAATGCCCAAGCCGCCGGTTGAGCGACTTCAACAAATCCTCCGCGGCTTCGGCGATCACGGTGCCGGGCGGGAAGATGGCTTCGGCGCCGGCCTTTTTCAGCGCCTCGTAGTCCTGCGGCGGCACCACGCCGCCGACGACAATCATGATGTCGCCGCGGCCTTGTTTGGTCAGCTCGGCTTTCATTTCCGGCACCAAGGTCAAATGCGCGGCGGCGAGCGAGGAGACGCCGAGAATGTGCACGTCGTTCTCGACCGCCTGGCGCGCGGCTTCGGCAGGCGTTGCGAACAGCGCGCCGATATCGACGTCGAAGCCGAGATCGGCAAAGGCGGTGGCGATCACCTTCTGGCCGCGGTCGTGGCCGTCCTGGCCGATCTTGGCGACCAGGATGCGCGGGCGGCGGCCTTCGTCGTCCTCGAATTGGCCGACGAGTTTCTGCACCCGTTCGACGGCATCCGCCATGCCGACCTCCTGCCTGTAGACGCCGGAGATGGTTTTGATCTCCGCCTGATGACGGCCGAACACCTCTTCGAGCGCCAGCGAGATTTCGCCGACGGTGGCCTTGGCGCGCGCCGCGTCGATGGCGAGCGCGAGCAGATTGCCGTTGCCGCCGGCGGCATTGCGGGTGAGTGTCGCCAGCGCCTCGGCGACCGCCTTGGGATCGCGCTCGCGCTTGAGCCGCGCCAGCTTGTCGACCTGCAATTGCCGCACCGCGGCATTGTCGACTTTGAGAACGTCGATCGGCGCCTCGCTCTCGGGCCGGTATTTGTTGACGCCGATCACGGCTTGTGCGCCGGCATCGATGCGCGCCTGTGTGCGCGCCGCGGCTTCCTCGATGCGCAGCTTCGGCAGGCCCGCTTCGATGGCCCGCGTCATGCCGCCGAGCGCTTCGACTTCTTCGATATGGCCGAGCGTCTTGCCGGCGAGATCGTGGGTGAGCCGCTCGACATAGAACGAGCCACCCCACGGATCGATCACGCGGGTGGCGCCGCTTTCCCGTTGCAGCACGATTTGGGTGTTGCGCGCGATGCGGGCGGAAAAATCGGTCGGCAAGGCCAGGGCCTCGTCGAGCGCGTTGGTGTGCAGCGACTGCGTGCCGCCATGGATCGCCGCCATGGCCTCGATGGCCGTGCGCGCCACGTTGTTGAACACGTCTTGCGCGGCGAGCGACCAGCCGGAGGTCTGGCAATGGGTGCGCAGCGACAGCGAGCGCTCGTCCTGCGGGTTGAACGGTTTTATCAGCCTGGCCCAGAGCAGGCGCGCGGCGCGCAGCTTCGCCACCTCCATGAAATAATTCATGCCGATGCCGAAGAAGAACGACAGCCGCGGCGCGAAGCGATCGATGGCGAGATTGGCGGCCAAGCCGGCGCGGACATATTCGACGCCGTCGGCGAGCGTATAGGCGAGCTCGAGGTCGGCGGTCGCGCCGGCTTCCTGCATGTGATAGCCGGAGATCGAGATCGAGTTGAATTTCGGCATATGCGCCGAGGTGTAGGAGAAAATGTCGGAGATGATGCGCAGCGACGGTTTTGGCGGATAGATATAGGTGTTGCGCACCATGAACTCTTTGAGAATATCGTTCTGAATGGTGCCGGCGAGCTTTTCCGGCGGCACGCCTTGTTCTTCCGCCGCCACGATATAGAGCGCCAGCACCGGCAGTACGGCGCCGTTCATGGTCATCGACACCGACATCTGGTCGAGCGGGATGCCGGCGAACAGCGTGCGCATGTCGTAGATCGAATCGATCGCCACGCCCGCCATGCCGACGTCGCCGGCGACGCGCGGGTGATCGCTGTCATAGCCGCGGTGGGTGGCGAGATCGAAGGCGATCGACAGGCCCTTTTGGCCGCCGGCGAGATTGCGGCGGTAGAAGGCGTTGGAATCCTCCGCCGTCGAGAAGCCGGCATATTGCCGGATGGTCCACGGCTGGGTGACGTACATGGTCGGGTAGGGGCCGCGCAGGAACGGCGCGATGCCGGGATAGCTGTCGAGGAAATCAACGCCGGCGAGATCGCTAGCTCCATAGCGGCTTTTGACCGCGATACCTTCCGGCGTCAGCCACGGCGCCGCCGGGGCCGCGGTCGCGGCCGGCGCATCGGCGAAATCGATCTCGGCAAAATCCGGGATCTGGCTCATCGAGTCACCCGCTCTTCCCTTAGAATATCGTAGGCGGCTTGCAGTGTCGCCAGGACATCGCAACCCCCATGAATGAAGGTCTGCACCCCCGCCGCCCGTAGGCGTTCTGCTTTCGCGCCCGGCCGTCCGGCCAGATAGGTGTGCCGCACCCCCGCGGCCTTGAGCGTGGCGGCTGCAGCTTCGGCCTCGTTCTCATACGTGCCGTCCGAACCGCACAGGCAGGCGAGCGCGGCGCCCGATGCCTTGAAGGCCGCGGCGAGCGGGGCGGGGCCTTGTTCGCCGCTTACCGCTTCGATGCCGCCGGCTTCGAAAAAGTTCTTGGCGAAGTTGGCGCGGGCGTTGAAGTCGGCGGGCTTGCCGAGCGTCGCCAGGAAGATTTTTGGCCGTGCGCCGGTTGCGGCCAGGATTTTGTCCGATGCATCGCGCAATTCTTCGAAAGGTTCGGCAAGGCGGATACGCGGCAGCGCGACGGTCTTTGCCACCGCGGCGCCCTCTTGCGGCAGCGCCATCTTCGCCACATCGAGGACCGCGGGTATCGCTTCGTTGAGGTCGGGGTATTGGTTGGTCCCGGTCAGAATGTCGGTGCGCCGGGCGATCGCTTTTTCACGCTCGGCGCGGACCGCTGCGACCCGGCGCTGAATGAGCCCGCTTGTCAGCGCCGCCCACACGCCGCCGGCCTGCTCGATCTCCTGGAACAACGACCAGGCCGCCGTGCACAGGTTTTGCGTCAAAGCTTCCAGCGCCCCCGAGCCGGCAGCGGGATCGGCGACGCGGGCGAGGTTCGATTCTTCCAGAAGCACGAGCTGGGTGTTGCGGGCGATGCGGCGGGCGAAGGCATCCGGCAGGCCGAGCGGCGCGGTGTGCGGCAGCACCGTGATGCTGTCGGCGCCGCCCAAGCCCGCGGCGGCGACCGCGATCGTGGTGCGCAGCATGTTCACGTAAGGATCGCGCTTGGTCATCATGCGCCAGGCGGTCTCGGCCGCGATCATGACCGGCTTTGGCGTCAGCCCGCAGGCTTGCTCGATCCGTGCCCAGAGTTTCCGCGCGGCGCGGAATTTCGCCATGGTCAAAAACTGCTCGGCATCGGCGGACAGGCGCAGATAGATCGCGTCGCGCCCGGCAGAAAGCGCCATGCCATGGGCTTCGAGCGCGCGCAGATAGGCGACCGCGCTCGCCAGCGCAAACGCAAGTTCCTGCGCTTCGGAGCCGCCGGCATTGTGGACGATGCGTCCGTCGGCGACGGCAAACGGTCCGCGAAACCCGGCGCCGGCAAGCGCGCCGACCATCGCGGCAAAGGCGGGCGCAAGCTCGTCCCAACTCCGCGGACTATAGCCGGACGCGGCAAAGCCGCCGACCGGATTGATGCTGGCGCGCAGATCGACTTTCGACGGCGCTGCGCCCCGGTTTTCGACCAGTGCGGCAAATTCCCGGACCACGTGCCGCGTCGCCGGCGAAAGATTGAGATCGATCGCCGCCGCGGTGAGATCGATGCCGTCGAGCGCGCGCTTGAGCGTCGCCGGCGATGGATCGAGGCCATACCCGTTGGCGCTCACCGAACCGGCGAAGACCAGCACCAGGCCGGTCGCGCCGTTTTGCAGATCGTCGAGCGCTTGCGCATTGGCTGCTGCGGGATCGGGATGATCGACGCGCTGCATGATCGTCCAGGCCGCACCGGGGGCGCGCCCGGGCACGGCCGCCGCCGTGGCGTCGCGCGCATAAAGCGGCTCGATGGTCAGGCTGTCATAGGTCCGGCTTTCCAGCCGCGCGAACGGCGCGCCCTTGAGCACGGCGTCGACCAGGCTGCGCCAGGCTGCTTCCGTGCCCGGGGGGAAATCGGCGGTTGGGGGGAGAGAGTTTTTCTCGTCCGTCATTGTCGCAAAATGCCATGCCCGCCGGTGCCGGCCAACCAGTCCAGCCGAGCAATTGGCCTGCCGCCGTCCTAGCGCCCCGGCAGCTTCTCGATGCCCGCCGTATCCACCCGCTTGAGCGCGTCGCTGACCCGGATGCCCGCGATGACGCGGTCGGGAGCGATTTCGGCCAATGGCACCAGAACGAACGCGCGTTCGAACAGATGCGGGTGGGGTAGCGTCAGGGTCGCGTCGTTCTGGACAAGATCGTCGTACGCCAGAAGGTCGAGATCGATGGTCCGCGGCCCCCAGTGCTGTTCCCGGGCGCGGTTGCGGCCGAGCGCGCGTTCGCACGCCTGGCAGCGGGTCAGCAGCGCATCAGGCGCAAGCGCGGTCGAAACCGCAATGACGGCATTGATGAAGGGCGGCTGGTCGGTGACGCCCCAGGGCGGGGTGCGATAATCCGACGATCGCGCCGCAAGCCGTGTGTCGGGGCCTTCGCACAACAGCGTAATCGCCCGGTCGAAGGTTGCGCGCACGTCGCCGACATTGCCGCCCAGCGCGATGAACGCCTCAGCCATTTTTGCGATCTTGGCCGCGCTCCGGCCGCACGCGCTCGATGACGACGCCTAAGTCGTCGAAGGTCGCGGCGATCGGGGCGTGCGGCTTGTGCACGGTGACGCGAATGCGGCGCACCTGGGGATAGCGCTCCAGCACCGCCTCGGCGACGGCGCCGGCGGCCGCTTCCACGAGCCGGTAGCGGCGCGCGCAGAACGCCTGGCTCGCCGTCTGTACCACCTTGTCGTAGGAGACTGTGTGCTTGAGCAGGTCGCTCTTCGAGGCCTCTGCCAGATCCATATCGAGCACGAGATCGAGCTTGAAAGTCTGTCCGACCTTGGCTTCGTGCTGCATCACGCCGTGATAGGCATGCAGCGCCAGTCCGCTGACGAAGACGGCGTCGCTCATCGCGCCCGCCTGATGGCCGCGGCAACGGCCAGCGCCTGTACCATGGGCGCCACGTCGTGCACGCGGACGATGGCCGCGCCGTTCTCGACGGCGAGAAGATGCGCCGCGAGCGAGCCGCCGATCCGCTCCGCCGGCTCCGACGCCACGATGGAATGGATGAAGCGCTTGCGCGAAGCGCCGACCAGGAGCGGCAGGCCGAAACCGCGCCAGGCATCGAGTCTGGCGATGCAGGTCAGGCTCTGCTCCGGCGTCTTGCCGAAGCCGATGCCGGGATCGAGCACGATGCGCTCCCGCGCAATGCCGGCGCGGGCGGCGATGTCGAGCGAGCGGGCGAAGAACGCCGTGACGTCGGCAACGATGTCGATCGACGGATCGGCTTTGTCGCGGTTGTGCATGACGATGACGGGGACGCGATGCTCGGCGACGACGCGGGCCATGTCGGGATCGCGCTGCAGCCCCCAGACGTCGTTGACGATCGCCGCCCCGGTCTCGATTGCCCAGGCCGCGACTGCTGCCTTCATCGTGTCGATCGAGACCGGCACGCCCAGCGCGACGACCGCCGGCAGGACCGGGGCGAGGCGGGCGCGCTCCTCGTCGAGCGGCACCGCAACCGCGTCGCCGTAAGGCCGCGACGATTCCGCGCCGATATCGAGGATGTCGGCGCCTTCGTCGGCAAGCCGCTGCGCCTGCGCCATGGCTGCCTGGGGATCGAGAAAGCGGCCGCCATCGGAAAACGAGTCCGGCGTGACATTGAGCACGCCCATGACCAGCGGGCGCCCTTTCTTAAGAAGATCGCTTAACGCATTGGCAGAAAGTGCAGAACCGGCCGCTAGCGCGGCGTGCAAATCGCGACTTAGGGCCGTTTCCTTGACCATCGCTCGAGCGGTCCGTGGTGCCATCTCGGCGTGGCTTTGCGCGGTCGCTCAAGGTGAGTCAAGCCACGGCGGCAGGAGCGGCGAGGGCCTGGAAACGCCGCGCCGGAAGCCGATCAATAGCGAATGATGGTCGGCAGCTTCTTGGCGCTCTCGATCCAGCGCTCGACCGTCTGTTTCTTCGGCAACAGCCGCACCAGGTTGCGCTTGTTGGCTTCGCGCATTTTCTCGACCAAGTGCTCGGGATTGCGGAATTTGAGCTCGTTGACGGTTTTGACGCCGACGGCGCGAAGCAGCTCGGAATATTCCCAGCCGATGCCTTTGACCCGCATGCGGTCGGCCGCAGTCACCCAGCCTAGGATGCGCTCGGAATTGGTGCCGGTCATTTCCGCAAGCTTGAGCCGCTGCTTCGGCGTTTTGGCCGAGCGCAGAAGCCCGATGGTGGTGCGAATCCCCTCCGACTTGAGGATCGCGGCCGTGTCCGGCCCGATGCCCCGAATGTCGGTGATAGGATACGCCATCGGTGCCTCCCCCGCGCCGCGCTCAAACGGCCTGCAAAAGGCCGGGGATGGCCGTCGCGGCGAACACATCAAGCTGCGCGGCGGTATGAGCGCTGACGTCGCTGCTGACTCTTTGTATCTGCCCCATGCTCAGCCTCGCCGTCATCATGCGCATGCCCGCGCCCATTGCGCCGCTCATGGCTCGCCGCAGCAAGGCTTCGACTGCTGCGAGCCTGCCGAGAGCGGGGGCGCTTTGTGTGATAGCTCTTCCATGACCAGGAAGTCGGAAATGATCCCCACCGTCTTTTCGGCCGCTATCGCGATCTACTCCGAGATCGGCGACAAATAGCCGACGAGTCCCCAACGCCATCCCCGCACTTTCGGCAGGTTCGCTTCAATTAATGTACATTCCTTAGGGCGTGACAAGTATGCACCACCCACTTGGAGGCCATTTGACGCGCTGCCCATGTCAAAGCGTGGCGGGGCGTTGCAAAGATGCAACGCTATTCCGGTGCGGCACCAAAAAGAATGCTTAGCCGACGTGGCAATGACAAAGCCTGCGCTGTAAATATCACACCGCAAGAGATGAGAAGGTGACCCATAATGGCATCCGAAGCCCTGCCCAAGGTTCTCGATCGCATCGACCGCGACCTCGATGCCAGCCTCGATCGCCTGTTTGCGCTGCTGCGCATCCAATCGATCTCGACCGACCCGGCCTATGCGGCGCATTGCCGGACGGCGGCCGAATTTGTCGCCACCGACCTGCGCGGGCTCGGCTTCGAGACCAGCGTGCGGCCGACGGCGGGCCACCCGGTCGTGATCGGCAAGAGCGGCAACGGCAAAGCCAACGGCAACGCGCCGCGGGTGCTGTTCTACGGCCACTACGACGTGCAGCCGGTCGATCCGCTCGATCTGTGGCAAACGCCGCCGTTCGAGCCGCGCATCGAGACGCTCCCCGGCGGGCGCAAGATCATCGTCGCCCGCGGCGCCTGCGACGACAAAGGCCAAGCCATGACCTTCGTCGAGGCCTGCCGCGCCTTCAAGGCGGTTACCGGGAAGCTGCCGCTGGACATCACGATGATGATCGAGGGCGAGGAGGAGTGCGGCTCAAAGCATTTGTTCGGCTTCGTGCGCGACAATGCCGCCGAATTGCGCCGCGACCTGGCGCTGGTCTGCGATACCGGCATGTGGGACGCGCAGACGCCCTCGATCACCACCTCGCTGCGCGGCCTGGTCTACGAGGAGGTCCGGCTGACCTGCGCCGACCGCGATCTGCATTCGGGGCTATTCGGCGGCGCCGCGCGCAATCCGATCCACGTGCTCGCCGACATTCTCTCAAGCCTGCACAATGCCGACGGCGGCGTCACCATTCCGGGTTTTTATGACGGCGTCCGCGACCTGCCGCCCGACATCAAGGCCGATCTCGAAGGCCTTGGCCTCACTGCCGAAAAATTCCTCGGCCCGATCGGGTTGAAAATTCCGGCCGGCGAAAAGGGCCGCATCCTGCTCGAGCAAATCTCGACGCGGCCGACCGCCGAGGTCAACGGCATCATCGGCGGCTATACCGGGGAGGGGGCCAAGACCGTGATCCCCGGCAAAGCCAGCGCCAAGGTCTCGTTCCGCCTGGTCGGCGCCCAGGACCCGGAAAAGGTCCGCAACGCCTTCCGCGATTTTGTCCGCGCCCGCGTGCCGGCCGACTGTACCGTCGAGTTCGGCAATTTCGGCTGCAATCCGGCATTCGAGGTGGCGTTCGATAATCCGGCGCTGGGCAAGGCGCGCACCGCGCTCGCCGAGGAATGGGGCAAGAAGGCGGTGACCGTCGGCGCCGGCGGCTCGATCCCCATCGTCGGCGATTTCAAGACCGTGCTCGGCATGGAGACGCTGATGGTGGGCTTCGCGCTTGATGACGACCGGGTGCATTCGCCCAACGAAAAGTTCGATCTAAAATGCTTCCACAAGGGCATCCGCAGCTGGGCGCGGATTTTGGCGGCGCTGGCGGGGTGAGTCATTCCGGGGCGCGCGCAGCGCGAACCCGGAATCCATAGCCACGAAATTCGCCGAATAGGCACCGCACTGCCGGCAATCGAACGGCGGTGGTTATGGATTCCGGGCTCCTCGCTTCGCTCGGCCCCGGGCTGGGCCGGGTCATGTCGGTGAATTCGATGTTCTCGGGCTCCTCGGGCACGCTCGGCGAATTCCGCGCCGGCGCGCTCGCGGCCTGGATCGGCGCCGTGCCCTCGGCGCTGATCGGCGGGGTCGGCGTGATGCTGATTGCGCTCGCCTGGTTTCGGCTGTTCCCGGCGCTGCGCGGCATCGAACGGCTGACCGGGGAGACCGGCGAGCGCGTCCCGGAAGATGCCCTCACGGCGGAATGACGCACCCGCCGCGGCCGCCAAACCTGCTATCCTGATTGCATCCGGCCTGCCGAAGGCGCGCGGCGCTGCAAGACCGACCCGCCGATCAAAAGCAACTTGCGACACTCAGGGAGGGATCACCTATGAAAAAGCTGCTTCTTGTCGCCGTAGCCGCGATCGGGGTCGCGCTATTCAGCCCGGCGCTGCGCGCCGACGATTATCCCAGTCGGCCGGTCGTCTTTACCGCCGTGTTCGGGCCCGGCAGCGCCAGCGACACCATTTGCCGCATCATCGCCGACAAGCTCAGCCCCATGCTTGGGCAACCCGTCGTTGTTGAGGATCGGCCGGGAGCGGATGGTGCATTGGCAGCCCTATACGTCCATCACCAACCGGCGGACGGCTATACGCTCCTCATGGCAACCAACTCACCGCTCTCTGCCGATCCATTTATACACAAAGACATCAACTACGATCCGATCAAGGACTTTGTACCGATCACGCGGGTGGGCAGCTTTACGCTGATGCTCATAGTCAATCCGCAACTACCCATCCATTCGGTCAAGGATCTGGTCGCCTATGCCAAGGCCAACCCCGGCAAGCTGACCTACGCCAGCGGCAATACCGCCGGCATCGTCGGCATGGAAACCGTCAAGCATTGGGCCGAGCTCAGCATCCTGCATGTGCCCTACAAGACTACAGCGCCGGCGCTTGAGGATGTCATCGCCGGCCGCGTGTCGATGATGTTCGCCGATTTCACGACCGCCATGCCGCATGTCACAGCCGGCACGGTGCGCCCGTTGGCGATATCACGCATAAAGCGCAGTTCGCTGTATCCGGACTTGCCGACAATGGATGAGGCCGGCGTCAAGGGTTTCAATCTCGATGCCTGGGCCGGCCTCGTGGCGCCGGCCGGCACGCCGCCGGAAGTCATAAAGAAGCTCAACGCCGCATTGCGCAAGGTTATCGACGACCCGGCCGTCCAGGCGAAATTCAAGAACGTCGGCTTCGAGGGCTTTTCCTCGACGCCCGAGGAGCTGGGCGACTACATCAAGGCCCAACTCGGCGAATGGGGCAAGATGGTCAAGGACGCCGGCATCCAGCCTGACTGACGACGCGGACCGGCTCGTTACAGCACGCCAAGCGCCATGATGGCGAGGATCAAGGCCGGCGGCATGACGACGGCACCGAGGCGAAGAAAACGCCAGGTGCCGACGTCGAGCCCTTCGCGGCGGAGCACGACCAGCCACAGGATCGTCGCCAGCGAGCCGGTCACGGACAAATTCGGGCCGAGATCGACGCCGATCAGCATCGCGCCGGTGATTTGGGACGGCAGGTGATCGGCCGCGACGACGGATCCGGCAATCAAGCCGGCCGGAAGGTTGTTCATCAGATTGGACGCCAGCGCGACGAGAAGGCCGGCGCTCCACGCGGCGTCCGCGCCGGAGCGCGCGACTTCGGCATGCATGAGGCTACTCAGCGCGGCAATGACGCCGGTGCGATCGAGCGCTTCCACCAGGACGAACAAACCGGCGACCAGCGGCAGGACGCCCCACGACACGCCTTTCAGTACCGGCCACGGCGACTGGCGGTTCAATGCCAGCACGATGGCGCTGGTCGCCACGCCGCTGACGAAGGTCGGCAAGCCGAGTTGCACGTCGAAAGCCGAACAGCACAACAGAACGACGGCAACCGCGCCAATGCCGCCGAGCGTGAGCCGCCCGCCATGGCTGAGCGGCGGCCGAGACGATGCAACCGCGATCGTCTCCGCCGCCAACGCGCGGCGCTGCATCAGCCGTAACGCCCCATAGGTCACGGCGATCGCGATGACCGACGGCAGGCCGAATTGCTCAAGCCACGCCGCCAGATGCGGCATGCGGCCGGCGAACACCACCAGGTTGGCGGGATTGGAAATCGGCAGGACAAAGCTCGCCGCGTTGGCAATGAAAGCGCAGACCAACAGATACGGCAGTGGCGCCGCGCCGGCGGCCCTGGTCGCGGCATAAACCGCGGGCGTAAGAACGACGGCGGTGGCGTCATTGGACAGCAGTACCGTGACGGCAGTGCCGACCGCATAAACCAGCGCAAACAGCCGCTGCGGCGAGCCCCGCGCATGCGCCACGGCAAGCGCCGCGAGCCAATCGAATACGCCTTCCTGGCGCGCCACTTCCGCGATCAGCATCATGCCGGCGAGGAAGAAATAGACGTTCAGGCCCTTGCCGATGCCGGACAACGCGTCGACCCACGGCAACAGGCCAAACGCTACGAGCAGGACGCCGCCGGCCACCGCCCAGATGGCTTCCGGCAGGCGAAACGGCCGCGCAATGACGCCGGCCGTTGCCAAGCCGGCGATGCCCCAGGCTGCGACAGCACTTCCGTCTACGGCCATGGTCACTGCGGGTTTCTCATCTGCAGCTATTCGGTGGCGAGCGCGGCGCGCGTCTGGCCCGCTTTAGCCGATTCCCGGGTTTGGGTTTCGGGCATGACGAACCAATAGAACGCAAGACCGGTAGCGGCCACGCCGGCAAGCGTCAGGAATGCCGCGCTGTATCCGGCGCGAACGACAATGAAGCCGGCAACGCCGGTCGAGAGCGCAGCCCCGATGCCTTGCGCGGTAATCACAGCGCCTTGCGCCACGTTGAAGCGGCCGGTGCCGCGCATCAGGTCGGCAACGATGATCGGAAAAATCGCACCGTAGATGCCGGCGCCGACGCCATCCAATAATTGCACGCCGACCAGCCAATAGGGATTGTCGGACAGCGGATAGAGACAGCCGCGAACGGTCAGGACGCCGAGCGCGATCAGAAAGAGCGGCTTGCGTCCCCAGGCGTCGGCCTTGGCGCCGACCAGCATGGCCATCGGCACCATCACGATTTGCGCCGCGACGATACAAGCCGACATCAGACTGGTGCCCAAATTCTGGTCCTGCAGAGCGAGCTTTTGGCCGACCAGCGGCAACATGGCGGCGTTGGCGAAATGGAACATGATGGCGCAACCGGCGAAAATCAGAAGGGGCGGGCAGGTCAGCAGCACGCTCAGGCCCGACGGTGCATCGTCGGTCTTGCCCCGGCCCGGCTGGGCATCGTGCAGACCGCGTGCGAGCTCATGATCAATGGCGCGCTCGGGAATGGCGCTGACGCTTAAGATGCTGGCAACCGACATGGCCGCAAGCAGATAGAACACCACCGTGGGCCCCCACAGATAAGCGAGAACGCCCGAGGCCGTGGCGGCAAACGCATTGCCGGCGTGATTGAATGTCTCGTTGCGGCCAATTCTCCCGGTAAAGGCGCCATGTCCGACGATTCCGAGCGTGACGGCCGCGAGCGCCGGACCGAACACGACGCCAGCGGCGTGCGCCGTCGCTTGCGAGACGGCGACCGGCCAAAACGATGACAGCCAGGGCAAAATGAGGGAAGCCGCGGTGACCAGGACGGCTGCCGCGATCATGACGGCCCGCTTCGCCGTGGTCGCATCGACCAGGGCGCCGGCCGGAGTCTGCGCCACGATGCCGGCGATGGTTGCGATCGACATCACAACGCCGATGCTGGCCGCATCCCATTTCCGTTCGGTCAGGAGGTAAATGGCGAGATAAGGCCCAAGCGCGTCGCGCACATCGGCAAGGAAAAAATTGGCGGCATTGAGCGCGTGGTTGGCACGTCTGATTTGGCGCGCGTCTTTGCGCACGTTTTGGCCGGTACCGTTCGTCACTCTTGAATTCGCCTAAATTGAACGTGCGCCCCGCCGTAGGCAACAATCCTATCTTGAATGACGAAAGACGAGTTTGGTTCCAAATTCCCCGCTGCGGGTAGGCAAGGCCTTGTCCTCAATCCGCCTGGTGCCGCACCACCAGCACCGAGCAGGTGGCATAGCGCACCACGTGTCCGGCATTGGAGCCGAGGAAATAAGTGCGCAGTCCGGTGCGGTGCGAGCTCATGACGATCAGGTCGGCGTGCATCCGCTTGGCTTCGTCGAGGATTTCGCGATCGACGCTGCCCTGCAGCACGGCGGTCGAAATCTTCTCCGGCGCCAATCCGGTTTCTCTGGCGACGATGGCGATCGCTTCCTCCGCTGACGCGCGCTGTTGCGCCTCGAAGTCGGGCGGCACGTATTCGGCCAGCATCGCCGGCGTGATCGGCAGGACGTTGACCAAGCGCAGCGAACCGTTCGACTCCTTCGCCATCATCACGGCGGTGGCGATGGCGGGCTTCGCCAATTCGACATCGGCAAGATCGATCGGCACCAGGATGCGTCTGTACATGTCTTGCCCCTTTCTTGCCCCTTGTCAGGCTTTCAATCGGTCGCGGCGGCGATCAGCTTCGGCGTGACGAAGCGCTCCAGCCGGCCGGCATGCCGATGCACTTTCGACCAGTCGTCGAAGGCAAGATCGATGACGACGAGGCCTGAGGTCGGCAATTTCTCCGCCACCCGTTCGCGCGCTTCGACGTCGCCCGAGGCGATCAGCTGCACCGCGGCGTCGTGCAGGCCAGGATTGTGGCCGACCAGAAGCAGGCTTCGTGCGCCGCGCGTCTCGCCGATGATCTTGAACAAGGCGTCCGTTGACGCGTTGTAAATGCGCTCGTCGTTGACGAGCCGCGGCGCCTTGGCGAAGGCCTGCGCCGCCAGCGCCCAGGTCTCCTGGGCGCGCTTGACCGGCGACACCAGTGCCAGGTCGGGGTTAAGGCCATGGCGGGCCATATAGGCGCCGATCACGGCGGCGTCGTCGCGGCCGCGCTTGGTCAATTTGCGGTCGCGGTCGCGCTGGCCGCCCTCGGCGCGCTCGGTCTTGGCATGGCGCAGCAGCATCAAACGGCGCATGGCGGCAATGTCGCTTTCTGAGCCGAGGGAGTCTAGTGTGCGCCCCGCCGCGGCGGACCGGAACAGCTTTTGCACATGAGCGAAACCGATATCACAGCCTATGGCCAAAGCTGGTATGCCGCCACCATGGTGGACGCGCCGCGGCGGCCGGCGCTCCATGTCGACCTCGATGTCGATGTCTGCGTCATAGGCGGCGGGCTCGCCGGGCTGACCACGGCGCGGGAATTGGCACGGTCCGGATGGTCGGTGGTGCTGTTGGAGGCGGGCCGGCTGTCGGCGAGCGCGTCCGGCCGCAATACCGGCTTCGTGCTGCCGGGCTTTGCCGCCGACCCGGAAAAGCTGATCGGCCGCATCGGTTTCGAGCGCACCAAGTCGCTGTGGGCGCTGTCCCAGGCCGGACTCGATTATGTCCGCAATGCCGTTAAGGAAGAGGGCGCCGCCGGCATCGATCCGCAGCCCGGCTGGCTCTACGTCTCCAAGGTCGACAACGGCGACGAGTTCTTGGGCCTGGTGCGCCTACTCAACGATCTCGGCTGCGAGATCGAGGGCTGGCCGACCGAGCGCGTGCGCGCCGTGCTGCACAGCCGGCGTTACTATCACGCCATCAATTATTTGAAGGCGATCGCCATCCATCCGCTCAATTACGCGCTGGCGCTCGCGGCGGCCGCGGAACGCGACGGCGCGCGCATCTTCGAGGGCACGCCGGCGCTGGCGATCGATCCGGCCGGTGTGCGCAAGCGCATCGTCACGCCCGGCGCGCGGCTGCGCGCCAATCACGTGGTGCTCGCCGGCAATGTGCGGATCGGCGGCCTGATGCCGCAGATCGGCGCGACGCTGTTGCCGATCACCACTTACGTCATCACCACCGCGCCGCTCGGCGCAAAACTCGGCGAGGTGGTCGGCTACCGCGGCGGCATCAGCGACACCGACCTTGCCGACAATCACTACCGCATCGTCGGCGGCGACCGTTTGATGCTGTCGGGCCGCTCGACGACCTGGGCGCGCAATCCGCGCCGCTATGTGCGCGCGCTGGCGGCCGACATCAAAAAAACCTATCCGCAGCTCGGCGAGGTCACCGTCGACTATGCCTGGTCCGGTACCTTGGGCAACACCGTGCACCGCATGCCGCAAATCGGCGAGCTCGGCTCCGGCGTCTGGCTCGCGTCCGGCTTCGGCGGCCACGGCCTCAACACCACCGCCATGGCCGGCAATCTCATCGCCCGCGCCATCGTCGAGGGCGATCAGACCTGGCGGCAATTCACGCCGTTCGAACTGGTGTGGGCCGGCGGCATCGCCGGCCGCGTCGCCATTCAGCTGCGCGCCTGGATCAAGCGGTACCGCGACCGCATCGCCGAGCGCCGGGCGCATGGCCGCGAACTTGCCCACCGTCAGGCGCGCGAGGCCGAGCTTTTGGCGGAAGCTGCCGCGCGTGCGCAGGAAGCCGCTGCGCAAGCCGAAGCGGCGCGAAATGCCGTCGTCGAGGAAGCGCCTCGCCATGGCGAGCCTGCCGCTGCCGCCGAAGCCGAGCCGCTCGGGCGTGCCGCGGCGGGGCGGCATCGGGCAAGGCGCCGCAAGCGCCGCGAGCGCAGCGAAGGCGTAAGCTGAAGCCGCGCGCGCCGCGCGCTAAATTTTCTCGAAATGAATCTGCTCGGCCACCGCCGTCCATTTGGCGATGTCGTCGATCAGCCGCTGCTTGAATTCGGCCGGCGTCGACGGCGATGGTTCGTTGCCGAACGTGTGCATGCGCTCGACCGTCGCCGGGTCTTTGAGGATGCGCACGGTCTCGGCGTTGAGCCGATTGAGGATCGGCTCGGGCAGGCCCGCCGGCGCCACCAGGCCCTGCCAGGCGCTGACGTCGAAGCCCGGTACGCCGCTCTCGGCGATGGTCGGCGCCGACGGCAGCGCGAAATATGGCTTGGCGCTCGACACCGCGAGCGCGCGCAGTTTGCCGTTGCCGATGAATTCCAACATGGTCGCCGGCGGATCCATCATGAAATCGAGCCGGCCGGCCAGAAGCTCCATCACCGCCGGCGCCGAGCCGCGATAGGGCACGTGGGTCACTTTGATCTTGGTCGCCAACGCAAACAGCTCGATGGCGAGTTGCGGCCCCGAGCCGACGCCGGGCGTGCCGTAGAGCAGCGCATTGGGCCGCTTCTTCGCGGTGGCGATCAGTTCGGCGACGCTCTTGATGCCGGAGTCCATATGGGTCGCCATCACATACGGATATTCGGATGCGAGCGAGATCGTGGTGAAGTCGTCGACCGAGCGGTACGGCAGATTGGCGAAGGTCGCCGCGGCGCTGGCGTGCCCGGAAGGGATGACGCTCAGCGTATAGCCGTCGGGCGCGGCGCGCGCGACCTGCGCCGCGGCTACGGTGCCTGACGCGCCGGGGCGCGATTCGACGATCACCGCCTGGCCAAGCGCGCGCGAAAGGTTGTCGGCGAGGAGGCGGGAGATGATGTCGGACGGGCCGCCGGCCGGAAAGCCGTGAATGATGGTGATGGTGCGGGTGGGCCAGTCTGTTTCGGCATAGGCCCTGCGGGCCGCAAGCGCGGCAAGTCCGCCGACCATCGCACGGCGCGTGAGCTGGATCATCGCACGTTCTCCCGTAGTCTCGGCAATCGTATCCTGGATCGCGCGCAAGCGAAATCCGGGATCCGCATTTGAGCCGAACGATCATCTCCGATTCGCTGTGCTCAATCCGGGCTGGAGAATTCACCGACTTCGCGCCGTGCCATAATGCCCGCTGCTCGAAGAGGCGCGCGCTCTATTCGTTCTCGTTTAGCGCGCTTTGCGTTGAAATTCAGATTTGTCAAAACTCGCTGACAGCATCCCACAGATTTTCCACAGGGCGCGAATACATTTCCCGCGTACACATGAGGTCGATGAGGCAATTCACAAACATAACAAAAACAAAAATAAGGGCGGCTGACGGCGTTAATGATGGACTGGGAGTGTCATACAGGAGGGCCCCCATGATGACGGCACAAAAGGTGTTGTTAAGAATCCAAATTTCGATTTTCTTCCGGGGAGTTATTACGCGGGCGAGCCCGACTCCAAACGCCTGCACCAAGGCGTCCTCGTGGTATGCTGGCAAAAGATAATTAATGAAAAGATAGATGCTATTGAACGCGAGGAGAAAAGCGTAGGTACGAATGAAAATATCTGCGCTGTTTAGGGAACCTGCTATGATGAATATCACCGTTGTTTGGAAAAACACTGGGATTGTATCAATCCAAACACGATGGAGCCGTGAATATTTAAATGCCTCATTGAGTGACGCTTCGTAAAGTTCCGGAATGTTTTGTTGGAAAAACTTCTCGCGAAAGGACACGATGAGGCTTGGGACTTCGATGTATTTGACATCGCAATATCTGATCCATCCCCAATAAAACCGAAACAGAGTCAGGGCATAAATTAGAAATAGAAGGAACGTGACCGCCAATTCCAAATCTGAAGGCACTTTGTTGCTATTGATGATGTTGGCGACGTTGGTAACCGAAATCCCTGCGTATTTCGCGTAAGCGGAATCAGCCCAACTCATCAGTGATTGTCCGGCGAGAATTGCAGAGCCGCCCATCAGAATTGTAAATATCCACTTCCACGAATCGTGAAGGTTCGTCAACACGAGGAGAGCATATTCATCGGCCTCCTTTTTCTGTTGCAATGTGGCTGAAGGCGGTCTCTTCGCCAAAGTCATGCGGGGGCCTCAAAGTCGGACGGGCGCAACACAATCGACAGTTGCATATGGCTCATTTTAAGTCAAGGCAAGAACTAAAATTATTTACGATCCCAGGTTCCGACCACTTCACATCAATGTGGCGCGTCACCTCCCGTCTCTTCTTGCCATAAACGCCAACCGCTCGAACAGATGAACGTCCTGCTCGTTCTTGATCAGCGCGCCGTGCAGCGGCGGAATGAGTTTTTTCGGGTCGCGCTCGCGCAGCGTCTCCGGCGCGATGTCCTCGACCATCAAGAGCTTCAGCCAGTCGAGCAGTTCGGAGGTCGAGGGTTTTTTCTTCATCCCCGGCACGTCGCGGATTTCGTAGAACAGTTTCAAGGCTTCAGCGACCAGGCGATGTTTGATGCCGGGAAAATGCACGTCGATGATGGCGCGCATGGTGTCGGGATCGGGAAAGCGGATGTAGTGGAAGAAGCAGCGGCGCAAAAATGCGTCGGGCAATTCCTTCTCGTTGTTGGAGGTGATGACCACGATCGGCCGGCGCCGCGCCTGCACCGTCTCGCCGGTCTCGTAGACGAAGAACTCCATGCGGTCGAGCTCTTGCAGAAGATCGTTGGGGAATTCGATGTCGGCCTTGTCGATCTCGTCGATCAGCAGCACCGGCCGCTCGTCGGCGATGAAGGCGTCCCACAATTTGCCGCGCTTGATGTAGTTGCGGATGTCCTTGACGCGGGCGTCGCCCAACTGGCTGTCGCGCAGCCGCGTCACCGCGTCGTATTCGTAAAGGCCTTGCAGCGCCTTGGTGGTCGACTTGATGTGCCACTCGATCAGCGGCGCGGCGAGCGCCTTGGCGATCTCGATCGCCAGCACGGTCTTGCCGGTGCCGGGCTCGCCTTTGACCAATAATGGCCGCTCCAGCGCGATCGCGGCATTGACGGCAATTTTCAGGTCATTGGTGGCGACGTAGGCGCGGGTGCCTTCAAAGCGCATGAGGATTCTTTCGCTGTGGATTTTGTTGGCGCATGATCTTATCCGAAAACCGGGGACCACCCTCGGATCAAGTCCGAGGGCAGGCGTTTTCGGGATCACGCGCGGCCGAATTAGAACACGGCAAACTTGTCGGTCACAAGGCGCCGCGGCGCTCGCCGGCGTAGAGCGGAACGCACCGCCGCCCGGCAATTTCTGCCGGCAAGTCGGCATATCCAGCCCCGGCGTCCAGCCGGGCTGTCTCGGTAAGCCATTGACATGTCGATATAAATCACATGGCACGCGGATTGCTGGGAGGTGCACGGCGTTGGGCCATCCGTCGCGGCCCCAGTGCGTGACGTTGAGGATCGAGTTGGAGAGGTAATGTCATGGGTATCTTCGATGCATTGACCACCGCGGTGTCCGGTCTGCAGGCACAGTCGTTCGCGCTGCAAAACATTTCCGGCAACATCGCCAACTCCCAGACCGTCGGCTACAAGGAAACCGATACCGCCTTCGATGCGCTGGTCTCGCAAGCCGCTCTGGGCGAGCAGACGTCGGGCGGCGTGTTCGCCACCTCGGTCGCCAGCAACGGCGTGCAAGGCACCATCCAGAACGAGACCGTCACGACCGATATGGCGATCAACGGCAACGGCTATTTCGTCGTGACTCAGCCAACGGGAAATTCCGGCAGCACGCCGCAATTCAGCGGTGTCAGTGACTATACGCGCCGCGGCGATTTCAAGATGGATAGCAACGGCTATCTGGTCAACGGCGCCGGCTACTATCTGATGGGCATTCCGGTCAATGCCGCCACCGGAGCCGCCACGAGCAGCTCGCCCCAGGTCCTGCAATTCAACAGCAATTTTCTCCCGGCGCAGTCGACGACGAGTATCGATTATGCGGCCAACCTGCCCAGCGCTCCGTCGACGGGTGTGCTCACTCCCAGCAGCTACCAAGGGACTAATCCGCTGGACGCCACGAGCGGTGGAGCCGGCACGGTGCAGGGCGAAGACACTACGACATTCACCAATCAATCGCTCGACGGCGGTTCTGTCACCGCCTACGACTCCTTGGGCAATCCTGTCAACGTTCAGTTCCGTTGGGCCGAAACAGCCAGCTCCGGCGGGAGCAACTCGTGGCAACTATTCTATCAGACGGACACGAGCGCAACCGGGACCCAGGTCGCGTGGCAGAACGTCGGTACGACCTTTACGTTCAATTCAAGCGGCCAATTGACTTCGCCTGCGTCGAGCAGCGTGACTTTGTCAGGTCTGGCGGTAAACGGCGACACGGTCGGCAATGTGACGCTGAACTATGGCTCCAACCTGACGCAATTCGCATCCTCGACCGGCACCGTGCAGGTCAACAGCCTGACCCAGAACGGCTTCAGCGCCGGTTCACTGCAATCACTCTCGGTCGCTCAGGGTCAGGTCGTCGGCTCATTCTCGAACGGCCAAACTGTCGCTTTGGCGGACGTCACTGTGGCGACATTCAACGGCCAGGATTCGCTGCAGTCGCTCAACGGCGAGGCTTTCGCGGCCACGCCTGAATCGGGCAATCCGAACTACTCGGGCTCCGGCACCGTCGTCGGCAGCTCGCTCGAGGCCTCGAACGTCGACATCGCCACCCAGTTCAGCCAGTTGATCGTGGCGCAGCAGGCCTATTCGGCCAATGCCAAGGTCATGACCACGGCCAATCAGATGATCCAGAGCCTGCTCACGGTCATCCAGTGAGGAGCGGCGGGCTCCTCGCCGGCAACAGCGTGATTTTTTGCGTGGACGGCTAGAGCCATGAGCCTTTCCCAAGCGCTGTCGGTTGCCTTGGCGGGCGTTAAGGTCACCCAGCAGAGCCTTTCGGTCATTGCCGGCAACGTGGCGAATGCCAACACGACCGGCTATGTCGACGAGACCGTCACGCCGGTCGAAGTCGCAAGCGGCGGCGCTTCCGGCTCAAGCGTCGATTCGAGCGGCATCAACCGTAATCTCGACGCGCTGTTGCAAAGTCAGCTGTGGACTGAAAGCTCCGGCGGCTCCTACGCCGACACCGCGGCGCAGCTTTATCAGCAGCTGCAGCAGATCTACGGCACACCCGGCTCGTCGTCGTCGTTCGACGCGGTCTTCAATAATTTCACCAGCGCCGTGCAGGCGCTCGCCACCGGCCCGAGCTCGTATTCCAACCAGGCCGCGGTCATCGGCGCGGCGCAGACGCTGGCGCAAAATCTCAACACGATGACCACCGGCATCCAGCAATTGCGCAGCCAGGCCGAGGCGGGGATTGCCGGCGACGTGCAGACCGCCAATACGGCGCTGCAGCAGATCGCTAACATCAACCAACAGCTGGCGACGGCCGCGCCCGACGCCGCGACCGCGACGCTCGAGGACCAGCGCGACCAGGACGTCGCGCAGCTGTCGCAGCTGATGAACGTGCGCGTGGCGAAGGATGCGAACAATCAATATTCGCTGTTCACCTCGACCGGCCAGCAGTTGGTCAGCGGCACGCAGGCGTCGCAGCTCAGCTTCAACGACGTCGGCACACTGTCGGCGATGGACCTGTGGAGCGCCAATCCGAGCCAGGACGGCGCCGGCACCATCACGCTGACGTCGCCGTCGGGCAGCCAGAGCGATCTGATCGCTTCCGGCGCGATCCAGTCCGGCGCGATCGGCGCCTATCTGCAGATGCGCGACAGCATCCTGCCGCAGGCGCAGAACCAGCTCGACGAACTGGCCAATCAAATGTCGCAGGCGCTGTCGAACCAGACCACGGCGGGCACGCCGGTAGTGTCCGGCAGCCAGAGCGGGTTCAGCGTCGACGTGGGCGGCTTGTCGGCCGGCAACTCGGTGCAGCTCACTTATACCGATCCCGGCAATGTCCAGCACACGATCACGCTCGTGGCGCTGGGTGCCGGCGGCTCGCTGCCGCTGCAGACCTCGCCGTCCAATCCGAACAACCAAATCATCGGCATCAATTTTGCCGGCGGCATGGCCGCGGCGGTGACGCAGCTCAATGCCGCGTTCGGGGCCAACCTGCAGTTCTCCAATCCTTCGGGCACCGTGCTGCAGGCGGTCAATGCCAGCGCCACCACCAACGTGGTCAATGCGCTCTCGGCGACCTCGACGGTCACCTCGCTGACCAGCGGCAGCCCGCAATTGCCGCTGTTCCTCGACGGCACGACGCCGATCACCGGCGCGCTCACGTCGGCCGGCTCCCAGACCACAGGGCTTGCCGGCCGCATCACGGTGAATGCGGCGCTGGCCGCCGCGCCGGCAAGCCTGGTCGCCTACGCGGCGAACACCGCTGCGGGCGATCCGACGCGGCCGAGCTTTTTGCTCGGCCAGCTGACCAGCGCCAAGCTCGCTTATGCGCCGACCACCGGCATCGGCAGCGCGCAGCAGCCGTTCAGCGGCACGCTCGCCGATTACCTGAGCGCAATGATGAGCCAGCAAAGCCAGGCGGCGAACGCGGCGACCAATTTGCAGCAGGGCCAGGACACCGTGGTCTCAGCCTTGCAGCAGCGCTTCAACAGCACGTCGGGCGTCAGCATCGACACTGAATTGTCCAACCTCATCGCCCTGCAAAGCGCCTATGGCGCCAACGCGCGGGTGATGTCGACGATCCAGCAGATGATGACGACGTTGCTCCAGACGGTGCAGTAATGAGCATCACCGGTCCCGGATCGATCACGGCCGCCAATATTCAGGCCGTGACCAATATGACCAAGCAGCTCGACACGCTGAGCGCGGAGCTGGGCAGCGGAAAGACGGCGCAGACCTATTCGGACCTCGGCTCGCAAGCCGGTCTGGCGCTGTCGCTCAATCAGCAGCTTGCGGCGATTACCGCCTACGGCAACACCGCCACCACGGTCGGTACGACATTGACCGTTGCACAATCGGTGCTGAGCCAGCTCGACGGCAGCCGCACGTCCGTGATCCAGGCGGTCGGTCAGCAAGGCACATTTGCGCTCAACGGCAACGGCCAGACCACGACCCAGGCTGCCGCGGCGTCGCAGCTCGGCGAAATCCTGTCGCTGCTCAACACCCAAGTCGGCAACAATTACATTTTCTCGGGCAGCGCCACGACGACGCCATCGGTCGCGAGCAGTAACGACATCCTCAACGGCAACGGCGCCCAGGCCGGCCTCGTTCAGGTGATCAACGAGCGGGCGCAGGCCGATCTCGGCACCGGCACCGGCCGCCTGGTGGTCGGCGGCGCCGGCTCGAGCGTATCGCTCGCCGACGATTCCGCGACCTCGCCGTTCGGCTTCAAGGTCGCAAGCATCACCTCGAATTTGACCGGCGCCACCGTGACGTCGAGCGCGCCGCCGTCGCTCGCCGTCAATCTCGGCGCCAATCCCAACGCCGGCGATACCATCGCCTTCGGTCTGACCTTGCCCGATGGCTCGAGCCAGACCATCACCCTGCAAGCGACCACGGCCTCACCGCCGGGCGCAAACCAGTTCACCATCGGCGCCAACGCCAACGCGACCGCGGGCAATCTGCAAACCGCGTTGACGAGCGCGATCACGAGCCTGGCGCAGACCGCGCTGCCGGCGGCCTCGGCGGTCGCCGCCGCCAATGATTTTTTTAACTCGAACCCGCCGCTGCGGGTCAGCGGTCCGCCGGCCACCTCGACGTCGCTTGTGGCCGGCACCAGCGCCAATACGGTGTTCTGGTACAGCGGCGAATCCGGCGCCACGCCGGCGCGGCAGACCGCGCTGGCCCAGGTCGGCCCCTCGACCACCATCGCCTATGGCATGCGCGCCAACGAGCAGGCCATCACCTCGCTGGTCGCCAATGTCGCCGTGCTGGCGGCCACGACCTATTCGGCGAGCAATCCGAACGCGCAGACGAGCTACCAGGCGCTCGCCCAGAAGGTCGCGGCCAATCTCGACGGCCAGCCCGGCACGCAAGCGATCAGCGACATCGCGGCCGACCTCGTCAATGCGCAGACCACCGCGAGCGATGCCGCTAGTCTCAACACGCAGACCCAGACCACGCTGACCGACATGATGCAGAGCATCGACGGCGTGAACCAGAATCAGATCGGCGAGCAGATCCTGACGCTGCAAAACAGCCTGTCGGCGTCGCTGTCGGTCACGGCGCGGCTGGCGCAATTAAGCCTGGTGAACTATCTGGCGCCGTCGACCGGCTGATGAAGTAGCGAATGGCGAATAGCGAAGTGGCGAATAGTGCTCCTATTCGCCATTCGCCATTTCGCTATTCGCAAACTTTCTAAGCCTTGCCGCGCAGGCCGGCGGCGATGCCGCGGTTGATGCGGATCAGCGACTCGACGTGCTCCGGCTTCGGCTTGGTCATCAGCGAGAACGTCTCGCCCATGACGAATACGCCGAGATTGGTCAGGTTCTGCCGCAGCTGTGCCGGCAATTTGTTGTCGTCGCTCGTCACGGAATCGATGAACACGGTCCAGAGCTTGCGATTGTACATGAGCGCCTCGCTCAATCCGGCGGGCTTGTCGCGCCAGGAATCGTGCACCGCCTGCAGCTTCGCCGCCGCCTTGAGCAGCAGGCTTGCTTCCAGTTCACGCGGACTGAGCGTCTCCTTGGCGGTCTTGGCGTAGGCTTTGCTGGCGTAATGCATGGTCGAGCAGTTCCTTTTCGTAGGCGATGAGCTTGCGCGTTTCCTTTAAGGCTTTGTACAGCTCGCCTGTTAAGATTCGATTATTGATGCTTTCAATATAGGGCCGCGTGCTCGGCGCGGCTTTGACGATCTCGCGCACCAGGCGGAAATAAAGCGCGTGATGGTCCTGCGGCTGCTTCGACGTGTACATCAGCTGCACGGCGAGATAGATGCGCTTGGCCGGGCTGTCGGCGCGGCTGAGCGTCATGATGTCCTTTTCGCGCAGGATCGGAACCTTGCCGTCGATGGTCAGCCGCGTGCGCTGATCGTCGTTGGTGACGACGCAATCGCCGAGGATGATGCGCTCGCCGGGCTTGAGCTCGAGCTTCAGGGCCACGTTCGAATCCTCGAAAAGCCAATCCATAGTTGCGAATGCCGGTTAAGACCGGGCTAAGCCCCGCCGGTCTTGATCGTCGCCATTCGCCAACCGAAATGAAAAACGGCGGGGCTTTCGCCCCGCCGCTTCGTACGCCTGTACCAGAAGGTATTACGGGAACAGTTTGAGGACCGACTGGTTCGCCTGGTTGGCGATGGACAGCGCCGAGATTTCCAGCTGCTGCCGCGTCTGTAGCGTCAGCAGGTTGGCGCTTTCCTGGTTCTGGTCGGCCAGCACCAGGTTGCTGGCGCCGGTCTGCAGCGTGTTGATCATGTTCTGCTCGAACGTCTGACGGGTCGAGATCGTGCCCGAGTTCGTGCCGAACGTCTCGGTCTGGGCACGCACCGTGGTGATCGCGGCATTGATCGCGCTTTCCGTCGCCGTGATGTTGTTGTTGTCGAGGAATCCGGTGCCGGAGGCGGCCGACAGGCCGAGACCCTTGGAGTTGAAGGTGACACCGGAGATGGTCAGCGAGCTGGTACCATTCTCGTTGAACAGCACCTTCAGGCTATCGCCGTTGAGCAGGTTGACGCCGTTGTACGAGGAATCGCCGGCGAGCTGGTCGATTTGCGTCAGGATGTTGTTGTAGTTGCCCTGCAGCGTGACGCGGGTGGCCGAGGTCGGCGCGACGGCGTTGTTGGCCGTTGCGCTGGTGGTCACGCCGAGCGCTGCAGACTCCGCATTCGCCACGACGGTGAACGCGGTGGTGTTGGTGTTGCCGGTCAGCACCAGGTGGCCGCTGCCGTCGTCGCTCGCGGTCACCGCGCCATTGGCGCCGAGGCCGGAGACGGCGTTGATCTGGCTTTCGATCGTAGACAGCGCTTCGCTCTGCGTGATCGCCACCGTGTAGCTGGTGGCGCCGACATTGATCAACAGATTGCCGCCGGCGTTCAGGCTGGTCAGCGCGACCGAACCGGTCGTCACCGCCGCCGCCGTCGGCGTGGTCTGCTGCGCCTGCTGCGCGGTCGACAAGGCCTGTTCGAGCAGGCTCGTCAAGCTGGTGAGGCCGTTATTGGCCGCATCGAGCGTCTGCTGGGCCTGGCCGATCTGATCGAGCAGGGCGCTCAGGTCGTTGGCGCGGTTGTCCAGCGATTGCGAGGTGAAATAGGAGGTCGGATTGTCGAAGGCAGAATTGACCTTCTTGCCGGTCGACAGATGCTCCTGCGTGGTGGTCAGGTTGGCGGCGGTATTCTGCAGCGAAAGCAGGTTCTGCCGAATCCCCGCGCTCAGAGTGATATCAGAGGACATGGTAGCGTACCCTTCTGGTTTACAGGCCGTACTGGCTTGCACTTGCAGTACGTGCCGTACTGGCGAGTGCGTTTCCCGATCGACACGATCGGCTGCGGGCAGGATTGCCTCAATCGACTTAAAGACGTGTAAATCTGTTGAGTTCTCAGGGCCTTTGCATAAGCAGTGCCGGCGTGCGCGCCGGGCGCCTGCCAAGCCTTCGCCACGGCGTTTCCATAAGTATTTCCATCTATTCGGCGGATTTCGCCAAACCGCTTAAGCGGCCGTTAACCATTTCTATTGGTAATTGATTAACCATGACTGGAAAGTCGCGCGGCACAACGTGGAACAAGCGCCTTTCGGCTTGCCCCGCGCGACCGTTCCGAGCCGCTGCCGTAACGGCGAGGCCGACCGACTGAAGGGTTATGCGCCATGCCCGCTTTTGCCCGAATGAGAACCGTGCCGATCGTTGCCGAGCACCGCTCGCCACGCGGCGCCTCGCCGGCCAGTGCCGCCACGCTCGGCGCCAGATTCGACGCCGCGCAAGCGGGCTCTTCCAGTGCGAGCGCGACGGCGTCCGCCGCGATCAACCTGGTCGTGGCGACGCCCTGTTTCGGCGGCCAGATTTCGGTCGCCTATGCGGCGTCGCTGTTCAAGCTGCAGAAGCTTTTGCGCGCCTATGGCGATGTCAACCTCAAATTGATCTTCAAGGACGGCGATGCCTTGATCACGCGCGCGCGGGCTAGCCTGATCTCCCAATTCCTCGATGACCCGAGCGCGACCCATCTGTTGTTCGTCGACGCCGATATCGGTTTCGAGCCGGAGCAGGTTCTCCGCCTGCTGCAGTGCGGCGCCGAGATGTGCGCGGCGGTCTACCCGGTGAAGCGGATCGACTGGGACAAGGTCAAGAAGACTTTTGACAGCGCGCGGCCCAATCCCGCGGCGGCATCATTACAATATGTATTTGAGGTTGAGAATCCCGACGCGGTGATTGCCAGGTCCGGCTTCATCAAGGTGCGCTATGCCGGCACCGGCTTTCTCATGATCCGGCGCCAAGCGCTGGAAAAAATGTGCGCGCAATATCCGCTTTTGCAATACCAGCGCGATCACTCGCTCGATGCGGCGGCCGCAAGCGACATGCGCTTCGCCTTGTTCGAATGCATGATTGCCGAGGACGGCACTTATTTGAGCGAGGATTTTGCGTTCTGCAAACGCTGGACCGATATGGGCGGCGAGATCTGGGCCGACCTCGACAGCAAGCTCAACCACGTTGGGCCGATGACGTTTCGCGGCGATTTGTCGTCGCAGTTCGCCGGCGCCGGCGCCTAGGGCTATTTCTCAAGCCAATATATTGACGATGCTGCCGGCCGAGCCGCTGCTGGCGAGCAACAGTTCGGCGGTGCCGCCGGTTTGCAGCGCCAAGGCCGAATTGATCGGGATGCCCGATGCGGCCGTTGCAGTGCCCGTGGACGAACCGCCGCCCGTTGCGCTCGATGACGCACTCGACGGAGAACCGCTGGCACTTGTGGAGCTTGCGGCAACGGCGTGACTGACGGGAGGCGGCTTGACCGGCGCGAACGTGGCGTTCGCGCTGCCGAAGCCAAGGGCGGCGGCGTAATCGCCGCTGACCGTGACGGTGTCGAATTCATTCAGGCTGCTGATCACCAGATCGCCGCTGCCGTTGAGCCAGGCGCGCACCTGCGCATTGCCCGGCGCGCCGGAATTGATGGCACTGACCAGATCGCCGACCGTATCGGTGCCGGTCGACTGGTAGGTCGTGGTGAAAGTGCCGTCGCTGACGGTGAAATTGCCCCTGGTCAAAAAACCAAGACCCAACAGCGGCGTGCCGCTGGTGAGCGGCACCGTGCCGATGCCGGTCGCCGGCGCACTGACAACCGGGGCCTTGGCGCTGGAAGCAGTTGAACTGGTCGGGGAGGATGAGGCCGTCGAGCTGGTTGTCGAGGAGGCATTGGCGCCGGCCGACGTCGGTTGCAGCACGCTTTGCGCCGCAGCCGTCAGCGCGGTGTTGACGCGGGTCAAAGCGGTCTGGTTGGCGATGCTCGACAGGCCGGTGGACAGCGTCGTCGTCGCGCCGAACATCTGGTCGATGACGGTCGAGCTCAGCGCCTGCGCCTGGGTGGTCTGTTGGGATCTCGCCCAAAAATTCTGGTCCTGCTGCCAGAACGAGAGGCTGCCAATGCTGGCCATCGCGCGTGTCGCACCAACGAAATTCCCGCCATTGATGGCGCATCGCGGTTAATGCCGGGTATCCAGGCGGGGGGAGATTCACCCGCGGTTAACCATCTTGGCCGACCTTGCCGGATCGATGCCGAGGTTCCGCTGACGTAAAACCATGGCCAAGCACGCCACTGCGCGCGCGGATGCGGCGCGCTGCATCCAGCAAGCGCTGACGCTGCACCAGGAGGGGCGCCTCATCGAGGCGGACGCACTCTACGGCGCGGCGCTTGCCGCCGATCCGCAACATGTCGACGCGCTGCATCTGCGCGGCGTGCTTTGCCACCAGCAAGGGCGCTCGGCGGAAGCCTTGCGCCTGGTCGCCGCCGCCCTGAAAGCGCAGCCGTGCGCGCCGGACGTGCTGTCGAATTACGGCGTCATCCTCGACGCGCTCAAGCGCCATGAAGAGGCGCTGGAAAATTTCGATAAAGTGCTGGCGCTGCGCGCCGACGACGCCGTCACCCATTACAATCGCGGCAATGCGCTGAAAGGCCTTGGACGCGGCAACGCGGCCTTGGCGAGCTATGATCGCGCGCTGGCGCTCAAGCCGGATTACGTCGATGCGCTCTACAATCGCGGCAATACGCTGACGGTGCTGCGGCGCCATCAGGACGCGCTGGCCGATTACGACAAGGTTTTAGCGCTGCGGCCCCGGCACCTCGCCGCGCGCAACCGGCGCGGCAATGCGCTTCTCGCGCTCGATCGGCCGGAGGAGGCGTTGGCGGCCTATGACGCGGCGCTGCAGATCGCCCCCGACAGTGCCGAGGCGTTGAACAACCGCAGCGTGGTGCTGGTCAAGCTCGAAAAATTCGACGAGGCCCTGCACAGTTGCGACCGCGCGCTCGCGATCAAATCCGACTATGCCGATGCCCACTATAATCGCGGCAATGCGCTGCGCGCGCTCGACCGGCAGCAGGATGCTTGCGCGAGCTATGCCGCAGCGCTCGCGCTCGAGCCGCGCCGCGCCGATGCGCTCAATAATCTGGGGCTGACGCTGCTGGCGCTCGGCCAGTACCGCGAAGCCCTGGAAAAATTCGACGCGGCGCTCGCCGTCGATCCGAACGATATCGGCGCGCTGCACAACCGCGCCAATGCGCTCGCCGAGCTTGGCTCGTTCGAAGCCGCGCTTAAGCCGTGCGATGCGGTTTTGGCCGGCAATCCGGCGCATATCGAGGCGCTCAATACCCGCGGCGTCGTGCTGGCCAAACTGCGCCGCTTCGAGGAGGCGCTGGCAAGCTACGATGCGGCGCTGGCCGCGGCGCCGGATCGCGTCGACATCCGGATCAACCGCGGCACCACGCTTTTGGAGCTCGACCGTTTCGACGAGGCGCTGGCGAGTTTCGACCACGCGCTCGCCGCCGATCCGACCAACCTCGCCGCCCTGATCAACCGCGGCAATGCCTGCGTCAAGGACAAGCGCTTTGCCGAGGCGCTCGGCAGCTATGACCGGGCGCTGGCGATCGATCCCAGTCACGCGGCAGCGATCACCGACCGCGGCGTGGCGCTGGCCGAATTGGACCGCTTCGACGAGGCGCTCGTCGCCCATGAACAGGCGCTGCGTATCGCGCCGAACGTCTTCGCAGCCCACGTCAATCGCGGCAATGCGCTGCTCAAACTGGCGCGGATGGACGAAGCGCTCGCATGCTACAACGCAGCCCTCAAGCTCGACCCGGAGAACGCCGAAGCCAATTTCAACGCCGCGGTCTCAAAGCTGACCATGGGTGACTTCCGCGGCGGCTGGCAGCAATACGAATACCGCTGGCAGAAAAAGCATTTCGTCGCGCAAAAGCCCAATTATCCGCAGCCGCTGTGGCGCGGCGAGGCGGATATTTCCGGGCGTACCATTTTCCTGATCGCCGAGCAGGGTTTGGGCGACACGCTCAATTTCGTCCGCTACGCGCCGCTGGTTGCGGCGCGCGGCGCCCGCGTGATCCTCGGCGTGCAGCATCCGCTGAAATCGATCGCGCCGACGGTTCCCGGCGTCGCGCAAGTGTTCAGCGACGGCGAGACGCTGCCCGACTTCGATTGCTACTGCCCGCTGCTCAGCTTGCCGATGGCGTTCAATACCGAGCTCGAGACCATCCCCGTCAACATTCCCTACATCCGGCCCTACGAAGAGCGGCTCGCCAAATGGCGCGGCCGCTTGCCGGATAATGGCCGGCTGCGCGTCGGTATCTGCTGGGCCGGCAGCACCATGCATCTGAACGACCGCAATCGCTCGATGCCGCTGGAACGCTTTGCCGCCTTGCTGTCCGTGCCGGGCCTCGACTTCGTCAGCGTGCAGAAAGAAGTCAACGCGGCGCAGGCCGCGATCTTGCGCGAGCATGGCGTGGTCGCGCTTGGCCAAGAATTTAAGGATTTCGCCGACACTGCCGCGGTCGTGGCGATGCTCGATCTGCTGATCACCGTCGATACGTCGGTCGCGCATCTGGCCGGCGCCATGGGCAAGCCGGTGGCGATGCTGGTGCCGTTCTGTCCGGATTTCCGCTGGTTGCTCGATCGAACCGACAGCCCGTGGTATCCGAGCATGCGGCTATTTCGGCAGCCCGTGACCGGCGACTGGACCACGCCGATCGAGAAGCTGCGCCAGGAGCTGTCTGACGTCGCCCGCCGCCCGGCTGGGCCGCGCGGTTAAAGCTTCTTGCTGACCGCGAGCGGCTGGCCGTATTTGGCACCCGGTGTCGTCGCCCGGCCCGATGCGCCGTAGATTTGCGGCGCGCTTTTGCGCGCCAAGTCTCCTGACAATCGGCGCATGATACCTTCCGACACCGCATGCGTCGTCGCCAGCACGATCAGATTCTTTTGCAGCACGGCACGGAACGCCTCCTGCACGCGTTGCAGCGCGGCGCAACGCGTCGGCACCGCTTGCAACAGGAATTTGGCGTTCGCCCTCAACCGCTCGCCGGCCGAATAGAGCTGATGCGCCAGTTCCGACTTGGTTTGGCCAAGGCCCACGGCAACCGACACCTTGCCGGCATGGACCAGCGCGGTTTCCTGTTCCATCAGGCCCGAGAGTTTTTCGATCAGCGCGCTGAGATCGTCGATCGCCTTCTCCGCTTCGGCCGTCGTCGTTATTAAGCTCATGATGCGCTCACGCCTTGCAGCTTGAGCAATTCGTCATAGACGTGCTTGGCGATGCCGACGCCGCCGGCCTTGGCGTACAGTTGGGCATATTGATTGGTCAGGAACGAGCGCCACACTTTCAGCGCGCCGCTGCCGCCGAACGGGCCTTCGCCGTCGACCTTGGTGTTCATCTGCTCGAACATCGCGTTGAGGAACATGGACTCGAACTCGCCGGCCGCGCTCTTTGCCTTGCCCTTGATCTTGAGCAGGGCCTCGACTTGCGTATTTTGCGCGCTGCCGAGCGAGGACAGCGATACGTCGAGCTGTGCCGCGCCGCTCATCACATTACCTCGATGTCGGCCTGGATGGCGCCGGCGGCCTTGATCGCCTGCAGGATCACGATGAGGTCGCGCGGCCCGATGCCGAGCGCATTGAGCCCGTCGACGATCTGCTGCAGCGACACGCCTTCCTTGACCAAAGCCAGCCGCTTGCCTTCCTCCTGCACGCCGACCTGGGTGCGCGGCACCACCACGGTGCGGCCGCGCGAGAATGGCCCGGGCTGGCTGACTTGCGGCGTTTCCGAGATCGTGACGGTGAGATTTCCTTGCGCCACCGCCACCGTGGAGACGCGCACGTCGCGGCCGATGACGATGACGCCGGAGCGCTCGTCGATGACGATCTTGGCCGCCTCGTCCGGCTCGACCTGCAATTGCTCGATCTCGGTCAGCATGGCGACGACGTTCTGCGGAAATTTCTTCGGCAGCGTCAGCTGCACGGTCGAGGGATCGAGCGGTTCGGCGACCGGGGCGCCGATATAATCGTTGACCGCAATCGCGATGCGCTTGGCGGTGGTGAAGTCGGCGTTGCGCAGCGCGAGCCGCAGCTGGCCGAGCGAAGCCAGCGAGAAATCGATCTCGCGCTCGATGATGGCGCCGTTCGGCAGCCGGCCGACGGTCGGCACGCCGCGGGTGATCTTGGCGGCCTGGCCCTCGGCCTCGAAGCCGCCGATGGCGAGCGAGCCTTGCGCTACGGCATAGACGTTGCCGTCGGCGCCGAGCAGGGGCGTGACCAGCAACGTGCCGCCCTGCAAGCTCTTGGCGTCGCCCATGGCGGAAGCGGTGACGTCGATGCGGGTGCCTTGGGTGGCGAACGGCGGCAGGTTGGCCGTCACCATGACGGCTGCGACATTGCCGGTGCGGATCTGCTGGCCGCGGATGTTGACGCCGAGGCGTTCCAACATGGCCTGCAGGGATTGCTTGGTGAACGGCGTATTGTTGAGCGTGTCGCCGGTGCCGTTGAGGCCGACGACCAGGCCGTAGCCCAGCAACTGGTTCTGCCGCACCCCCTCGATGCTGGCGAGGTCTTTGATGCGCGACATCGCTGCCGCCGTCGAAACGGCACAGCCGAGGACAGCCAACGCGGCGAGCGTGGCTTTAAGCGTCCTAGTCATCTCCTGCTCCCCAAGAGGTCGGACGCCGCTAGCGATGCCAATTGCGTGCCACCCGCGGCGTGGCAATAAGTTATTGAAATAAAACGATTTCTTGTTCTACGGCGAGGGCTGCAGGTGCGGCGCGGCGAGCAGCCCTTGCCGACTTCGGCAAGTTTTGCCGCCCTTTTACCGGCCATTAACCATAAGGGCACACCTTCTTACTTATCATGCGCGTCTACGGACCCAACGGCACGGCCGTCGCGACCGCACCCCCCGTGGCGCGGCGCCCGGCGAGCGGCACGTTCGCCTTGTCGGAATCCGAGCCAACGCCAGCGCAAAGCGCTGCGGTGGCGTTGCGGACGATGGGCGGCATCGACGCGCTCATCGCGTTGCAGGGTATAGAGGAGCCGGCGGAACGGCGCCGGCGCGCGGTCAAGCATGGCCGCCGCGCGCTCGATGCCCTCGACGAGCTCAAGCTCGGGCTGTTGGCCGGGACCGTCGACCAGGGCACGCTGTTGCGGCTGAAATCCGTCGCCGCCGATTTCAAGGACGGCTCCGGCGACGAAAAGCTCGATTCGGTGCTGGCCGAAATCGATCTGCGGGTCGCGGTCGAGCTTGCCAAAGCTGGCATGAGCTGACGCCAAAATATTGAATTCATTTAATAATTATCGGTAAGCCGGAGACGACAATTGCCGCCCGGAACGCGGCTTAGGTCGGCGCCGGAAGCCTCATCAACATTATTGTCTCTGTCACCGAGCATCGATATATAGGCCAGCCTCGCGGGGAGGACCTCGCACCAGTCGCGTGTGCGGAGTGAGGGATATGCAGTTGGTCAAAAGCAAAAACGGCAAAGCCGACGACAAATCCGACAAGCCCGGTAGGAACGGCAAGAGTGTGCTGCCCGCAGAGCGGCTGTACCGGCCCACCGACAAAGAGCCCTTCATGAACGAGCGCCAGCGGGAGTATTTCCGCCTGAAGCTGCTCGACTGGCGCGACGATATCCTCAAGGAAGCCAAGGAGACGCTGCAGCATCTCCAGGACGAGAGCCAGAATCATCCCGACCTCGCCGACCGCGCTTCCTCGGAGACCGACCGGGCCATCGAGCTGCGCGCCCGCGACAGGCAACGCAAGCTGATCGCCAAGATCGACGCGGCGCTGCAGCGCATCGAAGACGGCACCTACGGCTATTGCGAGGAGACCGGCGAGCCGATCTCGATCAAGCGGCTCGAGGCGCGGCCGATCGCGACGCTGTCGATCGAGGCGCAGGAGCGCCACGAGCGCCGCGAGCGGGTCTATCGCGACGACTAGGCGGCGAAGGCCCTTAATCTTTTGTTCACCATATTTGCTTACCGGTCGTTAACCAGCGACCGGCGGGTGACGAAGCGTGCAGCCAAACCGCATGTTGCGCCGCGCTTTGCGCGCGCACGAGCACGGCGAGTTCGACAAGGCAGAGCGGCTTTACACCGCGGTTCTGCACATTCATCGCGATCATTTCGACGCGCTGCATGGTCTCGGCCTCATCAATTACCGGCGCGGGCGATTGGATGCGGCGCTGGCGCTGATCCAGGCGGCGCTTAAGGCCGACCTCGACCGCGCCGACGGCTTTTCGAGCCTCGGTCTGGTGTTTCACGCGCTCAAGCAATTCGAGCGCGCGCTCAAGAGCTACGACGAAGGGCTGCGCCTCGCGCCCGACGATGTCGAGCTTATCAACCGGCGCGGCGTGGCGCTGCTCGAGCTTGGCCGTCCGGGCGAGGCGTTGCAGAATTTCGAACGCGTACTTGCCGCTGCTCCCGATCATCTCGAGGCGCTTGGCAACCGCGGCAACGCGCTGATCAAGCTCAATCGTCCCGCCGAGGCGCTTTTGAGCTACGACCAGGCGCTGACCATTGCGCCCGACAACGCGCAACTCCTCACCAACCGCGCGGCGGCGCTGCGCCGGCTCGATCGGCCGCACGAGGCGGTGATGAGCGCGCGCCGGGCGCTCGTCAGCCGGCCGGATTTCGCGCAGGCAAAATTCGTCGAGGGCGTCGCCCGGCTGTCGCTTGGCGATTTTTCCGGCTGGAGCGGTTACGAAGCGCGCTGGGGCGTCGGCTTCCTGGCCTCGCACCGGCGCAGTTTTGCCGCGCCGCTTTGGCTCGGCGGGCCATCGCTCGACGGCAAGACCATTCTGCTGCACGCCGAGCAGGGCTTTGGCGACACCTTGCAATTCGTGCGCTACGCGCCGCTCCTCGCCGGCCGCGGCGCCCATGTCATTCTCGAAGTCCAGCCCGAGTTGGCCCGGCTGCTGTCGCCGCTGCCGGGCGTCGCCACGGTGATCGCCCGCGGCAAACCGTTGCCGCGTTTCGATTTTCATTGTCCTTTGCTGAGCCTGCCGCTGGCTTTTGGCACGGAACTGGCCACGATCCCGGCGTCGATCCCTTACGTCGCGCCGGCAGAGCAGGACGTCGCGCTGTGGCGCGCGCGCCTGCCGCGCCGCCGCCCGCTGATTGGCCTGGTCTGGTCCGGCGAACGCTCACACGACAACGACCGCAATCGCTCGCTGCGTCTGGAGACGCTGCTGCCGCTGCTGAAGACGCCGGACGCCACTTTCGTCAGCCTGCAGCACGAAGTGCGCGACGAGGACGCGGCCCTCCTGCGGCAACAACCGGCTATCATTCATGTCGGCGATCAGTTCCGCGATTTCGCCGATACCGCCGCTGTCATCTCGCTGCTCGATGCGGTGATCTCGGCAGACACGGCGGTCGCGCACCTCGGCGGCGCCATGGGCAAGTTGCTTTTCCTGTTGCTGCCGTTCGGCGCCGACTTTCGCTGGCTGCGCGAGCGCGACGACAGCCCGTGGTATCCGACGGCGCGGCTGTTGCGCCAGCCGGCCTTCGGCGATTGGAAGAGCGTGGTTGAGGTCCTGCGCCAGGAATTAGTGCGCATGGAATTCCTTCCACGGCCGCATAAGCTGTCGGCTTGATGCTGACTCGTCATTGCGAGCGAAGCGAAGCAATCCAGTGGGCGGCACGGTCTGGATTGCTTCGTCGCGGAGCTCCCCGCAATGACGGTAAAAAGACTCGCGGCCTCCGGCGGGGAGCTGCCGGAGGCCGCGCCGTATCGCGGCTTTGGTCGCGCTAGCTCGACCTAAGCCGCGGGGAGCCCAGGGATCAGGGATCAGTAATCAGTGATCAGTGATCAGTAATCAGGTGCACTTTCGGTTCTGATTACTGATTACTGATCCCTGATCCCTGGTCAGAACGGCAAGATCACGTCCATCACCTGCTGTCCGTAAGGCGGTTGCTGGAAGTCGGTGATCTGGCCGCGGCCGCCATAGGCGATGCGCGCCTCGGCGATCTTCGGCAGTTCGATGGTGTTGTCGCTGTCGATGTCTTCCGGACGCACGACGCCGGCGACGACGAGCTCGCGGATTTCGAAGTTCACCCTGATCTCCTGCTTGCCCTCGATGACCAGGTTGCCGTTCGGCAGCATCTGCGTCACCACCGCGGCCATATTGGTCAGCAACGATTCCTGCCGGTTGACCGTGCCCTTGCCGTCGGTCGAGGACTGGCCGTTGGTGGTCAACAGCGCGCCGGGCAGCACCGCCTTGGCCGGGTTGGTGATGGTGTTGGCGCCGATGAAATTGGTGATGGCGGAATCTTCGGTGGTGCTGCGGCTGCGCTGGGTTTCGTTCTCGAATTGCGCGGTGTCGTTGATATTGACCTTGACGGTCAAAATGTCGCCGACCTGATGGGCGCGCTGGTCCTTGAAGAACGCGCGCGACCCGTTGCGCCACAGCGAGTTCGGATTGTAGGTCGCCGGCTGCGGCGTCGGCATCGGCATCTGCACCGGCTTGTAGCCCGGCTTGGTCGTCGGATTGTCCAGCGCCGACAGCGGCGGCTGCTCGCCGATCGCCTTGATGCGGTCGATCGACGAGCAGCTGCCGTTGATCACGGCCACGGTCGACAGCAGCGCACAACGCAGCAGCACTACGCGTTTCGACATCGGACTACCTTTCACTCAAGTCCTACTCACTCAGAGCCATCTTTCGTCTTCGGCGCGTTGTCGACGACGCGGGTGATCACGGCGCCGACGGTGATGCGGCCCGGCGCGGAAATTACGCCCTGCACGATGCGCTTGGACTCGACGTTGAGCACGCCGATCGTGTCGCCGAGCGCGCCGGCTTCCTGGGCCTGGCCGCGCAAGGTCAGCGTCAGCCCCGGCGCCTGATAGACGATGGTCACCATGTCGTTGCGCGCCACGATCTCGGGCTTCATCAGGTCGGCTGAGCGCAGCGGCTGATCCGGGCGCAGCTGATGCCGCGCCGCAAGCCCGACGACGGCGTTCATATCGGTGATGACGCCGCTGTCCGCCTTCGGCCGCCGCACGATGGCGAGATCGGATTCCTTGAGCACCTCGCCGTGCTCCACCGGGTGCTGGACCGTCACCGCGGGGACCGTCTCCATGGCGGTGCCGGTGTAGCGCGCCGGCTGCCGGTGTAGCGTCACGCTCGACGGCAGGTCGAACGTCACGTCGAATCGCGTCGTGCGCGGGTCGTAGGTCAATCCCAACACCTGCAACTCGCCGGTGGCGTCCGGCTCGACTTGCAGGGCCCGGATATCGCGGTCGAAATAGACGGTGACGTTGCGCGCTTCGCCCAGGCCGAAATGCCCGGACAGCGCCTGGGCGACGCGCGCCGAAATCTCCTGCGCGGTGATGGTGCGGCTGGCGCGGGTGACGATGACTTCGCTGAGCCCGCGGCTATCGATGTCGATGAGCTGGTGCGGACGAATGGCCTCGACGATACGGTCGGTCGCAACCGCGCCGCGGGTGCCGAGATCGGGCGAGCGGAAGATCGGCACTTCCGCCACCGCGCCGGCATTGTCGATCAGGTCGCCGATGCGCACCACGTCGCTCGTGACGGTGACGCTGGCGCGCAGCGCCGGCGGTCCGTTCTGCGCCGCGACGCCACCGGCGAGCGGCGCCGCAAGCGCGAGCGCGAGGCCCAGAGTGAGGATGCCGGCGCGGATCATGCCAAGACCTTTCTCATTTCATCAGTTGCGAGGTTGTCTGCAACATCTCGTCCGCGGCGGTGATGACCTTGGAGTTCATCTCGTAGGCGCGTTGCGCCGCGATCAGGTTGGAGATTTCGGAGACGGCCTCGACGTTGGATTGCTCCAGGCTGCCCTGCAAAATCGTGCCGGCGCCTTCGGTCGCCGGCAGGCCGTCTTGCGGCGTGCCGGACGCCGGCGTGGCGGTGTACATGTTGTCGCCGTTGGCTTGGAGGCCGGCATTGTTGGTAAAGCGCGTCAGGGTGAATTGGCCGAGCACGGTCGAGGTCGAGCTGCCGGACAGCGTCACCGAGACCTGGCCCTGGTTGCTGATGGTGAGGCCGCTGGCATTTTGCGGGATGGTGATGCCGGGCTGCACGATATAGCCCTCGGCCTGCACGATGCGGCCTTGCGCATCCATCTTGAACGAACCGTCGCGGGTATAGCTGAAGGTGCCGTCGGGCATCAGGACCTTGAAGAAGCCGTCGCCCTGGATCGCCACGTCGAGCGTGTTGCCGGTCTGCGTCAGCGTGCCTTGGGTCATCAGCCGCGGCGTGCCGACGGTTTTCACGCCGGAGCCGAGCTCGATGCCGACCGGCAGGATGTTGCCCTGGTCGGAGGCCTGCGCGCCGACGCGCTGGACGTGCTCGTAGATCAGATCCTGAAACTCGGCGCGCTGGCTCTTGTAGCCCGTGGTGCTCATGTTGGCGATATTGCCGGCGATGACCTGGACCTTGAGGTCCATGGCCGCCATTCCGGTCGCTGCGGTATCGAGCGCACGCATGTTACGTTCTCCTCAAAGCCCGCTCGGGGCTAACTGGTGGGCAGCTGCGACAGCTGCTGCAGCGCGTTGCGGCGCTGGTCGCCCTGCTGCTGCAGGATGGCGGCGACGTCGCTGTAGCTGCGGGTGATCTGGATCATGCGCGCCATCTCGGCGACGGCATTGACGTTGGATTTCTCGACCGCGCCCTGGATGACGCGGGTGCCGGTCGGCGGCGGGCCGGCATTGACGCCGTTCGGCGCCATGAAGGTCGAGCTCGAATCTTTCTGCAACAGCTGCGGCTGATCGAAGCCGACGATCTGCAGCCGGCCGCGCTGCGAGTCGGCGGTGCTGGCGCCTTCGCGCACGGTGACGATGCCGTTCGGGCTGATGATGACGTCGTGGTCGGTGGGCTGGAAGGTGATCGGGCCGCCGTCGCCGAGCACCTGATAGCCCTCGCTGGTGACGAGCTGGCCGGTGGCGTTGGTCGAGAGCGCGCCGTTTCGGGTATAGCGCTGGCCGCGCGGCGTCTGCACCACCAGATAGCCCTTGCCGTCGAGCGCGACGTTGAGCGGATTGCCGGTGTGCTCGACGGCGCCGGGGCTGAAATCGATCCAGGTGGCGCGGTCCTGCACGAAGCTTAAGCGCCTATCGCTGCCGGGAAATTGCTGGTCGGCGGCGCCCGGCATCAGATATTCGCTGAACGCCGCCTTGTCGGCCTTGAAGCCCGTGGTGTCGATATTGGCGATGTTGTTGGCGACGACGTCGAGCTCGTGACTGAGCGCCATCTGCCGCGACAGGCCGACGAGAAGGGCATTCTCCATCGGTACTCTCCCCTCCAAAGCGAGGACGATGCCATCTCTCGGGCATCGTCATCGCGTGCGCCGCCCGCTCTCCCAAGCAGCGGCGAGGGGTAAGCTGCAGAAGCTGTGCCAACAACGGAAATCTATGATTATCAGTGGCTTAGCTCTTATTGGTGACGCGCGAGAGCGGGCAGAAAGCGCCATCGCGGCGCCACAACCCGGCAAATAATTCCTGCCTCAGGCGCCGCGGCAAGTATCCATTAACCATTCCTGCCTAGCGTGGCTTGCGACAGCGCCACATCCGTTGGCGCGAACTAGCGCCCGCGGTTTTGTCCAAGCGTTTTGTCCTGCCGACTGCGTGCGCCCTCACGCAAGCTGGAGCGGTGATGGCAACGAAGAACGAAACGCCGGCCGAAGCCGACAAGGAAGAACCCGAAGGCGCCGACGCGAAAGACGCCGCCGCGCCGAAGCGACGCTTTTCGCTCAAGCTCATGATCATGGTGGCAGGCGGTGTCGTCGGTCTCGCCGCGATTGGCGGCGGGGGCTATTTCTTCTTCGGCCACCACGGCAACACCGCGGCTGCCGCCGCCACGGTCAAGCCGCCGGTCTTCGTCGACATGCCCGACGTGCTGGTGAACCTGTCTTCGAGCGGCGGCGACCGCACCCAATATCTCAAGGTCAAGATCGCGCTGGAGCTGCCCGACGAGGCGGTCTCGGCGCAGATTCAGCCGATCATGCCGCGGCTGCTCGACACGTTCCAAACCTACTTGCGCGAATTGCGGCCGACCGATCTCGACGGTTCCGCCGGCCTCTATCGGCTCAAGGAGGAATTGACGCGGCGCGTCAACGCCTCGATCGCGCCGAACCGGATCAACGCCGTGTTGTTCAAGGAAATCGTGGTGCAGTGAGGAACGACACCCTCACGTGCAAACAGTGAAACGATGGCAGCGAAGGACCAGATCGATCAGGACGCTCTTGCCGCCGAGTGGGGCGTAGCGCTCGAAGCCGAGCAGCAGGCAGCGGCGGACAGCGCGCCCGCGGCCGAGGAGGCGCCCCCCGAAGGCGACGCCGAAGCCATGGCGGCGCATTGGGCCACCATGGTCGACGACGGCCAGTTCATCCAGGCCGCCAAAGGCGGCGCCGAACGTATTCTCACCCAAGAAGAAATCGACTCGCTGCTCGGCTTCAGCCTGGCCGACGTCAATCTCAACGACAATTCCGGCATCCGCGCCATCATCGACTCGGCGATGGTCTCCTACGAGCGCCTGCCGATGCTGGAAATCGTCTTCGACCGGCTGGTCCGGCTGATGACGACGAGCCTGCGCAATTTCACCTCCGACAACGTCGAAGTGTCGCTCGACCGCATCACCTCGGTGCGGTTCGGCGATTATCTCAATTCGATTCCGCTGCCCGCCATTCTCGGCGTGTTCAAGGCCGAGGAGTGGGACAATTTCGGCCTGCTCACCGTCAACTCGAACCTGATCTATTCGATCATCGACGTGCTGCTCGGCGGCCGCCGCGGCCAGACCGCGATCCGCATCGAGGGCCGGCCCTACACCACGATCGAGACCAATCTGATCAAGCGCATGATCGAGGTGGTGCTGGCCGACGCGGAGCTGGCGTTCCGGCCGCTGTCGCCGGTGAAGTTCAACATCGATCGGCTGGAGACCAATCCGCGCTTCGCCGCGATTTCGCGGCCGGCCAATGCGGCGATCCTGGTGCGGCTGCGCATCGACATGGAAGACCGCGGCGGCACCATCGAGCTGCTGCTGCCCTACGCCACGGTCGAACCGATCCGCGACGTGCTGTTGCAGATGTTCATGGGCGAGAAATTCGGCCGTGACGCGACCTGGGAAGGGCATCTGGCGACCGAGATCGGCCAGGCGGAAATCGCCGTCGACGCCGTGCTCTACGAGGCGCAGCTGCCGCTCAAAGAGATCATGAAGCTCGACGTCGGCGACACCCTGATGCTGGAACTGAAATCCGACGCGCTGGTCATCGTGCGCTGCGGCGAGGTGACGCTGACCGAAGGCCGCATGGGCCGGGTCGGCGACCGGGTCGCCGTGCGCGTCGCCAAACAGTTACGCAAACCGAGCACGACCTTCGCCATGTTCGAAATGGCGGGCGGCGCCGGCAATCCCATGGAGGCACAATAGTGAGCAACGGCATTGGCATTGTGATCGAGGGCTTGGTGGCGATTTTGCTCATGCTGACGGTCGGTTATTGCATGCTGCTCAACCGCCGCCTGAAGCTGTTGAAGGCCGACGAGCAGTCGCTGCGCGCCACCATCTCCGAGCTCGTCACCGCGACCGAGATCGCCGAGCGCGCCATCGCCGGGCTCAAAGTCACCGTGCACGAATGCGACGTCGGCTTGGGCCAGCGCCTCAACCGCGCCGAGGCCATGACCAACGAGCTCGATCGCCGGCTCACCGCCGGCAAGGACGTGCTGCATCGGCTGTCGCAGATCGTCATCGCCGGCCGGCCGCCACAGGAGCAGGCCGCGCCGAATAGCGACGCCAAGGCGGTCGCGGCGCAGGCGCAGGCCTTCGCCGAGCGACTGCGCACCAAGGTGCACGGCCTCGCGGCATGATGAATTTTATCCGCGATCTGCGGCTCATTCCGATCGCGGTCATCGCCTGCGTCTGCCTGTTGGCGCTGAAGGCGGCCGACCTGTTGCTCGACGGCGGCTCGCTGATCGCCGGCGACAACGCGCCGAAGATCGAGCGCACCGCGGTCATCCGCACCACCGCCGACGTGCCGAAACCGTCGTCGTCGATGCTGTCGTGGGCGTCGCAGATGTTCAACTTTCCCGACGGCAGCGGCACGACCGCGGCGCCGGTCGTGGAATCGCGGCCCGCCGAGCGGATCAACCTGGACATCACCGGTACCGTCCCGGAGACCGCCGACAAGACCAAGCAGGCCAAGGCCGAGCCGGCAAAACCGCCGGACACCAAGCCGCCGGGCACCGTCATTTCCACCGAGCCGGGCCAGCCCTCCGGCGCCGAGCGCGCCATCCTCGAACGGCTGCAGGAACGCCGCCAGGAGCTCGATACGCGCGCGCGCGAGCTCGACATCCGCGAGAGCCTGATCAAGGCCGCCGAGAAACGCATGGAAGGCCAGCTCGCCGAGCTGAAGGCAACCGAAAGCCGCATCACGGTGGCGACGCAGCAGAAGGACGAGGCCACGGCGGCGCGCTTCAAAAGCCTCGTCACCATGTACGAGAACATGAAGCCGCGCGATGCCGCGAAGATTTTCGACCGCCTCGACAGCGGCGTGCTGCTCGACGTCGCCTCAAAAATCGAGCCGCGCAAAATGGCGGATATCCTGGCGCTGATGTCGCCCGACGCGGCGCAGCGCCTGACCGTCGAGCTCGCCAGCCAGGCGCAGCAGGTGAAGCAGAGCTCTGGCCCCAACGACCTGCCGAAGATCCAAGGCCAGCCCACGCAGTAACTCTTCATCCGCCCCCGCGAAGCGGGGGAGGGGGACCACCCTGCGAAGCAGGGTGGTGGAGGGGGCGCCTGACTCGACGCTTCGTTGCCGCCGAAGGTTTCCTTAGACGCTTGAGACGCGGTGATCCGCCATCTCGGGGTGGTGTGATCGCGCCAATCAGCGGCGAAGTAGTTCCACGAACTGCTCAACGGTGAGACCGGCATCGGCGATGATGCGGCGGAGCGTGCCGAGCCGGACCTGCTTGTGATCGGGAACCACGATCCTGGCGTAAGGCTGATCGCGGCGAAGCATCATGTGGCTGCCGGCTTGGCGACGAAACACGAAGCCAGCGCGCTCCAGAGCGGCGCGGACGTCACGCCCGGACAGATCGGTGGGAAGCTTGGCCACGACGCGCCGCCGGCAGCGTCCTCCGTCACGCCGCCTCGACCTCGACGAATTCCTTGCCCGCCTCGGTAGGCACGGGATCGCCGGCGTCACGGCAGTCCTCGACATAAAGCGCGATCGCTTCCCGGATATTTTTCAGCGCTTCAGCGCGTGTGTCGCCCTGGCTCACGCATCCCGGCAACGCCGGCACGCTGGCCACATAGCCACCATCCTCTTCCCGCTCCAAAACGACCGTGTAGCGCATCGAAGTCTCCCGATGGGTGGCACCCCGCCTCATAGGCCGGGTGGTGCGCGAATGACACCATCCTTACCCCAATTGCACGGCTGGTGCAGCCTCCGCTTCTCGGCAATCGGATGGCGATGGCGCGCCCTGATCAACCGACGCCTCTACGACGCCGCCCGCGCGGTCGCCCTGAACAGGTCTTGCCACTTGCGCTGCAGCGCTTCGAGCCTCTGGCACGCGAACCAGGCTGTCGCGGCGACGGCGCGCGCGTCGCGTTCGTTGCCGACCTCGCGCAAGGCGTAGCCGATGAGGCGCAGCGCGTGCGCGGCATCGAGCGCTTCGTTGAGCGGGTCTTCCATGTCGAGGCAAAGGTCGACCAGCTTCGCAGCGACGCCCTTGGCCGCAGACAAAACTTTACCGGCACGCTTGCGTCGCGCAGGCATGGTGCAACTCCGGCGAATCCGGCAATAATGATGCTGTACCGATTTAGCCGGTTATTTTCATAGAGTCAATCCGAAATCAGAGAGTTATGCCGATAAATGCAAAGCAGTGCCGGATGGCGCGGGCCGCCCTGCAGATCAGCGTCCGCGAACTCGCGACCATGGCTAAGGTCGCGACCGATACGATTAGTCGGTTGGAGGCCGGCAAACGTTTGAAGCCGCGCACCGTCGAAGCCGTTCAGCACGCGCTCGAAAAAGCCGGCATCGAGTTCATCAACGGCAACAAACCGGGAGTTCGGGTCGAATAATGCTCAAGCAAATGCCTTCCGCATTCGTTTGAGTCGCAAAGTATTCTCTCTGAGAACCTCTCGCAGCACCCGCGTTAAATCGGCATCACGATGTAGATGGCCGCTGAGTAGATTGCCCGGGGGTTGCGCGATTTGTAGCAGCAATGTTTCCATGTCTTTTAGGTAGCGCACGCGGCGCACGCGGAAAATAGCAAACCCATCCCACTTCCCCCGGTGCCGATTTTTTGTGTGCGAGCGAAGCCGATTGTATAGGTCTTTTGCGAGGCCGACATAGTAGAGTTTTTCACCTTTGTAGAGCGCATAAACGCCAGCGTACTTTCGCATGATCTTTTCAAGGCCTTCCTCAAACGACAGATCGCCCAACAATTGAACGGGCAGTCTTCGTGTCATGCCCTTAATGAGCGCGCCCTTGTTTGAGTTTTTCTTTTTGCGCCGCAACCGTGATTCTCGTTCATTCCCCCTCTTATCGGCGCTCCGCCTCCCTTCTTTTAAGGGAGGAGTTTTTGGGAATGCTTTTTGGCTTGGCTTTTCTTGGCGTGGCAAAGCTCGGATGCGAAGGGGCATCGCGAGAACGAAGAGATCGTCATCGCCGGGCTCGACCCTCTGCTCGTCACCACCGGGCTTGACCCGGTGGTCCATGGAGCTTCGTGGAACACGCATTGGTCCCAATTGCACTCGGCCGGTCAGCATGGACCACCGGGTCAAGCCCGGTGGTGACGAAGTGAGGGCACTCGCAGGGAGGGAAAGCGTCTCGTGCGTGCATTGGCCCTCCCGCGCGGGCGCGCGGGAGGCTAATATCGGCAGCAGGGAGAACCGCCATGTTCCTGCGCAATTACTGGTACGTCGCCGCGACCGATGCCGAGATCGGCCGCCAGCCGCTCGGCCGCACCATCCTTGGCGAGCCCGTCGTGTTCTTCCGCACCGAAGCGGGCACGCCGGTGGCGATGGAGGACCGCTGCGCGCACCGCCATCTGCCGCTGTCCATGGGCAAGCTTTTCGGCGACGAATTGCAGTGCCACTATCACGGCCTGCGCTTCGGCAGCGACGGCCGCTGCACCCGCATTCCCGGCCAGGAGCAGATCCCGCGTTCGGCTAAAGTCAAAACCTATCCGGTCGCCGAGCGCTATCACTGGATTTGGATCTGGATGGGCGATCCGGCGCTGGCCGATCCGGCCAAGATCACCGATTTCCATTGGCTCGACGATCCGAATAATTGGGGCGCCAAGGCGTCCTACCTGCACGTCGAGGCCAATTGGCAGCTCGTGGTCGACAACCTGCTCGATCTCACGCACCTCGCCTTCGTCCACGACACCACCATCGGCAATCTGGCGCTCGCCGAGCACGCCAAGGTGCAGGTGACGCGGGCGCCGAACAATGTCGTGGTGACGCGCTGGATCATCGATCAGGAGCCGCCGCCGACGTTCAAGAAAGTCGGCGGTTTTTCCGGCAAAGTCGACCGCTGGCAGATCGTCGATTTCGTGCCGCCGGCGTTCCTGCGGCTCGACGTCGGCGCGACGCCGACCGGCACCGGCGCGCCGGAAGGCAAGCGCGTCGGCGGCATCGGCATGCGCAATCTCAACGCCATCACGCCGGAGACCGAAACCACGTCGCATTACTTCTGGGGCCAGGCCCACGACTTCGATGTCAAGAACGCCGAGACCACCGAAAAAATCTTCCAGCAGATCAAGACGGCGTTTCTGGAAGACGTCGCCGTGTTCTCGGCGCAGCAGCGCAACATGGAGATCATGCCGGGCGCGCCGCAGATCGACATCGCCGCCGACGCCGGCACCATCGCGGCCCGCCGCATCCTCAGCCGGCTCCATGACGAAGAGCAGGGCGCCATGCCGGTCGCGGCGGCGGAATGAGAGACGCGCTTCGTCGGCTCGCGCGACCGAAATCGTCATTGCGAGGAGCGGTAGCGACGAAGCAATCCAGCGCTGTGCCGCTCGCTGGATTGCTTCGCTTCGCTCGCAATGACGGGCAAGATCAAATCCAGTCCTTCCACTTGAACCAGATCAGCGGCAACAGCGCCGTGATCACGATCAGCGCCAGGCCCCACTGGTAGCCCCACGCCCAGTCGTATTCGTGGATGTTCTTGAAATTCATGCCGTAGATGCCGGCCACCAGAACCGGCGGAATTCCCACCACCGAGGCGATGGTCAACACCTTCATCACGTCGTTCTGGTCGATATTGATGATGCCGGTCGCGGCGTCCTGCAGGAGCTGCACGCGGTTCACCAGGCCTTCCGAGAACTGCACCAGCGAGGCGACGTCGGAACTGACCGATTGCAGCCGCGCCGCCATGTCCTGGGACAGCCAGTCGCGGCCGCGGTCCACGGTGAACTTGGCCATGCGGTCGAGGCAGACCAAGGTGTAATGGATGCGCGCCATGCGCTCGCTGGTGCGGCCGGTGCGGATCATCAGCCGGCGCAGCATCGCGGTTTCCTTGGACAGCTTCTTGGCATTGTCCTGGCGAAAGATGACGTGGGAGGCGTCGTCGAGATCGCGGCCGGCGGCTTCCAGAAGATCCGCGAGATGATCGACCAGCTCTTCGAGCAGGTTGACGTAGGCCGCAGCCGGCTCGAGTTTGTCCTGGGCGCCGCCTTCCTTGGCCACCGCGTCGAACGCCGCCGATGTGGCAAAGCGCACGGTCATCAGCACCTGCTTCGACAGCACGAAGCCGGTCGGCGAGGGCAGCCACGGCTCGTCGCCCGAGGCGAAGATCAGCGGTGCCGTCATATAGAGCGCGCCGTTTTCGACGCGCAGCCGGCTGGTGGCTTCGATTTCGCCGAGCTCGTCCCGGCTCGGCACGCGCAACCCGAACGCCGCCGCGAAGGCTGAGCGTTCGGGGTCGGTCGGGTCGAGGAGGTCGACCCAAGTCTTGCCGGCCAAGGCGCGGCCCGCCGAGGAATTGTCGCCGCCGCGAATGGGGTAGGCGTTCAGCATGGCGAGCTCTTGGTCGAGCGAAGAACGCGAATAGCGAATGGCGAATAGCGAATAGACGAGCCCAGGATGGGCACGGCCGCTTCAACCCTTCGCCATTCGCCACTCACCATTCGCCCCCTTCTGCCATAACCTTCTGGAATCATTGAAAAAGCCGTTAAGCCGACGTTAAACGCTTCAGCCTAAATTAACCAGAGGCCGGCGTCGGGGGACGGCGCACTGGCGGGCGTGCTCTTATCTGATGTAGCGGTGGCGTAGGTTCAGTCATGGCGTGCGGTCGCACCGTCCGAAAAGCCGGCCATCGTTCCGCATTATCGCTGCGGTATTGCGGGCTGGCCGCCGCCGCGTTGCTGTGCATCGCAGGCTTTGCCGCGCCCGGCGCGGCCGACGACGTTCCGATCAAGGCCACGCTCGCCGCCACCGTCAACGACGGCTATGCGCGGCTCGTCTTCGATATGAGCGAATACGACGACCCGAGCGTGCGGCTTGCCAACAACGTGCTGGTCGTCACCTTCAAGCACCCGATCGATGTCTCGGTCGAGCGCCTGTCGTCGCAGATTGCCGATTATGTCGGCGCGGCGCGGCGCGATCCCGACGGCAAGGGCATTCGCGTGGCGCTGTCGCAGCCGGTGAAGGTCAATGCCACGCCGGCCGGCGAGAAATTTTTCATCGATCTGTTGCCGGCCTCGTGGAGCGGCCAGCCGCCCGGCCTGCCGCCGGAGGTCATTGCCGACCTGGCGCGCCGCGCCCGCGAGGCGGATCGGCTCGAGCGCAAAGAGCGTCAGGCCGTTGCGCAGCAGCGGGCGACCGCCGAGCCGGTGCGCGTGCATGTGGCGACGCAGCCGACCTTCACCCGCTACGTCTTCGCCGTACCGGCCAATACGTCGGTGTCCAGCGATCGCAGCAAAGAGCGGCTGACGCTCACCTTCGACGCGCCGATCAAGTTCGACCTCGCCGATGTCGTGGCCGCGCTGCCGCGCGCGATCGGCGGCATCGATGCCGAATTGCGCGACGACACGGCGCTGGTGCGATTCAATTTCCTCGCCAACGTCGATGTCCGCAGCTTCCGCGACGACGGCGGCTATGTCCTCGACATCGTCGACGCCGATAACAAGCCGGACGAGCAAGGCGCGGCAGCTGCGGCGCCCGCCGCTCCGCAGCAAAGCGCGGCGCCGGAAACGACACCGCCGGCAACGGTTCCGCCTGCGGCGGCGAATGACGCTGCCGCGCCCCGCGCCGAGGCGGCAGCGCCGGCAACGACGGAAAAGCCCGACATCGCGCCGCCGGCGATGCCGAACGCAGCAGCGCAGGTCGCCGTGCCGCAAACGCAGTCGCAGCCGGCGCCTTCAGCCGACACGGCAAAGGCTGCGCCTCCCGCGCCGCAGCCAGCAGCGCCAGCACCGCCGGCAGCGCGACGCGATGCGGCCGCCGCGCCTGATAAAGCTCCGGCCAACGACGCTCCACCGCCGCGCCCGCGCGCCGCGAATACCAGCGGCAAGGTCGCGGTCGAGCTCGCCCGCCAAGGCGCCAACCTGAAACTGTCGTTCCCGTTCTCGGCGTCGACCGCGGCGGCGGTGTTCAATCGCGCCGACACGCTGTGGATCGTGTTCGACTCCAACGCCGACATCGATTTGAGCGCGCTCGACGGCGAAGCCAGCCGCACCATCCGCGGCGCCGAATTCAGCCACGCGCCCGACGCCGACATCGTGCGCATCAAACTCGACCGCCCGCATCTGTCCACCGTCGACATCGACGGCCCGACATGGACGGTGCAGATCGGCGATTCCGCCATCGACTCGACGCGCGCGCTCGCCATCACCCGCAATCTGATCGGCCCCAACCGGTCGAGCCTCACCATCCCGTTCGACTCGCCGCATCTGGTGCACCGGCTCGACGATCCTGACGCCGGCGACAGGCTCGTCGTCGTCACCGCATTTCCTCCGGCGCGCGGTTTTGTCAACGAGCGCGACTTCGTCGAGTTCCACATGCTGGCCTCGGCCGCGGGCGTCGTGGTCGATCCGCTCGCCGACGACGTCAAGGTGGAGCTCGCGCCCGACAAGATCATCGTCAGCCGCCCCATGGGTTTGGCGCTGTCGACATCGTTGCAGAGCCTGCTGCGCGGCTCAGGCTTGCGGCCGGTGATGTTCGATTCGCAGCTCTGGGGTTTCGATCAGCAGGCCTCGTACACCGAGCGGCAGTCGAAACTGCTCGCCGCGGCGGCGTCGGCGCCCGACAACAAGCGTCTGGCGCCGCGGCTCGATCTGGCGCGCTTCTATGTCGCGCGCGACATGTATCCGGAGGCCAAGGGCGTGCTCGACGTCGCGCTTGCCGACGACCGCGCGGCCTCGGAGCAGGGCTCCGCAACCGTGCTGCGCGCGGTGACCGAGATCATGATGAACCGCCCCGACGACGCGCTGAAAGATCTCGCCGAGCCGTCGATCGGCGATCTGCACGACGCGCCGCTGTGGCGCGCGCTCGCCTATGCCAAGCAGGGCAAGTGGGCGCAGGCGCGCGACGGCTTCAAGAGCGCCGACGCCGCGGTGGCGACGCTGCCGGTCGAGCTGCAGCGCGTCGCGCTGAAGGAGGAAATGCGCTCCGCCATCGAGGTCGGCGATTTCTCCACTGCCTCGAGCCAGCTCAACGATTTCGCGACCATCGGCGTGCCGCACGAGCTCGAGCCGGCGATGGCGGTGCTGATGGGTCGGCTGGCCGAAGGCATGGGCCGCAACGACGACGCGCTCGCCGCTTACCAGACGGCGGCGGATTCCTGGGACCGGCGCGCCGCGGCGCAGGGGCAACTGCGCGAGACGCTGCTGCGCTACGCGATCGGCGATCTCAAGCGCGACGACGTGATTTCGCAGCTGGAAACGCTGACCACCATCTGGCGCGGCGACGACACCGAGATCGAGGCGCTGCAGATGCTGGCGCGGCTCTACACCGCCGACGGCCGCTATCGCGACTCGTTCTATGTCATGCGCAGCGCGCTCGCCGCGCATCCCAATTCCGACATGACGCGGCGCATCCAGCAGGAGGCGGCGCGCACTTTTGACGCGCTGTTCCTCGCCGGCAAGGGCGACACGCTGCCGGCCATCGACGCGCTGGCTTTGTTCTACGATTTCCGCGAGCTGACCCCGATCGGCCGCCGCGGCGACGAGATGATCCGCCGCCTCGCCGACCGCCTGGTGTCGGTCGATCTGCTCGATCAGGCCGCCGAGCTACTGCAATACCAGGTCGACAACCGGCTGCAGGGCGCCGCCCGCGCGCAGGTGGCGACGCGGCTTGCGGTGATCTATCTGATGAACCGCAAAGCCGACCGCGCGCTGGCGACGTTGCGCGCCACGCGCTCCGCCGATCTGACCAACGAAGTGCGCAACCAGCGCCTGCTGCTCGAAGCCCGCGCGCTGTCCGACATGGGCCGGCACGATCTGGCGCTGGAAGTGATCGGCAATCTCGACGGCCGCGAAGTCATCCGGCTGCGCTCCGACATTTATTGGGCGGCGCGGCGCTGGCGCAAAGCCGCCGAGCAGATCGAGCTGTTGTACGGCGAGCGCTGGAAGGATTGGGCGCCGCTCAACGACATCGAGCGCGCCGACATTCTGCGCGCCGAGCTCGGCTATGCGCTGGGCGAAGACATGCTTGGCCTCGGCCGCTTCCGCGAAAAATACGCGGCGAAAATGGCCGGCACGCCGGACGCCCACGCCTTCGAAGTGGTCTCGGCGCCGCTCGGCACCAGCGGCACGGAATTCACGGCCATCGCGCACGCCGCCGCCGCGGTCGACACGCTGGACGGTTTTTTGCGCGACATGCAGGCCCGCTACCCCGACGCCAGCGCCACGCCGCCGGCAGCCTCGCAACCGGCGCCGCCGGATGCCCCGCAGGCCGGTGCGCCGGCGCCCGTCGCACCGCCGCCGCCGTCCATCGTCCCGCCGCCGCGCGCCGCCGGGCGGACGGCGCTGCGGTGAGATAGCGGACAGTTATCTGAATTTAAGATAAGTCGAAACGTCGTTTATGCCGAAGCTCTCCATTAATTGGCGGGCTGGAATTGGCAAAAGAAGCAATCGCATCGGAACGTCATAAGGCCTTGATCGCTTTGCTAGTCGCAAAGCGAAAGCAGGCGAAGCTGACACAATCCGATCTTGCGGCCCGCCTCGGTGAATCTCAATCCTTTGTCGCCCACCTCGAAAGCGGCCGACGGCGCGTCACTTTCGTGGAATTCGTGGAGCTCGCGGAAATCCTCGGCTTCGATGCGGCCGAGGTCCTCGCGAACTTGAAGAAGATAGCCCCATAGGATGTTAACCTGCTACGAGCCTTCGTGGAGCAATTCAGCGCGAACGATTTCGCCTTGCGCATTGATTTCTACATACCTGTTCGCGAAGCCAATAGTGGAGTTGGTGGAGGTCACCCACCCTACTGCTGCCAATATGAGTTTTAGCTGAGTGTCAGACGACGCCCCGCTGGGGATCACAATGATTCCCGGATGCGCTGGTGTGCGTTGTGCTAGTTTGCGAAAGTCCCTTGCATTGATCGTGACGATCGTGCGCTCTTCGCCCATTGCAAATTTCCATAGTTCATGATCGGCAGCGCGCAATAAATTTCGATCGCGAACGTGGACGGCGTCCACCTTATGTTCCCATAAGGCGGGAATAATTCGTGGTGATGTATTCTCATCGAGAAGAAGGACTGCCAGCAACGCCGATTTCCTCGCTTCGTGGCGGCCGGCCTACCGTCGGATGGCTCTTAAAATAAAGCCGCGCAAATTCGACATCGTTTTCCCGTAAATAGGGGTAATCTTCAAGAATATGTTCAATCTTTTCTCCGCCTTCACGCATTTCGCCGATGTGCTTGACCGATAATCGCGTGTCCTTGAATACGGCCTCGCCGCCCAAGACACCTTCCTTTTCCTCAATTCGAGTGAGACCCTCTGCATATAAATCAATGCGGGGTGCCAGGTCGCTTGCGGCCTTCTCGACGTCAATAAAGAGATAGTCGTCGAGCTTCAATCGATCGCGGGAGTCGAACAACTTGCTTGGCCGATCCCACCTAAGTTTGGCTGTCATCAGAGCATTAGCGTCGAGATGACAGTAAAAATCTCGGCGGCAGGAGGGTTCCATCAAACGCTCAAGTTCTTCGAACGCTTTCCTGCGCAGGGCGGCGGAGAGTAAGTCGCCTTTGTAAACTGCCGCAAAGACGAAAACGTCGGCCCAGCGAAACAGCAATCGCTCCACATTCGTGGACTTGATCGGCGCCAACAATCCGGTTTCGATATCCTTGCGGACTTTGGCTTCGGCAACATCGGCAAGCACTGTTGCTTCGCGCAACGACAACATGGCGCGGATTTTCGCGGCCGTTGCGGGAGGAAGTCGGCGTTTGCGAACAGGCGGCATAGCTGGACTGCGCAAAGGGCTAGTAATTGTTCCCAAGTTCGGGGGTAATTTATGGAGCCTATGGCTGATTGTAAAGACCAGCCGGCTAAGCCATTGATTCATTACCAGAGTCCTATCGAAGCCGGCAAGACTGGGCCAGTCGAAATGTGCGTCACCTTTATGTTGACAAATGTCATTGCATCAGTTACGAACGAATATCTCGCCCACTTAAGGGACGTGTTCTCGAGGCACACCTGGATACGGGGCGAGTGCGGTTCCCGCGGGCGGATTTGCACTCCGCACTCGGGCGGCTTCGGCGGATACGCCCGTCCGGCACTACGACCGGTACTGCGGGGCAACCCGCTGGACTGAATGGACAGGCCAGATGCGGGTAACGCCTGATGACGCCAGGTCCCAGGAAGTGCGGGCTGAAGCTGAGCGGCGGCGTTCGTTCGCCCCCGCAAGTGCCGCGGCGGAGCGCCGGTAGGCGTGCGCGCCCGTAGCGCGCCCACGCCCCGAGCGCAAAGCGCGTGGTGACGCGCGCTGAGCGTGGCGTGGAACGGGACAGTTGCGCCTATCAGCGCTCCGCCTCCCTTTCGTTTTTGCAAGTTCGTCATTGCGAGCGAAGCGAAGCAATCCAGTCCGGCGGCAGGGTTGTTTCGGCCAGGCAAACGGGTTCTGCGAGTCCCTTCTGGATTGCTTCGTCGCTTCGCTCGTCGCAATGACGGGAAAACTCGGACGCAGATGCGTCGCGGCAATGAGCGCGCGTCACCTCTCCCGGCACGCGGGGAGAGGGAGTCGCAGCCATCTTGGATTTGCTTATCCGCGCTGCGGAAGTAGTCCTTACTTTCCTTCTTTCCATTGTCGCGCCGGCGCGCGAGACTGATCGTTCTCGCAACGATTTCGAACTCGGAATGGTGAAAAAGGCATGAGCGGAATTCAAGAAGCGCCCACACAAAGCGAGCCTGCACTGGCCAAAATCCGCACCGACGTGGTCGGCAGCCTGCTGCGGCCGCAGGTCGTCAAGGAGGCGCGCGTTGCGTTCGATGACGGCAAGATCACCGCGGCGGCGCTGCGCGCCATCGAGGATGAGGCGGTGCGCGGGGCGGTGCGGTTGCAGGAGGCGGCAGGCCTCGACGTGGTCACCGACGGCGAGATGCGGCGGTTGAATTTCCAGGACAGCTTTGGCGCGTCGGTGGAGGGCTATGACGCCAGCCGCTCGACATTGAAAGTGTACGAGCAACGCGTCGAAGGTGCCGCGCCGGGGCAGCGCTGGGACATCGCGCAGATGCATGATGCCGGCACGGCGGTCTCGCATCGGCGGCCGGCCAAGGCGCGGTTGCAGCTTGCGCACAACATTCCGCTCGAGGAATATCGCTTCGTCAGCACGGTGGCGAAGAAGCCGGCAAAGGTCTCGCTGATCGGGCCGGACCGCATCGCGCAGCGTTTTGAATACGAACGTTCGACCGCGGTCTATCGCGACATGGACGCATTCCTGGCCGACGTCGTTGCCATCGAGCGGCAAATCGTGTCGCGCCTGGTCGAGGCCGGCTGCCGCTACGTTCATATCGACGCGCCGGGTTTTACCGCCTACGTCGACGACGCCACCATGGCGCAAATGCGGGCGCGGGGCGAAGATCCGATGCAGAATTTCGTCCGCTCCCTTAGGGCGGAAGCGGCCGTGATCGCCGGTTATCCCGGCGTGACCTTCGGCATCCATCTGTGCCGCGGCAACCAGCGCAGCATGTGGCATCGCGAAGGCACTTACGACGCCATCGCCGAAAGACTGTTCAACGATCTGCCGCACCACCGCTTTTTGCTCGAATACGACACGCCGCGCGCCGGCAGCTTTGCGCCGCTGCGCTTCGTGCCGCGGGGCAGGGTGGTGGTGCTCGGCCTCGTCAGCACCAAGGTGCCGGAGCTCGAAACCGTCGACGCGCTCAAGCGCCGGATCGACGCGGCGAGCAAATTTTTGCCGCTCGATCAGCTCGCGGTCTCGCCGCAATGCGGCTTTGCCTCCGACGTGGTCGGCAATCTGCTCAGCGCCGACGATCAGAAGCGCAAGCTTGAGGTGGTCGTGGAGACGGCACGACAGGTCTGGCGATAGGGAAGGCGCGAATGGCGAATGGCGAGTAGCGAATGAGTGCGACCATTTGCCATTCGCCATTCGCCACTCGCTATTCGCCTCCTCAGGTCCCGTAACTCTGAATCAGCGACCCCGCCACCAGCGTCCAGCCGTCGACCAGCACGAAGAAGATCAGCTTGAACGGCAGCGACACCACGACCGGCGGCAGCATCATCATGCCCATGGACATCAGCACCGAGGCGACCACCAGATCGATGATCAGGAACGGCAGGAACAACAGGAAGCCGATTTCGAAAGCGCGTTTGAGCTCGGAGATCATGAAAGCGGGCACCAGGACACGCATCGATACGTCATCGGGGCCGGCCGGCCGCGCTTCGCCCGACATGTCCACGAACAGTTGCAAGTCTTTTTCGCGGACGTTCTTCTCCATGAAGCCGCGCAGCGGCCCGGAGGCGCGGGTCAACGCCTCGCTGACGCTGATCTCGTTGGCGACCAGCGGCTTGACGCCGGCATCGTAGGCTTTGGTCAGCACCGGCCCCATCACGAAGGCGGTCAGGAACAGCGCCAGCGAAATGACCACCGAATTGGGCGGTGCCGTCGCCGTGCCGAGCGCGGTGCGCAACAGCGACAGCACCACGACGATGCGCGTGAACGAAGTCATCATGACCAGAATGGACGGCGCCAGCGACAGCACCGTAAACAGCGCGATCAACTGGATGATGCGCTCGTTCAGCCCGCCGCCGGCGGCGCCCTGACCGAAATTGATGCTAATGTCCTGCGCGGCGAGCGGCGTCGCCGTTACCAGAAGTGCCGCTACTGAGGCCGCCACCGTTTTGAACCGGACGCGGCGGCCGCATGATGCGATCATTCAGCTCTTGTTTGTCGGGCGGCCCAACAAACTTGCCATCTCCTGCTCGAGATTGTCGTAGAGCGTGGTGCTCTGGGGTGGTTGTTTCGGCGGTGGCGCATTGCGAGCCGGCTTTGGCTCGGCCTGGCGCGCGGCGCGCGGTTGTGGCGGCGGCGGCGGCGCAGGCGGTGTCGCGGGTTCCGGCGCGGCGGCTTGCTCGGCAGGTTGCGCTTGGCGCGGTTCTTGGCGCGGTTCTTGGCGTGGTTGCGGCGCGGCCGGGCGCGCTTCGGCATTGGGTTTGCGCAATGCCGCTTCGAGGCGATGCGCCATCTCGGCGAGGCTTTGATCTGCCGCTGCGGTGTCGGCTGCAGTCGGCGTCGATGCCGGCTGCACGGTTGACGCGCGCGGTTCGGCGCGCGCTTCAAGCGGTGCACGCGCCGACGCCGGCGTGCGAACACGAGGCGGCGGAGGCGGCGGCGTCGGCCGCGCCGAAAGCTCGTCGGCCAACGCCGCCAAAGTATCGCGTTGCGGCCGCGCCGGCGCTGTCGGAGGCGGCGTGTCGGCTTGCGGCTGCAGCGGCCAAGCCGGCGCTTCTTCGCCGGCCGGCTCGATCTTCGGCGCCGGGCGTGCCGGCGGCGGTGGTGTGATCACTTCAGGCTGCAGCGGCCACGAGCCGTTGCCGTTATCCGGCAGCGGAATGGCGCGCGGCAGCGGTTCCACGGCAGCGGGACGCGCGACCGCGACATCGCGCGATGCGGGGACCGCGCGCACGATATTGGCTTCGACGACCACGTCGGTCGGACCGCCGATCATCAAAAGATGCTCGACGTTGTCGCGCCGGACCAGGATCAGGCGACGCCGCGCATCGACGCTGGCGTAATCAATGACGCCGAGCCGCGGCTGGCGGCCGCGCGCGCCAGCGCCGCCAAGCCGGCCGCTGCCGAAGTAGCGTACCGCCCACGCGAATACGCCGATCGCGCCGAGCACAATGAGGAATGCGACGAAGAATTTCACGGCGGGCGGCATCTCCGCCCCGAACACATCGAACATTCGCCGACCTCCCCGTTTTACGACGGCGGCCCATTGGCATGCCAATGGTTAACAGCGCGGGTAACATTTGCCGCCGCGAATACTAAGAAACTCTTAATACCAATAGCCGATTTCATCCCCGAAGCCGACTGGGCAAGCATTCTCATGGTAAACGGCGAATTAATGGCAAAACCCCCGGGAACCCGGCTTTAACCGGGCATTAACCATGGGGCCGGCAAAGTCTGCCCAGTCAAAATGGGGCCGCCGGCATGCCGATCACCGATATTCCGATCCTGTCGATGCTGCGCGAGCGCATGGAATGGCATCAGGAGCGCCAGCGCGTTTTGGCGGAAAACGTCGCCAATGCCGACACGCCGAACTACCGCGCCCGCGACCTGGCGCCGCCGGATTTTTCGCACCAACTGCAGGTCGCATCGCTGGCCCTCGATCGCACCAGCCCGCTCCACATCGCGACGCAAAGCAGCAGCGGCTCGGCGTTCGCCGCCGACAACAAAGGCCGCTACGAGGTCCGCCCGCGCGGCAACACGGTGACCCACGAAGACGAGATGCTGAAAGTGGCGTCGAACCAGATGGATTACGAGGCGGTGACCTCGCTCTATACGCGCAGCCTCGCGTTGATCAAGATCGCCATCGGCAAAGCCTAAGCGGCACGGACGCATCATGGATTTTCTCAAATCGCTCGCCATCGCCGCGTCCGGCCTGCACGCCCAGATCGGCCGCATGGAGGTCATCTCCGAGAACATCGCCAATGCCGACTCGACCGCGCAGACCAGGGGCGGCGATCCGTATCGGCGCAAGATCGTGACCTTCACCTCGGAGCTCGACCGCTCGCTCGGCGCCCAGGTGGTCAAGCTCGGCCGCGTCGAACCGGATAATTCCGATTTCACCGTCAAACACGAGCCCGACAATCCGGCCGCCGACGCCAAGGGCGACGTCAAATATCCGAACGTGAACGCGCTCGTTGAAATGACCGACCTGCGCGATGCGCAGCGCTCCTACGAAGCCAACCTCAACGTCATCACCGCCACGCGCCGGATGCTCCAGCGCACCATCGACATCCTCAAAGGTTAAACCATGCCGACACCGGTCGCCGCCGCCGCCAATGCCTATGCCGCGCTCGCGCGGCTTGGCGAACAGACCGCAAGCCTCGGCCGCAGCCCGGTGGCGCCGGATTCGGCGCCGAACTTCAGCGCGGTCCTAAAAGACGTCATCAACGCCGTCTCCGACGCGGCGCAAAAATCCGACGCCCAGGCGCAGGCCGTGGCGACCGGCAAGTCCAACATGGTCGACGTCGTCACCGCGGTGGCCGAGACCGAGACCGCGGTGCAGACGCTGGTCTCGGTGCGCGACAAGGTGATCGCCGCCTACGAGGACATTTTGAAAATGCAGATCTGAGAGTCGGCACCATGCCGTCAGCGAGTTAGGGGAGAGCATGACCGGACCGGAAGTGATGGACGTGGCGCGCGACGCGATCGAGACCTTGCTGGTGGTCGCTGCGCCGCTGATGCTGGTCGGGCTGATCGTCGGCGTCGCCGTTTCGCTGTTGCAGGCGCTGACGCAGATCCAGGAAACCACGCTCGTCTTCGTGCCAAAAATCCTGGCGATCTTTATCGCCATGCTGGTCGCGCTGCCGTTCATGGCCGACGCTTTGCACAACAACTTCATCCGGCTCGCCGCGCACATCACCAACGGCTGAGCGGGGTTTTAAGCCGTGCACTTCGATGTGTCCTTCCTTCCCGCGATCGGGGCGGCCTTCCTACTGATCTTCGCCCGTACCGGCACCATGGTGATGCTGCTGCCCGGTCTCGGCGAGCAGAACATTTCGCAGCGGCTGCGGCTCACCATCGCGCTGGTGCTTGCGGCGGTTTTGCTGCCGCTGCACCGCCCGGCCTATCACATCGATACCGCGGCGCTCGGGCCGGCAATCGTGTTGCTGGTCGAGGAAATCATGATCGGCGCCGTGCTCGGGCTCACGGCGCGGCTGACCATCTCGGCGCTGGAAGTGGCGGGATCGGTAATCGCCCAGCAGCTGGGGCTGGGCTTCGTCACCACCATCGATCCGACCCAAGGCGAGCAGGGCGTGATCATCGGCAATTTCCTCACCATGCTCGGCATCACGCTGTTCTTCGCCACCGACATGCATCACCTCGTCATTGCCGCGCTCAATTCGAGCTACGATCTGTTCGAGCCGGGCGAGGTGCCCGCGGTCGGCGACGTCGCGGCGTTGGTCACCAGGACCGCCGCCGGCGCCTTTCGCATCGGCATCCAATTGTCGGCGCCGTTCCTCGCCTTCGGGCTGCTGTTCAATATCGGACTCGGCGTGCTGTCGCGGCTGATGCCGCAGATGCAGGTGTTCTTCGTCGCGCTGCCGCTGTCGATCCTGATTGGGCTGCTGTTTCTCCTCCTCGTGCTCGGCACCATGATGGGGTTTTTCCTCGATTATGTCGGCGGCGTGCTGCACGAACTCGCCCCGCACGCTTAAGGCACGCCGGTGGCCGAAGAACGCGACGATACCGAACGCACGGAAGACCCGACACCGAAGCGGCTCGATGACGCCATCAAGCGCGGCGACGTGGTGCGCAGCGCCGAGGTCAATACCTGGTTCATGATCGCCGGCGGCGTGCTGGTGCTGATGGTATTCGCAACGCCGATGGCGCAGACGCTGCAATCGACGTTCCGCGGCGTTTTGGCCAATTCCTATCAAATCCCGGCCGACGGGCCGGCGGTCGCCAATCTGGCCAAGAAAATCGCCATTGATGTGCTGGCCGCGCTCGGCCTTCCGTTGCTGCTGCTGTCGCTCGCGGCGTTGCTCGGCACCGCGATCCAGCATCGCATCGTATTTTCGGCCGAGCCGCTGATGCCGCGCCTGTCGAAAATTTCGCCGGCGGCCGGATTGAAGCGGCTGTTCTCGCGGCAGGCGCTGGCCAATTTTGCCAAAGGCCTCGCCAAGCTGACGATCTTCGGCGCGGTGATCGTAGCGCTGCTCTGGCCGCAGCGTCACCGCCTTGCCGGATTGGTCACCACCGATCCGGCTTTGATCCTGCCGTTCACCAAATCGCTCACCATGCAGATGCTCGGCACGGTGGTCGCGATCCTCGCCGTCGTCGCGGTGGCCGATTATTTGTTCCAGCACCGCCAGTGGTACGACCGGCAGAAAATGTCCCTTCGCGAGATGAAGGAGGAGTTCCGCCAGACCGAAGGCGATCCGATGATCAAGGGCAAGATCCGCCAGCTGCGCCAGGCGCGCGCGAGGAGGCGCATGATGGCGGCCGTGCCCAAGGCGTCCGTGGTCATCACCAACCCGACCCACTTTGCCGTTGCCCTGCAATACGCGCGCGGCATGAATGCGCCGGTCTGCGTCGCCAAGGGTGCCGATCTGATCGCCCGCAAAATCCGCGAAGTCGCCGAGGCCCACGGCATTCCGGTGGTCGAGAACCCGCCGTTGGCGCGGGCGCTGCACGGCACGGTGGAAATCGACCAGGAAATTCCCCAGGAACACTACCGTGCTGTCGCCGAAATCATCGGTTACCTGATGCGGCTGCGGCGGCTGGTGGCGCGGTGAGGGCGGGCCGAGAGTAATTGTGCGGCATGGCGCAAATCCCCTTGCGCGATTCAGCGGCACTTGGCACTGAAAGCGGGCCGGAATTGCGAGGCGGCGGATGACGGCACAGGACACGGTCAGCCGGGGCGACCGGGGCGAGGAGCCGATCGAGGCCAATCTCGCGCGCAAGGCAGTCGACCGCAGCGCGGCGACCGAGCGCGGCGGCAGCGTCATTCTGGTGCTGCTGGTCGCGGGCATGTTGGTCGCGGCGGCGACCGCCATCGTCGTGCTCGGCCGCAGCAATGCGGAACCCTATATCCTGGCCTTCCTCGCGGTGCTTGCCACCGTCGGCGTGTTCTCTCTGTTCGCGCTCGCCTCCGGCATCCTGCGGCCGTCGGCGAGCGGCGCCGTCAGCCCGCTGATCAAGTCCGTGGTCGATGGTGCCTTCGACGGTATCGTCGTCACCGATGCCGATGGCCGCGTGGTCTATGCCAATGCCGCCTATCTCGATCTGATCGATGCGTCCGATGCCAACGACATGCGGCCGGTCGAGCGCGTGTTCATCGGCGATGCCGATGCCTCCGAAGCCATCTACCGGCTGCTCAAGGCCGCCCGCGAAGGCAAGCGCTCCCAGGAAGTGGTGCGCGTCGCCGGCATCCGCGGCCGACCGCCGCGCTGGCTGCGCTTCAAGATCCGTCCGCTCGGCGAGGGCCGGCGCGAGTCGCGCCTGACCGTGTGGTCGCTCGCCGACGTGTCGCGCGAGCGCGAGCGCCAGGAGAATGTGTTTCAGGAGTTGCAGCACGCCATCGATTATCTCGATCATGCGCCGGCCGGCTTTTTCTCGGTCGATGCCAAAGGCGACGTCGTTTATCTCAACGCCACGCTCGCCAATTGGCTCGACCAGGATCTGGCCCAGGTCGGCTCCGGCGGCCTGAAACTTGCCGACCTGATCTGGGGCGACGGCGCGGCACTGCTGACGACGCTGCAAGGCGCGCCGGGTGAAGTGAAGACCGAGGTGCTCGACCTCGACCTGCGCACCCGCAGCGGCCGCACCTTGCCGGTGCGGCTCTATCACAAGCTTGCCTTCGGCGCCGACGGCGCGCCCGGCTCCTCGCGCACCCTGGTGCTCAATCGCGCCAGGGACGACGGCACCGATCCGCAGCGTGCCGCCGACATCCGCTTCATGCGGTTCTTCCACCACACGCCGATGGCGATCGCGACCATCGACAAGCAAGGCGGCGTCATCCGCACCAATCCGCTGTTCGCGCGGCTGTTCCACGGCACCCGCAGCGGCGACGGCGAGGACCGCTCGATCCGCGCCATCGTCGCCGAACGCGACCGGCCGGCGCTGGAGGCCGCCATCCGCGCCGCCGCGGCCGGCAAGGCCGACATCGCCCCGGTCGATGCCATGCTCGCCGGGCCGGGCGAGCGCTCTGGCCGCTTCTATGTCACCGCGGTCGAGGAGGCGGAGCGCGATCAGGAAGCGGCCATCGTCTATGCGCTCGAGACCACGGCGCAGCGCGAGCTCGAGACCAAGGTCACACAGACCCAGAAGATGGAGCTGGTCGGCCAGCTTGCCGGCGGCATCGCCCACGATTTCAACAACGTGCTGTCCGCCATCATGATGGCGACCGATTTCCTGCTCAACGCCCACAAGCCGACCGACCCGTCGTTCCAGGACATCATGCAGATCAAGCAGAACGCCAACCGGGCGGCGAGCCTGGTGCGGCATCTGCTCGCGTTCTCGCGCAAGCAGACGCTGCGGCCGCAGGTGCTCGATCTCGGCGAAGTGCTGTCCGATCTCAACATGCTGCTGCGGCGGCTGATCGGCGAAAAGGTCACGCTGCAAGTGGCGCATGGCCGCGACCTGTGGCCGGTGCGCGTCGACATTTCGCAGTTCGAGCAGGTGATCGTAAATCTCGCGGTCAATGCGCGGGACGCCATGCCTGGCGGCGGCAAGCTCGAACTGCACACCTCTAACGTCCCGGCCAAGGACTGCGAACGTTTCCACGCCAAGGGCATGCCGGCCGCCGACTATGTGCTGGTCGAGGTCGCCGACAGCGGCACCGGCATTCCGGCGGCGATCGTCGACAAGATTTTCGAGCCGTTCTTCTCGACCAAGGAGGTCGGCAAGGGCACCGGGCTTGGTCTCTCCACGGTCTACGGCATCATCAAACAGACCGGCGGCTTCGTTTACGTCGATTCGGTCGAGGGCAAAGGCACCACGTTCCGCATCTTCCTGCCGCGGCACATTGCCAGCGCGCTGGACGCGTCGGAACAGGTCGCCGAGACCGAAGCGCCATCGCTGGCCAACGCGCTCGCCGCGGTCGAAGAGGTCAAGCGCGCCGCCAGCGCCGATCTCACCGGCGAAGGCACCATCCTTCTGGTCGAAGACGAGGAAGGCTTGCGCGCGCTCAACGCCCGGGGTCTGGCCTCGCGCGGCTATACCGTGCTCGAAGCCGGCAACGGCGTCGAGGCGATCGAGGTCTTGGAAAAGCACAATGGCAAGGTCGACCTCGTGGTGTCCGACGTGGTGATGCCCGAGATGGACGGACCGACCTTGCTGCGGGAGCTGCGCAGCCGCGATCCCGATCTGAAAATCATCTTCGTCTCCGGCTATGCCGAGGACGCCTTCCAGAAACATCTGCCCGCCAACGGCCAATTCGGATTCTTGGCCAAGCCGTTCACGCTCAAGCAGCTGGTCGCCGAAGTGAAGCAGACGCTCGCGGCGTGAGCGCCGCACGCGTCACGGATGCGTCCACCACGGCATCAGCGAGTAGATCACGTAAGGAATCGCCAGGATCGGAAAGATCCAGACCAGCGCCAGCGGGATTTTTTTGCTGATGCGCTCGGGCAGCATCATGGCGATGATGCCTAAGGCTGCGGCGATCAGAATGGTCGTCATAGTCCAGCCGTACCACAGCAGGTTTGGCCCTTCGCCGGGGCGCGCCGCCTCATAGCCCCAGACCAGGCGGCTGGTCGCCGGGTGATAAGTGATCAGCGGCCAGTTGAAATACTGGGTCACGCAATAGACGACCGGGCCCGTAATCGAAAAAGTCGTGGCGAAAGATTTGAACTTGCTCGACGCCGCCAACGCCGACGGCGCGGCCCTGGAGTTCGTCGCCGTGGCCGTGGTCATGACGCAAAGCCCCGGGTGTTGTTGAGCACATGGCCGACGATGAAGAGAAACCAGCACATCACGGCGAGCACCAGCGTGACGCCCTTCCTGGCATTGTCGTATTCCGGGTTTTGGGCGTTCTTCCAGAACAACCAGTAGGCCGGCAGCAACGTGAGGCCGATCGAGGCCACATGCTCCTTGAAGTCGAAGAAGCCGACGGTTTTGTTGCGGCTCGTCTCTTCCAGCGGGATACGGACGTAGATGCGATACTTGGTGTAGATGTATGAGCCGACCAGGAAGGTCAGCACCCACAGCACGCAGACCGCCGTGGCGTAGCCGGCCGCCGGCACCGCGCGGAAGCGCGTCACAATGCCGCCGGCCGAGCGGCGCACCGGCAGCGCCACCGCCATGGCCTGATGGGTGAGCGCGCCGAGGAGGCCGACGGCCAGGATCAGGTGCACGAACAGCCACAGGCTCCAGAACGTATTGGTGGAGACAAGTCCGGCCACCGTGCTCCCTCCTGATCGCGTCCGAGGTTTTTATGCAGCCGAGTCTAGCGCCGCAAAAACCCTTGTCCAGCGCGCGCACATCTTCTCAGCGCTGACCTGACGCGATAAATTGCAAGCCGCATGCGCGCGCCGAAATTTTGGCGCGCCGCGGCAAAAGTTCGTCCGGGAAGGACCCGCATGAGTTTTGATCGTGTGTGGCTGCGCGTTGCTGTCATCGCCGCGTGCATTGGCGCCGTTTCAACTCTGTCGCGCGCCGGCGGCGTCGGTTTCGGCGAGGACGACGCCAATTCCGGCGACGACGGTCCGTCTTATTTCGGTTTTGTGCGCGAGGTCGATGGTCCTGGCGTGGCCGATGCCAAGGTCACCGCGACGCTGAAGGACCGCGGCGCGCTGGTGACGCGCACCGACATCATGGGTGTCTACAAGATTCCCGGCTTCGGCAAGGACATCAATCCCGACGACGTCGCCATCACCTGCGCCAAGGACGGCTACGTCCAGGACAACGTGCAGCGCCGTCCGCGCGATCCCAGCGACACCAAAGACCCGGTCGAGGTCGAGTGCTACCTCAAACGCAAATAAGGTCTGCCCTTCTCGTCGCGGCGGCGGCGCTGCCGCTTTACTGCAGTCCGGCGAGCTTCGTTGGTGTGGCCACGGCGCAGCCGTTGCCGTTGCGCTACGGCCAAGCCTATTCGTCTGCCCACACGATCTTCTCCTTGCCGGTCGCGGTGGCGAAGCGCGAAGACCTGTTTCGTCGCGAGGGGCTCGACGTCGAGGTGGTCATCCCGGTCCCTGGCGGAGCCGACAAGATGATCGACGCCTTGCACGATGACTGGGCCGATATCGTTCATGTCGCCACACCCTTTCTCATTCGCGCCGCGATGGCGGGATCGGACGCGGTCGCGGTCGATGCCGAGTTCGCCAACCCGATCTACAGTCTCATCGCGCAATCCGAAATCAGGACGTTCGCTGACCTCAAGGCCAAGGTCATCGGCTTGGCCGACGAGTCGGGGACGATTTCGATCTCCATGCGGCGACTTTTAGCGGCCCACGGCCTCGACCGCGGAAGTTTTGTCGCAAAGGTCGCGCCCGGAACACCGACGCGCTGGAACTGCCTTCGCAGCGGCAACTGCGATGCCGTCGTGCTGGGACAGCCGCAGGATCTGCAGGCCATGGCCCAGGGTTACCGGCTGCTCGGACGCTCGAACGAAGCGGTGCCGGATTTCCTCTATACCGTCAGCGCGGCGCGCCGATCGTGGGCGCTTGCGCATAAGGATACGGTCATCCGGTTCGTCCGGGCGATGGCCGCGGCCTGCGCTTTCATCCACGATCCGGCGCGGCACGACCGTGTCGTAAAGATCATATCGGAAACCACGGGTTCATCCGACGGCATCGCTACCCAGACGTTGCAGCTGTTGTTGCAATCGCCAAGCCGGGTGCTGCCCGAGCGGGCGGAAATCGATCTGAAGGGATTCGGCGAAGTTATCAGAATGATTGGCGAAGCCGGCCTGCTGGAAGCGCCACTGCCGCGCGCCGAACGATTCGTCGACCTGCAATATTTGCACGCCGCGGGCGTGCAATGACTGCGCATTTCTTGCGCTGGCGGCACGGTTAAGCGCGGGCGCCGACGCCAGTATGACATCTTTATGGACAAGAACGGCGGGTTATGGAGCGGCGGCATGGCGAGCGATCGCGTGTTGCGCGCTCGGTTAGCTTTTCTCCGCGGCCGCAAGATCGCGGACCTGCTCTGTGCGACACGTTTGCCGTGCGACGCTTTGCGACAGGCCTGAACGGGTCGCTCTCGCGTACCAATTGCGTACCGAGCGGAAGGACGAAAGTGCCCATGCAATGGTGGCGATCGCTTGCGGCATTCGCCGCGCTGGCTGTTGCTCTGCTGTTATGGGCGGATGACGCCGACGCGCGGCCTGATGGCGGTTCGAGTCTCGGCAGCAGCGCCGCGGGAACTTTGCTGGCGCGGCCGGTTGCCGCGCCGGCGTCTGCCGTGATTGCCGCGAATGACCACGTGCCGGCAGCACAGCCGCCTTATCCGGGCGGCTCGCTCGGCGGCTTGTTCAACCGTCCGGGGGTGATCGGCGGATTTGCTGCGGGCTTTCTCGGCTCGGGCGTGCTCGGCTGGTTGTTCGGCCACGGTTTTGTCGGCGAACTTGGCAGCATGGCGTCGATCCTCGGCCTCGTCTTTCAATTGGCGCTGATCGCGCTATTGTGCCGGCTGATATGGACGTGGTGGAGCGGCCGCAATGCGCCGGCCTTTGCCGGCCTGTCGCCGCGGCAGTTGGCCGATCCCTACCTGCGCTCGCGCCACGAACATGTCCCGGACGTCGAGGCGCCGCCCGGCGCCGACGACGTCGCGGCCGACAAACATCGGGTCGTCAGCAAGTAATTTTCGGCTTCGGTGTTATTGCGGCGCCGGCGAGTCGTGACATGCGGCCGGCGCGTTGCCTGCGCTGCTGTGCTGCCAGGTCGGCACGTCGCATTTGGTGCAGGCACCGAGCATGAATCCAAAGCCGAGCAGGGCAAGAAGCCGCAGCATGGCGATGCCGCAATGGCTCAGGCCGCGCAACGGTGCGGTCCACGACATAGTCCTTGCATCGTCGGCCATGATCCCTCTCACCGCCCAGATGATACCGCGCCTGGCCAGCCACCGCGAGGGCGCGCCGCCAATGTGGCGATAGCAAGAGTATCGCGCCCGAATTTCCATTATCTTACTGCGCCACGGCCTGCCGCCCCGTTCCCGCAAAACGCGGGCGAGTCGCCATTGGAGGACAACGACCATGGACATTTATCCCTGTGGCTCCCGGCCGTCGCGCCGCGGGTCGGCGGATTCTTTCACCGGTGTCGTCTGGCAAGATCCGGTCATCGAGGCGCCGGCGCCGGCGCGCATCCGCTCCGGCCTGGTGCGCTTCGAGCCCGGCGCCCGCACCCATTGGCACACCCATCCGCTCGGGCAGACTCTTTGTGTCATGTCCGGCTGCGGCCGGGTCCAGACCTGGGGCGGCAAGGTGCGCGAAATCCGCGCCGGCGACGTGGTCTGGATTCCGCCGGGCGAAAAGCACTGGCACGGCGCCGGGCCGGCCACGGTGATGATGCATGTCGCCATGCAGGAAGCGCTCGACGGCAAGCATGTCGAATGGTTGGAGCCGGTGAGCGACGAGCAGTACAAGGCGGCGGTCGGTTAGCGGGTAAGGCTTAAGCCATGCGCTACGAACTTTATTACTGGCCGAGCATCCAGGGCCGCGGTGAATTCATCCGTCTCGCGCTCGAAGAAGCCGCCGCCGACTATGTCGATATCGCACGCCGGCCGGGCCAGCGCGGCGTGCCGGCGATGATGAAACTGCTCGAGGACAAACGCAGCGCGCGGCCGCCTTATGCGCCGCCGTTTCTCAAAGCCGGCAAGCTCGTGATTGCGCAGACCGCGAATATTCTGCTCTATCTCGGTTCGCGGCTGAATTTGGCGCCGCGCGACGAGGCGGGAAAGCTGTGGGCACATCAATTGCAGCTCACCATCGCCGACCTCGTCACCCATATCCACGACACCCATCATCCGGTGTCGGGCTGGCTTTATTTCGAGGAGCAGCGGCCGGCGGCGCGGCGGCGCACGCAGGATTTCTGGCGCTACCGGGTGCCGAAATTTCTGGGCTATTTCGAGCGCGTGCTTAAGAACAACGGCGGCACCTACATGGTCGGCCGCCGGTTGAGCTATGTCGATCTGTCGATGTTCGAGATCGTCGAAGGCCTGCGCTATGCGTTTCCGCAACGCATGAAGCGCTTCGAGAAGAAAGTGCCGGGCCTGATCGCGCTGCGCGACCGCATTGCCAGGCGGCCGCGGGTCGCGGCCTACCTGGCGTCGAAGCGGCGCATTCCATTCAGCCAGTGGGGTATCTACCGGTATTTTAAGGAGCTCGACCAATAAGGCCCGCGCATCGCGTGCGCGCAATATCGCCGCCAAGGGTGAATCATGAGTGATACGGACGGGACACGCCCGTTTTCGCCAAAGATCGATCGCACCTATCCCAAGCCGAAACTGAAATTGCCGCCGGGGGCGTGCGATACGCATTTCCATTTTATTGGTCCGCAACAACAGTTTCCGCTGAAGCCCAACCACGTCTTCAGCCATCTCGAATTCGAGGACACGCCGATCGAGGATTGGCTGAAGATGCAGGACGCGCTGGGTCTTTCGCGCGGCCTGCACGTGCAATCGATGATGTACGAGAACAATTACGAGATCGCGCTGCACGGCCAATGCCGCTTTCCCGACCGCCTGCGCGCGGTGGTGATTCCGTGGCCGGGCATCACCGCAGGCGAGCTCGACATTCTTACCAAGGCCGGTGCCGTCGGCTACCGCATCACCAACCGGCTCATGAAAACCATCGACAATCGCCTGGTGGCGCGCACCCACGAACACGGCTGGGCCATGCATTACCTCGTCAAATTGGACGAGAAGGACGACTGGAACGCGCAAATCCTGCAATCCCCGGGAAACTTCGTCATCGAGCATATGGGCGGCGTCAATCCGGCCAAGGGCATCGACGGGGCCGGATTCAAGTTCGTGCTGCGCTGCCTCGACACCGGCCGCTGCTGGGTGAAACTGTCGCCGCGCATTTCGAACCAGGAGACGTTCCCGTTCTCGGATACCGATCCGCTGGTGAGAAAGCTCGTGGAGCACGCGCCGACGCGGCTGCTCTGGGGCTCCGACTGGCCGCACCCGCAATATTTCAAGCCGATGCCGAACGACGTCGCCTTGCTCGACATGATGCTGCACTGGGTGCCCGACGAGAAAACCCGCAAGCTGATCTTCGTCGACAATCCGGCCGAATTGTTCGGATTTCCGCCGCTCGGTGCGTAGCGGAAAAACGCATGCTGCTGCTAAAGTGTGCCGCAGTAGCCCCTCCGGGAGGACAACGATGAGACGGTTTTTGGCACTGGCCGGCTTGGCGGTCGCCGCTGGTTTGTACTTCGCTGGCGGCACGATGGCGCAACAGGTTTACCCAACCCGCACCGTCAAATTCATCATTCCATACGGCGCCGCCAGCGCCAGCGACATCACCGCACGGCTGTTCGCGGATCGCTTGTCGGCGCGCTGGGGCAAGCCGGTGGTGGTGGAAAACCGTCCGGGCGGCGACGGCATCGTGTCGGTCCAGGCCTTTGTCAGCGCCGCCGACGATCATACGCTGTGGTTCGGGCCGGCCGGCATTTTCACGGTGGCGCCCTACGATCACGACACGCTGCCCTACGACTCCAAACGCGACCTGCTGCCGATCGTCAGCATCTCCGACGTCGTGCTCGCGATCTCGGTGCCGGCATCGATGAAAATCAATACGGTCGATCAGCTGGCGGCGCTGGCAAAAGCGCAGCCCGGAAAACTCAACGCCGCCGCCGCCACCGGCATCTCGGATTTTATGCTGTTCGGCTGGATCAAGAACATGGACCTGCAGATCGTCAAGGTGCCGTATCGCGACATCATGCAGGCGCCGAACGACCTCGCCGAAGAGCGTATCCAGGTGCTGGCGACCTCGCTTGCGGTGGTGCAGCCGCTGATGCAGGCGGGCAAAATCAAGGTTTTGGCGGTGACCAGCACGCAGCGCGCGCCGACCGCGCCGGATATCCCGACGGCGAAGGAGGCCGGTTACCCGGCCCTGACGTTCGAAAGCATTGGCGGCATCTTCGGCCCGCGCGGCATGTCGCAGCCAACGCGCGAGGCCATCGCCGCCGACGTCCGCGCCGTCGCCGCCGACCCCGCCATCGCCAAGCGGCTCGGTGACATCGGCACGATCATGGACATTCGCGGCCCGGCCGAATTCGGCCGTAGCGTCGAGGAGCAGCGCGCCCGGCTCGCCGGCATCGCCAAGGTGCTGGGGCTCAAGGCGGCGGGGCAATGAGCGACGCAGCGCTGGCGCGGACCGACGTTGCCGTGGACCTCTTGAAGGAAACCAGCTTCGACTTCCTCGGGCGCAAGATCGCAGGGAAGGTGCGCGACATCTACGATCAGGGCGACAGGCTCATCCTGATCACGACCGACCGCCATTCCTCGTTCGACCGCATCATCGCCCACATCCCGTGGAAAGGGCAGGTGCTCAACCAGGTGAGCGCCTATTGGTTCGAAAACACCAAAGACATCGTGCCGAACCATGTGCTGGCGGTGCCCGATCCGAATGTGACGGTGGCGAAGAAATGCACGATGGTGCCGGTGGAAGCGGTCGTGCGCGGCTACCTGACCGGCGTCACCGACACCGCGATCTGGACACGCTACGGCAAAGGTGAGCGCAATTTCGGCGGCGTCGCGTTGCCGGGCGGCATGCGCAAGAACCAAGAGTTGCCGCAACCGATCTTCGATCCGACGACCAAGGAGGCCGCGCACGACCGGACACTGACGCCCGAGGCGATGATCGCCGAGGGTTTCGTCAGCAGGGAGATGTTCGCGCGCATCCGGCAGACGGCGCTCGCTCTGTTCGCGCGCGGAGAAGCACTTGCGGCGCGCAACGGCCTCATCTTGGTCGATACCAAATACGAGTTCGGCACCGACGCAAACGGCGCGCTGGTGCTGATCGACGAAATCCACACCCCGGACTCGTCGCGCTACTGGCAGCGCGACAGCTACGCAGCGCGTTTTGCCGCGGGCGAGGAGCCGCAATACTTCGACAAGGAATTTTTGCGGCTGTGGTTCAGGGATCATTCCGATCCCTACGCCGACAAGACTTTGCCGGAGGCGCCGGCCGACCTCGTGACAGAACTCTCACGCCGCTACATCCAGATGTACGAGCAGATCACCGGCAAGAAATTCGCGTACGGCGAAACACCGGTGCTGCCGCGCATCGAACGCAATCTGCAAGCCTATCGCGTCTGAAATCTATTGCGGCCAGGCCGGCGGGTGGGTGCCAAGCGGCACGCTCGGCCGCGCCCAGCGCGGCGGCGTCTCCGACATGACGGCGCAGTGACGGACCGCAGTGAGCCGGCCAAAGCCTGACGCTGAGTCCTCGAGATAATCGCGCACCTCCTCGAATTTCGGCTCCGGACAGCTGGTGCCGTCGATGCGGCCGAGATGGCGGAACCAGTGGCAGGTCTGCGCCAGCGAGCAGCGCACGTGCCAGGAGCCGCCTTCCTTGGCGCGGCGCGCCAGCGCCGTCATCGTGGCGAAGGCGAGCAGATAGCCGGTGGCGTGGTCGAGCTCTTGCGCCGGCAGCGCCCGCGGCTCGCTTTGCCCAAAGGCTTGCGCCTCAGCGTGGTTGAGACCGCTCGCGGTCTGCACCAGCGAGTCAAAACCACGCCGTTTTGCCCACGGGCCTTCGTGGCCATAGGCACAAAGCGAAACGTAAATGATCCCGGGCCGCAGCCGCGCCATATCCTGCGGGCCAAAACCGTGCCCGGCGATGGCGCCGGGTCGATAGCCTTGCACGAAAACGTCGGCGTCCCGAACCAGCGCCGCCAGCGCCTCGCGGGCGTCGGGCTGCCGCAAATCGAGCGCGGTCGACATTTTGCCTCGGCCGGTATCGACGACCAGCGGGTAGAGCGACGGCAAATGCGACGCGGTGACCAGCATGACGTCGGCGCCATGGGCGGCGAGCGTGCGCCCGCACACCGGTCCGGCAATGATGCGGGTGAGATCGACCACCTTGATGCCGCTCAGCGGCCGCTCGGCGGCAGCAAGCGGTTCCGCTGGCGCATCGCCGATCCGCTCGATGCTAAACAGCGGCAGGCTCGCGACCGCGCGGCCTTGCGGATGCCGGTCCCACTCGTCGAATGTTCGGCACGCGGTGACGACGAGGCCGGCCTCGGCCGCGGCGGTCTCCAGCGCCTCGCCCTGCCAGCCGGCAAGCGCGCGCTGCACGGCGGCTTTGTCGTGCGGGCATTGCAAGAGCGCCAACAGGCCGCTGCAGTGATGCGGCAGATTGGTATGCAGCCGCACCCAGCGGCCGTCGCCGCAGCGATAAAGCCCGGCGATGTCGTCGTGATATTCCTCATAGGGTGCGCCGTCGATCTGCAGATAACGCTCGCTGCGGAATTCGATGGCCGCGTGGCGCATGTCGACGCTGACGTGCTGGCGCTTGCCGCTGCGCAGCCGCCAAAGCTCCGCGGCCGCCAGCGCCGACGCCGCAATGGTGGCCTGCGCCGCGGTGCCGACCGCGAAAGAGGAGGGCAGCACCGGCTCGCTGCCGGTGAGAGTCAAATCGCCCAAAGCCTGCTCGCCCAGGCCCGCGGTGCGAAGGAGATCGGCGAGAACGATCTTGGTTGGCAGGGCGGACATGTGCGCGGACGCGTGGCGTGACGACAGTCCGGCATTGAAGTCCGCGCGCGATGTCAAATCAAGCGCCTGCAGCGCAGGCGCCTATTCCGTCTTGACCTTCGCGTCGTGGATGATGCGGCCGTAGTCGGCGTCGTCCTTGCGTATGATAGCGGCAAAATCGGCCCCGCACTCGCCGCCGGCAAAGAAGCCAAGTGCGGTGAACTTGGCTTCGACCTTCGGCGCCTTGATCGCCGCGCTGAATAGGCCGGTCAACTCGGCGATCATCTGCTTTGGCGTCTTGGCCGGCGTCACGACGCCGCCGAAGAACTCGGCCTCGGCATCCGGGTAACCGGCTTCGGCGATGGTCGGCACACCGGGCAGTGAGGCGACGCGTTTTCGCGCTAGCGTTGCCAGTGCCCGCAACTTGCCGGCCTCTATCTGCCCTTGCAGGGTGGCGAGATCGGCTTGCGCCACGGTCACCTGTTTGCCGAGCAGCGCCTGAACCGCCGGCGTGTAGCCGGCAAACGGCACAAAGGTGAGATTGACCTTGGCGGCGCGCTTGAGCTTTTCGAAGGCCATCTCCGACGCGGTTGCCGGTCCTATCGTGGCGTAGGTCAACATGCCGGGCTGCTTGTGTGCCGCATCGATCAGCTCGGCGAACGTGCGGTAGGGCGAGTCGTCATTGACCACGACGAGCGGCGGAAAGCTTGCGAGCTCGCAGATCGGTACGAAGTCGGTCAATGGATCGTAGTTCAGCTTGCGCATGTGCGGCAGCACGACGAACGAATTCGAGACGATGCCGAGCGTGTAGCCGTCAGGCTCGCTGCGCGAGACGTATTCGGTGCCGATCTCGGTGCCGGCGCCGGGATGGCTTTCGATCACCATGGTCGGGCCGCCCGAACTACCGATCTGATCGGCCACGGCCCGCGCCATCACGTCGGCCGGACCGCCCGGCGGAAACGGCAGGATCAGCCGAATTGTCCGGCCGCTCTGCGGCCACGCCGCCGTGCCGGCCAGCGCCAGCAAAATTCCCACACAGAAGGTGACGGCCAAACGACTTCGCATGTCCCATTGCATTTGGATCCTCCCCGCTGGCCCCAATGCAGATGCAGTCGCGCACTAATCCTATACCCTCCGCTGCCGCCAGGGAATTGGCCGGTCGACCGGTGCGTGGCAGATCGCCGCGCCCGGCCGTCTCCGCCGCCCCGTTCCAACGACGCCGCGAAGGCGTAGTATCGCCGCTGCCGTTTCGCGCGATTGGCCAAGAGGGAGGACTATTTCATGGCGATGCTCCGGTGTTTGCTCGTGCCTGCCGCAATAGCGATGTTGACCCTTCCGCTCGCCGGCAGCGCCGATGCGCAACAGACCAAAGTCACCATCGGCAAGGTGATCGGCGGCGACGGCTTCCACGTGCCGACCTATGTCGCGCTCGACCAGGGCTTCTTCAAAGCCGAAGGTCTCGACGCCAGCCTCGTCGAGCTCGACGCGCGGTCGCAGGTCACCGGCGTGCTGTCCGGCAATCTCGACTGCGCGCCGATCCCATCGGGCGGCGCGCAAGCGGCGTTGAGCGGCGCCAAGATCACGTACATCGTCGGCGAATCGCTGAAATCGCAGTGGACCATCACCACGCGCCAGGACATCAATAAGCCCGAAGATCTCAAGGGCAAGGTTCTCGGCTATGGCCGCCAGGGCGGCGCCGATTACGACGAGGCGCAGGCGGTGCTGCACCGCTTCTTCCACATGGACGTCGGCAAGGACTACAAGGTCATTTCCTTCCAGGGCGAGCCCGAGCGCATCGCCGCCATGTCCAACAACGACATCCAGGGCGCCTCGCTGTCGATCCCGCACGCCGCCGTCGCCGAGCAAGCGGGCCTGAAGGTGCTGCTGCGCACCGGCGACTACATCCCGCGCGCCGGCGGCACCATGTGGTGCTCGGCCGATTTCGTGCAAAAGAATCCGGAAACGGTGAAGAAGATCATCCGCGCCATCGCCAAGTCGGTGATGTATTTCCGCGCCAACAAGGAAGGCTCCATCGCGGTGCTGCGGCACCACATCGGCAGCATCAAGACCGATGCGGAAGCCAGCCTGATCTGGGATCAATTGCACAACACGTTCGGCGCCGAGGTGCCGAAGGATCTGTTCCGCGAAATCTTCGAATCGCGCCGCCTGACCATGATCGCGGCGCGGCAGTGGCCGGAAGACAAGCCGCTGCCCGATCCCGAGGGCTTTTTGGCCCGCAATCTGCTCGATTCGACGCTCAAGGAAATGGGCTACGTACCGACCAATATCGAGGCGCCGGCGAAGGGGAATTGATATAGTCACGCCTTGCGTCCCATGAGCGAAGCGGAACGAAAAAAATAGGCGTTCGACCTTCCAGGCAGCGCATGTTCGGCTTTCGGAAAGCATTCACGGTGCTTGCCTTGGGAGGCATGTTGTTTTGGAGCAGCGCCGTGCCCGCCGGCCCGGATGCCGCGGGGCAGTTCCGACTGGCTCAAGCCCCGGCGCCGCCGGCGGCCGCGCAGCCAACGGCGCAGCCGGCACCCAAATCCGCCAACCCGGTCGGCAGCGTCGCCACCCTGCAGGGCGGCGCGTCGGTCACACGCAGTTCGGCGACAAGCGCGCTGAAGGTGAAGGACGCCATATTCAAGGGCGACGTGTTGCAGACCGCGGTGAACGGCACGCTCGGCGTCACCTTCGACGACGCGACGACTTTTTCATTGCGGCCGAATTCGCGCATCGAGGTGGACGATTTCGTTTATCAGGACCGTGGCACGAACAACATCGCCGGGTTTGACGTCGTCCGCGGCACGATGGCATTCGTCGCCGGCGCGGTCGCCAAGACCGGCGACATGAAGATCTTCACGCCCACGGCCACGATCGGCATTCGCGGCACCACCGGCGTCATCGAGGTCCCCGCGGCCGGAGCGGCGGGCGCCCAGAGCACCGTCAAGCTCTATCCCGACGCCGACGGCCGGGTCGGGCGGATCGAAGTGTTCGGCCGTGACGGCAGGCCGCTCGGCGCGCTCACTCGCGCCGTCACCGGCTTTGCCGTGCGCGCGGTGCCGGGCGGAGGATTTACAGCGCTGGCGTTGCAGATTTCCGCCCAGGAGGCCGACCGCGATTTTGCATTCGTGCGCCAGAGTTACGCAACGCAGCGGATAGGGCGGCAGATCAACGTGCAGCGGCGGAACCTGCAGCGACAAAACTTGCTGCGGCAGAACCGCCTCACGCCGGCGCTGCCAGCGCTGCCCGGCCCCCCGATCGGACCGACACTGCTGCAGCCGCAGCCCGCGCTGCCGGCAACGATTCCGCCGACTGCGCCGACGCCGCAGCAGGGGCCCGATACGGTGCCGCCGCTTACGCCGCCTAACCTGTCGCCGCCGTCACAGCCGCTGCCGGGCGTGCCCACTCCGACCGCACCGTCGCTGCCACGGCTGCCGCTGCCGCGGTAGGGATATTCAACCTGCGTTGTGAGCTTGCGGCCGCCAGCGGGTCAGGCGGTCTTCGATAAGCTTGACCAGCCCGGTCATGAGCAACGACAGCGCCGCGAACACGATCAAGCCGGCAAACACGACGTCGACCTTGAACTGACTCGCCGCGCGCACCATGACGACGCCGAGGCCGTCCTGGGAGCCGAAGAATTCGGATACCACGACGCCGAGCACGGCGCGGCCGATGGCGAGCCGCAGGCCGACGATGATGAAGGGCAGGGAATTCGGCACCACGACGAGGCGCGCAATGTCCCATTCGCCGGCGCCGAACGAGCGCACCACGTTGATCAGAAGCCTGTCGGCGTTACGCACGCCCTCATAGGTATTGATCAACAGCGGAAACAACGCGCCGAGGAAGACCACGGCGACCTTCGACCAGATGCCGATGCCGAACCACAGCATCAACAGCGGCAGGAAGACGAGCCGCGGCGTGGCGTTGAACGCGGTGATGAACGGGTCGACCATGGCATTGAGCGTCGCCGAACGGCCGAGCAATACGCCGAGCGGCAGGCCGGCGACGATGGCCATCAATAGTCCGATAGCGAAGGCCGAAGCGCTGACGCCAAGCGGCGCCCAGATGCTCCCCGTCGCGAACATGTCCCACAGCGTGCCGGCGATATGGCTCGGTACCGTGAAGAACAGCTTGGTGCCGGCCTTCATCGGAATGAAATCCGGCAGGAATTGCCAGACCAGCAGCAGGACAACGATCGTGCCGGTGCCGAGGACGGTCGCCTCAAAGCGTTGCCATGCGGTCTTTTGCGGCGCGTCGCTGCCGGCCGGGGAGGCGGCGGCGATAATGAGATCGTCGGCTTGGATTTCGGTCATGGCCTAGCGCCCGGTCCGCCACGGGAAGGCAGCGCGTTCCGCGAAGCGGATGCCTTCGGTCAGCACCACCGCGATCACCATCACGGTGAGGATGCAGCCGAACATGCGGTCGAGCGCAAAAATGTCGCCGAACCGGGAGATGGCGTAGCCGATGCCTTCGGAGGCGGCGAAGAATTCGCCGACCAGCACGCCGATCAAAGCGCGGCCGACGGCGATGCGGCTGGCGGCGACGATATAGGGCAGCACGCTCGGGAAGATCACCTTGCGATAAAGGTCCCATTCGCCGCCGCCGAGCGAGCGCACCACGTTGATCAGCAGCGGATCGACCGCGCGCACGCCGGCACAGGCATTGAAGACGAACGGAAACACCGAGAGGAAGAAGATGATGACCGCTTTGCCGCCGACGCCGACGCCGAAGAAGATCACCACCAGCGGCGACAAAGCGACCAGCGGGCTCGCATAGAACACGGTCATCAGCGGATCGAGCGCATAGCCGACTCGTTGCCGCCAGCCCATCACGATGCCGAGCGGCACACCGACGATGACGGCGGCAATGAAGCCATAGAGGAACGGCACGGCGCTGACGGCGAGGTCGTGCGCCAGGTCGCCGCTATCGACCAGATCGACATAACCTTCGAAGATCAGGCTCGGCTTGGAGATGAACAGCGGGTCGAACGGCACGACGAAAAAAATCGCCTGCCAGGCGGCGAAGAATATCGCTACGGCAAGCGCGCCGAGCAGCGGCTTGCGGTAACGCTCGGCAAAATTCTGGCGCGGTGCGACGTCCTCTGCCATGAGCTAGACCGTGATCTCGTCCTTGAGCGTATTCCAGATTTCGAGCTTGAGCTCGTTGAATTGCGGCGTCACCCGCATTTCGTATTCGCGCGGGCGGGGCAGGGGAATGGCAAAGATCTTCTTGGCCCGGCCTGGCCGCTTGCTCATCACCATGACGCGGTCGGACAGATAGATCGCCTCGTCGATCTGGTGGGTGACGAACAGCACGGTCTTGCGCGCCTCGCGCCATACCCGCAGCAATTCGGCCTGCATCAGGTCGCGGGTCTGGGCGTCAAGCGCGGCGAACGGCTCGTCCATCAGCAGCACTTCCGGATCGGTCGCCAGCGCCCGGGCCAGGCCGACGCGCTGCTTCATGCCGCCCGACAATTCGTGCGGGTAATGGCTCTCGAAGCCCGACAGCCCGACCAGATCGATCAAGCGAGCGGCAACGGCGCGGCGCTTTTCCGCCGGCATTTTTTTCAGCTCCAGCCCGAGCTCGATATTGTTCTGCGCCGTGCGCCACGGCAGCAAGCCGAATTCCTGGAACACCATGGCGCGATCGGTGCCGGGCCCGCTGATCTTCTTGCCGTGGATCAAAACGTCGCCGGAATCCGGCTTGATCAGGCCGAGCAGGATATTGAGGAACGTGCTCTTGCCGCAGCCCGACGGCCCGACGATCGACAGGAATTCGCCGTCCTCGACATCGATGTCGAAATTCGCCAATGCGCGCACCGGGCCGCGGTTCGGCGGCCGGAAGGTCAGGTTGACGCTGCGACCTTGGATATAGGCTGTCATGTCTCTGCGATGTCCCGGTCCGCTGCCCGCCGCGGCACGGAAGCCGGGCCGCGCCGCATCCTGGGGTACGGCACCGGCCCGGGTCAATCGTGGGCCGAACTTGACGCAGCCCGCCGCGGCCTCGCACATTGCGCGACGTTCGGCGATTGGCCCGCGTGAGGAGCGGTTCGGCGATGCGAGACGTTCTCGGCTACAGGCGCAAATTCGGCGTGATCGGGCCCTCGACCAACACCATCGTGCAGCCCGATTTCGAGATGATGCGGCCGCCCGGCGTCACCAATCACTACAGCCGCATTTTTACGCCGAACGCCAAAGCGGTCAGCAACGAAAGCTTCATGGCCGGCATCCAGGTCATCGGCGGCAACGTCCTGGACGCGGTGCGCAGCGTCATGACCTGCGAGCCCGATTATCTGGTCATGGGCATGTCGTCGGTCACGTTCAACGGCGGCGCCGCCGGCGCCGATGCCTTCGTGGCCACCGTCGAAAAAGCAGCCGGCGTGCGCATCAGCGTCGGGTCGCATTCCTCGACCGCGGCGCTGAAGGCTTACGGCGGCGTCAAGCGCATCGCGTTCCTGTCGCCGTACTATCCCGTGGCCAATGCGCAGGTGCGGCGCTATTTCACCGAGTCCGGCTTCGAAGTCGTTCGCGACATCTGTCTGCAGTGCAAAAGCTGGACCGGCATCGCCGAAGTCCCACCGGAGCTGTTGCGCGAGAAGTTGAAGGAGCTCAACGGCGACGGCCGCGATACCGATGCGATCATCCAGGTCGGCACCAATCTCAGCATGGTGCGCCTTGCCGCAGAGGCCGAGCAGTGGCTGGGCAAGCCGGTGATCGCCATCAACACGGCGACCTATTGGCACGCGCTGCGCGCCAACGGCATCAGCGATAAGATTTTCGGGCTCGGACGACTGCTCGAAGAGTTTTGATCGCTCAGCGCTTCACCCGCACGCCGGCGCGCTCAAGCCGCGGCAGCACTTCGTCGACGAAATACGGCACCTCGTCGAGATAATTGACGAACGACAGCCCGATGCCGCGCACGCCGGCCTGGCTGATGATGCCCAGTTCCTCGGCGACCTTGTCGGGCGTGCCGACGAACGGGTAGCCGCCGACCGCGTGCGAGGCGAAATAGCGCCGCTTGGCGTAATATTCTTCCGGCGGAATGGTCTGCGGCGTGATGCTCTTGTTGGCCAGCATACCGTCGATGGCGCCCCAGTCGGCGTTGTCGATGATGGCGTGCTGATAATAGTCGTCGGCTTCTTTTTGCGTCGGACGGCAAATCACCTGGCCGACGGTAAAAACCTCGATCTGGCGGTTGTAGCTTTGCGCCTCGGCGCGCACTTCCGCGACTTTGGCGGCGTTGCCGGCGAGCGATTTACGCGAGCCTTGGGTGGCGACGAAGAACGCATCGCAGTTGCGCACGGCAAAGGCCTGGCCGACCCCGGACGAGCCGGCATTCATCATCAGCGGCCGGGTGCCGCCGAACGGCTTCGGCCAGGCGCGCGCCGCTTTGAGATGCAGAAATTCGCCGTCGAAATCGAACGTGTCCTGCCGCGTCCAGGCCTCTTTGACCACGTCGACCCATTCCTGGGCGTAAGCGTAGCGCACGTCGTGCTCGCGCTGCTTGACGCCGAACATGTCGAACTCGCCTTCGTTCCAGCCGCACACGATGTTGACGCCGACCCGGCCTTGCCCGATGTGGTCGGCGGTGACGAATTCCTTGGCCGCGATCAGCGGGTGAAACAGCGGCGCGTGCACGGTGCCGAACACGGTCATTTTCTTGGTCGCGCAGAGCAGGCCAACCGCCCAGGTGATGGTCTCGAGCGACGCGCCGTGGAAATCGGTGTCGCCGCCATAACCTTTCCAGCGCGCGATCGGCAGCATGAAATCGAGGCCGGCCTCGTCGGCGAGCTTGGCCAGCGCCAGGCAGTCCTCCCAGCTCGCCGACCAGCGCTCCGGCACCGTCGTGGCGGAGCGGCCGGACGAGCAGTTGGCGCCGAACAGCCCGATCTTGAGCGCATTGTCATTATACATGGCGATGCGCGACTGCATGGACGCGGCGGCGGGCGCAAGCACGGCAGTTCCTCCCGAGACGAATTCCTCAGCGATCATACAACAAGTTTTGACCGGGCAGCGCCAATCTCTCCGTGTGGCTGCCATGACGGCGGGCAAAACATTCGGCCAATGCCGCTATGCCTGTTGCGCGCGGCTGCGGCCCGTCTATGCTTGCGGCAAAGGCCGAAAAGAGCCGCAACATGCGCTGGGAGGCAATCATGCCCGTTACGGTCGAGAAATCGACGGCAAGCAAAGTCTATTGGCGGCTCCTGCCGCTCGCTGTTCTCACCTATTTTCTCTGCTACCTCGACCGCATCAATGTGGGCTTCGCCGCGCTGACCATGAACAAGGATCTGGGCCTCGATGCCGCCACTTATGGCATGGCGGCCGGCGCCTTCTTCTGGGGCTATTTCCTGTTCGAAGTGCCGAGCAACCTGATCCTGGAAAAAGTCGGCGCGCGGATCTGGATCGCGCGCATCATGATCAGCTGGGGCATCCTGTCCGGCGCCACGGCATTCTGCGTCGGGCCGTGGAGCTTCTTGACCATGCGCTTTTTGCTCGGCCTCGCCGAGGCCGGGCTGTTCCCGGGCATGGTCCTGTTCTTCACCTACTGGTTCCCGGAGTGGCACCGCGCCCGCATCATGGCGGGTTTCACGGTGGCGCTGCCGCTGGCGGTCGCCACCGGCGCGCCGATGTCGACGGCGCTGCTCGGGCTCAACGGGCTGTTGGGTCTGGCCGGCTGGAAATGGATGTTCATCTGCGAGGCGATCCCGACCATCATCGTCGGATTTTTCTTTCTGTTCTTCGTCACCGACCGGCCGCAACACGCCCATTGGCTCACCGAACAGGAACGCGGCTGGCTCATCAACACGCTGGAGCAAGAGCGCAAGCTGATCGAAGCCACGCGCAAAATCAGCCTTTGGCAATCGTTCTTTGAGCCCAAGGTTTTGATCCTGACCCTGAACTATTTCGGCATCGTCACCGCGAGCCTGGGGCTGCTGTTGTTCCTGCCGCAAATGGTCAAGCAGCTGGGCTTAAGCAATATGCAGGTCGGCTGGGTCAGCATGATTCCCTACGCGTTCGGCGCCTTGAGCATGGTGGCGTGGGGCTGGGTCTCCGACCGCATGGGCGAGCGGCGCTGGAATCTGTTCGCCGCCTGCGTCGTCGCCGCAGTTGGCCTCGCCATCGCCGGCATGACCATCGGCACGGCCTGGGCCGTGGTCGGCATGACCATCGCGACGATCGGGCTCTACGGCACCAAGGGGCCGTTCTGGACCTTGCCGTCGATGATCCTGACCGGCTCGGCGGCCGCCTCCGGCATCGCCTGGATCAACAGTGTCGGCAATCTCGGCGGCTTCTTCGGCCCGACCGCTGTCGGCTGGATCAAGACCTATAGCGGAAGCTTCGCCTCCGGGCTCTATCTCCTCGCCGGCCTCGCGCTGGTGTCGGCGGTGAGCACGTTCTGGCTCAATTTCGGGCGCCCGGTCACCCGGCAGCCCGAGCTCGCCGGCGTACCGGCGGAGTAGTTACGCCAGCGCGGCGCGCTCTAACCCAGCGCGCCGGCGCCGGCTTGCGCGATCTGCTCATCCTCGTGCGATTGCACGCCGGAGACGCCGATGGCGCCGACGCATTCGTTCTGGTGCATCACGGGCACGCCGCCCTGGATCAGAATGCCGGCGGGAAAGCCGGCAAAGGCCGGACGCTCTTTGACGCGGTCCTCGAAGAATTTGCTCGGCCGCCTAGTCATCGCCGAAGTGCGGGCCTTGCCCATCGACACTTCGGCCGAGATCGCCGGCGCGCCGTCCATGCGCTGAAAACCCAACAGGAAGCCGCCTTCGTCGACGACCGAAATCGCCACCGCCCATTTGTTTCTGACGGCCTCGGCTTCGCACGCGGCGATCATCTTCTTCACGTCGGCAAGGGTCAGGCACTGTTTGGTACGCATGGATCCTCCGAAAATTAATGGCGCATACTAAATCGGCTCAGTCGCCGACTTGAAGAGTAGGCTAATTCGCGCACACCACCGAGTTAGCGCAGCGAAAAGCGGATGGGAACGGTGAAATCCTGTTGCGCTTGCGTCATGCTCGCCGGGAACGCCGGCAGCGGCTGGGCGCGCTCGATCATGGTGAGCACCTCGGCGTCGAGATCGGGATGGCCGGAACTGGTCACGATCTGGCGCGACACCACGTGGCCGTCGCGGTCGACGGTGAAGGAGAGCGTGACGACGCCTTGCTCGTTGCGCGCACGCGCGCCGCTCGGATAGCTCTTGTAGCGTTGCAGCTGCTTGAACAGCAGCGTCGTCCACGACGGATCGACGTGCGGTGCGGTGGCCTCGACGCGCGCGGTGTTGCGCGGCGACGGATTGGTCGGCTCGACTTTCTCGGGCGGCTTCTCCTCGGGCAGCGTGACGTCGGTCGTGGTTTCCTGCGGCGGCTGCGGGGCCTCGACCTTGGCCTGTTCCTGCTGCTCGACTTCCGGCACGGTTAGCTCGATGGCAATGGCGGACGATTCATCGCCGAGCTCTTCTTCTGACTGTTGCTGATGCCACATCAGATAGCCGCCAACCAGCGCGGCATGCATGCAGACGACGACGGCGGCCGCGACCGTCCAGCGGACAAGGTCACGCGGATCGTCGTCCTCGAACCAGTTGAGCGCGCGCGCGGTCAATTTGCCTCCCGCGTCTCGAGCGCCACCAGTGCGATCTTGAGATAGCCGGCCGCGCGCAGATCGTTCATCACCTGCATCACGTCGCCATAGTGCACGGCGCGGTCGGCGCGCAGGAAAATGCGGTCTTCCTTGTTGCCGCCGCTGACCGCATCGAGCGTCGCCACCAGTGCGCCGGGCGTGACCGCATCGTCGCCGAGGGCGAGCGTGAGGTCGGCCTTGATGGTGAGATAAATCGGCTTGTCGGGCTTCTCCTGCGGCTGCGTGTTCGACGACGGCAGGTCGACCGGCACGTCGACGGTGGCGAGCGGCGCCGCCACCATGAAGATGATCAGGAGCACCAGCATCACGTCGATGAACGGCACGACGTTGATGTCATGCACCTCGGTCAGTTCGTCGGAGCCGTGATCGAGGCGGATGGCCATGGCGGTTACTCGGCGGCGTGCGCCAGCGGCAGCTTGGCGCGGTCGAGGTCGCGGCTGACCAGCGCCATGATCAGCGCCGAGGCGTCGCCGAGCAGCGCGCGATAGTGCGCCGTCTGCCGCGCCAGCGCGTTGTAGATCATGACCGCAGGTATAGCGGCGGCGAGGCCGAGCGCGGTCGCGAGCAAGGCTTGCGCGATGCCGGGCGCCACCACCGCGAGATTGGTGGTGTGCGCGTTGGAAATGCCGATGAAGCTGTTCATGATGCCCCACACCGTGCCGAACAAGCCGACAAACGGGGCAGTCGAGCCGACGGTGGCGAGCACGCCGGTGCCGCCGGAGATTTTGCGACTGGTCGCCATTTCCAGGCGCTCGAGCTGCCAGGCGATGCGTTCCTTCAAGCCGTCGCCGCGTGCATTGGCGGACAGGCGAATTTCCTGCGCGGCGACCTGCATGAGTTGCGCCACAGGCGTCGTGCCGTCGCGCAATTGCTCATGCGCTTGTGAAAGCGTCGCCGCATTGCTCAGAATGCGCAGGCCTTCGCGCACCTCGCGCCGCGCGGTGCGCAGTTCGAACGTCTTGGCGACATAGACCGTCCAGGTCACGAGCGAAGCAAAGGCGAGCCCGATCAGGACTCCCTTCACGAGACGATCGGCATCCTCGAACATGCCCCACGGCGTCAGGCCTTGCGGCAGTTGCGTGCGGCTGACGGAGGTTTGGCCGATCGGCTGATCCGCGGGCGGCGCCGCATTCGGCGGCATAGGCGGTGCGGCGTTCTGGTTGGACGGAGCGGTCTCAGGCGCGGCCGCCGGCGCGGGAGGGGCCGGCGCAGCCGCGGTCGGAGCGACCGGCTGCGCGGCGGCCGGTGCAGCCGGCGCGGCAGGTGCACCGGCGGCATTTTGCGCGCGCGCCGATTGCATGAGCGGATTGGCGGTCAGGAGCGCGCCGCCGAGGACGATGAACGCCACAATGCGACGCAATCTTTTTTTGCGATTATTGTTCTGCATGTCGTGCGGTTTAGTCTTTGCGGACCAGTCCTTTACTTTGGAACAATGAAAAGCTGCTGTTCTTTGAGAGCGTTGCTGTAACGCAATCGGCCTGCTCGTGTCCACTACGGCGTGAGGCAGTGGCATCGACGAGACGGAGCTTTCGACTGCGATCACGGACATTTCATGTCCTCCTGCGAGTGAGAAGCGGAACCGGCGGGCGAGGAGTCCGCCCTCCGTGACACATGCCTCACAACTTCTTCGACACGCTGACGAAATAGCCGCGGCGCGGGCCGAATTGCGGCGCGAACACGCGGATGCGAATGCACGTCCCGCGCTGACGGTCCTTCGTTGAATTCACGTTGCATCGGCTACCATGCAACCGGCAACCGATAGTTCACGCCGGCGCGCACCAGATTGTCTTGCAGCCGGCCGGTGACCGTAATGAACGGCGGACCGACTTGCGCCACGTTGAAATTTTCGGTTTCGAGATAAAGGTATTCAACGCGGGCGCTGAGATTTTTGGTAACGGCGGCCTCAACGCCCCCGCCGGCCGTCCACGCACCATGCATAAAGCTTGTACTGGCCGAGCTTATGCCGGCGATATTTACCGTGGAAACGAGTTGGGTGGCCGCGCCGCCCGCGGTTGCGTAGAGCAAGAACCGGTCGAACGCGTATCCGACCCGGCCGCGTAATGTTCCGATCCATGGGATTTGCGCTGTGCCCGACGCAATTCCATTTCCGATCACCGATTTAGTCGCCATGTTGCCGTCGAAATCGGCTTCAAAGCCAAACACAACGGCGCCGAATTGGCCATTGGCCCCGATCTGAAAACCACCGATGCCGCCCGGCAGGTTCGCGCTGGCCGTTCCGCCTCCGCCGGAGGCCGTCTCAGTGACCCTGGCAGATGCATAGCCGACATTGAGTCCGACGTAGAGGCCGGTCCAATTGTACGGTGCCGGGGCGACGGGCGGCGGCGACAAGTCGGCGCCCCACGCCAGCTCGGTGATGGCCAGAAGGCCGACGACTACCGCGACCGCGCGCACGCCGCAATTGCCCAGACGCGTCAGGTGAAGGCGAGTCGAGGCAGACCGTCCAGTCACCATCTCACTCGCATTGGCGTTGATCGTCATCATAGTCATCCCCTTATGCAACATTCACACGACTCGATTGGCTGTGTTGCGACCTCAAATCTTCTTCGAAATACCGACGAAGTAGCCGCGACGCGGGCCATATTGCGGCGCGAACACGCCGATGCCGGTGCCGCTTCTGAGCTGATAGATGGTGTCAAACAGATTGACGATGTCGAAGCGCACCGTCAGCGGCTTACCGTCCGGCATGGCGAATTCGTGGGCGATGCCGGTGTTGAACTGCGCATAGGGCGATTCGGTACTGATATTGGCGTCGCCGGTACGCAGCCCTGAGCCGTAGATCATGTCGGCGGAGACTTTCGTTCCGCACAAGCTATCCCACCACATCTCGCCTGGGGTCGCAGTCCGGCCGCAAAATTGATAGACCGCGCCGGCCGAGCCGGTCACGATCTGGGTGTGATCGGTGTAGATCCAGTGTGTCGAGAGGTATTGGAACCGGGTCAAGCCGCCGAGATCGGCAAGCGGCACGGTATTGTCGATCAGGTACTGGTTCGACACCGGGTCGATGGCCCGCTCTTGGCCGACAGCGATGTTGCCGTAGATCTGGAAATCACCGCTGGTGTATTTCGCGCTGAGCTCGATGCCTTCGGCGACGCCCTTGGCGTAATTGAAGGCGCTGAGCACCAGCGCCTGGCCGAATGTGCCGTTATCGATGAGGTCTTTCGCCGTCTTGTAATAGGCATCGAGGCCAAGATCGAGCACGGAGCAATCGTGCGGCGAAGCCCCATAACATCCCAACCGCACCTTCTGAGTGACGCCGGCATCGAAATAATGCGACCGCTCCGGCAGCACTGGGTCCGCCGGGCCGGGCGTCGTTCCCGTCGTGTTGTTGAACAGGTTGTTGTTGAACGGCGCCGCCTCGACCAGCACGGGTGGCGTGAAATAGCGCGCATAGCCGGCGTGCAAGGTCGTATCCTGGAACGGCTTGTAGGTGAAGCTCAACCGCGGGCTGAGCTGATTGGCGTCGACGAATTGCCACATCTGGTCGAAGCGCAAGCCGGCATTCATGGTCAGCTTGTCGGTGATCTTCCACTCGTCCTGGGCATAGACGCCGGCCAGCCAGGCGAGCTTTGAAACGTCATCGGTGATCGTCTCGGGCGCTCCGCTGTCGCTGCCGTCGCACGCCGTGCAGGGCTGGACGATCGACGAATTGTCGACCCAGGCCTGTTCGGCGCTGACGGTGAAACCGGCGCGAACCGTATGTGCAGCGTTGATCGCATACGAGCCGTCGCCCTGGATGCCATTGGTATAGGATTGCCGGCTCACGTCCGAGGCGATGCCATTCAACAAAAGGTCGCCGGCCGGGTCCGGCACGAAGTGCAACTGGTTGTAGCGGGTGAAATAAGACAATTGCCCGTCGAAGCCGTTCACCGATCTTTGCAGCGCCAGCACGCCGTATTGAGTCTGCTCGAATTGGTTCTCGTTTAGCAGCGCTGAATTGAAAGTGGAGGCTCCGAAGGCGGAGGGGGTAACCGCGGCATTCAGGGGCGCGCCGGTGACGTTGGGAATCTGGAAATTGTTGACCGCGGTTCCTGCAATCAGGCTTAAGCGCGTATAAGGGTCGACGAAGGTCGACATATAGGCGAAGCCTTTTTCCTGCGACGAAAAATCGTGGATGGCGTTGAGCGTCGGCAGCGGATTTTCGATGCCTTCTGTGGTCTGCAGATAGCGGCCGGTGAAGAAGTATTGCACGCCGGGAAAGCAGTCTTTGCTGGACCACGAGGCCGGCGCCTTGGTCACGGTCGACGACGACGTTGCGGGACAGTTGCCGCCGAAGGTGCCGCCATATTCGATGCTCGACGTGATGGTGCCGCGGCTGCCGCCGTAAAGGCTGATGCTGCCGGAATTGTTGAAGACGTCGGTGCGGGTGGTGATGTCGACGAGACCCACCGTGCGCAGCCCGAATTCCGCCGGTAGCGCGCCGGTGACCAGCGCGATGGTGCCGATCAAGCTGGTGTCCAGAACGCTGCTGAAGCCGGTGACGCCGTCGGGCAGCATGACGCCATTGATGCGGAATTGCACATTGGCGTGATCGTTGCGGACATGCAGAAGACCGTTCGCCGCCGAATCCTGCGACACGCCGGGCGCCTGCAACAGGGCCTTCTCGACTGTGGCGTTGGTGCCCTGCGGCAGCGCGTCGATGGTGGCGTGGGTCTGCGTGCTCGATGTGGTGCCGATGGTCGTATAGAGATTGCTGCGGCTCTGGTCGAAGGCGTTGCTCTTGGCGGTGAGTTGTTCGGCCGGCGTCAGCGGCGCGACCGCCGGCGCGGTCGCGGCCTGACGCGGCGCCGCCGGGCGAGGCTTCGGTTTGTTTTTGTTTGCGGTGACCTCGACTTCGGGAAGCTTGGCTTGCGCGATGGCTGCATCGTTGAAGCCGATCAAGGCGAGCAGCGCTGAACTGCCGAGCAAACAGGCGCGGTACGAACGATGAAGATGGTTAGCCATGACACTCCAACTCCGAATCCAGCAAGCAATGGCCAGATGGCCGGCGAATCGGCGGTGGTGCTGTCGCGACAGATAGAGGACGAGTGAGAGCTGCCGCCTTCAAGCTCGCGGCCATCGCTGGCGCAGTCCGAAATCAAGGATTGAGCGCAGCGATGCCGAAGCTTGGCACCAACCGGCAATCAGGCGGTCGGCGGAGCGCGGGATTGGAACGAGGCGCGGCGCGGCTTGACGAAAATCGCGGCGACGCGATCAGGTTCCAGGACGGCGCGCGAGGCGACAGGCAGCAGCAGCTGCGGCGCCTCGGCGGCGAACGAGTTGCTCAGCGACGATACAGCCGCACAAATGGCGCAGAAATCGTCGCTTTGCTGTGACGATTGATCGGTCGAAAGCGACTGGACATTTTCCGGCGCTGGAAGCGCCCTTAGCGTTGACGATGAGACGCCATCCAGTGAGCCGTAAATGTTCTGCGGATGGATGTGACCGAAGGCAAGAACGAACTGCACCGCCAGCGCAAACAGCGCTAGCCGGCCACCGAATTTTGCGTTCGCCCTGAACCAGCGCATCCAGCACCCATCATTGGCCCGGAATTGTTATATTGTAACATTTTGTCGGGCAAGGGCGGGAAAGGAAAAATTCCGAGTTCCATCGCCGACTGTGTCTTATATGCAACGACAGCGTATATGAGTGTCATAGCTTGAGGCGGAGCGGACAGATGCACGACACACCCGACGGCGTCCATTGGCACGAGCCCCAAGCCGGCGAGAACGCCGGCTTCGGAAAATTCAAGCGCCAGCCGTTGCCCTATGACCGTTTCATGGAGGCCGAGGGCGTGCCCTGCTATCGCGGCATCGGCGTGCGGCGGGTGCAGGATCTGCCGCTGGTGCCGTGGCCGCGGCTCGGCGGCCGCGGCTCGTTCATCCAATTGTTCGGCACCGAAGGCCTGTGGGGCCTTTACGTCGTCGAAGTGGCCAGCGCCGGCGCGCTCAATGTCGAACGGCATCTCTACGAAAAAGTCGTGCTCGTCGTCGAAGGCCGCGGCACCACCGAAGTGTGGCAGGAGGGCCAGACCAGGCGCCACGTCTTCGAATGGCAGAAGGGCTCGCTGTTCGCCGTTCCGCTCAACGCCTATCACCGCATCATCAACGCCGCGAGCTCGCCGGCCTTGCTGTTGTGCGGCACCACGGCGCCGAACGTGATGAACGTGCTCGACAACAACGATTTCATCTTCAACTGTCCATACACGTTCAGCGAACGGTTTTCCGGCGCCGAGGATTTTTTCAAGCCGAACGACGACGTCGAGCCCGATCCGATCCGCGGGCTTGCCATGCGGCGCACCAATCTCGTTCCCGACATCGTCAATTGCGACCTGCCGCTCGATAACCGCCGCTCGCCCGGCTACCGCCGCGTCGAGCCGGCGATGGCCAAAAACCGCTTCTATCTGTGGATCGGCCAGCACGAGACCGGCCGCTACTCCAAGGCGCACAAGCACGCCTCCGCCGCGGTGCTCGTCTGCGTCAAAGGCAAGGGCTACACCTACACCTGGCCGGAAGCGCTCGGTACGACACCGTGGCGGAACGGCAAGGCGGACAAAATTTTGCGCCAGGATTACGAGCCGGTCGGCCTGGTGTCGGCGGCACCGATGAGCGGCGACTGGTACCACCAGCATTTCGGCATCGGCAAAGAAGGCTTGCGCATCACCGCCTGGCACGGCCCGAACAATCAGCGCGCCCGCAAACCGGGCGTGCCCGGCGAGCAGCTGTTGGATTACGGCGCCATCGATCTGGGCAAAGGCGGCAGCGCCATTCCCTATCACCAGGAGGATCCCGCGATCCGCCAGGAATTCGAAGCGACGCTTAAGCGCGAAGGCCTGCCGAGCCGGATGAATCCGGAATTCTACCAACGGCCGCCGAACGAGGGCGAAGTGGTGATGGGCGACGTGATGTGATCCGTCACACCGGCTCGGCGTCGATCAGCACGAAGGCGACCACCGCGGTCTCGTTGGTTCGGTTGCTCCAGGCATGATTGGTGCCGCGCTGGATCAGCGCGTCGCCGGCCTGCAGCAGCACTTCGCCGTCGTCCATCATGGCGAAGATCTCGCCGGAGAGCACGATGGCGTAATCGATGGTTGCGGTCTTGTGGAAGCCGGGATGGCGCGGATTGTTGCGGTCGGTCGCAGCAGCCCGGCCGGAGCCGTCGTCGGGCAGTTTTTCCTCGGCGGCGATGGCGGCGAGCCGCTCGCGATCCGGCGGATATTCGATGACGCGGAACACCGAGCCGTTTTTCGGCGGCGGCAGGCGATGGCCGCGCGCGATCGCATCGACATTGCCGCGATTGTCGGCAGGCGCGCGGGTCGTCTCCCATAATTCGTGCACGATGGCGCTGCCTTTGCTGCGGCTGAAGACGTGCGGGGTAGGGGCGTCGATGAGGAACGTTGAACGGCCGTCGACATCATGACCGGTCACCACGCGACGAACGGATCTTGCCATCGTTTTGGTCTCGCTATCGGCAGCCCTTGAGCGGGCTTGCTTTGTTGATGGGGACGAACGGCCCGAGCTCCTTGGCGACATCGGCGGCGTAGCTCGGATCGACCAGCTTGTCGGCCGGCGAGGTTTTGGCGATCACGCCTTCGCGCTGGAAGAACGCCTGCATGTCGGTGATGCTGGCAATATTGAATGCGCCGTTCGGATTGCGCGACTGCCAGGCCATGCGGTCGAGCAGGTCCCGGTCGGTGCCGATGCGGTATTTGAGAAAAATATCGATGATCTCGGCGCGGTTCGGGCCGCGATGATAGGCCTGGCAATAGTCGCGGCCGGCGCGCGCCAGCGCGATGAACAGCTTTTTCGCGGTGTCGCGATTTTGCCGCGCCCAATCGGTATTGACGATATAGCCGACACTGGTCATCGGCAGCGGGTGGATATAGTCGTCGGGGTCGATCCAGGGCACGCCGATCTTTTGCTCGACGATGCGCTCGGTGAAAGGCGCCACTTCCATCGCAGCATCAAGCGCGCCGTTCGCCATCGCGGTGGCCATCTGCGCGAACGACAGGTTTTTCGCCTCGACGTCCTTGAGCGTAAGCTTGGCGGAGGCGAGCACCGACGCGACTTCGTACATTGAGCTCGATCCAGCCGAACTCAAACCCACGGTGCGGCCTTTCAGGTCCGCGGGCGTGCGGATCAAATCCTTCAGATCGGTGCGGACGATGATCTGGTGATAGGTCGGCGACGAGCCGCTTTCCAATGCCAGCGCCACCGGCAGCCCTTGCGCCACCGCATTGTAGAAGCCGGCATTGATGCCGCCCTGCGCCACCTGCACCTGGTTGGTGGCGAGAAACGCCACCGCCTTGCCGAGCGAATCGATGCGCTCGATGTCGACGTCGAGGCCGGCGGCGCGGAAATAGCCCTTGTCGAGCGCCACATAGGTGGTGCCGCCGGGCACGCTCGGCACCACCGCGATGGTGATCTTCTGCGCGGCAGCCGGCGCGGAGAGCGACAACAGAACGGCGAGAGCGAACGCGAGGCGCATAGGAAACTTCTACCGCCCGCCGCGCATGCGCGCGAGCAAATCCGCGGTCGGATAGGAATCCGCGGGCAGGCCGTATTTCTTTTGCATCTCCTTGACGGCCTGCCGGGTTTTCAGGCCGGCAAAGCCGTCGACCTTGCCGACGTCGTAGCCGGCGCGCACCAGCATGGTTTGCATCTCCTTCATGTCGTTGAACGCGAGCGCCGGCGGCGGAGAGCCGCGATGCAGCGGCGCAGCGCCGGCGATGCGGGTGGCGAGATAGGCCGCCGTGGTCGAATAGACCAGCGAGTTGTTCCATTGCAGATAAACCTGGAAATTCGCATAGACGAGGAAAGCGGGTCCAAGCCGTCCCATCGGCAACAATAGCGAAGCCGGCAAGTTGTCCGCCGGCAGCGCGCGGCCGTCGGCGAGCGTGACGCCGTAGGCCGCCCATTTCGAACGCGGCAATTGGATCGCGAGGTCGGCCTGATCCCACGGCAGGTTCGCCGGAACGCGCACTTCAGTGAGCCACGGCTCGCCGCGCTTCCAGCCGAGCCCGACCAGATAATTCGCCGTCGAGCCGAGTACGTCGGGCGCGCTGCGCAACAGATTGCGCCTGCCGTCGCCGTCGTAATCGACGGCGTATTTGAAATATTCCGACGGCATCATCTGGGTTTGGCCGAGTTCGCCGGCCCACGAGCCGATCATGTCCTCTGGCCGCAGGTCGCCGCGCTCGATCAGCCGCAGCGCGTCGAGGAGTTGGGCGCGAAACCGGTCGGCGCGCCGGCAATCGTAGGCCAGCGACGCCAGCGCGCTCAGCGTTTTCTCCTTGCCCATATTGGCGCCGAAATCGCTTTCCAGCGCCCAAAATGCGACGATGACCGGCGCCGGCACGCCATACTGCTGGTCAATGCGTGCAAACACCGGCGCGTAAGTCTTGATCTTCGCCGCGCCGGTCTGGATGCGATAGGCCGCCGCCATGCGGTCGGAAAATTCCAGAAACGTCTGGCCGAACACGCGCTGGCCGCGATCGATATTGACGATGCGCTGGTCGTAGGTGAGGAACGGCGCGGTCTCCGCCACCGTGCGCTGCGACACGCCGTTTGCCATCGCCTCGCGCTCGAATGCGGCGAGCCAGGCCTCGTAAGGTCCGCCGGTACGGCACGGCGCGTCGGCGCTCGCCCCGGTTGCCAGCGTGGCCGCGAGCAGCAGCGCTACGCCCGCTATTGGGCTTTTGACTGCAAATACCACTGCAAAATCTCCTCGCCGGTCCAGTATTCGACGCCATCGAAGCGGCGCGCGTAATCGTAGATTGCTTCGAGATATTTGATGCGGTGCGGCTGGCCGCTGAGATAGGGGTGTATAGCCAGCGCCAGAATTTTCGCCCGCCTCTCGCCCTCGGCATAGAGCCGGTCGAACTGGTCGACGGTGCGCTTGTAAAGATAATCGCTTTCGTGGTGCTGCACCGCCATCATCGGGATGTCGTTGAGCTCCATGGTATAGGGCAGCGTCACCAGCGGGCCGTGCGCGGTGCGGATCGTGGTCGGCTCGTCGTCATAGACCCAGTCGCCGATATATTTGATGCCGGCCTGCGTCAGCAAATCCGGCGTCTGCAAAGTCTGCGTCAGACCCGGGCCAAGCCAACCGACCGGCCGCTTGCCGCAAAAGCGCTCGAGCACGTCGAGCGAGCGCGCGATCATCTTCTTCTGGTCCGGCTCCTTGTGGATCGGGCCTTGCTGATAGGAGTGACCCATGAATTCCCAGGCATCGCTCCTCGCCTCTTGCGCGACGCGCGCGTAATCCTCGCAAACGCGGGCATTGATCGCCAGGGTAGGCCGAATTTTCAGGCGCTTGAACAGATCGAAGAAACGCCACACGCCGACCCGCATGCCGTATTCGTGCCAGCTCCAGTTCGGCACGTCGGGAATGAGCGTCTGCCCGGCGGGCGGCGCCAGCACCTGGCGCGCCATCGGCTTGCCGATGTCCCAGACTTCGAGATTGACGATGGTCCAGAACACCAGCCGGCTGCGGCCGGGCAATTTGAGCGGCGGCCGGTCGACGATCGCCGAAAACTCGGCGCGCTCGCGCGGCAGCATCGGCTTGGCGCGCTTACTGGCTATGCGTCTTTTCATGGTGCGCGTCCTCCCCGCGGCCGGCGGCGCCTGAATCAGGGGCAAAACCATATGTCGGCGGGCATAGTTACGGCAACTTGGGCCCGCTGTCGTAAGGTTGTAGTGGCACGATCACATCCTTGTTAGGGCGCGCCGGAGCCCTTGTAGTCTGCGGCGAATAGATCATGTATGGAACCAACGTACCGGGGCTCGATTATCTTCCCAGCTTTGCGAATCTGTCATTAATCCCCGCCCTTTGCGGACCCTTGCAATGCCACCTGCCGCCGCTTCGAAGCGTGTTCGGATAGCCGATCCGGAGAGCGATGCCGTCGCGGCGCAGCCGTCCGACGATCCGCGCCATGTTTGGCTCAATGCATATCAGGCGGTGCGCGGCGAGACCGAGCGGCGCGCGGCGCTGCTGTCGCCTGAGGACCAGGTCATCCAGTCGATGCCGGACGCCAGCCCGACCAAATGGCATCGGGCGCACGTGACCTGGTTCTTCGAGCAATTTCTGCTGCGGCCGTTCGCGCCAAACTACAAGCCGTTCGATGAGCGCTTCGCCTATCTGTTCAATTCTTACTACGTCGCGGCCGGGCCGCGGCAGGCGCGCCCGCAACGCGGCCTGATCACCCGGCCCAATGCCGCCGAAGTGTCCGAATACCGCGCCCATGTCGACGCCGCGGTGGGTGCGCTGATCGGATCGGCGGACAATTTCGAGACGCTGATTCCGATCGTCGAGATCGGTCTCAATCACGAGCAGCAGCACCAGGAATTGTTACTCACCGACATCTTGCACGCGTTTTCATTCAACGAAACCCATCCGGCCTACGATCCCGATTGGCAATGGCCGCAAGCCGCCGGCGAAGGCCCGGCCGCGGGCGCGCTGATTGCCGGCATCCATATGATCGGTCACGGCAACGGCGGGTTTTGTTTCGACAACGAGCAGCCGGCGCATCAGGTGGTGTTGCGGCCGGTGCGGCTTCAGCCGTCGCTGGTCACCAACGGCGAGTGGCTCGAATTCATGGCCGACGGCGGTTACACGACACCGACGCTTTGGCTGTCGGACGGCTGGGCCGCGGTCGAAGCGCAAGGCTGGGAGGCGCCTGGCTATTGGCGCAAGATCGACGGCGCCTGGCATGCGATGACGCTCGGCGGCCTGCGCCGGGTCGATGCGGCGACGCCGGTGTGCCACGTCAGCTATTACGAAGCGGACGCGTTCGCGCGCTGGTCGGGCAAGGATCTGCCGACAGAGGGCGAATGGGAAGTCGCGGCCAAAAGCGGCGTGCTCAATGACGCCTTCGGCATCGTCTGGCAGTGGAGCCGCGGCGCCTATACGCCTTATCCCGGCTACAAGGCCGCGCCCGGCGCGCTTGGCGAATACAACGGCAAATTCATGGTCAACCAGATGGTGTTGCGCGGCTCGTCGCTGGCGACGCCGGCCGGGCATTCGCGCACCAGCTACCGCAACTTCTTTTATCCGTCGGCACGCTGGCAATTCAGCGGACTGCGCCTGGCGGAATACGAACACTGAGCAAACCCATGAGACGAGCTGTCCAAACCGCGCGGCGCGCGGCACCGGCTGCAACGAACGATCCGTTCGCGGCCGCTGTGGTTGCCGGCCTCGCCGCCAAACCGAAAAGCCTGCCGCCGAAATATTTCTACGATCTCGCCGGCTCGGCGCTGTTCGACCGCATCACGCAGCTGCCGGAATATTATCCGACGCGCAGTGAGATCGGCATTCTGCAGAACAATGCGCCTGCGATCGCGTCGCTGTTTTCGCAAAACTGCGCATTGGTCGAATTCGGCGGCGGCACGAGCCGCAAGGCGCGCATCCTGCTCGGCGCCGCGGCGACGGTGGAGGCCTATGTGCCGGTCGATATTTCCGGCGATTTCTTGCAGCAGGACGCCGCCCAATTGCGCCGGGATTTCCCGCGCCTTCAGGTCTTTCCGCTGGTCGAGGATTTCACCAAACCGTTCGCGCTGCCGCCGGCGATCGCGGCGTTGCCGCGGGTCGGCTTTTTCCCCGGCTCGACCATCGGCAATTTCGAGCCGCACGAAGCGTGCAAATTTTTGCGCCATGCCGGCGCCATGCTGGGCGAGGGTGCGCTGTTCGTGATCGGCGTCGATCTGGTGAAAGACACCAAAATCCTCTACGACGCCTACAACGACGCCGAAGGCGTCACGGCGAAGTTCAATCTCAATCTATTGGCGCGCATCAACCGCGAGCTCGGCGCCAATTTCAATCTCGGCGCCTTCGAGCATCACGCCTTCTATAACAGCGCCCACAACCGGATCGAGATGCACCTCGCCTCGACGCGGCGGCAGAAGGTGCGGATCAACGGCGCGACGGTGGATTTCCGCGCCGGCGAGACCATCCACACCGAGAACAGCTACAAATACACCATCGATTCATTCCAGGCGCTGGCCCGCGGCAGCGGCTGGTCGCCGCTCAAGGTGTGGACCGATGGGCTGTTCTCCGTGCATGCGCTGATGAATCAGACGACGGACGACAGATGACAGAGGACGGATTAAGGATCGACTCTTCTGTCGTCCGTCGTCTGTCGTCCGTCGACTGACTCATGCCTATCTGCGAAGCCGATCCCTGGCGATTGCAGTATTTCGACCATGTCAAGACGGCCGCCAATATTCCGACCGAGGACTGCGATGCCTGGCAGTGGTATCCGGCGCACCGCTGGGTCTACGACAAGCTTGCCGTCGCGCTGAGCCAAAATCTCGACGCCGCGCCGCACGGCGTCACGCCGCCGCGCTTTCCGGTTTTCTCCAAGCCGATCGTCAATCTCAAAGGCATGGGCGTCGGCAGCCGCGTGCTGCGGACACCCGCCGACTACGAACGGCACTACGCGCCGGGCCATTTCTGGATGACCTTGCTCGAAGGCCGCCACGTGTCCTCCGACGTCGCCGTGGTCGATGGCGAGCCGCGCTGGTGGCGCCATACCACCGGCGAACCGGCGGGCGAGGGCACCTTCGATTACTGGACGGTGCATGCCGAGCCGGACGCCGACATCGAGACCCGTTGCGGCGCCTGGACGCAAAAAAATCTCGCCGGCTATACCGGCATGCTCAATCTCGAAACCATCGGCGGCGCCATCATCGAGGCGCATCTGCGCTTCGCCGACCAGTGGCCCGATCTCTACGGTCCGGGGTGGGTCGATGCCCTGGTCGGGCTTTACGAAAACCGCGACTGGGATTTTTACGACGACGACCGCAGCGAGGGTTACAGCGTGGTGCTGTTCGGAGCGAACAGTCGCCGCTACCGGCATCCGCCGCAGGCTTTGCTCGACGAGATCAAGCGCACGCCCGGCGTAACCAGTGTGCAAATCACTTTTCACGAAAACTGGGAGCCGGAGCGCCATGCCATGCCGCCCGGCGGCTTCCGCCTGGCCATCGTCAACGGGTTTGACCTCGGCAAGGCATTCGCGGCGCGCGAACGGCTCAAGGAATATTTTTTGGCGGGCGCGGCCTAACCCTCCCCCTGCAGGGGAGGGTGGCTTATAGTCGTCGTTCCCCGAGGACGAGTAAAGAATTTGCGCAGATTTGTGCTTGGGCTTGCGTCGCTCGCCACGCTTTGCGTCACGGCGGCGCCGGCGTTCGCGCAAGATCAGGTCAAGATCGGCATCGGCTTCGGGCTGGCGTTTCTGCCGGTCTATATCTGCCAGGATTTGAAACTCGTCGAGAAGCGCGCCAAGGAGCTGCATCTCGACGTCAAGGCGAGCTATCAGCGCTTCGTCGGCGCCGGCCCGATGCAGGACGCGATCGCTGCCGGCGCGATCGACATGGGACCCTACGGCACCGCGCCGCTGCTTGCCGCCTGGGACAAGGCCAAGGGCACGCCAGCGCAAATCTTTGCCGTCTCCGGCATCACCACCATGCCGCTGACCCTCGTCAGCAATCGGCCCAATGTCGCGACCATCGCCGACTTTCAGCCGACCGATCGCATCGCCATGCCGTCATTGACCGCGCCGCAGATGTACCTGCTGGAGATGCAATCGGAAAAGATTTTCAAGGCTTACGACAAATTGCAGGATCAGGTCGTCGCCATGTCGCCTGCGGAAGCGGTCGCCGCGTTGGTCGATGGTTCGGGCCTGGTGACCGCCTACTTCGCGTCGCCGCCGTTCACGCAAGTTGTGCTGCGCGATGCCAAGGTTCACCGCGTCCTCCGTTCGGCCGATGTGCTCGACGGCAAGGCGTCGTTCCTCATCATGGGCGCGACGCGGGCCTATATCGAGGCGCATCCGCAAATGCCGGAAGCGATCGACAAGGCGATGGATGACGCCGCGCGCATCATCCGCAGCGATCCGCGCCGCGCCGCGCAAATTTATCTCACCCACGAGCCGTCGATGTCGCTCAGCGGCGGCATCGTCGAAGCGGTGCTCAGAGACATCAAGGACGAGTTCGGCAGCGCGGTTTACGGCGTGCAGGCATTTGCCGATTTCATGGGCCGGCGCGGCGAGCTCAAAACGCCGCCGAAGAGCTGGAAGGAGATCGTCGCACCGGCGCTGCTGAGTTCGCCAAGCACATAGCCGTCCCAGCCGAAGCCGCCTCGACGCTCACCGCGGCTAAGGCGCGCCGCGGCGCAGGACGCGCCGCAAGGCAATGCCGCAAGCGCATCTTCCTGGCCGGCGGCTGCTTCACCTGCCACGGCCGCTCGGGGGCAGGGCGGCGCCTATAACGGCCCGGCGCTTGTGAGCGCAAATCCCGCCAACTACACTCATCGCATTCCGATAGAACCGAAACGAGTAGGACCGATATGGCCGACAATAGTCTCAACGTCATCACGATCTGTGGCAGCCTTCGCAAAGGCTCTTACAACGCCGCGCTGGCGCGCACCTTGCCGTTGCTGGCGCCCGAGAGCATGGCGATCACGCCGGCGCCCGCTTGGGACAAGATGCCGGTCTATAATTTCGACAATCAGAACAGCACCGGTTTTCCCGCCGATGTGACCATATGGGCCGACGCCATCCGTGCCGCCGACGGCGTCGTCATCGTCTCGCCAGAATACAACTGGAGCATCCCCGGCGGATTGAAGAACGCCATCGACTGGGTGTCGCGCATGAAGGACGTGCCGTTCAAGGACAAGCCGGTGGCGATCCAGTCCTGCGCCGGCGGCGTGCTCGGCGGCGCGCGCATGCAGTATCACTTACGGCAAAGCCTGACCTCGATCGACGCTTTCCTGTTCGGCAAGCCGGAAATTCTGGTAACGTTCTCCGCCAAGAAGTTCGACGAGAAGACGCTGGAGCTCACCGATCAGCCGACCATCGACATCGTCAAGCTTCAGCTTGCCGGCTTTGAGAAATTCATCCGGCGGCTGAACGGAAAGGCATAGCCATGGCCCGCCTGGACGGTCGCGTCGCGCTGCTCACCGGGGGCGCCAAGGGTATCGGCCGGCACTATGCGCACCGGCTCGCCGCCGAAGGCTCGCGCCTGATGATCGCCGACATCGCCGACGGTAAGGAGCTTGCCGAGGAGATCGCGGGAAAACACGGCGCCAATTCGGTGGCAAGCTCGGTCACCGACGTCAGCGACGAAGGCGCAGTGCAGGCGCTGGTGGCCACGACCATGGAGCGCTTCGGCAAGATCGACATTTTGGTCAACAATGCCGCCTTGTTCGCGCCGCTTAAGGAGCAGAAGGTCACCGAGATCGACGTCGGACTTTGGGATAAAGTCATGTCGATCAATATCCGCGGCGTATTCCTGATGACCAAGCACGTCGCGCCGCACATGATCGCGCAAAAATACGGCAAGATCATCAATATCAGCTCCGGCACGGTGGCGCGCGGCATCCCGAATTTCGCCCATTACGTGACCTCTAAGGGCGCGGTGACGGCGTTTACCCGCTCGGTGTCGCGCGAGCTCGGCGAATACAATATCTGCGTCAACAATCTGGCGCCGGGGTTCACGTTGAGCGACAGCGTGATCAACGAGAATCCCGGGCATCTGGAGCATTCGCGGGCGCCGTCGCTGGTGCGCCGCGCGCTCAAGCGCGACGAATACCCGGAGGACCTGTTGGGCGCGCTGGTGTTCCTGGCCTCCGCCGACAGCGATTTCGTCACCGGCCAGACCATCGCGGTGGACGGCGGGGCGACCAATAACTGACGGCGGACCGCCATGGCCGCATGGCAGGCCCGCTACGCTTACGAATACGCGCTATTTCCGCCGACCCCGGCTTTGACTATATTCCGGCGCAGCAGCAGCTTTCGCGCTTTATGGAGGACGCCATGGCGGTCGCGACCGCGAGAAAATCGACCAACGGCAAACCCGGTCCCAAGCACAATATCGACGCGGTTCGGGCCGCCTATTACGAGCGTATCGCCAAGCGCAGCATGACGCCGCTGTGGAAGGTGATGAACTCGGTGGTCACCAAGGAGCCGGTGACGCGGGTTGCGCCGGTGGTCTGGCATTTCGATGACGTCAAATCCCTGGTCATGGAATCGGGCGGTCTGATCACGGCCGAGGAAGCCAAGCGCCGGGTGCTGATCCTGGAGAACCCGGCCATGCCCGGCGAGTCCAAGGCCACCAACACGTTGTTCGCGGGCATCCAGATGATCTTGCCGGGCGAGGTGGCACCGGCCCACCGTCATGCCGCCGCCGCCATTCGCTTCGTGCTCGACGGCGAGGGCGCCTATACGGCGGTTGACGGCGAAAAGGCTTACATGTCCCCCGGCGACTTCGTCATCACCGCGAACTGGGCGCCGCACGATCACGGCAACACGTCGAAGAAGCCGATGCTGTGGCTCGATGTGCTCGATTTCCCGGCGGTCAACTTCTTCGAAGCCTCCTTCGCCGAGGACTTTGACGAGCCGACCTTGCAAACCACCCGCAAGGACGGCGATTCGCTGAGCTTCTACGGCTCCGGCGTACTCCCCGAAGGCCAGTGGGACCGCAACTACACCCCGGTCATCAACTACACCTATAAGCGCACCCGGCCGATCGTCGAGCGCATGCTGCAGTCGGGCGATATCGACAAGCGCCACGGTGCCCGCGTGCACTACGCCAATCCGGTCACCGGCGGCCCGGTGCTGCCGACCATGGGTGCCTGGCTCGCCATGCTGCCCAAAGGTTTTAAGGGCGACCCGTACCGCGCCACCGACGGCACCATCTTCGTCTGCGTCGAAGGCGAGGGCGCGACCACGGTCGACGGCAAGGCGCTGCAATGGCGCCCCAACGACGTCTTCGTGGTGCCGCCGTGGAAGCGCTACCAGCATCATGCGTCGAAGGAGTCGGTGCTGTTCTCGATCTCCGACCGCCCGGCGCAAAAAGCGCTCGGCATCTGGCGCGAGGGGAAGTGACAACGGCGCTCTACCGCCGTTGTCATTCCGGGGCGCCGCACAGCGGCGAACCCGGAATCCATCATCACCGTCGTATCCATGATTGCACCGCGTCGCTAAAACCTCCTCGGGCGGTGATTATGGATTCCGGGCCCGCGGGCTGAAAGCCCGCGTCCCGGAATGACGCGATGACCTCCTTCACCCACGACGTTCCGCCGCAACGCGTCGTTTTTGCTTCCGGGGCGCTGACGCGCGTCGCCGACGAGGCGGCGCGCCTGAAAATCGAACGCGCGCTCATCGTCGCGACGCCGGGCAGCGGCGCGCGGCTTGGCGAGAAAGTCGGCGCGCTGCTCGGCAGGCGCGGGGCCGGCCTGCATGCGCAAGCCGTCGTGCACGTGCCGAAGGCGGTCGCCGAAGCCGGCCTCGCGGCCGCGCGCGAGAAAAAGGTCGATGGCCTGATCGCGGTTGGCGGCGGCTCGGCCATTGGTCTCGCCAAGGCGATCGCGCTGGAAACGGGCCTGCCGATCCTCGCCATACCGACGACCTATTCCGGCTCCGAGGCGACGCCGATCATCGGCATGACCGACGGCGAGCGCAAGATCACGGCGCGCGACATAAAAGTGGTGCCGCGCACCATCATCTACGATCCCGATCTCACCCTCGGCCTGCCGGCCGCGGTCAGCGCCGCAAGCGGCATGAACGCGATCGCCCATTGCGTCGAGGCGCTGTGGGCCGACAGCCGCACCCCAGTGACAGTCGGGCTCGCCACCGAGGCGATGCGGCGGTTTGGGCAAAACCTGCCGGCGGTCGTCGCCGACGGCACTAACGTCAAGGCGCGCGGCGCGTGTCTGATCGGCGCCTGGCTCGCCGGCACGGTGCTCAGTTCCGGCACCGCGCTGCACCACAAGCTGGCGCACGTGCTCGGCGGCCTCGGTCTGCCCCATGCCGAGACCCACGCGATCCTGCTGCCGCATGTGATGCGTTTTAATCTCCAAGCGGCGCCCGAGGCGAAGGCACGCTTGCAGGATGCGCTCGGCAGCGACGACCCGGCGGCCGCGATCGCGGCGATGCTGAAAAAATTTCCGATCCCGCAGCGGCTGCGCGAGGTCGGTTTCGATTCGGCGAAGGTGGATTTTGTCGCCAACGAGATTGCCGCCGCATCGATCACCGCGCCGCGTCCGGCATCAGCGAGCGACGTGCGTGAACTGTTGGCGGCGGCGTACTGAGATTTCTTCTCCCTCCCCACAAGGGGGAGGGGTTAAATTTTCAATTCAAAATCTTATCCGCAATCCCGCTCTTGATCAGCTTGCCCCAGCGCGCGCTTTCGCTGCGGATGAAGGCATCGAGCTCTTCCGGCGTGCTCGACTCCGCGTTCAGCCCGGCCTTGTCCAGCCGCGCCGCCAGCGCCGGCTCGGCATAGATGGCGGCGATCTCGCGCTGGATTTTGTCGATGACCGGCTTCGGCGTACCGGCCGGTGCGACGACGCCGATCCAGGTCGAGCTTTCAGCCAGGTCGGGCAGACCGGCGGCGACGGAAAGGCTCGGGACGTCGGGCAAGAGCGGCAGCGGCCGGTCGGAATATTTCGCCAGCGCGCGGAATTTGCCGGCCTCGATCAGCGGCAGGGCGTTGGAGACGCTGTCCTGGGCGAAATCGACGGCGCCGGTCAGTAGTCCCTGGGTGATGTCGGCGCTGCCCTTGTAGGGCACCAGCGTGGCGTCGATGCCGGCGGCCTGGAGAAAGGCCAGCGCGCCGAGCCGCGAGGTGATGGTGCCGGCGCCGACATTGAGCTTGCCGGGATTGGCTTTGGCCTTGGCGATCAGTTCCGCAATGGTCTTCGGTCCGTCGCTCCTCGTGGTGATGAGCGAAATATTCTTGGTCAGCAAGGTGACCGGCGCCAGATCCTTCTGCGGATCGTAGGGCAGGTTGGCCATCACCAAGGGATTCATCACCATGGTGACGTCCATGGCGACCAGCAGCGTGTAGCCGTCGGGCGCCGACTTCGCCACGACTTCGGCGCCGATCGCGGTATTGCCGCCGGCGCGGTTCTCGATCACCACCGGCTGGCTCCAGTGCTCGGACATTTTCGCACCCAGGATGCGGGCGATGGTGTCGGCCGGGCCGCCGGGCGGAAACGGCACGATCATGCGGATGGCGTGGCTGGGATAGGAGTTTGCGGCGTCCTGCGCCGATGCCGAAGACGGCGCGCCGGCAATCAGCGCGGCAGCCGCGAGCGCGCGAGCCAGACGAAGTGCCATTCCCTCGTGAATCACAAAAGGCATCTCCACTCCTGCCCCTCCCCGCAAAGGGGGAGGGGGGAAGGTCATTCGAAAATATAACTGGCGTTGTCGCGGATGACCTTGCCCCAGCGCTCGGTTTCGCTGCGGACGAACGCCTTGAGTTCTGCGGGCGTGCTCGACACCGCGATGATGCCGGCGTCGTGCAGCCGCTTGGCAACGACGGGATCGGCATAGATGGTGGCGATGAAATGCTGCAGCTTGCCGGTGATTTCGCTCGACGTGCCGGCCGGCGCGTAGAACGCGATCCAGGTCGAGATGTCGCCGAGCTCCGGCACGGCCTCGGCGAGCGGCGGCAGGTCGGGCAGTTGGCTCAACGGCCGGTCGCTCAATTTCGCCAGCGCGCGGAATTTGCCGTCGTTGATGAGCGGATAGCTCGACGCCATGCCGTCGATGCCGAAATCGACGCTGCCGGTGAGCAGCCCCTCCACGGTCTCGGCGCTGCCCTTGTACGGAATGATGGCGAAGCGCGTGCCGGTGAGCTTTGCAAACAGCAGCGCGGTGAGCCGGCCGTTGGTGGTGCCGGTGCCGAAATTCAGTTTCCCGGGTCGCGCTCGCAGCGTGTCGAGCAGGTCCTGCACGGTGTGCGCAGGAGAATCCGCGCGCACTTCCAGCACCGAGATATTTTTGGCGCCGAGCGAGATCGGCTCGAAGTCTCTGGCCGGATCGTATGGCAAATTCTTCTTCACCAGCGGATTGAGCACCATGGTGGAGTCCATGGCGGCGAGCAGCGTGTAGCCGTCGGGATCGGCCTTGGCCACGACTTCGGCGCCGATCGTGGTGTCGGCGCCCGGGCGGTTTTCGATCACCACCGGCTGGCCCCACGACGCCGTCATCTCCTTGGCGACGATGCGGGACAGAATGTCGGTCGGGCCGCCGGCCGGGAACGGCACGATGATGTGGATCGGCCGATTGGGATAATTGGCGGCTTCGAAGTCCTGGGCGCGCGCCGGCGCGCTTGCGCCGATCGCGAGTGCGATCAGCGCGGCAACGGCCATGCGGTGCGCACAGAGAATCATTTCAGTTTTCCAGATCTTTCATCAACCGGCCGAGATTGGGCAGCGGCTCGCCGTCGCCGAGTTTTGCCTTGAGCCGCTTCAGGCAGCCCCACAACACCGCCTGGTTGCTGTTGACCACCGGCTTGCCAAGCGCCGCCTCGATTGCGTTCACCGCTTCGATCTGGGTGGTGTTGGTGCAGCTCAGGAAAATGCCGTCGGCTTCCGGCGTATCATTCTCGCGCGCCAGTTCGAGCCAGCGCTGCGGCGTTACCGCTTCGAAGTCGGCGGCGGTGGCGCATTTGAGCGCCACGTCCTTCACCACGGTGAAGCCCGCGGCGTTCAGATAGGCGATGATCGGCGCATTGGACATGTAGGGGCTGAGCAGCACGAGTTTCTTCAGCCCCAGCGCGCGCAATGCATCGTTCACCAGGCTCGAGGTCGACAGCGCCTCGATGCCGGTGGTCTTGCGGATCAGGTTGATGATGCGCGCCTCGCCGTCGGCGCCTTCCTTCATCGATGTATTGGTACAATGGAAGACGATGAGATCCGGCCCGGCATCGGCGAGCGTGCCGGCGGCATGGGCGATCTCGTCGGTGAGTTCCGCGACCGTCTTGCCCGGCTGCCCGGCGACCCTGCCGCGGGCCACGTGGATGCCCAACCCCTCGGGCGCGTAGTGGTGGAATTGCGGCTCGGTCATACGGTTGACCGAGGGGATGATCAGGCCGATACGCGCCCGCGGCTCGGCGGTCGCGGCGGCGAGGCGATCCTGTTCTGCAATGGCGTCCATGTTTCGCCCTCCTTGTCGCCCGTTATGCCGCCGATCCTAGCAGAAGACCTATCGCCGCTCACACCCGGACCGGGTCGCCCGGGACCAGGAGGCGCGTCAAGCCGGCGCAGGACGTCGCCCGATCGAGCCCCAACACCGCATCGATAACTGAGTTCCGCGCATCGGGCCTGAGATGACCTTCGGTTACGCGAGCGAACTTGTCGAGCACCGTCGTGGCGTCAAGTGCGTCCGGCGAAAATCCCGGCGGCCGCAGGCTCTCAACGTTGTACGGTCGGCCGTCCTTGCCGATGGCGTGAATTGTACAAGGATAGGCTTCCCCGCCGCGGCGGGTCAGATCCGCATCGGTCGTCATGTCAAGCCGCGCCATCAGCGCGCGCACTTTCGGGTCGAGCCAGCGCGCGTTGTCGAATTGGTGCAGCCCGAACGCGCCGTCGTTGAGCGCAACGGCGATGAGGAAATGCAGGCTGTGGTCCGCGGCCTCGCGCGATCGCGGTGCGATGCGGCCGGGATCGGCAAGCCAGCGGCGCACGATGGGCAAATCCGCCAGCGCGACCCGGATGGTGTTGAGTTGATCGACGTTGCCGGCGACGCGACGATGCAACGCGATGCCGGCTGCGACCGCGCTCTGCCCGCCGGCAAAGCACGGAAAAATCTTGATCGCGCTGCGCATGATGAAACCATCGTCCGGCAACGGTGCGGCGAAAATGTCGCCCGCGGGCCCGCGCGGAAAAACGCCCTTCAGCCCGCGCTCGGCTTCGAACAGATCGAGCGGGCCGGTCACGCCTTGGGCCGCAATTAGCGTCGCCTGCATGCCGCTCTGGGCGATCAGCGCATTGGCGATGTTCTTCGCAGCCGAAATGCCGCCCTCGCGCACCGCGACCGGCGTCGCCGCGCGCGCGGCGCCGAGCGCAATGGCGTGAGCGAGCTTTGGCTCGGGCAGCCGCATGAGCCAGCCGGCGACGGCCGGCGCGACGACGCCGGAAATGCCGATGCCATCCCAGACCGAGTCGGCGTCCATGAGCGCCTTGCCGCGACCGTAGATTTCATAGGCGAGGACGATGGCGGCGAGAAGATCGCGTCCGGCAGAACCGGCCAGTTCGGCCGCCGCAAGCGCGACCGGAATATTGTCGCTCGGATGGCCGCCGCGGGCGCCGCTTTGCGGATGGGCGCCGACCACATAGTCGTTGAGATCGAGGACGCGGATCAAGGTGCCGTTGCCGAGCACGGCGCTCGGCGCGCTCATGCCCTGACGGCGGCCGAGCACCGTGCATTGCGGTTTTTCGCCGAGCGCATCGAGCGTCGCCAGCACTGCGCGGGCGCAGCCGTCATCCAGCGCGGCAAAGCCGCAGCCGAGCGTGTCGAGCAGCAGGAGCTTGGCCCGATCGAGGCCGCGCTGCGAAATATCCGCGGCGTGCAGTGCCGAGAGCCAGGCGGCAAGCCGCTCGATGGCGCCTTTGTCTGAACCGGACAAATCTTCCACCTTGCGGCGGGTCCTCCCTTGACGGCTTTTCGTCAGTATATATTGCAAGGCGCGCGGGCGGGATACCGTGCGCCCGTAACGGGCACGGCGTGAATCGGCGATGGATGCACCGGCCAAAAAGTCGAAGTTGATCAAGGGCGCGACCGGCGACTGGGAAGTCGTCATCGGCATGGAAGTGCACGCCCAGGTGACCTCGGAGGCCAAACTGTTCTCCGGCGCCTCGACCGAATTCGGCGGCGAGCCCAATTCGCACGTGTCGCTGGTCGATGCGGCGATGCCGGGCATGCTGCCGGTGATCAACGCCGAATGCGTGCGCCAGGCGGTGCGCACCGGGCTCGGGCTCAAAGCCAAGATCAATCCGAAATCGGTGTTCGACCGCAAAAACTATTTTTATCCGGACCTGCCGCAGGGCTACCAGATCAGCCAGTACAAGCAGCCGATCGTCGGCGAGGGCGAGGTTTTGGTCGACATGCCCGACGGCGAGACGGTGCGCGTCGGCATCGAGCGGCTGCATCTGGAGCAGGACGCCGGCAAGCTGTTGCACGACCAGAACCCGTCGATGTCGTTCGTCGATCTCAACCGCGCCGGCGTGGCGCTGATGGAGATCGTGTCGAAACCCGATCTGCGCTCGGCCGACGAGGCCAAGGCTTACGTCGCCAAGCTGCGCGCCATCCTGCGCTACCTCGGCACCTGCGACGGCGACATGGAGAAGGGTAATCTGCGCGCCGACGTCAATGTCTCTGTGCGCAAGGCCGGCGAGCAAAAATACGGCACGCGCTGCGAGATCAAGAACGTCAACTCGATCCGCTTCATCGGCCAAGCGGTCGAGCACGAGGCGTGGCGGCAGATCGGCATCATCGAAGACGGCGGCACGATCGAGCAGGAGACCCGGCTGTTCGATCCCGACAAGGGCGAGACGCGGTCGATGCGGACGAAGGAGGAGGCGCACGATTACCGCTACTTCCCTGATCCGGATCTATTGCCGCTCGAGCTATCGCCGGCGCTGGTCGAGGATTTGCGCCAAAACCTGCCGGAATTGCCGGACGAGAAGAAGTCGCGGTTCATGCGCGACTACGCGCTGTCGGCTTACGATGCCGATGTGCTGGTGGCCGAGCGCGATGCTGCGGAATATTTCGACGTTGTTGTCAAAGGCGGCAACAGGGGACGCGATCCGAAAATCGCCGCCAATTGGGTCATCAACGAGCTAACCGGGCGGCTGAACAAGGAAGGCAAGAACGCTACGCTTGCGCCGGTTTCCGCGGCGCAGCTCGGGTCGATCCTCGACCTGATCGCCGACGGAACAATCTCCGGCAAAATCGCCAAGGACGTGTTCGAGATCGTCTGGAACGAAGGCGGCGAGCCGCGAACAATCGTCGAACAACGCGGCTTGAAGCAGGTCACCGACCTCTCTGCGATCGAAAAAATCGTCGACGACATCGTCGCCAAGAACGCTGACAAGGTCGCCGACGCCAAAGCGAATCCGAAAGCGATCGGCTGGTTCGTCGGCCAGGTGATGAAGGCATCGGGCGGCAAGGCCAATCCGCAGGCGGTCAACGATTTGCTGAAGAAGAAGATCGGCATCTGAGCGGAGCGGTGTGTCGTTGCCGCCTGCGCCGACACGCGAATGCGCGGCGCGCGCTTCGCAAGTCGAAATGGAACCGGAATCTGCCGCGCAATGTCGCCGCGCGCGGTCGGCAAACGCGCCGTCGCCGCGAATCACTTGGCACTGATTCGCGCGTTTTACGCCTCGTTCGGCTCTCCGATGCGCCCAAAAACGCATTCTGCGTAAAAATTTTTTTGCATCGCGAAGTCGGTCGCGCGAGCATCGTGGCGCGCGAAAAGATTTGTCGGCAGCGATCGCGGCCGCGTCGCGTTCTCTCGCCGCGATAAAAATTGTGACAGCGTAAAAACCCCTGATTCATCGGCATTTCCGCACTACATCGCGTTTTGCGCAGAAAAATGCGCGCGCGAAAAATTTTCAGCCGTGGCGTTGTGCCTGCGCGGCGGGTGCGCGTCGCCCGCAAACGGCGGAAAGGGCACTTACACACAAAATGTAGTGGAGTGCCTGTTCTTTTTTTCCGGCTGTAGTAATCCGGTGGTAGTGCCCGTCGATTCGCGACGGCACTGCACGGATGTCGCCATCCACTCAAGCTAGGAGGGCAGCAATGGCGAAGAAGAGAAAGAAAGCAGCGAAGAAGCCGGCGAAGAAGCGTCGGAAGAAGAAGTAGTCTACGCCGTTATCGGTCTTCGACGCTCAAGTTGAAGATCGCGTCACACGGGCCGGCCGACGTCGACGGTGGATCGACATAGCCCAAGACGGGCCGGCCAAGTGATCGACGGAGGGCGTCGGCGTGACGGGGGTTTAAGCTTCGCCAGCGCGCAGCGTGCGGTGGCGAAGAGGGGAACGGAAAAACCCGAACCTCACCTCGGCACAGCCGATGGCTTGATCCTCAGGCCTCGCCGACGCCCTCGGTTTGTTGGCGGTGTCCTCTTGAAACTTGCATCGGCGCCGTGGAGCAAATTCCATGGCGCCGTTTTTCTTTTTGACACTGCAACCTCATGAAGCGTTCGATTAAGCGACCAACAAAATCGAGCCGCCGGCGCCGCGCCGCGCCGATCGCGCTCTATTACTGGCCGACGCCGAACGGCTGGAAGATTTCCATCATGCTCGAAGAGTGCGGGCTGCCTTACCTCGTGCGGCCCGTCGACATTTCCAAAGGCGAGCAGTTCACGCCGCACTTCCTCGCCATCTCGCCGAACAACCGCATTCCCGCCATCGTCGATCCGGACGGTCCCGGCGGGCGGCCGATCGCGGTGTTCGAGTCCGGTGCCATCCTGCAATATCTCGGCCGCAAGACCGGAAAATTCTATCCGCTTGACGAGCGCGCCCGCGTCGCGGTCGACGAGTGGCTGTTCTGGCAGATGGGCGGGCTCGGCCCGATGGCCGGCCAGGCGGTGCATTTCCGCCGCTACGCGCCGGAGCAAATCCCCTATGCGCTGGCGCGCTACACCGACGAGGTCAACCGGCTCTACGGCGTCATGAACACGCGTCTTGCCAAGCGCGAATTTTTGGCCGGCCGCTATTCGATCGCCGATATCGCCTGCGTCGGCTGGGTCCGCCTCGCCGAGCGCCAGGGCCAAAATCTCGCGCAGTTTCCGCATCTGCAGCGTTGGTTCGAAACCATCCGCGCCCGGCCCGCGGTCAAGCGCGCCTTCGCCATCCGCGTCGAGGCGGCTTCAGCGGTCGACGTCAACGATCCGAAAGTGCGCGCGGTGCTGTTCGGCCAGCGGGCGCGGTGAAGCGCACCATAACCCTCCCCCGCAAGCGGGGGAGGCAAAAATTTTCAATTCGCCCGGGTCCAGGTCTGCGTCTTGCAGATGATGCCCATCACGCAGCCTTTGAGCTCGGCGGTGTTGGGGCCGGTCATGGTGAACGAGCCGGTATAGGTCTTGCCGTCGGAGGCATTGTAGACGTTGCCGCTCCATTGGTCGGGCGTGCCGCTCGGCTTCATGCCGAGCACGATCTGCACGCCAATGAGCGGCCGGTTCTGCCTGCTGGCGTCGGCATTGTTCTTGTCGGTTTTCGGCCGGCCGGTCGACGGATCGTTCGGCTCCTTGAGCCAGATCAGTGCGCCGCATAGCGCCCCGCCGCAATTGGTGATGCGCACCTGGCTGTCCTTGTCCGCGGTGTACCAGGTGCCGAGCGGATCGGCGGCGCGCGCCGGCCCGCTCGGGACAAGCGCGATCGCCAGTACCATGGTCGAAACGCAAAGCGCATATGGCGAACGAAAGGTTTTCATTACAAGCCTCTGTTCCAGTGTGTCGCGCGACCGGGACAATAGTTGAGGCGACGCGAGTTGCCTAGTTGGCGGGTTTTCTCGGTTCCTCCAGCAGGCCGGCACAGCCTTGCTTAACGCCAGCTTGCCGAAAATAACACAAGCCCACGCCGCGCAGTTCAGGATCGATTCATCGCATTACTTAAACCACCGTTCAAATCTTCCAAGGATTATCGGCGCATTGGCCGGGGCGAGTTAAGGGCCAACGAAAGCGGACAGAAACAAGGCGTAGACAGGGGATTGTTATGGCTCGGTTTGAAATTCCCGACAGTACCATGGCACCGCTCGGCGCGGGGCCGGTATCGGGGGACATGTTGTTCGAGCTCGGCATGATGTATTCGGTCGGCCGCGACGTGCCGGTCGATCTGATCGCGGCGCACAAGTGGTTCAATCTCGCGGCGGTGAAGGGCAACGCCGAGGCGATCCGGCTGCGGCGCGAAATCGCCAACCAGATGTCGGATGCCGAAATCGCCGTGGCGCAGCGCGCCGCGCGCGATTGGCTGCGCGGCTATGCCGAAGCGCCGGCACGCGCGCCCGCGATGGCGGCTTGACACCGCCATTAGCCGCTAAAGTTTGCGGACGAAGAACTGGTACATTTTGGCGAAAGTCGCCGGCGCCTCGGTCTCGAAGGCGTGCCACCGATCGAGATCAAGCGCTGCCGCGGCTTCCGGAAAGCGCGCCGCGAACTGCTGCAGCGCCGCCGCATCCGGCACGAAGCCGGTGAACTGCACGCCGGTCTCGGCCAGGAACGCTTTGATGTCAGGCAGCGTCATCTGATGCTCCTGGACGTGAAAGATCAGATCGCGGCATTCGTTGGTGGTGAAGAAATCGCTGAACGTGCTCGCCGACTTCAACAGCGAGCCGTCTTCCGCCGCCAAGATCTCTTCGCGGCAGCGCCGGATGTCTTGCGGGATCGGCCGGTAGCCGCGCGCGGCGATCAGCGCGCGGGCGGCGACCACGCTCTGCCGCGCCAATTTGCTGTACAGGCCGACCTGCATCACGCCGCCGGGCCGCAATAGCGTCAGCAGCGCACGCCAGCCCTGCCACGGATCGGCGAGATGGTGCAGCACGCCGGACACGTCGATGAAATCGAAACTGCGGCCGATCGCGGCCGCCTTGGTGATGTCGGCCTGGGCGAACTCGATATTGCGAAAGCCGAATGCGCCGGCCATGCGCTTGGCATAGCCGAGGCTGGCGCGGCTCAGATCGATGGCGAGGATGCGCGCGCCGGGCGCTTGCTGGGCAAAGGCGATGGCGGACAGCCCGGTGCCGCAGCCGGCAATCAGCACGTCGGGAATTTGTCCGGGCTGGCGGCCGGCGAGCGGCGTGGGTTGTTGCGGCAGTGCCGGCCTGGTCCAGCGCGGGTAGGGGTTCTCCTCATAGTGTTGGCGGACCGAACGCGACACTTCGCCGTCGATCTCGGTCAAAGCGGGGATCTCGTTTGCCAGCCGGCGTTCTTCCGCCGGCTCGGCGACTTGCTGGACGAGCAGAGCGCTTATCGATGGCGGCCAGGAGCGCTGCAGCAGCGCCGGCGCATTGGCCAGCGCGTGCAGCGGAACATAGGCGCCGACTGCGACCGGCCACAGCGGTGGACACTCCTGTCCCGATGCCAGCGCCCGTTCGAGCGACGTGCGCAGGCGCTGCGCCTGCTCGGCTTCGCCGTCGGCCAACGAATAAACGTAATCGTTCTCGTAACACTGCCGCGCCACGGCGCAGTAGAAGCCGAGCAAACTTTCGTCACATGGGCCGCCCGTCTCGGCGGCCGTCAGCATGGTGGAGCGTATATTGGCCAAAAGCCGCTCGAAGCCGACGTCGGTGAGCGGCGCGCTTTCCAACAGGCAGCGCAGCAGATCGTCTCGCGCCAGCGCCTCGAGCCCCGACGCGCCGAACAGGTCCGCCGCGGCAAGCCGCGCCGGCCATGCCCGATTGGCGCGCGCGATGCACTCACTGATCGCGCCGTTGAGCGCGACCAGGCTGAGGCAGACCTGGACCAGGTCGCGCGGATGCGTCCAGCCTTCGGCAAGCGCGCGGAGCGACAACCGGCGAAATTGGCCGTTGTCGGCCGTGAATTTTCCGTAGCGCAGGCATTGGGCGAAGAAGGTTTTGCCCGCCTCCGTCTCTCGCAGCTCGAGCGCGCGGCCGGCGGCCAGGATCGCCGACCTGACGTCGCCGATCGCCATATAGGCTCGGCCGAGATTTTCGTATGCTTCGAACAGATCCGGCTTCAGCGCGGCCGCCCGTTCGAACTGGGCGATGGCTTCGGCGGTACGGCCGAGCGCATTGAGCGCGGCGCCGAGATTGCCGTGGCTCTCGGCGTGGTTCGGATCGATCGCCAGCACCTGATGATACTGCGCGACCGCGGCATCCGGCCGGCCCAGCTCGGACAAGACATTGGCAAGATTGAAGCGTGCGACCGCCAGATTTGGGCTGACCGCGATGGCGCGCTCGTAGCACGCCGCCGCATCCGCCAAGCGGTGCTGCTCGCGGCGCACATTGCCGAGATTGAGATGAGCGAGCGCGTAGTCGCCGCGCAGCGCGATGGCGCGCTCCAGATGCGCCGCCACCTGATCGTTGCGGTTAAGCGCCCGCCATGCCAGTGCGACGTTGTAGTGATATTCGGCCTTGCCGTTGATCCTGATCGCCTTGTCGAACAGCTCCACCGCCGCCGCCGCGTCACCGCGCTGGAGCGCGATAAGGCCGAGATTGTGCAGGCTGTCGGCATGGTTTGGCGCAAGCGTAAGGAGGCGCCGGTACTGCCGCTCGGCTTCGCTCAGCGCGCCGGTCTGATGATGGGCGACGGCGGCGTTGAACAAGGCCGCGGGCGAATTCGCCGCATCGGCGGCGACGCCGAATGCCGGCTTTGCGCCGGGCGGTCCAAAACCTCGCCGTTGCTTGCGGCTCATGGTTTTATCGATTGTCTAATGAATGCCGGCCCTCTGCTAGCGAACCGGCCAAGGTCGGTCAATTCAGCCCATTATGCGGCATACAGCGCGGTCGCCGGTTCGCGTTCGGCGCTCCTGGTGGTGTGTTCCCGCAGATAACCGAACGGCGTAGGATGGCGGAGAGGAAGGGATTCGAACCCTTGATACGGCTTTAGACCGTATAACGGTTTAGCAAACCGCCGCCTTCAGCCACTCGGCCACCTCTCCGGAATCTCGAAATACCTATGCTTCCGCCCCTACAACGTCAAACGCCGTCCGATGGTAGCGGATTTCATCTTAAGGCTTTCGCGATGTCTCAGCCCACCGGACTGAGCCGCCGCACGCTCGCCGCGGCGATGATCCTACTCCTCGGCACGCTCGCGGCTCACGCGCAAGACGACGTCGTCGAACGTCGGCTCAGGGCGGCGCCGGGCCGCGACGTGCGCGTCGGCGTCTTCACCGACATTCGTCCGGATTGCACGGCGGGGCCGCTGCCGGCGATCAGGCTTGCCACGCCGCCGGCGCACGGCAGCGTCAATGTCAAACGCGGCACGCTCAAAGCGACCAACATCAAACAATGTCTGGCGCTCGAAGTGCCGGCTTTTGTCGCATTTTATCACGCCGCCGCGGACTACAGCGGCGCCGACGATTTTGAATTGGAAATCGGGTTGCCGAATGGCCGCAAGCGGCGCGAACGCGTCCATGTAACGGTGACGAAATCTTCGAGCGCCGGCGAAGGCATCTGATGTTGCGGCGGCATTAACACGCTGCCGTTGCAGATTTTCCGTCGGCCAAAATTTCCGCTCGTACGATCGTTTCGCGCGCCCCGCGCGATTCGCGCCGCAAATGTTCGAAACGCTGCGTTGAGCTTGGCGATTCATCGTCGGCGCGGCGCGAGAACAGCAGTGGGGATTCGCCGCGCACCTGCCAATAACGCGCGAAAAGCTGTTGCTTTGGTCGTTTTGCGGGGCGGATCGCGACGGTTCACCGTCGGTAAAAGGCATGATCGTGGGCTTTCCGGTAGAGCGCCGACCGCCGCCTCTGGCGCTCTCCATAAGCAATTGTTTCATAACGAGAATTATGGATGGCCCGGATGGCGCGTGAAGGCCCGGCCGCACAGCCGGACGGCATCGATTGCGTGTTTTTTGCGCAACACCTTTCCAAAAACGGCAGCCGGAGCCTGTGAGTCGGCCTGTTCTTCATTGCATGTCGGAACTCACTGGCTAATGTGACCGTGCGACGGAGGGGGGAACCCCAAGTCGTCCCAGCCGGAAGTTCGGGGTTAGAAAATCCGGATGGGAAGGGGACTGAAGGGGACCTTCCAGGGGGCATGAGCACCCGGCGAGACGGAACCCTCCCACGGCAAACATTTGGAGGTTCAAATGAAGATGGTGAAAAGCCTCCTCCTCGGCTCCGCGGCTGGTTTGGTTGCGGTTACTGCGGGGCAGGCAGCTGATCTTCCCGTCAAGGCCAAGCCGGTCGAATACGTGAAGATTTGCAGCCTCTACGGGGCAGGATTCTACTATATGCCCGGCACCGATCTGTGCATAAAGATCGGCGGCTGGGTCCGCGCTGAAATTGCCGACGGCAAGATCAACGGCTCCATGACCTGGGGGCCGTTCAACGGCAACGCGAATAACCGCAACTCCAGCAACGAAGCGTTCCGGGCGCGCGGTTACATCACGGCTGACGTTCGTAACCAGACCGAATACGGTACGGTCCGCGGTTACATCGCCGTCGGCCTCAATACCAACGACACCGGCCTGCAAGTGGCCAACCTGGTGGACAGCGCCAACCGCGGCTTCGTCCAGTGGGCGGGCATGACGGCCGGTCTGTCACAGTCGTTCTACGACTTCTACAGCGTTCCGCGCTTCCAGTATCGCGGCGGCTATCTGCCGGCGTCTGATACCGGTGACGGCGGCTGGTGGGTGTGGGCCTATACGGCTCAGTTCGGTGGTGGCTTCTCCGGCACGATTTCTACGGAAGCGCGCCGGATGACGCAGATCTGTAATGCCAACGTAACGCCCCCCAGCACTAGCTGCACGTACGCGCCCGGCAGCTTCACTAGTGCGGTCGGCGGTGGCGCCGCGTTGTTCCCGGGGGCTGGCTCGTACGGCGGCATGCAGACCGGCGACTTCGTCGCCAACCTGCGCGTCGATCAGGCGTGGGGCGGTGCCCAGGTCATGGGCGCTCTCCATGAGGTCAATGCCAACTACTTCAGCCCGGCGACCGGTACCCCGGCGAGCCTTGCCGCGGGTCATCCGGGCGACAAGTGGGGCTGGGCTGCGGGTTTTGGCCTCACAGTCAATACCCCGTTCATCAGCCAGGGTGACCTGTTTTCGACGCAGGTCAACGTGACCGAAGGTGCTCTTGCCTATCTGTTCAACACCCAAAAGGGCACCAACTTTGGCGCAGTCAACGGCAACTCCGAAGGCTACGGCATCCTGTCTGACTGCGTGTACGCCAACTCCGCAGCGACTGGGCCGATCGGTTGCCAGTTGACGTCGGCTTGGGGCTTCAACGCCGCCTACGAGCATTACTGGGTCCCGAATTGGCATACCTCGTTGTATGGCGCTTGGTACGAGGTCAGTTATGGTAACGGCGGGGCTACCAGCGCTAACGCGATCCTGTGCGCGAACGAGGGGTTCGGTGGCGTTGGCTTGCCTGCCGCACCCGGTTGCAACAATAACTGGTCGATCTGGGGCGTCGGCTCCCGCACTCAGTGGGACGTTACCAAGACGTTCTACCTCGGCGTCGAAGTGCTGTACGAGGAGCTGCATAGTGCGACGACCTCGACCGGCGCTGTGGCGGCGATCAATGCCATCGCCGGTCCGGTCGGTCCGGTGCACGTCGCAGACCAAAGCAGCTGGATGGTCAGCGTTCGCGCTCACCGCGACTTCCTGCCCTGATCGCCTGATCACGGCATGAATACCTCGACCCCCGGCGGGCAACCGCCGGGGATTTTTCTTTCTGCAAGCTCTTTATCTGCAAGATCTATTGATGCGAAGCCGCGCCGTCGCAGGCGGCGACGAACCGCGCTACCGTGGCGATGAGTTCGCCTTCGAACGCCGGCACATGGCCCTGATCCGGCACCTCGACCGTCTGCATTCCGGGATGACGCGCGGCCATGGCCTCGACCGTCGCGGCCGATAGAATGTCTGAGTTCGCGCCGCGGACGACCAGCATGGGCACGCGCAGCAGCGAGTCGAACTCGTTCCACAGCGGCGGCGGCGGCCGCTCGATGTCGATGTCGGCGAGCGTCTGCGCCAGGCGGACGTCATAGGTCGGCTTAAGTTCGTTATCCTTCATCTGCCAGGTGCGCAGCGCGGCCGCGAGCCACTCATCCGCCGTGACTTTAGGAAATTGCGCGGCGAACAGCCGGCGCAGGATCTCGGCGCCGTCGGCGAAATTGCGCGGCGGCGGCAGCTTGCCGACATAGCTCTTCAGCCGCACCAGGCCCTTCAGCTCGATCACCGGGCCGATATCGTGCAATACGACGCCGGCGATCGCCGTCGGATGCGCCACGCCCATGAGCATGGTGAGGAGCCCGCCGCGCGAACTGCCGATGAACACCGCAGGCCGCACGCCGAGCGCGGTCAATACCGTCGCCACGTCGGCGAGTTCGACCGCGAGGTTGTAGTTTTCCGGATTGCTGTCGTAATCGGACTGGCCGCGGCCGCGCGAATCGACGGCGATGGCGCGACGCGGCGGCGCCGTGTCGTTCGCCAAGGCCGGCGCCAGCGCGGCGAAATCGCTCACGGTGCGCGTCAGCCCGGGCAGGCAGACCACCGGAACGCCGGGCGCGGTACGGTTGCCGTACTCTTGTACATGCAGGCGCAGCCCGTCCTGCGCGGTGACAAAGATGCTCCTGCCATCGCGTTCGCCGCCAGTCATGTCCGCTCCGCAAAAGTCTTAAGTGACTCGGTGCTGCGCCGGCCAATCTAGTTGCCTGGATTAAGTGGTGCAATTATCGGCAGCAGGGACACTAGCCGCCGCGGCGCAGATCGGCCTCGATCGAAAGCCGCGAGCCGTTGTCGAAGCGGGCGCGATAGACCTGCATGTTCTCCAGCACGCGCTGGACGTAAAAGCGCGTCTCTGAAATCGGAATGCGCTCGATCCAGTCGATCGGATCGACCTTGGGATCGCGCGGATCGCCGTATTGGGCGATCCATTCCCTGGCCCGGCCGCGGCCGGCATTGTAGGCGACAAAGGCCAGAATGTAGGAACCGCGGAAGAAGTCGAGATCGGCGCCGAGCTCGGCCGAGCCGAGCTGGGCATTGTAGCTGACGTCGTTGGCCAGGCGGCGCTGATCGAACGTGACATTGAAACGTTTCGCCGTGTCGCGGCCGGCGGCCGGCGTGACCTGCATCAGGCCGTAGGCGTGGGCGCCGGACACGATCTTGGGATTGAAGGCGCTCTCCTGGCGCACGATCGAATAGACCACATAGCGGTCGACGTTCGGACCGATCGGGTGGTAATCCGGCACGCCGAAATCGGGAAAGGCGTATTGCTCCAAGGCAAAGCCGCGGCCGAGCGCGATCTTGCCGATCAGCAGCGTCGAGCGCGCGTCGTTGTGCTGCTTTGCGATTTCGGCGAGCGTCGTCAGCGCCGCCGGATCGTTTGCCTTGTCGGCCAAGTCCGCCGCCATGGCGGCGATGACATCGCGGGCGTCGACGGCGTAGAGCATCTCGAACACGCGCGCCACTTCGAGACCGCGAAGGTCCGCCGGCGGCGCCGACACCGACCGCAGCGTGACTTCGTCGAGATCGAGCCGCGCCCGCGCCAATTGGCCGTAATAGGCGGTCGGATAGCGCGCCGCGGTTTCGTAATAGCCGCGCGCGTCGCGCTCGTGCCCGGCGGCCTCGGCCGCGCGGCCCTGCCAATAGAACGAACGCGCCAGCGTAATAGGATTGGTGACGCCTTCGGCGATGCGGGCGAAATGGCCGAGCGCGAGCGCCGGCTCGTGCAGGAACGTCAGCGCGATCCAGCCCGACGTGAATTGCTGGTCGGCGCGGTAATTCTCATTGGCCGGCGCCGCGGCGCCGTTGGCGACCTCATAGGCCATTTTGACATTGCCGAGATCGAGCAGCTTGCGCGCCAAGAGGCGGCGTTCGACCCACCATTGATCGACGTCGCGCAGCACCGCCGGATCGTGCGGTGCCGAGATCATCCAGCGGCCGGCCTCGTCGATCTTGTCGCCGCGGCGCAAAAACTGTGCGCGGCTGAAAATATAACCGGCATCGTGTTGCGCTGCCGCCGGCACGGCTTCGAGCAGCGCCTTGGCGTTGCCGGCCTTGTTGATGACCGCGGCGCGCGCTTTGGCGATCGCAAGCTGCACGCCGTCGAGATGATGCGCCGCCCGCAAGCCGGCGTCGTCATCCTCGGCATAGAGCCGGGCGTCCATGCGCGCCTTGTCGTCGGCCGCGTTGATGAGGCCGGCAAACATATCGCGGGCTTGGGTCTCGAGGTCGGCAGAGAAGCTGTCGCCGCGCCAGGCGTCGCTCACCAATTGCTGAGCGCCGGCGCTGTCGCCCTGGGCGAGCAGCGCGCGCGCCAGCGCGAACCGGCCCTTGGCGGTGCGCGGCGGCTCGGTCTTGAAGAAGCCGCGCACGACGGAGGGATCGTCGCGTTCCTGCCACAGCACGGCTTCCGCCCGGCGCCGCAACGTCACGATGCTCGGCCAGCTCGGATTGGCGGCGATGAACGCGGCGTAGCGGGAGAAATCGGCGGTGCCGTCGTCGCCGCGCAGCACCAGCCATTCGACCAGTTTTCGTGCCAGCGGATCGGAAATCGTGCTTTCGAGGCTGGCCGCTTCGTCGCTGCGGCTCTTGCCGACGAGGTCGACGGCCTGTTTGACCGCGGCGAGGTCCAAAGGCGACGTCGCCGCGCTTGTCGCCATCGTCAAGGCCGGCGTCGATCGCAACGCCGGCGGCGGCATGGCCGGTGCGGGCGGCGGGACATTGGCGCGACCGGTTGGATTGGGAACAGATGCGGTCGCACGAGGCGCGCCCGGCGCAAGTGGGAGCGGCGCGGCCGGACTGCCGTGCGCGTGCACCTTGTGCTCGGTCGCTTTGGCTTTCGGGGCGGATTTGATCGCCGCCGGCTTGGCCGGCGGCAATGGGACCTGGTTCGACGGCTGGGCAGCGTAAATCGGCCCCGCTGCGACGACGAGGACCGATACCAAGGTCGTAAGCCGGATAGGCGTCACCAGCACAAATCCTCCGCGGCACGCGCCGGCAGCGATTCGAAGGGAATCTCTTCGGCTGGCAAGATTGAGGAATTACTAAGCTTTTTGAAGGCGCGCGGACAATTGCCGAATTTCGCGGCAAAACCGGGGCATGAACCGCGCAAGGGCCTTTCAACCCCGCTCCCGACCCGATATTTATGCCTTTCGGTCGGCCCCATTGCCGCGAGCGTCCCGCTTGCTGCAGGGCCGTGCCAGGGATCCGTGTCATGGCCGCCAAGACAAATTTCCGAGGCTCGTTCACCGCGCTCGTCACGCCGTTCAAGAATGGGGCTGTCGACGAGAAAGCGTTCCGCGCCCTGGTCGATTGGCAGATCGCCGAGGGCACCAACGGCCTAGTTCCGGTGGGCACGACCGGCGAAAGCCCGACGCTGTCGCACGAGGAGCACAACAAGGTCGTCGAGTGGTGTGTCGATCAGGTCCGCGGCCGCGTTCCGGTCGTGGCCGGAGCCGGCTCGAACTCGACCAAGGAGGCGATCGATCTGGCGCAGCATGCCGAGAAGGCCGGCGCCGACGCCGTGCTGGTGGTCACGCCCTATTACAACAAGCCGACCCAGGAAGGGCTCTACCAGCACTTCAAGGCGATCAACGACGCGATCAGCATTCCGATCTTCATCTACAACATTCCGGGCCGTTCGGTGGTCGACATGTCGGTCGACACCATGAAGCGTCTTTACGAGCTGAAGAACATCGCCGGCGTGAAGGATGCGACGGCGAACATGACGCGCGTGACCCAGCAGCGCGCCGCGATAGGCGAGGATTTCAACCAGCTCTCCGGCGAAGACATCACCGCGCTCGGCTTCATGGCCCATGGCGGCCACGGCTGCATCTCGGTGACGTCGAACGTGGCGCCGCGGCTGTGCTCCGAATTCCAGGCGGCGTGCTTGCGAGGGGACTTTGCGGCGGCGTTGAAGCTGCAGGACAAGCTCGCACCGCTGCACATCAATCTCTTCGTCGAGACGAGTCCGGCGCCGGTCAAATATGCGCTATCGCTGTTGGGCAAGTGCGAGAACAGGCTGCGCCTGCCGATGGTGCCGGCGAGCGAGAAGGCACAGATCGCCGTCCGCGAAGCCATGGTGCATGCCGGCCTGATCAACTGAGCCGGACGCTCTCCGCAGACGAATTCTTGGCGCTGCGACAGCGCTGCCGAAGGCGCATCGACTGTCGGCAAGGAAGGGATCGATGCTCGAAGAATTCAAGAAATTCGCCATGCGCGGCAACGTCGTCGACCTCGCCGTCGGCGTCATCATCGGCGCCGCCTTCGGCGCCATCGTCAGTTCGCTGGTCGGCGACATCATCATGCCGGTCATCGGCGCGATCACCGGTGGCCTCGATTTCTCCAACTATTTCTTGCCGTTATCGTCAAAAGTTACGGCAGCGGCTTTGGCGGATGCGAAAAAGCAGGGTGCGGTGCTGGCTTGGGGCAACTTCCTCACCCTGGTCATCAATTTCTTGATCATCACCTGGGTGCTGTTCCTTTGCATCAAGGCGATCAACCGGCTGAAGACCGCTGAGCCGCCGCCGGCATCGGCCGGGCCGTCAAAAGAAGTGCAGTTGCTGACCGAGATCCGCGACCTGCTCAAGAGCCGCTGAAGGTTTTGGGGCCGCGGCATGGCGACCAAGCCTGAACGAAAACTGCGGGTCGTCGCCGACAATCGCAAGGCGCGCTTCAATTACTTCATCGACGAGACCATGGAGGCCGGCGTCGCGCTGACCGGCACGGAAGTGAAGTCGCTGCGCCAAGGCAAGGCGACGATCGCGGAATCCTATGCCGACGCCCGCGGCGGCGAGATCTGGCTGATCAATTCCAATATCCCGGAATACCTGCAGGCCAACCGCTTCAACCACGCGCCAAAGCGGCCGCGCAAACTGTTGCTGCACAAGCGCCAGATCAACAAGCTGATCGGCGCCGTCGAGCGCGAAGGCATGACGCTCGTGCCGCTAAAACTTTATTTCAACGAAAAGGGCCGCGCCAAGGTCGAGCTGGCGCTGGCGCGCGGCAAAAAGCTCTACGACAAGCGCGAGACCGAGAAGAAGCGGTCGTGGCAGCGCGAGCGCGGCCGGCTCATGCGGCAGAAGGGGTAATGACGAGCCGCGGCGCGGCACTTGCGAATGGCAAATGTTCTTCTTTGCTAGCTGACGGGAGTAAGGATAATGCAAGGCATGGAAAAACTCAAGCTACTGATGGCCTATACAACGTTCCACATTGGCCTATACACGACCCTTGGTGCGGCTTTGGTTGGGTTTCTCGGCAGCGGCCATGCCGGAGGTATGAAGGTTGAGTTGCTTGTTACACTTGGCTGCTTTGTCCTCGCAGGAATTTGCGGTGGGATAATAGGCAGTAACATTCCCAGTTTTGACGATTTGGACAAATTTAGCGCGGCCTATATTGGCCCTTGGGAATTTGAATGGCTGCCAGCATGGCTATTAATAAGCCTTGAGCACTTTTTCTTTTGGGTTGGCGTCGCCGTAACGCTTTATGGCTTGGTTCAAGTACTATGATAGCAGCGGCGGCGAATGCTTTGGATGGTGTGCTTCCAATGTCGATCCCAATCAAGCTCGACCACTGCGTCATCCACGTCACCGATTGGGAGCGCTCGAATGCGTTCTACACCACGGTGCTCGGCGCCGAGCTGCTGGCGCGGCCGACCGGTTACGCCTATCGCTTCGGCGACAAGCAGCTCAACGTCCATGGGCCGGGCGTAAGACCTGCCGAAGTGGCGCGGCTGCCGGTTGCGCCCGGCAACAGCGATCTGTGCTTCGAATGGATCGGGCCGATCGCCGATGCCATCGCTCATCTCGGCCGCTGCGGCGTGCGCATCGAAAGCGGTCCGATGCAGCGCTTCGGCGCCAAGGGCGCCGGCACCAGCGTCTATTTTCGCGATCCGGACGGCTCGCTGATGGAATTCATGTCTTATGCGGGAGAGCAAAAATGAGCGAAGCGCCTGGCACGCACGATCCGAATTTTTTGCCGCCCGGCATTCCGGCGCCGCAAGACGACGGCCGGGCGCGGCATCTGACCGGCGTGAAGCTGCCCGACGTCGCGCTGCCGGCGACCGGCGGCGGCATGGTGAACCTGTCGAAGCTCAAGGGCCGCACCGTGGTCTACGTTTATCCGCGCACCGGCGTGCCCGGCGTCGATCCGCCGCCGGGCTGGGACCAAATCCCCGGCGCGCGCGGCTGCACGCCGCAATCCTGCGGCTTCCGCGATCATTTCGCCGAACTCAAGGCGCTCGGCGTCGCCCAGGTTTTTGGCCTGTCGACGCAAGATACAAGCTATCAGCAGGAGGCGGCTGATCGCCTGCATCTGCCGTTCCCGATCCTGTCGGATGCCGAATTGAATCTGGCAACCGGCCTGCATCTGCCGATCTTCATGACTTCGGGCATGACGTTGCTTTCGCGCATGGCGCTGGTCATCGAGGACGGCCAGATCGTCAAGGTGTTCTATCCGGTGTTTCCGCCGGACAAGAACGCCGAAGAGGTCATTGCCTGGCTGCGCAATCGGCCAGCATGATCCCGAAAAGTGGGAACCGGTTTTCGGATAAGATCATGCGCACTTAAATGATCTTCAGCGGAAGATCGTGCTGGCGGCGAAATGCCGTGCCATGAAATCGTTGAACACTTTGATCTTGGCGGAAAGCTGCTGGCTCGCCGGATAGACTGCGTAGATCGTCGCCTCGGGTAAGTGATAGTCCGGCAACACCTGCTGCAGGCGCCCGGCCTCGACGTCGGTGCGGAAGAAAATGATCGGGCCGTAGGCGATGCCGAGGCCGCGCACCGCAGCCGTGTTCAGCACCTGGCGATGGCTGGTGACGATCGGCCCGCTCACCTTGACCACGCGTTCGCCGTCGGTACCGATGAGGTGCCACTCGTCGGGTTCGGCGACATAGCTGTAGCAAAGGCAATCGTGCTCGGTGAGGTCCTCGGGGATTTGCGGCGTGCCGCGCCGTGCCAGGTAGTCCGGCGCGGCGCACAAGATCCGGCGCGCGGTATTGAGCTTGCGCGCGATCAGGCTCGACGAGGTGCCGCGCGGCATGCCGACGCTGATGGCGATGTCGTAGCCGGCCTCGATCGGATCGGTGACGTGATCGTTCGCCGTCAGATTGACGCGCAGCTTCGGGTAGGCGACGACGAGATCGGTGATCGCGGTGCCGAGCTCGGTGAGGCCGAAATTGGTCGGCGCGATCACGCGCAACTCGCCACGCGGCTCGTTGTGCAATTCGCCCGCCGCGCGTTCGGCCTCTTCGAGCTCGACAAGAATGCGCCGGCATTGTTCGTAAAATCTGCGGCCGGCGTCGGTGGCGCTGACCCGCCGCGTCGTGCGGTCGAGGAGGCGGGCGCCGAGCCGCTGCTCGAGCTGCAGCACATGCTTGCTGGTCGCGGCGCGCGATAATCCAAGCCGCTCGGCCGCCGCGGTGAACCCGCCGGCTTCGATCACGGCTGCAAAAACCCTTGCGTTTTCAAAGCGATCCATCGGGCGTGGCCGGATTGTCAATTAATCGTAGACAATCTATTTCGGCCGGCCCCGATTATCAACTCGATTTGCCGCGATATGGGTAATGCACTCGCCGCAATCAGAATCGCGCAAGAGGAGGAACTCGATGTCGAAATTCGTCGTCGCGCCGCATTTCCGGCTGCACGAATGGGTCGCCGAGGAGAAAGGCTATTTCGCCGCCGAGGGTCTCGACTACGAATTCCGTGAGACCATGGATTCGAGCTCCGGCAGCGGCCACCATATCGGCAACAAGGTCGGCGCCTATCAGACGCTCGAAGCCGGCCGCACCTGCAACGTCAGCGGCGCCTGCCATTGGACCATGAACGTCGCGGCCTCCAACGGCCACGGCAAGCTCTACGCCGATGCCTATTCGGTATCGCCGGCAGGCGTGTTCGTGCCGCCGGAATCGCCGATCAAGACGCCAGCCGACCTCGCCGGCGTGCCGATCTCGGTGGGCTATCAGTCCGGCAGCCACTACGCGACCATCCAAGGGCTCGACCAGTACCTGAAACCCGACCAGATCAAGCTGTCGTTCAACGACGGCCTCTTGTTCAGCCGCATGGAGCTTCTGATCGACCGCAAGGTGCCGGCGGCATCGTTGTTTTCGGGGCCGTATTATTTCCTCGAGCAGCTCGGCTTCCGCAAAGTCATCGACACCACCTTCATGATGGCCTCGATGGTCACCGGCACGCCGGCGCCTGAAGACGTGCGCAAGTTTTTCCGGGCGCTGCGCCGGGCGCAACGCGACATCGATCTGCGGCCCGAGCTTTACACGCACTACTACAAGAAAGAATTTCCGGTGCGCTTCCACGCCCAGATGGATACGCGGCGCTGGGGGCCGGGCGAGCGGCTGGTGTTCGAGCCCTATTCCAAGCAGACCTTCGAAGAGTCATTCGAGTGGATCGAGCAGCACGGCATCTTTCCGCGCAGCGAAATGGGTTCCGGCAACTACGAAGCCTCGATCTTCCACTGACTGTTTGACGTACTATCCCGCGGCGTCGAGGTGTTTGCGCATCAGCGCAAACACCTCGCGGAACATCTGCGGCGTCAGCACGCCGGTATTGGTGTTGTAGCGCGAGCAGTGATAGCTATCGAATAATTTGATTTCGCCCATCGCATGGGCGCCGCCGTGGGCAAACGGGTACAGCGATCGTCGCAAGTCCTGCGCCACCAGCAATGACTCGTGGGCAATGCGCCCGAGCGCCAGCACGGCGCGCAGCTGCGGCATTTCCCGGATCGTCGCCGTAAGAAAAGTCCGGCAGGTCGCGATCTCCTGCGGCGTCGGCTTGTTCTCCGGCGGCACGCAGCGCACCGCATTGGTGATGCGGCAATCGATCAGTTCGAGGCCGTCATCGGGCCGTGCTTGATAGTGGCCGCGGGCGAAGCCGAATTCGATGAGCGTGCCGTAAAGCAGATCGCCGGCATAGTCGCCGGTAAACGGCCGGCCGGTGCGATTGGCGCCGCGCAGTCCGGGTGCCAGGCCGACGATGAGAAGACGACCGTCGCGCGGCCCGAACGATTCGACCGGCGCGTTGAACCATCCCGGTTCACGCTCACGCCAGGCTTTGCGAAACGCGACGAGGCGAGGGCAGCGTGGGCAGTTGCGCCCGGGCGTGTTTTTGGCCGGGCGCGTCTTCGCGCCTGCGCCATTCATCGCCGTTAGTCGTCTTCAAATTCGTCTTCGACTTCGGCGCGCGGCGCCGTGGCGGCGCTGCGCTGCAGGAATTGCGGCGTGTGCCGCGGCTCGCGTCCCTCGCGCGGCTCCCGCGGCTCGCGCATTTCCCGCGGTTCGCGCACCGGCCGCTCCGAGGGATCGCGGCCGATCTTGGACTGCAATTCGAGGATGTCGACGAACTGGTCGGCCTGGCGGCGCAATTCGTCGGCGACCATCGGCGGCTGGGTCGAAATCGTCGACACCACGATGACGCGCACGCCGCGGCGCTGCACCGCTTCCACCAGCGAACGGAAATCGCCGTCGCCGGAGAATAGCACCATCTGGTCGATATGCGGCGCCAGCTCCATGGCGTCGACCGCGAGTTCGATGTCCATGTTGCCCTTGACCTTGCGGCGGCCGGTCTGGTCGACGAACTCCTTGGTCGCCTTGGTGACGACGGTGTAGCCGTTGTAGTCGAGCCAATCGATCAACGGCCGGATCGAGGAATATTCCTGATCCTCGATCACCGCGGTGTAGTAGAAGGCGCGCACCAGATAGCCGCGCGATTGGAACTCGCGTAACAGTTTCTTGTAGTCGATATCGAAGCCGAGCGATTTGGCGGTGGCGTAAAGATTGGCGCCGTCGATGAACAGCGCGATTTTTTCGATTTGTGCCGACATGATGTCTCTCTACCGTCTCTCGTGATGAAACCGGATCAGCCGCAATGCGTTCGACGTGTCCGGCGTGTCTAAATCGTTTGTCGCCAGCGGAAACATTGGACGGCCGAAACACTATCGCCCGGTGATGGTGCAATATTGCGGCAGAGGCAATATCGCCGGCGCCAAATGGCGCAGACACCGAGGCGGGAGCACTGCGGCACGCCGTCGCGGCAACTCCGAAAGAATGATTCGGAACACCGCAGCTTCGTTTCCGGATTTTGGCGTAACAGAGCGCTGTGCGGCCGCCAAGTTAAAAATCACGGGCTCAATTTCACACTTGAACTTCGGGGGCCGTGACTGTACGTAAACGCCAACATGGATGCACAAGGCCCGGTTGCAGGGAACCCCGCCGGAACCGCTTAAGGAGTTGAAACCATGGCCCGCGTGACCGTCGAAGATTGCATCGACAAGGTCGAAAACCGCTTCGATCTGGTCCTGCTCGCAAGCCACCGCGCGCGCATGATCTCGTCCGGCAGCCAGATCACCGTCGAGCGCGACAACGACAAGAACCCGGTCGTGGCGTTGCGCGAAATCGCCGACGAGGCGGTCTCGCCCGAGGACCTCAAGGAGGAACTCGTCCATTCGTTGCAGAAATACGTCGAAGTCGACGAGCCGGAGCCCGAGACGGTGCCCCTGATCGGCGCTCCCGGAACGGGGGTGGACGCCGACGACACCGACGTCACCACCGACCGGATGACCGAGGAAGAGTTGCTCAAGGGCTTGGAGGGCCTCACCCCGCCCGAAAGCCAGCCCGAGCCCGACGCCGGCGACGACGAGGAATAAGTCCCTGCCCTGGCAGGCCTTATCCCCTCCGGCCCGTTAACGGAAATTTGCCTTTGGACGGCGACTGTGGTCGCTGGCCAAGGATCTTGCGGCATGGCTGTGGGGCCCGCGTCTTGTGGCGCCGATACAGCCCCATGATATCCTTGTGATCCGCTTTCGCCGCTCTTGGAGCGGCCGATCGCCCAAGGACCGTAATGCCGCGCTCGCCGACCGATGATCTGCCGCGGATGCAGAACCAGCCCCGTTCCCGGGTGGCGGTGGCGCGCGCTCCAAACCTGGCGCCGAAGGCCAACGGCGGCGAGGTTTTGGCCAAGCCCCGCAAGCTGATGCGGCAATACGAGCTGATCGACCGGGTCAAGCAGTACAACCCTGCAACCAACGAGGATCTGCTCAACCGCGCCTATGTCTATGCCATGCGGGCGCATGGCGAGCAACGCCGAGAGTCGGGCGACCCGTATTTTTCGCATCCCTTGGAGGTCGCCGCGATCCTCACCGACCTCAAGCTCGATGACGCCACCATTGCCGCGGCGCTGCTGCACGACACCATCGAGGACACCGCCGCCACCCGCGCCGAGATCGACCGCGTGTTCGGGCACGACATCGGCCGGCTGGTCGAGGGTTTGACCAAGCTGAAAAAGCTCGATCTGGTCTCCAAGGAGGCCAAGCAAGCGGAGAATTTGCGCAAGCTCCTGCTCGCCATCGCCGCCGACGTGCGGGTACTGCTCATCAAGCTTGCCGACCGGCTGCACAACATGCGCACCTTGGCGCACCGGCCGCCCGAAGCACGCCGGCGCACGGCGGAGGAGACCCTCGACATTTATGCCCCGCTTGCCGGCCGCATGGGCATGCATGAAATGCGCGAGGAGCTCGAAGATCTGTCGTTTCGCGAGCTCAATCCCGACGCCCACCGGGTCATCACCGAGCGGCTGGAAACGCTCGCAGAAAAATCGAGCGGCTGGATCAGCGAGATCGAGCAGCAGCTCACCAAAAAGCTCGGCGACCGCGGCATCAGCGCCGAGGTTTTCGGCCGGCGCAAGCGCGCCTATTCGATCTGGCGCAAGATGGAGCGCAAGGCGGTCGGCTTCGAGCAGCTGTCGGACATTTTCGGCTTCCGCGTCGTCGTCGCCAACGTCGCCGAATGCTACCAGGCGCTCGGCATCGTCCATATTTCCTGGCCGGTGGTGCCGGGGCGTTTTAAGGATTACATCTCGACGCCGAAGCAGAACGACTACCGCTCGATCCACACCACGGTGATCGGTCCCGGCAAGCAGCGCGTCGAGCTGCAGATCCGCACCCGCGCCATGCAGGACATCGCCGAATACGGCATCGCCGCGCACGCGCTCTACAAGGACGGCGTCGGTTCGCCGACCGAGATGCTGTCGCGCGAGTCGAACGCTTACGCCTGGCTGCGCCGCACCATCGAGTTGTTGGCTGAAGGCTCCAACCCGGAAGAATTTTTGGAGCACACCAAGCTCGAACTGTTCCACGACCAGGTGTTCTGCTTCACGCCGAAGGGCAAATTGATCGCGCTGCCGCGCGGCGCCACGCCGATCGATTTTGCCTATGCGGTGCACACCGACGTCGGCAACATGGCAATCGGCGCCAAGATCAACGGCAAGATGGGCCCGCTCTCTTCGCCGCTGCAAAACGGCGATGAGGTGCAGATTTTGACCTCGAAGGCGCAGACCGCGCCGCCGGCGGCCTGGGAATCGATCGTGGCGACCGGCAAGGCGCGCGCCGCCATCCGCCGCGCCACCCGCGAAGCCGTGCGCAGTCAATATTCGGCGTTCGGCCGGCGCATCGTCGAGCGGCTGTGCCAGCGCGCCAAGATCGAATATTCCGATGAAAAGCTCGAAGGCGCGATGCCGCGACTGGCGCGAGCCTCCATCGACGACGTGTTTGCCGCGGTCGGAAGGAGCGAGATGCGGGCGTCCGACGTCGTGCGCGCCATGTATCCCGACTACAAGGACGAGCGCGTCACGCCGCAGGTGCCGAAGGCGGAAAGCGGCTGGTTCGGCCTGAAATGGACCAAGGCGGTGAAGTTCAAGCTTCCCGGCGGCGGCGAGGACGGCGCCTCGGTGCCGATCCGCGGCATCAATACCGACCTGCCGGTGAGCTTTGCGCCGAACGGCGGCGCGGTGCCCGGCGACCGCATCGTCGGCATCATGACGCCGGGCGAGGGCATCACCATTTACCCGATCCAATCGGAGGCGCTCAAGCAATTCGAGGACGAGCCGGAACGCTGGCTCGACGTGCGCTGGGACGTCGACGACAAGGTGCCGCAGCGCTTTCCGGCGCGGCTCGCCGTGCAATCGGTCAACGAGCCTGGGACGCTGGCGCAAATCACCCAGGTCATCGCCGAGCATGACGGCAATATCGACAACATCAAAATGTCGCGGCAGTCACCCGATTTCACCGAACTCACCATCGATCTCGAAGTCTATAATCTCAAGCACCTGACTTCGATCATCTCGCAGTTACGGGCGAAGAAGGTGGTCGCCAACGCCGAGCGCGTGAACGGCTAGTCGGTTCGGGGCGAGGAGCGACACGACTTCATGGCTGCGGGCCCGCCCATTCGCCTCGGCGTCAACATCGACCATGTCGCCACCGTGCGCAATGCGCGCGGCGGGCGGCATCCGGATCCGGTGAAGGCGGCCGAGGTCGCGATTGCGGCCGGCGCCGACGGCATCACCGCGCATCTGCGCGAGGATCGCCGCCACATCGTCGACGACGATATCGGCCGCCTCAAGGAGCGCCTGGCAAAACCGCTCAATCTCGAAATGGCGGCGACGCCGGAAATGGTCGGCATCGCCTGCAAGGTGCGCCCGCATGCCGCTTGCATCGTGCCGGAGCGGCGGGCCGAGCGCACCACCGAAGGCGGGCTCGATGCCGCCGGCCAGCGCGAGGCGTTGCGTCCGACCGTCGGCAAGCTCGCCGAAGCCGGCATCCGCGTCTCGTTGTTCATCGCCGCCGAGCCGGCGCAGATCGAGGCCGCCGCCGCGATCGGTGCGCCGGTCATCGAGATTCACACCGGCGCCTGGTGCGATGCTTTGGCGGCAGGCGCAGCCGCGGCGGCGACCGCCGAGTTCGAGCGCATCGTGCGCGGCGCAGCGCTCGCCAAGAGCGCAGGCCTTGAGGTCCACGCCGGCCATGGCCTTGATTTCGTCACGGCGGAACGGATCGCGGCCTTGCCCGAGATCGTCGAGCTCAATATCGGCCATTTCCTGATCGGGGAGGCGATTTTCGACGGCCTCGACGCCGTGGTGCGCAAGATGCGCGCGGCGATGGATCGCGGCCGGCGCAATGACGGGATCATGCGATGATTCTCGGCATCGGCTCCGACATTTCCGACGTGCGCCGCATCGCCAAGGTGATCGAGCGCCACGGCGACCGCTTCATCGACCGCATCTTCACGCCGCACGAGCGCGCCCGCGCCGAACGCCGGCGCAACCGGATCGAGACCTATGCCAAGCGCTTCGCCGCCAAGGAGGCCTGCGCCAAGGCGCTCGGCACCGGCATGCGCGCCGGGGTGTGGTGGCGCGACATGGGCGTCGTCAACTTGCCGTCGGGGCGGCCGACCATGGAGCTCACCGGCGGCGCCAAGCGGCGCCTCGATGCGATCACGCCCAAGGGCTACGAAGCGCGCATCGACCTCACCATCACCGACGAGGGGCCGACCGCCCATGCCTTCGTCATCATTTCGGCGGTCGCCGTGACGGCTGGTTGAGTGGGCGTCATACCTGCCGATCCGACTCGACGCTTTTTCGGAATGTGAGCCTTCGATGGCTGCGATGAAAAATTCGTCATGTTTCGTCAGCCTGGTTGCAAGCTCATGTAATCGCTCAATAAAACCGCATTGCCCGACGGCGCGGCGAAATCCCGCGCGCAATTGCGCCTGTGGTATTGAGGGGTTACAAGGTCGCGGGGCGGAGCGGGCGCGTGAACCGCAGGACCACAGGCCGATGAGCGTGCAGACCGGAACCAAAAAGAAAGAGGGTGGCATCGCCGAGACGATCCGCGTGCTCTTTAATGCCCTCATCATCGCGCTCGTCATCCGCACCTTTCTGTTTCAGCCCTTCAACATCCCGTCCGGCTCGATGATTCCGACGCTGCTGGTCGGCGATTACCTGTTCGTCTCGAAATATTCCTACGGCTACACCCACTACTCGCTGCCGTTCTCGCCGCGGCTTTTTTCCGGCCGCATCATGGGCGGCACGCCAAAGCGCGGCGACGTCGTCGTCTTCCGGCTGCCGAAGGACGACAGCATCGACTACATCAAGCGCGTCATCGGCCTGCCCGGCGACAAGATTCAGATGATCGACGGCGTGCTCAACATCAACGGCGAGCCGGTCAAGAGCGAGCGCGTCGACGACTACGTCATGGACGACGACGGTGTCGTGCAGCGCGTCAAGCGCTACAAGGAGACGCTGTCGAACGGCGTCGCCTACACCACGCTCGATCTGACCGACAACGGCTTCTACGACAACACGCCGGTGTACACCGTGCCGCCCGACCACTATTTCATGATGGGCGACAACCGCGACAACTCGACCGACAGCCGGGTGCTCAGCCAGGTCGGCTACGTTCCTTACGAAAACATCATCGGCAAGGCGCAGGTCATTTTCTTCTCGATCAAGGACGGCACCCACGTGTGGGAAGTTTGGCGCTGGCCTTGGGACGTGCGCTGGAACCGGCTGTTCACGCTGGTCAGATGAGCCGCCGCGGCAAAGCCACCCCCACCCTTCCCTCCCCCGCGGGCGGGGGAGGGAAGGGTGGGGGCCGCCGCGAACCGCCCGCTGCAGCGCTCGCGACCGCCACAGCCGCCGAGGCCGCGCCGGGCGACGGCCGCAAAGAACCGCGCCGCCGCCGCCGCGGCACCGCGCTCGAGGAGCGCATCGGCTACCGCTTCAAGGACGGCGCGCTGCTCGAATGCGCGCTCACCCACATTTCCGCGCTCAAGGGCGCGCGCAACCGCGCCGGCTCCTATCAGCGGCTCGAATTCCTCGGCGATCACGTGCTCGGCCTGGTGATTTCCGACGTGCTGTTTCGCGCCTTCCCCAAAGCCGATGAAGGCGAGCTGTCGCGCCGGCTGGCCGATCTGGTGCGCAAGGAAACCTGCGCCGAGATCGCCGTCACCGTCGAACTCGGCTCGGCGATCAAGCTCGGCTCGTCGGAGGCCAATGCCGGCGGCCGCAAGCGCCCGGCGATCCTGGCCGACGTCTGCGAGGCGCTGATCGGCGCCGTTTATCTCGACGGCGGCTATCCGGCGGCCGAGGGTCTGGTCGAACGGCTGTGGCAGGTTCGCATGCAGGCGAAGGCGCAGCCGCTGCGCGATTCCAAGACCGTGCTGCAGGAATGGGCGCAAGCGCGCGGCCTGCCGACGCCGGCATATCGCGAGGTCGGGCGCACCGGGCCCGATCACAGTCCGGAATTCCGCGTTGCCGTGCAGCTGCCCACTTTCGCGCCGGCCGAAGGCTCCGGCCGTTCCAAGCGCGCCGCCGAGCAGGCCGCCGCCGCCGCCATGCTGGCGCGCGAGCGCGTCAAGCCCGAACGGCGCAATGCCTGAGGCCCAGGCCGCGCCGGCGGAGCAGACAACTCGCTGCGGCTTCGTGGCGCTGATCGGGGCGCCCAATGTCGGTAAATCGACCTTGGCCAATGCCCTGGTCGGCGCCAAAATCTCCATCGTCACGCCCAAGGTGCAGACCACCCGCACCCTGGTGCGCGGCATCGCCATCGACGGCGCGGCGCAGCTCATCTTCGTCGATACGCCGGGAATTTTTTCGCCGCGGCGGCGGCTCGACCGCGCCATGGTGGCGACCGCCTGGGGCTCGACCCACGACGCCGATATTGTTGCGCTGTTGATCGACGCGCACAAAGGCTTGCACGAGGACGACGAAGCGATCCTGCACGCGCTTGGCGACGTTCGCTCGGCGAAAGTGCTGGTGCTCAACAAGGTCGATCTGGTGGAGAAGCCGGCGCTGTTAAGGCTGGCGCAGGCGCTCAACGAACGCATGGCGTTTGCCGCCACTTTCATGATCTCGGCGCGCTCCGGCAACGGCGTCGCCGATCTTAAAAGCTTCCTCGCCGCGCATGTGCCGGCCGGTCCCTGGCTCTACCCGGAGGACCAGATTTCCGACGCGCCGCTGCGCCAGCTTGCCGCCGAGATCACCCGCGAAAAGCTTTTTCTGCGGCTGCATCAGGAATTGCCCTATCAGTCGACGGTCGAGACCGAGATTTGGAAAGAGCTTCGCGACGGCTCCGTGCGCATCGAACAGACGATCTATGTGGAGCGCGAAAGCCAGCGCAAAATCGTGCTCGGCAAAGGCGGCCAGGCGATCAAGGCGATCGGGGCCGCGGCGCGTACCGAGATCGCAGCCGCCGTTGAGCAGCCGGTGCATCTGTTCCTGTTCGTCAAGGTGCGGCAAGGCTGGGGCGACGATCCGGAGCGGTATCGGGAAATGGGCCTGGACTTCCCGAAGGAGTGATACAAATCGCCTGTAGGCGCGCTAGATAGACTGCCATGCAATGGACCGATGAAGGCATCGTGCTCGGCGTCAAGCGCCACGGCGAGTCGAGCGTCATTCTTGAATTGATGACGCAAGCGCGCGGCCGGCATCTCGGCCTGGTGCGCGGCGGCGGCGGCACGCGGCTGCGCGGCGTGTTGCAGCCAGGCAATTCCTTGCGCGCGACGTGGCGGGCGCGGCTGGACGAGCATCTCGGCAATTATGCGGTCGAGGGCACCAATCTGCGCGCCGCCGGCTTTCTCACAGCGGCCCATGCCGTCCACGGCGTGACCCATCTTGCGGCGCTGTGCCGGCTCCTCGCCGAGCGCGAGCCGCATGCGGCCATCTATGGCGCGCTGGAGGACATCCTCGACCGTCTCGACGAGCCGCGGATCGCCGGGCCGGCAATCGCGCGGTTCGAGCTCGCCTTCCTCGCCGAGCTTGGCTTCGGGCTCGATCTTGAATCATGCGCTGCGACCGGGACGGCGAGCGATCTCGTTTACGTGTCGCCACGTTCCGGCCGCGCCGTGTCACGCGCCGCTGGCGCGGCGTATCACGACAGGCTCATGGCGCTGCCGGCGTTCCTGCGCGACGAAGCGGTGCCGGCATCCGCCGCCGATCTCGCCGAATCCTTCGCGCTGACCGGTTTTTTTCTCGACCGGCACGCCTTTGCCCCGCGCGGCCTCGCCATGCCGGAAGCCCGTGCGCAGTTTGTCACCGCCATCGCGCGTGCGTTCGTCGCGTCCGACAGCCGTTCCGCTTAAGCGCGCTTCACCACCAGCGGGCGTTCAACAAGCAGCCGCAATGCCGGTAGCCGTACGGATCGGGCCAGCAGGAGTAGTGATAGTTGGTCGGGCAGGCGGGAATGAAATTGTAGCCGTAGCCCCATCCCCAGCCCGTGGTGTAGCTGCCGTGGTAATTGTCCTGGACCAACAGCATCGGCGGCGTTGCATGGGGTGCGACCGCGCCGCCTGCTGGAGCCGCCGAAAGCGATGTTGCGCCAAGAGCGAGCGCTGCCGCGGTAAACGCCGCCGTCATGACTGCGCGCATGTTTCTCTCCCGCTGCCGGTTATGAGCGTGTCTAACCCTTCCGCTGTACCGCGTCTACGATTCGTCACGCCAAGAAAGATACGCAAGTCCAAATACTTAATCATCCCTTGTTCGAGGACCGCAACCGCGTTAGCCCTTGCTCTCCATGAATAAGAAAGTGATTCCCCCCGATCCGGAGGGCGTGCAGGAGATCGGGCTGCGCGAGGCGCTCGAGGAGCGCTATCTCGCCTATGCGCTGTCGACCATCATGCACCGCGCGCTGCCGGACGCGCGCGACGGGCTCAAACCGGTGCATCGCCGCATCCTCTATGGCATGCGGCGGCTGCGGCTTGATCCCGGCACCACGTTCAAGAAATCGGCAAAAATCGTCGGCGACGTGATGGGCAATTTCCATCCCCACGGCGACCAGGCGATCTATGACGCGCTGGTGCGGCTGGCGCAGGATTTTTCCTCGCGCTATCCGCTGGTCGACGGCCAGGGCAATTTCGGCAATGTCGACGGCGATAACCCCGCCGCCATGCGCTACACCGAGGCGCGGCTGACCGAAGTGGCGCGGCTTCTCATCGACGGCATCGACGAGGACGCCGTCGATTTTCGCCCGACCTATGACGGCAGCGAGGAAGAGCCGGTGGTGCTGCCGGCGGCGATCCCCAATCTGCTCGCCAACGGCTCGCAAGGCATTGCCGTCGGCATGGCAACGTCGATCCCGCCGCACAACATGGCCGAACTGTGCGACGCCGCGCTGCATTTGATCGATCAGCCCAATGCGCGGACCAGGACGTTGCTCAAATACGTGCCGGGGCCGGATTTTCCGACCGGCGGCGTCGTCGTCGATCCGCCTGAGGCCATCGCCGAGGCCTATCACAGCGGACGCGGCTCGTTCCGCGTGCGCGCGCGCTGGACCACCGAGGATACCGGCCGCGGCACCTATCAGATCGTGGTCACGGAAATCCCGTGGCAGGTGCAGAAGATGCGGCTCGTCGAGCGCATCGCCGAATTGATCAACGAGAAGAAACTGCCGCTGCTGGCCGACATGCGCGACGAGTCGGCGGAAGACGTGCGCATCGTGTTCGAGCCGCGCTCGCGCGCGGTCGATCCGGCGCTGTTGATGGAGAGCCTGTTCAAGCTCACCGAGCTCGAGAGCCGCGTGCCGCTCAATATGAACGTACTGGTGCGCGGCCGCATCCCGAAGGTGGTCGGCCTTGCCGAGGCGCTCAGTGAATGGCTCGCCCACCGCCGCGACGTGCTATTGCGCCGCTCGCGCTTTCGGCTGAGCCAGATCGAGCACCGCCTGGAAGTCTTGGGCGGCTATCTGGTCGCTTACCTCAACCTCGACAAGGTCATCAAGATCATCCGCAAGGAGGACGAGCCGAAGCCGGTCTTGATGAAGACCTTCAAGCTCTCCGACATCCAGGCCGACGCCATCCTCAATATGCGGCTGCGCAATCTGCGCCGGCTCGAGGAGATGGAAATCCGCCAGGAGGATAAAGACCTGCGCGTGGAGAAGAAATCCATCGAAGACCTGCTGCGTTCGGAAAAGGCGCAGTGGAAGAAAATCGCCGAACAAATCCGCGACGTGCGCAACAGCTTTGGCCCGAAGACGCCGCTCGGCAAGCGCCGCACCAATTTCGCCGTTGCGCCCGAGCACGACGAGGCCGCGATCGAGGAGGCTTTGGTTGAGCGCGAGCCGATCACGGTGGTGGTGTCGGAGAAGGGCTGGATCCGGGCGCTGCGCGGCCAGGTCGCCGATCTGTCGAGCCTCGCCTTCAAGGCCGACGATGGGCTCAAACTCGCGTTCTTCGCCGAGACCACGTCAAAGCTTCTGGTCTTTGCCACCAACGGCCGCTGCTACACCATCGAAGCGGCCAAACTGCCGGGCGGCCGCGGCCATGGCGAGCCGGTCCGGCTCTTCATCGAGTTGGAGCAGGAGGCCGACATCGTCTCGGTGTTCCGCTATCAGGGCGGCCGCAAACTTGTGGTCGCCGGCAAAGCGGGCAGGGGATTCGTCGTGCCCGAGGACGAATGCCTCGGCAATACCCGCAAGGGCAAGCAGGTGCTCAACGTCAAGCCGCCCGACGAAGCGCGCGCCATCGCGCCGGTCGAAGGCGGGCTCATCGCGGCGATCGGCGAGAACCGCAAGATGGTGATCTTCGCCCTCGACCAGGTGCCGGAAATGGGCCGCGGCCGCGGCGTGCGGCTGCAGCGCTACAAGGACGGCGGGCTTTCCGACATCACGACTTTCAAGGCCGACGAAGGCTTGACCTGGATCGATTCCGCCGGCCGCAGTTTTAACCAATCGATCAAGGAGCTCGCCCCCTGGCGCGGCAATCGCGGCGATGCCGGCCGGGTCAAGCCGGAGCGTTTCCTGACCAACCTGAAATTCGGCCGTCGCGTGGAGAACGGCAAGGAAAACGGCAAGGAAAACGGCAAGGACGAGTCGTAGCGGTCTTTCGCAGCCTCGATCCGGTGCTAGAGTGCGCTCGAAACAGACGGAGCGCATCATGCCGGGAACTGCTCTCACCCGCCGCACATTGCTGGCCGCAATGGCGGCCACGCCTGTTGTCGGCAAAGCGCGCGCCCAAGCCGTCTGGCCGAACCGGCCGGTGCGGGTCATGGTGCCTTATCCGCCGGCCGGCGGCGCCGACACCACGGCGCGCATCCTCTACGCCAAGCTGAGCGCCGATCTGGGCCAGCAATTCGTCGTCGAAAATCGCGGCGGCGCCGGCGGCACCATCGGCGAGGCCATCGTCGCCAAGGCCGATCCCGACGGCTACATGCTGTTGCACGACGGCACCGCGTTCTCGGTGAATGGCTCGCTCTATGCGGATCTGCCTTTCGATTACCGCAAGGATTTTGATCCGGTTTTCCTGGTGTCGCTGGTGCCGAATATACTTGTGGTCACGCCGTCGGTGCCGGTGACGACGGTTGCCGACGTCATCGCCTTGGCCAAAGCCTCGCCCGACGGCATCGACATGGCGTCGTCCGGCAACGGCACGCTGCAACATCTTTGTCTCGAATTGTTCCGGCACGTGACCGGCATCAAGATCAACCACGTGCCGTATCGCGGCGGCGGCTTGGCGCTGACCGACCTCATGGGCGGCCAAGTGAAATTCTTTTTCGCCAATGGCTCCGCTGCGGTCGGATTGATCCAGGGCGGCAAGGTCAAGGCGATCGCCCATACCGGCAAGGGCCGGCTTAAGAGCCTGCCGGATATCCCGCCGATCTCCGATACGTTGACTGGCTTTGAAGCCTTTGAATGGAACGGCGTCTTCGTGCCGCACGGTACGCCGGGCGCCGTCGTGCACAAGCTCAACCTTGCTCTCAACGCGGCGCTGCGCTCGCCGCAGGTGAGCGCGCGATTTGCCGAGCTCAACATCGAATCCCGCGCCAACACGCCGGAGGAATTCGGCGCCTACGTGGAGGACCAGATGGCGCTGTGGAGCCGCGTGGTCAAAGACGCCAATATCAAATTGGGTTGAGGTTTTGGCATGGCTACGGCCGCCGAGCCGCCGCGCATTGCCGGTCCGGTGCCGCAGCCGAAACGGCCGCGCGTCATGCCGCGGCCGGGCACGTGGGACTCGCACTTCCACAGCGACATGGCGTGAACGCTGCCCCGGATTTCGCTTTGCTCAATCCGGGCTACGGTTATTCCACCCGCGCCCAGCCGTCAGGCGTCAGCCGCTCCTGCGGCAGGAAGCGGCTCTTGTAGTCCATCTTGCGCGAGCCGCGCACCCAATAGCCGAGATAGACGTAAGCCAGCCCCATATTGCGGGCGCGCGCGATGTGGTCGAGCACCATCAGCGTGCCGAGCGAACGCGCCGCTTCGTCGGGCTCGAAGAACGAATAGACCATGGACAGCCCATCGCCGAGCACATCGGTCAGCGCCACGGCGATAAGGTCGCCACGCTTGTCGGCCGTGCCCGATGGCCGCTTCCGGTATTCGATGATGCGGGTCTCGATGTGGCTGTCCTCGACCATCATGGCGTAGTCGAGCACGGTCATGTCGGCCATGCCGCCGTCGCGGTGCCGGGAATCGAGATAGGCGCGGAACACCGAATATTGCTCGGAGGTGGGCACGGCCACCCGCATCTCGCCGACGATGTCCTCGTTGCGGTTGACGATGCGGCGCATGCCGCGGGTCGGGCGGAAATCGTCGGCGACGACACGCACCGACACGCAGGCGCGGCAGCCCTCGCAGGCCGGCCGATAGGCGATCGATTGGCTGCGGCGAAAGCCGCCGTGGGTGAGGATATTGTTGAGTTCGCCGGCGCGCTCGCCGACCAGGTGGGTGAACACCTTGCGTTCCTCCTTGCCGCCCAGATAGGGGCACGGCGAGGGGGCGGTCAGGTAGAACTGCGGCGTGTCACGCGAGTGCTGGGTCACGGGGCGGTTCGGCGTTGCATCGCGGCCGGCTACGAATCCGGCCGCCGCCTAAGATCGCCCGACAAGGGCCCGCGCGTCAAAGGCGAAATCGACCGTCAGCGCCGCAGCCGCGCGCGTAGCGAAGCCGCCCGTGCCGGGTTGTTGACGACCACCGTGCCGACCAGCATGTCGTGCAGCAGGCGGCGGCGGCTGTTGAACAGGCCGACCAGAAGGATCAGCGGCGTCAAAACGCTGACAGCGACCCAGTAGACGACGGCATGCACGGCGCCGAGCAGGAAATAGGCCGGCGCGCCATACCAGGTGCGGATTTCCAGCTCCATGGCGCGCATCCCGATGGTGGCCGACGCCGTGCTGCCCATGGTCATGCCGTAATAGGCGAGCGCCCAGATGACGGAAGCCGGCGACAATAGCCAGAACAACATCCAGCCGAGGCCCAGCGTCACGATGCCGAACAGGAAGATGAAGATCGCGGCCGCCACGATGGGAACCGCGATGATGGTGACATCGATGAAAAAGGCCACCAACCGCCGCGCCAGCACGCCCGCGAACAGCTCCGGATTGGCGGCCGGATCATAGGCGTGCGGCTTGACGTCAAGCGAGATGCCGATCCGCGCCGGTCCAGAATCTGTCATGATGAACCTCGAACTTGGGACGCCACCCCAGATGGGAAAACCCGCCCGCCGCTGCAAGGGGCTGTGATGGTAACGCTTGCCGATATCGAGGCCGCCCGGCGCACCATTGCCGGCCACGTGCTGCGCACGCCGCTGTTGCCGTCGCCGCCGCTGTCGGCGCTCACCGGCGCCGAGGTTTTCGTCAAATACGAGAACTTGCAGGTCACCAACTCGTTCAAGGAACGCGGCGCCTGCGTCAAGCTTGCCGCGCTCAGCGCCGAACAGCGCCGCCGCGGCGTCATCGCCATGTCGGCCGGCAACCACGCCCAGGCGGTCGCCTATCACGCCCGCCGCCTGGCCATACCGGCGACCATCGTCATGCCGGAGACCACGCCGTTCGTAAAAGTCAAAGCGACGGAAGCGCTCGGCGCGGCCATCGTGCTGCACGGCGAGACGCTTGTGGAAGCCCAGGCGCAAGCCGAGGCGATCGCCGCTGAGCACGATCTCGTCTGGGTGCATCCTTACGACGATCCGCACATCATCGCCGGCCAAGGCACCATCGCGCTGGAAATGCTGGAGGACGCTCCCGACCTCGAAACGCTCGTCATCCCGATCGGCGGCGGCGGCCTGATCGCCGGCAACGCCATTGCCGCGCGGGCGAAAAAGCCGTCGATCGAAATCGTCGGCGTCGAATGCACGCTTTATCCGTCGATGTGGAACGCAATCAATGGCGGCAACCTGCCGTGCGGCGGCGCCACGCTGGCCGAAGGCATCGCGGTCAAGAATGTCGGCGCGCTGACGCTGCCGGTGGTGCGAAAACTGGTAAGCGACATCATCCTGGTCGATGAGCCGCTGATCGAGAGCGCGGTCAACGCGTTTTTGACGTTGCAAAAAGCCATGGCGGAAGGCGCCGGCGCCGCCGGCCTGGCCGCCATGCTGGCCGCGCCGGAACGCTTCGCCGGCCGCAAGGTCGGCTTGATCCTGTGCGGCGGCAATATCGATCCCCGCATCTTGGCTTCCGTCATGGTGCGCGAACTGGAACGCGCCGACCGCATCGTCTCGTTCCGTCTCACCATTCCCGACCGTCCTGGAATTTTGGGCCAGATCGCAAGCCGCCTCGGCGGGCTGGGCGCCAACATCCTCGCCGTCGATCACCACCGCCTGTTCCTCGACGTGCCGGCCAAGGGCGCCAAGCTCGACGTCACCATGGAGACGCGCGACAGCGGCCACGCCGACGAAATCTTCCGCGCGCTGACCGATGACGGCTACCGGCCGATGCGTTTGGCCAGCGGCGCCGTGCTGGAGTGAATGCTGCCTTGCCTGTCAGAGCATGATCCCGAAAAGTGGAAACCGGTTTTCGGATAAGATCGTGCTCCAACAGAGTCCTGTTAGTGCCCGATGCCGGGATCGTAGCCGGACGGCGGCGTGTCAGGCGTCGTGCTCGGCGGTTCGGGCGCATCGCTTGGACGAGCGCGCGGCAACGGGATGTCGGTATCCACGAGCGCGATCACGCTTGGACGATGCCGCGGCAAGGGAACCGGGCCGGGGATTGGATCCGGTGGCGGCAACGCGTCGGCATCATTTGTCGAGTCGGGCGCGGCCGGCGTCGACTGCGGCGGCGCGACAAATGGCGGGTTCGGGAAAACGCTCGGCGTAGATGCGGGCGCTGCTTGCACAGTCACATCGGCTGGAGCCGGGGACGCTGGAGGGGCGGCGGACGGCGTCGGCTGAACAGCAGCGACTTGGACATTCGACGCGGCGGTATTGCCAGCGCTGTCGGCCATCCGATCGCTCTTGGCGTCATCCGTTGCTCTGGCGTCCGTGGTCATCGGCGCGGGCTGAGACGGTGCTGCCGCCGCAGCAGAAGGATTGGCCGATGCCGTGTCGGCTGCCGGAGGCGCCGGCGCCGTACTGGCGGTCGCTGCCGCGAGTGGCCGAGGCGCCGGGATGGTGGGCTGCGCAATGTAGGTGTGCATGAAAGCGGTGATGGTCCAGAGCATCACCGGAACCGCGGTGATCACGGCGACAAGAATGATGATCCGCCGCAACACCGGGGCATAGTGCTGGATATTGTCGTCGTCGTACTCACGCATGACACCCGTCCCGCTACGGCCGTCCCGGCGGCGCCGCTCAGCTACGCATTGCCCTTCTTCAGTTTCTCCGCGACGCGCGCGGCAAAGTAGGTCAGCACGCCGTCGGCGCCGGCCCGCTTGAACGCGATAAGGCTTTCGCTCATGGCCTTGTCGCCGTCGAGCCAGCCGTTTCCGGCGGCGGCCATGATCATCGCATATTCACCCGACACTTGGTAGGCGAAGGTCGGCATGCCGAACGTCGCTTTGACGCGGCTCAAAATGTCGAGATAGGGCAGGCCGGGCTTGACCATGACCATGTCGGCGCCCTCGGCAATGTCGAGCTCCACTTCGCGCAGCGCTTCGTCGGCGTTCGCCGGGTCCATCTGATAGGTGCGCTTGTCGCCGATCAGCGCGGCGCTCGAGCCGACGGCGTCGCGGAACGGGCCGTAGAAGGCCGAGGCATATTTCGCCGCATAGGCCATAATCTGCACGTCGCTAAAACCCGCGGCATCGAGGCCTGTGCGAATGGCGCCGACCCTGCCGTCCATCATGTCGGACGGCGCGATAATGTCGCAGCCGGCTTCGGCCTCGACCAACGCCTGGCGGACCAGGACGCCGACGGTCTCGTCGTTGAGGATAATGCCGTCGCGGACGAGCCCGTCATGGCCGTGGCTGGTATAGGGATCGAGCGCCACGTCGCAGAGCACGCCGATCTCCGGAACCTCTTTCTTGATGGCGCGGATGGCGCGGCAGACCAGATTGTCGGGATTGAGCGCTTCCGATCCGTCGTCGTCGCGCCGCGCCGGATCGGTATAGGGAAACAGCGCCAGGCAGGGGATCGTCAGCTTGGCGGCGCGTTCCGCGGCCCGCACCGCTTCGTCGACCGAAAGGCGCTCGACATCGGGCATGGAATCGACCGGCGCACGCACCCTGGTCCCCTCGACCAGGAACAGCGGCCAGATCAGGTCGTCGGTGGTGAGCACATTCTCGCGCACCAGGCGCCTGGTCCATTCGGCGCGGCGATTGCGGCGCGGCCGGATCGCGAGATCGAGCCGTTCCGCGGGTTTTTCCGCCTCGACGGGCGCCACGCGGCTTCTTTCGAGCGGTCGGCCGAATTTGATCGCCATAATGCGCTCCGTGGGCGCTAGGCCATGCTGGCGCCTCCTTTTACTCCGTCCATTGCGGCCCCGCCACTGGCCACAATCGGGCCGCGGGCCAGCCATTTTTGGCCAACGTTGACGCGTTGCCGGGGCGTCTTTATCGATCCTGCCGGAATGAGCGATCAAGCGCAGAAGCAGAAAAAGCCGACCAAGCCGAGCGACATGCTCGAGCCGGTCCGCGCCGGCAAGGGTTTGACCGTGGCCGGGTCGTGGACCGAGTACCTCGTGCTGTTTCTGCGCCTGATGGCGGCGGTGTCGCTGGTCAAGGGCCTCTATCACTGGGCTCAGGTGTGCGGCGTCGGCGCGGCGCCGGACGACGGCTTCCTGGCGCATTCGGTGGCGTGGCGGGCGGCGACGGTATTTTTCGCAGTCCTCGATCTCGTCGCCGCGGTCGGGCTGTGGTTGGCGGCGGCCTGGGGCGCGGTGGTGTGGCTCAGCTCGGTGGTGTCGATGGCCGTGGTCGAAGTGTTTTTCCCCAACGTCTATGGCGGCAGCATTTTGATCGCCCTCATCGAGCTGACGCTGCTCGGCGTTTATCTGTGGCTGGCGATCGTGTCGGCGCGCGAGCATCCGGCGTAACGGGGATCAGGCATCAGTAATCAGTAATCAGAAATCAGAAAGCAGCTCGCTTTGTCTTCTGATCACTGACCACTGATTACTGATACCTGATTACTGACCCCTGCCGCGCGTAGCGCCGCCCTGATGCGCTGCGGTGTCGCCGGAATCTCGTCGATCGACACGCCGAACGGCTCGAGCGCATCATTGATGGCGTTGAGGATGGCGGCAGGGGCGCCGATAGCGCCGCCTTCGCCGAGGCCCTTGGCGCCGGTGATGGAGGACGCCGCCGGCGATTCGATGTGATGCAATTCGATCGGCGGAATCTCGCGCGCGGTCGGCGGCGTGTAGCCGGCGAGCGTCGCGGTCTGCACGTTGCCGGACGAGTCGTAGACGATCTCCTCGAATAGCGCGTTGCCGATGCCTTGGGCGATGCCGCCATGCACTTGGCCGTCGGCGATCTTCGGATTGATGATGCGGCCGGCATCCTCCACCGCCAGGAATTGTTCGATTCTCACGCGGCCGGTCTCGATATCGACCTCGACGATGGCGACATGGCAGGCATTGGAGAAGGTACCGGGCGGATCGTAATCGGCGCTTTCGCTCAAGCCCGGCGTGATCTCGCCCTTGAACCGGTAAGTCTGGTGATAGGCGGCGCGCGCCAGGTCCGCGATCGTCACGGTGCGATCGGTTCCCAAAACTTTGGCATGGCCGTTTTCGAGCACGATGTCGCCTGAGGCAGCTTCCAATACATGGCTGGCGACGGTGAGCAGTTTTTTGCGAATCTTTTGCGCCGCCAACAGCGACGCACCGCCGGCGATGACCAGGGAGCGGCTGGCGAACGTGCCCCAGCCATAGGGCGTGCGGTCGGTATCGCCGTGTACGATGCGCACGCGATCCGGCGCGACGCCGACCTCGTCGGCGATGATTTGCGCCAGCGTGGTGCGCAGCCCTTGGCCATGGGGGCTCGAGCCGATGCGCGCTTCGATAGCGCCGGACGGGTCCATGGTGACCTCGACGGTCTCCCAGCCCGGCGTGATCTCCATGCCGCGCGCCGCAAAGGCTGGGCTGCCGTAGCCGGTGCGCTCGGAAAAGGTCGCAAAGCCGATGCCGCGATAAAGGCCGCGCGTGCGCGCCTCGCGTTGCTGCGCGCGGAAGTTTTTCAGATCCACATGGGTGATCGCCTGCTCCAGGGTCTCGACGTAGCTGCCTTCGTCGAACACAAGTCCCGTGGCGGACGTGTAGGGAAATTTCCTGATCAGATTGCGGCGCCGGATTTCGTCGGGGCCGAGAGCGAACGCGGCGGCTGCCTTGTCCAACAGCCGTTCGACGGCGAAGGTGATGACCGGACGCGAGACGCCGCGATAGGGCGCCATGGTGCAGGTATGGGTGGCGACGCCGCGCGCCACGCAGGCATAGGCGCGAACGTCATAGGGCCCCGGCAATTCCGCCATGGCCATCAGCGGCTCGACGCCGCAGGTGGTGGGAAAGCACGAATAGGCGCCGATATTGGCGACGACGTCGCTCGCCAGCGCGATCAGCTTGCCGGTTGCATCGAACGCGCCTTCAAGCCGCACATGCTGATCGCGGCTGTGGAAGGCGGCAATCAGGTTTTCCCGCCGGTCTTCGTGCCAGGCGAAGGAGCCGCGCAGCTTTCGCGCCAGCCAGACCAGAAAAACATATTCGGTCGGCAACGACATTTTCTGGCCGAAACCGCCGCCGACGTCGGGCGCCACGACGCGCAGATCGGCTTCGGGAAATTTCAAAACGTCTGCGATGGCGGTGCGGGTCACGTGCGGCATCTGCGTGGTGCAGGTCAGCGTCACGCGGCCTGACGCCGGGTCGAACGCCGCGTGCGCCGCGCGCGCTTCGAGCGGCGTCGCATTCTGCCGGCGCGAGCGGACCTCGACGCGGATGACTTTATGGGCCCGCGCGATCGTGGCGTCGAAATCAGCGGTCTTGAAGCGGCCTTCGACCACGACATTGGAAGGACAATCGTCATGGACGCGCGGCGCGCCGGGCTGCAATGCGTCCTGCGCATCGACGACCGACGGCAATTCGGCAATCTCGATCTCCATCGCTTCGGCGACGTCTTCGGCCGCGGCGGGCGAAGACGCGACGACGGCCGCGACCGGCTCGCCGACGAAGCGCACTACGTCCGTCGCCAAAATCGGCTGTTCGATCGGCTGATAGTTGAACTTGTGCAACATCGGCCGGATCGGCCGCACGCCGTCGAGGTCGGCGGCGCGAAAAATCTGCGCGCCGTCGGGCGCGGTGATGGCGACGATGCGCCCGGAGGCGACGGGGCTGCGGATGAAGCGCACCCAATGAACGGCGTTGAGATCGCCGGTGAACCGGCCGCGGCCGGCCACCAGCGCCGGATCTTCCAGCCGCCGAATGGCGCGGCCGACCCATTTCATTCCGGAGCCGGCGGTTGCGCCTGTCATGGCTGGATACGGTTTTAGAATCGCGGCGGCTCGCCGAAATACGCCTGGCGAAGGATGTCGGCGAGGTCGGCTTTAGAAACCGGCCGAGGATGCGTGATTTTGACGGCCGCGACAATGTCGACGGCTTTGCCGATGTCTTCCTCGCGCAGCCCTAGACCCTTCAACCCGGTCGGCAGCCCGAGCCGCGCATTGAGGTCGAAAAGCCCGCGCGCCGCGTCGCTCACGCCGAGCGCGCGCTTGATGCGGGCCATGGCCTCGGGCGCAGCAGTGCTGTTGAAGCCGATAGCGTAGGGCGTGGCGACGGCGTGGGTGTGGGCATGGTCGAGATTGAACCACTGCCGCACGCGTTGCGCGATGGCGTGCTCGAGCCCGACCTCGGCGCGAAAATTCGCCGCCAGCCAGGCGCCGTACAGCACATCGGTGCGGGCTTCGAGATCGCGCGGATTTTGCACCACGCGCGGCAGGCTCGTTCCCAATCGCGCGATCGCTTCCTCGGCCATCGCCTGCACGATCGGATTGGTGTCGATGCCGTAGAGGCTCTCGACCGCATGCGCCATGGCATTCATGCCGCTGGCTGCGGAAAAGCGCGGCGGCAGATCGAGCGTCAGTTCGGGGTCGTAGATGGCTGTGGCCGGCAGCGCGGCCGTGCCTTCGCCGCTGATGCGGTCGTCGGCAATGCCGATGCGCCAGCGCGCCGCCATCTCGGAGCCGGAATAGGTGGTGACGACGGCGATGTAGGGGATTTTAGTCGTCGCCGCCGCGGCCTTGGCGAGCCCGATCGGCGAACCGCCGCCGATCACGACGAAGCCGTCGAGCTTATGCCGTTCGATGTCGACGACGATGCGTTCGAACGCCTCGCGCGGCATGTTCGGCGCCGAGGCATCGCAGAACGTGACGCAGCGATCGGCGATTGCCGAGGTGACGCGGCGGGCAAAATCGGCGCGCGATTGCGAGCACAGCACCAAGAACCGCGACATTTTGTGGTAGTCGGCTTCCGCCGGCAGCGCCGCGACGGCGCCCGCGCCGAACACGATGCGCACCGGATCGGAATGATAGGTGAAGCGGCCGGCGATTGGCGACATGCGGTTCTTACCCGGCCTTCAGTAGTGTCTCAGTTTGAATTTCGGCTTCCGGCCACGAGTGGGGGGTCCCCTTCGGCACGCAAGTCAAGCGACATGAAGACACTGTTCGGGTCGAGCACATAGTCGGCGAACGGCGGGCACTCTACGAAGCCATGGCTCCTATAAAGCGAGCGCGCAGGCCGAAAATATTCCCAGGAGCCTGTCTCAAGGCTGAGGCGCGACATTCCGCTTGTTCGTGCAGTCGCAATAATGTGGCGTAGCATCGCGCTTCCCGCTCCCCTTCCGCGCATAGACTGAGCGGTATGCATCGATTTGACCTCGCCGTGATCTGCCGACAGTCGCTTCAGCGCTCCGAATCCCAAGAGCGATTCATCATCATCCCAGATCGTCCAAAAGCTGATGTCGGGCGATTGCAGCCCGGCGACGTCCAAGGCATGCGCGCTGCCCGGCGCCGTTTCCGCCCGGGCACTGGTCAGGTGGATACGCAGGAGATCGGCCACGCGCGGGTCGCTGAAGTCGCCTTGGATAATCCGCATCATGCGGCTTCTTCCAACCTCTTTGCGCCGGCTATCGGCTAGCATGGCCCACATTCCCTAAGGCAAAATTCAAAGTGAGACACTACTCAGCCTTCATGCCGGCTTTTTTGACTACCGGGCCCCACTTGGCGATTTCCGCCTCGACGAACTTGCCGAATTCGCCCGCGCTCATATGCACGGGCGCGGCGCCTTCGTTGTCGAGATATTTTTTGGTCATCTCCGAGTTGAGGAGCTCGGCAATGGCGTCGTGCAGCTTGGCGACGATCGGCGGAGGCGTGCCGGCCGGCGCGACGATGCCCCACCAGTTGGTCGCCACGTAGCCGGGCACGCCGGCCTCGGCGACGGTCGGCAGCTCCGGCAGGATCGGACTGCGCTGTGCGCCGCCGGTGGCGAGCGCCCGCAACTGGCCGCCCTGGATGTTCGGCACCGTCTGCACGATCGAGGAGAACATCACCTGGGCCTCGCCGGCGATCACGGCGAGCATGGCCGGGCCGCCGCCCTTATAGGGCACGTGCTGAATGTCGATGTCGGCGGTCAGCTTGAACAGCTCGCCGCTCAAATGCTGGAAGCTGCCGATGCCGGCGGACGCATAGTTGAGCACGCCGGGCTTTTCCTTGGCCAGCGCCAGCAATTCCTTGACCGAATGCACCGGCACGGTCGGATTGACGGTCACCACGTTGGTGCCGGTGGCGATGATGCTGACGGGTGCGAAATCCTTCACCGGGTCGAACGGCTCCTTGTAGAGCCAAGGGTCGACGACGTGGGCGATGGAGACGACCAGGAGCGTGTAACCGTCGGGGGTCGCCTTGGCGGCGAGGTCTGAGCCGACGATACCGCCGGCGCCGCCGCGGTTGTCGACGAAGACCTGCTTGCCGAGCCTTTCGCCGAGCTGGTTGGCGATGATGCGGCCGACCACGTCGTTGCTGCCGCCTGGTGGGAACGGGATGATCAGGCGGATCGACCGGCTCGGATAATCGTCCGCGGCGGCCGGCGCGGCTGACAGCGGCAACGTGAGCACAAGCGCGACGAAAAACGTACCGATCGCCGTCAGGCGAAATCCGGCCATCACTATTCTCCTCAACCCTGTCCGCGTTGCTTATATCATTTCACCGAAGCCGTCATTGCGACGCCGTATCATTGTGACGCCATGTCATTGTGACGCCATGTCGTGGACTTCCTTGGCCTTGGCGGCGCAGGCCGCAAGCAGAAAGCCGAGATCGGTCCCGGTCGAGACGTAGCGCGCGCCCATGCGCACATATTTGGCCGCCAGGTCGGCGCGCGTGGCAAAGCCGCCGACGGCGAGATGCTTGCCGTGCTTTTGGCAGGCGTTGAGCGCCTTGCCGTAGGCCTCGTGCACCCGCGGATGGTCGTATTGGCCGGGTAATCCATAGTCGGCCAAGAGATCGTTGGTGCCGATCAGCACCATGTCGACGCCGTCGACAGCCATGATCGCGTCGGCGTTTTCGATCGCAGCCGCGCTTTCGAACTGGACGATGACCATGGTCGCGGCGTCGACCGCCGCGTAGGCCTCCGCGGCGGGGAAAGAACGATATTGTAGATGGGGCAGGTTGCCGGCGTTGGAGCGCTCGCCGAGCGGCGGATATTTCGCCGCCTTGACGTAGTCGCGCGCCTCCGTGGCAGAGCTGACGTGCGGCGCAATGATGCCGAGCGCGCCGGCGTCGAGGATGCGCTGCACGTCGGCTAAGCCGGGCACCCGCACGAAAGGCGTGATGCCGACTTCGAGCGCGGCGATGCAGATCTGGCCCATGGTTTCCAGCGAAAAGCTCGAATGCTCCATGTCGACATAGAGGCTGTCGAAACCGGCGGTCTGGGCGATGCGCGCGATCTCGATGCCGCGCACGAGCCGCACCGTCATCGAGGCCACGACCTCGCCGCGGGCGAGTTTCTCCTTCACATGGTTGCGCAGAACGTCGCTGGCTTTGGCTGGCATCTTGTTGGCTGACATGAGGCTTTCCGGAAGCTATCTTAAGGGCAACAGGGGAAACGCCGTGAACTCCTCGACCGACTTTAAATCAATCCGCAACGACCTGTCGGCGCAAAAGTGGCAGCCCAGAACCGATCTCGCCGCCTGCTGCCGGCCGGTCGATCAATACGGCATGGCCGACCTCATCGACAACCATATCACCGCCCGCATCCCCGGCACCGAGCACCTTTTGCTGCGGCTCCTCGCCGCGACCGAGAAAAGCCCGGGTCACCCGCCGCACTGGCATTGAGCGCCAGCCGTGCCGCAATTGTCCGCGATCGTGATCACCCGCGATGAGGCGGCGAATATCGGCGATTGCCTCGACAGCGTCGCGTTCTGCGACGAGCGGATCGTGGTCGATTGCGGCAGCAGCGACGGCACCGTTGACATCGCCAAAGCCAAGGGCGCTCGCGTCGCGTTTCACGAATGGCGCGGGTTTGGGCCGCAGAAGAATTTTGCGCTGTCGCTGGCGACCGGCGACTGGGTGCTGTCGATCGATGCCGACGAGCGGGTCACGCCGGAGCTTGCCGGCGCGATCAAGGCGGCGGTTGCGGACGCAAGCGCCGATGCCTGGGAGCTGCCGCGCCGTTCCAGCTTTTGCGGCCGCGAACTGCGGCATTCGGGCTGGTCGCGGGATTATGTGTTGCGCCTGTTCCGCCGCGGCAAAGCGAGGTTCGACGACGCCGTCGTCCATGAGCGCGCGATCTGCGACGGCCCAATCAACCGGCTCGATCAGCTGCTGCTGCATTATCCGGTGCTGAGACTGGAGGACGCGCTATCGCGGATGGACCGCTATTCGACCGCCAGCGCCGCGGCGCTGGTGGCGTCGGGCCGTAAGGTGTCCTTCCTCGCCGGCATCGGCCATGGATTTTTTTCATTCCTGCGCGCCTACGTGCTGCGCCTGGGCTTTCTCGACGGCGCCGAGGGATTTTTGCTCGCCGTCGCCAACGCCGAAGGCAGCTATTACCGCTACATGAAGGCGTGGCTCGCGACGCGTGAGGCGAAAATTAGCCGCCACCGCGAAGCGGGGGAGCACGCGAAGCAAGGGGACGCGCGGCGGAGCGGGGATCTCCGACGGTGACCCGCTGCACACTCTCGATCCGCTCGATCACGGCTGCCGCCGAGACGTCCCGCATGCAAGCGTGGCCGTACATGCAGCGGCTCAGCTCCCGCAGATAGCACGGCGAGCACGGCAAGTCGGCGCGCAGCACCGCGCCGTCGCGGCGATACGGGCCGGCCCAGACCGGATCGGTCGGGCCGAAAATGCTGACGACGGGGCGGTCGAGCGCAACGGCGAGATGCATCGGCCCGGAATCGTTGGTCACGCAGACCGTCGCCCGCGAAATCAGCGCCGCCAGCTCGCTCAGCGTCGTCTCGCCGGCGAGGTTCACGGCGCCGGGCGCGAGTTTGGCAACCTCATCGCACAGCGCCCGCTCGCGCTCCGATCCGATCAGCGTCACGGCAAAGCGCTTCTGCATGAAATGCCGCGCCACCTCGGCAAAGGCCTCGCGCCGCCACGCCTTGGTGTCCCAGTTCGTGCCGGGCGCCATCACCAGGAGCTTTGCCTTGGCGATGTCGTAGTAGTCCGCGAGCGCCTCGATGCGGGCACGGGCTTGCTGCGGGATTGGAAACGAAAAATCCGCAGGCCCGTCGTCGAGACCGAGCAGCGGGCCGACGCCGAGATAGCGCTCGACCGGGTGGATATCCAGCGTCGGCAGCGGGATGTAATCGGTATAGGCGAGCCAGCTGCCCTCGCGCGCGCCCTGCCAGGCGTGCTTGCGCGCTTCCTCGGGGATTTTGCGCGCCAGCGTCTTCCAACTGTCGGCGCGCGGCTTACCGAAGCCGATCCGCACCGGGGCGCCCGAGGTGAAGGCAAAAAAGCCGCTGCGCAATTGGCCTTGCAGATCGATGACCAGATCGTATTCGACCGCGCGCAGTTGCGCCACCAGCCGCGCCGCGGCGACAAACGGCGCCAAGCGCCACGGCGCCGACCGTTCGTCGCGGGCGAATTCTATGACGTTGCTGATCGCCGGATGGTGCTGCAACAGCTCGCCGATTGCCGGCGTCACCAGCCAGTCCAGTCGCGCCGCCGGATAGCGCCGCCGCAGCTTGTTGAGGACCGGAAACGTGTGCACCACGTCGCCGACCGCCGACAGCTTGATCAGCAGGATGTTGCGAAAATCGCGGTTGCGCAGATCGTCAGGCACCTTGGCCCCCTCGGCGTGCAGCTAGCGCGCCCACGTCGGCTTTTCTTAGGCCAAAGTCTTAGGCCATTTGCGAATCGCTTGTAAATCAATGGGGGTGCGCAGCTTGCGCCGCTTTCGCGGCTTGGATCGCCTGCCACACCTTCCCCGGCGTCGCCGGCATTTCGACGTGGCGCACGCCGAAATCCGCCAAGGCGTCGACGATGGCATTGATGACCACCGCCAGCGCCGGCACCGTGCCGCCTTCGCCGGCGGGGCGGATGCCGAGCGGGTGGGTCGAGGACGGCACTTCGCTCAGTTCGGTGACGTAGAACGGCAGGTCGGAGGCACGCGGCATCGCGTAATCCATCAGCGAGGCTGTCAGCAGCTGGCCGCTTTCCGGATCGTAGTGCGCGTGTTCGAGCAGCGCCTGGCCGACGCCCTGGGCGATGCCGCCATGGACCTGGCCGTGGATGATCAGGGGGTTCACGGCGCGCCCGACATCGTCGACCGCGACATAGTTGATGAGCCTGACGTGGCCGGTGTCGGCGTCGACTTCGACCTCGCAGACATGAGCGCCGTAAGGGTAGCTGGCCTCAGCGACGGTCTCGTCGCAGGCGGCATAGAGCGGCCCGCGCAAATCCTCGGGCAGGTCGCTGCGCTCAGCCGCGGCGCGCGCCACCTCAAACAACCCGACCGCGTGGTTGGTGCCTTTCACGGCGAAGCGGCCGTTCTTGAACTCGATGTCGGCGGCCGAGGCTTCCAGAAGATGTTCGGCGATACGCAAGCCTTTCTCGATGATAGCGTCGGTGGATTTCTTGATGACGATCGAGCCGAGCCGCATGCCGCGGCCGGAATGGGCGCCGCCGCCGACGCTGACGCGATCGGTATCGCCGGTGACGAAGCGCACGCTGTCGATCGGCACGCCGAGCCATTCCACGATCAATTGCGCAAAGCTCGTCTCGTGGCCCTGGCCTTGCGAGGTGACGCCGATGATCAGTTCGACGAAGTTTTCGGGCGAAACGGTAATCTCGGCTTTCTCGCGCGGCACGCCGGTGGATATGTCGACATAATTGCCGACGCCGATGCCGCGATATTTGCCACGCCTTTTCGCCTCGGCGCGGCGGCGCCGGAAACCGTTCCAGTCACCGAGTTTCAGCGCCAAATCCATGCCGCCGATATAATCGCCGTTGTCGTATTCGACGCCGAACGGATTTTTGTACGGCAATTCCTTCTCGGTCACGAGATTGCGCCGGCGCAGCGTGATCCGGTCGTGGCCGCATTCGCGCGCGGCGAGATCGATCAGCCGCTCCATGACGAAGATCACCTCCGGCCGGCCGGCGCTGCGATAGGGCCGCGTCGGCGAGGTGTGGCTCAACGTAGCGCGGGCGCGAAAATGCGCCGCCGGCATCCGGTAGATGCTCGACATCATCTGCACGCCCTTCTGCACCATGGCGAAATTGGTGGTGTGGCCGCCGAGATTGCCGAGATTGGAGCCGCGCATGGCGAGAAATTTTCCCTTGTCGTCGAGCGCCAGCTCGGCTTCGACGGCGAGGTCGCGCGCCTGGTAGTCGCTCAAGAACGATTCATGGCGCTCGATGATCCATTTCACTGGCCGGCCGACTTTCTTCGCCGCCCAGGCCACCAGCGCGAACTCGGCGTAGATCATGCCGCGGGTGCCGAAATTGCCGCCGACGTCCTGCATCAGCACGCGGACTTTGTCCGGCGGCACGTCGAGCATGGTGGCGAGATCATTCTTCAGCCGCACCGCGCCGCCATTGCCGGCATAGACGGTGTAGCGGCCGCTTTGCGGATCGAACGCGGCAAGCGCGGCGCGCGGCTCCATCGGCACACCGGTGACGCGCTGCACCCAGGTCTCGAACCGGGTCACGTGGGTGGCGCGGGCAAAGGCGGCGTCGGTCGCCGCGGCGTCGCCAAGCTCGCCATCGAAGCAGACATTTGATTGCGCGCTGTCATGCACCCGCGGCGCATCCTGGCGCGCGGCGGCAATGGTTTCGACCACGGCCGGCAGAACCTCGTAGTCGATCGCGACACGCTCGGCGCCGTCTTTGGCCGCGTGCACCGTTTCGGCAACAACCATCGCGACGGCTTCGCCGACAAAGTGCGCCTTGTCGGTGGGCAGCGGATAGTGCGGCGCTTCGAACGGCGCGGCGCCGCCTTTGTTGCGGAGTACGGCTTCGGACGGATGAGGCGACCACGGCTTGTGCGGAACGGGCCTGAGGCCGTCGGCGACACAGTCGGCGCCGGTCAGCACCGCGATCACGCCCGGCACGGCCTTGGCCTCGGCGGTCGCGATCGAACGGATGCGCGCGTGCGCATGCGGCGAGCGCACCATCACGGCATGGACCTGGTCCGCCAGATTTTCGTCGGCGGTATAGCGGCCGTTGCCGCGCACCAAGCGCAAATCCTCGCGCCGCCGCACCGGCTGGCCGATGCCGGAGCCGTTTGCCTTCTCAGCCATCCGGGCGTTCTCTTTTCATTGCAGCGGAAGATCGGCCCGCTTGATGACCTTGCCCCACAGCTCGCGTTCCTCGGCGAAGAATTTTGCCGCGTCGGCGCGGCTGCCCGGCGCCAGATCCATGCCCAAAGCTTTGGTCTTTTCGATGAACTCGGGCTGTTTCAAGCAATCGACGACGTCGCGGTTGATTTTGTCGGCCAGCGCGTCGGGCGTTTGCGGCGGCGCCACGATGCCGAAGAACGTCACCGCGCGATAGCCGGGCACGCCGGCCTCGGCCAGCGTCGGCACGTCGGGCAGTTCCTTGACGCGCTCGGCGCCGCCGACGGCGATGATCTTTTCCTTCTGCGCCCGGTGGAGCGGCAGCGACGTCGCCAGCATGTCGAACATCATGTCGACATTGCCGGCCAGCACGTCGGCGACCGCGGGGCTCAGGCCTTTGTAGGGGACCTGCAGCAGCTTTATATCGGCGAGCATTTCCAGCTCGATGGTGGCGAGCTGGCCGACCGAGCCGACGCCGGGTGTCGCCGCGGTCAAGCGGCCCGGATTGGCTTTGGCGTGAGTCAGCAACAGCGGCAGGTTCGGCACGTCAAAACCATTGTGCAGCACCAGCACATAGGGCGACGTCGCCAGCACCGCGATCGGCACCCACTTCGCCGGGTCGTAGGCCATGTCCTTGTACATGTAGGCGTTGGTGGCGATCGGCCCGGGCGAGGCGAGCAAGAGCGTATAGCCGTCCGGCTCGGCGCGAAAAACTTCCGATCCGCCGATATTGCCGCCGGCGCCGCCGATATTCTCGACGATGACCGCTTGCCCCCATTTGCGGCCGAGCTGGTCGGCCAGCACCCGCGCCAACAGGTCGGTGCCGCCGCCGGGCGGGTAGGGCACGATCAGCTTGACGACGCGGGACGGATAATTGGCTTGCGCCTGGGCGACCGCAGCCGCGGCCGTGACCGCGAGCATCGCCGCCAACGCCGTGATCGCAATGCGGATATGTCGCAACGTTTCCTCCACCGGTGCTTGCGGCCGGAAGCCGCATGTTATGGGAGCCACTGGCGGCGCGCCAGCGCGGCGGGCTGCCGCCTCCCGTGCTGACAAGCCACGGCTGCGGATGTAGACAAGGATAACGCCAAGCGGAGGAACGCCGTTGCTCGCGCGGGATGATCACACGCCGGTCGATTGGGGCGCACGCGCCGCGGCGCTCGCGCCGATGATCGCGGCCGCGGGCGACCGCATCGAGGCCGAGCGGCGCATCGTGCCTGAGGTCATCGCGGCGCTGCACGACGCCGGCCTGTTCCGCATGCTGCTGCCGGCCGCGCTCGGCGGCGGCGCGGCCGATATTGTCGCTTTCAATCAGGTGATCGAGACCATCGCCGCCGCCGACGCCTCTACCGCGTGGTGCCTGGCGCAGCAGGTGGCGAGCACGCAGACCGCGGGATATCTCGACCCCAAAATCGCGCGGGAGATTTTTGCCGCCCCCGACGGTGCCGTCGCCTGGGGGCCGCCCTCGGGCGCCAAGGCGGTCGTCGTCGATGGCGGCTATATGGTCAACGGCCGGTGGCGCTTTGCCAGCGGCAGCGAGCATTGCCCCTGGCTCGGCGGCCATTGCGCGGTGTTCGAGGCCGACGGCAAGCCGCGCTTGGACCAGCACGGCCGGCCGGTGATGCGCACCATGCTGTTCCGCAAGGACAAGGCTAAGTTCCACGACATCTGGCACGTGATCGGGCTGCGCGGCACCGGCAGCAATGCCTACGAGGTGACGGACCTGTTCGTGCCGGAAGCTTACTCGTATTGGCGCGATCATCCCGCCGATCGTCGCGGCGACGAACCGTTGTCGGCGATCCCGCTGCTGACGCTTTACGGCATGGGCTTTTCCGGCGTGGCGCTCGGCCTTGCGCGCGCCTGCCTCGAAGCCTTCATGAAGCTTGCCGAAATCAAGAAGCCGAGCCCGATGCATGGCGCACCGATTCCGCTGCGCGAGCATCCGACGGTGCAGGCGCGTGTCGCCGAAGCCACCGGGCAACTGCAATCGGCGCGCGCCTATCTGCACGAGCTGTTGCGGGAATTCTGGGACGCGGCGACTGCCAAACGCGCGGTGTCGCTCGAACAGCGCGCCCAGCTGCGCATCGCGATTACGGGCGCCATCGAGCAGGCCTGCGGCGTGGTCGATTTTGCCTACCGCGCCGCCGGCGCCGACGCGATCTTCAACGGCAGCCCGTTCGAGCGGCGCTTCCGCGACATGCATACCGTGACGGCGCAGGGCCAGGCGCATCTGTCCAATTTCGAAGGCGCCGGGCAGGCGCTGTTCGGCATCGAGCCGAGCCAGCGGCTGTAGCCATGGCCGAAAGCCCAGCAAAAACCCTGCGCAAGGAGGACCCGGCGCTGCTGTCGGGCCGCGGCCGCTATGCCGACGATCTGCCGGTGCCGGTCAGCACCTTGCATGCCCATGTCATCCGCTCGCCGCACGCCCACGCCGACATCGTTGCGATCGATGCCAGCGCGGCGCTCAAGCACGACGGCGTCTGGGCCGTCATCACCGGCGACGATATTCGCAAACTGTCGGAGCCGTTTCTCGCCGCGGTGAAGACGCCGGTGCAGCAATGGGCGCTGGCCGTGGAGCGGGTGCGCTATGTCGGCGAGCCGGTGGCGCTGGTCGTGGCCGAGAGCCGCTACATCGCCGAGGACGCCGCCGAGCTGGTGGCGATCGACTACGCGCCGCGCGAAGCGGTCATCGATCCGCGCGCCGCGTGTGAAAAAACCGCGCCGCTCATCCATCCACAGGCCGAGACCAACGAAGTCTCGGTGCGCAAATTCTCCTACGGCGATCCGGCGGCGGCTTTCGCCCGCGCCGACCGCCGCATCGTCATGACAACGGAATTCCCGCGGCTGTCGTTCACGCCGATCGAGTGTTACGTCGTGGTCGCCGAGCACAATGCGGCCGAAGGCAGCTACGACGTGCTGGCGAATTTCCAGGGCCCGTTTTCCATGCACCCGGTCATGGCGCGCGGCTTGCGCGTCGCCGGACCGAAATTGCGCCTGCGCATCCCGCCGGATTCCGGCGGCAGCTTTGGCATCAAGCTCTCGGTGTTTCCTTATGTGGTGCTGATCGCGCTCGCGGCAAAAATCACCGGCCGCCCGGTGAAGTGGGTCGAGGACCGCATCGAGCATCTGGTCGCTGCAAGCTCGGGGCCGAACCGCGTCACCGCAATCGAGGCGGCGATTACCAAGGACGGCCGCATCCTCGGCCTGAAGCTCGATCAGCTCGAGGATTACGGCGCGTTCCTGCGGGCGCCGATGCCGGGGCCGCTCTACCGCATGCACGGCGCGGTGACCGGCGCCTACGACGTCGCCCATGTCGAAGTGACCAACCGCGTCGTGCTCACCAACAAGATGCCGTCGAGCCTCATCCGCGGTTTCGGCGGGCCGCAACTTTATCTGGCGCTGGAGCGGCTGATGCAGCGCATCGCAGTCGAGCTCAAGCTCGATCCGCTCGAGGTGATCCGGCGCAATCTCATCCCGGCGGAAAAATTCCCTTACGCGACCGCGGCCGGCGCGCTTTACGATTCCGGCGATTATTTGCACGCGGTGGAGAAAGCGACGGGCGGCGGCCGGCTCGACGCGCTCAAGCGCCGCCGCGACGAGGCCCGCGCCGCCGGGCGCAAATACGGCATCGGCTTTGCCGCCATCGTCGAGCCGGCGATGTCCAACATGGGCTATCTCTCGACCCTGATGACCGCGCAGGCGCGCGAAAAGGCCGGGCCCAAGAACGGCGCGGTGTCGATGGCGCGGGTCAATATCGATCCGCTCGGCGCGGTGTCGGTCACCGCCGACGTCACCGTGCAGGGCCAAAGCCACGAGACCGTGCTGGCCGAGATCGTGGCGCGCGAACTCGGCCTCAAGCCCGACGACATCGAAGTGGTATTGGAAATCGACACCGCCAAGGATCAATGGTCGATCGCCGCCGGCACCTATTCCAGCCGTTTCGCCTCCGGCACGGCGGTGGCGGCGCACATGGCCGCGGCGCAGATGCGCGACAAACTCAAAGCCATTGCCGCCAAGCAGCTCAACGTGCTGCCCGACGACGTCGAGCTTGCCGGCGGCAAAATCCGCAGCCGCAGCAATCCCGACAACGCGCTGCCGTTTGGCCGGGTCGCCGCCACCTCGCACTGGTCGCCGGTGATGCTCCCCGAAAACATGGCGCCGGCGCTCAGCGAGACCGGCGTGTGGTCGCCGCCAGAGCTCGAGCCGCCGTCGCGCGACGACAAGATCAACACCTCGTTCACTTACGGCTTTGTCTTCGACATGTGCGGCGTCGAGATCGATCCAAAAACCTATTCTGTCCGCGTCGACCGCTACGTGTCGATGCACGATGCCGGCCGCATCCTCAATCAAACCATCGCCGAGGGCCAGATCCGCGGCGCCTTCGCGCAAGGAATCGCGGCTGCGCTCTACGAGGAGTTCACCTACAACGAGGAAGGCGCGTTTTTGAGCGGCACCTTTGCCGATTATCTGGTGCCGACCGTGAGCGAAATCCCCGACGTCGAGATTTTGCATCATTCCTCGCCGTCGCCGTTCACGCCGCTCGGCGCCAAAGGCTTGGCCGAAGGCAATTGCATGTCGACGCCCGCCTGCGTCGCCAACGCGATCGCCGACGCGCTCGGCGTCGAAGATGTGACGCTGCCGGCAACGCCGCGGCGCATCCACGCCATGTTTTTGGCAGGCGCCAAACCATGAAGCCGCGCCCGTTCGATTACGTGCGGCCCGATACGGTCGAGGAGGTTTTGGCGCTGCTCGCCGAATACGGCGACGACGCGCGCATTCTTGCCGGCGGCCAGTCGCTCCTTCCGATGCTCAATCTGCGGCTGGTCGATGCGGCCGTGTTGATCGACATTTCGCGCGTCGTTGCGCTCGACGTCGTTTGCGACAGCGACAACCTGATCGAGGTCGGCGCCGCTGTGACGCAGAACAAGCTGATGGCGTGGCCGCAGCTCAAACAAAAGCTGCCGCTGGTTGCGGCGGCGCTGCCGTTTGTCGGCCACTTCCAGACCCGCAACAGAGGGACCGTCTGCGGCTCGATCGCCCATGCCGATCCGAGCTCGGAACTGCCGCTTGTGCTGGCGGTGCTCGGCGGCGAGGTCGTGCTGCGTTCGCAACAACGCGGCGAGCGCGTGGTCGGCGTTGCGGAGTTTCAGAAGGGCATGCTGGCCACGGCGCGCGAAGGCGATGAGTTGATCGCCGCGGTCCGCTTCCCGGTCGTCCAGCGCCAGGGCGTCGGCTTCCGCGAGGTGGCACGGCGCCATGGCGATTTTGCCTTGATCGCCGTCGCCGCGGTCGTCATCGGCGAATGGGTGCGCCTCGGCCTTGGTGGGGTGACGGGGCGGCCGATCGTGACGCCGGTCAAGGCCGAGGTGGCGCGCCGGCGTCCGGACGACTGGTTCGCCGAATGGCTCGAACACTTCGAAGGCTATGACGACCTGCACGCCACCGCGGCGATGCGGCGCGATCTTTGCAAAAATCTCGTTTCCGAAGTCGTGGCGGAAGCGATGTCATGCTGCGCATAAAGCGCGACGAAAAGCGCAGGGTCGCGCTCATCCTCAACGGCCGCAAGCTCGCCGCCGAGGCCGAGCCGCGCATGCTGCTCAGCGATTTCCTCCGCCAAGGGCTCGGCTTAACCGGCACCCATGTCGGCTGCGAGCACGGCGTCTGCGGTGCCTGCACCGTGCTGATCGACGGCGTCGCCACGCGCTCCTGCCTCACGCTCGCGGTGCAGGCCGAAGGCCGCGCGGTACGCACCGTGGAATCGCTGGCCGCGGCCGACGGCACGCTCAATGCCTTGCAGCAGGCGTTCCGCAACAATCACGCCCTGCAATGCGGCTTCTGCACGCCGGGCATTTTGATGTCGTTCACCGATTTCCTGGCCCGCAATCCGCATCCGTCGGAAGCCGAGATCCGCGAAGTCTTGAGCGGCCACCTCTGCCGCTGCACCGGCTACGCCGGCATCGTCGCGGCGATCAAGGAAGTCGCATCCGCCCCCGCGATAGCGGGGGAGGGGGACCGCCCGAAGGGCGGTGGAGGGGGCGCCTGACTCGCCGTTTCGCTACCGCCGCAAGGCAATCAACGTCGGTGCCGATATCTCCTTGAAACGCCGCGGTCGCTTCACCGCCCGCGCCCCTTCCACCACTCTGCTGGCGCAGGGTGGTCCCCCTCCCCCGCTATCGCGGGGGCGGATGAAGATGACGCTTGGCGCGGGCCTTGCTATGTCAGCAGTCAGGTATCGGGCGTCAGGGAATCGGGTCCCTGATTTCTGATCCCTGATCCCTGGAGTCTGACAATGGCAGACATCATCGACAGGCTCGAAGAGCGCCGCGAAAGCGCCCGCGCCGGCGGCGGCCAGGCGCGCATCGACGCCCAGCACAAGCGCGGCAAGCTCACCGCGCGCGAGCGGGTCGAGCTCCTGATGGACCGCGACTCGTTCCAGGAGCTCGACATGTTCGTCGAGCACCGCTCCACCGATTTCGGCATGGAGAAGTCGCACATCGCCGGCGATGGCGTCGTCACCGGCTGGGGCACGGTGAACGGCCGCACCGTCTTCACCTTCGCCAAGGACTTTACCGTGTTCGGCGGCTCGCTGTCGGAGACGCACGCGCAGAAGATCATCAAAATCCAGGACATGGCGATGCGCGCCCGCGCCCCGATCATAGGCCTGTTCGACGCCGGCGGCGCCCGCATCCAGGAAGGCGTGGCGGCGCTCGGCGGGTATGGCGAGGTGTTCAAGCGCAACGTCATCGCCTCGGGCGTCATCCCGCAGATTTCCGTGATCATGGGTCCGTGCGCCGGCGGCGACGTCTATTCGCCGGCGATGACCGATTTCATCTTCATGGTGCGCGACACCAGCTACATGTTCGTCACCGGGCCCGACGTGGTCAAAACCGTGACCAACGAGATCGTCACCGCCGAGGAGCTCGGCGGCGCTTCCGTGCACGCCACAAAATCCTCGATCGCCGACGGCGCCTACGACAACGACGTGGAATGTCTGCTGCAGATGCGCCGGCTGCTCGATTTCCTGCCGGCGAATTTTTCCGCCGGCGCTCCCGAATGGCCGTCATTCGACGACGCCGAGCGCACCGAACCGTCGCTCGACAGCCTGGTGCCCGACAACCCGAACAAACCGTACGACATCAAGGAGCTGATCCTAAAGGTCGTCGACGAGGGCGATTTCTTCGAACTGTCGGAAGCATTCGCCCGCAACATCGTCATCGGCTTCGGCCGCATCGCCGGCCGCACCGTGGGCTTCGTCGCCAACCAGCCGATGGTTTTGGCCGGCGTGCTCGACTCTGACGCCAGCCGCAAGGCGGCGCGCTTCGTGCGCTTCTGCGACGCCTTCAACATCCCGATCGTCACCTTCGTCGACGTGCCGGGATTTTTGCCGGGCACCGCGCAGGAATACGGCGGACTCATCAAGCACGGCGCCAAGCTGCTGTTCGCCTATTCGCAGGCGTCCGTGCCGCTCGTCACCGTGATCACGCGCAAGGCGTTCGGCGGCGCCTACGACGTGATGGCGTCAAAGCACATCGGCGGCGACGTCAACTACGCCTGGCCGACCGCGCAGATCGCGGTGATGGGCGCCAAGGGCGCGGTCGAGATCATTTTCCGCGCCGACATCGGCGACGCCGAAAAAATCGCCGCCCGCACCAAGGAATACGAGGAGCGCTTTTTATCGCCGTTCATCGCCGCCGAGCGCGGCTACATCGACGACGTCATCATGCCCCAGGCGACGAGGCCGAGGATCGCGCGCGCGCTGGCGATGCTGCGCGGCAAGACGGTGGAGATGCCGGGACGGAAGCACGATAATTTGCCGGTGTGACGACACTTCAGGTCGCCGGTTTAACTTGAACCGTAATGTCGCCGAGCACTTGGCCGGGCACTGAGGCTGTGCGTCGATAATAATATTGGAATAAATTTCCTACTAAGAATCCGGCAAGGCCCGATTGAAAGGCGAAGAACGTTGCGTAAGTAAATTGCTGAAGCGTGGAATATTCGACACCCTTAGGCGGCGGCGCGAAAAAGAAGATCAACAGCGCGCCGACGAATTGGCATGCTCCCTGAATGCGGGCCAAGGGCCACGAAAACGGTTGACCCGAAAGCGATCGGTCGATGTATGTGCCGATAAAGTAGCCGACGACGCCTTGGATTGCCGCGAACAGGAATGGGGCGGTGCTCAATTCGTGGCGAGCATAATAGGAAAGCGCGATTGAGATCGGCAGAGTGAGCAAATAGCAAAATATTGCAACCAAAGCATTTTCCGGCCGAACTTGCGGCCGATTGATTCGACGCCAATGCCGCTTAATCTTCAGAGCGGCGTACACAACGATAAAATATTGGAGAGTCGTCGATAGAGCGAAGATGAGGAGCCGTGTACGGTCGGGGGCAAAGTTGCTTGGCCCGCCGACTACGACATATATGCCCATGAAAACCGCGTTTACAGTCAACATGAGAACCAACACGCTGACGACGACGCGAAAAACAGCATCCCAGTCCATGATTGGATTGTCCTGAACATTGATGTCAAATCCAAGCTTTTTCAGGAATCTGTCGATTTCTTCCGCGGTGTTCTCAGTCGAGTAGACGAGCAAAGATGTTAGAAGGCACATGCGCCGATAGAGCCCTTCGCATCGTTCCAACAAATCTCTCCTCAGGGTAAGCAGGGATCCGATATCCTCGTTGTGGGTTCTCTCTTCTAAATATTGATCGATATCCTCGGTCTCCGGCGGTACGAGCTTCTCTTGCTCTCTGAAATAGGAAAGCAGTTCGATTCTGATGCGGGAGAAATTTCTTTCGACGTCCGTCAGATCAATTTCGAACTTCGAGGTGAAATACGCGCGCTCGCTCTCCTTTGTTTTCTCGAAGAGTTGAGCCTGCAGCCATAACGTTGAAAGGACACGGCGTTCCAGAGCGCCGACGACGCGGCCTTCGGAATATCGGATGGTGTCTCTGGATTTAAGAATATGGCGAACCTGATCGCGGGTATTTTTCAAAGGCTCGTACTTGGCGGCGAACAATCGTGAAGCCAGCAGTTTGGCATCGTCGGGAATCAGCGCTGTTCGATGAAGTTTCGTCAGAATCCAGCCGTCAAGGTCCTTGAATCCGGGAAACGACGACAACAGCCCGGTGAGGAAAAAAAGCGCGAAAATGGCCTTGGATTGAGGCGTTCCGGTCTCTTCCAGGTTGGCGTTGAAGATGAGGTGCGTGAATAGCGAAAAAATGGGGGTGAAAAAGACAAAGGCCAAAAACGCACATTCAAGAAGTAGAACGTACCACCGCGCGTACCTGTGAAAGCGCGCCTTGGTTGTCGTGTATTTCGGCGGTGCCAGCGTCAGCAGTGCGGCACTGTCCGGACTTTGTAGAAGGACAAGACGGTATTCAGGTGTGTTGAAATGCGAGACGCCGTAAAAATAGAGCGCGAGCATGCCGACCGGGATGACCCAATACGCTTGAGCGGCGGCCGAAATGCGCTCGGCATCAAGGTTTTCGATCAGCGATGCCCACGAATTCAAAGACCTATACCTCCCATCACAAATTTAGCACAACTATAGAACGTAGTAAATATAGTTTGCCATCAAACGTAGGCGGCGTGGCCGATTGTCGACGAGGTGATCAGCCGCCGGCGACGGGGAGACGATCGGGATGTCGGGACGGAAGCACGACAATTTACAGGTGTGACGCGGGCCAAGGACACACATTTGAGATGCCGCGGGAGCGGAAAGTGGCTGCGTAGCAGCAGTATCTCAGATGCGGTCCTCACAGTTTTGCGAATCTTTTCTAGTGAACGCGTGCGGGGCGCCTGCGGGGCAAAACGGCGAATTTGTAAACCCCTGATTTGTCGCCACAAATCCGCGCGCGCAACGAACCTTTTGACAGCGGCGACGCGCCTTGAATAGCTGCCCACTAATCCCGCTCCTTTTAAGGGACGTCAGCCGGTGATGCCGGCTGACGGAGCGGGGCGGCTCCTGCGGGCGGCGGCTCATCACTGCCGCTCCCGGGCGGCTCCGGCAAACACGCCCGGCCGGCACTATGACCGGTCCGCGATACGTCGCTGCACTGGCTGACGGCCGGGAGCGGGTAACGCCTGCTCCTACCTAGTACCGTCACAGGAAGCGCGTGGCTGGAGTTGAGCTGCGGCGTTCGCTCGCTGCAGCAAGCGTCGTGGTGGAACGCCGACAGGCGAGCGCCTCCTCGTTTATCCTGCCCCGCACGCGGAGGATAAAGGAGGGGGCGCGCCGCGCCGAAGCGCGGATCGTGGACTACGCGTCTGTCGGCGTTTCGCCTCCCTTCTTTCTTTTTCTTGCTTTTTCTTTCTTGGCTTTGCGGGCTTGGATCGGGATGACAGGCCGGACTCCACCGCCGGCTTCGCGCCGCGATCGCTCGAAAGCAGACGTTCCGTGCCGTTGTCGTGCCGCTTGCCGCAAGCCTCGGATGCCGGCTGCATCGCGAGAACGATGGCGCTTGGTCTTTTCGTCGGCCGCTTTCGGGCGCGGCGGCGGACGTCGGTGTCGCCCGAACGGATTCGCCTCTCTCGTGGGGGAAAGCTAATGTGGTGTAATTTGCCGGTGTCGACATGTCACGATCGGGTCTGATCAGCACGCTCATCGTCATGGCCATTTTGGTCATGGCTATTTTGTTCGCTCCTCCGGCGCGCGCGCAGGACGCGGCGCGGCCGCCGGTCGGCGGCGTCATCTCGCCTGCCGACGCCATGATTTTCTATCTGGCACACGGCCGGGACGGGGCCTGCGGACAAAGTTGCTCGGAATGGATCGCGGCCGAAGGCGTCGTCGAATGGGATACGTTCAAGCGATTGTTTGCGTTTGCGGCGCGGCTGGGTGAACGAAAAATTCCCGTGATTTTGAACGTCTGGGGCGATAACGATCTCAAAGTTGCGATGACATTGGGCAAGATCATTCGCGACCACGGGCTCGACGTAAGCGCAGGCAAGACGGTGGTTGCGGGCTGTGCCGACGCGACAGAAGCCGCATGCTTTGCGCTCAAGCGCAGCGGCAAGGCGCTGGATGCGGGAATCGATATCTCGGACATCAAATGCAATTTCGCTTGCGTGCTGATTCTGGCCGGCGGCGTACACCGCACGCTTCCGGCCGACGCCAAGGTCATCATCGGTTCGACGCACGTCCGCGACCGGCTTGCGCCCAATGTATCCGAGGAGCGCCAGAAAGGACTGACAGCGTTTTACGGCGATCAATTCAGGCTTTATTTGACGCAGATGGGCGTGGCCACGGATGTCGCCGGCATCATCGATCGCAATGCGGCGACCGGCCACGCCACGCAAATTTTGCCCGCCGGCTGGCTGCGGCTCGGCATTGTCACCGGGCCTGCGCCATGAACCGCGCGCTCGCCCGCGGGTTTGGGAGGCTTGAAATGCGCATTTGGGCGATCGCCATGGCTTGCGGAATTTTCTTGGCGCTAAGTGGCAGCGTGGCGCGAAGCGATACCGACGAATGCCGGGATGCGCTCGATCACTACAATGCGGCCAGGAGCGACGTTTCCAGTGCGCTGCGCTATTACGGACGGTGCGTGTCCGACAGCAAAGGTCACGATGACTGCGCTGCGGAATTCTCGACATTGCATTCCGCGCAGGACGATTTTGAATCCGCGGTGTCGGAGTATCAAGATAAATGTTCAAATTGATGTGCCGGATGGCTTGAGCGCACGGACTCGTGTCACCAAAGGGTAAGGCCAGATGCTGTCGTCGCAACGGGCGTTGTTCGATATTCCGCGCGATGTCTGCTATCTCAATGCCGCGTCCTATAGCCCGCTGCCGCTAAAGACGCTCGAGGCCGGCCGCAATGCGGTGGCGCGCAAGGGGCGGCCGTGGCTGCTCGACAACGAATTCGCCGCGCAGCAATATGACCGCGTGCGTAAAGCCGCGGCGGCGCTGATCAACGCCGCGGCGGAGGACGTGGCGCTGATCTCCTCGGTCGGTTATGGCGTTTCGACTGCGGCGAAGGTTTTCGCGGTGCCGTCCGGCTCGCGCGTTCTGGTGTTGCAGGACGATCATTCCTCGGCGGTGCTGGAATGGATGACGCGCGCGGGGCAGGGCGGCTTCACTGTCGAAACCGTGCGCCGGCCGGACGATGGCGATTGGACGGCGGCGGTGCTGGATGCCATCGAGCGGCCTGCGGCGGCGCCGATCGCGATCGCCTCAATTTCGTCGGTGCACTGGTGCGACGGCGGCGTGGTCGACCTCGGCCGCGTTGCTCCGGCGTTGCGCGCGCGGGGCGCCGCATTGCTGGTCGACGCCACCCACAGCGCCGGCGTGCTCGATCTCGATGTGCGAAAACACGATCCGGATTTTTTGGTTTTCCCGACCTACAAGTGGCTGATCGGGCCTTATGCGCGCGCCTTTCTCTACGTCGCCAAGCGCCACCAGGACGGCATTCCGCTCGAGCAGACGAGCTACGGCCGGCGCGCCGTGCGCGCCGAGCAGGACGTCTACTTCACCGACACCAGCTATGTCGGCGATGCGCGGCGCTTCGACATGGGCGAGCGCGATCATTTCATCTCCATGGAAATGGCGGCGATCGGCATGGAGATGATGGCGCAATGGGGTTTTGCCGCGATCGTCGAGCGGCTCGCCATGCTGACCGCACGCCTCGCCGAGGGCTTGCGCGGCAACGGCGTTGCCATCCCCGACCCGCGCGTGCGGGCGCCGCACATTTTGAGCCTGGGCTTTCAAAAAAACGGCATGCCGCGAGACCTCGTCGCGCGGCTTGCCGCCGAGAATGTTTTCGTCGCGCCGCGGCTTGGCCGCCTGCGCATCAGCCCGCATGTTTATAACGACGAGGCGGATGTCGATTGTTTTATCGCAGCATTCCGCAAGCACGCCGCAATGTGAGAGACGTCAGAACTGCGTGGGCTTCGCGTGCGCTCAGCCCACCCTACAAACCTACTGTTTCCGCCGCATCGTGCATTGATACGGCCCGGTATTCAAAACGATCGTGTCGTCCTTTCCGACGGTGGCGAGAATTTTTGTCTTTCTGTTGGTATCGAAAATGTAGTCGTCGCCATCCTCGACCAGCGTGTACAGCCAAATGCCCTGCTCCGAACGAAGGGATTTTTCCGTCACTTCCAAAGCTTTCATGCAAGTGGCGGACTGGCTGTTGTCGGCAAGCACCCACTTGCCGACAAAAGGGTTGCTGTCGCCGCACGACGTCAGGCCGGCGGCCAGCGCCAAGGCGGCTGCGGCTCGATATGGATGTGACATTGTCGAATTTCTCCATCCCTCGAGGGGTACATTATCCTGGAAATTCCTAAACTTCCAGTTGCAAAAACCCGCCTCGCTGATCCAATCAACCGCTCTCCCGCGCGCCGCGCGCGCGGCGTATAGTGCGACCCGGCCGATCAGCCGCCCATTGCACGCGAACACCGGGAGACGCTCATGCACACGGTGATGTGGACGTTCAAAGTGCCAGCCGGCACGGCGAAGGCCGAGCTCGTCGACACCATCAATGCGACAGCCCACAGCTACGAAGGCATCCCCGGCCTGATCCGCAAATATTACGGCATCGCGCCCGACGGCGGCTCATTGGTCGGCATCTATCTTTGGGAAAGCGCGGCGGCCGCCAACGCGTTCTATACGGCCGAGTGGGTGGCGATGGTGACCAAGCGCTGGGCGGCGCCGCCGCAGCGCCAGGACTGGGAGACGCCCATGGTGGTTGAAAGCGCCGAGCGGCGTCTCGTCGCCGCCGAATAGCCGCCATGCCCAAAGCCTATTTCATGGTCCGTTCGGTGGTCGAAGAGCCGCTGCGGCAAAAATTCGATCACTGGTATTCGAGCCACCACCTGCCGATGGCGCTTGCCGAATTCAAGGCGGAGAAGTGCTGGCGGTTCTGGAGCACGGCGGATGCCGGCGTGCATTACGCGGTCTATCAGTTTTCCGACATGGCGCGGCTCGATGCGGCAATCAAGTCGCAGGGCTTCAAGGGTCTGGTCGCCGATTTCGACCAGGCCTGGCCGAAGGGCGTCAGCCGCACGCGCGATATGCTGGAGCTGGCCGAGGAGAAGGCGGCGCCGTAACGCCTTCGTTCAGCGCCAGCCGCCGCCGCCGTTCACGTAGACCGTGTCGGCGGTCATGAACGGGCAGGCGTCCGAGCACATGAACAGCACCAGCTCGCCGATCTCTTCCGGCTCGCCGAAGCGCTTCATCGGGATGTCGTCGAGAAAACGCTGCACCAGCTCGGCCGAAGAACCGGCCGCGTCCTGGAACGGCGTCTTGATCGGCCCCGGCGAGATCGACAAGGCGCGGATGCCCTGGGTGGCGAACTCGCGCGCCACGCCCAAGGTCATCGACACCACCGCGCCCTTGGCCGCGGCGTAATGGACCGATGAGCCTGGGCCGCCGCGGCGATGCGCCATGCTCGCCATGTTGACGATGACGCCTTCCTTGTTCTTGAGCATGTGCGGCAACACCGCCTGCATGCCGTAGAGCGTGCCGTTGACGTTGAGATCGAAGGTCTTTTGCAGCAAGGCGTCGTCGATCTCCAAAAATTTGGCGCGGCGGATCGCGGCGCCGGCGGAGTTGAACAAAAAGTGCACGCGGCCGAACGCCGAGATGGCGCGGGTCACCATGGCCTCGACCTGGGCCCGCGAGGTGACGTCGACCTTCAGCGCCAGCGCCTGGCTGCCGGCGCCGTTGACCTGTTCGGCGGTGGCGCGCGCGCCGTCTTCGTTGACGTCGGCGCACACCACATTGGCGCGCTCGCGGGCGAAGATCAGCGCCGTGGCGCGGCCGATGCCGCTTCCGGCGCCGGTGATGATGATGGTCTTGCCGGCGAAATAATCGGGGGTCTTCGGCATGGTTTTCGCGCCTGGTTGCGGGGTCGAGCGCGCCGATTGTGCCCCGCCGCCGCGTCCGCCACAATCGGGTGGATCGGCGCCGTCGCGCCGGCGGAAGCTAGAATGATCTTCGCCGGCTGACCTGAATGTCGCGCCGAATCCGGCGAACTTCGTCAGCGAGACGTTTGACTTCCCGGCCAAGCTCGTCGATGGCCCGATTGAAGCTTTCGTTGATGTCCTGCTGCGAGACCTGCTGTTTCGCCTTTTGCAGAAAGCGCTCTGCGCCTGATGGTGATTGCCACATGGAAGCCTCTACGCCGCTGATGAACTCATGCCTCAAGATGCCAGAACGCTGGTTTTGATCGTGCCAGGCCGCGAGCAGGCGCGCCGAACGCCATTGCCCGCCGGTCGTGCGGCAGCATTCTGCCTCGGCCCGATGGTTATCGGCTTACTTGGCCTGCCGGCATCTGCAATCCTGATTTCCGGGCGGTGATCGGACCGCCACAAAATCGATTCAAATCGCCAATCATGTGCTCTCGGCGATCGTGCCGCGTGACCGCCTCCCCGATAACGCGACAGGCGGTTGCCGTGCCGGCACCATTGTCGACATTGCCGGCCACATCGCCTATGGCGGGGGACAGCGCAGCAAAACCGCCACGCAAAAATGCCACGTACGCTTGAAGACCTCGCCATCTTCTCGGCGCCCGCCATCTTTGTCGTGTTGTGGGCGTCCGGGTTCATCGGCGCCAAATTCGGCCTGGCCTATGCCGAGCCGATGACGTTCTTGTCACTGCGCATGATCGCGGTCGTGCTGCTGCTCGCCATCGTCATCGCGCTGACCCGGCCGAAATGGCCGGACCGCGCCGGCATATGGCACAGCGCCATAACCGGGGCCCTGGTGCACGGCTGCTATCTCGGCGGCGTATTCGCGTCGATCGAGAGCGGGCTGTCCGCCGGCCTGATCGCGCTCGTGGTCAGCCTGCAGCCGGTGCTGACTTCGACGCTGGCCAATCGCTGGCTCGGCGAGCGGGTGTTGCCGCGGCAATGGCTCGGCCTGTTGCTCGGCATCGGCGGCGTTTATCTGATCGTGCACGAGAAGATGGCCACGGGCGAAACCACGCCGCTGGCTTGGCTGTTCGCCATTGTGGCGCTGTTCGGCATCACCGTGGGCACGCTGTACCAGAAGCGGTTCGGCGGCGGCATCGACTGGCGCCCGGCCTTGAGCGTGCAATATGCGACCGCCGGCGTTTTGTTCACGTTGGCCGCGTTCGCCTTCGAGACGCGCGTCGTGCACTGGACGCCGCAGTTCCTGTTCGCGCTCGGCTGGCTGGTTTTCGTGCTGTCGTTCGGCGCCATATGGCTGCTTTATTTTCTGATCCGCCGTGCCGCGGCGACCCGGGTGGTCAGTCTGTTCTATCTGACCCCGCCGGTGACAGCGCTGATGGCGTGGCTTCTGTTCGACGAACGCCTGGCGCCGTTGGCGCTCGTCGGCATGGCGATCTGTGTGGTCGGCGTGTTTCTGGTCAATTGGCGCCTCGGTGGCGGGAAGGCTTAAGTCCCGCTAACGTGCGCGCCGCGGCGCAGCCGTTCGAGAACACCAGGAGTCACTATCATGAGCGCACCAGGCCCGATCGAATACCGCGACGCGGCAGCGGAGGTCCGCGCCGTGTTCGACGACATCAAGCGCACCCGGCGCGTCGACGACGTCAACAATTTCTGGAAATATCTGGCGCACGATCCCGCGTCGCTTAAACGCACCTGGGACAGCGTCAAGGCGATCATGACGCCGGGCGCGCTCGATGCGGTGACCAAGGAGATGATCTACCTCGCGGTGAGCGTGACCAATGGCTGCGGCTATTGCATCGCCAGCCACGGCGCCGCGGCGCGCAAAGCCGGCATGACCGAAGCGATGTTCGGCGAGTTGATGGCCGTGGTCGGCATGGCCAACGAAACCAACCGGCTCGCCAACGGCTATCGCGTGCCGATCGACCCGGCGTTCGAGAAGTAGCGCGCCATCAGCGCGAAAGACTTTAGCCGTTTTCGATTTTCCCGAGCGGGGCCGGCGCCGGCCGGCCGTTGGCCCCGACAAATCGACAATTTCATGAAAATGCGAGGCAAATGCCAGCGCGCCTCTTAGCGGCGCTGCAAGCGCCGACTGCTACGTATTTCCCCGAGGGTAGCCAGGGCTGTCGCCGAACCTTGACGCGCGACCGCAACACGAAAAGGCCGTGCGCATGAATGCATTGAAGCCCAAAAGCTCGCCGTCCGTGGAGGAGCGCCGCAGCTCGCGGCGTCGCCAGATCAACCGGGTGGCGAAAATCCAGTTCGGCACCGGCACGCTGCCGCGCGATTGCCTGATCACCGACATTTCCGACGGCGGCGTGCGCCTGCATGTCGAGGGCTTCGATGTGCCCGACGATTTTATCCTGCTGCTGTCCGGCGACGACATCGGCGCCAAGGAACGCATCTACCGGGTGGTCTGGCGCCTCGGCTACGAAATCGGCGCCAAATTCGTCGGCCATGTCCGGCGCACCGGCGTTTCCGCGACAGGCTGAGGTCCGGCTTCTCAATCAAACATTGGCATCTTTGCCGCGCGTGCAGTAAAGCAACGGGCTGAACAGAGCCGAGCTTTACTTTACATGCCGCACCCGCCCGCCCGCGACATCGTCGTCGTTCATAGCTCCGATCTGCACGTCGACCACGATTACACCGCGCGGCTGCACGGCGGTGACGGCACCGCGGGGCTTGCCTGCGTGCTCGGTGCGGCGCGCGATCTCGCCGCCGACGTGGTGCTGCTCGCCGGCGATACCTTTGACAGTCATCGCGTGCCGCAAAGCCTGGTCGAACAGGCGGCGGCGGTGATCGGCGACGCGGCGCTGCCGGTCGTCATCCTGCCCGGCAATCACGATCCGGCCGTCGCCGCCGCGATCTATCGCGACGGTTCGCTTAAGGCGGTGAAAAATTTGCACGTCATTGGTGTCACCCATGACGAGATAGTGGCTTTTCCCGATCTATCGCTCGAAGTCTGGGGCCGGCCGCACCGCGATTACGACGACATGATTCCGTTCGCGAGGGTGCGCGCGCGCCGCAGCCGCTGGTTGATCGCCATGGCGCACGGCCATTATGAGCCAAAACCCGATCGCAGCACCGGCCCGCGGCCGTCCTGGTTGATCGGCGACGACGAAATCGCGGCCACCGGCGCCGATTACGTGGCGCTCGGCCATTGGAATCGCGCCGCGCGCGTCGGCAACGGTGCCGTTCCGGCCTATTATTCCGGCTCGCCGGAATATGCCGGCACGGTCAATGTGGTGCGCTTGAGCGAAGCCGGCGGCGTGACGGTGATCCGCGCGCCGCTCGACATCGCGCGCGAGGTTGTCGATTGACGCAAAACGGCCCCGGCAGTGCGCCGGGGCCGTCGGCAGTTCGGCGAAGCTTTTGCTTCTATCGGGCCGCCGGAGAGTTCGGCGTCGGCGTGATCGGCGCCGGCGTGGCTGGGTGCGGCGCCGCCGGGCTGAGCGGCGGTGCCATGCGTGTCGCCGCAGGCGGCGTCACGTCGTTGGACGCCGTGTTGGTGCCCGACTGGTTAGGTCCGTGGCCGACGCCGAAGGCGATCGCCAAGACCACCACAATGAACACGGCCGCGGCAATCCATCCCCACGTCGCATTCATGGCGCGCGCATCGGGATCATAGATCGGGTCGCGCCGCAACGGATCGTTGCGGTAGTCGAAATCCGAGTTCCGATAGTCCGACATGAAAGTTCTCCGTCTATCGATGTCAGGTCCAAACCAACAAAAGGCCGACAGGCGCAGTTCCCGCACGCCGCAGTGGCACATACCACCTAGGCGGACCGGGCATGGGCTGGAACTCGCGAGTTCCGCCCAATCGTGCAGCCGGTGGAAGATTTTTGCTGCGATCTGCCGCCATGGATGACAAAGTGTCGACCGTGACAGTTGCGCGATAAGCATCCGCACAGGGAGGGAAGCACCGTGGCCGACAAAATCTTTGTTGCGTCGCAACGCAGGCTTGCGATCGGGACCGTGCTGCTCGCGGTCGTGGGCAGCCTGAGCTTGATCGCCACGGTCAACGGGCAATCGCCGCCCGGCACTTCGCCGGCGACTTTGCCAGGCACTTGGACCATGAAAGCGCCGCTGCCGGCGCCGCGCGCCGAAGTCGCCGCTATCGCGTTCGACGGCAAGCTGCATGCGCTCGGCGGCTCGGTGGGCGGCACGGCCGGCCCCTATCACGACGAATACGATCCGGCGACCGATTCGTGGCGCGCCCGCGCGCCGCTGCCCGAGGGTCGCGATCATCTCGGTGTCGCCGTGGCGGCCGGCAAGATCTACGCCTTCGGCGGCTTCGTCGGCTCGGTGCACAAGGGCGCCGGCACCGGCGCCCTCGAATACGATCCGAAAGCCGACTCTTGGCGCGTGCTGCCGCCGATGAAAGGGCCGCGCGGCTCGGTCGGCGCCGCCACGGTCGACGGCAAGGTTCACGTCATTGGCGGCCGCGGCCTCGACGGCGTCGTGGTCGCGACCCACGAAGTTTTCGATCCGCAATCCGGCCAATGGAGCGAAGCGGCGCCGCTGCCGACGCCGCGCGATCATCTGGTCGTCATCGCGGTGGACGGCAAAATCCACGCCATCGGCGGCCGCTTCAAGGGACCGGTCGACCGCACCGGGCTGCACGAGGTGTACGATCCGGCGACCGACAAATGGACCTCGGCGGCGCCGCTGCCGACGCCGCGCAGCGGTCTCGCCGGCGCCTATTACCACGGCATGATCCTGGTGCTCGGCGGCGAGCTGCCGCCCGACCACACGTTTCCGGAGAACGAAGGTTTTGATCCGAAAACCGATCGCTGGACGGCGCTACAGCCAATGCCGCACGGCCGGCACGGCTTTGGCGGCGCAACGATCGGCGACAATGTTTACTTCGTCGGCGGCGCGCTCAATCCGGGCGGCGGCGGCACCACCGATCAGCTGCTCATGTTTCACTTACCGTAGCGCGACGGCCGCGGCGATCCCCGGATCAAGGACATGCTTTTTTCCCGATCATGCCGTAATGTGCGGCTGCGGCGCTCGTAGCTCAGCTGGATAGAGCACCAGACTTCGAATCTGGGGGTCGGGAGTTCGAATCTCTCCGAGCGCGCCAAGGAATGGCGTTTCACTACATCAAGGGCCGTGCGCGGACGTGTGAATGTGAGAGGAAATCAAGACAGGAAAAATCGTAGGGGTGTGGAAAAGTTAATGTGACTTAGGGCCTATTTATAGAGTTTTAAGCATTGCAAAGAATGATAGCCCCGTCACTCAATGGAGGTCATCCATGAGCTACGAGGCTCTGGTGGCCATCCTAGCGATAGGGGTGGCCATCGTGGAAGTGCTGCGCGCTTTCGGAAGAATCTAACGCAGCATCTATCTAAGGGATCGGCTCCCGGCTCACATCCGGGGCCGATTTCTTTGGTGCTTGCGGCGATTGTTTAAGGCAGCTGCGGTAAACAACTGGTAAAAATCGAGGCTAAGTTTTTATCTTAGACAAGCTCGTTTTAGGGAAAGTGGCGCAAAAACAAGGCTGTAATCGTCTTTCTTGAGGGTGTTTGGCGGTTAACGGAAGACTAAAGAAGAAGATTAAACCACTTGTGCCCGCAAATCGTGGCCTCGAACCGGCTGTCGCTGAATGAGTAAGAAATCCAAAAAATCGCCTGTGTACAGCGGCGGTCATCAAGCGTGGGGACGGATATTTTGGGGCTTTGTCGCCCTGGTCCTGTTGAGTTTTATTGTGACCTATCTGCGAAGGTATTTTGGCTAGGTGGGGGTTTTTTAATCCCAAGCATCAGCGATGCCAAGCCACGCCGCTGACGCACGTCCATGGCCGCCTGCCGAAATCGGTATTGTGAAGCAAGCGCCACGGCGACGGAGCGTCACGTCCGCCGCCGTGGCGGCTATGCTGCCGGCTTCAGCTCTCAATCGGCTCGACGGTTCGCCGCTGCACGGCTTCGTCTTCGCGAGCGTGAACCTGGCCGGCGGCCGGCAGTTGCAGCACGGTGGCGCGCTGGCCGGGAATGAGGCGCGTCACCATCACCATCTGCCCGCCCGGAAATTCGAGCGCGTCGTGGTGCACGTGCGGGTCGTCCATGTTGAGCTGGCGGAACCGGGCCACTTTGTGTTCGACGGTCGCCTTGCCGAACAGGCTGAAGGCGCGGTCATATTGCACTGCGGTTTCGAAGGCGAGCTCGGTGCCCGGCAACAGGCAGACGGCGACTTCGGGCTCGCCGATCGCGGTGAAGCCGCGGGTAATCGATTGGGCAAAGTCGGTTGCGACCAATTTATCGCCGACCTTGGCAGGCCGCGAGGCGACAAGATGCAGGCTGTAATCGCACATGGAGGACACTCCTCTTCGAGGGACAGCCGAGACGGCTATTCGAACCCTGAACCCGGCCGTTGACGAAATGTTCCGCACCGGCCGCCCTTGATTGCCAAACCGGCAGCGCCGTCTTAGACCCCGAACGCGGGCGGGATGGACCTTGCGGAAAGCGGAAAAAGCGCGATCAGGGGATGGACGAAGTCACCGGCAAAAATCACGCGGATGCGCGCCGCACCTCCCCGGTCGCTCCAGCCCCGCCGGCGCCGGCCGCGCCGGCCGCGCCGGCCAATCTCAAGCAGATGATGGGCCGCACCGAGGATGTGCCGCGCGGCATCCTGTTGATGATCGTCGCCACCATCCTGTTCGCCGGCGCTTCCGCCGCCAGCAAATGGCTGGTCGGCATCTACCCGGTCGGCGAAACGCTGTTCATCCGCTCGCTGGCCTCGCTGATCGCCGGCGCGGTCATGATATTGCCGGTGTCCGGTCTGTCGGTGTTCGCCACGCAACGGCCGCGCGATCACATCCTACGCGGCCTGTCGCAGTCGATCTCGCAACTGTCGCTACTGCTCGCCTTCAGCCTGATGCCGCTCGCCGGCGCCGTCGCCATCAATTTCTCCTCGCCGCTGTTTGCCGCCCTGGTATCGATCCTGTGGCTCAAGGAGCGGGCCGGGCCGGCGCGGTGGGCTGCATTGCTGACCGGCTTTGTCGGCGTGCTGATCGTCACCAATCCGGGCGCCAATTCGCTCACGCTGGGCGCGCTGTTCGCGCTGATCAACGCCATCATGTATGGCAGCGTCACGGTTGCGGTGCGCGGCATGACGCGCACCGAATCGGCCAATACGCTAGTGATCTGGCAGCTCACCGTGCTGGCGTTCTTTCACAGTTTTTTGCTGCTGTTCGGCTGGCGCTCGCCGACAGCGCTCGACGCGGTGCTGCTGTTCGGCACCGGCTTCACCAACGCGGTCGGGCAATGGTTTTGGACGAAGGCGCTGCACCTGGCGCCGGCGGCGGCGGTGACGCCGTTCTATTATCTGATGCTGGTGTGGTCGCTGGCGATCGGATTTCTGGTCTGGGGCGACGTTCCGACGTTAAGTCTTCTCATCGGCTCGGCCATCGTGGTGACGACCGGGCTGTTCCTGTTCTTGCGTGAAGCGCGGCTGCAGCGCCGGCCACGTTCTCACTGAAACAATGGCCTCACTGAATGAGTTTCGCGATCCGGTCGATGACCGGCTTCGGCGTGGCGTAGGTTTTTTTGACCAATGCTTCGATCTCGTCGCCGCCTTCCGGATCGAGGTTGAGTTTGCGTAATTTCGTTTCGGCGATGAAATCCGGATCCTTCATGGTCGCCGCGAACGCGTCCTGCAGCATTTTCAACCGGTCCGGCGGCAGGCCGGGCGGAGCGACGAACGGCCGGCCGATGCCCTGGCCGGCATAGAGGAATTCGATCGCCTGCTTGTCTTCCGGCTTTTGCGCGAGATCCACGACGAACGGCACGTCCTTCAGTTGCGGATTGGGTTTGGTGCCGCCTTGAAACAGCAGCGAAATAGTGCCGTTCGGAATCCAATTGGGCTGCCGCAGCTTGATGCTGTCGAGGCTCTCGCAAATGCCCTGCACCTCGCCGCGCTCCATGGCGAGAAACACGTCGGCCGACGACGGATAGCCGCCGACGATGCGGAATTTCATGCCGAGGATGGCGTTGAGCGCGATTGGGTAGGAGTGGGTGCCGGTGCCGGGGCCGTTGTCGCCGACCACGAGTTCCTTTTCGGTGAGATCCTGCGCGGTCTTCACCGGCGAGGTGTGATAGGCGATGCAGACATTGGTTTCGATCGCCGGCGTGCCGAGCCAGGAGAATTTGGTGGCGTCGAATTGCGCGCCGGGCGCGCCGGTCAACGGCCCGAGCACGACGTCGCGTGCGATCAGCGCCATGGCGGTGCCGTCCTTGGGCGCCACGTTGTAGATGAAGTTGGCGGCGCGATAGCTGCCGGCGCCTTCCAGGTTCTGCGGGTTCACGGTCGGATTGCCCGGCAGGTGCGCGCCGATATGGCGGGCGACTACCCGCGCCCACAGGTCGTAACCGCCGCCAGGGCCGAAGCCGATATACATGGTCACCGTCTTGCCGGCGAATGCTCCGGGCGTCTGCGCGGTCGCGGCGGCGCCGAAGCAGGCGGCGAGCAGGGCGGCCGGCACAATGGCGCGATAGTTTCGGGCGCGACGATTTCGCATGACCTGGCCGCGCATTGTGATCCTCCTCGGCGGGGCGCTTCTGCTAGGAACGTCGCGATGCCGCCGGTCCGTTAATCTAGCGGCGATCGTGGAGACTTAAAGCCGTGACAGCGCCGCACCGTTCCGGATGGCATCTCGCCCTGGTCGTCCTGGCGATCGTCACGGCCACGCCGCTCGCGGCGGCCGAGCCATATCCGTCCCGCGCCATCCGCGTCATCGTGCCGTTCGCGCCGGGCGGGGCGCCAGACGTCGTCGCGCGCATCATCGCCGCTGCGCTGGAAAAGCCGCTCGGCCAATCCCTGATCGTCGAGAACCGCACCGGCGCCAACGGCATCGTCGGCATGCAGACGGTCGCGGCCGCGGACCCGGACGGCTACACGTTGTTGAACGTGCCGCCGGCCTTCGTCGTCAATCCGAGCGTCTACAAGACGCTGCCATTCGATATTTTCCGCGATTTTGTCCCGGTGGCCAATATCGGCATCAGCGGCGGCTATCTGGTGATGGTGCGCCCGGGCCTGCCGGTGCACTCCATCGCCGAGCTGATCGACTATGCCAAAACCCATCGCGTGCTCTACGGCTCGGCCGGCGTCGGCAACACGCTGCATCTGGCCGCGGCGCTGTTTTGCGCCAAGGCCGGCATCGAGATGGAGCATGTGCCGTTTCGCGGCGGCGCGCCGATCATGACGGCGCTGCTTGCCGGCACGGTCGATCTGACATTTTCTTCGCCGACGGCGGCGAATTTTGTCACCAGCGGGCAATTGCGCGCGATCGGATTCACGGGGAAGAAGCCGTTGCCCGAATTGCCGGATGTGCGTCTGGTCCGCGAAACGCTGCCGAGCTTCGACATCGAGGGCTCCTGGGAGGGCTGGCTGGCGCCGGCCAAGACGCCGCCGGAGATCGTTGCAAAAATCAACGCCGCGATCCGCGCCGTTTTGAAGGAGCCCGCGGTCGGCGCCGCCATCGTGCGCGCGGGCTACGAGCCGTCCGACATGTCGCCCGCCGAGTTCGCCGCTTTCCTGTACGCCGAGGCCGATCGTTACGCGCAAGCGGTCAAGGCGGCAAAAATCGAGCCGCAATAGCGCCGCCACGCGGCACGGTGCCGCGGCTTCCCCCTTCCGCGCAACCGCAAAAGTCCTGTAGCCTCGGTCGCGCTCGGGAGCGCCGCGGGGCATCGCCATGAGACTTCGCCGCCGGAATTTTCTGCGTCTTGCCGCAGGCGCAGCTGCATTGCCCGTGGTGCCGCGCCTGGCGTGGGCCGAGACCTATCCGTCGCGCCCGGTGCATATCCTGTGCGGTTTTGCGCCGGGCGGCGCCGCCGATACCGTGGCGCGGCTGACGGCGGAATGGCTGTCGGAGCGGCTCGGCCAGCAATTCGTCGTCGACAACCGGCCGGGTGCCGGCACCAACATCGCGACCGAGGCGGTGGTGCAATCGACGCCCGACGGCTACACGCTGCTCCTCGTGACCGGTGCAAACGCCATCAATGCCACGCTCTATCAGCATCTCAATTTCGATTTCCTGCGCGACATGGCGCCGGTCGCCGGCGTCATTCGCGTCCCGCAAGTGATGGTAGTGAATCCGTTAGTGCCGGCCAAAACCGTTCCGGAGTTCATCGCCTATGCCAAGGACAATCCCGGCAAGATCAACATGGGCTCGGGCGGCATCGGCTCGACGCTGCATGTCGCCGGCGAGCTGTTCAAAATGATGGCCGGCGTCAATCTGGTGCACGTGCCGTACCGCGGCGACGCTCCGGCGCTGGTCGATCTCATGGCCGGACAGATTCAAGTGATGTTCGACCTGACCGCGGCGGCGCTGCCGTTCATCAAGGCCGGCAAGCTGCGCGCGCTGGCGGTGACCTCGGCGAGCCGGGCGCGGGCGCTGCCGGATCTGCCGACGGTGGCCGATTTTCTGCCGGGCTATGAAGCGACGTCGTTCGAAGGCATCGTCGCTCCGAAGGGCACGCCGAGCGACATCGTCGATACTCTCAACAAGACGATCAATGCCGCCCTTGCCGACGCCAAATTCCAGGCGCGACTGGCGGATCTCGGCGGCGAGGGTTTGCCCGGCACGCCGGCGCAATTCCGCCAGCTCATCGTCGATGAGACCGCAAAATGGGGCAAAGTCGTCAGGTTCGCGAAGCTTTCGGCCGACTGAGCGCAGCCGCCGGTAAATCACGAGGTAATGTCATGCACGTTCCGCGCCGCCGCTTTTTGCAACTGACCGGCGCCGCTGTGCTTGCGCCTTTGGCGCGCACCGCGCGCGCCGATACGTTCCCCTCGCGCGTCGTCAAGCTTGTGGTCGGCTTCCCGCCCGGCGGCGGCGCCGATTTGGCCTGCCGCATCGTCGCTGGCCGGCTGTCGGAGATTTGGCCGCAGCAAGTCATTGTCGAGAACCGGCCCGGCGCCGGAGCCCGGATTGCGCTCGATACCGTGGCGCACGCGGCGCCCGACGGCTACACCATGCTGCTCGCGCCCGGTTCGCCGCTGGTCCAGGGCCTGTTGTTCTCCAAGCTGACGTTCGACCCCGCCGCCGATTTCGCCCCGGTGTCGCTGGTCGGCACTTATCCCGACATCATTGCCGTGCCGAACTCCTCGCCGTTCCAAACGCTGCAGGAGTTCATCGCCCACGCCAAGGCCAATCCCGGTAAGATCAGCTGGGCGTCGCCCGGCGTCGGCACCGTGCCGCATCTTGCCGGCGAATTGTTCAAGCGCCGCGCCGGCATCGAGATGACGCACGTGCCATACCGCGGCGTCAGCGAAGGCCTGATGGCCGATTTCATCGCCGGCCGGCTCGATCTGATGTTCAATACCACCGGCTCGCTGTTGCAGCCGGTGCGCTCGAAACAGGTGCGCGCGCTGGCGATCACCACCACCACGCGGTTTCCCAGCGAGCCGGAAATTCCCACCGTCGCCGAATCCGGGGTGCCTGGCTACGACGTGTCGTCGTGGTACGGGCTTTATGTGCCGGCGAAGACGCCGCCGGACATCGTCAAGAAAATCAACGGCGATGTCGTTGCCATGCTGCGCGCCCCGGCCATGCAGGAGAAATTCGCGCCGCTTGGCGTTTTGGTGGCAAGCTCGACGCCGCAAGAGCTTACCGCCAAGAACACCGCCGACGCGGCGCTGTGGGGACCGATCATCAAGGAAGCCGATATCAAGGTCGAGTAGGGTGCGTTGGCGCAGGAACGCCAAGGCGGGTTAAGGCAGTTGGTCGCAATCGGCAGAGGAAACAGGATGAAATTTTCCCGTCGTAGGATTTTGCATCTGGCCGCGGGCGCTGCGGCTGCGCGGGCGCTGCCGCGTGTCGCACGGGCGGACACTTATCCGTCGCGGCCGGTGCACCTCATCATCGGTTATCTTCCCGGCGGCTCGGCCGACATGACCGCGCGGTTCTTCGGGCAATGGCTTTCCGATCGGCTCGGCCAGCAATTCGTCGTCGAGAGCCGGGCCGGCGGCAGCACCAACATCGCCACCGAAGCCGTGATCCGCGCCGCGCCGGACGGCTACACGCTCTTCCTCGCGTCGCCGGCCAACGCCACCAATGCCAGCCTCTACGCCAAGCTGAACTTCGAATTTTTGCGCGATGTCGAACCGGTCGCCGGCCTGATCCGCTTTGCCGACGTGGTGGTGGTCAATCCGTCGCTGCCGGTCAAGACCATCCCCGAGCTGATTGCCTATGCCAAGGCCAATCCCGGCGCGCTAAACTTCGCGTCCTCCGGTGTCGGCTCGACGCTGCACGTCGCCGGCGAGCTGTTCAAGATGATGACCGGCGTCAACATCGTGCACGTGCCGTATCGCGGCGGCGCGCCGGCCATGCTCGACCTGATCGCCGGCCGGGCCCAGGTCATGTTCGACAACGTGCCGACCGCGCTGCCATATATCAGGGATGGCAAGATCAGGCCGCTGGCGGTGACCTCGACGGCGCGCGTCGACGTGCTGCCGGACCTGCCGCTCGTCGCCGACTACGTGCCGGGCTACGAGGCCAGCGCCTGGTACGGCATCGTCGGGCCCAAAGGCACGCCCGCCGAGGTCGTGGCCAAGATCAACCGCGAGGTCAACGCCATCCTGGCCGAAGCCGATAAAAAGCAGCGGCTGGCCGAACTCGGCGCGTCGCTCTTGCCCGGCTCGCCGGCCGATTTCGCCAAGCTTCTCGCCGACGAGACCGACAAGTGGCGCAAGGTGATCCGCTTCGCCGGGATCAAGGCGGAATGACCGAATTTTGTTGCTTCGGCTCGGCGTCGAGCCGCACCACCCAGCCCTCGAGGCCGGGTTTCGCCGCCGGATAGCGCGTCAGCACCGCCGGGTCGTGACCCGGCACGACGTGGCGCGGCGCGCTGGCGAGCTTTTTCAGCTTCTCGTAGCCCTCGAGGACTTCCTCCACATTGTGGACGAGCGGAAAGACCCGGCCGCCGTCGATATGGGTGTAGAGATGCGAAGCGTCGGCGGCGAGCACGACATAGCCGAGACGCGTCTTGACCCGCACCGACTGCAAGCCCTTCGAATGGCCGCCGATGTGGTGCACGGTGACGCCCGGCACGATCTGGTCCTCGCCGTCGTGGAAGGCGCAGCGGCCGGTAAAAACCTTGCGCACCATGGCAACGACGTCGTCGACCTCGAACGGCAGCCGCAGCGCGCGGTGGCACATGCAGCGGCCGGTGGCGTAGGCCATTTCGCGGTCCTGCAGGTGATAGCGCGCCTGCGGGAACAGATCGTAATTGCCGCAGTGGTCGTAATGCAGGTGGCTGATGATGATGTCCTTGACGCTGTCGGGGGCGATGCCGAGCGCGGCGAGGCCCTCGCGCACCGGCTTGATCATCTCGCGCTGGCGCTTTTTGCCCATCGCCTCGTCGAAGCCGGTATCGAGCACGATGGTGCCGGACGGCCCGACGATCGCCCAGACGAAGAAGTCGAGCGGCTGCAGCACGTCGTGCGGGTCGCCGTCGATGTAATTGGCCGATGCCGGGCGCGAGTGGTGGCCGTAGCGGATCGCATAAACTTCATGCACGTCGTCGCTCATGGCAATCTCCCGTCGTTTCGGGAACATTGATGCGCGTCGTGCCGATTAAATCAACTCAGTCTCGGTATTCGGACGGTTTGGTCTCCGACAGGAAAATCCACAGCACGACCGTGGCGGCGGCCGCCACCGCAGCAATGACGATGAAGCCGCTGAAGCGGCCAAATCCCTGAAAGTAGAAGCCGGTTGCCAGCGTGCTGAGCGAGGCGGCTAGCCCGATCGCCGCGCCTACGGCGCCTTGGGCGAGGTTGAAGCGGCCGGTGCCCGCCGTCAGGTCGGTGATCACGATGATGGTCAGGACGCCAATGATGGCGCCGGTAATGCCGTTGAGCACCTGGGCGACGATGAGGATTTCGTAATTGGCGGTGAAAGCCAGGAGTGCGGCGCGAATCGGCTCGAGCGCAAAGCCGAGCAGCAATAGTGGGCGACGGCCGCGCTTTTCGGAATGATAGCCGACCCACGGAGCAAATATCGCCACCACGATCTGCGGCACGATGATCAGGCCGGCCAGCCAAATCGGCGACCGTTCCGTCGCCGTCGTTGCCAGACCTTCGCCGATTAGCGGCAACATCGACGCGTCGGCAAGCTGGAACAGCACCAACGCGCCGGTAAACAGGACCAGCTTGTGGTTTTTGACGAGGTCGAGCACGCGGGCGGGGCGCGCATTTGCCCCGGTCGCCGCGTTGCGCGCCTTGGCGTAATCGATGTCGTGCGGACTGATAAAGCCGAGCGCGATCAGGGTGGGAATGCACAAGCTGGCCGCCGCGATGAAAATCGCGCCTGGCGAAAAGTAGGCGCCGGCGAACCCCATCAGCGCAGCCGTTGCGGCGTGGCCTCCCGCGGCGAAGCGGTAGTTTCGCCCGGTCCGCATCGCCATTGCGCTCCGGCCGACGAGGCCCAGGCTGATGGCGCCGATGGCCGGCGTGATGATGCCGCCGGTCGTTCCCTGCAGTGCCGAGGCGAACAGGACCAGGGCGTAGGACGGCGCCAGCGCCAGGATCAGCGCGGCCGCGCCGATCATGACGATGCCAAGTGCGACCAGGCCGCGCTTCCAGGTCACCGCGTCGGCAAGAGCGCCGCCGGGAATTTGACTGATGACGGCGGCAAAGCTGCCCACGGTCAGCACGACGCCAACGGTCCCTTCAGTCCAGCCGAGGTGGGCGAGATAAAAGGCGGTAAACGTTCCAAAGCCGGTCTGAACGTCGGCAAGGAAGAAGTTCATCCAGTCGAGCCCGGCGCGGCTGCGACGCGACGCCGGCGTATGCAGCGATCTGCGTGCGCTGCGGTAGCGAGCGATGAGGTCAAGCCAATCGAATTTTTTACGGGCTCGAACGGACATAACAAGGACCGCGGCAAGTTTGCTTGCCGTCCAGTCCAACGGCGATGCGCGAACCGGAGTTCCGCGCCAGCGCGCACGTCGCGTTATGCCACCGTCAGGCGACCCGATAGCGCGCGATCACGCCTTCATCGACGTCGATGCCCAATCCCGGCCCTTGCGGCACCCGCATGTGGCCGTCCTGCGCCGTGATCGCGTCGCCCAGAGGCGTCGCCTCGAGCTCGCAGTAGAACCGCTCGCACATGGCGCCGGGAAGCTGCGCGGCGATGACGTGAATCGTGGCGATCAGCCCGGGGCCGAAATAGGGCGAATGCGGCATGACGCGAATGCCGTGCTGCTGCGCCACGGCGATCGCCTTGCCCATGGCGATGATGCCGCCGATCTTGGTGACGCTCGGCTGAAAGATATCGAGCGCGCCAAGCTCGATGGCGAGGCGTGCCTCGGCGGCATGGCCGATATTCTCGCCGGCGGCGATGGTGACGCCGGTGTCGCGGCGGATGCGCGCCATGGTATCGTAATCGTCGACCGGATCGACCGGCTCTTCGAGCCAGGCGAGATCGAAAGCTTTGAGCTTGCGCGCCATTTCGACGGCTTCGTCCGGTGGCCAGGCGCAATTGGTGTCGACCATGAGCGCGATGTTCGGGCCGGCGGCGTTGCGGCCGGGAGCCACCGTCTCGACCAGGTGCTCGTGCAGCTTGATCGCGCTATAGCCGCGCGCGGCCGCCTCTTCGGTATAGCGGGCGACGAGATCGGGCTTGCCGTAGCGCAGCAGGCTCGCATAGGTCGGAATGCGATCCCGGGTAGCCCCGCCGAGCAGGCGGTGAAGCGGCGCGTTCTGCGCCTTGCCGGCGATGTCCCATAGTGCGATGTCGATACCGGCGAGGGCGAAACTGACCGGACCATGCCGGCCCATGGCGTGCAGCTTGCGCTGCAGGTCGGCCATGAACGAGGGCACGGCACTGAATTCGCGGCCGATGCACAGCGGCGCCACGACGCGCAAGACCGCTTCGCATGTGAGCGCCGACGCGGCAAAGCCGAACGCCTCGCCCCAGCCGGTGAGGCCCGCATCGGTGTCGACGCGCACGAACAATGTCTCCATGTGCGTCCACGGCCCGAACGGCCGCATCGGCTTCGGTCCGCCGTGCTCATAGGGCACGGCGATGAGAATGGGCTCGACGCGGGTGATTTTCACGTTTTCCTCCTGGCTTCTCGGCGGCAAGGACATTAGACAGCGAGTCGACGTGTGCACAGCGTGATTTCTGAAATGGCTCAGCTCCGGGCGGCAGACCTGTTACAAGTGAACGCGCTCTTGGCGCAGGGATTTACGCTGCATCAGGCCGGCCGGCTGGCCGAGGCGGAGGCGGTCTATGGGCGGATCCTCGCCATTGATCCGGATCACGCCGACGGCCGATATCTGCTCGGCCTCATTTTCCATCAGCGTGGCTATCCTGCGCGGGCGATCCATCACATCGACCTGGCGCTTGACAAAAATCCGGACAACATTCTGGCGCTGAACAGCCGCGGTGTCGCGCTCAATGCTCTCCAGCGGTTCGACGAGGCGCTGGCGAGCTACGACCGGGCCATCGCCCTGCAGCCGGATTTTGTCGAAGCGCTGCTCAATCGCGGCGATACGCTCAAGGAATTGCAACGGCTCGACGAGGCGCTGGCAAGCGTCGATCGCGCGCTTGCGGTACAGCCGGATCACGCCGGCGCGCATTATAGTCGCGGCGTTGCGCTGCATGCGCTCGAGCGTTTTGACGAAGCGCTGGCGAGCTACGACCGCGCCCTGGCGCTGCGGCCGGATTATGCCGAGGCGTTGGCCAACCGGGGCGTGGCGCTGCGGGTGCTGCGGCGGTTCGACGAGGCGCTGGCGAGCTATGACCGCGCGCTCGCCGCTCTGCCGGATAACGCCGAAGTCCACGCCCGTCGCGGCGAAGTACTCTTTGAATTGCGACGATACCCCGAAGCGCTGGCGAGTTGCGACCGGGCGCTGGCGCTATCGCCCGATTCCCCCGAAGCGCATTGCAACCGCGGCAACGCCTTGAGCATGCTGGAGCGGTTCGACGAGGCGTTGGCGAGCTATGACCTGGCGGTGGCGTTGCGGCCCGACTACGCCGACGCATACAACAACCGGGGCGTTACCCTGCTGGCCCTCAAAGAGTTCGACGCCGCGCTGCGGTGCCACGAGCGCGCGCTGGCGTTGCAGCCGGATTTTCCCGAGGCTCACTGCAATGAGGGTTTCTGCCGGCTGCTGCTCGGCGACTTCGAGCGCGGCTGGGCCAAGCACCCATGGCTGTGGGAGACCAAGCAGCTCAAGCCCGCCAAACGGAATTTCTCCGAGCCGCCATGGACCGGATCGGAAGACATCGCCGGCAAGACCGTTCTGCTTTATGCCGAGCACGGCCTTGGCGACACTATCCAGTTCTGCCGTTACGTGCCGGGGGTCGCGGCACGCGGCGCGCGCGTGGTCCTGGAAGTGCAACGGCCGTTGCGTGATTTGACCTGCAGTCTTGTGGCGCACAGTCTTGCCGATACGCTGCAGGTGGTGTCGAGAGGCGATCCGCTGCCGCCGTTCGACGTGCAGTGCTCATTGCTCGGCCTGCCGTTGGCGTGCGGCACGCGGCTCGCGACGATACCGTCCGAGGCGCCCTATCTGCACCCATCCGCGCCAGCGCTGGCGCATTGGAATGCGCGGCTGCCGCCGCGAACGCGTCCGAGAATAGGCCTGGCCTGGTCCGGCGACCCGACGCACCAGAACGATCACAATCGATCGATCGCGCTGGTTGCCTTGTTGCCGGCGCTGCACGGCAGCGACGCGACATTCGTCAGCGTGCAGCGCGAGGTCCGCCCTGCGGACGCCGCCGTGCTGCTAGACCGCAGCGACATTGTTCACTTCGGCGAAGCGCTGCAAGACTTTTCCGATACCGCGGCGCTGATCGCCAATCTTGATCTGGTCATCGCGGTCGATACCAGCGTCGCCCATCTCGCCGGCGCGCTGGCGAAACCGGTGTGGGTGCTGCTGCCGTTCATTCCCGACTGGCGCTGGCTGCTCGATCGCGACGACAGCCCGTGGTACCCGACGGCGCGTTTGTTTCGGCAGGACCACAGCCGCCGGTGGGAGGGCGTTTTTGCCAGGCTTCGCGCCGCTTTGCACGACTTCGTGCGCTAGAATTAACCGGCGCCTTGGTTAGAAATCATAGTTTATTCAATAGCTTACCAAAAAACCGCAGATTTGTGTCTACAGTCACATCGGAACCCCAGGGGAAGCAGTTCATTAACATCAAAGAATAACGGGAGCGCGTGATGAACCATTCAATTTACAGTGCCGACCGCCGCACCCATTTGAAGGTTGTGGTGGTCGGCCTGTTGTGCGCGATGTTGGTCGCGGCCGTCGGCACGTTCGCCCGCATCGGCGACGTCGATCTCGGCACCACGCAACTGGTCAAGGCCGGCCAGCCTACGACTGTGAGCGGACAGTTGCCCGCCATCCGCTAGTTTGTTGTTCAACCTCAGAGAGGGAGGCACGAGTCATGCCCCCGCACGTTACCGAGCATTCGAGCATGCCGCGCTATGACGGCATCGAGATCATGACGATCGGTCTTGGCGTTCTGCTGGTCGTCGCCATCGCCTGCGTCTTCGGGATTTGATTTTGCGACACGGCGCGGATCAGACCGGCTCGCAATCCGCGATGGCCTAATACACCACGACGCTGCGGATGCTCTTGCCGTCGCGCATCAGCGCGAACGCCTTGTTGATGTCGGCAAGCGGCATGGTGTGGGTGATCATCGGGTCGATCTCGATCTTCCTTTGCATGTACCAATCGACGATCTTCGGCACGTCGGAGCGGCCGCGGGCGCCGCCGAAGGCGGTGCCGCGCCAGGCCCGGCCGGTGACGAGCTGGAACGGCCGCGTCGCGATCTCCTGCCCTGAGCCGGCAACGCCGATGATGATGCTCTGGCCCCAGCCGCGATGGCAGCTCTCCAGCGCCATGCGCATGAGGTGGACGTTGCCGACGCATTCGAACGTGTAGTCGGCGCCGCCGATCTGATCGGCGGCGCTCTTGGTCATGTTGACGAGATGGGCAACGAGGTCGCCGCCGACCTCCTTCGGATTGACGAAATGGGTCATGCCGAAGCGTTCGCCCCAGACTTTCTTGTCCGGGTTGACATCGACGCCGATGATCATGTCGGCGGAGGCGAGCCGCAGCCCCTGGATGACGTTGAGGCCGATGCCGCCCAGCCCGAACACGATCGCTTTCGCACCCGGCTCGACCCTGGCGGTGTTGAGTACCGCGCCGATGCCGGTGGTGACGCCGCAGCCGATATAGCAGACCTTGTCGAACGGCGCGTCATCGCGAATTTTTGCCACCGCGATTTCCGGCAGCACGGTGAAATTGGCGAAAGTCGAGCAGCCCATATAGTGGTGCAGTTTTTTGCCATCCAGAGAAAACCGCGACGTGCCGTCGGGCATTACGCCCTGGCCCTGGGTGGTGCGGATCGCGGTGCAAAGGTTTGTCTTGCGCGACAGGCAGGACGGGCAGGCACGGCATTCCGGGATGTAGAGCGGAATGACGTGATCGCCTTTCTTTGCCGTCGTCACGCCGGGTCCCACCTCGACGACGATGCCGGCGCCCTCGTGGCCGAGGATCGCCGGAAACAGCCCTTCCGGGTCCGCCCCGGACAGGGTGAACTCGTCGGTATGGCAGATGCCGGTCGCCTTGATCTCGACCAGCACTTCGCCCTGGCGCGGGCCGTCGAGCTTGACGGTGGTCACTTCGAGCGGCTTGCCGGGGCCGAAGGCTACGGCGGCGCGAACATCCATGGCGCTCCTCGCGTGCTTTGCAAAAGCGTGGCTTGGTGATTGACTGCGGCGATTATCCGGAATTTCGTCCCCACAATGCAACCAGCGAACGCGAGCCGGCCGGCGTGAAGCTCAAATTTTACAAGGTGTCGTGATTTGACCGAGCATTTGGGCCGATTGTTGCCGGGTATCCTGCTGTGCGTCGCGATCACGATCGTCGCGATCTTGTTGCAGGCCGTCGAGGTTCATTTTGCCGGTCAGACTTATCTCGAAGCGCTGGTGCTGGCGATCCTCCTAGGCGTCGCCATCCGCACGGCATGGACGCCGGCAAAGCGCTTCGTCCCCGGTATCGGGTTTTCCGCAAAAACCCTGCTCGAGATCGCGGTGGTCATGCTGGGCGCGTCGGTGAGCGTCGCGACGGTTTTGGCGCTCGGCCCGATCCTGCTCGTCGGCATTGCTTCCGTGGTCGCCATGGCGCTCGGCTTTAGCTTTGTCATTTGCCGGATGCTCGGCCTGCCGTTGCGCATGGCCATCCTGGTTGCCTGCGGCAATTCGATCTGCGGCAATTCGGCGATTGCCGCCGTGGCGCCGGTGATCGGCGCCGACGGCGACGACATCGCGGCATCGATCTCGTTCACCGCCGTGTTGGGTGTCGTCGTCGTCCTGACCCTGCCGCTGCTGGTGCCGATCCTGCAATTGTCGCTGACGCAATACGGCGTGCTGGCCGGCCTGACCGTCTACGCCGTGCCGCAAGTGCTGGCGGCGACCTTGCCGATCGGCGCGCTGAGCAATCAGGTCGGCACGGTGATCAAGCTGGTGCGGGTGCTGATGCTGGGCCCGGTGGTGCTTGGCCTGTCGCTGCTCGCGCGTGATCTGCGAGCCGACCCGCGGCTGGAGCGCGCCAATCGCCGCCGGCCGGACGTGCGCGAATTGGTGCCGTGGTTCATCACCGGCTTCCTTTTGGTCCTGATCGTCCGCTCGCTGGGGCTGATCCCGCAAAGCATTTTGCCCGCCGTCACCCACGTCGCCGCGACCTTGACGACCATCTCGATGGCGGCGCTTGGACTGGGCGTCGATGTTCGTGTCGTGGCGAAGAGCGGCGTGCGGGTGACGCTCGCGGTGACCGCGTCGCTGATCATTCTCGGTCTGATCAGCTATGGGCTGATCCGCCTTGTCGGCGTGGCTTAGCAAAGCGGGAAAAGCCAGCCACTACTTCGCCCGCTCCAGCCAGCGCTTCAACGCCACGGCGTTGTTACGCGCCTCGTCGCGCGCCGCGTAGAGCAGCGTCACCGGCCGGCTGCGCGGCAGCTTGCGTAATTCCGCAAACGCTGTCCGCGCCGGTTCCTGTTTGAGCTCGCGACCATAGGCCTTGACGAATTCGTCCCATTTCGTCGGGTCGGCATGCACCATGCGGCGCAGCTTGTCGCTCGGCGACAGGTCCCGCAGCCACAGGTCGATGTGCGCCTTCCGCTTGGCGATGCCGCGCGGCCACAGCCGGTCGACCAGTACGCGCAAGCCATCGTCCTTGCCGGCCGGCTCGTAGACCCGCTTGATGCGAAAGCGGCCGGCGGTCCTTTTCGGCCGACCTTTCTCTCGTGGTGGCGTGGTTGCAGCCATTTCGTGCCCTCGGCCTAGTCCTGCTCCGGCGCAATCACGATCTGCGTCTGCGTCACCAACGCACAGAGCCGACCATCGTTGCGCGTGATGCGGGTCTGCCAGACCATGGTGGTGCGGCCGCGATGCAGCGGCGTGCATTCAGCATGCGCGGTGTCGCCGACCGGGATCGGGGCGAAGAAATTGGTCTTGCTCTCGATGGTCGCGGTGCGCCCGCCTTCGGGCAGATTGGTAAACGTCGCGGTGCCGCCGAGGTTGTCGGCGAGCGCCATCACGGCGCCGCCATGCATCGCGCCGAACCTGTTGTTGAGCTCCTCGCGCACGAAAAGCTCGGCCTCGACCTTGTCCTTGGACAGGTGCGTGACTTTCATCCCCATGAAATCGGCAAAGGGCGGCTGCAATTCGGCATCTCGCTTCATATCACGGCTCATTGTTTCTCGCTGAATGCTAGTCTCGGCCGGCGGCATAGAGCGGGCGCAGCGGCAGAAAATCCGTAACGCGCGATCCCGGATAGTAGGTGGCTTGGAACGCCGGCCGCGCCTTGAGGCGCTCGTACCATTCGCCGACGCGCGGATATTTGCCGTCCCAGATATGCGCGAGCCCCAGATCGGCCATCCGGTCGATGCTCGGCATCACCAGGACGTCGGCCAGGGTGAATTGCCGGCCCATGAGCCAGGGGCCAAGCTTTGCGATCGCCGCGTCCATGCGCCGGCAGGTTTCGCCAAGCTGCTCGAGCGAACGGTCGATTTCCTGTTTGCCAAAACCCTGCGGCGAGCCCATGCGCTGAAACAGTTCCCGGCGCACCGGACGCGGATTGATCTCCTCGCTCTCGAATTGCTTCTGGTCGAGCTTGTCGAAGCGGTGGAGGAAGGCGCGATTGAAAGAGGGCACGCGAATGGCGCCGACGGCGACTTCCTCGATGTAGTGCATCCAGGCGCGGGTGTGCGCCCGCTCGACGATATCGGACGGCAGCAGCGGGTTCTGTGGATATTTCTCGTCGAGATATTCGCAGATCACGCTGGATTCGATGATCGGCACGCCGCCATCCACCAAGGTCGGCACCACGCCGTTCGGGTTGATTGCAAGATAGTCCGGCTTGAGCTGTTCTTTGTTGCCGAGATCTATGCGTACTTCGGCGAATTCGAGCCCCTTCTCGTGCAGCACCATGCGGACCTTCTGGCTGCAGGTGGAATGCGCGGCGTGGTACAGCACCAGGGTCTGTTCCATATTGGCCTCAGGCTTCTCCGCGCCGCCAAGCGGCAGCGCACCGATCAGTATGCCAGCGCCAGCGCCGGACATGCAAAGAGCGCGGCCGAAGCCGCGCTCGGGTATGCGGGACCGGGTTTGGCGCTTTACTTCGGCGCCGGCACGACGCGGATATACGGCTTCGGCGTCTTCCAGCCCTGCGGATAGAGCTTCTTCGCCTCGTCGTCGGTCACCGCGCCGGTGAGGATGACGTCCTCGCCCTGCTTCCAGTTGGCCGGCGTCGCCACCCGGTGCTTGGCGGTGAGCTGCAGCGAGTCGATCACGCGCAGCACCTCGTCGAAATTGCGCCCCGTGGTCATCGGATAGACCAGCACGAGCTTGACCTTCTTGTCCGGGCCGATGACGAAGACGTTGCGCACGGTCTGATTATCGGCCGGCGTGCGGCCTTCCGACGTGCCGGACGTGCTCGCCGGCAGCATGCCGTAGAGCTTGGACACCTTCAGATCGGTATCGCCGATCATCGGATAATTCGGCTCGAAGCCGACCACGTCCTTGATGTCGGTCGACCACTTCTTGTGGCTGTCGATCGGGTCGACCGAGAGCCCGACGATCTTGACGCCGCGCTTGTCGAATTCGGGCTTCAGCCGCGCCATGGTGCCGAGCTCGGTGGTGCAGACCGGCGTGAAATCCTTCGGGTGCGAAAACAGCACCACCCAGTTGTTGCCGATCCAATCGTGGAAGCGGATTTTGCCGTCGGTCGTTTCGGCTTCGAAATCCGGGGCGGTATCGCCAATTGCCAGGGCCATGGAAATCCTCCGTCTGGGCTGATCGTTATTCTGGGACTGATCCGATTTTCCGGAATGCAATTCGCCACTGACATGTACGGTTCAATGGCGGCCAATACTAGCCCTTTGGGTCGAGCATTATTCGGTCGAAACTCGCTAGGCCTTGCGAGAAATCTCCTGCGCTGCCAAAGGATTGTGAAATATTTTTGCGAAACGTCGCGAAGTATTTGCCGCGACAACCTTTGGCCGCGGCATTGCGGTTGCGCCAACGTCAGATAAATCCGAGCGATCACCGAGCGGTGAGTGGAACGCCGCGAGATTGCCAAAGTGCCGCCCTTGGCCGGCCACCCTGCCATTTCAGTTTTGAACCGTGACCCTCGACTCAGCCGACCAACCGCCAAGGGCAGCGGGTCAAAACGCTGCTGGCACCGTGCGTGCCGCTTTTTTAGAGCATGATCCGGAAAAGTGGATGCCGGTTTTCCGAAAAGATCATGCACCAACGAAAGAACTAGACCATGATCCGATTCAATTTGATCGGATCATGGTCTAGGACCGCGCGGGAGGCTTTCGATGAAGATGGCTTTTGACCGACCGGACGTCGAGACGCTCGCCGCGGTGATTGCGCATTCGCAAATCGTCGTCGCGGCGCCGGGCCGGCGTCTGCCCGCTGACTTCGACGAAGTCGACATCGCCATCCTCGACTGGATCATCGCCGAAAGCCGCCACCTTGGCCGCCGCTACGTTTGTATGTAAAGCCGAGATTACTGCCTCGCCGTGTAGCCATCAGTCAGTGTGCTAAGAAAGACGACAATATCGTCAATCTCGCTCGACGACAGGACGGGGCGCTCACCCGGGCGGCCGCCGAACGGCGGTTCGGTATTGATGTTGGCGCGATAGCGCTGCGGCAGGTCGTCGAACTTCAAAATCTTACCGGCGGCGTCGCGCGCGTACCATTTGCCCGGATCCGTGTCGCGTTCGACGTAGAACGCCACCGCCTCGCGTAGGTTGTGCACCACGCCGTTGTGGAAGAACGTCTGCCGCACGGCGACATTGCGCAACGTCGGCGTGATGAAGCGACCGCAATATTCGGCGCGGTCCGCCAAGTCGGTGCGCAGAGGTCCGCACGCCCCGAGATCGAAGAAATCCGGATCGGCATTGGCGGGAATATCGCGATTGCGCGGCATGCCGATCGCGATCAGTCCATAATCGGTGAATTGCGGCGGCGTGCCGTCCTTGCCGCGCTGGCTGCGATGACAATTGCCGCAATTGCCTTTTTCCGGATCGTTGAACAGCGCCAAGCCGCGCCTCTCCTGCGGCGACAGTTCGGCGCGGCCGGCGAGATAGGCGTCGTATTTGCTGCTGTATGGATAGAACGCACGGTAGTCCTGCTGGACGACTTCGAGTGCCTCGACAATGCCGGCAAACGCGCTCTCGGTATTCTTAAAAACCGCCGCGCTGAAAATCGTGCGCAATTCGTCGGCGTAACCGGCTTGGCGCACTTTGGCGACGACCGCGCCGGCATTGGCGTTGGCCATCTCGAAGGGCGAGAATAACGGTATCCGCGCCTGATCGCGGTCGCGATTGACCCGTCCGTCCCAGGTCAGGCCGCCGGTCGGCCCGTTATCGATGCTGGCGTCGCCCTCGTCGTCGGATTCGAAATAGTGCTCCGTGAATGGCGGAACGGCCTGCAAGTACTTGAGGCTAGGCACCGCCCGCAGTCCCGGCTGCTTCATGTCGGCGCCGCCAAATTGCACCGCGAGCGCGTTGGGCGGCCCAAAGGCGTGATCTGGATCGTGGCATGTGGCACAAGCCATGCGACCGGACGCCGAAAGCAACGGGTCGGCGAACAATTCTCGGCCCAAAGCCTCGAGGTGCGCCGCGCGTTCATAAGCTTGCGGGCGCGTCAGGGCGGTGTCGTCAGCCCGCGCGCCGGCATATGCGCCGGCAAAAACGCAACAACACATCAGTTGCAGCACGGTTCGCCAATTGGCAGCCATTTGGCCCATCAGTGTGCAATGCTAAGGTGCGGAGCTTTCATGACATTTTTCTGACAACGAGGATACCGATCCAGTTTTTCACGGAACTGCCACGGAACTCCGACATTCTGTCGGGCTGTTATTTCGGCTAAATCCTGTTCCTTGACCTGCGGAGCACTCATGAATCTTTCGCTGCAATGCTCGATGAAAAATTCACTGTCGGCCGTCGCCATGCTCGCAGCCGGCCTTTCCGGCCTGGCGGCGGGCGATGCCCGCGCCCAGGGCGCCCCGCGCGAAATCGACAATATCCAAACCGTCGTCGTCATTTATGCGGAGAACCGCAGCTTCGACAATCTTTACGGCCGGTTTCCGGGCGCCGACGGATTGCAAAACGTCACGCCAGCCAATTCGGCACAGGTCGACCGCAACGGCACCTTGCTCAAGGAATTGCCGCCGGCGTGGGGCGGCCTCACAGCCAAGGGTGTCACACCGCCGGTCACGGAAGCGCAGACGGCGCACTTGCCGAACCAACCCTTCGCCATCGACGATCCAAAAGGTTTCAATACGCCGCTCAGCGTCACCACGCGCGATCTTTGGCACCTTTTCTACCAAAACCAAATGCAGATCGACGGCGGCAAGAACGACCGTTTCGCCGCGTGGGCCGATTCGGGCGGACTGGTCATGGGCCATTACGACGGCTCCAAGCTGCCGCTGTGGAGCGTCGCGCAGAAATACGTGCTCGCCGACCACTTCTTCCAGGGCGCGTTCGGTGGCTCGTTCCTCAATCACTTTCAGCTCGCCTGCGCCTGCACGCCGGTCTATCCCAATGCTGACAAGAGCATCATCGCGGTAGTCGACCCCGACGGCGTATCGTTGACAGTGGCGCCCAATTCGCCGAAGTCGGCGATCGACGGCCCGCCGAATTTCGTCAACATGACGGGTCAGGTCACGCCGGATTTCTACGCGGTCAATACGCTCCAGCCGCCGTATCAGCCGAGCGCCGTGAAACCGGCGCCCGGCGGCGATCCGAACCTCGCCGATCCGAGCGCAAAGAACAGGTTGCCGCCGCAGCATGACGTCACTATCGGCGATCTGTTGAGCCTCAAAGGCATCAGCTGGGCCTGGTACGCCGGCGCCTGGCAGGACGCGCTTGACGGCGGCCGCAACTCCCCCCCGACGTTCCAATTTCACCATCAGGTGTTCAACTATTTCGCCCAATACGCGCCCGGCACCGCGGCGCGCGCCGAGCATCTCAAGGACGGTGGCATGAACGGCGTCGAGTTCATCAAGGCGATCGATGCCGGAACGCTGCCGCAGGTCACGTTCTACAAGCCGCAGGGTAACTTGAACGAACATCCCGGTTATACCGACGTGTTATCGGGCGACCAGCACATCGCCGACGTCGTCGCGCATCTCGAGAAAAGCCCGCAATGGCCGCACATGCTGGTGCTGATCACTTACGACGAGAATGGCGGGCTCTGGGACCATGTCGCCCCGCCGAAGGCCGACCGCTGGGGTCCGGGCTCGCGCATTCCGGCCTTCATCGTCTCGCCGTTCGCGAAGAAGGGTTTCGTCGATCACACCCAATACGACACCACTTCGATCCTGCGCTTTATCACCCGACGGTTCGATCTGCCGGTGCTGCACGGGCTGATCGAGCGCGACGAGTCGCTCAAAGCCAACGGCCATCCACCGATGGGTGACCTCAGCAACGCCTTGACGTTCTGAGCTTCCAATCGCCGCCCAATGAAAAAGGCGGCCCCCTGCAGCAAAGTGGGGAGCCGCCAAAGGTCCGCGTGACAGGAGTTGAAACACGGACCGTGACTTGCGGGCGGCCATCATGCCCGCAAGAAGAAAGCAGCCGGTGGACTAAGTCCACCGGCTGCCCGCTTACTCGCCCTCCGTACCGATCGCGTAGGCGGTCTCACCGTGCACCGCGTCGTCGCCGACCTTCAAGGTCGCCTCATCCATGCGCAGCGGCACGATGAAGCCGATCACCTTGAGGATGATGAAGGTGGCGATCGCGTTGTAGACGATGATGAAGGCCGCGCCTTCCGCCTGCAGCAGGAGCTGCGGGGCGTTGCCGTAGAGCCAGCCGGTGACGTTGACGCCCGGCGCCTCTTTGTCGGTGCCGATATACTGCAGCATGTCCGGATTGGCCATGATACCGGTCATCAGGCCGCCGCAGAGGCCGGCCACGCCGTGGGTCGAGAACACGCTGAGCGTGTCGTCGACTTTCTTCATGAAGTTGGCCTTCTGCAGCTTGTTCATGCTCAGCCACGGGATGATGCCGGCGACGACGCCGATGGCGATCGCGCCCCAGCCGTCGACATAACCGGCGGCAGGCGTGATGCCGACCAGGCCGGCGATCATGCCGTTGACCGCGCCGAGCACCGACGGCTTGCCGTAGGCCATCTTGTCCATCAGCGTCCAGACCAGTAGCGCCACTGCGGTGGCGGTATTGGTGTTGAGCACCGCGGCGCCGGCGTCGGCGTTGGCGAAGTACGGGTCGCCGCCGTTGAAGCCGTTCCAGCCCAGCCACAGCACGCCGGCACCGGCCAGCGTGATCAGCAAGCTATTGGGCGGGAAGTTGTCGCGATCGGCTTGCAGCCGCGGGCCGACTACCCAAGCGGCGACGAAGCCAGATGTGCCGGCGGCAAGATGGATGACGTAGCCGCCCGAGAAGTCCGCCACACCCATGCCGGCGAGCCAGCCGCCACCCCAGAGGCTGAACGCGCCTACGGTGTAAACGAGGGTCATCCACACCGGGCAGAAGATCATCCATGCCGTGAAGTTCATGCGGCCGAGCACGGAACCGGCAAGAATGATGACGGTGATGGCAGCGAACACGAACTGGAAGAAGATCAACGTCGCCATCGGGAAGGCGAGCGCGGGCATGCCCGACGCCGCGGCCGGGATGGTCGCTTGACCGGTGGTAAACGCGGCCGACGTGGCCAAACTAGGCGTGCCGAGGAATGGGAACCATTGTGGCCCGAACGCCATGTTGTAATCGAACAGGACCCAGACGACCAGGACCGAAGCGAACGCATACATCGACATGAAGGCGGAGTTGATCGCCCACTTCTTCTTGACGATGCCGCCATAGAGAATGGTCAGCCCCGGTATGCTTTGCAGACCGACGAATGTTGCGGCTGCCAACTGCCAGGCGTTATCGCCGGTGTCGAGCCATTGTGGTGACGGTACGAGTGCCATTGTTGCCTTCCCCCAATAATGCGGCCTGCGCGCCGGAAGGCACACAGCCGAATGCCTGCCGACTTCGCAAAAACTATGCCAGCCAATCGAGCATTGACTGGACATATATTCTGATGAAGCTTGTGGCCGAGCCTAACTGGTGGTGACTATAAAATCCGCAGTATGATCATAAAGTAGGCAGACAAATGGGGCGGTTGGTCGGTCTAACTAGGTCAATGACAAAGCAAACTCGGCCATTGGCGGGGCTCGCTGCCGCCTTGCTGATCGGTGCTGCCGCTCCCGCGATCAGCGCCGAAGCTCAGCATGGCGAGCGTTCGATCACCTGCATGAACAAATCGAGCGGCACCACTTGGCAGATCAAGGTCGACTACGATCACAGCACGGTCGATGCCAACCCGGCAAGCATCACTGACGCCAAGATCGCATGGCGCGACGCGCACGATGGCTGGCGCTACACGCTTGATCTTAAGTCCGGCGATCTTACTGTGGTGCTGGCGTCCTCTATGGGCGGCAATATGTACTTTCATCGCTGCCAGCTCGACCACTGACGTCACGAGCGCGGCATTGAACTTACCCCGTCATCTTCCGGGCTAACCACCGCCCCCGCGGATATCTGAGCATGGCGACGGCTGAGCGGGTTTCCGGTGTCAAGGCAAGCGTCGGGTTCGCCTCGGAGACCGGACCGCGCGAGCGCAACGAAGATTTCGGCGGCGCCGTATTCGGTTGGGAGTTGCCAAAGCCGCGCCGTGACGTCGTCGCCGCCGTCGCCGACGGCATTGGCGGCGCCAAGGGCGGTCGCGTCGCCGCCGAAACCGCGGTGCGCGGCTTTCTCGACGGCTTTTGCGACCTGCCCGAGACCATGGAAGTGCGCCGCGCCGCGGCGACCGTCGTCAGCTCGCTCAACGGCTGGATCTACGGCCAAGGCAAGCGCGACCCGGCGCTCGCCGGGATGGGATGCACCTTCACCGGGATCGTGCTGCGCGGCCGCATCGCCCACGTGCTGCATGTCGGTGACAGCCGCGCCTACCGGTTCGGCAGCGACCGCCTCACGCTTTTGACCACCGACCATGTGCGCGAGGGCACGACCGGCTCGGGCCGCTCCAACATCCTGTCCCGCGCGCTCGGCGTCGAGGCCGAAGTGCGGCTCGACTACGCCAGCCAGCCGGTGGCGCTGCACGACCGCTTCCTGTTATGCAGCGACGGCGTGCACGGCTATCTGACGCCGGAAGCCATCGCCGACATCATGCGCGAGCGCCGGGCGTCGGAAGATACCGCGCGCGAACTGGTCGCCGCTGCGCTCGACGCCGGCTCGACCGACAACTGCACCGCCATGGTGATCGACGTGGTCGAGCTGCCGACGGCGGAATCGGCCGAGGCCGTCGGCAACGCCATCATGCAATTGCCGCTGATCCCGGTGCCGATCGTCGGCGAGGCGGTGGACGGTTTTCTGCTGAAGGTGCTGGTGTCCGACGGCCGCTATAGCCGCTTGTTCGGCGCCGTCGACGAGATCGAGGGCGGCGAGGTGGTGCTGAAATTTCCAAAACCCCAGGTCGCCGCCGTCGCCACCTACCACGCCGCCTTTGTCCGCGAAGCCTGGGTCGGCGCGCGGGTCAACAGCCCGTGGATCGGCCGCATCATCGAACTGCCGCCGGGGCGGCAGACTTGCCTCTATACGGTGATGCCGCTCTATCAGGGCGAGCTGTTGTCGACGCGGCTGGGGCGCCGGCCGGCGATGGGCCTGGAGGAGGGCCGCAACATCGCCATCAAGCTCGCCCGCGGCGCCGTGGCGCTGCACCGTGCCGGCATCATCCATCGCGACATCAAGCCCGACAACGTGATCCTCGAGAGCGGCGGCTCGCTCAAGCTGATCGATCTCGGCGTAGTGCGCGTTCCCGGCCTTGAGGATTTTCCGCCCGAGGACATTCCCGGCACGCTCGGCTATATGGCGCCGGAAATGCTGGCCGGCGAGCCGGGCAACGAGCAGACCGATATTTACGCGCTGGGCGTCACCATGTTCCGCGCCTTTACCGGTGAATTTCCCTACGGCAATCTCGACGCCGTCAGCCCGCCGCGCCGTGCCCGGCCGATCCCGCTCGCCGAGCTGCGGCCGGATCTGCCGGCCTGGCTGCAGGCGGCATTGGCGCGCGCGCTCGCCACCGATCCGAACGAACGGTTTCGCGACATCAACGAGTTTGCCATGGAGATGGAGCAGGGACCGGCGCGCGCGCCGCTCGCGGTGCGCCGGCCGCTGACGCTCTATGAGCGCTCGCCGCTGCGCTTCTGGCAGGGCGTTTCGGCGCTGCTCGCGGTGGCGCTGGCCGCCTCGCTGCTGCTGCGGCATTGAATCGATTCAACCCGTAACGTGGAAAGCAAAATGAGCAGAAGCCGTTTTTCTCTTTTCTCTGGCGCGAGCCCTCGGCCTGGTCGCCGCGCTTGTGGCACTCGCTTCGGGGATCATGTGAGATGGCCGTCGTCCGATCAGTCTCAGATATATCGATCCTGGATCCGTCATTGACATTTTGCCGATGCCGCCGCAAAGCCAGGAAGCCGGTTCGCCGGATTGCGTAGCGCGATGTTCAAGCGAATCCTGATTGCCAATCGCGGCGAGATCGCCTGCCGCATCATCAAGACCGCCCGCCGCATGGGGATCGCGACCGTCGCGGTCTATTCCGAAGCAGACCGCAACGCGCTTCATGTCGAGATGGCCGATGAAGCGGTGTTGATCGGGCCGCCGCCCGCGGCGCAGAGCTATCTGGTGATCGACAAGATCGTCGCCGCCTGCAAAGAAAGCGGCGCCGAGGCGGTGCATCCGGGCTACGGCTTCCTCTCCGAGCGCGCAGCTTTCGCCGCGGCGCTGGCCAAAGCCGGCATCGTCTTCATCGGGCCCAATCCCATAGCGATTGCCGCCATGGGCGACAAGATCGAAAGCAAGCGCGCGGCGGCCGCCGCCAAGGTGGCGACCGTGCCCGGCTATCTCGGCGTCATCGAGGACGATAAGCAGGCGGAAAAAATCGCCGACGAGATCGGCTATCCGGTGATGATCAAGGCCTCCGCCGGCGGCGGCGGCAAGGGCATGCGCATCGCCCATAGCCGCGCCGAGCTGAAAGAGGGCTTTGCCCGCGCCCGCTCGGAAGCGAAGTCGAGCTTTGGCGACGACCGCGTCTTCATCGAGAAATTCATCACCGATCCGCGCCATGTCGAAATCCAGGTGCTCGGCGACAAGCACGGCCATGTCATTCATCTCGGCGAGCGCGAATGCTCGATCCAGCGCCGCAACCAGAAAGTCATCGAGGAATCGCCGAGCCCGCTGCTCGACGGAGCAACCCGCAAGACAATGGGCGAGCAAGCGGTGGCGCTGGCCAAGGCGGTCGGCTACGACAGCGCCGGCACGGTCGAGTTCGTCGCCGGGCAGGACCGCAGTTTTTATTTCCTCGAAATGAATACGCGGCTGCAGGTCGAGCATCCGGTGACTGAACTGGTCACCGGCATCGATCTGGTCGAGCAGATGATCCGCGTCGCTGCCGGCGAGCCGCTGAAACTTAAGCAGAGCGACATCAAGCTCAACGGCTGGGCGGTCGAGAGCCGCATCTATGCCGAGGACCCGTACCGCAATTTTGCGCCGTCGATCGGCCGGCTTGTGCGCTACCGGCCGCCGGCCGAAGGCGAGCATGACGGCGTCACCGTGCGCAACGATACCGGCGTCACCGAAGGCGGCGAGATTTCGCTCTACTACGATCCGATGATCGCCAAGCTCGTCACCCACGCCAAGACGCGGGCGGCGGCGATCGACGCCCAGGCCGACGCGCTCGATGCCTTCACCATCGAGGGCATCCGCCACAACATTCCGTTCCTCGCCGCCGTCATGGCGCATCCGCGCTGGCGCGACGGCAAGCTCTCGACCGGTTTCATCGCCGAGGAATTTCCCGGCGGCTTCGAGCGCACGCCGCCGACCGGCGCCATGGCGCGGACCATCGCCGCCGTTGCCGCGGCAATCGATCACGTCATGGGCGAGCGCAAGCGCCGGATTTCCGGGCAGCTAAACACCGCACTCACGCGCGAACGCCGCCGCGCCATCTGGCTCGGGCCCGACGAAATCCACGCCGACGTCGAGCACGACGGCCACGGTATCGCGGTCACGTTCGAAGACGGCGCCCGGCATGTGCTGCGCTCGCCATGGACCCCCGGCATGCCGGTCTGGGCGGGCGCCATCGACGGCACGCCGGCCGCCATGCACGTGCGCACGATCCCGAACGGTTTTGAGCTCGCCTATCGCGGCCACGAGGTGAAGGCCTTCGTCTATACCGAGCGCGAGGCGCATTACGCCCGGCTGATGCCGGTGAAGAAATTGTCCGACAGCGAGAAGGCGATGCGCTGCCCGATGCCGGGCCTGGTCGTCTCCGTCGCCGTCAGCGAGGGCCAGGAGGTCAAGGCCGGCGAGACGCTGGCCGTGGTCGAGGCGATGAAAATGGAAAATATTTTGCGCGCCGAACGCGACGGCACCATCAAGAAAATACGCGTCAAGCCGGGCGACAGCGTCGCCGTCGACGCGGTGATCATGGAATTCGCCTGATCCTCGTCATTCCGGGGCTCGGTCGAAGACCGAGAACCCGGAATCCATAATCACAATTTTTTCAGGCAGCACTCGCGCGATGGTTCTGCAATACTGTGGTTATGGATTCCGGGCTCGCCGCTGCGCGGCGCCCCGGAATGACGATTGTCGTTGTCGCCGAGGGGCCGACCAACATGCAGGCGCTGCGCTTTCTGTTCTCGCCGTGGGGGCGGTTGCGGCCGCGGCCTTTTGCATGGGCGGCACTCGCCGTCTACATCGCCGGCCTCGCGGCACAATCGCTCACAGCGCCCGGGGTGCTTGCGCATATCGGTTTACGGCCGTTCGGAGTCGCTCAGGCCTTGTTGATCTGGATCTGGTTCGCGTTGCACGCCAAGCGCCTGCGCGACGGCGGCCACGCTATAAGCCTTGCGGTGGGCGCCGGTATTCTCTACGCGCTGAGCATCGTGCTGCTTCTTATTATTGGCGGATCATTTCTCGACAAGGCTTCGCTCGGAGCCGCGAATGGCTCGGGCGCGCTTGGCCTTCTCGTTTTGATCTCGGCCATCGCCACATTACTCAATGCATCCCATTACGACGTGACTTGGCTCTTTGTGGCGGGCCTCACGATCATGGCGTTCCTGCCGCCGCTTGTCGCGGTCGCCGTCACGCTCTGGGCAGCGACGCGGCCGAGCGTCCACGAGGCATGATGTTGCACTTCGCCTATGGCGCCAACATGCACCGCACCATCATGCGCCGGCATGCTCCGGCGGCGCAGCCGATCGGCGCCGCGGCGCTCGCCGATCATCGCTTCATCATCACGGCCGACGGCTATGCCTCCGTCGCGCCGGCGCTGGCACACACGGTCCACGGCGTGTTGTGGCGGATCACGCCGCGCGACCGCGTCACGCTCGATGCCTGGGAGAACGTTGCCGGAAATCTCTATCGCGCCGAGATTTTGCCGGTTCGTCACGCCGACCGGCTGCGGCCGGCGCTGGTCTATGTGGCCCGGCGGTGCCGCACCGGCCTGCCGAAGGCGGGTTACATGGAGCTTGTGGTCGCGGCGGCACGCACCTGGCAATTGCCGGCCGACTATATTTCTTCGTTGCAGTACTGGCTGCCGCGGCGTCCGGTGGGCGCCGGCTACCGCAAGCTCGGAGACATCGCGTGGACGTGATGCGGCATGTGGTGATCCGCGGCCGAGTGCAAGGCATCGGCTTTCGGGCCTGGACCGAATACACGGCCCTCGAACTCGGCCTGCAAGGCTGGGTGCGCAACCGCCGCGACGGCGCCGTCGAGGCGTTGTTCGTCGGCCCGCCGGATGCGGCCGCCGCGATGATTGCGGCGTGCCGTCAAGGTCCGCCCGGCTCGCGCGTCGACGCCATCGATCAGCGCGACGGCACGGCGGAAGAGCTAAAGCTGCGCCGCCGCGGCGAATTGTTCTCGGTGCTGCCGACGGCTTGACCGTCGGTCGTCGCGCCGAACAGCGGCTCGAACGTACTGCGCAAAATCATGTCGACCTCCGGCATCGAAACCGTCACGCCGAGATCGGCGAGCGAGGTAACGCCGTAGCGCCGGTCGGCCACGCCGCACGGCACGATGCCGGAGAAATGCGACAAATCGGGCTCCACATTGAGCGCAAACCCGTGCAGCGTCACCCAGCGCTGGATGCGGATGCCGATGGCGGCGATCTTGTCCTCGTAACCGTCGCCCTTGTCCGGCCGCCGCACCCACACCCCGATGCGGTCGTCGCGCCGCTCGCCGCGCACGTTGCAGGCGGCCAAGGTGCGGATGATCCATTCCTCGATGGTGGCGACGAAGCGGCGCACGTCCGGCGCGCGGCGCTTGAGGTCAAGCATGACATAGCCGACCCGTTGGCCGGGACCGTGATAGGTGAACTGGCCGCCGCGGCCCGTGCTGTGGACCGGAAAGCGCGCCTCGATCAACTCTTCCGGTCGCGACGAGGTGCCGGCGGTGTAGAGCGGCGGATGTTCGAGCAGCCAGACCAGTTCGCCGGCTTCGCCGCGCGCGATGGCGTCCGCGCGCGCGTCCATGGCGGCAAGCGCGTCATCGTAACCGACGCGTTCGTCGCTGACGCGCCACTCCACGGGCGGCGCGCCGGCCGGCGGCAGATGCCCGATCGTCAGGTTTTGGCGCGTGTTAACCACCTGCTAACCATGGAAGGGCGATAGAATATAGGAGCAAAGCCAAAGCGACAAAACGGGGGCCCCTTGGCGACACTCGACAATGTCTCGGTCGACATCACGGTGGTGCTCGGCACGACCTCGATGCCGATCCATCAGGTGCTCCGCCTCGGCCGCGGCGCCGTCATCGAGCTCGACGCGTCGGAGGAAGACGAGGTCCGCATCCTGGCCAACAACCTGTCGGTGGCCAAGGGCACGGTGGTCGTCAGCGGCAACAAGATCGCCGTCGAGGTCAAGGAGCTATTGCCGCGCTCGCCTGAGGCGAAATAGCCTCGCGGGCCGATTTTCCCCCATCATTCTCGGACCCAGCCAGGCCTTGTCCGGGTATAACCGACCTGTTACATCGGCGCCGTCGCGCCAGCCGGGCGCGCGTTCCACCCACATGCGGCCGTGGCGGAATTGGTAGACGCACTAGCTTGAGGTGCTAGCGGGGCAACCCGTGGAGGTTCGAGTCCTCTCGGCCGCACCAGCCTAAACTCCGCGAGCTTCGGCTCGGTAAGCCAAAAGAAGAAGAGTAACGCGGCTCAGTGCGCCGGCGTCGCCATCGCGGCCATCGGCGAGAGAAGTTCGGCGTGCTGGCCGGCCGCCGGATGGGCGCGGGCGTGGCGATGGATGATGAGATGGGCGTGCCGCGTGCGGCCGTGGTGCGGCTCGCTCTGCTCGCCGGAGTCATTCGCTGCCGCGCCCGGCGGCGGCTCTAATGCCGCGTCGGCGATCTCTCGTTCCTGGACCGGCCAGCCGATGTCGAGCAAGCTCGGCGCCGGAAGCTGCGCGGTGGACGAGGGCATCGCGACCAGGGCCTGATAGGGCCAAGGCGAGGCTGCGGTGCCGGCTTCGATGGATGGCGAGTCGACTTCGATGTCTGCGGTGCTCGCCGTGTGGCTAAGCGCGTAATTCGCATCGAAAGCACCCGCATCGGGCGCCGGCAACAACTCGGTCGCTTCGGACACTGCGCTGTCGGAAAATTTCGGCCAGGCCGGCGCGCTGCCGCTGTCGTCGATGACGGTTTGCCCGGCCATCGACCACGCCACCGTCCATAGCGAGCGTCCGGCAATGGGTCCTGGCGGCACCGTGGTCGACGGCACCACTTGCACGATGTGGAAGCCTTTATCCTTCAATTCCCTGAGCAGGCCGGGCAGCGCCGCCACCGTCCACGGATGGATGTCGTGCAGCAGCAGCATGCCCTTGCTCTTGGCTTCGAGCCGGCTCATGGCGCGGGCAATGATCTGCGAAGCCGAAATGTGGCGGTGCCAGTCGTCGGCCACCACGTCGGTCGAGAACACGACCAAGGAACGCGCGGCAAGCTCGCTCTCGACCACGTCGGTGCGGCCGAAACCCGGGATGCGGAAGAACGGCGCCAGCCCGCCGCCATCGCCGAGCGCTGCGTTGACGTTGTCGATGCCGGCATCGATCTCCCAGCGAATCTTCTCGTCCGATATGCGGTCGAAGCGCAGCGGATGATCCTCGCTGTGCGAACCGATCGTGTGACCGTCGTCGTGAATGCGGCGCACCACGGCGGGATAGGCCTTCGCCATTTCGCCGACCAGGAAAAACGTCGCTTTCACGCACTGCGACGCCAGGATATCGAGGATCTGGGTGGTCTTGGGCGGCAACGGCCCGTCATCGAAGGTCAGCACCACCTCATGATCGTCGAGCGGCAGGGTCTGCTGATAATTCAGCGTGCCGAGGCGCTGATAGTCGCTGGGGTCGATGGTCACTACGCGGCTGGTGCCAATGGCGTCCGGATGGCCTGGGCAGTCCTGCGCACGCGCCGCCGTTGCGGCGCCAAATACGACGCCAGCTATCGCGCTCAAAATCGCGGCGCTCAGGATTGCCCGTAGCTTATCCATTTCCTCAATCCCGGCCTGCTCGATAACCGCAAACCGCTGGTCTCTCAAAGTCGACCATACCCACCGCGTCCCTGAACCGCGCATTAACGGCCTGGGGCGCCGCCAAGGCCTGTTGATAAGTCAGGCAGTTAGCCGGGCTTTTCCTTAGCCTTAACCATACGCCCCTAAGCTGCCGCGTCAGGAATTCCAGGACGGGGCGTGAGTATGAAGGCCGCTGCGGCAGCCCGGGCATGGTGGGCGGCACTCCGGCGGCGCAAGCGTGAGCCGATGGGGGTGGCGGCGTTACGCGCGGCAGCCTCGCATCTGTCCTCCTACGTGCTGATGGCGCTCGCGGTGGCGATGCTAGTCTGTGCCGCGGCCGGCTTTGCCGTCACGGTGCGGGAGGATCAGCGGCTCGCCGCCGGGCGTCACGCGGCCCTCGAGCTTGCGCTCGACGAGGTGCGCGGCGTGTTCGGCGACAGCGACGGTTTCGACGATTCGCGGCTGCCGCTGATCGCGCGGCTCGCCGGCTTGAAGGATTTGCGCTTCGATACCGACGAGGACAGCACTGCCGGGCGCGAGGTGCAGTCGCTGCACGATGAGCATGGCCGCATCGTCGGCTGGTTCAGCTGGGCGGCCGACCGGGCGCTGATCCGCGCCGAGATCTGGCTGTGGGGCCTGATCGGCGCAGTGGGGGCCGCGCTCGGCATCTGCGCCTTTCTCGCCGCCGGCCTGATCCAGCGGCTGGCGCGCGCACTTGCATCGAGCCTCAAAACCATCCGCAAGCTGACCCGCGAGGATGCACTGACTGGGTTACCCAATCACCGCGTGATGATGGAAAGCCTCGACCGGTCGCTGGCGCGGCGCCGCTCCGGCGTGGTCGTGCTGGCGTTGATCGATATCGACGGCTTTCGCGAGGTCAACGACACCCACGGCCGCGCGGGCGGCGATGCGCTGTTGCGGAACATTGCCGAGCGGCTGCAAACCGGCCTGCCCGAGGGCGCCCATTTCGGCCGCTTCGACGACGACGAATTCGCCGTCATCCTCAGCAGCGGCGACATGCAGACCGCGGGCGTGCTCGCCGAGGCACTGCAGGCGTCGCTGCAGCGTCCGATTTTCATGGAGCGGAACTGGCAGGTCAGCGCCAGCATCGGCATGGTGCAAGCGCCGGACGACGGCAGCGCCGCCGACGAGCTCAGCCGCCGCGCCAAATTGGCGCTGCGCGCCGCCAAACGCGGCGGCCGCGGCATGGTGCAGCGCTTCGCCCCCTCTATCGAGATGGAATATTCCGAACAGCGCTTCATTCGCCGCGAGCTCGAATCCGCGCTCGCCTCGGGCGGCCTCGACGTCCATTATCAGCCCGTGGTCGCCGCGGCCGGCGGCGCCTTGATCGGGGTCGAGGCGCTGTTGCGCTGGACCCATCCGACCCGCGGCGCCATCGGACCGTCGGTGTTCATTCCGTTGGCCGAGCAGAGCGGGCTGATGCCCCTGCTCGGCGAATTCGTATTGCGCCGGGCGCTGGCCGATGGCGCGCGCTGGCCGAACCTGACCGTGGCGGTGAATCTGTCGCCGATCCAGATCCGCGACCGCAAGCTGGTCGATCTCATCGCCGCCGTCATTGCCGAAAGCGGCATTGCGCCCTCGCGCGTCATTTTTGAAGTGACAGAGGGCGTGCTCATCGAAGACCCGCAGGAGACCCTGCGGCGGCTCGAGGCGTTGCGCGCGCTCGGGGTGAGCATCGCGCTCGACGATTTCGGCACCGGCTATTCGAGCTTGAGCTATCTGCAAAAATTTCCGTTCAGTCAGATCAAGATCGACCGCGCCTTTGTCGGCTCGCTCGGCGCCACCGGCCATGCCGGCGCCATCATCCAGTCGATCGTCGCGCTCGGCCATGCGCTCGGCATGAGAGTGCTGGCCGAAGGCGTCGAGACCGACGAGCAGCGCGTGCTGCTCCGCCTCGCCGGCTGCGACGAAATGCAGGGCTTCCTGTTTGCCAAGCCACAGCCGGCCGCGGCGATCGACAAGGTCGCGGGGCGGCCGGCCGGCGGCCGTTCCGCCGCAAAAGCCGCGGCCGGCGGCGCACGCTGACACGGCCGTCTCCAGCGGCTATTTTATCGCTTGCGCCTTTCGCCTCGTCGGCGCGAAGCCGCGGAGCGCCCGATGGTCCAGAACAGCTTTCCCGGTCTCGATTTCGGCCTCGGCAGCGATATCGACATGCTGCGCGACCAGGTGCGCGCCTTCGCCCAGAACAAGATCGCGCCGTACGCGGCCGAGATCGACCGCTCCAACAGCTTTCCGCGGGAACTGTGGCCGCAGCTCGGCGAGCTTGGGCTCTTGGGCATCACCGTCGAAGAGGAGTGGGGCGGGGCGGGGCTCGGTTATCTCGCCCATTGCGTCGCCATGGAGGAGATTTCGCGCGCCTGCGCCGCGGTCGGCCTGTCCTACGGCGCCCATTCGAACCTCTGCGTCAACCAGATCCGCCGCAACGGCAGCGACGAACAGCGGCGCCGTTATTTGCCCAAGCTGATTTCCGGCGAGCATGTCGGCGCGCTGGCGATGTCGGAGCCGGGCGCGGGCTCCGACGTGGTGTCGATGCGCACCCGTGCCGACCGCAAGGGCGACCGTTACATCCTCAACGGCTCGAAAATGTGGATCACCAACGGACCCGTCGCCGACACGCTGGTGGTCTATGCCAAGACCGACCGCACCGCCGGCGCCCGCGGCATAACCGCGTTTCTGGTCGAGAAGACCTTTCCGGGCTTTTCGACGGGCCAAAAACTCGACAAGCTCGGTATGCGCGGCTCCGACACCAGCGAGATCGTGTTTCAGGATTGCGAAGTGCCGGAAGCAAACGTGCTCGGCGTCGTCGGCAACGGCGTCAACATTTTGATGTCCGGCCTCGATTACGAGCGCGCGGTGCTGGCGGCGGGGCCGGTCGGCGTGATGCAGGCCTGCCTCGACCTGGTCATTCCTTACGTCCATCAGCGCAGCCAGTTCGGCCAGCCGATCGGCCGCTTCCAGCTGATCCAGGCCAAGCTCGCCGACATGTACGTAACGCTCAACGCCTCGAAGTCCTACGTCTACGCCGTGGCGCGCGCCTGCGACCGCGGCGAGACCACGCGCGAAGACGCCGCCGGCGCCATCCTCTATGCCGCCGAGCGTGCGACCTGGATGGCGCTCGAAACCATCCAGTGCCTGGGCGGCAACGGCTACATCAACGACTTCCCGGCCGGCCGGCTGCTGCGCGACGCCAAGCTTTACGAGATCGGCGCCGGCACCAGCGAAATCCGCCGCATGCTGATCGGAAGGGAGATTTTCGAGAAGACTAGGTAATATCCGCCAGCGCTATCGCACATAGGCGCCAAGATAGCCATATTTCCCGGGCGCAGCGCGGCATGAAGCGCAGCGGAATGGTGCGCTGCAGACCCGGGATCGTCTCAAGCGCCGAGTCTGCGAAGGTGCCGGATCAGCAGTGCACCGCTTCGCGCTGCACTGCATCCGGGAAACGTAGCTTATATTAGCGCTTATAAGCTATTGCGAGGCAGGATGGAGCACGGAGCCGGCTATGGCAGATTCTGATCAAGGGCATGTCAAAGTCCGCGTTGGCGCCGACGGCACATCGTCGTACCTGCCACGTTGAGCGAGGCGCTGGGCCTTAAGGACGGGAATGTCCTGTTTGCGCGGACTCACGAAGGCGAGATTCACTTGTTGACGCCAACGGCTGCGGCGCGTCGCGCGCAAGCGATCGTGCGACAGTTCGTGCCGGAAGGCGTCAGTCTCGTTGATGAACTAATTGAAGATCGGCGGCGCGAAGTTGAAGCCGAGAGGGAAGAAGACTGAGTAAGTAGCCCGGATTGAGCAATGCGAAATCCGGTATTGACGGTGAGGTTGACCCCGGATTTCGTTTCACTCAGTCCGGGCTATGCTTGCTACGCGAGATCATCACCTTTGATGAACTTTATGAGCGCGCGGAATTTATCGTCCATCAGCAAGCGTAGAGTGGGGCAAGGCGCGCAGCGCCGGCCTTTGTAGGGCGTCAGAATGACTGAAGCTGAGGTCTGGGCAATTCTCGGAAAAGCGCTTGCTCTATTGGGCGGCGTTGGCGTAGTCGCGGGCGCCGTTGCGGCATTTGTCGGAAAGTTCTTCGCTGATCGCTCGATTGAAGGGCATAAAGCAGCGCTAACTCAAGAAACGGAAAAATTAAAGGCCGAGTTGGGCAAGGACACGGAGACGCACAAGTGGAATCTGAAAAAGAAAGAAATATTATTCCAGAAGGAGATTGAAGCCGCTTCAGAATTCTTTGAGTTACACAGAAAACTGGAGCCGAAGTTTCGTCACCCTGACATGGATTGGTACGAAGCAGCCGAGGACGTTATCGAAAGCTTTAGCGAATCGGAAGATAAGCTGGCAAAATTCATTGCTAAGCATGGGCCAGTATTAAGTGCGAAAAATCGTTCTGCATTAGATGAATGCAAGCGACTCGCGTCGATTCATCAGTTTGCGAAGAGCACAGGCGGTATCACAAAAGAGGATGAGAACGCCGCCGAAAGATTTTTGAAGCTGCTCGATGAGGTCGAGGCACGATTTGTGAAGGAATTGCGATCATAGAGCTTCTTCTATCGAACTTACTTGATTGCATTGGCAGCGAACTAAGACGGTGTAGTCCGCCCGCAGGGCAGGGTAAAATAGTAAATCCGTCGTATGATGTGAGGTCGCGGGTTACACCACGCGAAGCCACCCAACGTGTTGTACTCACCCCAATCTCCGGTCGAATTCCAGCACCGCATTGAGCAAAACCTGCGCGCCCGCGGCGCATTCATCAAAACTCGTCGATTCCGCTTCGTTGTGGGAAATGCCGCCGGCGCAGGGCACGAAGATCATGGTGGTCGGCGCCACGCGCGCGATATAGGCGGCATCGTGGCCGGCGCCGGAGATCATGTCGCGCGATTTGAAGCCGACTTTCGCGGCGCCGATGCGCACGCATTCGATCAGTTCGGGTGCAAATTTTACCGGCGGTGAATCCCAAATCCGCGCCTCGGTGTAAGTCAGCTGCAGCGGCGGCATGATTTCGGCGAGCGCGGTGCGGAGTTTTGTCTCCATGGCGTCGAGAACTGTTTCCTCCGGATGGCGGAAATCGACGCTGAAGAAAACCTCGCCGGGAATGACATTGCGGCTGTTCGGCTTGTTCTCGATCAGGCCGACGGCGCCGACCGCATCGGGCGCGTGTTCGCGGGCGATGGCGTCGATGCGCTCGATCATGCGCGCGGCGCCGACGAGCGCATTCTTGCGCAACGGCATCGGCGTCGTGCCGGTATGGGCCTCTTGGCCAGTCACAGTGACTTCGTACCAGCGCATGCCCTGCACGCCTTGCACGACGCCGATCATGCGGCCTTCCGCTTCCAGGATCGGGCCTTGCTCGATGTGCAATTCGAACATTGCGGAAAACTTGCGAGCGCCGGCTTTTTCCTCGCCCTTGTAGCCGATGCGCGCCAATTCATCGCCAAAAGTCTTGCCGTCGCGGTCGGTGCGCGCGAAGGCGTAGTCGGGCGAGAACACGCCGGCAAAGACGCCCGACGCTAGCATGGCCGGCGCAAACCGCGCGCCCTCTTCGTTGGTCCAGTTGACGATCTCGATCGGCGCATTGGTCTCGTAGCCGGTTTCGTGCAGCGTGCGCATGGCTTCGAGCGCGCCAAGCACGCCGAGCACACCGTCGAACTTGCCGCCGGTCGGCTGGGTGTCGAGATGCGAGCCCATGGCGATCGGCGCAAGATTTGGATTCTTGCCCGGCCGGCGCGCGAACATGGTGCCGACTTCGTCGACCGCGACGGCGCAGCCGAGCGCTTCGCACTGCGCCTTGAACCAGTCGCGCACCTGGCGGTCGAGATCGGTGAGCGTCAGGCGGCAAATGCCGCCCTTCGGCGTGGCGCCGATCCGCGCCGTGTGCGTCAAGGTGTCCCAAAGCCGCTGGCTGTCGATCTGCAGGTTCTGCACGTTCGAAAAACTCCAATGCCGAAAGCAGGGTAGGGGAGATATTCCTCGGAATTTGCGGTTGAACCAAGTCCGGTCCGGCAACGACACTGCCTCAGTGGCGGCGGAGGTGCCCAATGCGGACGGTTTTGACGAGCCTTTTGATCCTGCTTGCAATGGCCGCAATGGCCGCAAGCGCGCCGGGTTACGCCCAATCCCGCAAGCCGACCGGGCGAGAGGCCGCCGCGATCCGCGATTGCGCGGCCAAGGATCGGGACAACCTCGATGACGGCGAGCAGCAATGCCTGTTCAAGCTCGTGGCAGAGCCCTGCATCGGCTCGTTCGGCAGCGCTTCCGATGGCAAGATGGCCGATTGCTATGCCATCGAGGGCACGATCTGGGACGGTCTCCTCAACGAGAATTACAAAAAACTACTCGCCACCCTCGACGATGAACAGACCGCCAAAGCCCGCGCCATGCAGCGCGCTTGGATCGCTTATCGCGACAGCACCTGCCAGTTCTATGACGACAAGATCCAGGGCACGATGTCGATCATGATGCACGCCGCCTGCAATACGCGCGAAACGGCGCGCCGCGCGATGCTGCTCGATTTTTTTAGTCGGCTTTGACTCCCCTTTTTGAAACGCGGCGCCGCCATTGGCCGAATAGGTCAATGAACGAGTAGGCTGATGAAGGCTATCTGACCGCCAGCGGCATACTAACTCATTGAATTTGCGACGAATCAGCTATGGTGCAGGCCGTCGGCAAAGCGGGAGCGAGCGCCATGCTGCGCGTGCGACTGAAAGCGGACGGCCGTCTGGTCGAAGTCCTTGCGGATGGCAGCGAGCGGGCCATTCCTACCGATCCGCGTTCCATCGCCACGGCGGCGCATCAGGCGGCGCGTTCGGTCGATGCGCGCAGCCTCGACGCCACCTACGCCCGTCACGTCCGCGGCCGCACCGGGCTGACGCAAGCCGCCTTCGCCGCGCGCATCGGCGTGCCGGTCGAGACCGTGCGCAACTGGGAGCAGGGCAAGCGCTCGCCGCGCGGCCCGGCGCGTGCGCTTCTCAAGGTTCTCGAGCAGGCCCCGGACGCGGCCTTTGCGGTGCTCGCCAAGGCAAATTCCCGCTAGCCGCGGAACGTCCGTTCGTCGTCGGCATTGGGCTGGCATTCACGCCGCCAATAGCCGATCCTTGGTTCGTTGGGGCGGAGCCGCGCGACCTTAAGGAGCATAGCGGATGGACGTGATCGAAAGTCATGGCGCCAAAATCCCGGTCATCGGGTTCGGCACCATGACGCTGAAGGACAATCTGTGCGTCGAACTGGTCGAGGCGGCGCTGCATCTCGGCTACCGGCATCTCGACACCGCGCAGAACTACGGCAACGAGCGCGAAGTCGGCGAAGGCGTCCGCGCTTCCGGCGTGCCGCGCGAAGAAATCTTCATCACCACCAAAGTCTGGTTCAACCGCCTGGCGCCCGGCGATCTCGAGCGCTCGGTCGATGAGAGTTTGGAGCGGCTCAAGCTGCCGTGGGTCGATCTGTTGCTGATCCACTGGCCCAACGCACAAATCCCGCTGGCCGGATCGATCGAGGCTTTATGCAAGGTCAAGCGGGCAGGGCTCGCCAAGCATGTCGGTGTCGCCAATTTCACCGTCGCCATGCTCGACGCGGCGACCAAAGCGGCAAGCGAGCCGCTCGCGGCGTTGCAGATCGAGACCCATCCCTATCTCGACCAGACCAAGGTGCTCGCCGCGGCGCGCCGGCTCGGCTTAGCGGTGGTCGGCTATTGTCCGCTGGCGCGCGGCAAGGTGCCTGCCGACCCGGTGCTGCAAAAGATCGGCCGCGCCCACGGCAAATCGCCGGCGCAAGTGTCGCTGCGCTTCCTCGAGCAGGAGCGGATCACTCCCATTCCGCGCACGTCAAAGCGCGAGCGGCTTGCGGAAAATCTCGGCAGCCTGGCATTCAAGCTGACCGACGCGGAAATGGCGGAGATCGCCATGCTGGCGCGGCCGGGGTCGCGCATCGTCAGGCCGCCGCAGGCGCCGCAATGGGATAGCTAGGCAATGAGCCCGAGCGCAGCCGTGCCGAGCGTCGAGGCCAGTGGGGCGCGGATCCCGCTGCTCGGCCTGGGCACCTGGGAATTGCGCGGCCGCACCTGCGCGCGGGTGGTCGAGCAGGCGCTCCGTCTCGGTTACCGTCATATCGATACCGCGCAACTTTATGAAAACGAACGCGAGGTCGGCGAAGGGTTGCGCGCCTCGGGCGTCAAGCGCGACGACGTGTTCGTGACCACGAAAATCTGGCCGAGCCACTTCGCGCCGCGCGAGCTCGAGCGCTCGGCGCGCGAACGGCTGGTGCAGCTTCGCCTCAACGAGGTGGATTTGCTGCTGCTGCATTGGCCCAACCCGCGCATCCCGTTGAGCGAGACTATCGGCGCGCTGTGCAAGGTCAAGCGCGACGGGCTAACGCGCCACATCGGCGTGTCCAATTTCACCGTGGCGCTGGTCGAGGAAGCGCTCAAGGCGACCAGCGAGCCGCTGGTGTGCAATCAGTTCGAGTGCCATCCGTTTCTCGATCAATCGAAGCTGATCGCCGAATGCCGCAAACGCGACATGGCGATCGTCGCCTATAGCCCGCTGGCGCGCGGCGAGGCGCGCCGCAACGCGGTGCTCGCGCGCATCGGCTCGGCGCACAAGAAGACCGCCGTGCAGGTCTGCCTGCGCTTTCTGGCGCAGCAGGATATCGTCGTCATCCCGCGCACCAGCAAGGTGGAGCGGTTGTCGGAAAACGCCGCGATCTTCGATTTCGCGCTGAGCAACGACGAAATGCGCCAGATCGCGACGCTCGGCAGCCGCGACGGCCGGATCGTCGATTGGGCGTTTTCCGGCCCGCCGAAATGGGATTGAGCCAAAACAAAACGCCTGCCCCTTGTGGGGAGGGGCAGGGGTGGGGGTCGAGAGGTATCGCACAGGCGTCGACGGACTGTGTACGCGTCCACGGAAGAAACTTCCCTCCCGACCCCCCTCCCCACCCTCCCCCGCAAGGGGGGAGGGAGTTCAATCAGAACTCGACGTCGAGCTCCTCCAACTCGTCCGGTTCGACCTTGGCGGCGGCGATCCAGTCCTGCATCTGCGGCAATGCCATGATGGTGCGGCAGTATTGCGCCGAGACCGGGTCGATGGCGACGTCGTAGGTGCGGAAACGCGTGCAGACCGGCGCGTACATGGCGTCGGCCGCGCAAGGTTTCTCTCCGAACAGATAAGGGCCTTGGTATTTGGCGAGGCATTCCCGCCAGATCGTGGTGACGCGATCGATGTCGGCGCGGGCGCCGGCCCACGATTTGAAGCCGGGGAAATGCGCCTTCAGATTCATCGGCAGCGCCGAGCGCAGATTGCTGAAGCCGGAATGCATCTCGCCGCAGATGGCGCGGCAATGGGCGCGCTGCGCCTGGTCGGCCGGCAACAGCCCGGCCTCGGGCTTGATCTCATGCAGGTATTCGGCGATCGCCAGCGTGTCCCAGACCTTCAGCCCGTCGTGGACCAGGCAGGGCACCAGGAACGACGGCGACAACAGCAGCAATTCGGCCCGGGTCGAAGGGTCGTCGCTGCCGACATGCTGCTCGTCGAAATCCAGGCTCGCCATTTTGCACAGCAACCAACCGCGCAGCGACCACGAGCCGTAATTCTTGCTGGCGATAGTGAGAGTGGCCTTCGACATTGCGCGCGCTCGTTTTCAAAGGTGGTGAGAACTCAATGCCTTATGGCGCCGTGCTGCTACGGCGTGCAAGGCCGCGCGCCGCCCCGACGGCCGAATTTCACGCCCCATTCCCCGCATGTGCAGGATGTTCATATTCTTGTCGCAGTGCAACAAAAAATGCACTAGCTTTCCCCTTTGGTTGGGGGGTCGAGGTATTGCCGTCGCAAGACGGACCGCGGCGCCCGTGGGCAAACGGGATGCTGTACCTCGCCTATCAGCTGCAGTCCGACATCATGGTGCCGGTGCGCACCTGGGCCAGCATGGCAGCTGGTGCCGGCGGGCCGCCGCTGTTGTCGGACCATCCGGCGCTGCGCAACCTCACCGCGGTCTATGAGCTGATCGCGCGCGCCGGCCTCACCCATACGCGGCCGCCGTTCGGCATCGACCGCATCGCCGTCGGCAATCGCGAGGTCGACGTGCGCGAGGAGGCGTCCCATGTCACGCCGTTCGGCACGCTCTTGCATTTCAAGAAGGACATCGCGGCAGCGCAGCCGCGCGTGCTGATGGTGGCGCCGCTGTCCGGCCATTTCTCGACGCTCCTTCGCGCGACCGTGCGCACCATGCTGCCCGAGCACGACGTCTACATCACCGACTGGCACAATGCCCGCGACGTGCCGCTGACCGCCGGCCGCTTTGGCTTCGACGAATATATCGATCATCTGATCAAGTTCCTCGGCGTGCTGGGGCCGGGCACCCACGTGCTGGCAGTGTGCCAGCCCTGCGTCGCCGTGCTCGCCGCCGCCGCCGTGATGGCGCAGGCCGGCAACAAGGCGCAGCCGCGCAGCATGACCTTGATGGCCGGCCCGATCGACACCCGGGTCAATCCGAGCACGGTCAACGCGCTCGCCAACAAGCGCACCATCGAGTGGTTCGAGCGCACGCTGACCGCATCGGTGCCGCTGCGCTATCCCGGCGCCTTCCGCCGCGTCTATCCGGGTTTCGTTCAGCTCGCCGCCTTCATGAGCATGAACGTCGATCGCCACGTCAAGGCGCACCGCGAGCTCTACGAGAACCTCGCCAACGGCGAACTGGAGAAGGCGGCGATCACCAAAGCGTTCTACGACGAATATTTCGCCGTGCTCGATCTCACCGCCGAGTTTTATCTGGAAACCGTGCGCATCATCTTCCAGGAGCATCTGCTGCCGCTCGGCAAGCTCGAGTGGCACGGTAGCAAGGTCGACCCGACGGCGATCCGGCGCACCATGCTGCTCACCGTCGAAGGCGAGCGCGACGACATCTGCTCGGTCGGCCAGACCGTCGCCGCGCACGACCTGTGCAGCAAGCTGCGCCCCTATCTCAAGCGCCACCACATGCAGGCCGGCGTCGGCCATTACGGCGTGTTCTCCGGCAAGCGCTGGGAGAACCAGATTTATCCGATCCTCAAGAACGTGATTTTGTCGAGCGATTGAGCGGGCGGCGGATGGCGTTGCCATCTTGCAAGGTTCCGCGCGCTGCGGTGGAATTTCCCTCGACCCAGCGGCGGAGCAGGTTTATGCCAGACGATACGGGAGTGAAGGCCATCGCGGCGGCGCTGGCGGAGCGCTTCGGTGAGGACATCGCGGTCGATCCGGCGCTGCCGGGCCTCGACGAACTCGCCAAGATCGCCGGCCAGCGATCGCACCGGCGCTTTCTGCCGCGCCCGATCGCGCCCGAGCTGTTGCGGCTGCTTTGCGCCTGCGCGCTCTCGGCGCCGTCCAAGAGCGACCTGCAGCAATGCGACATCGTCATCGTCACCGACACGGCCATCCGTACCGGCATCGTCGCGACCATTCCCGACATGCCGTGGATCATGGATGCGCCGGCCTTCCTGGTGTTCGTCGCCAACGGCGAACGGCTGCCGATGCTGGCAAAACTCCACGACAAGCCGTTTCCGAACGATCACCTCGACCAGTTCTTCAACGCCGCGGTGGATGCGGCAATCGTGCTGGCGACGTTCCTGCGGGCGGCGTCGGCGGTCGGGCTGGGCTGTTGTCCGATCAGCGCCGTGCGCGATCGTCCGCAGACCGTCAGCGACCTGTTGCGGCTGCCGCGCCGGGTCATTCCGGTCGCGGGGCTCTGCGTCGGCTGGCCGGCGCAGGCCGGCGAGATCACGCCGCGGCTGTCGCTGCGCACCACGGTGATCGAAAACGGCTATGGCGAGCGCGACGCTGCCGGCGAAATCGACGCCTACGACCGGCGGCGGGCGGCGCTGCGGCCGTACCGCCGGCAACGCAGCCCCGAGCGCTGGGGCGAGGCCGACTTTTATGGCTGGTCGGAGGATAAGGCCCGCCAATACGGCGTGCCGACGCGCGCGGATTTTGGCGCGTTCGTGCGCGGCAAGGGATTTTGTCTCGATTAGCCGGAGGAAAGGACCGCACCGAGCAATCGCAGCCGGCGTCCGATTGCATTTTCTCCAGCGGTCGATTGTGCCAAAATATATTGTGCAAAGATATCAAATTCCCGCGCATGGCGGGAGGGAGCGCGAGATGGTCACGAGCGTCAAGCAAATGCTGGAAGCCGCCAATGCCGCCGTGCCGAAGATCACGCCAGCGCAGGCGAAGGAGATGATCGCCAAGGGCAATGCGCTGGTGGTCGACGTGCGCGACGGCACCGAAGTGGCGGCGAGCGGCAAGGTCGCCGGCGCCGTGCATGTCTCGCGCGGTTTGCTGGAATTCCGCGCTGATCCGGAATTGCCGTCGCACGACAAGAATTTCGCCAAGGACAAGGACGTCATTCTTTATTGCGGCTCCGGCGGCCGCGCCGCGCTGGCCGGCAAGCTGCTCAAGGATTTGGGCTACGAGAAAGTCTTTAACCTCGGCGGCTTCAAGGACTGGGCCGACTCTGGCGGCGCGGTCGAAAAGTAACGGCGCAGTTCAGCGCAGAAAAGTCTTTTCTATCTCGCGCATCCGCGCGTCGCCTTGCAGGGCGAACACGTCGGCGACCGAGGCGATGTCTTTCTCGACGCCGGCGATGCCGCCTTCGGCGAGGATGCGGCGGAAGACGTTTTGCATGGCGGCGACGGCGGCGCGGATGGCGTGATTGCCGCAGATGATCAGCCCGACTTTGCCGAGTGCCGCGATGTCGGCGAATGAAAGCTGCGGATAACTGGTCGGCACCAGAACCAGCGGCACGCGTCCCGGCCACGCCCGGCAAAATGCCAAAATCTCGTCCGGCGTTTCCTGTTTGCTGTGGATCAACACCGCATCCGCGCCGGCCTCGGCATAGGCGGCGCCGCGGCGCAGTGCTTCCTCCTGGCCGCGTCCGGCGATCAGCGCCTCGGTCCGCGCGATGACCAGCACGCCGGCGGCCGCTTTCGCCGCCGCCACCTTGCCTTGGAATTCGCCGATCGGCACGAGTTCTTGCCGGCCACCCGGGCGCAGGCTCGTGTCCTTGGGAAATGTCTTGTCCTCGATGACGACGGCGCCCACGCCGGCAGCGGCGTATTGCGGGACGACGTAGGCGACGTTCACCGCATTGCCAAAACCGGTGTCGAGATCGGCGATCACCGGCGCATCCTGCGCCGCGCCGATCGCGCGCATCATCTCCAGATGCGTGCCCATCGACAGAATATTGGCGTCGGGCACCGCGTAGGACGCCGACAATTCGAAGCCGCTGCCCCAGATGGCATCGAAACCGGCGTTGGCGGCAAGCTTGGCGGCGAGCGGATTATGCGCCGCCATGGCAACGGCCGGGCGATGCACGTCGATCTTGACGCGTAACGCGTCGGCGATAATGGTGTGTGCTGCCATCGGGCGTGTTTCCTTGAACGTTGCACATCGCTCGACTGAAACCAACTGCACCTGCTAATTAAACCCAGGGATCAATCACGCGAATGTCCAAACCCTGGAAGTGGCGAACATTGCGCGTAGCGAAGTCGGCACGATGAGCGGAAACGATGCCAGCGATGAGCGTGTCGCGGACCTCTCTTGAACGGCCCATTGCGCGTTGCTTGGCGGAAAGGAGTGCCGCAGCGTTCGCGGCCTTTTCGTCGAAGTTCAGGACACGGTCGTGAAATCCAGCTTCAAGAATTCGGGCCAGACTATCTTCAAGATCGCTTCGACGCCGCCCTTTGGCGTGGAGCTCAATGCCGAAGCGCAGCTCGAAAATCGATATGGCGGTAATCCAGACCTCTTGTCGTGAAAAGCCGTTGAGCCAACCCGTGACTTTGACGTCAGGCTGCGGCCGCATAAGTTCCGAGACAACGTTGGTGTCAAGGACGATCACTTTCGGAATCGCGCCGGGCGCGCCTTTTCGCCGCGCCATTCCGGTATGTCAAAGTCAATGCCTCTGCCTTTGCCGGCGAAATGACGCACAATGAGGCTTCCCAAGCCCTCTTCGCGCGTCCCTTTCGCGCCAACCGCCTCACTGAGAATATCGCGGATTTCGGCCTCCATACTGTGGCCGCGCCGTGCCGCGCGCTGTTTAAGGCGCTTCTTGATGTTTTCGTCGAGCTTGCGAACGACAACTTGGGCCATATAGATCCCTGATATCACTTTCGGCCAACATGATATCACTTGACGGTCGGTCGATCAACCGCTCACCGCATCGCGGCGGCAATATTGCCGCCGTCGACGGTGGTGACGTCGGCGGTGGTCTTCAGCGCCAACGCCTGGTGCAGGAACGCCTGGGCCACGTCGTCGGCGGTGACTTCGCGGCCGAGCAGATTGCCGCTCATGTAGTCCTTCTCGCTCAGGCCGCGCGCTTTGGAGCGTGAGGCGATCATCTCGCTCGTGAGGAGGCCGGAGCGGATGCGGTCGGCGTTCACCGCATTGGCGCGGATGCCGTCGGCGCCGTAGTCGAGCGCGTATTGGCGCATCAGCGCCAGTTCCGCAGCTTTTGGAATGCCGTAGGGACCGAAATTCGGGCCTGGATTGACCGCCTGTTTGGAGACATTGAACAACAGGCAGCCGCCGGTGCCTTGCGCCAGCATGATCTTCACCGCGGCCTGGGCCACGCGCTGATGGCCATAAAAATTCAGCTCGAAGCTTTTGCGCATGACCTCTTCGTCGACTTCGCCGATGCGCCCCTGCCAGGCGGCGCCGGCATTGGAGACAACGATGTCGACGCCGCCGAAGGCTGCGGCCACGGCGTCGAACGCCGCGCGCACCGAGGCGGCGCTGGTCACGTCGCACACGACCGGCAACGCCGATGGCCCGATCGCTTTGGCCTGTTCGCTCGCCGCGGCGAAATTGACGTCGAGGAGGGCAACTTCGGCGCCGGCCGCGGCAAAGGCCTTCGCGGTCGCCGCGCCGATGGCGCCGCCGGCACCGGTGACGACGGCGATCTGGCCCGTGAGCGGCGGCTCCGTGCGTATGCCGAGCTTGGCCTGCTCCAGCGGCCAATATTCGCAATCGAACATGTCGGCTTCGGAAATCGACTCGAAGCGGCCGATGGCCTCGGCGTCGCTGACGCCTTCGACCCAGGCCTCGGCGATATCGGCGGCGATCTGCGCATCGCGCTTGCTGCGGCCGAGGCCGAACAGGCCGAGCCCCGGCACCAGCACGACGCGGGGCAGCGGATCGAGCTCGCGCTTGATGTGGCCGACGCGGGCATTGTGCTGCTCGAAGTAGCGGTGATAGCGCGCGGCGAACAGGTTCGCGGTGTCGCGGGCGGCGCGTGCGAAATCGGCAAGCTTTTCGGGGTCGGCCACCGGCAGCACCAGCGGCCAGCTCTTGGTGCGGATGGTGTGGTCCGGCGTCACCACACCGGCCTGGCTCAATCGCGCCAAATCCTTGGCATTGACGAAATTGAGCACCGCGTCGGTGGCGCGGAATTCGAGCACCAGCCGGCGCCAGGCGCCTTCGATTGTCTTGTCTTTTTCGCTGCAGGCGCCGCGCACGATCGGCGCGATTTTGGCCACGTCGGCGGCGCCGCGCCGCGCCGGCGCCGATGCCGCGACCGACTTGCGCCGGCGCGCGATAAATTCCTCGGCGCGCGACACCATCTCGATCATGCGCTCATAGGCCTCGCGCGCGCTCTCGCCATAGGTGACGATGCCGTGTTTCGATAGAATGAGGCCGTCACTCGGTTTCGCCCGCTCGAAAACATCGATCGCTTTCTTGGCCAGGCCGAAACCCGGCATGACGTAAGGCACGAAGCCGAGCCGGCCGCCGAAAACCTCCGCGCATTTCTTGTCGCCGTCGGGCTGATCGATGACGCTCAGCACCGCGGTGGCGTGGGTGTGATCGACGAATTTGTGCGGCAGGAAGGCGTGCAGCATGATCTCGACCGACGGATTGGCCGCCGTCGCATCGATCAGGCTTGCGCGCTCGATGCCGACCAGTTCGTCATCGCCGATCTCGCCGAGCGCGCGCAGCTTGCGCAGCGGAGCAAGCCGCACTGCCGGTAGCCCGGCGAGGTCGATCATCGCCATGTCGGCGCCGGTCGCCTTGACGCGCAGCACCTCGACCTCGGCGCCGAGGCGGTCGCGCGTCACCTCTTTCAGCGAGGTATTGCCGCCGCCGTGGAGGACGAGTTTCGGGTCGCGGCCGAGCAGCCGCGTCGTGTAGATGCGCAGCGCCAGATCGCGGTCGATGCCGGATTTCGCGCCAGCGGCGACGATGGCCTCGGCGTCACGGTCGACCCAGCCGCTTTTCATGGCGCCCGCCTGGCATCGTGTTGCATCACCCGCCGGCGAAACGGCGCGACCACCATCCGGTCTTGCGCGGCCGGTCGGGGCTCTCGGTCTCGGCGGCTTCGGTGACGACCACCGGTTCGGGGGCAGGGGCCGCCGGCGCGGTCGCGGGCGGCGGCGCCTCGTCGCTGCCGGCAATCGGCGCCGGCTCACGCACCGTCGAGCGCCGGCGTGGCGGCTCGGCTTGCTGCGGCGCCGGCGGTGCCTCTGCGCGCGCCGGTGTCGGCGGTGAGGACGGCGGCGGCGGTGCGGCGTCGAGATCGGCGACGGCTTCCCTCAGCTCAGGCTCGGCCGCAGTTGGCGGCGCGAGTTCGTCGCCCGGGCCAAAACTGTGCTGCGGTGCCGGGGCGCCGAGGTCGTTCGTGCCGTACGCCGCATCACCGTTGCGATCGCGATCGTGGCGATTGCGCCGGCCGCCGCGGCGGCCGCGGCGCCGACGTCCGTGCCGTTCGCCGTTGCGACGCTGGTCCGGACCGCGTTCGTCGCGCTCCGCGTGGGCCGGCTCGCCGTGTTGCTCGGTGACATCATCGCCGGCCACGGCCTCGTCGTCGTCGCCTTCGGCCGCATGTTCGCTGCCAGGTTCGGCCGGATAGTCGGCGCCGCCCTCGTGGATCGGAATGTGCTCGCGCGGTTCGCCGCCACGCCCATCGCGTCCGCCGCGGCCACGCCGCCGGCGGCGGCGCCGGCGCGGTTCGCCGTCGCCATGTTCGGGTACGGTAGAGGGCGCCGCAGCTTCGATATCCTCCTCTTCCGTTGTCTCCTCGACGATGGCGTCGTCTTCGAGGTCGTCCTCGTCCTCCAGCGGCGCTGCAATGGCTTGCTGGTTCTGCTCGGCGATCGCGCGGGCCGCCTCGACCGTATGCACCTGCTCGCCGCGGTCGATCACGAAGGCCTGCGGCGCTGCGACCGACGCATCGGAGACGATGGTCAGCGTAATGGCAAAACGCTCTTCCAGGCCGCGCAGATGCGCGCGCTTCTGGTTGAGCACATAGAGCGCCACGTCGGGCCGGGTGCGGGCGGTGAGATTGTGGGTGGCGCCGCGCATCAACTGCTCTTCCAGCGCGCGCAGCACTTGCAGCGCCAGCGACGACACCGAGCGGACATGGCCCGAGCCGCCGCAATACGGGCATTTCTCGGTCGAGCTTTCCAGCACGCTGGTGCGGATGCGCTGCCGCGACATTTCGAGCAGGCCGAAATGCGAGATGCGGCCGACCTGGATGCGGGCGCGGTCGTGCTTGAGGCATTCTTTCAGCCGGCGCTCGACCGAACGGTTGTTGCGCTTCTCGTCCATGTCGATGAAATCGATGACGATCAGACCGGCAAGGTCGCGCAGCCGCAGCTGGCGGGCGATCTCGTCGGCCGCTTCCAGATTGGTCTTGAGGGCTGTGTCCTCGATGTGATGCTCGCGGGTGGCGCGGCCGGAATTGACGTCGATGGCGACCAGCGCCTCGGCCTGGTTGAGCACGATGTAGCCGCCGGAGCGCAGCTGCACCACCGGCGAAAACATGGCGTCGAGCTGGCTCTCGACGCCGTAACGCGACAACAGCGGCTGGGTGTCGGCATAAAGCTTCACGCTCTTGGCATGGCTCGGCATGAGCATGCGCATGAAGTCCTTGGCCTCCTGGTAGGCCTCTTTGCCGGCGACGATGACTTCGTCGATGTCCTTGCCGTAGAGATCGCGGATCGAGCGCTTGACCAGGGAGCCTTCCTCGTAAACCAGTTTCGGCGCCGTGGATTTGAGCGTCAGGTCGCGCACCGTCTCCCACAGCCGCAACAAATATTCAAAGTCGCGCTTGATCTCGAGCTTGGTGCGGCTCGCTCCCGCCGTGCGCAGGATGACCCCCATGCCTTCGGGGACTTCGAGCTCGGCTGCGGCCTCCTTGAGGCGGGCGCGGTCTTCCGAGTTGGTGATCTTGCGGCTGATGCCGCCGCCGCGGGCGGTATTGGGCATCAGCACCGAATAGCGGCCGGCAAGCGACAGGTAGGTGGTCAGCGCGGCGCCCTTGGTGCCGCGTTCCTCCTTGACCACCTGCACCAGCATGACCTGGCGGCGCTTGATGACCTCTTGGATCTTGTACTGGCGGCGGTAGCGCGGCGCGCGGTCGGGCACTTCTTCCATGGCGTCGGCGCCGCCGACCGATTCGACGATCTCGGCTTCCTCGTCGCCGCCGTTTTCGCCGGCGTTGTCCGCGCCGTTGTCGCCTTCGGCGCCGGCATGGGCGTCGTTGCCTTCTTCGTTGGTTTCCGGCGCGATGTCCGTAGCCTCGCCGGCCATTGTCTCAGACTGGCTTGAATCGGCCGCGGGCAGATCGCCCGACGCCATCTCGGCTGCGGTAGGCTCGTGCTGTTCCGGCCCGGCCAATTCGGGCGCGGATTCGTTCGCCACTGGCGGCGCGAGGTCCGTGGCTTCCGCTCCGGGCTCGGCGCCGTCGGGCGATTCTGCCGCTTCGGTTGTCGCTGCCGGTTCGGCCGCCTGGTCGTCGGCACTGGCGTCGCCGGCTGGCGTTTCGGCGAGTTCGCTGCGCAACACCTCGTCGTCGCGATGGGCGGCCGCATGGCGGTCGCGGCCGCGGTGCCGGCGCGAGCGTCGGTCGACCTCGTCGTCGGCGGCGCGCTGCGCGCGTTCCTCCTCGTCGATCAGCGCCTGGCGGTCGGCAACCGGGATTTGATAGTAGTCCGGGTGGATTTCGCTGAACGCCAGGAAGCCGTGGCGATTGCCGCCGTAATCGACAAACGCGGCCTGCAGCGACGGCTCGACGCGCGTGACTTTCGCCAGATAGATGTTGCCGCGGAGCTGTTTACGGTGTGCGGACTCGAAGTCGAATTCCTCGACGCGATTGCCGCGCAAAACGACCACCCGAGTCTCCTCGGGATGGGTCGCGTCGATGAGCATTTTGTTGGCCATTGTGTAATCTCACGACGGGCGGCATGCCGTCTCGTCCGCGCCGCAGCGGCGACGGGAAACGGGGGCCTGCCCGATTATCGGTGAAAGGGACGGATCGGGGACTACGAGCGCGGCGGTTGGTGCCGACCGGAAAGCCGGCAAGCGTGCGAACGTCGCCGTGCCAACCCGATCGAACCTTGGCTTCCCTTGGGAGGACTTTTCCCTGGAAGACTTGCGCCTCGAACATGAACTCCAAACCGTGGCGGGGCAGCAGCGCCCGGCGCTGCCGCGATTTCTTCGCTTGCTGACGGCATCGGCGCGACACTCGACCGGTAGCGCTGTTCGCTACCGGCACGCCCGTCGCGCGCGAGGGTCCGGCTGTCCTCTTCTTCGAGGGTATCGGCGTCGCTTGCTCGTTCCGCCGTCTTTGGCGCGATTTGCGCCGCAAGAGTTCGAAACAGGAGTTCGAAAGCGGCGTCCGCCCTGGTTCCCGGCATTTGGGAGCCGTTGCGGCGGACGTGCCGGATGCCCTAACGCGACACAACCGGAACCTGTCACCGTCAGCGTACTCTTCATAAGGCCCCATATGGGGAATTGGCAAGTCGGCTGTGGGCTTTGGCGCTATTGCCACGAGTTCCTGCCACCCCGGCGCCACTTTTGCCGCGATTTAAAATTCCATTAACCACGCGTCCCTAATGAAGTAACACGGGCGCGAAGGGGTCGAACCGATGGTTGTCCGGACGGCGGGCTGGGCTTTCCTCGGCATGCTCCTCAGCGGCGCCGCCTGGGCCGCCGGATCGCCGGCAACGCCGCCGGCCGCCGCCGACTCGTTTCCGGTCGCGACCGACGTCCGGCTCGGCGGCGACGAAGCGTCGACCCGCTTCGTCATGGATCTGAGCCGCAAGATCGAGCTGCGCGCCTTCACGCTGGCCGATCCTTACCGGGTCGTTCTCGATATCCCGCAGGTGACCTTTGCGCTGCCCGCCAAGGCCGGCGAGAGCGGCCGCGGCCTGATCAAGGCGTTCCGCTTCGGGCTGATGATGCCGGGCGGCTCGCGCCTGGTGCTGGATCTGGCCAAGCCGGCGCGCATCGAGAAGGCTTTTGTCGTCGACGCCACGGTGGATGCGCCGGCCCGCCTGGTGCTCGATCTGGCACCGACCGATCGCGAGAGTTTTTTGCGCAGAGTCGCGCTCGACAACAAAACCGCCGCCGAAACGCCGCCGCGCAGCGGACCGCCGGCCGACAGCGCCGACAAGCGGCCGCTGGTCGTGCTCGACCCCGGCCATGGCGGCATCGACACCGGCACCAAGGGGCCGGGCGGCGAAATCATGGAGAAGAATATCGTGCTCGACTTCGCCGAGCGCCTGCGCCAGCGGATCGAGAAAACCGGCAAATACCGCGTGCTGATGACCCGCACCGACGACACTTTCATTCCGCTCGGCGAGCGCGTGCACATGGCGCGCAACGCCGGCGCCGCTTTGTTCGTCTCGATCCACGCCGATTCGCTGCCGAAGAAGGAGGGCGATGCCCAGGGCGCCACCGTCTACACGCTGTCGGAGACCGCAACCGATTCGGAGGCCGCGCGGCTCGCCGAGCAGGAGAACCGCGCCGACGTCATTGCCGGCGTCGATCTCAAGGACGAGCCCGATGACGTGGCCGGCATCCTGCTCGATTTGGCGCAGCGCGAGACCAAGACGTTTTCGGTGCAGTTCGCCCACCGCCTGGTGAGCGAATTGAGGGGCGCGACACGGCTGCACAAAAATCCGCTGAAATCGGCTGGCTTCAAGGTGCTGCGCGCTCCCGACGTGCCGTCGGTGCTGGTGGAACTGGGCTATGTGTCGAACAAGGAGGATTTGCAGTCGCTATTGTCGGACACTTGGCGCGACCGCACGGCGGCCGCGGTGGCCCAGGCCATCGACACTTATTTCTCCACCCACGTCGCCGGCACCCGCGCCGGAGGCAATTGAAGGCCGGTATGGCGTTACTGCCGCAGCCTAGCGGCCTCAGTTTGAACAAGAAGCCGAGCGACCACAGCCGATGCGGACAGGGGTCTCTGGCGATTTCATGGCAATACTGCCAAACTGGGCGCTGTCCCGGTGGAGACTGAATCGGCGCGGCGTGCGCGCCCGCCGAGACGCGGCGGAATGGTCCCGATGAAAATCCTGTTGCGCTTCCTGGGCTTTCTGTTCGCGGTCGGGACGATCCTGTTCATCGTCGGCGTCGCCGCGGTCGCCGGCCTGCTGTGGCATTTCTCCAAGGATCTGCCGGACTATTCGCAGCTGCAGGACTACGAGCCGCCGGTGATGACGCGGGTGCATGCCGCCGACGGCTCGCTGCTCGCCGAATACGCCAATCAGCGCCGCCTCTACCTGCCGATCCAGGCGATCCCAAAACTCGTCACCAACGCCTTCATCGCCGCCGAGGACAAGAACTTCTACCAGCACCCGGGCATCGACATTTACGGCATCGCCCGCGCCGGCCTGCTCTATGTCGAGAACTACGGCTCCAGCCGCCGACCGCAGGGCGCCTCGACCATCACCCAACAGGTCGCCAAGAACTTCCTGTTGACCAACGAGGTGTCGTTCGAGCGCAAGATCAAGGAAGCGCTGTTGGCGCTGCGCATCGAGCGCACTTACTCGAAAGAAAAAATCCTCGAGCTTTATCTCAACGAAATCTATCTCGGCTTCGGCGCCTACGGCGTTGCCGCCGCGTCGCTGCTGTATTTCGACAAGTCGGTGCACGAGCTTTCGGTCGCGGAAGCCGCCTACCTCGCCGCGCTGCCGAAGGGGCCGAACAACTACAATCCGTTCCGCAAGCGCGACGAAGCGATCGCGCGGCGCAATTACGTCATCGATCGCATGGCGGAAGACGGCTACATTCCCGCCGACGTCGCCGACAAGGCTAAGAAAGAGCCGCTCGACATCACGGTGCGCCCGACCGGCGCCCACGTTTTTGCCGCTGAATATTTCACCGAAGAGGTGCGGCGCTACATCTACGACAATTACGGCGAAAAGAAACTCTACGAAGGCGGCCTGTCGGTCCGCACCACGCTCGATCCCAAGATCCAGGGAATGGCGCGCCAGGCCATGATCAACGGCCTGGTGAACTTTGACGAGACTCAAGGCGGCTACCGCGGTCCGGTCGCCAAGATCGACATTTCGGGCGATTGGGGCACCAAGCTCGCCGAGGTGAAATCGCTGTCGGACGTCGCGCCGTGGCGCATGGCGGTGGTGCTCGATGTCACCGCCGATTCCGCGCGCATCGGCCTGCAGCCCGGCCGCGATCCCGGCGGCAACGTGCTCAAGGCGCGCGACACCGGCATCGTCGCGCTCGACGGCGTGAAATGGGCGAGGCCGGGATCGCCAAACGGCCCGACCGGAAAGCCGATCCAGAGCGTCAGCCAGGTGCTCGCCACCGGTGACGTCGTTTACGTCGAGCCGCAGGGCGACCAGGGCAAGTATCGGCTGCGGCAAATTCCGGAAATCTCCGGCGCCATGGTGGTGATGGATCCGCGCACCGGGCGCGTGCTCGCCATGGTGGGCGGCTTCTCCTTCGACCAGAGCCAGTTCAACCGCGCCACGCAGGCGCTGCGGCAGCCGGGCTCGTCGTTCAAGCCGCTGGTCTATGCGGCGGCGCTCGACAACGGCTACACGCCGTCGAGCATCGTCATGGATGCGCCGATCGAAATCGACATGGGGCAGGGCGGCGGCATCTGGCGGCCGGAGAATTACGGCGGCAAGTTTTACGGCCCCTCGACCTTGCGCTTCGGCCTCGAACAGTCGCGCAACGTGATGACGGTGCGGCTGGCGCAAGACATCGGCATGCCGCTGATCGCCGAATATGCCAAGCGGTTCGGCGTCTATGACGAATTGCCGCCGTATCTGTCCTACGCGCTCGGCGCCGGCGAGACCACCGTGCTGCGCATGGTCACCGCCTATTCGATGTTCGACAACGGCGGCCGGCGGGTGAAGCCGACCCTGGTCGACCGTATCCAGGACCGCTACGGCCACACCATCTACAAGCACGACGAGCGTGAATGCGTCGGCTGCGACGCCGCCAAATGGGACAATCAGCCGGAGCCGACCCTGATCGACCGCCGCGAGCAGGTGATCGATCCAATGACCGCCTATCAGATCACCTCGATGATGGAAGGCGTCGTGCAGCGCGGCACCGCGACGGTGGTCAGGGAGGTCGGCAAGCCGATCGCCGGCAAGACCGGCACCACCAACGACGAGAAGGACGTCTGGTTCATCGGCTTCTCGCCGGACATCGTCTGCGGCGTCTATATGGGCTTCGACAAGCCGCGCCATATCGCCCGCCTTGCTACCGGCGGCCATCTCGCCGCGCCGATCGTCAAGGACTTTTTGAAGGTCGCGCTCGCCGACAAGCCGCCGATCCCGTTCCGCGTGCCGCCTGGCATAAAACTCATCCGCGTCAATGCCAGGACCGGCATGCGCGCGGCGCCCGGCGACGACAAGGTCATTCTCGAAGCGTTCAAGCCGGGCACAGCGCCGCCCGACAATTACTCGGTGGTCGGCGCCGAGACCGCCAATGGCGGGCCGCTGCCGGCAGTGTCGCCCGACGCCGATCGCGCCATTCGCAGCACCGGCACCGGCGGCTTGTATTAAGCGCTACTGCGAACAGCCTTGCTTGCGGACGATCGGCGGATCGATGCTCCGCCTATCACTCCAACATGGTTCGCAAGGTGGGGGTTGCGTTCCGATCGGGAATGACGTGAATGTCGCCGAGGTCGGCAGCGCCTGGGACGCCCGGCTGACGGTGCCGGCGTGGATCGGATTTTGCGGCAGTAGCTGGGGAATGCAGGCGATGACCACAGCCCAATCCGCGGGCCGCCGCCCAGATGTGCCGGCGCTGACCGGCCTGCGCTTTCTGGCCGCCTTCTCCGTACTGCTGGCGCACGGCCTGGCTGCGACCGTAGCCAACAACGAGCCGCCGCAAGGCATCGTTCTCTGGCTCATGCAAGCTTCCGGATTCGGCATGACGCTGTTCTTCGTGCTCAGCGGCTTTGTCATCCATTACAACTATTCCGGCCTGGTGACCGACGGACGGCTGCGCGGCATCGCCGCCTTTCTCTGGGCCCGCTTCGCCCGGCTCTATCCGCTTTTTCTGCTGATGATGGTCGTTTACGTGCTGGCGAGCCGGAGGAACGTCGCGTACTGGACCGGACGTCCCGAGGAGTTCAACGCGATTTTTCAGGCGCTGCCGTATTTTCTGCTGTCGATGCAAAGTTGGATTTACAAGGTGATCGACGGCGGCTCGCTGATCGAGGCCGTTCGCGGCGGCTCGCCGCCGACCTGGTCGATCTCGACCGAATGGTTTTTCTACTTCGCCTATCCGGCCATCGCCTGGCTCATCCTGCGCGCCCGGGCGCCGGCGATTATTCTGCTCGTTGCCGGCCTGTGGTGCGTGGTGTGGATCGCGGTTTCGACCAGTCTCTACGACCGCATTCCGCAGCTCGACGCCTGGGCGGTGGGCCGTTTCGGACCTGCTGCCGGGATACAAAATAAAAATGATTCGTTCGTCCTATGGCTGTTGTATGCATCGCCCTATCTGCGCATCGGCGAGTTCGTGCTTGGCGCGATTGCCGCTCAGCTCTACGTCGCGCTGCGAAGTCGCGACGTTACGCGGCGGGAAAATACGGTCGGCGGCGCGGCGTTTTGGGCGGCGGCATTGAGCGTGCTGCTGATCAATTATTTGGCGTACAGTCCCGACGTTGCATTGACGATCTTCCGCAAAATGAACATGAACTTCGCTTTGGCGCCGTCGGTGGCGGTGCTGGTGTTTTGCTCCGCCCGCTATCAAAGCGCGGCGTCGCGGCTTTTGACCTCGCGTCCGGCGATGGCGCTCGGCGAGGCGAGCTACTCGATATACCTGGTGCACTCGATCGTGCTGATCGGCGCCGTCAAGCTGACCGGCAACGTCGTCCATGGCGCCGCCTACAACGTCGTCAAGCTCATCGTTCTCATGGCGATCGTCGTTGCGATTTCGCTTCTGCTCTACGCCTATTACGAGGCGCCGGCGCGCTCGTGGCTGCGCAAGCGCTGGCGCGGTCGACCCAGCCCTGCCGTATTGGCAGCGCAATCGCCGGCTTCCTGATGCCGCGGCGGTCCGTGGCCGGGGTTCCGTGTTCCCGTTCCGAGGACTCCGCAGGCGAATCTGAAACTCCGCAACGATGAGTTACGACACTCTCTATTTCGCGCTGTTTCTCGCGGTGACCTGGGCGGCCTTCGCGGTGCTGCCGTGGCGCGGCTATGTGCTGTTGCTGGCCAGCATCGCCTTCTATGCAGTCGCTGGATTGCGCGACAGTGCGCTGGCGGCCGCCGTCATCCTCGTCAATTACGCGTTCCAGTTTGCGATCATGCGCGACCGGCGCTGGCTCTATGGCGCGCTGGTCCTCAATATCGGCTGTCTCGCCTATTTCAAATATCGGGTGTTCCTTGCCGCTGCCGCCGGCTTCGACGTCTTTGGCAAGAATCTCATCATTCCGCTTGGCATCTCGTTCTACATTTTCCAGCTCACGGCTTTTTTGATCGATCTGTCGCGCGGCCGGGCCAAGCCGTTCTACTCGCTGCCGCGCTTTGCGTTGTTCAAGCTGTTCTTCGGCCAGCTCATCGCCGGGCCGATCATGCGCTGGCGGCAGTTCGGCCCGCAGATCCATCGCCTGTTCGACGGCACCCTGCCGCGGCGCCGGCTGATCGGGATCGCGCTTGGACTTTGCCTGATCGGCTTGATCAAAAAGGTCGTTCTCGCCGACTCGCTCGCCCCGATCGTCGATACCATCGTTAACAACGGGCCGGCCGATGCCGCGGCGGCGTGGCTTGGCAGCTTTCTGTTCAGCTCGCAGGTCTATTTCGACTTTTCCGGCTATTCCGATATCGCGCTTGGGCTTGGTTATCTGTTCGGCCTGCGGCTCGCGGTGAATTTCCGTCAGCCGTACGCGGCGCTGACCCCGCTCGATTTCTGGCGGCGCTGGCACATCACCTTAAGTTTCTGGATTCGCGATTACGTCTTCATGCCGCTGGCCCGGCTGAAGCGCTCGCGCGCTTGGCAGGAGCTCGCCCTGGTGATCGCGCTGGCGCTGGCCGGGCTGTGGCACGGCGCAAACTTTACCTTTCTCATCTGGGGCGTCGGCTGGGGTTTGGCCATTTTGCTTTGGCACATGGTTGGCCATCATCTTTCGCGTCTCGGCAGGGCACAATGGCTGCTGACCTTCGGGGTCTGGCTGCTGCTGATGCCGTTCTTCCGCTCGAACGACGTCGGTTCAGCCTTCCGCTACCTCGCCGCCATGTTCGGTGCCGGCGTCGGCACTGCGCCGCTCCCCGACGATGGGACAGGCGGCGCCTTGATCGCGCTCGGCTGCGCCGGCTTGCTGACGCTGCATTGGACCGAGGGCTATCTGCACACGAAACGCATGGTGCTGCTGATGCGCCGCCTCGACGGCCCGTTGTTGCGCGCGCTGTTGGCAGGTCTTGCATTCTGGCTGCTGCTGCTGCCCAAAGTGCAGGAAAACCCCTTCATCTATTTCCGGTTCTGATCATGGTACGAAAATTAAGCCGCGGCGTTGCGGCAATCCTGGCCGGACTGGTGTTGGCGGCGCTGGCGACGGAAGCGTTCTTTCGCATCATCGACGCGACGCCGCTGCGCTGGGTGCTGCCGCTGCCGCAGATCTCGCTGTATGGGCCGGATTTCGCCACCGGCTACCGCCACCGAACCAGTATCAGCGGCATGTGGCTGACCGAACACCGCAACTTCATCCGCACCTCAAATCTCGGCTTGCGCGACCGCGACCGGCCGCTCGCCCATGGCGTCGGGCCGAGGGCCGTCATCGTCGGCAATTCCATCATCGAGGCGGTGCAGGTGAGCGAGTCGCAGACCGGTTCTGCGGTGGCCGAGACCATCCTTGCGCGCGAGCGGCCGGGCGCCGAAGTGGTCAATCTCGGACTGTCCGGCGCCAAGCCCGCCGTCGATGTGGCGCGCCTTCAGTCCCAGGGCCTGGCGCTGTCCCCCGACCTTGCCATCGTCGTCCTCGACGTCGAGGACTTCACGCCGTCCGCTCCGATCGACGACCGGGAATTTACCGGCTATCGCCCCGACGCGACGGGCGTGTTCCATCTTTCCTATGGTTTTCGGAACTCTTCCGGCTATCGATTTCGCACCTCGCGGGCGGGACGCGTCTTCTATTGGCTGCTCGACCACAGCGAGGTGGCGCGCATCATCAATGCACGCAAGAACGTCGGCATCTTTGCCGAGCTTTCGCCGCCCGCGGCGGCGGCGGCGGGTTCGGCAGCGGGTTCGACAATGTGCAGCGCCGCCAGCCTCGATCCTTACGTCGCGCTGTTCATCAAAGGCGAGCCCGCGGACATGCGCGGCGTGCTCGACGCCTTCGTTCGCGACCTCGCCGCCATCCAGCACGACCACAAACTGCCCATCATCGTGGCAACGCGCGCCATCGAGGCAGGCTGCCCGTCCCTTGCCGACGAGCGTTCAGCGGTCATCGATGCGATCCGCGCGCAAATCGAAGGCGCCGGTCTGCAATACCTCGATCTCGACGGGCGCATCGTGGCGGCAGTCGGTGCCGGCCATGAGGCCGAACTCTACGGCTTCGGCGCCAATTTGGGATTCGGCCACCTCAACGTCGCAGGCAATCGCGTTTACGGCCAAATCTTCGCCGATGTGATCGCGCACGCGCTGCCGTCGCAACGCCAGACTGGTCAATGATGGACGTGACGCCGTTGTATCAGGAGGCTTGCGCTCTCTGGTGCCACGAATCGGCGAACGACGCGTTGCGCCGCACGCCGCAACCGATTACATAACCGGCCGGAGTTTCATCATGCGCGCGGAAATCGAGACCATCGTCGACGACATCAAGCGGTCCGCCGGACTGCTGAGGAGGCATCTTTGACGTCGACAAGGCGCGCGCGCGGCTGGCCGAGCTGAACCGGCAGGCCGAAGACCCCAATCTGTGGAACGATCCGCCGCGGGCGAGCCGGGTGATGCAAGAGCGCACCGCGCTCGACGAGCAGCTCAACGCGCTCTCGCGCATCGAGCAGGAACTCGACGACCAGATCACCTTGATCGAGCTCGGCGAGGCCGAGAACGATCAAAAAGTCATCGCCGAAGCCGAGGCGAGCTTGCGCAAGCTCAAGGCCGAAGTGGCGCGCCGCGAGCTCGAAGCGCTGCTGTCGGGCGAGGCCGACGCCAATAATTCCTATCTCGAAGTCCATGCCGGCGCCGGCGGCACCGAAAGCCAGGATTGGGCCTCGATGCTGTTGCGCATGTATGTGCGCTGGGCCGAGCAGCACCGCTACAAGGTCGAGTATATCGAAGAGACCCAAGGCGAAGAGGCCGGCATCAAGTCGGCGACCATCGAGATCAAGGGCCACAATGCCTATGGCTGGCTGAAGACCGAGAACGGCGTGCACCGCCTGGTGCGCATTTCGCCGTTCGATGCCAATGCGCGCCGCCACACCTCGTTCGCCAGCGTCAACGTCTATCCGGTGGTCGACGACCGCATCAATATCGACATCAAGGAGTCCGATGTCAGGGTGGACACCATGCGCGCCGGCGGCGCCGGCGGCCAGCACGTCAACAAGACCGAATCGGCTATCCGCCTCACGCACATCCCGACCAATATCGCGGTAGTGTGCCAGAACGACCGCTCGCAGCACCGCAATCGCGCCCAGGCCTGGCAGATGCTGCGCGCGAAACTCTACGAAATGGAATTGAAGAAGCGCGAGGAAAAGGCTTTGGCCGATCAGGCCGCCAAGACCGACATCGGCTGGGGCCACCAGATCCGCTCTTACGTGCTGCAGCCCTACCAGATGGTGAAGGATCTGCGCACCGGCGTCTCGACCTCGAACACCGCCGCCGTGCTCGACGGCGACATCGATCAGTTCACCGCCGCGGCGCTGGCGCAAAAAGCCTTCGGCACCGCGCCGGCCGAAGTCGAGGATGTGGAGTAGAATTAGCCGCCGAACAGCGCGGCGCCGGCCTTTAAAAATTTCTGCGGATCGACCGCTTCACCGTCGACGCGGGTCTCGTAATGCAGATGCGGGCCGGTCGAGCGCCCGGTCGAGCCCAGGCGTCCGACCACCTGGCCGATGCGAATGCTCTGGCCGACCCTGACGTCGATCTCAGACAGATGGCCGTAGCGGGTGGCCAGCCCATTGCCGTGATCGACCTCGACCATCTGGCCGTAGCCACCGCTCCAGCCGGCCGACGTCACCGTTCCGGCCGCGGTGGCGTGAATCGGCTCGCCATAGGTGCCGCGGAAATCGATGCCGGTATGCATCGCCGGCACATGCAGGAACGGATCGACGCGCACACCGAACGGCGACGAAAAATCGATCTCGCCGGTGACCGGCTCGCGTACCGGCACGGTGACCAGCGTGGCGCTGAGCTTGTCGGCATAGGCGCGGGCGATGTTGACGCGGGTCAGCGCGCGTTCAAAGCTTTGGCTTTCCGACGGCAGCGTCACCGGCACGAACGGACCGCCGATCGCGGGCGGCGGGCTGCCGTTGAGTTTGAGGCCAAGCGCGGCGAGGACGGCGTGCATTTTGCGCGCTTTGCCCTCATAGCGCGCCTGCAATTGGGTAAGCATCGCGGTCTCGCGCCGGTCGACGCGATCAAGCGACGCCTCGATGCGCCCGAGTTTGGTGCCGATGTCGGCTTCCTTGCCGGGCTTTCTAGTTGTCGGAACCCGTTCCGGCTCCAGCGCAGTGCCGCGATCGAGCGGGTGCGGCGTCAGCAGTGAATCGCTGACCGGTTTTGGGTCGTTGGTGGACGAGCGAAGCGAGCCGGTGGTGGCCGGATCGGCAATGCCGCTCAAGGCCGTGGCGCGCGATTCCAGCGCTGTTTGGCGGCGCAACAGATCGTTGAGCTTCTGCTCGAAGTGCTCTTGGTCGAGCAGTTGCCGACTGGTGGTACGGTCGATCTGGGCGCGCAGTTCGGCGATGCGGTCTTCGTAGGCGTATTGCTGCTCGGCTTGGCGCGCGATCAGGCCTTTGAGGACATCGTCGCTGAAGGCGAAATAGGTGGCAGTGGTCACCGACCAGCCGGCCAAGATCACCACGGTGCCGACGGCGATCCAGAACGCCACCGGTCCGAACCGGATTTGCCGGCCGGCATGGGCGATGGTGTAGCCGGAGCTTTTGGCGGCCGGCGGTTTTGCGGTTTGTTGGCGCGGCTCGGATTTGCGCACAGCCTGACGCGGTTGCTGCGGCGCACAACTCATCCGAGGCGATTGATACGCCGACCACTGCGACATTGACGCTCCCACCCGGTCCGGCCATCAGCGAGGTCGGCTGCCCGAGCAGGGACTGTGGGCCACTTATGGTTAATATTCCGCAAATCGGCGCAATGATTTTGCCGCCTTGGGTAAATGTTTCCGCAACGATCAGAGCGCTTTGGCGGCGGCCAGGACCTCGGCGGCATGGCCGTCGACGGAAACGCGCGGCCACACCTTGGCGATGCGGCCATCGGCGCCGATCAGGAAGGTGGTGCGCACTATGCCTAAAAATTTGCGGCCATAGAGCGATTTCTCCTGCCACACGCCATAATCCTCGAGCATGCGGTGCTTCTCGTCCGAGGCGAGCGCAATGGCGAGCTGGTGCTTGGCCTTGAACTTGGCTAACGCCGGCACCGGATCGGCCGAGACGCCGACGATCTCGGCGCCGGCGCGGCTGAAATCGCCGCGCAGACGGGAGAAGTCGATCGCCTCCCTGGTACAGCCGGAGGTGTCTGCCCGGGGATAGAAATACAGCACGAGCTTGCGCCCGGCGAAGTCACCCAGCGACACCGTCCCTCCGCCGTCGCCGGGCAGGCTGAAGGGTGGCGCTTTGCTACCGGGGGCAAGGCCTGCCGCGGCGTTGCCGGCTTTCGGCCCGCTCGGCGGCTTTTGCGGCCGTCGCTTTGGCGCAGATTTCTTCGCCGCTGATTTCCCCCGCGCTTGCTGCTTGCGAGCCATATGCCTTCCTTTCGACGCTTTCCCAGGCGCATTCTGCGCCGTCAGAATAGCTGCGCCGGCAAGGGGGGTCGATGGCCGATCGGGGCCTCGCCGGCAGACTTATCAAAGCTGCAATATCGTTCTTGCGATGTCGTTCTGACGGCACCAGGGTCGAGGGGACGCCCGAGGGGGCATGACCAACCAGGATAGGCAGAACGCGGCGCTTCCGAGATGGGAGACGGTTGCCGCCCCGCGTCGGACGGGTGGCCGTCCCGTGGACCCCCGCGCGCCGCGCGCCGGCGCTAATCCCTACCTTTTGGCCTACCGGCGGCTCTTTGCCCGGCATCAGCGCCTGATCCGCCGGGTCGGCATCGGCAGCGCCATCGTTGTCGGCGTCTTTGCCCTCGGCTTTGTCACGCTGTGGTGGCGGCTCGCCAACGGACCGATCCAGCTCGACGTTGCCACGCCCTGGCTCGCCTCGGCGATCGAGGAGAATTTCGGCAGCCAGCACAAAGTCCAGGTCGGCGGCACGCAAATCGAGCGCACCGGCAACGGCGGCGCGGCGGTGCGCATTCGCGACATCGTGGTGCGCGATGCCGAGGGCACGGTGGTGGCGAGCGCGCCGAAAGCGGAAGTTCGCGTCTCCGGCATGAGCCTGCTCAGCGGCCACATGCGCGCCGAAAGCCTCAATCTGGTCGGCGCGGAATTGTCGGTGCGCATCGAGCAGAACGGCGATGTCACCGTTTTCGCCGGCGCCAACAAGCATCCGCTGGCGACGACCCCGGGGCCGATCGCTGCGCCAGTGCCTGCGCCGGCGGCGGCGACCGGGCATCCGGCGCTCGCCGGGACCGCGGCGGCGCCGCAGCGCAAGACCAGCGAAATCCTCGCCGCGCTGTTGACCTGGATCGACGGCATCGGCGAGACCGGACTGGACGGCCACGATTTGCGCGAGCTCGGGCTCAAGGACGGCAACCTCACCGTCGACGACACCCGCACCGGCAAGCGCTGGAGCTTTCAAGACATCACGCTCAGCCTGGAGCGGCCGCATGGCGGCGGCGTCATCGTCACCGTCGGCTCCAGCAATGCCGAGCGGCCGTGGGGATTGACGGCCTCGATCAAGCCGTTGCGCGACGGCTCGCGCAGCATCGAGTTGGAAGCCCGCCACGTCACCGCGGGCGATCTTCTGCTTGCGGCCCGCCTCGACGACGGCAATCTCGAAGCCAACCTGCCGCTGTCGGCAAGCCTGCGCGGTGAATTCGGCCCCGACGGCGTGCCCCACGGCCTGGTCGGACGGATTGTTGCCGAAACCGGCTTTCTCAGCGAGGCCAACGGCGCCGACGGCCGCATCGATATCGACCATGCCGAGATCAAGCTGAATTGGGATGCGGCCAACCGCATCTTGGCGGCGCCGCTGCAGATCATTTCCGGCGGCAACCGGATCACGCTGATGACCGAAGTCCGCGCTCCCGAGCAAGCCGGCGGCATCTGGTTGTTCAAGATCGGCAGCGGCACGGTCGTGCTCAACGCGCCCAACCTTGCCGGCGATCCGCTGGTGCTCAACCGCGTCGCCTTCGGCGGCCAGTTCGATCCGGCCAGCAAACGCTTCGTGGTCGAAGGCGGCGACGTCGGCAATGCCGAAATCGGCGTCGCCATGTCGGGCAAGGCGGAATTTTCCGGCGGCGACCTGCGTCTGACGGCGGGCTTTGCCGGCACGCGCATGTCGGTGGATGCGTTGAAGCGGCTGTGGCCGGTTTTCGTCTCGCCGAAAGTGCGCGACTGGTTCTTGACCCATCTCAACAGCGGCACCGTCGAGCGCATCGTCATAGCGGTGAACGCGCCGCTGAACACGCTCAAGGCGTCCGGTCCGCCGGTGCCCGACGACGGGCTGTCGATCGATGCCCAGGCGACCAATTGCGTGATCCAGCCGGTGCAGGGCCTGCCGGCGCTGCACGACGCCGACCTCAACGTGCACATCGTCGGCCGCAATGCGGTGATCACGCTCAACAAGGCGATCGCCGACGTGCCGTCGGGCAAGAAGCTCGTGATGTCGGCGGGCACGTTCGAAGTGCCCGACACCGCGCCGCACGAGCCGCCGGCGCGGGTGCGCTTCAAGCTCGACGGGCCGGTGCCCGCGGCCGCCGAGCTGTTGACCATGGACCGGTTGCGCGACGCCGCCGCCGGCGCGCCGTTCGACCCGGCGACGACCCGCGGCACCATGAGCGCCAGCGTCACCTTGGGTCTGCCGCTCAAGGCCGATCTGCCGCCGGGCTCGACCAATTACGCCATCACCGTCGATGCGACGAATTTCTCCGCCGACCACATGATCATGGGCCAGAAGGTCGAGGCGGCGGCGCTCAAAGTGGTCGCCAACAACCAGGGTTTTGCGCTCAAGGGCGACGTCAGGATCGGCGGCACGCCGGCCAGCCTCGAATACCGCAAGGCGCGCGGCGATGACTCGGCCGACATCAGCCTGCAAGGCATGCTCGACGAGAATGCGCGAGCGAATTTCGGCCTCGATCCGTCGAACACCATCAGCGGTGGCATTCCGCTCAAGCTGACAGGCCGCGTCGGCACCGGGTCGGACCGCGACGGTAAATTCGCCATCGAGGCCGACCTGACCTCGGCGCAGCTCGACAGCTTCCTGCCCGGCTGGGTCAAGCCGGCCGGCAAGCCGGCGCGGGCGACGTTCACGCTCACCACCAAGCCGCAATCGATCCGCATCGACGATCTTCTCATCGAGGGCGCCGGCGGCGGCGTCAAAGGCACCGTCGAGCTCGACGGTTCGGGCGAATTGCAGACGGCGACGTTCCCGTCCTACGGCTTTGCCGACGGCGACCGTACCAATCTGAAGGTCGACCGCGCCCAGGACGGGGCGCTGCGCGTGGTCATGCGCGGCGACGTCTATGACGGCCGCGGTTTTATCAAGATCATGACCGGCGGGCCTGGCGGCGCCGCGCCCAATAAGCGGCCCATCGATATCGACCTCGACATGAAACTCGGTGCCGTAGTCGGCTATAACGGCGAGGCGCTGCGCAGCCTCGACCTGAAAATGTCGCGCCGCGCCGGCGAAATCCGCAGTTTTGGGCTGACCGCCAAGATCGGCCGCGATGCGCCGCTGACCGGCGACCTGCGCGGCCGCGCCGGCGGACGCCAGGTGATCGCCTTGACCACCGACGACGGCGGCGCCTTGTTCCGCTTTACCGACGTCTATGCGCGCATGACCGGCGGCCAGATGGTGATCGCGATGGATGCACCGTCGGCCGATAATCCGGTGCAGCAGGGTTCGATCACGGTGCGCCAATTCGCCGTCCATGACGAAACCCAATTGCAGCACGCCGTCAACACCAGCGATCCGCAAGTCCAGCGCAACGTCATGGAATTTTCCAGCATGCGCGTCGACTTCGACAAGTCGCCGGGGCGCGTGGTGCTGCGCGACGGCGTCGTGCGCGGGCCGGTGCTCGGTGCCACCATCGACGGCGCCGTCGACTACAGCCGCGATGAGCTGCATTTGCGCGGCACGCTGGTGCCGCTCTACGGCCCGAACAATCTGCTCGGGCAATTGCCGATCGTGGGACTTTTCCTCGGCGGCGAGAAGGAAGGCCTCGTCGGCATCACTTACGAAGTCGTCGGCAAGCCGGGCAATCCGGTGCTGCGCATCAATCCGATTTCGGCGCTGGCGCCGGGGCTGTTGCGCAAGGTGTTCCAGTTTCCGATGAACAATGGCACTTACGACGGCAACAACAGCTACGACTACAACAATTTTAACAACAACACCAATTACAACGGCAACTCCACCTACAACAGCAACTATGGCGGCAACAGCAACTATAACGGCAACACCAATTATAACGGCCGGTGAACGTTAGACCGGCTTGAGCAGAACGTGCCGCTTGCGGCCGAGTGAGAGCTTCACCACGTCCTCCGCGGTGACGTCGGCTTCGCCGATCGTCGCCTTGTCGCTGGTGACGCGGTTATCGTTGACCAGGATCGCGTTGTTGGCGATGGCTTGTGCCCCTCCATCGGACTTTGGCGCGAGCGTGGGTCTGCCGCGTAAGGTGTTCGAGTCTCAACCAAAGTGGGGGGCGGCAGTGGGGCCCCAACGGGTTGTCGCGGTCCCCGCCAGTCGCTATATGTTACAATAAAGTGCGGCCCAGTTGACAAAATACCTCATAAATGTTACAATAATATCTTGACGACGTTACAAAAAATAGGCTTGAGGTGCCCTAATGGGACAGGAAAAGGCAGAAGAAGAGCGGGCTTCTCGTAAAAATTCGGCGATTCGGGAATTTATACTTCGTCACGTAGACGATCATCCGAGCGATATTGCTTCCTATACGTCGAGGCGGTTTAACATATCTAGGACGACGGCCAATCGTTACTTGGACGATTTAGTAGAAGACAAGTTTATTGTAGGCGAAGGGGAGACGAAGGCTAGGAAATATAAGCTTCTGGACTTCGTCGACGAAGTAATAAATTTCGATGTGACTCCACAAACGGAAGAGGACGTGATTTGGCGCGAAAAGGTCAGACCTCTGTTGCGGGACTTGCCGACCAATGTGCTTGAAATCTTTCAGTATGGCGTAAGCGAAATGCTGAACAATGTCATTGATCACTCAGAGAGCCCTGAATGCACGGTACATGTGTTCCAGAACGCGAATCGAGTTCGAATAATGATTCGGGATTATGGGGTCGGTATCTTCGATAAAATAGCGAAAGCGGTGGGCTTGGCGGATAAGCGAGAAGCAATACTTGAATTGTCAAAAGGAAAACTAACAACCGATCCTGAACGTCACTCGGGCGAGGGCATCTTTTTCACATCGCGAGCAATGAACAGATTCTCAATCCTTTCAGATGACCTGACTTATGTTCACAATAAGGAGCGCGGTGATAATGACTGGCTAATTGAAGATGCTCAGCCGGGTAAAGGCATTAAGGGAACATGTGTTTTTCTGGAAATGCAAAACAGTAACAAAGAGACCTTGGATGAGGTCTTTAATAAATATAGCTCTGGGGAAGAGGGCGTGGGAATTTTCTCCAGAACCCACGTCCCTATAGCATTAGCTCGATACCCGAATGAACAACTTGTCTCTCGGTCTCAGGCGAGAAGAGTATTGGCACGGTTCAATCGCTTTTCCGAAGCGATTTTGGACTTTTCCGACGTACCTACAATCGGACAGGCGTTCGCCGATGAGATTTTTCGCGTGTTCAGAAAAGCCCATCCGGAAATCAAACTGCTGCCCGTGAAGGCAAACCAGCAAGTGGAAGCTATGATAAATAGGGCTTTGAATACGAGGAACGAGGAAGCAAACGATCCTGCTTCGGTGGGAATTACACGGGCTTGATGAGCAAATGGCGCTTTCTTCCGAATGAGATCTTAACTGCATCTTGTTCCGTAAGATCTTTCTCTCCTATAACAAAGTCGAGGGCGGTTATTCGTTCGTCGTTTACTGCGATGGCATTGTTAGCGATGGCCCGCCTCGCCTCGCTTTTTGAACGGCAAAAGCCCGCGAGAATTAAAATTTCCGGAATGGCAATACCTTCGTTGAGTCTTTGACGCGGCACATGGGCTGTGGGAAGACCACCTGCCATCGTGCCTTCTTCGAATGTCCGCCGCGCTGTTTCGGCCGCTTCGTCAGCAGCGGCCTGGCCATGAACTAGCGCGGTCGCAGCGGTGGCGAGAACTTTCTTCGCTTCGTTGATCTCCGCGCCTTTGAGCGCGGCAAGCCGCTCGATCTCGTCGAGCGGCAGCACCGTGAACAGCTTCAAAAAGCGGGCGACGTCGGCATCCTCGGTGTCGCGCCAATATTGCCAATAGTCGTAGGAGCTGAGCTGATCGGCATTGAGCCACACCGCGCCGGCGGCGGTCTTGCCCATCTTGGCGCCCGACGACGTGGTGATCAGCGGCGACGTCAGCGCGAACAGCTGCGCATTATGCAGCCGGCGGCCGAGATCGATGCCGTTGACGATATTGCCCCACTGGTCCGAACCGCCCATTTGCAGCACGCAGCCATAGCGGCGAAACAGTTCGACGAAATCGTAGGCCTGCAGGATCATGTAGTTGAATTCAAGGAACGATAGCTCCTGCTGGCGCTCAAGGCGCAGCTTCACGGAATCGAATGACAGCATGCGGTTGATCGAGAAATGCCGGCCGACCTCGCGCAGGAAATCGATGTAATTAAGCTTATTTAGCCAACGCGCATTGTTAGCTAGGAGAGCCTGCGCGATTTTTTTTAGTGGACGGTCTAACGCGCCTGCATGGGGCGGATGTTCATTTGGCGCGCGCTTGATTCTTTTTGTGAGGCCGCTCTGAAAGGTGAGGAAATTGGAGAAGACGGCCCGGATGCCTTTGAGATTTTCGTTGATGTCCTCATCGGAGAGGATGCGCCGGCTCTCGTCTTTGCCCGACGGATCGCCGACGCGGGTGGTGCCGCCGCCCATCAGCGCGATCGGCCGATGGCCGGTCTGCTGCAGCCAGTACAGCATCATGATCGGCAACAACGAGCCGACATGGAGCGACGGCGCGGTGCAGTCGAAACCGATATAGGCGGTAATGGCCGATTGCCGGGCGAGCGCGTCCAGCGCCTCGGGCTCGGAGACCTGGTGGATAAATCCCCGGCTGGCGAGAACGTTGAGGAAATCGGACTTATAGGCGCTCATCGCTATCCGGCGCGGTTATGCCGCGGCTCGCCGCGGCGGCGCCGCTGGTGTAACAGGTCCGGCGCGTGATTCAACTCCTGACGGCGTAGGGCAACGCCCTGAGCTTGCCATGTGCCGAACCTCATTGTTGACCGGGGCCAAGGGGATCGCGTCAACCAACGCCAAAGCATGGCAATAAGGTAGGCGCATCATGATCGCCTTGCTGGCAGACACTCACGGCAATCGCGAAGCGATGGCGGCGTGCCTCGCGGCACCGGCCGCGATTTCCTGGTAGCCTGATCAAGTGCGCCGCAGCTTCCTTCGGCGGCTTATGCGTCTGGATTTCCGGCGCCAGGTAGCTACTGCACGCCGTAGCGCGCGTATTCCTCGGCGATGTCGCTCTGGATCGCTTTTGCCGCCGCGACGTCTACATTGCTGCCGGCAGTATCGCCCTTCTTCAGCTTGGCGAGGCTGCGGCCGTAGAGCGAGGTCGCGAGCTTCGGATTGAGCTTGAGCGCGGCGTCGTAGTCGGCTATCGCCATGTCCAGTTCGCCGAGGCGTAAATAGGTAAAACCACGGCTGTCGATGCTGTTTGCCTCGTCCGGCTGCAGCCGCAGCGACTCGTTGCAATCCTGCAGCGCTTGTTGCAATTGCCCAATGATTGCGCGTGCCCAACAGCGCTCGTTCCAGGCATCAGCGTCGCCCGGCCGCAATCGCGTGACCTCATCGTAATCGAGCACGGCCCGCGCGTAGTCGTTTTTTTTCGTATATGCGTTACCGCGGTTGCGGTAGGCGTCGAGATCGCTTGGATTGAGCCGGATCGCCTCGTCGAAGTCGGTGATAGCGTGATCATGGTCGCCCTTTGCTTCGAACGCGATGCCTCGACTGTTAAAAGTCGTGTCAACCTTTGGATTTAGCCGGATCGCCTCGTTGAAGTCGGCAATGGCGTGGTCGTGATCGCCCTTTGCTTCATACGCATTGCCTCGACCGATGAAAGTCATGTCGATCTTTGGATTGAGCCTGATCGCCTCATCGTAGTCGGCGATGGCGTGGTCATGGTCGCCCTTTGCTTCGTATGCATTGCCTCGACCGATGAAAATCATGTCGACCTTTGGATTGAGCCTGATCGCCTCATCATAGTCGGCGATGGCGTGGTCATGGTCGCCTTTTGCTTCGTATGCAATGCCGCGGTTGGCAAAGGCCATATTGTTCTGCGGATTGAACCGGATTGCATCATTGGAGTCGGCGATGGCGTGGTCGTAATCGCCCTTTGCTTCGTTCGCGATGCCGCGGTTGTTGTACGCCATGTCATCCGTTGGATCGAGCCGGATCGCCTCATTGTAGTCGGCGATGGCGTGGTCATGGTCGCCCGTTGCGTTGTACGCATTGCCCCGGTTGATGAAAGCCTTGCCATCCTTTGGATCGAGCCGGATCGCCTCGTTGTAGTCGGCGATGGCGTGATCATGGTCGCCCTTTGCTTCGTACGCATTACCCCGGTTGTTGAAAGCCATGTCATCCGTTGGATCGAGCCTGATCGCCTCATCGTAGTCGGCGATGGCGTGGTCATGGTCGCCCGTTGCGTTGTACGCATGGCCCCGGTTGATGAAAGCCTTGCCATCCTTTGGGTCGAGCCGGATCGCCTCGTTGAAGTCGGCAATGGCGTGGTTTTGATCGCCCTTTGCTTCGTACGCATGGCCTCGACTGTTGAAAGCCCTGTCATTCTTCGGATTGAGCCTGATCGCCTCATCGTAGTCGGCGATGGCGTGGTCATGGTCGCCCATTGCTTCGTACACAATGCCACGGTTGAACAAGGCAGCGTCAAATGTTGGATCGAGCCGGATCGCCTCATTGAAGTCGGCAATGGCGTGGTCGTGAACGCCCTTTCCATCGTACGCAATGGCGCGATTGTTGAACGCAGCGGCAGATGTCGCGTCGATGCGGATTACTGTGCTGTACTCCTTTATCGCGCTGTCCTGATCGTTTTGATACGAAAAGACAAGACCCAGAATGAAGTGGGCAATCGCAAGCCGGGCGCCAAGCAGGCCGGCCTTTGTGAGGGCCTCTTTCGCTTCCGCATATTGCTTAAGTTGTCCGTAAAGATCGCCCTCCAGGATGTAACACCAGACAACGTTTTCATCCGACTCTGGCAATCGCGCTATGGCTCGTTTGGCCAATTCGAGAGCCTTTCGCGGATCGGTTTCAGTCGCCGCAGCGACAAAAGGTTGAATTTCATTGAATATTTTCGAGGCCGCATCCCGCAGCAAGTCGTCGGGGCTTTCAAGATCCGCACCCGCGTCACTGTTGTAGAAGCTCGCGCCATCCATGCGCAACCGCAGCCAGAGCTTGTGATTTCGGATTAAAAATTCACCAGATATGGCTCTATGCCACTTGAATCCCAGAAGACTGCGGATAGAGGTCGTGACGGTGCTCAGCGAAACTCCGACCGTCGGAACAACGATGTTTGGAACGTCGGAGTTGAGAGCGACGGTTGCGCCCTTCATCTTTTGATTCTCCGGAGCGGCATAACGGCCGAGCGCGTCGTCCGAAAGCTGCTTCATGATGTCACGCAGCCGCCGTGCCGCGACTTCTGGCGTGTAGCCTCTGGCCGCCAAAGTCTTTGGCACAGATATTTCGCCGATTTCCATCGTGCGGGCGGTGAGGCTAAGGATAACTACGGTTACGATCCATATGGCGGCGAAAAGCCAAAGCAGCCGCGCGGCAAAACTAGAAAATGTCGCGATGACTGCGTTTATGCGAGTCCATGAGAGGACTCCGGCAATCTCGGGTTTTCTGCTCTTGCGTAGGCCTGGTATTTTAGACATCGCGAGTAATTTCTCGTGCTTCTGATTGGACGCTTTTGTTTCGCCGTATCGGGCGTCTGTCAGGGCAATGTTCCGGCGGCTGAAGCATAACTGAAAGTTTTTCCTGTGACAGCCCTCGCTGTTTTAGTCGCCGGCTGGGCCGCAGGTAGCGCGCTGTTTGGCCGGCTCGCGTCATTGGCAGGCGTTTGATCGCGGCGGTCGCCGGCAACGCCGTGGATCAAGTTCTGTTCAGCAGTCGCGAGCGCAGGGTTGACGGCCGGTAGTTCGCCCGTCCCTCGACCGGGCGGCCGCTCCTCCGCACGCACGCTTTGCCATGAGCCGCATTGGGATCAAAAAGCGCTCGTGGTCTATTCTTCCCTGAGAGGATTATCTGCTCATTCCAATTGTGCACACTACTTCGCCGCCGCTTCCTTCAGCGGATCCTTCACCGCGGCGAAGGTGGCGATTTCCATGGCCCAGGGCTCGCCGTCCTTCTTCTCGACTTTGCGGATGTAGACGTTCTGCACGATGTCGCGGGTGCGCGGGTCGATCGCGATCGGGCCGCGCGGGCTTTCCCAGCTCATGCCCTTCATGGCGCCGATCACCGCATCCGCGTCGGTCTTGCCGCCGGTCTTCTTCAGCGCCTGGTAGATGACGTGCATGCCGTCATAGGCGCCGACCGAGATGAAGTTGGCGCGATGGCCGGATGCGTTGCGGTAGGCCGCGACATACTCCTGGTTCAATTGCGACGGATGCGCCGCCGAATAGAAGCCGGCGGTGACGACGCCAAGGAGCGTATCGCCGGTGGTCGGCAGATCATCATCGTCGGTGATGTCGCCCGGCCCGATCAGTTTTATGCCGGATTTGTCGAGGCCGCGCTCGGCGAACTGCCGCGCGAACGTGCCAGCTTGCCCGGCCGGCACGAACACGAACAGCGTGTCGGGATGCAGGTCGGCGGCGCGCTGCAGGAACGGCGCGAAGTCCGGATTGGCAAGCGGTACTTTCAGGGTCTCAAGGACCTGCCCGCCGCCCTTGGTGAAGTTCATCTCGAACACCTTGCCCGCTTCCGCGCCCGGCGCCCAGTCTGACAGTACCGATACGGCCTTGTGGCTGCCGTTCTTGATCGCCCAGTCGGCGATGATGCCGGACTGCTGTCCGAGCGTGAAGCTCGTGCGCACATAGTACGGCGAGCGCTCGGTCACCACCGAGGTGCCCGAGATCATCACCACGGTCGGGATTTTGGCTTCGGTCGCAATCGGCGCCATCGACATGGCGCTCGGCGTGATGCCGGCGCCAAGGAACGCGACCTTGTCGTTGACGATCAGTTCCTGAGCGAGCCGCTTGGCGTTGTCGGGCCCGCTGGCGTCGTCGCGGATGATCAGCTCGATCTTCTTGCCGGCGACCGTGTCGCCGTGCTGCGCCATGTAGAGCTTGGCCGCGGTCGAGATTTCTCGTCCACCGGCGGCCAGCGCGCCGGTCATCGGAACGATGATGCCGATCTTGAGCGTATCCTGCGCCGCGGCGCTGCCGCTGCCGAGCGCGGCCGCCGCGATGGCACAACATGCGGCGAGGAAATGCTGGTGACTCATGTCATTTCTCTTGTCGCTTACGCTCTCACGTGGCCGTCGATCGCCAAAGCGGCGAGCTACTTCGCCGCCTCTTTCAGCGGATCCTTGACCGCCTCGAAGGTCGCGAACTCGATCGCCCACGGCTCGCCGTCCTTCTTCTCGACTTTGCGGACATAAATGTTCTGGATGAGGTCGCGGGTGCGCGGGTCAATCGACATCGGTCCGCGCGGGCTTTCCCAACTCATGCCCTTCATGGCGCCAACCAGGGCGTCAGGGTCGGTCTTGCCGCCGGTCTTTTTCAGCGCCTCGTAGATCACGTGCATGCCGTCGTAGCCGCCGACCGAGATGAAGTTCGCCCGGTGCCCGGTGGCCTTCTGATAGGCCGCCGCATACGCCTTGTTGACCGCGGATGGATGGGCCGCCGAATAGAAGCCGGCGGTGACCACGCCAAGAAGCGAATCGCCGGTATTCGGCAGGTCGTCGTCGTCGACGATGTCGCCGGGGCCGATCAGCTTGATGCCCGATTTATCGAGTCCGCGCTCGGCGAATTGCCGGGCGAGCGGCCCGGCCTGCCCGGCCGGAATGAAGACGAACAGAGTATCAGGGTGCAGGTCGGCGGCGCGTTGCAGGAACGGCGAGAAATCCGGATTGGCGAGCGGCACTTTGAGCGTATCGAGCACCTGGCCGCCGCCCTTGGTGAAATTCATTTCAAAGACTTTGCCAGCCTCGGCTCCCGGGGCGAAATCGGACAGGATCGAGACGGCTTTGGTGGAGCCGTTCTTGACCGCCCAATTGGCCATGATGCCGGATTGCTGACCGAGCGTGAAACTCGTGCGCACGTAATAGGGTGAGCGCTCGGTCACCACCGAGGTGCCCGATATCATCACCACGGTCGCGATCTTGCCCTCGGTGACGATCGGCGCCATCGCTAGCGAGGCCGGCGTCGAACCGGCGCCGAGGATCGCCACTTTGTCGTTGACGATCAGCTCCTGGGCGAGCCGCTTGGAGTTGTCGGGCAGGGTGCCGTCGTCCTTGACGATGAGCTCGAGCGTCTTGCCGGCCACCATGTTGCCGTGCTGCGCCATGTAGAGCTTGGCGCCGTCGACGGTCTCGCGGCCGGCCGCGGCCAACGCACCGGTCATCGGCATCACCAGGCCGATCTTGATCGTGTCCTGAGCGGCGGCGCCGCCTGCTGCCGTCGCCGCAATTGTGATCGCAAGAGCGGCGGCAAAATATGTCTGACGCATGACGTTCCCCCAATAAGTTCGTTCTTTACCAACATTGAACGACCGGGGGCCGGCTATTGCAAGCGTCGACTATGCCGCAGTGTTGGTCCGCCCGCCCTTGCCGAGCCGCTTATCGAGATAAGCGCCGATCGCGGTCATCAGCAGCTCGACCTTGCCGTCGAAGAAATGGTTGGCGCCGGGAACGACTTTCTGCTCGATGACGATGCCTTTTTGCGTCTTGAGCTTTTCCACCAGGTTGGTGACGTCGCGCGGCGGCACCACCGCGTCGCGACCGGCGAGCGCGGACCAAAATCGAGGTGGCGTTCAAAGGCCCTTGCGATACCTGGTAGATTGTGAAAATATTGCAATTACTGGTTGTCGTTGGCATTTAGAAGGGAGCAAGACAATGGCCGCAGAAGAAACTGCAAATGTCCTGAAACAATTTATGGAATTGGGCTCAAAGGAAATAGATGTAATTGCAACAAGAGTGAAATTCGAGCCAGCCGCACAAGCGACTGTAGTCCAAATCCTTCAGGGACTATCAGCAGCGACGAACAAAGCTACATCAGATTTCGCTAATACCGTCCAAAATTTACCGGAGCAGGACCGTGAGCGGCTGTTTTCGTCCTTGGAGAAATCCGGGGTTATCAATACGATGAATCTCCTAATTCCGCTCCTCAGAATGGGAGATGCGACGGATCCGTGTTTTCTGGCACATGAAGCTTCAAAGGCTCTCTATGCGACCGCAAATATTTTAAGCTGGTATCAGGATGTACTGGCGGCTTCGATCATTGAAGGGGCGGCCTTGGCCTTTGACATAGGTTCTCAGACTTGCGCTCAAGCTCAAAACGAACAGATGCAGGAGACCATAGCCACGATGGAGCAGCAGATCGTGCTGTTGGATCAGAAGATAAGCTACATAATGGACCTTCCCGCGGGAGGAGTGATTCCAGTAACTCCACCCGACACGCAACCAGTTTCCCTGACCGCTTTGGAGAAAATGCTCGAGGTCTGCAAGAAATTCTACAAGTTTGAGGGCTCCTTTACGCCGACCTTTGAGAAGGACAAACGGCTGATTAGAATTGGGCCACTTGTGGCATCGTCTCCGCCGATTCCGATCCTCGTGACGGGGTTTATCGACTTGGGTGGGATGCAGGAGCATGACGTCGTGACCATCACGACGAAGGTACTGGAGCCAAGCCCTGTCGCGCGTTATGTCATCTGGCGAGTGAAGACTTACACCGGGCCGCAATCCAGCGGAATGAAGCATTTTCAGGATTTTGCCGATCTCTTGGAGGTGCCAGGGGATGGCGTTGAGGTGTTGATTGCTCAGTCGGCCTCGTCACACAACTTCGATAGAGCATTTCTATTGACGATCCCATATCAATTCCTCATCGAGTCCACTGTTGAACCGGCGTTCGTTCTCACCTGAGCGCAACTCGTCCGGATGTGATCTCGGCGTCCGACTAGCCGCACCATTTTGTGCGGCAACTAGCGGCATGGCCTCACGCCGCGCTGGTCGCCCGCCCACCCTTGCCGAGCCGCTTGTCGAGATAAGCGCCGATCGCGGTCATCAGCGGCTCGACCTTGCCGTCGAAGAAATGGTTGGCGCCGGGAACGACTTTCTGCTCGATGACGATGCCTTTTTGCGTCTTGAGCTTTTCCACCAGGTTGGTGACGTCGCGCGGCGGCACCACGGCGTCCTTGTCGCCGTGGATGATCAGGCCCGAGGACGGGCAGGGCGCCAGGAACGAGAAGTCGTAAAGATTGGCCGGCGGCGCGATCGAGATGAAACCTTCGATCTCCGGCCGGCGCATCAGAAGCTGCATGCCGATCCAGGCGCCGAACGAGAAGCCGGCGATCCAGCAGCTGCGCGCCTCGGTGTTGACGGTCTGCGCCCAGTCGAGCGCGGCGGCGGCATCGGACAATTCGCCGATGCCGTGATCGAAGCCGCCTTGGCTTCTGCCGACGCCGCGGAAGTTAAAGCGCAGCGCGGAAAAGCCGCGGTGCACGAAAGCGTAGTAGATCTGGTAGACGATCTGGTGGTTCATCGTGCCGCCGAATTGCGGATGCGGATGCAGCACGATGCCGATCGGCGCGTTTTTTTGCCGCGCCGGATGGTAACGGCCTTCGATGCGGCCGCCGGGTCCTGTGAAGATGACCTCGGGCATGTTTTTCGAACCTCGATGGTTGGGCGCGGAGCCCCTGCTTTAACCTCCCTCGCGAGCGGGGGGAGGATAAGGCGGGGGAGGGCGCGCTTGACGATGCCGGTGCGCACACGTAAGTGTTTAGATCTATTTCAGATTTTGGAACCGGCAAGTGGCGGCGCAAGCATTGGGTCGCGACTTCTAGCACAGGCCGGGGGTGAAAAAGCAAGCTTCACGAGCATGGCCGAGCGCAGCTATTTCGATTGGAACGCCACGACCCCGCTGCGGCCGCAGGCCGCCGAGGCGTTGCGCGCGGCGCTTGCGGTCCCCGGCAATCCGTCCTCGGTGCATGCGGAAGGGCGAGCGGCGCGGCGGTTGGTCGAACAGGCGCGCGAGGACGTGGCGGCGCTGGTTGCGGCGCGCCCGGGCGACGTCTTCTTCACCTCGAGCGGCACCGAAGCCAACATGCTGGCGCTGACGCCGGCGATCCAGACCGCCGACGAGCGGCGGCCGCGGGAAAAGCTCCTGATCTCGGCTATCGAGCATGCCTCGGTGCGTACGGGCGGGAGGTTTCCGCCTAGCGCGGTGGTGGACATCGCGGTCGATGCGGACGGTCGCGTCGATCTCGCGGTGCTGGCGGACGCTTTGGCCAAAGCATCGCGGCCGCTGGTCTCGATCATGCTTGCCAATAACGAGACCGGCGTGGTGCAGCCGATTGCGCAAGCCGCCGCGATCGTCCACGCGGCCGGCGGTTTGCTGCATGTCGATGCCGTGCAGGCGGTCGGGCGCATCGTCTGCGATATCAAGGTGCTCGGCGCCGATCTGCTGACGCTGTCGGCGCACAAGATCGGCGGCCCGAAGGGCGTCGGGGCGCTGGTTCGGGCGCGCGAGGACATTCATTTCCCCGAGCCGCTCATTCGCGGCGGCGGCCAGGAGCGCGGGCTTCGTGCCGGCACGGAAAACGTCGCCGGCATCGCCGCATTCGGCGCCGCTGCGGCCGCGGTGCGCCGCCAGGGCGAGGCCGAGGCAGAGCGTATGCTTGCCTTGCGCAATAGGCTGGAAGCCGGCCTCAAGGCCATTAGGCCCGGGGCGGTGATCTTCGGCGCGGCAGCCGAGCGGCTGCCGAATACGACCCTTTTTGCCGCCCCAGGCATGAAGGCGGAGACCGCGGTTATTTCTTTTGACCTCGAAGGTATCGCCGTGTCGTCGGGCGCCGCTTGCTCCTCGGGCAAGGTCCAACCCTCCCATGTCCTTGCAGCCATGGGGGTTTCGCCCGCGCTCAGGCGCGGCGCGGTGCGCTTAAGCCTGGGCTGGACCACCACCGAGACCGATGTCGAAAGGTTCCTCGGCGCTTGGAGAAAGCTCGCAACTGCATTATCTAAAGGGCAAGCAGGGATGGCGGCCTAAATGGCTGCATAACCGAATGAATTCCAGGGTGGTTTGAACGGTTCAAACGCCCTCAGATGGGGGTGACCACAGGCAGGACACCGACCATACCGACTTAATCCAACCCGCGGTCCTTGAAACCGTGAGCGGAGGGACGAATGCCGGCAGTGCAAGAGACCGTCGATCAGGTCCGGCGCATCGACGTCGATCAGTACAAATATGGCTTTGAGACGCTGATCGAGTCCGAGAAGGCCCCGAAGGGCCTTTCGGAGGACACGGTCCGTTTCATCTCCGGGAAGAAGAACGAGCCGGAGTGGATGCTCAAGTGGCGGCTCGATGCCTATGGGCGCTGGCTGACCATGGCCGAGCCGAAATGGGCCAAGGTGAACTACGGCCCGATCGACTATCAGAACGTCTACTACTATTCGGCGCCGAAGAAGGCGCCACAATCGCTCGACGAGATCGATCCGGAGATTCTGCGCACCTACGAAAAACTCGGCATTCCGCTGCGCGAGCGCGAGGCGCTGCTCGGCATCCAAAAGGCGGAGGACGAAGTCGGCGAGGATGGCGAAGGCGGCAACGGCAACGGCTACCGCAAGGTCGCGGTCGACGCGGTGTTCGATTCGGTTTCGGTGGCCACCACGTTCCAGGCGGAACTGGCCAGGGCCGGCGTGTTGTTCATGCCGATCTCGGAAGCGATCCAGAAGCACCCCGACCTGGTGAAGAAATATCTCGGCACGGTGGTGCCGATCAGCGACAATTTCTTCGCCACGCTCAATTCGGCGGTGTTTTCCGACGGCTCGTTCGTCTATGTGCCGCCGGGGGTGCGCTGTCCGATGGAGCTGTCGACCTATTTCCGCATCAACGAGCGCAATACCGGCCAGTTCGAGCGCACCCTGATCATCGCCGACCGCGGCTCCTATGTGAGCTACCTCGAGGGCTGCACCGCGCCGGTGCGCGACGAGAACCAGCTGCACGCCGCCGTGGTCGAACTGGTCGCGCTCGACGACGCCGAGATCAAATATTCGACCATCCAGAACTGGTACCCGGGCGACGCCAACGGCAAGGGCGGCGTCTATAATTTCGTCACCAAGCGCGGCGATTGCCGCGGCAGGAACGCCAAGATTTCCTGGACTCAGCTCGAGACCGGCTCGGCGATCACCTGGAAATATCCGAGCTGCATCCTGCGCGGCGACAATTCGCGCGGCGAGTTCTATTCGATCGCCATCTCCAACGGCTATCAGCAGGTCGATTCCGGCACCAAGATGCTGCATCTGGGCAAGAACACGACGAGCCGCATCATCAGTAAGGGCATCGCCGCCGGCCACTCCAACAACACCTATCGCGGGCTGGTCACCGCGCACCGCCGCGCCACCGGCGCGCGCAACTTCACCAATTGCGATTCGCTTTTGATCGGCGATCAATGCGGCGCGCACACGGTTCCTTATATCGAGGCCAAGAATTCCAAGGCCGTGTTCGAGCACGAGGCGACGACGTCGAAGATTTCCGAAGAAATGCTGTTCTACTGCCGCCAGCGCGGGCTGTCGGCGGAGGAGGCGACCGCGCTCGTGGTCAACGGCTTCGTCAAGGACGTGCTGCAGCAACTGCCGATGGAATTTGCCGTCGAGGCGCAGAAGCTGATCTCGGTCTCGCTGGAAGGTTCGGTCGGATGAGCGCGGCCAATGTGATAACGACGTATTGGTTCAAACCGAAGCGCTACGGCTATGGCGCCACGCCGGTGCGTTGGCGCTGGGGCGAGCGCTAGCCGCCGCCTGCGACCGACATGGGAAATCGGAGTTTTTGATGCCGCTGTTGGAAGTCAAGAATTTGCACGTCGAAATCGACGGCAAGATCATTCTCAAGGGCCTCGACCTCGCCGTGAACGCTGGCGAGGTGCACGCCATCATGGGCCCGAACGGGTCCGGCAAATCGACGCTCGCCTATGTGCTTGCGGGGAAGGCCGACTACACGCCGACTTCCGGCGAAGTCCTGTTCAACGGCAGGAACATTTTCGACATGGCGCCCGACGAGCGCGCCGCCGCCGGCTTGTTCCTCGCCTTCCAGTATCCGCTGGAAATTCCCGGCGTCGCCACCATGACGTTTCTGCGCACCGCGCTCAATGCGCAGCGCAAGAAGCGCGGCGAGCCGGAGCTGTCCACGCCGGAGTTTTTGAAACGGGTGCGCGAGGTCTCGCAAAAACTCGGCATCGACCAGGAGATGCTGCGCCGCGCCGTCAATGTCGGCTTCTCCGGCGGCGAGAAGAAGCGCAACGAGATCTTGCAGATGGCGCTGCTCGAGCCGCGGCTCGCCGTGCTCGACGAGACCGATTCCGGCCTCGACATCGACGCGCTCCGTATCGTCTCCGAAGGCGTCAACCGGCTGCGCGGCAAGGAGCGCGCTTTTGTCGTCATCACCCACTATCAGCGGCTGCTCAACTACATCGTGCCGGACGTGGTGCACGTGCTGTCGAAGGGCCGCATCGTCAAAACTGGCGGCAAGGAATTGGCGCTCGAGCTCGAAGCGCGCGGCTATGCCGAATACCAGGAGGAGGTACCGGCGTGAACGCCGAAGTCGCCATCATCAAGACCGCGGCGGAGACCGCGCTGGCGCGGACCTTCACCGAGGCGCAACCGCGGCTGCCCGGCAATGACGCGATCGCGGCGCGCCGTGCGGCGGCCTTCGGCGTATTCGCCAAGATCGGCCTGCCGCACCGGCGCATCGAGGAGTGGAAATACACCGATTTGCGCGCGCTGATGCGCGATGCCAAGCCGCTCGCGGCGCCGCCCGATGCCGCCGCCAAGGCGCGGGCGAAGACCGCCGGCGCCCTGCTCGGCGACGTCGAGACGCGCCGGCTGGTGTTCGTCGACGGCGCTTTTGTTGCCGAATTGTCCGACATTGCCGGCTTGGAGCCGGGGCTTTCGGTCGGCTCGCTCGCCGCCGCGCTGGCCGACGGCGATCCGGCGCTCGCTCTCCATCTCGGCAAGCTGGCGCCGGCAAGCGACGCCGCGGTGGCGCTCAATACCGCCCTGATGGGCGACGGCGCGGTGATCCGCATCGCCGCCGGCGCGACCACCGAGCGGCCGATTCATCTGCTCTTCGTCGCCTCGGAAAAGCCGGCCGCCACCTTCGTGCGTTCGCTGGTGGTGGTGGAAGAGGGCGCCCGCGCCATGCTGATCGAGAGCCACGAGGGGCCGGCTGGCAGCGATTATCAGGTCAACTCAGCGCTTGAGATTTTCGTCGGCGACACGGCCCATGTCGATCACGTCAAGATCATCGGCGAGGGGACGGATGCGCTGCACGTCTCGACGCTGGCGGCCGCGATTGGCGCGCGGGCGCGCTTCAATGCTTTCACCTTCACGACCGGCGGTGCCGTGGTGCGCAACCAGCTGTTCCTGAAATTCGACGGCGAGGACACCGTCGCCGGCATCCGCGGCGCCACCTTGATCAAAGGCCGCCAGCACGCCGACACCACGCTGGTCGCCGACCACATCGCGCGCGGCTGCCAGAGCCGGGAAATGTTCAAGACGGTGCTCGACGGCGAGGCCCACGGCGTGTTCCAGGGCCGCATCATCGTGCGCCCGCACGCGCAAAAAACCGACGCCAAGATGATGACGCGGGCATTGCTGCTGTCCGAACGCGCCGAGGCGGACAACAAGCCGGAGCTCGAAATCTTTGCCGACGACGTGCAGTGCGGCCATGGCGCCACCGCGGGCGCGCTCGACGACGAATTGAAATTCTATCTGATGGCGCGCGGCATTCCGCGGCCGGAAGCCGAAGCCCTGCTGATCCGGGCGTTTCTCGGCGAGGCCATCGACGGCATCGAGCATGCCGGCCTGCGCGAAGCGCTGATGGATACCGTCGTGGCCTGGCTGAAGGCGCGCTGACATGAATATTGCGCAGCCCATAGGCGCCTATGATGTCGACCGCATCCGCGCGGATTTCCCGATTCTGTCGATGCAGGTCTACGGCAAGCCGCTGGTTTATCTCGACAACGCCGCTTCGGCGCAAAAGCCTTTAGCCGTGCTCGACCGCCTCAACCAGGCCTACACGACGCAATACGCCAATGTGCATCGCGGGCTGCATTACCTCGCCAACGAGGCGACGGAAGCTTACGAAGGTGCGCGGGAAAAAGTGGCGGCGTACCTCAACGCCAAGCGCAAGGAAGAGATCATCTTCACCCGCAACGCCACCGAGGCGATCAACCTGGTTGCCTATACGTTCGGCCGCGAGCGCATAAAACCGGGCGACGAGATCGTGCTCTCGATCATGGAGCACCATTCCAACATCGTGCCCTGGCATTTTCTGCGCGAGCGCCAGGGCGCGGTGCTCAAATGGGCGCCGGTCGACGACGATGGCCATTTCCTCATCGACGAGTTCGAAAAGCTTCTGACGCCGCGAACCAAACTCGTCGCCATCACCCACATGTCGAACATGCTCGGCACCTTGGTGCCGGCGAAGGACGTCGCGCGCATTGCGCACGCCCACGGCATTCCGGTGCTGTTCGACGGCGCGCAGGCCGCGGTGCATCTCGACGTCGACGTCCAGGACATCGATTGCGACTTTTACGCCTTCACCGGCCACAAGCTCTACGGCCCGACCGGCATCGGCGTGCTGTACGGCAAATACCAGCACCTCGACGCCATGCCGCCGTTCAACGGCGGCGGCGAGATGATCCGCGAAGTGTTCGAGGACCGCATCACCTACGGCGAGCCGCCGCACAAATTCGAGGCCGGCACGCCGTCGATCGTCCAGGCCATCGGCCTCGGCGCGGCGATCGATTACGTCCGCTCGGTCGGCAAGGCGCGCATCCGCGAGCACGAGGCCGGCCTGATGCGCTACGCCCACGACCGCCTGCGCGAGATCAATTCGCTGCGCATCATCGGCACCACCAAGGACAAGGGACCGATCGTCTCCTTCGAAATGAAGGGCGCCCATCCGCACGACGTGGCGACCATCATCGACCGCTCGGGCGTGGCGGTGCGCGCCGGCACCCATTGCGTCATGCCGCTCTTGGCGCGGTTCGGGGTCTCGGCCACCTGCCGCGCCTCCTTGGCCATGTACAATACCCGCGACGAAATCGATTGCCTTGCGCAGGCGCTTTTGAAGGCGCAAGAGTTCTTCACGTGAAGGACGTCTTCACATGACCGACGAACCGAAAACCGATACGAGCACCGCCGCCGCCGCCGCCGACGCTGGCGAACGGCCGTCCACGATTCCGGCCGACGAAATAGCGCGGCTGACCGACGGCATCGTCGGCGCGCTCAAGACCGTCTACGACCCGGAAATTCCCTCGGACATCTACGAACTGGGCCTGATCTATAAGGTCGATATCGACGACGACCGCGTGGTCAAAATCGACATGACGCTGACCTCGCCGAACTGCCCGTCAGCCGCCGAACTGCCGCAGCAGGTGGAGAACGCGGTTGCCGGCGTGCCCGGCGTGCGCGAGGCTAAGGTCAATATCGTCTGGGATCCGCCGTGGGACCCCAGCCGCGTGTCGGATGAGGCGCGTACCGAACTCAATATGTGGTGAGTTGCGTATGCGGCCCGGCCGCACTACATGAAACCAGACGCAAGGCGTTAGTATTTTTGAGTTATTCCAGGTCGTAACGGGCGTGCGTTGAGACAGCACGCGAGGAGCTAAAGACGATGGCGACTGCCCGGCCGAGACCTCAAGTGATGCGGCTTACCGACGCCGCAGCCGAGCGCATCAAGGCGGTGATGGCGAAAGCCGATCGCCCGATCGCGGCGGTGCGGGTCGGCGTCAAGAACGGCGGCTGTGCCGGCATGAGCTATTTCATGGAATATGCCGAGGCCGCCGGTCCGCTCGATGAGGTGATCGAGGACAAGGGCGTGCGCATCCTGGTCGACCCCAAGGCGGTGCTGTTCCTGCTCGGCACTGAGATGGACTACAAGGTCGAGAAATTGTCGGCGCAGTTCGTGTTCAACAATCCGAACCAGACCGCGGCCTGCGGCTGCGGCGAATCGGTGCAGATCGAGCCGGCGACCGGCGTCGAGGCCGGCGCCGCGGCGCGGTAACCGCACTCCTTTCGTCATTGCGAGCGAAAGCGGAGCAATCCAGCGCGGCGGCGCAGCCTGGATTGCGTCGTCGCTTCGCTCCTCGCAATGACGCTTTTAGGGATTACGCCACCCGCGCCGATGCCGACGGCCGCGCCTCGGGATCGGCCTCGCAGATGACTCGGTTGCGGCCGTTGCGCTTGGCGGCGTAGAGGCACATGTCGGCGCGCTCGATCAAGGACTGCGCGGTATCGTGCGGGCGCAGCACCGCGGCGCCGATCGAGATCGTCACCCGGCCGAGCCGCTCGCCGCTCGAGCGCTTCATCAATTCCTTGGTCATGACGGCGCGGCGGATATGGTCCGCCACTGTGATCGCCGATTGCAGCGCCGTGTTCGGCAGCGCGACGACGAATTCTTCGCCGCCATAGCGCGCGGCGACGTCTTTGCCCTTGACGTTCTGCTTCACCGACAGCGCCACCAGACGCAGCACCTGGTCGCCGGTGAGATGGCCGTATTTGTCGTTGAAGCTCTTGAAGTGGTCGATGTCGGCCATCAACAGCGACAGCGGCTGATTGCTTTCCTTGGCTTCGGCCATGGCCTTGGCCAGCGCCTGGTCGAAGAATTTGCGGTTCGACAGCGTGGTCAGCGGATCGGTCAGGCTCTCGGTGCGCACCACCTGGAGGTTTTCCTGGAGCTGCTGGATCTCCTGCTTCGACGCCGACAGCCGCGCTTCGAGCCGCTTGTTGTTGAGCTCCATCTCCTTGGCGCCCTTGACGAGGCGCTCGACGACGGCGCGCAAGGCTTCGCCGTCCTTGGCTCCGGCGAGCTTGGCGTTGGCGTCGGCGAGACTTTCCGAATAGGTCGTCGCCGAGCCGGCCGCGGCGTCGATCATGTCGAGGACTTGCTTGATCTCATCGAGCACGCGCGAGTTGACCGTGTCGATGCGCTCGCCGGCCCGGCTGCTTGCGAAATAGGTGGCGTAGATCTCCTCCAGATCGGCGTCGCTGAGCCTGCCCTTCTGCTCGAGCGTCTGGTTGATCAATTGATTGAGCGCCGGGTTATAGCCGGTGGCGTAGTTGTACCAGATCTCGAAATTGCGCGGCGTCGCCGGCTGGGCGAGCGCCTTGATCTGCCCCAACGCGATGTCGGCGAATGCAAGTGTCCGTTCGTGCTCGTCGCGGGGCACTTCCATGAATTGTCTCCGATCGCGCAGGGAAGGCCCGGAACCGACAGCCCGGACTGTGGCAATTCACGCTGCAACTTAGGGGATAGCCGTGAATGAGCGGTAAATGCGAGCCCTGTCGGGAAAATCCTGACAGCAGCAACAGACGCGAAATCGGCCAGAACTTAAGAGCCGCTAGGCTTTGACCGGCACCGGGCGCAGCAGGAAGGCCGGCAGGTGCGAGGCGTCGCTGTCTTCGCCCCGCTTCGGAGCCGGGGGCGGCGCGCGGCGCGATCTGGCGTCATCGATTCGCGCCACGGCGGCGGCAGCCGGCCGCTGCGGCCGGCGCTGATGGTCGTGGCGGCCGCCGCGATGCGATTGTTCGCGATGTTGATGTTGGTGCCGGGTGGTTTGCGGCGGTGGCGCCGCCGGCGCACCGGGGATTTTGTCCATGAAGGGGATGGTCTGGCCGATCAGCTTTTCGATCGCGGCCACGGCTTTGGCGTCGTTCGATCCGGCGACGATGGTAATCGCGGTGCCGCTTCGCCCGGCGCGGCCGGTGCGGCCGATGCGGTGCACGTAGTCGTCGGGGTGCATCGGCACGTCGAAATTATAGATGTGGCTGACGTCGAGAATATCGAGGCCGCGCGCGGCGACGTCGGAGGCGACCAACAGGGTGACTTCGTTCTTGCGGAATTGCTCGAGCGCCGCCATGCGCGCCGGCTGGTCCATGTCGCCGTGCAGCGCCTGGACCGAGAAGCCGTGACGCAACAGCGAGCGATGCAGCGTCGCTACGTCGCGCTTGCGGTTGCAAAAGATGATGGCGTTCTTCATGCCGTCGGCTGCGCGGATCAGGCGGCGCAAGGTATCGCGCTTCTCAGCGCCATCGCGGCCGGACCGCGCCAGGAACTGCGCCGTGGTGGCGACGGTGGTGGCCGGCCTGGAGACTTCGACGCGCACCGGATTGTGCAGGAACTGCTCGGTGATGCGCCGGATTTCCGGCGGCATGGTGGCGGTGAAGAACAGGGTCTGGCGGGTGAACGGCACGAGCTTGCAGATGCGCTCGATGTCGGGGATGAAGCCCATGTCGAGCATGCGGTCGGCTTCGTCGATGACCAGAAGCTCGACGCCGTTGAGCAGGAGGCGCCCGCGCTCGAAATGATCGAGCAGGCGGCCCGGCGTGGCGATCAGCACGTCGACGCCGCGCATCAGCTTGGTGTCCTGGTCGTCGAACGACACGCCGCCGATGATCAAAGCCACGTTGAGCTTATGGTTGGCGCCGTATTTGATGAAGCTCTCTTCGACTTGCGCCGCGAGTTCCCGGGTCGGCTCCAGGATCAAGGTGCGCGGCATGCGGGCGCGGGCGCGGCCTTGTTCCAGCATGGTCAGCATCGGCAGCACGAAGGCCGCGGTCTTGCCGGTGCCGGTCTGGGCGATACCCAGCACGTCGCGCCGGGCGAGCACGTGAGGAATGGCCTGATCTTGAATGGGAGTGGGAGTTTTGTAACCGGTCGCCGCAACGGCAGCGAGTACTTTTTCGGACAAGCCGAGATGGGAAAACGACATAAACCCTCGTATTGGGACCGCCTGCGATGGATGAAATCGAACTGGGGAGGGCGCAGGACGGCCGAATCTGCCTCAGTTGCCGCGGAACATAGGGGGCAATGGCCGAAAGTCAACCTGTAACGCGCCGCCGCAGCGCAGTAAGTTAAACGGAATGCTTCACTTTTTCACGATGCCGCGGGATGCCGGGGAGGAGAGCGCTGATGCCGGAAGCTTCGCCTGAAGATTTGCCGACCGTCCTTGTCGCCGGGCTGAACTGCTCGGCGCGGCTTTACGCCGAACAAATCCCGGCGCTTTGGCAGTTCGGCCCCGTCATCATGGCCGACCATCGGCGCGATGACAGCATGGCGGCGATGGCGCGGCGCATTTTGGCCGCCGCTCCGCCGCGCTTTGCCCTGGTCGGGCTGTCCATGGGCGGCTATATCGCCTTCGAGATCATGCGCCAGGCGCCGGGCCGCGTGGCGAAGCTCGCTTTGCTCGACACCGGCGCGCGCGGCGAGGCCCCGGAGCGCACCGCACAGCGCAGGCCGCTCATCGCGTTGGCGAAGAGCGGCCGCTTCGCGGAAATTCTGGATCTGCAATACCCGCTGCTGGTGCACGTGAGCCGCCACAACGACACGGCGCTCAAGGCCACCGTGCGTGCCATGAACGAGGAGACCGGCGCGGAAGCCTACTTGCGCCAGCAACAGGCGATCATGACGCGTCCGGATTCGCGCCCCGGCCTCGCGGCGATCAAATGCCCGACGCTGGTTCTGGTCGGCGACAGCGATGAGGCGACGCCGCCGGATTTGTCCCACGAGATGGCGGCGGGAATTCCCGCAGCGAAGCTCGTCGTCGTTGCCGAGTGTGGCCATCTGTCGACGATCGAGCGGCCGGACGCCGTGAACAAATCGCTGGTTGAATGGATGCAAGCGCGGTAGCGCAATTGCCGCAAGCTAGGCAAGTGCCGGCGGAACTGTGCTAACGATCAAGAACGTAAGGGATGGAGAACCTACAATGAAGTTCGGTGAATTCAGCCGCTGGCCAATTCTGATGGCGCTGCTCTGTGGCGCGGCAATCGCGCCGGCGCATGCCCAGAGCGATTTTCCGAGCCGGCCGATCCGGCTCGTGGTCGGTTTTGCCGCCGGCGGCGGCAACGACATTTTCGCCCGCCTGGTCGCCGACAAGGCCTCGCAGACACTCGGCCAAACGGTGATCGTCGAGAACAAGCCGGGCGCCGGCGGACGGCTGGCGCCGGAATACGTGCTGCAGCAGCCGGCCGACGGCTACACCTTGTTTGTCGGCCCGAGCGGCGCCATGGCGGTGGCGGCCGCGATCTACCCGGATCTGAAATATTCGCCGACCAGGGATTTCGTGCCGCTGGCCATGATCGCGAACTTTCCGCTGATCATGGTGATCGGCGCCGACAATCCGTCGCAGAACCTCAAGGAGTTCGTCGCCTGGATGAAGGCCCATCCCGACAAGGCGAACTACGCCAGCTCCTCGCCGGCCTTCGTCATCGTCACCGAGCTGTTCAAGCTCAAATCCGGCATGCCCGGCACCATGATCCCGTACAAGAGCTCAAACGAGATGAACTTGAGCGTCATCCAGGGCCAGAGCGCCATGACCATCGCCGACGGGCCGCCGACCATCCCGCAGGTCAAGGCCGGCAAGGTCAGGGCGGTCGCGGTGACCGGCAAGGAGCGCTCCGACGAATTGCCCGACGTGCCGAGCATGGCGGAGGCCGGCTACCCGGAGGTCGACGTGCACTTGTGGAGCGGCATTTTCGCGCCCAGCAAGGTGCCGCCCGCGGTCGTGGCCAAGCTGCAGAAAGTGTTCGCCGCGGCGATCGCCGACGCCAGCGTGGCGGCAAAGCTCAAGGCCATGGCGGTCAATCCGGGCGGCGCCACGCCGGATCAGTTCGAGAAGATCATCCAAGCCGACGTCGTGAAATTCGGCGACGTCGTCAAGGCCGCGAACCTGAAGTTCGAGGAATAGCGCGCTAAAACTCGCGGCCGATCAGCCGGTCGAGCGAGTAGCGGCCGCCGCCGCGCAGGAAGATGGCGAGCGCCACGATGCCCATGAACAGCGCGTATTCCATGCCGCGCTTGCCCCACGACCAGTTCGGGTAGAGCACGGCGAACGAGATCACCGACATTTCGATGACAAAGGCGGCGGCGACGACGCGGGTGAACAGTCCGACGGCGAGCATCAAGCCGCCGAAGAATTCAAGCAAGCCGATGAAATAGGCCCAGGCCAGCGGATAGGCCCAGCCGAAATTGACGAAATTGCGCGACGCCGCGACGGCGTCGCCCTGGAACAATTTGGCGAAGCCGTGGGGCACCAGGATCAGGCCGAGGGCGACCCGGATCAGGGTATAGGCGAACGGCGCCAAGGTCGCATAGAACGGTGCCGCGGCCGGCACCAACAGCGCCTTGCGGTCGACGTCGATGTCCGATGTGGTCGCCATTGCTCGTCTCCCAGCCTCGCTGCGGCCGCTGAATGTCGCTTGTCGCGCCGCACGTTTGCAAGGTCCGAATCTTGCTTCCAAACGATAGCGGCGCTGCCAGCTTCGGCGGCGGCCGTCTGGACTCCGCATAAATTGCGGCACACTTTCCGGCGAAAGAGGCAAGCCATGAGAGTCTTTGCGGCCCTAAGCGTTGCCGGCGCGCTGTTGTCGTGCGCTCCAGCGATGGCCGAAGACATCGATCTATCGGCCTGGACCTGCAAGCAATTCCTGTCGGCGAGCAAGGAGGACGTCGGCGTCATCCTGGCCTGGCTCGACGGCTATTACAAAGAGGAAGACGAGCCGCCGGTGATCGACACCGACGCCCTCGTCATCAAGGCCAAGAAACTCGGCCAATACTGCGCCGCGCACCCCGACAGCGATCTGATCGGCGCCACCGACAAGCTGTTTCAGAAGGAATGACCGTCCATCCGCCCCCGCGACAGCGGGACGGGTGGAAAGGTTCACACGTCCAGCAACTCCTCGCCGGCGAACTCCGCCCGCTCCTGGATGAACTCGAACCGCGATTCCGGTTTGTTGCCCATCAGCCGCTCGACCGATTTGTCGGTGTTCTTGCGGTCGGTCTCCACCACCTTGACCTGAAGCAGGGTGCGCTTCTTCGGGTCCATGGTGGTTTCCTTGAGCTGCGCCGCCATCATCTCGCCCAAGCCCTTGAAGCGGCTGACTTCGACCTTGGCGTTGGCGTGGAATTCTTTTTTCAAAATCGCGTCGCGGTGCTTGTCGTCGCGGGCATAGAAATTCTTGCCGCCGTGGCTCAAGCGATAGAGCGGCGGCACCGCGAGATAGAGGTGGCCGTTGTCGATCAGTTTCGGCATCTGCCGGTAGAAGAACGTGATCAGCAGCGAGGCGATGTGGGCGCCGTCGACGTCGGCGTCGGTCATGATGATGACGCGGCCGTAGCGCAAATCATCGTCCTTGTAGTGGATGCCGGTGCCGCAGCCGAGCGCCTGGATGAGATCGGCAAGCTGCTGGTTTTGCGCGAGCTTGTCCTTGCCAGCCGAGGCCACGTTGAGGATTTTGCCACGCAACGGCAGGATGGCTTGCGAGGCGCGATCGCGTGCCTGCTTGGCAGAGCCGCCGGCGGAATCGCCCTCGACGACGAACAGTTCGGCGCCGTCGGCGGCGCCGTTGGTGCAGTCGGCGAGTTTTCCGGGCAGGCGCAGCTTTCGCACCGCGGTCTTGCGCGCGATGTCCTTTTCCTGGCGGCGGCGGATGCGCTCCTCGGCGCGCTCGACCACGAAGTCGAACAGCTTGTTGGCCTGCGTCGGATTACCGGCGAGCCAATGGTCGAACGGGTCCTTGATCGCCTGCTCGACGATGCGCTGCGCCTCGGCGGTGGCGAGCCGATCCTTGGTCTGGCCCTGGAATTCCGGCTCGCGGATGAACACCGAGAGCATGGCGCCGGCGCCGGCCATGACGTCGTCCGAGGTGATCGCTGCGGCGCGCTTGCCCTGGCCGACGCGCTCGGCGTGATCTTTCAGCCCGCGGGTGAGTGCGGCGCGCAGGCCGTATTCATGGGTGCCGCCGTCGGGCGTCGGAATGGTATTGCAATAGGAATTGAGGAAGGGATCGGCGTCGGCGGTCCAGGCCACGGCCCATTGCGCCGCGCCATGGGCGCCAGTCTTGCCGGCGCTGCCGGTGAAAATGTCGAGATGGACCAAGGTGGCGTCCTTGAGCGTCTCGCCGAGATAATCCTTCAGGCCGTCCTCGAAGTGGAAGGTGGCTTTTTCCGGAACGTCTTCGACGCCTTGCAAGAGCGCCTTGGCGCAGGACCAGCGGATTTCGACGCCGCCGAACAGATAGGCTTTGGAGCGCGTCATCTTGAACACGCGCTCGGCCTGGAAATGCGCCTTCGCACCGAAAATCTGCGGGTCGGGCCGGAAGCGGACCTTGGTGCCGCGGCGGTTCGGCGCTTTGCCGGCGTCCTGCAATTTGCTCTTCGGTTTGCCGCGCTCGAAAATCATCCGGTAGAGTTTTTGGCCGCGCGCAACCTCGACCTCCATGCGCTCGGACAGCGCATTGGCTACCGAGACGCCGACGCCGTGCAAGCCGCCTGAGGTCTCGTAGACTTCGGAGTCGAACTTGCCGCCGGCGTGCAGCGTGCACATGATCACTTCCAGCGCCGACTTGTTCTTGAATTTGGGATGCGGATCGACCGGGATGCCGCGGCCGTTGTCAGTGACGGTGACGAAGCCGTCGGCCTCCATCTCGACCTCGATCCAGTCGGCGTGGCCGGCCAGCGCCTCGTCCATGGCGTTGTCGATCACTTCGGCGAACAGGTGGTGCAGCGCCTTCTCGTCGGTGCCGCCGATATACATGCCCGGCCGCCGCCGCACCGGCTCGAGACCTTCCAGCACCTCGATGTGCTTGGCGGTATAGCCGGACTCAGCCGTGCTGCGCGCCGAAGCGCCGCCAGAGCGGCGCGCGCCGCCGCGCCGACTTTCCGCCCCGGTCGCGAACAGATCGAGGGTTTTGGGCGATTTGGCTGCTTTTCCCACGGTGCATCCCATGTGGCGACGCCGTTGCCGGCGCGCAACGGACGAATCAGCGTCCGACTATGCCACTTGGCCGGCAAGGCATGAACGGCCCGTCCACATTGACGGCCTGCGGCGGCAGCCTTATATCGCCGGCCATGGCAAGCGCCTTTGTGACCATTGCCCAGCGCCGCCGCCGTCGCTCCCGCGATACGGCACGAGCGCGCGTCCGCGCGTAAAGCAGCGAAAAGCTCGTGCCGCCGGTTCCGCGGCACGCTTCCTTGATATCCTGCCTCGGATTCGGCCTGATCCCTTTCAGCAAAGGTTAGGCTCATGCCTGCGAATGCCAAAACAGGAAAAAAAGCGAAAAAAGCCAAGATCGGCGTGCTCGGCGCCTCCGGTTACACCGGCGCCGAATTGCTGCGGCTGTTGATCCGCCACCCGCGGGTCGAGATCGTTCTGCTCACCGCCGATCGCCGCGCCGGCAAGGCCATGGCCGACGTGTTTCCGCAGTTCGCGCCTTACGAGCTGCCGGTGCTCACCGCGATCGAGGGTGCCGACTGGAAAGCCGCCGGGCTTGATCTGGCGTTCTGCGCCCTGCCGCACGGCACGACGCAAAAGGTGATCGCCGATCTGCTCAAGACTGCGCCGCGCACCAAGGTGGTCGATCTGTCGGCCGATTTCCGCCTGTCCGATCCGGCTGCCTATGCCCATTGGTACGGCCACGCTCACGCCGCGCCGGCTTTGCAGAAGGAAGCGGTCTATGGCCTGACCGAAATCTACCGCTCCCAGATCAAGGCGGCGCGGCTCGTTGCCAATCCCGGCTGCTACACGACCTGTGCCGAGCTCGCGCTCATTCCGCTGCTGCAGGCCAAGGCGATCGATGCCGACGAGATCGTCATCGATGCCAAGTCGGGCATGACCGGGGCGGGCAGGGCGGCCAAGGAGGAGATGCTGTTTTCCGAAGTCTCCGAGGGCTTTCACGCCTACGGCGTCGGCCACCATCGCCACATGGCCGAGCTCGACCAGGAATTTTCGCGCGCCGCCGGCCGCGACGTGGTCGTGACCTTCACGCCGCATCTGGTGCCGATGAATAGAGGCATTCTTTCAACGATTTATGTGAGGGGTCTTAAAGCGATGCCGCAAGACTTGCATGCGCTGCTGTTGAAGGCTTACGCGAAGGAACCGTTCGTCCACGTGCTGCCGTTCGGCAAAACGCCGCAGACCCGGCACGTGCGCGGCTCCAACATGACCTTCATCGGGGTTGCCGCCGACCGCATCCCCGGCCGTGCCATCATCGGCGCGGCGCTCGACAATTTGACCAAGGGCGCATCGGGCCAGGCGGTGCAGAACATGAACGTCATGCTCGGCTTTCCCGAGACGATGGGGCTCGAACAGGTCGCGCTGTTTCCGTGATCGCTGGCCGGGCGCCGATCGTTTTCAGTCGCGCACGCGCACGTAGCTCCCCGGCGCGTCCTCGATCGCCTTGAGCGCGCCCTCGCCGGGCACGCGCGCTGGGACTTCGGTCGGGCCTTGGCGGGTCAGCCAGACCAGCCAGTCCGGCCACCACGAGCCGGGATATTCCTTGGCCTTGGCGAGCCAGCCGTCGACGTCGGCGTTGCGCGGCCGCGGGCCGGTCCAATACTGGTATTTGTTCTTGGCCGGCGGATTGACCACGCCGGCGATGTGGCCGGAGCCGGCGAGCACGAAACGCACCGGGCCGCCGAAGAATTTGCAGCCGAGCGCCACCGATTTCGCCGGCGCGATGTGGTCTTCGCGGGTCGCCAGATTGTAGATCGGCAGCTTGACCGACTTCAGATCCATCGGCGCGCCGTCGATGAGCATCTGCCCCTTGGCGAGCTTGTTGTCGAGGTAGCAGTTGCGCATGTAGAACGAGTGATTGGCGGCCGGCATGCGCGTGGCGTCGGAGTTCCAGTACAACAGATCGAACGGAAACGGCGCCTTGCCCTTGAGGTAATTGTTGATCACATAGGGCCAAATCAGATCGTTCGAGCGCAACATGTTGAAGACGGTGGCCATCGTCTTGCCTTCGAGGTAGCCGCGCTCGGCCATCTTGCGCTCGATCGCCTCGATCTGCTCCTCGTCGACGAAAACTTTCAGATCGCCGGCATGGGTGAAATCGACCTGGGAGGCGAACAATGTCGCCGACACGATCCGCTCGTCGTGCCTGGCCGCCATCAGCGCCAGCGTGATCGCCAGCAAGGTGCCGCCGACGCAATAGCCGATGGCGTGGACCTTGTCCTCGCCGGTCGCTTCTTTGATCGCGTCGAGCGCCGCCAGCGGCCCTTCGTGGATGTAGTCCTCGAAGCTCTTCTTGGCGAGGTGGGCGTCCGGGTTCACCCAGGAGATGCAGAAGACCGTCAGGCCCTGGTCGACGCACCATTTGATGAAAGACTTTTCCGGCGTCAGGTCGAGCACATAGAACTTGTTGATCCAGGGCGGCACGATCAACAGCGGCCGCTTGAGCACCATCGGCGTCGACGGCGCATATTGGATGAGCTGCATCAGCTCGTTCTGGAAAATGACCTTGCCGGGCGTGGTCGCCAGATTGCGCCCGACCGCGAACATCGAGGCGTCCGACTGGCGGATTTTCAAATCGCCGCCGCCGCTTTCGATGTCCTCGGCCAGCATGCGCATGCCGCGGACCAGGTTGTCGGCATTGCTCAACAGCGTCTCGCGCAGCAATTCCGGATTGGTCAGCACGAAGTTCGACGGCGACACCGCATTGGTGATCTGCCGCACATAGAACTCGGCTTTCTGCCGGGTGTGCGGATCGAGATCGGCGGCGTCCGTGACCAGTTGCTTGGCCCAGCGCGTCGAGAGCAGATAGGCCTGCTTGAGGAAGTCGTAGAACTGGTTCGACGACCATTCCGGATCGGCAAAGCGCTTGTCGGCGGCTTCCGGCATGACGATTGGGGGGCCCTCCTCGCCGGTGAGGCGCTTTGCCGCCGACGCCCAGAGATCGAGATAGGCCTTGCCCAGCCGAGCCTGCACTTCGAGCGTCCGTTGCGGGTCCTCCAGCCAATATTCGGCGACCTGGCCAAGCGTTTTGACGACTTCGCCGACTTCCTCGGCGAGCACGTTGCTGTGGCGGCCTTCCTCGCGCGGCTTGAGATAGGCCGCCAGCGCCCGGCCGCCTTCCTCGATGAGCCGCGCCAGATTGCGCGAAAACTCCTCGACGTCGACGCTGCCGATCTTCATCGGTTCCTGGGATGGAGCCCGCAAGGCACGTTCCTCACTCATGGCCGCACTTATTGGCTGCGCTGGCCCGCAGGGCCTGCAAACGCGGGCCCTTTACGGGACACATGGCCTGCGTGGCTCAGCCACGCAAGGCATCTTTATAGGCAGTCCGTGGCGGCCGGTTGGGCGGCTAAAGCCCCGTCGCGCGGCCGCCGCGGTCCTTGTTTGGACATATTACCACGCTATCGTGCAGGCTTGGATGTCGTCTCAAGGGATCTTCATAACTTATTGAGTTTGTGGGTATTGTAAGGGAAGGGATGGCACCGGTTGATTTGCGGCAGAGGGGCCGTGCCGGGCGTGGAAGCAGCTGGGGAATGGATTTGCGCAACCGCCGAACTGTGGCAGCGCGTGTTATCGCGGGCGTGGCGCTCGGCGCCTCGATCGCAGCGCTTGCGACCGCCTGTTCGCCGGGAGCCGACTATCCGGCGATCCTCGATCACCCGGCGCCGCGGGCCGATCAGCCGATGAATCCGGACCAGGTCAAACAGGCAACCGACGCCCTGATTTCGGACCGCAACCGCTTGAGCGCCGCCAATCCGCAGGCCTCCCAGCAACCCAGCACGCCCGCCACCACGGGCAGCACGCGGCCCGCTGGCTCTGCTGCCAAGCCGTGATAAGAATTGGCTCTTAGGATACTGTTGAAGTTCTGCAAACGCTATCGAGACCGCCGCGCCCCGGGGCACCCATGGAAGAGTTCTATCGCATTCGCCGGCTTCCGCCTTATGTGTTCGAAACGGTCAACCGCGCCAAGGCCGCGGCCCGCAACAGCGGCGCCGACATCATCGATCTCGGCATGGGCAATCCCGATCTGCCGACGCCGGCGCACGTCATCGAAAAACTCAAGGAGACCATCGGCAAGCCGCGCACCGACCGCTATTCCTCGTCCAAGGGCATTCCCGGGCTGCGCCGTGCCCAAGCCGCCTATTACGCGCGCCGCTTCGGCGTAAAACTCAATCCGGAAACCCAGATCGTCACCACACTGGGCTCGAAGGAAGGCTTCGCCAACGTGGCGCAGGCGATCACGGCGCCGGGCGACGTCATCATCGTGCCGAACCCGACCTACCCGATCCACGTCTTCGGCTTCCTGATGGCCGGCGGCGCCATCCGCTCGGTGCCGGTGGCGACCGACTCAGGCTTTTTCGGCGCGCTCGAGCGCGCCGTGCTGCATTCGATTCCGAAGCCGATCGCGGTCGTGGTCTGCTATCCGTCGAATCCGACCGCCTGTGTCGCCGATCTCGATTTCTACCGCGACCTCGTTGCGTTCGCGAAGAAACACAGTCTCCTGGTGCTGTCCGACCTGGCCTATGCGGAGGTCTATTTCGACAATAACCCGCCACCGTCGCTCTTGCAGGTGCCGGGCGCCATGGACGTCGCCGTCGAGTTCACTTCGATGTCCAAGACCTATTCGATGCCCGGCTGGCGCATCGGTTTTGCCGTCGGCAACGAGCGCCTCATCGCGGCGCTGGCGCGGGTGAAGTCTTATCTCGACTACGGCGCGTTCACGCCGATCCAGGTGGCCGCGACGGCAGCCCTCAACGGTCCCGACGACTGCATCAACGAGATGCGCGCGACCTATCGGCGCCGGCGCGACGCGCTGGTGGACTCGTTCGGCCGCGCCGGTTGGCGCGTGCCGCCGCCGGCGGCCTCGATGTTCGCCTGGGCCCCGATCCCGGAGCCGTTCCAGCCGCTCGGCAGCGTGGAATTCTCGACGCTGCTGGTGGAAAAAGCCGGCGTCGCGGTGTCGCCGGGCGCGGGCTTCGGCGAATATGGCGAGGGCCATGTGCGCATCGCGCTGGTCGAGAACGAGCAGCGCATTCGGCAAGCGGCGCGCAATATCCGCCGCTTCCTGGAAACCGGCCCGGCGCAACTGCACAACGTGGTGCCGCTGGCCAAGCGCGGTTGATCCCGCCGGTTCCGGTTGGCGGCGTGGCGTTGCGACTTCGGTCCCGCGGATCGCGCCGACGTGCGCGGCGAAGCCGGCGGAGGGGTGGGCGATGTTCGAGGTCACCAACCGGCCGCCGCCGCTCGATCCCTACAATCTGTTGACCAGCGACGCCGCGCTTGCCGAAGCGGTCGGCCGCGAGGACGCGTCCTGGGCTCTGCCGCAGTTGACCGCGCTCGGCGCCACGCTGGGCGCTGCAGAGACCGTGGCGCTCGGCTTTGCCGCCAACACATATCCGCCGGAGCTGCACGCTTTCGACCGCTTCGGCCATCGCATCGACGAGGTGACCTATCATCCGGCCTGGCACGAATTGATGAAAATCGCCGTCGCCGCCGGTCTCCATAGTGGTCCATGGGCGGCGCCGCGGCCGGGCGCGCATGTGGCGCGCGCCGCCGGCACCTACATGCTCACGCAGATCGAGAGCGGCGTTTATTGCCCGATCGCCATGACCTACGGCTGCGTGCCGACGCTGCGGCGCAATGCGGCGGTGGCGCGCGACTGGCTGCCGCGGGTGTTCGGTACCGCGTACGATCCGCGCTTCGTGCCGGCGGCGCAGAAGACCACGAACCTCATCGGCATGGCGATGACCGAGAACCAAGGCGGCTCGGATCTGCGCACCAATGTCACCCGCGCCGAGGCGCTGTCGAGCGACGGCGAGCGCCGCGCCTTCCGGCTCAGCGGGCACAAATGGTTCATGTCGGCGCCGATGTGCGACGCTTTTCTGGTGCTGGCGCAGGCCGAACGCGGGCCGAGCTGCTTCCTGATGCCGCGCTTTAAGCCGGATGGCGCGCGCAATGCCATCCAGATCAACCGGCTCAAGGACAAGCTCGGCAACCGCTCCAACGCCTCGAGCGAGGTCGAATTCTTTGCCGCCTATGCCGAGCTGATCGGCGAGGAAGGCCGCGGCATCCCGACCATCATCGAGATGAGCAATTACACCCGCCTCGACTGCGCCATCGGCTCCTCGGGCCTGATGCGCCAGGCGGTGGCGCAGGCGATCCATCACGCCCGCTATCGCACCGCGTTCCAGAAGAAGCTCGTCGATCAGCCGCTGATGACGAACGTGCTCGCCGATCTCGCGCTCGAAGCCGAGGCGGCGCTTGCGCTCACGCTACGGCTGGCGCGCGCCTACGATGAGACCGATGCCGCGGCGGAGCTCTTCCGCCGCGTGGTGACGCCGGCGGCAAAATTCTGGATTTGCAAGCGGGCGCCGTCGCTGGCGGCCGAAGCGATGGAGGTGCTGGGCGGCGACGGCTACGTCGAGGAATGCGTGCTGCCGCGCATCTATCGCGAGGTGCCGGTCAACTCGATCTGGGAAGGCTCCGGCAACGTGATGTGCCTCGACGTGCTGCGTGCGCTCGGCTGCGAGCCGCAGGCTGCGGAAATGCTGCTCGCCGAGATCGGGGAGGCCGCGGCGGCCGACCGCCGGCTCGCGGCCTTCGCCGCGGCGCTCGCGGCGCGCTTGACGAAACCGGCTTTGGCTGACGAGGCGCAGGCTCGCGGTTTGACCCGCGACCTGGTGCTGGCGTTGCAGGGCGCGCTCCTGGTCCGTCACGGCCCGCCGGCGTTGGCGGACGCATTCTGCGCGGCGCGGCTCGGCGAGGAACGCGGCGGCGCCTTCGGCGTGCTGCCGCGTGGCACCGATGTGGACGCAATCGTTGCGCGCGCGGCGCCGGCCATCTGACCTTCCGCTGGAGTACGATCTTTCCGGAAAACGGAAAAAGCCGTAGAAGCGGTCGGCAAGATCGATTAGAGGACAAAGCCCCGGAGCCGCCTTCCGGATTTTCCCGCCACCCCAATGAGCAGGGATGTATGACCGCGCCGCTGAAAGTCGGTCTTGCCGGACTGGGCACCGTCGGCTCGGCCGTCGTCGCGCTTTTGCAGCACGGCCGCGACAAGCTCTTGGCGCGCTGCGGCCGGCCGATCGAGATCGTGGCGGTCAACGCCCGGTCGCGGGCAAAGAAGCGCGCCATCGATCCAAAGAAGTTCCGCTGGGTCGCCGATCCCGTGGCGCTGGCGCAGGATCCGGCGATCGACGTGTTTGTCGAGCTCATCGGCGGCGCCGGCGATCCCGCCAGGCGCGCGGTGGAAGTCGCGCTCGCCGCCGGCAAGCCGGTGGTGACCGCCAACAAGGCGCTGTTGGCGCGGCACGGCCAAAAACTCGCAGCGCTCGCGGAGCGGCGTCAGGTCGCGCTCAATTTCGAGGCTTCGGTCTGCGCCGGCATTCCCATCGTCAAGACCTTGCGCGAGGGGCTCAACGGCAATTCCTTCAGCCGCATCTACGGCATCCTCAACGGCACCTGCAATTATATCCTCTCGCGCATGGAGCAGGACCGGCTCGCCTTCGACGATTGCCTGCGCGACGCGCAGCGGCTCGGTTATGCCGAAGCCGATCCGACCTTCGACGTCGAAGGCCACGACACCGCGCAAAAGCTTTCGATCCTGGCGAGTCTGGCGTTCGGCACCAAGCTCGATCCCAAGGCGATCTATGTCGAGGGCATCTCCTCGATCACGCTCGCCGACCTCGATGCGGCCGATCAGTTGGGCTACCGCGTAAAACTCCTTGGCGTGGCGGTGAAGACCGCGGAAGGCATCGAGCAGCGCGTGCACCCGACCATGGTGCCGAAGGATTCGGCCATCGCGCAGGTCATGGGCGTGACCAATGCGGTGACGGTCGATGCCGACGGTTTGGCGCCGATCACGCTGGTCGGCCCCGGCGCCGGCGGCATGGCGACGGCGTCGGCTGTGGTCTCAGATCTTGCCGATATCGCCTGCGGCGTGCGTACGCCGCCGTTCGGCCGCCCGGCCGCGCGCATGACCGCGGTGCGCAAGGCGCCGATGCAGCATCACGAAGGCGGCTATTACATCCGGCTTCTGGCGCGCGACCGGCCGGGCTCGGCGGCGACCATTGCGCGCCGGCTGGCGCAACAGAACATATCGCTGGAATCCATCGTACAGCGTCACGACAGCGCGGCGCGCGACACGGTGCGGCCGGGCCGTTCCGGCGAGCCGGTGCCGGTGATCATGATCACCTATGCGACCAGCGAGGATGCGGTGCGCAAAGCCCTCGTCGCCGTACGTCGCGACGGTGTAATCTCGGGCCGGCCGCAGGTGATCCGAATCGAGAAGAATTAGAGCATGATCCCGAAAAGCCTGTCCTCGGACTTGATCCGAGGATAGATACCGGTTTCGGACAAGATCATGCTCGACTCATCAGGGGAGCGAGGATGGCGACGGTTACTATTCCGGCAAGTCCGGCGCTGGAGCGCGTTCTCTCGATCGAGATCGTGCGCGTGACCGAACGCGCCGCGGTCGCCGCCGCGCACTTGCGCGGGCGCGGCGCGGAGAAGAAATCCGACCAGGCCGCGGTCGACGCCATGCGGCGCGAGCTCGGCAAGCTGCCGATCGACGGCACCGTGGTGATCGGCGAGGGCGAGATGGACGAGGCGCCGATGCTGTTCATCGGCGAAAAGGTCGGCACCATGGCCGGACCCAGGGTCGACATCGCCGTCGATCCGCTCGAAGGCACGACCTTGTGCGCCAAGAACATGCCCGGCGCCATCGCCACGCTGGCGATGGCCGATCACGGCGCTCTGCTGCACGCGCCCGATATCTACATGGACAAGATCGCCATCGGCCCCGGCTATCCGAAGAACGTGGTCGATCTCGACGCGCCGGCCGATGCCAACATTGTGGCGCTCGCCAAGGCCAAGGGCGTCAAGCCCGAGGCCATCACCGCCATGATCCTCGATCGGCCGCGCCACGCCGATCTGATCGCCGCGGTGCGCAAGGCCGGCGCCGCCGTGAGCCTTATCACCGACGGCGACGTCGCCGGCGTCATCCATACCGCCGAGCCGGACAAAACCGGCATCGACATCTATCTTGGCATCGGCGGCGCGCCCGAGGGCGTGCTGGCGGCGGCGGCGCTGCGCTGCATCGGCGGCCAGATGCAATGCCGCCTGGTGATCGACACCGAGGAGAAGCGCGAGCGCGCCGCCAAGATGGGCATCAAGGACCCGCGCAAGAAATATCAGATCGAGGACATGGTGCGCGGCGACTGCCTGTTCGCGGCGACCGGCGTCACCGACGGCCGCATGCTGCGCGGCGTCAGGTTCGGCCACGGCATCATCGAGACCGAGACCGTGGTGATGCGCTCCGCGAGCGGCACCGTGCGCCGCATCGTGGCCGAGCACCGCAAGCTCGATAAGTTCGAGTAGAGTTGCGTGCGAATCGGTTGAGTAGTTATCGTCATTCCGGATCGCCACTGATCTCGGGTTTACCCGAGATCAGCACTTGAATCTCCAAGTCGACAATAGTCGACTTGGTTGGCGGCGAGTCCGGAATCCATAACCACAAGCCGAGCAAATCTTGCACCGATGGTGATTATGGATACCGGGCTCGCGCCTGGCGGCGCGCCCCGGAATGACAAGGGATGACTGAGAATCGCCTCTTCCTCGGCGTCGAAAACTCGGCGACCGGACGCGCCTGGCGCGACCGGCTCGACGAGCGCGGCGCGGCGCGCGCGCTTACGATCGCGCAGCGCCATGAGCTGCCCGAATTGCTGGCGCGTATCCTTGCCGGCCGCAATATCGAGGTCGACGCGGTCGAGGCGTTTCTCGATCCGACCATCAAGCGCTCGATGCCCGACCCGAACGTGCTCACCGCCATGCCGGAAGCGGCCGCGCGCATCGCCGACGCCGTGACGCGCGGCGAGAGCGTCGCGATTTTCGGCGACTACGACGTCGACGGCGCAACATCGGCCGCGTTGCTGGCGCGTTTCCTGCGCCATGGCGGTCTCGAGCCGATCATCCACATTCCCGACCGCCTGTTCGAAGGTTACGGCCCGAATGTCGAGGCGGTGCGGGCGCTGGCCGCGCGCGGCGCGACGCTGTTGGTCACCGTCGATTGCGGCACCACCAGCATCGAGCCGTTGAGCGAGGCCAAAGCGCTCGGCATGGATGTCGTCGTCATCGACCATCATCAGGCCGACGAAGCGCTGCCGCCGGCGGCGGCAATCGTCAATCCGAACCGGCGCGACGATATCTCCGGCCTCGGTCATCTCGCCGCGGTCGGGCTGGCGTTCATGACGGTGGTGGCGGTCAATCGCGAATTGCGCGCGCGCGGTTTTTGGACCGACGCGCGGCCGGAGCCCGATCTGTTGGCTTTCCTCGACGATGTCGCGCTCGGCACCGTCGCCGACGTGGTGCCGCTGATCGGGCTCAATCGCGCCTTCGTCGCCAAAGGGCTGCTGGCGCTGCGCCAGCGCAACCGGCCCGGACATGTCAGCCTGATGGACGTGGCGCGGCTCGCCGGTCCGCCGGAAGCCTGGCACTTGGGCTTTTTGCTCGGGCCGCGCATCAATGCCGGCGGCCGTATCGGCCGCGCCGATCTCGGCGCGCGGCTGTTGATGGAGGCCGATCCGATCGAAGCGGCAAAAATCGCCGAAGAGCTTGATCGGCTGAACCGCGAGCGGCAGGCCATCGAGCAGGACACGTTGGCGCAGGCCGAGGCCGAGGCGATGGCCGCGCTCGGTATCGAGGAGAAAGGCGCGGTGGTGATCACCGCCGCCGAAGGCTGGCATCCCGGCGTCGTCGGCCTCGTCGCCGCGCGGCTCAAAGAGAAATTCAACCGGCCGGCTTTTGCCATCGCGCTCGAACCCGGCGGCATCGGCACCGGCTCGGGCCGCTCCATCGTCGGTGTCGATATCGGCCGCGCGGTGCGGCGCGCGGTGGCCGAGGGCTTGCTGCTCAAAGGCGGCGGCCACGCTATGGCGGCGGGCGTGACGTTACGCAAAGGCGCGCTGGCGCAACTGCGCGCGTTCCTCGAAGCGACGCTCAGTGCCGATGTCGCGGCTGCGCGCCGCTTAAGCGGGCTCATGATCGACGGCGCCGTCAGCGCGGCGGGTGTCAATCTCGATCTCGTCGCCATGATCGAGCGCGCGGCTCCGTTCGGCTCCGGCAATCCCGAGCCGGTGATCGCGCTGCCGGCGCATACCGTGACCTATGCCGAGGAAGTCGGCCAAGCCCACATGCGGGCGCGGCTCAAATCCGCCGACGGTGCCGCCGTCAACGCCATCGCCTTCCGCGCCGCCGGCCAAAAGCTCGGCGCCGCGCTGCTGCAAAACCGCGGCCGGCAGGTCCACGCCGCCGGCTCCTTCGCGCTCGACCGCTGGCAGGGCGAGGAACGCGTGCAGTTTCGGCTCACCGATATCGCGCCGGCGGAGCCTTTTGCCGGGCGATGAAGTTATTAGAGATCGTCTGGAGTGAGGCCAGTGTGCCTCGCGATCCTTGCCAACATGCGTGGGCCGATTTCGTCGCCATCGTGAAATGCAAAGACATAATCGGGCGAGCCAGTTCGCTGCAGAATGCGATGCGACCCAGTCTGCCGCTTAATTGTCCAGCCCCGTCGCAGCAAGGCAGAGAGAACGCGTTGCGCCTTGGCAGCCGGCCACTGACTCATGCAGCTTCAAAAACGCCGGCAAGCTCACGCGGCAACTGCTCACCATTGTCGAGGCGATCGGCGATGACCCGCAATGCGAGTGCTTTAACCCTGGCGTCCGCTTCGGCTTTGGTCTCGCCGTAGGCCAAGACGCCGGGCAACGCGGGCACCTCGGCGATCCAGCGGCCGTCTTCTTCTTGCTCGCTCTCAATTCGCAGCATAAAGCACCTCGTGACCCGCACTCTTATAGAACCGCTTGGCGTCGTAAGCTATTGGCCAGACGCTGAATTGCCGTCTGAGCATTCCGCTTGAATTAACAACGACATATGCTTAAGTGCCTGCGACCTAAGGAGTATAACTTGCAATGTCCGCACTCACCCGCCGCAGCGCGTTAAGGCTCGGCGCCGCAATGACGCTCACGCTGGTCGCCGTCGATGACAGCATGGCGACCCCCGCCGAAGCGGACGCCGAGATCGCCAAATTCACCGGCGGCAAGGCGGCCGAGAGCGGCAAGATCGCGGTCGATCTTCCCGAGATCGCCGAGAACGGCAATACCGTGCCGCTCGCCATCAAGGTCGACAGCCCGATGACGGCGGACGATTACGTCAGCGAGATCCGCGTCATCGGCGATGCCAATCCCAATGCCGGCATGGTCAGATTTCATCTGACGCCGATGTCCGGGCGCGCCGAAGCCGCAACCCGCATCCGCCTCGGCGGCACCGGCACCGTGACCGTGCTGGCCAAGACCTCGACCGGCAAGTTTTATGCCGAGCGCAAGGTGGTCAAGGTCACGGTCGGCGGCTGCGGCGGCTGAAACAAGAAAACGGACAAAACATCATGGCCGAGAAACCGCGCCTGCGCGTTCCGAGCGAAGCCAAGAAGGGCGACATCATCCAGATCAAGACGCTGATGTCGCATCCGATGGAGACCGGCTTCCGCAAGGACGAGGCCGGCAAGCCGATCCCGCGCGAGATCATCAATTCGTTCGTCTGCACTTTCAACGGCCACGAGGTGTTTCGCGCCGATCTGGAGCCGGCGATCTCCGCCAATCCGTATTTCGAGTTCACGGTGAAAGTCGAGGACAGCGGCACCTTCGCCTTCGCCTGGGTCGACGACAATGGCACGGTGACCACGGCGGAGCAGGGCATTACGGTTTCGTAGCGCGCAGAGATTTTTCATGGCCAAGCTCAATCTCTCGGTCGCGGTCGGCGATTACGACCGCACCCGCGCGCTGATCGACGGCGCGGTGCAGATCGACGGCGTCGATCCGGTCTATATGACGCTGGTGCCGGAGGAGATTTTCTTCCGCGCCTTCCGCGCCGCCGAGTTCGACATCTGCGAATTGTCGATGTCAAGCTACACGGTGAAGACGGCGCAGGGCAATTGCCCCTATATCGCGGTGCCGGCTTTCGTGTCGCGCGCCTTCCGCCATACCTCGGTCTATGTCCGCACCGACCGGGTGAAAAAGCCGCAAGACCTCAGGGGTCGCAAGGTCGGCGTGCCGGAATATCAGCTCACCGCCAATGTCTGGGCGCGCGCCTTCCTGGAAGACGATTACGGCGTCAGGCGCTCGGACATCCACTGGATCCGCGGTGGCATCGAGCATGCCGGCCGGCCGGAAAAGATCACGGTGAAGCTGCCGCCCGGCGTGCGGCTCGACAATGCGCCCGCGGGCAAGACCATTTCGGCGCTGCTCGAATCCGGCGACATCGACGGCTTCATCGCGCCGCGGCCGCCGACGCTGGTCGCAAAAGGCCATCCGCATATCGGCTGGCTGTTCCCCGATCCAGTCGCGGTGGCGAAGGATTATTTCAAGCGCACCGGCTTTTTCCCGATCATGCACGTGGTCGGCGTGCGCCGCGAACTGGCCGAGCGCCATCCGTGGCTGCCCGGCGCGGTGCTCAAAGCCTTCGAGCAGTCCAAGCTTGCGGGCTTGGCGAAACTGTCCGACACCTCGGCCACCAAGGTGACGCTGCCGTTCGTCGAGGAGCGCCTCGCCGAAGCGCGCGCGCTTATGGGCGACGATTTTTGGTCCTACGGCGTCGAGCCGAACCGCAAGGTGCTCGATTATTTTTTGGCGCAGCATCACGCCGAAGGCTTATCGGAGCGCAGAGTCGCGGTCGACGAGCTGTTTCACCCGGCGACGTATGAGACGTTCAAGCTGTGACTGAATGTCGAGAGGCTTTAGGCCTTGGATCCTGAAGGTTTATTATCAGAACGTGCGTCAATTAGAACTATGTCAGGACTATCCAACATGCCGAGTTCCGTTAAAATCTCAGCAGCGCGCTGCTCTTCCTCGGACGTGAAAAAGAGTATCCCTTTTATCGCATGCCGAGCATCGCTGGCCTTTTCATAAATCTCCGCTTGCTTCTCCAAGTTGCGCCGGAGATGCGTATTTCTCGCCAATTTTAGCTCCACAATCGTTTTGTCTTTCGCCCCGCGCGAGATTTTGAAGTCTGCCGGACCGCGCCCGTCGTTTACCTCTCGACTGACATCTGAAGGCGTTCCGAACCAGACCAGCCGATATAAAATCTGCAAATCAGATTCACGCTTAATCGGCGTGTCGCCGCTATAAAAGAGGCGATGACCACCCTTGTTCTCAATAACATCTTTCAAATAGGCTAATCGCTGATGGGCTTCTTGATAGGTATTGCTTGCAGTAGAATAATATGCCGTGTTTTCGAGAAGTCGTTGGATTTCACGAAGTTGATCGACAAATACGAGTTGCGTAAATCGGACCTTTTCGGAGCTGATATCGATGGCCTCGTCGCCACGTTCTTCCTTTAATCGAATATAATAGTCGATAAGGTCTGGAAATTCGCGAATAGTTCGAAGAGCAGCTGCGTCATAATCTCTTTGCGTGGGCTCTTTGTCAGCTGGCCTCGCGAGCATTCTCTCGAAATAGTTTGAAACTTGAGCTCGAAGTTGGTCGTCGGGGATTGCTTGAGGTATTTCCTCAAACCCGCGTATTAGGTCCCGCCTGTTGATCCAAGTTTCATCTCGCGTAAGCATATCTTTCGGAGTTAGCAGTACAAAATCGCCGTTTGTCCAAGGAAGGGAGTAAGTTTTGGACTGCCACGTTTCTGTTTCGTAATTGAAAACCGCACCAGTAATCGCAACTGCGCGGCGCTGTTTCGGAAGAAGCGCTTGCTGGGCAAATTCCTGCGTGTACGTGCAGAGATAGTCTTTAATGAGATTGGTAACAAAATCACTGATATGGTCGCGGCCAATTCCATCCTTGATCAAGCAAACCTTTTCGATGTGACTGCTCTTTGTTATTTTCTCGGCGCCAAAATCACCGAATATGTGATGAAGGTTTTCATGAAGGGCGTAGGCGAAATCAATACCCAGCCCGCTGCCTTGATTGCCTTCTAACGAAAAGCCGAGCCACGTTTGCTTTACTTCTGGAAAACAGTACCAAGCTCGTAGTAGAGCTTCGCTCACCGAACCTTTTTTAGCCTTTTCCCGAAGGAAGACCAGGTAGCGGATTAACTCGTCGTGAAGCAGCTGATACTCGGGTTTGTCACTGTTGAAGAGCAAAAAGGGATCGATGAACAAAGGAAGGTCAGCTATTAAAGAAATATCAAATGCGCCGTAGTCATCGACAGCTGTCCCATCAATTTCAAACCGATCTGAGAAAAATGTGCTCATTTCCTCCTATATATCGTAAACGTTGCGTACGATGGAAGTGCTGAGCTTTTACGGTTTTGCCCAGGTCTACACGAAGGCGCGCTGCTACGAGTGTGCGCGCCAGCGTGGCCTGCATACTGGGATGGAAAGCACCTCAAATCTTATCCGGAAACTTGACGATAAAATTGTCGCGGTTCGGCATCTTCACCTTGGGCAAGGTCTGCGCGTTCATCGCCTCGTCGGCGGGGATCAGCTTGTTGGCCGCGAACAGATAGGCGCACAGCGCGTAAACCTCGTCGTCGGACAGCGTATGCGGCGTCGGCCACGGCATGGCGCGGCGGATATAGTCGAACAGCGTCGACGGCTGGCCCCAGAAATTGGTGATCGTCTTGTTGGCGGAAATGCCGGGCTCGGTCAGCGACGGGCTGCCGACCAGCATGTTGCTGGTGCCGCCGCGGCCGCCGTCGCCGTGGCATTGGTTGCAGCCCTTGTCGACGAACAGCCTTTCACCTTGTGAGGCGGTACCGCTGCCGGGCGGCAGGTTGGTGCCGTCGGCGAGGATGCTGATGTCCCAGGCCTTGATGTCGGCTTCGCTGATCGGCTTGCCGAGGTTCGGCGTGTCGGCGGCGAGTGCGGCCGTGCAGAACGTCAGCGCGCCAAAAGCGGCGAGGGCAAGCGGCTTATACATAGACATGCTTGATCTCCCCTTTGGCATCGACGCCCCAGGAGGTGAGGCTGTTGTAGTGATTGTTGGGAAACGCTAGCGCGCTTTTCACCGGCGTCTTGGTCTCGCCGCGCGCGGCGACGAAATCGGCGCGCAATGGCTGCACCGCGCCGGAATCGTCCCAGGCCCGGCTGGTCAGCGTCGCCGGCTGGCCATCCCAGCGCCACGGCATGCGGAAGCGCACGAAAGCCTTCGGCGAAATCGGCCCGTCGATCGCCGCTTCGCCCCAGCTTCGCCCGCCGTCGGCGGACACCATCACCTTGGCGATCGCGCCTGAGCCGGAATAGGCGATGCCGGAGATTTCATAGAATCCCGGCGCCTTGAGCGCAGCGCCGAACGACGGCTGGGTGATGAAGGATTTCACTTCATTGACGAAGTAGAAGCGATACGCCTTGCCGTCGGGCAACAACGGCGAGTAGTTGCGGGTTTCGTAGAAGGTCATGGCCGGCTGATCGATGACTTTGATCCGGCGCACGAACTTGGTGTTCATGTTGCCTTCCCAGCCGGGCAGCAACAGCCGCATCGGATAGCCGTTGCCGGGCATGATGCGCTCGCCGTTCTGGTAGAGCGCGATCATGGCGTCGTCATAGGCCTTCTTCATCGGCACGCTGCGGCTCACGGCCAGCGAATCGGCGCCCTCCGCGAGCATCCATTTGGCGTTACGGTCGGCGCCGGCTTCGTCGAGCAGCGTCGCCAGCGGCACGCCGGTCCATTCGGCGCAGGACACCAGGCCGTGCAGCAGCCCGACCGGCGCCTGCACCGGTTCGTTGGAGAACAGTGCCGCGCTGTTGCCGCCGCATTCGACGAAGTGTTTGCGCGTCACCATCGGGTAGCGCAACAGATCTTTGACCGTGAATTCGAGCGGCTGCTTGACCATGCCGTGAATCACCAGGCGGTGCTGCGCCGGATCGATGTCGGGAATGCCGGAATGCAGGATGGTGAAATGCAGCGAGTTCGGCGTGATGGTGCCGTTGAGCGCCTGGTGCGGCGTGCGCGCGTGCTGGGTGCGCGGATCGCCCTTGGGATTGCTCAAGCTGCGGACCACGTCTTTTTCGTACTTTGACGGCGTCTGCAGCACCGGCGTGACCGCGCCCGGATAAAGGCTCCACTCCGGCTCGGTGAGCGGCTCGGCGGCAGCGCTGGTCAGCGCGGCGCCGCTGCTTAGCGCTCCGGCAAACATGACGCCGCTTTGCAACAGCGCCCGGCGATGCAGCAGCCCGTTGCCGGCGACGAATTCGAGCGGCGATGCGCCGCCGCTTTTGCGTTTCCTCATGGTTTTACTCCCGACGGCTCGGCGTCCCGCGACGCCGTCCGGTTTGTTGAGATCGTTGGAGCGGACGGGACTTCTCCCGCAGCGATGATGCGCCATTCGGCGGTCGTTGTGAACAGGGAGGGTGTTGGCTCAGGCTTTGGGAGATTGATCGCGCCGCCGCGCAGCGCGACGAGTTCCTTGCCGCCTCATTCGATCACCTCGTCGGCGCGGCCGAGCAACGTAAGCGGAAAGGTGATGCCAAGCGCGCTGGCCGTCCTGAGGTTGACGTAAAGGTCGACCTTGGTGGATTGCTGCACCGGCAAATCTGCTGGCTTCTCGCCCTTGAGAATGCGGCCGACATAAATGCCGACCAGACGATAAGGCTCGGTGACGCTGCCACCGTAGCTCATCAGGCCGCCGGCCGCGGCGAACTCGCGAAACTGGAAGACCGTGGGCATGCGCAGGCGGAAGCTCAGCGCGCCGAGCTGTTCGCGGCGGCCTATGAACAACCCATCATTAGCGATCACCAGTCCGCCTGCGCCCCGTTCCTTCAAAGTTGCGAAGCCGGCGACGATGTCCGCTTCGGTCCGCACCGGCATGACGTGGAGGTGAACGCCGAGCGTATGGGCTGCGGCCTCGACTTCTTTCGAGAGAGTCTCAACCACAGGGTTGGACGGATTGATGAGAAGCCCAAAGGCTGTTGCCGCCGGGACCGCCTGGTGCAGCATTTCCAGCCGCTTTGGCTCCAGTGCCACGTTCAGGTTGGCGACACCGGTCAGAGTGCCGCCAGGATGGTTGAGGCTCGCAACAAATCCGCTGCGAACCGGATCGCTCCCGACGTTGAAGACAACCGGAATCGACGGGTTTGTCGCCTTCACCGCCGCTGTCACAGAGACGCCACCTGCAACGATGACGGCGACCTCGCGGTGGATCAGATCGGCCGCCAACGCCGGCAGCCGCTCATTGTGCTCATCCCCCCAGCGCGAATCGATCACGACATTGCGGCCCTCGACGTAGCCGGTCTCGGCCAGACCCCGCCGCACCGCCTGCAGCACGTCGGCGCCTCCTTCCGACGTTAGATTGCTAAGAAAGCCCACCACCGGCATTGCCGGCTGCGCACGGGCGCGAAGCGGACATGCTGCCGCCGCCGCGCCGATAAGCGTCATGAACTCGCGCCGTTTCATTCGATCACTTCGTCGGCGAGCGCCAGCAGCGTCGGCGGGATTGCGAGGCCGAGCGCTTTGGCGGTCTTGAGGTTGATGACAAACTCGAATTTGGTGGACTGCATCACCGGCAGGTCGGCTGGTTTTTCGCCCTTGAGAATCCGGCCCACGTAAATCGCGGCCTGGCGATAGGCGTCGGCAATGCTGGGCGCGTAGCTCATCAGGGCGCCGGCATCGACGGCCTGGCGCACGTCAAAGCTCGACGGCAGCCGATAGCGGCTTGCCAGCGCGACGATTTGCTTTCGGTTGGAGAAAAAGAAGGCGCCGGCTCCCGTCATCACCGCACCGACGCCATGCTGCGCGAATGCCGTAAATGCTGCGTCGATATCGGCCGCATTGTTGACGTCGAAAATGGCGAGTTGCTGCCCGGTCGCAGCCGCCGCGGCCTGCACGTTTTTTCGATCCGCCTCCGTCTCGGGATTGGCCGGGTTCACGAGCACGCCGATTATTGTCCCCTTGGGCAGGGCCTGGCGCAGCAATTCCAATCGCTTCGCGCCTAGCAGAGCACCAATGAAAGTGACGCCGGTGACATTGCCCCCCGGCCGGTTGAGGCTCGCGACAAGGCCGTCGTTGACCGGGTCGAACCCCGTGACGAATACGATGGGCACCGTCGCAGTAGCGCCTTTGGCCGCGCGCACCGCGCCGGTGTTGCCGATGAGTACGGCCACGGGGCGCTGGATCAATTCGGCCGCCAGTGCCGGCAGCCGATCCGCATGGCCCTCGGCCGAGCGCAATTCGACCGCGACGTTGTTGCCCTCGACAAAGCCGGCTTCCTTCAGGCCCTGGCGGAATGCGGTCACAAGGCTTGCGGCATCAGCGAGCGACGCATCGCGAAGGAACCCGACCACCGGCAGCGCCGGCTGTTGCGCGCGCGCAGCGAGCGGCCAGGTGACCGCGGCGCCGCCAAGACCCGCGATAAACTCGCGCCGCTTCATTCGATCACCTCGTCGGCGGTGGCGAGCAGCGACGGCGGTATTGTGAGTCCGAATGCCTTTGCAGTCTTGAGATTGATCGCCAGTTCGAACTTACTCGACTGGACGACCGGCAAATCGACGGGTTTTGTGCCCTTCAGAATCTGCCCGGCATAATTGCCAATCTGGCGGCCAGCTTCGGAGCGGCTGCTGCTGTAACTGATCAGCCCGCCTGCTCTGACAAATTCGGGCCATTCATAGATGGCCGGGGTAGCGTATTGTGCGGCCAAAGTTACGAGTTGGTCACGCGCCACCTGAAAAAACGGATTGGCGCTGAACACGATCGCATCCGCCTTACGTTCACGAATGGTGGCGAATGCTTCATTGATCTCGCGCTCAGTGGCCGCGCTCAGCACGAGAATTTGCTGTCCCATCGCCTTGGCCGCGGCCTGCATCGCCTGAGACTGAGCCGGTCCGGACCCACTTCGCAGGTTCACGATATACGCGATCAATTTGGCGTGCGGGACGACCTCACGGAGTAATTGCAGGCGCTTCGGTCCCAATTCAGTGACGAATACGAAAACGCCCGTAGCGGTGCCATCCGGCCGGTTGAGGCTTTTGACAAGACCAAGCTTGACCGGATCGCCGCCGGCCGAGAACACAATCGGAATGTTCGTGCTCGCGCTTTTTGCCGCCAGCGCGGAAGGCCCGTCGGTCGCCACGAGCAGCGCCACCTGCTGACGCACCAGGTCGGCTGCGATCCCCGGCAACCGATCGTCCTGGCCGTTCGAATAGCGATATTCGACGCTGACGTTGCGACCTTCGACATAACCCGCGTCTTCCAAGCCCTGGCGAAACGCGGCCCTGTATTGCTCTTCGGCATCCTGTGATCGACCGCTGAAATAACCGATTGTCGGATTTTTCGGCTGCTGAGCGCGGCCGGCGAGTGGCCACGCGGCCGCCGCGCTGCCGAACAGCGCAATGAACTCGCGCCGCTTCATTCGATCACCTCGTCGGCGAGCGCCAGCAGCGTCGGCGGGATTGCGAGGCCGATGGTCTTGGCGGTCTTGAGGTTGATGACGAGGTCGAATTTCGTCGGCTGCATCACCGGCAGGTCGGCCGGCTTGTCGCCCTTGAGGATGCGGCCGACATAGGCGCCGACTTGGCGGAACGAGTCGGCAATGCTGGCCGAATAGGTCATCAGGCCGCCGTCCAGGACGGAGTCGCGCTCGAAGAAGATCGCGGGAATTTTGTTGCTGATCGTCAGCGCGACGATATGTTTACGCCGGTCGATGAAAAGCGGATCGCTGCCTTCGATCAGCACAGCGGCTCCGGATTGAGCAATCGCCGCAAAGGCCGCGTCCAATTCCTGGTCACTGCTTGCCTTGGCGACGTGGAGCGTGAGGCCTCTCTCCTGCGTCGCCTTCTGCATCTGCGCCACCTGGAGCGCGGTTTGGACACCGTTCGGATTCACCAGCATGCCGATTGCAGTCGCTTTGGGGGCGAGTTGCGAGACGATCTCGAACCGTTTGGCAACGAGCTCGGTGGTCAATCGGGTTGCGCCAGTGACGTTGCCGCCAGGCCGGTTGATGCTTGCGACTAGTCCATCCTTGACCGGATCGCTGCCGGTCTGAAACACGATCGGTATTGCCGAGGTCGCGGCTTTCGCGGCCAGCGCCGGTGCCGAACTGCGCGTGGCGGCGATCACGGCAACCGGCAAGCGGACAAGTTCGGCCGCGAGCGCCGCCAACCGGTCGCTATGATTCTCCGCCCAACGATATGCGATCGCGACGTTCTTGCCTTCGCTATAGCCGGCCTCGGCAAGACCCCGACGGAAGCCCGCCAGATTGGCAGCCATGCCGGCCGCCGAGCCGCTGTCGAGGAAGCCTACAACCGGCAGCGCCGGCTGCTGCGCGTGCGCGGCCAGCGGCCACGCGGCCGCCGCGCCGCCGAGCAGCGCTATGAATTGGCGCCGCTTCATTCGATCACCTCGTCGGCGGTCATTTGCACGATCATGGGCACTGTGAGGCCGAGCGCCTTGGCGGTCTTCAGGTTGAGCACGAATTCGAATTTGGTGGACTGCATGATCGGCAGGTCGGCGGGCTTCTCACCCTTGAGAATCCGCCCGGCATAGATGGCCGCTTGGCGGTAGGCCTCGCTCTGGCTGGGCCCATAGCTCATCAGCCCGCCGGCCACGGCTCCCTCGCGCTCCACATACATCGCCGGGATGGCATGGCGCGCCGCCAATGCGGCGATACTTTCCCGCTTCGAGGTCAGGAATGCGCCGGCGCCGACCAGCAGCGCGCCGGCCCCGCGTTGAACGAAGGAGGCGATGGCCGTCTCGATGTCGCGGTCGTTGTTGACGTCGATAATGATGAGTTGCAGACCGATCGCCTCGGCCGCGGCCTGCACGTCTGTTCGCTCCGCCTCGGTTCCCGGACTGTTGAGATCCTCGAGCATGCCAATCGTCGTTGTCTTGGGAACGATCTGGCGCAGCAGTTCCAGTCGTTTCGCCCCGACCTGGGCGCCGAGCCACGACACGCCAGTGATGTTGCCACCGGGCCGGTTGAGGCTGGCGACGAGGCCGTCCTTGACCGGATCGGCGCCGGCCACGAGGACGATCGGCACCGTCGTCGTTGCCGCCTTAGCCGCGGCCGCTGCACCGCTGTTCACCACCAGCACGGCGACCGGGATGCCAAGTAATTCCGCCACCAGCGCCGGCAGGCGATCCTTTTGATTCTCCGCATAGCGATATTCGATGGCGACGTTCTGCCCGGCGACGAAGCCTGCTTCCTTCAGACCATCGCCGAACGCGACGACAAGGCTCTGAAATGGGGCGAGCGACGTGCTGCGCACGAACCCGACCACCGGCAGCGCCGGCTGCTGCGCGCGCGCGGCGACCGGCCACGCCGCCGCGCCGCCAAGGAGCGTAATGAAGTCGCGCCGTTTCATGCCGTCCCCGCAATGGAACTTTCAAAAGTTTCTCGCCGGCCTCGTTGCCGAAGCCTAACAGATCGTGGCCGCAAAATATGCGACCGCGCCGCGTGACAAAATGGCCGAAGGCGAGGGCGTCACCCCTTGGCCGGCTTGAGCCGCACGTGGATGTTCTTCTCCTGGGTATAGGCCAGCATCTCCTCGAAGCATTCCTCGCGGCCGATGCCGGACTGCTTGAAGCCGCCGAACGGCGCGCCGAGGAAATGCTTTGACACCTCGTTGATCCAGACGAAGCCGGCCTGCACCGCGGCGGCGGTGCGGTGCGCGGTGGACAGGTCGTTGGTCCAGATCGAGGCGGTGAGGCCGTATTCGACGGCGTTGACCTGCTCGAGCATTTTGGCTTCGTCGCTCCATTTGAACACCGCGAGCACGGGGCCGAAAATCTCTTCGCGGGCGATGCGCATGGTCGGCTGCACGTCGGCGAACACGGTCGGCTCGATGAAGAAGCCTTTCGCCAGCGCCGGATCAGCCGGCCGGCCGCCACCGCAGATGAGGCGGCCGCCCTCCTGTTTGGCGCTGTCGATGAAGCCCAGAATGCGCTCGTACTGGGATTTTGAAATGATCGAGCCCATGGTGGTCGCCGGATCGGTGGCGATGCCGGGCTTGTAGTGGGCGACCTTGGCCTTCACCTTGGCGAGCACGGCGTCGTAGATTTTGTCGTGGACGAAGGCGCGGCTGGTCGAGCCGCAGGATTGCCCGCACCAGGTGAAATTCATGCCGCCGATGACGCCGTCGGCGACTTCGTCGGGGTCGGCATCCGGATAGGCGATCAGCGCGTTCTTGCCGCCAAGCTCGAGCATCACCGCCTTGAGCGTGTCGGACGCCGCCTTCATCACCGCGCGGCCGGTCGGCACCGAGCCGATCAGCGCGATCATGGCGACGCCGGGATGCGACGCCAGCGCGGCGCCGGCCTCGCGGCCGCCCGGCACGATATTGAAGACGCCAGGCGGCAAAATGTCGCCGATCAATTCGGCAAGGCGGAGCGACGACAGCGGCGCCTGTTCCGGCGGCTTCATCACCACGGTATTGCCGGTCGCCAGCGGCGCGCCGCTTTTGCCGGCGCAGAACATGAACGGATGGTTGAACGGAATGATGCGGCCGACGACGCCGCGCGGCTCGCGCACCGAGAAATTGACCACGTCCGGGCCCATCGGGATCGACGAGCCTTTCATTTCCGTCACCAGGCCGGCGTAGAATTCGATCTGCGCCGCGGCGATCGTCGCGTCGCGCACCATCTCGGCATAGGGATTGCCGCAATCGGCGGCATCGATCAGCGCCAGTTCCTCGGCGTGCTCGCGCAGCACATTGGCGATGCGCTTCAAAAGCCGCGCCCGCTCGAGCGGCGGCGTGTCGCGCCAGGCTGGAAATGCGGCCTTGGCCGCCTTCACCGCGGCATCGATGTCGGCCGCGCCGCAATCGGCCACCGGGCCGAGCGATTCCGCTGTTCCCGGATTGATGGCGTCGATGGAGCGGCCGGAGATCGGCTTGTGCCATTGGCCGCCATAAAAGGCATCGCGGTTCTTCGGCAGATTGAGCGAAACCGTCTTCATCGCCTTGAGCGGGACTGCTTCGTTCATGGTGTCCTCCTTACAAGGCCGGCGCGCGCCGGCTCTCACTACTTCTGTTTGATGTCGTCGAGGCCGCCCAAGCGCGCCACCAGCGCATTGGCGGCGATCGCCAGCACGAACAGCACGATGAGGATGGCGTACATGCGCGGCATGTCGAACTTGGTATAGGCGTCGATCACCATAAAGCCGATGCCGCGGTTGGACATCTTGGTCTCGGCGAGTAGCGTGCCGATCAGCGCTACGCCCAGCCCGAGCCGCAGGCCGTTGATGATCGGATGGCGCATGGCCGGCAGATAGATTTTCAGCGCCATCTGCCAGGGATTGGCGCGAAAACTTTTGCCGACGCGGATCAGCACCCGGTCGATCTGGCGCATGCCGGCGGCGACGTTGAGCGCGATCGGAAAGAAGCAGGACACCGCGCCCATCGCGATCTTGGAGCCATAGCCAGTGCCGAACCACATGATCATGACCGGAAAAAAGATGATCTTCGGCGTTGGGCCGAGATAATAGAGGTACGGCTCGAATGCCTTGGCGAGGAATGCGTTGGCGCCGACGACGAGCCCGGCGACGATGCCCAAGATGCCGCCGATGGCGAGACCAATGGCGATCTCTTCGATGGTCGCCCACAGGTTCCAATAAAAGTCGCCGCGCGAGAGCAGTTTGACCAGGGCAACGGTGACGATGCGCAGCGACGGCACGACGTCGCCATAAAACCAACCCGACACCGCCAACAGCTGCCAGACGACCAACACCGACAGCACGATGACGAGGCGCAGCAGCGTCACCGGCGTCAGCCACGGCGTCGTCGCTTTGGCGCCGGTCAGGCGGCCGATGTCAGCCATCGCTCGGCCCTTTCGGTTGCCATGAAGAACACCACGCTGACCAGGATGACGAAGCAGATCGCCGCATAGGTGCCGGCGAGGTCGTAGCGCTCGGCGAGCTCGTTGATGAGATGGCCGAGCCCGCCGAAATTGATCAAAAACTCGACGCCGACCACGTTGATGAGGGCAAAGATCAATCCAAGCCGGATGCCAACGAAGATCGTCGGCAGCGCCGAGGGGAAGTAGATCTTCCAGAACTGCTGCGCCGGGGTGAGCTTGAAACTCCTGCCCACGTTGATCAGCACGCGCCGCGTCGTCGATAGGCCCTCGATGGTCTTGAGGATGACCGGCGCCAACCCGGCGATGAAGGCGAGCATGATGATGGTCAGCGCGCTGCGGCCGAACAGCACCAGGAACAGCGGATAGGCCAGCACCAGCGGCGCCGAGGCCATGGCCGCGACCCAGGTCTCGCAGGCGCGGCGGAACAGCGGCATTTGATGCAGCAGCACGCCGATGGCGACGCCGAACACGGTCAGCAACAGGCCCGCGGCCAGGCACTCCCAGCCGGTGAGCAGGAAGCGGTGCAAAATATCTTCCTCGACGATGACCCGGCCAAAACTTTTCGCGACCTCGGAGGGCAGCGGCACGATGAAGCGGTTGATCCAGCCGGCGCGGATGAGACTTTCCACGGCGGCGAGGATCAACACGATCGAGGAAAACCCGACAACGGGCGGCAGCAAGCGGCGCGGGCTGGAAGCAGCCATTACGACGCTCCGAGCCGCGGCAACAGCGCCAAGGCATTGCCGCGGTCGATGGCCTCGCGTTCGGCGGCGGACATCGACGTCTCAAGTAGTTCCTCGACGCCAGAGGCGGCTGTGGCGAAGGGATAATCAGTCCCGAACAGGATGTGATCGGCGGCCGCCATGGCGCGCAACGCGGCGAGCGAACCCGGTGTGCCAGCATGGTTGGCAGTATCGTAATAGAGCTTGCGCAACTCGTATGGTACGCCATGCGGCGTGATCTCGGCGGCGTTCGGCCGATGACCCAAGGTCTCCGCCATGCGGCCGGCCAGCATTGGCGTGGCGCCGCCGCCATGGGAGAAGATGAAGCGGACGTCCGGGTACTTGATCAGCGTGCCGCTGATGATCAGGCTCGCGATGGTGCGCGTGGTATCGAACGGAAATTCGATCGCCTGCGGTGGCAGGCCGGGCTGCACGCTGGCGCAGCACTTCGCCACGGTCGGATGCACGTAGACGACCGCCTTGCGGCGGTTGAGTTCTTCGAACACCGGCTCGAAAGCCCCGTCGCCGAGATATTTGCCGTCATAGGTGCTGACGAGGCCGATGCCGTCGGCGTGCAGCGTGTCGAGCGCGTATTCGATCTCCTTGAGGCAGCCGTCCGTGTCCGGCAGCGGCACTGGCGCGAACAAACCATAGCGGCCGGGATAAGTTTTGATCTGCTCGGCGGCAAAGTCGTTCCACATCCGCGCCGCGCGCCGTGAGCCCTCGACATCGCCGAACCACACGCCCGGCGTCGTTTGCGACACGATGGCGGTGGCGATGCCGTTTTTGTCCATGATTTCGAGCGACTGGCTCGGCGTCCACGCCAGCAGGGTGCTGGCCGACAGGTTATGGCCGAAATTGATCCGCTCGTGCTCCTCTTTCATGTATTGCGGCGGCAGGAAGTGATGGTGCATGTCGATGCGCTTTGCTGCCGGCTTCGCCGCGGGCGCCTGCGCAAAGACGCGACGCGCGGGAAGGGTGGCCGCGGCGGCCAAGCCGCTGGCAAGAAACTGGCGGCGACCCATGCAGCAGCCACAGGAAAACAAGGCCATGGTTCTTCCTCCCTGTTAGCGCTCGCCGCTGTGCAGCGCGCGGCTTTCGTCGTCGCTCATGCCGCGGCTCGCCTCCTCGCGCAGATCGCTCCAGATTTGCGCCACGTAGCGGCCGAACGCCTCGCTCGACACGATTTCCGACGTGCGCGGCCGCGGCAGCTTGATGTCGACCATGCGCTTCACCCGGCCGGGGCGATAGGTCATCACCAGGACGCGGTCGGCAAGCTGCACCGCCTCGGTGATGTTGTGGGTGATCAACAGCGTGGTCTGTTTCAGTTGCTGCTGGATCTGCAGCACCTTGTCGCCGAGCAGGAGTCGCGTCTGCTCGTCGAGCGCGGCGAACGGCTCGTCCATCAGCAGGATTTTCGGCTCCGACGCCAGCGTGCGTGCCATCGATACGCGCTGGCGCATGCCGCCGGACAGTTCTGACGGATAGCGCTTTTCGAAACCATCGAGGCCGACCATCGAGACGAAATGCCGGGCGCGCTCGATGCGCTCGCGCTTCGCCATGCCGGCGATTTCCAGCGGGAAGGCGACATTGTCGACGACGTTACGCCAGGGAAACGTCGACTCCTCCTGAAACACCATGCCGATCGCGGCGTGCGGGCCGTAGACTCTTTCGCCGGCGACCGCAACGCGGCCGTCGTAGCCGCCGAGCAGGCCGCCGATGATGTTGAACAAGGTCGACTTGCCGCAGCCGGACGGGCCGATCACGGCAAGGAATTCGCCGGGCGCTACGGTGAACGAGACATTGTCGAGCGCGGTGATGCTGCCCTCGGCGGTGCCGAAGCGCATGACGATGTCGTCCACGACCAGGATTGCGGATCCGCTCTCCGCCTGCGGCAGCGGCGCCAGGCGATTGGCCGTCGACACAGTGGCCATGGTTTGGCCCTTCGGCGCTCTAATTTCCGGCGCGCGTCATCGCCTGCGTCATGACCGCGGTGTAGCCCGGCTCGACGCGGACATCGACCACGGCGACGCCGCCGGCGTCGACTTCGGCGATCGCCTTTGCCAAGGCCGCCGCCAGATCGGCGGGCTTGGTGATCGGGCCGAAGCCTATGGCGCCCTGGGCGCGGCCCATGGCGGCGAGATCGACCTCCGGCTCGGACATGCGCTGGCCGATCCACTTGTTCTCGACCGGGCGGTTGCGCATGCGCGCCATCCGCTCCTGGTGCAGCTCGTCGTTATAGAACGAGCGGTTGTTGGCGAGCACGAACAGCAGCGGAATTTTGTAATGCACCGCCGTCCACACCGCGGTGACGCCCATCAAAAAATCGCCGTCGCCGCAGACCGCGATCGGCAGCCGGCCGGAGCCCTTGAGCGCCAGCGCGGCGCCGACCGAAATGCCCGGGCCGCCGCCGACGCCGCCGCCGCCGTCGGCGCCGACATAATCGAGCGGATGCTTGAATGTCGCCCAGGTGTCGTCCCACGACAGCGGCAGATGCGTGTAAGTGACCGGGCGGTCTTTCAGCACTTTGCGCAAGGCGCGCGCGATGTGCTCGTTGGTAAAACCCGACGGCTCCTTGTCGGAGATCGTGCGTGCGCTCGGCAGCGCGTGCGGCTTTGTGCTCTTGCCGATTGCCGCGACCAGTTCCGGCACCACCAGATCGGGATCGGCGGAGAGAATGAGATCGACCGGCGGCAGCGCCTGATGATCCATGCTCCAGCCATTGTGGATACGGTGGTCGAGCGAAATCTGAATCACTTTGGCCGACGGATTGGGCCCGGCATAGCGCATGGCGCCGGCGAGATCGACCCAATCGAGGCTCAACACCACGTCGACGTTCTTCAGGCCCTCGACGCTCTCGGGCGAGATTGCGCGCGGCGCGCCCATATAGAGTGGATGATCGGTCGGGAAAGTCGCGCCGATCTTCAGATCGCTGACGACGCGCGCGTTGAGGGCCTCGGCGAGCGCGACGCGGGCGTTCCAGGCCTCTTCGCTGCGCGAGGCGCGGCCGGCGAGGATCAACACCTGCTTGGCACCCTTCAGCATCGCCGCCGCCTGCTTGACGAGATCGGCGGGTGCGGCGGTCGAAACCGGCGGCATGAAGCGCGCGACGTCGATTGCCGGCAATTGCTCGGAGACTTTCATCTCCTGCAATTCGGCGTCGAAATTGATGTAGACCGGGCCTTGCGGCGCAGTGTTGGAAATCCAGGTGCCGCGCAAAATCGCTTCGCGCGCGGCGCCGGGCGATGACGGCTGATCGTCCCACTTGGTGTATTCGCGCACCAGGGAGCCCTGGTCGCGCGCGGTGTGGATCCAGTCGATCCACGGCCGGCGCTTGACCGCGTCGACCGGGCCGGTGGCGCCGAGCACGAGCATCGGCATGCGGTCGCACCAGGCGTTGAACATGGCCATGGAGGCGTGCAGCAGGCCGACATTGGAATGCACCGCGGCGGCCATGGCCTTGCCGGTGACTTTCGCGTAGCCGTGGGCGATGGCGACGGCGGCCTCCTCATGCAGGCAGAGCAGCATCTGCGGCGAGGAATTGCCGAGATAATTGACGATCGAGTCGTGCAGGCCGCGATAGCTCGCGCCCGGAGTGAGCGCGATATAGGGAATGTCCAGCGAGCGCAGCGCTTCGGCAATCACGTCGCTGCCGAAACCCGGCGCATTGGCGCCGGCCGGGGTGGGGCGCTCAAGGCCAGCGACCGCTGGATCGGCGGCATTGGTTTTGGCGCGTGCGGTCGCGGATTGGGACGGCGTCATGGCGGGCATTTCCTCGAGTTTGGGGTCTTGGGTTTTGGCGGCGGGTTGGGCCGCATCCAACCGGATCGCGGGCCGTTACGCAACCGGGCGGGAAGTCACGGCATAGCCGTCGGCCCCATGACGCAGGTCTCATCCGTGATGCCGTGGGCCACGGCTTTCGCGCGAAACGCGTCGACCCACTGATCGAACGGCGTGTCTTTTGCGCGCGTGGCTCTCGGCAACATCGCTGCGGCAAATGTGCCGGCGATGGCCGCGATGCACGACCGTCGTGCAATGCCCGGCGGCCGCGGTCTTGCGCTCACCCTTTGGCTTGCTTTCGATTTTCAGCGAATCGTCGATCAATTGTTTGGCGTCGGCGCGCGGTCCGACGATAGCATCGGCGGCCGGGGCCTGTCCGTCGGCCGCGGTCGGCGCTGCGGCGAACATGGCATCGTCGACGACGTGGCCGCGGGCGCCGATCAGGCGCTCATAGGCGGCGACCAGGGTCATATAGGGATTGACGAAGACCCAGCCGTCGCGCGTCGGCACCTGGGCGTCGAAATGCAGATGATAGGTGGTGCCGCCCGGCGCGCGGCCGTAATCGGCGACGGCGCCGAGCACCTCGCCGGCAACGACGCGGCGGCCGCTGACCATGCCGGCAGCATCCAGCATCTGCGGGTTCATATGCAGATAGCGAAAGCGGATGTGCACGCCTGGCATGTCGACCACCAGATAGAGCGCGAGGTCGCCGGGCGAGCGCATCAGAACGCCGTCGCTGGCGGCGACGATGTCATTTTGATAGGGCGAGCAGCGGCCGGCGCCCGTGACTCGTTCGAGGCAGGTGCCAGGCCGGATGTCCTCACCCTGGTGGCCGATGCCGGCCGGGCATTGGCTGACGTACCAGTAGCGGTGCTCGCAGAAATTATCGCGCCACGGATAGGCGTAATTCCTCGACTCGTCGCTGACGAGCGGCTTGTCGTTGACCCGGCAGCGGTAGGCTTCGTTGTTGCCGCGACCGCCAAGTCCAACGCGGCCGGTGAGGTCGCAATTGCCCCAATTCATGAACGACTGCGAGTTGGTATAGGCCGGCGGTTGCGCCATGGGGAAGCGGATGTTGGCGTAGACGGTGTAGTCGGCGCGGCCGCTTTGGCCGCGCGAGCCGGTGCCGGGCAGGATGTCGCCCGGCGCGTAATAGGTGAAGTCCGGCGACACCGCCTCCGGCCGCGCGATCGGCTGCTGCGCCAGGCTCGCCGCGCTGGTCGGCGGGGCCCCGCCAACGACGTTGAGGGCCTTGAGGAAGCGCACGGCGACCTTGTCGGCCTCGCGGCACGACAGCCGCCGCGAACTGTTCGCGCCGTCGAAGCATTCGATCGACACGAAGTAAGGCACGCCGTAGCGCACGAAGCTGTAGCGCAGATGGCTCTCGATCAGCACGCGGCGGATGCCCGGAAATTGGCCGTCGAGCTGCGGCACCGCGGTTTCGTCGGACACGACGGAACCGTCGAGCTCGTAGAGCAGCGCCGAGCCGGAAATCTGTACGTTCACGGGGCGGGCGAACGTGAGGTCGAGGTCCGGCGCGTCCTGCGGCCGCAACGTCAGCGCGGCGTCGTAACCGGACGGACCGGGAAAGAACAACGTCGCGGCGGAAAAGCCCGACAGATATTTGCCGGCTTCGCCTGCAATACCTTGCGCAGCGTCGCGCAGATACGCGGCGGTATCGAACGGCAGCAGAACCGGAACGGGGCCTGTCGCGATCTTTGGAAAAACTTTGGCGATCGCCGAATTCAATCGCGTCAGCACGTCCGGCGCCGCCGCGCCGGCTTCACTGCCGGACAGCGGCTCGAGATCGGTGAGCGCCGTGCGCACCGCGCTCCAGTCGACATCGGCCGCCGACAGGCGAGGGGGCCGCATCTCGTCGGGCGCGGCATTTTGCGCCGCGGCCGGCGTGGCGAAGACGAGGCCGATGAGACAGCAGGCTTGCAATGTTTCGCGCATGGCAGCCAATAAAAACGTCAGTCGTGCGCGGCCTGCGCCGTCTCGCCGCCGCGCAGCTTCTCGATCAGCAGCGTCAAGCTGTTGGCAAAGTGGTCGACGTCAAAACTGCGGGGATCATCGTGGCCGTTGCGGATATCGGCATCGATGGCGGCATGAAACGCCGGAACCAGCCAATGCCCGGCGCGGACGCTGGCGATGGTGTAAAGCAGCGCCAGGCGGTCGTATTGCGCGGCGGTGAAGCTCGGGCTCGGCGGCTGCGCGTCGTTATGGCGGCTATATCCCGGCGCGCTGCGCCGCGGCTGGATCATCTCGACGTGCAGGAACAGCCCCTTCAAGGTGCCGACGAAATCCACCGCGCGCTCGAATTTGGTCTCGCGCCAGGGAACGGCGAAATCGTGGTCCACGATCATGTCGCCGGACCGGTTGATGACGACGTGGGCTTTGCCCCAGCCGTCGGCGCAATAGAAGTTTTTCAGATTATTGAACCTCGCCGTGGAATCGACGTCGTCCGGGAACGAGCGGTGGCCGTAGTTCGGCCCGCTGGTATCGTGGATGACGAAATAGCGCGCCGCGGGCGCCTCCGGATTGTTGTCTAAAGCGCGCGATACCGGTTGCCACAGATGCGCGGCAAGATCCTCGAGGTTTTGCTTCGACAGATAAGCGCTCAAGCTCTCGCGCGACGGCAGGCCGGTGTCGCGGCCGATGCGGCTCGCCAGAGCGTCCGGCAGGTTTTGCAGCGGCCCGAGATTGCGCGTGTCATCGAGGCCGCGCATCAGGCACTTGGCCTGCTCGACCGGCGTACCGCGATACTCGAGCGAGTCGAGATTGAAGTCGCACTCGCCTCTGTTTTTGAGAAAAATTTTCGGCAGTGACCGGTGCGGCATGCAGGACTGGCTCAACGCGACCGTCGCCGAGGCAAACAACATCATGCCGGCAAGCGCGGCGCTGGCGGCCGGCGGCACGCGCGAGGGGAGGGGGCGGTTTTGCGGCACGGCCACGATTGAGATCCCAAGCTCAAAGCTTGCGCACTATCGCTATCAACGCGCGTCCTGCCAAGGCCGTGCCCCGACGTTTGGGCACGACTGCGCGGCGTTTCTGCCGTGCCGCCGATTTAGGACTACGGCGCCGACGATGAATGGATGTTCAGAAATGCGGCGCGGGCAACCGCCGCGGTGCCCTTAGTCCTTGGCCCGTTCGACGTAGCTGCCGTCGGCGGTCATCACCACGATCTTGGTGCCGGTCGAGACGAAGGGCGGCACCATGGTGCGCACGCCGTTTGACAGCACCGCGGGCTTGTACGAGGAGGCCGCCGTCTGGCTCTTGATGGTGGGCTCGGTTTCGACCACTTCGAGCACGGCTTTGGCCGGTAGCTCGATCGACACCGGAACGCCCTCGTGCATGGCGATGGTCACCTCCATCTCGGGCTGCAAATAGGCGGCCTGATCGCCGACGATGTCGGCCTGGAGCGTGACCTGGTCGTAGCTCTCCATGTTCATGAAGTGAAAACCTTCGCCGTCCTGGTACATGAACTGGTGCTTGTGGTCCTCGACGAAGGCGCGCTCGACCTGGTCGGTGGTCTTGAACCGCAGCGACACCTTGACGCCGTCGGCAATGCGGCGGACGTCCATCTGAGTGACCGGCGTGCCCTTGCCGGGATGGATGTTTTCGGTAGCGACGATGACCCCGAGCTTGCCGTCGATTTCGACGATATTGCCTTTACGCAGCGAACTGGCGATGACTCTCACGGCTTCCTCAATGTTTCCGGGCTCGAATCTGGCCGCACCATACCCATCCTGAGGCTTCCCGCTAGTTATTTTCTCTGACCCCCGCGGACAAGGACATGGCAGACACCCCTTCGTCGCCGTTTTGGGACCCAAGGATCCATGCCGACCGCCGGCCGGCGCTGCTGGCGCGGGGCCGCATCGTTGCAGCGCTGCGGGCCTGGTTTGCCGCGGAAGATTTCGTCGAGGTTGAGACCGGCGCGCTCCAGGTCTCGCCCGGCAACGAGATGCATCTGCACGCCTTTGCCACGACGCTTGTGGCAACCGACGGCGCGCGCTCGCCGCTTTACCTGCGCACCTCGCCGGAATTCGCCTGCAAGAAACTCATCGCCGCCGGCGAGCGCCGTATCGTCGAATTCGCCAAAGTTTTTCGCAACCGCGAGCGCGGCGCGCTGCATGCGCCGGAATTCACGCTGCTGGAATGGTACCGCGCCGGTGAGCCCTATCAGGTGCTGATGGCCGACTGCGCCGCGATTTTGGCGCGTGCAGCGGAGGCGGCTGAGACAAAAGAGTTCCGTTTCCGCGGCCGCACCGCCGACCCGTTCGCCGCGCCGGAGCGGCTGACGGTGGCGCAGGCCTTCGCCAAATTCGCTGGTATCGATCTGTTGGCGACGTTGCCCGACGGCAAGCCCGACCGCGCGCTGTTGGCGCGTGCCGCGCAGAGTGCCGGCATCCGCATCGCCGACGACGACCGCTGGGGCGATATTTTCAGCCGCGTGCTGGTGGAGCGCATCGAGGGCAATCTCGGGATCGGCCGTGCGACAATTCTCGACGAATATCCGGCCGAGCAGGCGGCGCTTGCGCGCACCTCGCAGAAAGATCAGCGCGTCGCCGAACGCTTCGAGCTTTATGTCTGCGGCGTCGAAATCGCCAACGGCTTTGCCGAGCTCACCGACCCCGCCGAGCAGCGCCGCCGGCTGGAAAACGAGATGGCGGAGAAGGAACGCATCTACGGCGAGCGCTATCCGCTCGACGAAAATTTTTTGGCCGCGCTCGCGGCAATGCCGGAAGCTTGCGGCATCGCGCTCGGCCTCGACCGCCTCGTGATGCTGGCGACGGGGGCGGCGCGGATTGATCAGGTGTTGTGGAATCCAATTGCCGAAAATCCGCGACCGTGAGGAAATCGGCGTGCGGCGTCAGCCTCGAAGTTGCGCCCTCTCCCCTTGCGGGAGAGGGCTGCTCGGCGGTGAAACTTGAAGGTCGGGTGAGGGGTCGGGCCGCGACCCCTCACCCCATCGTGTTTGCTGAACGTCCTGCGTAGCCCTCTCCCGCAAGGGGAGAGGGCACGATCCGCTAGCGCCGTTTTTATGCGGTCTGTTACTTACTCACCATGACATTGAGGATAGCGGTGGTCCCGTCCTGCACTTTTTTCAAGCCCGTTTGCAGCGCGGCTTTGAGCTTGTCCGGCGCATCGACGCGCTCGCCGTGCAGGCCGAAATGCGCGCCCAGCGCCTCGTAATCGAAGCCGTTGAGCCGCGAGCCGAGATGCATGTGGGCGTTCTCGGCGGCGCCGTCGGGATAGTGATGCACGTGGCCCTTCTGCATCGCCATGTAGCCTTTGTTGTTGAAGATCACGATCAGGATCGGCAGATCGTGCTGCTTCGAGGCGCCGAGCGCCTGGATCACCGGGTTGTAGAGAAAGCCGCCGTCGCCGACGAGCAGCGCGACGGGGCGCTGGCGCGCGGCGAGCTTGACGCCGAGCGCCGTGCCCAGCCCTTGGCCGAGGCCGCCAAAGCCGCGGAAGAAACTTTGCGGCGTGGTGAAGGGCAGATGCTGGCGCAGCATCGGGCCGTGCAGGATGGTCTCGTCCACATAGATGGTGTCCGCCGGCATCACTTCGGCGAGCGCGCCGATCAGCGCCAGCGGGTCGATCGCCTTGCCGCTGCCGTTCGCCTTGGCCTTTTCGATCTTCAAACTGGCGACGAAGGCGTCGTGCTGTTTGCTCCAGTGCTCGCGGCGCTTTTTTATGGCCTCGGCGTCGATCTTCGCCGCGCGCACTGATTTTATCAGCGCCTGCAGCGCCGCGGCGATGTCGCCTTCCAGATAAGCGTCGGCGTGCAGCTGCTGATAGATCATGTGGCCTTTGAACTGGTTCTCGTTGATCGAGACGATCTTGCCCTTGGTCGGCTTGGTGTGCGGCGGATACCAGGGCGCGCGGCCGCCGACCAGGAGAATAAGATCGGCGTCCTTGAGGTGCTCGTAAGTGGCGACCCCGAGATAGAGCGGGTGATCGGTCGGGAAATTGGCAAAATTGGCGACACGGCCCCACATCGCCGGGATTGCCAACAGATCGGCAAGCTCGACCAGGGCCTTGAATGCGGCCGGATCGCGGCCGGATTGCTCGGCAACGATGACCGGATTCTTGGCCGCGAGCAGGAGGCCGGCGATTTTTTCCACTTCGCCGGCGTGGGGCTCGACCCGCGGCGCGAACGGCACGTCGCGGTCGTTCTCCGGCGGCGTCCAATCGTGCAGCATGTGCTCGAGCGCGACGTTGAGATAGATCGGCCCCTTGGGCGTACGCTGCGCCATCTCGCCGGCGCGGATCACCTGCTCGTGGAGCGTGAACGGGCTCGTCACCGGCCGCGCCAGCTTGGTGATGTTCTCGACGAAGCGTTCGATGCCGCCGACGCTCAAGCCGCCGTACCATTGCTGCTCGATCGGCAGCGCCGGATCCTCGCCCACGGTGTTGGACTCGCCCGACATCACGATCATCGGCACTTCCGATTGCAGCGCGCCGTGCACGCCCATCGAGCCTTGCAATAGCCCGACGCCGGCGTGCACCAGCACGGCCTGCGGCCGGCCGGTCATCAGCGTGTAGCCGGTCGCCATGTTGACGGCGAGCGTCTCGTGCCAGCAGTCGATATAGGCCGGGCCGGCGCGGTTGCCGGTCTTTTGCCGCACCAGCGCCTCCCAGACCGGCGACCATTCCGATCCCGGCGACGACAAGATGTAGTCGATCTTGAGCTTGCGGAACGCTTCCAGGATCGCTTCGCCGCCGTCCATGTAGTTTTTCATTGCGCTATCCTCTGCCTCGGCACCGTGCCCCAGCCAAACACGGAACTTGCGTCCTCGGCAACAATGCCAAGGCGCGCAGGCCATGTTTGCAGGTCATGTCTTGCTTGCGGACCATGGCATCGAGCATAAGGGGCCCGATCCCTTGAATCGAGGCCAGCCATGAGCGCCACCGCCGGAAAAACCTTGCGCACGCCATCCGCTCTCGCCGCGGCGCAGCTTGTAGGGCGCGATCGGCTTGAACCGCTGCGGCAGGTCGCGGCGCGCTATGCCGTCGCCATCACGCCGGCGATTGCCGATTTGATCGATCCGGCCGATCCGCACGATCCCATCGCCCGGCAATTCGTGCCCGACGCGCGCGAGTTGCATACGGAGCCGGGGGAAAGCCATGACCCGATCGGCGACGATGCCCACAGCCCGGTCGAGGGCATCGTGCATCGCTACCCGGACCGGGTGCTGCTCAAGCTCGTCAATGCCTGCGCGGTCTATTGCCGGTTCTGCTTCCGCCGCGAGATGGTCGGGCCGGGGCGGGGCGGGCTTGCGCCGGCGGCGCTCGACACGGCGCTCTCTTACATCCGCAGCCATCCGGAAATCTGGGAGGTCATTTTAACCGGCGGCGATCCGCTGGTGCTCTCGGCGCGCCGCCTCAAAGACGTGGTGCGGCGGCTTGCGACAATCGGCCATGTCAAAGTGATCCGCGTGCATAGCCGCGTGCCGGTCGCGGCGCCTGAACGGGTGACGGCTGCCTTGGTGCGCGCGTTACGCACCGACAAAGCGACCTTCGTCGTACTCCATGCCAATCATCCGCGCGAACTCACCGCGCAGGTCCGCGCCGCCTGTGCGCGCTTGATCGACGCCGGCATTCCGATGTTGGCGCAATCCGTGCTGCTGCGCGGCGTCAACGACGACGCGCAGACGCTGGGCGCATTGCTGCGCGCGCTGGTCGAGTGCCGGATCAAGCCTTATTACCTGCACCACGCCGATCTCGCGCCCGGCACGGCGCATCTGCGCACCACGATCGCGGCAGGCCAGGCTTTGATGCGGGCGCTGCACGGCCGCACTTCCGGACTTTGCCAGCCGAGCTATGTGCTCGACATTCCGGGCGGCTACGGCAAGTCACCGATCGGGCCGTGTTATTTGAGCGACGATGGCACCGTGATCGAAGACTTCAACGGTTTTCGGCATGCCTATGCGGCAACGGCTTCCGGCGCGGAAAAGAACACCGCGGTCTCGAATTCGTAGCTGCACGATTCGCACGACCAGGTGTGGCGCACGCAGCGCTCGTTGAGATATTCGGACCAGGTGGGAGCGAGCAGCCAGGCTTGGCACTGCGGGCAAGTGTTCTTGTCGTAGGTGACCAGCCGCGTGGCTACGGTGGCCTCGGCGTGGAGAGCCATGATTCCTCCTCCCTGAATCACCCCCTCCGCCCGATTGCGACGCTAGGCCTACTCTGTGGCAGCTACGTGACCGTCGCGGTGGCATTTTCGTGATCGGCGCGCGTGGCGACGGATTTGAAAATTGCTGCGCTGCATTTTGCCGATTATTCGCCGCGATTTCGCTGCCGTGGCGCGATGCGAATTTTACTCAATTGGCCGGCTATCGGCGCGCAATGCGGTTCCATTACGGTTCCATACGGCAATCTATCGACGGAGGTGCACGCGCCGGCGACGCGGCACTGTCATTCACCGCCGCAGCGCCTCGGCGGGAACATCGAGCGGCGTGACGAAGGCGTCGCGGCTTTTCTTTTGCAGGATCGCCGTCACAAGAAAAATAGGCACGGTGAGGCGGGATTGGATCGGATTGCGGGAGCGCCCGTATGTCGCGTTGCTCTCCGCCACGTCATTGCTGATCGGCGCGTCGCCGGGGTGCGCTATCGTCAGATCGAGCACTTCGTATTTGTTGTCCCGGCACAACAGCCAGAAGAATTGCGGATTATAGCTGACGACGCCGTGGGTCAGCATGCCGCCGCCCGGCACTTCGTGCATCATCACGCCGCCGACCTTGGCGAGATCGTGGATCACGCGGAAGGCGTTGTCCTGATTGACGACGTGCTCGGTGGTGCCGGTATTGATGACCAGGTCGAAGGCGGATCGCAGCCGGTACGGCACGCGATCGCGATTGAGATCGAGCGAGGTTACGCCGCGGTGGCCGCCATATTCCACCGCATTGTAGGAAAAGCCCAGGGATTCCCAGAACGGCTGCGAGGCCGGTGCCGTGTCCGCCTGGCGTTCGATGCCGTCGACCGTGACGGTGTCCTGCGGCGCGCCGAGAAAGATCGGCCTGCGGCCGAACAGCCCGTAAAGCTCGGCCAAGGATTCCTCGGCGCGCAGGAACGAGTTGGACAATTGCTGCGCGCCGATCTCGACGACGCGTGCCCGGTCGGGCAGGCGGCCTGAGCGCCGCAGCGCGATCAGGTGCAGAAGCGTTTCAAAGGCCAGGCCCACGTCCGCTGTCCTTGAATGTTCCGGCTGGGTTCATTGGCGCGGCACGGTCGAGGAAGATGGGTACTATTGTTTCGCCGTGTCCCTATGATGTCATGGCCCGCCGCGCGCGCCTCTCCGCAAAATTTCGACGCCTTGCGATATTGCACTCCGCCGGTTAGGCCGCCTTCGGCTTGTTTACGGTCTCGATACGGTCGAGAAGCTTGCCCAGATCGCGCTTCGCGACTTGAACATCGTAGTCGGTCTGCAGATTCAGCCAAAGCTGCGCCGTTGTGCCGAGCGCCTTGGCGAGCCGAAGCGCGGTATCGGCCGTGATCCCAGTCTGCTCGCTGGCGATCCGCTCGATCCGCGTGCGAGGCAAGCCGCAGGTCTTGGCAAGAGCGCCCGCCGACATTCCGAGCGGAACCAGGAACTCCTCCCGCAGAACCTCACCGGGATGCATGGGCTTGAGCTTCTTGGCCATTGTCGCGTCCTCTTCAGTGGTAGTCCACGATTTCGACACCCGCCGGGCCTTCCGCCGTCCAGACAAAGCACACCCGGAATTGGTCGTTGATTCTGATCGAGTGTTGTCCCTTGCGATCACCCGCCAACATCTCAAGGCGGTTGCCAGGAGGCGACTTCAAGTCGCCGAGATCTCCAGCGGCGTTGAGGTACCGCAATTTACGGCGCGCCACCTTGACCAGATCGGCTGGAAAGCCCTTCGGACTTTCGCCATTGAAGACGGCTTCTGTGGTCTTGTCCCGGAATCTCCTGATCACAGGTCATATGTATCATTTGATGATACAGACGTCAAGCAACCGCGTATCAACCACCGATACAGCTCCGATTTCGGCCCGTTCTGGTTATCCTCCCTCGTCGCCCGCAAGCCGGCCATCCGGTCCCGCACCGCGACCCCGAAGCGGTCAAATCGTCGAGCCATTGTGCGGTTATCGCCGGCTCGCAACGCTTGGAGTGCCAGTTCTGTATCGAAGTGGCGCGCCCTACGGGACTCGAACCCGTGTTACCGCCGTGAAAGAGACGCTACCACGTCCACCGCTGTCCGTCATTATCATTAAACCTTAATAAAATTGCGGTTTTTCATCCTTGCGTATCCACTGCCGTCCAGCTACATGTATGCCGTACGTTTGCCGTACGACCTTGCACGGAGGGAAAGATGGCACGGACGCTCCAAGACGCAAAGCTAGACACCCGCGCTGCGCGCTTGCGGCTTAGGAAGCGGCGCGAGCCCTACTGGCGCTCAATTTCTGAGGGCTTGGCCGTTGGCTACCGCAAGGGTGTAAAGGGCGGCACGTGGATCGCGCGGCACTACAGCGCCGAACACGGCAGGCGTTATCAGTCGATTGGCACGGCGGATGACATAGCCGACGCTGACGGCGCACACGTCCTTTCCTTTGCCCAGGCCCAGGAGGCCGCACGCAAATGGTTCGGCCATCTGGCGCGGCACGATCGCGGGGAGGTTAGGAGTGGCCCCTACACCGTCCGCGAATGCGTCGAAGAATATCTGATTTGGCTACAGGGGCACCGTAAGACGGGCAGTGACGCGCGCCACCGGGTTGATACCCTCATTATTCCTAAGCTTGGCGATACTCAGTGCGACCAACTGACCACAGGCGAGATACAGAAATGGCTTCGCGATCTTGCTGCCTCACCCGCTCGCTTGCGTACCAAGAAGGGCGCGAAGAAGCCGAATTTTCGCGAGTTAAACAGTAGCGACGAAGACGCTATTCGCCGACGCCGCGCAAGCGCAAATCGAACGCTGACGGTTTTGAAAGCCGCGCTCAACCGTGCGTGGCGAGAAGGCAAGATTCCGTTCGATGGGGCTTGGCGCCGAGTTGAGCCGTTCGAGAAAGCCGACGCCGCGCGAGTGCGCTATTTCTCCGTCGCGGAAGCAAAGCGGTTGTTGAACGCCTGCGACCCCGATTTCCGCCGCCTGGCGCAAGCGGCGCTTACGACCGGCGCGCGCTATGGCGAACTGGCTGCGCTGCGAGCGTCAGATTTCAACCCGGACAGCAGCACGATTCACGTCCGAACCAGCAAGAGCGGCAAGGGCCGCCATATCATCCTCAACGATGAAGGCGCGGCGCTGTTCAAGTCGCTATCAGCCGGCAAGCCGGGGGACGCCCTCTTGCTCGCAAGGGCTGGCGGTTCCGCTTGGAACAAATCGCACCAAGCCCGACCAATGGCGGAGGCTTGCGGGCGGGCGAAAATCAAACCGTTGGTTTCATTCCACATATTGCGCCACACCTGGGCGTCTCTTGCGGTCATGGCTGGCGCCCCGCTCATGGTCGTTGCACGGAACCTAGGCCACGCCGATACGCGCATGGTTGAACGGCACTACGGCCATATGGCGCCTAGCTACATCGCAGAAGCCATCCGAGCGGCGGCGCCAAAATTCGGCATCAAACCTGAGCGCAAAGTTGTTTCAATCGACGCGAGGACGTAATCTCGACTAGCGGCGGATAGGGATTGCAACCCGATACGGCCGGCACCGCACGGCTTCCGCCGCGACCATCCGTGCGGAGCGCCAGCGGAGGCGCACATGCCAAAAGCGAAGGAAGGCAACATATATGACCTTGTTGAGGAAGCCGCGGCGCGGCGCGGAATCCCACGATTAAAGTTATGGCAGGATGCTGCGAGGGCGCTCACGGAAAAGCAGCTGCAGGCTTTAAATCTCTCAGATCGCATGGATCCCGCGATGACGTTCGGTGAATGGCTATGGGGTCTACGTGCAGCCGTTGACCGAGAAAATGATCCAGCTAGTTGTGCGCGTATCCTGAGGCACATCATTGTGCGCGTTTCGGTCTTTAATAAGTGGCTGAGTAAAGCTTCAAAAACTCCGAGAGGGCCGCGACACGGCACCACTGGCTTGGCTGCATTGGATCGCAAACTTTTTCCTCAAGTAACAGCGATGATAAAGAAAGGGGATGCGAGGTCAGCATATGGTGCCGCCAAAATTCTTGCCGATGACAAGAAGATTGCAGGCGGAGGCACAGCTGAGAGCCGAGCTAAACGGCTCGAAACACGCTATTTGCGTGCAAAAGATAACCACTGAAACTTTCTGAAACTAAATTCAATGACACCGGGGGACGTGCGTAGATAATTCGGGACGGCTATTCAAACTGGAGCCGTCCATGCAAAGCGAAACTACGCATCCATTCACGTCAGATGCCGCCCATAAAGTAGCCTTCACAATCAAACAGGCAGCACAGGCGAGCAGCATAAGTCGGTCCCTGCTTTATGTCGCGATAGGCCGTGGTGCCCTCCAAGCCCGAAAATACGGCGCCCGCACGCTGATCCTCGATACGGACCTGCGACGGTTCCTGCGAAAACTCCCACGTATGGGCGCGCCGCATAGCCGACGACAGGCCAATGTCTGACGCGGCCCCAGTTTCACAATTCCCAGTGCTCGATCGGGAAGGCGCGCACACCTTTTTGCACTGCCTTGATCCTGATATTGAAAAGTTCACGTTTCAAACATTCACTGACTCCGATGAGAGGAAAAAAACTTACCAGATAAATCCGCGCACCGGGCAAATTGCTGACCCGCTGGCGAAAGTGTTTCACGGAACGCTTGATGAGCATTGGGCGTCGCTCGTCGATGCGTCTCGCCTCGGCGCCGGCATATTTGTAACTGTGAATAGGACTACGCTTTGCGGGCGCCGCAATCGGGAGAATATAGTTGGCGTACGAGCATACTTTGTGGATTGCGACGGAGTGCCGCCAGATGAAATTAAGGCTGGTATATTGGCGCTCGGGCTAATGCCACACATCGGCGTCCAAAGCAGTAGTGGACGTTACCACTGCTATTGGTGCGTCAGAGATGCGGCCCTGACGGAATTTTCTGAAACACAGAAAAAATTGATCGCGTTGTTTGGAAGCGACCCACAGGTCTGCGATTTGCCTCGTGTAATGAGGATTCCCGGTTTCCCGCACCAAAAGGACGGTTCAAACGGAGAGCTTGTTCGGTTGGTCTATACCCGCAAGGGCGAGGACTATTCGGATGCCGGTTTTCAAAACGCCTTGACCAGCGCTTTGATGTTGCGCGCATCGCAGAAGCCACTGAAAGATAGAGCATTGGAGGGTTTTGGAAAACCACCGCCCGACTGGTCGCAGGGCGCAGACGTTGGAGAGCGAAACACCGAATGCGCCAGAATGGCAGGAGCAGCGATCGGCGAGGGAGCCAATTTCGAAGAGGCTCTTGAGAGGTGCTTGCGGTGGAATCTGCTCAACCGGCCGCCTCTCGACGAGGCCGAGGTCAGTTCAGTCGTTACCAGCATTTGGAAAACACATGCTCGAAAGCAAGGCGCCAATGCCGACGATTTTTTTGCCCAAAACGACGATCCTCAGACGGAAAGTCTTAAAACATTTCGCGGCGACGAATTGTTGTCGACAGCCGCCTTACCACGCCGCTGGCTTGTTGAAGGGTTTGTCCCGGCAGATGAAACGACAATGCTCGGCGGCGATGGGGGAACGGGAAAGACTACTTTGGCACTTCAGCTTGCCGTTGCTGCTATTTCCGGAGGGGATTGGCTCGGGCATAAGGTCGCCCGATGTAATATCCTCTATGTCAGCGCTGAGGATCCGGTAGAGGAAATTCATTTTCGCCTAGAACAGATTGCCAAAGGCTTGGGATTAAGCGACGAAATCTTGGCCAGGTTCAAATTGATCGATCTAGCCGGCGAGATTGCCGCGATTGCCGTTTTTGATAAGAACGGCCAAATCAAGCCGACGCAGACCTTCGCGAAAATCGAAGATATTGCGCGCGAACACAGCGCGGGTGGTATCATATTTGATGCAGTCGCAGATTTTTTCGGTGGCAATGAAAATGAGCGCCGTGAGGTACGGGCATTTGTTTCCTCTCTTAGGGGACTTGCCATGCGACTGGGCGCTGCAGTCATCTTTCTCGCGCACCCGTCGGTAGATGGGATCAAGACAGGTCGAGGGTACTCGGGCTCGACGCATTGGAACAATGCCGTTCGATCACGCTTGTATTTCACAGACGTCAAAGAAGAAAGCGATGCACCAGCCGATCCGGACATGCGCGTGATCGAGCTTGCCAAGTCTAACCGGGCTCGTAGGGGTGAAAAAATTTACGCCATATGGGAGGCTGGGCGCTTTGTTGTAGCGGCTCCTGGAGCCACCAGAAATTTAGAGATCGAAACTGCGACGGACGAATTGTTTTTGCGATTGCTTTCAAAGGCAGGCAACCAGGGACAGGATTTGAGCCCTAGTCGCAGCCCATCCTACGCACCGACTGTGCTCGCCAGATGGCCGGGTAGCAAGGGGACCAGCAAGGCCGCGCTCGAACGCGCCATGCATCGATTGCTTGAAGCTGGGAAAATCCGAGTCGAAACATTTGGTCCCCCGTCGAAGCTCCGACACCGCCTTATCATCGGAAGTGGCAGCACATGAAGCTGCGGGCCCCCGAGGGGCTCGGGCCTAAAGCCCGTGGCCCCCTGGGGGTATGGGGGTTGGAAGGAACACCCCGTTGGAACAGCGTTGGAACGTTATTGGTCAGGAAAGAGCGACACACAAAACCCGTTGGAAACCGTTGGGGCACCCCGTTGGAAAGGGCGTTGGAAACTCGAAAGCTATTTCTTGAGATCGGGCCGCACAACCACACCAGACGGTCATCATGCCATCGCGTTCCGAAATCATAACTCGATCGCGCTTCGAACGCCGGCTCCCCCGCGGCAAGCATGATTTTTTGTTCAGAGTCGTGTTTGGCGGCGACGCAGCGGCGGCGCGGTTCTTCAGAGTCAGTAAAATGACCGTCTGGCGTTGGCGCCACGACCGAACACCCCTTCCCAAAAGGGTGGTGGAAAAACTTCCCGATCTCATCCAACGCAAGGTGGCCGAAGCGCACCTCGCTCAAACGGAATTTGGGTATTTCCTTGCTCTCCCGCCTCGGCCGCCCCGAAAGCTCACGGGCTGTTGCGCCGGACGACATCGTAGGGTGAAAAAGATGCCTGTGACGGCCGCAGATTGGGCCGCGCTTGGCGAATGAACGCCCGGGGTAGCCGTCGCGTTGTCGCGGGCGCCAGAGCGTTCAAGCGGGCGGCGTGCTCGTGCCGTGGCAGAAATTGAAGGACATTCCGAGGCCGCCCAACTCAGCGAACCGCGACGATTGAGAGGCACGAACCATGTGTGAAATTGCTTGCTGGCAGCTCATTAATTGAATGTAATGCCCGGATTCTGATCCGGCCCGTGGAGTTTCGCCATTCGCGCGAACAATGTGAAAACGGCCCGGTCTGTAGATAAATTATGAGGGAAAACGGATGGTTCGGCAGGCTCTTGTACTTCTGGCGATGGCATTACCCTTTAGTGCTTTCGCTCAATCCCAACTCCCCGAGAGTGCGCCCACTCCTAATGCTGTCAATTTAGAGCTGATCGCAGATTTTCCATTAACGGAAAATGGGGATGACTCGCTTTCCCGAAATCCAGGACTGTCAACCGCAGATATTGTGTCGGGGGCGCTTTTCAGCGATAGCGGATACAGGTGGCAGCCCGGTCATCCTATGAAGGCGGTGGCCACGATTAATGACCTGAACTACGAAAGCTTCACTGTATCCGTCGATTTAAAGCCTATCGCCTATACATCAGAGCTATCAACACTGTTAGTTGGCGGGACCGACTTCCGATGGATTTCGCTCCGTAACAACCAAGGACGGCTTGAATTAGCATTTAACAATGGAAGCTATGTCGCGAGCCTTCGAACAATTTCCAACGTGCAAGTCAACACAATTCCGACCGGAGAGTGGAGCAACATTATACTGTCTCTCAATTTGTCGAGAAAGATTGCCATCGTTTCGGTCAATGGGGTGATGCTCAAACCGGTCCGTTTGCCGAGCCAATTCGCTTTAGAAGTTGTCTCTTCGCAAGGGGGTCAGAAAGATAAGCGCTTCACGTTCACAGATTATCGTAATGCCAATACCTATAATGGTTATGCTCGAAATCTTCGGGTTTATAACCGGTCCATTGAGCCGACGGAAATTGCATCCATCAGTAAGAGGGTGAGCACTGCCGCTTCTGGCACAGTTGCTCAAGGCAATGCGATCGCTGGCCCATCTGATAACTCTGTGCAACCTAAGCCAAGCTTTGATTGTTCGAAAGCGAAAAGTGCAGCCGCTCGTTTGATATGTAGCGATTTAGAGCTTTCAAAAGCTGACGGTGCGCTCGGAGCACAATTTAAGTCCGCGCTCTCCGGAAAGGATGACGTGGCAAAAAAAGCAATAGTAGACCAACAATTGGCATGGTTGCGTGAACGCAATGCCCGATGTGGGGTGGGGCCTGACAAAGCAAGTGTTCCTGTGGAGCAACTGACAACTGCGAAGCCATGCATGATGACCGCAATTCAGGAGCGGATCGCCTTTCTCGGGACCGGCCAGTCGCAAACTTCTTCTCCCACTCAGACCCCGAAGGCCAGTCGAACGGCAACCGAGAGCACGAGTCCCGCGGTGATGGTGCGAAATAGCATACTTGAGCATTGGAATCCTCCCGCTGGCGGGCCATCCCAAGAGTTCACAATTCGTTTCAGCTTAAACAAGAACGGAACGGTCTCGGGGCCAGTCAGCGTTTTTCTTAGAGATGGCCCCGGCGAACCAGAGCTAAGGGCGAGTGTACTAGATGCAGTGTTTGCAGCTGCACCCTATACGATGTTGCGACCAGAAACTTACGAGACTTGGCAGAGGATCGAAGTCACGCTTGATCCAAAACTTGTTGTAGCCCAAACAAGCACACAAATTGTATTGGGCACAGGTTGTCTAGAGCCTCTCGTACCTGCGCAAGGACCGGACGGTCAGCAGATTGCATCGGCATGCAAAATTGGCACGGACAGGTATCGAATATGGTGCACAAATGGAAAGATAATCGAACACGGCAACGAACCAGCACCATCAGGGACCTGGGGATTTATTTCCCCGTGCGTTTCTGAGCAGGCCGCGTCAACTGCAACTGCGCTACAGCCGCAAGCGACGGACCAGAACTCCATTGGCGGACTGGCGGGGCTGGCTGAAGGATCGCGACGTAATTATGAGCAGTGGGCAAGGAACGTTGCAATTGAGCGACAACAAGCACAACAAAATGCCCTTGTAAAACAAGCACTACGAACGAAGGTCCAATTCGATCTTGGCTATCAATCGTACGTACGCACTCAGGAGCTTATTGCAAATCCGTTTGTTTACAAAGGCACTGTAGTCGCGTTGCAAACCGTTTTTGAACGAATGTTGTCTGAGAATGACGCGGTTTTTACCTTGCAAGGAGCAATTGTCGTAACTGGCGTGCCACCAACCATGTTTCGCGGAAATGAAATGGTTATTCTCGCTATTAAGGTACTCGGCGCTAAAGACGGCGTGCCGTACGGAGAATACGTAGCCGTATATAAATGTGCCCAGTATGGTTGTCCTGAGTATTTCGATAATTGATGGACATCTTGGTCAGAGGCTCTGACTCACCAGCTTGAGTCTAATCTGTGAACCCGATGGCATCGTGCGCAGGTCAACGCTTTGAGTGGTGCGGCAAGCCGGACAGCGGACCCACAGGAACCAGTGCCGCGCCGTCATTCTTGTTGCGCTTGACGTAGGCCTTTACGTCCTTCGCAGGCATCAGTCGCACTTCATGACCGAGCTTGGTGAGTTCTCTGGCCCAATAGTGCGATGTGGCGCAGGCCTCTAACCCAACAAGGCACCGCGGCAGTTCCTGAAAGAACCGTAAGACTTGGCAGCGCCGAAGCTGCTTTCGGACAACGACCTTGTCGTCACTATCTATCGCGTGAACTTGGAACACGTTCTTTGCGATATCCAAACCGATCGTGGTGACTTGCATGTCGATGGCTCCCTGATGTGATTCGTTGACAACGACCACCCTAAGGCACCTCGTTGCCGGGAGCGGGCACCGTCCACCACATCATTTTCGACCAAACGGCATTGCAGCAATCCTATTCGATCACCTTGTCAGCAAGCGCGAGCCATGTCGGCGGGACGGTCAGGCCGAGCGTGTTTGCGGTCTTGAGATTGATGACCAGATCGAACTTGGTCGGCTGCTCAACCGGAATGTCGGCCGGCTTGGCGCCTCGCAATATTTTGACGGCTATCCGTGCCTCCTGGCGGCGAATTAGGACTATACGAGGGCCATAAGCGGCAAAACCGCCCTCTTCGGCCATTTCCGGCCATTGATACATGGCGGGCAGGCGTGACGCCGCAACGGCCTCGAACACGATGCGCCGATTGACGCCCGCCGAGAACAGCGGCGTCGCCAGAAAATTGAGCGCTCCGGCGCCCGCAGCTTTTGCGGACTCCACCGCCGGTACGATCTCTGCAGGCTTGGCAATTGCAAACACTGAAAGCTCGACGCCACGAGTCCTTGCCGCATCCTGCAGGGCCTGAAGATGTTGCCGCGGGTTTGTGTTGGAGTCGGCCATCGCTGCAATTTTGCGCGTCGCGGGCACGGCACTTATCAAAAACTCCTGCCGCTTGCTGTCGAGATCGATCGAGAGCAGGCTAACACCAGTGGTGTTACCGTCCGGCCTGGCGAGCGAGGCCACCAGGCCTTCGGCGAGAAAATCCTCGCTCAGACCGACAAGCGGTATTGTCCGGGTTGCTTGCTGGAGGGCCCTTATAGTGAACGCCGGACCGCAGAAGATCACATCGGGAGCTGCCTTGACGATCGCCGCCACTCGGACGGCGAGTTGTTCGATGCGGAGGCCAAAACCGCTCGCGTCCACATCTAAGTTTTGTCCTTCGACAAACCCGGATTGCTGTAGCTCATCAAACATTGCCGAATATGGCGGCTCGTCACGTTTGGTCGGGGTCAGGAACGCGATCCGATAAGTCCGTCCCGCCTCCTGAGCCGACACGGCGAGCGGCCAAGCCGCAACGCCGCCACCGATCAGCATAATGAAATCCCGTCGCCTCATGCGCATCTCCAAGCCCGAGGACGATAACCCTACCACATCGAGTGGGAGTTGTTGTGCGTCACGGCGATTTGGGGCGACCGAAGTCCGAACTGGGTCATGAACCGCCGCGCCGATCATTGGCTGCCGTGACCGGTCTTCACCCAACACCTGCCGCGCTTAGCCGTGCCGGGGGCGGCGCTTAAGGGCCACTTTCAGACTCATGCGCTGCAACAAAATCGAAGAGCTTTCTCGCCAATCACCAATGGCAGACGTTTGTCGGCTAGCAGGCAGCTGGCTCGGGCCCAACCATCTGGATCACACAAGAGCGTGGACCGATTTAGGCCGTGCTCGGGCTTGGCGTCGGGTGACGATCCGCGCCCTACGCCGTTACGCCTAGCACCTAACAGACAAACTCGCAGACAAACTCGCCCCTCGCCCCCGCCGCTCGTAACGGCGAAGCCGCTATTCAAATATCCACATGCCCAAATGGCGTCAGTGAGCGAAGTGGCTCGGGACCTATTAGGGCCATCACTAAGTCATTGAGCGGGCGCGCTGAAAATATTGTAGCCGTGACTGTGGCTCCGCAGCAACGCATCGCCTAAAAGCGATTGAAGGAACAATTTCAGACTCCTGCACAGTCGTGCAATCTGCGAAAATCACACGTAGGAATTGGGAGTTGCTCGCTTAGGGGGACCGTCATGAATAAGCTGCTGATTACCGGCGCTGCGCTCGCACTGCTAGTCGGTACGCCGGCCTTGGCGGCCGACATGGCTGTCAAGGCGCCGCCGCCAGCGCCCGTGCCGGTGGCTAGTTGGGCGGGCTGCTACGTCGGCCTCAACGCCGGCGCGATGATCGGGGACGACCGTTACGATCTCAGCATGGCGGGTGGTTACCTCGCCAGCTTCAATATCTTTTCAAATCCGGCGAACAGCGGGCAACTCAACCACTCCTACACGCCGAGCCCGGTGGGCTTTACCGGCGGCGGTCAGATCGGCTGCAACCAGCAAAACGGCACGTGGGTCTATGGCGTAGAAGCCGACATCGACGGCGCGTCGCGGCTTGACACTACAGCGAGCTATGGCCCGGCCGGTCCGTTCATCGGCGACGCCGCGCTGTCCGCCTCGCACACCGAGGATGTGACCAAGCAGGTTGATTGGTACTCGACCTTCCGCGGACGGCTCGGCTACACGGTCACTCCGACGTGGCTGCTCTACGTGACCGGCGGCTTGGCGGTTGGCGAGATCAAGTCGACGACCAACCTCCAATTCGGAACCGACCAGGTTCTCCTCGGCGGCGACGTATTTAGCGGTTCCAATACGACGACCCGGGTGGGCTGGACGGTGGGCGCGGGGACGGAATGGGCTTTGGCGTCCAACTGGAGCATAAAAGCCGAGTATCTCTTGCTTGATTTCGGCAGCTTCACCTACCTGTCGTCCTGCCTGACCGCTGCATGTATTGCTGCCTTGGCTCCGGGACAGGCCCTGTTTGCTTGGCAGACCCACGTGCGCGCGGAAGAAAGCGTTTTCCGGCTCGGCGTGAACTACAAATTCGGCGGCCCAGTCGTCGCCAAGTACTGAGCGACCTACATAGAAACACATTAGCCCCGGGCCGCGGCCCGGGGCTTTTTTGTTGGTGCTGCGCATTCGGTAATGGCGACCGATGTTTAGGCCGCCGTCGCCGTCCTGGCCGCCGTCGCGGCTTTGTCGCGCGCTTCGTAACGCCGAGACCGCCAAAACGCTCGGTGTCACTTTGCCACGAACGCCGCTCGCGAACGCAGACGAAGTGATCGAATGACCCTTTCGCAGTGCGGTAATTGCCGATGGCGAAGTGACGTTATGGGTCATCAACTGCCGCGCCATCTCACGGAACGCGCGGCTGCATTACCCCACAAAGCCGCCGCGCCGGCAGTTCGCTATCGAGGCAGTTATCGTCGTGCAAAGCCAATTTGACCCCCACACGGCATGAACGGAAATTCTTCAATAGTTTCCACGCGCGCGCGGGCGCGCGAGGGGGGCTCAACGTTCGGGTCCGATGATGTGCTGGCGCTCACTCACCAATAATGGCCCGCGTGCGTGAAACGTTCAGTTCCTCGGCAACGCTCGACTTCGACAGACACATGAGTTCCGCGAATGGCGCATTGGGCCGGCAGGATCGGCACGACAGCGCGGGGATCAGGCTGGTGATCGCCGCGTCGGGGTGACGGTCGAGCGTGCGCAGGTCAATGCTCTGCGTCGTGCGGCAGGCCGGACAGCGGACCCACAGGAACCAATAGCCGGCCGTAATGGCCGCCTCGATCGTTGGCGAGAACAGCAGGGGCATGTGAGCGGCCTGGCGGGCATTCCATGCCTCAACGAGTTTTGCCGAATCCTCGATGATCTGTGGCCCAAGGGCGCGGCGCGCAGCCGCTTCCTGCTCCGCGGCCTTGCGGCGCCGGTCCTCCATTTTGCGCTTGTTGAATCCCATGGCCGCGCCAGTATGAGCGCGGGCCGAACAGGGTTGAAGAGGGGCCGGCGGCGTTCCGACGGCCTCGCCTTTACTGAGGTGTCCACATGCCTCGCCGTTACCAGCCAGCGCAGCTTGCCGCCGCGGTCATCCTTGGAATCTTGGCCGCCATCGTCATCCTGATTTTTTATCACGGCATCTGGCTTTGAGCGCCGATGCCCCGCCGCTTCCCGCCGCCGTGGTCGCCGTTCACTCGGCTCCGCCTTATGATAGGCGACACTCGATGGCATCCCGTATGACCGCCTCGGAGAGTGCAATGGTTGACATTATGACCGCCTTGGCTACTGCCAGCCAAGCAATCAGATTAGCGCAGGACCTACGCGGTATCGACAGAGCCTTAGATGCCGCAGAGTATAAACTCAAGATCGCCGACCTAACTGTGGCTCTGTCTGACATTAAGATGGCGCTGACCGACGCCAAGGAAGAACTCGCGTCGAAGGACGATGAAATCGAAAAGCTAAAAAAGCGATTTCAGCGTTCAGCAGAGACTGTAGAAATAAAAGGCTTCAAATATGACAAAGGTCAAGATGGCCAACCTAAAGGGCGGCCATATTGCCCCGTTTGTGAGCAAAAATCTGGGCACCTTTTCCACCTCACTCGAATTGCTGGAAAGGACATCTGTCCGAACTGCAAAGCGGTTTTTCACTTAGTGACCGGCTACGCTGAATAGCGGCTCCCTTAATGCCAAACCGCCGCTTCCCGCCGCCCTGGTCGATCGAGGAAAACGCCGCCTGCTTCATCGTGCGGGACGGCAACAAGCAGGCGCTGGCGTATGTCTATTTCGAGGGCGAGCCCGGCCGGCGCTCAAGCGCGAAGCTGCTCACCCGCGACGAGGCATTCCTTGTCGCTGTGAACATTGCCAAGCTGCCAAGCGTGCCGCGGCAGATATTGAAGGATATTCCCCGGCCGCCAAATTCGGCCAGCCGCGACGATTGAGGGCGAGCTGGATCACTTCGTCGGGTCCAGCGGATGCCGAGCAGCATCCGCTAGTTTCAGCCATTCAGCCGCCATCTCGCGGTATTCTTGGCAATCGCGGGTGATCTTCGACAAACAAAAAAGCCCCGCCGACGAGAACAGCGGGGCAAGTTTGGAAGGAAAGGCGAAGGCGCCATGATTGCCTCGCCCACATGCCGCCTATCGTGATTCTTCCTCCATGAGCAATGCGCAGGGCGAGCATTCGGCCGGCCCCGCCCCATCCAGGGCACAAACGCTAATTGGTTAGTGCGGTCGCCCAAGCTTGCGCGGCCATCGCAAGACCGCCCTCCCCGAAGTGGCATCCGTCGCCGCAAGCGCGCAAGTGCCAGTCGATCAAGTCAAGATTCGGTCCAGGTCGCGTATCGGGGCCAAGCGTGCCCGCCATTCTCTGAGCGGCGCGGATACTTTGCCTGCCAATCTCGGTCCTGACGTAGTAATCGGGTGGTCTCCTTATCACATCCTCATCAAAAGGATCCGCCGCTGTGCGGACATTGCAAATGGACTCAATCGACGTCCAAATCTTCGACGTGCAGCCGGCATTGCGGACACTGGCGAGCATGGCCTGCCACTGATCCAGCCATTGCTCGGTACTCAAGACATTTACGTCGGCCTCGCCTTGTGAATATGCCAAGTGTGTCGGCTGTCCGACAGTGGCGATGTAATCGGATAGGCAGCGAATCAATCTCGGCGCCTCGCTTCCTCCCGGCATCCAATCATTGATCGATGTGCCGCCTTGAGCACAACACCCGATGACGATTTGGCTGACAGTTGTGTTATTGATGGGGCGGCCGAGTATGGAATCCGCAAACCGCGACCAAACGCTACCGCCTGGACCCTCCGCCCCGACAATCGGATCGCTACAGGGATAGAAATTGCCATTTGAATAGACGCATGTCTTGCCGGCGTCCCGTGCCGCATAGCGGCCGTGTCCGAAATTTGCCGCGATAGATTGGCCCCAAACAAATAATTTTAAGGTACCTTTGCCAAATGGTTCAGGCTCAATCGGCTGTAGTTCTTCGAGCGCCGGATATGATGGTATCACATAGTCGGGTGCCGCAGGCGCGTAGCCTTGTTGGATTGTAATTCCGCTGGCGGGATCAGTGAAGGAACCCTCGTCTTCAACACGATACCCAAGATTTCGTGCCAGCTTTCGATTTGTTGCTATGACTTCTTCGGCTAGTTTCAGGGGAACAATTTGTCCTGTGCTGGATGGCAACGCTGTGCCTCTGATCGAGGCAGTGACGGTTTGCAGGACATTGATATTATCATTGTTGGCGCGGGCTTTTTGAAGCACCGCTGGCGAGCCGATTAGTACCGCTGCACCGCCTAAAACCAAACGTCTTGTAAGCAACGCCATATCACTCAACCCACCCAAACAACAATAACTTAGCAAACACGTTCGGTTCTTCCTAGAGGCTCTTAGCTTGAAAAACTTAAGATTTCCTAAGACCAACCATGATACAAGAGGTGCTAAAGCAGCGACGCGCGAGTGCATGACGAAGACAATGATCCAACGTACCTGGACATGGCCATCGGCAGCTTTTTTTTGCGCTATCATAATATTCGGCCCGAGCGCAGATTCAGCCTTCTCGCAAAGCGCAGCGCCGGGACGTGCGATCCTTCCCATTGTAAGCGGCGCACCCTTTAAGACAGGACCCGTCAATATCGATAACGCGCATTGCGGCTGGAACTATGCGCTCGGCGGCGGCGCGTTCTATGCCGCTACGGTTCCAGGTGCCTCAGATTTCCCGCAAGCCTGCACTATCTCCATCACCAACACCGATATTGCTGCCTGCAAGGGCAAATCAATTCGGGTTGCGGGATTTAACGACCATTTTGTGCTGTGGCCCGGCCAGTCGATCGAGCTTACCAGCATCGACAGTGTGTGGATCAAGACAATAAACCCCGGGCGATGGCGACAGAACTGCGGCGATAATCCGCTGATCATAAACACCGACTCTACCAAAGGAACGGACCTCAGAGGCGATGCCGATGGGCTTGGCACCGGCGCCGAAGCCTTCAAGTCGGTGCAATTTGCTATCCAGCACGTCTTGACCGATTTTGATTTTGCGGGCACTCCGCAAACCCGTGTCAGAATTCTTATGGCGCAAGGAAGCACCGACACGACGGGAATACATTATGCGCCTCATGCCTCCAATCCTGGATCGCAAGGTGGCGCGGTTTTAACAATCGATGGCAATGGAGGTTTTTTGATCGGCCAAAATGACTTCCTATTCAACGCGATTGTACAAATTCGCAACGTCACATTTTCTAACCCTTCGGGCACCTGCCTTAACGTTCAGCAACAGGCATATGTTCTTTTAGATGACCTAATAACGTTTGGGACTTGCGCACACTCACAGATAAATGTCGGATTGTATGGTCAAATTGAACTTTTCAATGACTTTACGATCGCGGGCGGCGGAGAATATTTTATCAGCAACGCTGCGGGATTACTCTATCCCAGTCAGACGATTACAGCGACCGTCTCAAATGACATCGCCTATTCCGGCGCTGTCGTTGTGGGTCAACTCCCGGGATGGACGCAGTTCGGCCAGATAAAGTGGTCGCTGGGCAGCCACACCGTGACGGGCAAAAAATTCGATATCGTGACTAATCACATCCTGACAGGTTCCGCCGACATCCCGGGAACTATCGCAGGCACGACCGCGACCGGCGGCCAAGCGTTATGACAAACCGTTCAAATCCTGCACCATGGATCTGATGGGGGCTAAGCCGCACAAGCGTCCCGATTGGTCGCGGCCGTTAGCACAGCCGCTTCAAATCCTCGATGAAAACGAGAAGCCAATTATCACGCTCAAAACGCTAGGCGACATACGCAAGATGCTGTTGGGGTTGCCGGAACCATACCAATTAAAGACGACGTGGGGGCATGTCGCGGTAATGCTCGATGAAGCCGCACGCGGGGGAGACATCATGGATGTCGTAGTACCGCTGCGCATGGCGCTGGGACTGGAGGGCATCGCGTGCCGGCCGAAATAGCCATTGTTCGATGTCGGCTACTTTCCACCGAATACGCCAGCGGACGCCTAGTCATTACTCAAAGACTGCCGCGCAGCGCCCCTTATCGATATAACGACGCTTTATTGGCAGTCGGTGTAGACCGTATTCACCACCTGACGTGATACGCAATGCGTGGGCTGGCTGTAAGTCGGCGTGCTGTAGGACGCTGCCTGTGCGTATCCCTCACCAAATGCAAGAGCAACTGCCGCTACACCAACAAGTATTTCTGCAAATTCTTTCGATGCTTGCTGCCTTGCAGCGGCGTCCTGCGCGTTGGCAGCTTGGATGTCCCGTTGGGCATTTTCTCGAAATTCTGAGACAGCCTCCTTTATCCCACGAGCTAAATACTCAGAGGCTCGCTTTTTTGTTTCTAGCGCGCCGGAGGCGTCGAAGGTGCGCGCGAATGAAAGATGTTTTTGTTGATATTCATCGTAATAGCCTAAGGTGTCAGGAGCGTCTCGCTCCCATATTGGCCTAAGAATACTCCCGATACAATTAACTTGCTCGGAAAGAAAAGCTTGTTGACATACTGATGATGCTTTTGCTCCCGTCCACTCTTTTATCAAAGTGGAGGAATTGTCGGCTAGCTTCGGTTCATGCGCCTTGAGCACCGCAAGAGCCTCAACCAAAGAAGAACGATATTTCGCGGATTGCTCAATTCCTTTTGCATTAATGATGTCTGCTTGCTCCGCTAACTTGCGCCTCGTTTCAGAGAACCGCTGAAACGCCGGAAGTGCCGCAGGAACTTTTTGCCGGATAACAGGCTCTTCCGCTGCGTCGTAGCAAGCTACTTTAGCAACTGTGTTCGGCCAGTCGGTACGGGTCGAACATTGCTTGTCCGCCTCTGTCAGATTCTGTTTGACTCGCTCTGGTGAGTTGAGAGCGCATCCAGAAATGATAGCAAGCGCCGATGCCACGGCGAGCGTTTTCTGTAATGCCGAGCCCACAATTGTTATCCACCCATTTTCAAAGAGGCTATTTTTGTTGGTTTAAAGCGGTGGGTCAATAGCCAACAAGGCGCTTGGCTTGGCGCATGGACCTCCGCCAAGTGTTCGCTGCCAATCTGCGACGGCTCCGCCACGGAAAAGGGCTGTCCCAAGAGGATTTAGCCCACGAGGCAGGGGTGAATCGCAGCTACATGAGCGTGCTCGAAAAGGGCGCGAGCTATCCCGGACTTGAAATCATTGGCAAGCTCGCCGCCGTGCTTGAGGTTGAGCCCGCCGAGTTGTTGAACCTGCCAACACGGAAGATCATGCGGCGCAAATGAAAATGATGGGGGCCGTCTAATCCAGCGATTCGAAGTCAAGTTCCAGTGCTTCGTACACGTCACGAGTGCTCCTTTCGTAATATGCATCGCGGTCCGCTATAACTGAGGGGCCACCTGGACTGAAACGATCCGAAGCCCCGAAGAAAACCTTTGACGCTCTTTTGTTCACTCGATTGATATCAAGATAGTTGGTGAACATGACGGCCTTTTTGCTCTTCCCGTAGTGCAGGCATTTTTCAAGACCAATTCTTTCGCTGTTGTTTTCGTCGAAGCCAAAGCCCAAGATGTACACGCGAAAAGCGCGCCCGCGATCGCCATTGTCCCTAGCATCAAGGGAACCAATCTAATGCCTCGTTGTTGCCGCCCAATTTGGATAGCAGGGAATCGGGTAGACGGCACAACTGCCGGTTTAGGCATTGTTGACGTATTGTCTAACTTGCTTTTCCAGATCTTCGCTGCCGCCCCAATTGATGAGGTTCGCGTGCTCATACAGCCAGCGTACCTTGTCACCGAAATACGCTTCGTGGGTCGTCAGAGCGATGCCAAAAATCAGGCTATCGGCTTCATGTTGGGTGACTAATAAGGGATCGGGATTGCTATGAAGATGATGGTGGTGAAGGCGTAGCTGTATGTAAGGTCGATATTCTGAGCCGTCTTTTGCATAACCAGAGGGCTTATAAATCCTAGGAAGCGGTATTCCCATCTCACAGCATTTAACGAATTGAGCGGCAGCCTTTAATAGACCGTCATGAGATTTGAGCCGGCGCCAAATCTCATTTGGTATCCTTACTTGGTGGGGAGCTAATAGCATCGGTTACAAGCTCGGCAATTTGCTCAGGTGTTAAATCTGATACATCGCCCAGGTTCAGCATCTCTTTATCCCGAATAGGCGCGTAGAAGTCTTCGCCGAGATTCGGCACAGTCGGAGTCGGCTCTGCCAACCTCTTAGCTAGTGAAATATCATAAAACGGATGAGCCATCATCCGACGCGCGCAAATTCCAGCAACATAAAATGTGCCCCAACGAGGCTCAGGAGCAACATCTAACAACTCCTGCTTCGATAAAGCTTCTTCACCATCATAAATCAAGGCACAATAATATTGTCTTAGTTCGGGAACCGGCATTAATACGTCGGAATTGTCTCGGCGCCCTAATCCTTTTCGCGCCTTGATCCACGGACCTTCTTCATGGGTGGCAGATGATAGTTTAAGACCTGTATAGGCACCAAAGAAACTAACGATTTCCTCCAGGTGTTGTTCAATGCTGTCTTCAAAATTTGGCCAATCGCTTTTCTCCAGCACTATGGGATTCGCATCAAAACTTGCGTAACGATCATAGACCGTTCGCACGACGGGGCCGAATCGCCACGCGCGAATTTCATCATTGAAAAGAGGCTTTCGGTTTAAGGCTAAGTAGACGCACTGTGCATAATAAACCAGCTTCTCCAGAGACATCGGGTCTACTGGAGCATCTAAGTCTTCTGCACTGTGCCTGACTATCCACTCAGCAACTTGGGTCGCCGTAGGCATAAGAACCTCCTGGCGTCCCGCTTCGGCATTCTCGCCGAATCTGATTGCCCCGCCCCACGCCTTGGTATCACACAATATATAACGCCTCAATTTTGTTCTTATTCCGTTCTCACCAAAACGTGTATGGCGGTAAATAGTGTCAATAGGGCAACGAGTTAAATAGGTGAGTTAAAATGACTCACCCATTCTTGCCTCCCTGAATTACCCGAATCGCCACCACCGCTGAGCGCCAAAGAACATTTCATGAAACCAGAACGGAAAGTTATTGCCGAAAACGGGCAACTTTTTTCCGATAGGTGATCGAGCTTTGGCTGGAGCCAATTGGCCTCCCAAACAAATCGAGTGCCCACGCCAAGAGAGCCAAATTTTTTGGCGGCGGGGACAGCGAGGCGTGCCCCGATCGTTCAGCGAACCGCGTCCCGACGCCCTGGCGCTTGTGCTGTGGCTCACGCCCGCCGACGAATTGGCCAGCAGGTATCCCCTCCGCTTGGGGCTGTTTCCGGCACCTAAAGACGTAGCATCGTGACCCATCTTGAGATTCACCGGCTAGATGGGAATGCTACGTAGGCGCTGCAAGCTGCGCGCACCAAGCTGTGTGAGGCGCGAGTATCGTGAAGTTGCCACCCTATCCTGGTCAAGGTGAGCCGTTGCCTCCCGAATGCGGCTATGTGGGGCAATGGATCATCAAGGACCGTCTTTTCTTGTGCAGGCTACCAGCGCTCGAATCCAGTGGAGAATTTACCCCTAGTTTCGTGTCGGAGTCGGCACACACATGCATCGGCTTCACTGCCGCAGGCTTGGCTCAACGCTTTGGAATTAGCGAAGATGAGCTACTTGGACTCAACGTTAGCAAGACGCTCGCGGTCCAAGTTATGCCCGTTCTGCCACGGGCAGGCGGAACAACAGCCCGAATGTTCGGTTTCAGTGATGGCAGGAGCATCGTAACGCTCGTTATTGAAGGCGGCGGCCAGTCGGGGACGGCATGAGGGACAAAGTTCAATGAACCGCGTACGGATCGGCAGACGAACCTCACGAAGAAATTTTAGCAGGTGAAAATTGGCGGGTTCAGTTCGCATATGCCGTATTTTTGCCGTACGGCCCTAGTGAAAGTCAAGGTAATACCACTAAGCTATTGAAATCATTGGCGCGCCCTACGGGACTCGAACCCGTGTTACCGCCGTGAAAGGGCGATGTCCTGGACCGCTAGACGAAGGGCGCGGATGCAGCGCGATCAAGTGCGCGACAATGAATGCGCCGGACATATAAAGCGGTTCGCTTTATCCGGCAAGCAATCACCATTTGCCGGTATTAGGCATCGAGGTCCAGGGCTCCTTGGGCGGCAGCGCCTCGCCTTTCTGCAAAAGCTCGATGGAGTGCTTGTCGGGCGAGCGCACGAACGCCATCATGCCGTCGCGCGGCGGCCGGTTGATGGTGACGCCGGCCTGCATCAGCCGCTCGCAGAGCGCATAGATGTCGTCGACCTCGTAGGCGAGGTGGCCGAAATAGCGCGCCTCGCCGTAGTCCTCGCTGTCCCAGTTATAGGTCAGCTCGACCAGCGGCGCCTGGCGGTTGCCCGGTCCCTTGGCGACCAGGTCGCCGTCGGCCGGCGCCGCCAGGAACACCAGCGTGTACTTATTCTTCTCGTCGACCCGGCGGCGCACCTCGGTCAGCCCGAGCTTGTTGCAGTAGAAATCGAGCGCCGCGTCGAGATTGCGCACGCGCAGCATTGTGTGCAGATACCTCATCGTCGGACCTCCGTTCGGGTAAGAATGTCTATGCGCCAAGGGATATGCGCCAAGGGTCAGCAAACATGATCGCACCCGATCTCGATACCGCCAAGTCCCGGCTGCAGGACTTGATCCACCAGGCTGGGATCATTGTCCCATTCACCGGGGCCGGCATTTCCACCGAGTGCGGCATCCCCGATTTCCGCTCGCCCGGGGGCTTGTGGACCAAGAACAAGCCGATCCCGTTCGACGAGTTCCTGTCGAGCCAGGAGGCGCGCAACGAATCGTGGCGGCGGCGCTTCGCCATGGCCGACCAGTTCGGCGATGCCCGGCCGGGCCGCGGCCACCGGGCGCTGGCGAGCCTTTACCGCGCCGGCAAGGTGCCCGCGGTCATCACCCAGAACATCGACAACCTGCACCAGGCGTCGGGATTTTCCCCGCAACATGTGGTCGAGCTGCACGGCAATACGACTTTCGCCACATGCCTCGATTGCAATGAACGCTACGAACTCGCCTGGGTGCGGCAACGCATGGATGCCGCGAACGGCTGCGCGCCCGACTGCCCGAGCTGCGGCGGCTACATCAAGACCGCGACCATATCGTTCGGCCAGGCGATGCCCGATGCCGCAATGCAGCGCGCCCAAGACCTTGCGCTTCATTGCGATTTGTTTCTGGCGATCGGCTCCTCCCTCGTGGTCTGGCCGGCGGCCGGCTTTCCGTTGCTGGCGAAGCGCAGCGGCGCCGGCCTCGTCATCATCAATCGCGAGGCGACCGAGTTCGACGACGTCGCCGACCTTGTCGTACGTCAGGACATCGGCACGGTGCTCGAACCCTTCATCGTCCACTAAATCCACTTTTACACAGGCAATCACGCTTTTAGCCCACTGTTGCATTTTTGTCCTTTTCCCCCTGATGGCGAGTGTTATCTTCGATTCAAGAGATTCGTGAAGCGCCCGCGCGGGGCGTCAGCACAAAAGCGGCGGCCACGGCGTCATGGCGTCGGACGGAATCGAACCAAAATCAGCCAAACCGGGACTCGGACCCGATGTCGACCTCAATGACGAGTCGGCAGCGAACGTCATCGAGGTGTCCGGCGTCATCAAGTGGTTCGACGTCGCCAAGGGTTACGGCTTCATCATTCCCGACAACGGCATGGCCGACGTGCTGCTGCACGTGACCTGCCTGCGCCGCGACGGCTACCAGACCGCCTATGAGGGCGCCCGCGTGGTCTGCGAGGTGCTGGCGCGGCCGAAGGGCCTGCAAGCTTTCCGCGTCATCTCCATGGACGAATCGACCGCGATCCATCCGGCCCAGATGCCGCCGCCGCGGACCCATGTTACGGTGGCGCCGACGAGCGGTCTCGAACGGGCACAGGTCAAATGGTTCAATCGGTTGCGTGGTTTCGGCTTCCTGACGCGGGGCGAGGGGACGCCGGATATTTTCGTCCACATGGAAACGCTGCGCCGGTTCGGCATGACGGAACTGCGCCCCGGCCAGTTCGTGCTGGTGCGCTACGGACCGGGCCCGAAGGGCATGATGGCGGCCGAAGTCCGCCCCGAAAGCGGCGGCCTCATCTCCCACTAGCGGCCGCTCGGCTCGCATCGGCCGTGGCATCGGCGGCGCGCTTTGCCGGGGTGTCGCTGGTCGTTGCTTACATCCTCGCCTTCGTCGCGCCGGCACAAGCGGCCGGCCAGGATACCCTGGAGATCGTCAGTGCCTCCGGTGTCCACGCCTTCACCGTCGAGCTTGCGGCCAACGATCAGGAACGCGAACGCGGCCTGATGTTCCGCAGGGAACTGCCGGAAGGCCAGGGCATGCTGTTCGACTTCCAGCATGACCAGCCGGTCGCGTTCTGGATGCACAATACCTACATTCCCCTGGACATGATCTTCATCCGCGGCGACGGCCGCATTGCGCGCATCGCCGAAAATGCCAAGCCGGAATCCGATGACCTGATCCCGTCCGGCACGCCGGTGCGCGCGGTGCTCGAAGTGATCGGCGGGACGGTACGCCAGCTCGGCATCAAGCCGGGCGACCGGGTGGTCGGCTCGATCTTCGGCAAAGGCCACTGACCGGCGCGCCGGCGGCAGGCTGCTTGGCTTGCCGGCGCGAACGATGTATCCAAAGCCGCGACCGGCGGGGTATAGCGCAGCCTGGTAGCGCGGCAGTTTTGGGTACTGCAGGTCGCAGGTTCAAATCCTGCTGCCCCGACCATTTGGGACCATTCCATGACCGCGCGCATCTACAAACCGGCCCGCACCGCGATGCAGTCGGGGACCGCCAAGACCAAGGAGTGGGTGCTCGACTACGAGCCGGAAGAGCCGCGCCTGATCGAGCCGCTGATGGGCTGGACCTCATCGAGCGACATGAAGCAGCAGGTGCAGCTCCACTTCGACACCAAGGACGAGGCGATCGCCTATTGCGAACGTCACGGCATCGCCTATCAGGTGTTCGAGACCGCGCCGCCAAAGCGCGCGCGCATCTCGTATTCGGATAATTTCGCCTATAACCGGCGCAGTCCCTGGACGCATTAGATTTACGCGCGGCGCGCCTGCATCGCCGGCGCCTTGGCGGCGCCCGCTCGGGCCGGCGGATTGGCGCGCTGCTTGAGCAGCGAAATGAAGCGCTCCTCGGGCATCGGCTGGCCGAGCAAAAAGCCCTGGCCGTAGTCGCAGCCCATGCTGACCAAGGCCAGCGCGTCGGACGCTTTTTCGATGCCGACGGCGACCGCGATGCTGCCGAAATTGTGGGCCAGATCGATCACGGTCTTGCACAGCGGCGCATTGACCTTGTCGCTACCGCAATCGGTGACGAAGGCGCGATCGAGTTTCAATTCCGCGAACGGCAGCTCCTTGAGCCGCACCAGCGAAGAATAGCCGCGGCCGAAATTGTCGATCGCAAGCCTGACGTCGAGGTGCTGCAGCTTCTTGGTAATGTCGTTGGCCAAGGCCAGATCGGAGACGATCTGTTCTTCGGCGACATCGATGATGAGGCCCGGCCATTTTTCGAATTTGGCGCAGTGGCTTTGCACGATGTCGGCCACCGGCACCTTGACCAGTGCGTTGATCGGGATGTTGACCGCAGGCCGCAGATTGACGCCGAGCTTGCAGAAATTCAGGCTCGCTTGGAGCGCCTGATCGAGCGCCTGTTCGGAGAGCGTAACCAGGTCACCCTCGCTGGCGCCAGGCATGAAGGCGCTCGGCATCAGCACGCCGTCTTTCGGATGCCTTGCGCGGGAATAGGCTTCGACGCCGATGAGCTGCTTTTTGCGCAGGTCGATCTTGGGCTGATACCAGAACTCGATCCAGCGGTTGCGCAACGCGTCGCGGAGATCGACGCGGCCGGCGACCGCCGGTGGCTCGCCGAGTCGAAGTTCCTGCAGGACTTTCAGCACCACGCTGGTCTCGAACGGCTTCTTGAGAACGGGTAGCATGCGCAGATGATGCTGCTCGCCGATGCTCTTGACGTGGGCGAGCACCGCCGAGCCGCGGTTGCTCATCAGCTGCACGGCGCCGGTATAACCGGCGCGCGATAGCGCGAGGAGGCACTCGATGGCGTCGGACGATTCCAGCGCGATGTTGAGGAAGACGAGTTTCGGCTGGTGCCGGGTCAGTGCCGGCCGCACCGCCTGGCCGTCAGGAAATCCCTCGGTATCGATGCCGGAGCCGTGCAGGACCAGCGACAGGAAATGCCTGATGCTGGCGTCGGCGTCGACGACGTAACAGAGCGGGGCGCGCGCATCGCTGGGCGCCTCGGCTTGCGGTGTCGCGGCCAGTGTTTGCGCCGGTGTCGCGCCCATTTTCCAGGTCCAAGCGCCAACGTGACGGGAGCGGGCATCATTGGTGGAAATTGTTAACTGTCGGTTTCGACCGCGGTCCGAATGCGGTCAAACGGCATCGGCCGGCGCCGGACGCATGCCACCCGCATGATCCGTGCAATACCGCATCGTTGCCGCTATGGTAGTTTCAAACGCAATTGCTTCGCCGCCGTGAGCGCACGGCGCGATAATGGTACCGAAGGGGAGACGACGATGCCCAAAAAGGATGCAAGCCTCAACCGCCGCAAGTTCCTGACCGCGGCCGCCGTCGCCGGCGCCAGCGGCGCCGTCAACCCTGCCAAAGCCGCAACCGCGGCGGAACCGCAGCCGCGGTTGCCGTCGGCGCTGCCGCCGAACGCCCATGTCGCTGCCGCCGAGGCCGGCGTGCCGGATATTCCGCCCTATGCCGCAGAGGGCCGGCCCGGATCGGACTTCATGGTCGACGTCATCAAGACGCTCGACATCAAATACCTGCCGGCCAATCCGGCCTCGAGCTACCGCGGCATCCATGAGTCGCTGATCAACTACGGCAAGAACACGATGCCGGAATTCCTCACCTGCACCCACGAGGAATCCGGCGTCGGCATCGCCCACGGCTATTACAAGATCGCCAACAAGCCGCTGCTGACGCTGTGCCACGGCACCGTCGGGCTGATGCACGCCACCATGAACGTCTACAACGCGTTTTGCGACCGCGTGCCGGTGATCGTGCTCGCCGGCAACGATCTCGACGCCGCGCACCGGCCGCCGGGCGTGCCGACGGTGCATTCGGCGCAAGACATCAACGCCATCGTGCGCGACTACACCAAGTGGGACGACACCCCGGTCTCGGCGCAGCACTTCGCCCAATCGTTCGTGCGCGCCTATCAGATCGCCACCACGCCGCCTTGCGCCCCCGTCGTGCTGTCGCTGGACGACGGCTTGGCGCAGGAGCCGATCCGCGATTACGGCCAAAAGCTCTACATCCCGAAATACGTGGCGATGGCGGCGCCGCAGGGCGAATCGGGCGCGATCCGTGAAGCCGCGCGGCTTCTGGTCAACGCCGAGCGCCCGGTGATCGTCGCCGACCGCGCGGTCAATACCCAGAACGGCATCGATCTGTTGGTGCAGCTCGCCGAGTTGTTGCAGGCGCCGATGGTGCGCCAACGCGGGCGCCTGAACTTCCCGACCAGCCATCCGCTCGGCCGGCCGGCCGGCGTGATCGGGCAGGCCGACGTCGTTCTCGGCCTCGAGCTCACCGATTACTGGGCGACGGTCAACAAGTTTGTCGACAACAATGCCGAAGGCGTCGGCACCATCAGCGCGGCGATCAAGCCGGGCACCAAGCTGATCAGCATCGGCACCTCGCAGCTGATGACCAAGTCGAACTACCAGGAGTTCCAGCGCTTCCAGAGCGTCGACGTGCCGATCTCCGGCGACGTCGAGGCGACATTGCCGTCGCTCATCGAAGCGGTGAAGTCGGCGCTCACCGCCGATCGCAAGAACGCCATGGCGCAGCGCGGCGACGCCATCCGCAAGGACCACGACAAGGGCCGCGATGCCACGCGCCAAGCCGCCGCCATCGCCTGGGACTCGAGCCCGATCTCGACCGCGCGGCTGTGCATGGAGCTCTATGCCCAAATCAAGGATTTCGATTGGTCGCTGGTGCCGTCGTCCGGCGATGTCAGCGGCTGGCCGTTGCGGCTGTGGGCGATGGACAAGCACTACCACTGGACCGGAACGTCCGGCGGCTACGGCGTCGGCTGGGGCGCGCCGGCCTCCGTCGGCGCCGCGCTGGCCAATCGCGACGAGGGCCGCTTCTCGGTCGCGATCCAGTCCGACGGCGATCTGATGTACGCGCCGGGCGCGCTATGGACCGCGGCGCGGCACAAGATTCCGCTGCTGTCGGTGATGCACAACAACCGCGGCTACCATCAGGAAGTGATGCACGTGCAGCGGCTGTCCAACTTCCGCAACCGGCTCGCCAATACCGGCAACGATCTCGGCCCGATCGGCACCAGCATCATGAATCCCGATATCGAGTACCACAAGCTCGCCGAATCCATGGGCTGGTGGGCCAAGGGCCCGATCAAGGATCCGGCCGAGCTCGGGCCGGCGATCAAGGAAGCGGTCGCCGTGGTCAAGTCCGGCCAACCGGCGCTGCTCAATGTCTGGACCCAACCGCGGTAAGGAATTTTTTGAATGCAATCCGTTCGCGTTTATCTTAAGCCGGCGCTGCTCGCTGCCGGGCTGATGTTCGTCCCGCATCCCGCCGACGCGGCGTCGGTGGAGAACGGCAAAACGGCGTTTGTGGCGCATGGCTGCTGGCAATGCCACGGTTTCGAGGGCCAAGGCTCGATCACCACCAGCGGCGGCCGGGTCATTGCCGATACCCAGCAGCCGGCCGACGCGTTTGCGGCCTATGTGCGCAAGCCAACGGGGGCGATGCCGCCGTTCAGTGCCGCGATCCTGTCCGATGCCGACCTCGCCGACATCTACGCTTATCTGCAAGCGCGGCCGAAGCCCAAGCCCAGCAAGGACATTCCGCTGCTCAAACCTTGATCCATGCCGCCGCGCGTCATGGATCAGCGGATAGCGCATCGGTTATAGTCGCGCCACACCCGCGCGCGGCTTGCAAGGCGATACGACGATGACCGGCAAAGGCCAGATGCGGCTCGGCGCCTTCTTCAATCCGACCGGCCATCATGTGGCGTCGTGGCGGCATCCCCGCGCCCAGGCCGACGCCGGCATCAATTTTGCGCACTATCTCGAAATCACCCGCACCGCCGAGCGCGGCAAATTCGACATGGTGTTTTTGGCCGACAATCTCGGCGTGCGCCAGGCCCATATGGAGGCGCTCAGCCGCTCGGCGCAATACATTGCCAATTTCGAGCCGCTGACACTGTTGTCGGCGCTCGCCACCCACACCAGCCATATCGGCCTCGTGGCCACCGCCTCGACCAGCTACAACGAGCCGTTCCACGTCGCACGCAAGTTCGCCTCGCTCGATTGGCTCTCCGGCGGCCGGGCGGGGTGGAATCTCGTCACCTCGGGCCAGGAAAACGAGGCGCGCAATTTCAATCGCGAAACGCACTACGAGCATGGCGAGCGCTACGACCGGGCGCGTGAATTCGCCCGCGTCGTCATCGGCTTGTGGGACACTTGGGACGACGATGCGTTCATTCGCAACAAGGAGACCGGGCAGTTCTTTCATCCGGAAAAACTGCACAATCTCAACCACCGCGGCGAGCATTTTTCCGTGCTTGGCGCGCTCAACATCCCGCGCTCGCCGCAGGGCCATCCGGTGATCGTACAGGCCGGCGGCTCCGACGACATGATCGCGGTCGCCGCCGAATTCGCCGAGGTGATTTTTTGCGCGCCGCTCACGCTCGAAGCGGCGCAAAAGTTTTATTCGACGCTGAAAGGCCGGCTCGCCGCTTACGGCCGTTCGCCCGACGCGATGAAGATCATGCCGGGCTTGAGCTGCGTGATCGGCCGCACCGATGCCGAGGCCGAGGAGAACTACGAGGAGCTCAATGCGCTCATCCACCCGATCGTGGCGCGCGAAATCCTGTCGATGGTGCTCGGCAATGTCGATCTGACGCCGTATCCGTTCGACGGCCCGCTGCCGGAGAATCTGCCGCGCTCGAACGCCAGCCAGAGCATTTTCGAAAATGTCACCGCGATGGCGCGGCGCGAAAAACTTTCCATCCGCCAGGTCGCGACGCGGGTCGCCGGGGCCCGCGCCAAGGCGGTGATCCGCGGCTCGCCGCGAACCATCGCCGACTACATGGAAGAATGGTTCCGCAACGACGGCTGCGACGGCTTCAATATCATGCCGCCGTTCCTGCCGGGCGGGCTCGACGATTTTGTCGAACTGGTGATCCCCGAATTGCAGCGGCGCGGCTTGTTCCGCACCGAATATCAAGGCAAGACCTTGCGCGAGAATCTCGGCCTCAAGCGTCCGGCGAGCCGCTACGCCGAGCCGCCGCCGCAGCCGCGCGCCGCATCAGGAGGGTAACCGTGATCAGCGTCAAACGATTGGGCCACGCCACGCTGACGACGCCGGATATCGACCGGCAGATCGCCTATTACACCGAGGTCGTCGGTCTTACTTTGGTCGAGCGGACCAAGGATCGCGCCTACTTGGCCTGCAAGATGGGGCTTGAGGCGATCGCGCTCGAGCCGGGTACGGGCAATGCGCTGTCGCGCCTCTCGTTCCAGGTCGCGCCTGACGCCGATCTGGCAGGAGTCTCGCGGGCGCTTGCCAAAGACGGCGTGACGGCCGAGCGGGCGAGCGGCATATCGCCGGGCGTCGCCGAAGCCGTGGTGTTCACCGACCCGAAGGGCACCAAGATCGAGATTTTTTCCGATTACGTGTTCGCCAAGGACGATGGCCGCACCGCGGGCATCATGCCGCTCAAGCTGGGCCACGTCGCCTATCGGGTCGACGACGTGCAAAAAATCGTGAAATTCTATTGCGACGTGCTCGGCTTCCGCGTCTCCGACTGGCGCGACGACACGTTCGCCTTCCTGCGCTGCAATACCGACCACCACACCGTCAATTTCGTCCACGACGACGAGCCGCAGCTCCACCACATCGCGTTCGAGGTCAAGGACTGGGCGGAAATCCAGCGCGCCGCCGAGACGCTCGCCCGTCACGACATCCATCTGGTCTGGGGGCCGGGCCGCCACATCATCGGCCACAATATCGCGATCTATCACCGCAACGCCGATAAGGTGCGCGTCGAGTTCTTCTGCGAGATGGACCAGATGAAGGACGAGGCGCTCGGCTATTTCGATCCGCGGCCGTGGCACCAGGACCGGCCGCAACGGCCGAAAGTATGGGGGCCGGACACGTTGCGCAATTATTGGGGCTATGGCTCGGAGCGCATCATCCGCGGCTATCAGACCATCGAGTAGTCCGTTTTGGATTGAACCATACGGTGCAGCGGTTGGCATTGGCGGTACCGTCTTGGCGCGCCGGTAAGGCACCGCTTACGCAGACGAAGAAAGCCCTTGCCAGCACGTGTCGACGTCTTGTGGCATTTCGAACACACGGCCGGGGAAATGACTCGGCTATCCACATAAAAACGCGACGGTTGAATTTTTGAAACGATAAACCTTCGCTAGTATGGGATCGTCGCCGCTCGGCGATGTTCACGTTGGATTGTTTGTACCCGGAAGCGATTGGTTGCTCTGCGTGCGCCGCACTCGCGGCCGCCGAACGGCGTCGGCTGCTCATCAATTAGGAGGATGGTCATGACAAAGGCTCTGCTTGCTGCATTGGGTTTTGCCGCCGTGTTTGGGGCGGATTTGGCGACGGCAGCTGATTTCGGTCCGCTGCCGGTTAATGCGGAAACCGCCGCCCATCCATGGACCGGATGTTATGTCGGTCCCGAGCTCGGCGGTATCCTCAGCGGCGGTAGCGGCGGCGGCAGTGTCGGGCTCGGCGCCGTCGTCGGCGGTCTCGCCGGCTGCAACTATCACTCCGGACACGTCGTGTTCGGCGCCGAAGGCGAGTTCATGTGGTCGGGCATGACGGCGCACAAGGACGCGATCAGCGGCGGCCTCTTTTCAACGGGTTCACTGGCCACGACGCAAAACCAGTGGGACGCGGATATTGCCGCACGGGTCGGATATCTATTCCGCTACGACACATTGAGCTACCTGAAGATCGGAGCAGCGTTCGGCGACTACAAATTCACGACGACGACCACGGCGTTTCCGTTCCCCGCGACGGTGACGAGCGGAAGCCTGTCGATGGCCGGTCTGCTGCTCGGCGGCGGTTTGGAGCTCATGCTGACGCCGCATTGGTTTGCCAGAGGCGAGTTTGATCTCGTCCTGTTCAATCCCAAGGACGTTACCTTTACCTGCACGCCAGCGCTCTTCTGCGCCTCCGGGTCTACCGTCTCGACGCAAAATGAAGCGCAGTTCTTCGCCAAGGTAGGCGCCACCTACAGGTTCAGGTGATCGATCGGGTGCGAGGGCTGCGCCACGGTGCGGCTGCCGACGCCGGCATGGCGATCCGGCGTGCCGCGGCAGCCTTGCCTACACGATGTCGTGACTGCCGCACGGATTGCGGTCGTGCCAATTGTGATTGGCGCGTGTGGCGCGGACTGGCTTAAAAGCCCGGCATGAAAAGGCCGCCCCGCACAGCGCGCAACGGAGGAAACCAATGGCTTCCAGCAAATGGACGATGGCACTGCTTCTGATCCCGGTCCTTGGCTTTGCCGCGAACCTCGCGTTTGCGCAGGAGCCGGCCGTATCCATCCCGCCGCCGGCGCAGGACGCCGCCGCGCCGGCCGATGCCGCGCCGCAGACCGTCGTTCTTGCCGGCGGCTGCTTCTGGGGCGTGCAGGCGGTGTTTCAATACACCAAAGGCGTCACCAGCGCGGTCTCCGGCTATTCCGGCGGCACCAAGGAGACGGCCCATTACGAGATGGTCGGCACCGAGCGCACCGGGCACGCCGAATCGGTGCAGGTGACGTTCGATCCGCGGCAAATCTCCTACGGCAAGATTTTGCAGATCTATTTTTCCGTGGCCCATAACCCGACCGAGCTCAATTACCAGGGCCCCGATTCCGGCCCGTCCTATCGCTCGGCGATTTTCTATGCCAACGACGAGCAGAAGCGGATTGCGGAAGCCTATATGGCCCAGCTCGATCAGGCTCACGTCTTCAAGGCGCCGATCGTGACCAAGCTCGAAGCCTTCAAGGGTTTTTATCCGGCCGAGAACTACCACCAGGACTTTCTGGTTTTGCACCCGACCTATCCGTACATCGTCATCAACGACCAGCCGAAAGTCGCCAACCTGAAGCGGCTGTTCGCCGATCAATATCGCGATCAGCCGGTCACCGTGATGGCGGCGAACCGGCCGACCCAGTGAGCCGCGCCGGCAAGGTTCCGAGTTCCGCACTGCACAAGCGGCAAGCCGGCCGCGTCCTGCCAAGGGCGCGGCGCGCGATCTTTGATCTATGGCCATCGGCGGCGGGCTGACGTATCGTGGTCGAGGAAGACCGGGCGAGGACAAGCCCGCTCCGCGAAACGAACAAACGGGGAGGTAGGCCATGGCAATGGCAACGACAGTTGGGGGGCTACCCGAGGCCGAACATAGCGCGCAGCTGCGCCGAGCCGTCATCGCTTCGACTGTCGGCACGGCGATCGAGTGGTACGACTTTTTCATCTACGGCACCGCGGCCGGCCTGGTGTTCGGCAAGCTCTATTTCCCGAATCAGGACCTCCTTACGGCGACGCTGCTGGCCTTCGGCACCTATTTCATCGGCTTCGTCGGCCGCCCGATCGGGGCGGCGATTTTCGGCCATTATGGCGACCGCATCGGCCGCAAGGCGACGCTGATCGCCACGCTCTTGTGCATGGGGCTTGCCACCTTCGCCATTGCCTTTGTGCCGACTGCCGCATCGATCGGTGCCTGGGGTGCAGTCATCCTGACTGTGCTGCGGGCGATCCAGGGTATCGGCGTCGGCGGCGAATGGGGCGGCTCGGTGCTGCTTGCCATGGAGTGGTCGCGCACCCACGGCCAGCGTGGCCTGGTGGCGTCGTGGCCGCAGTTTGGCGTCCCCTGCGGACTGTTGTTGGCAAATCTCGCGGTGCTCGCGTTCAGCGCCTGGACCACCGGCGACGACTTCCTGGTCTGGGGCTGGCGCATCCCATTCGCGCTGTCGATCATCCTGGTCGGGATAGGCTTATGGATCCGGCTCGGCATCCTCGAGACGCCGGTGTTCAAGGAGCTCCTGGAAAAGGACAAGATCGAGAAGGCGCCGATCGTCGAAGTGATCAAGAAGCAGCCGAAGGAGATCATCCTCTCGGCGCTGCTGCGCATGTCCGAGCAGGCGCCGTTCTACGTCTTCACCGCTTTCGTGTTCTCCTACGCGGTCGGCACGCTGAAAATGGACCGAAACTTCATCCTGACCGCGGTATTGGCGGCGGCTTGCGTGTCGTTCTTCACCATTCCGCTCGCCGGCCACTGGTCCGACTTGATCGGGCGCAAGAAGATGTACCTGATCGGCGTCGTGGTGATGGGCATATTCGGGTTCGCCTATTTCGGCCTGGTGGATTCGCTGAACCCGGCCTTGGTCTTCATCGCCATCGTGCTGTCGCTGATCCCGCACGATCTGCAATACGGACCACAGGCGGCGTTGATCGCGGAGGCCTTCACGCCGCGGCTGCGCTATAGCGGCGCCTCGCTCGGCTACCAGTTGGCCTCGATCATCGCCGGCGGTCCGGCGCCGTTTATCGCGACCTGGCTGTTCGCCACCTACAAGAACGGCTACGTGATCTCCGGCTATATCGCCGTCCTGGCCGTCATCAGCTTCATCGCCACGGCGATGATGCCCGACTATACCGGCCGGGATATTTCTGACGACGCTTACGGCGAGGACTAGCAGGCGCCGGACCTGCCGCGGCGAGCGTCACGGCTCGCCCCAGAATGCTTGGAGCCCGGTCTCAGCGCTGCTGAACCGGGCTCTTGCTTTATGCGGGCCTGGGAGAAGCGGCGGTTACAGCACCGCGCCGCTTTGCGGATCGATCAGGTGCATGCGGTCCATGTCGGCGTAGAGCCGCATCGGTTCGCCCGGACCGGTGGCGCTGCCGGGATCGACCCGGCCGCAGACTTCCTGGCCGTCGACGGTGAAATACACCATCGTCTCCATGCCCATCGGCTCGACCACGTCGAGGGTCACCGCGAATTCGCGTTGCTGGTCGCGTTCGCTGCGCCGCAGCTCGGTGATGTGCTCGGGGCGCAGTCCGAAGATGAGCTCCTTGCCGGTCAGGCTCTGGTAGCGGCCGGCTTGCGACGCCGGCACCGGCAGGCTGATGGCGTCGGAAATGCGCACCCGCAGGCCGGCGCCGTTCTGCTCCAGGCGGCAGCGCAGGAAATTCATCGCCGGCGAGCCGATGAAGCCGGCGACGAAGCGCGTCTTGGGATGGTGATAGAGGTCCTGCGGCGTGGCGATCTGCTCGATGACGCCGCCGTTCATGACCACGACCCGGTCGGCCAGCGTCATGGCCTCGACCTGGTCGTGGGTGACATAGACCGTGGTGGTCTTGACCATCTGGTGCACGCGCTTGATTTCGGTGCGCATCTGCACGCGCAGCTTGGCGTCGAGGTTGGACAGCGGCTCGTCGAACAGGAACACCTTTGGATCGCGCACGATGGCGCGGCCCATGGCGACGCGCTGGCGTTGGCCGCCGGACAGCGCCTTGGGCTTGCGGTCCAAGAGTTCGGAGATGTCGAGGATGCGTGCGGCGTTGTCGACGCGGCGGCGGATCTCCTCCTTGGGGAATTTGCGCAGCTTCAGCCCGAACGACATGTTCTCGAACACCGACATATGCGGGTAGAGCGCATAGTTCTGGAACACCATCGCGATGTCGCGGTCTTTCGGCGGCAAATCGTTGACGATTTCGCCGCCGATATAGATGTCGCCTGAGGTGATCTCCTCGAGGCCGGCGATCATGCGCAGCGTCGTCGACTTGCCGCAGCCGGAGGGACCGACCAGGACGACGAATTCATTGTCGGGAATGTCGAGACTGATGTTGTGGACGACCTCGAGGTCATCGAAGCGCTTGACCACGTTACGCAAGGATACTTCCGCCATGGTCCGTCAACCTTTTGTGGCGCCCGCCGTCAGGCCGGCGATGTAGTAGTCCATCAGGAACGCGTAGATCACCAGCGGCGGGGCGGCAGCCATCAGCGCGCCGGCCATCAACATGCCCCACTTATAGACGTCGCCGCGGATGAGGCTCGTCACCGTGCCGACGGTGAGCACCTGCTGGTCGGCGGAATAGAGGAACGCCATCGGATAGACGAAGGCCGCCCACGACACGGTGAAGGCGAAGATCATCGCCGCGATGATGCCGGGCAGCGCCACCGGGATGAAGATCTTGGTGAGCATCTGCAGGTGGCCGGCGCCGTCGATCAGCGCCGCCTCGTCGAGCTCCTTGGGGATCGATTGGAAATAGCCGATCATGATCCAGGTGCAGAACGGCACCGTGAGCGTCGGATAGACCAGGATCATGCCCCAGTAGGAGTTGAGCAGGCCGAGCGCCTTGACGATCTGGAACAGCGGGATGAAGAGCAGCGTGTCGGGCACCAGATAGGTCAGGAAGATTCCCGTCGCCAGGATGCTCGAGCCCCAGAATTTCATGCGGCCGAGCGAGAATGCGGCCAGCACGCTGACCACCATGGTGATGGCGACGACGCTGACCGTGACGATGATGGTGTTCTTGAAGAAAATCAGAAAGTCGGTCTGCGTCAGCAGGATCCTGAACTGATCCAGCGTGACGCCGTCGGCGATGAACCAGGGGTTGGTCGCCATGCGAGCGACCTCGGCGTCGCTCTTGAGCGCGGTGACGACCATGTAATAGGGCGGGATCAGAAAGAAGATCGCGAAGATGACCAGAAAGACATAGGACGTGATCAGGGCCCAGCGCCGATTGCGGCTCAGGCTCGAGCGCGCGGCAAAACCTCGCGGAGCGCCCGTGGCGACGGCGGCCGTGCTCATCCGATCTCCCTGCCGCGCTTGCGCACCCCGCGCAGGATGAAGATCGCCGCGAAGGCGAGGATCGGGAACATGAACAGCGAAGTCGCGGCGCCGAGCGGCAGGTCGCCGGAGCGGATGCCGAGCATGAAGGCGTAGGTTGCGAACACATGCGTCATGTTGCGCGGCCCGCCGGCGGTCATGATCTGCACGATGTCGAAATTGGCGAACGTGACGATCAGCGAGAACAGCACGGTGATGGCGATGATGTTGCGCATCATCGGCAGCGTGACGTGGATGAATTTCTGCCAGGCATTGGCGCCGTCGATGGCGGCGGCCTCATAAAGCTGCTCCGGTACCGATTTGAGCGCCGCCAGATACATGATCAGGAAGAACGGCGCGCCGTACCACACGTTGACGAGAATGACGGAAAAGCGCGCCCAATATGGCTCGCTCAGCCACGGAATTTCATTGAAGCCGAGACTCGAGAGCACATAGTTGAAGGCGGAGTGGGTCGGGTCGAACAGCCACCACCAGCCGAGCGAGGACAGCGCCAGCGGAATGACCCATGGCACCAGCAGCATGCCGCGCCATTTGCGCTGCCCCTTGACCGGCAGATTGTTGATGAGGTGCGCGGTGACCAGTCCGATCAGCGCTTTGAAGAATACGGCGCTGAGCGCGAAGATGGCGGTCTGCTCCATCACCATCCAGAACACGTCGCGCGACAACAGGAAGCTGAAATTGCCAAGCCCGATGAAGCGGGTCTGCGCCTTGTTCAGCATCGACAGGTAGATCGAATAGGATGCCGGATAGAGCACGAGGCCGGCGATGATCACGATCAGCGGCAGGCACATCAGGAAGGCGATGGTCGAGCGGCGGCGCATGAACAGCCGCAAGTTCTGGCTTGGCGCTGGTCGCAAGCGTACGCCTTGAAGTCCCGGCGACCAGGTCTGGACGCTGTCTGCCATTCACGCCGCCGATCCCTTCGGATCAGCCTCCCATCGCGTTCATTTGACACATGCCGGCCCAAGGCCGGCATGTGCAGTATCGGCGGAGCCGGAACGCGCCTTAAGCGCGCTGGGTTCCCAGGCGCGCCAAAGCCTTAGACGCGCAACGTGCCTTCGAGCTCGTTCTCGGCCCATTTGATCACGGCATCGATCTTCTCGTTGCCCTGGGTGACCTTGGCGACCATCACGGTGTTGATCGCCTGGTTGTAGATCTGGGCGCCGACTTCGGACCGCGCCGGCGCGCCGGCCATCGAGTTCTGCTCGTCGCCGCGCGGCGGATAGCCGTAGACGGTGCCGACCGGCGGCTCGACCGTCCGCCAAGTGGAAAGATCGTACATAGTCTTGAACGACGGCAGGTCGTAACCGGAGGAGGCCTGCACCAGTTGCGCAACAGATTCCTTTTGCGAGATGTAGGTCAGAAGGTCTTTCGCCGCCTGCTTATTCTTCGAGAACGACCACAGGCCATAGAATTGCGGCAATTGCCCGACGAAGCGGCCTTTCGGGCCCTTCGGCATCGGGTGGGTCCAGCAGTCCGCCGCCACGCTCGGATTGTCGCGCTTGGCGACCGCCCAGGCGCTCGGCGGATTCATGATGCTGGAACCCTTGCCGGAAATGAGCCAACGGTTGTTGCCGGCGTCGTCCCAGGCATAGACTTCGGGCGGGTTCACCGCCATCAGCTTCTTCATGTACTCCAACGCCGTGCGCGTCTCGTCGGAGTTGATCTTGATGTTGTCCTTGGCGTCGACCATGACCACGCCGTAGGCGTTGAACAAGGCGCCGACCCAGTCCACCGCGTCGCTGGTCTGGCCCATCGGCAGGCCGACCGGGAAGCCCGCGGCGTGAAGTTTTTGCGCCGACGTCAGATAAGTGTCCCAGGTCCAGGTATCGGTCTTGGCCTTGTCCCATTTCGACTCGTCGGCCGGGAACAGGTCGACGACGTCAATGCCGGCATGCTGCTTATAGAGACTGATGCGCGAGCAGCACGGTTTGACCTGGCTGCCGACCGCGGTCGGGATGCCGCGCCAGGTGCCCTTGATCTTGGCCAGATATTCGGCGACCGGACTGATCGGGCCATATTGCTTCATCAGGCCGTTGGCGACGTCGTCGAGCGGCTCCAGCACGTTTTGGTGAATACGGATGTTCCAGTCGCGATGCGACATGATGTCGTGGCCGGTGCCGGCTTGGGCTTCGGCCGCCGCGGTCAGCTTGTCCTTTTCGCCTTGCGAGGTGATGTAGTCGATCTTGACCTCGCAATTGTTCTTGGCGCCCCACTCGTTGCAGAGCTTGGTGAGCGCGTTGTTGGCGCCGGGCACCCAATGGTCCCAGACGCCGAGCGACAGCGATCCGGCGGCGTAACTGTCCCTGACATAGGGCGCGGCAATGGCCGCGACGGAACCGAGCGCCGCGCTTTTGAGGAGGCTGCGGCGGGTTGGGCGGAAAGGGGCGATCGGGCGTGGTTGGGTCATTAAGTCCTCCGTGTGGCCGCCATGTTTTTCTCGATTATTGGCGTGGCGGCAACATAGCCTGATCGCGCCAAGCCGGCTAGAGGCGGGCGGGGGCGAACTTCGGTGCTTCCTGCTGCAAAATGTTGCAGGGGCGGGCCGGCAGGGTCCCGTGTCTTTGAATAGGCTTCGCCCAACGCGTAGACTATGATAGCGTTTTCCATTCAATCAGAAATGTTAATCGAAAAAGCTCATGCCGACAGGGAGGATCCACATGGCTCGCATTCACAGACGCAAACTGCTTCAGCTTTCCGGCGCCGGCGCGGTTGCAGCGAAAACCGGCGGCATCGCCGCGATCCTGGCGACCTCGCGCGCGCCCGCCTATGCCCAGGCCGCAACCGTACACTGGCTGCGCTGGAACGACTTCATTCCCGCCTCCGACGAAATTCTGAAGAAGGAAATCGGACCGGAGGCCGAGAAGGCGCTCGGCATCAAGCTCACCATCGAGACCATCAACGGCAACGATCTGCAGGCGCGCACCACCTCGGCGATCCAGTCCGGCTCCGGGCCCGACATTATCTTGGGCTTGAACAACTGGCCGCAGCTCTATGCCGAGAGCGTCGCCAACGTGGACGACGTGGTCGAGGCGATCGGCAAGGCGCAGGGCGGCTTCTACAACGAATCCAAGGTCGTCGCCAACGACGGCAAGAAGTGGTTAGGCGTGCCATGGTGCGTGCTCGGCGCCATGATCGTCTATCGCAAATCATGGCTCGCCGAACAGGGCGCCAACGCCTTCCCGGCCACATGGGAGGAGTACCGCGCGGTCGGCAAGAAGCTGAAGGCGGCCGGCCACCCGGTCGGGCAGACTCTCGGCCACACCTTCGGCGATGCACCGACCTTCTCCTACCCGTATCTATGGTCGTGGGGCGGCAAGGAGGTCGAGGCGGACGGCAAGACCGTCGTGCTTAACTCGAAGCAAGCCGTCGACTCGGTGAAGTTCATGACCGGCTTCTGGAAGGATGCGCACGATGAAGGCGGGCTCGCCTGGGACGATACCAGCAACAACCGCGCCTTCCTCGCCGGCACCATCAGCGCCACCTTGAACGGCGCCTCGATCTATCTGTTGGCCAAGAGCAAGCCCGACACCTATCTCGACGAGAAGGGCAAGCCGATGTTCCAGGACATGGCGCATTCGCCGTTGCCCAAGGGCCCGGCGGGCCAGTTCGGCTATCACCTGCCGATGACCAACATGGTGATGGGTTATTCGAAGAACCAGAAAGCGGCGAAGGATTTTCTCGCCTGGATAACGTCGAAGGCCATCTATCAGAAATGGTTCAACTCGCAGCAAGGCTATTCGGTCGGTGCGACCACCGTTTGGGAGAGCGATCCGCTCTGGAACAAGGATCCGGTGATGCTGCCGTTCAAGGCGGCGGCGCGCGCCGGCCAGTTCCCGGGTTATGCCGGCCCGGCCGACCGCAAGGCGGCTGAAGGCTTGAGCAAGTACCTGATCACCGACATGTACGCCAAGGCCGTCCAGGGCATGCCGGCCGAGGAGGCGGTGAAATGGGCCGACGGGGAGTTCAAGTCGATCCACGCCGCCTAAAGCCCGGTCATGGTGCGAATCGACTTGGCTTCGCGCCGCTACGGATGAAGGGTCGCAGCGTCTGCTGCGGCTAAAGCCACTGAGGTCGGAATGGCTGTCACCGGCTATGCGTTCAGTGAGCCCTATGTGCCCACGCCCAATCGCGGCGCGATCACGCGCGTGCTGGAGGACGAGCGCTGGCTTGCGCTCGTCCTCTTGGTGCCGACCGTGCTGCTGTTGGCGCTGTTCATCGCCTATCCGTTTGCCAAAGGCGTCGAGCTGTCGGTGACCGACGCCAAGGTCGGCGTGCCGGGCAGTTTCGTCGGCATGCATGAGTTCGCGGCACTGGCCAACGACTCGATTTTCCGCACCGCGGTCTACAATACCTTCGTCTATACCGCCGTGACGACCGTGTTCAAACTGGCGCTGGGCCTTTGGCTGGCGCTCCTGCTCAACCGGCATTTCAAGGGCAAGGCGGTGACGCGGGCCTTCGTGCTGTTGCCCTTCATCATTCCCACCGTGCTGTCGACCTTCGCCTGGAAGTGGATGTTCGATCCGACCTTCAGCGTCATCAACTGGACGCTGTTTCAGCTCGGCCTGATCCACAGCCGCATCAACTGGCTGGGCGATCCGAACCTGGCCATGGTCTCGATCATCATCGTCAATGTCTGGCGCGGCGTGCCGTTCTACGCCATCAGCCTGCTGGCCGGGCTGCAGACCGTCAATCCCGAGCTGCAGGAGGCCGCCGCGATCGACGGCGCCAAGCCCTGGCAGCGCTTCTGGCACGTCACCTGGCCGCTGCTGCTGCCGGTGACGATGGTGGTCGTGCTGTTCTCGGTGATCCAGACTTTTGCCGACTTCCAGCTGGTCTATGTGCTGACCGGCGGCGGGCCGGCGAACTCGACGCAACTGTTCGCCACCTACGCCTACCAGATCGGCGTCGGCACCGGTCTGTTGAGCCAGGGCGCGGCGATTTCGCTCGCCATGTTCCCGATTTTGTTGATCGTGGTCATCGTCCAGCTGCTCTATATCCGCCGGGTCGAGACGCACTGACATAGGGGCGGCGATGATTGAAGGTGCGAAGTGGCGGCGCTGGGTTTACTTCTACCTCCCGCTCGGCGTCTTCGTCGTCGTGCTGCTGTTCCCGTTCTACTGGATGCTGGTGACCACGTTCCGGCCGGACAATGAGCTGTACCGGCCGTGGATGGCGCCGAACTATACGCCGTTGTGGACGCTGCACCCCACCCTCGATCATATCAAATATCTGCTCGACGAGACTTTGTTCAGCACCTGGATGCTGAACACGCTGATCATCTCGATTGCCGCGACCGCGATCTCGCTGTTTTGCGGCCTGCTCGCCGGCTATGCGCTGTCGCGGCTCAAATTCCCGTTCGCCGGCGGCCTCGGCACCGGGATTTTCGTCACCTACCTGGTGCCGCAGACGCTGCTGTTCATCCCGCTCGCCGACATCATCCGCAACTTCCGTCTCGGCGATACGCCGTGGTCGCTGATCCTCACCTATCCGACCTTCCTGATTCCGTTCTGCACCTGGCTCTTGATGGGCTACTTCAAGGCGATCCCGAAGGAGCTCGAAGAATGCGCGCGCATCGACGGCGCCACGCGCTGGCGGGCGATGATCCACATCATCTTTCCGATCGCGGTGCCGGGCATTCTCTCCGCCGGCATTTTCGCCTTCACGCTGTCGTGGAACGAGTTCATCTACGCGCTGGTGTTCCTGTCGTCGCCGGATGAGAAGACCGTGCCGGTCGGCGTCACCTCGGAGTTGATCCGCGGCGACGTGTTCTTTTGGGGCCCGCTGATGGCCGGCGCGCTGCTCGGCTCGATCCCGGTGGCGCTGATCTATTCGTTCTTCGTCGAGCATTATGTCGCCGGCCTCACCGGCTCCGTGAAGGGATGATGCGATGGCCCCGGTCCTGTTGCGGAACTTGAACAAGATGTACGACGAGGTGCAGGCCGTCAAAGACGTGAACCTGGAAATCCGCGACAAGGAATTCGTGGTGCTGGTCGGGCCGTCGGGCTGCGGCAAGACCACCACGTTACGCATGGTGGCGGGGCTCGAATCGATCAGCTCCGGCCAGGTCCTGATCGGCGACAAGGTGGTGAACGAGCTGCCGCCCATGGACCGCGACATCGCCATGGTGTTCCAGAACTACGCGCTCTATCCGCACATGAGCGTCTACGACAACATGGCGTTCGGGCTGAAGATGCGCAAAGTCGACCGCAGCCAGATCGCCAAGCGCGTGCAGGAGGCGGCCGACATCCTCGGCATCGGCGACTATCTCAAGCGCAAGCCGCGGCAGTTGTCCGGCGGCCAGCGCCAGCGCGTCGCGCTCGGCCGCGCCATCGTCCGCCACCCGCAGGTGTTCCTGTTCGACGAGCCGCTGTCCAATCTGGACGCCAAGCTGCGGGTGCAGATGCGCGTCGAATTGAAGAAGCTGCACAACCGGCTCAACACCACGGCGATCTACGTCACCCACGATCAGGTGGAAGCGATGACGCTGGGCGACCGCGTGGTGGTGATGCGCGGCGGCCTGGTGCAGCAGGTCGGCGAGCCGCTCGAACTCTACAACACGCCGGCCAATCGCTTCGTCGCCGGCTTCCTCGGCTCGCCGGCGATGAATTTCGCCGCCGTCCGCGTGCACGAGGCGCAAGGCGCGTTGCACGCCAACGGCACCGGCTTCCGCCTCGATGTGCCGGCCGAAATCGACGGCCGGCTGCGCCCCTATGCCGGCCGCGACGTCACCTTCGGCATCCGCCCGGAAGATTTGCATATCGCCAACGGCAGCGACCCGCCGGGATTGTGCCTGGACGGCGTGGTCGAAGTGGTGGAGAAGCTCGGCGCCGAGATCCTGCTCGACCTGCAGGTCGGCAATCAGACCATGGTGGCGGCGGTGGAGCCGACCATCCGTGCCAAGCGCGGCGACAAGATCCGCTTTGCGCTGCGGCCCGACCGGCTGCATTTCTTCGACACCGCCTCGGAAGCGGCGATCTAGCCGAGCGCCGCAAACGCGGTAGGGCGGATTGGCCCAACGGGTCCGGCCCGATGGCAGGCTCCGGCGTAATCCGCCGCCTTGTGCCGGGCATGACGAAATCGATCGGATTTCGGCCGCCAATTGCATTATATAGTAAGTGGCTCACGCACCGCGGATCGGCTAGTTTCGTGCTGCGCCGAGCGCGACGGTCGCAGGCAAAGCCGATGAAAGAAACCTCCGTTGTTCACTCCGACCCGAACATCCTGGGCGGCACCCCGGTGTTCGTGGGGACGCGCGTCCCCGTACAGGCGCTGATCGACTATATCGAGGGCGGCCATTCGTTGAACGCGTTTCTTGACGACTTCCCGACCGTCACCCGCGATATGGCGATTGCGGCGCTGGAGCAGGCCAAAGCCCATCTGATTGCCGATGCGAGTGCTGCTTGACGAGTGCGTGCCGCGCGCGCTGCGCACGACATTCCCGGCCACGAGGTCAAGACCGTTGCCGAGCTCGGCTGGGTCGGCGTCAAGAACGGCGAGCTGCTGCGACGTGCTGCAGCCGAGTTCGATCTTCTGATCACGGTCGATCGCAATCTTGAATACCAACAAAGCTTCGAGGGTCTTTCGCTGCGGTGATCGTCGTTCATGCGTCGAGCAACGACATCACTGTTCTTCGCCCGTTGATGCCGGCGGTTGATGCGGCCATTGCCCAAACCAGGCCGGGCGTCGTGACGCACGTCGGCGAGCAGGGCGGGTAGCGGGTAGGGCGGATTAGCCGAAGGCGTAATCCGCCGCCTCTCGGCAAACCGAGGGCGGATTACGCTGCGCTAATCCGCCCTACGCGCTGACGCCCGGCTCGCCGGTTTCGACATCGACCATAATGAATTGCTGTTGCAGCATCGGCACTGCCATTTGCAGGTCGCCGAGGCGATCTTGATATAGCCCGTACTCAGCCCATTTAAAACGTCGCCTTGCCCAAATCATCGCGCCTTCTCGCGAATCACTTGTGGGGGCAATATTCTATGTTTCTCCATCGTCGCAAGCGAGTCCGACTGACCGATTCGTTTGATTATGGCCGCCCTGAGCGCAGGTAGTGTTTGATAAACGCTTCAAGTGCTGCATGCGTCCGAGGATATCCTCTTGCATCGAAAATGTTTCGACTGTTCAGAGCCCGTAGCCCGTAGGATGGGTTGAATGAAGTGAAACCCATCACGTCGGCGGCAGCATTGTAGAAAGGCGATGGGTTTCGCTACGCTCAACCCATCCTACGGGCTTCCTCTGACAAATGGGAATACGAAGCACGGTAGGGCGGATTAGCCGAAGGCGTAATCCGCTGCCTCTCGGCAATCGGACGGCGGATTACGCTGCGCTAATCCGCGCTACGATCTGATCCTCAAGCCAATTTGGTAGATTTTGAAAGTTGGGTCATCGCCCTCAGTACAATATCAAGCCCTCCGCCCACCTTTCCACTAAACAGGGAGAAACCGTCGCCCAAAACCTTTGTGTTTTTCACATACAAAGCCACGAAATTTTCGATCAGATATTTAGCATTCAAAATTCCCGCTTTGGGATTGGGCAGGATCGGCCAGTGATAGTTCGGATTGTTTAATGCCTCAATACTCGGATGGAAATGATGGCGTCCGCGATAGACTGCTTCGAGCGCATTGTAGATTGTTTCGAAATCATAACCCTTTGGCGTTTCTTTAAAGCCCGTCATCGCGCCCCTTGTGACTGCCAGTCCGGTATCTTGATTGAATTGAGTGGACGCAGCTTGAACGGAGCAATGCGCGAACGTGCGGATATATAGATGAGTATTTGACGGTGGAATGCCGTGTCGTTCCAGATATTGTGCCGGTGTCAGTGACTTGTCCCTATCCCAAAAATCGTCGAACAAAATTCCCAATGACACAGCAGCATCATTCACAAGAAACTCATTGGCCCACTTGGCGGCTGTATGGCCAAGTTCTTCCGGCGTGATCTTCTGTTTGAAAAAGCCGAACATCATGCCATCTCCTAAATCCTGCGGGGTGAGCTGGACACAACTGGGGCCAGGGCGATCCAGTTTACCATGCCCCTCAACCTTCATAAGCTGTTAGGGCGGCGTGGCGCTGAATCCGCAGGTGTAAAGGGTCATTTCAGTAACATAGCGCGGTAGGGCGGATTAGCCGAAGGCGTAATCCGCAGCTCTCCGGCAATCGAATGGCGGATTACGCTGCGCTAATCCGCCCTACGACGCGTCCCGAATAAAGCGACATTGCCCTTGACTTTCGTCCCCACAACGGTTACCTAGCCAAAATCCCGCTCGCGAAGGACGCCTTTCGCGAGGGTACTCCTTGAGGCGGAGCGGGAGCGGTTCTCGTGGCGCGCAGCGATACACTGCGCGCGCGGGCGGCTTGGGCATCGTCCCGTCCGGCGCGTGCCGGACCGCGAGGTGCTCGCTGCACTGGTGCCGGAGAGGGTCCTCCCGTTTGCATCCGGTGGTTCCAGGAAGCGCGGCCCGAGCCGAGCCGAGGCCCAAAAGACCTCGGATGCCGCGGTGGGGCGCCGAAAGGCGAGCGCGCCCGCTCCATTTTTTGAGGTCCCGGTGGCCTCGGTCCTCCCCCACAAGGAGGAAAGGAGAAAGGGCGCGCGCCGCATCGCTTTTCGATGCGGCCCGGTGGTGCGCCTATCGGCGCTCCGCCTCCCTTCTTTCAAGGGAGGAGTTTTTTGGGAATGCTTCTTGGCTTGGCTTTTCTTGGCGTAGGCAAAGCTCGGATGCGAAGGGGCATCGCGACAATGGAAAAGCTCGTCATCGCGCAGTGCAATCGCTCACAAGCCGAGCACGCGCGGCAGCCACAGCGAGATCTCCGGAAAATACGTCACCAGCATCAGCACCAAGAGCATGACGCCGTAGAACGGCCAGATCTTGCGCATGACCTCCTCGATCGTGACCTTGCCCACCGCGCAGCCGACGAACAGGATCGCGCCGACCGGCGGGTGGCACAGCCCGATGCCGAGATTGAGCATCATGATGATGCCGAAATGCACCGGGCTGACGCCGAAATTCATCATCACCGGCAACAGGATCGGCGTGCAGATCAGGATCGACGGCGCCATGTCGAGCAGGCACCCGAGCACCAGCAGCATGATGTTGATGAGCAAGAGGATGACGTTCTTGTCGCTGGAAATGGTGAGAAAGAACGCCGTGATCTTGGCCGGCATTTGCGTCAGCGCCATCACATAGCCGACGCTGGAGGCGCAGGCGATCAGGGTCAGCACCATGGCGACGGTGCGCAGCGTGCGATGAATGAGCCGCGGCAGATCGCGCCAGCGATAATCGCGGTAGATGAACATGGTGACCAGGAACGCCCAGACGCAGGCCACCGCGCCGGCCTCTATTGCCGTGAATATGCCGCCCAAAATGCCGCCCAAAATGATGCCGAGCGTGATCAGGCCCCACAGCGCGTCGAAGGTGATTTTCACCGCCTCGCGCAGCGGCACGGTCTGGCCGCGCGGATGGCTGTCGCGATAGGCGATGACGAGACAGAGCACGACCAGGGCAAAGCCGAGCAGCAGTCCCGGCACGACGCCGGCCATGAACAGCGAGATGATGGAAATAGTGCCGCCGGTGGCGAGCGAGTAGATCACGGCGTTGTGGCTGGGCGGCACCAGGAGCGCCTGCACCGAGGCGGTGATGGTGACGTTGGTGGCGAAGACCCGGGGGAAGCCGACTTTCTCCATTTGCGGGATCATCACCGAGCCGATCGCCGACGTGTCGGCGACCGCGGAGCCGGAAATGCCGCTGAGAAAGGTCGTGGCCAGCACGTTGACCACGGAGAGGCCGCCGCGCACGCGGGTAAAACCGACCAGCACGTCGGCGAAGGCGACCAGGCGCCGCGCCATGCCGCCTTCGGCCATGATGGCGCCGGCCAGCACGAAGAACGGAATGGTCAGCATGGCGACCTTGCTGACGCCGTCGGAGATTTTCAGCATCACCGCTTCGAGCGGAATGCCGATCCACAGCGCGCCCGCGATTGCCGCCAGCGCCAGCGAATAGGCGATCGGCACGCCGATGAAGAAGCAGAAGAACATGGTGACCAGCAAAACGGCGACGTCCATGGGCGCTGTTCCGTTTGGCTTGGCTCAGTGCAGTTGCGGGGCTTCGGGGTCGGGCGGCATGCCGAACACCACGCGCTCGATGACGAACAGCAGGAGCAGCGCGCCGCCGACCGGGATCGGCAGATAGGTCACCCCGACCGACAGCGAGGGAAAATCGGCGATGGTGTTGTACCAGGTCACCGCCACCAGTTTTTCGCCGTACACGATCATGAACAGCGCCATGACCGCGACCAGGAGTTCGGCCAACAGCTCGGCGGCCATGCGCAACGGGGCAGGGAAGGTCAGAACGAAGAACGACACGCTCATGTGCAGGCGGCGGCGGTAGCAGGCCGCGGCGCCGATGAAGGTGACGACGATGGTGAGCAGCACCGCGGTCGGCTCCGGCCAGGATGCGGCGCTGTTGAGCACGTAGCGGGTGAACACCGCCCACGGAATCACCGCGGAAATCAGCACCAGCGCCGTGCCGGCGATCGCGACACACACCAGATACAGCGCATCCATCAGCTTGCGATAGAGCAGCGCCATGGGTGCTTCCGAAGGCGAAGGGCGTTAGCCGGATCGCGTCATGCCGATGGGTTCGCGGCCTTAAGAAACGTCCTGGATGCGCTTGATGGTGGCCGAATATTTCGGCCCGTATTTATCCCATACCGGCTTGACCGCGTCCTGGAACGGCTTCTTGTCGGCGATGTCGATGATCTGGTTGCCGGCGGCCTTGGCCTTGTCCATCGCCGCCGTCTCGTATTTGTTCCACAGAACGCGCTCCTCGAGCTGCGCCTCGCGGCCGAATTTCTTGATCAGCGCCTGGTCGTCCTTCGACAGCGTGTCCCAGGTCTTGCGCGAGAACACCAAAATCTCCGGCACGATCAGGTGCTGGGTCAGGGTGTAATATTTGGCGACGGTGTAGTGGTTGTCGAACACGTAGCTCGGCGGATTGTTCTCGGCGCCGTCGACGACGCCGGTCTGCAGCGCGCTGAACACCTGGTCGTAGCCCATGGCGACGCCGTTGCCGCCGAGCGCATTCATCATGTCGACGAACATCGGATTGCCGATGACGCGGATCTTCAAGCCCTTGAGGTCGGCGATGGTGTGGACCGGCTTCTTGATGGTGTAGATGCTGCGGGCGCCGGCATCCATCCAGCACAGCCCGATCAGTCCCGCCTTGTCGTTGTTGCTGACCTTGTCGAGGAGCTCGGTGCCGATGGCGCCGTCGATCACCTTTTGCATATGCGCGGTGTTGCGGAACAGGAACGGCAGATTGAACACGTTGAGATCGTCGATCACCGGGCCGAGCGTGCCGACCGAAACGCGGGCCAGTTGGATGGCGCCGACCTGCGCCTGCTCGATGGCTTCCTTCTCGCCGCCGAGCTGCATCGAGCCGAACATCTGCACGCTGAGCCGGCCTTGCGTCGCCGCCTCGAGCTTCTTGCCCATGCTTTCCACCGCGGCGACGGTCGGATAGCCGGCGGGATGCACGTCCGAGGCTTTGAGCGCCAGCTTCTGCTGCGCCAGCGCGGTGCCTGCGAGATTTTGCGAAAGCGAAGCGGCGGCGCCCACCGCGCCCAGACGAATGAATGTGCGGCGATCCATGGTTCAAGTCCTCCCATCGAGCCTGCTCGGCTGCCTCCCCCGACGCGTATTGAACCCTGCGGCGGGGCGTGTTAGTCATCAGGTCATACGATGACCAGATAAGGTATGGGTGTCAAGCTTTGCCCGCCCGGACTATAGACCAACCGCTCGCGACGTTTCGGCCGCTTGCGGCGCCGCGCGGGCTGACCGACCAGCTGGTGGCGCGCATTGCAGCCGACATCACCGGCGGCCGCCTGCCGCCCGGCTCGAAACTGCCGACCGAAAAAGAGATGATGGCCGCGACCGGGGTGAGCCGCACGGTGGTGCGCGAGGCGGTGGCCTGCCTGCGCGCCGACGGCCTCGTCGTGGTGCGGCAGGGCGTCGGCGCCTTCGTCGCCGCGCAGGTGCGCCGGCCGTTCCGCATCGAACTCGACGAATTGCATTCGCTGCGCGAAGCGCTCGAGATCATGGAGCTGCGCGCCGGCGTCGAGATCGAAGCGGCGGGGCTCGCCGCCGAGCGCCACAACGGCGCCCACATCAAGAGCATCGCCGCGGCTTACCGGCGCATCGAGGACGCCATCGGGCGCGGCGAAACGGCGGTCGATGAGGACTTTTCGTTCCATTGCAGCATTGCCGACGCCACCGGCAACGGGCAGTTCAAGAGATTTCTGGAATATCTCGGCCGTTTCATCATTCCGCGCCAGAGCATCCGCAAGAGTCTGACGCCGATCGCGGACCAGCGCGCTTATCTGGCGCGCATCCAGAACGAGCACTTGGAAATCCTCGACGCCATCCGCGCCGGCGCGGCGGTGGCGGCGCGCGCCGCGATGCGGCGTCACCTCGTCGACAGCCGCAAGCGCTATCAGAAGCTCGTGGCCGCGGTCGGTCCGGCCGCCGCGGCCGCGTCATCGTGAATTTGGCAAAATCGAGAGCATCATGCAGACAGTTTTGGTGACGGGCGCGGCGGGCGGCATCGGTACGCGGTTGCGCAAGCTTCTCGACGGCGTCTATCCGCGCATCGTTTGGAGCGACATCCGCAAGCCCTCCGATCTGGCCAGCCACCAGACCTTCGTCGCCGCCGACATTGCCGACCTCGCCCAGGTCGAAAAGCTCCTCGATGGCGTCGACGGCATCGTCCATCTCGGCGGCGAGTCGATCGAGCAATCCTGGGACCGCATTCTGCGCGCCAATATCATTGGCTGCTACAATCTGTTCGAGGCGGCGCGGCGCAAGAAAGTCGAGCGCGTGGTGTTCGCCTCGTCGAACCATGCGGTCGGTTTTTATCCGCGGCAGCGCAAGATCGGCACCGACGAGCCGGTGCGCCCGGATTCACGCTATGGCGTCAGCAAAGCCTTCGGCGAAGCGATCGGCGCGCTCTATGCCTATAAGCACGGCCTGCGGGTGACCTGCATCCGCATCGGCAATTTCGCCGACGCGCCGGTTGATCTGCGCCGCCTGGCCATCTGGATCAGCCCGGAGGACCTGGTGCAGCTCATCCGCATCGGCCTCGACCACCCGGATTTGCGCCACGAGATTTTTTTCGGCGCTTCCCACAACGAGCGCAGCTGGTGGGACAACGAGGCGGCCTACCGCTACGGCTATCGCCCGACCGGCCGCGCTGAGGATTTTGCCGCGCCGGCGCTCGCCGCGCAGCAGGCGCTGCCGCCCGATCCGATCGGCGACTGGTATCAGGGCGGGCCGTTTTGCAGCGACGAATACGACAGCGGTTTTGATGCCGCTGCGAGCTAAAGCTTCACCGCACCTGGAAAACGAGCTTGCCCCGGAAATGCCGCGCCTGGCTCAGGCGGTGCGCGTCGGCGGCTTGCGACAGCTTGTACAGCTTGACCTCGGGCGGCTTGATCGCGCCGGCGACATAAAGCTCGGCAATGCGCTCCATGGCCTTGCGCGAGCGCGGCACCGGCGGTCGCAGCGCGGTGACGTCGGAACGGTCGGGCTTGGGCGCCTCGGCGCCCGAGGCGATGAAGGCGGCGCGGCCGCCGGGCTTGAGCACGGCGAAGGATTGTTTGGCCACGTCGCCGCCGACGGTGTCGAACACCGCGTCGCAGCCGGACACCGCGCGGGTGAAATTCTGCGCGTTGTAATCGATCACCTCGTCGGCGCCGAGGCTCTTCACATAGTCGATATTGGCGGCGCTGGTGGTGGTGACGACGTGGGCGCCGAGATATTTGGCGAATTGGATGGCGAAACCGGCGACGCCGCCGGCGCCGCCTTGAATGAGAATCTTCTCGCCGCGCTTGAGCTTCAGCGTGTCCTCGACCGAATTGACCGCGGTCAGCCCGGTCAGCGCCAGCGCCGCGGCGTTGATATGCGACAGCCCGTCCGGCTTCTTGGCGACCAGCGCGGCCGGGATCGCGAGCTTTTCGCAATAGGTGCCCTCCTTGCCGGCGCCGAGCACGCCGAACACCGCATCGCCGACCTTCAAGTCGGCGCCGGCGCCGACCGCGCTGACCACGCCGGAAAAGTCGCGGCCGGGGATTTGCGGAAACGGGACGTTGGCATGGCGGGCATATTCGCCGGCGCGGAATTTCCAGTCGGCCGCGTTGACGGTTGCGGCATGGACGTCGACCACGACTTCGCCCGGCGCGGCGACGGGGTCGGGCAGGTTGCCATATTGCAGCACGTCCGGGCCGCCGAATTTTTCGATATAGGCCGCTTTCATTGGATTACGTTCTCCCTACTAAGCCTTTGAAAATATTGGCGACCTCGGTTGACGCCACACAGGATAGCAAATTCAATGGTTAGTCGAGAATATGCTGCATTATTTCATCGAATTCCAATAGACATTCCCGCCCGCGGCAGCGTCCGCCGCGCTGATGTGGAGTCGGCCAACTCAGCTAAGCGCCTTGGCCGAGCAATCGCGACAGGCTGGACCCTTCAGCAAAACGCGCGCGAGCCGCGCAGTACCATGGCCTCGCGCGGCGCGATCTTTGGTCCAAGGTCCATCCGCCGCGAGGGCGCCTGTAGCCGTTTCGAGGCCCTAATCGGGAACCCACCAGACCGTGAGGCAATTCGCCCGACTGAGAGTTCCAGTCGAGAGCACGGTGTCAGTGTCGTGTCCGCAAGCGCTGATCGCCGAAGGGCGCCCCATGGGCCTGACCACGCCGCCATGTGCCGAGGCTGTCGGATTTCCGGAATAGGCATTGAGTGAGCTGACGTCGCCCAGCCAGGAACTGACGACCGGTGCGAGGTTGCCGAGGCTCGTGCCATAGGGGCCTCCCGCCTGATCATTGATGTACATGATGGTACGGTAGCCCACGACGTTGCGGACGCCGCCAAAAACGTTCCACCAGGGATCGGGCCAATTTGCGGTGTCATCGGGGCTCGGGATCACTTCGCACGAATGAATGATCCAATCGGCGAGCGCGCCGTTAGCGGAGGGACCGTAGCCTGGAGCAGGGATATCGCCGTTGATGTTCACGAGATCGCAGCAATTCTGCAGCGTGCTGAAAAGCCACCAATCGCCGTGATCCTCGCTCAGCGCCAGGTTCATCGCGTTGATGAACGAGTCCTTTTGATTGGTGAAAAGGCGCGGCTCGGCCCAGTAATACTGCGAGTTGGTGAACAACGGTCCGGTGAAGGTGGATGATAGCCCGTTCCAAAATGCGTTCGCGTCGTTGACCCATCCCGGGTCATCGTTACGAACGACATAACGTCCGACTATGGGGTCGTTGCTGTTTGACGCGGCTCGGTGACCAGGAATTTCAGTTGCGCTTTTGGGCGGTATCCGCGGGCTCGAACCGCTGCCCTGGCCCAATCCCGGCAGGGGCTCGACCGCCTGCGCATACGGAACGTAACCAATCACGAAATCGTCGTCTGTCCGTGGCGGCGTTTGTGGCATCGTAAGATGATGGATCTGCGCGGTAAATCTATACACTGGTTGCAGGTAATTGTTGTTGGAATCGTAGTAGGCAAGTTCGATCCTATCGACGGTGACATCAGCGTTGACCAATGCCGGCCGCAGCTGGTTGGAGATTGCGACCCTCACTTGATCGCTGTTATGCGAAGGACGCACCATCCGAATAGTTTTCGCGCTCTTCCAGACGCGCACCAGACCCTCAACCGCGCCTCCGCGGCCCAATTCAAGCAAGGCCCGGGAACCAGGCCCGTCCACCGGAAGTTCGCCAACAAATCGGCGCGCTGAGAAGTAACTGAGAAAGCCACTTTTTGGCCTTTCAATGCGAACGGTACCAGCCTGATCGCGGGTCATCGTCTGTCCGTTCAACGTATTCGGTTTGTCGACGACGAAGCGAGTGTCGTCGTGGGCGATGAAGGCAGGTGTCTGGAAGATGTCACGCGCTCGCGATGATTGCGCTTCGACGTCAGCTTGCGCGAGCGGCTCGAGTCTGCCGAGAGCCGGATAGATGCTTGCGTCGCCAGTTTTGCGGTTGACCAACGCTCTGACGTGATCGCCTTCAAATGCGCCGACAACGTCGCTCGGCACCTTTAATTTGTTCTGCCGGAAGAGCGGTGTATCGCTGATCGGCGCAAGTTTTGCAGATACGCGCGATGCCGCCAGAAATCCATTGATCAACTCGATTGGCGGAGGCTGTGGCGCGAGCCTCAATAACGGGAGTTGGGGGGGCGGCGGCGGTACCTCGGCGGTGAACTTTAAAGTCCCCGCATTGGCTCCCGGCGCCAATACGATTGCGAGCGCGAGTGATCCGATAAAAATGAAATGCGGTTTCATCTTGTCCTCCCCGCATCAGCGTGCGACAGCACTTAAACCATAACGCGTATGTTTTTAGAAATACCACCTCTTTAACAGTGTGTCACCATGGCAAATCACGATGCAGGCGATCTTTGTTGCGGCGCAACACATCAAGCTGCCGGACTTCCGCGAAAAGCTGCAGACCGATTGGTCCTAAGCAGCTTTCATTGGATTACGGTCTCCCTATGAAACTTCGCAACGATTGGCCATCCAGGAGGGAAGATCAACGCAAGGTCGTTGTCTTCGTCGATTCCAAAAGCTGCGGCAGGTCGCAGCCGGTTCCGTAAAACCACAGGCGGTGAATATTTGTCAAAACCTCTTCGCGCTCGATGTCCTTGAACTTGCAGAACGCGACGATCTGGTCGCCGGTGCGGTGCATGCGCAGCTGCGCGCCCCACTTTTGCGCGTTGAAAACGGCAATGATCTTTCCCGGGAATACCGAGTGAAAATGCGCCGCCGCCTCGACCACGTCGTAGGGGATCTTGCCGAACGTCTGCCGGTCGAATGACTTGATGGGATAATCGATCTTGACCCAATCATCGCGGTAGGTCTCGATCGCGTCGCTGCCGCTGCGCTCATACATCGCCAACAGCTCGGCGGGACTAATGTCCAAGAGCAGCCGGCCGAGCTGTTGCGCGCGCTGGATTTCGTAATCCGTGACCCAGGAGGGCTTGGGTTGCGGCGGCATTTCGTGCGCCGCCACGACGGGCGCCGGCCGTTGCAAGAACGCGTTCGTCGCCACAAAGCCGCCAAGGCCCGATACGATCGCAATTGCGGCGACGACGGCGATCTCGAATTTGGACGATTTGCCAAGCTGGGCGGCGGCGGCCGTGCGAAGATATTCGGCCGATCGGCGCAGATGTCTTGCCACGGTCTCCCGAAGATAGCGGGACGATTTGCCAAGATAGAACGCGACGATCGGGTAAAGATATTCAGTCGATTGGCGCCGATATCGTTCCGCGGTTGCCCGCAGATAGCGAGACGATTGGCGAAGATATGCTGCAACGATCGGCCGAAGATACTCAGCCGACTCGTGCAGACACCTTGCAGCGCCAGTCCAAAGTTCTCGCGATGAATTGCGCAGCCCGCCCGCAACGATCGCCCAGCGCGACGTCGCGGCTGCTTTCCAACCCGTGGAAGCCCAATACGCAGGCGAGGCCACGGAACTTCCCCCCGACGCAACAACGGATACGCGCTCACTTTCGCATCTGCATGGCGAGAGTCAATCATTATGGTGGCGCGATACCATCGTTTGGCCATTTCGTTTGCGCAATTCGGCCACGAGCCGGCGCTGACATGCCGGCGCGTCATTCGTCGACTCAAGCGGCGGGCGGCGACACCGCCGGGGAGAGTCGAGGACAGCGGATAATTGTCGGAGAGCCAGAGATGAGCGAAGCGGTGCGCGAATTTTTGGATCGCTGGGTGGCGGAGCATGTCGGCGCCGTGCCCGACGAGTACCGACTGCGGGAGACGGTGCGGCTGGTGGCGCTGTGCCGGGAGGATGCTATCCACGCCGGCGTCGACCTGGCCGATCTTCGCACGGCGGCCGGCGGCAATTTGCTTCAGACCATGCTGGCAGCCCTGAGCGCGGCTTCGGCGCGGACGAAGGAGAGCGTCGAGTCGGACTAGCCAGGCCGTAATCTACGGGACGGTGCTTGCGGGACCGCGGTGCAGAAGCGAAAGAACTTAAGGCGCTGTGGCGCCGGCTTCATAGTTCAGCATGACGGGATGGCAAGCGGCCGGCCGAATGCTCGCCCCGTTTACCGGTATCCTTCAGTCCGGTGCACCCTCGACGCTTGTCGCGGTCTGAAATTCGCGAGAAAGCATTCGCATCGATGGCCGCCATGGCCATTTGCATCGCCGCTTCCGCGGCCGTCGCATCCATGCCGGTGATGAATTTGTCGAGCCCCCTGCGGCGACGGCCCAGTCCCCTCAACAGCGCTTTGCCATTGGCCCGCTCGACGCTCGCACGCCACTTGCCCGGCTCTCGTTCAAACGCCTTGACGACAAACTGCTTGTACTCCATGGCCCCCCCTCACGCGGTAGTCTGATGCGGAATATGGCGGGCGATGGGCGGCAGTTTGTTGCAATGCTGATCGCTCGCCTTAATGCGGCCGTAGCCCGGCGCGGAAATGCTGCGCGGGCGCCAACGTCGCGGACGCCGACGTCAATGACATGGTCGTTGCCATGACGGACAAGCTTGCCGGCAGCATCTGCGTCGTCGCCACATCGAAGGGCAACATGACGGTCTATTGGGCTGCCGCCCGGATGGACTGCAACGCTGACCGATCGGCAGCTCACACCCGATCAAGTGACGGCCCTGAAACTGCGCCCGGGCGACGTCCGGCAGCTGAAATTCCGCGCCATGTTCGGCGCGACATAGCCGACGGCGAATTTCGCGGTTATTGGCGACCCCGGCAGTAATGTCAGGGTCGAGCAACGTCAATGGGTTACATTTACAAACCATCCTAACGGACGTGTGCGCGCCTAAAGGGCTTTTCCGCTCACTTACAAACCGCGCGCGATCTTCCATCGTCACCATCTCACCGTGCCGGCGATCCCAGATCGCCATCCCATCCTCGGCAACGAAAAGGCCCCGGAGCGCCATCACACGCTCGCGGGGCCAGATTGGAATGTTGACACATGCCAAGTACGCCCGAAACGCCGAGCGCGCAAGACCACCGCGCGTGCGATTGTTGCCGCCAAGGCCGCACTTGGACGGGTCGCAGCTTTGTGGAACGCACCAAGCTGCTCGACGAAGCGCCGGCGGCTGAGCCCGGTTACGATCTTTGCAAGCTCGTCACCACCTGACGTCGGCGCCGAGTTTGTAGGTGGTGGAGGTATATTCGGAATTGAATTCGCGGTAGATGCCGGCGTTGAGCGTGAGGACCTTGGCGAAGTCCATGTCGACGCCGGCGCCGAACACCTCGGTGTTGCGTCCGGGATACACCGCCGCAACGCCCGTCGTTCCCGGCGGGAACAACGTGTACTCGTTGCCCGCCATGCCCTCGGTGACGAACACCGACGGGCCCATGGGCGGCGTGTCCTCATATTCGTGGGTGACGCCGCCGAACAACCAGGGCTGCAGCAGATTGTTGCGTTCGTCGCGCAGCTTCAACTCGAGCTTCGCGCCCGCCAACCCCAGCTGGCTGGTGCGGGTCTCCTCGGGAATTGTCGCAAAGCCGAGCGTGTGGGCGACCTGGGTCAGAGCGAGGTAGCGCGCGCCGACGAACGGATCGAACCAGACCGGGCCAACGACGTGAATATCCGCCGCCAGTTTGCCGAACACGGCGCGTTCGGTGCCGTCCCACATGTCATCGGAGGCCAGTGTGACGAAGTGGAACTTGTCGCTCGCCGTGCTGGTGCTGAGCGTGAAAGTGAACGGGCCCAGATAGGCGCGACCGCGGACGCCAACGGCGCCGCTGGAGGTCGAGTTGTAGTTTGGCACCAGTTGCAGATACGAGACATACGTGTGACCGAAATTGCCGAGTACTGCGAGGCTGAGCCACGGGAAACGATACTCCAACGCAGCAATGCCGCCGGTCATGTCGGTGTGCACGTTGGTGAAGATATTGTCCGACGACGTCGTCAGATGACTGTCATAGAGGTAGGCCGACGCCGACCAGCCGAGCGGCACATCGGTCGCGGCGCTGGCCGGAACCGCCTTCAATGCCAGCGAATCGGCGGCCCAACACGGCGACACAAACAGCAACGCCGCCACCGCCAGCGCTGTTGTCAGCCGGCCACACGCCCCGCCCACCTGATGACGCCACCACATCGTCGTCCCCCGCACGATGTCAGCCGTTAGCAATCGTCCCGTGGTTCCAATTCACACTCACAGGTCGCTTAAAGTAAAGACTACCGCTTAGGTCGAGAGCGCGCTAGAGTTATTTTTTGGCGTGGGGAAATCTCGTCCGCGATGCCCGGCCGAGGTTCGTAGTGTTGCATGGCCCTCAACTTTTATCCGATCTACTCCGGTCGCCGCTCGAAAAACGGCAACTACAGCTACCTGCTCGCCACCCGAGCGACTGTCGATCCCAGCAAGCCGTGGACCGGAATCTACATTGTGTCGGATTATGACCTTGGTCAGAGGTTGGCAAAATCCACTACGATCGCTGACCTGTTCAATCAGTTTTCCGGCGGCCCGGGCGTCTTCAATACGCTGATCTTCTTGTATTTCGCCGCCGACGCCGGCGCCAACGTGACGGCTATCGGCGGCGCGCTCGACGGCATCGATTGGCATCCCAGCGTACAGAAGAATCAAGGCACCATTGTCTGGGTCGCGGCGCCGAGCACCATCGCCCAAGCTGCGATCGACACTGCGCCGCGACTGCCGTACTCGATTTCTCCTCACCCGACTCCAGCGCCGTTTGTCAACAGCCCGGGACAGCAGCCGCTGCTGTCGCTGGCTCCCGGAACCACCGGCAGCCCCAGCCTTTTCATCACCGGCGGCGCGCCCGTGCCGTTGTCGGCCACCGCCAACAACGACGGCCTGTTGCTCGGCGGCGGAGGTCTCGGCATCGCGCGCGGCACCAGCAGCGCCGACCAGCAACCGGTCCTCTCGGCTATCGCGCAAATCCAGATTCCGGCGGGGGACGCCAACAACGGCTGCCTGGTTTTCGGCGGCAACTTTGCCGGGACATTCTCCTTCCCAGGCACCTTGCCGCCACCGACGTCCGGCCTGGGCGTCGGCTTTCAGTACGGCGTGACCGTGGACGCCGACGGGTCTTCGACCGCGCTGACCTCCGGGCCGGTGTCCTACCCGCTGCTCGATACACCGAGCAGCCTGAACGGTTGGCCGACCTCGGCCGTGCTGTCGATCCTCGACAACACGGAAACCTATTTTTCGCTGCAGCCGTCCGGCAGCACCACAGTGCGCTCGGCCTTCCGCACGCTGCTCGACGGCACGATCCTATTGACGCCGCAAAGCGACGGCTCCTCGCAGCTGGTGTTCAACGTCGGTTACGGCAACGCCATCTATCTGACGCCGCAGGGCAGCTTCACCCTGGCGGTCGACGACGGCGGCGGCAGCGACACCGAGCCGAGCGGGCTTGGCAATCAGCTGCTGTGCGGCCTGTCCGGCGTCGAGTACATCAGCTTCACGCCCGGCGACCTGTTGTGGTTCTATCCTGGCAAGCCCGCCGGCATCAGCGCCGAGCTCGACTCCGATCTGCCGAAACCGGCCAATGTGGCGCTTGCCTTCGATGGTACGACGCCGCCCAAGCTGACCACGGCCTACGCCATGGTGTTGCCGGGGCCGACCGGCAACGCCGACGGCCGCGCCTACTATTCCGAACCCGACCAGGCGCCGTTTTTCACCAAACCGAAGCAGTCCACCGATCCGGACGCGCTGGATCTGAGCTATTACGCATTGTCGATCGCGCAATTGCCCAAGGCGCCGGGGCCGCCAGACAGCTACGTGCCGTTTCCGCTGCTGCCCTATGCGGCCTTCGTGCCGGCGACGGACCCCAACCAGTTCGGCTACGACCACCAATACGTCGAGAGTTTCGAGTATCAGCTGATCAACCCGACGCGCAAAAGCTCGATCGAGAGGATGGCGCAAGGCGGGACGTTGCAGTCGCACACCGCGCAAAATACCGGCCAAGGCACCGACCCCGTCATCGCAATCACGCCCGAGGGCTACGAGGCGGTGTTTTCCGGCGGCCTCTGGCAAAGCCTCGCCGTCGCCAAGATGGGCACGAAGCCGAGCGATCCAAAGAACCCCGGAGATCAGACCTATATCGACATCTCGTTCAGCGCTCCCGCGGGCCAGCAGATTCCGCAGCCGCTGCAAGACGCCATGCTGACCAACCAGCAATTCCTGGTGATCACCGCGGCGGCCAACCTCGGCACGTTCGACAGCACCGTAACGATGAATGGCTGGCCGTTCACCCTCGATCTGAGCAAGAACACCACGGTCGGCGATTACTATAACGTCATCATCTTCAAGTCGGCCAATGCCACGGTGCGCCAGATGGCGCACCATCCGGAGCTGTGGACGCGCTACAAGGATTTCAACAACACCGCCAACGACCCGAACGGACGTTTCCTGTCTAACTGGCTGGTCGACTATCTCAAACAGGCCGGGGACCTCTACAAAGGCGGCGTCGCCAGCCTGAAGAACTTCGTCACGCTGATCGACGACGCCACCTGGAACGGCTTTCTGGCGTTGCGCGTCAGCATCACGACCCAGAGCCTGCCCGATCCGATCGAGGCGCTGCTCGCCGGCATCGACAGGTCGCAGTTCGTCGCCCACCACATCGGCAACCAGATCAACCACGTCGCGCCGCCGCAGACCCCGGGCGCCGACTACCAGCTCAACAGCGCGATGTTCGGGCTGGTGCACTACATCGATCCGGCGCTGGGCGCTGACGTCAACAGCCTGCCGCCCTATATCGCCAATCCGTCGACCTATGATTTCAAGGTCCTCACGCTGGAGGCGGTGTTCGAGAACGCCAAGCTGGTCAATTTCAGCAACAAGTCGCTGCTGACGCTCAACAGCCTGTTCGGCGACAGCGTCCAGCCAGCGGACCCTGCCGGCGATGCCGGCGCCAACACGCTGATGCTGATCGGCTCGTACGTCAAAAAGAACAATCCGGCCTACACCTTCGCCACCGCCCAGGGCGCAACCACCGACTTCTACGTCGCCAGCAACGCGCTGGCGCGGGTCGAGATCAGCAGCGCCACCATGACCGTGAGCGAGGTAAAGTCGACCCAGACCGGCGTCGTCGGCGAGCTGCAGTGCAGCCAACCTACGCCGGTCAAGCCACCCGCCGGCGAGACCGCTTATCTGGCCCGCTTCAACTTGGCCGGCAATCTGCAAATGGCCGCCGATCCGAACTTCGACCTGCTGTCGTACCAATATCTCGGCTTCCAGAATCTCGGTCTCGACATGTATCTGGTGACGAACGGCGGCGACCGCTCGTTCGCCTTCGACTCTTCGGCGCTCCGCATTGCGCTGACGCAGACCTACGCGATCGATCCGAACGTCAAGACGCCGAGCGATCCGAAGAAGGCCGGCTCCAATCTGGTGCGGCTCGGCAGCATGCTGGCGCAGTTCCCGCTGCAGCTCTCGGGTTTCATCACCGGCTGCGGTGGCCGCTTGCCCGACGCCATGGGTTATCGCGCGCTCGAAACCACCCAGCCCAAGGGGATTGCGGCGGCGTCGCTCGACGGCAGCGCCAACTGGTACGCGCTGTCGTTCAACCTCAATCTCGGCAGCCTTGGCTCGCTCGGCCCGATCGGCGGGCTGTCGGCGGAGATGCTGCTGGCCTGGGCGCCGGGCGGCCAGGGCGGGGGCGTCAGCGTGCTACCGGCGCTGAAAATCGCCGGCCCCGGCGGCGTCAGCCTCAGCTTCGATCTCGAAGGCGTGGTGAAATTCGGCGCCGCCGACATCGTGCTCAACAAGATCCCGGCGCTCGACAACACGCCGGCGCAGTACGTGCTGATGTTCGAGAGCATCGCGTTCACGGTTTTGACCTTTTCGTTCCCGCCCAAAGGTTCGACCAACATCTATTTGTTCGGCAACGCCCAGCCGAATTCCGACGATCCGATCAAGCCGACGCTGGGTTGGTTCGGCGGCTATTTCGAGCAGCAACCGCCGCCACAGGCGAACACCGTCGAGGCGGCTAAATGACCGATCAGCTGGTACAAAAAATCATCGACAGCATCACGACCGGTGCTGCGCTGGTCACTTATCAGGACATCATCAACGAATTTCCCAAGCCGACCAATCCGGTCAAGGTCGATATCGGGCAAGCCATCGGCGCGATCGAACAACTGGCTGGCCTGATCCAGGGCGGTTCGATCTCGGCGATCGTTCCGCCGACGCTGTTGCCGGCCGGTCTGCTGTCGGTGCAATCGGTCAGCTTCACGCTCGATCTCGAGAAGAAAACCATCACCGAGATCGATTGCGCCATCGCCTTCGGCCAGGACGGCAAGGGCGTTGCCTGGAACATTGCCACCGTCGGCACGGCCGCCCTCACGGCCACCTTGATCACGCTGGTGATGAAGTGGATCACGTCGGGCGAGTCGAAGGGAATTACCGCCTCCGGCACCGGCAGCGCGTCGCTCGGCGATCTCAATCTGGCGCTCGCGGTCGCCTATCCGCAGCCGACCATCACCTGCAGCCAAGGCGACCCGGTCAATGTCGGCCACTTCTTCGGCCAGCTTGGCCTGACCGACGTCGGTTTCCTCGACGACATGCTGCTTGAGAAATTCACGCTTACTTATTCCTTCGCCAAATCGCAGACGTCGCTGTCGCTCAATGCCGTGGGCACCTCCAGCAGCGGCGTGACGCTGATCCCGGGCGTGCTGGCGTTCGACAAGATGACCTTCGTCTTGACTGCCGGCGGCAAATCGACGACCGCCAGCATCCGCGGCCTGCTGCTGTTGAGCGGACCGGTCGGCGGCAAGGGTCAGCTGGTTCTGGATACCAAGGCCGATCGCGCGGCGAACGGCGACTGGAAATTCTCCGGCCAGATCGATCTTGCGGCAACGTGGCAGACGCTGCATCAGGGCACGCCGCCGAAGGCACCGCCGGTCACGGCGTCGGACCTGGCGACGATCTTCGGCGCCGGCACCGGCGCGCCCGACGTCATATCGGGGCTGAGCATCGCCGCGCTGTCGATCGACTGTGCGTACCCCGCGAGCAAGGCCAAAGAGGGCGACAGCGGCACCACCTATACGGTCAAGGGCGTCTTCGATGACAACTGGTCGGTCGGCGCCGACCTCCAGGCGCAGCTTTCGGTGACGCTGAGCAATGCCAAAGACACCGCCAACGTCCTGACCTCGACGTTCGAGATCAAAGGCGTCACGTTCAAGGTAAGCTACACGTTCGGCAAGGATCCCTCGACGCTCGACGTCGCGATCGATGCCCCCAAGCTGTCGCTGACGGGCACATACGCGCCGGGCGCCGGCACCATAACGCTGAATTTCGTCACGGTACCCTCGCTTGCCGATTTCATCGCCTGGTTCGTCGGCGAGGTGACCGGCAATCGCTACTACGCGCTGCCCGACCCGTGGGGCGACGTGCTGGCGCAGGCGACGCTGCAGGGCGTCGCGCTCACGATCAACCTGGGCACGGCAGGGAAGAAGAGCACGATCACCTGCACCATTCCGGTGGGCTTGAACCTGTTGGCCGTCGAGCTTGTTAGCTTCGGCGTCACCTACAACCCGCCGAACCAACCCAGCCACAAGAGCAGCGGGCTGAGCTTCAAGACCACGCTGAAGTGGCTCGACGCCACCACGGCCGCGACCACGACCAAGACTTACGACTGGGATCCAGTCACCCAGCAGCCGCCGACCATTCCCGGCAGCACGGCGGCGCTGCTCGACATCAAGCTCTTGGCCGCCGGCCAGCACATCGGTTTTCGCCTGCCGGCGCCGCAGTGCGTCGAGGATGCGCTCGACAAAGTCGGCAAGGCGCTCGATCCGTCGAATTGGTCGAACGGGCTTTATCCCAACGACCCGACAAGCGGGCTGAGATTCGGTTCGGACATCGGCTGGCTGATCGGCTCAAGCGTCACGCTGTTGGGCCAGGTCGACCTCAAATTCATCTTCAACGATCCGATCATCTACGGCCTGTCGCTGGTGGTGAACGAAGCGTCGGGCTCGTCGTCGTCCGCGACGAACGTGCTCAACGAGATCGCCGGCCTGTCGGCGGAAATCGTCTATCGCAAGATCAGCGACACGGTCGGCGTCTACGAGGGCACGTTGACGCTGCCGCAAAAGATCCGCAAGATCGACCTCAATCAGGTCGTCATCACGCTGCCGCAGTTCTCGCTGTCGATCTACACCAACGGCGACTTCAGCTTCGACGCCGGCTTTCCCTACAACCGCGACTTCTCGCAGTCGCTGTCGGTGGTCGCCACCGAATATGCCGGCGCCGGCGGCTTCTACTATGCCAAGCTCGACGGCCTCGATCCCGCGGAACTGCCGCAGATCGACACCACCAAGGGCGTCTTCAGCCCGGTCACCGAGATCGGCATCGGTTTTCAAATCGGCGTCAGCAAGGGCTTCTCGTCGGGGCCGCTGAGCGCCAGCGCCAGCGTCATGCTGCTCGGCATCTTCCAGGGCGTGTTCGCCAAATACACCCGCTACAGCGACGGCGCCACCGACGAGTTCTATTCGGTCGACGCCACGCTCGGAGTCGTCGGCCACCTGTCCGGCGAGATCGATTTCGTCATCATCACCGCCAGCCTCGACGTCACGGTTTCCTTCGAGGTGGATCTCAAGCTCATCGCGCACCAGCAGACTGTTGCCACGGTGCGGGTCAGCGTCGACGTCGAGCTGACGGTGTCGATCAATTGCGGCCTGTTCACCGTTCACATCCACTGCGGCTTTTCGACCACGTTTGAAACCCAGGCGACGTTCGGTGCGCAGACCTCGACGTTGTGGGTCACCGCGCCGGCGCGGACGATGCTGGCCGTCGCCGCCGCCGCCGACCCACCGCAGTTCTCGGTCGGCTGGCAGCCGATCCAAGACCACAATCCGCTCACGCTCTACTTCATTCCCCAGCTCACCGCCGGGGCGCTCTATCCGCCCAGCGGCCAACAGACCGCCTGGTACTATGTCGGTCAGCTCGGCCTGAGCAATCCGACGACCGATGGCAGCGGCAACATCACCTCGGACAACACCGATCCGTCCTACGCGAACTTCGTCAGCGGGCTTCTGGTGTGGGCGCTCAACGCCATCAACAATCCGGGGAGCTCGACGCCGATCTCGCGCGCGCAGGCGGAGGCCAAGACGGTCACCGCCCAGAACGTCAGCGACTTGAACGATGCGCTTTCGGATGTGACCAGCGCGGCTTGGCAGAGCATCGACATCCAGGCGCAGTTCAAATCCGCGTTCCAGATCAATGCCGTCGCCATGGTCGTGCCGAAGGGCAAGACCGTTGCCAATTACGGCATCGGATTCTTCCCGGCAATGCCCGGTATGACCGTCACCGCCGTGCCCGAAGGCCAGCAGCCGATCAGGCAACAGCCGGCAATGCTGAGCCCGGCGCAGCTGCGGCAGGCACGGACCGGCACGTCGGCACAGGCGCCGCGCACCACCTTTCTGGCGCAACTGCGCGCTCAGGCGGGCGTAGCCTCAACCACGGTGCAGCCGAGTCCGACCCTGGTCTTGACCGATTTTGTCGTGCTCGCGATCCGTTCGGCCTTGGGCAAGGTCATCGAAAACAAGCGCAAAATCTTCCCAAACGGCGATGACCCAGCGGTGTCGATCGCGGACATTCTGGCTAAAGTGCAGCCGGATCTCGCCAGCATCAGCGGCATGACCACGCGCTTCATGCTTCACGGCGCGCGCTGGCCGGTCGACGGTGTCTACCAACCGCTCTATGCCCTGCTGGCCCAGCAGGTCGCGCTGAATCCGCCCGCGCTTGGCGCGGCCAATCTGACCATGACGCTCGGCTTCGCCCAGGGCGGGCCGGCCGACTGGGGCATGAGCTTCCCGAACGGCGCGACCTCGCTGTCGCTGTCGAGCAGCGATACCAACCCCGTCGTGTTCAAGCCGAAGGCGCAAATTCCGACGACGCCGCAATTTGCGCCGAGCGCAGTGACCGGCGCCCCGATGGAGCTCGCCGACAAGAGCCCCGTCCGCTTCGCTCTGAAGAACGCCATCGTCGACGGCGCCGATCAGACGACGCTGTGGCAGTTGCCGCAGGCGCTCGCCGATTATCTGGCGCAACCCAACGCCAATGCGACCTTCCTGGTCCAGAAGCAACAGCAGCCCAAGGACGGCACGCCACCGCCGCCGCCTGTGAACATCGCCGCGACCTTCGTGTTCACCCTGGATTTCCGGGTGCGCAGGATACCGAACGCCGACAACACCTACGAGCTGTTCGACGTCGATCAGGGCGGCCTGCAGTCGCTGCAGACCCTCGTCACCGCCAACACCGACCTGGTGACTGGATTGGCGCTGGCCTATGCGCAGGCTTCTACGCCGGGTGGCGGAAACCGCCAGGCCATCGTCACCCCGATCGATTTCACCAGCAACACTACCTTTATCGTGCAGAGTAATTTCTCGACCGAGACCAGGCCGCCGCCCAGCCTTCTCGCCGCCGCCGCGGCTGGGCCGGATCCGATCAAGTTGTTCATGACCAAACTGTGGACCGCGGGCATCACCAATTCGGGCGGCTATTTCCTGTTCGACGTCAAAGGCAACCAGCCGGGATTGCCCCCCACGCTGTTCGACGCGAGCGGCTTGGCGACGGTCACCCTGGTGGCCACTCTGCTGCAGAGCGACGGCACCAACTCGATAGCGCTGCCGGCCTATGTCACCGCCGTGCAGATTCCCAGCAGCGAATTTTCCAGCAACGACGACCTTTTCATCTTCAGCGCCGACCAGGACCTGCAGGTGGCGCACGCGCTTCTGCCGCCCGGCCACATCGGCATCGACCTCAGTTGCGCCGTGCCGCCGCCACCGCCCACGCCCACCGGCGGCGCCAGCGATTACGGCAACGCGCTCGACCACCTGTACAACCTGATCACCGCCGAGGGCGTGACCGTCGGCGGCAAGCCAGTGCCGTACCAGGGCGTGCCGCCGGTGTTCAGTCCGGGAAAGGACAGCGACGACAAGACGTGGCGCTACAGCCACGTGTTCCCGCTGGTCGCGGGCTGGCCGGCCCTTGTCAAAGACTGGCCCACGGATGCGGTGCCGCCGTCCCAGTACAATCCCTACAACAATGCCAACGGCGCGATCGGCCAGACCGTCGACTTCGACCTGCGCTGGACCGACATCTTCGGCAACGAGTGGCCGAAAGTCGGCGGCGGCATCGATCCCGTCATCTCGCCGCTGCCGACCCTGCAATACACCGATCCGCTGATCGCCCTGAGCCAGCTGCCCTACCTGACGCTCGACTACGTGATCGGGCCTGCGCCGCAGCTCGTCATAGAGTTCGCTTTCACCGCGCCGTCCTATGACACCGGCGACGACACGACCGACGACAACCCCGACGCCAAGCGCAAGCGCGCCGATCTCATGACCTACGCGCAGGCCTATTATCAACTGGCTGATGTCACGGCGACGCTGACCAGTTCGCTTCTGGTCGACAGCTCCGGCCAGCCGAAGCCGATTGCCGTCGACGCCGGCATCATCCGCAACAACATCCAGGCGATCTACGCCTACCTGCTGACATGTCCGGTGGGCGCCGCGCCGCCCACGCCGGTGCCGACTCCCGCTTCGATCACGATCCCGGTGCCGACCACAAGCGCGATGTCGTCGGGCGGTGTTCAAATAAACGGCGCGCTCAAATTCCCGCTGACGGTCGCCTTGACGCTGACGCGCAACGGGCCGGTCGCCAAGGACTTCGCAAACACCTCGGTGCAGACGGTCAGCACCACGATTGCACCGCAGACGGCAACGGAAGGCAGCGACGTCCACTCGCTGGTGCCGTTCGCGACGAATTTCGAGACCGCGCTCAAGGCTCAGGATCTGGCGATCGCGGTCGGACCGACGGCTGGCGAGGGATTGACCGCGAACAGCCGCCAGGTCTGGGTGGTGCGCTACGGCGGCACGTCCGGCATCGCGATCAAATTCCAGACCGATGCCGCGAAGAATTTCGCGCCCTGCCCGCTCAGCAACCAGCTGCAGTCACCAGGTCCGGTCACCGTCCATCAGGTCGACCCGACCACCGGCAAGTTCGCTTCCGACACCAAGTCGGTCGTCGTCACCGATGTCGATCTCGACGCGCAGATGCAGAAATTCCTCTCCGCCGTCGATCTGATGTTCTCGGCGACCGACGCCATCCCGATGGCGCTGATCAATCCGGACGCCATCGACAGCCTTGCGAAATCCAAAAAGGCAATCGTCGAAAACCTCGTCAATTACGTCACCGATCTCAATCTGCAGACGGGACAGAGCTACGGCAGCGGCAGTTACGGCGCTGACGATCCGATCAGCGCGGCGGCCGACCGCTATCGGCAAGAATGCCTCATTCGGCTGAGCGCCTTCTATGACATGGACGCCGTGACCGTGCCGACGGTCTCGGCCACCTTCGGCTCCGCCGGCGACCCCGGTCTCTATCTGTTCGGCCATCTCGACGTCACGGATTCGGACGCCAAGGACGTCGAGAAGGAATTCTCGCTGACGTCGGGCAAATGCGCGCTGGCGGCGAAGGCGACGCCGATGGCCATCGGCCTGTTCGCCAAGAACGTCAGCGCATTCAGCAAGTACGCCTGCAACGCGTCGTTCGCCATCGACGCCATCCAGCACGACGTCACGCGGGTACCCATCGGCGGCGCCACCTACGATGTCGGCAACTGGCTGACATTCGTCATACCGCGCGCCAATCTCGCGATGCCGGACCTGGCCATTCCGATCGCGTTGCGCGCCTTCCCGGAACCGCCGCAGCTGCTGGCGCAAACCGCCAACGCCCTGCTCGCCGACCCCTACGTGCCGCCGAGCGACAACCACGCCAACGCGCAAATCCTCTGGGCCAAGACCTGGTCGCTGAACGGCAGCTATCAGCACACCTACGCGGCGCAGGATACGGTTCATCTGAAAGTTGAGATCAACATCCCGCCGGCCAACGCCGAGGCTATGGTCGGCGCAGGCGACGGCCAGCTTTTGATCGAAGCGCTGGTCGATTTCAACGTCAACTACGCGCAGCTGCAATCGGTCTTCGCCGACAACCACCTCGACACCATTCGCACGCCCGATGCAGCGAAAGGCGCGACCATCTTGTCCAACGCGCTGAGCAGCTTCGCCACCCTGGTCGGTGCGGTCGCGACCTCCAATTGGCCGGCGCTGGCACCGCAACTAGCCGTGCGGCTTGCCGTCGGCGGCGCTCTGGACGCCCAGGAGAGCCAGTATAAGATCCGGGACGGCTACGGCGTCACATCGCCGGATGATCGATGGCACTGCAAGGTGAAGTGGGAAAAGGATCTTCAGGCCGCGGTCGGGTTCGTGCCGCAACTGCGGATCGACGGCTGGAAGACCGTGCTCGACCCGCCCGGCCAGTCGGGCAACACGTTGATCTACGCGTTCGTCGATCCGAACGATTCCACCAAGTACCTCCAGGCACAGGACGCGGAGCAGATCCAAGGCCGCACCGTGGTGGCCATGCCGCCCTATGAATTTGTCGGCCAACTGGCGTTTACGCCCCTCGACATCATCGACCGCCAGAACGGTCTGTTGTCGATGATGATCGGCCGCAACGAGACCCTGCCGCCGCCGTTCCAATACCAGACGCCGTGGGTCACCTATACCGAGGTCATTTCGCCGACGCTCGACACCTTCGTCGCGATCGATATCGCCGGCATCGGTCAACCAAATGGCCAGCCGGCGCCGCGCAGCCTGGTTGACCATCTGACGGCGCTGTTCACCGCCGTGATGAAAATCTTGGGCAACCCCAACCCGGTCACCGCGAGCTTCCAAACCACGCTGTATTTCGCCTATCCGCTCAACACACCCCCGCAGGACGCCGAGCCCCTGGCACTGGTGCAGTTGCCGATCGCGCTGCGGCTACCAACGAAGATCGATGGGCCGATATCCGGTACCCCGAAATATGTGACAGAGATGGCGCAGCTCATTACCGATTGGCTCACCGCCAATGGGCTTTCGGCCGCGCAGCGTCAGCAGCTTTGGCAGCGCAGCGAACTGCGCCTCGATGTGTCGCTATTCTCGGATTTCTCGGCGACCGGCCAGCCGATCCTGCGGCTGCGCAATCTGTTCATTGAGTGCAAATATATCGTCTGAGACGGTCCCTTCGTTCGACGATCAACGTGCTCTGCGAGTTTTTCGTGGTTGTTCGCTTGTCGTCGTGGAAAATTCGCATCGCTGTGCGGGAAGCATTTGGGGGTGGGAACGTCGCGTCGCCACATTATTTGAAAATTTCGGGTGAATCATGTCTCGCCGGCGGACGACCTCTCCCCGAGCTTTTAGGTCCTCGGGCAAGTGGGCGGTCCGTTGTGCGCTCCTAATGGAAAGCGACTTTTGCGTAGAGGAGGTGTGCCTATGTCCGGATTTGACCTTTCTGGTATTCGATATTCACCGACGACAAGTGCCCGCCGAAGTGCCGATCAAGCCAGCCGAGGAACGACGATAAAAGCCGAGCCTCATCGCCTCGGTCGGGCGATCTGATGACGGCCTTAACTACTGGAGCCGGACCGGGCTCCAGGTTGATCGAACCTTTGTAGCGGAGATGCGTCCATCTCGCAGCGCTGCGCTTTCGTGCTCTTGCGCGTACGAATGTTCCGCGTCCGCTGCGGTGGATGTCCGCTTGCTTCCTGATCATTGCGCCGTAAAGGTTCGTATTATCGCGAGGGACAATCTGAAGGGATTTCATGGTCAGCCCCATGATTCGCTGTCGATTGGGCTAGCATCGCACGTCAAAGTGCAATTGTTGATCGCGACTTCATTTCGTTTCGACGGATTGGATACGCTGCGGCTTCTGTTTCGTGTCAGCGCGGTCTTTTACGTCTGCGCGTCTTCAACCCGGCTTGGACGCTTCTGACCGGCACGAACAACGGCAGTTGCGATCGATGCTTCCCATTCACAGGGGGCGAAATTTTTGGATCGATGTTACCCCGGACGTTACCCCGAGCGATTTTTTCGCCGAAAATCGCATGTTGAATGCGGATTAAGTATTTGAAATCATTGGCGACCCCGGCAGGATTCGAACCTGCGACCTTCAGCTTAGAAGGCTGTTGCTCTATCCCCTGAGCTACGGGGCCGCTCGGCCGCCAAGCTTATATAGAATCTTGCGCCGCAACGCGCGGTTAATCGTGCGTAGGGGCCCCTCGGCCGAAAATCGGCAATGAACGCGCGGCTCGCCTCGCGCAACTAAGACCGGCGGCGAGGCCGCGAGCGTGGCGGTCTTGGCCCGCGCGCCGCTGTCTGCTGCGGCGATCGGAAGGTTGCCAATTGTTTAGCTTGCCTGGACACGTTCGGCCACGACCTCGACAAGATCGTCGCCTCAACTTGCCGCACTGGGTCAAAATTGCGACCCCTGGGAGATTCCAGCGATGTTTGCGCTCACTCGCGCCGGGTTCGCGGTAGCAATCGCGGCCGCGCTCATTGCCGTTGCGCCGTTTTCGGCCCATGCCGCCGACAAGCCTTTCGCCGACAGCGATCTCGCCGACAGCGCGGTCCAGCTCGAAGGCCAGATCAAGGCGGATGCGGGAGCGGCGACCAAGCCGGTGGCGCAAATCCGCAAAGACGCCGACTCAGCCTTCGCCAAGAACGATTTCCGCACCGGCATGACCTTGCTCGGCCAGATCGTCGCCGCACAGCCCAACGACGGCACCACCTGGCTGCGCTTGGCGCGCACCGTCATGCAGATCCGCCCGGTCAACGACCAGGAGCGCGCGACGCTGCTCGAGCGCGCTTCGACCGCAGCCTATATCGCCTATCAGCGCACCACCAGCCGCAACGAGGAGGCCGACAGTCTCGGCTTTCTCGGCGACGTCATGAGTCAGCGCCAGTTGTGGCGGCCGGCGCTCGATGCGCTCCGCCTCTCGCTCGACATTCGCGAGGCCGCCAATGTGCGCGGCCAATACGAGCGGTTGCGCGACCAATATGGCTTTCGCGTGCTCGGCTACAGCGTCGATGCGGATACCGCTTCGCCGCGGGCCTGCTTCCAGTTCTCGGAAGATTTGCTGCCGCGCACCGATTTTTCGCCGTTCGTCGTGCTCGCCGGCACCGACAAACCGGCCATCTCGACGGCCGAAAAACAGCTCTGCGTCGAAGGTTTGCAGCACGGCGACCGCTATGCCGTGACGCTGCGCGCCGGACTGCCGTCGGTGGTGCACGAATCGCTGTCGAAATCTTCCGACTTCGTCATCTATGTGCGCGACCGCAAGCCGGCGGTGCGGTTCTCGTCCACCGCCTATGTGCTGCCGCGCACCGGACAGCGCGGCATTCCGGTGATCAGCGTCAATACCAAGGCGGTCGCCATCGAAATCTACCGCATCAGCGACCGCAACCTGGTCGATGCCATCGCTGGCGTGACGAGCTACGACCGCGGCGATTTCCAAAAAAGCCTCGACCGCTCCGACATCGAGCGGCTCAAGGAAAGCCGCGGCGTTGCGGTCTGGAACGGCGATCTCGCCGTCGATAATTCGCCGATCAACCAGGACGTCACCACGGCGTTTCCGGTCGACCAGGCGGTCGGCGATCTCAAACCCGGTGTCTACGTCATGGTGGCGCAGCCGCAGGAGCAGAAAAACGTCGACACCAATTACGACGCCCTGGCGACGCAGTGGTTCATCGTCTCCGATCTCGGCTTATCGGCCTTTTCGGGCAACGACGGCATCCACGCCTTCGTCAATTCGCTGGCGACCACCGACGGCAAGGCTGGCGTCGAGGTGCGGCTGATCTCGCGCAGCAACGAAGTGCTGGCCACGCGCCGCACCGACGCCGGCGGTCATGTGCAATTCGAGGCCGGCCTCGCCAGCGGGGAGGGCGGTGCCGCGCCGACTTTGATCGCCGCCAATGACGGCCAGGGCGACTTTGCCTTCCTCAATCTCACCGCGCCGGCGTTCGATCTCACCGACCGCGGCGTCTCCGGCCGGCCGGCGCCGAACGGCCTCGATGCCTTCGTCTATGCCGAGCGCGGCGTCTATCGCTCCGGCGAGACGGCTTATCTCACGGCACTGCTGCGCGACGCCCACGGCGCGGCATCGCTCGGCGTGCCGCTGACCTTCGTGGTCGAGCGGCCCGACGGCGTCGAATATCGCCGCAGCTTGGTGCAAGACCAGGGTCTGGGCGGCCATGGCCTGACTTTGCCGATCACGGCCTCGGCGCCGACCGGCACCTGGCATGTGCACGTCTTCACCGACCCGAAGCGGGCGGCGGTCGGCGAGACCACGTTCCTGGTCGAGGACTATGTGCCCGACCGCATCGAGTTCGATCTGTCGTCGCCGAGCGGCACCATCTCCAAAACCAATCCGGCCACGATCAACGTGGCCGGCCGCTTCCTCTACGGCGCGCCTGCTTCGGGCCTCGACCTCGAAGGCGACGTGAATATCGCCGTGGCGGCCGAGCGCTCCGGCTTTGTCGGTTATCAGTTCGGCATCGACGGCGAAGACGTCGCCGCCGTGCAGCAACCGCTGGACAGTCTGCCGTCGACCGACGACGCCGGCAAGGCGACCTTCAACGTCGATATCGACAAGTTGCCGTCGAGCACCCATCCGCTCGAAGCCCGCGTCGCCGTGCGCATGGCGGAGCCGGGCGGCCGCGCGGTGGAGCACAAGATCACGCTGCCGGTCACCGCGAGCGGCAACATGATCGGTGTCAAGCCGCTGTTCTCCGGCCGCTCACTGGCCGATGGCGCCAGCGCTGCGTTCGACGTGGTCGTCGTTGCGCCCAATGGCACCGCGGTTGCCGCCAAGGGCCTGCACTACGAACTGTTGCGCGTCGAAACCCATTATCAGTTCTATAAGCGCGACGGCTACTGGCATTTCGAGCCGGTCAAGACCACGTCGCGACTGTCCGATGGCGCCATCGATACCGCGGCCGACAAGCCCGGCCATATCGCGCTGCCGGTGCATTTCGGCCGCTACCAGCTCAACGTTTCGTCGCCCGAGCCGAACGGCCCGACCACGTCGGTGACGTTCGACGCCGGCTGGTACGTCGACGCCAGTGCCGACACGCCGGACATGCTGGAAACCGCGCTCGACAAGAGCGAATACCGGCCCGGCGACACCATGACGGTCGCCGTCACCGCACGCAACGTCGGACGCCTGACACTCAATGTGATCGGCGACAAGCTCCTCGCCAGCCAAGACGCCGACGTCAAGCAGCCGGGCGTTACCCAGATGAAAGTGCCGGTCGGTGCCGATTGGGGCTCTGGTGCCTATATCGTCGCGACGCTGCGCCGGCCGCTCGACGCACCGGCGCAACGCATGCCCGGCCGCGCCATCGGCGTGCAGTGGTTCGCCATCGACCGCGCGGCGAAGACGCTCACCGTCGATCTAAAACCGCCGGCGCTGATCCGGCCGAACACCACGCTGCACATCCCGGTCAAGATCGATGGGCTCAAGGCCGGCGATGAGGCGCGGATCGCGGTCGCCGCGGTCGATGTCGGCATTCTCAATCTCACCAACTACAAGCCGCCGTCGCCCAGCGATTACTATCTCGGCCAGCGCGCACTGTCGGCGGAAATCCGCGATCTCTACGGCGACCTGATTGACGGCATGCAGGGTACCCGTGGCCAGATCCGCACCGGCGGCGACGCCGGCGTTGAGCTGCAGGGCAATCCGCCGACCGGGCCGCCGCTGGCGTTCTTCTCCGGCATCGTCACCGTCGGCGCCGATGGCAACGCCAACATCGCCTTCGACATTCCCGATTTCGCCGGCACCGTCCGCGTCATGGCGGTGGCCTGGACCAAGGACAAGGTCGGCCAGGCCTCGACCGACGTCATCGTGCGCGATCCGGTGGTGCTCACCGCAACCTTGCCGCGCTTCCTGCTGCCCGGCGACCGTTCCACCATCCATCTCGATCTCGACAATGTCGAAGGCCAGCCCGGCGATTATGCGATTGCCGTGTCGACCGTCGACGCCGTCATGGCCGGCGCCGGCGCCAACCAGAAGCTGACCTTGCGCGCCAAGGCGCGCGGTTCCGTCACGATCCCGGTCACCGCCAGCGCCGCCGGCAATGGCGCCGTGAAGATCAACGTCAGCGGGCCGGCGGGCTTTGCGCTGGAGCGCAACTACACGCTCGCGGTGCGGCCGCCGGCGCAAATTCTGGCGCGGCGCACGGTAAAGCCGATCGCCAAGGGCGACAGCGTGACGCTGTCGAGCGACATGTTCGCCGATCTCGTGCCCGGTACCGGCGGCGTATCGATCTCGGTCGGCTCTTCGGCGGCGCTCGACGCGGCGAGTCTCTTGGCCGCGCTCGACCGCTATCCCTATCGCTGCTCGGAGCAGATCACGAGCCGCGCGCTGCCGCTGCTCTACGTCGCCCAGCTCGCCAGCGAGACGCACCTGGCACTGCAGACCGGCGCCGACGAGCGGGTGCGCAGCGCCATCGAGGCGCTGCTGACGCGCCAGGATTCCAGCGGCTCGTTCGGCCTGTGGAGCGTCGGCGGCAGCGACGTTTGGCTCGACTCTTACGTCACCGACTTCTTGACCCGGGCTCGCGAGAAGAAATTCGCGGTGCCCGACACCGCGTTCAAGCTCGCGCTCGACCACTTGCGCAATTTTGCCGCCAATACCGCGGACCCGAGCAAGAACGGCGGCACCGATCTCGCCTATGCGCTCTATGTGCTGGCGCGCAACGGCGTGGTGCCGATCGGCGACCTGCGTTACCTCGCCGATTCAAAGCTCGATGCGCTGACGACGCCCATTGCCAAGGCCCAAGTGGCCGCGGCGCTGGCGCTGGTCGGCGACCGCGCGCGGGCCGAGCGCGTCTATGCCGCGGCGCTCGCGGCCATCGATCCGCAGACAGAGAACTGGCTCAACCGCCAGGATTATGGCTCGAACCTGCGCGACGCCGCAGCGTTGGTGACGCTGGCGTCGGAAAGCGGCGCCGCGCCGGCCACCGTGCAGGCCGCGGTGCAGCGGGTCGAAGCGTCCCGGGCGCAACTGCATCCGACCTCGACCCAGGAAGACGCTTGGCTGCTGCTCGCGGCGAGCGCCATGGCGAAGGACTCCGGCAACGTTACTCTCGACGTCAACGGCGAAGCGGTGCAGCGCGCGCTCTATCGCACCATCCGCGCCAACGACCTCAAGGAGCCGGTGAAAATCACCAATACCGGCGACACCGAGGTCAAGGCCGTGGTCACGGTCACCGGCGCGCCGCTGACGCCGGAGCCCGCGGCGGAAAACGGCTTCCGCATCGAGCGCCTGACCTATACGCCCGACGGCGATGCGGTCGATCCGGCGCAGGTCAAGCAGAACACCCGCCTCGTGGTGGTGCTGAAGATCACCGAAGCGCAGCCGCAATTCGGCCGCGTCATCGTCGCCGATTACCTACCGGCCGGTTTCGAGATCGACAATCCGCATCTGGTCTCCTCCGGCGATACCGGCACGCTGCCGTGGATCACCGACGCGGTCGAGCCGGCCAACAGCGAATTCCGCGACGACCGCTTCACCGCCGCCTTCGAAAGAAAGCGCGGCGATGCGGCGGTGTTCACCGTGGCCTATGTGGTGCGCGCGGTTTCGCCGGGCACTTATGTGCGGCCGCAAGCGGTCGTCGAGGACATGTACCGTGCCGACCGCTACGGCCGCACCGGCAGCGGCAATGTCGAAGTCACGGCGGCGAGATGATGTTCACTCGTCATTGCGAGCGAAGCGAAGCAATCCAGCGGCGCTGCCGTCTGGATTGCTTCGTCGCTTCGCTCCTCGCAATGCCGCGCAGGTTGCGCTTTGTTCTCGCAGCCGCTCTTGTGTGCGCATCGCTTATTGCGGGCGCCACATGGTGGGTCGCCTCGCTCGGCCCGCCGCCACTCGGCAAGAACCTCGATTTCTCGACCAGCGTGGTCGATCGGGAAGGGCGCCTGCTGCGCGCTTATGCGACGAGCGAGGGCCGCTGGCGGTTGCCGGCAACGGTCGCCGACGTCGATCCGCGCTTCTTCGACGTATTGTTCGCCTATGAGGACAAACGCTTCCGCGAGCATCATGGCGTCGATCCGCTGGCCGTGCTGCGCGCGGCGCTGCAATTCGCAACCAGCGGACATCTGCGTTCCGGCGCCTCGACCTTGACCATGCAGGTGGCGCGGCTGCTCGAGCCGCCCGAGGTGCGCCGCAGCGTGGTGACAAAGCTGCGCCAGATGGTGCGCGCGATCGAGCTCGAGCGCGCTCTGACGAAAGACGAAATCCTCGCGCTCTACCTCGATCTCGCGCCCTATGGCGGCAATATCGAGGGCATCCGCGCCGCGTCGCTCGCTTATTTCGGCAAGGAGCCGCGGCGGCTGTCGCTCGGCGAAGCCGCGCTCTTGGTGGCGTTGCCGCAATCGCCGGAGCTGCGCCGGCCGGATCGTTTCGCCGAGCGCGCGCGCGAGGCACGCGACCGCGTGCTCGACCGCTTTGCCGCGACGGTTGCCGTACCGGCCGACGAGATTGCGCTCGCCAAAAAAGAACCGGTGCCGAATGGCCGCCGTCCGATGCCGGTTCTGGCGCCGCACGTCGCCGACCACGTGGTGGCCGTGTCCCCGGACGTCAAAGTGCATCGACTCACCATCGATGCTGTAGTGCAGAAGAATCTGGAAAATCTCGCGCGCGAGCGGGTCCGCGCGCTTGCGACCACGCTTGGCCCAGACGTTTCGCTCGCCATCCTCGCCGTCGACAACGCAAGCGGCGACATTTTGGCGAGCGTCGGCTCGCCCGATTATTTCGACCTGCGCCGTGCCGGCCAGGTCGACATGACGCAGGCGCTGCGCTCGCCGGGCTCGACGCTCAAGCCGTTCATCTACGGCTTTGGCTTTGAAGACGGCCTGATCAATCCGGAAACGCTGATCGAGGACCGGCCGGTCGCCTATGGCAGCTACGCGCCGAAGGATTTCGATTCGACGTTCCAAGGCACCGTGACGGTGCGCAAGGCGCTGCAGCTCTCGCTCAACGCTCCGGCGATCGCCGTGCTCGATGAAGTCGGCGCCAGCCGGCTCGCCGCACAACTCGGCCAGGCCGGCGCCACACTCGTGTTGCCGCCGGGCGAAGCGCCCGGCTTGGCCATCGGCCTCGGCGGCGTCGGCATAAAATTGTCCGACCTGGTCATGCTCTATGCCGGGATTGCGCGCCAGGGCATGACGACGCCGCTCAACGTGCATTTCGCCGCGCCGCCGCCACAAGCGCTACGGCTGATGGAGCCGGTTGCCGCTTGGTATGTCGGCAATGTGCTGATCGGCTCGCCGCCGCCGGAGAACGGCGCGCCGGGACGCATCGCCTTCAAGACCGGGACCAGCTACGGCTACCGCGACGCCTGGTCGATCGGCTTTGACGGCAAGCACACGATCGGGGTGTGGGTCGGCCGTCCCGACGGCGCGCCGGTGCCGGGGCTGGTCGGCCGCACCGCGGCGGCGCCGATCCTGTTCGATGCGTTCGCGCGTCTGGGTGTGCCGCCGACGGCGTTGCCCCGCGCGCCGAAGGGTGTGCTGGTGACGTCGAGCGCCAAATTGCCGCCGCCGCTCAAACGCTTTCAGCCCGGCCGTCTCGGCCTGACAGGTTCGCCAGCGTCGTTGCGCATATTATTCCCGCCCGACGGTGCCCGGCTCGATCTGGCGGCGACCGACGGCAAGGCCGTGCCGCTGAAGATCACCGGTGCTGTCGCGCCGCTCACCGTGCTGGTCAATGGCATTCCGGTTCCGGAAGCGGATCATGGCGCGCTGTTTTTCAAACCCGATGGTCCGGGTTTCTCGCGCGTCACGGTGATGGATTCATCGGGCGCGACCGCCAGCGTCGTCGTGCGCGTTGATGACGGTTCCGCCACCAGAGTCACGGCGCGATAGCTGACGATGCATTGCGATTCGGCGGCAATTGCTCGCCGAATCCCGGCTTTCCAATAATCCCGCAGCAGGCTATGGTCTCCTCGACGCGGGGCGACGCCGGGGAACTTCGGCTGCTTTTTTCAGAACCGACGTGTCGGCGGATTAGAGCCGGACGCCCGGTTCGTCACGCCACAAGGGAAACCATTCGTGAGTACGACGCTCTCCGAGGCGCTGACCGGCAAAGAATTCCTTGTTCGCATGGGCAAATACGCCATGCGGCGGATTGTGATGCCGGTGTGTGGGTTCGGCCTGTTCGTCTATTTCCTGCCCAAGACCGCGCTGTTTTACGCCCTCTGCGGCGCCTATGACGTCAGCCGCAACAGCGGGCTGAGCGCGACCACGCTGCGGCGCTATTTCATCGGCAACGGCTTTTTCACCTGGGTGCTGGCGCCGTTCAACAGCCTGCTCGATCTGTTGTCGCTGCCCTACGTCAACAAGGGCGTGTACCAGCTGGACGATCTGCCGCCCGCCTATCGGGACGAAGTGACGCGTCTGATCCAGGCGGCCAATGAATCCAATCTTGTCGCGCAAATGGAAGAGGCATCGAAGCAATATCCACGGACCATGGCTTTCTTCCGCTGGTACGGCGTCGATCAGAACACGTTCTTGAATGCGCCGGCGTTGCATCAGCCGTGGAAATATATCGAGACCATCGGCATTTCGGTCTTCAACAAGAAAGTCTCGACCTCGAAGCATTTCGGCTATTTGCGGGCCTCGTTGCGGATTTTGTATAACCTCAACGACATGCACGACGACTCCGCCTATATCGTGGTCGGCGAAAAGACCAATTATTGGCGCGACAACAAGCTCTTCATCTTCGACGACACGCTCCTGCATCAGTCCTTCAACGAAACCGACCAGCCGCGCTATTGTCTGTTCGTCGACATGATCCGGCCGACGCCGTTTCCCGCCGTGATGCGCGCCGTCGTCGGCGCCGTCCGCCTGCTGACTCAGAGTTTCAAGTTCGTCTATTACCAGAATTGGCAGGTCATCGAGCGGCCGTGACATGATTGCCTTCCGGCTTGCGCTGGATGATTTGGGCGTGTTTACACCTGAGCGGGCATGACCACGACAAGCAGCGCGGCGCCGCGATTTTGGCCGGCCAACGGCCTCGGCACGCTTTTCGACGTCGGCGCCGGTTCGCACCGGCGCGCGGCAGCGATTCTCGTGCTTGCGTCGCTGATCCTGTTTCTGCCGGGCTTTTTCCAGATACCGCCGGTCGACCGCGACGAGGCCTATTTCGCCCAGGCCACCAAACAGATGATCGAAACCGGCGATTATGTCGACATCCGCTACCAGGACGACGTCCGGTACCGCAAGCCGGTCGGCATCTACTGGCTGCAGGCCGCCGTGGTGAAGACGGCGGAGATTTTCCGGTTTCCGAACGCGCGAACCACCATCTGGCTCTACCGCATCCCGTCGCTTATGGGCGCCGTCGGTGCGGTTTTAGCGACGTATTGGTGCGCGCTCGCTTTCGTCTCCCGGCGCGGCGCCATCGTGGCGGCGCTGATGATGGCGGCGTCCGCGTTGCTCGGCGGCGAAGCCCGCCTCGCCAAGACCGACGCCGTGCTGTTGTTCACCATCGTCGCCGCCATGGGCGTATTGGCGCGTGCTTATCTGTCGCCGCGCGATGCCGGCAACACGCGGCTCGGCTGGATATTGCCGGCGATCTTTTGGACGGCGCTCGCCGCCGGCATCCTGCTCAAGGGTCCGGTCAATTTGATGATCGTCGGTCTCGCCGCGGTGACGCTGTCGATCTTCGAACGCTCCGGACGTTGGCTGGTGGCGCTGCGGCCGCTTGCCGGATTGTGCTGGCTCGTTCTCCTCGTATTGCCGTGGTTCATCGCGATCTATCTGCGCGTCGGCTACGCCTTCCTGATCAATTCGGTCGGCCACGACATGCTCGGCAAGCTCGCCAGCGCGCAGGAGGCCCATGGCGCGCCGCCCGGCCTTTATGTGCTGCTGTTCTTTGCCACGTTCTATCCGGGATCGATCCTCGCTGGCCTCGCGGCACCCGCGGTATGGACGGTGCGCCGCGAGCCGGCGGCGCGGTTTTTGCTGGCGTGGCTGGTTCCGTCGTGGATCGTTTTCGAACTGGTCATCACCAAGCTGCCGCATTACGTGCTGCCGCTTTATCCCGCCATCGCCATCCTCATCGCCGGCGCGGTCGAATCGGACGTGCTGTCGCGGCGCGTTTGGCTCGTTCGCGGCGCGGCGTGGTGGTTCATCGCGCCGATCCTCATCAGCATTGCCGCGGTGATCTTCGCCATCATCGTCGCGCGCGATCCGGCGTTTCCGGCGTGGCCGTTTTTCGCCCTGGCCGCCATCTGCGGGCTGTTCGCCTGGCTGCTTTATGAAGACGACGGCGCCGAGCGCGCGTTGCTGCGGGCAACGGCCGGCATGGTGCTGCTGGCGATCGGCGTCTTTTCCATCATCATGCCGTGGCTGCGGCCGGTGTTTCCCTCTGTGACGCTGGCGCGCGTCTTGCGTGATGCCGGTTGCCGCCATCCGCTCGCCGCCAGCGCCGGCTATGAGGAGCCGAGCCTGGTGTTTCTCGCCGGCACCGAGACGCGTCTGACCGACGCCTCGAGCGCCGCCGATTTCCTCAACGGCGGCGCCTGCCGCTTCGCCTTCATCGAGAGCCGCCAGGAGCGCAGCTTTGCGCTGCGGGCCGAAGCGATCGGTCTGCAATACAGCCGTGGACCGCGCGTCGACGGCTACAACATCAGCATCGGCAGGCCGATCAGCATCGCCGTCTTCGCTTCGGTGGGCGCGCCGTGAATGGCGGCAAGGTCTTGTCCTCGTCAACGCCGCAGCAAAACGTGCTGAGGAATTTTCGGCAGTGGATCTGCGTTCTCGGGCGCGCGCCGCGGGCGAGCGTGCCGCCACTGTCTGCCGGCGCGATCGCGGCTATCATCGTCATGCTGATCGCCACGGTCGCGGCGATGTTCCTGATCGACACGGCGGCAAGCGCCTGGGCGCGCGGCTTGCCGCAGTGGTTCGAAGACATTTTCGAGCGGATTACCGATCTCGGCCTCGGCGGCTGGTTCCTGTTTCCATTCGGCTTCATTCTGCTTTGTCTCGGCGCCGTGATTTCGCCGCTGCTGACGCCGCTGACGCAAGGCGTGCTGGCGATGCTTGCGGTGCGGTTCGGATTCTTGTTTCTGGCGATCGGCGTGCCGGGCTTGTTCGTCGCCATCGTCAAACGCTTGATCGGCCGGGCGCGGCCCTATGTCGGCAATCCCGACGATCCCTTCATCTACCGGCCGTTCGTCTGGGCGCCCGAATATGCCAGCATGCCGTCCGGCCATGCCACGACCGCGGCGTCGGCGGCGATCGCGATCGGCGCGCTGTGGCCGAGCAGCCGCGCCGTGATGTGGTTTTACGCGCTCGTCATCATGGTCAGCCGCGTCGTCGTGCTGGCGCACCATCCGAGCGATGTCATTGCCGGCGCGCTGGTCGGAGCCGTCGGCGCGCTTTGGCTGCGGCGCGCCTTCGCGGCGCGCGGGCTGTTGTTTTCGCCGACCGATCTGCGCGCCTTTCCGGGACCTTCGTTCAAGCGGGTTACCGCGGCGCTGCGTGAAGCTTTAAGCAAAAAGCCCAAAATTCCGCCGGGTTGAACCCGGTCGGGATGGGCTTTAGAAGCTTCCGGCATGCCGCAGAGCGACGGGCAAGGTCCGAACAATCCTGTGATATCGGTGGTCGTGCCGGTACGCAACGAAGCCGGCAATATCGCGCCGCTCGTCGCCGAGATCGCCGCCGCATTGCAGGGCCGCCCCTTCGAGATCGTTTATGTCGATGATGGCTCGCAAGATGCGACGGCCGACGAGTTGCGCGGCTTGATGGCGCAGCATCGGTGGCTGCGGCAGATCCGGCACGCGCAATCCTGCGGCCAATCGGCAGCGGTGCGCTCCGGCGTCGCCGCGGCGCGCGCGCCCATCGTGGTGACGCTCGACGGCGACGGCCAGAACGATCCGGCCTACATTCCTGCGCTGATTGCCGCGCTCGAAGCCGGCGCGCCGCGGCTCGGCCTCGTCGCCGGCCAGCGCACAGGGCGCAAGAGCACCGGCTTCAAGCGCTTGCAGTCGCGCATCGCCAATGGCGTGCGCAGCCGCGTGCTCAAGGACGGCACGCGCGATACCGGCTGCGGCCTCAAAGCGTTCCCGCGCGCGGTATTCCTGGACCTGCCGTATTTCGATGGCCTGCATCGCTTTCTGCCGGCGCTGGTGCGCCGCGACGGTTTTGGCGTCGGCTATGTCGACGTGGTCGACCGGCCGCGCCGGCACGGCACCTCGAACTACGGATTCTTCGACCGGCTGTGGATCGGCATTCTCGATCTTGCCGGCGTGTGGTGGCTGATCCGGCGCAAAAAGCGTGTTCCGCAATCTGAGGAGGTGACCCTTGCTCGTTGATCTGTCGCGCGCGGTCGGCGCTTATCTTGTCGACGTTTTCGTCACCAAGGTCGATTGGTGGGTGCTCTTGGGCTTTGTCGCCCAGGGCCTGTTCACCATGCGCTTTTTGGTGCAATGGATCGCGTCGGAGCGCGCCAGGCGCAGCGTCATTCCGCTCGGCTTCTGGTATTTCTCCATCGCCGGCGGCGTGCTGCTTCTGATCTATGCGCTGTACCGCAGGGATGCCGTCTTCATCGCTGGCCAAGCATTCGGCGTCTTCGTCTATCTGCGCAATCTCTATTTCGTTCTGCGCGACCGCAAAATCGCGGCAGCGTAAGCGCGCTCAACCGGCCGCGGCCGCGGCCGCAGCGGCAAGCGCGGCGAAGCCGCGTTCGAGATCGGCCAAAAGATCCTCGACCGCCTCGAGCCCGATATGGAAGCGCACCGTCGGCCCGCCGGGCTGCCAGCTCGTCGCGGTGCGCAGCGGCGCGCAGTTGAACGGAATGGCGAGGCTCTCATAACCGCCCCACGAGGCGCCGATGCCGAACAATTGCAGCGTATCGAGGAAAGCGAACACCGCCTTTTGCGGCACCGGCTTGAGCACCATGCTGAACAGGCCCGAGGCGCCGGCGAAATCGCGCTTCCATAACGCATGGCCCGGATGGCTTTCCAGCGCCGGGTGCAGCATGCGCAACACTTCCGGCCGCTGCTCCAGCCAGCGCGCGACCGCCACGCCGGATGCGTAATGCCGGTCGAGCCGCACCGCCATCGTGCGCAGGCCACGCAGGCCGAGATAGACGTCGTCGGGACCCTCGCACAGTCCGCTGAGCCGAACGGTGTTCTTCAGGCTGGCGACGGTTGCGCTGTTGGCCGACACCGTGCCCAGCATCAGGTCGGAATGGCCGCCGATATATTTGGTGCCGGCCTGGATCGAAAGATCGACGCCATAGTCGAGCGCACGGTAGAACAGCGGCGTCGCCCAGGTATTGTCCATGAGCACGGTGGCGCCCTTGTCATGGGCAACGGCGGCGATCGCCGTCACATCCTGCATTTCGAAAGTCAGCGAGCCGGGCGACTCGACGAAGACGGCGCGGGTGTTCGGCCGGAACTGTTCGGCGATGCCGCCGCCGATCAGCGGATCGAAATAGCTGGTGGTGACGCCGAGCCGCTTGAGGATGCCCTCGCAATAATTCCGCGTTGGGCCGTAGGCGCTGTCGGTGACCAGCACATGGTCGCCGGCCTGCACCACCGAAAGCAGCGCAGTCGAAATCGCCGACAGCCCCGATGGCAACAGCGAGACGCCGGCGCAATTCGGCCCTTCTATCTCCTGGAGCGCCAGTTCCAGCGCCTCGGTGGTCGGCGTGCCGCGCCGGCCGTACTGGTAGCGCGCGCGATGCGCCATAAAATCTTCGGCGCTCGGATAGAGCACCGTGGAGGCGTGATAGACCGGCGGATTGACGAAGCCGTGATAGGATTTCGGATCGCGCCCGGCGGTGACCACGCGGGTCGCGGGCCGCCGCGCCGGCGGGGGAGAACGGCCGTCTTTACTGGAGTCGTTCATGCCGGGGTCTCTCCGCTGCCACAAACTGCGCCCAATACGCCATTACCTCGGCATTGGCCACTTTCGTCAACCCCTTGACCTTGCAGCGCGATCGTTCTCAGATGGTTTTGGGCGGGGAATTGCCTTAAGCGTCCCGGCTGCGGGGCCACTCAAAGCCACTCATAAGTCACTTGTCGCGCCACCCATGCGGAAAGGCCTGATCATGAAACGTTTAGCCACGGCACTCGCCATTGCAACGGTGGTTGCGCTCGGCATGCAGGCGGCAGGCGCGCAGACGCTCAAGGCGGTCAAGGATCGCGGTCAGCTGGTGTGCGGCGCCAACGGCTCATTGGCGGGCTTTGGCATCCCCGATCCGCAAGGCAACTGGACCGGTTTTGACGTCGATTTCTGCCGCGCCATCGCGGCGGCGATCTTCAACGACCCGACCAAGGTCAAATTCGTGCCGCTCACCGCGGCCAACCGCTTCACGGCGCTGCAGTCGGGCGAGATCGACGTGCTGGCCCGCAACACCACCTGGACCATGTCGCGCGATACCTCCCTCGGCATCGATTTTGCCGCCGTCAATTATTACGACGGTCAGGGTTTCATGGTGCGCAAGGTGCTCAAGGTGAGCTCGGCGCTCGAGCTCAACGACGCCTCGGTCTGCGTACAGCAAGGCACCACCACCGAGCTCAATCTGGCGGATTATTTCCGCACCAACCACATGTCGCTGAAAACCGTGACCTTCGCCACGGTCGACGAGGCGCTCAAGGCCTACGATTCCGGCCGCTGCGACGCCTACACGACCGACTCGTCCGGGCTTTATGGCTCGCGCGTGCTGCTCGCCGATCCGGGCGCCAACATCGTGCTGCCGGAGATCATCTCCAAGGAGCCGCTCGCACCGACCGTGCGTCAGGGCGACGACGCCTGGGAGGACCTCGTGCGCTGGACCCACCACGCCATGGTCGACGCCGAGGAGCTTGGCGTCAACAAAAACAACGTTGACGATCAGAAGAACTCGACCAATCCGGAAATCCGCCGCCTGCTCGGCCTCGAAGGCCAGTTCGGCGAAGCGCTCGGGCTGACCAACGATTGGGCCTATCGCATCATCAAAGCCGAGGGCAATTACGGCGAAAGCTTCGAGCGCAATGTCGGCCAGGGCTCGCCGCTGAAGATCGCACGCGGCCTCAACGCGCTGTGGACCAAGGGCGGCCTGCAATACGGTCTGCCGGTTCGCTGAAAGGCCACCTCGCTTGACCGTGCGTTGCCGCCGCCGCCACTGCGGGCTGGCCGATGGCTGATATTGCGCGACCATCGCCGCATTTTTCGCGGAGCCTGGGTTACCTGGCGCTGCAGGCGGCGCTGCTCGTCGTCGTCGTCGGTCTCGCCGCCACCGCCGCCCACAATGCCGCGCAAAACCTGGCGCGCGCCAATATCGCCCACGGTTTTGGCTTCTGGAACAACACCGCCGGCTTCGACATCAGCCAGACCCTGATCGCCTACTCGTCGAGCACGTCGACGTTCGGACGCGCGTTCTGGGTCGGTCTGTTCAACACGCTGTTGGTGTCCGGCATCGGCTGCGTGCTCGCGACCATCTTGGGCTTCATCATCGGCATCGCCCGGCTGTCGCGCAATTGGCTCGTTTCAGCCATTGCCGGCGGTTACGTCGAACTGGTCCGCAATATCCCGCTGCTGCTGCAAATATTGTTCTGGTACAACGCGGTGCTGAAATCGCTGCCGGAATTGCGCGGCAGCGTGGCGTTGCCGTTCGGCGGCTTCCTCAACAACCGCGGCCTGTTCCTGCCGCGGCCGGTGTTTGCGCCGGATTTTGGCGCCGTCGTCATTGCTGTCGCGATCGGCGTCGTGGTTGCGATCGGCCTGTATTTTTGGGCGCGGCGGCGCCAGGAACGCACCGGCGAGCAGGTTCGCATTTTCTGGATGATGTTGACCGCGATCTTTGGCTTGCCGCTCATCGTCTTCATCGCCGCCGGGCGGCCGCTGTCGTTCGGCGTTCCCGACATGGGCCGCTTCAACGTCCGCGGCGGCCTCGAGATTTTGCCGGAATTCGCCGCCCTTCTGCTGGCCCTGACGATCTATACCGCAGCCTTCATCGCCGAAGTGGTGCGCGCCGGCGTGCTGTCTGTTTCAACGGGCCAGATTGAAGCGGCGCAGGCGCTCGGCCTGCGTTCGGGAACGACGCTGCGCCTCGTCGTGGTGCCACAGGCGATGCGGGTCATCATCCCGCCGCTGACCAGCCAGTATCTCAACCTGACCAAAAATTCCTCGCTCGCCGTGGTCATCGGCTATCCCGATCTGGTCCAGGTTTTTGCCGGCACCGTTTTGAACATCACCGGCCAGGCCGTCGAGGTGATTGCCATCACCATGGCGGTGTATCTGTCGATCAGTCTCTTCACCTCGCTCCTGATGAATCTTTACGGGCGCACCGTCGCCATCGTGGAGCGCTGAACCCATGGCGTCCCACACCCAGGTTCAATTCTTGCGCCAGGCGCCGGCGGCAAGTCTGCCGCCGCCGGCGTTGCGGGCCGGCGCGCTCGGTTGGCTCCGCGTAAACCTGTTTTCGTCGGCGCTCAATATCGCGCTGACGCTGCTGTGCGTTGTTCTTATCGCCTGGGTCGTGCCGCCGCTCGTTCGCTTTCTCCTCGTCAACGCCACGTGGTCCGGCAACGATCGTGAAGCGTGTCTGGCTTCGGCCGCCAATCCCGATCCCGGCGCGTGCTGGGCGTTCATCCGGGTGTGGTTTTCCTATTTCGTCTATGGCTTCTATCCGATGGGGCAGCGCTGGCGGGTGGACCTCTTCTTCTTGGCGCTTGCCTTCGGCATCGGCTGGCTGGCGTGGTTGCGGGCGCCGCGCCGCGACATCGGCGCCGCCTATTTCTTCATCGTGCTGCCGGTGCTGTCGCTGATCCTGCTCAGCGGGATGCCGCTGATCGGGCTTTCCAGCGTGCCGACCAATCTGTGGGGCGGTATTCTCGTGACCATCGTGGTCGCGACCATCGGCATGGTCTTTTCGCTGCCGCTCGGCATCCTCTTGGCGCTCGGGCGCCGCTCGCGCATTCCCGTGCTGCGCTGGCTTTCGATCATGTTCATCGAATTCGTCCGCGGCGTGCCGCTGATCACGGTGCTGTTCATGGCGAGCGTGATGCTGCCGCTATTCGTGCCTGAGCCGCTCGCTCCCGATAAGCTGGTGCGCGCCCTGATCGGCGTCGCCATGTTCGCCTCGGCCTATATGGCGGAAGTGGTGCGCGGCGGGCTTTTGGCCATCCCGCGCGGTCAATACGAGGCGGCGCAGGCGCTGGGCTTGAGCTTTTGGCGATTGACGGCGCTGGTCATCCTGCCGCAGGCTTTGCGGGTGACGCTGCCGAACATCGTCAATGTCTTCATCGCGCTGTTCAAGGATACCACGCTGGTCTTCATCGTCGGCATTTTCGATTTCCTGCGCACCGTCGAGGTGGCGCGCGGCGATCAGAAATGGGCGTCGCCGGTCGCGAGCCTCACCGGCTACGTATTTGCCGCGCTGTTTTACTTCGTTTGCTGCTATGCCATGTCGCGCTACGCGCAACGCGTGGAAGCCCGCCTGGCGCGCCGCTCGGCGCTGAAGAGGCGATGATGGCGAAAAGCTCCGACGACGCCCGTAGCGAACCGCCGCGCGCCGAAACCGCGATCGAGATCATCGCTTTGAACAAATGGTTCGGCGAATTCCACGTGCTGCGCGACATCGATCTGAAAGTGGCGCGCGGCGAGCGCATCGTCATTTGCGGGCCGTCCGGCAGCGGCAAGTCGACGCTGCTGCGCTGCATCAACCATCTCGAGGACTGGCAGTCCGGCCGTATCGTCGTCGACGGTATCGAACTCACCGATGATCCCAAGCAGATCGTCGCGGTGCGCCGCGACGTCGGCATGGTGTTCCAGCAGTTCAACCTGTTCCCGCATCTGACCGTGCTGGAGAACTGCACGCTGGCGCCGATCTGGGTGCGCAAAATGCCCAAGCGCGACGCCGAGACGCTGGCCATGAAATATCTCGATCGCGTCAAAATCCCCGAACAGGCGCAAAAATATCCGGCGCGGCTGTCCGGTGGCCAGCAGCAGCGCGTGGCGATCGCACGCGCGTTGTGCATGAACCCGGACATCATGCTATTCGACGAGCCGACCTCGGCGCTCGATCCGGAAATGGTCAAGGAAGTGCTCGACACCATGGTGGAGCTCGCCTCCGACGGCATCACCATGCTGGTGGTCTCCCACGAGATGGGTTTTGCCCGCCAAGTCGCCGACCGCATGATCTTCATGGCCGACGGCCAGATTCTGGAGATCAACGAGCCGCAAGGCTTCTTCGATCATCCGCAGCACGAGCGCACGCGGCTCTTCCTGCAGCAAATCCTGCGCTGAACGCGGCCAAATCCAAGTCGTTAACCCGTGACATTGCATGTTTAGCGATTAATACTTGCGCTTTACTACGAAGACCTAAGGTTTGTGCGAAGATTACAAAGTTGTAATCTTGCGATCATTTCATTCTGTCCGAAGTTTAACTTGCTTTGGCCGGGCGGCGGCTCATCATTCTCGCACCAAACTCATCTGTGGAGGATGACATGCTCAAGCCTGTGATCGCCGCGACGGCGCTCTTTGCCATTGCCGGCTCTACGTTCGTCTACGCCCAACAGGGCGGTTACCGCGGCTTCCGCGACGGCGGCCCGCGCTTCGAACACCGGCTCAGCGCCGACGACGTGTCCGCGTTTGCCGACGCGCGCATCGCCGCGCTCAAGGCCGGACTTGAACTGACCGCGGACCAGGCGAAGAACTGGCCGGCCTTCGAGGCGGCGCTGCGCAACATGGTGCAATTGCGCGTCGATCGCATCAAGGCGCGCCAGGCGGCGCAGCAGCAGGACCAGACCCCGACGTCGCCGTTCGATCGGCTGGCCAAGCGCGCCGACGCCATGAGCAAGCGCAGCGTGGCGCTCAAGCAGATCGCCGACGCCGGCGCGCCGCTCTATGTGAGCCTCAACGACGCCCAGAAGGCCCGCTTCACCATGCTGGCGCGCATGTTGCGGCCGCATCAGCACGGCTTTAACGGCGGTGAGCGGCGCGAAGGCCGCAATTTCGATCGCGATGGCCGCGATGGCCGCGACGGTCGCGGCTGGGGCGGACGCCGGTTCGGCGAAAACGGTCCGGGCTTCGGACGCGATGGTCGGGATGGCCAAGACGGCCACGGCTGGCGCCACGGTCCCATGCACAACCTGATGAACAGCGACGGCGATCAGGGCTCGCAACTGTAAGCGATATTGCCGGCGGCCGCTGATTTTCGCCTCCCCGCAGCGGACGCCAAAACGAGAGCCGCAGGACCGTTGTCCTGCGGCTCTTGCATTTGCAATCGCCACTTAGCGCGTCAGCGGCCCATTGGCCTTCTTCCAGGCGTCGATGCCGCCCTGGATATGGCAGGCAGTCTTCAGCCCGGCCTCCTGCGCCGCCTGCACCGCCATCGCCGAGCGCTCGCCGAAAGCGCAGTAGAACACGATGCGCTTGCCGGTCGCGGCCGCGAGCTCCTGCAGCATGCCGCCGGCGCAAATATGTTCCGGCAATGCGGGGTAGGGCGCATGCAGCGAGCCCGGGATGACGCCGTGCTTTTCCCGCTCGCTCTTTTCGCGCAGATCGACGATGGCGACGTCGGTGCGGCCGCGCAGCGCCATCGCGTCAGCGGCCGACAGCGCCCAGCCTTTTTTTGCAACTTCCTCCTGGTGCAGGCCGACATGCATGTTGGCCGGTACCGCGACATCCATCATCTTCGGATTGGGCAGTTTCAGATTGTTCATCAGGTCGACATATTCGTCGACCGATTTCACCTTGAGCCGCGGATTGAACCGCTTCTCCTCGCCGATGGTCGAGACCGTGTCGCCTTTGTAGTCGTGGGCCGGATAGACCATGGTCTCGTCCGGCAGCTTCAAGAGCTTGTTGAAGATCGATTCGTATTGTGCGCGCGGGTCACCGTTCTGGAAATCGGTGCGGCCCGTGCCGCGGATGAGTAGCGTATCGCCGGTGAAGACGCGGTCGGCCCACAGGAACGAATAGGAATCGTCGGTGTGGCCCGGCGTATAGAGCACGTAGAGCTGCAAGCCTTCGATCTCGATGCGGTCGCCTTCGGCAACCCGCATGGAGACTACATCGGCGTGGGTCTGCTCGCCCATCACCGTGATGCAATGGGTGCGGTCGCGCAGCGCGCCCAGCCCGGTGACATGGTCGGCATGCAGATGGGTGTCCACGGCCTTGACCAGCTTGAGGTCGAGCTCGCGGACCAGCTGCAGATAGCGGTCGACCCGTTCCAGCACCGGATCGATGATCAGCGCCTCGCCGCCGTGCCGGCTGGCGATGAGATAGGTGTAGGTGCCCGAGGTACTATCGAACAGCTGGCGAAAGATCATGGCCGCCTCCCGATCCGCATCTAGCATTTTATGCTAGATTAAAGGCGCGCGCGAGAGACGGACATGATCAAAATCAATCTCGATGAAAAATTCACCCTGTTCGACGAGCATTGGCGGCCCAAAACCATCGCCGCGCTCAACGGGCAGGAGGTCAAGATCGTCAAGGTCAAGGGCGAGTTTCCCTGGCACCATCACGCCAACGAGGACGAGTTCTTCATGGTGTGGAAGGGCAGGTTCCGGGTGGAATTCCGGGACCGCGTGGTGACGCTTGGGCCCGGCGAATGCGTGGTGGTGCCGCGCGGCACCGAGCATCGCACCTGCGCCGACGAGGAAGCCTGCATCCTATGCTTCGAGCCCGGCGAGACGCTCAACACCGGCAATGTCCGCGATCCGACGTACACCGCGCCGCGTGGTGTTGCGATCTAATTGCGCTGCTACTCCACGTAGATCATCTTGCGGGTCATGCCGCCGTCGACAATGAAATTGGCGCCGGTGATGAAGCTGGAGCGCTCGCGGTCGAGGAGGAAACCGACGATCTCGGCGATATCCTGCGGCTTGCCGACGCGGCCCACGGGATGCTGGGCGTGATCCTTGCGGCGTAGCGCGCCGTAATTCTTGGTCGCGATCCAGCCGGGGCTGACGCAATTGACGCGCACGTCCGGGCCGAGGCTGGTGGCGAGCGCGTGGGTCAGCGCGACCAGCCCGCCCTTCGACGCCGAGTAGGATTCCGTGTTCGGCTCCGACATCAGCGCCCGGGTCGAGGCGATGAGGACAACGGCGCCGCGCGCCTTGCGCAAAGAGCGCTCGGCGGTGCGCGCCAGCAGGAACGCCGCGGTCAGATTGGTGTCGATGACGCGATGCCATTCGGCCAGCGTCAGCCGGCGCAGCGGCTTGCGGATCATGATGCCGGCATTGGCGACCACCGCATCGAGCCGGCCGAATTGCGCGACCAGCGCCTTCACGGCGCGGGAAACCGTCTCCTCCTCGCGCACATCGCCTTCGACCAGAACGACGTTGCGATCGCGCGGTGGAAAAGCCCGCTTCAATCCGCTGCCGGGCCGGTCGATGATGCCGACGCGCCAGCCGGCGGCGTTGAGATGCCGGGCGATGGCGCGGCCGATGCCATTGGCGCCGCCGGTCACCAGCGCGACGGGTTTTGCATTCGCCATGCCAACGGTCTCGGAAAATCTAATCGTGCTCGACGGGAGTGTCGGGCCGCGAACCCCATTCGGTCCACGAGCCGTCGTAGAGGCCCGCGGCGTTGGCGCCGATCGATTCCAGCGCGAATGTCAGGATCGCGGCCGTCAGCCCGGAGCCGCATGAGGTGATGATCGGTTTTTTAAGATCGACGCCCGCCTCGGTGAAGGCCTTGGTGATGCGCTCGCGCGACACCAGCGTGCCGTTCTCGACCAAGCGGTCGAACGGCACGTTGAACGCGCCCGGCATGTGGCCGGAGCGCAGTCCAGGCCGCGGCTCGGGCGCCTGGCCTTTGAACCGCGCCGCGGAGCGCGCATCGACGATCTGCACGCCATCGCCGGTGATCGCCATCCGCATGTCGGCGAGCATCGCCACGGCGCCGACATTCATCTGCGCCTTGAACGACCGCGGCGGCCGCTTGCCGTCGCCGGTCTCCAGCGGCCGGTTCTCGGCTTTCCATTTCGGCAGGCCGCCGTCGAGGATGTAGACGTTCTTGGCGCCGAAGATGCGGAACGTCCACCACACCCGCGCCGCCGAGTAGAGGCCGAGACTGTCGTAGACCACGATCGTATCGTTATCGCCGATGCCGAGCGCGCCCGCGGCCTCGCCGAATTGTTTTGGCCCGGGCAGCATATGCGGCAGTTCCGTGGAATGATCGGCGACCACGTCGATGTCGAAGAACACCGCGCCGGGGATGTGGCCGGCACGATGCTCGGCGTGAACGTCGCGCTTCTGCGTCACCGTGGGATAGGAGCCGTCGACCACCACGACGTCGCGATCGCGCAAATGCTCGGCGAGCCATTCCGTCGATTTGAGCCAGCGGCTCGGCGGCGATGGGGCAGGGTCCGGCTCGGTTCGCAGCATTTTTTTCGTTCTCTCAATGAATAACGCCGGCGCGCCGGCGAGGTTCACTCATAAGGAACTTTGATGTCCGATTTGCGCTCAAGCCAGCCCGGCACCGGCAGATTCTTCTCGCGCAGGAAGTCTGGGTTGAACAATTTTGATTGGTAGCGCGTGCCGTAGTCGGCGAGGATCGTCACGATGGTGTGCCCCGGGCCGAGCTCCTTGGCGAGGCGGACGGCGCCGGCGATGTTGATGCCCGACGAGCCGCCGAGGCAGAGCCCCTCGTGCTCGAGCAGATCGAAAATGTACGGCACCGCCTCGGCGTCGGGGATCTGATAAGCGGTGTCGATCGGCGCACCTTCCAGATTCTTGGTGATGCGGCCCTGGCCGATGCCTTCGGTGATCGAGGAGCCTTCCGACTTAAGCTTGCCGGTAGTGTAGTAGCTGTAGAGCGCGGCGCCCATCGGATCGGCAAGCGCGATGCGCACGGCATTGCCGTGCGCCTTCAGCGCGATGGCGACGCCGGCCAGCGTGCCACCGGTGCCCACCGCGCAGACGAAGCCGTCGACCTTGCCGTCGGTCTGCTGCCAGATTTCAGGACCCGTGGTTTCGACATGGCCCTGGCGGTTGGCGACGTTGTCGAATTGATTAGCCCAGATCGCGCCGTTCTTTTCGGTCTTGGCCAGTTGCGCGGCAAGCCGGCCGGAGACTTTGACGTAATTGTTGGGATTGGAATAGGGCACCGCCGGCACTTCGATCAATTCGGCGCCGCACAGCCTCAGCGTGTCCTTCTTCTCCTGACTCTGGGTCTGCGGGATCACGATCACGCTGCGGAAGCCCATGGCGTTGCCGACGAGCGCCAGGCCGATGCCGGTATTGCCGGCGGTCCCTTCGACCACGACGCCGCCCGGCCGCAGCTCGCCCTTTTTCATCGCGTCCTCGATGATGAACAGCGCGGCGCGATCCTTGACCGACTGGCCCGGATTCATGAATTCGGCCTTGCCCAAAATGGTACAGCCGGTCTCGGCCGACACGCGCTCGAGCTTGATCAGCGGCGTGTTGCCGATCGCCTCGATAATCCCGTTGCGAACCTGCATCTGCGTCACTTCCGAAAGACGCGCGACCCTAGATGACCAAGTGTTTGGAAACAAGACGGGAACAATGCCGCTATTTGCCGAAAGCCTATCGAAACCATACCCCCGCATGGCCGCTGCGGCGGCCCGAGAATTCACCGATTCTTTGCGGCCTTAGCGCTAAGCCGCACCATAGCGGGGTTGTCAGCACTCGTTTGCCCGGATCCGGCCTGTCGGTTGAACGCGATGAATCTCGACGTCAATACCTTGTTCCTCGTCACCATCTACGTGGAGGCGATCCTCGGATTGCTGCTGCTGTTCGCCTGGGTGCAGAACACCGCGATCTATGCGGTGGCGTGGTGGGGCTTTGCCGATCTGTTGCGCGCGGCTTCCGTCATGCTGTTCGGCATGTACGGCTCGGTTTCCGATCTGATCTCGATCGATCTCGCCAATGCGATCCTGTTCACCGCGTTTGCAGTGACCTGGACCGGCGCGCGGGTGTTCGATCACCGCAAGCCGCAATGGCTCATGCTGTTCGGCGGCGCCGTGCTTTGGCTGGTGCTGTGTCGCCTTCCGGCGATCAAAGGCTCCTGGGACCTGCGTTTGCTGTTCTCCTCGGGCATCATCACCGCTTACACCTGGGCGACGGCCTACGAGTTCTGGCGCGGCCGTGGCGAGCCCTTGGTGTCGCGCTGGCCGGCAATCTTCATGTTCTTCGCCCACGGCGCGCTCTATCTGTTGCGCACGCCGTTCGGCGCCATGCTGGTGCCGGTGAACAGCGAAGTGTTCGCCAGCGTCTGGCTCACCGTGCTCAGCTTCGAGGCGCTGCTGTTTACCATCGCCATCGCCTTCATCCTCCTGGCCATGGCGAAAGAGCGCACCGAGTATCGCCACAAGACGGATTCGTTGATCGATCCGCTGACCGGCATCGCCAACCGCCGCGCCTTCCTGCAAGACGCCGAAGCCCACCTCAAGCGGCAGGCGACCGAACCGCGGCCGATGGCGGTGATGCTGCTCGACCTCGATAATTTCAAAGGCATCAATGACCGCTTCGGCCACGCCATCGGCGACCGCGTGCTGCAAATGTTCGCCGAAGTCGGCTCCGGCTGCATGCGCCGTTACGACATTTTCGGCCGGCTCGGCGGCGAGGAATTCGCGGCGCTCCTGGTCGACACTTCGCGCGATCGTGCGCTCGCCGTCGCCGAGCAGATCCGCTCGTCGTTCGTCGAAGTGACCGGCATGGTCGAGGGCAAGCCGGTGGTCGCCACGGTGAGCATCGGCGTCGTCATCAGCTACGATGCGGTGCTCGATCTCTCGGCGCTGTTGGCGCAGGCCGACCACGCGCTCTACCGCGCCAAGGACAACGGCCGGAACCGCATCGAAATCGCCTCGATCGAACTGATCCTCGATCGGGTCAAGCGCGCCAGCGCCGCCGCCGAACGAGCCGCCGCGGCCAAGTCGGCGGCAAAATCCGCGGCTTGATCATCGGCGCAAATCGCCCGGGCTCATTTCACTTCGGCCGGCGTCGAGGTTCCCGGACCTTCGCCGACGATGAGCAGGACGGCGTCTTCCTCCTTGGCGCCGTCGAAATGCACCTGCTGGCCATAGTGCGTGACAAAGGTGCCCGCCGCCATGGGAACAGTGCCGTCGGGATCGAATTTCGTCCCGGTGCCGACCCACCACGTGCCCTTGAGCACGGTGATGAAGCGGTCGTGCGGATGAAAATGCGGGTGGCTGAAATGATGGCCGGCCAGCCATTTCACCATCTGCACATAGAGCCCTTCCTTCGACGGATCGCCGACCAGCACTGCATTCTGCGCGCCGTTGGGGCTCGGCTGCGACCATTTGATCTGGTCGGGCAATTTGAAAGTGACCGCGGCCGGATTGAGCTCGCTCGCTCGCGCAAGTACGGGCGCCAGGAAAGGCGCGACCGCCGGCAGCAAGGCCAGAGCGCGCCGCGTGAATGTGATCATGAAATCCTCCCGCGCGCTTCGTGCATTTGAGCGCGTGCCGCCGAGGCTAGCGCGTCGCGCCGGTTGTGGCGAGATGGGATGCCGCCCAATTGGCGATGTGCCTCGGCGCAGCGTGTACATTGCGCGGCCCGCGCGGTGCTGTATTAGCTTGCCGCAACCCGCGAGGAGCACAAATGAAACGCAGCACCAACCGCATCCTGACCACCCATGTCGGCAGCCTGATACGGCCGCCGGCGCTGCAGGAGTTTTTGCGCGCCAAACAGGCCGGCAGGCCCTACGATGCGGCGGCCTATGACAAATGCCTGACGGCGTCGGTCGCCGACGTCGTGCACAAGCAGGCCGAGGTCGGCATCGACGTCGTCAGCGACGGCGAGTTCGGCAAATCGATCAGCTGGTCGCAATACGTGCTGGAGCGGCTGAGCGGCTTTGAGCGGCGGCCGATCAGGCCGGGCAACAAAAATCCGTTCACCCGCGGCGTCGACCGGGAAAAATTCGCCGAGTTTTATGCCGAGCTCGACGCCCGCGAAGGCGTCGCTACCACGGTCGAGGCGGTGTGCATCGGGCCGATCGCCTATACCGGGCAGGCGGAGCTGCAACGCGACATCGACAATTTCAAAGCCGCGCTCAAGAGCGTCAACGTGGTCGAGGCATTCCTGCCTGTGGCGGCGCCGGCGAGCGTCATCCCCGACCGCAAGAACGAATATTACACGACCGACGAGGAATTGATCCGCGCCATCGGCGCTGCCATGCGCACCGAATACCGCATGATCATCGATGCAGGTTTTGTGCTGCAGCTCGACGATGCCCGCGCCGCCGTCACCTATGACCGCATGGTGCCGCCAGGAAGCTTTGACGATTACCGCAAGTGGCTGCGCCTGCAGGTCGAGGTGCTCAACGACGCCATCTCAGGCCTGCCGCCGGACCGTATCCGCTATCACGTCTGCTGGGGCAGCTGGCCCGGCCCGCATACCACCGACGTGGCGCTCAAGGACATCGTCGATCTCATCCTTGACATGAATGTCGGCGCCTTCGTCATCGAGGGCGCCAATCCACGCCACGAGCACGAATGGCGGGTCTGGGAAAGCGCCAAGTTGCCGCCGGGCAAGGTGCTCATCCCGGGCGTCATCAGCCACGCCACCAACGTGGTCGAGCATCCGGAGCTCGTCGCCGAACGCATCGTGCGGCTGGCCAAACTCGTCGGGCGCGAAAACGTGCTCGCCGGCACCGATTGCGGATTCGCCCAAGGCCCGTTCCACCGCCGGGTGCATCCGAGCATCATGTGGGCGAAGCTGGGTGCGCTGGTCGAAGGCGCGCGGATCGCGAGCGCGGAGTTGTGGCGGAAAGCGGCGTAGTTTTGCTGAGCCGTCATTGTGAGCGAAAGCGAAGCAATCCAGTGCGGAGCGCGAAGCCTGGATTGCTTCGTTGCTTCGCTCCTCGCGATGACGAGTTCCGTCACTCCGCCGCCACCGCGTGCGCTGGCTCTTCGGCTTCATCGACGGGCCCGCGCCTTTCGCCGAACAGCCAGGTCTGCAGCCGGTCGAGATAGAGATAGACCACCGGCGTGGTGTAGAGCGTGAGCACTTGGCTCAGCGCTAGCCCCCCGACCATGGCGTAGCCGAGCGGCTGGCGCATTTCCGAGCCGGCGCCCGAGCCGATGGCGAGCGGGATGCCGGCCAGCATGGCCGCCGCCGTGGTCATCAGGATCGGGCGGAAGCGCAACAGGCAGGCTTCGCGGATGGCGTCATGCGGCGCCATGCGGCGGTCGCGTTCGGCGGCGATGGCAAAGTCGACCAGCATGATGCCGTTCTTCTTGACGATGCCGATCAACAGAATGATGCCGATGATGCCGATCACCGACAGATCCATGTGGCCGAGGCTCAGCGCCAACAGCGCGCCGATGCCGGCCGATGGCAAGGTCGAGAGAATCGTCAGCGGGTGGATGAAGCTCTCATAGAGAATGCCGAGGATGATGTAGACCACGATCAGGGCGGCCGCGATCAGCGCCGGCTCGCTGCGCAGCGAGGTCTGGAACGCCTGTGCATTGCCCTGGAAGGTCGGGATGATCGCAGCCGGCATGCCGATCTGGCGCGACGCCTCGTTGACCGCATCGACGGCCTGGCCGAGCGAAACGCCGCGCACCAAATTGAACGTGATGGTCACGGCCGGGAACTGGCCTTGATGGGAAATCAAAAGCGGCCCGACTCCATTGCTGTCGACGCTGACCAGGGCGGAGAGCGGCACCGCGCCGCCGGTCAGCGGCGATTTGATGTAGAGGCGGTCGAGCGTCGCGAGGTCCTTTTGCAGCTCGGGCAGGATTTCCAGCACGATGAAATAGGTTTTGAGCTGGGTGAAATACTGCGTGATCTGACGCTGGCCGAAGGCGTCGTTCAAGGTGTCGTCGATCGCCTGCGCCGAGATGCCGAAACGCGCCGCCTGGTCGCGATTGATCGTGATCTGCAGCCGCGGCCCGTTGGCCAACAGATCCGAGGTGACGTCGGCGAGCTGCGGCACCGTGCGCAGCTTCTCCAGGAGTTTTTGCGACCACTCGTTCAGTTCAACGATATTCGTGTCCTGCAAGGTGTACTGGAAGCTGCCGCGCGCGATGCGGGCGCCGACATTGATGTCCTGCGTCGGCTGCAGGAACAGATTGACGGCCTGGATCTTGGCCAGCTGCGGTCGTAGCCGGTCGATGATTTGAGACGAGTTGAGCTTGCGGTCGTCGCGCGGCTTGAGCACGATGAAATAGCGTCCTGTGTTGGCCGACTGCGCGCTGCCGGCGGCGCCGGTGAACGAGCCGAAACCCTGGACGTCGGGATCGGCCAGGATGACGTCGCCGACGGTATGCATCAGCCGCATCATCTGTTCCGGCGAGGTTTCCTGGGCGGCTTCGGCGAAGCCCTGGATCATTCCGGTGTCCTGGATCGGGAAAAAGCCTTTTGGGATCACGATGGCCATGACCACGGTGAGCGCCATGGTGGCGAAAAAGACGCCGAGCGTGATCGGCTGGTGGCGGAGCACGATATCGAGCGTGCGCCGGTAGAAGTTGAGCATGGCAGTGAAGCCCACCTCGATCACGCGGTAGACACGGCCATGGCTCTCCGGCTCGCGCTTCATGAAGCGCGAGCACATCATCGGCGCCAGCGTCAGCGACACCAGCGCCGACACCGCGATCGAAGCGGTGACGGTCAGCGCGAATTCGCGGAACAGCCGGCCGATGATGCCGCTCATCAGCAAGAGCGGAATGAACACCGCCACCAGCGAGCAGGAAATCGACAGCACGGTGAAGCCGATCTCGCGCGAGCCGCGCAGCGCTGCGGTGAACGGCGGCTCGCCGTGCTCGACATGGCGATAAATATTCTCCACCACGACGATGGCATCGTCGACGACGAAACCGACCGCGATGGTCAGCGCCATCAGCGACAGGTTGTCGAGACTGAAATGCATCAGGTACATCGCGGCGAACGAGCCGGCCAGCGCCAGCGGCACCGTCACGCTCGGAATCAGCGTCGCCCAGAAATTGCGCAGGAACAGCAGGATTACCAGCACCACCAGGCAGATGGTCAGCGCCAGCGTGAACTCGACATCCCGCACCGAGGCGCGGATGGTCACGGTGCGGTCGAGAATGGTCTCGACCTTGACCGCCGGCGGAATGCGCGCGGTGAGCTGCGGCAGCTCGGCTTTGACCTGGTCGACGGTGTCGATGACGTTGGCGCCGGGCTGCTTGAACACCGCAAGGATGACGCCGTCGCGGTTGTTCTGGTAGGCGGCGACGGTGCGGTCGACCTGATCGGACACTGCCTGGCCGACGTCGCGCACCCGGATCGGGGCGCCGTTGCGATAGGCCAGCACCACGTCGTTGAATTTTTCCGCATCCGTGATCTGATCGTTGGCGGCGATGGTGAAGGTGATCTTGTCGGTGTTGATCACGCCCTTGGCGGCGTTGGTCGTCGACGACACCAGGTTGCCGCGGATGTCCTCGAGCGTCAGTCCGCTCGCCGCAAGCTTGGCGGGATCGACCTGGACGCGGATCGACGGCGCGCGGTCGCCGAATACCGAGACCTGCGCCACGCCGTTCACCTGCGAGAGCTGCTGGGCGAGAAAGACGTTGGCGAATTCGTCGACGGTGATCAGCGGCACGGTGTCGGAGTGCACCGACAAGAGCAGGATCGGCACGTCCGCTGGGTTGACCTTCTTGTAGGCCGGCGGCGTAGACAGCGCCTGCGGCAATTGCTTTGAGGCAACCGTGATCGCCGCCTGCACGTCCTGCGCCGCGGAATCGATGTTCCGTTCGAGGTCGAACTGAATGACGATGGTGGCGGAGCCGAGCGCGCTCTGCGACGTCATCTGGGTGATGCCGGCGATCTGGCCGAACTGCTGTTCGAGCGGGGCCGCGACCGAGGTCGCCATGGTCTCGGCGCTGGCGCCGGTCCAGGTCGTGGTCACCTGAATGGTCGGGAAGTCGACCTGCGGCAGCGGCGCCACCGGCAGGAACGGGAACGAGACGATGCCGACAAAGGCCAAAGCCGCCATCATCAGCGTGGTCGCGACCGGCCGCCGGATGAACGGCTCCGAGATATTCACGACGCATTCCCCCGCGTCGCCGCGGTCGGCGGCGCGGTGATGGTGACCGGCGCGTTGGCCTGCAGCTTGTACTGGCCGTCGGTGACCACGCGGTCGCCGTCGTTGACGCCCGAAGTGATGATGGTGCGGTCGCCCGTCGTCGCCCCGGTCTGGATCGGCCGCGGCTCGACGGTGCCGTCCGCCTTGACCACCCAGGTAAACAGCCCGTGCGGCCCGCGCTGCACGGCGAGCGGCGGAATGACGACGACGTCCTTGCGGGTGTCGACCAGGAGCCGGACATTGACGAATTCGCCCGGCCACAATCTTTCGTCGTCGTTCTTGAACGTCGCCTTGAGCCGGTAGGTCGCGGTTGCCGGATCGATCAGGTTGTCGATCGTGGATAAGGTGCCGCTCGACAACAGGCGAACGTTGTCGCGATCGTAGGCCGCGACCTCGACGGCGCCGCGCTTGAGCGCGCCGCGGATGTCGTCGAGGGTCTGTGCCGGCAAGGTGAAGGTGACGGTGATCGGCTCGGTCTGAGTCAGGATCGCGATCGCGCCCTGGTCGTTGGCATGGACGATGTTGCCGGGATCGACCATACGCACGCCCATGCGGCCGTCGTTGGTGGCGACGATGGCGGTGTAATCGAGATTGGTCTGCGCGGTCTCGATGGCGGCGTCGTCGGCGGCGATCGACGCCTTGGCCTGATCGACCTTGGCCTGCTGCTGGTCGAGATTCTGCTGGGTTTCGAAATTCTTTGCCGCCAGCGTCTGGAAGCGGGTGAGGTCTTTCAGCGCCGCGGTCAGGGCGGCTTCGTCCTGCGCCTTGCGGGCCTTGGCGGCGTCGAGCGCAGCCTGGTACAGGCGCGGATCGATCTTGGCCAGCACGTCGCCTTTCTGCACGCGCTGGCCTTCCTGGAAGAAAACCTCTTTCAGCTTGCCGTCGACCTGGGCGTGGATGCCGACGGTGAACAGCGCCTGCACGGTGCCGAGACCGGTCAGATAGATCGGCACGTCCTGGCGCGACGCGGTGGCAACGCTGACCGGCACGGCGGCGCGGGTTGAGCGCGCGGCATGGGCCGGATCGGGCCCCTGCGACCAGTACCAATAGGCGAGGCCCAGGACCGCTAAGCCTGCGACACCGGCAGTGATCAGGACGGCACGACGGCTTATTCGGCCCGGACCGAACCGGCTCGTTTCCACGGGCTTCCCTCTAAAGCGCGCCGACCGCTGCGTCGCTGGTAATGGCTTTAAGCCTTCTACTCTTTACTCTATAGCGGCGCGAATACCTTTCTGGAAGATGAAAAGAATTTCATATTGCATTGCAGCGCATAGAGGCCGTGACGGTCTGCGTAAATTTCGCATATCCAAAAAGCGCCCTCGCCACCGCAATCGGCGGTTGCGGTTTGCTGCCAAGGTTGCAGGCGCTGCGGCGGCGCGTGCGCCCTGAACATGGGCAATCCCGACGGGTTCATCCCCAGGCGCGGATTTGATAGGGTGGCGCCTTGCCCCATTGAATTCCCGGAGAACGATCATGCTCGACGTCACCAAGCGCCAAGACACCGCCCCGTTCGACACCGCGTTGCTCGACCGGCTGATGGACGAAGCGGGTATCGATGTTCTGGTCGCGACGTCGAAGCACAATGTGCAATACCTGCTCGGCGGCCACCGCGCCTTCTTCTTCGAATCCATGGATGCGATGGGGTTGAGCCGCTACCTGCCGGTCTTCGTCTACCAAAAGGGCGCGCCGGAAAAGGCCGGCTTCTTCGGCCACCGCATGGAGGGCTTTCAGAACGAGGTGAAGCCGTTCTGGGTTTCCGAGGTCAGCACCAAAAGCTCGGGCGCGGTCGACGTCATGGAGAAGGCGGTCGATTACCTGCGGCGCCTGGCGCCGAAAGCCAAACGTATTGGCGTCGAGACCGCGTTCATTCCGCTCGATTCCGCAGCCGTATTGCGCAAGGCTTTGCCGAACGCCGAACTCGTCGATGCGCTGTTCGTGCTCGAACGGTTGCGCGCCCGCAAAACGCCGGAAGAGTTGGCGATGCTGAAGATCGCCTCCGACGCGGTGATAGACTCGATGGCGGCGGTGTTTGCGAATTTCGGCCCCGGCGCCACCAAGAACGAGCTGACCGAGGCGCTGCGCCGCGAGGAAACCTCGCGCGGGCTGACTTTCGACTATTGCCTGATCGCGGCCGGATCGAGTCTGAACCGCGCGCCGTCGGACCAGCGCTGGGAGAAGGGCGACGTGCTGTCGATCGATTCCGGCGGCAATTATCACGGCTATATCGGCGACGTGGCGCGCATGGGGGTCGCCGGCGAACCCGATGCCGAACTGGTCGATCTGTTGGCCGAGGTCGAGGCCATCGAGCAGGCCTCGATGCAGCCGATCCGCTCTGGCGTCTTGGGTAGCGAAATCTATGCGGCGGCCGACGCCGTGCTGCACAAATCAAAGCTGCACAATCACATCCATTTCCTCGCCCACGGCATGGGGCTGGTGAGCCACGAAGCGCCACGGCTGACCAATTCCGGCCCGGTGCCCTACGATGCCTATGATGCGCCGCGGCCGCTGGAGACCGGCATGGTGGTCTCGGTCGAGACCACGCTGCAACATCCGCGCCGCGGCTTCATCAAGCTGGAAGACACGGTGATCGTGCAGCCGAAGGGATTTGAGGTCTACGGCGACCGCATCCGCGGCTGGAACCGCGCGGGGCGCGGCGCCTGACCGCACCGGGCGCGCCGCCTGAGCGGGCAGGACCCGCCTAAACAGCGACTACGAATGGCCGTTCTGAGCAGCCGCTCGCGCGCGAGCGATCGCGCGCGCAAATTGCGCATCCTCTTCGCGGCGAAGCTTGTGCAGATAGCCGAAAGAGATCAGGCCGACGAAGGCCCACACCCCGCCGGCGATGTAGAACACCAGCGGATCGACGCCGGTGAAGGTGTTCATGATCAGGCACGTCGTGCCCCAGGCAATCAGCACAATGACGGCACGCGGCAGCAGGTAACCCATGATTCGAGCCTCGTGGCGGGACGCCATGAGGGTGCGCGCCTATGGTTAGGAATACGTAAATTGCGCGATTGCGCGCCGCTTCAATAAGCGGACTGCCGCGCGCCGGTGCTGCCGAATAATCGCCCAACTGTGTGCCGCGACGCGGTGCCGCAGAGTGCGGCACGATGTTGCCAAGTTGCTGAATTTGATACGGCGCCGGGTGCGGCAACAACGTCGGCCTCGCGCCGCGTTCCGGCCTGCGAGAGAAATGGAACCCATGACCGAGACGAGCAAGGTGCCGGAGGTCACGCTCGGCTTCTGGATCATCAAGATATTTGCGACGACCCTTGGCGAGGTTGGCGGCAACGCCGTAACGATGCAGCTGGGGTTTGGCTACTTGATCGGCTCGGCGATCTTCGCCGCGCTGTTGATCGTCCTGGTGGGTGCGCAAATTATGGAGAACCGATTCCGGCCGTTTTTATATTGGGCGGTGATCGTCGCGACGACGCTCACCGGAACGGCATTGGCCGATTTCTTCGATCGTTCGCTCGGAATAGGCTACCTGGGCGGCTCGCTGGCGCTTTTTTCGCTGGTCATGGCGACGATCGGCCTTTGGTATTGGACGCTCGGTTCGGTCGCCGTTCAAACCGTCGTCGCGCCGAAGGTTGAGGCGTTCTATTGGACCACGATCATGTTCTCGCAAACGCTTGGTACGGCGCTTGGCGACTGGATGGCGGACGATACAGGATTGGGCTACAACGACAGCGCGCTGGTGATCGCTTTCGCGCTCGCCGTCGTTGCTGTTCTCTACTTCACCACCGGGGTCTCCCGCACGCTGCTGTTTTGGGCGGCTTTCGTGCTGACGCGCCCGTTGGGAGCCACGATCGCCAATTCCTTTGACAAGCCAATCTCCCATGGCGGGCTCGCCGTCGGCGATCTGAAGGCCTCGGCGGTCCTTGCCGTGCTGATCATTATTTCGATATTGGTCATTCCGCAGCGCCCTGGGCGCCATGTCGAAAATGCAGCATCTTCGTCGCTATGAAAATGCAATGGTGAGCATCCCGCGTTACCGGTTGTTCTGATCGCGGGTCGAATAGGTTTTAGGACGACGGAGCGATAGGCCGACCTGTGATGATGCTGAAGCGACGCCGGCACCGATTGCGACTCTGAAGCGAGAGAAAGCGAAGCAGGGCTAAATGGCCCCATCGGCAACGATTGCGGTGGCTAATTGCTCGCCTTGCTAAGAGGGAACATCAGTTCGGGATGTTGGCTCCCGACCGTTCCGCCTGACGCTGACACAAACCCCTCAACCGAGCACACACAACCTCACCAGAGGGTTATAGATGGCAGTCTAACCCATCGACGTCAGATTTCGCGATGAGCGTCGGGGGTCACAAACTGTAACCGTAGTGTTTCATGCAGGCGCCGCCTCGCACCATACGGTCATTCGACATCGTTGTAGTTCCTGGAGTCTTCTCCTTATCGAGCAAAGCTTTGCAGTGCGCCCATGCTTGCTCGTATGTCAATTTCTTGCCCTTTGTCGCCGCGAATGCCGTGGTGTCAAAAGACAATCCAAGCACAATAACACTTGCCAACAAGATGATCGAAACCCTTTGCTGACGTACCATGATAACCTCCCTATTTTCGGCGATAACGACACATTTCCGATGATGAGCCCCATTTGACCGCTCCGCAATAGGGTCATGGCTAGCCGCAAGAATATCGCGCCCTAATCGGCAGCTCTGGCTCTAACAGCGGTTGCCGTGACGCAGCAATTCAGGCTGCTCGGGGCATATTGGATACCGGGCGAACACTCGGAATCGGTCGTTCCTGGCCCGAACCCGACATTGGCGTGGCCTAGCATTGCTGTGCTGCAAAATGACCATTGAACCCGTTCCACCGGTGTTAAATTCCTGCTGTAATTGGACGTGAATGGTCGTGAGCCTTGGGAGGGGCGCTCAAGCCCCAGTGGCGCAAATCGCAAGGAGGTTGGACGATGATTAGCTTAACTCACGCAAAAAGACTTGTGGTAGCGGTTATTGCAATATCGATTGGGCTGCTGGCAGTTGCGACGCCGTCGCAGGCACAGACGATCGGCAGTGTCCGGCTGCACATCGTCAAAGCGGGTTTTATCGTCGGGGTCGGGGGCGGCAGCGGCGTCTTGGTCTACCATGGTCATAGCTATCGGCTTGCTGTCAGCGGCATCGGCATCGGCAGTCTCGGTATTGCGTCGGTGGACTTGGTCGGCACCGCCAGAAATTTGACAAGTCCTGGCGCCGTTGCCGGCACTTATGGAGGCGCCGGTGCGGGCGGCACTTTTGTTGGCGGCGGCCAAGTGGCAACGTTGCAGAATGCTAACGGCGTTATTCTTGAGTTACGCGGAGTTCAGGTTGGCTTTCAGGTTTCCGTTGGACTCGGCGGCATGACAATTTCATTGCGATAGGGAGAGACCGCCGCGCGACGCTCGCATAGTGCAAGCTGAAGGAGAGAGGCACACAGGGCTCCCCGCCTGTAACATGAGACTAGCTGCCGACTCAGTAATACAACCGGTGAGGCGGTTCCCCCGACACGGCTGAGGCGCTGAGCTTCAGCGATGGCAACGTGCTCTACCCTTACGCCGCCTTGCAGCATCATCGGCGATGGCGGCTGATGTCCGCTTCCCCTAATCGGCCGGTTGCGGTCAAGCGCTTTAAGACTATCGACGACAATGGTGTCGATGTCGCTCGTCGGGAGGGCGGCGGCGCGGTATTTCGGTTTACCCCGCCGCCGGCTGCGGAGCACACCGCACAAGCGGTCCCCGGGACCGAACGAGATGCCATCGTCAACTAATCACCTGTCGCGTTCACCTCGTCAATTCCGCTTGTCCGATCCGCGGATCTTGTTCGCGATGTTCGAGAAAAATGAGCGGAAAGGTCGCATAGCGATCAAATAAACGATGAACACGATTAACAATAATGCCGCGACTGCGCGAACGAGCATGGCGTTATGCGGTTCGGCTCCTAGAAGAATCGGTACACTGTTGGGTATTGCCAAAATCCATTCGGCAATTTGATCAAGCATCGGGCTCTCCACGTAAGCTTATGAGCAGGGAGTGAATTGCCGCGTTCGAGCTGGCCCCGCCTTAGCTATTGCTCGAGTCTAACACCGCCGCGATGGCTTTCATGATCGTCTCGTCCCGGTGTGTGCGACAGTAGAGTTTTATTCTGCTAGCGTCTAGTTGTAGGGTATCGCCGTCGACGTAACGGGGCGGTAAGAAGCGGGATCGCCGTAAGCCGGAGCATGACGGAATCCAATTTGCGGCGAGGCAATTTGCATTTGACGTGAACCGTACCGGTATCTCGATTGGTCGTGACGTTAAGTCAGCTCTTTTCCAACACTTTGAGCCTGGCGGCGTTCTCTGGAAGAAACCTCGTGTCGCCTCTCTCCAAGCGTTCCGCATCGGAACGGCGATGAATACGATTGCCAGATGACCGCCCGATCCGAGGCGATTCCGCACTGGATTGAACATCGGATCGGTGCGATAATAATGGCCAAGCAAGAGCCGCTACGAGAGTAGGCGTGTCGCTCTCGATGTCCGCCGCAAAGCAGCGAGGCAAGGCGACGTATCAAAAGTGTAAGCAGTACGGGAGGCGTACATGTTTTTGTCGACCATCCGGTGGCTCGCACTGGCAGCAATCATCCTGGTACCTACCGGGGCAATGGCGCAATCTTCTGCGCCGCCAGCCGCCACATCCAATGCCCAACTGTTGAAGCCCGCCGAGCTCGATCAACTGGTCGCGCCGATCGCGCTCTATCCGGATCCTTTGCTCGCCCAAGTGCTGATGGCCGCGGTCTATCCGCTCGACATCGTGCAGGCCGAGCGTTGGCTTGAAGGCAACAAAAATCTCAAGGGCGATGCATTGAAGGCGGCGGTCGACAAGCAGCCATGGGACGACAGCATCAAATCCTTGGTCGCCACGCCGGACGTGCTGCAGTTGATGAGTTCGAAACTCGACTGGACGCAGAAGCTCGGCGATGCGGTCGTTGCCCAGCAGGCCGATGTGATGGACGCGATCCAGCGCTTGCGCACCAAGGCGCAAGCCAACAACAAGCTGCAATCGACCAAGGAGCAGAAAGTCTCGGTCCAGCAAGTCAACAACAAGCAGTACATCGCCATCGAGCCGACCGACCCCGAGATGATGTATGTCCCGTACTATGACCCCGGCGTGGTTTATGGCGATTGGCCGTATCCGGAATATCCTGCCTATTACTGGCCCGCGCCCGGCTATATCGGCGCGGGCCTGCTTGCCACCGGCGTTGCCTTCGGCGCCGGCTACGCGCTCGGGCGCTGGCACGGCGGAAACTACTGGGGCGGCAATGTCAATTGGAACAACAACAACATCAATATCGGCCGGCCCGGCGGCGGCGCTGGCGCCAATTGGCGGCCCAACGTCGGACATCATCGGAAAGCTGCCGCCAATCGCGGCAACCGTGCGCAACAGTTGAACTTCCGCGGCAGCGGCGGCCAGCAGGTGGTCAAGCCGGGCGGCGGCAACCGCGGTAATGTCGGCCAAAATCGTCCGGCGAGCCGTCCGAGTGCCGGCGCGGGTAACAGACCAAGCGCCGGAAACCGTCCAAGCGGCGGCAATCGTCCAAGCGCCGGGAACCGTCCGTCAGGCGGCGGGCAGCGGCATCACGCGGCGCAGCGACCGAGCCGGGGCGGTGGTGCCGCTAATCGCGGCGGCGGTGGCGCCCGCGTCGCTCATCGCGGCGGTGGCGGCGGCGTTGCTCACCGCGGCGGTGGCGGCGGTGGTGCAGCGATGCGGGCGCACGGCGGAGGTGGCGGCATGCGCGGCGGCGGCGGTGGTCATCATCGCGGCGGTGGCGGTCGCGGCGGTGGCGGACGTCGATCCGACATCATGCTCAAGCACGACATCGTGCTGCTCGGCTATCTCGACAACGGCCTCGGCTTCTATCGCTTCAGCTACAACGGCAGCGACAGGGCTTATGTGGGCGTCATGGCGCAGGAGGTGCAGCAGGTCATGCCGGAAGCAGTCGTCCGCGGCCCCGACGGCTATCTGCAAGTGTACTACGACAAGCTCGGGCTGAAATTCGAGACCTATCGGCACTGGCTTGCATCGGGGGCGCAGGTTCCTCACGGGATGAGTTTGCAGCACTGACCGCTTGGGGATGGACCGCGCGACGACCTCTGCAGCGCCCGATCGGATCGGTTGGATCCGCTGGTTGCCGGGACTGCTGACGCTGCGCCACTATCGGGCGGAGTGGCTGCCGCACGACATTGTCGCCGGCATCGTGTTGGCGACCATGTTAGTTCCGGTCGGCATTGCCTATGCGGTGGCATCGGGCGTGCCGGGAATCTACGGTCTCTACGCCACAGTCGTCCCGCTCCTGGCCTACGCCATGTTCGGTCCCAGCCGCATTCTGGTGCTGGGGCCGGACTCGTCGCTTGCTGCCGTCATACTCGGCGTCGTCCTGCCGCTGTCGGGCGGCGACGCGCTGCGCGCGGTGGCGCTCGCCGGCGCGATGGCGGTCGTGTCAGGCGTCGCATGCATTTTGGCCGGCGTTGCGCGCCTTGGTTTCATCACAGAACTGCTTTCGAAGCCGATCCGCTACGGCTACATGAATGGCATCGCGTTGACGGTGCTGATCAGCCAGCTGCCCAAATTTCTCGGCTTCAAGGTCGACGACACCGGCCCGTTGCGCGAACTGTGGACCATCGCCAAAGCAGTTCTAAGCGGAAAGGCCAACTGGGCCGCGTTCGCAATCGGTGCCGGCACGTTGGCCGTCATCCTGCTGCTCAAGAGCAACAAACGGATACCCGGCATATTGATTGCCGTCGTCGGTGCGACCGTAATCGTCGGTCTGTTCGACTTGGCGGCGCGGGCCGGCGTCTCGGTGCTCGGTCCGCTCCCGCAAGGCCTGCCGGCATTTGCGATCCCGTGGATCGGCTATGAGGACGTAGTCCCGATTCTGATCGGCGGCGCCGCGGTCGCGCTAGTGTCGTTCGCCGACACCAGCGTGCTGTCGCGCGCTTACGCGGCGCGCCTCGGGACGCCCGTCGATCCCAATCAGGAGATGGTAGGGCTTGGCGCCGCGAACCTGGCCGCCGGATTTTTCCAAGGCTTTCCGATCAGCAGCAGTTCCTCGCGCACGCCCGTAGCGGAGGCGTCTGGCGCGCAGACGCAATTGACGGGCGTGGTCGGTGCGCTCGCCGTCGCTGCGCTCTTGATGTTTGCACCCAGCCTGCTGCGCAATCTGCCCTCTGCCGCCTTGGCCGCAGTCGTTATCGCCTCCGCCATTGGCCTGCTCGAAATCGCCGATCTGAAGCGAATTTTTCAAATTCAGCAGTGGGAGTTCTGGCTGTCCATCGTCTGCTTTGCCGGCGTCGCGGTATTCGGCGCGATCCCGGGCATCGGCATCGCGATCGTCATCGCCATCATCGAGTTTTTGTGGGACGGCTGGCGTCCGTACTCCGCGGTGTTGGGCCGCGCCGACGGCGTCGAGGGCTATCACGACATCACCCGCTATCCCGGCGCCCGGCAGATTCCCGGCTTGGTGTTGTTTCGCTGGGATGCGCCCTTGTTCTTCGCCAATGCCGAGCTCTTCAAGGAACGCGCGCTTGACGCGGTGGCCAAGGCGGCCGGCCCTGTGCGCTGGCTGGTCGTCACGGCTCAACCGGTCACCAGCGTCGACGTGACCGCAGCCGATGCATTGGCGGAATTGGATGGCGCATTGCATGACGCCGGGATCGAGCTGGTCTTCGCCGAGCTCAAGGATCCGGTGAAGGATAAGCTCAGGCGCTTCGGGCTGTTCCCGCAAATTGGTGAAGGATTTTTCTTTCCGACCATCGACGCCGCTATCAGCAGCTATCTCAAGACCCACGCGGTGGATTGGGTCGACTGGAAGGATCGCAGCACAGTGGTGAAGGCAGATTAAACGTGCGCGACGCAGCCGTCGGAAATTACTGCGCCCGCAGCGGCACCAGGTAAAGCGTCAGCGCGAAAATTACGTACACGATCGTAACCAGCGCGCCGACGAACCAGGCCGAACGGCCGGCATTGGTGACCAGCGAGGCGACCATGGTCGCGATCAGCATCATCACCACCGCGGCTGGCCAAAACTGCAGATCCATCGGCGCCGGAGCGATGACATAGCTGGCGAGCACCAGCACCGGTGCGACGAACAGCGCAATCTGAGCCGCACTACCCAAGGCGATGCCGACGCTCAAATCCAACCTGTCCTTGCGCGCGGCGGCGAAAGCCGACACCATTTCGGCCGCTCCCCCCACCAGCGCCACGATGATGAAGCCGACAAACGCCGGCGCGATGCCAAGCGTCGTCGCCGCCTGCTGCACCGACTCGACAAAGACCTCGCTCACCAGCGCCACCAGGACAGTTACCGCAGCGAGCGTCGAAAGCGCCAAGGTCAACGGCCACACTGCCTCGTCGGATTCCGCGTGCGCCGCGCTGGCGAAGAACTCGCGGTGCGTGCCCAGCGTGAAGATCAATCCCAGGCCGTAAAGGCCGATGAGCAGCACGGACAGACCCAGGCTCAAGGCTTGGGTGATATGTACGGTCGGGCCGGCCGTGTCGGTATCGGCGAGCACCGACGGGGCGAGCATCGCGATGGTCGCCACGAACAGCAGCCCTGCCTGCAAACGCGCGCCGTTCCTGTTGTATTCCTGCACGTGATGCTTGAGGCCGCCGAGCAGAAACGACACGCCCAGCATGAATAGCGAGTTGGTGACGATTGCTCCGGCGACGGAGGCCTTGACCAGCACATATTGTCCGGCGCGCAGCGCGGCGAGGGTGATGATCAATTCGGTCAGATTGCCCAGGGTCGCATTGAGCAGGCCGCCGATCATGTCGCCGGTCTTGGCGGCGACAGATTCGGTCGCGCGGCTCAGCAGGGCCGCCAACGGCACGATGGCCAACACGGAAAGAACGAACAGAAGCGTATGCGCTTCCGGCTTGATGATTTGCGCAATCAACACCACCGGCACCAGCACCAGCAGCCACAGCAAAGGGCTATGCCGAATTTCCTGAATCAAGGGAGTCATGATGCCTCCCGTCGTATAGCGGAAGCCTTTGCAGGCTTGTCGTCATACTTGGGTCATCTCGCGCGATTTGAACAGAATTATCGCCGTTTCCAGTCAATTTTGGCCAAGCTAGCTGTTTTTGACGGCAGCCTTCAAGGGCATGACAGTAAAATCACTATCGCCCCTCGGCCGGGAGGGTCTATCCTCCGCGACGGTACCCTTCGACCGTGGGTTCTCGATAGGAGTGCGGTATGGCAGAGTCACTTAATCCCGCTGCATCCCACCACCTGCCGTCCTTCATAACCCCTCCGGGTGAAACAGATGTGTTGATGGTCATCATGGCCATCGTGCTGCTGCTTTCGATCCTGGGCTTCGGAATTTTGTTTCTTCGTCTGCATACGTTGCCGGAGCGCATGGCTCATAGGTCACAGAAGCTACAATTCGAGATCGTCGCCGTCCTGGGCCTGATCGCCCTCTTCACGCATATGCATATTTTCTGGGTGATCGGCCTGATACTTGCTTTTATTGAATTTCCCGATTTTGGCACCCCGCTTAGGAGAATCGCGGGATCGGTCGAGAAAATCGCCGGGGTCAAGCCGGGCGAAGGCGCGACCGATATAGCGCCTGACACGGTCTCAACAGACAACAAGGTCGCAGCCCTCGCCACCGCCGCTAAAGATGGCGACGCCGCGGCAATGACACCGCAGATCGTTCGGAAAGGACAAAAGGAGCTAGACCATGCTTGAGCTCCTTTTCTGCTCGTTGCTGACCATCGTTCCGGACTACCTCTACCGGCGCTGCGTCCAGGGCAAGCGGTTCGGCAAGGAGATAACCCTTTACTCCGTCTGGTTCGAGCTGCGCTGGGGGATCACTGCTTGCGTCATTCTTACGGTCTGTCTGATCACCACGATTTTTTACAACCATCCTTCGACCAGCAACGTCACGCTCCTTTTCCGGACCGTCCCGATCGTTCCTGAAATCAACGGCCGCGTTGCCGAGGTCTACGTCGGCGTCAGCGGACCCATCAAGCAAGGCGATCCGATCTTCAGGCTGGACAGCTCGAAACAGCAGGCTGCGGCCGATGCGGCGCAGCACAAGATCGCCGAAATCGACGCGCAAACCGCGGTTGCGCGCGCGGACCTGCAAAAGGCCGAAGGTCAGCTCCAGTCGGCGCTGAGCGCCCACCAGCAGACCCTGGACGAGTTGGAGACCAAGCGGGAGCTGCAACGTCGCGGCCCCGGCAACGTTGCAGAGCGCGAAATCGAGCGCTTGGAGGTCCGCGCCGAAGGTCAGGTCGGCGATATCGATGCTGCCACCGCTACGAAGCAAGGCATCACGGAGCGGATTGCCAAAGTGCTGCCCGCGCAAAAAGCCGGCGCCGAAGCCGAGCTCGACCAAGCCCAAGCCGATCTGCAAAAGACCGTGGTGCGTGCCGGCGTGAACGGCCGCGTCGAGCAATTCACCCTGCGGGTGGGCGACGTCGTCAATCCGCTGATGCGCCCGGCCGGCGTGCTGATCCCCGCGGGCGCGGGCGAGCGCTTCCTCCAGGCCGGCTTCGATCAGATCGAGGCGCAGATCATGAAGCCCGGAATGATCGCCGAGGTCACTTGCGTCTCAAAGCCGTGGACAGTCATTCCCATGTTCGTCACATCGGTGCAGGACTACATCGCCGCCGGTCAGTTCAAGGGCGGCGAGCAATTGCTCGACGTGCAGCAGGTTTCGCGTCCCGGCACGCTACTCGTCCTTCTCGAACCGCTCTACAAAGACGGTCTCGACGGCGTGACGCCCGGCAGCAGCTGCATCGCCAACGCCTATTCCAACAACCACGACGAGATCGTCGCAAAAGACGCGGGTGCGCTGCGGGCCCTGGTTCTCCACGTCGTGGATGCGCTCGCGCTCGTGCACGCCTTAATTCTGAGGCTGCAGGCTCTGGTACTGCCTTTCCAGAATCTTGTCTTTAGCGGGCATTGACATGAATGTCTTCGTCGATCGGAGCGTTTCGATCTTGTAAGCAGCGTGTCCAAATGAAAAGTCTGAGCTCCCGTCTACGTCGGCTGCAAGATCCAGCACTCAACGATAAATTACTGACGACGCTGACGATCTTGCTCTCGTTGCTCGTATTCGTGGTGGCGCCGCTACAGGCGAATGGGGTCATAGCGGGACGTTACTTCGGCTTGATATTTGGATGCGTGCTCATTCCTGCAGCCTTCATGCTTGCGGCCAATTTAGTGGCTGCAGGGTCAATTGTATGCGCCATTATCCTCATCGTGATCGCTTCCGAAATGGAGTTTCGTCAGTCCACTGTCGCTGACGCTTACCTTGATGCAATCGCCTGGCTCATTGCAGGCATAACGCTCAGCGCGGTCGTTGCGCGCGCGGTGTTCGGCCCCGGAAAGGTAACCTTCCATCGGATCGTCGGCGGCATTCTTCTCTATCTCACCATTGGACTGACCTTCGTGGCGTTGTTCGGTTTGGTGGCCCTTAACGTATCCGATGCGTTCAAGGGCCTTGAGTCGCTGCACGGCAATTTCGCCATCGCCGGAAACTTGATCTATTTCAGCTTCGTGACCCTGACAACCATAGGCTATGGCGACATCGTGCCCTTGCATCCCTATGCCCGCGGCCTCGCGAATCTTGAAGCTGTGATCGGCCAGCTTTATCCGGCGACTCTGCTCGCGAGACTCGTGACCCTCGAACTCACGGGCGGGAAAAGCTCATAGCGACTGAGTGCGCCAAATCGCGGACGTCAATCGTAGAATCAACAACGAACTTAAAAGCGTATCTCGAAGCTCTTCGAGTTTACAGGATCTCAAATGGTAGATGCTGCCCATTATTCCGCGCGCGAGCTGATGCGTGATGGTTCTCCAATCGAGATCCGATCTCTAAGGCGAGCCGACCAAGGGCAACTCTTGGCCGCCGTTGAGCGTACCAGCAAGGAGTCGCTTTACCGAAGGTTCTTTGGACCTAAGCGCGAGTTTACCGACAAGGAGATCGAGTTCTTTACCAATATCGATTTCGTCAATCACGTTGCCTTGGTCGCGGTGGTCGCTCAGCCCGGCGGCCCGAGCATCGTGGGCGGCGGGCGCTATATCGTGGTGCAGCCTGGCACTGCAGAGCTGGCGTTCGCTGTCGTCGATCAATATCAAGGCCAGGCCATAGGCGCGGCGCTGTTACGTCACCTTGTTGTCATCGCCCGCGCGGCGGGCCTTAAACAATTCATAGCCGACGTCCTGCCGAGCAATGCGCCAATGTTGAAGCTATTCGGCAAGTGCGGACTTCTCGTAAGCACAAAGCGAGAGGGCGGTGCAGTACGCGTTGCTCTTACGCTATGAAAAAACATACCTCGGGTTCGGCATGCCACCGCCCCGGCTCGAATCTTGCCGCTGCATTTCAATATCTGCTTTTAACAAAATGCCGGTCCTTAAGAGATGCCAAATCGTCGTAGCGGTGCTTGTTGGCGCGTTTTGGCAGCTCGACCTTTCGCCGCGGAACTTTTTTGTACGGTATCGCCGCCAGAATATGGGCAATGCAGTTGAGCCGGCCGCGACGTTTATCGTTGGATCGTACGATGACCCACGGCGCGTGCTTGCTGTCGGTCGCCTCCAGCATCAGATCGCGCGCCTTGGAAAAGTCGTACCAGCGTCGGTATGATTCGACATCCATCGGGCTCAGCTTCCATTGCCGCATTGGATCGTGAATACGCTTGAGGAAGCGCTTTTCCTGCTCCTCCTGCCCGACCTCCAGCCATACCTTGATCAAGATGATGCCGGCATCGACGATGTACTTCTCGACGATCGGACAATTCTCCAGGAACTGCCGATGCTGCTCCTTGGTGGCAAAACCCAGCACGTATTCGACGCCGGCGCGGTTGTACCAGCTGCGATCGAAGATGATGATCTCGCCCGCGGCGGGGAAACGCTCGATATAACGCTGGATGAACATTTGCGACTTTTCACGGTCCGAAGGCGCCGGCAGCGCCACGACGCGAAACACCCGCGGGCTGACCCGCTCGGTTAACGCCTTTATGGTGCCGCCCTTGCCGGCGGCGTCGCGACCCTCGAACACGATGATGATGCGGGCGCCGGTTGATTTGACCCACTCCTGCAGGTAGCAGAGCTCGACCTGAAGCTTGCGCAACCGCTCTTCGTAAACCTTGCGCTTCATTTTCTCCGGCTGATCCGCCTCGGCCGTCTTATTTTTCTTGGCCATAGCCAAATCTCCTGTCGTTAGCGGGCGGGCGACGACACCAAATAGGCTTTGGAAAAGTCCGAAAATATTGCGGTCGGCAACGCGCGCACCTATTGCGGCCTTGGCCGTCCCGATCGCCAAGGCTCCCTAGCAGCCAGTCCCGTACCAGCTTCCTCCACCGCGCAAGCCTTCACAAGGGCCTTTGGTTGCCGCCTTGTCGGAGGTAAAGTGCGATGAAACCGATGGACGAGGAGTACCGCGATGGCCGCGCAAATCAATCCGTTGGACGCCATGCCCACGGCTAAGGACCTCATGAAGCAAATCGCTCAGCGGGAAGCCGACAAGGCATCCGACGCGTTGCGGGCCAGGACTGCCGAGGAGGCTGAAAAGAAGGCGCTGTTGGAACAGTTCTCCAAGCCATCTGGCGTTTCTGACGAGGAGCGCATGAAGCGCGCGGCGGCGATCATCCAACGCGCCGCCAATAACGGTCTGACCGAAGTGCTCGTCGGCCGTTTCCCCAGTGGGCTCTTCACCGACCGTGGCCGCGCCATCAATCAGCAGGAGGCCGGTTGGGAGAACACGTTGACCGGATTGCCTAAAGAGCTGTTCGAGTTTTGGCAAAACCATCTGAAACCGCGCGGCTACAGGATGAAATGCCAAATTGTTGACTTTCCGGGGGGTATGCCCGGCGATGTGGGAATGACGCTGACGTGGGGCGGCTAGGCGCCGGGCGAACTCACTCTCGCTGTCTACGCAAGCGCGGGATTCGATCGGGCGTCATCTGGCTGTCTTTTTTGCAGCCGCTCAGGCGTCGCGAGCACAAGGTCGTGATCGAGGCTGCGCAAGGCGCGCCGTGCTTGACCTGGTTCAAGTCGAGCGCCTAGCATCGTTTACCGGCAATCATCCCGGAGCAGCGCGATGTCCTCTGCGGCAGAGAGCGAGATCGGCGAAATTCGGGCCGTCGGACCGCTGGCACACCCTTCGGGATCAAAATATGACCGCCTGATAGCGCGGGCGAAAAGCGTCGCGGCTGCAAAAACGGTCGTGGCGTACCCTTGTGACGAAACTTCCTTGCGTGGCGTCACTGAGGCTGCAGAAGCGGGAATCATCATTCCCATCCTTGTCGGTCCAGCGGCGACGATTGCCGCGACCGCTCGCAAGCACGGGCTCGAAATCGGCAAATTCGATCTGGTCGACGCCCCGGACAGCGAAGCGGCCGCGGCCAAAGCCGTGGAGCTTCTGCGCGAGGCGAAGGGCGAGCTTCTGATGAAGGGCAGCCTGCATACCGACGAATTGATGCGCGAGGTCGCCGCGTCCAAGACGGGGCTGCGCACCGCACGCCGCATCAGCCATGTCTTCATCATGGACGTGCCGACTTATTCCGAGACGTTGTTCATCACCGACGCCGCGATCAATATCTTTCCCGATCTCGACGCCAAACGCGACATCATTCAAAACGCCGTCGACCTGTTCAATCAGGTGGGTCTCGGCACGCCGCGCGTCGCTATTCTTTCCGCCGTCGAGACCGTGACCAGTAAAATCCCCTCGACCATCGAGGCAGCCGCGCTGTGCAAGATGGCGGACCGCGGGCAAATCACCGGCTGCGTTGTCGATGGTCCGCTTGCTTTCGACAACGCCATCGATCCCGAGGCGGCCAGGATCAAGGGCATCAATTCCCCGGTGGCTGGTCGGGCGCAGATCCTGGTCGTGCCCGATCTCGAGGCTGGCAACATGCTGGCAAAGAACCTCACCTTCCTCGCCAAGGCGGACGCGGCGGGACTGGTGCTCGGCGCTCGCGTGCCGATTATTCTTACTTCGCGCGCGGACTCGGTGCGCAGCCGGATGGCCTCTTGCGCAGCGGCCGTGCTTTATGCGGAAGCGCGCCGGCGCGGCACGCCGCTGCCGGCGGGGTGACGACTATGGACACGATCCTCGTCGTCAATGCCGGCTCGTCGAGCGTCAAATTCCAGGTATTTGCGGCCGGCGGCGCCGGTGGGTTGCGCCGCCTGGTCAAAGGCCAAATGGACGGCATCGGTACCCGCCCACAGCTGCGCGCTGAAAACATGGACGGGAAGATTCTAATAGATCAATCCTATGCATCGGCGCAGGTCAGCGACGTTCCCGCCGCACTCCTCACTGCGGGCGCGTGGCTGCGCGAAACGCAAAAGCTTGAGCCGGCCGCGGTAGGCCATCGCGTCGTCCATGGCGGCGCGCAATATGATCGGCCGGTCAGGATCGATGCCGGCGTACTAGCGCATTTGGAACGTTTTGTGTCGCTGGCACCGCTGCACCAGCCGAACAACCTGGCGCCAATCCGCGTTCTCCTTGACCGCTTTCCTAATCTTCCACAGGTCGCCTGCTTCGATACCGCCTTCCATCGTGGCCACAGTGCAGTGGCGGATCATTACGCAATCCCTAATCGATTCTACGCTGAGGGCGTGCGCCGCTACGGCTTTCATGGTCTGTCCTACGAATACGTTGCCGAACGGCTACACGAGGTCGCGCCGTCCGTTGCCAAGGGCCGCGTGATTGTCGCCCATCTCGGCAGTGGCGCCTCGATGTGCGCGCTCGCCAGCGGCCGCAGCGTCGAAAGCACGATGGGATTTACGGCGCTAGACGGACTGCCGATGGGAACGCGTCCGGGTCAGATCGATCCCGGCGTGTTGCTCTATCTTATCGCCGAGAAGGGCATGGCGGCCGACGCCGTGCAGGATTTGCTTTATCGCGAAAGCGGCCTGAAGGGACTATCGGGCATCAGCAACGATATGCGCGAGCTGCAGTCGAATCCGGCCCCTGGAGCACGGCTTGCGGTCGACTACTTCGTCTATCGCGTCGGCCTCAACGCCGGAATGCTGGCTGCGGCGTTGGGCGGGTTGGATGCCTTCGTGTTTACCGCAGGCATTGGCGAGCGGTCTGCGGTGATCCGCGCCCGCATTGCCAAAACGCTGGCGTGGCTCGGCGCTATTCTCGATCCAGTGGCCAACGAAGCCGGCAAACTCGTGATCTCGCTGCCGGAGAGCAAGGTCGGGCTCTATGTCGTGCCGACCGACGAGGAGCTAATGATCGCGCGCCAGACTGTAGCGCTTTGCAGACAGGACGCTGCGGCCTCCAGCACTAATATTGCTGCGACGGCTTGAGCCTATTCGATCCAAAATAAACGTGCGAGATCGCAACAACGCGTTCTCGCAGGGTAAAAACAAAAAACCGAGATGAGGAGGGTGCCATGGAAGGGTCTGCCGGACGAGCCAAGAATCCCCAGCCGCAAAATAGCTGGCGCGGGTTTTTGCCTGGGAGCTGGTGCAACAGCATTGACGTCCGCGATTTCATTGTCTGTAACGTCACGCCCTATGACGGCGACGAGAAGTTCCTGACCGGGTCATCCGCGCGCACCAAGGCGGTATGGGAAAAGCTTCAACCGTACTTCAAGGAAGAGCAGAAAAAGGGCGTCCTGGCTGTCGATGCCAAAACGCCGTCGACCCTGCTGGCGCACAAGGCCGGCTATATCGATCGCGACAACGAAATCATCGTCGGCCTGCAGACTGATCAGCCGTTCAAGCGCGCAATTTTTCCGTTCGGCGGGTTGCGCATGGTCGAAACCGGCCTCAAGGCGGCTGGCTTTGAGGCCGATCCGCAGGTCCACGACGCCTTCACCAAGTATCGCAAGACCCACAATGACGGCGTGTTCGACGCCTACACGCCCGAAATCATGAAATGCCGCCGGTCCGGCATCATCACCGGGCTGCCCGATTCTTACGGTCGCGGCAGAATTATCGGCGATTATCGGCGGGTTGCGCTCTATGGCGTCGAACGTCTGCTCGAAGCCAAGCGGGTCGAGCGCGCGCAGCTCGATGACATGTGGCCGACCGATGAAGTCATCCGCCTGCGCGAGGAGCTCGCCGAGCAGATGCGGGCGCTGGAAGACCTGGCGGCGATGGCGAAGCTTTATGACTGCGACATCACGCAGCCGGCGACCAATGCCCGTGAAGCCGTGCAGTGGACATATTTGGCTTATCTCGGCGCGGTCAAGGAAGCGAACGGCGCCGCGATGTCGATAGGCCGCATTTCGAGCTTCCTCGATGTCTACATCGAGCGCGATCTGCGCGACGGCGTCTTGGACGAGTCCGGCGCCCAGGAGCTTTGGGACCAGTTGGTGCAGAAGCTTCGCATCGTGCGTTTTTTGCGCACGCCGGAATACGATGCGCTGTTCAGCGGCGATCCGTATTGGGCGACCGAGTGTGTTGGCGGCATGGATTTGAATGGCCGGCCGCTGGTGACCAAGAGCAGCTATCGCATGCTGCACACGCTGTCTAATCTTGGCCCGGCGCCTGAGCCAAACATCACGGTGCTGTGGTCGAAGTACCTTCCGGACAACTTCAAACGGTACTGCGTCAAGGTCAGCCGTGACACCTCTTCGCTGCAATACGAGAACGACGACTTGATGCGGCCGAGTTGGGGCGACGATTACGGCATCGCCTGTTGCGTCTCGGCCATGAAGCTCGGGCGGCAGATGCAGTTTTTCGGCGCTCGCGTCAATCTCGCCAAGGCGCTGCTCTATGCGATCAACGGCGGCCGCGACGAGGTGTCGGGCGATCAGATCGCCCCGCCTGCACCGCCGGTGACGAGCGATGTTCTCGAATACGACGAAGTATTCGATAAATTCGATCACATGATGGAGTGGCTCGCGCGGACCTATGTCCACGCGATGAACTGCATTCACTACATGCACGACAAATATTTCTACGAGCGCCTCGAAATGGCGCTGCATGACCGCGACATCCTGCGGACCATGGCGTTCGGCATCGCCGGCCTATCGGTCGTGGCTGACAGTCTTGCGGCGATCAAATACGGCAAGGTTTATCCGATCCGCGACAATACCGGCCTTGCGGTCGACTATAAGATCGAAAGCAAGGGCCCGCTTCCGCAATTCGGCAACAATGACGATCGGGTCGACAGCATTGCCGCGGACCTCGTGACCCGGTTCATGGGAAAAATTCGCAAGCATCCGACCTATCGTAATGCCACCCACACCCAGAGCGTGCTGACGATTACCTCGAACGTGGTGTACGGCAAGCACACCGGCAACACACCCGACGGCCGCCGCAAGGGTGAGCCGTTCGCCCCCGGCGCCAATCCGATGCATGGCCGCGACAGCCACGGCTGGCTGGCGTCCTGCCTCTCGGTGGCAAAACTGCCCTACAGGGACTCGCAGGATGGCATCAGCTACACCGTGTCGGTGGCGCCGCAAAAAGCGCATCTGTCGGACGCCGAGTTGATCGATGCCGCTGTCAAGGCGTTCGATACCTATTTCGGTCATGGCGGATTCCACATGAACTTGAACGTCGTGGACAAGGCGACGCTGGAAGATGCGATGAAGAACCCGGATAAGTATCCGCAACTGACGATACGGGTTTCGGGATATGCTGTGAATTTCGTGCGGTTGACGCGCGAGCAGCAGCAGGACGTGATCAGTCGTACCTTCCACGGTCAGCTATAGACACTTGGCTAGATGCGGAGGATGCGCCATGTCGCAGGTCGGAACCGTCGAGGCGGGCAGTCGCCATGATCTCCGCGTCGGCAAATCGCCGGACGCGCCGGATGAGAGCGAGTTTCACGACGGGCAAGCGGGCGCTTTTGGCTATGTACATTCCTACGAAACGTCTTCCCGTTACGACGGTCCGGGCCTGCGCGTCGTTCTGTTCGTTTCAGGCTGTCTACTGCGCTGCTCCTATTGCCACAATCCCGACACCTGGCATCTGAAGGATGGAACTTACGTTTCTGCGCAGCAGGTCATCGATCGGTTGGGCAGCTTTGCCTCGCCTCTGCGCGCGCTCGATGGCGGGCTGACGATCTCGGGCGGAGAACCGATGGTGCAGATCGACTTCACGCGGCGAATCTTTGCCGCGGCCAAGCAGATGCGCCTTCATACCGCCATCGAGACATCTGGATTTCTCGGTGATCGTGCCGATGGCGAGTTCCTGTCCAGCCTCGATCTGGTGCTGCTCGACATCAAGAGTTCGGATCCGGACACCTATCGCAAAGTGACCGGGCGTGAGCTCGCACCAACCCTGCGTTTTGCCGAGCGGCTCGCGGCGGTTCGCAAACCTGTATGGGTGAGGTTTACGCTGGTGCCGGGCGTCACCGACGACCCCGCGAATGTCGACGGTATCGCGCGGTTTGTCGCACCGATGAAAAACGTCGAGTGGATCGAGGTGCAACCGTTTCATCAGCTCGGCGCCTTCAAGTGGAAGGCGATGAACCTCGCGTACAAGCATCTCGATACACCACGGCCGACGCCGGAGCTGGTCAACCGCGTGATCGAACAGTTTCGCGCGGCTGGCTGCAATGCACGTTGAGTTCTGACTGTAAGTTGTGCGGTTTAAATCAAAAGCCGGAGAGAACGTCATGGTGGAAACGACCCGCGAAATCCTCGGCACGCAACCCATACTCACGGTATTTCTCGCCATTGGCATCGGTTACCTGGTCGGGCAAATCAAGATCGGTACCTTTTCGCTGGGCGTCGGTGCCGTCCTATTCGTGGGCCTGGCGATCGGCGCGTTCGCGCCGAAGGCGAACATCACCGGCCCGATCGGCCTCACTGGGCTGATCATGTTTCTCTACGGCATCGGCATCCTGTACGGCCGGGAATTTTTTGAGGGCATGAGCGGGTCCGCGGGACGCAAGTACAATCTGCTGGCGCTGGTCGCCTGCGTCGCCGGCCTGTTCGTCGCGCTCGGGCTTGGCCACGTGTACGGGATCAAAATCGGTCATACTCTCGGCATCTACGCCGGCTCGATGACCAGCACCGCGACGCTGCAGGCGGCGCTGGATTCCACGGGCAACAAGGATCCGTCGATCGGCTACTCCATCGCTTATCCGTTCGGCGTGATCGGCCCGATTCTGTGCATCTACTTCTTGACGCGCATGGTCCAACCGAAATTTCCGCCTAAATCGCAACGTTTCCACATGGGCGAGATTACGTTGGGCGATAATTGGGCTGGCGGAAGCTTGAGCGATCTCAACAAGGAATTGCCGGCCGACGTTCAGGTGACCCTGGTCAGAGCAGGGGGGCAAAATCGTCTGCCGTCCGATGATCTTGTCGTGAGCGCAGGCGACGCGCTGATGCTCGTCGCCGAGCAGCAAGACAGTATTGCCCAGGCGGCGGCAAAACTTGGAAGTATGGCGCCAGGCCGGATCGTCAAGGACCGCGCCAATCTCGATTACATTCGAGTTTTCGTCGGCAAGGCCAGCGTGGTTGGCGTGCCGTTGGCGCAGCTCAAACTGCCCGCCGACTTCCCCATCAATCTGCTCCATGTCAGACGTTACGATGCCGACCTTGTCCCGACGCCCGACCTGAGCTTGGAATTTGGCGATCGCGTCGGCGTCCTCATGCCGCCCGATCGCCGGGAGGAGGTGCGGCGCTATTTCGGCGATACCGTGAAGGCGACGGCGGAGTTCAGCTACGTTTCTCTCGGCGTCGGCATGGCGCTCGGGCTTTTGCTCGGACTGATCCCGATTCCTATTCCCGGCGTCGGCACTGTCACGCTCGGCGTCGGCGGCGGTCCGCTCATCGTCGCGCTCATCCTCGGCAAGCTGCGCCGGACCGGGCCATTGCTCTGGGTCATGCCGTTGCCGGCCAACATCGTGCTGCGCAACTATGGCCTGGCGATTTTCCTGGCCACCGTCGGCATCAACGCTGGTCAACCGTTCGTTCGCACCGTCGCCGAATCCGGGTGGACCATGTTGTTCATCGGCGTCGCGGTCCTGCTGACGACGGTGCTCATCGTGCTGCTTATCGGCTACTACCTCATGAAAATTCCCTTCGACGACCTTGTGGGCGTCGCCTCGGGCGCGACGGGGAACCCGGCGATCCTTGTCTATTCGACGCGCATGGCGCCCACCGAGCGCCCCGATATCGGCTATGCGATGATCTTTCCCTCGATGACCATCGTGAAAGTGATCGCCGTGCAGATTGTTGCGATCTTGGCTGGAGGAGCTGGCGCCGGCTGAACCGCCCGCTCGAACGGAAGCAAATCCATGGACGAACGGTTGCGGGACTCTTCCGCCGAAACACCCCAGACCGTCACGTTCGACGCCATCATGCCGGCGGCCATGGCGCTGCGCGCCGAAGCGAGCGGCGTGCAGCGGGCGTCGCTCGATCCGCTGACCTTGTTCGTTCTCAGTATTTTGGGCGGCGCGTTCGTCGCCTTCGGCGCAATCTTTGCGACCACCGTCAGCGCCGGCAGCGTCCTCGCGGTCGGCCCTGACGGCGGGACGGCATTTTCCGCAAGTCTGCCGTATGGGATCGCACGTCTTCTGACCGGCCTTGCCTTTACCACTGGATTGATTCTGATCGTCATCGGTGGGGCGGAGCTTTTTACCGGCAACAATCTCATCGTCATAGCCTGGGCAAGCGGCAAGGTCAGGACGAGCGACGTTGTGCTCAACTGGATCATTGCCTTCAGCGGCAATTTCGTCGGCGCCTTCCTCACCGCGGCGCTGATGTTTCAAACGACCCAATACACGTTCGGCGCCGGGGCCATCGGCTTGACCGCGTTGGCTACGGCAAACGCCAAAGCGTCGCTTCCCTTCGTCCCGGCTTTGGCTTTGGGCATCATGTGCAATGCTTTGGTCTGCCTGGCGGTATGGATGTGCTTCGCTGGGCGAACGATTGTCGATAAAGTCTTCGCCAGCGTCCCACCGATCGCGGCGTTCGCCGCCGCCGGCTTCGAGCATTGCATCGCCAACGTTTATTTCATTCCTATGGGGCTATTCATCAAATCCGGCGCGCCGGACTCGTTCTGGGCTGCGATCGGCAAAACAGCGGCCGATTTTCCGGCGCTGACCTGGCGCAATTTTTTGATCGGCAATCTCTTGCCGGTCACTATTGGCAACTTGATCGGCGGCACAGTCATGGTCGCGGCGGTGTACTGGTTCATCTATCTGCGCAAGCGACAACAATCCTGACCAGGAATGCAGTGTCAGGAAAACCGGAGTGATCACCATGTCGACATCTCAGGCCCTCAACGTACCGTCAGGACTCGAGCCCCTGCGCGCTAAATCCGGCTGGATCGTCGTGCTCGGCGTCGTCTATATCATCGCCGGATTGATTGCACTTGGCAGCGTCGTATTTGCAACGGTGGTGAGTGTCTTTGTCGTCGGCATCATGATGCTGATCGCCGGCGTTGCCCAGGTGATCAATGCGTTTCAAATCAAATCCTGGAGCAAATTTCTGCTTTGCCTGCTGCTCGGTATTCTCTACATCATTGCCGGCTTCGTCACGTTCGATAATCCACTACTGGCAGCGGCCTTGCTGACGCTGTTGCTTGGCTGCGCGCTCGTGGCCTCGGGAATCATGCGCATCGTCCTCGGGTTTGGCATGAAGGAGGATGTTCCGTGGCTGTGGGTGGTGCTTTCGGGCGTCATTACGCTTCTTCTTGGCATTGTCATCCTCGCCCATTGGCCGGTCTCGGGCCTTTACATTCTCGGCTTGTTTCTCGGCATCGATCTAATCTTCGCGGGGGCGAGCTGGCTCGGCATCGGCTTCGGCTTGCGCAAGAGTGCTTAACCGGCGCAGGCTGCGACATTATTGCCGGCCGCATCGCCTGACTTGCCAGCGGCCGATCAGCTTCGTGAGCGACGGCGAAACGCTAGTCGATGATGTGATAACCGCCGTCGATATAGAGCGTTTCGCCGGTAATCAGACGCGCGGCGTCATGGGCCAGGAACGCGGTGGCGGCACCGACGTCGTCGATGCTGACCAGGCTGCGTGTCGGTGCCTTCGCTTTCGCCTTGTCGAGCAGGGCGTCAAATTCGGGAATGCCCGAGGCCGCCCGCGTCGCCAGCGGTCCAGGCGAAATGGCATGGACGCGAATGCCCTTGGGGCCAAGTTCGGCGGCGAGGTAGCGCACCGCGCTCTCCAACGCCGCCTTAGCCACGCCCATGATGTTGTAATTCTTCACCACCATCTGGCTGCCGTAGTAGCTCATGGTGAACAGCGTGCCGCCCTTGCGCATCAGCGGCTCCGCGAGATGCGCCATGCGGATGAAAGTCCAGCACGAGACATCCATGGTGGTGCGAAAGCCGTCGCGCGAGACGTCGACGACGCGGCCCTGCAATGCATCCTTCGGCGAAAACGCGATAGAATGCACGACGAAGTCGAGCCTGCCCCATTCCTTGGCAATGCGGTCGAACACTGCTTCCATCTGGCCTTCCGCGTTGACGTCGAGCGGCATGACGATCGGCGCTGCGAGTGCCCGCGCCAGCGGTTCGACGTATTTCTTCGCCCTGTCGTTGAGATAGGTCACGGCCAGTTCGGCGCCGAAGGCGCGGAATGCCTTGGCGCAACCCCAAGCGATGGAGTTTTCGTTGGCGATGCCGACGATCAGGCCCTTCTTGCCTTCAAGTAGCTTGGCTTTGACCTTTGGGATCATTGCGTTTTTCTCCGCAGGGGAACTTGGCTAATTGTACGACGATCCATCATTTGCAATTGCAACCACTCCACCGGGTGGCCGTGCGGGGCGTCGCGTTGATATAAGTCAAACCGCCGACATATTCGTATGGCTAAGCTGTATAATTCTTATTTCCTAGGTAGCGTGCGGCCTTTGCTTACCACCTATTGCGGCGCGCGGGTGATATTTTGACGCTGGCACAGCAGATTGCACAGAGGAGAAAATAACAATGCAGCTCGACCAAGAGAAGTCCTCGCCCGACGCGCTGGCATCTTTGTTCGGCCCGTTCGCCGCGACATTCGACTACATGATCGACGCGGCACAACGCAGCCTCTTGTTCCTCGATGTCATGCGCCAGCGCGGCAATCAGTATCGCGAACATCTGGCCGAGACCGCTCCGCATGTCCTCGAATACGAGGTCGAATTGGTCCTCGACGGTCGCACCTTCGACCGTCCGGTGAACTATGCCCTGGTTAGGGTGGTGCCGCCGCGAGGCGCCGAAATCGATCCCAAGCGCCGGCCGTTCGTGGTTGTTGATCCGCGCGCCGGACACGGCCCCGGCATCGGCGGATTCAAGGCCGACAGCGAGATCGGCGTCGCCTTCAAGGCCGGTCATCCCTGCTATTTCGTCGGCTTCCTTCCTGATCCCATGCCGGGCCAAACCATCGAGGACATTGCCCGCGCCGAGGCCATATTCCTGGAAAAGGTCGCGGAGTTGCATCCAGAGGCCGACGGCAAGCCGTGCGTCATCGGCAATTGCCAGGCCGGCTGGGCCATCATGATGCTGGCCGCGATCCGGCCCGAACTGTTCGGCCCGATCATCATCGCCGGCTCGCCGTTGTCCTATTGGGCCGGCGTGCGCGGTAAGAACCCGATGCGCTACAGCGGCGGGCTCCTCGGCGGCAGCTGGCTGACCGCTCTGACCAGCGATCTCGGTCACGGCAAATTCGACGGCGCCTGGCTGGTGCAGAATTTCGAAAATCAGAACCCGGCGAACACGCTGTGGACCAAGCAATACAATCTCTATTCCAAGATCGATACCGAAGCTGAGCGCTATCTTGGCTTCGAGCGCTGGTGGGGCGGTCACGTCAATCTCAACGCCGAGGAAATCCAGTTCATCGTCGACGAATTGTTCATCGGCAACAATCTCGCTGCGGGAAAGATCCAAACTTCGGACGGCATCACCGTCGACCTGCGCAATATCCGTTCGCCGATCGTGGTGTTCTGCTCCAGGGGCGACAACGTCACGCCGCCGCAGCAGGCGCTCGGCTGGATCATCGATCTCTATGAGAACGTTGACGAAATCCGCACCTACGGGCAGACCATCGTCTATACGGTCCACGACAAGGTCGGCCACCTCGGGATTTTCGTCTCCGGCGGTGTGGCGAAAAAGCAGCATCAGGAGTTCTCGAGCAACATCGACCTGATCGATACACTGCCGCCTGGACTGTACGAAGCCGTATTCGAGTCGAAAACTGCAGACACCGCCAATCCCGATCTCGCCGGCGGCGCCTGGATCATGCGCTGCGAAGCCCGCACGCTCGAAGACATTCGCGCGCTCGGCGGCAACGACGCCGCCGACGAGCGGCGCTTTGCGGCCGCCGCCCGGGTCTCCGAGATCAATCTCGCCCTTTACCGCGCCTTCGTGCAGCCCGCGCTCCGCGCCGCCATCAGTTCGCCGCTGGCGGATTGGTTGCGGCAGTTGCATCCGCTGCGGCTGCAATATGAGCTGTTTTCCGATGCCAATCCGATGATGGCGGGCGTCGCCGCCGTGGCCGATCAGGTTCGCAAGAACCGCAAGCCCGCGAACTCCGACAACGCTTTCATCGGCCTGCAGGAGAATGTATCGCAGCAGATCGTTGCTGCGCTCGACGGTTGGCGCGACTTCAGCGAAGCGCTGGCCGAGCGCACGTTCCTGACCGTTTACGGCTCGCCGATGCTGCAAGCCGCCGTCGGCATCGATCAATCGGGCAAGCGTCCGCTGCGCAAGGCCAGCAAGAGCCCGCTGCACCAGGACCTGTTGCAAAAGCGAATTGCCGAGTTGAAGTCACGCGTGACGGCCGGCGGTCTGCCGGAAGCGGTGACCCGAGCATTGCTCTATGCCGGAATGGCGCGCGCGGCGGTCGACGAGCGTGGCTTCGAACTGGTGCGCCGGTTTCGCGAGTCCGAGAGCGCTATGCCGCTTGTGGCATTTAAGGCCATGGTGCGCGAGCAATTCAACATTCTGCTCATCGATACGGAAGCCGCGCTGGCGGCGATCCCGGCCATGCTGCCGCCGGACGCGGAGGCCAGGCTCAACGCCCTCGAACTAATCAAAACCGTACTGAGCGCGCGCGGCGAGCTCTCCGCCGAGGACCAGAGACGGACTGACGAGATCGCCCGGCTATTCGGGAGCGGTGAGAGCGGTGCGAGTCCCACCCCATTAAGGCTCGTGAGGCGCGATTTGCAGGATCGCGCCTCGTAGCCCTTCGGTCGGAACCGGAGCAGCCATTCCCTCGGGCGGGTCGTCGGACATCTACTCCGCCGGACACCAAGCGGTATCGTGCACGGCCCGCGTTCGGCAGTCGCAATCGTGAGGGTCGCAATAGGCGCCATCTTGCATCCTTGAATTACTCTGTTTCACAAAGGCCGTGCCAACACGTTGACTTAGATCAAGCCGGCCTTTCTAATGATCGGGGGAATTATTGCGGGCGCGTGGAGTACCGGGGCCGTTTTGCGCAATCGCTCCACTTCGTTTTGGACGAATAGTCCTTCTTATGAGCAGCACCCTCGACAGCCCTTTCATGGTGTTCGTGGTCTTTCTCGCCGCGCAGTGGGTCGGCGCATATTGCGGCGATTTGTTTCGCACGCGTGTGCACCGGCCGCGCAAAGACGAGCTGACGGACTTTGACAAGATTCAAGCCGCCACCTTGACGCTTTTGGCGCTGATCATCGGTTTCACTTTCTCGATGGCGGTGACCCGCTACGACCAGCGCAAGAATTACGAAGCAGCGGAGGCCAACGCCATCGGCACCGAATATGTTCGTGCGGGGCTACTGCCCGCGGACGATGCTGCAAAGGCGCGTCAGCTGCTGCGAGACTATCTCGCCCAGCGCATTGCCTATTACGAGGCACGCGACCAGCGCCAGACCGGCGAACCGGACGCCGACGCCGCGAAGCTGCAGACCGAGCTGTGGTCGGCGATCTTGCCTCCGGCGCAAAAACAACCGACGCCCATCATCGCCCTCACCGTCTGGGGCATGAACGACGTCTTGAACGCGCAGAGCTATACCCAGGCGGCGGGGTGGAATCGAATCCCAGTCGCGGCTTGGGTATTGATGGGGCTGATAGCCATCGCCTGCAACGTGCTGATCGGCTACGGCGAGCGGCGCGGCGGATTGCTTGTGCTTCTTGTGCTGCCCATCATCGTGTCGGTTTCGTTCCTGCTGATAGCCGACATCGACAGCCCGCGCGGCGGCGTCATTCGCGTGCTTCCCTACAATTTGATCGCACTGTCGCAGTCGATGAAGGCGCAATAGGTTTGCTGCCAAGAATTGCCAGGCCGATCTGACGCTGTCCTCGATAGCTGAGCAGAAAAATTCTCCGCGTCGCTGACGAAATTGCGCTTCGACCTCGCATTTGGTCATTAACTAGCGAAGCCCAGTCGGAAGCGCAGACGCGACCGATCGCCAATCGGCGACCCGATACGTCGGACCGCCAGCATTCATTGGTGGGGGTAGACTTGCGGGTAAATTAGGCTTAAAGGCAAAATGTTTTGTAATTTCAATATGATTTGGCTCCCCGGGCCGGATTCGAACCAGCGACCAACCGGTTAACAGCCGGTTGCTCTACCGCTGAGCTACCGGGGAACGGCACCTCGCGTGCGCCGGACGCGTATAACAAAGCCGCGCGGGTTTTGAAAGCCCGCTGAGGACTTCGGGTGGTCCGGGTGACGCTCAGCGGCTCCGAAGTAGCCCTCGCTCGGGCCAAAGTCAGTGGCGGATCGCGGCGAATCAGTGTCGCGGCGTCCCGCCGAGCCGCGGGTTTGGAGCCCGGCCGTAGACGGGGTTATCACCGCCGGGCCAAGCCGCCTGGCCGCTGTCTCCCGCACGCGAAGTTTTTTAAACAGAATCGCCGAATTATTTTTTTGCGAAGCATCGCTCTGGTGAGGCTGGGGACGCTAGTTCGTTCTCGTGTCGGGACCAATTGATGCGCGCAGATGATGTCGATATTGACGCTGCGCCCGACAGACAATGCTGCCATGCAATTTCAACGGGCGCATATCGCCATTCCACGCGGTTTTTGCCTGCTTTAAATGATGCCGCACACGCGCGAGTTAGCGCCAAGTTAAACTCGATTTGGTACCGACCGAGTTGGATTGCTCAGCTTCGTCGTAGTCTAGGTTATGTTTGTCGCGTGACTAATATGGCGTTTCCTGAATTCGCGGCACTGAAGAATATTCGTCACAGGCTCGATCAGAGCCCGCTTTACGATTACGCGATGCGAATTCCGATCGTGGCCTATTCCTTGTTTGTCTTAAGCCGGGACTGTTTTGGATTTTTCGATCAAATCGTCACGCATCCAGCGGTGTTCGCGCAGCCGGATGGCGGCGTTGTCATCGCGGCGCTGGCGCGCGTTTCGCAATGGATGTTTGTCGCATTGTTGGCGATCCTGCCGGTCTTTCGCCTGCGGCCCATCACCAAGTCCGATTTCATTTTGCCGCGCCTGGTCGCGCTGCTCAGCGTGAGCTTGCCGCCGATGTTCATGCTGCTCGACCGGGCGCCGGCCGATTTGGCGTTCAATTCTGTCGGGGTCGTTCTGAGCGTCGCGGCCAACGTATTTTCGGTCGTAACCGTGAGCTTTCTCGGTCGATCGTTGAGCGTCATGCCGGAAGCGAGGCAACTCGTGACCAGCGGCCCCTACGCGATCGTGCGGCATCCTTTGTACTTGTGCGAGATCTTAGGCGTCGTAGCGATCGTGTTGCAATACCGCTCTTTGGCGGCGGCCGCATTGCTGTCTTTGATCGTCATCCTGCAGGTCGCCCGCGCGCTGTGGGAAGAGACGGTGCTGGCGCAAGCTTTCCCCGATTTTGCAGCTTACAGATTGCACACGCCGTTCTTGGTGCCGCGCGACCCGGCCTGTTTCTTGACGGTGTTTTTTGTCGACCCGACGGCACGCCGCCGGTCGGGCTTGGTCGTCTCTTCGACAATAGGGTTGCTGATGTTGGTTCTGACTGTGCTGCCGAGACTAGCCGGACCATAGGCCTGTCATGCTCGGGATACTGCGTTTCCTGTTGGCGTATCTGGTGGTGATCAGCCACCTGGTGGGCGGTGATTATGTCGCGCATTTCGGTTTTTACGCCGTGCGCGGCTTCTTCGTCATTTCCGGTTTCCTCATGACGACGGTGCTTAATGAGGTTTATGAGTTCGACGGCGCTCGGTTTTGGATCAATCGCGCCTTGCGGCTGTTGCCTCCGTATTTTTTTGTCTGCGCGATTACGCTGGCGATCATTGCGCTGTTGCCCGCGGAGGCGGGGCAGTATTTGAAATTCTGGCAAGGCGATCTGAACCTGGGCGACATTCTCCTCAATTTCTCGATCCTGCCGCTGCAATGGACTTACCCGTCGTTTCGTTTGGTGCCGCCGTATTGGTCGGTGGCCATCGAGATCGAGATGTATTTGCTGCTTTATCTCGTCGTCGCGCGAGGAATGGCTTGGGCCCTGGTCGCAGCGACAGTGAGCTTGACCTATCATCTGGCCTGCACAAGCGCCGGCGTAAGCTGGGCGGCATATTATTTCTTTGCTCCTTCCGCGGTGCTGCCGTTTGCAGTCGGTGCGCTGCTCTATTTTCTTCTCAAAGGCGAGCTTTGCGCGATAACGCCGCGTGTCGCCGCCATGGCTTTCATCGCCTGGTTTACCAATATGCTGGCCGGGGGCTGGATATTCGCCCCTTCCTATGTCTTCGGGCCGGGCTACTATCTCGATACGATCCTGTTTGCGATCGTCGTCGGCGGTCTTGCTTGGCGCCGTTTCCATCCGGTCATTCGCGGCGTCGACAAAATCCTCGGCGAGTGGGCGTATTTCGTTTTCCTGGTGCAATGGCTTGCCGGTTTCGCCGTCGCACTTGCCTTTCACTCCGACGAGCCGCGTGGCTGGGCGATCTGCATGGCCGCCACCCCACTGGCGTTAATGGCCAGCGCCGGGCTCGCTGTCCTCAACCGAAAATTCGTCGAACCGTTCCGCGACAAGGTGCGGGATTTGCCCACTGCTTCCAGGCCGCTGCTGAATTCCGTAGCAACAGATCAAGGCGGCGCCTCGGTCACCTTTTCGATCCGGCACAATAGAGCGCGCAGTTGATAGGTGCCCATCGCCGGATCGTAGGGCGGCTCGATATTGGTCAGGACGTTGGCGTTACTGTCGAAGGCGCCACGCTCGCCATCATGACGCTCTGGAAACCACCATCCGAACTCGACATTGATCACGCGCGGATCGATGCCGTCGGTGATCCTGGCGCGTTGCTTGATCCTGCCACGTTTTGTTTCGATCCAGACCCAGTCGCCGGCACGAATGCCGAACCGGCGTGCGCTATCGGGGTGTATTTCCACCTGCGGGTCGCGATAGATGCGCCGCAGTTTCGGCAACTGCCGGTGTTCCGACGTGAAGAAGTTCGGGATGCGGGCGCCGGTTGTCAGCACGTAGGGAAATTCCTTGGCCACGTCCGGCGTGCTCAAAGGCGATTCCGGCGGCTCGGCGTAATATGGCAACGGCGCATAGCCGAGTTTTTCCAGCGCCAGCGAATAGAGCTCTATCTTGCCGGATTCGGTCTTAAAACCGCGCGTTTCATGCTTGCGATACGATATCGGCCGCCAAATCGAGCCGCGTTCGCGAAGTTCGTCGAAGCTGATGCCGAAATTGGCGGCGAGCTGGCCGGTATAGATGTCCTTGGGATCTTCGGTGCCGACCGGCAGCCTCATTCGCCGCGCGATCTCGGCGAACACCACTTCGTCCTGCTTGCATTCGCCGACCTGCACGATCTTTTGCTGCACCAGCACCGCATTCTCTGCGAAATAGGGGAACGCGGGCATCGCGTCGACCTCGAACCAACTGGCCGCGGGCAGCACCAGATCGGCGAGATCGGCGCTCGGGGTCATGAACAAGTCCATGACCACGAAGAATTCGAGTTTTTGCAGCGATTCGAGAACGACTTTCGAATTGGCGTAACTCAATAGCGGATTATTGCCGAACACCAGGAAGGCGCGCACCGGATATGGCTTGCTGGTGCGCATCGCCTTGAACACTGCCGGGATATGCGCCGAGGGTTGCACATTGGCCTGGCCGAGCACGCGAAATTCCTGCGCGCCAAGCCGTTTGGCTCGCGCCGCCGCGGTCAGGTTGTCATCGAGCGAGGGTACCGGCGTGACAGTGGGCGTGCCGAACACCCAGCCTCCGGGAACGTCGATATTGCCGGTGATGGCCGGCAGCAGGGCAATCGCCCGCGCGGTCTGAATCGAGTTGGGCGTGTGCTCGATCGCACAGCCCCATTCGAGCGTGGCGGGCTTGGTGGCGGCGAAGAGCCGCGCTGCAGCGCGGATTTTTTCCGCCGGCACCCAGGTGATCGACTCGGCCCATTCCGGCGTGAATGGGCGGACGTGCTGCGCGAGCTGCTCGAAACCGTAAGTCCACCTTTCGACGAATTGCCGATCGTAAAGCCGCTCCGCGATGATGACATGGATCATGGCCAGCGCGAGGGCGTCGTCCGTGCCCGGCCGCAGCTGGAGCCATACGGCGGCTTGCGCGGCGATGTTGGTGCGGCGCGGATCGACGACGATGTATTTGGTCCTGCCCTCATACAACAGCCGGCGCGTGTGAAAGGGGAGTTCGCCGTCGGGACCGGAATTGAGCGGATTATGACCCCAGACGAGCACGCAGGCCGGCTCGACATCGCCGTAGTAATCGCACACCGGCAGGCTGCCGAACGTCAGATGGCAAACATTCACCCGCGGGAAAAAACACTGCGCATGGCCGGGCTCGCACCAATTCGGCGTGCCAAGCGCATTGGCAAATCTGGGGACGAAATTGCAATGATGCCGTCCGGTGCCGGTGCCGATGACGATGCTTTCCGGGCCGTTCTCGTCGATGATGCGTTCCAGCTTTTCGGCGATGATATCGTAGGCCTCATCCCAATCGATGCGAGCCCAGCGGCCTTCGCCGCGTGCGCCGAGCCGCTTCATCGGATGCGTCAGGCGATCCGGGTGATGAACGATATCGACGCTGGCGGGACCTTTCAGGCAAAGCCGCCCTTCGTTCAGCGGTGAATCCGGATCACCCTCGACGCTTTGGATCGCTCCATCCACCACATGCACCAGAACGCCACAGCCGCCATGGCACATCCGACAGGCGCTCTTGTAGACTTGCGTCGTTCTGGCGTTCATTGAGCCCTCCCGCGCGAAGGATGCGCGTGGCGGCCCGCATTGCCGCGGGCCGATGCCATGCTTCGGCAGCACCGCACCGGCCAGCACCGCACCGGCCAGCACCGCACCGGCCAGCACCGCACAATCGCGGTCCGCCTCACTTGATCTGGATCAATGCGCCAGGACCATTTTGGCAGAAGGAATTGACGGTGGAGAGGTGTGCCGATGTCTTCTCGTTCAACGCAAACAAGGCAAGGTTCTGTCCTCAGCGCGATTGGGATGTGGGCTGGCGAAGTCGTAAAGCTCGCCCGCTCGTACGCCGGCAAGATGGGACGTTGGTGGTCGGGTTCGTCCGGTCCCGATGCTTGCCAGCCCCTGACGCGCGCCCCAAATGACGCCACCCTCCTGGCACGCCGTATGGCGGCACTCGATCTGGATTCCTATGAGCTGGCCATGACCGAGGCGGCGCTGGTTCATCATCTGCAAAGCCGTTGCCCGTCATGCGAGGCTTGGCGTCGCTGCCTGCAAGATCTCTCAAGCGATCGCGTCGGCTCGGCTTGGCGGGATCGGTGCATGGACTATTGCCCAAACGCGGCGGTGCTCAAGATGCTGACCGCGCTGCGAGCCCGCACAAAAGTCGCGCCCGCGAGCACATTTCCGTATCTAGGTTGACGGTCAGGGCTGTCGCTGAGGAAAAATCAGAAACGCCATGCCTGCGGATCTTTTGCAATTTTCCGACAGACAGGTCCCCCGCTACACCAGCTATCCCACGGCGGTGCAATTCGGCGATGGCGTGGGCGGTTCGAGCTACGCCGAATGGCTTTCCGAACTACCGGCAGGCACCTCGGTATCGATCTATCTGCACGTGCCGTTTTGCACCGCGCTCTGTCTTTACTGCGGCTGCCACACCACCGTGGTGCACAAATACACTCCGGTGGCGGCCTATGCCGATCTGCTCGAACAAGAAATTTCTCTCGTCGGCGGGCATTTGGGCGATTGCCGCCGCGTGGTGTCCATACATTGGGGCGGCGGCACCCCGACGATGCTGCGGCCCCTGGATTTTGCCCGCGTGACGGACGCGCTGCGGCGAACATTTGCCGTCGCCGCGGACTGCGAAATCGCGATCGAGATCGATCCGCGCACGCTCACGGCCGAAACGGTCTTTGCCTTAAAGGATGCCGGGGTCACGCGGGCCAGTCTCGGCGTTCAGGATTTCGCGCCGCGGGTGCAAAGGGCGGTTAGCCGCGTGCAAAGCTTCGAGCAGACCGCCCGCGCAGTGGACTGGTTGCGCGATGCCGGGATCGGCAACATCAATCTCGATCTGATGTATGGTTTGCCCTATCAGACGGCCGAAACCGTCGCCGCGACCGCGCGGCGCTCGCTCGCGCTGCAACCCGACCGCATTGCCTTGTTCGGCTATGCCCACGTCCCGTGGATGAAGCGGCATCAAAAATTGCTGCCGGAAGCGGCGTTGCCAGGCGCGACCGAGCGCTTGGCGCAGTCTAGCGCCGCGTCGGCGGTGCTGAAAGAAGCCGGTCTTTTGGCGATCGGTCTCGACCATTTTGCCAAGCCGGACGATCTATTGGCGCGGCGGCAGCGGGAAAAACGACTGCACCGGAATTTCCAAGGCTATACCACCGATGAAGCGGCCGCGCTCATTGGCCTCGGCACCTCCGCCATCGGAACGATGCCGCAAGGCTACGTGCAGAACGCCTCGCGCACGGTCGCCTATCGCGATGCCATCCAGAGCGGTCGCCTGGCAACGGTGCGCGGGCGGGCGCTGACCGACGAGGATCGCCTGCGTCGCGATATTATCGAGCAGCTCATGTGCAATCTGGAAGTCGATCTTGCCGGGACGGCGGCGGCGCGAAACCGGAGCCTCGACGACTTCGCGGCAGAGCTGTCCGAGATCGATACGCTCGCCAAGCACGGACTGGTGGACCGCCGCAACGGCACGATCGCCGTTGCCGAAGAGGCGCGGCCGCTGCTGCGGACGATCTGCGCCGTGTTCGATGCTTATTCCTCCAGCCAGGAGGCGCGCTATTCGCGCGCCGTGTGAGCCAGGTACAAGATGCAGGAAGATCTCGCCAACGTCCTCAATGAGATCGAGTGCCCGGAACTTGGCATCGGTATTGTCGATCTGGGCTTGGTTTATAGCGCTGAATGGAACGCAAAAGGCATCGAGGTGGCATTTACGACGACCTCGCCGTCGTGTCCCTTCCGCGACTCGCTGTTGCGTCAGATCAACGACACCCTGCATCATCGCTTTCGCGAAGCCGCGTCAATTCGCGTGCAGCTTGTCATCGATCCGCCCTGGACATTGGAGCGGCTCAACGAGAATGCCCGCAACAAACTCGGTTTGGCCGGAACCGAGATCGTAGCATTGGCGCATATTTGGTCGCGCTTCGCCCCTCCTGCTTGGAAGAATTAGACTTAAAGAAGCGGGGCTGCAGCGCGGCCGCTGCGCTCCAGCGCGCTTTGCAGACGCGGGATTGATCTATGTCAATTCCATCTTTTTGGGCGGTTGTTATGTTTTGCGTGTTCGATGACGGAGGGTCTGCATGACACCACCGATTATCATGGCCGCGGTGACTGCCGCCGTACCCGTTCTGGCGCTGGCATAGCGGCTTTAGACGAACGGCATGCCGGGCGCGGTCGGAGCGGGTCGCATCAGTCAAAATCCGATGTCCCGCCCTTTGCTGCGTCCGGCAGCTCTTTCCATCATTGCGGATGCTGGCCGAATACTCGCCGCGGGTGCGTCGGGGAATGAAACAGCGTGGAGGGCCTGATGGCCAAGCGAGACAGTCAACCGGATTCGATGTCGATCAAAATCGGCGGCAGCGCCGCAATCGCGTCGCCTGCCGCGGGATCCAATATCGCGCCGCATCTTGCCTACCACGATCTGCGCAAGTGGATCGAAGAGGCGCAAAAACTCGGCGAAATCAAAGAGGTCAAGGGGCTGTCCTGGCAGCACGACATCGGCATGGTATCCGAGATGGCGCTGCACGACGACGACGCACCGTGCTTCATCTTTGGCGACGTGCCCGGCACCATCGCAGGCAGCCGCGTGCTGGTGAATTTTTTCGGCGGCAAGCGCAAGAACATGACGCTCGGCTTTCCGACCGATCTGTCCAAGATCGAATTGAGCGAGGGTTTTCGTGTCCACTACGCCGCCGCCATGAGGCGCATTGCGCCGAAGTTCGTCGCCGATGGGCCGGTCATGCAAAACGTCATGACCGGGGAAGCGATCGACGTTACGAAATTCCCGGTGCCGCAATGGCATGAACCCGACGGCGGACGCTATGTCGGCACCGGAAGCTACAACATCACGCGCGATCCGGACGACGGCTGGGTCAATTGCGGCACCTACCGGGTGATGATCCACGACGAGAAATCGGTCGGTTTCTACATTTCCCCCGGCAAGCATGGCCGCCAGATGCGCGATAAATATCAGGCGCGCGGCGAGCGCATGCCGGTCGCCATCGTCTGCGGCGGCGACCCCATGAGTTTCCTGATGGGTTGCAGCGAGTTGCCTTACGGCGTCAGCGAGTTCGACATCATCGGCGGCATCCGCGGTGCTCCAGTCGAGGTGATCGAAGGGCCGGTCACCGGGTTGCCCATCCCGGCCAACGCCGAAATCGTGATCGAGGGTTTCGTCGAGCCCGACAACGTGCGCATCGAAGGACCGTTCGGCGAGTGGACCGGCTATTACGCCAGCGACCTGCGGCCCGAGCCGGTATTGGACATCAAGGCGATCTATCACCGCGACAATCCGATTCTGCTCGGGTGCCCGCCCGAGCGTCCGCCGGACGAAATCTGCCGTTATCGCGCCGTCGTTCGTTCGGCACTGTTGCGGGAAAACATCGAGAAGGCCGGTGTGCCCAGCGTCACGGCCGCTTGGGCGCATGAGGTTGGCAGCGCGCGGCTCCTGCTCGTGATTGCCATCAAGCAGCGCTATCCCGGCCACGCCCGGCAAGCCGGCCATATCGCCTCGATGTGCCACGTCGGAGCCTATTGCGGCCGCTACACGATCGTGGTCGACGACGATATCGACGTCTCGAATCTCGAGGAGGTGGTCTGGGCACTGATCACGCGGTCCGATCCGGCAACCTCGATCGACATCATCCGCAATGCCTGGTCGACGCCACTGGATCCTCGCATCGAGCCGGAACGCAAGGCGGTGGGCGATAACACCAATAGCCGCGCCATCATCGACGCCTGCCGGCCGTGGCACTGGCGCGACAAATTCCCCGCGGTCAATGCCCCGTCGCCGCACGAGCGCAGCATTGCGCTGCAGAAGTTCGGGCATCTATTCAAGACGTGACCGCGATATTTTAGTCCGTCACGGCAAAATCCAACCCGGCTTGACCGGCGGACCGGCAATGCCGGTGCCGCGCACGGGAGTGTGCTTGAGCGCAAAACCCTGATTGTATGCAGCGCGCGTGACGAGAAGGAATTTCAAGGCCCAGCCGGCGGCGAACGCCGAGAAGCCGCCGAGCGCAAAGAGCGGGGGCGCGACCGTCGTGAGCACGAAACCAAGCGCGACGGCGATGGCCGGCACCGCTAGTCCGAAAGCAAAAAACCACGGCCGAGAGGCAGCAAGGACTGCAAACGTGCGGGTCGGGGCGCCGGCATTGCGCAGGCCTGCTGAATAAATCATCCAGGCGAGGCCGCGCGCGGCAACAAGCACCAGCATGGCGGCCGCAGCCGGCGGCGCGACCGGCGTCAGTTCCGGCAACAATGGCAGCATGGCCAGAAACAGGCCGGCGCCCTCGGTGAGTCCGGTCGCGGCAATGAGCGGTACGACGAGCGGCGAGCGCCAGGCGGGGATGCCCTTTGCGTCCTTGAGGATCATGCACTGGCAATAGAGAAACAAAAGTCCCAAAACGGCGGCGATGCCGCCAAGGGCGCCGTCCTCGGACCAGACGGCGAGTAGCGCGAGCGGAAAGAAAACGGCGGCGACCCAGGCCTCGCGGCTCATCCACGAACGCTGCGGTTGCCGCAGAACATAGATGGAGCGCAGCGGACGTCCGATTTTGAAAAGCAGCATAAACAGCCCCAATGCGACCAGGGCCAACGCGACGAGAGCAGGCACGGCAACGGAGTAGCCCGAGAGGCCTGCGACGGCCGCAACGGCGAACAGTCCGCTCCCGGAGCCGCCACAGAGAAAATTGGCGGCCGCCTTCCAATTCCAATGCGGCTGATGCCAGGGCTCGACGCCGCGGCTGCGGATTTTTTCCGCCGGTTGCGCCACGCGTAAAGGCACTGTGCGGCCGGCCGGCAACTCGGCATCGTCTGCCTTGGCGTAGAGATAAAAGAAGCTCGGTTTGGTGCCAAGCTCATCGTGCATGCGAAAATATCGCTGCTCGCGCAACAGCTGCGAGACGTTGCTGTCCGGATCGTCGATATCGCCGAAATGCAGCGCATCGGCGATGCAAGAATTGACGCAGGCCGGCGTCGCCAGCGGGTCGAGCCCCGGCGTCAAGCCGTTGGCAAGGCCGAAGTCGATGCGGTCCGAGCAGAACGTGCATTTTTGCGCCACACCGAGGCGCGAGGGGTCTTCGCGCTCGAGCTCGTTCCGCATCGCCGCGCCGTAGGCGAAATGCGGTCCGTCGACGAGAAACCGGGCCTGGTAAGGGCAGGAGACCTCGCAATAGGCGCAGCCAATACAAAGATCGTAGTCGATGGTGACGATGCCGTCGGCGCGTTGGCGTGTCGCCGCCGTCGGACAGATGGGCACGCACGGCGGATCGGCGCAATGCTGGCAGCCGACCGGCACGAAGGTGCGGTTGACGTCGGGAAATGAACCTGACTCGACGTCGAGCACCTTGCGCCATTGCACGGCCGGCGAGGTGGCGTTGGCATGCCGGCAGGCCGCCGTGCAGGTCTGGCAACCGACGCAGCGCTCGAGATCGGCCGCCATGGTCCAGCGCGTCATGGCGCGCCTCCGAGGCGACTGACCTTGACCTTGACGAGGTCGGCGCTGGAGCCGGTCGCGTCGGTCAGTTCGAGCAGCATCGGCATCAGCGCATTCATGCTCGGGGCGTGGAAATCCTTGGCGTAGGGTGTTGCCCAGTGGTCGAATTGGCCGATCATCAGCAATGTGTCGGGGCGAATGCCCTCACACAGCATGACGCGGCCCTGCGTGGCGTTGAGCGCCGAGCGGACCTCGACCAGATCGCCGTCGGCGACGCCGAGGCGGGCGCCGGCCGCGCCATTCATGACGACGCTGCCGTGACCGGCGATATTATCGGCGACCTCTTTGATGAGCTGGATGCCGACATTGCCGCCCCAGGAATATTGCATGCTGCGCGCGGTCACGAGCCAGAACGGATAGTCCTCGACGCGCACGTTGTAGTGCCTGGCGAGTGCGCCCTCCCACAACGCAGCGAGGTCGCGCCAACGCGGCAGCGGCTCGTATTCCTCGACTTGGCGGTCCCACCAATGGATGTCCTGTTCGTGCAGGCGCCGCTTGAGCTCCTGGCCGATGCGGAACAGCCGTTCCTGATAGGGCTGCTCGAACCGCAGGCCGGTCTCGACCAGCTTGGGATAGAGATACCATTGCAGCTGCGAGAACGGTTTTACGCGGAAGCCGTGTCGGCGGAACCAGTCGAGGCCCTGGGTCTCGCTGCCGTCGGTGAGCTCGGCGCTCGCCGCGCGACACGTGGCGTCCCAAATGCTTTCGACGTCATGCACCTTGGCCGGATCGAGCGAGAAGTCGTAGTTCGACCCGGACAATTTGACGCCGGCGGCGCCACGGTTGATGGCGGTGTTGTATGGGCCAAGAAGACCCGTGCGCTTGGCGAGTTCGGTCGCAATCCAGGTGAAGTCGCGCGCTTCGCCCTGCGGCGGCACCGCGGGATCGCGCAGCGCAAAGCCCTGATAGGTCCAGAACTGCTCGACATATTTCGTGCCGCCGATACGCAGGAGCTGCAATCCTTCGAGGTCGGTGCAGTCCGGCAACAGCACGTCGGCCATGTGATTGGTCTCGTCGTGGGTGAAGGCGAAGCAGACGGTGAACGGAAATTTTGCCATCGCCTCGCCGACCGCCTTGGTGTCCCAGAACGAGATCGCCGGGTTGGTGCGATAGACCAGCCACACCTCGGGCGGTGTGGCGTGGGGAAACTTGTCGAAATCTTGCGCTTGCATCATCCAGGCGAGGTGCGTGGGACCGAGTGCCTGGCTCCAAGCCGAATTGGCGACCAGCGGCACCAGCGTGCGATGGCCGCTGCGCACCGACGGGCGCGCCATCCATTCGTCCTTGGCGGTCGGGTTCATCGGATATTGCATGAAACCGTCGGGGCCCGGGGTCACGCTCGACCAGCGATTGTCGGCCGGACGGTTGAGGCGAACAGTGGTGCCGAGCGTGCCGCCTGGAACTTCGAGCGCGCCGACGAGGCAGGGCAGGAGCGTGCGTGCCCAGCAGCACTCGTAGCCGCCCCAGCCATTGTTCACGGTCTTGCCGAGCGCGATGGCAACCGGCCGATAGGGCAGCGTCACGCCTTCGATCTCGATGGTCTCGCCGACATGGGCATGGCCGAGGAAATCATTGGCGACGCGGCGGATGGCGGAAGCCGAAACATCGCAGATCGGCGCCGCCCATTCCGGCGAATAATCTTTGGCAAATGCGACGAGGTGCGCAAAGGCCGGGCTCGCCTTGCAGGCGCTGCGGATCGTGGTTTCGTCATCGGCGCCGACCTCGATGCCGTCGACGCCGAATTCTCCTTCCAGCGCAGGCTCGGCGCCCGCGGTGTCGAAGGCGACCGCCCGGCCGCTTCGCTCGTCGAAAATGAGCGGCTTGCGGCTCTCGGCGTCGCGCAGGAAGAAGCCGTCGGGACCGATCAAGTAGGGCGAGGAGGTGCGGTGCTTGAGAAACGGCAGGTCGAGCCGTTGCCGCGGATGCTCGTGCAGCAGCACATGAATCATCGCAAAGAGAAAGGCCGCGTCGGTCTTCGGCTTGATCGGAATCCATTCCGCCGAGCAGGCGCCGGTGATCGACAGGTGGGGTTCGATCTGCACGCGCTTCATACCGCGCTTGCGTGCGTCGGCGTGGCGCTTGACGCCGCAGACGCCGCCCGAGGCCTCCACGTTGGCGCCGAAGGAAACGAGATAGTCGCACAGCGGCGTGTCTGGCGCGACGGTGAAGGCGCGATGCCACAGTTCGCCGTAGAGATGTTCCGAGTGATAGCATTTGACGCCCTGGCCCGAGCCGAAACTCATGTCGACCGGGCCCCAGGCCGCGAGCAACGCCGGCAGCGTCCCCATATAGGCGGTCGGCGTGCCGCCACCGCCGAAGCTGGCGGCAAGCCGCGGAAATCCGGCCTCGTCGAGCAGGCCTTTTTGCCGCGCCGCATTGAGCCTTAAGGCGACAAGGTCGAGCGCCTCATCCCACGACATCCGCACGAAGCCGGGGTCTTCGCCGCGACCTTTCTTCGGATTGGTCCGCTTCATCGGATGCAGGACGCGGTCGGGATGATAGGCCTTCTGCACCAGCCCAAAAGCCTTGACGCAGACCTTACCGCCGGCCGGATGGATTTTCGCGGCGTCGAAGTTCGGGTTTATCTCGGTGGCCACGCCGTCTTGAAGGCGCACGGTCAACAAATCGGGCCCTGCGACACATTGGTAGCAGTAGGTCGAGACGGTGCGTTCGATTTGTGGCCCGGTGTGAGACATGATGCTCCGATATCATCCAGAGCGCGCGGCGCGTTTCGCCGCCTTGGCTCGCAGGCGTTCGTAGGTTTTCGCCACATCGACAATGAAACGGATGTGCTTGCCTTCACCTATCGGTTCCAGCTCGTCCTTGGCGACGACGTCGAAACTGACCTTGCGACCCTCCACTGCGGTGACCGTGACCGTGATCTCGACCTCCATGCCCGGCAAGGTCGGTGCCGTGTGCCGCACCATGATCTCGATCCCAACCGAGTCTTCCCCGGCCTCCGCGTGGTCGAGCAACGCTTCGCGGCAAGCGGATTCGATGTCGCGGCACAGTTCTGGGGTAGCGTAGACTTGGCCCTGCTCCCCCATGAAGCTGGTGGTGCGGCGCGGATCGACGACGATGCGGTGCACCTTCGATACTCCCGGCTGCAGGCTGTCTTTCATCGGCGCGCCTCCCCGAACGCATAAATCAGGTTATTTTAGTCCGTTGCCACCCCGATAAATTGATCAAGATCAATCCGGTCCTGCCGCGCCTTCACACGCCGAGATAAGCCTCGCGGACGCGTTTATCGCCTAGAATGTCCACTGCCGCTCCGCTCACCGTGATCGTGCCCGTCTCGATCACATAACCGTGGTCGGCGATGGCGAGCGCGGCGCTGGCATTTTGCTCGACCAGCAGCACAGTCAATCCGCTGCGCTTGAGGTCCAGCACGAGGTTGAGGATTTGGTCGACCAGGATGGGCGCGAGCCCCATCGAGGGCTCGTCGAGCATGAGCAGACGCGGCTTCGCCATTAGAGCGCGGCCGATTGCCAGCAGCTGCTGCTGGCCGCCCGACAACGCACCGGCAGTGGCGTGCCGCAATTCGGCAAGCATCGGGAACAGTTCATAGACACGATGGATGTTGGCGTCGCGGTCGATGGCGCGCCGGGTCCAGGCCCCAAGCTTGAGGTTATCTTCGACCGAAAGCGGCGCGAACAATTGCCGGCCTTCAGGAACCTGCGCGATCCCGAGTGTGATGCGTCCATGCGCTGGAATGCTCTCAATCGAGCGGCCCGCGAAGCGCACGTGGCCTGCGGAGATCGGTTGAACGCCGGAGATGGCGCGCAAAAGCGTCGTCTTGCCGGCGCCGTTTGCGCCGACCAGCGTCACGATCTCGCCGGCCGCAACCTCGATCGAGACGCCGTGCAGCGCCTCGATGCGGCCATAGCCGCTCCTGAGATTCTCAACCGACAGCACCGGCTGCCTCCCGGGCACGGTGAACGCCGAGATAGGCTTCGATCACCGCCGGGTTCGCGCGCACCTCGGCTGCGGCACCTTCAGCGAGCGTGCGGCCGTTGGCAAGGACATGGATGCGGTCGGAGACGTTCATGACCAGCCGCATATCATGCTCGACCAGCACAACCGTGATGCCATCCCCGGCGAAACCGCGGATGATGTCTTCGATTTCTCTCGTCTCCACCGGATTGCACCCGGCCGCGGGTTCGTCGAGCAGCAGCACCGTTGGCTCGCTGGCGAGCGCGCGTGCGATTTCCAGACGCTTGAGATCGCCGTAGGCTAGACCGCCCGCCCGCCATTCGGCCATGTCTTCGAGGCCGACGCGGGCGAGCGCTTCGGTGGCTGCTTCTCGGGTGCGTCGGTTTTGCCGTCCGACCGCTGGCAGATGCAGGAGGTCGGCGACAATTCCCGTCGCCTCGTGGCGATGTCGGCCGATCATTACGTTGGCGATCACCGTCAAGTGCGAAAAGATTTGCGGACTTTGGAACGTGCGTGACAGGCCGCGGCGGGCAAGCTGTTCCGGGGTGAGCGCAGTCACGTCTTCGCCGCAGAGCCGCACGCGGCCATCGTCCGGCGGGCGAAGCCCGGAGATCAAGTTGAACAGCGTCGTCTTGCCGGCGCCGTTCGGCCCGATGATCGAGAGCACGATGCCGGGTGCGACATCGAAGCTCACGTCGTCAACCGCGCGCACGCCGCCGAACGCAATCGATAACCGCTCGGCCGACAGCACGCTCATGGACGCCTCCCGCCGAGTGCAACCGCCAAACTCGGCACGATCCCCCCGCGCAGGAAAATCATGACGCTCATCACAATCAGTCCCAGCACCATGTGCTCGTAGTCGTGGAACAGGGTCAAAGCCTGCGGTAGGATCACCAGCACCGCCGATCCGACGAGCGAACCGGCGACCGATCCCATGCCGCCCAGCACCACCATCGCGACAAGTTCAATCGAGCGCAGGAAGCCGGACACATCTGGGGTAATATAACCGTTGATCAACGCGACATACGAGCCGGCGACTGAGGCGTAAACCGCCGAGACGACGAAGATCATAAGCTTCTTTTGCGCCACATCGACACCGAGCACGCGCGCAGCGACTTCGCTGTCGTGGATTGCGCGTAGCGCGCGTCCCGTCGGGCTCTCGATCAGGTTGAGGGCGAGCGTGGCGCCGACGAGAAAACTGACTGCCGATATCCAGTACCAGGTGTCGGCGCCGCGCAGCGGCCAATTGAGCAGTGTAAATCGCGGCACGGTCATGCCGTCGGGGCCGCCGGTCCAGTTCGCTTCGTTGGCGAAGACGATGGCGAGCAGCACTCCGAAACCGAGGGTGGCGACCGCCAGATAATGTCCCTTAAGGCGCAAAATCGGTCGACCGACGACGAAGGCCACCAGCGCCGAAAGCATTGCCCCGAGGACGAAGGAGAATAATGGCGGAATGCCGAGATAGGTCGGTCCGATCGCGACCGCATAGGCGCCGATGCCCATGAAGCCGGCATGGCCGAGGCTGACCTGACCGGCGAAGCCCATCAGCAGGTTCAGGCCGAGGCTGGCGATTGCGAAGATAAAGACCAGGGCCGCGACGCGATAGTAATAGGCGGACGGAAACGCCAGCGGCAGCACCAATATGATCGCGGCGAGCGGGACGAGGGAAATCAGGCGGTGTCGCTGCAGCAGTCGAGTTCGATCGAGGAGCGCGAGCACGCTCACACCCGCTCTACCTTCGCCTTGCCGAAGAGGCCCTGCGGCAAGGCGAACAGCACGGCCAGGATGACGAGAAATGCGACGGCATCCTTGTAGCTCGCGGACACGTAGCCGGCCGCGAATGCTTCGAACAGGCCGAGCAGGACACCGCCGACCACGGCCCCTATGGCGCTGCCGATGCCGCCGAGCATGACGGCGGCGAAACCTTTCAGCGCCAGCAGCGTGCCGGCATTGTAGCTGGTAAGCGTGATCGGCGTGACCAGAATGCCGGCAATCGCGCCGATGGCAGCCGACAGCGCAAAGCAGGCGCCGACGATGATGCGCGTGTCGATTCCCACGAGTCGCGCGGCAACGCGGTTGGCGGAAGTCGCGATCACTGCCTTGCCGAACAGCGTTCGGTCGATGAAGACCCACAGCAACACCACAATGATCAACGCGCTGGCGAGTACGACCAGGCTCTGGGGTAGAATGGCGGCACCGCCAACGTGGATTGGGTTGCTGCCGACGAGAGGCGGCAGGCTGTGAAAGCGCTTGTCGAACACGATTTCCGCTGCCCCGCGGAGAAAAATCGAAGCGCCGATCGTAATGATGATGAGCGTCACCGCGTTTGCTTCGCGCGCGGGCGCAATGGCGAAACAGTAAAGGGCAAGGCCGACGGCAGTGGTGACGAGAACAGCAACGACTGCGGCGAGCGGCAGTGGCACGCCAGCGTAACCGAGGAAGACGGTGGTCATTCCCCCCAGCATGACGAACTCGCCTTGGGCGAAGTTCACCACATCGGAAGCGTTGTAGATCAGCGTAAAGCCGATCGCGACGAGGGCATAGATGGCGCCCACGGTGAGCCCGGAAAAGACGAATTGCAAGAACTCCGCCATCCAAGCACCTATCGCCGCAGGTCGAACGACACAACAAAATGAGTGAGCCGCGCCGGGCGGCTCACGAGCCGCGTCTTACGAACCCGAATCTGGAACCAGCGTCCAGTCGCCGTTCTTGATTTCGAGCATCCGGAAGGCCGACAGGTCGAGGCCCAAGTGATCGGTCGGCGACATGTTGACGATGCCGGCGGTGCCGATATAGCCCTTCGTCGCTTCGATTTCGCCGCGCACCTTGGCCTTGTCGAAACTGCCGGCGCGCTTCGCCGCTTCGACCAGGATCATCAACCCATCATAGGCGTGGCCGCCAAAGGTGGAGACCGGCTGCCCGGTTCTGCCTTCAAATGTCTTCTTATAGGCAACGACGACGCGCTTTTGCGGGTCGCTGTCGGGCAATTTGTCGGCGACGAGCAGCGCCGCGGCCGGCAAGCGCACACCATTCGCCGCGGCGCCCGCAAGCTCGATGAACTGCTTCGAGGCGACGCCGTGGCTTTGGTAGAACGGATACTCGATGCCGAGTTGCCGGTAGTTGCGCGTCACGATGGCCGGACCTTGGCCGAACCCCGTATTGACGACCGCCTGCACGCCGGGCTTGGCCTTGATCTTTGTGAGCTGGGGCGTCACGTCGCTGTCGCCCGGGCCATAGTTTTCTACATCGGCGATGGCGATGCCCGCTGCTGGCGCCACCGAGATGCATTGATCGCGCATCGACTTGCCGAAGGCGTCAGTGCCGGAAATCAATGCCACCGTCGTCAGGTTGCGTCGCTTGAGATCGGCAAAGATCTTTTCGCAGGCCATCCTGTCGGTATGCGGTGTCTTGAAGACCCACTTGCGCACCGGCTGGATGATCTCGATGGCGCCCGCAAGCGAGATGAATGGAATCTGGGCGTCCTCGAAGACCGGGATCATCGCCAATGTCGAGCCGGTGGTGGTGCCGCCGACCATAGCGGCGACCTTGTCCTCCTCGACCAGGCGGGTGGCGAAGGTGCGCGCGGCATTGGCGTCGCCGCCGTCATCGTAGACGACAAGCTGTAGTTTCTGGCCGTCGATCCCACCCTTGGCGTTAATGTCCTCGACGTAGATGTCGAGCGTCTTCTTCTCCGGATCGCCCAGGAACGATGCCGGCCCGCTGGCAGAGAGCACTGCGCCGACCTTCACCTGGGCCGAGGCAGGGCCGGCCACCAACGCCGCGGCAAGGCCAAAGCCGAGTGCGGCGGCAAGCTTGAAATTTTCCTTCATGATCGAGCCCTCCTTGTGGTTCGAGCTTTGGCAAAATCCAATTATTTTATTTCGCGACGAAATCGATGCAGCTGCGCATCTTCCGTCAACGCATCCAAAATCATCCTTTTAGTTTAGTCGATCCGGCTGCTGCCGCTTTGCGTTAGATCAAATCCGGCCATCGAGTCGCTCTCAAGCGTCGTCCTGGTTTTCCCGCCGCCACTGCAAAATGCGTTCGCGCAGCGACTGACATTTTTCCTCCATGGCAACGTTGAACATCGAATCATTCCAATCGCTCCACCGGGCGTCGATTCCCGCCCAATCTTCGGGGCGCAACGTGCTGTCGGCTGCCGAAAAGAAAAATTGTTCTTCCATTTTCATATGTTTGCGCTCATGATCGATGAAGTCGCTGACGGCGTCTTCGAACGTCTGCCGCGGGACCACATGGTCAGTCAGGATTTTTCTGATCATGTCAGCAACCCGTCCCAAGCGATTGTGTTCGTTGACATGCTCGGCTTCGAGGTTGCCGACGCCTTGGGCCGCGACAGGGTCACGTGCCTTCAGTTTCTCGAAGATCATGTCCTCTTTCGGATGATGGCAGCAATCGGGGTAATCCTGAAAATAGCCGATGACTGCCTGTATGATTTCGTAATCTGGCCGCTCACTGCGACTGAAGACGCTTAATTCGTGCTCGAGAACGACAAGCAATTCTTCGATATTTCGATGCTCTTGCCGTAACGCCTCGATGATTCTGGTCATGGGATTGCTCCCCAGTTTAGTTATTTGAAATCCGCTATTTCACGGGCGTCATTGCGCTAGATCAATGATCGGCGGGATGCCTGTTGGCATTTTGAAATTCGGGCTGAGCGGGCGGGGTTGTTCCCTTCCGGTCCGATGTGGGCCTGCGGCGTATCCTAAAGGCGAGGCGCGGCTATGCAGTTCGATCCGTCAAAATTCGACCTCGCTTCGCCCGGAAAGTCGGGGGGCGTCGAAAAGGCGCCAAGCGTGCGCCCAAAGGACATGCGGACGTGGATCGCCGATCTGGACGCCGCGGGCGAACTCATCCGCATCGACAAGCCGGTCGACCCCCTGACCGAGATGGGCTCGTTGCTCTATCAGTCCCGCGAAAAGGCGCTGCTGTTCGAGAAATTGCCGCATGGCTGGCGTTCATTGGGTCAGGCGCCGGCCAATGTGCGCCATGCGGCTCTCGCCTTTGGCACCAGCGAGGAAGCGCTGGTGCCGTGCGTGGCCGACCGCATGGGCCGTTGCATCAGTCCGATCCGGGTGAACGATGGCCCGGTCAAGGAGTTAAAACTCGGCCGCGACCAGTTCGACCTGACCGAACTGCCGGTTCACGTCGCCGGCCTGCGCGATGGCGGGCCCGTCATCGGTTCCGGGTTGGTGGTCAGCAAGGATCTGGACACCGGCCAACGCAACGTCAGCTTCCATCGCCTTCAGATCAAGGGCGCGCACAAGTCCGGCATCCTGCTCTATCCGCGGCACACCTGGCGGAACTACCTGAAATATCAGGAACGGAACGAGCCTATGCCGGTGGCGATTTTCATCGGGCATCACCCGCTGTATTACGCGGCCGCCGCCACGACAGCCGCTTATGGTCTTGATGAGTTCGAGATCGCCGGCGGATATCTGGGCGAGCCGGCGCGCCTGGTAAAATGCGAGACCGTCGACCTCGAAGTCCCGGCGGACGCCGAGATCGTGCTCGAAGGCCACATTCCGCCGCATTATCGCGAGGAAGAGGGCCCATTCTCAGAGTTCCAGGACTATTACGTCACCGGAACCGGCAAGAATCCGATCGTCGAATATCAGTTCATGACGCGCCGGCATGACGCGATCTTCAAGAACCTGCAGAATGGATCCGAAATGGAGGGCTGCGTCTTTCACAAGATTCCGATGAGCGCCGCCATCTTTCGCCGGCTCAAGAATGTCGGCGGCGGTCCGAATATTCACAACGTCATGGCGCTGCCCGGCATATTCGGCCTCGTGGTGCAAATGACGCCGCGCGCCTACGGTGAGGCCAAGAACGTGCTGCTGGCGGCGCTGTCGTCGGAATATCAACATCCGAAAATCGTGATTGCCGTCGACGCCGACGTCGACATGTTCAATCCGTCCGAGCTGCTTTGGGCGTTGTCGACGCGGGTCAATCCGCAGCAGGACGTGGTCATCATTCCCGGCACCCATAACCACGCGATGGACGCCAGCCTTCCCGAGCTCGGCGCGCCGGGCACCGCACTATGGCAGCGACTCGGCTCCAAAATGCTGATCGATGCGACCATTCCACCGCCCGCCGACGCCGCCGCGCGCGCAATGTTCGAGCGGATTTGCCCGCGCAATCCGCAACTGCGTCTCGAAGATTTCGCCGCGCCGGAATCGCTCGCGCTGGTGCAATCTCTGGCGCCGCGCTTTTTCGGTTCCAAGCTCCTGCTGTAGCTGCGACCGAACGGCAGATCCGGTATTATGTCGATTGCAAAATCGCCTGCGCCGCATGTCCTCCGAGTTCGAGCGTGTCCTTGTGACCAAAACCGCGGCTGTTGTCGATCAGCACCATCCGCGTCGGTTCGAGCCGATAGAACTCCGCCCGTTCGTATGCTTGGCGCAAGGCGCGCGGACCCGCCGACATTCGCTTCAGGCTCGGGTAGCGCGCTTGCAGCTTGAGTTCCGCGCTCGCGCGCTCGGATGCGTCGGCGATCGCGTGTGCGCGCCCTGAAATCTGCACGCCCAAAATATCGTCAAACTCGAAATAATCGGGCGAGACCGTTGCGGCGACGCGCGCATCGGCCGCGAGCGCCGTGGAATGGCGGCTGTTCGGATCGGAAACCCAAAGCAACGCCAGGCCGTCGCGAACGTAAAATACGTTTGCCGCGTGCGGACCGTCCGGCCCGCACGTCGCCAACGACACGACATGATGGGCGTCGAGAAACGCGGCGATCCGAGCGGCAGTCTCGGCGCTCACAATTCAACCCTGCGGCCGTGGCGGATCGTCATCGTCCGCCCACGAGTCCGGCGGCTTTGGATATTTGCGCAGCAGCCGATGAACGAGATTGACGTGCTCGGCCTCTTCCTCGACGAACTCCGCCGCCATGTCCTTAATCTTTTCATTCTTTGCCGAACCCAGGACGGAGGTAAAAAACGCGAGCGCCTGCTTTTCGCCGGTCAGCGCCAGCTGCAGCGCATGCCATGGCGTCATCCGATAGTGCATGGCGCCGAGATCGGCCTGCTCGGGGCTGTCGCCCATTTGCCATCGCCCCAGCCGCTGCGCCTGCAGCGTCAGGTCGACGTCGCCCGCCATTTTGCGGATTTCCTCGGCATGAATCGCTTCGGCCCGGGCAAGGTCGCGAAACACCATGACGAGCTCTTGATTATTGTGCGTCGCCATCTGCTCGGCGAGCTCGGTGTAGCGCTGCACGGCGTCGGCTTCGATCTGATGCGCCAGCGCGAGCAGGTCGGCGACACTGGCAATCGGCCGTTCCGAAGGCATCTTGCTCATAGCTCGAAATCCCGCTCCAGTTCGGCAAGGTCGACGTTCTGACCCTCCATCCGCGGCCGATACGGCCGGCGCTCGCCGCGATAGAGGATGCCGATATTGAAGCCGTCGTCGGTCATGATGCGGCGCGCCGCCTTGGCCGGGTCACTGGTGGCGGCAACCGGAGCGGCATGAACGAGGTTCTTCCATTCCCGCTCGTCGGGCCGGAAGGTGACGCAGGGACTGAGAACTTCGACAAACGAAAAACCGGGATGCCGAATGGCTTCGACCAAAATATTCGCCGTCTCGTTCGGCGCACCCGAGAAGGCGCGGGCGACGAAATTGGCTCCCGATGCGAGCGCGATCACCAGTGGATGAAAAGGGCTCAAGCCGGTGCCGCCCGGGGACAGCGCGGTATCAAAGTCCGGCTCCGTCGTCGGCGATGGCTGGCCCTTGGTCATGCCATAGACGCGGTTGTCCATGACGACGTAGGTCATGTCGATATTGCGCCGGCAGGCATGGAGGAAATGATTGCCGCCGATCGAATAGCCATCGCCGTCGCCGCTCGCCACCACGACCGTCAGATCGGGCCGTGTTACCTTCAGCCCGGCGGCAAGCGCCAGCGAACGGCCATGCACGCCGTGGAAACCGTAACAATTGGTGTAGGCCGGAATGCGTGACGAGCAACCGATTCCGGACACCACGACGGTCTTTTCCGGTGCCAGACCGAGCTCGGCAAAAGCCCGGGTGAACGACATCAGCACGTGATAGTCGCCGCATCCCGGACACCAGATGGCATCGATGTCGGACCTGTAATCGGCGGGTTTGCACGCCGGATGCGGTTCGATGCTCGCCATCAAAGCCTCCATTCCAGGATCGCGCGCTCGATCTCGCTTGGCCGTATCGGCAATGGCCCGGGGCGATTGAGGACGCGCACCGCGCTCGGCATGTCGTAGTGGGCGCGCAAGTAACGGTGGAACTGCGCCCCATGCGATTGCTCGACGACTAGGACGCGCTTCACGCCGTCGAGCGCGGCCGCGAAACGCTCGGGCTGGATCGGCAACAGCAAGCGCGGAGCGACCAGGCGAACTGCGATCCGATCGCGTACGCGCGCGACCGCTTCGCGCGCGGCGCCGGTGAGCGAGCCCCAGGTGATGACCGCGAGCTCACCTTCGCCCTCGACCGTTGCCCAATGGTCGCCATAGGTGAATTGGTCGAGCTTGGCGCGCCGCTTGTCGAGTTGGATGCGATGGTCGCCTTCGCCGCTGGTTGGGGTTCCGCGCTCGTTGTGGGTGAGCCCATCGGCGGTGTATTGGCCGCCACGCAAGCCGGGAATCGCCATCGGCGACACGCCGCTTCCGGTGACGGCATACCGCTTGTAGGCACTGACATTCTCGGCTGCCCTGGTGCGTTGACTGATAAAGGCGATGTCGGCCGGCCGGTCGATCGCCGCGACTGTTTGCCCAATGAATTGATCGGATAGCACGACCGCCGGGGCCTGCAACGCCTCGGCAAGGTGAACGGCCCACTGCGTGGTGAACAGGCAATCGGCAACCGACTGCGGGGCCAGCACGAGGTGCGGCGCATCGCCATGGAAGCCGTAGATGGCGATATTGAGATCGGCCTGTTCGGATTTGGTCGGGATACCCGTGGACGGGCCGGCGCGCATCACGTCAACGACGACGACCGGAATCTCGGCGGCGGTCGCTAGACCCAGCGCTTCGATCATCAGCGACAGACCCGGGCCGGACGTCGCGGTCAGCGCCGGCGTGCCGCCGAACGAGGCTCCGATGATCATGTTGACGGCGGCCAATTCGTCCTCGGCCTGCAGCAACACGCCGCCCACTTTGGCGAAACTCGGCGCCAGCCATTCGAGGATTTCTGACGCCGGCGTGATCGGGTAAGCGGCGGCGAAGCGGACGCCGCCGCGCAGCGCGCCCAATCCTGTCGTTTCATTGCCCGAGACCAACCACCGTTTGGCGGCGCCCGCCTGCGGCGGCGAGAGTTGCTTGCCGAGATCGAGATCGGCAGCGGCGGCCAGTCCCGCTTTGAGGCCGGCGCGGCTGGCCTCGACGGCCGATTGGCCCTTATCCGCCAGCCGCTTTGCCAACAGTTCCGAGAGCGCTTCCTCGCCAAGGCCCAATAACGCGGCCGCCATGCCGAGCACGATCATGTTGGCGCGGCCCTCTGGGATGGCTTTCGCCAATTCCTTGATCGGCACTTCGACAATGCGCGCACCGGCGCGGCTGACAATCGCCGGCAGTTCGCCGCCGCGCGGATCGCTGATCACCAGGCTGTGCGGGCCGACGTCGATTTCCGCGCCAAATCGGTTGGCGTTGAGCCAGTCGATGCCGATGAGCAAGTCGTAGCGCTCGGGCATGCATTCGATCGGATGGGTCGCCAGGCGGACCAGAGCGGCCGCCTCGCCGCCGCGAATTTGCGGGCCGACGGTTCGCGTCATCAAGCCGTACCAACCCGCCGCGCACGCCGCCTCCAAGAGGAAGTTGCCGGTCGTGAGCGCGCCGGCGCCGCCGCTGCCGATGATCGCTATCGAGACGTCGTCGGTTTTCGACATCTGCGTTCCTCGCTCGTCGCCGAACTCAGTGGCGCATCATTCGGGTTCGCGATCAAAGAGGGATTGATCTAAATCAATATGACCTCAGGAAAATTCTTCTATTGGTTGATCGCTGAATTTCTCGAAAATCGAGGTGGCACGCTCGGCCTATTCGAAATGTCAAATCCGAACCGAAGGGGAGGATGGGAGGACAGATGACGAATGCCGCAGTCCGATGGATGATGACGCGACAGGGCGAGCCCCTGGTCGCCGCCGAGTTCAATCCCTTCTCGCCGGCTGTGAACGAAGTCGTCGTCGAGATCGCCGGTTGCGGCGTCTGTCATACCGACCTCGGTTACTATTACGACGGCGTTCGCACCAAGCACGATCTGCCGCTGACGCTCGGTCACGAGATCAGCGGCCGCGTCGTCGCTGCCGGGTCTGATGCAAACGGCTGGATGGGCCAGGCGGTCATCGTTCCAGCGGTGATTCCGTGCGGCACCTGCGATGCTTGCCGGCGCGGCAAATCCACCATCTGTCCAAACCAGAAAATGCCGGGCAATGATATTCACGGCGGCTTTGCCACCCATATCGTGGTGCCGGCACGGGGACTGTGCGCAGTCGACCAGGCACGACTCAAAGCCAGCCATATCGAGCTCGCCGACGTCTCGGTCATCGCCGATGCGGTGACGACGCCATACCAGGCGGTAACGCAGGCCGGAGTCGGCGCCGGCGACGTGGTGATCGTCAACGGTGTCGGCGGTGTCGGCGGCTACGCCGTCCAGATCGCCAAGGCGCTGGGCGCCAGCGTGATTGCCGTCGACGTCAACCAGGACAAGCTCGATGCGATTGCGCAACAGGGCGCGGCGCTGACCTTGAACGCGCGGCAGCTTGCCCCCCGCGAGCTCAAGGCCGCCATCCAAAACTTCGCCAAAAGCGGGGCGCTACGGCAGACCGAGTGGATCATTTTCGAATGCTCGGGCACGCGCGCCGGGCAGGAGACCGCGTTCGGCCTGATCAATCACGGCGCCACTTTGTGTGTGGTCGGATTCACCATGGACAAGGTCGAAATCCGGCTGTCGAACCTCATGGCCTATCACGCGCGCGCGCTCGGCAACTGGGGATGCCCGCCGGAGCTCTACCCGGCGGCATTGGACATGGTTCTATCCGGCCGCGTGAAAGTCGCGCCGTTTGTGGAGAAGCACCCCCTCGAGGACATCAACCGAATTTTTGAGGCCGTCCATCACGGCGAGCTCAAACGCCGGGCGGTGCTCGTCCCAACCCATTGAGGAGTTAAATCATGAGCGTCGAAGCCGTCCGCGCCACCGCCAATTCCGGCAGCGAACCGAAGGACCACATGCTCGTTCCCGAGCACGTGCGTAAAGCGGCAAGCAAGGGCGTCATTTATGAAAAGCGGCCGGTCAAGGACGCCGCCGGCAAGCCGGTGGCCGGCCTTTTCAACGCCTGGATCACGCTCGATAATCCGACGCAGTTCAATTCCTACACGACCGACATGGTGAAGGGCGTGATCCTCGCCTTTCGCGAGGCCAGCGCCGCGCGCGACGTCGTCGCCGTCGTGTTCACCGGTTCCGGCGACAAGGCGTTCTGCACCGGCGGCAACACCAAGGAATATGCCGAATATTACGCCGGCAAGCCGCAGGAATATCGCGGCTATATGCGACTGTTCAACGATATGGTGTCGGGGATCCTGGCCTGCGACAAGCCGGTGATCTGTCGCGTCAACGGCATGCGCATCGGCGGCGGCCAGGAAATCGGCATGGCCTGCGATTTTTCCATCGCCCAGGACTTGGCGCGGTTCGGCCAAGCGGGACCCAAGCACGGCTCGGCGCCGATTGGCGGCGCAACCGATTTCCTCCCCGTGGTCATCGGTGCCGAACGCGCGATGGCGGCCTGCGTGTTGTGCGAGCCGTTTTCCGCACACGAGGCCTATTACATGGGCGTGATCACGGATGTGGTGCCGGCGCTCAAGGTCGACGGCAAGTTCGTCGCTAACCCGCTGGTGGAGACGGGCCGGATCACGGACGAGTACGGACGAATCGTATTCGGCAAGCCGAAGACCGGCGATGCGCTGAAGGCCGGGCAGGAGCTGATGAAGCGCGGCGCTGTCGATCTCAGTGAGCTCGACGCCAAGATCGGATCGCTGTGCACCAAGCTGCTTTATACCTTCCCCGACTGCACCACCAAGACGGTCGAGGAACTGCGCAAACCGAAGCTCGACGCCTGGAACCGCAACAAAGAGAATTCACGCGCCTGGCTTGCGCTCAACATGATGACCGAAGCGCGCGCCGGCTTCCGCGCCTTTAACGAAGGAACGCGCGAGACCGGACGCGAGATCGACTTCATCGGCTTGCGGCGGGCGCTTGCCGCCAACGCGCCGTGGAGCGACGAACTGACCGAAAGCGTGATGCCGAGGGCGAGAACGTCATGACCGCCGGGCTCAAGGTCTGGTTCGAAGCGGAAGGTCGGCTGCTGCGTCTGACATTGAGCCGGCCGAAAGCGAATCTGATCGACGCCGCCATGATCGCGGCTCTGGACAAGGCGTTATCCGAACATCTGGCAAACCCCGGCGTCAGCGCCGTCGTACTCGATGCGGAAGGTCCGCATTTCAGCTTCGGCGCCAGTGTCGAGGAGCACCTGCCGGGGCCATGCGCCGCGATGCTTCGCGACATTCATGGCCTGATCCTGCGCATGGTGGAAGCGCCAATTCCCATCCTGGTTGCGGTGCGCGGACAATGTCTCGGTGGCGGCCTCGAAGTGGCGCTTGCCGGCCATCTGCTGTTCGTCGCGCCTGATGCCATCCTCGCTCAACCGGAGCTCAAGCTCGGCGTGTTCGCTCCCGCGGCGTCCTGCCTGCTGCCGGAGCTGATCGGGCCGCAACGCGCGTTCGATCTCTTGGTGTCCGGCCGCAGCGTCACCGGCGCCCAAGCCGTTGCGATGGGGCTGGCGCACGAAGCGGCAGCCGATCCGACGCGCGCGGCGATCGCCTATTTCGACGAGCACCTCAAGACCAAGAGCGGCAGCTCGCTGCGTCACGCGGTGACGGCCGCGCGCCTCGACTATGTCACGCGCGTGAAGACCAAGCTGGCGGCCGTCGAGCGGCTCTATCTTGACGGCTTGATGTCGACGCACGACGCGGTGGAAGGCCTCGAAGCCTTCATCGCCAAAAGGACGGCACGATGGACGCATCGCTGAAAATATCGGGCACCGCCGAAATCGTCGCGCGCGCCAATGCGCTGTTCGAGGATTTGTCGTTCGCGGCCGCGCGCGAGTGGAAGGCGGCGACGCCCGGCCGCAAGGTGGTCGGCTACATGCCGATCTACGTACCGCGCGAGATAATCCACGCCGCCGACATGCTGCCGCTCGGCATTCTCGGCGGCGGCGATCAGCTCGAAGTCATCCACGGCGACGCCTATTACCAGAGCTATATTTGCCGCATTCCGCGTTCCACGGTGGAGCTCGGCGTGTCGGGCCGGCTCGATTTCGTCGACGGCATGCTGTTCCCGTCGATTTGCGACGTGATCCGCAATCTGTCGGGCATGTGGAAGATGATGTTTCCGCACGTCTACGTCCGCTATTTCGACGTGCCGCAGAATTATCGCGACGACATCGGCGGCAATTACTACGTCAACGAGCTGGCCGAGCTGCGCCACGACCTCGGCGAGCTGCGCGGCAAGGCGATCACCGACGACGAACTGCGGTTCTCGATCGCGCTCTACAACGAAAACCGGCGACTGGTTCGCGAGCTCTATGCCTTGCGCGCGGAAAAACCGTGGCAGGCCCCGGCGGCGGAAGCCTATCTGGTGCTGCGCGCCGGCATGATGCTGCCGGTCGAGCAACATTCGGCGATGCTGCGCGACTACCTCGCCGCCGCGCGCGCCGAAGAGCGTCCACGCCGCGACAATTGCCGCGTCGTCGTCACCGGTGCGTTCTGCGAGCAGCCGCCGCTCAATCTCATCAAGTCACTCGAGCTTGCCGGCTGCTACGTCGTCGACGACGATCTGCTCCTGGTCACCCGCTGGCTCACGGCCGACACCGCGACCGAAGGCGATCCGTTGCGCAATCTTGCCAGCGCGTTTTTGCATCAGTCCGAAGCGACGGCAGCCAAATACGAACCGGATTTGAAGGAGAAGGGCCAGCATCTGGTGCGCGCGGTCAAGCGGTCAGGCGCCGAGGGCGTGATCTTCGCGGCGCCGAGTTTCTGCGATCCGGCGCTGCTCGATCGGCCGATGCTGCAGCACGTGCTCAAGGATGCGGGCATTCCCTACATCGCCTTCAAATACGCGGAAAATTCCGGGCAGATGCAGCCGATCCGCGAGCAGGCCGGAACGTTTTCCGATTCGATCAAGCTATGGAGCGGAGCATGACAACCACCTTCGTCACCCCGAAGGCCGCGGCGGCCAAGGCGGTCGCCAAGGACGCCTCCATGGTCAAGCAGAAGGACATGATGGCCGGCCACTACGATCGCCTCACCAGCGCGCCGCAGACCGGTGCCAAGGTTGCGGCCACTTTCGTGCCCGGCAACCTCAACGAATTGATCATGTGCTTCGACCTCGTCAACAATCTGCCCGAGGTCAACGCCATTCAAAACGGGCTGCGGCGCACCAGCGGCGCCTTCGTGCTCGAAGCCGAAAAAATCGGCCATTCGGAAGATGTCTGCACTTACGTGAAATCGGACATCGGCATGATGGCGAAAGGCAACATGGCGCCGAACGGCAAGAAATTCCCCGATCCCGACGTGCTGCTGCTGTCCTATACCGGCTGCTTCACTTTCATGAAGTGGTTTGAGCTGCTGCGCGAGCAATACAAATGCGAAACGATCATGCTGCACACGCCCTACATGGGCGACGGCAAGATCACCAAGAACATGATCGAGTACATGGTGAAGCAGCTCAAGGACGAAGTCATTCCCAAGCTCGAACGCGTCTCCGGCGTGAAGTTCGATATCGACCGCTTGCGCGAATATCTGAAGAAGTCGGTGCAGGCCGAGAACGATCTCGTTCGGGTGCTGCAAAGCGCCAAGAGCAAGCCATCGCCGATCGACGCCTATTTCGGCGGCATCTACTACATCGGCCCGATCTTCGGCGCCTTCCGCGGCACCGACGATGCCATCGAATATTACAAGTTCCTGCGCGCCGAAGTGGAAGACCGCCTCGCCCATGGCCAGGGGCCGGTCACGCCCGACGGCGACATGGGTAAGGAGAAATATCGCCTGGTCGTCGAAGGTCCGCCGAACTACACGAGCTTCCGTCAGTTCTGGAAGATGTTCTATGACGAGGGCGCGGTCGTCGTCGCGTCGAGCTACACCAAAGTCGGCGGCGTGTACGATCTCGGTTTCCGCCACGATCCCGACAAGCCGCTGGAGACGCTGGCCGAATATTGCCTCGGCGTCTACACCAACCGCAGCCTGCCGATGCGCATCGACATGCTGTCGCGGTATATCGAGGAGTACCAGGCCGACGGCCTTTTGATCAACTCGATCAAGAGCTGCAACAGCTTCTCCGCCGGCCAGCTGTTGATGATGCGCGAGGTCGAGAAGCGAACCGGCAAGCCGGCGGCCTTTGTCGAATCCGATCTGGTCGATCCGCGCTACTTCTCGGCCGCCAACATCAAGAACCGGCTGGAGAGCTATTTTCAGATGATCGAGCAGAAACGCGCGGGCGCGCTGTCGGCCGCTTGAGCACAGGGGGATACCGGTGAAGACCTTTGTCGGAATCGATCTCGGATCGACCACCACCAAGGCGGTTCTGCTCGATGAGAACTGCGACGTCATCGGCCGCGGCATCACCAACTCGCGTTCGAATTACGCCACGGCGGCCCGCGTGGCGAGCGAGGAGGCGCGCATCGATGGACGCTTCACGCTATTTCGCCGCGCGCTGAACGCCGGCGGCGGCACCAGCGGCGATCTCGACGAGTTCCTCGGCGCCATCGAGCGCTCGTTTCGCCTCCTGCAGTTCGTCGAACAGCTCGACGATCTCGAAGCGACCTGCCGCGTCCAGGTCAGGGGCGAGCGGTTTGCCGCGGTCGAAGACCGGGTCAAAGACGCCATCGGCGAGGTGTTCACGCTTTTGCGCGAGGAGGCGCCGTCGCTCTACGCGCCCGGCGCCAAGCGCAAGTCCGACTTTTTCCGCGACATCGCCGGCTCGCGCTATCATGCCCTTGCCGAAGAGGTCGCCCGCGCGGCGCGGCTGCCCTACGACTTATTGCTCAACGTCTACGACAAGTCGATCATCGACGTCGAGAACCGGCCGCCGTCGGGCGGCTTGAGCGAGAGATTCCGTCGCGCGCTGGCCCGCGTGCTCGCCGCCGACGATACGGTCAAGACCGGATCGAGCGACGTGCCGAAGACGATCGAATCGACGCTCGACATCGATCTGGAGGAAACCTACCTGGTCGGCACCGGCTACGGACGGGTGACGCTGCCGTTCTCCAAAGAACACATCCGCTCGGAAATCCTTTGTCATGGGCTGGGCGCCCACATGATGTATCCCAAGACCCGCACGGTGCTCGACATCGGCGGCCAGGACACCAAGGGCATCCAGGTCGACGCCAAGGGTATCGTCGAGAACTTCCAGATGAACGACCGCTGCGCGGCGGGCTGCGGCCGCTATCTCGGCTACATCGCCGACGAGATGAACATGGGTCTGCACGAGCTTGGCCCCATGGCCATGAAGTCGGACCGCCCGGCGCGCATCAATTCGACCTGCACGGTATTTGCCGGCGCCGAGCTGCGCGATCGGCTGTCGCTGGGCGAAAAGCGCGAGGACATTCTGGCGGGATTGCACCGCGCCATCATCCTGCGCGCGATTTCGATCATTTCCCGCTCCGGCGGGGTGACCGACGAATTCACCTTTACCGGGGGCGTCGCCAAGAACGAAGCGGCGGTGCGCGAGCTGCGCAAGCTGATCAAGGAGAATTACGGCGACGTCACCATCAATATCAATCCGGACTCGATCTATACCGGCGCGCTCGGGGCGGCAGAGTTCGCACGGCGTTCGCATCACGGACAGAGCGACGGGAGTGAGGAAGCATGACCATCGCGGCGGGCATTGACGTCGGTACCTCCACCATCAAGGCGGCCTTGTTCAAGGTCGAGAACGGAGAGTGCACGTGGCTGTCGCGGGTCGCCACGCGCATCCGGCAACGCGACCCGATGGAGCTCGCGCGCCTTGTATTCGATCAACTGCTGGAATCAGGCGGGCTCCATGAGCACGACGTCGACTATGTTGCGACGACGGGGGAGGGCGAGAGCATCCCCTTCCATACCGGCCATTTCTATTCGATGACGACCCACGGCCGCGGCGCAATCTATCTCGATCCGGCAGCGCGCGCAGCGCTGGACGTCGGCGCGCTGCATGGCCGCGCCATCAGCATCGACGAACGCGGCAAGGTTTTGAGCTACAAGATGACGAGCCAATGCGCGTCCGGCTCGGGGCAATTCCTGGAGAACATCGCGCGCTATCTCGGCATCGCCCAGGACGAGATCGGCGCGTTGTCGGGCAGGGCGGATAATCCCGAGGTGGTGTCCTCGATCTGCGCGGTGCTGGCCGAGACCGACGTGATCAACATGGTCTCGCGCGGCATCACCGCCCCCAACATTCTCAAAGGCATTCACCTGTCTATGGCGGCGCGGCTGTCGAAGCTGTTGAAATCGATCGGCATGACCAACGGCGTCGTCATGATGACCGGCGGATTGGCGCTCGATAAGGGGCTGGTCGCCGCGCTCGAGGAAGATGTCGCCAATATCAAGGACATGAAGACGACCATCCGCAGCCATCCCGACGCGATCTATGCGGGCGCGATCGGGGCGGCGTTTGGGGGCGCCTATCGGTTCGACAAACTTTCTGCCCTCGGCAACGTGCCGAAGGCGGCCTGAAAGCCAAGGAGACGGTCATGGCCCTGATGATCACCGAGGCCTGCACGGCGTGCGACGCCTGCGAGCCGGTATGCCCAAACAAGGCCATTACTTCGGGGAGCCCGATCTATGTCATCGACCCGATGAAGTGCACCGAATGCGTCGGCGCCGAGGACGAGCCGCAATGCAAGCTGGTTTGTCCGGCCAATTGCATCGTGCCGAATCCCGATTGGGAAGAAGGCAAGGACGACCTTCTGGTGAAGTACCAGCAATTGCACGGCTGACGGTCGCAGTAGCTCAGCGCGCCGGCGTAGTCGAGTCGCCCGCGATATTGCGATCGAAACACAAATACGACGACGGGGAAAAGCCGCAGCCATCGAGAAAACCCAGGAGATCCCGGGCGCTCCAGTCGACTTCGGTCAAGACCTTCTCGACCCGCAATGTCATGAGGTTGACCAGAAGCTGCGTGACCAGCGCGCGGCCGACGCCGCGGTTGGCATAATCCGGATCGACGCCGATCGTGTCCATGATGGCGGATGACTCGGTGCGGCCAAATTCGCCGAAATCGACGCGTGCCATGATGAAGCCAACCGGCCGGCCGTCGAGCTCGGCCACGAGCGAGATGCGGACGTCGGATTCGCGCAGCGCCTCCTCGAGTTTGCGCGCGAAATAGGCCGAACGATCCCGTGCCGTGATGCGGCGATCGATGGCGACAAGGCTGTGCAGATCGCCCTCGACCATCGAACGGACCGGGATGAGGTCGCGCGCGAGCGGCCCGAAATCGGCACTGGCGGGTTCCCCGTAGTTGATTTCCGCCGCGTCACCGACGCGCTCGGGGACGTCGATTGTCGTGCGAATGCTCATGACCTCGCTCCCGCTTTGTTCCGCCGCGCCGTACGCTAGTCTTCGCTCGTTTCCGCCAGCGGCTCGGAGGTGGAACGCTCCAGCACCACGCGGTGGGCGAGTTTGAAGCCGGACGCGTCGAAGAAGCGCATCAGGCCATGATTGGTCCATTCCGCCTGCGACTGCAGCGTCTGGACGCCGGCGGGGCGCAGGGCCTCGATCAATCCGTCCATCAGCATGTGGCCGACGCCTTGCTCCTGGACTGCCATTTCGACTCCGATAGCGTCGAGCATGGCGACCTTGGCTTCGCGGCCAAATTCGCCGCGGAACAGGCGGGCGATGGCAAAACCGCGCAGCAAACCGCCGCGTATCACGCCAATCTGGATGAATTCGTCCGGATGCGCCGCGGCCGCGGCAAAGCGCTTCTCGAAGAAATGTCGTCTTGAGCGCCCGCTATGGGCGCGGTCGATGACGATCACGCTTTCGAGATCACCGGCGTTGAGCGCGCGAATGCCGTCATGAAATGCCGTGCCAGCGTCCGCCATGGTGAGCCTCATGCATTGCCAACGTATTCGTCATAAAGCTTGGCTTCAGTTTCCGGGTCCATCGTCTCGTCGAGCAGCGGCAGCAGAGCCATGTCCTCTTTTTGCGCGTGCGCAATCAAGCGCGGGCAGAATTCTTGCCCGATTTTTCGGAATTCATCCCAGCTCGTCTCATCGAAGCCGGTGGCGGACGCGGCGCGCGCCAGCGCGGCGAGGCGCAGTCCGAGCGGACGCATCGCCGTATGCTCCTCGGTGAGATGGGCGCCAATGGCAGCATTGCCCTGGGCATCGAGGTAGGGAAAAAGCCGCCGCTCCTCGAACGCGAAATGACGCTCGATGTCCGCCTCGACCGCGCTCGAAATATCGGTCAGCAAGCGGGCGACGGCACGATCGCTCGCGTCCGGTCGTTGGCCGCGAGGATGGCGTCCCAACACATGCTCCACGCGTTCCAGCAGCGCCACTGTCGCATTGTGTTCGTCGTGCAAGGTCTGGCTGATGCGGTTGGAAAATGTCATGCTCGGCATCCTGTTCTCGGCTGAGGAACAAGCTATCCCCTCGATCCATATGGCGCGTTGACCTTGATCAAATCGGCCTGCCGGGTTGCCCGACTCATGACGCGGCGCCGGAACGCGAAAACAGGTCGGCGGCAAGCCGTCGCGCCAGCGCCGCCGCCACCAGGCGGCGATAGTGCGCGGAGGCGAGCGTGGTGCGCATCGGCTGCACCTGCTTTTGCACCAGCCGTTCGAGCGCGTCCAATGCCGCCTTGTCGAGCGTGCGGCCGGCAAACGCATCGGTGCCTTCGAGCAGGAAGGGTCGCGAGTTCGTGCCGGTCAGGCCGACGCGCAGCGTCGCTATTCGTCCAGTCGCGGCGGCGAGCGCGACGGCAACGCCGGCCAGCGGGAAATCGATGGCGCCGCGCGTTCGCGCCTTGGCATACGTCGAGGGCGGCGGATCGGGCGGCAGGTGCACGGCGACGACGAATTCACCAGCACCGAGCTTAAGATGCGCGCGGCCATCTTCCGCGTAGAGCTCGGCGAGCGGCAGCGACCGCCGTCCGTCCTTGCCGGCGATCTCGACCTCGGCGTCGAAGATCATCAGCGCCGGCGCCAAATCGCCGCTGAACGCGGCGTGGCAATGCCGGCCTTGCGGCGCCACGTGGCAAATCTCGCCGCGATACTTGAGGCAATAGCCGTTCGAACGCCGCCACCATTCACTCTGGTTATAGTAGATGCAGCGCGTATCGAGGCAGAGATTGCCGCCCACGGTAGCCAGCGCCCGCGGACCTGGCCCGGCGATCGCGGCTATTGCCTCTGCCACCGCGCCGTAGCGCTGGCGGATTTCCGGCATGTCGGCAAGCGCGGCAAGACTAGTACAGGCACCGATGCGCAGCCCGCGCTGCGTCACGGTGAGCTCGCGCAATTCGTCGATGCCGGAGAGGTCGATCAGCAGCGCCGGTGCGTCGAGCCCACGGCGCAGGTTGACGACGAGATCGGTGCCGCCGGCGAGGAAGCGGCTCGATGGCTCTCCGCCGCGCAGGGCGGCCGCCGTTTCAACGTCGCGCGGGCGAGCGAGACGGAAATCGGGCAGCGGCAAGGTCATGACGCGACGCCCCGCAAGTTGCCAAGCCGGGCGCGGCGGCGGCGCTCGACCAGCGCCGCCATGACGCGATCGGCGGTCACCGGCAGTTCATCGAGGTCGATGCCGATGGCGTTGGCGACCGCATTGACGAGCGCCGGGGCAAAGCCGGCCAGCGCCCCTTCGCTCGCCTCCTTGGCGCCGAACGGACCATGCGGATCGTGACTCTCCACGATATGGACCTCGATCGGCGGCGATTCGACGATGGTGGGAACGCGGTATTCGAGCAGGCTCGCATGCGCCGGCAGGCCGTCGAGATAGCGCGTCTCCTCGCTCAGCGCCTGGCCCATGCCCATCCATACCGAGCCCTGGATTTGTCCTTCGACGGCGAGCGGATTGATGGCGTGGCCACAATCCAGCGCGGTCCAGACCTTCTCGACGCTGACGGCACCCGTCGCCTCGTCGACGCTAACCTCGACTACCTCCGCCGCATAGCTGAAACCCATGGTCGAGCCGACGGCGCCGCCGCGGTGCCGGCCGCCTTGGGCTTCCGGCGGACAGGTGAAGGTTCCCTTCACGGTGATCGCCCCCACGTCGACCAGTGCGGCTTGCGCGACATCGGCGAACGCCAGGACAGCCTGGCCGCCGCTGCCGACGCGAAATTGCTCGCCGCTGCATTCGATATCCGCGGGCGCCGCTTCCAGCTTGCGGGCGGCGGCCTCGATCAAAATCTTCCTGAGATTTTTCGCCGCATCGATCGCCGCGTTTCCCACCATGAAGGTGATGCGCGAGGAATAGGCGCCGTTGTCCTTCGGCGTAACCGCGCTGTCGCCTGCCACCACGCGCACGCGTTCGAGCGCGACGTCGAGCGTTTCCGCGACCGCGATCGCCACCATGGTCGAGGAGCCCTGGCCGATGTCGGCGGCGCCTGTGAATGCGGTAATGCCGCCATCGAAATCGAGCTTCAGATTGACCGTGGCGTGCGGCTCGCCGGTCCAGTGGATCGGCTTGGCGGCGCCGCTGACGTAATGCGAGCAGGCCATTCCCAAACCATTGCCCGGCGGCAGCTTGCCGATGCGCTCACGCCAACCGCTCGCCCGCTCGACCACGTCGAGACATTGCGGCAGCCCGTAGCTGTTCACCATCAGATCGTTCATGGTGCGGGTGGGCGCGTGCAGAAGATTGGCACGGCGCACCGCGAAAGGATCGAGCTTAAGCTCGCGCGCCATGCGATCGAGCAGGCATTCGAAGGCATGGCGCGTATCGACGGCGCCATGACCGCGCATGGCTCCGCACGGCGGCAGATTGGCGTAGACGCGATAGCCGTCGTACTTGATCGCCGGAATATCGTAGAGGCCCTGCAATAAGGCGCCGGCATAAAGAATGGTGACGATGCCGTACCCGGCATAAGCCCCGCCGCGCTGCGTCACTTCGCATTCGCAGGCCGTGATCCGGCCATCGCGGTCCATGCCGAGCTTCAGCCTGACATCGGTCTGCGGACGGGCACGGTGGGTGAGGAAATTCTCCTCGCGGCTGAGCTGCATCATGACCTTGCCGGCTGCCGCGCGGGCCAGGAGCGCCGTTATGATCTCGAAGTTCAGCACCTCGACGCGCGCGCCGAAGCCGCCGCCGACGAACGGCTTGATCACCCGAATGCGCGACGCATCCATGTCGAGGCAGCGGGCCAGCATGAGGTGCAGGTAATAGGCGACCTGTGTCACGCTCTGCATCGTCAGGCGTTGCGTGAGCGGCTCAAATTCGGCGAGCGCGGCGTGCGGCTCGATCTGCCCATGGTTGACTTCCGCGCAGCTGATGCGGTGCTCGCGCACGAGCTCGGCCCGCGCGAAGCCCGCCGCCAGGTCGCCGAACGTGTGATGGACTTCGCGCTCGAGGTTGCCCGGCTTGTCGTCGTGAAGCAGCAGAGCGTCCGCCGCACGCGCCGCGGCGGAGCTGTAATAGGCCGGAAGCTCACGCACCTCGAATTCGATGAGGTCGAGAGCGCGCCGTGCGGTCGCGGCGTCGATTGCGGCAACTGCCGCGACCGGTTCGCCGCGATAGCGCACGCGGCCGCGCGCCAGCGGGTATTCGTTCATGGCGACCGGCAGCACGCCGTAGGCATGAGGACAATCTTCGCCGGTCAGCACCGCGCAAACGCCTGCAAGCGCCCGGGCCTTGGCAACGTCGAGCCGGACGATCTCGCCGTGACTCACCGGACTGCGAAAAATACGGCCGACCAGCGCATCGGCATGGTCGAGGTCGGCCGTATAGGCGGCGCGGCCGGTCACCTTCTCCACGCCGTCGATCAGCGGAATCTCGCGCCGCGGGGCGGCCATCGCAGCCGCCGCGGTCGGCGTCATGATGCTGTCCTCGCGGCAGCCTCAACCGCTTCGATGATTTTCACATAACCGGTGCAGCGGCACAGGTTGCCGGATAAGGCGATGCGGATGTCATGGTCGCTCGGGTGCGGATTGCGCCGCAGCAAAGCTTCTGCGGCCATGATCATGCCGGGCGTGCAAAAGCCGCATTGGGTTCCGAGTTTGTCGTGGAACGCACGCTGCAGCCGATTGAGCCGGCTCTGTGACGCCAGCCCTTCGATGGTCTCGACCGACCGCCCATCGCACCGGATCGCGAGCACGATGCATGAGGGGATCGCCTGATCGTCGACAAGGACCGTGCAGGCGCCGCATTCGCCGCCGTCGCAGCCGGTCTTGGTCCCGGTCAGGCGGACGACATCACGCAAATATTCGACCAGCAAAAGATTCTCGGCAACGGCATCCTCGCGCCATCGGCCGTTGAGCTTCAGGCGAAGAATGCGTTTTCGCAAATCCACTTGCCCCTGCGCCATGAGCGATCCTCGGCCAGGTTCTTGATCACAACACGCGCGTTCCGGGCCGGGCGCGCTTTGACAAAGATCAATAAGCCGCTGTCGGCGGCAATTTCACCGCCATGCATTATTGCGAGTGCTGCTATGGGCGCCAGGCAGTGGTTGCGCGAGGGGAGGCGGCCAGGCCGCCTCTTCCGCTGGACGCCGGGAAGGTGCGGTTTCTGATCTAGATCAAAGAACACGGTCGCGCGGCGCTCTTTACTGATCTTTGGCACGCATCGAGCCGCAGGCTGCGGGCGTTATGGGCATCGAGCGCAATTACAACGTTGCTGTCGACTTCATCGACCGCAACATCGCTGAAGGCCGAGGCAACAAGGCCGCGTTCGTCGATGCGTCGCGCGCTATCAGCTACGCGCAATTGCATGATGCGGTGGGGCGAGTAGGCCCGGCGCTGGCACGCTTTGGCGTGGAGCGGGAAAACCGCATCGCCATCATCCTTTACGATTCGATCGAATTCCCGATCCTGTTCTGGGGCGCGATCCGCGCCGGCATCATTCCAGTGCTGCTCAACACGCTGCTGACCGAAGACCAGTATCATTATCTGCTCGCTGATTCCCGCGCCAAGATGGCGTTCGTCTCCGCGCCGCTTCTTCCCATCGTGCAGCGTGCCGCGGCCGGTGTGCCGACATTGCGGCAGATCGTTGTGACCGGCGATGGTGCGCATTCGCTGCCGCGGTTCGATGCGTTGCTCGCCGCCGAGCGCGAGCCGGCGGCGGCAACGCCGACCTGTGCGGACGAGGTCGCCTATTGGCTCTACTCATCCGGCACCACCGGGATGCCGAAGGGCGTGATGCACGTGCATTCCAGCCCGATGGCGATGGCGCGGCTGGCCGGCCAAAGTCGGCTCGGCATGCGCGAGGACGACGTTATTTTCTCCGCGGCTAAACTGTTTTTTGCCTATGGCATCGGCACGTCGATCTGTGCCCTGGGCGTCGGCGCGACTTCGGTGCTGTATCCGGACCGGCCGACACCGAAGACCGTGTTCGAAGTTTTGCGCCAACATCAGCCGACCATGTTTTTCGCGGTGCCGACGCTCTATGCGGCGATCCTTGCGGATCCCGATTGCACGCCCGAGTGCGGCGCAAAACGGCTGCGCCTGTGTTTTTCAGCGGGTGAGCCATTGCCGCCGCATATCGGTACCGCGTGGCGCGAGCGTTTCGGCGTCGACATCGTCAACGGGGTCGGTTCGAGCGAATTGGGACATCTGTTCCTGACCAACCTGCCCGGCGCGGTCGAGTACGGAACGTCCGGCGTGCCGGTGGAAGGCTACGACATGCGCCTGGTCGACGCTTCCGGCGATGACGTCGCGGACGGTGAAATCGGCGAGATGTTGGTGCGTGGTCCCTCGACCGCGGCGGGATATTGGAATCAGCGTGAGCGTACGCGGCGCACGTTCGTGGGTGAGTGGACGCACACCGGCGACAAATACGTCCGGCGGCCCGATGGCGCTTACAGCTACTGTGGCCGCACCGATGACATGTTCAAGGTCAGCGGCATCTGGGTTTCCCCGTTCGAAGTGGAGGCCGCGCTAATCAGCCATCCCGATGTGCTCGAAGCGGCCGTCGTTCCGGCGGAGGACTCCAAGGGTCTCGTCAAGCCGAAGGCATACGTGGTGCTCAAAGGCAACCCGGGCGAGGGCGCCGGCAGGTCGCTCTATGAGGGCCTCAAGGCGCACGTCAAGCGCACCGTCGGGCCGTGGAAATATCCGCGCTGGATCGAATTCGTCGATGCGCTGCCGAAGACTGCGACCGGCAAGATCCAGCGCTTCAAGCTTCGCGAATTTGCGTCCGAAAAGGCGGCCTCCGCCCCGACCAGCCAATGCAGGCCGACATGATTGCACTGACGCACAGCGACGGCGTTGCGACGCTCTTGCTGAGCCGGCCGCCGGTCAATGCCGTCAGCGACGAGTTCATTGCGCTGTTCGAAGCGCGGCTCGACGAACTCGCCACGGATCCGGCTTGCAAGATCCTGCACGTGCGTTCGGATCAGAAGATATTTTGCGCCGGCGCGGATCTGGTCCAAGTGCGCGCGCGCTTCGACGCCGCCGACGGGCCTGATCGCACCTATCGCTATGTCGACCGGCTGCAACGCCTCTACCAGCGGCTCGAGCACTTGCCGCAAGTGACCTTGGCCGAGATCGGCGGCGCCGCCGTGGGCGGGGGGCTGGAATTGGCGCTCGCTTGCGATCTGCGCATCGTCGCGTTCGAAGCCAAGCTCGGCCTGCCTGAGGTCCGCCTTGGCTTGATTCCCGGCGCCGGCGGTACGCAGCGCCTGACCAGATTATGCGGTCGAGCGGTGGCATCGCGGCTTATTCTCGGCGCTGAAATCGTCGATGGCGCGGAGGCGGCTCGCCTTGGCATCGCCCAGTGGGCTGTCGCCGGCGCCGAGCTGCCGTCACGGGCCGCCGAAATCGCCCGCCACATCGCGAGCTTACCGGCTCAGGCTTTGCGCGCCAGCAAGAAATGCATTGCTGCGGCCGCCGAACCCGGCAATCGCGGCTACCGCGACGAACTGACAGAAACGCAACGGTTGTCGACCGATGCCGAGACGCGCGAACGCGTCGCGGCATTTCTCGACGGCCATTGATGACAATACCGACGCAACGAAAAGGAGCGCTGCCATGAGGCTTGACGGCAAAAGAGTGCTGATCACGGGAGGCGCGTCCGGTATCGGCAAAGCGACGGTTTTGGAATTTGCTCGCTGCGGGGCGAAAGTCATTTGCGCCGACATCGACGATGCCAAGGCCGCGGAGGTGGCCAAAGAGGCCGCCACGGCGGGGCTTGCGATCGAGACTATCGCGGTCGATCTGGCCGATCCGAAATCGGCGCGATGCTGCGCGGCAAATGTGATCGCCCGCCACGGCCGGGTCGACATGCTGGTCAACGCCGCGGGCTGGAACGACATCCAGCCGTTCATCGACAATTCGTCCGACTACATGGATCGCGTCATCGCCGTCAATCTCGGCGGCACCGTGCATCTTACCCAGGCGCTGCTGCCGCCCATGATTGCAGCCGGAAAAGGCAAGATCGTCAACGTCTCGAGCGATGCCGGCCGCGTCGGCAGCGGCGGCGAGACGGTTTATGCGGCCGCCAAGGGCGGCGTCATCGCCTTCACCAAGTCGCTGGCGCGGGAGGTGGCGCGCTACGCCATCAACGTCAATTGCGTCTGTCCCGGTCCCACCGACACGCCGATGCTGGCGACGCGCCCCGACAAGCTGCGGGACGCCTTTATCAAGGCCATCCCGTTTCACCGTTTTGCCAAGCCGCAGGAGATCGCCGACGCCATCCTGTTTTTCGCCAGTTCGCGATCCGATTATGTCACCGGACAGGTTTTGAGCATCAGCGGTGGACTGACCTTCGCCGGATGACGTGCACTTGGGGCAATCAATCCACCGCAGCCAACATCGAAAAAGGAGCATTACCGTGAACGATACGGCCCAGCATTTCCGGCCTGCGCGGCTCGATTTTGCCGACTTCAAGGCTAGGCATTTTCTTTGGCAGGTCGACGGCAAGGTCGCGACGGTGACGTTGAACCGGCCGGAGCGGAAAAATCCGCTGACATTGGATTCCTATGCCGAGTTGCGCGATACCTTCCGCGATCTCGTCTACGCGGATGCCATCAAAGCGGTGGTCATCACCGGCGCCGGCGATAACTTTTGCTCCGGCGGCGACGTGCACGAAATCATCGGCCCGCTGGTCGAGATGCAGCGCCAAGGCGACATGGCCGGCTTGCTCGCCTTCACGCGCATGACCGGCGATCTGGTCAAGGCGATGCGCGCCTGCCCGCAGCCTATCGTAGCGGCAGTCGACGGCGTGTGCGCTGGCGCCGGCGCGATCCTGGCGATGGCCTCCGATCTCCGCTACGGCACCGCGCGCAGCAAAGTGGCCTTCCTGTTTGTCCGCGTCGGGCTGGCTGGCGCCGACATGGGCGCCTGCAACATGCTGCCGCGCATTGTCGGCGCCGGCCGCGCCGCCGAGCTGCTCTATACCGGGCGCTCGATGGACGGAGCGGAGGCCGAGCGGTGGGGTTTCTACAACAAGCTGTGCGAACCCGGCGCCGTGCTCGGCGATGCGCAGGCGGTGGCGAAGTCGCTCGCCGACGGGCCGACCTTCGCCCATGCCATGACCAAAAAATGCCTGCACCAGGAATGGAACATGGGCGTCGATGAAGCCATCGAGGCCGAGGCACAGGCGCAAGCCATCTGCATGCAGACCAAGGACTACGAGCGCGCCTACCTGGCCTTCGTCAATAAGCAGCGGCCGATATTCGCGGGCAACTGAACTCCGGCCTGCACCCGACCGCATCGAGGAGCGCTCCATGCGCGTTTTGCTTCCCACCGGATGGGCGCCGCCGATCGGTTATGCCAATGGGATCGAGGCGCCGGCCGGCCGCATCGTGTTCGTCGCCGGCCAAGTCGGATGGGATTCTGCGCAACGATTTCAGAGCGACAAACTCGTCCCACAATTCGAGCAGGCTCTCAAAAACGTCCTCGCGGTGCTCGCCGAAGCCGGCGCCGCGCCTGCGCATATTTGCCGCATGACCGCCTATTGCACGGACAAGCCCGCCTATCTGGCCGACCGGCGCGAACTTGGTCGCATCTGGCGCTGCCTCATGGGCACACATTACCCGGCAATGAGCATGATTTTTGTCGCCGACCTGCTCGATGCTCCGGGCAAGATCGAGCTGGAAGCGACCGCGGTCGTGCCGGCAAGCCGTATTGCGTGAGCGATTGAGGCTGGAACAGCAGTCGACGCCCAATGGGTGGCGGCACCTTTCATGGCAACCCGCCATGCGCGCCGAGTATTCCGGCGCCAATCGCGAGCGCGGAGACTGTCAGCACCATCGCGTGAAGCCACGTCGCCAGAGCGAACGCACGATCCTTATTGCGAAGCGCGTAGTCGTGAAACAGCCGATGGATGGCGAGCGGTTCCAGCCCGTAGATCATGACGGCAAACAAAAGCCACACGGCGACCATCAGGTGAAGCCACCAGAACGCGGCGTGTGCGAACCGATTCCAGGCATCGAGCTTCATCAGCATGTAGACGCCCGACAAACCGGCGAGCAGAATCGACACCCGAGCCTGACGCGCAAAGCGCGATTCGAAAGTTTCGAAAGCCGCCACGGCAGCCGCGGCGTCGGGCAATCTGCGCGCATTCGGCAAAACGATCGTCGTGACGACGGAAACGCCGCCGATCCAATGGACCAGCGACAAGACGTGAATCGCCCGCGCCAGCGACAGGTCATCGATCAGCATCGATCGCACCCGATCAAGCTGGAGGGAGCCTGTCAAGGGACAGCGACGCATGGAGTAGTTGAAGCGTGGCGCCGCCGCAGGGCCGGCGCAGCGTGAAGTTTATCGATCGATCAGGATTCCGGGATTTAATACGTGATGGGGGTCCAGCCGCTGTTTGACGGCCTTGAGCGCATCCGCAAACAGCTCAGGCCGCTCGCGGTCGTACCATGTGCGGTGATCGCGACCGAGCGCATGATGGTGCGTAATCGTTCCGCCCGCCTCGATCATCGCCGCGGAGGCCGCCGCTTTGATGGCCCAGAACTGCTCGACCAGTTTGGCTTTGTCGCCGAGCGCATGCCAGGTGAAATACGGCGCAGGCCCGTCCGGGTATAGATGGGTAAAGCGCACGGTGCAGGTACCGGCGCGGCCGGTGACCTCGCGAATTGCACGCAAAGTCACATCCTTCACGCGGGCCTGGAAATCCATATAACGCTCCCAAGTGATGCAGCTTTCCGTCGTGTCGCGCATCACGCCGCGCGCAACGGCGTGTTCCCGCAAATATGGTCCGCGCAAAAATTTCTCGCGCCAATTTCCTGCCGCGCCACGGCGCTGGGAATCTTCCGTCGCCAACGCATCGCGATCCCATTCGCCGCCATGGTCGCCGCAGATTTGCAGCGCCCGGTTCATCCACGGATCGAGATCATGATCCGCCGACTCGAAGGTCAGCACTAAAATGTCATGGCAGCCGTCACCGGCTTCGGTGAATTTCGCCTCGTCGCGCTCGATCAATCGGGCGTTCGCGGGATAGAGACCGGCCTGACTGATGGTGCGTACGGCGGCCACCGCCTTTTCATAGTTGCCGAAGCGCACGGTCGTCGCTGATCGAAAGGTCGGCCGGCGATGCAGCCTTACCCAAGCTTCGGTGATGATTCCCAATGCGCCCTCGGAGCCGAGAAAGAGCCGGTCGGGATTCGGCCCCGCACCCGACGTAGGCAGCCGTCGCGTCGCCAACTCGCCGGCCGGCGTGACGACGCGAAGGCTTTCAATATGGTCGTCGATCTGCGTGTAGACGGTCGCGTAGTGCCCGGCGGCACGTGTTGCAATCCACCCCCCGAGTGATGAGAACTCCCATGCTTGAAGAAAAAATCGCATGGTCAGGCCGGTCGGCTTGAGTTGGCGCTCGAGGTCGGGACCCAGCGTGCCGGCCTGAATACGAGCCGCCTGAGACGTGGCATCGACCTCAAGCACGCGATTGAGCCGCCGCAGATCGATGGTCAATGTGCCGCGATAGCGCTCGTCGCTGGGAGGGTTCACGCCGCCGACAACACTGGAGCCGCCGCCGAACGGGATCGCCGCGATCTCGTTTGCGCCGCACCAGTCCAGCACCGCGCTGATGTCCGCTTCGTCGCGCGGATAAGCGACGACATCAGGCGGGTTGGCGAAATCGCGCCGGTGAATCATCCGCGCCAGGTCGTGGACCGAGCGGCCGTAACAATGAAACAGCCGGTCGTATTTATCGTCGCCACAGAAGGTCTGCAAACTGGCCGGCACCGACACCCGAGGCTTGCGCAAGATGATCTCGGACTGGCGCGGCAAGGCGGCCGGATCGAAGCGATCGACGTGAAACAGCTGCGCCCAGGCGCGCTCGAACCAGCCGAGCTCGTCGGCCGAGATCACGTCGTCCTCGTAGCCCCAACCGAAGAAACTGCGTCTTCGTTCGCTCACTGGCAGTTCTCCTCGCAGCCGATATCGCATTGTGGCAGAATGTGTCTTACTGCACCGGCCTAATGCCCAGCAAACGTCTCGTGAGGCCGTCTTGAGCGCATCGCGACCGACCGTCGCCGTATTGGCGACGATGAATACCAAGGGCAGAGAAGCGCGGTTCGTCGCCGACGCACTCGCGCAAGCCGGCGTGTTGCCGTGGCTCGTCGATTTATCCTTGAAATCCCACGACGCTGACGATGCCGATATCGCGGCTGCGACGGTGGCGGCGGCGGCCGGCGCATCATGGCCAACACTGAATGAGCGCACGCGCCAGGACGCTGCCGCGGTGATGATCGAAGGCGGCACCAAGATGCTGCTGGAGAAATTCGTCGCCGGCGAGGTTTCGGGCGCCATCGGGCTCGGTGGGGCGAACGGGACCAACCTCGTCTGTTCGATCCTTCGCGCCTTGCCCTACCTCGTGCCGAAGGTGATGGTCAGCACGGTCGCCGGCACGGCAGCGGTGCAGTGGTACGTCGCCGAGAGCGATATCGCGATGTACCCCTCGATCGGCGACGTTTCGCTCAATCGCATCACCAAATCGGTCATGGCGGATGCCGCGTCGGCGGTGGCTGCGGCGGTCAAGAACCGGGCGGCGAGACGGGCATCCAGGATAACAAAGCCGCCGCTGGTCGCGGTCTCGTCGTTTGGCGGCACGGCGGCCTGTGTCGAGCGCGTGACCGAACGGCTCGAATCGCTGGGCTATGAGGTTATCCTGTTCCATGCCTCCGGCGTCGGCGGCAAATCGCTCGAGCGGCTGGCGGCATCGGGCGAACTCATGGGCGTCATCGACGTGACGACCCATGAACTCGCCGACCTGATCGTTGACGGCGTGTATTCCGCCGGCGACAGGCGGCTCACCGGCGCCGGCGCGGCCGGCTTGCCGCAAGTGATCGTGCCGGGAGCGATAGACCATGCCAACTTTTGGGTGGGCCAGGTGCCGGAGCGCTACCAAGCGCGCGAATTTTTCCGCTACAACGCACAGAACCTGCTGATGCGGACCAACGCCGAGGAGTTCGAAAAACTGGGCTGCGAAATTGGCAACCGGCTCAATGCGGCCAAAGGGCCGGTTCGTGTCCTGGTGCCGCTCGAAGGTTTCAGCGAACACACCAAGCGCCGCGCGACCGATCTGGCCGGCAACGACAAGGGTCCATGGAAGCGTGCCGAGGAATATCGTCTTTTCATGGACTCCTTGAAAGCGCATTTGCGGGTCGCGCCGATCGAGGAACACGCGCTGCACGTCAACGACACCGTCTTTGCCGATGCCTGCGTGAACGCATTCGTTGAAATCGCCAAGTCCTGAGCCAAGACCTGATCCATGCCGCTTCGCCTCGATATTCCCGTCAAGCGCCACCAAACCGACGTGCTAATCGTCGGCGGCGGCGCCGCCGGCACCATGGCCGCGTTCGAATGCGCCGACGCGGGCGTCGCCGTCACCCAGGTGACCAAGGGCCGCGCCACCAGCGGTACCACCACGGTGGCGCGAGGCGGTTTCGCGGCCGCCATGGGCGATGACGACAGTCCGGAGCTTCATCTTCAGGACATCCTCAAACACGGCGGTGAGCTGATCGATCCCGCGCTCGCACGCGTGTGGGTATATGACATTGTCGGCGTCGTGCACGATCTGGAATCGTGGGGTGCGGAATTTGTGCGCGGCGCTGACGGCCGGCTCGACCTCAAGGCGTTTCCCAGCCACTCCCGGAACCGGGCCTGCCATCACTACGACACCACCGGCAACATGATCACCAAGGTGCTGTCGAAAAAACTGCGGGCCGACGCGCGCATCGAAAAACATTCGATCACGGCCGTTGTCGATCTTATCAAACGCGATGGCCGGGTGGTCGGCGCCTGGGGCGTCGATTATCAGAACGGCGCGCTTGTCATCTACAGCGCGCCGCAGGTCATTTTGTGCACCGGCGGCGGCAGCGGGTTATTTTACGTCAATGACAACCCGCCGCAGGTGACGGGCGACGGCTACGTGCTCGGCTTTCGCGCCGGTGTGCCGCTCATCGGCATCGAGATGATCGATTTCCAGGCGATGTGCTGCTCGCCCAAGGAGTTGTTCGGCTTTGCGCCACACCCGACCGGTTTCATCAATGCCGGCGCGGTATTCAGAAATCGGGCCGGCGAGGAATTTCTCAAGCGTTACTTCCCGGATACGGCCGAGCAATCGACGCGTTCCGAGGTCATCCTCGCCATGGCCAAAGAAATTCACGCCGGCCGCGCCAGTTCCACCGGCGGCATCTTCATGGACGCGACCAAGGTTCCCATGGACGTCATCCAGAAGCAAATTCCGCACGTGTACAAGACTTGCCTGCATCGGCACATCGACATCAGCAAGACGCCGCTGGAAGTGGCGCCCGGAAGCCACACCTGGCTCGGCGGTCTCAAGATCGACGTCGACGGCATGACCGCGGTCGATGGCCTGTTGGCCGCCGGCGAAACCGCCGGCGGCATCCACGGCGGCAACCGCATCGGCGGTTCGGCTCTGTCGGCCTCGCTGGTCTATGGCCGGCGCGCCGGTAAAAAGGCGGCGGCGCTGGCCAAAGCAGGACGGATGAATTTACCGGCGCTGGAAGATCACGCCATTCCTCAATCCGATCTCGCCTGGCTGGCCGGCCTGATGCGCCGCGAGCGCGGTCCGCTGCAATCGGAGCTGCGCACAAGATGCCAGCATCTGGCGCACACTAAGCTCGGCCCCATCCGCGAAGACCGAACGCTTCGCGAGGCGCTCGATGAGTACGAGCGCATCGAGCGCGAAGACGTTGCCTTAATGCGACTCGACGGCAAGGCGCACAGCTCGGACAAGGCGCGGGGCGAGGAGTTGGAGAGCGCGCTGTCGATCCGCAATCTCGCGCTGCTGGGGCGCATTCTCGCCACGGCAAGTCTCCAGCGCACGGAAAGCCGGGGCGCGCACTTTCGGCTCGATTTTCCGACGACCGACGATAGCCGCTGGCGGGTGGTCACACGCTTGCAACAAGGCGAGAACGGTGAAATTGAATTTCACACCGATCCAGTAAACTCACCGGCTGCATCGAACATTCCGAGCGAAACGCTGGCCGCGAAATAGCGCCGGGACCGAGAGTCTGCCTCTGCAGCGACCATTGATCTAAGTCAAAGCATCGCGAGCCAAGGCGGCTATGCTTTTGGCGTGAGGTATGGCTCTACGGGGGCACCATAGGGCCAGGCAGCTGCGGACCGAACCCGCGAGGGCTCCGGTCCGCGGCTGTTGTTATTGCGGGCAAAGCCTGCTGCGAGACGCCGGCGCATTTCCAAGACGCAGAGACTTTTTGATTTAAATCAAACACGCAAAGCCGGCGGGCCCGTAGCATGCCAAGTCTGTAGGCGCAGGAGAGCCATGACAAACCAGGCATCCGATCATGCATATTTACGAAATGATGAAGCGTCTTGGGATTGAGTCCAGCGCATGCGAAGCGCCGCGATTGAGTTTGCAGCAGGCAACGGCGCTACGGCGATGTGAGGCGTGCCGATGCAAGAAAGCCTGCCAGGATTGGCTCGATTACGCGCCGGCGATGGTAAATTTTGCGCCGGGCTTTTGTGTGAACGCCGAAATCTTGTTCGAACTGCAGTGCGATCAACCTGGCCCACGTCGGTCGATTGAACAGTGAAGCGGTGATCAAAAAGCCGAGCAATGCCGTTTTATGTGCTCGATTGCGCGCAATTGGTGCCCGCGGCCGCATCCCTGTCCCTGATTTCAGTGCGTTTCCCGCGTCTTTACTGCGCGGGCTGCGCTTTGGCCGAAATTGTCGGCAGCGCCGACAAGGCGAGCACTTCGCGCACAGCTGGGAGCGTCGCGTCGGCCATTGCGGCGTAGCCCTCAGCTGTTGGATGAACGGCGCCGCCGTAGACGGCACTAAGGACGCTCCATAAGGCATCGTGAATGTCGCTCGGCCGCAACATGGCCGGCATCCCTTCAGGATAGGTCATCGCCGTAAAATAACTGTCGTTGACGGTCCTTATCCAGCGCGCCCGCGAAGCATAGGGACGATAGTCGCTTGCTGGATGCGAACATGCCATCGGGTTCTCGGCTGCCGCAACCGGATCGGCGATAAAACTCTTGCCGGTCCGTGAAAAGCAGTCGCGATCGAATTCGGGATCACCCGCTGCATGAACGCACATGCCGTGCCGGGTAAATGCCGCCTGATGGGCGTCAACGAAGGTCATGCGGTCAGTCATCGGATCGCGACACGGCTGGTTGCCGTCACAAGTCGCGAGCGCTTTGAGCTTCGGCAAAAACTTCTTGTTGACATAGTCCGACACCGCGCGCACGCGCTCGCTGTCCGCGGAAAAGGTCGGATTGACATCGAGACCGTCGGGGCCGCCTGGACACGGCTTGTCCTCCGATTGCATGGCTGGATTTGGATAGGATACAAAAACGACGCGTCGGAGATTGCCGCCCACGAGGGGTTTGAGCGCAGCGCGCAAACGCGAAAATTCAGCGGGCAATTCTTCGTTGAGGCTTTTTTGCGAGTCTTGAGGGCTGACGATTGCGCCGCCCCGTTTGAGCAAGACTCGCTCGGTAGCGGCATCGACGATCACGTTGGCGAGAAGAGCGGCAAAGTTCACATCGTTAGCGCCAATCGATAGCAGGACCATATCGAGCGTGCGCTGGGGTTGCTCGCGATGTACCGCGGCCATGAGATCGTTAAGTTCGAGCAACTGTGCTGGACCCGTATTCTTGCAATAATCAATACCCACGACCCAGGGGCAGTCGTCGATGAGCTGACCGTCGAACATTCCAGTTTGAATGTGCGCTCCGGTGCACGCGAGCGGAACAAAAGTCACGGCAATGTGCGGCTGTTCAACAGCAAGTGCCAGTGTGGCGCGAACCTGATAGCTATACAGCGAGCGATGGCATGCGGGGCTCATCCAGCGCGCGCCATGGCGCGCCCAGTCGAGCGTATCGCTCGCGCTCGCGGGTTCGTCTTCGCAAGACCTGTCGCCGCTAAAGCCGGCTCGACCCGGCCGGTAGTATTGGCTGGAGCCGCCATTGAGGAAGCGTTTGAAGCAAAATCCGCCTTCAAGTTCCAGTGCCCTGTCCGGATCACCTTCACCAGCCGCAATTGAATCCCCGAGGCCGGCTATAAGCACGTCGCGAACTGCAATTTCGGTTGTCATTCGCTGCGTCGTGCCATTGCCGACTGGGACATCGACCGTTGCCACTGTCGTGCGGCCGTAGCGCACGCGTAGCTTGACTTCCTGATCGCACGGTGCGCTTATTTTTCTCGCCGCTGCGGTGCCGTCAGCAAAAGTCCAGGTGCAGCTGGCGCCGTGCGACGCGGGACCGGAGAGAGCGACTCCAATTGGATGATCTCGTGGCGAGAGGTAACTTTCGCTTTGCCCGTCGCGTTGGCATGTCTGTAAGAGATTGCCAAATTTGTCGAGGCATAATTCCGCCACCACATCCTTGGCCCATCCTAAACCTGCGGAATCATGCTCCAGCTGCCGCTCAGCAGACAAAATAGTGTTGCCGCGAGTCACCGCTACTTGGCGAAGAAAATCAGCCTCCTCGCGAAACAGGCGAAAGCGGCTTTTCACCTCCCAGACGATATGAAGAGTACTATTGCCGGCGGATTGCGCCGGCGTCGCGTTAAACGCCTCAAGCACGGCGAGTACCGCCAAAAGGATGGAAAAGCGCATGATTCTCGGTTGGGCTGGCACTATTCTTCTAGCATGCCGCTTGCGGGAATCTCCAGACCGAAACTTCGGTCTACGCGAATATGCCGCCCATTGCGACCAAACCGGCAATACGAATTATCCGACAACATTGTCAGATTTGCGTCATGGCACGTGACTACCCACTTCTTGGTCCGTTATTCAAGCCACAATCCGGTAAGGGCCCAAATCCAAATATTGACGCAATTCTCCTGCTGAACGCAGGTGAACCATCGCAAACACGCGCTCATATCCGATTCATAGGAGCTTGTACACGGCTCCGACGATAAGCTACGATATCCGTTCGTCGCTCCGCGGGCAGGTCTTTTCAAGAGTGCAAAGAGGCGTTCATGGACTTGAAGCGAAATTTCGCGGCGGTGGGAAAGGTGCTGCCTCATTTAAAAGTTTGGAGACAAAAATACGCCGCGACGTCGGCTCCGGTAATGACGATTGAGGGATATGAGTGTTTTGAAAATTGTGGTGTTCTCATTCCCGTTATTCCGGGGATTTTCTCCGATGCAATTACAACATCGGTCAAGCTGGGTAACTATGAGGCGCATGAGGCGTCGCTGCTTAATGCGCTCATCCAGCCCGGGGAGGTGATCCTTGAGATCGGCGCAGGCTGCGGCTTCATTTCCACTTACTGCGCGAAGAACCCGTACACTGACAAAGTATTCTGCGTGGAGGCCAATCCAAACCTTATTAAAGCGATTAAACTGACCCACACGATCAACGCCGTCACCGTTACGGTTTTCAATGAAGCGCTTGGGAGCGAAGACGGCGAGACCGATTTTTATCTGCATCGGGATTTTTGGGCCTCGGGTACCCACAGTTTTTTGGGTACCCCTATTCGGGTCAAAACGACAACTTTCCAATCGCGGCTAGATCAGATTCGTCCCACCATGCTGATTGTGGACATCGAGGGCGGTGAAGAAAAGCTGTTCGAATCTGCGAATTTGAAAGGAGTCAAGAAGATTATGCTTGAGCTTCATCAATGGACAATAGGGCGTCGAGGTATCAAAAAAGTTTTCGATTTACTGTCTGCGCAGGATTTCCATTACGATGTATGGCATAGTTTTTACAGCGTGGTGACATTCTCCCACGTTGATCGCATCTGAGGTTTGACGGGACTAATATCAAAGTCAGAAATTTAGCCGGTCATTCCGATGAACATGTCCGAGCAAATTCTTTCCAGGTCGCCCGGCTTGGCAGCCATCAAGCGCCGACGCGTCGCCATTTTCATTAACGACATGAACGCCGCCGGCGGCATCCAGCGGACGGCCGCGAACTTGGTGCGGGACCTCCAGCCCTGGTATGATACGATATTGTTGAGTGTTGAGCCGCTGCGCCGTCCGGCTTTTTACGAAGCCGGACTCGATTTTCGAAGTTTAGATTTCACTCGCAACTCACGCTCTCGTTTGAAGCTCTTGCAAGATCTGGCGGCGGGCGGATTGAAATTGCGGCGCTTCGTTTTGGAAAACCAGATCGATACGGTAGTGTCGATTTGGTACGACTGGAGCTCGGTTGTGGCTCTCGCGTTGCCGCGATCGGTCAAGAAAATCGGTTGGGAGCACATCTCATACGGAGAAGCAACGGCGACATGGCGCTGGATTCGCTCCAAGACCTATCCCCATCTCGATGCCGTCGTCAGTCTCACGCAAGAAGACTGTCCGGCTTTTAAGCGCGTTTCCCGCCACGTCCGTTGCATACCGAACTATGTCGAGGCCGTTATCCCCGGTCCTTCTGCCGGCCGCGAAGATATATTGCTCACGATCGGGCATCTCATTCCGCGCAAAGGCCTTGATCGGCTATTGTGGGCGCTCAAGCGGCCGCTCCAGGACAATCCAGGTTGGAAGCTGGTTGTTGTTGGTGGTGGCGAGAAGGGTCATGCCGACCGGCGCCATCTCTACTGGGTGTCGACGCTCATGCAACTGTTGCAGCTTCAGGGCCGCGTCGAATTCTATCCGGCAACCGACGAAATCGAGGCGTGGTACCGTCGCGCCTCAATCTACGTGATGGGCTCGCGCCGCGAAGGCCTGCCAATGGTGCTGATCGAGGCGAAGGCGCACGGTCTTCCGGTCGTGTCATTTGATTGCCCGACAGGGCCGAAGGAGATAATTCGTTCAGGGATCGACGGTATCCTGGTTGATAACGACAGCAATGAGTTTGGTGAGAGTGTGAGCAAACTTATGCGCGATGCGGAACTGCGTGATCGCATGGGCGCGGCCGGCGTGGAGGACGTCAAGCAGCGATTCTCGATGCACCTGGCCGTTCGCGAATGGTTGGACCTGATTGAATCGTTACATTCGGCGAAAGGGAAGGTATAGGCGGGATGCCGCGGTGTCGGTGCAACCGGCCAGGCTGGTTGAGTGATCTCCTTTGTGGAATATTGGTGGACAGGCTCGTCGTGTCGATAGCTCGTGACGGCCGGTGGTGAAATAAAGCAAACTTATTTCGTGAATATGGCGCCGCAAAAAAAAATAGCGTTCCTCTGTTTTGATACCGCGTTTTTTGTCCGTCATTTTCGACCGGTGGTCGATGCTGCTCGGGCCGGCGGGTTTGCAATCACTGCCTTGCTGCCCACGCTGCCGGGTGAGCCAATTGATTTTCTGGACGGTGTTGAGATCATACGCATAAAGGTTGGACGAAGTCAGCGTCCCGTCTTTTCGCTTCTTTCTAATTTACGCTCGGTCGTATCCTCGCTGCGGGCTTGTCGTCCTGATGTCGTCCAAGCATTCACTGTTCACGCATGTTTCGTTTTGGCAGTGGCATCGCGGCTGGTTGATATCCCTTACAGGATTTATACCATTACCGGTCTTGGCTTGATCGAAATTGACTCTCGATGGGTAAATCGAATATTGCGGCCGCTAGTCTATGGGTATCTCAGATCAGCCGACAGCGCTTCCACGGTTTTTGTATTCGAGAATGCAACGGATCCAATCCGTCTTGGCTTCCGCCAGGGCCGCCCGAGGCGAAATGTAACGCTCATGGGAGCCGGCGTGGACGTCGAAATGTTTTTGCCATACCCCTTGCCGGCGCTGCCACCATTGAAAACTGCAATAGTGGCCCGGATGATTTGGTCAAAAGGCATAGATCTCGCCGTTGAGGCGGTCAGTCGATTGGTTACGCAGGGTGTCGCAGTTGAGCTCGATATCTATGGAGCGCCTGATCTCGACAATCAGCGCCATTTTCCCACGCAAGTGCTTGAGGGCTGGGGGCGCAGGCCTGGCATACGCTGGCATGGGCATGTCTCAGACATTTGCGAGGTCTGGCAAAATCATCACATCGGATTGTTTCCCAGCCGCGGCGGCGAGGGTCTCCCACGCGCTATGCTGGAGGCCGCCGCGTGCGGACGTGCGTTGATAACGACCGCAGTCGCCGGCTGCGCTGATTTTGTCCGTCCAGGCCTTGAAGGTCTGGTGGTAAAGCCAAATTCGGTAGAAGCGCTCAGCCGCGCTATAGAGACCTTTGTAAACCACCCCGGCCTGCTCAAGTCGATGGGCGAGGCTGCCCGTCAACGAGTAATAGTGAACTCGACGGCACAAATCATTACCTCCCGCTATCGGTCATTATTTTCGCAATTGTTAAATTGAAGGGTTTTGGTACCGCGGCGGCCTTGTATGCGGTTTCAAAGGGCCGCTCAGCTTGAAATTCCTGATTCGATTCCATGAACCTGAAAAAATTACGAAAAATGAGCGACGCTAAGCGCGTCTACGAAGATCCGCGGCATTTTTGTTTTCATGATAGTTCCCTTGATCGTGTAGAGCCTTCCGACTTGCTCGTTTCATCGGCAGCGAGTTTTCCCACTCGGCAGGCGCCCCGGGCATCAGCACGCCTTGCCCCTCGATGATTGCCATCTCGGATATCTGCTGTCGAATCCCCACTCAGTGCGCCTGCATGATAGTATCGAGAACAGGGGTAAGCGCGTCCACGCAGGCCTTGGTCGTATCCTCGTCCGCGCATTTGAAAAAAAATCTCTGGCCGTTCCGGTCGAAACGGATTTCGGCACCTTTGCTGGGCGGCGGCAATCGCGTTTTGCCCTGTTCTATGCCGAGTCCCATATCGGACTGAGCCGTTTCCCGCGGATATATTCCCACCGGCTCGCTACCGGCAGACCCCAGACTACCGTTACCGGGCCGGCCCTGGCTGCCGGGCAAGAACCCACGAAACCAAGAAGAAAAAGAGGGCGCCGGCGGTGGCGGCGGCAGCGGAATATGTGCTGGCACGCCACGAAAACATGAAATGGAGTACGGATAATCGCGCGTTAGGACGTAGTGGTACATGGTCACTCTCTTGCCATCCCAAATGATCGGAGAAGTCCTGCCGTGGCATTCATCGAGATCCTTGGTGCTCAGCTCTTTGCCGTCTTCGTCATACGGGCTGAATATGCCGAAACCGTCGAGGGCATAGCCGACCAGCGCGTTGTTCTCATGAATATGCGGCATGCAATCGGATGGCTGATACCGATGATACATGTTGTTCGGCGCCGACATGCCGCCGCACGTGTCCTGCATTTCATAGGCGGGCTCATCGCGGCCGTGCGAATCGAGAGCGCTAAAAAATACGACACCATCGAGTCCGATGGCGATTGGTAGTTCGATGCAGCTTGGCTTGTCGGCGATGATCGGGTTTACCGGCACGCTAAATGAAATCGACTGCGCCTTGAGCGGATTCGGATTGGGATCCCAGTAATGCGCCGGATCGCTTTCTTGCACGGGAAATATGCCCGTCGGCGCGCCTAACGGAAGTCCATTCCCGCTAAAGACGCGCTTATCGTCCGACACCGAAATTGTCAGATCGGCATTGGGCCACAAGACCCGGCCTTGAACAAAGGGCTTTTCAGTAAGGTTCCATGTCGCGCCGTGAAGCCACGGACCGCCGCCCCGAGCGCCGGTTTGAGTGATAGAATAAAACACCCCGGGAAGGCATGGATATAGATAACCAACTCTTGGGGTCGTGCTATATTTTCCATCGCCGAGGGGAAGTGCCGCTGGATTGAGCGTCGCCGAAGCCGTGGCGCGTAGATCGAGGCTGGCATTCTGTGCAGAAGCCATGATCGGGAGGGCTGCGACGAACAGACCCAATGCGGCAGCAAGAAGTTTTGCCGCGACCCAATTCATGGTGCTTGAACTCCCATTTTCTGCGCCAGCCAGCTCGACATAGCAGGTATCGGGTCTGCCGCAGCATAATGGGAATTGGAGAATAGTAAATGCGATGCGCAAACCGCGCGCAGAATGCTAAGCATCTGTTATTCGAACTTGTAATTGACGCCGACTCGACCGATCTGCTCGCTGGCCTTTACCGCCATGCCCCATCGAATGGTCGCACCCGGTACATTCGGCGGGGCATCAAAACTGAAACTTCCAAAGTTCATATACAGATACTCGGTCTTGACCGACCAGTTGCGCGCAAAGGCCCATTCCACGCCGCCACCGATCGCAGGCCCAATACGGGTGTGTGCTTCACTACCGGCAAATTCAAACCCAAATACGGTATCGAGATAGTCGAAGCGTCCGCCGATTCGGGCGATGGCCAAGCCAGCCGTCGGATAAAAGAGAACGCTATCCCACACGTAGCCAAATCGAGCTCGGATCGTCGAAAACCAATTCAGACTTTTCCAAACCGCCTCGTTATGGGCATCCCACCGGGCGCCCGGCGTCGTAGCAAACGGAATGAAGTCATAAGGGGTGAAACTTTTCTCCCTAAGTCCCGACCAGTTGAAATCGCCTTCGACCCCGATCAACCAATTTTGTCTTATCTGCAGGTTGCATCCTGCTTGCGCACCGCCATTGAATGCCGAACCGTGCGGCTCATGTGTGTGAGTGTTGACCGCGCGGTCTGCAGCGGTGACTGAGGTAAGAAGGCTGCCGCCCGGAGACAATGTGAGGCGGTCCTCGCCGCCGATCCATCCCGCATTGCCGCCGACGTAACATCCCGTCCAGCGAGGCGACGTCACCGTACTTTTAGGAGGCGGCGCCTTGAGAGGCATGTCGGCAGCTAGCGCGGCACCGGCGAAAATTACCACAGACGATGCAGCTCCGAGCAGCAATGTTTTCATCGCAGCAACCCAGGAAGAAATTGGCGGCAAATGCAATTTTGACGCATCGAAGCGAGTATGTCTGTTGTATTTGCGCAACAATTAGAATGTTTATCGTCGAATATGAACTAGGCCGCCCATCACGCGTCAGCGCTCTCGAAGCCGCGCCCGCCACATTGTTCGTACGAGCTTTCCGAAGCATTCAAAAGCCAGCAGTCAGCCCCAGGCTCAAACCCTGAACATGGAAGTCCGCCGTGTGGAACAGCCGGAAGGGACTGCTGGAACTTGTTCGCAACTAAAACTGATCGGCCGACTGACTACGTCCAGGTCAACCTCGGGCGCGATGCCTCGGCGCGCTTGCAAAGTCGGCCACTTCCAAGATCATGGCGATCAATAGCGGATCGCCAGGCCGAGGCTTAGCCCCTGCGCGTAGAAGTTGGTTGTGTTGTCCAACCGCGCGGGACTTGTGTAACTCAAGACTGCAGGATCCTCGCGGAAATATTCCCCTTTTGGGACGTTGCGATCGATCTGATCGGTTGGCCGCACCACATTGCTGTAAAAGAGAAAATCGTAGCCGACGGTAACTCTGACCGCGGGCGTGATGTCGTAGCCGAGCTTGATTTGCGCCTCTGGGACATATGCAAATCGACTCGACGAGCTAATCCCCTCATTCGAAGGCATCGCGAATATGCCCTCTGGTCCGCTCGGATACGGGTTCATGTAATTAAAATCCTGGTAGAAGCCGGCGATGCCGATAGTTTCGCGGCTTACGCCGAGCGCCAGGCTTGCCGTCGCTTCAGCCGAGAAACGCTGGTAGGTATAACGGCCGCGCAAGCCAAGGAGGGCGCCGTAAAATTGATTCCGCGTGTCGAACTCGTCGTTCGTGTATCCAGACTGAGTCGCATACATCGTGTTGGGCAGACCGACGAGGGTGGTGTGAAGATTGAAGGTCTCGAATAAGTTCAGATAGCGGAATCCCGCCAGCCCGCTCAACTCCCAGGTCGGCGTCCGGGTGAAGTTCATCACGGCGTCAGCATTGAAGCCCCATAACTGCAGGGTGTTCGAGATGCTTACCGATCCGGTGAGGCTGCCGGGGACTGAAACCGGCGCACGATCCTCTTGCAGCGGTATGGCGCACAGTCCCGTCGGGTCGCACGCGCCTCCTGGACGGTACGGCAGGCTGTTGTAGAGCGGAATTGACAATCCAGGCGAGCCGGTGGAATCGCCCTGCGCATAAAAGCCGGCGCTCTGCCGTTGCAGCAGAAACCCGCTGGCCTCGACAGCAAGATGCTGAGCGTCATCGAGCCAGTAGCCGGCCGTCAGTCTGGCGCCCGAGAACGCCTTGAAATTCTGCGTGTTGTTGCCGCCGGAGGCAGGCGCGAAGGGCGCGCCGTACAGGATTGTCGATTGGGAGCTGCGAAGAATACCTTCATCGGTCGATGCTGGGCCGGTGGAAACGAGCGGCACGGAAAGCGGCGCGCCTTTGACCCACCACAGCAGGTATTCGGCGCCACCATACCACCGTGGCTTTGGTGCCGGGTCTTGCGCCTGATCATAGACCTTCGCGTGGCGATGGTGGATTGCCTTGTTTTCGCCGGTCAGAGCGTTGTTGAGCCGCGCCGCTTGCGTATCTTTTGAACTTTTCGCGTTCGCGTGCCCGGCCGCGAACGACGCGAGAACCACGAGCGCGCTTGCAAAGCGGCAGATGCGGACAACGTTTCGACCAGCCGCGTTCAGGGTGCGTCCGCCATCTTCAGCCTCGTTCGAACCCATTGCCGAGCACGATCGCGACAATCGTCGGCGCCGATCAAAAGGATTTCCAATGCCACCTGTCATCGTCTCCCCCACTTGTCAGAGGCGAACATTCAGTCCCACATTCAGTCCATGCGCGTAGAAATCGGTTGTCTTGAACAATCGCGCCGGACTACTCGTGCTGGCGGGCGTACCATCCTGCTGGTAAGTCTGCCCCTTGGGAATGTCGCGATTGATCTGATCGGTTGGCCGGATCACGTTGCTGTCGTACAGAAAATCGTAACCGACCGTGACGCGCAGCGAAGGCGTCAAGTCATAACCGAGCTTGACCTGGCCTTGCGGCACGACCGCGAACTCGTTCGACGTGAAGTGGCCCTCGTTCGCCGGCATGGCAAAGATGCCGTATGGACCGCTCGAACTCGCGAACGGTGCGCCGAAGTCCTGATAATAGCCGGTGACGTCGAGAACCTCGTGGCTCACGCCGAGTGCGATCCGCCCGCTCAACTCGAGCGACAGCGGGCCCCACGCGCGCTGGCCGCGCAGGCCGAGCACGGCGCCGATGAACTGATTGCGGGTGTCGAACTCGTCGATCGTGTAGCCGCTTTGTCCGGCATAGAACTGGGACGTCGCCAGACCGGCGAGAGTGGTCTTCATGTTGAAGGATTCGGTCAACTGCAGGTAGCTCAGGCCGGCGAGCGCGCTCAGGTCCCAGCCGCCGAAATGGTAGAACGGCAGCACCACCGTCGCGTCGGCGCCCCATAGCTGCAGGCGGTTGGTGATGTTCACCGAGCCGTAAAGCTCGCCAGGAACACTGATCGGCACGCCATCCTCGGCTGGGGGAATAAGGCATACGCCAGGTCTGAGGGGGTCGCAGCCGCCCCCAGTCCGGTATGGAATATTGTTATGGACCGGGACGCGGATTCCCGGTTCTCCAGTCGTCGGATTGCTCGCGATCGAGTATCCGGCCGACTGCCGTTGCAGAACAAAGCCACTGGCTTCAACGGCGATATTTTGCGCGTCGTCAAGCCAGTAGCCGAGCGTCACCCGGCTGCCGGACAACATCCGGAAGTTCTGCTTGTCGTTGCCGCCCGAGGCGGGCGCGAACGCGGCGCCGTAGAGAATCGTCGTGTTCGAATCGAGCAGGAAGCCTTCTTTGTTTGCTTCCGGCCCGCTCGAGACCAGTGGAACGGACAGCGGAGCGCCCTTGACCGACCACAGCAGGTATTCGACGCCGCCATAGAAGCGCGGCTGCCGAGCAAAACGTCCGACTTGGTCGTACAAGGAGCCGACCTTGTCATATAAAGTGCCAGCCGACGCGGCACCTGCCGGCAGGGACGGATCGAGTTTGTAGTTGATCCCGACCTTGGCCAACTGAATCCGCTGACGGATGTCCGCATCGAACGGTGCAAGTCCGGCGGCGGCCGGGCTAAGCGTTACGCGTTTGCGGCCGAAGTCGAGATATTCGTATTCGGCCTTCACTGACCAATTCGGCGTGAGCGCATATTCTACGCCGCCGCCAAGCATCAGACCGAAGCGGTTCAAGGTCGCCTGATCCTCCAGACTGCCCGCCGGCAATGTGATCGGAAAGGCGGGAAAAGTGCCGCTTGTCAATGGCGCGGTGGCGGTATCAAAAAACTTGTCGTGAGCCCATGCGCCGCCCGCCTTGCCAAACAGCAGCAGCCGATCCCAGGCATAGCCGAACCGTCCGCCCATGGTGGCAACGAAGTCGGTCTTAGTGTGATTGATGTTCGCAGACGTCGGGTCGATGTTCGATCCCTGGAGGTTGGTCCAACTGAACTCGGCTTCCGCCCCCAATACCCAGTTTTTGATCTGATAATTGTAGCCGATCTGGCCACCTGCCAGCCAGCTGGACGCCGAATGGCCCCCGGAGGAGACATTGAACGGGGGGCCGACCGGTAACACCGCGACGGAATTGAGGGCATCGGCGGGATAGAACCAGTCGGTGTTGGACCATGTCGCGCCGCCATGCACACCGACATATAGCCCAGTCCAACTGAATACCGGGGACGGCGTGGCGACCGGCGCTTTATACACCGGCGCCTTGTACACTGGCACCAAGGCATCCGCAGCAACCGCAGCACCCGTACTTGTAAAGACGGCCAGTGCCGTACTGACAATCCGTTTCATCCTCGCGCCATAGTCTAGATCCAACTCGGCATCGGCGAACACGACTGTCTCCGCCACTTAATCAAAGGCGAACATTCAGCCCCACATTGAGCCCCTGCGCGTAGAAGTCAGTCGTCTTGAATATCCGTGCCGGGCTGCTCGTGCTGGTGGGGGAGTCCTGCTGGTAGGTTTGCCCTTTGGGAATGTTGCGATTGATCTGATCGGTTGGCCGGATCACGTTGCTGTCGTACAGAAAATCGTAGCCGACCGTGACGCGTATCGAAGGAGTCAAGTCGTAGCCGAGCTTGACTTGGCCTTCCGGTACGACTGCGAACTCATTCTTAGTGAAGTGGCCCTCGTTTGCCGGCATGGCAAAGATGCCGTATGGGCCGCTCGAATTGGCAAACGGCGCCCCGAAGTCCTGATAGTAGCCGTAGACGTCGAGAGTCTCATGGCTGACGCCAAGTGCTAGGCTGCCGATTAGAGAGACCGAGAACGGGCCCCAGGCGCGCTGCCCTCGCAGCCCGATCAATGCACCGAGGAACTGGTTGCGGGTGCCGAATTCGTCAATCGTGTAACCGCTTTCGTTCGCATAAAACTGCGATGTCGGCGCGCCAACAAGCGTCGTCATCATGTTGAAGGATTCTCTCAGCTCGAGGTAACTCAATCCGGCCAGCGTACTCACCGTCCATTCATGCAAATAAAAAGGCAGTATCAGTTTGGCGTCGGCACCCCACAGCCGCAAAGTGTTGCTAATGCTTACTGAGCCGGAAAGTCCTGCGTCGGGTACGGAGATCGGAACGCCGTCCTCACCGTTCGGGATAACGCATACGCCGGGCATTTGAGGGTCGCATCCGCCGCCGGTCAGGTACGGCACGTTGTTGTAGACCGGCACCCGCAGCGGCGTCGAACCGCTGGCGATATAAAAGCCGGCGGAGCGTTTTTCCAATGCAAAGCCGCTAACTTCGACAGCGACATTCCGTGCAGGGTCAAGTTGGTAGCCAAGCGTTAGCCGGCTACCGGAAAACATTTTGAAGTTTTGCGTGTCGTTGCCACCACTGGCGGGTGCGAGCGGGGAGCCATAGAGGATCGTCGCATTCGAGTTGAGCAGAAATCCCTCTTTATCAGGCCCGGTTGAAACCAAGGGGACGGAAAGCGGAGCTCCCTTGACCGACCACAGAAGATACTCCGCGCCCCCGTAGAAGCGCGGCGCTGGTGTGAATTGGCCGACTTGGTCATACAGTGCACGTGCCGCCGCTGGTTCGACACTTGTTGGCACCGTGGGATCAAGCCTGTAGTTGATGCCGACCTTGGCTAGCTGAATCCGTTGACTGATGTCTTCGTCGAACGGTCCGATGCCGGCGGCGGCCGGGGTGAGCGTCACGCGTTTGCGGCCGAAATCCAAATATTCATATTCGGCCTTGACCGACCATTGCGGCGTGAGGGCGTATTCGATGCCGACGCCCAGCATGCCGCCAAAGCGGTTCAAAGTCGCCTGATCCTCCAAAGTTCCAGTGGGCAAAATGACCGGAGCGCCCGGAGGCATGCCACTCGTCAACGTCGTGGCGGCAGTGTCGAAATATCTGTTGTGGGCCCACGCGCCGCCGGCCTTGCCAAACAGCAGGAGCCGATCCCAGGCATAGCCTATTCGTCCGCCCAAGGTGGCGACGAAGTCGGCCTCGCTGTGATTAATGTTCGGATATATTGGATCGGTGTTCGATCCTCGCAGGTGAGTCCAACTGAACTCAGCTTCCGCTCCCAGGACCCAGTTCCTTATTTGATAATTGTAACCAATTTGGACGCCAGCCAGCCAGCTGGCCGCAGAATGCCCGCCAGAAGAGACATTGAAGGAAGTACCTAAGGGGGTAGCGACCGGTAACACGGCGACGGAATTCAAAGGATCGAAAGGAAAGAACCAGTTATTGTTGGACCACGCTCCGCCGCCATGCACACCGACATATAACCCAGCCCAACTGAATGCCGGAGATGGCGTGGAGACCGGCGCTTTGTACACCGGCGCCTTGTGCACTGGCACCAAAGCATCGGCAGCAACCGCAGCACCCGTACTTGCAAAGACGGCTAATGCCGTACTGATAATCCGTTTCATCGTTGCAGGCCCTGTCCAGATGCCGACGCTATCATGACGCGGTGTGGCATTGCCGCCACATCCAAGGTATTTCGTTGCGACTGATATCGCCGTAGCTGTCTGACTTGTCTGGAATAATTCTTAGGTGATGACCACGCTGCCATCTACTACCGGAAGTAGATTGTTGTGATTTTGCAGCGCTACTGTCTCGGCTCGATCACGATTGGTGCCGCGCGTAAAGATCAATTGGCTCATCCGGTAATGTGGGAAGCATAGACGTGCTCGAGCGAACCAAAATCGACCATGCAGATATATGTGCGGACGAGCGAGGAATCGATCGGCTCATTGAAGTCATCTATGATGCTGGCGCCTTCTTACCCTGACGCATCTATGCCGCCGATGGTGGCTCCAAGCTTCTTGAACAGGCCTTCCGAATAATGCCAATCGAAGTATCTGTTGTTCTTCGGCACGACGGCGTTGAGATCATACGCATCAGGCCGGGCCGAACACGGACAATCGTGAACGAGAATCGCGCGGTTTGATGCAGCGGGGCGAAATGACGAGGTTGCTCTGGTCGGATGCAGTCCCAGCCGGTACCATCCCCGGCAGTGAAATGAAGGATGGTCAATTTGCAACTCAGTTCGACTGGAACCTTGCCGGACACCGCACCGAAGCCGAGGGACCCCCGCTACCGCACGTGGCAGTGGGAGGGCAGCCGTACGTCATCCATCTTCGGGCATTTTTCGGAGGTTCTACGCCGCTGGCCGCTGTGGCTGCGCCTCGGCTGGCAGGATGTAGCCCTGCGCTACCGCCGTTCGTTACTAGGGCCGTGGTGGCTGACCCTCAGCACAGGCGTCATGGTGGTCGCCATCGGCCTCGTATATGGCGATATCTTCAAGGTTGATCTGCGTCTCTATCTTCCCTATCTGACTGTCAGCTTGCTGGTTTGGGGACTGATCTCCGCCTCCATATCAGAAGGCTGTCAAACATTCATCGAAGCGGAATCGCTCATCCGTCAGATTAGCCTTCCGCTTTTGATGTTTCCGTTGCGAGTAGTTTGGCGAAACCTTATCATCTTCCTGCACAACCTCGTAATCTTTCCGGTGATCATTTTTTTCTTTCCAGTCGAGATCGGGTGGTCCACTTTGGCTGCGCTGGCGGGCCTGCTTCTGCTGGTCCTCAACGCTTTCTCGGCGTCGATCCTGCTCGGGATGTTGTCGGCGCGCTTTCGCGATCTGCCGCAGATCGTCTCCAGCCTCCTGCAGGTGGCTTTTTTTGCCACTCCGATAGTTTGGAACGCTGACTTGATTAGCAGCAAGAAAAAGATACTTGTACTCGCCAACCCCTTTTATCACTTCCTAGAGGTCGTGCGTGCGCCTCTGCTCGGACATTCTCCGCTGCTGTTGAATTGGGCGGTTGTCGGCGCAATTACGATATGCATGGGCAGCGTCGCACTCGGGTTTTACCATCGGTTCTGGCAGCGCATAGCGTATTGGGTTTGAAGCCGATGGAAGCGGCATCTATCCTCCTTCAAGACGTTTGGGTTGAATATCCAATTTACGGCTCCCGCAGTCGATCGCTGAAGAACAAGCTCTTCAGCCTCGCCAGCGGCGGTCGCATTCCGACTGAACTGCCGACTCGCGTACAAGCGCTAAAGGAGATCAATCTACAGTTCAGCGAGGGCGATCGGGTCGGACTGGTTGGACGTAACGGAGCGGGGAAAACGACTCTGCTCCGCGTACTCGCAGGGTCCATTTGCCCCGCGTCCGGGCGCGTCCGTCGCGTTGGACTGACCTCGACATTATTCAACATTTATTCAGGAATGAACGGAGAAGTAACGGGGTGGGACAATATCATGTCGTGCGGCCTTTTCCTTGGGCTGACGCCATCGGAGCTGCGGGCTCGCACCGACGAAATCGCCAAATTCAGCGGCTTGAGTTCCGATCAGCTGGCGCGACCCGTGCACACCTATTCGAGCGGAATGGTTCTTCGGCTTGCCTTCTCAGTAGCGACTTGCCTCAATCCAGAAATTCTGCTTATGGACGAGTGGATTTGGGTTGGTGACGCTGGCTTTGTCGAACAGGCTCAACGTCGGTTGCAAAAAATGATCGACCAATCACGAATTTTGGTCGTCGCAACTCACGCCGATTACCTGATCCAGCAACTGTGCAACAAAGCCGTCTATCTTCGCGATGGAGAGGTCTTAGCGACTGGTCCGGTCGACGAGGTGCTGGCTATCTATCATGCACAAAAAAATGACTAGGCGGAGTCTGCTCTGATACGTTCAAGTGCTCGAAGATGACTCGCGCCGTCCCTGCGAATCGAAGCGAGTGAGATTGATCTGAGCTCGCTGCGAGCCTTTCCCCGCTGGGCGTGCGAGTCGTGCGGAGAGTGTATGGAATTTGCAGGTCGTTCGCGAGCACGTGGCCATGGAGCCGCCGATAGTTGCAGCACGGCGTAACTGTCAAGGGGTTGATATGAACAAACAGAAAGACGTGGATCGCGCCTTGGTTGCGGACATCGCTCGCGCCTGGGAGAAAAGCCCATATTATGGGCGAGCGGAATGCCAGGATTGGGTAGACCCGTTTTGGGCCGAGCATGGTTTATTCCGACAGATGTTTCTTGAGCTGGATTGTACTTGCTTGCTGGAGCTAGCATCGGGACAGGGCCGCCACATTGCGCAGATTATAGCGAACCCTCAACTGCCAAAGCCGCGCCAAATAATTGCGATGGACGTAAACTTGAGCAATGTGAAGTTTTGCGCAAACCGATTTGCTCAGGAACGGAATGTAAGATGTATCAGGAATAACGGCATCGACTTCAGGCCACTTGAGGCGAATTCTGTGTCGGGGATTTTTTGCTATGACGCTATGGTGCACTTCGAATACGATTGTGTCGTTGCGTACATTAAAGACGCGCGTCGGGTTCTTCAATTGCACGGTCGGGCGCTCTTTCACCACTCCAATTACACATCTCCGGGCTCGATGTGGACCGCTAACCCGCATTGGCGTAATTTCATGTCCAAAGACATTTTCGCACACGTGGCAATGCGTGCTGGGTTCTCGGTCGTTCGACAAGTTGTCATTGACTGGGGCGCGGGCGATTCCCACGTGCCTAACATTGACTGCATAACTTTGCTGGAAAAAAGAGTAGAAGCTCCGGAGCAGCCAAAACGCAATGGTTTTTGGTCGCGACTACTCGGATAAGGCAACGATTGTGGAGCGAAGCTTTGGGGCGCTTGGCCTCTCAGGTATGTCCGGTGCTTGCCGACAACGATGTTGATATCGGCGTTGTTTCGTACCTGGGAGCGGAACGTCTCAAGCCTCGGTGGCTCGCTCGGGCATTAATGGGAAGATGTCTGGTCCGATTTTGCGCAGCTTGCGGCAGTTGGGGTCGGCACCTCCATAACCGAGGGAAACCGCAGGAACAACCAAGCACATTGGGTCGCTTGAACAATTGAAGGCCTGCCCGCATGTCTTGATTGCGTCGGAATGACGGAATATTGTGCTGGATGGTGACGACGACCGGAGACGGGATGTTACGCGAATTCTCTGGCGGTCCGATACACGGCCGATAGCTGGCGCGAAATGGCCAAGCGCAAGCCTAATTCACCCGAGAAAACGGATTGAGTTCTGCATGCGTATTCACACGGACGACTTCATCGTCGCTCAACGGTACATCGAACAGCCGGTCCGCACACGACCGTGCAATCGGATCTGATCGACGCGACGCGCTACAGATATTCACAGAATCCCACGCTTGTTTTCGAGACCAGGGTAAAGGCGGATCACCTATGCTCTATGCTTGGAAAGTTCGCCTTTTGAAGACCAGGCGAGGGCATCAATTTTGGCGCTATTGGCGCGCACGGCGAGGCGATGAGCTGGGTGATTACAGCCGCCTGCCTGAATACATCCGGCAATATGCGCCCGGCCGTAGTTTTGTGGACATCGGCTGCATGTGGGGGGTCAACGGCGAACATTCGTTCATCGCCGAGCAGGCCGGCGCCAGCTCAGTAACGGGTGTCGACCTCTACGGCCCGACCGCGGAGTTCGAAGAAAAAAAGCGCGCCCGCAATTCATCGGTACAGTTCATGCTCGGCGATGTCAGCAATGCGGAAACCGTAGCTCGAATCGGCGTGGTCGATGTCGTCTTTTGCGCCGGGGTTCTCTACCATCACCCCAGCCCCTTCGATGTACTGATCGGTCTCCGCCGTATATGCGGCCGGACCCTGATCTTGCGCACGTCTACCATCCCCGAGAATCGCCAGCTGTCCAACATGGCCATCTACTATCCTATGCTCGAGCCGGACGATCGTCAGTTGTGGAACTTGACCGGCTCTCACCTGGGGCGCCAGATCGGAATAACCGGTGGCTACGAGCCGAGCGAGGGCTACGGCAATTGGTTCTGGGGGCTCACTCCGAGCTGTCTGGTGTCGCTCCTGACGACTGCCGGATTCAAAGTAGAATATCGCGCCACGGAGGCTTTCGCGCAGACCGTCATCTGTACCCCCGGCGATTTGCCCGCGATCTATAATCTGCCGGGCTCGGATCATCGATGATTGCAGAAGTACTCTTTAATCTTGGCGGCCGGCCGCTCGGCAGCGCCGGAGCGCCTGCTACACGCCGAATTTGAAGAACGTGCAGCGTGTTGGGGCCGCAGAGATAGCTCTGCACGTATCGGCCTGAAATCTCATGCGGGTCATGACGTTGTTCTGCGGGCAAAGCGTTTCACCCAGCCAAGACCCATTTGAGACGTCGATCGGAGTGCCGGCAATATCCGGCATTTTGACATCGGGGACTTGACCGACGGCGGAGATCAACTGTAAATGTACAAACATAGAAATTAAGCCGAAATCACTGCGCGATACCCGACCGCATTTGGCTGAGCCGATTTCCTTTGGCTGTGCCTGAAGCGTTAAGTACAACCGAGCCGCCCAGGAATTTCTGCTCGAACGCGATGTCTTCCCAGCACCGGATCGCCGTCGTGATCAACGACGTGAACGCGGGCGGCGGCGTTCGAGATATCGCCCTCGATCTGGTGCGAGGCTTGCGGCGCGGGCATCGCACGATTTTGCTGAGCATCGAGCCGCTCGGTTCAACCGATTTTGCCACTCCCGACCTCGATCTGCACACACTTGAGCATCGGCGGACCGCCCATTCGCGGTTTGCCCGCTTGCGGGAGGTACTTACAGTCGGACGTAAATTGGGTCGCTTCGTCTCATCCAATGACATCGATACGGTCGTGGCCTTTGGCCATGATTGGGCGTCGGCAGCTGCCCTCGCGCTGCCGAGATCGATCAAGACCATAGCGTACGAGCACGCACCTTATCAGAACGTTAGCGCCACTTGGCGTTGGATCCGAGCAAAGTGCTATCCGCGTCTCGACGCGGTTGTCTCCCGCACCGCGCAGGACCTGCCACTATACAGACAGATTTCCCGCATGGCGCTTTCGATTCCCGAGGGCGTGGAAGTCGACACCCGCGCGTCGGCGTCGGAGGGTAGGCAGAAAATATTACTGACCATCGCCCCACTGGACGTCCGCTCAGGCATTGACCGGTTGCTTTGGTCATTGAAACAACCTCTTCTGGACCACCCGGATTGGAAGCTGGTCGTGCTCGGCGACGGCGAAACCGCCGACTGGGGATATATGACGAATGTTTTTCACTTGTATGAGCTTCTGCGGCTCGAAAATCAGATCGAATTTTATCCCGCGGTCGCACCGATGGATGACTGGTACCGGCGCGCTTCCATCTGTGTCACAGCAGCGCGCGTCGAGGAGCTTCGAATCGTGCTCCTCAACGCAAAGGCGCATGCCCTTCCAATCATAGCGTTCGATGGATCGCCCTGGTCGGCGGAGTTTATCCGAACTGGGGTCGATGGATTTGTGATCGGCAATGACGGCCAGGAGTTCGCCGATGCTGCGACCATGCTGATGAGCGACGTCGGTCTGAGATGCCGAATGGGCAATGCCGGACAAGAGGATGCGCAGAAGCGCTTCTCCCGTGACGGAATAATTTCACAGTGGCGCGAACTGGTGGAACGGCTGCACGAGGACGCGGGTATTCCTGCAAGCGGGCCTAACTAGGCCCTTGCTCCGCGCCATCGGGGCGATAGGTCGCAATGTTCAGCACGCCGCCCGGGGGTATTGAGCGCGCCGCCGCGTGTGGCGCCTTCTAGTCAGGCAATCCAGCATCCGCTAAATAGCCAAATGAGGGGTTGTGGGCACCCCGGCGCAGGCGGGGGCGCGCCGGTCATCACCCGGTGGACGTGTGTCCTCGCAACAATTCAGGGGGGTTGATGGAGCTAAACGTCGATGAGAGCCAGGTGTTGGAAGTCGCCCGACACTGGAAGGCAAACGAGTACTATGACCGTGCAGAAATGCAGGATTGGCTGGACGCGTTTTGGTCCGAAGGGAGCGTATTCCGGGCCATGTTCCGCCGGCTTGACCCCTCCTGCCTGGTTGATCTGGCGTGCGGCCACGGACGTCACGCCGCGCGCATCATGGCTGACCCTGGGCTGCAGCAACCCTCGCGGATGATCCTAATCGATATCAACAGCGAGAACGTTGAGTGTTGCCGAAGCCGGTTTATCGCAGAGCGGCGCATTGAGGTGCTTCAGAACAATGGTATGGACTTCGCTCCGCTGAAACAAAACTCGGTGTCGGCGGTGTTTTGTTTCGACGCGATGGTACATTTCGAATACGATTGCGTCGTGTCATACGTCCGCGATGCGTTTCGGATACTGCAGCCGAATGGGCGGGCCCTGTTTCATCATTCGAATTACACGAGCCCTGGCTCGGTGTGGCTCTACAATCCGCATGGGCGTAACTTCATGTCGCGCGAGCTGTTTGCTCACGTGGCCATGCGAACCGGTTTCCAAATCGTGAACCAGGTGGTCATGGACTGGGGCGATGGCGAGACGCGATTCCCTAAGCTCGATTGCCTTTCCCTGATCGAGAAGCCGTCTGCGGCGAGCGCCCGCGTAAGTCGTCCTCCGTTGGCGCTCCGCATACGTAAGGCCCTTAGCTGCCTGCGCCAAAGAGAATAGGCATGTCGAGAGCGGAGATCGAGGACGTCCCGGCTGAGAAGTCGAATGTCAGTGTGGGTCCATCCCGCTCGCGCGCAGACCGCAAAGGAGAAGGCAATAGAAGGCACCGGGTCGCAGTGGTCTTGAATGACATGAATGCCGCGGGGGGAATTCAGCGCGCGGCGGCAAATCTGGTCCGTGACCTGCGGACCGAGTTCGACACACTGGTCGTGACCGTCTACGCACCCCAAGATACCGTTTTCAGGGAATCCGAGCAGGTCCTCAAGAGCTTGAATCTGCCCTACGTCCACGGAAAATTCTATCCACGTTTGCGCGAAGCCTTGGTCATCGGCTGGCGATTGCGCCGCCTGGTCGCCGACGAAAACATCGATACGGTGATCTGCATCTGGTATCATGTCGCCGTCATCGCCGCGCTTGCTTTGCCCCGATCGGTGAAAAAGATCGGCTACGAACACATTGCCTTTGCTGCGGCGACGGGGATCTGGGCCAGGTTGCGATGGTGGAGCTATCGCCGTTTGGACGCGGTGGTAAGCTTGACCAAGGAGGATCATGCGCAATTTGCAGCCATCTCGAAACGAGCACGGGTGATTCCGAATTATGTTCCCCTGCCGGCATCGAGGGAGCCTGGGAAACGCGAGAAGCTGCTGCTGGCGGTCGGCCATATCGAGTACAGGAAGGGGCTCGACCGACTTCTGTGGGCGCTCAAGGAACCGCTGCAGGCTAATCCCGACTGGAAGCTGGTCTTTGTAGGGGGCGGCGATATCGGCCATAGTCAACAATGGTACGTTGCCTATCTACATGCTCTCACGCGAATGCTGCATCTGGCCAACCGGGTCGAGCTCTGTGCCGCGACGCATCGGATTGAGGAGTGGTATCGGCGCGCCTCTATCTACGTCATGGGCTCCCGGCTGGAGGGTTTTCCCATGGTGCTGCTGGAAGCCAAATCGCACGGCCTTCCCGTGGTAAGCTATGATTGTCCGACCGGGCCGAAGGAAATCGTTCGCCACGGCGTCGATGGGTTTCTCATTCCGAACGACCTGACTGCATTCGCTGCCGCCGCGCGGGCTCTCATGGACGATGACGACCTGCGGCGACGGATGGGGGAGGCCGCTGTTGAGGACATCCGGCTGCGCTTTGTGGCGTCACGGATCTGCCCGCAGTGGCGTGATCTAATCGCCGCGGTTCATGGCGAACCGGCTTTCGGGTGACTGATGTGTCGCAGGCGGACGGTTTAGAGGCCCGCCGCGCCGCCGGGCCCTACGCAATTACGGCGGGGCGGAACTTCGGCGCGGGCGGCCGCTGTGGCGCGATTGACATCACGACAAGTGCCTGGTCGGACCTCGGATGCGCGCTATGGGAGAGACTGGATGCGCATGTGCGGTGTCTGCGGGCTGCCTATGACCCGGGATGGCGGACTGTCATCTTCTGCCATCGGCCAACTGATGTCGGCGCGCTGGCGCGCGATGCCGACATCATCGCCCATCACGATGACCAGGCTGCGTGGCCTGAGGGCAACGAACCGGCGCGCTTCTTGAACGCCAATCTGGCCGATCCGGTGGCCCTGGCTGAGATTGAGCACAAGCTGTTGGCGGAGGAGGGGCCGAAACTGCTCCTCGTTGGCGCCATCGTCGAGCATTTGGCCGATCCGAGACCGTTGCTGCGCGTGGTTCGTCGGTTCCTCAAGCGACACCCCGAAAGCCGACTGGTGATCGCTACTCTGGATCGTACGCAAGTCGAGACATCGAATCTGTCCGGCCGTTGCTGGCGTCTATGGAATGCTGACGAAATCGCGGTTTTGCTTACCGGATCGGGGTTTGAGCTACTCCGCCGCGGGCCGGCTCGGTCCGACAGTTCGGTGGTGATCAGCGAGGCCAAATGTACCCCGGCGTGGTATGATGATTTTCTGCGGCAATATGGCTTTCCCGCCAGTTCCACCCGTTTGGTGCTGGTGTCGGCCAATTGGGAGGCCTGTGAAACAACCAACATTGAACGGTGGATCGCCGAGAGTGAACGGGCGGGCTGGAAGCCGCCTGTCGTTCTGACGTTGGGAGGACCGTTCGCGACCCTCAAGGTCAATACCGGATTGCGCGCATCGGACTTTGCGGAGTGGGCGAACGCCTGGCTCGCTCCCGAGGCCGCCATGGAGGCGGTTCTCCATGTTGTATTTTTGTACGACGAGCTTGAGCAGATCGAATTCCCGGACTACGGCGGATGCTTTTTCCGTGTGTCGCAAGCTAAGCGCTCCGGACTGTTGCCGCCTGCCGTTGCAACTGTGGTGGTTTGCCACGGCTCGAACTTCTACGCCGAACATGTAAGCCGGGGTTTCCAGCCGCCGGACCGAAACCTGATGCATTTATGGGAGAAAATCGCGATCGAGCTTGCCGACTGCGTGCTCTTTCCCAGCGAGTACATGCGCCGACTCATTCTCGAGCAACTGGCGCTGCGACCGCTGGGCACCGTATATACGCACCGTCTGCCCTTTATCTACTCGTCCGGTTTAGACACCCCACATTCGTCGGTTATCGACACAATTGTGTTCGTCGGAGATCAGCGCGGCGCCAATGGCTGGAATGAGTTCAGCGAAGCGGCTCAAGCGTTAGCCAACGACGCATCGGAGACCGGATCGGGCAGCATACGCCGAATCGTGGTGATCGGCCCCAAGGGGGACGGGGCCCCGATCGCATCGCCGGAGGGCATACCCGTAGAGGAGATCAACGCGCCCCCTGAATCCCTGTACGCAACCTTGCGCGCGGTAGCGGACCGGTCCGTGGTCGTGATCCCGTGGTCGCCTTGCGGCCAAGCTTATCCGTTACTGCAAGCCGTAGACGCCGGTTGTTATGTCCTCGCGATGCAGGCAGGTGGCGTTGAGGAGTTGGTGCCTGCGCCGTTGCGCGAACAGATCTTCTGTGCGCCCAGCGCTTCCAGTCTGCTTGCGGGCTTACGCGAGGCACTGGCGCTGCCCCTGCCGGCACGATGTGCGCGGCTTGCCGACTTAAGGAAGGCGATGCGATGCGACCAGGACGCCGTGAATGCATCGTGGCGCGGCCTGCGCCTGCAGCCTCCGTCAGTTCCCCGCGCCCGAGTCATGCGGGCGACGGAATCGCCGGTGACCGTCGTGGTGCCGGTGTACAACCGTCCGTACGGCGAAATCGCGGAATTGATTGTCGGACTCAACAGCCAGAGTCTGAAGCCACGCGAGGTCATTTTCGTAGACGACGCGTCGCGGCAGGATTTCGCCGCCGAATACGCCAACCGGATCCGGTCGTTCCTCGACGTTCCGGCGCGCTTTATCCGTCATACCAGCAACAAGGGATTGTCCGGCGCCCGCAACTCCGGACTTTGGGCTTGCACGACTGAGTTCATCGCTGTTCACGACAGCGACAACATCGCCGTCAATGATTTCCTCTATTGTGGTTGCCTGACGATGCTGCGAAACCCGCAGATCGATGCGGTCACTTTCCTCCTGGCAACCTTCTGGGATGAGGACGATTGGTCAACTTATAATCCCCGGCGGGATCGCTACTGTCCAATCGGCGATGGCTTGGTGCAGTCGCTCTCGGATATCAACTGGATTGGTGACGCCATGGCCGTCTACCGGACATCGGTCTTGCGCGAACTGGGCGGGTGGGATGAGTCAAGTGCCGCCATGTGGGAGGATCTGGCTCTCTTCCTGAAAATGCTCGCGAGAAAGCGACGTGTCATGAATGCCCCACGGTATGAAGTGTTGTATCGGATCCGACCGGATTCCATGCTGCGCACGGGCTCACAGCATGCTGCGCGCCAGCGAATGGCCCATTCCGTGGACGGGCTCGCGCCATTCGATGCCTTCGCCTTGCAGCGTATCGTGCTGGGCGCACGGTCGAGCGAAACCCGCCACGAAGGACCGACTTCAGGGCGGGAATTGTTGCGGGCGGCCGCACGCCGCTATGTCGCCAGAAGGCCCAAAACGCGAGCGGTCGTTCGAATGGCGATGCGTCTCGTGCGCCACGGCCGGGCTGCCTTCGCTCTCAGGGGGCGAGCGGGAGGAACTCCGTCAGCGTCTGATTAGGTCATCGGCGACCAATGTAGTCGTTATTCCGGCGCCATGCCGTTGCCTCGGCGGCTGGCGTAAAAGTGATGAGCCGTCGCCGGTGCAAGCGATATGCCGGATATCCGCCATCTTCCTGACCGCCTCATAACCGTGCTAACGTTCAGTGATGGACGAGATGATGTTCCATACCGTGGCCGCGGTTTCCGCTACTTCACATGTTTCACGCGCCCCGCGAAAGACGCGACCTGACAAATGACGGAACTGGAGACGTGACGTCCCTCGCGCACGACCCGATTGCTCCCGAGGCACCGAAAGGGGCGGTCAATTGGTATTGGAAACGCGCTCCAGGCAAAACCGAGATTGTCGAATGTTTCAACAATCGTGGTATCTTTCTCCCTATTGTCCCTGGAATTTTCTCTGAAGCCCTCGCCCGGACCGTGATGGCGGGAACTTATGAATCACCCGAAGTATCAATGCTGGACGCGTTGATTCAACCTGGGGAGGTTATACTCGAGATCGGTGCGGGTTGTGGATTTATTTCGAGCTATTGCGCTAAGAATCCGAACACAAAGGCCGTCTATTGCGTGGAAGCCAATCCAAATCTGATCGAGGTCATCAAGCTGACCCACCAGATAAACGCGGTGAACGTTACGGTATACGAGGAAGTGCTGAGCAAGAGCGAGGGCCAGACCAATTTCTATTTGCACCGTGACTTTTGGGCGTCTGGTACTCATAGTTTCTTAGGCGAGCCGATCACGGTAAAGACCACATCCTTCCAGAGCAGGCTCGATGCCATCCGGCCGACGATGCTGATTGTCGATATCGAAGGGGGCGAAGAAACGCTATTCGAAGAGGTCGATTTAACGGGCGTGAAAAAGATCATGATCGAATTGCACCACGCCGTCATCGGACGGCGAGGGGTAAAGAGAGTCTTCGATCTTTTGTCGGCTCAAGACTTTCATTACGAACAGTGGCATAGTTCCTATGGAATCGTCACGTTCTCTCACGTTGATCGTATCTGAGCTTTTGACGGAGTGATCCAACGCGCCTCGTTTCTTCGCCGGATACAAACGAAGCGGCGCGCGCCCCCTCACGAATTCACAACTGCTGCCCGCGCCCAGGTTGGCGAGCGGCATGCTGCCAAAGCGTGATGCGTCGGAGAAAAAGGTCCCATGTGAATTGATTTGGCAGCACCATCAGAGCGATGCTGACGGCAAGCGCAAAAAACAGGGAGAGCAATCGCGCCGTAAAAAACGAATGTACAATGCTGAGACCTGGCAATAAGCCATAGTAGAGCGGTGCGAGCGATACGATCGGAAGGCTCGCCAGCAACGTGTCGCGCTGCTCGATCTCCAGTTTTCCCCAATGCCGAAGCGACCAAATCAAGAGCCACGCATAAAGCAGCCCGCAGAGCGCAAAAACCAGCCACACGGCATGGCTCCCGACATAGGGAAATGCAGCATAGTCCAGCCCGTGCGAAAACCTGTGCACTATTTTTAAAGCAGTAATGCCGCCGCTAGAGTACTTGGAAATCTGTGCGAGCCAATCGGACAAGAGAGCACTTAAATTTTGCTCCACCAGGACGATACGTAAGATCATACGAAACAGCACCATAGCCACGCCTCCTGCACCGTACGAAAGCATCATATGCAGGACTGCGGCAGTGCGTGGCCAAAGTTCGAGCCGCGCGGGCCACAAAAGTTTGGGGGCCCCGAAGGTGCGAATACCCGCCAGCCGTATCAGGACGAAGCACGTGACAATGGCGAGAGTAGTGCCGTCGAGTTGTTCAAAGTAACATTGCAGGCCGCCGGCAAAAGCGAAATAAGAGACTTGCCATCTTAGCGCCGCTCGGTCGACTGCCACGATCATATATGCAGACAACAGCAACAATCCGGTCACCAGCTCAGGCGCAGTGACGATGCTCTGACTGAAGATAGGTGTTTCAAACCCGAACATCAGTGCGAAGACAACGGGGAGGAGGGGAAACGCCGCTTGTCGATATCGGATCAGCGCCGTGCACGTCATGATGAAAATCATTGCGTATACGATCGGCGGGAGGGCCGCCTGATAAGACGACAAACGTATGTGAAAGAAGCCGATTACAATCTTCAGAATCGGGACTGAACCCCACCAATAACGCCAATAATCTTGTACGGGAATTTGCGGTGGTCCGCCGATCTTCTCGTCCAGCCGCTCGCATGTGTGCGTCTCACCGGGTAGTATCGGTTGCTTCGCCCGGGCAACTGCGCTGACGAAGTCATTTTCTCCATAAGTGGCCATTTCCACAGCAATGCAGTCTGCCCAATCGATCGTCCCCGTTCTCATATTCCAGTCTGTTGGATAGGCGACGGCGCCGATTTTTAAATCCATTCGGATTGATTCCGTCAGCGCCGCGTTGTCAACGCGCGAACTCAACAGGCTTATTGCCATGGTGATCGCGATTGTCGGAACGATTGCAAGCGCAACGCTCGAAAGCGATCTCAACATGACCTCGGTCCGGTCCCTATCATAATTTCGCAAAGCGGCGCCGTTGCGGGTTGCTTATATAATTTTGAGTCCCTGATCAAGGCATCGTCCTTAAATTGGAGCTGGGCCTTGACAGGGTTTGCTTGCTTGAAATGTGGCGGGGACTTAGCGGGGCGTCATTTGAACCGAGTCTTGCCGTTGCCCGTGCTCGACCAAATCGTCTTCAGCGTTCCAAACTTTGCCCGTTCCAAGCAGTTTTACGAAGCCTCACTCGCACCGCCCGGCTACGGCGTGATGGCCGGTGCTTCTTTCTGCCTGCTTTGAACCGTATCTGCATGGTGATCTTCCGACGAAGTAAATTTCTTGATGCAGTCGGGACTGTCAGAAGACTCATCGTCAGATTTGAGCATTTGCTGTTCTGCTATATGCCACAATGCGTCGACAAAATGCCTCATGGATCGCGTCGGCCTTGAAGCTTGGATGCCTGCCATCAGCTGCTTGAGTAACTCAGGCCGGTTGACAAGACGGATGATTGCATCGGCAAAGTCCGAAGCGGTTCTCTTCGGTACAATCAGCCCTGTAACCTCATCTCTGACCTGCTCGGGAATGCCGCCGACGTCGAAAGCGATTACAGGCATCCCAGCACCAAAGGCCGCAGCAACGGCGCCCGACTGGCTTGCCTCAGAATGGCAAATGGCCAGGACATCGTAGTCTTGCAACTTTGCGCCCAATTCTTTGGAGCTAAGCCAGCGGTTTTCAACGTGAACCTTCAATTGTTTTAAACGATCTGCATGGATTCGAATATTACCTGCCCCGAGCACACCGGCTTCGACGGCCGCGCCGCGGGCGCGGAGCAGCTCAATTGCATCCAAAAAAAGATCCAATCGTTTGTAAGGCAACAGCCGGCCAAAGAATAATATTCGCAATGGTCCGTTCGGTGGGCGGCGGTTCGGAGTGCTCCCGAAGGTCAAATCGGGATGGAACAGCGTCGTGATTCGATTGCGGGGAAGTATGGAATTGCTGACCAGCATGTCTTGAACATACCTGCTCAGGGTAACGGCGTGGTCAGCTGCGCGCACCTGACGCAAGAACAAAGGCGTTGTAAAAATTCCCGATGGGTCGCCCGGGTGGTGATTGGCATCGTGCACGACCGAGACGTGCCTGGTGCCCAGCCTTTTCATGATCGGCATTACGGCAGGAAACCAGACGTGCGGAATCAGGTTGACGACTACGCGCGTTCGATCGCTCGTGAATCTGTCAAAGCAGGCGCGGCGCAGTCGAAATATATTCCGCAACGAGGTCAGCGCGCCAAATGAGGATTCGAAGGTTGAAACTGAAAACAACGAGTCACCAAAGTCCCGAAATTCATCATAAAGCTCATTAAAACAACTCACCGAAATCGTTGCCGGGTAGTTTGCCACAACTTCCCGGCTGAGTTCGAGCATGAAATCCGACAACGCACCACGTCGGCCCCAATATGTAAACATGACCTCTTTGGACATAGTACTCGCAATCCGAACCGCGTCGGCAGTCTATACATCTGAAACATGGGCCGACGGAGATATTATCATTGTTCTTCGTAAGCAGCAAATGACGGAGCCGAAGTCGGTCGGCTGATGGTTTGTCGCAACTGAGCTTTCACAAAGCATTATTGGCGGTTTGCTACTTGCCGGAGGCGTGGGTAGAATTCCTCGACGTTGGCGGCGCTAGGGGAATAGGTATGGTGCGAAGGCTCTCGGCATGGGCCGTGACGGCGCTTATCGTTGGCATGGCGTGGCTACTGCCCGCGGTCCAGAGTCTGGCGCAGCAAACGCTCGCCGCTGTCAAGACCAGAGATAAGCTGCTGTGCGGGATATCTCCGGTCGCGCCTGGTTTTTCCAATCTCGACGATCGCGGTATTCGACGCGGTTTTGATATCGATATCTGCCGTGCCGTGACTGTGGCCGTGTTGGGTGACGCCAACAAGGTCGAATACGTTCCGCTCAATACCAACGTCCGATTTCAGGCGATCCAGTCTGGCGCGATAGATCTCTTGTCGGCGCAGACCACTTGGACGTTCAGTCGCGAAAATTCACTTGGACTCGATTTTGGCCCGGTCGTCTTTCACGACGGCCAGAGTGTGCTCGTGCCGGCCGGGATTGCAGTGACGCGCATGAGCGATCTCGCAGACGCGACGATCTGCTTGCTTTCGGGAACGACAAATCTCCAGAACGTGGAAGACTACTTTCGCCCACGTGGAATTAAATACGAACCGGTCGTATTCGAAAATTCCGACGAGTGGCGCACGGCATTCTTTGCAGGCCGGTGCGATGCCATCTCCGCCGATTCTTCGGTGCTTGCGTCGGTGCGGGTAATGGCAACGGATCCTCGTCAATATCGACTGTTGCCAGAGACGATTTCACAAGAACCTCTTGCGCCGGCATTGCCCCGAAACGATTCCGGCTGGCGCAACATCGTCAGCTGGACGATCTTTGCGCTGGTGACCGCCGAGGAAAAAGGGATTAAGCAGGACAACATCGACAGCTTCAAGGCGAGCCGGGATCCCGAGGTTCAACGTCTGCTCGGGATCATCCCTGGATTCGGGAAGATGCTTGGACTGAGCAACCAGTGGGCCTACGGTGCGATCAGGGCGGTCGGCAATTACGGCGAAATTTTCGATCGCAATATCGGTCGATCAAGCCCACTTCAGTTGCCCCGCGGCGCCAACAAGCTTTGGACGGACGGGGGTCTGATATATTCGCCTCCATTCCGGTGAGGGCGGATGCCTTTGGAGACCGCTCGGAATTCCGGTTCAGATTCGGACAAATGCCCTGTGCGTGCCTCCGGCATTCAGCGCCTCTACGGTCTGAGATTTCGGGTGCTGCTTTACCAGGCAGCCGCATTGGCTGCGCTCGGCTTGCTCGGCGTTTATCTATTTGCCGCCGCTTCGGAGAAGCTCGCCGAACAGAACATACAGACAGGATTTGGCTTTCTCGGCCGCGAAGCGGGATTTGTCATCAGCCAATCTTTCATCGATTACAAACCAACCGACACGTTCGCCCAGGCGATCGCTGCCGGAATTGTAAATACGGTGGTGATCTCTGCAATCGGAATCGTACTTGCGACAATATTGGGCTTGGTGATCGGTATCGCCCGGCTGTCCCACAATCCTCTGCTTGCCTTTCTTGCGAAGCTATATGTGGAAGTGGTTCGCGGCGTTCCGCTGTTGCTGTACCTGTTCCTCTTATACGCGCTGATCATTGGAACTCTTCCTCCGGCGAGCAGCGCCTGGCAAATCGTGCCGTCGGTATTCTTGAGCAATCGCGGACTGGCAATACCAAAGCTGCATTGGGCATCCGCCTACGGCTGGATAGCATTTTCATTTGCAGCGGGAATGATTCTCGCAACCGCAATTGCCCGTGTCATGCGGCAACGGCGCATTCGGACCGGCAGCGCGCCGCGCTCCTTGCCGCTGGTGCTGGTCGCGCTGTTGGCACCGCCCGTGTTCGCTATTCTATTTCTGCATCCCGAATTCATGGTCGATCTGCCGGAAAAGGGGCGCTTTCGCATCATCGGCGGGGCCCAGCTCACACCGGAATTCACCGCTCTTCTGATTGGTCTCGCAGTATCGACGTCGGCTGGTATCGCTGAAATTGTTCGCAGTGGGATAACGGCGATCAGCAAAGGCCAGTGGGAGGCCGCTCAATCGCTTGGACTTCAGCGCGCGGCGACATTGCGTCTCGTGTTAATTCCTCAAGCGATCAGAATCATTATTCCACCGCTCACCAGCAGTTACCTCACTCTCTTCAAAAATTCCTCGCTCGGGATCGCCATTGGCTATCCGGATTTTGTGATGGTTTCGAACATGACCTTGACGCAAACGGGGCAGGCAATTGAAATGATTGTCATCTTGGTGCTGGTCTATCTCGCGGTGTCGACTGTGATCGCGCTCTTAATGAATTGGTACAATAGGCGAGTCGTCAACATATGAGCGCTGCAACCAAGATTGCTGAAGGTCGTGTGCCGGCGGCGTCTGCAACCGGGATATTTCCGTATCGGCGGCGCACCGTACGTCGGGGCGTGAGCGCGCTATTCGGAACTCCAGTCAATGCGGTGATTACGGTGGCGTGCATTTGGCTGATTTGGCGCTGCGTGACGGTATCTCTCAACTGGCTTTTTTTTCATGCAGTCTTTGAGGGTGGGCGACAAGATTGCGCGATCGCTTACGGCGCGTGCTGGCCGTTTCTCCTGGCAAAATTTCGTTTTGTGCTGTTTGGCACTTATCCGTACGACGAGCAGTGGCGAATGGCTTTGAGTCTCGTGATGTTTTTCGCCGCTGCCGGCTTGTCGATGCTGCCGCGGCTCTGGAGCCGATGGCTGATCGCCGTTTGGTTCGTCACTGTTGCCCTGCTCGCCGCGCTGATGTGGGGCGGTGTATTCGGTCTGCGTTACGTCTCGACGCTGCAATGGAGTGGACTGCCGCTGAGCCTGATGTTGGCATTCGTCGGTATCGTCCTGGGATTCCCCGTGGGTGTACTCTTGGCGATAGCTCGCACTGGCCCGCTGCCGGCAATCCGCGGGCTTGCTATCCTCTTTATTGAGATTGTCCGCAGCCTGCCTGTCGTCACGATCATGTTTATGGCGGCGATCATGTTGCCGCTCTTCATGCGCTCAGGCGCGCAGGCGGGTGTGCTTTTGCGCGTTCAAGTGGCGATCGTTGTCTTTGCCGGGGCTTATATTGCGGAAACCGTTCGTGGCGGGCTTCAGGCGGTTCCGCGCGAACAGTTTGAAGCCGCACAGTCTTTAGGGCTGCGCTACTGGCAAATTATGGGACTGGTCATCGTGCCGCAGGCCCTTAGGATGGTCATTCCGTCATTGGTCATCATCGCTATCGGTTTTTTTCAAGATACGGCGTTGGTCACTGTGGTGGGCCTGCTGGATTTTCTCTCAACTGTTCGAACCGCCATGCACGATCCGAACTGGGAAGGGGTTGTAGTGATCGACGGCTACTTATTTGCGGGTGCAGTCTATTTCGCGATTTCGTTTGGGCTTGGCGCGTACGGGCGTTTTGTGGAAAGACGCGCCCAAATGGGTGGCTTCTGACGCGGTCACCTGTCGTCCATCTGAAGCAGTTGCAGATGAAGATCGAATAACCACGCTGAAAACGCACTGGCCGACGCGCTTGCTGCCGCCGTGGGGCGGCCCGAGATTTATGTCCAATTAGGTTTATTTCATATCGATCAGCTTATTGAGAACAGGCCCGACCGCATCCATACAGGCCTTGGTGCTATCGTCATCGGCGCACTTGATCAGGATCCTTCGATTTCCATCGGCCAGGCGAAACTCAGCGCCCTTTGATGGCGGCGGCGGCATCATCGCTGGTCCGAAGCCGTGACCGGGTCCGCCGGGTCCCGGCGGTCCGCCAGGGCCGGGAGGCCCTCCGAAGTAGGGTGCATTCGGCGGTCCCCCAGGTGGCGGGGGTGGGGTCTGTGCCATCACGATCGCGGCTATCGCTAACAGTCCAGCGCCTATTCCAAGGCCAACGCCAAGTTTCTTCATCGAAGGTTCCTCCGCAGAGACGCCCGAACATATCATGGCGTACGAAGTTGCTGTATTTCCCGATTGTAAAAATAGTTTGCTGAAGTCATAATTTTGCCATTGGCACTGCCTGTGATTTTGAGTCCATCCGCGATTCAAAGCGTGTAATCTGCAGGGGCCATCGGCGCACTTGCAGCGCGGAGCGCCGAGCATCGTTTATCAAATGCACAGATTATGACCGCAGCTTTGCCGCACGTGTTAGTGGTTGAGGACGATGTCGAAATCGGCGCCTTGGTCGCGCGATATCTGCGCTCTAACGATTACCGAGTTTCAGTCGTGACCAACGGCGCGGCAATGGACGCCTTGCTGGCGGAAAACCGCGTTGACCTGATTGTCCTCGATCTCATGCTTCCCGGCGAGGATGGCTTGAGTCTGTGCCGGCAGTTACGCAGCACATCTCAGGTGCCGATCATCATGTTGACCGCCCGCGGTGAGGATATTGATCGCATTATTGGCCTCGAGATGGGCGCTGACGATTATCTTGCCAAGCCATTCAATCCCCGCGAACTCCTGGCCCGCATCAAAGCGGTGCTGCGCCGCAGCGCTCAAACAGAATCGGTACCGCGGCGGGCGCATGCCAAGTTGAGCTTCGAAGGCTGGCAGCTCGATTGCTCGTCGCGCCAGCTTCACGATCCGGCGGGTGTACGCATCAGCTTAACGGGCGCGGAATTCGATCTCTTGCAGGCATTTTGCGAACATGACGGAATAGTGCTCACCCGCGATCAACTCATGGACCTGACCCATGGACGCGTAATGGGACCTTTTGATCGCAGTATCGATGTGCTGGTCAGCCGGCTGCGGCAAAAGATCGAGCGCAACACGCGCAGTCCGGAATATATCCAGACTATTCGGTCGGGAGGATATCTGTTTTCACCAAGGGTGGAGCGCCAATGAGCGTGCGCGCGTGGCGATGGTTCCCGCGCCACATCGCTGGACAAATTGCGATCGTGGTCCTCACCTCGATTGGGCTGGCGCTGGCGCTCTTGATCGCCATCGTCATCATGATGCGTCCAGAAGCCGACGTGCAGAATTCATCTCGCGCAGTTGACGCGTTTGGCAGCGTAGCTCGGCTTCTCGACGCGGCGGCCGATCCAAAAAGCCGGTCCGATATTTTAGAAGCTTCCGCCGCCGCATTTTCCGACCTGCAAATCCAGATTATCTCGGCGCAGGACACGCTTCACAAAAATGACCGCAACGATCGTTACGTTCAATTCCTTCGCCAGATCCTGGGTCCGAGATTTGATATATCCGGCGTTTTCGCCGACACAGCGGATGCAGAAAAGCTCGTCGTCGACGTAGTATCCCAAAATGGCCTTGCGCTACGAGCGACTCTGCCGGCCTTTGTGCCCCCAGCGCCGCCGCTAACTCCGATCGTCACCGGTACGCTGGTGTTTGTGGCCGCAAGCGTCTTTTTGCTTTTGCTATGGGCCACAAAAGCGCTCACCGCGCCGCTTTCGCAATTTGCCAACGCTGCCGAACAATTCGGCCGGAATTTCGAGCACCAAACCTTGGCCGAACAAGGCCCCGAGGAGATCCGAAAGGCATCGCGGGCGTTCAATGAAATGGGGGAGCGCATCAAGCGTTTGGTGGAAGACCGGACCAACATGCTCGCGGCCATTGGCCACGATCTCCGAACTCCGATAACGCGGATGCGCTTGCGGGCGGAATTCGTCGAAGACGAGGCAATTCGCGGCGACATGCTGAGAGATTTGGAGCGCTTGAACGAGATGGTTCAATCGGCGCTTGCCTTTATTCGTGACAGCCGAGTCGAAGATGCGACAACCAAGGTTGATTTGCCTTGCTTACTGCAAACGATTTGCCAGCAGTTTGCCGAACTAGGGCGAGACGTAAGCTACCACGGCGCGGACCAGAAGGTTGTCATGGCGCAGCCCGATGCGCTCCAGCGTGCCGTTACCAATCTTGTGGAAAATGCGTTGAAGTTCGGCACCAAGGCCATGATCGAGCTGCAAGACCTTCCGGATGGGAGCCTGGCAATCGACATACTCGACGATGGTCCCGGATTGGCGGATGCGGATCCAGAAAAGCTGATACGGCCTTTCGTTCGCGGCGATAACGCGCGGACCCAAAATCCGCAAGGCGGTTTTGGGCTCGGATTGACGATAGCCAATTCCATCATTGAGGCGCACGGCGGCAAGCTCACCTTCCGAAACCGCCAGCCTCGCGGTCTGACGGTGAGGCTCACCCTGGGCCGCGACTGCTGGCCGGTTTCGCGCGTCTCCTTGAGCGACGCCTAGCGACAAAATCCAGAATTTACTCAGCGATCTCAACCAGCTGGCGATGATGGCGCGCCATTGGGTAAATGGCCGCTTTCGATTGCCGACGGCGCGTCTGGCCGAGCTGCCGGCCAAAGCACGCGAGCGTGCCTGATGTAGGCCGCAACGAGCCGCGTGCGCCATCGCAGCGCGTCCCGCAATAATGCCCTTAGCGCGTCCGCCCGCCGGCCCGCGCGATACAGCAGCAGTTGGTGCCGAACACAGGCCAGAGCCATCCGTGCACATATTTCGGGCGAGCCTCGTTTGATCGCCCGAGTACAGGCACTATTCAAATATCTAGCCCCGGATGCCCGCAAGGTTCCTCTGTTGTCGACGAGGCGCGTCGCAGTCAATTCCCGCACGTCGGCAACAGCCGAAGCGCTTGCCGCACCGAGCGCAACCCGCCAGTTCTTGACGCGATTGAAATCAAGCAGAGGATCGCGCCCAGACGCATGGCGAATATTATGTGAGACGACTGCCAGCGTAGCAAGTCGTGCCTGACGGAATTGCACTTGAGCCGTAACCTGCCCGGCATGGTGGCGGTGCAGCAGGAATGCCGCGTCCAGATTATCCATGATAGTGTGCTCGCTGAGTCTGAGCCACAGATCGTAGTCTTCGGCGCTCTCGAATGATCGCCGATAGCCGTCGACCTTGCTCAGCAACCTTCGGCGCATCATCACAGTCGGATGGATCAGCGGATTGCCGGTTTGAAGGTAAGCAAAGACGTGACGCGGTCCAACCGGCACATGCGCTCTGCCTTTTCTTTCACCAGACTCGTCGATCACCATTGCTTGTGTCCCGAGCACGCCGATTTCCGGGTGTATCTCCAAATATGCTGCTTGGGTGCTGAGCCTGTGCGGTAAGCTGATGTCATCTGCATCCATGCGGGCAATGAGCTCGCCACGAGCCGATGCCAAACCCCAGTTGAGCGCATCGGCGATGCCACTGCCATTGTTCCGAAATACGCGAAGCTTCGGTTGAATTGCGGAGAATTCGGCCAGAACACGAGACGCATGAGGGTCGGCATCGTCATCAACGCAGATCACTTCGAAATCCACGCCCGTTTGGCTCAGAATGCTGTCGAGCGCAGCCGCGAGAAATCGGCCATCGCGAACCGGCATCAGCACGGAAACCAGAGGCAAAAACATAGAGGGCATTCCAGCGCCTATTTGTCGGCTTTTTGCGCGTGGTACAGGGTGAGCATGTCACGAACCGACCCACTCGCGACCAAATTCCCATGATCGAGATAGACGGCTTTGTTGCACAGCATCTCGATGAGGTAGTCGGCGTGCGTCGCGATCACCAAGACTCAGAGCAGCATCACGTCCTGCCGGCCGAGGCGGACCCAAAGGTGCCATCGCCGCAGTGCCGTGGAGAAATCCCATATTACCGCGGCGGTCGGATCTTCGTTTGAATCCCAAACCTGGTCCTGATGCTGCACGAGCTCCGAATTCTGAAGCAATTTTGAATTTGTCCCCAGCCGGAAACGACGCGCTATTTGCGGGGATGTCTGCATGTGCACTCGACGGCGGTCAAGCAGTTGGCAGCGATGGGGAACCGTGGCGGCAACAAGCCAAGGCCGCGGCACTTTATCGATCATTTATATACTTTGCAGCCCTCCTACAATTGCCAGTTGTCAACTCAGTAGCGGGGTAGGGTCGGCCGATCGTCAGACAAGTTCCACCGACAGAATAACTGGCTAGGTTTGCGCCATGACAGACCGAGAAGCTTGTTATTGCCCCCAAAGTGTGCTGATACTTTTCGTTACAATTTGCAACATACTCGTAACCCTGGGGCGTAAAATGGCCGTACAGAGAGAAGCGCTATTCGAACGCGCACGTGAACGCCTAAACGACCTGGATCGGCTCAGGCAGCTGGGCATCGTAGCAAAGCACGCGGATTTCTCGCCGAGCGGAGTTCATTATCCGCCGATCACCAAGTATCCTTTAATCACCGAAGACGAGATGTTCGAAGGCTACAGTTTGCCGCCGGATGGCAAGCTCGACGTTTACGCGCATATTCCGTTTTGCCGGCAACGCTGCACTTTTTGCCATTATCCGCTCAAACTCGGGCCCAAGTTGCAGGAGGAAAAGGATCGCTACTTGGCGGCGATCGAGAAGGAAATGGATATCTATCTGCGTCGCCTCGGCGTGGACCGGATCAATCCTCGCTCGATTCTGGTCGGCGGCGGCACACCGACCTACCTCACTCCCGAGCAATTGCGACGCTTCCTGACCTCATTCAACGAACGGGTCGATCTGAAGTCCGCGTCACAATTCAGTTACGACGTCGATCCAAACACCCTGCTCGGCGACGATGGCGCTGAGCGGCTCAAGATAATGCGCGAATTCGGCGTTCATCGCCTGACCATCGGGGTCCAATCGCTCGTCCCAGAGGTTCTTCGCTACATGAACCGGCACCACGGGCGTGAAGAATCCGTGGCGGCGATCAAGGCGGCGAAAGAGGCCGGCTTCAAACTGAACATCGAATTCATATTCGGCTATCCAGGCCAGACTCTGGACAACTGGGTTGATGTCATCGAAGAGGCGTGTCAGTTCGACGTTGAAGAAATTCAACTCTACCGCCTCAAGGTGGAGGCCTACGGCGATTATCAAGGCCCGATCAAGCAGGTGAAGGAGAAAAAGCCGCAGATCGTGCCCACGAACGAAGACGCGATCATGATGAAGCAGATCGCGATCGACGTTCTGCGCGAATACGGCTACACCGAGAAAATCCTGCGCCGCGTCTTTACCCGCAGCGAAAAAGACTATTCGCATTATGCGCACAATCAATGCTGCCTGTTGTACGATGAGGTCGGGTTCGGCTTGGCAACGTTTAGCAGCCTGCGTGACCGTTTCGTGCTCACGACTTCCAACTTCGACGAGTACTACAGCAAGATCGAATCCGGCCATCTTCCGCTGAATCGCGGACTGGTGCGGAACCAGGAAGAGATCGTGCGGTGGGCCACAATTCTGCCGCTCAAAAATCGCACGATCCGTAAGCGCGACTTTTTGCGAGTAACGGGAATGAGGTTCGAGCAGATTTTCCAGGAAAAGATCGCTCGGCTGGCGGCTGCCGGGCTGCTCACGGAATCGGATCGCGACGTGTCGCTGACGGAGCTTGGGCGCTTCTTTGCCGACGAAGTCGTCCAACAGTTCTTCGCGCCTCAGCATCTTCCGTTCCCGGCGGAGGATTATGCGGCGGGACCGATGCACCCGCTGAACGACAGCAATCCGTTCGGCGAGGCGTATGCCATGGCGGCGGAGTAAGCGCTTAATGGCAATACGCGTATGGGTGTGGTTGAGCTTAGCGGCGGTAGTGTTCACGTCTGGGAATGCACTAGGACAGGATCGGGCATTTCCGGAGCCGCCGCGGCTTCCGGAAATGCCGCGACCCGATTTCCAGCTTCCGGGATCCTCTATTGCACAGGTGCCGGGCGCCGGCATGCCCGGCGCCGATCCGTTTCAGCTGCTTGAGAATAGCCGAGAGGTCCAAGCTGACCTGGGTCTGACCCAGGACCAGCTTAAGAATTTGCATTTGGCGGCTCTCAACTTTCGCAATAAATTGCAGGAATTGTCGCGCCCGCGGCCCGGCGAAACACCCGAACAGATGCATTACGCGATTCAGCAGCACATCCTGACCACGCGCGCCATGATCGCGCGCGAATTGACAGCGAGCCAACTTGATCGTCTGCAACAGATCATGCTCCAGCTCGAGGGGCCGTGTCTCGCGGTCTTGGATCCGCAAATCGGACAAAAGCTGGGCCTCAGCTCCGGACAGTCGCAAGAGCTCTCTGGCGCGTGCCAAAAGCGATCGGAAGAGATGCGCAGCGCATTCAAGCCGCCGGCTCCGGGCGAAGACATCTGTGCAGCCGCGGCCAGCAACCGCGACCGGATCGGTGCAATTCGGGCACGCGCAGATGTGAACATCACCGCGCTACTGCGACCGGCACAACAGGCCGCATTGGATCAATTGATGGGTCGGAAGATCAAGCTCGATCCGCCAATTCCGCCGAACTGCCGGCTGTAAGGGCGCCGGAGCTTTTTACCTGGGGGCCGAGGTCCAACTTCACTAACGGGGAGACTTTTCAGCGTGTGCCGACGCAACTGGTTCAGGTGGGGCCGGGCCATTGCGCTCAACCTCCTGTTGACTATCGCCTTTGCCATCAGCGGTGTGTCCGCCCAACCTGGGCAGGCACCAAAGCTGCCGGAACCGCCGACTGCCGGTCAGCCGTCGGAACCATCAGGTTCGGGAGTGGTCCCGGCACCAGGTGCGGGCGACCGGCCAGCGGCTGCTCCTGCCGCCGTGCCAGGTCCCGGTCCGGCGGAAGCACCGGGCGGCCCTGGTGTTGGAGGGCCTAGCGGCCCTGGGCCCGGAGGGCAAGCTGGTCCGGGCGGACCGGGCGGTGCTGGTCCGGGCGGGCCTGGTCCAGGCGGGCCGGGCGGTCCTGGTCCGGGCGGGCCGGGCGGTCCTGGTCCAGGCGGGCCGGGCGGTCCTGGACCGGGCGGGCCGGGCGGTCCTGGTCCAGGCGGGCCGGGCGGTCCTGGTCCGGGCGGGCCTGGCGGCCCTGGGCCCGGAGGACAAGCCGGTCCTGGTCCAGGGGGGCCGGGCGGGGCAGGGCCTGGTCCAGAACCACCCACGCCACGCGGTCCGGTTTATTCCGGTCCCGCAGTTACGAGGATGGTGCCGGTTTCCTCGTCAATGTCGTTGATTCATGTCGGCAGCAACGACTCTTTCGCCATTACCAAAGAGGGCAGAGAAGCTGCAACTTTGGTATTGAACGCAATCGAAGAAAAGGATCCCGACAAGGCGCGCGATGACGCTCGCCGTGCCAGTGCGATCTACACCGAGATCATTCCAAGGGAGAACTATGGCGGCGAGTATTCCGCACTGCAGTGGTTTGCCGACTACATTGCCGCGAATCCCGACGAAAAAGAGAAGTTTCTGCACGATCCGCAGGTAAAGTTCTTCTTCGGCAAATTCAGCGACAACAACTACGCCCTGCTCAAGGAGTTTCTGCTGCGCAAATATCGCATTCGCGACATCGGCGACGAAGAAACCAAGGCGGGTCAGGACCGCAAGATTTGGATCGAGGACACGATGCTGTTCGAGAATCCGCGCCGCGAAACCTGGGAACACACCAGCAAATTCATGGCACTGATCAAGATCAAGCCCGGCGATAAAATTGCCGATCTTGGCAGCGGCCCGGGCTATTACTCATTCCGGTTTGCCCGCAAAGTGGGCCCGACCGGCACAGTCTTTGCCATCGATACGGATGCCGATCATCTGAAATGGGTGGAAGAGGCGAAGGTTGATATGAATGTCGACAATGTTCAAACGGTCGAGACTAATGGTCGAACGCTTGGACTGTCGGATCAGGCGGGAAAGGTCGACACAGTATTTTTATGCTCACTCTATCACAATATCTACGGCATGATGACGCCGCCGGAGCGGGATTCTTTGGTCGCAAGCATCCGCGAGGGCCTCAAAGATAACGGCACGCTATATCTTGCCGACAACGGGCTGGTGCCGCAGGGCACGCTCCCGTACCACGGCCCGTATGTCGCAAAGGAGCTGATCATCGGACAGATGGAGAACTACGGCTTCAAGCTGGAGGCGCAGTATCAACCGATTGCCCAACGTTATCTGCTCGTCTTCAAGAAGAAACCCGACAAGGTGGCCGCCAAGCAAAAGAAGATAAAGAAACAACGGCGGCGACACTGATCCGGCCTGAAGCAGCCGAGGCGAAAATGTTGGATGACAAGCTCATCGGGATCGCCGCGGCTCTCGGCTCGGCTGCATCTTGGGCCATTGGCTCGGTCCTGTTCAAGATGCTCGGCGACAAGTTGCGGCCTATTCCGCTGACCTTCGCCAAGGGCGTCGCCGGCGCCATCATGCTGGGGGTGGCATTGATGTTCGTCGGCCTGCGAGGCATCGAATACCAACCGCTTCTGTTGCTGACGTTGAGCGGCATCCTCGGCATTGCGATTGGCGACACTTTTTTTTTATGGCGCTGCGGAATCTCGGCGCGCATACCATCGTTGTACTCTTGACGTTGGGTCAGGTGCTCACGGTCTTGCTCGCGCTGATTTGGTTGGGCGAGCGGCCAAGTGCGACTCAATGCCTGGGCATTATCTTTGTCCTCAGCGGCGTGGCGACGGTCATGTGGGTGCGATTGAGTGGTGAAGATCAAGTGTCTAAGTTTGCCGGCGTGGCTTGGGGTCTTGCGGCGGTCGTGTGCATGGCCGTATCCGTCATCATCGCCAAGGAGGCCCTGGAACGGACCGATAGCATGGAGGCCGCATTCGTCCGCATGCTGGCGGGCACCGTGGGAATATTCTTATTTGCACAGGCAACCCGTCAAATGGATAGCAGCCTGAAAAACCTGCTTGATCTGCGTTTTGCCGCGCTATTCGTATTGTCCGTCTTTGTCGTGACTTTCGGCGGTTTCTGGTTATCTCTGGTCGCGATCGAGAAAACCGAGGTCAGCATCGCCAACACCTTGAATTCCACCGAGCCGCTATTTGTTCTGCCTATCGCCGCGTTCGTGTTGAAGGAAGTCATCACGGTCTGGGTCGTCGTCGGCTCGGTGCTCGCAGTTGTCGGCATCGCACTTATGGCAGTGCCGTGGTAGCCCGATTGGCAAAGTTGCAGGTCATGAAGACGCCCGATTCCAATCGAGCACAGAGCCAGTCTGCCGCCGAAGCGGGGTGGGAGACGATCGCCGTTTTACCGTTTCGTGATCATCAATCGCTCTGCTGGGGCTGGATTTTCTTGTGCTTTTTCAATAGCATGCTCGACGCAGGGGTCGCGCCGTCAAGATCGAAGGGACTTCGGATGAGGAACGCAAATTCATGAACTCCGATGCGAATTGCATTGAGCTTCAACTTGCCGAAAGCGCGTGCCAAGCCTTTCGGCTCGACAATGGTTCGGTGTTGCTCGAGCTGCGGCCCACGAGCGGACTGTACGGCATTTTTTACACTGCAAAGGGATTGCAGTGGGACCTTTGGTCGGACTTGGTGGAAGACGAAAATAGCCGCGATATCGCCTATGCTCTTCGCGACCCGATGAGAGCCGCGTGCGAGCTACTGAGCCATCATTGGCGCCCCGATTTTGAATATGAACCCGACGAGGAATAGTAATGGATATCGACGTGCGAGCATTCGAGCTTATTGGGAACTGAAGATCGAGGCGAATGGTTCCATAGTACGTCAAATTATCGGGGCTCACGAGTATGCAAACCTTAAGATTAACCAAGCTCGATTTCCGACCATCAGGCAGGTACTGGTGTGACTATGTCGGAACACATGATCTCACGGAATGCGAGAGTAATATCGAGATCGACGCACATTTGGGATGTGTAAAATTCTCGGCGCTGAAGTCAAAGGGCTCGATCACCGCGCTCGCCGGCACAGGAATCAAAACCGATCAGGCAATCGAAGTCGGCGGCGGGATCAAATCCGATCTGAGCATCAGCGCCGGGGCGGGAATTAGGGCCGGCAAGGGAATCCACTCTGGCGGAGATATCAAGGCTGGCGGAAGCATCGAGGCCGCTTGGGCAATCTTTGCGATCGAGGGCATCGAGGCAGGCAAGGATGTCAAAGCTGGTACCAATATTAAGGCGGGCACCGGGATAAGCGCCGGCGGAAACATCGAGGCTGGCGCTGGCATTGCGGCCGGGTGGCGTATCAAAGCCGGCGGCAATATCAAAGCCGGCGAGGGCATTGGGTCCGGCCTGGCCATCGAATGTCAAGGAACGCTGATCGTCAAATCCCGCGTGTTCGCCGGCCTGTGCCTATGGCGTTCGCCGACCGAGGAAGAGAAACGGATTATCTGTTCGAAATTTGAAGGCGGTGTTATTTCGCATGGTACTCTGCTGGAAGGCATATAGCGGTGGTCTCATTCACTGGAATCAGCGTACTCCCGATGTGATGGGCGCATTATATCTGCGGCGATCGCAGTGAGTGCGGAGGCATCGCGAAGTGAGCACCGAGTCTTTATACCTGAGTTGCGGACCTTTGACATCGCGATCATTCTGCCGCATGATTCATCAGCCGCACACCGACCGGAGCAAAATCGTCATCTATCGGCCGACGAAATCAGAGACTCCAGCAGCGAACCGTGGCGGCGCCTAACCCCGGTCGAAGAAATTGCCCGCGCGACCATTGAACGGGTTTTATTGAGTCCGTCTTCAAGCAAAACCGATGCCGCGCCTTGTTGGGATCGGTCCGGGCAGGTTCAAGACGCCAATGTCTCGAGCCTTGCAAAGATAAAAAATGAACGCAAGCGGCCTTCTGCTAAGCATTTATTAACTACGTTGATGCTTCCATACAGCGTAGAAAAAGTTTTTGACGGAGTGAGTCGTGACAGTTTCAGGAGTGGGAGCGCAAACCTCATCGCCGCTCACGATATTGCAAAGCCAACTGACGTCCCAAATTTCCGCGGGCAAGATCAACAGCGCCGACCAGTCGACCCTGAGCACTGCGATAAGCGGCATCGTTCAAACAGTGCAGCAGGAGGTCAGCAGTTCCGGCGGCCAGCCGCCGCCACCGGAACAGCTGCAGGGCAAGATTGGATCGCTTATCGACCAGCAGGTATCGGACGGCAAGCTTACGAGCGATCAGGCCAGCGAATTAAAGAGTGTCTTTTCCGGCGCTGCACCTTATGTCGGCGCGGCGGGCGGCGGCAGTTCGACCGGCGCGACCTCTTCCGGGTCTCAGTCGGATGCGCTTAGCTCCTTCCTGGAATCTCTGCAGGGGAGCACCGGTCAATCCGTTTATAACGCGAAAGCGAAGACGACCCTGACGGGAAGCTCGTCGCTGCTACTAAATTACACCTCCTGATATCGGGCTCGATTGGCCGGCCGACGCCGGGATCGCTGAGGGATAGTCCGGCGCGGTCTTGAGCCGGATTGTCGAAGCGAGGCGCACTCCTATACCCTGGCGATCAGGTTAGCCGCGATGTCTCGCTCCGGCGCCGTCATTGGTGTTGTAGCCGAAGCGTAGCGCCACCGCGGCCGTCTCTTCCGCGATGGCGAGGCGCTCTCCATCGGTAAATCGGACCGTGTAGTAATCGGGCTGGTGGAGTCCGCAGGCAAGATGCTCGGCCCGCGCCGCAGGCACGCCGATGTGTTCGCACGCTGCTGTTATCGTCGCCGCAGCGTGATCGCACAATTCCTCGTAACGAATCACAAGGCAACGGCGGGCCAACGCGAGATCGGCGTCGAGCCGATCGGCGAGGTGACGATAGATAAGCGCCCAGTACTTCGCCCACCCGCGAGCTTCCTCGCCGCGCCGCCAGCAGTCGGCAACGGCGGCGACAGCGTCGTGGTCGCCCGGGTTGATCGGCCGGCGGTCAAGACCGAACTCGAAATGGCCGACAAGTTTTAGATGCTGGCGTGCTGCGTCGTTCTCGAGCTGAGTTTGGCAGAATAGCCGGTGCTGCTTCATCAGCGACGCCACATGCGCGTGGGGTGCACGTATTGGCAGCAAAAAACGAGCGTCAGGAAACATCCGGGCGAGGTAGCTCAGGCGGGTCACGTTATAATTGTTCTTGCTGACATACCGCTGCCCGTCGCGCGCCAAGATCAGCTTGCGAATGTGTTCGGCGAGGAAGCATTCGAATTCGGGATGTTGGACACCATCGTCCAGGATGTTGCTGACCGTGGGGTCATGTAGGCGCGGAAAAAATGCCATCCACAGCACCTCTTCCATCGCCTCCGGGCTCTCCGCCGTGACCATGATCCCATCCTTATGCATCCGCTCGCGCGGTACTTGACGCGATGCCGGCATCAACCGGCGCAGCAGCGCCCAGGCATAAGGGGTGAAAAGGAACGGGAAATCGGAATACCGATGCGAAGCGAACTCCGGCAGCTCGCACAACTTCCGCAGCAAAATCGTGGTTCCGGCGCGCGCGAGGCCCGATATGAATACTGGCCGATCGATAGCGGTGACCGCCAGCCGATTCGCCAGCAGGCGGCTTTCCCAGTTGCCGAGTACCCGCCAAGCAGCCTGATTGTGCAGAACAAGGGCGGTACTACCGCTTGTCCTCGGCGTGATCCTCTTTGCCGTTGCGTTCATCCACTTTTCCCCTATCGCGCCGGCGCCGGAGCCAGCCCTTCAAGGCGCGGACCGGCCACGTCACGACGACGACCGCCGACACCGAGAAAACGGCCAGCATGGCAAGCGCCGTGGCGAAGAAGGGCAGCCCTACGACAGGACCTAAATAGGCCGCGGCCGGGCTGGGCGCCAGCGCGATGCTGGCGATGAACACTAGCGACAGCAACTCAGCGTATCGCCGCATGGCTTTTTTCACTGCCCAGGAACGGCAAGGAGGAGGGATCATAGCGGGATGCGGTCATGCCGAACGAAGCAATAATTCTCTTGCCACGCTCTTCGGCTTGGAACGGGTTCACATACTCCCATACGATCGAACCGTCCGGAGTTACTTCGAGAAGGCGACCGGCGTTAGCTTCGTTGATCAAGGTATTGCCGTTTGGCAGTCGTTGCGCACCACCCCGATTTTCTCCGCTATCAAGCGGGTCGTTCTCCTTCCCATCGTAAGACCACACAATGCCCGCGGTGTTGGGGTCGATCTCGAGAACGCGGGACCGGCCGCGCTTCATGAGTCCACCCTTGTTGTCGAACAAGAGGATATGTCCGTTCGGCAGTATCTTGGCATCATGCTGCCAGCGCCAGCTGCCCCGAAGTGCCCAAACGATCGTGTCGCGCTCAAGATCCATCACAACCAGCATATCCAGGCTTCTCAGTGAGAGCAGCACGTTGCCGGGTTTGCTGCCGGGAATGAAACGTGCCGTCTGTTCGGTTAGGACGTCCAAGGAGTTCGAATGGAACGGGTCGAACGAGGGATTTAGCGACAACTCGTCCAAGAGTCGCATGTTCTTGGTGTTCGCCATGGCCTCTCCGATCGAATGCGAGCTCAATGTCCGTCCATTCGAATCGAGGACCCTGACATTTTCACCCGGCTTCGGCGGGGCCGGTTCCATGACTGGCCCGGTGAGGGCATAAATCTTATCGCCGACAATCTGGATGGCATGATGCGACTGGATCGCCCTTGTCCAGATGATATGGGAATCCTTGTCAACCTTGACTAATGGTGCGCCCGGAAAATCCAGCGACCTGACCTCATAATTCAATATGAGGTCGCCGTTTGGATATAGGTATCCTCCTTCAACCTGGGGTTCCAACAGACCGAAAAGAGTGCTTGGACCATCGATCGCAGGCATCGCCTGATTTTTGGAAACAAACCATCGATGCACTTCGTGGCCGTTCATATCGATAAGGTGCGCCGACAGCTCTGGTGCAATCGTGTATAGCGTGTAGCCGGGTTGCGTACGCGCCGGGTCGTACTGAAGTACGCCGGAATGTTCAAACCGATCGGGAAACCAGTTTTCAGTCGCAGTCTTGCTGACGATCTGCAAAAATGTGAGCCCGACGCTCCTGATCGCGATACTGGTTCGGGGACCGGCAAGGATTGCGGCGATGAACCCTAGGCCCATGGCGAACACGAATAACGCGACCCATCGGACAGCTGACAGGACGTGCAGCCGTGTCCAGGACTTCATCGGAAGTTCCTGCGTGCTACGGAATTTATGAACATGAGCAGTACGTAGGCTGGCCGCTTCACTCTCATGCGCTATACTATGGCTCGCTGTTCTCGCCAAGCGACCGTTTCCCGCCAGGCTCGCAGAGCTTCCTGCAAGTTAGCGCTTGTCGCCGATACTGGCTCGAATAGATATTTGGAAACGGTTCAGCAAGCCGCCTAGCGACGCTGTTTGCCGTCGAGGAATGAAACGTAGGAGGGATCATAGCGGGTTACGGTCAGGCCCAATGAGGCGATCAGCTGGTGGCCGTTCTCGACAGCGATGAGCGGATTCACATACTCCCATACCACCGAGCCATCGGGGGTGACTTCAAGAATGCGGCCCGCCGTGGACTCGCTGATCAAAGTATTTCCACCCGTCAGGCGCTGCGCGCCGCCTCGAATCTCGCTGTCGAGCGGATCGTCATCCGTCCCGCAGAAAGACCACACAATAGCACCGGTGGTGGGCGAGACTTCGAGAATACGGGACCGACCACGGCCCCTTAGACCGCCGAGATTGTCGAATATGAGGATATGGCCGTTCGGCAGCATCTTTACGTCGTGCTGTCGCCGCCAGCCGCCGCGTAGCGCCCAAACGATCGAGTCGGTCTCAGTGTCCAGGACCGCGAGCATGTCGAGATTTCGCAGCGACAGCAGCACGTCTCCGGGTTTGGCGCCCGGGATGAAGCGCGCAGTCTGCTCGGTCAGGACATCCAGCGAATTCGAGTGCAGGGGGTCGATGCGGTAGCTGATCGGGACTATGTCCGCAAGGCGAACGCTCCTGGCATTCGCCATCGCATCGAAGATCGAGTGCGTGCTCAATGCCACGCCCTCGGAATTGAGGATGCTGACGCTTTCATCGATGTTGGGCATGCCTGCTAGATTTGCGATGGCCGGCGACGCCGGCTTGTTATCGCGCGTCAACGCATAAATCCTGTCGGCAACGACCTCGACAGCATGATGCGTTTTGGCCTGTGTCTTCCAGAGGATTCGCGAATTCTTGTCCAGCTTGACGAGCAGCGTGTCGGAGGCTCCGATGGCTTTCTGCTCATAGACCAACAACAGGTCGCCATTCGGGAAAAGATGACCTGTTTCGACTTGCGGCTTAAACGAGCCGAACAGCGTGCGCGGCTCATCGGCTGAGCGGGGCATCACCTCATCCCGCGAGAGCGACCAACGATGCAGCTCCCGGCCATTCATATCGATCAGGTGGGCCGACAAGTCAGGAGCAAGGGTGTACAGCGTGTAGCCGGGCTGCGTCCTCGCCGCATCGTAACGCCGGACGCCGGAATGCTCGAAGCGGGCCGGATACCAATTGCCAGTTGTACTCTTGCTCGTCGCCTGCTGGAACGACAATTGCACCGTTGCCAGCAAATCCGTGGCCCGGGGATAGCTGGTGGCGCCAAAAATGAATCCCAGAATGACGGTGAGAATAATGCCGAACGTGCAGACCGCGATGCGTCGGAGCGATGGCACGAAGCGCTTGGGGTCTGTCTGCACCCGTTCCCGTCCGTTCATCGCCTGTCCCCGAATGCCAATGGTATTTAACAGGGCATGTTGCAAGCGGTCCGAGCAAAGCTCGGCGCCAGTCCCGGCTGCGCAGTGGCGCAAGTTTGCGTGATTGCCGGGCGGGACGTCAGCGCCTCGGAACGGGCCTTCACTTGGCTGTCTCGAGGTTACCTCTGACGACCATCAGATTACGATAGCATGGAACTTAATTGTGACAGCAAAGAGCAAGGAGATGTGGGGTTAGACGTAGGCTTCAGTTTCGAGTACGACTATGGAGATTTCGGCAACGGAGCAACGTCACGATTTCAGATGTCAGAGGTCCGGGCGGCGGGAGCCAGAGTGGCCAGTCGGCGGGACCGACCGGGCGGAGTTCAGACGCGGATTCATCGCAACCAGCATCAGCATCGTGATCGGCAGCAAGACAGTCCGTAGATGAACCCGTCGCAGATCTTCATCTTGCGTCCGGCCGGGACCTCCTTGCTGATGGCAGCGATTATGCTGGCCGGAATTGTGGCCCTTCCATTCCTGCCCATCTCCTCATTGCCAGTGGTCGATTATCCGACCATCCAGGTACAGACCTTCTACCCGGGCGCCAGTCCCGAGGTCATGACTTCGTCGGTGACGGCGCCGCTCGAACGGCAATTCGGCCAGATGGCGGGCCTCAATCAGATGACGTCCGCGAGCTCTTCCGGAGCTTCGGTCATCACCCTGCAGTTCAGCCTCACTCTCAGTCTCGACGTCGCTGAGCAGGAGGTACAGGCGGCGATCAACGCGGCCACCAGTCTATTGCCGAACGATCTCCCCGCCCCGCCGGTCTATGCCAAAGTGAATCCGGCCGATGCGCCAATCCTGACGCTTGCGGTGACCTCGGAGAGCCAAGACCTACAGACGCTGGAAGATCTCAGCGAAACGACGCTCGTCCAGAAGATCGCCCAACAGCCTGGGGTCGGCCTGGTCAGCATTAGCGGCGGCCAGCGGCCTGCGATACGCGTCCAGGTCGATCCACAGTCGCTCGCCGCCTACGGCTTGAACGTCGACGACATACGGACCACGCTGGCCACCGCCAATGTCAACATTCCGAAGGGAAATTTCGACGGACCGACGCTGGCATCGAGCATCAATACCAACGACCAGCTCACCAACGCCGACGCATTCCGCAATGTCGTCGTTGCCTATCGCAACGGGAGGCCGGTGCTCCTTTCCGATGTCGCCAGGGTGGTCAGGGGTCCGGAAAACACCAAGCTCGGCGGATGGGCCGGCGCCACCCCTGCGATCATTCTCAACGTTCAGCGCCAGCCCGGCGCCAACGTCATCCGGGTCGCCAACCGGGTCAAGAGATTGCTGTATGAAATCGAACCAAGCCTCCCCGCCGCCGTCGACGTTGCGGTTCTAAGCGATCGCACTACCACCATCCGCACGTCGGTCACTAACGTGGGATTTGAGCTCGCACTCGCGGTCGCTTTGGTTGTTCTCGTCATCTTCCTGTTTCTGCGCAGCCTGCCCGCCACCATTATTCCCAGCCTGTCGGTGCCGCTGTCGCTCGTCGGCACGTTCGGAGCAATGTACCTCTTTGGCTTCAGCCTCGATAACCTGTCGCTGATGGCGCTCACCATCTCAACCGGCTTCGTGATCGATGACGCTATCGTGATGATCGAGAATATCATCCGGTACATCGAGTCCGGCAATGAGCCGGTACAGGCGGCGCTGACAGGTTCCAAACAAATCGGCTTCACCATCATCTCACTCACGGTATCGCTGATAGCCGTACTGATCCCTTTGCTGTTCATGGGCGAGGTGGTGGGCCGGCTGTTCCACGAATTCGCCGTCACCCTGGCAATCACGATCGTGATCTCGGCGGTGGTATCGCTGACACTTGTTCCGATGCTGTGCGCAAAGCTGATTCGGCATCGCAACGAGGCGGAACGAAGCGCCTTCGACCTGCGCGCGGAGGCGGTCTTCAACTGGGTGCTCCATCAGTACAGCGAGGCGTTGCGGGTCGTGCTCGATTACCAGCCGCTGACACTCGGCGTCGCGGTCGGCACGCTCGCCGTCACGCTGCTGCTTTATGCGGAGATTCCCAAGGGCTTCTTCCCGATCCAGGACACCGGACTCATTCAGGGCATTACCGTGGCCCCCCAGGACGTCTCGTACGACGAAATGGCGCGCCGGCAGCAGGCGCTCGTCGACGCGGTCCTGAAGGATCCGGCGGTCGAAAGCTTAAGCTCGCTCATCGGCATCGATGGCACTAATACCACGCTTAATTCCGGCAGGCTGCTGATCAATCTTAAGTCGCTGTCGGAGCGAAGCCTGAATTCTAATGCGATTATACGCCGACTGCAGCGGGAGACGGCAGGGGTCATCGGCATCTCGCTGTTCATGCAACCGGTGCAGGACCTGACCATCGATGCCAGCGTCGGTCGGGCGCAATATCATTTCATGATTGAAAATATCAACCCGACCGAGCTCGCGAATTGGGTGCCTCGCCTTACCAGGCGTCTGCGGGAGCTGCCGGAGCTCACCGACGTGGCGAACGATATGCAGCAGCAAGGCGCGACAATCGCTCTGGTAATAGACCGCGCGACCGCAGGTCGCTTTGGCATCACACCCGCCACCATCGACAACATGCTCTACGACGCGTTCGGCCAGCGCATCGTCTCGACCATCTACACCCAGTCCAATCAGTACCGAGTGATCCTGGAGTCCAACCCCTCGGTGCAGCAATCCGTGGACAGCCTCTCATTGCTCTATCTGCCGTCCGCTGTATCGGCCACCAACGGCCAAGTCCCGCTATCGGCCATCGTGCATGTCGAGCATCGTTCCGGACCGCTCCTGATTACCCACCTGGGGCAGTTTCCGGCCGCCACCCTCTCGTTCAATGTCGCGCCGGGATACTCGCTCCAGGATGCCGTTAAGGCCATCGATCGCGCCGAACGGGAGATCGCACTGCCCAAGAGCTTCGTCACCGCATTTCAGGGCGCCACTGCCGCGTTCCGCGCCTCGCTGACTAACGAAATGTACCTGATCATCGCCGCAGTGATCACGATGTACATCGTATTGGGCGTGCTCTATGAGAGCTTCATACACCCGATCACGATCCTCTCCACTTTGCCGTCAGCCGGCATTGGCGCTCTGCTCGCACTGATGTTGGCGGGCGACGATCTCGACGTGATTGCCATCATAGGCATCATCCTCCTGATCGGCATCGTCAAAAAGAACGCGATCATGATGATCGATTTCGCGCTCGATGCCGAGCGTAGCGACGGCCTCTCGCCGCGTGAGGCGATTTTCCAGGCGTGTCTGCTGCGGTTCCGGCCGATCGTCATGACGACCATGGCGGCGATTCTGGCCGCGCTGCCGCTGATGCTCGGGGCCGGCACCGGCTCAGAACTGAGGCGCCCGCTTGGGCTCGCCATCGTCGGCGGGCTAGTCGTGAGTCAGGTTTTGACACTGTTCACGACGCCGGTGATCTATCTCTATTTCGATCGATTGGCGTTGCGCGTAGCCGGGCGCTGGTCCGGCCGGCGATCAGGCGGCGAGGCGTTCGAATGAACATCGCCGCGCCCTTCATCAATCGCCCGGTGGCGACGACGCTTTTGACCGCCGGCATCGTCATGGCGGGTATCCTAGCCTTCCTCAAGCTGCCGGTCGCGCCGCTGCCGCAGGTCGAATTCCCTGTCATCTCTGTGCGCGCCGTACTTCCCGGTGCGAGCCCCAATGTTGTGGCGACGAGCGTTGCGGGCCCGCTCGAGCGGCATCTCGGGCAGATCGCAGACGTCATGGAGATGACCTCGTCCAACATCTTGAGCGAGGCGCGTATTGGGGTGGCATTCGATCTTAACCGCGATCTCGACGGCGCGGCCCGCGACGTACAGGCCGCTATCAACGCTGCTCGCATTGACCTGCCCAGCGATTTGCGCAGCAATCCGGTATATCGGAAAGTGAATCCCGCCGATTTTCCTATCCTGATCCTGGCGCTGACGTCGAAAACGTTGGCGCAAGGTCAGCTCTTCGATGCGGCCAGCACCGTGCTGCAGCAGCGCCTGTCACAGGTGGATGGCATAGGGGAGGTGATTGTCGGTGGCTCGGCGCTTCCAGGGGTGCGCGTCGAGATCAATCCCGAAGCGCTGGCTAAATACGGGATCGGACTTGAGGATGTGCGCGCGGCGCTCGCTTCCGCCAACGCCGACAGCCCGAAGGGCGCGATCGAAGACGGGGGACGGCACTACCAACTCGATACCAACGATCAGGCAAGTCGCGCGGCCGATTATCGGCCGCTCGTCATCGCCTATCGCAACGGCGCGCCGGTGTGGCTCACCGATGTGGCCGAGGTGGTGGATTCAGTCGAGGATGTGCGCAACGAGGGGCTCGCCAACGGCAAGCAGGCCGTGATGGTGGTCGTGTTCCGCCAGCCCGGCGCTAACATCATCGATACGGTTGACAGGGTGAAGGCCGAGCTACCGCAGCTTGAGGCCGCGATGCCGACTGACGTCGCGATTTCAATCGCTACCGATCGGAGCATCACCATTCGCGCGTCGCTGCACGAAACCGAGCTCACGCTCCTGATCGCCGTCGCGCTGGTCACGGTCGTCGTGTTCGTGTTCCTCGGCGACGTTCGCTCGACTCTGATCCCGTCCATGGCCGTGCCGATCTCGATCATCGGCACGTTCGGAGCGATGTATCTGCTCGGCTACAGCCTGGACAATCTGTCTCTGATGGCGCTCACCATTTCGACGGGTTTCGTGGTCGACGATGCGATCGTGGTCGTCGAGAACATCAGCCGATACATCGAGGCCGGCCAGTCGCGTATCCAGGCGGCGTTGCGCGGCGCCACCGAGGTCAGCTTCACTGTACTCTCCATTAGCATTTCGCTGATCGCGGTGTTCATTCCTCTCCTCTTCATGGGCGATATCCTTGGCCGGATGTTCCGCGAATTCGCAGTTACCTTATCGATGGCGGTGCTTGTCTCCTTGGTCATCTCGCTGACCACTACGCCGATGCTGTGCGCCGTGCTGCTGCGCCGCAGATCGCCCGCCGGCGTTACGCGCCGTCTATTCGCCAGGTTGCTGCGTGGCTACGAGCACAGTCTCGCCTGGGCGCTCGGCCGCGGGCGGCTTGTGATGTCGGTGCTGCTTGCCACAATGTGCCTCAACGTCCTGCTGTTCTTTTTCGTCCCCAAGGGTTTCTTTCCCCAGCAGGACACCGGGAGCCTCGTCGGCCTCCTCCAGGCAGACCAGAGCATTTCGTTCCAGCTTATGCGCAAGAAACTCGCGCAAGTGAGCGACATCGTCCAGCGCGACCCAGCGGTACAGAGTGTGGTTGGTTTCACAGGCCTCGGCGGCGGCGGCATTGGCGGACAAACCAACGCGGGAACAGTGTTCGTTGGGTTAAAGCCGTACGCGGAGCGCCGCGACACAGCGGATCAGGTCATCGCACGGCTGCGTGAGCAGCTGTCCAAGGTACCGGGCGCGACGCTGTTCATGCAAGCCGTACAAGACCTTCAGATCGGCGGACGGCTGAGCAATGCGCAGTTTCAGTATACGCTGCAGGCCGATACGAGCGAACATCTCTACGACTGGACGACAAAGTTGTTGGAGGCATTGCGGCACAGTTCGGTGCTGGTGGACGTCAATTCTGACGCGCAGCAGAGCGGGCGCGAGACCAACATCGTCATCGACCGTGCCACCGCCGCACGGCTCGGCCTTTCGGTCAGCCAGATCGACAACACGCTCTACGATGCCTTTGGACAGCGCCAAGTCTCCACCATCTATAGCGCCATCAACCAGTATCATGTCGTCATGGAGGTCGCGCCGCGCTACTGGCAGAATCCGGAGGCGCTCAAGAACATCTACATCTCGACCGCCGGGGCGACGCCAAGCGGGACGGCGACCACCAATGCGCCCGCCGGCGCTACCGCGGCGAGTCCCGGCACTTCGTCACGCGTTTCGCTCCCGGGCACAGCGACGACGACGGTAGGCGTCAACAACTCTGCTCGCAACGCTTACATTAACGCGATCGCCAGCACTACCGGGAGGACTCCGTCAGCAGGCGCGGCGGTGAGTACCAGCTTCGAGAATATGATCCCGCTCGCGGCGTTGGCGCATTATGGGCCCGGGACCACGCCGCTCTCCGTCAACCACCATGGGCTGTTATTCGCCTCGACGATCTCCTTCAACCTGCAACCCGGCGCGTCATTGAGCGACGCGGCTTCCGAGATTGATCGGGCGGTCGCCGACATCCACATGCCGACTGCGATACAGGGCAACCTTCAGGGCACAGCACGCGCGTTCCAAGCCGCGCTCGGCACTGCGCCGTTCCTAATCCTGGCTGCGCTTGTCGCAGTCTATATCGTGCTCGGTGTGCTCTATGAGAGCTACATCCATCCCATTACGATCCTATCGACCCTGCCCTCGGCGGGCGTAGGCGCGGTGCTGGCGTTGATGCTTTTTAAAACCGAGTTCAGCATCGTGGCGCTGATCGGGGTGATCCTGCTGATAGGCATCGTCAAGAAGAACGCGATTATGATGATCGATTTCGCGCTCGACGCCAAGCGCTCGCGCGGTCTGAACGCGCACGACGCAATCTTCGAGGCCTGCCTGCTGCGCTTTCGGCCGATCATGATGACCACGTTGGCGGCGATGTTCGGTGCGCTGCCGCTGGCCTTGAGCGTCGGCAGCGGCAGCGAACTGCGCCGGCCGCTCGGCATCGCCATCGTCGGCGGCCTGATGCTGAGCCAGTTGCTCACGTTGTACACCACCCCAATTGTGTATCTTTACCTCGATCGCTTCAGCGCCTCAGGCCGTGGCGCCGGCGCCGGTGCCGGCGCATTGCAGCAGCCGGCGCCCCGCGCACCGTAGAAGCCGGGACGCGCCACGTAACGACAAACTCTGACCTGAGCGCGCGAATTACCGCGGCCAGCCTCATTCTGGGGCAGCTTGGGCCGTCCTGGGGCCGTCCTGGTGCCGGCCTGGGGCAATGTGTCGGGCGCGTGCGCTGGAAATCTCGGCGGTGTCGTGTCATATGGCCGGGAACGGAGATTCACGTCGCAGCGCGACGGCGGCTTTTGCAGATGCGAAGCCGCGCCGCCAGCTTCGAGCAGGCATGGACGATACGCCTCACACAAAGCAGCCCGGCTACGCTCCGGAACGAACCTTTCTGGATCGGGCCTTGCCGTCGCAAACCGGCACCCGGCCCCGGCGCAGGTTTCGGCGCATTGCGGTTCTGATGGCCTTAGTCGGACTTGGCTTGGGCATCGGTTATTGGCTGCGCAGCCATGGCGCGCCGTCGCAAGGCGGGGAGGCGGCACAGTCGGCCGCCGAGCCTGTCGGCGCCGCAACCATCGGCACCGGCGACATACGCATCGTCGTCAACGCGCTCGGGACCGTGACGCCGCTCGCGACCGTCACGGTACAAACACAAATCAGCGGCCGCATCATGGACGTCGGATTCACCGAAGGACAGTCGGTCAAGAAGGGCGACTTTCTCGCACAGATCGACGCGCGGCCGTACGAGCTCCTGAAAGCCCAGTTTGAAGGCCAGCTTGCCCACGACCAGGGCTTGCTGGCTCAGGCGGAAGCCAATCTCACTCGCTATCAGCGCCTTGCCGAGCAGAATTCGATCGCACGGCAGCAATACGACGATCAAACCTACCTCGTGCAGCAATATCAGGGCACGGTGAAGCTCGATCAGGCGCAGGTCGATCAGCAGGCGCTGAATATCGCGTACTGCCACATTGTTTCTCCCATCACCGGCTATATCGGCCTTCGCCTGGTCGATCCGGGAAATTACGTGCAGACCACCAACAATACGGGGATTGCCGTCGTCACCCAGCTACAGCCGATTACCGTGGTTTTCCCAATTCCGGAGGACAATCTTCCGTCGATCAGGGAAGAGATGCGCGCCGGCAGGACGCTGGAAGTGCTGGCCTACGACCGCGCCAACGTCACCAAGCTCGCGACCGGCAAGGTCACGGCGCTCGACAGCCAAATAGACACCTCCACCGGCACCGTGAAGCTGCGCGCCGAGTTCGACAATGCGGACGAAGTTTTGTTCCCCAATCAGTTCGTAAACGCGCGGCTGCTGGTCCGAACCCTCCGCGACGTGGTCATGGTGCCCATCGCGGCAGTTCAGCGCATCGGGCCCAGCACCTACGTGTACTTGATCAATTCCGACAACACCGTCTCGATTCGCCCGATCAAGCTCGGCCCCGCGGATGGCGAGATGATACAGGCCGAGTCCGGACTCGCGGCCGGCGACCGCGTAGTTATTGACGGCGCCGACCGATTGCGCGATGGCGCGCGCGTCACCATACCAGGCGGCGGTGGCTCAGCAGCGCGGAAACCAGGCGAATGAGCCTGCGCGACCGCGCTCAAAGGGCCGCCGGCAGATCGACCATCTCGTGGATTGAGCCAAAAATCCGTAGTGGACGAGACAGCGCAGCCTTTTTATCGCGCAATATAACCGGCACGCTCGGATAAGGAGCAAGTGTGGTCGTGGCGTGGTAGTCGATGCGCGCCTGCGGCGCCACTTCTACGCGATGGGATGAGAGGATTGTGGCGAGTGCGATCTTGACCATCTGGTTCGCGAACAATGTGCCGGGGCAACTCCGGCTGCCGGCACCGAACACGGGATTTTCAAACGGCGAGCGAGATTGGCCCTGCCAGCGCTCCGGCATGAATTTTTGCGGCGCGCTGTAAAGCCCGGGATCGCGATTGATCAAGTGGGCGCTCATGAGCACGCGCATGCCGGCGGGAATGCGCACGCCGCCGACTTCAGTCTCGATCAGCGATCGTCGGCTGTGCAGCGGCACCGGCGGAAACAGCCGCATGCCTTCCTTGATCACGCCGTCCAGCAATGGCAGCGTTGCGATCCGCTCCATCGAGGGCAAGGCGTCGCCGACCGCTTGATCGATTTCGTCGGTCAGGGCTGCCGCGATCCTGGGATGCTGCGTCACTAAGAGCAGCGTCCAGATCAAAGCGTTTTGGCAGGTTTCATAAGCGGCACCGAAAGTGAATGTGAGAATGCCGCCGATGAGCTCCTTGGTCGGAGGTTCACCTTTCTCATCTTTCAGGTTAACGAGTATCGAGAAAATATCTTTCTTAGTAAGATCGCCCGTCGCCTCATCGGCCCATTCGTTAATCGCGCGCTCCAGCTTGGGCGCGATGCGCAGCCATTTCAAATAAGCGCGGGACGGCAGTGGCCAGGCGGCGGGAGTTGCGTCGCTGATCATGCTGGCGATCGGCAGCGCTCGGGCAAAGTTGTTGCTGAACAAAAAACGGATGGCAAAATGCTGCATCAGGGAACGGGCGAGAGGTATGAAATCGGTCGCTTGATTGCGCGGCCACGTGTCGATCTTGCGCTTGGCGACCAACGCCATATCGCGGTCCATGCCGGCGACTGCCGTCCTGCTCAGAAGCGGCGTGAGTTTCTTGCGGTAATGCGCATGCCGCGCGCCGCGTAGGCGCGTAAAGCTGGTAAGAAGCCGGCTGGCGGCAAGATTCTTGAATGTACGAAGGCCGATATTGACCGATCGCCAAGCTTCCGGATTTGACGTCACCTCTCGGTAAAGGGCCGAATCCGAGATGAAGGGAAAAATCTGAGGATGCCAGGGACGCGAGTGCGGACATGTAAGAATGACATAACGACCGTTTGCAGCATGGAGGCGACGGGTCGCCGAAATTGGGTTGATGGAGAATTCAATTAGGACTTGCAGCGAACGCAGTCGCCCAAAAAAAGTTGGGATGAGTGGGCCGCGACTCATTACCGCTCGTTGTCCCGGTGCGGCAATTCTGGGTTGAACTCCCAGATGTCTAAGACACTAAGAGTCGTCCGCCTTCGGCCGTCTGGACCTTGGCGGAGAACCAAGGCGATGGCGAACTCTAAACGCAATGCGCCGCCTGGAGTGACGCAACCCGACATTATGCCCCACTACAGCCCAAGGACGGTCGTCGACACGACCAATCCTTCGCGGCCCGGCCCATTGGTGCGCGGGTTGGCGTTGGAAATATCCGTCCAACTGGCGAAAACGCCCCCCGGCGCCTGCCTCACAACAACCCCCTTTGCTGTGCCGCACTTTTAAAAAGAGTGCCTCTGCGGCAGGGGTTCAGTCAATAGACCGAGCGAGTCGCGGCACCATTCGATATGGCTTGCCGCCGGGTGGAAGGTCATGGATATACGTTGGCACCTGCTGTACAGCGGCCGACGCGTTATTTTGTGCTGTGAACCGATGCCTTTGATCGCCACCCTAACGACGCTGCCCGCCAAAGCGTTCAATCGCAAAATTCTGGCGCAAACCGCTGACTGGCTAGCCGTCGGCGTTGCCGTTTCGCTGCCTTGGTCGACCACGGTGAGCGGGATTTTGATCGCGCTGTGGGTGCTAGCCGTTTTCCCGACATTGACGCTCGATGACCTGCGTCGCGAACTCTTCACGGCTGCAGGCGGCTTGCCGCAAGCGCTGTGGTTGCTCGCCGCTTTCGGCATGCTGTGGGCCGATGTGTCGTGGAACGAGCGCCTCCATGGCCTCGGCGGGTTCACTCGCCTGCTGTGCATTCCGCTGCTGCTGGCGCAGTTCCGTCGGTCCGACTGCGGTCTCGTCGTTTGCCGTGGTTTTTTCGCTTCGGTGATGATTTTGCTGTCGCTGTCGCTGGTTTTAGCCGTGCTGCCGTCGTCGATCGTTGCGCAAATCTCGCTCTTGCATCCTGTCAAATGGTATGGCGTACCGGTCAAAAACTATATCTTCCAGAGCGAGAGTTTTCTGATTTGCGCATTTGTGCTCTTCGGCCTCGCATTCGATGAAGTCCGTTTGCGCAATTGGCGGTTGGCGGCGTGCGCTATTGCCATCGCCATTCTTTGTCTCCTCGACATTTTCTTTGTCGCGACTGGCCGCACCACGCTACTGGTTGCGCCGGTATTGTTGCTGCTGCTTGGCTGGCGACAATTCCGCTGGAAAGGGCTACTGGGCGCCTGTGCACTGGGTGGTGCTGTCAGCGCAGCCGTCTACGTCGAATCGCCTTACCTACGAGAGCGACTGGACACGTCCATTGCCGACTTTCAGGCCTATCGCCGCGGTGACCTCGCTGTCGATGCGACGTCCTTGCACATGGAATTCCTGCGCAAATCGTGGTCGATCAGCGGCACAGCGCCAATCATCGGCCACGGTACCGGTTCGATTGCCGAACAGTTTCGCGATGCGGCATCCGGCCAAACAGGCGTTGTCGGGCAGGTCACGGTCAATCCGCATAATCAAGTATTCGCCGTGACAATTCAGATCGGTCTTATAGGTGGGGTTCTATTGGCGGCGATGTGGATCGGCCACTTCATGCTGTTTCGCGGTGACACACTCATGGACTGGATCGGCACGATCGTGGTGGTTGAGAACGTCGTATCTTCCACGGTCAATTCGCATCTGTTCGATTTCAGCCAAGGCTGGTTATATGTATTCGGCGTCGGCGTTGCCGGCGGAACGATATTGCAACGGAGAAGGACCGACCGCTCCGGCAGCTTGTGGCGAAATGACGATGGCGGCCAGGAAGCCCGATGATGGCGGCGCCGGCAAGCTGAGTTGGCTGGAAGCGGCGGGGTATTTCTAATTGAGCCAATTTTTTATATCCGGCCATGCGGCGATGCACGTGGCGATCATTGCTACAATTGAAGTCGCGGCTACGAACCCGATCCAGATCTTCTCATTGCGGTCTTTCTGATCGAGCCACTTTTGCACGAACGCCGAATCTGGATATGGACTGCGGTCAGTGACCGGCGCATGGGCGGTGAAGCGCGTGCGAACCTCGTCTGTCCCAAGCTGCCTCATGTCGGCCCGCCAGATTTTTTCAGCTTCGGCACGCTTTATTGCGCTCGAATCCGCCATGGCACCGTTTCCCTCGTCGCATCGGCGCGCCATTGGCGACAATGCTCAAACTAAGTTATTGAAATTATTGGAGGCCACGCCCGGAATTGAACCGGGGTACACGGTTTTGCAGACCGTTGCGTAACCACTCCGCCACGTGGCCGTCTGGGGTATCGGCATGGTTGCGACCGCTCCCCGTAATCCTCCGCTCTATAGAGGAACGCCCTTGCCGCGGCAACGCTGCCGGCAAAAGTCGTTGCTGAAGCTTAACGCCGCCGCGGCGCGATTGTCGCAGCCAAAAACTTGCGTTTTGGCGGGCCCTGCCGCACAACGGCGCGAATATGGGAACCGAAATCATGTTCGATACCGTCGCGGCGCGCCGGATGATGGTCGACGGGCAGGTCCGCACCGCCGGTATCACCGATCTCGACCTGATCGCCGCCATGCTGGCAGTGCCGCGCGAGCGCTTCGTGCCGGAGCCGCTTGTCGCGCAGGCCTATCGCGACGGCGACATCGCCATCGGCGACGGCCGCGTGCTGCTCAAGCCGATGGTGCTCGCCAAGCTGATCCAGGCGGCGCGGGTGAAGAGCGACGACCATGTGCTCGATGTCGGCTGCGGCACCGGCTATTCGGCGGCGGTCCTGGCCCGGCTCGCCGGTTCGGTGGTGGCGCTGGAGGAGGACGAGGCGCTGGCCTTGCGGGCGAAAGAGGTGCTGGCTGCGACCAGCGGTGGTCGGGTGACGGTCGCGATCGCGCCGTTGCCGGCCGGCTGGCCGGCGGCGGCCCCCTATGACGTCATTCTGCTCAACGGCGCCACCGAGGTCGTCCCCGAGACCCTTGGCCGGCAATTGAAGCCGGACGGCCGGCTTGCCTGCATTTTCGGCCGTGGGCCGACCGGCAAGGCCACGATCTACCGCCTCATCGAAGGCCAATTGGTCGGCCGCCCGGTCTTCGACGCGGCGGCGCCGGTGCTGCCGGGCTTTGTCGCGCCGCCGGCCTTCGTCTTTTAGGGCATCCCGCGCCACAACCCGGTTCGGCCGATTTCGGGGCACCCAGGCCCGGCGCGGGTCACCACCTGTGGCGCTTATGTGCCAACTCCTAGAATTCTGTAAGTTGTCCCCTTTGCAGGGGTTTTACCTTGCAATCCAGCCGCATAGTGTTCCGTGTTGCACTCCTTCCGCCAAGTTGGCGGCGGGGGCGCCGGCCGCTGTCCGGGCGGACAGTCTGCGGGGCGGAGCCGGAAGGGTGGCACGGGGAGCGTTGTGCGGGTCATGAGAGGACTAGGGGCGCAGTTTTTCCGGCCCATAGCAAACCTCGCTCTGGCAGGTGCCGTGCTCGGCGTCAGCGGCGCCGGCGCCGGTGCCGACACGCTCGAATGGGCCCTGGTGCAGGCTTATCAGAACAACCCTTCGCTCAACGCGCAACGCGCCTCGTTGCGCGCCACCGACGAGAACGTGCCGCAGGCTTTGTCCGGCTATCGCCCGAAGCTCAGCGTCACCGCCAACGGCGGCTACGATTATTCGAGCACGCTGCAACATACCGTCAATCAGGCGGTGTTTCCGAACACCGTCTCCTACACCAACTTCGCCGAGCCGTATCAGCAGCGCGGCGTCGCCGCGACCGCGACGCAGACGCTGTACAACGGCAATCAGACCGCCAACAAAGTGCGCCAGGCCGAGAGCCAGGTCATGGGCGCGCGCGAAACCTTGCGCGTCACCGAGCAGCAGGTGCTGCTCGATGCCGCGACCGCCTACATGAATTTGCTGCGCGACCAGGCGATCCTCGAGCTCAACCGGCGCAACGTCGAAGTGCTCACCGAGCAGCTGAAGCAGACCCGCGACCGCTTCAATGTCGGCGAAGTGACGCGCACCGACGTGGCGCAGGCGGAATCGCGGCTTGCCGCCGGCCGGTCGCAGCTTCTCGTCGCGCAGTCGAATGAGGTGACCTCGGAGGCGAACTATCGGCGCGTCATCGGCGTCGATGCCGGCAAGCTGGCGCCCGGCACGCCGGTCGACCGGCTGTCGCCGAGCACGCTGCCGCGGGCCATCGTCGACGGCGAGCAGCTCAGTCCCACGGTGCTGGCGGCGATGTACGGCGTCGACGTCGCCGAGCTCGCCGTCAGGGTCAGCGAGGGCGCGCTTTATCCCAATCTCTCGGTCGCGGCGACGGCGTCGAAGAACTATGACGCGTCCAGCGCCATCAACAAGCAGACATTGGCCTCGATCGTCGGCACGCTGACGGTTCCGCTGTACCAGGGCGGCGGCGAGTTCTCCACCATCCGGCAATCGAAGGAGACGCTCGGCCAGCAGCGCCTCAACCTCGACGTCAACCGCGACCAGGCCCGCGCCACCGTGGTGCAAAGCTGGGGCCAGCTCGACGCCGCCAAGGCCGAGATCGAGTCGACCACGGCGCAGGTCAACGCGGCGGAGATAGCGCTCAACGGCGTGCGCGAGGAAGCCCGCGTCGGCCAACGCACCACGCTCGACGTGCTCAACGCCCAGCAGGAGCTGGTCAATGCCCGCGTCGCGCTGGTCACCGCGCAGCACGATCGCGTGGTGGCGTCCTATACATTGCTGGCGGCGGTCGGCGGGCTGTCGATGCCGCGGCTCGGGCTGAACGTGCCGATCTACGATCCGCAGGTGCACTATCAACAAGTGCGCGACGCCTGGATCGGCGTCCGGATCCCCGACGGCCGATAGCCAAGGCCGCGGCATTCCCCGCGGTTGCCGCGCGATCCGCGGAGCGGAAGCGCTACAATGTCCACAAATCGTTGTTTGCCTTCGATTCTTGGCATGACATAATCGGCGATGACGTTCCATACTTGCCGCCGATGATTCGCCGCCGCCGTGCCGGCTTTTGCGGCGGTCGGTGTTGGGGGGCGACAGCGAACGGGCGAGGATGCGCGCATGACGCAACCGGCGAAATCGCAGGAACCGTCGATGGAGGAAATTCTCGCCTCCATACGCCGTATCATCGCCGATGACGATGCCAGCAAATCCGCGCCGCGCCCGGCGGAGCCGCCGAAGGCGGCGGCGCCTGCACCTGCCGCCCGGCCTGCACCGCCGCCGCCAGCGCCGCCCCCGCCATCGCGCGTGACGCCGCCCGAGCCGAGCCTCGACGAAGCGGTTGCTGCGGATCCCGAACCGATGGCAGACGCGGAGGATCAATCCGCCGATATCCTCGATCTCACGGAACAGATGGCGACGCCGCCGCCAGCGCCGCCAAATGCCGCGCCGCCGTTCCGCACCATCGACGGCAGTTTCGACGTCAGCTACGAAGACGAAAAACCCGCCCCGCCCATGTCCGAGCCGCGCCATGCCTTCGACGACAGAAGCGGCGAGGAGCGCCACCAGCTATTGTCAAGCTCGACGAGCGCGGCCGTCGATTCCGCCTTCAACACGCTGGCCCAAACCGTGCTGGTGCAGAACGCCCGCACGCTCGAGGATCTGGTGCGCGAAATGCTCCGCCCGATGCTCAAAGCCTGGCTCGACGACAATCTTCCGGGCATGGTGGAGCGCCTGGTCCGCGCCGAGATCGAACGCGTCTCCCGCGGCCGCATGGGCTGACTAGGAACCTTTGAGCGCAGCGGCGAGCTTGTTCGCCTGGTCCGCCAAGACGCTTGGCTCTTCCTTGTAGCTGCCGTGCGGTCGCAGCGGCACGCCGTTTTTGCGCGGGATGACGTGAATGTGCAGGTGGAACACGGTCTGGCCGCTGGCCGGCTCGTTGAACTGGATGACGGTGACGCCGTCGGCGGCAAAAACCGGCACCGCCGCCTTGGCGATCTTCTGCGTCACCTTGATGGCATGGGCCAGATCGTCCGGCGCGATGTCGATAATGGTGCGGGCAGGAGATTTGGGCACCACCAGCGTATGGCCCGTCGCCTGCGGCATGATGTCGAGGAAGGCTATTGTCTTGTCATCCTCGTAGACTTTGTGGGCCGGCAGTTCGCCACGCAGGATTTTGGCAAAGATGTTGTTCGGGTCGTAGCTCGGCATATCGCGCCCTCCGCGGCTCGCGCAGCAAAAAATCATTCCGGATCGAGCACCAGATCCTTGCGATACGGCGCCATCGCCGCCATCTCGGCGCCGGCCGCGGCCACATAGGCGCGCTCGCGCACCAGATATTCGGCGATCGCCCGGCGCAATCCCGGATCGGCTATGTAATGCGCCGAATGGGTGGTTTTTGGCATATAGCCGCGGGCGATCTTGTGCTCGCCCTGGGCGCCGGCCTCGACGGTCTTAAGCTTGTGCGCGATCGCGTAGTCGATCGCCTGGTAGTAGCACAGCTCGAAATGCAGGAACGGGTGGTGCTCGATGGCACCCCAGTGCCGGCCGAACAGGGTGTGCGAGCCGATGAAGTTGATGGCGCCCGCGATCCAGCGCCCGGCGCGCTTGGCCATCATCAGCACGACGCGGTCGCTCATCTTGTCGCCGACCAGCGAATAGAATTCGCGGGTCAGATAGGGCCGGCCCCATTTGCGCGAGCCGGTTTCCATATAGAAGGTGAAGAACGCGTCCCAGACCGCTTCGGTAAGCTCGCTGCCGCTCAGCCAGTGCACCGTGATGCCGTTCGCCAAGGCATCGCGCCGCTCGCGGCGGATGGTCTTGCGCTTGCGCGCCGAAAGCACGGCGAGGAATTCGTCGAACGTGGCATAGCCGGAATTTTCCCAGTGGAATTGCTGGTCGGTGCGCTGCAGAAAGCCGTGTTCGCCGAGGAACTGGAACTCCGGCTCAGTGGCGAAGGTGACATGAACGCCGGACGCCTCGTCGAGCCGGCAAAGCTCGATCAAGCCCGAGGCCAGCGCTTCGCGGGCGACATCGGCGTGCGGGCCCGGCTTGACCAGGAGCCGGCGTCCGGTCGCCGGCGTGAACGGCACCGCGACCTGCAGCTTCGGATAATAGTCGCCGCCGGCGCGCTCATAGGCCTCGGCCCAGCCACGGTCGAACACATATTCCCCGCGCGAGTGGCTCTTGACGTAGCAGGGCGCGGTGGCGAGCGCCGCGCCGTCAGCGGTTTTGACGACGAGGTGCTGAACCTGCCAGCCGGATCGCCCGCCGACCGAGCTCGACCCCTCCAAGGCCGACAGGAAAGCATGGGATATGAAGGGGTTATAGACGTTTTCTTGATCTGGTTTTTTAGCTTCGGGTTGCTCATTCCCGGCTTGAAGTGACGGCGCAATCGCGTTTCCGGCGTTCGCCGAAGGCGGCACCGGGTTGGCGCAGGCATCCCACTCCGCCGCCGGCACCTGGGCGATGGCGCCCACGGCGTGGACGCGCAGCTCGGCGCAGTCTCGCTCATGGCCGGGCAGGGGCTCGCCTTGCACGTCGCTCATGGCCTAAAACCTTCGAAAATCATCTGGTCGGCCCAGCGTTGCGCGCGTTGCCGCTCGCTCGGCGTCCGCACCGCCCAGGTGATGAGCGGCATGCTTAAAACGTGCCGCGCGAACAAGGGTGCCAGCGCCGGCAGATCGGCGATGCCATAAGCCACGAATTGCGGCCGCGCCGTCAAGGCCGTGACCAGGTAGCCCATGCCGTGGCGCATCCAGGCCGGCATCAGGTCCCAATAGGGATGCGGCCGGTATTTTGCCGCGACGATGCCGCGGGTGAGCCGCGGCGCCTTTTGCTGCAGGACCGCAAGCTGCCGCGGATCGAACGACATCGGCGCCGCGGGCCCGCGATAGCCGGCCAAAACGTCGGCGACGCGCGCGGGCAGGCGGGCGCTGCCATCGAACCGGCTCTTCAACTCGACCAGCATGGTGACGCGGCCGCCGACCAGGTCGCACAGTTCGCCGAGCGTCATCATGTGCTCGTTACTATTGTGAAAGCTGACGCGTTTGAGCGCGGCGGCACTCAGGCTGTCGAGCCGGCCCTCGCCTTCGGTGAGCCGGCCGAGCACGTCGTCATGATGCACCATGGCTTCGCCGTCGGCGCTGATTTGCAGATCGACCTCGATGCCGTAATCGGCGGCGATCGCCGCGCGTACCGCGCCGGCGGTGTTTTCGATGATGCCCAGCTCAGCGTCATGCAGCCCGCGATGGGCGATGGGCCGGGCGATCAGCCAATTGAGCGAGGTCCACACCGTCTTTTCAGGATATTTCGAACGTGCCTTCGACTTCGACGGCGGCGTCGGCCGGCAATGCGGCGACGCCGACGGTCGAGCGCGCGTGGCGACCGCTGTCGCCAAAAACCTCGACCATCAGGTCGGAGGCGCCGTTCATCACTTTCGGCCCGTCGGCGAACCCGGGCGCCGAATTGATGAAGCCGCCGAGCCGCACCACCTGCTTGACCTTGTCGAGATCGCCGAGCGCCGCCTTGACCTGGGTGATTAGGCTGACGGCGCAGGCCCGCGCCGCCTTCTGGCCATTTTCGATCGACACGCCGGCGCCGAGCTGGCCGGTGGCGACGAGCTTGCCGTCGTCGCCGAAGCAAAGCTGGCCGGACACCGTCAACAGGTTGCCGCTGCGCACGTAGGGCACGTAATTGGCGATCGGCTTGGCCGGCTCCTTGAGCGTGATGCCGAGCGCCTTCAGTTTGCCTTCCACAAGTCCGGCCATGGCGTCCTCCAAATGGGTTTCGGCAGGCCAATTCAGGCGGCTTTCTTGGCCGATTGGGAAAGGCCGCGCAAGACGGCCCGGGCGCCGATCACGGTTGCGGCGGGCGCGCAGGGTCCCTATCTTCGCCGCAATCCGGGAACGAAAAGAAGCGCGGGCGGAATCGGCAAGCGGTGGGCCGGTATCGCAACCGTGCAAAAGGGTTCATTACCGTGGATCATGCGTTCATGCCCCGGGGCTCAGCCGTTGCGCTGCTTTTGATCGTATTCGCGCCGGCATCCGGCGCTGGTGCGCAAGACGCGCCGATCATGCTGGTGCCGCACCGGGCGATCTACGATCTGTCGCTGGAAAAGACCCGCGGCAACTCGCAGGTCGCCGCCGTCCGCGGCCGCATCCTCTACGATTTCGGCGGCAATGCCTGCGACGGCTATTCGCTGGAATTCCGCCAGGTCTCCGAACTGGAATCCGGCGAAAACAAGCAGTCCATCAGCGACCTGCGCTCGACCACCTGGGAAGGCGCCGACGCCAAGAGCTTCAAATTCACCTCGCGGAATTTCGTCGACGAGAATCTGGTCGATTCGGTCGACGGCCACGCCGAGCGGACCGCCGACGAAACCGCAGTCAATCTCAGCAAGCCCGAGCACAAGAATCTCGATCTCGACGCCAAGGTGGTTTTTCCGACCGAGCACATGGTGCGGGTAATCGAGGCGGCGCGGGCCGGCAAGAGCATTCTCGACTTTCCGGTCTATGACGGCTCCGAGACCGGCCAAAAAGTGTTCGATACGCTCACCGTGATCGGCCGCAAGATCGGGCCCGACGAGCGCCAGCACGACGATGCCGCGGCCAATGACGTAAAGCTCACGGGCGTCGCGCGCTGGCCGGTCACGATCAGCTATTTCGACAAGACCAAGAAAGCGGAAAACAGCGAGCAGACACCGGCTTACGCCATCGGCTTCGAGCTTTACGAGAACGGCATTTCGCGCGCGCTTGTGCTCGACTACAACGATTTCGTCGTCGCCGGAAAGCTTTCATCGCTGGAAATAAAACAGCCGAAGCCGTGCCCGTGACGGGCCTTAGCCTTCCTCCGGCCGGTCGAACGCCAATCCCCTGATCACGGCGTCATCGCCGAACTTTGCGCGGACGCGGTCGACGGCGTGCTCGGCTTCGGCGGCGCGGCCGTCGACCAGGTCGGCGGGATCGGCCTGATCGGCGGCGACCAGCGCGCTTAAGCCGACGCCGATGAGGCGGTAGCGCGTGCCGCCGGCCTCGCGTTTGAGGAGGTCGCGGGCGGCGGCGAAAATGCGCCCGGCAAGCTGGGTTGGCGATTCAAGCGAGCGCGCCCGCGTGCGAATTTTGAAATCCGCGGTCTTGAGCTTTAACGTCACCGTCGCGCCGGCGAGTTCCTTGGCTTTCAAGCGTCCCGAGACTTCCTCGGTCAGGCCCCAAAGGATTTTTTCGAGCGAACGGAAATCCGACAAATCACGCTCGAAGGTGGTTTCCGATGACACGCTCTTGGTTTCGCGATCGGCGCTGACGCCGCGGTCGTCGAGGCCGCGGGCAAGCCGCGCCAAACGGCGGCCTTCGTCGCCGTAGCGGCGCGAGAGCTCGACCTCGCTGACGCGCTGCAGGTCGGCGATGCGGTGAAAACCGTCGCGGGCATAATGGGCCGCGCTCACCTTGCCGACGCCGAAGATGAAGCTGACCGGCTTGGGCGCGAGGAAGGCCGCGGCCTCGCCGCCGCCGAGCACGGCAAAACCGCGCGGCTTGTCGAGATCGGAGGCGATCTTGGCGAGGAATTTGTTGCACGACAGCCCGATCGAGACGGTGATGGCGAGCGCCTTTTCGACCTCGGCGGCGAAGCGTGCCAGCGCCTTGGCCGGTGCCATGCCGTGCAGCCGTGCGGTGCCCGACAGATCGAGGAACGCCTCGTCGATCGACAGCGGTTCGACCAGCGGCGTCAAGGCCAGCATCATCGCCCGCACTTCGCGGCCGACGCGCGAATATTTCTCCATGTTCGGGCGTACCACTTTGGCATGCGGACAAAGCCGCAGCGCCTCATACATCGGCATCGCCGATCTGATGCCGTAGGTGCGCGCCACGTAGCAGGCCGCCGCGACCACACCGCGCCGGCCGCCGCCGACGATCACCGGCTCGGCGGCGAGCGCCGGGTCGTCGCGTTTCTCGATCGTGGCGTAGAACGCGTCGCAATCGACATGGGCGATGGACAGCGTCGAAAGTTCGTCATGGCGCAACAGGCGCGGCGAGCCGCAGGCCGCACAGCGCGCGGCTGGCGGCGCGGCGTCGGCAAGGCAGTCGCGGCAGAAGCCAAGCGGCACGGCGCGGCCCCCTACGGTATGTCGCGTTCCCAGGTGCCGCCGAGCGCGTCTCTGGCGCGCGTGACGTCGGCCGGATCGATCACGGCGCTGTCGGCAAAGGCCAGCAGCAGGGACTCATCGGCGAGCATATGCTCGAGCACGCCGGCGAGAAAGTCGGGCGCCGCCGCCGACTCACGCAGCCGATCAGGGGTCAAGCCGGTCGCGCTGAGGAATCCATTGAGCCGCTCCGGCTCTTCGGCGATGAAGGAAAGGGCTTGAATCGCCAGCATTTCCGCGGCTTCCCGCGCGGCGGATGAGGGCCTTTTCATCGGGTTCCATTTGCCTTTCCGTAACAAATCGGGACTAGGTTGCCACAATGGCGGCGGCGCATCTGGCTAAGAGATCCGGGCGCGCGCCGCCTAAAAGCTAAAGGCTGGGGCAGCCAAAGGATCGGGGGATGGCCAAAACTGTCCTGATTGTGGAGGACAACGAGCTCAATATGAAGCTTTTCCACGATCTATTGGAGGCCCACGGCTACGCCACCGTCGGCACCCGCAACGGCATCGAGGCGCTCGATCTGGCCCGCAAGCACCGGCCCGACCTGATCCTGATGGACATCCAGCTGCCCGAAGTGTCCGGGCTTGAAGTCACCAAGTGGCTCAAGGACGACCAAGAGCTGCGCCGCATTCCCGTGGTCGCCGTCACCGCCTTCGCCATGAAGGGCGACGAGGAGCGCATTCGCGAGGGCGGCTGCGAGGCTTACCTGTCGAAGCCGATCTCGGTCGGCAAATTCATCGAAACCGTGCGTCATTTTTTGGGCACGCCGTAAGGACATGCCATGACCGCCCGCGTTCTCGTCGTCGACGACGTTCCGGCCAATGTGAAGCTCTTGGAAGCGCGGCTGTCGGCGGAATATTTCGACGTCATCACCGCCATGAGCGGCGCCGACGCGCTGGCGATCTGCGAGCGCGCCGAGTGCGACCTCGTGCTGCTCGACGTCATGATGCCCGACATGGACGGCTTCGAAGTGTGCCGGCGGCTGAAAAGCAATTCCGCCACCCATCATATTCCGGTGGTGATGGTGACGGCGCTCGACCAGCCGTCCGACAAGGTGCGCGGGCTCGAGGCCGGCGCCGACGATTTTTTGACCAAGCCGATCCCCGAACTGGCGCTGACCGCGCGGGTGCGCTCGCTGTCGCGGCTGAAAATGGTCGTCGACGAATTGCGCATGCGCGCGGTGACCTCGCGCGACATCGGCATCGAATCGCCGGAGCGCGAGGCGCTGGCCGATACCGGCCGCGGCGGCCGGGTGTTGATCGTCGACGACCGTCCGGCGTCCCACGAACGCGTCGCGGCCATGCTCGCCAAGGAGCACGAGGTCGAGGTCGAGACCGATCCGCACCACGCTCTGTTCCACGCCGCCGACGGCAATTTCGACCTTTTGATCGTCTCGCTCGGCCTGGAGAATTTCGACGCGCTGCGGCTGTGCAGCCAGCTGCGCTCGCTCGAGCGCACGCGCAACATCCCGATCCTGGTGATCACCGAGCCCGACAACAATGCGCGCATGGTGCGCGGGCTCGAAATCGGCGTGAACGATTTTCTGCTGCGGCCGATCGACAGGAACGAATTGTTGGCGCGCGCCCGCAGCCAGGTGCGCAAGCGCCGTTACACCGAGCGGCTGCGCGACAATGTGCAGATGTCGATCGAGATGGCGATCACCGACGCGCTCACCGGCCTGTTCAACCGCCGCTACATGGAGAGCCACCTGACGACGCTGGTCGAGCAGGCGGTGTCGCGCGGCAAGCCGCTGACCGTGATGGTCATCGACATCGACTATTTCAAAGCCATCAACGACAGCCACGGCCACGACGCCGGCGACGACGTGCTGCGCGACTTTGCGCTGCGCATCAAGCGCTCGATCCGCGGCATCGATCTGGCCTGCCGCTACGGCGGCGAGGAATTCGTCCTGGTGATGCCGGAAACCGACATGGCGGTCGCGGCCATGGTCGCCGAGCGGCTGCGCCGGCGCATTGCCGCTGAACCGTTCGCCATCCAGCAGGGCGCGCGCAGCATTCCGGTGACGATCTCGATCGGCATCGCCGCGCTGCGCGACAAGGCCGACACCGCCGCCGCCGTGCTCAAGCGCGCCGACCAGGCGCTCTATCGCGCCAAGCGCGACGGGCGCAACCGCGTGGTGCCGGACGCCGCCTGAGCTTTCCCTCGCGCGCGGGAAGCTTGCGACCTCTCTTCAGTGCCCACCATCCGCGAATCTACGGCCATCGCTATCGAACAGATCGACGCGGCAGGCCGCCGCATCGATCCACACATTGCAATGCTCGGGCGCTACGAAATCCGCCGGTGCGCGGGCCACGAGCGCCCCGCCCGGCCAGCGCGCATGGACGAGGATCTCAGACCCAAGGGGCTCGACGAGAGCGACTTCAAGCGCCGTGGCTTCGGGCAGCGGCTGACGCGACAGCCGCAGCCACTCCGGGCGGATGCCGACCTGGATCGGCCGGCCGGCGGCAGCGGCGGCGGCGGTGCCGGGGCCGGCGTGCGGCGTGGCAAACAGCGCCAGCGCGGTGCGCACCGCAGTGCCGTTCGGACCAGCGACGATCTCGCCGTCGAGCACATTGAGGCGCGGGCTCGACAGAAACTGCGCCACGAACAGGGTCGCCGGCGCCCGATAGACGTCGAGCGGCCGGCCGACCTGCTCGAGCCGCCCGCGATTCATGACGGCAAGTCGATCTGCCAGCGTCATCGCCTCCTGCTGGTCGTGCGTCACATAGAGCGTCGTCACCCCGAGCCGGCGCTGCAGCTCCTTGAGTTCGGCGCGCGTATTGGCGCGGATCTGCGCATCGAGATTGGACAGCGGTTCGTCCATCAGGAAGATCGCCGGTTCGCGCACGATGGCACGCCCAAGCGCGACCCGCTGCTGCTGCCCGCCGGAGAGCTGGTGCGGCTTGCGCTCGAGCAACGCCTCGATGCCGAGCATGCGGACGACGCGTTCAATGCGCCGCGGGATCTCGTCGCGCGGCACGCGATGGCGCTTGAGGCCGAAGGCGAGATTGTTGCGCACGGTCATGTGCGGATAGAGCGCATAGTCCTGGAACACCATGGCAACGTTGCGGGCTTCCGCCGGCACATGGGTGATGTCGGTATCGCCGAGCAGGATGCGGCCGGCATCAAGCTCGGCGAGTCCAGCCACCGCGCGCAGCAAGGTCGTTTTGCCGCAACCGGATGGGCCGAGCAGCACGAAAAACTCGCCTTCGAGCACCTCGATGTCGAGACCGCGCAGCACGGCCACCTCGCCGTGCGCCTTGGCAATCCCGGACAGCGTCAGTGCGACGCCCCCCATCTACCGTGCCATGGCCGCGTTGGCCTCTTCGACGGCTTGCTTGGTCGCCGGCTGCAGCGGCGCCTTGTTGGCGAGCACGTCCTTGATCAGCGCGTTCAATATGTCGCGCGCGGGCGCGTATTTGGCCGAGGCCGGCTCAGCCTTTGCGTCCGTGAGCTGCGCCTTCGTCACCAGCACTTCGGGGTGCTCTTTGACGAACGCCTGCATCTCCGGCCCATCCCAGGAGGCGATGTTGGTCGCGAGATAGCCCGAAGCGATGCTCCACCGCGCCGCCTGCGGCGCGTCGCTCATCCAGGTCATGAACGTCCATACGGCTTTCTGCCGGGCGGAATCGGTGGCGTACATCAGCATGTTGGCGCCGCCGGAAGGCGGCCCGAACTGGGTATTCTTCGGGATGCGGCCGAGGCCCCAGCGGAATTTGACGTTCTGACGCATGAACGCCTGCGATCCCGTGGAGTGCCAGACGATCGCAGTCTTGCCGGCGACGAACTCCTGCGGGCCGTCGTTCCAGGGCGTATAGGCCGGCGTCACTTTGTATTTGTTGACGAGGTCGTGCCAGAACTGCAGCGCCTCGATATTTTTCGGCTGGTCCCACTGCACCTTGGCGCCGTCGGCGCTGAGCGTTTCGCCGCCATTGGAATAAGTCAGCGCATAGTAGAACCAGTTGAATGCTTCGAGCGGCAGCTCGACGCCCCAGCGCGTGGTGCGGTCACCCTCGCGCAGCGTGAGTTTTTGCGCGGTGCTCGCCAGCTCGGCCCAGGTGAGTGGCGGTTTTTCGGGGTCGAGGCCGGCCGCGGCGAAAGCGTCCTTGTTGTAGTACATCACCGGCGTCGAGCGCTGGAACGGCACGCCGTAGACCTTGCCGTTGTGGACGCAATTGAGCAGCATCGACGGCCAAAACCGGTCGAGAAACTGGCGGCCGCCCGAGCCGGCAATAAGCGCGTCGAGCGGCTGCGCTGCGCCGAGCGCGGCCAGCACCGGCACCGAGCTGATCTCGGTCACCGCCAAATCGGGCAATGTGCCGGCGAGCTTTGCCGCCTGGATCTTCTGCAACGTGACGTCATAGTTGCCGGTGTAGGTCGCCGACACCTGGATGTCGGGGTGCGACTTGTTGAAATCGCCAACCAGGCCGTCGATCACCTTGGCGAGCCCGCCGCCGAGGTCGACGGGATACCAAAAACTCAGTTGCACTGGGTCGGCCGCAACGGCTGGCGCGGCCCAAGTCACGGTGCAGATCACGGCCGCGGCCGCGAGCAGACTGGCGAACATTTTGCGCATGTTCATTGGCGTTCCCTCCCCATTTGAAGCTTGGCACATTTTAAGCTTGGCATCGGTGTCTCGGACCCAGCCCGACGATGCGGGATCAAGCGTAGCGAGCATTTGGCAACCGAGTCCAGACCTTCCGCCGTGCCTAGCGCTTCAGTCCCGCATGCATGTGGCTGCGGATGAAATAGCGTTGGGTAAAGAAAAAGATGACCAGCATCGGTGCCGCCACGAACAGTGTCGCCGCCATCAGCAGGTTCCAGTCGGTCGTCACTTCCTGAGATACGAACATGGCAAGACCGATCGGCAGCGTGCGGATCGCGTCGCGATTGGTGACGATCAGCGGCCAGAAATAGTCGTTCCAGTGTGCCACCAGGGCAACGAGAGTGAAAGCGAGCACGGTCGGCCGCGACAGCGGCAGAAGGAAGTGCCACAGAAACGCCAGTCCGGTACAGCGATCGAGCCGCGCGGCGTCCTCCAGCGCTTCCGGTACGGCGAGGAACGACTGGCGCAGCAGAAACGTGCCGAACGCGCTGCCGGCAAAAGGCGCAATCAGCGCCCAGTAGCTGTCGAGCCAACCGAAACGCTGCAAGGTGACGAAATTCGCCAGGAACGTCACCTGGATCGGGATGATCAGCGCGCCGATCACGGCGAGCAGGATGAAGCCGCGGCCGGCGAAGCGGCGGCGGGCGAGCGCGAAGGCGGCAAGGCTCGACGTGATAAGCTGCAACAGCAGGATCGCTACCACGACCAGGACGCTGTTGATGAAATAGCGGCCGAACGCGGCGCCCTGCCAAGCAAGCACGAAGTTCTGCCATTCGAGGTGGGACGGCAGCCAGCGCGGTGTCGATGTAAAGATCTCATCGCTCGGCTTGACCGCGCTCACCAAGAGCCAATACATCGGCATGACGACGACCGCGGCCAGCGCCAGCACGGCCAGATAGATTGCGGCGCGGTGCGCGGCCCGCTTCATCGGTTGAACCAGAAACTGATGAGCGCAGAAAGCGCATAAACCAGGCCAAACATGACGACCGCGCTCGCGGCCGCGTAGCCCAGTCGAAAGTACTGGAATCCGTGCTGGTAGATGTAGAACACCAGCACGTTGGTGGCGTTGCTCGGACCGCCCTGCGTCATGATGTTGATGAAGTCGAATGCCTGAAACGACAGGATGAGCGCGATGACCGTGGCGAACCAGGTTGTAGGCCGCAACAGCGGCCAGGTGATCGACCAGAATCGGTCCCAAGGTCGCGCGCCGTCGAGCCGCGCCGCCTCCAATACCGCCTGCGGCAGCGCCTGCAGCGCGGCGAGATAGACCAGCATGAAATAACCGAACGTCTTCCACACTCCGACGGCTATGATGGTCCACAGCGCGTAACTGGAATCGGTGAGCCAGCCGACCGGCAGCCGCCCGATCAGCTCCAGCAAATAATTGGCGAGCCCGTAATTGGAGTTGAAGATCCATAACGCGACAGTCGCCGCCGCTACGGTGGGCAGTACGACCGGCGTATAGAACAGAGTACGGAATAGCCGCGTGCCGAGCAGTCGCTGGTTGAGCGCAACCGCAAGCGCCAGGCCGAGCCCGATGCTGAGCGGCACCGTGAGAAACGTATAGATCGCGGTGTTGCTCAGCACGCGCCAGAACAGCGGGTCGGCGAGCAGCTCGCGGTAGTTTGCCAATCCGTCCCAAGTGGGTACTGGCGAACTGGCGTCGAGCTTGTGAAACGACAGGTCGACGAGGAACAGCAGCGGATAGTAGTTCCACAAGCAAAGGGCGGCGAGCGCGGGAAGCACGTATAGATATGGTGCGAGCCAACGGACGTTGCGCGAGAGCCGCCAGTCGCGCATTGAAGCCGCAGGTTCGGTTACGGGAGCCATGCGGCGGATGATCGCTGCATGGGCGGCCGAAGGCAAGCTCGCGCAAACGGGACATCGTCGCAATCGCCGACCAGGCGCTCCTTCAGTGCGCCGCGCCTTGCCGCTCACGCAGGAAGTGAAAGAACTCGATGCCTTCGCGCAGCCGACGCCGCATCATTTGCGGACTGCGGATCATTTCGCCGACGATTGCGGCGATCTTGCCGGAGCGAAAATAGAATCGCCGATAGAATTCCTCGACCGAATCGAACATTTCCGTGTGGCTCAAATGCGGGTAATGCAGCGGCGCGATCTGGACGCCGTCTTCGTTGACCAGCTCGGCATGCGCCTCGTCCAGCCAGCCGTTCTTCACCGCCTGATCGAACAGAAACGTCCCGGGATAGGGCGCCGCAAGCGAAACCTGAATGGTATGCGGATTGATTTCGGTCGCGAAGTTGATGGTCTCCTCGATCGTCCCCCTGGTCTCGCCGGGCAGCCCGATGATGAAAGTGCCGTGGATCGCGATGCCGAGATCGCGGCAATCCTTGGTGAATTTTTTGGCGACGTCGATCCGCATGCCCTTCTTGATGTTGTGCAGGATCTGCTGATTGCCGGATTCGTAGCCGACCAGGAGCAGACGCAGGCCGTTGTCGCGCAGCACTTTGAGCGTGTTGTACGGCACGTTGGCCTTGGCGTTGCACGACCAGGTCACGCCGAGCCTGTAAAGCTCCTTGGCAATGGCCTCGGCGCGCGGCAGATCGTCGGTGAAGGTGTCGTCGTCGAAGAAGAATTCCTTGACCTCGGGAAACGCCTTCTGCGCCCAGGCAATCTCCGCGGCGACGTGTTCGACCGAGCGCGTGCGGTAGCGATGTCCGCCCACCGTGTGCGGCCACAGGCAGAACGTGCACCGCGATTTGCAGCCGCGCCCGGTGTAGATCGAGATGTAAGGATGCCGCAGATAACCGATGAAGTATTTTCTGATGTCGAGGTCGCGTTTGTAGACCGGCGTGACGAACGGCAAGAGGTCCATGGTCTCGAGCGTCGCGCGCTCGTCGTTGTGGACGACGGCGCCGGCCGCATTGCGATAGGACAAGCCGGCAATTGTGCGCCAAGGCCGTCCGTCGGCGACCTCCTTGATGGTGAAGTCGAATTCGTTGCGGGCGACGAAATCGATCAAGGGCGAGGCGTTCAGGCTGCCGGCAGGATCGACGGCAACCTTGGCGCCGATCAGACCGACCTTAAGCGCACTATTCGCCGCTTTGAGCGCCTCGATGGTCGCGACGTCGGACGCAAAAGACGGCGTCGAGGTATGCAGCACGACGAGATCGAAATCCCGCGCCTTGTCCGTTATGTCCGCAAGCTTGATGCCATGGGGCGGCGCGTCGATCAGCTTGCTGTCCGCGACCAGCGCCGCCGGCTGGGCGAGCCAGGTCGGATACCAGAACGAGCGGATTTCGCGGCGCGCCTGGTAGCGCGAGCCGGCACCGCCATCGAAGCCGTCGAACGAAGGAGCCTGCAGGAACAAGGTCCGCATTTCACCTCACCGCCGCCCATGATCGGACGCGGGACTATATGGCGCCGCGCCGCTCCATGCACGCAAAAGCAGCGCATTGACGCGGGCATTATCGGCCGATCGCCCCGGCGCCCGCACCTATTTGCTCTCGGACAGGAGCCGGCGGCTTTCGAGCGCCTGCCATGCCAACAAAGCCGGTATGCCGAGCACGAGATCGGGAACGCGCTTGATCAGCGCCATGGCCAGCGCCACCTCGGCCGGCACCCCGAAAATCGCACTCGCGGCAATCAGCGTGCCATCCTGTACGCCGACGCCTGCCGGCACCAGGAAGGCAGCGCCGCGCGCCCCCTGGCCAATGCTTTCGATCGCGATGGCTTCGGCAGGGCTCACCGGATATCCCATGAATAAAAGGGCGATCCAGACTTCCGCGGCACCGAGAAAGACCGCGGCGAGATGAATAAGGAACGACCCCGAAAGGCCGCGACGGTTTCGCCAGATCTGCTGCAGCCGGGCGCCGAGATTGACGACGTGGTTGAATGTAGGCCACTGCCGCTTCTCGCCAAACGCCGCCAACCGGCGAACGACGGGCTCGAACGCGCCGAAATTCAAGGTCAGAAAAAATCCGGCAATGGCCGCTACCGCGATTGTCAGCACGACGAATGTCGTTGCCGTGAGCCGATGGGTGCCCACGATACCCGCAACAATGCCAAGCCCTGCCAGCACGAATATCAGCAGGCACGCGACCTGAATAAAAATGTCGATCAGGACGCTGGCGACAGCCAGGTTTGTGGCCACGCCGAATTGCCCGAGAAGCCTCGCGCCGATGAAGTCGCCGCCAATTCCGGCAACGGGGAACAGTGCATTGATGCCTTCGCGAACGAAGCGCAGGCCGACGAAGACGGCAGGCCGGCGCGGCGGCGGCGTGAACAGAAACCACCAGCCGAGGCCGGCCGCGGCGACAACCGTCGCGCGGACGGCGATGACCAGCGCAGTCCCCCACCGCGAGCTGGCCACGGCGTGCAGGACCGCATCGAAGCCATAATAGGCGGTCAGGCCGGTCAAGAGCGCCAGGCCGGCGATGGCGGCGATGGGAGCCAGGAATTTCATCATCAGCGCCATACAAGGAATTTCCGGCACCCAAGGCAATCGCGTTTATGAATTTACGCTGTGAGCGGTAAGCACAATTGTTGTGGTTGACCGCGGTTTTTACATTTTGGCGAAAGCTTGGGCGTTGATTTCCGCAGCGGTTCGGCTAGCCTTCAACCACGGCGACAATTGCCAGATAAAACGATCTCACGAGCGCCAGGCGGGGCCGCCGGGATCTACGATCTCTCTGATAACCCTACGGAATGCTCAGGTCCGCCGCATCTCCTGGGTCCGTGGGGTTCGGCCGGCGCGGGGGCGGTGCGAGTGGCCTCCTCATATCGCCGCTTCCGCCCGGCCACCTTTGCTCCGGTCATGGCCGCGCTTGTCGCGGCCATCCACGTCTTCTGCTCGCTCCAGCCCTTAAGACGTGGATGCCCGGCACAAGGCCGGGCATGACGGCTCAAGCGCGGCGGTGTCGCGCTACTTGATCTTGGATTCGCGAAACTCGACGTGCTTCTTCGCCACCGGATCGTATTTCTTCTTCACCAGCTTGTCGGTCATGGTGCGCGAGTTCTTGCGGGTGACGTAATAGAAGCCGGTGTCGGCGCTGGACACCAGCTTGACCTTGATTGTCGTGGCTTTGGCCATGGTTTTGGGACCTCGTTGCTGGCCGCCAACCTAGTCGGCGGCGGTCGAATGTCAAGAAAGGGGATCAACCCCTAACGCTGATCGGACGGCCGCTTTCTCGGCCTTTCGGTCATGGGCAACAACACCCTACAGCACCTCGCGCACGAAGCGCTTGTGCAGCATGCGGTAGAGCGGCACCGGGTGGTCGTAGCTCATGCCCGAGGCCATGCGGTCCTGCAGCTCTTCGAGCGCGATCGCGGTGATGCCGGGCATGTCGAGCCGGCGCGCCTCGGTGATCGGCAGCCAGACCAGTTCGACCAGCTCCTTGTCGGGGCCGACGAAGCCGTCGGCGCGGTGGCCGATGGCCGCGACATCGGCGGCGAAGAAACGGCTGTCGAAGCGGCGCGGCCGTTTCGGCGGCGTAATCGCGCGGGCAATGAAATGGACTGCGCTGAGGTCGGGCACGATGCCGGCTTTGGCAAACGCCTCCCAGGGCCCCGGCGGCGTCGCGATGGGCTTAGCGCTCGGCCTGCCGAGCATGAGCCCGGTCTCCTCGTAGGTCTCGCGGATCGCGGCCAGCGCAAAACCGGCTGCTTCGGCGGCGCTGGCACGTCTGACTTTTGTCATCAGCCGGGCGACGTGACGGTCGTGCAAAGCGGCCAGCGTCGCCATCTCGCGATCGCTCGGCTCGATGCGGCCGCCGGGAAAGACGAATTTTCCCGGCATGAAACGGTGCCGCTCGTGGCGGCGGCCGAGCAAGACCTTCGGCACGCTCTCGGTGCGGTCGATCAGGATCAGCGTCGCGGAGTCCCGCGGTTTCAGATTGGGAAAACTTTGATCGCGTATGGTTTTGGTCAGCCGATCGGTGCGGTCGGCCGCAATGCCGCTCGCGATCGGCGAATCTCCGCTGGTGTCGCTCATGACGCTTCTGTCCTGCGATTTCTGCTCGGCGATCAGCGCCGGCGACGATGGTTCTGGCGCTCGCGAAACTTCGACCTTGCGGGTGGCTGATGTCCAGTCTTTTGCTTGGCCGCGCCGGCATGGCGCACGAGCTTAAAACGCAGGGCGCCGGCGACCGGGGCGGCTTCGACCAGCTCCACGGTCACCGGATCGCCAAGCCGGTGGGTTTCCGTGCGGCCGATGAAGGCGCGGCTTTTTTCCTCGAAGCGGAAATATTCGTCGCCGATGAAGCGCGCCGGGATGAAGCCGTCGGCGCCGGTGTCGTCGAGCTCGACGAACAGGCCGGCGCGGGTGACCCCGGAAATATGGCCGTCGAAGCTGGCGCCGACACGGTCGGCCAGAAAATGCGCGATCAGCCGGTCGGCGGTCTCGCGCTCGGCCTTCATGGCGCGGCGTTCGGTGGCGGAAATGTTGGCGGCGACTTCGGCCAGCGCGCGCGCATCGACGTCTTCCGGCAAGCCGTCGCCGCCGAGCTTTAGGCCCCGGATCAAGGCGCGGTGCACGACCAGATCGGCATAGCGGCGGATCGGCGAAGTGAAGTGGGCGTAGCGGCGCAGGTTGAGTCCGAAATGGCCGAAATTTTCCGGCGAATATTCGGCTTGCGCCTGGGTGCGCAGCACCACCTCGTTGACCAGCCGTTCGACGTCGCGGCCTTTGACCTGGGCGAGGATGCGGTTGAAACCGTCGGGCTTGAGCACGCCGCCTTTCGGCAGCGCGATGTCGAGGGTGCCCAGAAATTCGCGCAGCGCGTTGAGCTTTTCCTGGGACGGCTCGTCGTGGACGCGATAGATCAGCGGCACGCGCGCCCGCTCGCAGGTTTCGGCGGCGGCGACATTGGCCAAGATCATGAACTCTTCGATCAGGCGGTGCGATTCCAGCCGCGGCGGCACGATCACGCGATCGACGCTGCCGTCGCCCTTGAGCAAAATTTTGCGCTCCGGCACGTCGAGATCGAGGGGGCTGCGCTCATTGCGGGCGCGGCGCGCCGTCTCGTAGGCGGCATAGAGCGGATTGAGAACGGGATTGACGAGCGGTTCGGTCAGTTCGTCGGCGCGGCCCGAGACCCCAAACTGCGCCTGTTCGTAACTGAGCTTTGCCGCCGAGCGCATCATGACGCGATGAAAGGTGTGTGCGCGTTTGCGGCCGTCGGCGCCGATCACCATGCGCACGGCGAGGGCAGGGCGGTCTTCATTGGGCCGCAGCGAGCACAAATCGTTGGAAATCCGCTCCGGCAGCATCGGCACGACGCGGTCGGGGAAATACACCGAATTGCCGCGGCGGACCGCTTCGCGATCCAGCGCCGAGCCGGGCCGCACGTAATGCGCCACGTCGGCGATGGCGACGCTGACGATATGGCCGCCGGCATTGCGCGGGTCGGGATCGGGCACGGCGTGCACCGCGTCGTCGTGATCCTTGGCGTCGGGCGGATCGATGGTGACGAACGGCACCCGCCGCCAGTCCTCGCGTCCCGCCAGCGTCGCCGGCTGCGCCGCGTCCGCTTCATGGAGCAACGCGCGCGGAAAAACGTGCGGGATATCGTGGGCGTGGATCGCGATCAGGCTGACGGCGCGTTCGCTCTTGATCGAGCCTAGTCGTTCAATGACCGAGCCCATTGGCAGACCGAGTCGGCCATTGCGCGATACTTCGACCGCGACGAGATCGCCGTCGACGGCGCCCAAGGCGCGGTCGGCGGGGATCGCCATCTCGCGGCCGAGCTGTTTCTTGTCGACTGGCACCAGCCGGCCGCCGCCGCCGGGCAGCCCGCGAAAAATGCCGAGCACCCGATGCTTGGCGCGATCCAAAAGTTTGATGACCCGTGCGGTGGTTTCCTCCTCGCCGCTCTTCTCGATGCGCAACAGCGCGCGGTCGCCGACGCCGGCGACTTCGCCGGGCCGCGGGCGGCGCGGCGTGACGATGCGGATCACCGGCGGGGAGCCGTGGGCGGCCTCGTCCCATTCGGTCGGCCGCGCCAAAAGTTCGCCGTCGGCGTCGCGGCCGGTGACGTCGGCCAGCACCACCGGCGGCAGAGTGCCGGCGTGATGCAGGCGCTTGCGGCGGCGGTCGATCTCGCCGGCGTCGGCCAACTCGCGCAGCATGCGATTGAGCGCGGCGCGGTCGGCGTTCTTGGCGCCGAAGGCGCGCGCGATCTCGCGGGCGCCGACCTTGCCGCTGCGCTCGCGGATGAAGGCTAAAAGTTCTTCGCGCGAGGGAAGGCGGGAATGTTTCATCGGCAAATCCCGCGGCCCTTTTCCGACGGCAAAATCAATTATTCGGCCGCTTCGGTGGGAGGCTTGCGATGGCCCGGCCGTTTGCCGGCGCCGGGTTTTTTAGATGAAGCCTTGATGACGCGCGCCGTTCCCGGCGACGGCCGCTTGGTTTTACGCGGGCGCGCGTGCGGCGCCGCGGCGCCGCTGCGCTCGGCGCGGGCATCGATCAAGGCCGCGGCCTCGTCGAGGGTCACGGTCTCGGGCGTCTTGTCGGCGGGCAAGGTGGCGTTGACGCCGTTGTGGCTGACATAGGGGCCGTAGCGGCCTTTCTTGGCCACGATGGCTCCGCCCTTGGTCGGATGATCGCCGAGCGCGCGGCCGGGATCGGCGCCGAAGCGGCGCCCCTTCGACGGCCGCGCGCGTTTCTCCGCGATCAACGTCACCGCGCGGTTGAGCCCGACGCTGAAAACCTCTTCGGGCGAATCCAGATTGGCGTAGGTCTTGCCGTGCTGGACGTAAGGGCCGTAGCGGCCGATGCCGGCAAGGATTTGCTCGCCGTCCTCGGGATGGCGGCCGACCTGGCGCGGCAGCGACAACAGCGCGATAGCGCGTTGCAAATCGATTTCGTCGGGCGCTACGCCCTTGGGCAGGCTGGCGCGCTTGGGCTTTTCGCCTTCGACCGCTTCGCCGAGTTGCAGATAAGGCCCGAAGCGGCCGGAGCGCACCAAAACGTCGAGCCCGGTGGCGGGGTCGGTGCCGAGCTTGCGGTCGGCGCCGTCGCCGGTGCCGTTGGCGTCCGCCGTGAGCGGTCGCGTATAGCGGCATTCCGGATAATTCGAGCAGCCGATGAAGGCGCCGAATTTCGACAGCTTCAGCCCCAGCCGGCCGTTGCCGCAGGTCGGGCAGACGCGCGGATCGGTGCCGTCTTCGCGCGGCGGGAACAGATGCGGCGCCAGCAGCTCGTCGAGCGCGTCGATCACCTGCGAGATTTTCAAATCCTTGGTGCCGTCGATGGCGCCGAGAAAATCGCGCCAGAAATCGCGCAGCACTTCGCGCCAGGCGATCTCGCTGTTGGAGATGAGATCGAGCTGCTCTTCCAGCCCGGCGGTGAAATCGTATTCGACATATTTGAGAAAGAAGCTTTCCAGGAACGCGACCACGATGCGGCCGCGGTCCTCCGGATAGAGCCGGCGCTTGTCGAGCCGCACATATTTGCGGTCCTTGAGCACCTGCAGGATCGAGGCATAGGTCGAGGGCCGGCCGATGCCGAGCTCTTCCATGCGCTTGACCAGCGACGCTTCGGAATAGCGCGGCGGCGGCTCGGTGAAATGCTGGTCCGCCTTGATCGCACGCTTGGCGAGCCGCTCGCCGGCGCTCATTTGTGGCAGCCGGCGCGACTCTTCGTCCTCGGGATCCTCGTCCTGGCCTTCCTGGTAAAGCTTAAGGAAGCCGTCGAAATTCACCACGGTGCCGGTAGCGCGCAGATCGAGCACGCGGCTGCCGACCTTGGCGGTGATGTCTACGGTCGTGCGTTCGAGTTCGGCGGATTCCATCTGGCTTGCGATCGCGCGCAGCCAAATCAGCTCGTAGAGTTTGGCCTGATCCGCATCCAAAAAGCTGCGGGTCTGGCTCGGCCGGCGGGTCAGGTCGGTCGGGCGGATGGCTTCGTGGGCTTCCTGGGCGTTCTTCGCCTTGGTTTCGTAGCGGCGCGGGGCGGGCGGCACATAGCGGGCGCCGTAGTCGCGCTCGATGACGCCGCGCGCGGAACTGATCGCCTCGGCGGCGATTTGCACGCCGTCGGTGCGCATATAAGTAATGAGACCGACCGCTTCGCCGCCGATGTCGGCGCCTTCATAGAGCCGCTGTGCCACCCGCATGGTGTGAGCGGGCGCAAAACCGAGCTTGCGGCTCGCCTCCTGCTGCAGCGTCGAGGTGGTGAACGGCGGCTGCGGATGCCGCTTCACCGGCTTGGCATCGACCGAGGTAACGATGAAGGCCGAGGTTTCGAGCGCCTGCTTGAAAGCTTGCGCCTCGGCGCCGGAGCCGATGTCGAGCCGCTGCAGCTTTTTGCCGTCGGCGCCGACGAGGCGCGCCTCGAACGTCTCCTGGCGCGGCGTCGCCAAGGTCGCCACCAGCGACCAATATTCCTTGCGGACGAATTTTTCGATTTCGAGCTCGCGGTCGCAGACCAGCCGCAGCGCCACCGACTGCACCCGCCCCGCCGAGCGCGCGCCCGGGAGCTTCCGCCACAGCACCGGCGACAGCGTGAAGCCGACCAGATAATCGAGGGCGCGGCGCGCCAAGTAGGCGTCGACCAGCGCCTGGTCGATGGCGCGCGGATGCGCCATCGCTTCCGTCACCGCCTGCTTGGTGATGGCGTTGAACACCACGCGCTCGATGGTCTGCTTGGAAAGCGCCTTCTTCTCCTTGAGGAATTCCAGCACGTGCCAGGAGATCGCCTCGCCCTCGCGGTCGGGGTCGGTGGCGAGAATGAGCTTGTCGGCGCCCTTGACCGCCTTGGCGATGTCGTTGAGGCGCTTCTGCGCCTTGGGATCGACCTCCCAGAGCATGCGGAAATTGTGGTTGGGATCGACCGACCCGGACTTCGGCGGCAGGTCGCGGACATGGCCGAACGAGGCCAAAACCTCGTAGCCCTTGCCCAAATACTTATTGATGGTCTTCGCCTTGGCGGGCGATTCTACGAGCACTAACTGCATGGAAGCCTTTGATAAAAAGCCATTTTCTGGCGTCTAGGGGCCGCAAGGCGGCCGCTCGGTCGCCGGGAACATGGGTAATGCAATCCCACCTGTCAAATCGTTACCGGGGAACGGCCGCGTTCCGATGACTGTCGAATAGGGCTGGACCGAGGCGCGAAAGCTGCCTTCGATGACACTCTCTGTAGTTGAAACTCTATATTTGCTATCGCAATGAGAGCGGGAATGAAGCGGCAAGCGCGAACCTTTTCCCGTCATCCTGAGGTGCGGGCGAAGCGAGCCTCGAAGGATGCACGGCCCGGGCCGTCGCCCTCCGAGGGCCGCTTCGCGGCCGCCTCAGGGTGACGGGCAGAGGGATTGAGCGGCCCCCCATCAAGGCCCATGCAAACCGAGCCGCTCGAAAAACGCACGGCTCGGATGGCCGTCCGGCGTCATGCCAAAACTCAGCTGGAGCTTGCGGATGTCGTCGCGCAAATCAAAGTCAAAATGCCCGTCGAAATCGGCGACCTTGTAGCCGAGGCTGGCGAGCTTTTTCTGCAACGCGATGCGCGCGGTGCGCGACGGCTGGAAATCGTTGATCGGCCAGGCGCTGCGGAAAGGTTTTGCGCCGCGCAGCCGGTCGGCCAGATCGGCCACCGCGAGCGCATAGGCATCCGAATTGTTGTAGGCTTTGAGCACGACGAAATTTTGCGTCACCAGAAACGCCGGCCCCGGCGCGCCGCTCGGAAAGAACAGGATGGCGTCGCCGGTCTCGGGCCAGCGGCCGCCGTCGAGGCGCTCGAATCCGCGCGCGCGCCAATCGCGGAACGTGCCGCGGCTCACGCCGTAGTCGAACTTGAATGGCGCCAAAACCTCAAAACCCCACGGCAGGCCGGGCTGCCAGCCGAATTGCCGCAGATAATTGGCGATCGAGGCCAGTACGTCGGGCACGCTCCGCCAGATATCGGCGCGGCCGTCGCCGTCGAAGTCGACGGCATATTTGAGATAGCTCGACGGCATGAACTGGGTCTGGCCCATGGCGCCGGCATAGGAGCCGAGCAATTGCGGCCGCGCGATCGCGCGTGACTGTAAAATCTTCAGTGCGCTGATCAGCTCGTCGCGGAAATAGGGCTGCTGGATCTTCGCCTGCGCCAAGGTCGCGATGCAGCGGATCACGTCCCAGCGATCGGGGCTGTCGCCGAACGAGGATTCGATGCCCCAGATGCTGACCAGGATGTTTCCTGGCACGCCGTATTTTTTTTCTACCGCGCGCAGCGTGTCGGCCCATTGCGCGGATTTGCGCTGGCCCGCGCCGATGCGCGACGGCGACACGATGCCCTCGATATAGGCGCCGACCGGCTTGCCGTATTCCGGCGCATGCTGCATGGCGCCGAGCACGCGCGCATCCGGCGTCACGCCGGCAAAGGCCAGATCGAAGGTGGCGCGGGAAATGCCCTGCGCCGCCGCGTCCTTCCATAAGCCGGTGAGGAAAGCGTCGAAGGTTTCGCCGGATTGGCCGCGCGCCGTTCCGATCGCGAGCACGAGCGCCATGATCGGCAGCGCGCGCCGCAGCATCGTCAACAGCGCTTCGATGACGGCGATCATTGCTATAGCAGCGAAACCAGCCCGCCGCCGTGCCGCTCCAAGCGCCCGGCGAGCTCAAGTTCCAACAGCACCAGGCGCACCACGCGCGGCGAAGATTTGGCGAGCCGAACCAGATCGTCGACCTGGACCGGGGCCGGGCTCAACAGGCCGACGATCCGCGCCCGCTCGTCGGCGGCGGGATCGATGTCCGGCAGGCGGTCGCCGTCAACGGGCTCCGGCTCGCGTGCGGTCAGCGCCAGCCCCATGATCGGCTCGAGCACGGCGACGATGTCGGCGGTCTCGGTCACCGGCGTCGCGCCCTGCTTGATCAGGCCGTTGGTGCCTTCGGCGCGCGGATCGAGCGGCGAGCCGGGAACGGCAAAGACTTCGCGGCCCTGTTCGAGGGCGAGCCGCGCCGTGATCAGCGAGCCCGAGCGCTTTGCCGCCTCGACGATGACGACGCCGAGCGCGAGCCCGGAAATCAGGCGATTGCGGCGGGGAAAATCCCGCGCCCGGGGCTCCCAGCCGAGCGGCATTTCGGTGAGCGCCGCGCCTGTCGGCAAAATCTCGTCGAGCAGGTCGGCGTGTTCCGGCGGATAGATCTTGTCCAGGCCGCCGGCGAGCACGGCGATGGTGCCCTTGGCGAGGCTTGAGCGATGCGCCGCCGCATCGATGCCGCGCGCCAGACCGGACACGACGGCGAAGCCGGCCTCGCTCAAGCCGCGGGCAAAGATTTGCGTGAGTTTCATGCCGGCCGCCGACGCATTGCGCGAGCCGACCACGGCAACCGCCGGCATCGCCAGCGCCGGCTGATGGCCGCGCACCGCGATCAGCGGCGGCGCATCGTCGATCATCTGCAGCCGCTGCGGATAGCCGGCTTCGCCGACGGCGATGAGCGTGACGCCGAGTTTTTCTGCGGCCTCGATCTCACGCTCGGCCTGATCGCGCGGAAAAATCTGCGGCGCCGTGCCGCCACCACGCCGCGCCAGCGTGGGCAGCGCCTCAAGCGCCGCACGGGCGCCGCCGAAATGATTGACGAGGGCACGAAACGTCCGCGGCCCGACATTCTGGCTGCGGATCAGCCGCAGCCAGTCGAGGCGCTGCTCGTCGGTGAGGTGGATGGCTTCTGCGCCTTCGTTCATTCGTCCCCGATTCGGTTTCGGCGATTGTGCCCGCCCGTTTCAAAATTCTTGTGTCGTTCGCGCGATGATACGACGGATTTGACCGGTGATGATCTATCTTCGTAGGGGGGTTGAGCAAAGCGAAGTGAAGCCCACGCGGAAGCCGGTGCCGACGGCGCTTGCACCAATTGGGCCGAATTATTCTTCTCGCGACTGCGTCGCGCTGAGATTGGTCATCACCATCACGTCGCTGGTGCCTATCTTCTCCGGTACGCTTAAGAGGTAGAGTGGCGCAAAGATAACCGCCGCGTTCCAATCGCGAGCAAGTGCGGGACGTGGCGGCCTTTGCGATGAGCCTTAAGCCGTCAGTCGCTTTCTGCGGATATAAGCAACGTCACGTTCTGCGGCCTTAAACCGCAGCGGGCGGCGGAGTTTGATTCCCGCCATCAATACGGACAGCAGTAATATTGACTGGCGTGTAGGGGCACAATGCCGGGATCGTCATCAATATGCCTGCCGCCGCAGCCAAAACGAGTGGCACGATTGAATCTCTCGCGATCTTTTCAACATCGGGACTGAGTAGCGCGATGATAATCAAAAGGCTTGAGGAAAAAGCCGCCGCATTGTGAAGCACAGAAATTTTGTCTCTAAACCGCATTATATGAAAAGGTGGAGTGCGCGGTGTTATTATATCCCACGCGATATTGATGATGAAAAATCCAATGATCCATACCAAATAATAGATCGTTAGCTTCGGAACATCCGAAGGACGGAACAAGCAATCAAAAATGAATGCTAAGGTCGATTGCGAATCCACCCCGTTACGCCCCCAACAAGCGCCCCCATTGATGCCAATATTTTCAAGATGCCCTCTTGAAGGCCGAATATGTGATTCGAGGCCGACAAAAGAATGCAGAGGTTGACTATACCCAAGACCGCAATGCCGGCTCCTGCGCCCCCGATCGCCGACTTTCCGGCTGCAATCAGATGGAGAAATGCCCGCCAGAATGGGCTAATTGAGACTTTGGGCGTTTTTTCCTGGTAATATGTTACGGGCGTCATGGTCATCGCTATCGGCCCTTTTACCCGCTGGAAAGCCCCAGTGAATACGCCAGTCCCACCGCGCCGACAGCGGCCCGTTTGGACAGGCTAGAAAGAAACCGAGGCCCGTGTCAACCCTCGGATGCACCTCCTTGGATAATACACGTAAGTTAATCACTCGTTCGACTTAATGTTCCAAGCTGCCGATTTCAATGGTCAGATTAGTGCCAACGGCAGGGAATCGACTGGTCATGTGCGGTGACGCCTCTCCCCCGGTAGTTTTGCAGCGACGAAGACACGCCGCATACCAATGAGCGGACGTCATCGGGCTTGGGGTCGATCACGCCGATGACGGGTGGAATAGGCGTCACTTTTCTGTTGACGGAAGTCTCTACATCAGTTACGAGACAATAGCTCGCCCACTTAAGGGACGTGTTCTCGAGGCACACCTGAATACGGGGCGAGTGCGGTTCCCGCGGGCGGATTTGCACTCCGCACTCGGGCGGCTTCGGCGGATACGCCCGTCCGGCACTACGACCGGTACTGCGGGGCAACCCGCTGGACTGAATGGACAGGTCAGATGCAGGTAACACCTGATGACGCCAGGTCCCAGGAAGTGCGGGCTGAAGCTGAGCGGCGGCGTTCGTTCGCCCCCGCAAGTGCCGCGGCGGAGCGCCGGTAGGCGTGCGCGCCCGTAGCGCGCCCACGCCCCGAGCGCGAACAGATGGCGACATCTGTTTGCGCGGCGTGGAACGGGACAGTTGCGTCTATCAGCGCTCCGCCTCCCTCTTTTGTGCAGCGTAAAACGATCCGGATGAAGTAAGAAATTGCGAATAGCGAATGGCGAATGGAATAGCGACGAAGTAGCAAACAGGGCAATCTTGCCCATTCGCCACTCGCCACTCGCGGCAAATCTCCCGCGCGGGCGGCAAAGGTAAGTGTTGCAAAACCACGGCCGAACCCGCAGAGTCGCCGGCGATGGCCGCGGGGACCGTCGGGTTCCGTTCGGAGGGGTGGTTTGCACGGTAATTTGGCCAAACGCGCGTTTCGCGTCGTCCTGATCAAGCCGTCGCATTACGACCAGGATGGCTATGTCATCCAGTGGCGGCGCTCGACCTTACCGTCGAACTCGCTGGCCAGCGTTTTTGGGCTGATACGGGAATGCGCCGACAACCGCGTGCTCGGCCCCGATACGGACATCGAGGTCGAGGCCTGCGACGAGTGCAACACCATCGTTGACGTCAAGGCTGTGGCCAAACGCATCCGCGCCGCGGGCGGCGGCATGGTCGGCCTGATCGGGGTGCAGTCCAACCAATATCCGCGCGCGCTCGATCTCGGCCGGCAGTTTCGTGCGCTGGGCCTGCCCGTGGTGATTGGCGGCTTTCATGTCTCGGGCTGCATTTCCATGCTGCCGACAATGCCGGCGGACCTGCAGGAAGCGCTCGACCTCAGCATCACGCTGTTCGCCGGCGAGGCCGAAGGCCGCATGGCCGAGGTTTTGCGCGATGTCGCCGCAGGCAAGGCCAAGCCGATCTACAATTATCTGAGCGACATGCCGGAGATGGCGGCGGCGGCTTATCCGATCCTGCCGCGCGAGGTGGTCACCCGGGTCGCCGGCCACTGTTCGAGCTTCGATGCCGGGCGCGGCTGCCCGTTCCAGTGCAGCTTCTGCACCATCATCAACGTGCAGGGCCGCAAATCGCGCTACCGCACGCCCGACGATGTCGAGGCCATCGTGCGCGCCAATGCCGCGCAGGGCATTACCCGCTTCTTCGTTACCGATGACAATTTCCCCCGCAACAAGAATTGGGAGCCGATCCTCGACCGGCTGATCGAGCTGCGCGAGCGCGACAAGATCCGCATTCGCCTCGCGCTGCAAGTCGATACGCTGTGCCATCGCCTGCCCAATTTTATCGACAAGGCGGCGCGGGCGGGCTGCACGACTGTGTTCATCGGGCTCGAGAACATTAATCCCGAGTCGCTGATGGGCACCAAGAAGCGCCAGAACAAGATTTGGGAATACCGCGACATGCTGCTGGCCTGGCGCGCCCAGAAGGTCTTGACCTATTGCGGGTACATTCTCGGCTTTCCGACCGACACGCCGGAAACGATCGCCCGCGATATCGAGATCATCAAAAAGGAGCTGCCGCTCGACATCCTCGAGTTTTTTTATCTGACGCCGCTGCCCGGCTCCGAGGACCACAAGAAGCTATATCTTCGCGGGGTGCCGATGGACCCCGACATGAACAAATATGACCTCGAGCACGCCTGCACCGCGCATCCGTTGATGTCGATGGAGACCTGGATGCGGGCCTATGCCGACGCCTGGAAGCGCTACTACAGCGACGCGCACGTCGAGACCATCATGCGGCGCGGGGTGGCGTCGGGCATCCATCGCACCAAGCTCGTCGACTCCCTGATCATGTTCTCTGGCGCGATGCGTATCGAGGGCGTGCATCCGCTGCAGTTCGGCTTCGTGCGGCGCAAGATCAGGACGCAGCGCCGTTACGGGCTGCCGATCGTCAATCCGCTGATGTTCTATCCCTGGCGGGCCTACGATTTCGTCAAGGTCGCGGCGCAGTGGCTGCGCCTCATAAGGCGCTACCGCCGCATGATGGCGCGCGTGGTCGCCGATCCGGCCTCGGGCAGCTATTTCGACGAGGCGCTCAAGCCGCGTACCACGCCGGGCGAGACCGATCATTTCGTCGAAGTTTTTGCCGACAAGATCCCGCACACCCACGGCGCCCCGGTTCGCGCGCCGGCCGCGGTTGGTTGATCAGCGTCATTGCGAGCGGAGCGAAGCAATCCAGGCGGCGGCGCCGTGCTGGATTGCTTCGTCGCGGAGCCTGTCATCGGGCCGGCCACTTCGGGCCGGACCCGTTGGCTCCTCGCAATGACAGTTGTTATGAACTGCGGCCGATCTTGCTTTCGGTGCCGCCAATCACCCGCGCGATGTTGGCGCGGTGCATGATCCAGAGCAGCACCGTGAGCAGCAGAAACAGCGCCGCGAGCCGGGCATTGCCGCTCCACCACAGCATGACCGGCGTCGCGGCGCTTGCGACGAGCGCGGCCAGCGACGAGTAGCGGGTCAGTGCCGCGATCGCGAGCCAGATGGCGCAGAAGCTTACGAGCGCAAGCCAGGCCTTGAAGCCGAGCAACAGGCCGATAAAGGTCGCGACGCCCTTGCCGCCTTTGAATTTGAGCCAGACCGGAAACAAATGGCCGAGAAAGGCGCCGAGCGCGGCAACGATGGCGGCGTCGCGGCCGAACAGATACGCGACGATGAGAACCGCCGCGGTGCCCTTGAGCATGTCGCCCAGAAGCGTCGCGGCGGCCAGTCCCTTGCGGCCGGTGCGCAACACATTGGTGGCGCCGATATTGCCGGAGCCGACCGAACGCAGGTCGGGCGCGCCGGCAAGCCGGGTGAGCAAAATGCCGAACGGAATCGAGCCGCACAGATAGCCGAACAGCAAGGCCGCGGCATATTCGGGCAGGAGCGACCAGTCGATCGGCATGGCGGCTTATTTGTTAACCGTCATCCTGAGGTGGCCGCGAAGCGGCCCTCGAAGGATGAGCGGCCCGGGCCGTCGCCCTTCGAGGCTCGCTTCGCTCGCACCTCAGGGTGACGGAAAAGCATTTAACTGGCGCGCGCCTTTTTGCCGCTCTCGCGCGGCGCAAAGCCTGCGGCGAGCGCGTCGGCCGCGTTGCGGTAGATGACGAGGTGCTTGAGCTTGTCGCCCGTGGCGCGGGTGAGCGCCGCCAGATCGGGCGTAAAAGTTTTTCGCGTCGTGTCGGCGGCGACGAGTTGGCCATCCTCCTCGACGTCCTTCTCGCAATAGACGCAGCGCAGTTGGCTGCGGCTGTCCTGTTCGACGACATAGAACTTGTTGGCGGCGTATTGCCGCTCCGCCGGGTCGGCGGTGATGCAATTGGCATTGTCGCAACACAGGCCGGTGCCGATCGGCTGGACATAGATTGGGTAATCGGGCTCGGCGAAGCCGCCGTTGAACTGATGCAGCGACTTGTTCCTGTGCAGGTGCAGCAAGAGCGAGATCAGCGCCATGCGCACCGGCACGCCGTAAGCGGCCTGCTGGAAATAGATGGCGCGGCGGTCGCTGTCGAGCGACGCATCGAGCTCGTTGACCCGCGGCAAGGGATGCATGACGCTGGCGTCGGAATATTTGGCTTCGCCGAGGAATTTGGCGTCGATCTTGGGATAGGGCCGTTCCTTCTCGGCCCAGCGTTCCTTCTGGAAGCGCGTCACATAGACGGCGTCGATCTTCTTCTGCACCAACAGCCCGTAATCGATTTCCGGATCGGGAATGAGCGAGAGCTGGTGCGGCTGGTCGGCGGTGACATAGAGCGCGTCGATGGAGCCGTGCGGCTGGCCGGGATCCTTGGACACCATGCGGCAGTGGAATTCTTCGCGCAGCCGGCGGTCGACATGGGCCGGCAGCTCCATGCCGGGCGCGGGCAGGGGATCGATGGTGGCGCCGAAGCGGGCCAGCGCATAGACGAAGGAATGGATGGTGCGGCTGCCCTTGAGATCGCCGGAAATCGCGATCTTCATGTTCTTGAAACTCTTCTTCTTCGAGCGCAGCGTGAACAGGTCGCACAAGGTCTGCGTCGGATGCTCGTGACTGCCGTCGCCGCCGTTGATCACGGGAATTTGCGAATATTCCGCCGCCAGCCGCGCCGCGCCGTCGCGCGGATGGCGGATGACGACGATGTCGGCGTAGTTGGAGATGACCCGGATTGTGTCGGCGAGGCTCTCGCCCTTGGCCGCCGAGCTCACCGCCGGATCGGCGCTGGTGATATTGGCGCCGCCAAGCCGCAGCATGGCGCTTTCGAACGACAGCCGCGTGCGGGTCGACGGCTCGTAAAACAGGCTCGCCAGGATGGATTTTGCCGCCAGATCGGTGCTGCGCCCGATCCGGTAGGACACGTTTTTATCGGCGAGTTCCTGCAAAAACCCCTGCGCGACCTCGAAGATCGTCTCGATCTCCTTGTTGGTGAGGTCGTTGATCGAGATGATGTGGCGCGTGAGCGGCTGGGTTTTGCTCATTAAAGCGCTGCTATAGGCCCAATCCGAGCGGCGGGGCAAGCTCAAGTTTCGACCCGCGGCGCCGGTGTGCACCGGAAACATCGCGTGGGCCGGCCGGTGAAGCAAAATCCGCCGCGGCCGCACAAATTCAACCCGCGGCGACAGTGACCTACTGCGGCGCGGCGGAACAAGTTCGAACGTCCGCGGTTTGTGAGAGCAGCGCGGGAACTCTCGCTTAGGAGGCGAAGATGAAAGCTTTCAAGCACAGTATCGCGATTGCCGGGCTTGCCGCCGCCCTTTCCCTTGCAAATGCAACGACCGGCTCCGCCGCGCATTGGGGCGGTCATTGGGGCGGCGCCGCCATCGGCGCCGGCATTGCCGGCTTTGCCCTCGGCGCCGCGGCGACGGCCGCGGCCGCACCTTATTACGGCTACGGCGGCTACTACGATTATGACCCCGGCCCGGTCGTGGTCGTCCCTGCACCCGGCTACTACGTCCCTGCGCCCGGCTACTACGTCCCTGCGCCCGGCTACTACTATGACGCCGCGCCCTATGACGGCGGGCCGGATTATTATGGCTGGCGGCGCCACGGCGAGTGCCGCTTCTCGATCCGCGCCTGTTGAAGAAAGTCAGGCCGGTGCACGACGCGCCAAGCGGTCGAGCGCCCCTTGCAGGATATAGGTAGCGGCGTGCTGATCGATCACCGCCTTGCGCTTGGCGCGACTTAAGTCGGCGGCAATCAGCGCCCGTTCCACCGCGGCGGTCGACAGCCGTTCGTCCCAGAGCGCGATCGGCAGCGCGGTGAGTTTCGCGAGATTGCGGGCGAAGGCGCGGGTCGACTGGGCGCGTGCGCCTTCGCTGCCGTCCATGTTGACCGGCAGCCCGAGCACAAAGCCGACCGCGCGCCGCTCGGCGGCGAGTTCGAGCAGTCGTTGCGCATCGAGGCTGAAGCGTTTGCGGGCGACGGTTTCGACCGGCGCCGCCACGCGCCGGTCCGGATCGCTCGCCGCGACGCCGATGGTCTTGGTGCCGAGATCGAGGCCGATCAGCGCGCCGCGCGCCGGCAACAGCGGAGCCGCATCGGTGAGCGCGAGAACCGGCATGGCGGCGGGTTAGCACGCTGCCGCGGCGGCGCCAACGCCACCTTTCCTCGATCCTGCGGGGTCGCTATCTTGGCCGGCGCTGGCAAAAACCTTACGGCCCAGTGGCGCGGATCACGATTGCGATGGGAGGTGACGCATGGCGTTCACGGTCATCAGCAACAGTTTTGGCGACGGCGACTATCTGCGGAGCGATTTCATCTTGTCCGCCAATTTCGGCTTTGGCTGCGCCGGCGGCAATAAATCGCCGCATCTCAGATGGTCGGGCGCGCCGGCCGGGACCAAGAGCTTCGCGGTGACCTGCTACGATCCCGACGCACCGACCGGTTCGGGTTTCTGGCATTGGCTTGTCGTCAACATCCCGGCCAATGTGAGCGAGCTTGCCGAGGGCGCCGGCAGCGCCAACGGCAAGCTGCCGGCGGGCGCGCTGCAGACCCGGACCGATTTCGGCGCGCCCGGCTATGGCGGCCCGTGTCCGCCCGAGGGCGACCATCCGCACCGCTATCTGTTTACGGTCTTCGCCGTGAAAGCCGACAAGCTCGACGTCAAGGCCGACACGTCGGCGGCGGTCGTCGGCTTCAATCTGCATTTCAATACGCTGGCGAAGGCGGAGCTGATGGGGCTGTTCAAGAGATGAGCCCGCGCTGCGTTCCGCCCGATACCGAAGAAAGGAAACACATGTCAGGGATCGCCCCGTTGAGGAGACGCCATGCGGTTTGCGCCAATCGTTCTCGCCAGTACTTTGATGCTCGCCATGTCGCAATCTGAAGCTGCCGGCGTCAAAGTGATCAGCGGCGGCGCCTTCAAGCAGGTGCTCAACGCGCTGGCGGCGCAATACGAGAAGGAGACCGGCGACAAGCTCGACCTGACCTATCGGACCGTCGGCCAGCATTTGAAGCTGATCAAGAGCGGCGAGGAACAATTCGACGTCGCGGTGCTGACGCCCGAAGCGATCGACGGCCTAGTCAAGGACGGCAAGGTGGTTGCCGGCAGTCGCGCCGATCTCGCCAAGACCGGCGTCGGCGTCGTGGTCAAGGCCGGCGCGCCGCTGCCCGACATCAGTTCCGTCGACGCGTTCAAGCGCGCGCTGCTTGCGGCAAAATCGGTGGCCTATATCGACCCGGCGGCCGGCGGCTCGAGCGGCATCTATGTCGGCAAATTGCTGGAGCGGCTCGGCATCGCCAAGGAGGTCAATGCCAAGGCGAAGCTGATCCAGGGCGGCGAGGTCGCCAGTCACGTTGTCGACGGCGAAGCCGAAATCGGCATCCATCAGATCAGCGAAATCTTGGCGGTGCAGGGCGCCGTGCTGGTCGGTCCGCTGCCGGCGGAGATCCAGAATTTTACGATCTATTCGGCCGGCGTCGGCACCGCGGCCAACGACGGCGCCACAGCCGCCGCGCTGGTCAAGTTCCTGGCCGGGCCCCATGCCGGGCCGATCATCAAGGCCAAGGGCATGGAACCGGCGTCGTAACGGAACCCCAAAAAGCCAGCGCCCGCACGAAGCGGGCGCTGGTTTGGGACACGAAGTCCAAGACTTTACGCTTTCGCATGCTCCCAAGCGAGCCGCGGGATGTCCGAACGGGTGATGCCGATATCGGCCAGTTCGCGGTCGTTGAGGCTGGAAAGTTCCTGCACCGCAGCGCCATAGCGCTTCCAGGCGTGGAGGAAACGGATAACCGACAAGAGCATTTTGGGCACCTTTCATCATTTGTCGTTGAATCGCAAAGGGATATAGGTGGGCCCGGGTTGCAGTGCAAAAGGGAATTGCTGCAGTGCAGCTAGATGAAATTTGCATACATCAGGCAATGATTTCAGCGAAAACGGACCGCCTGTGGCCGATTTTTGCGAGATTTCCCATATCAGAGCAAATCTCGTTATGTCCATGATGCAAGGCTCCAGCGGCCTCATTCGGCCACGTCCTTTTGACGTCCGGCATGGGGATGGCGCTCAAATCCCTGCCGCCGCCGGACCTCGCTATTTCGCTTGGCGTAGGTTCCGCAGCGTCAAATTTTGGCCATCCGACGATCCCGCCCGCGCCCTAGTCGCCCCGTCATAATCCGCGCAGTGTTGCGTCAGTCAGGTCGGGTGTCATGGGGACTACTACTCAAGATCACCGCAAGTGCGCGGAAGAATGCGTGGCGATGGCGCGGTTGTCGGAGGCCGAAAACGACAAGGCGCTGTGGCTGACCTTGGCCCAGTCCTGGGTGCGCTTGGCCGAGCACGTCGCGCGCGCGCAAACGCGTGCCGCGTCGGTTGAGACGAGCGACGAACCGGTCGGTTAGGCCCGACAGTGCTAATTCGATCGGCTCGATGCGGCGCGGCGCCCGTCGATTAAGGCGACCGCGCCGACGCGTGGTTCGTCACTGGCCGTGGCTGGCCAGCACCTGCTGACAGGAATTGCTGATCTTGACGCGGTTGGTCTGCAGGCAGCCGAGAATGGCAAACACGTCGTCCTGGCCGTCGTCGCGGACAAACTGTTTGCAATAACGCATGACGTCCGGATGGCAGGCGGCACGCTCCTGGTCGCTGCCTTGCTGGATGGAATTGCGCACCGGCGGCGGCTGCGGCGGCAATTGCGCAAGTGCTGCCGGCCCGGCGACAAGCAGAAGAGCGATCGTCACAACCGATATGCGTAGCATACTACCCCCAGAGGGCATCCGGCCCGCGCTTGTTGTCGCAAAACTATCTCATAGTTTTTTCGCTGGCGTCAGTGCGCGGGTAGCGCTGGGGAAATCTTTTTGGCCAGCTGCGGCCAATTTGCTACACGCACGTGAAGCGTGGGAAATGCGCGTAGTGCAGGCAATAGGCGCTCGCGAAGCTCGCCCGCTCAGTCCGTCTTCGCTTTCGCTTGGCCGGACGCGCTTCGCCTTTACGGGCGAAGCGTGGTGGGCGGTGACGGACTCGAACCGCCGACATTCTGCGTGTAAAGCAGACGCTCTACCAACTGAGCTAACCGCCCGTATAAGCCACCATGGCGCGATTTATCGCCTTGGAACCGCAACGCGCAAGTCCGCTGCCGCGGCGTTGCCGCGGCGCAGGCCGGCAAGCCAGCACCCGACATAGCACCGCCCGCCTGCTCGCCGTTGGCATGGCAGCGAGCAAGCGGGCGGCGAATGCTGCGGGACCCGTTGTTTCGGGTCCGCTACCGACGGAACCCGATTGTCAGATCGCTTCCTTGAGTTCCTTGGAAGCGCGGAAGGCGACCTTCTTGCTGGCCTTGATCTGGATGGCTTCGCCGGTGGCCGGATTGCGGCCCATGCGCGCGGCGCGCTTGCGCACCTGCAGGATGCCCAGCCCGCCGATGCGGATGCGCTCGCCTTTCTTGAGATGCTTGACGATGTTGCCGACCAGGCCGCCAAGAATGGCTTCAGCCTGCTTTTTCGACAGCTCGTTATCCTCCGCAAGGCTTGCCGCCAGATGCTTCAATGTCACGGTAGTCGATGGTGTTTTGGCTGCCATTAGGCCCTCCTCGATGAAGCGGTAGCGCGCGAAAAGCGCCGCTCACTGCGAAGCAGTTAGACGATTCGGCTGCGGCTGACCACGCTTGTTTTGCCGATTTCACCGATGTTTTCGCGCATCCTTGGGTATCTGGGAGCACTCTATGACGCAAGTAAGACAGGCGGAAAAGGCCGATTTACGGCCTAAATCCTTGACTTGGGCGAAGGCCGGCCTTAACTGCCGACCGCGCCCGCGGGGGCGTAGCTCAGTTGGTTAGAGCGTCGGCCTGTCACGCCGAAGGTCGCGGGTTCGAGTCCCGTCGCTCCCGCCATATCATCAACAATATCAATATTTTGGCTTGGCGCGAACCGCGTTTAATGGCGTCATTCGGTGACCACCGGATCGGCAACGGTGCCGGTTCGATTCATGGCCGTGGCTTCAGGTTGAATTGAAGGACGCGCCCGTCATCGCTTCGGCAGCCGCTCGAAGGTCGGCAGGCCGTCGGGGATTTGATGGAAGGCCTGCTTGTCGACGGTGTAGATCGCCATTTGCGGGCCGCCAAAAAGGCTTGGATCGTCGAGCGTGCCGACTTTCAAGACCACGGCGGGCAGGCCGGGCCGACGGGTGGCCAGATGCGTGCCGCATTCGGCGCAAAATTCCCGCGTCACCGCGCGTTCAAGATTGCTGCGGGTAAATTGCTTGGGTGTCCCCGCGGTGTAACTGAAGCCATCGGGCGGCATGAGCATGAACATGTTCGGCGCGCCGCCGCTGATATATTGGCATTCGCGGCAGTGGCACTGCGCTTTGAGCATCGGCTCGCCCTCGGCCACATAGCGCACCTTGCCGCAATAGCACCCGCCTTCCAGCTTCATGGCCTTCTCCCGATGGCGTCGTTGATCGGCCTCTCAGTCCTTTAGCATTTTACGAAGTACGCATGCCGGGGAGAAGTCATGCGTTTTGTTGCCCCGCGGCCGTTCAGTCGCGGCAAGCGCACGGCGTGATGTTGTCGATCCGATAGCGCTGCACCGCCTCGTCAGCGCCGAAATCGACCGCAACGGTCACCGCAGGCGGCTGCCACTCAAGCTGCTTGCGGAACTCGAGATCGGGCGCGGTTTCGCTCAGCCGCGTGAAAACGATGTCGAAGTGTCCGGCAGAATTCGCCGCGCAGCGCGACGCATCGACCGCGACGACCGCGGTCCACGTTCGCTGCAGCGTTGGCGGCTGCATCGCTGAAAATTGGACCTCCTTGATTGCGAGGGCAGGGAGACAGGCCTGCTGTCCGACGGCCTGCGTCACGCCTGCTAGTCCGATGACGCCCGCCAGGCCTCCGGATAAGCTCGATCGATACATGGGTTGGTTCTCCATTTGCTTTGATGCGCAGCCGTCATCGCTGCGGCTGCGCTGCGGGCTGTCACTGCCCGATCACGGTGCGGCAGGTGCTGCCGGGGGTGAGATCCGAACCACCGCGAGCGCGGTCAGCGCGGCATAGATGCAGAAGCCGGCGGCAATAGCCGCGAACAGGCCGGTTACGCCGAGACCGAGCCAGTAGACTGCCGCTAGTCCCGCACCTGAGCTCACCAGCAGCCGCACCGCGTTTGCGACCATCGCTGCAAAGCCGCGGCCAAATCCTTGGCAAACGAAGAACAGCCCAAGGCCGAGACCGAAACAGACATAAACCGGTCCGACGATCCGCAGATACATCGCGCCAAGGCGCGCCACTTCGGCGTCGTTACTGAATAAGCCCAGCCAGATGCCGGGTCGCACTGCGACGATCAATCCCAGGGTCCCGCAGAGCAGCGCGATGATCGCCGCGCCCATCCAGGCGATCCGGCGCGCGCGGTCATACTGCTGCGCCCCCCAATTCGTCCCCACCATGGCAACGATCGCCGTGCCAAAGCCAAAGGCGATGGGCTGCATGATGTATTCGAGCCTCGACCCCATCGCATAGCCGATGGCAGCTTCGGGTCCGAACTGGCCAGCGATGCCCGTCAGTACGACCACAGACAAGTTGGTAATTGCGGTGTTGATCAAACCCGGCACGCCGACCTTGAGAATATCCGCGAACAGCGCCCATCGCGGCGCCACTCCGTAGAAATTCAAGCGAACGATCGAGCGGGACGAGCGCAGGTAGGCAATCATGATGAGGCTGCCGACGCCGAAAGGAATCACCAGCCCCCAGCCGGCACCTGCAGGGCCCAACGCCGGAATTGGCCCGTACCCGAAGATCAGAGCAGGTGCGAGCGCAATATGCGCAATCACGCAGCCGACCAGAACGCCGGCATGCAGGCTCATATTGCCCGTTCCGCGCACCGCGTTACCGAGCAGGTTGAGCACGGTGATGCAGACGGCTCCGCCGAAGGCAACGTTGGCGTATGCGAGCGCGTCCATCAGCATCTGGTCGCGACCGCCCATCCAGCCAAAAAGAAAAGGCGCGGCCAGCAGCATCACTGCCGAAAAAATTCCGGCAAGCGCGAGAGCCAACAGAAACGCGTGGAAGGCCAGCTCGTCGGCCCTGTCGCGCTTGCCCGCTCCGAGCGCGCGCGCGACGGCAGACGACACGCCAGCACCCATGCCGCTGTTGGTGGTTTGCAGAATCAGCATGATCCACGGAAACGCCAATGAAGCGCCCGCAAGCGCGTTCGTCCCGATCCTTCCCAGGAAGAAGCCATCAAAGGTGATCACGGCAACAAACGCGATTAGGTTGAGAATGTTCGGCGCCGCCAGCCGCAACAGCGTTGCAAGGATCGGTCCTTCAAGGAGCAATTTGGTGCGGGCCGCTACGGGGCGTGCCGGCGGAATTGCCGGAGAGGATGCGACCAACGTCGTCGGAGAAATGGTAATGCTCTGATCGGTCATAGGCGCTCCTCCCCGTGCGGGGTTGGAGCAGCGCTTGAGACCGAAATGTCCTCAAGAATCGGGTGGCTGCGTTAAGACCCGATTGGCTTCGTGTTTCGAAGCTCGGCTTCATTTAGCGTCCGCCGCGACCGTCCGCAAAGCATCATTTCTCGGCCAAGCATTAGAAAAATTCATACATATAACGCAATGTTCTTGTGCTACGCGTCCTTTTGCTCTTACCATTTCATTAGTTTTTCTCATGAAAATCGAATCATGCCGCGCCGCCTGCCACCGCTGAACGCCCTGAAAGCCTTCGAGGCCGCGGCGCGGAGCGAGAGCTTTACGCGGGCGGCGCAAGAGCTGAACGTCACCCAGGGCGCCGTGAGCCATCAGGTCAAGGCGCTCGAGGCCACGCTCGGCATCAAGCTGTTCAATCGTGAGCGCCAGCGGCTGGTCATGACCGAAGCTGGCCGCGATTATCTCGCCGTGGTCCGCGATGCGCTGGACCGGATCGCGGCGGGCACCGAACGCCTGGTGCAGCGTCAGAGCTCAGGCGTTCTGACGATCAGCACGTCACCGGATTTCGCCGCCAAATGGCTGGTCTACCGGCTCGGCCGGTTTGCCGAGAGCCATCCGGAGATCGATCTGCGGGTTTCCGCGGCGGCGCATCAGGTCGACTTTGCCGGCGAAGACGTCGACGTTGCGGTTCGCCATGGCGACGGCAAGTGGCCCGGACTCGACGCCGTGCGGCTGTGCGCCGAGCGGCTTTTCCCGGTTTGCAGCCCAAAACTTGCTTCGGGACGAAACGGCATAACAACGGCGTCCGATTTGCTGAAATTTCCGCTGTTGCGTCTTGACGACTGGAAGAACTGGAAGAGATGGTTTGCCGCCGCCGGCGTCGCCGACCCGGTCGCGCACGGCCCGGTTCTCAACCGTGCCAGCATGTTGATCGATGCAGCCGTCGATGGCCAGGGCATTGCGCTTGCCCGCACCGCGCTTGCGGCCTGGGATCTCATCAATGGTCGTCTGGTCAGACCGATCGATGTTTCGTTGCCGATATCCAATACCTATTGGATCGTCTGCCCGAAGGCGACGTCGAGCGTACCGAAGATCGCGACGTTCCGAAAATGGCTGTTGGCCGAGGCGGCCGACGACGCAAGGCGCCTGAAAAAGCTTTCGCTTCGTTAGGCAGTCGAATCGTCAAGGCAACGGATGCCCGGCAAATCCGCCGGGCATTTTTCGCGTCATTCACACCCGCTCGACGATTTTGTCGGTCGTGGCGCGGAAGTGGTAGCGCGGGATGGCGTCGAGATCGGTGCCGGTGATGCGGACCACCCAGGCCTTTTGCGGGTGCGCGGTGGAGTGGATGAGGCCGGACGCATAGGCTTGGGTCTGGCCCGGGCCGAGGGCGTAGGCCTTAGCCTTCTCCAGCACGACAGCGTCTTCGCTCGCCGGATTGATCCGGCGCCATTCGGTCATCTCGGTGACGCCGCGGGCGGTGCCGTAGATCGCCCACGAGGCGCCGTGGCTGTGCGGCTTGCCGACCTTGCCGCCTTCCTGGACGTGGGCGAGCACGTATACGTCAGTCTCCGGATCGTGCCACAGCTCGCGGCGGCCGATCGGCGTGTCGTCGCTGAAAGTTTCGCTGACGAAGGCGGGATTTTTCAAGAGCTGCGAAAGCTTTTGCGCGATGTCGGGCAGGCCGCTTTCGCCTTTGCTCTTAAGCGTGGTCGACAGGTCGGCGCAGAAATCGGTCAGCGTGTACGGCATGATTGGCTCCTCAAGCTCGCTTCAGTTCTTGTCCGCTCCCACCAGCGCATTATAGCGCGCGATGACGTCGCGTGGCGTAGCCGCGGCATGGGCGATGGATTTAAGCACGGTTGCGCCGTCGATGGGACTCATCTCGATGCCGAGTTTTTCGGCGTCGTCGCGCACCGCCGGATCCCGGCACATCGCCATGAAGGCGTCTCCCAGGGCCTTGGCGCGGTCCGCCGGCACGCCGGGGGGCGCGGCAAACGGCAGCGAAATGGCAAATTGCAGATTGGCGAAATCGAGAAGCGCCAGCGCGTTCGGGTCCTGGGTCAATTCGTTGCCGGTCGGCACGTCGGCGAAATCGGCAAGCCGCGTCGAACGGCCGAATTGCAGGAGCGGGCGGAACGCGCTGTGGCTCCACAGATCGCGCTGGCCGGTGCGCACCGAGCTGAAGCCGATGATCTGGCCGTCGATCTCGCCGCGCTGCATGGCGAGAAACATCGGCGCCGCGCCGGTATAGCCGCGCACGACTTTTATGTTCAGGCCGAGGATGTCCCTGGCGATGGTGGCGAAGATCAAATTGCTGGAGGCGGCGTTATCGCCGCCGAGCGTGATCGATTTGCCGGGCTCCTTCAATTCGGCGACCGATTTGATCGGGTTCTCCGCCATCACCAGCATCAGGTAGGAGTCCTTGGCGTAGGACGACAGACTGCCGAGCCAGGTGATCTTCAGCGGATCGAAATTGACGTTCGGGTCACCCTGGATGGCGAGCATCGGCACCGCGCGCTCGAGCTTGACGATGACGGAGCCGTCGCGCTCGAAGGTGTTGTAGAGCCGGTTGGCCGAAGCGATGCCGCCGGCGCCGGGCTGGTTCTGCACCACGATGGCTGGATTGCCGGGAATGTAGCGGCCGAGATGGCGCGCCACGAAGCGCGCGGTGATGTCATTGATGCCGCCGGGCGCGGTGCCGACGATCATGGTCATCTGGCGGCCCTTGTAGAACTGCTCGACCGACTGGGCGCGCGCCGCATCGGCGCCCATGAGAAGGCCGCAAGCGGCCGCCAGCACGGCGCAATGCTTGATCATGGAAACGCCGCGAGCAGGTGGCCAAAACCTTGAACCGGCTGGCGCACATGCAGCCGCTTCTGGATTTCCCAAACCCGCGCCGGCACCGGATGCACCACCGGCACCTGCAGATCCTGCTCCAGCATGGCGATGATGTTGAGCGTCCGCCAGCCGGAGCCGAGCATGTAGATGGCGTCGGCGCCCTTGGCTTTGAGGAAATTCCTCTTGATGTGAGCGTAGACCTGCTCGCCGGAGAGGTTTTGCACCTCGTTGAACGGCACGTCGATGCCCTCCATGCCGCGCACCTGGAAACCGGCATCGCGAAAATACTTGGCGAAAATCGCATTGAGTTTTTTCGGAAAATAAGTGGCGCCGACGAAGCTTTTGGCCTTGAGCGCATGCAGCGCATTGACGTGGTTCTGCGCCACGCTCATCACCGGCACTTTGTATTTCTTCTCCCACGCGGCGACGATCTTGGCCTCGCCCTTGCGGCCGAGCACCATGAAGGGCGGCGCGCCGTGCGGATGGATCAGATCGCATTTCTCCTCGGCCAGCACCGCGACGAGTTTTTCGTAATGCGGCATCATGGTGTGAAACTCGTCCGCGGTGCCGCGCTTGATGTTCAGGAACAGCGGAATGAGGCCGATACCTTCAGGAAGCAGCCGGCAGACCTCTTCGGTCACGCCCGGCCGCATGGTCGGATTGATCATGCCGACCACACCGCGCCAACTGGAGAATGCCATGGTGGTGTGTCCCTTGATGTAGCGTTACCTGCAAACGCGAATAGCGAATAGCGAATAGGAGAATTGGCGTTCGGCAAACATTCGCCATTCGCTACTCGCCATTCGCCCTCTTATCCCCGATAGATCGGCGCCGGCTGGGCGAAAAAACTCCACAGGATGTGATAGACCAGCGCGTAGTTCTTCTGCTGGAAGCTGGCGTGTGAAATCCCCGGCATGACCGCGAAATGCTTGTCCGGGTTCGGCAGCTTGGCGAAGAACGCGACCAAATCTTCGAAGCTGGCGATGCCGTCCCACTGGCCGCGCATGATCAAGGTCGGCACCGTGATCTTTTCCGGATCGACCACCGGCAGGCGCGAGCACATGTCGACATAGGTGCCGGTCGGCACCGAATCGTCGAGTGCGGTGACGGCGTCGGCGAAGACGTCGATGACTTTTTCTTCCGCCGTGCCGGGATGGTCGCGGTCGAAGATCGAATGGATGAAGGCGCGATCGATCGGGCGGCGGTTCTTGGCTAAAAACTCGGGCAGTCTCTTCTTGCGCTCGGCCAGCGTCGGCGAGCCTGCGCCGGTCCACACCATGGCGTCGAGCGCAAGGCGAGCGACCAGATCGGGATGGCGCTGCGCAAACAGCGCGGCCCGCAGTGCGCCCGACGAAATGCCGTAGACGAGCAGGGGCCGCTTGCCGCGCAGCTTTTGGATATAGGTCGCCGCCGCCAAGCAATCGTCGGCGCCTTGGGCGATCGGCGCGTTGTTGTCGCGGTCCTTGGTCGAGCGGCCGTAGCCCTCCATGTCGACGCACCAGCAGTCGAAATTCTGCCGGGCGAAGAAATCCATCGCCGAGGAATCCGGCCGGCCCGGCACCTGCAGATCGAAGGTCGGCTGCGCCGCCATCGACGAGCCGTGCACGAACAGGATGGTGCCCGCGGTCTTGGCCGGATCGCCGGCGCATTTTTCGAACAGGAACAGCCTTACGCCGCCGTCCTTGGTGGTCCAGTGATCCTCGGCCTTGATCGCCGCGGCGGAATTCGCAATGTCGTTCATGCTGTGCCCTTAATTGATCAGCGCGATGTGATTGGTCTTGATCACCTTAGCCCATTTCTCGACCTGGGCCGCCATGAAGGCGGCAAATTCGGGCTGGCTCATGGTGAAGGCGGTGGCGCCTTGTGCTTCCCAGGCGTCCTTGAGGCCCGGCCGGCTCAAAATTGCGGTGATCGCGGCATTGAGTTTGTCGACGATCGGCTGTGGCGTGGCCTTGGGCGCCATGAAGCCGACCCACAGCGTCGACTGGAAGCCCGGCACGGTCTCGGCGATGGTCGGCACGCCGGGCAGGATGGGCGAGGGTTTTAGGCCGCTGGTGCCGAGCGCGCGGACGTAGCCGGCCTTGATCAGCGGCGCCATGGTCGGGACCGAGTCGAACAGCATCTGGATCTGGCCGCTGGCGATGTCGGTGCGCATGCCGGTCGAGCCCTTGTACGGCACGTGCACGATGTCGATGCCGGTCAGCGTTTTCAAAAGCTCCGCCGACATGTGATAATTCGAGCCCGGGCCGGACGAGCCGAAATTGATGGTGCCCGGCTTGGCGCGCGCCAGCGCCAACAGCTCGGCGACGGTTTTGGCCGGCACCGAGGGGTGCACGACCAGAACCAGGTCGCTCTCCATCAGCGGCGCGATCGGCACCAGATCGCGCAACAGCTCGTAGGATTTGTGCGCATAGAGCGTGTCGTTGACGCATTGCGTCGAGCCGGCCATCAGCAGCATGTAGCCGTCCGGCGCGGCGTGGGCGACCAGGTCGGTGCCGATGGTGGTGCCGGCGCCCGGGTGATCCTCGATGACAAACGGCTGATTGAGCGCCTTGTGCAGCTCTTCGGCGATCGAGCGGGTATAGACGTCGGTCGGGCCGCCGGCGCCGAACGGCGCGACGATCTTCACCGGCCGCGACGGATAATCGTCGGCGCGGCTCGATGATGTACCGGCAACGACGCCGGAAAGCGCGAGAAGAATGGCGTCACGTCGCGACACTGCGGTCGGCAAGTTCATGGCATTTCCTCAAAAAATCTACTTCAACGTCACGCCGGTGATGCGGATCACTTCGCCCCAGCGCTTATGTTGCTCGGCGATGAAGGCTGCGAATTCCGCGACCGACTTCGGCTGCGGCTCGCCGCCGAGCCGCTTGATCTTGTTTTGCAGCTCCGTCGTCGCCAGACCCTCGTTCACGACCTTGTTGATCTTGGCGACGATATCGGGCGGCGTGCCGGCCGGCGCCACGATGGCCTGCCAGGAATCCGGCGGCATGCCGGGATAGCCGAGCTCGTCCATGGTCGGCACGTCGGCAATTTCCGGAACGCGCGCCGGGCTGGTGACGGCGAGCGCGCGCACCTCGCCGGACTTGATGTGCGGCACGATCGCGGTGGTGCCTTCGAAGGTCATGTTCATCTGCCCGGCCAACACGTCGATGGTGGCCTGCGCCGCGGTCTTGTAGGGCACGAACACGATATTGGCGCCGGTGATGTGCTTGAACATTTCGCCGCTCATATGCGGCGGCGTGCCGGTCACCGCGCCGTAATTGAGCTTGCCGGGATTGGCCTTGGCATAGGCGACCAGTTCCTTGACGCTCTTCGCCGGAACTGAGGGATTGATCGCGATCACCAGCGGCGCCGAAGAGACCATCGCCACGGCGGCGAAATCCTTGACCGGATCGATGCCGGCGTCCTTGTAAAGCTGCGGGCTGATGGCGAGCGAGCCCGCGGTCGCGGCCAACAGCGTGTAGCCGTCGGGCGGCGAGGTTGCCACCGCGCGCGCCGCCAAGGTGCCGCCGGCGCCGACATGGTTCTCCACCACGACCGGGCCGAGATGGTCCGACAGATACGCGCCGATGATGCGCGCCGCCACGTCCGGCGGCCCGCCGGCCCCGAACGGCACGATCAGCTTGATCGGCTTTTCGGGGAAGTTATCCGCCGCCGATGCCGCCGCCGGCAGGCCGAGCGCAAGCGCCGCGGCGAGCGCGATAGGGCCAAACCCGCGCGCCATCGAACGCGTCATCGACCTCTCCGGTTCAAAGCAGTCCGGCAAGGTAGTATCGCCCATGGCGGCGGCGTCAACGCGCCACCTCAACGCACAGGGCCGCCTTGCACCTTTTTGTGCACTGCGCTAAGGGTCGCCAAAGTTCCGTGGTCACGGCGAATCCGCTGAAAATCGGGGCAAATCAGCGCTGTCTCGCGGATCGCGGAACGGCGCCGCAATGGACATATTCCCAGGGCAGGAATGATGTCCGAACCGCTCGACCAAAGGGCTGCCGATGACCCAATCGATGAGTCAATTGCTGCTGGGCTATCTGCCGCTGGTCGTGTTCATCGGCGTTGCCGCCGTGATCGGGCTCGCGCTGCTCATGGTGGCGTTCGTGGTCGCCTACAAGCAGCCCGACCCGGAAAAGCTCTCGGCCTACGAATGCGGCTTCAACGCCTTCGACGACGCGCGGATGAAGTTCGACGTCCGCTTCTACCTGGTCGCGATCCTGTTCATCATTTTCGACCTCGAAGTGAGCTTTTTGTTCCCGTGGGCCGCCGCCTTCGGTCAACTCGGCGTGTACGGCTTCTGGTCGATGATGCTGTTCCTTGCGGTACTGACCGTCGGCTTTATCTATGAGTGGAAAAAGGGAGCGCTCGAATGGGATTGAGCGAACCCGCACTGCTAACGCCAAGCCGGACCATCATCGACCCGCGCACCAATAAGCCGGTGGGCGCGGGCGACGAATTTTTCTCCGATCTCAACAACGAGCTCGCCGACAAGGGTTTTCTGGTCGCCGCGGCCGACGATCTGATCGCCTGGGCGCGCACCGGCTCGCTGATGTGGATGACCTTCGGGCTTGCCTGCTGCGCCGTCGAGATGATGCAGATGTCGATGCCGCGCTACGACGCCGAGCGCTTCGGCTTCGCGCCGCGCGCGTCGCCGCGCCAGTCCGACGTCATGATCGTCGCCGGCACGCTGACCAACAAGATGGCCCCGGCGCTGCGCAAGGTCTACGACCAGATGCCGGAGCCGCGCTACGTGATCTCGATGGGATCCTGCGCCAATGGCGGCGGCTATTACCATTATTCCTATTCGGTGGTGCGCGGCTGCGACCGCATCGTGCCGGTCGACATCTACGTGCCGGGCTGTCCGCCCACCGCCGAAGCGCTGCTCTACGGCGTGCTATTGCTGCAGAAGAAAATCCGCCGCACCGCGACGATCGAACGCTGAACATGGATGACACGCTCGACACGCTCGGCAAGACCATCGCTGGCGCCCTTGCCGCGTCGGTGACGGGTTATGCGGTCGCCTTTGGCGAACTGACCGTGACCGCGCAGGCGTCCGCCATCGTGCCGGTGATGCGCTTCCTGCGCGACGACGGCCGCTGCCAGTTCTGGAACCTGACCGACATCACCGCGGTCGATTGGCCGAGCCGCGAGCGGCGCTTCGATGTGGTCTATCATTTGCTGTCGCCGAAGCAGAACGTGCGCATCCGCGTCAAGGCCGAGACCGACGAGACGACGCCGGTGCCTTCGATCATCGCGGTGTTTCCCGGCGCCGACTGGTTCGAGCGCGAGACCTACGACCTCTACGGCATCGTGTTCACCGGCCATCCCGACATGCGGCGCATCCTGACCGATTACGGTTTTGAGGGTTATCCGCTGCGGAAAGATTTTCCGCTGACCGGCTTTGTCGAAGTGCGCTACGACGACGAGCTCAAGCGCGTGGTCTACGAGCCGGTGCGGCTCGCCCAGGAATTCCGCAACTTCGATTTTCTGTCGCCCTGGGAAGGCACCGACTACGTGCTGCCCGGCGACGAGAAGGCGAAGAAACCGGAAGGGCAGGGCACATGAAACCGACGCTCAAGCCCGGCCTCGCCCATCGCTTCGCCTACAAGGTGCCGGAGAACAAGACGGTGCCCTACACCTATCCGGAGTCGCCGGAGATAGCGGCGATGCCAAAGGTGTTCGCCACCGGCTACATGATCGTGCTGATCGAATGGGTGTGCACGCAGCTCTTGGCGCCGCATCTCGATCCGGGCGAGGGCAGCCTCGGCGTCCACGTCGATGTCAGCCATCTCGCCGCGACGCTGCCCGGAATGACGGTGACGGTCGACGTCGAATGCGCCGAAGTTGTCGGCCAGCGCGTGAGCTTCAAGGTCAAGGCTCACGACGGCATCGATCTGATCGGCGAAGGCCGGCACGACCGCTTTGTGGTGATGTGGGACAAATTCAACGCGCGGGTTGCCGCGAAGGCCGCGAAGGTAGGCGAATGGCGAATGGCGAGTGGCGAATAGGGATGAATGGCGCGCGGTTCAACGATCAATTCTTATCGGGACCTGCGTGTTTGGCAGGATTCGATGACATTAGCCGCAGAATGCTATCGACTGACTCGCTCTCTTCCGAAGGAGGAGATGTTCGGGCTGACATCGCAAATTCGGCGATCGGCCGCTTCAATACCGGCAAATATCGCGGAAGGTCATGGACGCGAAAATACCCAGTCGTTCATTCAGTATCTGCGCATCGCTCAAGGCTCGCTGAAGGAATTGGAGACGCATTGGTTGCTCGCCGAACGTGTAGGGCTGGTCGAAAAAGGACATATCGAGCAAGTCACTCGACAATGCGAGTCGTTGGGCAAAATGGTCGGTTTGCTCATCCGTTCACTGCAGCAGAATGTGAGAAACCGCTAATGCTTACTCTGCCTGCCATTCGCCATTCGCCACTCGCCATTCGCGTTCAACCATGACCGAAGCCGCATCACGCAATTTCACCATCAACTTCGGCCCTCAGCATCCGGCGGCCCATGGCGTGCTGCGCCTGGTGCTTGAGCTCGACGGCGAAGTGGTCGAGCGTGTCGATCCGCATATCGGGCTGCTGCATCGCGGCACCGAGAAGCTGATCGAGCACAAGACTTATCTGCAGGCGATTCCTTATTTCGACCGGCTCGATTATGTCGCGCCGATGAACCAGGAGCATGCGTTCTGCCTGGCGGCGGAAAAGCTGCTCGGCTTGCAGGTGCCGCGGCGCGCGCAAATCATCCGCGTGCTCTATTGCGAGATCGGCCGGCTGCTCTCGCACCTGCTCAACGTCACGACGCAAGCATTGGACGTCGGCGCGCTCACCCCGCCGCTGTGGGGTTTCGAGGAGCGCGAGAAGCTGATGGTGTTCTACGAGCGCGCCTCGGGCTCGCGCATGCACGCGGCCTATTTCCGCGTCGGCGGCGTGCACCAGGATTTGCCGCCAAAACTGATCGACGACATTGCCGCGTTCTGCGATCCGTTCCTGAAAGTCTGCGACGATCTCGAAGAGCTGCTCACCGAGAACCGCATCTTCAAGCAGCGCAATGTCGATATCGGCGTGGTGTCGCTCGAAGACGCCTGGGCGCGCGGCTTTTCCGGCGTCATGGTGCGCGGCTCGGGCGCGGCCTGGGACCTGCGCAAGGCCCAGCCTTACGAATGCTACGCCGAGATGGATTTCGACATTCCGGTCGGCAAGCACGGCGACAATTACGACCGTTATTGCATCCGCATGGAAGAGATGCGCCAGTCGATCCGCATCATGAAACAGTGCATCGATAAGCTGCACGCCGCCGACGGCCAGGGCCGCGTCACCGTCGACGATCACAAGATCGTGCCGCCCAAGCGCGAAGAGATGAAACGCTCGATGGAAGGCTTGATCCATCACTTCAAGCTCTACACCGAAGGTTTCAAGGTGCCGGCTGGCGAAGTCTACGCCGCGGTCGAAGCGCCCAAGGGCGAGTTCGGCGTCTATCTGGTCGCCGACGGCACCAACAAGCCGTACAAATGCAAGATCCGCGCGCCCGGCTTCGCCCACCTGCAGGCCATGGACTTTATGTGCCGCGGCCACATGCTGGCCGACATTTCGGCGATCTTGGGCTCGATCGACATCGTGTTCGGCGAGGTCGACCGATGAGCGTGCGCCGCCTCGCCGAAAAGCAGCCGCCGAGCTTTGCCTTTACGCCGGAGAATCTGGCCTGGGCGAAAGCGCAGATCGCCAAATATCCGGAAGGCCGCCAGCAGTCGGCGGTGATCCCGATCCTGTGGCGGGCGCAGGAGCAATCCGGCGGCTGGCTGCCGCAGAAGGCGATCGAGGCGACGGCGGAGCTTTTGGGCATGGCGAAAATCCGCGTGCTCGAAGTGGCGACCTTCTACACCATGTTCAATCTCGCGCCGGTCGGCAAATTCAACGTGCAGCTTTGCGGCACGACGCCATGCACGTTGCGCGGCTCCGACGAACTGAAAAAAGTCTGCCGGCGCATCATCGGCGAGCCGGATCACGTCACCAAGGACGGCCTGTTCTCCTGGACCGAGGTCGAGTGTCTCGGCGCCTGCGTCAACGCGCCGATGGTGCAGATCAACTACGATTATTACGAGGATCTTTCGCCGGAATCGTTTACCCGTATCCTCAACGACCTGTCGCTCGGCAAGACGCCGAAACCCGGGCCGCAGATCGACCGGCTGAACTCGGCGCCGGTCGGCGGCCCAACGACGCTTCTGGACAAGGCCTGACCGATGCTCGCCGACAGGGATCGCATTTTTAAAAATCTCTACGGTCAGGGCGATTGGGGCCTCGACGGCGCCCGCGCGCGCGGTGCCTGGGACGGCACCAAGGCGATCCTGGAAAAAGGCCGCGAGGCCATCGTCAACGAAGTGAAGGCGTCAGGCCAGCGCGGCCGCGGCGGCGCCGGATTTCCGACCGGGCTGAAATGGTCGTTCATGCCCAAAGAGACCGACCGGCCGAGCTATCTGGTCATCAATGCCGACGAATCCGAGCCCGGCACCTGCAAGGACCGCGAGGTGATGCGCCACGATCCGCATCTGCTCGTCGAAGGCTGTCTGATCGCCGGCGCCGGCATGGGCGCGCACCATTGCTACATTTATGTGCGCGGCGAATTCATCCGCGAGCGCGAGCGGCTCGAAGCCGCGGTGCAGCAGGCCTATGAGGCAAAGCTCATCGGCAAGAACAACGTGCACGGTTTCGACTTCGACATCGTCATCCATCACGGCGCCGGCGCCTATATCTGCGGCGAGGAGACGGCGCTCTTGGAAAGCCTCGAAGGCAAGAAGGGCCTGCCGCGGCTCAAACCGCCGTTCCCCGCCAATATGGGTCTCTACGGCTGCCCGACCACCGTGAACAATGTCGAGACCATCGCCCAAGTGCCCGACATCATGCGCCGCGGCGCCGGCTGGTTCGCCGGCATCGGCCGGGCCAACAACACCGGCACGAAGCTTTATTGCATTTCCGGCCATGTCGAGCAGCCGTGCAATGTCGAAGAGGCGATGGGCATTCCGCTGCGCGAACTGATCGAAAAGCACGCCGGCGGCGTGCGCGGCGGCTGGAACAATCTCATGGCCGTGATCCCCGGCGGCTCGTCGATGCCCATGGTGCCGGCCGGCCCCGATCAGGCCGATACGCTGCTGCTGGACTTCGACGGCTGCCGCGACAAGAAATCGGCGCTCGGCACCGCGGCCGTGATCGTCATGGATAAGTCGGCCGACATCGTCAAAGCCATGGCGCGCATCTCCTATTTCTACAAGCACGAAAGCTGCGGCCAGTGCACGCCGTGCCGCGAGGGCATGGGTTGGATGTGGCGCGTGCTTGAACGCATGGCCGAAGGCCGCGCGCAAAAGCGCGAGATCGACATGCTGTGGGAAGTCACCACCCAGATCGAAGGCCACACCATCTGCGCCTTCGGCGACGGCGCGGCGTGGCCGGTGCAGGGGCTGTTGCGCCACTTCCGGCCGGAGATCGAGCGGCGCATCGACGAATATACCGCGAACCCGCATCCCGAACCCGTTACGGTCTCGGCGGCGGCGGAGTAAAGGGAGGGAAGCATGGCGAAGCAGCCCGAAGATCTCGTCGTTCGCATATTGCGGGACATTCAGACGACGCTTTCTGAACAGTCAAAAATGTTGACCGATCACACCAAGCGATTCGAGCATCTCGAACAGCGCTTCGATGACGTGCATGAGGGGATGTTGACCGCGTTAGGACTGGCAAGCCACGCGCACGTGCGCGATGACAGCATGAAAAAGGATATCAACGACCTCAAGAAGCGTGTCAAACGCCTCGAGGCAAAAGTTTGATGCAGTAGGCTCATGACCAAGCTCATCGTCGACGGCAGAGAGATCGACGTCCCGCCGGAGTACACGCTGCTCCAGGCCTGCGAGGCCGCGGGCGCCGAGATTCCGCGCTTCTGCTTCCACGAGCGGCTGTCGATCGCCGGCAATTGCCGCATGTGCCTGATCGAGGTGGCCGGCGTGCCGAAGCCGCAGGCCTCCTGCGCCATGGCGGTGAAGGATTTGATGCCGAACAAGGACGGCTCGCCCAAAATTTTGTCGACGCGCTCGCCGATGGTGCGCAAGGCGCGCGAAGGCGTCATGGAATTCCTGCTGATCAACCATCCGCTCGATTGCCCGATCTGCGATCAGGGCGGCGAATGCGACCTGCAGGACCAGTCGATGGCCTACGGCATCGATTCCAGCCGCTTCCACGAGAACAAGCGCGCGGTCGAGGACAAATATCTCGGCGCGCTGGTCAAAACCTCGATGAACCGCTGCATCCAGTGCACCCGCTGTGTGCGCTTTGCCACCGAAGTGGCGGGCGTGCCCGAGCTCGGCGCCATCGGCCGCGGCGAGGACATGGAGATCACCACCTATCTCGAAGGGGCGATGGTATCGGAGCTGCAGGCCAACGTGGTCGATATCTGTCCGGTCGGCGCGCTGACGTCTAAGCCGTATGCCTTCGCAGCGCGGCCGTGGGAGCTCAATAAGACGGAATCGATCGACGTCATGGATGCGCTCGGCTGCGCCATCCGCATCGACACCCGCGGCCGCGAGGTGATGCGGATTTTGCCGCGCACCAATGACGACATCAACGAGGAATGGATTTCCGACAAGACGCGCCACGTCGTCGACGGCTTGCGCACGCAACGGCTCGATCAGCCTTATGTGCGCGAGAACGGCAAGCTGTGCCCGGCGACGTGGAACGAGGCATTCAAGGCGATTGCCGCAAAAGTCGCGCGCGGCAATCCCAAGCGCATCGGCGCGCTGGCCGGCGACCTTGCCGCGGTCGAGGAGATCTTTGCGCTGAAGGATTTGATGACGCGGCTCGGCGTCAGCAATCTCGATTGCCGGCCCGACGGCTCGGTGCTCGATCCCAAATGGGGCAGGGCGACCTATCTGTTCAACGCCACCATCGCCGGCATCGACGCAGCCGATGCGCTGCTCATCGTCGGCTCGAACCCGCGCAAGGAAGCCGCCATCCTCAACGCCCGCATCCGCAAGCGTTGGCGCGCCGGCAAATTCCCGATCGGTGTCATCGGCCCGAAGGCCGATCTGACTTACCCTTACGATTATCTCGGCGCCGGACCGGATACGCTCGCCGATATCGCGCGGCACAGCTTTGCCGACGCGCTGCGCCAAGCCGAGCGCCCGATGGTGCTGGTCGGCGTGGCGGCGTTCGCCCGGGCCGACGGCGCAGCCATCGCGTCGCTGGCGGCGAAGGCGGCGATCGAACTCGGCGCGGTGAAAGACGGCTGGAACGGTTTTAGCGTGCTGCACAGCGCCGCCTCGCGCGTCGGTGCACTCGATCTCGGCTTCGTGCCGGGCGCGGGCGGCTTGAATACGCGGCAGATGGCGGCGTCGGGCACGCTCGATGTTCTGTTCCTGCTCGGTGTCGATGAGATCGACATCGCGCCTGGCGCCTTCGTCGTCTATATCGGCAGTCAGGGCGACCGCGGCGCCATGCGCGCCGACGTCGTCCTGCCCGGCGCGGCGTACCCGGAAAAATCCGCCATCTACGTCAACACCGAAGGCCGGGTGCAGATGGCGACCCGCGCCGCGTTCCCGCCCGGCGACGCGCGCGAGGACTGGGCGATTTTTCGCGCGCTGTCCGACGTGCTCGGCAAAAAGCTTCCCTATGACTCGCTGGCGCAACTGCGCCAGGCGTTGTTCGCCGCCTATCCGCATCTGCAGCGCATCGGCCAGATCGCGCCCGGCAATACGGCCGACTTGCAAAAGCTTGCGGGCTTGGGCGGCGCGACCGACAAGACGCCGCTGCGCTCGAGCGTCGATGATTTTTATTTCACCAACCCGATCGCGCGCTGTTCGGCGGTCATGGCGGAATGCTCGGCAATTGCGCACGGCCGCTCCGCCATGACGGCGGCGGAATAGGGGACCGACGATGGCCGCGTTCTGGTCCGACTATATCTGGCCGCTCATCATCATGGTGGCGGAGAGCGTGCTGCTTCTCGTCATCCTGCTGATCGCCGTGGCCTATGTGCTGCTCGCCGACCGCAAGATCTGGGCGGCGGTGCAGATCCGCCGCGGGCCGAACGTGGTCGGACCGTGGGGCCTGCTGCAATCCTTCGCCGATCTGCTCAAATTCGTGCTCAAGGAGCCGGTGATCCCGGCCGGCGCCAACAAGGGCGTGTTCCTGCTGGCGCCGCTGGTGACTTGCGTGCTGGCGCTCGCCGCCTGGGCGGTGATCCCGGTCGATGCCGGCTGGGTGATCTCCAATATCAATGTCGGCATTCTTTATATCTTCGCCATCTCCTCGCTCGGCGTGTACGGCGTGATCATGGCCGGCTGGGCGTCGAACTCCAAATACCCGTTCCTCGCCGCGCTGCGCTCGGCGGCGCAGATGGTGTCCTACGAAGTCTCGATCGGCTTCGTCATCATCACCGTGCTGCTGTGCGTCGGCTCGCTCAATCTCACCGCCATCGTCGAGGCGCAGAACAGCAAATGGGGACTTTTGGGCTGGTACTGGCTGCCGCTGTTCCCGATGCTGATCGTCTTTTTCGTCTCCGCGCTGGCCGAGACCAACCGGCCGCCGTTCGACCTGGTCGAGGCGGAATCCGAGCTGGTCGCCGGTTTCATGGTGGAATACGGTTCCACGCCCTACATGATGTTCATGCTCGGCGAGTACGTGGCGGTTTGCACCATGTGCGCCATGTGCACGATCCTGTTCCTCGGCGGCTGGCTGCCGCCGTTCCCGGTGCCGCCATTCACCTGGATTCCCGGCGTGATCTGGTTCGTGCTCAAGGCCAGCTTCGTGTTCTTCATGTTCGCCATGGTGAAAGCCTTTGTGCCGCGCTATCGCTACGACCAGTTGATGCGGCTCGGCTGGAAAGTTTTTTTACCGATCTCGCTCGCCATGGTGGCGATCGTGGCCGGCGTGCTGCAAGCAACCGGGTGGGCGCCGAAATGAGCGAGGACGCGGATGGAATATTCGCTGCCAGCCTGGCTCGGTGCGCTCGCCGGAACCGTGGTTGCGGTGATCGTCTACGTGCCGGCGATCCGCGCCATCGAGCGCGGTTTTCGCGCGCAAAGCGGCCCGCAAACGCTGGAGCAGCGCGCAGCGTTCGAGGAAAAATTGTCCATCGCGCGTCGTCTGATCCTCGCGATCGACATCGCCATCTTCGCCACCGCGGGCTATTGGATCGGCCATGCGCTCGGCGGTGCAAAGTTTTGAGCGGCAACAGAGGTTTTTGACATGAAACTCGATCAAGCCGCCCGTTCGCTGTTCCTGAAGGAATTCGCCCAAGCCTTCGTGCTGTCGATGCGCTACTTCTTCAGGCCGAAGGCGACGATCAACTATCCGTTCGAGAAAAATCCGCTGTCGCCGCGCTTTCGCGGCGAGCATGCGCTGCGCCGCTATCCGAACGGCGAGGAGCGCTGCATCGCCTGCAAGCTGTGCGAGGCGATCTGCCCGGCGCAGGCCATCACCATCGAGGCAGGCCCGCGGCGCAACGACGGCACGCGCCGCACCACGCGCTACGACATCGACATGGTCAAATGCATCTATTGCGGGCTGTGCCAGGAATCCTGCCCGGTCGACGCCATCGTCGAGGGGCCGAATTTCGAATTCGCCACCGAAACCCGCGAGGAGCTCTACTACGACAAGGAGCGGCTTCTGGCCAACGGCGACCGCTGGGAGCGCGAGATCGCGCAAAATCTCGCGCTCGATGCGCCGTACCGCTGAGCCGCACCGGCCATGATCATCCACGCCCTCTTCTTTTATCTGTTTGCCGGCGTCTGTATCGCCTCGGCGGTCATGGTCATTGCCGCGCGCAATCCGGTGCATTCGGTGCTGTTCCTCATCCTCGCCTTCGTCAATGCCGCCGGCCTGTTCGTGCTGATGGGCGCCGAGTTTCTGGCCATGATCCTGATCGTGGTCTATGTCGGCGCCGTCGCCGTGCTGTTCCTGTTCGTGGTGATGATGCTCGACGTCGATTTCGCCGAGCTGCGCCAGGGCGTGCTGAATTATCTGCCGATCGGCGCGCTGGTCGGCGCCGTGCTGCTCGCCGAGCTTTTGACCGTGGTGTTCGCCTGGGCGATCGGCCCCGACGTCGCCAAAGCCATCACCGCGCCGATCCCGCCGGTGAGCGACGTCAACAATACGCAAGCGCTCGGGCTCGTGCTCTACACGCGCTACATCTATTTCTTCCAGGCCGCCGGCATCATCCTGCTGGTCGCCATGGTCGGCGCCATCGTGCTGACCTTGCAGCACAAGCCGAATGTGCGGCGCCAGAACATTGCCGATCAGGTGGCGCGGCGGCGCGACACCGCGATCGAGATCGTCAAGGTCAAGTCGGGGCAGGGGCTTTAGGGGGCGGTCATGACCATTGGGCTCGGCCATTATCTCGCGGTCGCCGCGATCCTGTTCACGCTCGGGATTTTGGGCATCTTCCTCAACCGCAAGAACGTCATCGTCATCCTGATGTCGATCGAGCTCATCCTGCTGGCCGTCAACGTCAACCTGGTGGCGTTCTCCACCTTCCTCGGCGATATCGTCGGCCAGGTCTACGCGCTGCTGGTGCTCACGGTGGCGGCGGCGGAAACCGCGATCGGGCTTGCGATCCTGGTCGCCTATTTCCGCAACCGCGGCTCGATCGCGGTGGACGACGTCAATCTGATGAAAGGGTGACGTGTGAACCGCTTGCTGATGCGAACTCCCTCCCCCCAGAGGGGAGAGGGTTGGGGTGAGGGGGCTCTGACCGAGAGGCCCGAACCCCCTCACCCCTCCCTCTCCCCTCTGCGGAGAGGGCGAAGAAAGCGTCGCCGGCTTGCTCTCGCGTGCCAGATTCTAGGGAATTAGCGGCATGTACGAGGCCATTGTCTTCCTGCCGCTGCTCGGCGCCGTCATTGCCGGCGCCATCGCGCTGATCGGCGCGCGCAACCGCCTGCCGGGCGCCGACCCGCCGCCGCCCGACGACGATCACGCGGCCCCGCACGTCGACGAGAGCCACGGCCACGCTGCGCCGTCATTGCATGGTGCGCACGCAGTCGCCCAAGAGTCCTATCACGAGCAAGCGTCCCATCACGAGGAAGAGCCAACCGAGCCGGCCGCCGCTGGCTCGCGCGCCGCCGAGCTGATCACCTCGACGCTCTTGGTGATCACCTGCGTGCTGTCCTGGTACGCCTTCTACGACGTCGGCTTTGGCGGCCACGATGCCCGCCTGCCGATGTTCTCGTTCATCACCTTCGCCGACCTCAAAGCCGATTGGGCGCTGCGCATCGACTCCCTCACCGCCGTGATGCTGGTCGTGGTCACGACCATCTCGTCGCTCGTGCACATCTATTCCATCGGCTACATGGCGGAGGATCCGTATCGGCCGCGGTTCTTCTCCTATCTGTCGTTCTTCACCTTCGCCATGCTGATGCTGGTGACGGCCGACAATCTGGTGCAGCTGTTCTTCGGCTGGGAGGGCGTCGGGCTCGCCAGCTATCTCCTGATCGGCTTCTGGTTTCACAAGCCGGAAGCCAATGCCGCGGCCATAAAAGCCTTCATCGTCAACCGCGTCGGCGATTTCGGCTTTTCGCTCGGCATTTTCGCGGTGTTCTATCTGACCGGCGCGGTCGATCTCGACACCATCTTCGCCCAGGCGCCCGGCCTGGTCGGCAAGAGTTTTCACTTCCTGAGCTGGGATTTCGACGCGCTCACCGTCGTCTGCCTGCTGTTGTTCATGGGCGCCATGGGCAAGTCGGCGCAGTTTCTGCTGCACACCTGGCTGCCCGACGCCATGGAGGGTCCGACGCCGGTCTCGGCGCTCATTCACGCCGCCACCATGGTGACCGCCGGCGTGTTCATGGTGGCGCGGCTGTCGCCGCTGTTCGAGCTTTCGCCGACCGCGGCCGCCTTCGTCACCTTCATCGGCGCCACCACGGCGATATTCGCCGCCACCGTCGGCCTGGTGCAGAACGACATCAAGCGCATCGTCGCTTATTCGACCTGCTCCCAGCTCGGCTACATGTTCGTCGCCATGGGGGTGGGCGCCTATTCGGTCGGCATGTTCCACCTGTTCACCCACGCCTTCTTCAAGGCGCTCTTGTTCCTCGGCTCCGGCTCGGTGATCTTGGCGATGCATCACGAGCAGGACATCCGCAACATGGGCGGCCTGTGGCGGAAAATTCCGTTCACCTATGGCGTCATGGTGGTCGGCACCTTGGCGCTGACCGGCTTTCCCTTCACCGCCGGCTATTTCTCCAAGGACGCGATCATCGAGGCCGCAGCCGTCGGCACCAATCCGATGGCGGCTTACGGCTTCATCATGACGGTCGCGGCGGCGGCGCTGACCTCGTTCTACTCGTGGCGGCTGATCTTCAAGACCTTCCACGGTGAGCCGCACGACCCGCATCATTGCGACGAGGCGCGCGAAAGCGCGGCGGTGATGCTGGTCCCGCTGGTGCTGCTCGCCGTCGGCTCGATCGGCGCGGGCTGGCCGTTCCTCTCGATCTTCACCGGCTCAGGCGTCGAGGAGTTCTTCCGCGAGTCGCTGAAATTCGGGCCGAGCAACAAAATCCTCGAGGCGATGGAGCACTTGCCGCTCTACGTCTCGCTGGCGCCGACGGTGATGATGATCATCGGCTTCCTGGTCGCCTATCAGTTCTACATCCGCAGGCCCGATCTGCCCGAAGCCTTGGCGCGCGATCAGGCGGTGCTGTACCGTTTCCTGCTCAACAAGTGGTACTTCGACGAGATCTACGATTTCCTCTTCGTTCGTCCGGCGCTGTGGCTCGGCCGGCTGTTCTGGAAAGGCGGCGACGGCTTTCTCATCGACGGTTTCGGGCCTGACGGCGTGTCCTCGCGCGTGCTCGACGTCACCAAGAACGTCGTGCGCCTGCAGACCGGCTACCTCTATCACTACGCCTTCGCCATGCTGATCGGCGTCGCCGCCTTCATCACCTGGTTCATGTTCTCCGGAGCGCACGGATGACGAGCTGGCCGATCCTCTCCGTCGTCACGTTCCTGCCGCTCGGGGGCGCGCTGTTCATCGGCTTCCTCAACGAGGCAGAAGCCGGCGTGCGCAACGCCCGCTGGGTCGCGCTGTGGACGACGCTTATCACCTTCGTCATCTCGCTCATCCTGCTGTGGCGCTTCGATCCGGGCTCGGCCGAATTCCAGTTCCTGGAAAAGCGCCCCTGGCTCGGCGGCACCATCACTTATTCGATGGGCGTCGACGGCATTTCGCTGCCGTTTGTGATCCTGACCACGGCGCTGTTGCCGATCTGCATTCTCGCCAGCTGGAGCGCGATCCAGCGCCGGGTGCGTGAATACATGATCGCGTTCCTGGTGCTCGAGACGCTGATGGTCGGCACCTTCTGCGCCCTCGATCTGGTGCTGTTCTATCTGTTCTTCGAGGGCGGGCTCATTCCGATGTTCCTGATCATCGGGGTGTGGGGCGGGCCGCGCCGGGTCTATGCCAGCTTCAAGTTCTTCCTCTACACGCTGCTCGGCTCGGTGCTGATGCTGCTCGCCATCATGGCGATGTATTGGCAGGCCGGAACCACCGACATCCCGACGCTGCTGCATCACGCTTTTCCGCGCAGCCTGCAGACCTGGGCGTGGTTCGCCTTCCTCGCCTCGTTCGCGGTCAAGCTGCCGATGTGGCCGTTCCACACCTGGCTGCCCGATGCCCATGTCGAGGCGCCGACCGCCGGCTCGGTGATCCTGGCCGCGATCCTGTTGAAACTCGGCGGCTATGGCTTCCTGCGCTTCTCGCTGCCGATGTTCCCGGAAGCCTCCCAGGCGCTGGCGCCGCTGATCTACGCCATGTCGATCGTCGCCATCGTCTATACCTCGCTGGTGGCGCTGGTGCAGGAGGACTTCAAGAAGCTGATCGCCTATTCGTCGGTCGCCCATATGGGTTTCGTCACCATGGGCATTTTCGCGATGACGGCGCAGGGCCTTGCCGGCGGCATTTTCCAGATGGTCTCCCACGGCATCGTCTCGGCCGCGTTGTTCCTGTGCGTCGGCGTCATCTACGACCGCATGCATACCCGCGAGATTGCCGCCTATGGCGGCCTGGTCTACCGCATGCCGATCTATGCCTTCGCCTTCATGGTGTTCACGCTTGCCAATGTCGGCCTGCCCGGAACGTCGGGCTTCGTCGGCGAGTTTTTGACCTTGATCGGCACCTTCCGGGTCAACAATTGGGTGGCGGCGTTGGCGACCCTCGGCACCATCCTGTCGGCGGCCTATGCGCTGTGGCTCTACCGCAAGGTGATTTTCGGCAAGCTGGAGAAGCCGAGCCTATTCAATATCCGCGACCTCGGCTGGCGTGAGGTGGTGGTGCTGGCGCCGCTCGTCATCCTGACCATCGTGTTCGGCGTCTATCCAAAACCGGTGCTCGACCTCTCGGCCGCTTCCGTAGCGCAGCTGATGGACAATTATCAGCACGCGCTCGCGCCGATCAAAGCGGCAATGGCGAGGTGAGGCGATGAACGCAGTCGCGCATATCTCCGCTCTCACGCCGCTATGGCCGGAAATCGTGCTCGGGCTCGGCGCCATGGTGCTGTTGATGCTCGGCGCCTTTGGCGGCGCGCGCATGGTGCGCGTCATCGACGGCCTGGCGATCGCGCTTTTGGTCGCGGCCGGCGTGATTCTGTATCTGCTGCCCGCCGGCAAGCTCGTCAGCTTCGACGGCAGCTTTGTCGTCGACAACTTTGCCCGGTTCCTCAAAATTCTGGCGCTGATCGGCTCGGCCGCCGCCATCGCCATGTCGCTCGATTACGCCAAGCACGCCGGTCAGCAGCGCTTCGAATATTCAATACTGATCGTGCTCTCCACGCTCGGCATGATGATGCTGATCTCGGCGGCCGACCTGATTGCGCTCTATCTCGGCCTCGAACTGATGAGCCTGCCGCTTTACGTGGTGGCGGCGAGCCATCGCGATTCGCTGCGCTCGACCGAAGCCGGCCTGAAATATTTCGTGCTCGGCGCGCTGTCGTCGGGCATGCTGCTCTATGGCGCGTCGCTGATCTACGGTTTCACCGGCACGGTGAGTTTTTCCGGCATCGCCCAGGCCGCCACCCACGGCGGCATCGTGCTGATCTTCGGCCTGGTTTTTCTGTTCGCCGGCTTCTGCTTCAAGGTCTCCGCCGTGCCGTTCCACATGTGGACGCCGGATGTCTATGAGGGCGCGCCGACGCCGGTGACCGCGTTCTTTGCCGCGGCGCCAAAAGTCGCCGGCATCGCCATGTTCGTGCGCGCCGCCGTCATGGCGTTTCCCGGCATCACCGCGCAGTGGCAGCAGATCGTCGTCTTCGTCGCCATCGCTTCCATGCTGCTCGGCGCGTTCGCAGCAATAGGCCAGCGCAACATCAAGCGGCTGATGGCCTATTCGTCGATCGGCCATATGGGCTTTGCGCTGATCGGGCTCGCGGCGGGCACGACCGAAGGCGTGCAGGGCGTGCTGGTCTATATGGCGATCTACCTCACCATGACGCTCGGCGTCTTCGCCGTGATCCTGGCGATGCGGCGTGCGACCGGCATGGTGGAGACGATCGACCAATTGGCCGGCCTTGCCCGCACCAATCCGACCATGGCGTTCTTCATGGCGATGCTATTGTTCTCCATGGCCGGCGTGCCGCCGCTCGCCGGGTTCTTCGCCAAATTCTATGTCTTTCTCGCCGCCATCAAGGCCGGCCTCTATGTGCTCGCCGTGATCGGCGTGCTCGCCAGTGTGGTCGGCGCCTATTATTATCTCGCCATCATCAAGATCATGTATTTCGACGACGCGGTTGAAGGTTTTTATGCCATGCCGGTCGAGCTGAAAGTGGTGCTCGCGGTTTGCGGCCTGTTCAATGTCCTGTTCTTTCTCTATCCCGGCCCGCTGGTCGGCGCGGCGAGCGCGGCCGCCCGCTCCCTGTTCTGATGCGGCTTGATCCCGCGGCGGTTGCGGCGGCCGGTTATCGTCTTTCGGCTTACGACACGCTGCCGTCGACCAATACCGAAGCACTGGCGCTGGCGCGACGCGGCGAAACGGGGCCGCTGTGGGTCACGGCGCGGCAGCAGACGGAAGGCCGCGGCCGGCGCGGCAATGAGTGGATTTCCACGCCCGGCAATCTCTACGCTACGCTCTTGCTCTGCGATCCGGCGGTGCCGGACAACGCACCGCAACTGTCGTTCGTCGCTGCGCTTGCCGTTTTCGACGCCATCGTCGACCGCGCCGCGGCGTTGCGCGAAAAGCTTGCGTTGAAATGGCCGAACGACATTCTTTACGGCGGACAAAAGCTCGCCGGCATTTTGATCGAGGGCGAGAGCGTTGACGCCAAGCTTGCCGTGGCCATCGGCATCGGCGTGAACTGCATGCATCACCCGGTGGCAACCGCTTATCCGGCGACCGATCTCGCGACCGCCGGTGCGGCGCTTTCCGCCGAAGACTTATTTTCCGCATTGTCCAGCGCGATGGCGCGGCGGATTGAGCAGTGGCGCCGCGGTGCCGGGTTCCAATCCATTCGCGCCGACTGGCTCGACCGCGCGACCGGAATAGGCGGCGCGATGCGGGTGCGGCTACCAAAGAATCGCGAATTTGTCGGCCGCGCCGAGGCGCTCGACGACCGCGGCCGCTTGCTGCTGCGGCTTAACGACGGCACGCTGCAGACGATCACGGCCGGCGACGTCTTCCCGGTGGCGGCGAGCGGGCAAACCTGATGGCGCAGAACGAACTGGTCTTTGCGCCGCTCGGCGGCATCGGCGAGATCGGGATGAATCTCTCGATCTACGGCTTTGGCGACGAGCGCCGCCGGCAGTGGCTGATCGTCGATTGCGGCGTATCGTTCGCCGCCGAGGAGCAACTGCCCGGCATCGATCTGATCCTGCCGGATATCCGGTTTCTCATCGAGGAGCGAAAGAACATCGTCGGCCTGGTGCTGACCCACGGCCACGAGGATCATCTCGGCGCGCTGATCGATCTGTGGCCGCGGCTGAAAGTGCCGCTCTATGCCACGCCGTTCACCGCCGCCCTGTTCGAGGCCAAGCGCCTGTCCGAGCCAGGCGCGCCGCCGGTGCCGGTCCAGGTAGTGCCGCTCGGCGGCCGGTTGAACCTCGGGCCGTTCACGGTCGATTTCATCAATGTCGCGCACTCGATCCCGGAATCCAATGCGCTTGCGATCCGTACGCCGGCCGGCATCGTGCTGCATACCGGCGACTGGAAGATCGATCCGACGCCGCTCATTGGCCCGCCGACCGACCAGGCCCGATTGACCGCGCTCGGCGACGAGGGCGTGCTGGCGCTCGTCGGCGATTCCACCAATGCGGTGCGCGACGGCCGCTCGCCCTCGGAATCCGACGTGGCGCGCACGCTCGCCGAGCTGATCCGCACCGCGCCGGCCCGCGTCGCGGTGACCACCTTTGCCTCCCATGTCGGGCGCATCCGCGCCGTCGCCGACGCGGCGCGCGCCGCCGATCGCGAAGTGGTCATCGTCGGCCGCGCCATGGAGCGCGTCACCCAAGTGGCGCGCGAGACCGGCTATCTCGACGGCGTGCAGGATTTCCGCGGCGCCGACGCTTATGGCTACCTGCCGCCCGACAAGGTGTTGGCGCTATGCACCGGCAGCCAGGGCGAGCCGCGCGCGGCGCTAGCGCGCATCGCCGAAGACGAGCATCCCGAAGTCACGCTGGGCAAGGGCGACCGCGTGATCTTTTCGTCCCGCGCCATTCCCGGCAACGAGAAGGCGGTGGCCCGGGTGATCAACGGCCTGGTCAGCCAGGGCGTCGAGGTCGTCACCGACCGCACCCACCTGGTTCACGTCTCCGGCCATCCGCGCCGGGCCGAACTGCTCGACATGATCGGGTGGGTGCGGCCAAAGATCCTGATCCCGGCCCATGGCGAGGCGCTGCACTTGGCCGAACACGCCGAGCTCGCCCGCCGCGCCGGCGTGCCCCACGTGCTGGTCTGCCGCAACGGCGATCTGGTCCGGCTGGCGGCCGACGGCGCCCAGATCATCGACGAGGTGCCCTCGGGCCGGCTCTATAAGGACGGCGCGCTATTGATCAGCGCCGAGGATCGCACTGTCGCGGCGCGCCGCCGCCTGAGCTTTGCCGGCATCGTCTCGGTGGCGTTGGCGTTGAGCGAAAAGGGCGCCCTGGTTGCCGATCCGGAAATCGAGCTGATCGGCATTCCCGAAACCGACGCCGGCGGCGCAGCGATGGCCGAGATCGCCCGCGACGCCGTCGAGGAAGCCTTCGAATCGCTGCCAAAACCGCGCCGCCGCGATCCCGACGCCGTGGCCGAGGCGGTGCGCCGCGCCATGCGCGCGGCGATCGCGCAGCGCTGGAACAAGAAGCCGATCTGCCACGTGCATGTGCTGACGGTGTAGGATGATGCTGCCGGGATTGAGGAGACTTTAAAAATGATCGGCAGGCTCAATCACGTGGCGATCGCGGTGCGCGATCTCGGCAAGGCGGCGGCGGTCTATCGCGACGTTCTGGGCGCGCAGGTTTCGGCCGCGGTGCCGCAGCCCGACCATGGCGTGACGACGGTGTTCATCACCCTTCCCAACACCAAGATCGAGCTGTTGGAGCCGCTCGGCGACAATTCGCCGATCGCCAAATTTCTGGCGCGCAACCAGGATGGCGGCATGCACCACCTCTGTTACGAGGTCGACGATATTTGCGCCGCCCGCGATGCGCTCAAAGCGGCTGGCGCCCGCGTGCTCGGCGACGGCGAGCCGAAGACCGGCGCCCATGGCAAGCCGGTGCTGTTCCTGCATCCGAAGGATTTCTCCGGCACCCTGGTCGAACTGGAACAGGCGTAAAACATGCCCGTCACCACCGGCCTTGCGGTCTTTTTCCTGATCTGGTGGATCGTGCTGTTCGCCGTGCTGCCGTGGGGCGTGCGCAGTCAGCAAGAGGGCGGCGAGGTCGCGCCGGGCACCGATCCGGGCGCCCCGGCAATCCCAAATCTGCGCCGCAAGCTGATTTGGACGACGCTGGTCGCGGTGGTGGTTTTTGCCGTGTGTTACGTCGTCTATGTCGAGCGCCTGGTCACGCTCGAGGGCCTCTTGGCGCCGTTCGGGCTGCATATGAGGCCATAGCCGACGGCTCAAATATCAGCGTGAAAACAATATATTACGGCCATATTCTAATATTTTAAGCGCGCTTCGGTCGCCATTGACCGCCGTTGCCAAAGGCAAAGAAAAAGAAAGAAAAAACAAAGAAAAAGCAGGGCAAAAGCCCTGCTCGAGAATCCTCATACACCCTGAAGTTCCGCGTACTGTTGTGGTTTTACGCATCCTCACCGTGGCAGTGAAGCCGCTTTACGCGTCCGGGTAACCTCCCAAGACTTATCCTCCCAAGACTTGGACCGCTGTCCCGAAATCTCGTGAACGAGATGGCGGTTTCGGGATGGCGCGACGGCATTGGTAATCGATCCGCGGGCTTTTGTCACGGGGCTGCCGCCGCCAACGGCAAAAAAATACCTCCCTTGTATTTGCTTGTATTTCCGCGCCGGTTCCGGTTTCACTGCCGCGGCCCTTTGCGAGATGCCATGCGCCTGTCCCGGTTCTTCCTGCCCAATCTGCGCGAGACCCCGAAGGAGGCGGAGATCGCCTCCCACCGGCTGATGCTGCGCGCCGGCATGATCCGCCAGGAGGCGGCCGGGATTTACGCCTTCCTGCCGCTGGGCTTCCGCGTGCTGCAGAAGGTCTGCCAGATCGTGCGCGAGGAGCAGGACCGCTCCGGCGCCATCGAGCTTTTGATGCCGACCATCCAGTCCGCCGAGCTGTGGCGCGAAAGCGGCCGCTACGAGGCCTACGGCAAGGAGATGCTGCGCATAAAAGACCGCCACGAGCGCGACATGCTCTACGGGCCGACCAACGAGGAAATGATCACGGCGATCTTCCGCAGCTACGTGCGCTCGTACAAGGATCTGCCGCTCAACCTCTACCACATCCAATGGAAGTTCCGCGACGAGGTGCGGCCGCGCTTTGGCCTGATGCGCGGGCGCGAGTTCCTGATGAAGGATGCCTATTCGTTCGACCTCGATTTTGCCGGCGCCAAGCACGCCTATAACCGCATGTTCGTCGCCTATCTGCGCACCTTTGCGCGGATGGGGCTGCGCTCGATCCCGATGGTGGCCGAGAGCGGCCCGATCGGCGGCAACCTGTCACACGAATTCATCATCCTGGCCGATACCGGCGAGAGCGAAGTGTTCTGCCACAAGGACTATCTCGACTTCGAAGTCCCGGACCCAGATGTCGATTTCGCCCATGTCGGCCGCCTGCAGGCGATCGTCGACAAATGGACCTCGCTCTATGCGGCGACCTCGGAGAAACACGACGTGGCGGCCTACGAGGCGCTGCCGGCCGACAAGCGGGTGTCGGCGCGTGGCATCGAGGTCGGCCATATCTTTTATTTCGGCACCAAATATTCCGAGCCGATGAAGGCTGTTGTGACCGGCCCCGACGGCACCGACCACCCGGTGCATATGGGCTCCTACGGCATCGGTCCGAGCCGGCTCGTTGCCGCCATCATCGAGGCCTCCCACGACGAGGCCGGCATCAAGTGGCCGGAGCCGGTGGCGCCGTTCAAAACCATGATCCTCAATCTCAAGCAGGGATCGAGCGACACCGACGCGGCGAGCGAAAAGCTCTATGCGGAACTCACGGCCAAGGGCATCGACACGCTCTACCACGACCTCGACGAGCGGCCCGGCTCGAAATTCGCCATGGCCGACCTGATCGGCGTGCCCTGGCAGATCCTGGTCGGGCCGCGCAGCCTGGCGGAGGGCAAGGTCGAGGTGAAGCGGCGCGCCGACGGCAGCCGGGAACTCATGACGCCGGCCGACGCGGTGGTCCGGCTCAGTTCATAAAGCTGAGCGCGACGGCAGCTTGCCGAACGAATAGGGCGTGGACTCTTCAATCGCCGGAGTAAGCCCGCCGCGGGCCCCGAAGTTCTAGGTTTCACTATGGGATTGCTCGTTCAGAACGAAGTTCAGCAGAGCCTTTTGAACTTCCAGCTTGCCGTTGTATTTGATCAAGCCCAGCTTGCGAAATTTGTTCAGGAATACACTCACCCGCGGCCGGGTCGTGCCAATGAGCGCGGCAAGCGTCTCCTGGTTCACCTTCACGGGCATCGGTTCCTGCCCGAGATCATTGCCATAGTTGGCCAACAGCAGAAGAGCCCGCGCCAGCCGCATCTCGCTGGAATTGAACAATTGGTCGGCCAGGTCCGCTTCAACCCGGGCGGTTCGAGCCAAAAGGTAGTTGAGGAAATAGTCGGCAAACTTCTGGTTCTCGTGAAGCAGGCGGACCAAGGTCTCCCTGGGTAGCCGGATAATCTCGCATGTCGACATTGCAATGGCTGTCGCCAAGCGCAACGGCGCTCCAGTCAGCGCTCCCTCGCCGCAGAATTCGTCCGGCCCGCGGATGGCGACGATGGCTTCCTTGCCACGCTGGGAAATGACCGTGATTTTGACCCTGCCTTTGTGGATATAACAAACCGAATCCGCCGCATCGCCCTGCGCGTAGACGATTTGTTTTTCTCGATACTTCGACAAGGTCCATCGCGTGTTGTGTTGGCGGAGTAGGCCCATCACGTCAAAGGAAGAGGGCATTCGCATCTCGCTGCATGCTCAGGCCCCTTGAGCTGCAATCTGGTACGAATATCGACACTGCGAAATTGGTATATATGACAGGAACATCTGCCTGCGACCCGAGGTCACACGCTTTCAGGTTGTTCGGGCAATCGCCGAACCGTTTCGATGCAGCGCAGGGTGTGGCGGACTTTTTGATCCAGATCAGGACGCCGCGGCGTCGCTTACACACTCGATGATATCGAGCGGGCGAGCCGGCCAAATTCCTGTTGCACTGCCGCAATTGTGAGAAGTCGTGATTTGGAGCTTTTCCAACGCGCCTGAAGCCGATCCGGCATGACGGCCGCCTCTTTACGCGGCTGAAGGAGAACTTTTGCCGATCAGCCTTTCTCGCAGCGCGATAGCGACCGCCTGCGTCCTGTTGGCGGCGCCGAGCTTTCGAGCAGCATTTTTTGTATGCTCGTCCACCGTCCGCTTGGTGATGCGGAGAATTTTACCGATCTGCGCGGCCGATTTGCCTTCCGCCGCCCACCACAGGACTTCACGCTCGCGCGGCGTGAGGGAATAGGTTCCCGCTGTTGCCGGCGCGGGATTAATGAGCTCCCAGTCGCCTTTTCGCCGTGCGACTGCGAGCTGATGGACCCGCGCCACTTCCAGCGCTTCCGCAGCCCCGCTCACGACAATCGGGTAGGTGCACAATGCCGTCATCTGCTTGCCCCTAATCCACTTGTTGAGCTTGCGCTCGTAGTTGTAAAAGTCCCTCCAGTGGCCGGTGCCCTGCCAGAACGCGTTGCCGCTCGCTCTCATGCCAGCGTAACCTTTGGCCAACGCGCCGCGCAATTTCTCGTCCCAAGCGCTAATGATTTTATTGAGGTCGAACTGATCTCCTTTGAGGTACCACTCGCGACCCGAATAAACTTCGATGTTGCCGGCCGCCAAATGCCGATCGAAAGCCGGGATGCGCCGCAGTAGCGCCATGCCGGCTTCCTCCGACGTCAGCGGCTGTGAGGGAGCCCACAGGCAAAATTCTTTGCTTTCCAATCCGGCCTTGAAAAAAGGCACCACGGTATCGAGCAGGTCGTCTTTCGACTCGTAGAACATGCAGACATGCGTCCCCCAGGGCATGTCGCCCATGACGTTCACGCCGGTCCTTCTCAAGGTCGTGCTCATTGCGGCCAGCTCGCAAAAAAAACCTGGCAGCGCCGCTTGATTTGCGTCCTTAAAGCGCCTCGGCTGAGGTGCTTGCCTTAATTACAGCCTTAATTACAGAATGTGTGGCGATGCAACTTGACTGACCGCCAATTTTCCAGTGGCGAGATCGATTGCAGCTGTACTTTGAATTCATACATCGACGCCGTCTGCGCCACAAGTTGGTTGGTCGCCACATGAATTTTGGCGAGCGAAGGGGCGTCGGGATTCCAGCATAGATCGACGCGGACGTTCTGAGCGCGATCCACCCAAGCCGCTTGAGCCCTTGCACGAACGCCGCCGCGAGCAGAGCCGGTCGATCCGGCGATCAGGACAGCCCAGGTGCCCCTAAACATCATCGAGTGCGGGCTTTCGATCGGGACCTAATCCGGGGGAATTCGGTTCCGGCCTTGGGAACCATTAAATTCAAGGCACAGGCGCGATTCCGCGAGAATCATGCCATCCTTTCAAATCAATGGTTTGCGACGAAGTGTGGGTCGCCTTTGGCGACTGGGAAATTCGCCAAAATGATCAGTGGGAAACCATTGATTTTTATGAGGACTCCGTCATTCCGCCAGAATCGTGTGAAACTCCGGGTGTTCGCGGGGACCAGACCTGAATGTCCGAGCCGACCGGGACGCACCCTTTCGCTCCGTTCGAGTGGATGTTGTCGCTGCGCTACTTGAGGGCGCGGCGCAAAGAGGGATTTATTTCGGTCATCGCCGGCTTCTCGTTCCTCGGCATCATGCTCGGCGTGGCGACGCTGATCATCGTCATGGCGGTGATGAACGGCTTTCGCCAGGAGCTGTTGACCAAGATCCTCGGGCTCAACGGCCATCTGTTGATCCAGCCGCTGGAATCGCCGCTCACCGACTGGGAGGCCGTGGCCGACCGCGTCGCAAAAATCGACGGCATCAAGCTCGCCGCGCCGATCGTCGAGGGTCAGGCGCTGGCGTCGTCGCCGTTCAATGCCTCGGGCGTGCTGGTGCGCGGCATCCGCGCCGTCGACCTCACCAAGCTCTCCTCGATCGCCAGGAACATCAAGCAGGGCACGCTCGACGGCTTTGACCAGGGCCAGGGGCTCGCTATCGGCAACCGGCTTGCCGAGCAGCTTTCGGTGCGGGCCGGCGACAATCTTACGCTGGTGGCGCCGCGCGGCGCGGTGACGCCGATGGGCACCACGCCGCGCATCAAGGCCTACAAGATTGCCGCCGTGTTCGAGATCGGCATGTCGGAATACGACGCCGCCTTCGTCTTCATGCCGCTGCCCGAGGCGCAGGCCTATTTCAACCGCACCGGCGACGTCACCGCCATCGAGGTCTATACCGACGACCCCGATCACATCGACGGTTTCCGCAAAGCCGTCACCGAGGCCGCGGCGCGGCCGATCTACATGATCGACTGGCGGCAGCGCAACGCCACCTTCTTCAATGCGCTGCAGGTCGAGCGCAACGTGATGTTTCTGATCCTCACCCTGATCGTGCTGGTGGCAGCGCTCAACATCGTCTCCGGCCTGATCATGCTGGTGAAAGACAAGGGCAGCGACATCGCCATCCTGCGCACCATGGGCGCCACGCAAGGCGCGATCATGCGCGTCTTCCTCATCACTGGCGCCTCGATCGGCGTCGTCGGCACCGTGGTCGGCTTCCTGCTCGGCACCTTGATCTGCCTGAACATCGAGTCGATCCGGCGCTTTTTGTCGTGGTTGACCAATACCGAACTGTTCTCGCCGGAGCTTTATTTCCTGTCGAAGCTGCCGGCCGACATGAACGTCAGGGAAACCACCGCCGTGGTCGTGATGGCGCTCGGCCTATCGCTCCTGGCGACGCTCTATCCGTCGTGGCGGGCGGCGCGGCTCGACCCGGTCGAAGCGCTGCGTTACGAGTGATTGATTGATCAGGCCGCGATGGACGACACCACCACGATAGGCGAGGCGGCAACGTCAACCGGCGACAAAGAGGATTATCCGCTCGTCTTCCTGCACGGCATCAGCCGGCAATTTCATCAGGGAGATGCGACGCTCGATATTCTCAAGGGCGCCGAGCTTGCGGTGTGGGCCGGCCAGTCGGTGGCGCTGGTGGGGCCGTCGGGCGCCGGCAAATCGACGCTGCTGCATATCGCCGGCCTCCTCGAACATCCCGATTCCGGCGAGGTCTATATCGACGGCGCCGCGACCTCGAATTTGAGCGACATCCAGCGCACCCGCATCCGCCGCAACGACATCGGCTTCGTCTATCAGTTTCATCACCTGTTGCCGGAATTCTCCGCGCTCGAGAACGTCATGCTGCCGCAGATGGTGCGCGGGCTCGCCCGCAAGGCTGCGAGCGAGCGCGGTTTTGAGCTGTTGAGCTATCTCGGGCTCAAGGACCGCCTGAACCATCGGCCCGCCGAACTGTCGGGCGGCGAGCAGCAGCGCGTCGCTATCGCGCGCGCGGTCGCCAACGCGCCGCGCATCCTGCTCGCCGACGAGCCGACCGGCAATCTCGACGTCCACACCGCCGATCACGTGTTCGGCGCGCTCCGGCAATTGGTGCGCGCGACGGGGCTTGCCGCCGTCATCGCCACCCACAACCTCGACATCGCCGCGCAGATGGATCGCCGCGTCACCATCCGCGAGGGGCTCGTCGTCGAGCTGGCGTGATCCGGCGTTAGTGGTAGCCCTCGCGCGGATTGTACTGGGTGTTCGCCTCGCAAGTGGCGCCGGCGCCTCTGGCGGTTTGCATGCACTGCTCGTAGCTGACGAAGCCGCAATTGCGCGCGCCGCCGGTGCCGGTCCAATAGGCGCACCATGGATAGTTCTGCGCCTGCGCCGGCGTGCCTATCGCGATCGCGGCGCCGGCCATTGTGAGCGCGAAGAGTGCCATTTTCATCGTCGCCTCCTTGCTTTGCTTCGGTTCAGGCGCGCAATGCCGAAGGGGCGACATGCACCGCCATCGATAAACAAGACTTAGTCGCTGCCCGGCCCGCCGCAATAGCGAACCGCCGGCGGTCGCGGCGAGTATTGCCAAACGGCAAGCAGATACCTCATGGCCGGCCTCCCGGCTTCGGACGGACCTGTAACTAATAACGCCGCAGCGGCCATCATATTTCACGGCCGCTGATGGAATTCGCACCGGGTAGGCCGCAAGCAACGGGGCCGCCCGAAGGCGGCCTCGTATCCGAACATCGCTGGTGCGCGATGGCCCCTTGACTACGAGCAGGGGCGGCAAAAGCAGCGGCCGTAAGGGCCGCAAGCCCAGGTGAATCCCGGCCCGCAACGCGCACCATAGCCGCGACACGCCACGTTCTTCACGATCGGCGTGGCGTTCGAAAGCTGTGCATGCAGGCCGGCGCCCAGCTGCTGGGCATTCGCCGTCAATGCCGTCGAGCCGAGAACAAGCGCGGTTGCTGCCAAACTCAAAGTAAGTTTTTTCATAGGTCCTCCTCCTTGTTTGCGTGGCGTTCCGGCGTTCGGGGACGACTCGCCCGCCGGTAGGTTAGTACGTTCGAGCAGGGTCGTCGGTTCAGATTTGCCGCCGGGACAGCGCAAACCGGGCAAGCGGGATCGCGAGCTATGCGACTTTGCCAGGCCTTCACGGCGTCGCGGCCGGTGCCTCCTGCGCTGGCGGGCTGTCCTTGTCGGCGAGCTCGGCGAGCCTGGCCCAGGCTTGCGCCATGTCGAGGAGGGCGACTTTGCGGGCCGAATCCGTGACCGTCTGGGCGATTTCCGCGCAATACGCCGCGTAGAGCCGATAAGCGGCAGCCGCTTCCCTAGGTGACATTCCCCACATCCCACTGCGTACTTTGACATATTCGCAATGCGCCAACGGCGGCTTTTGTTCCGGCTGGCGGCCGGCTCAGTCCCATTTTCGTGCCGCGGGTTTGGGATGAGGCCGGCTCGAAGGCTTGCCAGGCGGGCCCGACGAGGCATATTTCGGCGCCATGGCGGAGCCCGGAAAAGAAGCGCCCGTGATGCTGCCCTTTGCCGACAAGGCGGGCGGCGGCTGGCACGTTGTCGTCCGCTACCACGCCGGCCATGAGCGCCGCATCGACGGTTTTGCCACCGAGCAGGAGGCCATGGAGTGGATCGTCGCCAACGCCAAGGAGGTCGACAAGTAGCCTTCTGGTCAAAGCCATCTGCGCCAAAGCGGACAAGCATCCTTCGACGCTTTAGGCCATCCGTTCAGGCGACTGCTTTGTCCGGCTTTGCCAAAAGAATTCTCGTTTTGACAGCACCGCAGTTCAGACACTGCGAGTTGTGAATTGCCAGGTCTGCGCGCGCTGGATGTCGTTCGATCGCCGTCGGGCCGAACGGCTTGCGGCACTTCGGGCAAGTGTCGTTGCTGAATAGGTCGAAAGACATGGCGAGTTCCCTTCGCGCCGGGCGAACAGAGGACACTCAAACGGTTTCGGTTAGGTTGTGAGGGTCTCGAGCGTCTTGCGATGACGTCCGATCGAAACGGATGGTGCGCCGCTGCGCGGCCGATGTCCATGGTCTTGTACGCTTTCGTACAGACGATGCTTCTTGGCCGGAAACGAAAGCGGCGTGAATTTAGGACACTCTGAAAATCAAATTAGGACAAAAGATCGGCTGCGGCGGCTGCCTACTGCGCCGCAGGTCGCTCATCGCCCTGCTGCCTTGGCACTAACACGCCCTCAAGGCGCATGGCCGCCAAAGTCCAATCGCGCGCCATCTGGAGAAAAGCGTCTTTAAACTCCTCCGTTTCGGCCTCAGTGGCCCATCGAAGGCATTCCTCGGCAAATTTCCTATAGTCCTGCGCTGTTGCCATGGCGGGTCCCCCATGAAGACATCGCCCATAAACCGGGCAATTAAACCACATCCGGGAACAGGGGTTCCATATGGAACCGGACGATTCCACTAATTTTCCCCGCTACAATTCGAACGGACCTCGCTAACCCACTTGGGCAGCCAGTCACTTTGAATAAGGCGGCGAACGAACCGACTTGCGGGATGGAGCAAAGGGCGCATATTCGCCCTTATGGCCCCGAAGCGCCCCAAACCCGGCGTGCGAACCCGCGATGGCGGTGAATATACCTGTCCCGGTTGCGGGGCCGTCTACAGCGTGACGGTCTTTACCAGCCCATTCAAGGACACCGGCCACCAAGATTGTGAAGTCTGCAATCGGCCCATTAAAAGCTGGAACATGGCGACCGCATGGTGGTCCTACGAGCTGACCAAGCGGCCGGCGGGCAAGTGACTGTGACCCGGCCGCGGCCGCCGACTGAGGCGGCCTCAACGGGCTTCGCGCTCTAATTATGTTGGGTGTTCGAGCGCGATTGCGTTTTGTTGACCTTTGTTGTGTTTTTTGGAACTCCCGAATTTTTTATTGCCATGCCAGGCTGCCCGTTGCTGTTTCCCGTTTGACCGCCTCCGCCGCCCATGCGGGTGGTGTTTGATCTGGTGCCGTTGAAGAGTTTGTCCTCAGCCAGCGCAGAACCGGAAAGACTCAGCGTTGTGAAACGAGGCGACATGTCGGCTACCAACGTGTTCGATAACATTGCTGGCGCTGCCAGAAACGCGGCGGCTAGCAGCGGAATCAAAAATTTGCGTGGCATGAAATCCCTCCCTGGAAGCAGGCTCTGTCGGCCTGGCGCCGCACCGTAGGCTCAAAAGGGGCCACCCTCAAATTCAACAGGGACCAGCGGGGATGGAAAGGGCCGGCGTCCCGCTTGGGTGGGTGGCTGAGGTGGCCTTAATTGGATTTGGCTGGAGCGGAAGTTGGCGAGGCTTTCGCTGGCACGAAGCAAGTGCTGAGCTTGCCGGGACCGGCTTTGACGGTGCCCCCATGATCTGAGCACAGCTTCGGCCCGTTAAGGTCCACCTTTTGATCGAACGTGAAGATGTTACCCGTGTTCGACTTGCTGGCGCTGTAATTGATGGACGCAAACGCAACGTGCGGCGTCAGCGCAAACGCCGCCACCACAGCCGCGCATATCATCGTTGAGCGTTTCATTATTCCCTCCCAGGCGTCGCCCCGTTTGACTGTAGTTCCCCGCCGCCACAATTCAAAGGGACCCACCAACCCCCCTGTTGACATAGAACGTAACAGGAACTATGTTCTCTGTTCGTTCAAACAGGGGAGCTTAAATCATGGTCCGCGCCGTTGCCGAAGAGGCTCTCGCCTTAGCGTCCTTGACCCTGTTTTTGGCCATGGTCGCCGTCTGGGCCGAGGTGCTCGGGGTGCTGTGAGCGGCCGGGTGTCCGCGTGGGCATCGGGGCCTAAAGAGCAAAAGTTTCTGTGCGCGGCGGGTGCCGCCGCAATGGACAGCGCCGCTTGCCATCCCCCATCTTCGATCCCCCTGGAATCGCAGATGGCGCGTGCCAATGGCTGCCGCAAAATCGGGTGACGCAAGATCCGGAGCCGCCAAGATGGCTGCCGCGAACGAAACACAAGTCCAAAATCCGGGCTTCGTGCATCTGCACGTCCATTCGTCCTATTCGCTGCTCGAAGGCGCGCTGACCATTGCGCGGCTCGCCGAGCTGGCCAAAAAGGACCGCCAGCCGGCGCTGGCGCTGACCGACACCGACAACATGTTCGGCGCGCTGGAATTTTCCGAAAAAATGGCGGGCGCCGGCATTCAGCCGATCGTCGGCTGCGCGCTCGGCGTCGATTTCGGCGATCAGGACAATCGCGGTCCGGCCGCGGGCGATGCCTGGCCGCGCTTGGTCTTCCTCGCGGCGCGCGAAAACGGCTATCGCAGCCTGATGCGGCTGTCTTCGCGCGCTTATCTCGAAACCGCGCACCACGAGCGCCCGCACATAAAACTGGCCTGGCTCGACGACGAAACCGACGGACTGATCGCGCTCTCCGGCGGCCCAGGCGGGCCGCTCGATGTGGCCATCGCCGGCGGCCAGAACGCGCTTGCGGTGGCGCGCTGCGAGGAATTGCAGCGCCGGTTCGGCGACCGCCTCTATATCGAATTGCAGCGCCACGGCACGGCGAGCGAGCGTACGGTCGAGCCGGTGCTGATCGAGCTCGGCTATGGCCGCGGCATTGCGCTCGTCGCCACCAACGAGCCGTTCTTCGCCACCCGCGAGGATCACGAAGCCCACGACGCGCTGCTTTGCATCGCCGAGGGCAAGCTGATCGCCGACGGCGAGCGCCGCCAGCTCACCGCGGAGCACCGCTTCAAGAGCCGCGCCGAGATGGCGCAATTATTCGCCGATCTGCCCGACGCGCTGGCGGCGACCGTGGAGATCGCCGAGCGCTGCGCTTTCCGCCCGATCACGCTGGCGCCGATCCTGCCGCGGTTCTCGACCGGGCGCGCCGGCGGCGAGGCGAGCGTCGAGTCGGAAGAGCAGGAGCTGCGCCGCGCCGCGCAATCCGGCCTGAAGCTGCGCCTGGACCGGCACGGTTGCGCGACCGGCCACACCAACGAGGAATACCACGAGCGCCTCGCCTTCGAGCTCGGCGTCATCGAGCGCATGAAATATTCCGGCTACTTTTTGATCGTTGCCGACTTCATCCAATGGGCGAAAGGGCAGGGCATTCCGGTCGGCCCGGGCCGCGGCTCCGGCGCCGGCTCGTTGGTGGCCTATGCGCTCACCATCACCGATCTCGACCCGATCCGCTTCGGCCTTTTGTTCGAGCGCTTCCTCAATCCCGAACGCATTTCGATGCCGGATTTCGACATCGACTTCTGCCAGGACCGGCGCGACGAGGTCATCCAATACGTGCAGGGCAAGTATGGCCGCGACCGGGTGGCGCAAATCATCACCTTCGGCACGTTACAGGCGCGCGGCGTGCTGCGCGACGTCGGCCGCGTGCTGCAAATGCCCTATGGCCAGGTCGACCGGCTGTGCAAGCTCGTGCCGCAAAATCCGGCCAATCCGGTCTCGCTCAAACGCGCCATCGAGGACGAACCGCGGCTGCAGGCCGAGCGCGACCGCGACCCGGTGGTGCAGCGCGCCTTCGACATCGCGCAAAAGCTCGAAGGCCTGCATCGCCACGCCTCCACCCACGCCGCCGGCATCGTGATCGGCGAGCGGCCGCTCGCCGAGTTCGTGCCGCTTTACCGCGATCCGAAATCCGACATGCCGGTGACCCAGTTCAACATGAAGTGGGTCGAGCCCGCGGGCCTGGTGAAGTTCGATTTTCTCGGGCTGAAAACGCTGACCGTGCTCGATATCGCGGTCAAGCTCGTGCGCCGGCGCGGCATCGAGATCGATCTGTCGCGCATTCCGCTCGATGACGCCAAGACCTACGAGGCCTTGGCGCGCGGCGAGACGGTCGGCATCTTCCAGGTGGAAAGCCAGGGCATGCGCCGCGCCCTGGTCGACATGCGTCCCGACCGCTTCGAGGACCTGATCGTGCTGGTCGCGCTCTACCGGCCGGGGCCGATGGCGAACATTCCGACCTATTGCGCGCGCAAGCTCGGCCACGAGCGCACCGATTATCTGCATCCAAAGCTCGAGCCGATCCTGCAGCCGACCTACGGCATCATCACCTACCAGGAACAGGTGCAGCAGATCGCGCGCGACCTTGCCGGCTACAGCCTCGGCAAGGCCGACATCCTGCGCCGCGCCATGGGCAAGAAAGACAAAAAGGAGATGGCGTCGCAGCGCGGCGATTTCATTTCCGGCGCGGTCGAGCGCGGCATTGCCAAAAGCGACGCCGAAGTGATCTTCGAGGCCTGCGCCAAATTCGCCGAATACGGCTTCAACAAATCGCACTCGGCGCCTTATGCGCTGCTCACCTATCAGACCGCCTATATGAAGGCGAATTATCCGGTCGAGTTCCTGGCCGCCTCGATGACCCTCGACATGGGCAATACCGACAAGCTCGCCGAATTCCGCGCCGAGGCCGAGCGGCTCGGCATCAAGGTCGAGCCGCCGTCGGTCAACCGCTCCGGCATCGAGTTCGAGGTCGAGGGCAACACTATCTACTACGCGCTGGCCGCGCTGCGCGGCGTCGGCCGCCAGGCGGTGCAAAGCATTTTGGACGCGCGCGGCGAAAAACCGTTCGCCGACATGGCCGATTTCGCCCGCCGCATCAATCCGCGCGCGGTCAATAAGCGCGTGCTGGAAAGCCTTGCCGCCGCGGGCGCCTTCGATGCGCTGGAGCAAAACCGCGCCCGCAGCTTTGCCGCGGTGGACATCGTGCTGGCGGCGGCGCAGCGCGCCCACGACAACGCCGCGCTCGGTCAGAACGAATTGTTCGGCGGGCCCACCACCAAGGAGCCCTTGGCGCTGCCGGTGCTCGAGCCATGGCTGCCGGCGGAGCGGCTGCAGAAGGAATACGACGCCATCGGCTTTTTCCTCACCGGCCACCCGCTCGACGATTACGCCGCGGCGCTCAAACGGCTTCGCGTGCAGTCCTGGACCGAATTCGCCCGCGCGGTCAAAGCCGGCGCCGGCGGCGGCCGGGTCGCCGGCACCGTGGTGACGCGCACCGAGCGCCGCACCCGAAACGGCACCAAGATGGGCATCATCGGGCTAAGCGATCCGAGCGGCCATTACGAGGCGGTGCTGTTCGCCGAGGGCCTGGCACAATACCGCGATCTGTTGGAGCCGGGCACCGCGGTGCTCTTGTTCCTCACCGCCGAGGTGCAGGCCGAAGAGGTGCGCGCCCGCATCCAATCGGTCGAGCCGCTCGATGAGGCGGCGGCGAAAATGCAAAAAGGCTTGCGCGTGTTTCTTCGCAACGAAGCGCCGATCGACGGCCTGGTGCGGCGCCTCGAGCCGACGAGCAACGGCAACCGCAATGGCGCCGAGCCAACATCCGACGGCGAAGTCTCGATGGTGCTGATGCTGCAAAACGGCAGCGAGGTCGAAGTCAAGCTCCCCGGCCGCTTCAAGGTCTCGCCCCAAATCGCCGGCGCCATCAAGGCCGTGGCCGGCGTCGTGACCGTCGAGGCGCTGTAACCAACCGTCATTGCGAGCCAACGGGTCCGGCCCGAAGTGGCCGGCCCGATGACAGGCTCCGCGAAGCAATCCAGTGCTGCGGCGCCGTTCTGGATTGCTTCGTCGCTTCGCTCCTCGCAATGACGAGCACCATTGCGCTATTCGTCCTTCCGATAGGAAAATAGCCGGTCTAGAAGGACGACAATGTCGCTTCAACCTACAAGACGGCCGCTCAAGGTCATCGTCATCGGCGCCGGTATCGGCGGGCTGGCCGCGGCGATAGCGCTGCGCCAGCGCGGCATCGAGGTCGAGATCTTCGAGCGATCGGCCGAGCTCGGCGAAGTCGGCGCCGGCCTGCAGATCGGCCCGAACGGCGTGAAAGTTTTGCGCGCGCTCGACCTCGAAGACGAGCTCATGCGCAACGCCTTCGAGCCGTTCAGCATCATGTCGATCACTTGGGACGAGGGGCGGCTGCGCTTTCGCGAGCCGCTCAAGGCGGTGGCGCGGGAAAAATACGGCGCGCCTTACCTGACCGCGCACCGCGCCGATTTGCATAACCTCTTGCGCCGTGCGATCGGCGCCACGCCGCTCACCCTCGGCGCCACCTGCATCGGCGCCGATACGAAGAACGGCGGCGCGGTGGCGCATTTTGCCGACGGCACCGCGGCCGAAGCCGACATTGTCGTCGGCGCCGACGGCATCCGGTCTGCCATCCGCGCCCAGCATTTCGGCGCAGACCGGCCGCGCTTCACCGAGATGATGGCCTGGCGTTGCATCGTGCCGATGGACTGCGTGCCGGAGCGGATCGGGCCTGGCGGCAGCGTTAGCATCCCGCACGGCGAATATTTCGGCTGGCTCGGGCCAAACGGCCACGTCATCTGCTATCCGATCGGCGTCAAAGGCGACAAGCTCAACATTTTCGGCGGCCATGTCACCGACCAATGGGTCGAGGAATCCTGGTCGGTGCCGTCGAGCCGCGAGGAGCTGATCGCCGCCAAGGCCGGCTGGAACGACGCACTGCTCGACATGTTCCGCCACGTCGAGCACGTCTTCAAATGGGGCATCTACGACCGCGATCCGTTGCCGCAATGGACCAGCGGCCGGGTGACGCTGCTCGGCGACGCCGCGCACCCGACCATGCCGACCTTGGCGCAGGGCGCCAATATGGCGATCGAGGACGGTTTTGTGCTGGCGCGGCTCTTGTCGCGCCACGGCGCGGACGTCGCGGCGGCGCTGCAAGCCTATCCCGCCGCGCGCAAGCCACGCACCGACTGGGTGACGCTGAATTCGCGCGCGCAGTTCGCCAACAACCGCAAAGCCGCGCCGCCGCCGTTCGTCGATCGCAGCTGGCTGTTCGTCAACGACGTGGTGCGCGAAGAGGGCGCGCCGCAGCCGGCGTGAAGCGAAGTCGCTTCAGATTGCAGCGATTGAAAAAATTAAAAATCACTCCGGCGGCTTCATTTCCGCGAACTTCACGACCTTGGCCCACTTGTCGACTTGCTCGGTGATGAATTTGCCGAACGCGGCCGGACTCATCGGCATCGGCTCGGCGCCGAGATTGGCGAGCTTGGCCTTCACCGCGGTATCGGCGAGCGCGTCGTTGATCGCTTTGTTGAGCTTGTCGACGATGGCCGCCGGCGTGTTCTTGGGCGCGGCGATGCCGTGCCAAATGTCGGCCTCGTAGCCCGGCACGAACTGGGCAACCGTCGGGACACCCGGCAGCGCATCCGACGGCGTCGCGCCGGTGACCGCGAGCGCGCGCAGCTTGTCGCCTCTGATGTAGCCGATCGACAGCGGTATCGGCGTGAACGCGCATTGCACCTGCCCGGCGAGCAAATCGGGCACGAAGCTCGTCTTGTACGGCACGTGAACGAGGTTGACGCCGGTCATCATCTTGAGCAGCTCGGCCGTCATGTTGGGCGCGCTGCCATAGCCGGCCGACGCATAATTGATCTTGCCGGGATTGGCCTTGGCATAGGCGATGAACTCGGGGAGAGTCTTGGCCGGAACCGACGGATTGACGACCAGAACGCTGGCCGAGCGGATGGTGCCTGCGACCGGGGTGATGTCGCGGACGAAATCGAAATCGAGATTGGTGTAGAGCGTCTCGTTGACCGTGTTGGTCACGGTCATGGCCAGGAGCGTATAGCCGTCGGGCGGGGCATGGACCACCACCTGGGCCCCGATATTGCTGCCGGCGCCCGGCCGGTTGTCGACCACGACTTCCTGCCCGAGCCGTTCCGACAGCGCTTGCGCCAGCAGCCGCGCGACGATGTCGGTGGCAAAGCCGGGCGGAAACCCGACGATGATGCGCACCGGCTTCGACGGATAGGCTTGCGCCCAGGCGACTTGCGCGACCGCGGGCAGCGCGGCGGCGCCGGCGGCGAGATGCAGGAATGTGCGACGGGGCAATGGCATGGTGATCTCCCTGGACTTGAGCGCCGTTGCGCCGAACGCGCCGGCGAGTTGATCGCTCTTTTTTCTGCTTTTTCGCCCGCCGCGGGCGGTTGCGGCAGTTCGGCATTGTCCGCCGGCAGCGTCGCCGCGCACGCTACACCAGGTCCGCGGCGACGTGGAAGCGTGCTATAGGTGACCGGTACGCCAAACCAACGCCGCCGAGCGAACGCCATGGCATCGATCGAAAAGTTCAACGACCATTGCTGGAACGACGTCGTGCCGGAAAGCGATTTGAAGCTTTACGCCGGCTGGCGCCGCGAAACCTTTGTCGGGCCGCGCCCGGCGCTGCTCGCCATCGATCTTTACGATCTGGTCTATCGCGGCGGGCCGCTGCCGCCGGCCGAGCTCAACGAGCGCTATCCGAATACCTGCGGCATGTTCGCGCACCGCGCGATCGCGCCGACCAAACAGCTCATTGCCGCGGCGCGTGCCGCCGGCATTCCGATCTTTTTCTGCACCCAGGAGACGCGGCCGAACAATCGGCCGCCGGGCGCGGTCTCGACCAGGCGCAAGCGCGAAGTGCCCGCCGACGGCTACGCCATCTATCACGAGTTTGCCGTCGCGCCCTGCGACATCGTCATCTTGAAGCAGCGCGCCAGCATCTTTCAGGGCACGCCGTTGTTCTCGCATCTGTCGCTGCTCGGCGTGCAAAGCCTGATCGTGTGCGGCGAGAGCACGTCGGGCTGCGTGCGGGCGAGCGTCGTCGACGGCTATTCGAGCGGCTTTCACGTCACCGTCGTCGAAGAATGCACCTACGACCGCGCCGAGCTGACCCACAAGGTCAATCTGTTCGACATGCACCACAAATATGCCGACGTGATGCACGTCGACGAGGTTTTGGCGCATCTCAATGCCATGAGCTTGGGGCGTGCGGCGGAGTGACGACGGAGAGCGCGCGCGCAAGCTTCGCGCCCTGGCATTGGCGACGGCGGTCTTGCTGTTGCTGCCGGCGGCCGCCCGCAGCCAACCGCAAGAAGCCGCCGTCAGCTTCGCCGGCAAGCAGATCAAGCTTTTGATCGGATTTTCGCCGACCGGATACGGCTACGATACTTACGGCCGGCTGTTGGCGCGATATTTTGGCAAATATCTTCCCGGCAATCCGACCATCGTGCCGCAGAACCGTCCCGGCGCCGGTTCGCTCGGTCTGACGAGCTACATGGCGCATGCCGCGCCGGCCGACGGTTCCGAAATCGCCATTGTCGGACGCGGCGTCGCCATGGAGCCGATCCTCGACGCGCCGACCGCGCCGCCGAAGTTCGACCCCACGACGTTCACGTGGCTCGGCAGCATGAACAACGAGGTGGGCGGTTTCTTCGTCCGCCAGCCCGGCCCGGCGTCGAGCTTCCAGGACGTGCTCGACGGCGCCGCCCTGAAAGTCGGCGCCACCGGCGCCGGCGGCGATCAGCAGATCTTCACCGCGGCGCTCAATGCGCTGTTCGGCACCAAGCTCACAGTCATCTCCGGCTATCCCGGCACCCAGGAGCTGATGCTCGCCATCGAGCGCGGCGAGCTCGACGGCATCGTCGGCTATTCCTGGAGCGTGGCGCGCTCCGGCAACAAGCAACAGCTCGACGACGGTTCGCTCAAGATCATCCTGCAAGTCGCGCTCAATCGCCACCCCGAGCTGCCGGACGTTCCGCTAGTGACCGATTTCGTCAAGGACGCCGCCGATCGGCAGCTGCTCGATCTGATCTTTTCCCGCAATGCCATGGGCCGGCCCGTGTTGGCGCCGCCCGGCCTTGCCCCGTCGGTGGCCGGCGCGTTGCGCCAGGCTTTCGCGCAGGCGATGCATGACCCGGGTCTGCTTGCGGAAGCCGCGAAAATCGATCTGGAGCTCAATTTCGTCAGCGGCGAGCAGGTCCAGGCGCTGGTCGAGCGGCTGTATCATTCGCCGCCGGGCGTCATTGCGCGCGCGCAAGCGATCGCCGCGGCCAAGTGACGGCCGATTCTCGCGGCAATCCCCGGGTTCGCGGGCCCAACGTATCAGTTGCCTCGACCGGGCCGATACCTATATAAGGCGCCAACTTCACACGCGGACCTTGGCCTTAAACAGCCGTCCGGTGTCTGCCCCCTCCGGACCGAGGGGGTGGGCTCTCGGTCCGCGGCGGATCAACCGGAGAATTTTGATCATGTCGCTGCCAGACTTCAGCATGCGCCAGCTTTTGGAAGCTGGCGTGCACTTCGGCCATCAGGCCCATCGTTGGAATCCGAAGATGTCCGAGTACATTTTCGGCACCCGCAACAACATCCACATCGTCGATCTGACCCAGTCGGTGCCGATGATGCACCGCGCCCTGCAGGCGGTGAGCGACACCGTCGCCCAGGGCGGCCGCATCCTGTTCGTCGGCACCAAGCGGCAGGCTCAGGACGCCATCGCCGAGGCGGCCAAGAAATCGGCGCAGTATTACGTCAATTCGCGCTGGCTCGGCGGCACGCTGACTAATTGGAAAACGGTGTCCAATTCGATCAAGCGGCTGCGCAAGCTCGACGAGATGCTGTCGTCCAACGAGGCGCAGGGCTATACCAAGAAAGAGCGCCTGACCTTGCAGCGCGAGCGCGACAAGCTCGACCGCGCGCTCGGCGGCATCAAGGACATGGGCGGGCTGCCCGACCTTTTGTTCGTCATCGATACCAACAAGGAAGACATCGCGATCAAGGAAGCGCGGCGGCTGGGCGTGCCGGTCGCCGCCGTGGTCGACACCAATTGCGATCCCGACGGCATCACCTATGTGGTGCCCGGCAACGATGACGCCAGCCGCGCCATCACGCTCTATTGCGATCTGGTCGCCAAGGCGGCGATCGACGGCATTTCGCGGGCCCAAGGCTCCCACGGCGTCGATATCGGCGCCCAGGCCGAGCCGGTGGTCGCCGAGGAATTGCCGCCGGAGAACAAGCTCGGCTTCGAGCCATTGTCCGGGCCGCGCGGCGTCGCCGACGATCTGAAAAAGCTGCCGGCCGTGTCGCCGGCGATCGAGAAGCAGCTCAACGACCTCGGCATCTTCCACTACTCGCAAATCGCCGAACTGTCGCCGACCGCGGCCCACAATGTCGGCGAGGAGGTCGGCCTTCCCGGCCGCGTCGAGGGCTGGATCGCCAAGGCGAAAGAACTGACGGCGGAAGCGGAATAAATACCGTCATTCCGGGGCACGCCGAAGGCGTGAACCCGGAATCCATAGCCACAGGCGGTGCAGTTTCTAGGTTCGCGCCCGATATTCAAGACCAGTGATTATGGATTCCGGGTTCCTCGCTGCGCTCGGCCCCGGAATGACGATGAGATAAGGAACAGCAACGATGGCAAACATCACTGCAGGCATGGTGAAGGAACTCCGGGATTCCACCGGAGCCGGCATGATGGACTGCAAGGCAGCGCTGAGCGAGTGCGACGGCAATCTCGAAGCCGCGGTCGACTGGCTGCGCAAGAAGGGGCTGTCCAAGGCCGCCAAGAAGGCCGGACGGGTTGCGGCCGAGGGTCTCATCGGCATCGCCACTACGGCGGCCAAGGGCATCGTGGTCGAGGTCAATTCCGAAACCGACTTCGTGGCGCGCAACGATTTGTTCCAGGGCCTGGTCAAGATGATCGCCGATGCGGCGCTCGATACCGGCCCGAATGTGGAAAAAATCCTCGCCGCCAAAGCCGGCGCCATCACCATTGCCGACGCCATCGCCGACACCATCGCCAAGGTCGGCGAGAACATGACGCTGCGCCGCGCCGCTGCGCTTTCCGTCGGCAAAGGCGTGGTGGCGAGCTACGCGCACAGCTCGGTGGTGGATGGGCTCGGCCGCATCGGCGTGATCGTCGGGCTCGAATCGGCGGGCAATGCCGAGGAGCTCAAGGCTTTCGGCCGCATGGTGGCGATGCATATTTCCTTCGCCAACCCCCAGGCCATCGATCCGTCCGGTCTCGATCCGGCAACGGTCGAGCGCGAGAAAAATGTGCTTGCGGCCAAGGCCGAGGGCAAACCAGCAAACGTCATCGAGAAGATCGTCGAGTCCGGCCTCAAGTCCTACTACAAGGAAGTTTGCCTGCTCGATCAGCCCTTCATTTTTGACGAGAAGAATAAGGCCAGCGTGGCGCAGGCCCTTAAAGAGGCGGAAGCAAAGGTTGGCGCTCCGATCACAGTCACCGGCTTCGTGCGCTTCGCGCTCGGCGAGGGCGTCGACCGTCCCACCGGCGATTTCGGCGGCGAGGTCGCGGCGCTGGCCGGCACCCGCTGAGCCGGCGCCATTCGCTGTGGGTTTCGCGTGGAAACGCGCTAGCCCTCTTGCGTTTGCGCCGGAATCGGCGGTGATTGACGAATAGCGCAAGCGGACCCCGCTCATGGCCAAGCCGACCTATCGACGGGTGATCGTCAAACTCTCCGGCGAAGCTTTGAGCGGCTCGGAAAAATTCGGCATCCATCAGCCGACCATCGATCGCTTCGCCGCCGATCTGATCGCCGCCCGCGAGCTCGGCATTGCGCTCGGCGTCGTGGTCGGCGGCGGCAACGTGCTGCGCGGCGCCCAGATTTCCGAGAACGGCTTGTCGCGGCCGACCGCCGATTCCATGGGCATGTTGGCGACGGTGATGAACGCGCTGGTCCTGGAAGCGGCCATCGAGCGGGCCGGCGTGAGCGCCCGCACCATGTCGGCGCTGTCGATGCCGCAGGTCTGCGAGACCTATGAGCGCCAGCGCGCGCTGCGCCATCTCGACGACAAGCGCATCATCGTGTTCGCCGGCGGCACCGGAAATCCCTATTTCACCACCGACACCACGGCGGTCCTGCGCGCTGCCGAGATGGGCTGCGGCGCCGTGCTCAAGGCCACCGACGTGGACGGGGTTTATACTGCCGACCCCAAGCGGGACCCCAAGGCCAAGCGCTACAACCGCCTGAGCCACCAGGAGGCCCTGGATAAACGCCTGAAGATCATGGATGCCACGGCCTTCGCGCTTGCCCAGGAAAACCGTATGCCTATCATCGTATTCTCGATCCGGGAGCAGGGCGCGATCGAGAAGGTGTTGCGCGGAAAAGGGCGCTTTACCATCGTCGGCTAGCGACCGCGCGCCGACCTGAAGACCGGATCGCGGGAGGCGCCAAGGAGGCTGCCATGGCCACCACGACATTCGACATGAACGACCTCAAGCGGCGCATGCAGGGCGCGATTGCGGCGTTGCGGCAGGAGCTGTCGGGCTTGCGCACCGGGCGCGCTTCGACGGCGCTGCTCGACCACGTCCAGGTCGAGGCTTACGGCAGCCACATGCCGCTCAACCAGCTCGCCAGCATCAGCGTGCCGGAGCCGCGGCTGCTCAACGTCCAGGTCTGGGACCGCTCGATGGTGCATGCGGTCGAAAAAGCGATCTCGGCGGCAAATCTCGGGCTTTCGCCGTCGACCGAAGGCCAGGTGCTCAGGCTGCGCATCCCCGAGCTCAACGAGGAACGGCGCAAGGAAATCGTCAAGGTCGCGCACAAATATGCCGAAGCGGCGCGCGTCGCCGTGCGCCATGTCCGCCGCGACGGCCTCGATCTCCTCAAAAAGCTCGAGAAGGAACACAAGATCAGCGAGGACGACGAAAAACGCCAAGCGGGCGAGGTGCAAAAAGCGACCGACGCGAGCATTGCCGAGGTCGAGAAGCTGTTGGCCGGCAAGGAAAAGGAGATCATGACGGTTTGAGCGCGACAGGCGAAGTTCAGACCAGGGCGGGAAGCGGCGAAACTTTTGATATTCCCCGCCATGTCGCCATCATCATGGATGGCAATGGACGCTGGGCCGCGGCCCGCGGCCTGCCGCGCGTGGAAGGACATCGCCGCGGCGTCGAGGCCCTGCGCAAGACCGTGCGCGCGGCAAACGAGCTCGGCATTTCCATTCTGACGATTTTCTCCTTCAGCTCGGAGAACTGGTCGCGGCCGCCGTCGGAAATCCGCGATTTGCTTGGGCTGTTGCGCCGCTTCATCCGCAACGATCTGGTCGATCTGCACAAGAGCAATGTCCGCGTCCGCGTCATCGGCGAACGCGACGATCTCGATCCGGATATTCGCCGTCTCTTGCAGGAGGCCGAAGACCTGACCGGCGGCAACGACGGTTTCACTTTGGTCGTCGCCTTCAATTACGGCGCGCGGCAGGAGATCGCGCGCGCGGCGCGGCGGCTGGCAACCGAAGTCGCCGAGGGGCGGCTTAAGGCAAGCGATATCACGCCCGAGCTGCTATCGCGCCATCTCGACGCGCCCGATATACCCGATCCCGACGTCATCATCCGCACCAGCGGCGAGCAGCGGCTGTCCAATTTCCTGTTGTGGCAGTCCGCCTACAGCGAACTGGTATTCGTTCCGATCAATTGGCCGGATTTCGACCGCGCCGCGCTCGAAGGCGCCATTGCGGAGTATCGCCGGCGCGAGCGCCGCTTCGGCGGCTTGATCGCCCAGACCGGCTCGTGAGCAATCTCGACCAGCGCGGCCGGAGCGCCAGCGAAAGATTTGCCTCAAGCCTCGGCAGCGCCAACAACCTTGTGCTTCGCGTTGCCTCGGCGGCGGTGCTCGGGCCGCTGGTGCTGGTCTTCGCCTATTTCGGCGGCTGGCCGTTTTTTCTGCTTTGCGCCGCCGCCTCAGCCGGCATTCTCTGGGAATGGACCAGGCTGGTCGCCGCCGGCGCCGACCTGAGGATCCTGCTGCCCGGCCTTGCGGCACTGGCGTTTGCACTGGTGTTGAGCGGACTGGGCGAACCTGCCGCCGCGGCAGGCATGATCGTGATCGGCGCCGCGCTCGCGGCCGGCGTGATGGCGGCGTCGCCGCGCCGCTTTCCCGCGCGCAACCCGCTGGTCTGGGGCTCGTGCGGGATCGTCTATGCCGGCATCGCCTTTCTCGGACCGGCGCTCCTACGCCGGGATCCGCAATGGGGCTTTGCCGGGCTGTTGTTTCTCGCCGCAACCGTCTGGGCCACCGACATTTTTGCCTATGCGGTGGGCCGGGCGATCGGCGGGCCTTTGCTGTGGCCGCAAATCAGTCCGCACAAGACCTGGGCGGGCGCCATTGGCGGCGTCGTAGGGGGGGTTGCCGCAGGCACCTCGGTCGCCTATGCGAGCGGGGTTGATAAGCTTGTTGCCGTAGGGGTGGTCGCGTTCGCGCTTTCAGTCCTGACCCAGGCTGGCGACCTGTTCGAATCCGCGGTCAAGCGGCGTTTCGGCGCCAAGGATACGGGCAATCTGATACCCGGTCACGGAGGACTGATGGATCGTCTCGACGGCTTTCTGGTTGCCGCCTTCGTAGCCCTCGTGATCGGCATGCTCCGGCACGGGCCCGATGCTCCGGCCCAAGGCTTGTTGGTATGGTAAACCCGGTGAAGAAAGCGCAGCAGAAACCCGTCAGGCCGGATTTGGCGCCGGTGCCGAAATCCGTGACGCTGCTTGGCGCAACCGGCTCGGTCGGATCGAGCACCGCCGATCTGTTACGGCGCGAACCTGGCTGCTATAGCGTCGAGGCGGTGACCGCACACCGTAACGCGGCCGCATTGGCGCGCTTGGCGCGGGAACTCAATGCGCGATTTGCGGTCGTCGCCGATGCTGATGCGTACGGCGAACTCAAAAGCGAACTTTCGGGTTCCCGCATCGAAGTCGCAGCCGGCGCGGCGGCCGTGGTCGAGGCGGCACAGCGGCCAGCCGATTGGGTCATGGCCGCGATCACCGGTGCCGCCAGTCTCAGGCCCACACTTGCCGCCGCGGAACGGGGCGCCACCGTGGCCCTCGCCAATAAGGAATGTCTGGTTTGCGCCGGGGCGCTGTTCATGCGCCGTGCCGCGGCCACGGGCGCCACGGTCTTGCCGGCAGATTCCGAGCATAACGCGATCTTCCAAGCGCTCAGCGCCGGCCGGCGCGAAGACGTGCGGCGAATCGCGCTCACGGCCTCAGGTGGACCGTTTCGCACCTGGCCGCTTGAAGCGATCCGTAAAGCCACGCTCGAGCAAGCTCTCAAGCATCCGACCTGGTCAATGGGGCCGAAGATCACGATCGACTCCGCGACCATGATGAACAAGGGGCTGGAACTCATCGAAGCGCATCATCTGTTCGCGCTGCCACCGGACAAGCTCGACGTCATTTTCCATCCACAATCGATCGTGCATGGCTTCGTCGAATATCGCGACGGCTCGGTGATTGCGCAGCTCGGTTCTCCAGATATGCGGATTCCAATCGCCAACTGCCTTGCCTGGCCAGCGCGCATGGACACGCCGGCAGCCCGGCTCGATCTGGCCCGGATCGGGACGCTCACCTTCGAGGAGCCCGATCTGGTTCGGTTTCCGGCCTTGGCCACTGCACGCCGGGCGCTTGCGGCGGGCGGGGCCGCGCCCACGATCCTCAATGCCGCAAATGAGGTCGCGGTGCGCGAATTTATCGAAAAGCGGCTCGGATTCCCCGGCATTGCGGCCCTTGTCGAGGCCACGCTCGACGCGGCGGACCGGCGCGGCGGCATGGCCGAGCCGCAATCGGTCGAGGAGGCGCTGGAAATTGACCATAATGCGAGAAGGTTAGCAGCCGACCTCTTGCCCGAAATTGCCGCAATGGCATCCTAGTTTCGGAATCGGGCGGGACCAACGGGGGCGGCAGGGCAGCGTCATGGGGTCGTATTTATTGTCGCATTTACATGCGCTTGGCGGCGGCGTGGTTGGCTACCTGATACCTTTTCTGTTTGTCCTCAGCCTGGTCGTATTCTTTCACGAATTGGGGCATTTCCTGGTCGCGCGCTGGTGCGGCGTGCGGATTTTGGTGTTTTCCATCGGCTTTGGGCCTGAGATCGTCGGTTTTAACGACCGCCACGGCACGCGCTGGAAAATCGCCGCCATCCCGCTCGGCGGCTATGTAAAATTCTTCGGCGACGAGAATGCCGCGAGCGTGCCTGACGGGGCGCGGCTCGCCAGCATGGACGAAGGCGAGAAATCGCAAAGCTTCGTGTTTCAGCCGGTGGCCAAACGCGCGGCCATTGTGGTGGCCGGCCCGTTGGCAAATTTCCTTTTGGCGATAGTGATTTTTGCCGGCGTCTTCATGCTTTACGGCAAGCAATCCATGACCGCCCGCGTGGACTCGGTGCAGCCCGACAGCGCCGCCGCCGCGGCCGGCTTTCAGCCCGGCGACCTGGTGGTGGCGATCAACGGCAGCCCGATCGGCGACTTCGCCGACATGCAGCGCATCGTCAGCGAGAGCGCCGGCGAGCCCTTGACGATCGCGGTCGACCGCAAGGGCAGCCAAGTCGTGCTCAAGGCGACGCCGGCGCTCAAGGAGATCAAGGACAATTTCGGCAACGTGCATCGCATCGGCATTCTCGGCATCACCCGCTCGACCGCCGCCGAAGATCTGAAATTCCAGCCGGTGGCGCCGCCGCAGGCGGTGTGGATGGGCGTGCAGGAGACCTGGTTCGTCATCGACCGCACGCTGAGCTATATCGGCGGCGTCGTGGTCGGCCGCGAGGCGGCCGACCAGCTCGGCGGGCCGATCCGCATTGCCCAGATGTCGGGCCAGGTGGCGACCGTGGGCTTCGTCGCCCTGATCCATCTGGCGGCCGTGCTGTCGGTGTCGATCGGGCTTTTAAACCTGTTCCCGATCCCGCTCCTCGATGGCGGTCATCTTTTGTTCTATGCGATCGAGGCGCTGCGCGGCCGGCCGCTGTCGGAGCGCGCCCAGGAGGTCGGCTTCCGCATCGGTCTCGCGATCGTCTTGATGTTGATGATATTTGCAACTTTCAACGACATAGTTCACTTGGCGACCTCCTGAGGTGGCCGGCATGGGACGCACTCGCGGGGGCAAGATCGGGCGTGGGGACAGTTGTGCAAGGGGTGGGGAAGTGGCAAAAATGCGCGCAGAATTAACGTCTTAAGCTGAAAAGGACTGAGGGAGATTGCGGCAAGTAACCCGCCACTGGGGGCGGCCATTAGGGGTAAAGGCGCTTAGCGCATGGACATGTGTGTGCGGGTGAGACGGGGGCTCGTTCTGGCCGGCTTGCTCCTGGGCGTGAGTTTTGTTGGCCTGCCGGCCGGCGTGGCCTATGCCGCGCCGCCGGCCGAGGCTGGCGCGTCCGCAAGCATCATCGTGGTCCAGGGCAACCGCCGCGTCGAAGCCGAAACGGTGCGCTCCTACTTCAAGGTCGGCCCCGGCGAGCGCCTCGACGCCGCCAAGATCGACGCCGCGCTGAAAGCGCTCTACGCCTCCGGCCTGTTCGAAGACGTCCACATCACCCAATCGGGCGGCCACATCATCGTCACCGTGGTGGAAGCGCCGGTGATCAACCGGCTTGCCTTCGAGGGCAACCGCCGCATGAAGGACGAGCAGCTCCAGGAGGAAATCCAGTCGAAGGCGCGCGACTCGCTGTCGCGCGCCAAGGTGCAGGCCGACACCCAGCGCATCATCGACGTCTATCACCGCAGCGGCCGCTTCGACGTCACCGTGGTGCCGCAGATGATCGAGCGGCCGAACAACCGCGTCGATCTGATCTTCCAGATCAACGAGGGCGAGAAGACCGGGGTGAAGTCGATCAACTTCGTCGGCAACAAAGCCTATTCGGCGTGGCGCCTGAAAGAGGTGATCAAGACCGCGCAATCGAACTTCCTCAGCTTCCTGCAGACCACCGACGTCTACGACCCCGACCGCATGGAAGCCGACCGCGAACTGATCCGCCGCTTTTACCTCAAGCACGGCTTTGCCGACGTGCAGGTCGTCTCGGCGGTCGCCGAATACGATCCCGCCAAGAAGGGCTTCATTATCACGTTTACGATCGAGGAGGGGCCGGTCTATCACTTCGGCACTGTCGACATTCAATCCAACGTCCGTGCCGTCGACTCGCAGACGCTGCGGTCGATCCTGCGCATGCGCCACGGCGACATCTACAACGGCGAGGCGATCGAAAAGACCGTCGAGGACGTCACCGTCGAGGTGGCACGGCGCGGCTATCCGTTCGCCACCGTCCGCCCGCGCGGCGACCGCAATCCGCAGACCCGCACCATCAACGTCGCCTTCGTGGTCGACGAGGGCACCCGCGCCTATATCGAGCGCATCAATATCCGCGGCAATATCCGCACCCGCGATTACGTGATCCGGCGCGAGTTCGACATCGCCGAAGGCGATCCGTACAACCGCGCGCTGATTGATCGGGCCGAGCGGCGGCTCAAGAACCTGAACTTTTTCAAGTCGGTGAAGATCACCAACGAGCCCGGTTCGGCGCCCGACCGGGTGGTGATCAATGTCGATCTCGAGGAGCAATCGACCGGCGACTTCTCGATCATGGGCGGCTATTCGACGGCGGAAGGCTGGCTCGCCCAGCTCTCGGTTTCCGAGCGCAACCTGCTTGGCACCGGCCGCTATGGCAAAATCACCCTGAGCTACGGCCAATACACTCGCGGCGCGGAATTCAGCTTCATCGAGCCCTATTTCCTCGACCAGCGGCTCGCCGCCGGCATCGATCTGTTTGCCAAGCAGACGCTGTCCAACAGCTACCTGTCCTATGGCACGGAATCCTACGGCGGCAGCCTGAAATTGGGCATCGCGCTGCGCGAAGACCTGGCGTTGCAGCTGCGCTATTCGCTGTTCACGCAGCGGATCACGCTGCCGTCCTACCTCAATGACTGCAACAACCTCAATCCGGATTTCACCAACACCTTCCCGACGCCGCAGGCTATCATCGCTGGGGAGACCGCCGGCGTCTTCTACAACGATCCGAGCACGGCCACCTGCTACACCTACGGCCAGGCCTCGCTGCCGGTGCGGGCCGAACTGGCCTCCGGTACCACGCTGACGTCGCTCGTGGGATACGGGCTGACCTACAACACGCTCGACAACAACAAGAGCCCCACCAACGGCCTGTTGCTCACGTTCGGCCAGGATTTCGCCGGTCTCGGCGGCAGTGTCGCCTATATGCGCTCGGCCGTCGACTTCCACAGCTACTACGAAGTCGTTCCCGACCTTATCGGCATCGTGCATCTGCAGGCCGGTAACATGATCGGGCTTGCCGGCCAGGGAGTCCGCCTGCTCGACGACTTCAAGATGGGCCCGAACCTGGTGCGCGGGTTTGCGACGGCCGGCCTCGGCCCGCGCGACATCACGTCGGGGACATCGAACGACGCCATCGGCGGCACTAACTACTGGGGCGGCAGTCTCGAGTTCCAATATCCGTTCTACTTCCTGCCCAAGGATGCCGGCTTCCGTGGCGCCGTGTTCTTCGATGCCGGTTCGGTGTGGGGCTACAAGGGCGAGACGCAGTATGCGGCAACCGGAGAAATCAACGGCTTCATCAACAACGGCAGTGGCACCTTCTTCTGTCAATGCGCAATGCAATATGCCGACACGCCATTCGTCCGCATGTCGGCCGGCGCCAGCATCATCTGGGATTCGCCGTTCGGTCCGCTGCGGTTCGATTTTGCCTATCCGATTTCGAAGACGGGCTACGACAAGACCCAATTCTTCGCCTTCGGCGGCGGAACGCATTTCTAGGCGCGGCTTCAAGCCCCGCCATGGACGAGCCCATGCCGGACACTCTGCGAGCGCAGCGCGCGCTCACGATCGAGGAGATCGCCGCGCTCACCGGCGCCAAGCCGCGCGCCGGCGATCGGCTTGACCGGCGCATCAGCAATATCGCGCCGCTCGACACCGCGGTCGGTTCCGATATCAGTTTTCTCGACAAGGCGCGGTTTCTCGACGCCTTGGCCGCGACGCGCGCCGGCGCCTGCTTCGTCAGCCCGCGCTTTGAAGCGCAGGCGCCGCGAGGTCCGACCGTGCTGGTGACGCCTGACCCGTATCGGGCCTTCGTCGCGGTCACGCGCGCGCTGTTTCCCGATGCGTTACGCCCATCATCGCTGTTCGGCGTGAAAGGCCGCAGCAAGGACGCGCATGTGCACGCTTCGGCGCGGCTCGAGGCGAACGTGACGGTCGATCCGCTGGCCGTGATCGGCGCCGATGCCGAGATCGGCGCCGGCACGGTGATCGCGGCCGGCGCGGTGATCGGACCCGGGGTGTGCATCGGCCGCGACTGCGCGATCGGCGCCGGCGCCACGATCCAGCATGCGTTGATCGGCGACCGCGTCATCATCCATCCGGGCACGCGCATCGGCCAGGACGGCTTCGGCTATGTGCCGAGCCCGCAAGGCCATCAAAAAGTCCCGCAGACCCGCCGCGTCATCATTCAGGACGACGTGGAGATCGGCGCCAATTCGACCATCGACCGCGGCTCGAGCCGCGATACCATCATCGGCGAGGGCACCAAGATCGACAATCTGGTGCAGATCGGCCACAACTGTTGCATCGGGCGACACTGCATCATTGTCGCCCAAGTCGGTATATCCGGCAGTGTGAAAGTGGGGGATTATGTGATGATGGCGGGCAAGGCCGGCATTGGCGATCACGTCACCATCGGCGACCGCGCCATGCTCGGCGCGCGCGCCGGCGTCATTACCGACGTGCCCGCCGGCGCCCGCTACCACGGCTTTCCGGCGCAGCCGGCGCGCGAATGGTTGCGCGGCGTCAGCTGGCTGCGCCGCATGGCGCGCGGCGCCGGCAAAGCCGAAGAGAGCGACGCGTGAGCGACACGCTTGGCACGATCGACATCCGGGAAATCCTGCGGCTGGTGCCGCATCGTTACCCCTTCGTCCTGGTCGATCGGCTGATCAACATGCGCGCCGATGAGCACGCCATCGGCATCAAGAACGTCACCGCCAACGAGCCGCAATTCATGGGCCACTTTCCCGACAATCCGGTGATGCCCGGCGTGTTGGTGATCGAGGGCATGGCGCAGACGGCGGGCACGCTCGTGCTCTGGCACCTCGGCACCGAGGCGCGCAGGCGGAAGGTGTATTTCCTCACCATCGACAAGGCCAAGTTTCGCAAGCCGGCGATTCCGGGCGACACTATCGAATATCACGTCAACAAGATCGCGCACCGCCGCAACATGTGGTGGTATCGCGCCGAGGCCTTGGTGAACGGCGTGCTCATCGCCGAGGCCGAGGTCGGCGCCATGATTGCCGAGGACTAGATGGCGATCGATCCGACCGCGCGCGTCGCCAGTGGCGCGCGCCTTGGCGAAGGCGTCGAGATCGGGCCATATTGCCTGGTCGGGCCGCAGGTCGAACTCAAAAGCGGGGTGCGTCTCCTTGCCCATGTCCACGTCACCGGCGTCACCACGATCGGCGACGGCACCGTAGTCTATCCGTTCTCCTCGCTCGGCACGCCGCCGCAATCGGTGCATTATCGCGGCGGCCCGACCCGGCTCGTCATCGGCGCGCATTGCGACTTGCGCGAGAGCGTCACCATGAATACCGGCACCGAAGACGGCGGCGGCGTCACCCGGGTCGGCGACCGCTGCTTCATCATGGTCGGTGCTCACGTCGGCCACGATTGCCAGGTCGGCGACGATGTGAATCTCGCCAACAACGTGGTGCTCGGCGGCCACGTCTCGGTCGGCGACGCTACCTTCCTCGGCGGCCATGTCGCGATCCACCAAAATGTGCGGATCGGCGAGGGCGCGATGATGGCCGGCATGTCGGCGGCGCGCGACGACATCATTCCGTTCGGCTTCGCGCTCGGCCAGACCGGCGCGCTGGTCGGATTGAACATGGTCGGCCTGCGCCGGCGCGGCGCCACGCGCGCCGAGATGCACCGCCTACGCAGCGCCTATCGTTCGCTGTTCTTTGTCGAAGGCCGCATTGCCGATCGCGTCGATGCAGTCGAGCGTGAATTCGGGAGCGATCCTCTGGTCGGCAAGATGATCGCCTTCATCCGTGCCGGCGGCAAACGGCCCTTGATGCGGCCGCGCACGCGGCGCTGGAACGACGGCCCGGACGAATGACGCCGCCTGATGAGGGCTTTCATGGCTGACGCCGAGCGCGGTCCCATCGCCATCATCTGCGGCGGCGGCAGCTTTCCCGGCGCCGTCGCGGACGCGGTGGTGCGCCGCGGCCGCCAGCCGGTGATGTTCGGCATCAGGGGCTGGGCCGACGCCAAAATCATCGAGCGCCATACCCATCATTGGATCGCGATCGGCCAGGTCGGCCGCTTCTTTCGCCTTGCCCGCGAGGAGCGCTGCACAGAGGTCTTGTTCATCGGTTCGCTGTTGCGGCCGCCGCTTAAGCAAGTGCGGCTCGATTGGCAGACCATCCGATTGCTGCCGCGTCTCGCACGAGTCTTTCGCGGCGGCGACGACCGCTTGCTGTCGGGGATCGCCAGCCTGGCGGAGGAGGGCGGCCTGCGCGTCATCGGCCTTCGCGACGTGGCGCCGGAGGTCTTTGTCCCCGAAGGCGTGCTCGGCCGCTGTCAGCCCACGGAACGTGATTTAAACGACATCGCGCGCGGCATGACATTGATCGCCGCGCTCGGGCCGTTCGACGTCGGGCAGGCGGCAATTGTCGCCAACAACAACGTGCTCGCCGTCGAGGCGGCGGAAGGCACCGACAATATGCTGGCGCGGATCGCCGAACTGCGCCGGCAGCACCGCGTGACCGCATCGCCCGGCGTCGGCGTTCTGGTCAAGGCGCCAAAACCCGGCCAGGACCGCCGCTTCGATCTGCCTTCGATCGGGCCGCGAACCATCGAGGGCGTGGCGCGCGCCGGGCTTGCCGGCATCGCCGTTGCCGCCGGCTCAACCATCATCGCCGAAGCGGCCGAGGTCACGGCGGCGGCGGATCGGGCGAACGTCTTCATCGTCGGCGTGAGCGAGGGCGCGCCGCGATGACCGACGAGGCGCAGCCACCACTTTCGCTGTTCATCGTCGCTGCGGAAGAATCCGGCGATGCGCTCGGCGCCGCATTGGTGCGGGCGCTGAAAGCGCGCCACGGCCATGCTTTGACGCTGCATGGCGTCGGCGGTCGGGCGATGGCCGCCGAAGGGATCGCAAGTCCGTTCGCCATCGGCGGGCTTTCGATCATGGGCGTTGTCGCGATCCCGGGCCGGCTGCCGATGATTTTTCGCCGCATTCGCCAGACCGCCGACGCCGTGGTCGCGGCCCACCCGGATGCGCTGGTCATCATCGACAGTCCGGATTTCACCCACCGCGTCGCCCGCCGTGTGCGCCAGCTCGCGCCAACGATCCCGATCCTCGATTACGTCTCGCCTTCGGTCTGGGCGTGGCGGCCCGGCCGCGCCCGCGCCATGCGCGCTTATATCGATCAGGTGCTCGCCATCCTGCCGTTCGAGCCGGCGATGTATGACAAGCTCGGTGGGCCGCCGTGCCGCTATGTCGGCCATCCGCTGATCGAGCGCATCGCCGAATTGCGCCCCAATGCCGAGGAAGCGCAGCGCCGGCGTGAGGATCCTCCGGTCGTGCTGATCCTGCCGGGAAGCCGCAACAGCGAAATCCGGCATCTGCTCGGCCGCTTCGGCGCTGCGATCGCCCAGGTTGCCGCGCGCAGCGGTCCGCTGGAGCTGGTGCTGCCGACCGTCCCTCATCTCGCGGCACAGGTGCGCGAGGCGGCGGCCGGCTGGACAATCCCGCCGCGGGTCGTGGTCGATCCGGCCGAGAAATGGGCCGCCTTTCGCCGCGCCCGCGCAGCGCTTGCGGCATCCGGCACGGTCACGCTCGAACTCGCGCTCGCCGGCATACCGACGGTCGCCGCCTATCGGATGTCGCCGGTCGAGGCCTTCATCATATTACGGCTGGTGCGGCTCCTGGCTAGGCTGCCGAGCGTCATCCTCGCCAATCTGGTCCTCGGCGAGAACGTCATTCCGGAATTTTTGCAGTCCGCTTGCACGCCCGATCGCCTCGCCGCGGCACTGTTGCCGCTGCTCTCCGACACCCCACAGCGGCGGCGCCAGGTCGAGGCGTTCGGCCGGCTCGATGCCATCATGGCCATCGGCGGCGAGGCGCCGAGCGACAAGGCGGCGGCGATCGTCGGCGAGGTGGCGCAACAGCGTGGCCGGCACGGTCCGGCAGCGCTCGGTCGCCGCCGCGCCTTTGGTTAACCGCCCGCCCATGCTGCGCTACCATTGCGCCGGTCATCCTGCTAAGGCCGCAAGGCCATTTCCAAGCGAAGCGAACACGGCGTGAGCAAGTCCAGGAAAATCAAACCCGCGACCCGCGCCGCGATCACCGGCGTGTTCGGCTATGTGCCGCCCGATCTGCTGACCAACGCCGAACTGGCGAAAATGGTCGATACCAGCGACGAGTGGATCGTCGAGCGCACCGGCATTCGGGAGCGCCACATCCTCAAAGGCAAAGGGCTCGGCACCTCGCATATGGGCGCCGAGGCGGTGCGCGGACTGCTCGGCAAGACCGGCACCGGACCCGGCGATGTCGACCTCCTGATCTGCGCCACGACGACGCCGGATCTGGTGTTTCCTTCCACCGCCAACCTGATCTGCGACATGGCCGGCATCCGCAGCATCGGCAGCTTCGACGTGCAGGCGGCCTGTTCCGGCTTCATCTATGCGCTCACCATCGCGTCGCAATTCATCGAGACCGGAAAATTCCGCAAAATCGTCGTGGTCGGCGCCGACAAGATGTCGGCGATCATCGACTATACCGACCGCGCCACCTGCGTGCTGTTCGGCGACGCCGCCGGCGCGGTCCTCGTCGAGCCGAGCAAAAAATACGGTATCATCGACACGCTGATCCGCTCCGACGGCGCCGGCATGCCGCATCTGCATCAAAAAGCCGGCGGCAGCCGCATGCCGCCGACGGCGGAGACCGTGGCCAAGCGGCTGCATTACGTCCATCAGGAAGGCGCCGCGGTCTACAAATTCGCCATCGCCCGCATGGCCGACGTCGCCACCGAACTGATGGCGCGCAATCACCTGACCAGCGACCAGATCGACTGGCTGGTGCCGCACCAGGCCAACCGGCGCATCATCGAGGCGACGGCCGAGCGCATGAAGCTCGACCCGAAGCAGGTGATGGTCACCATCCACAAATACGGCAACACCACCGCGGCAACGATCCCGCTCTGCCTGTGGGATTACGAGAGCAAGCTGAAGACCGGCGACCGCATGATCCTCGCCGCCTTCGGCGGCGGCTTCACCTGGGGCGGGGTGTACATGACCTGGGCCTATGACGGGCAGCGCGAATGAAGAGGGCGAATAGCGAGTGGCGAATGGCGAATAGTTGAAAAATCAATCCCTATTCGCCATTCGCCACTTCGCCATTCGCTACTCATTTCCGCCTGGAGATCGGCTGGTATTCGCGCCGCGGCGCGCCGGTATAGAGCTGGCGCGGCCGGCCGAGTTTCTGGTGCGGGTCCTCGATCATTTCCTTCCACTGCGCGATCCAGCCGACGGTGCGGGCGAGCGCGAACAGCACCGTGAACATGGTGGTCGGGAAACCCATGGCGCGCAGCGTGATGCCGGAATAGAAGTCGACGTTCGGATAAAGCTTCTTCTCGATGAAGTAATCGTCGTGCAGCGCGATGCGCTCGAGCTCGATGGCGACGTCGAGCAGCGGGTCGTTGAAGCCAAGCTCGTTGAGCACCTCGTGGCAGGTCTTCTGCATCAGCTTGGCGCGCGGATCGTAGTTCTTGTAGACGCGATGGCCAAAACCCATCAGGCGGAATGAATCCTTCGGATCCTTGGCCTTTTTGACGTATTCGGGGATACGGTCGACGGAGCCGATCTCGCCGAGCATTTTGAGCGCCGCCTCGTTGGCGCCGCCGTGCGCGGGGCCCCACAGGCAGGCGATGCCGGCGGCGATGCAGGCGAACGGATTGGCGCCGGTCGAGCCGGCCAACCGCACCGTCGAGGTCGAGGCGTTCTGCTCGTGGTCGGCGTGGAGCGTGAAGATGCGGTCCATAGCGCGGGCGATGACCGGATTGGCGGTGTAGTCCTCGCACGGCACCGCAAAGCACATGCGCAGGAAGTTCGAAGCATAATCGAGCTTGTTGTTCGGATACATGAACGGCTGGCCGACGGAATATTTGTAGGCCATGGCGGCCAGCGTCGGCATTTTGGCGATCATGCGGATCGAGGCGATCATGCGCTGCTGCGGGTCGGTGATGTCGGTGGAGTCGTGATAGAACGCCGACAGCGCGCCGACGGAACCGACCATGACGGCCATGGGATGGGCGTCGCGCCTAAAACCCTGGAAGAAGCGGCTCATCTGCTCGTGCACCATCGTGTGATGGATCACGCGGTCGACGAAATCGGCCTTTTGCGCCGCCGTCGGCAATTCGCCGTAGAGCAGGAGATAGCAGGTCTCGAGGAAATCGCCGTGCTCGGCCAGATCGTCGATCGGATAGCCGCGATAGAGCAGGATGCCCTCGTCGCCGTCGATATAGGTGATCTTGGATTCGCAAGAGGCGGTCGAGGTAAAACCCGGGTCGTAGGTGAAGACGCCGGCCTCGGCATAGAGCTTGGAAATGTCGATCACTTCGGGGCCGATGGTCCCTTCGTAGATCGGGAATTTGTGGTCCTTGTCGCCGAGTTTGAGCGTGCCGGTCTTGATGTTGGCGCCGGTCTTCGCGTCCATGATCGTAATCCTCAATAGAAGTGACAGCCGAACCGGCAGGTCGCGCGCCGTGGTCAATGAAGCGGCGCGCCCGATCCGGCCGTTATGCCGTAGCTTAGCAAAGTGTGCACTGCAAGATAATAGCCCATGCGACACGGTGCTCGCGACGTAAACTCCGCTTTATTTAAGCGTTTTGCGCGCGATCTGCGACGCGGGCGAGGCTCTCGGCTTTGCCGAGCACGGCCAGCACCTCGAAAATGCCGGGCGAGGTGGTGCGGCCGGTCAGCGCCGCCCGCAGCGGTTGGGCGATGGCGCCGAGTTTTAGCGCTTTGCGCTCGGCGTAGCCGCGGACCGCCTGTTCGGTGGTCTCGGCCGTCCAGGGCTCGACGGCGGCAAGCTCGGCACCGATATCGGCCAGCACAATTTTGGCGTCCGGGGTCAGCAGGGCGGCCGCCTTGTCGTCCAAGGGGAGCGGCCGGTCTGTCCAAAGAAACTTTGCGCCGTCAATGAGATCGAGCAGCGTCTTGGCGCGCTCCTTTAAGCTCGGCATGGCCGCGAGCCATTGCCGGCGCAGCGCCTCCGTCATCTTGGCGGCAAGCTCGGCGCCGCCGGCAATGTGGGGCAGGAGCTGGTCGATGGCGGCGAGCAGGTCGGCATCGGCGCTTTGCCGGATGTAGTGGCCGTTGAGGCTCTCCAACTTGGCGAAGTCGAAGCGCGCCGGCGAGCGGCCGATCTGCGGCAGGTCGAAAGCTGCGATCATCTCTTCGGTGGAGAAGATTTCCTGGTCGCCATGGCTCCAGCCGAGCCGCACCAGATAATTGCGCAGCGCCAGCGGCAGGTAGCCCATGGCGCGATAGGCATCGACGCCGAGCGCGCCGTGGCGCTTCGACAGTTTCGAACCGTCGGGGCCGTGGATCAACGGGACATGGGCCATCACCGGCACCGGCCAGCCAAGCGCGTCGTAGATCTGTTTCTGCCGCGCCGCGTTGGTGAAATGGTCGTCGCCGCGGATGATGTGGGTGATGCCCATGTCGTGGTCGTCGACCACCACGGCGAGCATGTAGGTCGGCGTGCCGTCGGAGCGCAGTAGCACGAGGTCGTCGAGGTTCTCGTTCTGCCAGACGACGCGGCCCTGCACCTGATCCTCGATGACGGTCTCGCCGGCGAGCGGGGCTTTCAGCCGGATCGCCGGCTTGACGCCGGGCGGCGCCTCGCGCGGATCGCGGTCGCGCCAGCGGCCGTCGTAGAGTTTGGCGCGGCCTTCGCGGCGCGCCGCCTCGCGCATGTCCTTGAGTTCTTCGGGACTTGCATAGCAGCGATAGGCGTTGCCGGTCGCCAAAAGTTGCTCGACCACTTCGCGGTGCCGCGCTGCGCGGGCGAACTGGTAGACCGCGTCGCCGTCCCAATCGATGCCGAGCCAGCGTAGCCCGTCGAGGATGGCTGCGATGGCGGCTTGGGTCGAGCGCTCGCGGTCGGTGTCCTCGATGCGCAGCAGCATCTTGCCGCCGCGGCCTCTCGCATAAAGCCAGTTGAACAGCGCCGTGCGGGCGCCGCCGATATGGAGGAAACCGGTGGGCGAGGGGGCAAAACGGGTGACGACGGCCATTGCTGTCCTGATTGCGGTCGCGCGCTCGTTTAGCACAGCCGGGGGTCAAGGACAGCACTAGCGCGTTTCCCGGACGCGGTGCACCGCTGCGCGTTGCAGGCTGCGTCGCATCCGGGGAACGGCCCTGAGGGCTTGACCCCGCGGGCCAACTTGTCCAATCCGGGGCGCGACCGCATCTTAAGCCTTGGAATCGGCGCGTTGCCCGGCTCTCTCGGCGGCGCCAAACGGATTGATCCATGACTTTTGTCGAGACGCCGGTAAAAGAGCCCGCACGCGAAGCGGGCCAGGATTTCATTCGCGACATCGTGCGCGCCGACCTGGCGTCGGGGCGGCACACGGCGATCGTGACGCGCTTTCCGCCGGAGCCGAACGGCTACCTGCATATCGGCCACGCCAAGTCGATTTGCCTCAATTTCGGCATCGCGGAAGAGTTCGGCGGCCATTGCAATCTGCGCTACGACGACACCAACCCGACCAAGGAATCCCAGGAATATATCGACGCCATCGAGCGCGACGTGCGCTGGCTCGGCTACGATTGGGGCGACAACCTTTTTCACGCCTCGGATTATTTCGCGCAGCTTTACGCCTGGGCCGAGGATTTGATCGGCGCCGGCAAGGCCTATGTCGACGATCAAAGCCAAGAGGAGATGCGCGCGGCGCGCGGCACCTTGACCGAGCCGGGCAGGAACAGCCCGTTCCGCGGCCGCAGCATCGACGAAAACCTCGATCTCTTCCGCCGCATGCGCGCCGGCGAATTTCCTAACGGCGCGCGGGTGCTGCGTGCCAAGATCGACATGGCCTCGGGCAACATCAACCTGCGCGACCCGGTGCTCTATCGCATCCTGCACGCCGAGCATCCGCGCACCGGCAACACCTGGAGCATCTATCCGAGCTACGATTTCGCCCACGGCCAGTCCGACGCCATCGAGGGCATCACCCATTCGCTGTGCACCTTGGAATTCGAAGACCACCGGCCGCTCTACGACTGGTTCCTGCAAAACCTGCCGGTGCCGTCGCGGCCGCATCAATACGAGTTTGCCCGCCTCAACCTGACCTATACGATTTTGTCGAAGCGCGTGCTCACCGAGCTGGTGCGCGGCGGCCACGTCCACGGCTGGGACGATCCGCGCATGCCGACGCTGGCCGGCTTGCGGCGGCGCGGCGTGCCGCCGGCGGCGATCCGCGATTTCGTCAAGCGCGTCGGCGTCGCCAAGGCCAACAGCACCGTCGACATGGCGATGCTGGAATTTTCCATCCGCGAGCATTTGAACAAGGCCGCGCAGCGGCGCATGGCGGTGCTGCGCCCGCTCAAAGTGGTGATCGAGAATTATCCGGACGGCCAAAGCGAGGAGGTCGAGGCGGTCAATCACCCAGAGGACTCCGCCGCCGGCACCCGCCGCATCCGTTTCGGCCGCGAGCTTTTCATCGAGCGCGACGATTTCATGGAGAACCCGCCGAAGAAATTTTTCCGGCTGTCGCCCGGCACGGAGGTGCGGCTGCGCTACGCCTATTTCATCACCTGCCGCGAGGTGGTGAAGAACTCAGCCGGCGAGATCGTCGAGCTGCGCTGCACCTACGATCCCGCCACCAAAGGCGGCAACGCCCCTGACGGCCGCAAGGTCAAGGCGACCATGCATTGGGTGTCGGCGCGGGATGCCGTCCCCGCCGAGGTGCGGCTCTACAATCCGCTGTTCACGTGCCCCGATCCGAACGCGGCGGATTTTGCCGCCGACATTAATCCGAACTCGCTGGAAGCGTTGCCCGACGCGCGGGTCGAGCCGGCGCTGGCCGCGCCGACAAATGCCGACGATGCGGTGCAGTTCGAGCGCCAGGGCTATTTCTGCCGCGACAAGGATTCCACGCCCGCGCGGCTGGTGTTCAACCGCACCGTCGGCCTGCGCGACACCTGGGCCAAGGTGTCGGGCGGCGGCAGCGGCGGAGCGTAAAGCGGATCGCGCCGCCGCTGCGCCGGGCGCGTTTTCAGTTCGCCGCGGTATGCATCATAAAGCAAGGAAATGCGGCAGCTTTCGCACGTGAACTTGCTGCATGGTTTGTGATAATGCTGGTGTCCCGCACAGGCCAATCCGGCTATGTCCACCCGAGCGCTCCTCTTCGTCTTTGTCGTCTGCGCCTGCACCATCGGCAGCGCCGCGGCCGCCATTGCGCAAAAGTTACCGGAGCCGACGCGAGACGACCCCGCGGCACCGAATGTCGCGCTGACGACCCCAATCGAATTTTATTTGGCCCACGGCGACGCCAATGCCTGCGGGCCGGGCTGCAGTGAATGGATTGCGGCCGAGGGCAAGATCGATATTGGCGCCGCCGATCGGTTCCGCCAGCTGCTGCGGAAATTGGGGGACCGCCGGCCGCCCATCTACCTGCATTCGCCGGGCGGAAAACTGATCGGCGCGCTGGAGCTCGGCCGATTCATTCGCGACAAGAAGTTCGAAGTCAGTGTCGGGCACACGGTGCCCATCGGTTGCGGCAGCGATAAACAATCGGCCAATTCGTGCGAGGCGCGAAAGCGCGCCGGGCAGGCCGTCGAAGCGGAAATCTCGTCGACGCACTACGCGTGCAATTCGGGTTGCGTCTACGCTCTGGCCGGCGGCGCCGTCCGTCTCGTGCCGCCGTGGGTGAAGCTCGGTATTCACGACATGGGTGCCGATCCGGATTCACGTGTGCCGCGTGGCGTCTCGCTGACGACGGCGATGCGGCTGTTCCACGCGCGCCTGCGCAGTTATCTGCGCGCAATGGGCATCGACGACGCGCTGTTCTCCGCCTCTCTGGCGACACCGTTTGCGTCGGTCAGGTTTCTGCAACGCGACGACGTCGTGCGCTTCGGCATAGATCGCAGGGAGTCCGGCGAAACCGGGTGGTGGCTCGCCGATGAACCCACGCCGAAAATCAGGAAGCTTTTCTTCGTACGCACCGACGGCGATCAGCCGCACTATGTCGATGGCGCAATCGAGATTGGCTGCAACGCCGGTGGTGGCCTGTACCTGATATTGGCGCGGCAGAAACTCGGATCGGACGGGGATTCTTCCGGCGCCGGATCACCCGCCGCAAGCATCGTCGTCAACGGCAAGCAGATCACTCTGAACCGCGTGGCGTCTGCCAGCCTCTATGCCCGCTCGGGTTGGATGGCGATCAATACGCTCGATACGGCCGGTGACGGTGCGACGATCGAGCTGCCCGGGTCTGAGTTGGGTCGAAAAGAATTGGGCAATGTAACGCTATCCTTGGATGGATCTGCGACGGCCTACGCAAAGCTGCGTCCGCGCTGCCCCGGACAGATGAGCGAGCAACGAACCGCGCCATGGCGAGGCGACCCGCGCGCCGTCTCGTGGGCCGCGCAGCTGCCGCATTCCAAGCAAGCGGTCAGCGACCCGCAAACCGCGGGGTGGCTGCCGAAGCTGGCACAAAACAAGGCGGCGTCGCCGGGCGCGCCGGCCGCGGCGGTGAAGGCTTCAACGGCGACATCGGGCAAGGACCCTCAGACGCTCGAACTCACCCGGACCGCGACCGCAGAGCAAATGTCTCGTCTGGACTTTTTTTATGATCTTCAGCCGGATTGTTCGTCTGCCGGCAAGCTCGTGGTGCGTATCCTCGAATTACCGCAGCATGGTACGCTGTCCATCGGGTACGGCCGGGCGTTCACCGACTTTCCGCAGAACGATCAGCGCGCCGCGTGCAATGCGCACCAATCGGACGGCACGCTCGTTTTCTACCAGCCCAGCGCGGATTACCGCGGTGCGGACTCGATCACCCTTTCCGTCGCCTTGCCGCTCGTAGGCGATCTGAAGCGGCACTATGCGATCGACGTGAAGTGACCGTACTGTCTTCCGCCGAAAATCCCTGTCCGGCCGGTATCGTATGGCGCAACGCCGGCGCGGCCGCACCGGCAGGCGAGTTATCCCAGCCCGTTCGCTCCCTCCTCGCCACCACGATCGCGCCCCGCTAGCATAGGGCCGTTGGTGAGCGCGCAGGGGGCGCGCCGTGGCACAAGACGGTAACGTAGAGAGCCGCGCGCACGCAGGCGCGCGGGCAGGTACGTGGTCAGGTCCTTGGCCTTGGCCGGTCGGCGGTGTTGGGCGGCCGTGGCAGGTCATGCGGCCGCGGGCGAACTTCGCCCACGCAACGCAATTGCGGCAATGGGCCGCCCAAGAAGTCGCCGCCGATCGCCTGCTGCCCTGGCTCGCGGTCGCCTACGGGTTTGGCATCGTCATCTATTTCACCGCCGAGCGGGAGCCGGCGTGGTGGGCGGGCACCGCGCTGGCCGCGGTCTGTGCCGCCGGCGCCGTGTTGCTGCGCCGGCATCTGCACGCTTTCATCATCGGCCTTTTTGTGTTCGCCGTCGCCGCGGGCTTTGCCGTCGCCACGGTGAAGACCGCCATGATCGCACACCCGGTGCTGCACTATCCGGTTTCAGGCGTGACCATTACCGGCTTTGTCGAACTGCGCGAAGAGAGCCAGCACACCGACCGCTTTGTGCTGCGCGTCGACCATATCGAAGGCAACCGCATCGACGACAAACCGCAACGGGTGCGGCTCTCGGTCAAGCGCGGACTGGCGCCGCCCGCTGGCTCCTTCGTCGAAGTCAAAGCGATGCTCGAGCCGCCGTTGCAGCCGCTGGCGCCGGGCTCGTACGATTTCGCCCGCGATCTTTATTTTCAGCAAATCGGTGCCTCCGGCTTCGTGCGCGGCCCGATCAAGGTGACGGCGCCGCCGGCCGAGGCCGGCCTCATGGCGGAGGTCCGCGCCGTGGTGCAGCGCATGCGCGACGCCATCGACGCCCATGTCCGCGCCGTGCTGCCGGGCGATACCGGCGCGATCTCGGCGATGCTGCTCAACGGCAGGCGCGACGTGATTTCGGAAAATCTTTACAACGCTTTGTTCATTTCCGGCGTCGGCCACGTGCTGTCGATCTCCGGCTACCACATGGCGGTCGTCGCCGGCGTGGCGTTTTTCGTCATCCGCGCCTTGCTGGCGCTGATCCCGGGCCTGCCCGACCGCAGGCCGATCAAGAAATGGGCGGCGCTCGGCGCGTTGTTGGCGACGACGTTCTATCTGGTGCTCTCGGGCGCGGAAGTGGCGACGCAGCGTTCCTATTTCATGATCGCGATCGTGCTCATTGGCGTCATGCTCGACCGGCCGGCGCTGACCATCCGCACGCTGACCGCGGCGGCGCTGCTGGTGCTCGTCTTGGCGCCGCAATCAGTGGTGCATCCGAGTTTTCAGATGTCGTTTGCCGCGACGCTCGCCCTGGTCGCGGCCTACGACCGCGGCGTGCCGCGGATGAAGGCGGGCACCGACAGCTCGTTCGGCTCGCGCGCCGCGTTGTGGGGCGTCAACGAGATCACGAGCCTTACCATCGCGTCGCTGGTCGCGGGGCTGGCGACCACACCCTACGCGGCTTTTCACTTCCACCGCCTGGCGCCTTACGGCGTGCTGGCGAACCTGCTCGCCATGCCGGTCGTTTCCGCCTGGGTGATGCCGATGGGGCTGCTCGGCCTCCTCGCCATCCCGTTCGGCTTCGACGCCGAGTTCTGGCGGCAGATGGGCTACGGCATCGAATGGATGGATGCGGTGTCGCTGTGGGTGGCGAGCCTGCCCGGTGCGGTCGGCCACGTCACCACGTTCGGCACCGGGCCGCTGCTGCTGGCGACCGCGGGCCTATTGGTGATCGGACTGTTCAAGACGCCGCTGCGCTGGAGCGGCATTGCGCTCGCGGCGCTCGGCATCGCCTGGGCGGCGAGCGCGCCGCGGCCTGACGTGCTGTTGGCGGCCGATGGCCGGATCTTCGCGGTGCGTGGCGCCGACGGGCTGCTCGCGTTTCACCACTCGGGCGGTGATACGTTTGCCATCAAGGAATGGCTCGCGGCCGACGCCGACGGGCGCGATTATCACGACCGCAAACTGGGGCAGGGCATCGCCTGCGACGCCTCGGGCTGCATCGGCAAGCTCGCCGATGGCGCGCTGGTCGCTTATGACGTCAAGCCCGACGCGTTCGAGGAAGATTGCCGGCGCGCCGTTCTCATCATGACGACCCGCGTCCCGCCGCCCGATTGTCGGGCTCAGGTGATCGGCCCGACGCTGTGGCGGCAACGCGGCGCGTTGGCGCTGCGCCGCGCCGGTTCGGGCTTTGCGATCGAGTCGGCGCGGCCGCCGAATTTCGACCGGCCGTGGGCGCCGCAGCGCCTGCGCGCCACCGACACGGCCAATGTGACTCCCACTCAGCCGGCCGCGTCGCGCGCGGCACCGCGCGACGCGACGCCGCGGCAGGAGGACATCGAAGCGGATCAGTGAGGCTTCGTCATTCCGGGGCGACGCGAAGCGGCGAGCCCGGAACCCATAATCACAAGTTGCGCAGAACCAGCGCCGAGTTTGTTTTGCAAAGATAGTGATTATGGATTCCGGGTTCCGCGCTACGCGCGGCCCCGGAATGACGGCTCAATACCTTCGGAACAATCCCACCAACTTGCCCTGAATGCGCACGCGATTGGGCGGCAGGATGCGCACCTCGTAGGCGGTGTTGGCCGGCTCCAGCGCGATCGAAGCGCCGCGGCGGCGGAAGCGTTTGAGGGTCGCTTCCTCGTCGTCGATCAGCGCCACGACGATGTCGCCGGTATCGGCGGCGTCGCTGCGCTTCAAGAGCGCGATGTCGCCGTCGAGGATGCCGGCCTCGATCATCGAATCGCCGCGCACTTCGAGCGCAAAATGTTCGCCGCTGGTGAGAAGCTCCGGCGGCATGTTGATGGTGTGGCTCCGCGTCTGGATCGCCTCGATCGGGGTGCCGGCGGCGATGCGGCCCATCACCGGCACCGCGACCGGCCGGCCGCCGTCGTCTTCGGACGCCGTGCGCACCCGGCCGAGATTGCCTTCGATGACGCTCGGCGTGAACCCGCGCGAGCGGCCGGCGACCATGCCGTGCGCCACCGATTCCGGCAGCTTGATCACCTCGATGGCGCGGGCCCGATTGGGCAGGCGGCGGATAAAACCGCGCTCCTCGAGCGCCGTGATCAGCCGGTGGATGCCGGATTTGGAACGCAGGTCGAGCGCGTCCTTCATCTCATCGAAGGACGGCGGCACGCCGGCTTCCTTGAGGCGCTCGTGGATAAACCGCAACAGCTCGGCTTGCTTGCGCGTTAACATCGGCGCTTCCCCTTGGTGGCGACCGGCCGGGCCAGAGTAGGACGACCTTGGTCGAAACAAATCATGAACGGACACTATCCGTTCCATATGTGTTCCGCAACCATTTAATTTGAAGTGAAGAAAACGACGAACGTGCCAAACGGGCGATTAACGCTCGAATTTAACCGCCAAAGCCTCTCGGACATTAAAGGTTAAGCCTTTGAAATGCTGTTGAAATAATTCGCCGGGGAAAGCGGCGACGCGGGCCGCGGGGCAAACCGAGGTCATTGCCGCCGGAGCAATTGGCTATCGCCTACGAACGATCCTCGGCACGCCGCTTGCCACACGCGACTCATTGGTCTTTTGGATCTTTTGCCGATTCGATCCCATGAAACGGCGCACGCCCCGTCGAGCGGCGTCCGATGCGAACGGGCTATCACAATCAAGCGACGTTGAATCTTCCGCAGTGATGCCGACGGGTCACAGCGATTCGGCGCGGCCTGCGTTATCATGAGCGAAAGTTTCGATGGTATTCCGGTAACTTAGACGGGGACGATATGCAAAAACTGCTCGCAGCTTCGCTCATGGGTTTGGCGTTGTTGTCAGGCTCCGCACGCGCGGCGGATCTGCCGCCTGCTGCGCCGCCGGCCTACAAGGCGCCAGCCGTGGTCGCGCCGGCCTTTAGCTGGACCGGCTTTTATCTGAATGCCGGCGGTGGCTACGGCATGTGGAACGCCGATAGCCAGCTCTTTACGCCGTCCGGAGCGTGCCTTGCCTGCGTCGTCAATACATTCGGCGGTAGGGGTTATTTGGGTACGGCAGGGGGCGGATTCGATTATCAAATCGGCGGCCTCGGCATGGGTGCATGGAACCCAATCGTCGTCGTCGGCCTGATGGGGGACTACAACTTCGAAAGCCTGAAAGGGACAGTTGAAAACGGTGTAGGTGCCATCTCGGCTCAGATCAAAGAAACCGAGTCGTGGGCAGGCGGCGCCCGGATTGGCTTGGCCTTCGGGCCGAATCTCTTCACCTACATAAACGCCGGTGCGACCGGGACGCGTTTTGGCGCCGCGAATTTCAACTCAATCGTGACCGGCGCGCCCACCGGTTCGGCATCGGCGGCTTTCTGGAAGACCGGCTGGTTCCTTGGCGGCGGTACCGAAACTTCGCTGAACCCGATTTTGCCGGTCGGCTGGTTCTTGCGCAGCGAATATCGCTACTCTTACTTCAGCGCGACGAATGTGCCGGTCGTTGCCGCTGGCGCGACGGCTTTTGTGGTCGGCTGGCATCCGACGGTGCAGACGCTCAGCACGTCGCTCGTCTATAAGTTCAATTGGCAATAAACGTCGGGGAAGTTGGGGACCATGGCCCGGGACGAAAGCCCCGGGCTTTTTTCTTTTCTCTTTGGGTCGCTCAGTTGTCGAGGCGCACGATCACGCAAGCGCTGCCGGCTTTGGCCGCCGGCGCGTGCGGCTCGCGGATCAACAGGCAGCCGGCTTTCGCCAGCGGCGCCATCATCGAGGAGTCCTGAGTCGGGAAGGGCGTCGCCACCGGGCCGCCGGGGCCGCCCTCAAGGGTGGCGCGCAGATAATCGGCGCGCTCGTCGTTTTCCCGAAGATCGCTGCCGAGCACCGCCGCTTCGCTCGGAATGACGAGATCGGCGCGGCCGGAGAGCTTGCGGATCAGCGGCACCAGAAACAGAAAGGCGCAGACGTAGGACGACACCGGATTGCCGGGCAGCCCGAGCACTGCCATGGCGCCGAGCCGGCCGTGCATCAGCGGCCGGCCGGGCCGCATCGCCACCTTCCAGAACGACAGCGCCATGCCTTCGGCGGCGAATGCTTTGCCCACCAGATCATGCTCGCCGACCGAAGCGCCGCCGGTGGTCACCAGAATATCGGCATCGAGATCGCGGGCGCGCCGCACCGCGGCGATCGTCTCGTCGAGATTGTCGGGCACGACGCCGAGATCGGTGACGGCTGCGCCTTCGGCGCGCGCGAGCGCCGCGAGCGCAAAGCCGTTCGAATAGACGATCTGGCCGGGACCCGGCTCAGTACCCGGCGCCACCAGTTCGTCGCCGGTGGCGAACAGCGCCACTTTCGGCTGCCGGTGCACCGGCAGCACCGGATGGTTCATGGCCGCGGCGAGCGCCAGATCGCGCGCGGTGAGCCGATGGCCTTTGCCGAACAGGATTTCGCCGTGGCGGAAGTCGAGGCCTTGCAGGCGCACGTTGCGGCCCTTGGTCGTCGGTTTCTGCACCTCGACCCAGGCGCCGTCGCGCTTGGTCAATTCCTGGATCACCACCGTATCGGCGCCGGCCGGCACGAAACCGCCGGTGAAAATGCGCGCCGCTTCGCCGACACCGACCGCGGCATTGAACGGCCGGCCGGCGGCGACCTCGCCGATGACTTTCAGGCGGGCCGGCGCCGTTGCGACGTCGGCTGCGCGCACCGCATAGCCGTCCATGGCCGAGACATCGGCCGGCGGCTGGGTGCGGCGCGCTTTGAGATCGTAGGCCAGGACACGGCCGGCGGCCGCGTCGATCGGCACTTCGTCGGCCGGCAGCGGCGCTGCGTGGGCGAGCACGTGATCGAGCGCTTCGGCAACGGAAAGCAACGCCACCGGATCTACTCCCGCGCGCGAAAATGGCCGCTGCGGCCGCCGCTTTTCTCGACCAGTTGGATGCCCTCGATGCGCATGCCGCGTTCGACCGCCTTCACCATGTCATAGATGGTGAGGCAGGCCACCGATACGGCGGTGAGCGCCTCCATTTCGACGCCGGTCTGGCCGGAGACTTTTACCCGCGCGGTGACGCGGATCCCCGGCAGCGCCGCATCGGGCACGGCGTCGACTTCGACCTGCGACAGCAGCAGCGGATGGCACAGCGGGATCAATTCGTGGGTGCGCTTGGCGGCCATGATGCCGGCGATGCGGGCTGCGCCGAGCACGTCGCCTTTTTTCGCGTCGCCCTTGCGCACGATGTCGAGCGTCTTGGCCTGCATCAGCACGCGACCTTCGGCCACCGCGATGCGCTCGGTCGCGGGCTTGGCCGAGACGTCGACCATGTGGGCTTCGCCGCCGGTGCCGAGATGACTGAGTTTTTTTGTCCGCCGCGCCACGGCGTCTACCTCGCCGCAGCGAGCGCGGATTTGCCGGCGAGCAGCGCCCGCGTCGCCGCGGCGACGTCGTCCTGGCGCATCAGGCTTTCGCCGACCAGGAAGGTCGAGATGCCGGCTTTGCCGAGCCGCAACAAATCGTCGGGCGTGAAAATGCCGCTCTCGCCGACGATGATGCGGTCGGCGGGAACGCGCCGCGCCAGCCGCTCGCAGGTGGCAAGCGTGGTCTGAAAAGTTTTCAGGTTGCGGTTATTGATGCCGATCAGTCGCGATTTGAGGCGCAGCGCGCGCTCGAGCTCTGCCTCGTCGTGCACTTCGACGAGCGCGTCCATGCCGAGGGCGGATGCGGCCGCTTCCAGCTCGGCGGCGCAGGCATCGTCGACCGCGGCCATGATGATCAGGATGCAATCGGCGCCGTGAGCCCGCGCTTGCGTCACCTGATAGGGATCGTACATGAAATCCTTGCGCAGCACCGGCAGCGCCACGGCGGCGCGCGCCGCGCGCAGGTGATCGAGATGGCCCTGGAACGACGGCGCATCGGTCAAGACCGAAAGGCAGGCGGCGCCGCCCGCTTCGTAAGCCTTGGCCAGCGCCGGCGGATCGAAATCGTCGCGGATCAGTCCCTTCGACGGGCTCGCCTTCTTGATCTCGGCGATCAGGGCATACTCGCCGGCCTGCAATCGCCATTCGACGGCGCGCAAAAAACCGCGCGGCGGACTTGCGGCCTTGGCCTCGCGTTCGATGATGTCGAGCGGACGCGCAGTCTTGGCCGCGGCGATCTCGGCGCGCTTGTAAGCGCCGATCTTTTGCAAAATGTCAGCCATCGTTCGACACCACGATCAGCCGATCGAGGCGGCCTTCGGCTTCGCCGGAATCCACCGAGTGCGCGGCGAGTTCGAGGCCGGCCTTGAGCTCCTTGGCCTTGCCGGCGACGACGAGGGCGGCGGCGGCGTTGAACAGCGCCACGTCGCGCAGCGGCGTCTTCTTGCCTTCGAGCACGTCCTGCACCGCCTTGGCATTGGTGGCGGCATCGCCGCCGCGCAGCGCTTCCGGCTTGACTCTTGCCAGCCCGACATCTTCCGGCGAAATCTCGAAGCTGCGCACGGCGCCGTTTTCGAGCGCCGTGATGCTGGTCGGACCGGCCGTTGTGATCTCATCGAGACCATCGGAGCCATGCACGATCCAGATCGCCTCGGCGCCGAGATTTTTCAACACCTGCGCCAGCGGTTCGGTCCAGTGCCGCGAGAACACGCCGATCATCTGCCGCCGCACGCCGGCCGGGTTGGACAGCGGGCCGAGCAGATTGAAGATGGTGCGGGTGCCGAGCTCGACGCGGGTGGCGGCGACGTTCTTCATCGCCGGATGATGCGCCGGCGCGAACATGAAGCCGATACCGGCCTCGCGGATGCACAGCCCGATCTTCTCCGGCGACAGATCGATATTGACGCCGAGGGCTGCGAGCACATCGGCGGCGCCGGATTTCGACGACAGCGCGCGATTGCCGTGCTTGGCCACCGGCACGCCTGAGCCGGCGACGATCAGCGCGGCGCAGGTCGAAATATTGAACGAGCCGGAAGCGTCGCCGCCGGTGCCGACCACGTCGATGGCGTCGGGCGGCGCATTGACGCGCAGCATCTTGGCGCGCATCGCGGTGACCGCGCCGGTGATCTCGTCGACGGTCTCGCCGCGCACGCGCAAGCCCATGAGCAGCGCGCCCATCTGCGACGGCGTCGCCTCGCCGGACATCATCTGCTCGAAAGCGTCGGCCGCTTCCTGGCGGCTGAGCGTAGCGCCGGTCGCGACCTTGCCGATCAGCCCTTTGAATTGTGCGGTCACTGTGTCGCCCTCGATCAATCAATCAATTGGCCCGCGCGCGGGTCCGTTGCGGCGCAGCCGGCGCGGAAGCCGGCCGCCGTCCGGTCGCAACGTTCCAGGCCGCGGCAAGGTCCAAAAAATTCTTCAGCATCAGATGGCCGTGCTCGGACGCGATGCTTTCGGGATGGAATTGCACGCCGTGCACCGGCAGCCGCGTGTGGGCAAGTCCCATCACCACGCCGTCGTCGGTGTCCGCGGTCACGGTAAGCGCGCGCGGCATGCTCGCGCGCTCGACCACCAGCGAGTGATAGCGCGTCGCCCGGAACGGCGCGTTGATGCCGCGAAAGATGCCGGTGCCGTTGTGGCGGATCTCCGACAGCTTGCCGTGCACCAGCGTCGGGGCGCGCACCACCTTGCCGCCGAACGCGTCGCCGATCGCCTGATGGCCGAGGCAGACGCCGAGGATCGGGATTGTCGCCGCGGCTTGCGCGATCAGGCCGAGGCAGATGCCGGCCTCCTTGGGCGTGCAGGGGCCGGGCGACAGCACGATGGCCTCGGGATCGGCGGCGACGACGGCGCCGCTCGTCACCTTGTCGTTGCGATGCACCTCGACCTGCGCCCCCAGTTCACCGAGATAGTGCACCAGGTTGAAGGTGAAGCTGTCGTAATTGTCGATCAGGCAGATCACCGAGAAAGCCCTTGTTTTCCAGCGCCGAAGGCCGTCGCGCCGCGGCCGACCTACGCTTTACCGCGATTGGTTGTGGGCCGCTAGGCCCGGCCGGCGCCGCCACCGACCACGTTCTGTTAAGCATCAAGCGCGGCCGCATGGTGACACAACCATTTGTTGATTTTCGGCCGTTAGACGATGGGTCCGGTTGCCGGGAGCCGCCCATGATTGTCGCGCTGGCACGATCGCTGAGAAATCGCTTCCCCGCCGCAAACGCGCTCGGCGCCGCAGCGCTTTGCTGCCTCGCACTGGCGGCCTGCGATTCCGAGCCGCAATTCGACGCCTCGAGCGTCCCGGCCTATCAAAAGAGCCTCGACGCCATCAATGCCAGATTGAACGTGCAAGACCGCAATCGCCTCAAAATCGCGCTGGTGACGCTGGCGGCGGGCGGTGCCGCGCAATTCACCCGGACCGGCCTGCTGCGGGTGCCGGCGAATATCGCAGCGCTCGAGAGCGTCGCCAATCCGACGATGGTGCTCGACCGCATGCGGCCGACGATCGAGGGCAAAACCGCCGCTGCGGTCATAGGCATCGTCGTTGCCGATATCGATGCCGAGATCGCGCGGGCCGAAGGCCAGCTGGGCAATCCCGATGCCGACAAAACGCTGTCCAAGATTGTGATCGAGAACGAGCGGTATTATTGGGACCGGTCCGGGTCTTTCAACGGCGCGAAGGTCCAATTCTCGATCTACAACGGCAGCGCCAAGCCAATCTCACGTGTTTATCTCAGCGCCGTGCTGGCGTCGCGCGGCCGCGCCGCGCCGTGGGGGACTGGCGCTCTCTTCCATAGCTTCAATCCCGCCTTGCAACCGGGCACGCAGCAGCAAGCGATCATCTTCATTACCCAGGGCGAGTTGGCCGACACCGAACTCAAGCGCATCTATGATGCCGACCTCACGCTCAAAGTGACGAATGCCGACGACTCGGCCGGACGAAAGTTGCTGGTATTCAATAGCGATCTCATCGAAGCAATGCGAATGGAGCGCTTGGTGTTACGCGGCAGTTGAGGCGCCAAGCCAACGCTGCGGCAACCGGGACGTGGTCAAAACGCCAAGTGTAAGATAAAGCGGTCGTTCCCGTTTCGAGAACAACAGGGGGAACGCCATGATCCGTCCGCTCGCTGCAGCGCTGTTGACCGCGGCGCTGGCCATCGGCGCGGCGCAGGCCGACGACTATCCGAGCCGGCCGGTCAAAATCATCGTGCCGACGCCGCCGGGCGGGCCGGTCGACGTCATTGCGCGGATCACGGCGAATTATCTGCAGAACGCGCTGGGCAAGGGGGTCGTCGTCGAAAACCGCGCCGGCGCCGGCAATACGATCGGCTCGAAAGACGCCGCGGAGGCGGCGCCCGACGGCTATACGCTGCTCTATTCCAGCGCCAGCGGGCTCGTCATCGCGCCGCTTCTGCATGCCGACGCCGGCTACGATCCGCTCAAGAGTTTTGATCCCGTCGCGCTGGTCGGCGAAAGCTCCAACATTCTGGTGGTCAATCCGGCGGTGCCGGCGAACTCGGTGCAGGAACTGGTCGCCTATGCCAAGGCCAATCCCGGCAAGGTGAATTTTTCCTCGGGCGGCATCGGCGTGTTGCCGCATCTGATCGGCGAAATGTTCAAGGCCCGCGCCGGCATCGACATCGTGCACGTGCCGTATAAAGGCGGCGCCCCGTCGATCAACGATTTGGTCGCCGGCAACGTGCAGATGACCTTCGAAGGCACCAGCGTGCTGTTGCCGCTCATCCAGGCCGGCCGCCTGCGCGCGCTTGCGGTGACGACGCCCAAGCGCATCCCGCAACTGCCCGACGTACCGACCATGGTGGAGAGCGGATTTGCCGATTTTATCTCGACCAGCTGGACCGGACTATTGGCGCCGGCGCATACGCCGCAGCCGCTCGTCGAAAAACTCAACGCCGCGATCAATGCCGGGCTGCAGACGCCGGAACTGAAGACTGCGCTGGAGCGGCTGAGCAACGCGCCGCTCGGCGGCGCGCCCGCGGATTTCACCAACGTGATCAAGGCCGATCTCGCCAAATGGTCGCCGATCGTCAAGGCGCTCCATCTCCAGCCGCAGTGAGACGGCGCGGCGCGTAAAGATCAAAGCAACAAAAGAATTCGGCGGGAGGTTTTTCACCGCCCGCCGGGGAGTACCACGGCAAACTGCAAATTCGGGTGCGGGCTACCGCGAGGCGACCACCGGCTTGGCCAGGGGTTTGGCCAGCGGCCGGCGCGCAGTATTCATCGGGACGAACCTGACTTCACGGGCTTGCCCCTGCGGATTGCGCGTATCGCGCAGGCAGGAGGCTTCCATATAGGGCCACGGCCGTTCGGAGCAGTCGCCGGCCAGCGGCCGCGCATCGGCGCGATCGGCCTTGCCGGTCGCCGACGGCGCGCCGGCCTCGACCTGCGGCGTCAGGCTCGGCGCAAACACCAAACACGCGGCGATGATTGCAGCCGCGACGATGGCGTAGAAGGTTTTCAGCATGACAACCGTCCCCGGTTCGCAACCTTCGCAGTCTTCGCACTCAACTTCGGTGCGGCGTTTAGGTTGCCCCTTGCTCTGTTGTTAGTCTCGCCCGGCGCACTTTTGGTTTCCTTGATCAGCATCACAATTTTGCTGTTCCGTGTAACTAATTGAACTCAATGGTTAATTTACGCCATTCCAATTACCATACCCACCGCCTTCGGCGTGCCTGGGGCTTTGCTTCGGCGACCGAAGCCGCCACGCGGCCGGGACGAACGCGCCTTGCGGTTCGTCCGGGCGCGGGCTAGACCGCCGCCATGCTGCGGACTGCGCTTTTTGCCGGATCGTTCGATCCCATCACCAACGGCCATCTCGACGTGGTCGGCCATGCCGTGCACCTCGCCGACCGGCTGGTGCTGGCGGTGGGCGTCCATCCCGGCAAGACGCCGCTGTTCTCCGCCGACGAGCGGATCGCCATGCTGGAGGAGATTTGTGCGCCGGTGGCGCGCGCCGCCGGCTGCGCGCTCGCCTGCACGACCTTCGCCGATCTGGTCGTCACCGCGGCGCAACGGGAGGGCGCCACCATCCTGGTGCGCGGCGTCCGCGACAGCACCGATTTCGACTACGAGATGCAGATGGCCGGCATGAACGCCGCCATGGCGCCCGGCGTGCAGACCGTTTTCCTGCCCGCCTCGCCCGCGGTCCGCCCGATCACCGCCACCTTGGTGCGCCAGATTGCCGGCATGGGCGGCGACGTCTCGGCCTTCGTGCCGGCGCAGGTTGCGGCGCGGCTGCGACGCAAATTCGCCAAAGCCTGAACCAAAATTTCATCCGGGAGATGACATGATCCGCGTTATCGCTTGCCTGTTCGCGTTCGTCCTTGCCGCGCCGGCCTCCGCGCAAAACCTCGCCAACCCCGCCGCTTTGAACGAGCAGGCGCCGGCGACCTACAAGGTGCAATTCGACACCTCTAAAGGCCCGTTCGTCGTCGAGGTGCACCGCGATTGGGCGCCGAACGGCGCCGACCGGTTCTACAATCTGGTCAAGAACGGATTTTACGACAATGCCCGGTTCTTCCGCGTCGTCTCCGGCTTCATGGTGCAATTCGGCATCAACGGCGATCCCAAAGTGTCGTCGGTGTGGCGCGAGGCGCGCATCAAGGACGATCCGGTGAAGCAGAGCAACGGCCGCGGCACCATCACCTTTGCCACGGCCGGCCCCGACACCCGCACCACCCAGGTGTTCATCAATTTCGCCGACAATGCCGCGCTCGACCGCCAGGGTTTTGCGCCGTTCGGCAAGGTCGTCTCCGGCATGAACGTGGTCGACGGGCTCTACGCCGATTACGGCGAAGGCGCGCCGCGCGGCCGCGGCCCGTCGCAGGACCGCATCCAGCGCGAAGGCAACGCTTATCTCACTCACGAGTTTGGCAATATGGACTACATCAAGAAGGCGACGATCGCGAAATAACGCCGCCGCCGGCTTTCTTTTGCGACAACAGGAACGCAACCCCATGAATGCTCAAGCACTGCCAGCGGGCACCGACCCCGAAAACGCCCTGGTCCTCGAAACCACGCCCGGCCGCATCGTCATAAAACTGCGTACCGACATCGCGCCCGGCCATGCCGAGCGCCTGAAAAAGCTGGCGCGCGAGGGTTTTTACGACAACGTGCCGTTCCACCGGGTCATCGACGGTTTCATGGCGCAGACCGGCGACGGCCAGTACGGCAACGGCACCGGCGGCTCGAAGCATCCGGACCTCAAGGCCGAATTCTCCCCGGTGCCGTTCGACCGCGGCATCGTCGGCATGGCGCGCAAGGGCCACAGCAACGATTCCGCCAACAGCCAGTTCTTCATCATGTTCGATGAAGGCCATTTTCTGAACCGGCAGTACACCGTAATCGGCGAAGTGGTCGAAGGCATGGACGTGGTCGACAAGCTCAAGCGCGGCGAGCCGCCGGCCAATCCCGATCGCATCGTGCGCATGCAGGTGGCGGCCGACGCCGAGTAAATCGGGAGCAGGGACCCATGGGTCTGCTCCGTGACGCAACTGTTGCGGCCTTTGTTGCGGTCTTGGCGACGGCCGGTCTGGCCGTGCCCGAAACATGGTCGCAGACGCCGCAATCGCAATGCAGCGTGCTCAGCGGAAAACCGTGTCATCCGTCGTTTTGCGGCGTGTTCCATCGCCGCCCCTGCATGCCGTATTACCTGCCGGCGCTCGGCGAAGATTTGCGGCTGACCATCGTCTCGACCGACGACAACGATCCGGCGGCCGCCAATGCGGGAGCGGCCAACAGCGATCAGGCCGGCAGCGACAGCGAAATGGCGGGCGACCATCCGCTCGACTCGATCGGCGCGATGTATGCGGCGCTGCGCGCCTGCTGGGTGCCGCCGCCGCAAGACGAAGCGCGGCATGGCATGGAATACACCATACGGTTCGCCTTCAAACGCGACGGCGAGATTTTGGCGCCGCCGCGGGTGACCTATGCCAGCCACGACGCGCCGGCGGACGTGCGCGACGTCTATCGCGATGCGGTGAACGCCGCGCTCAAGCGCTGCACGCCGCTGCATTTCAGCGACGGCATGGGCGGCGCGGTCGCCGGCCGCCCGATTGCCATCCGCTTCGTCGACAATCGCAGCAGCGAAAACGCGAACTCCCCGCAATAGCTCAGTTCGGATTTTTCACCCGCGACAAGAGCGGCCCGACTTGCTCCAGCACCGCGGCCGGCGAAATCCGCTTCATGCCGCCGGGGCAGGGTCCGCCTTCCGGCACGATGGGGTGGATGAATTTCGAATATTTCAGCACCGGCGTGGCGCCGAACAGCGCGAAGGCATCGGTCGCCGCGGCCACGGCGAGATTCATCGGGCCGGAATCGGTGCCGATGAAGAGGTCGGCGAGGCGCAGCAGCGCCAGCGCTTCGATGAGCTTGAGATCGCAAGCGTTGATCGCGGCGGTGCCGATGGTGTGGTCGATCAGGTTCTTGGCGCGCGCGGCGTTCTGCGGGCCGCCGATCAAAAAGATCGTGCCGCCGCAGCGCTGGCGCAGGCCGGCGAGAAATTCCAGCCAGCGCATATCCGGCCAGTCCTTGTCCGGATGCGAGCCGCCCATGCCGAGCACGATCCAGGGCCGCAGGTGCTGCCGGTACTTTTCGCTGATTGCCGCCAGCGTCGCCGCGGGCACCGGCAGATCCGGCTCCGTCGTCGGCAGCGGCACGTTCATCGCTGCCATCAGCGCGATGAGCCAATCGATCGGCTGATCGTGGAAATGGTTTTGGTCGATGCCGGGATTGGTGATGAAATGCCGCTGCGGGCCGAGACCGAGGCCGATGCGTTCCGGTATGCCGGCGAGCGTGGCGGCCAGCGCCGGACGGATGGTGCGATCGAGAATCCATATCTGTTGAAAACGGCGGCGCCGCAGCCGCGCGACGAGCAGGAGCAGGTTGAGCCCGCGCCGCAGCTCCGAGCCGGAATGCTCGAAATAGATCGTCTCGGCGACGCTCGGCTCCGCCGCCAGCAATTCCTTGGCGCCGCTCGACGGCGGCGCCAGGAAGGTCACGCAGCCCCCCGGCGATACCGCGGCGATGGCGCGGACGAAGGGAAGGTGCCAGATGACGTCGCCGATGCCCGACTTGACCTGGATGACCGCGCTCGCCGTCACATTGATTGCCGCGCCAAACGTTGCGATATGCCCTTTTAGGCGAAGGCTTAGGCCGCGGGCAACTTGAGGCGCCATGCGCACCGACGAATTCGATTTTGCGCTGCCACAGGACCGCGTTGCGCTGCGGCCGGCGGTGCCGCGCGATGCCGCGCGGCTCCTGGTGGTGCGGCCGGGCGCGGCGGTCGCGTACGAGGATCGCGCCATCGGCGATCTGCCGTTGCTGTTGCGCCGTGGCGATGCGCTTGTCGTCAACGACACCAAAGTGCTGCCGGCGAATTTGCACGGCCGCCGGCTCAGCCGCGGCGGCAGCGGCGGCGATCGCGAGCCTGCCATCGCGGCGACGCTCGTCAAGCGGCTCGACGGTTCGCGCTGGCGCGCGCTGGTGCGGCCGGCGAAGCGGTTAAAACCCGGCGACGTGGTCCGCTTCGGCAGCGAAGGGCGGGTCTGCTTCCTCGACCAGCTCGACGCCACGGTGGAAGCCAAGGGCGAGGGCGGCGAGGTGACCTTTGCCTTTGCGTTTCACGGCGCGGTGCTCGACGAGGCGCTGGCCGAGCGCGGCGACATGCCGTTGCCGCCCTATATCGAGAGCCGCCGCGCCGTCGACGAACGCGACCGCACCGACTACCAGACCATTTTTGCGCATGAGGAAGGTTCCGTCGCTGCGCCGACCGCAGGGCTGCATTTCACGGAAAAGCTGGTGCAGGCGCTGCGCGAGCACGGCATCGCGCTGCACCGCGTGACGCTCCATGTCGGGCCGGGCACGTTCCTGCCGGTCAAGGCCGACGACACGTCCGCTCATCGCATGCAGCCGGAATGGGGTACGGTCAGCGCCGCGACGGCGGCCGCGCTGAACGCCACCCGGCGCGACGGCGGCCGCATCGTCGCGGTCGGCTCGACCTCGCTGCGGTTGATCGAAAGCGCGGCCGCCGCGGACGGCACGCTTGCGGCCTATTCGGGTGAGACGGCGCTGTTCATCACGCCGGGTTATCGCTTCCGCGCCGTCGACGCGCTACTGACCAATTTCCACCTGCCGCGCTCGACCTTGTTCATGCTGGTCGCGGCCTTCTGCGGCCTCGACGTGATGCGGCGCGCCTACGCCCACGCCATCGCCAGCGGCTATCGGTTCTATTCCTACGGCGATGCCTGCCTGCTGTTTCGGGCAGGGTCATAAAGCCCTATTTTTTGACGCTGGCCTCGAACGCCGTCAACACCGGCTGCCATTGCGCCTGCTGGGCGTTGACAAACGCATTGACTGCGGCCGGCGACATCGGATCGACATAGGCGCCGCGCTGCGCCAGCTGCTTGGCAAGGTCCGGCTCGGCGAGCGCTTGGTTCAGCGCCCTGTTGAATTTTTCGATGGCTGCCGCCGGGGTGCCAAGCGGAGCCACGATGCCTTGCCAACCCCCGGCGGCAAAGCCCGGCAGCGTCTCCGCGACCGTCGGCAGGTCGGGGAAATCGGGCAGGCGGTGCGTCGACGCAACGGCCAGCGCGTTGATGCTGTGGGCCTGGATCGCTCCGGCGAGGCCCGAATAGCCTTCGATGATCAACGGCACGCGGCCGCCGATGACGTCGGTCAGCGCCGCCGCCGGCCCGCCGGTATAGGGCACGACCTGCAACGCGATGCCGGCCCGGCTTTGCAGCAATAGTCCGGTCAGGTGCGTTATGCGTCCGATCCCGGTCGCCGCAAACGAAATCTTGCCGGGCTCTTTTTTGGCGCGTTCGATCAGGTCGGGCAAAGTTTTGATGCCCGAAGTGGCGCTGGCGCAGATGAACATGGGCTGAGCGGCCAGCGAGCCGACGGGGAGGAAATCGCGCGGCAGCATGAGCGGCAGGTTCTCCGCCTTGCCGGGGAGCGAAATGAACAGCGAAATCGCCGGCGCGAACAGCGTATAGCCGTCGGCGATGGAGTCGGATGCGGCATGCGCGGCGATCGCCCCGCTGGCGCCGGGCTGATCGACCGGCACGATCTGCTGGCCCAAGACGGTGCCAACCCGGTCCATCACCATCCGGAACGTGACATCGACGGCACTGCCGGGAGCGGAATCGGAAATGATCCGGATCGGCTTGTTTGGATAATCGTCCGCTCGCGCCGGCCATGCGGCAACACTCGCCAGCGTCAGCAGCGTTAGTGCCGCAAGCCTAAAGGGCGTCTGCATCTTTTCCTCCCACTTCAACCGGTGCCTTGCGACGCGCATTTTTCCAAGGCTACCGCAAGCCGATGCCGCGCGACACGCGGGCCGGCGCGCTATGCTCGCGGCAGCATGTCGCATGCTTTGGCGAGCTGGCGAGGTTCGATCCGCCCGTCCCCGATCAAACAAGACTTATGCGCCGGGGTCCGATATGTAGCGCGGATGCCGAACCCGTTTTCCTTCCGCCTCACCGCCACCGACGGCTACGCGCGCACGGGCGAGATGACGACGCCACACGGCGTCGTGCGCACGCCGGCCTTCATGCCGGTCGGCACGCAGGCGGCGATCAAGGGCGTGCATCACGACGATGTGCGTGCATCGGGCGCCGATATCCTGCTCGCCAACACCTATCACCTGATGCTGCGGCCGTCGGCCGAGCGGGTCGCGGCGCTCGGCGGGCTGCACAGCTTCATGCGTTGGCCATATCCGATCCTCACCGATTCCGGCGGCTTCCAGGTGATGTCGCTTGCGGCCTTGCGCAAAGTCGAGGAAGAGGGCGTCACCTTCCGCTCCCATCTCGACGGCGCCATGATCGCGCTGACGCCGGAGCGCGCCGTCGAGGTGCAAATCCTGCTCGGCTCCGATATCGCCATGCAGCTCGACGAATGCGTGCGGCTACCGGCCGAGCGGAGCGAGATCGCGCGCGCCATGGAACTGTCGCTGCGCTGGGCCGAGCGCTGCAAGCGCGCTTTCGAGAAGGCGACGGTCGGCCAGGCGCTGTTCGGCATCGTGCAAGGCGGCGACGATCAAAAATTGCGCGCGGCGAGCGCGCGGACGCTCGCCGGCATCGGCTTCGACGGCTATGCGCTGGGCGGCCTCGCCGTCGGCGAAACCCAGGACGTAATGCTCAAGGTCGTCGGCGAGACCGCACCGCTGCTGCCGGCGGACAAGCCGCGCTATCTGATGGGCGTCGGCACGCCGGCCGATCTTCTCGCGGTGATCGGGCGCGGCATCGACATGTTCGACTGCGTCCTGCCGACGCGCAACGGCCGCCACGGCCTGGCGTTCACGCGGTTCGGCGCGATCAACATCAAGAACGCGCATCATGCCGACGATCCGCGGCCGCTCGACCCAAAAAGCCGGTGTCCTGCGGCGCGCGACTTTTCCCGCGCCTATCTGCATCATCTGTTCCGCGCCGGCGAAGCGCTCGGCGGCACGCTGTTGTCGATCGTCAATCTCTATTACTACCAGGACTTGATGGCGAGCGCGCGCGCCGCCATTGCCGGCGGGCGTTTCGCCGATTATCTGGCGCTTACCCGCGAGCAATGGGCGGAAAAACGCGACCGTCGGGACTGCTGACGGACGTCATGTCGCAGCGTTCAGCCGCGCGCCGGGCGGCGAATGACGCTACACCGTCGCCTCATCAAACAGGACGTTCAAAAGGACTTGCCGTATGAAGCAAACACCATTTCGACTGTCACGCCGGGATTTTTCGCTGGCATTGCTGGCCGCGGGCCTTGCCGCGCCGCCGGCGCGGGCGCAGGCCAAATATCCCGATCATCCGGTGCGCGTCATCCTGCCGTTCGGCGCCGGCGGCGTCGCCGATGTTACCGCGCGGCTTGTCGCGCAGGCCTTGAGCGAAAAGCTCGGGCAAAATTTCGTCATCGAGAACATGCCCGGCGCTGGCGGCATCGCCGCGGCCCGCGCCGCGCTCTCAGGCGGCACCGACGGCTATACGCTCACCCTTCTGACCAACGGCACCGCGATCAGCGTGCCGCTGTTCAACCACCTGCCGTTCGATCCGCTCAAGGAATTCGTGCCGATTTCCACCATCGGCTATTTCACCTGCGACTTCATGGTCAATGCCGCCTCGCCGTACCAGATGCTCGGCGATTTCCTCAAAGCCGCCAAGGAAAAGCCGGGCACGCTCAATGTCGGCACCATCAATGTCGGCGGCACGCAAAACCTCACCGCCGAATTGTTCAAGGCGATGGCCGGCATCGACGTGGTGATCGTGCCGTTCCGCGGCTCACCCGACGTGGTGGTGGCGCTGCTGCGCAACGACGTGCAGCTGGCGATCGATTTCTATGCCGCGCTCAAGCCGACGCTCGACGGCGGCAAGGCGCGGATCATCGCCACCAGCGCGCCGCAGCGCGCGCCGGAACTGCCGAACGTGCCGACGGTGCAGGAGGGCGGCGTCGCCAATTTCGACGTCACGGCGTGGAACGGGCTTTATGCGCCGAAGGGCACGCCCGACGCCATCGTCCAAACCTTGAACAAGGCGCTGCACGAGGTGCTGGCGGCGCCCGATCTGAAAAAGCGGGCGCTGGATCTCGGCATCGACGCCAAAGCGTCAACGCCGGCGGAGCTCGATGCGCGCATGCGCGCCGACATCGAGAAATGGGGCAAGGTGATCGCGCAGGCCGGCATCCCGAAGCAGTGACGCCTGATCGGCGAGCGAACCAGCAGGCCGGCGCGCAAAATAGTACCCGCCGGCCCCTGATACGCAGGACCGGCGGGTGACACAAAATCGCGTCTGGTACCGACGCAACAACCCAGCGCGCTTTAAGAGATGCTAGCCTTTCAACTGGCCGCGAATTTCGCCGCCTTTGTTGGCATCGGTGTGGATGTTGACATAGGCCTGACCGGACGACAGCGCCGCTGCAAGCGCGGCGGCCTTGTCATCGGCCAATGTCGCCGAGCCCTTGAACGGACTGGTAAACGGCGTGCCCTGCTGCGAGAGGGGAACGATGACGCCGGCATTTTTGCCTGCTTCGGCCGGACCATGGATGTGTGCCGCGGTGGCCGGTCCCGACAGCCCTGAAAAACTGCCCTCCCAGGTGACCTGTTTGGTGGCCGGATCGTAGGTCACCGCGGCGGTGCCGGTGCCGCTGGTCGTCGTGGGCGGCACTTCGCTCTTGCCGTCCAGCGTCGTCTTGTAGGTCGTGCCGGCGGCATAAGTCGGCTTGGCGGACGCGACGAGCACGGCGCCAGCCGCGCTGCCGACGGCCAGGCCCAGTATCGATCGACGATCAAAGCTTTGACGCATGGATTTCCTCCTTGGACAGTTCCGCGATGACCTTACAAACACCGCGTTGGCGACGATTATTGCCTGTTCCGGCGGCCGTGACCATCGGCCACGGCCTGGTCCAGCGGCGCTTTGCCGATACCCGGGAGACTGCGCAAGCCGGGCCTACCCGTCTAACGCCGCTGCAGCCTGATCGAGGTGACAAACACGCTGCCGCACTCATCGCACGACCAGGCGTGGTCGATGCGGCCGCGAAGGTTGAACTGGGACTCCTCGGCGATCAGCAGAACGCTGCCGCAGTCCGGGCATTTCGGCCGGCTCAAATCCTCGGTCGCAAGCACCCGGGTTGACGCGCTTTGGCACGCGGATTGTACGATCATCGTCGCTCCCTCCTCGACGCTCGCTCACCGCACCCAATCGATCGCCGAACATGTTGAGGGTCGCGTATGGCGCCGCCGCGACGCCTTCGTGAAACTCCCGTGGCTGTGGAAAGTTCCGCAACCAACGGAACAAAACGGCAGGTTTCGCGTTCGGCGGCCGGCACCGCCTGTCACCGGCCCGGCGTCTGCAGCGGCGCGCAGTTGGTGCGGCCCGACATCAGGCAGTCCTCCAATTTTCCCGACGCGTAGAGCTCGTGGGCCAACAGCCAGCCGATCAGGAACAGCGCCACCACAACGCCGAGCGCGATCAGCGAGCGGCGCAGGCTGCCATTGTGGCCGTTGCGGTCTGCCATTGCGATGTGATCCGATTGGTCGGGCGCCGGGGGTATAACGTCTTCGGCCGGTCGAGTTTAGTCCGGGGGAGACCGCCGCGGATACGCTGCGTCTACGATCTCCCCCGTCCCCGTATGCCGATGCATCGACGCTCACATGATTATCGCAAATAGCTTGAGAAAGTGTTTGCAAGCTACGGATTCAAAGCAGGAAAACTCCTGGGGACGATCGCCGCAAACGGCCAAAAAATGGTATTACGGGAGTGGTGAGCGCGCCGGGATTCGAACCCGGGACCTACTGATTAAAAGTCAGTTGCTCTACCGACTGAGCTACGCGCTCGCTCGGCGGATCAGATACTGAATAGCGCGGGCTTTTACCAGTCCGGCGCGCCTTTTTGTGTGGTTTTGCGCTATGCGCCCTGATCGGTATGAGCTGTAGCCAGCTTATCCCGCAAAGCTCGGCGAAAAATCTTGCCCGGTATAAGACAATGCCTTATATTCCTCCCATCAGGGTCGTCGCCACGCGCGGCTATGACCGCAGAGCGCGAAAGCTGTTCTCCGAGGCCGAACGCGCAGCGGCAGAACTCGAAATAGCGCTTGCGCCCGCGGCATGGCCAGTCATCGCCGGCACCGGCGGGGCGCGAAAGGCGCGAGCAGCGCGCGGCGGGCGCGGCAAAAGTGGTGGTGCGCGTATCATCTACTACGTTATGACGCGCAGAGGCTTGCTTTATCTGCTCGACGTCTACGCCAAAAGTGCCAAGGAGGATTTGACCGATGCGGAGAAGCGCGAAATCCGCAACCTCATCGCGGCCCTCGAAGCCGAGGGCTAGCACTTTGGGCCGGCGGCTGGTTGCCGGCCTCAATGAGGCGCTCGCTCATGCGCGCGGCGAGATCGAGTTATCGAGCTACACCGTGACGGTGCCTGACGAGGTCGATGTCGCCGGACTGCGCCGCAGGCTCGGTCTTTCGCAAGCGGCCTTTGCGCGGGCTTTTGGGCTCGATGTGACGGCGCTGCACGCCTGGGAACAAGGCCGTCGCCGTCCCGATCGGGCGGCGCGCGTGTTGCTTGCCGTGATAGCCAAGGAGCCAGAGGCGGTCTTGCGTGCCCTCGCACAGTGACGGATTTGCAAGATAGAATACCGATCCGGCGTAAAAACCCGGGATTTTGGCCCTAGGCCGATTTGAGCGAGGAAGCACCATGCCGATCGTCAATCGCGTCGCCGCGCTGCACGGCGAAATCACTGCCTGGCGCCGTGACATGCACCAGCACCCGGAGCTGCAATACGACGTGCACCGCACCGCGGCCTCGGTGGTCGAGAAGCTCAAAAGCTTCGGCTGCGACGACGTCGTCGCCGGCATCGGCCGCACCGGCGTGGTCGGCGTCATCCGCGGCCGCAAATCAGGCGGCAAGGTCGTGGGGCTGCGCGCCGACATGGATGCACTGCCGCTCGAGGAGGAGACCGGCCTGCCGTATAAATCGACGGTGCCCGGCAAGATGCACGCTTGCGGCCACGACGGCCACACCGCGATGCTGCTGGGAGCAGCCAAATATCTCGCCGAGACGCGCAATTTCGCCGGCACCGCGATTGTGATCTTCCAGCCCGCGGAAGAGGGCGGCGCCGGCGCCCAGGCCATGGTCAAGGACGGCCTGATCACCCGCTTCGGCATCCACGAAGTCTACGGCATGCACAATTTCCCTGGCCTGCCGGTCGGCCAATTCGCCATCCGCCCGGGACCGATCATGGCGTCGGCCGATCACATCTCGATCGAGCTCGAAGGCAAGGGCGGCCACGCGGCGCGGCCGCACCTGAGCATCGATACCATCCTGGTCGGCGCCCAAATCATCAACCAGCTGCAGTCGGTGGTGGCGCGCAACGTGGATCCGCTGGAGGCCGCGGTGGTGTCGGTCTGCATGTTCCAGGCCGGCCATACCGACAACGTCATCCCGCAGCACGCCAAACTGCGCGGCACGGCACGGGCCCTCACGGTCGAGGTCCGCGACCTGTTGCGCGAGCGCATCAATGCGGTGGTCGAAGGCACGGCGCAGCTTTACGGCGCCAAGGCCAAGATCACCTACACCAACGGCTACCCGGTGGTGGTGAACCACGAGCGCCAGACCGCCTTCGCCGCCAGCGTCGCGCAGGAAATCGCCGGCAAGGACAAGGTGGACACCGATGTCCCGCCGGTGATGGGGGCCGAAGATTTCGCCTTCATGCTCAACGAGCGGCCGGGCGCCTTCATCTTCTGCGGCAACGGCGACAGCGCCGGCCTGCATCACCCGGCTTACGATTTCAACGACGAGGCGATCCCGGTCGGAACGTCGTACTGGGTCCGGCTCGCCGAAAGCGCGCTGGCGGAATAGGCGTTATTGCGGGGCCGGGCCAGCCTCGTCGAGCCGTGTTTGCGGCCGTATGCGCGGATCGCCGAACAAAGCGCCGACGTTGGCCGTCGCAGCGCTCATGCGGCCTAAGATGCAAGCCGATCTTCAAGTTCCGTCGTTACGGTCTCGGCCGTAGCCATTGGGAACCCAGCTTGCCATCACCGTGTTCTCGCTAGACCTGCGGAGGCAGCAAGGGAGAGCACGATGTTAGACACCAAGACAGATAAATTTGCCGCGCCCAAAGTGGTCGATCGGAGCACCTTCCAGGCTGCGCTGGCTCGCATGGGAAAGCGCGCACTGGGACGCCGAGTCAATTGGTATGGTCTCTTACGAGAAAGCCTCGAAAGCTGTGCTCGGCCATGGCCCCTCCGACCCCGCCTTTGTTGCGCGCGGGGAGCAGAATTTCATCCGCTTTGCGGCAGTGCTTAACGCTGTTCTCAGAGGCAAGACTTGGCTCATCGGCGCGCAGCCCACGATCGCGGATTTTTCGGTTGGGGGGCTCGTGCCCTCGGCCGAACGCATGGGGCTTCCCGTCGCGGACTACGCCGAAATCCATCGCTGGTACAAACGGCTGGCCGCGCTGCCCGCTTGGCGGCAGGCGCTTGCAGCCCAGGACGCGGCGATGACGGCATTGCGGCTGAATAAGGCTTCGTGACCGCCGCGAAGTCCCTCGCCAGCCGCGGCAGTAACCCGCCGCGACGAGGTCGGATTGGATTTTTTAAAGGGCTTGGCAGATAGGAAATGCACTAAAATAATCTGCGGATGAGCGCGTTTCATTTTGGCGCCCTGGCTGAAGCTGGTGTCTCGCCGGCGAACGGTGCCCGCTCGGCTTAGGAGGCAGCAATGAACGAACCGCTGGTCGTGCGACGCGAGACCCAGATCGCGGCCCCACCCGCCACTGTTTTCGCCTTCCTGACCGATCCGGAAAAGATCGTCAGCTGGATGGGCGCCGAAGCGACGACGGAAGCTTATCCGGGCGGCCTCTATCTTCTCAAAGGTTTTGGCGGCGACGGCACCCGCGTGGCGCGCGGCGCGTTTCGCGAGGTCGTACCGGTGCACCGTCTTGCCTACACCTTCGGTTGGGAGGGCGGCCAAGAGGTGCCGCCGGGATCGAGCCTAGTCGAAATCGATCTCATCGAGCGCGATGGCGGCACGTTATTGCGCATGACCCATAGCGGCCTGCCCAACGCGGCGCAGTGCGCCAGCCACAACAGGGGTTGGCAGCATTATCTGGGCCGGCTCACCATTGCCGCCGGCGGCGGCAATCCCGGCATCGATCACGGACCGGCGCAGCGCTGATTTGGGTCACCAGCCGCGCTGAGCGGCGGACGCTCCAACGTGCCGGATCATTTCTCGAGTAAAGACCGCATCGTCGCGCATCTTGCGGGATGGGTCGTGACAAGAATGGGGCGTCAACCCATGATCGCCCGATGGCGCTTTCTTCTTCACTTGCTTGGCTCGTCGATACCGCCGCCTTTAGCGCGGGCGCCGATCGGTTCTTGGCCGAGCTCGGCGCCCATCTGCTCGCCGACGGCCTGCCGCTCGCCGGCGGCGCCTTGACCCTTGATATTCCGCATCCGCTGATTGCCCGGCGCACCTGGTTGTGGCGCGGCGACAGCGGAGACGTCATGGAGGCTTTGGGATTCGCGCCAGCGGGACCCGCGGCGGCGCCGCCGGCGGCAAACAACCATGCCGGCCGGCGCTGGCTCGCCGGAATTGCGGCGGGCGTCGTGCACGAGGACACGATAGGGCGCGATGGGCCTTTGCTCAGTTGGATCGGCCCGCGTCCGTTTACGCCGGGCGAGACCCATGAACTGCATGAGGCCGCGCGCTTCGCCGCGGCGCCGCTTGCCGCCTTGGCCGCGCGCGCCACATTGACGGCAGCGCTTGAAGCCTATCTCGGCCGGCGCAGCGCGGCGCGGGTGCTGGCGTCACCCTTACGTCGCAATATCGGCGAGACCATCCAGGCGGCGCTGCTCTACGCCGATCTGCGCGGCTTTACGGCGCTGTCGGATAACAATCCTCCCGCACTGGTCATCGCCGCGTTGGATGCCTGGTTCGATCGCATCGCGGGCGCGGTCCATGCCTTCGGCGGCGAGGTGTTGAAATTTATTGGCGACGGGATGTTGGCGATCTTTCCGGTCGTCGGCGGAACGCCGGCAAGCGCTTGCGGTGCCGCTTTGCGCGCGGTGTCGGCTGCGCGGGTAGGCATGGCACATCTCGATGCGCAGCGGCTTCGGCAAGGATTGCCGGCTCTACCCTTCGGGGTCGCGTTGCATCTTGGCGAGATTCTCTGGGGCAATATCGGCGCGGCGGATCGCCTGGATTTCACCGCCATCGGCCCCGCCGTCAATTTGGTCAGCCGGCTGGAGGGGCTGTGCAAACCGCTGCGCCAGACGGTGCTTGTGTCCGGCGCGCTTGCCGCCGAGACGCAGATGCCGCTGGTCGCGCTCGGAACGCACGCGCTGCGCGGCATCGCCTCGCCATGCCAGGTCTTCACCCTGCCGGAGACCGGAACCGCCTCGGAATGACGAGCCTTACTGCGCCGCCTCGATGCGGTTCTCGGCCGGCAGTTTGGGCTGCTCGGCGATGGCCTGCCGCTGCGCAAGCTGCGGCACCAGCGCCGTCGCCTTGGCCTCGATGGCCTGCCAATAGGCGAACGAGTTCAAGCGCGTGCCCTCGATGGTGGCGAGCACGACCGCGGCGATGAAGGGCAGGCTCTGCACCACCAGCACGAAGGCAAAAATATTGATCTCGTGGACCTGCTTGTAATTGGTGATCACCAGCGTGAGCGCGCCGATCAGCAGCAGCGCCGCGATCACCGCTTCCCAGAACGCCGAGAAATCCGGCCCCTTGCGGCCGGTGCCGCCCTTGGCGGTGCGCAGGAACGGCACGCTCTCGTTGATGATGCCCATGCCGACGGCGCGCGCCACGGTCCATTGCACCGCCATGGCGGCGCAGACCGCGCCCAGCATCTGGCCGGCCGACACCCGCACCCGCAGCCGATAGAGCGCGATGAAATGCAGCACCGACACCGTGAACGCGGCGATGATCGGCAAGGTGAGGATGCGGTCCGGCACGGCGATATTGGCAAAGGCGACCACCGGGACCCAGACGATGTTGAGCAGCGCCACGACGACGCCGATGCTGTCGGCGCCGAGCCAGTTGAGCCAGCCGATGCCGTATTCGCGCTTCTGCTCGCGGGAGAGCCCGTCGACCCGCGGCAATAGCCGCCGCCAATGCTTGCGCAACAGCTGGAAGCCGCCATAGGCCCAGCGCTGGCGCTGGCGCTTGTAGGCGTCGAACGTGTCGGGCAGGAGCCCATGACCGTAGCGGTGGTTGGTGTAGTGGGCGGTGTAGCCGTGCTCGAGAATGGCGAGGCCCAGATCGGTGTCCTCGACGATTGTGTCGGTCGCCCAGTTGCCGACCGCTTCCAGCGCCGCGCGCCGGATCAGCGCCATGGTGCCATGCATGACGATGGCGTTGACCTCGTTCCGCTGCACCATGCCGATGTCGAAGAAGCCGGCATATTCGGCGTTCATGGCGCAATGCATCACCGAACGGTCGCCGTCGCGGTGGTCCTGCGGCGCCTGCACGAAGCCTACTCTGGCGTCGGTAAACAGCGGCACCAGATCCTTCAGCCAGTTCGGTTCGACCACGTAATCGGCATCGATGTTGCCGATGATTTCCGCGTCCGCCGCGGTGTGCTCGAGCGCCACGCGCAACGCGCCGGCCTTGTAGCCGGACAGTTTATCGACCCGGACGAATTTGAAACGTTCGCCCAGCGTGCGGCAATGCGCTTCGATCGGCTGCCAAAAAGCCGGATCGGGCGTGTTGTTGATCACCACCACGCATTCGAAATTGGCATAGTCGAGGTGCGAGACCGCATCCAGCGTCTGCACCAGCATGTCCGGCGCCTCGCAGCAGGCCGGGACGTGGATGGACACTTTCGGGGTGTAGGCTTCCTGGCTCGGCACCAGGGAAGGCGCGTTGGCAAGCCGCCGTGGGCCGCGGCCGAAAGCGATGGCCGCGATCTCTTCCAGGCGCGCCATGGTGATGGCGACCAGCGGGATGAGCAGCAGGATGCCGAGGCCGAGCGCAAAAGCGGCGCCGGGCACGAAGTAATGGCCCTTCCAGAAGGCGACGATGGCGGCAAACCAGCCGCCGACCGCGTTGGCGGAGGCCGCCAACAGCACTGCCTGGGCGGCCGTAACCCCGCTCATGGCCAGGATCGGCAAGGACAGCAGCACGCCAAGCAGCACGGCGAGGCCGGCACGCTTGATGTAGTCGGGGTCGGTGATCGCGCCAGTCCAGGAGAATTTGGCCTGGCGCGAGGCATCGAACAGGCCCCAATAGGGGCCGACGCCGCCTTCAAACGTCTTCCACGGCTGATCGATGGCTTCGACGATGTTGTAGTCGATGCCGTAGGCTTCGGCGCGGTTGACGAAATCGCGGATGACGGCGGCCTGCTCCATGCGGCCGGGATTGGCGGCGTGGAAATTGTAACCCGCGCTCGGCCAGCCGAATTCGGCGATGACGATGCGCTTGCCGGGGTGCATCTGGCGCAGCTTGTCGTAGAACTCGATGGTGTGGTCGACCGCGTGGCTGTAATCGAAGCCTTCCCAGTACGGCAGGATATGCGCGGCGATGAAGTCGACGGCCGAGGCGAGCTCCGGATGGTCGATCCAGACAGTCCAGATTTCGCCAGTGGTTACAGGGACCGGGCTCTGCCTCTTCACCTTTTGGATGAGCTGGATCAGGTCGTCGACGCTCATCTCGGCGCGCAGCGTGGTCTCGTTGCCGACGACGATGCCGTTGACGTTGCTGTTGTGGCGGGCGAGCTCCAGCGCCGCGCGGATTTCCCGCTCGTTGCGCTCCTTGTCCTTGTCGATCCAGGCGCCGACCGTGACCTTCAAGCCGAACTCGGCGGCAATCGGCGGCACGAGTTCGGCGCCGCCGGTCGACGAATAGGTGCGGATAGCCCTTGTATAGGGCGCGATGGCCTTCAGATCGGCGCGGATCTGCTCAGGCGTCGGACGTTGACCGGTGTCGGGGTGCGAAGAATCCGCGAACGGGGCGTAGGAGACGCTCGCCAGCTGACCGGTGAAATCCGGCGCAGTTTCTTTGGTTCTCAGCAGTGCCCACAGCCCTGCATGCACGCACGCTACTAGCGCGAGTACAGCTGCGACGGTGCGCATCGACTTTCAACCACGCGGGGCGAAGGATACACGGGCCCGAACCTGTCCCCAAGGTTCGACGTTGGTCGTAAGGCGATGAGGCTACCTTGCGAGCGGCAAACAAACAAGTAGCGTTCGCGCATGGCAAATTCAAGACAACGTGCCGTGATGTCGTGGCGCTTTTTGCACGACCGAATGCGGCGCGCGGGGAAGCCCGCTCTAGCGGTTGGTGGTCGGGCTTGGAACCGCGGCGGCGGGAGCGGCGGACGGCGGCGTCAGCGGCAACGACGGGTTGATCCAGCAGGCGCTGACCCGGCCGTTGAGGCTGTCGGCGGCCTTGGGATCGATGTTGGTGGAATGCAGCAGCAGGCAGCGGAAGGTCGCCTGGATATGGCCGCTCGGGCAGCCGAACCGGTCGTACAGGTCGAGATGCCGGAACGCGGTATCGAGATCGTCGCGCCATAACAGGCTGACCACCCGGCGGCCGAGCCAGACACATTCGGGATTGCCTGCCGGCCCGCCCAGTGCCTTTTGCGCTTCGGCAAATTCGTCGATTTTCTGCGGTTCCTTGGCCGGCTCCTGTCCGGTCGCCGGGGCCTGGTCGGTCGGCTTGGCGTCGTTGTTCTGGGCCAGTGCGGGGGCCGACAGCGGGGCCGCAGAGGCTGCGGCCAGCCCAAGTGCAACGCAGACGCCGAACGCAACGCTAACCGCACGATGGAACATGGTTTTTGACTTGGTTCTTGAGCCGGATTTGGGTCTTGGACCTGGTGGTACCGAGGCGAGGGGGCGTTTCCCGGCCACGGACCAAAACCGCCTTTCCGACGTTGATTGCCGCCACAGCCGCCCCGACAACAGCCTAACTGCGCCCGTTTGTCCAGCACGGCGGACGGCGCCACAGCGTTGACCTTGGCAGGATGAGTTCGGGCGGCTAATGCGACGGCCATGGCGCGCATCGGAGCCGGCCAACCGCTTTCGTTTTTTGTCGTGACCGCGCTGGCGATCGCCGTCGCCTGGTGGTGGCTCGGCCGGCCGGTGACGCTGCCGCCGTCGCCGCTGGCCGCCGGCGAGAAGCTCTACTGCGTCTCCTATGCGCCGTTTCGCGACGGCCAGGATCCGCTCGTTGAAACCACCCAAATCCCGCCGCAGCAGATCGACGAGGATTTGAAATTTTTGGCGCGCTACACCGATTGCATCCGCACCTATTCGGTCGAGAACGGCCTCGACAAGGTTCCCGAAATCGCCCAGCGCTACGGACTGAAAGTCCTGCACGGGCTGTGGCTGTCCAACAAGCCGGCGCACAACCGGGCGCAAATCGCCATCTCCGTGGCGCTCGCCAGAAAATACCCCGACGTCATCCGCGCGGTGATCGTCGGCAACGAAGTGCTGTTGCGCGGCGAAATGTCGGCGCCCGATCTCGGCGCCGTCATCCGCGAGGTCAAGGCGCAGATTCCCCAGCCGGTGACTTACGCCGATGTCTGGGAGTTCTGGCTGCGCTATGCCGACCTGCAGAACGCGGTCGACTTCGTCACCATCCATATCCTGCCCTATTGGGAGGACTTTCCGCTGCCGGCTTCGCGCGCCGCGGCCCACGTCGATGCCATCCGCAAGAAGGTCGCGGCGGCGATTCCGAACAAAGAGATCGTCATCGGCGAGTTCGGCTGGCCGAGCCACGGCCGCATGCGCGAGGGCGCGCTGCCGTCGCCGTCGAACCAGGCGCGCGCCATTGAGGAGACTTTGACGCTCGGCAAGCGCGAGAATTTCCGCGTCAACATCATCGAGGCGTTCGACCAGCCCTGGAAGCGTTGGCTCGAAGGGTCGACCGGGCGCTACTGGGGCATATTCGACCGCGCCAGCCGGGGGCCGAAATTCACTCTCGGCGGCGCGGTGTCCGATCATCCGCGCTGGCTTCTCGGCGCGCTGGTCGGCATCCTGCTCGCCGCACTGACATTCGGCATCGCCGCGACGGCGGGCCGGCGCAAAAATCCGACGCCATTGTTGTGGCGCAAAATCACAGCCATCGCGCTCCTGCCCGCGGTGATGTTCGGCCTTACCGTCGAAACCATTCCAATCGAGAGCTACAGCGTCGGCAGCTGGCTGCGGTCGCTGACCTTCGCCTGCGTTGCCGCCGCCGCGCCGATCGTCTGCGCCGACGCCTGCGCCGTCGGCCGCGCGCTGCCGACATTCGCCGCCGTTCTCGGCCGCTCCGGCGAGCGCCGCGGCGGGCTGCATTGGGCGCTCGGCGGCGTCTTCATCGTGCTCGTTCTCTTGGCGCTGCAAGCGGCGCTCGGTCTGGTGTTCGATCCGCGCTACCGCGACTTTCCGTTCGCGCCGCTGACCGCCGCCGTGGTGCCGTTCCTGGTGCTGACGGTGGCTGTGCCGCGCCCGCGCGGACCGCGCGCCATCGCCGAGACGGTGGCGGGCGTGGCGCTGTTGGCCGCGGCCGGCTATGTCGCCATCAACGAAAGCTTTGCCAATTGGCAAGCGGTCTGGTTCTGCGCGGCAATCGCCGCGCTCGGCGTCATTCTGCTGCGGGCGCGCGACGCGAATTCCTAATCGCAGGAGAGAAATTCAGAGAGTCAACATTTTACGTCACACATTCATCTGTACTGTGGCGCATCACTCAAGTCGGATGTCGCGGCGTACGTTGCGTACAATGCAGGGTAATTTTGTCCGGATGATTCGATTATCTGCGGCGACGTTCTATAGCCCCTCGTTAGAGGTCTTGAGATAAGGTCCTTTGGCCCCTTCAAGTCACGGCGGATCTTATTAGTGACTTCGTCTGGCCGCTGATATAGTAGTTAATACTCGCTCAGTATAATAGGGTGGGAAAAATGACGGATCAGCCCAACCAGGCACGCCAAAAAAATACGATGACATAGCTGGGCCAGCCAAAAACCCAGCGACAGCTACAACTGCAAAAAAAGCGACTGTACTAGCTATACCGCCGATAACTCTTACAATCTTGTAAGAGAAAAACTTAGAGGAGAAAAACGCTTGCACAGGAGGCAATTTGCTGAACAGCTTCTTGAGGAAATTACCCAAATATCCCAAACCAAGAACAGCTAAGAAAGCGCAAACCACTCCAAGAAGGTAGGAGACCGGATCCATAGTGCCTACAATATCGTCGAATGAGGAACTTTTTATCGAAATGTTTCCGTTGAGAGCGCCCCCGATCTGAACAACGTCCCCGAGCTGGTCCTTGCTAAGGTCTGTCGCAATCAAAAAATGTCTTTCGATGAAATTTTGTGGGAAAAAATTGTCCCACGTGAATACGTATTCGTTGTTCGCTTGTTTTTGTAATTGAAGGTGTCCGTTTACCGATGACCTTTCCAGACCTGGCTGTTCCATAAATATCTGCGATGACTTGTCGATTCTTATGACTATGTTTTGTTCGATATCATCTTTGGTTATTCTTGTTCGACCCGAATTCCAAATAAGGATATCGAGCCCCACAAGCCGCCTAAATTTGGATAGTTCTGGGATCAGGAACGCTTGTGGCGTAAATACAGATGCGGAGTCGGCAGCGATAGCCGTTTTGTAAGTTGCTCTTATTCCCTGTGTTGGAAAAGCGTAGTCAAGTAAGAACTGCCATATGCCAAGGACTGAGGCGATTACACCAATTACAGCGAAAATTGGCGTGAGAAATTTTTTGAACCAATCAGGCACCGCAACACCTCGAGAAAGACGAATTAGTCAAAAGTAATCAATAATATCACCGAGTGCCTATCCTAGCCAGCACTTTTGGCGCTCCGAATCGCTGGAGAAAGCGAGTTACGCGTAGCTATGTTTTGCTTCACAATCAGTTGCTTCCGACGCCGCCCTGATCGGACTCGCCTTCATTCTGCTGCGGGCGCGGGACGCGCCAGACTCAAAATGACAAGGCCGGCGGCGAGGCCTGCGAGATCGGCGTTGTGCAACACGATGCCGAACGCCGCCGCCGCGAGCGCCAGCGTCACCAGCACGATCGAAGGCCGGAACAGATTGAGCAAGGCGGCGGCGAGCGCCACCCCGCCGAAGACGTTGTGATTGAACAGCACGATCGTCAGCCGGAACGTATCGCACAGCCAGGTCCGCAAGCCGGCCTGGCAGGCGAGCGATACGGTGTTGTTCTCCAGCGCCATGTAACGCAGATAGAGCGCTTCGCCGAGCGACAAGAAGCCTATGACCAGAAGCCAATTGGTCTGGCGGGCGGTCGGCAGGAACAAGGCGCGTTTCATTGCGGGTCATTCCCTGACGTCGTTGCCGCAATCCATAACCACAGAAGATGAAGTTGTGAAAGGACCCAAAACGGCGAATCGGGCGGATGACGAGTCCGCTTTGGTCCGAAACGCCGCGCAAGGGCGCTGCGTAGAAATACCAATGTTGATTCTGCTTACTGCCTTTGGGTGCGATCAATTAGCGCCGTCGTCTTAACAGAATTTCATCGGCTTATCCGATCTATAGGCTGATCCGTCGTCCGCGTGCCCCTGCGCGAAGGATCGATGTAAATCAGGGTTAAGTCGGAGCGACATCATGCAGCACGCCTATGGCGAGCGACAGATATTCATTTCGACCGCGCTTGCGACGCGACCCGAACGCCGGTTGGCTCTCACAGTTGCTCTATTGTCTCTCGCCAGTTTTATTTGCATGGTTCCGTTCGCGCGCCTGCCCCTGCCGCAGGTATGGGCATTCATACCAATTTACGAGTCGGCCCTCATCATCAGCGATCTGATGACCGCAATTCTGCTGTTTGCGCATTACAACTTGCTGCATGCCCGCTCGCTCCTTGTGCTCGCCAGCGGTTATCTCTTCACCGCCGCAATGATTGTTCCGCACGCGCTCACCTTTCCGGGATTGTTTGCACGAACCGGGCTGCTGGGTGCAGGACCCCAGAGCACCGCCTGGCTTTATATGTTCTGGCACGGCGGCTTTCCGCTCATCGTCATCCTCTACGCCCTGCTAAAGAGCGCCGAACGCGAAACCGTCGGCCCGCGTGAGTCGAGTCGCGCCGCGGTGGCCGCCAGTGTTGCCGTCGTCCTCTCGGCAGTATGCGCGCTGACGCTTGCTGCCACGGCGGGTCTCTTGCCCGAGATCATGGTGGGCAACCACTACACCTCGACAATGACGTTGGTGAACACCGCGGTCTGGCTGCTAAGCCCGGCCGCGCTTGTCGTCCTGTGGCTACGACGGCCACACTCGCTTCTCGACCTGTGGCTCATGGTCGTATCGTGCGCGTGGTTCTTCGATGTCGGGCTCAGTGCGGTGCTCAATGCCGGGCGCTTCGACTTCGGCTTTTATGCCGGCCGCATCTACGGCCTTCTGGCCGCGACCTTCGTTCTATCGATGCTGCTACTCGACATGGGCGCCCTCTATGCACAGCTCATTCGCCTGCTTGGGAGCGAGCAACAGGAACGCTCGCGCCTGGCAGAGCGGCATCGTCGTCTGTTCGACACGTCGCTCGATCTCATCTTGATCACGGATCGGCGCGGCCGATTCGTCGAAGTGAGCCCGAGCTGCACCGCTATTCTCGGCTACCGCCCCGAGGAAATGACGGGCCGCATCGGCTCGGCATTCCTTTATCCGGACGATCTCGAGAACACCCGAAATGAAATGCGCCGAGCGCGTCACGGCCAACTGATGCGAAATTTCGAGACACGCTACGTGCACAAGACCGGTCATGTCGTGACGCTCGCCTGGACCGGAGTCTGGTCTGAGGTCGAGCAGTTACATTTTTTCATCGGACGCGACGTGACGGAGGCCAAGCGTACCGAGCGCCTGAAGAACGAGTTTGTGGCTACGGTGAACCACGAACTGCGAACGCCGCTGACCGCGATCGCCGGTTCCCTCGGGCTTTTGACCGGCCCCGGTGCCGAACAGCTCGCGGACCCGATGCGCTTGCTCAAGATGGCGCAGACCAACTGCCAACGGCTGGTGCGGCTGCTCAACGACATCCTCAACTTCGAGAAGATCGAGAAGGACGGGGTAAAGTTCGATTTTCAGCAAGTCGAGATAAAGCCACTCGTCGAGAAGGCAATCGAGGCTAACTCCGGTTTCGCCGAAACGTTCAATGTAGCGGTAAGGCTGGATGAGCGGTCGGCCGATTCCGTCATCTATACCGACGCAGACAGTCTCATGCAGGTCATCGCCAATCTCCTGTCCAACGCAGTGAAGTTCTCCCCCCGCGACCAGGAAGTCGTGGTCACAATCGAGGCAGCGAACGATCGGATCCGCATCGCTGTGCGCGATCACGGTTCCGGCATTCCGGAAGAATTCAAGGATCGCGTCTACGAGAAGTTTGTCCAGGTAGACGCCTCGGACACGCGGCAGCGGGGCGGCACCGGCCTCGGTCTAAGCATCGTCAAGCAGCTCATGATTCGGCTCGGCGGGGAGGTGAGCCACGATGCCGCGCAAGACGGTGGCACGATCTTCCGCGTCGACTTGCCGCGCGGGGACGCGCGCGCTGCGAGCGACTGCTGCAGCGCAGCGGTTTAGTGCAATATCCGTTTGCGACTTGCGGAATTTTGGCAACTGTCCGCCTTGGCGGCAGCGCCGCAAAAGCAGAAGCAAAAATCGGAACATGTCGGCGCCAAGCCGGCGCGACCACCGCGGCGACGATGCGGCGCGCTAAATCGATCCGCAACATTCATAAGGAACTCTTGCTGCTTGCTCATCGGGCGCAGAGTTCCAAACCCCCCCGGCAGATGCCCTGCCGCGGGTTCCGTAATTCGACCCAACGTTCCGGCAAATAAAAATCTCTAGACGTACGGAACCGTACCGGGCCGAAGACCGTTGCGCTTCGATAGGCGTCTTCGCTGCGGCATAACAGAGCGCCTTTACGAGAGCGAAATCGTCGTCTGGCCGCCGAGCTTTGTCGCTTGGCGGTAAAGGGTTGCGCTCGTGGCAACGTAATCGATCGCACGCGATATTCGTTCTCGCGTTTGGGGATTTGAGCGAATAGCTGACGCCGCCCGCAAATGGCCAGGTGCGACCTTGGTCGCGGCGAACGACTAGGATTCACAAACAACGCAAGGGAGGACCACGAATGAGTCCGATGACCGAACACGATCAGAGCAAGAAGTTCGCCGATAAAAGCGCTGCGACTGCCAACAAGGCTTTTGCAACAGTCGAACAATCAGCCCGGGCAGTTGAACAGACCTATTCCGTCTCGCTGGAAAACATCCGCGCGTTTAACCTCAAGATGATCGACATGGCTCGGGCTAACGTCGAGGCGGTTCTCGATCTCTCGCAACAAATCGCGACGGCCAAGGCGCCATCGGATATCGTCGAACTGTGGACGACGCATGCGCACAAGCAATTCGAGATGCTGAGCGAGCAGAGCAAGGAGCTGGCAGCGCTCGCGCACAAGATGGCCGGAGAAAGTGCCGAGACGATGACGCGCAGCGTCAACCAGGTCTTCCAAAAAGCCTCTTGATCTGCCGGAATGCCAGGGGGCTCAAAAAAATGGGAGACATCCATGCAAACGCGGCACGACCAACAAAAGCCCGCTGAGGGCCGCCAGCTTCTGGAATTCATCGGGCGGGAAATCAAGACACATATCGACCTTGCGGAGCCGATCCCGGAACGGCTCAATGAACTCATCGAACAGCTTGTGCGGCGGATCAACGAGCGCGAGAAAGAATCCGAATAAGTCCAATCGCGCCGCCCCTTTGCGTGTCCTCTATTCGCCTGGCGCGAAAGGAGTCCACTATGCCTTTCGACCAATTTAACGACGACACCTGCCCGAAGTGCCGCAAGCCAATCAGGCAGACGATCGTCAAGCGACATCCAACTCGCCGCGATCTTGCAATTCATGACTTCCAGTGCGCGAACTGCGGTATCGTAAAAACTAAAGTTCTTTTCCGGCGACCGGCTAAGCCGTCGCTAAAACTGGTAGTCTAGAGCGGTCGAAACGAACCCGCGGCGAGGCTGTCCATTCGCCGGCCGGCAATCGGCGGCGCTCTCAATCCAGCGTCAAATGCCGGCCGGCAAAGATCGTCGGCTGACAGGTCAGCCGGAAGCGCTCGAGCGTGGTGCAAAGTTTTGCCGCGGCGTCGGCGCTGGGCAGCGGCCCGATCACCAACCGCAATTCGGGGCGATTGAACGGCGGCAGTTCGCTGAGCGAAATCGTCGGCGCCAGGCCGCCGAACAATTGCGGATGCGCCGAGCGGATGCCGGCCCAGCGCGCGCGCAGCGCCTGGATCGAGACCGCGGAACCGATATCGACGCCGTATTCCATCGGGAGCGGCAAGGCCGGCGCGACCACCGCGGCGATCGCCGCCGGCGTCGCCGGCACCGGTGGGCCGCTGTCCGGCCACGGCGGCGGTGCCGTCGCCTTGGCCTGGCGCGCGATCGAGCCGGTGACGTCGTCGACGCTGTGCTCGACCGCAGCGAGGCGCGATTTCAGGTCGTCGTTGTCGGCGCTGAGATCGTGCACCGCGTCGGCAAGCTTTTTGGTCTCGGCCTGAGCATCGAACGGATGCAATGGCGCCGTCGGGTGCGTTGGCGCGGGCTGCACGACCGCAACGGTGCCGGCGCCCAGCGTCGTCATGGCGACCGCGGCGCGCTGCGAGCCGACGACGCCGCGGCTCGACAGCACGGCGACCAACAGCGCGGTGGCCGCGGTCGAGCCCCAGACCACCAGCCGCCACAGGCCGCGCATGGTGAACGGCGCCGCCGGCTTTGGCCTTTTGAGGTCCGCCTTCGTAAGGCGCACTTCGTCCGTCATTTAAGCCGCTCCGCAGGGCCGTGAGGCGAATCAGTGCTAAAAATCTAGCAGATTCTGATTGTTCCGATCGGGTTTTGGCTGGCGCGGCGTACCGGCGGCGGCGGCGTCAGCCGGCAATGGCGGCTTTCGATTGCGTGGCGGCTCGGATAAGAGAGCGCCGCGGAGGTAGCGATGACGGCTCGGACCTGCCTTGCGATCGTGCTCGCCGCCGGCGCGGGCACGCGCATGCGTTCGGCGCGGCCGAAGGTTTTGCACGCGGTGGCGGGGCAATCGCTATTGGCCCATGTGCTCGCCGCCGTCGGCGCGGCAGGCACGACGGCAACCGCGGTCGTCATCGGTCCCGGCCAGGGCGAGGTTGCCGCGGAAGCAAAGCGCGTGCTGCCCGGCGCCGCGACTTTCGTGCAGCGCGAACGGCGCGGCACCGCGCACGCGGTGCTGGCGGCGAAGGCGGCGATCGGCAAAAAGCCGGACGATATTCTGGTGGTCTACGGCGACACGCCGCTGATCCGGCCGGAGACGCTTGAGCGGTTGCGCGCGCCGCTCGCCAAGGGCGCAGCCGTTGCGGTGCTGGCGTTCCGCCCGGCCGATCCGACCGGCTACGGCCGGCTGATCACGTCGGGCGACGAGCTCATTGCCATTCGCGAGGAGGCCGATGCCAGTCCGCGCGAGCGCAAAATCGACCTGTGCAACGGCGGCATCGTGGCGCTGGCCGGCAAAAGCGCGCTCGCCATCCTCGAGCGGATCGGCGACGACAATCGCAAACACGAATTTTATCTGACCGATGCGGTCGAGATCGCGCGCGGCATGAAGCTGCGCGCGGTCGCGGTCGAAGCCGAGGAGGACGACGTGCGCGGCATCAACACCAAGACCCAACTCGCCGAAGCCGAAGCGATCGCGCAGGCGCGCCTGCGCACGAGAGCGCTCGACGCCGGCGTGACGCTGGTGGCGCCGGAAACGGTGTTCCTGTCTGCCGACACCAAATTCGGCAAGGACGTCGTGGTCGAGCCCTTTGTGGTGTTCGGCGCGAAAGTGAAAGTCGACGACGGCGCCGTCATCCGCTCGTTCTCGCATCTTGTCGGCGCCCATGTCGGCAAGGGCGTTTCGGTCGGCCCGTTCGCGCGGCTGCGGCCCGGGACCAAACTCGGCGCGGGTTCGCGCATCGGCAATTTCGTCGAGGTCAAGGAAGCGGTGCTGGAGGCCGGCGCCAAGGCCAATCATTTGGCCTATATCGGCGACGCTTTCGTCGGCGCCGGCGCCAATATCGGCGCCGGCACCATCACCTGCAATTACGACGGCCGCGCCAAGCACCGCACCGAAATCGGCAAGGACGCGTTCATCGGCTCGAATGCGGCGCTGGTGGCGCCGGTCAAGATCGGCGAGGGCGCCTATGTCGGCTCGGGCTCGGTGATCACCAAGAACGTGCCGGCGCAGGCGCTGGCGGTCGGCCGCGGCCGGCAAGTGGTTAAGGAAGGCTGGGCGGCGCGCCTGCGCGCGCTCAAATCCTTAAGCAAAAAGAAGGCTCATCCCGTTGATTGAGCGCCGTTCCTTGCGGTTCCTGTGACACGGAATAATTAAGCCTTCGGCGAAGAATTCTGTCACGAAGCGAAACCTTATTTGATTTTCTTCGATAAAATGGTTGCGCTTTAACGGTTAACGCTTTTGGGGGTCAGTCCTACCGCATGTGCGGCATTATCGGAATCGTCGGCCACGAGCCTGCTGCGCCGCAATTGATCGATGCGCTCAAGCGCCTCGAATACCGCGGCTATGATTCCGCGGGCGTCGCCACGCTGGAGCACGGCGTGCTGACGCGGCGGCGCGCCCAGGGCAAGCTCAAGAACCTGGAAGCCCGCCTCGCCGCCGAGCCATTGTCCGGAACCATCGGCATCGGCCACACCCGCTGGGCGACCCACGGCCGCCCGACCGAGAACAACGCCCACCCGCATGCCACCGAGCGGCTCGCCGTGGTGCACAACGGCATCATCGAGAATTTCGTCGAGCTGCGCCGCGAGCTCGCCGAAAACGGCGCCAAATTCGTCACCGAGACCGACACCGAAGTGGTGGCGCACCTGGTCAGCCAGGAGATGGAGCGCGGCGCGTCGCCGATCGAGGCGGTGAAAGCGGCGCTGCCGCGGCTGCGCGGCGCCTTCGCGCTCGCCTTCCTGTTTGCCGGCGAAGACAATCTTCTGATCGGCGCGCGCAAGGGCTCGCCGCTCGCCATTGGCTTTGGCGACGATGCGATGTTCGTCGGCTCCGACGCGATTGCGCTGGCGCCGTTCACCGACACGGTGAGCTATCTCGAAGACGGCGACTGGGTCATCGTCAGGCGCGCCGGCGCCGAGGTCCACGACGCCCAGGGCGCGGTGGTGCAGCGCGCGGTGCTCAAATCGCAAGCCGCCGTGATGCACATCGACAAGGGCAACCACCGCCACTTCATGGCCAAGGAGATTTTCGAGCAGCCCGAAGTCGTCGGCCATACGCTGGCCAATTACATCGACATGGCGGCCGAGCGCGTGGCGCTGCCGATGCCGCTGCCGTTCGATTTTGCCAAATTGAACCGCATCTCGATCGCCGCCTGCGGCACCGCCTATTACGCCGGCATGGTCGCCAAATACTGGTTCGAGCGCTTTGCCCATCTGCCGGTCGAGGTCGATATCGCCTCCGAATACCGCTATCGCTCGGCGCCGCTCGGGCCGGGCGGCCTGGCGATCTTCGTGTCGCAATCGGGCGAGACCGCCGACACGCTGGCGTCGCTGCGCTATGCGCGCGAGCACGGCCAGCACGTTCTCTCCGTCGTCAACGTGCCGACTTCGACCATCGCCCGCGAGAGCGACGTGGTGATGCCGACCTTGGCCGGACCGGAAATCGGCGTCGCGTCGACCAAGGCGTTCACCTGCCAATTGGCGGCGCTGGCGACATTGGCCATTGCCGCCGGCCGCGCCCGCGGCGTGCTGGCGGAGAGCGACGAGAAGAAGCTCGTCCATGCGCTGATCGAAGTGCCGCGGCATCTCGCCGAGGCGCTGGCGCTCGAGCCGCAGATCGTTGAGCTCGCCCGCGACCTCGCCAAATGCCGCGACGTGCTCTATCTCGGCCGCGGCACCAGTTTTCCGATCGCGCTCGAAGGCGCGCTGAAGCTCAAGGAAATCTCCTACATCCACGCCGAGGGCTATGCCGCCGGCGAACTCAAGCACGGCCCGATCGCGTTGATCGACGAAACCATGCCGGTGATCGTGATCGCGCCCTATGACCAGATTTTCGAAAAAACGGTTTCCAACATGGAGGAAGTCGCCGCACGCGGCGGCCGGCTGATCCTGTTGACCGACGCCCAAGGCGCCCGCGCCGCCAATTCGAAGCCGTGGGTGACGCTGACCTTGCCGACGACGCCGGCGACGGTGGCGCCGCTGGTCTATGCGGTGCCGGTGCAGCTGATCGCCTACCACACCGCCGTCATCATGGGCACCGACGTCGATCAGCCGCGCAACCTTGCCAAGTCGGTGACAGTGGAATAGAGCCGCGTCGCGGCGGCGCTGCGCCAGGCGGCCGCAGCTCCTATATGCTTTTCAGCACCCGGAGATACGCGCGACCGCATGACCAACGAACCAAGCTTGCCGGTGACGAAACCCGCGCCCGGCATCGTCAGCCGCATCCGCAATTACTTTCTGACCGGGCTGATCGTGGCCGGCCCGGTGGCCGTTACCGTGTGGCTGGTGTGGTGGTTCGTCACCTGGGTCGACAACCTGGTGCGGCCGTTCATTCCGGTGACGTACCGGCCGGAAACCTATCTGCCGGTTCACATTCCGGGTTTGGGCCTGATCATCGCCTTTGTCGCATTGACCTTGCTCGGCTTCCTCACCGCCAACCTGGTCGGCCGCAAGCTGGTCGATATCGGCGAGGGTTTTCTGCACCGCATGCCGATCGTGCGGCCGATCTACCGCACCGCGAAGCAGATCTTCCAGACATTGTTCTCGAGCTCCGGTTCGAGCTTCCGCCGCGTCGGCCTGGTCGAATTCCCGTCGCCCGGCATGTGGTCGCTGGTGTTCCTGACGCAATCGCCGAGCGCGGAAATTTCCGAGCGGCTGCCGGCCACCGAGCACGTCTCCGCCTTCATGCCATGCACGCCGAACCCGACCACCGGCTTCTTCTTCTACGTGCCGCGGCGCGACGTCATCGATCTCGACATTACCGTTGAAGCGGCGATGCAGCTTCTGATGTCGGCGGGCATCATCCAGCCCGGCGGCGACGATGCGCAAGCGCGCCTCGCGACGCTGGCGCAAACCGCGCGCGCCGCGCAAGCCGCGCGGACGCCGGAGACCACCGCCGCGAAATAGACCGGCGCGTTTTCCCCGCGATCTGCTATCGTCCTTCGGCCAAACAAATCCGGGGGGCGTCATGAATTTCGTTCAAGCGATCAAGTCCGGCTTTTCGCATTACGTCACGTTCTCGGGCCGCGCCTGCCGGTCGGAATACTGGTTCTGGGTCTTGTTTGCCGCGCTCGGCGGACTGGTCACGGCGATACTCGATGCCGTCATCTTCGGCTACCACGCCGGCGTGTCGCCGCTCAACGGCATCTTCGGTCTGGTTATCTTTTTGCCCGGGCTCGCGGTTGCCGCCCGGCGCCTTCACGATACCGATCGGATCGCATGGTGGCTGTTGATCGCGCTTACCGTCATTGGCGGCATCCTTCTGATCGTCTGGTTCTGTTTCAAAGGAACGCCGGGCGCAAACCGGTTCGGCCCCGATCCATTGGCCTCCCGCTGACGCTAGCCGGCGCCCAAGAGCCTGATCGCCTCGTCGCGGGCGAACAGATAAAGCAGCGCCCGCAACGCTTCTCCGCGCGGCGATTTGAGCTGTGGATCGCGCGACAGCACCAGCGTGGCGTCGTCGCGCGCCGCCGCCAGCAGCTTGCCGTGAAACTCGATGCGGGCGAGGTGGAAGCCGGGCATGCCGCTCTGTCGGGTGCCGAGCACGTCGCCTTCGCCGCGCAGGCGTAAATCCTCCTCGGCGATGCGAAAGCCGTCGTCGGTCTCGCGCAGGATGGCAAGCCGCGCCTTCGCCGTCACCCCGAGCGGCGCCTTGTAGAGCAGGAGACACGTGGAGCGTTCGGCGCCGCGGCCGATGCGGCCGCGCAGCTGATGCAGTTGCGCCAGCCCGAAGCGCTCGGCGTGCTCGATCACCATGACGCTTGCTTCGGGCACATCGACGCCGACTTCGATCACCGTGGTCGCCACCAGAAGCCGGGTCTCGCCGGCGGCGAAGCGCGCCATGGCGCGATCCTTGTCGGGCCCGCGCATGCGGCCGTGGACCAGATCGACCGCGTCGCCGAAGCGCTTCTGCAAAATTTTGCAGCGTTCCTCGGCGGCGGCGAGATCGGTGCTTTCGGATTCCTCGACCAGCGGGCAGACCCAATAGACGCGGCGGCCTTCGTCGAGCGCGCGGGCCACGGCATCCTCGACTTCTAACAGCCGCGACAGCGGGATCGCGCGGGTATCGATCTTCTGCCGGCCGGCGGGCTTTTCGCGCAATTCGGAGACGTCCATGTCGCCGAAAAAAGTCAGCACAAGGGTGCGCGGGATCGGCGTCGCCGTGAGCACCAAGAGATCGACCGCTTCGCCCTTGCGCGCCAGCGCCAGCCGCTGATGCACGCCGAAGCGATGCTGCTCGTCGACGATGGCCAGCGCGAGGTCGGCGAAGGCTACGTCCTCCTGAAACAGCGCGTGGGTGCCGACGACAAGATCGATGTCGCCTGAGGCGAGGCCTGCAAGAATTTCTGGCCGTTCGCGGCCGCGCTCGCGGCCGGTGAGGATGGCGACGCGGATGGCGGCTTTGGCGGCCAGCGGCGCGATGGTGGCAAAGTGCTGGCGCGCCAAAATCTCCGTCGGCGCCATCAGCGCCGCCTGGCGGCCGGCCTCGATCACGGTCGCGGCCGCGAGCAGCGCGACCACGGTTTTGCCGGAGCCGACGTCGCCGTGCAGGAGCCGCAGCATGCGATGGGGCTGCGCCAGATCGGCGACGATGTCCGTAACCGCGCGCTGCTGCGACGGCGTCAAGGAGTAGGGCAGGGCCGCGATCACGCGTTGGCGCAGCCGGCCCTCGGCGGCGCTGCCATGTCCGGGTCGCCGCCGCATATGCGATCGCAGCAAGGCCAGCGCGAGCTGGCCGGCGAGCAGCTCGTCGTAAGCGAGCCGCGACCACGCCGGGCCTTGCGGATCGAGCGCGTCGGGCTCCGCGGGTCGATGGATCGAGCGCAGCGCGCCGGCGAAATCCGGATAGTGGTTGCGCTTCAGCCATGCCGCGTCCTGCCATTCCGGCAATTTCGGCATGCGCTCGAGCGCAAGATCGACCGCCTTGCGCACCTGGTTCGGGTGCAGCCCTTCGGTCATCGGATAGACCGGGTCGATCAGCGGCAGCTTGGCGAAATTTTCGGCATCGACCACGCGGTCGGGATGCACCATCTGCAAATGGCCGTCGTAGAGCGTCGCGGTGCCCGACACGTAGCGCAGCTCGCCTACCGGAAAGAGCTTTTCCAGATAGTCCTTGCGGGCGTTGAAATAGGTGATGGTGAGCGTGTTGGTGTCGTCGAACGTGTCGATGTTGTAAGGCGCGCGCGGCCGGTGCGGCGGCGGCGGCCGGTGGCGCTCGACGGTGACGGCGACGGTGACGACGGTGTCGGGCGGCACTTCGCTGAGCTTCGGCTGGTTGCGCCGGTCGACGAAGCCAGTGGGCAAATGAACCAACAGATCGATGACCCGCGGCGGCTCGCCGTCGCGCGACAATAGCCGCGCAAACAGCTTCTCCAGCTTCGGCCCCACGCCGGGTAACGCCGAGAGGGCTGCGAACAGCGGATTGAGGATCGGCGGGCGCATCGCCCTATCTTCCGTCATCCTGAGGCGGCCGCGAAGCGGCCTTCGAAGGATGCGGCCGAGGCGCCTGGGCCGTCGCCCTTCGAGGCTCGCTCCGCTCGCACCTCAGGGTGACGGTAATAAGCGCTGACATCTTCGACATCGTTCTCTATATACCCCTCGCCCGGCCGCGTCCGGGCTTTCGGCGTTTGGAGACATTATGACCGAGCGATCGAGCGAAGGCCTGGATGAGCGGCGCAAGAAGCTGCTGTTCCGCGCCTGGCGCCGCGGCGTGCGCGAAACCGATTTGATCGTCGGCCGCTTTGCCGATGCCTATATCGGCGCGCTGGACGAGCCGGCGCTCGACGATTTCGAGCGCCTGATCGAAGCGTCCAACGCCGAGCTTTATTCCTGGGTCAGCGGCGCAGCCGAGATCCCGGCGCCTTACGACACCGCCGTGCTGCGGCAGCTCAAGGATTTTCACGCGCGGTCGAAGGAGGAAAGGTGACGGCGCCATCTCGCCTGCAGGCCCAATCGCCGGCGGCGCGGCTAAAGCCCGGCCGGCCGTTGACGCTTGCCGGCATTGCCGACGGCGCCGAGGGGCTGGTCATTGCCGATCTGGCCCGCGCCGTCGCCGCGGGCGACGCGCCGCCGGCCATCAGCACGGCGGTGATCTGCCGCGACGGCCCGCGCATGGCCATGCTGTCGCGCGCGCTCGGCTTTTTCGCCCCCGACATCGAGGTGCTGGAATTCCCGGCCTGGGATTGCCTGCCTTACGACCGGGTGTCGCCCCATGCCGCGATCGTGGCGCAGCGCATGACCGCACTCGCGCGGTTGGCTGGCGTCAAAGGCCGCGAACGCCCCGCCGTGCTGCTGACCACGGTGAACGCGATCCTGCAGCGCGTGCCGGCGCGCCAGGTTATCGCCCGGCAATCGCTCGCCGCCGCGCCCGGCAACGTGCTGCCGATGAGCGGCATCACCCAGTGGCTCGAATTGAACGGCTTCAACCGCGCCTCAACGGTGCGCGAGGCCGGCGACTACGCGGTGCGCGGCGGCATCATCGACCTGTTCGCGCCCGGTATGGCCGAACCGGTGCGGCTCGATTTTTTCGGCGACACCCTTGAATCGATCCGCAGCTTCGATCCGGAAACCCAGCGCACCACGACCGAGCTGCGCGCCCTCGATCTCGTTCCCGTGGCCGAGTTTCAGCTTACCTCGGACACCATCCGCTTGTTCCGCACCGGCTACGTCGCCGAATTCGGCGCCGCCGCGCCCGACGACGTGCTCTACGAAGCGGTCAGCGAGGGCCGCCGCCACGCCGGCATGGAACATTGGCTGCCGCTGTTCCACCAGCGGATGGCAACGCTGTTCGATTTTCTCGGCGACGAAGCGCCTTCATCTTCTCCCTCTCCCCGTAGGGGAGAGGGCCGGGGTGAGGGGGCTCGGGCCTCACCGTCGGGACCCCCTCACCCCAACCCTCTCCCCTCCGGGGAGAGGGAGCGCGCCGCGACACCGATACTTCTGGAGCCGCTGGCCGAGGAAGCGGCCCATGAGCGCCTCACGCAAATCGCCGACTATTACCAGGCGCGCAAGGATGCGCTCGATCAGACCGGCACCGGCGCGCCGTATAAGCCGCTGCCGCCGGACCGGCTCTATCTCGCCGAAGGCGAATGGCGCGAGCGGCTGGACGGCGCGGCGCTGGCGCGGCTGACGCCGTTCGCGGCGCCCGACGGCGCCGATACGATCGAGATCGCCGCCCATGCCGGCCACAATTTTTCCGCCGAGCGCAGCGAGCCCGGCAAGAACGTGTTCGAGGCGGTGACCCGGCACGTGAAGGCGCTGCAGGCGGCCGGCAAGCGCGCCATGATCGCGCTGTGGAGCGAAGGCTCGCGCGAGCGCATGGCGCATGTGCTGGCCGAGCACGGCCTGGTCAATCTCAAATCGGTCGCGTCATGGCAGGAAGCGCTGGCGCTGCCGCGTCACGACGTGGCGCTCGCCGTGCTCGGCATCGAATCCGGCTTCGCGACCGCCGATGTCGCGCTGATCAGCGAGCAGGATATTTTGGGCGAGCGTTTGGTCCGCGCGCGGCGGTCATCAAAACGCGCGGAAAATTTCATCGCCGAGGTGACAAGCCTCGCCGCCGGCGATCTCGTCGTCCACGTCGATCACGGCATCGGCCGCTTCCACGGCTTGCGCGCCATCGAGGCCGCCGGCGCGCCGCACGATTGCCTGGAGATCCATTACGCCGGCGGCGACAAGCTGTTCCTGCCGGTCGAGAACATCGAGCTGTTGTCGCGGTTCGGCTCGGAAGGCCAGAACGTCGAGCTCGACCGTCTCGGCAGCGGCGCCTGGCAGGCGCGCAAATCGCGGATGAAGAACCGCATCCGCGAGATCGCCGGCGAATTGATCAAGATCGCCGCCGAGCGGCAGTTGCGTGAAGCGCCGCGCCTTACGGTCGCCTCGGGCCTCTACGACGAGTTCAGCGCCGGCTTTCCTTACGAGGAGACCGACGATCAGCTCGCCGCGATTGCCGCGGTGCTGAACGATCTCAATTCCGGCCGGCCGATGGACCGGCTGATCTGCGGCGACGTTGGCTTCGGCAAGACCGAGGTGGCGCTGCGCGCCGCCTTCATCGCCGCCATGAACGGCAAGCAGGTCGCCGTCGTGGTGCCGACCACGTTGCTGGCGCGCCAGCACACCAAAACCTTCACGGAACGGCTGCGCGATCATCCCGTCCACATCGCGCAAGCCTCGCGCCTGGTCGCGGCGAAAGAACTCGCCCGGGTCAAGAAGGGCCTCGCCGAGGGCACGATCGACATCGTCATCGGCACCCACGCGCTGCTCGGCAAAGCGATCAAGTTCAAGGATTTGGGCCTGATCGTGGTCGACGAGGAGCAGCATTTCGGCGTCGCCCACAAGGAGAAGCTCAAGCAGCTGCGCGCCGAAGTCCACGTGCTGACGCTGACCGCGACGCCGATCCCGCGCACCTTGCAACTGGCGCTGTCCGGCGTGCGCGACATGTCGATCATCGCCACGCCGCCGATCGACCGGCTCGCCGTGCGCACCTTCGTCTCGCCGTTCGACGGCATCGTGGTGCGCGAGGCGCTGCTGCGCGAGCGCTATCGCGGCGGCCAGGCGTTCTATGTCTGCCCGCGCATCGAGGATTTGGCCGGCGCCAAAGCCTTCCTCGACAAGCACGTGCCGGAGGTGCGCGTCGCCGTGGCCCACGGCCAGATGGCCTCGACCGCGCTCGAAGACATCATGAGTGCGTTCTACGACGGCAAGTTCGACGTGCTGCTGTCGACCACCATCATCGAATCCGGCCTCGATATCCCGACCGCCAACACCCTGATCGTGCACCGCGCCGACATGTTCGGCCTGTCGCAGATCTATCAGCTGCGCGGCCGGGTCGGGCGCGCAAAGCTGCGCGCCTATGCGCTTTTGACCTTGCCGGCGAACCGGCGCATCACGCCGCAGGCCGAGCGGCGGCTAAAGGTGCTGCAATCCCTCGACACGCTCGGCGCCGGTTTTCAGCTCGCCTCCCACGACCTCGACATCCGCGGCGCCGGCAATCTGTTGGGCGAGGAGCAGTCCGGCCACATCAAGGAAGTCGGCTACGAGCTCTATCAGGAGATGCTCGAGGAAGCGGTTTTGTCGCTCAAAGCCGGCCTCGGCGCGCCATTGGCCGAAAAATGGTCGCCGCAAATCACCATCGGCACCGCGGTGCTGATTCCGGAAGACTACGTCACCGACCTGCCGGTGCGGCTCGCGCTCTACCGCCGCCTCGCCGAGATCGAGGAGGAGCGCGACATCGAAGCCTTCGCCGCCGAGCTCGTCGACCGCTTCGGCCCGCTGCCGCAGGAGGTCGAGTATCTCCTCCAAGTCGTCGCCATCAAGTCGCTGTGCCGGCGCGCCAATGTGGAGCGCATCGAAGTCGGGCCGAAGGGCGCGGTGCTGGCGTTCCGCGACAATATTTTCGCCAATCCCGAGGGCCTCATCGCCTACATCGCCAAGCACCCCGAAGGCGCGCGGGTGCGGCCGGATATGAAGGTGGTGTTCTTCGATGAGTGGGAGGGGCCGGAGGCGCGGCTGAAAGGCGCGACGGGAATTTTAAGAGCCCTGGTTGGGATCGCTGAGAAGGGGGCGAAGGCGGCGTGATTTTTCACATGCACGCAAGTGTGATTATGCGATAATGGACTTCTTTCAAGCATTTAATTGGTTCCACCTTAGGCTCATCCGCCTTGCGGAAAGGCGAGCGAAACGAAAAGGTATTGGGTCCGTGACGATTGCGAACAGGCCGCCGAAATTTCAGGGGAATTACCTCAATTGGGTTGTCGACAGGCCCGACAAGACGTTTCGTGTGTTTGTTGTTGAGCCTGATCAATATGAACCGAGTACGCACGCGCCAATCTTCGATGCGGCACTAAACGCGTTGGTCGAATGGCCAACACAGCTCTTAGACCCGTTTAGCACCAAACAACCGACGACTGGTCCCGAACATTTCGATCTAGTGACTTTTCCCGAGGCATTTCTACCCGCTAAACGATTGTTGCAAGTTCTATCTGACGCGGCGCAACTTCCGTCTCTTGGATGCGTTCATGTTGGACTGCGTCCCTGCGAGGATCGGCATTTGTTTCAGGTCAATGAATTACAAGAATTAGTGAAGGCCGTCGGCGATCTGCCAAATGTAGATTCGAATGATCTTGTACACTTCTCCGATTGGCTCAACGTCCAAAACCTCGGTCATTACTTTAACGTCGGGTGTCTCTTTACACTCGACGCAAAACAAAAATTGCGCGTTTGTCTGCATCCCAAGCTAGTTCGGTCAAAATGGGAAGTCGGCGCACTAGCCGAAAATCATATGACGGAGGCCAATCTATTGACGCTGGTCACCCTTCATCCAGTGGATAAACTCCTCAAGACCGTTACGGTTCAACCCTTACTGTGCTCGGACGCACTCGAGCTCACGACCGACCGCGGCGAGTGCGGTCCATTAGAGGCTGTGAACAGGGAAGCGGAGAGTCTCAGTAAAAACCCGCCCGACCATATTGATATCGTCTCAATTGCGACCTGTACGCCCCAAAAAGAAATTCGTTCAGAAAAGGGGGAACGCCATTTGGCATGGCATCAGGAGTTCAAAAGCTCCTTTGTGAGAGCCGCATCCAGCGACGCGCTGGCCCGTCACCACTACGCGGCGTTTGTGCTCTCCAATTTTCGAACCGTTACTGGAAATAGACCAGGAGGACTTTCCGGAGCGTTCCTGCCCGTTCGGTTGCGTGACGACAAGTATGACGACTTCATTACTATTTCCTGCTATGGACGCCCAAATCCCCAAAGCGAGAATGGTTGGTCGCCTGCTGATGAGGGATACCGCACCGCTATAAAATGGCAGAGCCGAGGATATCTTGCCTATTTGGAGCGTCTGAAGGACAGACTGGATCCGACCGGGCGAATTTTTGGATTTACGGTGCATCGACTGCCCCGTGATTTGTCACCCTGGGGCGGAGAAACAGGACTAATAAGATGCACGCAGCTAATTGGTGAAAACGGTATTGGTCCTGTTCGGTTGGTTTTTTCCGAAGAGGTAGGTCATGCCTAAAAGAGACGCGCTCCGGGAGGAACATTTTAAGAAGAATTGCCTAGCGTGGCTCACGCTATATCACTTTTTGCCAGCCAGTTTGGTCCGAGAACTTTCATATGTACTTGTAGATTCAGTCAGCGGTGGCAACATAGTATTTGATAACTTGTTTGATGAAGAGCTGATTGAAGGCCCGGACTCCATCGATACGTGGTTATTGCGGCCACTCGATGTCAGCTCGCCCCTAGCTGAATACTTACAGCGCCGAATTCGATATCTCGTTTGGCAGCACGACGGGGAGGCTGGAGTTCAAGAAGAAATAAAAACAACAGGAGACAAGATCACTCCGACGGCTGTCGAGAAAGCTGTCTTACTGGGGAGGGCTGACCTTTCTATCGCGGAGGGGGACCTCGAGGAATTGCGCTTACCTTATCAGGAAAGCTTCAGCGCATTGCTCTCAGCCGTCAAACATATGATTGGTGGCCGGACATCGCCCCATACGCAAGAAGTCCTGAATGCTATTGACGAAGCTTGCGGTCCGATAGAAATGCCGCTTCAGGCTGTCATCATCAAGCACATCGGCGATTTATGCGGCGATGCCGACGAATGGGAAAAGGCGATTGCATTTTATGATAATGCAATTTCGCGCTTTGTAAAGTTTAAAAACTCCCACTGGAGTCAGTTTATCAGCTTACTCACTGATACTACCTTGCAATCAAAATCAGCTGGATTGCGAATAACGAAAGGTCCAGGAGAATCAGCAGCGGCGCTATCTGAACGGCTCAGTTCGGCGCATTTAGTAGACGCTCGCGTACTTTATTTAAACGCCTCACACGATGCGTACGTTGTCTCGTCCATGGCAAGCGATAAATTTGGATTTCCTCATGACCGGCGCGCGACTGCTCTGCTGCCTCCGCAGCTGTTGAGTTCGCACGGTATTGAATCGGCTATGGAGTACAGTCTTGAAGAGAATTTTACAGGTGCGAGCCAAAATTTCTGGGGAACCTTAAGGCGGCAGATAGCGCTGGGTTCCGCATCCAATACTCGCGTCACAAAAGCATACTACAGCCGAAGTATTTTCACGGAACTGGATAAATCTTCCGAAAGGCACAAAAAGCCCGATACATTCTGGATGGCGACGCGACTTCTATTGGAAAGCGGCCAAGCAGCGTCCGTTAGCAAATTCTTCTGGAGCGAGCGCCTTGTACGTCTTTACGTGAATGCAAGCTTGGTAGACGCGGTGATTGCTCATACTAATCGCAATGAAGGCGCTAAAGCGGAACGTATCAACGTCGCAATCGAATGTTTTAGATGCTGGGCGGAAAGACTCGCGCCTGAGGATACTGAGGTCGCGGCCAAAATGCTCAAGAGTCTAGCGAATGTGGCGCAAAATCGCGCCGCATCTTTGTTTTCTTCTCAAAATGCTGGCGGGCGTAGCCTCGAATTGCTTTACGAACTTGCCGAAAGTCGGCCGGAATTTCGCGCCGGTGCCGCGTATGACGTTGCTAATGCGATTGTAGCGAAACTGAGTTCCAACGATTTCTGGAAGGGAAAGGCGGACGCACTGAAGGTGGCCGATGCCTACCTGAATGCGTTTTTGGAAGCCGATATTATCCACGTTGTTTCTGCGGTGCTTACGTTATTAGACAGCATGGACCCGGCGAAAGATGTCTGGCCAATTGTGCAACCGGCACTCGAATTACTTATGTCAGAAGAACTGCCGCGCCTAGCTCTGAAGGAGCCTGAGTTTGGTAGGCGAGTAGTTTCGACGATATTGCGCTTTGGGCTCAATCAGAAAACTGAACACGCGAGGTTTTTGTTTTTTTTGCAGAACTTTGATCTTCTGTCTATCAGCGATGCTTCGGCGTTGGAACGGTTGAAAGCAGTGCTGCAACACGTTCGAGGCAGTGCGTTGAACATCAACGCGAGCAACGCGATCTATAATATCAACGCGCTGCTTTATGCTTCAAAAGTTTCCGGCCAGGAAGGAGTTGCAGATGCGCTGCAGGCGTTGACGCGCATTTTGGAATCCGCGTCCGCGGCGCGACCAAGTATCTCACTCGGCCACGCGTATTCTCCGTTGAGTTTGCTCGCCGAACGGCAGGCTCAAATTATTGCCGATACGTCGATCCCGCCAAGTACCTTCCGCGTGCAATTGGAAAAGTTGTTGGACTTGGTGATAGGAGTTTGGCGAGCCTCCGAGAAAAATCCGATGGTTTTTGCTTCGCTGTCAATTCCGCCTCCCACCAAACCAAACGCCACGTTGATTCATAATTGGGCGTTCTGTTCTCTTAGTTTTGCCATGTCTCTGGGGGCGGGCCAGAAAATGATTGCGGCTTTAAGCTCGGCGCAGAGCCAGCCGGATTTGGCGAATTCCATAGCCCTCGGCCGAGCCACAAGACTAGCAGGCGGAGACGATGAAGAGCTGAACGTTGACGAAATACGCGCGCAACATCGCGATGCCTTCTATGCGTCACTGGGGCAGCGCCTCATCAGACTGCAAAGACTTTCCAGTGAGGCGAGAAAAGAAATTGTTGTGGCGTTTTTGGCGCAATGCTTCCGCTTAGGCCCGTCTGGACTAGATGCGGCGGTATTTCTCTCTGCTGCGGAGCTAGGTGTTCGCAATTTCTCAGCCGATCCCGAATACTGGAACTACATGAAGCGGCTAGAGAATAACCGTGAATTGCGATTGGCGCTTATGCCTATGGTTGGCTTGGCTAGGCCCAACCAGTAGGCTCCGCTCATGCGGGCTACGCTCACTGAGGGCAACGAATCTTTTTCGAGTGAAACTCGCTTTGTGCCGCTTGGCCCTGGGCGGCGCCGCAAATTCAATGGCTCGCATACGAGAAACGCCCGGTTTTCCGCCGCTTACGGGAGAGCCTCAGGGCAATTTCATTGCTGCTTGACTCATCTCGCGCAAACGCTAACAGGCGCTCCATCCCGCCCATGTTAAGGGGACGTCAACCGGTGACGCCGACTGACGGGGCGGGTGCGGTTCCTGCGGGCGGAAGCTCGTCACTTCCGCTCCCGGGCGGTCCGGGCATCGACCCCGCCGGCATTACGACCGGCGCGCGAGGTGCTTCGCTTAAGCGCGATGCCAAGATGCGGGTAACGCCCGCGCACTGCATCGCGTGAAGCGCGGCCTGGATCGAACCTCGGCACATCGCCGAGGCGAGCGCCGCGGTGGAGCGCCGAAAGGCGAGCGCGCTGCGCTCAGCGCGCGCCGCATCCGATGATGCGGTCCAAAATTTGCGCCTTCCGGCGCTCTGCCTCCCCTTATTTTTTTGGAGGCGAAAGCTTTCGTGCCGTTCGTTGCCAAAGCTCGGATGCGGCTGCATCGCGAGAACGGTTGAGCTTGGCGAATAGCGAATGGCGAGTGGCGAGTGGTAGACGGCCTCCATTCGCCACTCGCCATTCGCCATTCGCGGTTCGCACATAGTTCCACGCGGAAGGAGCAGAAAAATAATGCCAACCAAACATCGCAAAAAATCGCCCGACCGTCCCCACACCCCGAAACGGCTGACGCCGGAACAGGAGGACGCGCAACGCAATGCGGCGTTCGCGGCGATCCGCGCGCTGTTCGCTCAGGTGACGCAACCGTGGCAGAGCTGCCCGCACGGCTATTGCCGGCGGCATCATTGCTGCATCGCCGAGGCCGGCCCCGGCGCCTGCCTTGGGCGCCATTGGCCGCTGCTGACGCGGGCCGAGCAGGAGGCAGCCCACAGCGACGTCATCGACGGCGGCCCGCGGCGCGTGCGGCCGCAGACGCACACGGAATGGAGCCTGCGCCGCTTTCCGCCGTCGAATTTCGTCCATGGCTGAGCGGGCGTGCTTACCCTCCCCCTGCAGCGGAGGCTCAATCGAGCCGCACCACTTGCGGCTCAGCCCGCAAATTCGACGGCGTGACGAACACCATGAGGTTGGCGAGCACGATGGTGCCGGCGAGGAAATAGAACGCCGCCGTCAGGCCGTAGCGGTCGGCGACGATGCCCGCGCAGACCGGGCCGAGCGCCTGGCCGATCGCCTGGGTGCCGAACAAGAGCCCGATGGCGCTGCCGCCCATGCCGGGCGGCGTCGAGTCAAGGAGCCAGGCTTGCAGCACGGCGCGCACCGCGAACAAAAAGAAGCCGAGCAGCGCCACCAAGAGCACGAACCAGCCGGTGCCGCCGGCGAAGATCATGAAGCCGAGCACCACTGCGGTCATCGCCATGCTCGACATGATGATCTGGCGGCGGCCGACCCGGTCGGAGAAATAGCCGGCGATCGGCGCCGCGATAAAGCCCGCGGCCTGCAGCGCGAACATGCAGGCGCCGATCCAGCTCGTCGGATAGCCCATCATGCGCGCCAGATAGAGCGGCAAAAAGGTGAGGAGCGCGCTTTGCGTCATGGAACGGAACGCAGCGCCGATCGACAGCGTGACCAGCGCGCGGTTGCGTACCAGCGCGCCGAGCATGCGCAGCCGCTGCACGCCGCCGACCGCGTGCGGTTTTACCTTGGCGATACCGGCGCGGATATCGGCCATTTGCAGGCGGCCGACATAAACCAGAATGAACATGGCGACCGCGATGCCGGGCAGCACGTTGATGACGACGACGGTGCGCCAATTGAAGCTTTGCAAGAGAATGCCGATGACCAGCGGCGCGACGGCGTCGCCGACATTGGCGCCCATGCCGTGAAACGCCATGACCAGGCCCTTGCGCGACGGGAAGCGGTCGGCGAGCCACGGGATCGCGGTCGGGTGCCACAGGTTGTTGCCGATGCCTACCAGCGTGGCGCAGCCGAGCATCATCCAATAGGCGTGCGATTCGCCCATCAGCAGATAGGGAATGCCTATCCAGCACAGCGAGATCGCCATCAACAGGCCCTTGCGGCCGATCGTGTCGACCAGAATGCCGCCCGGCACATTGGCGATGGCGCCGGCGGTATATTGGGCCGTGAGGATCGAACCGATCTGCGCGTAGTCGAGGCCGAGCTCTTTGCCGATCAGCGGCAGCAACAGATAGAACGTCGCCGGATACCAGTGGGTCAGCGCGTGGCCGAGGCTGATCACCCACACTTCGCGAAACGAGCGCGGCGCGACTTTGCCCGCATCCGCGGTCATTGCCGACATGAAAATCCTTCCGGCGTTCGGCGCCGTTTGTTCGTGCCCGACTGGCCGCTGTCTAGTCCGCGTCGCGGCGGCGAGCAACCGCGCTTTTGCAGGACGGTCATGCCGGCCAACACCCTGCCCTGCAGGGGAAAAGACGACCGCCGGAGCCTGCCATCGGGCCGGCCACTTCGGGCCGGACCCGTTGGGCCAGGGCAGCCGTGTTTAAGCGGGCATCCGCGTATAGTGCCCCGACACGCGGGCGATGGCGTTGGCCAGATATTCCGGCGATTGCGCGCCGGTGACGATGACGCTGCCGCCGAAGATGAAGCAGGGCACGCCGTCGATGCCGGCTTCCTTGGCGCTGTTGGCTTCGCCTTCGATGCGGTCGACGTCGGCGTCGCTGGCGAGCAGGCGGCGGACAAGATCGCCGTCCATGCCGCAATCGACCGCGGCCTGGATCAAAATTTTGGGATCGCTCAAGTCGGCACCTTCGGCGAAATAGAGCTCCATGAGGTGCTGCTTCATGCGCGCCGGATCGGTGGCGCTGCGCGACCACAGAATAAGACGATGGCAGTCGAGCGTGTTCGGCTGCCGGCTCATCTTGTCGGGCGCGTAGACGAGGCCTTCCATGGCCGCGGCGGCGGCGACCCGTTCGGCGATCGCGGCATAGCGCTCGGCGGAGCCAAATTTGGTTTCCAGATAGGTCTGCCGGTCGATGCCTTCGCGCGGAATCCACGGATTGAGGAAATACGGCCGCCAGTTGATGCCGACGCTGACGTCGGGGACGAGCGCCAGCGCCGCTTCGAGCCGGTGCTTGCCGATATAGCACCACGGGCAGACCACGTCGGAGACGACGTCGACATGCACGGAGCCTGCGGGTTCTGCTGCGGCCGGAACTTGCTGGGCCATGTGATGCTGTCCTTCGAGTCGTGTGCGCGAAGCTTAGCCCAGAGATTAGCCCATGTGCGGCGATGGAGGGAATTGGGCTTTGGCGACAAACAAGCTTTGGCGACGCCGCGGCCGTCACATGTCCGTCATCGCTTCGGCGCTTCGCCGACGACCCGGGCGATCAGGGAATCGACGCTGTCGCTGGATTTCAAGGTCGCCAGTGTCACCGCGGCGTCGATGTGTTTGTGCTCCGGCGCCAGCATGGTGTTTTTCAGAACGCTGGCGATGCGCCGGGCGATGACGTGGGCCTCGCGCAGGTCGGTCTCGGTGAACACCGCGAAGATCGAATGGTCGGCCTCGCGGCAGGCGAAATCCACCTGCCGCATCAGCCTGCTCAAGACGCGGGCGGCATCGACGCTGACCCTGCGGTTCGAGCGGGCGAACGAGAAGCGCGCGATGGACAGCCCGACGCCGCGTTTCTCGGCGTCGTCGACGGCGCGGTTGAGATCGCGCCAGAATGCCTCGTGGCCGAGGAGCCCGGTGTCGGGATCGACCATGCCGTGGGCGTCGAGCGATTTGAGCATGCGGCGCAGCCGCTGGCCGAAGGCGTGCACGCGCACGAACGGCAGGAAGCGCTCGACCAGACGCTCGGGCCCCTCCGCGGTGCGCTCGAGATTGGGCAGGCCGAGGTAGAACGGCTCGACGGTCGCGGGATGGCCGCCGAGCACGCCGACCGGCAGGTCGCGAAAGCGCACGTCGTCGGCGAGCACGGTAAGCAGCGCCTCGACGATGCGCGGGCCAAAACCGTCGCCGATGACGATGCCGTCGATGTCGCGGGCGTTGAGCGTGCGCGCCGCGCTTTCGACGCTGAGCGCGCCGATCAGGCCGACGCGTTCGCCCAGAGCAACGGAGAGCGCCGGAAAGCAGCGGCCGCGGCCGATCAACAGCACCGTCGCGTCGTCGAGCGGATCGCTCGACGGCAGTTCGGGCGGCAGTTCGCCGCGCGAGGCGAGCGTCGCGGTGCGGCGCAGCACCGTGGCGTGCAGGGCACGTATACGAAGCAGACAGGCGAGCCGGCGGTTGATGCGTTCGACCGGCGCCTGCGCGGCGATGGCCAGCGCATCGGGCAGTACCGCCGCGCCGTCGTCGCGGGTGCGGGCGACGATCGGGGTGAAGGCGCGATCGGCTTTCTTGCCGGCAGCGGCGAGCGCTTTCGCCAACGCCGCCGCGCGCAAAGGCTCGCCGCACGGCTCGGCCAGCACGATGGCTTCCGGCTCGACGGAGGCAAGCGCCGCCGCAGCGTCGGCCCAGCTGGCTTCGACGATCGGAAATGCGCCTTCGGCGCGCAGCGCAGCAACGACATCCACGGCCGGGCTATCGGCAACGACGACAAACGGACCTTGCAGCGCCATGTTCAGATACAAGCTGGCCGGATGCAGGCTGGAGGAACGGCGCCCGACAATAGCCAATGCGCTGTTAATGGCGCGTCAACGTCCGGCCGAGCTGCGCAGCCGCGGCTGGGCCTGGCCTTCGCTGCGGTCGGCAAAGGCCGCGGCCACGAGCGGGTTGACGCCGGCGGCATTCAGCGCCGCCTGCACGGCGAAGCGGTCCACGGCATTGCCGATCAGGCGCTGGCCGAGCAGCGGATCGGGCAGCGTTGCCAGCGTCGCGCCGGGATCGAGGCCGCCGAGCGTGTCCTGCAGCGCGTGCAGCGGCAAGCGGTAACCGCCGACATTGACGATGCCCGGCGGCGGCCCGGTGACGGCAAGCGTCCGGGCGCCGGGATCGAGCCGGCAGAAATAGCCGGTGTCGATCACGCCGGCGCGGCCGATAGCGAGATGGGGCAGGCCGGCGCGTTCGCCGCCGGGCGGAAAATTGTGCTGCGGCACCATCGGCCCGCGCAGCGCCACGGTGCCGAGCGCCGTTGCCGTGACCTCGGCGATCACCGGGGCGCCAAAACTGCCGCGCGGCGCGACGATGCCGCCGAACGGGATCGGCGCCGGCCGGCCGTTGCCGCCGCGGCGCGCGGCGACGACGCCGATCTCGCCGAAAATCGACACGTCGACCAAAGTGGTGTCGCGCTCGCGCCAGTCCGGACTGGTGCCGAGCCGCTCCGGCGAGCGCCAGGTTGCCAGCACCGAAGCCGGGCCGGTGCGCGAGAACACGCCGGCCTCGGCGAACCGAAACGCGACCGGGCCCGGCATCACCAATGCGCCGCAGCGGTCATCGCCGCGCCATTGGCCGACCAGCACGGTTGGATCGAACGGGTGATGGAGCAGAAGCTTGCCGCCGCTCAGAAGCCAAGGCAGTAGCGTCAGGCAGATGCCGGCGAACGAGGCGGGCGCCAAGGTCGACAGCATGGTGGCGTCCTGCACCAGCCGGCTTTCCAGCAGCACGCCGAGGCCGCCGGCGAGCAATTGCAGATGACTGCGCGCCACCGGCACGACGCCGGCTTCGCCGCTGTCGAAAGTGATGGCGGCAAGGTGGGCGGCGGGATTGCTCGCCCGTTCGCGCTCGAGCGCCGGCACCGGATCGAGTTTTTCCGCGGTGAACAAATCATCGAACGGCACGACGCCGTCGGGCAGGTCGGCGCCAAAGCCGCAGACATAGCGGATGGAAAACACTTCGGCGGCGACCCGCATGGCGAGCTGACAATGGTCGACGCCGCCGACATGGCCGGTAGTGATCAGCGCCTTGGCGCCGATGCGCGCCAGCGCCGCAACCGCATCGGCGCGGCGCCACAGCAAAGGCAGCGGCGCCGCGATCATGCCGGCGCGCATCACGCCGAGAATGGCCAAAATGTTCTCGGCGATGTTGGGCAGTTGGATGCCGATGATGCTGTCGGTCGGCAGCTCCATCCGGCGCAGGCGTCCGGCGATCGCCGAGACGACGCGGTCGGCTTGGGCGAAGGTGAGACGCCGCGGCGCGCCGCCGGTGAAGGTCTTGCGGTTCGGCGCATCGGCGAGCGCCACGGCTTCAGGCCGGCGCTGGGCGACGCGGCGGAAAATCTCGTCGATGGTGATGCGGCTGCCGCCCTGCTGCGGCGGCGCCGCGCCGCTTGCCGGCTCGCCAAGTATAGTACCCAGGATCATTGCAGCGCCGATCCCGGTTTGGCCGGCTGATGCCACCAGGTCTCGGGCAGATAGCCGTACAGCGAAATCCGCGCCGGATGCTGGACGTAAGTCCAGCGCGCCACCCATTGCTGCGGCAGGTAGAAAAGCGGCACCACGTAACAGCCGGAGATCAGCACGCGGTCGAGCGCGCGCACGGCGGCGACGAAATCGTCGCGCTCACGCGCACGCAGCATGGCCGCGATCATGGCGTCGATGGCCGCGCTTTTGACGCCCATATAGTTGCGCGTGCCCTGTTGATCGGCGGCGGCGGAGCCCCAATAAAACGCCTGCTCGTTGCCGGGCGACAGCGACTGCTCCCAGCGGTACTCGATCATGTCGAAATCGTAGGTCGAGCGGCGCTGGTCGAATTGCACGGCGTCGACCAGGCGCACTTTGGCGTCGATACCGGCGCGGGCAAGCTGGTTCGAAAATGTGAGCGCCAGCCGTTCTTCGTCCTTGCTGGTGACCATGATCTCGAAGCTGAAGGGGCGGTGGCTCGTGCGATCGCGCAACGTGGTGCCGTCGAGCTCGTAGCCGGCGGCCCGGAAGAGTTCGAGCGCCTGGCGCAGCGTGGTCCGGTCGCGGCCGGAGCCGTCGCCGTTCGGCGGCGACCAGGTGCCGTCGAGCACGTCGGGCCGCACAGCGTCGGGGAACGGCGCCAAAAGCGCGCGCTCGCGCGCGTCCGCGGGCCGGCGATAGGCGGACAATTCGGAATCGTCAAAATAGCTCGCGCTGCGCTGATAGAGATTATAGAACAGGTCGCGATTGACCCATTTGAAATCGAACAGCAGCGCAATCGCCTGGCGCACGCGGATGTCGGAGAAAATCGGCCGCCGCGTATTGAAAACGAAGTCGGAGGCGAATTTCGGCAGGCCGCTTGGAAACAGATCCTTGACCACGCGGCCGTCGCGCGCGGCGGGAAAGTCGTAGCCGGTCTGCCAGCGGCCCGGATCGGTCTCGCTGCGCACATCGTAAAGCCCGGCCTTGAAGGCTTCGAAATAAGAATTGCCGTCGCGGTAGAAATCGAGCCGCAGCTCGTCGAAATTCCACAAGCCGCGATTGATCGGCAGATCGCGGCCCCAGTAATTCGGATCGCGCTTGAAGGTGACGCTCTTGCCGGCGTCGATATCGGCGACCACGTAGGGGCCGCTGCCGATCGGTTTCTTAAGCGTCGTGTTCTCGAAGGTCGCGGCATCGACGGCGTGTTTCGGCAGCACCGGCATCAGCGCCAGGATCAGCGGCAGTTCGCGATCACCGCTTTCGGCAAACTCGAACCGCACGGTGCGCGGGTCGAGAATTTTTGCCTTGGCGACCTTGGCATAATAGGTGCGGTAATTCGGCCGGCCGTGGTCGCGCAAGAGCTGCCACGAGAAGGCGACATCCCCGGCGGTGACTGGCGTGCCGTCGGAAAAATGCGCCTTGGGGTCGAGCGCGAAGGTCACGAAGCTGCGCGCATCGTCGGTGTCGATGCTGCGCGCCAACAGGCCGTAAAGGGTGAACGGCTCGTCGTAGCTGCGCGCCATCAGGCTCTCGACCACGTAGCCGCGGACCGGCTGCACCGGCAGGCCCTGGACGATCATCGGATTGAGGCTGTCGAAGGTGCCGAGCACGCCTTCGACCAGCCGGCCGCCTTTCGGCGCGTCGGGGTTGGCATAGGGCAGTGCGATAAAACCGTCAGCCATGGCCGGTTTGCCGTGCATGGCGATAGCATGAGTCGGTTCCGTGAGCGCAGGCGACGCCATTCCGGCCAGCGCCAGCGCGCCGCACAGCGCGGCCCGCATGCAATTGACGGCACAGGCGTTTGATAGAGCGGACATGGCGAGGAACCTGACAAACACGAAGATTCGGGCGGCCAACGCCGAATGTAACATGGCGCTGAAGTTCGGCCCCGCGCGTGGCGGCAGCCGGTCAACAAGGGGGTGTCGGGCGCCGCGGCCGCAGCGGCCTTTATCTCGCGGCCCAATTGGGCTATCTGGCCGCCGGGGCGAGGGTCACGCTGTTGCCGTATTCTGCGTCGAAGGACCCTTGAGGGGGCGCCGCTCGGCGCAGCGCGGATATGGGCTCGACCCGATATCGGGCATAAAATTTCGCAAGTCTGGCCAGCCGGATCGACGATCGGCGGGTGGCAGCACGAAAGAGGACGACAACTCATGACTTATTCGATCGCGGCGCCGGCCGGACCGGTGGCCCGCAGACTTGCTGCCATCGCCGCAACCGCAATCCTCAGTGTCACGCTCGCCGTGGCAACTTGCACGCTCGCTTCCGCGCAGGCGCCCGCGGCACCGGCCAAGCCGGCGCCGGCCAAAAAACCGCCGGCGAAGCCGGCCCAGCCTGCTCCGGCGGCGCAGCCAGCCCCGCAGCCCGAAGCACAACAGCCGGCGCAAGGCCAGGGCAACGAGCAAGTGCAGCTAATCTTCTCGCCGTGGACCAAATTCTGTCTCAAGGGCCAGGAAGCCAATGCCAAGCAGGTCTGCTTCACCGGCAAGGACGCCCGCATCGAGTCCGGCATGCCGGTGGTCGCCGCGGTGCTGATCGAGCCCGAAGGCGAGCCGAAGAAGATTTTGCGCGTGACGCTGCCGCTCGGCATGCAGCTCGTTCACGGCACCCGCGTCATCATCGACCAGAACCAGCCGATGACCGCGCCCTACGTGATCTGCTTCACCAACGGCTGCATGGCCGACTACGAAGCCAGCTCCGACATGATCACCAAGATGAAGAGCGGGCAGGGCCTGGTGGTGCAGGCGATCAATTCGACCGGCCAGCCGATCAGCCTGGTGCTGCCGCTGACCGATTTCGCCAAGGCCTATGACGGCCCGCCGACCGATCCGAAGGTGTTTGAGGAACAGCAGAAGAAATTGCAGGAAGAATTGCAGCGGCGCGCCGACGAAGCGCGCAAGAAGCTGGAAAGCCAGCAGGGCCAGCCGCAGGCGCAGGCGCCCAAGCAATAAAAGGAGTTAGTGCACCGACGCCGCGCGCGGCCGATAGCCGCCGCGGCCGTCGTGGACGAAAACTTCGGCGACCTGCGGATGCCGCACCGGCTCGCCGCTGTTGTCCGGCAACAGATTCTGCTCCGACACGTACGCGATATATTCGGTGTCGTCGTTCTCGGCGAACAGATGATAAAACGGCTGGTCCTTGTGCGGACGGACTTCCGCGGGGATCGCCTCGTACCATTCGTCGGTATTGTCGAATACCGGATCGATGTCGAAGACGACGCCGCGGAACGGATAGAGGCGGTGCCGGACGACCTGGCCGATCTGATATTTGGCGTTGCGAATCTTGCTCATGGCAGCGGCCAAATTACAGCCCGGGCGGCGGGATCATGCAAGGCCGCAATTGTGGCGAGCGCTGGACCGGTAATGCTACTTTCGTTCATCGACCGCTTCATAGCCCGTATTTGGCGGCCAGATCCGGGTCTTTCGCGGCAACGAGCCGCGCCAGGTCGACCAGCACTTTGGCCTGTTTCCAGGTGGCGTCGTCCTGCATCTTGCCGTCGATCATCACCGCGCCGGAGCCGTCCGGCATGGCGGCGATGATCTTCTTGGCGAACGCGACTTCCGCCGGGTCGGGCGAGAACACGCGCTTGGCGATCGGCACCTGGTTCGGGTGCAGCGTCCAGGCGCCGACGCAGCCCATGACAAAGGCGTTGCGGAATTGCGCCTCGCAGGCGGCGCCGTCGGCGAAATCGCCGAACGGGCCGTAGAACGGTTTGATGCCGGCTGAGGCGCAGGCATCGACCATTTTGGCGATCGTGTAGTGCCAGAGGTCTTGCTGAAAGGCTGAGCGCGGCGCATCGGCCGGCGCGCCGGGCGCGGCATCGGCGAGCACTTTGTAGTCGGGATGGCCGCCGCCGACCCGCGTCGTCTTCATGGCGCGAGAGGCGGCGAGATCGGCCGGACCGAGACTGATGCCGTGCATGCGCGGCGAGGCACTGGCGATGGCGGCGACGTTGTTGACGCCCTCGGCGGTCTCGAGAATGGCGTGGATGAGGATCGGTTTCTTGACGCCGTGCTTGGCTTCGAGCTGCGCCAGGAACTGATCGAGATAATGGATGTCCCAGACGCCTTCGACCTTCGGCAGCATGATGACGTCGAGCTTTTGGCCGACCGCGGCGACGATCTCGGTGACATCGTCGAGCACCCAGGGCGAATTGAGCGCGTTGACGCGTGTCCACAATCCGGTCGCGCCGAAATCGCAACTCTTCGCCATGGCGATGAAGCCGGCGCGCGCCGCCGCTTTGGCGTCGGCGGGAATGGCATCTTCCAGATTGCCGAGCACCACGTCGACCTGATGCACCAGTTCGGGCACCCGCGCGCGCACCTTCTCGATATGCGGCGGCACGAAATGGATCATGCGCTCGAGCTTGAGCGGCAATTCGCGCAACGGCGCCGGCGCCCCGATCGCCAAGGCTTTGAAGAAATTGCGCGGCAGTTTCATCGGATCATCTCGCAACCCGGACAAGCAAAGCTAAGATGAACGGCGGCGCCCCGCCAGCCGCTTTTGGCGCCAACAATGCCCAGGAAATAGCGTTCACACCATCTCGCCGCGCATCAGCCGCGGCTGCGAGGCGGCGGGCGCGACACCTTCGCGCATCAATGCGCGGCGCAGCGGGCCGATGCGATCGACGAGGTAGAGCGACAGGCCGCGGGCGCCCTGCGCGGGGAGAAAATCGCTGAGCAGGCTGCGGTTCAAGAGATCGACCACGATGGTGCGGCTGGTGACATCGGCGCGGCGTTGCGCGTTGTAGCGTTTGAGCACCGCTGGCGAGCCGACGTCAAAATTCTGCCGCCGCGCTTCGGCGACCAGTTCGGCGATGGTGGCGCCGTCGCGCAGGCCGAGATTGAGGCCCTGAGCGCCGATCGGCGGCACCACGTGCGCCGCCTCGCCGACCAGCGCGATGCGATCGCCGGCAATAGCGTCCGCGGTCTCGACCGCGAGCGGGAAAATGCCGCGGCCCGGCTCGACCTTCATCGCGCCCAGCAACGCGTGGGAGCGGCGTTCGATCTCACGCGACAGCTCCGCGTCGTTCATCGCTGCGAGTTCGCCGGCATGAGCGGGATCGAGCACGCAGATCAGGCTCGAACGCCGGCCGGGCAGGGGGACGAGCGTGAACGGCCCGCTTGCGGTGTGGAATTCGGTCGACGTGTCGTCGTGCGGCCGCACGTGCGCCAGGTTGAGGGTCAGCGCGGTCTGCGGATAGGTCCGCCGGCTGGTGCCGATGCCGGCTGCGGCACGGCACAGCGACCGTTGGCCATCGGCGCCGATGACGAGTTTGACCCGGACTTCGCCCTTGCCGTGTCTGATAGTCACGCCGGTCGGATCGCTCGCGATTGAGAGCGCCGCACCGGCAATGCGCGGCAGTTTTAGCGCGGCGGCGCGCGCCTCAAGGGCGGCGATGAGATGCCGGTTCTCGATATTGTGACCAAAAGCATCGAGCTCGATCTCGGCTGCGGCAAACAAAACTTCCGGCGCGCGAATGAGCCGCTGGGTGTCGTCGATGAGGCGGATTTTGCGCAGCGGCGCGGCGTGCGCGACGCAGGCCGGCCAAACGCCGAGGGTTTCCAGCGCGGTGACCGAGCCGGCCAGCAGCGCCGTGGTGCGGTGATCGGGCCCGGCCGGCGGCGCGATCAAAACCGTATCGACGCCGGCAGTGGCCAGCGCGATAACCGCAACAAGGCCGGCCGGCCCGCCGCCGATGACCGCCACTTCGCCGGTGAACGTGCCACTCATCCGGTCACGCCTGTGATTTACGGTCGAAAGTCTAGCAAAGTCAGAGAGATTGCGCACGATCTTCAATTTGACGTGTAAGCTTCAGCCCATGGATCCAACCGAGTCACCTGAAAAGGCCATTTCGTCACGCGCAGGGGCCTTTGCGGTCCACGTCTTCACCGCCTGCGGCGCGGCCTGTGCGCTGTTTGCGCTGATCGCCGCGGTCAGCGCGGATTGGCCGAAGATGTTCGTCTGGCTCGGCATCGCGCTCATCATCGACGGCGTCGACGGCACTTTTGCGCGGCGGCTGCACAGCGCGGAGCTGTTGCCGCGCTGGTCCGGCGACGTACTCGATCTCGTCGTCGATATCCTCAATTACGTGTTCGTGCCGGCCTACGCCCTCGTGGTGAGCGGGCTGTTGCCGCACGTCTTGGCGATCCCGCTCGGCGCACTCATCGTCATCACCGGCTCGCTCTATTTCGCCGACCGGCAGATGAAGACGTCGGATTATTACTTTCGCGGCTTTCCGGCGCTGTGGAACGTCGCCGCGTTCTATCTGTTCCTGCTCAAGCTGCCGCCCTGGCTCGACGCGCTCGCGGTCGTAGCGCTGGCGGCGCTGACTTTCGTGCCGTTTCACGTTGTGCATCCGATCCGCATTGCACACCTGCGGGCGGTCACGACCGTGGCGCTGATCGCCTGGGCGTTGCTCGCGCTGATCGCCGTGGCGAACGGCCTGGCGCCGGGCTTTTGGATTGTTGCGGCTTTATGCGCTTTGGCGATTTACTTTGTCGGCATCGGTTTCCTGCGCCGCCATCATCCATGACGGCGTAACCAAGGAGTTCGTCAATGACGCGACCCGTTCTTCTCATCGCCGGCGGCGGCCGCGGCATCGGCGCGGCGACGGCACGGCTTGCCGCGGCGCGCGGCTACGATGTCGCGATCAATTACGTTCAAAACGCCAAAGCCGCGGCTGACGTTGCCAACGCGGTGCAGAAAGCGGGCGGCAGCGTCGTCACCCTGCAGGGCGACATGGCGAAGGAGGCCGACATCGTGCGGGTGTTCGACGAGACCACGCAAGCGCTCGGGCCGATCACCCATTTCGTGCACTCGGCCGGCATCGGCGGCAAGAATTCGCGGCTCGACGCCGCCTCTGCCGACACCATCCGCGATGTCATCGACGTCAACCTGTTCGGCGCGCTGATCTGTTCGCGCGAAGCGGTGCGCCGCATGTCGACCGCCCACGGCGGCAAGGGCGGCTCCATCGTGCTGTTGTCGTCGATCGCCGCGGTGACCGGCGGCGCCACCGAATATGTGTTCTACGCCGCCGCCAAAGGCGGCGTCGACGCGCTGACCAATGGCTTGGCGCGCGAGGTTGCGCTGGAGGGCGTGCGCGTGAATGCCATACGGCCGGGGCCGACCGATACCGAAATTCACGAGCCCGGCCGGCTCGCGCGCATCACGCCGCTGTTGCCGATGAAGCGCCCGGGCGAGCCGAACGAGATCGCCGAGGCGATCCTGTTCCTGCTGTCGGACGCCGCGTCCTACATCACCGGCGCCGTGCTCAACGTTTCGGGCGGGCGCTGAGAAAGCCAAGTACTTGCAGCCGTATGCGCCACAAATTCCGCGACCCCCGAAGTCCCAGCGACCGGGACATTGATAGTGCAGAAAATTCTATTCCCACAATTCCAACAACCTGAGGTTATGGATATGATACCGCTTCGTCTGAATTTGGCACGGTTCAGAGTTTCGCGCCGAAGCTGCGCGTAAAACTCCGCAAATCGTTCGAACTGATCGGGAGGAGAGCAGCAATGTTGTTCTGGGGATCGCGACGCTGGACGCTCACCAGCGGTCTATCGCCGCGCGGGGAGATTACCGACCTTGAACACCAAATGGCGGTCATCGACCAAACGCTCAAGCGTTTGGCGCCATCGCAACTCGAAATCGAGGGCACCGACCGCAAGGAAATCGTTCGCGGCACAAACTTTATCGCAGAGAGTGAGACAATGACACTGCGAGCGAAACCGACGACCAACCCGCTCCTTCTCGAACAATGCAAATATTGGCTGCATCGCGCCCGCGCCATGCTCGATACGAAGTTGTGGGTCACATATCCCCGCCTCGACCACGCCTGGAGCTGTGTGCGCGAGATACGCCACATATTTTGCGAGCTGGCGCCGTTGAGCGAGTTGGTACGTGTCGCACGCGACGTGCGCGATGATTTTCATTACGTGCCGGGGGAGAAGGGCAAAGACAAGGAAAATTATGGGGACGAGCTCGATAAACTAGAAAAGCACTTGCTGTCACTTGAGGCGCTGAGTGACCAGGAGGACACGGAAAAAGATGTGGGGAAGCTGCAGCTGTACAGAGCACAGCTGGCGCGTTTATCGCTTATCGCGGCCAACGCCAAGCAGGAGCATTGGCATCGGGTGAACCTAATGCGATCGCGTCTCAAGCGAACTGCAATAACGATTTCGATTGTCACCTTTGGCGTGCTTGCCGGGCTTGCCTTTCTATCAGTGGTGCAGCCGAAGCAGCTGGTAGTGGGGGACGATGGCGGAGCAGTCGCGATCATCGGTGTCGTGATCTTCGGAGCGATCGGCGGCTTTCTTAGCGCTTTGCGGCAACATGAACCGTTGGCTGCGGGTAGTCCGAATTTTTACGTGGAGCGGATGTTGCTGTGGCTGCGGCCGGTCGTAGGGGCCGTTGCGGCGTTGATCCTGTATGTTGCACAATTGTCGGGGGTCGTTACTTTCACTAAAAATGCGAATCTGTGGCTATATCTGTTCGTGGCATTCTGTGCGGGATTCAGCGAGCAATTCTTTCTGGCGCACCTCACCCCTTTCCTGGAACACAGCGGGAAAAAACAATCGTCGAATCGAGCACATCGCACCGAGGTTACGCAACCTGAAAAGTGAGTGTGAAATGCCTCGCGCCCGCGAACGGCCGCTCATGGACTTATGCTGAGGAGCCGCCAGCTCGGCAGCGCAAGTGCTGGGCAACGATCGCTTGCGCCTTCGCGGCGAACACTTATGATCGCGCCCTCATACTCATCCATGCGCACAAGTCAGGACATAACAGGAGAGGATGATGGTTGCTGCAGTACGCGTTCATAAAGTCGGCGGGCCCGAGGTTTTGACCTACGAGGAGATCGACGTGCCGGCGCCGGGGCCGGGGCAGCTGCGTGTCAAGCAATATGCCTGCGGCGTCAATTTCATCGACGTCTATTTCCGCATCGGCCTGTATCCGTCGCCGGTCGGCCTGCCGTTCGTTGCCGGCAACGAAGGCGCCGGTGAAGTCTCAGCCGTCGGCCCCGGCGTCACCGACTTCAAGGTCGGCGATCATGTCGGCTATGTCACCGCGCTCGGCTGCTACGCGGCGGAACGGCTGGTGCCGGCCGATCGCGCCGTGAAGGTGCCGGCCGGCATCGGCCACGAACAGGTCGCCGGCATGATGCTCAAGGGCATGACGGTGGAATATCTGGTGCGCCGCACCTTCAAGGTCCAAAGGGGCCAGAACGTGTTCGTGCACGCCGCCGCCGGCGGCGTCGGCTCGATCCTGTGCCAATGGGCCAACCACCTCGGCGCCAATGTCATCGGCACGGTGGGATCGAAGGCCAAGGCCGAGCTCGCCAAGGCCAACGGCTGCCATCACACCATCCTGTACAGCGAGGAGGATTTCGTCGCCCGCACCAAGGAGATCACCGGCGGCAAAATGTGCGCAGTGGTCTATGACGGCATCGGCAAGACGACGTTCCCGGCGTCGCTCGATTGCTTGGCGCCGCTCGGCATGTTCGTCAGCTTCGGCAGCGCCTCGGGGCAGGTCGACGCTTTCAACATCAACATCCTGCAGCAGAAGGGCTCGCTGTTTGCGACGCGCCCGACGCTCAATACCTACGCCGCCAAACGCGCCGACCTGCTCGACATCGCCGATAACCTGTTCAAGGTGGTGGGAAGCGGCGCGGTCAAGATCCCGGTCAACCAGAAATATCCGCTGCGCGATGCCGCCAAGGCGCACCGCGATCTCGAAAGCCGCCGCACCACCGGCTCCTCCATCCTGATTCCATAAATTGTCATTCCGGGGCGTCGCCAACGGGTCCGGCCCGAAGTGGCCGGCCCGATGACAGGCTCCGCGATGAACCCGGAATCCATATCCACAAGTCGCGAAGAAATAGCGTTCGCGTGTCGCTCGTGAATGATCGTGATTATGGATTCCCGGCTTGCGGGCTTGCGCCCGCGCCCGGGAATGACGAATTGAGCGCGATGACCGCTCGCCCTATTGGTAGACCGCAATGAAACCCTGGGGCTATGGGGCGACGGCTGCCTGGGCGGTCGTCGCCTTTCTCGTCGGTCAGTTCGCCGCGCTGTCGGTGATCGTGCTGTGGCGGTCGGGCCGGCTCTATGCGGTGCTCGATACGCCCTATGACGGCATTCTGGTCACGCTCTTCATCCTGATCTCGAACCCGATCAGCGTCGCCATCCTCCTGCTCGCGGTGCGGCTGGCAAAATCCAACGCTGTCGACTATCTGGCGCTGCACCGGGCTAGCAAGCGCGACGTCGTGACGGGCCTTATCGTGCTGATCGGCATGATCGCGCTGAGCGACGCGCTGCTCTATCTCAGCGGCCACGCGCTGGTGACGCCGTTTCAGCTGCAATCCTACACCACGGCGCTGGCGGAAGGCTGGCTGCCGGCCATGCTGTTCGCGGCGATCATCGTCGCGCCGGCGGGCGAGGAGATCGTGTTCCGCGGCTTTCTGTTCCGCGGCTTGGTGCGGTCGGAGCGCTCGGCGTGGCCGGCGATCGTCCTGATCTCGGTGTTATGGGCGGCGCTGCATATCCAGTACGACTGGACCGGCATTTTGCAGATTTTCGTGATCGGCCTGTTTCTCGGCTGGATGCGCTGGCGCTCAGGCTCGATCTTGCTGACCTTCCTGCTGCACACTCTGTTCAATCTCGAAGGCACGCTGGAGACCGTGCTGCAGATGCGGTTTTTTTCTTGAACGCCTTTATTGACGCGCGTGCGCGTCCGCCATGGTCTTGCGCAACAGCGCATAGGCCGTGGTCAGCGCCTTGTCGGCGCTCGGATCGGGCGGGATATAGGACTGCAATGCCGGCCGGTCTTTGTCCTTCATTTTAACCGCGGCTTTCGCCTTCAGTTCATCGGGCACGTCCTGGGTTGCTTCGACGTCGGGCACGATGCCGTTGGTCTGGATTAGGCGGCCTGACGGGGTGATGTAGTGCCCGGTCGCGAGCCGCAGCGCGCCTTTGTTCGGGCCGAGCGGAACCAGCGTCGAATCCCAGCCCTCGCCGAACGAGCGCGTGCCGACCACGGTGGCGCGGTGATTGTCCTTGAGCGCGCCGGCGACGATCTCGGCTTTTGCCGCCGAGCCGCCGTTGATCAGCACGATGATCGGCTTGCCGGCCGCGACATCGCCGGCCTTGGCGCGAAAGCGCTCGACCTTGTCGGACGTGCGATGCCGGATCGAGACGATTTCGCCGTCGTCGAGGAAAGCGTCGGCCGCGGCGATGGCGCCGTCAAGCGTGCCGCCGGGATTGTTGCGCAGGTCGACCACATAGCCTCTGAGCTTGTCCGCTGGAATTTTCGCAGCAATGTCGTCGATCGCCTTCTTCAACTGATCGCCGGTCGTCTCGTTGAACTGGATGATGCGGATATAGCCGATGTCGTCGCCTTCACTGCGGCCGCGCACCGAGCGGCGGGTGGTGTTGTCGCGGACGATCGCAAGCTCGATCGGCTTGTCGCGGCCGGGGCGGGCGATGGTCAACTTGACCGTCGAGCCGACGTCACCGACCAATTTGGTGCCGAACTGCTGGTAGGTGAGGCCTTGCATCTGCTCGTCGTCGATGCGGGCGATGATGTCGCCGGTCATGATGCCGGCCTTGGCCGCCGGCGTGTCGTCGATCGGCGTCACCACGGTGGCGAGGCCGTCCTGGATCGTATAGGCGACGCCGATATTGCCGAACGCGGTGGCGCAGTGCGGACCGGTGCAGGCGTCGCTGCGATTGAGCGCTTGCGCATCGACGAAATAGGAATCTTCGAGGTCGGCGAGCATGCCGTTGATGGCGGTCTGCACCAATTTGCCGTCGTTCGGCCGCTCGACATAGTGGGAGCGCACCTGCTCGAACGCGTCGCCGAACATATTGAGCAGCCGGTAGACGTCCGGCTTGGCGACCGTTTTGGCAACGGCGTCGCTGTCGACCAGAACGGGCTGGGTCGCGACGATGGTCAGCGCCGCGCCGAGGGCGGCGCCAAGGAGCACCAGCGAAGTTTTCCGTATCGTCAAGGCATCCCCCTAAGGCCAAGGCTCGACTTGGCTATCGGCCCGGTTCCCGAGGCCGAGACCCCGGCGGCTCATCCCGCCGTGGAGCTTGGCCTATATTCGGATCAAAAATGCGGCCAAATCCAGGATTGCCCCCAAAATCCTCTGGCCGGGCGCGGCGGCGGGGCAGGCCGATCACCGGCTCGGCGAAGCGGGAAATGGTCGCAACCACGTCGTCGAGCGGCATTGGGCTGCCCGGCGTCTCGCTGACGATGATGGCGAGCAGGTTCATGTCGCGCCGGTAGAGCGCATCGAGCGCGGTCAGCGTATGGCTGATGGTGCCGAGATAGCTGCCGGTGACCAGAATCAGCGGTAGCCGTAGCGCCATCATCACGTCGAGGATGGTGCGCTCGCCGTCGAGCGGCACCATGATGCCGCCCACGCCCTCGATCAGCAGCACGTCGCGGCGCTGCGTGATGGCGTCCCGGCAGAACGCCACCACCTGGTCGACGTCGATGCGGCGGCCTTCGCGGCTGGCCGCCAGATCCGGGGAGACCGGATCGCGGAACCGCCACGGCGAGGTGCGCTCGATCTCCTCAGGCGTGACCGGCAGGCCGAGCGCTTCGAGCAGGATGCCGGGATCGCTGGTCGCGGCCTGCGCCGGGTCGAAACCGCTGACGATCGGCTTGATGGCATCGACCGAGTGGCCAAGCTGGCGCAAATGGCGGATCAGGGAGGCGGCCACATAGGTCTTGCCGACGTCGGTGCCGGTCGCGGTGATGAAGATCGCGCTCACGAATGGCGCCCTATAACGCGCGTCCGCACGATTGCGGCAAGCCGTTCGATCTCGGCCTCGGGATGGTCCGCGGTGAAGGCAAAGCGCAGCCGCGCGGTCCCTGCCGGCACCGTCGGCGGCCGGATGGCGACGACCAGGAAGCCTTCGGCTTCCAGCATTGCCGACGCCGCGAGCGCCGCTTCGGCCTCGCCGACGATCACCGGCACGATCGCGCTTTGCGCCTCCGGCAGATTGAGCGCGCGCGTGAAATGCCGCGCCTTGCGCAGCGGCGCGTCAGTCAAGGCCCGATCGCGTTCGATCAGATCGAGTGCCGCAATCGCCGCGGCAACGACCGGCGGCGGCAGGCCGGTGGAGTAGATGAAGGGGCGGGCGCGGGTGCGCATGAAATCGATGACCGCGCGCGACGCGCACAGATAGCCGCCATAGGCGCCGACCGCCTTCGACAGCGTGCCCATCTGCAGCGGCACCTCGGCGGCGCCATCGGCAAATGACGAACCGCGGCCGTGGCCGACGACACCGAGACCATGGGCATCGTCCGCCAGCAGCCAGGCGTCATGACGCTTCGCGAGCGCCGACAGGTCCTTGAGCGGCGCCAGGTCGCCGTCCATGGAAAAAACCCCGTCGGTGGCGATCAGCGCGCGGGTGTGACGGCCGCGGTGCGCCGCCAACAGCGCCTCGGCATGGGCTGCGTCACCGTGGCCATAGCGTTGCACATGAGCCCCGCTCAGCTTGGCGCCGGCGTGGATACAGGCATGGGACAATTCATCGACCACGACCAGGTCGTCGCTGCCGACCAGCGCCGGAATGATGCCGATATTGGCGAGATAGCCGGAGCCGAAGACGCAGGCGGCTTCGGTACCCTTCAGCCGCGCCAGCCGGCTTTCCAACTCGTCGTAAAGCGGGTGATTGCCGGTGACCAGGCGCGAGGCGCCGGCGCCGACGCCGTAGCGCTGCGCCGCCGCGACGGCCGCCTTGATGATCGCCGGATGGCCGCTAAGATTGAGGTAATCGTTGCACGAGAACGAGAGCAGACGGCGGCCGTCGCGCTCGGCAAAAATGCCGTCGCGCGCCGTCACCACCGGCGTGCGGCGCAGCCGCGCGCGCTCCAGCGCCGCGAGCTTGCCGGACGCGAATTCATCGAGCGAGCGCATTGCGGTGGCATGAAAGCGCCGAATGTCGGGCAATACCAGCGAAAATAAGCAAAAAACGGCCGCGTCGCCGTCCTGGTACGGCCTCGACCATATCTGGCTGCCCTATGCGCAGATGAAGACCGTGGCGCCGCCGCTTGCGGTCAGGGCGACCCACGGCAGCCGCATCAGGCTTGCCGATGGCCGCGAACTGATCGACGGCATCGCCTCGTGGTGGACCGCCTGCCACGGCTATAACCACCCGCACATCCGCGCCGCGGTCGAATGCCAGCTAGCGCAGATGCCTCACGTCATGTTCGGCGGCCTGGTGCACGAACCGGCCCTGACCTTGGCGCGGCGGCTGGTTGGCCTGCTCGCCGCAGGCGATCTCGACCGGGTGTTTTTCAGCGACTCCGGTTCGGTCGCGGTCGAAGTCGCGCTGAAAATGGCGGTGCAATATTGGCGCAACCAGGGGAGGCGCGGCCGCACCCGCTTCCTCGCCTTCACCGGCGCCTATCATGGCGACACCACCGGCGCCATGGCGGTATCCGACCCGCAGGACGGCATGCACGCTGCGTTCCGCGGGCTATTGCCGGCGCAGATCACCGTCGATCTGCCGGTCGACGAAACAAGCACTGCCGCCTTCCAGGCTGCACTCGAACGGCATGCCGGCGAGCTTGCCGCCATCATTGTCGAGCCGCTGGTGCAAGGCGCCGGCGGTATGCGCTTTCACGACGCCGCGGTGCTGCGCACGCTGCGCGCAGCAGCGGATCGCTATGAGCTGCTCCTGATCTTCGACGAGATTTTTACCGGCTTCGGCCGTACCGGATCGCTGTTGGCGTTCCAAGCGGCAAGCGCGGTTCCGGACATCATCACGCTGTCGAAAGCGCTGACCGGCGGCACGCTGCCGCTGGCCGCGACGATCGCGCGCAAAAAGGTGTTCGAGGCGTTCTGGTCGGACGACCCGGCCCATGCGCTGATGCATGGCCCGACTTTCATGGCCAATCCGCTCGCCTGCGCCGCGGCCAATGCCTCGCTCGATCTGTTCGAGCGCGAACCGCGGCTCGATCAGGTGGCCAAAATCGCCGACGCGCTGGCGGCGGGTCTCGAAGCCTGTCGCAAACTGCCGGGCGTCAAAGACGTGCGGGTCAAAGGCGCCATCGGTGTGGTCGAAATGGACCACATCAAAGATCTCAATACCCTGCGGCAACGCTTTGTTGCGAAGGGCGTTTTTATCCGGCCGTTCGGCTCGATCGTCTATCTGACGCCGGCCTTCACCATTGCCGAGGATGAGCTGGCAAAATTGCTGGACGCCGTCCGGCGCGTGCTCAGCGAAGGCGTGTGATTACCGCGGCTCCCCCGCAAAACCCTGTCGCAGCACCTTGAGCCGCTCGAGCGCGGCAGCCGGCAGCGGGCCCTTTTCGACCGCCGCAAAGGCATCCTCGAACTGCTGCGGCGTCGCCATGCCGACCAGGATGGAGCCCATGGCCGGGTGCCCGATGGCAAAACGCGTGGCGGCTTCGGTCAGGCTCGTGGCGAAGCCTTCGGCGACCAGCGGCATCAGGCGGCGGGCGCGCGCCACGTCGGCGTCGTAGCGCATGGCCGAGCCGATCGGTTCCGGCGGCGGACTGGCAATCGGGTGCCGCTCGGCCGAGCCCGATAGCGCGCCGCCGGCAAGCACGCGGATGCCGATGACGCCGGTGCCGGCCGCCTTGGTGTGGTCGAACAGCCGGCCATAGTCCTGCGCCGGATAGTTTTCCGGCAGGGCCATTGCCGCCGAAGGGTTGAGCATATTGTAGACCACTTGCGCGCTGTCGAAGCCGCCGGCGTCGATGACTTGATGCAGCGCTTGGGTGTCGCCGATCGCGGTGAGGCCGAGAAAACGGATTTTGCCCTGTTGGCGGAGCCGATCGAACGCCGGCACCACCTCATCGAGCACCTGCCGGACGCTGAGCGCCTCGCCGCCGCCATTCTCGGTGATCGCATTGTGCACATGGAAGATGTCGACCCGCTCCCGGCGCAGCCGCGCCAGACTGCCGTCGAGCGATTGCGTTATGGTGTCGGCAATGCGGCCGAATGCGGCGCCCGGCAGCCGGACTTTTGTGCCGACGACCGCGTTGGCGGGTTTGAGATTTTGCAGGACGCGGCCGAGATTCTTCTCCGATTCACCGTCGCCGTATTGGACCGCGGTGTCGAAGTAATTGACGCCGACGGCGAGCGCACGCGCGATGGCGCGCTCCTGGTCGCGCGGATCGCCGCGCACCATCAGTCCGCCGACGGCGCCGCAGCCAAATCCGAGCACGGAGAGTTGCATGCCGGTGCGGCCGTAGATGCGCATTTCCATCGTCGTTTCCTCCCCCTTGCGATCGCGCCTTTGACTGTCGATCAATAGCCGACCGCCGTTCCGTGCAGATCGTAGTCGTCGGAACGCTCGATCTTCACGGTCGCGATTTCGCCGACGCGCAGCGGCCGATGGCTTGCGATATAGACGGTGCCGTCGATCTGCGGCGCATCGGCCTTGCTGCGGCCCTTGGCGGTCCCCGGAGTTGATCCGGGGATCGGACCGACCTCGTCAATGATGACGCGCTCGCGATTGCCGACCTTGCGCTTGAGCCGCTTGCGCGAAATTTCCTGCTGGCGCTGCATGAAGCGGTGCCAGCGCTCTTCCTTGACCTCGGGAGCGACCGGCGCGCCAAGGTCGTTGGCTGCGGCGCCGGCGACCGGTTCGTAGCGAAAGCAGCCGACGCGGTCGAGTTCCGCTTCGCCGAGCCAATCGAGCAGCACGGAAAAATCTTCTTCCGTCTCGCCGGGGAAGCCGACGATGAAGGTCGAGCGGATGGTCAGGCTCGGACATATCTCGCGCCAGGCGTGGATGCGCTCCAGCGTCTTCTCCTGCGCGGCGGGGCGGCGCATGCGTTTGAGCACGGCGGGGCTGGCGTGCTGGAACGGGACATCGAGGTAGGGCAGCACTTTGCCGTCGGCCATCAGCGGAAGGACTTCGTCGACGTGTGGGTAGGGGTAGACATAGTGCAGCCGCACCCAGACGCCGAACTCGCCGAGTTCGCGGGCCAGGTCGAGGAATTTCGCCCGCACCTCGCGGCCTTTCCAGGCGCTCGCCGCGTATTTCACATCGACGCCGTAGGCCGAGGTGTCCTGGGAAATGACCAAAAGCTCCTTGACGCCCGCGGCGACCAGCTTTTCCGCCTCGCGCAGCACGTCGGCGGCCGGCCGCGACACCAAGTCGCCGCGCAATTTCGGGATGATGCAGAAGCTGCAGCGATTGTTGCAACCTTCTGAAATCTTTAGATAAGCGTAGTGGCGCGGGGTGAGCTTTATGCCTTCGGGCGGAATCAAATCGGTATAGGGATCGTGCGCCGGCGGGGCGGCGCGATGCACCGCGTCGAGCACGCTTTCGTACTGCTGCGGCCCGGTGACCGCGAGCACGCCCGGATGCACGGAGGTGATTTTCTCCGGTTCGGCCCCCATGCAGCCGGTGACGATGACCTTGCCGTTTTCGGCCATGGCGGCGCCGATGGCCGAGAGCGACTCCGCCTGCGCGCTGTCGAGAAAACCGCAGGTATTGACGATGGCGAGGTCGGCGCCGGCATGGTCGCGCGCCAGCTCGTAGCCTTCGGCGCGCAGCCGGGTGATGATGCGCTCGGAATCGACCAGCGCTTTCGGGCAGCCGAGCGAGACGAAGGAAATGCGGGCGAGGGCGGGGCGGTTCATCGCGGGTTCATAGCATGGCGCAGCGTGGTGGCGACATGACGCCGGCTCCAGTAGATTCGCCGCAAGTCTCATATGTGGGGAGGATCGTCATGAAACGCACCGTCGCTATCGTGATTGCAAGCGTGTTGGCGTGCCTGTCCTCGAGCCTGGCCCAAGCCGAAATCAAGACCCAATGGGTGGACTACAAGGAAGGCGACACCGCCCTGCAGGGCTATCTCGCCTATGACGACAGCATTTTGGGCAAACGGCCGGGCATTCTGCTTTTGCATCGGCGCGACGGCATGTCGGACCTCACACTCGCCAACGCCAAAATGTACGCCCAGCAGGGCTATGTCGTCGTTGCCCCGGATATTTTCGGCAAGGATATTCGTCCCAAGACCGTGCCGGAAATGCAGGCGCAGACCGCGCTCTACAATGCCAACCGCCCGCTGATGCGGGCGCGGACGCAAGCCGGATTCGAGGTGCTGCGATCGAACCCGATGGTCGATCCATCACGGATCGCGACCGTGGGCTATTGCTTCGGTGGCGAGGTCGCCGTCGAGTTTGCCGAGACCGGCGCACCGATCGTGGGCTCGGTGGCGATCCATGGGTCGTTCCGCGGCTACCCGGCGGAAGCCGCGAAGAATATCCATGGCCCGGTGCTCATCCTGCACGGCGCCGAAGATCCGGTGGCTCCGCTCAGCGAAGTCGTGGCGCTGATCGGCCAATTGCGCGCCGCCAAGGTCGCCTTCGAACTCAACCTTTACAGCGGCACCCAGCACGGCTTCTCGACGCCGAAAGGCGCGGACGAAGAACACGCCGACAACGAATCCAAGGTGGCGGCCGCGCGGTTCTTCAGGCAGGTGTTCGGGCTGTGACGGCTTTTAAGGAGTGCGCGTGGCAGCAACCCTTCCCAATCCGCCGCTGCTCCTCGTGACCGACCGCCGCCAGGCGCGGCGGCCGCTTCCTGAGATCGTCGGCGCGGCGCTCAGCGCCGGCTGCCGCTGGATCAGCCTGCGCGAAAAGGACCTTCCGGAGGACGAGCAGGTTCCGTTGGCGCGGACGCTCTTGCCCATGATCCGCCGAAACGGTGCATGTTTGTCGATCCATGGCGGCGCGGCGCTGGCCAAGCATGCCGGCGTCGACGGCGTCCACCTGCCGTCGGGCGCCGATGCCGCCGCGGCTCGCGCCGAGCTTGGTCGGCAAAAACTCATCGGAGTCTCGATCCACACCGTCACGGAGGCCGAGGCGATCGATCCGACCGTCGTCGATTACGCGCTCGCGGGGCCGGCCTTCGAGACCGTGAGCAAGCCCGGCTACGGCCCGGAAATCGGCCGCAAGGGTCTCGCCGAGATGGCGCGGGCGGCGCGCGTGCCGCTCCTCGCCATTGGCGGCATCAATACACTGCGGGTCGCCGAAGTCATGGCCGCGGGCTGTGCCGGCGTGGCGGTGATGGGCGGCGTCATGCGCGCCGCCGATCCCGGCCTCGAGGTCGGCGCGCTCGTGGCGACGCTGCGGGGCGTCTATCCGCGCGCGCGATAGGTGCCGACGCCCTGATCCGGCGCCCAGACGCCTGCCGGCAGCTTGCCCGCCTGCCAGAACACGTCGATCGGCATGCCGCCGCGGGGGTGGAAATAGCCGCCGATGCGCAGCCATTTCGGCTTCAACAGCGCGACCAGTTTCTTGCCGATGGCGACCGTGCATTCTTCATGGAACGCGCCGTGATTGCGGAAACTGTTCAGGTAAAGCTTGAGTGACTTCGACTCCACCAGCCAGGCCTTCGGCACATAGTCGATGACCAGCGTGGCGAAGTCGGGCTGGCCGGTGACCGGGCACATCACGGTGAATTCCGGGAAGGTGAAACGCGCGACGTAATCCGTATCCGGATGCGGATTGCGCACGCGGTCGAGCGCCGCCTGATCCGGGGAGGCGGGGAGGGAGCTGGGGCGGCCGAGTTGAAGCGTTTTCTTTGCCATTGGATCACGGCGTTGCAAAACCACTCATCAGGCGGCCAGCACGGCCTTCTTGACCGACTGAGGCAACGCAATCGGGCGAAACAACACTTTTGGATAGGCATAGTCGCTGCCGGACTCGTCGATGACCCGGATCAGACCATGCTTCTCTGCGGTTGCATCGCGAAGCGTCACGTAGAGTTTCCGCTTCTCAAGCGATGCTGCATATCCTTCATTGTTCACGCACACCACGAGCTGTTTTGACGGCGATTTCGACATTGCTTTGCCTTTTACAGCAGGTATGTGCCTCAGCCAAATGCCCCGGACTAGCCATCATGACAACCACCTCTCCAATCCTGTAGAAGCCCCAACAGCAACAAGCCGGGACCAAAAATGACCGCCATTGTCGACATCATCGGCCGGGAAATTCTGGACAGCCGCGGCAATCCGACCGTGGAGGTCGATGTCGTGCTCGAAGACGGCTCGCGCGGGCGCGCCGGCGTGCCTTCGGGCGCCTCGACCGGGGCCCATGAGGCGGTCGAGCTGCGTGACGGCGACAAGAAACGCTATCTCGGCAAGGGCGTGCGCAACGCGGTCGAGGCGGTCAACGGCGAGATTTTCGAGGCGCTCGGCGGCATGGATGCCGAGGCGCAGGTCAAGATCGACGAGACCATGATCGGGCTCGACGGCACACCCAACAAAGGCCGGCTCGGCGCCAATGCCATCCTCGGCGTTTCGCTCGCGGTGGCCAAGGCGGCGGCCGCCGCCAACAAGCTGCCGCTCTACCGCTATGTCGGCGGCACCGCGGCGCGGCTCTTGCCGGTGCCGATGATGAACATCGTCAACGGCGGCGTGCATGCCGACAATCCGATCGACTTTCAAGAATTCATGATCATGCCGCTCGGCGTGCCGTCGCTTGCGGAAGCGGTGCGCGCCGGCGCGGAAATTTTTCACACGCTGCGCGCCGCGCTGAAGGCCCAAGGCCACAACACCAATGTGGGCGACGAGGGCGGTTTTGCCCCCAATCTGCCGTCGGCTGAGGCCGCGCTCGATTTTGTCCTCGCGGCCATCGAGCAAGCCGGCTACCGCGTCGGCGACGACGTGGCACTCGCGCTCGATCCGGCGGCGAGCGAGTTCTTCAGGGACGGCGCCTACGCTTACCAAGGCGAGGGCAGGACGCGTTCGATCGACCAGCAGGTCGAGTATCTCGCCGCGCTCATCAAGCGCTACCCGATCGTGTCGATCGAAGACGGCATGGCCGAAGACGATTACGACGGCTGGAAGAAGCTGACGCAAAAGATCGGCGATCGCTGCCAGCTGGTCGGCGACGATATTTTCGTCACCAACGTCGCGCGACTGAACGACGGCATCAAGAACGGCGTCGCCAATTCGATCCTGATCAAGGTCAACCAGATCGGCACGCTCAGCGAAACCCTCGCTGCGGTCGAGGCCGCGCACAAGGCGGGTTACACCGCGGTGATGTCGCACCGCTCCGGCGAGACCGAGGATGCGACCATCGCCGACCTCGCGGTCGCGACCAATTGCGGGCAGATCAAGACCGGCTCGCTGGCGCGCGCCGACCGCACCGCCAAATACAATCAGTTGATGCGCATCGAGGAGGAACTCGGCGCGCAAGCGGCCTATGCGGGCCGCGCGGCGCTCAAGGTCAAGCGATAACAGCGTTCGCTTGTCCGGCACGGCCGATCGGGGCTATACCGCTATTCGAACGGTCGGGCCGGGACGCCCACCGCGCAATGAGTGTCTGATGGATCAATCGGTTGAATTGAACGCGGGCAACCGAAAGCTTGCCGCCGAGCGGCTGCGCGATTTCGTCGCCGCGTCGGTGGACGCAGCGCCGGCGTTCGATCAGCCGTTCTACCATCTCGTGCTCGACCGGGTGTTTCCCGACGACGTCTACGCCGCCATGCTCGCCAACATGCCGGACGCTTCCGACTACCGGCCGATGCACGGCCGCAGCAAGGGCCACGATCTCACCGACGGCACCCATACGCGGGTGAAGATCGACGTGTTTCCCGAATATATCCGCCACCTGCCGCCGCAGAAGCGCGCGGTATGGGACATTGTCGGCCGCGCGCTGTGCTCGGCGCCGGTGCGCGATGCCTTCATCCGCCGGCTTAAGCCGGCGCTCGAGCGCCGCTTCGGCTCGCGCTACGCCAAGACCGGCATGTATCCGATCCCGGTGCTCACCCGCGATATTCCCGGCTATCTGATCACGCCGCACACCGACACGCGCTGGAAGGGCATCACCGTGCAGCTCTACCTGCCGCGGGACCGGTCGACCACGCATATCGGCACCATCTTTCACGACAAGCGCGACGACGGCAGTTGCGGACTGAAGTCTAAGCAAATGAGCTTCGCGCCCAACTCCGGCTACGCTTTCGCGGTGGGCACCGATACCTGGCATTCGGCCGATCCGGTCGGGCCCGAGGTCAAAAGCCGCGACAGCATTCTGTTGACCTATTTCGTCGATGCCGGCGTGCTGCGTTTCCTGCGCAACCGCGGCAAGCGGCTGGGCAATTTCATCGGCAGCGAATTGCGCAACCGCCTGCGCTAAGCGCCGCATTAATGCCGTTTTAAACCGCGCGCTGACATGGTGTGCGGATGGTCACGCGTAAACGCCTGCGTTCGATCCTGACCACGCTCGGCCTCTATGTCATGGCCGCGCTGTTGATCGGCTATTTCGGCGCCAACGCCTATAGCGGCAATCACGGGCTCAAAGCCAAGGAAGACCTCGACCAGCAGATCGCCGCCCTGTCCGCCGATCTCGACCACCTCAAGCGCGAACGCGCCCAGTGGGAGCGCCGCGTGGCGCTGTTGCGGGCCGACAAGCTCGATCCCGACATGCTCGACGAGCAGGCGCGCGCGCTGCTCGATGATGTCGCCCCGAACGACCTCACTTTGATGTTCGCCTGGCGGCCAACAGCGGCCGACGTCCCCCGGCCTTGAACCCAAGGCCGCTATCCCCAAAATAATTTTTGCCGGCAATGCTTTGGCCGGCAAAGCCGATCCCGTTCGGCAGCCCGGGCGCTTCCGCAATCGGGCGATTTCGGCTATGGGAGGCAAGCCCCGTGTCTTGAGGACAAGAATGGCCGTCGCCAAAACCAAGCCCGCCGAAGAAGGCGCTCACGAGCTTCGCCCCGACATCGATTGGGGCATGCATGACAGCCGGGTCCAGGAATTCAGCAAGGAGCAGGAGTTCCAGGCGCTGCGCCGGATGCTGTTGATCCGCCGCTTCGAGGAGAAGGCCGGCCAGATGTACGGCATGGGCCTGATCGGCGGCTTCTGCCACCTCTATATCGGCCAGGAAGCGGTCGTCGTCGGCATGGAGCTGGCCAAAAAGGACGGCGATCAGATGATCACCGGCTATCGCGATCACGGCCACATGCTGGCTTGCGGCATGGATCCCAAGGGCGTGATGGCGGAACTGACCGGGCGCCGCGGCGGCTATTCCAAGGGCAAGGGCGGCTCGATGCACATGTTCTCGCTCGACAAGAATTTTTTTGGCGGGCATGGCATCGTCGCCGCTCAGGTGCCGCTCGGCACGGGCCTCGCCTTCGCCAACAAATATCGCGGCAACGACAACGTCTCGCTGACCTATTTCGGCGACGGCGCCGCCAACCAGGGCCAGGTCTACGAGAGCTTCAACATGGCGGAGCTGTGGAAGCTCCCCATCGTCTACGTCATCGAGAACAACCGCTATGCCATGGGCACCTCGGTATCGCGCTCTGCCGCGCAGACCGACTTCTCCAAGCGCGGCCTGTCGTTCAACATTCCGGGCAAGCAGATCGACGGCATGGACGTGCGCGCGGTGAAGGCGGCCGGAGAAAACGCCATCGCCTGGTGCCGCGCCGGCAAGGGCCCGATCATCCTGGAAATGATGACCTACCGCTACCGCGGCCATTCCATGTCGGACCCGGCGAAATACCGCACCAAGGAAGAGGTCGACAAAGTGCGCACCGAGCACGACCCGATCGAGCAGGTGCGCAAACGCCTGCTCGACAAGAAATGGGCCAGCGAAGATGAGCTGAAAAAGCTCGACGCGTCGGTGCGCGCCACCGTCAACGAAGCGGCCGAGTTCGCCACCCAGGACGCCGAGCCCGATCCGTCCGAGCTTTACACCGACATGTATCGTTGAGCGCTTTTTGCGCGCTCCGCCACCGAGTTTTTGAGCCATGCCGACTGAAGTCCTCATGCCCGCGCTGTCGCCCACCATGGAGAAGGGCAACCTCTCCAAGTGGCTCAAGAAGGAAGGCGACACCGTCAAGTCCGGCGATGTGATCGCCGAGATCGAGACCGACAAAGCCACCATGGAGGTGGAAGCGGTCGACGAGGGCACGCTCGGCAAAATTCTGGTACCGGAAGGCACCGCCGACGTCGCGGTCAATACGCCGATCGCCATGATCCTCGCCGACGGCGAGGACGCCGCCGCGCTCAAGGACGGCAAAGGGGCGCCGCCCAAGCCGCCGGCGCCTCAGCAGGCGAAGGCCGCAGAACAACCGGCAGCGCCCGCAGCAAAAGCCGAAGCGCCGGCGGCCGCGGCCACCGCGAAGCCGCCCGCTCGCGACATCACGCCCGAGCCCGAAGTGCCGGAAGGCACCGAGATGGTCACCATGACCATGCGCGAGGCGCTGCGCGACGCCATGGCCGAGGAGATGCGCCGCGACCCCGACGTCTTCGTCATGGGCGAGGAAGTCGCCGAATATCAAGGCGCCTATAAAGTCACCCAGGGTCTGCTCGACGAGTTCGGCGCCCGGCGCGTCATCGACACCCCGATCACCGAGCACGGCTTTGCCGGCCTCGGCATCGGCGCCGCGCTGGCCGGACTGAAACCCATCGTCGAGTTCATGACCTTCAATTTCGCCATGCAGGCGATGGATCAGCTGATCAATTCGGCGGCGAAGACGCCCTACATGTCGGGCGGCCAGGTGCGGGTGTCGATCGTATTCCGCGGTCCGAACGGCCCAGCGGCCCGCGTCGCCGCCCAGCACAGCCAGGATTATTCGGCCTGGTATTCGCATATTCCCGGCTTGAAGGTGATCGCGCCGTCGACCGCGGCCGATGCCAAGGGGCTGCTGAAAGCCGCGATCCGCGATCCCAATCCGGTGATGTTTTTAGAAAACGAAATCCTCTACGGCCATTCCTCGCCGGTGCCGAAACTCGACGACTATGTGCTGCCGATCGGCCGCGCGCGGGTGGTGCGCTCCGGCAGCGACGTCACCATCGTCGCCTGGTCGATGGGCATGACCTATGCGCTCAAAGCCGCCGAAGAATTGGCGAAAGAGAATATCAACGCCGAAGTGATCGACCTGCGCACGCTCAAGCCGATGGACTCCGATACCATCATCGAGTCGGTGAAAAAGACCGGCCGCCTCGTCACCGTCGAGGAAGGCTGGAAGCAATCCGGCGTCGGCGCCGAAATCGCGGCGCGTGTCATGGAAGAGGCGTTCGATTATCTCGACGCGCCGGTCGTGCGCGTCACTGGCAAGGACGTGCCGATGCCGTACGCCGCCAACCTGGAAAAACTCGCGCTGCCCTCGGTCGCCGAAGTGGTCGAGGCGGCGAAAGCGGTCAGCTACCGCTAGATTTTTGGTGAAATTGTCGCGCCATGCCCATCAACATCCTCATGCCGGCGCTGTCGCCCACGATGGAGAAGGGCAATCTCTCCAAGTGGCTCAAGAAGGAAGGCGACGCGGTCAAGACCGGCGACGTCATCGCCGAGATCGAGACCGACAAGGCGACCATGGAATACGAAGCCGTCGATGACGGCGTCATGGCCAAGATCGTGGTGCCGGAAGGCACCAATGACGTGCCGGTCAACCAGCTCATCGCCGTAATGGCGCAGGAAGGCGAGGACGTGAAGGCCACCGCTGCCGGCGCGGGGAAGGGCATTGAGAAGAAGTCCAGCGCCGGAGCCCCCTCATCCCCACTTTCTCCCTCTCGGGGAGAAGGGGCTGCCCGGCAAGCTGCCGCGCCATCGACATCCGCTCCAGCGCCGCAACAGGCGAAAGCTCCACCGCCACCGCAAGCACCGCGCGCTCCCTCTCCCCAGAGGGGAGAGGGTGGGGGTGAGGGGGCTCGGACGAATGGTCATGGTGCAGGCAGCGGCAGCAACCGCATTTTTTCATCCCCGCTCGCACGCCGATTAGCGAAAGACGCCGGCATCGCGCTTGACCGCATCCAAGGCACCGGCCCGCACGGCCGCGTCATCGCCCGCGACGTTGCGGCGGCGAAATCGGGCCAAGGCTTGCGCGCGCCGGCCGCGGCGCCCGCCGGCGCGCCGCTGATCGCGCCGTCGCTGTCGGACCAGCAGATCCGCGCACTCTACGACGACGGCAGCTACGATTTCGTGCCGCACGACGGCATGCGCCGCACCATTGCGCAAAGACTGACCGCGTCGGTGCAGACCATTCCACATTTCTACCTGACCATCGACTGCGACATCGGCAAGCTCCTCGAAGCGCGCGAGGAGATCAATGCGTCCGCGCCCAAGGACAAGGACGGCAAGCCGGCCTACAAGCTCTCGGTCAACGATTTTGTCATCAAGGCGCTGGCTGTGGCGCTGCAGCGCGTGCCGGAGGCGAATGTGAGCTGGACCGACGGCGGCATGCTCAAGCACAAGCATTCCGACGTCGGCGTCGCCGTCGCCATGCCGAACGGCCTGATCACGCCGATCATCCGCAATGCCGAGACCAAATCGCTCTCGGCGATCTCCAACGAGATGAAGGAACTGGCGGCGCGCGCGCGGGCGCGAAAACTGAAACCGCATGAATACCAGGGTGGCACCACCTCGGTGTCAAACCTCGGCATGTACGGCATCAAGGATTTCACCGCGGTGATCAATCCGCCGCAATCGACCATCCTCGCCGTCGGCACCGGCGAGCAGCGCGCCGTGGTGCGCGGCGGCAAGATCGAAGCCGCGCACATCATGAGCGTCACCATGTCGTGCGACCACCGCGCCGTCGACGGCGCGCTCGGCGCCGTGCTGATCGGCGCGTTCAAGGCGCTGATCGAGAATCCGGTGATGATGCTGGTGTAGTTGGCGTCATTGCGAGCCAACGGGTCCGGCCCGAAGTGACCGGCCCGATGACAGGCTCCGCGAAGCAATCCAGCGCGGCGGGGAGCGCACGAGGTTTTGCATGGCAGAGACCAATTTCGACGTCATCATCATCGGCTCGGGGCCGGGCGGCTATGTCTGCGCCATCCGTGCGGCGCAGCTCGGCTTTTCGACCGCCATCGTCGAGCGCGATTATCTGGGCGGCATCTGCCTGAACTGGGGCTGCATCCCGACCAAGGCGCTCTTGCGCTCGGCGGAAATCTTTCACTACCTGCAGCACGCCAAGGACTATGGGCTGTCGGCGGGCGAGGTCACTTATGATCCGATCGTCGTGGTGAAGCGCTCGCGCGCGGTGTCGAAACGCCTCAACGACGGCGTCGGCTTCCTGATGAAGAAGAACAAGGTTGCGGTGATCTGGGGCGAAGCGGTCATCGATGCGCCCGGAAAATTGACGGTGAAAGCCGGCAAGAGCGAAGCGCCAAAGGGCGCGCTCGGTCCCGGCGCTTACCAGGCCAAGCACATCATCATCGCCACCGGCGCGCGGCCGCGCGTCCTGCCCGGCATCGAGCCGGACCAGAAACTGGTCTGGACCTATTTCGAGGCCATGGTGCCCGACCGCATGCCGAAGTCGCTTCTAGTCATCGGCTCGGGCGCCATCGGCATCGAGTTCGCCTCGTTCTATCGCACGCTCGGCGCCGAGGTGACGGTGGTCGAAGTGCTGCCGCAAATCCTCCCCGTTGAGGATGCGGAAATCGCCGCCTTCGCGCGCAAAAGTTTCGAGAAGCAAGGCATCAAAATTCTCACCGGCGCCAAGGTGACCAAGCTCGATAAGAAGTCGGACAGCGTTACCGCGACCATCGACGACGGCAAGGGCGGCACCCAGACACTGACCGTCGACCGCGTCATCTCCGCGGTCGGCGTCGTCGGCAATATCGAAAATCTCGGCCTGGAAAAACTCGGCGTAAAAACCGAGCGCGCCGCCATCACCGTCGACGGCGTGGGCAAGACCAACGTGCCCGGCATCTATGCCATCGGCGACGTCGCCGGCCCGCCGCTGCTCGCGCACAAAGCCGAGCACGAAGGCGTCATCTGCGTCGAGGCGATCAAGGGGCTCAATCCGCATCCGATCGACAAGCGGCTCATTCCCGGCTGCACTTATTGCACGCCGCAGATCGCGTCCGTTGGGCTCACAGAGCAGGCCGCGAAGGAGCAGAAGATCGACATCCGCGTCGGACATTTCCCTTTCGTCGGCAACGGCAAGGCGATCGCGCTCGGCGAGGATCAGGGCCTGGTCAAGGTGATCTTCGACAAGAAAACCGGCCAACTGCTCGGCGCCCACATGGTCGGCGCCGAAGTCACCGAGCTTATCCAGGGCTACGTGGTGGCGATGAATCTCGAGACCACGGAAGAAGAGCTCATGCACACCGTGTTCCCGCACCCGACGCTGTCCGAGATGATGAAGGAAGCCGTGCTGGATGCGTATGGGCGGGTGTTGAATATCTGATCCTTCCGCCCCCGCGATAGCGGGAGGATATAGTGATATCCGGTAAAGTAAGCCACCTCTTGAGAACAACGTGAAGCAATCGTCTTGAAAAATTTTAAGCGGAAGCCGGCAGGGAATGCGGAAATGGTTTTCACGAGGAATATACGATAAATCGAATAACAGGAGAAGCTTCAGGGCGCGATGATTAGTTTATAAGGAACGAACCTTTTTATAGCCATCAAATTTTCGGTACCTGCAACAGTGACGCGCCTTGGAGAGACACACCTAAAAAGTTTTGAGGCTGAACCGGATTCAACGAATGGAGCTAGCTGCTTATCGGACAATGTTGGACGGGCATGAACTTCGATACGGCGTGCGCATCTATCACCCAATCATCTATCTCACCGTACTACCCGTTGGATTACTCGACGGACCTATTCCATTGTTGTTCGTGCACGTCCTATAACATCGTGCCGCCGCCTCCTGGGCCACTCTTTCGCAGTTGGCCCGCTGGTCAGGAGACAGCGATTGGCACGAATAAGCCCCATTGCTACCTATTTGACTGCACTGATTGCACTGCTGAGCATTCACGGTCCCTGGACTGAGGAAAAAGACCACGGCTACAAACAAGCGTGCACTGCGCATCTGACTCTCCTACTTTGTAGAAATCCTGGCGCTCCGAACGTAGCCTTCTTTAATACTCACTAACGCGACAGGACCAAGTGCTCTGGTTGAGGCGGCACACCAATGTAAGTTCAACGCCGGAGCAGAGGTTGCCCCTGTCGGTAGCCTTAAAGCCGGTATCGTCGAATCCTCCGCCATTGAACCCAGCCGCGTTGGACCGCATGTCTAGATCATTATGTCCAGCAGCAGATGCGTACGCATCTATTTCCTTGCTGGACATCTTGGCGATGTCGGCGGCTGTCAGAGCTCGAGCATGATTTATAGTCCAGCCATTAATACGGAGTTTGAGCTTGCCGTTTGTGTACACGTCCCCTTGCGCCATTGAGAAATTGTCGTTGTTCCTATCCAGACACTGGCCAGCCCTCGCGTTTTCGGAGCCGAGAAACAAGCCCAATACGGCGCAGGTCACAACGCAGCACCTGATTTTAGTCCAGTTGTAAGAGCGGTAAGAACGCGAGCAGGACAAATTCATAACCAGTCTCCCTATTTTGTACCGCACAGCTGACAATTTCGTAGGGCCTTGGTTTGACCCAGCCTCAAAGTCTTCTAAAGGAGCGGCACGTGTCGCATCATGGAATTACTCACGTCGTGCCGTTCGAGAATCAGTAGTCGCGACAGCCTGCGCTTGCCTTGCATGAATCGTACCTACTGATGCAACCTTGTTGACAGGCTGGAAGATTTGCGGGTAGCCCCGACTGGCAAATTTTGTAGCATCCGCTTGCCTGATTTTGGCACAGGCTTGCTACAGTTTGATTGCAGCCAGGCGAAGTGGTCCGTTGCGGGCTAGAGCCGCCTTCGTGGACAGCTCCCTGCGAATAGGCTTCACTCGCTTGGGCAAGAGCACAAACCAAGATAGTCACTGGCCCGAGCGCCAAGGCCTTAAGTAGATTTGCTCTCATAATTGCAAACCCCGGTGTAATGCCATTTATACTTGTACCGCGCTCTGGTTGCAATAGTTCCTCGCGCCGAGGCATGGCGCCCAAACGTCAGAATTTGGTAGGACATGTTGCGCCTCAACCGAATGCCTGCCACAGGTGGCGGCAGACGATATTGGTCGTTGGAGACCGCTACTGCGGAATCGCCAATCATTATTGTCGCGTGTTTCTATATATTTTTGAGGTGCTGTTGTCATAGTCGGAAACGAAGTCAGCGCGCTGGGCTACTTCATCGGATATCGCTATACCCCCGCGATAGGGGGGAGGGGAACCGCGCGTAGCGTGGTGGAGGGGGCGCATGACTCGCCGCGTCGCTGCCGTTGCAGACAATCAACGTCGGCGCCAACATTTCCTTGAATCGCCTGCGTCGCGTCGCGGACTGCGCCCCTTCCACCACCCTTCGGGTGGTCCCCCTTGCATGTTGGCAAAGCCGAATCGGCGCAAGCTTTCCGCTATCGCGCGGCAGGATGAAGGTTACGCGATCAATCCCACCATCGGCTTCACCCCGGCGCTGCCGGGGAAAACATTTTCGGCAAGTGCCCGGTCGTCGGCGCGCAGGTGATCCTTCAACAAGGCTTTCAGCACGGCGCGCAGATCGGTGGTCGGGTTGAGATCGCGGTTCTCGTAAAGGTCGGCGCTTTTCAGCCCCGGCCAGTCGGCGATCACGCGGCCGCCACGCCAGCGTGAAACGGCGCCTTGCGGCGCAGCAATCAGGCTCGTAAGTATCTGATGCGCGCAATATGCGCCCGGAACCGTCATGGCCGTTGTCATCGACACTCTGCTCGCCAAGCCGCTGCGCCATCCGGAAAAAGCGCACCGGCCGGATCAGCCGAGCTTGCGCAAGCCGGACTGGATCCGCGTCAAGGCGCCGGTCTCGCCCGGCTATGTCGCGACGGCGCGCATCGTGCGCGCCAACGGCCTGCACACCGTGTGCGAGGAGGCCGGCTGCCCCAATATCGGCGAGTGCTGGGAGAAAAAGCACGCCACCTTCATGATCATGGGCGACACCTGCACGCGGGCTTGCGCCTTCTGCAACGTCAAGACCGGGCTGCCCGGCGCGCTCGATCCGGCCGAGCCGGACCACGTCGCCGAGGCAACCGCAAAACTCGGGCTATCGCATATCGTCATCACCTCGGTCGATCGCGACGATCTCTTCGACGGCGGAGCGGCGCATTTCGCCGCCGTCATCACGGCGATCCGCGCGCGCTGCCCGAACACCACGATCGAAGTTTTGACGCCGGATTTTCTGCGCAAGGACGGCGCCGCGGAGATCGTGGTCGCGGCGCGGCCCGACGTGTTCAACCACAATCTCGAAACCGTGCCGTCGAAATATCTCGCGGTGCGCCCGGGCGCCCGCTACTTCGCCTCGATCCGGCTGTTGCAGCGGGTCAAGGAGCTCGCCCCGGCGATGTTCACCAAATCCGGGATCATGGTCGGGCTCGGCGAAGAGCGCAACGAAGTGCTGCAGGTGATGGATGATCTGCGCGCCGCCGACGTCGATTTCCTCACCATCGGCCAATATCTGCAGCCGACGCGCAAGCATCATCCGGTGCTGCGCTTCGTGCCGCCGGAGGAATTCGCAGCGCTAGCGGCGATCGCTTATGCCAAGGGCTTCGCGATGGTGTCGGCGTCGCCGCTGACCCGTTCATCGCATCACGCCGGCGAAGATTTCGCCCGGCTGAAGGCGGCGCGGGCCGCGGCGGCGCGTTGATTGTTTGATGCCGCAATTTTCCACCACGCGGCGGGTCAAGCATTCCGCGACGGACATGTTCAACCTGGTCGCCGACGTCGAGCGCTATCCGCAATTCGTGCCGCTGTGCCGGTCGCTCGCCGTACGCAGGCGAACAAAGGACAACGCGGGCAGGGACGTCATCGTCGCCGACATGACGGTCGCCTATAAGCTCGTGCGCGAAACCTTCACCAGCCGCGTCACGCTCGACCGGCCGAAGCTCGAGATTCTGGTCGAATATCTCGAGGGCCCGTTTCAGCGCATGAACAACCGCTGGAGCTTTCGCGCCACCGGCGAGGGCGCGTGCGAGGTGGAATTTTTCATCGCCTACGAGTTCCGCAGCCGCACGCTGGGCCTGCTGATGGGCGGCATTTTCGACGCCGCCTTCCGGCGTTTTGCCTCAGCCTTCGAGCGCCGCGCCGATCAGGTCTATGGCGCGCACCCGGCATAAGCCTCTTCCGAAGGCCCGCCAAAGCGCTGTAGCCTGACTGCAAGAAACCTCGAGCGCATTAGCTTGATAGGAGGAAACAACGATGATCAAGCCGCTTTGCGTGGCCGGTGCGATTGTGTTGCTGAGCGGTGTCGCTTACGCAGCCGACTATCCCACGCCGAAGGAAGCCGATTGGATAGCGCGGGATTTCAGGTTTCATACCGGCGAGGTGATGCCGGAACTGCGGTTGCATTACACGACCATCGGCGCGCCTACGGGACAGCCGGTCGTGATCCTGCACGGCACCGGCGGCTCCGCCAAGAGCCTGCTCACGCCCCAATTCGCCGACCAATTGTTCGGCCCCGGCGCGCCGCTCGATGCCAGCAAATATTTCATCATTCTTCCCGACGCGGTCGGCCACGGCCGATCGTCGAAGCCGTCCGACGGCTTGCGGATGAAATTTCCGCAATATGACTACGCCGACATGGTGGAGGGCGAGTATCGGCTGATCAAAGAAGGCCTCGGCATCCGTCACCTGCGCCTGGTCATGGGCAATTCCATGGGCGGGATGGAGACCTGGCTGTGGGGCGAGATGCACCCCGATTTCATGGACGCGCTGGTGCCGATGGCGTCGCAACCGAGCCCGATGGCGAGCCGCAATTGGATGTTGCGGCGGCTGATGATCGAATCCATCCGCAACGACCCGGCATGGAACAATGGCAACTACACCGTGCAACCGCCGTCGCTGCGCCTTGCCAGCATATTCTTCGGCGTCGCCACCAGCGGCGGAACGCTCGCCTACCAGAACCTGGCGCCGACGCGAGAGCGCGCCGACAAGCTGGTCGACGAACGGCTCGCCGCGCCGTTTGCCGCGGATGCCAATGACTTCATCTACCAGTGGAACTCTTCGGCCGACTACGATCCGTCACCAAATCTAGAGCGGATCGAAGCCGCTTTATTGGCCATCAATTCCGCCGACGACGAACGCAATCCGCCGGAAACCGGCATAACTGAGCGCGCCATGCAGCGGCTGAAGAACGGGCACCTTTATTTGATCCCGGCAAGTCCGCAGACGCGCGGCCACGGCACCACGGGCCAGGCCAGGTTCTACGCCCGTCAGCTGCGCGAATTTCTCGACAGCGCGCCGCAACGGGCGATGTAGCTCATCGTCCCGGGCATCTGGACTGCCACGGGCTCTCTTCGCCGGAGCCCGCGAACTTAGTCTTTGACGAAGAACGAGCCGTCGCTGCCCTGCGACGACACGATTTGAAATTTGCCGTTCGCCGTGTTGAGCAGGACCTGCACGCGGTTGCCGGCGATATTGGCGGGCGAGCCTTTGAAGTCCCAGACCTGCTCGTAGGAAAGCAGGTCGGGCGCCTGACGTTTCGCCTTTGTGATCTTGTAATTGGCGTAAACGTGGCCGGGCTGATCGTAGTAGGTCCGCGAAACCTCGCCGGAGGGTTTGACCGCGTAGACGGTGAGGTAATTGCCGGTCGAGGCCGGTTGCGTGCAATCGGTCGCCCAAGTGCCGATCAGGCCGAATTCCGCGATCGTGGCCGCCACCGACTGGGCCTGTGCCGCCTCGACCGTGGCCATCGCCACCGCGGCGACAAGGCAAGCTCGCCAACGCATTCTAGGCTCCCTTACGCCGCGTTGTACGCGCCAGCCGCTGTAGAAGCGCCAGCGCTTCGGCGACCGAGCGCAGCCGCACCCGGCGGCGGCCGATCTTGCCGTAAAGGCGCTTGCGCGCGATGCGCCGCCCGTCGCGGCTGGCCGCGGCGAAATGGACGAGGCCGACCAGCTTTTGCTTCGATCCGCCGCCGGGCCCGGCAATGCCGGTGATCGACACTGCAAGGTCGGCGCGCGAGTTTTTCAGCGCGCCCGCCGCCATGGCTTTCGCCGTCTGCGCGCTCACCGCGCCATAACGTTTGAGCGTCACCGCCGGCACGCCGAGCATCGCCCGCTTGGCCTCGTCCGAATAGGTGACAAAACCGCGGTCGACGACGTCCGAGGAGCCCGGGATCTCAGTCAGCGCCGCGGCGACCAGGCCGCCGGTGCAGGATTCGGCGGTGGTGACTTGCAGGCCGCGGCCGCGGCAAAGGTTCAGCACGCGCTTTGCCGCTTCGCGCAAGCCAGCATCGATCACGTCGCGCTCCACGGCAGCCGCAGCGTTGCCGTCGCCATCGCCACGATGCCTTCGCCCCGCCCGGTGAAGCCGAGTTTCTCGCTGGTCGTCGCCTTGATGGCGACGCGGCCCAAGGAGACTCCGGCAATCGCGGCGATGCGCGCGCGCATGGCGTCGCGGTGCGGCGAGACGCGCGGCGCCTCGCAGACGATGGTGACGTCGAGATTGGCGATCATGCCGCCGCGGGCGCGCACGCGCTCGCAGGCGAAAGCAAGGAAGCGGTCCGAGGCGGCGCCCTTCCACTGCGGATCGCTCGGCGGAAAGTGCTGGCCGATATCGCCCTCGGCCAACGCGCCGAGTATGGCGTCGACCAAAGCATGCAGCGCCACGTCGGCGTCGGAATGTCCGGTGACGCCGCGCGAATGGGGAATGCGGACGCCGCCGAGCATGACATGGTCGCCGTCGGCGAAGGCGTGCACGTCAAAACCGTTGCCGGTGCGCACGTCGGCAAGCGCTGAGCGCAAAATCTCGGCGCGGGCGAAATCGTCGTTGGTGGTGAGCTTGACGTTGCCGGCCTCGCCCTCGAACACGCTGACGCGGTGACCGGCCCATTCGGCGAGCGCGGCATCGTCGGAAAAATCGTCCCGTCCGGCCGCCGCGGCGCGCCGGTGCGCCGCCATGATGAGGTCGAAGGCGAAGGCCTGCGGCGTCTGCACCATGCGCAGCTGACTGCGATCGAGGGTTTCGGTCACGTGCGCGGCGGCGTCGATTTTCTTCACCGTGTCGGCGACGGCGATGCCTGGCACCGCCGCGCCGTTTTGTTTGGCGGCGACGATGGCGCGGCCGATCAAGGCCTCGGTCAAAAACGGACGCGCCGCGTCGTGAATCAGCACGATGGCCGGCGCGCTGGCGGCGAAGGCTTCGAGCCCCGCGCGCACCGACGCTTGCCGCGTCGCCCCGCCCCAAACCGGCGGCAGAAGCTTTGTTAAGCTCGCGGTCGCAGCGCGAAACGCCTCTTCGTCCTGCGGATGAATGACCGGCTGCACCGCGCCGATCTGCGGATGGTTGAGGAACGTCGCGAGCGCCGGGCGGATCACCGGCTCGCCGGCGATCTCGCGATATTGTTTGGGCACGTCGCCGCCCGCGCGCAGGCCCCGTCCGCCCGCGACGACAACAGCAGCGATGGTGTCGGTCATCTTATGCTCCGCGCAATTCCGGCATGGCTTTAGCGCATGTTCCCGCAATGTGCGAACCGGCAGAATCGATGGAACCGAAGCCTTTTCAGCGGATAAAAACTGACCCTTGCCGACAGATTTGCACAGGTTAGGGATATTGCAGTGCAGCACTTGCGTTGGTTATAGATTTGGCTAAACTATAAGCAAAGGCATTGTGACGCCTATTTAGTATGCAAATGCTTCCACCTATGGGTCAATCGAAAAAGCTGATCGAGCCGCTGGCCATCGGGCCGCTAACGGTGCCAAATCCCGTGCTTTTGGCGCCCATGTCAGGGGTTACCGACGCGCCGTTCCGCCGGCAGGTGGCGAACCAGGGCGCGGGCCTCGTCATCTCGGAGATGACCGCTTGTGCGGCACTCGCCAACGGAAAGCGCAATGCCGCACTGCGGCTCAAGGATCACGGCGCGGGCCTGCATGTGGTCCAGCTCGCCGGCTGTGAAACGCGTTGGATGGCCGAAGGCGCGCGCATCGCCGAAGACGCCGGCGCCGCGGTCATCGACATCAATATGGGCTGCCCGGCCAAACACGTCACCAACGGGGAGTCCGGCTCGGCTTTGATGCGCGATGTCGATCATGCGCTGACGCTCATCGACGCGGTGGTGCAAACGGTCAGCGTGCCGGTCACCTTGAAAATGCGGCTCGGCTGGGACGATGCCTCACGCAACGCGCCGGAACTGGCGCGGCGTGCCGAGCAATCCGGCGTGCGGCTCGTCACCGTGCATGGCCGCACCCGCTGTCAGTTCTACAAAGGCCGCGCCGACTGGGCGGCGGTGCGCGCCGTCAAAAACGCCGTGTCGATCCCCGTGGTCGTCAATGGCGACATCAAAGACTTCGACGATGCCGACGCGGCGCTCGCCGCCTCCGGCGCCGATGCGGCGATGGTCGGGCGCGGCGCCCAAGGCCGGCCGTGGTTTGCCGGCCAGCTGGCGCGCTATCTCGCGACCGGCAAACGCGAGACCGCGCCCGCGCTCTCAGAACAGCTCGCGCTCATCAGCGCGCTTTATGGCGAAATGCTCGCTCACCACGGCATCGCGATTGGGCTGCGCCACGCGCGCAAGCATCTCGGCTGGGCGCTCGATACCGCGGCAGCGACCGTGGGAGCGCCGATCCATTTGCTGAAAGCCCATCGCAACCGCGTGCTCACCGCCGACGATCCCGCGATCGTGCTGCGCCGGCTCGCCGGAGCTTTTGACGAACTGCGCGACACGAACTCGGCCGCGTGGAGACGTGCGGCATGAGCACCGCGGAAAATCTGCTCGCGACGTCGTCGGCCGATGTGGTGCTCAATGCGCTGCCGCATCCGGTCATCGTCGTCGCGGCGGACGGCAAGGTGACCGACGGCAATGCCGCGGCCGAGGCTTTTTTCGAAGTCTCGGTGTCGCATTTGCGCCGGCATCTGTTGCGCGACCTGGTGCCGTTCGGCAGTCCGTTGCTGACGCTGATCGAGCAGGTGCGCGCGCGCGGCGCCGCGGTCAACGAATACAAGGTCGATCTCGGCACGCCGCGCAATCCGGGCGACCGGCTGGTCGACCTCTACGTGGCGCCGCTGCCGGAGCAGCCGAATTCCGTGGTGGTGATGCTGCAAGAGCGCACCATCGCCGACAAGATGGACCGGCAATTGACCCATCGCAGCGCGGCGCGGTCGGTGATCGCGCTCGCCGCCATGCTGGCGCACGAGATCAAGAACCCGCTGTCCGGCATCCGCGGCGCGGCGCAACTCCTCGAGCAATCCGTCGACGACGACGACCGCACCTTGACCCAGCTGATCTGCGACGAGGCCGACCGCATCGTCAAGCTGGTCGACCGCATGGAAGTGTTCGCCGATGAGCGGCCGATCGAGCGCGAGCCAATCAACATCCACGTGGTGCTCGACCACGTCAAACGGCTGGCGCAGTCCGGCGTCGCCCGCCACATCAAATTCGTCGAAGACTACGATCCGTCGCTGCCGCCGGTGCTGGCGAACCGCGACCAGCTCGTTCAAGTTTTTCTCAATCTGGTCAAGAATGCCGCCGAAGCGATCGGCGAAAATGCCTCGGGCGGCGAGATCGCGCTGACCACGGCGTTCCGGCCGGGCGTGCGGCTGTCGCTGCCGGGCGCCAAGGCACGCATCTCGCTGCCGCTGGAATTCTGCGTCAAGGACAACGGCCCCGGCGTGCCCGACGAACTATTGCCGCATCTGTTCGACCCGTTCGTCACCACCAAGCCGACCGGATCGGGGCTGGGCCTGGCGCTGGTCGCCAAGATCGTCGGCGACCACGGCGGCATCATCGAATGCGAGTCGCAGCCGCGCCGAACCGTCTTTCGCGTGCTTATGCCGGTTTACACAGGTGAGGGCGCCGCGCTGGACGCCGCCCTGCCATCACGAGGGGATCATTGATGCCCGCGGGAAGTATTTTGGTCGCCGACGACGACGCGGCGATCCGGACCGTTCTCAATCAGGCGCTGTCGCGCGCCGGCTACGAGGTGCGCTCGACCGGCAATGCCGCCACGCTGTGGCGCTGGGTCAGCCAGGGCGACGGCGATCTGGTCATTACCGACGTGCTGTTGCCCGACGAAAGCGCCTTCGACCTGTTGCCGCGCATCAAGAAAGCGCGGCCGGATTTGCCGGTCGTGGTCATGAGCGCGCAAAACACCTTCATGACCGCGATCCGCGCCTCCGAGCGCGGCGCCTACGAATATCTGCCAAAACCGTTCGACCTGAAGGAGCTGATTTCCATCGTCGGCCGCGCCTTGTCAGAGCCGAAGGAAAAAGCGCGGCAGCCGGCCAAGGTCGAGGATTTCGAATCCATTCCGCTGGTCGGCCGCTCGCCGGCGATGCAGGAAATCTACCGCGTGCTGGCACGGCTGATGCAGACTGATCTGACGGTGATGATCTCCGGCGAGTCCGGCACCGGCAAGGAATTGGTGGCGCGCGCGCTGCACGACTACGGCAAGCGCCGCACCGGGCCGTTCGTCGCCATCAACATGGCGGCGATCCCGCGCGATCTCATCGAGTCCGAGCTGTTCGGTCACGAGAAGGGCGCCTTCACCGGCGCCAATACGCGCAGCGCCGGCCGCTTCGAGCAGGCCGAAGGCGGCACGCTGTTCCTCGACGAGATCGGCGACATGCCGATGGAGGCGCAGACGCGGCTGTTGCGCGTGCTGCAGCAGGGCGAATACACCACGGTCGGCGGTCGCACCCCGATCAAGGCCGACGTGCGCATCATCGCCGCGACCAACAAGGATTTGCGCCAGCTCATCCTGCAGGGCCTGTTCCGCGAGGATTTGTTTTTCCGCCTCAACGTCGTGCCGTTGCGGCTGCCGCCTTTGCGCGAACGCACCGAGGACATTCCCGACCTGCTCCGGCATTTCTTCACGATCGTCGAGCGCGAGGGACTGCCGCCGAAGCAGATCGACCAGACAGCCCTCGACCGCCTGAAGAAGCACCGCTGGCCGGGCAATGTGCGCGAACTGGAAAATCTGGCGCGACGCCTCGCCGCGCTTTATCCGCAGGAGACGATCTCCACGGCGGTGATCGAGTCCGAGCTAGCGCAGCCGACCCTGATGGCGCCGGGGGAGACCACCCGCACCGAGGATAATCTCTCGGTCGCGGTCGAGCGCTACCTGGCCCAATATTTCTCCGGTTTTGACGATGGCCTGCCGCCGCCGGGGCTCTATCACCGCATCCTGCGCGAGATCGAAGGCCCGCTGTTGTCGGCAGCGCTGGCGGCAACCCGCGGCAACCAGATCCGTGCCGCCGACCTCCTTGGCGTCAATCGCAATACGCTGCGCAAGAAAATCCGCGACCTCGAGATCCAGGTTTATCGCACGAGTGGCACTTAGAAACGCCGCCGGCTCTTCGGAACCCGCCCGGGACCTGGGCGGGGCAAAATATATTGTGCCCCCGAATAGTCGCAATCGGGCAACATTGTTGTATAAAAGCATCACTAGGGCACATGGGCGGGGCCCAGTCTGTATCCTTTCAGACCTAAAGTTTCGAGTTCCACAGCGAAGCGTTCCATGACGACAGTCGAACAGGTCGCTCCAATCGACCCGGCGGCGACGGCACCGATGCCGATCGCGTCCCGGCTGATCGGAGCGATTGCCGTCGGCGTCGCGCTGCTTTCGGCGACCGCCACCTTCCTGGTGCTTGCCGGGCTGACGCCGATCGACCCGGTCGATTCCGTGGTCAGGGGGCTATTGCTCGGCAATGCCGTGACCGGAGTCCTCCTGGTCACCATCATCGGGCTGGAAGTCTGGGCCGTGGTGCAGGCACGCCGGCGCGGCTATGCCGGCTCGCGCTTGCACGTGCAGATCGTCGGCCTGTTCGCCGTGATCGCCGCGGTTCCGACGGTGCTCATTGCCGTGGTCGCCTCGACGACGCTCGATCGTGGCCTCGATCGTTACTTCTCGACCAGCACGCGCAGCATGGTGGAAGCGTCCCTGATCGTCGCCCACGCCTATGTCAACGAGCATCTGCAGGCCATCCACGGCGCCACCCTGGAGATGGCGGCCGATCTCGGTCGCGTTAAACCATTGTTCGACCAGGATCGCGACAAGTTCCGCAAATATTTCGTGGCGCAGGCCACCGGACAGGGTCTTTTTGCCGCCATCATCGGGCCCGACGGCTCGACGGTCGAACGCGCCGACATTGCCACGGCCAAGAAAAAAGTCGTGCTCCCGCCGGCGCAAGTGCTGAGCACGATCAACGAAACCGAACCGGAGATTTTCTACACCCCTGACGGCATCGCCACGCTCATCAAGCTGCGCGGTTACGATGACAAGTATCTCTATATCGCAGGCCTCCTCGATCCGAGCGTCATGCAGCAATTGCGCGTCACCCAAGAGAGCGCCAACGAATATGCGCTGCTGGCGGCGGGCCGGCTCGGTATCCAAGTTGCTTTCGCCATGATGTTCGGCGTCATCGCGCTCATCGTGCTGTTGTCGTCGGCCTGGATCGGGCTCGATTTCGCCAATCGCCTGGTCGCTCCGATCCGCCGCCTGATCGGCGCCGCCAACGTGGTGTCGACCGGCAATCTGCAGGTGCAGGTCCCGATCCAGGGTTCCGGCGGCGACATCGCCCAGCTCGGCGAGACCTTCAACAAGATGACGCACGAGCTGCGCACCCAGCACGAGGACATCGTGCGCGCGCGCGACCTGATCGACAGCCGGCGCCGTTTCACCGAGGCCGTGCTGGCTGGCGCCAGCGCCGGCGTCATCGGCGTCAACGCCGACGGCAAGGTCTCAATCCTCAACCGCTCGGCGGAGCGCCTGATCGGGCGCACCGAAAGCGAAGCGCTCGGCCGGCCGCTCGCCGAAATCGCTCCCGAGCTCGCGGAGATTTTTCAATCCGCCCGCTATGGCAATCAGCGGCTGGTGCAGCGCCAGGTCGCGGTGGCGCGCGACGGCCAGGAACGTAATTTCTCGGTGCGCGTGACCAGCGAACAGGCGCCGGACGCCGAGCACGGCTATGTCATCACCATCGACGACATCACCGAGCTGGTGCTGGCGCAGCGCACCTCGGCATGGGCCGACATCGCCCGCCGCATCGCCCACGAAATCAAGAATCCGCTGACGCCGATCCAATTGTCGGCGGAGCGGCTGCGCCGCAAATACAGCAAAGTGATCGCCGCGGATGACGCAGTGTTCGACCAATGTACCGATACCATCGTGCGCCAGGTCGACGACATCAAGCGCATGGTCGACGAGTTCTCGCGTTTTGCCCGCATGCCGAAGCCGGTCATGACCGACGAGGACGTCGCCGACACCGTGCGCCAGGCGGTCTTCCTCATCCGCGTCGCCCATCCTGACATCGACTTCGAGGTCGACTTGCCGGCCGAAGTGATTCCGGCGCGTTTCGATCGGCGGCTGATCTCGCAGGCGCTCACCAATATCGTCAAGAACGCCACCGAAGCGATCGGCGCGGTGCCGCCCCCACCCAACCCTCCCCTGCAAGCGAGGCAGGGCAGGGAGGGGGAACGCGGAAAAATCGTCGTCAGCGCGCACCGCGAGGGCAAGGACATCGTCATCGACGTGATCGACAACGGCATCGGACTGCCCAAGGAAAACCGGGCGCGCCTGCTCGAGCCTTATGTAACGACGCGGGAGAAGGGCACCGGGCTTGGCCTGGCCATTGTCGGCCGCATTCTCGAAGAACATGGCGGGCGCATCGAGTTGCATGACGCCGCCGAGAAGATTGCGGGCGCCCGCGGCGCCTGGATGCAATTGCGCTTTGCGGCGGAATCTGTTGCCGCCGCGGCGCCGGTCGAACCGCAGCAAGCGGTCGTGTGATAAAGGGCAGGGCAGGGGCGACGCAAATGGCATCCGATATCCTCATCGTCGACGACGAGGCTGATATCCGCGAGCTGGTCGCGGGCATCCTCCAGGACGAAGGTCACGGCGCGCGCACGGCGCGCGACAGCGACGACGCGCTGGCGGCCGTGGTGGCGCGGCGGCCCAATCTGGTGTTTCTCGACATCTGGCTGCAGGGCAGCCGGCTCGACGGGCTGCAGCTGCTCGACACGCTCAAGCAGGAGCATCCCGAACTGCCGATCGTGATGATCTCCGGCCACGGCAATATCGAGACCGCGGTGTCGGCGATCAAGCGCGGCGCCTACGACTTCATCGAGAAACCGTTCAAGGCCGACCGGCTGCTGCTGGTCGCCGAGCGGGCGCTGGAGAATTCGCGCCTGAAACGCGAGGTGCGCGACCTCAAGCAGCATGTCCCGCTCGCCACCGCTTTGGTCGGCCATTCGCCCGCCGTCAATCAGCTGCGCCAGACCGTGGAGAAAGTGGCGCCGACCAACAGCCGCATCCTCATCGTCGGCCCGTCGGGCGCCGGCAAGGAGCTTGCCGCGCGCACCATCCACAGCCATTCGGCGCGCGCCGACGGCCCGTTCGTGGTGATCAACGCCGCCGCGATCACGCCCGAGCACATGGAAGTCGAGTTGTTCGGCGTCGAGGGCGGCAACAACGGCAGCCACAGCCGCAAGGTCGGCGCGCTCGAAGAGGCCCATGGCGGCACGCTGTTCATCGACGAGATCGCCGACATGCCGCGCGAGACCCAGAGCAAGATTTTGCGCGTGCTGGTCGATCAAACCTTCCAGCGCGTCGGCGGCGCCACCAAGGTCACGGTCGACGTGCGTATCGTGTCGTCGACCAGCCGCAACATCGAAGCCGAGATCACGGCGGGAAAATTCCGCGAGGACCTTTATCACCGGCTGTCGGTGGTGCCGATCCGCGTGCCGGCGCTCGCCGAGCGGCGCGAGGACATCCCGGAGCTGGTCGAATATTTCATGACGCAGATTTCCCACACCACGGGGCTTCCCAAGCGCAAGGTCGGTGCCGACGCGCTCGCCGTGCTGCAATCCCACGACTGGCCGGGCAATGTGCGGCAGCTGCGCAATAACGTCGAGCGGCTGATGATACTCGCCGGCGGCGAGCCGGACGCGGTGATCACCGCCTCGATGCTGCCGCAGGACGTCGGCTCGATGATCCCGGCGATGCCGAACGGCAACGGCGGCGAGCATCTCATGAGTCTGGCGCTGCGCGAGGCGCGCGAGGTGTTCGAGCGCGAATATCTGCTCGCCCAGATCAACCGCTTCGGCGGCAACATTTCGCGTACCGCCGAGTTCGTCGGCATGGAGCGCTCGGCGCTGCATAGGAAGCTCAAAGCTCTCGGAATTGACTGATCAGGTATCAGTAATCAGTGGTCAGTAATCAGATGATGAGCTCGCACCTATGCCTGAACGTTGCTTTCTGATTACTGATTACCGATTACTGATACCTGACCCCTGATGTCCCGCATCGCCTACGTCAACGGCCGCTACCTGCCGTTCCGCGACGCCAAAGTCCACGTCGAGGACCGCGGCTATCAATTCGCCGACGGCGTCTACGAGGTCTGCGAGGTGCGCGGCGGCCGGCTGATCGACGAGCGCCGCCACGTCGCGCGGCTTAACCGCTCGCTTGGCGAATTGCGCATCCCGATGCCGATGTCGGTCAAAGCGCTCGGCGTCGTGCTGCGCGAAGTGGTAGCGAGGAACCGCATCAGCTACGGCCTGGTTTATCTGCAGATCACCCGCGGCGTGGCGCGGCGTGACCACGCTTTCCCATCGCCGCCGGTGGCGCCGACCATGGTGGTGACGGCGCGACCGCTGAACTTCAAGCGCAACGAGGCGCTCGCCGCCGCCGGCATCGCCGTCATCAGCATGCCGGACAACCGCTGGGGCCGCGTCGATATCAAGACCGTCGGGCTGTTGCCGAACGTTTTGGCGCGGCAGGCGGCCATCGAGCAGGGCGCCCGCGATGCCTGGTTCGTCGACAAAGACGGTGGCGTGATGGAAGCGTCCTCCGCCAATGCCTGGATCGTCACGGCAAAGGGTGCGCTGGTCACGCGCCACGCCGATCACGCCATCCTGCGCGGCATCACGCGTGCGGTGGTGTTGGACGCGCTCAAGGGGCAGGAGCTTTCGATCGAAGAGCGCGTTTTTACCTTGCAAGAGGCCTTTGCCGCGCGCGAGGCTTTCATCACCTCGGCGACCCAGCTGGTGCTGCCGGTGGTGAAAATCGACGGCCATGTTATCGGCGACGGCAAGCCGGGCCCGGTCGCGACCGCGCTGCGGCGCGAGTTTTACCGCTACGCCGAGGCCGGATAAGGCAATCGCAACAACGCGCTAAGCCGCGCGCGCATTGACAAGCCACAGCCTCGCCCTACGTCATGGCCGGCAAACTGGGCTTGCATCGCCTGCCGCCGCGCCTTCTAATGGTTCTGCCTTCGGGTCCGTCCGGCCCGGATGATCGGCGGGACGAGGCCAGCAAGGTGTGACAAGAAAAGACCCGTGGGGCAGGGGCCCGCGGTACAAAAACGGAAACAACGGCCATGGCAGCCGACCGCGCACAAAACTTACAAGACACCTTCCTCAATCACGTCCGCAAAGCCAAAATTCCGCTCACCATCTTTCTGGTGAACGGCGTCAAGCTGCAGGGCGTGGTGACCTGGTTCGATAATTTCTGCGTGCTGCTGCGTCGCGATGGGCATTCGCAGCTGGTCTACAAGCACGCCATTTCGACCATCATGCCGGGGCATCCGGTGCAGCTCTTCGAAGGCGCCGAGGAACCGCCGGCCGGGGATAAGGACTGATTGGAGCCGCGCCGTCGCGACAAAGGCTTGCCCCTCCCTAACCCTCCCCCGCGTGCGGGGGAGGGAAGGGTGGGGGCGGGCTCAGCGACCGGCCGCGCGCTCGTCATCGAGCCGGTGCTGCGGCGCGCCGCGGCCCATGCGACTGCCGCCGATCGCTCGCCTGAGGCCAAGCTCGATGAGGCTTCAGGCCTCGCCCGCGCCATCGATCTCGACGTCGCGCAAGCCGGCATCGTCATGCTGCGCGCGTTGCATGCCGGAACCTATCTCAGCAAGGGCAAGGTCGAGGAGATCGCGGGCCTCGTCAAAACCTGCGACGCCGGCATCGTGGTGATGGACTGCGCGCTGTCGCCGGTGCAGCAGCGCAATCTGGAGAAGGCCTGGAACGCCAAGGTCGTCGACCGCACCGGGCTGATCTTGGAAATCTTCGGCCGCCGCGCCCGCACCCGCGAAGGCGCGCTGCAGGTCGAGCATGCGCACCTGACCTACCAGAAAGGCCGGCTGGTGCGCACCTGGACGCACCTGGAGCGCCAGCGCGGCGGCTATGGCTTTCTCGGCGGCCCCGGCGAGACCCAGCTCGAGGCCGACCGCCGCCTGATCGACGAGCGGCTCGCCAAGATCGAGTCCGAGCTGGAAAAGGTCAAACGCACCCGCTCGCTGCATCGCGAAAGCCGAAAGCGCGTGCCGTATCCGATCGTCGCGCTGGTCGGCTACACCAATGCCGGCAAGTCGACGCTGTTCAACCGCATGACGCGCGCCAACGTTCTTTCCGCCGGCATGCTGTTCGCCACGCTGGATCCGACCTTGCGCGCGGTCGACCTGCCGCATGGCGCCCGCGTCATCCTCTCCGACACCGTCGGTTTCATCTCCGACCTGCCGACCATGCTGATCGCGGCGTTCCGCGCCACCCTCGAAGAGGTGATCGAGGCCGACGTCATCCTGCATGTGCGCGACGTCGCCCACGGCGACGCCGAGGCGCAATTGCGCGACGTCGAAAAAATCTTAGGCCAGCTCGGCATCGATCCGCACAACAATCCAAACGACAAGCGCGCGATGATCGAAGTGTGGAACAAGATCGACCGGCTCGATGCGGATGAGCGGGCGCGGCTGCAGAATATCGCCGACCGCAAGCCGGCGGAGCAAAGGCCGGTGCTGGTTTCGGCAATTACGGGGCAGGGGCTTGATGCCCTTGGCGCAGCGATCGAAGCCAGGCTGAGCGCCGGCCGGGTGCTGATCGAACTGCAAATCGATCCGGCCGACGGCGCCGGCGTGAGCTGGCTGCATCGCCATACCGAAGTGATCCGCAAGGCGATGGACGAAAACTCCGGCCGCCTCGCCATGACCGTGCGCATCGCGCCGGATCGGGCGGAGGCGGTGCGGGCGAGGTTTTGTGCTCCCTCCCCCCTTGTGGGGGAGGGTGGGGAGGGGGGTCGCGAGGCGACGTGAGTGCGTCGACGACTGCGCTTATCGTCGCGACCCCCACCCCTGCCCCTCCCCACAAGGGGGAGGGGATCACAATCATTCCCGCGCCTTGGCCGCGTCCCACAGCGCGTCCATTTCGGCGAGCGTCGCGTCCTGCGGCGCTTTGCCCTTGGCGGCCAGCGCCTGCTCGATCGCGGCAAAGCGGCGCTCGAATTTCTGGTTGGTCTGCCGCAGCAGCGCTTCCGGGTCGGCGCGCAAATGACGCGCCAGATTAACCGCGGCGAACAGAAGGTCGCCGACTTCCGCCGCCGCGCCTGCGTCGTGCCCATCAAGCGCGGCTTCGATCTCGTCGGCCTCCTCGCGGATCTTGTGCAGCACCGCGCGCCGATCGTTCCAATCGAAGCCGACTTTGCTGGCCTTGTCCTGCAGTTTCAGCGCCCGGGTGAGGGCAGGGAGCGCCACCGGCACGCCGGCCAGCGCGCCGGCCTGTTGCGGTTTTCCGCGCTCGGCTTTTTCCTGCGTCTTGATCCGCTCCCACAGGCCTTCGACGGCGCGCGGCGTCTGCAAGCCTTCGTCACCGAACACATGCGGGTGCCGGCGAATGAGTTTTGCCGTGATCGCCTCGACCACGTCGCCGAAATCGAACGCCCCTTGCTCCTGCGCCATGCGGGCGTGAAAGACGACTTGCAGGAGGAGGTCGCCCAATTCGTCCTTGAGATCGGCGAGATCGTTGCGGGCGATGGCGTCGGCGACCTCATAGGCCTCTTCGATCGTGTACGGCGCGATGGTCGCGAAATTCTGCTCCAGATCCCACGGGCAGCCGGTTTTCGGCGTGCGCAACGCCGCCATGATGTCGATGAGACGGCCGATGTCGCGGGCGGGAGTGAAGCCGGAAGGTTGCTTCGACGCTTTGGCTACAGTCATGGCAGGGGTCCGCAAAATGAGGCGCGGACCCTACCAGACCGGCACCACGGCGGCGATGGCCGCGGCCGCGCCGGCTTGCCGGGCGGCGACTAATCCCCGGATTTTTCCGCCCTGCGGCTTGCCTCGAACAGGAACCAGGTGCGCCGTTCGGTCTCATCGATGAAGTTTTCCAGAATGCTCGCCGACGCCACGTCGTCGTGCTTTTCGCAAAGCGCGTGGCATTCGCGCATCGATGCCGCGACGTGCTTGTTGTCGTTCATCAATTCGCGCAGCATGTCGTGGGCCGGAACGAAGGCTTCGTCGTTGTCCTTGATGGTCTGCTTTTTCGCGATATGCCCGATCGAGCGAAGCGTGGTGCCGCCGATCTTGCGCACGCGCTCGGCGATGTCGTCGGTGGTGGCAAAAATCTGCTCGGACTGCTCGTCGAGCAGCAAATGGTAATCGCGGAAATGCGGCCCGCTGACGTGCCAGTGAAAATTCTTGGTCTTCAGATAGAGCGCAAAAGCGTCGGCCAGGATCTCGTTGAGCTTGGCGGAAAGCTCGCGCACGGCGTCGGAGAGATCGGTCGGCGTATCGAGGGCAGGGGTGACCTTGCGGCGCGTGTCGAGGGCTCGGATTTTGTTGTTCACGGCATCACCTTGCGGAAATATGACGGGAAAAGGATGCAATCGCCCAAGCGGTGCCGCCGGGGCGGTCTTGCCAATCAATGCGGCGATGCCGACTTTCGTTCCACGCCGGCTTAGCTCCGGCGCGCGGTTCAGCGGGCGGGATTGCCATGCCCATTTCGGCCTATATCCAGGCGGCGTTGTTCGTCCTGCTCAACGCAGTCGCCCTCTTCGCCGCGGCCGGCACGGTCGAAATCCGGGGCTTCTGGGTCTATGTGGCGATTTTCGCCACCGTGATGGCGGCGTCGTTCGTCTTCCTCGATCCTGACCTGTTGCGCGAACGGATGCGTCCGGGCGGCCAGCGCGCGCCGCTGGCGCTGCGCCTGTTCACCGTGGTCCTGGTTCTGCATTGGATCGTCGCCGGCCTCGACCGCGGCCGTTTCCACTGGAGCGATGACGTGCCGGCCTGGCTGCGGGCGGCAGGGCTCATGGCGCTCGCTGCAAGCTATGGGCTGGCGTTCTGGGCCATGCGGGTCAACCGGTTCTTCTCCTCGGTGGTGCGCATCCAGTCCGACCGCGGCCAATACGTGGTGACGTCCGGGCCTTATCGCTGGATACGTCACCCAGGCTATCTCGCCGGCATCATCATCATCGTTGCGAGTGGCTTGGCGCTCGGCTCCTGGCTGGCGACCGCAATCCTGATCGTCTTCAGCCTGCCGTTCCTGTTGTACCGCGCCATCACCGAAGACCGGGTGCTGCAGGCCGACCTGCCGGGCTACCGCGATTACGCCGCGCGGGTGCGCTGGCGGGTGCTGCCGGGGATTTGGTGAGACGAAGCAGGACCTTGCCGCGGGGCCTTAAATCGGCTCCTCAATACCTGGTTCGCATAAGACATATTATGGAATATCTTCATTGAGGCCCGAATATCGGGGACTTTTTTCAGGGTCGCCGGCAATTTCCACCGTAAAGCCGTCATAGGCCGGTTCGACATTAGCCGGCAGCTTGGCAAAGAGCTCCTCGTAGTCGAGATCGGCATGCAGGTTGGTCAGGATGGCGCGCCGCGGCTTGAGGCGGCCGATCCATTGCAGCGCGTCGTCGAGCGAGAAATGGCTCGGGTGCGGCCGGTAGCGCAGCGCGTCGACGATCCAGACGTCGAGGCCGGTCAGCGCCGCGGCGCTTTCCGGCGGCAGGCCGGACAGGTCGCAGGAATAGGCGAGGCCGCCGAAGCGAAAGCCGTAGGAGGCGATGTCGCCATGCGCTTGCAGGATCGGCAGCGCGGTGAGGGGACCGCCCTTCCCCGCCACGGTGACCGGCTTGCCGGCGGTCAAGCGGTGCTCGCGCACGATCGGCGGATATTCGCTGCCGGGCGGCGCGCGGAAGCAATAGTCGAAGCGGGTATGCATCGACTTTGAGGTAAAATCGTCGAGATAGACGTCGACCGGACGGCGCTGCTTGATGTAGAGCGCGCGCAGATCGTCGACGCCGTGAGTGTGGTCGGCGTGCTCGTGGGTATAGAGCACGGCGTCGAGCCAATCGACCTCGGCATCCAAAAGCTGCTCGCGCAGGTCGGGCGAGGTATCGACCAAAATCCGCGTGACGCCGCCGCCGCCCCCGACACCGTCGCGCCGCTCGACCAAAAGCGAGGTGCGCCGGCGCCGGTTCTTCGGATTGTTGGGATCGCAGGCGCCCCAGCCCAAAGCCGGCCGCGGCACGCCGCCCGATGAGCCGCAGCCCAAAATGGTGAATTTCAGCGTCATGCCGCCGCTTGCGCCGGCCGCGGCACCTTGCCGAACAGGCGGAAGAAATTGTCGGTCGTTTGCCGCGCGATGGTGTCGAACGCGACGCCGCGGGTTTCGGCCAGCACATTGGCGGTCTCGACCACAAAAGCCGGCTCATTGCGTTTGCCGCGATGTTTTCCCGGCGCCAGATAAGGCGCATCGGTCTCGACCAGGATGCGGTCGGCCGGCAGCTTTGCGGCGATGTCACGCAGCGCGGTCGAATTCTTAAACGTCAGGATGCCGGTGAACGAGATGAACAGCCCCAGCGCGACGGCGCGGCGGGCGAGATCGGGGCCGCCGGTAAAGCAATGCAGCACGGCGGGGAAGGCGCCCTTCCCTGTTTCCTCTTCCAGGATGCGCGCCATGTCGGCGTCGGCGTCGCGCGAATGGATGACCAGTGGCAGCCCGGTTTCGCGCGCCGCCGCGATGTGGGTGCGAAAGCCGCGTTCCTGCGCGTCGCGCGGCGAATTGTCGTAGTGATAGTCGAGACCGGCCTCGCCGATCGCCACGATTTTGCCATGCCGCGTGCGCGCGACGAGATCGCCCGCGGTGACGTGCAATTCCTCATGGGCGTAATGCGGGTGCGTGCCGACCGAGCAGAACACGTCGGGAAAACGCTCGGCGATCGCCAGCACCTGGGCGTGGCGCGCGACCCGCGTCGAAATGGTGACCAGGCGGGCGATGCCGGCCGCGCGCGCCCGCGCAACGACGCCGTCGAGCTCAGTGGCAAAATCGGGAAAATCGAGGTGGCAATGGCTGTCGATCAGCATGGCTACTGGGCTGCTTTTTCACCAGGCTCGACATAACGCGGGAACACCGGCGCCGGCGCCGGCAGTTTCGCGCCCGCGGCGATGCGATGTTGGCCGCCGAGAAATGCGAAATTGCGCTCCGTCTCCGGCACCGCCAACAGATCGAGCAGTTTGCCCCCTGATGCCGGCATGAACGGCAGCGCCAAAATCGCAATCTGCCGCAACACTTCGGCGGTGACATAGAGCACGGTGCCCTGCCGCGCCGGATCGGTCTTGGCCAGCGCCCACGGCGCCTCGCCGGCAAAATAGCGGTTGGCGTCCGCCACCACCGCCCAGACCGCGTTGAGCACCTGGTGCAGTTGCTGCGTCGCCATGGCGTCTCGCGCCTTGCCGACCATGGCGTCGGCGGCGCTTAAGATCGCCTGGTCGTTGGCGCTGTAGGCGCCCGGCTTCGGCAGCACGCCGCCGCGATTGCGCGCCACCATGGTGAGCGAGCGCTGCGCCAGATTGCCGAGATCGTTGGCGAGATCGGCATTGATGCGATTGACGATGACCTCGTGGCTGTAACTGCCGTCCTGGCCGAACGGCACTTCACGCAGCACGAAATAGCGCAGCGGATCGACGCCGTAGGCATCGGCCAGCGCGAACGGGTCGACCACGTTGCCGACCGATTTCGACATTTTCTCACCGCGGTTGAAGATAAAACCGTGGGAGAAAATTCGGCGCGGCACCGCGACGCCGGCCGACATCAGGAAGGCCGGCCAATACACGGCGTGGAATCGCACAATATCCTTGCCGATCACGTGCAGGTCGCACGGCCAGTATTTGCGGAATTTCTCGGTTTCGGTGTCGGGATAGCCGACGGCGGTGATGTAATTCGTCAGCGCATCGACCCACACATACATGACGTGCTTGGGGTCGCCCGGCACCGGGACGCCCCAGTCGAAGGTGGTGCGCGAGATCGAAAGATCCTGCAGGCCGCCGCGGACGAAGCTCGCGACTTCGTTCATGCGCTCGCGCGGCAGCACGAAATCGGGAACCTCGGCATAGAGCTTGAGCAGCTTGTCGGCGTATTTGGACAAGCGGAAAAAATAGCTCTCCTCCTCGACCCATTCGACCGGCGTGCCCTGCGGCCCGAGTCTGGCGCCTTTGTCGTCGAGGCGCGTCTCGCTTTCGTCGTAATAGGCCTCGTCGCGCACCGAGTACCAGCCGGAATATTTGTCGAGATAGATGTCGCCGGCTGCCGCCATGCGTTCCCAGATCGCCTGCGACGAACGGTAATGGCGCGGCTCGGTGGTACGGATGTATTCGTCGGCCGAGCAATTGAGTTTTTGCCCCATGGCCTGGAATTGCGGCACGGTGCGCGCGACCAGCTCCCGCGGCGTCAAGTTCTCCTTGGCCGCGGTCTGCAAGATTTTTATGCCGTGCTCGTCGGCGCCGGTGAGGAAGAACACGTCGCGGCCGTCGAGCCGCATGAAGCGAGCAATGGCGTCGGTCGCGATCAATTCGTAGGCGTGGCCGATATGCGGCGCGCCGTTGGCGTATGGGATCGCGGTGGTGATGTAATAGGGCTTGCCGGACATGCAGCGTTGGTATCAACCGCGCGTGGCCTCGGCAAGCAAGCCGAAGACGCCGAAAACCAATGGCTTGCGCTCCAAATTATAGGTTTCGACGTCGCGCGCGGCGGCATTGATGCGCTCGGAGGCGTCGGCGAGCCGGTTGAGCCGGCCGAGCTCGCCGCGGTCGCGGTCGAGGCGGGACGACAGCCAGGCATTGATGGTGTCGAGGAATGCGGCCAACGGCTGCGGATCGGTGCCGGCGATGGCCTCGCCGAGGGCGTGGAGCGCACCGGCATCGACCGCCGGCAATTTGTCGAGCAGATCGAGCGCCTGCTGGCGCAGTTCCAGCGCATCGCCGTCGAGCAACGCCAAGGCGCGGGACACACTGCCGTCGGCCGCCGCGGCGGCGGCGGCGGCTTCGGGATCGTCCGCCGGCGAACCGGTCGCGACGGCAACCGCCGCCGCGACATCGGTCTCGGTCAGCGGCCGCAACGTGACGATGCGGCAGCGCGAGCGCAACGTCGCCAGCACCCGCGCCGCGGAGTGGCTCACCAGCAGCAACAGCGCGCGCTGCGGCGGTTCCTCCAGCACTTTAAGCAGCGCATTGGCGCCGAACCGGTTGAGCTCGTCGACCGCATCGACGATGGCGATGCGCCAGCCGCCCTCGCCCGCGGTCGAGCCGAAAAACGCCACGGTGCGGCGAATGTCGTCGACCGCGATCTGTTGGCGCAAAACGCCCTTGTCGTTCGGTGTGCGCTCCAGGATGAGGAGATCAGGCTGCCCCTGCGCCGCGATGTGGCGCGCCACCGGATGTTCCGGATCGACGGCGAGCGACGTTGCCGCCGCGACCTCCGCCGCCGCCGGATCGGGGTGCGCCAGCACGAAGCGCGCCAGCCGGTAGGCCAGCGTCGCCTTGCCGATGCCCTTGGGGCCGGCGATCAGGAAGGCGTGCGGAATGCGGCCGCCGCGATAGGCGGCAAGCAGCGCGGCCTCGGCATTGCCGTGGCCGAACAGCACGGCGGTGGTGCGCGGATGCGGCGCTTCTGAGTCTTCGTCCGCCTGCGGGCTCATGACGCTCGCTTCACGACACCAGGTTTTCCGGCGCCGGTTCTTGCGGCGCGAGCGGTGCCGTCGCCGGATCGAGCCGCGCCTGCACGGTATCCCAGATGTCTGTGGCCACCTGCACGCGCGGCGCGCTGGCGTCGATGATGACGCAACGCTCCGGCTCGTCGGCAGCGAGCGCGCGAAACGCCGCGCGGAGCTTTTCGTGAAATTCCAAGTTTTCTGCTTCGAAGCGGTCGGGCGCGGCGCCGTCGCGGCGCAGCGCCAGGCGCTCAAGCGCCACATCGACGGGCACGTCGAGGATGAGCGTGAGGTCGGGCAAGAGATCGCCGATGGAGACCCGTTCGAGCCCCTTGATCAGCCGCTGGTCGACTTGGCCGAGCGCGCCCTGATAGACCCGGGTGGAGTCGGCGAAGCGGTCGCACACCACCCATTTGCCGACGTTGAGCGCCGGCGCGATGGTGCAGCGGACGTGATCCTCGCGCGCCGCCGCGAACAGCATGGCCTCGGCCTCGGCGCCAAGGGGCTTTGCCGCGCCGGACAGCAGCACGTGGCGAATGATCTCCGCGCCCGGCGAGCCACCCGGCTCGCGGGTCAGGAGCACGCCGAGGCCCAACGACTCGAGCTTGTTCGCCAGCAGCCCGGCTTGCGTCGACTTGCCGGTGCCCTCGCCGCCTTCGAAGCTGATGAACTTGCCTCGCATCCTTTTCGTCGCGTCGGGACCGCTGCGGCCCAAATTCAGACTATGCATTCATTTCAGCAGCTTACGCGCATTCCTGCACATACGAAATGAAGTATAATCGTGCCAAGCATGCGCTATATAGGCCTGTTCGGCACGGTGCGCACGAAATCCGCGCAAAAAACGGCAAGCTCACAGCTTATTCACGCCTGCCTTGAACAGCCCGATCATCAGCTCGGTGGCGCCATCCATGGCGCGTTGCGTCATGGTGCCGGTGCCGACGTCCTCGGCCGCAGTCAGCGGCACTTCGAGCGCCAGGTTTTCGCCGCGCCACACCAAAAGCTTGCCGATCGGCTGGCCCTTGGCGATCGGCGCCGGCACCGGGCCGGTATAGACGATGCGCGCCAAAAGCCGCTCGTTGCTGTTGCGCGGCATCATCACCTTGACGATGCCGGGCGCCAAGAGCGGCACGTAGCTGCGGTCGCCGCCGAAAACCTTGGCGCCGCCGATGTTCTGGCCTTCGGCGAACAGCACCCGCGCCTCAAAACCGTGAAAGCCCATTTCCAGCATTTTCTTCGCTTCCTCGGCGCGCTCCTTGTCGGATTTTGCGCCGGTGACCACGACGATGAGCCGGAAATTGTCCTGCACCGCGGTGCCGACTAGGTTGAAGCCGGCTTCCGCGGTTTCGCCGGTCTTCATGCCGTCGGCGCCGATCCCCATGCCGAGCAGCGGATTGCGGTTTTGCTGGCGGATATTGTTCCAGGTGAACTCGCGCTCGGCGAAATAGGGAAAGAAATCCGGGTACGACTGCATGATGTGGCGGGCGAGCTCGGCCATCTCGCGCGCGGTGACGCGCAGGTTGGGATCGGAAAAACCTTCGGCATTGGTGAAGGTCGACTTTTCCAGGCCGATCTCGCGCGCGCGTTTGGTCAACAGCGCGCCGAACGCCGTCTCGTTGCCGGCCAGTCCTTCGGCGATGGCGATGCAGGCATCGTTGGCGGAATCGACGATGATGCCGTGGATGAGATCGTCGAGTTTGACCTGGCTGTGGATGGCCGCAAACATGGTCGAGCCGCGGGATGGCGCGCCGCCCTTGCGCCAGGCGTTCTCGCTGATCCGGAAGCTGTCGTCGAGCTTGAGCCGGCCCTGCTTGATCTCGTTGAATACGTATTCGAGCGTCATCAGCTTGGCGAGACTTGCCGGCGCCACCAGCTCATCGCCGTTCTTGTCGAACAACAGGCTGTCGCTGTCGGGATCGAGCAGGACCGCGGCGGGGATGCTGGTCTGGAACGCGTCATCCTTTTTGGTCGCCATCGCAGCCGGCGCGGCATGGGCGGCGTAAAAGCCGGCAGCAACCGCCGCCGCGAGCAGCGCGGCCACGGCGATCCGCACTCCCCTGCCCGTCAACAAAATTGCAAAAAGACGCCGCACGCGCACGCCGACCTCCACCCGTCACGCACCTCAATTGCACCCGACCATGTCGGGGACAAGTGGGCATGCGCAAGTCCGCCGCTGCGGCAAATTGAACGCGTCTTGCCGGGTCAGGCGTGAGCGCAGCTTTGGATCAGTAAAGCCCGCGGCCGTTGAAAAGATCGAGGCCCTCGGAGCTGGAGGGCGTCGCGGCAAACGATATGGCGGGCCCGGTCGATGCGGTAGAGGCCGGCGCCCCCATGAAGCGGGGACCGCCCACCGGCGGCGGCTGCGATGGGAACCGCGGGATTATGGACGTCGAGGCGAGCTTGACGTTCCACGGCGCCGGCGCCGGTTCGTGGTCGCGCAAGGTCGCTTCGAGGATGCGGTCGTCGGTGCCTTCCACCGGCGCGCGGCCGACATATTCGACGCGCACCGGCACAGTGCCGCGATTGTAGAAGCCGAGCAGGTGCGCCGCCCGCGTCGACACGTCGATGATGCGGTTGTGGGCATAGGGCCCGCGGTCGTTGACGCGCACGATCAGCGATTTGCCGTTGGTCAGGTTGGTCACCCGCACGTAGCTCGGCAACGGCAGCGTGGTGTGGGCGGCGGTGATGCCGTCCTTGTCGAAAATCTCGCCGTTGGCGGTGAAGCGGCCGTGGAAATCGTCGCCGTACCACGACGCCAGCCCCTCGGCGCGATAATGCGGGTCGTCTTGCGGGAAGTAGGTTTGGCCGCCGACCACATAGGGCGAGCCGACCCGGTAGATGCCGCCGCCCTTGGGCACCGGCTCGCCGGGACCGACCACACGCTCGCTGGCGGACACGCCGTAGCGCGCATCGACCCGCGATGAACCGCTGCAATGGGCGAGCAAAAGGCTCAAGCCGGCGCAAGCGCCGACCGCCGCAAACTTCCGCACTGCCGCGCGAACTCGACCCCGCATCGTCCCCGTACCCGCCGCAGAGGTATCGGGGGCCAGCGTGGTTACATTGTGGCGGAAATGCGCGAGCCGCCGCCCATAGTGAACGGACTATTGTCGGCCGGGCGTCCCGCCGTCATTGCGAGGAGCGAAGCGACGAAGCAATCCAGGCGGCGCCGCAGAACTGGATTGCTTCGCTTCGCTCGCAATGACGGGGCCGTTACTCGTAAATCGGCTTAGCCAGCACCACGATCGCCGGCGGCGCGTCGACCAGTTCGTTGACGATCTTCTCGGCCTCTGCGCCGGTCAAGGGATGGACCGGAAGCTCTTGCTTCGCCATCTCGGCGAGGAAACCCGGATCCTTCATGGTGTCGTCGAACGCTTTGCGGATGATCGCCAGATGATCCGCCGGCACGTCCTTCGACATGATGAAGGGCCGGCCGACTTCGTCGCCGCCGTTGAGCAGATCGAGCAGCTTTTGCTGCTCGTTGCCCTTGGCGAAGCTGCCGATATAGACGGCGCTCTCCGGGATTTCATCGACGCGCTGGCGGGTGAAACGGACAAAGGGATGGGCGAGGTTTTTGCTGATCCATTCGAGCGGGATGCTGCTGTAGGAGCCGCAATCGCCGTCGAGCGCGCCCTGCTCGATCGCCAGCCGCTGCTCGGCGCTGCCGGGATAGCCCATGATCTGTTTGACCGGCGCGTGGAAAACATCGCGCAAGGTGGCGCCGTTGATGTAGTTGCCGGACGATTTGCCGGTCGAGCCGAGGATGAACACTTTGCGGTGCATCATCTCGTCCCAGGTTTTCGGCCCCTGGTCGCCATAGCCGTAGCAAACCCGGTAATCCGGCGTGACGACGCCGACCCAGGCGTAACGCCGGAAATCGAGATTGATCTTGTCCGGCTGGATGATGGACTGGGTCACCATGCCCGGATTGAAGATGACCATGACGGTGCCATCCTTCGGCGCGGTCAGATTGAGATAGCGCACCGAAGTCAGGCTCCCCGCCCCCGGCATGTTCTGCACGATGACGGTCGGATTGCCGGGAATATGATTGCCGATATAGCGCGACAGCACGCGGGCGTAATTGTCGTAGCCGCCGGCGGGCGAGAAGCCGACCACGATGGTGAACAGCTTGCCCTTGTAAAAATCGTCGGCGCGCGCTTGCGGCAGGAGCGCCAGCACCGCCAGCAGCAGCGTCGAAAGACCAAATACCCGGCTCTTGACCATCGCCATCCCTATCGCCGTTCTTGCGGCCTCGTTGCGGTGACCGATATTATCGCGCATCTGGCCACGGTTTGCTGCGACAAAACGCTACCGATCTCAAGCAGAATCAAGCGGCTGCGAGGAAACGTTGCGTTTTCACGCGATACCCCACACATTCGCAGCTCAGACGACGCCGCTTCATTGAGGATTTGCCGATAAAGTCGGTGTATTGGAAAAGGCCGATCGTGGAAGGGTGGCCGAGTGGTTTAAGGCACCAGTCTTGAAAACTGGCAGGGGGTCCGCTCCCTCGTGAGTTCGAATCTCACCCCTTCCGCCACGCTACGCCATGTGACTTGTGTACCTCGCGGACGCTTGAGACGCAGGCGAATGACTGATGCGAAAGGGAAAGGATCACTCCATGGACAGGCGGAGCAACGAGGAAATCGAAAATAATGTGTTCACCGACGACGTAAGCGATGAGGCATTGGAGATTGCGGCGACCTCTAACGGTGTCCTCGGCACCTCGGCAGCATGCACACCCACGCATGTCTGGTCGACCTTTTGTCCCGGTTGACCGCCGCACGGCGTCGTTTCCGGGTCGAACGTTCAAGACAGCCGTCACCGCCAAACCGCTGCTCAGCCTCGCGCGGCGCAATTCGGTCGCTCGCGGAGGAGGAACGGACATTACGCGGACCCAGCAAATCGATTGTTCCTGACCCATCACGTCATTTCAGCCGGATTGTTTGCTGTGGCGCACAATCAGCCGCAGCTAAAGGCCGCCGCGGCAGCAACTGTGAGAGAAAGCGAGGATGGTCATGCCAAGCGACAAACGTTGGGTCGGAACCTGGGCGGCGGCTCCGGCGCCGGCGGAAGGCGTCGTCGGTTTCAACAACCAGACGATCCGCCTGAACCCACGCTTGAGCATCGGCGGCGAACGGTTACGGGTCCGGATCTCAAATGCCTACGGCAATCGTCCACTGATCATCGGCGCCGCGATGATCGCGTTGCGTGACAAGGGTCCGGCGATCGTCGCAGGCACCGGCCGCAAGCTCAGCTTCGGCGGCCGCGACTGCGCCGTCATTGCAGCCGGGGCGGTGCAGTACAGCGATGCGGTTGATCTTTCCGTTCCACCGCTCGCCGATGTCGCGGTCAGTTTCCATCTGCCCAGCGAGGTGCCGGCGAATTTCGCGATAACCGGCCGCTACGCAAGGCAGACCAATTACATTTCGCCACCCGGCAATTTCGCCGCGGCGCCAGTGATGCCGGTCGGGAATCTGACCGACCAGTGGTTCTTCCTGTGCGGCGTCGACGTGCTCGCCCCGAGCGACGCACTCGGCGTAGTCGCGCTCGGCGACTCGCTGACCGACGGCAACATCTCGACGATCGACGCCTTCCGCCGCTGGCCCGATCAATTGGCGCGGCGGCTCGTGGCCCGCGCAGGCAGACCGGTCGGCGTCATGAACAACGGGCTCGGCGGCAACCGCATCCTGCACGACATCCGCGGCGACAGCGGGCTGCGGCGCTTCGACCGCGACGTGCTGGCGCAGCCGGGCGTCACCCATGTCATTGTCATGCTCGGCACCAACGATCTGCGTAATCGGTGGGCGAAACCCGAGGAGGAGGTCACCGCCGAGTCCGTGATTGCCGGCCTGCAGCAGATGGCGCTGCGCGCGCGCAGCGCCGGCGTCAAGATCATTGGCGCGACGCTGACACCGTTCGGCAACGAGACATACATGGCCAATGCCTGGAACCCGACGCGCGAGATGCACAGGGTCGCGGTCAACGCCTGGATCCGGCAGAGCGGCGCGTTTGACGGTGTCGCCGATTTCGATGCCGCGTTGCGCGATCCCGAAATCCCGACCCAGATGCGTGCCGTGGACGATTGCGGAGACGGACTGCACCCGAGCGACGCTGGTTACAGTAAGATGGGCGACGCGATCGACCTCGCGCTATTCGCTTAGAAGCTGCTCAGAGCAGCAAGGCGCGAATGGCAGCAAGCGACCGCCCGGCAGGTCGCTGTTGCGGTCGCTTTCGGGGGGGCAAAGCCGGCATCGGCCGGACTTGCCCAAAACGATGTGAATGACCCAACAGCGACATTGCCGAGCCGATATTGCTGTGCCGCACACAACGGAGCCCGTCGATGCCAACGACGCGCGCCCCGACCCGCGCAGCGGCTCGCTGGATTTACTCGAAGCTGCTAGGGTGGAACGGACTGGGCCCTGCGGGGTTTTAGGTGCTGTGGGCCCCAACGACACGTCGAAGATCATCAGGGAGGGAGAAGCGATGTTTCACACGACATTCGCGCATTCATTGGGAATTATTGGTCTTGCAACGATCTTGGCCGCGCCGCTGGCATCGGCTCAAGAGTCGCCGCCCGTTCGCGTGCGCGGCTCAATTGAGCGCGTCGAGGGCTCCATCTATGTGATCAAGGCACGCGATGGCGCCGAGCTCAAGTTAACGGTCGCAGACAAGCCCTCGATCGCAACCTTGGTCAAGGCGTCGCTTGCAGACATCAAAGAGGGTTCCTTCGTGGGGGTCACCTCCATGCCGCAACCCGACGGCAGCCTGAGCGCCCTGGAAGTGCACATCTTTCCTGAGGCAATGCGTGGAACCGGAGAAGGACACTACCCATGGGATCTCCGGCCGCAGAGCACGATGACGAACGCCAATGTCGAGCAGGTTGGCGCCTCCGTCGACGGTCGGACGCTGACGCTGAAATACAAAGACGGCGAAAAGAAAATCTTCGTGCCGGCCGAAACGCCCATCGTCATTTATCAGGTGGGGGACCGGACAGATCTCAAGCAGGGCGCTAAAGTCTTCATCGTCGCCGTCAAGCAGCCCGACGGAACGCTCGAGGGTCGTGCGTGGCGTGTCGGCCGTGACGGTGCAGCGCCAGCCTTCTGACCGAGTGGGATTTTGCACCGGATGAGTTACGTCCTGGCCTCCGCAAAAGTCATGGGCATCGAGCTGCCGGAGAATTTTTTGGCGCTCGCCGACAAGGAGATCGAGTAGCCAGTGGTCGCTATTGGGGAGAGGCGGACATCGCGCGGCCTGACCCATCAGCGACATTGCTATGCCGATATTGCTGTGGTGCGCACGACGTCACTATCAAATGGTAAGCTTCTCTTGATTGAGGGCGACCCATGAGGCGACGGGAGTTTATTGATCTGCTGGGCGGAGCGGCTACGCGGTACTGATAGTACGTGCGCAGCAGCCGGCGCTGCCGGTGATCGGCTTCCTTAACATTGCATCGGCTGACCCGGTGCCGCCCCATGGGGGCTGCATTTCGTAAGGGCCTGGAAGCATCTGCCTATGTCGATGGTCAAACCGTGGCTATCGAATACCGCTGGGCCGACGGCCGCAGTGAACGCCGCGCCTATGAGGCTTTGCCGATTGTCTGGCTGATCGCGGATAGCCGCAAATCAGAATTTGTAGCTTAGCGCTGCCCGAACCTCGTTAACGCTCATGTTAGCCCACGAGAAAGCAGCCGTCGCTAGTTGCGGGGCGCGGCAATTCGGGTTTTTTATTGTGCATAAACCCAGAAAGGTGCTCGTACTAATACTGTTCGCGCTCTGGCCGCTGCTTAAATCATAGAAAAGGTATTCGCCTCTCAACAACCAGTGTTCGGTGATCATCCACTCGAGGCCGGCGCCTGCCGTCCAACCTACAGCTGTCCGGCTGAATGCCGCGTTGGCGTTGTAATTATAACCCACGGGATCGTTCAGCGAGGCAGTACCTGTGTAATTGATTTTTCCCCAAGCCACACCGCCCGTGCCGTACAGCATTAGGCTAGGTCTGATAAGGAAGCCGAGCCGGTTCCGAGCGGATCCCAGCCAGTCCAGCTTTGTGCCCAGGCTGGCGCCGCTGAATACGACGGGCGCTCCACCGACCGTTAAACTCTGAGAGAGGGTTCGGCCAGCGTTTGTGAAGGACCAATCTGCTTCCAGGCCCCAGACCCACCTAGGGTCAAACTGCCAATTAAAACCCTCCTGAAAGCCCCCTATCGCTGCTGCGCGCCCGGTATTGACAGTAATAGGATCGAGAAACGACAGCGTTGGGTCGGGGAATGAAAGTGTCGCATTATCGTGTGACCAGGCGCCGCCGATGTTTGCGCCGATGTAAAAACCGGTCCAGCTCAAGACAGGTGCCACCGGAGTCGCTGGCGCCTTTACTTCCATGTCGGCTGCCAGCGCGGGCGCGCCAACGCCAATCATTGTTACGATTGCAGCAATCCCCATGAGCGCTTTCTTCATGGTGTCCCCCTATGGCAACCTCATCGGAATTTTGGACCGTGCGAGAATGATAGAAGGTTTGATGCGTGCCCAGGATTCGAGAAAGAGCTTTTCTGAAGAATAACGCTGACCGTTGCTTGCCGGACACAGGCGCCCTACGAGGTTTTTTCAACAATCAACTCTGACACTTACAGGTGCTGCCGCACCGCAACCTGACCTCGAAATCGGACGAAGCTGACAACGGAGGCGATCAGCCAAGGCGTGCCAATCCGCCGGCCGACGTTCTACCGCGCCAATTCGCCGCTACTTTTGGTCAGGCGGAACTGGTAAAATTCGCTTGTAACATTGCCTGCATCGGAGCTTTGGGAAGCAACCGCATGCAATGGTCTAAGCGAAAAAATCTGGCAGTTGCGCTGGCCGCAGCGATTCTGTTTGCGGCTTCGGGGTCTGCCGCGTGGCCTCAGGGCGGCAGGACGATCAGAATGATTCTGCCGTTCCCTCCGGGCGGTCCTGCCGACATCATGGCGCGCCTAGTAGCGCAGCAGGTCGGAGCCGAAGGCGGTCCAACAATGGTGGTCGAGAGCCACCCTGGCGCTGCTTCCGAGATCGGCACCGAACTCGTATCCCACGCCGCCCCCGACGGCGACACCTTGGGCATTATTTCACCTTCGTTTGTCGTGCTCCCGCATTTCCGGAAGCTCAACTACGACCCGCTCAAAGACTTTGCACCCATCTGCGAACTCGCGACCTTTCCGCCGCTTCTCGTCGTCAACAGTCAATCGCCTTATCATTCACTTGGCGATCTCATCGATGCCGCGCACGTGCGCCCCGGTGCCCTGACGCTCGGCACCATAGAGGTCGGGAGCGTTACGGAGTTGGTATTCGAGATGCTCAAACAGGAGACCAAAGCCGACATCACGTTCGTTCCGTTCACCGGTTACACACCGGCGATCGAAGCGGTGCTCGGCAATCATATAACGGCAGCGCTTGCCGACTATTCCAGTCTCCAGGCGGAACTCCAGAGCGGCAAGTTGCGCGCACTCGCGACGACGGGGTCTAAACGGGTGTCGTCGCTGCCGAATGTCCCGACGGTGGCTGAAGCCGGCTACAGTGGCGTCGAGGCCGAGTTCTACGTCGGTGTGGCCGCTCCCGCGAAGACGCCTGCAACGAAGGTATCCGAACTCATTCACTGGTTCACGACCGCACTGCAGACACCGCAAATCAAGGCGAAATTTGCGGCGCTTGGCTTCTTCTCCGGTGGGCAGTGTGGCGCAGATTTCGCCGCTATCCTGCACAAGGACTACGCGAAATACGGCCAAATCGTTCGGGAAGCGCACCTGCAAATGAATTGAAGTCGATTGGCCCCCAGGGAGGGTTAAATGAGCAGGCTCAGCAAGTGTTCCGTTCTCCGCGGGTCTGTCGGTCTTCTCACGCGTCGCGCGATTCTCGGCGCTGCCCCGGCCGCGCTGGTCCTTGGCAGCCCGCTATTCGTCGCCCGCCCGGCGCGAGCCGCCAAGCAATACGGCCCCGGGGTCACCGACAGCGAGATCAAGATCGGCAACACCGGCCCCTATAGCGGCCCGCTCTCGAACGCCAGCCCCATTCCAATATCGATGCTCGCCTATTTCAAGATGATCAACGATCAGGGCGGCGTGAACGGGCGCAAGATCACCTGCATTTCCTATGACGACGGCTATTCGCCGCCCAAGGCGGTCGAGATGACGCGCAAGTTGGTCGAGAACGACCAGGTTCTGTTTATCACGGGATCGGTCGGCACCCCGACCAACACCGCGATCTGGCAATACATGAACGAGCAAAAGGTGCCGCAATTGTTCCTCGGCACCGGCGCCACCAAATGGGACGACCCGAAGGGCCATCCCTGGACCATGGGCTTTTTCGTCAGCTACCAGGCAGAGGGGCGCATTTACGCCGCCTATATCTTGAAGAACAAGCCCGCTGCCAAGATCGGCGTGCTCTATCAGAACGACGATTTCGGCAAGGACTATCTTAAGGGGCTGGAGGACGGGCTCGGCGATAAGGCCGCCGCATTGATCAAGGTCAAGACGTCCTACGAAACCACCGACCCGACCGTCGACTCGCAAATCATTCAGATGAACGCGGCGGGCTGCGATGTCGTCGTCACCATCGCAATTCCGAGATTTGGCGCCATGGCGATCAGGAAGACGGCCGAAATCGGATGGAAGCCGCTGCACATATTGAATGGCGTTGCTTCGTCGGTCAGCGCGGCGTTGAAGCCGGCCGGCCTCGAAAACGCCAAGGGTATCATCAGTGACAATTCCTTCAAGGACCCGAACGACCCCCAATGGCAAGCCGATGCGGGCTACAAATCGTGGATCTCCTTCATGGATAAGTATGACCCGCGTGGCGACAAGACCGATAACCAGAACGCCTACGGCCAGTCGATCGCCGCGACAACCGTTCAGGTGCTGAAGCAGTGCGGCGATGAGCTGACGCGCGAGAACGTGATGAAGCAGGCGGCGAACCTGCAACATCTCGGACTGCCGATGCTCTTGCCGGGCATCACGATCAATACCAGCCCGACCAATTTCGCGCCGATCAGGCAGGCCCAGATGATGCGTTTCGACGGCGAGCGCTACATTCCATTCGGTCCGATCCTGACCGGAGCGATCGGTTGATCCAGGGTAAAGCGCTGGACAGTCAATGACCAGGTCGCCTCGGTTGGCGACCTTATTCTTTTCGCATTGTGGGCAGGTGCCGAGTTATGTCGCCTGTCGTGCAGATTTTCGGACGCCGGCGGTAGAAAAGGCTGCCGTAAAATGACGGGACTTCGGGACGTCCCGCTGGCAGTCGCAGCCGGTCGCTATTATCGACGCGATCGGGGGGACAATCGGACATTGGGAAGATGGGGCAAAATTGCGCGATTGATCCGAAGGCGACATCGGCCCTTAAATTTTGTTGTGATGCACAACGCAGGTCCCGCTGATAGGATATAGCCGTCGGCTTGCGGGGAGCATATGAGGCGGCGGGAATTCATCACCCTATTGGGCGGCGCGGCGGCATCATGGCCGATGGCGGCAGGCGCACAACAGACGCCGAGACTACCAACCATTGGATTCTTGGGCGCGACAACGCCTTCGGCTCAATCACAATGGACAGGTGCATTTGTTCAGCGACTGCGCGATCTTGGTTGGATTGAGGGTCGCACCATTACGATTGAGTATCGATGGGGAGAAGGACGAAGCGAACTCTCCCCAAAAATCGTCGCAGAGTTCGTGCAAAGCAAGGTCGATGTTATAGTTGTGCCGGGAGGTGCAACATTGGCTGCAAAGCAGGCAACGTCTAATATACCGATCGTTTTCACAGCGGCGTCAGATCCGGTGGGCAGCGGGTTGGTCACCAGTCTCGCGCGCCCGGGAGGGAACGTTACAGGATCGTCGCTGCAATCTCCCGACCTTGCAGGAAAGCGGTTAGAACTTTTGCGTGAAGTGTTGCCCAGGCTGCACCGCTTGGGAATTATGGCTGACGTAAGCTATTCCGCCGCAGTGGAGGAAATGCACGACCTACAAGAGACTGCCACCAAGCTCGGTCTTGAAGTTGATACGCTAGAAATTCGGCACGCAGAAGACATCGCACCCGCATTTGCGAACGTGAAGGGCCGGACGGATGCCCTCTACGTAGTCTCCAATCCGCTCGTGAGCACAAACCGTGCTCGCATAAATGCTTTGGCCTTTGACGCACGGCTGCCAACTATGCATGGCTTGCGCGAGCTTGCCGAAGGACAAGGTCTGATGTCATACGGGCCAAGCTTTCCGGAGCTATACGCACGCGCCGCCGAATTTGTTGACAAGATTCTTCGCGGGGCAAAGCCTGCCGAAATTCCAGTCGAACAACCCACCAAGTTCGAACTCGTCATCAACTTAAAGACGGCAAAGGCCCTTGGTATTAGCATCCCACAGACCCTGCTCGCTACCGCCGACGAAGTGCTCGAATAAGACGTGATTTTGCTGCGATGCACTTTGTCTGCTTGTGGCCTTTTTCGACCATCGTGGCGGGTCGCCGGTTTGGTCGTTATCGGGGGCAGAGCGGACACTTGCCCTTTGGCTGCCTTGCCGGTGTCAAGATAACTAGAACAAACCGATGCAGCGCAGCACTTCGAGAATATTGACAACCCATACCGGCAGCCTGCCGCGGCCGCGCGAATTGACGCGGCTGTACGCCTTGCGCGCGTGCGGCGACGCGGTCGATGCTGCCGAAATTGATCGCGCCGGGCGCGAAGCGGTGCGGGCGATCGTGCACAAGCAGCACGACGCCGGCATCGACGTCGGCAATAACGGTGAGCAGCAGCGCGATTCCTTCTTTCTTTATCTCAAGACGCGGCTTTCGGGACTTGGCGGTAGCTGGGAGCGACCGTCGCGCGCCGATGTCGACCGCTATGCAGATTTCAAGCGCATGTGGATCGAGCAGCACGCCAGCAGGACCCAAGTCTCGGCGCTCGGCGGCTTGCCGAAAGCAATCGGCGAGGTGCGCTATCTCGACGATCGCGCGATTAACGACGAATGCCGCTATTTCAGTTCAGTCCTGGCGGAAAATCCAGGCATCTTCGTCGAACCGTTTATGAGCGCGCCATCGCCCGGCATCCTCGCCACGGCGGTGCGCAACGAGCATTACGATACTCTTGCGAACTATCTCGCCGCGCTCGGCCGCGCGCTTCAGATCGAGTACGAAGCGATCGTCAAGAACGGCTTGCTATTGCAGATCGATGCGCCCGATCTCGCGCTCGAACGCCACATCACCTACAAAGACAAACCAGTGGCTGCATTCGTGGCATTCGTCGAGCAGGTCGTCACGACCATCAATCATTCGCTCAGTAACGTTCCGCGCGACCGCGTCCGCCTGCACGTGTGCTGGGGCAACTCAGAGTCACCGCATGATTGTGACGTGCCGCTCGAAGATATTCTATCTGCTCTCCGGCAGGCCAATGTCGGCGGCTTCGTCTTGCCCTTCGCCAATCCGCGGCACGCCCATGAATTTCGCTGTTTTGCAAGACATCCGCTCGAAGATGATCAGGTCCTGGTGGCGGGCGTCATCGACAGCCTGACGAATTTCGTCGAGCACCCAGAGGTGGTGGCCGACCGCATTGAGCGCGTCGCCAAAGTCGTCGGCGATCCGTCGCGGGTGCTGGCGGGGACCGATTGCGGTTTCGATACCTCAGCCGGCTGGGGCCGCGTTGCCGAGGACGTGGTCTGGGCCAAGCTTTCAAGCCTGCGCGACGGCGCGCGGCTCGCTTCGGATCGGCTATTTTCGCGCGGACGGTAGGTTAGGTTGAGCGAAATGAAATTTACTGCGTGACGCCGCAACCAAAGGGCAGCCCGCTTGCGACTGCGAATTGGGTTCAATGGCTCTTCTCGACCGTCTCGGCAGGTAGCCTGTGCGGTCGCTATCGTAGGGGGTCCTGGAAGCCACGCCCGGCCCGCCGCAAGTGTTTTCCCACTTTCACCTGCTCGCAGCCGATGTGCGCGACGGGCGGCGGCGGCACCTGGCCTGGTTAGCCGCGACGCGGGACAATTCGCCGCGAATCCGATAACGTTTTGATTCGTCGAATCACTTCGCCCCGGCTCGGGCGGGAGGGCGTCGAGTGATGAGCACGATCATCACGGTCGCCACCATGAAAGGTGGCAGTGGCAAGAGTACGCTGGCAAGCTGCCTTGCGGTGCATTGGCATTTGCGCGGGCGCCATCCGACCCTGATCGACGCCGACCCGCAGCGCTCGATCATGCGCCTCGCCGCGCGCGAACGCGCGCTCGGCGGCGTCGCCGTGGTTGAGGATTCGACCGAAGACGCCTCGAAGACGGCGCGGCGCATCGCCGGCGGCGGCAGCCTGGTGATCATCGACACGCCGGGCTTTCGCTCGCGGACGACGCTCGATTGCCTGGCGGCCGCGGATTTTCTGCTGGTTCCCGTAAAACCGTCGCCGTTCGACGTCGACCGCATGCTCGATACCCTGAGCATCCTGACCGACCGCCCCGATGGCAAACGGCCGCTGTTCCGCTGCCTGTTGACGCAGACCACCCGCGATTCCGTCATCGCCAAGCACATCCGTGCCGAGCTCGCCGAAGCCGGCCTGCCGGTGCTGCAGAACGAGATGACCAACCGGGTCGTCTATCCGGAAGCCGCGCTGTGGGGCGCGACGCCGAGCCTGATCAGCTGGAAAGGACCCGCGGCGAAGGAGATCGCGACAATCGCCGACGAGGTCGACATGGTGCTCGGCGCCCAGCAGGTTGCCGCATGACCCGCAAACCGCTGCCCAAAGCCATCGTACGCCCGCTCGACAGCCTGCGCGTCGCCAGAGGCGCCGCGCTCGACGCCCCCCTGCCCGCGCCGCAACCGGCTTTGCCCCATGATGCGGTCGAGCCGGAGCCGGCGCTGCGGGTGTCATCAGCGCCAATCGCCAACGATGCGACGCCTGCGATCTCGCCCGCCGCGCAGCAATTGGCCGCGAAGCGCCACGCGCTGGCGCGCAAAATCGTCGAGCGCCACCGGACTTTTGCCGCGGTGGGCGGTCTTCTGCCGCTGCCGATCATCACCGTCGCCGGCGTCACCGCCATCAACTTGCGCATGGTCAAGCAGCTCAGCGACCTCTATGGCGTGCCGTTCCAGCGCGACCGCACGCGCGCCATCATCGTCGGGCTGATCGGCGGCGCGGTGCCGACCGGCCTTGGCGTGACCACCGCGTCGACGCTCGCCTTCGCGATGCCGGGACCGGCGCTGGTCGGGCTCGCGGTCTCCGCCATCGCCGCCGGCGCCATGACGCGCGGCATCGGCTTGGTCTTTGTCGAGCATTTCGAGAATGGCGCCTTGCCGCTGACTACGGCCAAAACTTAGCGCTTGCCAGAGTGCCGCGGATCGCCGCGGCTTCGTTACGGAATCTCGTACACCGTCGTCTGGTCGGCGATGCCGCGCAGCGCCGCGACTTGCATGGTCGGCTGCAGGCCGGCCTGTTCGAGAATTTTTGCCGCCTTGGCGTCCTCGACCACCGGCTTGGTGACGAAAATGGCGCGCGAGGACGCCAGCCCCTGCACCCGCGCCGCCATGTTCACGGTCTGGCCGAAATAATCCTGGCTGTTGTTGAGCGTCACCGCCAGGCACGGGCCTTCGTGAATGCCGATCTTGAGCAGCAAATCCTCGTTCTGGCGCTCGGCGTTGATGCGCGCCATTTCCTCGCGCATGCGCAGCGCCGCCGCCAGCGCCCGGTCCGGCGTCGGAAACGTCGCCATCACCGCATCGCCGATGGTCTTGACCACCGCGCCGGCTTCCGCCGCCACGATCTCGTGCAGCACGCGAAAATGCTGGCGCACCAGATCGTAGGCCACCAGATCACCGACGCGCTCGTAGAGCGCGGTCGAGCCTTTGAGATCGGTGAACAGGAAGGTCAGGCTGGTGATCTTCAGGCGCTGATCGACGTCGAGCGTATCGGTGCGATAGATGTCGCGAAACGTCTGGTTGGTGAGGAGGCGCTTGGCGGTGATGAAGGCTTTGCGCTTGCCGAGCAGGTGATGGAGCTGGTCGCCCGCAATCCACAGCGCCGGCAGCACGCGGCGGTCGGTGCGGTTCTCGAGCGACAGCCGCAACGGGCCGGGCTGCATTTCGACGGTGCCGACCGGCGCTTTCACCTTGTTGAAGACCATGGACAGGGTCTGCCGCTCGCGGGTCGGCTCGCCCTTGACGTCGATGAATTGCGTGCCGTGGGTCACCGGATCGAACGCGATGACGAAATCGTTCGGCAATTGCACCGACAGCACCGCCTTCTCGCCGGGCGGCAATTCGATCGAGTCGATGGTGAATTCGGCGAGGCTGTCGCCCAAAGTCTCCGGCAGATCGACGCCCGAGCTCCAGAAAATCTGCCGGTAATATTCGGCTTCGGGCAGCGTGTCGGGATCGTGGGCGGCGATGCGGCGCACGCGCGGGCTTACCGTGAAGGTCACCTCGACCATCTCGTCGAGCGTCGGCTTATAGCCCGAGGCGCACAGCCCGCAGGCATATTCCTCGTGATCGATTGTCTTGAGCGTCGAGCCGGCATCGAGCACGCCGCCGCAGCCGGGGCAGAGCACGTTCCACGACAATTCGAACAGGCCAAGCCGGGCGGCGTGCAGGAACGCGGCCAGCGCGCGCTCTTCGTCGAGACCGTGCTTGGCGGCGAAATCGAGCACGTTGACGCGGCACAGCTCGCGATCGGGCGCGTCGCGAACCGCGTGCTCGATGGCGGCAACGCAGTCCGGATCGGCCGACTGCCGCAGCACGTTGAAAAGAGCTTCGGATTCGCTCACTGCTCCCAGTCCTTATGGCTCAGCGCCCAGGCGCTGCACGAAGGTAGGTCTCGGATCCCCTGCCTTCAAGGCGCAGGGCCGTGAGCGCGCGAGGCGGCGGCCTCACAGCGAATTGATGTTTGTTTGGAAAGTTTCGGCCAACGGCTCTAGGCCGCGGGCAGGCCGACCGCCGCTGGCGGCGGCGAAACCATCGCGAGCATTTGACGTATTTGTGATAGCGAAGATGCTGAAGCGGCGCCGGAAACCTGCGCATGACGACGATCTACCGCTACCGCAAGGAGACGCATTTTGCCCAGCCGCCGGAGGCGGCCTGGCCGTTCCTCGCCGATACCGCGCGGCTCAACGAGATGACCGGCTCGCCGCCCTATCAGGTCGTGGACCGGCTCGACGCCGACGGCCGCACCCGCCGCGCCGCAACCGCCAAGGTCGGGCCCGTGCGGTTGCAGTGGGACGAGCGGTTCGGCGAGTGGCAGGAAAACCGCTGGCTCACCCAAGAGCGCCAATTCAAGAACGGCCCGTTTCGGCACTTTAAGGTCCACGCCAAACTCGATCCCGAAGGCGCCGGCAGCCAGCTCACTTTCTCGGCCGAGATCGAATGCGCCGGCGCGCTGGGATTTTTGGCAAAGCTTACCGGCCAATTGGACCGCGAGTTCGACAAGCGCGTCGCAGCGGTCGAAAAATTGGTCGCCGAAGCAACCGTGCCGGATCAGATTGTTGGCGCCAGCGCCCATGAGGCGGCGACGCCGGCGGGCCAGCGCCGGTTCGATGCCTTGATCGCCGATCTCGCGCGCGATCCGGCGAGCCACGGACTAGCGCCCAAGCTCGCCGCCTATCTGCGGCAGGCGCCGGGCGTGACGTTGCGCGGCATCCGGCCGCTGGCGCTGGCGCGGCAATGGCGCGCGGCGCCGACCGACACGGTGGAGCTGTTTCTCGCCGCGCAGCATCGCGGCATTCTGGCCATGGGCTGGGATTTATTGTGTCCGCGCTGCCGCGGCGCCAAATCGCGCGTCGAGCGCCTGCACGAATTGCCGCAAGGCGCGCACTGCTCGTCCTGCAATATCGATTACCGGCGCGATTTCACCCGCAACGTCGAACTCACCTTTCGTCCCGAGCCATGGTTTCGCCCGCTGCCGGAGGGCGAACTGTGCATGCTCGGGCAAGCCTCGACGCCGCATGTCAGGCTCCAGGCCGAGGTCGCGGCGCGGGCGAGCAAAAGTTTTGCCCTGACATTGACGCCCGGCGCCTATCGCTTTCGTACCGTCGAGGCCGGCGGCGAAGCCGATGCCGATATCGGCGCCGACGGCAGCATCCCGCAGGTCACGGCGAGCGGCTCCGATATTGCGCTCCTGCCGAACGGCCAGGCGGACAAGCTCGTCCTGCGCAACGATACCGACCGGGCGCTGTTCTTCGTCGTCGAGGACCGCCACTGGGCGCGGGACGCACTGACCGGCGAACGGGTCATCGCCATGCCGGCATTCCGGCAGTTCTGCCCCGAGCAGCTGCTGCGTCCCGGCGACGACGTCGAAATCGGCCGCGTCGCCATCATGTTCACCGACCTGCAAGGCTCGACCAGGCTTTACGACGCGCTCGGCGATGCCACTGCCTACCGCCTGGTGCGCGATCATTTCGCCTTTCTGTCGGAGCGGGTGCAGCGCCATAACGGCTTCATCGTCAAGACCGTCGGCGACGCGGTGATGGCGGCGTTCGGCGATCCGGCCGACGCGGTGCGCGCGGTGCTGTCGATCCGGGATGAGGTCGAAAACTTCAATCGCGGCCGCAGCGATGCCGGCATCGTGTTGAAGCTCGGCTTGCATCAGGGCGCGTGCATCGCCGTCACCGTCGGCGGCGTGCTGGATTATTTCGGCTCGGTGGTGAACACGGCATCGCGGCTCGAGCACCAGTGCCGCGGCGGCGAAGTGATCATATCCGAGGCCGTCATTGCCGACGCCGAAGCGCGCGAAGTTTTGGCCGGCCAAGCGCTGACGAAAGATAGCGCCAGCCTGCGCGGCTTAAGCGAGCCGGTGCGCTTTGTCCGCATCGGCGCCGCGGTCTCGCGGTAACCGAATTTCTCGACCTTCAATTCGCCCGCTCGAACCAGCGCAGGAAGCGGCCGCCGGCCACGCCGCGCGTCAGCGCCAGGTTATACTCCTGAAACACTTCGGCGGTGTGCCAGCCGCCGGCGGGCCAGTTCTTGATCGCGCGCTCAAGCCGCTCGATATCGATGACGCGGCGCACCAAAGCGGACTCCGCAAGCTCGGCGATTTGTTGCGCGAGCTCGCCGCGCTGGCTTCCGAGCTTTTCGTACCAATCCGCCGCCTGCAGGCCGCTCATGCGATTGGTCAAAATCTCGTCCGGAAGCAATCCCCACATGGCGCGGCGAATGAGCGAGCGATCGATGCCTTCGGCCAGATACTGCTCCTGCGGCACGCCGAAACAGTAGGATACGACGTCGATGTCGGCAGTCGGATCGCGCACCTCGACGCCGGTGACGGCTTTCTCCGCGGCATGCCAGTCGCCGATATAGTCGACTTGGGCGAGCGCATGCACGCGTTCGTCCTGGCGCAGGCGATAGCGGAAATCGTGGCCGTTTTTCTGCGCGCGGTCATCGACCGCCATGGCCGCAGCAAAATCCGGCCGGATCGTTGCGTGATCGTGCCAAGCAGCGAATCGCCCGGGATGGCGGCGGCGATCGATCCAATTGCCCACCCGCTCCGGCAAGAGCGGCTCGACAAAAAGCTTTCGCAGCGCCGCCCGGCGTGAATAAGGCGAGTGGCGATAAAACAATTGCCACTGGCGCAACGCCGTCACAAGCCGGCCGCGCTTGAGATGCGCGACGGCCTGCGACCAGCCGTTCCAGCTGATCGTGCAATTGCCGTGAAAGCCGCCGAGCAGCACGCGCCGGCCTTGGGCGCGCGCCAGGCGCAGCACCGCCAGCATCCAGCCGAGATTGCCCGGATTGCGCACCGGCCCTTCCAGCGCGATGAAGACGCGCTCAAGCTCGGCGAAATCATTGCATTGATTGCTCTCGACGTACGTGACGTCGATATTGCCGGCCGCGCGCGCGATTGCCTCGACGTAAGGCATCTCGTCGGCGTAGTGGCCGGCCGGCACCGCTCCGTCAAAACCGCGCCGCGGCACGCCGGTAAAAGCCGCAAGCCGCTCGTTCTTCTCTGCGAGCGCGCGGGCGGCGAGCGCCGAAACCGAAGACGAATCAAGGCCGCCGCTGAGCAGGCAACCGACCGGATGAGCGCTGCGCATTTGCCGGCGCACCGCAACGTCGAGGCGCTCGCGCAAGCCTTCCGCGTAAGCCTGATCGCCGCCGAGCGTGATCGGCGCGATGTCGGCCGGCGACCAGTAACGGAATTGCCGCACCGAGCCGTCGGCCTCGATCTGCATGACATGCGCCGGCGGCAGGCGAGAGACATTGCGATAGATGGTCGTGGCGTGGTCGGCGTGGTTGAGCACCAAAAAATCGGCGAATTTTTCTTCGCTCAATTGGCGCGGCACGTCGCCGAGCGCAAACAACCCGTTCGGCATGGTGGCGAAGGCGAAAAATCGCGCGCTCTTGTGCCACATCACCACGTTGAGTCCGAGATGGTCGCGCGCCAAGGTCAAAGTGCGGCGTCGCGGATCCCAGATCGCGACCGCAAAAGGCCCGCGCAGCATCGGCCACAGCGCATCGCCAAGTTTTTCCCAGCCGGCGAGTAGTACGCGCGAATCCGGCCACGCCCGCGCCTGCCCCACCATGATGCCGATCCGCTCGAGTACCTCGTCGCGATTGTCGAGCCGGATGTCGGCGCTGATCAGCGCGCCGCTTTCGCCCTGCCGTGGCTGGCGATCGAACCGGTCCTGCGGCGTCATGCGCATCAGCGCGTGGACGAGGCCGATGCCTCCGGCGACGGCAATGTCGGCGCGGTCGGGACCGTATTGACGCAACGCATTGGCCGCGCGCTCGAGGCCGTGCCGGCTCGCGACGCCGCCGTCGAAGCGCAGCAATCCGGCAATGGCGCTCATGGCAATGCTCCGCCGAACATGGCGAGCCGCGTAAATCCGTCAGCCTCGGCGCCGCCGACGATCTTATCGTCGCCGATCTCGACCCAGGCATGCGCACTGAGCGTGCCCGCCGCGCCGCGATCGCGCGCGACACCGAGGCAAAGGCGGCTCGCGATGCCGCGCCGGCGCAACATGGCGTGCGCCGCCAGCGCCCGCGGCAGGCAAAGCGCATTCATCCATGGTCTGGCGCCGAGATGTTCGACCGCCCACGACACCCGGCCTATTTCGTCCGTGGCGAAGCGCCGGATGCGCCGCGGCGGCCGGTCCGCCCAGGCGAAGATGCGCGCCGGAGAAACAAACCGCACGGCGAGCCGCGCCAGGACGAGCATGGCGGCCGCCTCGCGCAAATAGACGCGCCGCATCGTTCGCGGCGTCATCGTGCTTGGCTCCGATCGGGCGCGGCGGCCATCGGCTCGCTGTCCAGAACGTTATGACGGGTGATGTGCAAAGCTGTCAGGCTCCACGGCAAAGTGGATCTGATCTATTCCCCAAAGCGCGAGGACAACGGAAACGCCCACTCCAAGGAAAATCCGAGTTTTGTGGCCGGCGCGGCCGGCGGCTGCGGCTCCGCTGGACCGGAACCGGGCGACGGTGCGGCGTTCCGGGGCGGCGACTTTGTCTCGCGACCGATCGCAAGCACGGTCAGCGCCGGAGTTTTCCACGCGCGCCGCTTTGCCAGGCCATCTGATTTCATCGGTTGCATCGCCTGCCCCCGCAATAATCGCGCCTTTAAGCGTTCTATGGGATCGCCTTCGGCATGGCAAGACCGTCACAAAATCATGCCAAAGTGCCGGCCGACACTGCTCTTCGCTCCAGTGACTGCGACCTTCCCGCGCGCACAGGCTTGCGCGGCACCGGCAAAATCGTGCACGCTGCAGTGATACCGTGGCCAAGCGGAGGCGGCTTGAATCCCGTTCGGAAATAAATTCGTCTTGAGGGAGCGTCCAGTGAATCGCCGATCTCTGCTTAGCTCCGCAGCGCTCGCACTCGCCGCGCGCGGTCTGCCACTGCCGGCATGGACAACGAGCGCCGCGGCGCAAGGCGCCACGCCAATCTGGCGGCACGGCGCATCGCCGTTCGGCGACCTGAAATATCCGGCGGGCTTTCCGCATTTCGACTATGTCAACGCCACGGCGCCGAAAACCGGGTCGGCGCGGCAGATCGCGCTCGGCACGTTCGACAACTTCAATCCCGTCGTCGGTCTGGTCAAAGGCGCGCTCGTCCAGGGCACTGAGCTGCTTTACGACACGCTGTTGGCGCCGGCGCTCGACGAAGTCTCGGCCGGCTACGGCCTGCTTGCCGAAGCGTTGAGCCATCCGAGCGATTTTTCCTCCGTTTCGTTTCGGCTGCGGCCGGAAGCGAAATGGCATGACGGCACGCCGGTCACGCCGGACGACGTCATTTTCTCCTTCACCGCGCTCAAGAAATCGAACCCGCAGGCGATGGCCAATTACCACGAGGTGGTGAAAGCGGAAAAAACCGGCGACCGCGAGGTCACGTTCACCTTCGACGGCCCCGGCCATCGCACCTTGCCGCCGATCATCGGGCAGCTCACCGTTTTTCCCAAAGCCTGGTGGGAGGGCGCCGACAAGGACGGCAAGAGCCGCGACATCGGTTCGACCACGCTCGAGCCGCCGCTCGGCTCCGGCCCATACCGCATCAAGGAATTTCAGGCCGGCCGCAGCATCGTCTACGAGCGCGTGCCGGACTATTGGGGCAACGCGCTCAACGTCAATCTCGGCAGCAACAATTTCGATGAGCTGCGCTTCGACTATTTCCGCGACGCCACCGTCGCCATCGAGGCGTTCAAGGCCGGCACGGTGGACTGGCGCATCGAGAACAGCGCCAAGAATTGGGCGACCGCCTACGATTTCCCAGCGGTCAGCGACAAGCGCGTCATTCTGGAAGAATTTCCCATCAACAATGTCGCCCTGATGCAGGCCTTCGCCTTCAACCTGCGGCGGGCGAAGTTTCAGGATCCGCGGCTCCGCCTCGCTTTCAACTATGCGTTCAATTTCGAGGACATGAACAAGGAGCTTTTCTTCGGCCAATACAAGCGCACCGCCAGCTATTTCGAAGGCACCGATCTGGCGGCGACCGGCCTGCCTTCGGCGGCCGAACTCGAACTGCTCGAACCGCTTCGCGACAAAATTCCGGCCGAGGTGTTCAAGAAGGCCTACAGCAATCCGGTCTGCGAAAATCCCGTCGCGGTGCGGGAAAACCTGCGTCAGGCGCTCCGCCTGCTCAAAGCGGCAGGCTACGAGATCCGCGATCAAGCGCTCACCAACGTCAAGACCGGCGAGCCTTTCACCTTAGAGCTCTTGAGCAACGTTCCGCTCTTCGAACGCGTGTTTTTGTTCTACAAGCCTTCGCTCGAGCGCCTCGGCATCGGCGTCACGGTGCGCACCGTCGACGAGCCACAATACGAGAACCGGCTGCGCAACTGGGATTTCGACATCATCATCTATGCGTGGGGCGAGACGCTGTTGCCCGGCAACGAGCTGCGCGACGACTGGAGTTCAACAGCGGCCGACCAGCCCGGCTCGGAGAACATCGTCGGCATCAAGAATCCGGCGGTCGATGCCATGGTCGACCGCGTCATCGCCGCAAAGAACCGCGCCGAACTGGTCGCCGCCGCGCGGGCGCTCGACCGCATCCTGCTGTGGAACCACTACGTCGTGCCGCAGTGGAACTACAACAAGCTGCGCACCGCGCGCTGGGATCGTTTCAGCCATCCCGAGCCGCTGCCGAAATACGGCATCTCGGCATTCCCCACCCTGTGGTGGTGGGACGCCGATAAAGCGGCCAAGGCGGGGGCGCGCTCTTGACGTCGTCGTGACGCATCTTGGCGCACTGCTTCAGCACGTAAGTCCGGCTAAACTCACAGCTATTGCAAGCGCTTGGCACCGGCCGACCGCCGTGATAGCGTTGACAATCCGTCGTCGAATAAGCGCATAATTGAAAATAGCAATCGGCTCGATCCAGTGGCGGGCCCGAACGGAAGTGGCGAGAAAGGATCTGCTATGGCACAGCAACCGACAGACTCCGCAAGTCCTGGGACCGACCAAGCCACGGCGGCGACGCCCGAGCAGCGCCACGAGATGGCTGCGAAACTGGTCGACCGTTTCGCCGTGTGGTCCGGCGTCGCCGGATTGATACCGCTGCCCTTCGTCGACGTGGCCGCGGTCTGGGGACTTCAGCTGCAGATGCTGCGCCGCCTGTCGCAAATCTACGACGTGCAGTTCTCCGAGAACCGCGGCAAGGCGCTGATTGCCAGCCTCGCCGGCACCATGATCCCGGTGACGAGCGGCATGGGCGCCGCCAGCGCGCTCAAAGGCGTGCCGCTGCTCGGCATGATGGCGTCCGCCTTCGTGATGCCGGTGCTGTCCGCCGGCGCCACCTATGCCATCGGCAAGGCGTTCGTCCAGCACTTCGAATCCGGCGGCACGCTGCTCGATTTCAATCCGCCGGACTATAAGGAATTCATCAAGGCGCAAAAGGAAATGTGGGATTCGCGAGTCGGACGTTCCGGCCGGGCCGCGCCGTCGTCGACCACCAGCGCTTCGGGGCACGCCGAATCCGCGACCTAGCTCTTGACTCGCGCGGGCCTGTGCCAGCCAATCAGGGAGTGGTTCCACCCGCGAAACCGCGGCAGCTCTTGACCGACGAGATCGACCCCATGGTCGAAGCCACCTTATATGTCGTGTTCTGTATTCTCACCGGTCTTTGCGGCGTCAACCGTCGAATGGGCTTCTTCGGCACATTCGTGCTCGCGCTGATCACCACGCCGTTGGTGGTATTGCTTGTGTTGCTGCTCACCGGCCCGTCGCGCCGCGTCGAGTCGCGTAGCTGAAGGTCGTGCAAGTGTCGATTGGGGCAGGCAAGTGTATTCTTGGCTGAGCCGGCAGCAGCGTACTGTAGAAGCGTAGACGGAGGACATCGCAGCAGTGTCCTTCCTCCAGCTCGTTCAACGCGAAATGCAGGGCTCGCTGCCGCGGCTCCTGTTCATGTCCGCATTGGGCGGGATCAGCACCGCAGCCGTGCTTGCCTCCATCAATGCCGGCGTGCAGAGCGTCAACAACGGCCACAAGCCGAGCCTATGGGCGGCCACGCTGTTCCTGGTGGCACTGTTTCTGTTCATGAAGACGCAGGAATACGTCACCATCACCGCCACCGCCGAGATCGAGGGCATCATCCATCGGCTGCGGCTGCGCATCATGGACCAGATCCGGCGCTCGGAGCTATTGGCCCTCGATAACATCGGGCGGGCGCGGATCGTCGCCGCGGTCACCGGCGACACGCAGGTGCTCACCCAGGCCAGCAACATGCTCTGCTTCACCGTGCAGGGCGCGGTGCTGATCTTTTTCGTCTCGATTTACGTGGCCTATCTGTCGCTCGCCGCCTTCCTCATGACCTTCGTCATTGTTCTCGGCGCGGCGATCATCTTCCACATGAAGAACCGGCGCCTGAGCGCGCAGAAAGCCGAGTCGGCGGCGTGGGAGCGCCGGCTGTTCGATCGGCTGACCGATTTCCTGGACGGCTTCAAGGAGATACGGCTCAACCGTGGGCGCAGCGCCGAGCTGATCGAGGATGCCACCGACGTGTCGCGGGTCGCGGCCAATATCAAGATCCGGACGCAGGCCGAAACCTTCAAAATGATCGTCAACTCGCAGATCTCCATGTACGTGCTGCTCGGCGCCGTGGTGTTCGTCGTTCCCAACTTGAGCGACACGCTCGGCGGCTCGTCGATCTCGAAGGCGACGACGGCGCTGTTGTTCGTGGTCGGCGCCTGTTTCGGCCTGGTGCAGTCGATTCCGATCTTGCTCAACGCCAATGCCGCGGCGAACCGCATCGAGGAATTGGAAACCGCGCTCAAGGCCGCCGGCCCGACCGAGGCCAGAGAGATCACCATACCGACGCGCTTCGACAAAATCGAAATGCGCGACGTCACTTTCCGCTATGTCGACAAATTCTCCGACGCCGCCTTCAAGATCGGGCCGATCGACTTCACCTTGCAGCCCGGCGAGCTGGTGTTCATCACCGGCGGCAACGGTTCGGGTAAATCGACGTTCCTGCGGGTGCTGGCCGGGCTCTACCCGCCCAATTCCGGCGACATCCTGCTCGATGGGGTGCGCATCGACGACGACAACCGCGATAGCTACCGCGCCTTGATGTCGGCGATTTTCTTCGACTACCACCTGTTCCGGCGGCTCTATGGCATTGCCGAGGGCGCGCCGGGCGAGCTTAATCGCCTCCTGGCGCAATTCCGCCTGGCCGACAAGACCGGGCTGGTCAACGGCGAGTTTCGCACCCTCGATCTATCCGGCGGCCAACGCCGCCGGCTGGCGCTGATCGTCAGTTTGCTCGAGAAACGGCCGATCCTGCTGCTCGACGAATGGACCGCCGAGCAGGACCCTGAATTTCGCCGCAAATTCTATGACGAGCTATTGCCGGAATTGTTGCGAGCCGGCGCCACGATCGTGGTCATCACCCACGATGACCGCTATCTTGACGAGTTGACATTGCCGGCCCGTCGGGTGCGCATGGACGAGGGCCGTATTGTCGAGCAACGTACGATGAATATGGGCTGATGGGTGCGATGGATAACGGCTGATGGCGACCTATTCGGAGTACCTCGATAGCAAGCCGCTTCCGCAGAAGCGTGGCCGGTGGCGTTCCATCAGGCGCCACCTGCCGCGGCTCTCCGTCCTGTTGATGACGTTGTTGCTGATCGCGGTCGTGCTGTGGCCCTACGTCGTCATTTCGGTTCCGACCGGGCAGGTCGGGGTGCTTTGGTATCGGCTCATCGGCTTCGACCCCTACTGCCTGTGTCTGGTGCGCGGCACCGTGCTGGATCCCAAGGAAATCCGGGAAGAGGGCCTGCACCTGATCCTGCCGTGGAACAAGCTCTATCTTTACGATCTAAGGCTGGAATCGACGACGCAGACATACAACGCCATTTCCAAGGACGGCGTCAGCATGTCCGTCCAGGTCAGTTTGCGATATCAACTGCAGCATAATTCCGTCGCCGTGCTGCACAAATTCATCGGCCCGAATTATTTCGCTACCGTGATCAGTCCCGAGATCGGCAGCCAGACGCGTCAGGTGATTTCGCGCTACACCGCCGAGCAGGTTTACACCTCGCGCGAGCAGATCCAGGCGGAGATTCGCGACAGCGGGCAAAAGGCGCTCGGCGCCAGCCTCAACAAGTTGGTGCAGCCCGAAGCCATGGAGCAGCCCGATCCCAAGCACTACAACGACTTCCTGCAAAGCGCGATCCAGCTCCTCGACACACTCGTGCTCAGCATCGAATTGCCGCCGGCCATCGTCGCCGCCATCAATCGCCAGACCGAGCAGTATTATCAGATTCAGGAATACAAATTCCGCGTCGAGCGCGAAGCGCAGGAATCGAAACGCAAGCAGATCGAGGCCAACGGCATCGCCGCCTTCCAACGCACCGTGAGCCAGGGGATATCGGATTCCTATCTGCGCTGGCGCGGCATCGAGGCAACGCTGGCGCTGGCGCAGTCGCCGAATGCAAAAATCGTCATCATCGGCACCAACAAGGACGGCCTGCCGATCATCCTCGGCAATGTCGACACCCCGCCGGGTTCGGGGATAACACCTCCGGCAATCGGCGCGGCACCGCCGTCCGGAGCGCCACCGCCCGCGAGCGATAAAACCTCGTCAGGCGCGCCGGCGCTCGGCGGCGAATCGAACGACGCCGCCAATGCCGGCCAATCGACCGGCAGCACGCCGGCAACTTCCGATGCCGCGCCGCCGGGCGCGTCAGGCCCGTACGGTTTGTCCGATTTCGAGGCCATTCTCTCCCGGCTCTACACCCCGTTCCGCACACCGGATTCCGGCCCGCCAGCGGGCACGGGAGCGGCGCCGAAACCGTAATTCGCGGGAGCGTTTTCCACGTCACGATCGTGCAGAGGTCACAATGAGCACCCGACAATATGACCCTGTAGCAGCGCCGCGCAGCCGGTTGTGGACCCCTGCCGGCCTCGTTCTCATTCTTTTCGTTATCGTCACCGTCTATTATTTGGGCCGCCAATTTAATTCCCGCGAATTGCAGCAGCGCGACGCCGCCATTCAACAGCTGCAATCCGACAGCCAGCGGCTCTCGGCGGACATCGCCGATCAAAATGCCAATCTCACCGCGTTGCGCGCCGAGCTGATGAGCACCAAAGCCGCGCTTGAAGCGATCATGCCGTCGCAGAACACCTACAATATCAGTCCCAACCAGTCGCTGATCGCCGGCGACGGCCGCTTGACCATTGGCATGGTTGGTTCTCCCGGCAACGACGGCGTCAATCTCAACGTCAACGGCAAGCAACAAAAGGTCGCGGCCGGCGACGCCATTCACCTGTCGCCGGATCCGTCGACGACGTGCCAGGTGCAAGTCCAGTCCTTTGACATGTTCAAGGCGATGCTGATCGCCTCGTGCGCCGCGACGAAATCGCAGTAGAGTCCGGGTTGGTGGGGCTTCGCCGTCGGCAAAGCTGCGTTACTCCCAAATAATCACGTTCGGCAGCACGCCGTCGACGCGCCGCAGCAACGTGTAACCGACGCCGGCAAGGCCGCGGAACAGGCCCAGATTGAAGCGGCCCTTGCCGCTGTTCCAGCGGTAATCGCCGGCCGCGGCGGCGCGTCGCAAAACCGCCGTCAGCCGCTCTGCCGCAAGCGCGCGAACATCGTCGCGGCCAAGCGCGGTGGCGGCCTCGCAGAAAAACTCGACGTTGCCGAGCGCGCCGCAGCACAGCGTGTCGACGGCGACGGGCCGGCCTTGCTTGGCGCCTGCGACGGCGTTTTGAATATCGGCGGTCAATGACGCGTCAGCCATCCCGCGAAGTCTCGCCGTGGCAAGCCGTGCCAGACCGATGCCCGGGGCGCCGTGACACCACTGGCACGGCCACGACGGCCTGCCCTCCTCGCGCAGATCGGGCCAGTTATGCTGCTCCGCGTCGTAGCTTGAATTTTCAAAGGCAATGCATTCGGCGGCGGCTTGCGCGAACTCTTGGCGCCCGCTCGCCTGGGCCAGCGACATGAGCGCATAGGCAAAGCCCGCCGCGCCGTGCGACATGCCGTTGAGACCGCGCGGTCCGGAGCCCTGCCCGACCCAGGTGCGCCGGCCTTCCGGTCCGAGCCGAGGCTCCCTGAGCAGGTGTTCGCCGCATTTGACGGCGCGGCGCAGCGCGGCATCGGATTGGCTGTCGCGATAAAGCCGCAGCAGGCCGAGGATGGCGCCGGCACTGCCGCCGATGACGTCCAATTGCTTGTCCGCGGCGATCAGGTCGTCGGTGAACAGCGCCGCCGCCTGCTGCGCGTCCGCCAGCAAGGCGTCGTCCTGCAGGCATTTCGCCATGACGGCGAGCGCGTAGACGATCGAGCCCAGTCCGACGGCGCCGCCGACGCCGAGCGATCGGGCCATGCGCGCGGCGTTGCGGCCTTTCAAATTCTTGCGCAGTTGCAGCAGTCCGGCCTGCGCCAGCTCGGCCGAAGTTTTGTTGCCCGTCACTGCGGCATGGGCGGCAAGAAAGACGCCGATGCCGCAAATGCCGTTGTAGAGGTCCGGACCGAGGCACACGAGCTGTGACACCTCGGCGTCGCCCAGCCAATCGAGACCGATCCAGGCGGCGCCCGGGCCGCGGCGTATGGCGCAACGCGATAGTTCCGCGGCGATCCGGTCGGCCTCGGCGATGAAAAATTCTTTTGACGGCGCGATTGCGGAGTCTTGGCGCGGAATTTCTTGCTGCTCCGCTGGCTTGGGCCTGACGGAACGCGAGACCGAATTGGTGTTCTCGCGAATGACCTCGACCTGCCAGGCGATCTCGCGCTCGTCGAAATTGCGAAACCGCGCGCGGGCGCGATCAAGGCCCGACGGCGCCTCGGTATGAATGGAATGGCCGTCGGCATCGCCGATGTCGTGGCCGTCGCTCGGCGAGACGAAATGCGGCACGTTCAACGCCAGCAGCGCCGAGCGCTCGGCCCGCTGCAACGGCCACAGCGGATTGCGCTCGCTCTGCCAATCGGCGAGCCTGGCGATGAAGTCGGCCTGCGCGGACCAGGTCACGCCGTCGTCCATGGCCTTATGATTACGCAGCCGCTGCAGCAGCATGTAGTAGAACCGGGTCGCGCGAATGACCTTGCGGATCGGCACGCCGGCAAAGCCGTCGAACAGCTCGCCCTGCTCGTTACCGTGGCGCAACAGGAAGTTTGCGTATTGCTCGAAACCTGAGACGAAGTCGTCGATGTGATCGCCGAACTTGGCATTGCGGCCGCCGACATGCGGCAGATTGGGGCTGGTCGTGGCGGCTTCCCGCGACTTCGCCGGCCGCATCGCGTCGGAATTGATGTTGTCCCAGATGATTTCCGTCCGGGAATTCCAGTCCGCGGTCATGCCGCCGATGGCAAAGACGTTGTTGTCGGGAGAACGCCCATAGGCGGGAAGCAGGCCGACCGCCATGACGGAACTGCCGACGATGTCGGCGGCGGCGTCGAAGGCGAGATCTTCCGGCGCTTCGGCGTTGCGTTCTTCGGCGCCGGCCTGGAGAATCATCTCCAGATCGATCGGCACCGGGTGATCGCCGCAGGCGATCATGTTCTCCTGATGCATGTCGGTTGCGGCAAAGCAGTGAAACAGCGCCAGCCAGCCGCCGGCACGCTGGAAAAACCGCGCGAAACCTTCCGCATCGGCGCAAGCCTTGTGATCGATGAATTCGGTCCAGCCATAGCCGTCCCGCGCGATCGCCCGCACGGCTTTGAGCTCGATCGGGGCTTGCGCGCCGTTCAAGCGTTCGACCAGGGCGTGCCAGGCGGCATCCAGCCGCAAATCCTTCGGCTTGTAGACGACGCGCGCGCCGTCCTCGAAGCCGACGATCCGCACCGAGCGGCCGTGATTGTGCGGATCGGAGAGATTGCCCTCGATGCCGGCAACCCGGCCGGCGTTGGCGGAATGCAGAAGATCGCGACGGATCGCCGCGATATCGGCATCGAGACGCAAGACCAGTTCGCGCGAGGTGTCGATCCACTGCCGCGCGATGGTGGCGAACAGCCGCAGCAGCACCGGCTTGTCTTCGAACAGGCGGCGCCAACCGCCCGCTTGCATCTCGGCGACAAAGTCATCGTAGCGCGACCTGCCATTGTGTTGCGCCGGAGCGTCGCGTTGCGGCAAGTCCGCATTGCGCGCCTTGGCGAAGCGCCCGTAGAGCGCCGGCGTGCCGAGACTGGAAAGCTCCCGAAGCAGCGAGCGGCGTAACGCCGCGCGCGCGCCTTCGTTCAAGTTGTCGGCGACGCGCACATCGAGACCCGACCAGAGCCGCCCGTCGGCCTGCGCAACCACGGACATAAAAAGCTGTTCGAACGCACAAGGATCGGTGTTGTCGGAAGCGGTGAGCGGCGCGGCATCGCCGCCGCTGTTTTGCAAAGCGGCTTCGATCCAGACGGCATCCTGGAGCCATGACGGCGAAGCTGCGGCAACGCTGCGGCGAACGGCAGCAAGCCGCGCCAGCACCGGAGCAAACGCCAAACCATCCCGCTCGAGCCGCCGGGCGAACAGCGACCAGTCGCCGCTGGCGCAGGAGCGGCACCATGCGGCAAGTCGCCGCGCAGCCAGATCGGCGTCGCCCTTCTGGCCGGGCAACGGCTCGAAATCGTCGGACAGGACTTCGTCCAAGGTTGCGGCCCGAACCATCAGCCGCTCGTAAAACGCGTCCATCCGATTGCTCTCTCCGGTCGGGCTGCGCCGTCCCGACGCGACCATTCTATTGCCGCGGGCCCCTATGTCACCGCCGGCGCGCCGCCCCCAGGCGGGGAACGCCGCGTCCAAACCTCGAGCGTCCTTTGGCGTCTAACAGCATCTAACCGCGACGAAACCTCAAGGCAGCGCGACTGCCAATTGTTCAGGCAACCACGCCGACGCTTTGCCATTAACCACGCCGTCAGAAGGCGAAAATTGATGGCGAAAATTCCGTGATTTATGTCGGCAAATCAATCACCTGCAGCACCAACACAACACCACGGGCAACACCCCGCCCAGACTTTACACCAGCCGCCGCCGATGATTTAATGGGTTCCGTGTGGGGGGGCGTTATCGCAAATTCTCCTCCTATTTGCCGACGCCGCTGGCGAACAAAAGGATGAATATCATGAACGACGCTACGATCGAGATTGAAGAGCTTCCCACCTTTGACGTCTCCGACGAGGCCCTGGAGGCAGCGGCTGGGAGCGAGAAGGCGGGCTACACGCTGGCATATTGCTCGGGCTTGTCCGTTTGCCCGGCCTGACCGGCGCATCGGACTGTCCTGACTTCATCATCTAACCGCTGACGACTGGTCGGGTTGACGAAGTCGCGCGCGAGGTGCCGCTGACCGCGGCGCCTCGTTTGCTTTTTCGGCATGGCCGTCGGCTCGACGCTTCGGCAGCCGGGACCGGCTAAGGTCGCAGGCCAGCCTTGATCGCCGCGGCCGCGGCCCTGATTTCTCCAAAAGCACCCAGGTTGCGGCGCAGCAATGGATTTCGGGCTCGATACATTCGGCGATGTCACCGCCGGCCCCGACGGCCGTCTCAACAGCCATGCGCAAGTCATTCGCGAGGTGATCGAGCAGGCGGTGTTGGCCGACCAGCTCGGCATCGACGCCTTCGGCGTCGGCGAGCACCATCGTCCGGATTTTGCGATTTCCGCGCCCGAGGCGGTACTCGGCGCCATCGCCGGCCGCACCAAGCGGATCCTGCTCGGCTCGGCGGTGACGGTGCTCTCCTCCGACGATCCCATTCGCGTGTTCGAGCGTTTCGCCACTGTCGATGCCGCCTCGCACGGACGCGCCGAGGTGACGCTGGGACGCGGCTCGTTCACCGAGTCGTTTCCGTTGTTCGGCTTCGATCTTAAGCAATACGAGGCGCTGTTCGAGGAAAAGCTCGATCTGTTCGTTGCGCTGCTCGAGCAGGAGCCGGTGACCTGGCAGGGCGACTTGCGGCCGCCGCTCGTCAACCAGCGCATTTTTCCGCCCCTGGAAAAGCCGCCGCTCAAGACCTGGATCGGGGTCGGCGGCAGCCCGGAATCCGTCGTCCGTGCCGCGCGTTACGACCTTCCGTTAATGCTGGCCATCATCGGCGGCGAGCCGCAGCGCTTCATGCCTTTCATCGACCTCTATAAGCGCGCCTATGCGCAGCTTGGCCGCCCCGTAAAGCCCATCGGCCTGCATTCGCACGGCTATGTGGCGGATACCGACGCGCAAGCGCGCGAAGAGCTTTGGCCGCACCACAAGGGCATGCGCGACCGCATCGGCGCCGAACGCGGCTGGCCGCCGGTGACGCGGGCGCATTTCGATCAGGAGGCCGATCACGGCTCGCTCTATGTCGGCGCGCCGGAAACCGTGGCGCGCCGCATCGCCGCGACCGCAAAGGTGCTCGGCATCGCGCGCTTCGACATGAAATACAGTTCCGGCACCCTGCCGCACGACAAGCTGATGCGCAGCATCGAGCTTTACGGCACCAAGGTGATGCCTTTGGTGCGCGACATGCTCAACTGAGAAGTTGCAAAACTCCCCGCCCCCAAACCGAGTGGCCGGCTTGAGGGAGCATTATCGACCAAACGCAGGCGCGCTATCCGCGCCGACAGTGTGCCGTTACCAACGCACATAAACTTCGTGCACGGCATCCTGCAGGCCGGACATGTACCAGCCATTGAACAAAGACGCATCGATCCCGTAGAGGATGGCGCAGCAAATGACGAACGCGGTCAGGTGCTTCATCTTCGCCTCCCAGCGAGGAGAAGAGCCGCTATCCTCACCCGACCTTCGCTACGGTTCATTCCAAAAACCGGCGGCAATAGTTCAAAATTTTCCGCGAAACGATGCGATTGGCGTCAATAGCCGCATTTTTCAACATTTCTGCGGCATTTTGACTGCCTGTGTCGCGTAACTGGTCACGTTCCCACCAGCCCGAATTGCGGGCTCGACGGCTCGGCGTGGCTGCGCTTGGCGATGCGGCCGGCGAGGCGGGACAGCCGGCCCGCTTCCACTGCGGCGCGCATGGAATGCGCCATCATCACCGGCTCGCGCGCTTTCGATACCGCGGTGTTGACCAGCACCGCGGCGCAGCCGAGCTCCATGGCGAGCGTGGCATCGGACGCGGTGCCGATGCCGGCATCGAGCACCACCGGCACCGGCGAGCGGGCGCAAACCAGCTCGATCAGATGCGGATTGGAAATGCCGAGCCCCGAGCCGATCGGCGAGCCCATCGGCATCACGGCCGCGGCCCCGGCATCGGCGAGTTTTCGGCAGGTCACCGGATCCTCGGTGCAGTAGGGCAGCACGACAAATCCCTTCGCCACCAGCGTCTGTGTCGCCCGCACCAGCTCCTCGACGTCGGGATAAAGCAATTCGCGGTCGCCGATCACTTCGAGCTTGACCCAGTTGGTATCCAGCGCTTCGCGCGCCAGCTCGGCGGTCAGCACGGCGTCTTTCGCGGTCTGGCAGCCGGCGGTGTTGGGCAGAAAGCGGACGCGGCCGGCCAACAGATCGATCAGGCTTTCGTCGTCGCCGGCGAGGCTGATGCGGCGGATCGAGGCGGTGACCATCTCGGTGCCGCTGGCGGCGATCGCGTCGAGCATGATCTTGCGGTTGGGATAGCCGGCGCTGCCGAGAAACAGCCGCGAGGCGAATTTTTGGCCGGCAATGACCAGAGGATCTGACATCGCGTTTGCTCCTAACCACCTTGCCGCACGCGCACGATCTCGACGCTGTCGCCGGGATTGAGCCGCGTCGCCGCCCAGGCCGCGCGCGGCACCACGGCGCCGTTGAGCGCCACCGCGATGCCACGCTGCCCGGTGTCGACGGTTTTCTCCTTAAGCAGCGCTTCGAGGGTTTTTGCCGCGGCGAACGGCTCGCTCTCGCCGTTGACGCGGATTTCTGCTGCCTGGGCCATCGCGCGCTCTCCCCTACTCGGCGGCGCGCGCCGGCAGAAACCGCTCGAGACCGAACGGCCGGATCGACGGTTCGACGACATTGTCGAGGATGAGCCGCGCCATGGCGTCTGCCGTCACCGGCGCCAGCAAAATGCCATTGCGGTGATGGCCGGTGGCGTAGAACAAGCCGTCGAGGGGACCCGGGCCGAGGATCGGCGCGTCGTCGCGGCTGCCCGGCCGGTGGCCGACCCAGATTTCCTCGATCGGCAGTTCCTCGACCGCCGGCACCGCGCGCCACGCGGCATCGAGCAGCGCCATCACGCCGCCGGCGGTGACGGTATCGTCAAAACCTTTCTCCTCGACGGTGGCGCCGACGATCAGCCGGCCGTCGCGCCGCGGCACCAGATAAGCGCCCGGCGCCCACAGCACGTGATCGATGAGCGGCGCCTTCGCATCCATGCGCAGCGCCAGCATCTGGCCCTTGACGGGGCGCACCGGCGGCCGGCGGTCGGGCGGCAAGCCGCCGATGCCGCGCGACCAGGCGCCCGCGGCGAGCACCACGATATCGGCCCGCTCGATCGCGCCGTCTTCGAACACGACGCCGGTCGCCTTGCCGCCTTGCACGGCAATGTCCTTGACCGGCCGGTGCTCGTGAATTGTCACGCCGGCAGCTTCGGCGGCGATGCGCAATGCCTGGGTGAGCTTGCGGTTATCGACCTGATGATCCTGCGGCGAGAACAGGGCGCCTGCGATTTTTCCCGCCAGATGCGGTTCCCTCTTCCGCGTGTCGGCGGCCGACAGCCATTGCAGCGGCAGGCCGAGGCGACGCTGAAACTCCAAACGATGGCCGATTTCCGCCTGGTCGTCGGCGGTCAAAGCGAGCAGCAGCGTGCCCTCGCGGCGCAGTTCGACGTCGACGCCGCTCGAGCGCAACAGCTCGTCGGCGAAGGCCGGCCAGCGCGCCTGGCTGTCGCGCCCGAGCGCAACCAGCGCCTCCTCGCCGGGTTCGGCCTCGCAGCACGCCGCCAGCATGCCGGCGGCGGCATAGCTCGCGCCAGCGCCAGCCTTGCCGCGGTCGAAAGCCGTGACCGTTGCGCGGCCGGCAAGCCGCCAGGCGATGCCCAAGCCGACCACACCGGCGCCGATGATGGCGACGTGCGGCTTTTTGCCGATATGGGGAAGCTTTTGCGTCAGAGGCGGCTCCCTTCGCTGGAATGACCCAGACAGGTTCGATGGGTTTGATCTCAGCCGACCCCCAAGGGAGGGGCGGCACCCCAGGCCGAAACAACAAGATAATGGGGGATTTAGCGCCCTTCGACAAGGCCAGGGCCGGGCCGCCGATGCCGCAGCAGCCGCGCGCAGGCGAGGCCGATGATCAAAATCACGCCGGCGCCGATCAGCGGCGGCACGCTGATGCCGAGATGCCCGAAGGCAAAGCCGTAATAGATCGGCCCGATCGCTTGGCCGGAAAAGAACGCCGAGGAATGCATCGACAGCGCGGTGCCGCGCGCGGTCTGCGACAGGTCGGTGACGTGCACCTGGATGCAATTGTGCAGCATGTAGAAGCCGAGGCCGAACAGCACGAACACCGCGGCCTGGATGTACCAGGCCATGTTCAGCGCGATCAGGGTAAAGGCGATTGCCGCGAAGCACGCGCCGGTCAGCATCAATTGCCGCTCGGTCACCCGCACCACCAAAAACGGCAGCGACAGCGACAGAATGATGCCGCCGAGGCCGAACCCGGCAATGATGATGCCGGCATAAGACGAATGGGTTTCGCCGCTCGCCAGCAGCAAGAGCGCCACATAAGGAAACATGCCGTGGATGACGATGCCTTCGAAGAACACCGAGCTGAAGCAGACTTTTGCCCGGGCATCGGCGAACACGCTGCGGAATCCGGCGGCCACGGTGCTGAGATTGAAGGGCCTCGACTTCGCCGCGCTCAAGCCGCGAAAGGCGAAAAACGCGATCACCGCGACGATCGCGCCAAAGCCGCCGATCGAGAAAAACACGCCGCGCCAGCCGAGCAGGTCGCCGATGGCGCCGGCGATCAGAGCGCCGATCAGATTTCCGGTCAGTCCCACCGCCAACAGGCGGCCGATCGCGACTTGGCGCGCATGCACCGGCACGAGATCGCCGACGATCGCGACACCGACTGGAAAGATGCCGCCGGCGCAGACACCGGCGATGACGCGCATGGTCACCAGCAGCGAAAAATTGCTGGCGAAGGCGCAAATCAGCGTGGTCGTCACCACGGCGGCGAGGCTGATATTCATCAGCCGCGTCTTGCCGAAGAAATCGCCGATGGTGCCGAGCGCCGGCTGCATGATGGCGTAAGGAAACGTGAACGCGCTCGACAACAGCGCCGCGGTTTTCACGTCGATTGCGAGATCGGCGGCGATCTTCGGCACCACCGGATCGACGGCGCGCGAGAACAGCGTCGAGGCGAAAATCACCAGGCTGACGATTCTGAGGACAGGCGGAATGGCGGAGTCTCGCTTGTGAGAACTGCGATCCGTCATCCTGAGGTGGCCGCGAAGCGGCCCTCGAAGGATGCACGGCCCGGGACCGTCGCCCTTCGAGGCTCGCTACGCTCGCACCTCAGGGTGACGGTGAACCGGTTAAGTCAGCGGCCTTTGTTACCTTGTCGAATTGCATCAAGCGCGCAAGAAGCGGCTCCATGTCCTTGAGCGCAATCATGTTTGGGCCGTCGGACGGGGCGCGGCCGGGGTTCTCGTGGGTCTCGATGAAGACGCCGGCGACGCCCACCGCCACCGCGGCCCGCGCCAGCACCGGCACGTATTCGCGCTCGCCGCCGGAAGCGGTGCCCTGCCCGCCCGGCTGCTGCACCGAATGGGTGGCGTCGAAGATCACCGGCGCGCCGGTCTTGGCCAGCTCCGGCAGCGCGCGCATGTCGGACACCAGCGTGTTGTAGCCAAACGACGCGCCACGCTCGGTGACCAGCACGTTCGGATTGCCGGCGCCGGTGATTTTTTGCACCACATTGGCCATGTCCCACGGCGCCAGGAACTGCCCCTTCTTGACATTGACGACGCGCCCGGTTTTTGCCGCCGCCACCAGCAAGTCGGTCTGCCGGCACAGGAACGCCGGGATTTGCAAAATGTCGACCGCCGCGGCGACCGCCGCGCATTGCGCCGGTTCGTGCACGTCGGTGAGCACGGGCACGCCGAGTTTTTCGCGCAACTCGGCGAAGATCGACAGCGCTTTGTCGAGGCCGAGCCCGCGCGCACTCGCGGCGCTGGTGCGGTTGGCCTTGTCGAACGAGGTTTTGTAGACGAAGCCGATTCCAAGCCGCGCCGTGATCTCTCGCAGCGCAGCCGCCATGTCGAAGGCATGCGCCCGGCTCTCCAGCGCGCAGGGACCTGCGATCAAGGCAAGCGGCAAGTCGTTGCCAAAGCGCACCTTGCCGATTGCAACGACGGAATTTGGCTTTGCGGTCATCGGCGCCCTCGCGGGCGACCATGCAGGCGGCGGCGAGCCGGGTCAACGGGCCTCATTTCACCGAAGAAAATGCCGTCGGCTGGAGGATTTGGTTGCTGGCGTTCTGCAGGATTGGGCCGTCTTTTTCGCTGGCCGCGCGGGCATTGATCCATTCCGGATCGGCCATGAACGCATTCCACTTCTTCTCGCGATCGGCGAGCGACTCCCAGGCCAACAGATAGGTCAGTTCCTGGTTGGAATCGCCGATGAGCGTTGTCCAGAAACCGGCCTGCTTGATGCCATGCTTGTCCCACAGCTTCAGCGTGACGTTCTGGAACCGCGCCAGCAAAGCCGGCAGCCGGCCTGGCACGGTGCGATAGACGCGCATTTCGTAGATCATGAAGTGCCTCCCGAAGATTGAGTTTCTAAGACGCCAAAATGTCCGGCGAACGGCCGGACATTGGGCAAAATCGATAGTAATTATACTACACCAGCCGGCTCTGCTCCACCGCCGCCCCGATAAACGACGAGAACAGCGGGTGCGGCGCGAACGGGCGCGATTTCAGCTCGGGGTGGAACTGCACGCCGATGAACCAGGGGTGGTCGTCGTATTCGATGATCTCCGGCAAGAGACCGTCCGGCGACATGCCGGAAAAGCGCATGCCGTGTTGGGCGAGGCGGTCCTTATAGGCGGTGTTGACCTCGTAGCGATGGCGGTGGCGCTCGGAGATTTCGCTTGCGTGATAGATATCGGCGACGCGCGAGCCGCGCGCCAGCATGGCCGGATAGGCGCCGAGCCGCATGGTGCCGCCGAGGTCGCCGGCGGCGGCGCGTTTCTGCAATTCGTTGCCCTTCATCCATTCGGTCATCAGACCGACGACGGGCTCCGGTGTCTGCACGAATTCGGTGGAGTTGGCCTTTTCGATGCCGCAGAGATTCCGCGCCGCCTCGATCACCGCCATCTGCATGCCGAAGCAGATGCCGAAATACGGCACTTTGCGCTCGCGGGCGAACTGCGCGGCGAGGATCTTGCCTTCGGCGCCGCGCTGGCCAAAACCGCCCGGCACCAGAATGCCGTCGACGTGTTCGAGGAACGGCGCCGGGTCCTCGTTCTCGAACACCTCACTCTCGATCCAGTCGAGCTTGACCTTGACCTTGTTGGCGACGCCGCCGTGGGACAGCGCCTCGATCAGCGACTTATACGCGTCCTTCATGCCGGTATATTTGCCGACGATGGCGATGGTGACGTCGCCCTCGGGATTGCGGATGCGCTCGTTGATCAGCTGCCAGGTGGCGAGATCGGGCGGCGGTAGATTGTCGATGCCGAAGGCGGCGAGCACTTCGTCATCGAGGCCGCCGGCGTGATAGGCCTCCGGCACGGCGTAAATATTGTCGACATCGCGCGCCTCGATCACGGCGCTTTCGCGCACATTGCAGAACAGCGCCAGCTTACGCCGCTCGCTCTCCGGGATCGGCCGGTCGGTGCGGCAGAGCAAAATGTCGGGCTGGATGCCGATGGCGCGCAATTCGCGCACCGAGTGCTGGGTCGGCTTGGTTTTCAATTCCCCCGCGCTCGGAATGAACGGCATCAAGGTCAGGTGGATGTAGATGGCGTGTCCCCGCGGCAGATCGTTGCCCATCTGCCGGATCGCCTCGAAATACGGCAGCCCCTCGATGTCGCCGACGGTGCCGCCGATCTCGCACAGCACGAAGTCGAACCCCTCGTTGCCGTCGCGGATGAAATCCTTGATCGCATTGGTGACGTGGGGAATGACCTGGATGGTGGCGCCGAGATAGTCGCCGCGGCGTTCCTTGGTGAGGATGTCCTGGTAGATGCGGCCGGTGGTGATGTTGTCGCTGCGGGTGGCCGGCCGCCCGGTGAAGCGCTCGTAATGGCCGAGGTCGAGGTCGGTCTCGGCGCCGTCGTCGGTGACGAAAACCTCGCCGTGCTGGTAGGGCGACATGGTGCCCGGATCGACGTTGAGATAGGGGTCGAGCTTGCGCAGGCGGACCTTGTAGCCGCGCGCCTGCAACAGCGCGCCGAGCGCTGCGGAAGCCAGACCCTTGCCAAGTGAGGAGACCACGCCGCCGGTGATGAAAATGTACCGCGCCATGGGACTTAACCTTTAGCCCCCCGAATACGATTCGACGAGCGATTTTCCGGAATATCTGCCGCGCATCGTAAACGAGCCGCCACGGACGCCTATAACCGCTTGAACCGCAGAGACTTCAACCGGAATCCTCAGGCGATGCCGTAAGGTCATCCCCCGACACGCCTGTCGCAGCCATAAATGGGTAGCGAAGTCGCCTATTGCGACTGCGGCACCTGCGGGCCGCTAGGTGCGGGAGCAGCCGGCGCAGGGTTGCCGCCCGGGCCGCCTTTCTTGAGCAGGTCAAGAACGCCGCCACCGCCACTGATGGGCGGTGCTGCGGGCGGAGCGCCGGGCGTTTCCTGGGCCGGCGGACCGCCGGTGCGGATGATCGAGGCCGGTTTGCGCTCCAAGCCCGCAACCCACGACAACAGCAGGCTGGTGGCGAAGAAACCGGCGGCCAGAAACGCCGTGGTGCGCGTCAAAACGTTCGCCGTGCCGCGGCCGGTCAAGAAGCCGCTGGTCGAGCTGATCAATCCCCCGCCCTCGGATTTCTGCAACAGCACGACGCCGATCAAGGCGACGACCAGCATGAGGTGGATGACGATGATGACGCTCAGCATTGGTGATTTCCGTACGCCGCCCCGCGCTTCATATAGGCAGCCGCGGCGGTCTCTACATGATCCAAAGGGGATTTTCTATGGCCGAAATGGCGCGGCCGGTGGGTCCCAACATGCCGTTAGAAGCTGCGGCTTAGCTACTTGTATTCCTTCAGATAAGCGATGAGGTCGGCGATGTCGGCCTCGCTGCCTAAGCCGCCGAACGGCATGCGATTGCCTTTCACCTTGGCCTGCGGGTCCTTGATGTAGGCCTTCAGGCTGGCGTCGTCCCAGGTGAGGCCCGCGCGCCTCATGGCGTTGGAATAACGAAAATCGGGGAGCGACGCGGATTTGCGGTCGTAGACGCCGCGCAGGCTAGGCCCGATGGCGTCCGGCTTTTCACTGTGGCAGGCGGCGCAGGTTTGGAACACCACCTTACCGTGGGCGGCGTCGGCGGCCGCTGCCGGCGTGTTGACGACGGCAATGGCGACAACGGCGGCCGCGGCGCCGGTCAAAGCGCCCGTTTGCTTCCTTTGCATTACTCCCCCTAGGCGTGGACCAGCGGTCCCGGATTCTTGAGGTACTTCGTCGTGATCGCGTTCGCCGACCAATAGGCCAGCGCGCCCACCGTGCTGGTCGGATTGTAGCCGTGCTGCTGCGGGAACACGGAAGCGCCCTGGACGAACAGGTTATGGGCGTCCCAGGCCTGCAGATAGCGATTGACCACGCTGGTCCTCGGATCGGCGCCCATCATGGTGCCGCCGGTATTGTGGGTCGATTGATAGGGCACCACGGTGAAAGTCTTCGGCCGCGGATGCATGTCGTAGTGCGTCGGGTTCATCGCCTTGATGACGCCCTCGAGCTTTTGCAGGAGATACGCCGACATTTTGAATTCATTGTCGGGCGGATTGTAGGTGAGCCGGATCAGCGGCCGGCCGAAGGCGTCTTTGTAGGTCGGGTCGAGGTCCATGTAATTGTCCCGGTTGGCATAGACCGAGCCTTGGGTATTGAAGCGGGCGGCGTGGTGGTACCACTTCACGGTGGCGCGCTTCCATTCCGAGCCCCATTCCGGCGTGCCGTGCGGCACGTTGCGGCCGGCGATCGGCGGCGCGGCGGCGGTGTTGCAGGAGATATAGCCGCCGCCGAAGAAGCCGAGCCCGCCGTGATCGAACGTCTCGCCGTTGAAGTCGTCGATCACGACGCCCATGCCGGCCGAGCCCCAATAGGGCGTCAGCTCCTTGTCCGCGAAGAAAGCGCCGGCGCCGGCCTCGAACTGGTAGGCGTAGTTCTTGCCGACGACGCCCTTGCCAGTTGCGCGATCGTACGGCTCGCCGATGCCGGCAAGCAGCATGTGCTGCACGTTGCCGAACACGTAGGACGTCAGCAGCACGATGCCGGCGGGCTGCTCGTATTCCTCGCCGTTGCGCATGTCGGTGTAGGTCACGCTCACGACTTTTTTTAAGTCTTTGTCGTAGTTGAGCTTGGTGACGAACGTGCGGGTGCGGATCTCGAATTTCGGGTCGAGGCGGAGCGCCGGCAGGATGGTGGAATTCGGCGACGCCTTGGCATTGGTCTCGCACGCGATGCGATTGCAAAAACCGCAATATTCGCAAGCCCCCAGCGCCACGCCTTCGGCGTTCGCATAAGGCGCGCTGGCGATCGCGACCGGTGCTGGGAACGGATGATAGCCGAGGCTCTTTGCCGCCGCGGCATACATCAAGCCGGCATTGCTCGATTTGATCGGCGCGTTCGGGTAGTGGTCGCTGCGCGGGCCTTCGAACACATTGCCGCCGTCGATTTTCTTGCCGCGCAGATTGCCGGCCTGGCCCGAGACGCCGCAGATCTTGTCGAAGCGATCGTAAAACGGCTCCATCTCGTCGTAGCTGACCGGCCAATCCTGGATGGTCATGCCGTCGGGAAGCGCGTTGGCGCCGTAGCGCTCGGTGAGTGCGCTGCGGATGCGGAAATCCGACGGCAGGAAGCGCCAGTGCAGGGCGCCCCAATGAATACCGGAGCCGCCGACGCCCTCGCCCGGCAGAAACGCGCCGATGCGGCGGACCGGCAGCGCCTGTTCGTTGGCGAAATTGCGGAACGTCAGCGTGTCGATCGAATTGTCCCACATCAATTCGAGGCGCGCCGCATAGCGCACTTCGTCGCGGATCGCCGGCAGGCCGAAATCGGCGCCCGGGGTGCGGTCGTGGCCCTTTTCCAGAGACACCACGTTCAAGCCGGCTTTGGTCAATTCGCGCGCCATGATGGCGCCGGTCCAGCCCAGCCCGATCGTGACCGCATCGACTTCTTTTAATCGCGTCACCATATCCGCCTCCCGCCTACGAAAAGTCCGCGATCGACTGCGGCTCGGCGACGTAGCGTTTGTCGCGATATTCATCGATGAGATGGGCGTAGGTCGCCGGCAGGCCCGGATAGCCGAGCATCCGCCACGACGCCTTGTTGCGGTTGCCGCCATAGATCGGATCGCCGAAAAAGCCTTCCATGGTCAGCGCCAACAGGCGGGCGAAGAAGGCGCGCGAATTGAAATTCTCGAACGCGGCCTTGCCCTCCTGCATCGCCTTGAGCGCCTCGATGCGTTTGTCCGGATCGAGCCGGTCGAAATCGCGGCCGTAGGTCTGGCGCGACCAGGCATTGGCCGCGGCGATGCCGGTGGTGATGAATTCGGCCGGCGTCAGCGGCAATTGATAGCCCTGCTCCGGCTTGCCTTTGAAGTAAGGGCCCGAGCGATACATTTTGGCGCCGCCGCCCCAGGCGCTGGCGAGCTGGCGGTCGATATAGGCGGCGCAACCGCAATCGCTGCCCGACGGCGACAGCTCGTCGGCCGGGATGATGGTATCGACCGCGGCGACGACGAAGGCGTGCTCGGTCTCGTTGAGCAGAAGCAGCGGCTCCGCTTGCGGCGCCGCCGGTGCCGCGGCAGGCGCAGCTGGTATCTGCGCTTCCGCAGGTGTGGTCTGCGTCAGACCGGCCGCGACTGCGGAGCCGGCAAGGCCTGCGCCCACAAGAAATTTCCGGCGTGGAATCGTCTCGTCGGTCATCGCACCCTCCCCTGCCGGCGCAATGCCGCGCCGCTATCGGTTGTTATTGGAACAATAGACCTAAGCGGCATCGACCGGAATGGCCGGTGGAACTCCGCGCAATTACGCACGTTGGAACATTGCATGTCTGCCCCTGCGCCAAAGCGGGGCTGTTGCGCGTTGTTCCATTGCCTTCGATGCAAAGGAGGGCGCCATGGACCGGCCAATGAAGAAACACGACCTCGACTTCAATTATGACAGTCACGGCCTCGAACGCAGCCTCGAGTCCGAACGGGCGCCGGATACGGCCGGGTACTGGTTCCTGGCGGCCGTGCTGTTCGCCTTTATCGCCGCCGGCATCATCGTCTATCGCGCCGGCAATGCGGAAATCCAGACCGCGGCAAATTATTCAAACCATCCGGCAACGCAGTCCGATCCGGTGGCTCCGCCGCCCATCGTGCCGCGCTGAGGCAAAAGTTAGCGGTAAACGGCCGCTATCGCCAGAAACTCCTCGGCCTTGAGGCTTGCACCGCCGATCAGCGCGCCATCGACGTCGTCGATGCCGAGCAGTTCCTTGGCGTTCGCCGCCTTGACCGAACCGCCGTAGAGAATACGGACGCCCTGCCCTGCCTTGCCGTAGCGCGCCGACAGCCGCTCGCGGATGAAGCGGTGCATGTCGAGGACATCGTCCTTGGTCGGCGTCACGCCGGTGCCAATCGCCCAGACCGGCTCATAGGCGACGACGAAATCCGCCGGTCCATCCGGCAACGCGCCGTCGAGTTGCGTGCGCACCACCGCGTGCGCGTTGCCGGCATCGCGCTCGGCGCGCGTCTCGCCGACGCAGACGATGGCAAGGAGACCGGCACGCCGCGCCGCAAGCGCCTTCGCGCGCACCATGGCGTCGGTCTCGCCATGGTACCGGCGGCGTTCGGAATGGCCGACGATGACGGCGCTGGCGCCGGCGTCCTTGAGCATTTCGGCGGAAATATCGCCGGTATAGGCGCCGGCCGGTTCGGCGTGGCAGTCCTGGCCGCCGATCGCGACGCGCGAGCCGCGCGCCAAGGCCGCAAAGTGCGCCACCAGCGTGGCCGGCGGGCATATCGTAAAGTCGGCGTTGGGCAGACCGCTGGCGCCGGCGATGATTGTCTCCAGTTCGCCGGCGGAGGCCATAAGCCCGTTCATTTTCCAGTTGCCAGCGACGAGAGGTCGGCGCGCCATCATTGAGCCCAAAAAATGCTGCGACAAAGAGCCGTTAGCAGACCGGTTGCAGGCGGAAAAGAGGCGTTTTATCTGCAAATCCCGTCGGTTGCGATGCAGCGCAACGCTCCTTATGATGCGCCGCCTTCAGCCCGGGGCCTTGATCAAGGGCTTGAGCACACCATTCCAGAGCGTGGAACGTAATGCTTCGAGGTATCCGTAAAGCCTCCGCGAATTGGCTCGGCCGCATCGTCATGGGCGTGGTGATGACGCTTTTGGCCGGCAGCTTTGCGATCTGGGGCATCAACGACATATTCCGCGGCTTCGGCCGCTCGACCGTGGCCAAGATCGGCCCCACCGAAATCCCGATCGAGCAGTTCCGGCAGACCTATAACGACGCACTGCAGACGCTGAGCCGACAGTCCGGCCATGTCATTACGCCGGACGAGGCGATGGCCCGCGGCGTGCCGCGGCAGGTTTTGAGCGAGATGGTCGCCGAAGCGGGCTTGAACGAGCGCGCGCGGCAGATGCGGCTTGGCGTGTCCGACGACGAAGTGTCGCGGCGCATCGTCACCAATCCGTCGTTCCAGAACCAGCAAGGCCAGTTCGACCGCGCCCGCTTCGAGGACGCGATGCGCAACGCCGGCTTCAACGAGCAGCGCTTCGTCGCCGAGCAGCGCAACCTGACGCTACGCCGCCAAATCATCGATTCCGTCTCCGGCAATATCCCGCTGCCGAACGCCTGGCTCGATGCCATCAATCAGTTCCAGAACCAGGAACGCAGCATCGCCTATATCGCGCTCGGTCCGGCGCAAGCCGGCGACATTGCTCCGCCGACCGACGAGCAGCTCAGCAAATATTTCGAGGCGCGCAAAATCATGTTCCGCGCGCCGGAATACCGCAAGGTCGCGACCGTGGTGGCGACGCCGGCAGAGCTGGCCAAGACCGCGGAAGTGCCGGACGACGACGTCAAACAGATTTTTGACACTTATCGTAACCGCTACATCACCCCGGAACGCCGCCACGTCGAGCAGATGCCGTTTCCCTCGATGGCCGAGGCGGAAGCCGCCAGCGAGCGCATCAAGGGCGGCCTGACATTTGCCGCGCTCGCCGCCGAGCGCGGGCTGAAAGAACAAGACCTCGATCTCGGAACCGTGCCGAAATCGACCATCATTGATCCGGCCGTGGCCGATGCCGCGTTTTCGCTCAAGGAAGGCGAAGTGAGCGCGCCGGTCCAGGGCAAGTTCGGCGTGGTCATCGTCACGGTGTCGAAAATCATCCCCGAGGAGGCGAAAACCTTCGCCGACGTGGCGCCGCAAATCCGCAACGAGATCGCCATGGCGCGCGTCAAGAAAACCGTCCAGGACATCCACGACAAGGTCGAGGACGCCCGCGCCGGCGGCGCCACGCTCGAGGAAGCGGCGCAGAAATTGAAGCTGCCCGTGGTCACCTATGACGCGATCGACCGCTCTGGCCGCGATCCCGCCGGGAAGCCGATCGAAAATCTTCCCCACGCCGCCGAACTGGTCAACGCCGCGTTCGCAACCGACGTCGGCGTCGACAACGATCCGCTCGAGGCCGACGGCGGCTATATCTGGTACGACGTCGCCGCCATCACGCCGGCGCGCGAGCGCAATCTCGACGAGGTGAAAAGCCAGGTCGAGGCGCAGTGGCGCGACGATGAGATCGCCGCGCGGCTGAAGACCAAGGCGGCCGACATCCTCGACAAGCTGAAGAATGGCAGCACGCTCGAGGCCATGGCCGCGGCCAATGGCGCGAAAGTCGAAACCGCAGCCGACATCAAGCGCGGCAAGGCGTCGGAAACCATTTCGGCGCGGATGATCGATACCATCTTCCACACCGCCTTGGACGCCTATGCCAGCGCCGAGGGCGACAAGCCGACGCAATGGATCGTGTTCCGGGTGACCGACGTCAAGACACCGAAATTCGAGGCCAACTCGCCGAACGGCAAAGCGCTTGACGAGATGGTCACGCGCCAGGTCGGCGACGACGTGTTCGGCCAATACATGGCGTGGCTGGAAAACGATCTCGGCACCAGCGTCAATCAGTCCGCGCTCCAGCAAGCCTTGGGCAACAGCGCGCCGGACACCAATTGAATGCAGATCGAGCCTTCGGCGGAAAAATTCGCCGCCCGCTATGAGGCCGGCGAGCCGCAGGTGGTTTGGACGACGCTGGTTGCCGACCTGGAAACTCCGGTCTCCGCCTTTCTGAAAATCGCCGACTCGCGGCCGATGAGCTTTTTGCTGGAATCGGTCGAAGGCGGCGCCGTGCGCGGCCGCTATTCGATCATTGGGCTCGAGCCCGACATGATCTTCCGCGCCGACGGCGAACGCGCCGAACTCAACCGCGCGCCGGCGAGCAATCCGACGGCGTTTGCGCCGATGGCCGAGCCGCCGCTGCAGGCGCTGCGCGCTTTCATCGCCGAAAGCCGCATCGCGCTGCCCGACGACTTGCCGCCCATGGCCGCCGGCGTGTTCGGCTATCTCGGCTATGACATGGTGCGGCTGATCGAGGAATTGCCGGCGCAGGCGCCCGATCCGATCGGCATCCCGGACGCCATGCTGGTGCGCCCGACGCTGGTGATCGCGTTCGATGCCGTCAAGGACACTATCACCGTGGTCTCGCCGGTGCGCCCACATCCCGGTCTGTCGGCCAAAGCCGCGCTCACCCGCGCGGTCGAACGCCTCTCGGCGGTGGTCGATGCGCTCGACCGGCCGCTCGACAAAGCCGCGCCCCCTCCCTTCCCTCCCCCGCCAGCGGGGGAGGGAAGGGAGGGGGTGGGTCCACTTGAAGTCGCCCCTCGGTCGAACACCACGCCGGCCGAATTCAAGGCCATGGTGCTGTGCGCCAAGGACTACATCGCCGCCGGCGATATTTTTCAGGTCGTGCTGTCGCAGCGTTTCGAGGCGCCGTTTAAGCTGCCGCCGTTCGCGCTTTACCGCGCGCTGCGCCGGGTCAATCCCTCGCCCTATCTGTTCTTTCTCGAATTCGGCGGCTTCGCCATCGCCGGATCGAGCCCCGAGCTGATGGTCAAGGCGCGCGACGGCGTCGTCACCATCCGCCCCATTGCCGGCACGCGGCCGCGCGGCGCCACGCCGCACCAGGATCAGGCGCTCGAAGCGGAACTGCTCGCCGACCCGAAAGAACGCGCCGAGCATCTCATGCTGCTCGACCTCGGCAGAAACGACGTCGGCCGCGTCGCCGAGATCGGTTCCGTCACCGTCACCGACCAGTTCTTCATCGAGCGCTACAGCCAGGTCATGCACATCGGTTCCAATGTCGAGGGCAAGCTGCGCCGCGACCGCGACGCACTCGACGCGCTGGCCGCGGGCTTTCCCGCCGGCACGGTGTCGGGCGCGCCAAAAGTGCGCGCCATGCAGATCATCGACGAGTTGGAGAAGGAGAAGCGCTCGCTCTATGCCGGCTGCGTCGGCTATTTCTCCGCTGGCGCCGACATGGATACCTGCATCGCGCTGCGCACCGCGCTGATCAAGGACGGCACCATGTATGTGCAGGCAGGCGCCGGCATCGTCGCCGACTCCGATCCCGATTTCGAGCAGCAGGAATGCATCAACAAGGCCAAGGCGCTGTTCCGCGCCGCCGAAGAGGCCAAGCGCTTCGCCAACGCGGTGCGGCGGGGCCAATAGCCTAATGCTGCCGGCCGCGGAACTCGGATCGCGTCGCCGCGTGCCCGCCCGCAGTTTTCCGCGTCACGATGCAGCCGCATGCGATAAAGCCGACCATTGCAGCGAGAATAGCCCAAAGCGCCACATCGACAGCCATGTCGTCGTCCTCCATGGCCGCCCCTGCTCTATTAATCGCGCGTGCGGCCGACCGGCACCGTGCTCGATTGTCGCAGCGGCAAAACTGCTGGTATGGTGATGCGCCACGCGACCAATGGCCGGGACGCATGCAATGCAAAGCGCGCGCCAGCGTTGCAAAATATAACCGGGAGATGGCCATGAGCACCCAAACGTTTGCGGCGCCGACGTCGCGACAGCCATCGGATTTTCGCACGCGCGCGCTGGCGCCGGCGATCGGCGCCGAAATCATCGGCGTCGATCTCAGCGCGCCGATGAGCGATGCGACTTTCGCGACAGTGCTGGCGTGCTGGCACCACAATCTCGTGATCCTGTTCCGCGACCAGCATCTCACCGAGGACGACCAGGTCCGCTTCGGCGAGCGGTTTGGGCCGCCCGCGGTGAGCCACACGCGGCGCTACACGACCAAGAACCCGGCGGTGATGCTAATTTCCAACATCCGCGAGAACGGCCAACAGATCGGCGCCTTGCCCGACGGCGAGATGCACTTTCACACCGACCAATGCTACCAGGAACGGCCGGCGATGGCGTCGATCCTGTATGCGCTGGAAATTCCGAGCCAGGGCGGCAACACGCTGTTTGCCAACGCCTACCTCGCCTACGAAACGCTGCCCGCGGCGATGAAAAAGCGCATCGAAGGCCGTAACGCGCTCAATGCCTACGACTATGACAACGCGTCGATGAAGCGCGGCACCAAGCTGGGCGACGGCGTTCCGTCGTACTGGCATCCCATCGTCAGAACCCATCCGGCCACCGGGCGAAAGGCGCTCTACGTCAACCGGCTGATGACGGTCGCCATCGAAGGACTATCGGACGCCGAAGGCGACGCGCTTCTCAACGCGCTGTTCGATCACCAGGAGCAGCCGCAATTCATTTACGAGCACGTCTGGCGGCCGCACGACCTTCTGATGTGGGACAACCGCTGCACGCTGCATGCCCGCACCGACTTCAACGCCGCCGAGCGCCGTTTGATGCGGCGATTGACCATCCTCGGCGAAAAGCCGGTTTGATGGCTGCGCCACGGTGCGCCGGATCGTGATAAAATTCGTATCATGACGAAACGATCTGTCGGCGTTTCGATCGCTTGCATGTTCGGCCTGTCGGCGCTTGCGCTTGCCGCGGCGCAGCCCCCTGCTCGCGCGCAATCGGCCGATCTGGTGCTGTGCGACCGCATCGCCGCCGATCCCACCGATCCCGACAAGCCGGCGGACGTCAAAGGTGCCGCCGAGATCGCGCCGTCCGACGTCGCCACCGCGATCAAATTCTGCAAGACCGCAGCGGCGGCATCGCGCCGGGCGCTTTATCAGCTCGGCCGCGCCTATGCCGCCAATGGGCAACTGGCCGACGCCGTCGCCGCCTATCGCAAGGCGATCGATAAAGGCAGTTCCGCCGCCATGGTCGAGCTCGGCATCCTCTATGGCGCCGGCTCCGGCATCGCCAAGGACGAAGCCCAGGCGCGGGCGCTGTTCGAGCGCGCCGCCGCGGCCGGCAATCCCCGCGGCGTGACGCGTCTCACCGCGCTCGCCAGCGGCGGCGCCGCCGGCCCGCTGGAAGATCCGGCCCAGGCCAGGGCGATGCTGGCGAAAGCGGCAGACGCCAATTCCGCCGAGGCGCAGTTTCAGCTTGGCGTCATGTATGCGGAAGGCACCGGCGGGCCGAAGGACGACGTCGCGGCGCGGGCCATGTTCGAAAAGGCCGCCGCCCAGGGCCATGCCGAGGCGTTGGATTGGCTCGGCTCGTTCGTGCTCTCAGGCCGCGGCGGACCGCAGGACACCAAGGCCGCCAAGGGCTATTACGAGAAGGCCGCAGCGCTGGGCAACGAAGACGCCAAAGCCGCGCTCAAGCGCCTGGAATGCTCCCTCATCATCAAAGACAGGCGCGGCAACGTCGTCGGCAATCTCTGCTTCTAGGCATGGCGCGCGGCAACCCGGTGGCATGCCGCGATCAATCATTGCATGTCGATCAAACGATTTTTTCATTCTCAGCTGCGCTGACCTCCATCGTCGAGTCCGTTATCGCGGGCCAGAAGATACTTGCCAATTTGGGGCCGCATCGCGCAAGATTACCGTCATGGGCGAAGAGGCATTGCCAAACTCGCATCCGCCGAAGCCGCGGTTTGCGCTGCGTGTAGGAATAACCGGACAATGGCCGAATGAACTCACTGAACTCCGAATCCGGACCATTAAGGCGCAATTGACCCGGATATTCTCTGCCATCGAGGAGGCGGCAAAAGAAATATTGAGAACGAACGCCGCCGTCTATGCAAACGACCCCCCACAGTTTCGTCTGGTGTCTGATTTTGCCGAAGGGGTGAATCGGCTGGATACTTTGGCATGCGCAAACGGTTGGCTGATAGAGGGAATTCTGCCAAGTCCAAAAGAAGAGTATGTCAGGGGCCTTGCTAATTCGGCGACCGTCGACAAAGACGATGCGCGCACCGAGATTTTGGAATTTTTGAAAAGCGCTGCCAATGTGACGGAGATGCCGTCGCAGAAACCGCGGACAAAGGATCGAGGATATGTAACCGCAGCGAGCTACCTGCTTCGCCAAATCGATCTTCTCGTAGCGCTGTGGGATGGCACACAGGTTAAGCCCGGCGAGACCGGAGCAATTGCCAAAAAGGCGCATGAAGGAGGGATTCCGGTTATCTGGCTGTCGACGATTATCGATCGCCCGCCCCGGCTGATCACGGATTTTGACGAAAAAGGCGGCGCCATAGCCTCCGAAGCAGATTGCACCGAGGGACCGCTGATTTCCGCCCTAAAGCCGATTTTCGATGGACCGAGTACGGATCCCGGTCACTTCAGCAGAGCGCCTCAAGATGCGCTGATCGAATTTTACCGGGAAAACTGGCGTTCGCGCTGCTACTTCACTGTGTACGATTTTCTCACGCGCGTTGCCTCGCTGAGACGACCCCGTGCGGTTATTCGGGTGCGTGCGTTTGTCGAGCAATGCTCCGACTGGAACACTTTTTTCCATTCCGCGCCGTCGGCAAATAATTTGGCCGACCGGATTCGCCAAGTCCTGCTGCCGCGCTTCGTTTGGGCCGACAATCTCGCCGTCTATTTTTCACATCATTATCGCAGCGCTTACGTTGTTGCGTATCTCCTGTCTGCTGTCGCAGTCTTCACTAGCCTATGCGGTGCGACGTTTGCCGAGCAAAAGGTAATTTTCGTCTCCTTAGAGTTCATCGTCATCGGATCAATTATTGCACTGATTCTTCTGGGCCGACATTGGTGCTGGCACGAGCGATGGTTGGACTACAGGGCGCTGGCCGAATCCCTGCGCCATGGACGATTCCTCGCATTTCTAAGTGAGTTCGGACGCATTCACGACGGTTCATCAAGACTTATTTCTCGGATGCCGTTATGGACGCTGTGGTACGTCCGCGCGACAATGCGAGAATTGGGGTTGCCGTCTGCCGTTCTCGATTCGACGTATCAGTGGCGAATCCTTGACACCACGCTGCACTATGAAATTGAAGAGCAAATCAAATATCACAAGGAAAACCGTGATGTTGTCCGCCGCGTCGACCGTGTGTTACACGAGACAGGCGTATTGTGTTTTTTGATTACCTTTCTTATCTTGACGGCCTTCCTGCTCGGCTATCCCGACGAATACTTTTTAGGCAATATCGCAACACTGGACGAACATCCGCTCACTATTTTGGGCAATGTAACGCATTTTCTAAAGCCATGGATGCTGCTGTGCACCGCCGGTCTGCCGGCACTGGGCGCAGCACTGGCCGGAATACGGGTTCATGGTGACTTCGAAAGCTCTGAGCAGCGCTCCGCGCTGACCATCGACTCGCTGACCTCGCTGAAGGCCGACTATGAAGCCGCTATGCGGCGCGAAGGGGACCTGGATGACACGGCGGAAAGGCTGATCGCAGCCTCCCGTGTGATGTCCGAAGATCTTGCTGCTTGGGAGGAGCTGTACGGTCGCAAGCGCCTTGTATTGCCGGCCTGAGCTTTCACCACGTGCGTTTGCGGCGCGGCCGATTACCGCTTCACCGCACCGTCGCGGTGGATCGGATCCACCCACAGCACGGTTTCCGGCTTCTCCACCGGCTCGATGTCGAGATTGATGGCGATGGCCTCGCCGTCGCTGCGCACCAGCACGCATTCCAGCACCTGGTCGGGGCTGGCATTGATCTCCTGATGCGGCACGTAAGGCGGGATGAAGATAAAATCGCCCGGATTGGCTTCGGCGGTGAATTGCAGATGCTCGCCCCAGCGCATGCGCGCCTTGCCGCGCACCACATAGATGATGCTTTCGAGGTGGCCGTGATGATGCGCGCCGGTCTTGGCATCGGGTTTGATCGTCACCGTGCCGGCCCACAGCTTTTGCGCGCCGGCGCGGGCGAAATTGATCGCGGCCTTGCGGTCCATACCCGGCGTCGATGGCACGTTGGGATCGAGCTGGTTGCCCGGAATGACGCGCACGCCGTCGTGCTTCCAGCGTTCGGCGGCGGACTGAGCGGCACGATCGCGAGCGTTCAATTCAGTCATGCATCCTCAAATATCACAAATGCAAAACCTGCGCACCCCGCAAAACGCGATGCGCGGCCTGGCAGAAACGCAACAAAACCCGTCACGCGAAATTGTTCCGGTTCCCACCGCAGGATGAGCGAAAATTTTCCTCGGCGCTACGCTGATAGATTGCTTGACAATCTATCTCCCGGGTCCAGAATTTCGCTGCCCCTTGTTGGACACGGAGGTCGCAATGACACCACCGGGTCAAAAGGCCGCGATGATTGCTGCGTCGCTCGTTCGGATCGCAGCATAGCGGCAAGCACACGGACGGTTCGCCGGGCGCGACCTTCCGCGGGTCGCATCAGTGAGGCAAGACCCCACCTTAGGTCGCCCCCGGCGTGCTTTTTTGCAACGTCGATTTGATTGGACGGCGATATGCGTGCCTTTGACGGGACGCGAATCAATCAATCAGCGCTGACGAATTTATAGCCGTCGCCCCAGCGCCGCACGCGGCCGGTCGAGGGCGACGGAAAATGCGTGGCGCACACGAGCGTCGGCTCCTCGCAGAAGCGGTCGAAGATCTTGCGCCGGGTTTTTCCGGCCTGCGGCGAGTCGTAATCGGCCATCATGCCGAGCTCGGGATATTTGCCCTGCAGCGGCGAGTGAATCATATCGCCGGTGATCAGCGCGTCGGCGCCGGCGCGGCCGACCAGCACCGAGAAGTGGTCGATGGTGTGGCCGGGCGTCGGAATGAACTGCACGTCATCGCTGAAGGCAAAATCGCTTTTGACGATCTGAGCGCGCTTGGCGGCGACGATCGGCAGCACCGAATCGGTGATCCACGGCACGCTGTCCGGATTGTCCTTCTGCCGCGCCGTCCAATGTTCCAGCTCGCGGTCGGCCATGATGTATTTCGCCTTGGGAAATGTCGGCACCCAGCGGCCGTTTTCGAGTTTCGTGTTCCAGCCGACGTGATCGGTGTGCAGATGAGTGCACATCACATAATCGATGTCGTTCACCGTGAGGCCGGCCGCGGCAAGCCCTTTCTCGAAACGGTCGCTGTTCATCATGTGCCAGAACGGCCGCGTCGGCCGCGGCTTGTGATTGCCGACGCAGGCGTCGACCAAAATGTTGTGATGCGGCGTCTTGATGACAAAACCCTGGATGCAGAGCACGAGCTTGTCGGCCGCATCGATGAATGCCGGTTGCAGCCAGGCGCGGTTCTCGTCGAGCAGCTCCTTGGTCAGCTTCGGGAAAAATCCGAGCGCGGCGAAGAACGGCCCCTGCTGCTCGATGACAGGGTGAATCGTGATGTCGTTGAGCGCAATCGGCATCGGAGCGCTTTCTTCAGGCTGATGAAGCTGCAGCGAATGTTACCGGTGCGGACGCCGCGCGCAAGGCCGCGCGCCATGCCTCCCGGCCGCCAAGAATGCTCAACCGATCCGGCCGATTACCAGCGCCGGCCCCATCGCGGGCGATAGCCCCAACCGCCGGCGCCGACCAGGCGGAGCAGGAACAGAAGCACGACGGCGCCGATGAAGGCGTTCAAAATCAGCGCGATGATGCCGCTGCCGAGATGAATGCCGAGCCGCGGCAACAGCCAGTCGCCGATGAAGGCGCCGATCAGGCCGACGATCAGATCGCCGATCAACCCGAACCCGCCGCCGGCCATGACGCGGCCGGCGAGCCAGCCGGCGACGATGCCGACGACCAGAATGACCAAAAGGCTTTGGTTGGAAAGATACATCGCCAACTCCCCGCGTAGGTGTGCCCGCTGGCTAATTCGATGGCGGGGAAAAAGTTCCACACGTTCGCGCCGAATTTCTGGACCGAGGCCTCTCGTCATTGCGAGCCAACGGGTCCGACCCGAAGTGGCCGGCCCGATGACAAGCTCCGCGAAGCAATCCAGGGGGGCGGCTCAGCGCTGGATTGCTTCGTCGCTTCGCTCCTCGCAATGACGTCGCGGCTTACTCCCCGCCGTTCTCCTCGCCCTCTTCCGTGAGCCGTTCCACCGACGCCACCTTCTCGCCCTCGCCGGTCGAGAACACGATGACGCCTTGCGTCGAGCGGCCGGCGATGCGGATGCCGTCGACCGGGCAGCGGATCAGTTGGCCGCCGTCGGTGACCAGCATGATCTGGTCGGTTTCCTCGACCGGGAACGAGGCGACGATGCGGCCGTTCTTCTCGGTGATCGCCATGGCGACGATGCCTTTGCCGCCGCGGCCGGTGGTGCGGTACTCGTAGGACGAGGTGCGCTTGCCGAAGCCTTTTTCGGAAATGGTGAGCACGAACTGCTCCGCCGCGGACAGCGCCGCGTAGCGGTCCTGGCCGAGCTCGATGGCGCCGGTCGCCTCTTCGGCGTCGATGCCGTTGTCCTCACCCTCGCCGTTGCCGCCGCGCCGCACCGCGTTGGCGCGCTTGAGATACGCCATGCGCTCGTCGGCACTGGCCTCGACGTGGCGCAGGATCGACAGTGAAATCAGCTTGTCGCCGTCAGCGAGATTGATGCCGCGCACGCCCATCGAGGTGCGGCCCTGGAACACGCGCACGTCGTCGACGGCAAAGCGGATGCATTGGCCGGCCGCCGAGGTGAGCAGCACGTCGTCGCTCTCGGTGCAGATCTGCACGTCGACAATGGCGTCGCCCTCGTCGAGCTTCATGGCGATGATGCCGGAGCGCCGCACGTCGGCGAAATCCGAAAGTTTATTGCGCCGCACCGTGCCGCGGGTGCTGGCGAACATCACGTCGAGCTTGTCCCAGGTCTTTTCGTCCTCGGGCAGCGGCATGATGGTGGTGATGTTCTCGCCCTGCTCCAGCGGCAAAATATTAATGAGCGCCTTGCCACGGGCCTGCGGCGCGGCAAGAGGCAGCCGCCAGACCTTTTCCTTGTAGACCTGGCCGCGCGACGAGAAGAACAGCACCGGGGTGTGGGTCGAGGCGACGAACAGCCGGGTGACGAAGTCCTCCTCGCGGGTCTGCATGCCGGCGCGGCCCTTGCCGCCGCGCTTTTGTGCGCGGTAGGTCGACAGCGGCACGCGCTTGACATAGCCGGCATGCGACACGGTGACGACCATGTCCTCGCGCTGGATCAGATCCTCGTCCTCCATCTCGCCTTCCTGATCGATGATCACGGTACGGCGAGGCGTGGCGAATTCGCTCCTGATGGCGGCGAGCTCTTGCTTGATGATGGCCTGGATGCGGGCGCGCGAGCGCAAAATGTCGAGGAAGTCGGCGATTTCGGCGGCGAGCTTGTCAAGCTCGGCCTTGATCTCGTCGCGGCCGAGCGCGGTGAGGCGCTGCAGGCGCAGGTCGAGGATGGCCTTGGCCTGCTCGGCGGAGAGCCGCGTGGTTCCGGCCGGCGACACGCTATGGCGCGGATCGTCGATCAGGGTGACCATGGCGGCGACGTCTTTGGCCGGCCAGTCGCGGCCCATCAACGCCTCGCGCGCCTCGTTGGCGTCCTTGGCGGCGCGGATGAGCTTGATCACCTCGTCAATATTGGCAACCGCGATGGCGAGGCCGACCAGGACGTGGGCGCGGTCGCGCGCCTTGCCGAGGAGATGTTTGGTGCGCCGGTAGATCACCTCCTCACGGAAAGCGATGAACAGCGTCAACAAATCCTTCAGGTTCATCACCTGCGGCCGGCCGTTGTCGAGCGCCACCATGTTGGCGCCGAACGAGGATTGCAGCGCGGTGAAGCGATAGAGCTGGTTGAGCACGACGTCGGGCACCGCGTCGCGGCGCATTTCGATCACCACCCGGTAGCCGTCGCGGTCGGATTCGTCGCGCAGCGCCGAAATGCCTTCGAGCTTCTTGTCGCGCACCAGTTCGCCGATGCGCTCGACCAGATGCGCCTTGTTCACCTGATAGGGAATTTCGGAAATCACGATCGCCTCGCGCTCGCCGCGCAAGGTCTCGAACTCGACCTTGCCGCGCATCATGATCGAGCCGCGGCCGAGATGGTAGGCGGCGCGGATGCCCTGGCGGCCGAGAATGATGCCGCCGGTCGGGAAATCCGGGCCCGGAATGATGCCGATCAAATCCTCGATCGACAGCGCCGGATTGTCGATCAGCGCCACGCAGGCATCGATCACCTCGCCGAGATTATGCGGCGGGATGTTGGTCGCCATGCCGACGGCGATGCCGCCGGCGCCGTTGACCAGGAGGTTGGGGAAGCGCGCCGGCAGCACCACCGGCTCGCGCTCGGAATTGTCGTAATTGGGCTGGAAATCGACGGTATCCTTGTCGAGGTCCTCGACCAGGGAACCCGCGACCCGCTCGAGCCGCACCTCGGTATAGCGCATGGCCGCCGGCGCATCGCCGTCGACGGAGCCGAAATTGCCCTGGCCGTCGATCAGCGGCAGGCGCATGGAGAAATCTTGCGCCATGCGCACCAGCGCGTCATAGACCGCCTGGTCGCCGTGCGGGTGATATTTACCGATGACGTCGCCGACCACGCGCGCCGACTTGCGATACGGCTTGTTCCACTCGTAGCCGTTCTCGTACATCGAATAGAGGATGCGCCGGTGCACGGGCTTGAGCCCGTCGCGCGCATCGGGCAACGCGCGCGCCACGATCACGCTCATGGCGTAATCGAGGTAGCTCTTCTTCATCTCCTCGGTGATGGAAACCGGGCGAATGTCGGAGGGGCCGCCGTCGCTGGGCGGGAGATTGTCGTCGTCTGCCAAAGGTTTATTTCCTGGACGAATCGCTAGCGGATTTCATAGCCGATCGGGGGTCTTTGCGCCACCTTTATCGGCATCCCGTAGATGGGGTTTTCCATATTATTTTCAAGGCGTTATTGTCACATTTCGCACCAATTTGGCGACATCGCGAATGGCGGCGCGAAAGCGGCGATATACGAGGCTTCCACAATCGCCCCCGGCCCCTATGATGGGCGCGAAAACCCGGAGAAACACCTCATGGTTCAGCTTGCGGACGGCGACATCAAGACCCGCGAGGTGCTCGGCTGGAAGGGCGTCCATGTGCTGCACTTTTCGGGCTCGTCGTGCTCGCAGAAGCTGCGCATCTTCCTCAACCTCAAGGGCATAACGTGGCAGTCGCATCCGATCGACCTGCCGAGTTACGAAAACATGCAGCCCTGGTTCCTCGGCATCAATCCGCGCGGGCTGGTGCCGGTGCTGGTGCACGACGGCGCCGTGCACATCGAGAGCAACGACATCATCCAGTACCTCGAGCGAAAATTCCCGACGCCGCGGCTGATCCCGGCCGGTCACGAGAACGAAGTGGCGGCGCTGCTGCGGCACGAGGACGATTTGCATCTCGATCTGCGCACGTTGAGCTTCCGCTTCGTGTTCGCGCCGCCCGGCCCGCCCAAACCCGCAGCCGCCCTCGAAAGCTATATCGCCAACGGCTCCGGCACCGTGCAGGGTGCCAAGGACCATGAGAAGCAGATCCAGATCGAATTCTGGCAGCGCGCCGCCAAGGAAGGTTTTACCGACGAGCGCGCCCGCGCCTCGGCGTTGAAATTCCGCACCGAGTTCGACGCGCTCGATAAAAAACTCGCGCAACAATCCTATCTGATGGGCGACGATTTGAGCGTGCTCGACATCGCCTGGCTGATCTACGCGCACCGGCTGTCGCTCGCCGGCTATCCGTTCGCCCGGCTGCATCCGCATGTTCAGACCTGGGCGGAGAAACTGCGCGCCAAGCCGGAATTTGCCAAGGAAATCGGCCAGCTTCGTCATTCGCCGGATCAACTCGACGCCCTCCGTCGCGCCCAGGCCGGCAAGACCTTGGAAATGGTCGCGGGGTTCTAGCCGCCGCGCCCGACCGTCGGGTGATGCATGCCGCTCGACTTTGCAATCTCGGCGCTGCTGACGCTCTTCGTCGTGGTCGATCCGGTCGGGCTGGTGCCGACCTTCCTCGCCGTGACCGAAGACTTGCCGCGCCGTGCCCGCCGCAGCGTCGCGGTGCGCGCAAGCCTCATCGCCGGCGCGATCCTGATCGGCACGGCGCTGATCGGCGATTGGCTGTTGCACACGCTGTCGATTTCGCTGCCCGCCTTCCGCATCGCCGGCGGGCTGTTGCTGTTCTCGATCGCGTCCGAAATGGTGTTCGGCGTGCGGCTGCGCCGCGAGGGTCAGGAGGCCGAGGAGGCGCTCGAAGAGCACGTCCGCAACATCGCCGCCTTCCCGCTGGCGATCCCGCTGTTGGCCGGCCCGGGCGCGATCACCGCCACCGTCCTGTTGGCCGGCCGGGCCGACGGCAATCCGATGCTGATCGCGGTCCTGATCGGCGTCGTGGCGCTGGTCGCGGCCGCGTGTTTTCTGGCCTTCCTGTTTGCCGAACGGATCGGCCGCGCCATCGGCATGACCGGCAACATCGTGCTGTCGCGGCTGCTCGGCGTGCTGCTCGCCGCGCTTGCCGTGCAATATGTGGTCGACGGCGGGCGCGCCGTTTTCAATGGATGACGCGATAAGCCTTCCTTAACCATAAGCGTTCACCATTACTTAGGGCGACGCGGTAGCGCTGGAGATCGTGTCATGGCCGTTTCCGCAATGTCTTTGGCAAGTTTGCACGCTGCGACCCAGCAGGCGGTGCAGTCGCTGTCGCACCACAAACGCGGCGGCCACCATTCGCTCGCCGATGTCGATGCCGCCGGTTCGAGTCTGGCCTCGGCGCCGACCAAGACCGGCAAGATCGCCAGCAAGGTCGATATCACCGCTTAGCTGTCCGTCGCCATGGCCTCGAAAGACTCGCGCTCTCCCCCGTTTCGCGTTCGCCCGGCACAGCCCAAGGACATCCCGGCATTGATGCGATTGAAGCGCCTGTTGGCGCAGGGCGAGAATGCCCTGCACGCGGTGCGCGCCAGCGAGGCCGATTGGCTGCGCGACGGTTTTGGTCCCAATGCCGGCTTCACCGCCTTCGTCGCCGAAGATTTTTCCGGCGTGATCGGCATGGCGACATGCAGCGGGCGCGTCGTCACCGGCTGGGACGGGCCGGTGATTTTCCTGCAGGATTTGTTCGTGGAGCCGCGTTGCCGCCGGCACGGCGTCGCCAGCGCGCTGATGGCCCGCGTCGCGGCACTGGCGCGCGACGTCGGCAGCCCGATCGTCGAGCTCACAGTGCGGGCCGACAATCCGGCGCAAAACTTTTATTTGCACACCGGATGCCGGCCGCTGTCGCATTGCCTGACCTTCGTTCTCGCCGGACCGTCGCTGGCCGCACTGGCCGATCAGGATTGCGAGACGCTGGCGCTGGCGGGCTAAATCTCAATCCAGGCGCGGCTGCCAGACCATCAGCAGAATGAGCGCGACCATGGTGGCAAGCAGAACGACCGCGAGCGCAAACCAGATGCGGAACAGGCGCGGATAATCGCCGGCAAGGGCGACGCGGTTCAGCGCCGCGTCGCGCGCCAGATTGCGCAGGCGGATCTCGATGCGCAGCGACACCAGCCAGACCGCAACGACAAGGACATAGAGCGCCAGCGAGACGTCGATCCAGAATTCATCGAGCGGCGTAAGCCCGATCGCCCAGGCCAGCGGAAAACCGCTGATCGGCTGCAACGCCAGCGCCGCGGCGACGACGAACAGCTCGATGCGGACCGAAAATTGCGCGACCAGCGCGACCACCGACGGATTGCGCGAGCGATAGGCCAGCAGCATGAAGCCCAAAATGCCGAGCCAGGTGCCGAACATCGCCGCGGCGGCGAGCACGTGGACGAACTTGATGGCGAGGATAAGGTCGATCATCGCGGCTTAGGGAATGATCCGACAGCGCCGGGTCATTGCGAGCCAACGGCTCCGGCCCAAAGTGACCGGACCCGTTGGCTCCTCGCAATGACGCGTTAGAACGGAATTTCGTCGTCCATTTCGCCACGCCCGCCGCCGCCGCGTGCGCCGGCCGCGGCCGCGACCTTGCGCGACGGCCCGGACGAACCGAAATCGCTGCCCTCGTCGGCGCCGAAATCGCCGCCGCCACCACCGCCGCCCGAGCCGGCGCTACCGGCGCGGTCGAGCAGCGTCAGCTCGCCGCGAAAGCCTTGCAGCACCACTTCGGTCGAATAGCGATCCTGGCCCGATTGATCCTGCCATTTGCGCGTCTGCAGCGCGCCCTCGATGAAAACCTTCGAGCCCTTCTTGAGATATTGCTCGGCGATCCGGCACAGATTCTCATTGAAGATGACGACGCGATGCCACTCGGTCTTTTCCTTGCGCTCGCCCGTGGTCTTGTCCTTCCAGGATTCGGAGGTGGCAAGGCGCAGGTTCGCCACCGGCCGGCCGTCCTGGGTGCGACGAATTTCCGGATCGGCGCCCAGATTGCCGATCAAGATCACCTTGTTGACGCTTCCCGCCATGACTTGCTCCGTTCGTTCCCGATATCACCAATGTTCGCTTGCCAACCTAGTGCCGGACCCGCCCGCGGCAAGGGCGATCGGCGTGCGATGGCCGTTATCCACACGGCTTCGCATCGCGCCGCACCGGCAGTCCAAATATATGTTCTTACTTTGTTCTCACAGCAAAGGCAAGTGGAAACGCAAAAATGCAACGCCACATTCGACTGCAATCGCTTCGCTTGCGGAAAATGGCGCGGTGTTGCTTTTGGGCAACACCATTTTCCTGCAACATCAGATAGTTATTGGGGTGGAAGCCGGAAGCCATCTGGAAAGCAATATCGCATTACTGCTGACCGAGCAGGAGACACGGATGAAGCGGATATTGATCGCCGGCGCGTTGGCGCTTGCTGCCGCAGCCCCGGCATTCGCTGCTGACTTGCCGCCTGCCGCCGCTCCACCGCCGCGAGCGCCGGTCGCTTACGTGCCGCCGGCACCGGCTTTCACCTGGACCGGCTTCTACATCGGCCTCAATGGCGGCTACGCCTTCGGCCAGAGCAATTGGACCTCGGCGACGGGTAATACCGGCTGGTTCGACGTCAACGGTCCGCTCGCCGGCGGCACGATCGGCGGCAATTACCAGATCGGTGCGCTTGTCGTCGGCGCCGAGGCCGACTTCGACTGGCAGAATGTCAAAGGAACCCTGGTCGGCGGCAACTGTACTTTACCCGGCTCCATTGCCGCCAGTTGCCACAGCGCCAGCACTTGGGTCGGCACGTTCCGGGGCCGTGTCGGCTATGCCTTCGACCGGGTGCTGCTTTACGCGACCGGCGGCGGCGCCTATGCCAACATCAAGGCGTCGCTGAACAGCTTACCGTCGGCCAGCAGTTCGGAATTGGGCTGGTCCGCCGGCGCCGGCGTCGAAGTCGCCATGACCGACAATTGGACGGCGAAGGCCGAATATCTGGCGGTCGGTTTTCAGCAGCCGACCTGCGGGCTCGCCAACTGCCTTGCCGCTCCCGCGGTCAGCGTCCAGTTCTACGAGAGCATGGTCCGCGCCGGCATCAACTACAAATTCGGCTACTGACGGCCGCGGTAACCGCTCCGATCCCGGCCCGGGACCGGCGAAAGGGCTTAAAAATCGCAACCCGGCGGATTCCGCCGGGTTGTTGTTTTTTTGCACTATCCAGCGGCTCACAGAAGCATTGTACTGGCGCGCAAAAGCCATCCGTTTTGCGTCTAAGGGCACCGTATGAGGCGTCGTAGTCCCGGTCTCTTGGTAGGAATCGTCGTTGCCGCCGGCGCGCTGGCGACAGCGGCTTCGGCTGCCGACCTGCCGGTGCCGGCTGCGCCGGCCTACGTGCCCCCGGTCTACCGCCCGGTGGTCTACGACTGGACCGGCATCTATGGTGGCGTACATCTCGGCGTCGGCGCCTTGGACGATCAAGTGACGACGTTGACGACGACCGCCCTGCAGCCCGCCGGCACCGCAACAAGGCTCAGCCCGTTCTCCCTGGTCAGCGGCGCCCAGGCCGGCTTCAATGTCGAGTTCGCGCCGTTCGTCGTCGGCGCCGAGGGCACGTTCACCTGGTCGAACATTTCCGGCACCCAGGTGACGACCTCCTTGCTGCCGACCATTTCGGAAAATTCAATCTCCACGCCACGATGGTATGCGACCGCGACCGGCAAGATCGGCTTCGCCGCCAATGACTTCTTGTTCTATGCCAAAGGCGGCGCGGCCTTGATGAACGTGCGCTATACCCAGCAGGTCGCCGCCGGCGGCATACAATCGGCGCAGACGCTCGTTGACAACCGCAGCGGCTTTACCGTCGGCGGCGGCATCGAATTCGGCATGACCGAAAATCTGTCGGCCAGGGTCGAATACGATTTCCTCGATTTCGGCACCAAGACGTACAACTTCAACAATCTGGCCTTCAACGCGGCGGGCTCCACAGGCACCCCAGCGACGCCGCTCGGTCCCTTCCCGGTCTCGATCAAGTCATTCACCCACCTGCTTACAGTCGGTCTCAACTACCGCTTCAATTGGGGTGGAGGTGGCGCGTACGTCACCAAGTAACGCGTACACTCTCTTTGCAGCGGGCAGCGAGGGCCGGCGAGATGCCGGCCCTTGTCATTGGCCGGTCGCGCCCGTCGGCGCGGTCCGGGACAGGAGCGAATAGCGAAGTGGCGAATGGCGAATGGTGCCCCACTATTCGCCATTCGCGGGGTCTTAATACCGGGAATAACCGACCGGCCCGCCCTGGCAAAAGCCCTGCGTTCTCACTATGTTCGGCCTAAATCCTGACGCAAACCCATCGCCGCCGGCCGTGGGAATGGAAGCCGTTGTCCTATGAACGACCTCTTCGACAAGAACCGGCCGGCCAAGGACCCGACCAAGGATCCTACCAACCGCGCGCGCGATGCCCGCGTCATCGCCATCCGCGGCGCGCGCGAGCACAATCTCAAAGACGTCGATCTCGACATTCCGCGCGACCGTCTGGTGGTGTTCACCGGGTTGTCCGGCTCGGGCAAATCCTCGCTCGCCTTCGATACGATTTATGCGGAAGGGCAGCGCCGCTATGTCGAGAGCCTGTCGGCCTACGCCCGGCAATTCCTGGAGATGATGCAGAAGCCGGACGTCGACCAGATCGACGGCCTGTCGCCGGCCATTTCCATCGAGCAGAAAACCACCTCGCGCAATCCGCGCTCCACGGTCGGCACCGTCACCGAGATCTACGACTACATGCGGCTGTTGTGGGCGCGCGCCGGCGTGCCTTTTTCGCCGGCGACGGGGCTGCCGATCGAGAGCCAGACCGTGTCGCAGATGGTCGACCGCATTCTCGCTTTGCCGGAAGGCACGCGGCTTTATCTCTTGGCGCCGGTCGTGCGCGGCCGCAAAGGCGAGTACCGCAAGGAGCTCGCCGAGTTCATGAAGAAGGGCTACCAGCGCGTCAAAGTCGACGGCAAGTTTTACGAGATCGCCGAAGTGCCGGCGCTCGACAAAAAATTCACCCACGACATCGACGTGGTGGTCGACCGTCTGGTGGTGCGGCCGGATATTTCGACGCGCTTGGCGGATTCGCTCGAGCAGGCGCTCAAGCTCGCCGACGGGCTGGCGATCGCCGAGCTTGCCGACGCCGCGCCTGTCGAGGGTGCCAAAGCCAACAGGCAGCGCAATCAGACCGCCGAGCGCCTGGTGTTCTCCGAAAAATTCGCTTGCCCGGTGTCCGGCTTCACCATTCCGGAAATCGAGCCGCGGCTGTTCTCGTTCAACAATCCGTTCGGCGCCTGCCCGAAATGCGGCGGGCTCGGCGTCGAGCAGCACATCGACGCCGACCTGGTCATTCCCGACAAGGACCGCACCTTGCGCAAGGGCGCCATCGCGCCGTGGGCGAAATCGTCGTCGCCCTATTACGTGCAGACGCTGACCGCGCTGGGAAAACATTATCGCTTCACGCTCGACACCAAGTGGAAGGACCTGCCGAAGAAGACGCAGGACGCCATCCTCTACGGCTCCGGCGACACCGAGATTCGCTTTTCCTACGACGACGGCATGCGCGCCTACGACACCAAGCGCCCGTTCGAAGGCGTCGTCACCAATCTCGAGCGGCGCTTCCGCGAGACCGACAGCGATTGGGCCCGCGAAGAAATCGCCCGCTATTTCACCGACGTGCCGTGCGACGCCTGCAAGGGGTTTCGGCTCAAGCCCGAGGCCTTGTGCGTAAAAATCGGCGGCAAGCATATCGGCGAAGTCTCCGACATGTCGGTCAAAGGCGCAGCCCAATGGTTCACTGAGCTACCTCAGCGGCTGACCTCCAAGCAGAACGAGATCGCCGGCCGCGTGCTCAAGGAAATCCGCGAGCGGCTGAAATTCCTGGTCGACGTCGGGCTCGAATATCTTACCCTCGCCCGCGCCTCGGGCACCTTGTCCGGCGGCGAGAGCCAGCGCATCCGGCTCGCCTCGCAGATCGGCTCCGGGCTGACCGGCGTGCTCTATGTGCTCGACGAGCCGTCAATCGGCCTGCATCAGCGCGACAACGCGCGGCTATTGGAAACCCTGCGCCGGCTGCGCGACCTCGGCAACACCGTGATCGTGGTCGAGCACGACGAGGACGCCATCCGTTCCGCCGACGAAGTGGTCGACATCGGCCCCGGCGCCGGCATCCATGGCGGCCACATCATCGCCCAGGGCAGCATCGACGACCTGATCGCGGCGCGGGAGTCCTGGACCGGCAAATATCTGTCCGGCGAGCTCGAAGTCGCGATCCCCGAGCGCCGCCCCAAAAATCCGAGCCGCACGCTGAAAATCGTCGGCGCTCGCGGCAACAATCTCAAAAACATCACCGCCGAAATCCCGCTCGGCCTGTTCACCTGCGTCACCGGCGTGTCCGGCGGCGGCAAGTCGACGCTTCTGGTCGACACCCTCTACAAGGCGCTGGCGCGGCGGCTCAACGGCGCCAGCGAGGCCCCTGCCCCCTACGACCGCATCGACGGCGTCGAGCACCTCGACAAGATCATCGACATCGACCAGTCGCCGATCGGCCGCACGCCGCGCTCGAACCCGGCGACCTATACGGGCGCGTTCACGCCGATCCGCGAATGGTTCGCAGGGCTCCCCGAGAGCAAGGCGCGCGGCTACGAGCCGGGCCGCTTCTCGTTCAACGTCAAGGGCGGCCGCTGCGAGGCCTGCCAGGGCGACGGCGTCATCAAGATCGAGATGCATTTTCTGCCCGACGTCTACGTCACCTGCGATGTCTGCAAGGGCAAGCGCTACAACCGCGAAACGCTGGAAGTGCTGTTCAAGGGCAAATCCATCGCCGACGTGCTCGACATGACGGTCGAGGAGGCCCTGGACTTCTTCAAGGCGGTGCCGCGGGTGCGCGACGTGCTGACGCTCCTGCACCGCGTCGGCCTCGACTACATCCATGTCGGCCAGCAGGCGACGACGCTCAGCGGCGGCGAGGCGCAACGGGTGAAGCTGGCGAAAGAATTGTCGAAGCGCGCCACCGGCCGCACGCTCTACATTTTGGACGAACCGACCACCGGCCTGCATTTCCACGACGTGGCAAAACTGCTCGACGTGCTGCACGAACTGGTCGACACCGGCAACACCGTCGTCGTCATCGAGCACAATCTCGAAGTCATCAAGACCGCCGACTGGATCATCGACCTCGGCCCCGAAGGCGGCGACGGCGGCGGCGAGATCGTCGCCGCCGGCGCGCCGGAGGACATCGTGCGCGAGAAGCGCAGCTACACCGGCGCGTTCCTGAAGCCGGCGCTGGCGCGCCGCGGCGCAGGCGGGAAGAAGAAGCGCGTTGAGGCGGCGGAGTGATTTTCCCCTCCCCTGCAGGGGGAGGGCCGCCGCGCAGCGGCGGGGTGGGGAAGTGCGAGCCCGGCTGCAAGAACAAACAATTTGTGCTAGAGACGAACAATGGCCATGAACGTCGAAGCCGAGATTCGCGATCTCAAGCGCCGCGTCAGCGAAATCGAAGGCTCGTTCGGATTCCTGACCCAGCAGATCCAGAATGTACACAAGGAGCTGCTGACGTTCGAGGAGAAGACCGAGCAGAGGTTTGATCGTTTGGAAAGCAAGGTCGACGCCGTGGATCGTAAAATCGACACAAAAGTCGACGGCTTGGCGAATGCTCTCCCGGGCATCATAAGCGACACGATGCGCGAAGTCTTGAACGAGAAGCCGCGAAAGAAGCCGTGACTCGGAATACCAGGAAGTGGCTCCACGAGGGCAAATACGCCGCCGAGGTCCCGGTCGAATTGATCGAGGACGATACCGCTTGGTCGCCCTATCTGACGCCGGAAGACGTTCACAAGCTGGACACCGTGCGGCTGGCACTCAAGCGCGGCGATATTGCCGAAGCGGCGAAATTTGGCTGCGTGTTTGAATTGATCCCGGTGGCGGCTGAGTGATCATATGAAGCGAAACACTGTCGAGCTTGTCCACGAAGGCAAATACGCCGCCGAGATTCCGGTTGCGCTGATCGAGGAGGAAGGCGACTGGTCGCCCTATTTCTCGTTGGAAGACGCACAGAAATTGCAAACGGTTCGCTTGGCGCTGCGTCGCGGCGACATCGCCGAAGCATCCAAATATGCTCGTGTGTTCGAACTGACACCCGTGGCTGCAGAGTGATCAAGACCGCCGATTGGATCATCGACTCCGCCCCTAAGCATGGCCTGGACTTGATCCAGGCGCGAGCGACGGCGGCGGCGAAGCCGTGGCGGCGGGACCGCCGGAGGAGATCGTGCGGGAGAAGCGCAGTTATACCGGGGCGCTCCTGAAACCGGTGCTGGCGCGGCGTGGCGGCGAGCGTGGGAAGAAGAGGCGGGTTGAGGCGGCGGAATGATTTTTCCAGCGGATTTTCTCGCGGGACGATCCCAACCTGCCATTGCACTTCCCGCCATTTGCAATTATTCTAATGCAAGTTTGCGAGCTATAAGAGTATGCTTGAAACACTCAAATCGTCTACCAACGTAAACTTTCCGGAGATTTCGAACAGAATACTTCGGAGCGCTCGGACGCGCATTGACAGATTTGAGCTGGAATTATTAGACATTCTGCACTCGGAGCTAGACCTAATTGCATGCTCCCTCTATTCCCTGAGCCCGTTCGGAGACTCGTTGAGCCTTCGGGGGCAGGTTGGTCTTTCATACGACGACTACGAAAGCTTTTCATTGAGCATCGATTCAACGGCTGGGAAAGCGTTTCTGAGTTCACGCGCCCAGCTTTTTTCAAATCTCCTCGAGAGGAGCGACTATAGAGATAAAAAATTGATACGCAGATTTGCTTTGGGAGCGATGGTAGTTATTCCCCTCCGTTTTTTGGTTGATGGCGAGCAAAAGACGGTATGTTCGCTCTGTCTGTATCCTAAACAGACTTCCGACTTACCTAAGTTGTTAGAGACCACGAGTTTGATTGATAATTTGCAGTATACGATAGAAATGGCGCTGCAATTTTCTCTGGACTTCACTTGCCATCTTCTACGGCATGAGATCGTTAGCGGAGCTTTACACGTTTCTTCCGGCACCAGCTTTTTGCACAAGATGCTCCAATTACTGAAACAGTGGAATTTTGAAGCTGGTTCGGTTTTTTTATTTGATCCACGAGCGCTTTGCCTTCGCTTGGCTGCGACTACGGGATTGACTGTCAAAGGAGTGCCGAGGAGGAATATCTTTTACAGACTCACGGAAATTGGTCATAAGACAGTGATCTCTTTTATAGAGCAAAAAGAAATTATAATAGAACAGGGAGATGTATCGCGAGACCCCCCAAAGTACCGAGAAAAGCTAGACCGAGAATTCCACTCAGCATTCGTATGCCCATTCTTTGCACCGAAGCAAGCTGGAGCACCGCTCAAACTCATGTACGGCGGATGCTTGGGAGTAATTCGATTAGTTAATCGACAAATTATCCATGGCAAGCAAACCGAGACAGCTGCCTTCACGTGGGAAGATCGGGAACTTGTGAGGTTCTTGTCCGACATTCTTGGCGTAGTCACTCACTTGTACCAGAGAGTTGCGCAAAAGGGAAACGACTTCGAGCGGATCGTTCACGGTCTTGAGTCAAGCATTTTGACTGTCAGTGCTGCCTTGCACAACATCGAACAGTTCGTCGAATACCGAAGCATTTTCCCGCCAGCATTAAAGAATTCGATTCCAAGGAGTATCGCGTTTTCAGAAAGCATTCATGAGCAGATCAGAGTATTCAAAATGCGCGATATTGAAGGGCTAGAAACTGTACAATTGAGACCGCTCAAGCTTTATGGCGACGTGATTTCGAATGTGAGGGGATTTGCGAGCAATAGTGCGAGTTTCCATGGGGTGGAAAGAATATCTCTTGACCTTGACAGCTTTCACGAAAGAATCACGCCCGCCTCGACCTTTACCGATACTCGCGTAAGGGACATCCCCTGGGTCAATTCGGATCCCGAATTGCTTCTCTCTGTGTTCAAGAACCTAATAGAGAACGCGGTCAAATACTGCCGAGAGAACGCGAAGTGCTCCATCAAGTTAGAGTGGAGCGCAGAAAGCGATTTCGTTGAAGTGTGTGTCACTGATGCCGGGATAGGAGTGCCTCCCGAAGATGAGGAATTTATTTTCAATGAGGCTTATCAGGCAGAGAACGCGATGAGGCGCCGCACGGTAGGCACCGGCATCGGACTTTTCCAATGCCGAGTGATTATGGACAAGCTTGGTGGGTCTGTAAGATATAAGCGAGAAATTGACAACCCGGCTGGCTTCGTGACTACGTTTGTTGTTCGGATTCCACGGAGCACGCGGCAAACATGATTTATTTCGTCGATGAGGACGTACCCTATGCGAAGGAATTTACAATTCCATTGATAATGCGGGGGTACAATGTGGAGATTTTACCAAATGCCGATTTGGCGTATGACGCCTTAGAAAAGGCGGCAGACGTAGAGCTTGCAATCATCGATATTATGTTGGCTACGGCAGAGAAGCAGAACTCACGTTTTGGAGCCGACGAGACGGCGGGTTTTCTGAAAACAGGCCTCCTTCTAATGAATTATCTGAGCGACAGGAGGCCAAACCTATTTCCGAAAAGGTTCGTAGTATTAACCGCCGCTGGAGACGCGGGATTATTGCGCGAAATTAATGGGCAATGCCGGACGATAGGGGTAACGGTCCTTAGAAAATCTGATTTTCGCAAGCCGAGCGGTCTCGCGGACAGAATTATTGAACTAATTAAATAAATGCATGAGACAATGAGCATTCCTGAGTACGTTCTTGCGGCCTTAGCTGCAGTCGCTCTAATTGTCGCCGTCGTTTTTGGGCTTCCAATAGCGTATTCGTTTTTTCAACAGCTGCGTGAAAACAAGTCAGTTGGAGAAATGCAGTCGGCATTGGACCATATGAAACTTTCTCTGAAACAATCTGAACTAGGTTACGATAATATTGTATCGTCCCTGAGATCGCTCGCTGAGACAGTTTTCATACAACGAGCAGTGTTCGAGGAGATATCAGGCTCTGAGAACGAAAAACTAAAACGAACCGATAAAGCGTTTTTTGAGCAAAGGCAACAATTCATGAAGATGGTTCATCATGCGGGATTAGCGCACCCTGATGATCAAATTGCATTGCGATCATCGTTCGCGCTTGCAACGGAATTTGGTGATCTTGATACAGCTGATCTAATGGCCAAGTTAGAGAGCTTGCGTCTGCCAATAAATCGGGCGGAGTTTGAGCGCCACAGAAGGTATCTGCTACATCGGCTTAAGCTTGTTGGCTGAGCCCATACGCGAAATAGCGAAAGCCATCACACTGCGCCGCCGCGCACAACTACCTTTCACCGCGCAAGCGTAGCCCTGAATGAGCGAAGCAAAATCCGGGAAGAAATCGAAGGATAAGCTGAGCGTAGCAAGGCACACACAGTTAGGCGGAGACACTTGACAGTGTGGGGCACGGGCGTTCGGCTCCGATAAATGTCACCGAACCCTCACGCCGCATCCGCCGGCCGCACCCGTCGGGCGATCTCCGCGCCGCGCTCGCGTTCTACCGTCGCTATATCGAATTGGCCTTGCAAGTCGAGCCAGAACTGGGCGCTGTTGCCAAAATAGCGCCCAAGGCGGACGGCGGTATCGGCCGTGATCGAACGCCGGCCGTTCAAAATATCCGTGATCCGGCCGGATGGCACGCCGAGGTCGAGCGCCAGCCGGTTCGCGCGCAATTTCCGCGCAGTCAGCTCAAGCTTCAAGAGACGGCCGGGGTGGGCCAGTGCGTTGCTTTTCATGGCGCGAGCCTACCATTTTTCGTCACCACCGGGCTTGACCCGGTGGTCCATGCTGACTTGTCGGCTGCATGGATTGCCGGATCAAGTCCGGCAATGACGAACTGAGTGAGCGCCGTGGCAAACTCCTTCTTCGCCGCCTAGGTTAAACGCCTTCGCGAGCAACGGAGGAAACCGCCATGCCCCCCATCCACGGCCGCTGCCTGTGCGGCGGCGTCGAGTTCGAGATCGCCGGGCCGCTGACGGCGCCGCTGAATTGCCATTGCTCGCTATGCCGCAAGCAGCATGGCGCGGCGTTTCGCAGCCGCGTTCGCGTGCTGGCGAAGGATTTCCGCTGGCTCAAGGGCGAGCATCTGGTCAAGTTTTATGAAAGCTCGCGCGGCTATCAACGCGGGTTTTGCAGCGAATGCGGCTCGCCGATCATCAACCGCAACGGGCCGAACTGGAAGCCGCCGGCGGAATTTCCGCAAAACCCCGCGCCGCAATACGGCGTCGCCCTGGCGCTCTTCGACGACCCGCCGGCGCGGCCGGCGCTGCACTGCTTCGTTGCCAGCAAGGCGCCGTGGTTCGAGATCACCGACGACCTGCCGCAATATCCGGGCTATCCGCCGCCAGGTTAGATCGCGTCGCCCTCCCCTATTGACAACAGCCCCTGCCGAAACCACATGCCCAAAACCTTGCGCGGCGACGGGCGTTTCGCGAGACGATCCCGACAACGGCGGCAAGGGCGGCGCCGAGCAAAAAGAAGGCGCCTCGGTGGAGCGCCGGGAGGCGCGCCCCCCTCCGCATCTCCCTCCGCCGCGGGAGAGATGCGGAGGGGGGATGCCGCGCCCGAAGCGCAGAAGGCGGCGACGCCGACTGCGTGGCGCGGAATCTGCCCAGCGCCTCCCGGCGCTCCGCTCCCGTCGTCTTTGGGAGCAATTCGTTTCTTGCCTTTGGCCACAGTCCGGCCGCGTCAACACAGCTCGGGCGCGCACGCGTCGCGAGAACGCGGTATCTTGCCCGCGCGCAGCAAGCGCAGCAACTGAGACATGAAAAAGATCGGCTTCCTCTCGTTCGGCCACTGGACTCCGTCGCCGCAATCGCAAGTGCGGACGGCGTCGGACGCGCTCTTGCAATCGATCGAGCTTGCGGTCGCCGCCGAGGAGCTGGGCGCCGACGGCGCGTTCTTCCGCGTCCATCACTATGCCCGCCAGCTCGGCTCGCCGTTCCCGCTCCTGGCCGCCGTCGGCGCGCGCACCAAGCGCATCGAGATCGGCACCGCGGTCATCGACATGCGCTACGAGAACCCGCTGTATATGGCGGAGGACGCGGGTGCCGCCGACATCATCAGCGGCGGCCGCCTGCAGCTCGGCATCAGCCGCGGCTCGCCCGAGCAGGTGATCGACGGCTGGCGCTATTTTGGCTACGCGCCGCCGGACGGCGAGACCGATGCCGACATGGCGCGGCGCCACACCGAGGTATTTCTCGAAGTTTTGCGCGGGCAAGGTTTTGCCAAGCCCAATCCGCGGCCGATGTTTGCCAACCCGCCGGGCCTGCTGCGGCTCGAGCCCTATTCGCAAGGCTTGCGCGAGCGCATCTGGTGGGGCGCGGGCTCGAGCGCCACCGCCGAATGGGCCGGCAAGATCGGGATGAACCTGCAGAGCTCGACGCTGGTCTACGACGAGACCGGCGAGCCGCTCGCCGTCCAGCAGGCCGGGCAGATCCGGAAATTCCGCGAAGCCTGGAAGGCGGCCGGCCACACGCGGCAGCCGCGGGTGTCGGTCAGCCGCAGCATTTTTGCGCTGATGGACGATCGCGACCGCGCCTATTTCGGGCGCGGCGACGACAGCGCAGATACGATCGGCTTCCTCGGCGACAACCGGCGCGCCGTGTTCGGCCGCAGCTACGCCGCGGAGCCCGACGTTCTGGTCGAACAGCTCAAGCAGGACGAAGCCATCGCCGAAGCCGACACGCTCTTGCTGACGGTGCCCAACCAGCTCGGCGTCGATTACAACGCCCATGTCATCGAGGCGGTCCTCAAGCACGTCGCCCCGGCGCTGGGCTGGCGATAATGCATTGGCCGTCACCACCGGACTTGATCCGGTGGTCCATGCTGAGATGTCGTAAACGCGGTAATGCCGTATGGATACGCGGGTCATGCCCGCGTATGACGGCCTAAGAGTGCAGCGTCAGGAGCAATCGTATGGCGCAATCCGACGAAGACTTGATCCGCGAGCTTGAAAACCGCTTCAACGCCGCGTGGGACCGGCACGATCCCGAGGCCATGGCCGAGTCTCTCGTCGACGACGCCCAGTTCATCACCGTCAACGGCGCCTGGACCACGACGCGGGCCGGCTTCCGCGACCTGATGGCGCGTCTGCACGGCGCCACTGGGCCGTTCCGGTCGAGCACGCGCCGGACGCCACAGATGCAGGTCACCTTTCTCGCGCCCGACATCGCCATTTTGCATTCGCGTTTCTGGATCGACGGCGAGGTCTTGCACGACGCGCTCAGCCAGGCCTCGCGCGAAAGCGTCGGCACCCGCGTGGTGCGCAAGATCGACGGGCGCTGGCGGGTGGTGGCGACGCAGAACACCGATGTACGCCACGGCCGGCGGCACTAGGCACCGCGCCACGCCCGGCCCGGTGGCGACAACCGCAGATCAGTCCTGCCCGCGGCGCTCTTCCCTCCGCGGCTTAAGAAAATTATTCTCCGTGCGAATCGAGGGTCTGCAGGCGCGGAATGACCAGGAAACGCCCCGTCGTCGGGGTCATCGGCAGTGCCCACATCGTCGAGGGCAAATTCACCGCGCAGCGGGTCGGCGAGCGGCCGCTGCGGGCGGTTGCGGAAACCGCCGGCGCCCTGCCGCTGATCTTTGCCGGCACGCCGGAGATCACCGATGTCGGCGCGCTGCTCGATACCGTCGACGGCATCCTGCTCACCGGCGCGCGGGCCAATGTGCATCCGAGCCATTTCGGCAAGGACGAGCACCCGGCGCACGAACCGTACGACCAAAACCGCGACGCGCTGGCGCTGAAGCTGATCGAGGCTTGCGTTGAGCGCGGCGTGCCGCTGTTCGGCATCTGCCGCGGCCTCCAAGAGATCAACGTCGCCTTCGGCGGCTCGCTGCATCCGGAGATCCGCGAATTGCCCGGCCGCATGAACCACCGCATGCCGCGGCTGCCGAACGGCGAGCCGCATCCCGACCTCGAAGTCATCTTCGCCGACCGCCACGATGTCCGGCTCAAGCCCGGCGGCGTGTTCGCAAAACTGCTCGGCGCCGAGACCATCCGGGTCAACTCGCTGCACGGCCAGGGCATCCTCGAGGCCGGCAAGCGCGTCGTCATCGAGGGCGTGGCCGAGGACGACACCATCGAGGCCATCGCCATCGCCGGCGCGCCGGGCTTTGCGCTCGGCGTGCAATGGCATGCCGAGCACGAGGCGCAGCGCAATCCGGTCAATCGCAAATTGTTCGAAGCGTTCGGCGCGGCGTTGGTGAAGTATCGGCGCGCACGGTAAGTGTCGCGGACGGCAGGGATCGAATGGAAGCAAGACGGAAAGCGGTCCCGCCGAAAAGGTGCCGACCTCAGCCCGCGCCTTGCACTTAAGATCGCGGTCTCAATATATTGGCCGCAACGATGAAAATCGTATCAGGGAGGTGTCGGCCGTGCGTAATCGATTGCTTTTGATTCTTTGCGCCAGTGCGGGACTGTCTTGGTTTGCCGCCGCCGCGGCCGAGGCCGCCGACGATATCGAGGCCAAGGCGCAAGCCTGTGCCGCGTGCCACGGCGACAACGGCGTGCCGGCCGATGCGAAAACGACGGCGACCATCTGGGGCCAGCAGGGCAGCTATCTCTACAAGGAATTGCACGACTATAAGAGCGGCGACCGCAAGAGCCCGATCATGGCGCCGGCGGTGGCCGATATCTCGCTTGCCGACCTGCGCCAGCTCGCCAATTATTTTGCCGCCAAGAGCTGGCCGCCAAAACAGCCGGCAAGCGCTGCGGGCTCGCCGCCGAATGGCATTGCCCAGTGCCAGCCGTGCCACCAGCCTGATTTCGAGGGCGGCCCGCCGGCACCGCGGCTCGCGGGCTTAAGCTACGAATATCTCGTCGGCACGATGCGCGACTTCGCCGACGGCAAGCGTACCAACAACGGCGACATGCCGGGCTTCATGAAGGCGCTGTCCGAGGCCGACCGCGACGCCATGGCGAAATATCTCGCCGGGCTGTGATCGCATAAGGGCTGCCGGAGCCGGTTCAGTCGCCACAACCTTCCATTGCGGCTGCTCAGAGCGCATACTGACGCCCTGCGGGCGTCGCGCCTGCCGGGAGGGCGACATGAAATCGAAGCCGGCCATTGTGATGGCGGCGGCGGCCGGGTTTTGGCCGCTGCAACCCGCAAATTCCGCCAACCTGACCGTCGTCGAGGTCAGCGCACCCGCGGTCAATTGCGTGTTCAATTCCAGCTGCACAGTGGTGGTGGACGACAGCACCGGCACTTTGGCGAACACCCCGCTCGGCAGCGGCGGATTCCTGCAATCGCGAACCTATCCCGGCATGCCCGGAACGCCGGGCGCCGGGACCACGGCCTATGAGTATCGCGTCGATCTGCGGGCCGCGAACCCGTTCGCCGACTGCCTGGCCGGCGTGGTGATCAACTTCGGCCCGGTCAAGGAGTTGACCTATCCGCAGGCCCAGCCGGGGCACGTCTTCGTCACCACCCAGGGCGGCCTCGGCAGCGTCGGCATTCAATCGGCCGAACAGGACGGCGACGTCATCACGTTCACGTTCAGCACCTATCTGTGCGGCGGCGAGACCAGCTACTTTTTCGGCTTGGCGTCAACGACCGCCCCGCAGTCGGCAACGGCGACGCTGTTCGGAATTGGCAGTCCGCCCTTCATTCAGGTCGACGCCCGCACGCCCACGCACTGACCGCAGCGATTCAGGCGCAATCCGCGAGCGGCTCACACTATTTGCGGACGTAGCCGAAATAGAAAAACACGATGAAGAGAGCGGCATGAACCACGGCGCGGACGCCGTTCACCGTCGGCGTCACGGTAAGATGCGCGCCGAGCACCGGAACCGGCGAGCCGACCAGATAAAGATAGAACAACACGCCCGCGCTGACGAAGAAGGCGCCCGAGAGGAATTTGCAGACCTCTTTCCAGTTGATGGTCACGCTGTCGTCCGTGCAATCAGCTCGCGGCGGCAGAATGCGAATAGCGAGTGGCGAATAGCGAATAATGCTTCCCCATTCGCCACTCACCATTCGCCATTCGCGGCTCTACGCCGTCACGTGCGTGCCGACGAACGCCACCATGCGTTCGAACATGTCGCCGGTCTGCGTCAGGTCCGGCGAATGGCCGGCGTGGCGCTCCATAGCGATATATTCCAGTGCGATGTCGCCGCCGGCCTTTTTGTAGTTGGCGACGAAGCGCTGCGGCTCGTTGCCGGCAAAATTCGAATCGGCGTCCTTGTAGTCGTGCACGATATCGCCGCGGCCCTGGAACCAGATCGCCGGCGGCAATTGCACCTTTTCGCCGCGCTCGAGCGCCAGCATGGGATTGCCCTCTTCCATGTTGGCTTCGCTCTTCCAATAGGAATCGTGGCGCGGAATGATCGGCTTGGCCCATTCGGCGCCGGCGGCCAGCGAACGCTTGGCGTGGCGGTAACGCGATAGCGGATTGATCACCGGCCACGACATCACCACGCAGCGCACCGTCGCGTCGTGCGCCGCCTGACCGGCCGGCAACGCGATTGCCGCATAACGCGGATCGTGCGGCCGCATGGCGACCAGCATCGCCAGATGGCCGCCGCTCGATTGGCCGGAAATGCCAATAAGGGCGGGGCGCGTCTTCAATTCGCGGGCGTGCGCCTTGGCCCAGCGCACCGCGTAATTGATGTCCTGCACCGAAGCCGGATAGGGATCCTGGTTGCCGGAGCGGAAATCGAGCGCGATCGAGACGACACCGTGGGACGCCATGTATTTGTGGCGCAGCGCTTCGGTCAGCCGGTCGCTCTGGCACCAGGCGCCGCCGTGGCACTCGACCAGCGCCGGGAACGGCCCTGCCCCGTGCGGCTTGTACACCCGCGCCAACAGCGGCTTATCGCCGTGGCGGAGATATTCGACGTCCTCGACGTCGAAATCGGTGGTTTTCGCTTCCAGGGTCGCGGTCGTCATGGGGCGCTTCCTTCCTTGCGGTTTGCCGCATAGTCGCGCACGGCGGCGTGAACGGCAAGCATGGCCGAAGGGCTTCCGCAACGCTACGTTAGCGGCATGCCGGTTCGCGACAACGCCGCCCTCTCCCGCTTCGAACTCGAAGCCGGCGGCGTCACCGCGTTTGTCAATTATCGCCTCGGCGACGGCATCATCACGCTGCTGCATACCGAGACACCGCCGCAAGCGCGCGGCCAGGGTATTGCGTCGCAGCTCGTTGCCGGCGCCCTGCAAGCGGCGCGAGCACGCGGGCTCAAAGTGATACCGCGTTGCGGCTTTGTCCGCGCCTATATCGCCAAGCATCCGGAATTCAGCGATCTCGTGGCGCAGCCGTCGTAGGATGGCCCAAGCGCCATTTTACAGCTTCATCACCGGTCGCTTGCCCTTCGCCGCTTTCTCGCTCGGCACTTTGACCAGCGCCTCGCCGTCCAACACCACCTCGCCGTCGACGGCGCAGACGCAGGCCAGCCGGGCACGGGATTTTTCCGGCATCAGTTCCGCCACCGTCACGGTGACGACGACGGTGTCGCCGATCCTGACCGGGGCGCGAAAATTCAGCGTCTGTGAGATGTAGATCGCGCCCGGCCCCGGCAGCCGCGTGCCGAGCACCGCGGAGATGAGGCTCGCGGTATAAAGGCCGTGGGCAATGCGTTTGCCGAACGACGTGCGCGCGGCAAAATGCTCCGACAGATGGATCGGATTGCGGTCGCCGGTGAGTTGCGCGAAGCCGACCACATCGGACGACGACACGGCCTTCTCCAGCATTTCGGTCATGCCGACCGAAAGGTCTTCGAAAAACAGCGTGCGCAGCGGCGGCAGGTTCACGGCAAAGCCGTGCCGCGGATCAATTCTTCGGTGGCGGCGGCACGGCATTTGCCGGGCCGGCCGCGCCGCCCCTGCCGCGCGGGTCGTTCTTGTTGGCCATGCAATTTTTCATGAATTTGGCGCGCGCTGCGCCGGCAAGCTTTTGATCGTCGGCGCCGAATTTGCAGGTCGCCATCTTTTCCTTTGCCGTCACCGCAAAGGCCGGAGCGCTTGGCAGCGCCGCGATCAGCGCTGCGGCGATGAAGATACGTCGATGCATGGCGGCGACTCCTGAATTGTCATGATGGCATCCTACGCCATATTCGTCCATAAAGTGCCATGTCGTCTGCGCCCCGCGTCAGCCCGGTCCTGTCCCGCATCACGTCCGGCCTCATCGGCACGGCGGAGATCGTGGTCGGCCCGGAACATACCGCGCCGTTTGTCGGCTCCGGCCGCATCGCGGTGCTGGCGACGCCGGTGATGATCAACGTCATCGAGGCGGCTTCGCTCGCCGCCGTCGAACACCTCTTGCCGCCGGGCCATCAAAGCCTCGGCATCCATCTCGACGTCAGCCATGTGGCGGCGACGCCGGTCGGATTGCGCGTCACCGCCACCGCCGAGGTCGTCGGCCTCGAAGGCCGCACCATAAAATTCCGCGTCGAAGCCCGCGACGGGATCGAAACCATAGGCGGCGGCAGCCACGAGCGCGTCGTCGTCAGCGTCGAGCGCTTCGACGAACGCGTGCAGCGCAAGGTGCGGGGCGAGACGCCGCGCTAAATCAGCGCCGACCCAAAAATGCGCGTCAGCGCCGACCCATGAACCAGCCGATGGCGAACAGCACGACGGCGGCGACGGCGGCAGCGATGGCATGCTTCATGTGAATCAGCGGCGAGCCGGCGCTGTAGCCCGGCATAAAGGTCGGCAACTGGCCGGCCGGCATCACGAAATACATCACGGCGGCGATGACGCAGACGATGGCGAGCAGGTAGGCAATCATTTTCATTGGCTGTTTTCCCTTCATGCCGCTGCTGAGTTAGCATGACAGCTTGCCGCTTGGCGAGACGTTACCAGGGCGACCCACACCATGAGTTGCTTGTTTTCGCCACCGCCCGTGGCGATGATCCAGCCCAAAACATCTTGGGGAGGGCCATCATGATCGCCACCATCGGATACCGTTTTACGGCCGCCGCCGGCATTGCGCTCGTCGCCGGCCTCACCGCGGCGCCGTCGGCGCGCGCCCAATCGCTCGACGATTTTTACGCCAAAGCCAAGGCCGAAGGCGCATTCGCGTTCTATGTCGGCGGCCCGACCGCGCCGTGGGAAGCCCGCGCCAAAGTGTTCGAAGAGCGCTTTCCCGGCATCAAAGTGACGATCGGCGGCGGCTTCTCCAACGTGCTCGACAAGAATGTCGACGCCCAGCTTGCCGCAGGCAAGCTCGAAGTCGATGCGGTGATCTTCCAGACTACCGGCGACTTCGGGCGCTGGAAAACCGAAGGCCGGCTGCTGACCTTCAAGCCCGATGGCTTCGACAAGATGGATGCGGCGTTCAAGGACGCCGACGGCACGTTCTGGGCAACCATGGTGAACGTGGTGCCCTATATGTACAACACCGAGAAGGTCGCAGCCGCCGACATCCCGAACGCGGCGCTGGATTTCCTCAAACCCCAGTTCCAGGGCAAGGTCGTCACCGCTTACCCGGCGGACGACGACGTCACGTTGTGGGTGTTCAATCACATCGTGCAGAAATACGGCTGGGGCTACATGGACAAATACATGGCGCAGAAGCCGACCTTCATTCAGGGCCATCTCGGCGAGCAGCGCAGCATCGGCTTGGGCCAGAACATCGCCACCTTCGATTCCATTCTCGACATCACCGAAGGGCTCAAGCGCCAGGGCCAGCCGGTCGAATCGCATTTCCCGACGGTCGACGCGCTGCCGATCTGGCCGCTCTTGGGCGCCATCTTCAAAGATGCACCGCATCCGAACGCGGCAAAACTGTTCCTGTCCTGGCTGTTGGCGCCGGAGCAACAAGCCAAGCTGCCGACCTGGTCGCCGCGCAGCGACGTGCCGCCGCCCGCGGGCTACAAGCCGATCTTCTCGTACAAGGTGGCCAACGACTACCGCACCTTCCTCACCGACCAGAAAAAGGTCGAAGACCTGCGCAAGAAGTTCGAGGGCTATAGCGGTCCGATCGTCAATGCCGGCGGCGTGCGCTGAACGTCGGATCAATACGGCCGCACATTGCCTTCGACCGTGGTGCGCAACATCAGCCGCCGCTCGGTCGAGGGAAAATCGGTGCGCGCGTGCGACGAGCAGCGGTTGTCCCACAGCAACAGGTCGCCGACCCGCCAGACGTGCTCGTAGACGAATTCGCGCTGTTCGGCGTGGTCGTACACCGCGTTGAGCACGCGCTCGCTTTCGGCCTCCGGCATGTCGAGCACTTTCACCGTCATCAGCCGGTTGACGTAGACCGCCTTCCTGCCGGTGTCCTCGTGGGTACGGAACACCGGATGCACCTGTTCGGAGAACGCCACGGTGCCGCGGCCGTCGCCCTTGACGGTCGAGCCGTAATTGTAGTGATGCAGCGCCTTCTTGGCTTCGAGCTTTTGGCGCAGCGCCGGATCGAGCGTGTCGTAGGCGGCGTAGCCGGAGGCGAACAGCGTGTTGCCGCCGGTCGAGGGAATCTCGACCGAGTAGAGCAGCGTCGCCTTGCTCGGCACCTCGGCGTGAATCATGTCGTGGTGGAACATCATTTCGCCGTCGGGCAGCGCGCCGATCGGCTCGCCGTTCTCGCGGATATTCGAGATCAGCATGATGCCGGGCAGCATCCTGGAATAGCCCTTTGGAAAATATTTTGGCGGCCGCGTCAGCTTGCCCGGCTCGCCGAAAAATTTCGTGGCGCGGAGCAGATCTTCCTGGGCGAGCTGCTGCCCGGGGAAGATCAGCACCAAGTGGTCGAGCCAGGCCTGGTAGATCGCCTTCACCGTCGCTTCGTCGGGTTTTTCGCGCAGATCGATGCCGCGGATTTCGGCGCCGATATGCTTGGTCAACGGCACGACGTCAAAAGGCGCTGCGCCGGACCCCTTCCTCGACACCGACGCATGCGTTGCAAGCGACATGAGCGACCTCCCAATTCTTCTCGTTGTTTATTCCGCCGCGACCGCAACTGCCGGAGCCGGACGCGGCGTCGCATGCGCGGCCTCGCCGCTCGCCAGCGCGGCCAGAATCCGCTCCACCAAGGCGCGCGCGGAATCGGCGCTGAGCTCGACCGCGACGCGGTCGCGCCCGCCCTCGCCTTCATTGGTGAAGTCGATGGCGAGCACATGGTCGAGGGTGGAGTGATACGGATGGTCGAAATAGACGTTGGCGGTATCGATCTTCATCCAGCCCTTGCGGCCCTTGGCGCTGCCGACCAGGGCGGCCTTTTCGACGATGTAGGAGCACATGGCTCTCTCTCCTTAGTTTTTTAGTTGGCGCATGATCTTATCCGAAAACCGGCTGCCACTTTTCGGGATCATGCGCTACTCGGCCGCGATGCTGGAGGCCGAGGCCGCCAGCTGGCGATTGAAGAAGTCGAACACCTTGCGCCAGCCGTCGATTGCCTGCTCGGGCCGATAGGCATCGCGCAGCGTGTTGAAGAAGGCGTGGCCGGCACCGTCGTAGCGGTGAAACTCGTAGGTCTTGCCGAGCTTTTTCAGCACCGCTTCGGTCCGGTTGACCTGGTCGGCGGTCGGATTGTGGTCGTCGTTGCCGAAAATGCCGAGCAGCGGACAGGTCATCTTCTCGGTGAGATCGATCGGCGCCACCGGCCGCTTGCTGTTGAGCGCCTTGGGATCGTCGACGACAACATTGCCGCCCCAGCAATCCACCGCGGCGTCGATGCCGGGCAGCGTGCACGCGGCCAGATAAGTGTGGCGGCCGCCGGAGCAGAAGCCGATGACGCCGATCTTGCCGGTGGCGTTCGGCTGCGCCCGCAGATAGGCCATGGCGCCGGCGACGTCGCCCATGATCTGCGCATCGGCCACGCCACCGGCGGCGCGGATGCGGGCGCCGAGATCGTCGGGCGCCTCGCCGGGATTGCCTTCACGGAAATAAAGATGCGGCGAGATCGCCGCATAGCCGTGATGAGCGAGCTTGCGCACGACTTCGGTGGTCCACTCGCACCAGCCCGGAATGTGATGGATGACGACGACGCCGGCGAATTTTCCCGCCCGGGTCGGCCGTGCGTAATAGGCCTCGCCCTGGTCACCGTTATGGCCCCGGAACAGCACGACTTCCGCCTGCAGGCCCTGGTAAAAACTCATGCTGCACTCCCGTGTTCTCTGGGCGCGTTCGGCGGACGACGATAGCACGACGCGCCAGCCATGGCAGCCGCACCGCTAGTTCGGGCAGGGATGCAGGATCGCCTTGTAGTTGCCGTCGCGATCGACGAAGTCGATGGTGCGATCGGGCTTCGGCGTGAAGCTCAAGTTCCCCATCAACGGCCCGCTGGCAAACTTGCACTCGACACGCACGGCGTAGGTGCCGCCGTCGTGCGTGGTGTCGAGGATCGTGCAGGTGCCAACATTGGAGACGATCTCCTGGGGCGAGATCTTGACCCGAACGGCGACCGGATCGGTGCCGTCGCCCTTGCAGAGGACGTTCTGCGTGTAATTCCCGCTGAGCGGGAAATCGTCCGCCGCAACCGCCGCCGCAGCGCCGCCCACCATGGCAAGCGCAACTACGCCGCCGATGAAGTTCCGTTGGATGATTGCGACCACGAATGCTCCGAAGATTCCGCCGAGATAATGCTGCCGCTCGCAGCGGGCCAGCGCGCGGAATGTAACCAATGTCGCACGCCCGGCCAATCGCTATGTGGGGAGCGGCCGGGCCGCTCAGTGCTGGCGGAAACCGTCGGCGATGACGCGCACGCGGGCAGCCGACCACTGCTTGGGCAGGCCGCTAAAACCGCGGTAGGCGGCGTTTTCGCAATCGACGTTGCCGTTGTCGGTCAACCGGCCGGTGTGGTTGTCGAACAGGAGCTGATGGCAGGTCCGGCCCTCGTCGGGCATGTACAGGATCGACCCGGTATAGATTTCCTCGTCGTCCGCTGCGGCGGCAGCGGCGACTGCGTTTGCCCGCTGCCGTGCGGAGATATATTCGCCGGCGGCGAACAGGCCGGTGCCGAGCGATACGCCAACCACGATCACGCCCAGCGTTTGGCGGACGCTGTCGAGACGGGACGAGCGGACTCGGTGTCGGCGGGCGCGGCGGTACATGGGACGGCTGCTCCGGGCCTCAACGCAGGGGTGAGCATAGTTCAAGCGTCGTGGATCCCACGCCAAGGTTTGCGCAGCGCGGTTAAAAGAGTGCTCACGCAACCGGCCGGATGAAAAATCAATTGTGTTTTTCGGGGTATCGCCACACCGCGCACCAAAAAACGGCGCCCGCGAGGGCGCCGTTTTCCATTCAATATGAGCCGTTCAGTGCGCGGTCAGGCCCGAGGCGTCTTCCTCGACCGCCGGTTCCGGGACGTCGACCGGCTTGGCCGCCGCCTCCTCCCAGGTGATCGGCTCGGGCTTGCGCGTGAGCGCGCGGGTCAAAACCTCGTCCATGCGCGAGACCGGGATGATGTCGAGCCCGCTCTTGATGCTGTCGTTGATCTCGACCAGATCCTTGGCGTTCTCCTCCGGAATCAGCACGGTCTTGATGCCCCCGCGGTGGGCGGCGAGCAGCTTCTCCTTCAAGCCTCCGATCGGCAGCACGCGGCCGCGCAGCGTGATCTCGCCGGTCATGGCGACGTCGCGATGCACCGGGATGCCGGTCATCACCGAGACGATGGCGCTGACCATGGCGACACCCGCCGACGGACCGTCCTTCGGCGTCGCGCCTTCCGGCACGTGAACGTGGATGTCGCGCTTGTCGAACGACGGCGGCTCGATGCCGAAGGCGGTCGAGCGCATGCGGACATAGGACGCCGCCGCCGAGATCGATTCCTTCATCACGTCGCGCAAATTGCCGGTGACGGTCATCTTGCCTTTGCCGGGCATCATGGCCGCCTCGATGGTGAGGAGCTCGCCGCCGACATCGGTCCAGGCCAGGCCGGTGACCACACCGACCTGATCCTCGTCCTCGACCTCGCCGTAGCGGAATTTCGGCACGCCGAGATAATCGGGGACGACCTTGTCGGTGACCGCGACCGATTCCTTCTTCGAGATCGTCAGTTCCTTAACCGCCTTGCGGATCAAGGAAGACAGCTCGCGCTCGAGATTGCGCACGCCGGCTTCCCGCGTGTAACGGCGGATCAGCGTGAGCAATGCTTCGTCGTCGATCGACCATTCGGTCGGACCAAGGCCGTGCTTGACGATGGCGTGCGGGATCAGGTGCTTGCGCGCGATCTCGACCTTCTCGTCCTCGGTGTAGCCGGCGATGCGGATGATCTCCATGCGGTCCATCAGCGGCGGCGGAATGTTGAGCGTATTCGCCGTGGTGATGAACATCACGTGGGACAGATCGTAGTCGACCTCGAGATAGTGGTCGTTGAAGGCGTGGTTCTGCTCGGGGTCCAATACTTCGAGCAAAGCCGACGACGGATCGCCGCGGAAATCGGCGCCCATCTTGTCGACCTCGTCGAGCAAAAACAGCGGGTTCGAGGTCTTGGCCTTGCGCATCGACTGGATGACCTTGCCCGGCATCGAGCCGATATAGGTCCGCCGGTGGCCGCGGATCTCGGCCTCGTCGCGCACGCCGCCGAGCGAGACGCGGACGAATTCGCGCCCCGTGGCTCGCGCGATCGACTTGCCGAGCGAGGTCTTGCCGACGCCGGGCGGACCGACCAGGCACAGGATCGGCCCGGTCAGCTTGTTGGCGCGCTGCTGCACCGCGAGGTACTCGACGATGCGCTCCTTGACCTTCTCCAGGCCGAAGTGATCGGCATCGAGAATCTGCTGGGCGAGCGGCAGGTCCTTCTTGATCTTCGACTTCTTGTTCCACGGGATCGACAACAGCCAGTCGAGATAGTTGCGCACCACGGTGGCTTCCGCCGACATCGGCGACATTTGCCTGAGCTTCTTGATCTCGTGCTGCGCCTTCTCGCGCGCTTCCTTCGACAGCTTGGTGCGCTTGATCTTGTCTTCGAGCTCGGCGAGCTCGTCCTTGCCGTCCTCGTCGCCGAGTTCCTTCTGGATCGCCTTCATCTGCTCGTTGAGGTAATACTCGCGCTGGGTCTTCTCCATCTGCCGCTTGACCCGCGTGCGGATGCGCTTCTCGACCTGCAGCACCGAGATTTCGCTTTCCATCAGGCCGAGCACCTTTTCCAGCCGCTCAGTGACGCTCGGCGTCTCCAGGATGGTCTGCTTGTCGGGAATCTTGACGGCGAGATGCGAAGCGACCGTGTCGGCGAGCTTGGCGTAATCCTCGATCTGCTGGACGACGCCGATCACCTCCGGCGAAACCTTCTTGTTGAGCTTCACATAGCCCTCGAACTCGTTGACCACCGAGCGCGCCAGCGCTTCGGCCTCAACCTGGTCGCCCGCGGAATCGGCGATCGCGGTCGCTTCCGCCTCGTAATAGTCTTCGCGGTCGGTGTAGCGCTTGACGCGCGCGCGCGCGGCGCCCTCGACCAGCACCTTGACGGTGCCGTCGGGCAGCTTGAGCAATTGCAGCACGCTGGCGAGCGTGCCGACGGTGTAAATCGCATCCGTCGCCGGATCGTCATCGGAGGCGTTCTTCTGCGTCGCCAGCAGGATGAACGTGTCCGAGCGCATCACCTCTTCGAGCGCCTTGATCGACTTCTCGCGGCCGACGAACAGCGGCACGATCATGTGCGGGAAAACAACGATGTCCCGCAGTGGCAGCACCGGATAGGCCCGGCTTTCGCCGGCCGTCAGGAGCGGCTTCGATTTGGCGGCACTTGTCATGGCCCCATTTCCTTATTGTTGTGCACTTCCATCACGACCCGCAGGATGCGCTGCCACGACGGACTGCCGATTTGCCGGAAGAAGATCACAAAATCCCCGCCCGGAGTAGTCCACGCGATCTCTCCTACGCCGATTTCGATCGCCCGCTATAGGTGGCGTCGCGGCGCGGACGTGTCAAGAAAGCCCGGTTTTCCAAGCAAAACGCCGCACCCGAGAGAAGCAGCGGCCGGTTTTGCGGCGAATCGGGCACGCCGGGCGGGCCCGATGGCACTCAGGCACTCGCGCCGCCGGTCTCGCCGGCGCGGTCCGAGCGGTCGGCATAGATGTAGAGCGGCCGGGCTGAGCCTTCGACGACCTCGCGGGAGATCACCACTTCTTCGACGCCCTCGAGGCTCGGCAGGTCGAACATGGTGTCGAGCAGGATGCTTTCCATGATCGAGCGCAAGCCGCGCGCGCCGGTCTTGCGGTCGATGGCTTTGCGGGCGATCGCGGACAGCGCCTCGTCGGCGAGCGTGAGGTCGACGGTCTCCATCTCGAACATGCGCTGGTACTGCTTGACCAGCGCGTTCTTCGGCTCGGTGAGGATGCGCTTGAGCGACGGCTCGTCGAGGTCCTCGAGCGTGGCGACAACGGGAAGCCGGCCGACGAATTCAGGAATGAGGCCGTACTTCAACAAATCCTCCGGCTCGACCTCGCGGAAGATTTCGCCCTGCTTGCGGTCCTCAGGCGCCAGCACCTTGGCGCCGAAGCCGATCGAGGTGGAACGGCCGCGCGCGGAAATGATCTTTTCCAGGCCGGCGAAGGCGCCGCCGCAGACGAACAGAATGTTGGTGGTGTCGACCTGCAGGAATTCCTGCTGCGGATGCTTGCGGCCGCCTTGCGGCGGCACGCTGGCGATGGTGCCTTCCATGATCTTGAGCAGCGCCTGCTGCACGCCCTCGCCCGACACGTCGCGGGTGATCGAGGGATTGTCGGACTTGCGCGATATCTTGTCGATCTCGTCGATATAGACGATGCCGCGCTGCGCCCGTTCGACGTTGTAGTCGGCGGATTGCAACAGCTTCAAAATGATGTTTTCGACGTCCTCGCCGACGTACCCGGCTTCGGTGAGCGTCGTCGCATCCGCCATGGTGAAGGGCACGTCGAGGATGCGGGCCAGCGTTTGCGCGAGCAGCGTCTTGCCCGAGCCGGTCGGCCCGATCAGCAGAATGTTCGACTTCGCCAGCTCGACGTCGTTGTGCTTCGATTGATGATTGAGCCGCTTGTAGTGATTGTGGACCGCGACCGAGAGCACCTTCTTGGCGTGATCCTGGCCGATGACGTAGTCGTCCAAAACCTTGCGGATCTCGCGCGGCGTCGGGATGCCGTCGCGCGACTTCACCAGCGAGGACTTGTTCTCCTCGCGGATGATGTCCATGCACAGTTCGACGCACTCGTCGCAAATGAACACGGTCGGCCCGGCGATGAGCTTGCGCACCTCGTGCTGGCTCTTACCGCAGAACGAGCAGTAGAGCGTATTCTTGGAATCGCCGCCGCCAACCTTGCTCATTCCTGTCTCCGTCTTCCCGCCTGGGACAGCACCTCACACCCTACAAAGCGCCGCGCTAAAAAACCGTAGCGCCTTTCGCGTACTTTGCCGGAATAGACACCACCAAGACACCTCCGGCAAATCAGCACAAGACACCATGCTAACGGCGTGCCGATCAAGAATCCATTAACGATAACGCGAGTTTGGGCCAGTGTGTTTTCTGCATCACACCGTGCAGAAAGTGCTTGACCCGCCCCGGGAACCGCTTTGGCGGGTCGAATCGGCCCATTTGATGGCACCGGGTGCGTTAGGTGCCTGCTAGCTGACCCCTTTCAGGGGTGTCGGTTCCGACTTCAGGCTCGGTTCCTCCGGCCGTTTTTCGATCACCTTGTCGATCAGGCCGAAATCCTTGGCCATTTCCGGGGTCAGGAACATATCGCGCTCAAGCGCATCCTCGATCTTCTTCAGCGGCTGGCCGGTATGCCGGACGTAAATCTCGTTCAGCCGCTTCTTCAGGTTCAGGATTTCCTGGGCGTGCAGCATGATGTCGGTCACCTGGCCCTGGAACCCGCCCGAGGGCTGGTGGACCATGATGCGGGAGTTCGGCAGCGCAAAGCGCAAATCCTTGGCGCCGGCGGCAAGCAGCAGCGAGCCCATGGAGGCCGCCTGCCCGGTGCACAAGGTCGAAACCGCCGGACGGATGAACTGCATGGTGTCGTAGATCGCCAGGCCCGAGGTCACGACGCCGCCCGGCGAATTGATGTACATCGAGATTTCTTTTTTCGGGTTGTCGGCCTCGAGGAACAGGAGCTGGGCCACCACCAGCGAGGCCATGCCGTCCTCGACCGGGCCGGTGATGAAGATGATCCGCTCCTTGAGCAGCCGCGAATAGATGTCGTAGGCCCGCTCCCCGCGGTTGGTCTGTTCGACCACCATGGGGACGAGATGTTGCATGTAGGTATTCACCGGGTCGCGCATAGTTCACCTGCCAAAAGGGCTCGCCGTCGAACGGCTTAACGCAATGTGCCTTGAGTCGGTAGCAGCCTGTCGAAGCCGCCGTGCCGGTTGCACATATGCGCGAAAATCGCCGCGACAAGGCATGCGAGTTGGCGCACTCCTCATGTCCCGACTGGACTCACTCCTCGTCCTCTTTGAACAACTCTTCCCGCGACACCGGCTTCTCGGTGATGTCGGCAAGCTCGAGCAGGAAATCGACGACTTTTTCCTCGAAGATCGGCGCCCGCAGCCCGGCCAGAGCGCCCGGATTGTTGCGGTAATAGTCCCAGACCTGCTGTTCCTGGCCTGGCAGCTGCCGGGCCCGTTCCATGACGGCGGCGGTCAGCTGCTCGTCGGTCACCTTGATATTGTTCTTCTCGCCGATCTCGGCAATGACCAGGCCGAGCCGCACGCGCCGCTCGGCGATGCCGCGGTACTCCTCGCGGGCCTTTTCCTCGGTGGTGCCCTCGTCGGCAAAGGTGCGGCCTTGCGCCTTGAGGTCGCCTTCGACGGTGCCCCAGATGGTGTTGAATTCCTGCTCGAGCAGGCTCGGCGGCGGCTCGAATTTGTGGCGCTCGTCGAGCTGATCGAGCAGCGCGCGCTTGAGCTTCTGCCGCGAGGCTCCGGCGTGTTCGCGCTGCAGGCGGTCCTTGATGCCGTCGCGCAGCTTGGCGAGAGACTCCAAGCCGAGGGTCTTGGCGAAGTCGTCGTTGAGCGTGACCGCGCCGGGCGCCTCGACCGCGCTCGCGGTCACGGCGAAAGTGGCGGTCTTGCCGGCCAGGGCCGGTGCCGCATAGGCGTCGGGGAATTTGATATCAAAAGTACGGCTTTCGCCGGTCTTGATGCCGATGACGTTGTCCTCAAAACCCGGAATGAACTGGGCCGAGCCGAGCACGATCGGCACGTTCTCGGCGGAGCCGCCTTCGAACGGCTTGCCGTCCTGGGTGCCCTGGAACGACACCGTGACCCGATCGCCCTTTTCGGCCGCCTCGGTCTTAGCGACGAACGGCCGGTTGGCGTCGGCGATCCTTTGCAGCGCCTCGTCGATCTCGGGCTCGGTCACCTCGGCGGTGAGCCGTTGCAGTTTTATGGTCTTGAAATCGGCCAGCGGGATCGGCGGCAAAATCTCGATCTCGACCTTGTAGGCGAGGTCGGCTTTGCCTTCGATGACGCCTTCGACCGTGCCTTCGTCGGGCACGACCTTGGGCTCGGTGGCAAGCTTATAGCCGTTGTCGGTGACGATCTTGCTGTTGGCCTCGCGCACCGCGTCTTCGATCACCTCGGCCATGGCCGACTTGCCGTAAAGGCGCTTGAGGTGGGCGACCGGGACCTTGCCCGGGCGGAAGCCGCGCAACTGCACCTTGCCTTTGAGGTCGTCGAGCCGCGCGTTGACCTTGGCCTCGAGATCGGTCGCCGGCACCACGACCCGGAATTCACGCTTGAGACCCGCAGCGGCAGTTTCAGTCACCTGCATTGGCACTACTCTTCAGAGCCCACGATCTTGAGCCAAAGACCGAGCGTAATCCCGGCCAAGTTTTGGAAAAGCCGCCCATCTGGTGCGGGCGGAGGGGCTCGAACCCCCACGACTTTCGTCACGGGAACCTAAATCCCGCGCGTCTACCAATTCCGCCACGCCCGCGACGCGTAGGGCGGCCCGGTGGCGCGGCTTATATCATGCGCTGCGCGCGGGATACTATAAAAATAGCCCCCGGATCGCGCCCGGCAACGGTGCGCCACTCACGCCAGCAGCGCGCGGTAAACCCGCGGCAGCGTCTCCGGCAAATCCTCGGCAATCAGGCCCGGGCCGAATGCCGTAGCCGCCTCGCCATGGAGCCACACCGCAGCGGCCGCGGCCGCAAAGGCCGGCATGCCCTGCGCCATCAGGCCGGTCGCCATACCGGTCAGCACGTCGCCGGCGCCAGCGGTGGCCAAATAGGGCGGCGCGTTGGCGCTGATCGCGGCGCGGCCGTCCGGCGCAGCAATCACGGTATCGGCGCCCTTGAGCACCACGACCGCGCCGACGAGCTTGGCCGCAAGGCGCGCCCGTTCAAGTTTCGATGGAGCTTGAGTTTTCCTGTCTAAAGCAAAGAAATACCGTGAAAATTCACCTTCGTGGGGCGTCAGAATCGTAGCCTGTGCCGGCCGCGCCTTAAGCGCCTTGGCAAGGCGCTGCGGATCGGCGGCAAAGCTGGTGATCGCATCGGCGTCGAGCACTACCGCGCGCTCGCCCGCGAGCGCCGCAAGGACGCGTTCGCACGTCGCTTCGCCGACGCCGACTCCCGGCCCGATCGCAAGGGCGTTCAAGCGGCGGTCCGACAGGAATTTTGCCAGTTCGGCGGCGCCATCCACCGGCCGGACCATCACCGCGAGGTTTGCCGCGGCATTGATGGCGAGCGCGTCGCGCGGGCTGGCGATGGTGACGAGCCCTGCCCCCGCCCGCAAGGCGCCGCGGGCGGCGAGCCGCGCCGCCCCCGTCGACCACGCCGGGCCCGACACCACCACGGCGTGGCCGCGGTCATATTTGTGACCTTCGTATTTCGGAACCGGGAAAAAGCGCCGCCACAACGCGGGGACGTTCTCGAACGTTTTGGGCGCGATCTTTTCCAGCACCGAAGCGGGAATGCCGATATCGGCGACGGCAATCGTGCCGCAATGGAGTCGGCCCGGCAGCAGCAAATGTCCCGGCTTTTTGCGGAAAAACGTGATCGTGTGCGCGGCCTTCACCGCGACGCCGAGCACCGCGCCTGAAGTGCCGTTGATACCGCTCGGCAAATCCACCGCATAGACCGGCGCCGTCCCGGCATTGATCGCCTCGATCAGAGCGCGCGCCGCGCCCTCCAGCGGACGATCAAGGCCGGCGCCAAACAGCGCATCGATGACAACATCGGCGCCAGCCAAGGCACGAGGCTCCGCGGCGGCAACCGACCCAGTCCATTTTTTTGCAGCCAGTGCGGCGTCGCCCTTGAGCCGGCCAATATCGCCCAGCAACATGACCTCGACGCGGGCGCCGCGCTCGGCCAATAGCCGGGCGGCAACAAAGCCGTCCCCGCCATTATTGCCCGGGCCTGCGACAACGACGACCCGGCTACCGGAAGAATGGCGCTCGGCCACCGCCTCGGCCACGGCGCGGCCGGCGCTCTCCATCAGCTCGCTGCCGGCAATCCCGCCGGCTATCGCCAGCCGGTCAGCCTCGGCCATTTCCGCGGTGGTCAAAAGCTCAAACATGCCGGCTTGAGGATAACCAAAGCGGCACAATGCGAATACGGCAACCGATTGCTCACAGGGTGATTGCCATACCATTGACGAGATAATAGGCAATCTGCTCACTTTAACGGCGACGGCTGCCGCCGCGACTCCGTAGCCGGTTTTCGATCAAGCAATAGCGCCTTGATCGGATTGCTCTTTTCAGGCGCAGCGGGCCTTGGCACGGGACCTGCTAACCAAGGGCTCGGTTCCATCGGTGATTCCGCCCACCCTGGGGCCGGGAGGCGAAACGCGATGAAAAAAATCGAGGCTGTGATCAAGCCGTTCAAACTCGATGAAGTGAAGGAGGCGCTGCAGGAAGTCGGTCTGCAAGGAATAACCGTGACTGAAGCCAAGGGGTTCGGGCGTCAGAAAGGCCACACCGAGCTTTACCGGGGTGCCGAGTATGTCGTCGATTTTCTCCCCAAGGTGAAGATCGAGATCGTGCTCGGCGACGACATGGTCGAGAAAGCCATCGAGGCAATCCGTCGCGCCGCCCAGACCGGGCGTATCGGCGACGGCAAAATCTTTGTATCGACGATCGAGGAAGCCATCCGGATCAGGACCGGGGAATCCGGACTTGACGCCATCTGAATTGCTGGTTTGAACGCTTTTCGACTCTCCGCGCCGAAAACTGCAATCCGACCAGCGCCAAGGGGCATTCACTAACACCACGAAAGGGTACGCATGCCATGACGACGCCAAAGAATGTCATGAAAATGATCAAGGACAGCGACGTAAAATACGTTGATTTCCGCTTCACCGATCCGCGCGGCAAGTGGCAGCACGTCACGACCGACGTCACCACGGTCGACGAGGACACGTTTGCCGAGGGCATCATGTTCGACGGTTCCTCGATCGCCGGCTGGAAGGCGATTCACGAATCGGACATGCAACTGATGCCCGATCCCGAAAGTGCCTGCATCGATCCGTTCTTCGCCGAGACGACGCTGGTGCTGGTATGCGATACGCTCGAGCCGCTCACTGGCGAGCCATACAACCGCGATCCCCGCTCGATCTGCAAAAAGGCGGCAGGCCTCGTCAAATCGATGGGTATTGGCGACACCGTTTACTTCGGGCCGGAGGCTGAATTCTTCATCTTCGACGATGTGAAATATTCCGCCACGCCCTACAACACCGGATATCGTCTCGATTCCATCGAGTTTCCAACCAATTCGGATACCGCATACGAAGGCGGCAATCTCGGCCACCATATCGGCTTCAAGAAAGGCTACTTCCCGGTCCCGCCGCTCGACACGGCGCAAGACATGCGCTCGGAAATGCTGGCGTCGATGGCCAGAATGGGCGTCAAGGTGGAGAAACATCACCACGAAGTCGGCTCGGCCCAGCACGAGCTCGGCATGCAGTTCGCCCCCATGGTGCGCATGGCGGATCAGATGCAGATCTACAAATACTGCATCCAGCAAGTCGCGCAGGTCTACGGCAAGACGGCAACCTTCATGCCGAAGCCGATCTACGGCGACAACGGCTCGGGCATGCATTGCCACCAGTCGATCTGGAAAGGCGATAAGCCGCTCTTTGCCGGCAACAAATACGCCGATCTTTCGGAGACGTGCCTGTCGTACATCGCCGGCATCCTCAAACATGCGCGCGCGATCAACGCTTTCACCAATCCGACGACGAACTCCTATAAGCGGCTGGTTCCGGGGTTCGAAGCTCCGGTGCTGCTCGCCTACTCGGTGCGCAATCGCTCGGCGAGCTGCCGTATTCCGCTCGCCTCATCGCCGAAGGGCAAACGCGTCGAAGTGCGCTATCCCGATCCGTTGTGTAATCCGTATCTCGGCTTCGCCGCCATGCTGATGGCCGGCCTCGACGGCATTAAGAACAAGCTCAATCCCGGTGAGCCGACCGACAAGGACCTCTACGACCTGCCGCCGAAGGAATTGAAGAAAATTCCGACCGTGTGCGGCAGCCTGCGCGAGGCGCTCGGCTATCTCGACAAGGATCGTGACTTCCTCAAGGCCGGCGGCGTGTTCGACGACGATTTCATCGACAGCTATGTCGACCTGAAGATGAGCGAGATCATCCGCTTCGAGCACACCCCGCATCCGGTCGAGTTCGAGATGTATTACTCCGCATAGCATGATCCCGAAAAAGCCGGTCCCTCGGACTTGATCCGAGGCCGGAAGCCGGTTTTCGGAAAAGATCATGCTTTACCAAGTGCGTTGCGTATCCCTCCCTGCATTGCTTGCGCAATGCGAACTTGAAGGGCGCCGTGGTTGGCGGCGCCCTCTTTCTTTCGATGCTGCGACGCGGCGCCGGTTCGATTTCAAGAACGGCACAACGCGTTCTGCCGCGCCGCCCGGGATGACCCGACCAGCGGCACCGCGAGGTTAGGAACCGGCTGCAGGATTGCACCTTGCGGATTTTGCGCCGCGCCCTTGCCACGCCGCTCCGGCGCGCCCGGCACCGCTTCATCGGAGGTCTCGACCCGATCGCGCCCATTGGTCTTGGCGCGATAGAGCGCGGCATCGGCGCGCGCGATCAGCGTGTCGATCTCGGCGAAGGCCGAGCCGCACGCCACCCCGACGCTCACCGTCGCCGCGGCGTGGCAGCCGGGCACGGCACTGGCGGTGGCAAAGGCCCGGCGCACGCGGTTGGCGGCGGCGGCGGCATCGCCCAATGTGCTCGGCAACAGCGCAATGAATTCCTCGCCGCCCAGGCGGCCGATGGCATCACCGGCGCGCAACGTCTTTTTCACCACGGCCGCGAACAGATGCAGCGTGGCGTCGCCGCTATTGTGGCCGAACCGATCGTTGATCGCTTTGAAGTGATCGAGATCGAAGGCCAGCACGCAGACCGGCTCCTTGCTGGCTTGCCGCGCCGTCATGATCTCGGCAGCCGCCTCGAAGAAGCCGCGGCGGTTGAGCAGTTCGGTCAACGGATCGGTCGCCGCCGCCAGCTTGTATTGCCGCACCGTGCGGTCCTTGGCCAGAACGAGCACGATGAAGGCGGCGCCGACCACGTAGAGCACGACTTCGATGGCGTAGACCGCGACCCAGCCGGCGCCGAGCGTGCGGTTGCCGATGCCGTCTTGCGACAGTCCCGCCAGCGCCACCGGAAACAGGAAAATCACGCCGTGCAGCATCGGCACGAAGATCGCCGGCCAGCGCCGGATCAGGGATTTGCGCCGCTCGCGCCACAGTTCGACGGCGGTCAGGAACGTATAGGTGGCGACGATCACCGAGCTTACGACGAGCCGCGACGTCTCCGTGGTCATGAATGCCGAGGACGACCCGAAGGCGACCCAGACCACGGCGCCGAGGCACATCGAGCCCCACAGCACCGGCCGGCCGTGGAACAGGCGCGCTGCGCTCCACACCATGCCGACGGCGACGAACAGCAGAATGTCGGCGATACTCGACGGCACCGGCGGCGAGATCAGGTCGGCGAGGCGCCAAAGCACCCCCGACAATCCGCCGATCAGATACGCGACGCCCCACCAGGCGAGCGCGGTGATGCCGTCCTGCAGCCATGCGAACAGCAGGAACAAGCCGAGTAAAGACGTGACGCAAATGGTGATGACGAATAGCGTGCCGATGTCGAGCGACATCGCCGCTTCGGCGAGGCTGGCAAACATTGCTACGCGCTCCTCTCACTCAATCAGTAGAAATGCGTATCACCGATCGCGACGCCGTGTTGAACGTTTGCTTTTCAAGCTTTGCCGAGTGTGAGGCACAAGTCGCGGGTTTTGCGGAAAAGCCGCGAAAATTGGAGAAGTGAAAATTGCAGTAGTGAAAATTGCAGCGGAAAAGTTTGCGGAACTAAAAACCGGTCCTAACGAATTGCAAAGGCGATTTGGCCGACTTAAAGCGCATATGATGCGACCGCGGCGAGCGCGCCGAGCACGACGCGGTTCCCACGCATGGGCCAGGCCCCGCCCGAGGCCCCTTCCCGCGGCGCCGATCGTCGCCTAGATTGAAGCAAACACGCTTAAGTTCTTAAGGGAGTTTGCCATGGCTGAGACCGCCGAGCTCGACATCGCCCCCGATACCGTCGAAGCAACCCTCAACTACATCGTCGACGACGGCAGTAAGGTCTTCACCATCGTCGCCAGTCCCGGCGGCAGCGATACGCGTTCCGGCGGCAGCGATACGCGTTCCGGCGGCACGCCGGATCCGCGCCGCGTCGTCATTCACAACGGCCGCCCGCACACGAACGACTTTGTCCTTGACCGCAACGGCTTCCGTTTCGTGCGCCATGACACCAAAATGGCCGACTTCTTCAACGAGGACGAGATCAAGCGCGTCTACTATCCGGAGATGGTCGAGCTCGTGAAAGCCGAGAGCGGCGCCAAGCGGGTCGTGGTGTTCGACCATACGCTGCGCACCGCTGACGACGAATTGCGCGAATCGAAGAAAATCCGCGAGGTGGTGCGCCGGGTGCACAACGACTACACCGAATGGTCGGCGCCGCAGCGCGTCCGCGATATTTTGCCCGACGAGGCGGAGGACTTGCTGCAGCGCCGTTTCGCCATCATTCAGGTCTGGCGGCCGATCCGGCATCCGGTCGAGACCTATCCGCTCGCCATGGCCGATGCGCGGACATTGGCGCCGAGCGACATGATCGTCTCGGAGCGGCGCGCCCCCGGGCGCATCGGCCAGACCTACGCGATCAAGTATAATCCGGCGCACAAATGGTACTGGTTCCCGCGCATGCGGCGCGAGGAAGCCTACGTCTTCAAGGTGTTCGACTCGATGAAGGACGGCCGTGCGCGTTGGACCGCACATACTGCGTTCGAGGATCCGACGACGCCGCCGCACGCGCGGCCGCGCGAGAGCATCGAAATCCGCACCATGGCGTTTTTCTGACGTCAGTCATTCCGGGGCGCGCTGAAAGCGCGAACCCGGATCCATAACCTCGGCGCTGGCAGAACCAGCGCTGAGCGTATCCTGGATCGATGGTGGTTATGGATTCCGGACTTGCCGCTGCGCGGCAATCCGGAATGACGGCCATTACCGCTTCGAGAACTGGAAGCTGCGGCGGGCTTTGGCCTTGCCGTATTTCTTGCGCTCGACCACGCGCGGGTCGCGGGTGACGAAGCCGCCGCGCTTGAGCACACTGCGCAGTTCCGGTTCGTGCCGGATCAGCGCCTTGGAAATGCCGTGACGCACCGCGCCGGCTTGGCCGGACAGGCCGCCGCCCGACACCGTGCAGACCACGTCGTATTGGCCCTGGCGGTTGGCGGCGACCAGCGGCTGCTGGATCAGCATGCGCAGCACCGGGCGGGCGAAATAGACTTCCACCGGCCGTTCGTTGATGACGATCTTGCCGGCGCCCATCTTGATCCAGACGCGGGCGACCGCGTCCTTGCGCTTGCCGGTGGCATAGGCGCGGCCCTGCTTGTCGAGCACCTGGACATAGGTCGGGGTCGCCGGCGCCGCCGGCGGTTTGAGCGTCGACAACTCTCCAAGCGTCTGGATTGTCTCGGCCATTATGCGGTCCTCTTGTTCTTGCGGTTCATGGCCGCAACGTCGATCTTTTCCGGCTGTTGCGCCGCGTGCGGATGCTCGGCGGCTGGATAGACTCGCAGATTGCCGAGCTGGACCCGGCCGAGCGGGCCGCGCGGCAGCATGCGCTCGATCGCCTTCTCGACGATGCGCTCGGGGAAGCGGCCGGCGAGGATCGATTTCGCGGTGCGCTCCTTGATGCCGCCGATATAGCCGGTGTGCTTGTAATAGATCTTCTGCTCGGCCTTGCGGCCGGTCAGCACCGCCTTGGCGGCGTTGATGACGATGACGTTGTCGCCGCAGTCGACGTGGGGCGTATAGGTCGGCTTGTGCTTGCCGCGCAGCCGCATGGCCACGATCGAGGCGAGCCGGCCGACGACGAGGCCCTCGGCGTCGATCATCACCCATTTCTTCTCGACCTCGGCGGGCTTTGCCGAAAAGGTTTTCATAATCGCTTCCATCCGGGAGTGGCGCGCATCGCGCGCCGTGTGCACAGGTTTCTAGCGGGGCCGCCCCTACAGGTCAACAAGGATCGCAATTATGAAATGTTCTCAAGCGGTTGAGTTAGAGGTATTCTGTTACCTTAGTCCGATTGCGGTGGGATCGAATAGGTCGAGGTGACGTGCGCAACCAGGTCATCCTCACCTTCCGAGTGGATGTCGACCTCGCCGACGGCGAGCCGCTTGCCGAGCTTGATCAGGCGCACCTTGGCAAGAAGGTCGCGCGGCGCAGGCTTCTTGAGAAAATTGATGGTCAGGTTGGTGGTGACGGCGAGCGGCACCCAGCCGACGGCGGCCAATACCGCGACGTAAACGGCGAAATCGGCGAGCGCCATCATGGTCGCGCCCGACAAGGTGCCGCCCGGCCGCAGCGAGCCGCGATCGAAATGCCGGCGCACGACGGCGCCGCCGTGCCAGACTTTTTCGATGGCGTAGCCGCTGTCGCTGTTGAACATTTCGGGAAATTCGGCGCGCAAGAGCTCGGTCAGCTCCTTGCGCGTCAGCTTCGCCGCCGCCATGTCTGCCATGCCCGCTCCGGTTTTTCCGATCCTTTGCCGTCGTGGATCGGTTACAATGGGCAAAAGTCCGCCAACAGCGTTGGAAAGCCCCGATGAACGCCCAAGCCGCTACTGCCGCCGCTGCCGCCCATTCCTCCTCGCTGATCCTTCTACGCGAGGACATCGAGGATGTCGCCATTCTCACGTTGAACAGGCCGCAGGCGCGCAACAGCCTGTCCGAGGCCATGCTCGAGGCGCTCGGCGACGCGCTGACCGCGATCGGCCATGACCGCGCGGTGCGCGCGGTCATCGTCGCCGCCAACGGCCCGGCCTTTTCCGCCGGCCACGATCTGAAGGAGTTGAACCAGCGCCGCGCCGACGCCGATCGCGGCCGCGCCTATTTCAAGCACATCATGGGCATGTGCAGCGGCGTGATGCAGCAGGTCGTCACGCTGCCGCAGCCGGTGATCGCCGCGGTCCAGGCCACGGCGACGGCGGCGGGCTGCCAATTGGTGGCGAGCTGCGATCTCGCCGTCGCCGCGCACACCGCGAAGTTCGCTACGCCGGGCGTCAATATCGGCCTGTTCTGCTCGACGCCGATGGTGGCGTTGTCGCGCAATGTCCCGCGCAAGGCGGCGATGGAAATGCTGTTGACCGGCGACATGATCTCGGCCGAGGACGCCGCCCGCATCGGCCTCGTCAATCACGTCGTCGCGCCCGGCAGCGAGCGCGACGAAGCGCTCAAGCTCGCCAGGAAAATCACCGCCAAATCGGCGCTCACCATCAAGATCGGCAAGGAAGCGTTCTATCGCCAGCTGGAAATGCCGCTGGCGGAGGCCTATCGCTACACGTCCGAGGTGATGGTCGAGAACATGCTGGCGCGCGACGCCGAGGAAGGAATTTCAGCCTTCATCGAGAAGCGCGACCCGCACTGGGAAGACCGCTGACAAATCCACCGGACCGCAATGAATCACGACCGCTACGACGACAGCTACATCCGCGGCATTCTCAATACCGTGAAGACGATCGCCATGGTCGGCGCCTCGGAAAAGGAGAACCGGCCGAGTTACTTTGCCTTCAAGTACCTGCTCGAACGCGGCTACAGGATGATCCCGGTGAACCCGGGACATGCCGGCGAAACCATGCTCGGCCAGCGCATCTACGCGCGGCTTGCCGACATTCCGGAGCCGGTCGACATGGTCGATATTTTCCGTGGGCCCCAATATGCGCTGGCCATCGTGCGCGAGGCGCTGGCGCTCAAGACGCGGCCGCACGTGATCTGGATGCAGCTTGGCGTGCGCAACGACGAGGCCGCGGCGCTCGCCGAGGCCAACGGCATGAAAGTGGTGATGAACCGCTGCCCGAAGATCGAATACGGCCGGCTGTCGTCGGAGATCGCCTGGATGGGCGTCAATACCCGCACGCTGTCGTCGAAAAAAGCCACCATCGGCGGCATCCAGCGCATGACGCTCAGCCGCACCAGCGCCCAGGGCGGCGCCACCGCAGCCGCCGACCGCGCCCAGCGCGAAGAAGGCGGCCGCTGAGTTTTCGCCAAAGCGGCTCAGGCCGGCGAAGGCGCAAAAGAAACGCAATAGTTACTGTAATTTGACCCGACGTAGAACCTCTCCCGGCTGCCGCGCGTCTCATAGAGGTGGGCCGCTCGGGCCATACGGCTTCGATGCCGCCCGTTCGGGAGGGGACGATGAAACTCAGCGCCACAATCGCACTGTCACTGCTCTGCCTGACGCTGGCGCCGCTCGGCGCCCGGGCCGACGAGCAGTCGGACCAGCAGGCCTGCATGGGCGATGCCATGAGCATCTGCGGTCAATTCATTCCGGACCGCGAGCGCGTCGGCGCCTGCCTCTATTCCAACCGCAGCCGCATCTCGCCGGCCTGCCGCGTCGCGATAGCGCGCTTCCACCCGAAGACGGCGTCGGCGCGCTGAACGCTGCCGCAAGCCGATTTCGCGGAAAAAGCGTCCGCCGCCGCCGCGCCCCACAGCGCGGCGGTTGCGTTTTAGCGCAGCCGGCATGCCACGCCTTGACGGTTTTGCGCGGTCCTATAAACGAAAGCCATCGTTTCCCACCATGAGGACCGGTCAATGAGCGAACGCATTCCCGGCTTTTCCACGCTCGCCATTCACGCCGGCGCGCAGCCCGATCCGACCACCGGCGCGCGCGCGACGCCGATCTATCAGACGACGTCCTACGTGTTCGAAAGCGTCGACCACGCCGCTTCGCTGTTCGGGCTGCAGACGTTCGGCAACATCTATACCCGCATCGGCAATCCGACCAATGCCGTGCTCGAGGAGCGGGTCGCCGCGCTCGAAGGCGGCACCGCGGGGCTGGCGATCGCATCCGGCCACGCCGCGCAGGTTCTGGTGTTTCATTGCCTGCTGCAGCCCGGCGACGAGTTCGTGGCCTCGAAGAAGCTCTATGGCGGCTCGATCAACCAGTTCAATCACGCGTTCAAGAATTTCGGCTGGAACGTGGTGTGGGCGGATCCCGACGACATTTCGTCGTTCGAGCGAGCGGTCAGCCCGAAGACCAAGGCGATCTTCACCGAGTCGATCGCCAATCCCGGCGGCGTCATCACCGACATGGCGGCGGTCGCGCAAATTGCCCGCCGCGCGGGCGTGCCCTACATCGTCGACAACACGCTCGCCACGCCATACTTGTGCAAGCCGTTCGAGCACGGCGCCGACATCGTGGTGCACTCGCTGACCAAATTTCTCGGCGGCCACGGCAATTCGATCGGCGGCATGATCGTCGACGGCGGCACCTTCAACTGGTCGCGCGAGCGGCGCTATCCGATGCTATGCGAGCCGCGGCCGGAATATCACGGCATCGTGCTGCACGAGACATTTGGCAATTTCGCCTTCGCCATCGCCTGCCGCGTGCTGGCGCTGCGCGACATCGGCCCGGCGCTGTCGCCGTTCAATGCTTTCCTCATCCTCACCGGCATCGAGACCTTGCCGCTGCGCATGCGCAAGCATTGCGACAACACCCAGGCGGTCGCCGAATGGGTCGCGGCGCATCCGAAAGTGGCGTGGGTGAGCTATCCCGGCCTGCCCGGCGACCGCTACCACAACCTCGCGCAAAAATACTGCCCGAGCGGCGCCGGTGCGGTGTTCACGTTCGGGCTCAAGGGCGGCTATGACGCCGGCGTCAAGCTCGTCTCCAACGTGCAGCTGTTCTCCCACCTCGCCAATATCGGCGACACCCGCTCGCTGATCATCCACCCGGCCTCGACCACGCACCGGCAATTGAGCGACGCGCAAAAAGTGCAAGCCGGCGCCGGCCCCGACGTGGTGCGGCTGTCGATCGGCATCGAGGACAAGGAAGACATTATCGCGGACTTGGAGCAGGCGCTGGCGGATTGATCCATCAGGCCGGCGCCAGCGGGATGTTTTCCTGCGCGGCCGCGCGACGGTTGGCGACAAGCGCGGCGTGGGTCGCCGCCACGGTCAGCACCAGCATCGCCATTGTCTGGTGCGCCAAAGCGAGCGAGATCGGCACCCGCAACAGCAGCGTCGCAATGCCGAGCGCCGCCTGAAGCGTAACTGCGACCGCAAGGACGCCGGCGCTGGTCACCACCCAGCCTTGCTTCACCGTGCGCGCCACGTCGAAGGCGTGCAGCAGCGCGCAGATGAAGATTGCGTATGCCGCCATGCGGTGGTCGAACTGTGCTGTCAGCGTGTTCTCGAAGACATTGCGCCACGCCGGCGTCTCGAGGAAGAGCCGCGCGGCATCGGGCACCAACGCGCCGTCGATCAGCGGCCAGGTGTTGTAGATGTAGCCGGCGCGCAGTCCCGCGACCAGCGCGCCGAGATAGATTTGCGCGAGTATCAGGACCAATAAGCCGAAGGCGCTCAGCCGGATACGCGGCGGCAGGGGCGCCGCGGGCCGTTCGCCCAGCCGCTGCGCCGTCCAGATCAGGGCGACATAGATCACGCATGCGAGAACGAGATGGGTGGCGAGGCGATATTGCGAGACTTCGATCCTGTCGGCGAGACCCGACGCCACCATCCACCAGCCCACGCCACCCTGCAGGGCGCCAAGTCCAAAGATGAGCCACAGCCGGCCGCGCAATCCGGGACCGACCCAACCGCGCCACAGGAACCACAGAAACGGCAGCAGGAACGCGGCGCCGATCACGCGGCCGATCAGCCGGTGCGTCCACTCCCACCAATAGATCGTCTTGAACGCCTCAAGGCTCATGCCCTGGTTGAGCGCGCGGTATTGCGGAATAGCCTGGTATTTCTCGAACTCGGCCTGCCATTGCGCCTCGCCGAGCGGCGGCAGCGTGCCCAGCACCGGCCGCCATTCGGTGATCGACAGGCCGGATTCGGTCAGCCGCGTCGCGCCGCCGACCAGCACCAGGGCCAGCACCAGCGCGGCCACTGCATAGAGCCACCGCCGGATTGCGCGCGCATGGGCCTCGTTGAAAGGAACCGCCGTCATCGCCGATCGCTTGTTTGGGGCGCGTCGACCATATAGTGCTGGCCCCTGCCCCCGCAACCTTGTCATTGCGAGGAGCAAAGCGACGAAGCAATCCAGACCTCGCTCGACGGCTGGATTGCTTCGCGGAGCCTATCATCGGGCCGGCCACTTCGGGCCGGACCCGTTGGCTCGCAATGACGTCCTATGCCGCCCCTGGTGCCGTCGTGTCGATCCGCCTGCGAAAATTCATCGGAACCATTTTGTTGTTCGTGCTCGTCATCGTGTGGGCGCTGGTCGCCATGGCGCTGGCCCAGGCGCCGCTCATTCACGACAACCCGATTGCGTCGGTCGCGTACTACGTGATCGCCGGCCTTGGCTGGGTGTTGCCGGCGATGCCGTTGGTGCGCTGGATGAGTCTGAGGAAAGACGACGGACGACGGACGACGGAGGACAGATAAGGCGAAGATTCTGTCGTCTGTCGTCCGTTGTCCGTCCTCTGCTAGGCTGCCTCGACCCGGCGAAAGCCATTCCACATCGCTGTCGCCGAGCCGGACAACAGGACGCGGACGTAGCGCAGCCGCTGGTACTCGCCGTTGAGCGAAATCCGCGGCAACGCGGTCAGGTGCCGGCGGTGCGAGCGGAACAGCACGCCCGGCCGGGTCGTGACCGCGGTCTTGAAGCCGAGCTCCGCGGCAATGGCGAATTCGCGCGGGCCGGCCGACGTGCTGTCGCCGATCGGGTACGACAGATGCTCCGGGCGCACTTCGAGCGCCGCCTCGATGATCGAGCGGCTCAAATCCATTTCCGAGCGCACCGCATCCGGCGACAATTTCGCCAGCATCGAATGGCTCACCGTATGCGCGCCGATGGTGACGAGCGGGTCCCCGGCGAGCGCTGCGAGCTCGGGCCAGCTCATGCACAGCTCCTCGCAGAACGCCGCGATATCGACGTGGTAGCAGGTCGCGAGATTTTTGATCACGGCGCGCATTTCCGCTTCAGTCGGCCGCGCCCGCAGCCACCAATAGAGCTCGTCATAGAGCGAGCGCTTCGCCGCGACGGTGGCGCAATCGAAGGTGCGGTTGCGGCCAGCGATCTGCAGGCCGATATGATCGTTGCGCGCGATCACCGCCTCGAGCGCGAGCCACCACAATTCGCCGAGCCGGTCCGGAAAACTCGTCGGCACATAGACGGCGAACGGCACCACCGCTGCCTTGAGGATCGGATAGGCCCATTGCATGGTGTCGCGATATCCGTCGTCGAAGGTCACGCAGACGAAGCGCCGGGCAAAATCGCCTTCGCTCAGGCGGCGATGCATCTCGTCGAGGCTGACCAGATCGACGCCGCTGCGGCGCAGATATTTGACGACGCGGGTGAGAAAATGCGGCGTGACCTCAAGCAGGCGGTTCGGCTGGAAACGGCCCGGCCGCGGCGGCCGTACGTGATGCAATGTCAGGATCGCGCCGACGCCCGAGACAAAGGGTTTGAGCGCCATATGGACGCCGGTGAAGAAAAGCCCCTCCAACCCGCCGCGGATGATCGTCTGTCTGAGGCCTGACACGGGCAAACCCTCGCAAGGGGCAGTATTCCAAGCCTTCGTTGACAATTGTTTGTCAACTTCGCGGCAAGCGAGTCAACGCTTGTGTCGCTCGGTGGGCGCCTAGGCGGCCGCGGCCGTCTCTGCGGCATCGTCCGCGAACGTGCCGCCGACGACGGTGACGTCGGCGAACCCGGCGTCCAACAGGCGCTCGCGCGCCGAGGCCGTGCCGGCATCGGTCAGCGTACCGGCGACCAGGATGGCATGCGGCGCGAGGGCGCCGATGGCCTCGAGATCGGGCCCGAAGATCGCCCCCGCCGCGACGACGACCCGGTCGTAGCCGCGCGCCAACGCATCAAAACTCGTCGCCATATTGGGCGCCAGCAAAATCTCGCTGCGGTCGGTCGGCTGCTGGCCCGACGAAATCAGATGCAGGCTCGATTGCCTGTCCTTGGTGATGATATCGCGGAACGATGCCGTCCTGGCGGCGAGCTCGGCAAGCCCGCTGGCGGACGGTTCCGTCGACGAGGCTCTGATCGCGCTATCGGCCGAACCGAGGCCGACCAGCACCACGCGGGAATTCGCGGCCAGCGCGCGGGCGATCTTGAGCGCGGTCCAGCTCGTATCCATGCCCTGCGCGGCGCCGAACACCGCGACCGGGCGGTCCGTGCCGCCATCGTACAGCAATGTAGCGGTGACGTCGTCGAGCGAACTGACTGGAACCGCGGCCGCTTGCGGCGCATTCTTGTTGCGGATGGCGTTGAGCGCAGCCGTCACCCGCGAGGTCACCGCTTCCGATGGCGGCGGCGCCCGCCGCACCGGCACGCCGCCCATGGGCGCGGCCAGAAGCTCCTTGGTCAGCACGAAGCCGACGGCGATCACCAGCGTGGTCAAGGTCGCGATCAGCACCGCCGGCACCTTCTTCGGATAGGCCGGCACGTTCGACACCGTCGCCCGCGAGATCACGCGGGCATCGGCCGGCGCCGAATTGGCGGTGTCGCGCGCGGTCGCCTCGCGATACTTGGCCAGATAGTTCTCCAACAGATCGCGCTGCGATTTGGCATCGCGCTCGAGCTCGCGCAGCTGCACGTCGTCGACGTTGGTGGTGGCCGCCTGGCTCTTGAGCTGGTCGAGACTCGCCGTTTGCGAATCCAGCCGGGCGCTGGCGAGCTTGGCGTCGTTTTCGAACGAGCGCGCGATGGTCGCCGCTTCCTGCTTGATCTGGCCGTCGAGGTCGGCGATCTGGGCCTTCAATTCCTTGATCCGCGGATGGTTGTCGAGCAGCGTCGAGGATTGCTCAGCAAGCTGCGCGCGCAATGTCACGCGCTGCTCGGACAGGCGGCGGATCAGTTCCGAGTTGAGAACGTCGGAGGATTCGATGGGCTGGCCGGATTTCAACATGTCCCGGATCAGCTTCGCCTTGGCTTCGGCGTCGGCTTTTTGCGCGCGCGATACCGCAAGCTGCGTATTCATGTCGCCGAGCTGCTGCGCCGACAGCGTTGTGTTGTTGTTGCCGACGAACAGCCCCGATTTGGTGCGGTACGCTTCAACCTTGGATTCGGCTTCGACGACCTTCTTGCGCAACGTCTCGATCTGGCCGGCCAGCACCTGGCCGGCGGTCTGCGCCTGCTCCTGTTTGACCCTGCGCTGCAGCTGCAGGTAGTCGTCGGCGATGGTATTGGCGACGCGCGCCGCCAGCTCCGGATCCTCGGACAGGAAATCGATGACGATGACGCGCGATTTTTCCACCGGGAATACGGTGAGCCGGTCGTAGTAGGCTTCGAGCACGCGCTCTTCCGGCGTCATGCTCGCCGGATTCTTGATGATGCCGAGCATGCCGAGCACGGCCTTGACCGGCGACAGGCCGCCGAGCGTCGAATCGAATTCGGGCAATTCGTTGAGCTTGAGCTTGGCGATCACGTCCTTGGCGAGGTCGCGCGACAGAATAAGCTGCGCTTGGCTCGTCACCGACTCCTGGTCGGCGGTATTGCGGTCGATCAAGTCCTTATCGGCTTCCGGGCGCAGGAAGATATTGTCGCGCGCTTCGACGATGACGCGCGATTCCGATTGATATCGGGGCGTGATGACCTGGACGACGAGGAGCGTGACCAGTCCGACCAGGATCGTCGGCCGCAGAATCCTCCAGCGCTTGCGCCAGAGTGTCGTGCCGAGCGCTGCGAGGTCCAACTCTGCGTCGTTAAATTGGCCCCTGCCCCGCGCCGACTGCGACGCCACACTCATTGCGATACTCCTCGCGACCTAACGCCGGACAAACCAAACGCCGCGTTGATCAGAAACTATTAAGGTTGCGATCCGGTTAAGGCAGCGCCCCGCGCCTGCGGCGGCCGCTGCGTGAGACTTTATTAACCGGCGAAAGGCTCAATCGGGTTTAACTTTTTGCCACGAGCTTTAAGGAATTCCTTCATGGGCCAGATGCGCCCGCTCCGATCGGCGCCTGCCCCGGCTGCCTCGCTCGCCACGATCACGCACCCGCAAGCCGTATCGAGCCCGGCGAGCCTGAAAATTCTGCACATCTTGCGCGCCCCGCTCGGCGGCCTGTTCCGCCACGTCATCGACCTGGTGCAGGGCCAGGCCCAGCGCGGCCACCAGGTCGGCTTGTTCATCGACAGCACGACGGGCGGTCCGCGTGCCGAAACCATTCTTGCCGAGCTGGCGCCGTGCCTGGCGCTCGGTTACGAGCGCGTCGCCATCCCGCGCCAGCTCAATCCACGCGACGTCTATGCGTTGCATCGCGTGTCGCGCCGGATTGCGGCGCTCGAGCCCGACGTTCTCCACGGCCACGGCGCCAAGGGCGCGGCGCTGGCGCGCCTGGTGCCGAATTTCGGCCACGCCATCCGCGCCTATACGCCCCACGGCGGCTCGCTGGTCTATTGTCCCGGCACCATCAGCGGCGGATTTTATCGCTCCATCGAGCGGCTTCTCAATTGGCGTACCGACCTCTTCCTGTTCGAAAGCAGCTATATCGCCGAGCTGTTCCGCTCCAAGATCGGCACGCCCCGCGCCATGGTGCGCGTCGTGCGCAACGGCGTCGGCAAGGCCGAATTCGAGCCGGTCGCGACCAAATCCGATGCCACCGATATCGTCTGCGTCGGCGAGTTGCGGCCGGTCAAGGCGATCGACGTGCTGATCGAGGCGCTTGCCATCCTCAAAAGCTCCGGCCGCCGGGTCACCGCGACCATCGTCGGCGAAGGCCCGGACGACGCCAAGCTGAAGACCCAGGCCGAGCGTCTCGGTCTTGCCGCCGAGATCCGTTTCGTCGGCTTTCGTCCGGCGCGGGAGGCGTTCGCCATGGGGCGAATGCTGGTCATCCCCTCGCGCGCGGAATCGCTGCCCTATGTGGTGCTCGAGGCCGCAGCCGCCGGCATGCCGATCATCGCCACCGAGGTCGGCGGCGTGCCGGAAATTTTTGGCCCCCAGGCCGCCCATCTCATCCCGCCCGACGACATCGCGGCATTGGCCGGCGCAATGCGCGCGGCATTGAACGATCCAGGCGAAGCGCATCGTGTCGCCGAGCAGGTCCGGGCCCGGGTCCGCGCCGAATTTTCGCTCAGCACCATGGTGGAAGGCGGGCTTTGCGCCTATCGCGAGGCGCTGGCGTTGCGAAAACTTGCTCAATTCACATAACCAATTTTTGAAGATTGTTCACTATGTTGCCGGCAGGCTGGCGACACCAAGTGTGTTGGGCTCACTTCCGAGCACGAAAGTTTGCGTTAACCATGTCCAGCACCGAGCACAGCACGATCTTTGAAGCGGCTGCGGCGGTTTCGTCGGCCGTCAAATCGTTGCCGCGCAGCGCCGCGAAGTCCGCGAGCCCGCGCACGCTCTCGCCCGCCGCGCTCGACGTCGCCGCCCAGCAATTCAAGCCGGCCTATTCGCCGATCGTGCTGGCCGGCACCGTGCGGCTTATCGAAGCCGCGCTGATCATCGCGGTCGGTCTTGCGGTTTATTTCTGGCACGTGGTGCCGGCGGTCGGCTTTGCCTGGTATTACGTCGGCGCCATCGTCAGCATTGCGATCATGGCGATGCTGGCGTTTCAGGTCGCCGACATCTATCAGGTGCAGGCGTTCCGCGGCCACGAGAAGCAGTACGTGCGGCTGGCCGCGGCCTGGTCCGTGGTCCTTCTGATCGCGATCAGCCTGTCGTTCTTCGCCAAAGCCGGCGATCAGTTCTCCCGCGCCTGGCTCGGCGCGTTCTATGTGCTCGGCCTGTTGGCGCTGATCGCGTTCCGCCGCGGCCTGTTTCTCCTGGTGCGGCGCTGGACGCGGCAGGGCCGCCTCGACCGCCGCACCATCGTGGTCGGCGCCGATCAGAACGGCGAGACGCTGCTCAAATCGCTCGCCGCGCAACGCGATTCCGACGTCCGCGTCATCGGCGTATTCGACGATCGCAGCGACGAGCGCAGCCTCGCCACTTGCAACGGCGTTCCCAATCTCGGCACGGTGGACAATATCGTCGAGTTCGCCCGCAAGACCCGGGTCGATCTGGTGATCTTTTCGCTGCCGATCGCCGCCGAAGGCCGCATCCTGCACATGCTCAAGAAGCTGTGGGTGCTGCCGCTCGACATTCGCCTGTCGGCGCACAGCAACAAGCTGCGCTTCCGGCCGCGCTCCTATTCCTATATCGGCAACGTGCCCGTGCTCGACGTCTTCGACCGGCCGATTGCCGATTGGGACATCGTGATGAAATGGCTGCTCGACAAGATCGTCGGCTCGCTGGCGCTGATCTGCCTGGCGCCGGTCATGCTGCTGGTCGCGCTCGCCATCAAGCTCGACAGCAAGGGGCCGATCTTCTTCAAGCAGCGGCGCCACGGATTCAACAACGAGCTCATCGAAGTCTACAAGTTCCGTTCGCTCTATGCCGAGCACACCGATCCGACCGCGGCCAAGCAGGTCAACAAAAACGACCCGCGCGTCACCCGGGTCGGCCGCTTCATCCGCAAGACCAGCCTCGACGAGCTGCCGCAGCTGTTCAACGTCGTTTTCGCCGGCAACCTGTCGCTGGTCGGACCGCGGCCGCACGCCATCCACGCCAGGGCCGCCGAGCATGCCTACGACGAGGCGGTGGACGGCTATTTCGCCCGCCACCGGGTCAAGCCGGGCATCACCGGCTGGGCGCAGATCCACGGCTGGCGCGGCGAGACCGACAGCAAGGAAAAGATCCAGCGCCGCGTCGAGCATGACCTCTATTACATCGAGAACTGGTCGCTGATGCTCGACATTTATATTCTGCTGCGCACGCCGTTCGCCGTGCTCAACATGCAGAACGCCTACTGATGGACGCCAGCAATCCGGCGATGGCGCTCGACGCCGCGGCCGGTGCCGGCCCGTTTTCCGCACTGGCGCAGCGGCTCCTCAATTTCGTCCTGTTCGTCACCCTCCTGACCAGCTCGATCGCCTTCATCGAGCCGTCACCGCACGACGGATTGATGATCGTGCTTCTCGTCATGTGTGTCGGCGCCAGCGTCGGCTTCGACCGCAAGCTCATCCCGCTATTGTTGTTGACGGTGCTGTGGCTGGTCGGCGGACTCATGTCGCTGGTGCAGGTCGGCGATCAGGCCAAAGATATTCAGTATGCCGGCACGTCGATTTATCTCGGCATCGCCGGCGTGATGTTCGCCTGCCTGTTCAGCGACGGCGGTCTGCGGCGCTTGGCGATGGTGCGGCGCGGCTACATTTTGGCGGCGCTGATCGCCACCGCGGCCGGCTATATCGGCTTTTTTCACCTGCTGCCCGGGGCCGACATTTTCCTCGATAACGACCGCGTCAGCGCCACGTTCAAGGACCCGAACGTCTATGGTCCGTTCCTGATCTTTCCGATCGTCTGGCTCTTGATCAGCCTGTTGGTGCGCGGCATCCGGTTTTTCGACGTCGCAGTGCTGATGATCCTGTTGGGCGGCTTGCTGCTGAGTTTTTCCCGCGGCGCCTGGGGCCATTTCGCGATCTCGACCTTGATCGCCGTCGCCATCGTTCTCGCCGTCACGCCGGACCCGCGGATGCGCGCACGCATCGTCGTGCTCGGCCTTTTTAGCGCGATCGCCGTAGCCTTGCTCGTGGTCGCGCTGGCGTCGATCAGCTCCATCCATGACATGATCGTGGAGCGCGCCAAGGCGATCCAACCCTATGACGTCGGGCCGGGCGGCCGCTTCTGGCAGCAGGAACTGGCGCTCAGCGCCATCCTCGATAATCCGAACGGCTTGGGGCCGTTCGAATTCTTCCGCATTTTCGGGCTGCAGCAGCACAACGTCTATATGCAGGGTTTTCTGGTCTACGGCTGGCTCGGCGGCGCCGCCTATCTGGCGCTGGTCGCGATCACGCTGGTGTTCGGATTACTTAACGTCGCGGTGCCGACGCCGTGGCAATATTACCTGATCGCCGCCTATGCGGTATTCGCCGGCGAGGCGTTCGAAGGGCTGGTCGTCGACACCGATCACTGGCGCCACTTCTTTCTCGTGCTGGGCATGGTCTGGGGCCTCGGCGCCGCGACGATCAATTTCCGCCGGCGGCAGGCCTACGATGTCGATGCCGACGCCGAATTGCTCGAGGCCGCTTAGGCCGGAACCTTCGCGAATTCGGCCCGATCGCTTCACGATTTGGTTAGCCCCGCTCGATTAGGATCGCGCCATGCAAGCGAATGCAGCATCGCTGTCGGCCGACGGCGCGCCGGTCGAGCGCCCGGCGCGGCCGGCGCGGCTGATTTCAATTCCCTTCCTGCTGTTGCGCATATCCACCGCCGGCGGCGCCTTCGCCATGGGGCTCGTCCAGACGCTGGTGTTCGCCCGCGTGCTCACGCCGGACCGGTTCTCGCTTTTCATCCTGGTCGGGGCGATCGGATATTCGCTGTGGCTGTGCGATCTCGGCCTGGCAAAAATCCTGTTCGTGCAGTTGCGCAGCGCGCACCTAGCCGGCAAGACCGATGCGCGGGCGGCGCGCCAGGCGACCGCGGTCATCGTGTTCTATATCCTGCTCGCCGCCGGCGGATCGTTGATCTGCTTCGGCTTCATGGCGGCGCGGCCGTCATTCTCGCTGCTCGACGCCGCCGACTTCGGCCTGTTCTTCTTTTACATCACGCTCAATCTCACCTGGGTTTGCCTGCGCAGCCTCAGCATCGCGGTCGACGAATACGTTTTCTACGAAAAACTCGAGCTCATGCGCCGCGTCGGCAATATGGCGACCATCCTCGCCATGCTGATCGGGCTGCCGTTCACCGCCTTTCTGGTCGGCTCGAACGTGCTCTGGGCGGCGCTGGTGACGTCGGCGGTGGCGAAGCTTCTCAGCCGCAGCGCGATGGCGCCGCGGCTGCGCGGCTGTGCCGGCGAGCTCATGGCGTTCTTGCAAACCAACATGCGGTCGATCGCGCGCAGCGGCACGTTCGCACTGAGCGATATTTTCGTCTACACGTTCCCCTATTATGTCGTGCCTTGGGCGTTCGGGCTGGGCGCGCCGATCATCATTCTCGAAGCGACGTTTCGCATTTTCCGCGGCGCCAGCGTCATCTATACCGCGGCCTGCGATCTGGCGATCCCGGGACAGACCCGGGCGCTCGCCGCGCGCGACCCATCGAAGCTGATCCGCACGACCCTGATCGCGGCGGCGTTATGCTGCCTGCCGGCCGCGTTCGCTTGCGGGCTATTGATTTTCGCCGCAAAGCAATTGTTCGCCTTCCTGCTCGGATCGGCGGCGACCGTGCCGCCGGCGGTCGCGCCCATTCTGGTGGCGATGCTGTTGGCCAACCTCGTGCAAATGGTCGCGCAATCGCTATTGCTGCATGCCGGCTTCTTCCGCGAGATCTCGCGCATCGGCGCCGGTGTCGCGGTCGCCATGGTGGTCGCGACCGTCATCGCGGTCGTCGCCAAACTGACCGTCGTCGCGTTTCTCGGCGTCTATGCCGCCGTCTACACCGCTGGCGCGCTTTACTTGGCCGTCGCGGCCTACCGCGGACCGATCCTCGCCGCATCGCCGCACGGCGCTGCAAAATGGAAACGCGGCGCGGAACCTGCCGCGGCGCGCTGATCAAGACGCGAAGGAAGGTGGAGACCGCCCTCGTCTACGAAAAAATATGGCGACGCGTTTATTTTGCCGGAACTTTTCAGACCAGACCGCAGCGCACCGCGAGCGCCGCGAGCCACACCAGACCGGCAAGCGCCAGCGCGCAGAACACGGCGGATGAGCCAAAATCCTTGATTCTGCCGATGTCGCGATGCTGCTCGGGCGTGACGTGATCGGAGAGTTTTTCGATTGCGGTATTCAAAAACTCGACGGCAAGCACGACAAGCAGCGCGGCCATCATGGCAACGTACCAGGCCGGGGTCGGCGCGATGAAGATGCCGAGCGGCACCGCGAGCACGAAAACGACCGCCTCCTCGCGGATGGCGGTCTCGGTTTTGATGCCGTCGGCAAGGCCGCGCAGCGAATTCTTTGTCGCGCTGAAAAGTCGCTTCACGGCGCGGCGCGATGATGGGCTGTGCGGCAGCGCCGCGCCGGCGCATGTTGCGGCTTAAACCCCCGCTGACTATAGTGCGGTCCGATATTCGGAGCGTAGCGCAGCCCGGTTAGCGCACCAGTCTGGGGGACTGGGGGTCGCGAGTTCAAATCTCGCCGCTCCGACCAAATAATACCCTGAAAATAATAGGGTTTCTGACCCTTGTTGGATGCGCTGACTGGCCCCTGGTTATGTCGCGTCGCCACCGTGTCGCCGCCTGATCTTGACTGTGGACTTTCGTGTACCGGGGTCACCGTCGGCCTGCAATACAAAATGCGGGCTTGGCGGTCCCCACGAACATTCGCTCATGGCGCGGCGCCCGCGGGACTTGGCCAGCGCAGCGAATAGCGCCCGGCCCGGCGCCGCCGGACGCCAGCCTGGGACGAGGCAAATGGCAATCGGCGTTGGACGGATTGAATGCGCAACCCCGCAGCTCGCTGTCGATGGCGAGTCGACGATAACTCTCTGCCGTTGTCGCCGGAGTGATCCAGCCGCGTATTTCATGAATCTTAATGGAAATCTGCCGGCATTCCGCGCAGCACGTAGTCCAGCAGTTTTTTTTGAACGCGTAGCGTGCCGTTGTAATCGATCAATCCCAACCGCCGAAATTTGTTCAAGAACACGCTCACGCGCGGCCGGGTCGTGCCGATCAGCGCGGCGAGCGTCTCCTGGTTCACCTTGAGGGGCGTTGGATCTTGACCGGCGTCGCTGCCATTGTTGTTGGCCAACAGCAGCAGGGCCCGCGCCAGCCGCATCTCGCTCGGATTGAACAATTGGTCGGCCAAGTCCGCTTCAACGCGGGCGGTTCGAGCCAGAAGGTGGTCGAGGAAATAATCGGCAAACTCGGGAGACTGATGCAGGAGGCGGACCACGAGCTCCGTCTCCAGCCGTATGATCTCGCACTTCGACATCGTCTTCACCGTAGCCAGGCGCAGCGGCTTTCCGGTCAAGGCTCCCTCGCCGCAAAATTCGTCCGGGCCGCGGATGGCAACGACGGCTTCCTTGCCACGCTGTGAAACCATCGTCACTTTGACCTTGCCTTTGTGGATGTAATAAAGCGAATCCGCGGGGTCGCCTTGCGCATAGACAATTTGATTTTCCCGGTATTTCGACAAGGTCCATCGGGCTTTGTACCGAGTGAGCAAGCCCATCACGTCGAAAGAACGCGACCTTGAATTGCGCGGCATGGCCAGCCTCGCCCTCGGCGTACCATTGAGCACAACATCACAGCGCCTGTTTTTTCGCCCGGCTGCCGTATCGATACAAAGCGCGGGGCACGCGAAGGGCCCCTTGATGTGCAAATTCCGAATGTTTTGCTCTGGCGTCTCAAGCACTCATTTTTTTATAGTTTATAGTAATAATTGACATTGCGATTGTCGACATTTGTCTGCCAAAGCCTTGCAGTTTGCGGATGTCAGGATTTACCGGACCATCGATCTGGAAGTCGTAACGAAATTCCTTCGTGGCTTCCGGCAGATGGCCGGTGTCCGGCACAGCCTTCCCGATTCGAGATGAAGCATTGGGATCACGGCCGAAAACAGCCATCAAAGTTGCATTCACAACGGCACACAACAAGGCGCAAGGATATTTCTATCGAATACGTGAGCCAGCGGTCGCCGTCGCGCGCAGAGAAAAGAGCGGTTTTCCCGCATCATCCGGCTTATCAGTGACCCACAGTCGCAACGGCTTGCCGGCCCAGAGCGATTCCTGATTGTCTTCGCGCAACATCTCGGCAAAGGTCAAAATCGCCTCGGCGCGCGCTGCCTTCAAGCCTGCAACGGTGATGCCATCGTGATCCCGCGTGACGGCGTCGCCATTTTTGCTGTGAAAATAGAATGTCGGCATAGCGCTGCGCTCCTTGCGTTGCAGGCGGGAGCGCTACCGAGCTCTCGGCCGCCGATGGCTGGATCGGAAGCTATCGGCGAGGTTGCATTTTACGGTGCCGCACATAGCGGCACTGTTCAATAAAGAACACCCTTGGGCTCCATCGCGTTGCCGGGCAATGTCGCCGTTCGCCTGTCGCAATAGACCTCCCGGGCGGCACCGACGTCATCCGGCGGCGGCCGGAAGCATCTGGCTGCGCAGCGAGGCCGCCAGCGTCATCGGATCGAACGGTTTCACGATTACGCCGGCGGCCCCCAGCGACTTGAAGTGATCGAGCTCGCGCGTTTGCGCTCGCGCGGTCATGAAGAAGACCGGAACGCCGGCGGTCTGCGGGTTCTCCCGCAAACGTCTAAGCGTCGCCGGACCGTCCATGACCGGCATCATGACGTCGAGCAGGATGAGGTCGGGCCGCCATTTCGCGGCGGCAGCAAGCCCGCTCGCACCCGAATTGCAACCGCGCACGTCGAATTCCGGATCTAGGCTGAGCGCAGCCGCCACGATGTCGAGAATATCGGGCTCATCGTCGATCTGAAGCACGCGGAAAGAACTCATGCGACGTCTCTTTGGTTGGAGGGCAAGCTGCTTGCGACCGCACGCGCCCAGTTCGGAAGATCGATGTAAAAATTTGCCCCCCCGCCCGGCGCATCGTCAAAACCGACCTCGCCGTCAAGCCGATCGACGATCTGTTTGACGATGCTGAGCCCAAGGCCGCAACCTTGCTTCTGACGCGCATCCGTGGCATCGGCCTGGGCGAACTTCTCGAAGATGTGGGGCTTGAATTGGTCCGGAACACCAGGGCCATGGTCTCGCACGGAAATCCGGGCATTTTCGTTTCGCGCCTCAACCGCGACGATCACCTCTCCGCCAGGCGGCGAAAATTTGATCGCGTTCGAGAGAAGATTGGTGAGGGCTTGCACAAGCCGGTTGGCGTCCGCATGCACGTCGATGGCTGGCGACGCCGGGGCGAGCCGAATGCGAACGCCGAAACCTTCGGCGACCGCGCGATTTGCCTCGATCGCCTGCTCGGCCAGAGATCGGACCTCGACGCGCTTGAAATCGAAGACGACCTTGCCCGATTCCATTTTCTCGATATCAAGAATGTCATTGAGCAGGCGAACGAGCCTTTGGCTGTTTTTATGTGCGATCGCGAGCAGCCGCCTGGCGGAGGCCGGCAGCCTCCCGGCCGCGTTGCCGGCGAGCAGGCCGAGCGCGCCTGCGATGGACGTGAGCGGGGTACGCATCTCGTGACTGACCGTGGCGACAAACTCGGCCTTCAGCCGCTCGATGCGCCGGCGCTCGCTGAGATCGACGACCACGCCGAGTACCAAGAGGCTGCCATCGACCTCGATCGGATTCAGCGAAATCTCGGCCCGAAATTCGGTGCCGTCCTTGCGCAATGCCGACAAATCGCCGCGGGATTCGACCTTGCGCGTCTGCGGCCGGCGATTGAACGCGTTGCGGTGCGCGGCATGCTGACGGCGCAAGCCGACGGGGAGCAGCATGTCGACGGGCTGGCCGATGAGTTCATCGCGAGCATAGCCGAATTGTCGTTCGATCTCGGCGTTGGCCAAAACGATTTTGCCTTCGCGATCGACCACCAGCATGCCGCAGGGACATGCTTCCACGGCCTTGCCGTAAATTGCGCTTTGCAAATTGCGCGAACTGGACATTTGAAACTTGCCCGCCATTACCCTCGTTGCATCTCGGCCCCGATTTCGCTGCCGATGTCGCGCGCGCGCGCGGCAGCGGAGCCGACGGGCTTTTGTCCGTCATGCTCCATCTTCAGAACGATACGTACGAGATCGACCGCATTCTTGGCGCCGAGCTTTTGCATGATGTGCCGGCGATGCACCTCTATCGTTCGCCGGCTTATCCCGAGATCCCTGGCGGCCTCCTTATTCGAGGCGGCGGCCGTTATCTGGGCCAGCACCTCGATTTCCCGGCGGGTGAGCTGGTCGCGGCCCGGAAAGTATCGCCACCTGATTTCGGGCGTCTGGTCCTGCGGCCGGCGGCCTGGCAAAGCCGCAAGCGTCGTCGCCACACGCTCGACTATTGAAGTCGCGTTGTTCTGCTTCTCTATGAAATCATGGGCGCCGCTCTTGATCGCCTGGACGGCGCTGGCAATGTCGCCGCGCCCCGATATGACGAAGATGGGCGCCGGATAATTCGCCGCGTCGAGTTGTCTCAGAATATCGAGCCCCGATTGTCCGGCCATGCAAATGTCGAGAAGAATGCAGACTGGTGTCCGCACCCTGGCGGCAAGCACGAGCGACGCTCCGTCCTGGAAAGTCGTCGCTTGGTAGCCCGCCAGGGTAAACAGACTGGACAACAAATCGCGGACGCACTCCTCATCGTCGGCGATGAAGATTTCGCTGCTGGGCAACCTTGGCTGGAGCATGTCGGCTAGTCCGTTATCTGGGAGGATCTCGCGTCGTCGTGGGTCAACCGGTCTAATTGTCGAAGATGCGAAGCGTTTGGCGGGCACCCGTGGGCGACAGTGGTCGGATACGGATTCGCCGATCGCCGCGGCGAGGTCGCCCTGGCGGCACTGCGAATCGCGAAAACGAGCTCGGACATGGTCATGTGGCGAGCGTGAACGGCGGCATTGAGCCCTATCCACAGTTCCCCCTCGAAGCCGGTGCTCGGCTTATGCTCACCGGCGGCGACGGATGGCCCGGCGATGGAAGATTTCATGATCGGTTCCTTTGCTCAGGCGACGCGTGTTGAATCGAAGCCAATCGCGGACGATATCGAACGCTCAGGCGTGATAAGCACTGGCGAAATACGAGATCGCCTGAAATACGTTCTTCGACTTATGGCGACGCAATACTACCAACTGCTTCATGCCGTACGCATTTGTACGCGGCGCCATGGATACGTTACCGTAACGGCGGGGTAACCTCGCCGTTACGTCAAAGGCACGTTACGTTATTCGACAGCCAACAGGCTTGTTTGGAATCGGCAATCAACATTCGAAATGCGTGAAATCGATTCCATTCGGAAGGACTCATTTGCATCGGAACGTTTTCTTTGGTGATGAAGCTTGCCGCGGCGAAGAAGCGCTCGGGCTATCGTGGCGCGCCAAGCCGGCCACCCACTAATGCGGATACGGCCGTGTCCAGGCTTCGATCAGCTTGACATGCCATCGATTCACGACGGCGGCCAATTTGCCGACCAAGTAAGGGTATTTGCGATAATAAAATATCGGAACGTAGTGGCCGAGTGGAATTGCAACGACGATCGGGCGGCCGGCGCCATCGCCGGCGTAATAACCTACGAGCGCCCGGCGCAACCGGCCCGCCTCGACACGGACAATCGGGTCGACGTGCGGGTCGAAATCTTCTCTGCGCCCAAAAGCCTCGACCCCGATGCTGTAGCTCTTGATGGACGCGGCTTTGCCGGCAAGCGTCGTTTCCACCACGAAACGTAAAAACGAAACAAGCTGCGGCGAATTCCTAAAACCCGGACTGGTAACAATATGGTCCACTGCGGCGCGGATCTCCTCCGCAGTGGGACCTTCGCCGATGTAGCTCAGGGGTTTCATTCCTGCCCGTCAAGCGGCAATGTCGCGCCTCCGAAGAATGCGACCGCATCGCAAAGCATTTCGGTGCAAGGATAACATGTCTGGTTTCGTACAATTGTCTGTCCAAAATAGAACACCAACATGGACAACTTGCCGCGGCAAGCGCGACGGCGCGAAAAGTTCCACGCCTGAGCAAATGCACGGGATTCCTTGCAAAGCTTCTATCGTGGTCAGGGCTTACTAACCAAAAAGCCGATTGCCCGGCAAACTACGTATAGTACCGGAATGACTTGTCGGTCCCTCCTGCGCATAAAAGCGGCCCTGAACTCATCTACCCTGCCGCTGCAAAGAAGGGGCTTGCGAAATTGTGAAAAGATTTTTCAGTACCCAGCATCGGCTTCGGATCCGCTATTTCGCTCCCGTTCTCATTGTGGCGATTGTCGGCTTAGCGGCGTCGGTCGCTGTCTGGTACCTGGCGTTCTCCGCGGAACAACGGGCAACGGTTGAGGAGTTCAACGCTCGGGCAAACAATCAGGCGATCACCCTGGACAATGGGGTCGACGATTATTGGGATGAGCTCTACGCAGTACGCGCCCTCTTCGAATCATTGGACCAGAAGGTCACGCGCGAGCAATTCGCGACCTTTGCAAGGTCGCAACTAAGCCGTCACCCGGGGATGATGAATATCGCGTGGGCTCCACGCATCACACGCGATCAGCGTGCCGCGCACGAGCTTGCGGCGAACCGCGACGGATTCACCGACTACCATATTCGCGCTAAGGCTGCCGACGGCAGCTTGGTGGTTTCTCCCGAACGCGACGAGTACTTTCCAAAATACTATTCGATCGAGGCAATAACCTCCCCCGTCTATGGGATCGATCTCAGCGATGGGGCGCAGCAAAAGGACATAGTCGACCATATCCGGGATGCAGATGTATTGTCGGTTACCGCCCCGTTGTTGCTGCATACCGGGGCAGGAGATCGTCACGGCTTTTGGGCCGGGTTACCGATCTATGCGAGCGGCCTGCCGCATGAAACCGTCGAGGACCGGCGGCGCAACATACTCGGCATCGTCCATGGCGTATTCCAGATTCAAGTCATGTTCGACACCATCCTCGGCGAAATCAAAACGCCGGTTCGACTTTATCTGTTTCCGGCCAATGCAACCGCGGACGATCGCCCGATTTATTTTTCGTCCCGTCTCGGCGCCGGTTCGATTGAAGCACTAACCCAATCGCAGCTTGCCGCTGGTCCCCACCGGTCCTTTCCACTTCATTTTGGCGACGTGAAGTGGACTTTGGTGATAACACCGGAAGTGCCCGATCTGTTATTGGCCGCGCATAAAAGTTCCACCATCGTGCTGATCTGCGGTCTGCTGCTCAGCGCGGCCCTGACGTCGTCCATATGGGGAATGCGTCGCCACGCCCGTAACATCGAGAGGGCGAACGAAAAGTTCGAGACGCAAAATATTCGGTTTCACGCGGCGTTGGATAATATGGTGCAAGGTCTCTTGATGTATGACCGCGACGGCAAGCTCGTCATAACCAATCGGCGTTTTGCGGAAATTTACGGGGTGCCGTGGGAAAAATGGGAAATCCCGGTATTGGGAGCGACCGTTTCCCAAACCATGCAGCTTCGCGATGAGTTGAGCAAAAATGCCACAAAAAACGAGGCAGAAATCCTGGCCACGGTGAAAGAGGTGCTGGCGCGCGGCACCCAAGGCAACGCTGTCGCCGAGCGCGCCGACGGGCGGGCGGTCCGTTGCTCGTTTGCGCCGACAGGCGATGGCGGCATGGTGGGAACGTTCGAAGACATAACCGAGTGCAGGCGCAATGAAGAGAGAATTTCCCACTTGGCGCGTCACGATGCGCTGACGGATTTGCCGAATCGAGTGCTTTTCTATGAGAAAATGGAAAAGCTTCTTGGATCCGAACCGCAAAAAGCGAGCTTTGCGGTATTCAGTCTCGATCTTGACCATTTCAAGAGCGTCAATGACACGCTCGGACATCCAATAGGTGACAAGCTGCTGCAAATGGCGGCCGCGCGCATGCGCAGTTGTATTCGCGAGACCGACATCGTCGCACGCCTGGGCGGAGACGAGTTTGCAGTCCTTCAGGTCAGGTTCGACCGGATGGCGGATGTAGCCGCGCTGGCAGCGCGTCTTATCGATACGCTGGGCGCGCCATATCAGATCGATGACCATCAGGTCATGGTGGGAACGAGCCTCGGTATTGCAATCGCGCCCGGCGACGGCACCCAGCCGGATCAGCTTGTGAAGAACGCGGATCTGGCGCTTTATCGCTGCAAAGCCGACGGTGGCGGCGTGTATCGATTCTTCGAGGCGAAAATGGACGCTCGCATGCAGGAGCGCCGCGCCCTCGAGCTCGATCTGCGGATGGCGATGGTAAAGTCCGAGTTCACGCTCAACTATCAGCCCATTGTCAATATCAAAACCGGAAAAATCAAAGCTTGCGAGGCGCTTATTCGCTGGCATCACCCCAAGCGCGGCTGCGTGCCGCCGGTCGATTTCATACCGATCGCGGAAGAAACCGGTCTGATCGTGCCGATTGGAGAGTGGGTGCTGCGTCGAGCCTGTGCTGACGCCACCGACTGGCCAGATGGGATCGCGGTGTCCGTCAATGTATCGCCGGCTCAACTGAAGAGCGCCAATTTCTTCCAGGTGGTCGCGAACACGCTCGCGGAATCGCGTTTATCGGCGGAAAGACTGGAGCTCGAGATTACTGAGCTCGTTCTCATTCACGACAACACTGCAACTCTGGTCCTGCTCCGCCGGCTCAAGGATTTCGGGGTCAAAATCGTAATGGATGACTTCGGAACCGGATATTCGTCGCTCGGCTATCTGCGCAGCTTTCCGTTCGACAGAATCAAGATTGATCAATCCTTCGTTCGGGATGTGCCGAATGACAAGGAAAGTTTGGCGATCGTTCGTGCCGTTGTCGGCCTCGGCCGCGGTCTGAACATCGGCACGACTGCGGAAGGTGTGGAGACGCTGCATCAGCTCGAGGTCCTGAGGAGCGAAGGCTGCACCGATGCGCAGGGCTACTTCTTCAGCCAGCCTCAAACCGCAAGCGACGTCAGATTTTTGCTGATGTCGCTCGACGGCAGCCGCGCCAAGGCGATAGCGTGATTATGCGGCTGGCGTTCGATCCTATTCCCGTCAAACGGCGCTAGAACAATATCAATCCAAGGTGCAAAAAAGGACCCGGCGCTTGGCCGGGTCCTAGTAGACAGCACGGGCACTGAAGCCAAAGATCTCGGGTTTTTCGGCACCAACCTGTTGGGTAGCGGGCTGTCGTGCCGAGCCAACCGAGACCTTGACAACGTCAATCGCGTAGCACGCGGCGCCATGGATTATCAATTCGTAGTCGCGCGTACGCGCAACTCCGTTGAACCGGCAGGAACGAAAATCAGATTCGTACCCGAACGTTCGTGGATTCCGCTGCTGCGCAGAGAATTTGCTGCGAGCAAAGCTCAATGACGCGGTTAGGTTTTGACGCAGATCGCCGTGCCGGCGGGCACGAGCTTTGCGGCGGAGACGTTGTGGTAGGCATGTATTGCATCGCGCAAATCAATTTGCCGCCGTGCGCATGTCTGGGGACAGCGCAGGAACGTAGCCGCCAGGTGGGTCACGAAGTTCGCGGACATCCCGCGAGGCATGCCATGTTGCGAGAATTCGCTCGCGCTGGCGATGAAGGGCGTCGCCGTGCCCGATTGAGGCCCGCCGTCATCAATCTCCAGACAGACTGTCAGCTTCATTTTTCGGACATATCACAAGCGAGCAGCGGCCGACTATTCGTAGTCTTACGCATGAAGCTTACGTCGTGACGGCGCGCATGCGGCCGAGCAGCTCCGCAAAAGTGCGTAATTCTCAATCCGCGGCGCGCATTCCGGCGAACGTGAATGTTCATCCAAATTGTAGCGACTGATTTAGGCTCGTCGTAGCGGAACGGTGCTAAAAATCAAGCCAGTAAGAATTTCGACGGGTAGGACACAATGCGCTTCTTCTTCGACTACACATCGAACGACCGGTCGCTACGCGACTATCGCGGGGACGAATTCCAAAGTCTTAACGATGCCTTCGATTTTGCCGAAGCGACCGCGCAGACCATGAAGAGCAATCTGAGCGGCGATTGGATAGGCTGGTCTGTCGAAGTGCGCAGCGCCGAGGGCATCACGTACTTTTCGTTGCCGGTTACGCCGGTGCGGCTGGCCGCGACGAAAGCGAGCGCAAAATCCGACCGAACAGCCGGCAAGCCGAGCAGCCTTCTGATCGTCGAGGACGAACCCATCCACTGCGCCGTCATCAGCCGTGTCGCCCGCAGGGTCGGGTTCACCACGACCGAGGCACACAGCTGCGACGCTGCCTGCAAAGCCCTGGCCGAAAGACGGTTCGACTGCATCACACTCGATCTGGGGCTCGATGAGCACGTCGGAATCGACGTGCTTCGTTATTTGTCGGCGATCGGGTGCGGCGCGCAAATCATCGTCATCAGCCATTCAGAACAGGAGGTTTGTGACGATACGGTAGAGCTCGGCAGGGCACTCGACCTCAAGGTTTTCCGATCCGTCATCAAACCGATCGATCTGGAAACGCTCCGCGAGGCATTGCTGCATATTCGGGCGCTGTCGCTGCCGCAGATTTCCAGCCTCAGCCCGCCCTGATTCGGTTCAGTGCGGGGCTCCTCGCCTTTGGTAGACGGCGCTGCAATTAACGGCCGAATAGAGCGTCGCCAAAGGCACGTCCAGATTGCGATCGCCGCCCGCAAAAAAATACCGCGCCGGCGCAAGTTACACGGCGGTGCGCGGGGGCGCGGTCGAACCGGTCCCGCTTGCCGCCATGGATAGATCGGCATCGTATAATTTCGACTTTTGCGGAGTCGCCTGGCTGGCAATTTCCCGCAGCCGAGCGAAAAGCGTTTTCGAAACACGCAACTCGGCCGCCGAAACGCCGTCCTGCTTGCCGAGCAGTTTCAGGTTGTCGTCAAGCGCCGCCGCGGCGGCAGAAATGTCTGCGAACCCCAATGAGCCGGCCGTGCCCCTCATCTCATGGGTGATTTCCCAGATTTCCGTGATCGTCAGCGATGGGGCACCGACAGCGGACCTGTTCGACAATGCGTCGTCCAGTATCTCAAGCTGGCCGGGCAGTTTTGCGCAATACCTCGTCAGAATATCGCGCACTTGTTGTTGAACTGTCATAAGCGCAGGCTCCCGGTGTTGCCGCCAACGGACTTCGCACCAATCATTTGGCAGAATTATTGGCGCAAGATTTGGAATATTCTACACCCGCCGAGCTTAACAACCAATGGCGCTCGCTCCGCCGCTCCGTCGCCCGGCGCCCGGCGCCGCGATTGACCGATGCCGTCACCGACCGCGACAGATCAACTCTCGCGCGGACGTACGAACGATTCGATGTCCTGATGCGGCACGATGATCAAATGCCGCATCGTGGAAAGTACGTACGTATGATGCGGGCATGTCCGCAAATGTCGAGCAAGAGGTCTTATTGTCGAAACGAATTAGTTCCTCTTTAAGAGTGCGCGGCTATTTCTGTTTGCGTCAGGAGACAGCGGTCTTCGGCGACCGCAGATTGCCGAAGGACATCTCGAGCAAATAATCCATGTCGGAAGCATCTGAAATATGACCGGTACATTGCCGCTCATTCGATCCACAAAAATCGTGCGCGAACGTAGCCCCGCGAGGATTTCGGGGCGTCTTCGTCGTCACCATAGACACGCTACGGAAAAATAATGACAGCCGAGAGCGCGGTGAAGGTGGAGGCCAAACCCCACGGCAGCCGTGGGCTGAACGTGCTCGTCGCCGAGGACAGCTCGATCACGTCGGATCTACTGAAGCTGCTGCTGGACCAGCGCGGCCACCACGTGGACATCGTAACAGACGGTTTGCAGGCTTTGACGGCGCTGCAAGACCATCACTACGACGTTGCCTTGTTGGACTTCCGCCTGCCCCACATGGATGGCGTGCAAATCGCATCGTCGATCAGGCAAGCCGCCGACGGCCGCAAGCTTCCGCAGCTCATCGCCATGACGGCGGATATCGAGGGACTGCTCGCGCATGCCGAGGGCTGCGAGAATTTCGACCACGTCCTCGCCAAGCCGCTCGACATCGCCCAGGTCGGCAGGCTTGTCGAGGAGCAGGCGGAGCTTGGAGCGCGCACGCCTTTGCCGGCGCCGGCAACGCCGCGGCGGGCGATCGACGGCCTGAAGCCCGCACCGGACAAGGCGTCGTTATTCGACAGTCTCGGCTACGAGTTGCTTTCGTGGCCCGGCGATCTGGGAACGGCGCGGCTCTCGGCTCGGGGCATGCAAGCGACCTTAGGGGATCCGCGGTTCGACGCTATCCTGATCAAGGAGCCGGCCTCCGCCGACGACCTGTCGAGCATCTGGCGGCAAAGGGCGCTGCATTTACTGCCGGTGATCGATCTGACCGGTACCCTTGGCGTCAAGTCCGATCTCGACGGCACCAGGCTCGGCGCGCGGGACACGGACGAGCTCGGGCGTCTGATCCAAAGATTTCGCGACCAGCGCGCCCGTCTCCACCGCGATCTGCTTTTCACCACCACGCCCGGCGAGCAGCTGCTCGCTCGCATGTTCCTGTCCGACCAGCCCCTCAAGCCGGCATACGATGCGCAGTCCCCCACGCTGGTTTCCTACAACACGATTTTGAGCGGACGCCCAATCATCGCCGAGGCGGAAGCGCTGTGCGAGCGGCAGTTTCTCCGCCGCACGTTCTTCGATCGCTTTCACGTGTGCCCGCGATGCGATTCATCGCGCCTCAACGTCCGCGAAGAATGTCCCAAGTGCCGCAGCTCCGATCTCGCCGAGAAATCCTATCTGCATCATTTCACCTGCGCCTACCAAGGCCTTGAATCCGAATTCCGTCGCGGCACCGATCTCGTCTGTCCCAAATGCCGGCGCGCACTGATATCGTTCAGCGTGGACTACGACCGTCCCGGCGCGATGATGGTGTGCGGTTCCTGCGGACACGCCGGCTCGGAGCCGGCAATCGGATTTATCTGCCTGGATTGCCGCGCTCGTGCGGACGCGGAAAGCTGCAGTACGCGCGATATCTTTGCCTATGAGCTGACCGAGGAAGGCATCGGCTTGGCCCAGTACGGGCACTCCCTTCTCGGCGATGCCCGCGGTCTCCTGCGCTTCACCGATTTGCCGCTCGAACTCGTCGTCGCACTCAACGCCGCCGCAAAGCGCTATAACGGCGAAGCAATACCTTTTACGCTGCTCAACATTATCTACCAGAACGAACGTGAGATCGTCGCCGAGCACGGCGCGCGCCAATTCGCTCAGGCGCGAGAGCTCTTCCTTGAAAACCTGCGCGCCGCGCTCGCCTCGACCGACGTGGTCGTCAAGGGGCAGTCATACGACTTTGCGCTGTTGAGCGCCGCCGGTCCGGAGAAATCGAAGATTGAATTCGAGCGCCTGCGCGAGCGCGCCCAAAACACCGTGCGCGTCGACCTCGGCGCCAGGTTTCAAGCCTTCGGTCCGGAGGATTTTACCTGATGTGGCACTACGCCACCGACGGAATAATCTATCTGACCTCGCAGAGCCGTGCGAGCCTCTTCGAATTGTTCTGGTTCGTGATTATCTTCGAGTTTCCGCGCTACACTTTGAGTTTCCTCTCCGTTGTGGCGCTCCGTTTTCGCACCACCATGGAACGGCCTCGCGATATCGACGTCGGCCGCATCACTGCGGTCATCGTCGGTCACAACGAAGCCGAGACGGTCGAACGTTGCGTGCGCTCCTTCCGCGAACAGAGCCGACCGCCGGACGAGATCATCGTCGTCAGCGACGGATCGACGGACCAAATGCCGGCGAAGTTACGCGAGCTTCAGAAACAGGGCCTCATCGCCGAGGCGCACTGCGCTCAGTTGCGAGCCGGCAAGTCCGCCGCCTGCAATCTGGGCTTCACCCGGGCGTCTGGCGACATCATCGTCAATGTCGATTGCGATTGCGTCATCCTTGAGCGGCATGCGCTCTCGCATTTGTGTCAGCCATTCGTCGACCGGAAGGTCGGGGCCGTGGCGGGCAACATCATCGTCCGTAATTCCGACGCAAGCCTGATAGCCAGTTTCCAGGCGATCGAGTACTTGATCAGTATCTCGCAAGGCAAGCAAGCGGCCAATTTGACGGACCAAATGACTTGCGTCTCGGGAGCGTTCGGCGCGTTCCGGCGCACCGCCATCGAGAGCGTGGGAGGACTCGATGCCGGCGGCGGCGAGGATCTTGACGTTACGCTGCGACTGCGCTCCGGCGGCTGGACGACGCTGTTTGCCTCCGACGCAATTTGCCTTACCAACGTTCCCACGACGCTGACCGCACTGACTCAGCAGCGGTTCCGCTGGGAGCGGGACGCCGTGCGGCTCCGCTATCGCAAGCATCGCGACCTGATGAACCCGTTCAGCGCGAGGTTCAAGTTGATCGAATTGCTGCATGAGATGGATTTCGTTCTTTTCAACGTCGTCGCAGCGGTTGCTTTTCCATTTTATCTGATTTGGCTGTTCGTCACCTACGGCGACTTGGCCCTGGCCATCCTCTTCGGCGCGCAGGTCGGGATGCTTGTGCTGGACGCGTTCACGTTTCTCTTGGCCGCGTGGTCGACGCCGCAAGTGAAGGCCATTGCACTCGCGCCTTACCTCATCGGCTACAGCCTCTGCTTCGGGCTGATCATGCGGTTCATCCGGCTGGCGGCCTATCTTCAGGAATGGATCTTTCGCGCGTCCTACCGCGATTCTTATGTGCCGATGAAAGTTCACAGGGTGCGGAGGTAGTCATGCGCATGATCAGAAAGCGACTTCGTCCCGACAATGTCCCCAACGAGCGCAGGGTGGCACGAGGCGCAGTCGGGCGCGTCATTTATCTGTCCCTTCTCGCCGTCTTCGGCGTGGCCGTTCTCGACTATTTCTTCGGAGATATTGTTCTGCTCCGAGCGGACGGCCTCGTCCTGCGCGACGAGAACGTTGTGGCAACGACCTACATTGCACGCGTCGACTCGGTCATGGTCCAGCAGGGGGCGGCGGTGGCACAGGGCAGCCCGCTCTTCAAGTTGCAGTCCCTGGAAATCCTCGAGCGGCTGGCCGATCTGTCGATCAAGCGCGCGGACCTGGTGGCGAAGGTCACCGATTTAAAGGTCCGCAGCGAGACGGCCGAGCGTTTGCTGCCTTTGGCAGAGCGCCACGAGCAGGAGGCGACGCGGGTGATCCGGCAATTCGACGGCATGACTTCGGACGGGTTCATCACTTCGGTCCGCTGGGAGCAAGCGTTGCGCGCAAACTACGATGCGCTCCGTGACCGCGCGACATTGAGCGCGGAAAACCGCGTGCTGAGCGAAGAAATGAAAGCGATGCAAACCGCGCTGACCGACGCCGACACGGCGCTCAGCGATTTGGAGATGCATTACGCCGACGGCGAGGTGCTCGCCCCTGTAAGCGGCTCCGTCGGCTTTTCAGTGCCGTACGTCGGAAACGTGTATCGACCGGGCGAGCCGCTTCTGTCGATCTATTCGGGCGATGCCTACGTCCTTACGTATTTACCCCACCGCTATTTCTTCCCCATCTACGTCGGGATGCAACTGCGCGTCACCGACGGTCAGCATACGGAGAATGGCGTTGTCGCCGAAATCCTCTCTGTGACGGCAGCGCTGCCCAAAGAATTTCAGAATACTTTTCAGCCGTCAGACCGCAACCAGCTTGCCAAAGTCAAGTTGGCGCCAGGATCGTATTTCCCGCTCAATCAAAAGGTCAGCGTTTCGCGGCCCTATTTTTAGCCACTGTCGAGCGAAAATCGGATATGGACGCAAAGCGACCCGGTGAATGCGACGTCTCTCCATCTCTAATATTATTTTGTCTGCTGGCAATGGCGCACTCGTAACACATATTTCACCACGAAATCAGGTGACCGCGGTGAATTTGACTAAGATCAAATTCGCACTTCATGACCTGGGTAAGGCTGGCCTCAACCAGGCAACGGTTAAGTGTCGTCGTTCACAGGCGACGGACAATGCAGCGTCGCGTCAATCAGCCCGACATCGCTTGCGGGGTGGCCAAAACCTTAGCCGCACAGCTGCTGTCGGCGTGGGAGGCAAAAGATGCACGAAGCCAGCGTGATGACGGCCGAAAAGTCGGCCAGCCAAGCGCCGACCGCATTGGTGTTTGTAGCCGACAAGAATTCGGAAGCGGCGATCCGTCAGTCGCTCAATGACATCGGGGTGCCGAACGCTGAGGTCGAGTTCATTCCAGGAACCGTCGAAACAGCTTCAGCTGCGCTATCGCGACGAGAGTCGCCGCGGCTGCTGATCGTCGACATCAGCGGCGTCAATGAGCCGGGATCGCATCTGGCGGAACTGGCGCGCGCGTGCGAGCCGAGCACCGGCGTTATCGTCATCGGCGAGAGCAATGACATCCGGCTCTACCGCGAATTGAAAAGCGCGGGCGTCGCCGAGTATTTCTTCAAGCCGCTGGTGCGAAGCCTGGTCACGCAAACCTGCAGCGGCATATTGTACGGCAATCCCGCGCAACCCGCGACGCATACCGGCCGACTCGTGTTCGTGTTGGGAGTCCGTGGCGGCGTCGGCGCGACAACGATCGCGGTCAGCACCGCATGGCAATTGGCCGAGACGCACAAGCGCTGGGTTATGCTTCTCGATCTCGACGTCTTCGGCGGCGATGCGGCGCTTCAGCTCGATACCAACCCGAGTCACGCCTTGACCGACGCCTTGGAGCGCCCGGAGCGTGTCGACGAACTGTTCCTGGACCGCGGAACCATACACGTCACCTCGCGTCTGGATCTGCTGGCATCACTCGAACCGTTGGGCGAGGATTTGACGATCAACGAGCATTCCGTGCTGTCGCTGCTCAACACCCTGCTGCACCGGTATCGCTTCGTTTTCGTCGATGTGCCGGCCACCGTCGCATCCAGATTGATGCAGGCGCTGCTCTTGCCGAGCGTTTGCATTCTGGTCAGCGACGCGACGCTGGCATCCGCGCGAGACGTCGCGCGCTGGCGTGAGCGGATCGGGCCGAATACGCCGGACCGCACAACCGTGCACATCCTCAATCAAAGCGGTGCGGCGGGCACGTTACCCGAATCGGAATTTCTGCGCATAACTTCCGAAGCGCCCGATGTCATCATTCCTTATCACCGGGAAATCGAATCCGCCGCCGCTCTCGGCATCAAGGCCCTGCAGTCCTGTGCGCCACTGCGCCGCGCGCTCGCACCTATTGTCCGCCAGCTCGTGGGTGAGGAAGCGGCGCCGCGGTTGTCGCTGCTGTCCCGCTTGTTCGGCTGAACATGTTCGCGTTTGGGAAAAAAGGCGACGAGGACAGCCGCTCCGGTGCCGTCGCGACGGCGGATGCGGCAACTCTGGTGCCAAGCCAGGATAGCTCCGCCACGCTGAATCGATCGATCGCCGCAGTGGCTGAAGCCATCCACAATCAGGTCTTGACGCGGATCGACCCAGTCGTCGCCGTGCAGCTGACTCGGAACGATTTGACATCCCGCGTGCACGGCCTGGTGGCCGAGATCGCAATGGAGCAGCGCGTTCCGCTCAATCAGCAGGAGCAACAGGCGCTGGCGGTCGAAGTCGTCGACGACATGGTGGGTCTTGGTCCGCTCGAACCGCTGCTGCGCGACAATTCCGTGTCCGACATCCTGGTAAACGGACCGTCGATGATTTACGTCGAGCGCCACGGCAAGCTGGAGCTCACGCAGCTGTGCTTCCGTAACGACGCCCACGTCCTGCATGTCGCGCAACGCATTGCGTCCTTGATAGGACGGAGAGTTGATGGATCGAGCCCGATGCTGGACGCGCGCCTGGCCGATGGCAGTCGCGTCAACGTCGTTATCGCTCCGCTCAGCTTGAAGGGCGCATGCGTCTCGATACGCAAATTTTCCCGCAGCGTCGTCGAATTTTCCAGCTTTCCGAAGCTCGGAACCGTGTCCCCGGAATTGCGCCGCGCGCTGGAAATTGCCGCACGTTGCCGATTGAATATCCTGATCTCGGGCGGCACGGGATCGGGCAAGACCACGTTGCTCAATGCTCTGTCGAGCATGATCGATCGGTCGGAGCGAATTATCACGATCGAAGACGCCGCCGAACTCCAATTGCAGCAACCTCATGTCATTCAATTGGAGACGCGTCCGCCTAACATCGAGGGCCAAGGGCAAATTACGCAGCGCGAGCTGGTACGAAATTCTCTGCGCATGCGGCCCGATCGCATCATCGTGGGCGAGGTGCGCGGTCCGGAGGCGTTCGACATGATGCAGGCGATGAATACCGGCCATAACGGCTCAATGTCCACGATCCACGCCAATTCGGCGCGCGATGCCATGGCGCGCATCGAGAATATGATCCTGATGGCAAATCTCAGTCTTCCGATACGCGCCATCCGTGGACAAATCGTCAGCGCGATCGATCTGGTGGTCCATATCGAGAGGATGCGCGACGGCGTACGTCGCGTGACCGAGGTCGCGCAAATCGCCGGACTGGAAGAAGAGGTGATTCTTCTCGGCAGCCTGTTCACGTACAGATATTTGGGCGAAAACCCCGATGGCACGCTCAACGGCGTATTCGAGGCAACCCCGTCGCAGCCGCGATTCCTCCGACGGTTGGAATATTATGGTCTGGCGTCGGCGTTTGTCGAGGCGCTCAACCATAAAATCCGGCCGGTGGACGTAATTCCGTGATGAAGCTCCAGTTGATCGGAATTCTTGCAACGCTTGGCGGCGCGAGTTGTTTGGCTGCGGCGCTGAATATGCGTCACAAAGCGCAACTCGCACTCAGGGAGCACTTGAATCTTGTGGCGGCGCCGCGGGAGCCGGACAAGGTGTTGTTGCGAGGTCGGCATGCGAAATTTGAGGCCATCATCACCGAGCCGGTGCGGCGTTTCTTTGTCGTCGGCACTGCCAACGTATGGGGCATGCGGGCGGGCGTCCTTTTGATTTCTACTATGGCGATCGCAGCCGCGATCGGAGCCTGGATTCTGACCGGCCACATTAGCGAAAGTACCGGATGGCTGCCTGCCCTTCTCGGCGGTGCCGCCTTCTTTGTCGTGCCGCGAATGTTCCTCATCCATCAACAGCGGGCGACCGAGAGGCGGTTTATGGAACTGCTGCCGAACGGCATCGACATGATGGTCCGTATGCTTCGGGCCGGCTTGCCGATTTCGGCAGCCGTGCGCGCAATTGAAACGGATACGTCGCCGCCGCTGCGTAGCGTATTCGGCTCAATTGCAGATCAGGTGGCGCTCGGGGTTTCTTTCGAAACGGCGCTCGATACCGTCAGCACTCGGATCGGCCTCCCTGATTTCCGCTTCTTGTCAGTAGCGTTGAATTTGCAACACGAGACCGGCGGAAACTTGGCGGCGACCCTGGAAATCCTTGCAGACCTAATAAGGAAGCGTCGCGCCGTGCGCCTCAAGGCTGCCGCGGCCACTGCAGAGGTGCGCATGTCCGGTTACGTGCTTGGCGCGCTGCCCGTGGTCACCATCGGCGCGCTGCTGGTTTTGCGGCCCGACTATATCGAGCCACTTTTCTACGATGAACGCGGCAAATACATTCTCGGCTCGGCGGCAATTCTGATCTTGCTCGCGTTTCTGACCATGCGTCAGATGATGCGCCGGGTGACAGCGGCGTGATGGCGGAGGTCTCGCCATGTTAACGTCATTGCTTGCCGAGGTCGGCGGGGTTTCTGGATTGCTGACCGGCGTGAGCTTAATGGCGCTGGTGGGCAGTGGCGTCATCTTCGTCGCTGCCGGCATTCGTGCCGGCCAGGAGGCTCTGATCCGCAGGGCGGATCTTGTGTTGTCGGGTCTGCCGGCCTCGCATCGCAAATCTTCAAAGCAAGGCGTGAAAGAGCCATTGTTCTCTCGGCCGGAATCTGTTGCCGACGGTCCTGAACAGCGCGCGATTGTCCGTAATTTTTCCGGCATCGGCATCCCTCCGGCGTTGGCGTCGTGGTTTTTCGCCGGGAGCCGGTTCATTATCGCCGTAGCGCTCGGCATGGCGGCAATTGTGGCCATCGGCCATATTCCATCGCTGGCAAATTCCGTTCTGATTTCGGCAGCCCTTGCCGTTTGCGCGGCAGCAGGCGGATGGAAGTTGCCGCTCCTTCTCATCCGTGTCGACATCCGTCGTCGCGCCAGCGCGGCCGCAAATGGGCTCCCCGAAGCGCTCGACTTGATGGTGGTGTGCATAGATGCGGGGCTGTCTCTCGAAGACGCACTTGGACGCGTAGTGAAAGAGCTCGGCAGAGCGCAGCCAGAGCTGGCGCAGGAGCTCGCGCTGACGTCGGCCGATCTACAGATACTGCCGAGCCGCGATGAAGCGCTGCAGAAGATGGCGGACCGCATGGACTTGCCGAGTATCCGCGCATTCGTAGCCACGCTGATCCAGACGCTTCGGTATGGCACCCCGCTCGCACAGGCGTTGCGCACCATCGCCTCCGAGCTTCGCAGCGACTCTTTGATCAAGCTGGAAGAGCAAGCCAACAAACTTCCGGCCCTTCTCACCGTGCCGATGATGGTTCTGATCATGCCGACGATCTTTTTGATCATTGGCGGGCCGGCGATACTTCGGCTGATCGACGTGTGGCGCTAGCATCCGATGAGTGAACCACCTCGAGGGTTGCGCGGTCCGGAATTTCAAGTTGGACTGCAGGCGGCCGTGGCAAGGGTCATCGAATTGGAACCGCCGGATGACGAAACGACGCTGAACCAAGGGATAACGAAACTGAAGTCATAGCTGGCCGAGACCTGGGCGCCGCAAGTCTGCGTCGTCACCGTGAAAACCGATGGATCAACGGTTAATCCCCAGGCCTGGGTAACGGCATAGCTTTGCGTTTGTGCGGTCGTCGTACAGCCGACGGCCTTGATCGCGAAGCAGCGCGCCGCCGCCTCGCTGGCATTGACGATCGTCGTATAGGTCCACAGCAGTCGGCCGATATCCATGATGCCGAAGACGAACAGCAGCAGCACCGGGAGGATGATGGCATATTCGATGGCGACCGCTCCCAGCGTTCCGGATTTGAAGCGAGACGCGGCGGATCGGATCATGACCTAGTACAGCCTGATGATGGATTGCGCGGTAAACGCCGCGGGCAGCGGCAAACCGGAATTGGGAATAATGGACTGCCGCGTCAGGGTGGCGCTGATCCGAACGTATTGGCCAGGCGGATTTCCATTGGCGCAATTGGACGTGCAGGACACGGCAGCGATCCCGGCTGTGCCCGGACAGCCGCAAAACGACGCCGGCGCCGGCGTGGCGGCTATTGCGGCGATGCTCGTCGCATTGGAAACCGCGCCGGTGATGCCGCCGGGATCGTTGCCGTGCTTGGCCGCGTAAAGGGCTCCCGCCTCCACGGCGTACTGAACCTGCATCGCCTGATATGCCGCATAACCGACCTCGCCGACGCCGACAAACAGCACGACGAGGACGGGCGTGATGATTCCGAACTCGATCGCCACGGTGCCGCGGCGGCAGCGTCGAAACAGACTGCGTATTTCTGATCGACTGACTGTCATGGTGTCCTGCTCCTATTCGGTTAATTGGCCGGGGCTGCTGCCGATTGATGCGACGCCGGTACCGCTGCAATTGTTGTCCAATTCGACATTATTCTGAATGTCGACGACGCGGCCGATCACTTGAGTGCATCCGCCGGACGTTGTCGAGCCGTTATTATCGAATTCGACTATCTGGTTTGGAAAATACACGGCGCCCTTTATGTTCATTGTGATCTGGTTGCTGAAAGTCTGGGTCACCGTCGACGTGGCATTGCGAAGCCCGAAGAAGGCCAATCCTGCGTAGGTTCCGCTCGACGGCGCGGTGACATTGATCGAGCTACCGTTGCCGAAGCTGACGGAATAGTTGCCGTTTATGACAAGCGTTACGCCGCTTGTGCCACTGAGGGTAAAATAGTTGCCGGTGGTCAGTTGCTGATCGATATAGTATGTACCGGAGGCCAAGTTTACCGTTACGTTGTTGCCAAAATTCCAGCCGTTGCAAAAGTGGCCGGCCGTCAGACTGAATATACGTCCGTTGTCGCCGGAGAGCGACTGGCCCGTGCAGCTGGGGATGTTCTGGAGCTGAACGCCGGCATAGGGATCGGCGATGATCGGCCCGCTTTTGATCAGGGGATGACCGCTGAGCGTTGCACCGCTCGCCAGAGACCAGTCGCCGTGAACCGACACCGGCCCAGCGACCGTTGCATTATTGTTCAGAATCAGTGCGCGGGAATCGGCGGAATTCGCTGCGATGCCGCATAGCGGATTAGAGACAGCCGAGTTGTTCCTAATGGAAATTGCGCCGGCGGCCCAATTGTCGAGCGCGAGGATGCAGTAGGGGCTGCCGCCGTTAACCGCGACGGCGCGAGCCGTAATGGTGATGGGCGCGTTCAGGAACAAGCCGACCATCGCCAGCGTCTGCTGCTGCATCACGATCACTTCGACGGCGAGTTTATTGCCGGCATTAGGGCCGCTGGCCGGCGGGTTGTTGACGGCCACCGTTGTACTGGCAGCGCCGTCTACAAAACCTGCGCTGGCGGCGATCGCGCGCGCCTCCACCGCCGGATCGGCCGGATAGCCGACGGACAGCGCGGTTGCTGCACCGAGCGCGGCGGTGTCGGCCGCTGACTGCTGCTGCCTGTGCTTGTAAATGGCAAAGGTCATCTCGCCGCCGAGCGCACTCATGCCAATGAGCGCGGTCAGGAGAATAGCGAACTGGATGGCAACGCTGCCGCTTTGCGCCCGGCGAAATCGTCCTACTTGCGATGCCGAACCGGTGTACACTCTCACGATTTTCTCGCCGCTTATTATCAAGGTTCAAAACAGCAAGAATAACGATCGTCGCTTAAATTGCTTTGAGGAGCGTCAATCGGTAAATTTTTAGGTATTGCTTGGCGTGTATCGTTAAGACATGGCCCATCGCGTCATTTCGCGGCAAGCGCAGCAATCGGTCGCTTTATCCGCCGCAAAATGGGTGAGCCGCGATCGGCGGCAACGCGGGGAAATCTTCCAAAAATAGGCTGGGGGACTGGGGTCGTAAGTTCAAATCTCGCCGCTTCGACCATCTTGTTCGGCCGCCTCATCGCCCGACAGCGCAGCATCGATCAGCCGGCGGCAGGCGACGAGCTCGTCCAACACGAGCTGCAGCGCGGCTTCGGCCGCCCTGCTCGGTTGCGTGGACGGCCGCATCGCGGCGCCAGGCATGATCGCCGGTTCGCGTCGCTCGGCCGGAACCGCGCCGCCCACGCGCGGCGACGCAACCGGGAACAGCGACAGGCTCGGCTCGGCGCGCGTTTCGGCCACGTCTGCGACGAAATCCTCGCGCTCCTCCTCGGCATCGGGCGGCGGCGGTTGCTCGGCGCCGGCGCGCCAGACGTTCTGGACGAAGCCTGAGCCTTCGTCGCGCAGGATGCGTTGCACGCCGCGAATGGTGTAGCCCTCGCCGTACAGCAGGTGGCGCACGCCGCGCAAGAGATCGACGTCGTCGGGGCGGTAATAGCGCCGGCCGCCGCCGCGCTTCATCGGCTTGATCTGGGTGAAACGGCTCTCCCAGAAGCGCAGCACGTGTTGCGGCACGTCGATCTCGTCGGCGACTTCGCTGATGGTGCGAAATGCGTCTGGCGCCTTGTCCAATGCCTTCACTCTCCGCCGGCTGCGGCTACTTGCTGCCGCCGTCCGGCTCCGAATTGATTCGCTGCTTGAGGATAGCAGAAGGCTTGAACACCATGACCCGGCGCGGCGAGATCGGGACTTCCTTGCCGGTCTTGGGATTGCGGCCGATGCGCTGGCCTTTCTTGCGCACCACGAACGAGCCGAACGACGACAGCTTCACCGTTTCGCCGCGTTCGAGGCAGTCGGTGATTTCCTTGAGCACAAGTTCCACGAGTGTCGCGGACTCGGTGCGCGATAGGCCAACCTTTTGGTAGACCGCCTCACACAAATCCGCACGCGTGACTGTCTTTCCCGCCATCGCCAGCCCCGAGCACGGCGATCGATCCATCGTCGATCAACATATCGTGCTGAATTATCTACGATATTAGCTTGGCGCTGCAAGTGTCAACGGGGCTTCTGACGGGTCGTCAAGATCGCGAAGGCTCACCAGCGCACCAGCGCCGCCCCCCAGGTGAAGCCGCCGCCCATGGCTTCGAGCAGCAGAAGGTCGCCGCGCTTGATGCGGCGGTCGGCAACCGCGTCGGCAAGCGCCAGTGGTATGGAGGCCGCCGAGGTGTTGCCATGACGGTCCACCGTGATGACGATCTTGCCCGGCGGAATGCCGAGCTTATGGGCTGAACCGTCGATAATGCGCTTATTGGCCTGGTGCGGAATGAACCAATCGACGTCGTCGGCCGTATAACCCGTGGTCCTGAAAGCGTCCTCGACCACGTCGGTGATCATCGCCACGGCATGGCGAAACACCTCGCGCCCCTCCATGCGCAGGTGGCCGACGGTGCCGGTCGACGACGGGCCGCCGTCGACATAGAGCTTCGACTTGTACCGGCCATCGGAACGCAGACGCACGGTGAGGATGCCGCGGTCCTCGCCCCTGTCCGGCTGCGCCTGTCGGTCGAGCACGACGGCGCCGGCGCCGTCGCCGAACAGCACGCAGGTGCCGCGGTCGGTCCAGTCGAGCAGGCGCGAAAACGTCTCCGCGCCGATCACCAGCGCCCGCGAGAAGGCGCCGGATTTGAGCAGGCCATCGGCCGTCGCCAGCGCATAGACGAAACCGGAACACACCGCCTGCAAGTCGAAGGCGGCGCCATGGGTGATGCCGAGCTCGGCTTGCACCGCCACGGCGCTTGCAGGGAACGTGTTGTCCGGCGTCGAGGTCGCCAGCACGATGAGATCGATCGATTGGGCATCGACCTTGGCGTGGGCGAGCGCGGCGCGCGCCGCATGCGCGGCCAGGTGCGAGGTCCATTCGCCGGGCGCGGCGACGTGGCGCTCGTGGATGCCGGTGCGCTGCACGATCCAGTCGTCCGAGGTGTCGACCTTGCGCGCCAGATCGCTGTTGGTGAGGATCTGCTCCGGCAGATAGCTGCCGCAGCCGAGGATGACCGAGCGCTCGACTGTCACGAGGCCACCCCGCCGACGGCTTGGCGCGCCGGCCTGCCCGGGCGGCCGAGCGCCGCCGTGATCTTGGCCAAGAGCTCGTCGCGGACCACGCCGTGGCCGAGCTCGATGGCCGCGGCAAAGCCTTCGGCGTCGGTGCTGCCGTGGCTTTTGATGACGATGCCGTTGAGGCCGAGAAACACGCCGCCATTGGACTTGCGCGGGTCCATGACTTCGCGCAACTGCCGGAACGCCGAGCGCGCGAACCAATAGCCGATGCGGGCGCTGAGCGTGCGGCTCATGGCGCCGCGCAAATATTCGCCGATCTGGCGCGCCGTGCCTTCGGCGGTCTTGAGCGCGATATTGCCGGCAAAGCCTTCGGTGACGACGACGTCGACGGTGCCTTTGCCGATGTCGTTGCCTTCGACGAAGCCGCGATAATCGAGGTTGGGCAATTTCTGCTCGCGCAGGATGGCGCCGGCTTCGCGCACTTGTTCGAGACCCTTGGCCTCTTCGACGCCGATATTGAGAAGGCCCACAGTGGGGCGATCATGGCCGAACAGGATCCGCGCGGTGGCGGCGCCCATCACCGCCAGATCGACGAGATGGTCGGCGTCGGCGCCGATCGAGGCGCCGACGTCGAGCACCACGGATTCGCCGCGCAAGGTCGGCCACAACGCCGCGATCGCCGGCCGCTCGATGCCCGGCAGCGTCTTGAGATTGAACTTCGACATCGCCATCAGCGCGCCGGTATTGCCGCCCGACACCGCCACGTCGGCGTCGCCTTTCTTGACCGCGTCGATGGCGAGCCACATCGAGGACTTCCAGCGGCCGTAGCGCAGGGCCTGGCTCGGCTTATCCTCCATGCGCACGGCGATGTCGGTGTGGACGAGTTTTGCCGCGGATTTGAGCGCGGGCCGCGCCTCGAGCAGCAGGCCCACCAGCGCGGTGTTGCCGAAGAACAGGAATTCGGTTGCCGGATGACGGGTCAGCGCCAGGTCGGCGCCGGCAACGACCACAGCGGGGCCATGGTCTCCGCCCATCGCATCAAGAGCAATGCGGACCCTGTCTGACATTCAACGACCTTGCGGTCCTAGGTCCTGGCGACGGAAGGGCGACACCGGCCGCGAGAATAACGGTTCGGCGCCGGGACACAACTGCGTTCAGCGGCCATCGCGGTCCTTCAGTCCGGCGAGCGCGGCGAATGGCCCTGGATCTGGCTTAACGTCTTGTGGCGGCTCGAAAACCGCGCCCGGCTTGCGGGGATAGGGATCGACCCCGAGGATGAGGAATTCGGTCGCGAGCGCGCCGAGATCGACGACGCCGCCGTTGAGCGGTTCCGGCTCATTCCAGCGCCGTTCGGGCCTTTCGGAACCCTTTTCGGCCGGCTCGTCCGCGCCGGCCTTGCGCTCGAGCGGTGGTGGTGGCGGCGCGAATAAAAGGTCGATGTCCTCGTCGATCTCGTTGGCGAGCGGCTCAAGCGTGACCACGCAGTTCTGGCCCACCGTCGCCGACACGTGTCCGCAGACGTGCAATCCGTCCGCGCCATGGCGGGTCACGTCGAAATTGGCTTCGAGCCTCGGCAAGTCGCGTAACCCCGCCAGTCGCGCCACCGCGGCGCGGACCTCGTTGTCGGCCACGAGATCGAAATGCCGGCCGGTCTCGGCCACGTCCTCGATCGCGACCGGCACCTGCCAGGGCGCCGGCGCTTGTTTGTCTGCATGACGTTCGCGCATTTTACGTTCGTGCATTTTTACGTTCGTGCATTTTACGCTCGTACATTTTACGTTCGTTCCTGGGCAAAGGCCTCGGGGCTGGGAAAGACGACCTCGCCGCGAATAAGCGTGCCGTCGTCCTGGGCATCGAGCCTGGCCACCGCCGCGCGCGCATAGCGCGCCAGTTGTGCGGCTCCGGCGTCGTCGCCTGCCGGAAAGATATTGCGTGCCAGCGCCTTCTCAAAGGCCCGCCGGTCCGCCGCATCGAGGGCGGCAAGATAGGCGGTTTGCCGGCCGTAGAAGGCTTCGGCAAAGGCCCGCATCCGCTTCGGCACGGCGAGGTCGCCGACGCCCATTTCCCGCAAATTGGCATCGAGATCGCGGCAAAATGCGTCGAACAGGTCCTGGCCGAGGCCGCGCCCGGCGTCCGTCCGGCGACCGAGCCGGTTCAACACCAGCACCAGATGCAGCACGATCAGGTCGAACCGGCCTTCGACCGTATCGGGAACTCGGTAATCGGCGTAAAACGTCACCGAACGGGCTTGCGCCACGATGGCGCCATAGAGGGCATGGATGGTGCGGACTTGGGAATTGCGCCGAAACCGCCCTAGGATCATAGGGATAGCCCAAATCTCGGACGCCGCTTAAGAGCGGCACATTGCCAGTTTTGCGTTTTCGGGGTACGGCACGCGGCGGCTGGGTGCAAGGCAGGTTTTGAGGATGTGGGGCAGCCGACGGCATCGTAGGACCACGAGTTCCGTGCGCGCCTTGGCGCTGCTGTTCACGCTGGCGCTGCTGCCGGGCGGCTGCTTCGGCGAGACCTTCCAGCGCGGTTACGTGCTGCCCGACGGCGCGCTCGAGCAAATCCCGCTTGGCGCCTCCCAGGAGCAAGTGCTGCTCGTCCTCGGCACGCCGTCGACGGTGGCGACCGTCAGCGGCGAGGCGTTCTATTACATCTCGCAAAAGGCCCAGCGCCCGATCTCCTTCGTCGACACCACCATCACCGACCAGCGCGTCATCGTGGTCTATTTCGACAAGAACCGAAAAGTGCAGCGCCTCGCCGAATACGGCATGAAAGACGGCAAGGTCTTCGACTTCATCAGCCGCACGACGCCGACCAGCGGCGCCGAGAACAATTTCCTCACCTACATGTTCCGGACAATCAAAGGCCAGGGCTCGTAGGTCCTTCCCAGTTGCGCAACACGCCTAATGTCCGTGCGCCAGCACGGCGAGCAGCAGCAACGCCACGATGTTGGTGATCTTGATCATCGGGTTGACCGCGGGGCCGGCCGTATCCTTGTAGGGATCGCCGACCGTGTCGCCGGTCACCGCCGCCTTGTGGGCGTCGGAGCCCTTGCCGCCGTAATGGCCGTCCTCGATGTATTTCTTGGCGTTGTCCCAGGCGCCGCCGCCCGACGTCATCGAGATGGCAACGAACAGGCCGGTCACGATCACGCCCAAAAGCATCGCGCCGAGCGCCGAGAACGCCGCGGATTTGCCTTGCGCGCCGCCGCCGGCGACGAAGTAGATGACGAAATAGACCACGATCGGGGAGAGCACCGGCAACAGCGACGGCACGATCATCTCCTTGATCGCGGCGCGCGTCAGCATGTCGACGGCGCGGCCGTAGTCGGGCTTGTCCCTGCCCTGCATGATGCCGGGCCGCTCGCGGAACTGCCGCCGCACTTCCTCGACGATCGAGGCCGCGGCGCGGCCGACCGCCGTCATGCCCATGGCGCCGAACAGATAGGGCAACAGGCCGCCGAACAAGAGGCCGGCCACGACATAGGGATTGCTCAGGGCGAAATCGGGTGCGACGCCCTGGAAGTAGGGATGCTGGCCGGCGTTGCCGATGAAGAACTTCAGATCCTCGTTATAGGCAGCGAACAGCACCAGCGCGCCGAGACCGGCCGAGCCGATGGCATAGCCTTTGGTGACCGCCTTGGTGGTGTTGCCGACCGCGTCCAGCGCGTCGGTCGATTTGCGCACCTCTTTCGGCAGGCCGGCCATTTCGGCGATGCCGCCGGCATTGTCGGTGACCGGGCCGAAGGCGTCGAGCGCAACCACGATGCCGGCCAGCGCCAGCATGGTGGTCACCGCGATAGCGATGCCGAACAGGCCGGCGAGATTATAGCTGGTCAGGATGCCGGCGATGATCACCAGCGCCGGCAGCGCCGTCGATTCAAGCGATATGGCCAGGCCCTGGATCACATTGGTGCCGTGGCCGGTCCGCGAGGCCTCGGCAATCGAGTGCACCGGGCGAAAATTGGTGCCGGTGTAGTACTCGGTGATCCAGATGATCAGGCCGGTGACCGCAAGACCGACGATGCCGCAGATGAACAGCGTCTGGCCCGAATAGCTGACGCCCGTGAGCGGGCCGAAGCCGATCAGCTGGTTGGTCACGATGGCAATGCCGACGAGCGAGAGGATCGCGGTCGCGATCATGCCCTTGTACAGCGCGCCCATGATCGATTGGCTGGCGCCGAGCTTGACGAAGAAGGTGCCGATGATGGAGGCGATGATGCAGACGCCGCCGATGGCGAGCGGGTACGTCATCATCTTGAGCAGCATGTCGGCATTGCCGCGGAAGAAGATCGCGGCCAGCACCATGGTGGCGACCGTGGTCACCGCATAGGTCTCGAACAGATCCGCCGCCATGCCGGCGCAGTCGCCGACATTGTCACCGACGTTGTCGGCGATGGTCGCCGGGTTGCGCGGATCGTCTTCGGGAATGCCGGCCTCCACCTTGCCGACGAGATCGCCGCCGACGTCGGCGCCCTTGGTGAAAATGCCGCCGCCAAGGCGGGCGAAGATCGAGATCAGGGAAGCGCCGAAGCCGAGCGCCACCATGGAATCGATGACTTCACGATCGTTCGGCGCCATGTGCAGCGTGCCGATGAGGAAGCCGAAATAAAGCGTCACGCCGAGCAGCGCCAGGCCGGCAACCAGGAGGCCGGTAATGGCGCCGGCGCGGAACGCGATCTCGAGCCCGGCGGCGAGCGACTTGATCGCCGCTTGCGCGGTGCGCACATTGGCGCGCACCGAGACGTTCATGCCGATGAAGCCGGCCGAGCCGGACAGAATGGCGCCGACGGCAAAGCCAATGGCGACCAGCCAGCCGAGGAAATAGCCGACGATCAGGAAGATGACGACGCCGACGGCGGCGATCGTCGAATATTGCCGCTTCAGGTAAGCCTGCGCGCCCTCGCGGACGGCGGCGGCGATTTCCTGCATTTTCTCGCTGCCGGCATCGGCGGAGAGCACCGAGCGCGTGGCCCAGATCGCGTAGAAAATGGCCAGAACGCCGCACAAAACGATGAGCCACAAGGTTTGCATTGCATCGACCCCGGTTGTCGCGAAAGGGGCCAGACCCTGGCGTCGGCCCGAAGGAGGACGCCCGACGCGCGAAAATGCCCGCGGCGGGCGCAATTCGGCGCGGACATAGCCCAGAATGGCCCGGCCGTGCAACGGCGGCGAGCCGGCGCTGCACAATTCCGACATGGCGGAGCGGATCGTCCGGCGCAATGGCCGCCGCGGCGGCGATCCAACAGTAGCCCGGATGGAGCGAAGCGAAATCCGGGGAGCGGCGCTCAAAACGGCACCCTTGTCCCGGATTGCGCTTCGCTCCATCCGGGCTACAACGACCTGAGGCGCTCGAGCCGGCTCCATTCGTCCCGCAGCGTCTTGGGCTTCACCCTCTTGAGGCACCAAAGCCTGTGACTGCACGCCCCCGGGTCGGCGCCGCAGCATGTGCGCTCGCGGCGGCACCTTTTGTTGGCGCAGAAGCGGAACGATCCCAACAAATCGCACTGCGCGCGCCGGATCAAATCGGTGCGCGCACGCGGCGGCCGCGCCAGCCACTGTTCGAGCGTGAGCCGCCCCGGGAAGCTTCGCGTCGTCTGAGGTCTGCTCTTCACGGTCTTGCCCTCTCTCTTCGTCACCACCGGGCTTGACCCGGTGGTCTATGCTGAATGGCCGTCTGCAATTTGGACCGATGCGTGTTCGGCAAAGCCCCATGGACCACCGGGTCAAGCCCGGTGGTGACGAGTGGCGGGTCAAGCCCGGCGACGACGAGTCTTTTCGTTCTCGCGATGCGGCTTCGCACCCGAGTTTTTGCCTACGCCAAGAAAAGCCAAGCCAAGAAGCGTCGCCAAAAAATTCCTCCCTAAAAAAGGGAGGCGGAGCGCCGAGAGGCGCGGGCAGGATCCGCATCGAAAAGCGATGCGGCGCGCGTCCTTTCTCCTTTCCTCCTTGTGAGAGGACCGAGGCCGCGCTGACCTCATGGAGCGGACGCGCTCGCCTTTCGGCGCCCCACCGCGGCATCCGAGGTTTTGGCCTCGGCTCGGCTCAGGCCGCGCTTCCTGGAACCACCGGATGCAAACGGGAGGACCCTCTCCGGCACCAGTGCAGCGAGCACCTCGCGGTCCGGCACGCGCCGGACGGGACGATGCCCAAGCCGCCCGCGAGCGCAGTGTATCGCTGCGCCCACGAGAACCGCTCCCGCTCCGCCTCAAGGAGTACCCTCGCGAAAGGCGTCCTTCGCGAGCGGGATTTGGGGTGGGTAACCGTTGTGGGGACGGATGTCAAGGACAATGTCGCTTTATTGGGGACGGGGTGTGGGGCTGATTAGTGCACGGTAATCCACCATCCGATTGCCGGAGGGCGCCGGCTTATGCCGGAGCCTACCATCCGACCGGCCACTTCGGGCCGGAACAGTTGGCCTTTGCTACGCTCGCTGACACGATGGTATAAAGTCCCTTGCAATTCAATTTGAAGTCGTATTGACTTCCTGCGCGCATAGATTGTGGGAGGGTGGCGATGAGTACAATTAAGCCCGACTGCCATATGAGGGCTAATCGAAGCTGCAGCGGGATCGTCCTGATGAGCCTCTGTAGCCTCTGTATTTGTTTTTCGGGCTTAAATTCTACGCTCGCGCAAGAACCGAATGATCTCCAGGCCGCATTAGCGGCGCAGTTAGAACACGAAATCGGCAATCCACCCGAGCGAGGCGACGTCTCCTCCTTAAGTGCTGTCAAGGCGGTGGAAGGTCTTGCCCTACCCGCGGTAACATTCAATCGTTACCTGTCGCTACTGATAACGGATGTCGACACTGTCAACCAATTTCGCTTTTCCGAATTAATGGATCACTTCGTGGCGGAAACCAACGACGACGGCTTTTCGAGGGATATGCTATTTCATCAATGGTGGGACACTCAAAACCAACGCCCTGGGTTGGCAATGGGGCCGCATTGCGACGACGTTCCTCCCCAAGACAAACTCAACCAGTTCAAATACGACTGTCCGCGCTACGAAGGCAGCGGGACCCCGGCTAATCGGCCCACGAATACACCACCTCAACCGGCTCAAGCGACATCTTCAAGTGTGTTCGCAGACGAAGCGGCAACTCCTGGGACCGACAGCTATCGCGATGCTTATAGTGCGATAGCGATCAGCAATCGCTTCGATCTCTTCTCGGCGCCTCGGCCGGCTGCCAAGGGTAAAATCACATATCCGGACTGCGGCGAGTATCGAATTATATTCGCCCGCAATTCCGGCAAGACAATTGCTGCTTCACAGTCACCCGACGGCAAGGAACACGACGGTGATATTCGGAGTCGCATTCTGATTTCGTTCGAGTTTCGCCTTAAGAACCCCGACACCGCACCGGAAAATGCTGCTGATACATTTCCAAACGGGTGCGTACCGATTCTTCGTTTTTTTTACAGCCTATCCCAAGCGGCAACAGGCGCGGCCCGCGGAAAGTTGCTTCATGATTTCTTTATGACCGGCCTAATGAAAGGACCGGACGGGGCGATCATTGGACAACTGCCCGGTAAGTGGGGTGTTGCCAACCTTCGTAATATAGCGCTCGACTCAGGGCAAATTCGGACCGATCAATTCCTAAACCTTGTTAAAGATCAACCGGCTGTTCCGCCGCCGAACGACTACTCATCGGGAACGCCCGCTGTATTCGACCATTCTCCTAACAATTGGATACTGCGGGAGTTTCGCGCGTTCATAGTCGGAGAAAACTCTCTAACGGTTCGAATCGTGCCGGTGACAACGAAATCGACTCCAGATATTTATCTGTTCAATCCCTCCGTCGGCAGCGCCGAGCCGCGGCTGAAGACCTTGATCGCAAATATTGAAGATCAGTATGCCAACTTGCTGGGTGGTAATAACTTTGGCAGTCTGGGCGATATTAATGCGATCTCCTATAAGCTAAGCGGCAGCGTGACAAACGGTTATCAGAGCGTTACTGGAAGCCCGCAGCCATGTGGGCCGCCCTCGCCCTCGGCTTGTAACAAGACGCCTGATGACATTGTGGCGGCGATAGCGGCGGCGACGCCGCAGCCGCCATTGCCGCCGCCAAATCTTTCATTCCTCGTCACGGACATTCAGGACTTTTTGAATTTGCCCAGCAGCAAAACACCTCCGGGTATCAGCGCTGGCAACATTATCGATCGGCTTCGTACTCAAACGTGTGCTGGCTGCCACCAGTTTAGTGACACTAAGTACAAATCTTTTGGGTATGATTCTTCTACTGGGCTAGGTGGCGGCGCGGTCTGGCCGATAAAGGCGTGCGGCGATTATGCACCGACTTGCACGCTTCCCGCCTTTATTATCCAGGACAAGACTAAACTGCATCCACCGATGCAATTTACGCAAATTGCGGAAGATGTTCTTATTCCATCTGCGGCAGACGCCGATGGAAAGCACTGGAGATACGCAATATCCAGCACCGCAGAATGCTTTCTGGATTTTAGGGAAGCGCTGATGGCCAAGTTGCTTAACTTTGCGAAGACGACTAGCTGTCCAAAAATTCCGCAGTAAAGGACCGCCAAAAAGAACGCTCTCTTCATAACTCTGCAGCCGCATTTCTCTTGGAGCCCGAAGGATGGATTGAGCGTAGCGAACCCATCACCTTCTGCTGTGCTACGCCAGGACGGTGACGAACTACCGGCGAAACTTCATCTGCGGCGGCAGCTTTTCTTCACGGCTAATCTGGCTGAGCGCCGCTTGCCTTCTCGTCGATGACGTCGTTTCGGCGAAAGATAAAGACGACGGGTTTCGCTGCCGCTCAACCCATCCTGCGGGCTGCAGGTTCCTACCCGCAATTCCACATCGGCCCGATCGGCGTCCAAGTCCAGCACGGGCCGAAACTGCCGCCGTTGTAGCGTCCGCGTAAATATCCAGGATTGCCGAAATAGTACTGGCCGCCGTTATACCAGTAGCTTGGCGCATACTCCGGCGTGTCGCCGATTGCTCCCTTCGGACCATAAATGGGAACGTTGTTGTTCGGCGGCTGATGATAGCCGGGCAGGAAGCCGTAGCCATGCCAATGATGGATGCGCCGCTCGTGAGCGGGGCCGGCGAACGCCATGGCTGGCAGCAGCGACAAGAGAATTGCACTTGATGCGGAGAATGTGCGGGACATCGGTGCAACATACACGGTCTGCTATTCGAATGCGACAATCACCGGGTAGTGGTACAGTTTGAAATATTTACACCCTAAAAACCATCGCCACGAGAATGGCAGCTAATTCAGTATTTCTGCGGATTCCCGCTCTTCGCGCCTTCGTGTACGCAGCGAGCCATGGAAAATGACCTCGATCCGCTCCCTCTTGTCGATAGCCCTTTTGCCCTTGAAGATCGTAGGACGATTGAGGGCACCCGTCATAAGAGTCCACGATACAGGACGCTGAAGGGTGCTCAAATTATTTCGCTCGCGGGCATTTCCATCAAGTGTACCGTCCGCAATCTTTCGCAGACGGGAGCTAAAATAGAGGTTCCCCCCGATCCCCTTCCAGGAAGCTTTGAACTTATCTTCGATTGCAACCAGGCGCGCCGTCGTTGCCGTGTGGTGTGGCGGAAGCACAATCTCATCGGTGTGCAATTCATTTAAGGGCTTCCCAATCTTCCAGTACCTTCACTAATCACCGGGATGTCTGGCATCAGAGGCCTGGCTGCCGCGCCGACTTCTTGCAGTCGAGGCAGAAATTGGACCCATTGCGACATCGGCGGCTCAAGATTATTCCGTGCCATAGAAGGAAGAGCGCCTCCTGCCAAGTCCTACTCCGGCGCCATGCCCTTTTCGGCCAATTCCTTTTTTGCTTTCGCATTTTTGGCCAAATGCGTCAGCCCCATGCCGCGCAGCACGTTGGGCGCCTTTGTGAACTGAACGTTGTCGTAACCGACTATCTCTATCCGGTTGCCCCAGGGGTCGCGAAAATCAAGAAACGGCCCGTCGAGCGGGGTAACACCGGCTGCCTTGAGTGCTTTGCGGGCCGCCTCCTTGTCGTCGACGACGAGGCCAAAGTGGCGACCGTCGTCTGCCGGCTGCCTGCGGCCCTTCTGAAGCGCAATGAACTGATCGCCTAGATCGATGAAAGCCATGGCGTCGCTTTTGCCGCGCAGTTTGAACTTGAAGAGACGGCCATAGAATGCCAGCGCCTCATCGATATCCCCCACCTCAAGTGCGACGTGGTTGAAGCCTACCACGCGTGGTTTCTCGACCTCGGCCATCGCAGTCTCCTCTGCCGCTCTGCAGATCAAGTGGGTAACGCCGGCTCAAGACGCAACGGGTTCCCGCGGCAATCGAGAAGCGCTGAACCAGATGTCTGCGATCAGTAACGGACCTTCCGCAAGCGCCGGATTGGGTAGATATTGACCCGTTGCGACGTCAGCGCGCATGTTTTTGCTGTGCTGCACGATACCGCGGTAATTGAACTGTGTGGTAAGCTGCGCCGCTCTGCATGAGGGGCAAAGAATGCGACTAAGCCAGGGGCGCGACCGCAGACCACCGGAGGAAATACCGCAGACCAGGGAGGAAAATAATGAGCAAGCTGAGCAGGCGTACGGTGATTCGCGGTTCCCTCGGCCTCGCCGCCGCCGGAACCGTGGCGCGGCCCTTCATTGCCAACGCCGCGGCCACGACCGCGGTCGCATGGTGGTCGCAAGGCTACATCCCGGAAGAGGACGCCGCGTTCCGGGCGATGGTCGCTGAGTACCAGAAGCAGAGCGGCAATACGATCGACTACAGCCTCGTCCCGTTTGCGCCGCTGATGCAGAAGATCGTCTCGTCGATCACCAGCGGCGACGTTCCGGACGTGATATCGCACGAGACCGCCGCGGCGACGGTCGTTCCGCAGAACGCCTGGAAAGACAAGCTCGTGGACCTCAGCGACTTGGTCGAGCCGTTGAAGTCTCAGCTGCACCCGACCGCCTATCTCGGATCGCGTTACTACAACAGCATCACCAAGGCGCGCGGCGCATACCTGGCGCCCATCCGGACCGCGACGCTGCCTTTCCACATCTGGAATTCGCTGGTCGAGAAGGCCGGCTTGAAGGTGGCGGACGCGCCCAAGACCTGGGATGCATTCTGGGACTACTTCAAGCCGGTGCAGGCGAAGTTGCGCAGCCAAGGCATGCGCGGCGTCTATTCCTTGGGCCTGCAGGCCACGACTGCGGGGCCGGCCGACGGTAACAACCTGTTCGAATATTTCCTCGCCGCCTACGGCGGCCTCAGTATCGTCACGCCGGATGGAAGGGGGCATCTTGACGATCCGGCGGTCAAGGAGGCGGTGATCAAGACGATCACCTACATCACCACCGCCTTCAAGGAGGGTTATGTGCCACCCGGCGCGCTCTCTTGGAGCGATGCCGACGACAACAACGCCTTCCATGCGAAACAGATCGTCATGGACCTGGACGGCACCATCTCGACCGAACTGGCGATGTACCACGACCAGGACAAGTATAACGACGTGGTGGCGCTGGGCTTGCCCAGCGACAATGCGGGCAAGGCGATCCCCTCGCCGCTCGGGATCGCGTGCGCCTTCATCCCGAAAGGAGCAAAGAACGTCGAGGTCGCCAAGGATTTTATCAAATACGTGCTTCAGCCGCAGGTGGCGGGCGCGTATCTGAAGGCGGGGCTGGGACGGTGGCTGCCGGCGATTCCGGACATCGTCAAGAACGATCCGTGGTGGACCGACCCCAAGGATCCGCACCGGCTGGCCTATGTCACTCAGGGCGTGCTGGGCGCGACGGTGCCCTATCACTACGTCTACAACCCCGGCTGGGCCGAGGCGAACGCTGCGCAGACCTGGGGCATGGCGCATGCCAACGTCATCCGCGAGAACATGACACCGCAGGCCGCAGCCGAAGGGGCCTTGAAGCGGATCGGGGAAATCCTCGCCAAGTACCCAATCGAACAAGCTTGAGAGGGAAGCGATGAGCAGCGTATCGCAGGCGGCTCGCACGCTTGCCGCGCCGCCGCTGTCGCACGCGCGGCCACGGCGACGCATCGGGATTGCCGTAGAGATTCGAGCGATTCGAATTACTGGGTGCCGAAGTAGTGCGACACGCCAACCCAAACCGAGTGCATGTCGCGCGAGCGCGACGCCGCGCGATCACACCACGCCCAGATGCCGTATCGGCCGCCCCGGCGCGATGGTCTCGGCGGCGGCGATGATGGCGTGGGCGTCGATGCCGTAATGGCGGTAGAGGTCTTCGATCGCGCCGGTCTGGCCGAAATGCTCGACGCCGAGCGGCCGCACCCGATGGCCGTGGACCGCGCCGAGCCAGGCCAAGGTCGCCGGATGGCCGTCGAGCACGCTGACGATGCCGCAATGGCGCGGCAGAGAGGCGAACAGCCGCTCGATATGGGAGCGGGCATGAATGAGGCCGCGCTCGCGCGCGCGGCACGCCGCGGTCCAGCCGGCATTGAGCCGGTCGGCCGAGGTGACGGCGAGGAGACCGACGTCGCGGCGATCCTCCGCCATAAGTCCGATTGCCTGGATGGCCTCGGGCGCGACCGCGCCGGTGTAAGCCACGACAACCTGGCAGTTCGGGCCGGGCTCGCGCAGCCAATAGGCGCCGTCGACGATGGCCTGCCGCAAAGCGGGCGTCATCGCGCGCTCGATCTGCTCGATCGGACGCGTGGACAGACGCAGATAAACGGAGCCGCCGGTCTCGTCGCGCAGCCAAGTGCGCTCGGAGGGTTCGCCCTCGGCATCCTTTTGGGTGTCGCGCTGGATGTAATCGAACGAGAAGGCGAGGATGGCGGCGAGCTCGTCGACGAAGGCCGGCTCGAACGCGGCCAGCCCGTCCTGCGCCAAGCCGATCAGCGGCTCGGCGATCGACTGGTGCGCGCCGCCTTCCGGCGCCAGCGTGATGCCTGACGGCGTCGCCACGAGAATGAAGCGCGCGTCCTGATAACAGGCATAGTTGAGCGCATCGAGGCCGCGGGCGATGAACGGGTCATAGAGCGTGCCGATCGGAATGAGCCGCTCGCCGTTGATCGAGTGCGACAGACCGAGCGCCGACAGCGCGATGAACAAATTCATCTCGGCAATGCCGAGCTCGATGTGCTGGCCCGCCGGGGAAAAATCCCAACTGAAGGTCGATGGAATGCGTTCGCTCTTGAAGGTGTCGGCCAAGGCCTCGCGCGCGAACAGGCCGCGGCGATTGACCCATGAGCCGAGGCTCGTCGACACTGTCACGTCCGGCGATGTCGTGACGATGCGCGCCGCGAGCGGCGTGTCGTCGCGGGCAATCTCGTTGAGCAGCGCGCCAAACCCGGCCTGCGTCGACATTTTCGGCTGGATCGGCACCGCCAACGCGGCCGGCACGGCAATGCGCGCGGCCGGCAAGCGGCGCTCGCCGGCGCTGGCGAACGGCACGCGATCCAGGAACGTGCGAATGTCGTCGGCCGGAGGTTTTAGACCTTCGAACGGATCCCATTCGTGGCCGGGCCGGATGTTCATCGATTTGCGGAACGTCTCCATCTGCGCCGGCGTCATCAGGCCGGCGTGATTGTCCTTATGCCCGGCAAAGGGCAGGCCGTAGCCTTTGATCGTATAGGCGATGAAACAGACCGGCCGGTCGTGATCGACGGCGTCGAACGCCTCGATGATGGAAGCCAGATCGTGGCCGCCGAGATTGTTCATCAGCCGCGCCAGCGCGTCGTCGCTGCGCCGCTCGATCAGCCGCGTCACCGGCCCTTGGTCGCCGATCTCGTCATTGAGGCGCTTGCGCCACGCCGCGCCGCCCTGGAACACCAGCGCCGAATAGAGCTGGTTCGGACAACTATCGATCCATTGCCGAAGCACCTCGCCGCCCGGCTCGGCGAACGCGGCTTGCTGCAGCGTGCCGTATTTGAGCACCACGACGTCCCAGCCGAAATTGCGGAACAGGTTCTGGTAACGCTCCCACAGCCCTTCGCGGACCACGGCGTCGAGGCTTTGCCGGTTGTAATCGACGATCCACCAGCAATTGCGCAGGCCCTGCTTCCAGCCTTCGAGGATGGCCTCGAAAATATTGCCCTCGTCGAGCTCGGCGTCGCCAAGGAGCGCGATCATGCGGCCTTCGGGGCGCGGCTTGCCATCAACGATTTGGCCCCAGCCGTGGGCGCGCACGTAATCCTGAGCCAGCGAGGAGAACAGCGTCTGCGCCACGCCCAAGCCCACGGAGCCCGTTGAGAAATCGACGTCGTCGGCATCCTTGGTGCGCGACGGGTAGGATTGCGCGCCCTTGTAGCCACGAAAATCCGCAAGCTTTTCGCGGCTCTGGCGGCCGAGCAGATATTGGATGGCGTGAAAATTCGGCGATGCGTGCGGCTTGACCGCGACGCGGTCGGCCGGGCGGAGGCTGTGGAAATAGAGCGCCGTCATGATGGTGGCGAGCGACGCCGAGGACGCCTGATGGCCGCCGACCTTCAGGCCGTCGCTGTTGTCGCGCACATGGTTGGCGTGGTGGATGGTCCAGGTCGCCAGCCACAGCACCTTGCGCTCGAGCTCGGCAAGGATTGCCGCGTCTTTTATCGGCAGATCGCGCGCCAGCGTGGACGATGCCATGGCGGCTTCCCTGATCACTCCAGCTCGACCGTGTCGAAGTCCGCCGGCAGGATGATTTCGAGCAATTCGCAATCGTGCGAATAATCCAGCACCGTGTGCTTGATCTTCGGCGGCTGCAGCCAGCACGAGCCCTCGACCATGGTCACCTCGCCGACGCCGTCGTATTCGCCTTTGATCCAGCCTTTGAGGACGTAGATCATCTGAAATTCGACGTCGTGAAAATGCCGCTTCGACACCACCGCCGGGTCGCAGGGCGGGATCATCTTGATGACGTGCGCCCGCGCCAAACCCTTGGTCGCCGCGGCAATGCCGAGATCGCGGTATTTGGCGTAGGAGCGCAAGCCGCCTTCGAACGCGTCCGCGTTGAGGTGGCTGGCGACGAAGGTCTGCTTGCGCGGCGCGGCCTTCGGCTTGGCCTTGCCCCTTGCCGCGGCAAGGCGGCGGCGCGCCGACAATTTGCTCGATGATCGCGAACTCTTCCGCGCCGTCCGCGCCGCCGGCGCCGTCCGTTTCGCCTTGCGCAGTTTCGTGGCCATTGGCTCTATCCTTTCGCCCAAAAACTCCGGCGAAGGATATCACACCGGCTTAGGCCTTCGCACCAACGATCCCCAGGCCAATAGCAGTGCCGCGACCAGAATGACCGGGAACACCACCTCGTTCACCGTAGACCAGCCATAGCGCGACAACAGCGCGCCGGACGAGAACGAGGCGATCGCCATGGCGCCGAACACCAGAAAGTCGTTGAACGCCTGCACCTTGTTGCGCTCGTGCGGATCGTGGCACTCGGTGATCAGCGTGGTGGCGCTGATGAAGGCAAAATTCCAGCCGGCACCGAGCAGCGTCAGCCCGATCCAGAAATTCCACAGCCCAAGCCCGGCGAGACTGATGCTGGCGGCGACCAGGATCAATGTCAGTCCGATCGCCATCATGGCGCGCACGCCGAAGCGGGCGATCAGCGAGCCGGTGATAAAACTCGGCGCGTACATGCCGATGACGTGCCATTGGATGCCGAGCGCCGCCTCGCCGACGGTGTGGTTGCACATGACCATGGCCAGCGGCGCCGACGTCATTTCCATGTTCATCATCGAATAGCTGGCCAGGCCGCAGACCACCGCAATGATGAATTTCGGTTGGACGACGATTTCGCTGAGCGGCCGCCCGTCGATCAACGAATGCGACACCGGCGGCCGGGGAATTTTGAGTTGCGCCAGCACGATCGCGGCGAGCACCGCGCAGGCCGACTGCGCCAGAAATGTGCCCGCGAACAGATAAGGCGGCCACGCGTCCTTGGTGAAGATGACGAGCTGCGAGCCGATCACGGCGGCGAAGATGCCGCCGGCCAGCACCCAGGCGACGGCCTTGGCCCGAAACTGCGGGCTCGCGGTGTCGGCGGCGGCGAAGCGATAGGACTGATGCGCCGCGGCGTAGAGGCCGCCGCACAGCGTGCCGACCAGCAACAGCCAGAACGAGCCGTGCAGCACCGCCGCGCATGAGATCAGACCCGACAGCACGCCGAATGCCGAACCGGTCTGCAGGGCAAAGCGCCGGCCGAAGGCCTTCGCCAGCGCGCCGACGGGAAGCGTTCCCATCCACATGCCGGCGACCATGACGCTGATCGGCAGGGTCGCCAGCGCCGGATCGGGCGCGATCATCGCGCCGATGATGCTGGTGGTCGCCACGGTGACGGTGTTGTTGCCGCCGGCCAGCGCCTGCGCCACGGCCAGGATCACGGCATTGCGCGCGGCAAGCCGGTCATCAATGAGATCGAGCGCGGATTCGGCGGCGACCGCCATGGCAAAACTCCCGGTGGAGTCGGTGCTTGTAGCGGGCCAACCGATGCGGCGCTACTGCGCAGCGCGCAGGTCAGAAGTGCAGCGCCCCGTTGTGGCGGATCACCACCGAACGCGCCTCTTGCGGCGTCAACGCTCCGAGCTGTCCGAGCGCGGCTTGCGTCTCTTCCATGAGGATATCGATGACGTGGGTGGCGCCCTCCGCGCCGAGCGCGCCGAGGCCCCACAGAAACGCCTTGCCGGCGAACGCCGCGGCGGCGCCGAGCGCATAAGCGCGCACCACGTCGGTGCCGCTGCGGATGCCGGAATCGTACAGCACGGTGGCACGGTTGCCGACCTGCCTGACGATGGCCGGCAGCACGTCGATCGGCGCCGGCAGCGCCTCGATCTGGCGGCCGCCGTGGTTCGAGACGAACATGCCGTCGACGCCGAGCGACACCGCTTTCTCGGCATCCTGCGGATGCATGATGCCCTTGACGATCAGCGTGCCCTTCCAGCGGTCGCGATATTTCGCCACTTCTTCCCAGGTGAAGGCGCCGCCCATCTCGCGGCGCGCGAACGCGACCATCTCGTTGATCGAAACATTGTCACCGGCGTAGGCGCGTAGATTGGAAAAGCGCGGGATGCCGTTCTTGCGCAGCGCCATGGTCCAGGCCGGCGACATCAGCATCTGCAGCATCATCTTCAGATCGGGATTGAACGCGCCACCGAGGCCGACCACCACTTCGCGGGCGCGGGTGGTGCGCACCGGCACGTCGAGCGTCAGCACCAGCGCATGGCAGCCCGCGGCCTGGGCGCGCCGCGCCAGGTCGAAGCCGATGGCGTGATCGTTCCTGGCGGCGCGATAGAGCTGGAACCAGAACACGTCGGGCGCGATCTCGGCGATGCGTTCGATGGTCGAGCAGCCGACCGTTCCGAGCGTATAGGGAATGCGGGCGCGCTGCGCGGCGCGGGCGAGATATTCGTCGGCGCCCGGCCACACGATGGCCGGGCCGCCCATGGGCGCAACGCCGATCGGCGCGGCATAGCGGCGGCCGAACAGCTCGACCTCGCACGGCGGCAGCGCCGGCATCACGCCATAGCGCGGCACCAATTCCACCGCGTCGAGCCCGGCCCAATTGCGCCTGATGCCGGCATCGTCCTTGCCCGAGCCGCCGTCGCAATATTCGAAGGCAAAATACGGCAGCCGGCGGCGCGCGCCGCGGCGCAGATAGTCGATGGTCGGATAGCGCCGGTAAAGCTCGGCGTAGCGCGGATTGGCGTTCTTGCCGGCGTAAGGCTTGGTCTGCGGCGCAGTGGTCGGCGGTGCGGCAATGGCCGTGGTGTCGTGCATGGCGTTTTCTCCTGGCCGCCATTATAGCGAATAGCGAATGGCGAAATAGCGAATAGGGAAAATCAATTCTCCACCATTCGCCATTCGCAATTCGCCATTCGCGCTTTCTCTAAAAATGACTGTACGACGGCTGGGCGAAGCTGAGTGGCTTGCCGTCGTGGAGGAAGCGGGCGCCCTCCCCGGTCGCGATGCGCCCGATCTCGGTCACCGCGACGCCCGCCCGCTGCGCCGCCGCGCGGAACGCGGCGAGTTTGTCGGCCGCAAGCGTCAGGACGATCTCGTAGTCGTCGCCGCCTGAGAGCGCCGTTTCCATGATCGCCGGATCGGCGGCGATCGCGGCGCGAACCGCGTCAGACAGCGGCACGCGCGCCACGTCGATTTCGGCCGCAACGCCTGAGGCGCGGCACAGCTTGGCGAGATCGCCGGCGAGGCCGTCGGACACATCCATCGCCGCGGATGCGTTATGCTGAACAGCATGTGCGAGCGCATTGCGCGGCTCGGGCAACAGATAACGCGCTTTGAGGTGCGCGCTCATCGCTTCCGACAATCGCCACCGTTTGGCGAGGCTTTGGTCGCGCCGCAGCAGCACGCCCAGCGCGGCGTCGCCGATGCTGCCGGTGACGACGATCGCGTCGCCGGCTTTGGCGGTCGAGCGCCGCACCATCTTGCCGTGCGGCACCGCGCCGAAAGCCGCAATCGAGACCGACAGCGGGCCGGGCGTGTGGTCGGTGTCGCCGCCGAGCAGCGCACAGCCGTAGCGCTGCGCGTCCTCGCCGAGGCCACCGGCAAAAGCCGCGAGCCAGGCTTCGTCGATTGCCGCCGGCAAGGCGAGCGACAGCAGAAAGCCGATCGGGGCTGCGCCTTTGGCGGCGAGATCGGACAGATTCATCCGCAGCGCCTTGCGGCCAATATATTCCGGCCGGTCGTCGGCAAAGACGTGGACGCCGGCAATGACGCCATCGGTGGTCAGCACGACGTCGCATCCCGGCGGCGGCGCGATGACGGCGGCGTCATCGGTCAGGCCGAAGGCGCCGGGATGCTTGGCCAGCGGCCGGAAATAGCGCGCGATCAGGCGGTCCTCGGCGGATTCTGATGAGCTTGCCATCGCGCGACGCAACCCTTCCGCAGCTCTGCGGTCCTGCTCGTTGTCGACGCTAAGCGCGGTCGAATTCCGCGGCGCGCATCTGGTGCGCCAGCTGATCGAGCACGGCATTGACCATGCCGGTTTCCTCCTCGTCGACGAAGGCACCGGCGACGTCGACATATTCGGACATTACCACTCTTGCCGGCACGTCGGCGCGGCAGGCGAGCTCGTAGGCGCCGGCGCGCAGCACCGCGCGCAGCACCGCCTCGATGCGCTTGAGCGGCCAGCCGCGGTTGAGCGCCGCGTCGATCTGCGGGTCGAGCCTGCTTTGCTCGCGCACCACGCCGCCGACGATGTCGCGAAAATAAGCGGCTTCCGCCGGCCGGTATTGCGCGCCTTCGACCTCGCCGCCGAGCCAATGGCCCTCGAACTCGGCCATGATCTCGTTGAGCCCGGTGCCGGCAAGATCCATCTGATAGAGCGCCTGCACCGCGGCGAGCCGCGCCGCGCCGCGTTTATTGGCCTTGCGCGCTTCGTCGGGTCCGGCGTCCGCCATCTCAGCGCTTCCCGAACCGCTGCCTGATGCCGATCAGCGCCAGCGCGGCGCGCGCGGCATCGCCGCCTTTGTCCTGCTCCACCATGCGGGCGCGGGCCCAGGCCTGGGCTTCGGTGTCGACGGTGATGATGCCGTTGCCGATGGGGAAGGTTTTCGCGATCGACAGCTCCATCAAGCCGCGCGCCGATTGGTGCGACACGATCTCGAAATGGATGGTGTCGCCGCGGATGACGCAGCCGAGCGCGACGGCACCATCGTAGGGCCGGCGCCGCGCGCGCGCGGCGTCGAGGGCAATGGCTATGGCGCCCGGAATTTCCAGCGAGCCCGGCACGCTGATGCGGTCGATCTCGGCGCCGGCGTCCTGCAGCGCCTGCATCGCGCCGGCCAAGAGCGCGTCGGCGATATCGTCGTAATAGCGCGCCTCGACGATGAGAATGCGCGCGCCCTTGCGCACGCCCTCGTCACGCTTGCCTCGCCGCGGCCCGGCCATCGTCTGCTCCTGTTCGGGCGTGGTCGTACCAAGCCGGCAGCGCGCGAACAAGCGCGGCCGAAATCGTTAATGCGGCATGGACTCCAGGAGCCGCGCCGCATAGCGCGCCATCTGGTCGACCTCGATATTGAGCCGCGCGCCGGGGCGCAGCGCGCCGAGCGTCGTGACCTGCAAGGTGTGCGGGATGATCAGGACCGAAAACGTGTCGCCATCGACCTTGTTGACGGTGAGCGACACGCCATCGAGCGCGACGGAGCCCTTGGGCGCGATGAAGCGCGCAAGCGCCGCCGGCACCCGCAGCGTCAGTTCGGCGCTGTCGAGAAAATCGTCGCGGGCGATGAGTTCGGCAATGCCGTCGACATGGCCTGAGACCATGTGGCCGCCGAGCTCGTCGCCGAGGCGGAGCGACCGCTCGAGGTTGAGCTTGGCGCCGCGCCGCCAGGTTTGGGCGGTGGTCATGCGCAGCGTTTCGGCCGCGGCATCGACGGCAAATGACGACCGATTGCCGGTGCGGCCGCGCCCGACCACGGTGAGGCAGATGCCGGAACAAGCGATCGAGGCGCCGATATCGATGCTGTCGGGGTCGTAGCCGCAGGCGATGGTGAGGCGGCGCAACCCTTCGGCTTTCTCCTCGACATCAAGAACCTCACCTAAGTCGCTGACAATACCCGTGAACATCGATCTACTCGCGGACGTAATTGACTTGCCGATCGGGGCCCACCGGCGCGCTGCCAACCTGCTTCAGTCTTCGAGTCAGCGCCTCCATCGCGTCCGATGCAAGCGCGTCTATCCCATCCGGGCCGACCAATTTCGGCGAGTGAAACAGCACCGCTTCATCGACCAGATCGGCGGCGATGAACGCGGCAGCCAGCGTCGGGCCGCCTTCGACCATCAGCCGGGTGATGCCCTTGGCGGCCAGACATTCGAGCCCGTTTTTGAGGTCGAGGCGGCCGGGACTTTGCGGCGCCCGCAATACCTCGACGCCGAGCGGCAGCAGGATGGCTTCGGATTGTTGGGGAGCGGCAAGGCCGCTAAGCGCCCAGACCGGCGTCTCGAAAGCGCTCCGAACCAGGCGCGAGTGGACCGGCAGGCGCAGCATGCTGTCGGCCACGACGCGCACCGGCGAATCCTTGGCCATGCCGGGCAAGCGGCAGGTCAGCATCGGGTCGTCGGCCAGCACGGTGCCGATGCCGACCATGATGGCATCGCTGTGAGCGCGAAGGAGGTGAACGCGCTCGCGCACCGCCTCCCCGGTGATGGCGACGGGCTTGCGCCCGGCCGCACCGGCCTTGCCGTCGGCCGAGATCGCAAGCTTGAGCATGACGTGCGGCCGGCGCTCGCGCATGCGCCGGATATGACCGGCATGATCGCGACGGGCTTCCTCGGCCCCTACCCCGACCTCCACGGCAATTCCCGCCGCGCGCAGGCGGGCGTGGCCCTCGCCTGCGACTTGCGGATTGAGATCTTCGAGCGCGGAGACGACGCGGGCAATGCCCGCCGCGATCACGGCGTCGGCGCAAGGCGGCGATTTGCCGTGGTGCGAGCAGGGCTCGAGCGTGACGTAGAGCGTCGCGCCGCGCGCCGCCGCGCCGGCCCGCCGCAAGGCTTCGACCTCGGCATGGGGCCGGCCGCCGGGCTGGGTCCAGCCGCGGCCGACAATGACGCCGTCCCTGACGATGACCGCGCCCACGGCCGGGTTCGGCCAGGTTTTGCCAAGTCCGCGCCGGCCGAGGGAGAGCGCCAACGCCATGAAGCGCCGATCGGCCGCGGCGCTCACTTGCGCGCGATCTCCGCGGCCTCGTCGCCCGACAGCTCGGCCAGCGCGGTTTCGAAATCCTTGGCTTCGCGGAAATTGCGGTAGACCGAGGCGAAGCGCACATAGGCGACGTCGTCGAGCTCGCGCAGATGCGCCATCACGGTCTCGCCGATGGTCTCCGACGACACTTCGCTTTCGCCGATGCTTTCCAGCTCGCGCACGATCTTCGACACCATCTGGTCGATACGCTCGGGATCGACCGGGCGCTTGCGGCAGGCGATCTGCACCGAGCGCAGCAATTTGTCGCGATCGAACGGCACGCGCCGGCCGTTGCGCTTGATGACGATCAGTTCGCGCAATTGCACCCGCTCGAAGGTGGTGAAGCGGAAATTGCAGGCGAGGCAGACGCGGCGGCGGCGGATGACCGAGGAATCCTCAGTCGGCCGCGAATCCTTCACCTGGGTATCGAGGCTGCCACAGCTCGGACAACGCATCGCTTACCCCTCGTAGATCGGGAACCGGCTGACCAGGCGTCTGACCTTTTCGCGCACGCTGGCCTCGGCTTGCGCGTCCTGCTCGGTGCCCTTTTGCGACAGCGCGTCGAGCAGTTCGGCGATCAGATCGCCGATCTGGCGGAACTCGGCGATGCCAAAGCCGCGCGTGGTGCCGGCGGGCGTGCCGAGCCGGATGCCGGAGGTCACGAACGGCTTTTCCGGGTCGTATGGAATGCCATTCTTGTTGCAGGTGATGTGGGCGCGCTCGAGCGCGGCTTCCGCCACCTTGCCGGTCAGGCGCTTCTTGCGCAGATCGACAAGCATGAGGTGGGTGTCGGTGCCGCCGGAGACGATATCGAGCCCGCGGGTTTTCAGGGTTTCGGCAAGCGCTTTCGCGTTCTCGACCACGTTCTTCGCGTAAAGTCTGAAGGAGGGCCGCAGCGCCTCGCCGAACGCCACCGCCTTCGCGGCAATGACATGCATCAGCGGCCCGCCCTGCATGCCCGGGAATACCGCGGAATTGAGCTTTTTTGCCAATTCCTCGTCGTTGGTCAGGATGGTGCCGCCGCGCGGGCCGCGCAGGGTCTTGTGGGTCGTCGTGGTGACGACATGGGCGTGCGGGAATGGGCTCGGATGGGCGCCGCCGGCGACGAGACCAGCGAAATGCGCCATGTCGACCATCAGATAGGCGCCGACCGCGTCGGCGATGTCGCGAAAGCGGCGGAAGTCGATGATGCGCGGATAGGCCGAGCCGCCGGCGACGATCACTTTGGGCCGATGCTGTTGCGCCAGCCGTTCGACCTCCTCCATGTCGATGAGGTGATCGTCGCGGCGCACGCCATAGGGCACGACCTTGAACCAGCGGCCCGACATGTTGACCGGCGAGCCGTGGGTGAGATGGCCGCCGGCGGCGAGGTTGAGCCCCATGAAGGTGTCGCCGGGCTGCATCAGCGCCATGAACGCTTCGGCATTGGCCGAGGCGCCGGAATGCGGCTGCACGTTGGCGAAGGTGCAGCCGAACAGCCGGGTCACCCGCTCGATCGCCAGCCGCTCGGCGATATCGACGAACTGGCAGCCGCCGTAATAGCGTTTTCCGGGCAGGCCTTCGGCATACTTGTTGGTCAGCACGGAGCCTTGCGCCTCGAGCACGGCGCGGCTGACGATATTTTCCGACGCGATCAGCTCGATCTCGTCGCGCTGGCGGCCAAGCTCGAGCGCAATCGCATCGGCGACCTCCGGATCGCTGTCGGCCAGCGAGGCGGAAAACAGGCCCTCGTCTGCCGTCTTGGCGCTGTGGGATACCGACATGCCTCGCTCCTGCTTCTCGTCATTCCGGGATGCGGGCGAAGCCCGCAGGCCCGGAATCCATAGTCACGGAAGGTGGTTATGGATTCCGGGCTCCTCGCTGCGCTCGGCCCCGGAATGACGGTCAAAAGCGGTATCACACCGGCCAATAGGCGCAAGACCTTGGGATTAATCCCCAGTGGAAGCCGCTAGATTTAGGGCAGCGTCGCTGGAACGCCGGCTCAGGCAAACCCGTAAAGCGCCCGCGCATTGCCGGAGTAAATCTGCTTGCGGCGCTCCTCGCCCAGGTTTTGCGGCAGCACCACGAACGGGTCGTCGAAATCCCAGTGCGGGTAGTCGGACGAGAACAGGATGCGGTCGAAACCGATCGCTGCCATGATGTCGACGAGGTGGGCGGGGTTTTCCGGCTCTTCCATCGGCTGGGTGGTGACCCAGAAATGGTCGTGCAGATAGTCCGACGGCGCGCGCTTGAGATGCGGCAGGCCCGCGCGCATGCGCTTCCAGTTGCGGTCGAGGCGATGGCCGAGCGAGGGCATCCAGCCAAAACCGCCTTCGATGAAGACCATCTTCAATTGCGGCAACGCCTCGAACACGCCCTCCATGATCAGGCTGGTGACCTGGGCCTGGCAGGCATTGGAATGCTCGGTCATCTCCTCGATGTAGAACGACGGCCAGCCGGTATTGCTGGCGGCGCGGCCGCTATAGCCGAAAACGTGGACGCCGACCGGCAGGCCGGCCTCGCAGGCCGCTTCATAGATCGGCCAATAGCGGCGGCGGCCCATCAGCTCGCTGGTGCGGGTGAGCATCAGCACGTGGGCGAAGCGGCGGTCGCCTGCGTGGCGGCGGATTTCCGCCCGCGAGGCTTCGGGGTCCTCGTAGGGCACGACGAGGGAGCATTTGAGGCGCGGATCGAGCTTGTTCCAATGGTTGAGCTGGAACTCGTTGCAGGCAAACGCCAGCGCCGCTGAGTATTCGTCGTTCTGCTCGCCCTGCCCCGACGGCGACAGCGGATTCATCACGCCAAATTCGATGCCGTAGAAGTCGAGGTGCTGCTGGCGCATGAACTCGTAATTGCTGGCCGGCAGCCCGCCGTCCGGCGGCCATGAATCGCGGCGCGAGGCGAGCGGCTGCGCCTTCGGATACGGAAAGCCTTTGACATAGCCGTGATGCGAGCGGGCGCCGTAGGTCTGCGCATAATCCCACCAGCGATTGTTCAGATAGGGCCGATAATCCTCGAGCGAGCTTTTCGGATGAATGTCGCAGTCGATGATCTGCAGCTTGGTGGCGCTCTTTTCTTTGGCGCTACGATCGACCTGCCGGGCTTCGATATTCACGGCGCTTCCTCCGTCGGGACTCTCATTGTAGCCCGGATTGAGCGCCAGCGAAATCCGGGAGCGGCGCTCAAGCCGTGCCGCCGTTCCCGGGTTTCGCGGAGCCTGTCATCGGGCCGGCCACTTCGGGCCGGACCCGTTGGCTCAACCCGGGCTACACGGTAATCACCCGGTCGAGGTAAAGTTTCCAGTTGCCCCGCGGCGGGGTGTGGCTGGAGAGCCAGGTGCCGGTCACTTTGCCCTCCCATTCCACCGGCAACACCATGCCGCGCAGGAATCGCGCCGCCATCTGCCGCGAGCTCCAGGCGATCACCGTATCCGCGCCGGTCTCCCACCAGGCGTCGCCCGGCAAGAGGTCGCGGTGCGACTCGGCGTCCTGCTGGACGTTGAAGGTGCCCTCCAGCAGGCAGCGGATGCCGGGTCCCGGATGCTGATGGCGATCGGCGATGCGGCCGGCGGCGCTGATGATTTGGTCGAGGCGGAACAGCCACCGCGAACCTTCGGGCATGGCGAGAGTGGTGATGACCCGCGACATGCGCAGGCTCGACAACACGCCCTCGCCTTCCTGAAGAAGCGGCGCCGCGTTCGGCAGCGCCAGTTCCCAGCGCCAGACCTGGCTCCACGCGCCGGCCGACTTGAATGCCAGCGGGCCGTCGCAATAGACCGCCTCGCCTTCGCCCAGCGTTTGGCCATTGATCTCGACGCGGCCATGCCGCACGTAGAGCAAGCGATGCGCCAGCGCCAACGGCGATGCCGTTGCACCGCCCACGTCGACCTGGTCGTGATAAAAGTTCAACGAAAAGGGCATGACGCCACGATCCGGATCAATTCCGCCAGCACCTCTGGGAGTGGCCGCCCGGTTGCAGCCAACGGCGATGTAATTCAGCCGGGACTGTTCGCCGGCTTCTTCCAGATGCCGCGCTTTTGCATCAGCGCGACCTGCTTGTCGATGACCTCGCGCTTGTAGTCGGCGTGCTTGCCCGGAATTTTGTCGATATAGCGGTTTTTCGGGTAGATCGGCTGCTCGTAGATGATTTGGGCCAGTTCGGCGCGGATGTCCTTCATCCAATTGGTGACCTGCGCCGACTCGCGATGATGACGCAGCGCCTCGATGTTGATGACGCCGGAGACGAAGGTCGAGCCGTTGGTGTCGCGCTGCTTGCCGACGAGCTGGCCGCGATAGTCCACGATCATCGACTGGCCGCCGCCGGCGTCGATGCCGAAATGATGGCCTTCGGGATACAGATGATAGCTGCCGATGTTCGGCGCCACGATATACATGTTGTTCTCGAGCGCGCGCGCCCGGTTGGAAATCTCGAATACGTCGTTCTCGGTGAAGGGTGCCGGCATGGAGGCGCGATAAACGACTTCGGCGCCGTTCATCGCCAGGCCGCGGCCGTTTTCCGGATAATTGCCTTCCATCGCCATCATGATGCCGAGCCGGCCGATCTTGGTGTCGGCGACCGGCCAGAACGCCTGTAGCGTGCGGCCGTATTTTTCGATCCACCAGTCGTAGACATCGTGCGGCGACACCGAGCGCTCGACCGGCAATAGCGCCGAAATCTTGTAGTGCTGCAGGATGACCTCGCCGTCCGGATCAACGATGAAGCCGACGTTGAAGAAACGATCCTGCCAGTCCTTATGGCGCGCCTTGGCCTGCGCCATTATGTGGACGTTCCACTGGCGGGCAAGCTTGCCGATCTCGTCGGTCTCGGGGCCGGGAATATCGATGCAGCAGGTGCGCGCATAGTCGGCGTGGTCGACGTCGAGCACCTCGTCGTTGAAACCCATCAGGGCGCCTTCGGGGATCGCCAACAGCCGCACCGGGATGTCGAGATTGGACAGCCAGAACGCCGCCTTGGTCAGGCTCTTGATGTGCTCGATATTGTGCTCGATGTCGTCGCGACGGCGGATGCCGTAGAAGGTCGGAATAAGGCCGACGGCGTTGTAGGGCTCAATCATTGCGCCCTTCTCCTCGAAAGCTGAAGCGTTGCTTGTGATTGTCTCATGCTGGGCCGCGCGCCGCGCGCGGAGTGACATTTAACGTTAATGCGCGTTCCTTGTTCACCTCTCCCCAGAGGGGAGAGGTCGAGCGAGCGCAGCGAGCGAGGGTGAGGGGGTTCGGATGCTGTGGACTTTTCTCGAACTTCCGAACCCCCTCACCCCAACCCTCTCCCCTCCGGGGAGAGGGAGCGCGCCGTGCCAGCGCTATCGCCTCCACTTGCAGGAGGAGCGATTGATCAAGCCGCGACGCTGGGCAGTCCGGCAAGCGCCATGGCCAGCTCGCCTTCGTCGTATTTCTGATCGACGAGCTTGCCCTCGAAGTAGTTGATATAGGCCGCCATGTCGAAGTGGCCGTGGCCCGACATGTTGAACAGGATGACCTCGGACTTGCCCATCTGCTTGCAGCGCAACGCCTCGTCGACGGCGCAGCGCACCGCGTGCGTCGCCTCCGGCGCCGGCACGATGCCCTCGCAGCGCGCGAATTGCACGCCGGCCTCGAAACAGGCCTTTTGATGATAGGCCTGCGCCTCGATCAATCCGAGCTCATAGAGGTGCGACACCATCGGCGCCATGCCGTGATAGCGCAAGCCCCCGGCATGGAAGCCCGGCGGAATGAAGGTCGAGCCGAGCGTGTGCATCTTGACCAGCGGGGTGAGATGCGCGGTGTCGCCGAAGTCGTAGGCGTATTTGCCGCGCGTCAATGACGGGCACGCCGCGGGCTCGACCGCAATGAAGCGGCGCTTGCGGCCGCCGCGCAGTTGCAGGCCGAGGAACGGAAACGCCAGCCCGGCAAAGTTCGAGCCGCCGCCGGTGCAGCCGATCACCACGTCGGGGTCGTCGCCGGCGATCTCGAACTGCTTGATCGCTTCCTGGCCGTTGACGGTCTGGTGCAGCAGCACGTGGTTGAGCACGGAGCCGAGCGAATATTTCACCGCCGGATCCTTGGCCGCCATTTCCACGGCTTCCGAAATGGCGATGCCGAGCGAGCCCGGGCTGTTCGGCGTCTTGGCGAGGATGGCGCGGCCGGAATCGGTCTCGTTCGAGGGTGAGGCGATGCAGCGCGCGCCGTAGGTTTCCATCAGCGCGCGGCGATAGGGTTTTTGATCGTAGGAGACGCGGACCTGGAACACGGTCACTTCCATGCCGAACAGCGCGCCGGCAAAGGCCAGCGAGGAGCCCCATTGGCCGGCGCCGGTCTCGGTCGAGAGCCGTTTGACGCCTTGCTCCTTGTTGTACCAGGCCTGCGGTACCGCGGTGTTCGGCTTGTGCGAGCCGGCCGGCGAGACGCCTTCGTATTTGTAATAAATCTTGGCCGGCGTCCCGAGCGCCTGTTCCAAACGCCGCGCCCGCATCAGCGGCGACGGCCGCCACATGCGATAAACGTCGCGGATCGGCTCGGGAATGTCGATGCTGCGCTCCGCCGACACCTCTTGCAGGATCAGCGCCATCGGAAACAGCGGCTCGAGATCGGACGGCCCGACCGGCTGCTTGGTGCCGGGATGCAGCACCGGCGGCAGCGGCTTTGGCAGATCGGCCGCGAGATTGTACCAGGCTTTCGGAATGTCCTTTTCGTCGAGAACGAATTTGATCTGATCGCTCACGCCTTCCTCCCACACTACGAACGTCGGAAGTTTAGCACCTTCGGTGGATTGCGCGAAGCCAGGCGCGAATGGCGAAGTGGCGAATGGCGAAGTGGGGTAACTCGGCTATTCGCTACTCGCCATTCGCCATTCGCGCCTGCGGTTACAGCTTCGTCGTCGCCGGGATCGCCGGCGCGCCCAGGCCGTCGCGGCCGTAAATGTCCTCGCGGAACTGCACGACGCCGTCGGAGGCCGACCAGCCGGTGACGTAGACCCAGTGCAAGGGTATAGGCTTGGTCAGATTGACGTTGACCTGATCCCCCGACTTGATTGCCTGCTCGATCTTGTCGGAGGTCCAGCCCTTGGTGCCTTCGAGCAGCCAGACCACCAGCGCCTGGACATTCTGCACGCGGCAGCAGCCCGATGAATCGTAGCGAAAATCCTCGCCGAACAGATTCTTCAGCGGCGTGTCGTGCATGTAGACGCCGTATTGGCTCGGAAAGTTGATGCGGATGCGGCCGAGCGAGTTGTGGTCGCCAGGATCCTCGCGGAAGGTGTAATGCACCGCGTCTTCCGAGTACCAGTTGATTTCAGAGGGCTGCACCTCCTTGTGGTTCGGATCGAAGATGCGGATGTGGTTGTCCGTCAGGTAGTCGGGCTTGTCCTGCATGATCGGGATCAGGTCTTTGCGTACGATCGACACCGGCACGGTCCAGTACGGATTGAAGTTGACCTGCACGATCTTTGAGTTGATGTCGGGCGACGGCCGATCGACCTTGCCGACCACGGCCGTATGCCGCGACACCGCGACGTCATTCTCGATAGCCTCGACGCGAGCGGCCGGAATGTTGACCACCACGTAGCGCGGGCCGAGATTGGTGGTCAGTGTCTTGAGCCGCGCGATATTGACCTTGAGCTGATCGCGCCGTATCGCCGCCGGCACATTGAGCGCCGCGAGCGTCGAGGCGCGCAGCACGCCATCGACGGTGACGCCGTGGCGCGCCTGAAAACGCCGTATCGCAGCTTCGACGTAAGAGTCGTAGATGTCGTTTGCGGCTCCGACCGCATTGGGATCGAGGTCGCCTGACAGCGACAGCCGTTGCCGCAGATCAACCACGCTCGGATGGCGGTTGCCGACCCGCAACTCATCGACATGAGGCACCGTCGGCCAGCCGCCGCGGGCGACGATCTCGTCGTAGGCCGCGATCGCCTTCTGGGTGAACTCTTCGGTCGCCGGCGACAGCATCGGCGCCGTCGGCTTCGGCATGTGGATGGTGCGCGAGGCCTGGTCGAAATCCTGGCCGAACTGGCCGGCACGGCCGTCGTCCATGAGCGCGTCGAGCGGGTCGTCGGCGAAGGCGCGGCTCGCAACACCGCTCAGTGCCGCCGCGCCGGCGCATTGCGCCAGAAAAGCGCGACGGTCAATGCCCTTACGAGCCTGTTTCATGGAGCTATCCCTTGGCGGGCCGATTTAGCATGTCACCGACAGGCCGCCAAAGGGTCCTTGTCCCCGATCACGCCGCCCCTGGTCCGGCTACGGCCAGTGGCCGGCAAATTTATGGCCGCAAACGAAATATTGAAACTGAGCGGATGGCGGCCGTCTTAAAAGCAAAAAAATACCCCGGCATTGACGCCGGGGTTTTGAGTTACGCCAGTACGACGGAAACTCTGGCGGATCAACCGCTCTTGATTACAGCCGATAGAGAATCTGGTCGGTCCAGAACCGCTCGAGCCGGTGCAGCGCCTTGTTGAGCACTGAGAATTCGTCGGCATTGATGCCGCCGACCTGCTCCACGGTGCGCACGTGCTTCTGGTAGAGCGCGTCGACGGCGTCGCGGACGTCGCGGCCCTTGTCGGTGAGCTTGATGCGCACCGAGCGCCGGTCGACGCGCGAGCGCTGGTGATCGAGGAAGCCCATCTCGACCAGCTTCTTGAGATTGTAGGAGACGTTGGAGCCGAGGTAGTAGCCGCGGGTGCGCAATTCGCCGGCGGTCAGCTCCTTGTCGCCGATATTGTAGAGCAGCAGCGCCTGCACCGAATTGATGTCGGCGCGGCCGCGGCGGTCGAACTCGTCCTTGATGACGTCGAGCAGACGCCGATGCAAGCGCTCGACGAGAGTCAGCGCCTCCAGATAGTGCGGCCGGATATGGTCGAAGCGCGCCTCACGGTCGGCGGGCTCGACCGTCTTGACGACGGCTTTCATGATGACGCCTTTCCCAAACTTATTCTTTGTCGCCGACGGGCCCTGTTCCCGTCGTATGGCGTCACCTTAAGCCGGGAGGGTCTAAGATCAGTTTAAATAACAGGCTAAAAATAGGGTTTATTCGCCGATCAGGGGCGTGGATTGAGCGTAAATTTGCAGCCGATTTCGTGAGGATTTTTTCACCCTAGAAACCCCCGGCAAATCGCCCGTCATGAAGCACGGCGGCGCTTACGAAAGTCCAGGCGCGGCGTCGGCCGCCTTACGACATGATTGACTAGCTCTTACGAGCCAACCATATAGCCCCGTCGGCCGGCTCCGGGCCGGCCAAGCCCGCGACTTGGTGCGGGAGAGTGTCCCGAGCGGCAAAGGGGGCGGACTGTAAATCCGCTGGCTTACGCCTTCGTAGGTTCGAGTCCTACCTCTCCCACCAGCCTTCGCTCGCTTCGCGAGCTACGGCTCGGCAAGCCACACTCCGGGCTGCGGCGAAGCGAGCGGAGGCTATCGCGGCGAAGCCCAAATTTTCACTCGACGCTAAAACTGCGCGGCTTTTCCTTCCGCCGGGCGATGTCGACCATGGTCTGGTAGGCGGTCTCGATGTGGCGCGTGGCGCTTTGCGTGTCGAACAGCGCGCTGCCGTCGCGATTGCGGATCAGCCTGTCCTTGAGCGTGGCGAGATAGGCCGGGTCGCGGGCCAGGCGCAGTGCCAGCGCTTCGTATTCGGCGAGCGTGGCCGCGATCAGTTCGTCGAGGCCGATGGCCTTGAGCAGGCTTGCCGCGACGCGGCCGGCAAAGGTTTCGCCGAGGCAGGTCAGGACCGGCAGTCCGGCCCAGAGCGCGTCGCTCGCGGTGGTGTGAGCATTGCACGGCAGCGTATCGAGGCATAGATCGGCGAGCCGCAGCCGCGCCAGGTGATCGGCGACGCCGGCCTTCGGCGCAAAGATCAGCCGCTGCGGCGCCACGCCGCGTTGCTCCGCCTGCAGACGCAGGTTTGCCGCAGCCTTGGCGTTATCGGCGATCAGCCAGAGCACGCTGCCTTCGATCGCCCGCAATAGCCGCATCCAGATGTCGAACATCTCCGGCGTGATCTTCTGCGGGTTGTTGAAGCAACAAAACACGAAAGCACCTTGCGGCAAGCCGCATTCGCCGCGGGTCGGCGTGCGCCGGCCGATGGCGCGGCGGTTGTCGTTGATCTGATAGGTTCCGGGGATTCGCACCACGCGTTCGGCAAAGAACGCCTGATGATCTGTGGGGATGATCGTGGCATCGGCGAGGATGTAATCCATATAGGGCGCGCCGGTGGTGCCAGGATAGCCGAGATAGTTGACCCGAACGGGCGCGGCGCGCCGCGCCAGCACGCCGAGGCGATTGTCCTTGGTAAAACCCATGAGATCGACGGCGATGTCGATCTCGGCGCGGCGCATGAGTTCGGCAATCTCCCGGTCGCTCCTGTCGGCGACATCGATGAAATGTTCGAACGCCGCCTCCAGCCGCCGCCGCGACGGCGACTTGTCGTTTCGCCCGAACGCGAGCGCGGTGATCTCGAAACGCGATCTGTCGTGCTGCTCGAACAAGCCGGCCGTCAGATAAGCGGTCGGGTGCTCGTTGAAGTCGGCCGAGAGATAGGCGACGCGAATGCGGTCGTGGCCATAGACCTCGCCCTGCCACAGCGGCGGATGCGCCGGCTGCTCCTGCACATAACGCTGGGCACACCGCAATTGCTCGGCGGGGGAAGCGGCAATGAAGACGATGGCGTAAGGCACGCTCAGCGGCTTGCCCGCTCCGACCATGGCCAGAAGCTCTGCCGTCTCCGCCGCCACATTCGTCCAGTCGCAGACGCGCAGTTTCGACAACAGCCGCGGCGCGCGAAAATCGTCGGCCTGGGCGAAAGCGGGGTCGAGCGCGTAGCCGCGATCGAAACTTGCGGCTGCCTCGTCGTGGCGATTGAGCGCGATCAGCGCCACGCCGCGGTTCATCCAGTCGGCGACCGAATCCGGCGCCAAGGCCAAAGCCCGGTCGTAGCTGTCGAGCGCCTCGGCATTGCGGCCGATCTTGCTCAAGACGTCGGCGCGATTGGCGTGCGCCGGCGCCAGATCGGGCGACAGCGCGATGGCGCGGTCGAAACTTGACAAGGCGTCGCCGTGCGATCCGAGCGCATGCTGGGCGCGGCCGAGGATGACATGGCTGCGCGCCTGGTTCGGATCGCTGGCGAGCGACTTGCGAGCAAGCTCGGCGCCTTCCGCGAAGCGGCCGTGCTGGCAGGAAATCAGCGCCAGATAATAAAGCGCATCGGCATTGGCCGGATCGGCGCGCAACACGTCGGCATAGCGCGCGGCGGCTTCCTCGACGGCGCCGCGCCGGTGCAGCGCCAGGCCTTCCTGCAACAGATCGCTCGGCGGGGAGACGGACATGGTCGCTAAGGCATCCGAGACGATGGCGAAGTCAACCGCTAGGATACCGCTCATGGTGGCATCAAGTCTTAGCGGACGAACCGATTGAGCGGCCGCAAACATTCTTTCCGCCGGCCGGCGCAGCGCGGTCCGGGCGGCCATCGGCGCGCCGACGGCGCGGGACCGGTCATCCTGTATGGCTGGCACAGCGTCACCGCAGCGCTGGCCAATCCGGCGCGCCGCGTTCGCCGCCTGCTGGCGACGGAAAATGCCGCGCGCCGCCTCGCCGAAGACGGCATCGCCCTGCCGCTCGCGCCCGAACTGGTGCGGCCCGATACGCTCGCCGCCCGCCTGACGCCCGACGCGGTGCATCAGGGCCTGATCGCCGAGGCCGATCCCCTGCCCTCGCCCGACATCGAAGAGTTGCCGGCCACCGGCATCGTGCTGGTGCTCGACCAGATCACCGATCCGCATAATGTCGGCGCGATCCTGCGCAGCGCCGCGGCATTTGCCGTCGCAGCCATCGTCACCACCGCGCGGCACAGCCCGGAAGCCACCGGCGTGCTGGCCAAGGCAGCGTCGGGCGCGCTCGAACTGGTTCCGATCGTCACCGTGCAAAACCTGGCGCGCGGCCTGGTGGCGCTCAAAGAGCGCGGCTTCCTGACCGTCGGGCTTGACGGCAGCGCGCCCGACGATCTTGCCGCGATCGAGCTGCGCGCGCCGCTGGCCTTGGTGCTCGGCGCCGAAGGCAAGGGCTTGCGGCAACTGACCGGCGCAACCTGCGACCGCCTCGCCCGCCTCGATCTGCCCGGCGCGATCAAAAGCCTCAACGTGTCGAACGCCGCGGCGCTGGCGCTCTACATCGCCAATCGTGCCGTTGCGAAGTGACGGCAAAAAGCACGAAGGCCCGCACGGCGCGGGCCTTCGCATTCGCTGATCGGCAATCGGCTCGAACTAGCCGCGCCAGTACGGGCGATGCATCATCGGCCGCGGGCCGAAATAGTGCGGCGCCATCATGTGCGGGTGGTAGTAGCCCGCGCCATAGGCGGCGTGATGATAGTAGGGGTGCATCGCATAGGGATGCCCATAACCCCCGCCATAGCCGCCACCGTAGCCGCCGCCATAACCACCCGCGTACGGCGGATAGGCCGGGGGCGGAGCGTATTCCGCGGGCGGCGCGTAGCTGTGATACGGCACCATGACGCCCGGGCCCTCAAAGGCCGGACCCTGGTTGACGACATAGAGCGGTGCCGGCGTGGTGTAGACCGCAGGCACGCCGCAATTGCCGCAGCCATAACCGCCAGCGTAACCGCCGTAGCCGCCGTAACCGCCGTAGCCGCCGTAACCACCGTAGCCGCCACCGTGGCCAGCATAGCCGCCATAGCCGCCGTAGCCGCCATAGCCGCCATACCCGACCGGGGCACCGCAGCCGCCACCGCAGCCATTGCCCCATTGGCCGACCGGCTGAGCGTAGGTGACCGCGACGCTCGCCGCGCAGCACGTCACCGGCGCGCCGCAGCCGCCGCAACCGACGGCAATCGGCGCCGGCGCGATGGGTGTTGCATAGATGATCGGCGCGTAAGCCGTGATGCCGCAGCCGCCGCAGCCGGTTTGCGCATAGGCGACGGGAGCTTGAACGCCCCAATCGCAGCAGCCGGCGGACGCAGCCTGCGTCATGCCGACTGTAATCAATGTGGCGATCGCCACGAGGATGGAACGTTTAAACGACATGATACTCCCTTACTGAACAGCCCCGATGAGGAGGCAGATGGAAGCAGGCGCGGCCTGCCGACGACGTTACGAACTCCCTGTTACGGACCTATTGGCGGCGTGGGTGGTACCGCCGGAGTTGATGGACCTGATGGATCCAGTGGACCGGTGTGTCTTGGCAGGTGCGGACCGTTGCGACGGCCGCCAAAATTCGGCTCGACGATCACGGGCGGCATCGGATAGGCCGGGTAATCGGTCACCGCGCCCGGCGCCGATTGGCTCGACCAGTTGCGATAATAGGTTGGCGCCGGAGGCGGCGGCGGCTGACCCGGCGGCGGATTGATTTCGAGGCGCCCGTAGCCGGGCTTCTTGCCGGTCTTCGGGAAGTAGCTGGGCGGAGCATTGGCAACCGAAACCAATAGCGGCTGATAGATCACGATCGGCGCCATGATGCCGGGCCGGTCGAGACCGAATTCGCCCACCACCACACCCCAGGAAGCGTTAACGCCGTTGATGATCACCGGCACATCGGGCCTGCCGGGAATGACGATCTCCGGCTCGCGCTGCGCCAAAGCAGGCGAAGTCGTCACCGCAAGTATCACTGCCGCATGGACAAAACGCATGAGCAACCTGCCCGCGATCGGCGCTGAACTCCGGCGGATTGTAGGCAAGCTGCGGGGCGAATTCGTTTAAAACCGGGCCATTGCGCTGCTTAATTCCGCGGTAACATTAATTGTCAGTTCCCCCCTTCGATCGCGATGCGCGCGTGCGAAATGAGATGCGATGAAAAAAGTGCGGGGCCATTCGGCCCCGCACCCGGCTTGTCTTGGTAATTTGGCAATTATGCCTTTGCCGCCTGCGGTGCCGATTCCCAGATTTTCATCATGCGCGTTTCCGGCATCAGGAACAGCGCAAGCACGAAGCATATGGCAGGAACGGCAATCGGGTAGATCAGCGCATAGCCGAGACTGCCGGTCGCCGCGTAAGCCGCCGTCGTGATGAACGGCACCAATCCGCCACCCCAGCCGTTGCCGATATGATACGGCACGGACACCGACGTGTAGCGAATCCTGCCGGGGAAATATTCGGCCAGGAATGCCCCGATCGGCCCGTAGACCATCCCGACATAGGCGACGAGGATGGCCACGATGATAATGGCAACCGGATAATTGACGGCGCCCGGCTGCGTGGCCGTTCCGAGCCAGGAATACAACGGATAGTAAGTGACCGCCGCGAGCAGGAAGCCGCCCAATATCACCGGTTTGCGGCCGATGTGGTCGGACAGCCAGCCGAAGAGGATGAGTGTCGGGGTGCCAATGATCAGCCCGGCTCCCACGATATAGGCCGTGTTCAGCGGGTCGAGCTTGGAAACCGTTCCGATGAAGTACAACGCCCAGAACTGGCCGCTGTACCAAACCACGCCCTCACCCAGCACCACGATGGTGGCGATCAGCACGAACTTGATATTGGCGCTGAGGAACGCCTCCTTCCACGGATTCTTGGTCATCGCCCCTTTTGCCTTGATCTCCTCGAAGATCGGCGACTCCTGGAAGTGGACGCGGATGTAGTAGGCGATGATCATTAGCAGGAATGAGAACAAGAACGGGACGCGCCAGGCCCAGTCGTTGAACGCGTCGTTGCCGAAATAGGTGCGCGAGGCGATGATGACGACGAGCGACAGCACGATCCCGAGGGTGGGAGAGGTCTGCAGCCAACCGGTATAGTAGCCGCGGCGTTCGTCCGAGACGTGCTCGGCGACGTAGGTGATGGCGCCGCCATATTGGCCGCCCAGACAAAGCCCCTGGACGATCCGCAAACCGAACAGGATGAACGCAGCGGCCACGCCGATCTGCTGGAAGGTCGGGACCAATCCGATCGCCCCGGTGCCCAGAGCCATACCGCTGAGGGTGATAAGGAACGTCGTTTTGCGGCCGACGCGGTCGCCCATCCAGCCAAACAGGAATGCTCCCAACGGACGGATCAGGAAGCCTGCGGTGAACAGCGCGATCGTGCTGAGCAGTGCCGCGACGGGATGGCTCTTTTCGAAGAACTTGGCCGCCAAGACCGCAGCCAGGCTGCCGAAAATATAGAAGTCATACCACTCGATGACGTTTCCCCCCGCCGCGGCAGTGATCACGCGTCGGAAGTTCGCTGGAACGTGAGCAACCATGGGTATCCTCCCCTGTTGTTTGCCGCGGGTCCGCAATTCGAATGTACATTCTGTGGCGGCCAACCCCTATACGACTTTAGATAAGTTCAGGTCCGGAGCAATGGCCGCCGCCCGCGACTTTCGGCTTAAGACCTCTGGCGGACAGACACGGCTATGTCGGGCATATTAGCCTGCCGCGTGGGCGCTTCCGGCACAAGAACCGAGGGCAACCCGACGATAGGCGGTGGCGCTCCCGCCGTCTTCGAACCTTGCGGTCGACGCGCAGTTCTATCGCAGGAGCGCGACAGGGTGCGAGCCGATATCTCGACGCAGGACTACACGCGGAGGCAACCGTGAAGCTTCATGCGCCGTCAAGGGGGTGGTTCATTGCTTCGCTGGTGACCGCCGTTATCGCACTGGTCAGTGTTCTCACGCCAATTCCGTACATCACCGCGTACGGAGCTTGGTTTGCCATCTTCGCCTACGTTTTGCTTGCCGTCGCCAACTTGGCCTAGGACGTGGACTCATTAGCGCGCAGCCACAGCCTGATTGACGCGAGTTGGACGAACGCGAGGTAGTTGGCAGCGAGTTTGTCGTAGCGCGTCGCTACGCGGCGACAATGCTTGATCTTGTTGAAGAACCGCTCCACGAGATTCCGGGCTCGATAGAGATGCGGGCTAAAGCAGATCGGATCGTTGCGATTGCGACGCGGCGGAATGTTGGCCCATGCGCGTCCCATCGCGATTGTCTTCTGTTGCGCGTGACGCAGGCACCGTGCTGATGCACGCGCACAATCGACGTGTCGATCATCTGCACGGCGGCGTCGTGGGCTCCGGCGAGCGCGCTCATAATTTTAGCCCAGACGCCCGCGCGCGTCGCCAGCGAACGAAACGGTTATAGCAGGTAGTGTACGGACCAAAGTTGTGCGGTAGGTCACGCCATGGCGCCCCGGACCGCAAGACCCGGAATATGCCATTGAGGACGCGGCGGTCATTCACTCGTGGCACGCCGCGCGGCTTATTGGGTGGCAATCCATTCTTCGTTGGAGAGTTCGTAGCGCATGATTCGGCCCCCTCGGTCAGGGCCTTGAATCACGGCTCGGTAGTCAGGCTCAACGGGGCTCCGACCGACTGGGATTTGGTCGCGATGCGTCCGGAAGCAGACGCATTATGCTCACCTTGAGTTTTGTCGTTCGTGACCCCGAGCCGACATGCGAGCCGGGTCAGGCCGCGGCGCTGCCAAATGCCTTCGCGCCGGCCCGCAGGATTTCTGCCGAGAACTTCGGATCATTCACGGCGCGCGCGAGCACCATCGCGCCGACCATCCCGCTCATCGTGGCGAGCGCCTTCTCGCGTCGCGCGGCCGCCGAGCGGCCGGTCACAAACGTCGTGAGAACCTCGATGAAGTCCCGAAGGCCCTTGGTGAAGGTCGCACGGACCGGCGCCGGCTGGCGCACCGCCTCGGCGGCGAGACAGGCGATCGCGCAGCCGCGCCCGGCGCCGTCACGATGGCGCGCCGACAGATAGGAATTCACCAGCGTCCCGAGCGGATCATCGCCCGCAGCGAGCTTGCGCCAGCCGGCCGCCTGCTCCGCCAGCACCTGCGCGCATGCTTCTGCGGCGAGCTCATCCTTCGAGCCAAACTGATGATAGAAGCCGCCATGTGTCAGGCCGGCGCCCTTCATGATCTCGGCGACCGCGATGCCCTCGAATCCCTTCTCGCGGAACAGCCGGCCAGCTACCTCGACGACCCGCGCGCGATTTTCCGCCGCCTGCTCCCGGCTTACTTTCATGCGTTCTCTCCTTCGGCTCTTGACAAATTATATGATATCCATCATCAATATACAAATTATGATCGTTATCATATAACGGGCGGAGGCCTAGAGACCGAGGTCCGTCAACGAAGGGCGACGAGCAAACCGCAATGGTTTCGTCGTCCTGCGCCTCTCGACCCGACGAGGCATTTCCCCATGGCCGATTTCGATGCCCGCCCGCTTCTGATGACCGAAACTGCGTCCGTCTGGGACGTCGCATGTTCAGGCGCCTGCAAGCACAGGAGCGACGAGGAATACGTTGCCGCCACGCACCTCGTATTTCCGTACCGCGGGGTCTACGTGCACCACGTGGGTCGCGCGGAGACCGTGGCTGAAGCCAACCAGGCCGTCATCCTCAACGAGAATGAACCGTACCGGGTTAGCCACCCTTTCGAGGGTGGTGATGCCTGCCTTTCGATCGCCACCAGTACTGCGATTCTGCTCGAGTTGGCGCCTGAACACTATCTCCTGACCAAGGATCGAGCTGCGTTCAATCGCTCGCGCTTGCGGGTTGATACCCATACCCAGGCGCTCGCGGCACGGCTGCGTCACGGTCTTCGGCGCGGCTTCATGAATGCCATCGAAGCCGAGAGTCTTACTCTCGCCCTGATACGCCGGGCGTTGGGCGAACGCACATCCCACGCGCCCGGCGGCAGCTACGGGCGCCAGAAGCTGGTGGACCGCGCCAAGCTAGTGCTTGCGTCCGACCTCGGACGTCGATGGACCCTCGCCGACATCGCGGCTCTCGTCGGCGTCTCCCCCATCTATCTCACGCAGCTGTTCCGGCAGGTCGAAGGATTGCCGCTCTATCGCTATCAGCTGCAACGGCGGCTGGCTCGAGCGCTCGACCGGCTTGGCGAGCGCGTCGACTTGACTGAGCTCGCCCTCGACCTTGGATTTTCGAGCTACAGCCACTTCAGCGATGCGTTCAAACGCAGCTACGGGCAGACGCCGCTGCAGTTTCAGCGCGACGCCCGCGTTCGCTGAAGCATTTCACCTCGCCATCAGATCGCTAAAGATCCTGGTAGAGCCGTCGATCCGAGCGAGCTTTACTTAGCGCCCGCCTTGCATAGCTTTGTGTGGAGTTTAGGCATGAGCGAATTTGCCAATCGCATTGCGACCCTTCAAGCCGCATCAGCAATGTGAGGCTCGCGCGAGGGCGCGAACGGAATTGAATGGGAGTTGGACTTTGATCCTTTTTCACGTCGACCCCTCTTGGTACGAACGCTACTGGTGGCACGACTCTGCGCCCCGCAAGCCAGGCATATTCGCTTTCTTCCGTCGTATCCTTTCGCAGCAGCGCACGACTAGACGTCAAGACGTGCGGGCTGACCACCGGATCCCGCACTCACCTTCAATGAGGGTCGCCCGACCTGGCGTCGCGCCGTGAGGACCAACAGCGTAGAGGTCCCAAGGATCGTCGCTATTTCTTCATCGCCGCAACGGTCGGCGTCGCCGCGGCCGCGCTGCTCGACGTGCGCGCAAGCCGCCAAGCAAGATCGCCCACTATCGGCCGATCGGCGCGTTGAGGCGATTCTCACAACTTCGGCGAGGGGGTAAGATTTGGAGCAGCATCGAACGATCGAGGTCGGTGACGCGACGCTGGAATGCACACTTCGCGGTTCGGGCGCACCAATCGTGTTGCTCGCGAATGCGGGCTGCAGCGTCGGCTATTTTGATCATCTGGCGCGCGCGCTGGCTACCGCAGGGTTCCAGACGATTTCAATTAATATGCGCGGCGTCGGAGGCAGCCTCGGCTCTCTCGATGGCACGACCTTGCACGACCTGGCCGGTGACGTTGCGGGTGTCATTGAGGCGATCGGCTGTGGTCCGGCGCACTTGGTCGGACATGCCTTCGGCAACCGGATCGCCCGCTGCCTGGCGGTCGATCGGCCGTCGCTGGTTCGCAGCGTGACTTTGCTTGCAGCAGGTGGCCTCATCGGGCCTCCGACGCCGCTCGGGACGCCCTTTCGCAATGCGACGCAGGTCAAGATGAACGGTAGCGATTGTGTCACCATTTTGGGCGCGCGCTGGCTCTCGCCAGCATCCGATCCCAAGGTACTGGAACAAGTCGAATGCTGGCCTGCGGTCCATCTCGCGCATCTCGCGACCAGCCGGAACGTACCCCTTGAAGACTGGTGGAGCGGCGGGACCGCCCCTCTTCTCGTGATCCAAGGGCTCGATGATGCACCGGCTCCGCCGGGGAACGGGCATGCGCTGCGTGAGCAGTTGGGCGAGCGGGTGCGAGTGGTCGACCTGCCTCATGCCGGACACTTCATGGTGCTGGAACAGCCCGAAGCCGTAGCGGGGGCCGTGCTCGAGTTTCTCGGTGTGGGCGCCGTCGGCGGTTACCCGCACTTGATATCCAGAGGAACGATCATCCCAAACGAGGGCTGGCTCGATGACTAATATCATCCTGCATCACTACGAGATATCTCCCTATTCGGAGAAAGTTCGGATTGGTCTTGGTCTCAAGGCCCTGGCCTGGGGATCGGTGGAGATTCCCGTGATTATGCCAAAACCCGACCTGACGGCGCTGACTGGAGGCTACCGTAAAACGCCGGTGTTGCAGATCGGCGCGGACATCTATTGCGATAGCCAGTTGATCATGCGCGAACTCGAGCGCCGGCACCCCACCCCGAGCTTTTATCCCGCCGGCCGTGGCGCGGCCGACGCGCTTGCCTGGTGGGCTGAGAAGACCACGTTCAGCCCGGCTGCCGGCATCTTGTTCGCGAAGAGACCCGACACGTTGCCCGAGGGATTTCTCGAAGACCGAGCCAAATTCTCCGGCCGAAATATCGATCCCGCCGCGATGATGGCAGCAGTGCCGAACCTGCTCGATCAGTTGCGCGCGCATTTCGATTGGCTGGACCAGATGCTGACCGACGGGCGCTCATTCTTGCAGGGCTCTGCAGCTAGCCTTGCCGATCTCGCCGCCTACCATCCGGTTTGGTTCTTGCAGCAGAATTTCGGACCACGGGCGGCGCCGCTCGATGGCTTTCCAAGGCTGCTGAATTGGGCCGAGCGGATTGCCGCAATCGGCCACGGCCGGCGGAGCCGAATGACCTCCGAACAAGCGCTCGATGTAGCCAGAAGCGCCACCTCAATCGCGAAAGCATCCGCTGACGCGAAAGATCCCATCGGGCGGAAGCCTGGCCAAGTCGTCAGCGTTACTCCGGACGATACCGGACGCGATCCGGTCATCGGCGAATTGGTCGCCTCGGGCGTCCATGAGATCGTCATCCGACGCAGCGAACCCGCGATCGGCGAGGTCTGTGTGCATTTTCCACGCGCCGGCTTCGTGGTTGCGCCGGCCTAGCGCAATCCCCACACTCGCGCGACCGTAAAGCTGGAGAGACGTGCTCCGCGACGTCTCCTCCTGGCCCAAAGGCGAACTTGGGCGATGTCCGCTTTTCCGACGCTGTTGGGTGTTGAGCGGACATCAGCTGGCCAGCCGCTTTATGAGTACACGGCCTAGAGACGGCAGACGGCCGCGCGTCCGGCCGCGAGAGGCTACTGCAATTCCGGCCAGATCAGCCGTCGCGCGATGAAATTGCGCAATGCCGTTGCGCCCGCGCACAGTAGCGCGAAACCAAGGGCCGCACCTGCGATTTCAGGAATGCTCGTCGCGATCGGTTGGTGCGAGAGAGCCAAAGTCTTGATCAATCCGGCGACGGCACCGAGCGCGGCACCATAGGCCGCCGCCCGCGCAGCACTCCATTGGCGCGGCTTGTCCCCCGAAACGTAAAGCGACGGCAGCGGCATTCCTATTCGGCGGCCTCAACCCGGGCCGGCCGCTGCGCCTGCAGGCCGGAGAGATCGGGCAGCTTCAGACGCACCATCAGCGTTTCATCGCGCGCCACGATGTCGGCTTTTTCGCCGTCGTCGAGGTGAAGGGCGGTGTATTGCCGATACGGCGCGTCATGGGCGATGCCCGAGCCCGACAGCACCAGATAGACGCTGCGTTCGCCGGCGCGATAGGTGGCGCCGCGGCCGAGCCTGACGAGCGACGCCCCGCATTGCCGCTCGGTGAAGGTGCCGAGCCGTTTTTCCGATACTTCGGGCATGCCGTCGACCGGCAGCCATTCGTAATTGACGGGATCGAGCATGATCGGATCGCGGTAGCGCGGCTTCGGGTATTCCATGCGCTGGCCGTTCATGTGCTCCCAGATCGCCTGATAGCCGTCGGTTTGACGGCGGCCCTCGACGTCGTCGTTGCGGCGGAAGATGCCGCCCTCGAAGGTGCCGAATTTTTTCAGCTCCTCGGTGCCGGCATAGACTTCCTCGCGCGACAGGTAGCCGGAGCCGCTGGCGCTGCCGAACTGCAGCACCGCGGTGACCGAAGTGCCTTCCGAGCTTTGCGGCCCATAGGGCGCGCCTTCCGGGAAATAGCCGATGCTGCCCGGCGCCATCTTGCCGTTGCGGTCGAAATTCATCGTGCCTTCGAGCTGGATGCGGAACTGATCGAAATTGTGCCGGTGCCGCGGCGAGGCAAAGTCGCCCTCGAGCTGGCCGATATTGAACTGGAAGTTGCCGAGCGTGCCGGGCGTGCCGTTGAGCAGGTGGCGATAGTGGAACGTGCCGCCGCGATGCTGCAGGCCGCGCTTCCATTCGATGTCATCGTACTGGACGATCTTCATCGCTAACCTCCTCGGGCTGGCGTTCCGACAGCCCGCGATCCTATTCGGTCTTCGCCCGGGTGTCAGGTGGGCAACGCGCTGCGGCGCCCCGCCGCGCTGGCCCGCACCGGAATAGTCCACTAACATCCGCTGCGTCAGCGTGGGGCCAGTGAGGCTCCTTAAGGCCGATTGCGTTTGCCGGCAACGCGATGCGGCAGTCTGGCGACAGTCCCGTCCCGCCAGCGAGGAGCGTCAATGGAAACGGACATGCTGCATTCCGCAGCTCATGCCCTGCTCATTATCCTCGACCCCACCCGCATGCTCTATTTGTTCGGCGGCGTATGCATGGGCTTGTCGCTCGGCATTCTGCCGGGCATCGGCGGCATTGCCGGCACGGCGCTGCTGCTGCCGTTCACCTATAATCTCGATCCGCCGACCGCGTTCGCGCTGCTGCTTGGGCTCGGCGCCACCACGACCACCGCCGACCCGATCGCCGCGATCCTGTTCGGCGCGCCGGGCCACGCCGCGTCCGCGGCGACCACGCTCGACGGCTATCCGATGACCCGGCGCGGCGAGGCCGGCCGCGCGCTCGGCGCCTCCTACATGGCAGCCTTGATCGGCGGCCTATTCGGCGCCGCGCTGATGGCAGTCGCGCTGCCCATCCTGCGCCCGATCATCCTTTATATCGGCTCGCCGGAACTGCTCGGCGTCGCCGTGTTCGGCATTTCCATGGTGGCGGTGCTGTCCGGCAATGCGCCGTTGCGCGGGCTCACCGCCGCCTGCTTCGGCATGATGCTGTCGATGATCGGCACCGACCCGCAATCGGGCACGCTGCGCTGGACCATGGACACGTTGTATCTATGGGACGGCCTGCCGCTGGTGCCGCTCACGCTCGGTATTTTCGCGCTGCCGGAGCTTTGCGATCTCGCCATCGGCCGCATGGCGGTCGTCCAGGAGGGCATGGCGCTCGACACCAAGACCGGCATGCTGCTCGGCATCCAGGATTGCATGCGGCACTGGTTTTTGATTCTGCGCTGCTCGTGGCTCGGGGCGGCAATGGGCGCCATTCCGGGCATCGGCGCCTCCGTGATCGACTGGATCTCCTACGGCCATGCGCTGCGCACCGAGAAAGGCGCCACCGAAACGTTCGGCAGCGGCGACGTGCGCGGCGTCATCGCCGCGGAAAGCGCGACCAACGCCCGCGAAGGCGGCGCGCTGGTTCCGACCGTGGCGTTCGGCGTGCCGTCGAGCGCCGGCATGGCGATCCTGCTCGGCGCGTTTTTGATTCACGGCCTGGTTCCCGGGCCGGAAATGCTGACCAAGCACCTCGACATCACCTATTCGATGGTGTGGAGCATCGCCATCGCCAACATCCTCGGTTCGGGATTGTGCTTTCTGTTCAGCGGCCAGCTCGCGAAGGTGGCGACGCTGCGCTACACGCTGTTCATGCCCGGCGTGCTGAGCCTGATCTATATCGGCGCGTTCGAGGCGTCGCGGAACTGGGGCGACGTGGCCTCGCTGATGTTCTTCGGCATGCTCGGCTGGGCGATGAAGCACTTCAAGTGGCCGCGGCCGCCGCTGGTGCTCGGCTTCATCCTCGGCGGCGTGATCGAGCGCTACATGTTCATCTCGATCCAGCGCTACGGCATCGCCTGGATGCTGCGCCCGGTCGTCGTCGTCATGTTCATCATGGCCGGGCTGTCGCTGTTGCGGCCGCTGTTGCAGGACATCCGCACCCACGGCGGCTTGAAGAGGATGGTCTCGCAATGGGGCCATCCGATGCTGTCGCCCGAGAATCTTTTCGCCGCCGCGCTGCTTTGTCTGTTCACCGCGATGCTTGGCGAGTCCTTCGAGTGGGCGTTCGCCGCCCGCATCATTCCGACCATCGTCGGCACCGGCGCGATCCTGTTCTGCTCGCTGAGCCTGATCAACGACGTGTTCGGCCTGCATGAGCGCAACGGCGGCGGCGGCGTCATCGCCGGCAAGTCGCAAAAAATCCACATGGATATCGCGTCGAAAACCGCGCATTTGCCGACCAAGACCATTCTCACTCGCGGATTTTTGTTCTTCGGCTGGATGGCCGGCTTCGCCGCCTGCATGGCGCTGATCGGGCTTATTCCGACCGTGCCGGTCTTCATCACGGCCTTCATGCGCCTGGAAGGCCGCGAGCCGTGGAAGATCGTGATCCCGATGGCCGCCGGCGTGGTGACGTTGATCTACGTGGTGTTCGACCAGCTCTTGGCGATCCCGTGGCCGCCGACCGTGGCGGGGATGTTGTTTCCGGTTCTGCACGCGATACCCAGCGTGTGAGACAGACGCGCGCGTCGGTGCAAGCTGTCGCGAATTGGCATCGATCCGATGAATGAGCAAACCGCGCTGCCACAGCCGTCCGAGACCGCGACCGGCGACCGGGCAGCGGTCCACCATCTGCTGCTGTTCTTTGCGCTGGTCTATGTCGTCGAGGGCCTCGGCCAGATCGGCGGCCTGATCGCGCAGCCGCTGAATTATTACCTCAAAGCGTCGCAAGGCTGGACGCCGGTGCAGATCACCGGCTTCGTCACGCTGTTCAACCTGCCCTGGATCATCAAGCCGCTGTACGGCTTGATTTCCGATTTCGTGCCGCTGTTCGGCTATCGGCGCAAAAGCTACCTGCTGCTGGTCAATGTCGCCGCCATGGCCGGCTTCATCTGGGTGACGCAGCTCACGGCGCCGGGCGACCTTTTCATCCCGCTCATGGTCACCGCCTATATGATGGCGATATCGAGCACGCTATGCGGCGCCGTTCTGGTCGAGAACGGCCAGCGGATGCACGAGAGCGGCACCTTCGTCAATCAGCAATGGCTCTGGTTCAACATTGCCGCGATGGCGGCCGCGATCCTCGGCGGCCAGCTGGTTCAGCATCTGTCGCCGGCCGGCGCGCTGCACGGCGCCGCGGCGATCGTCGCGGTGGCGCCTTTGGCCGTCATCGCCGGAACTTTGTTTCTGGTGCCCGAGAAAAAAGTCGCGATCGACCTTCAAGGCATGAAGAACACGCTCGCCGGGCTCAGGACGTCGTTCCATCGGCGCGAGCTGTGGCTCATCGCGGTGTTCATGTTCCTGTACTATTTCAGTCCGGGATTGAGCACGCCGCTTTATTTCACCATGACCGACAGCCTGCACTTCTCCCAAGGCTATATCGGCATTTTGAGCTCGATCTTGTCGGCCGGCTGGGTGGTGGGCGCGCTGCTCTATCGCCGGTTTCTCGGCGAGCTGACGTTGAAGAATCTTCTCAATCTCAGCATCGCGCTCGGCACGCTGACCACGGCGGCGTTCATATTGCTGACGAACGAAGCGTCCGCCGCGGTGATTTATTTCTGCTCGGGCTTTTCGGCGATGCTGGCCACGGTGGCGACGCTAACGCTCGCCGCCGACTACTGCCCGCCGCGCGCCGAAGGCTTTGCCTTCGCCGTGCTGATGTCGATCATCAATCTGGCGACGTCGCTCGCCGACAATGTCGGCTCGTTTCTCTACAGCCAGCTGTTCGATCATGATCTGCGGCCGCTGGTCCTGATCTCGGCGGCGTTCACGGCGTTTGCCTTCGTGCTGGTGCCGCTCTTGCGCTTGGGCGACAAGCGGCAGGGTGACCCCGCCAACATCGTCAATCCCGTGGAACCGTCTCCCCCCTGAGCGCGTTGATCCTCGCCTACCCTTGAAGGCGCTATTTTTGGGTGCCTCGCCATGCGGAAAATCAGTGCGCTCGTTGCGATTGCCGCGCTTGCCGCAGTCGCCTTTTCGCCGTCGCCAAGTGCCGCCTTTGGCCTGCGTATCGGACCGTTCCATATCGGCATACCGTTTTTGGGCTACCGGCATCGTCATCACGTTCCCCATGGGCTCCGCGACGAAGCGAACCTGAAGGCGGCCGCGCCGCAGCAGCGCGCGGCAGAGCCGCGAACGGCGCCGGTCCCGTCGCAAGGCCTGATGTCGCCGCTGCTCTACCCAGTCCTGGCGCTGCCGGCGGTCTATGACGAAATTTTCTCGCAGTCTCCCTCGTCGCCGTGGCCGTTCAGTTATGACGCCATGTTGCAGACCGCCTTCGCCAAAACGGCGGCGGATCAAAACGGCCCGGCATGTCCGCAAGCCAATCGCCAGTCTGCCGTCTTCGAACGCATCCGCGCCGAAATCAGGCCGACCGGCGATCAGTTGCAACAATTGCAAAAGCTCGCCGGCGCGCTCGGCTTTGCCGCCGACTATTTGGCCAAAGCTTGCCCGAGCGAGATGCCGCAAGACCCGGCCGCGCGGCTGCAGCTCATGGAATGGCAGGTCGAAAAGCTTGCCGAGGCGCTCGATTTCGTCCGGCCGCCGCTGCAGGAACTCCAGCAATCGCTCAATGCCGCGCAACGCGCCCGCTTCGGCGTGCTGCCGTCGACGGCGGCCGCCCATTCCGATCGCGCGAACATTGCGGCGCCGGCCTGCGCCGCGGCGCCGACCAAGGTCGACGCCTCGATCGAGCAAATTTCACTCGCGGTGCAGCCGACCGACGCCCAGCGCGACGCGATGAACGGTCTCAAGCAAGCCTTCGGCAACGCGGCGAGCGAGCTCGATGCCAATTGTCCGTTGTCATTGCCGTCGGACCCGCTGGCGCGATTGGAGGCGACCGAAGCCCGCCTCGACGCGACCTGGCGGGCGCTGGTCTCGATCCAGACCGCGCTGGCCGATTTCGAAACCAAACTCAGCGCCGAACAGCGGACCCGCTTCGACGCCACGGACTTTGCCGCCGCCCAATAGTTTCGCGGCAACGCGACGCGGCGCCACCGAGCGCTCAATCGAGCGGCAGATAGGCGAAGCGCCGCATTTGCTCGCCATGATCGCGCACCACGCGATCGATCTGGGCCGGAGTCAGCACTTCCTTCCATTGCCCGGCGCGGCCTTCGCGGAAAAAATTCCGGTCGGCGCTGGCGGGCCGCTCGCGAAAACCCTTTTCCAGTTCCTGCGCCTGCAGCCGGGCGAACGATGATTGCTCGATCGCCTTCGCCAGGCGGCGACGGGTCGAGTCCAGAAGCAGGTGCCGCGCCATGGCGGCAAACGCCTTTTGCGGATCCGCCAGCAGGTCTTCGTAACGCACCACGTGCAAGGCGCGATGCGGATTGCGCGTCCAGCTCCACACGTGCTGGCTCCACGAACCGTGCACCTCGTAGACCGCGCTGTCGCTGCCGGCGGTCTCGGCGTCCGTCACCGCCATGCGCGCGATCGCGTCGTCGACCGTCACACCGGAGTGATGCGCATAGGAAATCGCCACGTCGAGCGGGTTGCGCACCACATAGACGGCGCCGGCGGTGACGTCGAAATTGATGGTGGAATGGCCGCGATCCATGACCAGACAATTGTGCGTCTTGATGAACAAAAGTCCGTCGATCGAATCGGCGATCTGCCGGTGCACGGCGTGGCGGGTGGCGGCGATTTCGCTGCGATGGGCGACGTTGTCCGGTTCAAAACCCAAGAATTTGGCGTAGCGCTTCTTGTCGAGATCCCAGGTCGAGAACCGCGCCATTTCGTTGATGTCCTGCTCGCCGTCTTCGCCGGTGCGCAGCCGAACCAGGTTGTGCAGAAAGGCGCGAATCCAGGTATTGCCCGACTTCGGGTAGGAGGCGATCCAGACGATTCCCGACTGTTCTGCCACGGTGGCCTTTCGTCTGGCGGGGTTACCGGCGACCCGAATCGCAACGTTTAGTTGCCACTCGGAGGCGCTTTTTGCGCCGGCCGCCGTGGCGTTGCGGCAACATAAGTCAGAAAAGCGACGCGTAAATCAGGAAATTCGCTTGCTTTCCGAACGAGGCGGCGCGCAGCGAATTTACACCCTCGTCCCGGTTCCGTAGGATTCCGCGGCTGCGGGATGTGAATCATGCCTCCGATCCAACCATCGCTGCGTGGAGCCTTGCTGACCAGCGCGTCGGCGGTGGCGCTTTCGGTGTCGGGCTCGGCGACCTATGCGCAGAATGCCGTCTCAGGCACGCCGCCGGCGGTGTCGGTTTGGGTGGAGGGAGCGGCTTTCTGGACCACCGGCGGCAGCTTCAACGTTCCAATGATCCCGGGTATTGGCCCGCCCATCACGTCGTTCAATCCAAAAACCGGGATCGAAGGCGCCGCGGGCTTCGACTATCGCTGGCCCGGTGACCAGCTCTGGCACATCGTCGGCGATGTGCGGTACGGCCGCACCAAAACCGTGACCGGCCATTCGTCCACCTTCTTTTCCTCACTCATCAACCCCACCAACAATATTTTCGTCCTGCAGACCAGCTCGACGGCCTCCAGCGGCACCGAAAAAGAAAGTCACCTGGTCGCCGATTTCATGGTCGGCCGCGATCTCGGCGTCGGCAGCAACGCGCCGGAACTGCAATTCGGTGTTCGCGTCGCCGATCTGCGCGCCTCCGCCCATGTCAACACATTGCTCAAGGCGACGTTCTACAGCAGCAATGTCTTCCCGCCCTCGGTCACCACCGCGCAAACCGCCGTTACCAGTTTCAGCAGCCGGTTCTTCGGCGCGGGTCCGCGGCTGGCGGCCACCGGCAACGTGCCGATTACCGGCTTCTGGTCGTTCGACTATAGCGGCGGCATTGCGCTCCTGTTCGGCGAGCGCATGTCGAATTTCTATTTGTCGGGCACCGGCGGTCCGCTTACCATCAACACCAAAACGACCGCATTCGTGTTCAATGCCGATGCCTGGGCCGCGCTCAGCTACGCGCTGACGCCGAATCTGAAGGCGAGCGCCGGCATTCGCGGCGATTACTACAACTCGCCGCTGATGAGCTACGACATCAACACCGGTGGATCGGTCAATATCGATCGCCTGTTCTGGGGACCGTTCATCAGATTGACCGGCGCGTTCTGAAAACGCACTCTGTTTTAAGTTCGCCGAACGCCGGTCTTGCCCATGAACGTCGTCGATCCGATCCTGTTCCAGGCAAAATGCCAGCCGGAAGCGCCGGCGCTGTGCGCCCAGGGCGTCGACGTCGTCAGCTACGCGCGGCTGGTCGCCCAGATGAACAACGTGGCGCGCCGCGCCCTGGCGAGCGGGCTCAAGCGCGGTGCCGTCGCGGCACTGTCGATCGAGCAGCCGATGCTGCACGCAGCCGTCATTCTCGGCCTCACCCATGCCGGCATAATCCCGGTGTCGGTCGCGATGTACAAGCCGCCCACCGGATTGCAGATCGACGCCGTGCTCGGCAACACCAATTATCCGTTTGCGCTCGCCGCGCGGCACCTGGCGCTGGATCATTCCTGGCTCATGGGCGACGGCGCGCCGATCGAGCGCACGCGCCAGCCGCGATCCGAGAGCGAAGACATTTGCCGCATCGTGCTGACCTCAGGCACCGCGGGCGATCCCAAAGCCGTGGCGCTGAGCCACACCATGGTGACGGCGCGCAATGCGCGGTTCGAATACGTCCTCGGCAACCGGTTTCCCACTTTCTCGCGCGTCTATATGCATATGGGGCTTGCCGCGGCGCTCGGTTATCAGTTCCTGATCCATCTGCTGGGGCGCGGCGGCACGGTGTTCTTTCGCGGCGAGGACATCCAGAACACCTTGCGCGCATTCGAAGTCTTCCGCATTCAGGGCATGCTGGCGACGCCGACCACACTGAGCGAATTGCTCAAGCTGTGCGACCGGCATCCGGCCATCGACATCCACCTCGACACCATCGTGTCGGGCGGCAGCCTGCTGCCGCGGGCGCTGGTCGAGCGCGTCCGGCCGCGGCTGTGCGCCCATCTCGTCACCGGCTACGGCTCGACCGAGACCGCCATCAGCGCCACGGCGCCGGCGCACCGCATCGCTCCGATCGAGGGCGCCGCGGGCTATGTGACGCCGGGCATGCGGTTCGAGATCGTCGATGAAGCGGATCGTCCGGTGGCACCCGGCGGCGAGGGCATCGTCCGCATCGCAAGCGAATTCGCCGTCGACCGTTACATCGACGACCCGGTCGAATCGGCCGAAGTTTTTCGCGACGGCTGGTTCTATCCGGGCGACATCGGAGCGCTGACGGCGGACAATCTGCTGATCATTTCGGGGCGCCGCAACAGCGTGTTGAACGCCGGCGGCGGCAAGTTTTTGGCCGAAAAAGTCGAAGCCGCGCTGATGTCGTTCAAGGGCGTGAGCGAGGCGGCGGTCTTCATGGCGACCAGCGCGCAAGGTGTGGAGGAAGTGTGGGCCGGCATCGTGTGCAGCGAAAAGGTCGACAGCGAAAGCCTGCGGGCCCACTGCCGGCCGCGCATGCCGGCAGTCTTCGTGCCGGCGCACATCGTGACGCTCGACGCGCTGCCAATCAACGCCACCGGCAAGCTCGACCGGCCGCGGCTGAAAGAGATGGTTTTGCGTTCCGCGCGGTCCTGATCGCCGGAACTATCGGAGTCAGTTCTGGAAGAACCGGTTGGTCGGCCGCGGCAGGCCTAAATTCTCCCGCAGCGTCGCGCCTTCGTATTCGCGGCGGAACAGGTTCCGGCGCTGCAATTCGGGAATGACCTGGTTGACGAAGTCGTCGAGGCCGCCGGGCAAATACGGGAACATGATCGTGAAGCCGTCGGAGCCCTCGGTCTCGAGCCATTCCTCCATCTCGTCGGCGATTGTTTCCGGCGTGCCGACCATGGCGAGGCCGGAATAGCCGCCGAGCCGCTGCGCCAGCTGCCGCACGGTGAGGTTCTCGCGTTTGGCCAGCGCAATGGCGCGCTCGCGTCCGCTCTTCGAGGCGTTGCTTTCGGGGATGTCCGGCAGCGGCCCGTCGGGATCGAATTTCGACGCGTCGTGGCCGAGCGCGATCGACAGCGAAGCGATGGCGTTGGCGTAATCGACCAGGCTGTCGAGCTTGGCGCGCTTGCCCTTCGCCTCCTCCACCGTATCGCCGACCACGACGAAGCAGGCCGGCAGGATTTTCATGTGGTCGCGGGCGCGGCCGAGCTTTTCCATGCGGCCCTTGACGTCGGCATAGAATTTTTGGCCGACGGCAAGATCGCTCTGCGCCGTGAACACTGCCTCCGCCGTTTCCGCCGCGAGCTGGCGGCCGGAATCGGACGCGCCGGCCTGCACGATCACCGGCCAGCCCTGGATCGGGCGGGCGATATTGACCGGGCCGCGCACCGAGAAATATTTGCCCTTGTGATCGAGCACGTGCATTTTCGCCGGATCGAAAAAGATGCCGGCCTCGACGTCGCGGACCCAGGCATCGTCCGCCCAGCTGTCCCACAATCCGGTCACGACGTCGTAGAATTCGCGCGCGCGCCGATAGCGCTCGCCGTGCTCCATATGCTCGTCGAGACCGAAATTGAGCGCCGCGTCCGGATTGGACGTGGTGACGATGTTCCAGCCGGCGCGGCCGCCGGAGATCCAATCGAGCGAGGCGAAGCGCCGCGCGATGTGATAGGGCGCGTCGAACGTGGTCGAGCCGGTGGCGACGAGCCCGATGCGCTCGGTGGCTTGCGACAAAGCCGACAACAGCGTGAACGGCTCGAACGAGGTCGAGGTGTGGCTGCGTTTGAGCGCATCCATCGGCATGTTGAGCACGGCCATATGGTCGGCCATGAAGAACGCATCGAACTTCGCCCGCTCCAGCGCCTGGATGGATTGCTTGATATGGGCGAAGTTGAAATTCATGTCGGGCCAGGCGCCCGGATAGCGCCAGGCGCCGGTGTGGATCGACGCCGGCCGCATGAAGGCGCCGAGGCGCAACTGACGTGCCGCAGCCATGGATAGCCTCAGTTACTTGCGCTTCGATCGGGTTTTGCGGGCGGCATAACGGGCGTCCCTGCCGGCTTTTTGCTTGGCTTGCAAGGCGAGCTCGCGCTGGGCGCGCTCGGCCTTGTCGCGCTCGGCCTGTAAGGCTGCCTCGCGTTCCGCCTTCAGCGCGCGTTCGGCATCCCGCGCTTTGGAGTCGGCCTTTTCGGCCGCGCGGACATTTCTGACCGCCCTGCGCTCGGCGGCGTCCGCCGTTCGCGCCGTCAGCCGTTCGGCGAGCGCCGGATCGGCGGCTTTGGCGAGAAACTTCTCAAGCGCCGCCTTCCTGGCCTTGGCGGCGGCCTCCTGCCGCTCGAGGAAATCCGGTTTCTTAAAGCCAACCATCGCTCTCTACCTCGCTTGTCCCGCCGCTGTTCGGAAGGCTCAAGTGCCCCAATACCCTTCAACGCGCGCGCCAGCCAACTACTGTTGCTTCGATGGGAGTGCCTGTCGCCACGCTTTGCCAAGCGCCGCTCTGCCATCGACACAGGAATGGAACGACATAGGTGCCGACGTGATCCTCGCACAGGAGCTCGAGGGGCTGATCCGCCGGCGGCACGCCATCATGGCTGAAGGCGCCGATTCGCTCTTGCCGTGTCGCCATGCGATCCTGATGATCCGTGCCGTTAAGATGTCATGGAATTCGATGCACTCATTTCGACGCAACCATATGGTGGTGCCGCGACGGCATCGCAGGATGCATATATAACGCGCGCCAAGGCGGAATCAACCGGCGAGCGTCGCATTGGCATTCAAGCCGAACGGCGATTGAATGCGCCGACAGGCGACGAACGGTCTACCGGCGCTGCGGCGCACACCTTTCAAGATGGAGAGGCGCAAACGCGACCGCGTAAATGATCGGTCGGACTCGAGCTTTTAGATTTTCAGGCAAATGCAGGGAAAATCCGAGTGCGCGAGTTAGGCCGCCGACAATTGCCCCTCGATAGCTGTGTGGAGTGAGGGCTGTCGCCACCGCTGCGGCGCGGCCACCACCTGGAGCCGTGCATCATGAGTTCGCTCGATATCGAGGAAAGGCGCCGCTCGCCGCGCCAGCGCCTGGGACGGTTGGCTACCATCAAGCTCGGCATCGGCATCGCGCCGCGCTATTGCCTCGTTTCCAACGTTTCCGCCGAAGGCGTGCGAATTCACGTCAACGGATACGAAGTGCTCGATGAATTCGTTCTGATTTTTCCCGAGGGCCGGGAAGGCCAGAGCGGCACCTACAAGGTGGTGTGGCGAAATGGCCAGGATGTCGGCGCCCGGTTCGTCAGTGCGGTTACGCAAAACGTCTGACCGCGCGTGGGCACGGCAAGCGCGTGACGCGTCCATTGTCCGCTCAGCAAAGTGACCCTATGCGGTTGTGTCCCTGACCGCCTTGATGTGGATCAATGGCTGCGCATCCGAAATTCATTTGAGCGTTGCAATATAGGCCGCAAGGTCCGCCGCCTCCGTGCGCGACAGTCCCATATCCGGCATTTTGGGATGCGGATCGAGCAGGAACAGCGCGACCTTGCCGGCGTCGAAGCCCGGCGTCCTTGCAATGCTTGCGAACGGCGGCGCTTGATCGGTCGTGGATTGGCGCTGCGTCGCCGCAACGACGTGGCAAGCCGCACACCATCGGTGGGCGAGCCGCTCGCCATTGTTGGCGTCGGCAGCGAAAGCCGGCGTCATCGCCAGCGCCCAGGCGGCGATCAAGCCCTCACAGATGTGACGCAGCGTGCGCGATCCGACCATTTGCGACGACCTCCATTCAATTGGCCTAGCCGAGCATAGCGGTGCCTATGCGCCAGGCCAATTCGCAAGATACACCGCCTGAAACATCACCCGGCGAGATGCTTTTCGATCTCGTAAAGCGGCTGCTTCGTAAAGTCCTTGTCGACCTCGGCAATGATCCGAGCTTTGACGTCACTGTGCAAATCCTGACGCAGATCGGCCAAAGTCCGTGGCGGCGCCGCAATGATCAATGCCTTCACGTACTGCTCGCGCACCAATTTCTCAAGCGCCGCCGATACTGAGCGAACGAATTTGTGCTGCTCAAGGTGATGCCAATCAGTCGATTCGACCGCGCTGCGTCCCGGGCCCATGCTGGAGAAACTGCGCCCGGGTCTTTCGGTGCCCTGTTCATGTGTCGGTGGATTTGTATCGGCGAATACCCGCTCGGTTCTGAGGTTGAGGAATTTTTCGTCACCATGATTGCGCAGAAACAGGGCTTTGCGACCATCGCCGACGAAAACGATTGCGTCATGCGGAACTTTGATCATCTTGCTCATGATTCTTCCAACCTTTTCGCTCCGGCCGACAGTATTTTGAGCACACCATCTTTGTGCGCCGAACCCGGAGGCCGGCGGCCGGCGGCCGGAATTGATGGGTTAATCAATCCCGGCCACCGATCGCTTTTGCCGCAAAATTAATCAGGCGGCCTTCCTCGGAGCTATACCCGGGGCCGTCTTAATGTCGATTGTCTTGGCGGTCTTTATGGCCTTCGCGGGCTTCTTGATCGTGAGATGAAGAACACCCTTGTCGAAATAAGCGTCGACGGCGCCGTCTTCAGGCTCGAATGGCAGCGACATCGATCGGTAGAACGAGCCGTAGCTTCGCTCCTCGACGTGCCAGTCCTTGTCTTCTTTCTTGCTCTCCGCCTTTTTCTCACCGGAAATGACCAGCTGATTGGCGTCGAGGCTGACCTTGATATCCTTCTCGTCAACGCCCGGCAGTTCGGCCGTCACTTCGAAGGCATCCTTGGTTTCCGCCACACTGATTGCCGGCGCGCCAGCCCCAATATCGGGAGAGGACGCATTTTGATCGAAAGCGCGAAGCGCATTTTCCATTTCGCGCCGCATGGCACGGAATGGATCCCACGCAAGCTCTTGGCCTGCGGTCCACAATCTTGGAAGATTCATGGCTCACTCCATTTAGGTTAGGGGAATTTCGAAGGGCCATGTCACCCTTCATTTATAAAGTTCCACTTTTTTGGTCTGTCGGCATTGATCTGGCTCAAGACCGCCGAATTAACTTCGAGGCATGGCACCACAACCACATTGCCAAAAGGGCCTCATGCGACCACGAGCGACGAGAAAGCGCTATCTTCTTCCATGACAGCCGATATTGACGCGCTGTCGGCGGAAAACTGGACGCAGGACTCGAAACAAGTGCTGCATTTTGGGCAGAGCCAGACGTGACAGACGTGCCTGTCACTAAAATACTGCGACCTTACGGGGGCAATCAGATCGGTACTGCATTGAACGCAGCGCATCATGGTAGCCTCCCTAGTTGCCTTGTATTGAGAAGACGCGGTCACATTTCGCAGAATCGCGCATTGATCTAAGTCAAAACGCTATTTGCCTAACCGCAGCGCACAATGAACTACGGCCTGTTAAGGATCACGATTTAGGCGGCAATGTCTTCTGCATCCTAGCCTCCTCTTGTAGGCGCCCGAGCAAAGCACAAGTGAGTCAGCGAGAGGCAAAGCAGTCCACACAACACCGAGGCGGTTGCGCCGGTGGCAATCCGGTGGCAATTGCCCTATCTTGAATCGCTAAGTCATTGATGTGCCGGGTTAGCTCAGCGGTAGAGCAGCGGTTTTGTAAACCGTTGGTCGGGAGTTCAATTCTCTCACCCGGCACCAATAAAAATCAGGCATTTCTTGTGTTTTCGAGAGTGAAAGTCTTCCCAGAAAGCGGCCTTGGGAACCGGGTGGGAAGATTGCAACGGGTCACCGGAAAACCGCGATGATGAGGCTGCCGCCATGGGACTTAAGTGGACTGCCAAACTGAACGTGGAATTTGAAATGATGGACGGCCAGCCCGAAGGCTTGGCGCAAATCCTTCTCAGCCGCGAGGTCGCTCAGTTTCGATCAGACATTGAGCGTGGCACTGGAATAGCGCCGCTAGGGATCAAGCGTGGCTCTGTCAAGGTCGAGATCGTATCTCAAGGACCTCCGAAACCTTAGTTCGGCGGTAGCGCTCGACGAGTGTCGCGATGTGCGGATCGTTCGCTCCGGGTAAGAAGGTCTCCTTCCCAGTGGCCTGGCACGGCGCGGTCCTTAGCCTCGGCGGGTCGCTCGCGGATGGAGACCATATCGAGTATGTGTCCCTGTCCATTCTTGGCCTTGCCGCCTTTGGCGTGGCGCATCTGGCGCCTGGTACGCAAACGGCATCGATCGCTGTCGCAATCTCCGCCGCGTCCTACAGCGTCCGCTGCTTGTCGCCGCATTCCTTGCAGGTGTAGGCGACGCGGGTCTCGCCCGGCGCCGCCGAGACGCGGTTGGGCGCGCCGCACTTGCCGCAGACCGCTTCGATGCGGGTGTTGCCCTGCTTGACGGCGACGGTCTTGCGCTCCAGCGCCTCTTTCACCAGCCGCTCGGCTTCGTCGCGCAGCGATTGTTTCGACATTGTCGGATTTCTTCCTCGGGTTTCGCCCCGGTCCTACATGCGATTGCCGCGATCGGCAATGCGCTTGTTCGGGTTATTTCCGCAGCAGCGTTTTGCCCCGGCAGTCGCGGCCGCCGAATTCGCCGGTTCTCTGGCAGCGATCGAATTGCGATTTGCAGGACGCCGTGCAGCCGGCGTCCCGAACCGCCGGGCAACGGGTGTAAACGCACTGGAAAAAAGCCTCCGAGCAGGTCTTCGCTATGGTGCAGATGCCGGCATCGCCCTGCGCGGCCGCTTCGCCTGAGGCGGCGGCGGCAAGGAAAGCCGCGAGCACGATCCATCCACACTTGCGCACGGGGCAAAATCCCTCGCGTTTTTCGCCATAATGCGAAGCGAGTATGCTTAGCATCGCTTAAGGCACCGCCAAAGGGACGCCGATGCTGACCCGCCGCTCTCTCCTCGCCGGCGCCGCCGCTTTTGTCGCCGGCGCCGATCCGGCCGCCGCCGCGGCGCCGCCGGCCGACAGGCAGGCGCCGGGTATCTATCGCTACAAGGTCGGCACGTTCGAATTGACCGCGCTCTATGACGGCATCTGGTACCGGCCGATCACGGAAAAATTCATCCGCAACGCGCCGTTCGCCGAAGTCGAGCACGCGCTCGATGCGGCCTTCATGCCGCACGACAGGCTGGAGACGCCGTTCACCACGCTGGTCGTCAATACCGGCAAGAAACTCGTGCTCATCGACACCGGCACCGGCGGCCAGATTGCGCCGACCGCCGGCATGATCGGCCAAAATCTCGCCGCTGCCGGCATCGATGCCAAGGCCGTCGACCAGATCGTCATCTCGCACTTCCATCCCGACCACATCAACGGCATCAAGGACAAGGACAACGCGCTCATCTTCCCCAATGCCGAGATCATGGTGCCGGCGCCGGAATGGGCCTACTGGATGGACGACGCCAATTTGAATGCGGCGCCGTCGGATCTGAAACTCACCTTCCTCAACCAGCGGCGGATTTTCGCCGATATCGCCAAGCAGGTGACGCGATACCAACCGGGCCAGGACGTTTCGCCCGGCATCGTCACCGTGCCGGCGCCGGGCCACACGCCCGGCCACACCGTTTTCGCCATCCATTCCGGCGATCAGTCGCTGATGGTGTTGAGCGACACCGCGCAGCATCCCGCCGTGTTCGCGCGCCATCCCGACTGGCAGGCCGCGTTCGATATCGACGGCGATGCGGCAGTGGCGACGCGCAAAAAACTGTTCGATCGCGCCTCAGCCGACCGCATGCTGGTGACCGGCTATCACTTCCCGTTCCCGGCCTGCGGCCACCTGATCAAGACCGCGACCGGTTACGAGCACGTGCCGGTGCCGTGGCAGCCGACGTTGTGATTTTCCCCCAACGCTTGCGCAATGCCTGACGATCCCCACCCCTGCCCCTCTCCACAAGGGGAATAAAGATCGGAGGCCGGCTTGTTGGGCCGGCCTCCCTGATCCCCGCGGTGTTTATTGTTCGCTTTCGAACGCGGCGGCTTGCGCCGCGTCCGGCCGGGGGCGACTATGGTCCGACTTGCGGGCGAACGGCGAGCACAAAGAACGCCCGCAAGCCGGTGCCTACGATCCGGAGCCCGACCTCATCACTGGTTTCTGAGACCCCGGACCGCAAGCAATTGCGTTACGCAGACGATTTCGGAGTCTTCGCGGCCTTGCCGGGCTTGGCCACATGCACGTGGTGGCGCCGATGGGTCCGCATGTGCTTGACGCTCTTGACCGGCTTGCGCACGTCGGTCTGCTTGTTGATCGCGGCTTGCCCCTTGGTATTGGCAGGCGCCGCCGCTGCAGCCGGAGCCGCGCCGGCATCGCTCGCAGGCTGCGCGGCAAGCGCCGGACCGGCGACCAGGGCGGTCGCGATCAGGGCTGCGGTAAGGTTCCTCAACATGGTGTTCTCCTTGTTTGTTCCACGGCGTCGAATGGGAGTCGCGCCGATTGTCGCGATCAGATTTACGCCGCGCGCACTGAATGCATCCTGAAGTGCGGCAGCAGAAACCGTTCACCTACGTGAACTTTCGGTAATGCCGGCCTTCTCAGTCATGGCGCCGTCGGGATGAATCGCTATGATGGCGGTGTTCTTATCGCGGGATCCCCAACCGGGAGGAGTTCATGCGCAAAACCCCCTTGCTAGCCGCCATCGTGCTCAGCGTCGCCGTCGGCGCGCCCCGTATTGCCGCCGCCATCGAGGGCAACAGCCCGGCGCCGCCGCAGCAAACCACGCAGCCGTCCGGCACCACGACCACCAAGCACAAGACCAAGAAACAGAAGTCCGGCTCGGCCGAGAAATTCCTCAACGGCTGGCACAAGGCCTATGCGCTGGTCTACGACGAGGGCGACTATGTCGGCGGCATCGCGGCGCTGCGCGCCATGGGCTATGACGACAACGCCGACGTCGCCACCCTCCTCGGCTATGCCAGCCGCAAGCTCGGCCGCTACGACGACGCCAAATATTGGTACGACAAGGCGCTCGCCGCCGATCCGAACCACGCGCTGACCTGGTCCTATTACGGCATGTGGCAGGCCGAGCAAGGCAACCTGCTCAAGGCCAAGGACGACCTGGAAAAGGTGCGCAGCATCTGCGGCAATACCGAATGTCGCGAATATGTCGCGCTCAAGGAAGTGATCGACGGCACCAGGACGTACTGAGAGCTTCGTTTCCCGGATGCGATGCAGCGCGAAGCGGTGCATCGCTGATCCGGGATCGTCACAAATTCGGAGTACGTAACGATCCCGGGTCTGCAGCGCACCACCATAGCGCGCGCAAGACGCGCGTGAACGCGCTTATGGTGCTGCGCTGCGCCCGGGAAACGTATCTCTGGTTAGTCATTCGAGATGCACGCCGGTCTCGCGCGCCACCCCTTGCCACAGCTGCGTTTCGTCGGCGATCACCTTGGCCAGCACGTCGGGCGCGAGCACATGGGGCTCCAGGCCGATGCCCCTGATCGCTTCGCGGCAGTCGGCGCTCAAAATATGCAGGTTGATCGCCTCGTTGAGCTTGGTGATCACGTCCGGCGGCGTGGCCGCGGGCGCCATCAGCACGAACCAGATCGCCGTGGGAAAGCCGTCGAGGCCGCTCTCGCGCAACGTCGGCACGTCGGGCAGCTCCGGCCAGCGCTGCGCGCTCGACACCGCAAGCGCGCGCAGCTTGCCGTCCTTGATCAGCGGCAGCAGCACCGACTTGGCGCTGGCATTGACCTGGATGTGGTTGCCCAGCACGTCGGCGATGGCCGGCGCGGCACCCTTGTAAGGAACGAACACCATGTCGGCGCCGGTGCGCACCTTGATGAATTCGAGCAGGAGATGCGGCGCGATGCCGAGCGTCGCGCCCGACGTGAGCTTGCCGGGATTGGCCTTGGTGTAGCTCGCCAGCTCCGCGAGCGTATGCACCGGCACCGACGGATTGACGACGATGGCGTTGGAGTCCGTCGCCACCGCCGACACCGGCGCAAAATCCTTCGCCGGATCGTAGTCGAGGCTCTTGTACAGCACCGGCGTGATGGCGTTGTCGTTGGTGCCGCCAAGGAGCAGCGTGTAGCCGTCGGGCGCCGCGCGCGCCACGTCGCGCGTTCCTATCCGGCCGCCGGCGCCGGCGACGTTTTCCACGATTATGCTCTGGCCGAGTTGTCCGGCAATCCCCTGGGTCAGAATACGCGCCACCGTGTCGGTCGGCCCGCCGGGCGGATAGGCCACGATCACCTTGATCGGGTGATCGGGAAAGCTCTGCGCGTGGGCCGGCGCGACAGCCGTGATGCTGGCGGCCAAGGCTGTTAGGACGATCGCAGCACGCCTACTCACGTTTTCTCCCCTTGTGTTTCCTCGACGATCCAGGCGTGGTAGTCCGGATCGACGTTCTCGATCGGCAGCACGAGTATGGCCGGGGTGGTGTAGGAGTGCATCTGCCGGACCGCGGCGCGCACGGCTTCCGCAAGCGAGGCGCGGGTCTTTATGATCATCACCACTTCGTCGCCGCGGTCGATCTTGCCCTGCCACCAGTACAACGAGACCATGCCGGGAAGGATGTTGACGCAGGCGCATAATCGGCGCTCGACCAGGGCGCGGCCGGCCGCCTCCGCCTCGACAATGGATGGATAGGTCGTATAGACGAACACCGCGCGTTCCATTTTGACCTCCCGCGGCGCCGCGCCGCCGCTGCTTTAAAGCCCCGAGCCCCGACCCCGTCATGGCAAAGCGCCGGACCGCATCCCGTTACAAGCGCATCGCCTTCGTCGCCAGCGACGTGGCGGCGGCGCAGCAGGCCCGCCGCCGGCTCATTCGCCGCTACGGCGATGCTAGGCCGGAGACCGCCGACGTCGTCGTCGCGCTCGGCGGCGACGGCCTGATGCTGACGACCCTGCAACGGTTCATGAATTCCGGCAAGCCGATCTACGGCATGCATCGCGGCACGGTCGGCTTCCTGATGAACGAGTATTCCGATAACGGCCTCGCCGAGCGGCTGGCCGCCGCCCATGTCACCGTCATCCATCCACTGTTGATGCGCGCGCGCGACGCCGCCGGCCGCGTGCACCGCCACCACGCCATCAACGAAGTATCGCTGTTCCGCCAGGGCCACCAGGCGGCGCGGTTGCGCATTCTGGTCGACGGCAAGGTGCGGCTCCCCGAACTGGTCGCCGACGGCGCGCTGGTGTCGACGCCCGCCGGCTCGACCGCCTATAACCTCTCCGTGCAGGGACCGATCATTCCGATCGACGCGCCGCTGTTGGCGCTGACCCCGATCAGTCCGTTCCGGCCGCGGCGCTGGCGCGGCGCGCTGTTGCCCGACCGCGCGCGGGTCACCATTGAGGTGCTCGAAGCCGAAAAACGCCCGGTCGCCGCCGTCGCCGACCACGACGAGGTGCGTTCGGTCCGCGCCGTCGATGTCCGCATGGATCACGACGTCGCCATGCACATGCTGTTCGATCCCGGCCATAGCCTCGACGAGCGCATTTTGAGCGAGCAGTTCGGATACTGAGGACGGACGACGGACGACAGAGGACGGATGGGGGCTACCTTTCTGCCGTCTGTCCTCCGTCGTCTGTCGTCCGTCGTCCGCTTAACCGCCCATTAACGACAAATATTTACCCTTTTCATCGTGCGGAGGTGCGCCTTGCGCGCCCGCCGCACGGGAGTTTGCATGGTCCGTATCGATTTCAACCGGCTGCGCTTTCTGGTCATCGACGACAACGCGCATATGCGACGCATTTTGCGCACGCTGCTGCATGGTTTTGGCACCCGCGAAGTGTACGAGGCCGAAGACGGCGCCGCCGGCCTCGAAGCCTTCACCCATTACATGCCCGATATCGTGCTCGCCGACTGGGTGATGCCGATCTTCGACGGGCTGGAATTGACGCAGATGATCCGGCAACAGGGCGCCAACGCCAACCCTTACGTGCCGATCATCATGCTCACCGGCCATTCCGAGAAGAAGCGAGTCATCAGCGCCCGCGACGCCGGCGTCACCGAATTTCTGGCCAAGCCGATTTCCGCCAAGGCGCTGTACGAGCGCATCTTCAATGTCGTCGCCAATCCCCGCCCGTTCGTGAAAACCAAAACCTATTTCGGGCCGGACCGGCGCCGCAACGTCAATCCGAACTATGTCGGCCCGGAACGGCGCAAGGGCGGCAAGGCCGAAGTGATGCGCCAACAGCCGCTGCTGGAAAAGGCGCGGGCGATGGTGTGATGCGAGGAGTATGAATAGTGATGTCCCGTCGCAAAGACGACACCCCGTCGGTCGCCACCTACGCCGACTATGAGGTGATTACGCCGCCGCACGAGCTGCGCAAGGCCGTGGCGCCGGCCGGCGACGTCATCGACGACCCGGTAGGGCGCGCCGAAGCAGCCTTGGCCGAATTGTCGAGCGAATTCTCCGGCTGGATGGATTCGGAGTGCGACCGGCTGGAAGCGGCGCGACAGGACGTCAAGCGCGACGGCTTTACCCAGAAGACCCACGAGGTGCTGTTCCGCGCCGCCCACGACATCAAAGGCGAAGCCGGCACGTTCGGTTTCCCCGCCGTTGCCGGCATCGCCAACAGCCTGTGCCGGCTCGTCGAGCATACGCCCGACATGCAGCGTATTCCGCTCACCCTGGTCGACCAGCACGTCGATGCGATTCGCGCCGTAGTCCGCGAATATGCCCGCCCCGACCTGCTCGACGCCGCCGCCGCCCTGACCACGCGGCTGCGCGAAGTCACCGACGAGTTCCTCAGGTCCGAAAACAGCTTCCGGCCGGATTATCTGGAAAACATCTTTGCGCCGCCGCTGGTCCCCGGCGCTTAAGCCGCGACCGAACAATCCTCGGCTTCGACGCTGTCGGCGACGAGCTCATCGCAGAACAGGCGCGCTTCCTCGCGCGCGGCTTCGGTGGCGAAGCGGCGCAACAGCGTCAGCAGCGGCTCGAGCTCGCCGAGATCCTGGTCCTCGCAGCGCGTCAGCACGCGTTCGATCATGCGGCGCTTGAGCCGCGCGGCGTCGCCCGGCTCGCTGGCCAGACCGCCTTCGCGCATCGCCTCGATGGCTTCCTTGAACGCCGGATAGGTCGAAGCCGGCAACGCGGCTTTATCGAACAGCGCGCGCAGGCCGGCGATGCCGCGGTCATGCACCAGGCCGCAGACGCGTGCCACCGGCATGTCGGCAAGCTCGGCGAGCGCCTCCTCGAACAGCACCACATTGCCGGACAATAGCGCGCGCAAAATCAGGCCGGCCGTAAGCTGGCCGGTCACGCGCAAATGGCGGATCAGCGGACGGACTTCCGATGTGGCGCTGTCGGCGGCGATGGCGACCGTCGCCTTCTCGCAAGCCTCGCGCGCAATGCGCTGGGCGTGATCGAGGTCGAGCCAGGCGCGCCCGGCGACGAAACCGGCGAGCGTCTCCGACAGTTTGGCGACCAGCGTTTGCCGCGTCGACGCCGCCAGATCGTCGCGCGCCAACAGCGTCTCGCGGATCGCGGCGAGATGACCGAAACGCTCGACGATGCGATCGGTCGACAGCGGGGCCAAGTCGGCATGGTGATTTTCGACCAGCACCAGGCAGGCTTCCGCGCTGCCGACTTCGGCGATGGCAGCCGCGACCGAACGCGGCAGCACCGCGCGGCTGGCGATCGCGGCCTGCACCGCCGGACCGCCGGTCGCCACCGCATCGACCAGATCGGCATCGACGAACAGCGGCGACAGCGCCAGCACCGGCGCGGCGATGCTCGGCTGATCGGCGGCGAGCGCAAAGATGATCGCCGGCGGCGCATCCGGGCTTGCCGCCAGCACGTCGGCCAGCGCGCGCCGCACCAGCGGCGACGCATCGTCGAGCAGCATCAGCATGGCGCCCTCGGCGGCGCCGCGATCGTCGGGCGTGAGATCGGAATAGAGGAAGGCGCGCGCCAGCGCGCTGGTCGCTTCGGCCCGCTCGCCGGCCGGCGCGGTGCGCACCCATTGGAGAAAATGGCGGACGATCATGGCTCGTTCACGCAACAGCGGATTCTGGCAGCGGCGATCTTAAAGCGCGCCGGCTTAACAAAGCGTTCACCATAAATCTTTGCGATCGTTGCCGAAGCGTTAAGACTTGTCGCCGGGATCGCTGAACAGATTGCGCATGTCGCCGCGGCGCGCCGGCTGCCCGGAGGCATCCGTTGGCGCATTCGGCGTGGTCCAGAGCTGGCTGACGACGGTGGCAACCGGCGCGGTGCGGTCGGTATCCTGGAATAGTCCGTGAAACATCTGCTTCGCCGCCGGCGCCGCCGGCGTCAGCGTCGCCGCAGCGAACGCGCCGGTCATGCCGGCCGTATCGGGCACTGCGGCAGTCTTTGCAGCTGGCGCGGCGCTCGCGGAGTTCGGTGCCGCAGCAGCGGCCGGAGCCGCAAAGGCGGCGAGATCCAAAGGCGCGCCGGTGGCTTGGGCGACGCTGAGCGTGCCTGGAGTAACGGTAGCGCTGGCGGCGCTGGCGGCGCTGGCGGCTTGCGCCGCGCGCACGGCATCGTTGCGGGCGACATCGTAGCGCGCGGTGAGAACGTCGCGCACCTGGGCGAGGCTGCGCGCGCGGCCGGTTGCCCGATCGTAGAAGATCGAAGAATTGGCGTTGGCGGCGCTTGGAAAATAATCCGTCGCCTTGGCATTCGGATTGCCGGCGGCGAGCGAGATCAGCCGCGCCGCGCCGCTGGCGCCGAGAAAGTGCGCGATATAAAGCTCGCCCTCGCTCGGCTGCCGGCCGAGCTTTGTCGCCAGATAATCCGCGTTGGCCTTGGTGAAGGCGCCGGCCATGACCGCATTCGCGGTCGGATCGTTGCGCAGCTTGAGAATCTCGGCGCGCATCGCCGGATCGGTCACCTGGTAATGGCCGGATGAGGTTTTGCTGATGGCGTCGGCATAACGACCGTAGCCGAGCTGGGCGCCGGACTGCTTGATGGTGCCGAGCCAGGTCTGCTCGATGAACTGAAACAGCCCGCGCGCCGACGACGTTGCGGCGCCGGCCTGTGGGTTCAATCCGGACTCGACCTGCGCCGTCGCCAATAGATAATTGAAGCTCGTGCCGGTGGCCGCCGACGCCTGACGAATGGCGCCCGTCACCGACGAACCGGCGGCGTAACCGCTGGAATCGACCAGCATTGCCTTGGCTCCCTCGCCGGCTCCCACCGGACTTAGGAATGATTAACCATTATGGTAAACGGGGACTTAATGGAACTGCACCGCGGAGACGAAAAATGACCCAGCAGGCAGCCGTCCGGCACAAGCGCGGCGGGCTCTATTTCGAGGATTTCATCCCCGGCGAGACCGTCGAGCACCGCTATACGCGCACCGTCACCCAGATGGACAACATGCTGTTCTCCAACATGACGCTCAATCCGCAGCCGCTGCATATCGACCGGCAGTTCTGCGAGCAGGAGACCGAATGGGGCCAGCCGCTGATGAACTCGCTGTTCACGCTCGGGCTGATGATCGGCATCCAGGTCTCCGACATGACGGTCGGCACGACGATCGCCAATCTCGGCATGACCGAGGTCAAATTCCCCCACCCGCTGTTCGAGAACGACACCGTGCATTGCACGACCGAGGTCATCGGCAAGCGCGAATCCAAATCCCGCCCCGGCGCCGGCATCGTCGAGTTTCACCACCGCGCCTACAATCAGAACAACAAGCTGGTCGCCGAATGCCGCCGCCAGGCGTTCATCCTGATGCGGCCCAAATCTTGATGCGGCCGAAGTGACGCGCACAAGCGGTGCCATGAAACTCGATTTCGCCACGCTCGATGTATTTACCACCCGGCGTTTCGCCGGCAATTCGCTTGGCGTGGTATTCGATGCCGACGCCATCGACGGCGCGACGATGCAGGCCGTCGCGCGTGAGTTCAATCATCCGGAAACAGTGTTCGTGCTCAAGCCCAAGGCTGCCGGCAGCACGGCGGGCGCGCGCATTTTCACGCCCGGGCGGGAAATGCCGTTCGCCGGCCATCCGACCGTCGGCACCGCGCTGGTGCTGACCTTGCGCCGTGGCGCCGGCAACGAGGTCGTGCTCGAGGAAAAGATCGGCCCGGTGAAGTGCCGTGTCGTCCCGGAAGGCAGCGACCATGGCCGCGCCAGCTTCATCATACCGGCGATGCCAAGCGAAGCCGGCGCCGCCGCCAGTCGCGAGGCGATCGCGGCGGCGCTCGGCCTTGCGGTCGACGACATCGGCTTCGACGGCCATCAACCGTCGCGATGGTCCGCCGGCAATGGCTTTACGTTCGTTCCGCTTCGCGCCATCGAGGCGGTGCGGCGCTGTCAAATCGTGGATGGCTGCTGGAGCGCCGGCTTCGAGACCCATGGCCCCGCCGGAGCTTTTGTTTTTTGCCGGCAGACCGAGGACGAACGCAACGACTTTCACGCCCGCATGTTCGCGCCGTCGTTCGGTGTCCGCGAAGACCCCGCCACCGGCTCGGCCGCGGCGGCCTTCGCCGGCTTCTGCGCCAAGTCGTTGTCGCCCGGCGACGGCGAGCATCGGTTCAAGATCGAGCAGGGTTTTGAAATGGGCCGCCCGAGCCTGATCGAACTCGGCGTGACCATGCAAGGCGGCACGCTTGCCGCGGCAACCGTCGGCGGGCCGGCGATCGTCGTCACCGAAGGCACGATCGAGGTGTGATGCGCTCGCTCCTGTTCGTTCCCGCCGACAGCGCCAAGAAGCTCGACCGAGCGATGACCAGCGGCGCCGACGCGCTGATCGTCGATCTGGAGGACTCGATCGCTCACGACGGCAAAGCGCGCGCCCGCGACAGCGCCGCGGCGTTTCTGCAAGATGCGATGGCGGCGCCATCGCGGCCCTATATCTTGGTGCGTGTGAACGGGCTGCAGACCGGCCTGATCGATGCCGATCTCGATGCCGTGGTGCCGGCCAAGCCCGACGCCATCATGCTGCCGAAGGCGGAAGGCGGCGCGTCGGTCGTGCACGCCGACGCCAAGCTCGCCGTGCGCGAGGCGAAAAGCGGCCTGCCCGACGGCCACGTCAAGATTCTCGCGCTCGCCACCGAAACCGCGGCGGCGCTATTCGTCACCGGCACGTTTGCCGGTTCAAGCGCGCGGCTTTCGGGCCTGACCTGGGGCGCCGAGGACCTTTCCGCCGAACTCGGCGCGCAGGCGAACCGCGACGCGCGAGGCCGCTTTCTCGACCCTTACCGGCTGGCGCGGGTGCTCTGCCTTGCCGGCGCCGCCGCCGCCAATGTGCCGGCGCTCGACACCGTCTACGTCGATTTCCGCAACAGCGAGGGCTTTCGCCGCGAATGCGAGGAAGCCCGCCGCGACGGATTCGCCGGCAAGCTCGCCATCCATCCGGCGCAGGTGCCGATCATCAACGAGGTGTTCACGCCGAGCGTGGAGGCGCTGGCGCAAGCCCAATCCATCGTCGATGCCTTTGCGCAAAACCCCGGCGCCGGCGTCGTCGGCATTGGCGGCGTGATGTACGACCGCCCGCATCTGGCGCGTGCGCGGCGCTTGTTGGCGCAAGTGGCGCGAACGAAGGGTTAGGGCGTGTATTCACAAGCGCGGCGATTCGGCCACTACTGGGGGAGAAGCGGACATCGCGTGGACGCTGCCAATCGGTCGCTATTGACCCTCTGCAGACATCCTGGTGTGTGAATTGCTGCTCCGCAAAATTATCCTCGCCTCCAAATGTCGTGGAGGCAATTCGAGTTCTATAGCCGCCCAATTTCCCAAGTCGGACGGCCTGACCGGAACTTTGCAACACGATCTGACACGACTGTACATGACAAAGCACGACCCAATGGGGTCTTACGGGCTCGCAGCGATGAAATGCGTGACTTTGGGTTCATCGCCCGAACGGATGCGTTCGACACATTCTTGGATAAGGCGATCGGCGTTTGTAATTCGCTTGTGCTTCCGCACTTCAAAGAGGTGACTCACCGCGCGGGAAGTTAGCAACACCGTCTATCAAGCGTTCTCAAGATGCGACGGGCTTAAACCGCATCGTCCATGCGCCGAAGGCTTCAAGAAATTTTCGCAGCAGTTCGCGTGTCGTGTCGTCGGTTAGCTTGCCTTCTGAATCGAACTTCTCGTTCGCTCGAAAGACCAATAGTTCGGGCTGTGGCATTGCATAGGAGTTGGTAAATTCGAATGCTTGCCTCAGCTGACTCTGGCCACGCGCTGTTCCCGTAACACCGGGCGAGGCGCCAATTATGGCCACCGGTTTTCCGTTCAGGGCCGCGTCCCTCGGCGGGCGAGAGGCCCAATCAACAGCGTTCTTCATCACCCCTGGAACGCCATGGTTATATTCCGGCGTTACCATTAGAACCGCATCGGCTTGGCGGATGGCCTGCTTAAAAGCCGCAACCGGCTCGGGATCGCCGCGTGTCTCCACATCGCCGTTGTACAGCGGGATCACTAGAAGATCGAAAATTTCGATGAGCATGCCCTCAGGGGCTAACTCACTCGCCGCGCGCAGTAGGGCACGATTATAGGAGCCTTGGCGAAGGCTCCCGGCAAAACCAAGGACTCGAACCGAGCGTCGGGTTTCAATCATCAGTACCTCCCAATACAAGGGTGGTGCGGTGGTGTGAGGTGTTACGGCTTGGAAGCTCCGAGAAGTTGAGTCTCCCAAGCGAATGCGACCCCACTTCCTCCACCGTGCTGGACCATGACTTCCACAAGCCCGGGCACCGTGTCGGTACGAGCCCAATCGCGTTGCCATTCGCCGAGCAGAGCCATCCACGTGATAGGAACGACGCCCGCTTGCACCATTCGCCGAACTGCCATGTCGTGAGATTCAACAGATACGCCACCCGAACAGTCGGTAACGACATACACGTCGTAACCGTCAGCGAGGGCGTGAATGGCGGGCATCGCCAAACACATCTCGGTCCAAAGCGAGGCCAGAATTAGCTGCCTGCGGCCGGTTGCTTTGACGAGGTCTACGATTCGTTTGTCTTGCCATGCGTTGATATACGTCCGATCAACAGGCTTCTGATCAGGGAATACGTCTGTAAGCTCCTTAATGAGTTTTCCGCCGCGCGCTTCCATCACCGGAGTCAGGATAACCGGAACTTTGAAGGCTTTGGCCAACTTAGCGAGGCCAACCACATTGTTCACGATCATCGTCGGCTCGTGACTGTGAAGGTTTGCGAACTGAAACGGCTGATGGTCGATCAGGACGACGACGGATTCTTCGGGGGTCAGCAAAGCCGGAAGCCCAGTGAAACCCGCTCTCGCTGATTCCCGCTCAGGCCCGCCTGTCGGCCCTGAAGTCGATGATTGAGCGTTCATAAGGCCCTCCTCTGAAGTTACACGGACAGTGCGATCCAGCGCCGCTGGTGAGACGCAACAACTTTCGGTGTCGCTAGAAGTTTTCACGAGCGTCGTGCGCGTGACACCGTTGTTGTTTGAGTCAGCTCATCTGCTACAATGGTGTGGCGTCGGGTCAATTTTCGAAATAGCAATTGATGAAAGCCATCGTTGCGGGACTGTCGATGTCAAAGTTGCCGGACTTCGAAGGGATTGCGATGTTCGCGAAGGTGGCTGAAGAGCGCTCCTTCGCGGCAGCGGCCCGCGCCATGGGCGTGTCCGTAGCGACCGTTTCGCGGGCTGTGACCCGCCTGGAGGACCGACTTGGTGGACGCCTCTTCAACAGGACTTCGCGGCGACTTGCCCTCACAGACTATGGCCGCAGACTGGCGGAGCAAGCTTTGAGAATCTACTCGGAAGCGAAGGCGGTGGAAGACTTCGGCCGTGAGACCTCGAGCAAACCGCGAGGTCTTGTGAAACTCACCGCACCGCTGTCCTTTGGCTCGCGTTGGGTTGCACCAATCCTGCCGGCCTTTTTTCAGCAGTATCCAGATGTCGCAATCGACGTCTATCTTACAGACGTGCACATCGATCTAATCGCTGATGGCTTCGATGCGGCGCTTCGCATCGGGATCTTGGAGGACTCATCGCTCGTAGCGCGCTTTATAGCACCGATTCGCCGATTTCTTGTGGCATCGCCGAAGTACATCGCTCGGTATGAACGTCCACAGCACCCACGCGATCTACGTACTCATCGGTGCTTGGGTTATCTACACAGACCGCGCGATGTCTGGCACTTTACCCACCGAACGAGCGGTGAGGAGTACCCGTTTTCGCCGACGGGGCCACTTAGGGGAACGAACGTCGAGGTATTGTTGCCGACCTTACTTGAGGGTCTCGCCATCACTGAACTGCCCGAATTCGTTGTGAGCCAATACCTTCGCGAAAAGCAGCTTGAGCAGCTTCTCCCCGATTGGCGTTTGTCTGAAACCGGACTGTATTTGGTGACGCCCACTGCTCGTGCGCGTCCGGCCAAGGTCTCGGTTCTAGCTGATTTCTTGATCGCAAAGCTTACCAGCGTACCCTGGAACACCGAGGCCTTTACGGGGCGGAAGCCACCGGCCCAGCGCAACAAGTAGCCAACAATCTCGAAACGTGTGTGATGGTCCGCAAGACGGTGGCGACCGATACGTTCATGGCTTACGCCGCCTTCGCGAACGATCGCTGCTCCGCCACCTTCGCATAAATCGCGGGTCCCTCGAAATCCGGCGGCTTCGATATCGACATTGCCGCAATGATGCCTTTCAGCCCTTGCTATTTCGGAAGGGCGCCTTCCATGCCTTCATATGCACACACGTTGGCAACCAGCTGTCGACGGAACGCTATAATGAATAGAAAGCTCGCAGGTAAAGTCGCGCTCGTTACCGGCGGCTCGAGTGGCATTGGCCTCGCCACCGCCGAGCGCTTCGTGGCCGAAGGCGCTTACGTATACATCACCGGGCGTCGCCAGGATCAGCTTGAAGCCGCGGTAGAGAAGATCGGGAGTGACGTCAAAGCCGTCCAGGCTGATGTCTCCAATGCGGCCGACCTGGATCGCCTCTATGCTCAGATCAAGATAGAGAAAGGTCGACTCAACACCGTCTTCGCCAATGCCGGCGTCGGCACCTTTTTGCCGCTCGGGGCGATCACCGAGCAGCAGTATCACGAGACCTTCGACATCAACGTCAAGGGGGTGATCCTGACCGTGCAGAAGGCGCTCCCGCTGCTAGCCAATGCCGGCACCATCGTCTTGAACGCGTCCATAGCCGCTTCAATCGGCATCCCGGCGTTCAGCGTTTACTCCGCAACCAAGGCGGCCGTCCGCAATCTGGCCCGCGGCTGGGCAATCGACCTGAAGGATCGCAAAATCCGCGTCAACGTGGTCAGTCCCGGCGTGGTGATGACACCGGTTTTCCCGAAGCTTGGTCTCACCAAGAAGCAGATCAAAGAGTTCGTTGCGCAGATGGTGACGCAAATCCCGTTAGGCCGGACGGGGAAGCCGGAAGAGATCGCCAAAGCGGTGCTGTTTCTGGCCTCGGACGACAGCAGTTTCGTCAATGGTGTCGAACTTGTCGTGGATGGCGGCCAGACTCAGGTGTGACCTGCGTGGCCCATCTCAGTGACGTCGATATAGCAATAGCACCGTATTTGGCGGGCTGTGGGAAGTGGAGGAATGATGTGATTAGCACTACGCAGGCAGCCACAACAGCAGCTGCCAAGCCCCTTGAGTTCCAGGTTATGTCGGGCAGCTTTGCCCTCTCTGGTAATCAGCCTGCGAATTACACACTCGTCACGGGCCAGACGGAGGCGTTGCTGGTCGACGTTCCGTTTTCGCGCTCCGATGCCCACCGCGTGGTCGCCGCGATCTTGGACAGCGGCAAGAAGCTGACCACGATCTTTGTGACGCACGACCACCCGGATCACTTCTTCAGTCTCGATCTGCTGATCGAATCCTTCCCGAACGCCCAGACCGTCGCACATGCGGTCGTAGCCAAGGATATAGAGCGGTCGATTCCACTCAAGTTTCAGCGCTGGGCAGAGGGAATCGGCGCCAACGCGCCGCGCCGCGGGGTGGTTCCGACAGCTCTTCAGGTGGACGAGATTACGCTTGAAGGACACACTCTGAAGATACTCGGGCCCATGCAAGGCGATCACGTTCATTGCACCGCGCTCTGGGACCCGGGAACACGCACGCTCGTCGCGGGCGACCTCGTGTACAACGGCGCCTTTGTTTTCTTGGGTGAGCATCTGGCACCCCAATACGCTGAATGGCTCGCGAGTCTCGATTATCTGGAGTCGCTTAACCCCGTTCGCATAATCGCCGGCCACACCAAGCCAGGATTGCCCGACGACAGTTTCGCCATTGACTGGACTCGCGGATACATCCGCGCCTTCGCGAAGGCGGCCAAAATCGCTAAGTCTTCACGTGAAATGGCCGCCATGATCCATGCGCTTTATCCCAACGCGGTCAATTTTCCCGGCACAGAGTTTCTAGTCGAGGTGCCCACCCAGGTTGCGACCGGGGAAATCCCGCCATGGAATGAATGACGCGCAGCTCCAAAACGTTGTGGCTCCAACTTCTCGTCGGAAAATGAATCGATCGCGCCACACAACTCTTGTTACGGGATTGCGCGACGGTGATCGGGCAAATCAGAATGACGAATTATATTCCTGGTGGCATCCTGGTTGGAGCACCTACGCCAGCTTGAGCGCATCACGAACGCCGACCGTTTGCAGGAGGAGGCAGTTCTTCGCTTCCAACAGGCCAGCGCCGGCGAGGTAATCGAACAACCGGGGTCTTTGCCGCGCTGCACTATGGTCGCTCCTGGCCCTTAACCGCCGCCCCAGGCGCGGCTAGGCGCGGCAGGTATTGGGTGAAGACCGGTCACGGCAGCCAATGATCGGCGCGGCGGTTCATGACCCATCTCGGAAGTCGAGCGGCATATTTTGCTGTGATGCACAACGCGGCTTTTCCTAGGACGGTGTGGTAGGGTGCGATCCTCGGCTGAGGGGGAGCACACATGAGACGGCGCGAGTTCATCACGCTCGTCGGCGGCGCGGCGGTGGCATGGCCGCTCACTGCCGACGCGCAGCAGGGCGGACAAATCGCGCGTGTCGGATTTCTTGGGGCCGCTCCCGGGAACCCCCTTTTTGATTCGGGCTACTCGCCCTTTCTCGCCGAGCTGCGAAAGCTCGGATTCAACGAAGGCCAAAATCTGATCGTCGAAAACCGACGTGCCGACGAGGGAGCGTCCAAAGTTTTTGCCGCCGCGGCCGAATTGTCGATGGTTGACGTCTTCGTAACTTTCGGTCCGGAAATTTCGCTGAAAGCGGCAATCGCAGCGAGCAAAACCACTCCAATCGTCATGATTGCCGTCAACTACGATCCGATTGGGGGTGGATATGTGAGCAACATTGCCCGGCCGGACAAGAACATCACGGGGCTGGTTCTTCGTGCGCCAGAATTGGCCGCCAAGCAGCTCGAGCTCCTAGTGGAGGCTTTCCCGGACGACAAACCAATCGCCGCGCTTTGGGATTCGGCTTCGGCCGAACAGTTCAAGGCCGCCCAACGCCAAGCCGAATCCATGCACGTCGAGCTGCGTTCGCATAAACTCGACAATCCGCCATACGATTTCGACGAGGCGTTCAGTGCTATCGCGCAGGATGGGTCACGGATGCTGCTTGTCTTGTCAGGCCCACTATTCACTGCACAACGTTCGCATATCGCCGACTTGGCGATCAAGCACCGCCTGCCGACGATGTTCACCTTCAAGACATACGTCGAGGCGGGTGGGCTGATGTCTTACGGCATTGATATCGTTCCGATATTTCGTCGCGCCGCATCGTTCGTGGCCAAGATTCTCAGAGGCGCAAAGCCGTCCGATCTTCCGGTCGAGCTGCCAACCAATTTCGAATTTGTGCTCAACTTGAAAACCGCCAAGGCAATCGGCGTGTCGGTACCGACGTCGATCCTGCTCCGTGCTGACGAGGTGATCGAATAGAAGGTTGTTGCTGCGGCACACGGGTCTGCTTTTGGCCCCTGAGCGACCGCTCGGCAAGTTGCTATTGCGGGTCGCAATCGGGGGGCAAGGGGACATTGGCCAACGGCCAAAATGACGTTCGTGACCCATCGCGTCATCGCCAGCCGATACTTACTGCAGTGCACTTGAACCCGCGGCCGACTTCGACCGTGAGGTTGGCCTCGCGGCCGACTTCGACCGTGAGGTTGGCCTCGGCGCCAACCTCGCGAAATCGGGCCGGCAGGCCGAGTTCCAAAACGTGGCCATCGGGCAACAGCGGCTGGCAATGTGACGAATGACGCCGTAAATCAGCGAACCATTCGATTCGAAGGACTGTGCTGCGCCGGGCGTCGGCGGTAGATTTTTGCGGCGCCGGAGGCGGGCGAGGCGACCATGGGGCGGTCGGGGTTGGCATGCGTGGCGCACTGCAAGATCGGCGAAGGCTGCGGCGGGCATCGCGCGTCGTCGCGTTGGCGCTAGCGGGGGCCGTGCTCGCCGCTGCGGCGGCGCGAGCGCAGGACGCGATGTGGCTCGTCAATCCGGGCAGCAACGATTTCAACACTGGAAGCAACTGGAACACGGGGTCGGTGCCGACCGGCACCGCCTTCTTCGGTACCTCGAACACCACCAGTCTGACGTTTTCGGTCACGCCGACAATTATCGGGAGCTGGACCTTCAATACGGGAGCTTCGGCCTACACTTTTTTCAACACGCGCGTCCTTAGGTTCACCGGCGCCGGCATTGTCGTCAACGGCGGCAGCGCCATCATCAGCAACAGCGCGCTCGGCATCATCGAGTTCGAAAACCACAGCACGGCCGGCAGCGCCACCATCACCAACAATTCGCCCGATGGCCAAATTGTCTTCATGGACAACAGCACGGCCGGTAGCGCGAGCATCACCAACAACCACGTGGTTATCTTCGAAAACAACAGCACGGCCGGCAGCGCCGCCGTTACCAACATCGGCGCCGTCATATTCTTCAATACCAGCACGGCAGGCAGCGCCGCCATCACCGATGACGGATCAAACAGCGACATCCAGTTCCGCAACAGCAGCACGGCCGGTAACGCCACGATCATCAACAACGGATCAATGAGCTCCATCCTGTTCTTCGACACCAGCACGGCCGGTAACGCCACGATCATCAACAACGCGGGCGGCACGGTCGACTTTTCCGCCAGTAGCGGCCTGGCCGGGAACAACCAGGTCTCTGCCGGATCAATCGCCGGCGCCGGCAACGTTTATCTGGGCGCCAATCAGCTCACCGTCGGCGGCAACAACGTGAGCACGACCGTGAACGGCGTAATCAGCGACTGCGGTGCCGGCGGCACCACTTGCAACGCTTTCCCGCTATCCTTACCCAGCACCGGCGGATCGCTAGTCAAGGTCGGCACCGGCACGCTGACGCTGGCGGGCGACAACGCTTACACCGGGGCGACAGTGGTGAACGGCGGCACGCTCGCGGTGAACGGCTCGATCACCGCTTCGTCGGGCGTCACGGTCAATTCCGGCGGCACGCTCAGCGGCACCGGCACCGTCTCAGGCACGCAGGTCAATAGCAGCGGCACGCTTGCACCGGGCCCGATCGGCGGCATCGGCACGCTGAATATTTCCGGCAGCCTGATGTTTCAGAGCGCCGCCCTCTATATGGTCACCGTCAGCGGCGGCAGCGCCAGCAGCACCAATGTCAGCGGGACGGCCTCGCTCGGCGGCACGGTGCAGGTGGCATTCGCCTCCGCTCCGACGGCGACGACCTATGACATTTTGCATTCGGCCGGCATCGCTTGTGGCTACCCTTACACTGCCCGCGGCTGTACCCCCACGACATTTGCCGGCGTAACGAGCCTCAATCCCAACTACGATGCCAACCTGAGCTATACGACGACAGATGTGTTCTTGAACCTGACTGCGGCGCTCGGCGCTGGCACGCCGCTCAATCAAAACCAACGGAGTGTCGCAAGCGGGCTGAACAATTTCTTCAATTCCGGCGGCGCGCTGCCGCCGAATTTCGCCACCATCTTCGGACTGACTGGCCCGGCGCTGGCAAATGCGCTGTCGCAATTGGACGGTGAAGCATCGACCGACGCCGAGAAGGGCGCGTTCGACCTGATGACGCAATTTCTCGACCTCATGCTCGATCCGTTTGTCGACGGCCGCGGCGGCGCTGCCGGCGGCAACGCGATGCCGTTCGCGCCGGAGCGGGAAACAAGCTTTCCGCCCGACATCGCGCTTGCCTACGACGCGATCCTCAAGGCGCCGCCGAAGCAAATCTTAGAGCAGCGCTGGACCGCCTGGGGCGCTCCCTTCGGCGCCTACAACAAGAGCAACGGCGATCTGGTCGTCGGTTCCAACAATGTCATCGCCCGCGACTTCGGCTTTGCCGCCGGCATGGACTACCACTTCTCGCCGGACACGCTGGCCGGTTTCTCGCTCTCAGGCGGCGGCACGAGCTGGGGCTTAGCGCAAGGGCTCGGCACCGGCCGCAGCGGCGCCTTCGCGGGCGGCATCTATGCCAAGACCCATTCCGGCTCGGCTTACCTCGCCGGCGCATTGGCTTTTGCCGATCACTGGTTCACCACCAACCGCACCGCAGCCTGGGGCGATCAGCTGACCGCGAGCTTCAACGGCCAAAGCATCGGCGGCCGCGCCGAGGGCGGTAATCGCTTTGCTGTGGCGCCGATGCTAGGCGTGACGCCCTACGCCGCGCTGCAGGCGCAAGGCTTCCATACGCCAGCCTACCGCGAGGCCGATATGACTGGCGGCGGCTTCGGGCTCGCCTACAATGCCATGAATGCAACGGATACTCGGAGCGAACTGGGCTCGCGCTTCGACGGCCTCACCATGCTCGGCGCCATGCCGCTGATCCTGCGCGGCCGGTTCGCCTGGGCGCACGACTGGGTCAGCAATCCGGCGCTCGGTGCGGTATTCCAAGCCCTGCCTGGAACGAACTTCATCGTCAATGGCGCAGCGCCGCCGAAGAATTCCGCGCTCACCACCGCGGCGGCGGAGCTGCACATCACCCGCAACTGGTCGGCGACGACAAAGTTCGACGGCGAGTTTGCCAAAAACTCGCAGACCTACGCCGGCACCGAGACCCTGCGCTATCAGTGGTGAGCCTGTCTAATTATTTTGCTGCGGCGCACTTTGGTCGAAATTGGCCCCAAGCGTCATTTCGCGGCAGCGCAGCTTTCGGCCGCAAAGCCGACATTCGGCGGCAGCATGAGCCGATACAATTTTTATGAGTGCACGCCCCAGTCAGTCTTTGGCCCGATACGCCGTCTTCGGATCGAACACGCGCTCGTCGCGGAATTCGAGCGTCACAGTGCCTCCCTTACCGAGCGGCACGGCGCGATAAAAGCACGAGCGGCGGCCGGTGTGGCAAGCGCCGGCGATCTGCTCGACCTTGATCCACACCGCGTCCTGGTCGCAATCGATGCGCATTTCGACCACACGCTGGGTGTGACCGGACGTCTCGCCCTTCTGCCACAGCGCGCGGCGCGAGCGGCTGAAATACCACGCCTCGCCGGTGGCGATGGTTTTTGCCAGCGCCTGCGCATTCATGTGCGCGACCATCAGCACATCGCCGGAAGCCGCGTCGGTGGCGACGCAGATGACGAGCCCGTCGGCGTCGAATTTCGGCGTCAGCGCCGTGCCTTCTTCAAGCGCGGCGCTCGCTCCCGGCGATGCGAAGGCTGATTTGTCGGACAACGAAGCCCCCCGCCCTGCCGGCGTCAACTCGCGGCCGCGGCGCCGCGCACCAGCGTCACGAACCGCATCTGGTCTTCGGCGCTGTCGCGGAACGTGCCGAGAAACCGTGTGGTCACGGTCGACACGCCTGGCTTGCAGACGCCGCGAACCGACATGCAGGTGTGCTCGGCCTCGATCAGCACGGCGACGCCGTGCGGCTTGAGCACGTCCTCGATGGCGGTCGCCACCTGCGAGGTGAGCTGCTCCTGGGTTTGCAACCGGTGCGCATAGACGTCGACCAGGCGGGCGAGTTTTGACAAGCCGACCACACGCTCGACCGGCCGGTACGCCACATGCGCCTTGCCGTAGAACGGCATCATGTGGTGCTCGCAATGGGAGGTGAATCCGATGTCGCGGATCAGCACGAAATCGTCATACGGTTCGGTCTCGCCGAAGGTGCGGGCGAGCGTATTGGCCGGCACGTCGCGGTAGCCGCGATAAAGCTCGTCCAAAACCGCGACCACCCGCTTGGGCGTGGCCTGCAAGCCCTCGCGGGCCGGGTCGTCGCCGATATAGGCGAGCAGCGCCCGCACCGCCGCCTCCGCCTCCTGGCGTGAAGGCCGCCGCTCGACCGGCGCGGGCGCTGAGTGCACGTGGTCGATCAACCCGGCGGACCGTTGCTTGATGGCGGCGTCCATAGTCTCTCCCATCGCGCGGCACAACGGCCGGAGCCCCCGGCCCGAACTTCAATTCCACCGCGCCAGCGCCTATATAGTCGATTGGCAGGTGGAGACAATAAACCAAGTCCCAGCCAGGTAAATCTGCGGTTCTGCAATGCTCAACGAGGTCTATAATCGTCGCATCATCGAGCTCGCCGGCACGATCCCGCGGATCGGGCGGCTCCACGACGCCGACGCCAGCGCCACGGCCCATTCGAAACTGTGCGGCTCGACCGTCACCATCGATCTGAAAATGGACGGCGACACGGTGACCGATTTTGCCCACGAGGTGAAAGCCTGTGCGCTGGGCCAGGCGTCATCCTCGATCATGGCGCGCAACATCGTCGGCGCCAAAGCCGACGAGCTGCGGACGCTGCGCGAGACCGTGCGCAAGATGCTCAAGGAAAACGGCGCGCCGCCGCAAAACGGCAAGTGGGCCGATATCGCCGTGCTCGAGCCGGTGCGCGACTACAAGGCGCGCCACGCCTCCACCCTTTTGACCTTCGACGCCGTGGTCGACGCCATCGGCCAGATCGAGGCCAAGCGCGGCGGCAAAGCCGCGGGGCGGTGAAGCAAGCCGGCGAGCCAGTTGACGAGGATAATTACCTATACCCCTGGTTGCTCGGGATGGAGTGTTGCTGCAACATCGGCCGCGGTCGACCACGAGCCGGTCGACGGATTCCGCCATGAGGGAGCAGTGACATGCCGATGGGGCGCAACAAATTCAGAACCGATTTCAACCGCAGTGTCATTCCAACCATCGCCTGCATCAACAAATCCAAGATCGGCCTTGGCGTCGACTTCGATGCATTGATCGCGGCACTGCAGAAGTTTCTAGATGAATGTTTCGTACCGGTCTGGGGCACGCCGGCGAAATTGGTCAAGGCCAGGAAACCGAGACCGGGATGCTGGACCATGGTTTTCTTGGACGACGCAGACTCGCCCGGCGCAGAGGGCTATCACGACATAACGCGGCATAGCATGCCACTGGGGAAAGTATTCGTCGAACCCACCCTCGCGGCCAAGGACCTCGTCAGCGTCACCGCATGTCACGAGCTGTGCGAGATGCTGATCGATCCGATGGCGACGCTCTGGTGCGAGGGGCCGCGGAGCACGTTATGGGCCTACGAAGTCTGCGACGCGGTGGAGGAAGAAACATTCAACATCGACGGCATTGCCATGAGCGACTTCGTTTTTCCGGCTTACTTCGACATCTTTCGCCTGAAGAAACCGCGCTCGGCCCGGTACGACTACCTCAATAGGGTCAAACGCCCGTTTCAGCTTCTCAAAGGCGGGTACTCGGATGTCCGCCACAATCGCAGGACCGTGGAAAAATTCGGCTCCCGGGACAAGGCAAAGCGATTTGCCATGGAGGACCGGCGTTGGCATCGTAGTCAATTCCGCAAGAGGCAGCGTGCGAAATGGTGACGCCGCGACACAACTGCGATGCGTTTTGATTTTCTGTTCGAGGCTCCACGTCTGATTGGGCGCGGCTTAGTGAAGGCCTATCGGCTCACATTGTCGCCGCTGATCGGCTTTCATTGCCGGCATCTGCCGACATGCTCCGACTACGCCGACCAGGCGCTCGACCGCTTCGGGCTGTGGGCCGGCGGCTGGATGACGCTGGCGCGGCTATTGCGCTGCCAGCCGTGGGGCACGTCGGGGCTGGACTTCGTGCCGGAGACGTTGCCGGCGAAGGCGCGCTGGTACTTGCCGTGGCGTTACGGGCGCTGGCGCGGCGTCGACGATCGTCCCCGCGCCACGCCGGCGTAATCGCTATTGCGCCGACGCTTCGAGCTGAGCCAGCGGTTGCGAAGCCGCGGTCGAGCCGAGCGCGACGGCTTTTTCGTACCATTTACGCGCCTGCGCGGCATCTGGCGTAGCCCCGATGGCACCGAGCCGGCGCAGCACCAGCGGATCGAACGTGGCGCCGAGCGCCATCGCCGCGTCCGCACTGCCCGCCTCGGCGGCGCGCCGCAACAACAGCCGCGCCGCGGCAAGATCGCCGGTGCTCAGAGCATCTTTGCCGCGCTTGAGCAGCATGGCGATCTCGTCGGCATCGAGCGGCAAGCTTACGGTTTGCGCAACTGGGGCGTCGCTGCTTGCCGGAGCGGCTACGGGCATTGCTACAGGCGGCGGCACCGCAGCCGGCGTAGCCTCGGTCGGCGGTGGCGATGCGTTTGCCGCGGCGAGGCCGTGCTGCAGCAAGATGCCGGCCGCCGCGGGCGTGCGCAAAGGATCCTGCTTTTCCACCTCCGCGGCGGGCGGCGGCGGTTGAACGCTGGCGTGCACGACGTCGTTGCGCAACAGCCGGGTGCCCGGCAGCGATATCACGAACCATGCGACCGCCGCGGCGACGCCCGCGACACCACACAGGCGCAGCGCCATCGGCCACAGCGATGCAATGTCGTCGACCGGCGGCTGCGGCACCGCGTCGGGATCGAGCGCCAACTGGCGCTGCAGCCTGGCCATCGCCAGATCGCCGCTGAACGGATGGTTGCCGATGTCGAGAGGCCGCCGGCGTTGCGGCGCCCGGACCAGTTGCGCGGCCGGCCGCTCGCGCAGTCCCTGCTCGCGCGCCCAAGGCGGCGCATAGTGCAAGGCTTCGTCGAGATCTTCGGCGTGGTGGATCGGAGAACTCATGATCGCCTCCCTGTGCTCTCAAGCTCCGATATCTGGGTACAAATCGACTTTCAGACGCTCTCCCTCACTGGTGCTGGCGGGCCTGCCATTGCAGGAATTGCTGGAACAATTGCTCGCGCTCGGGCGAACTATCGGTGCCGATACTCGCACCCATTGACCGCTTGCCGGCCAGGAACTGATCGAACTGGTCGCGCGTCGCCGCCGGCTGCGCCTGGCGATTTTGCGCGAGCCATTCATCGGCTCCGGCAAATCGCGTCCAGCCCGGCAACACCGCGGCGAGATTGGTCTCGCGCCATTTCGGATGGTGCGGCGGCTTCTGCAAGGTTGCGATCTTGGGAAAGAACGCATTGACGAAGTTGGCGATGCGCCGGTAGCGATCGGAATCCTTGGGCCAGTTGTAGGCGATCAGCACGGCACTGGCCGCGATGGTGCTGATGTCGCGGCCGGTCTCGACCAATCCGGGATAGTCGCCGTGGCCGAGCACCGCCGGCAGATAGTCGGCTTGCAACGGTTTTGAAAACGGCACCGACAGGAACTTGAAGCCATCGCTTGAACGCAGCTTGCCCATGGCGCCGGCGGGTTTTCCTGCAATCAGGATGGTCGCCGCAAGCTCGCCGGTCTTGAGTTTTTCCAGCGCATCGCCCTGCCCCATATTGACTTCCTGCGGGTGCAGGCCGAGGCGGCGGAAAATATCGCGGCTCGACAGCTGGCTGCCGCTGCCGATGTCGCTGAAATTGACCTTCTTGCCGTCGAGCTGTTCGAGCGCGGCGATGCCGGAATCGGCGCGCACCACCACGTGCATCTCTTCGTTGAACAGTTTTGCGATATAGACGATCTGGTCGTCGATTCGGCCGATCTCGTTGCTGTCGCGAAATTGGTTGAGGATGATCGACTGCGTGATGCCGAGGTCGATGCCTTTGAGGAAACGGACGTCGCGGATGTTCTGGCCGCCGCCTTTGCCGATCACCGGCAGGATGCGGAAATTGTCGCCGTCATCGAGCACGTCGGACATGTCGTAGGCGATGGTCAGATAGGTGGCGTTGGGATTGCCGGACACGATCGCGATCGTGTTGGCATTGAGCCGTTCGCCGAGGGTGCCGAGATTGGGCTTGTCGGGGATCGGCCGCGCGCCGGGGTGAGCGGCATAGGCGGCATAGACGGCCTGGAGGGAAAAGGCTGCGGCCAGCAGCACCGCGACCAATACGCAAATCACCTGGAATGGCCGCTGCGGCCACCGCAAGCCCCCCTTCATTGTTGACCCCCGACGGCGGACTGCCGCTACGCACCACACACACTGGCGTTGCAGACCGCAACGTTTGAACGCTCACCCTTGCTGCGCTTGAATTCGGCACGCGTTTGATTGCGATACGCGGCCTGGCGCGGACTTAGGGCTCACGGTCGGCAGGCAATAGGGCGGCGGTATGATCTTGCCTTGATGATTCTTGGGCGCCGCGCGCCGCAATTGTCCGTCACAATTTGAATCTGGCTGAACACTCCGTCGAATTGTGGCGCGTTTCGGCGACAGAGCCGCGTTTGCCGGGTTGCGCGGCCAATTTCACCTGCTATATCCGTTTCCTACGCTTACGCAGCATTCGTAGGCAGCGAGTGAGCAACAGGAGCTTTCGATAATGGTCGCCGTGACCTTTCCCGACGGCGCGCGTCGGGACTACCCCGCCAACACCACCGGCCTCGACATCGCCAAGGGGATTTCGCCGTCGCTCGCCAAGCGCACGGTGGCCATGGCGCTCGACGGCAAGCTGGCCGACCTGTCCGATCCGGTCGAGCACGACGCCAAGATCGAGTTTTTGACCCGCGACGATCCGCGGGCGCTCGAGCTGATCCGCCACGACGCCGCGCACGTGCTCGCCGAAGCGGTGCAGACATTGTGGCCAGGCACGCAAGTCACCATCGGGCCGGTGATCGAGAACGGTTTTTATTACGATTTCTTCCGCAACGAGCCGTTCACGCCGGAGGATTTTTCCGCAATCGAGAAAAAGATGCGCGAGATCATTGCGCGCGACACGCCGTTCACCAAGGAAGTGTGGTCGCGCGACGAGGCCAAGCGCGTGTTCGCCGACATGGGCGAAAGCTTCAAGGTCGAATTGGTCGATGCCATCCCGGAAGACCAAGAGATCAAGATCTACAAGCAGGGCGGCTGGTTCGATCTGTGCCGCGGCCCGCACATGACCTCGACCGGCAAGGTCGGCAACGCATTCAAGCTGATGAAGGTCGCCGGCGCCTATTGGCGCGGCGATTCAAATCGCGAAATGCTCTCGCGCATCTACGGCACCGCGTTTGCCAAGCAGGACGAGCTCGACGCCTATCTGAAGCAGATCGAGGAAGCGGAGAAGCGCGACCACCGCAAGCTCGGCCGCGAGATGGATCTGTTCCACTTCCAGGAAGAAGCGCCCGGCTCGGTGTTCTGGCATCCGAAAGGCTGGACACTGTTCCAGACCCTCGAAAATTACATCCGCCGCCGCCAGAGCGACGCCGGCTATGTCGAAGTCAACGCGCCGCAGCTGATCGATTCCTCGCTGTGGGTGGCGTCGGGCCATATGGCGACCTTCCGCGAGGGCATGTTCCTGGTGCAGCCGCGCGAAGAGGACGAGCGCACTTTCGTCATCAAGCCGATGAACTGCCCCGGCCACATCCAGATTTTCAAGAACGGGCTGAAATCCTATCGCGACCTGCCGTTCAAGATCGCCGAATTCGGCAAGGTGCACCGCTTCGAGCCGTCGGGCGCTCTGCACGGGCTGATGCGGGTGCGCGCCTTCACCCAGGATGACGCCCATATCTTCGTCACCGAGGAGCAGATCGCCGACGAGGTGCTCAAGGTCAACGATTTGATCCTGTCGATCTATGAGGATTTCGGTTTTGACGACGTGCGCATCAAATTCTCCGACCGGCCGGACAAGCGCATCGGCGACGACGCGGTATGGGATAAGGCCGAAGCGGCGCTGATGCAGGCGCTCAAGGCGTCCGGCCGGCCGTGGACGCTCAACAAGGGCGAAGGCGCGTTCTACGGCCCAAAACTCGAATACGTGCTGCGCGACGCCATCGGCCGCGACTGGCAATGCGGCACCGTGCAGGTCGACCTCAACATGCCGGGCCGGCTCGGCGCCTTCTATATCGACGAGCACTCCAACAAAATCACGCCGGTGATGCTGCACCGCGCGATGTTCGGCTCGCTGGAGCGCTTCACCGGCATCATGATCGAGCATTATGCCGGCCATCTGCCGCTGTGGCTGTCGCCGCTGCAGGCGGTGATCGCGACCATCACGTCCGATGCCGACGATTATGCGCGCGCAGCCATCGCCGCGGCGCAACGGCTGGGTCTGCGCGTCGAAGGCGACCTGCGCAACGAGAAGATCAACTACAAGGTCCGCGAGCACTCGCTGGCGAAAGTGCCGGTGCTGCTCGTGGTCGGCCGCAAGGAAGCCGCCGAGCGCACCGTCTCGATCCGCCGCCTCGGCGGCGAGGGCCAACAGGTGATGCCGCTCGACGCGGCGCTCGACGCGCTGGCGCAAGAAGCGGTGCCGCCGGACGTGGCGCGGATGACAAAGGCGGCGTGATGTTGGCCAATTATTTGGCGCGAGCTATGTCCTTTAGAGCGGCGGCGATCAGTGCTGGGTCGCCTTCCTCTAAGACGGCCTCCAGATAATTGGCGATATCCTCGTCGCTCTTTAGGTTGGCCGCTGGATCCCACGGCAGTGTTCGTAGTTTTGGCGGTCGCTTCGGTTTTTTTACAGACATGGAAATCCACTCGCGTGGTCACCCTCACCGCGCCAGCACTTCGACCTCGCCGTCGACGCCGGTGATGACCTTGAAGTCGCGCTGATAGGTCTTGCCGGAGTTGCGCGCGACCAGGTGATAATCGCCCTCGGCGAGCACGACGCGGGGAAAGGCGCCGATCGATTCCTTGATGACGTCGCCGCCTGGAGTGAGCACCGTCCACTGCGTATTGGCGAGCGCCTCGCCGCCGGCCTCGTTCACCAGCTTGAAGGTCAGCGCCGCGGCGCGGTGGGTGACGACGATGTCGGTGAGCTTGGCGGCCTGCACATGGACGTCCGAGCGCACCACGGAATTGGCGTCGCCGTAGTTTGACACGATGTAATAGGTGCCTTCGGGCAACAGTACGACGTCGCCGGTGATCACGTTGGCCGCGATCGGCCGGCGATTGGAGGTGTCGAACTGGCTGCCCGGATAGACGTCGAACGAAATCTGCCCGGCGGGAATGCGCACGTCGCCGACGCGGCCTTCGAGCCGCACGCCGCCGGCCGGAATATCGAACATTTCGTGGACCGTGTCGGAGCGCAGCTGCACCGCCTTGGCGGCGCTGGCCAGGCCCAAGCTCGCATGAACCACATAGCTGCCCGGCGGCAGGATGAATGTCGGCGCCGCGGAGCGGTCTTGCTTGACCAGGCGATAGACGCCGGTGGCGTCGGCCTTGGCCGAATAGACCCGCCAGATCAGCCCGCCGGAGATCGCCGGCGCATCGCGGCCGTAACGGGCGGCAACCGCAAGCGCCACGTGCCCGGCCGGAACGATCGGGCTCGCTTGCGCCATCGGCGGCGCGGGCGGCACCGTCAACGGCACCGGGCTTGCGATCGTGGCGCCGGGCGATCCGGTGCCGGGCGTCAGCGGCGCGGGCACGGCGGCCTGCGGCGCGGGCACGGCGGACTGCGGCGCCATCAGATTCTGCGCCGCAGCGGCGGCCGGCGCCAAGCAAATCAGCGCCGCCGCAAACAGCCGCCCGCACCGAAATGATTTTAAGCCCCGCCCAGCCATGGCGTTTTTCTCAGGCCTAATCGCGGCAATTTCATGCCGGGCCGGTACGCCAAGTCTTTGCGCCAGGTCTTTACGCCGGGTCTTTCGGCAGCCGGGAGCCTGGCACTTTTGACGGCCCAGGGCGTTGTCAATGCGATTAAAACACGAGGATTATGTGAGTACCATTGACGTTGAAAGCAGTGCCGTTGAAGCCAAAGCCGTTGCCATCAATACCGTTGCGGCCAAGAGCAATGGAGCCGATCGCGCCAGGACAGAACGCGGCCGCCCATTGATCGGTCTGGTTCTGGGCAGCGGCGCGGCGCGCGGCTTTGCCCATATCGGCGTTATTCATGCCCTCAAGGCAAGCGGCATTGTTCCTGACATCATTGTCGGCACTTCGATCGGCGCCGTGGTCGGCGGTTGCTACGCAACCGGCCATCTCGATCCGCTGGAGGAATGGGCGCGCTCGCTGACGCGGCGGCGCATTATCGGTTATCTCGATGTGAGAATCGGCGGCTCGGGCCTGGTCGGCGGCGGCCGATTGGCCGCCCGCCTCCAGGAATCGGTCGGTAAGACACTGATCGAGGATTTGCCGGTCCGCTTCGCGGCAATCGCAACCGAGATCGGCACCGGCCACGAAGTTTGGCTGGCGCGCGGCATTTTGGCGTTGGCGTTGCGCGCTTCCTATGCGCTGCCCGGAATATTTCCTCCGGTCTGCGTCGGCGGCCGCTGGCTGGTCGATGGCGCGCTGGTCAACCCGATGCCGGTGTCGGTCGCGCGCGCGTTCGGCGCCCGGGTCGTCATCGCGGTCAATCTCAACGCCGATCGCTTCGGCCGCGGCGCCACAATCGCAAGCCATGGCTCCGACGAGAGCGACGAGGCGCCGATTGCACCCGACGAGAAGTCGCACAACGGGCTGCTGCGCATGTTCGGCGCCGAGCGTGCGCTCAAGCGTCAAATCATTGCCGGCACGGCACGGCCGGGCTTCTCGACGGTCATGATCGAGTCGTTCAACATCATGCAGGATCGCCTCACCCGCGTGCGGCTTGCCGGCGATCCGCCCGACATCCATATCACGCCGCGGCTGGGCCATATCAGCCTTCTCGATTTCCATCGCGCGGCGGAAACCATCGCGGTCGGCCAGGCCGCCACCGAAAAGGCGCTCGACCTAATTACGGAATCGATTGCCGAGCTGAGTTGAGGCGCGCGGCCCCGATCACGGCGAAGGCGATGCTTTGGCACAGGTGGTCTGACACGTCAGCTGTGTCGTCGTGCAATTCATCACGCACGACGTGCTCGCGGTCGGATTGGGACCTGGGATCTGGGCCTGCGTGAACGTCGAGGTCGTCGAACCAACCGACGGCGCCGGCGGTACGAAACAGCCGCTTTGGCACAACGCCGCTTGCGAATTGCAAGTCATCATGCACTTCGTCGCGGCCGAGGTCTGCGCCAGACGGATTTTCTTGCCGGCGGACGCTTCGCTGGCGAAGCCCGCAATCACAAACATGGCGAACACAACGGCCAAGCACCGCATGACTGCCGCTCCCGGTCTTCAGTCGCCCGTGACACTATAGCCCGGTAGCGGCCGGTCAGGAATGCAGCGCCGCGGCGTCGCTCAAGCCGTCAGGATGTAATCGCGCATCGCCGCGGAATCGCGCTCCATCTCCTGCAGGCGGTGCTTGACCACGTCGCCGATCGACACCATGCCGGTCAACCGGCCCTGGTCGACGACGGGTACGTGGCGGAATTTGCCCGCGGTCATGCGCTCCATGATCGCGGCCACCGTCTCGCGCTCGTGGCAGGTGGAGACTTTGCGGGTCATCGCTCCGCTTACCGGCTCGTCGAGCGCTGCCGCGCCGCGCTCGGCGAGCGCCCGCACAATGTCGCGTTCGGAGAGAATGCCGGCGATGCGCCGATCGGCGCCGAGAATGAGCAGCGCACCGATGCGCTTTTCGTTGAGCAGCGCCACGGCGGCGGCAAGAGTGGCATTGGGTTCGATGGTGACGACCTCGCGGCCCTTGCCGGCGAGGATGATGCTCACGGTCATCATAGCCTCCCTCTGCTTCACCGTGCAGCGTTCGCTTCGGCGGCTCGCACGGTGAAGGTGCTAGCTTCAATGTATTACACCGGCGCCGGGTTCCAATGGCAAATGCACATGTTGCAGCGCACGGAGCGTGGTGCAGTGCGGGAGGGAAATGATTCGCTATCCGCCCGGCTCGGTTTTGCCGGTTTGCGCCTGCGGAACAGACGGATCAAAGGCGTTGAACAGAATCAGTCCGGCAAAAAAGCCGCCGATGTGCGCCTGCCAGGCAACCGCCTCGCCATCCTCGCCGCCGATCGACACGGTGCCGAGGCCGAACAGCATGTTGAGTCCGAGCCAGACCAGAAGGAACATCAGGAACCGGATGTCGGTGAGCGTCGCAAAGAGCGGCCGCGCCGGCACGCGATGGGCCTCGGCATCGCCGGACAGACCGAACAGACCGCCCTGCTGGAAAACAAAGCGCATCGCCGCCGCCATGGCGCCTGAAACCGCCGCCGACGCGCCGATCATCGGCGCCATCTGTGCGGGATTGCTGACGAGATAGGCCAGCGCCCCGGCGGCCGATGTCACCAGCATGAAGAGAGTGTAGCGCCAGGCGCCGAAGCGGCGCGCCAGCGCTGTGCCAAACGGCAACAGCCATGCCAGATTGAGGCCGATATGGAGCAGGTTGGCGTGGATGAAGGCGTAGGTGAAAAACGTCCACAACTCGGCGCCGAAGCCGCCGGGGAAACTGCCTGCCAGACTGCCGTCATAGCGCGCCGGAATGAACGCGAAGGTCAGGAGAAATTGCGTATCCTGCGCTTCGCTGAAAACCCATATGCGCAGCCCATGAACGAAGAGCAGCACGGCAACCGTCGCAACCACGACCGGCGGCACGTTGAAGATCGGCTCGTGGCGTTGTGTCACCGGGGAACTACCTGCGTCACGTCGAAATAGGCCGTAGCGGCTGCCCCGGCAAGCGCGCGCCGAGCGGACTTCGCCAAACTGATTTGCCACAAAACCGCGCGACAAAAAACAAAAGGGAGGGTTTTGGCCCTCCCTTTTGCACCCTGCATGCGGGTCTTCGCGCCGACGCCGTTGATTGATTTCGGGCTTTTCATTGCCCTCGACCTTGTCGCGGCATCCGCTGCCGCGCCGTCGCTCGCGTAACCTCGCCTCCCTCTATGTGATGAACGCCGCCCCGGGTCGCAGGCAGCGTCGGATTGAAGTTCTCATGTGAGCCGACCCTAGGCGGCCCGATCGGGCGCGCCAACGTCAACGTTTCGTTAAGATTAATTTTGCGTCAGCGCCGCCGCAGCCGTCCGGCACGCCGCCCCGGCACGCCGCCTGCTCAGCATCCTGCAAACAGCCGCCCGAAACAAAAGCTGTCCCGATCAGGGACAGCCGGACGGCTGCGATGGGAATGCAGGAGCGGGCGTCATGAAACACGCAGCGAGCCGGGAGCTTTATGCTTACTGGGAAGAACGGCGCGGCCAGCGCCCGGCGCCCGAGCGCGCCGACATCGAGCCCGGCGCCATTCGCCAGGCCTTGAGCGATACCTTCATTCTCGAACTGGATGGCTCCGACGGCCATTCGTTCCGGCTCGCCGGCACCCGGGTTTGCGCCCTGTTCGGCCGCGAGCTCAAAGGCGAATCCTTCATCGATCTATGGGCCCTTGGCAGCCGCGGTCCGATTACGGATCTGCTCGCCATCTCGACCGATGAAAGCGTCGGCACTGTTGCCGGCGTGACCGCACGCAACGCCACGGAGGAAATTGTTGACCTCGAGCTTTTGCTCTTGCCGCTCGGCATGCGCCGGCCACGGCTGGCGCGTACCATCGGCGTGCTGGCGCCGCTCAAGCCGCCGGTGTGGCTGGGCGCAAGCCCGATCGGGCCGCTGACGCTCGGCAGCCGCCGCCACGTCGGCGGCATGGCAAAAACCCGCCTGTTGCCGCGCTTCATGGCGCCGCGGCGCGGCCTCGTGGTCCATCAAGGCGGACGTTCTTAAGTCTTCCAGGCGGCGTCCGCTTGCCACATCCCGCAATTGCGACAAACGCTTACGGATGGCGGCTAACGAGCCATTAACATCGCGCGCCTAGGTTTGGCCGGCAGCGTGGCAGGCTAGTGATCGCATGGCTTTGGTCGAACGAAAGGCGAGTTTGCGGGCGCTCAGCCAGGACCGCCGCCGCTTCCAGCGCGTCAAAGTGAACCTGCTCGGCCGCTATATGCTGGCGGACCGGCGCGAGTTTCCCTGTCAGGTCGTCAACATGTCGCCGGGCGGCATGGCGCTGATCGCGCCGGTCGGCGGCGCCCCGGGCGAGCGCATCATCGCCTATGTCGATCATCTGGGCCGGCTCGAAGGCCACGTCGCTCGCGTGTTCCAGAACGGTTTCGCGATGACCATCGGGGCGACCGCGCGCAAGCGCGACAAGCTCGCCGCCCAGCTCACCTGGCTCGCCAACCGCAACATCCTCGGCCTGCCGGAAGACCGCCGCCACGGCCGCATCGTGCCGCGTAACCCGATCGGCCGCCTGATCATGCCCAACGGCGTCAACCTGACCTGCCGCATCATCGACGTCTCGCAATCGGGCGCCGGTATCGCCACCGACCAGCGGCCGCCGATCGGCGCGCTGGTGACGCTGGGCAAAGTGCAGGGCCGCGTCGTGCGTCACCTCGAGGACGGCTTCGCCGTCGAGTTCACCCGCCTGCAGCATCCGGACTTTCTGGAAGACAACGTCACCGGCGGGTAAAGGCCGGCGCGACAATTGTCGGCTTTGCCGCGCCGCGCGCGCCCCGCCGCCACGCAGCTTTTTCACGCTTCCGCAAGCCGCCGACCGCAACCGCCGCCGCCGGCGCGAGGCCGCGCCCGCATTGACAAACCGGCGCGCGGCGGGATTGGCGCACGATGCGTACAATTTAAATCAAACAAGAATAGTTAGATTTTTATACAATATTCGCGCCAGTAATCCCCGCGAGTTTTGCTGACTCTTGCGGCTATTTTACTTCAAATTGAACGATACAACTTAGCGCCGCCGCAAAAGCTTTGTGCGAAACGTGTCCCCGTCAAGACGGGATGGGGTCACATGCGTTCGCGTACAAAAACAATTCTCCGCCGCAGTGCGGCTGCAATCTTCGTCGCGGCGACGCTGATTGCCGCGGCAAAGACCGGCTCGGCGCAAGAGCGTCCGCTGTTCATCGCGGTCGGCGAGGCCACACGGGCGCCGATCGGCTGGGTCGAGTTCTGCGTCGAATACGATCCGGAATGCAAGACCAAACCGTCGACGCCGCGCGACGTCGTGCTGTCGAGCCAGGCCTGGAAAGACCTGGTGCGGATCAACCGCTGGGTCAACACCAACGTCAAGCCGATGACCGACATGGATCATTGGGGCGTCGTCGAGCGCTGGAATTATCCCGACGACGGTTACGGCGACTGCGAAGACTACGTGCTGCAGAAACGCAAGATGCTGATGCAGGCCGGCTGGCCGCGCGAGGCGCTCTTGATCACCGTGGTGCGCGACAAGAACAACGACGGCCACGCCGTGCTCACGGTCAAAAGCGACAAGGGCGAATACATCCTCGACAACCAGACCGACGACATCGTGCTGTGGGCGGACACCGGCTACCGCTTCGTCAAGCGCCAGTCGCAGTCCGATCCGAACGTCTGGGTCGCGCTCGGCGAACCGCGCCCGGTGCCGCTCACCGCCACCGCGCGCTGATTGCGAACAAATAAAGGAGCTACGCGAGCTCGGTCACGTCCCCACCCCTCCCCGTCCCCAGACCGGGTTCGCGCGCGGCCGGCTCTCCCCCAAGAGCCGGCCGCACCTTTTCTGGGTGCAGGCTTATCTGCGTTTTGAGGTATTTCCCGGCAAATGCTCGACTGAATATTCTTCGCGGACCATCAATCGGAAGAGAATCCATGGACGAACATTGTCCGTGTCAGGAAGCTCATTGGCTATTACCGCATTTTTGCGTCTATTTCCTTCAATTTTGCGAGCAAGTCGGAAAGGTCGCTATCAGGAAACCGTATAATTTGTCTCGTTGGACGCCCAATGCCAAGCCTCTTCATGACCTTGCTAATACGTAAGGCATTAATACCTTTGTTTGTAGCGCGGTAGGTCTGAATATATTTCTCAGTCACACCAGCCGCCTCAATCAACTTTCTGGAGAACAGAAAAACCCTTGTCTCTCGCTGCTTGTCTTCATGCAATTCCACATCTTCGTGGCTGCATGCTTCCAGCAAGGTCTCTTCACGCTCTTTCAGCGGCAACCAGTCTGGAATTTTCAAGTCTTCGGTGTCAGTCATGTTGCCACCTGCAAATCCTTGACCGCAAGCCACTTCCCCCGCCTCACCCTCAGCTCGCGCGGCTCCTCTCTACCTTTCTTTCCTGGAATAGCAACCGCAGCTCCCCGTCAAGGGCCGAGCCACTCGGGAGGCCAATCGGAAAGATGTGGTAGATATAATCGCACACGCGCAAGCGGCCTGAAGCCGAAATAATATCGCGAACCCAGGCTACTTATACCGTCGACGATTGCACTGCCCCCATGGGCATAGCCCATGGTCCGTGATAGATCAAACCTTGGGTGTTGAGAGGTCTCTTATGCCGAAAACCCCAAATCACAGAGCAGCAAACGGCAAGCATGCCCTCGATGGGACATCCCCTGAGCCACGGCGCTGGAGGCTGCACAGAGTAAGCCTGCTTTTCGTTGTGCTCGGTCTCTCGGCGGCTACGCTCTGTGACTTCTATCAGCCGTTGGAGAAATGGAAAGAGATCGGAACGCTCCTGGGCGGGATACTTATGGGTTTTTGCGTTCTGTCCATTGACGACGAATTGCGGGGGCGTCGGGATCGGCTCGAAAGAGCGAGGGAACTGCACAAACATGCAAAAGAGCGTGCGGAAGATCAGGAGCACATCGCGGAGCTCAATACGACGATATCGAAACTGACCTCTCGCGTAACCTCTGTCCAGGGTACCGTCGAGGCCCGTGAGAGTAGAGAGCAGTTAAAGTCAGAGACTGAAGCGCAGACTGCATTTGCTGTTGGTTTGGCGGCGACAGCCTTGCCAGCTCTTCCTGTCAGCTCGATGCGCTATCAGCTCGCTTGCATCCGAAATCTCTGTTTTGACCTTGGTCTTCATTTTTCCGATGATGAGCAGAAACAGCTGGATACGCCGCCGACCGATAGCGCAGAGGCGCAAAAGGTTGCAAGCATCGTGATATCCAAAGCGAAGGGCCTATCGCAGCACCAATGGTGCTTCTTTGCACTAGGCAACCGACGGCAGTGGCTCTTCGACATAGTGGAACGACAAAAATCAACCAGCAGCGTATTGGCGTGGCTCGAGCCCTTCTGCCGGAACCCATCGCTCCAGTTAGTTCCGCGATATGCTCACGCTCTCAATGCACTTCTTGAAGTTCTCCGCCCCTATAGAGTGTCAATTCCTGACGAGGCTCAAGTACGGCTCAGCATGAAAGTTCGTGAGATCTTTCATGAATTCGGTGTAGTTTTCATTCAAGGACATAACACACTGACCAGGTTGCGCCGAAGCTATTGGTTTTTCGTAGCGGAAGGCATTCTTCTCTGCTTCGTCGACGAAGTCCCTGGCGTCCCCGGACACGTGTTCTTTGTCGGCGTACACAACTCTGACAAGTATGACGTGCAAGACGTTCTAGAGGGCACCGCGTTAGATGTTGCACATGTCACTCGGGATGACGCCGGGTGGCATTGTTCAACTCACGTCGATGCGACCGTAGATGACCCTTGCTTTGACATCAATCTCGTCCTAGGGGCGACGGATGGCGGGAACCCACCAAGAAACGCGTCGGGCGATCTCCTAGCGGAGATAATAGTTGGCGTTAAACTGGATGAAGAACTAAAGACGGATTAACCAAAGTAGTAGCGATTATTTTGTTTTACTCCGGGTCGCGTCGAACGTTTAGTACTGTTCCGTAGTGGTAGCCGTGCTTAGCGGAGGAACACCCTTCCTTCCAATATCCGCGCCGGCGAGCCGGGCCTCTCCTATCAGCGCTAGATCGGCGGCGAACAAAACGGGGCGCCGGAGGATTGGCGTCGGGGACCTGCCTGCCCATACGGGGTACAACCGAAAGCAAATTAGCATAGCCGGCGGTGGCAAATCCGTGGAACGGTCGTCTGGCTCGCAGTAACTAGTTGATCTTACAGAGACCGCCCTACTCTCCCCCAAGAGCCGGCCGCACCTTTTTTGGGACGACGTTTTTTGCTGTCGGCCCTCAACAGCCAAGAAGGGCTGTCGTCTTCGCGGCCGTTATTGGGGGTATAGCTGCCGCGTCAGCCAGTGAACGGCGAGGCAGGTTTTGATGTAGTGGACGGCGCCCGCTGCCTGCGGGCGTCCCTTAGGCGGCGGCAAATTGCAACGGCAGCGATCCGTTCGATCGGTGCGGTTTTTTCATTGACACGGGCTGTAAAAGGCCACATGGACTCACCATGGACAGTTCGCACCACGCCCGCCGTATCCGTGCACGTGCGCGTCGCCCTTCGGCGGGGGCGTGGGATATGCGGATGCATTGAGCTAATCTGCTATCAGATCACAAAGGCCCCTGCCGGCAGCGGCGGGGGCCTTTGTGCTTTCGGGCCTCCGTCCGTTGCGACACAACGAAGGAGGAATACGTTATGGCCGTCACTCAACTCGACAAAGGCAATTCTTTCCGCGCGCTCCATCAAGGAACGCGTGCGTTCGTCATCCCCAACGCCTGGGACGCGGGATCGGCGCGCGTTCTGGCGGGCCTCGGCTTTTCGGCGATCGCCACCTCCAGCTACGCGACTGCCGGCGCATACGGCACGCGCGACGGCAGGATCACCCGCCACCAGGTGCTCGCGCACGCGCGCGCCATCGTTGACGCGACCGCTCTTCCGGTCTCGGTGGATTTCGAAAGCGGCTTCGGCGCCACCGCGAATGACGTGGCCGAAACCTATCGCCACGCCGCAGCCGTAGGCCTCGTCGGAGCGACGATCGAGGACCTGACGCCCACACGCCGAAAGGACAAGCCGCTGTTCGACATCGGCGAGGCGACCGAGCGCGTCGCCGCCGCCGTGGCAGCGACGCGCAAGCTCGGGTTTCCGTTCATGCTCACCGCGCGCGCCGAAGGCTTCCGGTACGGCAACACCGATCTTGACGACGCGATCAAGCGCCTGCAGGCCTACGAGAAGGCGGGCGCTGACGTGCTGATGGCGCCGGGCTTGCCGGACCTCGCGTCCGTGAAGGCGGTGTGCGCCGCGATTGCGAAGCCGTTCAATTTCATGGCCGGTATTCCGGGCATGTCGTTCACCGTTGCCGAGCTGGAAGCGGCTGGCGTGCGTCGCATCAGCCTCGCCGGCTCGCTCTATCGCGCCGCGATGGGCGGGCTCGTCGCCGCCGCGCGCGAGTTGAAGGACAAGGGAACCTTCGGCTACGTCGACACGGCACTGCCGTCGGCGGAGCTCGCCGGATTCATGCGGGGGTAAGCGGGTTGCACCCTTCTACCCAAAATGGTCGCCGCTGATCAGGTGATCGAATAGGCCGTCAATTGCTGCGATGCGGTTTGTCGCCTTTTGTCCCTTCTCGGCCGCGCCGGTCGACGACAGCCGTGGCAGCATTCGGGCGCAAAGCGGACTCGAAATATCGCGCAGCCGTGCGCCGCCGTGATCCGTGGAAAATCCGTGGAGTGGGCCCAGAAGTGCGACCTACTCTCCCCCAAGAGCCGGCCGCACCTTTTTCTGGACGACCTTTTTGGCTCTCAGCGGCCAAGAAGCGCTATCGTCTTCGCGTTCCGTTATTGGGGGTATGGCTGTCGCGGGCGCCCTTTTTTTGCTCAGCGCTGCATGAGCCACCTTGGCCTCGGCGAAGGTGGCTACGTCGGCTTGATCCGGCCATAGCGCGTAGTTCCACAAGCTCGACCTGATCATGCATTTTGGACAATGCATGAAGGCTTCTTCCACAGAGACAACGAGCACGAGGTTCGGCGCCCGGCCATTGACCTTGAATCTGCTCTGCAGCGAACTGTCGCGCACTATCCATCCTTTGCCACTGACCCGTAGCGTGTCCTCATGCCCGGCAATGATGAAGAGCAGCCCAACTTCGGGATGGGCAAGCAAATTCTCAAAAGTTTCCAGTCGATTGTTGCCGAGCCGGTCAGGGATTGCCAGCGTCTTCTCGTCCAAAACGGCCACGAAGCCAGCGGGGTCGCCTTTCGGCGAGAGATCGAGCCTGCCATCTGCGCCGCGTGATGCAACCATAACGAACGATGATGCCGCGATGAAGCGTCGGCAGACTTCGTCAATATGATCGATCGCGTTGTTGCTGACCTTTTGACTGGGTAATTTGTTCAGTTCACACAAGCGCCCCCACGTCGTAATGATTTCCTCGAAACGTGCTTTCATGGCGACCTCCTGCCTCGTTTCGGGAGAGTGCGGATAGAGTATCAGACCCGTCCGAGGCACGCCAAGTCCGTAGATGAACTGCCGTCTCAGCCGACATAAGGCGCCAAATTTTACTGTGATGCACAACGCGGTTCGTATTCGACGAGATATGGTAGGATGCGGCCCTCAGCTCGAGGGTTAAGCCTATGAGGCGGCGCCAGTTCATCACACTTCTGGGCGGCATGGCAGCAGGGTGGCCGCTTGCCGGACACGCGCAACAGCCAGATCGCGTGCGGCGCATTGCCGTGCTCGTCGGCGGCGTTGCTGAGGGCGATCCGAGGGGGCAAGGGCGCAAGGAGGTTATTCTCGAAAGGCTGCAGCAGTCGGGCTGGACCGATGGCCACAACGCCCACATTGATTTTCGCTGGGGGTTGGGCAGCGCCGACAGCATGCGTAAATACGCGGCAGAACTGATCGCGCTTCGGCCAGAAGTCATATTGGCGTCCGGTAACGCAGCGGTAGGGGTGATGCTGCAGGCGACTCACACTGTCCCAATCGTGTTCGCGCTCGCCGTCGATCCAGTCGGCGACGGTTTTGTCGATAGTTTGTCACATCCAGGTGGCAACGCGACTGGCTTCATGTTCTTCGAATATAGTTTGAGTGCCAAATGGCTTGAACTGCTCAACGAGATAGTGCCCAATCTAAAACGGGTAGCGGTACTCCGGGATTCCGCGATTACCGCTAGTATCGGCCAATTCGCTGTGATCGAGTCCGTGGCGTCGCCGCTCGGCGTGGAGGTATTTCCCCTCAAAGTCCGCGATGCCGGCGAGATCGAACGTGGCGTCGCTGACTTCGCACGCTCCCCGAACGGAGGCCTGATCGCTACCGCGAGTGCGTTGGCTGTGGCTCATGAGGATCTAATCATATCACTTGCGGCTCGGCACAAGCTGCCCGCGGTCTACTATGAGCCGTCTTGGGCGGCTGCGGACGGTGGCCTAATCTCGTACGGGCCTGACATCATCGATCAATTCCGGCGCGCGGCCGGTTATGTCGGTCGCATCCTCAAGGGAGAGAAGCCGAGCGATTTGCCGGTGCAGGCGCCGACGAAATACCAGCTGGTCATTAATCTCAAGACCGCAAAGGCACTCGGCCTAAACATTCCGCAGACCGTGCTCACGCGCGCCGACGAGGTGATCGAATAGCGCGCTTTTTGCTGCATCTGCTCACGTCGGGCCGCACCTTTTTGCAGAGCGGTTTAGATTCCGGCGCGAAACCGCGTCATGACGATAATGATCGCCACCTGCATCAGTCCTTGCAGGGCAACCGCGTAGAAGTACCACCGCATCCAAAAGCTGATCTTGGTCATATCCGGATCAGGCTTCTGCAGCTCGAGGCAGACATAGACGTTGACCGGCGTCAGGAAGCCGAGGCCCTGGATCGTCATCAGCGTGACCAGGATCAGCGCTGCGGCGACCCAGCCATAGGCCGGCCATTCGGCCGCGGTATAGCCCAATGCGACGGCGAGAAACCAACCGGTGGTGCCGGAAATGATCGACACCGTCGGCATCAGGAACAGCGTCCGCGGCGTCAGCCGCCGCACGATTTCGCGGCGCACCGAAAGGTCGACGCGGCGCAGGATCGGGCCGAGCACGAATCCCATGAACAGGTCGACGCCGGTCCAGAGCAGGCTGGAGAACACATGGACGAAGTCGAGCAGCCAGAGATTGCCGGCGACGATCACCGCGATCATGGCCGCGATCGCGGCCAGCGCCCACGGCAGATAGCGCCAGCGGATCAGCCCTTGCGATGTTTCGGCCGCGATGACCGTCATCCGATCTCCTTCAACCCCTTCGCGTATTGCCTGGAGCGCTGGACGTAAACGTCCGCGTCGGCGGCGATCGACTTGATCGCGCCGTCATCGAGCGTGCGGATGGCGCGCGCCGGCGCGCCGACGATCAGCGAATTGTCGGGAAACGTCTTGCCCTCGGTGACCAGCGCGCCGGCGCCGACCAGCGAGTTTGCGCCGATGCGCGCGCCGTTGAGCATGATCGCGCCCATGCCGATCAGCGAATTGGCGCCGACGCTGCAGCCATGCAGGATGACGTTGTGGCCGATCACGCAATTCGGCCCGATGGTGAGCGGGAAGCCGGGATCGGTGTGCAGGGTGGCGTTGTCCTGGATCTGCGAGCGCTCGCCGAGCTCGATCCATTCGTTGTCGCCGCGCAGCACCGCGCCGAACCAGACGCTGGTGTCGAGCTTTAGCCGCACCTTGCCGATCAGCGTCGCGTTCGGCGCCACCCAATAGCGGCCGGCCTCCGGAAATTCCGGCTTGTGGCCGTCGAGTTCGTAGATCATGGGTTGGTCCATTCCCCTTGTCAGGGGGATGGATATCAGACGTGGAGCAGCGCTTGAAGCGCGAGCACGACCACGGTTCCGGACATCAGGCTCCACAGCCCGGCGATCACGGTCGCCACCATGACGAGGTCGGCGCGGCGTTTCTCGAGCCGGCGGCCGCGCAGCGTGTTGCGCATGATGATGTAGGGCGCCGAGAACATCAGCAGCGGGATGGCGGCAAAGCGCGCCGCTACCGGACCGACTTCGAGTTGGCGAAAGCTCGGAAAATGCTTGGCGAACAGCCGATAGCCGCTGGCGCAGAACCCGGCGACGGCAAAGCCCCAGGCCAGCGCGAAAAAGGAATCGATCGCCTCCGGCGTAATCGCCTGCGGCATGGCCGTGAACATCCGGGCGTCTCCTTGCCGGAAATTCATTGCAGAGGACACGGCGCGCCGCCACGGCTTGCTTAAGGAAAGGTTAACGCGCGTGCCGTAGTCAGGGGATGAGTCTCGAAACGCGGCCTTAAAACCATGACGGCTCACGTCCTGCCCCAACGGCGCACCCGCAGCACCGCCCGCGCCCGGCTGATGCTGCCATTCGCCCTCCTCGCTTTGCTGGTGCTCGGCGCCGGGATTTTCGTGTCCTTTGTGCTGTGGCCGACCTGGCCGAGCCGGCCGGTCCCGCTCGACGCGCCGGCGATCCCGATCACTGTCGCCAACGTGCTGTTCGACGTACCGCCGGCGGCGATCCGCGCCGCGGTGCAGCGCCATCCGGGACCCCACGAGCGGGTTGACCTCGCCTTCCTATGGCCGTCGCTGACGCCGCCGCAGCCGGACGGCAAAGGCGCCGACCGGGCGGCGGCCGAAAACGACAGCGATGCCGTGGCGAAGCCGGTCGATACGACGGCACGGCTGTTCGTGACCATCGCCGGACTGGGCACCGTGCTGCCGCCGGCAGAGCGGCTGCGCACCATCTATCCGCGCTACATCGAAGCGCAGGCCAGCGCCGGGCCGGACGGGCTCGCCATCGTGCGGTTCCGCGCCGGCACACCGTACGAAGGCGAGGATCTGGTCTATCTCGGCACCGATCCCGAGCAGTTCTTCGCCCGCTGCACGCGCCAAGTCGGCGCCGTGCGCGGCACCTGCCTGCACGAGCGGCTGATCGATACCGCCGAAGTGACGGTGCGCTTTCCACGCACCTGGCTTGAAGACTGGCGCGGCGTTGCCGCCGGCGTCGACCGGCTGATGGCGCAACTGCACCCGCAGAGACATTGACGGCTCGGCCGCGGTGCAATTGCCCACTGGCGCGCGGCCGGCTCAGGCCAAATCTGTATCAGGCCAAATCTGTATCAAGCCAAGTCCATATCCAGGATCGGCATTTCCAGAATGTAGGACCCTCGGCTCTTCTCGTCGTCGACGAACAAGACGCCGATGAATTCATCGCCGACATAGGTTTCGAGCGAATCCTTTTTCTTCGGCCGGCCGACGACACGAATGGTCTCGTTGTCGAATTTCCGCTTGAGATAGATATTCAAGCGCTTGATCTGGTCGGCCTCGCTCACTTCTCCCAGGTCTATTTCCATGCGGAAATTATAGGAGCGATCCTCGTCTTCATCGTCGACGTTGAGATCGCCCAGTCTGTCCGCGCCGATATAGACCTCGGCGGAATCGTCTTTTCGCGGCACCGGCACCACCCGGATGCGGGAATTGCCGAACAACTTTTTGAGATAAGTGTCGAGCTTTCTGACTTCCTGGACGTCCACCGCATGTCTCCTGGAGAATGAGTCCGAATAGCACGCGGTGGCGGCGACAACAATCGGGAGCGACGACAGGATTTTCCCGTCAAATCCCGTCGTGAAAAATCTGGTCCATGGTGCGCGCCGGCTCCGGACAGCCGGCTTCGCCGATCACCTTGGCCGGCACGCCGGCCACGGTGACGTTGTTCGGCACCGGCTTGGTCACGACCGATCCGGCGGCGATGCGCGCGCAATGGCCGACCTCGATATTGCCGAGAATTTTGGCGCCGGCGCCGATCATCACGCCGTAGCGGATCTTGGGGTGGCGGTCTTCCCATTCCTTGCCGGTGCCGCCCAAGGTGACGCCGTGCAGCATCGACACGTCGTCGCCGATCTCCGCGGTCTCGCCGACCACCAGGCCGGTGGCATGGTCGAGGAAGATGCCGCGGCCGATCTTTGCCGCCGGATGGATGTCGCACTGGAACACCGCCGATGAGCGGCTTTGCAGATAAAGCGCGAAATCGCGCCGGCCCTTGTGCCACAGCCAGTGCATCAGCCGGTGCGTCTGGATGGCATGAAAACCCTTGTAGTAGAGCACCGGCTCGATCAGCCGGTGGGTCGCCGGGTCGCGGTCGACGGTCGCCATCAGATCGGCGCGAAATGTCTCGCCGAGCGCCGGAATGTCCTTGAGCGCCTCGGCATAGGCCTGCCGGATCAACTCACCCGACAGCGCCGGATGGTCGAGCCGTTCGGCCAGCCGATAGACCACGGCGGTTTCGAGTGAGTCATGGTGCAGAATGGTCGAGTAGATGAAGGTGGCCAACTCCGGCTCGCGCCGTACGGTCTCTTCCGCCTCGCGGCGGATGCGCGCCCATACCGGATCGACGGTATCAAGTGCCGGCTTGGCCTGATGCTGCGCCATCGGATTGCCTCCGGGTCAACGGCGAAAACGCCGCCTTTTATCATATTGGGGAGCCCTTGCACCAAAGCCAAGGGTGCCAAAATCCTCGTTCAATGACCCAAATTTTAGGCCAATGGCTGATAAACTGGGCCATTGGCCGTATAACTCCTTGCATTATGGCCGCTCGGCAAGGAATTTGAGCACACCAGCCTTAAACACCCGGTCGCCGACCGCCAGCATATGATCGCGGCCGGGGATGGGGAGCACCTGGGCGCCGGGGATGAGGGCTGCGAGCTCTTCCGGCGAGCCGGCAACCGAATCCTTGGTGCCGGCGGCGACCAGAACCGGCACCGCCGTGCGGGACAGCGCCTCGCGTTCGAGCGGCTGGCGCGAGCCGCGCATGGCGGCGGCGAGCGCCCGCAAGTCGGATTTGGTCTGTTCGGCGAAGGCGCGGAACAGGCGCGCGGTGGGATCGGTCACGTCGGCCAGCGACGGCGCCTCGAGCGCTCGCGCAATTTTATCGGGCTGCAGACCCACGCCGCCGACGAGGCCACCGCCGACGCCGCCGAGCACGGCGGAGCGCACATGGTCGGGATTGGCGAGCGCCAGGAACGCCGCGTTCCGCGCGCCCATGGAATAGCCCATGACATCGGCGCGCGGCAGGCCGAGATGGTCGATCAGCGCGCGCACGTCGTCGGCCATGATGGCGCTGTGATAGGCGGCCGGATCGTAAAGTTTCGACGAGGCGCCATGGCCGCGATTGTCGAGCGCGATGACCCGGCGCCCTGCCCGCTGCAGCGTCGACACCCAGCCCGGCGCGACCCAGTTCACCTCCTTGTTCGAGGCGAAGCCGTGCACCAGCACGATCGGCTCGCCTTCGCCTTCGTCGAGGAAGGCGATCTCCACACCGTCATGGCTAAAGCTCGGCATGGCCCGACCATACGGCGCAATCGGGCAAGCCGGAAAGTGCGCGCCGAAAGTCTGGTGTCATTCCCGGCGGATCGGATTAGGCTAGCGGAAATGCGTCCGTCATTGCGAGGAACCAACGGGTCCGGCCCGAAGTGGCCGGTCCGATGACAAGCTCAGCGACGAAGCAATCCAGAACGGCGCCGTAGAACTGGATTGCTTCGCTGTCGCTCGCAATGACAAAAAATGAATCGGGAGGACGACGATGCAACGCCTTCGGCTTGCCGGCTTGGCCGCGCTGTTCGCCTGCGTGAGCGCCGCCGGCATCGCGCGTGAGTGACACGCAAACCGCGGACTCCGTCGCGCGCGGAGCCGCGACTCATTTCGACGTGAGAAAGCTCACGCCGGAATTTCTCGAAAATCCCTATCCGACCTACCGCGCGCTGCGCCAATTCGATCCCGTTCATCGTATGCCGGACGGGTCGTATTTCCTGACCCGCTACGACGACTGTCTCGCGGTCTACCGCGATGCCGCGACCTGGAGCTCGGACAAGAAGCTCGATTTCCGGCCGAATTTTTCCGCCAGCCTGCTGTACGAGCATCACACCACGAGCCTGGTGTTCAACGATCCGCCCTATCACACCCGCGTGCGCAAGCTTTTGGCGCCCGCTTTCACGCCGCGGGCGTTGCGCGAGTTGCAGGTGCGGATCGAGGTTTTGGTGGATCGGCTCCTGGAGGCCGCCGCCGAACGCGGCGAGATCGATCTCATCGCCGATTTTGCCGCCGCCATCCCGATCCAGCTCATCGGCGATATGCTTGGCATTCCGCAAGGCGAGCGCGAGCCGCTGCGCGGCTGGTCGCTCGCCATCCTCGGCGCGCTCGAGCCGGTGCTCAGCCGCGAGCAATTCGATAGCGGCGTCCGCGCCGTTGCCGAGTTCAAGGATTATTTGAGCGACATCATCGCGCGCCGGCAAAACAGCGACGCCAACGATCCGGCGGAAATTCTGTCAAAGCTCATCGCCGGTACCGACCTCACCGCGACCGACGCAAAAGGCGAGCGCCTGTCGAAGCTCGAGCTGATCCACAATTGTATTTTTCTGCTCAATGCCGGACACGAGACGACCACCAATCTGATCGGCAATGGTGTCGACCTCCTCATCCGTCATCCCGACGTGATGAGCGATCTGCGCCGTCATCCGCAGACAATCGAAACGGCAGTCGAAGAATTTCTCCGCATGGAAAGCTCGAACCAGCTCGGCAACCGCAGAGCGGTCAAAGACACCGGGCTCGGCGGCGTCACCATGGCCGCCGGCACCTACGTGCACATCGGCATCGGCGCCGCCAATCGCGACCCGGCGCAATTTCCCAATCCGGATCGCCTCGATATCCGCAGGCTGCCGAACCGCCATCTCGCCTTCGGCACCGGCATTCACGCCTGCGCCGGCATGTCGCTCGCCCGCATGGAGGCGCAGGTCGCAATCGGCCGGCTGCTGCAGCGATTCACCCGGATCGAGCCGGCGGGCGCCTTTACGAGGAGCGGCCGCGCGCGCTTTCGCGGCTTCAAGTCCTACCCGGTGCGCGTCAGCGCGTAATCGCCAGCAACCGCAATTCGGCTTGCCGGACGCGGCGCGCTTTGCGCCAGCGGATGTAGCGCAGCGTCATGCGTTCGACCGCCGCTTTGCACGACGAGGCAAAGCCGAGCAGCATGAACGCCGCCCAGAACAGCCACAGCACCAGATCGAGCGCGCTCGCCGTGAGCACGATGGCGGCGCGGCCGAGCAGTTTTATGATGGCGCGGGTTTTAGGACCCTTGGCGGCGGCAAGCCGCGCCAGGCGCGACACGTCCTGCGGACTTTCGGCGACCTTGAGACCGTCCAACGCCGCTTGCGTGCCGGCCTTGGTCTCGACGCGGCCGACATTGCCGACCAGCTCGGCGACACCGCCGGCTTCTTCGACTTTGATCGCCTCCCGCGCGATGCGCACCGCCAGCACCGGGTTGAGGCGGCCGGTGCGGCGCGCGGCCTTGACCAGGGTCAGGCCGACCCGCGCCGGCGTCGCCGCGCCGGCCGAAACATAGGTGGCGGCGGTGATCGCTATGCCGACGCCGGCGAGGCCGAGAATCCACGGATCGGCTGGCTTGCCGGTCAGGTAGCGCGTGCCCTCGCGGGCGGCGTCGCGGATATCGCCGAACACGAACAGATCGCCCAACGCCGTGCCGGCAAGGCTCGCGGCATCGACCGGCTCGCCGGTCCAAAGCCCCTGCACAAATCGTCCTGCGGTGCCGGTGACCGAGCCCGCTTTTGCCTGCGCTTGCTTCACCTCGTCGGCCAGAGCCGGATCGAGGGCGACGCTGCGATCGGCCGCAAGCTCGACAAAGCTTTGCGCCAAATCCGTATCACCCGTCGCGAGCGCCGCGCGGATTTCGCGCTCGGCAACGCCCCGGTCGAAGACGCGATCGAGCGCCCGGTCGCTGATCTTGACCGGATCGTCTTCGCCCTTAAGAGCCGCGCGCGCGTCAATGCCGCCGCGGATGAGCGCAAAAGTCGCTGCGGCAAAGAAAACCGCACCCAAAACCGCGAATGCGGGATGGCGCAGCACGGCAATGAATCGTTTTCGGCCCATGGCGCAATGCTAGCCCTTTCAACGGCCCGCCGCATTGCCCGCCATTTGCGGCTTTTTGACAACGGCGATCAACAGCTAGGAATTGCCCGGCCGGGCCGCTATGGTGCGGCGCGAAACCGACCCGTTGAAGCCAAGCCGTTTGAGACCATGACGGACAGCATCGTGCCCCACTTCCACAACGACCTGGGCGTTCCCGTCATCGAGATCGGCGCCCGGGAATTCATGTGCGTCGGCGCGCTGCCGCCGTTCGACCATCCTCATGTGTTCTGCGACATGGGCGACGACGCCGAATATATCTGTCCGTATTGCTCGACGCTTTACCGCCACGACCCGACATTGGCGCCGAATGCCGCGCGGCCGGCGGAATGCAAATTGCCCGACGCCTACGTCTGAGCGCACCGGGGAGCGTGTGCCCTGCCCGCGTCCCGCACCGTCATCGTCGCCGGCGCCGGCATTGCCGGGCTGACCGCGGCGCTGGCGCTCGCCCGCAACGGTTTTCGCGCGGTCGTGCTGGAGCAGGCCGAGCGGCTTGAAGAGACCGGCGCCGGCATCCAGCTCTCGCCCAACGCCACCCGCACTTTGCTCGAACTCGGCCTTGGCGAGCGGCTGCGGCCGCACGTGGTCGCGCCGCAAGCCTTGCGCGTGCTCAACGCCAACAACGGCCGCGAAATCGTGCGCATGCCGCTTGGCGACGCCGCCGAACAGCGCTATGGCGCGCCCTATTGGTCGATCCATCGCGGCGACCTGCAGGCGGCGCTGAGCGATGCCGTCGCCAAAAGCACCGACATCAGCCTGCGGCTCGGCGCACGGGTGGAAGATTTCGTCACCCACGACAAAGGGATCAGCGTCTCGGCGCGCGGCCGCAGCGGCATCTGGCACGAGCGCGGCGACGTGGTCATCGCGGCCGACGGGCTGTGGTCGGCGATGCGCGCGCGCTTGGGCGATCGCGAGCCGCCGCGCTTTGCCGGGCGCACCGCCTGGCGGGCGCTGGTGCCGGCCAAGCAGGCGTCGCCCGAATTCCGCGCGCCGCTGATCCATCTGTGGCTCGGCCGCGATGCCCATATCGTGCACTACCCGGTCAAGGGCGGCGCCCTCATCAACATCGTCGTCATCATCGACGACGATTGGAACGCGCCCGGCTGGAGCGCGCCGGCAAGCCGCGACGAGCTGTTGCCGCGTTTGTCGGTCGAGCGCGTGGCGCCGGCCGCGCTCGGCTTGATCAACCAGCCGCAGGCCTGGCTGAAATGGGCGCTGTTCGACCGCCGGCCGTCGTTGAACTGGTCGCAAGGCGCGGTGGCGCTGATTGGGGACGCTGCCCACCCGATGCTACCCTATTTGGCCCAAGGCGCCGCCATGGCGATCGAGGACGCGGCGGTGGCGGCGCAGTGCCTGGCGCAAATGCCGGACGATGCGGCTAAGGCGCTGCGCGCCTATTGCGCGGTGCGCCGCGCGCGCGCCGCGAAAGTGCAGCGGCTGGCGGCCCGCAATGGGCAGCGTTACCACCTATCCGGCACGAACGCCGCGCTGCGCAACACCGCAATGCGCATCATGGGCGGCACGCGGTTGTTGCACCATTATGATTGGCTCTATGATTGGCGCCCGCCCGCAACGCTTGCGATCACCTGATGCTATTTCCAACCACCATCGCCGGCAGCCTGCCAAAACCCGCCTGGCTCGCGGAGCCGAACAAATTGTGGCCGTCGTGGCGCCTGCAGGGCGAAGCGCTCGATGCCGCCAAGGACGATGCCACGCTCATTGCCATCAAGCTGCAGGAGGACGCCGGCATCGACATCGTTTGCGACGGCGAGCAGGCGCGGCAGCATTTCGTCCACGGCTTTCTCGAAGCCATCGACGGCATCGATTTCAACAAGCGCGTCGAAATGGGCATCCGCAACGATCGCTACAAGGCGATGTGCCCGACCGTGGTCGGCGAACTGAAACTGCGCAGGCGCGTGCACGCGCGCGAGGCGCGGCTCGCCCGCGCCCACACCAAGCGCAAGCTGAAATTCACCCTGCCCGGCCCGATGACCATCGTCGATACGATCGCGGATGCCCATTACGGCGACCGCGTGAAGATGGCCATGGCGTTTGCGGCGCTGCTCAACGAAGAGATCCGCGGGCTCGCCGCCGATGGCGTCGACGTGATCCAGTTCGACGAGCCGGCTTTCAACGTCTACATGGATGCCGCCGCCGGCTGGGGGATCGAGGCGCTGCACCGCGCCATCGACGGCGTCGATTGCGTGAGCGCGGTGCATATCTGCTACGGCTACGGCATCCCCGCCAATATCGAGTGGAAGGCGACGCTCGGCGCCGAATGGCGGCAATACGAGAAATTTTTTCCGGCGCTGGCGAAAAGCCGCATCGACCAGGTCTCGCTGGAATGCATCAACTCGCACGTGCCGATGAGCGTGCTGAAACTGCTCGACGGCAAGGATGTGCTGGTCGGCGCCATCGACGTCGCCACCGACCGCATCGAAACGCCCGAGGAGGTCGCCACGGTGATCGGCAAAGCGGCAGAATATGTTCCTGCGCAAAAAATTATCGGCTGCACCAATTGCGGCATGGCGCCGATGCGCCGCGAAATCGCCGCGCTGAAGCTCGAAGCACTCGGCCGCGGTGCCGCGTTGGCGCGAGAAAAATACGGTTGAGTTGGCTGCAGCTGCGCCTTTAGAGCATGATCCGGAAAAGTGGATGCCGGTTTTCCGAAAAGATCATGCTCCAACGAAAAAACTAGACCATGATCCGATTCAATTTGATCGGATCATGGTCTAGCAAAATCCCGCCACCGCGATGACAAGCGTTGCTTTGCTCAACCCGGGCTACATTTTCTCTTACCGGTCGCTGCGCGACAGCACGTCGATCAATTCGCTGACCTTGCGCCGCTGCTCGGCCTTGTTGCCGGACGCGATCGCATGCTCGACGCAATGCGCCGCATGGTCGGCGAGGATCTCCTCCTCGGCGCGGCGCAGCGCCGCGCGCGCCGCCGACAGTTGGGTCACGATGTCGATGCAATAGCGGTCGTCCTCGACCATGCGCGATAGTCCGCGCACCTGGCCTTCGATCCGTTTGAGGCGCTTGAGCACCGACGTCTTGGCAAGCGGTCGCATAGCGGCTATATACCCCTACCGGGTACCCGTTTCAAGAGACTTTTTTGTGACCGTGGACCATCCGACCCATAGGCACGCTGCCGCCGCCGTGATCGATCCGGTATGCGGCATGACGGTCGATCCGGCGACGAGCCCGCATCGTCATGTCCACGGGCGGCGGACCTATTACTTCTGCTCGGCCGGCTGCCGCGGCAAATTCGCCGCCGATCCGGAAAAATATCTGCACGGCGCGGCGCCGGCGGCGGAGGCCTTGCCCGCGGGCACGATCTACACCTGCCCGATGCATCCGGAAGTCCGCCAAGCCGGCCCCGGTGCCTGCCCGATCTGCGGCATGGCGCTCGAGCCGGAGGCCGGCGGCGCCGACGACGGCGGCGAGCTCGCCGATATGACCCGCCGCCTGTGGATTTCCGCGCTCCTGACTGCGCCGATCGTGGTGCTGGACATGGGCGGGCATTTCGGCCTGTTGCCGCATCCCGGCATCATTGCCAATGGCGTCGAGCTTGCGCTGGCGACGCCGGTGGTGCTGTGGGGCGGCTGGCCGTTCTTTCAGCGCGGCGCCCGCTCGCTCGCGACCTTCAATCTCAACATGTTCACCCTGATCGCCATGGGCACCGGCGTCGCCTATGCCTACAGCGTCGTCGCCGTGCTCGGGCCCGGAATTTTCCCGGCGGCGTTCCACGATGCCCATGGCGGCATCGCGCTTTATTTCGAGGCCGCTGCCGTCATCACGACGCTGGTGCTGCTCGGCCAGGTTCTGGAACTGCGCGCCCGCGCTTCGACTTCGGGCGCGATCCGCGCGCTGATCGCGCTGGCGCCCAAAACCGCGCGGCGCGTCAAGGGCGACGGCAGCGACGAGGACGTGCCGCTCGACGCGGTCGCGGCCGGCGACCGGCTGCGCGTTCGTCCCGGCGAAAAAATTCCGGTCGATGGCGTCGTGATCGAGGGCAGGTCCGCGGTCGATGAATCGATGATCACCGGCGAGGCGATGCCGGTGACCAAGGCACCGGGCGACGCGGTCATTGCCGGCACGCTCAACGGCAGCGGCGGCTTCGTCATGGGCGCCGAAAAGGTCGGCCGCGACACCATGCTGGCGCATATCGTGGCGATGGTCGCCGCGGCGCAGCGCTCGCGGGCGCCGATCCAGCGGCTGGCCGACCGGGTCGCCGCCTGGTTCGTGCCGGCGGTGATCGCGGTGGCGCTGATCGCCTTTGCCGCCTGGGCGGCCTATGGACCGCAGCCGCGCCTGGCTTATGCGCTCCTTGCCGCGGTGACCGTGCTGATCATCGCCTGCCCCTGCGCGCTCGGTCTCGCCACGCCGATGTCGATCATGGTCGGCGTCGGCCGCGCCGCGCAGGCCGGCATCTTGATCAGGGACGCCGAGGCGCTCGAACGCCTGGAAAAAATCGACACCCTGGTGGTCGACAAGACCGGCACGCTGACCGAAGGCAAGCCCAAGGTCACCGCCATCGTGCCGGTGCAAAACTTCGATGAAAATATTTTGCTGCGGTTTGCCGCGAGCGTCGAACGGGCGAGCGAACACCCGCTCGCCGCGGCGATCGTCGCGGCAGCCGCCGCACGCAAGATCGATCTGTTGGCCGTCAGCGATTTCGCTTCGCCGTCGGGCAAAGGCGCGACGGGCCTGGTCGAGCGCCGCCGCGTCGCGCTCGGCAATGCCGCGTTTTTCGCCGAGCTCGGCATCGCCACCGCGGCCTTGCACAGCGAGGCCGAACGCCGGCGCGGCGACGGCGCCACGGTGATCTTCGTCGCCATCAACGGCGTGCTGGCCGGCCTCATCGCCGTCGCCGACCCGGTCAAGCCGACGACCCAAGCGGCGCTCGACGCGCTGTGGGCGCAGGGCCTCGCCATCGTCATGCTCACCGGCGACAGCCGCGGCACCGCAGCAGCGATCGCCAAACAACTCGGCATTACCGACGTCGAGGCGGAGGTTTTGCCCGAGAGGAAGAGCGCCGCGATCGAAGATTTGCGCCGCTCGGGCCGCGTCGTCGCCATGGCCGGCGACGGCATCAACGACGCGCCGGCACTCGCTGCGGCCGACGTCGGCATCGCCATGGGCGGCGGCACCGACATCGCCATGGCCAGCGCCGGCGTGACGCTGGTCAAAGGCGACCTTATGGGCATCGTGCGCGCAAAAAAGCTCTCTGCCGCGACCATGCGCAACATCCGGCAGAATCTGCTGTTCGCGTTCATCTATAACTCGGCCGGCGTGCCGATCGCGGCCGGCGCGCTCTATCCGCTGTTCGGCCTATTGCTGTCGCCCGCCATCGGCGCCGCCGCCATGGCGCTGTCGTCGGTCAGCGTCGTCGGCAACGCGCTGCGGCTGCGTCGCGTCGCGCTCTAAACTCGCTCCCCCCCCCCCCCC